>Ga0326728_10000001_pt1 | contig 2540896 bp, 2128 predicted proteins | sample MB3enrmetagenome_FD_207602 | JGI IMG/M metagenome (GOLD analysis project Ga0326728, IMG submission 207602) | Lab enriched peat soil microbial communities from McLean, Ithaca, NY, United States - MB31MN | ecosystem: Environmental > Terrestrial > Soil > Wetlands > Peat | place: USA: New York...
GCCGCCTTGTCCCGCAGCAGTATGGCCGCTCCGGTAAAGGTCACGCGGGTCAGCTTCCACACCTCGGCCCGCATATCTTCCACCCGCGCGTCGGCCAGCTCATAACTCATGCCCAGCGCCTCCGGCTTCTGCGCCTCGATCGCTCCCGCCACCTCGGGAAAGTCCCGCGCATACAGGTAGCCGCGCACCACCAGCCTCGGCCCCACCAGGTCCGCCTCGGTCAGCAGCCCGATCTTGCGCCGCGCGTCGTGACCGTCCCAGCCCGGACGGTAATCCACCGCCATGCCCAGCAGCGAGGGCAGAGCCTTCTCCGCCGCCGACTGCGTCAGCATCACCCGGTGTCCGCGCGCTCCCGCCGGCGCCTTGTCGCTGGCTGTATTCACCATCGTCAACACTCCCTCGAACGGCACCCGGTTGGGGTGCCCGTCCACATGGGGAATCTTTACCGCCATCGCTTCCAGTCTCATGCGCTCTCCGCTCATCTGCTCTTGCCATCCGGCCCGCCTGCCGCTCGGCCGTGTTGTAATCCACTAGCCTGTCTCTTCCACACCCGCTTCGCCCGTCAACTGCGCTGCCGCTCCATCCTGCCCCAGCGGCCCCAGCCCCCGCATCGCCCGCACCTCGCCCACCGTCAACACCCCGGCCTGCAAGAGCTGCACCTGCACGGCCAGCTCCGTCATCTCGTCCCGCGCGTTCAGCTCGTTGAAGACAAACTCAAACTCCCGCCAGCCGATGCACTTTCCGAATAGATCCCGCGTGATGTGCCCGGCCAGCAGCATGGCCATGGGCGAGATCGCGCCGCGGAAGGCCTCATCGGCCATCTCCGATGCCGTCGACTGGTTCACATCCGCCTCCAGCCCCAGCATCAGCGGCGGCAATCCAAAGGCGTTGGCTACCATGCGGATGAGAAACTCCTGCCACTCCAGCCGCATGTCCGCGTCCGTGCCCTGCGCAAAGCGCAGCACCTCCGGCTTCTGCTCGGTCGAAATCAGCGGCACCCGCCCGGTGCCCTCAATCTCGTCCTGCCACCAGCGGATCAGCCGGTCATGCTGCGCCGGCGTCGCCTCATTCAGCCACAGCGCATACTGCGCCACCGAATTCGCCGCCAGTTTGCCCGCAAACCTGTGCGCGCTTAAAAACTGGTTCACCGTCTCAAAGGCCACTTCCAGCGGCCCCAGCCCGAAGGGCGTAAAGCTGCGCGGGTTCATGCGCACGTACATCAGCTGGTCGTCGCGCAACTCAATGGCGCTCGACTCCAGTTGCCCGGGCAGCGCCTGCGCATAGCGCGGCGTCTCCGGCTGCCCGTCCCAGCGCGGATTGATGCGAATCGACGCTCCGTCCACTGCCCACAACATCGCCGGCCGCTCTCCATCGCCGGTCGGCTCCATCTCCACGGCCCCGTAGCCGCCGGTCAGCACGTCCTCAATCACCTGCTCCATCAGCGTCCGGAAGCTGTCTGTGGCGTTGGGCTCTTCCAGCACCCTGCGCAGCGCGCGCAGCTTGCGCTCCGCTTGGGCCAGTTCCCCCGCCTTCACCCCGCGCCGCACGCGCACCTGCCAGTCCATGGCCGCAATGCGATCCTTGATCACGTTGATCGCCCGCCGGACTACCGGGGTCTCCGCAAACCTACGCAGATTCACCGGCGTCGGCTTGGGCAGGTGCTGCCCTGGAAACTGCACCGGAGTTAAAATCGAGGGCAGCGCCAGCGTCCTCCGCTCCGCCTCCGCATCCGCCGCGCCCGCCGCCATCTCCGCGCTCCGGCCGCTCCCCGTAGCCTGCCGCCAGATCTCCCGCAACTGCTCTGCTACCTTCACGCGCACCTTCCTTTTCCAAGCTTCTAGCTGCTAGCTATTAGCTTCTAGCTAGAAGCTGTCTTTCAACCCCGCAGATCCACCACCCAAAAACAAAAAAGGCACAACCCCCGAAAGGGTCATGCCTTTTCCAGCTAACAGCTATCAGCTTTCAGCTAACAGTGATCTATTTATGCCATCTCTGAGGGCCGCAAACTCTCAACCCGCGGATCCTGGCATCGCACTTACAAAACCCACTCTACAACAAACACCAGAAACAATCTGCAAACTTTCAGACAAAATTTTGCACGCTCTCGGCAAAGGCTAACCATATAGATTCTCTGCTGTCAGCTGACCGCTGGCGAGTCTTCGGCTCGCCCTCACACTCGCAGCTCCCGCCGCGCCGTCTCCGCCACCCGCCCTAAATCCGAGGTGGTCAGCACCCGTATCTGGTTCTCTTCCATGGTTTCCACGCCAAAGCGGTACACCTCCAGCCGCTCCGGCTCTTCGTCGCTCGCGCCCAGCCGCGCCGCCGGCTCAACCACCGCGGTCAGCTCTAATTGAGCACGTTCCACCCGCTCCACGCCAGCCCTGAGTCCCGCGGCGGAAAAGGCCAGCACCTTGGCCATCTCCACCCCCGGCTCCAGGCTCACCGCATGAAACATGCGCACCACTCCGTTCGGCTTGTACCCCACGTCAATCCGCAGCGGATCCCCCGGGCGCGTGTACTCCGAGGCCGCAATCCGCTTCCTCAGCAAATCCCACACCCCAGCCTGCTCAAACTCCGTCCGCATCCTGGCCTGAATCGCCGCCCTTCCGCTCAGTTTCTGTGTCTTTTCGCGCGGTGGCGGCTCCACATACAGCCGCATCAGCTCTTCCATCCCCGCCGGCAAACTCTCCGCCAGGTATGCCTTGGGCTCGGTCAGTTGCACGTTCAGGGAGAGCGACTCCGAGAGCATCTGCATCAGCCTGCCCTCGGGATCATTCTCCAGTCGCCGCCGCAGCTCGCTCTCCATCCCTTCGAGCAGCGCGGTGTCGGCCTCCGGATCCAGGCATCGCACCCGCCGCCAGTCGCGGGTAAACTGGACAAGCGGGGGCTCAGGCCCGCCTGCCGCCATCTTCCCTGCGCCCTGCTCTCTCAGGATCACCCCGATATGCACATATTCGTTCCTGACCGCATCCGGCACATACCGGAGCAGTTGAAATTCGCATGCCCGCCGCTGACTTTCGCTACTCATTGTTTTTACGAAGCTCTTAGCTGTGAGCTGTTAGCTCTTAGCTTTTAGCTGTTTGCTCTTAGTTTGCCATCCCAGTCTGTAGCTCTCCCCAGCGGATACCCTGGCTCTGAGCTACGACCACGATAAGCTGAAAGCTAATAGCTAATAGCCGCCCTTCAATTCACCCTCCCCATGCTAGTCTCCCACCGCGTCTCTTTCCATCCCTCCCCCACATTCTTTCCCATCCCCACCCATTTCGGAAATGGCGCCCTGTCCGACTTCCCGAACCCTTCAATCAGCTCCCGAATCCGGCCTCGCCGGGCCAGCAGCTTCTCCACCAAGGCTTCCAGCTCGCTCTGGTCCCCGCCATACCACTCCGGGGGGACCTCGTTGGCCGCCGCCCACACCGTCTCCGCCGCCATACTCTCCAGCCGCGTCAGCCAGGGCTCAAAGGACTCCCATCCGGCGATCTCCCGGTATACGTCGTTGCGGTAGTAGACCCCGCGCAGCGGCAGATCCTCGAACCTCCACTCCCCGGCGTGAAAACAATACCCGTAGTCGATAAAAACCGCCCGGTAGCGCCGTTCCCGTTGTTTGCGCGCGAAGACCGCCTGCCTGCCATTGGCGTTGCCCGTCCACTTGTCCAGCGCCAGTATCCCGGCAAACTCGGCGATATTTTTCACCTCCGCCATCTGTTCCTCGGGCAGGTAGTCCACCACCTGACCCGGCATCAGGCCGCCCACAAATCTCGACCCAAACTGCAATCCCGCCGCGCAGCGCACCCGCGTCCGGCCCAGGTCCATCTCCAGCTCCGGTGTATTTTCGACCAGCCAGCTTGATACCTCCACCAGCTCGCTCTCCGGCGCCGTCAGCCCCGCGGCTATAGCAATTCTTGACGCCAGAAACTCGTTGGCCAGCACCCGCACATGCTGCGGGTTGTTCTGAAACTTCACCACGTACACCTGTCCATCGGCGCCCAGCATCAACTGGCCTTGCGCTCCGCCCCGCATCCGCCGGATATGCTGCACCGCCAGAACTGCCAAGCCGTGCCCCCGTACCAACCTCACTCGAATTCTATGCGCTCCGGGCAGCTTCTAGCTGTTAGCTTTTAGCTGTTTGCTGTCAGCTGCCTTTCATCAGCTCTTCCCTTGCTCCCAGCCCAATCGCCATCGCCATCACCCGGTCGTCATAGCTTCCCGGCCGCGCCCCGCTCCCCCCATCCGGCCGGCGCACAAAGCTCCGGCACTCGGCCAGCAGCTTCCGGCTCTGAAAGCGCTCCGGCTCCTCCACCAGCGCCGCATCCAGCCGCCCCAGCGCCGCCGGCCGGCTCATGGACGTCGTCAGCCAGCCCGCCTGACCATTCTGCTTGTAAACCCTTTCATAGCCGCAGACGCTCTCCATCAGCGCCAGAATCCCGCTGCCGTGATTGTTCCGCTCCACCACCAGCCACGCCTGGTTGTACTCCGCGGCCAGCTTCGTCATAAATCGCGCCAGCTCCAGCCCGCCCACATGTCCGGCAAACTCCGCGCACTGCAATCCCGTCTCCAGCTCCAGCACCTCGGCCGCCGAGTAGTCGCCCTCGCATCCGCCTCCGGCCGGGTCCACCGCCACCAGGTACTGTTTTCCTTTGAGCGGCGGCAGCCAAACTTCCAGCTCCCCATTCTGCCGCACTTCAATCGGTTCCGTCACCGTCTTGAGCCGCGCATCCACCGCTCCCAACTCAAAAACCGAATCCCCGCTGGCCAGAAAGCATTGTTCGCAATCCTCGGCGTACTCCTGCCGCGCCAGAGAGCGAAAATCCGCCCGTATCTGCCGCCGGAATCCAATCTGTTCCAGATCCAGCCCCTTTTGGGCCATCATGTCCCTCTCTTCGTCCGTCAGGCTGGCCTCATCCACGGCCTGCGCCCGGTACTGCCGCTCCATCCACCAGGGAAAAAAATGCCGCACCATCCCCTGCTCGCCGGCCTTCTGCCACTCCTCGTAAAAGCATCCACCCACGCCGTCTGGCGTCGACTCCAGAATCAGCTCCGCCCCCGGCGCCATCGCCGCCCGCAACCCCGCCAGCGTCTCCGCCGCATCGCCCGGCCAGCGCGCCAGCTCCGAGCAGTGCAGATTCTGCACCGTCAATCCCCGCCCCGCGTTCCGGTCCCCCGCCGTCACCACCCGGTACTGCGAGTCCAGCTCCGGAAAAACAATCTGCCGCACGTTAGCCCGCGAAACCTGCAACGGCCCCGCCAGCAGCGCCTCCGGCAGACAATCCACAAAGCGGTGTACAATCCCGAAGATCTCCTCGGCCGCCTCCTGGGTGTGCGCCACCTGCAACGTCAGCGTCCCCGGCTGGGTAATGGTCTTCAGAAAAAATCGCGCCGCCGCCCAGGTCGTCAACCCCACCTGCCGCGCCTTTAAAACAATATTCCGCGTCGCCCGCAGCTTCTCAAAGGCCCGCTGCACCGCGTTCGCCCGCAGCGGCGCCGTGATTCCCTCCCGCGTCCGCACCTGCAAAAGCTGCTCGGCCAGTTCCATCGCCACCGTCCGCCCCCGCAGGCTCGCCGGGCGATTATCCAGAATCCGCCCGAAGCGCACCAGCTCATCCAGGTCCAGTGCCTCCGCGCAAAAACCTGTTGCCACCGCCGCGCCTCCTCCTGTTGTCTCCACCACGGATTCCCCATTTCAACCCACTGTGACCCCGCCCTGCCCCGCCGCAATCAATCACTCTGCAATGCGCTTACCGGCAGGGGGTCAATCCCCTGTCCGTCCGTTTACTGCAAGCGGATTATCTCAACGCCCCGGCTCCAAACCGCGCCTGTCGCTGTTGCCGAAAGCAGCGACTCTGTTTTCACTGCCGTATTGGCGGCCAGGTTATACGTCACGCTGACATTCGTGCCGCTAGAGCATTGTCCACTCGTATTTCCAACCTGGGCCGAAGACACGGTTGCGCCATACGCTGTCGAACCTCCGTTCTGGACCGCTTCGACGTATTGAGTTGCTGTGGCGCTTCCGCTGGATGTAGTTCCGCAGGATGTGCCATAGGTATAGCCGCTGATTTGGTAGATTCCGGCTGAGGTTGTGGTCCAGACGGTTGCATAGCTGCCGGTTCCGGAACTCTCCGATACAAGCGGTTGAATGTATACGGTGCAGGGCAGGTGGTCGTATCCGTCAAGGCAGCCGAGGGTATTGCTGGCGGCCACAATCTGGCCCGATGAATTGGTGGCCAGCCGCGCGGCTGAGGTTGGCAGGCTTTGGCTTCCCAGCACTCCGCCGCTGGTCGTCGTCACCACTCCTGCCGTGCTCAGCGGCGTGGTTACCGCTCCGCTGAATGTCGGCGATGCTATCGTCGGCGATGTTGCCAGAACCACGCTCCCCGATCCCGTCGTGCTGGAAATCTGCGCTGGTGAAATCTGTCCGCTGCTGTTGCCCAGCGGAACTCCCGCCCACGTTCCCGGCGTCCCGGCTGCCACGTTCACCCAGGCCGCCACACCGTTAGCCGTAGCAGTGGAGTTCTGCTCCATATCTCCCTGCAACCACGCCAGCGCGGTGGGAGCAGCCGATGATTTCGTCGGGAACTGGATCTCCGGTCCTAGCACCGGCGCGGAGAAGGTAAGCGCCGTCGCGCTGGAATACGTCGATCCCAGGTTGCTGGTCAGGTTCACCAGCACAGCGCTCGGCTGCGTCGCGTCGATGTATTTGATCTGCTTGTTGGTGTCTGTCCCGATGCTGATCTTCTGCCCCGCCGACAAATCCGTGGCGCTGTTGCAGGTCAAAACGCTGGTGCCCGAGGAGCCGGTGCACGTCGTTGCTCCGCTGTTGGGCGTGCCCGTCGTGCCGGTCTGGTAAACCACATCCGTCGCGTATCGCTTCCCGTTGGCTCCGCTCCAGTACCCCGGCGGCGCCAGAATCTGCCCCGCATACAGCGTCGTTCCATTGGACATCGCTGCAAAGCCCGTATCCGAATAAAGAAATGCCGTGGCCTGGACCCCGTCCTGCCATAACTGCCCGATATTCACATCGCCAAGCAGTTGAATCGGGCTGCGCGTCAGACTGGAATAAAAATTCCCGCTGTTCAGCGAGGGCGCGTAAAACAACGCCGGGAACCAGCCTCCGGTCCCGCCGTAAAGGCTGTTTCGGCTCAGCGCCGGTATGCCTACAAAGGGCACGGTCGTATCCGCTCCCGTCCCCGCGCTGAACTCGCTGTTGGTAGCGGACAGCACGACCGCCGCATCATCCGCCGGCGATACAACAATCGACGGAGCATTGAATCCGGCGATGCTCGTGCCTGCCGGGCTAACCCAGGTGCTGTCGAAATTCAAAAAAAACTGCAACAGGTTTCCATTCGACGGGCACGACAGAAGAGTAAATGCGCCTAATCCGGGAGTCAGCGAGGTATTCGCTTCCACCTTCACGTTGCGCGATGTGAAATGAATGTTGGCGTTGGAGAGGCAGGCGGAGTTGTCCAGCATTACGGCCGCGCCGCTGGTGGGTGTGGTGCAACCGTCGCAGATATCGTTGTCCACCGTGCCGTTGGCGATGCCGAAGGAATCCGATCCGCCCACTCGCCAGTAGATTGCGGCTACTTGGTTCGAGTCCCCGCGCCACCCTTTATCAAACTCCGTGTTGATGCCGCCGCCGGCAAAGTAGTATCCATATTCGAGCGAACTTGCAACCTGCGTGTTCACCAGGCGCGTGCCGGTGTCCACACGCGAGCCAAACAGAATCCCCGCATTGAAAGGATTGGCGGCTGCACTCGTCTTGGAAGCAATCGAAATGTTGCTGACGGCCTGTTGATAGCGGGCATTGGCGTCGAATGCAATCACCACGGATACGGTGCTGGCTGTCCCGGTATCTGTAAAGCTTCCTGATGTTATCTGCAATGCGCACGGCACGGCCAGCACAAACGATGTGCTGGTAGCCGATGCCACCTGTCCGATGCAGCGGTTTAACCCCAGTCCCGCCTGAGTGCTGAACCCCGCCAGCTCGACCCACTGATTCGCCGCCAGGCTGTTTGCCGCGGTTATCGTGGCAATATAAGGCGCAATGCGGTTCTGCGTGCCGCCACTGATAAGTGGGAAGGCTGTCGTGCCGATGCTGGTGTTCGCAGCTATCGTGAACCCGGTCACGTTATACACGGTTCCTGCCGCGCTTGCCGCTCCTGCCCATTGAATCTGCGGCTGGCTGTATCCGCCTGCCACGCTTGCCGCGGTGCCCTCAATTTGGCAACCATCGAATGCGTTGATCGTCGAGGACACAACATAACTGTGCGGGCCGGGAAACTCCACGATGCCGCCGCCATTGCTCCAGCAGGTTGTAAACGCCGCCTGTATCACCGCCGTGTCATCGGTCGATCCGTCTCCCTTCGCTCCAAATGCCGGGTTTGTCACGTCGTAACGAGGACCGATGCTCGTGATATTCTCTGCCGATAGCGTCGATGAAACGCTTACAGGCCCCGTAAAAGACGCCCCCGTCAACGGAGCTCCGCCCAGGTTTGTCAGCGCTCCGGATGGTGTCGATGCGCCGGTCCCTCCCGCTGTAATCGAAACCGTGCTCGTGCCCGACAGCACCGTGCCCGTGCCGTTGTAATACGCAATCTGACCGCTCGTGCCGGAGTTGACCGTGCCGTTGCTGCTGCCCGTGCCGCAGGCTGACCCCGTGTTCGTCACATACCCCGAGTTGTCCACCTGCAGGCAGTTGTGCCCGCTGCTCGCCGCCAGCCCCGGAAACTGAATCGCCGTGGTGCCGGTGAACGCGGCATACAAACTGCTGCTGTTTCCGCCATACACCTTGAACTGCGTCCCCGACCCGGTCTCGTAGTTGATCCGCACCGCCCCGCTCGAATTCGATGCATCAATATATGTATCGCCGCTGTTCGTGCTCTGGTAGGCCTTGAAGCTGTCCAGCCCTCCCGTCGCCGAGTTCAGCGCCCAGTTGTTGTTCTGGTCCTTCACCATGTACCACTGGCTGGCCCCGGTGTGATCGCGATAAATAAACGATTCCTTCTGCTCGGCAGTCAGGCCCGCTTGCAGGATGGAATCGATTTCGCCGTCGGCTTGGTTGTAGACTTTGGTCGTCCCGCCGAAAGTCGCGTTGCCTGCCGTCTGCAGCGTTCCTTGAAACTGAGCGTCCCCCTGGTGGTCCACGCTGGCAACCGTGGTGATGGTTGGCCCGCCGCTGCCGATGACAAAGCCTCCGCTGCCTGCTCCGGTGGAGCACTGAACGCACACCGAGCCCGTGCCAGCGCCGTTCAAGAAGCTCTGGTTGTTGCCGCCTGCTGTTGTGTACTGGATTACGCCGAAGCGGGGAACGTTGTTGAGCATATCCAGCAACTGCCAGACCTGCGCGCCGCTCGTTCCGTCGCCGGGTCCCCATTGCCAGGCGTTCTGATAGGTGCCCGGTGAGCCCGGTACGTCGGTTTGCCATTCGTCCTGCCGGCCGCGCACATTGCCGAGCCCGATTCCGGTGTAAATGCGATTGATCACTGTCGTGTCAGCCTGGGAGCGCCACAGATCGCCATTCAGGTTATTCCATGAGCGGTGAAAAGAATCGGTAAAGGAATTGTGCGTGCCGTTATCGGTGAGCTTGCCGGTGAACATCGTCCCGCCGGTGAGCCACAGATTGTACGCGCTGCCCGCATCCGCCACCACTTGATTCGCCGAGTTCTCGTTCCGCAGCCCCACAATCGTGTTGTTCTGCGCGTTCGCTCCCAGGTGCAATGCCGTCGCGCAGCCTTCCACGTCTCCGCCGGTGAAGGTGTTTCCGTCGCCCTGCTGCAAATTGATCCCGTACGTTCCGCTGATTGGGTTTCCGCTGCTCGTCGGGCAGTCGATGTGCAGCCGCACAAACGTGCTCGCATTCATCCAGTCCGTCGTCGCCGCATTCGCAATCTGGTGCCCGATCGCGTTCACCGCCGTCTGGAATCCCGTGAACTCGTTGTCGTAGAACGTCCCGCCCGTGTAATTCCCCGTCCCGTCCAGCGTCATTCCAGTCTGGTTCGCGTTACCAAGACAATACAAGCTTTCCAGATCTAATTCTTGCGTGCGATAAGCCGCGAACCCCTGCGCGCTTGCGCTCGTCGCGGCCGTAATATTGATCGCCACGTTGTCCAGATGAAAACCCTGCGTATCCGCCACATAGGTCGGGTCGCCTACCTGCACCATCGCCCCCGCGCCCGAGTAATAAAAAACCGTCCCGCCCTGGTTGCCGCTCGCCGAGCTCGCTCCCCGCAATGTGCACCCGCGCAGCGACACATTCCTCGTTCCCGCCGTCACCACCACCTGGTTCGCCGTTGAAATCGTCGCGCAGGGCAGCAGCACCGTCACATTCGCCGTCGAGATCGTCAGGTTCGCTCCCATCGCCAGCGTCCCGCTGAAATTCCGTGCATCGCACGTCCCGCCACTAGCCGCGCTCAACCCGCTCAGGCACGCGCTCAGCTTTGCCCCGAAATCTGCTCCCGCAAACTGGTCCACCTGGTAGAGCGCCCCCAGTTTCGTCGCCGTCAGCGGCCCGCTCAGCGTCCCGCCCGTCAGTGGCACCGCCTGTGCCGCCGCCGCATCCACATAGCGCTTGTCCGCCGCCTGCAACGGCGTCACCGGATCGCAGCACAAGGTCAGCGGCCCGCTCAGCGTCCCGCCCGATGCCGTCAGCAAACTTCCCGACAGTTGTGCAATCGCCTCGTCCACATACGTCTTGCTCACCGCCTGCACAGCCTGCGTCGACGGCATCAGTTGCGCCTGCACCTGCCCCAGCGTCGCCGATGCCGCCGCCGGAACCACCCAGTACTGCGTGTTCACCGACCCGTCGCTCAGGTAGAAAATCGCCGTGTAATACTCGCCCGCCGGTGACGCCCCTTGGTTCGGCGCCAGGCTCACGCTGACAAATCCATCCGGCGCAATCGCCACCGTCATGCTGTCAGCCGCCACCACCTGGCCATTCGCCGTCGTAAACGATGGCCAGCTCACCACCAGCGTCCCTGTCCCCGGCTGGCCGTTCGCCAGATACACCGTCCCCTGAACCGTCGTCGTGCTGAACGACTGCGCGTGGGCCATGATTCCCATGCCCATCAGGCACAACTCCATCAGCAACAGGCCTATCACTCCGCCGGCGTGCAAACCTTCGTGATTTGTGAGCTTCATCCGTCTCTCTTCTTTCTTCCCGGGAGCAGGGCAAAGACCCCATCCGCTCTGCCCTGCTCCCCGCAAAGTCCTGCCTTCATCTACAATGAATCACTGACTCGCAAATCCCGCGAAGCGGGGCTAACTTGCTAACCCCGCGTAGCGGGTGCTGACTCGCTAACTTGCTGCTCGCCTTTTTTCGCTTCCTCTGCATCGGCCGTCTCTGCGGGCACCTGCTGCTCTGCGGTCAGGCGTTCCGCATAGCTGACAAGCTGGCTCATCACCTCTGGGTCTTCGCAGTTGATGAGCCCATCCGCCAGGGCAAACAACAGCTTCGCGCTCGTCGCGTTGCCTTTGATCAAGCTGTCGAGCAGCGCCTTCACAATCTTCGTTCTGTTGTCTCGTACCGTCTTGTCCGCTTCCGCGTTCAACAGTGCCTTGCCTGGGTTGACCGTCTTGGTTGCTGTTCCATGCGGCTTGCCTACAGTCGCCAGTCTCTTCCTTGCCCACACCATGTGTCCACCAATCCCGTCCCAGCCTTCCACGGTCTTGCACTCTCCGCAGAAAGGGAAGGGGATGATTCCCCGCGGGAACCACCCCCCTCATTCGCCGAATTGGTCTACTCGGTTGCCGCAATTACTCAGCGGCTTCTGTCAGCACCCCAAACCACCTTGCTATGCCCCTCGCAGTTCCGTCTCAACTCGAAAAATGTCTGATCTCTTCCAGAGTTTGCCCTGCCCATGCCATTCTGCCTTCGGCCGCTTTCAACGCTTCCATGCGCGGCCCTTCGCTAAGGTAAAACATCCACTTGTTCTCTGAAGATGCTCTCAGCCTCTTCCCACTCTTGCAAATCCGCTGAAGTGGTTCGAAAAAACCAGGAAGGCCACTTCCATGCTCTCCTGTCGCTCTCTTCTCTTTGTTTCTCGTTGAATGGTTTTAGCTTAACCAATCTCCCCGGAATTTAATGCAAAGTTCAGCGCCCATCGTTTCCCTATCCTTTCAATCACTTAACCACTTTTCTCCCCCTCCCGCCCTTTGACACGATTTCCAATTTAGGTACAAAAGCAACAAAAAACAACTTTCCCTTCCCAAAATGGGAGCCTCCCCACTCCTCTGCGCCTCCCCGCCGAATGTTCTACGATAGCCAAGTGACCTCTGCCGCCGCCCACTCTCCCACTCTCATCGTTCACGGTGGCGCATGGGCCATCCCCGCCGACGCCGCTCGTGCTCATGAATCCGGCGTCCGCCGCGCCCTTGAAACCGGTTACGCACTTCTCTCCCGCGGCGCATCCGCCCTCGACGCCGTCGAAGCCGCCGTCACCGTCCTCGAGGATGACCCCACCTTCGATGCCGGACGCGGAAGTTTTCTCACCTCCGATGGCCGCGTCCAGCTCGACGCCCTCCTCATGGACGGCGGACGCATGAAGGCCGGCGGCGTGGCCTGTGTCGAGCGCCTTCGCAACCCCATTCAGGCCGCCCGCCTGGTCCTCGAACGGAGTCCGCATATTTACCTCGTTGGCCCCGGCGCCGAACAATTTGCCCACTCCCACGGCATGGCCCTCATCGACAACGCCGAGCTGGTCCTCGACCGCGAGCGCGAGCGACTCACCCATGCCCAGGCCCGCCACTCCGCCGGCCTCGCCGACACAACCTTCTCCGGCCCTGACATATCCTTGCCCGCCGACCTCCACGACGACAAAAGCCCAGAAACCGCTGTTCTAGGCAATGAATCTTGTACGGAATCCGTAGACTCAATGTCTAGTGCCGAAGGCCGCCCGCCGTCCGCGCAGGACTCCGGCCAAGACAGCCACGATACCGTCGGCGCCGTTGCCCTCGACTCCCACGGCAACCTCGCCGCCGCCACCTCCACCGGTGGAACCCTCAACAAAACTCCCGGCCGTGTCGGCGACTCCTCGCTGATCGGTTGTGGCTGCTACGCCGACAATCTCTCCGCCGCCGTCTCACTCACCGGCTGGGGCGAACCTATCATGAAGCTGGTCCTCGGCAAGTGGGCCACCGACCGCGTCGCCTCCGGCACAGCCCCCGATATCGCCGCCCGCGAAGCCATCGCCTACCTCTACCGCCGTCTCGGCGGCCACGGCGGCATCATCCTTCTCGCTCCCGACGGACGCTTCGGCCTCGCCCACAACACTCCCGCCATGGCCTGGGGCCTCGCCACCCCCTCCGGCCTCCAAACCGGCCTTACTGTCTGACCATCCATCACGTTTCGTGGTTCACACGAACCGCCATCCGCCCCCTCCACCCGTGATTGCCGTCACCGCCAGACAACGCTCCTTGAACAAGAATGTTTGGCGCTATCGAGCGGAAGCCTTGCCGCTCACAGAAAGGCTCGGCTCCCGCAAACCTTCATTCATCGCGCAGCGGCGGCGCGCTATCCGTCCGCAAGGAGAAAGTTCATGGCCAATGCCCTCGATAAAAAGGCCGATCTGGCTGGACCGGGAATCGGTGATTACAACGAATTGGAAAAAATCCTGCCCGGCGATTACCGCTCCCTGCTGACGCGCAAGGAGACCCAGCAGGCCATCTTCCATGTCAAACGCTACATCGAAGACAACCTCTGCAAGGAACTCAACCTCATGATGGTCGAGGTGCCGCTCATCGTCGATGTGGAGAGCGGGGTCAACGACATGCTCGACCGCGACGGCTCGCGCACCCCCATCCAGTTCCACATCTCCAACGATCGCGACCTCCATCCCATTGACGCCCAGGTCGTCCAGGCCGCCACCAAGTGGAAGCGCCCCGCCCTCAAGGAATTCGATTGCAGGGTCGGCGAGGGCATCTGCACCGACATGCGCGCCGTGCGCAAGGACTACTTCCTCGATCACGACCATTCCGCCTACGTCGATCAGTGGGATTGGGAGCGCGTCATGACCGCCGATCAGCGCAACCTGAAATTCCTCAAGGAGATTATCGAAAAGATTTGGAAAGTCCTCGTGGGCGCGGAGAAATTCGCCCAGTCCATGTTCCCTCAATTGAAAGACCCGCGCTATCCTAACCTGCCCGAGAAGCTCACCTTCCTCCACGCCGAGGAGATTCTCGAGATGTATCCCACCCTGCCGCGCAAGCAACGCGAGACGGCGATCCTGCAAAAGTATCCCGCCGTCTTCATCTACGGCATCGGCTGGCCCTTGAAGGACGGCTATCCCCACGAGATGCGCGCCGCCGATTACGACGACTGGGTCACCGACACCAGCAAGGAGACGGGCAAAGACACCCACGGGCTTAATGGCGACATCCTCGTCTGGAACACGGTCACCAAACGCCGCCATGAGCTCACCTCGATGGGCATCCGCGTCACCGCCGAGACCCTGAAACAGCAGCTCACCATGTCCAGGCAGTTGGACTTCTTGAAGCTGCCCTATCACCAGGGAATCATCACCGGCCAGATTCCCCTCTCCATTGGCGGAGGAATCGGCCAGTCGCGCACCTTGATGCTGCTCCTCCGCAAGGCCCATCTCGGCGAAGTCAGCGTCACCGTGTGGCCAAAAATTCTCAAAGAGATGTGCGCGAAGAAAAATATCTTCGTGCTCGACTAAGATCCACAGCGGGTGCCCCATCCTTCGCGTTCTTTGCGAAGGGTGGGAAACCTCGAATTCAAATCGCTAACTTGCTATTTCCGCGTAGCGGAAGCTAACTCGCTAACTTGGCGCAGCCAGGCTAACTCGCTGACTTGCTGACTCGCTGTTCCATGACCCCTGATCTCTGACCCCTGCTTTTGCAATAATCTCCCTATGCTCGTCCTTGCCTCCACCTCGCCTCGCCGCCGCGAACTTCTCGCCCAGGCCGGCTACTCCTTCACCGTTCATCCCGCCCACATCTCCGAGGACCCGCTCCCCAACGAAGACCCCATCGCCTGCGTCTCCCGCCTCGCTCGCGAAAAAGCCCAAGCCGTCTATAACGAACTTGCTCGTTCCACCAAAATCATGGGGGCCAACGCAGAACCGTGTCAGGACATGACTTCACAGCTTGCGGAAAAATGCAAACGGAGTAGCAAGAAGCGTCAGGGCACGACTTTAGTCGTGCCGCAAACGCGCCAAAAAGAAAGCCGGGCTTTAGCCCCTGAGGGAATCCTGTCGGAAATCACAAAAGATGGTGCGAGCGAGCAACGAGCGTCTGCTGCACCGCAGGTGCCGGGTACCCCAGGTCCCTCGCATTTGGGGACCTGGGAATCAACGAACCCAAATCTCCCATCAACTACATCTCTTATCGTTTTGGCCGCCGACACCATCGTCACCCTCGACAACCAAATCCTCGGCAAGCCCTCCAATCCCTCCGACGCCGCCCGTATGCTCCGTCTTCTCTCCGGCCGAACCCATCAGGTCATCACCGGCGTCGCCCTCGTCACCGCAACCTCCTCCCAGGTCGCCGTAGAATCCACCGCCGTCACCTTCCGCGCGCTCACCGAACAGGAAATCGCCGCCTACATCGCCACCGGCGAGCCCATGGACAAGGCCGGAGCCTACGCCATCCAGGGCCGCGCCGCCCGCTGGATCCCCCGCATCGAAGGCGACTACTTCAATGTCGTCGGCTTGCCCTTAGCCCTCGTCTCTTCCCTTCTCGATTCCGCCGCTAACTCGCTAACTTGCTAACCTGGCGCAGCCAGGCTAACTTGCTGCCTCGCTAAACAAAAGAGGCTCCGCGTTTGCGGAGCCTCTTCGCTGACTCGCTGCCCTTGCCTTACGGCCTGACCTCTATCTTCGTGCCCTCATAGTCAACGTTCCTCTCCGCATCGGGCGTTACTCCAATCCCCACCCCGTGATTGCTTCTCACCACCACCACCTGGAACGTCCTCTTTTCCAGCATTCCCTTGAAACTTCCCTCCCTCGTTCCAATCGTTAACGTCTTCGCTCCATCGTCCCAGTGCAGCGCTATTGTCGCGTGCGCCCCTTTCTCATACGCATACCCGTCGTTCTCGTCCTCATACAAAACAAAATCCCCATCCGCCCCCGGATAAATCCTCAACTCAATCGGGTCCGCCGGCTTCTCCGTCGTCCACTCCATCTCCGGCCCCAGCGGCACAATTGACCCCGCCCTCACAAACAGCGGCATCTTGCTGAGCGGCGCATCCGCCTGCACTCGCCTGCCACCCTCCACCTGCTCGCCCGTCCAGAAGTCGTACCAGGTGGCCTTCGGCAAATAAACTGTCCGCGAGCTCGCTCCTTCCGTCGTCACCGGGCTCACCAGGATCGCCGGCCCAAACAGGTACTCGTCCCCCGTGTTCTGCGCCTCCACGTCGTTCCGCCAATCCATCACCAGCGGCCGCATCAGCGTCCCATGGTTGCTCGTCACCTGCCACGCCTGCGAGTAGATGTACGGCATCAATCTGTAGCGCAGCGTGTCGTAATCGACCAATATCTTCTCCGCATCCTCCCCATAACTCCATAACTCGTTCTCGCTCGGATTGCGCGTCCCATGCACCCGGAAAATCGGGCTGAATGCCCCAAACTCGAACCACCGCACAAACAGCTCGCGGAACTTCGGATCGTTCAGGTTTCCGCCCGAGATAAACCCTCCAATGTCCGTAGTCCAATACGGCATCCCCGAGATCGAGTAATTCAACCCCGCCGGAATCTGCCGCTGAAACGACAGCCAGTCGCTCATCACGTCGCCCGACCACGCCGTCACGCCGTAGCGTTGCGACCCCGCATACGCCGACCGCGACAGGATGAACACCCGCTTCTCCTCCGAAGCCGCCCGCTGTCCCTTCGACACCCCGCCCGCATGAAACAGCGGGTACACATTCGCATACCGCGCTCCCGACCCGATATGCAGCTTGTTCTCCGTCAGGATGTTATCTTCCCTTCCCTCCGTCTCCGGCTCGTCCGTATCCAGCCACCACGCGTCCACGCCCTTTTGGAACAGCGCCGCATTCGCATTTGCCCAATACTGTTTCCGCGCCTCGGGATTGGTCGCGTCATAAAGCGCCTGCCCCACCGGATGAAAGCTCGGCTGCGTCATCTTGGCGATGAACCACCCCTTCTTGTCCCACTCGTCGTAAGTCGCGCTTCCCGGCCTGAAGTAAGGCCAGATCGAAACCATCAAATGAAAATGCTCCTCATGCAACTTATTGATAAGTCCCTGCGGATCCGGGTAATGCGGGTTCCACTTCATCTCTCCCATCGTCACCCACCAGAACCAATCCTGCACAATGTTGTCCACTGGGATGTGCAGCGTCCTGTACTTCGCCGCCACCGTCTCCAGTTCTTCCTGCGACTCGTACTTGTTCTTGCACTGCCAGAACCCATAAGCCCATCGCCCAAACAGCGGAACCTCTCCGGTCAGCTCGCGATACCGCCCGATGATCTGATCCGCCTCGGGTCCGTAAATAAAGTAGTAATCCACCCGGTCCGCAACCTCCGCGCTCATGTAAAGCATGTGCACAAACCGGTTGTTCACCCTGCTCCGCGAAGGGTTATTCCAGAAGATCCCAAACCCATTCGTCGAAACCAGCAGCGGCACAGCGATGTTCGTGTTCTCCTGCGATAAGTCCACCGTTTCGCCGCGATAGTTCCACACCCCCGCCTGGTGCTGCCCCAGTCCGTAAAGTCCCTCCTGCGAGCCATAGTTCCCAAAGAACACCTCTGCATGAAGGGTTTTCTCTCCGCTCACCACCACCGGCCGCAGCGTCCGGTAGCTGTCCGTCGTCAGCAGCCTCCCGCGCATCCCCCCGCCATTCGAGCCCGGTCCGGCCGCTCCGGTCGCTCCAGTTCCAGTCATCCCTTCGCTCGCCACGTAGTGCAGAGCCCCGCTCTCCCGCTCAATCACGGCCTTGATCTTCGCCGTCGAAAGCACGATCAGCTTCTCGTCCGAAGTCACCTCAAACGCCGCTCCCGGCCAATCCTTCTTCACTACCACCCAGTCCGATGCCCGCTCTGCCGCAACTGCGTTCAGCGGCGAATACGTCACATGCAGCACATCATCCGCCTTCACCTCCAGCCGCAGCACTCCAGCCTTCTGCCGCGCCTCCAGCCCATCCGCCTTCTTCTCAAACCCCACCACCGGGTTTGGCGGATTCCACTGCCCTATCGCTCCCGGCGTCGCCAGCCCCGCCAATCCCAGCCCAGCCAGAACTCCCAAATACCCAATTCGCTTCATCTTGGCCCCCTCCTCAATCGTTTTATCAGCACGCACCAGTCTACGCCCTGTCTCCACTCTCCTCTAATCCCGCTAACTCTCCGGTGTTATATAGATGGGAGCCGGCAAACCCTATGGCGCGCAAGCGCCCGATGCCTGGACGGCAAGTCCTGGCGCGCAAGCGCCGTCAGCCTGGACGGCAAGTCCTGGCGCGTTAGCGCCCGATGCCTGGACGGCCAGTCCCCTCGACTCCTCCCCAACGCCGTTGTAAAATTCTCGCAATCAATTACTACCTCTCTCCACGGGCCTCTAATCTTCTGCGCGTAAAGGACGTCTCATGCGAACTCCTGCTCTTGTGCGCCATCTCGCTTTCCTCCTGGCCTTCCTGGCAGCCATCGCAGGCTCCGTACACGCCATGGCGGCCAAACCCCAGCCCGCGCCCGACTGGGCAGTGGAAGCCGCCAAAACTCCAACTCCCGCTTCTGCAAAAAATTTCTCCGCCGTGATTCTCTTCGACGAGTTCCTCATCACCGTCGATGATCAGAATCACGCTGTCGAGCGTGAACGCTATGTGGTCCGCATCCTCAAGCCCCAGGGCCGGAATTACTCGCATTGTGAGGCCTGGTACGACGATGACTCAAAACTCAACTACTTCCGCTCCTGGACCATCGCTGCCGATGGCCGCCAGTTTCAGGCCATGGATGCGGACTTCCAGGACCATGGCGCGTACGCCGCACCTGTCCTCCAGTTCACTCAGCGCGTCCGCATCGTTAACCCTCCCGCGGCAGATCCCGGCTCGGTGGTCGTCTGTGAAACCGAGGTACACCTTCGCCCCTATATGTCCGAAGAGGGCTGGGACATTCAGTCCTCCGTTCCCGTCCTCTCCGAGGCGTTGGAACTGGTCCTTCCTCCCGCAGGCCGCTACGCCGAGGCATGGCGCAAATTCGCCCCCGTGAAACCCCGCGAACTGGCTCCCGGCCATCTCCGCTGGGAGATAAAAAACATGCCCGCCCTGGATCTCGAAAACATCCACGCTACTCCCGCTTGGAGAGCGCTGGCCGCCCGCATGTCCGTCAAGTGGGGCGACTTCGCCGTCAATGGCGCCGATGCGCAGTGGCGCGCCATTGGCCTCTGGCAGGAAAAACTGGAGGAGCATCGCACCGATCCCACCCCGGAGATTACCGCCAAAGCTCTCGAACTCACCGCCGGAGCGCCCGACCTCTATACCAAACTCAGCCGCATCACCGAGTACATCCAGAAAAACATCCGCTACTTCATCGTCGCCAAGGGCATCGGCGGCTGGCAGGCGCATTTTGCCGGCGACATCTTCCGCAACCGCTACGGCGACTGCAAAGACAAAACCACGCTGCTCATCTCCATGCTCCATGCCGTCGGCGTTCGCGCCTATTACCTGCACGTCGACAGCGAGCGCGGCATCATCGACCCCGCCGCTCCATCCCTTGCCGGCAATCACATGATTACCGCCATCGAGTTGCCCGACGGCGACAATGATCCTCGCCTCATGGCCCGCGTTAAGGCCGTCAATGGCAAGACCCTCCTCATCTTCGACCCCACCGACCAGGAAACCCCCGTCGGTCTCATTCGCGCCCAGTTGCAGGGCGCTTACGGCAACATCTCCAACGGGCAAGACAGCCAGGTCTTGCTGATGCCCGTCCTTTCTCCTGACTCCTCCGGCCTCACCCTCAAAGGCGCCTTCACTCTCTCCGCCGACGGCGTCCTTGCAGGCGATCTCTCCGTGAACTTTAGCGGCGATGACGCCCGCATTGAGCGCAGAGGAATCAAGGACAGCGATTCCAAGGAAATACGTGAATCGCTGGAGAGAAGCCTCGGCTCCGATTTGCCCGGCCTGGTCTTCAAGGGATTCGAGTTCCAGCAGACCGCCGACCTCGACAAGCCGCTCTTCCTCGATCTGCACTTCAGCGCCACCGGCTATGCCCATCCCGCCGGCCCGCTGCTCCTCCTCCGTCCCCGCGTCCACGGCAGCCGCGTGCACTCCGTATCCGATGTGATGGAAGGCAGGCCCCGTCTCTATCCCATCGTGCTCGGCCATCCCGGCCGTTGGCGCGACAACTTCGACATCGCCATCCCTCCCGGCTACGTCGTCGATGAAACTCCTGACCCTGTCTCGCTCGACCTCGACTTCGCCAGCTACCACTCCGCCGTCTCGACAAAAGGAAATCTCCTCCACTACGAGCGTGAATACGTTGTCCGCCAGGTCGAGATTCCTCCCGCCAAAGCCGCCGACTTCCGCAAGCTCGAGAACATCATCATCGCCGACGAAAAAAACTCCGCTGTCCTCAAAAAACATTAGTACGTATTTCAATAAGCCGCATTGTGTCAGGGCGCGACTTTATCGGAACAGCAGGGAGCGTCAGGGCACGACTTCAGTCGTGCCATGAAGGCCACAAAATGAACGCGGGCTTTAGCCCCTGAGAAAATTTCGGTAGTGTCCTAACTTGTCAATCCTTTTGCGGGGTACAATATCGCATATAGAGAATGGGCGTGATCAAGGCGCAGAGCAGCGCCAATCCACCGCATATCAGCACGACCACTTGAGTGATTCTGTAAGGGGCGTTATTTATGTCCATAGAGGGAGTTAAATCGTTCTTTGATGTTGGGGCGATCATCTTGTTGTTTCTAACGTTTGCCTTTGGAGTTGGTGCATATGTCACGGGCAACGTTATTAACAAGCGGCAAGCTGAACAATTACGCCAATTCGACAAGAGCCTCACATATGCCAAGACTGAGCTTGGGCGACAGCAGGAACGGACAGCCAACGCAGATGCACGAGTTGCGGGGTTGGAAGCAGATGCGGCAAATGCCAAATCGGAAATGGCAAAACAACAGACAAGAGCCGCAAATGCAGAAAGAGCCCTTTTAGAACTCCAGCATCGTTTAGCACATCGCCGGATCAATCAATCCGACCATGACAGATTAGTAGTTTCTTTGCGGCCATTTCGGGGTTCGGTAGTGCAGTTATTCAAACTCGGGGATGCAGAAGCCGCACAATTTGCCGACGACCTGCTTACCATTCTGCATGATGCCGGATGGTCGGTGCAGCTTTCTTTTGCGGGAGTGCTAGCCCCTCCCCGATATGGGCTTGTGTGTACGGTGGACACCTCTACACCGGCAGGAAAAGCGCTCGCAGCAGCTTTGCATACATTGCCCACTGCCGAGATTAGATCGGGAACTTTCCCACAAGGGATCGTTGGGAATATTCTTGTCGGCCTTAAACCACCGGCCTGAAAGCAAATTAGGACACTACCAAAATTTTGTTCGTGGCCCGCATTCACCGCGCACCCCCAAAATCATGTACGCTATTCACGTCATGATTCGCTGGCTGGTCATTGGAATCGGCGATATCGCCCGCCGCCGCGTCATCCCCGCCATTCTTGCGGAGCCGCGCAGCCGCCTCCAGGCGCTCGTCACCCGCGATCCGCAAAAGGCCGCCGCTTACCCCGGCGCTGAGGTCTTCACCAACCTCGACGTCGCACTCCACACCACCCCCATCGACGCCGTCTACGTCGCCTCTCCCGTCGCGCTCCATGCGCCCCATGCCATCGCCGCTTTGCATGCCGGCAAGCACGTCCTCTGCGAAAAACCCACCGCTCTCAATCTCGCCGACGCGCAATCTATGCTCGCCGCCGCCCGCGCTCATCAGCGTCTCTTCGCCGTCGCTTACTACCGCCGCCTCTGTCCCAAGCTCATCCGCGCCCGCCAGCTCATCGCCGAGGGCGTCATCGGCCAGCCCATCCTTGCCGAGGCCAACTGTCATGAATGGCGCTCCAACGACTCGCCTGATCAGCCCCAAAGCTGGCGCTTCGATCCCGCCATGGCCGGCGGCGGCCCGCTCTTCGACACCGCCTGCCATCGCATCGACGCCATGAATTTCCTCTTCGGCGAGCCGGCCCGCTCCACCGGCCTGCTCTCCAACGCCGTCCATCAGGAGCCCGTCGAAGACTCCGCCACAGTCCTCATCCAATATCCCTCCGGCATCCATGCCGTCGTCGATGTCCGCTGGAACTCGCGCGTCGAGCGCGACCAGTTCCGCGTCATCGGCGCCGAAGGCGAAATCAATCTCGATCCTCTCAACGGCCCCATCCTCCGTCTCGGCAATCGCGAAGAATCCCTCCCCGCGCACGACAACATCCACTATCCCTGCGTAGAAAACTTCGTCTCCGCTATCCTCGACGGCGCGCCTCTCGCTTGTCCCGGCGACCAGGCCCTTTGGACCGACCGCGTCCTGCAAACAGTCCTCGCGGCGAACAAGATTAGTACCTGATTCTGCACACCCTCCGCATTTTTCCTGCGCACTTCGCGCAATCCCAGGCCTATACTTTCACTAGAGCAGTGTTTTCACCACGGTTGCAGTCACCTGCTCGCCTTCACCATGGCCATGCAACTTCCCCAGGATCGCGCTCCGGAATCGCCTCTGATTCCCGACCGCCTCTACTTCAAGATTGGCGACGTGGCCCGCATCTGCGGCGTCGAAACCTATGTCCTGCGTTTTTGGGAGACGCAGTTTCCCCAGCTCAGTCCCCGCAAAAGCGGAACCGGCCAGCGCCTCTACCGCCGCCATGACGTTGAACTGATCCTCAAGATTAAGCAATTGGTCCACGCCGAGGGCTACACCCTCTCCGGCGCGCGCCAGGCTCTCGAGCAGGCCCACACCCGCAAAACCTCCCAGCCGCAATCCCGTCGCGATCCAAACTCCCGTCTGCCCCTGCCCTCCGCCGTCCCCGCTCAGTCTCAACCAGATGCCGCCGCCACCATCGCCCATGCCCGCGCCGAACTTCGCGAAATCGCCGGCCTGCTCGCCTCTCCCGAGCCCCAGCCGCCCCGCCGCCGCGCCCGCGTCACCACCATGCCTCCCAAATCCGGCACCCTCTTCCCGCTCTAGTTTTTTTCTTGCCTCGCTGACTTGCTGACTTGCTAACTTCCGCGCAGCGGAAGCTAACTCGCTCGTTCAAAACTCAGCGACGCCGAGTTGATGCAGTACCGCAATCCCGTCGGCCGCGGCCCATCCGGAAACACATGCCCCAGATGCCCTCCGCATCGCGCGCATGTCACCTCCACGCGCCGCATCCCCAGGCTCAGGTCCTCGTGCTCCGCCACCGCCTTCGACTCCGCCGGCAACATGAAGCTCGGCCACCCGCACCCCGAATCGAATTTCGCTCCGCTCAGAAACAGCAGCGCCCCACATCCCGCGCAGTGGTAGTTCCCGCTCTCGTGGTTCTCGGTCAGCGCGCCGGTGAACGGCCGCTCTGTCCCCTTCTCGCGCAGCACGCGATACTGCTCCGCCGTCAGCCGCGCCCTCCACTCCGCCTCCGTGCGCACCACCATCTCTGGCCTTTCGCTCATCTTGGACCTCTCGCAGATTGGATGCGCTCTGTCGCAAGAAAGGATGAAGGCTTTTTATCGAATAGAAACAAGATGTGGGTGCCCCGCCATCGCCGCGTTTTTGTTTTTGCGGCTAGGGTGGGATAGCATTATGTGCGCATTACGGGAAAAATGAAAAACGTCTGGCTGACCTTACCTTTTCAAACTTCCGCCACCAGCTCAATCTCCACCAGCACATCCTTCGGCAGCCGCGCCGCCTCCACCGTGCTCCGCGCCGGCGGAGCCACGCCATGCGCGCTCAGATATGCGCCATACACCGCGTTCATGGCCGCAAAATCATTCATGTCCTTCAGAAATACGGTCGCCTTCACAGCCTTGGCCAGGCTCGTCCCCGCCTCTTCCAGAATGGCCTTCAGGTTTTCCATCGTGCGCGTGGTCTGCTCGGTGATCCCGCCCGCCACCACCTGCTGGTTCGCCGGGTCAACTCCTGCCTGCCCGGCTGTGAAGATGAGATTCCCCGCGCGCACCGCCTGTGAATACGGCCCAATCGCCGCGGGAGCTTTATCGGTTTTGATGACGTGTTTGTGCATGTCCTCGATTGTATCCGCACTGCCGCCCGCAAATCTCAGTGCCACACCGCCAGCAGGCAGCTGCTCCCCACCACCGCCGCCAGCCAGTAGCCCGCATTGATCGCCAGCAGCTTGAACGATCTCTGCTCGTAGATCGTCTCCGCCAGCAGCGGCATGGCAATGAATCCCAGCCAGCACACCACGCCCACGAATGCTCCCCCGTGAAGGCGCTCCGCCCCCGACCACATCACCACGTGCGCTATTACAAACGCCAGCACCAGCCCGCCGATGAACGACGTGATCATGCCGATGACCGCCGCCTTGGGACGCGACCCCGCCTTGTGGCCGGTCAACTTCATCCACGGCTTGGCAAAGAACAGCGAGTACCACAGCGCGCCCAGAATCCACTGATACAGGGCTGCAACCAGAATCGCGACGGCATTGAAGTGAAGATGATGCATCCAGAATCCTCCGTTGCGAACAAGGCTCGCACAGTTCATCCTCCCGTCTCCGCAAAATCCCTGTCAAGCAGAAATGAGTGCGCCAGCTCACTAACCTGCTGACTTTGTCAAAAATTTTCTGATTTTCGCAGGCCGCATCCCATCTTTCCCCTTGCCCTCCCTGCCCCCTGTGCTGCAAACTGGGAGGCGCAATGTTCTCCCCCCTGGCGATAGGTGTCTATGCCGGTCTGGGCGCATCCGCCTCGCTCGGCCTGGCGGCGGGCGGTTGTGCCTATGCAGCTTACTGGCCCGCCTCCCGTCTCTTCGGCCCCTCTCTCATCGCCCCTCCGCGCCCCGGCGAGCTCGCCCTCACCTTCGATGACGGTCCCAACCCCGTCTGGACCCCTCGTCTGCTCGACCTTCTCGCCCGCCGCGACGTCCGCGCCACCTTCTTTCTCGTCGGCAGCTACGCCCAATCCCATCCCACTCTCGTCCGCCAGATCGCCGCCGCCGGCCACTGCATCGGCAACCACGCCTGGTCCCATCTCAACCTCGCCCTGGCCTCCTCCCGCCGCATCGATGAGCAGATCTACCGCGCCACCCAGACGCTGGAAGAAATCACCGGCTTGCCCATCATCTTCTTTCGTCCTCCCTATGGAGCCCGCCGCCCCGAGACCCTGCGCATCGCCAGTCGCCTCGGCCTCACCACCGTCCTTTGGAACGCCATGACCTCCGACTGGAAGAACCCCTCCGCCGACGCCATCTCCCTCAAACTGCAAGACATAATTGACCGCCTCTACCGCCAGGGACTGGCCGCCAACATCGTCCTCCACGACGGCAGCCACTCCAACCCCTCCGCTGACCGCGCTCCCTCCGTCGCCGCCACCGCCCAGCTCATCGCCCGCTACCAGCCCACCCACCAGTTCGTCACCCTCAACGCCTGGGCCAACGAATGACCACCGAATAAGCCTCATCAACCGTATTCAAGGCACTTTGCATCGCGCGGTCGCACTATTCATGGCCTCGCTCTTCCCGCCGTGTGCTCTATCTACATGCACATTGCTCGATGCAGGGGCAGGGGTCGGCGCACTCTCTTGTGCGTTTCTTGATCGTGATAGGTCCATAGAGTCTGCTCACAAAACCGGGGAGTATTGCTCTCCACTCCAACTGCTTTTTGCCGGAGGGAGCAGGGGCCTTCAGGCCCCTGAATGAAGGCTTGCAATAAAAGTGGCTTTAGCCACGGGCCTTTCGTTTATGCTGCTCAGATGCGGCTCGCGCCCCAAGAAACCCGGACGTATCTGGTAACCGCGGTGACGGCTGAACGCCACAGTCTTTTTCAGATCACGGTCAATGCGGAGTTGCTGGAGCAAACCATTTTCGACTACCACAAAAAGGGGAAGTTTCTCCTGCATGCCTTCGTCATCATGCCGGACCATTTCCACGCTCTGATTACGCCCGCTCCGGAGGTTTCGCTGGAAAAAGCGATGCAGTTCATCAAGGGCGGCTTCTCTTTTCGCTTGAAGAGCAAGCTCGATGTATGGATGCGCAGCTTCAACGAGAGCCAGATCTCAACCGAAGCGAAATTCATGAGTTGTGTGCGATATATCGAGGAGAACCCAGTGCGGCAGGGGCTTGTAGCAACGCCGGAAGCCTATCGCTTCAGCTCCGCTGCCCATGGAGCGTTAGACCCCATGCCTCTCCACCTGCAAGGCGCGAAGAAATAAGGCCCGGGCCTAAAGGCCCGCTATATAGGCGCTGTATTCAGGGGCCTGAAGGCCCCTGCTCCCTCCGAAGGCATAAGAAACGACCATCAGATAAGAAGTATGGACAGTCCCTAGTCGCCCGCTTCTCGCATTATGTAATATAGCCGGTGCGGTTGTTTACAACAGCGACTCACTGCTGCTTCGGCGGCTCTGCATGGTCCAACTTGTGGAGAAGCGTCGTATTTCCCGGCGACTTATCTGCATCGGGCACAGTCTCCGGTATATGGCACGAAGGGTCACTCCATTCCTCATTTTCGGGGGCTGTATCTCTGCCAAAAAGCGGCACCAATGTAAGAAGGCTATTATGCGCTGGCAAATTACTCGGATGCCCGAACTCACCCTTGAGAGCTTCGAGTGCGGAGCGAACCTCGACAGGCAGGGATGCGCACGGTGGGCTTCCAATATGCCCACCAAGGTTCTCCCAAAGCAGTTCTTTATCGTCATTAAAGACAAGATCAAAATCCGATTTGCAACCTGCTTGAATCCACTGCTCATACACCTTTGCAGCGAGTTTTCTTTCTCCGAGTTGCGTCAGAGCAATGGCTTTCAGATACAACCGATCTTGATCCGCAGAGTCCATGAACGACGTAGCAGACAGCGCATCCAGTGGATGACCACATCGCAGCAGACCAACGACAATGCGGTGATTTTGATATTTTTCCAGCTCCGAATGAGCTTTAATTGCAAGCTCTGCTCTAAATTTTTCCGCTGCATCATCCAGCAGGCGTCCTCCTTCTGCGAGTTCATTGTTACGTATCAACTTATGACCGAGATTCATCGTTGACTCAGCGATTTCAACACGGTATTCCCGCAGATCATTCTGAGAAACACCGGGGTCTGCTGCGGCTGCCTTAAGTTCCGCAATGCCTCTCACTAGCTTGTCCCGGTAAGGAAGGCATTTCGCATCGGCTATGAACGCATCCCAGCATAGCTCGTCGGATGACCTCCAGTGAACAAGATATGCATCCGCGCGTACCAAATGGCACGCTCCCGGATGAGCTACGCACCATTGGTCGCACAAAGCCCTGGCTGGTTGCGCGTAACATGAGGACAATACGTTAAGACAAATAGCTACGCTCACGAAGACAGATGGAGCCAATTTCCGTTTTGCTGTATAAATCATTGCGGGATACTCCCTTGTGGAAGTATAGGCGAATCTAGGTTTGGGTAATTCATTGAGTATTTTTTGAACCAATCATTAATCGATGTGGGCGAACGGTGGCGTCGGCGGCGCACGCGGTGTAGCCGAGCAGGCTGGCGGCGGCGGTGGCGCAGGCTGGAGCACCCAAGCTTACTCAGCCCTTATTTGTTCGGAACAGCGCCATTTGCCGTCGTCTTTTCACTCAAGGCCAATAGCTCGTGAGCCCAGATCGATAATGGAAATGCTTTTCCCGAACTATCCGAACCGTCATTGACCAATACTTCAATATGCTCGTATCCGTCATTGTCGTATGTAATGTCATACTCCTTCCCATGCAAGATGATGATCCCCTCGTGTCCGCTGTGCCTTCTCCGAATATCTAAAACATATTCCGAAAGGGAGGCAGTGAACTCGCGATGAAGCTTCTCAAACTGTACTCGGCTAATCTCGACTTTCTCCCAGCGAGCCTGTAATAGCTTGACAGCCTCGGTGGGATTTGCTGGCAGGCTGCAGGATTGATCGAGATCATGCAGAGTTTTGAATATGCTCCTCGATGATGAGAGGCGCAATAGCTCAAAAGTGGCCTCGTTCGTCTCCCTCAGTACAAGTTTGGAATCAAGATAAACCGAAAGTATGATGACAATTGAGGATTTCGGGTTGTCTGGCGGCAAGATTTGGTCCCAGACGGCCTGATAGTACCAATGCTCGGCATGGCCGCCTCCTTGGTCTTGGCACGACGCCACGTTGGGCTGTTGGCCCGATAGAGTTAGAGCTTGCAGAATAAAGCTTGTAATCAAGATTCTCTTGATCATTGTTATGTTCCTTTTTGCGGGGTGTCGTTATTAGTAAGACTGGCGCTCGGCAGCCAGGCAGATTCCCCGATTTCAATTGCCTGCTCAAATCGCCCCAGCTGTCGGTCTTGATTATCCAGTGTGAGTCTTCTCCCGTTTCTGGGTGCTCATGACCCACCGAAGAAACAGATAAACGCTATTGCGACCATCGAAGGCCCGCCTGCGCTCAGACTTGCTAACTCGCTAACCCCGCGAAGCGGGAGCTAACTTGCTCCTTGTTCACTGTCCTCTGTTCACTGCTCACTGTCGTCACTCCCCCGCCAGCGTCTCCAGCAGTCCATCGAAATCCTCCAGATGCGCGTACTCGATGATGACTCTGCCGTGGCCGTTGTGATCTTCGATGTGAACCTTCAGCCCCAGCGCTCTCTGCAACTTCTCCTGCACCGCGCGCACATTGGGATCGACGGACCGCTCCTTCTTCTCATCTTTTTTGCCGCCCCGTTCGGGGCGCGTAATCGCCTGCACATAGGCCTCTGTCTGGCGAACAGAAAGCGAAAGGTGGACGATGCGTTGCGCCACCTTTTCCATCTCCTCCGCATGCTCAAAAGCCAGCAGCGACCGCGCATGTCCGTAGGTCAGCTCGCCGGACTCCACCCACGCCTGCACCGACATCGGTAACCTCAACAAACGCAAGAAGTTAGATACCGTCGCCCGATCCTTGCCGGTGCGTATCGCCATCTGCTCCTGCGTCATGTGAAACTCGCGCGAAAGCCGCTCAAAAGCCCGCGCCTGCTCCATCGGGTTCAGGTCCGTCCTCTGCAGATTTTCGACGATGGTAATCTCCATCGCCTGCTCGTCGGAGACCCTCCGCAGAATCGCCGGAATGGTCTTTTTGCCGGCCATCTCCGAAGCCTTCCACCGCCGCTCTCCCGCGATCAGTTGAAAGCGGCCGTTGGCCAGCGGCCGCACCAGCACTGGCTGCACCACTCCGTTGGAGGTGATCGATGCGGCCAGCTCGGCCAGTTGCTCTTCGTTCAGGTGCGAGCGCGTCTGAAACGGGTTGTGGTCGATTAGCTCGATGGGGATCTCCATCGGCTTGCCCCCTTCACTCTCCGCGGCGGGAGAGGAAGCTGCGGGAACGCGCGGCAGCAGGGAGTCCAGGCCCTTGCCCAGGGCGCGGCGTTTAACTTCGGTAGCGGTAGCGGTCATGGTTCAAAATCCTCTTTTCCGGAAGAGTGGCCGGGGGGTTGAATCTGGTTTGAGCTGGGGAAAAGTGCAAATACCGTTTGCCCTACCCTGGCACATCGTTGTTCCTGCGGCCAGGGCGGAAAGTCGCGCCGTCACCCGGAGGCAGGCAAGACGTTCACCTCGGCCACGGGCTCGTCAGTGGCGCTTTCCTTCTTTGGCGGAGTCTCCATGCCATTGCGCGCCATGAACTCACCGGCCATCTCGAAGTAGGCTTCGGTGCCGCGCGAGCGGGGATCGTAAAGCGCCACCGGCTTGCCATGGCTGGGCGCCTCGGCCAGCCGCACGTTGCGCGGAATCACGGTGTGGTAGAGGCGGTCCTTGAAGTACTCGCGCAGCGTGTCCGTCACCTGCTGTGCCAGGTTGGTGCGGTCGTCGTACATGGTCATCAAAACACCCTCGATGCTCAGCGTCGGATTGTACGCCGCGCGCACTCGTTCGAGAGTCGAGATCAGCTCCGAGATTCCTTCCAGCGCAAAGTACTCGGCCTGCATGGGAACAATCAGCGTGTCGGCCGCGGCCAGCACGTTGACGGTGAGCAGGTCCAGCGCCGGCGGGCAGTCCAGAATCACCAGATCGTAGTCTTCCTTGATTGACGCCAGCGCACGGCGCAGCCGCACGGCGCGATCTTCTGCATTGGCCAGCTCGATATTGGCGCCGGTTAGATTTTTCGAGCCGGGCAGCAGGTAGAGCTGATCGATCTCCGTGGGCAGAACCACCTGATCCGCCGGAGCATCGCCCATCAGCACGTCGTACATGGAGCGACGGTTGTCGTCGCGCTGAAAACCGATGCCCGAGGAGCAGTTTGCCTGGGGATCACAATCCACCAGGAGAACCTTGAGTCCCTCGAGAGCGAGGCAGGCGGCCAGGTTGATGGCCGTAGTCGTCTTACCAACTCCGCCTTTTTGGTTGACGAGGCCGAGAATCTTACCCATGGGAATCCAGAGTAAAGGGAAGCGCTCTTCGGGGATAGCGGCTTCGGCTGTGGAGAACACCGCCAATCTGTGGAAAGCTGCTCCGGCGGTGGGAGGCGAAAATCCAGCAAACCTCTGTAGACGAAGGGGTTTGAAGCGAGGTGCGCGGCAGCTTTCAGGCTTGCTGTAAAAAAACTCCTTCGGTGGAAAACTTCCGTGATTTTGGGTGGAAAGTTGGTGGATCTCTGGAGGCTTTTGAGTTGCAAGTCAAATTGGGAAACAACACATTTTGGACCAGGCTGGAAATGTTCCACGTGGAACATTTCCCGTTTTGGGACGCATTCCCAACAATGTTCCACGTGGAACACTTTGCTTTGCAGATTAATTGCAGACTGTTTTCGCATTCCCTTCGGCTGTACGCCGAAGGTGTAATGGACCACGGCCGCTGTGCGAGTGGCGGATCGAACTCCGAATTGTTCGACTCTCGCTCTTGTCCTCGCGCGGCGGCGAGGAGCGCGAGAGGCAGAAAAGGAATGAGCAGCAATTGAGCGCGGGGGTACACTCGCGGATTATGGCGAAGGAGCAAGAAGTTGCGACGGCTAAGCGCCGGGCGGCGGAGGGCGTGATTCCCACTCGAAAACAGGTCTCCGTACGAACGGTAGCGGAGTATAGTACCTTGGTATTGAATTGTTCTCCGAGGTGAGTGATGAGACGCTTTTTGATTTTTTTGTTTTCAATCTGTACTTTGATAGCCGCGCCGCTTGCCGCCCAGAATACACAGAAAACCGACGAGCAATTGTGCATAGACCTAAGCGGCGACGAAGCGATTGCCGCCTGCACGCGGGCAATTAACTCGCACACGCTACCCCAGAAGAATCAGGCTAATGCCTACTACAATCGCGGCTACGAGTACTGGCACAAGGACGAGTACGACCTGGCAATCGCGGACTATAACGAAGCTAGCCGGCTTGACCCCACTTTAGTCGAAGCCTACAACAACCGCGCGCTCTGCCTTTTTGACATGGGCGAGAACGACCGCGCGCTGCCTGATTATGAGAAGGCGCTGCAACTGGATCCGAAGCATACGAATGCGTATTACGGACTGGGCAATCTCTACCGCGCCAAGGCCGAGTACTCAAAAGCGATAGAGAATTACACCAAGACACTGGAGCTTAATCCCAACTTCTCCAACGCCTACATCAACCGCGGCAATACTTACATCGCGATGGGCGCCTTCGACATGGCGATCGCCGATTACAAAGATGCGATCCGCACCAAGCCCACGTACGCCTATACCCCGCTGCTGATAGCCGTTGCCAAGATGCACAAGGGCGACAATGCGATTGCCGATGAGCTGAGCGATGAAGCCAAGGCGATTTCGGGCGGCTGGCCGATGCCGGTGTTGCAGTTCTACATGGGCAAGCTAACCGCCGACGAGCTGATTGCAGCAGCCAAGGATCCCGATGCGAAGCAGCAACAGGTAAATTACTGCGAGATGTACTACTACCTTGGAGAATGGCAGCTCTTCAACGGACAGCGGCTAAAGGGAATTGACAGCCTGAAACAGGCAAACGCAAATTGTACACAGAAGTATTTTGAATATGACTCTGTCAGAGCAGAGCTGAAACGGCTGGGCCAGCGCTAGCGGCAGCGATTGCGCGGCCCTACTTTTTGTGACAGTGGCGGCATCGGCCCCGAATGGGAACGCTTCGTCTCTCGCTTCCTGCCTGGCAACGGAGTTTAGGTGTTCCGGCAAGACTCAATGTCGAGGGGACAATGCCTTCATGGTTGACGCTTTCATGGGGCCTTTGTCCCCTTGATCCTGAACGACGTCCATTTCGATCCGTACTGCTCCTGCTCTTGTGTTGCGGTCATGGACAGGTGATCTGAGCTGAAGGTCCAAACGCCGCTGAAGGTAGCGGTTTTCCCATCGGGAAGCGTCGACACTCCCCTCTCGAACCACGTGTCACCGTTAACCGTCAGGGTCGAAATCCAGCTTGAGCCGTCATCCCCATACCCAGCGCTCATGAGAGATTTCTTTGCCGGATCGAAGTACATAATTTCCAAGTATTTGGATGTAATTCCACTCTCGATCCATTCCTGGTCATCCTGAAGGGCAAACCCTGACAATATCCAGTGATTGTGCAGACGCCAGGTCAGAGGATGTTCGTTGTCATTCGGGCTATCTTTTATGGTTCCAGTGAATGTCCAATCTCCAACCCAGACATCAAGGGCTTTGATTTCCTGCATAGGCTTTGGATTTGGCATCTGCGCCATCAGAACCATGACCGGAACTAATAACAGGAATGCCAGCTTCGAAGTTGTGCGCCACATGATTCTTCTCCTTCCATTAGGACTTTAGCCAAACTTCGCTCAGGATGACAATATAAATGTGTTGAATTAATCGAGCTGAATTCACAACTCAGCACACTAAACTGATTGCGACAAGAGAAGGAGAAAGATGGAAACACCGAACGCGTTTATCGGAAAAACCAAGGCGCCTACGGAGACGGAGGTTGCCACGGCGCTGGGCTCAACGGCGGCGCTTTGGAAGCAGCTGGTGGGTTGGATGGCGGAGCAGGGGGCCGACGAGAGCGAGTGGAATTCGTCCGGAGTCAAGTATGGGTGGTCGCTGCGGCTGAAGGTGAAAAAGAGAAACATCGTTTATCTGGGTCCGTGCACGGGCTGCTTTCGCGTGGCGTTTGCGCTGGGAGACAAGGCGGTAACGGCGGCGCGGAAGAGCGATCTGCCGAAGAGTGCACTGAAGATCATCGACGAAGCGCCGCGCTACGCGGAGGGAACCGGCGTGCGATTGATAGTGAAGGCGGAGAAGGATCTGGGCGCGATCAAGAAGCTGGCGCTGATCAAGATGGCGAATTGAGGGATTGCAAAAATGGTTTTGCGGATGCAGTCGCACTCCCTCAGGGGCTGAAGCCCAATTATTTTTTAAGAAGCGTTTCGGCACAACTGAAGTCGTGCCCTGACGCTTCGTGCAACTCCGTTGGCATTTTTCTGCAAGCTGTAGCCACCCCAGTGACGAACAGCAGTCGCTGGGGACCCCGGCGAAGTCATGCCCTGACGCTTCGTGCAACTCCGTTTATTTTGAACACGTGCAGCTAGTTAGCAGAAGATTCATTCCCCGTGGGCCGGCGAAGCCAGTTAACGACTGATGCAAAGCTGGTGATCAACGCATGTCTGTCTCTCGTTTTCCCAAGGCGAGCAGGCGGCCGGAGCCGGGGAGAAGAGGCGTCGTGGTCCAGGAGAATTGCTCTGCGGCTGACGCCTTGAGGGCGTGAAGCGCGGCGGCGGTGGTCATGAGCGCGAGCCAGCCGCCGGGACGAACCAGCTTGGCTGCCGACTGAACGGCGAGTTGCATTTTGTCGACGGCGCGGAGCGTGACGCAATCGAAGTTTGTGGCGAGCGATTCGGCGCGGCCGGAGTGAACTTTGGCGGTAATTCCCACGACGCGGACGGCCTCGCGGAGGAAGGCGGATTTTTTGTCATGAGACTCGGCCAGGGTGACGGCGATCTCCGGTCGGCAGAGGGCGATGGGAATGCCGGGGAAACCGGCGCCGGAGCCGAAGTCGAGAAGGGTGGAGATGCCGGCGGGCAGGGCTCGGGCGCAGGCGATGGATTCGACAAAATGGCGGGAGAGGATGCCTTCTTGGTCGCGGATGGAGGTCAGGTTGATGCGGGCGTTCCAGCGAAGAAAAAGCGAAAATAGTGCGTCAAAGCGTTGGGACTGAATGGGGTCGAGCGGGGGCTGGGCGGAGGCGACGAGTAGTGCGTTGAGGCGGGCTGCGGCGGGATTTTGGGGTTCAGTCATGGATGCAAGTTAGCGCCTGTTACGCGGGGTTAGCAAGTTTGCGTAGTTGGCGGTTTGGGTTCGAGGTTTCCCACCCTTGCGACAAAAACAAGAGCGTCGCAAGGATGGGGCACCCACTTTCGTGCGTGCGCATTTTTTGTACACTGCATGGAATTCAATCTATATCACGCTGACACCACGGAGTCTTCAATGCGGCGGGGCTGCCAGACTACGGCGGCTTGCACGAAGGCGGCGAAGATGGCGCGGGAGAAGGCGCTGTGGGTGTAGCTCCGCTCGGGATGCCACTGGACGCCGAGAACAAAGTGATGGCGCGAGTCGAGTTCGACGGCTTCGACGATGTTGTCGCGTGGAGAGATGGCGCTGACCAGCAAACCGTCGCCGAGAACATTGATTGCCTGGTGGTGGCTGGAGTTGACCAGAGGCTCGGCGGGACTATTTCGAGGAATGAGGTTGGAGAGACGCGAGCCGGGTGTAATGCGCACCGGATGGGCCTGGGAAACTTCGTTTTCAGGATCGTGAGCGACGGCCGTCTTGAGGTGCTGCACGAGCGAGCCGTTAAGCCAAACGTTCAGAGTCTGCATGCCGCCGCAGATGGCCAGGATGGGCTTGTGGAGGCTGAAGGCGTCCTGGAGGAGGAGCTCGTCGACGGCGGCGCGGGCAGGGTCTGGCGGATTGCACTCGGGAAGCGGGGTCTCGCCGTAACGCTGCGGGTCGACATCGAAGTTGCTGCCGGGGAGAAGCACCCCTTGCACGCCTACGAGCAGGCGGGCTACTCGGTCCTGATGCTCGTGGAGAGGAACGACGATGGGCGTAGCTCCGGCGGAACGCAGGGCGACAAGATAGGGCGGCAGCGAACGCTGGTTGAAGGCTGAATCGGTGCCCGTGGGCTCGGGAATTGCGACATAGACGCACATGGCAGCAAACAGTGTATACACGGGGCCGGCAGATGGGATAGGGGACGCGGGCGGCAGAAATAAACGTAAGTACCCAGAGCGGCAACCACCTGCGGTGGGGCAGCCGGCGCTTGCGCGCCATGGGGTTCGAGGTATCCCAACATTTCGCCCGACCACCTCAGCGACGAAGATCTGTCCGTGGGGGTCCCGGACTTGGGGCATCCAATTATTTTGGTATGGTCGGACGCGGGCTACAATGCTGGCGGTTTGCGCAGGCTATTGATGGCGGCGCGGAGGCGCGTGGTAAGCTCATCGACCTGCTGCATGGACATTCCCGCAGTCTCAATCGGCTGGCCGACGCTCATTGTCAATTCGGCGGGGTAATAGTGATGAGTGTGAATGGGCATGAGCTCGTAGACGCCGCTGAGCGCGATGGGTACCAGAGGAACCTGGGCGCGAATGGCGAGGTAAGCCGCTCCGGGAAGAAATGGCTTGAGGCCGCCGTCGGTGGTGCGGCCGCCCTCGGGAAAGAGGAAGAGGGGCATGCCGGCGCGAAGAACCTTGGCTGCCCTTCCCATGCTGGAGAGAGTGGCGCGCGGGTTGCTAGTATCGATGGGCAACTGGCCGGAGCGATTCAGATACCAGCCGATAAAGGGAATGGGCCATAAGGCTTTCCACGCCATGATGCGGAACTGGAAGGGCACGGCGGCGAAGATTACCGGCACATCCATGTAGGAGGTGTGGTTGGAGGCGTAGACTGCGGCTTGGCGCCCGAGGAGATTTTCAGCGCCGACGACCTTGAGCTTTGAATATGAATTCCAAATGCTAGCCCGCGCCCAAATGCGTGCGATGCGGTGCTGCGCGTTGCCTTTTTTGTCGACCAGCGAAACAAGGAGTGAAAGAGTTCCGCAGAGCGCAGTGATGAGGACGAAGAGCGGCGCCTGAAGGAGGTTGGTGCGCCAGCGATAGAACCATGGGAGCGGATCGGGGCGCTGCTGAGGGCGCTGCCTGGGACGCTTTTTGAAGCGCTGTCGCAGTTTTTTGAGGCGCTGTTTCACGATGCGCGCCCTCCCGATTCGGCTCCCTCGGCCAGCAGCAGCGAGCGTGCCTCACCTACAAGATAAACCGAGCCGGAGACGACGACAGGGCCGCTGCCGGCATGTTTTTTTGCCAGCCATAGGGCGCCGGCGACCGATTCCGCAACGAGGAACTGCGTGTGAGTAAGTTGCGCGGCGGCCACCAGATCTTCAATAGCCGCGGCGCGCGCGGCATGGAGCGGCGTCAAAATCACGCGCTCGAAGAGGGGAAAGAGAATCTGCGCCATCTCCGCGATGGGCTTGTCGCGCAGGCAACTGAAGATGAGGAGCCGGGGGCTCTTTTCACTCAACAAGCTGGAGAGCCCGGAGCGAACCGCCCAGGCGCCTGCAGGGTTGTGGGCCACGTCGAGAATCCAAACGATGCCGCCGCGCTCGATGCGCTCCAGACGGCCGGGCCACACGGTGTTGCGAATGCCTCGAGCGATGGAACCTGGAAAAGCATAAATTCCGTTTCTTCCGGGCGGAATAAACAATTCAATGTCCACTTCTGTCATTTCGACGGCCGCGGCAATGGCCAGGGCGATATTTCTTTGCTGATGCGCGCCGATGAGCGGGGAATCGATTTTGATGGGGGTGCCGTGGGCATTGACGAGATAGTGGCCGGTGGCTCCGGCGGGCGGCAGGAAAGGAGACGCGTCGATCACTCGCGCGCCAAGCGCGGCGGCCGCGTCGTTCAACACTTGATTGACCTCGGGGAGCTGCGGAAGGGTAATCAACGTACCGGCCTGGTGGAGGATGCCGACTTTCTCGCGCGCGATGGCGGCCAGGTCCGTGCCCAGCCATTCGGTGTGGTCGAGCGAGATGTCGGTAATGATGGAGAGGCGCGGTTCGACGACGTTGGTGGCGTCGAGGCGGCCGCCCATACCGACTTCAAGGACCGCCAGGTCGATGTTGGATTCGGCGAAGTAGAGGAAGGCCTGGGCGGTGAGGATTTCAAAGAAGCTGGGGTGCTGCGGGAGGCGATGTTCCTGGACCAACTGTTGCGCGACATCGTGAACACGGAAGAAGAGGCGGGCAAAGGCACCGTCGGGAATCTCTGAGTTGCCGATGCGGATGCGCTCGTTGACCCGCTGGAGATGCGGCGAGGTGTAGAGGCCGGCGCGCGCTCCGGAGGCGGTGATGATGGAGGCCAGAGTGGCTGCCGTGGAGCCTTTGCCATTGGTTCCGGCGATGAGCACGGAGTAAAAGCGTTGATGGGGATCGCCAAGAGCGGCGAGGAGGGCGCGAAACTCGTCGAGAGAGAATTTTCGGCGCGGCTGACCGGGGCGCGCGTACAGTTCCGGCGCCAAGGCGTTGAGTTGATCGATGGCGGCGGCGTAGGACATGGAAAGATAAGTATAAGAGCCGCGTGCTTGGCAGGGCGAAACGCTATCAATTGCGGAGCAGGAGTTGCAGGGAGGCGCGGGCGTTTTGCAGGCAGGCTCGGGCTTCGTCTTCAGAGAGGAGGCCCTGGTGGACGGCTTTGCGGCCGATGTCGTTGACCAGGTTAGCTACGCGGGGAAAGTCAGTGTCGAAGCCGGTCATCTGAAGGTTGTTGTTGACCTCGTGCAAGAGGTTGCCGAGAGTCGCGGTGTTGCGGTAGCGGGAGCGAATCTGAACGGTGAGCGCCTGGGGCAGCTTCTGCTTGATGGCTTCCTCGAGAACCGAGCGGCACATGACGGCGCAGGCTGTGAACAGGCCGAAGAAATAGCAGCGGGTGGCTTCGTCGAGATAGCGGTCGGCCTCCTCGGAGCTGGGGGATGCGACCACGCACTCGCGCAGGTGCATGGCCCGCTGCACGGCCGGCTCGACCAGTTCAAGCAACTCGAGCGCAAAGGCGGTGCGTAGGAGATCGTTCTGCTGGCCGTCGAGGGCGCGCTGAATCTCCTGCCATGCGGGGGCCGGGCCGTCGATGCCGGCGTACTGCAACTTGGTGAGAGAGGTGAGGCGCTGACGCGCGTGCTGAATAAATCCCTGGCGCATCTCCTGGGCGAGCATCCGCCAGCCAGCCACGAAGGCCGCCTGGTCCTGCTGGTAGCGCGCCCACAGTTCGTTATAGACAATGCCGGGGAGCACCTCGCGCAACTGCGCGAAACGCCCGGAGTGCGCGAGCTCGGAGATGGCCTCGCAAAACTCGCGTCCGGGAGCTTCTTCGGCGGACATCTGCAGCAGTTGATCTTCTAGGCGCCCCATGTCAATGGCCATTCCCGATGCCCTCTCCTTGCAAAGTTTAAGGCGAGGAAATATCAATGCCAGAGAGAAATGAATGGTTCTTTGAAGCGTGGTGCTGGAATGGGAAGGTGTTGTGAGTGAGGGCGCGGTTGGGAATCGAGTATTGATCTGGCTTTCAGTGCGGTTTAGTGTGATGGCAAGCTGATTGTGGATTGCGTAGGTTCTGCAACCCCTTGTTCTGCGCGGCCCTAGACACACTTTTCACACAATCCACCATCTTTGCACAACCGTTTCTCGGTGGCCTGTGGGAGTGGTGGGAAATTAAGGCGGCAGAGCTGGCTTTTGGGGCAGTTTTGCAAATCCCCTCAATTGCACAGCGTTTTTTTAGAAAACTCTTCTCTGACCAACCCCCTATGCCGCAACCACTTCGCAGGCTTTCCACTTTTCCTAGCAGAACTACGGGTACTACTATCTTTTATTTATATTTCTTATCCTTTTCCTTAACCCGCCGGGGAGCAACAACTCAGGAGTTAAAACCCGTTGCTTGAATGTCGTGTTCGGCAAGGCTAAAGCCGTGCCCTGATACAGGGTGGGTCAGGGCGTTGCTGGATACGTGATGGCGGCGAGGAACCGCTTGGCTAACGCACTAACAACCGCGGAATTTAGAGAAGCGACCTAGTTTTCCACTCACCAGGAAACACAAAGGTGAATACAATTAAAGGGAAGAAAAGAAAGCCGTTTCCAGCGGGCGGCGCGTTGTTGTACAGTGTGGCCAGCGCGGATTCCGTCGGAAAGGGGATTTCTTTGTCAGTCGCAAAGCTGGGGTGAAATAATGGCGAAAGCAGAGACAGAGGTCGAGAAACCGTCCGCGTCGGGGGCAGCTATGGAGATTAGCGTAAGCCGTCAGGAGCTGGTGAAGGAGCTAACTGCGACGCAAAGCGTCGTGGAGCGCAAGACTACTATTCCTATTTTGTCAAACTTTCTTATCGAGGCCGAGGGCGACAAGCTCAACATCACGGCCACGGATCTCGACCAGGCGATCCGCACCAGCGCAACAGCCAAGGTGAAGAAGGCGGGAGCGTGCACCATTCCCGCGCGCAAACTTTACGACTACGTGAAGCTGCTGCCGGATGGAGACATCTCCATCAAGCTGCTGGAAAACCACTGGGTGCAGATTCGCCTGGGGCGCTCGAACACCAAGATGGTAGGCATGGCGCGCGCCAACTTTCCGCAGGTGCCGGAGTTTCCTACCGTCAAGGCGACGGGAATTTCTTCCGCGGCGCTGAAGACACTGATCAATCGCACCATCTTCGCCATTTCCAACGAGGAGTCGCGCTACACGCTGAATGGAGCGCTGCTGGTTATCAAGGCGGAGTCGCTGGCCATGGTAGCGACGGACGGACACCGCTTGTCGTATGTGGAGAAGCCGAACGAGACGCTGGAGGGAATCAGCGGTGAGAAGCGCGTGCTGATTCCGCGCAAGGCGCTGCACGAGCTGGTGCAACTGCTGTCAGTCTCCGACGCCGCGAAGGTGGAGTTCGCCGACGACGAGCACACGCTCTACTTCCGCGTGGGGCATCGCACACTGAGCACGCGCAAGCTCAGCGGCCAGTTCCCGAATTTTGAGGCGGTGATGCCACGCGATAACAACAAGTACGCGGTGGTGAAGGCGAGCGAGCTGGCGAAGGCGATTGAGCGCGTGGCGCAGTTCTCCGATGAGCACTCCCACGCCGTGCGCATGCGGCTGGAGAGCAATGAGCTGAAGCTCAGCGCCAGCTCCAACGAGAGCGGCGAGAGCGAAGACACCATCGACACGCCGTACACCAGTGACCCGATTGCCGTGGGATTCAACTCGGAGTACATCCTCGAGTTCCTGAGGGCGCTGGGGAATGAGGGCGAGGTGCGGCTGGAGTTCAAGGACTCGCAATCGGCGGGGCAGATGCGGCCGGAGGATCCGGACGCAGAGTACAAGTACCGGTACGTGCTGATGCCGATGCGGATATGAAAAGGCAGCGGAGTTAGCCGCGCTTCGCGCGTGTTAGCTAGATAAAGACGGCCCGGCAGGGATGCCGGGCCGTGGTGTTTGCGAGCGAATTGCCTGTCGTGAAGATCGGGGACAATTGCATAGCTGGTTATTATTTACGGGCGCGGATGTGAGACAGATCACAAAAAAGAGCCCAGAAAACTTTTTCTATATTTAGTCTTGAAGAAATGAAAATTGAGCGATAGAATGTTGCCTACTACAAGAACCAGTGCTGACAGCGGGATGTTTAATTTTCTGTTCCTGCGATAGATCCCTCCCCTCGGGTCTCTGCGGAGAATCATGCGGACGCACTATTTGCATTGAGCTGAACAACAGGAGAGGCGAGAAACAATGAAGATCACAGGAAGGATTTCACTTTTATCGATTGCATTGACGGCTGCTCTAGTCTGCGCGACAACCGCCAGGGCCGACAGCTATACGTTCTCCTTCACCGGCGAGGACACATCTGATCAACAGGTCAGCGGCACACTGACATTAACCATAACTCCACTGGGCGGAGGATACTACGGCATTACCGGTGTTTCCGGCGTTGTGGGCCCCAACGGAGGAGAAGATATCATAAACACTACCATGTCGTATGACTGGGCAGGAACAGCAAGCTACGGCGACATCTATTACACAGCAGCCGGTACCGGCGTCGAATATGATGATATCCTCAATCTCTCTGGGTCAGGACTGATCTTCGATTCGTACGGTCTGTATATGCCGACGACGATAAGCACAAAGGACGTCTATTTTTACTCGAGTGACGACACCTACTACTTTGAGCACTTCAAGAATAATGTCGAGGACGATTCTGGAACTTTTACGATCACGCCGGAACCATCGACGTGGCTGCTGCTGGGGAGCGGACTTTTTGCGCTGGCAGGGTTGGCGTGGAAGAGCAGGAAAGAGGGACTGAACGCGTAGTTTTGGTTTGTCTGAGATTTTGCAGGGCGCGCCCATCATGGCGCGCCCTTTGTATTTCAAGATGACTGAAAGAAGGACAGAAGACAAATGCGCCAATCACGCCGCTGCGGGGGCGTGGAGGAAGTCGAGGGCGCGGATGAGGTAGGGCTTGAGTTGGCGGCGGTGGACGACGGCATCGAGGAAGCCTTTTTCGAGGAGGAACTCGGCGCGCTGAAATCCCTCGGGGAGCTCTTGGCGGATGGTCTGCTCGATGACGCGCGGGCCGGCAAAGCCGATGAGGGCTCCGGGTTCGGCGATGTTGAGGTCGCCGAGCATGGCGAAGCTGGCGGTGACGCCGCCGGTGGTGGGGTCGGTGAGGACGCAGATGTATGGGACGCGGGCCGAGTCGAGCTGGGCGAGGGCGGTGGAGATTTTGGCCATCTGCATGAGGCTGACCACGCCCTCCATCATGCGCGCACCTCCGGAGGCGGCGACGATGATGAGCGGATGGCGGGAGAGGCGGGCGCGATCGACAGCGCGAGCGATGGTTTCGCCGACGACGGCGCCCATGGAGCCGCCGATAAAGGCGTACTCCATGGCGCTGAGGACAACTTCATGGGGGCCGAGGCGGCCGATGGCGTTGAGAATGGCGTCATCGAGGCCGGTGGCTTCTTGCGCGGCGCGGAGGCGTTTCTTGTAGGGCTTGACGTCAGTGAAGTTGAGCGGATCAGTGGAGCGCAGGCCGCCATCGACCAGCTCATAACCGGGTTCAAGGAGCAGGTCGATGCGCTGAAGCGCGCCGATGCGGAAGTGATGCTGGCAGCGAGGGCAGACGTTGAGGTTGGCCAGCAAATCCGCCTTCCAGACGGGCCTTTGGCAGCCATCGCATTTGATCCACAGGCCCTCGGTGCGCACGCGCGACTCTGTTTCCGCGGCGCCCCGGAGGCCGGGACCGTATTCTCCACCTTCACGCTTGAACCAGGACATGAGACCTCGAAAAAACAGGGAATAGGGAATAGGGAACAGGGAATAGTAGTCACTGCCCTCTGTCAGTATTCTATGCCGCGCTGGGCGAGGATGCCTTTCTGGTAGGCGTGCTTGACCTCGCGCATTTCGGTGACGGTATCTGCCATCTCGACGAGCAAGGGGTGGGCGTTGCGGCCGGTGAGGATGACGTGCACCATCTCCGGGCGGGCGCGCAAGGCCTCGGCCACGACGGCCGCGTCGAGCATGTTGTAGCTGATGGCGTAATTGATCTCGTCGAGCACCACCATGTCCCACTGGCCGGAGTAGATGGCGGCGCGCGCTTCGTCCCAGGCGGCCTGGACCAGGCGAATGTCTTCAGGATCCGTCTCCGCGCCGCCCACCTTCACAAAGCCGCGGCCCATGGGCTTAAGGACGAAGTTAGAACCGAAGGCCTGGACCGCGTCGAGCTCGCCGTAGTGCCAGGAGCCCTTGAGGAACTGAATCATAAGCACCTTCATGCCGTTGCCGACGGCGCGCAGGGCGGTACCCAGGGCGGCGGTGGTCTTGCCCTTGCCGGGGCCGGTGTTGATGAGGAGAAGTCCTTGACGGGAAGCGGTGGTCACAGTTAACAGCTTACAGCGAACAGCTGACAGCTTACAGCACACAGCTAACAGCTAACAGCAGACAGCTGACAGTTGACGGCTAACAGGTGGCGACCGCCTGATGCAATTGCAGCACGAAACTGGTTTTAGGAACTGTTCGCTGTAAGCTGTTGGCTGTTCGCTGCGCACGCTCAGTGCGCACTGTGGTAGGGGTGGCCGGAGAGGATGGTGAAAGCGCGGTAGATTTGCTCGGCCAAGGCGAGTCGCGCCAGGGCGTGAGCCATGGTCATGGGCCCGAGGGAGAGGAGCAGGTGCGCACGCTTGCGAGCGGCATCGGACCATCCGGTATGCGGGCCCACGGCGAAGACAATGTGCTGCGCGCCCTTGTCGCGGCGCGCGCCGAGCCAGGCGGCAAAAACCTCTGAACTCATCTGGCGGCCGCGGCTATCGAGCAGAACGGCGACGGCGGGCGAGCGCCCCTGCAGTTTGACCAGCCAATCGAGCATCGCAGTCTCGGTGCGGAAGGATTCGGATTTGCATTGGGCAAAGGGTAAGCAGCGCTTGAGATAGAGCGCGGTGAGGGCCTCGAACTCGTCCTTCGAGCCGGGACGCGCGCCGATATGCGCCAAGGTAAGGTTCATGGGCAGCAGAATACCCCACAGCACGCTGGGTTGCATGGAGGAAGGGAAATTTGATGGAAAAATGGAAGATTTGTCCGGCGGGAGGGGGTGGGAGCAAAGTCGCGAGCATCTGGCCAGCAACAGGACAAAACAGGTGTTCAAAACGGGGCTAAGTGCCTAATATTGGGATTCTTGGAGGTGATAATACAATTTTTCATATATCATAAAATGGCTAACAGGCGGAGAGATATGAAAAGAGGAGTTAACGTGTTTATTATCAACGAAAAAAAATATCAATACACACATTAAGTTTGGAACCTAAACTGCTATTTATATGCCACAAGTCGTGCCTCGCTTAATTGGGTTCTAGTCTACATATGCCCAGCCGAGACGCAGAAGCACAAAAAGCGGGTTGAGAAGCAGGCAGAACAGGTTTCCAACCCCCAAAGAACATTTGGAGGAAGTCCATGAAATTTATCCGGTTGCAAAGTGCATTTCTAGCGCTTGGCTTTCTGATGATGGCCGGCGTTGTTGCGAATTTCACGACACCGACGGCATTCGGCCAGTCGACGAACACCGGAACGGTTGTTGGCGTGGTCGAAGACCAGACCGGCGCGGTGGTTCAGGGCGCGACCATCACCCTGACCGACCTTTCAACCAAGATCGAGCGCAAGACCACGACATCACATACTGGCCAGTATGTGTTTGTCAACGTCCCACCGGGCGATTACTCCATCACCGCAAGCAAGGGCGGATTTGCGGTGGATAAAATAACGAGTCAAACGGTAACGGTAGGCACGCAGACCACGGCCAACTTCAGGCTGCAAGTGGGCAGCGAGCAGACGACCGTTGAAGTGCATACGTCGGGCGCGGATCTGCAAACCATCAATGCGACTCTCGGCAGCACGGTTGATCCGCTTTCGCTAGAACAGCTTCCCAGCCTACTTCATGACGTAGGCACGTTTACCTCATTGCAGGCCGGCGTGAGCCCAGACGGCAGCGTGGCCGGCACGGTCTCCGACCAAAGCACATTCACCCTGGATGGAGGCAACAATTCCAGCGACATGGACGGCGCCCAGAACGTTTATACGTCGTCTTTCGCAGGCGACCCGACGGGCGGCGCCTCCGTCCAGAACGGGGAACTTTACACAAGCCCCACGGGCGTGATGCCCACGCCGGCAGACAGCGTGGAAGAGTTCAAGGTGAACACCAACAATCAAACGGCGGACTTCAACAACTCAGCCGGCGCGCAGGTGGAGATCGTCACCAAGCGCGGAGCGGACAAATGGCACGCCACCGCCTATGAATATTACCTAGACAACGATATCAACGCCAACACCTGGCAGAACAATTGCGGCACAGCTTGCGGCGCTCCCGGCAAAACAGGAGTTCCGCGGTATCACTACAGCAAGTTTGGCTTCGCGGGCGGCGGACCTGTGATTCCCAAGAACATTCTGGGCGGGAAGACATTTTTCTTCGCCAATTACCAGGAGTGGCGCTTTCCCCAATCCGAGACCTACGAACGCGCGGTTCCGTCGGCGAATCTGGAAGCCGGGAAGGTCACGTTCGGCAGCACAACGTACGACCTGAAGACCATCGACCCGCGCGGCATCGGCATCGCGCCGGATGTCCAGACGATGTGGACAACCATGATGCCTGCGGGGAACGATCCAAGCTGCGGAGTTTTAGCCGGCAATTATTGCGACGGCGTCAACGAAGTCGGGTTCAAGCAGAACATGCCCATCCCCTGGAAGGACAGGTTTTTCGTGGCGCGCCTGGATCATGATTTCGGGGCGAAATGGCACTTCATGAGCAGCTACCGCTATTACAAGCTGGTCAAGACGAGCGACGTGCAGGTGGATATCGGCGGAGGGTTTGCCGGCGACACGCTGGGCGTGGCGACCCCTGTGGCAAGCCGTCCACAGCAGCCGTGGTACCTGGTGACCGGATTGACAACGAACGTCACATCGAATGTCACCAACGACTTCCACTACAGCTTCCTGCGCAACTACTGGTCGTGGGCGACCAAAAATGCCCCGCCGCAAATCTCAGGACTGGGCGGCGCGCTGGAGCCCCTGGGCGAACTAGAACTTTATGCCCTCACGCCGTATAACGTGAATACCCAGCAGATTCGCACCCGATTCTGGGACGGCCAAGACCACTTCGTAAGGGATGACGTCACCTATCTGAAGGGCAGCCACCTGATCAGTTTCGGCGGCCAGTATCAGCACAACTACGACTACCATGAGCGCTCAGACAATGGCGGCGGCATCAACTTCACCCCCACCTACCAACTCGGCGGACCAAATGGTTTCGACTTCTCTGACCTGGGTGGCACCTTCGAGACCAGCATCAGCTCGAGCACCCTCCCGGTCGCCAATCGCGTAGCTGCCGCAGCGTATGGAATGGTGACGCAGTCGCAGGTGGCGTACACTCGCCAGGGGCCCACACTGGCCCTGAATCCTCCGCTGACGCACGCATTCGACCAGAGCACCATTCCCTACTACAACGTTTATTTCAGCGACACGTGGCACATGAAGCCGAGCTTTACACTGACCTACGGCATGGGCTGGACGCTGGAGATGCCGCCGACGGAACAGAACGGCAAGCAGACCGTACTGGTGGACGAGAGCGACAATCCGGTTTCATACAAAGCGTTCATCAATCAGCGCCAGGTAGCCGCGCTGGCGGGTAACGTGTACAACCCCGAGATGGGATTTGCGCTGGTGGGCAACGTGGGCGCGGGAGATAAGTATCCGTACAACCCGTTCTATGGCAGTTTCAGCCCGCGCGTGGCGTTGGCGTGGAATCCGCATTTTGGGAACAGCGGGCTGCTTGGCCACATCTTCGGCGGCGATGGGACGGTCATCCGCGGAGGCTATGGCCGCACCTACGGCCGCCTGAACGGCGTGAACCTGGTGCTGGTGCCGCTGTTGGGCGTCGGCTTGATCCAGCCAGTAACATGCACAAAAGCGACAGCAGGCAGCACGACAGACCCAGGGCAAGGTTTGACCAGCACAACACCCACATGCGGCACGTCCTACCCGACAGCCGCGACCGCATTCCGTATCGGCTCAACCCTGGACGGCGTCAATGCTCCTCTGGCGGCGGCAGCTCCCACACTACCCCAGCCGGTTTATCCGGGCTATAACGCCAGCTCCAGCGGAGCCGCCGAAGGAATCGATCCCAATTTCCGTCCCAACGTGGTCGATTCATTCGATTTGACGATCCAGCGGCAGTTGAGCCGGAAGACCCTGGTGGAGGTGGGTTACATTGGCCGCCTGATTCACCATGAATTCCAACCCATCGACCTCAATTCGGTTCCGTACATGATGTCAGTCGGGGGACAGCAGTTCCAAACCGCGTACGCAGCTCTGGAGACGGCGCTGGGTTGCACGACCTCGCAAGCACAATGCGGATACGGGGGCCCTCCGTCAGTCATAACGCCGCAACCGTTCTTTGAAGCGGCGCTGGCCGGCACGGGCTATTGCACCGGATACGCGAGTTGCACCGCGGCGGTTGTCGCGAATGAATTTGTCAACCTCACCACTCAATCAGTTTGGAGCCTATGGTCCGATCTTGATAGCGGCGGCTTCAACTTCCCGCGCACCATGATGAATACCGCGATTCCCTCATCGCCGATATACGGCAGCAACGGAGCGTACACGAGCGGCGTCGCCCTGAATTCCACAGTGGGTTGGGGAAACTACAACGGCGGCTTTCTCACGGTCAGCACCACGGACTGGCATGGCATCACCCTGCATGAGAACTTCACCTACAGCAAGGCTATGGGCACCGGCGCAGTGGCGCAGGTTACCAGCGAATACACGGTCAACGATCCCTTCGATCTAAAGAAGAATTACGGAGTCCAGGCGTTCAACCGTAAGTTCGTCTTCAGCATGTACGGGGTGTGGCAGGAACCGTGGTACAAAGACCAGCGAGACGTGATAGGACGCTTTGTGGGCGGCTGGTCGATTGCCCCGATCTTCGTCATGGGCAATGGCGACCCGCTGGCCTGCCAGACAATCAACAACAACATTTACTACGGCTCGCAGGAGTTTGGCGGGTCCGACGACGTCGGCTACGGCAGCAATACGCAGTGCATCTTCACCAGCAAGTACACCGCGGGCGTTCACTCGCATTTCGGCGTCACGGGCGGCACCGATCCCTACGGAAATCCTGTCGGTGTAAATACTGCCGGATCAACCACAGCCTCAGAAGTCAACAGGTTCGCGAACCCGGTGGCGGTCTACGATCAGGTACGCAACCCGATTCTGGGCATCGATACCAGGAACCCAGGCGTCGGTCCCATCATCGGCATGCCGTATTGGAACGTGGACATGAGCGTGCAGAAGAACTTCAGATTATTCAGCCACGCGACGGTCCAACTCTCATTCATCTTCACCAACGTGTTCAACCACGATGTCCTTGCCGATCCATATCTTTCCACCGGCTATTCCGCTGGCTGGGGCGTGCAGACTGGCCAACAAAACTCCCCACGCAATATGGAGTTTGGCGCCCGCACCAGCTGGTAAGGCGTCAACAACAACCAAGGCCGGGAGCGCAAGCTCCCGGCCTTTTTTTTGCCCTGCGAGATAACCCCTAGCGAGACCGGCGGCCAGCTTTCCTGGATTTTGCGGCAGGCCTGGCAGCGCGGGGCTTGGCGGCTGTGGGCTTGACAGCGCTTTTCTTTGCAGCCTTTCTTACCGGCTTCTTCGGCCTGGGCGCGGGCGCGGCCTTGGCGGCAGCAGGTTTAGGCTTTGCGGAGGCCTTTTGGCGCGCGGCGGCGGTCCTGGCGGCCAGCTCGGCCTTGAGGTCGGCGTCGAACTCGGCCGGGGTGAGCGGGCGGGCGGAGTTGCGCAGACGCTCGATGTCGTAGAAGGCGCGGCGGTCTGCCAGGAAGACGTGGACCACGAAGTCCACGTAGTCGAGGAGAATCCACTGGCCGTGGCGGCGGCCCTCGACGGAGTTGGGGAAGGCGCCAAAATCCCTCTTGAGGCGGTGCTCGATCTCGTCGGCGATGGTGATGGCCTGGCGGTCGTTGGCGGCCGAGGTGACGAGAAAGAAGTCGGCGAGACCGGAGTCGATGGGGTCAAGCTCGAGAATGCGGGTGTCTACGCCCTTCTTCTCTTCACAGACGGCGGCGGCGGCTTGAACCTGGTTACGTATTTGCAGGGGGGATGACGGGAGGTGCTGCTCGATGGCGGTCATTCGTGGTGATTGCTCTCCGAGATTCATCGTAGCCTTTCAAAGGGGCCGGGGCAAGTCAACGATAAAGATTGTGGGCGCGAATGTAGTCCAAAACGGGAGCGGGGAGCAGGGAGCTATCCGGCGTTCGGGCGGCAGCGGCATGGGGCGATTGCGCGGAGATGCGGGTTTGTGCGCGAATCTGTTCACGAATCAGTTCACGAATTTGGGAGGCGCTGATGTCGATGTGCAGGCCGGGAAGCAGGTAGAAGGGAGCGAGTTCGCCGTCAGGGTTACGAAGGATGTAGCGGCGGAGGGGGATTTCCGACGCAACCCTATTCGGCTCTGGCGCGGGCTTCAATGACAGGCCGGCGGGGAGGGCGGAGTCGAGGTTGTCCAAAGGCTGGGCGGGGCGGGAAGCGACGATCAATGGCGCGACAAAGGGAATCTCGGCGGCGCGATGCCAGCGACGGAAACTGGCGAAGGAGTCGGCGCCCATGAGGCAGAAAAGGGTGTTGCCGGGCGGCAGTTGGGCGCGCAGGGCGAGGAGCGTCTCCAGAGTGTAGTTGGGGGCGCCGGAGGGATTGGGGGCGTCGGCCAGCGAGAGGGCAAAGGCGGGGTCGGCGGCAATCGCCAGACGGGTCATGGCCAGGCGGTCTTCAAAGCCGGCCACAGTGCCCTGCGGCTTGAGGGGCTGCGTGCCCACGGGCGCGAAGAGCACGGTGTCGAGGCCAAGAGCCGTCCGGGCGGCGCGCGCTACGCCGAGATGGCCGAGGTGGGGCGGGTCGAAAGTGCCGCCGAAAAAGGCAATGCGAGTGCCGCCGCTGGATTGCTGACCCATATGTTCATAGTAATCTGCTCATCTATACTAATCTGTAACGAATGCGCCGGCTGCGCGTCCAATAGACAATGCGCTTTCTGATTGCAATCCTGGCCCTGATAGGCGTGACGGTTTCCGTGCTGTCGCTGCGCATTCACTATTCCCTCGATACCGAGCCGTGCTCCATCAATGAGAAGTGGGATTGCGGAATCGTGAACCGCAGCCCGTACTCCCAGATTGAGGGCATACCGGTGGCGGCGATTGGGATTGCGGGCTACCTGGCGCTGGCGAGCCTGGCGTTGATGCGGAAACGGACGTTTACCTTCTTTTCCGCGTTTATCGGGATGGCTTTCTCGCTGTATCTGGCGCACGTCGAGCGAGACATTCTCATGGTGTGGTGCGTGTATTGCATGATCTCAATGGTGGATATCGCGCTGATTACAACGTTCAGCATGGGATGGATGTTGTTCTGGGGGAAGCGGACGCGGTAAGGATAGAGACGGTTCACGCCAATTGCTTTGGGCTTCATCTTATGTTCACTCCACAGCGCTTCCCACGCTGCTAAAATTAAACTAATCCATGTTTAAAAAGAAGTATGCGCGCTGGATGTACGAGTGGGAGACGCGACTGACCACGCGCGACGAGAACCGCGTGGTGCGGCCGATGGAGTGGGGCTTCGAGTGGATTGAGCCGTTCCTGCGCGAGCATGGCTTTGAAGAGGCGCTGCCGGGGCCGGAGATCGCGGCCGACCCGTCGCTGGCCGAGGCCGCGATGGTGCTGATTAATCAGTTTTTGATACGCCACAGCGACGCCTTCTTCGGCTACAAGCGGCCCACCGACTTCCGGCTGGAAGAGCGGCACCCGGAACTGTTTCCCACCAATGTGCGCCCGGAGACGCTGGCGCAGGACGCGGCGCTGAAACAACAGGCGGCGGAGGGAAAGATACCGAAGGCGCAGTTTCTGAGATTCACGTCGCCGGAGCGGACGCCTCATCCGGAGAACAACCTGGCGAACGCGCGCTGGTATCCTGCGCCGGAGCACAAAGATCCCAAGCGGCCCAAGCAGGCCATTGTGGTGATGCCGCAGTGGAATGCAGACGCCTTCAGCCACAACGCGCTGTGCGAAATCTTCAACAAGATGGGGGTGTCGGCGCTACGGCTCTCGAAGCCGTACCACGACATTCGAAGGCCGGTGGAGCTAGAGCGCTCGGATTACGCAGTGAGCGCCAACATCGGACGCACGATTTCGGCTTGCAGGCAGGCGGTGGTGGACATTCGCTGCTGCCTGGACTGGCTGGAGGAGCAGGGTTACGAGCACCTCGGCGTGCTGGGGACGAGTTTGGGGTCATGCTACGCATTCCTGGCCAGCGCGCATGACGCGCGGCTCAGGGTGAATGCCTTCAATCATGCGTCGACGGCCTTTGGAGACGTGGTGTGGGCGGGGCAAAGCACGCGACACGTGCGGCAGGGGCTTGCAGACAGCGGACTTGATCAGGAGCGCCTGAGGAATCTGTGGGCGGCGATCAGCCCGTGCAGCTACTACGATAAGATGATGCGCGCAGAAGTGGATGGAGCGCGTAAAAAGGTGCTGCTGGTTTACGCGAAGTACGATCTGACCTTTCCGCTGGATTACTCGCTGCAGGTGGAAGAGGCTTTCCAGCGGATCGGGCTGAACTTTGAACGGCGCGTGCTGCCCTGCGGACACTACACCACCGGAGAGACGCCGTACAAATATATTGATGGATGGTACATGGGGTGGTTTGTGTTCAGGGCGTATAAGGAGATGCGAAAAGCAGGGAATAGGGAATAGGGAATAGGGAACAGGGAACAGGGAACAGAGACCAGAGACCAGAGACCAGAGAACGGGGAACATCAAGGCTTGTTCGAATTTACGGGTTCTCTTTCTAGGCTGGCTTTCTCTCTGGGGGTGAATCCCGCGTTGATCTTGATGCCTGAAGTCAATAAAAGGCAGATTGTTGAGCGAAAAAGTGCGAAACGCATCCCTCAGGGGCTAAAGCCCTTTGTTTTTTCGGCTATTTTCGGCACGACTGAAGTCGTGCCCTGACGCTTCTTGCTACTCCGTTTGCATTTTTCACAAGCTCAATGCCGCGCCCCTACACATTTTGCTACTCCGGCTGCAATTTTTCACAAGCAAAAGAGTTATACCCTTTCAAAAGAATGTGGTTTTTCGCTGGCAGTGAAGTTCATGCCATTCAATACAGACGAAACGCAGAAAAAACCCAGGCGCGGAAAAGCCCATATTTATTGAACAAAAAAATCACCTATTGCACGGCGCTGAGGTCGAGGTGGAGCAGCTTGGCGGGGTCGAGGAAGGCGCCTTGCCAGCGGATGGCCCAGTGCAGATGCGGTCCGGTGACGCGGCCGGTGGCCCCGCTCAGTCCCAGGCGCTGGCCGCGCGCGACATGCTGGCCCTCGCGCACGGAGATCTGGCTGAGGTGCATGGAAAGCGTGAAGAAGCCAAGGCCGTGGTCGATGACCACGCAGTTACCCGCGTAGTAGAGCGGCTGAGCGAGCACTACGACACCGCTGTTGCCGGCGCGCACCGGAGTTCCCGGCCTGGCGCGAAAGTCCAGCCCCTTGTGATTGCTGGCCAGGACGCCGTTGAAGATACGGCGCGTGCCGAAGGGTTCCGATTGCGGAGAGTCCACAGGCACGCGGAAGTTTCCCTTCCACAGCGGCTGAGGCGCGCTCACGGCAAAGGTCTTCTGGATCAGCACCTGGTCGGCGGCGATCTGCTTGAGCGCCTCGGGGCTTGGCTGGACATACTGCGGCGCAACGGTGAGCGAAGTGGTGCGGTAGTGGGCGGCATGAATACGGATGGCGCGGCTGAGGGCGCGCGTGCCGCCTTTTGCGTCGTGAATGGTTATCTTAAGCGCAGAAGGACCGACAGGCGCGTCTACATCAACGCCGGCAAGGGCATACCAGCCGCGCCCATGGAGGCCGCGAAAGAACTCCAGCTTGCGGTCGAGCCAATCGCCGTCGATGGCGGCAGCATCGGATGCGGAGACGCGAATCAGCTCCGGAGAGCCGGCTACGACCACGGCGGGCGTGAGGGTGATGACGGGAGACTGGGCGCGAGACGCGACCAACGCGAAAGCCAGCAGGCCAGCGAGAGCGAGCCAGCTTCGGGGAGCGCGGCGAAATGGAGAAAATCGCATCTCTTTCAGCATACCGGGTTCGATTGCCGGGGAGGAGTGGCCGTTATTCGGTTTTTTCGAGCGAAACCAGAGTAAACGTGCCCTTGCCGAAAGTGTTTGAGGTGGCTTTTACTTCCACCCCACGGACGAAGACCTATCCGCGGGGACCCCGGTAAGGAAAAAGCCACATGGCGGAATTGCCGCCGGGTATAGCTACTCTGGTTTCGCTATTGCGGGGCGCGGGTGCGCGGCAATCCACGCGGCGACACGGTCCTGGATCTCTTCAAGCTGATCGGTGGTGATGTGGGTTCCGATCATCTGGCGGTTGGCGGCGTACTTCTCCTGATTGGGTCCTTTGACGGAGGCGGCCAGGTCAAGCCAGAAGTAGGCCTCCACATCGTTGTGGGGAACGCCCTGCCCGATGGAGTAGAGCACGCCGAGAGAAGCCTGCGCGGTCACGTCACCCTGCTCAGCGGCCTTGCGATACCACACCGCGGCCTGCGCCATGTCGCGGGGAAAGCCCTTGCCGCCGTCGCGATAGAGCACGGCGAGATGCATCTGGCCGGCAACGGAGCCCTGGCCGGCGGCCTTGCGATACCACTCTGCCGCCGTCTTGTAGGCTTCGCCGGCCTGGGTAACATTATGCATCGCCGCAGCATCAGCGGCGTAGTGCTCGCCCACGGCAACCTGGGCGGCGGCATCGCCGGTATTGGCCTTGGCCAGCAGGTCGGGGTCGATGGCCGGGGACTGGGCGGAGATGGGAATCAACGCCAGAGCAAGAAGTACGAGCAGAACCGATTGCAGAAAACGCTTTTTCATTGCGGCCTCAACCAAAAATGCCAGCCCCGATTCGACCACATATTTCCTCCCTATCTGCCCGCCGCTTCATCAATTTTCTTCCTGATCTGTCTGGCTTGTTCGTTGGTGACTAGAATAACAGCCCCCCGGTCATCGGTAGCCGGAAGATACTTGATTCGCATCACCCCGAAATCGACGGTGCTGAGGTCAGCGATTTCAACTCGGCCGAAGGTATGCGCGGAGGGCGAAACAAGGTTGACATCAATTCCTTGGCCCGCTGTGTTGCTACAATTCAAGCCGTCAATCGTCGATGTTCCAATGCGCTTACCTGAGTTATCTTCCTTAAAACGCGCAGAAATTGTGAATGTACAATCGAACCCGTCCTTTGCCGGGTCGAGTTCTCGATACACGACTTTGGGCATGGTCTTGGGCTTCGTGGCCCCCTGCTGAGCTCCGGATGGTTTACCCTGAGCGAATGCCGTTGCCGTAGAACCAATTGAAGCCAACAGACAGAGGGCAATCGCCACGTTCAAAACCGAAAGAACTAGCTTGATTTTCATGGTAGAGAGTATACTGCTCCCCACTCCCGAAGTTTTGCAACAAAAATTCTGTGAATAAAATTTGCGCACAGGCAGATCAGATTCCGGCCTTTGGAAGACAACATCTCGAACTTGGTAAAACAGGTCAAGACAACTAATCGAAAACGATAGCAGATTCTGGTTGAGAGGAGTTCCTGATTTTAAGAACAAGCGCGTAGCAAAACCTGCTGCAGAACACCGGCCTCGTCTCAGCCACAAGCGGATGTGATCTTCTGGCAGGGAGCGGGGCCGGCAGCCGCAGCGAAGAAGTTTGGAAGGGAATGAAGGATATGGACGGTCAAAACAGCTCAGCCGTCGCCCGAAGACGACGGCTGAGATGGAGCAAGATCTGGGAATATACGCGTGCTCAACAAACAGTCTGAGCTTTCATTACGCTTCATGTATGGTCTATGTTGACCATAAACAGAATTATTCTTTTCATGAAGAAGTGTGCTGTATTGCTCAGGGTAAAGGCGCTAGAATTTCATCATGACTGACCGCATGTCTTTGACTCTTGCCCAGGCCGACCCCGAAGTAGCCGCGGCCCTCGCCCAGGAAACTCATCGCCAGCACGAGGGGCTGGAGATGATAGCCAGCGAAAACTTTGTCTCCGAGGCGGTGCTGGAGGCGGCTGGCTCGATATTTACCAACAAATACGCCGAGGGGTACCCCGGGCGGCGCTACTACGGAGGGTGCGAGTTCACCGACGTGGTGGAGAACCTGGCACGGGAGCGGGCCAAGCAGATCTTCGGGGCGGAGCACGTCAACGTGCAGCCGCACTCCGGCTCGCAGGCCAACGCGGCAGCCTATGCGGCGGTTTTGCAGCCGGGCGACACGATACTGGGGCTGGACCTCTCGCACGGCGGCCACCTGACTCATGGACACAAGTTGAGCTTCAGCGGCAAGCTCTACCGGCCCACGTTTTATGGCGTGCGCAAAGACACGGAAGTGATTGACTACGATGAACTTGAGGCCATTGCCGAGCGGGAGAAGCCCAAGGTGATCATCGGCGGAGGCAGCGCCTATCCGCGACTGTGGGATTTTGCGCGGATGCGGCAGATTGCCGACAAGGTGGGCGCGGTCTATGTCTTTGATATGGCGCACATTGCAGGGCTGGTGGCTGGGGGCGTGCATCCCTCGCCGGTGCCGCATGCGCAGATTACGACGACAACCACGCACAAGACGCTGCGCGGACCGCGCGCGGGATTGATTTTGTGCGGGCAGGCGCTGGCGGCGGCGGTGGACAAGGCGGTATTCCCCGGACAGCAGGGCGGTCCGCTGGTGCACATTGTGGCTGCCAAGGCGGTGGCGCTGGGCGAGGCTCTGCGGCCGGAGTTCAAGAGCTATGCGGCGCAGGTTGTGGCCAACGCCAAGGTGCTGGCGGCGACCCTGGAACTGGCCGGATTCCGGATCGTCTCAGGCGGGACGGACAACCATTTGATGCTGGTGGATGTATTCGAGAAGGGCATTCTGGGCTCCGAGGCCGAGCTGGCGCTGGGCAAGGCGGGCATCACGGTGAATAAAAACACGATTCCCTACGACACCAATCCGCCGCTGAAGGCTTCGGGGATTCGCATTGGGACGCCAGCGCTGACCACGCGGGGGATGAAGGAGGCGGAGATGGTGGTGATTGCATCATGGATCGCCAAGGCGCTGGAACGGCGCAACGACGATGCGGCGCTGGAGAAGATTCGCAAAGAGGTGGCCGAGCTGGCCAACCGCTTCCCGCTGTATGCGTGGCGGAGGGACTAGCCGTCCAGGCAGCAGGCGCTTGCGCACCAGTAGATTTGTGGTATCCCACCCATTTCGCAAAGTACGCGAAATGGATGGGGCACGGAGCATCCTCGATTCCCTCCCGTAACTTTTTACAAAACGCAACTTGCCTGATTGAGCCGGGTTGTATTTAATGTTGTTTGGAGATGACCCGCAAGGGGAATCGGGTTGAGAGGTACGCAGTTTTCCCCAAGGGTCTCTGGAGGAAACGATGAAGACCATTCAAATAGTATTGGCCACGTTGCTGGTTCTTTCTGTTCCGGCATTTGCACAGCATAATCAGGGAGGGTCACATCCATCAGGCGGAGGAGGGCATCAGGCGATTCCGTCTCACGGGCCCAAGGCGTTTACCGGCACACCCCATGCAGCCGAGCCCAAGCGCAACTACAGCGACAAGGCCGGACACCCCAATGTCCCACACGTGGACGGCAAGACCTGGGTGGGCCACGACACCGGACGCGGCGACGCGAACTATCATCTTGACCACCCCTTTGAGCATGGCCGCTTTACCGGCGGATTTGGCCGCGGGCATGTGTGGCATCTGGGCGGCGGCGGGCCAGGCCGATTCTGGTTCAATGGCTGGTACTGGAACGTGGCGCCCTTTGACGTTGCTTTCTGCGACGGATGGCTGTGGGATTCCGACGACATTGTGATCTATGATGACCCGGATCACATCGGCTGGTACCTGGCCTACAACGTGCGCCTTGGGACATATGTGCACGTGATGTATCTGGGAACGTAACCCGGGCGGAAAATCAAAATTTTTACGCGACAGAAAGGGGACGGGCGGCGATGCCTGTCCCCTTTTTTGTCTTTGCGAAGGAATCAAGATGACGGGATAAGCGATAAAATAGGGGGTTCGCGCGGGGTCACTGCGGAGCGCGGTGAAATGTGGTAATTGCCCAAGTCATCTTTTAATTATTGAGGAGCTGAAATGAAGCGAATGCCTTTCGGACTGGTTGTGCAGATGAACACACGGGGCGCCTGCGGGGTGGTTTTTGCCGCAGTTGCCGCCACGATTCTTAGCGGTGCTGTTGCATGGGCCACGGAATCCGTGTCGGAGCCGATTATCCTGACCGGCGCAGACCGCAGGCCGGCGATCTCGCTAAATGGCGAGTGGGCCGCTATTGTCGATCCTTATTTTTCCGGATTGTTCAGCTTTCATCATGAAGAAAAGAAGAATGGCTGGTTTATGAACCGGAAGGCTCAGCCGGGCGATGAGTTTACTACCGAATATGATTTTTCCACGGCGTCGAAATTGAAGGTTCCCGGCGACTGGAACACGCAGCGGGCGACGCTTCTTTATTACGAGGGGCCGGTGTGGTACGAGCGCGATTTCACTTATCAGCCGAAGGAACATACGCGCGTGTTTCTGCATGTGGGCGCGGCCAACTATAAGTCGTGGTTCTGGGTGAATGGGCAAAAGGTCTGCGAGCACGAGGGAGGGTTTACCAGCTTCAACTGCGAGGTGACGGCGGCGATACATGCGGGCGATAACTTTGTGGTGGCGGCCGTGGACAATACGCGGCACGAAGACGGCGTACCTACGCTGGAGACCGATTGGTGGAATTATGGCGGGCTGACGCGGTCAGTATCGCTGATTGAGGTGCCGGAGGTGTTTATCAAGCAGTATGACTTGCACCTTAGCAGCACGGAAGATTCGGTCATTGAAGGCTGGGTAATTATGGATGGCCCTGTGTGCGGCGCAGAGGCCGAAGTAGAGATTCCAGAATTAGGAGTAAAGACAAGCTTGAAGGTGGGGGACGGGGGGCTGGCCGCGATTCGGCTTGAAGTAAAAGGATTGCAGCACTGGTCGCCGGAGACGCCGAAGTTATACAAGGTGCGGATAAGCGCCGGTCAGGATTCGATTGAGGAGCTGATTGGTTTCCGCACGGTGGAGACGCGCGGGACAGAGATTTTGTTGAATGGCAAGCCGATCTTTTTGCGCGGCATCAGCATTCATGCCGAGGCGCCTTATCGCACAGGCCGCGCCAACACCGACCAGGACGCGGAGACGCTGCTGGGCTGGGCCAAGGAGCTGGGCTGCAACTTTGTGCGGCTGGCGCATTATCCGCACGATGAGACGATGCTGAGAGCGGCGGACAGGATGGGGCTGCTGGTGTGGTCGGAGAATCCGGTCTACTGGGCGTTGCAGTTCGACAATCCCGCTGTTCTGGCCAAGGCCGAGCAGCAGTTAGAAGAGGAGATAGGAACCTCGCGCAATCACGCGGCGATTATTTTGTGGTCGATGGCCAACGAGACGCCGAACACTGAGGCACGGACGAAATTCATTGAAACCGAGGCGGCCCATGCGCGGGAGCTTGATCCTACGCGGCTGATTACCGCGGCGCTGCTGGTGCGCGCCGAGGGAGATACAAAGATTGTGGATGATCCGCTGGGCAAGTCGCTGGATGTAATCGGCGCTAATGAATATATCGGCTGGTATGAGAAGAAGCCGGAGACGGCCGATATTACGCAATGGCGCATCGATTACCAGAAGCCGATGATCATAAGCGAGTTTGGCGGCGGCGCCAAGGCGGGGTTGCATGGCGGGGAAAACGAGCGCTGGACGGAGGAGTATCAGGCGAATATCTACCGCCATCAGCTGGGAATGCTGAACCGGATTCCGCAACTAAGAGGCATGAGCCCATGGATACTGATGGATTTTCGCTCGCCTAACCGGCCGCTGACGGGGATACAGGATGGTTTCAACCGCAAGGGACTTATCTCCGATCAAGGCAAGAAAAAGATGGCGTATTTCATTTTGCAGAAGGCATATAAGGAAAAAACAGTAGGTAAGCCGGAGTGAGAGGGACGGCAAGTTGCCAACATAGGAAGGATAACTTATCTAAGGGTCTGAGGGCTGTGCAAAAGCGGAATTGTGAGTTATGCTTGAGTTATGGCTATAGACTCAATTCTCGCATTAATCGACGCCGAAATCGCCAGCCTCCAGCAGGTTCGCTCGCTGCTGGCCAGCACCGGCAAAGTCGCCGTCAAGGGAACAGGACCCAAAACCAAGAAGGCCGCGAAGGCTCCCAAGAAAGGGAGGAAGCGCCGCGTGCTGAGCGCCGAAGCGCGCAAGCGGATTGCCGACGCGCAACGCAAGCGCTGGGCCGCACAGAAAGCCAAGGCCAAGTAAGAAGCATCAGCAACAAATCTGTTTTTCTTCATACACTGCGGGCGGCCCAGTGATGAACTGATAGCGCAACGCAGGAGAAGTGTTTGTTGATTGCGCTGCGGGAGCTGGCTGATCCGGCGATGTTGATGTTCTATCAACGCCATCCAGCCGCATTGGTGCTGCGCCCTCCACGTTACATCCGAATTTAATGTATCGCCAGCAAGCCAAGCGTCTCTAATAAACGGAGGCATGCGATGCGCAGGATCATTCCAATTTTTGCGGTGGCTGTGTTGCCGCTGCTTTTCGTCTCTCCGATCGCCCCGCAAACGTCAAGCAGCGCAAGCGGGCAAAATCCGGAGACATTGACGGCTGATTATAACCAGGCCATGCTGGCCAAGAACTGGTCGGGCGCGGTGGCGGCCGCACAGCAACTGGTAGCGCAAAAGGCAACGTCACAGAACCTGAAATTGCTGGGGAACGCGCAGCTCTACTCCGGCGCGGCGGATGCTGCCCTGACGACCTATGAACAGGCCCTGGCAGCGGCGGAAAAGGAAAAGCCCACTGGAGGCCAGCCAATGACCGAGTGGAAAGACGGCCTGTCGCAGATTTACATTGGCAAGGGCAATGCGCTGCTCAAACTCAAACGCACCGAGGAAGCGATCGAGGCGTATAACCAATCCGCCGAGTTAGCGTCCAACGCCGGGCAGGCTTACTTCAATGTCTGCGCCGTGCTCTACAACATCGGCAAAACGCAGAAATCTGCGGCGGCCTGCCGCAAGTGCGTGCAAGCGGACCCCACCAGGGCCAATGCCTGGTTCGTCCTGGGGTCAGATCTCTTTGCCGATGCACCTATCAGCAACGGCAAAGTCGTAGCCACCGCAGAGACGCGGGAGGCGCTGGAGAAGTATCTGGCTCTCGCCCCGGACGGCCCTCACGCCGCCGACGTGAAAGGCATGCTGGAGATGATCGCCAAGTAGGAAGAGGCTGACTGCGGCATTTGCCAGCTACAGCCCGGCCATCACCAACATGCGCGGCTCGGTCATCTCTTCGATTGCCGAGCGAATTCCCTCGCGACCCAGGCCTGAATCCTTGACACCGCCGAAGGGCATGGGGTCGAGGCGCCAGCTTGGCGTGTCTCCCACGATCAAGGTTCCAACCTCAAGTTCGCGATAAGCGGTGAGGATGCGGCCGGCATCGCGGGTGAGCAGGCCGGCCTGCAGGCCGTACCTGGAGTGGTTGACTTCGGCCAGCGCCTCTTCAAAGTCGTCGAAGGGCTCGATGGAGACCACGGGTCCGAAGACCTCTTCGTCGCGCAGCTTCATTCCCTGAGTGGTTCCGGTGAGGATCGCCGGCTTCACCACGGAGCCGTGGCGCTCGCCGCCGGCCACCAGCTTGGCTCCTCCCTTGACAGCTTCTTTGATCCAGGATTCCACGCGCTCGGCCTCGCTGGGGCGAATGAGCGGGCCCACTTCAGTGGCTTCGACGGAGGGATCGCCTGTCGCCATCTTGGCAGCGGCCTCGACCACCTTCCACAGAAAAGTCTGATAGACGCCCCGCTCGACGTAGACTCTTTGCACGCTGATACATGACTGGCCCGCGTGACTGAAGGCCGCATGGGCGGTGCGGATGGCCGCCTCATCGAGATCGGGCCAATCGGAGCAGACGATGAGCGCGGCATTGCCGCCCAACTCCAACAGAACGCGCTTGCGGCCGGAATGAGTCTTCAGCTCCCAGCCAACTTTTGCCGAGCCGGTAAAGCTGACCAGCTTGATGCTGTCTTCCTTTTCGGCGAGCCATGCGGCGTCTGTGGTGCTGAGCGGGAGGACGGCCAGCGCCTCCACCGGCCAGCCTGCCTTGAGAATCACCTCGCCCAACGCCAATGCAGTGAAGGGGGTTTGCGAGGAGGGCTTGAGAATCACGGGGCAGCCGGAAGCCATCGCGGGCGCCACCTTGTGAGCCACCAGGTTCAGGGGAAAGTTGAAAGGAGTAATTGCAAGCACAGGCCCCATGGGGAAACGCTGCACCAGCCCCCAGCGGCCTTCGTTGCCCTCCATCACATCCAATGGAATGGTCTCGCCGCCCAACTGAGAGAGAACCTCGGCGGCGGTTTTGAAGGTGAGCACGGCGCGATCGACCTCAACGCGCGCCAGACGAATCGGCTTGCCCGCCTCGGCGACAATCAACTTGGCAAAGCGCTCCTTCTGCTCGATGAGCGCAGAGGCGACGTCCTCGAGAATTTCACGGCGCTTCCAGCGCGGCAGGGCGCGAAGGCGGCGCAGGCTGGCCACGGCGTGATGCACGGCCTGGCGCGCGTCGGCGCGGGTGGCTATGGTGACACGGCCCACCAAACCCTGATCCCATGGCGAGCGCACCTCGAGCGCATCGCCCTCCAACCACTCCTTGCCGCAGAGCAGAAATCCCGTTTGTGTACCCGGCCGCATTTTCATGGCATTGCTCCCTAGAGGATTATGTTCCTTTTAATGGTAATCGCCAAGCATGCCGAGGGGCGCCAGCAGTGAAAACATGTCTTCAATGCCCTGCCTGGATGGGAATTGCTGCACGGCAATTCCCGGCACAAAAAAAGAGCCCCGCCAGAAGCGGGGCGTGTATTTGTATTGTACCTGACAGTAATTCGCTTAGAACCTGTAGTTCACGGCGAGACGGGCAATATTGCTGGTCAAGGTTGCAGTGTGGGTGAATGTACTCGCAGGCCAGGTGTATGTATTCCCGCCTTCGATGGTAGTAAAGACCGTGCCCACGTTCGACACTGTGCCAAAGTTTGCATACAGATATTCCGCACGAGCCGACCAATGCTTGTTCACGGCATATTCACCGCCGCCGCCTATGATCCATCCAGTCTTCAGCACCGAAGCAGTGGCCGATTCATTGGCACTGGCGAAGGTGTCCGTGAAGAGGGAGGAGTAGTTGACCTTGGTTTCAGCCGCGCCTCCGGAGATGAAGAGCAGGCTGCGTTTGCCGACTGTATAGCCAACGCGTGGACGAACCGTGGCCATCCAATCGGTTGTCACATTCTGAGTAATCGTAAAGGAGGTTGGGGAGCAGCAGGGGTAAACGGTCGTTCCTGTTGCGGAGCCGCTGGTCTTCAATGCGCCAAAGTCAGCCTCGGCGCCCAGCACCCACTTGGGGGCAACCTGCCAGTTGTATCCAAACTGCACGCCGCCTACTGCCCCCAAGGGATTAAAATTCTGATTTCCCGTGGTGGCAATCGCTGGCACGCTGGTGGTGGCAAAATAGCCCGTAGGACTGAAGACCGTGGCGGTCTGCGCATTGGAAGAACCGATAGCTCCGCCAGCATTGAGACCGGCATAGAATCCAGTCCAATTGATTGCTTCGTTTTTGTTCTGAGCCGCGGCTTGTGCCAGCGCCGAGACAGGGATTATCGCAGCAATTGCAGCAATTGCAAGAAACTTCTTCATTTAACCTCCAGGGGATGTTGTTAATTGTAGGGAAGTTACATCACAAGTTGTTTATTCTTGGGAAGTTACAACACATGAACAAACTGTAGCATAACTGGACTTTATTTGTCCAGATGTGACAGCAACGCCATAAATAATCTCTCAATGTCCGCCGGGGGCCTACAAGCTACACTGAGTTTCTATGATTCATGACGGGCGCAGCCGCAAACTTCCCTTCGATGTTGACGAGGCGTTGGCGCATTTGAAAGCGAGCGATGCGAAGCTGGGCGCGCTGATCGAGCGGACAGGCGAGTTTACGCTGCGGCTCGATCCGCGGCCATCGCCCTTTGAGTCGCTGCTGGAGTCGATTCTTTACCAGCAGTTGCATGGCAAGGCCGCGGCGACAATCCACAGGCGGGTGCGGGAGTACTATGGCGGCGATCCCGAGCCGCGATTGCTGCTGGAAACGCCGGATGAAGTGCTGCGGGCGGCGGGGGTTTCCTTCAACAAAATCAAAGCCCTGAAGGACCTGGCCGCGCGGACGCTGGACGGGACGGTGCCCACGCATGCGGCGATTAAGAAAATGAGCGACGCGGAGATTGTGGAGCGGTTGACCGAGGTGCGCGGCATAGGCCCGTGGACGGTGGAGATGCTGCTGATCTTTCGATTGGGCAGGCCGGATGTTTTGCCGGCGACGGACTACGGCGTGCGCAAGGGATTTGCGCTGACCTTCATGAAGGCGCCCAAAACACGTCCGCTGGAGGCGAAGGACCTGCCCAAGCCGGAGGTTTTGCTCAAAAGGGGAAAACGCTGGTCGCCTTTCCGTTCCGTAGCCAGCTGGTATTTGTGGAGGGCCTGCGACCTGGCAAAAAACACAGCGCCCACGGGGCGGGCAAGCCTACAATAATGCACAGCTATCAGCTAACAGCTAACAGCTATCAGCCTTCAGCTATTTCTGTAACCTGTTAAGACTTGGCCTGATTTGGATTTTGCAGATGGATGGTCTGCTGCATAGTTTAAGCATAGAGAGCTTTTAGCTAGAGACTAAAAGCCAGGAGTTAGTTTTCATGGCGGCGAGTAAACGGTTTGTCTGCATTCACGGTCATTTTTATCAGCCGCCGCGGGAGAATCCCTGGCTGGAGACGGTGGAGACGCAGGACTCGGCGGCGCCCTACCACGACTGGAACGAGCGCATCTGCGCGGAGTGCTACGCGACCAACGGCGCGGCACGCATCGTGAACAACAAGAACCAGATCACGCGCATCGTGAACAACTACGCTCGCATGAGTTTCAATTATGGCCCCACGCTGCTGAGCTGGCTGGTGGAGAACGCGCCGCGCACCTACCGCACGATTCTGGACGGGGAACAGCGCAGCCGCAAGAGCTACAAGGGGCACAGCTCGGCGATGGCGCAGGTGTACAACCACATGATTCTGCCGCTGGCCAACCGCCGCGACCGCATTACGCAGATACGGTGGGGCATCGCCGACTACCAGCACCACTACGGAGCGGCGCCGGAGGGAATGTGGCTGGCCGAGACCGCGGCGGACAATGAATCGCTGGAGCTGATGGCGCAGCATGGCATCAAGTTCACCGTGTTGGCGCCGCACCAGTGCAAGCGGATACGAAGCCTGAAGGAAGGCGCGAACTGGACGGATACGACCAACGCAAACATGGACACTACGCGTCCCTACTTGGCGCGCTTTGACACCGGCGTTTCGATTGCCGTGTTTTTCTATGATGGGCCGGCTTCGCGGGCGATTGCGTTTGAAGGGCTGCTCAACTCCGGCGAGAGCCTGGCGGCGCGGCTCAAAGGCGGCTTCAAGGACAACGCGCAGCCGCAACTGGTGCATGTGGCAACGGACGGGGAATCATACGGACATCACCACAAGTACGGCGAGATGGCGCTGGCCTACGCGCTGCGCCTGCTGGAAGAAGATAAGACGGTCAAGCTGACCAATTATGGATGTTTTCTGGAGCAGTTTCCGCCGGAGTACGAAGCGGAGATCGTCCACAGATCGTCTTGGAGCTGCGTGCACGGGATCGAGCGCTGGCGCTCGGATTGCGGCTGCAACGGCGGCAAAGCGGGATGGAACCAGGCGTGGCGCGCGCCGCTGCGCAAGGCTCTCGATGAACTGCGCGACGCATTAATTCCGTTGACCGAGCAGGAAGGCGGCAAGCTCTTCAAGGACGTGTGGGCGGCACGCGACGGATATATCGACGTCGTGCTGGACCGCAGCCCGCAGTCGGTAGAGCAATTCTTCCGCAAGCACCAGAGCCGCGTGCTCAACGCGGAGGAGCGCGTGCGCGGTATGGAGTTGATGGAGATGCAGCGCCACACGCAACTGATGTACACCAGTTGCGGATGGTTCTTTGACGACGTCTCGGGCATCGAGACGGTGCAGGTGATTGCCTATGCCGCGCGGGTACTGCAACTGGCGCGGGAGGTCTTTGGCGAAGCAGCTGCACCACTGGAACCGGCGTTTCTGGCGCGCATGGCTGAAGCGCGATCCAACGTGGCGGCGGCCGGAGATGGCGCAAAGATCTACAAGGAGCAGGTCAGCAGCAGGAAGCTGAGCCTGGAACAGGTGGCGGCTCATTACGCCATCAGCTCCATCTTTTCTACCTTTGCCGAGGAGACCGATCTGTTCTGCTTCCGCGTGTGGCGAGACTTTTACGAAACATACGCCTCGGGGCGGGGACGGCTCGCGCTGGGCAGGGTCAAGATTGTCAGCGGCATTACCGGCAAGCAGCAGGGCTTTTCATTTGCGGTGCTGCATTTTGGCGACCAGAACATTAACGCGGCGGTCAAGTCGTATGGACCGGAGGACGCGGCGGCCTTCGAAACCTTTGCCAGTCAGGCCGCCGAACAGGTGCAGCGCGGCGACTTTCCCGAGGTGATTAGGCTAATCGACCGTTACTACGGCCACGTGGACTACTCGCTGACCTCGCTGTTTACCGACGAGCAGCGGCGCATTGTGCAGATCATTCTGGGATCCACGCTCTCGGAGATCGAGAAATCGCTCACCGCCATTTACGATGAGCACGCCAGCCTGCTGCACTATCTCTTCACGGCAGGACTGCCCAAGCCACCGGCGCTTACCCTGGCCGCGGGCTTTGCCATCAATGCCGGACTGCGACGCGCGCTGGAGAGCAACCCCACCGACCAGGCGCAATTGCGCTCGTTTTTATTGCTGGCCAAAGCCGACCAGATTCCGCTGGAGACGCCGACGCTCTCCTACATTGCCGACCAGCGCATGAAGCGCGTCATGGTGGAGTTGCAGATGACGTCCGGTTCGCTGGAGTCGTTGGAGCGGGCGCTGACATTGGCGCGCACGCTGAAGGAGCTGCCCTTTGAGCTGAACCTGTGGCAGGCGCAAAACATCTGGTACGAGATACTGCGCAACTCGGGCTATGCGCTCACCAACCTGGCTACGGACGACCGGCAACGGTGGGATAAGAACTTCAATGAACTGGGCGCGTGCCTGTCGATTGATTGCGCGGCGATGAGCACGCTGGATAAGGCAGCGACGACTCCGGGGGGTTAGGGTGTCGCCACAATCTGTACGAGCCGTTCTTCGTTGAGGCTAGTGGCGATTCCTTTGTGGCGCCAATGCTTGCGGCAGCCGGGAAAATCGAGCGGCACACATTGCGAGGGGATGTGGCGAGCGCGCATTTCGTACCCTCCCGGCAGGATATTCAAGAGGCAGGCCACGGCGACGACACCGGTATCCGGTTCACGCTGCCAGCGGTCAAGCCAGCGGCTGAATCCCGTCGAATGGGGAACGAGGTAGACCCTCGCTCCCAGACCGCGCATACGGCGCGTATGGCGATTGACGGCGCAATCGGGGCGGCAAGCCGCGCACTGAATGTCGACGCCTGAGGCGCGCGCCTGGCAGTGCGTGGCATTTGCGCCGCGCATGCACGCGGGTATCAGGATGACCTTGCGCGAGGTGAGCGTGAAATCGTTGCGCAGCCCGCTGTTCATGATCTCGGCCGCGACCATGCTCATGTGGTACTCCACCGGCTCCTTGCCGCAGAAGATTTGATCTTCGCGGCATCCGCGCCGGGAGTATTCCACGGAGAGAAACCTCGAAATCCCTCGCGTATACACTCCCAGCGCCTTGTCTGCCTCGCGCTGAAACCAGTCAAACAAGCCAGCGGCCGTTTCGATCCAGTGCCCGGCCTCCGCTGGAGGAAGCGTGTCAAGAAAACTCCGCCAATTGTTGAGGCGAATCGACTCCTGCTCGAATTCTCCCGCGGCTTCGAGCCACCTGATCAGGCCGGGCAAACTATCCAGCGAGTAGAGCTTATCCTTTGCCTTGCGTCCAATTCCGGGCGCCAGGAAAAGCCGGATAATCGCCGCCCGCAGCAGGTCGGCGAGGGGCTTTATCTGCGGCGGCCGGCGCCGCAACCAGAAGAGGAAGCGCGCCGACGTGACAACCCAGGAAGGAGCGCTTTCAGCCGCGCCCCCGTATCGCCTGATTGCCTGACCCAGCGTGAGCAGCTCAATGGCGTACTCGCCACGACTGCGTGGAGCCTCGCGCAGAATCGCCTGCACATGGTGAATATAGCCATCGAGCGCTGCTCCCGCGCGCAGGTCTATCTCGGCCAGAAGCTGCCTGGAGAATGCGGCCACATCCGCGTAATAACCTCCATCCTTAATTCGCAGGTCATAAATCAAGTCTGAAATCAGGCTTGGCCCCGAGACCCCGAGACTCACCGGCCCCGGTTTCGGCATAGCCTCATCTCCGGGCCGGCAGCCCGGCGCCTCCCGCAAGCGGCTCTTTTCAGCGTGCGCTAACATTCCACAATTCTTTCCGCGATTCCTCGCGCCGCCTTCAAGACGCGTAGAGGACCACAGTGCATAATACGCTCTCTGTGTTAAACGGTTCCAAAGATGCCTATCTTCTTCAATCTATTCGATTACCGCCGGGCGTATGCCTTTGATTTGCCGCTCAAAAAGGCTGTGGAGCAGCGCCTGGAGCCGAGGGCAGAGCCGAGCTAACTTGCGGAATCCTCAAGACTCCGCAGCTTGCCATTTTTGAGCAGGAAGCGCTGGCCGCGCCAGACGATGGTGTTGCCGGCGAAGCCAGCGACCCAGACGCCCAAGGCGATGAGATCGCGCAGCGGCAGAAGCCACAGATTGGGCAGAACCTGGCGGTCGGAGAGCACATCAGCGCCCACTGTCATGGCCAGCGCGAGGCGCAGGAAGAAGCTCATGCCCAAAAGCCAGAGGCTCAGCAGGCTCGCTCCGCTGGCGAGAACATTGAGCAAAGCCCAGCCAAGGCCGTGGGTGAAGATGAGGCCGGCGTAACCCCAGGGGCGCGCGTCGCGAACGGTGCGAGCCCAGCGCAACTGGTGATTCAGGAAGCCGCGCCAACCATAAGCGGCGATGTTGGTTTCGACCACCTCGGTGGAGAGCGCCACGCGGTAGCCGGCAGCGGAGATGCGCGCGCCCAGCTCGTAGTCGTCGGCGAGGTAATCGACCAAGGGAGCGAGGCCGCCGATTTTTTCGAGCGTCTCGCGGCGGAGAGCCAGAGTAGAGCCGAGGCCGTAGTGCAGGCCGCCTTCGATCCACCTTGAGAGCAGCACGCCGGCGTGGAAGTCGGCGGCGATGCCCAGGGCCTCCAGAGTGGAGGCCAGCGTGTGGCGGGCGCGGCCGCGATAGAGGGTAGTGACGAGGCCGACTTCTTGCGCAGGTTTGCCGGAGGAAACCGCGTTTGGCGAGAAGCAGGCCATCACGCGCTCCAGGTAGCGCGGCGAGACGGTGATGTCGGAGTCGTTGATGAGCAGAAAGTTGTGGCGGGCGTGGGGGACGAGTTGGACGAGCGTGCTAACCTTGCCGTTGGTTCCCAGACGCTGAGGGCACTCGATGAGCTTGATGGGCAGATGGGAAAACTCTGCCTGCAACTGCTGGACGGCTGCGGCGGCGGGGTCGGAGAGAGAAGAGACGCCGAAGAGCAGTTCGAAGTCGCCCGAGTAGGACTGGCGGCAATGGCTGCGGAAGGCGTCGATCATGCCGGGGTCGAGTCCCTTGAGAGATTTGAGGATGCTGACGCCGGGCGCAAAGGCTGTCAACGGCTTGCGCCGCTGCGATAAAAAGATGCGCGCGGCAATGAGGGCGGCGAGGAAGTAGCCCATTCCGGCAACAGCCAGAATCGTGGTGATGATGGCAACGGCTTGCGCCAGGGTGTGCGGAGTCACAGCTAACAGCTTACAGCTAACAGCTGCTACTCATAGCGGAGCGCCTCAATGGGGTCGAGGTTGGCGGCTTTCCATGCGGGATAGATGCCGAAGAGCAGTCCGATGGCGCAGGAGACGCCGAAGCCGATGAGCACCCATACGGTGGACAAGGAGGGCGACAGGCCGATGGGCAACACGTAGATGAGCCCGGTAAGCGCGGCGCCCAGGATCACGCCGACTAAGCCGCCCACAGCGCAGAGGGTGACGGCCTCGGTGGTGAACTGAGTGAGGATAGTATGTTTGGTGGCGCCAATGGCCTTGCGGATGCCGATCTCACGGGTGCGCTCGGTGACGGAGACAAGCATGATGTTCATGACGCCGACACCTCCCACCATAAGGCCGACGCTGGAGACGGCGACCATCAGCCCAAAGAGGCCGCCGGTAATCTGCTCCCAGAGCTTATTGATAGAATCCGTCCCGAAGACATCGAAGTTATCGTCAGCGGAGATCTTGACCTTGCGGCGGATGCGCATCATCTCGCGAGTCTCCTCTTCGACCAATGACTTGTTGGCCGGATCGTCGTACTTCACGCTGATGAACATCTCCAAAGCTTCAGGATGCAGATTATGGAAGGTTCCCATGGGGAAGTAGATGGCGTTGTCTTGCGGGTTCTGGCCGCTGCCGAAGAGCTGCTTGCGCTTATCGAGCACGCCAATGACGGTGTAAAGGCCAGTTTCGACGTTGACCTCCTTGCCGATGGGGTCTTCGCCATTCACAAAGAGTTTATCCGCGGTGTCGTATCCCAGCAGACATACCTGCGCATGACGCTTGTCCTCCTCATCGGTATAGACACGGCCCGAGAGCAAGACCAGATTGGATACATCCGCGACCTGCGCGGTGTCGCCCTCCAGGATGGCGCCAGCCACCTTGTGGCCCTGGTACTTTACGCTGACGTCGCCTACGCCGAACAGCTTTGTATAGCGGACACCGGCATTCGTGGTCACGACGTGAGGCAGCGAGCGCAGGGCCAGCGCATCCTCTAAGGTGAGGTATTTGCGAGTAAGCTGCTCGGTGGTAGGGCGTCCGATGCCGAAGGGCAGGCGGGTAACCAAGAGGACATTTGTACCGAGCGAGTCGGCAATTTCAGCGACACGGTTGTTGAGCCCGTTGATGAACGAGGAGATAACAATGACCGTGGTGACGCCGATGACGATGCCTAGGATGGTCAAGCCCGAGCGCAGCTTGTTCGCCCTCAGGGTATCGAGGGCCATCTTGATGGATTCGCGGGTTTGTCCTTGCGCCATTACAGCTCCGCTCTAAGGGCCACCACGGGGTCGAGCCTGGCGGCTTTGCTTGCCGGATAGACGCCGAAGAAGACGCCCACAGCGCCGGCCATGAACAGGCCCATCAGCACGCTCCACAACTGCACGGTGGCGGGAAAGCCGACGACGACTGTAACCAGCTTGGCCAAAGCTACGCCGATCAACACGCCGAAAGCTCCGCCCACCAGCGCCATGGTCGCGCTTTCGATGAGAAATTGCAGCAGCACATCCTGCTGCCGCGCACCCAGGGCCTTGCGCACGCCGATCTCGCGGGTGCGCTCGGTGACCGAGACCAGCATGATGTTCATGATGACGACGCCGCCCACCACCAGCGAGATGGAGGAGATGCCGATGATCACGTCGAAGAACAACGAGGAGAACTGTTTCCAGACGTCCATGAAGGTGTCGTTGGTCTGGATCTCGAAGTCGTCTGGCTGGCCGGGACGGTTGTGGCGTAGGGCGCGCATCAGCACGCGCGTTTCGTCTTCGGCTTTCTCCATCGATTCGGCGCTGCCCTGGGCGCGAACGTAGATGACCAGCGCGTCATTGTGTCCATAGGTCTGCAGGTATGTATTGATAGGCACAGCCACCCAGTTGTCCTGCGACTGACCCAAGGTCTTGCCTTGGCGGTCGCCCACGCCGATGACTGTGTAAGGTACACCGTCGACGCGAATCTCTTTGCCGAGGGGATCGCCTTCGCCGAGGATGTTATCCACAATGTCATAGCCCACAATGACGTTGTGAGTGCCGATATCGTCGTCGGTGGGAGTGAATCCACGCCCGATCACGACGTCCAGATTAGTGAGATCAACCATGGTCCAGGTAATGCCGCGCATCTCAGTATCGGTGCTGGAGTGGCCGTTGTAGAAGACTTTGACGGTGCGGCTACTCGTCGAGCCAACCTCGGTGCATTCAGCGCACTCGTCGCGCACCGCCTCATAGTCCTCGTATTTGATAAACTTGCGCTTTTGATATTTGAAATACTCCTCTGCGGAGAAACAGCACCCGGCGGGGAAACGCCCCACGCTGAAGACGTCAGCGCCGTGGTTGACGAGCTTGGTGGCCACGAAGTGGTTGGCGCCGTCGATCAGGGTGACAACCATGATGAGCGAGGAGACGGCCATGACCACGCCCAGCAGCGTGAGGATGGAGCGCATCTTGTTGGCCCACAAGGATTGCAGCGCGAGTTTGACTGCCTCACCGAAAAGCATGGTCCTGCTTTCTGTTGCCGGGTCCGATTGCGAATCCTGGTTACCCGCCCTTAGCGAAACTTACGCGAAAAGGAGCGGGCGCGAGGGCATTGTGGATTGCCAGCCCATACATCAGTGTACGCAATTCCCGGTGCTGCCATGAACGCAGAGCAACCCTAATGGCCGCTTTCTGCAGCCGGAAAGCAGCCACAGCCGGGGAAGGGCGTTCATTTTCTGATACGCAAAGGGCCGTAGACAGGTTCCTGAGCCGCGTAGAAGGCGAAGAATAGACAAAAACCGGCGATTATCGGGAACTTTTTGGCCTCCGCAAGGCGTAGCATGAGGGAGCGCGCAGATTTGCGCCAGCTTCTGAAGTGAATCCACAATCGCACCGATCAGGAGGCCCGATGAATCGCGTCTATTTCCGTTTTGCGCTCGTGCTGGTGGTGTTTCTCGCACTGCTGCCAGTAAATGCTTTTGCTCAAGGCACTTCGGCGGCCGCTGCCGTAACAAATTCGGCGCCGCTGCTGCTGCGCTGCCCCTCTCTGTCGCAGGATAAGATCGCCTTCCGCTACGCCGACGACATCTGGACGGTCAGCCGCAACGGCGGCGAAGCAGAGCGGCTCACCGCCAACGGCCATATTGTTACAGGCCCGTACTACTCGCCCGATGGCGCGTGGATTGCCTACTCGGCCCACCTGGACGGCAATACCGACGCGTACATCATCCCCGCCGCGGGCGGCGTGCCGCGGCGCATCACCTGGCACCCGGCCGGCAGCATGGTGGCGGGCTGGTCGCCGGACGGCAAGGATGTGCTGATCTTCAGCGGCATGGCCAGCTACCGGCATTTCATGCGCCTCTTCCAGGTCCATGCCGACGGAACCGGCGTTCCCCAGCCGCTGCCGCTGCCCTCCGGCTTCCAGGGCTCATTCTCGCCGGACGGGCAGTCGATTGCCTATCAGCCCTATACAAAGTGGCAGCCTGCATGGAAGCGCTACGTGGGCGGGCAGACGTCGCCCATCTGGATTGTGAACCTGAAGACGCTGGACCTGGTGAAGGTGCCGCGCGAGAACTCCAACGACTCCAACCCGGTGTGGGTGGGCGACCAGGTTTACTTCCTCAGCGACCGTGACAGCATGGGAACCAACAACGGCCCGGTCACGCTTTACCGCTATGACACCAAGAGCGGGCAGGTCTCGCAGGTGATGGCAAACCAAGGGCTGGATATGAAGACCTTCCAGGCGGGGCCGGCGAAGGGCACGGACGGGTCGAATCGGAGCGCGCTGGTGGTGGAGCAATTTGGCCGCATTCTATTGGTGGATCCGGCGACGGGCATGAATATGCCGGTGCCGATAACGATTCATGGCGAGCTGGCCGCGCTGGCTCCACACCGGACGAACCTCGGCCCGGAGGAGATTCAGAACCTCAACCTCTCGCCCACCGGAGCGCGAGCCGTTATTGAAGCGCACGGGGAGATATTCACCGTGTCGGCCGAGAAGGGCGACACACGCAACCTGACCCAGACGCCCGGCGCGGCGGAGCGCGACCCGGCATGGAGTCCGGATGGAAAGACTATCGCCTACTTCTCTGACGCCAGTGGCGAGTACCAGCTTTATTTGCGCGATCAGACAGGATTCAAGCCGCCCATGGTCATCGACCTGGGCCCGGAGCCGAGCTACTTCTACAGCCCTACGTGGTCGCCCGACTCCAAACATATCGCCTATACCGACAAGCACCTGCGGCTATGGGTAGTGGATGTGCCGGCGGGCAAGCCGGTGATGGTGGATAAAGGCACCTACGGCGGCTTCGGCTCCGGCTTCGGCGCGGCCTGGTCGCCCGACTCGAAGTGGATTGCCTATCATCGCGACCTGGAGAACCAACTGGACGCAATCTTCCTGTACTCGATGGAGACACACAAATCAACGCAGGTGACGGATGGGATGAGCGACGCCAGCAGCCCGGTATTTGATCCCGGCGGCAAGTATCTCTACTTCCTTGCATCGACTGATGACGGCCCGTCGAAGGCGGGGATCGACCTTTCCTCATTGGATCGCGCGCAAACTACTGCCGCATATGTGGTGGTGCTGGCTGCTGACGGGGCTTCGCCGCTGCCTCCGCAGAGCGATGACGAGAAGATCAAGGACGAAGCGAAGAAGGACGACAACAAGAAAGACGCTGACAAGAAGGACGAAGCAGCCAAGGAAAGCGGCAAGGAGAAGAAAGACGCAGATAAAAAGGAAGGCGACAAGAAGACTGCCGACGGCGAGAAGAAAGATGCCGAGAAGCCGGTGGTGGTCAAGGTGGACCTGGAGAAGATCGGCGACCGCATTCTGTCGCTGCCGCTTCCGGCGCGCAACTACAACTGGATCGCCGTGGGCAAGACCGGCGTGCTTTATCTGGGCGAAGGGACCCCAGTTGGCCGTCCTACCAGCAATGACGGCAATCCAGGCAATCGCGCCATCTGGCGGTTCACGCTGGAAAAACGCAAGCCCGAGATCGTGCTCAACGACGTGGATGCGTTCATCGTTTCGTTCGATGGGTCGAAGGTTCTCTACGCACGCATAGGTGTTCTCTGCAGCATCGCCTCTGCGGACGATCTGAAGCCGGGCGACGGCGCACCGGGCAAGCCGTTGAACCTGGGAAATCTGGAAACCGTGATCGATCCGCGCGCGGAGTGGCGACAGATGTATCACGAGACGTGGCGCATCCAGCGCGATTTTCTTTACGATCCGCATACGCACGGCCTGAACATTCCCAAGATCGAGGCCAAGTACAAGCCTTACCTGGACGCGCTGGCCTCGCGCTCGGAGTTCAGCTACCTCTCTACCGAGATGCTGGGCGAAGTGACGATTGGGCACATGTTCATTCGCGGGCCGAACCATCCGGAACACGTGGCGAAGACCGGACTGCTGGGCGCGGATTACAAGACGGAGAACGGCCGCTACAGGATTGCGAAGATTCTGGGCGGGCAAAACTGGACGCCGGGGCTGGCATCGCCGCTGACACTGCCGGGAGTCTCAGTGAAGGAAGGCGAATACCTGCTGGCGGTGAACGGCCATGAGCTGAAGGCTGAAGACAACCTCTACCAATTCTTCGACGGGACGGCCGGCAAGCAGACCGTGCTGCGCGTGGGCGCGAACGCGGATGGCAAGGACGCGCGCGACGTGACGGTGATTCCCATCAGCGACGAGGACGGGCTGCGCAACCTGGATTGGATTGAAAGCAACCGGCGCAAGGTGGGCGAGCTTTCCGGCGGCAAGGTGGCGTACGTATACATGCCTAATACCGGCGGCTCGGGCTACACCAACTTCAACCGCTTCTTCTATTCGCAGCTGGACAAGCAGGCGCTGGTGCTGGACGAGCGCTACAACGAGGGCGGATTCATTGCCGACTACGTGGTGGACACACTGAGGCGCACGCCGCTCTCCGGAGCAATTGAGCGCGACGGCAAGCCGATACACGATCCGGTGGGAGCGATCTTCGGGCCCAAGGTGATGCTGATCAACCAGAACTCCGGCTCGGGCGGCGACGCCATGCCGTGGTACTTCAAAAAGGCCGGGATCGGCAAGCTGGTGGGCACGCGGACGTGGGGCGGCCTGGTGGGCATTGGCGGCTATCCGCCGCTGATTGATGGCGGCTCGGTGAATGCGCCGCGCTACGCCATTTACGGCCTGAACGGCGAGTGGGAGGTGGAAAACCACGGCATCGCTCCCGATGTGATGGTGGAAGACCTGCCCAAGGACGCGGCTGCCGGACACGACCGCCAACTGGAGACCGGCGTGCAGATGGTGCTGGAGGAGCTGAAGGCGCATCCGGTGCCGGCGATTCCTGTGCCGCCGTATCCTAATTATCACAAGGGGGATGGGCTGGGAAATCCGTAATGGAATCGCAAGTCTAAAGCGATCGTCCCAGGTCTCGAAATCGAGATCTGGGACGATCGGCTATTGGATTTGCATCCGGGCGGTCATCGAGCCACCATTGATTCGAGGATAACCACTCTGCCTTAGCGTTATTGTCATATTTTTTGCAGGATCTAACGGCACAGTTTTGTCGGCATCGCTTAAAAGCGAAATCGTCCGACTCGGGAAATCAAAGGTCATTATCCCCTTTTTGATCGTTACGATAATCTTTTCTCTTGAAATATTAGTGATTTTTAGATCAAGCATCTCGCCCTGTTCCTTGCCGGTGAAAGTAAGTTCAACGAGACCGATTTCAAATGCCTGCTTTAGATCAAGAGTATTTGCCTGCGGGGCAGGTTGCGCTGTGAACGCAGACGTAGCGACAATTGCAACGAGAGAAAGCGCCGTAAACCGGCGAAAACAATTCATTTGGAATCTCCTTTTTGACTTCAAACACGGGCCGATTGTACACCCATCTCACCCGTTCGCTACATAGTGAAATGTTTTTCCCTCGCGTGTGGCGAGTAGCGCTAGTTCGATGTAGATGAAACCGGGCACCGCGAAACCCGTGTGAGCGAATAGCGAGCAATTGGCCCCACTGCAGGTGGTCACCGTCCCGAGCTGCCGAAGCCCTTTTCCGCACGGGCGGAGTCTTCGAGACTCTCGACGGTTTGGACGTCGCCAGTCAAAACGGGGACGGGAATCATCTGGGCAATCTTTTCGCCGGCCTTGAGTTCGACGGCGGCATCGGTCAGGTTGGTCATCAGTACCAGAATCTCGCCGCGGTAGCCGGCATCGATGACTCCGGCGGTGGTGGCGACGCCGCGCGCTGCCATGGAGGAGCGGTCGCGAACGAGAAGGCCGAGAGGCGCGCCGGTGGAGGGATGGCGGGCCTCGACGCAGATGCCGGTGCGCACCTTGACAGTAGTGTGCGGGGCGAGCGAGACAGCTTCGAGGGCAAAGAGGTCATAGCCGAGGTCCTCGCCGGGATGGGCGACGACTGGGGCGCGAGCACCGGGGACCAGGAGTTTTACGAGCAGCATGGATTGATGGTAACAGCGGAGTTAGCGAGTCAGCGGGTCAGCAAGTCAGCAAAAATGGTCAGCCCCGGCGGGGAAACGCTCCCAGCCGGGGCTGTCGTCTGTCACATCAACGAGCAAAAATCGCTCGCCGAGGATTCCGAATTCGGCAAAAGGACCTATAAGCCGAATTCTGTCGTGTGCGGTCATTCCTCTAGGCGCCGCGTTGCCGCGGACGCTCATCAGCGACCTACCCGGAGGTTTCGGCGTCCTGCGGACGGCAGCCCCTTGCAGGGCTGGGGTATCCGCAGATCGTTCAGAGCCGCCTGAGCGCGTCGGGCCGATGCGCAGCGGAGCCTGGCTCTTGACTCGCGCTTCCCTCCCTATTTGGTCTTGCTCCGTGTGGGGTTTACCCTGCCTCCGCCGTTACCGGCGGAGCGGTGCGCTCTTACCGCACCATTTCACCCTTACCGGAGTGGCCGCAAAGGCAATCGCCCCTGGGGCCAGTTGCGCGTGCCGAAACACGCGCATCCGGCGGTATATTTTCTGTGGCACTGGCCGTCCATGGGTTTTGAGGCCCACGTCCCGGATGTTATCCGGCACACTGCCCTGCGGAGTTCGGACTTTCCTCTCCCGGTTGGCCCAGGGTTGCCCCTAGTCCCGCCGGCAGCGACCGCCCGGTCCTCCTGCCAGTAGTTAGTGTACCGCGAAAGTAACACACCCGCGGCTACAAACTGCGGAGGCGCCGCCGTCGCTACAATCAAAGACGATGATTCAGTACGTTTATCTCGGGCGGGTGAGCTACGACGAGGGACTGCGCTTGCAGGCGGAGGCGGCCGGGCTGGTGGCGGAGGGGCGCGCCGGGAATGTGCTGCTGCTGCTGGAGCATCCGCCGGTGGTGACGCTGGGGCGCAACGCGAAGCGGGAGAACATTCTGGCTTCTGACGAATTGTTGAGGCAGCGCGGAGTGACTGTGCACGAGATCAACCGCGGAGGCGACGTGACCTATCACGGGCCGGGGCAACTGGTGGGCTACCCCATCTTCGACCTGCGCACGCTGCGCACGGAGAGCGGCGGACGGATGGGGCCGGTGGACTTTGTGCGCGGGATGGAAGAGGCTCTGATTCGGCTGTGCGGCGAGTTTGGCGTGAAGGCGGGAAGGATTTGCGGGCTGACGGGGGTGTGGTGCGCTCCTGCGGAGGGCAGCTTTTTGGAGGAGAGTTGTGGAACGAAGGTCAAGGAACATTCCAAGAAAGAGCGGAAGATTGGAGCGATTGGGATTCATGTGGCGCGGGGGATTACGTCACATGGATTTGCATTTAATGTGACGACGGAACTGAAGGAGTTTGACCTGATTGTTCCCTGCGGGATTTCCGATCATGCGGTGACGAGCCTGGCACGGGAGGTTGAGAATCCGGCAGCGTTACCCACGCTGAAGGAGATTGCAAGGCAAGCGGCGCGGGAGTTTGGGTTGGTTTTTGGCGAGCCGGTAGTGGAGGTGGAGAGCCTGGCGGCGTTGAGAAAGCAGGCGGCAAAGGCATCGGCGCGAATTCCGGCGGATGATACGCCGCTCCGGGTTCCGGACGAGGTGAAGCGGCTGAAGGGCGAGGGTGAAGAGACGATTCGCGTTTAATGCTTCGTTCTCCTGTCGGATGCGCGCAATTTATAATCTGATTTGAAGCGGGCGCATACAGGAGACTTCCCCTAGCACGCCGAAGGCCTGTACTAAACCTGTTTAAGCGCCCCGCATCACGGAGAGATCCCCATGCCAACCGACGTGGTTATGCCGCAGATGGGCGAGTCGATCTTTGAGGGCACTATTACCAAGTGGCTCAAGAAGACGGGCGAGCGGGTGGAGAAGGACGAGCCGCTCTTTGAGATTTCGACGGACAAGGTGGACGCGGAGATTCCATCGCCCGAGGCCGGGATACTCATCGAGATCAAGGTTCCCGAGGGCGCGACGGTTGAGGTGAATACAGTGGTGGCGGTGATCGGCGACACCTCAAGTACGAGTGCTCCCGCTCCGCCGGCGACAACTCCGCAGGCTTCTGCACCAGCAGCCCATTCCGCGACGGATGCGACGCAGGCGCGGACAGCTGCAACGCAGGTGACGCAGAAGGCGGATGTGGTCCCACCGCAGGTGGCGCAGCGCACGTCGCCGCTGGTGCGGAAGATTGCCAAAGAAAACAATCTTGACCTGAGCCGGATTGCCGGAACGGGCTCGGAAGGGCGCATCACCAAGGAAGATGTGCTGCGGCATCTGAGCAAGAGTGGAACGGGCGGCACCGCTAAGAAGGAGCAGTTGGTTGCAACGCAAGTGCCGCAGGAGCCGCAACCGCTGAGCAAAATGCGGGCCATCATTGCGCAACGCATGGTGGAAAGCTTGCAGACGAGCCCGCACGTGCATATCGTTTACAAGGTGGACATGACGCGCATTGTGCGGCTGCGCGAGCGGGAGAAGGCGCGATTTGAGCAGCAGCACGGGGCCACGCTGACGTTTATGCCGTTCGTTGCCACGGCTGCGATTGAGGCGCTGACGAAGTTTCCGATTGTGAACGCGTCGCTGGTGGATGGGGCGATTCAGTATCACCCGAACATCCATTTGGGGATTGCTGTGGCGCTGGAGTGGGGGCTGATTGTGCCGGTGGTGAAGCAGGCAGAGGGGCGCGGCTTTGTGGGCCTGGCGAAGGCCATTGCAGATTTGGCGGCACGGGCGCGCGCGAAGAAGCTGCTGCCCGAAGAGGCTTCCGGGTCTACGTTTACGCTGACCAACTCCGGCATTTTTGGCGATGAGTTCGGCACGCCGATCATCAACCAGCCGGAGTCGGCGATTCTGGCCATCGGCAGCCTGCGCAAGGAGCCGATGGTGATGACCGACTCCGAGGGCAACGATACCATTGCCATTCGCTCTGTGCAGTACTTCTGCCTGGGCTTCGACCACCGCATCATCGACGGGGCCGACGCGGGCAAGTTCATGAGCGCGTTCAAGCGGGCGCTGGAGACGTGGGACAAGCCGATTGGGTGAGGACCTATGCGGTCGGCGTACGTCTCACTTCATATTTGCGATGATCGACATATCCGTGTCGTGCAAGGTCTTTTCTATATTGGTTAGCGCTATCAGCGATGCCTGCTGCTGCTGCAACATGTTTGTCAAGCTGCTCGATGACATACACTGATCGTCTCCGTAGCTGGAGAGCATATTCGTCAAATTTTGCTCCGGAATATCAGAGCCTCCGCAGGAGTTGATGACCGCCTGCATATTTTGCACCGCCCGCATGAGGACCAGGAACGCGAAAGTGTCGACGGCTGCATTATCCGGGCGCGAGGAGGCAAAGCGCTGGCGGATGGCTGCCCGCAACGCATTCAGGTCAGGCTTTGCCCGCTTCGCCTCGATCTTAGCCTGTTGTTCGACCCAGGCTTTTGCAGAGGGTTTGAGTGCAGCGTGGAGCGGGTCAAATCGCCGCAGCAACTCCGGAGGGATAGGACGGATCTCGATTTTTGCAGCGGGGGTGGGAGTGTTTGCATGGCTTGCCGGGGACTGACCGCCGGCGGCGAGGCTGAGCAGTAGCGCCGTAAAGCAACCAAAGAAGATCGGTCGCATATGTTCCTCCCTTGAGAGTTTTTCGACTCCACTGGCAAAATACGCCCAAGGAAAGCAGATGTAAAGGCGAACTCAACCAAATCATAACAGAGAAGCCTTATTCGCGCTTTGCCCACGGGTCGTAGGCGCCGACGTACCAGGAGTGGCCTTCGGGGTCTTTCACGGTGAAGTCGCGGCTGCCGTAGGGAGTGTCGTGGAGCGGGGTAGTTACGTTGGCTCCGGCGGCCAGGGCGCGGGCATGGGCAGCTTCGACGTCGGGGACGACAATGTAGACGCTGCAGGTCTCGACGCCGCCCAACTCATCGGGCGACTTGAAGACGCGGTGGTGCTCGTCGTCCTTGCCGGAGCCAAGCATGATCATGCCATTGCCCAGGGTCAGTTCGGCGTGCAGGATGACGCCGTTTGGGCCTTCATAGACGGCATGGCGCTCAAAGCCGAAGACCCGGCAAAGCCAGTCGATGGCGGCGGGGGCGTTGCGATAACGGAATCCGGGAATGATGGGGCTATGAAAATCAGGCATGGGGAACCCTCCGTGCCAATAGTAACTCAAACATCTGCCAATAGTAACGCTTACATTTTATGTGAATAATGGGTTATTCTGTGCGATATGCGTTTGCCCACGGGTGATTCTCTACTGGTGCAAATCATGGACGCCGCATTTGCCGATGCGACGAAAAAAGCGGGAAAGCTGCTGGTCTGCAAGCCCGGCTGCAGCCAATGCTGCCATGGAGCTTTTGTCCTCAATCCTTTGGACACACTACGGCTGCGCGCCGGCATGGACATGGTGCGAGCCACAGAGCCTGCACTTGCGGCCAAGATCGAGGGTCGCGCGAAGGCGTGGATTGCCGAGCATGGAGCAAATTTCCCCGGCGATCCCAAGACAGGCGTGCTGGGCGACTCCAAAATTGAGGAAGAGCGCTTTGAGGATTTCGACAACGAGGCAGCCTGCCCTGCGCTGGATCCCGATACCGGCAAATGCGACCTATACGCCTGGCGGCCCTTGACCTGCCGTGTCTTTGGCCCGCCGGTCCACATGGGAGACGGCGCTGAGCTTGGGCACTGCGAATTGTGCTTTGTTGGCGCCGATAAGGCGAAAGTAGCGGCCTGCGAGATGACCGTTCCGACCGATCTTGAAGCGGAGCTGCTGGAAGAGATTCCGTTGAAAGAGAAGACCGTAGTGGCATTCGCGCTGCTGGAGTAAGAGAAGCAGTTATCAGTGGTCAGTGGGAAGTTGTTACACTAAAGCTTGGACAGCCTGATGACAACACACCCCTGCCGGGTTGAAATTCGCACTCATTCCCTGGAAGATAACTTCAAGTTTTTGTTGAGCTTGACAGCGCCCCATGCGGAGTTAATGGCGGTGGTCAAGGATGATGCCTATGGGCATTCGCTGGAGCTGTGCGCTCCGGCGGCGGTGCATGCCGGGGCTCGTTGGCTGGGCGTGGCCACTGTCGAGGAGGGAGTGGCGGCACGCGCGCTGTGTCCCGAGGCTGGGGTGCTGGTTTTATGCGGCGCATTTCCCGGGCAGGGAGCAGCGGCGGTGGAGAACCGGCTGAGCGTCGTGGCCTGGCAGCCGTGGCAGTTGGACGAGCTGGAAGCGGCCGCGCGCACGGCGGGAGTTCGGGCCGGATCGTTACCAATTCATTTGGAGATTGACACCGGCATGAGCCGCCAGGGGGTAGCGGCTGAAGAGTTCAGGCCGGAGGGCGGATGCGCACGAGAGCTTCTGGCGCGCTTTCATCCGGGGTCGCCGCTGCGGCTGGAGGGCGTGATGACCCACCTGTATGCCGCCGACGAGGCAGACGGCCGGGCGACCACGGCGCAAATGGCCTTGCTGGAAGAGGCGCTGGGGAAGATCAGGGCAGCGGGGCTCGCTCCGGAGTGGCTGCATGTGGGCAACTCCGCCACGCTTCTGACTGGCCAGACTGCGCGGATTGCTGCTCTTGCCGCACGTTATGGAATGAAGGCGATGCTGCGGCCGGGGCTGGCGCTTTACGGCGTAGTGCCGCGCTTCAACCCGGAGTTTGAACTGCCGGAGCCGGCATCGTTGACCGACGCGCTGGCGCGATTACAGCCGGTGCTCGAGTGGAAGACACGCGTGGTGGGGGTGCGCCCGGTTCCAGCCGGCGCGGTGGTGGGCTATAACGGAACTTTTGTCGCAACAGAACCGATGCGGCTGGCTCTGGTGGCTGCGGGCTACGCCGACGGCCTCGACCGGCGGCTCAGCAATCGCTTCAGCCTGCTGGTCAGGGGCCAGCGCGCTCCGCTGGCGGGGCTCGTCAGCATGGACATGGCGGTGGTGGACGTGACCGAAATCGAGGGCGTGGCGCCGGGCGACGATGTGGTGATTCTGGGCGAGCAGGGCGGCGAAAGCATCACCGCATTCGACCACGCCGAAGCAACGGAGACGATTCCCTGGGAGATCTTTACTCGCATTGGCGCGCGCGTGCCTCGAATCGCGGTTTGATAGCTTGCCCGGAGGATTATTCAGGGTGGGAGCTCAAAAAGATCATGAAAGGAGGCGGAAGATGCCGATACCGCAACCGCACGCCACAACGAGCGAAGACAATAGAGCCACCTGCCCGACTGATTCAGCCGCGGCACTTTCAAAGAGGCGCTTACTTGTCAGAATGCTGGCAGGGTTTGTGCTAATCCTGAGCCTCTTTGCCGTGGTTTTCTTCATTCCTGCGGGGACGCTGCGCTATTGGCAGGCATGGGCCTATCTGGCTGTCCTCGTCATTCCCATAATCAGCTGCTACTGTTACTTCTACCGCGTCGATCCGGACTTGCTGGAGCGCAGATTGCGACAAAGAGAACAGGTCCAGGAACAAAAACAGCTGTTGCGATGGACCAGGCCGCTTTTTATCGCAGTTTTAACGGTTCCCGGCTTCGATTATCGATTTGGCTGGTCGAAGACGCTGCTGGGAGGCGTGCCCTTGTGGCTCACGGTGGTTTCCGATGCCATGGTTCTGGCGGCAATTCTATCCGTGTGGTGGGTCGTCAACGTCAACCGCTACGCCGGGCGCACGATTCAGGTAGATGCCGGGCAGAAGGTCATTACCACCGGGCCATATCGCTTTATTCGCCATCCCATGTACGCGGGGAGCGCCGTTCTCTTTTTTTTCACGCCGATGGCGCTGAATTCCTGGGTTATGATGCCGGTCTTTGCCCTGTGGGTGCTTTTTTGTGTTGTTCGCATTCCCAGTGAAGAGAAGGTTCTGCGCGAGCAACTGCCCGGCTACACGGAGTATTGCCAGCGCACGCGCTACCGGCTGATTCCGCTGGTGTGGTGAAGCATCTATCCGGGGCTAAAGCCCATGTCGAGACTGCTGGCTTTATGCGGGGGTTGAAACCCCCGCCTCCCTCCGCATTGACGCTTCCCTCCGAATTAACGCGTCACTCTGAATCGAGTTATTTCTCAGCCAGGAAAAAGAAGAGGCGCAGGAGAGTGAATTCTCCTGCGCCGGATTTGTTCATTCCGGTTGACTTAAGCGTTATTGCTTGACCGGCGGCGCGGGCGGCACCTTGGGCTCCTTCAACTGTTTTCCTTCAAAGCCCGGCGGAATCCGGTGATAGGGCGGAACGTTCAGCATGGGCACCTTGGGAGCGGCAGGTGTAGGCGTGGAGGGGAAGCCCGGGCCTTTCTTGATATGCACGTCGCCGTTGCTGGCGTTGAGCGAAATCCTGGCCGTGCCGGAGCCGATGGTGAATGTGGCAGACTTAGTCATTCCACCATCAAACGTAGGGGATGCAAAGTCTGAAACAATGTCGCCATTGTGGGTACGGACGCTTACCGTCGCCGAGGCGTTGGGCGGCAGCGTAACCTCGATGTCGCCCTTCTCGTTGTTCGCGTCCACTGCGTAAACGCCGGCCGGCTCGATCGCGATGTGGCCGTTGTTGGTTTTCACATAGCTGTCGCCATAGATCTGGTTGAGATCGACGTCCTTGGAGCGGGTCACCACGCGCACCTGCCCCTTGGCCTGGTTGACGCGCAGATCATTGGGATCGAGGGTCAGGTCGCCGGGCAACTCCGCTACGTCGATGTCGGTTCGCGAGGTGTGCAAATGCACCGGCCCGGAAACGTTTTCGACGTGCGCGTCGCCGAAGAGGATATCTCCGCTCTGTGAAACCTTGCCCTTGATCTCGGAGATAGTGATGTTGCTCAAGTCTCCGTCGACGGTCACATCGCCCTGAATATCATGTGCGGAAAAGTCGTGATGACCGTGCGGGAAGTGCGCCTCGACCGGGCCGGCAATGGAGTTGAGTTGCACGTCTCCGCGGGCGGTAACGGTGATTCCCGCGCCCAGTCCGGAGGCAGAGACGTCGCCCCTGTTGTTGTTTACCGTCACCTTGGCGGTCCTGGGCACGGTGACGGTCATGTTAACCATTCCGGAGGAGTTGCTTTCTGATTTCAGCAGGACGGAACTGCCGCTGACGGTGAGTCGCGCCGCCACGGCATCGAAGACTTTTTTGGCCTCCGAGTCGGAGCTGGCGTAGGCCAATTCATGCGCCTGCACGGTGATAGCGGAGCCATCGCCCGCCGTGATGCTCACGTTGCCGCGCGGATTCTCGATCTGGATGGCGGCATTGGCGGGAATCTGCTGGGAGAGCTCCGGCTGCTCCATGTCGTGCTCCGGCAGTCCAAAGGAGTTGAAGAATTCATCGCCATCGTTGTTCCACTGATGGAACCAGGGCTGCGCATGATTCCATCCGGCAGCGCATAAGCCCAACACCGCCAGAAAGATGAGAATCCCTATAAAGCTGCCACCACGGCGCACTGGGGTTTCGCGGTGCAGGTCAATGGCCCACTCTGCCAGCAGGGCAAGGCCAGCGCCGATGAGGAGCAGCGGCCACCATTGGCCATACCACATCCAGAACTGGCCGGAATTGATGCGGCCGGTGATCATCAGCAGAGCAATTACGCCGACAGCAATGAGGATTATGGGGCCGACAATGGAGGGAACACGAGGGCCATATGCGCCCACGTAGCTGGCCTTCATGGCGTGGCGCTGGGCCTTCCATGCATCTCGCTGCGCACGCCAAGCGGCTTTCTGCTGTTCCCGATAAATCCGCCACTGGGTCTTGGGATCATAAGGCGGATACGGAGGAGGCACGTTCCCTCCGGGAGGCGTATTGGGGGGCATATTCGGAGGTGTGGTGCTCATGATTTTCCTCCCTCAGAGTTCTTTTGGAACTCCTGCGAGCTTGCTGAAACATTGGCCGAACTGTCGGCCGGTGGGGGCTGCGTACCATCTGGATATGCGCCCGGATAGGGCTGGCCCGGATATGGCCACAACGGGTAGCCACCCTCGGCGGCGATAGCCGCGCGCTCGGCGAGCATGAAGATGCCCAGCATAATCAGCAGCAGCGGTATAAACCAACCCCAGAAGTGGTGAATCACGCCAGTCTGATCGAGCAGCGCAACACCTCCGAGCAGGAGCAGAATTGCCGGGCCGCGCAGGCGGCGAATCATGATGTAATGGCTCATTTAGGTCCTCCTTTTGAATCTTCGAAACGGCGAATGATCAACCAGACGCCAAGTGCAATCAGCAACAGCGGCCACGTTAAACCAAAGAAGCGGTCGCGAAAGACATCCAACTGCCCCAGCAGGAACAACATTCCCAGGGCAATCAAAACGATGGCGCCCACCGGCTCCCTACGTCGCCAGTACATGTGCGGCGGAGGCGGCGCGGCAGGATCGACTGAGCCGGGCGGCGGCGGCGTGAATGGGGCTTGATAAGGCGGCGGAGGCTGATAACCCTCCGGAGGCGGCACTGCCGCAGGTTGACCAGCGACGGGCTGGCCAGGATTCCGTAGCCGCGGGCCCAGGTTCAGCCAGTTGCTCACCTCGTTCAGCCCAAAGGGATCGGGAGGCGGCTGGCCATCGCGCAATGCCTTGGCGGTGTGATAGGCATCAAAGGACTGATAGAAGATCCAGGCGGCGATGAAAATGCCAAAAATGGAGTCAATCGGGCCATGGAATTCGCTGGTGATTGTAACCAACACCGCGAAGATCGCCACATGGATGAAGCCTTTGACGAACTGGCCGTTGTACATGGCGCCCACGCCGGGAATCAGCCCCAGCACGGCAGCAGACGAGGGGTTGGGCCCGCTGGCGGGAGGCGGAATAAACGGCTGTTGATAGCTCTGCCATACCGTCAGGCAAGATTCGCAGAGAATCTGACCTCCAGGCGCGTTGCGCACGCAATCAGCGCAGAGCGCCTTGCCGCAGCTCTGACAATAAGCCGCCGCGTTGATACCACTGTGATTTATGCAGTCCATATTGTGCTCCTTTCCCATGTTTCACTGCGGGAGCCGCCGGAGTACGCGGACCATTGCTGAGACACTAGGGAAGTTTCTAAAAAGGGAGAATTGATGAGGGGTGGTTGAACCGCGGGGCCGGCAATCAGACTGTCAGGCTGTTGCGGAGTATCCAGTTGCCGGTCCCCATTCCCAGGTACGGGAAGCTGTTTTGACTCTCCGGGCGCCAGATCTCGCAGCTTCTTCTGCAGGTTGTCCTGGCCTTCACCCTGTTCGCCAACCCCTGTGGTCCGGCGCAGTTCGCGCATCGTGCTCTGCACCTCGTAAGACAGCCGCGAGTTGTCGTAGTAGCGGATGAGCGGCGTAGAGGCCGCGGTGAGACGACGTTCCATGATGGAGCGAATGTTACTGGGCTTCAGGTCAGAAAGCCGCAGATTGCTCAAACGGACGCCGGTCATGTTGAGGGTGAGGGCGATGGAAAAGAAGGCCATGGCCGCCGTCATCAGCAGGCGGGGCTCAGCAAAGCGCTGGACGCGGGCCACTAGGCCGGGACGCTGCCATGCCGGAACAGAGACCGGACGGATGGGAATTACTTTGCCGCCGGTATTAGCCAGCCTGTAATTTTCCACCTGGCCCGGGCCGGTGTGGGCCAGGATCTTGTCTAAAAGGCCGGCCGGAACCTCAGGCTCCGGGGAGAGAAACTCCAGCCACTCGCGTCCGCGGCGCGCCTCTTCATAGAGGGCCGAGCAGGCCGGGCAGACGGCCATATGGGCGTTAAAGAGGGCCACGTCCTCGGGCTTCAGCAGCCCATCCAGAGAGTCCGCCAAAAGCATCTCCCACTGGCCGCAGGCCGAGGAGTTCGGATTGTGATTGCACTCTGCCATTACATTACCTCCCGTCTATTACGTTCCAGGAGCCTCGCAAGTTCCGCACGGCCCCGGCTGATGCGGGATTTTACCGTTCCTTCGGGAATTCCCAGCACACAGGCGATTTCTTTGTAGTCCATATCCTGCAAATCTCTCAAAATAACTGCCTCGCGCAGGTCGACCGAGACGCGGGCCAGGGCATCCTGCACCATCTTCGCCAATTCTTTGCTGGCTGCCGACTCGTGGGGCGAAAGGCTGCGGGAGGTGAGCCGGTCAATCGGCTTCAGCTCCTCGGCCGACTCCCAACCATCGTCTAATGAAGAAGTTACGCGCAGATTGCGGGACCGGCGGTAGTTGTCCACCAGCAGGTTGCGAGTCATGGTGGCAATCCAAACCTGCAGGGAGCCGCGAGCGGTGTCGAAGCTGGACAGGTTGGAGTAAATCTTCAGAAACACGTCCTGGGTCAAGTCCTCGGCGTCGGTGGGGTTGCCGGTAAAGCGGTAGCAGAGCCCATAGACACGCCGATGCTGCGCGCTGACCAGCTCGGTCCAGGCGCTGGAATCACCGTCCATGCAGCGGCGGACGATTTGGGGCCAATCAATCTCCAGAGAGGCAGCCTCCCCGCGCGACGGACGAGCGGCTGGCGCAAGAGCCGGGATCCCTGCGGACAGGCCTACGTCCGTGGGGTGGAGAGCCGGGGCACTCGGCTCAACCTCGCTCCAGCTTAATGTACCCACACCTGACATATTGCGCTAGTACGCAGGTATATCCAGATTAGTTCCGTTGAGCGGGAAAGATAAGCTACGGCAGAGCAAAATATATAGATATCTACACAAGCCGCGACGTCATCGATTCATCACATTGCTTGACAACCAGTTGATGGAGCAAACGATAATGCTGAGACTGGGCAATGTCAGCATAGGGGAGTCCAGACATGGATAAGAATCGGCCGATTTGGCGGGATTTTCTGCTTGGCTTTCTAGTGGTGTTTTCGTTGTGCAGCGTCTGCCTGAATGTGATTCTGGCGCTGCACATCTCCCATCCGACATATTGGCAGGATCTGCAGCGCAACCGGCTTCGCCCTGCGGCGATTGGCTCCCATGATCACGTGCGTGGCAGCGCGAACGCGCCTGTCACGGTGATTGAATACGCGGATTTTCAATGTCCTTATTGCCGGCAGTTGCACGTTACGCTGCAGGCCGCGGCGAGCGAAGGAAAGATTCGCTGGGTGTACCGGGATTATCCGCTGTCCATGCACGATTTTGCATTCAGGGAAGCAGAAGCCGCGCAATGCGCGGGGGCACAGGGAAAGTACTGGGAATATGCCGATGCTCTTTATGCGCACCAGGCTGACATTATCTCATCGAAGGCCATCGACCAGGAGCTCAACTCCCTGTCGCAAGAAGTGCACGCCGATCCAGCCGCGTTGATGCAATGTATTTATTCCGCGCATTTCAGAGGAGTTGTTCAGGACGAAGCAAACGAAGCAGATAAGCTGCAAATCGAGGCGACTCCCACGATTTATATCAACAACAAACGTCACGAGGGATCTGTGTCCTACGGAGAACTCATGAATTTGATCGCAAATCGCTAACCAAGAAATCAACAAGTGAGGTCGAAATGAAAAGTCGAATACTAGTCCGGATTCTGGGCGGCATGTCTGCGCTAATACTGGGCGTGATGATCACCCTGGCGCTGGCGCAAACGGGGCTCTTGAACGGAACCACATCCCATGTTTATGCCGGCGATGGATGCCCGGCGGGTATGCATATATGTGCAGACAATACGCACTGCTGCCCGGCAGGGGCTGCATATGATTGCCTGGTCAACAGCTGCGACGCCAGCAAGAGCCGCCGATGCTATGCGCCGACGGATGATAATCTCAAGTATCTTCAACAGTGTTGCAGCGCGCTGATAAGGTGCCAGTAATCGCTCAGAAAGAGCGCATTTCCATCCAGGCTCCGACGATGCGCGCGGCTTCTTCAAGGAAGCTGCGGTCGGCGCCGGTGAAGGCGGCCGGAGTGTGGCTGTCGATGTCTATTTCGCCGACGACGCGGCCATAAGCGCGGATGGGGACGACGATCTCGGATTTTGTGCGGATGGAGCAGGAGAGATAACGGGGGTCGGAGTTGACGTCGTCTACGATGACGGTTTCACCGGAGGCCACCGCTGCGCCGCAAATGCCCTGCGTGACAGGGATGCGAACATGCGGGGTGGGCTCGCCGACAAATGCGCCCAGAACAAGTGTCTGCGGGTCGGCGGGATCAAGCATGTAAAAGCCGGTCCAGTTGTACTGGGGAAGCTCTTTGGCGATGGCTTCGACGATGGCTGTCTCGAGGGCGTCGAGAGACGGCGCGGTTGCGGCCAGCTCGCGGAAGCGGGAGAGCAGGGAGAGCATCTGCGGTGTAAGGGCGGGCATAGTCATCTCTACCAGGTGTAGCACGGCAATCCCAGGGGTCAAAATCGAGTTCAGGGTTCCCGCGAATAGAAAATCTGGAATTCCTCCTCAGATGCGCCTAAAATCAGTCTCATGAAATCCAAGTGTTTGGCAATTGTCACCTTGGTGTTATCTGTTACCCCTGTTTTCAGCCAAGTACCGCCGAAAGTGAAGAAGTTTATCCTTTTTCAAATAGATCCATCCTGTATTTGTACCAAAGTTAAAAAGGAAACCAAAACCACTATTGCAACGGAGATCAACGCCGGGAAAGCTACACACAAGGTTGTTTATCAGGTTTTTTGGTCACGCACAACACCAAGACATGAATTGTTCCGCATTGAAATTGGCGATTATTCCAGTGGGAAGCTTGTTAAAACATGGCATTACGGCATTGCCGCTGAAGGTGACTTCAACGGCGACGGTTTACCGGATTATTCATGGTATGGCGGGGACGACACGGGAGAAGAACTATATCTGTTCTTATCTTCGGACAGCGGATACAAACGCGTTGATTTATTGAAGACCGTTGAAGCAGCGTGGCAGCGTAGGTTCAATAAGCCCCCACCCGACCTTGGAGAGCTAGAAGACAAATATGAACTTGACGATTTGATACTTGAAAATTCGACGGCTGGACTGATACTCAACGCAACAGTTCGCCTCAATCCTATATCTGCAACGCCGATGACAACAAAACGAACCTACCGATTCAGCATTCAGCAAGCTGACTTCAAGCCGTAGTATAGATCTAATCCCAGGTCCCAGAATCGGAACTTGAGGCACCCATGTTTCAGTTCAAGTGAAAAAACATCAATAGCGCAGCGAGAACTCGGGATCGACGGGGTTCTCGAAGAGCGAGGCGTCGCGGGTGACGATGGTGAGCCCTGAGGGAGTGACGAAGTAGCGCTTCTTGTCCTCTACAGGGTCGTATCCGATGACCGTGCCCTCGGGAATGTGGACATGGCGGTCGATGATGGCTCTTCTGATGCGGCAGTGCCGGCCTATGTTCACGTGCGAAAAGATGATGCTGGAATCCACGGTGGTGTAGGAGTTGACGCGCACATCCTGGGAGAGCACGGAGCTGGAGACGGTGGCGCCGGAGATGATGACGCCGGCGGTGATGATCGAATCGACGGCCATGCCGGAGCGGCCCGGCTCGGCAAAGACGAATTTGGCAGGGGGATACTGACGCACGCGGGTGCGTATGGGCCAGCTCTTGTCGTAGAGGTTGAAGACCGGCGAAACCGCGCAGAGGTCCATATTGGCTTCGTAATAGGCGTCGAGCGTGCCCACGTCGCGCCAATAGAGCGCCTGCTGCTTGTTCTCGTCGACGAAATTGTAGGCCATCATCTTGTTTTTGCCCAGCATTTTGGGCAGGATGTCGTGACCGAAGTCGTGCTTGGAGTCAGGATCCTCAGCGTCGGCGATCAGCGCCTTGAGCAACACCTCGGTATTGAAGATGTAAATGCCCATGGAGGCGTCAACGGAATCGGGGTTGAACGGCGAGCGGAAGCTGGTCGAGGTCGGCTTTTCCTGGAATCCCAGCACATCGCCTGTCTTGCCCACCTCCACCACGCCGAAGCGAATCGATTCGTCGGGCGAGATGGGCAGCGTAGCCAGCGTCACCTCCGCGCCGGTCTCCTTGTGCTGCTGCAGCATGCGGTTGTAGTTCATCTTGTAGATGGCGTCGCCCTGGAGGATGATCATGTACTTGGGCTGCTCGCTGCCGATGGAATAGATATTCTGGTAAACCGCATCGGCGGTTCCCATGTACCAATTGGCGCCGGTGCGCTGCATGGGCGGCAGCAGCTCGAAGAACTCGCCAAGCTCCTGCGCCACAATGCCGGTCCAGCCTTCGCGTATGTGCCGGTTGAGCGAAAGGGCCTTGTACTGCGTGAGGATGTAGACCTTGCGCAGGCCGGAGTTGATGCAGTTGGAAAGGGTGATGTCAATGATGCGGTAGTGCCCGCCAAAGGGCACGGCCGGCTTGGCGCGATCACGCGTGAGGGGAAAGAGACGTTCTCCCGCTCCACCGGCAAGCAAAACTCCAAGTGTGTCTCTCATAGTGTTTAACCCTGCCTATGTCCGGCGATCCCTCGACCGGAAGAGAAAACGCCGCTATCCAGTACAGCATATTCTCCGTGAATACATCTATAACAAGCAATGCCGAGGGGATGAGAATGACCTACTCCATCAGCCCAGCAGCACCTCTCACTTTATCGAAAATGGCCGCCCCATGGGCAAGACAGGGGCAGCCGAGGCACGATTCACGTCCCGGAAACTCCTGTTTCGGGAAGATTGCCGTATGGGTGCGGCGGCCTTCTACCGCTTCTTACTAAACTTGTACTCGACACCCACCGAGATGGCGAAGTTGACGTCGTTCTGAGTGAGCAAGGGCGCATAGTTGGTTCTGTAGCGGGTGAGAACTGCGTCGGGCGTAACGCGGAAGACCCAGTGCGCCGAGCGGTTCAGGTCCATGTGGCCGCCGATGATGGCTGCCGGAGCGATCTGGTTGTAATAGAAATTTTCAATTTGCGGCGTGACGTTGCCCAGATGCGCATCAAAGTATGCGCCGCCAAAGAGCAAGTGGGCGGAGAGCGCGCCGTGCTTGTTGTGCGGTCCAAGCCATTCAGGGCCGGCGACAAACAAGTATTGGCTAACGAACGGCCCGTGGACAACCGTAGGACTTGTACTGCCGGCGCCGCTGCTGCCCAGGTAGGCGCGGCCCGAGCCTTCCAAACCCCAGTGCTTGCTGAACCAATAGGAGGTGGAGAGATTGAGGCCACCCAGATTGGCACCTTGCAACACATTGGCCCCAGCTTTCATGTGGTCATAGGCCGCGCCCAGGGATACATCAAAGCGGTTGTCATAGCGCACACCGGCCAGAGGGTCGGAGGCAATGTAGGTGCCATTTCCGGCTGTCGGATTGGCGGTGCTCTGCGCCTGGGAGCTGGTTCCGAAAGACAAAGCCAGGATGGCTATGACGGCAAGAAGGACGGATAATCTGACTGAATTTCGCATCCTATTCAGCTTACAGGAGGATACCGGCGGGGGACAACGCCAACCGGGCGGGAATTTTGGCTTTATGGCTGACAGCGCTCTCTCCAGCGCGACCAGACCAGAAAGCGCACGGTCTTCAGGGTTTCAACGGATGCATCGGACCAGAAGTCGGCTGCGGACTCCGGCTCCAGCGGCGGGGCGGCGTGGGTGCGCCACTCCAGGGGATATTCGCTGAAGATGATGCCGGCGCGGGGCAAGTGGCTGGCGCTGGAAACCACCTCCGCCGACTGCCAGCCGTGCTCATTCATGATGCGCTCGGCGTAGCAGGCGTTCTGAATGGTGTCGAGGGCATGGGGCTCCTCAAAGATGGCCGATTCCGGAATCCCTTGTGCGTGGGCGGTGGCGGCCATTACCCGCGCCTCGACAAACTGGTTGTGGGCGGCGGCTCCGGAGAGAATCAGACGGGGCGCCACGCCCCGCTCGTACTCGTGGACCCCCTCGGTGACGCGTGCCAGAAGCTCCGGCGTGGGGTTGCCGTCGCGGTCTGCGGGAGCGCCCAGCACGATGATAGCGTCAAAGCGGGTGAGCGAGGTATTGGAGACAGGGGCCAGCAGGCGGGCGAGCGCACCCCAAGCCAAGAGGCCAAGAATCAACAGAATAGCGGAAAGAATCAGACGGCCGCGCCAGCCCAGGCGTCGCCACTGCTTTGGGGCGCGCTTGGAAGTAGCCCGGCGGTCGGGTTTGCTGCGGTTTGGGCGCGGTTTGGGCATGGGCAACCCCCGCATTCACTGTAGAGCAGAATCAGAGTAAACGTGCACCAATAAGATCATGCCAGGTGGCTTTTTCTTGAGGAAAAAGCCACTCAATAGTTGTGCTTTCAGGTACATCTACTCTGATTCTGCTGTGCGCGAAAGGCGGGGCTGGTGGATTCTGCGCTACCCTCAACCGAGGTTTGCCGGCTCACCCCAGGCGGATAAGACAAACTCGCTCAGAGGCTTGCGGGAACGTGGTGCGATTTCCTGAGCAATCAGTTTCTCGTGTCCGAGAGCGGAGGGTTCGCCCTGGTAACCGAGGGCAATCACCGCGCCAAGCAGGTAATCCTCAGGGATTCCAAAGGCCTGGCGTGCGGCAGAGTGGTCAAAGCCAGCCATGGAGTGGGTTTTTAGACCGAGCGATGCGGCTTGAAGGCAGAGAGTGGCGGAAGCGGCGCCCAAATCGTAGAGCGCGTAGGCGTTCGGGGAGCCGTTGAGGCTGAATTTGGTGCTGGCTACGCCCAGAATCAAGACCGGCGCAGCGCCTGCCCAGCTCTTATTGAAGCCGACCAGCGTTGAGAAGATCTTCTGATGCGTCGAGGAGTTGCGGATTCCGACGAGAAAGCGCCAGGGCTGCTCATTATTGGAAGAGGCGGCCCAGCGAGCGGCCTCGAAGACTTTCCTGAGGTCGGCGGGGCTTACGTCGCGATCGGCAAAGGAGCGCGGACTCCAGCGAGCGAGCACCACAGGCAAGACGCCATCGACGGCGGGAGCTTGCTTCAATTGATTGACTTCCAGAGCAGAGAGGGTCATGGGGAGAACTCCGTAAGGAAAGATGAACGGTACTCTTATTGATTCGAGGCGAGGGGAAAGGATTCTCCGGTCGCGAAAGCGAAACTCTTCGGCGAGCTCAGGGCTGGATTTTGGACAGGTGGCCGTCACAGGCTGCCGGAAGATAGCTCCGGCAGCCGCGATGGGTTGGTTCAGCCTATGGGAAGCGGTAAAGCGTGACGCGGAGGATGGTATTGGGGCGGAGGACAAGGATCTCTCCCTGCGCGTCGTCGTCGCCGGCGAGTTGGCGGGTAACGACCCACTTGCCGTCCACAAACTTGCCCTCCTGCACGTCGCCGAGGCCGACATTCTGCGGGCCGGGAGTGTTGGCGGTGAAGTCGATGGCCATGCCTCCGCCGGCGAAGTAATACTCGTCGGGGCCGGTGGAGATGAGAATAGCAGCGGCTTCGATAGGCGGCTCGGTAGTGGCAGGCGGCGGGAAGGCGGACGAAGGTTTCCTCTGTCCCGCTTCCTGCGGGGGAACGTGCATGGCGCGGCCAGTATAAGTCAGCGTCAGGGTGTAGTTGCCCAGCTTAACGTGCCTGGGCGCATCTGCCGGACCGAGGCGCACGGCGGTGATAGTGTCCGTGCCCTGGTGGGCGGTGATCATCGGCATGAGTTGGTTGAGGATGCTGTAGGTGGCGGCCAGCTCCGGCGGGATGGGACGGTTGCCGTCAATGCCAAAGGGCGAGAAGCCGATGGTGTTGAATTTGCCGAAGGCCATCAGGGCATTGGCGTAGTTGGTGCCGGTTTCGGGAATGAAGAGCGGGTTGCCGTTGCGGCTGAAGCGCGCGCAGAGGTCATCGAATTGCTCGACGTAGAGATCGGGGGCAAGGATGTCGATGTTGGGAGCGCCGGCGCGCCAGATGTCATGAACCTCGGGCAGCGGACCGCCACTGGGAAAACTGCCCGGCCATGCATGGTTGGGCTGCTGGAGCCATGCGTTGACATACATGGGGATGTTGTATTCGGCCTTGCCGGCCTCGACGACCTTGTTGATGAAGCGGGCGTAGTTCCAGGCCATGAAAAATTCATCAGAGGGCCAGTTGAGCCTGGTCCAGTCGGTTTCATGGCGCATCTGGCCGATCACCGAGGCGTAAGTCTGAATGGGAATCTCGACAGAGAGCGGCCTGCCGGGACCGAAGACCTGCTCCCAGGCGCCGGATTTCTTGTATCCGTTAGCGGCCCAGACTTCGCGGAACTCTGGAATGAGATTATCCTTGTGGGTTTGAAGGTAGTTCATTAGCTCCGCGGGGACCTGACCGGCAAAGGCGCGGTTGGCGGCGGGCGAGCGGTCGCGGGAATCGCGCAGAACACCGACTTCGTTCTCTACCTGCATCATCAGGACAGTGTGCTGAGTTCCGTCGACTTCCTTGATGTGATGCATGAGAGCGGCAAAGGCTTTGGCATCGGCGTCGCGGGTGGCATCGCTGAATGTGCTGAGCAGCTCGACGGGACCGGAGGCGGAGACGGTCTTGCCGTCATTGATCTGAATGCGGGGAAAGCGGACGTAGTCCTTTTTGACCCAATAGGGAGCATAACTGGAGGTTCCATTCTTCCAGCAGCCGAACCAGAGAATGACGAGGTGCATGTGGTTGTCGCGCGCGCGGTTGATAACGCCATCGACCTGGACGTAGTTATACTTGCCCTCTTCCGGCTCGAACTGCGCCCAGGAGACGCCAACCAGAGCGGTGTTCATGTTGGCGGCGACCAGCCTGGGCCAGAGCGTTTCCATGTTCTCAAGACTGGTGGCAGCGTTGTTGGAAAGCTCTCCCGAGATAATGAGGAACGGCTTTCCGTCTACGATCAGTTGCGTGGCGTTGCCCTGCGTTTGCAGGTGAGGCGTGCCGGGATCGATCTGCGCCTGAGCCGAAATGGCCAGGACCGCGGCAGAGAAGATCAAATTAAAAAGAAAGATACGGTTGATTCGCATCGAGGACTCCTATTGCGAACCATTGTACGTCCGGCTGCGCCCGCGCATCGGGATGATTTTACGGGTAGATGCGGTGGAGGGTGCGGGCGAAGGGGATGGTCTCGCGGACGTGGTCGAGGCCGCAGATCCAGGTGACAACGCGCTCGATGCCCATGCCAAAGCCGCTGTGGGGGACCGATCCGTAGCGCCGCAGGTCGAGGTACCACTGAAAGGCTTCCTTGGGCAGCTTGTGGTGATCGATGCGGGCGTTGAGCAGCTCGAAGCTGGAGACGCGCTGCGAGCCTCCGATGATTTCGCCGTAGCCTTCGGGGGCGAGGACATCGACGCAGAGGGCGAAGCGCGGGTCGGCGGGATCGGGCTCCATGTAGAAGGCTTTGACGTCGGCGGGGTAGCGATGGACCATGACGGGCTTGTCATATTGCGAGCTAAGCCAGGTTTCGTCGGGTGAGCCGAAGTCGTTGCCGTATTCAAAAGCCGCTTCAAGGTGGCCGTCTTTGTGGGCCTGGTTGAGCATCTTGCAGGCTTCGTCGTAGCGCAGGCGCGGGAAGGGCGGAGTGACGGATGCGAGCCTGGCGGGGTCGCGGCCGATAACGGCCAGCTCGGCGGAACGGTTTTTGAGGACGGACTGGACGATGTGAGAGATGAGGTTTTCGGCGAGTTCGAGGAGGCCGTCGAGATCCATGAAGGCAACCTCCGGCTCGATCATCCAAAACTCGGTGAGGTGGCGGCGGGTTTTGGATTTTTCCGCGCGGAAGGTGGGACCGAAGCTGTAGACCTTGCCCAGGGCGAGGGCGGTGGACTCAATGTAGAGCTGGCCGGACTGGGTGAGGTAGGCGGGGTCGCCGAAGTAATCGACGGGGAAGAGCGTGGAAGTGCCCTCGCAGGCTGCTGGAGTGAGGATGGGCGGATCGGTGCGGATGAAGCCGTTGGAGTCAAAATATTCGGCGGCGGCGCGCATGATCTCTGCGCGAATGCGGAGGATGGAGGCCTGGCGCGGAGAGCGGACCCAGAGATGGCGATGCTCCATGAGGAAGTCGACGCCGTGCTCTTTGGGGGTGATGGGGTAGGGGTCGGACTCGGGGACACGCTGGACGACTTCTAGTCCTTCAACGTCGAGCTCGTATCCGCCGGGAGCGCGCTTATCGGCGCGTACTTTGCCGGTGACGATGACGGAGGATTCCTGGGTGAGGCCTTTAAGGGCCTCGAAGACCTCAGGGGAGACGCTTTTTACGTGGGCTACGCCCTGGATGGTGCCGGTGCCGTCGCGAAAGATGGGGAAGAGGAGCTTACCGCTCTCGCGGAGGTTGTATAGCCATCCGCGGAGGGTGACGGACTGACCTTCGTGCTGGCCGATGGTGGCGATGGTGGCTATTTGCGGCGGGGCAGACGGCACCTGCGGTGCGGCAGACGCCGCTTGCGCGGCAGGGGTGGTTGGGTCTTCGGGCATAGGATTCCTTAAAGGGCTTAATCAGCCGGACAGATTAGGATAGCGCGTGCGGGGCGGAGGGAATTAGCAAGTCAGCGAGTTAGCGAGTCAGCAAGTCAGCGAATCCCACCCTAGCCGCAAGAACAAGAGCGCGGCGAGGGTGTGGCACCCGGCACGCATCTTATTGCTTCGGCACAACTATATTGGTTGCGCCCACGATGCAGGCAGCTTGCATGTGCCCTTGAACGAGAGGCTCTAAAGGGCAGACTTCGAAGTCGCCGTAAACGGTCCATCCACCCTGGTCGGGCATACCTTTGGGAAAGATGAAATGGAATTCAGGAGCCTCATTGTCAGCAGTTACGTTATCGTGAGCGAAGCCGTATTGATTGCTGTAAATGCCATAGATGTGATGAGTTCCTATGTGCCAGAGTCTTGTAGAGGGCGTGCCATTGCCCGCCGAAAGTCTGCCATGGATGCGTAAACAGCCAGAGGCGATTTCAGGAGTTTTGCACGGCTTTTGGCGATAGGCGTCATTGGCCGATGCTTGCGCAGAAGCGAATATGAGCAAAAAAATGAGTAGTCGAATCATATCCAACACTGTACACCGATGTGAATGGTTGTGACTTTTGCTCTTGGTGACCCGTGAGAACCCGTCGGTCTTGTTTCGGGCAGATTGTTGCCTATTCGGAAACTGCACCACTGCATAGAGGCAGGGAATCCCAGTTGGCGGGAAGGCCCATGCGTTGCGACTCCATTGCAGATTTAGTAGGATGAGAATAGTTTTTGATGCGCGCAACAATTTCCCGGGATTCCGAGTGCGTGCGAGCTGGAGGATTAATGGGCGAAACGAAGCCGATTCGCAGCGAAGAGACGCACAAGTCGCAGGTAGATACGGAGACCACGGCGCGGGTGATTGCGGAGAAGCGCATCGGCGAGCGGATCAAGCGGCTGCGGCTGAAAAAATCCATGGGGCTGGTAGAGCTGGGCAAGCGGACGGGTCTTTCGGCGAGTTTTCTGTCGCAACTGGAGACGGGGCGTGTGGTTCCGACGCTGCGCAACCTGGCGCGGATCGCGATGGTGTTTTCAAAGGACCTGTCGTATTTCTTCGAGAACGATGCGGCGGCGGTCTTCAGGATTCACCGGCGCAAAGAACGGGTGAAGATGCCGCAGACGGGCGTGGAGATTCCGACTTACTTTTTTGAGAGCCTGGGCTACATGGTTCCGGACCGGCAGATGGACCCCTACTTTGCCGAGTTTGTGCCGCTGACCAAGGAGATGGAGCCCAAGGCGCACATGCACCCGGGGAGCGAGTTTCTGTATGTGCTGGAGGGGGAGCTGGAAATCCGCCACGGTGAGCAGGGGTACATGCTGGGGGCGGGAGATGCGGCGTACTTTGACTCGAACACGCCGCACGCTTACCTGTGCACTGGCAGAAAGCCCGCCGGGGCAATCATCGTTACCCTGCATCAGGGTTCGGCGATGGCACATGGTCCGGCGATGGCACGTGCCGCGGGAACGCGGGTAGCGCCCACCGGTTCGACACGGCCGGGCAGCGGAGAGAACAAGTAAGTTTGTGGTCTCCCACCCATTTCACACAGAACGTGAAATGGATGGGACACGGAGCTTCCTTTTCACAGTTTCTGTGAGACTGATTTTGTGGTTTCCCACCCATTTCACACAGAACGTGAAATGGATGGGGCACGGAGCTTCCTTTTCACAGTTTCCGTGAGGCTGATTTTGTGGTTTCCCACCCATTTCACACAGAACGTGAAATGGGTGGGGCACGGAGCTTCCTTTTCACAGTTTCCGTGAGGCTGATTTTGTGGTTTCCCACCCATTTCATACAGAACGTGAAATGGATGGGACACGGAGCTTCCTTTTCACAGTTTCTGTGAGGCTGATTTTGTGGCTTCCCACCCATTTCACATAGAAAGTGAAATGGATGGGGCACAGAGTTTTCTTACACTATCGGTGAAAATGTCTAGCCGGGCAGCGTAGCGAAGTATTGGGCTACTTCTTCCCAATTATTGACGCGGACAAAGCCGGTGGCGGAGAGGTTGTGGGGAGCAGTGTAGAGCAGGCCCTGGCCTTGAAAGCGCAGGAGATTTTTAGGCAGGTCGTCGATGAGATAGTCGGCGCGGAGGATGGATTTGTCTCCGCAGAAGACGTAACGCGAGGGCGGGATAAAGGGGAAATGACGCTGCAGCCAGCGGTACTTGGAGCCGAGGGAGTTGGGGACGGCCATGGCCTGGGTGGCAATGTAGATTTCAAAGCGCGAGGAGAGCTGCTGGAGCACGGCTTGAGCGCCGGGCATGAGGGCGAGGTCCTCGAAGAAGTCCTCGGCGTCGAGGAAGGCGCGAAGCTGCTGCTGGCGGTCGAGGGGGGTAATCTCCCAAAGGCCCTTGCCGGCCAGGTCCTGGGGCGTGACATCTTCGTCGAAGGTCCGGTTATAGCGGCGAATGTGCTCGGCGAGGGTGTCCGCCATGACCTCATCCATGTCCACACAGATGCGCAGCATGGGAGCTCCTTCAAGAAAATGTTAGCAGGGCAGGTTTATGTATCGGAAGTTGCGGCAGGATTGGCGGGGTTTGACGTTCTTTTCTTATTCTCTCGAAGAAGGTAATCCACATAAACGGCGGTTCCAATGATAAACATCGCCACTTCCAAGATAGTGGCCTGGACGGCGCTGATATGGTTGTAGAGGCCGAGGCCGACGACCGGGGAGTTGCGGAAGAGGAGATGCAGGTCGGAAGGAAGCGGGTGACCGTAGTCCCAATGCCAGGTACGAAAGGAGAAGCTGGAGAAAGGGATGGGGTGGGAGATGAAGTCGAGGACCCAATGACTGAATACCATGATCCCAACGACCACGCCCGCGCGGAAACTGCGAAAGATGCGCTGGAACAAGAAGGCAGCGGCGGCCGACCAGCAAACGGACATGAAAAGGCCGTGCGACCAAGGATCTCCTTTTGCGACAGACTCAATGCCCAGGTAGCCGAAGGAGATGGCGAGGATGTCGAGGAGGAGAGCGGCCGACAGAAGAATAGCGAGGGACACCTGTGGCGCAAAACGTTTTGCCGCCATTCCCACCGAGCAATGTCCGATCGGGCCCATAGAGTCTTGCAGTCAGTGTAGAACCGATGAACGATCTGTCAAGCGCCGGCCTGACGGGCTTTGCGACTGGCGCGCACACTGCTTGTCGCGGGCGCAGCCTGTGGAGCAGGGGCCATGGCCGGGTCCCAGTAGAGGAGGCGGGCGCAACTGTCGCAGGTGAGCAGTTCGCCTTCGCGAAGCTGGTTCCAGGTCTGGGGACGGACGCCTATGCGACAGCCGGTGCACTGCTGATTTTCAGCGCGGGCAATACCGGTGCCGCGGGAGGCGCAGAGGCGGTCGAAGCGGGCGAGCAAATCGGTCTCGATGAGGGACCTGAGGGCTTCGCGTTGGGCAGCGAGAGTAACCTGCTGGCGTTCAATCTCGACCTGGCGGAGACGTACGCGTTCGCGAGTTTGGTCGAGAGCAACGGCCAGCGACTCGACCTGGAGGCGGGCTGCGGCGAGAACGGCTTCCTGAGCTTCGGTGCGCTCCAGGCTGGCGAAGGCCTCGTTTTCAAGGCGCTCGGCTTCGGTCTCGGCAAAGTGGAGCTCGTGCTCGCTGGCCGTGATCTGATTGGTGGTGTCGAGGGTGTTCTGCTGGGTGCGGTAACGGGCTGCCTTCTGGCGGTGAGTAGTAATCTCGCGCTCCAGGCGAGCGCGGAGAGATTCCTCGTGGCTGAGGGCGGAGGAGGCGTCGGCGGCCAGGCGCTGGGCAGCGGCGAGGGCAGCCTGGGCCTGGGCAATTTCAGCCGGCAGGGCGCGCGCGGCCTGCGCAAGGCGGGCACGATCCAGCTCCACCGCCTGCAGCTTTACGAGATTTTCAATTTGCGCTTGCATCCACGTAATGAAGTCTACGGCATTGGCCGTGGATTCATAAAATAGCGGTCGCGACTAACACGACGCTAAGCCCATGTGCGGATGCCAATCACACCCCAATATGCCAGGTAAACAGTGGCGATCAGCAACGCCAAGGTGACCGCGATGGAGAACCAGCGAACAAACCTGCGAATCTCCTGTTTCCGCGCCAGCCACAAAGCAGCGGCGCTGGCTAAAGAGGCTCCGGCAAAGATCAGCGTAGTAAGAAAAAGGCCGAAGGACCAGATCGTCAGGTTCCCCAGGCGCGCGAATATGTCGCTGTTGGAAGCGATAGATAGCCCCACAAACGCCAGCAGGCTCAGCACGGCGATCAACGGCCAGAGGCGCATGGCGCGCTCGGCAGGCCGGCGGCGCCGCTTGATGAGGCCGCCGATAATCCAGCAAGGCGCATAGAGCAGGATGGAGACGAAGGCCAGCAGGAAAAAGACCGTCAATCCGATCTCGCTCATCGCCAGCCATGTAGGGATGCGCTTCACGGTCCCGCCGATGTAAGCAAATCGCCCCTCGGCGTTGGGAGCAAGCAGCATGGCCGTCGCAACCGGCTCGGGGTGATCTTTTTTCGGCAAATATCGGAACTGCTCGCCGCTGACGGGCACAAATGGGTGGTCGATCTCGCTTATGTTGGTAAGCAACAGGTTGCCGCCGGCGAACCGGACCCGGTACAGCCCGATCAATCGCCCCAGAAATTGAAACATCTGAATGCGCGGCGAGGCGGGCTCATACCACCCTACGTAATCCGCGGCATCGGCTGGCAGTGGAGCGGCGGCGGGCACCGGCGGCCTCTGGAGGGAACGGGTAACGTAGGCGCGGATCGCGTCGCCGATCTTGCCGAAGGCCTCGCCATTGCCGGAGTTAATGCTATAGGAATAACCCACGCCATACTCCGGAATGTAGGCCATCTCCGTCAGCCCGCCATCCACGCCTCCATTGTGGCCGTGATATTCGAAGCCATCGTGAAAGCTGGGGTAATTGCTCAGGCCATATCCCGCCTTAAGCCCCTGCTGCGCCTCCCATGTGCGGGTCGGGGTCTCCATGCGATCGATGGAGGCCGCAGGCACGACCTGCATGCCGCCCACTGAGCCGCGATTCAGATAAAACTGGACGTAGGCCGCCATGTCTTTAGCGGAGGCGTTGATGGCGCCGGATGGACGCCCAATGATATTCCAGTAGGGATAGGGCGTCTTGCCATCGGGATGATAGAGGGTGGTCAACTGTGGCGAGGGCTGTTCGAAATACGTGGCGGTCTTCATGCCGATGGGCAAAAAGAGATTCTGCGTGACGTAATCCTCGTAGCGCTGGCCGGTGATCTTCTCCACAATGTAGGCGGCCACCGTAGGCCCGGCGTTGCAATACGACATGCGCGTTCCCGGCCGCCAGCGGGAGGTGCGCGAGTGGTGGTCATAGTCCAGGGCTTCGCGGTGCGTCATGCCCTTGGCGTCCTTGGCATACTCGCGCATGTGAATGTCGTCCCAGCCGGTGGTGTGTTCCAGCAGATCCACAACGCGCACCGGATCGGTGGCTTCCCAGCGGTTCTCAAACCAGATTTCAGGGACGAGTTTATGCACCGGGTCCTGGAGCGAGAGCTTGCCCTCATTCACCAGCTTGAGGATGGAAAGCGAAACAAAGCCCTTAGAGGTGGAACCGATGCGGAAGAGCGTCTCGCCGGTAGCATCCTGATTCGCGGCCACATTGGATTTGCCCAGCCCCGCAACCCATTCGGGACCATCGCGGCGCACAATGGCGACCGAGAGTCCGGGCGTGTGCGTGTCCGCGAGGATTTTCTCCAACTGCTGGCGCAACTCCGCGATAGACTGCGCTGGCTTGGGCGAGTCATCCATCTTGGCCTGCGCAAAACAGGTTGACACAAGCAAGGAACCAATAAGCAATGGAACGCTGAATCTCATTCTTTGACTCCTTTCGATTTTCGCGCCGGTCCCGCGAAAAGAAGGCCAAGCGGGTATGTTTGCAAGGAATGACTACCCTTCCTGCCGAAAACACATCAAACAACAACCGCAGATGCCTGCAATGATATTTGCGTTGTATTCTAACAGTTTCCGCCCACAACGCGTGTTGCAATGAATCAACTTATCACTGTTTTCAGCGCGGGCATTCTGCGACAATGGGAACCAACCGGGAGGCGGGTGTGACTGGAGAGCGGCAATCTTTCTGGCGCAGACACAGGTGGCTGAAGTGGGTTGCCGGCGGGATGCTGACGGCGCTGGCGATCGCAGCTGTGGCAGCAGGCGTGGCGCTGAAGCGGGCGGAGCCGTTCCTGCGCGAGCGTATTGTGGAAGAGCTGGAGGAACGCTTTCACGCACGGGTGGAGCTGGACAGCTTTCATGTCTCGCTGGTGAATGGTCTGTGGGCTGAAGGCAGGGGGCTGCGCATCTGGCCGCCTGCACACGTAGCAAGCGTAGCGGTTCCGCAAGGCCAGGGCGAACCGCTGATTCGCCTGGAGGAGTTCCGTTTTCATACATCGCTGGAATTGAAACTGGGCAAACCGATTCACATTTCACTGGTGGAGTTGAAGGGGTTGAGCGTGCACATTCCGCCGAGGTCGCACTTTGAGCATGGGAAGGCTGCTGGTAACGCTGCCAAACCCAGAGGCGCGATTTCGGGGCTAGTGCGATTTGAAGTGGACAGGATGGAGTGCACCGGCGCCGAGCTGGTGATGGAAACCGACAAGCCGGGCAAGCTGCCGCTGGAGTTCCAGATTGCACGCTTCACAGTGACAGACATTGCGGCGGGAGGAAAGCTGGGCTTTGACGCTGAGTTGACGAACCCGAAGCCCCTAGGGACGATTCATACGACGGGAAGCTTCGGTCCATGGAACGGAGCGGACATTGGCGAGAGCCCGCTCGAAGGAGACTATCGCTTTGAACATGCGGACCTGGGCGTGTTCAAGGGTATTGCGGGGATTCTTTCGTCGACCGGACACTACGAAGGGACGCTGCGCGACCTGGTTGTGGACGGGGAGACAGAGACGCCGGATTTCCGGCTGACGCACTTTGGCGCCGCGCAGCCGCTGACGACGCGCTTCCACGCGCGTGTGGACGGGACCAACGGAGACACATGGCTGGAGCCGGTGGATGCGACGCTGGGCCAATCGCACTTTACAGCGCAGGGGCAGATTGTGCGCGTGCCGGGGGTTGTAGCGGAGGGCGCGCAACAGTACACTGGCCATGACATTGCTCTCACGGTCAACGTGGACAAAGCGAGGATTGAAGATTTTGCGCGGCTGGCCTGCCGCACAGGCGAGTCCTTGCTGACTGGCAATATAACGATGAAGGCTACACTGCACATTCCTCCGGGAAAGGCTGTCGTCGATGATCGGATGAAGTTGAAAGGCAGCTTTGCGCTGGAGGAAGCAAGATTCACAAGCGACAAGATACAGGGGCGGATTGCGGAGCTGAGCCTGCGCGGGCAGGGGCGGCCGGATGACCTAAAGAGCACCGATCCGGCGAGCATTCTGTCTGAAATACAGGGCAGAATCCAGATGGCGGGAGGGGTGATCACGCTGCCGGCGCTGGAGTATACCGTGCCGGGGGCACAGATTCAGCTTGCGGGAACGTACAGGCTGTCGGACGGCGCTCTGAACTTTACGGGAACAGCGAAAATGGAGTCCTCGATATCGAAAATGGTGGGCGGCTGGAAGGGAATGCTGCTGGCTCCGGCCGATCACCTATTTAAGCGCGACGGGGCGGGAGCCGAAGTCCCGATTCACATTGAGGGAACGCGCGAGGAGCCGAAGTTTGGCATCGATTTCGAGCGGCTGATGCCGGGAGAGAAGCGCTAGGAGCGGGGCGACTAACTTTTATCGTGGCTTTGCCGGCCATCGCGTATAATTCTCGGTTGCTTCAAAATGAAGCCGCGGAGGAAGCAAATGGACCCACTTTTCATGATTCTGCTGGGAGTACTGGCTCTCATTCTTCTCATCCTCGTTCTGGGAAGCTTTTTCACCGTGAACACGGCCGAGGTTGCCGTGATTACACGCTTTGGAAAGTTTCTCAGGGTTGCCGAGCCGGGATTGAACTGGAAAATACCATTCTTCGACACAGTGGCAGGCATCGTAAGCCTGCGCGTCAACCAAATTTCGCTGACCATGGAGACCAAGACCAAGGACAACGTTTTCGTCACCATTCCGATCTCGGTGCAGAATCGCGTGCGCCCGGAGAAGGTTTTTGACGCCTACTACAAGTTGTCCGATCCGACAGCGCAGATCAAGAGCTATGTGGAGCAGGTGATTCTGGGCCACGTTCCGGGGATGACGCTGGACGAGGTCTTTGCCTCGCAGTCGTCTATTGCCGCAGCGGTTAAAAAGGAACTGGACGCGGACATGGCCACCTTCGGCTTCGAGATTGTGAACGTGCTGGTGACCGACATTATTCCCGACCAGAAGGTAAAGTCGGCGATGAACGACATCAACGCGGCGCAGCGCGAACAGGTAGCAGCCAACGCGCGCGGCGAGGCAGAGAAGATTCTGGTGGTGAAGAAGGCCGAGGCTGAGGCGGAAAGCAAGGCGCTGCAAGGCCAGGGCATCGCCAATCAGAGGAAGGCGATTATCGAAGGGTTGCAGTCCTCCATCGAGCAGTTTCAGCAGGCCGTGGAAGGAACGTCGTCGAGAGATGTCATGCAACTGGTGCTGGTGACGCAGTACTTCGACACGCTGAAGTCCATCGGCGAGAGCGACAAAACCAACACACTCTTTCTGTCGCACACGCCGGGAGCGGTGAAGGAAGTCGCGGATCAGATCATGGAGTCGATGCTGGTGGCGGAGCGGGCGAAGGCATAACCATGCCAAGAAAGCTCATTTCTTTATGAGGTGCTGTCGTGAATCGGCGATCTTTTTTGCACTCCGCGGCACTGACTGCTCCGCTGGCGGCCTTTCCCGGAGCGGCGGCACAGGCAGTTAGCGGACAGGCAAGCATAAACACGGAAAGCACGCGCCGGATTGAAAAGGCCACGGCGGCGGCGATGGCTATGCAGCGCCGCGACTGGGAGCAGGGCATTCTGGCACAGGCGATGGTGGAGGCCGGCGACCGCCAGAGAGCGATTCTGCTGACCAGGGCTGCGATGGTGCAGCAAACGCCTGACGGGCGGATGGGCGTGGTGGTCTCCGGCAGCCCGACGGACCCATCGATGGGCGGCTGCGCTTACGCCAAGGCGGCGGAGTGGAGCGGCGATGCCGAGATGCGGCAGGCGGTCAGCAGGCTGCTCGAGTGGATTCGGAAAAGAGCTCCGCGCAACGCGAAAGGGATTTTGTATCACGTCTTCGGCGCGCCGGAGATGTGGTCTGACGGCTTCAACTGCGCGCCACCCTTTCTTGCGGCGATGGAATTCGTTGACGAGGCGCTGGCGCAAATTGAAGGCTTCCGGCAGCGGCTGTGGAATCCGGAGAATAAGCTGCTGGCGCACATCTGGGACGACGGCAAACGGCAGTTCAGGGACGGCAACTTCTGGGGCGGCGGAAACGGCTGGGCTGCCGCTGGCCTGGCCCGCGTTCTGCGCAGCGTGCCCAGAGATCGTTCTCAGGATCGCGCGCGACTGGCCACTTTTGCGCGAGAGATTGTCGATGGCTGTCTACAGCATCAACGGGCCGACGGACTTTTTCACGACGTGGTAGATCAGCCCGCAACCTTCGTCGAAACCAATCTGGCACAGATGCTCGCTTTCGCAATCTATGAAGGAATCACGGCTGGCTGGCTTGACGCGAATTATCGGCAACATGCCAACCGGATGCGCGCCGCCGCACGACTGAAGATGGATGCCGACGGCTATGTGCAGGGCGCTTGCGGCGCGCCCAACTTCAACCGGCCTGGAATCTCGACCGAGGCCCAGGCATTCTGCATAATGATGGAAGCCGCCGGCAGCAAGCTGGATTAGGCAGGCTAAAACAGCCGAGTCCGGGCGATGCGGGAGCGGAATTTCACGGCGACGCAGCCGCCTTGCCCGCGCACGGCTCCGCGTGTTTGACTGGAGGCCGAAGAGGGACCGGCACAATGGCTTACATTCTTGCACTGGACCAGGGAACGACCAGTTCCCGCGCGATTCTTTTTGACCAGGCGGGCGCGATTGCCGCCGTGGCGCAGCACGAGTTCGAACAGTTCTTTCCGCAGACGGGCTGGGTGGAGCACGACCCGATGGAGATTCTGACCAGCCAGATGAGTTGCGCGGTAGAGGTGCTGGGCAAGGTGGGCGCGCGCCCCCGCGACGTGGCCGCCATTGGCATCACCAACCAGCGCGAGACGGTGATTGTGTGGGAGCGAGCGACAGGCAAGCCGATTCACAAGGCCATTGTCTGGCAGGACAGGCGGACGGCAGCGCGGTGCTCGGAGTTGAAGGAGAGCGGCGCGGAGGAGATTGTTTCGAACAAGACTGGTCTGGTGCTGGACCCTTATTTTTCCGCAACCAAAGTGGGTTGGATTCTGGATAACGTGCCGGGAGCGCGGGCGCGGGCCGAGAAGGGCGAGTTGGTATTTGGCACGGTGGACAGCTGGCTGATCTGGCACTTGACCAGTGGTAAGCGGCACGTGACGGATGTGACCAATGCGTCGCGGACGCTGCTGTTCAATATCGTCAAGGGCGAGTGGGACGATGAGATGCTCCGCATTTTTGGCGTTCCTCGGAGCATGTTGCCGGAGGTTGTCTGGTCGAGCCAGAAGGTGGGCGAGGTGACGACGACGCTGGGCCTGGGTGGCGTGGAGATTGCGGGCATCGCCGGCGACCAGCAGGCGGCGCTCTTTGGGCAGTTGTGCTGGAAGGCGGGCGAGGCCAAGAACACCTACGGGACGGGCTGTTTCCTGTTGCAGAATATCGGCACGGGGCGCGACGGCAACGGGACGGGATTTGTACGCTCGAAGCACCGGCTGATAACCACTTTGGCGGCAAGCGCCGAGAAGCGGCTGGAGTACGCGCTGGAGGGAAGCATCTTCATCGGCGGCGCGGTGGTGCAATGGCTGCGCGATAACCTGAAACTGATCGGCTCATCGACCGACGTGGAGGTGCTCGCCGCAAGCGTGCCGGACTCGGGCGGAGTGGTGATGGTGCCGGCGTTTGTGGGGCTGGGCGCGCCGCACTGGGACTCGCACGCCTCGGGCTTGTTGATCGGTTTGAATCGTGGAACGCAGCCGGGACACATTGCGCGGGCGGCGCTGGAGAGCATCGCCTTCCAGGTGGCCGACGTGCTCGAGGCCGTGCAAAGCGAGACGGGTACGCCACTGGCGGCGCTGCGCGTGGATGGCGGCGCGGCGGTGAACAATCTGCTCATGCAGTTCCAGGCCGATGTGCTGGGCGTGACGGTAGTGCGTCCGCAGGTGACCGAGACGACGGCGCTGGGAGCGGCGTATATGGCCGGACTTGCCACGGGATTCTGGGCGGGTCCGGAGGATTTGCGCGCCAAGCGACAAGGCGATGTGCGCTTTGAGCCGAAGATGGCCGCGAATAAGCGGGCCGAGCGGCGCGGGCAGTGGTCAAGGGCCGTGGCGCGGGCGAAGGACTGGACGGAATGAGGTTGGGCTGGCTGCGGAAAGGATGATACGACGTCCGCGTCTCAAAATTGAAAGGCAAGACACCCGGAATCCCGCGCTTGATTTTCGCCCTTTGTTTGCCCTTACGGATTGGTTATGTTGTTGATTTCAGGACGTTTACTTTCGTCCTTATCGAGTTCCACCCGGCCCATCCGGCGAGAATTCCCGCGCTTGAGTTTCGCCTTTTTTTGACCCTGCGAAATGGTTATGTTGTTGATCCCAAGACTGTTACCGGATTTGGTTTGCAGCTGAAAAGGCGAAAATGGGATAAACTTTTGTTGCAATTTGCACCTTCCGTGGAGCTAACTCATGGTTTTTGAGTTAGTTGCGGATGCGTCGGAGGTGAAAAGATGCGTTTTCAACTGTCAGTTGTCGTTGTCAAGGATCGGGAGTGGCATTGCCTTCTGATTGCTTTGATTATGCGCTAAAGAGAGGTAATTATCTGCAAAGGACTGGCCGTTCAGGCGGGCGAACTTCGCGCGTGAGGTTCGTAGTCTCCTACTCTTTTCGCACAGAACGCGAAAAGGATGGGGCCCCCGGGGACTCGTTGACCACGCAATATGTTATCTATAGAATTCTAGTCTGCAATCCACAATGAGGTACTCTCATGCCAACCTTTTCACAGGCATTTCAGCTGGGGAAGTCCCAGCTTGAGTTGGACTTCGTAGATGTCTCTCTACTACGTGACAACAAGGTATTTATCGATCCGTTTGGTATCGCTCAAGCATTGGACCGTTGGTCGATCGATGCAGCGTCTACGGTGGCGACCTTTTTTCAACAAGTAGTGGACGACATCAGGTCGGGACATGAGCAAAATGCTAGAGAACTTCTCAGCCATCTCGGCGAGCCGAACGAAACACGATTTGGATACTCTTCGAGGCGACCTAAAGGTAAGGCAATTGGCGAGTTACAAGCTGGGGAGATATACGAGGCATTGAGGACCTCAAGCGCCGTTCGGCAAGGCTTTATAACGGCATTAGAAGAATGTGAACTGATGATAAAAGGTATAAGCCACGACAAAATATCCGACCTCACAACCAACATCCTGCGCGGACATCTAGTGGACTACACAAAGGCGCAGTGCGAATCACTCGGCGTCCCGATGCAAAACGTCCCAATCAACCCGATCTTTAATTTGGATTCAATGTGTTGGGAAGACAGGTACGCCGAACTGCCAATTTGGCGCAATCGACAAATATTGTTGGTTCCAAAATCGGCAGTTCGATTCAATCCCGCATACAACTACGGGCGATACTATCAGCATTACGTCCTAAACTTCTTGAAAGCGCGGGAACTTGAGAATCCAGCGTCGCGGCTCGTGCGATTGATTCGCAATGAACGCAAGAAAACAGAACGGCGCGAGGTCTACAAGAAAGATTTGGCGGCTCAATACCCGAGAGCAAAGGAATTTCTGTTCGAGTTTTCTCGGCAGAATCCTGAGGTGTTGCGTGAATACAAGGACGATTTGAAACGACTAGAAGCTAGTGATAGTGGCAGCGATGTTGACTCAGATGACGAGACTGTCATTGCGGAGGCTCTAACTACGGTTCTCGGCCAGACTCCCGTGGGCAATGACCATGCCACTTCATATCACAAGCTCATGCTTGGAATTGTCGAATTCATTTTCTTCCCGAAGCTTGCTCACCCAAGGAAAGAAAGAGAGATTCACGAAGGACGCAAGCGCATCGACATCGTAACCGAGAATGCCGCCCATACGGGGCTTTTCTACACCATCCCAAATATCCGGCATCTCCCCTGCGCATATGTGCCAATCGAATGCAAAAACTACGGACGCGAAGTCGGCAATCCAGAACTTGACCAACTCTCAGGGCGCTTTTCAGTTAATCGCGGGAAGCTCGGCTTTCTTTGTTGCAGACAGTTCCAGGATCGAAATCTCTTTATACAGCGATGTCGGGATACCTTTCAAGATGACCGGGGCTTGGTTCTACCGCTGGATGACCAGACAATTCTGAGGTATCTGGCATTGGTTGAGCAGGGTAATAGACACATGCTTGAGCGGGAATGGTCGAACTTGGTAAACGAGGTTTGGCTTAACTAATAGTGGCGCGGAAAATGCGCTCTATCCTCACTCTATTTGTCGACTTTAGGCTATTTTGAATAGTCTAAGGTGTCATTCGCTGATCTGCATATTCTTGAAAATACTTCAGGTTGACAATTCGATTTGTTTAGTGAGGCCATCACCGGGACGGAAACGAGTCAGTCAGGCTAGTTCCACCTCGATCTTCTTGGCTTGCGCGTTCAGCTTTGTGATTTTGAAGGTACGGATTTGACCTTCGATTAAGGCTTCTGGAGCATAGACGACGTTGTGAATCTCTCCTAATGAACGTGAGCGAAGAGGTCGTATTTCGCAGCGCCCCTACAGGGCGCGATCCTCTGATGGACGGGCATTCCCCGGGTTGCGCAACGCTCCACCCGGGGCTATTTTCCGCCACCCCTCCAGGGTGAATTTTGTGGCGACTCATTCATTCGAGCTGTAACTTGACGTGCAAGTCGATTGCTCAGGATGGCAGCATCAATCCTACGTTGCCCTCCCGCTCATCGCGATAAAACAGCGATGAACGGGGCACAGCTTTTTACGGCTCATTGCGATTCTGGGGACCGGGATACTTGTCTTCACCTCCCCGGTCCCCAAAGGCGAGGGACCGGGGGTACCCGCGTGGAGTTAGCGTCTACGCTAACTCCACCTCGATCTTCTTGGCTTCCGCGTCCAGCTTTGTGATTTTGAATGTGCGGATTTGGCCTTCGGCGAGGGCTTCGGGTTTGGCTTGCGGCGCGGGAGTGGCGCCTTTCCAACGGCTCTTCAGTTGCGAGGAGAGCGCGGAGAGATCGAGCTTGGCAGACCCCTGCGGTGCGGCAGGCACTGGCCGTGTGGGCGAAGCGCCCTCGGCCACCTGCGGTGGGGCAGACGCCGCTTGCGCGGCAATGCCGGATTGGATGCGGCAAGTAGCACGGATGCCGTCGCCTAACTCGACGAGTGTGAGTGCGAGTGTGTATTCGACGACGCGGCCGGAGACGGCGTCGCCGACTTTGTGCTCGACGATGTACTCGTCGATGTCGCCGGGGACAAGCTGCTTCATGCTGAGTTTGATCTGGCGCTTTTCGGGGTCGATGGCAAGGATTTGCGCTTTGACGATCTGACCCTCGCGCAACATTTCAGAGGGATGGTTGAGGCGGCGCTCGGCGGTGATCTCGCTGATGTGGACCAGGCCTTCGACGCCATCGGTCAACTGCACGAAGGCTCCGAAGTTCATCAGCTTGGTGACGGGGCCCGAGATCTGCGAGCCGACGGGGAAGGTGCGGTCGATATCGGTCCAGGGGTCGGCGAGGGTCTGCTTGAGGCCGAGGGAGATGCGGCCAGACTGAGACTCGGTTGGGGGCTTGATGGCGAGGATGACGGCGTCGACTCGGTCGCCCTGCTTGAGCAGGTCGGAGGGGTGGCGCAGCTTTTTGCCGTAGGACATTTCGGAGATGTGGATGAGGCCCTCGACGCCGGGCTCGATCTCGACAAAGGCGCCGAAGTCGGCCAGGCGGGTTACCGTTCCGGTGATGCGCTGGTTGACGGCGAGGCGGCCGGGAGCGGTCAGCCAGGGCTCGGGCTGAAGCTGCTTGAGGCCGAGGGAGATTTTCTGGGTTCCGGGATCGATTTTGAGGATTTTGAGCTGAAGCTCCTGGCCGACGGCGAGGACGTCTTCGGGGCGAGCGACGCGGCCGTGGGAGATGTCGGAGACGTGCAGCAGGCCGTCGAGTCCGCCGAGGTCAATGAAGGCGCCGTAGGGCATGAGGGTGCGGACGGTGCCGGTGACGATGGCGCCTTCCTTCAGCTCCTCGCGGCGGGCTTCGGAGAGGCCGCGGGCCTGCTCTTCGAGAACGACGCGGCGGTCGACGACCACGTCTTCATCGGTGACGTCGAGCTTAGTAATGCGGCAGGTAATCTCCGTGCCGACCAGCTTTTCCAGCTCGGCTGCGTCCTTGGTTCCGCTGCGGCTGGCGGGCATGAAGGCGCGCACGCCGACATCGACCGTGACGCCGCCCTTGCGGACTTCTGTGACGGTGCCGACGATGGCCAGCCTCTGTTGGAAGGCGGCTTCAAGGGACGACCAGTCGCGGGGCTGGGCCACTTTGAAGCGCGATAACTCGTAGTAGCGCTCGACGTTGCGGCCGGTGACGGAGACGGGGAAGGTGTCGCCCGGCTTGACGGCTTCGGCGTTGTTGGCGAAGGCCGAACGGGGCAGAACACCCTCGGTCTTGTAGCCGATGTCGAGGAAGACTTGGTCGGCGGAAAGGGAGACGACTGTGCCCTGGAGCTGCTGCTGGCCGGGCTCGGATTTGTGCGAGTGGCTGCGCTCGAAGTCGTTAAGCAGGTCGGCAAAAGACTCCTGAGGCTCGGATGGCTCTTCGGGCTCGGAGGCGATGGGTTCGGTGACTGGCAGAGTTTCCCCGGTCCCCAAATGCGAGGGATCTCCACCCCACGGACGAAGACCTGTCCGTGGGGACCCCGGACCAGGGGCACCCGCAAGGTCGGCGGCAGATTCCGCGATGGGTTCGGCGACTGGCTCGGGCGAGATTTCGGGTGTGGGCTGGGACTCTTCGGGGGTTTCGTGGGTCATGATGGTGTATATCTTAATTCTCCCATGATCCACCTGGGGGTGGTCCACAGGGCGGTTTGAAGAGTGAAGTTGCAGCTCCGATTGCCGGAGAAGAGAGAGCACGGCGAGGGCTCCGGGTAGCGCTGGCCGGCTTATCTAGCCAGGGGTGTGGACATGGAGGATGGCGGGAAGCGAGAATGATGCACACACGGGAGGGAGACTATGAAGGCATCATCCATGACAAGGCGGGAGTTTGTGCGTTTGGGGGCGGTTGCGGCGGCGGGAGGGGCAGCGGTGAAGGCTATGCTGCTGGAGCCGGCGGCGCTGGCTGCCCAGGAACCGGCAGAGGGACGCAAGATTCGCTTTGTCTCCATCGGGACGGGGATTCGCGGCTGCGACCTGCTTCGCTCGGCGCGGACGGTGCCGACGGGGGTGTGCGTGGGCGCCGCTGACCTGTATGAGACGCGCCACCAAGCGGCCAAAGAGGCATGGGGAGGGGAGATCGAAACCACCCGCGACTATCGCCCCTTTCTCGACCGCAAGGACGTGGACGCGGTGCTGGTGGCTACCTCGGACCATTTGCACCGGCGGGTGACTCTGGACGCCGTGGCGGCGGGTAAGGACGTGTACTGCGAGAAGCCCATGTCGCACTCGGTGGCCGACGGTTTCGCCATGGTCGATGCCGTGCAGGCGGGCAAGCGCATCTTCCAGGCCGGCAGCCAGCGGGTCAGCTCGATTCTCTACGCCAAGGCGCGGGAGATCTACCAGTCGGGACGTCTCGGCGAGGTGCACTCCATCGACGCAAAGTGGAACCGCAACTCACCGGGGGGCGCCTGGGTGTACCCGGTGCCCGCCGACGCTACCCCACAGACCGTCGACTGGGCCAGCTTCATCCAGGATGCGCCGCCACACGCCTTCGACCCGGTGCGTTTCTTCCGCTGGCGGCTGTTTGCCGACTACGGCTCGGGCCTGGGCGGCGACCTGTTTGTGCACCTGATCTCCGGCATCCAGGCGATTACCGGGATAAACACCGTGGCCAGCCGGGCCTTTTCAAGCGGCGGGCTTTACCACTACAAGGACGGGCGGGATTTTCCGGATTTTCTGGAGACCGTGTACGACTATCCGGAGCTCCAGGTGCACCTGCACTGCAACCAAAACAACAACGACGGCGACGAGGGGCTGGCGTTCTACGGCTCCAAGGGAACGCTGGTGGTGACGGGCCGGACGGTGACCTTCACTCCGCAGGACGTGCGGCCGCAGTTTGAGGGTTATGGCTGGAACGGGATGACTCAGGCACAGCGACAGAAGGGCCTGGAGGAGTGGCGCGCGGGGCATCCGGCAGCGAAGGCGGCGGTGGTGCCCAACGAGGTGGAAAGTTATGCGATGCCGCAGGGTTACGACGACACCGCCGACCACCTTGCCAACTTCTTCCGCGCCGTCCAGACGCGGGAGCACGTCGTCGAGGACGAGATCTTCAGCAACAACGCGACCCTCGGATGCCATCTGGCCAATTACTCGTACTTTCACCACAACGTGGCCACGTGGGACGCGGCGGCGAAGACGATCAGGGGCTAGCTTCGGTCATCCCCAGGAGAAGAAGCAAATGAGCAACACATCGCGTAGAAGTTTTCTGAAGGCCACGGCAGCGGTTGCGGCAGCCAGCGCGGGCGCCGGCCGGCTGGCCGCCAAGCCTCTGGGGCTGCCCATCGGCCTGCAACTCTACAGCGTGCGCGCGCTGCTTCCCAAGGACTTTGACGGCACGCTCGCCCAAGTGCGGGCGGCAGGATATACAGAGGTCGAGGCGGCGGGCTACTACGACCGCACGGCGGCGGAGTTTCGCAAGGCGATGGACAAGGCGGGACTGCGCTGCACGAGCACCCATCATGCGCTGGAGTTGCTGCTGGCGCATCAGGACGAGCTGATCGAGTATGGCCATGCGCTGGGTCTTGATTACATCATCTGCCCCTGGCCGCGACGGCGCAATCCTGCTCTCAAGGGCTCGCTCACACTGGACGATTGGCGCTGGGTGGCGGGCCAATTGAACCTGATTGGAGAAAAGGTAAAGGCCGCGGGGATGGTCTTCGGCTACCACAATCACGGGCCGGAGTTCGGCGCGGAGGGCGGGGTAATCTTCTACGACGAGCTGCTGCGGCTCACCGACCCCAAGCTGGTCTGCTTCGAGATGGATTGCGGTTGGGTGGCGGCGGCAGGAGGCAACTCAGTGGACTATCTGGCCAAGATGCCGGAGCGCTTCCCGCTGCTGCATGTGAAGGATGTGGTGAAGGGGGCGAATGGCGAGTTTCACTCGACCGTAATGGGCCGGGGCGTGGTGGATTACCGTTCGATTCTGCGCGCGGCCACAGGCCTCAAGCACTACTACATCGAGCAGGAGGAGTTCGACATGGACATCATGGAGGCTCTGCGGCTGGATGCGGAGTATATGAGAAAGCTGGATTTGTAGCGAGGCGAATTCTCGAAACGCGTACCTCCGGGCTAAACCAGAGTCAATTCTGTTGGCTATATGACGCCGGATTTCCAGCTTTCCGTGCGCCCCCATTCCGCTTCCAGTTACACTGAATAAGTGATGGAAAATCGGCCAAAAAACGAAATGACGGGGAATGAGATTCGTGAGCGGTTCCTGCGCTTTTTTGAGTCGAAGGGGCACAGGAGGGTGCACTCCTCCTCGCTGGTGCCGGCCAACGACCCCACGCTGCTGTTTACCAATGCAGGGATGAATCAGTTCAAGGACCTGTTTCTGGGGGCGGAGCGGCGGGATTACACGCGGGCGACAACCTCGCAAAAGTGCGTGCGCGCCGGAGGCAAGCACAACGACCTGGAGAACGTGGGCTTCACGCGGCGGCATCATACGTTTTTTGAGATGCTGGGGAACTTCAGCTTCGGAGATTACTTCAAGCGGGAGGCGATTGCCTTTGCCTGGGAGCTGATTACGGGCAAGCGCGAGAAGGGCTGCTTCGAGATTCCGGTGGAGCGGCTGTACGTGACGGTTTTCGAGGGCGCGGAGGGCGTGCCGCGCGATGACGATGCGGAAAAGTTCTGGATAGAGGCGGGCGTGCCGAAGAATCGCCTCTACGCATGCGGGATGAAGGATAACTTCTGGCAGATGGGCGAGACGGGACCATGCGGGCCGTGCTCGGAGATTTTTTACGACATGGGACTGGAGGCGGCGGAGACTCCGGGTGTCGATAAGCCTTTTGGCCAGGACGAGGCGCGCTACGTGGAGATCTGGAACCTGGTCTTCATGCAGTTTGATCGTGCAGCAGTGACGGACGCGAAGGGCAAGACGACGGAGTACAAGCTGACGCCGCTACCCAAGCCGTCGATTGATACGGGCGCGGGATTGGAGCGGCTGGCTGCCGCGCTGCAAGGGAAGGTTTCGAACTACGAAACCAACCTCTTCACTCCACTCATTAAGAGGGCAGCGGAAATCGTTGGATTCAAGTACCTCGCAGCGGGCCTTGTTGAAGAAGGTATCCCCCGCTCACGATTATTCGAAGAGGTCTCCCTAAGCCGGATGCGAGAGGAGACTTCTTCCGCCTCCTTACGGATCATTGCCGATCATGCGCGTGCAGCAACATTTCTGATCAACGACGAAGTGCTGCCTTCGAACGAGGGACGCGGGTACGTGCTCCGCAAAATCATGCGCCGCGCCATCCGCCACGGGCGTTTGCTAGGGCAGGAGAAACCTTTTCTCTTCGAGATGGTGTACGCGGTGCGCGACGAAATGAAGACGGCATATCCCGAACTTGTCGAGTCTACGGATCGCGTGGCGAAGGTAGTGAAAGCCGAGGAGGAGCAATTCAATCGGGTGTTGAATACTGGCTTCGTTGAATGGGAAAGATCCGTCAATGAGCTTGTTGACCGGTTTCGAGTAGCCCGACTCACCAACCAACAGTCCGGTTCCCATGGTCCTGCGACTTACGAGTTCTATGACGACAATGTCTCCAAGGTGAGCGGCGACGCTGCGTCCATCACTTTTCCCGGCGACAAGGCTTTCCACCTCTATGAGACCTTTGGATTGCCACTGGACTTCATGGTCGATGCGGCTCGCGATGCAGGCGTGAAGTTTGACAATGTTGGCTTTGAAGCTGCCCGCGCCGAGGAGCAGGTGCGGGCGCGCGCCAGTTGGAAGGGCGGGAGCCAGAAAACGGCCAGTCCGGCGTATCGCGATCTAGCAAAGACTGAATTTTTAGGCTACAAAACGCTCACCGCGAACGACGCTGAGGTTTTGGCGATTGTCAAGAATGGCGTGGGGGTTCCGGCGGCCAAAGCGGGCGAGCTGGTTGAGGTGGTGCTGAATCAGACGAGTTTTTACGGCGACGCGGGCGGGCAGGCGGGCGATACTGGATGGTTTACCTCGACGGATGGCAACACGACCGTGGCCGAGATTCAGGGGTGTGTGCTGCCGGTGCAAGGGGTGAGGGCGCACAAGGCTCTGCTGAAGGAGTCGCTGGCGGTTGGCGATCATGTCCGCACGGTGGTGGACGGCGAGCGGCGCGACGCTATCCGGCGGAATCATACGGGAACGCATTTGCTGCACGCGGCGCTACGGCAGGTTCTCGGCACGCATGTGAAGCAGGCGGGGTCGGCAGTCCATCCGGAGCGGTTTCGCTTCGACTTCTCGCACTTTGCGCCGGTGGCCGATGAGGAGCTGGCCGAGATTGAGACGATTGTGAACCGGCAGGTTCTGGCCGACACCAAGGTCGAGGCGATTGAGGACGTGCCCATCGACGTGGCAGTGAACGAATACCACGCCATGGCGCTGTTTGGCGAGAAGTACGGCGACAAGGTGCGGGTGATCAGGGTTGGCGATTTTTCGACGGAGCTGTGCGGAGGGACGCACACGCGGGCCACGGGCGAAATTGGCCTGGTGAAGATTATGAGAGAGGAGTCGGTGTCATCAGGAGTCAGAAGGCTGGAGGCGATCACGGGCTTTGGCTCTCTCGACGCCTTCCGACAGGACTTCGCCGTGGCGCAAATTGCGGCGCAGCTGGTTCCCTCGGTGGAGAACCTTCCGGAGGCTTTTCGGGGAAAGCTGGCAGCGCAGGAAGACGAGCTGAAACGGCTGCGGCGGGAGCTGGACGAGGCGCGGATGAAGGGGGCTGCCGGGGCGCTGGATGAGGCGCTGGGGCGGACGGTGGAAGTGAAAGGCGTCAAGCTGGTGACGCTGCGGGCCGATGCGCTGGAGCGCGGGCAGTTGCGGACACTGGTGGATAACCTGAAGCAGAAGCTGGGCGAGGGCGTGGTGGTGGTGGCCTCGGCGCAGCCGGAGGACAAGGTGGCGCTGATTGCCGGAGTGACCGGAGGACTGACCAAGCGGATTCAGGCGGGCAAACTGGTGGGCGCGGTGGCCAAGCTGGTGGGCGGATCGGGCGGCGGAAAGCCGGAGATTGCCGAGGCCGGCGGAAAAGACCAGTCGCAGATCGATGCGGCGCTCAAGGCCGTGGCGGGGATTGTGGGGGAGTTGCTGGGATAAGCACCTGAGATGCGGCAAAAACTGTAAAAAGCTATAAAGAGCTGTAGTTATATGTATCCCACCTTAGGCGCAAAAACAAATACGCGCCGAAGGTGGGGCACCCACAAAATGCAGGTTCGCGACTCCCCTTCACTGCGTTCAGGGTTCGCTCAGAATGACATCCAAAAAAATAGGACTCGCGCCTACTTGCTGTCGTTGCCGATGAGGCGGAAGGTGATGGTGCCCCAGAAGAGGCGGGCGCGCATCTGTACGGGCAGGTGGCGCTCGTCGTCGGTGTACCAGATCCAGATGTTGCCGCGATTCTTGACCACTCCGGCGTCGGCGGTGGGCTGCACGCGCAGAGTTTTGAAGACGCCGAGCGGGGTTTTGATCTCCTCGCGGCCTTCTATCTTCATGGTCACGGGCACGACGCGCATGGCGTCAAAGACCGGGATGACGAAGTTGTGTCCCAGGGCGATGGGCTGCGAGGAGGCGTAGAAGACGCCGGTGAGCAGGTCGGTGAGGCAGGCGGGCGTGGTGGATTCGACGTGCTTGGTTTGCCTGGTGCCCAGGTTTTTCTCGTCCAGGACGGCGCGGTTCTGGGTGTAGTCGAGATGGAGCGTTGAATTAACCTGGCGGCGGCCCTCGACGGTCTGCTTGTTGAAGTCGTAAGTGCAGCCTTTGGCGCGGTCAAAGCTGGATTGAAAGCGGTCGCCGACGTGGAAGATCAGGTTGATGGCGCCGCTGGTGTCGGCGCTGGCGGAGAGGTTTTCACGGTCGCCGGCGGCCTCAAAGCGAATAACGGCTGTTCCGGCAGGAAAGACTCGCCAATCCACCGAATAGGTGAGGGTCTGCTTGAGTGGAAAGCTGTAGCCGGGGCGAGGGGGCGCGAGCGGGGGCGGCTGCTGGGCGGTAATCGCGGCGGCCAGGGCGAGAACGCAAAGAACGGCGATCAGGATTGAGCGCGTTTTCACCGTCGTCATAGCTCCTTTTTGAAGTAACTGCTTTCGCTGGTCATCCGCTCATCGCGGTAGATTCACATATGTGGCCAACAGCGGCCTCAGAAGGAGCAGGCTAAGGTAAAGCAACAGAGCCCCTATCCCTGCATTGTACTCGCGATGCTGGAGATAGAGCGACAGGGAGAAACTTCCCGTTGCAGCACCGGGGGTGTTTTCGGCGCCTGAGTGGCGGGCAGGGGTGAGCCGTGGGATCAGGCGTGGAACCTGCTGGCAATAGTCGTCGAATGCGGGGAAAGCGGCGCGCAGGAAGCGCTCCTCGGAGGCTATGACCGGCACGTAAATGACCACAAAACCGAGGGCGAGCACCAGCGCTAACGGCCAACTGAGCAGCGCCAGGGCAAAGCCAGCGGCGATCAGCATGGAACCCAAATAGAGCGGGTTGCGGGTGTGGGCGTAAGGGCCGGTCACGGTGAGTTCGCGATTCTTTTTTACGTAGCCGGAGGCATAGGCGCGCAAGGCAAGGCCTGGCAGGACCAGCGCCAGGCTCCATGCAACGGCGGCCGGACGGGGCGCGTGACGGAGGAGTTCGTAGAGATAGAGCGCGGCGGCGAGAAAACCCAGCGGAACGCGGATGCGCCGGGCGATGCGCTGCCAGCGGGCGATCCAGTCTGCCACCCCAGCGACGGAGACCTGTCGCTGGGGGCCCCGGTCGTGCTGTTGAATTATGGTCTGCGGCTTTCGGCTTGGCTTGGTCATGAGGCTGCTTCAGGATAAAGCAAGGCGTCGACGGCACGCAGCACGTCGGCTGGCTGGATGGTAAGCAAACCGGCCTCGGGCGCAGCGCGGCGAGTGTGATCGCGGCGGCTTTCGGGGCTGCGCAGGACGATGAAGCGCGAGCCGAAGGGGCCATTGCGGCTGGGATCGGTGGGTCCGTAGATGCCCACTACAGGGCGGCCGAGTGCGCAGGCAAGGTGGAGCGGGCCGGTGTCTCCGGCAATGACCAAGGCAACGCGGCGGGTGAGAGCGATGAGCTGGGGCAGAGTGCAGGCAAGTGGAGTGGACGCGCTGCCGGTCTGGTTGGCGATGATTTCAGCCAGCAGCTCCTCTCCGGGGCCGATGTTGATCAGAACGCGGCAACCGAGAACGGCGAGACTTTGCGCCACGGCGGCGTAGCGCTCGACTGGCCAGCACTTGGCGCCCCAGCCAGCGCCGGGAGTGATGAGTACGGCAGTTTTGTTGGTGATTGGGGGGATGATTTCATCGGCCCAAGCATCGGCGGCGGGATCAATGGGCAGCCAGGGCTCGACTGGCGTGAGCGCATCGCCGGCGATGGCGGAGGCCAGCTCCACGTCCTGCTCGATGACGTGAACGCCGTAAGTGGCTATGCGCTCGGAAAAGAGCCAGCGCGCAGGCAATTCTCGAGGATTAGCCTCGCCAATCAGACGCGAGCAACCGGCAAGGCGCGCGATCAGAGCCGAACGGATGGCTCCTTGCAGGTCGATCACGGCGTCGTAGTCGCCGGCCCGAAGCGCGGAGCGCAAAGCCTTGAATTCATGGATGGTTTGGCGGCTAAAGGGGGCCTTGCGCCACTGCCTGGTGGCGGCAAGATGCAAGTGGTCAACCAGAGGGCGAGCGGGGCTGCGAGCTTTGCCGCGGCCGGTGTTGCCTTCCGCGTCTAATAGCGCCCGCCAGCGCGGCTCGACGACCCAGTCGATGACCCAATCGGGATGGGTATGTCGCAGAGCCGTCACTGCTGGAAGGGCGTGCAGAATGTCGCCCATGGCGCCGAGCCGGACCACAAGCAAGCGAAAGTTGGAGTGCGTCTGCAAGCTCTGATTTTCTCACAGGGGCGGATGGGGCGGGCTAGGATGCAAGACGGCCGATTAGCCAGTCGATAGCGGCGGCCTGGTCCTCGATCTCGATGCGCAGGCGGGCAGTTGTGAGCGGCATCGATGCGGGAAAGGCAGAAACGAGCTTGCCCAGGCGGACCAAGTCTTTTTCTGTGGTGATGAGCGCCGTAGCTCCGGCGGCGCGGGCGGCGGCAATGAGGCGGTCGAGGTCGCGGAGGGTGTAGCGGTGGTGATCGGGAAAAGCGGAGCGGAAGGCGAGACGGAGGCCGATGGCCTCGAGGCCGGTGAAGAACTGCTCCGGGCGAGCGATGCCGCAGAAGGCGGCTACAGGGCCGCTGACAGCGGGGATTTCCATGGTGCGGCGCAGGCGCCAGATTGGACCGATCCAACGCGAAGTTTCAGAGTGTCTGTCAATGATTTCCCGCAGGTATTGCTCGACTTCGGGCTCGACGGTAGGAATTGCAAGGACTGTTGCCCGTTGCAAGACGCGCACGGGTTCGCGCAAGTTGCCCGCTGGTAGCAAGCGGTCCGTCAAGTCATTGTGGTTCAGCAGCAAAATATCGGCATCACGGGCGAGCTGGCAGTGCTGGAAGCCGTCGTCTAACAGGTGAACGATGGGCGTACGGTTCTCGTCATCAGCTGATGTAGTTTGTGGTTTCCCACCCTTTCGCATAGGACGCGAAAGGATGGGGCACGGAGCATTTGTGCGAGCTTCGGCCTCGGCCAGCAGGCCGGCATCGTAGCGCTGGGAAGCCACATAGACGGGAAGGCCGGTTTCGCGGGCGATCAACAACGGTTCATCGCCGAAGTCTTCAGCGGCGCCGTTAGGGTCGACGCGGCTGGCGAGTTTGCTCTTGCGGCCGTAGCCGCGGGAAAGAATGTCAACACGCAGACCGCGTGCTGCGAGCGCCTGGGCCAGCGCGATGGTGAGAGGCGTTTTGCCTGAGCCTCCGGTGGAGAGGTTGCCGACGCTGACGACGGGATAGCGAAGACGGCGGACCTGTTCAAGCCCGAAGCGGAGACGGAGTTCGCGAAGGGCGAGCGCGAGCCGATAGAGCGAAGTTAACGGAGCCAGCCAGGGGCGTCTCATTCGGCCTGACCTCCCTGAAGGAGCAAGCTTCGCAAAGCTACCATGCAGCGACCGGTTGCTCCGGCTTGCTGCTCGAAAACCTGCCTGGCCCGTGCGCCGACGGCTTTGGCGGCTTGGGGGTCCTGGAGGAGGGCGATCATGGCCGCGGCTAATTCTTCTTTGGCCACGATGTGGATGGCCTGATGAGCCAGTAAATCTTCGGTAATGGCGCGGAAGTTGGCAAAGTGTGGGCCCATTACGATGGGAACGCCGAAGTGAGCTGGCTCCAGAGGGTTGTGCCCTCCAGCGGGAACAACGCTGCCGCCAACGAAGGCCACAGAGGCAAGCGAGTAGACCGAAGCCAGTTCGCCGATGGTGTCGAGCAGGACGATCTGGCCTGGATTCAACGGCTTAAGAAAGCTTTCGGGGGTAGTGAGCCAATCGGAACGCTTGACCCAAGCCGCTCCGGATCTCTCCAGCAGCGCGGCCACCTCAGAGAAACGCTCCGGATGGCGGGGGGCGAGGATCATCGCCAGGTGCGGATCGGCCTGGAGAAGGCGTGGCCAGGCTTCGAGGAGAGCGTCCTCCTCGCCTTCAAGAGTGCTGCCGGCAACGATGAGGCGCAAGCTGGGTGACAGCTTCTTTAACAGGCGGGTGGCGTCGGTTTCGACAGGGGCGTGCACGTCGAATTTGAGGTTGCCGGCGACCGTGACGCGCTCCGGCAAACAGCCGATGGCTTTGAGGCGGTCGGCGTCGGTCTGGCTTTGGGCGAGGACGCGGCTAAGCCGGCTGAGGAAAGGCCGCCACAGCCTACGCAGACGCCAGTAGCGCGGCCAGGAGCGGTCGGAGATGCGGGCGTTGACGACGGCCATGGGGATCTTGCGGCGAAAACAGCCGCTAAGCAGGTTGGGCCAAAACTCGGTCTCCGCCAGGATGAAGAGGCGCGGCTGGAGGGCGTTCAGGTAGGCACGCACAGCCCATGGCAGGTCGAGCGGGTAATAGAAGACGCGACTGGCGCCAAAGCGTTCGCGGGCCAGGGCTTGGCCAGTGCGGGTAGTGGTGGAGATGACAATAAAGTATTCGGGCAACGCGGCGTCGAGGGTTTTAACCAGGCGGCTGACGGCCAAAACCTCGCCGACGGAGACGGCATGGATCCAGAGTAGGGGGCGTTCACGGCCCAATCCGGCAAGCTGCTTGCGGAGCCGGGAGGGGATGAGTCCCAGGCGTTCCAACAGCCCCTGGCGGTACTTTTGTGTAGTGACCATGCGGAAGAGCCACCAGGGCGCGCCCATGATCAGGACCACGAGCAAGGCCAGATTGTAGATAAACAGAATCATCGGTTTGGTATAAACCATTCCCGGATCAATTCTCACATGATACAGGCGACCTCCTAATGATAGAGTCGAGGACGATGGGAGTTATGTGCGCCATTCCGCCGTTGCTGCTTTGGCTGGCGATGCCGGCCGTGGGCAGCGACCACACTCCGCCTCCCGTGCAGCCGGCCACATCGTTTGCGGCGGTTGAAGTGCACGAAGACGAGAAAGTAGCTATCGCCGCCGAGCCTTATGACACGCGCGAGAAAGAGGCTATTTTCCGGATTGATTATCTGAGCCATGGCGTAATGCCCATCCGGCTCATCGTTACCAACAACGGCGACCGGCCAATCAACCTGCGCGAGGCGCGGATTCTCTTCGTTACCGCGGCAGGCGACAGGATTCAGACCGCAGAACCGGAGGACGTGGAGAGGCTGATGACGCGCAAGGAGCGCGAGGGCGGCAGGATTCCGATGCCCAACCCGCTGCCCAATATCAAGCTAAAGCCCAAGGCCAGCATCGAGGAGATCGAAGCGGACTTCGACACCTTCGAATTCAGCGCTCTGAAGGTCGAGCCGCACACTACGCGCGCAGGGTTCCTGTTTTACGACGTCTCCGGGCTTGATCATCCACTGGAAGGCGCGCGGCTGCACTTGCGCTTGCTGCGCGACGCCGACGGCAATGAACTGTTTTATTTTGAGATTCCCTTCGACAAATATCTCAAGTCGAAATCCAGCCAGATGAATTAGCAAATGCGGAAAAGCCTCTGATGAACTCCTACTCGTAGTAAGTGGCCGTGCAGGTGTCCGTCTCCCAGATGGTCACGTGCTTTACTCGGACACGGCCCTGGGTGAGGGAGGCGAGTTGTTCGCTGGTCTGGTCGTAAAAATATTTGGCCAGGTTTTCGGCTGAGGGGTTGAGCACGTTGAAAGGCTCGAGATCGTTGAGCATCTGGTGGTCGATGCGGTCGATGATTGGGCGCAGCAACTGCTTGAGCAGCGTGAAGTCCAGCAGAAGGCCGGCGGGGTCCAGCTCCGCCCCGGCCAGGGTGACGCGGACCTTGTAGTTGTGGCCGTGCGGGTTCTCGCACTTGCCTTTGTAGTTGCGGAGGTAGTGTCCGGAGGAGAAACCGGCCTCCACGGTGACTTCAAACATTTGCGTCTGCTCGATTCTGCGCGGGGATGCGCCCCTGAGTCTATTTTAGTGCTTTTCGGAGCGGCGCCCATGCTGGGCAGCCAGGCGGGCCTCTTCGCTGCGACGATCTACCTGTTCGAAGAGGTGGCTTAGTACGCCGATTAGCGCCGTGGCGAGACCTGCGAGCAACAGGAAGAGCGATCCCGTTCGCCAGAGCAGGGCGTTGGCCGGGAGACCGGGATGAAAGCTCGAAGGCACAAGCGAGATTGCCGCCGAGAGCAGCGCTAAGACGAGCAACGCGGCGGCCAGGATGTAGAAGGTGCGGGACATGATTTGGGATGCGGCTAAGAACGCCAGGTCTGTTGCGATTTTAGAGCATCCTGGCCCGTGGTCGGCGATAATGCGAAGTAAGACACGCTATCCTGTTGATTGACTATGCGCCGCGCCGTCGCCATCTCGCTGATGATGCTTTTCAGTTGGACGCTGATTGCGCCGCTGCTCACCCAGGACACTGAAGCAGATCATTGCGCCTGTTGCTGCTGCAAAAGTGGCAAGCATCGCTGCATGTGCAGAATGCATAGGAGGGGACAACGGGCCGGCAATCAGAAGAGCTTTACGACTGTATCCGCGAAGTGCCCCTGCTCGCCGGCGAATGTCTGCACCGTTTATTCGACTACCTCCAAACCGGAATTTGCAAAGCGGTTCTATGTCGTAGTGGTCTATCATCCAGCGCGCACGCCGCAGAGCGAGGCGCGTACCCGAATGTTGTTTCTTCGCAGCCATCCAAAGCGCGGCCCGCCTGCTCCTCTCACCTAAAATTCAGCAGCGCATTACGGATAGGACCGGTGTTGTCTATCTTGTCCTGACCCTTCGCGCCTTTTCAAACCAGAGGAAAAGTCATGAAAGCCAAGTTATTGCTGGCGTTGTTGCCAGCCGTCTGCCTGTGCGGACCGGCACATTCGATTCGCGCCCAACAAAGTCCAGAGGCCGTTGCCACAGGGCGCATTGCAGGAGTATTGCGCGATCCCACCGGCGCGGTGGTGCCAGGGGCGAAGGTCGAAGTTAAAAGCCAAGCCACTGGATTTATGAAATCTGTCACCACCAACCTCGCGGGCCGCTTCGCCATCGATGGCCTTCCCGCGGGCCGGTATGACGCAACCATCATTGTCTCCGGCTTTCAAATCGTAATCATTCGGGATATAACCGTCGAAGCTGGCAAAGAGACGACCGTCAACGTAACTTTGCGTATTGCTCCGGTAAAATCCGATGTCGAGGTAAACGCGCCGGAGATGGAAACCGCAGCCGGTTCGCGGCGCACGGTGAGCGACGCCGAGCAGGCGCGCAGCCGCAATGCGGCGGAGATTGTGGCAGATGCGTCCGGCGTCAGCCTGCGCGAAAACGGCCAGCTAGCCAGCATTCCATTTCTTCATGGGTTGGGCGACGAGCGCGCCAAGCTGGTGGTTAACGGCATGACGGTCTCCTCTGCCTGCGCCAACCACATGAACCCGCCGCTTTCTTATATCGCGCCGGCTGCTACGTCCATGGTGACGGTCCTGGCGGGCATCACTCCGGTCAGTATGGGCGGCGACAGCCTGGGAGGAACGGTCGCGGTCGAATCGCGACCACCGGTCTTTGCGCACGCAGGAGAACGGCTGCGCGAGGAGGGCACGGTAACGGGATTTTATCGCAGCAACGGGCAAAATTATGGCGGCTCACTGACCGAGTGGGTTGCCGGGCGCAATTTTGGTTTGGGTTACAGCGGATCGTGGGCCACCAACGACGACTACACGGACGGCAGCGGCCACAAAGTTACTTCGACTTATGCGCAGACGACGGACCACACAGTAACTCTGGCGGCGCAGAGCGCGGGCAACCTGGTCGTGCTCGAAGCCAGCCTGCACCACACGCCCTACGAGGGATTCGTCAACGCGCAGATGGATTTGGTGCGCAACTACGCCGAGTCGCTCAACCTGCATTATCGCGGAAATTTCTCACGCGGAGCGCTCGACGCGCGCGTCTTCTGGCAGAACACATGGCACTCGATGAATATCGGCAAGGATAAGTCAACGTTTCCGATGCCGATGTATATGCCGATGAATACGCACGGAAGAGATTTGGGCTACGCGGTGAAGTTTGAAGCATCGCTTTCGGCACGGCAGACACTGCGCGCGGGCAACGAGCTGCATCGCTTTGTTCTCGACGACCGCTGGCCGGCGGTACCCGGTACGGCGCCGATGATGGGGCCGGATACCTTCGTCAGCATCAACGATGGCCGCCGCATCCGGCTGGGAACGTTTGCTGAAATTACGAGCAAGTGGAGTGCGCAATGGACAACGCTAGCAGGCGTGCGCAACGATACGGTTTTGACGAATGCCGGGCCGGTGCAGGGCTACTCGGCGATGATATATGGCGCCGACGCCACGGCATTCAACGCGCTAAATCACGCCAGGACCGATGTGAATCTCGACGCGACAGCGTTGGTGCGCTACGAACCGAATGCGGCGAGCACCTATGAGCTGGGCTACGCGCGCAAAACACGCTCGCCGAATCTTTACGAGCGCTACGCATGGCCCACCAACATGATGGCCAGCGGCATGATCGGCTGGTTTGGCGACGGCAACTATTATGTGGGCAATATAGGTCTGAAACCGGAGATCGCGAACACCGTGAGCGGCACGGCTGCCTGGCGCGACCCGGCGCGCGCGAAGTGGGAGGTGAAGCTCACTCCTTATGAGACATCGCTCCAGAGTTATGTCGATGTGAATACGATAATGACGGTGACTTATGGACTGAGCAGCTTTGCGCAACTGCAATTTGCCAATCACAGCGCGCGGATTTACGGAGCTGATTTTTCAGGGAAGGTCGAACTTTGGAGGAGCGATAAGTACGGGCAGGGCAAGGTCAGCGGAGTTGGCGGCTGGCTGCACGGCGAGCGGCTCGACTCGCAGACGCCTCTCTATCAGATGACGCCGGTGAACGTGCGCGTGAACTTCAACGAGGAGCTGAAGGGATTTACCGCCGGGCTTGGTGTACAGGCCGTGGATCGTAAATCTCATGTTGATCCGCATCGCTATGAGCAGGTGACGCCGGGGTATGCGCTCTTCAATCTGCACGCGGGCTACCAGCGCGGACATTTTCAAGCGAATGCCACCGCCGACAATCTCTTCAACAAGTGTTATGAATTACCGCAGGGAGGGGTGAACTTCGACGACTACATGGCCAGCGGCTGGACGAGCGCGATCAAGCAGCTGACGGGGCGGGGGCGGTCGGTTTCGTTCAGCCTGAGCGCGCGGTTTTGATGGCGCGTTGATTTTATTCGTCAGATTCCGACAAATCAAAAAACGCTTCCACATCCGTAATCGACGCGGTCATGCGATAGGGCGGGAGGCTGGCGAGGAAAGTCTGGCCGTAGCGTTGGCGGTTGACGCGGGGATCGAGGAGGACCAGGACGCCGCGATCTTCGAGCGAGCGGATGAGGCGGCCGAAGCCCTGCTTGAGGGTGAGGACGGCGGAGGGGACCTGGTAATCGGTGAAGGGCTGGCCGCCGGCTTCTTCAATGGCCTTCATGCGGGCCTGGATGACCGGGTCGCTGGGAACGGCGAAGGGCAGACGGTCGATGATGACGCAGCTCAATGCTTCTCCCTGCACATCCACTCCCTGCCAAAAACTAGACGTGCCAAAGAGGACGGCGTTGGGCGTGGAGCGGAACTGCTCCAACAAGGCTTTGCGGGGAGCGGTGCCGTGCAGCAGGATGGGGAAATCGAGCACCGGCAAAAGGCGCTCGTAGACGACGTGCATCTGGGCGTAACTGGTGAAGAGGCAGAAGGCGCGGCCGCGAGTAATCTCGAGAACGCGCTGGATGCAACGGGCGGCGGCCTCGGGAAACTCGGGGTCGCGGGGGTCGGGCATCTCCGGAGGGAGATAAAGGAGGGCCTGCTCGCCGTAGCGGAAGTGAGACGGCACGACCAGCTCACGCGCTTCGCTGAAGCCAAGGCGTTTGCGGATGTGCTCGAAGCCGCCCTGCACGGTTAGCGTGGCCGAGGTGAGAATGACGGTGGGGATCTGCTCGAAGACCAGCTCGTGGAGAAGCTCGGAGACATCGATGGGCGTGGCCTGCAGGTAGGTTGTGTGTGACCCTCCGCGGGTGGCAGATGTTTTTGTGTTCGTGCCTCCATGGATGCGGCGTTCCATCCAATAGACCATGTTGCTGGCGTTTGATTCGAGCAGGAATTCGAATTCCGAGCGAAGGCGTGCGACGCGCTTCCTTAGTCCGGGCGCCTCGTCAACGCCGGCCATAGCGTCCATCTCCGCTTCCATCTTCTGAAGCGTGGTGCGCACGGCCAGATAGAGATCGCCAGAGGCTTCCAGAAACTGCTCGCGCTCCGTGAAGGGCTGGCGGCCATCGCCGTTCATGGGCAGGCCGGCAAAAAACAATCGCGCGCGGTCGCGGAGCTGCTGGGTGAGGGCGGGCAGGTTTTCCGCACCTTGCCTGCCACGCAGAATGGCGTCAGTGTCGCGAGCCAACTCTTCAAAGCGGATGTTGCTGATCGAAAGGCCAAAGTAATTCGAGGCGACCTCTTCCAGCTCGTGAGCTTCATCGAAGACCACAGCCGCGGCTTCGGGGAGAATGCCGGCGTCGGGCGCGTTGGCGGCTTCGCGCCTGACGGAGAGGTCGGCGAAGAAGAGATGGTGGTTGATGATGATGATGTCCGACTCGAGGGCTTTGCGGCGCATCTCGGTGATGAAGCAGCGGTGGTAGTCGGGACAGGACGACCCGAGGCAGGCCTCGGTGCGGGCGTCGAGCTTTTGCCAGAGGGCGCTGGACTCGGGCATTCCGGAGAGCTCGGCGCGATCGCCGGTTTCGGTGGTCTTCTCCCACTCGGAGATCTGGCGGTACTGGTCGATCTCGTCCAGGCCGGAGAGAATGGGCTGGTTGCGCAGCGCGACCAGCTTATGGCGGCAGAGGTAGTTGGCGCGGCCCTTCATGTAGCAGACGCGCAGCTCGCCAACCAGCGTTTCGAGGAAGGGAACGTCGCGGAAGTAGAGCTGGTCTTGCAGGGCCTTGGTGCCGGTGGAGACGATGATGCGCTGGCCGGTGCGCAGGGCGGGCAGCAGGTAGGCGAGAGTTTTGCCGGTTCCGGTGCCAGCCTCGACGATCAGATGGCGGCGCTCTTCGAGAGCCTGCTCGACGGCTTTGGCCATCTGCAGTTGGCCGGTGCGGTACTCATAAGGCAGCGAAGAGCGCGCCAGAATGCCGCCGGGAGAGAAGAACTCGTGCAGCGAGGGAAGGGCGCGGGTTGGATTTTCGCTGGCGGGCATGGGGAGCAGGCGCTCTTCTCATCATAGTGATGCGGGGCGGTCCGGGCGGCAGTTCTGCAAGTGAGATGTAGCGCTATCACGTCATCTCGCTTCTTTTGAATCACCTCCGGATGGCTGGTTATCGAATATCTATATGCTGTTTCCGATGAGCAGTATTTCCAAAGCAGATTTTATGATTAGTTCCGGGAGGGCGCGAATAACGAACACCAGGTGTTCACGAATGGCGCTGTTTCTTCTGCTCTTGCTTCCGACTCTGAAGCTGTGGGCGCAGGGTCCTCCGTATCAAACTGACGATCCGGTGCCGGTTGACCTGCATCACTACGAGTTCTATATCTTCGGCGGTGTCGGCGGCACACCGGCGGAAATCGACTCGACCGGTCCGGCTTTTGAATTCAACTGGGGGGCCATACCCAGAGTGCAACTGCACGCCATACTTCCCTGGGGAGGCGTCTTTCCATCGAACAATCCCGTTTACCTTCCCGGCGGAACGGGCCCAAGCTCGTTTGGCCTCAATGACATGGAACTGGGCGTGAAACTCGCCATCATCAAAGAGACCAAACACTTTCCGCAAATCGGCACATTCACCATGTTTGAAATGCCGACAGGGAACTCTGACAAAGGGCTCGGAGTTGGAAAAGTCTGGTACAAATTTCCTGTCTGGGGTCAAAAGAATTTCGGTAAGTGGCTGATTGATGGAGGTGGCGGCTATCAGGTGGCGCCGCAGACCGGCTACCGCGACTTCCCATATACCGGATGGCTGGTAAAACGGGAACTCAACGAGAGGCTTGAGTTGGGCGTGGAGCTCTTTGCGCATGGGCGCGAAGGTTATGCCGCGGCACAAACCGAACGCTCGGCGATGATCGACGTTGGCGGCTATTACCACTTCAAGCATCATCCCGGCGAACAGTTCCTGTTTTGCTATGGTCATTCGGTCGCCGGCCAAACAGAGAATTACGCTTACGCGGGCATGTACTGGACTTGGGGTAAAGACAAGAACGCCGGCGGTAAGAGTGTGAGCAACGCCCCGTTGTAAGTCCAGCCGCATTCGCTTGCCAATTCGAATCAGGTGGAAACTGCTTAGAATGTCTTCTGAAGCTCAGGTTGCACCGCCGAATCGTCTCCGCGCTCACGCCTCCAGCGTAGAGATTCTGCTCGTCTTTCTCCGTCTGGGATGCACCTCCTTCGGCGGGCCGATTGCACACCTGGGTTACTTCCGCAAGGAGCTTGTCGAGCGGCGCAAATGGTGCAGCGAGAGCACCCTAGCCGAGATCATTGCAATTGCGCAGTCCATCCCCGGCCCGGCCAGCAGTCAAACCGGATTTGCTCTAGGCATTCTTCGCGGGGGATGGCTTGGCGGTCTGGCCGCCTGGATTGGCTTTACGCTGCCTTCCGCGCTGCTGATGCTGGCCTTCGCATACGGCCACTCGTTTATCGGCGGAAGAGTTGGCGGGGGACTGCTGCACGGCTTGCAACTAGTCGCCGTCGCAGTCGTCGCACAAGCAGTGCTTGCGATGCAGAGGTCGCTCGCGCCCGATCGCACGCGTATTGCGCTGGCCGTTACGGCTGCGGCGCTTACGTTGTTCTTGCCGCCGTGGATGGCGACTATCGCCCCAATCATCCTGGGCGCTACGGCGGGGCTTCTACTACTTCACTCTGGCGAAGACGCTCGCCTCGACCCCGTTAAATTGCCCTTGTCGAAGAGAGCGGGTGCTGTTTCGGCGATTGTTTGTCTCCTACTACTGGTTGCGCTCCCGTTCCTTACTCGTATTTTTGCATCGCAGGGGCTCGACGTGTTTTCGGCCTTCTATCAAGCTGGTGCGCTCGTATTCGGAGGCGGACACGTCGTTCTGCCCTTGCTTGAAAACACAGTTGTCGCGCGTGGATGGGTGACGCAGCAATCATTTCTTGCTGGCTATGGCGCAGCCCAAGCCTTGCCCGGCCCGCTTTTCTCGTTCGGCGCGTACCTCGGCGCCAGCATCCGTCCTGCTGCGAACCCGTTTCTCAATGGGCTGCTTGCTCTTATCGGCATCTTCACTCCCGGCATGTTGATTATGGCCGCCGTGCTTCCATTTTGGAGCGCCGTCCGTGGAAACCGATTTGTGCGACGCGCCCTCAAAGGCGTCAACGCGAGCGTCGTCGGCATCCTCATTGCCGCGCTCTATCACCCGCTATGGACGTCCACAATACTTCATGCGAGCGATTTCTGGATTGCGCTGCTGGCCTTTGCCCTGCTCACAACCTGGAAAGTTCAACCATGGCTGGTGGTGATAAGCGTTGCGACGGTTTCGATGATGGTTTCTCTGGCGCAATAAGCCGAGCTTGCAATCTATAGAACATCGCGTTTCACGAGCAGGATGGTGACATCGTCTTCATTGAAATGCGTGTCTACCAGCAATTTCAAATGAAGCATTGTTTTTCCTGAAGTGTCAGCCAGTGCGTCCAGCACACGTTCTTCGGGAGTCTCCCCGGAAATTGAATCGGTAAATCCATCCGTGAAAACCAGGAGAGCGCCGCCGGGAGAGAGAATAGCTGTACGAGCTTCATATTCCGCATCGGGAAAAAGTCCAAGCGGCAGGCCGGTAGGTTCCAGCTCAATCGCAGAGCCGGAGCCGAATACAATTGGGGCGTTGTGGCCGGCGTTCACGCAGGTCAACTCTCCCGTCTCGCGGTTCAGCACGATGAATACTGCTGTCGCAAAGCGATCGCTGGGAGTATAGCGGCACAGGTGCCTGTTAATCTGCCGAGCCATCGCCTGAGTATCAGCTTCAAGATTGGCGATGCTTCTAACCAGCGCCTGTATGTTCGCTGCCAGCAGCGCCGCCGGCATTCCCTTCCCGGAAACATCCGCTACAGCGAAAAGCGTACGCTTGCCCGCGAGCTCGATGACATCAAAGTAGTCGCCACCAACCTCGCGAAAGGGCTTGTAAAACGTCTCCAAATCGTAGCCCGGCAACGCATCCAGTTTTTCGGGTTGCAGGGTCTGCTGAATCTGCCGCGCGGCAATCTGATCGGCTTCAAGCTGGGTCTTGCGGAGAAACTCCGAAGTCAGCATCGAGTTCATCAGCCACCAGCCGAGGACGTAAAAAAGCCACACAAATCCATAAAGAAGAATTCCATGCGGCCATATGAAAGGCCACACCAGGGACCGCGAGATAAAGCAATAAATGGCGTATCCCTGGAGCAAGTACCCAACCCAGGTAATGACGCGTTTCGACCGGGGCATCTCGCGGGTCCAGGAGCCGACGGAATACTGGGACATGCCACGAAAAGGACCGAGTGCCCTGGAGAGCTTTGTTTTGAGGTCGTGAAACTGCATTGATAAAGTCTAACAAGAGGCGGGGGTCAGATGAAATGTCAGATTGACGACATACAAATAAGCCGATAAATGGCGCAGAGAAAGGGCGGATTGCCGTCACGAATTGATTTTTCGGTCGTTTAATCCAGCGCACGATTATCTGGTTGGCAGTTCTGCCGCAAGTCAGCTTTGTTTCTTCGGGCTTTGCATCTGCCAGTAGACAGAGTAGCGCTGCTCTCCAATCTGATACATGGGCATAAGCTGGTATTTCGCGTTTTCTCCGGCGACGGTAAAGCGCAATTCCGACGGGGATTCAACCTGAATCCATTGCTTTGTGTTTACATCCGGGGTGGACGCGACTTTAGGCAAGGGGGAAGCGGCAGGCAGATTCTTGGGAACTGTGTCGCCGCTGTGGATTACTTTGTTGGCTTCATCGGTCGGACCTGGGCTGAGATCGGCGGCCAGCACCAGCGGGCCGTATAGCGCGGCAGTGATGGAGTCATCGCCGGGCAGCGGCTCCTGACGCAATTCCATGGGGAGGTTGATGCTGATGGTGTCTCCCTCCTGCCAAATTTTTCGAATGGCGAGATACGATCCCGGATCTGCGATAGCTTGCAGCGGGAGGCCGTTAATCTTCACCTGTGCTTCTTCGGTCGTCCAGTGAGGAATGCGCAGGTGGATGGTACGCGGCACCGGGCGTGAGGATTTGATTTTGAGGGTCGTGCCCTGCTCGCGCGGGAATTGCGTGATTTGCTCAAGGACGAGGCCTTCATCCTTCCAGTCGAGCGTGGATGAAATGAACTGGTTCACATAAATCTCCGCTCCGCGATAAAAATAAATCGTGTCCGCGAATTTGGCGAATTCCTCTACGCCGGTTCCCGTGCAGCACCAGAACGATTCTTCGGGCGAGTTGTAGGCGCGCCAGTAGCCCGCGGCGAGGGGGAAGAAGTACTGCTTGAGCCCCTGCGCGTTCTGCGTGCCGAGCCTGCAGTTGAAAAGAGCGCGCTCGTAGGCGTCCATCCAGCGCGCATCGGAGGTCCAACTGAAGACGTGGCGTTGGAGCTTCATCAGGTTGTAGGCTACGCAGCACTCGGCGTTGGTCCAGGCCAATGTGCCGTTGAGTTGACTGGGAGGCGTCTTCCAGTGTTCGTCGAGGCTGGTATTGCCGATGACGTAGTTGCGCGCGGCCAGGACTTCGGCGAGGAAGTACTCGGCAATGTCGCGGTAGCGTCGGTCGCCGGTAACCTCATACATGCGGGCCGCGCCGATGATCTTGGGCACATGCGTGTTGGCGTGCAGGCCCTGCAACTCGTCGCGGCGCTCGGCGAGCGGATCGAGGAAGCCGGGCTGCTCGAAGAGACGGGCGGCATCGAGGTAGCGTTCCTTCCTGGTCACCGCAGCGAGGTTGGCGAGGACTTCGTTCATGCCGCCGTACTCGGTGCGCAACATCCGCAGGCGCTGGTCGGCGCTGATGCCCCAGAAATACTCATGCGCCCACTGGCCCATGCCTTCGGCGATCCGCAGAGCGTCGGCGTTGCCGGCGAGGAGATACATATCGAGCAGGCCGGCCATGATCTTGTGGTAGGTGTAGAAGGGCGCCCAGACCGGCTTGCCCTGCGCCAGGTGTTCGAAGAGCTCCGTGGGATAGGCGCTCAAGTAACGGGTACCTATCTTTTTCTGGCAGGCGTCGAGACCGGAGACAAGCTCATCACCGCGGCTCTTGAGAACAGTGTTTCCCGAGGCGGCGAAGGCAAGCGCGACGGCAGAGAGAAAATGGCCACCGGCGAAATGTCCGCGCAGCTCGCAGGTGGGGTCTTCCCAACCTTTATAAGGCGTGGCGCTGGAGGGAAGGCCCGCCGTGATGCGGAAGGAATGCAGGAGCCTGTCGACCGTAAGCGAGTCGAGGTAGCGCGCATTGATCTCCTCCTGCTCCTGGAAAATGCCAGGAGCGAGACGAACCGAGTCGAGCGGGAAGGGCACGAGCCTGTCGGAAGGGTGCTCGGGCTCATCAGCAGACAAGGTCTCAGCGACTGCCGAGGGACCGGCTAAACAGAGTCCGGCAACACAGGCAGATGTCTTAAGGAAGTTACGGCGCGAACGGTCAATCATGGCGATACTCCTGCTCGAACTGACTACTGACAGCTTGCCTGAAAGCAGAGATTCTTGCTGAAGAACGGAAGCACGTGATTCTGAAACCGGTCAGCCACCGCGCTGGTGTGCGTGCCGGGATAGATATCGAAACTGTTGGCGATGCCGTAGCTATCGAGAATGACGTGCAGCTTGCCCGCATCGATCTTTGTCATGTCCTGATCGCCCGCCTCCATGGCGATAGCGCGATACTGCTTCAGGTTGCCGATGTATTGATCGACGAAGACCAGGGGCGCATTGGCTGTGAATTTTGCCTGTATCTCCGGCACCGGAAGTCCTTCCTTTGTAGGCAGGTCGAGATAGAGCGGCGGGTTCTTGGGGTTGGGCGCCCAGGCGGCAGCAGTAGCAAGCTGCGCAATGCCGAAGCCCGGCAGTGCGGCTGGCGCATCGGAGGGCGACTTCAATCCGGCGATCTTCTTTTCGTTTGCAATCGCCATCTCTTTCATCTTGTCCGCTGGGCCGGGCCCGCCTCCGGTCATGGGCGACAGGCAGCAGGGGCTCATGATGTAGAGCGCGCCAAAGACATCGGAGTGCTTCATGCCGATGCGGCTGGCACCGTAGCCGCCCATCGAGTGGCCCACCAGACCGCGGCTCATGCGATTCGGAATCGTCCGGTAATGCGCGTCGATATACGCAACCAAGTCGTGGGCGATGAATTTTTCGAAATCACCCGTCGTTACCGAACTCGAATACATTGACCCGTTGTAGATGGTCTTCGAGTCGGGCAGCACCACGATCATCTCCTGCGCGCCCTGGGCGAATGCGCCTTCGATGGTCTGAGGCACATGGATCTCATGGGTCCACTGCTCGGCGCCAATAAAGAAGCCATGCAGCGCGTAGACAACGGGGTAGCGGCGATGCTTGTCTTTTGCGTAGCTGGGTGGCAAGAAAACAATCACGTCACGATCGACGGCGTCGCCCTCCAGATTGCCTTCCAGAGCTGTGCCGTGAATCTTGATGTGTTCGACCGTAACCGGCTTTGCTCCGGGAACCACCGGCGGAACAAGCGTTTGTACCTGCGCTATGAGCAGTGACCCGGCTGCAACGGCCATCCCCAGCATCACCGCACAGCATATTCTCGTAGTTTTCATCGTTGTCCTCACTTGATTAGTCGTTGCCTTCACGCGAAGCAGATTGCCGGCATCGCCAGCGCCGGCTCAGTTGTGGTCATCCCGGAAAAGCCTGGGAGCAAAATCGTTCAAATCTCTTCGCCATGTAAGCCATTCGTGAGCGGTGCCGGGAGAAGAAAAATAGACGTAATTGATTCCCGCCTTATCCAGCATCGTCCGAAAAGCGCCAATTGATTTGTGGAAGAAATCGGGCTCCTCGGTGCCCATGCCGAGCCAGAGCAGCTTCACTTTCGCGTTGAAGGCCGCGCTGTCCTTAAATCTCCCGTTGAAAGCCGTCGCCGGATCCAGCGCATCGCCGCTTAAACCGTTCATCGTGCCGCTGAATCCAGCCATGTAGGCGAAGGTGTCAAGATGGCCCGTCGCCAGGTGCAATGCCTGATTGGCTCCCATGGAGAGACCGGCCATCGCCCGGTGATCGTGGTCGGGAATGGTGCGGAAGGTCGAGTCGATCATGGGAATAACTTCCTTAATCATCACATCCTCGAAGGCGCCGATATCCCCGGAGCGCCCCGCAGCGGGCGGCCCAAAGGGTCCGGCGGGCACGGATGCGTAGCCGTTGTCCATCACAATCATCATGGGCACGGCCTTGTGCTCTGCAATCAGGTTGTCCAGAATCAAGTTGGCGTGTCCCTGAAAGATCCATCCAGTTTCATCTTCACCCATGCCATGCTGCAGGTAGAGCACCGGATAGCGCGCGCTCGGGTTGCTGTCGTAATCCGGCGGCGTGTAGACGAAGCAACGCCTCCACTGGCCGGTGATTTTAGAGTGGTAGATGCGGATGCGGACATCGCCATGGGGCACATCCTTCGACAGGTAGTAGCTGACGCCGTCCTCGGGCACATCGATTCCACTCGCGTCCATTCCCATGCCGAAGTACGTATGGCTGCCCGGATCGTTTATGCGGACCCCATCCGCATCGAACGCGTAGTAATGGAAGCCCTCAACCAGAGGGGGCGTGGTCACGCTCCACACGCCGTCGCCGCCGCGCGTCATGGGGAACTTCTTTCCGGTGATGTCTACATCCACAGACTGAGCTGTCGGCGCCTTGATCTGGAAAGCCGCGCTATGGTCAGGAAGAACGCGCGGATACTGCGCGCCCATCACATTGGTAGAAGCGGGCTTGGCGTCCTCAACCGACGAGGCGCGCACGCCCTCCGGCGAGCGGCGCCAGGCAAAGTAGGCATCCAGCGCCTTTAGTCCCTCCTCATTGGGGACGGGCCCGGTGTGCGGCGTTCCGCCAAAGTACATCAGCTCGGGATGCTGGTCGCTGAAGGCAGGCCACTGGGGCATGCTCTTGCCGTTCGGATTGCCGTATTTGGCAAAGTTGGTCCAGTAAGTCACCATAGCGTCGGAGATCGCCAGATCGGTTGCGCTCGGTTTTCCCGAAGGGCCGCCCGTCACGTGTCCGAAGACATACTCAACTTCCATGCCGTGCGGCGAGCCATGCCCGGCTTGTGGCGAATCAGCCGGATAGTCCGGATGCTGATCGAAGTAATAGTAGAAGACCTTTGACTTGCCCTGCTTTGACTGCAACCGCGCCCAGATCCAGGTGTGCCAGCCGAAGGCCGCATCGCGGCTAAGATCGCGGGCGGTCTTGGGCACGGACTTGTCGCCGGTTGGATAGGCCTTGAGCAGGCTGTCGGCAAAGGCGTCGTAGCGTTTGCGTGTGGCGTCGATGTAGTCCTTTGGCGTGCGATCACGGGAAAAGCTCGCGCCTTCATCCGAGTTGTATCCGATCAAGACAGGAACATCGTTGAACTTGCCTGCGTCGTAGAGCGAGTATTGATCGGAGGGGATCACCCAGCCGTCGATATTCGGCCACGCCATGCCGCGCGTGGCAGCCAAAATCTTCTCCGCCGGAAGCTTGCGAAGCTCGGCGAGCGATGCGACTCCAGCATTGACCTGGAAGGCCAGTCCATCCTTTTCGGCGATGGCCAGAGGCCGCATATTCTCGCCGGGCCCACCGGCGGGGCGCGAGGGACCGAATGAGCCGCCGCTCTCAGAGATTGCGCCGGAGAAGAGGCCTTTGGCCAAGGGCGAAGCGCACAACTGGCTGACTGCGATGCCGCCTGCCGACTCGCCGAAGATGGTGACCTTGCTGGGATCGCCGCCGAAGGCCGCGATGTTCTTCTTGATCCAACTCAAGGCGGCGATCATGTCGAGCAGGCCATAGTTGCCGGAGACGTGATTGGGCGACTCGGCGCTCAGCTCCGGATGCGCCAGAAAGCCGAGGGTGCCCACGCGGTACGCAATACTGACCACCACCACGCCCTTCTTCGCCAGAACCTCGCCGCTGTATGTCGGAATCGAGGCGGAGCCGCCGGCAAAGCCTCCGCCATAGATCCAGACCAGAACCGGAAGCTTCGCGGAAGCGGACTTCGCCGGCGTCCAAACATTCAGATAGAGGCAATCCTCGCTCATTGCGGGAGCCGGGCCGGGGCCAAAGCTGCCCTGCACGCATTGCGGCGCGAACTTGTCCGCCGGACGCACTCCCTCCCACCTGGCCGCTGGTTGCGGAGCGCGCCAGCGCAGATCGCCCACCGGAGGAGCTGCGAACGGAATGCCCCGGTAGACAGTGAGTTCAGCTTCCTTTGTGCCCTGCAAGACACCCTGCTCAACCTTTGCGGTGTTGGTTGCGGCCACACTCATCAACGGCACTGCCATAATGGCGATTGCCAGCAAAACCTTTTTCATTGTTGAATCCCTTTCCAATTCATAACCTGGAAGCGCTTCGGCGCGAACTTGCAAACAGCGTACGATCTGCGCATATATTCATGCCGCGGCAGGGCAAGTTACTGCAGCGGATACGAATAGATGCTGACACTGAACGGAGGCGCATCGATTGTGTCAGGCATCGATCCCAGCACATGTTCCTCCACTGCTACCTCCGGCTTCTTGCCGACCACGACAACTGTATCCACTTTAGAGGGCGCCATCTGCCAGAGATGCCCCCGGTTTTCCAGCTTCACTCCATTGATTGCGAGATTCATACTCTGTTTGCCATCCGATGGATTGAGCACGGCGATGGTGAGCGTCTTACGATCCTCGCTGAGCGCGGCGCTTACATCCAGCGGATAGGTGTCGCTGCCCGGATTAACCGCGGGCTGGTCGCCGCCTACCGGGAAGATGGGCTTGGGCTGCGGGGAGTCGCCCGAGACCTCAACCGGAATCGTGCCGAAGTGGTCGCGGTACATCTTGAAGAGCATTCCGGTGGGATTGAGTATTGCTTCGGTGCGGTTCGAGCTCATCATCGCCGTCGCAAAGGTGAAGCAGCCCATTTGGAAGATATCCGAGTGGCGGAACATCTCGTGGAAGGCCCAGGCGTAGGCCGGCGTGGTCTTGTAAGAGTTGAACCCACCGCCGAAGTACGCCCATTCGTCGATGGCAACCGGGACCGGCTTGTCCTTGAGGCCAGGGATCAGTTCCAGGTATTTCTGGTAGTGCTCATATTTGGCGCGGACCTGAACGGCCGGGGCGCGCATCCACTCGATCAGCGACAGCGGCGGGTTGATCGGCACCTTTTTGCCGAGCTTCATGTCCGTGTGCTCCGTGCCGGACGCATAGTAGTGCTCGCTGAGCATGTCGATGTTGTCCAGGTCGTGCGCCAGCATATAGCCGCTCCAGTCGGCCGGCGTGAGGTAGTCGGGAACGTACTTGCCGCCGATGCGCCTGGACTGATCGGCGCCCTCCATCACGTCGGGCATGGCGCCGCCGGCGATGAGCTTGATCGACGGGTCTACCTGCTTCATGGCTTTGGCGAAGAGATTGTGCTTGAGAGCAAACTGCTCGGGAGAGATTGAGCCCATCTGGTAGTCGCCCCAGGGCTCATTGCCGACGCCCCACAGCTTCACGTTGTACGGCTTTGCGTGTCCATTAGCTGCGCGCCACTTGCCCATGGGCGTGGTGACGGCGCCGTTGGTGTACTCGACGAGCTCGCGGGCTGACCATGCATCGCCAAATCCTGCATTCACCGTGATGTAGGGATCGACGCCAAGCAGCCGGCACAGCGTGAGGAATTCGTCGGTGCCCACGTCGTTAGGCTGCACGGCGTGCCAGACCGGATCGAAGATCGGCGGACGCTTATCGATGTCGCCTACGCCATAGCGCCACTCGTACGCGGAGACAAAGTTGCCGCCGGGGAAGCGAAGGACGCCGAAACGCAGTTGCTTGAGCGCGGCAACGATCTCCTTGCGAAAACCCTTAACGTTGTCGGCAGGCATCAACGAGACCGCTCCAATGTGGAACGAACCCCTACCGGTTCCTGTGATCTCAATGCGCGCATCGTCGGTGTCGGCCTTGGCGTCGAACTTGAGCGGGATCTTGGTGTAAGAGGTTCCCAGAATGTGGACCGTCACAATCTGGCGGTCGCCTGGCTCCTTCCCCCAGATCAACGTGACCTTGACCACAGCCCCAGGTGTGCCAGCCAGCACGATGCGGCCGGTGTACGCTTTACCGTTCCGCACCACAACTCCCGACTCACCGATTCCATGCGGCACTTTGGCGTCGAGCTTTATCAGTGGAGTGTGATCGCCGGTGTAGGGATTCCTGGTGTCCATCGTAACCACGTCGTCTCCGCCGATCGGCGCCCACCACCGCGTAATGGGACGCCGGAACCTTGGATTCCCCGCCGCATTGCCCATCACCTGCGGCGGATTGGGCGCGCTTGCCGCGACCGGATAGAAGAACTTGCGATCCGCCAGCAATTCGGCCCATACGCCAGTGTTCACAATATCGCCGCCGTGCTCCAGAAACTGCCCGTAGATATACTTCGAAATTGGCGCGCCGGCCTTCGACGCATCGATTGTGGCATTCACAATACGCGTCTGCGCCGCAGACACGAAGGAAAGAAAAAGTGCCGCCAGCAATATGGCCGGTCCTGTCAAAGTCTTGATTTTTGATTGCATGATGAATAGCTCCATGGCGGAACCCAGTTGCCTGAATGGCCTTCGGCACAGGGCTCGGGTTTTGCGAATGCTACGATTAATCCTTTTACTCGTTCCTGGCCTGTTGCTGGAGTCGAGGGCGGCTGCGCGCGATCTCGGTTATGGCTCCAGCGAGATGACCGTCACCGACTTTGGCTCAACTGTCAGTGCCAGCCTGCCGCCTTTCACGCTCGCGGAAACAGGCTTCGGCACAACGGTGTTGGGTGCTGCGAATGTGTTTACACTGTCGACGGCAGGCGCGGTCAGCGTCTCTCCGTTAGCCGACTTGACCGTCATGCCGGTTATCTCTGCATCGATTTCAACCGGCTTTTCGGGATCGAGATTGGTGATTTCGAGCCAGAGCTTGCCGGATGCGTCCCTGGCAGCGAGTGCATCCACTCGCGGCAGGGTGATGCCGTCACGGTGAACCGTGCCGGGATCAAAATCGACGGGAACAAACGTTGCATCCTGGAACGGCACATACATCTTGTAGACATAATAGGTCGGAGTGAGGACCATCTTCTCCTTGTCCGTCAGGATCATCGATTGCAGCACGTTGATCATCTGGGCGATATTCGCCATGCGCACGCGGGCGGCGTGCCGGGCAAAGATGTTCAGGTTCAGAGATGCCAGAATCGCATCTCTCAGGCTGTTTTGCTGGACCAGAAAGCTCGGATTCGTGCCGGGCAGCGCCGCATGCCATGCACCCCACTCGTCCACCACCAACGCGACCTTCTTCTGCGGGTCATACTTGTCCATGACGGCCTCCTGCTTGCGCAGGAACTCATCCATGAACAGCGTGGACTTCAGCGTCTTTACGTAATCCCCAACCCCGAAACCTGTCGAAGGCGTAGAGGGCGGCCATCCGTTGGGCACCGTATACCAGTGCAAAGAAAGGCCGTCGAAATCCCAACTCCAGTCGTGACTCTGCCATCCCTTCATGATGGTTTCGGTCCACTCGGTCTCGGGAAAGCCCGGTCCGACGGCGATCTTGAGCATGTGGTTCGGACCATTCTGGGCAGGATTGAGGTTTCCGACGAAGCGGCTGTAGATCTTGAGCTGGCTCAGATAGTAGTCCGCCGTCATGACGCCGCCGCAGGACCAGCTCTCGTTGCCGATCCCCATGAAGCCGACCTTGTAGGCGTCGGGATGACCATTGGCGGCACGCTCCTTCTGGAGCGCCGTCGGCTGCGCGGCGGTCATGTATTCCAGCCAGTCGGCCGCTTCCTGCGGGGTCCCGCTTCCGACGTTAACCGAGACGTAGGCCTGGCTGCCGATTTGCTGGATGAAATCCATGTATTCGTCGGTGCCGAAGCTGTTGGTATCGATCACGCCGCCCCATGCGGAGTTGAGGGTTGCCGGCCGCTGCGCTGCCGGGCCGATTCCTTTACGCCAGTGGTATTGGTCGGCAAAACAGCCGCCGGGCCAGCGGACATTGGGCACTTTCAACGCACGAAGGGCTGTCACAACGTCATTGCGGATTCCGCGCGTATTCGGAATTGTGGAATCCGGGCCAACCCAGATGCCCTCGTAAAGACCGTGCCCGAGATTCTCAGCGAACTGGCCGAAGATGTTGCGGTCGATCTTGGCGCCGGCCTTGGATGCGTCGATGGCGAGACGAGTACTTTGAGCGGCCGCGAATGATGCGGACAGAATTGCTGCCATGAGGCCCATACCGAGCAGAAGCTTACGCATTGCGAGTTCCTCCCTGAAACGAAGCTGGCGTCTGTTGAACGGACAAAGAAGGCGCGCCCCACCCCGACTATCGAGCGCAGAAGCCCGTTCTATGTACTCTGTTCCCGCTGAACTTGACGATCTGGAAGAGTGATAAGACGCGTCAAGACAAATAAATCACCTTATTATGATCGAAAGTGTCGATATGTGTCCAGCCGGGGACGAATGGGGCATGATACTATCCGCTTGGACCGACATCGCCAGTGATTGATCATGCTGGCGCGGGCCGGAATATCCTGATAAGAGGTTTTTTGAACGGAGGATTGAAGAGATGAAGTTCTTGATGATTCCCTTCCTGATTGCGGCGAGCTTCTGTAGCGCACAGAACCCCGGCGGCTTCGAGCCCGCATCCACGAATGTATGGGGAGCGGCGTATCCCCGTGTCGACTCGAGTGGCCGAGCCGAATTCCGGGTAAAAGCGCCTAATGCCACCAAGGTTGTGGTGAACTTCTGGAGCCAGCCAAAGCTGGAGATGGTGAAGCAGCCCGATGGATTCTGGACCGCGACCTCCGCGTCGATGGTGCCGGGCTTTCATTACTACACCCTGTTAATCGACGGCGCGGAATTCAGCGATCCCGGAAGCCATTCGTACTTCGGCGGCGGCAAAGACGCGAGTGGTATCGAGATTCCGGAGCCGGGGGCTACCTACTACCTGCCACAAAATGTTCCACACGGCGCCGTACGGGAAATCTGGTACGACTCGAAGGTCACCGGAAGCTGGCGCCATGCCCTTGTCTATACGCCACCGGAGTACGATATGCAGCGCAGCCAGCGCTATCCCGTGCTCTATCTTCAGCACGGCGGCGGCGAAGATGAGACCGGCTGGATCAGGCAGGCCCATGCCAACTTCATCCTCGACAACCTGATCGCGAGCAAGAGCGCAAAACCCATGATCGTCGTGATGGCCTACGGCTATGCGAGGCGCGCCGGCTACGTCGAACCCGACCTGACCGGGAAACCCTTCGGCTCGCCTGAGATGATGAAGGCGATGCAGGAGATGTCGCAGGCGTTTGAAGATGATCTGACACAAGTTCTGATCCCTTACATCGATTTGCACTTCCGTACGCTGGCGGACCGCGATCATCGCGCCATGGCCGGTTTATCTATGGGCGGCATGCAAACTTTCCAGGTCACCTTTGATCACCTGGAGCTCTTTTCCTACATTGGCGGTTTCAGCGGAGCGGGCGGGATGTCGATGATGCGTGGCGATCAGAAGTTCGATCTAAAGACAGCCTTCAACGGTGCGATGGCCGATCCGGATGCCTTCGCCAAGCGAGTGCACCTGCTGTGGATCGGCGTGGGGACCGAGGAGCCTGCCATGATGCATGCCGGCATCGTAAAACTGCACACATCGCTGGATGATGCGAAGATCAAGCACGTCTTCTATGAATCTCCCGGCACCGCGCACGAATGGCAGACGTGGCGTCGCGATCTGAAGGATTTTGCGCCGAGGCTCTTCCGGTAAGATTAAGATAATGTAGTAAGGATGTGGGCTTGGAGGAGTTACTCCAAGCCCTCGTCTTTTATACTGTAACCGCGTCTTTCGGAAAGAGGCTTGAAAGCATGATCTCCAAATTGAAACTTGCCTGGATTGCAGCATTTTTTTTGCTCGTTACGCTCCCGGGCATTGCGCCAGCTCAGCCAACACCTTCGGTTGCGTCTCCCGCCGCGGCTCAAGCTCCCAAGCCGCAGCCGTTTGTCAGCCCGATCTTCGCAGACAATATGGTTTTGCAGCGCGGCAAGGCCAATATCATATGGGGCTGGTCTGAACCCGGCGACAAGGTCAAGGTCGAGATTGGAGACGCGACGGCATCCGGCGTGGCTGGCCCAGATCGCCGCTGGCAGGTGACGATTCAACCGCCTCCTGCAGGCGGCCCATACACCCTCCGGATTACCGGACGCGAGAAAGTTGAACTGCATAACGTGCTGGTGGGCGATGTCTGGCTCTGCGGCGGCCAGTCGAACATGGGCTTGCCGCTGCGGTTTGCGCGCAACGGCGCCGACGAAGTGAAGGCGGCGAATTACCCGCAGATTCGCTTCTTCACCGTTGCGGGACATCCTGCTTACCGGCACACGGATCTGATAGAAGGCAAGTGGAGCGAGGTCTCACCCCAAACGGCGGACTGGATCTCGGCAGTTGGGTATTACTTCGCTCGCAAGGTTCAGCAGGAGCTCCACGTACCGATTGGCCTGGTGCTGGATAACATGGGTGGAACTCCGGCCGAGGCCTGGACAAGCGCCGAAGCCCTGCGCCCTCTACACGATTTTGATGTTCCGCTGGCGGAGTTGCAGCGGTTGGCGGCTGAGGGTGCGCCCGAATACGGCAACTTCGTGATGCACTGGTACGACGAGTACGACATAGGTCTCAAAGGCAAATGGGCCTCTCCCGATCTGGACGATTCAAGCTGGAAATCTGTTAACATTCCCGGAGGATTTGCCGAGCTGGGCGTGCCCGAGACGGCAGCCGTGGCCTGGTTCAGGAAAGAGATTGTACTGCCGGACCCGCTTCCGGCGGGGCGCGCGCTGTTGTTCCTTGGCTCGATTGAACGCATGGACACGGCGTATGTGAACGGCAACTTCGCCGGTGCCAGCTCATGGGTGGAGAACCCGCGCGTTTATTTCCTTCCCGATGGCGTGCTGAAGCCCGGACGAAACGTCGTGGTAATTCGCGTGTTGAAGACCAAACCTGATGGCGGATTCCTGGGCAAGCCTGAAGATCTGCATCTCATGCTGGGAGACAAGTCGGTCATTCCGCTGGCAGGAAAGTGGAAGGGCCAACTCAGCGTGGATGCCCGCCCACCACATCCGCTACCCATTGCCTACGAGAACTGGCCTATCATGCCGACGGTGCTGTACGAAGGAATGCTTAAGCCCGTCGCGCCGCTCTCTATCGCCGGCGCACTCTGGTATCAGGGCGAGCAGAACTCGCCGCGCGGCTACCAATACCGCAGGATTCTCCCCGCCATGATCGCCGACTGGCGCCAGCTCTTCGCCCAGGGCGATTTTCCCTTCTACATCGTCAGCCTGCCGGCCTTCAAGCATCGCAGCCCGACACCGGTCGATGGCGACGAATGGGCCGAAACGCGCGAGTCACAGGCGGTTGCGGCTGCCAGCGTTCCCCACTCCTGCCTGGCTGTCACCATCGACACAGGCGACGCTGACAATATTCATTCGCAGGACAAACAGCCGGTCGGCGAGCGGCTCGCCCTGTGCGCGTTGGCTAACTACTACGGCGAGAAGGTAGTTTATTCGGGGCCGACTCTGAAATCGGTCGACCGGCGCCGTGGCGAGATCCGGCTGCACTTTGCGCACGCCGACGGTGGACTTGTGGTGAAGGGAACCAAGCTGGAAGAGTTTGCCATCGCCGGAGAGGACCGGAAGTGGTACTGGGCCGACGCACGCATCAAGGGCAAGACAATTATCGTCTCGTCTTCCTCGGTGCCGAACCCTAAAGAGGTTCGCTACGCCTGGCAGTCCAACCCGGCAGCAACCCTGTTTAACGGCGCCGGCTTGCCTGCCGCTCCCTTCCGGACCGACAGTTGGCCTGGCATGACGGAAAATCAGAGACCATACTGACGGCAGACGACGAGGAGTCAAGCTCTCGACACTTGAATCAAACCGATTTACCATGAGCGCGGCCTATGATTTCCGGAGGCGTGCTCAATCCACGCACACCCGGCACACCGGGAGGACCAGCATGAAACACGCGCTCTGTATCCTGACTTTTTTTCTTGCAGCCATTACCGCCTTCGCCGACAACTCCACAATGCCCGACGGTACGCAGTTCCCTATGTGGGAAAAGCCGCTGCACTTCACAAAGACCTATTACGTCGACATTCAGGCAAAAAACGCGGATGACAACGGCCCCGGCACAAAAGAGCATCCCTTCCGGACCATCAATCACGCTGCGCAGGTGCTGCAGCCGGGTGAGCGCGTCGTCATTGCCGAAGGCGTCTATCGCGAGGTCATCCGTCCCGCACGCGGCGGCGACGGACCGGAGGCGATGATCAGCTACGAAGCCGCGCCCGGGGCGAAGGTGGTCGTCAAAGGCTCAGCCGTGGTCAAAGACTGGCATCCCAGCGAGGGCTGGAACTTCGGCTTCGATCGCACAACGAAACAGCCCGTCAAGGCGTGGGAACTGCGTCTCGATCCCGCGCTTTTCCACGACGGCTACAACCCCTTCGAGGTCGACAACGTCATCGGCAACCGCTACTGGATCAACTACGCCAAGGACAACATGGCGAACTACTTCCGCCGCCGCGGAATTGTCTTTGTCGATGGCCACCCGCTTGAGCCCGTAGAAACCGCCAGCGATCTTGCCGGCCCTTCGCCGCGCTCTCTCAACTTTTTCAGCGAGATTCACTGGTCCCCGCTTTTCCAGGAGTTCCAACCCTATGTTGGCAAGGTCTGGATTGAGCCCAACGGCTTGACCCTGCACATCCGCCTGGCTAATGACGACGACCCCGCCACTCACACCATCGAGATCACTACGGCGGAGCAGGTCTTCTCGCCGGCGAAGCGTTACCAGTCCTATATCCGCGTAAAGGGCATTACGTTCATGCACGCGGGCAACGGTTTCCCGGTCCCGCAGCGCGGTCTGGTTTCAACCAATCGCGGCAATCACTTCATTTTTGAGAACAATACCTTTGAGTGGGCCAACAGCGTTGGCCTGGATATCGGCAACGAGGACTGGGCCGCCTCGCAGCCGCCGCAGCCCGTGGGCTATGACATCATTCGCGGCAACACCTTTCGCTACTGCGGAATTGAAGGACTTGGCGGCACCGGCGGCCCGCAGTTCGCGCTGGTTGAAAAGAACCTCTTCGAATGGATCGGTTGGCAGGACGCGGCTATGATGTCGGAGTCCGGCGGCACCAAGATGCACGTCGCGCGCAATCTCCTGTTCCGCAACAACGTCATCCGCCACATCCGCCACGCCAACGGCATCTGGCTCGACATCGGAAACGCCAACGTGCGCATTACAGGCAACGTTTTCGCCGATATCCCCGGCAACGTGAATCCGCACGCCATTCACATCGAGGGCAGCGAAGCCCTGAACCAGATCGACAACAACATCTTTTCTCACCTCACTGGCGGCATCCTCATCCGCGACACCAACAACGTCATCATCGCTTACAATCTCTTTCTCGATTGCGACGAGGTTGGCGTCGATACGATTTCCGGCCTCGGTGCACCTCGTCCCATCTTCGGACACACCAACGATGTCCACAATCTCATGGTCCACGACAACGTGTTCTATAAGATGGGCCGCTCCGCCATCGAGTTTACCAACGCACGCAACGATGCCGATGGCAATGTCTACGCCAACCCCGTCGGAGGCATGTTCTTCGCGCAGCCCTTCCTGCGCGTGAAATTTCCCGAGCCGCCGGAGTGGCACAATCTCTCATCCTGGCGCGAAGAGCACAACTGGGACCTGCACGGCGCTATGGCAGACATCACCGCCGCGCTCGATCCAGACAAGCTCGAGCTCACCATGACTGTGAAGGGAGAGATCAAGCCGCTCGCAAAATACAAGGGCATCGATTCCGACTTCTACGGTCACACCATCGCCGGCGACCGGTTGGCCGGCCCGTTCGCCGACTTGACTCAAGGTCCTGAGTCGCGCAAAGTCGATCCGCGCCAGTAAGTGCCGGTTCCGCGTAACGGTATCTCTTCAGATGCGACCAGCTGATTGCCTTTTTTACGGATGCACGATGTCTACGATCCTGGAATCGGGCTCGGTCCAGGCCGCGGCGCCCGCATGGGTTAATTGATGCTTCGCGTCATCCCAGTGCAGCGTAGTAGTTGAACTCGCACCCTTCTCATAGGAATACGTGGTCCCGTCGTCAGAATAGAGCGTGAAGTCCGCGTCCGCTCCCGGGTAGACACGCACGGCCGCAATTGCCTGCGGTTGCTGCGTGCTTAGAACCGGTGCCCCCAACGGCACAATTGACCCCGCTCGTACAAAGAGCGGAATAGTGTCGATAGGCGCGTCCGCGGTAATGGTCTGGCCGCCTTTGATTCGCGCATTGGTCCAGTAGTTATACCAATCACAGCCCGCGGGGAGGTAAACCTTGCGGCTCGTTGCCCCCTGCTCCGTGACAGGGGCTACCAGAAAAGCGGGCCCGAACATGTATTCGTCGCGAATGTCGGTGACATTCGGATCATCGGGATAGTCCATAAAGAGAGCGCGCATAAACGGAGCGCCCGTCTGGTAGGTGCGGTAGGCCTGAGAGTAGATATACGGAATCAACTGATATCGCAGCCGCAAATACTTTTCCAGGATGGCTTCCGCCTGCTTGCCGTAGGACCACACTTCGTTGTGCATCCTCTCGCCGTGCGCACGCATGACGGGCTGGAAAGCTCCCCACTGGAACCAGCGCACAAATAACTCGGGATAGTCTTCATAGTTGCCCACGTTGTCCCGCGCGTCTGAGGCGTCGATTAAAGGCTTATGGGCCGGGTGGTAATTGGCGTAGATTTGCGGCGAGAAGAAGCCGGCGATATCCGTGTCCCAATAAGGCATGCCGCTGGCGGTAAAGTTCAGCCCCGCCGGGATGGAACGCTTGAGCATGTCCCACGTCGAGAAAATGTCGCTGGACCAGAAGACCGTTCCGTTTCGCTGCGCTCCCAGGTAGGCCGCTCGCGCCAGGATCATGACTCTCCGGCTATCGCCAAAATCCCGCCGGAAGCCCTCATACACCGAGGCAGTGTGGAACAGGGGATACGTGTTGTAGTAGCGGGGGCCTGAACCGATCCAGAAGAAGTCGTTCGCGGGATCGATATCCGGCTCAGTTTCATCCAGCCAGAGGTAATCGAAACCGTAGGGCTTCACATAACGGTCGCGAATCTTCTCCCAGAACCACCTGGCAGCCTCGGGGTTAGTTGTGTCGAGGTTCGGGCCGATGACATCCCTGGCCCATCCCTGGTCCGGCTTTCCATCGGGGGTATGCACCAGCCAGCCTTTGCTCAGCAGCATGTCATAGAACTGGGTGCCTTTGGAGTAGTGCGGCCACACGCTGAGAAGGGTTGTCACTCCCATGGAGTGAAGTTGCTGATTCATGGCAGCGGGATCAGGCCATCGGGCCGGGTCCAGATCCATCTCGCCCTGGCGCGTCATGTTCAGGAAGTCCACGACCAGCACATCCAACGGCAATTTGCGGTCGCGATATTCCTTGGCGATATTCAGCGCCTGCTCCTGGGTGGGATAGATAGCCTTGCTCTGAATGTAGCCGTAGGTGGCTTTGGGCAGCAGGTGAGTCACCCCGGTAAGCTGGCGATAGCCCGCGTAGATTTCGTCGCTTTTGTCTCCGGCAATCACAAAGAAGGAGACGCGGTCGCCCACCTCAGACGACCAGAGATTCTGCTGGTTGAAGCCGAGATCAATGGTCGTTTTGGACGGGTTGTCCCAGATAAGACCGTAGCCGCGGCTCGACACCATGAAAGGAACACAGACGTTCTCCCCTCCAATCCCGCCGTAATCGTGCCAGCATTGAACGCGATGATCGCGCAGGTCCAGGAACCCTTGCTGCTGCTGGCCGAGACCGTAATAATGCTCGCTTTGCGGCGAGTCAAAGGTGGCGGACACGCGGTAGCCCGGGCCTTCCTTAACGCCATCGCCCGTATTTGCAGGCAATGCACTGGTGGGGTTGGGGACCATCGACCAGCGCCACATTTTCAGCAACGGTTTGCCGGAGGAAGTGGCAACGGAAATGATGTTGTTGTATGGCCCGTTCTCGTTCCCGCCGCCGCCAAAGTAGTGATCCCTCAGCGACTGATTCAACGCATCCAGCGGAAAAGCGTGGGGTGGCGGCAGGTTTTCAGGAGCAACACGGATGATCAATCTGCCGGAGCGGAAGACGTCATAGCCCTCCGGATCTTGCTCCTGGGTCCATCCGGTCATGGAGGGAGTGCCAACAATTCCATATCCGGGCGCTCCGAGCGCAGCGGGCTTCGCAGTGCTCAACGTGATGCGAACGATGTTGTCCGCATAAGGCTCCAGCACGATTGTTTTGTCATTTCGCTCAAGCACAAACCTGCTGGCTTGGTTCTGAGCGCCGGCGACGGCGGCCACCGTCATCATGATCAGCATGGTTGCGCAAGCCGGAGTTCCCTTGAGCGCAGTCCGGAGGGGTCGAAAACCGGGCCACGCAATGGATTCAGTTCGAGGTAACGGTCGCATCCGTTTTGTATCCCATAGCGCCACCTGGGAATGGCGCCTCTTTCTTTGAAACTGGAAAACACTGAAATCGTAGGAGGCTTGTCTTCGCCGTGTCAATCGACGAATCGCGAAATGGACCGCATATTGCAGTTACTGCGTTTGCGATTGCCGGCAGGATGTTCTCAGCTCAGCAGGATTTTGCGGACTTCGCCCTCCGGATCATCGACCATGCGGCATACATTGTCCCACACCATCGTCTGGCAGCGCTCCAGACTGGTTGGCTCCCAGGCCAGGCCGGGCTGGCTGGGGTTGCCTGTGCGGGCGAAGTTGGCCCATGCTGTGGACATCTTCTTTGCCAAAGCCTGTGCCTCAGGCGTGTTGCCGGTGCCTTGCTCGCATCGCTTGGTGTTATCGAAGCAGAAGGCGAGCTCGGCGGTATGCCATGCGCCCGCGTCTTCCAGCATCGGCGATTGCCAGGTGAAGTAGTAGGTGTAGACAGGCGCCGCCTTCTGGGCGCACTTCAAATTGGCCATGCGCACGACATTGTTGCGGATGGAGATGCTGTTCAGCATGGAGCCGCCGCACATATAGGAGAGCGTGCGGATGCTCTTCTGCGGATGGGCCTTCTTCAGCGCGGCGGCGATAGCGGCTGCCTTGGCTTCGCCATAGAGGCGGGTGAGCGAGGCCATCCACTCGGCTTCGGTGGGACGGGAGAGCATGTGGTTGCCCTCTTCGCTGACCGAACCCATGAGCATGGGGATGTTCCTGGAGATCTCCGGAGCGGCTTCATTGAAGGAGCGCACGGTGATAATGCGGCCATCGAGGGTGGGGCCGAAGCCAACACGCGGCGGCATGCCTGGAGCGGAGAATGGACCCATCCCCGGCTTCATCGGCGGGTTGATCTTGGTGACGGCGGCGTTGCCGGCCGCATTCAGCTTGGCCCAATCCATCTTTTGCAGGCTGGCGAGGTCGTTGGGCTGAAGGCCGAGCTCGATCATCACCTGCTTGGCCAGCGCCCTGGACTGCTCCGCGCTGGGAGGATTGCCTCCGCCGCCCGACTGCACTGAGGCGCGATGGAAGAGTCCCGCGGCCGAGGGCATGCCCATCAGCGTTGTCACCTTGGAGCCGCCGCCGGATTGGCCATAGATCATCACGCGGTCCGGATCGCCGCCAAAGTTGGCGATATTGTCGCGGACCCAACGCAAAGATGCCACCAGATCGGTCATGCCGACGTTGACCGAATCAGCGTAGGCGGGGCCGCCAATCTCGGAGAGGTCGAAGAAGCCAAGAATGTTGAGGCGGTGATTGACCGAAACCTGCACCACGTCGTGATGCCGCGCCATCTGAGCGCCTTCATGAGAGGGCAATTCATAAGACGAGCCAAAGACGAAACCGCCGCCATGGAAATAGACCATCACCGGGCGATTTCCTGTGAGGCTGGGCGTCCAGATGTTCAGCTTGAGCATGTCTTCGCTCATGTAACCGTCGTCCCAATCTTGCAGGAAGGACTGCTCGATACCCGTGAAGTCATGCAGATGCTGGGGACAGTTGGGGCCATAGATCAGCGCGGGATATTCGCCTTCCCAGGGCTTGGGAGCTTTGGCGGGGAGCCAGCGGTTCTCGCCACTAGTGTCCTGACCATATGGAATGCCCTTGAACGTGAATACGCCTCCATCCACAAAGCCGCGCACCTTGCCGTACTTGGTACTGGCCACGGCGGTTTTGGGGGTCGAGCAATTGCCAGGCTCCTGATGGGCTGCGGTTTTGGAGTTATCCATGGCAAGAGCCGCCGGTCCCAGAGCGGCGCTCACACCTGCCGTTGCTCCCAAGAGCAAAGCCTCACGACGATTCATGAGATGACGATTTCCAGATTGCGGCATAAAGATTCCATCTCCTCTTTTGGTTGATAAAGCCGTTACGCACAACTGAACGTGACGAGGAGGGCGACTCTGGCATATTCTCTTAAAGATGCGCCAGTACTCCCCGTTAAGTAAACGTAGTCTCGTCGAGCACAATAGAACCCTCGACCAATCGCTGTCAAATTGATGCAGCGTGAAGGAGAAACAACATGACCATAGCATTGTTGCGCAAAGCGCTTCCAGCAAGGAGTGTTGGCGCGTTGCTGGCCGTTTGGGCGTTGGTGGGATTTCATGTCAGCGGCGGCATGGCGCAGGAGGCAGCTCCGGGCGGCACTGGAACGGCAATTACGGCCGGCATTGATACCAGTCAAATCGGAGCGCCGATTTCAAAGTATCTTTACGGCGGATTTATCGAGCATGGCGGCCAGCTCATGTATCGCAGTCTCTGGTCGGAGATGATTGACGACCGGAAGTTCTACTTTCCGATCACCTCCAAGGCGCCCGAGGCCCCGCCGGCCCGGCAGGGGGGTCCATTCCGAGGCATGCAGCTTCGTAGATGGCAGCCTGTTGGTCCTGACGAAGCAGTAGTCATGGACAAGGACAAGCCCTTTGTTGGCGATCAGAGCCCGCGCATCACCCTCGACGCCGCCACGCCGCACGGTATCCGGCAATCGGGATTGACTCTGGTCAAGGGCAAGAAATATACAGGCCGCATCTATCTTCGCGGCACACCCGGCAGCAAGGTCAAGGTCGCGCTGATCTGGGGAGCGGGCGAAGGCGACCGGCAGACCATCACGATTCCGGCGCTCACCAACCAATACAAGAAGTTCCCACTCAGCTTTACGGCGGAAGCCGATACTACAAATGGCGCAATCGAGATCACCGGCACAGGTGCGGGGAACTTCCACGTCGGCACTCTCTCGCTTATGCTCGCTGACAATGTGCAGGGATTCCGGCCCGACACAATCGCACTGCTGCGCGACCTTCACGCTGGCATGTGGCGCCTGCCCGGCGGCAATTTTATCTCCGACTGGGACTGGCATAACTCCATCGGCAACATCGACAAGCGGCCTCCCGTTTTTGACGATGCGTGGCACTCGATGCAGACAAACGATCTGGGCATGGACGAACTGATGACGCTGTGCAAGCTGATCGGCGTGGACCCTTACATTACCGTCAATGCGGGTTTCGGCGATTCGCACTCGGCGGCTGAAGAAGTTGAGTATCTGAACGGATCGGTCAACACGCACATGGGAGCAGAGCGCGCGAAGAACGGCCATCCTGAACCGTATCGCGTCAAGTTCTGGAACATCGGCAACGAGCCCTACGGATCATGGCAACACGGTCACACCGACCTGAAGTTCTTCGTTCTCAAGCACAATGAATTTGCGAAGGCGATGCGCGCAGTCGACCCGTCGATCACCCTCCTCGCCTCGGGTTCCATGCCGGACGAGATGACGGTTGAAGGCCAGCCGCGCACCATGGGCATCACTGATCCGCAGGTCCATTTCGGCGATGAGCGAGCCGACTGGACCGGCGGCCTGCTGGCGCACTGCTTCGGCAACTTCGACGGCCTCACCGAGCACTGGTACGTGCGGGTAGGAAAACGCTTTGATTACGAACATGCCAAGAGCCTGCCGATGGATCCTAACCTCAACATCGAGGCCGGGTACGTAAATGCCGACGAGACCCTGCTCGAGTGGATTCGTCATCCGGCAAATCGCGTACACAAGAAAGCTGAAGAATGGCAGGAGTACGTGAAGCGTTACCCCGCCATGCTCGATAAAAAGATCTTCCTGTCCGTGGACGAATACGGTTACGGGGGTGGAAGCCTCAAATCGACACTGGCTTACGGCATGGTATTGAACGAGATGTTCCGGCACACCGATTTCATGAAAATGGCGGCGTACACCATGGCCGTTTCCACGCTCGACTTTAACTCGGCTGGCGCCGTCTACAACTCCAGAGGAGTTCTCTACAAGCTCTATCGCGATCACTTTGGAACGCTGCCGGTTGCCGTTTCAGGAAATTCGCCGCAGCCAGCGCCGAAGTATCCACCTTATGGAGATCAGCCAGAGACAAGTTCGGGCAGCCCGACCTATCCGCTGGATATGGTGGCAGCATTGACTGAGGACCGCAAATTTCTGACCATCGCCGTCGTGAACGGGACAGAAACGGCGCAAAAGCTCGACCTGAGCGTCACCGGGGCCCGGCTGGCTGGGCCATCCACGTTATGGCAGTTGACCGGAAAAAGTCTGGATGCGGAGAATCACGTTGGCCAGCCGACGCAGGTTGCGGTGAAAGAAACTGCAATCGGCGATGCCCCGCAGTCTGTCATCGTTGCGCCCATCAGCGTTAACATCTATCGGTTTCCGGTAGCTCAGCCGGCGCCGTGAAGTTTGGCGGTAGCCCACATATAACACGGAGAAGGAACATGATGAAATGCATGACGCGAGTTGTTGCACACATTGCCGTTTGGACAGGGACGTTCTTTTTTGGACTCACTCTGCAATCCGCAGTTGCCCAGGATACGGCGAATCTCCCCTACATGAATCCAAGTCTGCCACCCGAGCAGCGGGCTGCCGACCTGGTGCATCGCATGACCCTCGCAGAGAAGGCAACGCAGATGCAGAACAGCTCCGCGGCAGTTCCGCGACTCAATGTTCCCGCATACCAATGGTGGAGCGAGGCGCTCCACGGAGTGATCAACCAGGGCGTAACCGAGTACCCTGAGCCGATCGGCCTGGCAGCGACCTTCGATGCGCCGGGAATTCATGCCATGGCGATCCAGATTGGCATTGAGGGACGCATCAAGCATGTGCAAAACGCGCGCGAGGGACACACGGGCATCATGGGAGGCTTGGATTTCTGGTCTCCGAATCTGAACATCTTCCGCGACCCGCGCTGGGGCCGGGGACAGGAGACCTACGGCGAAGATCCATTTCTCACCGGCCGCATGGGCGTGGCCTACGTGACGGGAATGCAGGGCGACGACCCGAAGTACTACCTGACGATTGCAACACCGAAGCACTACGCCGTACACAGCGGTCCGGAGCCGACGCGGCACTTTGCGGATGTGGACGTGAGCAAACACGACGAGGTGGATACCTACGAACCCGGATTCCGCGCTGCCGTCGTGGAAGGCAAGGCCGGTTCAGTCATGTGCGCTTATAACGCCATCAATGGCGAGCCTGCATGCGCCAGCCAGTTTCTGCTACAGGACCAATTGCGCGGGAAGTGGGGCTTCCAGGGGTATGTAGTATCGGATTGCGACGCAGTCCGGGACGTGGCCGCCAATCATCGCTACCGCCCAACACAGGCACAGGGCGTGGCCATCTCTGTAATCCGGGGAATGGATAACGAGTGCGTAGATGCCTTTTCAAGGTCCGGCGAACCTTCCGAAAAGGCCTATATTGATGCGGTGCAGCAAGGCTACCTGCCGGAAAGCACGCTGGACACGGCGCTGATTCGCCTCTTCACCGCGCGCATGAAGCTGGGCATGTTCGATCCGCCGGAGATGGTTCCTTATACCAAGATCGATGAGAAGGAACTGGACAGCGCGGAACACCGCGCCCTGGCTCACAAGCTCGCAAATGAGGCAATGGTCCTGCTCAAGAACGATGGTCTGCTTCCGCTTCAACCAGGGATCAAGAAGATCGCCGTTGTAGGCCCGCTCGCTGACCAGGCACGGCCGCTGCTCGGCAACTATGCCGGCCAGCCGACACACATTGTCTCCGTACTCGATGGCCTGAAGGCGGAGTTCCCGAAGGCGACGATTACCTACGTTACGGGAACCCAGTTCCTGCGTAGCGATGGAGATCCCGTGCCGGATACTCTCCTGTCGACTCCGGATGGAAAGCCCGGTCTCAAGGCGGATTATGGCGAGTGGTTGAGACGGCCGCCCAGCGAAGCAGGAGGCCCGCCGCCGATTGTCAGCCGCACCGAGCCGAACGTCAACCTTACTGGTGACAATCTGCCGCCGGAGGTTGCCGCGAAGAAAACCTTCGGCGTGCATTGGACGGGATTCCTGACGGCCCAGGAGTCCGGCGACTATCTCGTCGGCATCCGTGGCCGGGGCTTCGGAAGAGTGTCGATTGACGACAAACAGGTGGCCATGCTGTTCAGAAGCGATGGGGTCGACGCAAGCGTTGGCCGTGTCCACCTGGAGAAGGGGCAGAAAGCCGCGCTCAACATCAACTACAGCATCAACAACGGCAAGGCGCAAGCGCAACTGATCTGGGCGAAAGTGAGAGATGCGATTTCGCCTGAGGCGATTGCCGCGGCAAAGGACGCCGACGTGGTGATCGCTGTTGTGGGCATCACCAGCATGCTCGAAGGTGAACAGATGCCGGTGACCGTACCTGGATTCCTGGGCGGGGATCGCACCAGCATCGATCTTCCTGAGCCGGAAGAAGCACTGGTCAAAGCTGTAGCAGCGACAGGGAAGCCACTGGCCGTTGTCCTGATCAATGGCAGTGCGCTGGCCGTCAACTGGATCAACGAGCACGCCAACGCGGTTCTCGAAGCATGGTATCCCGGCGAGGAAGGCGGCGCGGCTATCGCGGAGACTCTGAGCGGAAAGAACAACCCTGCGGGACGGCTGCCGGTTACGTTCTATACGGGCGTGAACCAACTGCCCAACTTTGAGGATTACGGGATGGCGGGAAGGACCTATCGGTACTTCAAAGGAAAGCCCCTCTACCCGTTTGGCTATGGGCTCAGCTACACGAAGTTCAAATACAGCGACCTCAGTGTTCCCACGCAGGCTGTGAGTGCTGGACAGCCTGTCAATGCCGACGTCACAGTGACCAACACCGGCAAGGCCGCAGGAGATGAGGTCGTAGAGGTCTATCTCAAGTTCCCTGATGTCAAGGGCGCGCCCCTCATCGCTCTGCGCGGTTTCCAGCGCATACATCTCGAAGCCGGCGCGAGCCAAAAGGTCCACTTCGAGTTGAAGGACCGCGATCTGGGCATGGTCACTGAGGATGGCAATCCGATGATTGCCGCGGGCGATTACACCATCAGCATCGGCGGCGGCCAGCCTGATACTGGAGCGGCTTGCGTGAGCGGCCACTTCCATATCGAAACCCCAATCGCCTTGCCTGAATAGTGTTGTAAAGCGCGCAGGAAATGCAGGAGAGGCCGGATTTCCTGCGCGCATTGAAAGCAACACACACGTCTGAAGGAGTTAATCGCACAGAAGGAGGGGCGGAGTGAAACGGCGAGATTTTCTGGTGAAGAGTACCGCGGCTGTTGTTGGTTTAGCCGGTTCAGATAAGTTGCTCCAGGCGTCGGTGGCGGGCGAAGGCGGCCAGCAAGGCTCAACTCAGGTTTCCAATTCGCCATCGGCAAAGACAGGGACTGTTTCCGGACGCGGCTCTTCGGTTGCCCATCCTGGCGGTACTCCGAAGGGCAAGTTCCCGCCAAAGCCGCCGGTGTTTGCGGCATCGCGCCTGTCGCCCGAAGTGAAGGTCTCGCCGATGCCGCTTTCTGATCGGCTGCAGCGCGGTATCGTGCCGCGGCAAGGCTTCTGCAGCACGATTCCCGGCACGACGCTCAGCGAGGGGCTCACCTCCGGCAATGGACACATGTATATCGAGGTGACGTGCGATCCATACTCGGAGCAGATTCTTTTCCACCACGAAAGCCTTCTCGTGCCGTGGAAGAGGCCCTTTGAGGCTCCCAAGGCCGCGGAGGTATTTCCGCAGGTGCGGCAAATGGTGTTGGACGGAAAATACCAGGAAGCGATTGAACTCGCCTTCAAGGAAATGAACAAGGGCCCCATCAAACAGAACACAGGACCGCACCCCACAGTCCCGGCATTCCTGATGCGTCTCGATCTTCCCAAGACCGCGTCGGTCAAGGATTATCTGCGCACCGTCGATTTCGAGAGCAGCGAAGTGAAGGTGCATTGGAGCGATGAGCGCGGCGACTGGCTTCGTCAGGCCTTCACCTCCCGGCCCGACGATGTTGTGGTCCAATTGCTTACCGCCCCGAATGGGCAACAGGTGAATGCCCGAATCGCAGTGCAGAAATACTCGAGGGGAAGGCGCCCGGGAGGATTGTTCGGGGGGAATATTGGGGAGAGCGAAGTTCACACGGACTTCAACGAAGAGCGGCTGATCTACAAATGCCGTTTAGATCCCTCCGTGGATAACAGCGGCTACGCCGGGGTGGTGCGCGTGGTGCGCAACGGCGGCTCGGCTCGTATGGATAGTGACACTCTGGTTGTCGAGAACGCATCTTCCGTAATGCTGCTGACCCGCATCGAATGGTTCGCCGACTATAGCGAAGACAAGGTCGAAGCGCTGCGGCAATCCGTAGAGCAGATAAGTCCGGACTACCACGCAATCCTGGAGCGGCACCGCAAGGTCCAGTCAGAAGCTATGAACCGGGTCACTGTGGACTTCGGCGGCGCCTCTCAATATGGAATGTCTTCTGAAGAACTGCTCGCCGATCAGCGGTCGCGGCGGGACTACTCGCCTGCGCTCCTGAAAAAGATCTTCCAGATGGGGCGCTACTGGTTCCTGTACACCAGCGGCAAATATCCCACGATGGCTGCCGAGACCAATGCCAATATTAACCTGCAGATTGCCCCCATGGTACAGGGTGATCTGCGCGAAGGCATGAATGCCTACTTCAATTGGATGGAGAGCCTGGCCCCGGACTTCCGGGTGAACGCAAAGAATATCTTTGGAATGCGCGGAACCCATTATTCCCTCTGTCCACAGCAAAATGTCGGTGTCTCGTTCCATTACTCCTGGGCCGAGTCGACCGGAGAGATCTGGCCTCATCCCTATTGGCTTTCCGCTGGAGGCTGGTGTGTACGCCCGTTCTGGGATCACTATCTGGTCAGCGGCGATGTGGAGTTCCTGCGCAACCGCATAGTGCCGGCATATAAAGAGCTGGCGCTGTTTTACGAGGATTTCCTGACGGTCACCGGCGAAGATGGGAATTACATCTTCGCCCCATCCTTCTCGCCGGAGAACAATCCCGCGAACACCGGCCCAGGGGCCATGATAGCGATCAATGCCACCATGGACATTACGGTTTGCCGGGAGGTGCTGGCCAACCTGGTCGAGTCCTGCGAACTGCTGGGCACGGATGCCGACAGCGTGCCGAAATGGAAGGCCATGCTGGCCAAGATGCCGCCGTACTTGATGGAACCGGACGGAACATTGAAGGAATGGGCCTGGCCCACGCTGCAAGAGCGTTACAGTCACCGCCATATCTCACATCTGTATGGGGCCTGGCCGGGTGACGAGATCGATCCAGATCGCACGCCGAAACTGGCTCTGGCCGCGATGATGGCCGACCGCAGGCGGGTCCCGGAGAGGCTGGCTGCTCACGGCCGTTGCCATCGCGCCCTGGTTGGGGCGCGGCTCAAGGACTGCTTCATAGTGGACACCGAATTGCGGCAACTGATTGAGCAGGGCTACGTCGCCACGACGCTCCGCTGCTCTCACGACCCCTACGCTTGGCCCATGCCCGATGCGCAGGGCGGAATCCCGACAATCATGATGGAGATGCTTCTGTACTCGCGTCCCGGCGTCATCGAAATCCTGCCTGCCGTTCCCGACTCGCTGGAGAAGGGATCCATCCATGGAATGCTGGCGCGTACCTTTGCAAAGGTCGATGCGCTTGCATGGGATATGCCGGCAAGGATCGCGGACATAACCATCACATCGCTCAAGGACCAGGAGATCACGCTGATTGTCCGGCACGGAATCGAAAGAATTACGGCGTCCCCCGGAGTGTTGGCGAATACTCCCCCGCGCGATGCGATCTCGTGCGGCTTACGCCTCAAGAAAAGGCAGCCGGTTCGCTTGCACCTGGCGCTTGGCCGGCACAAGCCGCTGGATTGGGTTGCGCGCGCGACCGAATCCTGATATGGCCATCGTGCTTCCAGACGCGCTTACTTGCGCATCAAATAGGGACACCACTGGAGCGTGGTCCTTGGCTTCTGCAAAGATCAATTGATTTAAAAAGTAATAAGGATCATTGCGTAGGTGAAGGGCTGGAGTATATGGTGGGTTTTTCATGTCGTCGGAAAGCAAAAGCGGCAGTATAACGCGGCGGCAGTTTGTAGCGGTTGGCGCAGTGGGTGGCGCTGTCCTGGCCGCGGGTTGCAAGCGCGTCTGGAACGAGCAATGGGAGTTCTTCACTCCCGATGAGGCGCGGACGCTTGCGGCAATCTGCGACCAGATTATTCCCGCCGACGAATTCCCCAGCGCATCGCAGGCGGGGGTGGTGAATTATATCGACCGCCAACTGGCGCGCTTCTACCGTCCCCAGCGCGACGCCTACCGTGAAGGACTCAAGAACGCACAGGAATTGAGCCGCAAGCGTTTTGGGCAACTTCTGGAAACATTAAAGGTGGAGCAACAGTTGCTTGCCGTCCTTCAGATGGAGAAGGAGCAGGTTAAGTTCTTCGAAATGGTGCGCCGGCACACCTTCGAAGGCTACTACGGCTCTCCTCGCCATGGCGGCAATCGGGATGCCGTAAGTTGGCGGATGCTGGGATTGGCCGAACCGCCATTGCTGGGCCGGGCCCAGTATGACCTGAGGAGGGGCGGCCGAACATGAAGCGCGTGAATGCAGTCGTTGTTGGAGCGGGAGCGGCGGGCGGCATTGTGGCCAAGGAACTCGCCTGTGCCGGGTTGAGCGTGGTCTTGTTAGAGAGAGGCAAGTGGTACACCGCTGCCGACTGCCGCAAGGACGATCTGCGCAATCAACGCACCACCGTCCTGGGCAATGCATTCGGTCCCGAGGAAGAAGGTAATCCGCGCGCTTGGGTCGATGCGCATGGACAGCCGCATACGGCGCTGGCTAATGAAGGTGCCTATCAAAACAACGCCGCTTGCGTGGGCGGGGGAACGCTCAGTTACGGCGCGCAGGCGTGGCGCTATATGCCGCAGGACTTCCGCATGCGTTCGACCTACGGCGCGCCGCCGGGAAGCTCACTGGAAGACTGGCCCATCAGCTACGACGACCTTGAGCCCTTCTACGAAAAGGCGGAATGGGAGATTGGCGTCTCGGGAGACTACTCGGGAACACCATTTCATGGTCCGCGCAAGCGCGATCTGCCGATGCCGCCTTTGCCGCCCGGCAAGGAGTTCAGCATCCTGGAGCCTGCGGCTAAGCGGCTGGGACTGCATCCCTTTCATATCCCTATGGCCCGCAACAGCGTTCCTTATAACGGCCGCGGTCCCTGCATGCGCTGCCGCTGGTGCGTAGGATTTGCCTGCGAAGTGGACGCCAAGAACGGCTCGCAAAATACGGTGATCCCGGTGGCCCTCAATACCGGAAATTGCGAACTTCGCACCGAATGCATGGTGAAAGAGATTCTCTCTGACGAGCGTGGTCGGGCGCGGGGCGTAGCCTATTTCGATGAAAAGAACCGGCTGCAGGAGCAACTCGCGGACATGGTTGTAGTCTCCGGTTGCGCCATCGAGTCGGCGCGCCTGCTGCTCAATTCCCGGAGCCGCCTCTTTCCCAACGGCATGGGGAACCGCTATGACCAGGTGGGCCGTCATCTGCAGGGGCATCATTACACCGGCGCCGTGGGTTACTTCGACTTCGAGACCTATGACGACATCGGGCCGGGCGCAACCATCGCCATCTCCGATTACAACCACGGAACCCCAAGACTCCGCGGCGGAGGCATGCTGGCCAACGAATTCATCCGTTTGCCAATTCATATGGTAGACAGGATGCCGCCGGGGACCCCGCGCTGGGGACTGGGCCACAAACAAGCCATGCGGCACTGGCACAAACAATCGATCATCATCATGGGGCCGACACAGCAGATTCCTACCGCCGGGGCGCGGGTTACGGTCGATCCTGGCGTGAAAGATAAATGGGGGCTTCCCGTGGCGCGCTTCGAGGGCAACGTGCATCCCCACACCTTCGAGATCGGCGAGAGACAGGCTCGCAGAGCAGAAGCCTGGCTGAAGGAAGCAGGGGCGATTCACACCTCGCTGATGAGTTCTAGGCCGGAGATAGTCTCCGCCGGTCAGCATCAGGCAGGCACCTGCCGCATGGGCAACGATCCTCGCGCCTCCGTGGTCAACCGTTTTTGCCAGGTGCATGACGTGGATAATCTCTTTGTCATCGATTCCAGCGTGCATGTGACCAATGGCGGATTCAATCCGGTACTTACCATCATGGCCATTGCCTATTATGCCTCGGATGCGCTGGTGCGCAACTGGAAGGGGACGAGGCTGCGGTCATGATAAGAGTGTGGAAGAAGATCGCGATTGCAGCCGGTACCGCAGCGTTGATAACAGTGAGCGGTGTCTATGGTGCTTCCTGGTATTACACCACACAGCGCGGCGCGGGCTGCGCCAGTTGCCATGAGATGGCCGTCGTGGTCCACGTGGCGCACAACTCGGCGCACAGGACCATGGGATGCGAAGCCTGCCACGAAGCCGGCCTGGCGACAAAACTGCGCCATATTTGGGTGCATCTGAGCGGCATGCTGCCGGAGACGATTCGACTGCGCGATGTTGATGTTCTGGCCATGACGAGCAGTTGCCAGAAATGCCATCAGCATGAATATGCGACGTGGCACACGGGACCGCACAGCGCAACTTATCAACAGATCTTTGCTGATCCCGTGCATAACTCCAGGCGCCGTTTGATGGAGGATTGCCTGCGTTGTCACGGAATGCACTTCAACGGCTCGGTTCAGAGCCTGGTGCAGCCGCAAAACACCATCGGTCCGTGGCATATCACACAGGCTGACTTTGCCGATCAGCCAACCATGCCTTGCCAGGCCTGCCATCAATTACACCGTGAAGGCGAGCCGCAAACCAAGCCGGAGAAGCGCATCTCGGTGGCGGGAGAGGCAGTGCGGGATTCGCTGGCGATCTTCGACCGGCGCGAAGGCATGCATTTTTCCGCGGCGAAACTCGAGATACCTCAGCTCTGGGATGGCGCGCAAGAAGTGAAGAGCAGCCCCGATCCGCGGCAGGCACTGTGCTATCAATGCCACGCGCCGCGCCAGCCGGAAGCTGGTAGCGAAGCAGCTATGCACAGCTGGGGGCCGCAGGTTGGATCGGGCGACGACCGAACACCAATGGGCGTGCATGAAGGCATCAGTTGCCTGGCCTGCCATCTTGGCCACAACGAAAACACGAGGGCCAGCTGCAAGAATTGCCATCCCAAAATGTCCAACTGCGGCATCGATGTCGAGAAGATGGATACGACCTTTGCCAATGAATCCAGCCTGCACAATATCCACTGGGTGAAGTGCGCCGATTGCCATCAGCATGGGGTTCCAAAGAAGAATTCGCCACTCGCGCGGAAGAGTCGATCTTGATCATCGTTTATCAAAACCACCGAATGCTGGGCAATTGTCGACTACAAGGACTGGCCTCTGCTGAAGTGGGATTGGGTGAAGGATCTCTGCGCACTTAGCGTGCAGCATGCGTATTCATTCTTTGGTCCACTACAAGGACAGCTAACGTGAAAGTTCATATGCTATTGATAAAAAACGAGTTAATTGGTGCCGGGAGGGGGGGTCGAACCCCCATGGCCGCGAGGGCCGGCGGATTTTGAGTCCGCTGCGTCTGCCAGTTCCGCCATCCCGGCGTATCGATATCTGGTTCTAAGTATCTGAATCTAATGTGGTGGCCAGGGACGGGATTGAACCGCCGACGCCGGCCTTTTCAGGGCCGCGCTCTACCACTGAGCTACCTGGCCTCAGTGCAGATTTCACGTTGCAATTTCCTGCGCGGATGCCGGCATCGCCGGAGCAGGTGGGCTAATCCAGAGACAGTTGGCTGCAACAACTTGTGACAGTATACCAACTTGCAGGTTCCTGCGCCAGAAGCGGGGGGCGCAGGGGCAGTCGCCGAGGCCTGGTTGCGATTGCCCCAGTCCTGCCCAGCCCTGCCCGCGGCAGACGGGACTGTTCTACACTGAAAGGCACTATGCGCCGACTTGTTTGCCTCTTCGCCTGCTTAGTACTCATCAACGCCGCCACTCTCCACACCCAGGCGCCTGCTCAATCGCAGACCGGGGAAGCCCACGCTGCCCACGCCTACCAGGCCGCTGTGCGCGAAGGGCCGCTGGCGCTGCGCGCGTTTCTGGACCAGTTCCCCAAGGGCGCGGACCTGCACGTTCATCTTTCCGGCGCGGTGTACGCGGAAACTTTTATTCGCGATGCCGGCGAGGATGGGCTGTGTGTAGACCCTGTGGCTCTCAGCTTTGCCAAGCCTCCCTGCACACCGCCGCTGGTGGAGGCCGCGCAGCTTTCGGCCAACCAAAAGCTCTACGACCGTCTGGTGAATGCCTTCTCCATCCGCAGCTTTGTGCCCGGCCCCGGTTTCAGCGTCCACGACAAGTTTTTTGCCACCTTCGATCGTTTTGGCGGGGTGAACAAGCGGCACATGGGCGAGTGGGTGGATGAGGTGGCCAGCCGCGCCGCTACGCAGAACCAGCAATATGTGGAGTTGATGGAGACGCCAACTTTCTCGCACGCCGCCGACATCGCTAGTCAGAACCCCTTGCCTCCCAACCCCATACGGCAGGACTTTGAACAGTATCGCCAGATGCTGCTGGCCCTGGGACTACGCGAGGAGATCTTTGTTGATCGCGCGGAGGTGAGCGACGCCGAGGCAAGCCGCCTCCAGATTGAGCACTGCGGAACGTCCCAGGCCACACCCGCCTGCAAGGTGGAGGTGCGCTACATCTACCAGATTCTTCGCGGCAATCCACCTACGCAGGTTTTTGCGCAGACGCTGCTGGGCTTTGAAACTGTCCAGCGGAGCATCGAAGTCCACGAGCCCAGTTGGGTCGGCATCAACTTCGTGATGCCCGAAGACGGCTTCCTCTCCATGCGCGACTACACCTTGCAGATGAAGATGCTCGATTACCTGCACTCCGTCTATCCCAAGGTCCACATCAGCCTGCATGCCGGCGAGCTGACGCTTGGACTCGTGCCGCCAGAAGGGCTGCGCTTCCACATTCGCCAGGCTGTCGAGCTGGGCCACGCCGAGCGCATCGGCCACGGCGTGGACGTGATGTATGAGGACGACGCCCACGGCCTGCTCAGGGAGATGGCTCAAAAGCACGTGATGGTGGAGATCAATCTCAGCTCCAACGAAAGCATTCTGGGAGTCAAAGGCGCGGAACACCCCTTTCCGATTTACCGCGCGGCTCATGTGCCGGTGGCGCTCTCCACCGACGATGAGGGCGTCGGCCGCATCGACATCACCAACGAGTACGTACGCGCCGCTTTGGACTACCACCTCAGCTATCAAGATCTGAAGCAGATGGCCCGCACCGGGATGGAGCACAACTTCTTGCCGGGCGAGAGCCTGTGGGCCGCCCCGGACGTTTTTACCGAAGCGGTTGCCGCATGCAAGGAGCAGGTTCTCGGCACTGACAAGCCCACGGTCGGGTGCAAGAAGTTCCTCGACGGCAGCGAAAAGGCCGCCGCGCAGTGGGAGCTGGAGCGGAGGTTCCGGGCGTTTGAGGAGAAGTGGTGAAATCGACTCAGGTTAACAAGATATGATGCAATCGACGGCCGGACCATAGATGAATCGAGGGATGTTGACCATGATTTCAGCAAGGATTTGTTTGCAGGCGCTCAAATTAGCGGCAGCGGCGGCGGTGTTGGTTTTGGGCCCTCAGTTTTTATACGCCCAGGTTGAGACTGCCCAACCAACATGTACATTGCAATTCTTTCAACATTCCGTTACCGTGAATGGCTACATCTTCAAGACCTATCAGGAACGTGACGCGTCAACAGAATCCGCATGCCTTGAGGTCGCACGCGCCGGACAGGTCGTCTTTCGTAAGGTGGAGGATCAAGGATCGTTCAGCCTTGGTCAGAGAGCTGAGCGGGAACTCGGCGTTCCTGGCATCAGGCCAGGAACCGATGTAACCGGACGCGGCCATCCGGAGATGATTGTTTCGTATTACAGCGGAGGCGCGCACTGCTGCACGAGCATTTTGCTCTTCGAACTGGAACCGCAACTCAAACTGCTTTCAACGCTGGAAGTCGGCGACAGCAGCAATTCTCATTTCGAACGCGACACGCAGAATGGCGGCTACTACTTTGTAGGGTCGGATGAGGGCTTTGCGTATTGGCACACCGATTTTGCGGATTCGCCGATACAGAAGGTGATCCTCAGGCCCGTATCGAACGAAATGGGTAATTTGACTTTTCAACTGGACCTCAAAAAGATGCACCGCCGCACGCCGACCGAGCAGGAGTGGCAGGAAAAGTATCTTCCGCAAGCGAGAGCGGCCTTTGCGCCGGATGCTGCCTTTGATAATTACTATGCAGGATCGGCCTTGTGGGCACAGATGCTGGATTGGATCTACGGCGGGCAAGCCAATTGGGCCTGGAAGCTGGTGAACGCGGCCTGGCCGGCGGAGAAACCCGGCAAGGATGATTTCCTGAAGGAGTTCTGCGGGCAGCTTGCTCAGAGCGCGTATTGGCCTGATTTGCAGACGCAAATCAGCACCCCTCCCGCGGCATGTGAGCAGGGAATCATGGAGGCGGCAAAGAAGCCAAAGTAAAGCGGCGAGGAAGTATTTTTGTTTTTCTATATTTCGCCCTACACTCAAATGCATGGACAACGAGCGCATTCGCGAGATTTGCCTGGCGCTGCCGTACGCGAGAGAGACGCTGAACTGGGAGCAGGTTCTGGTCTACTGGGTGGGCGACAGGGAGATCGGCGGCAAGATGTTTGCCCTGACCAACGCCGACGGAATGGGCGACGTTGTCCTCAGCTTCCATTGCGGGGCCGAGCGCTATCGCGAGCTGCTGGAGAACGAAGGCATCATTCCCGCGCCGCACCTGGCCCGAGCCTACTGGGTCGCGCTGGAGCGGTGGGATGCGCTCAGGCCGCGCGAGATTGAGGAGGAGCTGGCACGAGCCCATGCGCTGATTTACGCCAAGCTGCCCAAGCGGACCAAGGCGGTGCTGTCGTTGCCGGAGAAGGAGCGCGCCAAACTCATCCGTGAGCGCAAGAAGCAGCTAACCGGGCGAAAATAGGCAAACGGAGGCGGCGGGAACTGCGTTCGGTGAGTTTTCGTAATCTAAAATAGGTCGCGCCGGGGATAAGTTCGCGCGCAGAGAGGCGCTCAACCATGATCAAGTTTTTGCTGTGGTGCATTCTGCTGGTGTTGTGCTGGCCGCTGGCGCTGGTAGCGCTGGTGCTTTACCCGCTGGTGTGGTTGCTGCTGCTGCCGTTTCGCCTGGTGGGCATCGCGGTGGGCGGCGTGCTGGAGCTGATACGAGCGATGATTCTGCTTCCTGCGCGAGTCCTTCGCGGCTATTGATACTGCCAAAAAGCAACCGATGGAGCCGGGTATCGGGAGTCTTTACGGTTTTTGTGAAGGACTAGGTGAAGAGCTCCATGGCGGAGACGCGCACAGCGCGGAAGCGGGAGTAAATGGCTTGCATTCTTCCGGCTGGCTGCGATAGCGTGAGCCGAAGGGGCGTTGCAAGCGCCCACGGAATCCGTCCAATTCGATAGAGGAAAATCTGATGCGCAAAGTTTTCTGGGTAGCGCTGGCTTTGATGATGCTGGCGCCGCTCGCCACGCGGACGCAGACCACCGAGGATGCGGGCCAGAAGAACGCAAAACAGGCACGGGCGGCGCTGGACGCCATGGTGCAGGCCTTGGGCGGCGAGGCCTGGCTCAATATGAAGAACCAGATGCGCGAGGGGCGGGTGGCGGCATTCTTTCATGGCAAGCCATCGGGCGGCACCACAGAGTATTGGGAGTACCACGCCTGGCCCGATCACGACCGCATCGAGTTCACCAAACACCGCGACGTGGTGCAGTTTTACCAGGGGCGAACGGGCACGGAGGTGACCTACCGAGGGAAGGCTGCGCTGCCCCAGGAGCAGGTGGAGGATTTTCTGCGCCGCCGCGATCACTCCATCGAGACCGTGGTGAAGGTGTGGCTCAACGATCCCCGGACGATTTTGATTTACGATGGCCAGCACCTGGCCGAGCGGCATCTGGCCGACCAGGTGACGCTGATTTCCGCTGAAAATGAAGCAGTTACGATACTGATGGACGTCGAAACCCACCTGCCGCTGCGCAGAACCTTCCAGTGGCGCGACCCGGTCTACAAGGACAAGAACACGGACGCCGAGGAGTACGACGACTACCACACCATGGAGGGATTCCCTACGCCGTTCGCTATCACGCGCTTCAAAAACGACGATATGACGCGGCAGTACTTCCTGGTTCACGTGAAGTACAACCAGGAGTTGCCGGCTGATTTCTGGAGCGTGGAGGCAACCGAAAAGCGCATCAAAAAGTGACGTTGGAAGTACACATTATTAACTTTTTTCAGGCTTTGAAGTGAAGGAAACGTGTGCTTCTACATACACCTACTTCTGGCAAAGTCGGGTACAAACAGAATTGCGGTCTGGCGGGGGAAGAAAAGGCGAGAAGCCACCTGCGTTGGGGCCAGCGGCTTTCGGCGCGAGGAGCGAAGGGTTTCGGATTCCTACCCTAGATCACCCCAGCGAGCAAACATCGCTCGCCGGGGACCCCGAGCCTGCGGGAACCCCGTCAAAGCGAAGGATGAAGCACCAAACTTTTGTGTTTGTTCAAGGGTGGGGCATCTGGCCAGCGGAACTTTTTGCTCGCTAGGACACATGGTTTCAGTTAATCGGATAGGGTCAGGTTATCTAACCCACGTCATTGCGCGGAACGGCGCACACACAGCGCGCGCTTGCCGCCATTGGTGTCTAGCCGAACGGAACTCCGATTACCAGCGTTGAAGTTGAATAGCCAACCCTGCCCAGAAACTTCTCCGAATGAACTGCTCCATTCCCACGTGCTAGACAGTTGCAGATTGCCCTTCACGCGCGAAGAGAATCGAGTTCCAGGCAAGAGGCCAAGAACTTTTACTTTGGAGATATAGATACCCTGCAGCTCGTCAATGGTCGCCAAGCGCCAGTCAGAGTGACCGGCCAGTTTAAGAGTGCGGCAGTAATCCATCGCCTGCTGCCAGTTCACATTGTTTCCATTGTCATTCTTTGACCACATCAAATTCGTAGCCGGATCGATCCAGGTCGGCCCTGCCAACTCGCGTGCATCCCGCTCGCGCTGCTGCTGCTCTCTATCCTGCTGTTCTCGCGCAGCCTTATCTCTGGCCTCCTGATCCGCTTTGTCACGAGCCTGTTGCTCGGTTTTGAGCCGGGCATCACGGACAGGCTGGAGTTTAATGCTGAGGACCGTCTGTTCACCGGTCTTGGCATAGCAAAGTTGCTTGAACTGATCGGCGCCATCTTCGGTTATGGCAACCACTTCGTGCTGGCCGGATTCGACGGCCGGCTTAGCTGAGCCGCCAGCGTTGATCTGGCCCATTGGCTTTCCGTCCAGTTTCCAGTCGCAGGCCAGATCACACAGTACGAGCATCGTGGTAGCGTTTGCGGTTGGATTGGGGATCGTTCCCTGGTGAGCTGGAGGGTTAGTGCCTGTGCCGGGTGAGGGCGCCGGGGCCGCTGATGCGGGATTGATGGGGTGGTTTTCTACAGGAGTCGAGATAGCACCCGACTGTGCCGGAGTTTGAGTGCCTTCGGTCGAGGTGGGCGCCGGGGAATGGGAGAACCGCGCCGCAGCCCATATTCCCAGGCCGACAACGATCACAGCAGCTACAGCTGCCACCACGGCCCAAATGAAGATTCCGGAGCGAGGTGGTTTGTGGCCGGGTTTCGGGACGGGCATTGGAGACGGTTCAACAACGGTGGCTGGGCGGGAAGCGGGAGCCGGACGCCGCACGGCATCAATCAGTCCGAGCAGTTCGGCAACATCTCTGGGGCGGTCGTTACAGTCTTTGGCGAGGAGGCGCAGGACGAGCGCGTCGAGGCCGCGCCAGTTGGCTAAATCCGGGAGGAGGGTGCTGGGCGGCGGGGGCGGGGTGGTCTGGTGCTGGCGCGCCCAGCCTTCGTAGTTTTCGGTGTGGAAAGGCGTTTGGCCGGTGAGCATCTCATAGAGGAGGCCACCGAGGGCGTAGAGGTCGGTGCGTCCATCGAGCTGGGCGGCGGGAGTTCCACGCCACTGCTCGGGCGCGGCGTAGGCCATGGTCAGCAGAGTCCCGCCGGTGCGGGTGTAGGCGGTGCTGGATTCCTTAGTGGCCACAATGCCAAAGTCGGCGATCTTGGGAAGCCATGCGTCGCCGTCGCGGGCCATAAGAATGTTATCCGGTTTGATGTCGCGGTGGACCATGCCCTTGGCGTGGGCCGCGCCGAGGCCTTCGGCGATTTGGCGGGTGATGGAGAGGGCGAGGGGGACGGGAAAAGGCCCGGAGGCGTTATGCATCAGGCCGCGCAGGTCCGGGCCGTCGACGAACTCCATGGAGAAGAAAAGGGTTCCATCCTCGGCAGGCTCCAGGTTGCCAGCATCCACCACATTCTTGTGGCGAATCTGGCGCAGGGTGCGAACCTCGCGCAGAAAGCGGCCAGTAAAAGCCTGGTCCTGGCTCAACTCACTCGAGAGAAACTTGAGAGCCTGCGGTTCGTTCATAAGAGTGTGCTGGGCGAGATAGACGGCTCCCATGCCACCCTGGCCGAGCTTGCGGACGATGCGATAAGTGTTGCGGATGATCATGCCCGGCTTGAGGTCGCGGATCTCGTTGAGCAGCACGCCATGAGTGGGGCAGGTAGCGAGGCTGTCGGGATAGCCGGTAGAGCATTGCGGACAGGTTTTCATGCGTTCGCACTTTTGAATTTGGCGGCGGAATTATTGTGACATTCGGAGAGGGGGAGTGCAAGGAGGACTGGCCGTCCAGGCGGGGACTTGCCGTCCAGGCAGACGCCTTCGGCATAGAGAGCGTGCGGCATCGGGAGAATTCCAGGCCAACCGTAAAAGGGGTTGACAGGAGGCGTGCGGGCAGAGTATTCAGCTTGTGGCAGTTTGTGCAGCGTATGGACTGTGCGCTAACAAGTTTGAAGAAAGGACGGACGCCACCAAGTCTCAGCGACGCCCGTTGGGAGGAAGCGATCATGCAAATGAGAAAGACAAGAGCCATAGTGGTAGGGATAACGATTCTGACAGCGTTGGTTGTAGCAACGCTCAGGATCTCAGCGCAGCAGACAGCGCCTGCGCCCGTGGTGCGCGTGGGAGAGCCGGAAAAAGTCTGCCAGCTCACCGGAGAAATCGACTGGGTAACGGGGCGGCCCACCGCGGCCCGCACACTGACCAATTTCGGGATGGATGCGGCTGACCTGGGCTATCCGGTAGAGCATAACGGCAAGCTGGTGCTGCTCTTCGGCGATACATGGCCGTCGCTGGTGGGGCTTACAGGCGCGGCGAGCGAAGTGCCACCGAACGATGCCGTGGGCGAGACTGCACGGACTGAGGCGCCGAATGCGGAGACCTGCCTGGACATGGTGGTTTACAGCCGTACGGCAGGCGGCAAGAAGGTCTTCGACCCGGCAACCATCACCGGGCCGGTGAAGGTGAAGCAGGGCCAGTTCAATGTACCCTCGGGCGGAGTGTCAGTGAAAGGCTCGCTTTATGCGTTTTTCTGGACGGACCACTGCGTGAAACCGAAAGTTTTGCAGCCCTCGCCGCAGAATCCCTTAGCGCTGCCAGCGCCGACGCGGGAGTGCCCGGAGACTGCTGAGCGCAACAGCGTTGGCAAGGGCGTGATGGCGCGCTCCGACGATGGCGGCCACACCTTCAGCGGCGTGGTTGCCATGCCGGAGGGGTTTGTCTATTCGACGGCGGTGAATGCCAGAATCCAGACGACTCTGCCCGATGAGCAGAAACTGGGAGTCTTCATCCTGGGGGTGCCTCGCTACCGTGCCAGCGTGCCCTACCTGGCCTATGCGCCGGTGGAGAGCTTTGCCGATCCTAAAACCTGGCGCTTCTTCGCCGGCCTGACTCCCCAAGGTCAGCCAAAGTGGGTGAGCCGGGCGGAGTGGAAACCGGGCCCAGACAAGCAGATCTACACTCCGATCATTCCCGCAGGCAACAACGTGGGCGAGTTCTCCATCACCTGGAACGAGCCATTGCGGATGTGGCTGTTGATGTACGACAGCGTAGCAGTGCGGGTGGCGGCGGCGCCGTGGGGGCCGTGGTCGGCGCCGACAGTGATTCTGGGCCCGGCCGACCACCCGGGATGCAACCTGCATATGATCGCAACAGGATGCGGCAATCGCCGCAATTATTGGCCGAAGATGGCGAATGGAATGTTCGTGCCGGGCGGCTATTATGCGACGTACGTGCTGAACCGTTACACGCGCGCTGCCGAAGGTGCTCGCAGCGCAACCATTTACTGGACACTGTCAAACTGGAATCCGTATCAGGTGTACATCATGAAGACAACCATCGAGTTGCCACTGCAAGCGGAGCCGGTCCGGCCTATCGGACAGCCACGACTAGCAGCGCCGCCGATGCCGCATTGAGAGCCACCGGTCGAAAGGCCGCAGATGAAGTAAAAAACTGTGAACAGTCCGCTGGCGTGGGCCGCGCCGAGGCCTTCGGCGAACTGGCGGGCGATGGAAAGAGCGAGGGGAACGGGAAAAGCTCCTAAAGGCAAAAGCAGATCTTCGACTACGCAGGCCGCAACAAGCACGGTCTGTTCCGCTCAGGATGACAAGGAAGGGAGTGACAGGCTTTCGATATAATCCAGAGGAGCACACGAGCAGCTACGCCTCCGCTCACAGGAGACCTGCATGACCTTCGATATCCAGGAGATCCTGGGTTTACTTCCCCACCGCTACCCCTTTCTGTTGATTGACAGAGTGATCGAGTTTGAGCGCGGCAAGCGGCTGGTAGCCATCAAAAACGTCACTATGAACGAGCCCTATTTTCAGGGCCACTTTCCCAACTATCCCATCATGCCGGGAGTGCTGGTGATTGAAGCGATGGCGCAGGCCGGGGCCATCATCATGATGAACGAGATTCCCGACCGCGAGAAAAAACTGGCGGTCTTTACGGGCATAGATAAGGCCAAGTTCCGCCGCCCGGTGGTGCCGGGAGATCAACTGCGCATCGAGGTGAATGTGCTGGCGATCAAGAGCCGGCTGGGGCGCATGGAGGCTAATGCCCTGGTGGAGGGCAAGCTGGCCTGCCAGGCCACGCTGACCTGCTCGATTGTGCACCGGACGCCGGAGACCGAGGCGGTGACCGGCGAAGCGCAGATAGAGGCGGCGGAGTGAGCATCCATCCCAGCGCGGTGATTGCCGCCGGAGCGGTAGTTCCGGGCTCGTGCACCGTGGGGCCGTTTTGTACGATAGGGCCGGAGGTGGAGCTGGGAGAGGATTGCACGCTGATCTCCCACGTTGTGATTGACGGACGGACGCGCATCGGCGCGCGCAACGTTTTTCATCCCTTTTGCGCAGTGGGCGTGGCGCCGCAGGATCTGAAATACAAGGGCGAGCCGACGGCGCTGGAAATGGGCGATGGCAACACGATTCGCGAATGCGTGACCATCAGCCGCGGGACGGCGGGCGGCGGCGGGGTGACGCGGCTGGGGTCGGATTGCCTGCTGATGGCCGGCGTGCATATTGGCCACGACAGCCAGGTGGGCAGCCACTGCATCCTGGCCAACTGCGCTACGCTGGCAGGGCACGTGATCATCGAGGACTACGCCACGGTGGGGGCCTTTAGCCCGGTGCATCAGCACTGCGTGGTGGGCAAATACGCTTTTATCGGCGGCGGGACCATCGTCACTCAGGATGTCCTGCCGTTTTCGCTGACCTCGTCGCGGCGGGAGAACAAGGCCTTCGGGATCAATAAAGTTGGATTGGTGAGGCGCGGGTTCTCGCCGGAGCGGTTGCAGGTGCTGCAGAAGGCGTTTCGTTTCTTGTTGGCGGCCAAGTTGAACACATCGCAGGCTCTCGAAAAGATCAAGGAGCTGGAGGGCGAGGACGCGGCGCTGCTGGCGGCGTTTCTGGAGCGCAGTGAGCGCGGGGTGATCAAGTAGAGCGAACATGGAAGAAATAAAGAGAATCTGTCCATTTCAGATAGGTGACCGCGTGCGTTTTACACCTAATGCTCATGCCTTCGGTTGGACGTGGTCTTCGTTTGACAGGATGAGGCTACATCCTGGAGACACCGGCATTATCACTCGAATCGAAAATGGCTGTCTGATTCTCGACGATGAGCGCGGGGGAATCGATTGGGAGTGTTTTGAACGAGTATAGTTTTCGGCGAATTACTTTTGTGGCATATGTTCTGGGAAGTCACGCTATGAAATGGAATGTGGTTTCAATATGAAACTCGGTCTGATTGCCGGCAACGGGCGGTTTCCGTTTCTGCTTTTGGACGCGGCGCGGGCGCAAGGGCTGTCCGTGGTGGTGGCGGCCATCCGCGAGGAGACCGACACGGAGATCGACCGGCGCGCAGCCGAGGACAGCGGAATTACCGTACACTGGCTCTCGCTGGGCGAGCTGTCGCGGCTGATTGAGGCATTTCATGCAGAGGGCGTTTCGAAAGCTGTAATGGCTGGTCAAGTCAAGCACAAGCAGATTTTTTCCAGCATCCGGCCGGATTGGCGGCTGGCCAAGCTGCTGCTGAATTTACCGGTGCGCTCGACGGACAGGCTGATCGGGGCGATTGCCAAGGTGCTAGAGGATGAGGGCATTGAGCTGATGAGCTCCACGACGTTTCTGGAGCCGCTGCTGGCCGGGGAGGGCGTGCTGACAGAACGCGAACCGGATGAGGAGGAGCGCAGGAACATCGAGTACGGGCTGAGCGTGGCGCGGGCGGTGGCGGGATTCGATATTGGGCAGACGGTGGTGGTGGCGGCGCAGGCCTGCGTAGCGGTAGAGGCGATGGAGGGGACCGATGCGGCGATTGAGCGGGCGGGGCGGCTGATGGAATCGCTGGAAAAAGACGCTTCAACTTTGGAGCGGCGGCTGACGGTGGTCAAGGTGGCTAAGCCCAATCAGGACATGCGCTTTGACGTGCCGGTAATCGGCGTGGCGACTATTGAGGCCATGATTCGCGCCGGGGCGAGCTGCCTTTCGGTTGAGGCCGGACGCACGCTGCTTTTTGACCGCGAAAAGCTGCTGAAAAGGGCTGATGAGGCGGGGATTGCCATTGTGGCTACACAGGGTTCAGAGATCAGAGATCAGAGATCAGATACCCGGCCGTTATAATCAATGCCAGCAGGGTTCCCCATTGCTTTTCCTGCTGATTCCGATCGCGAAAAACTCTCTGCGTCCCGGCTGCCCCTACTCCCATCCAACCAAATGGAGGTTTCCCCGTGAAATTAACCCTTTTCATTGTGTTGATCCTGGTTGTCCTGATCGCGTTCGCATCGGTCACCATCCGCGCGGCCGGAGATAATGACCAGGTTCTGCCCTCGGTCGGGCAGGTTGCGCCCACATTTACGCTACCCTCGCAGGACGGCACGCAGATTTCGCTGGAAAGCTTTCGCGGCAAATGGGTAGTGCTCTACTTCTATCCCAAGGACATGACCTCGGGCTGCACCATCGAGGCGCACAACTTTCAGCGCGACCTGGCGCAATATAACGCCGCCAACGCGGTGATTCTGGGCGTGAGCGTGGATACGCCGGAGAGCCACCAGCAGTTTTGCACCAAGGAAGGGCTGACCTTCCGGCTGCTGGCCGACCCTGAGCACAAGGTTGTGGAGGCCTACGGCTCGCTGGGCCATTTTGCTACATTCACCATTGCCAACCGCAACACGTTTCTCATTGACCCAACGGGCAAGATCGCCATGGTGTGGACCAAGGTCCAGGTACAACACCACTCCGAGGAAGTGCTGGCGGAGCTAAAGCGAAACCAGAGTTAAAGTGCCTTTGATGAGAATGTTCGAGGTGGCTTTTACTTCCACCCCAGCGATGAAGACCTATCGCCGGGGACCCCGGAACGGAAAAAGCCACTTGACGGTATTGCTTTTGGGGTATAGCTACTTTGGTTTCGCATAGGCGCAGGCAAAATCCGGAAAGTAACCCGTCGCAACGAGGGACTCCGTCAATCCTCCACAGAAAGAACGGCCCCCAGGGCGCCTTTAAACCCTTCAACCCGGCAATCACATAGGAGCTTTCATGACCATCCCCGGCAATCCCAAGCAGGAATCCGCTGACGCGACACGCGCGAAAGCCAAATCTGTCAAGCCTCAAGACCAATCCGTCAAGCCGCCGCAAGGCCAGTTCATCAAGCCTCAAGACCAATCCGTAAAGCCGCCTCAAGCGGGATAGGAAGGCGCTCAACCTCCCTGGAGACATCGCAGACCGAGGTCTCAGTCAACCGCATTCAGACGCAAAAAGGCCCGGCTCGCGCCGGGCCTTTTTGCTTGCCTTGAATCTCAGGCTACCGCTGCTACCTGGTTGCCTACTTTGCAGCGGTTGTTACTTCTTCTTCTTCTTTGCAGCTGCCTTCTTTTTCTTGGCAGGCGCCTTCTTTGCTGCTTTCTTAACGGCCAACTTTTTACCTCGTTTGTTAGATTTTTTGGCGCTCTTCTTGCCGGCAACGGCCTTCCTGGCCCGCGCCTTTCCGCCCTTTGCGCCAGCTTTCTTCTTCTTTTTGGCGGACTTCTTTGCGGCCTTTTTGGCCACAGCTTTTTTCGCGGCTGCCTTCTTTACAGCCTTCTTTGCGGGAGCTTTCTTCGCGGCCTTTTTGGGGGCCGGCTTCGATGCTGGTTTTTCCACGGCCACAATCACAGACTCGACAGTCGCTCCCTCATCGTCATCCGAGGAGGTGAGCACGCTATAGGATTCAACTTCTTCATCCTCTTCAAAGTCATTGTGGTCGGACTCAAACGCGGGCGGCTTATAATTTGCTTCGCCGTCGCTCATTGCGTACATCTTTAACACGTCTTCCATCCCATTGCCTCCAGCGGCCTGCCGCTGCAAAATTTTCATCTCCATTATCACGTGGCGGGAAAACCCTGGTTCCGCCCGCGAAAGTATTCTAGCAATAGATTGCACGCAAAGACCATCAATTGACAAGCACGAAATGCAGTTTTTGAAAAATATTATTTTTCGGTATTTGCCTTGGAGGAAGACACGGATTTCTTCGCTGGGGATTTTCCAGCGTTAGCGGCGCTGCTTTTCGTTGTGGCGGCGGATGCGGCGGGGTGATTCACGGGCGGCTTTTTTGCGGCGGGGGCGGTGTTCTTCCTGGGCGCGGCCTGGGGCGTGGAGGGCCTGGCCGTGCTTTTTGCCGGGGCGGACTGCGTATGGGCGCCCGCCTGAGAGCCGGTGGCGCGGTGCGCGCGGGTAGCAGTGTTGTGGACAGTGGCGGGGTCGGCCACATAAAGCCGCTGGCCGGGCTGCACCTTGGTACCTGTTACCTTGTTCCAGCGACGCAACTGGCTCAGCGAGACGCCAAATCGATCCGCAATGGTCACCAGCGAATCGCCTTTGCGCGCCGTGTATATCCTGGTACGCACCGGTTCGGCGACCGGGGCCGCCGGCACCAGCAGCGCCTCAACGCCCTCAATGCCATCGCGCACGCGGATATGATTGGCTGCGGCCAGGGCGGTTTCCGTAACGTGGTAGCGGAGCGCCACCGAGGCCAGCGTATCGCCCTCGGCGACGTGATGGTAGCGCCATGCATTGCGCTTGCCTTCGGGAATCAATGCGATGAGCTGCTGGAAGACCGCCGAGGCGCCGCCGGGCAGATGCAGATCGAACGACATGTCGGGCGGCGTCGTCATGCGCAGCAGGCTGGGATTGAGCGCCGTCAGCTCATCCACCGGAACGCCCACAATATCCGAGACCAGGCGCAGGCTTACCGGGTAGTTGATAGTGACCGTATCGGTTAACACGGGGGGATCAAGAGTGACATCGTCAAAGCCGTACTGCTTCGGATGGTTGGCGATGATGATGGCGGCCAGAATCTCGGGCACGTAATTTTTGGTTTCTTTGGGAAGTTCGCCGCGCTTGTAGAGTTCCCAATAGTCGGCGTAGCCGGTCTTCTCCACCTCTCTCTGGATGTTGCCGGTGCCATGGTCGTAGGCGGCCATGGACAAGTACCAATCGCCCAGTTGGTCATAGATGAACTTCATGTAGCGGGCGTAAGCGCGGGTGGATTTTTCCGGATCGAAGCGCTCGTCAACGTAGGCGTTGCGGACCAGCCCGTAGTTTCCGCGCGGCATGAACTGCCACATACCGCCGGCGTGGGAACGGCGATTGAGGGCTCGCGGCTGAAAGCCCGACTCGGCTACCGCCAGGTAGATAAGGTCCTGGGGCACGCCCTCCTCGGCCAAGATGCGCTGGATCATGGCCTTATAGCGGCCGGCTCGCTCGAAGGAGTGAAGCAGGGTGTTGTGGCCGCGTTGCGTACTGGAGAAAAAGCTGATGTAGGAGGCCACGTATTCGTTGACCACCAGGGGGAGATCGGATTTGGTGGTAGCCAGATCGGCCCTGGCCCTGGCGACGATGTTGGGGTCCACCTCAAAGGTCACGTTCTCAGCCACGTCAGATGGAGTCTCCTCTTCTTTGGGGACAAAGCCGTTGCCCTGCTTGAGAGCTTCCATCTCGAGCGCGTTGACGGCGTCGACGATGCGGTCGAACTCCTCCTGCAACTCGGGAGTGCTCTTGATGTCGATGCCGCTCAAGAGCATCAGGTCGACAGCGCGATCGAACTGCTGCTTGGCCTCGCGCAAACGACCCTTGTGATATTCAGCCTCGCCGCGAGCGTAGGCATCCTCCACCTGCTGAATCAATACGCGGAGCTGCTGTTGCTGACGGGTGGGCGCAGAGGGCGCGGGAGCGGCAGCTTGAGCAGAAGACGGGGCCTGAGTGAGCGCTGGAGCAGTGGCTTGAGGCTGCGCGCCAGGAGAAGCGTTGTTGGACGTAGTGGGGTTGCAGCCCGCCAGCGAGAGAGCCAGCACAGCGCAGCCGATGAATCGATACCACATTCTGCTAAGGCGCATGAAGGATACTGTTGCCCGTCCACTGTAAGGCCGCGGAAGGCTCTATGCCGATGATAAGCTATGGCCTGGAGGCATGCGCGCCGCAAGGGCGCGAAAAGCCTCTTTTTCAAGCCAAATGGACGCTCGCTTCCTCAGAAATTTTGCGATTATCGCTCACATCGACCATGGCAAGTCGACGCTGAGCGACCGTCTGCTGGAGTTTACCGGCTCGGTGACGGGCCGAGAGATGCAGGCGCAGATTCTGGACGACATGGAGCTGGAGCGGGAGCGCGGCATCACCATCAAGGCCCATGCGGTGCGCATGATGTACAAGGCGCACGACGGCAACACATACCAATTGAACCTGATTGATACACCGGGCCACGTGGACTTCAGCTATGAGGTTTCGCGCTCTCTGGCTTCGTGCGAGGGCGCGCTATTGGTGGTGGACGCCAGCCAGGGCGTGGAGGCGCAGACGCTGGCCAACGCATACCTGGCCATCAACCACGGGCTGGAGATTATTCCGGTCATCAACAAAATCGATCTGCCCTCGGCGGACATCGTCCGCACCCAGGAGGATATTGAGAAGGCCGTCGGGCTGGACGCCACCGACGCCATCCCGGTGAGCGCCAAGACCGGGCAGGGCGTGGACGAGGTGCTGGAGGCCATTGTTCACCGGCTGCCGCCGCCCACCGGCGACCCCGATGCGCCGCTGCAGGCGCTTATCTTCGATTCCTGGTTCGATTCCTATCGGGGCGTAATCGTGCTGGTGCGCGTGATGCAAGGCACGATGCGCAAGGGGCAGCGCATTCGCCTGATGTCGAATGGGAAGGCGTTTGAAGTGGAGTCGATGGGCGTGCTGATGCCCAAGCCGGTGGAGATTGGAGAACTGATGGCAGGCGAGGTAGGCTTCTTTGCGGCCACCATCAAGACCGTGAGCGACACCAAGATCGGCGACACGGTTACGGATGACACGCGGCCCGCGGCGGCGCAGCTGCCGGGCTTTGAAGACATCAAGCCGATGGTCTTTGCCGGCCTTTACACGGTGGACTCGCACGAGCACACGCTGCTGCGCGACGCGCTGGAGAAACTGCGGCTGAATGATTCATCGTTCTTTTTCGAGCCGGAGAGCTCGGTGGCGCTGGGCTTTGGCTTCCGCTGCGGCTTTCTGGGCCTGCTGCACATGGAAATTATCCAGGAACGGCTGGAGCGCGAGTACGAACTGGACCTGATTACCACCGCTCCCGGCGTGCGCTACCACATCACGTTGACCGACGGCAGCGTGATGGAAGTGGACAACCCTTCGCGCTGGCCCGAGCCGGGCAACATTGACTCGATCCGCGAGCCGGTGATCACGGCCAAGATCCTGACCAATGAAGAATATGTCGGCGGCATCTTCAAGCTGGTGGAAGAAAAACGCGGCAAGCAGGTGAATTTCGAGTACGTGACTCAGACTCGTGTTTTACTGACCTACGAGTTGCCGCTCAACGAGATTGTGCTGGATTTTTACGACCGGCTGAAGTCGATTTCGCGCGGCTATGCGTCTTTGGATTATCAACTGGCAGGGGAGTGGGAGTCGCCCATGGTCAAGCTGGACATCCTGGTGGGCGGCGAACCGGTGGATGCGCTTTCGGTCATCGTGCATCGCGACTTTGCCTACGAGCGGGGCCGGGCGCTGGTCTCCAAGATGCGCGAACTGATTCCCCGTCAGCAGTTCGAGGTGGCCATCCAGGCAGCCATCGGCGCCAAAATCATATCCCGCGAGACAGTGAGCCCGCTGCGCAAAAATGTGCTGGCCAAATGCTACGGCGGCGACATCACCCGCAAGCGCAAGTTGTTGGAAAAACAGAAGGAAGGCAAGAAAAGGATGAAGCGAATCGGCAAGGTGGACATCCCCCAGGAAGCCTTCCTGGCCATTCTGCGGATTGGCGAAGATTCGCAGAAGTAAGCGTAATCTGCGATCTGATTCACGAATTATTAATCGACTTTTGTGGATAACCCCGGGAAGCCCGCCAATGTGCCCGTGCAGCAGCCCACTGCACACGGAACAGTGCATTCTCCTGGTAGTGATTGATAAATAAGGGGTTATCTTATGTATCAAAAGAGTCAGTTCTTGGCAAGAGAAAAATTTTGATTTAGTTGACAGGATTCACAAAAGTAATCCACAGATATTTCCACAAGATAGCATCGGAAGCTGTGGAGAGGAGGGCATGCGGGAACAAGCGTGAGGAGAGGAAAACTAAGCAGAACGGCAAGAGCCCCGCACGCGGGGCTCTTGCCGTTTGATTTTGGAGAGTGAAGGCTTTAGTTCGCTGGAGGCTTGGCGGCCGGCTTGGCGACTGGCTTGGTGGCTGGCGCCGCCGCTGGCGGGGTCGGAGGAGGGGGCACGCCCGACTTCAGGTTGTAAGCGTCGATGATCTGCTTGGTGATGTCGGTGGCAGGGCTGGCCCAAAGAACCACGGGTGCCTGCTGCTGGCTTCCGGTCACGTCAAAGACCACCGTGTAGCCCTGCTGTTGCGAGTAGTTGGCCAGGACATCGTAGACCTTGGCAGCCAAACCGTTGTAGATCTCCTGCATTTCTGTCTGGAAGTCGTTTTGGGCGTCTTCGGCGGAGCGATCCAACTGCTTCTTTTTGTCGTCGAGAGCCTTGGCGCGAGCCTGCTGTTCGGCGGGGCTCAGCTTGTCGCCCTGCGCCTGGAGCTGCTTGGTCATATTGTCGATCTCTTCGGCGAGAGCCCTCAATTGCTGGCGCTTAGGTTCGTACTTCTTCTGCAGGTCGGAGAAGTTGCGCAGGCCCTCATTGGTTTGGGCAACGGCCACCTGAAAGGCGATTACGGCAATCTTGACGGGACCGGCAGGCGCCGCGGCGGCGGGATTTTGGGCAGAGGCGCTCAGGACAAAACCAGAGGCCAGCGTAAGGATAATTGCAAGCAAGCGCTTCATGCGAGTGTAATGCTCCTTCGGAATTCCTGATTGGCTGTCCGCGTTGAACGCGGAAGCAGATTGTCGCCTCCTGAGCAATCTGCCGTCCTATTCAGAACTCTGCGTCAGATGGGGCAGATGCAGAAAGAGACGCGGACGAAGACGTCAGCAGGAACTAGATGGATTATAGGAGGCGGGGGTGGGAGCGTCAAACCGGCCAAGTGTGAAATTACGGGCAAAGACATTAAAAATCTGCGAAAGACGCAGGTTAGAACCCATATCCATCCTATTAAAGCTCACGACTTGACCCATTACAGCAAAGAAGCCGCCCTTATGGAGCGGCCCCGGATTGCCACTTGAATGCTGTGTCTAGAAGGTGGTGGAAATGGTAAAGCGGTAGGTCTTGCGCGGCTCGAGGAAGGTGTCCCGCGCGCCGTAACCCTGGATAACCTCGGCATAAGTGTAGTCGCCGGCGCCGCCCAGAGGGAACATAGAGCGCGTAATCAGCTCCGCCGAGCAGCTCTGATTTTTGCTCCCAATACCAAGATTGCAGTAAGGCTTCTCATAGAGCCGCAGCGGGTTGTAGGCATAGTAGAAGCGGAAGGGCGCGTTGATGACCGGCATGATCCAAGATAGCTCGGCTCCGGCGGACATGCGCGGGACGAAGTTGGTGCCGGAGATGGGGTGAATATTGCGCTGGAAGCCGACCAGCGAACCGGGAATGCCGCCCTGGCATGCGCCGTTATTCCACACCGGGCAACCATAGAGGGGAGCGATGAGCGAGTCAAAACCCTGCGGACTCTGCTTCAACTGCCCCTTGTTGAAGGCCGTGTTGACGCCAAAGTCATCAAAGAAAGAGAAGGTGACCGGGCCGGCGATGGGAATGCGGTACTCAATATTGGAGGTAAAGCTGGTATCGCCGCCGATGGAGGCGATGCCGTAAATCGGCAGGGGCACCTGGATACACTGGTTCAACTGCGGATTATTGGGATCGCGCGGCACACAAGTGCCGTCGGGATTGGTCAACTGCACATTGACGCGGGTGGGCACATAACCATAGGGGGTGGCGGAACGGACGTCAAAACCGCGCAAGTCACCCTCGCCGCCGGCGTAGAAGCGGTTATTGGGCGGGGCCACGTCGCCTCCATATCCCATCACATATCCCAACTGCGCGCGCATGCCGAGCACGTTGCGCCCGGCGGGCGAGGGTATCAGGTAGTGCATGGGCATGAACTGTTTGTACGCCACTATGGGCGCTATATAACGCACGTTACCCCAAATGCCAGAGGTCTGGAGCACGGCGGTGTATTCCTTGCCAGAGCGCGGGCGCATGGGGTTGTTGATGGTGTTGTACATGTAGCTGAGGGAGACGTAGCTGTTGATGATGCCTGCCAGCGCGTTGGAACCCTGAATGCCCGAGCGGAAGCTGATGGTCTGGAAATAGGTTTGTGAGGCGGTGCTGAAGGCGGTAATCGTAGCCTTGCTCAGCGAGTAAGTAAAGCCGACGCGCTGGAAGGCATGGCGCTTGAGCGGATAGCTGACCGAGAAGTTGAGGCCGGTGGAGGCCTGGTTGTAGTTCTGGACCAACGACGACTGCGCCGCGGTCAGGTTAGCCGACTGGCCGGTGGTTGCCTGATAGTTCTTGGCGGCGTTGTAGTCCTGCTTGTTGTTGTAAATCTGGAAGCCGACATTGAGCGGTCGGTTGCGCACATAGGGCTGCGTGAAGGCGAACATGAAGGTGCGGCTGACGTTGCCCAGATTGCCCTGCAGGCTGAGCGTTTCGCCCAGGCCGAGGAAGTTGTTGGTCTGGTAGTTGACGCCCAGGAAGGCGCCGGAGAGGCCGCTCACGCCGCCGTTCAAGCCAATGGAGTTCTTGCCCTTCTCCTTGACTTTGAGCAGCAGTTCCACGGTGCCGGCTTCGACATCCTGGTGAGCTTCGGAGTCCTGATCGACTTTAAGCGGTTCAAAGTACTCGAGCTGGTTGAGGCGGAGCAGGCTGTACTCCCAAAGTTGCGAATTGTAGACCTGGCCTTCCTCCAGCATCAGCTCGCGGCGGATGACCTTGTCACGGGTGATGCGGTTGCCCTGGAACTCGATGCGGGAGACGTAAAAGGGCTTGCCCTCATCGATGTCAATGCTGAGCGAGACAGTCTTTTTCTGGTCGTCAAACACAGGCTTGGGAATGGCGCCGAAGTTGATGTATCCCAACTGGCCGTACGCCTTTTTGAGGTTCTCCAGACCTTTGGCGATCAGCGTAGCGTTGAACCAGTCGCCGTCCCTTACGGCAAAGGTGGCGCGCAGCGCCTTGACGTTGGATACAGCCTTGTTGCCGGTAAAGGTGATGGTGCCGAGCCGGTAGCGCGCACCCTCTTCAATGGGCATGAGGATGTCGATGCGCTTGCCCTTGTTGGGCCGGAAGGTAAACCAGTTCAGCCCGCCCTCGTCGCGAATCTGCGTTTTGGGCTCTTCAATGGCGGTGTTGTAATAGCCCTTGTCGCGGTAGGCCTGGCGCACCCGCTCAGTATCTTCCTCGAGCTTGCTGGCGTCGAAGGTCTGAGCAAAGAGATTCTCGAAGATGATCGAATAGGGAATGCCGATGGGCCTCAGGTTCTTCATGGAGCGGCGCAGAAGAAGCGAGCTAATATGCGGGTTGCCAGTGAACTTGATCTGGCCCACTTTGACCGTGGGGCCTTCCTTGACGTTGAAGTTCACCTGCACCGAGGCCGGAGGGATGGTCTTGACCTCAGTTTTGATGGTGGCAAACTGGTGGCCATGCTCGGAAAGCATGTCCTTAAGGACGGTCTCGGCGTGCTTAATCTTGGTCGGATCGTACTGGCTCTCCACGGAGAGCGCAACCTTTTCCTTCTTGAAGCGGTCGAGCACGTCCGACACGGAGACGGCATTGAGCCCCTTGTAATTGATCTCGCGGATGGTGGGCCTTTCCCGGACAAAGATGTTCAGGATGATGCCCTTCTCCGAGTCCTCGCGCTCGATGCGCACATCGTCGAAGTACGAGGTGTTCCACAGCGAGTTGAAATCTCGCTCGATGGAGACCGGGTCGTAGGTATCGCCGACATGGGTAAATAGCCGCGCCAGCACGGTCTCTTTGGGGATGCGCCGGTTGCCGATAATCCGAATGGAATCGATGGTCTGCGGCTGCTGGGCAAGGGCTGAGGCGGCGGAGAGCGCCAGCGCGAGCGCAAGCACCGTGCGCGCCAGACGGCTGGTGTTCCGCAAGACGCGGGAGATGGAAATGTGCTTGATCTTCACCGGGCGGGAGCCCTGCGCTGAGCACACGTACTGGTGCGGTCCATAGTTCGCCATCACGTTCGGCTTCACGGGAAAAATATCGACACCCTCGCTGCTGAAAATCTGGTTCTGCCTACAGGAAAGACCAATTTTATCACCCCAGCGACATGACCCGCCGCCGAGAACCCCGGCAACCACCCCAGCGAAAAGACTCTTCGCCAAGTGCCCCGGAGTGACCACCCCATGGACGAAGACTGTTCACGGGGGCTCCAGAGCGAATAGGGACCTATCCCACAGTCTAACGGACGCGGGCGGGTCAGGAGGCATATCTCAGCCGCCGGACACGGCTATGTCCATTTTTAGACGCAGGCTGGGTACACAGGACAGCCTCTATAGGCCTAGGTTTTGCGGAGATGGAGTAGGCGCCAAGGACAGTTTGAAACGGCACCAGGGCTTGCCTTCTCCCAAAAATAAACCTTCAATTACGAAAATAATCACGAATATTCTCTTTTTCGCCGCTCTGGCATACCCCTGCGGTATGCTTTTCCTAATCCGGCTTGCAGTCGACTGTGACTAGTATGCGAAAAGGCCAGGCTGGAGGAGGCTCAGAATGGAGATGGAGACAGAAGAACGCCGGGATATCTCCATGATTCTGATCCGGGTGATGGTGGGCCTTGTCTTTCTGCTGGAAGGCAGCCTCAAGTTCCTCCGCCCCGAAGAGCTGGGCTCGGGGCGTTTCGAGGCGCTTGGCCTGCCCTTCCCACATTATCTGGCGCCGTTAGTAGGCGGGGTCGAGATCGGCGCAGGCGCGGCTATTCTGCTGAACTTCTATGCCGGCGATGCGGCGCTGGTGCTGCTGATAGTCATTGCCACGGCCCTGATAACCACCAAGTTCCCCATCCTGCTGGGCAGGCCGCTGGGCCCGTTTCCGCTGGAAAAGCTCAAGGAGTACGGCTGGCTGAGCTTTTTCCACCAGGCGCGCACCGATTTTTGCATGATTTTTGGCCTGCTGGCCATCCTGATCGACTCCGGCCTGAAGGTGGGCCACAAACGGCGCTGGTATCAAACCGGGCCGAACTAATCCCCCATTTTCGATTGCGCTCAGGGCAGGCTCTCGCGGAGCCTGCCCTTGCCGCAGAGTGGGGAAGGAACGTTTCGCAGCCTACTCGACCGGAGGCGCAAGCAAGAGCACGTAGATCAGCAAGGCCACGCCGATAAAGCCGGGAATCAGGCCTACCAGAGCTACCTGGGGGCTGACCAGAGCCCACAGAAAGATTGTCAGGCCAAGGCCCAAGCCGATGTTGACTAGGCCGCCAACCTTCATGCCTTCGCGGGCCTTGACCCGCTTCATCCGCTCCTCTTCCTTCAACAGCTCGATGGCCGCCTTGGCGCCCTCGCCCGATGACTCGGTGATCCGACGCAAGGTTTCCGATTTGTAGAAGGCCTCGCGTTCCTTTTGCCGGGTGCCGAACCAGACGGCGAAGCTGACAAACGTAAACACCGACACGATAGCCACTATCGGAACCAACATAGCAAAAATCGGAACCAACATATCTTCCTCCTTGCCGGGGAGTCTTCCCCATGCGATTGGTAGGACAGCAGGTACGCGAATCCGGTTGCATAATTTCAAAGAAGGGCGATTTAGAGAGAAAATGCAACCAAAGCAGGATAGAGTTGGTCATACTTACTGCAGAGGCATAACCTCAGGATGAACACCGCAACCATCGCCGAGAACAACAGGGCCGCCGCCGACCTTGCGGATGTTGCGCGCGTTCTGGATGGCGATACGCAGGCATTCGAGGGGATCGTCCGCCGCTGGCAGGGACCGCTGATCAATATGGCGTGGCGCTACTGCCGCGATCGCGGGCGCGCCGAAGAGATGGCCCAAGAGGCTTTTTTGCGCGCCTGGCGCGGGTTGAGCCGCTGGCGGCGGGAGTCGAGTTTTTCCACCTGGCTGTTTGCGCTGGCGGCCAACGTCTATCGCACCGAGCTGAAGCGATTCCCCACGGAGACGCTGCCGCTGGAGGCAGCGCCCGAGCCAGCGGGCCTGGCAACGCAGCATAGCGAGCTGGCCGCGCAGTTGAGCCAGGATGCGGTGCGCCGCGCCGTGCTGGCGCTGCCCGTACGCTACCGCGAGCCGGTGGTTCTCTTCTATTTTCACGAGATGGACGTGGCCGCGGCAGCGCGCACGATGGGGATGCCCGAGGGAACCCTGAAGGCTCGCCTCTCCCGGGCGCGGGAGCTGCTGCGACAGCGATTTCCGAGACTGGAAGAGGAGCACAACGCCCACCCTAGCCGCAAAGACAAGAACGCGGCAAGGGTGGGGCACCCACATTTTAGTAAAAGTGAAGTTGCTGAAGAGACAGGAAGGGAGGCCGCACGATGAATCGAGCCAAAACAAGCCGCAGCGAAGCCGAGCACGCGAGGATCGAGATGGAGATTAACCAAATTCTGGCGACGGAAGAAGAGTTGCTGCCCTCCTCGGGCTTTGCGAGCGCGGTGATGGAGCGCGTACGGCAAGAGGCCGCGCTGCCCGAGCCGATTCCCTTCCCGTGGATTAAAGCGATTCCCGTTCTTTTGCTGGCCGGCGGAGGAATCGTATGGAGCGTTGTTGAGATGGTTCGACTTGGAGGGCCGGGGCTGAGGCTGACTGGACTCAGTCAGTCCGCGCAGAGCTGGCTGACGAATCCACTGGCAAATCTTTCCGCGGCACAAGCGCGTCCCGTCGAGCAGGCCGGATGGGTGGCGCTGGCGCTGGGGACATCACTTGTTTCCTGGTTGCTTTCGCGCCGCCTGGCCGGGCGCGGAGGGCTGCTGTAAAGCGAAACCAGAGTAAACGTGCCCTAGTTGAGAGTGTTCCAGGTGGCTTTTTCTTAAGGAAAAAGCCACTTGGCGGGGTAGGCTCCGGGGAAAGCTACTCTGGTTTCGCTGTAGCATTCTCGTCGCAGGAGGCAACCGTAATGGCCGACGCCTTTGACCTGGAACGCTTTGTGAGCGCACAGGCCGCGGTCTATCCGCGGGTTGTGGAGGAGTTGCAGGCGGGAGAGAAGCGCAGCCACTGGATCTGGTTCATCTTTCCGCAGATGAAGGGGCTGGGGCACAGCTCGCAGTCGGAGTATTACGGCATCGGCTCGCTGGATGAGGCGGCGGCCTATCTGCGGCATCCGGTACTGGGTGAGCGGCTGCGGCAATGCACGCGGCTGGTGACGCAGGTGGAGGGTCGTGCCATCAGCCGGATTCTCGGCTACCCCGACGATTTGAAGTTCAGCTCGTCTATGACGCTATTTGCACGCGCCGCCGAAGAGGTTGGTTTCGACGCAGCCGAATTCAACGAAGCGCTGAAGAAATACTTTGGCGGCGAAGGCGATCCGCTGACGATGGCGATGCTGCGGTAAGCCCTGCGTTCTACGCCCCAAACTACTTGTGTTTGGCTAGCGTATCTAGTCCCCGCTATACTCGCAGGGACTATTTTTTGTCCAGGTCTTGTTCTCTGTGTCAGGATGGAAGCAGCGGTTGAGAGAGGATTCAAAGGCGCGGAAAAGAAGTTTGCGCAGAATCACAACTTTTCACAAATTCTAAGGTTTAACTGAAGGGAAATCCCTATCCAGTCCTAAGGAAGGCCGATGATGAAGAAAGCCGCCCTGATTATCCTGCTTGCGGGCATTGCCCTGTCGCGATTATCCGCCCAGCAGCCGGAGGCAACCCCTTTCACACAACCGCAACCAGCGGCACAGGAGCAACCCGCGCAGCCCGCCACGCCGGCTCAGGCTCCGAGCGCTGCGCAGGTTCCGAATGCAGCGCCGCAAGCGCCCGCGCAAACCGCATCTCCTGCGCAAACTCCGAATGCGGCACCAGCGCTGAACCCGGCGCAAGCGCCGAATGCGACGCAACCTGTCAGTAACGGCACTGGCGGCTACACGATGCGGATTACATCGCGCCTGGTGGTGCTGGACATGGTTGTGGTGGACAAAAAGGGCGCGGTGGTCAAGGACCTGCAACGCGGCGATTTCAGCGTGGAAGAGGCCGGCGAGCCGCAGACCATTCTCAATTTTGAAGAGGCCGGCGCGCATATTCCAAGCCCGGAGATCAACATCAACTCCACCGCCGCTCTCGACCGCCTGGCGCCGAATGCTCCCGTCGACATTATTCTGCTCGACGAGTTCAACACGCGATTCGAAGACATGGCGTTCGCGCGCTATTCGCTGAAGAAGTATCTGGACAAGCAGCCGGATAAACTCGTTACGCCGACGATGCTGATCGCGGTCAGCTTGCAGCACTTTACCGTGTTGCACGACTACACGCAAAACAAGGAAGAGATTCTTTCAGCGCTGAAACATCATTTTGCGGCAAATCCCTGGCAGGTTAACCAGGGAGCGTGGGTGGGCGAGCGCTACGCCACGGCCTTCATTACTTTGCGGCGCGTGGCGCAGGCGGTGATGGGCCATCCCGGCCACAAAAACATGATCTGGCTCGGCCGCGGCTTTCCGCCGTCGCGCTATATGACCTGGTCCCTGGACACGGAGAACCGGATTCACAATGCCGTGCAGGATTGCGTGAATGTGCTGCGGGATGCGCGAGTCACGCTTTACACCATTGATCCCGCGGGTGTGATGATAGACCCGGGCGCTTACGGCGGCGACCCCCTGGTCGATCCGTTTGGGGGCAACTACGAGTTCAACCGGATGGCGAAGGCGACTGGCGGCCGGACCCTCTACGGCCGCAACGACGTGGATGCGGAGGTCCAGACCGCCATTCAGGACGGAGCGAATTTCTATACGCTCACTTACCGGCCAACGAATAACACTCACGATCCGCAGAAATTTCGCAGAATCAAGGTCACCGTGGACCGGCCCGATCTCAAGGTCATTACGCGGGAGGGCTATTACCTGGAGTATGGCCCGGGGCGGGTGAATCCGGAGAACCCGTCGCGACGTCTGCTCGTCGATCTGGCTGCCGCCGACTATAGCAATATGGTCTATGACGGCGTTTCCGTCACCGCACGGCAAGTGGCCACCGATCCTGAAACGTTTATGGTGAATGTCGATGGCCGCGGGCTGGTGTGGTCGCCCACGACAGAGAGCCAGCCGCGTCAAACCGAGGTAATTCTGGACATATCGACTTTTGACAAGAAGGGCAAGGAACTCAAGCGGGAAGGGAAGCTCTTGAAATTTGCCGCTCCTCCCTCCGTCCCACCCACCGGCCGGATACTTAGGAACCTCAATATTCCCTGCAAGATCGATCACAACCCGAAGGTGGTTCACGTTCGTTTTACGGTTCGCGTGTCGGCTACAGGGCGCATTGGGACGGCGGATTTCATGCTGGGACAAGAGGCAGTCAAGGAAGCGCCGAAGAAATAGGCGGGCAGGCTAGTTATTTCGTTCCTGCGTGTTTTGCCCCGAAATCCCTGAGTTTGGCGAGAAGCGCGGCGGCCTTGCCGGAATCGATGGCTTCGGCGCCCTGCCGGACGCCTTCCTTCAAATCGGCGGCGAGGCCTGCGACTACGAGGGTTGCGGCGGCGTTCAGCAGTACAATATCGCGGCGCGCGCCGGGGACGCCGGTGAGCACGTCGTAGAGCAGGGCGGAGTTGGTGGCGACGTCTCCGCCGGTGAACTGGTCGAGCGTGGCGCGGGGCAGCCCCGCCATCTCCGGCGTGATGCGGGCGGCGTGCAGGGTGGATTCGCCGCCGGTCTCGGATTCTTCAATGCGCGCCACAATGGACTCGCCGGTGGTGGTCAGCTCGTCGATGCCATCTGTACCGTGGACGACGAAGGCGCGTTTGGCGCCCAGAGCCGCGAGCGTGCGGCCCACCAGCAAAACCTTGCTGGGCGCGAGGACGCCGATCACTTGAGAGCGCGCGCCGGCGGGATTGGTCAGAGGGCCGCAGAGATTGAAGATGGTGCGGAAGCCGAGCGCGCGGCGCAGAGACCCCAGAGACTTCATGGCCGGGTGATAGAGCGGTGCGAAGAGAAAGACGAAGCCGGTCTGGCGGAGACATTCGACGGCTAGCTCCGGACCTAGCTCGATGGGCACGCCGAGAGCCTCGAGCACGTCGGCCGCGCCGCAGAGAGAGGTAACGGCGCGATTGCCGTGCTTGGCGACCTTGGCTCCGGCTGCCGAGGCTACCAGCGCCGCGCCGCAGGAGATGTTGAAGGTAAGCGGACCGCCGCCGCCTGTGCCGACGGCATCGACCAGCTCATCGCGCACTGCGGACGTGAAGGGAAGCGGAGTAACGCGGCGGCGCATCACATCGACAAAGCCGGCCAGCTCCGGGGCCAGTACGCCACGGGTGGCGAGAACGGCGAGCAGCGCCGCGGTCACCACCTCGGGCACTGCGCCAGAGAGGATCTCCTCCAGCGCGCCGGCCGCCTGCTCGCGGGTCAGCGACGCGCCATCCTCGGCCATCGGCTTCAACAGCTCTTTTAATGAGGCCATATGTTTATGATAGTGGCCGCGCGCTGCCCCGCGCCGTATGACCACTCGCGCTTACGCGCGCCAGCGCCGCCGCGCCGTGAGCAGAGCTGCGACGCCGGAGCCGAGCAGCAGCAGGCTTGCCGGCTCGGGAACAACCGGCGCACCGGTCTCCTGCCACGTGCCTGCTGTGAGGGATTCTCCTCCGTAATTCCCCGTGGAATCGTCTGTAATACCCATTTCCACAAACTCACCAGCCGAATTGATCGCCTCGATACCATATTCAGTGGAAGAAGGTTCATAAAATAAAATGATCTCCCAGAACTCGATATTGCTGCTGGGGTCCGTCTCCAGTTCAATGAAACCAAACCCCGGACTGATTGAGGAAAAGGTATTCACCCCGTTGGAAGCCGTCCAGGAATCCAGCGTAGACGGAGTCGCATAAGAGGGATCTAAAATATAGCTCGTATTCGCCGCCAGCGGCGCGGAGAGGTCTAGCGTGATGGCGATATAGTCGCTGGTGCTGTAAGGGTATGCCGCACTGGAAGTGGTGTAGGTGAAATCTGTGCCCGTATAGGTATAAGTGGTATCTGCCGCCATAGGCAGCGCGAACAGGAGTGAGGCGAAAAACACGTAGAAAAACCTGTACCGCATTGACATAAATCCTCCTCAGTCGAAGATCTCCAACAACAAACTGAGAGTAAAGAGGAGGAACTCAATTTGTGTTGTGCTTTAAATCTATATGACATTATAGCATTTTCATTGCCAGATTTAAAGTTGCAAATAGCCTGGAATGTGCGGGGCTTTGCACCCGACGGCGACCAAAATGCACAGATTTGCACACGGTGTGGTATTTATTTACCCACCAGACCGCCCGCGCGGATTTCTTCCAGCGCGCCGGCCGCTTGCTCACGGGTCAGCGCCGCGCCGTCCTCGGCCAGCGGCTTCAACAGTTCCTTCAAAGAGGCCATATTCTATAGTAGCGGCGCACAGCGGAAAGTCACGTGACAAAACCTGGTGCGCTGCCATCGTTTGCCGGTTGTTCGGCGGGCAGGATAATATTTGAATACCGCTAATACTGTCCTGTCTCACCGGAACCCTTTGGGGCCGGCGAAGAATCCGCAGGGACGGCGGAGAGAACGGTAGCTACCAACATGAAGATTCACGAGTATCAGGCAAAGGAAATCCTGACGAAGTACGGCGTCTCCGTGCCCCGGGGCGAAGTGGCCAACACGCTGGAGGAAGCCTCGGCGGCGGCCCGCAAACTTTTTGCCGGGGGCGCCTCAGGCGTCGTGGTCAAGGCGCAGATTCACGCAGGAGGCCGCGGCAAGGGCGGCGGCGTGAAGGTGGCGCGCACTCAAGAAGAGGCCGAGCAGTATGCCAGGCAGATTTTGGGCATGACGCTGGTGACGCACCAGACCGGGCCGCAGGGGCAAAAGGTGCAGCGGCTGCTGATCGAGGAGACGGCGGCCATAGATCGCGAGCTGTACCTGGGCATCGTGCTCGACCGCGTGACAGGCAAGCTGGTCTTCATGGCATCGCAGGCCGGCGGCATGGAGATTGAGGTGGTGGCCGCCAAGACTCCGGAGGCGATCTTCAAAGAGACGATTGACCCGGCGGTGGGCTTCGGCGCGTGGCAGGCGCGCAAGCTGGCCTTTGCTCTGGGACTAAAGCCGACACAGATCAACGCGGCGGTGGCGTTTTTGCAGAGCCTCTACAAGGCCTACATCGAGACTGATGCCTCGCTGGTGGAGATCAATCCATTCATCACGACGACGGACGACAAGCTCTTTGCGCTGGACGCGAAGATTACCTTTGACGACAACGCGCTCTTCCGCCATGCGGAGATCAAGGCTCTGCGCGACACGGCAGAGGAGGACCCGCTGGAGGTGGAGGCGAGCAAGTATTCGCTTAACTACATCAAACTGGACGGCTCTATAGCCTGCATGGTGAACGGCGCAGGGCTGGCCATGGCGACGATGGACATTATCAAGTACGCCGGCGGCAGCCCGGCGAATTTTCTGGATGTGGGCGGCGGGGCGACGCAAGAGCAGATTGAGCACGCCTTCGAGATTCTGCTTGCCGATGCGCACGTGAAGGCGATCTTCATCAACATTTTCGGCGGCATTCTGCGCGTGGACCGTCTGGCAACGGGCGTGGTGGCGGCGACGCGCAATCTGAAGGTGAAGGTTCCCATTGTGTTGCGCCTCGAAGGCACGAATGTGGAGGAGGGCCGCAGGATTCTGAAGGATTCGGGATTGAATTTTCAAGTGGGCGAAACGATGAATGACGCGGCAGAGCTGGCGGTGAAAGCGGCAACAGTGTGATTGTGAGTGTGAGTGTGAAGGGGAGAGAGATGGCAAAGTCTTTTCGTGAACTATTGGTTTGGCAAAAGGGGATCCAGTTGTCGGTTCTTGTTTACCGGCTATCCAAGCAGTTTCCTCGCGAAGAGACCTACGGACTCTCGAACCAGATGCGGCGGGCGGCAGTATCAATACCAAGCAATATTGCCGAGGGCGCGGGACGTCTGAACACTCAGGAATACAAACAGTATCTTGGCATTGCCAGAGGGTCGAGTTTTGAACTACAAACACAGTTGACCATTGCCAGGGAATTGGGATTCGGAGATATTGAGCAGCTTCACGAAGCCGAGTCAATATGTGATGAGATAGGGAGGATGCTCTTCGGAGTCATTCAAACGCTAGGTACTAAACATGAAGAGCCCACGGATACCTCCCAACCCTCGCACTCACACTCACCCTCTCACTCAAAACTAGGAGCTCGTAGCTAGGAGTTAATTTCAATGGCAGTGCTGGTAGATAAGAATACTCGACTCATTGTGCAGGGAATTACCGGCAAGGAAGGCACCTTCCACGCCATGAGCTGCGCGGAGTATGGAACGAAGGTTGTGGGCGGTGTGACGCCGGGCAAGGGCGGGACGACGCACGAGGGCTGGCCGGTCTTTAACACCGTGGCCGAGGCCGTGGCGAAGACCGGGGCCAACGCGACGATGATTTTTGTTCCGCCGCCATTTGCTGCCGACGCCATTCTCGAAGCCGAGGATGCGGGGATTCCGCTGATCGTATGCATCACCGAGGGCATTCCCACGCTGGACATGGTGAAGGTGTGGGCAAAGCTGAAGGATTCGAAGTCGCGGCTTATCGGACCAAACTGCCCCGGAGTCATCTCTCCGGGCAAGGCTAAGATTGGCATCATGCCGGGGCGAATTCACAAAGAGGGAAATATCGGCATAGTCTCCCGCTCGGGAACGCTGACCTATGAGGCGGTGTATCAGCTGACGCAGCGGGGCATTGGGCAATCGACCGCGATTGGCATCGGCGGCGACCCGATTATCGGCACTACGCACATCGACGCGCTGCGTCTGTTCAATGGCGATCCGGAGACCGAGGCGATTATTCTAATCGGCGAAATCGGCGGAACGGCGGAAGAGGCAGCGTCGGAGTTTGTGAAAAAGCACGTGAAGAAGCCGGTGGTAGGCTTCATCGCCGGGCAGACCGCGCCTCCGGGCCGTCGCATGGGCCACGCGGGGGCCATCATCAGCGGCGGGCAAGGAACGGCAGCGGAGAAGATGAAGGCCATGACTGCGGCGGGGATTCACGTGGTAGTTTCGCCGGCGGAGATTGGGGCGACGCTGGCCAAAGTGATTGGAAAAGGCTAGAAGAACAGCTGTCAGCAATCAACAAACAGCTAACAGCAAAAGCAAAAAGCAAAGGCTCACTGCGATGGTGGGCCTTTGTGTTTGCTACCGAGTAAGCCTCACCAAACCCTGCACGGTTTGGGGTTCACCATGGCCGCGGTCTTCTTGCAACTGAAGCTTTTGGCGAACTCCGGAAGATCCTGGAGCACGGTGTTGGTGCGGTACTCGTCGGGGGCGTGGGGATTGCTCTGCGCCTGGGTGCGCAGTTGCTCGGGGCGTGTCTGCGTGCACCACTGCTGCGCGTAGGCGATCCAGAAACGCTGATCGGGCGTGTAGCCGTCCATGGTGGAGGTCATGTCAACGTGCGCGGCCTGAGCCTTGTCAAGCCAGGCCAGCCAGGCCAGCCATAGCCCGCCCAAATCGGCCAGGTTCTCGCCCAAAGTGAGCTTGCCATTGAGATGAACACCGGGAACGGCCTCGATGGCGTCGTATTGCCGGACCATGCAGTCGGCGCGATCCTTAAACTTGGATTCATCTTCCTTGGTCCACCAGTTGCTCAGGTTACCTTCCATGTCGAACTGGCGTCCCTCGTCGTCGAAGCCATGAGTCAGCTCGTGGCCGATGGTGGAGCCCATGTCGCCGTAGTTGGCCGCATCGTCCTCCTTGCCGCTGAAGAAGGGAGCTTGCAGGTAGCCGGCGGGAAAGTTCACGTTGTTCATCTGCGGGTCGTAGTAGGCGTTCACGGTGGGCGGGGTCATCTCCCACTCGCCCTTGTCCACCGGTTTGCCGATCTTGGCCAGGTCGCGCGCAAACTCGAACTGATGAGCACGCATCTGGTTGCCCAGGGCGTCGCCGCGCACGATGGTGAGCGAGGAGTAGTCGCGCCACTTGTCGGGGTAGCCGATCTTGTTCATCACGCCATGCAGTTTCTCCTTGGCGCGTATTTTGGTGGCGGCGCTCATCCAGTCGAGACTGTCGAGGTCTTTGTCCATGGCCTTCTCAATAGCCAGAGTCATGTCGAGGGTGCGTTGCTTTTCCTCGGGCGAGAAGTAGCGCGCCACATAGACCTGGCCCAGAGCCTCGCCCAGTTCCTGGTCAACGCGCCGGGTGCAGCGCTTCCAGCGCTCCTGCTGCTTCTCTGCGCCGTTGAGAATGTGCGCGTAGAAGTTCCAGTTCTCCAGGTCGAAGCTCTCCGGAAGGCTGGTGCCCGCGAAGGCGTGGAGCAGGTGCCAGCGCAGATAGGTGCGAATCTGCGCGATAGGCGTGTCGGCGACGAGAGCATTGAACTCGGCAAAGAACTTTGGTTCCATGTCGTTGGCCTTGCCGGCGGCGGGAGCGTGCGCGGCGGCAACGTAATTGGCGAGCGAGAAGTTCGTCAGCTCCTTGCCAAGACTCAGCACGTCGGTGGGGTGGTTGAGGTTTTGCGGGTCGCGCTGCTCGGTCATGGTGAGCGAGGCCTTGGCGAGGCGCGTCTCGATGGCCAGCACAATTTCAGCGTCTTTGGCGGCCTTCGCCTCCGGCTCGCCGGCCAGCATGAAGATCTTCTTCACGTGGGCCACGTACTGCTGGCGCTGCTCGACGGATTTGGCGTCGGTGCGGGTGTAGTAGTCGCGCTCAGGAAGACCGAGGCCGCCGGCGCCATAGAAGCTGATAACGGAGGTCGAATCGGCGAAATCCTGATTCGAGCCCATGCCGAAGAAAGCGCGTACGCCGATGGAGTGCAGATGCGCCAATAGCGCGGGCAACTGCTTTCGCGACTTGAGGTGGGCGATGCGGTCCAGCTCCGGCTGAAGTGGCGCGAGACCCAGCTTGTTCACCGTGGCAGTGTCCATGCAACTCGCGTACTCGTCGCCGATTTTTTGCTCGTTGGCGCTGCGTGTGGCTACGGGCGCGGAGGTTTCCTCGAGGATTTGCTTCAGGTGGAGGCGATTCAGCTCGGCCAGCTCGGTAAAGCGGCCATAGGAGGCCTGGTCGGGGGGCAGCGGATTGCGCTTGAACCAGCCGTTGCAACTGAAGCGGTAAAAGTTTTCGCAGGGGTCTACGGATTTGTCGATGAGCGACGGATCGAAGACGCGCAACTCGGGCGCTGCCGCAGGGGCGGAGGCGGTGGTTTGGCAAAGGGCGGGTGCGGCCATCAACGCGGCGGCGATGACGGCGGCCGACACGATCAGAGAGCGATAGGGTGAAACGGCGAAGCTGAACATGCGAAAACTTTAGCAGATTCGGCGCCTTGCAGGCAGCAGCCCTTCGCATCTCGGCGCAGACTACAATGAGAAGACAGGCAGAATTCCCCACAGGAGAAGATATTCAGTGGCGCAACGCACACTCAGCATCGTCAAGCCGGACGCGGTCCGCAAAGGTTTTACCGGAGCCATTCTGGCCGAGATTGAAAAGGCCGGCTTTCAGATCGTGGCCATCAAGAGGCAATCGATTTCAAAGGAGCAGGCCAAGGGCTTCTACGCCGTGCATGTGGGCAAGCCGTTTTTTGAGGGACTCTGCGAGTACATGTCCTCGGGGCCGCTGGTCCTGATGGTTCTGGAAAAAGAGAATGCCATCGCCGACCTGCGCAAGCTGATGGGCGCGACCAACCCGGCCAACGCTGAAGCGGGAACCATCCGCAAAAAGTATGCTGCCTCGATTCAGGAGAACGCCATTCACGGATCGGATGGCGAGGAGACGGCGGCCTTTGAGATTGGCTACTGGTTTGCAGGGTACGAGCTGATTTAACGATTCCACCGATGAAAATGAAGCCCCGTTCAAGCCGGAGTTGAACGGGGCTTTTTCTGCGCAATAAAAACTCTTACCGCTTGCCCTGGATGGTCTTGGGGTTGACGCCGGACTTTTTTGCGGCGCGACGGGCGGCGATTTCGTGCATCTCCTTGCCGATTCTGGACTGATTAATGCCCAACTGAATGGCCAGGCTGATGATGTTCATAGTGCACCAGTAGAGTGCCAGGCCGGAGGCGAAATGCAGCATGGTGAAACCGAAAATGGCGGGCATCATGATGGCCATCATCTTGCGCTGCGTGGGGTCCATGCCCGGTGAGGGGGTGATGAGCTGGACTATGAACATGGTGACGATGATGAGGATGGGCAGGATGTATTTGGGATCGGGCGTGGAGAGGTCGGTAAGCCAGAACCACGGGGCCTGGCGCAGCTCGACGGCATTGAGCAGGACGCGATAATAGGCGAAGAACAAGGGCATCTGGATGAGCATGGGCAGGCAACTGCCGTACATGTTGACGCCCTCGGCTTTGTAGAGGGCCATCATCTCGGTGTTCATCTCAGCGCGCTTGGGGTCTGTGGGCTTGAGGTGCTTATAGCGCTGCTTAATGGCCTCGACCTTGGGCTGGATGCGCATCATCTTGAGCGAGGACTTCATCATCATGAAGCGCGTAGGCAGCATGAGGAGGTTGAAGATGACGGTGACAATGATGATAGCCCAGCCCCAGTTGTAGGCACCAGGGCCCATCCAGATGCGCAGGTAGCGCAGGGCCAGGTAAAGAGGCTTGGCAATGATGGTGAGCCAGCCGAACTGGATGAGCGGCTCAAGCGTGGGGCCGGTGGGCTTGCCATCGGGGCCGGTCGAGTGGATGGCCTTGAGCACATCGGTTTCTTTAGGTCCGGCAAAGAGGCGCACGCGGGTCGAGCCGCTGATGTCTCCCACTGCCAGTCCCAGCACGTCGGCGGGCTTCTTCTGGCTGTTGGGGTCGCTCGGGTCGGTGGGCAGTTCAATCTGATTGTGCAGCGTGACCACGGTGGTCCGCGCGGGCGCGTCAGGCAGGAAGGCGGCGGCAAAATAGAGATCACTGACAGCCGCGTAGTCGAAGGGCTGGGTGAGCGTGGCGCCGCCGCTTACCCCTGGAGACGACCAGAACAAGAAACCTGATGGGTTGGGAGAGAGCGAGTCGTCCTTGCCGTCCAGCGACCAGACAAACTTTCCGTAGGAGAAGTGCATAGCTTCGGTCTGGTCGCCGAGACCGCCGGGCCAGGCCAGCAGGGCGCGAACCGGTATGCCATCGCGGTGAACCTCGATCTCGGCCGTCACCACGTAGCTCGCATCGAAGCGGAAGGTCTTCACCACATCCAGTCCGTTAGCGGCGTAGTGGAAGGTGATGGAGGCAGGGGCCTGCAAAGCGCCGTCGGCGCCGATCGTGCCATTGGTGGTGACCTTATAAAGCGCTGCCTCGTTCAACTGTTTGGTCAGCTCCGGCTCATAGGTGAAGAGCGAGAGCGGCAGACCGAGGGCAGCGGTCCTGGAATTGACCAGGTCAAGCTGTTGTCCGCCGGGATCGGGGTGGTCCTTGTATTGCTTGCCCTTCAGAATCCAGTGTTCGACCTGCGCGCCCCGGTTGGTGAAGACGATCTTGAGGTTCTCGTTCTCCACCGTTATCTTCTCAACGGCGGAGGCGGCGATCACGGTAGTGGAAACCGGATGCGCCGGCGCCTTCGCTGCGGCCGGTTGCGGTTGAGCAGGCTGGGCCTGTGTGGCGGCCGGTTGCGCGGGCTGCGGCTGCGTCTGAGCCTGAGTTTGGGAGGCGGGCGCCGGGGTGCTCTGCTTAGGCTTGGTGAGGAACTGGAAAGCGAGAAGGACTACCAGAGCCAGGAGAGTCATAGTCATCAGGCCGCGCATATCGCCGCCGCTTCCGCCGCCGCTTCCGCCCGATGCCGGAAGATTGGGATTATTGAATTCTGCCAAAGTGTACTTCCTGTTCGTGAAAGAGGCGCGCCGTCAGGCTGCCGCTCTTTCTATGGTAACGGTTTATGGGGAAAGTGGCGTGAAATCGGCGCCGGTGGCACGGGGTCAAGTCCGCCGCGTGTAAAGGGATGGCAGCGCAGCAGCCGCCAGAGAGTCAGGCCCGTGCCGCGCAGAGGCCCGTGGGTGGCGATGGCGAGGGAGGCGTACTCCGAGCAGGTGGGAAGAAACTTGCAGCCGTGGCCGGGCGAGAGCGAATGAATCGCCGGGGAGATCCAGCAGCGATAGAAGGCGAGGAGCGCGATCAGTACGCGACTCATATAGCCGCCCGTGTTGTGGCCACCTGCGTTGGGGCAGGCGGGTTGGAGTTCTGCTTCATGCGTGTTGCCTCGGTTGTCGCCTGTTGAAGGATACGCACGATCTCTGCTTCGAGTTTCTTGAATTCCATAGTGAGCACCGCGCGGCGCGGATGGAGGATGAGGTCGCAGCCCGAAGGCAGCAGGTCGAGGTGACGGCGCAGGGCCTCCTTCATGCGGCGCTTGATGCGATTGCGCTCGTGAGCTTTGCCTAGCACCTTTCCAGCGGTGAGGCCAACGCGCGGGCCGTCAGCGGCGCCGGGCGCGAGAAACCAGCTCATGGAAGCAGACTGGCGCTTGCGTCCAGCCGCATAGGCGCGCAGATAGTCGGCGTGCTTCGACAGGCGCACTCCGGTGAAAGACTGGCGCTGCATAGACTTGAGAGTAGTGGTCATGGCAAAGCCGGAAGGCGTTTCAGCCGGAATATTGCCGAACTGCGGCAGATTCCGGCCAGAACAGAGCGGCAAGCGAGAATTAGTCGCGGAATCCGGCGCTGACGGACACGCGCTTGCGGCCGGCGGCGCGGCGGCGGCTGAGCACGGCTGCGCCGGCCTTGGTTTTCATGCGAGCGCGGAAGCCGTGGGTTTTCACGCGTTTGCGTCGATTTGGTTGAAATGTGCGCTTGGGCATGAAAATGCGCTCCTGTTTTCTGAATGAAATCTGTGCCTTACCGGCAAGTACTTAGTGTATCGCAGGTTAGGCCTGGAATCCAGCAGGGAGCGGGACGAATTGCATCCTTGCGCGCGCCAGCCCTGCCCATGTAAACCTGAGACGCATTGAAGATGGGGAGTCTACGAGGCCGCTTTCCCTGAGAAACTTTTTTCGAATAGCAACGGAAATTAACCCGGCGACACGCTTTCAGCAGAAACTCTGGTAATCTGGCCGTCAAGTTTCACCAACAATAGTGCAAAGCATGTAGACGAAAAAAAACTTTTGTGAAAGATTGATTAAGAGACGCCCAAGTGTGCTACTCTTGGGACCGTTCGAGAAAGATTCCCAACACTTCACTGAATCAGTTTCACACCGGCCCGAATTTTATACTGGCCCCAAATCGAAGTCAGGGGCCAACCAGCAATGATTTGGCGCAAGGCCCCAGGCATTGCGTCATAAGGAAGCTATTGCGCAAGCAAGCAGGATAAACAGGCCTGGCAACGAACAGGCAGTCGAGCAAGGATCAGCACGATGGCATACGCAATATCGCAGGCGAATCCCCCCAATCCATGGAACCAGATTCTCGCAGCCCTGGAGATGAAGGTAAATCGCCAGTCTTTCGAGACTTGGCTCAAACCCACCCGATACAGCCACATAGCCAAACGTACGCTGTATGTGCGCGTGCCCTCGTTGCAGTTTCAAAATCTGGGAGACCTGTATGGCGACCTGATCCAGGAAGCTATAGAGCAGCAGGGGCTGGAACTGGACGATGTGAGTTTTGTGACCACCGATGATGACCCCTCGGTTCCGCCAGTGCTCAAGGACGGCAGGTTCGCGCCGGTTTCCGCACATGCGCCCACGGCGCCGGCGCAGCGCACCCCGGAGCAGGCGCGCTTCGACTGGTCGACCGCGGCGCAACTGAACCCGCGCTATACCTTTGACGCGTTCGTGATGGGCAACGGTAACCAGTTTGCGCGAACCGCTGCGCTGGCCGTGGCCGAGCGGCCCTCGAAGGCCTACAATCCGCTGTTTCTGTATGGCGGCGTGGGAATGGGCAAGACCCACCTGATGCACGCCATCGGCCACGAGGTAAAGCGCCTCTATCCCTCGGTCAACATCTGCTACGCCTCGGCGGAGAAGTTCACCAACGAGATGATTACCTCTCTGCGCAACGACCGCATGACCAGCTTCCGCGACCGCTTCCGCTCGGTAGACGTGCTGCTGATCGACGACATCCAGTTCATAGCGCAGAAGGAGCGCACCCAGGAGGAGTTCTTTCACACCTTCAACGCGCTGCACGAAAACATGAAGCAGATCGTGATTGCCTCCGACCGTCCGCCCAAGGAGCTGGCGGAGATTGAGGACCGGCTGCGCTCGCGCTTTGAGATGGGACTGATTGCCGACATCCAGCCTCCCGACCTGGAGACCAAGGTCGCCATTCTGCAGAAAAAGGCAGAGTCCGAGCAGGTAACGTTGCCCGCCGATGTGGCGCTGTTCGTGGCCTCCAACGTGCGCACCAACGTGCGCGAGCTGGAAGGCGCCATGACGCGGCTGATCGCCTGGTGCCAGCTCAACCACATGGAGATCACGCTGGCCTCGACACAGCAGTGCCTCAAGCAGTTCATTGACATGCAGGTGCGCAAGATTACCATCGAGGCCATTCAGCGCGTGGTCGCCGAGAACTTCGGCATGAGGCCCGCCGACCTGAAGCAGAAGAACAACTCCCGCAACGTGGTGGTGCCGCGGCAGATTGCCATGTACCTGGCCAAGCAGATGACCGAGGCCAGCCTGCCGGAGATCGGACGCCAGTTCGGCAACAAGCACCACACCACGGTGATGCACTCCATCGCCAAGATCGAAGATCAGCGCCGCGAAGACAAGGACCTGCAACGCACGCTGAACAAGCTGCAGGAGCAGTTGAACTCTTAACCACGGAGCGGATCAGCGGGTCAGCAAGTCAGCGAATCAGCAAAAAACAGTTAGCCCACGTTGCGATTTGCGGCGTGGGCTTATGTTTTCTGCTTAGAACTGAGTCAGGCTCAGCACGTTGCCATCTGGATCATGAAACCAGGCAATGCGCACTCCGCTGGGCGATCTCCAGATGCCGAGCGGGTCGTTGTCGTTGAGGCCCGCATAGCGCAGGAACTCAACGCCGGCCAATTGGAGCCGCTTGACGGTGGCTTCAATGGATTCAACCTCCCAGCCCAACATAGTGAAAGGCGCTGAATGGTGCTCGCTAACCAGAATCACGCGCAGCATAGTCCCGTTAGCGTCGAAGACCAGGGCAAACGGCTTCTCGTCGGCTACGAGACGCAACTCAAGCACTCCTTCATAGAACGCCCTTGCCTTTACCGGATCGGTTACGGGAACAAAAGCCACCAGCTTGCTCTTGCCCAAAATCGATTTCTGTGTCATCCTGCACCTCCTTGGGGATTCTTTTATTGTCTCAATTATTTGGCACTCCCAGTTGTCATCAAATCCACAAACATCTTCTGGAAGCGCGCGAGGTCGAGGTCTGTCTGTGCGTGAACCAAACGAACTCCGGTTGCGGGCTTCATCTGTTCGCTCCAGGTGAGGGTGTCGCCGTAGCTGGGTCCGTGGCTCAGGTCCACATCCATGTAGAGGAGCTTTTCGCGGGTGATGATGGAGGGGTCGAGCCAGGCGCAGGCGGTCAGCTCGTCCCACAGGTAGTAGCGGCGCTGGCTCCATGCGGCGATGTAGCGCGCGGCGGGCGAGCTGGACCTGGAAATGTCGTCGAACATCTGCTGGGTGAATGGCGCCTTGACGGAGACATCGACGGTGGTGACGTCGATGCGTGGCCAGTTGGCGCGCAGGACGATGCGCGCGGCCTCGGGATCGAACCAGAAGTTGAACTCGTGGCGCGGATCGCCGGCAAACTCCGGGTCGTCGCTCCTGGGTGTGAGGCTGCCGCCCATCAGCACAATGCCCTTGGTGAGCGAGGCGAACTCCGGGTCGATGGCGATGGCGGTGGCGATGTTGGTCAACGGACCGGCCGCGTAGATGGTGACCTGGTGTGGATGAGCGCGCACCTGGCGGATGAGGAAGTGGGCAGCGTCTTCATCGAGAGCCTTGATAGTGGGCTGCCCTTCGGGCATGAGCGGAATCTCATAGGGCCCGTGTACGTTGGGCTTTACCGGAGGGCCGGGGACGCCGGGAGCCTGCTCCGTGGAGAGGCTTTGGCCCCATGCGCCCAGCCACTCGACCTTGCCGTTGAGCGCAGCGGAGAGGCGAGTCTCCTCCTGCGTACGAACCAGCGGGAAGACCGCGCCCTTGGCTACGGGAATGTCAGAGTGGCCGGTCAGCTCCAACATGCGCAGGGTGTGCAGGGTCTCCTCGTCGCGCCATGCATCGCCGGTGACCATGGTGATGCCCAGCACCTCAACCTGAGGAGCCTGAAGCAGCACCAGCATGGCCATCTGATCGGAGCCGCCGGGACCGGCGCCATCCTGATCGATGAGCACCAGGCGTTTTTGCGCCGTGCAGAGGGTAGCGGCGAGGGCCAGCAGAAGCAAAAGAATTTTTGTTCTCATAATTCAAATAGTGTGGCACATCCGCGGAGCAGCTCCAAGCCGAGCGGTGAGTTTTCATCCGCGATAGGTTGACGAAAGTCAACCAATGCCGCGTCCTGAGCGAAATTAATCTTTCATTGAAAAAGATTGCCACCTTTGATGGCGAGAACTATGATTCTTGCAATCCGCCATTGCGGACGAAGGAGATTTCCCCCATGGCTCTACATGACTTAGTAACCCCGAGAGTAAAGAAAACCGGCCTGGTGAACGCCGCCAAGGACGTCGCCCAAAGCTTGCAGGACTTTGAGCTTCCTGACCTGCAACAGTTCACGCGGGAGGGAGTGTACTCGAACACGGCCAGCAAGGACTTTCATCTCTTCTATGTTGGCCGCGACAACGTGCACGAGATTTTGAAGTTCGTGCTGTCGCGAGTCCGGGTTTCCCTGTATTTGAACATGTTCGGCTTCGACGACGATGAATTGAATGCCATTCTGATGGCCAAAGTTGTGGACCCGACCGTGACCATGCTGATCACCCTGGATCAGAGCCAGGCAGGCGGAGTGCACGAGAAGGCGCTGATTGCGGCAGACCAGAAAAACAATCTTGCGGCCTTCAATACGCATTTCGTGATTGGCCAGTCGCTGACCGGCCAGATCAGCCACACCAAGGGCTTTGTGGCCGATGGCAAGGTGGGAGCGGAAGGCTCGACGAACTGGTCGGCATCCGGCGAAGGAATCTTTGTGAACGGGACCTGGAATGTTAGCGGGCCGAAAGCGCCGGCGGGACCGGTCAATCCGGGCAAGGGATACAAGGCGCAAAACAACACCCAGTCCATCTTCACCGATCAGGATACGATCAACCGGTTCCAGACTGAACTGATTGCGGAACACCTGATTGCCACCAAAGCGGCACAGAAACCGGCTCCCGCGCCTCCGGCGCCTGCTGCACCAAAGCCGACGCCTCCTGCACCAAAAAAGAAGTAAGCCGGGTGTCGAGCGCTTTAGATCTCGATTCGTAGATCGGGGAGTTCACAGCGGATTCTGCGCTAACGCCGGGGGCGTCCGCGATCACCAGAGCTTCGTCCGCGATCGCCGAAGCTGCGCGGCTTGACGGGCGGGGCGACAGGCAGGTGGGTTTTGCCCGCCGGAAAAACGGCGAGAAAGCGATCCATGCCCTCGCCGGAGCTGGCCGTCTCCACGCCTTCGATGCCACGGAAGGCCATGTGCAGCAGGCGGCGCTCACGGCTGTTCATGTGTGGAAAGGCGTAAGGGACGCCTGAGCGGAGCACCTTTTCCGCGGTAGTTTCGGCAGTCAGTCGCAACTCTGCCGCGCGCAGAGCCTTGAAGTTGGCAGCATCGAAGCTCACCAGGTCGCCCTCGCGCGGGTCAAGGCGCAGAATCTGCACGGCGATGGTCTCCAAGGCCAGCAGCAGCTCGCCATTATGCTGGGTGACCATAGGTACGTCCGGCCCGCCCAGCTCGACGCAGAGGGCGGGAGACAGGCTTCCGGCCTCCTGCGCGCCCTCGGCGGCCCCGCTGCCGGCGCAGATACGGTACTTGAGGCGCAGGCCGCCGAGCTTGTTCAGGGTGGCGAGGAATCCGGCAATCTTCTGGGCTGCCTGTTGCAGGTCGTCGATGGGCATAACAAGACAGTATCGCAGAGCCGGGCGGGGGATGGGTGGAGATTGTGAAAAGCACTTCTGCGTTATGGCTCTGGCCCGTGATTCAGGAACCGGATGCGCGTTCCGCCCGTATCAATCATTAACTCACAATGAGTTACATTTAACTACGAAAAGGACCCATCTTCATGAATGCTGAGTCTTCGCGTCGATCAAGTTTTTTGTGCGCCCCGTGGAGCCGAATTCCCATTGCTCCATGGCTCTTCTCGCTGCTGGTGCTGACGCTGCTGGCCGCCATGCGGTACTACGCTGTCTTCGGCCCGCCGCAGGCCCGCATTCTCTTCCTGATTCATTGCCTGGCGATGTGGGCCTTGCCGTTCATCGTCCTGACCGCGCAGGGGCGGCGGGAGATCGGCCTGCGCAAGCAGGGCAATGCGGCATCCAACCTGGCCCTCTGCGCCCTGGCCGGAGCCGCTTGCGGCCTGGCCTTATTTGCCCTGGGCATGGTTCTCTTCGGCGCCTCGCCGGACAACTGGAACCTCAGCGTCCGTGACAGCTTCCAGATCGAACAGCTACGCGCTACCATGCCGCCCGCCGCAGCCTTTGCGGTCATCGTTCTTCCGGCCATGATTCTCACCCCCATCGGCGAGGAGATTCTCTTTCGCGGCTTTATCCAGCAGGCCTTCACGCTACGCTGGAACGCTGTTCTTGCAATGGCAGTCAACTCGCTGGCCTTCGGCCTGATCCACCTGCACGTCCACATCCTCTGGCACGATGCGGCGGGTTTTCACCTGCGCCTGGTCTCCGGCGCGCTCATGTTTCTCCTGGGGGTGGGCCTAAGCGCCGTCTTCACGCTCTGCCGCTTGCGCACCGGCTCGCTATGGTGCGCCATGACAGCCCACGCCGCCTGCAACCTGGCCATGATCTCGGCGGTCATCTTCCGCTACATCTGAGAAACCGCACTGTTTCACACCTGAAAGGACTCCTCTTCATGACCGACCAAAAGATTTACCGCATCGCTGGCATCAGCGCGCTGGCCTGCATCGCCACCTTCTTTATCGAGTTCCCCTTCTACCTCGTCCGCACGCCCTTTCCCGGCCTGGCGGCATCGAACAAGCTGGCCGATTTCGCCGCAAACAACGCTACCAACATCATGTGCTGCGTCTTCCTCGATCTCATCATCCTCACCCTCTTCATGATCTTCATGGCCGGCGTCCGTCACCTCATCCGCCAGGCCCATCACGAGTGGCTCGCCAGCCTCTTCTTCGGCGTCGGCCTGGTCTACGTCACTCTCACCCTTGTTGCCGACTCCCTTCAGGCCTCCACCGTCATCGACGCCTTCAACCCTCCCGCCGACGGCGTCATCATCCGCGCCATGATGGAGAGCATGTTGCTCATGTACGGAGCTGTCGCTCTCTGGCTGATGGCCCTCTTCATGGCGATTCTGAGCTACGTTACACTGGCCAGTGGCATTCTGCCGCGATGGTCCGCCTGGGTCGGCTACGCCTGCGCGCTCGCCTGCCTCGCCTTCGTGCCTACCATGTTTGTGCACCACGTCGATATGATGGGCTTCTACAACCCCGCCGGCTGGGGCGCCGAGGCCATCGCCAACGGCTTTCCCCTGGCCGTATGGATGATCGCCGCAGGCATCCTGATGGTGCGCAAGCGCGCGCCGGCGCCGGTTCAATCCGGAAGCAGCGCTTGAAGCGCGGCGGGCTGAGCGAGCCGGTTGGTGAAACTACACGGAGGAAAATCACTTTCGTTGTTTTATTAGTTTTCCCGCACCTTCGGCGCCAGGTACTCGGGGCCGATGGGGTCGGTGACGGATTCGGCTACGATGCGGTCAATCTCGGCCATGGCGGCGGCATCGAGCTTCCAGCCCATTACGCCACTGACGGCGTCGAGCTGATCGGGGCGTTTTGCTCCCCACAAGGCAACGCTGACGCCGGGGCGGTCGAGCACCCAGCGGGCAGCCAGCTCCAACACGGTCTTGCCGTAACGCTCTTTTGCCAGGGCGGCCAGCCGCTCGACGGCGGTGATGTACTGCGAGAAACGCGGTTCTTGAAACTTGGGATCGACACAGCGAATATCGCCTATGTCGAAGCTCATGCCACGCTTGAGCCGGCCGCCGAGCAGGCTGCGGCAGAGAGAGCTCCAGGTGAGGACGGCGATGTGGTTCTCCTCGCACCAGGGAAGGATGGATTTATCAATATCACGCTCGAAGAGGTTGTAGGGCGGCTGGTTGGAGGCGAGTGGAGCCACGGCACGAAACTCTTGCATCTGGGCGACGCTGAAGTTGCTCACGCCGAGCGAGCGCACCTTACCCTGGTGCTGAAACTCGGCCAGCAGCGCGGCGGTTTCGGCGATGGGCGTGCGCGTGTCCGGGCAATGTACCTGATAGAGGTCGATGTAGTCGGTGCCAAGGCGACGCAGGCTGGCTTTGAGTTCTTCGCGCAGGCGGGCAGGGGTCGAATTGGCGAAGACGCCGCGCTCGCTCCATTCGAGGCCGAACTTGGTGGCGATGAAAAAATCCTCGCGGCGGCCGTGGGCGCGCATGGCGCGGCCGATGATCTCCTCCGAGCGGCCATGGCCGTAGATGGGCGCGGTGTCGATGAGGTTGATGCCGCGCTCGAGAGCGCCGAGGCAGGTCGCGATGGCGACGTCGTCGGGGATAGCGCCCCAATCCAGCCCGCCGATGGCCCAGGTGCCGAGTCCGATGCGGGAGACCATGACTCCGGCGATGGTGGTTGTCTCCATGGACAACATCTTATAGGGAATAGGGAACAGAACAATGCTTCAATTCGTGCATATGCGGTTGAACCGTGACGGATGATACCTTGAGCGTGTACGTATCGGATTTCAGGCAAGGCGATTTCACGGAGTGTCTTGATCTCCAAAATGCGCAGGCTCATCCAATTTCTTCTGTTGCTTGTGCCGGTCGCGGGCGTCACAATGGCGCAAGCGCAGGGCGGGCCGCCATTTATTACCGACGACCCCGGCACGCCCGGCAACCGGCACTGGGAGATCAACCTGGGCTGGATTGGCGACCACAATCCGGCGCATGCCAGCTACCAGTTGCCGGACTTTGACATCAACTACGGCTGGGGCGACCACATACAGCTCAAGTACGAACTGCCCGTCGCCGCGGCCACCGATGAGAACAACACGACGCGCGCCGGGCTGGGCGAATCGCTCATTGGCGTCAAGTGGCGCTACTACGAGCATTACCGCGCCGGCAGACCGAAGACGGATGAAAATAAGAACTTTACGCTGGGCACCTATCCGCAGGTTTCCATCAACAACCCCACCAGCGCGGTGCGGCGCGGGATTGTGGAGCCGGGGCCGCAGTACTATCTGCCGGTGGAGTTCACGATCAAATGGGGGCCCATCGATTTCAACGGCGAGGTGGGCCGCTGGATCGGCAACCGCAACGTGCCCAGCCGCTGGGGGCGAGGGCTGATTGCCGGTCACGAGTTCAGCGAGCGGCTGGAACTGTACGGGGAGTTTTACGACTTGCAGGACGTGAATCGCATCGGCCCTCCATCCAATCTGCTGCCCAAGCAACGCGAGATGACGCTGGATGTGGGCGGGCGAAAGACGCTGGACCGCAAAGGGCATTTACGATTGCTGTTCATGGGCGGACGGGCGATTCAGGCGGTGACGCGGCAGAACAGCGAGCCGAACTGGATTGCCTATGTGGGCGTGCAGATATTGCTTGGGCCTAAGGAAGCGAGCACTTCGGGCAAGAATTAAATACTCAGGCTCCACCCTTGAAACGCGTTCCACTCGCCGCATCCTGGCCGGATGTTGTATTGTTCCATTCGTATGGAATACACACAGAACAGCGCGCCGCATCCCGCGCCTGAGGCCGAAGAGGTTTACCGGCGCTGGATACAGTTTCTTGACGAGGAGTTCACCCGCCACCATGCGCCGGAGCTGCGCGCGGAGATTGTGCGCGACCAGTTGACCCAGCTCTACCTGGGACGCCCGCATGGCGGCAAGCTGAACCTGTCGCTGACCAGCGAGCTGCCGGGCAACGTGCTCTCGCTCTCGCTGGACCCGGACAACGTGACCCTGGAGGCGGAGCACTTTGCCGACGCTGACCCGGAGCTGTTTGCCCAGCGCAAGCCGCTGCTGTGGTTCTGGCAGATGTTCGATCGCTCGCCCATTGGGACCAACCACTGGCTGGGGGTGCGCTTTCGGGCGATGCTGGGCCGGCACATCTTTGCGCGCATTGGCGCGGGGGTCAAGATCTTTCACGGCGTGGAGCTGACCTTCGGCTACAAGCTGGCAATCGAGGAAGGCGCGGTCATCCGCCATCACGCTTTGCTAAACGACCGCGGCGGCATCACCATTGGCAAGGGCGCGGTGATCGGCTCGTTTGCCCGCATCTATTCGCACAGCCACGCTGCTCATGACTACGGCGCGGTCTCGCTTCAGCCCACGGTGATCGGCCCCGCAGCCAGGATTGCCAGCCACGCCATTGTGCTGGCCGGGCAACATGTTGCCGCAGGAGAGTTGGTAGGCAGCTTCCCGGCAGAGCGGGAGTGACGAGCACTAGTGAACAGTGGACAGTGGACAGTGAACCGAGCGCGGTTTCTGCGCTCTTTCTCACTGCGCCGGGTTCACGCCGCCATGGACCACGAAGCGGCTGAGGTAATCGTGCAGTAGCTGGCGATGCTGCTGGCGGTAGGCGTCGTAGTCCTGGGCGATGCCCTCATCAGCGCCGTTGATGAGAATCCAGCAATCGAGCATACCTGCATCGGTCAACTCGACCAGGTTGCGCAGGCTCTCGTCCAGCTTCTCCGGTTTGATCTTCTTGTTTTTAACAGTTGTCGCCACCATGCTCAATGCCGCATCCTCTTCCTTGAGCGAATGCCGGTATTCCTTTTCATTAGGAAAATTCTGCTTGAAGAGATCTCCGTGGTAGCTACCTCGCATGAGTGAATACATCATCCATGCAAACCCACCTGGATTCTTCTTTTCATCTAGCTCGCCAATATTGAGATGGATCTCGGTAGTGTTAGGGTTTTTGGGGTCTACGGACGGCCCCGCCGGACGCTCGATCTTGGGCGCTAGAATCACCGCCTTCTCAATCTCCGCCCATTGATTGATTCCCTGCCAGGCCAGCCGGTTGTACGGCTCGGCTACTACCGCGTCAATAAACTTATCCCGTGCTGCCATCGGGTCGTTGCCGTACTTGAGGATCGCATCGCCCCAGTAGCGATAGGCGGTCTCGCGGTCCGGATCAATGGCGATTGCGCGGGCAAACCATACAGCGGCGGTCTTCAAATCGTGCTGCACAAAGGCCGTGTCGCCGGCATAAAGCGGGGCCTCGTAGAGCTTGGGGTCGGCATTTGCGGCAGCGATGTATTTGTCCATCGCCGTGGGGAAATCTCCCGCCGTGAAGGCCTTTTCCGCCTCGGCCAGCAGGGCCTTGCCGGGGCTATTGATGCCGGTATAGAGCGGCTGATCTGGATCTAGATTGGCCATCATCCGCACAGCTTCGGCGGTGTCACCCAGCTCGACGGCGCGTTTGGCCGCATCCCGCTCCCGCGTCCTGATGGCCTTGATCTGGGCTGGGTCACTCACCTGCATTGACTCGGCGCCCAGGCAGTCGGCCAGGCGCTCAAAATAGAGCATCTCGTTGGGGTGAGCTTTGGCCAAGTCCTCATAGAGCGGCAGGGCCTCCGGCCGCTTGCCTGCCTGGTAAAGCGCATTCGCTCTGGCCGCCTCATCGTCCTGGGCAAAGCCCGCAGCAGCCAGGCTCAGAACCGCCAGGCCAAGACTTACACCCGCTATCCATCTCCGCATCACATTCTCCTTTCTCGCAGAATCCCTGCGCCACCTGACACTTTAGACAGCGCCGGCCCTGATTATGTTCCCGGCGACTTGTTCCCAGCTCAGGGTCGAATCTTTACGACCCTCCATGCTAACCTGAGATTTCCAGACTGTGGAGTGTCAATTTGCAAACCAGCGCCATCGTAATCGCCGTTTTCGAATTCGTTCTGCTACTTTTTTCGCTCAGCGTGCATGAGTCGGCGCACGCCTGGATGGCCTCGCGCCTGGGCGACCAGACGGCCCGGATGCTGGGGCGCGTCTCGCTCAACCCCCTGGACCACATAGATCCCATCGGCACCCTGCTGCTGCCCGCGCTGATGATCTTCGGACCGCTCTTCGGGTTTGGCTATTTTGGACGCTTTCTCTTTGGATGGGCCAAGCCCGTCCCCATTATCAGCCGCAACTTCCGCAACTTCAAGCGCGACGATATGCTGGTCAGCCTGGCCGGCCCGGCCTCGAACCTGCTGCTGGCCTTCATCGCTTTCATCGGCCTGGCGGCTGTTCTCTTCTCAGAAGTCCATCTGCCCATGGGGGCCAGCCCCTCGACCACCCAGCAATCTCTTGAGACGCTCTGCGATCTAGCCTTCCGGCTCAACCTTACCCTGTGCATTTTCAATCTGCTGCCGATTCCGCCGCTGGACGGCAGCCACGTTCTGCGGAACGTTCTGCCCTATGGCGCAGTGCGAGTCTTCGACAGCATCACCGGGCCGCTCAGCTATATACTCCTTCTCGTTGTAGGCGTTGCCGTACTGAGAATTGTGATGACTCCGCTATTGAGTCTGGCCTACGCCATCCTGGCTCGTATCTAAATGAGTCGAGCGCAGCGCCCACTTGCCGCTACAATGAAATGAGCCGTTTTTTCCGGTAATTCCGGTGACGCGGCGACATTCTCCTGGCATTATTCCGGAATCGATCAACACCATGGCTGAATCCGCAAAATCGTCCTCCCGTCCTCGCGTTTTGAGCGGCATGCGCCCCACCGGCAAGCTGCACCTGGGCAACTACATGGGTGCGCTGGCCAACTGGGTCAAGCTGCAAGACAAGTACGAATGCTACTTTTTCATCGCAGACTGGCATGCGCTGACGACGGACTACGCGGACACCTCCAATATCGCGGCCAACACGCTGGACGTGGCGCTGGACTTTCTGGCCGCCGGACTCGACCCGGCTAGGAGTGTGATCTTTCTGCAGAGCAAGGTCTTGCAGCACGCCGAGCTGAACCTGCTGCTGGGCATGATTACGCCAGTCGGCTGGCTGGAGCGCGTGCCCAGCTATAAGGAGCAGCAGAAGAATCTGGCCAACAAGGATCTGTCGAACTTCGGGTTCCTGGGATATCCGGTGCTGATGGCCTCTGACATCCTGATCTACCAGCCGCAGTTCGTTCCCGTGGGAAATGACCAGACAGCACACGTGGAGTTGACCCGCGAAGTAGCGCGGCGCTTCAACCAGTTTTACAAGCTGGACGGGCAGGAGGTTCTGCCCGAGCCGCAGGTTCTGCTGACGCCCTCGCCTCAACTGCCCGGCACCGATGGCCGCAAGATGTCGAAGAGCTACGGGAACACCATCCAGATGACCGATCCGGAGGATGTGGTTCGGCAAAAGCTGAAGACCATGGTGACCGACCCGGCGCGCGTTCGCCGCACCGACACCGGCGACCCGGACAAGTGCCCGGTGGGCGACCTGCACAAGGTCTTCTCGCCGCCCGAGACTATGGCCAAGGTGCAGCAGGGCTGCCGCTCGGCGGGCATCGGCTGCATCGAGTGCAAGGGCTGGGTGGCCGACAACCTTGTTCAGGTATTGCAGCCCATTCAAAAGCGCCGTGCCAGCTTTTCAGAGGCGCAGGTCAAAGAGATTCTCAATGACGGTTCACGCCGCGCCCGCCTTCGCGCCGAAGAGACGATGCGGCAGGTGCGCGCCGCCATGCAGATGACCCTGAGCGGCGAGAACGGCAAGTAAATGGTTGAAAGGGCAATTCCGTGGTGGCGAAAGGCGCTTGAGTTTGCGCTGGGAGGCATTCGCTCCGGATTTGGCTTATTTCAGCGGGCCGCACTGCCAGAACCCGTCACAATAGCGAAGATTTCAGGCAGTTTCAGATTGAATTCGGAAGAAAAAAGAGTCTTGACCAAGCCGTCCAGCAAAGCGAAAACCGTGGTTGCCGCAGCGGCAATTCCGGCTGTGCCAGCCTCTGCCGCTGAGCTGGCGAAGGCTGCGGGAAAAGGTCAGGATGTAGGCAGAAGGGCTGAAAAACAGGCCATAAAGGCTACAAACGCAGAGAAAGCTGAAACCGCGGATGAGACTGTTCTAGAGCAGGCTGAGGCGGCAAAATCCGAGCCAAAAACCAAACTAGTTGTTGAGCTGGAAATCGCGACCTCACTGGAAGCCGTGACTGAAGCGCCTCCGGATCCGGTCAAAGAGCCAAAAGCTGTGATGGAAACCAGTCCGGAATCGGCCGAAGAGAGGGCACCAGCACCTGCTGTTGAGCAGGCCGCTCAGGCCCATACGTCGCAGGAAGCTGCTCCAAAGCCGGCCTCCGAACGAGTCACTGTTCCGATTCCAGCCTTTCCTGTTGGTCCGAAGCGGCCACTCAAACCGCAGCGTAGCGAAGAGGAAAAGGAAGCCGCACGGCTGGCGGCGCGGCAGAAAAAGCTGGACGAAGGATCTGAGGAATCTCCATTTTCGGTGATCGTGGGGCAGGTTTATGACGGCCCGCTGGACCTGCTGCTGGACCTGATCCGCAAGCAGGACATAGACATCTACGACATCCCCATCGCCATCATTACCGCCCAGTTTCTGGCCTATGTAGACCAGCTCAAGGCCAGCGACGTTGATGTGGCGGGCGATTTTATCTACACCGCGTCGCTGCTGATCCACATCAAGAGCAAGATGCTGCTGCCGCACACGGAGACTGGTCCGGAGCAGGCGGCCGAGGACCCGCGGCGCGAGCTGGTGGAGCGGCTGCTGGAGCACGAGCGATTCAAGAACGCAGCGCAGATGCTGCTTGAGAAGCAGATGCTGGAGGCAGCAACGTGGACCAATCCCGGCGCGCGCGAGTTCAAGGACGATGTGAGCGCCGAGCCGGAGATTGCCGCCGACACCGTGGACCTGGTGCGCATCTTCCGCGACATTCTGGAGCGCGCCCGCAATCGCCCGGTGATCGACGTGGAAGAGGATTCTGTCACGGTGAGCCAGATGATCCAGTTTTTAGCCCGCCGCCTGACCCTGGAAGACAAGCCGGTGGCCCTGCGCCGCCTGTTGAGCCACACCCAAAGCGAGCAGGCGCTGATCACCATGTTCCTGGCGCTTTTGGAGATGGTCCGCCTGCAGGCCATCCTGCTTCGCCAGGATCGCCAATTCAGCGAGATCTTCATCAAGAAGCACAGCAACTTCGAGACGGTAATGAACGAAGGCCTGGGCAACGCGCGGGACGACTGGCGATAGAGAAGACAAAGCCTGATACAAATCGCCGTAGTCTCCTTAGGTGGAACTCCAAGAATATACGAAAGATGGCCATAATAATCCATTTATAAGTCTCTGACTTTACATGCTTTTAACCTTCTATTCACATATTCTCTGTAGCCTAATCCTGGTGGATGTTCACGTGCCAGAGATACGTCTCTCCAAACATCAGTTTCAGACCGAACCGGATCCGCAGATCGGCGAGAACCAGGTAAAAGCCGTTTCGCGCGAGGCCGCGCAGATTCGCAAGTACCTGTTGTCGCGCGGCAACTCGGCCATGGCCGATCGCGGATTTCGCTGGTTGATGGTGCTGTGCGCGCTGAGCATCTTCGGCATTGTGGTGCTGATCGCCGTCGAGCTGATGAATCGGTCGAAGCTGGCCTGGGGGCAGTTCGGCCTGGACTTCTTTTATACCGCCTTCATAGATCCCTCCACGCATAAGCCAATGTACTGGGATCCGGTCAATGGGCACTTCAGCGCCATTCCGTTTCTGTATGGAACGCTGGTTTCGTCGTTTCTGGCATTGCTCCTGGCAGTGCCGCTGGCCATTGGCGTGGCGGTGTTTCTTACCGAGATGTGCCCGCATGTGCTGAGGGCGCCACTGGCCTTCCTGACGGAGCTGCTGGCGGCCATTCCCAGCGTGATTTATGGGCTGTGGGCAGTCTTTGTGCTGGTTCCGCTGCTGCGCGAGCACCTGAATCCCTGGCTGATCAAGGGATTCGGCTGGAGCGGTTTTTTTGACGCCGACAACCCCACCGGCCTGGGTTTTGTAGCTGCCGGCATCATTCTGGCTATCATGATCCTGCCGATTATTTCCTCGCTGACGCGAGAGGTTATGACGGCGGTGCCGCAATCGCAGCGGGAGGCGGTGCTGGCGCTGGGGGCGACGCGGTGGGAGATGATTCGCGTGGGCGTGCTGAGGAATGCGCGCATCGGCATCGTGGGCGCGATCATTCTGGGCCTGGGTCGAGCCCTGGGCGAAACCATGGCAGTGACCATGGTGATCGGCAACAGTCCTGAGGTTCACCGTTCGCTGCTGGCGAATGGAAGCTCGATGGCTTCGGTAATCGCCAACGAGTTTGCCGAGGCCTCGGGCGATCTGCATCTGAGCGCGCTGATGGAAATTGGACTGGCGCTTTTCATCGTGACCATCATTGTGAACGCGATTGCCCGCCTGCTGGTGTGGGCGGTTACGCGCGGAGCGCCATCGTCAACGCACTAAGAACAGCTTTTAGCTTCTAGCTCCATGCTAAAAGCTATCAGCGAATAGTTCGGAGAAGAAAGCTGAAGAACGAGCACAAAATCCGGGCAAAGATTCGGGCGTTGAGCGATGGCGCGGCCACGGGGCTGGCGGTGCTGGCGACCGTGCTGGTGGTGGCGCCGCTGGTGGCCATCTTCGCCTACCTGGTCTACAAGGGCGCCAGTTCTCTGAACCTGGCATTCTTTATAGATGTTCCCAAGCCGGTAGGCGAGGTGGGCGGCGGCATGGCCAATGCTATTCTCGGGTCGGCCATCCTGCTTGCGGTGGGCAGCGCGATCGGTGTTCCCGTGGGCATTGCCGGCGGAATCTTTCTGGCCGAGTACGGGCGCGGAACAAAACTTGCCAATGCGGTGCGCTTCACGGCCGACGTGCTCAACGGCGTCCCCTCCATTGTGATGGGAATTGCCATTTACTCATTGATCGTGGTTCCGCAGGGGCACTTCTCGGCCTTCTCTGGCGGCGTGGCGTTGGGGATCATGATGATTCCGACGGTTTGCCGCACCACGGAAGAGATGTTGCTGATGGTGCCAAACGCAGTGCGGGAGGCGGCCCTGGCGCTGGGCGTGCCGAACTGGCGGTCGGTGCTGGCGATTACCGTGAAGACAGCTTCGCCGGGCATTATCACCGGATGCATGCTGGCCTTTGCGCGCGTAGCGGGCGAAACGGCTCCGCTGATCTTTACCGCATTTGGCAACGTGGGATGGAATGCAAGGCTGGATGAGCCGATAGCCGCCCTGCCTTTGCAGATTTATGTTTATGCTCTCTCGCCTTACGACGACTGGCACCGCCTGGCGTGGGCGGGGTCGCTGGTGTTGATTGTGTTGATTGTTCTGGCCGTTTCGCTGGTGCGCTATGTGACCAGCCGCGGCGTTTTGAAAGGGGCAAGTTAAGTGGGCGTCGGCATTGAAGTAACAACCCTGAATGCGTGGTACGGAAGCAATCACGCGCTGCAGGACATCAACCTGAACATTCCGGCCAACCAGGCTACGGCGCTGATTGGGCCGTCGGGTTGCGGAAAGAGCACCTTTGTGCGCTGCCTGAACCGCATGCACGAGACCATTCCGGTTGCACGGGTTACCGGCACGGTGATCATCGGCGATCTGGATATCTACAAGGACATCACGCCGGTGGAGATTCGCCGCCGCGTGGGCATGGTCTTCCAGCGCCCCAACCCCTTTCCTACGATGTCAATCTATGAGAATGTGGCCGCGGGACTGAAGCTGAACGGCTACAGCAGCCGGCATGTGCTGGATGAAATTGTCGAGCGTTCGCTCAGGAATTCGGCGTTGTGGGACGAGGTGAAAGACGATCTGAAGAAGAAATCCGGCGCCAGCCTGTCGGGCGGCCAGCAACAGCGCTTGTGCATTGCGCGCGCGCTGGCCGTGGACCCCGAGGTGCTGCTGATGGATGAACCAGCTTCGGCACTGGACCCGGTGTCCACTTCCAAGATCGAGGATTTGATCTTTCAGTTGAAAGCGCAGTACACTATCGTGATTGTGACTCACAATATGCAACAGGCCGCCCGCGTGGCAGAAAAGACGGGCTTCTTTTTGAATGGCCGAATGGTGGAGTTCGACACGACCGACAAGATCTTTACCAACCCCAGCGACAAACGCACAGAAGATTACATCACAGGCAGGTTCGGATGACACGCATACGCTTTCAACAGCGTCTTGAGGAATTAAAGGAGCAGTTGCTGGTGATGGCCGGGTTGGCCGAGCAGGCGACCCAGCGCGCCATTGAGGCTTATCGGGAGCGCAATCTGTCGATATGCGACCAGGTCAGCCAAGGCGAGATCACCATCAACCGCCTGGAGCGGGACATCGACCAGGCCGCGCTCGACTTGCTGGCGACGGAACAGCCCATGGCCGGCGACCTGCGCTTCATTCTCAGCGTCATCAAGATTAACGCCGAACTGGAGCGCGTGGGCAACGCCGCGAAAAGCATCAGCGAACGCGTGCGCCACATGGAACGGATGGCCGCGGCCGAACTGCCGGTTAATATCCCCAAAATGGCGACGCTTGCCTCTGAAATGGTGCGCAAGAGCCTGCAAGCCTTTATCGAGGCGGATGCCGAAAAGGCGCGTTCCGTGCTTACCATGGACGATGCCGTCGATGGCATGAACAAAGCGGCCTTTAAGTCGCTGATTAAGGTCATGGAAGAGCAAAGCCACCTGGCTCCGCAGGCGCTGAATGCGCTTATGATTTCCCGCTCCCTGGAGCGTGTTGCGGATCATGCGACCAATATCGCCGAAGATGTAATCTTCTGGGTAGAGGGCGAGGATGTGCGACACCACAAAAGCCTTAATATAGCCCAGGAGCAGCAGGACAAGGGCGGAACAAGCGCATCTTAATTTCTATATGCAAATTGGGTTTGGCGCGGTGAAGCGTCTACCGGCATAAACGAGTGCGTTATCCGTATGCTGCGTCTGCACGCACGAGTGTATCTTATTTCACATTTCAATTAAGCGCTTGTATAGAGATGCATGTTGAACGACAAAAAGGGGCAGCCCAGAATGTGGGCTGCCCCTTTGTTGTTGCCATAATCGCAGGTTTGCGGATTAGGGCAGGTAATAACGGAAGGAGGTCCAGATCATATTGTCGATGCCCTTGGCGCCGGGAATGGTATTGCTTGACCAGCCCTCTCGGACGGCGTAGCCGTACTGGATGCTCTGACGCAGGCGGCCTTTGTCGCCCTTATAGAGGTCAAACCAGTAACCGCCCGTGATCTCTTGCACGTTGCGGGTTTGCGCGCTGCATGAGCCTCCAGGGTAGTAGCCGGTGGAACTGCCGTTGTAGCCGGGAGCGGCAATGGCACCGCAGGCCGTGCTACTGGTTAACTGCCGCGAACCATAGCCCACAGCTTTCTCAGATGGCGCACCCCAGTGGGGGCCCCAAGCGCCGCCAGCAGTGGCGAGCTGCGCAGCAGTCGGGGTGGTCGTGCAGGTGGCAGCTGTTCCTGGCGTCGTGCAGAAGACGGCCGTGGGCGCGCCCAGCGAGGTCGTACTGGCGCTGGCGAAGTCTGTGCGGCCAGCATAGTCGCCGCCGTAGTTCAAGTAGATGGTCAGACGCGGCGTGGGCGTGGCTTCCACGGTAAACAGGCCGCTGACGTTGTGAATGGGAGCCAGTTTGCCCGAGGCGTCGGCCGTGACGTCGGCCAGAGTGGAATCGCCATAGCGGCCCACACCGGGGCCGTAGAGGCCCTTGGCGCCAAAGGTGAGCTTGTCTTTAATCACCGGAACGCGCAGGCTGCCGCCAATGCCGCCGACGATGATGCTGTTGGAATACGATCCGGCCGTGGAGGAAGTGGCTACCACCGCCGCTCCTGTCTCAATGTCGGTGATAGCGACTTTGTTAATGTCTTTACCGCCATAGAGAGTGCTGTTGGTGGTTACGCCGGGATAAACCGTTTCGTGTGCGAAGCCGGCGATGCCGAATATTTCGTAGTGACCCCAGCCGGGATCTATAGCGGCCTTTACGATCACATCGGGCGCCTGGTTGAATGAGAGGTTGGCGATGTTGGTGTTGGCGACAACGGTGTTGTAGACGGGAACAGGAATGCTCAAAATACATGCGGGGGTCGCGTTCCATGTCAGGCACTGGCTTTCGTAGTTCTGGATGTAGGTCGTGGTCGCACTGGCGCTGATGGCGGCGTTGTAGTTGCCGCCATTTTGCCCGGCGCTGCCCAGAACGGCATAGGGAGTATTGCCGGCGATTGAGGCGGTATAGAGCAGTTGCGGATTCTCAACCGCGACGCCGACGGCCACATGATCAGTGCTCTTCACCACGCGGAATCCGTACTGGCGGGTCCACACAAAGCCCGGAACGTAGTTCGGGTCAATTGTCAACGGAGTGAGGATGTCGCTCGGGTTGCTGCCGATGCCCTTCTTGCCTTCGGTGGCCAGCGACCACATCTGCCCGCCAGCAAAGGTCAAACCGGAGTTGGTCTTGGCCTCGGCGTAGAGTACGCGCTGGCGCAGAACGTAGCTGTTGGACTGGTTGTTGTTGGAGGTGATGCCGGTGCCCAGGAAGTCGGCCTCAAAGTAGCCGCGCAAGGTGCCCCAGTTGGTCTTGCCATCGGCCGACAGAGTGATGCGCGACTGGCGGGCGCTGCCGTAGAACTCACCCATCGAATAGGCATCCGCGCCCTCATAAGGAAGCGAGCTGAAGGCGGTGGGAATATCGCCGCCGGTGGCCTTGGTGCGGTAGATGGTTTCACCCGCCAGGAAGCCGCCAGGTGTGAGGGCGACACCCTTGTAGTGCAGCACGGTAGGGTTGGCGATATCCTTCTTGATCTTGGCCGTCTCGTCAGAGACCGTGGTGGCCAGCGAAACCTGGTTGCCTCTGAGGTCGCTGACGGTGGATTGCAGCTTGTTGACGGCGGACGTGTTTTCGGTCACTGCCTGTTGCTGAGCCTCGGCCGCGGTTTCCGCCTTGGCTGCCGCAGCCTGGGCGTCGATTGCCGCCTGTTGAGCTGCCTTTAACTGCGCATCCTTGGCTGCCAGATCGTTCTTGAGACTGTTGATCTGGCCTTCAAGCTCCTGGCGTAATGCCTGAATCTGCTCTTCGACCGTTGGTTTTGCAGGCGCCTTCGCCTTTGCGGTTACAACGTGCTTTTTCGCCGGCGGATTGGCAGTGGTTGTTTGTCCATAGGAAACAACGCTGACTGCCAGAATTGCCGCAGCAGCGATGCTGAGTCTGAAGTTCATTGGGCCTCTCCTTTTTTTTGAATCGTTTTGTTTCATAACGACGTCCGCTTTCACTGCGAACGCCCGGTGTCCCCGCATCATCGAAATCATGAACATAATGCCGATTTTTCTCTCGATGAAATGCGGGAAATACATTGAAAACTGCGGAAACACGTACAAGAATCGTGCAGCCAGGCCATCACTATGATTCAGCAAAATTGCCGGACCATAGCGCTGCTATCACTGCAAGGAATAAACCGTCTTAAGCACCTTATCCGCCACATTCTTGGGCAGTGGAGCATAAGAGAGAGCCGTCACTTCACTCTCGCCGGAAGTAATGATCCAATTCAACAGGTCCTTGATGACCTTGCCCTTGGCAGCATCAGGCGCCTTGATTGGGATCAGCAGCCAGGTAAAGCTGGAGATGGGATAGGCGTTGGCTCCGGGGGCGTTGGTGATGGAAACGCGATAATCGGCGGGCATAACCTTAATGCTGGCCGCCGCATCAGTGACGCCTTGTATCGAAGCCTTGGTCCAGTGGCCGGCCGCGTTCTTCACTTCGCCAAAGCTGATGTTGTTTTGCAGAGCGTAAATCAACTCAACGTATCCCAGTGCGCCCGGTATCTGGCGCACCAGACCGGCCACGCCTTCATTGCCCTTGCCGCCCACGCCTGTCGGCCAGCTGGGCGAGGCGCCCTTGCCGGGGCCGTTGGCCCAGTCGAAGCTGACCTTGCTCAGGTAATCGGTAAATATGTAGGTAGTGCCGCTGCCGTCTGAACGATGAACCACGATGATCTTCTGATTAGGCAGATTCACGCCGGGGTTATCCTTGGCAATGCGCGCGTTGTTCCAGTTGTCGATCTTGCCCAGGAAGATGTCGGCCAGCACGTCGGGGCTGAACTTTATGTCGTTAACTCCTGAAACATTGAAGATGGGCACCACGGCACCGATGACGGTGGGAATGTGGATAAGCTTGTTCTTTGAAGCAGCAAGCTGTTCGTCGGTCATGACTGCATCACTAGCGCCAAAGTCCACCAGACCCGCACTCACCTGGCGGATGCCGCCACCCGAACCGATGGACTGGTAGTTAATTACAACGCCGGGATGGGCTGCGCTATACTCGCTAAACCACTTAGAATAAATCGGATAAGGAAAAGTTGCGCCTGCCCCGGTTATCTTCTGCGCCTGTGCGGAACTTAAGGCCAAAAACAGCACACCGGCCGCTATTAACATCTTTTTCACAAAAGTCCTCCTTACAAAGTACTGCTTAGTTTGAATTGTCTTCAGGGAATGTTACGGGCGTTTGAATTTACGGTGATTTTTGAATGAAAGGGAATGATATAGAAGGAAAATGAGAGGAAAACCGGGAGGTGGGTGCGCGCAGGCAATTATCTCGCTGACGGCAGGAATTGTTATTCATCCGGCCGTGAAGGATGCCAGGCCGCATATTTACGTCCTTTAGCTGGAAATAGTTATTGACACCGTCTATGCGATAATTTGGTTATTGGGGTTATATGAAAGCCAATCTATACGGCTCTGCGCTCTCCTGCCAGCACCCATCCCCTTTGGATTTGCATTGTTATATTATTGATAACGCTCAGCTTCGGAGGCCCAAGCGTGTCCGGAATCTCTCCGGCCGCATTGGTGAACTCTGATGGCCGAAATGGCAGCCGCTGCTGACGTACTGACGAAAAAAGGCTCGCGGCTTGACAGCCACATGACCACGAGACCCGGCCGCGCCAGCATCGCGCTGTTTCTGCTGGCTTTGGCCGGCGGCCTTTGCTACATTGCGTTGCACGTAGCCAGGGACATGAAAACGGTCACCGTCACCAGCACCTGGCCGTATCTTCTGCTGGCGCTGGCGTTGCTGATCGCCCTGGGATTTGAGTTTGTCAACGGCTTCCACGATACGGCCAACGCCGTGGCTCCGGTGATCTATACCCATTCGATGGAGCCCATTCCCGCAGTGGTCTTATCGGGCTTCTGCAATCTGCTCGGCGTGCTCGTCTCTTCGGGCGCAGTGGCCTTTGCCATCATCACGCTGCTGCCGGTTGATTTGATTCTTCAGGTCAGCTCGGGCTCCGGGTATGCCATGGTCTTTGCGCTGCTGGTGGCGGCCATCCTCTGGAATCTAGGCACATGGTGGCTGGGGCTGCCGGCCTCCAGCTCGCACACCATGGTGGGCTCCATCATCGGCGTGGGCATCGCCAGCCAACTCTTCAACCCCCACACCGGCACCACTGGCGTGGATTGGGAGCAGGCCATCAAGGTTCTCAAAGCGCTCTTGTTTTCGCCGCTGATTGGATTTTTCCTTGCCGTTCTACTCATGCTGCTCTCCAAGGCTCTCTTCCGCTACCCTGCCCTTTACAAAGCGCCCGAAAATAAACAGCCTCCGCCGTGGCCCATTCGCGTTCTGATGGTGATTACCTGCTCGGGCGTCAGTTTCTTCCACGGCTCCAATGACGGCCAGAAGGGCATGGGCCTGATCATGCTGATTCTCATCGGCACGGTGCCCACTGCCTACGCCCTGAATCATGCCGTCACTGCCCACGATATCCAGCAGTTCATTGCCGCCAGCGAGCAAGCCGGACACATTCTCGACCGGCATGCGGACCAAAATGCCAGTCGCGTCTCCGATGCGCGCGCCGAGGTCACCGAATACATCCGCACCAGGCAGTTGCAGCCGGATACGGTGCCGGCTCTGCGCAAACTGGTTGAGGATCTGGACCACGAAATCGCCCCCTACAAGGAGCTCAAAGCCGTTCCCGCCAGCCGCCAGGCCGGCGTCCGCAACGACATGTACGTGGCTGGCGAAGCCATTCGCCTGATGCAGAAGAAGGACATAAGCCTGGTGAAAGAAAACAAGCAGCCGGAATTCAACACGGAGGAAAGCAAAGCTCTTGCCGACTACAAGAGCGAGCTGGACACGTCCACCAGGTTCATCCCCAACTGGGTTAAAGTAGCCGTGGCGCTGGCTCTTGGATTGGGGACAATGGTGGGCTGGAAGCGCGTAGTGATCACGGTGGGCGAAAAAATCGGCAAAGAGCACTTGACCTATGCCCAGGGCGCCTGTGCGGGATTGGTGACCATGGGTACCATCTTCGCCGCCGACACCTATGGACTGCCGGTTTCTACCACGCACATTCTCAGTTCCGGCGTGGCCGGCACCATGGCGGCCAACGGCAGCGGCCTGCGCATGTCGACGATCCGCAACATCGCCGCGGTCTGGGTCTTCACGCTGCCTGCCGCGGCGCTGCTCTCAGGCCTGCTCTACGCGCTCTTCCGCTTGATTCACTGACTCCCCGGTCCGCTTATTTCTTCTTCAGCTTCATCAACTCGACGGCCTTTTGCGCGATGTGCTCGGCGCTGACCTCCAACTCCTTGACCATCTCCCAGGGCGAGCCGGAGTCGCCGAAGCGATCCCGAACGCCGATGGCCGCAGTGATCAGGGGCTTGCCGTAGAGCTGCCTGCTTTCAGTGAGCAGGCCGCTGACGCGCCATGCGAGTGCGCCGATCTGGTGTTCTTCGGCGGTAATCACAATGCCGGTATCCGCGGCTGCGCGAATCACGGCTTCGGCGTCGATGGGCTTGAGCGTGTGCAGGTTGAGAACGCGCGTTTCATAGCCGAAGTCCTGCTTCAGGATGCGGGCCGCGCGCATCGCCTCGGGGACCATGGGCCCGCAGGCGATAATGCTGAGGTCCTCTGACTCGTTTTTATAGCCGGAGGCCAGACAGGTCTCGAAGGCGTCGGCGAAGTTGGCCGCCTCCTTGCGCAGGCGAATCACGTTGGCCTTGCCGAAGACAAAGGGCGTGTTTTCATCGGTGACGATGGGCGTGGCCTCGCGGGCAAAGCGAATGTACTTTGGCCCCACATGCTTGAGCAGCAGGTAATCGGTAGCCTTGCGAGTCTCTTCGATGTCGCAGGGCACGACGACCGACATATTGGGCAGGCCCTGCATAGCGAACAAATCTTCAAGCGCCTGATGGGTGGCGCCGTCGGGGCCGACGGAGACGCCGCCGTGTGCTCCGGCAATCAGGACGTTGAAGTTGCCGTAGCAAATTGAGACGCGAATCTGATCGAGGTTGCGCGCGGACATGAAGGTAGCGTAACTGCCTAGCACCGGCAGTTTGCCCTCCTTGGCAAATCCCGCGGCTGCCGAGGTGGCCGATTGCTCGGCGATTCCCATGCTGAACCAACGATTGGCGCGTTCCGGCTTGCCGGTGTAGAAATCACTAATGGTGATGGAGCCGGAGATGTCCAGCCCCAGGCAAACGATGCGCTCATCGCCGCCGTTGGCCGCCAGCGACTTGCCGAAGCCTTTACGGGTAGGCTCCATCTTGACCTTCATGGTGTCACCCGCGTTCCACCAGAAATCGCGGGAGAACTTTGGCATTTTGGCTTCCAGCTCGCGGTCCATCTCTGCCTGATATTTCTTAGCGTGATTGAGCAACTGCTCGACGGGAATACGCTCCGTCAGGCCCAGTTCTTTCAGAGCCGCGTCCAGCTCCTCGCGGTTTGGCGGCTTGCCATGCCAGCCAGCCACATTCTCCATGAAGCTGACGCCCTTGCCCTTGATGGTGTCGGCAATGATGACCACTGGCTTGCCCACGATCGTTTTGGCCTTCTCGAAGGCATCGACCAGTTGCTTCATGTCGTGGCCGTCAATGCGCAGCACCTCCCAGCCAAAGCTCTTGTACTTTGCGTCCAGCGGCTCAACCTGCATCACGTCCTTCACCCAGCCGTCAATCTGCAGGCGATTGTCGTCGATGACGGCGATGATGTTGTCCAGCTTGTAGTGCCCAGCCTCCATGGCGGCTTCCCAGACCTGGCCCTCCTGCTGTTCACCGTCGCCCATCAGGCAGATAATCTTGTGCTTCTTGCCATCCAGCCGGGCGGCCAGCGCCATGCCAACAGAGATGCTGAGGCCCTGCCCCAGCGAACCCGAGGAGACCTCGACGCCGGGCAGCTTTAGCCAATGCGGGTGCCCTTGAAAGCGCGAGTGAAGCTTGCGCAGGGTCATCACATCCTTGATGTCGCAAAAGCCCGCGTAGCCCAGGCCGACATACAGGGCCGGAGCTTTATGGCCGGCTGACCAGATAATGCGGTCGCGATCAGGCCAGTTGGGATTTTTGGGATCGTGGTTGGCGGCGTGGAGGTACAGCGCGGCGACGATGTCCATCATCGAGAGGGTTCCGCCGGAGTGGCCCGAGCCCGCCGCGCAGAGCTGGACAAGATTGTAGCCGCGCATCAAGTTGGCGGCTTCTTTCAGCTGTTCAATCGAATATTCCCGGATTACCTTCCCGGTTTTGGAATCAATGAGGGGCATGAAACTCTCCTTTGTGCCGTTCGACCCTGGATTTTTACGCGTTACAATGCATTCGTCCTTATTGAGAGGCATCCGCATCTACGTAAAAATCGGGAACAGGGTAAGGAAGATTTCGTCTCGGATTCTGAGGCAGATAAAGAACACAAATACATGCGCCGATTTTCTGTTGAACTGGTGAGTTCCCGCTTCCCCTAACCTGAGCCCCGGTTTCCGTGCGAAATTCGTATTCAATCGAAATTCTTCCCCTGCCACTAACGCGACAATTTGTCACAATGCCAGTCACTGGCTTCCCCCAGATAAGTAACTTACGCTTTCTGTAAATTGATGTGAACATTACAATAAATAGTGTCGGAGGACATATCAGGATAAAGATCACTAGCCACTCCGATGAAAGCGACCATTCCCATGCTGCGGGATGATTGATAGCTGGATTGGAAGGAAGATACAGTATCTTGATGACAGTGGATTCCTCAAAACTCTGCACTAACTCAAAAGGCATATCGGCCATTCCGGAAACTGTCCCGCCGTTAGCGGTGAAGGTATAGCGGACAACCTCTGGCCCCCGACCGGCGCGCTTTAGAGATGTTATTTCTCCTTGGACTTCGACACCATCCTGGTGCAAGGCCGATCTTTGCTGCATTAGATTTACAACGTGTTTACCATACAAAAAACCGGTGATGACAGTTATTCCAATCAACAACGCAAGCACTATCGGCAAATAGTTGGAATTCCTTGACAATTGAATTCTTCTCGGCAGTGGGCCTGTGAGTTCCGACGGCAGATCCGGGATTGTTTGAAAGGCGGAATCCTTGAGGGTCATGGCCTACTCCTTTGCGCGGGTATTGCCTCTCCACCCAGTGTAATTGTGAAACCATCCGAACAGAGAACCAGGCGAGAATCCTAGAGGTTCTGCTTTGTCCACTTGTCGAGGCGTTCGAGCGCCTGTTTCAGGTTTTCCATCGAGTTAGCCACGCTGAAGCGCAGATAGCCTTCGCCGAACGCGCCAAAAGCGGTGCCGGATAGCGCCGCCACACCGGCCTGATCGAGCAGCGCGTCGGCCAGGGGCTTGGACTTCCATCCCGTCCTGGTGATGTTGGGGAAGACGTAGAAGGCGCCCTTGGGCTGGCGGCAACTGAAGCCCTTGATCTTGTTCAACCCGGCGACAAACATCTCGCTGCGCTTCTTGAACTCGGCGCACATGCGCGTGACGGCGCTCTGATCTCCGCGCAACGCCTCGATGCCCGCGATCTGGGTAAAGCTGGCGGTGCAGGAGTTGGAGTTGGTCATCAGGCGGGTCATGTGCGTGACCAGATCGGAGCGCATGACGCCGTAGCCCATGCGCCAGCCGGTCATGGCGTAGGTCTTGGAGAAACCATCGAGAATAATGGTGCGCTCCTTCATGCCGGGGATCGTCGAAATCGAGAAGTGCTCGCCCTCAAAGAGCAGGCGGCTGTAGATTTCATCCGAGAGCACGAGGATATTGCGGTCGCCGATGATTTTGGCCACCTGCTCAACATCCTGGCGCGGCATGACGCCGCCGGTGGGATTCTGCGGGGAATTGATGATGATGAGTTTGGTTCGGTCGGTGATCAGCCCGGGCAGGTCATTGACATCAAGCGTGAAATCGCGCTCCTCGCGGAGTTGGATGGGGACGGCCTTGCCTCCCATGTAGTTGATCATCGATTCGTAGATGGGGAATCCCGGATTGGGATAGATGACCTCATCGCCTTCATCCACCAGCGCCAGCATGGCGTAAAACATGATGGGCTTGCCGCCGGGCACAACCACCACTTCCTCCGGGGTGACTGTGATGTCGCGCGTGCTGCTGACGTATTCGGCGATGGCCTGGCGCAGCTCGGGCAGGCCGGCGGAGGGACCGTAGTGGGTCCAGCCCTTTTGCAACGCGTCTACGGCCGCTTCAACAATATTGGAGGGCGTGTCGAAATCGGGCTCCCCGATTTCCAGGTGAATAATGCTCTTGCCTTGGCGCTCCAGCGCCTTTGCCTTATTCAGAACTTCAAAGGCGGTTTCGGTGCCCAGCCGAGCCATGCGGCGAGCCAAACGCAATTCGTATTGGGTAGATGTAGCCATGATGACGGATGCTCCTGTGCGCCGGTTTTACCGGCAGACTGTGGCGACTGCATGGCTCCATTCACATTTATGTATGCTGAGAGGTATTCCAGATGGCCGAATTGAGAAACGGAACCCATGCTATAGTGAAATCTACTTGAGCCTCACAACAGAAAGGAATACGATTTATACGATACTTTTGTGTGTTTTCGGAACTCTTTTAGGTCGCATATGGCAGACGCCTTAGAAATTACCAAGCTTCTCGATCCCATAGGATGGCACATTCTGGCCGAACTCCAGGAGGACGCACGGATTCACTTTTCTGAACTGGGCCGGCGGGTCGGCCTCTCGACGCCTGCCGTCATCGAGCGGGTTCACCGCATGGAAGAGGCTGGAATCATCACCGGCTACCGTGTCGAGATCGATCGCGAAAAGGTGGGGCGGCCCGTCTGCGCCTTTATTCGCGTCCGCGTCATCGGCGACCTGATTTCTCGCGTTATCGCCATAGCCCGCGAAATGCCTGAGGTCCAAGAATGTCACCACATCGCCGGAGAAGACACATTTCTGCTCAAGGTCTTTGTGCCCAAGCCCGAGGCCCTGGAAAATATCATCCAAAAGTTCATGCCCTATGTCGCAACTACCACTATGATCGTCTTTTCCTCGCCTGTTACCCGGCGAAATATTGAGCCCCTGCAGTAAGCTGCGCCGCATCCAGCGCGATATTCAACAACAATGATTGCCCTCCTATCCGCTCGCAACGATTGATCCGACCGGCTCATACAAATGCCGAGATGAACGAGTTTTGTTACTGTTGACCCATGGGAAAATCTTCTGCAAGCCGCGATCCGAGTGGGCTTAACCTGGAATCCCTGGCTGCCGAGGTGGTGGAGCTGGCCATGAAAGCCGGGGCCAGCGACGCCGAGGCCGTGGCCCGCGAGGGCGATGAGTTCAGCGTGAACGTGCGCATGGGCCAGGTGGAGACGCTGAAGGAGTCCGGCTCGCGCGGCCTTGGTTTGCGGGTATTTTTGAGCAAGCGATCGGCCTCGACCTCGACCAGCGACCTGACGCTGGAGGGAATCCGGCAACTGGTGGAGGGCGCTCTGGCGCTGGCCAAAGTGACCGAGGAGGACCCCTTCAGCGGTTTGCCGGAGCACGACGAATTCGGTTCGCTGCCCGGTGATCTTCATCTCTACGACGAAGACGTGTACTCGCTTCCGGGGTCGGAGCGGATAGAGTGGGCGCGGCGGGCGGAGGCCGCGGCGCTCGCAGCCGACCCGCGCATCACCAACTCCGACGGCGGCAGCTTTGACGCGGCCACGGGGAGCAAGGCGCTGGCCAACTCGCGCGGCTTCGTGGGCGGCTACCGCTCCAGCTATGCCGGAGTCGCTGCAGCGCCGCTGGCCGTGGACGTGGACGGCTCGATGCAGCGCGACGGCTGGTGGTCGAGCGCGCGGCGGCTCAAGGACCTGGAATCTCCTGAGTCTATCGGCAAAGAGGCGGCGCGACGGACGCTTCGCAGGCTGGGCGCGCGGCGCGTTGCCACGCAGCAGGTTCCCATTGTCTTTGCACGTGAGGTGGCTGGCACGCTTCTCGGTTCGGTCTTTGAGGCGGCCTCGGGAAACGCCATCTGGCGCGGGGCATCGTTTTTGGCTGGAAAGCTGGGAGAGCAAATCGCAGTGCCGAGCGTGACCATTGTGGACGACAACACCATGCTGCTGCCTACGGGGATGGGCGGCTTCGGAACGTCACCATTCGATGGCGAAGGGCTGCCCTCGCTGCGCACGGTGGTGGTGGAGAAGGGCGTGCTGCGCAACTACCTGCTGAACACCTACACGGCGCGCAAGCTGGGGATGAAATCCACGCACAACGCCTCGCGCGGACTGGCCGGCACGCCTGGCATCGGTTGCGGCAACCTTTATCTTGAGCCGGGAATGCTGACGCCGGAGCAGATCATCGCAGAAGTACGCGCCGGACTCTACGTCACCGGCCTGATGGGCTTCGGCGTCAACGTGGTCACCGGCGACTACTCGCGCGGCGCGACCGGATTGTGGATTGAGAATGGCCAGCTCACCCACGCTGTTGAAGAGGTGACCATCGCCGGAAACCTGGCCGAGATGCTCAAGAACTTGACCGCCATCGGCAGCGATCTGGAGTTTCGCGGCGCGGTGGCCTCGCCCACGCTGCGCATCGATGGCATGATGATTGCGGGGAGTTAGCAAACTAGCGGAGTTAGCCGCGCTTCGCGCGTGTTAGCGGAGTTGGCGGGGTTTGAATATATGGCAGCTTCGAAACAAAGTTCCGAGATTGCGATGCAGCAGATCGGCTTCGATCCGGCTGATGCCAAGGCCGCTCTGGCGCAACTGCCGACGAGTCCTGCGGTCTTTGCGCTCTACGGCGCGGAGGCGCACGCCGAGCCTTATATCGGCCGCACGCCCAACCTGCGCGCGCGGCTTGCCCGGCTCTTGCAGCCATCGGAAAAATATCCGCGGCGCTTGCAGTTGGCCGGGCGCGTGCGGCAGATTCGCTGGCGGCTGATCGGCTCGGAGTTTGAGGCCCTTCTCGGGCAATTTACTCTCTTGGAGCAGATTTACGGCGCAAAAGCCCTGGAACGGATGCACCTGGGAGCGCCGTCGTTTATCCGCTACCTGGGGAGCAATCCCTACCCGCGCATTACAGTGACCAATCACCCCAGTCAGCGCGAGGCTGGTTGGGCCTATGGGCCGTTTCAATCGCGAGCGACGGCCGAGCGCTTTGCTGAGGAAGCGCTTAAGCTCTTTCTATTGCGCCGCTGCACGGAGGAGCTGGAGCCGAGTCCCAGCCACCCCGGGTGCGTCTACTCCGAGATGAAGATGTGTTTGGCGCCCTGTTACAAGGGCTGCACGGACGAGCGTTATGCCGAAGAGGCTGCCGCGGTTGAGCAGTTCCTGGCTACGCGCGGCGAGAGCCGGCTGATTACACTGCGCGCGCAGCGCGAGGAGGCCTCGGCAAAACTCGACTTCGAGAATGCCGCTGCTCTCCATGCTCAGGTGCAGCGCGTGGAGAGCGTGAAGGCTCTTGCCTCTGAGCTGGTCCGTCCGCTATTGCAGCTTCGCGCGGTCGTGCTGCAAGCCTCGGCCAATCCCGGCGAGGTTGCTGTCTTCCTTTATGAAAACGGACGGTTCAGCGGCCCGGCCGGATTCTCAACGCTAGGCATGAGAATTCAGAACGAGCAATCCGGTTCCACTTCGCTCTTTGCGCATCCCATGGCGATTGAGGCGATACCAGAAGCGCCCGGCCCCAAAGCTGAGCCGGAAGTACAGGTTTCCTCCGAGGCTGAAGCCCCCATCGATTCGGCTGAACTGATGCGGGGGTTGAAATTCCACCCCAGCGAGCAAAAATCGCTCTCTGAGGACCCCGGCAAACCCCCGCCTCCCTCCGATTCGAGTTCTTCCGCAGATTGTAATTCTGCCACATCGGAAGTTCGCGCCACCGATGCTGATACGCCGATGAAGCTTGCGCGCGGCGTGCTCGAAGCCCGCATGGAGGCGGCGTTGGCCGAGTTGTCTGCGCCTTCCGGGCCGATTTCGGCTACCATTCGCCAGGGCCATCTGGCGCTGCTCAAGCGATGGTACTACCGCGCTGAAATCCGCCGCAGCGGCGAAATCTTCTTCCCCAACGCCGAAGGCCGCTGGCCGGTGAAGGCGCTGCTGCGCGGCGTAGGACGGGTTGCCGGAAAAATGGTGGCCGCCGGGAATCACACCGGATAATCTAATTGGAAATCCGCCCATGTCCGCCTCAGAGACCATTCGTTCCATGCTCGCCGTTGGCCGCCACCGAATCTCCAGCGGCCGTACAGCTGAGGTAGTCAGTCTTGTCCGGGCAAACCCCAAAAAGGTGGCGCAACTGCTCGAATGCCTTTGGGACGATGAGCCGTGCGTGGCCATGCGCGCTGCCGATGCGCTGGAAAAACTCACGCGCCGCCGAGCTCCGGTTGCAGACGAAATTCAGAAATCGGTTCTGAAAACGCTTCAGGGCGCCTGGAAAGCGCCGTTGATCGGATTGCTCGCCGAAGCCACAGAGAACAAACTGCGCTGGTGCCTGGCGCAGGTCGTAACCCGCCTTACGCTTACGCCTCCAGAGTGCCGGCGAGTGGCCGAGACATTGTTGTCCTACCTGGAGGACCGCAGCTCGATTGTCAAAACCTGCGCCCTGCAAGGGCTGGCCGATCTGACCCGGCAGGATGCCTCGCTGCTGCCCGAGGCTATTGACCTTTTGCGCATCCACAGCCGCTCCGGAACCCCGGCCATGCGGGCTCGCGGACGCATGCTGCTCAAGCAGTTGGAATCGGTTCGCGCGAAGAGGTTCGCCGAATTCATAGCCGGAAGCGCCTAAACCGGCTTTTAAGAAGCGCGAAAATACGGCTTGTTCAGATCAAAAATGGCTCTTTTTCGGCGAAAAACCGGATTTTTCCGGTGATTTTCGGAGGCCAAATCTCACCATGTGGGGTATTACGGGCCGAAAATATTCCACAGGCGTTGATTTCAAAGAGCTTACAAATAATCTGCAAGGTTTTTGGGGAAATTTATACCCCCTGGGGGTATAGGGGGGGGAGGGGGGTAGGGGTACCCCCTCAGGAGTACGAACCGGGGACATATCTGACAGATGGACCGGTTCCCTCTCGACCTCTTTTGGCACTCGATCACAGTTTGATCTCCTTCCCGCTCGGACCACTAATTGAAATTATGCGCCAGAAGAAGGTAATTATCTGCAAAGGACTGGCCCCTTCGACAAGCTCAGGGCAGGCTGTCCAGGCGGAAGGCATTTGCACGCCATGAGATTCGTGACATCCCCGGTCTCGAAAGCGAAACCTGTGACACCCGGTCCCTATTCTCTGATCGGTTCCGCTGTTCGCTTTTCCTTCATGCTAGATAATGCTGAATTAGCGTCGGCTGCTGACATTGGTCTCTGCGTTCTCGCATTAATATATCCGACAATTGTCCATTCGTGATCCTTCAATGGAACACACGCCTTTATCTGATTGACACCGTTTTTCATGACTTTGCTATCGCCGGACAATAGCCGCATGGCAGTATCGTATCTTTCTTCACATCCATGTGGGACCAAAAAGATATTGACTCCGACCAAATTGTATCGGGCCAGCCTACTTGGAACTTTAGGTGTCGGCCTGTCATTTTCCGTTGATAATAACGAGTCGGGATACCCGCATTGGGAAATCAATAATACATAGTCATCTTTTGTATTCGTCTTGCGCTCCACACTTAAAGGAAAGCTGGCTTCTGGTAAGGTTACATGAAGCTTTGAGTTCGCAGACGGCGCTATCCCTTGTTCATAACACCCAATAAACAAAACGAACAAAACAAAAGAATAACACAACGAAGTGAGCTTCATTGTTTTCACCTTGCCATTTCATTGTACGTCAACCTTATTCCAGTGCAATCATCGTTTGTCTTTAGAAACGCGAGAGTGGTCATCTGCAGGTAGTGGCGTAGCCCGGTGAAAGTCACATGGCAGACTGCCGCGCCTCTGCGCTGATACACTGGCCCTGCAAGGAGAAGCGTCCCAAGAGCATGGTTGAACTGCTGCCGGTCTCAAGATGATTGAACTTTTGCTGGTATCGATATGATTGAACTTCTGCCATCTATTTTATCAGCGGATTTTGCCCATCTGGCGGAGCAGGTTGCCGCGGCAGAGCGGGGCGGCGGCACGGCGATCCACGTGGACGTGATGGACGGTTATTTTGTGCCCAACATCACGATTGGGCCGCCGGTGGTGAAATGGCTGCGCAAGTTCACCAAGCTGCCGCTGGATTGCCACCTGATGATCCAGAATCCGGACGCTTTTGTTCCCGCCTTTGCCGAAGCCGGGGCAGACTGGGTGAGCGTTCACTACGAGGCCTGCCGGCATCTGCACCGCTCGCTGGAGCTGATCGCCGAGCACGGCATGAAGCCGGGGGTGGTGGTGAATCCGGCTACCCGCGTCGAGTTGCTGCGGGAGGTTCTGCCCATGGTTCACCATGTGCTGGTAATGAGCGTGAATCCGGGCTTCGGCGGGCAGGAATTCATTGAATTTTCGCTGGATAAGATTCGGCGGCTGGTGGAGTTGCGCCAGGAGCGAGGGCTGGCATTTAGAATCGAAGTGGACGGCGGTGTGGCTCACGATACGGTGGAGCGCATCGTCAAAGCGGGAGCGGAGCTGCTGGTGGCCGGATACGCGGTTTTTGGCGCCGGTCAGCCAGAGCGGGATGCGCGCGCGCTGCTGACGGCGGCTCGCAAGGCCGCAGGGGAATAGCCAGGTTTGAGCGTAAAACGCTGAGATGATTAGAGAATTGGCTCGCGGCCTGTCAATGGGCTGCGGCCGCATTGAGGGGTTATGAACCGGTTGACGACAAAGATTGCCGCGGTTGCTCTGGCGGTTCTGATGCTGGGCGGAGTTGCGGCCCAGGCCAAGGAGAAAAAGCCCAAGCAAAAGAAGCAGGACCTGAGCGCCAATCCGCTGCTCGGCGTGAAATCCAAGCAGCCCGACAAGGAGCTCTTCGACAAGGCCATGATTGCCATCAAGAAGGGCCACTTTGACGTGGCGCGGCTAGACCTGCAGACCATGCTCAACACCTATCCCGACTCCGAGTACCGGATGCGCGCCAAGCTGGCGGTGGGCGATAGCTGGTTCAAGGAGGGCGGCACCGCGGCCCTGACCCAGGCCGAGGCCGAGTACAAGGACTTCATCACCTTCTTTCCCCAGGCTCCTGAAGCTGCCGAGGCGCAGATGAAGGTGGCCGACATCTACTACGAGCAGATGGAGAAGCCCGACCGCGACTACACCAACGCCCAGCGCGCGGAGCAGGAATACCGGAACATGATCAACATGTTTCCGGATTCAGCGCTGGTGCCCCGCGCCAAACAGAAGCTGCGCGACGTGCAGGAGGTTCTGGCCGAGCGTGAAACCGAAATCGGCCTCTACTACGGCACCCGGGAGAACTACTCAGCCTCCATCGCCCGCCTGAAGACGGTGGTCGATACGTATCCTCTTTACTCCAAGAGCGACCAGGCGTTGTTGGGCATCGGCGATGCTTTTGCCGGCCAGGCTCACGCCGTCCAGATTGCGCCCAATATGCCCGGAGCAATCAAGGAGCGGTTGCACGCGATCTACCAGGACCGGGCTGCCGAGGCTTACACCAAGGTGATCACGCGCTATCCGATGGCTCCCCACGTTGAAGATGCGCGCGACCGATTGGTGGCCATGAACCGCCCCATCCCCGAGCCCACGCAGGAAGCGATTGCCGAGAGCGATGCTGAAGAGCGCAGCCGCCAGCCCCTGCGCTTTACCGATAGCCTCTTCGGCTTCATCAAGCACGGACCCTCGGTGGTAGAAGCTGTGCATGTAGGCGAGCCCAGCCTAGATGATCCCAAGCGGACATTCGCACCGGATATCACCAAGCAGAACATCGCTCTGTTTAACGACGCCATCCGAGCCGGACAGCCTGCCGCCAAGGCCGGCGCTATCACTCCCACCGGCGTCAATGAGCCGCCGCGCAGCGACCAACCCTCCCAGGCGCCTTTGCAGATGGAGAGGCCCGCGGGCGGGACCGGGGTCGGAGTCGAGGTGATTAATGCGCCCGCGGCTGACCCCAATGCCGTTCTCAAGCCAGTCGGCCCCAACAACGTCGTCGCGCCCCCCGCTGAAAAGCCGGCTGAGGCCCCTACCCAGGTCAATGACATCAAGTCCGGCTCGACACCGGCTTCGTCCGCCGAGGCAACCAAGCAGAAGAAGCCCAAGGCCGATCTGAAGGAAGAATCGTCGAGCAAGAAGAAAAAGAAGAAGGGCTTGTCCAAGCTAAACCCGTTCTAGGCTGGTAACCAAGGAGCACTGTGCTTGCCAATCCAACCGAGATGATTCGGCAGGGAGCGCCCCGTCTGATTCACTCGGACGAGGAGCTTGCGGAATACACCCGTACACTCTTCGAACTGACAGCAAAACCCGATCCGACTCCCGACGAGGAAGAGGCGATCGAGTTAATGACCCTGCTAATCGACCGCTACGAGCAAGAACATTACCCTATTCCAGAGGCGGAGCCTGCCGATGTGTTGCGCTTTCTGCTGGAGAAGAATGGACTCACGCAGCGCGACATTGCTACGGAGCTGGGCAGCGAGAGCACCGTCTCGCTGGTTCTTTCAGGCAAGCGGCAGTTGAACCGCGACCATATTGCTCGGCTCAGCAAGCGGTTTAATGTATCACCGGCGGTTTTCTTTGGGATATCTTCTATCCATTGATCGACCGGCATGGAGCTGCGATATCGCTATAGCTGGCCGATGCTTTTCTACTTTATTTGACCGGCCGCAGCCGCCTGGCCAGCGCCCACTTCAGCTCGTCGATTCCCTGGCCGGTGACGGCGGAGATGGCGTGAAACTCCAGTTTGCGGCGCTTCGCGTGTGCCGACAACTTCTTCAGCTTCTCGGGATTGGCGGAGTCGATCTTGGTGGCGACCACGATCATGGGCTTATCTGCCAACGGGTGTTCGCCGTTGGCGTTGGTAAAGCTGGCCAGCTCCTGATTGATGACTTTGAAGTCCTCGACCGGATTGGGACGGCCGCTCGAGTCAGAGACATCGACCAGGTGAACGAGCAGGCGGGTGCGCTCGATGTGGCGCAGGAATTGAGTGCCCAGGCCGGAACCGAGATGCGCGCCTTCGATGAGGCCGGGCATATCGGCGACAACAAAGGATTCCAGATCCGGCTCCTCGCCGACGGTGACCACGCCGAGGTTGGGCTCGAGGGTAGTGAAAGGGTAGCCGGCGATCTTGGGCCGCGCGGCGGAGATGCGAGAGATGAGCGTAGACTTGCCGGCGTTGGGGTAGCCGACCAGGCCGACATCGGCCAGCAGCTTGAGTTCGAGGCGATAAAAGCGTTCCTCGCCGGGGCGGCCCAGCTCGTGCTCGCGCGGAGCCTGATGGGTGCTGGTGGCAAAGTGCTGGTTGCCGCGTCCGCCGCGCCCACCTTTGGCGATGATGACTCGCTCGTCAGGGTCACTGAAGTCGTGCACCAGCTCGCCGGTCTGCTGGTCGTAGAGCAATGTGCCGACGGGAACTTGCAGGATAGCGGGGTTGCCGTCGAGCCCGGAGCAGTTAGAGCCCATGCCGTGTTCACCACGCTGTCCCTTGTGTTCCGGGTTGTATCGGAAGTGAATTAGCGTATTGTGGCGCTGCGAACTGACCATGATGACGTCGCCACCGCGCCCGCCATCGCCGCCAGATGGTCCGCCGCGGGGCACGGACTTTTCGCGCCGGAAGGCCATGCAGCCGTTGCCACCGTCGCCGGCCTTGACGCGAATTTTTGCTTCATCGATGAACATAAAAAACCAGGGAATAGGGATCAGGGAATAGAAAGCTACGACTTGCGCTTTATCCCAAAGTATCGAAACCAAATTCAAGATGCCGTCTTTTCAGTTTACCGGAGGAGGGCTTAGAATCGCTGAGACGTACTTGTTGGGGTAATTTGAACGGCCAAAGGCAGGGGGATGCCTGTCTGTAGATGGCCGCAGGACTTTGTCCCATCCGGATCCGCCGCGAGAGTGGGCCGGAGTTGAAGCTTAGAGAAGTTTTCCCTGGATCTGCCGCGAGCGAGTCTCGATGGCAGGAAGTTGGGCGAAGACGCTGGCGGTTGCCGTGCTGCTGATGGGCGCGGGAGCGGCAGGTTTTACCCAATCACCCCAGATTCAGCCAGCTGAAAATGACTCAACCGGCGCATTGACCGGCAAATTGACCGACCTGTACTCCAGGCCCCTGGAGGGCGTTGCGGTTGTAGTCCGCAACCAGGCCACCGGCGAAGAGGCGCGCACGATCACAACAAAAAACGGAGTTTACCGGCTCAGCGAATTGGAGCCGGGCGAGTACACGCTAACCGCCGAGAGCCAGCAAATGGGACGCGGCCAGGTGAAATGGATTGTGGTAGCTGCCGGCCACGAGGCGCGGGTGCAGGTGGCGCTGGAATTTGTGCTACCTCAGCCCGGCACAGAACTGGCGGCACAGCCAGAAAGAAAACAGCCATGGATGAACCGGCCCATCCTGGAGCCGGAGGCTCTGCCGAGAAGCGATGCTGAGCTGGCGAGCGAGCCATTGCAGTTGCTGTCCTTGAGCGGGCGGCGTGTGAGTGCGGAGATTCCTCTAACTACAACTTTTGAGTTGAACGCAACGCTGGAGACCGAGCCGTTGCGGACGCTGGCTCTGGCGGGACGAAATCTGCCAAATACCTTACCCATCAAGGCAGCTTCTCAAGAGAGTGGTCCGGCGACTCCGGCATTGAGCAACCCAATGAGCGCAGCCGAGTTGCAGGCTTTGCCGGTGAGCGGGCGGCGCTGGCAGGATTTTGTGCTGGACAATACGCCCACATCCACGACTCCGGCGGGCGGCCAGGGCGAGATTTCACTGCGGGGCGCGGGTCTGCCAACAGAGGTTGCGGTGGATGGAATCAGCCGGGAGTTGGCCTTTGGCCGGACAAATGAGCCGGGGCAGGGTTCATCCGGGCGGGGTTTGTTAGGTCAGGGAGAGTATCCGGCCGGTATGGCGCAGGTGGGCAAAGGCGGGCATGGAATCGACGTGAGCGAAGCGGCGATCCGCACGGTGGAGACGGTGGCCGGCAACGTGGAGGCCGCGACAGACAGAGCGGCGGGCGGGCGCATGAATGTGGAGACTCAGCACGGCGCCAACGAGTTGCGCGGACAGGTTTTTTTCTTTGATCGCCAGAACAACTGGGGAGCGCAAAATCCCTTTACACAGTGGGTCACAAAGACCGGGTCGAACGCTCTTGCGTTTCCGGAATTTGATCATTTTCAATATTCGACCGGACCGAACGAGCCGCCGGTAATTGGTACGCAGCCGTACACCCCACCGGACCGCGAAACGGTCTGGGGCATCGGCGTGGGCAGCCGGATTCGCCGTGACAAGCTCTTCTGGTTTGCCGCTCTCGACGGCTATAACCGCAACGATGCGGGAGTCTCGATGGTGAAACATCCCTATCTTCTACAGCCAGAGCCTTCGAACACATGCGCGAATCCCCCATGTACCGAAACGACTGGGTTCTTTGCCCAGCCCACGAACGACCAGATGCAGGTGTTGAGTGCGCGTCTGGGATTGTCCAGCACCAATCCGTTGCCAGAAGCGCTGACGCAATACTCCTGTATGTTGGAAACATTGGTCGGGATACCGAGCGGTTCGAGCCCAAATTGTCCATCCCGTTGGCCGCTCGACGGGCTGCTTGGCCCGGCTCCGCGCACGGCTCAGCAGTGGACCGGCTTTGGGCGGCTGGATTGGGAGGCGGCCGAGCGGCATCACTTCACGCTGGTGGGCATCGGCGCGCGGTGGAACTCACCGGGCGGAGGGCTGACCAGGGTTTCTGAAGCCTACGGCAACCACAGTTTTGGATCGAGCAAAGCCAGCGAGGAGTGGCTGCTGGGACGCTGGGAGGCTTTTTTGACCCCCAACCTGCTGGCCGTGACCCAGGCCTCGGCAGGACGCGTCATTCAGGAGGCGCGGCCGGAGACGCCATCAACCTACGAGCAGACGCTCCTCCTGAGCGGGAATGTGTGGAATCAGTTGCCGGAGATCGTGGTGGACAATCGCTACGGATTTACCATCGGCAACCCATCGCGCTTCGGGCAAGGCAGTTATCCGGACGAGAAGCTCTACCACGGGCAGGAGTCGCTGGACTGGATTCGCGGCAAGCTGCTGGTGAAGGCCGGTTTCGATGTGAGCCACAACGCCGACGCAACCAGCCTTTTGCGCAACCAGACTGGGACGTATACCTACTCCAACGTGGAAAACTTTATCTCCGACGCGCTGGCCTTTCAGAAATTTGGGATTTCTGGAGAGCTAGACCCGATTCTTCAGCACACCTGCGATCAGACGGGCACGGTGTGGAGAGATTCATTGGGCAACCCGCGCGGTCAGGGCAGCCTGCCCTGTTACTCCTACTACTCGCAGATGATGGGTCCGTCCAGTTGGCATTTGAGCACCAACGATTGGGCGGGATACGCGACGGCTCAATGGGAAGCGAACAAACGCGTGGTTCTCTCCGCTGGATTGCGCTGGGAGCGGGAGCAGTTGCCGCCGCCGCTTGCCGCACTCAACAATCCAGAGCTTCAGCTGACGGAAAGCCTGCCTAACCTGGGCAATCAATGGGGACCGCGGGTGAGCCTGGCCGTGGGATCGGGAGAAAAACACTGGCCGGTGCTGCGGCTAGGCTATGGGATGTATTTCGGGCGCACGGAGAACCTGACGCTGGAGACTGCGCTGACCCAGACAGGCTCGCCTGCAGGCGACCAGAGCTTCTTCATTCGCCCGACGGACGGCTTTAACCCTCCTACCGATACCAGCGACGCGCAGCCATTTCCTTACGTTCTGCGGCCACCAGGTCCAGGCCCGGGCAGCGCAATCAAGCCGGGGGCTGTCGAGTATGCGCCCAACTTCCACAATCCCGAGGTGCACCAGGCCGTTGCGGCCGTGGAAGAGACGCTACCGAGCCATGTGGAGGTGACCGCCAGCGCGATGGTGAGCCTGGGCCGGCGGCTGCCTATCTCCATCGACACTAATCTCGATTCTCCGACAGCGACGCAAACCATCACCTACGCCGTGGTAGATTCCATCAGAGCGGTAAACCCCAGCAAAGGCGGGCCCATCAAGGCCACGCAGATCACGGTACCCTTTTATGCATCCTGGCCCCCGACGACTTCGCCAACTGAGCTTGCCGGACGGGTCAACCCGAACTATCAGCAGATTACCCAGATCATGAGCCGGGCCAACTCGACCTATGAAGCATTAATGGTGAAAGCTGTCCGCTATGGCCGCCGGGGGTTGAGCCTGCGCGCCCACTACACCTATGCTCACGCCATGGACTGGAACCCCAACGAAAGCGCACAGGTCGCGGGTAACGACATACTGGATCCGGCTGACTTTAGCCTGGAGTACGGAACCAGCAACCTGGACGTGCGCCATTCGGCCAGCGCATTGGTGGTCTATGAAGCGCCGTGGAAGCTGAAAGGCACGGCCGGGAAACTAGGCAACGGCTGGATGCTGTCGGGCGTTGGGCAGTTCCGCAGCGGATTGCCCTTCACCATGCGCACATCGGGCTCGCTGGCTAAGGAATTCAACACGACCAGCGGCGCGGCCATTGTAGGACTAGGGCCGGGGATGAACGGCTCGGGAGGCGACAATCGGGTCTACGGCATGGGCAACGATAATATTGTCTATAACATAGGCCGCAATACATATCGTTATCCGGCCACCTGGAAGGCCGACCTGCGGCTGGGCAGGCGATTCGACCTCGGACAGATGCGCGAATTAGAACTGCTGGCCGAGAGCTTCAACCTCTTCAATCACCAAAATGTGACGGAATTGGAGACCACCGGCTACTATATCGAGTCCGGCACTCCCAACTCACCACCCACGCTGAACTTCCTCACCGGGTTGAAGGCCAACACCACAGCCTTCGGCCAGCCGTTGAACATCAACGCAACCAACTTCTACCGCGAACGACAGATACAGTTCGGGTTGAGGCTGAGGTTCTAGAGCCTCTTCACAAGCCCTAGTTGTTCGGAGGAGGCGCGGGCGTGGGTGCGGTAGCGTCAGCGGGCGCAGGCGCAGGCGCAGGCGCAGGGGCCGGCGCGGGCGGAGGCGTTAGCTTGTACAGGCCGCGGATATAAATAACGAGGTTCCACACCTCTTCGTCCTTGGCGCGGCCCTCGGCCTCGGGAGGCATCTTTCCCTTGCCGTTGCGGATCACGTTGAACAGATACTGATCCTGCTTATTGGCCAGCGTTGCGGGATTGCTCCAATCCGGGAGCGTTAGTTCCATGTCCTTGGCCAGATCGGTCTTGCCATTTCCATTGTCCCCATGGCACATCGCGCAGTCCTGCCCATAAAGCTGTTTGGCGCGCGCCTGAGATTGAGTGGTGGGCTTGACCGGATTCATTTGGCCGGATGAGGGGGCCGGGGTGGTGTCCTGCGAGATGGACCCCGGGGTGGACAAAACGGAAATTCCAAACAATGCAACAACTGAAACAAACAGCATCGGCTTCAACATAGCAGCCTCCTCAAGTTGCGGATGCCGTTTTGAGGCATCTGCAGCCAAATCCTTTTCACGCAGGGATTATATGCCATTCAGTCGGCTTCAGGCTTGCGTGATTTGACCAATATGGTTCAAATGGAGCGGTTTGGCGGTTTTGGGGGCAGTTTCTATGCGGCAAAAACCTTGCTGGTTTCAGGGGAATTTTCGCCAGCCGCAGGCCAGATCCGGGGTGGTAGTCATACCGTCGAGCCTAAAGCAGGAAGCACCGTTGATGTCGGTCGAGAAGGCGCGAACCCGGGTAGCCTCAAGCGCTTTGAGCACCTCGGCGCGGGGATGGCCGTAACGGTTGCGCAGACCGCAGGAGATGACAGCGCATTGGGGCGCCACGCGGGCCAGGAACTCCGGGCGAGTGGAGGTGATGCTGCCGTGATGGCCCACCTTGAGCAGAGTGCTAGCCAGACCCTGCTCGGAGAGCATGGCTTGCTCGACGGGCGCCTCGGCGTCGCCTTCCAGCATCACGGAAGTTGCTCCGTAGGCCACCCTCAGCACCAGCGAGTCGTTGTTGGCGGGCAGCGGTCCGGGCTGATAGTCGGTGAGGGGAGCAAGAACGCTGATATGGGTTGGTCCGAAGGCAAAGGCGTCGCCGGCGCGCAATGAACGTATGCGAACGTGGAGATCGGCGGCCTCGTCGAGCAGGGCGTTGTAAAGACCGAAGCGGGGGTTGTTGCCCACCCAAAACTCAGCGGGATGGAAGTTGCGCAGAACGGCGGGCAGGCCGCCCATGTGGTCGGAGTGGGCGTGTGTGAGGGCTACCACATCGAGGCGGCGAATGCCGCGCGACCACAGCACCTGGGAGACAACCTCCTCGCCGATGTCATAGTCCTGAGGAGCCTGGCGCGGGCCGCCGCCAAAACCGCCGCCATCGACCAGGAGAGTTTTGCCGTCGGGCGCAATCAACAAGATGGAATCGCCCTGCCCGACGTCGATGGCCTCGACAAGCAATGCGTCGCGGGGGTGATCAACAGGACGGGGCAAGACGGCAACCACGGCGGCCAGAAGCAACGCGGCCCAGGCTGTACGGCGGGGCCAACGGGAGCCTGACAAAACGGCCATACGAGCCAGCATGATGGCCAAAGCAAGCAGCGCGCAGAAGGCGAACGATTGCCAGAGCAAAGGCGCGGGAATGCGGAAGTCGCCGAGGGTAGTCGAGCCGAAGAAGTGCACCAGACCGGTGCCGATGTGAAGAAAGAAAGCGACAATCATGGCCGGCGCCGCGGCAGCGGCAGGCCATACGAGAGCTACCAGCAATGTAATCAGCGCGGCCGGCATCAAGATGATCAGCAGCGGCAGGATGAAAATATTCACCGGCAACGCGAAGACGGTGATGCGATGGAAGTAGATCGCCATGGGCAGGGCCATGGCCAGCTCCACTACGCAGGAGACGACCATCAGCTCGAAGCAGCGGATCAGGATGCGCACCGCAAAGGGGAAGAAACGCCAGGCAATGAAATTGGCCCATCGGCCGCTTGCCGAATCCCTGAGCCCTACGGCCATCATGCGCAACGTGACACGAAATTGCGCTTGTAGCGGAGGCAGTTTTGCGTCCACGGCGATCTGGCGCAGGTCGCGGGCGGCCGTCAGGTAGGGATGCACCGTGGCCAGCAGCAGGGGAGCGGCAACGCCGCCGATAGCGACTACTGCAAGCAGTGTCATTTGGAAGCTGGCGTCGAAGAGACTGCGCGGGCTGAAGGCGAGCAGGCAGAGGGCGGCAAAGCCGATGGTATTCAGCGCGTTGCGTTCGCGGTAGAGAAGGCGGCCGAGCAGGTAGAGGGTGACCATCCAGAGCGAGCGCGCAACCGGCGTGGCGAAACCGGTGAACAGGGCATAGGCGAAGGAGGCCAGAATGGTGGCAAATGTCGCCGGAACGCGGGGCAGGCGCAGGCGACGCGCAAGCCAGAAGAGACAGCCGGCCACGATGGCCAGGTGAAAGCCCGAAATCACCAGCATGTGGAATGAGCCGGTGCGCTCAAAGCCCACGCGCAAAGAGTGGGTCAGGAAGGTGCGGTCGCCTGTGACCATGGCGGCCAGCATGATGGCATCGTCTTCAGAGAGGCGCAAGGGAGCGGGCAGGCGGTGCATGGCCGCGGGTAGAGCCAGCAGGCTGGCGCTCGAGGCGCGCTGCAATCCACTGACGCGGCAGGCGAGGAAGTGGCCGGATGACGGGCCGAGACGTTCTGTGCGTTCGATGGAGACAGTCGCCGTGGAGGTGATGCCCTGATCGAGCAGGAAATCCTGGCGGCTCCAGACGCCGGGATCGTGATAAACCTCTGGCCGCAACAGGCGAACCACTGCGCGGATACGCTCGCCGCAGTGAAAGGGCTGCTGGATTGCCATGGCTTCAGGCCAGCGAACATTCAGGCGTACCCGGCCTTCGACAGGCGCCTGCGCATCGTCGGCGTCGGTAACCACTTCCAGATTGGAGACGCGCAGGTCAACTCGCTGCGAGGGACGCTGAGTTGCGCCGGGCTCGTCCAGGTTCTGTTCTGTCTCGCCGCGCACCGGCCCGGCATCGATGATTGTGCCCTCGACGGTGCGCAGCAGACCGTCGGAGAGCGCAGCCAGCGCGGGCGCGGGCGCCGGATGCGGCTCCATCCAAGCACACCATGCACCCAGCAGCAGCCACAGCGCGGCCAGCGGCAGCCAGGCGATGCGTTGCGCACGTAACGCCATCACGCCACACAGCACAGCCGCAAGCGCCAAGGCGACCAACACCAGGCTGGGCCGCAGATAGAACCATTGCGCAATGGCAATCCCAACGGCAAAGAGCCAGGCTGCATGAAAGAGCGGAACAGCGCCCAAGCTGGTGTTCTGGCCGGCAGAAGCGCCTAAGTTTTGCGCGGAGATGGGGAATTCGGGGGGCATCGCGCGGGGAAACTCAAAAAGCTGTTCTGGCTTTCAAGCCTATCAGGCCCGCCGCAACTGGACCACTGTTTCCATATGAAAGGTCTGGGGAAAGAGATCGGCGAGGGTGATGGATTGGATATTGTAGCCGGAAGAAATGAGAGCGCGCAGGTCGCGGGCCAGAGTGGCGGGGTCGCAGGAGACGTAGAGCAGGGCAGGGGCGGCGATCGTGGCCAGCAGAGCGCAGGTCTCCGCTCCGAGGCCGGTGCGCGGCGGATCCACCACGATCAGGTCAGGAGAGCCCGAGCGGGCAGACGCGCCGGCATTGCGATTGCGCGCGCGAGCGCGGAGAAAATCCAATGTTTCGCCCTGAATCGTGATTCCGACGGTGTCTTTGAGATTGACCACGAGCGACTGTGTCGCCAAAGGGGCCGACTCGACGGCTACAACGCTGTCGAAGATGTCCGCGAGTTGGCGTGAGAACAGTCCCACGCCGGCAAAGAGGTCCCAGGCGAGAGTGCCTTGATGGCCGGCGACCACACGCTTCACAAGTGAGTCCACCAGCCAGCGATTGACCTGGAAAAAGGCTCCATTGTCAACGTGATAGTCGAAGCCAGCCGCATGGTAGTCGAGCGAGTTTGCGCCCCACTGCGCAACAGTACTGGGCAGTGCTTCATTTTGCCCCTTGATCGCCAGCTCGGCTCCGATGAGCGCGGGAATCCGCTCGTGCAGCGCCTGCGCCAGTTCATCAAAGCGCAGCTTCACCGGGCTGGCGATAAAGACAGTGGCCAGCAGCGCGGTTTCTTTCGCATCGCAGAAGAGCGCAACCTCGGTAGGGCGCAGCGCCGGAGCAAACTCGTGCGCAACATGGGTAAATGCCTGCGAGGCCTCAAACAGCAGCGGCGCGGCAATGGGGCACTCGCACAACGGGACGATCCTGTGAGAGCGCCGGCCGCGATAACCCAGATTGCCAACTGCGTCAAAGGCCAGACGAATGCGGTTGCGATAATGCCAGGGATGGGATTCTGCGACCAGGAGACCGATCTCTTTCGGCACACGAACCCCGCCACGCTCCAGGGTTTCGCGCAGGACGGCCTGCTTGAGGACCAGTTGGGTTGCGTAGCCGGTGTGCTGATAGTGACAGCCGCCGCAGGCGCCGAAGTGGGAGCAGGCAGGAGTGATGCGCTCCGGCGAGGCGCGGACGATCTCGCTGACTTCAGCAACTGCATAGCCGGGCTTGCTCTGCGTGATGCGCACTCGCGCCTGCTCGCCCGGCAAGGTGAGCGGCACAAATACCGCCTTGCCCTTCAGACGAGCCAGACAGGATCCGCCATTGACCGGCTTCTCAATGTCGATGAGTTGCGGCTCGGCGGGAGGTTTTACGTGCGGCGTCGCGGGAAGCATCATTGCTGGCTCATGTAAAAGAGGCTGAGGCGCGGCAGATTGTAATGTACCAGCAGTTGCTTCTGCACAAACTGCCGCTCCACCTGGCGCAACTGCACGGCTCCCATACGGCTGCGATAGGGCGCCAATTCGCGGGCCGCATGCGCTTTGAGGCTCACCAGCAGCTCCTCGGGAGCCGCGGCGGTCAGGACGGCATAGAGCTTCTCTTCGAGCACGGTGAGAACGCGTTCGAGCGACTCTAAATCGGGCGTTGCGCTGCTTTGGCTGCCGTACGCAGCACCGAGTTCGCGCAGGCGGGCGGCGGTTTCGGCGCAGGCTTCGGGAGCAACTGTGGACGCATCCAGTGCGGCAGCAGCAGCTTCAAGATGCGCAACCACACGCTCCCGCTCGAATCCCGACTCGCGTTTGACGCTGGTTCCTGCGGGGACCGTTCCGGCGGAGGCCTCGCGCAACTCCTCGGCGGCCACCATCACCGCCTGCGCGCACCAGGCGAGACCGTTAATGCGCCGCATGCGGCCGCGACGCTGCCGCGCTTCATATTTATCAAACGCAGCGTCGATGCCGCGCAGCACCGCTTCCAGCGGAATTCCCGCTTCTCGCCAGGTCTCGATCAGCGCCCAATCCAGCGTGGAGAGCAACAGCAACGACCCGCGCCGCTGCTGGAAGCGCTCTTCGATCTCGGTGAAGTAGTTGAAGTAGTTGAGCACGGCGTGAGCCTCAGCGCGTCTTGACGGGGCGATTGCGCTCAAAGAGAATCAGCAGGCCATCGAGAGTGAGCATATCGTCGATTTCGGTGATGAAGCGCGAATCCTCGGCAATCTGCCGCGCCAGACCGCCGGTGGCGATGACGCGCGGCTTCGTTTCCAGCTCGGCCACAATGCGCTCCAGAATACCGTCTACCAGGCCGATGTAGCCGTAGTAGAGGCCGCTCTGCAGGTGGGTGACAGTGTTGGTGCCGATGACCTTGGAGGGGCGTTTGATGTCTACACGGCTCAATCGCGCCGCGTGCGAGAAGAGCGCGTCGGCGCTCAGGCCCAGTCCGGGCGCGATGGCTCCGCCGAGGTACTCGCCCTTGGCCGAGATCACGTCGAAGGTGGTCGCCGTGCCAAAGTCCACCACGATGCAGGGGCCGCCATAACGCTCGAAGGCAGCAACGGAATTTACCAGCCGGTCGGCTCCCAGATCTGCGGGGTTATCTTGCAGCACCGGCATTCCCGTCTTTATCCCCGGCTCAACAAAGAGCGGCTTGGTGTGGAAGTAGTCTTCGCAGACCCGGCGCAGCGTTCCTTCGACCGGCGGCACTACCGAGGAGATGATGATGTGCGAGACCTGGCTTGGCGACAAACCTCTCATTTCAAATAGGTTGACGAAAAACACGCCGTACTCGTCGGCGGTCTGGGAACGGTGCGTCGTTACGCGCCAGTGCGCGGCCAGCTTCGGCTTCGCATCACCCCGGCGACCAGGACCCGTCGCCGGGGACCCCGGTTCGCCTTCGAGCCTGTAAAGCCCCAGCACCGTATTTGTATTGCCGACATCGATAGCTAGTAACATAGTTCTCTCAACTTATCTCCGTGGCGCGGATGCCGCCGGTCTGCACCGTAACAACTCCCGCATCCGTGCGCACCAGCAGGAATCCATTTTCGTCCAGTCCGGCCGTCATGCCGGTGCAGGCCTGCGGGCCATGCACCTCAACCCGTCGCCCGCGAATCCAGGTTGAAGCCTGCTCGACCCGCGCGGGAATCGCGACCTTCGCTGCCGTATCGGCCAGCATCCGCATCTCGCACTCCAGCGATTTTAGCAGGGAGATGAGCAAATCCTGACGTGAAACTCGCCGCGCAGTTTCCAGGCCGAGCGAGGTGGCTGTCGCGGTCAAATCCGGAGAAAAGGCGTGCTGGTGGACGTTGATGCCGATGCCAACCACGGCAAACTCAGCCGAACCGCCGGAAATCTTTGACTCCACCAGGACGCCGCCAACTTTGCGCGGGCCAATAAGAAGATCATTGGGCCATCGCAAATCGACAGTAAGGCCGGCGACGGCACGAATGGCCTCGGCGGCTGCCAGTCCCGCAGCCAGCGGAAGCAGCGGCAGGCGGTCGGCGGGGATTGGAGAACGCAGAAGCACGCTCGCATAAAGTCCATCGCCCGCGGCCGAGTCCCATGTGTGATCGCCGCGTCCGCGTCCGGCCCGCTGCTCATCGGTGAAATAAACTGAGCCGTTCGGCGCGGCACTGCGTGCGGCAGCCAATGCATCAGAATTGGTGGATTTAGTGACCGGAGAGAAATGCAGGTTGCCTGCAAAGACGGTTCCGGCGAGCGACGCCTCAAGCCCGGCCAAGTTATACGGGTCACGCGTGGCTCCGCGCGCATCGAGCGAGGTTCCGTGCACGGCTACTCTGTCTCCGCATGGATGCGCATGGAGATGTCGGCGGCGTTGGCGGAATGGGTCAGCGCGCCCACGCTGATAAAGTCCACGCCGGTCTCGGCGTAGGCGCGAATATTTTCGAGATTGATGCCGCCCGAGGCCTCGATGGGAATGCCTCCCTCCCCCTTTGTTGCCTTTCTGATGCGCTCGACTGACCGCTTCACATCTTTAGGCGTCATGTTGTCCAATAAAATCGCCTCTGCCCCGTATTGGAGAGCTTCTTCCAGCTCCTGCGGGTTGCGCACCTCCACCTGCACGCGCTGGCCCTTCTTGCGCTTTTCCAGGGCGCGCGTCAGCACCGCGGGCAGCCCTCCGCCCAGCGCGATGTGGTTGTTCTTGATGAGGATACCGCTGGCCAGGTCGAGCCGGTGGTTGACTCCCCCGCCGCACAGCACGGCGTATTTTTCCAGAGCGCGTAGCCCCGGCACAGTCTTACGCGTGTCGAGCACGTGCGCCTGCGTTCCGTGAATTGCATCGACGAATTTGCGCGTCAGCGTGGCGATGCCGCTCAGATGCTGCATCAGATTCAGAATTACTCGCTCACAACTGAGCAAAGCGCGGGCGTTGTGGCGGATGACGGCCAGCACCTGGCCATCGTGGACGCGCACGCCGTCAAAGATCTCCGGATGGCTGACTACCTCGAAGCGGGTCTGCGCCGGAGCGCGCTTGTCGAGCCGGGCAAAGATTTCCAGAAACTGCGGCACTGATCCGAGGCCGCAAACTACCATCTCCTGGCGCGCAATAATCGAACCAGTCGCGCGCAGACGGGGATCAATGGTGATGTTGGTGGTCAGGTCGCCGGCTGCCTTGTCTTCCAACAAGGCCTGCTCCAGCAATGCGTCGATGCGGCTGTTCTTCCAATCCATGGTTTTTCCTTCGGAAAACAGCTAGTGGCTGCTTATTGGCAATGCGCTCAACGCAGCACGCGCTTTTTCAAGCAACAGCCTCGTTTCCGCTTCCTGCTTCTTCAATCCCTCGACCACGTTTGCCGGCGCCTTAGCCAGAAAGCTCTCGTTGCCTAATTGCCGCACAGCGGATGCTAGACCTTTCTCATACTTGGCAATCTCTTTTGTGAGACGCTCGCGTTCGGCGGCCATGTCGATCTTCTTTTCGAACTCTACAAAAACGTCGACGCGCCCAAAAGTCTGCCAATCCAAATCCGCATATTTCCCCCCAGGATCGCGGTCAGAAAAGTAGACGATTTCCAAATCCTTTATCTTGGCAAGCTTTTGGATTATATCCATATTTCCCAAGATGTCGAGATTCTTGCGGAGCACGCCGGATTTTCCAGAGGCAATCTTTGCGTTGACGAATAGCTTTTCATCCACGCCGAGTTCCTTGCGACGAGTCCGGAGAGCCACGATTGCTTGCTGTAAGCGGTCCATCGCGAGCCGCAGATGGTCCATCGCGGTTTCAGCACTCGCAAACGTAACCTGAGATAACCAGTCATGCTGTTCGTATTGGGGATAGCTTGTCAAGGCGATTGATTTTCGGGGTGGCTTACCTTCGTAGAGCGCATGCCAAATCTCCTCAGTAAGGAATGGCATGAATGGCGACAGCAATCGTAGAGCGCTTTGAAATACATACAATAGGGTCGCAAGGGAACTGGCAGCTGAGGAATTGTCGGCTGATTCAGTGAAATTGAGCCGGAGCTTTACAATTTCAAGATACCAATCGCAGAACTCGCCCCAAAAGAATTGGTAAATGAAGTTCGCCGCGTCGTCGAAGCGATACCTCTCAAGCGCTAGGTTTACATCATGTGCGGTCCTGTTGAGCCGCGACATAATCCAAAGCTCTTCAAGCAGGGATTCGTTTGATAGTTGTGGGGGTGAGGTGAACCAACTCCTCTCAACATGAACACCTACTACTTGTGCGCGATCAATGTTCATAAAAATAAAGCGCGCGGCGTTCCAGATCTTGTTGGCGAAGGCGCGGTAGCCCTCGGTGCGGGCGATGTTGAAGGCGATGTCGGTGCCGGGCGAGGCCATCGAAGCCAGCGTGAAGCGCACCGCGTCGGTTCCGTAAGTTTTGACAATCTCGATGGGATCGAGGACGTTGCCCTTGGTCTTGGACATCTTTTCGCGATTGGCGTCGCGCACCAGGGCGTGAATATAGACCTCGCGGAAGGGAACCGAATCGGCAAGCGTGCGTTTGGAGCCGTCGGCGTGCGGAACATCTTCGGCAAACCAGCAGCCGAACATGATCATGCGGGCGACCCAGAAGAAGAGAATGTCGAAGCCGGTGACCAGGAGGCTGGTGGGGTAGAATGCGTCGAAATCAGCACGCGTTTCCGGCGTGATATTTGGCCAGCCGAAGACGGAGACTGGCAGCAGGCCGGAGGAGAACCAGGTATCCAGAACGTCGGTCTCCTGAGTGATTTTCTTCGAGCCGCAGTGGGCGCAGGCCGCGGGGTCGACACGGGCGACGGTAATCTTGCGGCATTCGGCGCAATGCCATGCGGGGATGCGATGGCCCCACCAGAGCTGGCGCGAGATGCACCAGTCGTGAATGTTCTCCATCCACTCGAAGTAGGTCTTCTCGTACATCTCCGGAGTGAAGCGGATGTGCTTCTCGCGAACGGCGGCTTTGGCCTTGTCCGCCAGCGGCTGAATCTTGATGAACCATTGCGTGGAGAGGCGCGGCTCGACGACTGTCTTGCAGCGGTCGCAGTGGCCGATGTTGTTGACGTGGTCCTTGATACCGGCGAGGAGTCCCTGTGCCTCAAGGTCCACGACCACTCTCTTGCGCGCCACGTAGCGGTCGAGGCCGGCGTAGGGCCCGCCTTCGGCGTTGATGTGGCCGGTATCGTCCATGATGTTGATGGAGGGCAGGCTGTGCCGCTCGGCCAAGGCGAAGTCGTTGGGGTCGTGAGCTGGAGTGACCTTGACTGCGCCGGTGCCAAAGTCGCGGCTGACCCAGGAGTCGAGGATGATGGGAATCTCGCGGTTCATCAGCGGAAGGCGCAGCTTCTTGCCGTGCAAGTGCTGATAACGCTCGTCTTCCGGGTGGATGGCTACGGCCACGTCGCCGAGCATGGTCTCAGGGCGGGTGGTGGCAACCGATAAAAACTTGCCCGAATCCTTACCTTTCGCGTCAATAACCGGGTAGCGAATCTCCCATAGGTGGCCCTTTTGTTCCTCGTGGAACACTTCCAGGTCGCTGATGGCGGTTTGGCAGCGCGGACACCAGTTCACGATGTAAGCGCCACGATAGATTAGATTTTGCTCATGCAGGCGGACGAAGGCCTCACGCACCGCGACCGACAACTTCTCGTCCATGGTGAAGTATTCGCGCTGCCAATCGACCGAGGCGCCCAGTCGTTTCATCTGGTCGAGGATGGCGCCGCCGTAGTGGCGCTTCCACTCCCACACACGCTCGACAAAGGCTTTGCGGCCAAGCTTCTGGCGGTTGGTGCCTTCGGATACCAGCTGCCGCTCGACCATCATCTGCGTGGCGATGCCGGCGTGGTCGGTGCCGGGCAGCCACAGGGCGCGGCGGCCGCTCATGCGCCGCCAGCGGATGAGGATGTCCATCTCCGTCTGGTTGAGCATATGGCCCATGTGCAGACGGCCGGTGACGTTGGGCGGCGGCAGCAGGATGGTGAAGGGCTCACCTTTTCCGGTGGCGTCGGCGGAGGGCGTGGGCTGGGCGAAGAGCTTCTCGCGCACCCAGTATTCAGCCCAGTGATCTTCAATGGCGGCGGGGTCGTAGGCTTTGGGCAGGTCGTGGGGCATCTTGTTCTTGGACGAGTCCCCGATGGACTGCGTAAAACCCTCTTGCAGCGAGGGTTTTGCGCCAAGGGACCCTACCTCACTTTAGCAGATGCGAGGCGCGCGGCCTGCCATTGAAGGCTCTGGAAACGGTTGACCAACGCTGCATCGAGGAGTATCAATGCAGAGTAATGCACAAGACAATCTCATCCATTCTTCGCGTGATCTACGCCACAGTGCTGCTCGCCAGCTTTGCCGCGGCTCAGAGTCCTGCGCCGCCTGCGCGCCCGGCTCTCGCCCCTCATGCCAGGCCCGACCCGAATAGTCCCGCGCAGATTGGCCGCACACGGGTCGCCCACTCTCTGGACAGTATTGCAGCCGGATTTACCGCATCTCGCGCCGCCAGCGTTGCCTCGATCCGGAGCCGCGGCGAGGCCGAAGAGCGCCAGATCATGGTCCGCAAACAGGTTCTGTCGCTGATTGGCAGTCTTCCCGAACGCACTCCGCTCAACGTCAGAGTTCTTGGATCCACACAGGCCGACGGTTTTCGCGTGGAGAAAGTCCTCTTCGACAGCCAGCCCAATTTCCCCGTGACAGCGCTGCTCTACATTCCCGATGGACAGCCCGCGAGCGGCAAGCGTCCGGCGATTCTCATGAGCCCCGGACACAGTGCCGCCGGGAAGGCCAGCGACTCCGTCACTGCCGCCCTCTTTGCCCGCAACGGTTTTATCGTTCTTTCTTACGATCCCATCGGGCAGGGCGAGCGCCTTCAGTATCCCGATCCGGCCAAACCCGGCGCATCCCTTGTGACAGACGCTACAAGTGAACACGGCGAAGCCAGCCTGCAACCGCTGCTCATCGGCGATACCTTTGCCCGCTACGAACTTTGGGACGCCATGCGCGGCATCGACTACCTTACTCAGCGTCCCGATGTCGATGCGGAACACATCGGCGCCTTCGGCTGCTCCGGCGGAGGCGCCATCACAGCGATGGTAGGCGCGCTCGACACGCGCGTCGCAGCAATCGGCGTGGCCTGCTATATCACATCGTTCGATACGCTGCTGCCTGCGATTGGACCGCAGGACGCCGAGCAGTCCACTCCGCGCTTTATCTCCTTTGGCCTCGATTTTCCCGATTGGATTGAGCTGGCCGCGCCGCGTCCATACGCGGTTATCGCCACATATTCGGACATGTTTCCCTTTGCCGGCGCGCGCACGAGCGTTATCGAGGCCCGCCGCTTCTATGCTTTCTTTGATCCCGCCAGCGCCGGAACACGATCCAGCCGCGCCAGGCCTTCCGTGCCGCCAACCCCCACTGACCGTGCGCTCAATGCCGACACCACCAACAACGTTCCTATCACGGCTGCTCTGCAATTCATCACCGGACCCGGCGGCCATGGCGCGTTGGCTCCCATCATGGGCGACATCCTCAACTTTTTCATTCGCAACCTCGAACCCGGAGTGAACGCCACCCACTCTATCCTCTCGCTGCCCTCCGACGGCGGGACGCGTGGCCCGGACAGCACGGCTGCGAGCCTTCCTAAGGACGCCCTCCAAGTCACTCCCACGGCCCAGGTACTAACCAGCTATCCAAACTCTGAGACGGTTTTCACTCTCAACAAGAAGCGTGCGGCCAGGTTCGTCCCCGCCAGCCGTTCCTTTCCGGCTGCGGAAAGCCTTATCGAATCCATCCGCAAAGTCACCGGGGCGGAGGCAGTACCCCGCATGTCCAAACCAGGCGCAGAGTTACTAGCCGCAAAGACCGGAACGCTTGTGCTCCCCTCCGGCGCAGGAATTGAGTTGCAGGGGGAACTGAGCATTCCGTCCGGCGAGGGCCGCCACCCAGCGGTGCTGCTGCTCGTGCCTGACTCGATTCGTGGAGACAATCCCATCGCGCGCGCCAATCTAGAGCAGTTCAACTCGCTCGCCGCGGCAGGCAACGTTGTTCTGGCGATCACTCCGCGCCCGTCGCCCCCGGGAACCGACGAGATGAAATCTCCGATTCTAGGGCCTTTCTACCTGCTCAGCTTGCGCGCAGAACTAGTTAGCCGCTCACTCGTCGGCATGCGCACGGACGATGTGATTCGCGCGACGGATTATCTGGCACTCCGCGCCGATGTGGACCCAAAGAGCATCACCGCAGTTGCCAGCGGCCACATGGGCCTGGTTCTTCTTCATGCCGCCGTGCTCGATTCCCGCCTGAAGCACATTACCGTAGACCATGTGCTCAGCAGCTATCGCAGCCTGCTCAACGCGCCCTTGCCGATTGGCGCGCCGGAAGACGTTGTGCCCAGGGTTCTTCTGCGCTACGACATTCCCGATCTCGTGAAATCTCTCGGGCCCCGACTGACCAAGACCGCTCCGCTTCAGGGAACGGACGACCTGAGCCAAACATCTACACCGCTCAAAAGTCTGTCCAGTTCTGTGCAATAGCAACTTTTGCGTTATTTTGAGCAGTCAACGTTGAGAAACGTAGCGCCGGGAGAACCAAATTCATCTGCCCATAAGTGATACTACGGGCAGAGCAGCGCGAATCGGTCCAGGATGCCGGATAGGGTCGTGTGATCCGACAGCGGCACAGAGAGCTTGACCCGGTTGACTGCGACACGCAAGAAAGTATCGCCAGAAAGCAAAATTTACGATATATTAAAGACTCCGGCACTATCCCAGACGCGCTCAGGCCTGCTTTAATCGGCCTTTTCATGAAGGACGGGGCGATTTCCTTGAATGGAATCGCGTGGCATTTGTGTATTTTGGACAAGAAAGTTGCATTCTGCACGGGAATTTTTCATCGAGAAGGTTGCCATGCATACTTCGAAAACTCATCTACATGTCCCACATCCGCAAGGGCTCTACCATCCGCGGAACGAGCACGATGCCTGCGGAATGGGACTGGTTGCCAGCATTCGCGGAGAAAAGAGCCACGCCATCATCCGCAAGGGCCTCGAAGTGCTCATTAACCTCACTCATCGCGGCGCGGCGGGCTGCGATCCGGAGACGGGCGACGGCGCGGGCATTCTGATTCAGATTCCGCACACGTTTTTTACGCGCGAATGCGGCGAGCTGGGGATGCAGTTGCCGGAGCCGGGCGCCTATGGCGTGGCCATGTGTTTTCTACCGGTTGAGAAGCACAGCCGCCTGCAGGCCGAGGGCGTCCTGGAGCGCATTGCGCAGGAAGAGGGGCTGAAGGTAATCGGCTGGCGCGATACGCCGCTGAACGGCATGGCTGTCGGCCGCGAGGCGCGCGCCTCCCAGCCCTACATTGAGCAATTATTTCTGGGCCGTCCCGCGGGCATGGATGAAGAGGCCTTCGAGCGCCTGCTCTACCGGGTTCGCCGCCGGACAGAAAATGAAATTGCCGATTCGGAAATTGAGGGCAAGGAGTTTTTCTACGTTCCCTCGCTATCCTGCCGCACGATTGTCTACAAGGGCCTGATGCTGGCGCCGCAGATTGAGAAGTTCTACTTTGAGCTGGCCAATCCGCTGGTCACGAGCGCGCTCTGCGTGGTGCACCAGCGCTTCTCCACTAACACCTTCCCCAGTTGGAAGCTGGCGCACCCTTACCGCTATGTGGCGCACAATGGCGAAATCAACACCATTCGCGGCAATATCAGCTGGATGAACGCGCGGCAGTCGGTGCTGGCGAGCCCGCTATACGGCGACAAGATCAATGATCTCTTTCCGGTCATCATGCCCGGCGGCAGCGACTCAGCTTCGCTGGACAACGCTGTGGAGTTCCTTTATCAGTCCGGACGGTCGCTTCCCCACGTGATGGCCATGCTGATTCCCGAGGCATGGGCGGGCAATCCCGACATGGACGAGGACAAGCGAGCCTTCTACGAGTACCACGCCTCGCTGATGGAGCCGTGGGACGGCCCGGCGGCCATGGCCTTTAGCGACGGCCGCGTAGTTGGCGCGACTCTCGACAGGAATGGGTTGCGACCCGGCCGCTACATTGTCACCAAGGACGATCTGGTGGTACTGGCCTCGGAGGCCGGCGTGCTCGACGTGCCGGCCAGGGATATTCGCAGGAAGGGCAGTCTGCAGCCTGGCCGCATGTTCCTGGTCGATACGGTTGAGAAGCGCATCGTCTCCGACGCCGAGATCAAGAAGCAGCTGGCCAGCCGGCAACCTTACGCAAACTGGATCAAGGAACAGCAGGTCTTGCTGGAGCAGTTGCCAGAGCCTTCGCGGATGATTGCCCCCAATCCCGAGACCTTGTTGCGCCGCCAGAGGGCTTACGGCTACAGCGAAGAGGATTTGAGAATATTATTGGCGCCGATGGCGTCGAAGGGCGAAGAGCCGGTCGGCTCCATGGGCAACGATGTACCCCTCGCCTGCCTCTCCGATCGCCCGCAGTCGCTGTTCAATTACTTCAAGCAGCTTTTCGCGCAGGTTACCAATCCGCCTATCGATCCAATTCGCGAAGAGATAGTGATGTCGCTGATCAGCTACATCGGCACGGAGCGCAACATATTAGACGAGGCTCCTGAAAACTGCCACACGCTCAAGCTGCCGCATCCCATTCTTTCCAATCGCGACCTGGAAAAACTGCGGCGTGTCTCCACAGGCGATCTGCTGGCCACCACAATTCCCGCGCTGTTCCGCTCCGCCGATGGAGAACAGGGCCTGAAGCGCGCACTTGAAGAGCTGAGCGCCCGCGCGTCGCACGCCGTAGAATCCGGCTACACGCTGCTGATTCTTTCGGACCGCGGCGTCGATCCCACCTATGCGGCGATTCCCAGCCTGCTGGCCATGGCCGCTGTTCATAATCGCCTGGTGCAGGAGAAGACCCGCACCCAGGTGGCGCTGATTATCGAGAGCGGCGAGCCGAGAGAGGTGATGCACTTCGCTCTATTGATTGGGTATGGGGCCAGCGCCATCAATCCTTACCTGGCTATTGAAACGCTGCACGACCTGAAGCGGCTTGGCCTGCTGCCTCATAACGTAACCGCCAACCATGCGGAAAAGAATTACATCAAGGCCATCAACAAGGGACTGCTGAAGACTTTCTCGAAGATGGGCATCAGCACCCTGCAAAGCTATCGCGGCGCCCAGGTCTTCGAGGCAGTTGGGCTCAATCAATCGCTGGTGGAGATGTACTTCCCCGGAACCGCCTCGCGCATCGAAGGCGTGGGGCTGGACGTTCTGGCGCGCGAGGCGCTGCTCAAGCACGCCTTCGCTTTCCAGCCGCTGACGGAGTCTGAAACCGAACTAGTTGTCGGCGGCCAATATCAGTTCCGCGTAGACGGCGAGTATCACCTGCTGAATCCGGATACGATCAGCAAGTTGCAACACGCCGTACGCCAGAACAATCCGGCCACCTTCCAGGAATACACGGATTTGCTGGACGATCATAATCGCCACTTGTGCACGCTGCGCGGGCTGTTCCAGCTTAAATACGCGGATCATCCTTTGCCGCTGGAGGAAGTTGAGCCGGCCAAAGAGATTGTCAAGCGCTTCACCACCGGCGCCATGAGCTTTGGATCCATCAGCAAGGAAGCGCACGAGACGCTGGCCATTGCCATGAATCGCATCGGCGGCATGTCCAACACCGGCGAGGGCGGCGAGGACGAAGAGCGCTTCAAGCCGGACGCGAACGGCGACTCGCGGCGCTCGGCAGTCAAACAGGTGGCCTCGGGCCGCTTCGGCGTGACGACTAATTATTTAGTGAATGCCGACGAGTTGCAGATCAAGATGGCGCAGGGCGCAAAGCCTGGCGAAGGCGGACAATTGCCCGGCCACAAGGTGGATGCAATCATCGCCAAGGTTCGCCACTCCATTCCCGGCGTTGGCCTTATTTCGCCGCCGCCGCATCATGACATTTATTCCATCGAAGATCTGGCGCAACTGATCTACGACTTGAAGAATGTCAATCCCCGGGCGCGCATCGCCGTAAAACTGGTTTCAGAGGTAGGCGTAGGCACGGTAGCCGCGGGCGTCAGCAAGGCGCACGCCGACACAGTGCTGATTTCCGGCGACAGCGGCGGCACCGGCGCATCGCCGCTCAGCTCTATCAAGCACGCCGGATTGCCGTGGGAACTGGGCCTGGCTGAAACCCAGCAGGTATTGCTGTTGAACGATCTGCGCAGCCGCATCAAAGTGCAAACAGACGGCAAGCTGCAAACCGGCCGCGACGTAGTGATTGCCGCGCTGCTGGGCGCAGAAGAGTTCGGCTTTTCGACCATGCCGCTGATCAGCATGGGTTGCATCATGATGCGCAAGTGCCACCTGAACACCTGCTCGGTGGGCATCGCCACCCAAGACCCGGTGCTGCGCGCTCGCTTCAAGGGCCAGCCCGAGCACGTGATCAACTTCTTCTTCTTTCTCGCCGAGCAGGTGCGCCAATACATGGCCAAGCTCGGCTTTCGCACCTTCGACGAGATGGTGGGCCGCGTGGAAAGAATCGATGCCACCATCGCCAGCGATCACTGGAAGGCTAAGGGCATCGACCTTACATCGATTCTCTACACGCCCGAGGTGCCCTCGCGAGTGGCACGCCATAAGGTTCAGGCACAGGATCACGGGCTGGACAAGGCGCTCGATCATATCCTCATTGAGAAGGCCGCGCCGGCGCTGGAATCGATGACGCCGGTGACGGGAAGCTTCGACATCCGCAACGTGCATCGCACCGTGGGCGCAATGCTGGGCGGCGAAATCGCCCGCCGCTACGGGTCGGCTGGATTGCCGGACGAGACGATTCACTTCAAGTTCAACGGCTCGGCGGGCCAAAGCTTTGGCGCATTCCTTCCCTGTGGAGTCACCCTCGAACTCGAAGGCGAGTCGAATGATTATTTAGGCAAGGGCCTCTCCGGCGGGCGCATCATCGCATATCCGCCCAAAGACTCCAGTTTCTTGCCCGAAGAGAGCATTCTGGTGGGCAACGTAGTACTCTACGGCGCAACCAGCGGCGAAGCCTTTTTGAATGGGATTGCCGGCGAGCGTTTTGCTGTTCGCAACTCCGGCGTGACTGCGGTTGTCGAGGGCGTGGGTGACCACGGCTGCGAGTACATGACCAACGGAACGGTCATTGTGCTCGGACTCACAGGCCGCAACTTTGCAGCCGGCATGAGCGGCGGACGCGCCTTTGTCTACGACGAGCAGGGGGATTTCTCCACACGCCGCTGCAACACATCCAGCGTCGATCTGGAGCCGCTCAGTTCCGATGAGGAAATTGCCGAGATACAAGACCTGCTCAAACGCCACCGCGACCTGACCGGGAGCCCGCGAGCCACATGGATCCTGAAGCACTGGGCGAAGGCGCAGAAGCGCTTTACCAAGGTCTTTCCTCACGAGTACAAACGCGTGCTCGGCATTCAGCGAGCAGATATGGCTTATACTTCACCCACAACTTCGCCGTCCCTGGCGGAGGTAGCCGAGGTGCACCATGGGTAAGGTGACAGGATTTCTGGAGATTGAACGCGAACAACCCACCCGCCGCAAAGTCGAGGAGCGGCTCCAGGATTGGTTTGAAATCTACGAGCCGTTTCCCGAGGAGAAGCAGCGCAAGCAGGGCGCACGCTGCATGGATTGCGGCGTTCCCTTCTGCCATACCAGTTGCCCGGTCAACAACCTGATACCCGACTGGAATGACCTGGTTTACAGCGGCCGCTGGGAGGCTGCCATACGCATCCTCCACGCCACCAACAATTTTCCCGAGTTCACCGGGCGCATCTGCCCCGCGCCCTGCGAGGCCGCCTGCGTGCTCGCCATCAGCGAGCCGGCCGTCTCCATCAAGCTCATCGAGCGCAGCGTGGTGGAGCGCGCCTGGGATGAGGGTTGGATCCATCCCGAACCTCCCGAGCAGAACACCGGCAAGCGCGTAGCCGTGGTGGGCAGTGGACCTGCCGGTCTGGCCGCGGCACAGCAACTGCGCCGCGCCGGCCACTCGGTCACCGTCTATGAAAAGAACGACCGCATCGGCGGCCTGCTCCGTTACGGCATTCCCAACTTCAAGCTGGAAAAACACATAATAGCCCGTCGCATTCAGCAGATGCGCGCCGAGGGCGTCACCTTTATCACCAATGCCCATATAGGCGGCAACGTGCCTGTTGAAGAGCTGACCGGCCACTATGACGCGATTTTGCTCTGCGGCGGCGCGGAGAAGCCGCGCGATTTGAATATTCCCGGGCGCGAACTGAAGGGCATTCACTTTGCCATGGAGTTTTTGCCGCAACAGAATCGCCGCTGCGAGGGCGACATCATCGATCCCTCCATCGCCATCAGCGCCGAGGACAAGCGCGTGGTCATCATCGGTGGAGGCGACACCGGCGCTGACTGCCTGGGCACCTGCCTGCGCCAGCGCGCCAAGAGCGTTCACCAGTTTGAGATCATGCCCAAGCCGCCGGAGCAGCGCGATGCCTCAACCCCGTGGCCGTTGTGGCCCTTGCAAATGCGCACCGAAACCTCGCACGAGGAAGGCGGCATCCGCGACTGGAGCATCAGCAGCGTAAAATTCACCGGCGATAAAAACGGCTGCGTTAAACAACTGCACGCAGTGCGCGTTGGCCCTCCGCCGAAGTTCGAAGCTATCCACGGCACCGAGTTCACCCTCGACGCCGACCTGGTGCTGCTGGCGATGGGCTTTCTTGGCCCTGTGCGCTCGGGCATGATTGAGCAAATCGGCGTGGTTCTGGACAGCCGCGGCAATGTAGCCACCGACGCTGACTACAGGACCTCAATCGAGAACATCTTTTCAGCCGGAGACATGCGCCGCGGCCAATCGCTGGTGGTATGGGCAATCAGCGAAGGCCGCAAGGCCGCCGCGTCCGTCGACCGCTACCTGGCCACCATTCCTGAACCCGTCGCTCAGCACCATCGCGCTTAGGCTTGAGTATGTTTGCTGTAGCTGGACATATGCGCCGTGCGCTGATGGGGCGAATCAAGGGGTTTTGGGGGTGAACAATGTGTCGTTACGGCTTTGCTTCCTTGCCTGCGACAAAGACACGCGGCCTAAAAGGTGCGGCGATATAGTACGCGAGTTCGCGGTAATCGCCAAATTCATGGAAAAGAAAATCGGCATCCTTGCCAGCTTCCAGTGACCCCATACGGTCGCCTAAGCCAAGGCTGCATGCCGCATTCAGAGTTGCGGCGGTAAGCGCTTCGGCAGGGCTGAGTCGCATCTGCAGGCAGGCCAGCGACATAATAAACGGCATAGATGCTACCGGAGAGGACCCGGGGTTGAAGTCGGTAGCCAGGACAATTCCAAGACCTAATTCGATCATCTTTCGCGCGGGCGGATACTGCTCGCGTCCTAATGCGAAGACTGAACCCGGCAAAAGCACTGGCTGTACAGAAGCTTTTTGCAGCAGTTCAAGCGTTTCGGCAGTCACGGCCTCCAGATGATCGGCGGTTGCCATGCCCAATTCCGCGGCAAGCGCGGCTCCCGTTCCAGGCCGAAACTGCTCGGCGTGAACACGAAGATGCAGGCCGTGGCGGCGCGCAGCGGTGAGCACACAGCGAGACTCATCGACTGTAAAGGCGTGGTCATCGCAGAAGACATCACAATAAGTGGCCAGTTTTGCAGCGGAGACCTCGGGAATCAACTCCTCAATAATCCAACGAACATACTCTTCACGACGATCCACGAACTCCGGAGGAACCATGTGTGCGGCAAGCAGAGTAGAAACTATGCGTGCCGGACCATCCGCATTGAGTCGCGCGAGCACGCGCAGCATGCGCAACTCCGTATCACGCTCCAATCCGTATCCCGATTTGGCCTCGATGGTAGTTGTGCCGGAGCGAAGCATCCAGTCCCGGTGCCGTCGCGCCGCTTTGAGCAACTCATCTTCGCTTGCCGCACGGGTCAACCTCACTGTGCGCAGAATGCCTCCGCCAGCCGCGGCAATCTCCTGATAGGTGGCTCCGGCAATGCGTTGTTCGAACTCCGCCGCGCGATTGCCGGCAAAGACCAGGTGCGTGTGCGCATCGACGAAGCCTGGCGTTACGCAGCAACCCTCCGCATCGATGACCGTGGTTCCGGAGGGAATGTGCGAACGAAGCTGCGAGTAAGGTCCGGCCGAAACAATGCGGCCGTCTTCAACGAGCAAAGCGGCTTTTTCAACGATGCCCATTTCACGCAGTTCCCTGCCGACACGCGGACGTGCGGGTCCGGCGAGCGTGACAAGCTGGCCGATATTGATGATGGCGAGCATTTCGACAGCGTTCATTTTTCCGCCATGGGCATGTGAATGCCGCGTTCGCGTGCAGTCTTTCGCGCCAGTTCGTATCCTGCATCCGCGTGGCGAACCACGCCAAGGCCGGGATCGTTCGAGAGTACGCGCTCAATCTTGCGCGCCGCCATGGGAGTGCCATCGGCCACAGTTACCTGCCCGGCATGAAGCGAGTAACCCATCCCCACGCCGCCGCCATGGTGGAAGCTAACCCAGGTTGCGCCCGATGCGGTATTAAGAAGCGCGTTCAGAACGGGCCAGTCAGCGACGGCGTCGGATCCGTCGAGCATCTTCTCTGTCTCGCGATAGGGGCTGGCCACTGAGCCGGTGTCGAGGTGGTCGCGTCCGATGGCTACTGGGGCTGAAATCTCTCCCTTGCGGACCAGATCGTTGATCGCTTCGCCCAGGCGCGCTCGCTCGCCGTAGCCCAGCCAACAGATGCGCGCCGGCAGCCCCTGGAAGGCGAAGCGGCCAGGCGCAAGGTGAAGCCAGCGGGTGAGAATTTCGTTCTCCGGAAAAAGTTCAAGAGCCAGCGCGTCGGTGCGGGCAATGTCTCGCGGATTGCCGGAGAGCGCCACCCAGCGGAACGGCCCCTGCCCCGTGCAGAAAAGCGGACGAATGTACTCTGGCACAAAGCCGGGAATCTGGAACGCATCCACGCAGCCGGCATCGAAGGCAAAGCGGCGAATATTGTTGCCGTAGTCAAACACAATCGCGCCGGCGCGCTGCAAAGCGAGCATGGCATTCACATGGACAACCATGGTTGCCGTCGAGCGCCGCACGTACTCGCCGGGGTTGCGCTGCCGGAGTTCAACAGCCTCCTCCAGCGTGAGTCCCTGGGGAATATAACCGTTGAGCGGATCGTGCGCGCTGGTCTGATCAGTCACTACGTCTACCAGGACGCCGCGCCGCGCAATCTCGGGCAGCACGTCACCGCAATTGCCCACCAGGCCCACGGACAATGCCCGCCCCTCGCGGCGCGCCGCATCGCAAAGCCGCAGCGCATCCTCCAGGTCTTCAGCGATCGTGTCGCAATAGCGAGTGGCCACGCGGCGCTCAATGCGACTTCGGTCCACCTCGATGACTAGCACGACTCCATCGTTCAGCGTCACTGATAATGGCTGAGCTCCACCCATGCCGCCCATGCCGCCGGTCACCACCAGCTTGCCCTTCAGTGAGCCGCCAAAGTGCCGCTCGGCGAGCGCCGCAAATGTCTGGAAGGTTCCCTGCAAAATTCCCTGCGTCCCGATATAGATCCAGCTTCCCGCCGTCATCTGCCCGTACATCATCAAGCCCTTGCGGTCCAGCTCGTTGAAGTGCTCCCACGTGGCCCACTGACCCACCAGGTTGGAATTGGCGATGATCACCCGCGGCGCCATCTCGTGCGTAGGAAAGACCGCAACCGGCTTACCCGACTGCATCAGCAGCGTCTCCTCGTTGCCCAGGCGCTCCAACTCGCGGACAATGGCGTGAAAACATTCCCAGTTACGGGCGGCGCGGCCGATGCCACCGTAGACCACCAGGTCCTGAGGCCGCTCGGCCACCTCCGGATCGAGGTTGTTCATCAAGCAGCGCAAAGCCGCCTCCTGCTGCCAGCCCTTGCAGCGCAACTGGCTGCCTCGGGGCGCGCGAATCGTCGGAGCCATGGCCGTTGTCATATATTCATTCCCTTTGAAGAACTGCTGTCGCACCTGCGAGCAGTCCCCTAAAAAGCCATACACAGCATACTACCGAAGCACGAGCGGCGCTTGCGCTATCTGACAGCCCAGTTGCCGGACCGAGCCGCACTCTTTATCCTTATTTCCGTGCCCAACACTCTTGTTGAATGCGTGCCCAATTTCTCCGAAGGCCGCGATGCGGCCAAAGTGGATGCCATCGTCGAAGCTATGAAGATCCCCGGCGTCTATCTGCTTGACCGGGAAATGGATGCCGATCACAACCGCTGCGTCATTACGCTGGCCGGCGAGCGGGAAGCCATCCAGGAAGCAGCCATCCGGGGCGCCGGCAATGCAGCCGAGTTGATTGACCTGACCCGGCACCAGGGCGCGCACCCGCGCATGGGTGCGACCGATGTCATTCCCTTTATCCCCATCGACAACGTCACCCTGGAAGACTGCGTGGCCATGGCCAGGCACGTGGGAGCCGAAATCTGGAAGCGGTTTAAGATTCCGGTCTATCTTTACGAGGCCGCTGCGACAACGCCGGAACGGCAGAATTTGGAGAATATTCGCCGCGGCCAATTCGAAGGCATTCGCGACGAAATTGCCACCAATCCCGCGCGCAAGCCCGACTTTGGCGAGCCGCGCGTGCATCCGACGGCCGGGGCTACGGTGGTGGGCGCGCGCAAGCCGCTGATCGCCTACAACATCTTCCTGAACACGCCCGACGTGGAAATCGCCAAGAAGATCGCCAAGGCCGTGCGCTATTCTTCGGGCGGGCTGCGCTTCGTCAAGGGCGCGGGATTCCTGGTGCGCGGCAAGGCCCAGGTTTCAATGAACCTGACCGATTTCGAACAGACTCCCATCCACCGCGTCTTCACATTTGTGAAGCAGGAAGCGGCGCGCTATGGTGTCCTCCCGGTTTCCAGCGAGATTGTCGGACTTATTCCTAAACTGGCCTTGGAAAACGCAGCGGAGTGGTTCCTGCAAGTGGAGAACTTTGACTCCTCACTCATCCTTGAAAACCGCCTCGCTGCAGTGATGGGCGGCAAATCGGCCGTCAGCGGCCTGCGCGCGGGGGTTGAACCATTCGTTGAACAACTGGCTGCTTCCACCGCGACTCCCGGCGGTGGCAGCGCCGCCGCGGCTGCGGGGTCTATGGCCGCCGGTCTTGCCGGAATGGTCGCGTCCATGTCACGCGGCAAAAAAGCCTACCAGCAGTACGAAGGCCAACTTAACGAAGCCATCGCCCGCCTCGCTCAACTTCGCGATGAACTAAAGTCCGCCATCGACGCCGACGCCGAGTCCTACAACGTGGTCATGAAGGCTTACAAGTCAGCGAAAGAATCCTCCGCAGGCGGACGGGCGATTGCAGACGCGCTTCGACAAGCGGCCAGTGTGCCTCTGGGAGTGGCCGAGCGGGCCGTTGAGGTGCTACAGATTGCCGCTAGGCTGAAGCCAATCACTAATCCGAAGATGCGCTCCGATCTGACAACCGCAACCGCTCTGGCAAAAGCTGCTCTTGAAGGAGCCCTCGCGAACGTCGACATCAACATCGAGTCGATTAAGTCGGACGCGCCCGAGAACCAGGCTTTTGTGAGCCAGACACGGAAACGCGTGGCGGAGCTGAAAGCGCACGCTTGATCGCACTAGCGCCGATCACTATGCAAGTCAAGTGTCATCATTCATTATCAGAGCACAGTCCGAAGTAACTGCAATCACTGAAGCCAGCCATCAGCGGCGTCCTCTACGATCAACTTTCACTTGAGGAAGCCAGTTATTATCCGATTGGCTGGGGTGGATGGAATGAGCGTGTTAATACCGTTTGGCGATGCATTCCGGGGTGTGTGGCCCTGTGGAGAAGAATCCGTTTGGTGAGTTCCACTAGCAGGAGATAGACCGCGGTTGCTGCGGCCACAAAGGCAAAATAGCTGAGCGGCAGCGGAGTGAAGCCGAGCACGCTCGCAACAGGGCTGAACGGCAAATACATCCCGACGGCCACGACTGCCATGCACGTTACAAATAAGGGGCCGCTGGGACGACTGCGCAGTGGATTCATCGATGTGCGGATGACGAAGACGACCAGCGTCTGGGTGGCCAGCGACTCGACAAACCAACCGGTATGAAACTGCGCCTCGGTGGCACGGAAGAAGTGCAGCAGGACATAGAACGTAATGAAGTCGAAGATGGAACTGATAGGCCCGACGAAGACCATAAAATTGCGGATGACGCCAATATCCCAGTGCTGGGGCTTGATCAAGTAGGTTTCGTCGACATTATCTGTTGGAATCGTGATCTGGGCCAGGTCATAAAGGAAGTTGTTCAACAAAATCTGGGTGGGCAACATGGGCAGGAATGGCAGAAAGAGCGCAGCTCCCGCCATGCTGAAGACATTACCAAAATTCGAGCTTGTGCCCATCAGCAGGTACTTCATCACGTTGCCGAAGGCTTTGCGCCCCTCGATGATGCCGTCATGGAGGACGCGAAGGCCTGGCTCGATGAGAATCACGTCGGCGGCATCGCGAGCCACGTCGGCCGCGCTGGGCACGGAAATGCCCACATCGGCCGCGTGCAGCGAAGGCGCATCGTTGATGCCATCGCCCATGAATCCGACCGCGTGACCGTTGTGTTTGAGGGCCAGGAGAATCCGGTTCTTCTGCGCCGGAGAGATGCGCGCGAAGACGTGCGACTCCTCGGCATCGTGAGCCAGCGCCGGGTCCGTCATGTTCACAAGATCGTCGCCCGTTACAATGTGTCCGGCGTCCAGTCCGACCTGCGAGCATATGTGGGCGGTGACAAGGTCGTTGTCGCCGGAGATGACCTTGACCTCGACTCCATCCTGTTTGAGCGAAGCCAGGACCTGGGCAGCGTCTGGCAACGGCGGATCGGAGAAGGTGAGGAAGCCCGCCAGGGTAAGGTTGCGCTCGTCCTGAACCGAATAGTCTGCGCGTGCGGGGACATTGACGTAAGCCACTGCAAGCGAACGGTATCCCTGGCCGTTCAGATCGTTGCTGGCCTGGTGAATGTGCTTGATGGCATCTTCCCCAATGGGTTCGACCTTGCCATCGATCTCGTAACCGGAGAGAAGCGAGATGATTCCTTCCGGAGCGCCCTTGGTGATAAGAACCCGCTGGGAGTTCCGTTCCACCACGATCGAGAGCCGCTTCCGTTCAAAGTCGAAGGGAATCTCGTCGCATTTGGTATAACCCTCGGTGTTTTGCGGACTCTGATGAACTAATACGTCATCGAGTGGACTGCGAATGCCAGTCTCGAATTTACTGTTGAGAAACCCCAGTTCCAGCGCGCGGCTTGATGGATTCCCAAAGGCATCGAGAGAGCGATCAAAGGACATGGTCCCCGCGGTGAGCGTTCCCGTCTTGTCGCTGCATAGCACATCCAGGCTGCCGAGATTCTGAATGGACGATAGATGCTTGACGATGACCTTTTTGCGCGCCATGGCTACGGCGCCCTTGGAAAGCGTCACTGAGGTGATCATGGGCAGGAATTCCGGTGTCAGACCGACGGCCAGCGCCACGGCAAACAGTAGTGACTGAAACGGATCGCGATGGCGTATGATTCCGACGGCAATCAGGAAGAGCACGAGAAAAAAGACCGTTGCCGCGAGGAAGCGGCTGAAATCCCGCAATCCCCGATCGAAGGCCGTCGCTTCCGGTCGTGCAGCTAGCCGGGCCGCGATGTCGCCAAAAGCTGTTCGAGGGCCCGTCGCGACGACCTCCGCGGTTGCCGTTCCACTTACGACCGATGTGCCCAGAAAGACCATGTTAGGCGCATCCGCTTTGGTCGAGGCCGGCTCAGCGGTTGCTGCCTTCGCGGTGGGAAGCGACTCGCCCGTCAATGCCGCCTGCTGCACATAGAGATCGCGCGCAACCAGAAGGCGCGCGTCTGCGGGAACCAAATCCCCGGCGGAGAGGCGGATCACGTCTCTAGGCACCACATCTCGCCGCCGGACTTCTTTCCACGCACCATCGCGCTGGACGGTTGCCGTCGGGGCCACCTGGTCGTGCAGCCTTTCGACGGCCTTCTGGGAGCGATAGGTCTGGCTGAAATCCATCACCGCGCTCAGCAGAACGATGGCGCCAATGATGCCCGCATCCACCGTATCGCCCAAAAATGCCGATGCCCCCGCGGCAATAAGCAGAATCAGCGTCAGCGGATTCATGAATATATGCAGGAGATCGGCAACAGGGTTGTAGTGCGTTGTCGCCGCAGGTTCATTTGGCCCGAACTGGTCTAATCGCGCCTGAGCTTCCTGCGCCGTCAAGCCGGCAGCCGCTCCACGGATTTCATCGGCATTGGGCATCATGGATGGATTCCCCTTGGGTGATATTCCGAAAGCCTTGTTTAGCGAAGATTGTAACCCATGTGCCAGCTTGCGCCGGGTGCGAAACACTCGCGACTTGAATGTGGTTTCCGAAATGCCAAGCAGGAGCTATTCTTCCCTGTGCGCAGATTTTCTCTATGCCATACAATTCGTTAGAAGGGTCCATAATCGTGGGCTATTATTGACGTCAAGCTGTTTATTATAAAGAAGTTATGACTATATGGCAGAGGGCGCAGTCTCCAGCGAACTAGTCTCTGGATCGAATTCCCTGCTAACAGGGAAAAATACAGGGAATTTTCGCAATTACGGCACAAAAATCTGGCTGGCCATTCGGTTATCAGGCTGAATATGCACCGGGTATCCCCATCGATGTCCAATCCTCACGTTTAACGGAACAGGGAAATATCACTTCGGTATCAGGGAATTGTATTTCCCTGATACGGGGATTCGGATCCCATTCTTTGAAATGCCAATGACGGGGTGCTGAACGAGCGGTAGAGCGCCGCGATGCTGACACAGATACCGATGGGCCAGCGCGGGTCAGACCGTGATATTGCGTGGGCAATCAAGTTCCTGGCCTCTGACGCGGCCAGCAACATAACCTGACATGTGCAGGAAATAAACGGCGTCATATTCATGGACGGCTGAGTTCGAGCGCCCGCCCGACACATTCAGTCTTTGCAAGAACGGCTCTAAATTCCCAAACGCGATTTCAGAGAGCGCACGCGATCGCGCGCGACAGGCAGTTGTGTGTGCAGCGGGTCTTTCAGCGAGAGGATGACCTTGCCTGCAAACCATGAGTTTACCTCGTGAATCCAGTCCACATTTACGAGCGCGGAGCGGTGGATGCGCAGGAAACGGGCGGGGTCGAGCCGGCGTTCAAGTTCGGCGATGGTTTGATCGACGCAGTGCCGGTGGCCGTTGACAACGGCGTAAGTGAGCTTATCCTGGGCGACAAAATGCGTCACGGCGTCAAGGTCCAGGAAGGAGATGCGCTCGCCGACGCGGGAGGCAATGCGACGCGGGTAATCGAACAGTTGGCCGCGGAGAGAGGCGGCCAGCTCCTTGAGCAGGCCGGGATTGCGCTGCCAATCCGGCTTGCGGACGGGATGGAGCCGATCGAGCTTTTTGATTGCGCGCGCCAGTTGGTCGAGTTCTATGGGCTTGACGAGGTAGTCGATGGAGTTGACCTCGAAGGCTTTGAGCGCATATTCATCGTAAGCGGTCGTGAAAATAACGAGGGGCTGCTCGTTGAGGCGTGAGAGCAGCTCGAAGCCGTTAATGCCGGGCATTTGGATATCGAGGAAGAGGACGTCGATGGATTTGCCGGATTCGCTGTTGAGATAATCGAGGGCTTGAGCGGGGTCGGTGGCGCTGCCCACGATGCGGAGCGAGTCGAAGCCAGCGAGTAGGCGCTCCAGCCGCTCGATTGCCAGCGGTTCATCATCTACGAGATAGGCGCGAAGCGGAGCGATTTCCATAGACATATCAATTATGCGGGGAAAAACAGACGGACGGCTGTCTTTTCGTTTTCGCGAGTTACTTCAAGCCGGCCGGCACCGCCATAGAGGAGTTCGAGACGCGCGACGAGATTGCCGAGGCCATGTTCCGGCGTGATGGCGTCGAGCGAGAATCCGGGACCGTCGTCGATCACTTCGAGCCGGATGCGCCCGGCGCCCGCCGTTCCGATTAGTTGAATCGTTGCGCCCTCGGTGCGTTGCGATACCACATGCTTGACGGAATTTTCGACCAGAGATTGAAGTGCGAGTGGAGGCACTTTGACGTCATCCAGCGTTTCGGGGACGGCAATCTCATATCTCAGGCGCGAGCCGAAGCGGGTCTTCTCGATTTCCAGATAGTCGCGGACAATTCTGAGTTCCTGGCTGAGCGGGACGAGCCTGTTGTTATTGGCATTCAGCGAGAAGCGCAGCAGCGAGGCCAGCTTGCTCACCGTATCTTCGGCGCGCACCGGGTCGGAGGGAATGAGGGCGGCGATAGAGTTGAGCGTATTGAAGAGGAAGTGCGGATGGATGCGGGATTCGAGGGAGGAGAGCTGGGCCTCGGCCAGCAGCTTGTAGGCGCGCTCCTGTTCGACTTGGCGGGTGCGCGCTTCCAGCGTGGTGGCCTGGAGTTTGAAGCGCAGCGTCTCATAAGTCGATATGCTCAACCCAAACATGAGTGATGTAATGACGCTGAAGGGAAGGACCGCACGGTATTCTGTCCAAAATTCGTTGCGGGGAACAAGTCCAATGAGCTGGAAGACGAGACCGGCGCCGAGACTGCCGGCGACCGCTGTGCAAACCAGGGCCATGGACTGCATGAGAACGACCAGGCGGGGAAATCTATCGGTGTAGCGATGCGAGATTCGGGTGAGAATAACGATGGAGGGCAAGGCGATGAGAATGCAATAGACGAACGCAGTGAAAAGTGTGCGTCCGGTATCGGAGAGCCGGTACTTGCCCAAGGACAGAAGGAGCGCAACGATCAGCAGCGCACAGCCGGCGGCAATCGCCCCTCCCCTCATGATGTGAGCGGCGAAGTGTCCGGATTGCCAGCGGTCAGGTGGCCGAACAGAGATCTGCGGTTTGGTTTCGCTGTTCATAGCTGGAAGCGGACTCCAATGGAAGTGGCAGCGGAGTAAGGCGTTGCGCCGTAATCCGATGTGCTGCTGCCTGCCGGGATTTGCAAGTGCAGATAGGAGGAGAAGCGCTTGCCGAACCTTCGGTTGGCGTCGAAGACGGCGGTGTAACTGCGGTCATTCAGGTTTGCGACTATCGCGGCGGAGATATCCCATTGTTTCCAGCCGGGCAATTCGCGAAGGCGATTCTTATAGGCGGTAAAAAACGCATAGTGCTGGCGGCCGGCCAGGGGAGAGACGAGGCCGTCCCAATAGTAGGGGATATTGGGCGGGGTAAAGAACTCGCCGATGAAAGTTATCCCGGATTTGGTGGTAAACTTGCCGCCCAGCAGAACCGCTTCATGCTCGCGCCATGCGGCCTCGCCGTGCAGCTCCCAGGCCTGGCCCAGGACGCGGGTGAAGGTGAGACCGCCAAAGGCGTCTCCGCCGCGGTCGTCGCCGGCGATCAGCGAAGTGTCGAATCCACGCACCAGAATGTTATACCGGAAAGCGGTGGTGTCGTGCACGTTTGACCCGGCGGGAGCCAGTACGGCGGAAGACCACGCGAGGGTTAATGCGTGCGGCCCATGCACATAGTCCGCCTTGACCATGTCGCGGCCTTCGTTGAGATTCAGGCGGTCGGTGGGGTTGGTGGGATCGCGGGGTGGGTCAAGAACGCCGGTCGCGGTGAAGGCGTAGCCGACGCCCCAACGCACCATGCGGCGGCCGAGCATGAAGTCGAAGTCGCCGGCGGAGAGGCCGGCATAAGTCTCTTTCACGCGTAGCTGAACATGCGTGCCGGTATAGGGTTCAAGCGCGGCGTCAAGGGCAGCAGTCGCGCCGATGTTCCCCGGAGGAATATCGAAGTCCGCGGCAGAGAGGCCGCGATATGTTTCGGCGAGGCCCACCACGCTCGATGCGATGCTCCAGCGGGATCGGTAGCGAAGAGTGAAGGAGGGCTCAAGAAGCAACTGATTTTGAAACAGGGTGACAGTAGGGGCTTTCAACATATTGGCCGACGGCGGCAGCGGCGGGGTAAGGTCGCTATAGAACGTCGCGTCGTCGATGGCGGCGAAGGAGTAACGGAAGTCATGGTGGGACTCCGGCTGTGGAACTTCCTGGGCCGGATTGTCCTGGGCCGCTAATGGCAAGGAGGCCGCGAAAAGGATTGCCGGAATGAGGAGCCTATGCTTCATCGCGATTCATACCCTGGGGCGCAGTTGCAACCACTCGCGTCCGCCCATGTCCAGACCCCAGGACGACGATAGCGTGTTTGTGGGGCATGCGCTGACGCAGGTGTTGCACAAGATACATTCAGTGGAAAGAATCCGCTTGCCCGCCATGATGTAATCGGGAATGCGAATATCCATGGGACAGACCTTTACGCAGGCCATGCACTGGTTGCAATTCCCGCTCTCGCCGGAGATCTTGAGCAGCGCGAAACGCGAGCCCAGTTTCATCAGGACCGGGACCGGGCACAAATACTTGCAGAAAGCGCGGTTATCTTTAAGCAGGAAGGCCAGCGGAATCGCAGAGGCATAGTAGAGCAGGTTGCCGGTTAGCAGCCACCAGAGCGGCGCCAGGCCCTTGGGCCAATAGTGGAAGAGAAAGACCAGCGCAGCTACCAGGCCCAGGCTCAGCGCGAAATGCGCGTAGCGCATCCACTTCCACGGGCCGGGAACCCAGCCCTTGCTCTTGTCGTAGGTCAGCAAGTCGATGACCATTGCCGTCCAGCACGCCCATCCGCAGAAACCGCGGCCAAAGATGAACGGCCCGAAGAGCTTGGCGATCGAGTAATGAATGATGGCGCCCGAGAAGACGCCAGTGCACAAAAAGAAAAACAGCCCTTCCAGTTGCATATTCTGGAGAACAAAAAACCCCAGAAAACCGACCATGTAGACGCCGATCAGGAATTGAGCCAAGCGGCGGCCAATGGGCTTGCTGTGGCGCGGGAGCAGTGCGTAGAGCCCGGTTCCCACGCCCAGGGAGGTCCCAATGTAGCCAATGTCGAAGAGGAAGAAGATCATTCCCGTCCTGCGCCACAGTGCGACAGCCACCGCCCAGAAGATCAGCATCAGAGCTGCCGGGACGCGGAGTTTCTTAAGCCGCCCCGGCTCGGTGTGTAGGGCGCGCGGCTTTGCAGGGCCGTTCTCGCTTCCCGGTGCACTATGGATTGTCGGTTCTTTCTCTGTCATCGCGGACGCTCATGGCCAATAGGTCAGTTTGATTTCGATTGTGGTTTCCGCCTGGTTCACGGTGAATCTTGCCTGATCGGGAGTCGGTGGGCCATAGCTGCTGTCGGGATTGTTTGAAAAGCCGTATCCATTCCGCGGAATTCCCTGAGCATCGAACTCCATCTTTCCAGTCAGGTTTTCATCGTGGAACACGGATACAGCGTAAACTCCCTGCGGGAGATCCTTGAATACAGCCGTTGCGCTCATGGTTTGAGGATTGATCTCAAGCCTTTGGGACGCGACGGCGCTGGCTCGGTCCGACGGGAAACCCACTGCGTCCCGGAACAGGGCAATGTTGATCTTTCCATTAGCATTCCGGAACCCCGTGATCCGGATGGTGAGTGTAGACGTGCTCCGTGCAGGTGCTGGCGCTGGCGTGGGCGCTGCCTGCGCCTGGGCCGCAAGCCGGTCGACGGACATCATCGGCAGGGTGCAGCAGAGCATGAAGCAAGCGATAAATCGTTTGAAATCGAGGCGGCTTCTCATCATCTCAGTTTCCTTTCACAATGGTTTTCAAATAGCGATTGAGGTTCAAAAGCGGTCCGTACGCCCTTGATAGAAGAGCTTGTCGGGCAGCTCGCGAGGAGCAATGTTGGAGTATTCCAGCACGCTGTGGGAGTTATGCCGGATTTCGTCGTAGAGAGTTAAGCGGCGCAGTTGGACCCTGCTGCCTACGGTCATGAACTCGTCGAAGGTGGCGGATTTGATGTGCTTGCCGCTGGTGAGATAGAACTCAGCCCTCACCGGGCGCGCGTCCTGGACCCGCAGCCAGTACAGGATGCGCTGATAAGTGGCGCCCTTGCGCTTGGCGGTCAGCTCGAGGAGGTGGCATTCCACGGTTCCAACCTTTTCAGCGCGCAGATAGACGGCGTTGTAATCGACGGCGTAGTTGGTGCGGGCCACGTCGCCGTTGGAGGCGTCGCCGCTAAGCCGTTCCAGTGGAGTGATGCGCACCGGGCGGCTGGTATCGGGCAGATAAACCCACATATCGTCGCCCAGCATCAACAGGTGCTCGCCCTTTTCGCGGGGACTCAGAAACTCAACGTAAGTTTTTTCGGTGCCCTTCTGAGAAACCTCGTAGAGCTTCTCCTCGTCCGCCTTGCCGGATTCGTAGTTGGTGATCTTGACTTTCAGCACATACGACGGCCAGCCATTGCGGTACGAGTCTGAGCGCTTCAACAGGGCTTCGGCATCGGGGGTTGCGGCGCGGCAAACCAGCACGCACGTTAACAGAAAGCCGATCAGCAGGACAAGCAGGAACGTTCGCAATACACAGTTGATCTTAGACATGAGCCAATGCCTCCGTAATCTGCAGCCGGGATGCGCGAATTGCCGGCAGAATGGATGCCAGCGCCAGCGAGACAATAACCAGCAACGAGGATCCGATCATCTGGCCGGGCACGTGGCGCACCATGAAGGGCATGGGAAGCGTGTATCCCGGCGGCGGCGGCAGATGCAACCCCGAAGAGTTTAGGAGCACGCCGAGCAGATTGCCTCCCACTACGCCAATGATGGCGCCCATGGTGCCAAGCAGCGTGGCCTCCAGCATAAACAGAGCCACAATCCAGATGCGCGGCGTGCCCATGGCCAGCATAGTGCCGATCTCGCGGGTGCGCTCCATCATGGCCATCAGCAGTGTATTGACGCTGGACATGAGGACCATAAAGAAGACGATAACGCCCATGAAGAGGAAGATGCCGTTGAACATGGTATTCACCTGCTTGTAGTAGGTGGCCAGGTCGATCCATTTCTTGAGCGTCATCTCCTGGGGCAAGCCGCGGAGGCGCGGAGTCAGTTCCGCATATGCCTGGTCAGTGTTATCCGTGGAATCCAGGCCGACCACCAGGTTGGTGACGCGATCGCTTTGCAACAGGCGCTGGGCCGCCGGCAGGGTAATGCGCACATAACGCGCATCCAGTTGAGCGACCCCGGAATTGACAATGCCCACGATCTGAACATCGACGCCGTTGAGTGCGCCGTCGGAGGTCATGGCCAGGATCGTCAACCCATCGCCGACCTTGACGTTCATCGACTTTGCCAAACCGATTCCGATGAGCGCTTCGACTTCTCCGGACGGCTTGGGATCGAGATCCCTGCCCGAAACCACGTTGGTAACGAATCCAAGGCTGTTTTCCGCAACTGGATCGACGGCGCTGCCCATGAATCCGGCGGCCTTGGTTCCGTTGGAGATCATGCCGTAAAAGTCGATGCGGGGAGCGACGCCGCGCACGTGTTGAGCCGAAGAAACATTCGCGGCCACCTGACGCCAGTTTTCGATGCCTGTATCGAGGACGCGGACTTCGTCGCGGCGGAAGTAATCGGCGGTGAAGATCTGCAGGTGGCCGAGTCCGTTATTGATGGTGTTTTCGCGAAGGCCGTGCGTCATGAAGGCGAAGTATCCGCCTGCCATCAGCAGGCCGGCCACGCCTCCGCCAACTACGATCAGGGTCATGATGGTGCGGCGGCGGTTGCGGAAGATGTTTCTAAAGGCTAAGAGCAGGAACTTGCCCATGGCTTCCTCCTTCGGATTGGCTGTCTGAAACGACTTGTCCATCACACAGGCGGACGATGCGGCCGGCATGTTCGAGCAGGCGCTGATCGTGGGTGGAGAAGATGAAAGTGAGGCCGAGACGGCGGTTCAGATCATGCATCAGGTCGATGAGCTGCGTAGCGTTGCGCGTATCCAGATTGGCGGTGGGCTCATCGGCCAGCACCAGTGCTGGGCGATGAACGATGGCGCGGGCCACCGCTACGCGCTGGCGCTCGCCGCCGGAGAGAATGTCGGGGCGCTGATTGGCGCGAGCCGAGAGGCCTACGCTTTCCAGGGCAGCGGCGACCCTTTGACGGCGTACCTCGGCACTGAAGCCCTGCACCAGCAGCGGAAACTCGACGTTCTCGGCGGCGGTGAAGACGGGGATCAGGTTGAAGGTTTGAAAGACGAAGCCGATCTTTTCGCGGCGCAGCGCGGTTGTGCGGGTTAGGTTAAGCGTTGAAGTATCGATGCCTTCGATGAGAATTTGTCCGCTGGTTGGCTTGTCGATGCAACCAATCAGGTTGAGGAGGGTGGTCTTGCCGCTGCCGCTGGGGCCCGATATGGCCAGAAATTCCCCGGCGGCCACGCGCAAGCTGGCATCGCTGACCGCGCTGACGAAGCTGTGATCCATGGGAAACCTTCGGGTGACCGCTTCTACTTTGACGAGTTCACTTTGTTCATTCATTTGCCGTTCCCTTTCCGGAGCGGTTTTTGCTCGACATGAAAAGTGTCGGCGATATTGGGCGAGCGCGCGAGCGGTTCCTGACGAAGGGTTGGAAAAGCTGATGAGGGGCGGGAATGGGGGAATGAACTGTTGTGAGGGAACAGGGAATTGGGACAAGTATAAGCGGGCGATGAGTTCGTGCGCTCTCCTTGGCCTCGAATGCGCTTTCCTTGCAGTGCGAGTCCGGCTTCGTCCCGGCCCGCCGGAAAACCTGTGACTGAAGGCCTGAACAATGGCGTGCTCACCGCTATGGAAACAGGCAGCCTGAACCTCAGAGGCACCGAACTGGTGGTACTCAGCGCATGCAATACCGACTTGGGAGACGTGAAGAATGATGAAGGTGTCTTCGGCTGCGCCGCGCCTTGCAGGAGGCCGGAGCGCAGTCAGTTCTGATGTCGCTGTGGTCTGTGCCTGATGTGGAGACGATGGAGCTGATGAAGTTCTTCTACGCGATGTGGCTCTCCGGGATAGAGATTCACCAGGTTCTGAAAGAGGCGCAACTGGAAATGCGTGAGCAGGTGAAAATGCGACATGACGGCAAAGATCTGCCTTACTACTGGGGAGCCTTCGTCCTGGTTGGTCGATGATGGCAGAACCGTCGTAAAGACACCCTGCTCAAATTCCACTCTGTTTACGTCGTTTACCGCCGAGTGACGGTCAATCCCGAAGCTTGTCACAAAGGGCCCTCGATTAGTAATGGGAAACGCCGTTCTCTCCCTCAACCCCAGTACCGATTCAGTTCGCGCTTGCGGTCGAGGATTGAGGACGGACTATCGACGAGAGGATCGAGTCGGTCAGCCTGTAGCTTCATCCAGGCAAGGCGCTTGCCCTTTTCACTCTCAGCCGAAGTGTCGATGCCGGCGTCTTTCCAGAACTGCTCAAGGGCGGCGATGAATTCGCCGTACAGCTTTGCACATGCCCAGATCGTCACCCAGGCATCCAGATTGGCCAGCTTTTGTTCCTCTTCCTGAATTTTCTGTGCCAGTTCCTGGCGCTCGATCTCCCGCTGACGGCGTGCAATCTCCTGCAGGCGCATCTCTTCTGCATGGATTTTGCGGCCCGACCTTCGCGAACAAGCAAGCCAAAAATTGCAGGGATCTGCTCCTCAAGCGCTGCCTTCTTGCGATCACGCACGACGCTCTGTCGGTATGCCTGTTTAAGACGCCGCTTGTGCTGAAAGGCAAATTGCAACAAACCGGACCTCCGACCGCTAGGTCAGAGAAAAGGCCTATTCTGGGGCCCAGTATTGGCGGCGGGAGAAATTCTATGGTGGAAGAAGTTCGCAGAATGGCCCGAATTACGGGGTCCTTCTCTAATTTAAGTTAAACACAATAAACAACTTAGACTGCGTTGCGGTGGGCGCAGTCTTCAGCGAACTCGTCTCTGGATCGAATTCCCTGCTAACAGGGAAAAATACAGGGAATTTCACGAATTCGGTTGTCGAGATCTGCCGAGATAATTATCTATGTTAATGAATATGGGCAAGTTTTTTATCTCTTGATGCCCATTCAAACGGCTTACTGGACTGGGAATTATCACCCGCGTATCAGGGAACAGCATTTCCCTGATACTGGCCATTTGGATTATCTCCCCACTTGCACTCTTTACTTCGGGTGTTTCAATTCCTTAACGGTCTGCGCACCATGAAAAGCTGCTACTTCATCAGCGAAACCAACTACCTCATTCAGGCTCGGCAACGAAGTTAGGGCGTCTCTGGTTGCAGAATGTCTATCCTGGTTTCCAGTTCAGGCTGGATGTTGATGTCCGCATCGGTGACGAAGAGGGTCTTGTGATCTGATGGACGGGGAAACGCTCGATGATATCGACAGCTTCATTTACGAGCACAAGATGGATTTGCTCGACATCGACTTGCATCCCGCAAACACATTTCACGCCTCTGCTGCGCGGTGTACACTACGCAGAAAGTTCCTTACTGAGTGTCCGGCGTCCTCTATGGTCAACTTTTATTGAGGAAGTCAATTTTTATCCGATTGGATAGGAGGATGGAATGGGCGGGTTAATACCGTTAGGCGATGCATCCCGGCGTCCTGCGCGCATGCCTATCGTCACGGGCCTGATTATTCTCGTGAATGGCTTTGTCTTCCTGATGGAGCTGATGGGCGGCGACGCATTCGTGACAATGTGGTCCGCAATTCCAGCCCAGATTGTTACAGGCCACCAGTGGATTACGTTGATCACTTCGATGTTCATGCACGGCAGCTGGATGCACATCATCGGCAACATGGTCTTTTTATGGGCTTTTGGCCCGGAGATTGAAGACGCGATGGGCCATTGGCGATATCTTGTTTTCTACTTTGCAGGCGGGCTAGTGGCGATGATTGCCCAGGTTGCAACTGATCCACATTCCACAGTCCCAATCCTGGGCGCCAGCGGGGCGATTGCCGCGGTCATGGGTGCGTTTTTGGTCACCTATCCACGCGACCAGATTCGCTCGCTTCTGTTCATCTTCATTTTTGTTCGCACCACCTTTGTCCCGGCAGCGCTGCTGATCGGCTTCTGGTTCCTCGTTCAGCTCTTCGATGCCGGCTCAGTGACAACCGAGCAGACCGGCGGCGTTGCGTACCTGGCGCACGTCGGCGGCTTCATCTTCGGAGTTGTCACGGCGCGCCTGCTCGAAGACCCGCGTCGAATTGCATGGCGAGGGGATGGGGAATGATTTTTGATAGAACTGTCGGTTAACAGCCAACACATAGATGGATTCCTTATCGTGACCTGATGTGGCGGCGATTCATCTAACCTCAAGATATAGAGTCTGTTGTTTCAAAAGAAGAGATGACAGGACAGGACTACTGCGCAATAAGTTGCGAATCCGATAAGGATGAGGCCCAGAATTGCATTGGCGAGACGGAAAAAGGTCGCACCGATGCGATTGGGAATGAAACGGACGAAAAAGATGAGCGCAGTGAACCAGACCATCAGACCAGCACCCGCCATCATGAGCCCCCACGCGGGGGCTCTATAGCCTAAAACTGAATAAGCAAAAGGAAGCCAACTGGAGGTAACGGCAACCCAATAGAGCATGGTTAAGGGGTTGAAGATGGTAAAGGCAGCGCATTTGACGGCTTCCGCGGTCAAACGCGCAGGGATGGAGCCTTCGTTCCAGCGCCGGCGAGCGCTTTTGTAGGCCCGGTGAGGATCCCTGATGGCGAGCGCCAAGAAATATATACCCACAGGGAACAAAATAACTGCGCCGATGGCCAGCAATGAGAATTGGAGCTTCGGGTTGGACAGATCGGACAGGAGGTAGCTCCCCCCAAGGAGGGCCATGGAGAAGAGAACCAGATCGCCGAAGACGGCGCCGATTCCGCAGGCAAGAGTATGGCGCCAACCGACGGCCACTCCTCGGCGGATGGCCATCATGTTAACAGGACCCAATGGAGCAGCCGCCGCCAACCCCATCAAGAATGCCGCTGCTAGTACGTGGATGTAGGAAACGAATATCATGTTGCGTGTCCTAAGGTTTACGGTCTCCTTCCAGCGTATTCCTGATATTTGTAAGCGCGGCCTGGAGATCGGAAACCGAACGGCCTACCGCGACCCTTCGAATAATTCCTCCCCTGAATCCAGCCAGGGACGACTGCTCTGAACCCAAAGCCATGATCAGGTAAAAGCCGGGATGCTTCGGATCGTCCCAGCCCCGAACGCAGAAGGAGAGGTCCAGCGCGGTTTCAAAGTAGTGGCTCGAGTAGAGCTGCTTTTCAGCGATGGCATAGGCCACATCGTCAGCAGGACCTCCGCGCATCGCTACCAAATGAATCACACGCAGTGTCGGCTTCAATCCGAATTTCATTTTTGCCCAATAGAACCGATCTTCTACATTCGCGGGCTTCGCGTTGGGATAAGCAAGCAGGTAGCGGTAGAAATCCGGCAGTTGCTCCGGCAAGGCTTTGGTATAGCTGAGCATGTAGGCGAATTGTTGGGCCACTTCGGTGGGATCGCGTTTATCGTTGTAGACCCCTAGTGCTTGATTGCCTTCGCGCTGATAAACAAGCAGACGATGGAGCGCCTTGCTTTGTATGTATTGGTCGACTCGTTGGTTTACGTTTGGCGCTGACCAATCGATCGACCGCTGAAGCTCTTCCATCGAACTGCCAGGCAACTGAATCATGCAGTTGCCGGGATAACATTTTTGCAGGTCGCGAACGTCGTCGCTGTCCAGCGAAAAGCCGTTCAAGTCATCGAGCCGCGGCGGATTCTCGAAGACTCCGAGAGCCAGGTAACTGGGAAGCGTGCGAAGGCGGTCGAAGTTCAGGGCAAGTTGCAGGTAACTCTCGGGAGCAGCATGAATGTAAACCGCGCCGAACAGAAATACCTCCTCCGGCGAACGGGCTGGAAGGGCTATAGCTACCGGAGTTCCAATTCGGATGTCGTCGATCTGATTCTGACTCAACCCGATATTCTCACGGAAGAATGTTTGCAGACGGGGATTTGATTGAGCGGAGCCATGTGGGGCGACCGCAACGATTGAGACCAACAAGAAAAGCGCCGGCATTACACTTCGGGTCATGCTGGACTCCTTTGTGACTGGGCGGCATCGGCAGAAGATCCTTTGCTCGAGCTATTCTCCAGTGCCGCTTTCACGTCACTGCCGCTCACCGTTTCTTGCTTCAGCAGTTGCTGCGCCAAGGTCCGATGGGCCGAATGGTGATCACGCAGCAACGCCTGAGCGCGCACATACTGTTCGGTCACGAGACGCTGGACTTCCGCGTCGATTACTTGACGAGTCTCTGGACTGATCTGGCTATTGTCCTCGACCGATTCACCTAGATACTGAAGTTGTTGACCTGCGTAACGCACCGAACCGAGCTTTTCACTCATGCCGTATTCTGTAACCATACGTCGGGCCAACTCAGTTGCCCGCATAATGTCGTCACTGGCCCCGGTGCTGATGGTCCCGAACTCCACTATCTCGCCTGCCCGCCCGCCCAACATAACGGCGATCCTGTCCTTCAGATCGTCAATCGAGAGCAGATAGCGGTCTTCGGTCGGCATTTGCATGGTGTAACCCAGAGCGCCGCGGCTGTGGGGAACGATGCTGATCTTGCTCACCGGTTCACCATGCGGCACCAGTTCAGCCACCAGCGCGTGCCCAGCCTCATGGTATGCAACCGTAGTTCGTTCCTGCGCGTTCATCACCCGGCTCTTTTTCTCGGAACCCGCGATCACCCGTTCGATAGCAGCCTCGAAGTCGTTCAACGTAACTGCTGTGGCCATATTCCGGGCAGCGAGCAGTGCCGCCTCATTCATGGCGTTCTCCAGATCGGCGCCGCTGAAGCCAGCTGTGATCCGGGCGGCCTGCTCCAGGTCGAAGTCTGCCGCCAGCTTTACGTTTTTGCTATGAATCCTCAGGATTTGCACGCGGCCAATGAGATCCGGATTGCCGATGGCGATCTGGCGGTCAAAGCGGCCAGCGCGCTGAAGAGCCGGGTCGAGCACCTCCGGACGGTTGGTGGCAGCCATGATAATCACCGGCGCGCTGGCGTCGGTTTTGAAGCCGTCAATCTCGGCCAGCAACTGATTGAGGGTCTGCTCGCGTTCGTCGTTGGTGCCCATGCGCGCCACGCCTCCACGGCTCTGACCAATGGCATCGATCTCGTCAATGAAAACGATCGCGGGAGCTGCCTTGCGCGCCTGTTCGAACAGGTCGCGGACGCGCGCCGCACCCACGCCAACGAACATCTCCACAAACTCCGAGCCGCTGGTCTCGAAGAACGCGACCTGGGCCTCGCCGGCCGTTGCTTTGGCCAGCAGCGTCTTGCCGGTGCCCGGCGGCCCGACCAGCAACACGCCCTTGGGGATATGCCCGCCGAGTTGAGCAAATTGCTCCGGCGCTTTCAGAAACTGAATGATCTCCTGCAGCTCGGCGATGGCTTCATCCGCCCCGCCAACATCTTTGTATGTGACCGTAACATCCTCGGGCTTGACAGCGATCGCTTTGCTCTTGCCTACCCCAAAGATTCCGCCCATCCCTCCGCCACCTGCCCCGCCCGCTTGCCGGTAGGCCATGTACCAGAAACCGCCAAGCAGCACAAGCGGTAGAAGGTAATCCAACAGAATGCCGTTCATGGGGTTCGGTGGGTGCTCGAAGTGGTAAGTCACATTCGCGGCTTGTAACTCTTCAATCAGCTTGGGGTCGCCAGCAGGCGCGGGTACGGTATTGAATGGAATGACCGCAGGAGTCCCGTCCGGTTTGGGGTTTTTCATCTCGCCAATGATGCCCCTTTGACCGATGGTGGCGTCTACAATTTGAGCCGCGGCAAGTTTTTTCTTGAATTCGCTGTACGGAATTTCAGTGTTCCGGGACAGCGGAGTCATAAAAATCAGTGGAAACAGCCACATGAGAATCAGACTGGCGATAAGGTAGCTGATACCGAAATGAAACCGGCGCCGGTTTTTCTCCTGGCGCTTCTTTTCATCCTCGCGGTTGTTTTTACCTGATGACGATCCCGGTTCATTCATAGTTCACCTCGCTTACCCGGCCCTGTTGCAAAAGGAATGTGGCCGAAAGTTTAGATCCAGAATTAGAATGTAAATCAAATCATGCACTCTAAATCAAGATGTGTCTCCTGCGACTGCCCGCTGCTCGAGAACCCTTTCATTTGCAATGACGAGCGAAACGGCATAGCCGTTAGATTCAGTTTGCCTCAAGGTGAGCGTGTTCATTCTCCCATTCCTTTCAGCTCTGAACTTAGAGCGGCCCAGTAGCGTGTCTGGGGGCCAATGACGGGACAAAAATCGGCCGTCTCCCTGTATGGCATGGCCCCCGATGCTTTACTCCGCACATTTCAGGTCACAGTTTACGAAGGTTGAGCGCCAGCGCGATCCAAGCCCAGCCGGCGAAGATTAGGTCGATTCCGATAAACAGGCCGACCGCCCAAAGCCCGGAAAGGGGCCATTGAGCCAGCAGAAGGATCCCCATCAACGACGAGATCACGCCGCTGAAGGCTTGCCAGCCCCAGCCCGGCAGGTGAGTCCAAATGGAGGCGATGAACTGATACAGCCCGCCGATAAGAAAGAACATCGACATGACGAGCGTCACGACTTCTGCGCTGATCAACGGCCTGATTATCAGCAGAACCCCGGTAACGACAAAGAGGATAGAGGCCAGCAGGTGCAGAAAGAAGCCTGCCCAGTGTCCTACCATGAATGCGTTGACAAACTCGACGGCTCCGGCGAACACGAGCATCCATCCGAAGAACATCATCGAAGCTACCGTGGCCGAGAAAGACCGGATCACAGCAGCACAGCCAAGCACCGCCAGCACGATTCCAAATGCAAGGAGCCATCCCCAGCTATGGATCATCTCCGGGGTGGCTTGAACGACAGTTAGTGAGTCCAACATGATTTTTTCTCCTTTTCAAGTATTTTTGGTTGATTTCCACAGTCGGCCAGCATGGGTGCCTTAACTCAGTACCTTTAGGGTTCTGCGGGCTGCCAGCGAATACATAAGCAGGGTGACGCCGGTCATGATGAGATTGACGCCCAGGATTATTCCGATGGCCCACGCTGAACTGGACGGCCAGGGCAACCAGATCACGACTGCCAGCATGAGCGTGACAATGGCATCAAAAAGAATCCATCCCGAACCTGGTAAGGCGCGGAGCTGGATAAACCGGGCAGTCTCCAACGCGGCCTCAAAGAAAAAGATTACCGCCAGTACTACGGTGAGAGACTCCAGGGCGATTTGCGTGTGGAATGCAAGCCAGCCGCCGCCCACGATGTAGACAATCCCTATCAGAATTCGCCAGATGATTGCTTTGGCGTTCTGGCCGGCAAATGCGGATGCCAGGCATGCAATGCCGCTCAGGACAATGAGCCACGCCACCAATGCGGAGATGACAATGCCCGTTGCCAGGGGAAGAACGATTGCCAGGAATCCCAGGATGATCATGACTACCGACCATCCGATGGATATCCCTGTGACTTCCTTGAATACGTTTTCTGTGTTGTGTCCCATAATGATTCTCCTTTTTCTGCTTTGTGGGGTGAGAGATGCGTGAGGTTTTTGCTCTTTACGGAGCGTTAAAACTTGAGCGCTTTGGTTCCCAGCCTACTGTGGGGGCGAGGATCTTTCCTGGTTTGCAGGATTCACGAACATCTCCTCGCCCTCTTCAAACAACACAGCAGGCGTAATTCCACTCTGGCGGCTAACACTGCGAGCGACTTAGTGTTTCAGTGTGCCTTCACCTTTGCTTCGATTTCCTTGACGGACTTCTCGAAGTCGGCGATCAACACCATGAGATCGTTCTTCACGACCTCCCAGCGATCTTCACCCGACTTCTTCAATTCCTGCAGTTTCCGATGGAGTACTTCCTTTCGGGGTAACAGGTCGGTTATTGCCTTGATCTCGGCGTTGGCCTTTGCGGCCTCAGCCCGGGCTTTCAGTGTGGCAAGCTTCGCCTCAGCAGTCTTGATCTGAGACTCGAGCTTGTCGTGGATTGCTTGCTTTGCTGCTGTTGTTTCGATGGTCATGGTATTTCTCCTAACGTGTTGAATTTTGGTTTGTTGTGCGATGGTTCTTGAAAACCTATCTTTACTACTGCAATGCAAAGGCCAAACCTAAATCATTGAAAACATTCGAATAAGCGAATCACAAGGTCGCGATTTCTTCGCTAATTTGCGAAGCTGCGGAAATTGTCTTGTGGGATTACAGCCGCGCGTCCGGCAACCGTGTTATTTACTGCACCGCCTTGGCCTTCAATACAAACCGCGAATAAATGATGCGCTCTTTTGGGCACACACTCGCTGTGACCACAGTCGCAATGAAGCTCGGTATTATCCACATCGTCAGCGTCCGAACAGTAGACGCTGCAGTACTCCTGCGCGGGTGGAACCAGGCACTGACACGGCTCGTGAGCGCACTTGCGCAGGCTTTCCGCATTTCGGATGTTGTTCATAATGAATCCTCCTTCCCGGTCATATGTGCATCCTCAATTCGCCCAAATTCGCTACAGGCAGGCAGAGCATAAAACGGGGAAGTAACTTCGAAAACAACTGCCAATATTCTGTCCATGGCAGAATTGCTCCCTTCAACTTTGTCGTGCGTCTCCTTTGATGCAATTCTGTTGCCGAATGGTAAGCGCTTGAAAACGCTGGAGCGCGCGCAACGTCGTATCGCAATCTCTTCGCGGATTCGTGAAGTTCCTGCAACCTCTATATCCCGGTGGGCTTTCATTCACCCGGTTGAAGCAGTTATCAGCGAGCAGTCATTTAATTGACATAAAGGGCACATCACGTAGATCGCGAATTTGCGAGGGAATCGCGATTCATGAGTTAAAGATCGCGCACGTTTTCAATTAGTTAGATATGGCATTCATATTGCTCTATGACAGGTAAGATTGTCTGCCAATGGACTGAGCGTGAAATGAATTCACAAAACCATCAAGAAGGAGGAATTGAATGATGAGCGACTCGGATGTGCAAAGAAATGTTCAGGAAGAACTCAAATGGGAGCCGGGTCTTGTGCATGCCTCGAAGATCGGAGTAGCCGTTAGAGACGGTGTGGTAACGCTAACCGGCTCAGTGAACAGCAATTTTGAAAAATGGGCAGCTGAACGGGCAGCCAAGCGAGTGCACGGCGTGAATGCCCTGGTCATGGAGCTCGAAGTGGAGTTGCCCAATTCTGCCAAGCGGACTGACGAATATATCGCGTGGGCAGCCGAGAACGCGTTGAACTGGACCGTTCCGGTGCCGGCCGGCCGCGTCCAGGTCGTTGTGGAACACGGATGGCTGACTTTGCAGGGTGAGGTTGAGTCGGAACATCAGAGATCGAACGCCGAGCTTGCTGTACGTGGCCTGACCGGGGTTAAAGGGGTTACCAATGAAATCAACATCAGGCCGACTACGACACCCACGGAAGTCAAATCCAAAATTGAAGCTGCCTTCAGGCGCAGTGCCATGTTTGACGCGAGTTCCATCAACGTACAAGTCAACCATGGAACGGTGACTCTGACCGGCAATGTACATTCCTGGGCGGAGCGTGAAGAGGCGGAGCATGTGGCCTGGGCGGCGCCCGGCGTCTCGGAAGTGAGAAACCTCATCCAGTTCGACTACGCCACCAACGCGACTTCTTAATTGCAGCGTATCTATGACGATGGCGATCGCTGAAAAAAGAAGTGCATTTGACTGCCGAAGGATGAGCGACAAGTGTTGCAACATTAGCCGGCAGATTTGTAATGAAACCAGTGTTGATCGCTGACCGAGCACACGAAACTCCGATTTGCCACCAACGTGTGCCCGGTCACATTTCTTGCGTAAGGAAATGAGTATTGTCTTCCCGTGATTATCCTCTCCAATTTCGTGGTTTCCGACTCGGTGTGGAGATGGATCTACGGCCTGGGCGGACCTGGGTTGATCCTGCTAGGCATATCCGACAATACTCCCTTTATCTCTGCACCGCCGGGAAGCGTAGACATATGCGTCATTCTGCTTGCGGCTCACCGCCCGGAGTGGTGGGCCTATTACGCTTTCATGACTTTGGTGGGGGAAGTACTCGGGGGCTACCTGACTTACCGGTTGTCGGGAAAAGGCGGTGAACAGACGCTGCAAAGGAAAGTGGGGAAACGGCGCGCACAGCTGGTCTACAGGGGCTTCGAGAAATTCGGGAGCATCACAGTGCTGGCCGGCGCTCTTCTCCCCCCGCCTTTCCCTTTCACAACCGTGCTGATGACCGCTGGGGTTATGCAGTATCCGCGCAAAAAGTTCTTATTTGCGCTGGTGGTGGGGCGAACCGTGCGTTTTTTTACCGAGGCCTGGCTAGGCCGGATATATGGCCAGCAGATGATCGGCTTCTTCTCGCGGAACTACCAAATGTTGATGTATGTTCTGATTGTGATGGCAGTTGCTGCCGGCATTGGCACACTAATCTACATTTTGTGGTATCGGCCCGCGAAGAAACGTAAAGAACGCTAACTAAATAAGCAATCGTGAGTCATCGGGGACTTCCGGCTTTCATCAGGATCCCTTTCTTAAGTTCTTTGAAGATGGAATTTGTGAGGCGTTCCAGCCGCCTCCGAGAGCCTTGATAAGTTGGACCTCCGCGACTTTTCGCTCCATTCGAAATGTCACGGCTGTTTGCTGAGCATTCAAAAGTGCGGTCTGGGCAGCGATCACGTTCATGTATGGATCGAGTCCGGCTTTGTAGCGGACAGTCGCTTCCTGGAGGGCTCTTGTGGCCGCTTCCGTAGCCGCGTTCTGCTGATCGATGTCCTGCTGCAAGATTCTCAGCGAGGCGAGATTGTCCTCGACCTGCTGAAACGCCGTCAGCACGGTTTGCCGGTAGTTTGCCACGGTCTGGTCATAGACGGCACGATATTGCTGAACAGTCGCCTTGCGCAGGCCTGCATCAATAATCGTTTCTGCAAGGCTCGGACCAACCGACCAAAAGCGGCTTGGCCAGGTCAACCAGCTCAATGCCGAGGAGTTTCCAAAGCCGCCTGCGGCGCTGAGCAGGATTTGCGGGTAATACGCAGCCTTGGCCACTCCAATCTCCGCATTCGCCTGAGCGACGGCACGCTCTGCCGAGGCGATGTCCGGGCGCCGCTCTAGAAGCTCCGATGGAATCCCTACGGGAACTGCGGGAAGCTCCGGTTCGCGATCATCCACCGGCAGTGAGAATGTCGATGGGGATTGGCCGATGAGAACGGCAATCGCATGCTCATATTGGGCGCGCAGGATTCCCAGGTTTGTATCCTGAGCCTGTGCCGCTTTGAGCTGTGCCTCGGCTTGCGCCACCGCTTCGTCGGAAGTGAGGCCGGCTCTGTACTGGCTCCGAGTCAACTCGAAGGCTGCCTGGTAGGCCTCGACCGTAGAGTCGAGCAGCTCTTTCATGGAGTCCTGCGCGCGAAGCTCATAGTAATCGACGGCAAGTTCAGCTTGCACGCCCAGGCGAACGTTCTCCAGATCGGCGGCGCTGGCCTGCGCAGCATAAGTACTGGCTTTCACGCTATTCCGGATGCGCCCCCAAAAATCAGGCTCCCAGGAGGCGTCGAAAGGCAGTGAATAGCCAGTGAAGGTTTGGACGGCGATTCCGGACGAAGATCCACCTGTTTGTAATTCGCTGAACTGCGCGGGTGATGGGCGCTCCCGGATGACACTCGGGTTGGTCGTGAGGGTAGGAAAATATTGCGAGCGGGCCTGCCTGACCAATGCTCGGGCCGCAAGGAAGTTGTCCGTGGCGGCTGCGATCTGCTGGTTCGAAGCGTTGGCCTTCTCCTCAAGTTCATCCAACTGCGGATCGTTGAATGCCTTCCACCATTTTCCTCGGGATGCGGCATCACTCGGCTGCGCGGTTCGCCATAGATTCGATGCACTATCGGCCGGTTGTGGAAGCTCCTTATAGGCCGGAGCGCTCTGAACCGGCGGGCGCGCATACTCGGGACCAATGCTGCACCCAGTCAGGAAATAGAAAAACACGAAGAGCGCAATCTGCACAAGGCACCAGCCAAGGATAACTTTGCGTTCCTCCGCGTCATAGGCTTGCCTGGGATATGCCACGGTCTCGCAAGCAGGCTCCCGCCTGCCGCTCACGGCGATTGCTTGATTGTGGCTCTCCACGCTCTCATTCACTGATGTACACATCGACCAGTTCCCCCGGATAAAGATTTACATTCGCGGACGGAGCAATCTTGAAAATTACGGGCAGAACCCTGACATCCACGCGCTCCTGGCGTTGGTCAGAGAGCTCGATTTTCGGAGAGACGAAGGGCTGCACCCGAACGAATTGCAACGGAAGCTTGATATTCGAACCGCGAATCGACATTTGGGCTATCATCTTGGAGCCTGAAGGCAGCCGCGGAACCAGAATCTCGTCCACGTAGCAACGCACGTTCAGTGTCGCCGGCGAAGATCCTAATGTGATAACCGGAACCGCGCCCTGCGTGTATGCATCGTAAGAGCCCTGTGGCGATGCGTAATTTCCGACGATGGTGTTGATGGAGAGCACTACGCCATCACGCGGGGCGCGCAGGGTGTACTTGCCGAACAGCGCGCGGGACGCCGCATGTGCCTGCTCCAGCGCGGCTACCTGCCGCTCCTGATTTTGAATGTCATAGACCCAGGCTCCAGCTTTCGTCAATTCATATTGCTTCCTGGCCACTGCAAGATTGGCGTTCGCAACTTTGGCGGCATTGGCCGCGCTGTCCAGAGCATCCTTACTCACAGAGCGAGGGTCCATCTGGTATGCGGCCTGATCTTTCTGCAAAGTGTCCTGCGCGGTTTTCAATGCAGCTTCCGCTGAAACCACTTGTGCGGCGGCCACATCAAGAACCTCTTTTCTCGGCTGCGCCTTCAACTCGTTGAGCAGCGCTCTGGCAGCTTCTGCCTGCGAACCCTGTTGCTCCATCGTCGCCCGTTGAATTGAATCGTCAAGGCGAAGCAAAGGATCCCCGGCCTTAACCTGCTGACCCTCAGAGACGAGGATTTCTTTCACTGTGCCCGCCACTTCGGGATACATGTTGATGTTTTCGCCGCTGGTCTGCGCGCTCTCCACAATGCCTTCGGCGTAGATGCCGCTGCCATAGGGGTTGGAAGCTGGGCTGAACGCGGGAGGCTGGGACGGCGTCTTTATGCTGAAGAAGATGGCAGTCGCGGCTCCTGCAAGGATGCCGATAAGCGAAATTGCAAAGATGAGTTTGTGCTTCATTTTGCGCTCTTTTCTGAGGTGGCAGTCAGGCGCCCGTCCTCCATTTGCAGGATCCGGGTCGCATACTCATAAATTCTGCTGTCGTGCGTGACAACCACGACGCAGCGATTTTCATTAAGAATGTTCTTGCGGACGAAACTCAGAATTGCGTTTCCCGTATCGCCGTCCAGTGACGCGGTGGGCTCATCCATAATCAGAATGTCGGGCTTGCTGATCATCGCGCGCGCAATGGCCACGCGTTGCTGTTCGCCTCCGCTCAGCTTCACTGGCGGAATATCGGCTCTTCCTTTCAGTCCGACAATCTCCAGGTACCCGGTCGCCTCGCGGATGGATTCATCCCACTCCTTTTTCTTGAGGATGAGCGGGATGGCGGCGTTTTCAGCTGTAGTCAGGAGCGGAAACAAGTGAAAGTCCTGAAATACAAATCCGATCTTGTCAAGACGAAAGTCCGCCAATCGATCGGAGTCCAGCCTCCAGATATCGACATCCTCCACCTGAACGCTGCCTTCATTGGGCTTCAGAATTCCGGAAAGCACGCTAAGCAACGTAGTCTTCCCGCTCCCGGATGGACCCACGATGTAAACCATCTCGCCGAGGTAGGCCTCCAGATCGACATTCTTCAACGCGGAGGTCCTGGCTTCCCCTTCGCCGAACCACTTGACCAGTCCCTTCGCTTGAATGGCTACGCGCTGCATATCAACCTCTGAAGATTTCGAATGGATCGATCCGCAAAACCCTTCGGATTCCTACATAGCTTGAAATCCCGGCAATGATTGCCACCATCACAAATCCAATTGCGAGATTTCCAAAAGAGAGCATGGCGGCGTAGCTGGGGAGCCTTGCCTTTGCAAGCCAGATTAGGAGAACCGACAGTCCTACCCCCAGGCCATATCCGGTGAACGAAGCGAATATGGCTTGGAACAGGATCATGGCGACCAAATCGCGGCTTTTTGCGCCGATGGCCTTCAGCGCTCCGAACCGCTCCAGGTTCTCGAGGATAAACGTGTAAAAGGTTTGACCGGAGATCGACAGACCAACGGTAAAACTAATTAAGACCATGATCAGCATGTTGGTTCCGCCGCCGGTCTTGTACACGAAAAAATCGGCGGTTCGCTGCATAAACTCTTCCTTGGTCAGCGCCATATATCCGAGCGCCTGAACCTGTTGCTTGATCCTCTCCACATCGGAGGGACTTTGAGGTTCTACAAGCACGTAGGAGATGGTGTATCTCGGATTGGGAAGATATTGCGCGGCCCTTTCATAGGTCGTGTACAGAGTTGGTGTTCCATACAGGCCAGAGGTATTCACTTTGGCAATCCCCACAACAACCCCGCGATTGTCGTTTAGCTCGAACTCCGACCCGATGTGCGGATTTTCGAGCTTCGAGAACTCCGCATCTTTTACCGCGATGAATCCATTCTCCGCATAAATGTCTTCGATCTTCCCCTCAAGGAGTTCAGGTCTGCCCAGCAGGCTGGTGTCGTCCAATCCGATGATGTTCACCGATTGATAGCTTCCGTCGGAGAGCTTGGCCAGCCCTCCGCCCGTGTAGAGCGGCACCGCATACTTGACTCCATGCATGCTTCGAACCGCATCCAGCACGTAGTCCGGCATTCCAACCGTGTTGGCCACAGTCTGCACCGCGGGATCCATGACCCAAAGCGTGGAGCCGATATTGGTCACAGTGGCCGATGCGTGATTCAACACTCCGACAAACATCGATGTAACAAACATCATCAGAAAGACGGCAAACGTTATGCCCATCAGCAACGCCGTGAACTTGGCTGTGTCGTTGACCAGCAGCTTAATGGCGAGTTTGAGAATTCCTTTCAACGTTAATATCCCTTCTTACTGCGGACCGTCTCCTCAGGATCAGCGCAAATTGTGTACTAAGACTTCTCAAGCACCTTTGTCATGCAGCATCTCGAAAGCCTCGAGCATAATACGCAGACTGTCTTGACCTTTATAGACAGGCGGCGGAGTCCGCCTTAGCCCCAGCAGCGAGTACACTGCCATTTGCGCGGATCGGATCGAATACTCCACGGTGAACACTACATCATCCGGGAGCTCGCAGAATTGTCCAACGAACGCAAGATTTTTTGAACCGGACGGTACGACCTGAGGGCGATCACCTTTCGCACGGCATAAAAACTGGCTGGTGATATAGGGCATCATGCACGGAATGCAGATGCAGGATTCGAGAATCTTTTTGGCGTGGTTTTCAATTCTCAAGTGTCCTATGATCTCCGTCATAATCTCTCTGCCCGTGCATTCCGACATTGGCTTCTTTACGAAGTTTCCCGGAACATCGACGAACAGGCCATAGCCCCAGAAAACATTAACGTGCGATGGTTGTCCGATGAAATGCGGCTGATGAGCCAATACAATAGAAGCCAGCCAACGTGACTCTGAAAAGGTGATTAGTCCACCTTCTCCCGGGACGTTGCCTGTGAGATCCCGGACGAGGTTGAAAAAAGTCGGGTCGTGGAGAGTCGTGGTAAACGATACCCACTTCGATTCCTTAACATGGTCAGAGAAATTGGCGGGATACCCGAATTGCGGATTGCCGAGGGCAATATTTTTCCATAGTGTCCAGGCTTCGCCAGCGGGATTGTGCTTCAATACAGGCGCCGAATCCATCGAACCCAGACTGGAACCTTCCACCATCGAACCAAGCGTCACGATCACCTTATCGTTTTCATCTACCACGATCTCCTGGAGACCACCGTCACGCCGGTACAATATGCGTCGCACTGTATAATCTTCAGCGTCACCGCTGAACTCAAGATCGATGACGCGGGTGTTGAGCTCGAAGTGTACGCCCCGGGCCACAAGCCATTTCTGAAGAGGACGAACCATCGAATCATATTGGTTGTAGACAGTTCGCATGATCCCTTTCAGCGTGTTAAAGCCTGAGATCATATGTGTAAAGCGATCCAGATAGCGCTTGAATTCGACGGCGCTATGCCAAGGCTGAAATGCGAATGTTGTACACCACATGAGCCAAAAGTCTGTTTCAAAGAACGAGGGGTCGAATTTATCCGAAATGCTGCTTGATCCCAGCGTCTCCTCTGGTTCAAGTGACATGCGCTCCATGGTAAGGATGTGCTTTTCTGTCAGGCCGAATTTTGGAGCGGTGACCCTGTGGCCATCGCGGAATAGGCGAGATTTGGAATATGTTTTCATCGCATCGTTCCATTGGAATATCTCCTCCGTTACCGTCTTGCTCTCATCCAAAGCCGGAATTGACGAAAACAGATCGAAAGTGCAAAGGTATTTGCTCTCGAACATTCTTCCGCCGCGCATAACGTAGCCATCTCTCGGGTTACCAGCAGCGTCAAGGCTGCCACCGATTTTGGCCGACTCCTCAAAGATGGTGATGTTTTGGCCGGGAATGTTTCCGTCTCGAATCAAGAAGGCAGCAGCCGCAAGGGAAGCGATTCCGCCTCCCACTAGGTAGATTCTCGTGTTATCGTTGGCGAGATTGTCAGACATGGAGTTACATTCCTTTCTTTATGCCATTTTGAACTGATACTTGTTGATGTTCATCGACCTGATTCTCGACTCGAGAGTCGATGGAGGGATGCCGAGTCTGGCTGCCGCGCCAGAAGGACCAGATACTCTTCCTCTGGTTTCGGCTAGCGCCGCGCCAATCATTTCGCGATCCCCCATAGCAAAACTGCCGCAAGAAGTACGAGCAGACGGTTCGCCATGGAAATAATCACGGCACAGCCAGCTTTTCTTCACGGTGAGCTTTCCCTGTTCATAGATCACTACGGATCTCTCGATGATGTTTTGCAGCTCACGGATGTTTCCGGGCCACGGATATCGAACCAGAGCTTCCATGGTATCGGGCGAGACCGCTTCGACGGTCTTGTTCATCCGTTGGGCAAATTGCCTGACAAAATGCCGCACTAACATCGGAATGTCTTCCGCGCGTTCGCGCAGAGGAGGAATGGTGATGGGAAAAACATTAAGCCGGTAGTAAAGGTCGCTGCGGAACTGCTTCTGCAGGATCATCTCTTCCAGGTTGTGATGAGTCGCGGCCACTACCCGGACATTCACATTCTTCGTTCGCGTGCTGCCCAATCTTTCATATTCCCTCTCCTGCAAGACGCGAAGAAGTTTAGGTTGCAGCTCCAAAGGGATATCGCCGATTTCATCCAGAAACAACGAACCCTGGTCTGCCAACTCAATCCGGCCGGCCCTCTGCTCGAGCGCTCCCGTGAAGGCGCCGCGCTCGTGGCCAAAGAGTTCACTTTCCAATAAGCCGCTGGGGATGGCAGCGCAATTAACCTTTACGAAGGTATGGCTCCTGCGACGGCTGTGATCGTGAATAGCGCGCGCAATCAGTTCCTTGCCTGTACCCGTCTCTCCTAACAGAAGCACGGTCGAATCGGAGGGAGCTACCATCTCGACAAGATCGAGCACCTCACTGAGGGCACGGCTCTTCCCCACGATTTCCGCAAACCCTGGCCTGACTGGGATTTCTTTTTTGGGGAAGAGAACATTACTCGCACTGATTGCAGCGCCTCTCGTTATGCACAAGTGATCGTTGCGGAGATCGTAGTCCAAAACGCCTTCGAGATTCATGGCTATACTCCAATCAAATCGGTTCCTAAGTCTTACTCCGGTCAACAGCGTTTCTTTCTTGCTGGATCCACTCACGGATATATGCCGGACAATTTGTGAGCTTGATGTGTCCCTTCTCGAAATGCTCCAGAATCCTGATTGCCTCGCGATCCACGAGGGTCAAATCTTTCAGGTCCAGGATGATCTGGCGATCTTTACTATTCGCCTTGAATAGCGATTTCAATTCATCAACGTTTTCTACATTCAGGTGGCCAATCAACCGAAAGGTGTCAGCCCCATTCGCATGTCGCTCAATCCGTAGCATTCGTCCTCATTTCGAACGATCCTGTGATGAAGTTAAGCAATCGATGGACCAAACGTATATTATTGATAAATATGGAGTTGCCAGTTTGCGAAATGGCGAAAGTTCGCCAAATGGCGAAAATCTGTACAAAATTATGCGTAGAGTTGCTGCAGAATCTCTTTACGGGGAAATGTTTGAAGGGATACTGATAATGTTGCGCGTTATTGAGTCTTGAAGCGATTCTTTTCGATCTTCAGTGACCTGATCTTGGATTCCAGGGTTGATCGAGGCATACTCAGCCTGGCAGCCGCGCCCGACGGTCCCGATACGCGTCCACTGCACTCTTTCAATGCAGCTTCAATCGTCTCTTTCTCCTGCGCTGCAAGCATTTGAGAGAGTCCGACCTGGCTGCCGGGCTCTGTTGCAAGAGGCTGACTCGAGAGCCAGCTCTCGTCCACCGAGAAATTTTCCGATTCGCATACAATGACCGATCTCTCAATGATGTTCTGCAGCTCGCGAATGTTTCCTGGCCAGGTGTAGGACTGAAGCAGCTCCAGAGTCTTCTTGTTCACTTGCCTTATACTCTTGCCTGATTTTCTCGCATAACGATCAATAAAGTACTCGACCAGTAAAGGAATGTCTTCTCTTCTTTTCCTCAGCGGGGGCATCTCAATGGGAAAGACGTTGAGCCGGTAGAAGAGATCACTGCGAAAAGCGCCCGCGGCGATGGCAGCCTGCAGGTCCCGGTTGGTGGCCGTAATCACACGCACATCAGAGCGAATCGGCCGATCTCCGCCCACGCGCTCGAATTCCCTTTCCTGAAGAACACGCAAGAGAGCGACCTGGGTCTCAGCGGGAAGCTCTGCGATTTCATCGAGGAAGATCGTGCCTCCTTCGGCCAATTCAAAGCGGCCTAAATGCCGCTGGGTAGCGCCTGTAAAGGCGCCCTTTTCATGGCCGAACAATTCTGAAGCAATTAAGTCGCGTGGAATTGCGGCACAATTCACGCTCACAAACGCTCGCGAGGAGCGCCGCGATCGTCTGTGGATGGCTCGGGCGATCAGTTCCTTTCCGGTGCCGGTTTCACCGGTGATCAGAACCGTGGAATCGGTGGGCGCAACCTTGGCGACACGAGAAAGCACAGCGCGCAAGGCGGGAGACGAACCCACGATCTCCTCGAACATGGATGCCTTGTCGATCTCCTCACGCAAGGCAACATTCTCGCGCTGGAGTCTCTCTTCCGCTTGCTTGCGATCATCAATATCGATTGCCGCCACCGCCAAGCGCTTGATGTTTCCTTGTTCGTCGCAAAGCGGCCTATAGCGCAAGGAGAACCATCGGTATACTCCATCGTGTCTGGGCAAACGCGCCTCCAGGTCGATTGGCGTCCTGCTTTCGAAGGCGGCTTGAAGTTCGCGGTTTATGCGTTCCCAATCGTCGGGATGAAAGAGACTGGAACGGTCACAGCTTAGCGACTCTTCAAGAGTCATCCCGAGATACTCGAGTGCGCCACGGTTGAAATAAAGGCGACCACCATCTGGCTTCAAAAGCGTGAAATGTTGCGGCGCGATGTCCAACATTTGCCGAAGTTCCGCTTCACTTTGCCTGACCATTTCCTCGGCTTGCCTGCGGTCCTCAATATCAATGCTCGAGCCAAACCATTTCAGAATGTTTCCGCTTTCATCGCGTTGTGGGACGCTGCGGTGAAGCATCCAGCGGTATACCCCATCGGCCCGCCTTACACGCGCTTCGTATTCGAAATTCTCCCCCGTCGCATGGGCTCTTCGCAACGCTTCAACCATTCCATCAACATCAGCGGGATGGATCGCAATCGTCCATTTCCATCCAAGAATATCTTCGAGCGGAAGCTCCACAAATTTCAGCCAGGCTTGGTTGAGGAAGTCAAGATCGCCATCAGGCCGGCTGGTGTTGATCAGCGCGGGAACCGAATCGATAATCAGGCGGAGATCCAGAGCGTCCCCTGCCCGCTCGGAACCATATTCACTGGAAGCCATGGTGTGCATCATACACCTAAAAGAGTTGAACCTTGACCTATCTCATTGAAGGAAAAGCGGCAAATCGAAGCCGGTAACAATACCTAAAGCGTATGGTTTTTGTCTCATGAGCATTTTTCCCGTTGACAAGAAAAGAATGACATTTCATTCTTGTTTTTGGCAAGAGTGTTTTCAAAATATGGTCTACCGCTTCGTAACAAGGAGGATGTCTTTGCGGCCACTCGGGAAACACTTAGCCAGGGGGTAACGAAAGTGATCGACCGGCCGGCTGTTGCAGGAGTTCCACGTGCCGTGGCCGATTACAACTCTCGTGCCATACGATACTGAAGTAGAAACGAATTGCCGCGATCAAAAAAAGGGGAGCGGCAAGGAAGAAAGGACGATAATGTTCAACGTTTTGACGATTGCAAGAGAATACGGCAGCGGAGGCTCCGACATTGGGCGCAAGGTTGCGGAACTTCTAGGCTGGGAATGCATGGACAAGCAGATTATTGAACGGGTCGCAGCCATGGGAAAAGTGGACCATGCCTGGGCTGCGCAAGCCGACGAACATGCCATCGCATGGTGGGAGCGAGTCATGAAGAGTTTCCGCCAGGGAGGCCCGGAATCATATGTCGGGGAAGGATCTGAACTTGCAGTGGATCGCGATACTGTGCAAATATTCACTGCGAATATCATCCAAGAGGCCGCCAAGGTGGGTAATTGTGTCATCATCGGACGCGGCGCGCAGTGCGTTTTAAGGCACCATCCCCACGTACTTCGCATGCTGGTCTATGCGCCGTTGGCGGAAAAAATCAAGCGCATGAAGCTTCGCCATCCGCATGAGCACGACCTGCCTGCTCTGCTGCGCCGCAAAGACTCTGAGCGCCTTCACTATGCGCGTTATTATTACGACTGTGACTCGTCTGATCCAAGACTCTACCACATCACCATAAACAGCACTCTGGGCATCGATACCTGCGCAAAGATGGTTGCACAGATCATAAAGTCTTCATAAGTATCCGGAACGTCCACAACGCAGCAGTGATGGTCCCCGAAGCTGCTGGATTAGGTTGTATGTAGCCTTGGGTAAAAAACTAGCCTGAAAAAGGCAGAAGGTACCTCCGAAGTCCCAAATAGACCTTTCTCGATCTGACAGGATGGATCGGGACCGATAAACGCTCTTGTGATCGGCAATCAGATCACTCGCTACTTTCAATTCTCCGTAAGTCGATTTTACGCAGCTAGTCCCGGCAGGATACTGGCGTATTTTGACTGTGTAGGCGTTGTGTGTTACATGGTGGATTGTAAGAAACCGGACCTTCGAGGATCGGGTCAGAGAAAAGGGCATCTCATGAGCTGTTTTTCTCTGCGCGGAGAATTACTCAGTACCATTTTATTCGTTAAAAAGGCCTGGAATTGCGGGCTGTTATAAATATCATGTTGTTGATAATAAATAAGTTAAGACTGCGTGGCGGAGAGAGGGGGATTCGAACCCCCGATAGAGGTTTTAGCCCCTATAACGGTTTAGCAAACCGCCGCCTTCAGCCTCTCGGCCATCTCTCCGCTATCAAGAGGATTATACCGGAATTTGCGCTGGCGGCGCGGCGGAGCCTATCAATTGCCGCCGGGAGGAGCGCATTTCAAGGGCCAAACGCGACACAAAAAGCTCTACGTATAGATGAAGGTTTTTGGCGCAAAACTGGGCAAATCGGGGTGCGGATCAGGGGGTCAGGGATCAGAAATCAGAGATCAGTAAAACCCGTTTACGGACATCTTCTTTGGATCGCCGGTGAAATATGATTTTTTGCATATCCCTGCTCCCCCCTGCGGGGTCGTAGGGGTATGCGGGCCGTGGGGATCGTGGCCTGGTGCTTCTGGCCCTCGGCAGGCGGTTGAGTTCGATTTCGCGGGAAGGCCTGCCGCCAGTTGAGGATGACATTTCCGGGTTACGGGTCATCCATGCGGTACTTTTCAGCGTAGCGAGTTCTGTATTCAATTGACCAGATTCTCCCGTTCGCTGCGTGAAAGACTCAATCAATTATTCCGCACTTCCCAATGACAACTTGTTCAAAGGTGATAGGAAATGAAGATACCAGCAATGCTGCTTATGACGTTGTTCTTAGCTCTGGCCTCGGCGGCTAACGGACAGAATCAGAAAACGAACCTGGTTTGGATCACCGATGTCGTCATCGTTTCGCCGGAGAACCTGAACCACATCGACAAGGGAAGTGTGCTGATTCAAGACGGGCGCATCGTGAGTGTCGAGCGAAACCCGAGAGCGAAGAAGCCTGCCGGAGCCGTGGTTTTCTCTGGGAAAGGAGAATATCTGATTCCCGGACTGATAGATTCACACGTTCACCTGGCTTCCGTTCCGGGCATGCCGTTCGATCCGAGCAAAAGTGAAGAGATAATCGTCCAAGAATACTTCCAGCAACTTCCCCGTTCGTACTTGTACTTCGGCTATACGACGCTAGTGGACCTGGCGGCCGTTTACCCACAAGTGATGGCCGATTTCCGCCAGGCTCCTGAGCATCCGGATTTATATGACTGCGGCGGGTCATTGCCGATTGCGAACGGATACCCGATGTCGATTGCGCCGCCGGCCGTTCGATTCAAGGTATTCACAAATTTCATCTATGACGCACAGCAAGCGGACCACATCCCGCCCGAATACAAGCCCGAGGACCACACGCCCGCCGCGGATGCCGCTCGCGTCAAGAGCGCCGGCGGAATTTGCGTGAAAACTTACTTCGAGCGAGGTTTTGCCCGCGACAAGAACCTACCGGTTATGACTCCGGAGCTCTTTGCCGAAGTTCGCAAGGCGGCCAGCGAGAACGGCCTGGTGCTCATGATCCATGCCAACAATTTTGAGGCACAGAAATTCGCCGTTGATGGAAACGTAGACGTTATCGCACACGGCATGTGGAAATGGGGAGAGCTAAACAAGCAGACCGAGTTGCCCGACCAGATCAAGCAGTTGTTGGATCAGATCGTTGCCAAGCACATCGGCTACCAGCCGACAATTCAGGTATTGTACGGTGAAATGGCGTATTTTGATCCCGAGTACCTGAAGATGAAGGCCGTGGCGAAGGTTACGCCGAAGAAAATGGTGGAATGGTTCCAAACCCCGGCTGGAAAGTGGTTTGGAAAGGAATTAAACGAAGACGGTGTGTCTGATGCCGTATTCGACGAGCAGGTACAGCCCTACTTTCGCCGGGTGCGGCAGGTGGTTGCGTATCTGGCCGGCAAAGACGCTAATTTCCTCTTTGGCACGGACACGCCGTCGAGCCCGACCTATGGAAACCTTCCTGGTTTGAATGGATATATGGAAATGAAGCAACTGCTCAAGGCAGGAATGTCTCTTACGCAAATCTTCAAGGCTGCTACCATCAACAATGCGCGTGAGTTCAAGCTGGAGTTGCAACTCGGCAGCATTGAGCCGGGGAAAGTCGCCAACCTGGTGTTGATGAAGCAATCGCCATTGGAGACAGTGGACGCATATGACAGCATCACCACGGTTTGGGTGCATGGAAAGGCAATTTCTCGCGACAGTTTGGCCGCCGATGCAAGCAGATGATTCTCTTAGCCAGCATGTCTCGCTTAGAATCAATCTATGTGCGGAATAGTCGGTTATGTAGGACCCAAGAAGGTTGTTCCGGTCATTATTGAAGGGCTGCGGCGGCTGGAGTACCGCGGCTACGACTCGGCGGGGATTGCCGTGGGAAGTCCCACCAGCAAGACGCTGGAGGTGCGGCGCGCGCCGGGGAAGCTAGGCAACCTGGAAGAGGTATTGCGCGAGCATCCGGTCGAGGGAAGCTTCGGCATCGGCCACACCCGATGGGCCACGCATGGGCGGCCCACGGAAGAGAACGCGCACCCGCATCGGGATTGCTCGGGGCGCATTGTCGTAGTGCACAACGGGATTGTGGAGAATTACCTGGAGCTGAAGCACGAGCTGACCGCGCAGGGGCACAAGTTTGTCACCGAGACGGACACGGAGATCATCGCCCACCTGATTGAGCAGGTGCAGAAGGATGCGGAGAAGGCCGGCAAGCCGATTTCGCTGGAGGTGGCGGTGCGGCGAGCCGTGAAGCGGTTGACGGGGGCCTTTGCGCTGGGCGTGCTGTCGGCTGCCGAGCCGGACAAGATAGTGGCTGCTCGTTTTGGCCCGCCGGTGGTAATCGGAGTGGGCAAGGGCGAGTCGTTTGTGGCCTCCGATGTGCCCGGCATCCTGCAACACACGCGCAATATCTATTTTCTGGCCGATGGCGACATGGCCGTGCTAACTTTGGCCGGCGTAGCGCTGACTGACTTTGACGGCAAACCCGTGCAGCGCGAGATCACACACGTTCAGTGGGACCCGATCCAGGCGGAAAAGGGCGGCTACAAGCACTTCATGCTCAAGGAGATCTGGGAGCAGCCGCGGGCCGTTACGGACACCACGCTGGGCCGCGTTTCGCTGGACTCGGGCAAGGTCTTCCTGGGCGAGATGAAGTTGAGCGACAAGGAGCTGGCCGAGGCAACGAGCATCAACATCGCGGCCTGCGGGACGAGTTGGCACGCGGCGCTGACGGGAAAATATATGATCGAGCGGCTGGCGCGGCTGCCGGTGGACGTGGACTACGCCAGCGAGTATCGCTATCGCAATCCGATTCCCGACGCCAAGGCGCTGGGACTGTTGATCACGCAATCCGGCGAAACCGCCGACACGCTGGCCGCTCAACGCGAAATGATTTCGATGGGCTCAAAGACCGTGGCCATCTGCAATGTGGTGGACGCGATGGTGGCGCGCGAGGCGCACGGCGCCATTTATACGCACGCCGGGCCGGAGATCGGCGTGGCCTCGACAAAGGCCTTCACCGCGCAGCTGACGGCGCTGTTTTTGCTGGCGCTGAAGCTGGGACAACTGCGCGGACAACTCGATCAGAAACAATCGGTAGCGCTGATTGAGGAGTTGAGCCGCATTCCCGTCAAGATTGAAGAGACGCTGCGCTCTTGCACCGCGCAGTGCGAGCAACTGGCGAAGGATTTTTCGACGGCGCGCGATTTTCTTTATCTCGGCCGCGGCATCCACTTCCCTATCGCGCTGGAGGGCGCGCTCAAGCTGAAGGAGATCTCTTATATTCACGCCGAGGGATATCCGGCGGGCGAGATGAAGCACGGGCCTAACGCGCTGATTGATGAGACGCTGCCGGTGGTGGTGCTGGCCACGAGAGACGAGGACGATCCCGCTTCGAAACTGCGATACGAAAAAACCCTCTCGAACATTCAGGAGGTGACGGCGCGGTCGGGGCGGGTGATTGCCATTGCTACGGAAGGCGACAAGACCATCGGCGGACTGGTGGAGCACGTGATTCCGATTCCTCCGGCCATCGAGCTGCTTGTGCCGCTGATTGAGATTGTGCCGTTGCAATTACTGGCGTATTACATCGCCGTGCGGCGCGGGTGCGACGTGGATCAGCCGAGAAACCTAGCTAAATCAGTTACCGTTGAGTAGTTTCAGGATTTTTGCAAACGGAGACTGATGGCGGAGAAGGGCGAATGATGCCGGAGACGGCACAACGCGACATCGTTCTACCCTCGGGCGGAGCGGGGAGAGATTGCCTGGCGGAGAATCAGTTGGCGCAGAAGTGGTTTGCGGTGTACACCTCGCCGCGCCATGAGAAGCGCGTGAGCCAATACCTGGGGCAGAAGGAGATTGAGCATTATCTGCCGCTGTATCGAACGCAGCGCAAGTGGAAAGATGGCTCGAAGGTCACACTGAATCTGCCGTTGTTTCCCGGTTATCTTTTTGTACACATCAGCAAGAGCGAACGCGTGCCGGTGCTGCAGGTGCCGGGGGTTCTGAGCTTCGTGGGCGGCACAGGGCGCCAGCCGGCATCGCTGCCCGAGGCGGAGATCAACGCGCTGCGCTCCGGCCTGCCGCTGCGCCGCGCTGAACCTCACCCATTGCTGACCGTGGGGCAGCGGGCGTGGATTCGCTCCGGCGCGCTGGCGGGGATGGAGGGCGTGGTGGTGCGGCGGAAAAACAGCCTGCGCGTGGTGCTAACGATGGAGCTAATCCGGCGAAGCGTGGCCGTAGAGGTGGATGAATCGGAGCTGGAGACGCTGGATTCCGTAGGCCCCAGCAGCGCCAGAGACAGCTCGATGTGACCATAACGCAAGCGAGGCAATGCGGGCAACGATGGAATCAGTCTTGTTTCGACCACGAAACTTCGAGATTGGTTAATGAATCTTTGATAAACTTCGCGTGAATATATACCTCAAGATAATATCCATGTTTGTTAATCCATTCGCGTAGTTCCTGTTTCGAATACTCTTTCAGCTCATTTTGCAACAACGGCGCGAGCTCTCGTGCGCTCATCCTTTTATAAGCTTCAAGACTATACTCCAGGTCATCCCGTTCGTTCTTGGCGTTCTGACTGCGTCTTGTGGGAAGACCGAGAATCGCGATGACCTGTTCCTGCGTTTGTCCAAGATGCAAGCCGGATGCGGTTGCAAGGCCGCGAGTGATTTTTAGCGATGGTTTGCAGGGGGCCTTCCACTTCCACGCGGAGCCGTCTGAAGAAAGAATGAACGATTGATCGACCTCTCCTTGGCCAAAGATAAGATGAGTACTATCATTCACTTTCGCTGATCGATAGCAGGCCTCCTCCAGACCAGTCGAAGCATCACCACTCCATACAGTCGTGACTTTACCCAAGACCTTTGCGACCTGCGTTTGGAAATCTTCGTTGGCGGTCAAATCAACACCGGCAATCTGGAAATTAGTCCCCGCGACTTCACGGTGCTGAACTCTGGTTTTTTTGCCAGAATCATCTGTTGCAAACGAATCGGATTTAGCGGGCGGGGCCACATGGGGCTTGTCTTGTCCGTAGAGCCTGACAACGGGTGTTGCCATGAAAAGGCATAGGGAAAGAGCGGCGGCATTACGAATATCAAAGTGTGGTCTCATCATTGATTCAACCTCGAATCATTATCCGCCTATGACTCAGAGCAAGTCGAATGATATAGCAATCGAACATGAGAAGCTATGCAGTCCGCTCCATGCAAATCTCGCATAGGGCGGACCAGTTGATGGAGACCTTTTCTGAAACGCGCTACTTTTTCTGCGCATCCGCAGGAGAAACCGCTCCGGGGAAGATGCCCTCGAGGGGCGCGCGCTTCTTTTCTTCCTGGTCGGGCTGAGGCAGTGGCTTGCGTGGCAGCATCTGGTCGCGCTGCGCCGCGTTGTAAATGAAGATGGCCTCGACGGTGGCGATCTGCTTCAGGTCTGCCGGTTGCAGCCGCTCGTAGACGTCCTCGTTAGAGTGATGGGTGCGCGATTCGTAGTCCAGCATCTCTTGGACGAACTGAAAGCCGGGAATGCCCACCGCGTCAAAGCTGAGATGATCGGTGCCGCCGGTGTTGCGGTTGGTGACGACGGTGACGCCCAGGTCCCTGAGCGGAGCGATCCACTGGGCGAAGATGGGCGTGATGGCGGCGTTGCCCTGCGTGTAGATGCCGCGAATTTTGCCGGTGCCGTTGTCTATGTTGAAGTAGGCGGAGATGAGCTTCTGCTCCGGCTTGACCTGGAGCGGGCCGTCGGCGCGGCGCATCAATTCCGGCAGCAGCAACTGGTCGGGTGCGGTGGAGGTTTTGGCCGAGCCGAAGTGAGCGGTACAGTAACCCTTGGAGCCGAAGATGCCCTGCTCCTCGCCTGTCCACAGGGCGATGCGGATGGTACGCCGCGGCTTCACATTCAGCGCCTTGAGGATGCGCACGGCCTCCATGGCCACGATGGTTCCCGCGCCGTTGTCGGTGGCGCCGGTGCCGGCTATCCAGCTATCGAGGTGGCCGCCGACCATGACGATTTGATCCTTCAGCTGGGGATCGGTGCCGGGAATCTCGGCAATCGTGTCGTAGCCGTGCTCGTGCTCGCCGGTGAATTTGGTCTCCACGTCGATCTCCACGCTGACTGGAGCATGAGCCTGAGTGAGCCGGTAGAGACGTCCGTAGCTTTCGATGGCCGCAACGACCACAGGAATTTTCACCCGCTTGTCGGCCAGGTAGGGCGTGCGCCCCAGCGTAGCGCCGTTGTCGTCAAAGATGGTTCCACCCGAGCCGCCGCCGTTTTTGCCGTCACGGCTGGGCTCAATGACCGCGGCAACTTTTTCGCCGGCCAGAAAATTGCCAATCAATTCGAGCAGGTGCGTCCGCTCCTGGCGTTCGCGCATGCGAGCCTGCATCTCCGGAGAAAGGCCGCCCGCACCAGCATTGACGGGAAACTCGGCGATGGAATCGAGATCTGTATTGGTGTAGCGCTCAAAGAGCGGCTTGTCGACCGGAGGAACCTCGCGCATGGCGCCCAGCAAGACGACCTTGCCGGCCAGCTTGCCCTTGTACTGGTCGATGTCCTTCTCGGATTGAATGTTGACGAAGACCACGTCGCCGGTGACCGGGCCGGGGGTGGAGGGCGACCAGGGCGTGGCCTGGACAATCAGCACCGCAGTGTCAGGCGTAACCATGCGTGCCCAGGTGTTCAACTGCTGCCAGCCCATGCCGAACTCGCCCCAGTCCTCCAGATGCGCATTCTCCAGGCCAATCTTGGTGAGCGTGTCGCGGGTCCAGGCGTTGGCCTTGGCCAGGTTGGGCGAGCCGGTCAGACGCGACCCGATGCCGTCCATAAGCGCTGTAGCAAACTCCATCACGTGCGAGTGGTTCAGTCCCTCATCGCGAATCCGCTGGTACATAGCCAGATCGAGCGTCTCGGTGGCGGGCTGCACCTCGGAGTAGGGATCGACAGCGGGCGGAGCGGGCGGGGCTGGCTTGGGCTTGTTGGCTGCGTGCAGGCTGAGCGAGGCGGCCAAGAGCAATACGGGGAGGAAACGAAGGATTTTTATGGACATTGAAGGTTCTCCGGTCGGACGAGGTAGAAGATCGATGGTGAAATTATAGGCCACGACCCTTATCCGCACTGTCCTGTCGTAATGTGGATGGGCTATATTGACTAGGTACCGTACTGGGGTGCGCGGCTGTTCCCCGACTGCTAAGGCCGTGCTCGCAGGAATGCACACGCCGGCACGCGGTTGCCAGCGGCCAGGAGGTTCTGATGAAGATTACCGATACGATTGGGTTGGTGCTGAAGCACAAAGAAAATAACAGAGTCCTGACGATAGCGCCGGAACAGACAGTTTACGAAGCGCTGGAGATGATGGCCGAGCACGGTGTCGGGGCCTTGCTGGTGCTTTCAAATCAGCGGCTGGTGGGCATCTTGTCGGAGCGCGACTACGCGCGCAAGGGCATCATCAAGGGCCACCCTGCCAGGGAAACCCAGGTCCAGCAGATCATGACGAGCCCGGTAGTCTTTGTGAGCCCGGAGCAGACCGTGGATGAATGCATGGCCTTGATGACAGAACGCCATTTCCGCCATCTGCCGGTATTGCAGGATGAGAAGGTGGTGGGAATGATATCAATTGGCGACCTGGTGAAATGCGTCATCTCCGGCCAGGAGCAGGCCATTCAGGCGTTGGAGGGCTACATTACAGGGGCGTATCCGGGATAAACGAGGTTGCCTATCTTATCAGGTTGTAGATCATGCCGAAGGGGTCCTTGATGTAGCATCTGGGGAACTCCGGTTCATCCTTGATGACTTCGCAGCCGTGCTTCACGAGCCGAGCCCTGGCTCCTTCGACACTGTCCACCGTGACTTCAAGGACCGGCCCCAGCGCCGGACCTCGCTCGATGAACAAGTTGATGTGCCGTCCATGAAGACTAATCATCTGCGTTTCTTCGCCAGTGATCTCGAAGCCGAGATGCTCGACGTAGAATGAAGCTGCCTTTTTTGGGTCTGGCGCCTGAATGAGAATATCCGTGCCAAAGGTGTTTGCCATGGGGGCTCCTTGTTTTCCGTAAGAGTATCAAGGCCATTTGGAGGCTGCCCCACTCCAGATGCCAATATTAGCCGCGTTTTTTTCCGCCGGATTTCCATCGCACGGACGAAGACCTGTCCGTGGGGGCCCCGGATTTTGGCTTCCAGCCGGGGCCGGCTTTTCTCTCCGTGCGCGGGCCGGAGAAGGGACGCGAGGGTCCGCCTTCGTTGCGGAAGGGACGGCCAGGGCTAAACTTCTTTGCCCGGTAGCCGCCGGGGCGGTCCGTTACGGGACGGTTTTCGGCGGTTGAGCCAGCGGCAAAGCGCGCAGGCGGACGGTTGGGGCGGTTGTCTTTCTTCCAGGCCGGGCGGGAGGCTGGCCGGGCAGGAGGGCGATCAAAGCTGCGACCAACAGGGGGGTGGAAATTCTGAGCGCCGGGGCGGGCTGGGCGTTCCGGCTTCGTCCACGCGGGTTTGTCAGAGAATTGCCGGCCTTCACCGGATGGGCGCGCCGGGCGGAAGAATTTGTTGGCTGCGCCACTGGCGAAGGAGTCTGCCGGGCGGCTTGTCCGATCTGTCCGGCTTGCACGATCTCTGTCTGCGCGGAATTTATTGGGGCGAAATTTACTGGATTGCTCTTTGCCAAACTTTTTTGGCCGAAATTCGCTGGGGCGGTCTGCGGCAAATTTTTTAGGCCGAAAATCGCCGGGACGGCTTTCGCTGGTTGAAGCAGCGGCAAAGCGCGCCGGCGGGCGAGTGGGGCGGTTGTCTTTTTTCCAGGCTGGGCGGTTAAGCCGGATTCCCGTACGTGCAAACCTCTCCGGCGGACGAGCTGCGCTTGAACGGCTAGTGGGTTTGGGAAGGACGGTCGGCAGCAGACCTGCGTCGAGGAGGTTGCGGCGGCGGAGGTCTTTTGCCTTGGGCGTGCGCAGAGTGCCGTCGGCGGCGCGGCGCAGAGCGGCCAGTTCCTCTGGTTGCAGTTCACGCAGGCCGCCCGGCTCCTGGTCGAGGACCAGGGGGCCGTAACCGATGCGGCGGATTTTTTCGACGAAGTGGCCGATTTCCTCGAAGATTTTTCGGAGTTCGCGATTGCGGCCTTCGATGAGAACCACTTCGTACCAGGGATTGTCGCCCTGGCGGACCTGGCGGATGCGGGCCGGGGAGGTGCGGACGGGTGGCGAGCCCGGACGACCACGCTCGATGGCGACGCCGGCGCGAAGAATGTTGAGCTCGGCTTCAGTGGGCTGGCCGGAGACTTTGACGAGGTAGGTTTTTTCAACGCCGGAGGAGGCCTTGGTGAGGCGGTTAGCGAGATCGCCGTCGTTGGTGACGACGAGCAGGCCTTCGCTGAGGTAGTCGAGGCGGCCGACGGGGTAGAGGCGCTCGCTGAACTTGGAGAAAAACTGCATCACCGTGGGGCGGCCTTCGGGGTCCTTGACGGTGGTGACGAAGCCGCGAGGCTTGTTGAGGACGAAGTAGCGATGGCGCTCGGGGCCCTGGAGCAGCTTGCCGTCGACGCGGATGTGGTCGCGGGCGGCGTCGGCTTTGGTGCCCATCACGGTGACCACCTTACCGTTAACCTCGACGCGGCCCTGCTCAATCATTGCCTCGGCGCCGCGGCGGCTGGCGACACCGGCAGCAGCGAGAATCTTTTGGAGGCGCTCTAGTTTGGCGGGGGGACGCGGCTTCCACACCACGGACGAGGACCCGTCCGCGGGGGCCCCGGGCTGGGGAGTGAACTCGGGCGCGGCGGCGGGCTCCGGGGCTAAAGCCCGGCCATTTTTTTGCTGCGTTTGCGGCACGACGAAAGTCGTGCCCTGACGCTTCTTGCTACTCTGTTTATATTTTTCTACAAGCTGTGAAGTCGTGCCCTGATCCAAAGTCGACTCGGTTTCTAGTTTTTCCGTAGCCGGTAAAGCCGTACCCGGATACAAAACCGTCTCGCTATCGGGAATGTCAGCAGCCTGCTTCAGCTTTGGCTGAATCGATTCAGGCTTGGCGGCGGCGTTTTTTTTCGGCTTAGCGGAGGCTGATTTTTCAGGCTTGGCGGGAGCGGTCTTCTTGCTCTTGGCAGTTTTCCTCGTTTTAACGGTCTTCTTTGTTTTGGGGCTTGGCATGGGGAGTCTCGGTTTCAGCCTGCTTTGTAAGGGGAGGCGGAGCAGGAACGGCCTCAATTAGGGTGGTGGATTAGTTGCCGGCCGCCATCCCGGCGGTCGTGATGGGTTGAGAGGATTTCATTTGGGTCCAGATTCAGGTTCCAGGCTTTCGTCCGGCGCGTCTTCAGAATCTTCGCCAGCGGGTGAGTCGAATTCGAGGCTCAACTCAGGGTTCGCTTCCTGTTCGGAGTTTTCCGCGGTCGCGGATTCCTGCTCTTCGAATTCAAGAGCGGCCAGCTTCTCGAATTCCTCCATGGAGGGCAGCTCGGAGACATCGCGGAGGCCGAAGCGAAGCAGAAACTCGCGGGTGGTTTTGTAGAGGATGGGCCGGCCGAGAACCGCCTTGCGTCCGGCTGTCGTAATCAGCTTGCGGGAGAGCAGCGTGCCGAAGACGGCGGAGGAGTCAACGCCGCGAATCTCGTTAACCTCGGGAGCGGTGACCGGCTGCTTGTAAGCGATAACAGCCAGGGTTTCCAGCGCCGGCAAGGAAAGCTTGAGCGGCTGCTTGATGCTTTTGACAAAGAGCCGGACGGCGTCGTGATACTCCGGCTTGGTAGCCATGCGGAAGCCGCCGGCAACCTCGCGAATCTCGACACCACGGTCGTCAGAGGCACAGGAGGCGATCAATTCGTCTAGCAAGGGGCGCAGGATTTCGCGGACCTCGCGATCACGCAGACGGGCCTGGCGGCGGGCTTCGAGTTCGGCTTCGGCTTTTTCTGCCTCGGAGAGCTCCGGAGAGTTGCCGGTTGGGCTGGTTTCAGATTGAGACTCAGCGGCTTGTTCGGCGGAATCCGGCTTGAGGTAGGCAAACACCTTATTCACCAGGGACAGGGGTTGGGCAGCGGCAAAATCGGCATCAGCCGTCTGTGAGGCAGAGGCAGCCTGCTGCTGCGCCTTCCATTCAAAGGCGTCGGCGGCAAAGAGAGCGGCGAGCTGGGCCATGGTGACCGGCTCTTCCGCGGCGTAAATGACAGCTTCCAGCTTGGCTTTCAGGCTCATTCTGCGATAGGTACCTCTAATATGTTACCGGAAGCGGAGCGGACTGCGCGTGGAGAAAGGCACAGTATTGGCGCGATGGCCGTAAAAAGGGCGTCCGGAGGGTGTCGGACGCCCGGAGATACGTTGCTGTCGACTTCAGGAAGGCTTGTTGCTGATGGTATGCATGATGGAAATTCTCGTTTTACCTTGATCCCGGGCTGTGTTCGTGGTAATCGTCACCATGATGGATTCCTGCTTGCTCTTGTTGAATGTGACGATAGCGCCGTCGGGAGTGTCCATGACCGAGGTTTCGCCGCCGAACCTGGCCTTGTAAAAATCGATGACCTGCTGTTTCGAGTCCGTAGTGAGGAATGAGCCCATCACCATTGAGCCGCCGGGCGTATCCATCTTCATGCCGCCAGGCGTGCTCTGCGCGCCGGGATAAGGATCCGTGCCCAGCTCGGCAGCGCTGTAGGTCTGCGATGCGTTGAGATTGACTTTGCCCTCGGGAGTTTGAATGCTCATCTGGCCACCGGGGCCGTTGTGGACGGCCCTGGCGACGTGCCAGATTCCGTATCCAATAACGCCCACACCGAGGATGCCAAGCCCCACGATGACAGCGACGATAATGAGGATGATCTTGACAGCGCTGCTGCCGGAGCTGGCCGGAGCCGCGCCTGGTTGACTTTCCATGGTGATCTCCTTGTTGTTCAGCAATTAGCCGGAATTTTCATTGTGCTTTCCAGACTGTCTGACAATATACCTCAACCCGCCTACTCCTGGCTTGAATATTTCAGCAATCTTCCGGGAGAAATCTGACGCTGGCGAATGCCGCGGCGGGGGATAGGTGGATTAAAGTGTGTGAATGAGAGGCTTTCGTATTCGTTTCGCCATCTGGATGGCGTACGCCGGCGCCTGCCTTGCCCTTTTGACGCTCTCCGGGGAACTGCCGGCACAGCAGCAAGCTGCACCGCAGAAGGCCGATTCGATATTGATTCTGAAAAAGGACCACCTGCTGGAGTTGCTCGCCGGGGGCAAGGTGATTCGCACGTATAAGGTGGCGCTGGGGCAGGGCGGGCTAGCGCCCAAAGTGCGCCAGGGCGACGGGCGCACTCCGGAGGGGCATTACATCATCGACGCCAAGTACGCGAACAGTGAATACCACAAGGCTCTGCACGTTTCCTATCCCAACGCCGAGGACCGCAAGCGGGCGGCGAGGCTGGGCGTTCCTCCCGGCGGGTCGATCCTGATTCACGGCCTGCCCAACGGCAAGGGGTATATAGGCGCGGCTCACCGGCTTTACGACTGGACGCTGGGTTGCATTGCCGTCACCGATGAGGAGATCGACGAGATCTGGAATCTGGTTCCGGTGGGCACACCGGTGGAGATTCGGCCGTAGATCTGCCGCACACAGGCCCGCGCGCGAGACCAACCCATCAGTCTGCCGGCAGGATAAAGGACGCTTTTCCGTAAATCGCGCGGGATGCTACAATCGGCACACCCCGGAATACCATGCCTGACGATCCCAAAACCTATGAAGCCGTCCTGGAGGTCGTCGTCCCCGGCCATCCGCGCCAGTTTGTTCTGGTAACTCAATCCCCGTTCCTGATCGGCCGCGGCAGCGAGGCCGGCAATCATTTACAGCTTGAGGACCGGCGCATCTCGCGCAACTGCGCCGCCCTGGTTGCCGAGGAAGGCGGCTACCGGCTGGAGGATCGCGGCCATCGCCAGGGAATTTTTGTCAACGGCGAAAAGGTGGCGCGAAAGAGCCTGCGGACCGGCGACGTGATTTATTTTGGCATCGAAGACTGCTGCGAACTCATCTTTCGCTTCGCCAAAGGCGCAAATGTTATCGAGAGCATGTTGACGCGCCTGGGAAGCATCCCGTCGATGAGCGGCTCGCAGACCTCCGGAGGCTTGAGCAAACTGAATCTGCTGCTGGAAGCCACATCGCTGCTCCACTCACAGCTACCGCTGGAGTCGGTGCTGGCGGCGATGCTGGATCACACCATCGCCATTACCCATGCGGATCGCGGGTTGCTGATTGAAGCGGGCGCGGCTGGGTCATTCCGGGTGCGGCTGGCGCGCGGCAAGGGCGGAGAAGAGCTGGCGCCGGAGAGCATTGCTCCCAGCCAAACCGCGCTGGGCCAGGCCATCGACCGCCAAGCTTCCGTGATCAGCGAAGACCTGAATATGGCGGATGCGGACCTAAAGAGCGCGGAGAGCGTGGTTGTGCAGCGCCTTCGTTCCATTATCGCCATTCCACTTTTTGCCATGCCCCGCGCCAATTCAGCCGAGTCCGTTGTGCTTAGGCGAGGCCAGCTCCTGGGAATTCTTTATCTTGATTCCACGCGGCCGGCGGCATTTTCTGATCTCGACCGGCAGATTATCGATGCGCTGGGGGTGGAATCCGCCAGCATCCTGGACAATGCCCGGCTGGTGGAGCGCGAGCGCGAGCGGCAGCGCCTGGAGCAGGAGCTTTCCATTGCCCGCGCGATCCAGCAGGCTTTGCTTCCGCAGGGACTGCACGATTATCCGTATCTAGCCATTACCGGAATGCACTACCCCTGCCACGAGGTGGGCGGCGACTACTTCGACGCGTTCCCCGCCGGCGAGAAGCGCACCGCGTTTCTGATTGCCGATGTCAGCGGCAAAGGCCTGGGCGCAGCGCTGCTGACCACGATGCTGCAGGGAGCGCTTTCCGCGATGGCCCTGGGCACGGACCCGGTGAGCGTCATCAACCACATCAACAAGTTTCTCTGTGAACACGGCGAAGTGGGCCGTTATGCAACCATGTTCTTCGGATTGATCGATCGCGACGGCAGGCTGGAATACATCAAGGCAGGTCATCCGTCACCGCTGCTGCTCAGGCACGGCCAGGTCAGCGAGCTTTACAGCGAAGGCTCCTTTCCGGTTGGCCTGCTGCGGGATGCAGAGTTTACCGCCGCCAACCTGCAACTGAAGCCGGACGATACGCTGGTCCTGTTCAGCGACGGCATCACAGAGGCGGAGAACCCCGAAGGAGAGTTGTATGGCGAATCACGGCTGCGCGAGGCTTTGACCGGCCAGCAGAACCAGCCGCTTGAGGCGTTGAAGCAGACTGTACTGGATTCTGTGGAGGTATTTTCACGCGGCGCCAATCAGTCGGACGATATGACCCTACTGATTGCGCGTTATCGAGCGCCTGCTTGAGTTGCGTTCCCGGTAGACGCGAAGATTTATCTTTTTAGCCAGCGCATTATGCTAGAGTGTTACGGATCAGGCTATGAGCACACCCAAGACAATTGGACGGTACGAGATTATAGATGAACTGGGCCACGGCGCCATGGGCAGCGTCTTCCGCGCCAAGGACCCGGCCATGGACCGCATTGTGGCGGTGAAGACCATTCTCCCCGTGGCGCTGGCTGGCGAACAAAGCAGCGAATTCCGGCAGCGATTCTTTCGCGAGGCGCGCGCCGCCGGCGCTCTCTCCCATCCCGGTATTGTCTCCGTCTTCGATGTGGGCGAGCACGAAGGCGTGCCTTTTCTGGTGATGGAGTTCGTGCCGGGAAGGACGCTTGCCGATGCCATCAAGAAGGGTGAGCGCTGCTCGCTGGAGCGGGTCTGCGAGATCGGCCAGCAGATCGCCGAGGCCCTGGGACATGCGCACCGCAAGGGCGTAATTCATCGCGACATAAAGCCCGCCAACATACTGCTCACCAAGCGCGAGTCCGACGGGACGGAGCAGGCGAAGATTACAGATTTTGGCGTCGCTAAGCTGGCCGCGGGGGAGATCACCACTACCGGCCAGCTTCTGGGAACCCCCGCCTTCATGCCGCCTGAGCAGTTTACCGGCGCGCCCATCGACGGCCGCGCTGATTTGTTTTCGCTGGGCGTGATTCTGTATTGGATGGCAAGCGGCGAACAGCCCTTTCCGGGCGAGACGATGAGCGCCGTCTCCTACAAAATTGTTCACACCGAACCCGTTCCCCCAGCAAAGCTGAATCCCGCCATCCCTGCGGCGATGGAGGGCGTGATTCTGAAGTGCCTGGCGAAGAGCCCCGCAGAGCGATTTCAAACCGGCGAGGAAGTAGCCAAGACACTGGCGCAACTGCGCGCCGACGCGAAGGCAACGAGCCTGCAAGCCACCGCGCCCATGGTCAAGGGAAGCGCGGGAGCGTCGGAGGAGACCTACGACGTTGGTTCCAGCATGCCGCCGAGGCCCGGCCAGGCCACTACAACGATTAAGACGACCCAGCAAGCCGCTCCGGCAAGGAAAAAGGGCGTGCTGCTGCTGGCCGCGGTAATTCTTCTTGTTGCAATGGCCGCGGGAGGCGGGTACCTGCTGCATCGCTACCGTTCGGCAGCGCAGCAACCAGCCACGGAGACAACTGCACCATTGCAAACAGTGCCCGCCGAAGCAACAGCCTCTACGCAAACAACGCCCGCGGTGGCGACGTCTGCATCCGTGCCGGAAGCCGCGCAGAACGCGGATTCCACGAAGCCCTCCACGGCGCCTGCCACGCGCGCACAATCTTCAGCCGTGGCTTTTAATCCCAAGACGCTTGACCCCAAACAGAATGCCCGTTTGAAGCTGGAATTAGATCACTTTCCGCCCAGCCTGGCCTTCACCATCGAGATGGATAAGAAAATCTATTTCAAAGGAACAGCGGGCGACAAGGCGTCTATGGATAACCTGTTTGTTCCGCCTGGTGTGCATGAGTTCCGTGTCATGACGCGCGGCGGCAGCGTGCAAAAGGCCTCGAATACCGTGGGCGCCGAGTTCAAGGCCAACAAGCGCATGACGCTGAAGGCGGAACTCAGGCCCCCGGCCAAAGGCACTTCGGCAAGCTCGCCGGCCCTGGACCCCGCCGCGCAGATCGTTGCGACGCTGCGAGGGGACCGTTTTTTCCGGTAACAGAATATTCACACTCGCGTATTACGATAAGGTAAACAGGGAGGCGGCATTGCGCCGCCAGGGAGTGCGTTAGACCTGGAACAAGCAGCGCGCAGAAGGAGAATGAATGAAAATTACGACCGAAGAGCTGGAAGGCGGCATCACCAAAGTTGTGCTGGAGGGGCGACTGGACATTGAAGGCGCTGCGGCTGTGGACCTGAAGATGAACGTGCTCGCCGGCAGCAAAAAGTCTCTCCTCTACGACCTGCAAAAGGTCACATTTTTGGGCTCCATGGGCCTTCGCTCCATCGTTGTGCCTGCGCAGGCGGTTCACCGGCACGGAGGCAAGGTGGTTATTTTCGCGCCGCAGCCGATGGTCGAAGATGTGCTCAAGGCAAGCAATATCTCCAGCATCATTCCCATTCATCATGAACTCAGCGCCGCTATAGCCGCAATGAAATAACGCGAGCTTCACTGTACCTGAGATGTTGCCTGATACGGCTGCCGCGGTCCGGCTTCGATCATGCCCGAAAAAAATGCTCACAAGGCGAAAGCGCGGCTGACACTGAGAAGCCAGCTTGCGGAGCTGTCGCGAGTGTGGCCCTGGGTGGACGCGCTGGCGGCAGAGTACAACCTTTCCGGGGAGACGCGTTTTGCCATCAACCTCTGTCTCGAAGAGGCGCTCTCGAATATTATCCGCCATGGTTATCGCGGACATCCGGATCACTCCATCACTATCGATTTCACCTTCACTGGAACGAGCCTGACCTTCACCATCGAAGACCGGGCCTCGCACTTTGCGCCCACGGAATCAGGGGACGCGCAGCCAGCGGCTTCAATCGAGGAGTACCGGCCGGGCGGATTGGGATTGCAGCTGATGCGGCGATATGCAGGCAGCCTAGCCTGGGAGCTGCTGCCGCGCGGAAATCGCCTGACGATCGGCTTCACGGTTGCGCAGGCTCCTGGGAAATAGCAGGAGGCGTTGCCAGGATTCGGCCGCAGTTGTATGCTAGGTTGAATTGCCGTTACAGACGAAATCTGGATTCTGGTCCCGGTGGACACGCTGGTGGGGAATCGTACGTAGCAGCAAAATTACAACGTGAGGTAATTCTGGGAGGATTGCACAATGGCACATAAACTCTATAGTGTGCTGTTTTTGTTTGGCTTCGATATGGCAATCTTCGTCGTAACAATCTTGACGTGCTATATCTGGCTCAGAGCAACTCATACTCCCCTAAAGGTTTACCAAAAGAAGCTCCTCTTCTATGCCACGCTCCTGATGGCCTCATGCCCCATACTGGGACCATTATGGCTGGCTTCTGTCCATTGGGTGATGCGGCTTACACCGAGCACGACGGCTGCAATTGTTCTGTTTCTGGTTTGGGGAGTGATTGCATTGCCAATCACGCAACGACTCTTCAGACCGGGAAGCTTTCTGAACAAAGAACAAGTGTAAATGCAGCATTCTTGATCATCTGGCCATGAGCCCGCTCCACCGCAGGTGGTCTGCGAAAATGGAGTAGATGATCTCCCTGCAAAATGCCGGCAAGCGGTATGGACCGCGTGTCTTGTTTCTGGAGGCCAACTGGCTGATCCGGAATAAGGAAAAGACCGCGCTGGTAGGGGCGAACGGCACAGGCAAATCCACCATCATGAAGGTGCTGGCCGGGCTGGAGACGCTGGACTACGGCCAGATGCAGCAGACGCGCGGCATGAGCATCGGCTACCTGCCGCAGGAGGGGCTGGCGCTCACGGGGCGAACGGTCTTCGAGGAGTGCCTGAGCGTCTTTGACGAGCTGCGCGAGATGGAGCGGGAGATCGAGCGGCTCAGCGGGCAGTTGGCTGTGCTGGAGCACGCCGGGCCGGAGTACGAGGCCGCTGCGGAGCGCTACTCCATGCTGCAGGAGCGCTTTCATGCGCTGGACGGATATGCGCTGGACGCGCAAGTGGGCGGAGTGCTGACCGGGCTGGGCTTCGGCAAGGAAGACTGGACGCGGCAGACGGATGAGTTCAGCGGCGGCTGGCAGATGCGCATTGCACTGGCCAAGCTGCTGCTGGCGAAGCCGAACTTGCTGCTGCTGGACGAGCCGACAAATCACTTAGACCTGGAGACGCGCAACTGGCTGGAAGACTATCTGAAGAATTATCCCTTCGGTTACATACTGATTTCTCACGACCGCTATTTTCTGGATGTGACGATTGACCGGACAGTGGAGATATGGAATAAGCGGGTGACGATCTATCAGGGCAATTACACAAAATACCTAAGTCAGAAGGATGAGCGGCGAACGCAGCTACTGGCGGCTTATAACAATCAGCGGCAGCAGATCGAGCACCTGGAGGCATTCATCAATCGCTTCCGCTACCAGGCCACCAAGGCCAAGCAGGTTCAGAGCCGCATCAAAGAGCTGGAAAAAATTGAGCGTATTGAAATCCCAGAAGCCGAATCGACGATTCACTTCAAGTTTCCCCAGCCGCCGCCTTCGGGGCGGATGGTGGCGGAGGCGGAGGGTCTGGCGAAGAGTTATGGCGCAAAGCAAGTGTTCAAGGACGTGCGCTTCCGCATCGACCGCGGCGACCGCGTGGCGCTGGTGGGCGTGAACGGCGCGGGCAAGTCTACGCTGATTCGGCTGCTGACCGGGGCCGAGCCGCCGACCGCGGGGCACATCAAGCTGGGGCATAACGTGGTTTGCGAATACTTTGCGCAGGATCAGTACAAGGTGCTGGAGGGCGATGTGCGCATGCTGGACGACATCAGCCGCGCCGCAGTTAAGGCGCCCGAAGGCGAGCTGCGGTCGCTGCTGGGGTGCTTTTTGTTCAGCGGCGACGATGTTTTCAAGCCGCTGGGCGTGCTGAGCGGCGGCGAGCGCAATCGATTTGCACTGGCGCGGATTCTGGTTTCGCCGTCGAATTTTCTGCTTTTGGACGAGCCGACGAATCATTTAGATATGCGCGCCAAGGACGTACTGCTGGAGGCGCTGGCGGCATTTAGCGGCACGGTGGTCTTTGTGTCGCATGACCGCTACTTCATTGACCGGCTGGCCACGCGCGTGCTGGAGGTGGAGGGCGGCAAGGTAACCAGCTACGAAGGCAACTACGAAGACTACCTGCGCTGGAAGGGTCTTGGTCTTGGACTTGCAGTCGGCGGCCTTTTGGTTGAGAGTGTTGCTAAGGGAAGGCCTCCGGAGCCTGCCGCGAAGAAGGTCAACGGGTCTGACGTGGAGGCGGAGACCGTCAAGGATCGTCCACGCCGGTTGAATCCCATCAAGCAGAAACAGATGGAGGAGCGGTGCGCGTTCTTGGAAGAGGAAGTCCCGCGCATTGAGGCGGCCATCGCGCACACCGAGGAGCAGTTGAGCGTTTATGTCAGCGCCGCCGAGACGCAGCGGCTGACCGCGCTTGCCAGGGAGTTGCGCGAGCAGTTAGAAGCGTTGACCGCTGAGTGGGAAGAGCTGATGGGGCAACTGGAGGGCGCTTGATTTGGCTCAGAACGGAAGCATTAGCGGCAACAGGCGGTATCCTGACGCAGCCGGGAAAGCAAAATGGAAATTCCGGTTTACAATAATCTAATTGCTATCCTTATCCCATGAGCATTGAGAAATATCGCCATCCGTACATCTTCTACGGCTTGTCTATAGCCATCCCCTGGACCCTTTGGCTCGCGGCTGCATACCTGAGCCACATCACCCCGATGACCCCGGCGCTCATTTGGGCGGCCAGCGGTTTAGGCGTTGCTGGACTGATTGCGCCTTTTCTCACCGCATGGCGTTTGATCTGGCTGGAGTCTGGCTTGCGAGACGATTTCAAGCACCGGCTATTTGGTTTTACGGCCACTCGGCCCGTGTATTGGTTCCTGGCCTGCTTTCTGATGCTGGCAAGCATCTTGCTGGCGCAAGCGATTTCCCTGCTCTTTGGACACAGCGCGGATCAGTTCCACCTATCGGGAAAAACCTCATTTTCCGCGGGCATCTTTCCCGGATGGTTTCTGCTCATACTGGCGCCGCTGATTGAGGAGTTGGGCTGGCACTCCTACGGCAACGACTGTTTGCGCCGGCGCATGAATCTATTCAACACCTGCCTGTTATTTGGTTTTTTATGGGCCATGTGGCATGTGCCGCTGGGCTTAATCAAAGGCTACTACCATAGCAACGTGGCTCAATCGGGGCTTTTGTATAGCCTCAATTTCCTGGTCAGCATGATACCGTTTACAATCCTGATGAACTGGCTGTACTACAAAACCAAGCGCAGTATCCTGGTTGCCGTCATCTTTCACATTACTGCGGGCGGCTTCAATGAAATGTTCGCTACTCACCCGGACAGCAAGGTCATTCAAACAGGCCTCCTGCTGATACTCTCGGCTGTGTTGGTCATCAGGGAGAGAAGCTTCTTTTTTCAACGGGAATACCGGGATTGATGATATGCCACTTGCTTAGGCCGGGCGCCCCTTAAGGAAGTTCTGAACAAGTCTATTTTTACGAACCAACAATCCCACAGGGACTAAACATGCTGCGGAAAAACTCGATAACAGATCCGTTTGTATACGGCCAAGGCGTTACAGCTTTTTTCCGCAAGCTGTAAAGTCGTGCCCTTGCAAAACATCAACTTATTCAGATGTTCCCTAACGGGCGGAGGGGCCGGGGTCGTCGTGTTTCTCGCTGGTGATGTTTTCTCCGGCGACAGAGATGCACAACTGGCGGAGGAAGCTGAGGTCGTTCTGGGAGAAGGGCTGGTCGATGTTGCGGCCTGCGGGGACCTCGACGTGAGCGTCCTCTTTGGCGGAGAGGTCGTTGAGAGCGATGGAGGCCTCGAGCATGAGGAGGACATCGAAGCCGTGCTGGCGGATGTCCTGGACGACGCCGGCGATTTGCTCGTTCTCGATGACGGCCTCGTGGATGGCCTCGCCGAGTTGCTGAATGAGTTCGCGCATACGTGTTGTCATAGGCACCTCCAGGGGCTACGGCCGGCGCGATGGATGCGTGGGCAGCGGCATGGGATTTATCTACCTTACTTCCGATACGGTCCGGGAGCAAGTGAGCCTGTTAAAAAGCAGGCCAAAAAGCGGAGGTGCAACCTCCGCTGCTACCATCATATCGGAATGAAGGCAGAGAATATAGGGCGAGCGCTGGGGATCGGGCTGCGGGTGGCCGGACGGATGGCCGGGCAGAAGCTGATGGGCGAGGCGCAGGGGGCCGGAGCGGCGGCCGCGGGCACGGCTGCTGCTGGGCAAGTTCAACAAAAAGAAGAAGCTGGACAGACTACCGCGCGGGCCGATGCGGACGGGCAGGGGGCCAGCCAGGCAGAGGCGCGGGCGAAGGGGCAGGCGGCGGGACGGACGGCGAAGGGCGTGGCGCGCGGCGTGGGGGGATTTCTGCGACCCTTTCGCAGGGTGGGCGGAATCCTGTGGCTGGAGGTGACGGGGGCTTTCTTCTTTTTGTTTGTGCTGTTCTTTGCGCAGGCTCTGTGGCGCATGAGGGAGAGCTGGGCGCAGGTGGACAATCGCCCGAAGATTCTGGTGATGGCGGCGCTGATGGCGGCGTTTCTCTACCTGAGCGTGAGCTCGTTCTGGCGTGCGCGGAGGCGGTGAGGAGCGGCGCTTGGTTTATATTTGTTCACCTAATCGAAGGCCGGGAGGCAGGGTTTGACCTCGGAGGCGGTGCGTCACTATCTTAGGCAGGGTGCGTTTGCACCGATAAAAGGATGAATTATGACTGAATCGACTTCGAACGCTGCCTCCCCGTTGAAAAAGACCGCACTGAATGCCGCGCACCGCGCGCTGAAGGCCAAGATGGTGGATTTTGGCGGATGGGATATGCCGGTGGAGTATCCGGGAGAGGGCGGAGGACTGATTGCGGAGCACATGGCGGTGCGCACCGGCGTGGGATTGTTTGACGTGAGCCACATGGGCGAGATCTGGTTTCGCGGAACGGGAGCGCTGGCCGCCGTGCAGCACGTGACCATGAATGATGCGTCGCGGCTGATGGATGGGCAGGCGCAGTACTCCGCGCTGCTGACGCCGGATGGCTGCTTTGTGGACGATGTGCTGGTGCATCGGGCGAGCGAGAACGATTACCTGCTGGTGGTGAACGCGAGCAACACGGACAAGGATTATGCGTGGATTCATCAACAGGTGAGCGCGTGGCCGGCGGTGCATATTACGAACGACTCGGCGAGCTATTCGCAACTGGCTGTGCAGGGGCCGCGGGGATTGGAGACGCTGAAAAAGCTGACAAAGGTCGATCTAGCGGGGATCAAGAATTATTGGTTTACGTGGGGCGAAGTGGCGGGGGTGGCGGATGTGCTGATCGCGCGCAGCGGTTACACGGGGGAGGATGGATTTGAGATTTATCTACCGAGCGACGTGGCGACGACAGAAAAAGTGTGGAATGCGCTGCTGGAGGCAGGAGGCGAGTTCGGGATTCGGCCATGCGGGCTGGGGGCGCGCAACACTCTGCGGTTGGAGGCGGGTATGCCGCTCTACGGGCACGAGATTACGGACTCCGTGAATGTGTTTGAGGGCGGGCTGGAGCGCTGGCTGAAGCTGGAGAAGGGCGAATTCATCGGGCGCGAGGCGTTGCTGGCGGTGAAGGAGGCGGGAGGGCCGAAGCGCAAGCTGGTGGGGCTGGAGATGGTGGAGCGGGGCATTGCGCGCGACGGGTACCCGGTGCTGGATTTGGAGGGGGAGCAAATCGGTACAATAACATCCGGCTCGCCTGCACCGTTTTTGAAGACGAATATTGCGTATGCGCTGGTACCGGCGGGCGTGGCTGCGAGTGGCGCAGATGTGCTGGTGCAGGTGAGGGCGAACCGAGTGAGGGCAAAGCAGGTTCCGACGCCGTTTTATAAGAGGGTGAAGAGGTAGGCTCCGAGAGTCGGTGAGTTCGGCCAATCGATGGGATTACAATGACCAAAATCTACTTTTATGACGGGGGCGCGGGCGATGCGGCTGTTTTGGAAGATTGCTACATCTGTTCTTTGCGTGGCCGTGATCGGCGGCGTAGCGGCTGCCTGGCATGTATACAAAACAAAAGCGAACCTGACTGAGGCGGCACGGGTTTGCCGTGTACGCGCCGAGCTTGGAGACGCAAAGGCGGAATTCGATCTCGCTCATATGTATTACTCCGGAAGAGGAGTACCGCAAAATTATGCTGAAGCCTTCCGGTGGTGCCGTAAGGCGGCCGAGCAGGGAGACGCAAAGGCGGAATATGACCTAGCTCACCTCTATCTTAAGGCGGAGGGAGTGTCGCAGGATTATGGTGAGGCTCTTCGTTGGTATCGCAAGTCTGCCGACCAAGGGAACGCGATGGCGGAGTACGGAATCGGCTTCATGTATCACTTGGGCTATGGGGTTCCGCAGGACTACGCTGAGGCTAACCTCTGGTATCGCAAAGCCGCCGATCAGGGGAATGCGATGGCGCAGTACGAACTCGGATATGTGTATTACCACGGCCTAGGTGTGCAGCAGGATAACGCGGAGTCTGCTCGCTGGTATCGTAAGGCAGCAGATCAGGGTTACGCGAAAGCGGAGTCCGGAATCGGCTTTATGCTCTGGTACGGTTATGGAGTGCCGCAAGACCGGACAGAAGCAAACCGCTGGTTCCAAAAGGCTGCTGACAATGGCGACGAATATGCTATGCGAGCTATCAGTAAAACTATGACTACAGGCACGAAATACATTCTGGGTATGGAGCTTATTGGTGGTTTATTTCTCACGACGAGTTTTCTTTCACTTAACATTTTTGAGTCAGGAAAGAACCTACGAAGCTTACGGCAGAAAGTAATCACGGGGACGGGAGTTCTTATTCTCTTTACTACAGGGCTGAGTTGGTATGGGTATACGCATTACAAGATACGTTGTATTTCCTGTGGCCTCAATACATTCACGGTGTTCAAATGGTTCCTCAACGCGGTCATCATTGGTTTACTCTTCTATATAGTGTTATCCAAAGAGCCCAGAACGGTAGAGAATGAGATTGCTGCAGAGGAGATCACTGCTGAGAGCGGAGATGATAAAAAACTGTAGTTATAAATATCCCACCTTAACCAATTCGCACAATACGCGAATTGGCGAAGGTGGGGCACCCAGCATTCCCTCAGGGGCTAAAGACCAACATTCTAATTATTGCATTAGCGGTACGACTGAAGTCGTGCCCTGACGCTTCTAAGCGTACTCCTGTTGTCGTGGGACTTCATGACATATTACCGCACTCACACCTGCATGACTTCGGCTTCTTTTTTGTGGGAGAGCTCTTCCATGCGGCGGATTTCCTCGTCGGTCATCTTCTGGACCTCTTCGAGGGCGCGCTTCTCCTCGTCCTCGCTTATCTTCTTCTCCTTGGCCATCTTCTTGAGGGCTTCGTTGCCGTCGCGGCGGACGTTGCGGACGGCGGTGCGGTGCTCCTCGAGGATTTTGTGGATGTGCTTGACCACCTCGCGGCGGCGCTCCTCGGTCATGGGAGGGACGGGGATGCGCAGAACCTTGCCGTCGGAGAGGGGATTGAAGCCAAGATCGGCGACGCGGATGGACTTTTCGATCTCCTTGAGGATGTTGGGGTCGTAAGGCGAGATGACGATGAGCTGCGGCTCGGGCGCGGAGAGCTGGGCGAGCTGGTTGATGGGGGTGAGGGTGCCGTAGTAGTCCACCTTGACCTGGTCGAGCATGTGTACGCTGGCGCGGCCGGTGCGGGTGGCGGCCAGGCTGGCCTGGAAGGTGGCCACGGATTGGTCCATGCGGTGGCGGAGGTCTGCGCTGAGTTCTTTGAGCGCCGGAATACCGGCCATGATCGAGAGTGCCATAGGGTTCGTCCTCGCTTACATCCAAAACAATATATTAGCGAATCGGGGCGGGGGAAAGGGATTTTGCTTTGTTCCCTATGCCAGTACGGGTAGCCCGGTGGATGCGGCTTGGACCGAGGCTGCTTGTTCATGGGCGTGATAGCTGGAGCGGACCAGGGGGCCGGATTCGACATGGCGGAAGCCTAGCTTGAGGGCTTCGGTTTTTAGCTCGGCGAATTCGCGCGGGGTGTAGAGGCGGGCCATGGGCAGGTGGTCGCGGGAGGGGCGCAGATATTGGCCGATGGTGAGAATGTCGCAGCCGGCAGCGGCGAGGTCGCGGAAGACGGCGAGGAGTTCAGAGGTCTCTTCGCCGAGGCCGACCATGACGCCGGATTTGGTGAGGCCTTCGGGGCGCAGCGTTTTGGAGTAGTTCAGTAGCTCAAGAGAACGGTCGTAGCGCGCGCCGGAGCGGACGGCGCGGTAGAGGCGGGGCACCGTTTCGACGTTGTGGTTGAGCACCTGCGGTGCGGCAGCCACAACGACCGCAATGGCGCTTCGATCACCCTGAAAGTCGGGGATGAGGACCTCGACGCGGCAGTTGGGAGCCTGGCGGCGGATTTCGTCGATGACCAGGGCGAAGGCGCGCGCGCCGCCAAGGAGGTCGTCGTCGCGGTCGACGCTGGTGACCACTGCGTGGAGCAGCCCTAACTTGGCCACTGCCTCTGCGACCCTCCGGGGCTCGTCGAAGTCGATGGGCGCGGGACGGCCCTTGGGCACGGCACAGAATCCGCAGCGGCGGGTGCAGAGATTGCCGAGCATCATGAAGGTGGCGGTTTTGTGGTGCCAGCACTCGCCGATGTTGGGGCAGTGGGCGCTCTCGCAGACAGTGTGGAGCTGGAGCGAGCGGGCCAACTGCTTGAGAGAATGGTAGTTCTCACCCACCGGGGCGCGCGCCTTGAGCCACGCAGGCTTGGGCGCGGGAGTTGCGCGGGCAGGGGAGATCTGGACCAGTTCAGTCACATTTTCATTGTAGCGGGCACACGATCATTTTTTATTTTCAGGCGGCGGCGGAGGCGCGGGTACGGGCGCAGGCGGCTTCAGGTACTTGTTCCACCAGGCCAGCCAGCGCTCGTAACGATCGCGAATGTAGCTGGGGCGAGTGAAGCCGTGGAACTGATCGGGATAAACGACCAGCTCGGTGGGCACTCCCAATGAGCGAAGAGCCTGGTATAACTGCTCGCCGCCGAGAATGGGCACGTTGAAGTCGGAGGTGCCGCCCATGTAGAGCGTGGGCGTGTGCATGCGCTTGTCGGCTTCCAGATACGGGTAACTGAGCTTGAGATAGAGCTTGGTGGCCTTCCAAGGCGGGCCGAGTTCGTAGTCGTACTGCTGAATGTACTGATCGACGCCATAGAAGGAGAGCGGGGCCGCGCTGCCCGCGCCGCTGACCGCGGCCTTGAAACGGCCATCGGTGGCGGTGGTGTAGTCGGTGAGGATGCCGCCGTAGCTCCAGCCGCCAATGCCGAGGCGATTGGGGTCGGCTACGCCGATGGAGACGGTTTTGTCCACGCCGGCAAGCAGGTCCTCAACTTCCTTGTGACCCCAGTCGGCAAAGATGGACTTGGCGTAGTCCTGGCCGCGACCAGAGCTGCCGCGGTAGTTGACGTTGAGCACGGCATAACCACTGGCTGAGAGCCACTGGCGATCGAATTCGAAGCTGTGCTCATCCTGGCCGTTAGGACCGCCGTGAATGAAGAGAATCATGGGGGCGGGCGAGCCCACTTTGAAATCCGCTGGCCGGGTGAGAAGAGCGTGCACATCAGCGCCGTCGCGACTGTTGAATTGAATATCCTCTGCCGGAACGAGGTTGAGTTCGGCGACGAGGGCGTCGTTGTGCGCGGTAAGCTTGCGCAATGTGCCGTCTTCGAGGGCGTAAATCTCGGCGGGCGTGGTGTCGTTGGTGTAGAGGACCGCGGTATGACCAGCAGCCGTGTTCCAGGCTGCCATGACGCCGGGCTGAGCCAGGAGGCGCCTGGCACCGTTGCCGGACAACTCCACTTCGGCGGGATACTGCGAACGGTCGTCGGCAACCAGATAGCCAAGCTTGTTCTGCGCGAAGAAACGGGGATCGCTGACGCTGCGATCGAGCGTGGCGGCCGGGTAGGAGACTTTGCCTTCAAGCGTGACAACAGCGGGGCGAGCCTGCGAATAGGCATCGAGTTCGAGTTTGGCGCCCTGGATGTAAGCGATGGACTTGGAATCCGGCGACCAGGAAAGAGGTCCATTGTCGGGACCGGGCCAGGTGGTGAGCTTGCAGGGGATTGAACCAGCCTTGGGAGGCACGACAAAGACGTCGGTGTTGTTGGTGCGGTCAGGGTCGGTGTCATGATTGCTGACAAAGGCGATGAAGGCGCCGTCGGGCGACCAGGCGGGGTCCTGTTCTTCAACGTTCTTTGCCGAGGTGAGCTTTTCGTACTTCTTTGTGGCGATGTCGAAGAGGTAAAGCGCGTTCCAGGCGTCGTTCCGGAGGTAGCCCTGGATGTCCTGCTTGAAGTGATAGCGGTCAATCACGATGGGCTTGGGCGGGGCGGGAGGCTTGCCTTCCTCGGCGTCGGGCTCGACCTTTGGATGAAGCGCCAGGAGCAGGGTTTTGGAGTCCGGCGACCAGATGTAGCTTTCGATCTCCTGATCGGTGATGGTGGTAAGCTGTTGGGCCTCGCCGCCGCGGCGGTCGAGGAGCCAGACTTGAGAGCCCTTGGCAGGGCCGGTCCGCGAGGAGAGAAAGCTGATGTAACGGCCATCGGGACTGAAGCGCGGCAAGGAAACGCTCTCGTTGGCATAGGTGAGCTGCACGTGCGCCGAGCCATCCCACTTCACCATCCACAGGCGGGTGTAGCTCTTGTCCTCTTTGGTGTCGATCTGGGTAACGGTGTACGCCACCCAATCGCCGTCGGGCGAGACAATCGGCTCGGATATGTGCTGCAAACGGGCCAGGTCATCGAGGGTTATGGTGCGCTTTTTAGGGGCGTCGGCGGCAGGTGACGGGGCGGTTGCCGCCAGGGCCAGAGCAAGGCAGAGAAAGGGCTTGAGGAATTTGTAGAGCATGGGCAAAGATTATCATTTTTGGCCGCTGGAGGAGGAGGATTGTGGGGACAACTCTAGCGCAGCTTAGATCGCACCTCGGAGCGGACCAGGTAGAGGAAGAAGACGAGATTGAGCAGGCCCTGGACAAGGACGGACGAATCGTGCAGGGCAGAAAAGATCCACAAATCGTAGACGACGATCAGGAAGATTGCGCCAAGAGCCATGGCCCAGGCCCAGCGGAAGAGCATCAGCAGGCCCGCAGCGGCGGCGATGAAGCCGGCGGCAATGACGAGAAAGAGCGGCGAGTACATGTGGCCGACAACCACTCTGAGGATAATGATGCCGGAGAGCAGCAGCAGGTAAAGGCTGATGGCGGCCAGGCCGGGGAGCGGCAATAGGTTGCGGCGCGGCGACTGGGTTGAGTTCAAATTGTTTTCGTTGCTCATGGTTAAAGGGTTGATCGTTTCTTATTCTTTCCCACCCTAGCCGCAAAAACAAGAACGCGGCGAGGGTGGGGCACCCAGATACTTTATTCCACAGCGGCGATGGCTTCGGCGATGCGGTCGATGGCCTGAACTTCGGCGTTGCTGCCAGGGCGATGGCCGTTGACGAGGATGGAGAAGACAATAGTGTTGCCGCTGTCGGCGGTCAGGTAGCCGGAGAGAGCGTTGGCCTCGTTATGCGTGCCGGTCTTGGCCCACAAGCGGCCTTTGAGCGGCGAGTTATTGAAGCGGTCGGAGAGGGTGCCGTCGACGCCGGCGATGGGCAGGGTGTTGCGCCAGGCAGCGCCCCAGGGCATGCGCGAAACGAAGGCCAGCAATTGCGTCACGGCGCGGGGAGCGATGCGGTCGTCAGGGCTCATGCCTGAGCCGTCATAGAAGAAGAATTCGTTGTCGTCTACGCCGGCGATGAGGAGGAACTGACGAACGACGCGGGCGCCCTCGGCAAGGCTGCCGTCTGTGCCGTTCACCTTGCCCAGCAGGCGCAGCAGCAGTTCGGCGTGCAGGTTGTGGCTGATCTTATTGATGACTGTCACATCCTGGCTGACAGGGACTGAGATGTAACTGGCGAGTACATTACGGCCATCGAGCGGCGCGGCGATGGTGGACAGGGAGGAGCGGGCGAGGTGGAGCGGCTGGGAGCGCTCGCCGTCAAATTCGCCGGTCGCGGTGGAGAGTCGGTGGCGGGAGACGGCGCTGCCCCAGACCGTGATGTTACGGTTGCGGAGCGCTTCGCGGAATGCGATGGCGGTGAATTCGGCGGGGTCGTCGACGGCCAGATCAGCATGATAGCCGCCGGGCGGAATTGTGCCCCAAGCGCGAACCATCGAGCTTCCTGGGCGGAGATCGAGGCCTGTGTGCGCGGTCTCGCCCTGGCGCACAGGCGTGGTCGTGTTGTTCAGCGTGAAGTAGCTCAGATTCGGAGTCCACGCGGCGACTGTCGCTGCCGGTTTGTCGGGATCGGCGGTCAGCGTTAACTGCACGGTGTTTTCGTTGAAAGTGAGGGCAGAGATAGGCGCGCCGAAGTCCCATTGCAGATCGTCCCATGCCCAGAATGCGCCGTAGGGCTCGTCTGGAAAGAAGCTGTCATCGCCGACGATTCGACCTTCGACGGAACGCACACCGGCGTGCTCCACTTGCTGGGCCAACAGATCGAGCGGCTTCGTTCTGTTGGGCGGCGGATTGGGGTTGGCGGCTGTAGTTGCGGGCGCAGGCGCACCGTAGGGGTAATTGCGGGCGCTCAGAGTGGGGTCGCCCACGCCGAGCAGAATCAGATCACCGTGCAGAACGCCATCTGAGTCGATCTCACCGTCGGCTACAACGCTGGTGGTCCAGGTGAGGGTTTCGACGGGCAGCAGGGCAAAGGCTGCAGCGGTGGTAGCGAGCTTAGTATTGGAGGCCGGGGTAAAGAGACGGCTTTCGTTCAGTCCGTAGAGCGGCCGGCCATCGAGGGTTGTCACGCTGATGCCGAAAAGAGCATGGCTCAAGGTCGGGTCGGCCAGAATGGTATTGATGCGGTCGGCCAGAGGACCCGTGGACGGAAAGGCCTGCGCCGCGGGATTGCCAGAGGGTTGCGCCGGGGGCTGAGCCGCGAGTCCGGTGGAAAAGACCAGAGCAAGAGCCAGCGAAAAGGCGTGAACTGGACGAAAGAGCGCCATGGGGGGAGTTTAGCAGGAGGGAGAGAGTCCGCGGCGTACCATCGAAGGGAGATGTAGTTTTCGGGATTGCGACGATTGAATGATGAACGCATTCCGCGACTCAACGAGAGCAGGCATAGAGAAATGACAGGTTTCAACAGAAGAGTGATGCCTTGGCAACTGCGCCGACGCACACTGGAGCTGGGTCGGCGGACGCTGGTGATGGGCATTGTCAACATTACGCCGGACTCGTTCAGCGACGGCGGGCGGTTTCTTGATCCGGAGGCAGCGGTCGAGCATGGGCTGCGGTTGCTGGACGAGGGAGCGGATTTACTCGACCTGGGCGCGGAGAGCACGCGGCCGGGCAGCTCCGCTGTTTCTGCATTTGGACCAGCGCTCAGCACGGAAGAAGAGCAGGCGCGGCTGCTGCCGGTGATGGAAGGAATTTTGCGCGCGCGGCCCGATGCAGTGATTTCGGTGGACACGTACAAGGCGGCGACGGCGCGAGCGGCGTTGACGGCGGGCGCGGAGATTGTGAACGATGTAAGCGGCTTTGGTTGGGATGCGGAGATGGCGCGAGCGTGTGCGGAGGAGCACTGCGGAGTGGTTCTGATGCACACGCGGGGACGGCCCGAGGAGTGGGGGTTGCAACCGCCGATGGGACCGGATGAATTGATGGCTATGGTACGGGAGGGATTAGCGGCGAGTCTGAAAAAAGCTGTGGCGGCGGGGATTCCGCTGGAGAGCATTGTGCTCGATCCTGGCTACGGATTCGGCAAGCGCTTTGAAGAAAATTATTTTCTGCTGGCGCGTCAGGCGGAGTTGCTGGAGCTGGGTAGGCCGCTGCTGGCTGGGGTCAGCCGCAAGTCGTTTCTGGGGCGGACGCTGGCGCCGCTGCATGGGGGCAGCGACGCGCCGGTTGAGGCTCGCGAGACGGCCAGCGTGGCGGCGATGACGGCAGCCATCCTGAAGGGAGCCTCCATTGTGCGGGTTCATGCGGTGCAGCCGGCGGCAGAGGCGGTGCACATAGCGGATGCAGTGGTCCAATGTGAACAGACACTGGGCGCGGCAAACTGCTAGGATTACGCAGCGAAGGTGAGATACGGCATTGACAATGGCCGGTCCAGCTTCCTTGAAGGTTCTTAGAAGGCCGCGCAGCTTATGCCCGCCCACGAAATTCTGCTAGAAGCCAAAAAACTCCACAAAGTAAGCGACAGCCTCGATGTGCTGGCGATGCAACATGCTCCTATCGAGGAAGCGCTCTCGATTCTCTCGGGAAGCGTGCGCAACTCGGCCACGATGCTGGAGGTTCTGGTGGCGCTGAAGATGGGGCCGGAGATGGAGTTGAATTAGGCAGTAACTGACTAACTTATCGCTAAAAAAAGGAGGGAAACCGTGAAAACGAAGATTTCGACTGAAAAAGACAGGGAGATTCTCTCCAGCTTGAAGAAAGAGATGGCGATGCCGCGGCTGGCGGCATCGGTACGCGACAACCGCGAAGCCGAGGCCGCGCTGGCGGCCAAAGAGCGCGCCGCACACGCCGCTCAAGCGTGAAGCCGGAGTTTAGGACCTATTTGTGGTCAGCGCTTTGATCCGCTCCCATGATTTTGAGGCGCATTTGCGCCAGCCGGTAAGTGGAGGTGGGTATTTCCAGCGGCCGCTTTGGCTTTTCCAGCTTGCGATAGTCGGCAATGGCAATCTCGCGCTCGCCATACTGCTCGGCGATGCGGCCGAAGGCATACCAGTAAGCGTCGTTGGGCTCGTCGAGGTTCATGTCGTCCATGCCGCGCAGCAGCAGGTCGTGGGCTTCCTTGGTCCTGCCGACTTCGGCGTAGAGGCAGGCCAGGGTATGCAGGATTGACGGATTATCCTTGGCCATCTGCGTGGACTTGATGGCCGTGGCTATGTCTGCATCCTCCACCTTGCCGGTGAACAGCGCGTACCAAGCGATGTTGTTCAACAGGCCGGCATTTTCCTTGCCCTGGTCGATGAGCTTTTGCGCCCAGCCGCGGGCAGCCGCGAAGTTGCTACGGTTGGCTTCGGTTTCCATTTTCATCATCAGCGCATCCTGATCGTTTTCCAGCAGCTTCAGCCGCTCGTCGGCCAGGGCGATGGCCTGATCGTGACGGCCCAGCCCCATGAGCGCCTCCATGTTGTAGATGAAGGCCTGCCGGGATTCGGGGAACTGCTTGAGCAGCGCCGAAGAGGCTTCGAGCAGCTTGGCGAAGTTATCCTGCAGGTAGTAGCCGTCGGCCAGGGCCAACTGAATGTTTGTTTTTTCGCGGTCGGTTAAGGCGTCTTTCTGGGCCTCTTCGAGGATGGCTACGCCCTGAGCCACGGTAGGCTTGGTGCCCACCATAATCGCCGCAGCGGCCAGCTTCATTTTGCGCGCATCGGCAACCTGCCCCTTGGTCCAGAAGCGCGGGAAGGTGGCTCCGCCCAGCGGATCGTCGCCTCCCTCGAGATGAATACCCTCGCGCAGCCAATCAAGCAACACCTTGGCGCCCTTCAGATCGCCGGCCTTGATGCGGTCCAGCATCTCCAGCGCGATTGAATTCGGCTTGTCGTCGCTATCCAACAGCTTGTACTGGCCATCCTCCTTTACCACATAGAAGGTTGTGCTGTTGCCGTTGGGAAACTTTACCGTTTCCCGGTAGCCGGTGTCGTCGTTGCCCTCTCCCTTGGGATCAATCACCTGCAGCAGTGTATCCATGGTCCCGTCGAGCGACTCGTCATCCCGGGCCAGTTGACTATTCATCTGCTTGCCCGCTTCCAGGGTCTTTTTCTTCTCCTCTGCATCCTCGTTCTTCATCACCTCGCGCGCATTGCGGCTGGAGAGCGCGTCCAGCTTTTCCTGGGTCAGATCCGGATCCATCAGCAACTCAACAAACGCACGCTTCACCAGGTCGCTGGGCGTGTTTTCAAAGTGCAGATCCTCATGGCGTTTTGCGCCGCGCAGCATGTTGGCCCGCCCCAGGGTCTGGGCGGCATTGTCACCGGCCGCTCCGGCGGTAAGAAAATCCGCTGCCAATGAATACTGGCGGATTCTCGCCAGCATATCGCCGGCGATACGCGCGGTTTCTTTATATGCCGAATCGTCGCTGGCGCGCTTGTTGGCCTCCGCCAGGCCGGTTTTACTGTCGTGCAGTACGGCCTCGCTGGCCGCGATCAGCGCGTTGGGTTGAGGATTCAAGGTCTGCGCGGCATCGATGGCTCCATCCGGGTCGCCGCCATAAAAGAGAGCAAAGGCAAGGTTGTTGGCGAGGCCCAGTTCGGTCAACTGATCCTGTCCCAGCTTGCGATACTCGGCGATGGCCTCCTTCATCTTCGATTGGCTGCCGTAACGCCGGCCTACCGGGTCGTACTCCAGCAAAATGGCCAGGTTGCCCTGCGATTCGTGATCGTCAGGCTCCAGCTTAATGGCGGCACGAAAGGCTTCAGCCGCGCCATTGAGATCGCTGCCGGCGCGCAAATTGCGGCCCACCAGGTCGAATTTCAGAATGTAGGCCAACACACGCTCGGCCAGCGCTGAGGTGGGATCGAGCTTGACGGCCTGTCGCGCTTCGGCGCGCGCCGCCTCTCCCATGCCCGCCTCTAAAAGCGCGTTGGCCAACTGCAGATGATAGACCGCCGCATTGGGGTGCAGCGCAATCAGGCTGCGATAGCTGGCCAGCGCTTCACCCACCTTGCCCTGATGCAGAAGCGCGGCGCCCTGCGACTCGAAGTTAACCAGAATTGCCGGACCGGCGACGAGTTCAGCCACTTTGTTGCGCAACTCGGTTGCCTCGGCGACAGTGTAGCGGCGCTTGACCATATCGAAGATAAGGTGAGCCGCAACCACGTTGTCCTTCTCGGTGGAAAACTTTTCAGTCAGCAGGGCCGGACCCACCTGAATCGTTGCATCCTGGGGAAGTTCCTTGGGCACAAAACCAGCCGGCGGCACAATTCTGTAAAACCATTCGACGCTGGACGGCTCGCTCATCCACCAGTCGGCAGTGCGCGGCGTTTTAGGCTTTTCCTTGTCGTCCTGTTTCTTCTTTTCATCGGCGTTGTCCCTGCGCTTCAGCTCGTCTGGCAGTCGTTGAAAGAGCGCGTCGAGACGAATGGCCGCTTGCGCGCCGTCCAACCCGGTATAGCCGCGCTTGGCCTTCTCACATGTGAGCGTAAGCTCAAACTGCCGCGACAGGTCGGTTGGATCCGTGCGATCGACGTTAGCCAGCTTTTCTGCAATGTATTGCCCTTTCACATAGTTTGTGAGGCTTTCCCGCATCTCCTTATCGGGCTTGTCTGCAAATGTGCCGCGGTAGTTCGATTCGAAGATTCCCTGGGGCTTGCTTTTCTCCGTCACGTTCGCCGGACCGTTCTCGCTGAGGGTGATTTCGCGGTGCTCGAGCAGAACATTGTCTCTCGAGGTGGATTCCGGCGTCTTCATCAGCTCGGTGGTTTCAGCACGCGCAATCAGCGACCAGCGGCCCTGATCGTTTATCGGCAACTGCCCCAGCCGCGCATAGCGGTCTGTGGCGTCGATCCACAACGCAGGCTCACCGCGCCGGGGATTGCCCGGGACGTAGACAATTGCGTGGTCAAAAAGTCCCATTCCCGGGAGATCGGCGGGGACATCCATTCGCGAGCCAGCGTTGAGCAGCGCCACGTAGGCAGGAATCTTGGCGGCGCGCAGCATGGTCACCATCAGCGTTGCCTTGTCTTTGCAGTCGCCGTACTTGCGGCTGAGAGTTTCTGCCGGGTCGTGGGGAACGATGGCCGCCTCGCCAAACTCGATGCCCGTATAGCGAACTTCCTGGTCGAGATAATCGACGATCGCCGCTTCCTTCTCCGCCACAGTCTTCTTGCCGGCGATCAGCTTGTCGACAATTGACTGCACGGCCGCCAGATTGGCGCGAGCGTCTACGGCCTTTCCGTACTCGGTGGCAATTGCCTGCCAGGATGCCCCGGTGGAATACCTGACCTCCGGATAGTGCGCTATATCCGGGGGAAGATATGGATCGCGCGGCTCAGACGCTTCCTGAGGTCCCAGGTCAAAGGTGAGCGTAACCCGCCCGTTGGCTTCGGTTCGCACCGGCTTCAGATCAGATAGCAGCAAGGTGCCATAGCGCAGCGGGAGGGAGGCCGGCGCATCAAGGATAACGGCGTTATGCGCCGACGGAATTCGATCGTGGCCAAACCAGCTCCAGCCAACCCGGCCCGCGGCGAAGAAGGGCTCGGTCTCAACCATGTTGTACTCTTCCTCGACTACCACCCCCGGAGCAATCGCCGGAAAAGGCGCGTGGACGCGCTTACCGTCGCTGTACATCTTGTAGTCGCCCCCGCGGGCAGGCACCTCGGTAATGGTCTTGGGATCGAGTTCATGGACGGAGAAGTCAGGCGCGATAACGCGGACGCGAAATGTAGGCCGGGCCTCGTGCCACGGCTCCCAGCCCACCGAGATAGCGTCCCATCCCTCGGCCCCTTTTTGAGTGATGACCTTATAGATCACATGCACGTTATGCGCGACGCGTCCTGTGTCATCGAAGGTGTAGCTGTCCTCGTCAGTGAGTATGGTCACATTCGCGCCATCGGGCGCGGCCACCGCCGATGCGGCTTCATACAGGGCCTTGGGATCGACGGAAAAGTGAGGCGCCTTCCACGGTTCAACGATCTGCTGAGCAATGCAAACCGGAGCGGAAAGCCCTGCGAGTACGGCGCAACACAGCAATGCACGATGGGAACGGGACGAGCAAGAAGTCACGGAAATCACCTGCCTGGAAGAGATGCATACAACGTTAGTCGATGTGTACAGGTTATACAAGCAGAAGTTGCATTCTAAGCCAAACAAACACTTTACCTGGCCGGTGACGCGCAGGAATACGGGTTTATCGGCATGACATGAAGCGCCGTGTGGAATTATTGTTTTTCCGAAGCCAGGTAGATTGCCACGCCGCCAAGCAGCGCCAGGGAGGCCGCGGCGGGAATCAACGCCATGAGATTCCAGCCGGGATTGAGAAGTGGAGACTGGCTAAGATTCTCGAGATGAAGGCTGTACGCCTGCGGGAGTTGTTCGAGCCAGTTGAGCCACGCCATGCCATGGCGCGCCTGGTACGCCAGGAAAGCCACCACGATGAAGAGATTGACAACTAAAGCAAAGATCTGCGCGCCGAAAATAGGCCTGCCGATGCGCTCGACGGCGGCATTGCGGCGGCGGAGTTGAGCTCGCCACCAGAGCGCGCTGGGTGAGCCGATGCGGACCGTGCCGGCTGACTCGGATCGCGCGCGCAGGAAGGTTTCGGTCACCAGCACCAGGTCGCCACAGGAGCGGCAGGCGCTGACATGGGTGCGCAGTTCGGGCGCACAGGCAGCCGGCCACTGACCGCTTCGGAGCAGGTCAGCAACTTCTTTTTCGCGGGAACAAGGATTCAGCATCATGGCTGCCTCCGGGAGGTTAAACTCTGCTCGCGGAGCAGGCTGGCGATTCTGCGCCGCGCACGAAAGAGCAAAATACGAATGCTGGCCGAGGCCAGGCCGGTGATTTGGGCAATCTCGCGGTGGGTGTAGCCCTCGGCGTGGGCGAGCCAAAGCAGTTGCCGCTCACGGGGACGCATCGCGGCGAACGCCGGGCCAAGCAAATCGGTCTGGCCGGAGTCGGCGCTCGAGGCGAAGAGCTCCTCGGGAATCTCCTCGATGGAGGTTTGCCGGGGACGCCGCCAATGGTCGCAGAGCAGGTTGGTGGCGATGCGAAAGAGATAGCGCCGACTGGCGACTTCGCCTTCTTCATGCAGCGACGCGCAGAGGAAGCGGACGAAGCTCTCCTGCATCAGGTCGTCGGCCAGCGCGGGATCAGCCGAGGCCCGCGCCAGGTAAGCCCAGAGAGGCCTCGCAGAACGCTCGTAGAAACCGGCAAACGCGTCGCTATCCATAGGCGATTCTGCTGCCCGCGGCGCTTCGCCTGCTAATACGCACGGAAGGACGGATTCCCTGTGCATCGGCAAAGACTCTTTCATCGGAATGGCCGGCCCTCCGGCTCACTACTGTTCCTTTGAGTCGACGGGGGCTTTGGGGTCCTTTGGCATCAGGCCAAGACGGCCAGCCAGAACCCAAGTCACGCCTGCGGAGATGATAAATCCCAGGCCGGGCATAAGCGCGAGCGTTCCAAGGATCAGCATGGGAATTTTCATATCCGTGCTGGCAAACCGAAGAAGGTAACAGCCCAAGCCCAGCAGAACCAGCACTATGCCGATCTGGAGCGGAGTGAGTACACGGGCCAAAGCGTTGGGCACGCGCTGCTCCTGCTCAAAGCCGACCGGAATGGGCGCAGCTTCAAGAAAGCGCCTGCCGGCTTCAGTTTCCATATAGGCCGCCAGTTCCTGGCTAGAGCTGAACTTGTCGATCAGTTTGCCGTGGACCTCGCTTTGCAGCTTGAAGATGCGGTTCCAGCGGCGGTTCTCCATGAAGGAGCGAATCAGCCAGATGAGAGCGCCAAAGAAGACCGAAACACCCAGCAAGGGCCCTAAAAAGTCCATGACAATGCGAGGACCGTAATTGGGGTTGTAGCTATTAGGGTTGTAGCTGTTGGCATTGCTCTCGGATTGCGGAAGTTCCGGCCAGACCGCGCATTGCAGGGCCTGATCGCGCCGCCCGCCTTGCCCGTCCAAGTGGGTAAAGAGATAGTACTCGGGGTTGCGAACGATCTCGGGATGAGCGGCGAGGAACTGCGCCAACTGCGGGTTGTTGCGACTCACGTACTCCTGGTTGGCGAGCAGCGTAGGGTCGTGGGCCACGACGGAGGTCAGTGTGGGACTCAGGCGCAGCAGCTTGATGAGTTGCTCCTGAGTCGCGGCCATTGCGTCGGCCTCTCTCTGAAGATCCTGGTTGGTCGGAGCCGTAGCCGCAGGTTTGGCGGGTGGAGTGGGCCGGGTTTCAGCGACGGCAAGAACGGCAAGCAACAGGACCGACGAGGCTACGGAGCGAAGGACCCAAGGCAGGATGCGATTCCGATGATTCATTTGATTTTCCTCTCACTCGAAGCGCGCTGACGAGCGCCTTCTACCGATACAACGGGTGAGGCGAGCGGTTGGTTAACAGGGTTCGCGGCAAATCTGCTTAGGGGTTTATCATCAAGACTGGCGCCGTCCAGTGGGCTGCGCCTTCGTATTGCGGCCCGGGACATGCGAGCGCCTTCCAAAAAGGCCGCATGGGCTGCGGTATCTCACACAAAAGACTGACACAAGCGACAGGCTTCAGGGAACGGATGACATGCGAGCAAAGACGGCGGTAGTGTTGGGCGCCCAGTGGGGCGACGAGGGCAAGGGGAAGATCGTGGACGTGCTGAGCGAGCGGTTTACGGCTGTGGCGCGCTACGCCGGCGGACATAACGCCGGGCACACGGTCATCATCGGCGAGCAGAAGTTCATCTTGCAGCTCATTCCCTGCGGAGTGCTGCGGCCGGGTTGCCGGGGGGTGATTGGCAACGGCGTAGTGCTGGACCCGATCGCGTTTTTGAAGGAAGTTGCCAACCTGCGCGGGCTGGGCGTGGCCGTGGACGAGCGTCTTTTTGTGTCGAACCGGGCACAGGTGATTTTGCCCTATCACCGGATGATTGAGCTGGCTGCGGAAAACGCGCCGGGACGGAAGAAGATCGGGACGACCAGCCGGGGCATCGGGCCGACATATGAGGACAAGATGGCGCGCAGCGGATTGCGGGTTGTTGACCTACTGAGGCCAGAGATTCTTAAGACGCACATCGAGTCGGCATGCGCAGAGAAGAATGCAATTGTGAAAGCGCTCTTCGGGGCAAGTCCGCTAAATACTGCGCAGATCTACGAAGAGTATGCCGCGGCGGCGGAGCAAGTGCGCCCATTTGTGACGGATACGGCCCGCCTGCTGAACAAGATACTGGCCGAGGGCGGCAGCGTGATGTTCGAGGGTGCGCAGGGGACGATGCTGGACATCGACCATGGAACCTATCCGTTTGTGACCTCGTCTTCAGCAACGGCGGGCGGGGCGGCTACGGGAACCGGCGTAGGACCGACGAACATCGGCACGGTGATTTCGGTGACCAAGGCCTATGCGACACGCGTGGGCGGGGGACCGTTCCCAACAGAAATCAAAGACGCTGTGGGCGACCAACTGAGAGCACGCGGCAACGAATATGGCGCGGTGACGGGGCGGCCGAGGCGGTGCGGCTGGCTGGACATCCCGCTGCTGCGCTATTCCAACCAGGTGAACGGCGCCGAGTGGCTGGTGGTGACCAAAATGGACGTTCTGGACGAGCTGGAGGAGATTCCCATCTGCGTGGGCTATGAGATCGCGGGCAAAGTAAGCGATGAGATTCCTGCCGACGTGCTGGGCCTGGAGCGAATCAAGCCAGTCTATACCAGGATGAAGGGCTGGCGGAGCTCGACGGAGGGGATCAAGGAATTTGACAAACTGCCCCCGGCAGCACGTGAATATCTGCGTTTTCAGGAACGGGAGAGCGGAGCCAGAATCGGAATGATATCGACCGGCCCGGATCGGGACCAGACGATTTTTATGTCGGAATTTGCCGCGGCTCTAGGTGAGATTCACGCATAATTTGGAGGAGTGTCCCCAGGGAGTTCGAGGACCGCTGGATGACGATTGCTGGAAGGCGCGGGAGGAAACTGCTCCGATGATAAGCTTTACCGTACGGCTGAAGTTTGCCCCTGAAGACCGGGCAGAAGTTACTGAATCACTGCGCCTGCTGGCCGCGGCCTCGCGCCAGGAATCGGGATGCATCAGCTACATTCCACACCACTTGGAGGGCGATCCGGACACAGTGCTGATCTATGAACAGTACCAGGACGCCAAGGCCCTGGAGGCGCATCGCGCGTCGGAGCACTTCAAGAACCATGCCGTTTGCGGGCTCTTTCAGAAGATGCGGGAGCGAAGTGTCGAAAACCTGTTAGCCCTGGTTTGAGTTTTCGTCCCGGTCCAAACGGTGGAAATCCAGGCGGAAAATCGACAGCTCATCCACAAGAATGTAGGGTTGAGGAGTTTCTACCGGAAATTGATTGACGGCGCAACATTTCGGAGATAGTATCCGTGTCGAGTATGCTAGCTGCCGCGCAACGCCTCTCCACGCACCTCCGCCACCAGAGACTGTACGCCCAGGTGTTATTGCTGGCGCTGAGCACATTCGCGCTTGCGCTTTTTGCCGCACCTCAGCATGGAGGATTGCCCCGGGGAGAAAAGCACGAGAGCCGGCGCGAGATTGACCAACTGGAAGAATCGTGGCGGAATGCTGTGCTGACGGGGAGCGCCGCCGTCATGGACAAACTGCTGGCGGACGACTACATCGGCATCAGCGCCAACGGAACGCTGCAAACCAAAGAGGATGCCCTGACCTGGCTGCGCAACAGGCAAAGGCATTTCACGGATCTTGTACTTTCCGACATCAGGGTACGCTTCTACGGAACCACGGCGCTGGTCACATCGATTGCCCACTTAACCGGAACCAACGCCGGAGGAGAGGCCCTTGGGGACTTTCGCTACACTCACGTTTATGTGCGCGATGCGCAGGGCAAATGGAAGATGGTGAGTTCCGAAGTCAGCCGGATACGCCAGCCCAGTGTACACAGGTAAAGCGGACGGGAAAGCAGTCACTGGCCGGAAGAGAGACTCCTTTACAATTGAGCGATGCCCGAGCTGCCTGAGGTGGAGACGATCGCCCGCGGAGTAAACGAGCGTGTGCGCGGCGACCGCATCGTCGAGGTTTGGTTCAGCCGGCATCCGCAGCCCTTCAAAACGCCTGTGGCGCGCCAGGCCAGGGGACTGGAAGGGCGCGCGATTCTTGCGGTTCATCGCACGGGAAAGCACATTGTCTGCGAGCTGGGAGGGCCTGTGGACGGCAGCCCTTTGGGCATTGCATGCAGCAGCCCTTTGGTTGAGGACAGTGGAATTCCAAGCGCCCAGTGGATTGTGCACCTGGGCATGACGGGGAGATTGCTGGTGACCACCCCGGAGGCTCCGGTTGCTCCTCATACCCACGCGCGGCTGAGCCTGGCCAGCGGCCGGGAGCTGCGCTTTGTGGACCCGCGACGCTTTGGGAGGCTGGAGTATCGCGACCTGGGCGCCAAGGCCGGCTTTTGCGCTCCGGGCGCCGATCCCCTAAAGGTGACGGCCGAGGAGTTTGCCCGGCTTTTTCACGGGCGCAAGCTGGCCATCAAGGCGGCGCTGCTCAACCAGAAGCTGCTCTCCGGAGTGGGCAACATCTACGCCGACGAGAGCCTGTTTCGAGCCGGAATAAGGCCACGCCGACAGAGCGGGCGGCAGACGAAGACGGCACTGGAAGGGCTGCGGCTGGCCTTGCGAAAGGTTCTGAAGCACGCCATCCGGCTGGGCGGTTCATCGGTGAGCGATTACGTGGATGCCGACGGAGTACGTGGTTTTTTCCAATTGGAACATTGCGTCTACCAGCGCACGGGGCTTCCCTGCCGCCGTTGCCAGACGCCGATCCGACGCATTTTGGTAGCTGGACGGGGGACTCATTACTGTCCTCATTGCCAGCGATGAGCGCGCCTCTATGGTTTTTAAGAGAAAACTCCTAAAAATACATCCAAAATCGAGATTATTTTCCATTTTGGTTCCCGCAAACCATTGAAATAAAAGAGACACCTGATTGGAACCATAATTGCTAATAGTAAGGTGCCAGTGATGTACAGGCGCTGGGAGAATTTTGACCAGCCCATAGAAGAGCAGAGACCCGGAACGAGTATCCGCCATGAAAGCGGACCTCAACAGAGGCAAACCGGCCGGGAAAGCCTGCAGAGGGAACGGCGGATCATTCGCCGTCTACATATCATTTGGAGGCCAGTGACAACACAGGATTGTGAAACGCCACTCGATTAGGAGTGGCGTTTCTTGCGTTTGGAGTACTTTTGATCACCGGAATGGAAACGGGGAGCGCGGAGATTGCTTGCCAGCCGTAAGAATTCCCTGTAGTATGAAAGTTGCCTATCAAGCGGCTGACGCGAGCCACCCGGAAGGGCAGAGCAAGCTCGCCGCGAGCAAGGAAACTTCGCCGGACAAGCCATTTTATTGGATTCTGCAGGTGAGAGTTTTATAGGAAGGGCAACACCTGAGAAGAACGCTGACCGCATCGACACGAATATGACAACCGGATGGAGCAGCACTTTCAGGCTTCGGTGTGCGCGGCGAGCTAAAAGCAATTCACAGAGGTCATCAATTTAGTCCGCAGAGGCTGAATCGGCACCGCCAGCAGACCGGGGCCCCCAAGAAGCGGTCTTTGCTTCCTGGGGTGGTTAGACAGGGGTTCCCAGGAAGCGATCTTTGCATCCCAGGGTGGTAACGACTGTCTTCGTCGCTGGAGTGGCAAGATGACGGTCGAGGAACGAAGAAATCAGCATCTGTGAAAGTGCTTGAAGCGTCCAGGCATTCCAGTAGATTGCCCGAAACCCGGCTATGGAAGACATCTAGCAATACAACAGGAAACTAACGCATGATGACAGAATTTACGGATCCCCAAAGTGAATTGGGACCGGTTCCGGCCAACGAGCAGGGACAATCGCAGGGACATCGGCGGCGCCGCCGCCGTCGCAAGAACAAGAGCCGCCAGGCAGGCGCGGTCCCGGCGCAACAGGCACAACAGGCGCAACAGCCCCAGGCAGAGATCCCGGCGCAGATTCAGCGGCCGCCGGCACAGCACAAGCCGGCCTCTTCACACCAGAGCGGGCACCAGCATCAGGAACGGAAAAAGAAGAAGAAGTTCCACCAAAAGGGCGCGGCAGCGGCACAGCCAGGCAACAGCATTTCATCCCCGCCGCAGGGCAAGCGTAAGGCCAGGCAGAAGGGGCCCAGGGTGTTTGTAGGCCCGATGGACCACAGCTACCGCCTGGTGAACGGCAACATTGCCGACGGCCCTCCCTCGACTATTCCGACTGCAGGCAACGGCCACAACGGCGGCTATTATCCGGACGTATACGAACCTCAGCCCATGGTTGCTGTGCGCGAGGATGCGCCCCCACGCATCTATTGCTTCATCGAGGATTTGTTCTTCCAAGCCAAGATTCAAGAAACTGCCCGCAAGCTGGGCGTGAAGGTGGAATTTGTGAAGGGCAACGACAAGGATGCGCTGGTGGCCAAGCTGACTGAGTTGCCGGAAAACGAGCGGCCCAAGCTGCTGGTCTTCGACCTAAACAATGTGAATGCCAAGCCGTTAACGCTGATTCCCAAGTTCAAGGCCAAGCTGAAGAAGGCGACGTCGATCATAGGCTTTCTCAATCATCTGCAGGGCGAGCTGAAGGCCAAAGCCATTGAGGCAGGGTGCGATACAGTGATGCCGCGGTCGGCATTTTCGCAGAGCCTGCCCAGCCTGCTGCGCCGCTATGGGATGGAAGAGGAAGAAGAGTACGAGGCCCAACCGGTTTAAGAAGATGCAGGTACACAATATGAGGGCGCTTCCGCTATGGGAGCGCCCTTTTTGTATCGCAAAAAATTTACCCCGGAGGCCAGGTGAGGGGGCGGCCGCCGAGCAGATGGACGTGGAGATGATCGACGGTCTGACCGCCGTCAAGGCCGGTGTTGACCACCAGTCGGTAGCCCTTTGCCAGGCCCTTCTCTCGGGCAACCTCGGAGGCGGCCCACAGCAGGTGGCCGAGCAGCTTACCATCCGCCTTATCGATATCTTCCATCGAGGTGATGTGTTCACGCGGCGTCACCAGCACATGGACAGGCGCCTGGGGGTGAAGGTCGGCGAAGGCGTAGCACAACTCGTCCTCGTAGACCGCCGTGGAGGGAATGCTTCCGTCAACGATTTTACAAAAGATGCAACTCATAGCGACACCAGTGTACAGGAGAGCGTTTCGTTGCGCTGATCGGGTTCTGGACAAATCCCCGTTATCGGCCAACGTTAACAACACTTTAATTCACGGAGAATCTTCCTGGGGTGTATAAATATGTTCGCGGGCCGGTCGAGACAGAATAACTGTGTTTGCAGGTCACTCTTTCCCGGCATACAACGCTTCGGCTCGCAAGGAGGACATCATGTCGTCACGCACCATCTTCCTGAGCAGGCTGATCGGCCTGTTCTGCATTCTGTTTGTGCCATCCATGATCATTTACAGACAAGCCGGGGTGGATGCGGTCGCAGGACTTCTTCACAATCCATCGGAGATGCTGGTTCTTAGCTTTATCACGCTGGCCGTTGGGCTGGCGATGGTTCTGGCGCACAATATCTGGTCGGACGGCGCGCTTACGGTGGTTGTTACCATCGTTGGCTGGATAGCACTGATCAAGGGCCTGTTCTTCCTGTACCTGCTGCCCGAGGTTGGAGGGGAATACCTCCTGAAGATACTCCAGCATCCACAACTTTTCTACGTGTGCATGGCTCCGTCACTCATTTTTGGCATCTACCTGACCTACGGCGGATTTACGTCGAAATCACATTCGTAAGACGTTCTGCCAGATTCGCACGTGTTCGCTTGGATGGCCGGGCATGAGCTTCCAGCCTTGCGGACACCTTCGTGGCTACCAGCATCTTTTCCCCCATACAAGATCAGCAGGGCTACGGCTACTCCATCCGCCCCTTTTGCGCTGTGCATACTTTCCCAAGCTGCTTAAATGCCCAAAGAGCAAAGACTGTAAAAGTTATGGTTTGCGCCACATGCAGCCAAAACCACGTATCTGGCCCGCTCTCCCACACAAAACACCGCGCGGCATCGTGCGGCCACACCAGCGTAAAGAAGATCAGAAGCCCAATCACGTGCCCGGGAATAGCCGGGAGGATGGAGTTGGTAAGGTAAGCGATCGCACCAAAGACGACGCCCACAAGAAAGTAGAACAGCAGCTTGGGCCACAAAAAGCCCTGCGTAGGACCGTGCGCCAATGCAAACAGGGCGGATGAGATCAGGATTGCAGCCGGGCCCCGGAAGCTGCGTTCCAGAATGACCTGGCAGTAACCACGGAAGGCAGGCTCTTCGGTGATAGGGGCAGCCACCGAGCCCATCAGAATCATGGACACTACGGTCAATAAGGAGTAATGAGAAAGATCTGGAAGGGCGTTTCCCGGCATCTTGACGAGTTGAAAGATCACAATCCAGAGCCCGGCAAAGGCTACAACCGAAAGCGTGCCAGCCAGCGCCGCCCAGCCGAAGACCTGAGCGGGCACCATGTTGGCTCGCATACAGAGACGGCGCGCTTGCGAGGTACTACGCGGCCAGCCTTTGCCTCCCAGATACTGCCACATGAGCCATAACACAAGAGCCATGACTGGAACCGCCCAGGGGACTGACGGTATGGTGCTGAGATTTGCTGTTACCAGAGCAGACCAAACGCCCGCGCCAAAGAAGATGATCATCAGGCCCAGGAATCCGGCCCATATTGCCGCCATGATGCGGCCAAAGAAAGAACCGATGCTCATTGCGCCTCCATGAGGGCGAGCTGAGGACAGAGGAACCTTATATCGTCCCATCTCCCGTAAATACAAATTCGCCTTCTGAAACTGCTCCAGTATAACGGACCGATGAATTACTTGTTCCGTGCTGCTTCCGGTTGATGTCAGAAGGACATGGGCAGAATTGCGGGAAAAATTCCTTTTTCCCAGGCCGGTGCGAGAACAGGCCGAAGGCAGTAAGCTTGAAAGCATGAACTGGATAGCTATCTGCATTATTCTGGCCGTGTTTTTGGCCTTTTTCCTGCTGAAACGAGCCGGCCAAATCTCCGCTAAAGCGGCGCTGGCTCACCTGAAGCGCGGAGCCCTGCTAATTGACGTGCGAACACCTTCCGAATTCAGCTCCGGCCACCTGCCGAGCGCGATCAACCTACCACTGGACCAGATTGAAAGCGCGCTGCCCCGCCGGGTAAAGGACAAGAGACAGGTGCTGCTGTTGCATTGCCAGAGCGGGATGCGCAGTGGCGTGGCAAAAAAGAAGCTGATTTCGCTGGGCTACTCGAACGCGTATAACCTGGGCTCCTATGGCCGAGCGGCGGAGATTGTCAGTAAGAAATAAGCTGTCTCGGGATGCCGGTTACTGGACGGCCGGATCTGGAAGGAGAGCAATGAGGAAACTGGTTGTTCTAGCGGGTTTGATATTGCTGGGCGGGTTGGCTTGCCCGGCTCAGACGGGCAGCGTAACAGGAGAGTGGCGCGGCATCTGGACCAATCCGGAGGGGAAGGTTTATACGGCGGAGATCACGCTGGAGACGGGGCCCGGTTGCAAGACCTGCGCTGTGGTGAGCGAGGGCGGCATTCGAGGAAAGATAGTGTGGACTCTGCGCAAGGCAGGTTCGAACTCGTTGCCGGAGTCTGACGGCACGACGTTCACGGAACTGGTAAAGGGTGAGATGAAGGGCGATGGGCTGCTGGTGCTGAATGGCTACGAAATCGATGACCCGACCCACCTGAAAGGCATAGACAAGTACCGCTTGGCCATCGCCGACAATGGCAAGGTGATGGGCGGCATCACGCTGAATGGCGGCTCGTGGACGGGGCAGTTCATCGCGGTGCGGGTGCAGCCCCCGGAGCGGCGCGCTCCGCAATAATCAGACAAAAAGCTGAAGATAGGCCTCTGGCACAGTATTTTCAGGCTTTGCTGCTGATAAAATTTGCGCATGGACACAATTCAGTACAACCTTCCGCAAAGCCGCATTCCCCTTGCGTGGTACAACATTGCCGCCGATCTGCCTAAGCCGATGGCGCCGCCGCTACATCCCGGAACGCTGAAACCGATCGGCCCGGACGACCTGGCGCCGCTGTTTCCGATGGCCCTGATCATGCAGGAGGTGAGCCAGGAGCGGGAGATTGAGATCCCGGGCGAAGTGCGTCAACTCTATGCGCAGTGGCGCCCCTCGCCGCTTTTCAGGGCGCGCCGCCTGGAGAAGGCGCTGGATACGCCGGCTCGGATTTACTACAAATATGAGGGCGTGAGCCCGGCGGGTTCGCACAAGCTCAACACTGCCCTGGCACAGGCATATTACAACAAGAAAGAAGGCACCAAGCACCTTTCTACGGAGACGGGAGCCGGCCAGTGGGGTTCGGCCCTGGCCATGGCCTGCGCCTTCTTCGGGCTGGATTGCAAGGTCTTTATGGTGCGGGTGAGCTATGACCAAAAGCCGTATCGCCGCGCCCTGATGGAGGCCTTTGGAGCCACGGTGAGCGCCAGCCCGAGTAACGAAACAGAGTCGGGACGGGCGATTTTGGCGGCGCATCCGGATTCGAACGGATCGCTGGGGATTGCCATCTCAGAGGCCGTGGAAGTGGCAGCCAAAGACCCGCACACCAAATACTCGCTGGGCAGCGTGCTGAATCACGTGCTGCTGCACCAGACAGTGATCGGCCTGGAGGCAATCGAACAGATGGCCCTGGCGGACGACGAACCGGACGTGATTATCGGCTGCACGGGCGGCGGATCGAATTTTGCCGGGCTGGTGATGCCGTATGTGGGGCGCAAAATCAAAGGCCAATGCAAGGCGCGCGTGGTGGCCGTGGAACCGGCCGCCTGCCCCAGCCTGACAAAGGGCAGATTTACTTATGATTTTGGAGACACCGGCCACCTGACGCCACTGGTGAAGATGCACACGCTGGGAAGCACCTTCGTGCCTCCGGGAATTCATGCGGGAGGGTTGCGTTATCACGGCATGGCGCCGCTGGTGTCGCACGTAATTGATCTGGGATTGGCCGAAGCCACAACCGTGCAGCAGTTAGATGCCTTCGCCGCTGGGATTCAGTTTGCCCGCTCCGAGGGAATCATGCCCGCGCCGGAGGCCAACCATGCCATTGCCGTGGCGATCACCGAGGCCCTGCGCGCTAAGAAAGAAGGCAAACAGCGGACAATTCTCTTCAATCTCAGCGGACATGGGCACTTCGACATGCAATCGTATATCGCATATCAAGCCGGGAAGCTGGAGAACTACGAATATCCGGCCGAGGAGATTGCGATGGCGTTGGCAGGCTTGCCCGCGGTGGGTTGAGAAAGACAGGGATTAGTGTTCAGAGAGATGCTACGATAGACGGCTCACTGCGAAGGTGTGCAATCAATTTTGGACAAATAAGAATGACCTGCGGCTTCAAGGCGTTGCAGGTCATTTTTATTGGCTTAAACTGTTGCGCGGAATCTCTCGAGCAGATACTACTGTCGCGCTAATTCACAACCAGTACAAAGGTGGTGGAGTGGGTAATGGCGGTAACGCCGTTGCTGGACTGCGCGGTGACGGTGATGTTGTAAGTTCCAGGAGGGGTCGCCGGATTAGTTGGCGGCCCGTGATGCTCGTAGGAGTAGCGCGGATTGCAGCCGGTTGCGCCTAGTATGGTGACCAGACCAACGAAGATTACGAGCGATAGGCGAGCAAGCCATTTGTGGCGACGCACGCCAAAGGCCAGTCCCAGACCGAGAGTTCCAGGCAGAAGAAACGCCCAGGCGATTGGATTGGACCGGTGGCCCCGAGGGGTTGGGGGTGTGGCTTTGACAGTAGAAGCCGCGTAAGTCTGAATCACCATGTTGCTGGTGGGCGGGCAGGCGGAAGCGGGCGAACCGCTGGGACAGCTTTCGGGGGTGGTGGGGAGAATTTCCAGGTTTTCCGGGGTGGCGCTGCAGGCAGCTCCATCAGGCAGGCCGGAGCAGGAGAGCGTAACGAACATCGGAGCTGTCAACGAGGAGGTGAACTCCACCGAGGGAACGACGGTAATGGTGAAGGAGCCTGACTGGCCGGCCGTGAGGGTGAGAGTGTTGGCGGCAGACGAGGAGGGGGAGAAATTGGAGACGCCAACGGTAAACTCGCACTCCGTGGCGACGCTGACGGCGATAGCCGGTGAAGAAGTCGAAGCCAGGTAGCCGGCGATTCCGGGAAAGCTGGCGGTGAGGCTATGGCTGCCAGCCGCCAAGGCAACCGAGGGACTGGCTGTGCCCGAGGAACTGAGGGCCACCGTGGCTAGTTGAACAGGATTGCCATTAAATTCGTCATTGATGTTCACGGTGCCGGAGGTGACCGGGGTTCCACTGGCAGCCACGCTGACCGTAAGAGGCTGCACGCAACCGCTCAGGGTGCCGGCGGTCAGCGTCGTTGTCGTGGATACGCCAGGGGGAAACGCCAGCGCGGGCACGGCCAGCGCGATCACCAATCCTGCAACCAACACAAGCCGCGAACCGCGGCAGTTTATGCCTCTCACTTGCACCTGCTCCAAAGATCAAAATCGAGTGCCGCCCGCCTGCCGCAGCCCAGAACCTATTGTATCCGGCAGGGGCGGACCGGAGCCAACCGGCGCACAGCGATCTGCGCCGACGTGCTAAAGAATAGCCTGGAGCTGCCCTTGCAATGGTTAGACGCGGAATGACAAGAATGGGAAGTGAAGGACGGGAGTCTCCCACCGATAAACGGAGAGAGAGCTATCGAGCCACGGAGAATGGCAACAGTGGTATGCTATCGCCATCGAAACTCCTCTCGAACGCAGGGCTCTGAGCCAAGCGAGAAGCGGCATGAAGACTTGTCCTGTATGTGATACGCCGTATCCGGACCAGCACGCGACCTGCCCAACGGACGGAGCAGTTCTGATCGAGATGCGGGAGCTGGAGCCGGGCCACATCGTGCGCGGCAAGTACCGCATCATTCGCAAGCTGGGCACAGGCGGGATGGGCGTGGTCTACCTGGGTGAGCACCTGTTGCTGGGCGGGCAGGTGGCGCTCAAGTTTCTGGCCGTCGAGCTAAGCCGCAACCCTCAGTTCATCAGACGCTTCCGCCAGGAGGCGCGGGCTGCTTACCAGTTGCGTCACCCTAATATTGTCGAGGTCGTTGACCTGGATCAGGACGAAGATGGCAGCCTGTTTATCGCCATGGAGTTCGTGGCCGGTCCCAGCCTTCGTTCGGTGCTTCAGCAGGCGCCCCACGTCCTGCCCGTGGAGCGCGCCCTGCATATTGCTCGCGGCTTGGCCGCTGGTCTGGCTGCAGCCCACGCCCGGGGCGCCATTCATCGCGACATCAAGCCGGAGAATATCCTGCTGGGGACGCAGCCCAATGGCAGCGAGCAGCCCAAGGTGTTGGATTTCGGCATAGCTGCCATGACCGAGGGCATCACCAATCTGAGCCGCACCCATGGGTTGTTGCTGACCCCGGAATACGCCGCGCCGGAGCAGTGGCGAGGCACGCCCGCTGCCGAACTGGACGGCCGCACCGACCTCTATGCCCTGGGCGGGGTGCTCTACGAGATGCTCGCTGGGCAAACCCCCTTTCATGCCCAGAATATGGAAGGGTGGATGTATCAGCACTTGCAGGGAGTGCCGCAGCCACTCGACCGGTTGCGGCCGGAGCTGACCAGGAAGTATCCCGGTCTGGAAGCCATTGTCATGCGCCTGCTGGCTCGCGAACGGGAGCAGCGTTTCCCCTCGGCGGCAGCGTTTCTGGAAGCGATTGCACTCCCGGAGGCGATTGTGCCCCAGCGGCCCTCGCCCCGCCCCAAAACCATTGCAGAAGCGCAGCCTGCGCCCGTTCCGAAGGCCGAGCCAAAAGCAAAGCGCTCGGGAAGCTCGGTGTGGGTGATTGCGGCGATTCTGATTGCAATCTGCATGGGCGTCTGGGCTGCGATGCGGTTTTTGCCAATCACGACCGCAGCGGCTGTCCCGGCACTGAATCCGCCCGGAGGTACCTATGCCCAGGCGCGATCGGTGACCATCTCCGACGCGACCCCCAATGCCGTCATCCACTTCACCACGGATGGCAGCCCGCCAACGGAGGCGTCGCCCATCTACTTCCTGCCCATTTCGTCGCTGCCCAGCGGCGCGGTGGTCCGCGCCATGGCCACCGCCACGGGTCATTCCCCCAGCGCGGATGTCACCGGGGTGTACATCTGGTTCCCTGCCTCCCAACCCGCGGTCACTCCGCCGACGACTGCGCCTACCGCGGCAGGAATCAGCGCTTACGACCAGGGCAAAGCCGCCTACGACCGCAAGGACTACACAAAGGCACGAACGCTCTTTGCACAGGCTTGTAATAGCAACGAGTTGAGGGCCTGCAATTATCTTGGCTATCTTTACGCCCAAGGCCGCGGCGGGCCGCAGAGTGAACAGACAGCGCGAGTGATCTACCAAAAAGCCTGCGACCAAGGAAATCTGTCCAGTTGCGCCAGCCTGGGCACCATGTACCAGGACGCAGAAAACAAAGATGAGGCGCGCAAATATTTCAAGAAAGCCTGTGACGGCGGATTGATTGAGGCCTGCGATCTGCTGCGCGGGGCGCAGTGAGCCGGAGTTGCGAAAGAAATGGACCGGACGGCGGAATTTGACCTGCCCAGAAGAAGAATCATCCAGGGAGTTCACGAGGGCGCGCGATGCGTAGAAACAAATTGGCAAGATGGATTCTGGCCGCGGTCCTGGTAGTCGCGGCTTTGCCGGGGATGGCGCAGGAAGAGGGACCGATTCTGTTGCCGAAACCCAAGCCGGCGGCGGCAACGCTGCTGGTGATGTGCGACCTGGCCTGCAACTGGAAGCTGGATGGCGTGGCGAAAGGGCGTATAGAGGCTGGTGGATCGGCCAAGGCGAATGTCATGCTCGGCCAGCACGTGGTGGTTGCCGTGACAGAGGATGGCGCTGACCAGGTCAAACAGCTTAACGAAGTTAAATCAAGCGGACAAACGGTGGTGAGCATCGAACTCAAGCCGGTGCGCGATGCGCGCCTCAAGGCCGAGCAGGAAGCGAAGGACAAGGCCAAGCTGGCGGGCGCAACGTTACTGGTGATGTGCGATCTGGCCTGCAACTGGAAGCTGGACGGCGAGGCCAAAGGCCACATCGAGGCCGGAGGTTCAGCCAAGGCGAAGGTAGAACTCGGCCAGCATCTGGTGGCTGGCGCTACGGATGACGGTACCGACCAGATCCAGCAACCCACCGAGATCAAAGCCGACGGGCAAACGGTTGTAAGCCTCGAACTAAAGCCAGTGCGCGACGCCCGGCTCAAGGCCAGGCAGGTAGCGCCAGTAGCCGATCCGAACGATCCTGCCTCGCCCCATGCGCCGGGAATCTACCTGGTTGTGGGCACGGACGCAGATCGAAAGCTGGTTCCTCTTGAAGCGTGTGAATTTCAAACAAAACACATAGGCTCGAAGGCATCGTTGTTCTTGAAGCCGGGAGCCGTTGCGACTGGTTCCGCGGCTACGATCAAGACATTGAATGTCCAGCCTGTGTTTTTCATCTACTTTCCCGAGCGGGGCATAAGCCAAAACCCTATCACCATGGGAACGACCGTCTCCCCTGACGACTTTATGCTTTTGCGTCTCACTGTGAATAGCGCGGGGAATCGCGAGGCGCAAATTTTGAAGGCAACATCTGCTTTCGGTTCGTGGCATCCCGCTGACAGTGCTGTTCCATTTAATTACTCCAAGATAGGGCCTTCAGCTTACAAGGTTACGTTGCCTAATCCGTTGCAATCAGGTGAATACGGCTTCATCAGCTTTTCGATCAATAATAAGGCAAATGCGGATAGTTTGGCTGCTGGCATTGTAAATAGAGTCACGCATCTAGTGTTGTGGTTGTTCGACTTTGGCGTGCCGGGCGGGCAATAAGGAAGTCAAACGGCAGTATCCGGCATTATGTGGAATCGGTCGTGAGGACGAGATGCGAATACAGACGATAGCAGGATGGATTCTGGCCGCAGTACTGGTGGTGGCGACCTTGCCGGCTCTGGCGCAACAGGAAGAGGGACCGATTCTTCGCCCGAAGCCACAGCCCAAGCCGGCGGTGGCGAGTACCACGCTGCTTGTGATCTGTGACCTGGTCTGCAATTGGAAACTGGACGGAGAAGCAAAAGGACGCATTGAGGCCGGTGGCTCGGCTAAGGCGAAGGTGGAAGCCGGCCAGCACATGGTGGCTGCGGCGACCGAGGACGGTACAGACCAGGTTCAGCAACTCTGCGAAGTTAAATCGGGCGAACAGACGGTGGTGAACATCGAGCTACAGCCGGTGCGCGACGCGCGGATCAAGATTGTGCAGCAGACACAAGACAAGGCGGCACGGGAGGCGAGAGATAAGGCCGCACAAGAGGCCAGGGACAAAGCCGCGCAGCAGGCACGGGAGAAGGCCGCGCTTGAGGATGCAGACAAGGTCTGGACAGACCCCGCTACCCGGTTGATGTGGACGAAGAAAGATAACGGCAGCGATGTGAACTGGCAGAAAGCAAAGAATTATTGCCGGAATCTGCGCCTGGCCGGTTACTCCGACTGGCGCCTTCCGGCAATCGACGAGTTGAGCGACATCTACGACCCAAAGGCCAACATCGCGGGACAAATGGGCAGCGGCAGCCAGGTTATATGGCATGTGAAGGGCAGGCTGCAATTGTCCGGCTGGCAGTGGAGCAACACTCAGGGAAATACGACGTGGGAGGCGTGGCTCTTCCTATTCGCCAATGGGGAGCGGTACTCTTCCCCCCTGCTCGGCAGCGGCCTGGACCGCGTTCTTTGCGTGCGCCACGCGGAATAATGAGTCGAGAGCACTGGACTTTCCTTTTTTCACCACAACTTTTCTGTTGGAGAGGGGGTTTATGTGTATTCTGATGCGCATGTTGCAAGTTGATTCTGGAGGGGGCATGATCGTAAAGAAACAGATCATCATGGCGTTGGCGATTGCGGTGTTGGTGCTGGGCGCGGGGATGGCGCTCGCGCAAGAGGATGAGGGGCCGATTCTGCGGCCGAAGACGCCGCCAGCCAAGCCGGCCGCGCCGATGTTACAGGTGAGCTGCGACCTGGCCTGCAACTGGAAGCTGGACGGCACGGCGAAAGGCCACATCGACGCCGGAGCTTCGGTGAAGACGAAGGTTACAGCCGGCCAGCACACCGTGGCCGCCGAGACCGATGACACCCTGGACAAGGCGGAATACGAGATCTCCGTCAAGGCCGCTGGGCTGACCAGCCAGGCCTTCGCGCTTCAAGCCGTGCGTGACGCCCGCCTCAAGGCCGAGCAGGAGGCAAAAGATAAGGCGGAACAAGAGGCTCAGGCCAAAGCCGAACAAGAGGCGCGAGACAAGGCCGAGCAGGATGCAAAGGCCAAAGCCGAGCAGGAAGCTCGCGACAAGGCATTTCAGGAGGCCAGAGACAAGGCTTCGCAAGAGGCTCAGGCCATAGCCGAGCAGGAAGCACGGGATAAGGCGTTTCAGGAGGCCAGACACAAAGCCTCGCAAGAGGCTCAGGCAAAGGCCGAGCAGGAAGCGCATGACAAAGCTATGCGCGATGAATGGGATAGAGAACAACGGGAGCGCGCGCGGGGTGCGCAGCAGGATACTGGTAGCGGAGTGTGGACTGACCCGGCAACAGGTTTGATGTGGACCAGGAGGGACAACGGCTTCGCCCTGAGATGGCAGCCGGCGGTGGAATATTGCCAAAACCTGCATCTCGGAGGATACGCGGACTGGCGGTTGCCGACCATTGATGAACTGAAGATGATCTACAATCCCAACGCCGGAGTTGTCTGCGGTGAATATGGCCGCATGTCCTGCCAGATTAAAGGCGGCATTCGACTCACTTCCAGCGTGGTATGGAGCAGCACCCGCGGGGACCGTCCTCAGTTCATGCGCAGTTTCGTCTTCCGCAACCAAGGCGAAGCAAAAAGGCATGTGGTTCAACTGGATAAACGCGGGGCTAATTACGATCGCGCATTGTGCGTGCGCCGCGCAGATCAATGATTTTGTTTTATAGCGAATCGTTCTTCCCTTCCCGCTTCGATTAGGAGCGGGAAGTTTATCTAGGACGTACTTCCATGCAACACAAAGGCTCGCCGCGCTGCGTTATCCTTGTATGTTTGAGGAGAACGCCATGAGCCAGCCCCCTGCCCGACCCCAGCTTGCCCATCTGACCGCTACGCTCGACGAACTGCGCGCCAAGGGCACATATTTCAAACTGCGCATTCTGGACGACCAACAGGCGCCGGTGTGCCACTACGATGGGTGCAAGGTCATCAACCTGGCCAGCAACAACTACCTGGGGCTGGCCAACGATCCCCGGCTGATTGAGGCGGCGCTGGAAGCGACGCGGAAATTCGGCGTGGGCTCGGGCGCGGTGCGCACCATTGCGGGCACCATGCGCATCCACATGGAGCTGGAAGAGAAGATTGCGCGCTTCAAGAACGTGGAGGCCTGCGTGGTCTTCCAGAGCGGATTTACGGCCAACGCGGGCGCGGTCAGCTCGATTCTGGGCAAGGAGGACTTCATCCTGTCGGATGAACTGAACCACGCCAGCATCATCGACGGAGCGCGGCTGTCGCGGGCGCGGATTTTGGTTTTCCGGCACAAGGATACAGCCCATTGCGAGGAGCTATTGAAGGAGGTGGCTAGTGAGCCGGGCAAGAAACTGGTGATTACCGACGGCGTCTTCAGCATGGACGGCGACATCGGGCCGGTGGACAAGCTGGCAGCACTGGCGGAACAATACGGCGCCATCATGATGGTGGATGACGCCCATGCTTCGGGCGTGCTGGGGCGCAACGGGCGCGGGTCGGTAGATCATTTTGGGATGCATGGCAAGGTGGATGTGCAAGTGGGCACGCTGTCGAAGGCTATCGGCTGTTTGGGCGGATATGTCTGCGGAACGCGCGATTTGATTGACTATCTCTACCATCGTGCGCGGCCGTTTCTGTTTTCCACTTCGCATCCGCCGGCGGTGGCGGCGGCGTGCATGGCGGCCTTCGACATTCTGGAGAAGGAGCCGGAGCGCATCGAGCGGCTGTGGGCGAACACGCGGTATTTTCAGGGCGAATTGAAGGGCGCGGGCTTCAACGTGGGCGGGGTGAACACGCCGGCCAGTGAGACGCCGATTACGCCGATTATTATTGGCGACGGGCGCAAGACGATGGAGTTCTCGCGGGCGCTGTTTGAGGAGGGCGTGATGGGCACGGGAATCGCGTTTCCGACGGTGCCGGAAGGCAAAGCAAGAATTCGCCTGATCCTGACCAGCGAACACACCAAGGCGCAACTGGAGCAGGCGCTGGAGACGCTGGAGCGGGTGGCAAAGCGCATGGGGATTTTGGGGTAGAAAGCCTATTTAGGTGGAGAAACCTCATAGGTTTCATTTTCTCCCGTATCCTCCATCGAGTACTTAAAACGTGAGAACCTGCGCTCTAAGTGCTGTGCCAAACCGTGGATCAGAACTGAGGGCAATACCCATAAAGCCAATACAGTCAAGAACAGAATTTTGTTGAAAGCTCCGTCCTGATGTTCTAGAACCAAATAGAGAACTGGACAAAGAGCTAATTCAAGGAGAACTATAAAGGCTGTATTTCCATGTTCCCGTAGGTGCCTATATGAATCTACAAGATCCTTTGCGTCTGCGCTTGTAGCGAGTTCCTCTAACCCATCACCTCCACTTGTCTTTGTTTCGGTGACAAAATCCGCGCGCCGCTTCGAAAGTTTCCTCAGATAGGCGTAAGCAATGCTGGCGGGAAATCGGGCACCGAAATCCTTAGCTAACCCAAAGGGACCCTGAGTTGCATACACGATCCATATGCGAAGTATCTGCGTTAGGGCAAATAAAGCCACGCTCACGAAAGCAAACCATCGAGAATCGTAATAAGCACAAACTGCTGCAATAGCCGCGAACGTTGCGCTCAAACCATAGGGATTCAAAAGGAAATATGGTAGTCCCGTAAATTGTCCGTTTACATTGCGGAAGTCTAAGATGCGTGTTGCATGGAAAACCAAAGCGGGATAAGAAGCTATGTAGCAATAAAGGCTACCCAACAGGAGCCAAAGTATCAAATGCGCCGTGCCAAAATCCTTCCATTCGTTGGGCAGGAGCTGCGGGACGTAAAGGCTAGCGCCAGAAAAACGCACAAGCCAGAGCACAATCAACATTCCGGCAAGAGAAGGCAGGAAATACCTCACGAGGTAATTTTCCCACCAGCGAGTTGAACCCGATCGTTCTGCCATAGAACCTCCAGGAGCATCATCTTTCACGGTTCACTGATGTTAATTTACGCTTTCTGAACGCTACCATGACGAACAAATCTTGAAGTTTTTATAACCCCAAATGCGATACTCTCAGTAAAGGGGCATCATGATCGCTCACTTGCGCGGAAAGCTCATTTACAAACAGCCCGGCCAGGCCATCGTCGAAGCGGCCGGGGTGGGATACGACGTTACGATCTCCGTGCCGACCTTTGCGGCGCTGCCCTCGGTGGGTGCCGAGGCCGCGCTGCACATTCATACCCATGTCAGCGACGATCAGATTGCGCTATTCGGATTTCTCGACTCTCAGGAAAAGCGGCTCTTCGAGCGGCTGATTACGGTGAGCGGCGTGGGGCCCAAATTGGCGATCAAGATGTTGAGCGGGCTGTCTTCAGAACGAACGGTGCAGGCCATTCGCGGGCAGGATCACACGCAACTGACGCACATCCCCGGCGTGGGCAAGAAGCTGGCCGAGCGTCTGGTGGTGGAGCTCAAAGACAAGCTCGACGACTTTGCCGTTGCGCCGGCGCAGCCTTCTGTGCAGGGGCCGGCTGCCGAAGATGTTCTGTCGGCGTTGGTCAATCTGGGCTATCAACGCGCTGCGGCAGAAAAGGCGATTGAACAGGCCGTGGCTAAAGATGCAGCGCTGCGGGCTGATTTCGATGGGCTGTTCAGAGGCGCGCTGAAGGTGATCCGGTAAACCGCTTCCATTTTTTGCGCTATTGCACGGAATCCATCTTTCCCGGCCGATCTGTATAGCCTGTATAGCGATTCCTGACGGTCAGGGAAGGTATCTGTCTTTCCGTCCCTGCGTTGGACCCATAAAAACAGATTGGGCTAACAACAAAGGAGCAAGCAACAAAATGAATCGCAGAAAGTTCATCCAAAATTCACTGTTGGCTGGCGGCGCATTGGCTGCCGGTAAGGGACTAGCCGCCACCGAATCTTCCACGCCACCACAGGTTGCGGGTGCAGTCTCAGAGGCGCAAATCGCAGCCGCGCGTTTTCCCAAGGACTTCCTCTGGGGCATGGCAACCTCCTGCTACCAGGTGGAAGGCGCATGGAATGCCGATGGGAAGGGCGAATCGATCTGGGACCGGGCCGCGCACACGCCGGGCAAGATTCGCGACGGCTCGAATGGCGATGTGGCCTGCGACCAGTACCACCGGTACAAAGAAGACATCGCAATTATGAAACGCCTGAATATGAAGAGCTATCGCTTTTCGACTTCATGGCCGCGCGTCCTGCCCGAAGGCACAGGCAAGGTGAATCAGAAAGGACTTGACTACTACAGCCGCCTCGCCGATGCCTTGCTGGAGGCGGGGATTCGCCCCTTCTGCACCATCTATCACTGGGACCTGCCGCAAGCACTCGAGGACCGGGGCGGCTGGCCAAATCGCGATCTGGCCAGCTATTTTGCGGACTTTGCGGCGATCCTGGCGAAAAATCTCGGCGACAGAATCACCGTCTGGGCGCCCTTCAATATGCCTACGGACTTTACCCGCAAAGGTTATGGAACCGGCGGGGCGCCTCCGTTCAAAACAAACATCGATCAGTTTCTCAAAGCGGCGCACACCGTCAATCTGGCACAGGGCATGGCCTTTCGCGCCATTAAAGCAGCCTCATCGAAAGCAACTGTGGGCAGCGCATACGGCTGGGAGCCGGTCTATCCCAAGACCAACAGCGAAGCGGATCGAGCCGCTGCCACGCGCTTTCATAACTACAACAATATTTACTGCCTGGAACCGATCTTCCATGGCACTTATCCCAAGGCATTCATCGGCGAGATTCCTTATGAAGCCATGGGATTCAAGTCCGGCGATGAGAAGATCATGAAGGTACCATTGGATTGGCTGGGAGTTCATTACTATCTCCGTCTTATCGCTTCGGACGCCAGCAATGGAGCACTACCGGACTCCTCGAATCACGATCCGTTGGCGCAGATTCGCATCGAGTTGGACAATGAAGGCCCGAAGACCGATGGCGGCCTGGAGATGTGGCCGCATGGACTTTACGACCTGATGATGCAGGTTTCGCGCGACTATAACCATCCCATCATCGAGATCACGGAGACGGGTGGAGTCTTTATGGATGTTCCCGGCGCGGATGGCTGCGTCACCGACCTGCGCCGCATAGAGTTTTATCGCCAGCATCTGGCCGAGCTGGCACGCGCCATGAATGATGGCGCCAAAGTGCGCGCCTATCACGCCTGGAGTTTGCTGGATAACTTCGAGTGGGGTAGCGGTTATACGCAGAGGTACGGGCTGACCTATGTGGACTTCGCCACGCAAAAGCGCACCATCAAGGATTCGGGACATTGGTATGGGCGCGTCGCCGCCGCTGGCCGGCTGGATGTTTAGGTAAACTGGCTACATCATGGCTCGCATCTCAAAATCCACACCCATCGCTCCCGCCGCCCATCTCCGCCGCGAGGGGCTTGCCTTTTTGCGAAATCTCAAACGGCACAACGACCGCGCGTGGTTTACGCCGCGCAAAACCATCTTCGAGGCAGAGTTGAAGGAGCCGCTGCTGGCCATCATCCGCAAGGTCAACGAGACGATGGAAAGTTTTGCGCCGGCCTATGTGCGGCCCGCGGAGAAGTGCCTGTTCAGGATTTATCGCGACACGCGCTTCAGCGCCGACAAGAAGCCCTACAAGACGCACGTGGCCGCATGGTGGATGCTGGAAGGGCTGAAGAAAACCTCCGGGGCGGGATTCTACTTCCACGTGGACGACAAGGAAGTGATTATCGCCGCCGGGGCATGGATGCCGGAGAAAGATCAACTGGCCGCCATTCGACACTGGCTGCTGGAGCACCACGCGGAGTTTCGCAAGGTCCTGCGGACGGCGGCGATTCGGAAAGTTTATGGAGAATTCGAGGGCAACGCGCTGACGCGTCCGCCGAAAGGCTTTCCCTGCGAGCATCCGGCGATGGATTTGATTCGATGCCGCCAGTGGGGACTGAGCACCTCGCTGCTCTCCTCGGCGGCTCTGAAGGCTGATTTTGCGGCAGTGCTGGCGCGTCATTTCCGGCTGGCCGCACCGATGGTGGAGGCGCTGAATACGCCCATCCTGGCGACGATGGCGCCGCGGAAAAAGGTGCTGTTTGGGCTGGATTAGGGTGTTGCGGACAGCAGCCTTTTGGGCAGGATTATCGGACTGGAAGGCTCAGAAACCGGCAATTCCGGGCAAAAATGGGAAAAAACAGAAGGAAATAGCATAAAACCCGCAAAAAAGTGGGAAAATCCCTGCTTTTTGCCTTGACTTTGCACCTTCGGATGTTGCAAGGTAACGAACGACGGGTATTCCGACCCGCATGAATACAAGGGTTTCGCGCAATCGTTGCATGACTCCCCCATGCGGAACGCATTTCGCGGCGGATTCCCAGGCAAGACCGGCGTGCCCAAGGGCATGGCCGAAAAAGGAGATCACAATGGCAGCAGGATTGACGAAGACAGCACTGACACGGCTTCTGGCAGAGAAACTGGAATTAACCAACAAGCAAGTCACAGCCTTCATGGAGACACTGGCGGATACCGCCATCAAGGAAACCAAGAAGAGCGGCATATTTGTGATTCCCGGCATCGGCCGGCTGGTGAAGGCGGAGCGCAAGGCACGCATCGGACGCAACCCGCAGACCGGCGAAGCCATCAAGATCAAGGCCAAGACGGTGGTCAAGTTCCGCGTGGCCAAGGCCGCCAAGGACGCGATCGCCCCACCGAAGAAGTAGTTATCCCTGGAACGAAGACTATGATGGGGAGGAGCCTGAGGGCTTCTCCCTTTTGTTTTTTATTTTGTGGATTCCCCGGACACCAGCGCCTTGATCACCATCGACAGGCCAAAGCTGACGATGATCACCTTGATCATGAGCCAGTTGTTATAGCGCCAGGAGAAGACGGCCCACGCGAGGAAGACGCCGATGGGGTTGATCTCGGTGGTGAGCGCATGGAGCCACTGCGGCTTGCGGCCGGTGGGTTGAGGAGCGGAGTGCGAGAGAATCGTCCGCAGGTTCGGGAAGAGGCGCGGAACGGCGCGCAGGTAGTTCTGGTAGGGCTGGCCAAGCTGCGTGGCGAGAAAGGCTTCTTCAGCCAGAATCAGGCGCAGGAAGAAGACCGTCATCAGCGTCATGGTAAAAAGCGCGCCAGAGGGGGTCATGATGAGCGACATGGCCGCCATCATGCACCAGCCGCCGAGATAGAGCGGATTGCGCACGTAGCGATAGGGTCCGTCGACCATCACCACACCAGCCTGCATCTGCTCGTGGTGGACGGTGTCGTATCCCAGGCAGGCCGCGCCCCAGATGCGGAGCACCACGCCTATGACAGAGATCAGCGTGGCAATGACTATTACCAGCGTCGTGGCAACGGAAACAGAAACGAAGCCGTGGCGGCTCAATGCAAAGGCCAGCCAGGCCCACAGAGGGGTGCGGTTACCCAGGCCCCAGAGCCCGGTCCACGGCGCCCAGAAACCCAGAGCGGCGATAAGCGTCATGATGATCATGCGCAAACGGAATTCGATCTTTGTTGCTGCCATGCAACGTCTCCCTGTGGCGGAGTGTAACATCCTGCTTGAGGGCTTGTAGGGCACAGGGCTGGCGTGGGTTCAACGATTCCTATGGCGCTGCTCAAGGAGCGGGGCGTGCACTGAGGCCAACGGGAGAGGATGGGCAATGAAGAGGCTCCATGGCGCAAATATTCTTCCAGCTATTTTTTTCTTAAGCGCATTGGCGGCAGGCCAGGCGGGCTCCGACACTCTGAATGACCAACTCATCGCAGCCGCCAGCAATGGTGACACCGCCGCAGTGCAGCAACTGCTGGACAAGGGCGCAAGTATCGAGGCCAAGGCCGGCAACGGCGACACAGCGCTGATTTCTGCGGCCTCCAGCGGCAAGACTGACGTGGTGGAGTTGCTGCTAGTGAAGGGCGCCAACATTGAGGCAAAGAGCTTGATCGGCTACACGGCGCTGATTTCGGCGGCCTACTCTGGCAGAACCGAAGTGGTGGAGTTGCTGCTGGAGAAAGGCGCCAACATCGAAGCCAGGAACGACAACAGCTATACAGCGCTGATTTCGGCGGCCGAGCAGGGCCATACCGACGTTGTGAAGTTGCTGCTGGAGAAGGGCGCCAACATCGAAGCAAAGGACTTCTACAACAACACGGCGCTGATCTGGTCGTCCGAGCAAGGCCATGCCGACGTTGTAAAGTTGCTGCTGGACAAGGGCGCCAACATCGAGGTTCAGAATAACTTCGGCCTCACGGCGCTGCTCGAGGCCAACGGCGATGGCCAGCTGGAGGTGATGAAGCTGCTGCTGGACCACGGCGCAAACGTCAATGCCAAAGATATATTCAGCGACACGGCATTGAGGCTTGCCGCCGGCAATGGCGATTTGGAGGTCGTGAAGCTGCTGCTGGATAAGGGCGCCAACATCGAGGCAAAGGACAGTGACGGCAACACGGCGCTAACCTGGGCGACCGAGCAAGGCCATGCGGACGCTGTAAAGTTGCTGCTGGACAAGGGAGCAAACATCGAAGCCCAGACCAACAAAGGCGACACGGCACTGATTCTTGCCGCCGGCAATGGCGATTCGGAAATCGTGAAGCTGCTGCTGGATAAGGGCGCCAATATCGAGGCAACTGACAGCGACGGCTACACGGCGCTGGAACGGGCGGAGAGCAACGACAAGCCCGAGGCGGCGGCACTGCTGCGGGCGAAAGGCGCGAAGTGAGTCTTACTTCGTCGCTTGACGCCGCATCAATCCGGAGAGAACCTGTGTGGTAGGCTGACGCATGAGGGCGTTGTGCCGCCTTTCTCTGGAGGTTTTCCCATGTTCCTGCGTGCTGTTGTTCTGTCTGTTGTAACTCGCATTGTCGCTGCCGCAATTCCGCTGGCCGCACAAAGCCCCGCGGCACAAACTGATCTTGCCGCTTCGGTTGAGCGGCAGTTGCCTACCCTCACCGAGACTTATAAACATTTGCATCGTGCGCCAGAGCTTTCGCGGCACGAGGAGCAGACCTCTGCCTTTGTCGCGGGCGAACTGCGCAAGCTGGGCTATACGGTGACCGAGCATGTAGGCAAGTATGAGGACGGCACGCAGGCCCTGGGCGTTGTAGCGGTGCTGGAGAATGGCCCAGGGCCGAGGCTGATGATTCGCACCGACATGGATGCCCTGCCGGTGGAGGAGAAGACCGGCCTGGAGTATGCCAGCACGGTGAAGACCACCAACGCGCAGGGGCAGCAGGTGGGAGTGATGCACGCCTGCGGTCACGACCTGCACATGACCGTGCTGCTGGGCATGGCGCGCGAGATGGTAGAGCGCAGGAGCCAGTGGCACGGAACACTGATGCTGGTGGGCCAGCCCGCCGAGGAGGTGGTGCAGGGCGCAGCGGCGCTGCTGGCCGACCATCTTTACGAACGCTTCGGGCGGCCGGACTTTGTGCTCGCTGAGCATGACACCAACGACACACCCGCCGGCTCGGTTGCGCTGAAGGGCGGGCCGCTGCTGGCCAGCGACACATCGTTCAACGTTGTGATTCGCGGCGTGGGCGGGCACGGCTCAGCGCCGCAAGCGGGCAAGGACCCCATTGTGCTGGCCGCCGAGTTTGTGCTGGTGGCGCAGACCATCGTCAGCAGGCAGATCGATCCGCAGCAGCCGGCGGTACTGACCGTGGGCACCATTCACGGCGGGACGAAGAACAACATTATTCCCGACGAGGTGACGCTGGGCTTAACGCTGCGAACTTATTCGCCGGTGGTGCGCGACCAGATCATGGCTGACGTACGCCGCACCGCAAAAGGACTGGCAGAGGCCTATGGGATTCCCGCGGAGCGCATGCCGTCGGTTGAGATCACAGAGAGCACGCCGGCGACCTATAACGACGCGGCCCTGGCCGAGCGCCTGCGCGGTTTTGCCACGGACGCGCTGGGCAAGGAGCACGTGTTAGAGGCGCGAGCCACCATGGGCAGCGAGGATGTGGGGCTGTTCTCGCTCGACGGTAAGATACCGGCGGTGATGTACTGGCTGGGCGCAGCCGACGCGGACAAGCTGGCGGAAAGCCACAAATCTGGCATGCCGATGCCCAGCCTGCACTCGGCGCTGTTTGCGCCTGTCTACGAGCCGGCCATCCGAACCGGGGTGACGGCGATGACCGCGATGGCGCTGGGGCTGCTGAAGTGAGAGTTGATTAAAGAAGGCGCGTCTGAAGTAATGCAGCTCTATCCTTCCCGTAAAAAACACGTGGAAAGGATAGAGCGCATTCGAATCCAATGAAATTACTTTGACGGATCAACCAGGGCCTGATCAACGGCCGCGTGGCTTTTGTATTCGAGGCTGTGATTGTCGGGGCTGCTCATGCGCTGGATCATGCTCACGAAGACGATGTCGTTGGCGGGATCGACCCAAAACCAGGTGCCCGCAGCGCCATCCCAGAAGAACGTGCCCTTGCCATCGGAGAGGTTCGCCTCTGGCGGATCGAAGATTACCGCGAAATCGTAACCGTAGCCAAAGCCCGGCCGCAACATCGACAGGCCGATGCCGAACTCCCCTGTGAGCAGCGCCTCCGGCACATGGTTCGAGCTCATCAGCTTGACCGTGGAGGGAGCCAGAATGCGCGTGCCGTTTAACTCGCCGCCGTTGGCCAGCATCGAGGCGAAGCGATAGTAATCTTCAATCGTGGTCACCAGGCCTCCGCCGCCCGAGGGCATAGTCGGCTCCTTTGCGTAATCGGCCGGAGCGCCGCCGCCCTCTGCGGTTGGAGTGATTCCGCCATTGGGTGTCCCCTTGTAGTTTGTGGCGAAACGATCGCGCTTTTCTGCGGGAACATAGAAGTCCGTATCCTTTATGCCCAGCGGCACAAAGATTTGGTCGCGCATGAACTCAGGCAGCGACTGCCCCGAGAGCTTCTCCACGATGTAGCCCTGAATATCCATCGAACAGCTATAGGTCCAGCCCTTGCCAGGCTGATAGAGCAACGGAATCTTCGCCAGCTTGTCGATCATCTCCTGCAGCGTTTGCGACTGCATCACCTTCGTGTCGCGGTACATCTGGTCCACCATGGTGTTACCCATGAAGCCGTAGGAAAAGCCCGCGGTGTGCGTCATCAGCTCACGCATGGTGGGGGCATGATCGGGATCGACAAGAATCATCTTGCCTTCCGCATCGACGCCCTTGAAGACCTTCAGATGCGCGAACTCGGGAATGTACTTTGAGATGGGCTCGGAAGGAAGCCACTTGCCCTGCTCATAGAGAATCATCATCGCGACGCCGGTAACCGGCTTGCTCATTGAATAGGCGCGGAAGATCGTGTCCTTGGTCATCGGCGCGGTAGTGGCGATGTCGCGCTGGCCGTAGGTTTTATACTCCACCACTTTACCGTGGCGCGCCAGGATCGTCACAGCGCCGGCAAGCTGCTTCTGGTCAATCTCGCTCTGAATAAGCGCGTGAAGGCGCTCCAATCTCTCGGAGGAAAAGCCTGCCGTTTCAGGCTTGTTGACCGTAAGGTCGAGCGCGTGGCGCGCCGGCTGCTGAGCGTAGGTGTGAAAACTCAAGGCAAAGGACAGGACGGCCATGAGTGCGGCAGAAATCGTGTGTCGGAATGTCATGTCAATCTCCGGCGCCGCTTTTACGGCGTTTGTAGGGATTATAGCCTCACCTCACACCGGGACGTTCCCAACCCGGACCGAACTTATCTGGATCGGCCTCCAGCCGCAGCGTCTACACTGTTTTCAGCCCATGAATCTTCCGGACGCAACCAACGATACTATCGCCGCAGTCTCCACGCCGCCGGGGCGCGGGGGCATCGGAATTGTGCGACTGAGCGGACCTGAAGCTGCGTCGATCGCCACGCAATTGGTCCGGCTGCATCAGCCGCTGGAACACGGTCGCGCGCGGCTGGCCGATGTGCTGGATGAAGACGCGGGCAGCGAGGCAGGGCGCGACAATCTCGCCCGGATCGATGAGGCGGTGGTTACTTATTATGGTGCGCCCAATTCTTATACCGCCGAAGAAGTTGTGGAGATTGCGGCGCATGGCTCGCCGGTGGTGTTGGAACTGCTGCTGGGCCGCGCTGTGAAGCTGGGCGCGCGGCTCGCAGAACCGGGCGAGTTTACGCAGCGCGCATTTCTGGCCGGCAAGCTAGATCTAACGCAGGCCGAGGCTGTCCGCGACCTGATTGAGGCGCAGACGCTGACCCAGGCGCGGCTGGCCGCCAGCCAGATGGGCGGAGCGCTAAGCCGGCGCGTGAGTCCGGTGAAGCAGGCGCTGGTGGAGCTTATATCGTTGCTTGAAGCCGGCATTGATTTTGCCGAAGATGATGTGGAGTTGACGACGCAAGCCGAGATTGCCCGCCGCATCGATGCACTGACACCGCCACTACGAGCGCTGGAAGCTTCTTTCGCGCGCGGGCGCATCGTCCACGACGGGCTAACGCTAGCCATAGTGGGCAGGCCTAACGTGGGCAAGAGCTCGCTCTTCAATAGGCTTGTGGAGCGCGAGCGGGCCATTGTGACCGCAACTCCCGGGACTACTCGCGACACGGTCACGGAGCGGATTTCGCTCGACGGCATTCCGCTGGAGCTGGTGGATACAGCCGGGTTGCGCGAGGGCTTGCGCGATGGTTTGGAGGAGGCTGAGCAACTGGGCATCCACCGCAGCCGCGAGGCGCTGGCCGACGCTGCGCTGGTGGTGATCGTTCTCGACGCAACCCAACCCCTGAACGACGAGGAGCGAGGGCTGCTGGTTGCTGTTGAGGGTCGTCCCGCGCTGGTGGCGGTGAACAAGAGCGACCTGGTCCGGAATTTGCCTGAAGCCGAGAAACTGCTGCCCGATTGCGGCGATCTGCCCGTGCTGGCTACGTCGGCGCTCACCGGTGAAGGGATTCCCGCGCTGCGCGAGCGCATTCTCGAATTGGCCACAGGCGGAGCCGCCGCCGAGCCGGGAATGTTGACCAGCCTGCGCCACCATCAAGCCATTGTCACGGCGCTTACGGCTCTGGGCGACGCAGCGAAAGCCAACGCTGATGCGATTCCCCACGAGATGATCCTGCTGGACCTCTACCGCGCTCTTGGGGCTCTCGATTCGCTCACCGGGCAGACCACTCCCGACGACATTTTGAATTTAATCTTTTCCACTTTCTGCATCGGGAAGTGACCCGGCAGGCTTCTAAGACAACAGATATTTCAGCAATGCCATGCGAATGTACAGGCCGTTCTTTGCCTGACGAAAATATGCGGCCCGGGCATTTGCGTCAACGTCCGGAGAGATCTCGTTGACGCGCGGCAGGGCGTGCATGATGATGGACTGCGGCTTCATCCGGTTAGCCATCTCCGCATTGATTACATACACATCCTTGACAGCTTCATAGTCCGCCTGCGAGGCAAAGCGCTCTCTTTGCACGCGAGTGATATATGCAACATCCGCCTGCTCAATGATTCCTTCGAGCTTTTCGCCTTCGCGGAAGGGAATCTCTTTCTTGGTCAGATAATCGCGGTACTGCTGGGGTAGGCGCAACGACAACGGCGAGATCAGATCAATCGTCACCCCGGAGTACAGGCAAAGCAAAGGCAGCAGAGAATGAATCGTTCTCCCATACAGCAAGTCGCCGACCAACACAACACGCAATCCACTCAGCCAGCCAAGTTCTTTTTTTATGGTGTACATATCCGCCAGCGCCTGGGTTGGATGCTCTCCCGCACCATCTCCCGCATTGATGATGGGAACTGGAGAGTTTTTTGCGGCCTCAGCGGCCGTCCCCGCCTCATAGTGCCGAATGGCAATGACGTCGGCATATCCGCTCACGACGCGCACGGTATCGCCGATGCTCTCGCCTTTGGTCGCCGATGAATTGTCGCGCGCGTCTTCCGCGGACAGCACGCCGCCGCCCAGCTTCTGCATGGCAGCCTCGAAGGAAAATCGCGTCCGCGTACTCGGTTCGAAAAACAGCGTCGCCAGAATCCGGCCGCGCAGAGGGCCCGTCAAGGCGCGAAAGACGTCATCGCGCTCCATTCTCCCAGCTGATTCGAAGAGCCCGAGCAGGAACTCCGAATCGTCGAACTGCTGCGTGCTGATCACATGCTTGAGCTTTTCCATGTAGGTAAACCCTCCCTCAGCTTGCCGGGTAAACATTACCTTTAAGTATGGTATAAGTCACGCGGCCAGGCAACGTATATCCCTCAAACGGAGACCAGCCGCACTTGGTCTTCAACTCTTCGCGCCGGACTACTGTTGGTGCATTCGGGTTTAGAATTGTGAGCGAACCAACATATCCCGGCGCGATCACGCCAAATCCCTTGCCGAATCCCGCAGGCAGAAACTCATTCACAAAGGAGCCTGGATTGTAGCTGCACACACGCGCAATATCCCTGGCGGAAAACCCGTGCTCCACCATCAACCAGGTTGCAAACGTTCCATAGGAGTCCAGGTGGGGCACGCCGCTTCTGCCACTCATCTTATCTTCACGAGTATGGGGAGCGTGGTCCGTGGCAAGGTAGTCCACCAGCCCCTCGCGAAGGGCAGTTATCAACGCCAGACGGTCCTCTCTGCCGCGCAGCGGAGGATTCATCTGCAGCCATAGACGATTCTCATCCGTCAACATGGTGTCGTCGAAGAACAGGTGGTGTGGAGCAACCTCGGCCGTAACGCGAAGGCCCCGCTTTTTGGCGGCAGCGATCTTCTCCAAGCCGCCCTTCGTTGAATAATGACACAGTTTGCCGATCAGACCGTATCGCTCAATCAGATAAAGCGCAAACTCCGTTGCCGTGATCTCAGCGCTGGCCGGGCGCCGTTGTTCATGGGTTGCCGCGCTCTTGCTGTCTCGCAGAATCGTCGGATCTTCGCAGTGAAAGCTGACATTCTGGCCGTGATACTTGGTGATCACGCCTTCAAGCTGCTCCCGCGAAGAGAAAAATAAATCTCCCACCGATGGTCCCATGAACGCCTTGTAAGGCACGTGCCGCCTAAGAGGATTGGTTTCTGGCCCGATTCCAGCGTAGAGCGTCACATGCACGGCCGACTTAGCCGTCAATTTTTCCTTCTCCGCGTACCTTGCATCGTCTACCGGCGCGACGGGATTGTTGGGCATGTCGGCGACATGCGTCACGCCGCCATGGATAGCCGCGGCGGAGACGGTTGCAAAGTCTTCTTGATAGACTTGCGACTGGCTTGCATCCTCTCGCGCGTGAATATGGAGATCGCCAAAACCGGGGAAAATTATTTGACCATGGAGATCGAGATCGCTTTTCCCGGTTTTTGGTCCAATATGCTCAATCAGCCCAGTTTCCGTGTTGATTTCAATCGCGCCTTCAAACTCGCGATCGTGATTGGCAATCCTCCCCTCAACGCGCAGCATGGGCAGCCTTTCTCGCAGCATTGATTTCATCGCGAAGACCGCGCGCCGCAGCCGCGGGATCCTCGCTGAACAAAATCGCCCGTGAGCTGCTGATCAGAAGCCCCTTGCCATGTGCGTCCAGGCCCGCGGAAACAACCGCCGCCACATTGCCGCCCTGCGCGCCCACTCCCGGCACAAGAAAAGGAATCGTCGGCGCGATCGCCCGAATTCTTTTCATCTCCTCCGGACAGGTGGCCCCGACAACCAACATGCAGTTGCCAGCAACATTCCAATCCGCGCTTACGCGCATGGCAACCGTCTCCCACAACGGCCTTCCGCCAGAGTTGAGGTCCTGAAATTCGCCTGCTCCGGGGTTCGACGTCCGGCACAAGATGATACACACCTTATCGCGCCTCTCCAGAAATGGCGTCAGCGCTTCTTTGCCGAGATAGGGGTGCAGTGTGACCGCGTCAAAGCCCATTCCATCGAAGATGGAAGCCGCATACCCGCGATTTGTATTTCCAATATCGCCGCGCTTAGCATCGCAGATCGTGGGAATCTCAGGATGCTCGCCGCGCAGATAGTCCATTGTCAGCTCGAGTTCCTTTAATCCTTGCGCCCCTCGGATCTCATAAAAGGCCATGTTGGGCTTGTACGCGGCGGCAAAAGGATGAGTCTGCTCGATGATCCACCGATTGAAGGCAAAGAGCGGCCACGATTCGCTCCTGAAGCGCGCGGGAATGCGGTCGTGCTCGGGGTCCAGCCCAATGCACAACAGCGATCCCGCCGCCTCCATTCGCCGGTCGAACTTTTGAATTGCAGCGTTCACAAATCCTCTATTCGAAACCGTGCCGCTGAGCCCATGATCGTGGTTCTTGAAGCCAGTCGCGCACCACCGCCGCGCCAGCCTCATCGATCATCTTGTGCTCCTGCGCGCTCTTCAGCACCGCCTGAAACGTCGTTGCAACATGAAGCCGCACGCCTGCTCTCTTGAATCGCTCCACAGTCTCAGGGAAGTGATAACTGATTATGGCAAGGCAATCGCTTACCACCGCACCCTCGGCACGCAGGGCTTCGACGGCCGCGATGCTGCTGCTTCCGGTCGTCACCAGGTCCTCAATCAACACAACCCTGCGGCCTATCACATCGCCGCCCTCGACGCGCTTCTTTGTACCGTGCTCCTTCAACTCTTTGCGAATGAAGACCGACGGCTTGCGCATGGAGAAACCGAGCGCTGCACTATGCGGAATTCCGGCAGCCTCGACGCCTGCAACAACGTCTATTGGAATCTCCCGTTCGGCAATGAGAGCTTCAAGGCCGCGAATCACCTTTGCCCATTGTTCCGGCCAAAAGGGAAACCGCCGATTGTCGCAGTAAACCGGCGATTTGATTCCGGATTTGAAGGTGATTGGTTTCTCCGGCCGGAAATCAACTCCCTCGATTGCAATTAAAGCGTCCGCAATCTCGCGACTCCTGGCCTCGTAGTTCATGCGCTTGTCCCTTGATCTTTATTGCAAACAGCGGATACATTGATTGGCTGGTTTTGGAAAGCAGGTGTTATGCCGGCGAAAAGGCCGAGCGGGTCACATACGAGATTGTCCTGGCAGACCGTTGCCGGGCCAGAAGACAGCTCAGAGGACATTCACTATTCCCCCTATGCGTGAGTATAGCGTATTGATTCTTGCGAGACCCGGCATAACGCTGGGCCTCGATTCATTGCAAACGTGTGCGGAATTGCTCCTTTGGGACGGATATAGTCACAAGTTTAACTTTTTATCTCGAGTGAGTAATCTGGTGGTGTCAGGGCAACTAGCTCGATCTGCAAATCTTTCTTTTCCCCGGAGTTTTGTACGATTTTTCCTCACCCGAATAGGAGATGATGGAAGAGAGCACTTTATCGACGGGCATTGGGTTGGAAAGCCAGGTAAAAGTGGCTCCGCTGAACCCTTAACTTTGGACCGAAACCTGAATGTGCTGAGGGATATAAGCAACTTCAGCTACTTTTACTTTCGCCGGCGAAGTTCGTGACAAACACGAAGGTACCCCGGCGCCAGCCAGGCAGTGAGGCACCATGTGCGGTATTGTCGGCATCTTTGGGCATAGTGCAGTCAGTTCGGTTCTCTATGAAAGCCTTTCCATGCTTCAACATCGCGGCCAGGATGCCGCGGGCATCGCGACCAGCTTTGAGGACCGGTTTTACCTCGAAAAGGGGAATGGCCTGCTCACGGATGTCTTCAAGGCGGACAATATGGCGCGGCTGCTGGGCAATATGGGCGTTGGACATGTGCGCTACCCAACCGCAGGATGCTCGTCGGTGGCGGAGGCGCAACCGTTCTACGTCAACTCACCGTATGGGATCATCTTTGCGCACAATGGCAACCTGACCAACGTCTCGGAGATCGTGGACAGCATATTCCAAACGGATATGCGGCACTTGAACACCAGCTCCGATTCCGAGGTGATGCTGAACGTCTTTGCGCATGCATTGGCGCGGCGCGGCGCAGTCAAACCCACCGAGCACGACATATTCGCAGCCGTGGAAGAGGTTCACCGGCGATGCAAGGGCGGGTACGCGGCTATTGCAATGGTCGCCGGGGTAGGCATGATTGGATTCCGCGATCTGCATGGCATTCGGCCGCTGGTGTTCGGAACTCGAGGCCATGGCAAAGAGGCTGAGTACATGTTCGCTTCAGAGAGCGTGGCGCTGCAGGGAGGCGGGTTTATTCTGGACCGCGACCTTGCGGCGGGTGAGGCGATCTTCATCGATATGGAAGGCAAAGTCCACTCGCATGTAAGCCCACAGGCGCATGAGAAGACTCCTTGCATCTTCGAGTTCGTCTATCTGGCGCGACCGGATTCCGTAGTGGATGGGGCGTCGATTTATCAGTGCCGCATCAACATGGGGACGAAACTGGCGGCGAAGATCAAGCGCGAGTGGGCGCATCTGCCGATCGATGTGGTGATTCCGATTCCTTCGACGAGCCGGGTGGCGGCACAGGAGATTGCGACTCAGTTGAACCTTCCCTATCGCGATGCGCTGGTAAGGAACCGCTACGTAGGCAGGACGTTTATCATGCCCGGGCAGGCGCAGCGCAAGCAGTCAGTTCGCCGCAAGCTGAACCCCATTCCCAAGTTTTTTCAGGGAAAGAATGTGTTGCTTGTCGATGATTCGATCGTACGCGGCACGACGATTCGAGAGATTATCGCGATGGTGCGGGAACAGGGCGCGAAAGAAGTTTATGTTTGCTCGGCGTCGCCTCCGGTGCGATTTCCGAATGTGTACGGGATCGATATGCCGGCGCGGTCGGAGTTGATTGCCAGCGGAAGGAACGTGCAGGAACTCGCCAAGGATATTGGAGCCGACGAGCTGATCTATCAGGACCTGGAAGATTTGAAAGAGGCAATTATAGAAGCTGCACCCGGGCTCACACACTTCGACACGGCCATCTTCGATGGAAATTATGTCACCGGAGACATCACGGAAGAGTACCTCAACAAGCTGGAACAAAAACGGAACGACGCTGCCAAACACACAGAAGATGTCGCAAGCTACATCACGAGAAATCTCTCCGCGCACATTTGACGGCATGACGGTGCGGATGCTGCCCGGGCCTTCAGCGCTGACGGAGTTCGAGGCAGCGCGGATGGCCACTCGTCTGCGCGCCATCGACTCGAGCGTCACCGTAGTCGAGGCGTCGTATTTGTGCTTGCTGCTGCTGCGCAAAGACTCTGAGAGCAAAATTGACCACCAGAGACTGGCCGAATTGCTGGGCACGGGCGTGGAGAACACGGCGGGTCAGTGTGTGTGGATTGCGCCGCGCGTGGGAACGCAATCTCCTTGGTCAAGCAAGGCGACCGACATTCTGCACAATACGGGCTTTGGGGCGATTGAGCGGATCGAGCGCGCGCGCGTGGTGAGCATCGTTTCTTCCGGCGCAGTCGATCTTCGGGCGCTGGCCGGGACGTTGCACGATCGCATGACCGAGAGTGTGTTTTTCTCAAGCTCAGATGAGTTGCAGGCATTGTTTGCGCCGCGGGAACAGAAGGCGCTAGGGCATATCGACGTACTCGGCCGGGGAGCGGCGGCGATTGCCGTGGCGGATCGCGAGCTTGGGCTCTCGCTCGCCACCGATGAGATCGAGTACCTGGTTGCGGAGTTTGCGCGGCTCAAGCGCAATCCCACCGACGTCGAGTTATATATGTTCGCCCAGGCCAACAGCGAACACTGCCGCCACAAAATCTTCAATGCAAGCTGGACGATCGACGGGGTGAAGCAGCCGCGATCGCTCTTTCAGATGATTCGCAATACCAATGAGGTGTCGGGCGAGAATGTGCTGTCGGCGTATCGCGACAATGCGGCGGTGATTCGCGGCGGGCGCGGCGGTAGGTTCTTTCCTGCACCGGCTGACGCGGCTTACGCATATCACGAAGAAGATATTCACATTTTGCTGAAGGTGGAGACGCACAATCATCCCACCGCGATATCGCCATGGCCGGGGGCGGCGACAGGATCGGGCGGCGAGATTCGCGATGAAGGGGCGACCGGGCGCGGAGCTAAACCCAAGGCGGGGTTGTGCGGATTTACGGTGTCGAATTTGAATCTGCCGCAAGCGCCGCAACCGTGGGAGCGAGCGTATGGGCGGCCCGCGCATATTGCTTCGCCGCTGGACATCATGATCGAAGGGCCGCTGGGCGCGGCAGCATATAACAACGAATACGGCAGGCCGGCGCTCGCTGGATACTTTCGCACCTATGAGCAAGCGAGCATGAACTCTGAAGGCGCGGTCTTCGGGTATCACAAGCCGATCATGCTGGCGGGCGGGCTGGGAAATATTCGCGCGGAGCATGTCGAGAAGGGTGCCATCAAGGCCGGCTATGCGCTGGTTGCATTGGGCGGCCCGGCGATGCTGATTGGGCTTGGCGGGGGCGCGGCTTCCAGCAGCGCGGGCAGCGGAAATACGGATCTGGACTTTGCTTCAGTGCAGCGCGATAACGCGGAGATGGAGCGTCGTGCGCAGGAGGTCATCGACCGCTGCTGGCAGCGGGGCGAAGCGAATCCGATTGCGTTTATTCACGATGTGGGCGCGGGTGGATTGTCGAATGCGTTTCCGGAGCTGATCAAGGACGGCGGCTGCGGCGGGAGTTTCGACTTGGATGCAATACCGCGTGGCGAGGCGGGAATGAGTCCGCTGGAGGCGTGGTGCAATGAGGCACAGGAACGCTATGTGCTGGCAATTGCGCCTGAGAATCTGCCTCAGTTTGAAGGAATCTGCGAGCGTGAGCGGTGTCCGTTTGCCGTGATTGGAACGGCGGAACAACAGCCTCATCTCACGCTCAGCGATAGCGCGGCATCCGCTGAGTCGGGCAAAGCTATCGATCTACCGTTGCACGTGCTCTTCGGAAAGCCGCCCAAGATGGAGCGCGGATTTACACGGACGAAGATTGCCGCCGCGCCGCTTGATCTTGCGGGCGTAACCATTTCGGATGCGGTAGAGCGGCTGCTACGGTTACCGGCGATTGCGTCGAAATCATTTTTAATTACGATTGGAGATCGCAGCATTACGGGAATTGTGGTGCAGGACCAGATGGTGGGGCCGTGGCAGGTTCCTGTAGCCGACTGCGCGGTTACGCTGGGCGCATACGACTCTTTGTGGGGCGAGGCCATGGCCATCGGCGAGAGAACGCCGCTGGCGGTGATCGATGCAGCAGCGTCGGCGCGCATGGCCGTGGGTGAGGTAATCACCAACCTGGCGGGAGTTGCCATTGGCTACGAGCAGGTTGGAAAGCTCGGCGACATCAAGCTCTCGGCAAACTGGATGGCGGCGGCCGGCGAGGGGCAGGAGGATCAAAAGCTCTTCGACGCTGTTCATGCGGTTGGAATGGAGTTTTGCCCGGCGCTGGGAATGACGATTCCGGTGGGCAAAGACTCGATGTCCATGAAGACGAAGTGGAATGGTGAAGGCGGCGAGACAAAAACTGTGCTCTCGCCGCTGTCGCTCGTCGTGTCGGGATTTGCGCCGGTCAGCGATGTGCGCCGGACACTGACGCCGCAGTTGTGCGAAGAAGATGCATCGCTGATCCTGATTGATCTTGGCCAGGGAAAAAACCGTCTTGGCGGATCGTGTCTAGCGCAGGTGTACGGACAGGTTGGAGATGAGGTTCCGGACGCGCCCGCAGCTGAGGCGATGAAGGCGTTCTTCGATGCGATTCAGCAGCTCAGTCGCGAGGGAAAGCTGCTGGCCTATCACGACCGCAGCGATGGCGGATTGTTCGTGACGCTGGCGGAGATGGCCTTTGCCGGACGGATGGGGCTGGAGGTTGATTTGCCGGTTGCGAGCCTGGGAGAGCTGTTCAGCGAAGAGCTGGGCGCGGTGGTGCAGGTTGCGGGGAAGGACGTCGCAAACGTGATTGCGCTGTTCAATACTGCCGACATTGCGGCACGGGTGGTAGGACGTGGCGCGCCGGGCAACGAATTCGTGATTCGCGGCGGCGGCAAGGTTGCGTATCGCAACACGCGCACCGCGCTGCATAAGATGTGGGCGGAGACGAGTTTTCATATCCAGTCTCTGCGCGATAATCCGGAGAGCGCGTGGCAAGAGTTCTCGCTGCTCGAAGATGCCGAGCGGCCCGGACTGTTTGTGAGCGTGCCGTTCGATAGGTCAGAACGGGTAAGCGCGCCGTTTGTGCATACAGCGCGGCCGCGGGTTGCCATTCTGCGTGAGCAGGGCGTGAATGGGCAGGTGGAGATGGCCGCAGCCTTTGATCGCGCGGGCTTTGCTGCTATCGATGTGCATATGAGCGATCTGCTCACCAGGCGTGTGAACCTTGCGGAGTTCAAAGGGCTGGCTGCGTGCGGCGGATTCTCTTATGGCGACGTGCTGGGCGGGGGCAGCGGGTGGGCGAAAACCATCCTCTTTAATGACCGGCTGAAGGAGATGTTCACGGAGTTCTTTGCACGCCCGGATAGCTTTGCGCTGGGCGTCTGCAATGGCTGCCAGATGATGTCACAACTGCGCGAGATCATTCCGGGAGCCAGGAGCTGGCCACGCTTCGGACGCAATGTGTCTGCGCGGTTCGAGGCGCGGCTGTGCATGGTGGAGATTCAGGAGTCTCCTTCGCTGTTTTTCGCGGGCATGGCCGGGGCGCGCATTCCCATCGTGACTGCGCATGGCGAGGGCCATGTGAGCGGCATCGCGGCGGACTCTCGGGTTGTGCTGCGCTACATTGATACGTATGGCAAAGTCACCGAACATTACCCGCTGAACCCCAGCGGCTCCGTGCAGGGCGTTGCCGGATTGAGCAGCGCCGATGGGCGCGCGCTGATTGTGATGCCGCATCCCGAACGCGTCTTTCTGGGCGTGCAGCACACCTGGGTGCGGGACAAAATGCGCGAACCGAAAGACAGCCCGTGGCAGCGGATGTTTGACAATGCGCGCAAGTGGGTCGGGTAGGAGAGAGCGTGAGTTCAAAGGTGGATTACAAGTCCGCGGGAGTGGACATTGAGGCCGGTAACGAGGCGGTGCGGCGCATCAAGTCGCATGTGGCTGCAACCCACAAGCAACATGCCTCGGCGGTGCTCACCGGGTTGGGCTCCTTTGGTTCGCTCTTTGCACTGGGCGATGCGCTGAAGGGAATGAAGGACCCGGTGATGGTGCAGAGCACGGACGGTGTTGGCACCAAGAGTAAGGTGACGGTGTTGGCCGGCCGTTATGAAGAACTGGGCCGCGACCTGGTCGCCGCCGTCGCGGGAGACATCGTGGTAATGGGAGCGACGCCGCTTACGTTTCTGGATTACTTGGGCTTTCACAAGACGGAGCCGGAGATTGTCGAGGCGCTGGTGCGCGGGATGAGCGCCGCGTGCATCGAGGCCGGAATCGCGCTGGTGGGCGGAGAAACAGCAGAGATGCCCTCGGTGTATGCGGAGGGCGATCTGGATGTGGTTGGCTTTGTGACCGGCGTGGTTGATCGCGAGCGTTTGCTGACGGGAGCGAACATCGTGGCGGGCGATGTGCTGTACGCGATCAACTCCAGCGGCCTGCACACGAACGGGTTTTCGCTGGCGCGCAAGCTGATCTTCGAGATCGGCGGCTATGCGATTGATGCGCGGCCCGAGGAGCTTGCGGGACAATCGATAGCGGATGCGCTGCTCGCGCCCCATACAAACTATGTTGCTCCAGTGAGGAGCATTCTCAGCGCCGGAATTCCGGTGAAAGGCATGGCGCATATTACCGGCGGCGGATTGGTGGAAAATGTGCCGCGCATTTTGCCGGACGGGCTGGGCGTTGTGATTGATCGCGCGACCTGGACGCCGCAGCCGATCTTCGTGCTGATGCAGCGGCTGGGAAATATCGACGATCTTGAGATGCATCGCACCTTCAACATGGGCGTTGGATTGGTGCTGATTGGCCCGCCGGGGTTACAGAGTAAGTTGGCGGCCGCGATTGCGAGCTATCCCGCGCTGTGCGTCTGGGAGTTGGGACGCGTGGTGGCGAATGCATCCGGAGTGCGTTTTGGCGAGGTGAATTGAAATGGATCGAAAAGTGCTGCTCGATGCGATTCCACACTGCCTGACGGCGACCGATCTGCCGCTCAAGGCGAAGTACGCGGGCAAAGTGCGCGACACGTATGAGACAGGCGATGGACGCCTGCTGCTGGTGACGACCGACCGGCAGAGCGGCTTCGATCGCCTGCTGGGCGCGATTCCATTCAAGGGGCAAGTGCTGAATCGCACCTCTCTGTATTGGTTTGAGCAGACGCGCGACATTGTCGGCAACCATGTGATTTCGAGTCCCCATGCGAATGCGTTGATTGCGCGCAAATGCACGGTGCTACCCATCGAGTTTGTGGTGCGCGGGTATATGACAGGATCGACCGACACATCGATCTGGACACAGTACCAGAAGGGCGTGCGGAATTATTGCGGCCATGCGCTGCCCGAGGGCATGAAGAAGAACGAGCGGCTAGCGAAGAACATCGTCACGCCGACAACCAAGGAGACGACCCACGACCGGCCGGTCACGGCGGAGGAGATCGTCGCCGAGGGCTGGCTGACGGCGGAGCAGTGGGAGTTTACATCGGCCAAGACACTCGAGCTGTTTGCATTCGGACAGAAGATTGCGGCCAGCCGCGGACTGATCCTGGTGGATACGAAGTATGAGTTTGGCGTGGCGAGCGACGGCGAGATTCTGTTGATCGATGAGATTCATACTCCGGATTCGAGCCGGTACTGGCTGGCTGACAGCTACGAGGAGCGGCTGGCGGCTGGGCAGGAGCCCAACATGATCGACAAGGAGTTCTTCCGGCTGTGGTTCCGCGAGCGCTGCGATCCGTATAAGGACGCCGTGCTGCCGACGCCGCCGGACGATCTGATCGCGGAGCTTGCGGCGCGATACATTCAACTGTTTGAGAAGATTACGGGAACGGCATTTGAGCCGGATCTGCGGCCGCTGGAAGCAACCGTGCTAGCAAGTTTAACGAGATGAGCGAGACGATTCTCATCGTTGGTTCGGGGGCGCGCGAGCATGCGATTGCGGCAGCACTCGAGCGCTCGCCGCAGCGGCCGAAGCTGGCGTGCTTCAGCGGCGCGCGGAATCCGGGCATTGCGAACCTGTGCTCCGCTTATGGCATTGGGAGCATTACAAACCCAGTGGAAGTCGCCGCGTTCGCCCGCGAGCATCATGCAACCATGGCCGTGATCGGTCCGGAGGCTCCGCTGGCGGCTGGAGTTGCGGACGCGCTGTGGGCGGTGAAGGTTCCTGTCGTTGGCCCTACACAGACCCTGGCGCGCATCGAGTCGAGCAAAGGCTTCACGCGCGAGTTGCTGGCCAAGTACAAGATTCCGGGCAATCCATTCTTTCAGCGTTTCAACTCTCTTGAAGGGATCGAGGAAGTTTTCGCACGCTATCCGAACCGGCATGTCATCAAGGACGATGGACTGGCTGGCGGAAAGGGCGTAAAGGTCTGCGGCGATCATCTGCTCTCACTGGAAGACAGCTTTGCGTACTGCCGGGAGCTTGTTTCTCGCGGGCATCCGTTTGTCGTCGAAGAGAAGGTCGAGGGCGAAGAGTTTTCGCTGATGAGTTTCTGCGATGGCAAGACCTTGCGGCACATGCCCGCGGTGCAGGACCACAAGCGCGCGTACGAGGGCGACAAAGGACCGAATACGGGCGGCATGGGAACGTACACGGACGCCGACCATAAACTGCCATTTTTGGAGGATGCTGACATTGCATCGGCACAGGAGATTAATCAACAAGTTGCCGCGGCATTGGCCGAGGAGTGCGGCGCGCCATACCGGGGAATACTTTATGGTGGATTCATGGCCACAAAGGACGGTGTGAAGCTGATCGAATACAACGCCCGCTTCGGCGACCCTGAATCGCTCAATCTGTTGCCGTTGCTGGAGACGGATTTTGCGGAGATTTGCCGCGCCATCGTGGAGAGGAAGCTGACTGACTGCGTGGTGAGTTTCGCGCCCAAGGCCAGCGTCTGCAAGTACATCGTGCCCGAAGGCTATCCGGACAATCCGCGCAAGGGCGATGCAGTTCTGCTTCCAGAGGAGTTGCCCCAGGGAGTCACGATGTACCTGAGCGCCGTCGATGTGAAGGATGGAAAGTTGATAGCGACCGGCTCGCGCACGCTTGCGGTTGTCGGAACAGCCGCGACAATTGCCGGGGCGGAGGCGGTGTGCGAACGTGTCGTGCATCAGATTCCAGGGCCGTTCTTCCATCGCGCGGATATTGGAACCGCGCCGTCCATTGCCCGGCGCGTGGAGCACATGAAAGCGGTGCGATCGGCATGAGCTTGAAGGTTGGCGTTCTTGGCTCAACTCGCGGATCGGCGCTGCAAGGGGTTCTCGATGCCATCGCGGCGAGCACGCTGGATGTCGAGATCGTGCTGGTGGTGTCAGACAAGAAGACTGCTCCGATCCTTGAGAGGGCGGCAAGGCATGGTGTTCGCGCGCTGTTCATCGATCCGGCAGGATTGAAGCGCGAGGCCTATGACCATCAGGTGAGCGAGGCGTTGCGCGAGGCTGGAGCGGAGTTGGTGCTGATGGTTGGCTACATGCGCATCGTGTCTGAAGAGTTTGTAAATACGTGGCGGGGAAGGCTGTTGAATGTTCATCCGTCGCTGCTGCCAGCCTTTGGCGGGTTGATGAACCTGAAAGTGCATGAAGCGGTGCTGGCCGCCGGCGTCAGCGAGACAGGGTGTACGATTCACCAGGTCACCGAAGAAGTCGATGGCGGCCCGATTGTGTTGCAGAAGCGTTGCCCGGTGCTGACGGGAGATACCGCGGAGATGTTGAAGAGCCGCGTACAGGCGCTGGAGCAAGCCGCTTTTGTGGAGGTGTTGCAGGGTTGGAGGAGATGATGGCGGAAGCAAAGAAAAGAGTCGACGTTGGAATCATTATGGGATCGAAGTCCGATTGGCCGGCGATGGAAGCGGCAGCCAAAGTGCTCGACGAGCTAGGCATCGCGTATGAAGCGCAGGTGATCTCCGCGCACCGCACTCCTGACAAGACGTTGCAATACGCAGAAAGCGCAAATGCGCGCGGGCTGCGCGTGATTATTGCGGGAGCAGGCGGCGCGGCGCATTTGGCGGGATTTGTGGCGGCCAAAACGAGCCTGCCGGTGCTGGGCGTACCGATGAAGAGCAGCGCTCTGAATGGCCTTGACTCGCTGTTGTCGATGGTGCAGATGCCGGCGGGAATTCCGGTGGCGACGTTTGCCATTGGGGAGGCGGGCGCAAAGAATGCGGGGCTTTTTGCCGCGGCGATTCTGGCGCTGGAAGATATGGCGATCGCACAACGGCTGGAGAAGTTTCGCAGCAGGCAGACAGAGACGGTCTTGAAAGGCTCAGATCCGCGCGCATGACAGCATCATCGAGGCAGCGTTACAGCGACTACTCTGTTCGTAATTGCCCTGGAGATTATTCAGGCCGCTTTATTCTACCGTCAGCACAAGTTTGCCGAAGTGCGCGGCTTTTTCCATGCGAGCCATAACTTCGCGGGCCTGGGACCAGGGAAAAATCTCTGCAACGGGGTGCATCCTGGTCAGGGTAATAGCCTTGTTCATCTCCTCGAAATCCTTGCGCGAACCTACGTAGACGCCTTGAATGCGTGCCTGTTTGTGGAGGATGAGAGGCAGCGGCAGCGGCTCTGCATTTCCGGCAAGCACGCCGATCTGGGCGATGACGCCGCCCATGCGAATTGCGCTGAGCGAGCGGGGCAGCGTGCCCACTCCGCCGACCTCGATTACCAGGTCCACACCCTCGCCGCCGGTCTGCTCCAGCGCCCAGCGATCCCAGGCGGGGTTTTCGCGGTAGTTGAGGCCGGCATCCAGGCCCAGCGAGCAGGCGCGTTCCAGTTTGACCGCAGAGCCGCTGATGCCCAACACACGCACGCCCATCATCCGCGCCAGTTGCAAGGCAAAGATAGAGACCCCGCCGGTTCCCAGAATCAAAACCGTTGATCCCGGTTTCAGACGGCCGGCAGCCAGCGCATTCCAGGCGGTGACGGCGGCGCATGGCAGCGTGGCCGCCTCCGCGAGGCTGAGATGCTCGGGCAGCCGCACCAGGCCGGTATCCCTGAGGACGACGTACTCGGCCAACATGCCGTCGATGTCGCCGCCCAGCGCGCCTTTGGCCTTGGCCGGGGTGAGCGGGCCGTCCAGCCAGTTCTGCATGAAGATGCCGGCCACTAGGTCGCCCGGCTTCCATCGGATCACGCCTTCGCCGACAGCGGCAACTTCGCCCGCACCGTCGGAGCAGGGAATGCGCGGCAGCTTCAGCTTGGGGTTGTAGAGCCCCTTCACCATCAGCAGATCGCGATAGTTGAGGGAAACCGCATGGACGCGAACCAACACTTCGCCAGGACCCGGTTGAGGAGTGGGACGCTCCACAAGCTCCAGGGAATCAATGCCAAACGATGAAAACTGCCAAACGTGCATGGAGAATCCTCCAGCGTACGCGCTATGCCGAGCGGTGTAAGAGTAAGGAGTTAGCCTGTTGCACCGTGGTCAGCACCACGCGCGAAATATTCACATGCTCGGGACGGCTCGCTGCCCAGACGATCGTCTCGGCAACATCTTCCGCAACGAGCGGCTTGATGTTCTGGTAAACCTTGGCGGCGCGCTCCTGATCGCCATGGAAGCGCACCAGGCTGAAGTCTGTCTCCACCATGCCGGGATCCACGCTGGTGACGCGAATCGGCGTGCCCAGCACATCTATGCGCAGGCCGTCGTTGATGGAGCGCTCGGCGGCTTTGCTGGCGCAGTAGACCGCGCCGTTGGGATAAGTCATCTCGCCGGCCGTCGAACCCAAGTTGATTACGTGGCCGCGGCCCCGTTCCACCATTCCCGGCACCACGGCGCGGGTAACGTAAAGCAGGCCCTTCACATTGGTGTCGATCATCTCTTCCCAGTCGTCGATGTTGCCCTGATAGAGCTTTTCGAGTCCGCGGCTGAGGCCGGCGTTGTTGACCAGAATGTCAATGGCGGCCCACTCCGCGGGCAGCTTCTCGATGGCCTGCTTGACGGCGTTGCGGTTGCGCACATCGAGGCTGAAGGTGTGAACGGCCTGAGCGCCACGCTGGAGAGCGGCATCGGCAACGGCGGCGAGCTTGTCGATGCGGCGTGCGGCCAGCAGCAGGCGCGCTCCCTCGGCGGCAAAAGCGAGAGCAGTGGCCGCGCCAATGCCCGACGAGGCTCCGGTAACGAAAACAATCTTTCCCTTGAGAGTCATGGTTCTATCCTAATCAACCATTGCCGGATTTTGCACGCCGCTGCGCCATGCGGTATTGTCCCACTGCCCAATCCTCGCCGCCGAGGCCGGATTGCTGAGCCTGAGCAAAGATCTTGGCCAGATTGTCAGCGAAGCTGAGAGTGGTTTGGCGGCTGGCGGCAGCCTCGCGGAGAAGCCGCAGGTCTTTGGCTCCCAGCTCGATAGTTGCGCCCACATGTTCCGGCGGATTGAGCATGACGTTAGCGTAGGCCGCGTAAAAGGGCGACTGGAAGAGCGCGCTGTTGACGGTTTCGATGAATACGGCCGGCGCGATGCCCTGAGACTCGGCAAAGACAAAGGATTCGCTCAGCGCGTGGATCATCGCGGTAATAAGGAAGTTGCCGCCGAGCTTGAGAGCGTGCGCCATGCGCGGCTGCGGGCCGATGACGGAGAGGCCGCGGCTGAGCGGGACGAGCAGCGGACGCGCTTGCTGAATGGCCGACTCCGCTCCGGCGGCGACGATCCACAGGCGACCCTCTTCGGCGACGTTGGGACGCCCGAAGACCGGCGCGGCGACAAAGGCCTGGCCGCGGCGAGCGTGTTCGGCGGTGAGGCGCTCGGAGAGCGCGACGCTGATGGTGCTCATGGCAATGTGCAGCGCGCCGGGACGCAACGCATTGAGTACGCCTTCCGGGCCGAAGAGGACAGCTTCGTTGGCCGCATCGTCGAAGAGCATAGTGAGAACCACTTCGGCTGTGCGGACGGCTTCGGCAGGCGTGGAGGCGACGGTCGCGCCTTGAGCGGCCAGCGCATCGGCCCGCTCACGCGTGCGATTCCAGACAGTGACGTCATAGCCTGCTGCGAGCAACCGTCGCGCCATCGGCGCGCCCATTTTGCCCAAGCCCAGAAATGCAATCTTCATGGTGAATACTCCTCCGATTCTGCCTATGAGAAAGAATAGAGCTTCGGAGCTTGGAGCGGAAAAGGACTACACCAGAAGCCAGCTTTGCTGAAATTATGGAATTCCACAGGTTTGCAGTGTGCTAATTATCGCGCAGAATTTGTTTGGAAGTTGTTGATTCTATGTGTGTTCGATAAGATTCCAGCGTTTATATGAACGAAAAAGCGGAAATAATCTGCAAGGTTTAAAAATATTGAGGGGGGGTAGGGGGGTGGGGGTGCCCTTTGGGCAGGGAATAGGGACTAGCCACCCCATCGAGCAAAGATCGCTCGCCGGGGACCCCGGCAGGGAATAGGGAATAGGAAAAACATCGCGGCTCTGGAGAGTGTTCATGCTTAGATTGTGCGCCAAGGGAGGGTAATTATCTGCAAAGATTTGCTTAATTAAATTGACTGCTGAAATCGTGATTTCCGACCCTTGAATTAATGCAATTCAAAGAGCGGACATTCAAACTCGACCTAATGACAACTTGAACCTTTCCAAGTGAGAGACCATCATGATACTCTGCCAAATTATGACGGAGCCAAAGGCAAACAATGACTTATATCTCGTCGTTATTCCGGCGATTCACATCAACGATCAGAATTTCGGATACACCGAACAAATCCTGACCCTACTGCCTGGTTCGGAGCTCGCTACGCCATTTTTTCCGGACGAAGTGAACCACTATATACTCATGTTCAAAAACCGAACAAAACACCTCACAGGAGGCCACGTCACTGGCTATGATCTCGTAGAAGAGATGCGCGACGATGGGCGTGTGATCGTACGGGTGACGCAGAATGTCCGATAGCTTAAAAACGACCACTCGTCCAAAGAGGATAGGAGAAGGCTACTCACCAGCACGACTGACCCCTGACGAATTTCGACAACTCAGCGAGATTTTCAAGGCATGGATTGACAGCTCAAACCTAAAGTGGTGGATTATCGCGGCCGGAATTGGAGCCATCCTTGAAGGTCTTCATATTATCTGGCTGGCACTGAGGTATATTTTACGTTTCTAGTATTATGTTTCAAATAATTAATCCTACTCTATGGATTCTATGATGATGAGGCGTCAACGACGATAATCTCAGTGAACGGGAACTTTCTTGGGGCGGCGCATTTGTTTGAACTCCGCGACCAATTCGTCTTCGTCCACTTCGGCCAGCGTAGCGGCGAGCCGGTCAGCGGCGGCCCGGAGTTCGCCCAGATCAGCTGACTTGATTTGCTTTCGTGGCGTTGGGACATAAACGCCTAGAGTTTCACCACGGCGCGTAACGGCTACGGGGGTATCGGACTCCAAATACCGCGAAATCTGTTCGCGGAACTCGCGCACTCCAACTTTGATCGCCGGCATTGTCTTCTCCATGCGTACACCTAAGTGTACACAATGCTGAATATAAATGCAAGTTATTCGCCGGCAGTGGAGGCGACTTCGCGCTGCCAGTCGGGGGCCTTGAGGAGTTCGCGGGGGCGGGGGCCGTCGGCGGGGCCGACCAGGCCGTCGTTCTCCATCATGTCGATGAGGTGAGCGGCGCGGCCGTAGCCGATTCTGAGGCGGCGCTGGAGGAGCGAGGTGGAGGCTTTGCGGGCTTCGAAGACCACGCGGACGGCGTCGTCGAAGAGGGGATCGTCTTCACTGCTTTCGGGATTGGCGCCGTCCTCGCCGGCACGCTCGTCCTTGGGGGCATCGAGGAAGCTCTGGACGTATTCGGCGTCTCCCTGCGCCTTCCAGAAATCGACGACCGCGGCAACTTCCTTTTCAGTGACCAGCGGCGCGTGCAGGCGCAGGAGGCGGCTGGTTCGCGGCTGCAAAAAGAGCATGTCGCCGCGGCCCAGCAAAGCTTCAGCGCCGTTGGAATCGATGATGGTGCGCGAATCGACCTTGGTGGCCAGGCGGAAGCTGATGCGGGTGGGGATGTTGGCCTTGATGAGTCCGGTGACGACGTCCACGCTGGGGCGCTGCGTGGCCAGGATGAGATGAATGCCGGCGGCGCGAGACATCTGCGCGAGGCGCTTGACGGATTCTTCGACGTTGATGCGATCGAGCATCATCAGGTCGGCGAGCTCGTCGATGATGATGATGATGTAGGGCAGCGGACCCTCTTCATCAGCCTCGGCGAAGAGCGAGGGCGTGGAGCTTTCGAAGAGCTTGTTGTACTGGTCGATGTGGCGCAGGCGGTGCGCGGCCAGCAGCTTAAGGCGGCGATCCATTTCGCGGACGGCATTGCGGAGGGCGTTGGCGGCCAGCTTGGGCTCGGTGATGATGGGCGTGAAGAGGTGGGGAATGCCTTCGTAGATGCCCAGCTCGACGCGCTTGGGATCGACAAGGATGAGACGGACCTGCGCAGGGGTGGCGCGATAGAGCAGGCTCATGATCATGGCGTTGATGGCCACGGATTTGCCGCTTCCGGTGGAGCCGGCGATGAGCACGTGGGGCATTTCGGCCAGGTCGGCGGTGCGGATGAGGCCGTTGATGTCTTTGCCCATGGCGATGGTGAGGCGCGATTTGGCTTTGCGGAATTCTTCTGACTCGATGCAGTCGCGCAGGTGAATGGTCTCGCGGCGATGGTTGGGCACCTGAATGCCGACGGTGTTCTTGCCGGGCATGCGCTCGATGAGGATGGATTCAGCGCGCATGGCGAGGCAAAGATCATCGTCGAGTCCGGTGACGCGGGAGTATTTGACGCCGGCCTCGGGCTTGAACTCATAAGTGGTGACCATGGGTCCGGGATTGATCTGGACGACCTGGCCGCGAACGTCGAACTCGTCGTATTTTTCGACCAGCACGCGGGCCTCTTCGCGCAGTTCGTCTTCGCGAACGATCTGTGGGCCCTCGCCGGGGTTGAGCAGAGTGCTGGGCGGCAGCTTGAAGCCGCTGATATTTTTGGGCGCGACGGCGGCATGGCGCACGTTGGCATCGGCGCGTTCGTGGATAGCTATCTCCGCGGCGGGCCGCGGCGCAGCGGGCACAAATGCGGGAGGGACGGCGGGAGGCTCAAAGCGACCGGCTGCCGGGAGTGAAGTTTCTGGCAGGGGCTGCGCGGGAGCCGGCTGCGTGGTTTCCGCCTGCTCCGCTGGCGGGAGAGGCTCCGCTTGCGCAGGTGAGTGCTCATGGAAGGATCGTTCCCAAACGCTGGGCCTGTGCAGCAGACGCGGACCGGCGGCTTCAGCTTCTTCCGGCTTGATATCGACGCGCCCATAGGCGGGAATGTCCTCGGGGTCTGTCTTGGCGGCAGCGCGGCGGCGGAAGAGGCGGGCAAAGAAGCCGGGATGAGCGTCGTGTGACGCTTCTTCAAAATGCGCGACCGGCGCGGGCTCAGGAACAACGCGCGGCGGGACGAGTTGCGGACCCGTCGCCGGATATTGTTCCCGCTCGAGCCGGAACTCTTTTTCGGCGAGGCGCGCTTCCCGGCGTTCGGCGCGCTCCTCGCGCCAGTTGCGCCAGCGGTCGCGCAGGGAGACGAGGTTGCGCCAGCGGGCCTGGATGATGTCGAAGACGGTGGAGAAGAAGATAGCCGAGGCAAGGCAGATTCCCGCGACGGCCAGCACTCCGGCCACCAGCAAGGCGCCTTTGAAATTCAAATAGCGGACCAGAAGTTCGGCCATGAGCGGACCCGCGGCTCCCGCGACGGGCCTACCCTGCCAGAGCAAGCGCCAGGGCAACAGCGCCAGAACGGCAGGCGTAAAGGCCAGAGCGAGCAGAGCGCCCAGCCAGCGCAGCCAGGCCAGGCCGCCGGGACGCGAACGCATCCAGGTCCATCCCAGCCCGCAGAGCCACAGAGGTAGGAAGAAGGCGGTCACTCCGAGAGACTGGAGCAGCAGGTCGCTGAGCGATGCGCCGAAGATGCCGATCCAGTTGCGCACGGCGTCGGGGCCGGTGACGCCGGAGGCGGTATTCCACGAGGGGTCGGTCGCATGATAGGAGGCCAGCGCAAGCAGGACAAGCGTCGCGGCCAACACCAGCACCAGTCCCAGAAAGATGTTCAGGGGCCGATTACGCGTCGGCGCTAAGACAATGCGAAGGGGTGTCATGACAAGGGCGCTCCGTCTCGATGGACCCTCTGGAAAGCTGCCGCGAGCTATCGGTGGAGCGGACGAAGACTCCCAGAGCAGTTCTTATTATCAGCGTTGGGAAAGCGGGTTTTGTGCAAAACACGGCAGGGGGAACCACGGTGTGGACCCCCGGCGGAGATTGCGTTGCACGCTGTTCAATTCCCCAGATATTTTGTTCCCCACAACAGCAGCGCCGTGCCCAGCAGAATGCGGTAGATGGCGAACATGGTAAAGCCGTGTTTGCGCACCCAGTGAAGGAACCATTCGACGACACCCAGGGCAACGATGAAGGAGACAACGAAGCCGATGAGGAGCACAATCCAGTTCTCGGTGGTCATGACTACGTGGGCGGCAGCGCCGTGGCTGGGGTGGATTTCCTTGAAGAGGTCATAGCAGGTGGCGGCGATCATGGTGGGAATACACAGCAGGAAACTGAACTCGAGGGCAGTAGGGCGATCGAGTCCGGCGAGCTGGCCGGCGGCGATGGTGGACATGGAGCGCGAGGTTCCCGGAAAAACAGCCGAGAGCGCCTGGCAGAGGCCGACCCAGATGGCCTGCGGGAGAGACATGTCTTCAACATGGGTGGTAATGGCCTTGCGGCGGGCTGCCCAGGCATCGATTATCCACATTACGATGCCGCCGATGAGCAGCGCCCAGGCAATCCGGTCAAGATGCTTCAGATTTTCCTCGCTTAATTTGCGCAGCAGGAGCGAGGGCGCCGAGGTGAAGGCAAAAGCGATCAGAGTGAACGAGATGGGGTGGGTGAGCCAGTTGCGGTCGCCTCGATCCCCCTTGGGAAAGGTGCGGATAAAGCCTGCAATGCGGCGCGCAAAGAGGAGAGCCAGCGCCAGGATTGCGCCCGACTGAATGACGACAGAGTACATGCTCCAATACGCGTCATCGAGCGAAATGTGCATCAAGGCTTGTGTGATGCGCAGGTGCGCCGTGGAGCTGACCGGGAGAAACTCGGTCAGTCCTTCGACAATGCCCAGGATGATGGACTGAATGTATACGTTCAAGAGGCCTCCGGGGGGGTGCGTTATTCGCGGTCGATGCCGTAGACGGGAACACCCTCATCTAATTTGAACACGAGCGCCGCGGCCCGGGCTGTGAAATCCGACTGAGGGAATTTTTCCTTGAGCCGGGCGGCCAACTCTTTGGCGTGCGCGTGGGTGGCGTTGCTCTTGCTGTCATTGCCGTCGGCGGCGTACATGTCGGTGAGCACGGCCTGGCGGTATACAGCCTGATAGAGAGCCTGCGCGGTCCGCGGCCCGTCGGGAACTTCGGCGGCATACTTCTCGTAGGCCTCCGACTCCTTCTCGGGGCACTTGGGCGAACCCTGCCAGTCGCCGCAGAGCTTGTTTTCAACGAGCGTGAAGGCGGCCAGATCGGCGGGGCGGGTGTGCGGATATAGCTTGATGACTTTCTTTAGTTCGTCCTCGTCCATCTGGTCGCGCAGGTAGGGTTCGCGTTCACGGGCGGAAGGGCGCGAGGAGGCGTCGGCCTTCTGCAACTGCCAGAGGATGTCGGCGGCTCGCCAGGAGGCTTCGGGAACCAGGGGCGATTTGGGGAACATCTCGACCAGGCGGCGGTAGAGCAGGCGCGCGCTCTGCGCGGCGTTGACGGGGCCGCGAGGGTCAGAGGCCAGCGACTCCTGATTGGCTGCCTCGCCCATCAGGATCAGGTCGCCGCCGGGCGTGGTCTCAATGACTACACCTTTGGCCTCGATCCAGCCGGAGATGGGCGGCGTGATCTCGTCGTGACCGATGAGCGGGGCATCTCTCTTGCGCTCTTCCTGAATGTCGGTGTTGGCGTAGACGCGCAGCCAGGGGCCGCTGTGCTCGGCAACCACCAACTCACGGCCGATTTGTACACGGTCAACCTTCTCCGAGGAGGTGTCGGGCGCAACGTAGAGCCAGGTGACGCGCAGAGCCGTGGCGCGCGGGCCGGCCAAAGGCTTTTCCAGTTGCGGCTGCTTCTTGTCGGCAAGTGCGGACAGGGCGCTGGCCAGAGCAAGAGCGAGCGCGAAGGCGCGGAGAGCGAGGGTGCGAGGATTCTTCACAGAGAAAATCATAGAACAGAGTACAGGGTGCAAGGATCAGAGATCAGGGAATAGCTAACCCTAGTTTGTCACATAAGTTAGACGCCGGATTTTCAGGATTCGGTAAGTACCTGGGCCAGCAATTCCGGGGCAACATTGCCGCCGCTGACGATGGCTACGGCCTTGGTGTAACTCGGCAGCTCGGCGGCGTGGAAGAGCAGGGCTGCCGTGGCCACGGCTCCGCTGGGCTCGGGAACCAGGCGCGTGGCAGCGACGATGGCGCGCATGGCGGCGCGAATCTCCGCCTCGGTGACGGTGAGAACGCCGTCTACAAAGGCCTGGATGTGGGCAAAGTTTCGCACGCCGACGCTCTGGGTGCGTAACCCATCCGCAATGGTCCGGCTGACGAGCTCGGCTTCCCAGGTGACGATGGAGCCGGCGCGGAAGCTTTCCGCGGTGTCGCCGGCCAGCTCCGGCTCGACGCCGAAGACCTTGGCCTGGGGGCGCAACTGCTTGACCGCAGCTGCCACGCCGCTCAGCAGGCCGCCGCCGGAGACAGGCGAAAGAACCAGGTCCACGTCAGGGAGGGCTTCGATAATCTCTAAACCGCAGGTAGCCTGGCCGGTGATGATCTGCTGGTCGTCGTAGGGCGGCACGACCACATAGCCGTGCTCGCGGACTAGCCGCTCGGCCATGGCCAGGCGCTCGCTGGAGGCAACGCCTACATCGACGACCTCCGCTCCCAGCGCCAGAGTGCCAGCGCGCTTGATAGCGGGGGCGTTGGAGGGCATGACGATGACCGCTTTAGCGCCGACTTCACGCGCCACGTAGGCCACGGCCTGCGCGTGGTTACCGCTGGAGTAGGTGATGACGCCGCTGTGAATCTCGTCGGGAGTAAGCTGCAGAATTTTGTTAGCCGCGCCGCGCATTTTGAAGGCGCCAATGGGCTGAAGGCTCTCTGCCTTGAGCCAGATTCGCTTTTGGGTTCCGTGGCCGGAGAGGCCGGGGAAGGCGGCTTCGACCAGAGGGGTCTTGACGGCGATGGAGGCGATGCGGATGGCGGCAGCACGGATTTCGGCGAGGGTGACGAGTGGGTCGGCCATGGAATAAATACCTGATTAAGTGAGGTCTGCTGGATGAACGGCTTCAATGCCGTCGAAGCGCGCGAAGTCTTTCGGATTGAGAGTCAAAATCCGCCGGACGCCGTGGACCAACATAGCCGCCACAAGCCTGGTGTCGTACACCTGAACGCCGCAGACTCCATGCGCGACGAGGAGACGCCTCCACATGAAATGCACTTCGGGCGTGTCCGGCAGCATGTATATATCGCTCTCGAGAATCTGTGCGCACTGGTCCGCTTGCGAGGGAGAAAGTCCGTAGCCGTTCCTATCCGCGGGGCGCGTCAGTACGTTCCAAAACTCGCCAAGATTCTGCGAAGTGTAGCATGGGACGGCGTTTTGGCGGGCCAACTGCTCGATTGCGGCACTGACCATGCTGTGTTCAGCCACCTCGCGCCGCAGCCAGCGGATGAGGATGTTGGTGTCAAGCAGGTAAAGCTCTTCGGCCATCTACCAGCGATCCTCGTAATAGCTTTCGCGATTGTTCACTTCCAGAGGCAGGACAGGCAGGTTTTCAGAGCCGGCGGAGAGGCGCTCGGAAAGCGCGCGGACTTCCTCAACGGAGAGCGGCCGCGGCCGGGAGGCCACAACGGGCCGGCGCTCGCCCAGGACCTTTTGGGCGTACCTGCTCAGGTCCATCCCCAACAACCTAGCCTCGGCGGCAAGGCTGGCCGCAAGTTCCGGACTGATTTCGAGTTGAAGGGTCACAATAGCCTCCTGATCCCATTATCCGCCCAATATAGCGAAAAAAGATAGGCCAGCTTCTGAAAACTGGTCTGGAGACAACATCTACCTGAGCACTTGGCATTCTGATTCTATGCGACGTGATACAATGAATACATGTATTTATACGGAAGGTAATTATGGCTACGTCAATCAGACTTGATCCGGAGCTCTCACACCGGCTGCATCGATTGGCTGTGAAGACGGGACGCACCAAGGCTTTCTATCTGCGTGAGATGATTGAAGGCGGTATTACGGAGATGGAAGAGTATTATCTGGCCGCCGATACGCTCAAGCGGGTTCGCAAGGGGCAGGAGAAGGTGCATTCTGCGGCTTCGGTAAGGAAAGACCTTGGCCTGGACGATTGAGTACGCCGAGACCGCGAAGAAGCAACTGCGGAAGCTCGACAAGGCCGCAGCCCGACGCATTGTTGACTTCATTGATGAGCGCGTGGCTCCGAGCGATGATCCGCGTGGGATAGGCAAAGCACTGAGGGGGCCGTTGGGCGATCTTTGGCGCTATCGCGTAGGCGATTTTCGCGTTATTTGCGATATTCAGGACAAGGTGCTGACGGTTCTGGTTTTGCGCGTGGGCAATCGGCGGGAAGTGTATCGGTGAAGAATTTTCTGCATGGGCGTTAGTACCGATCTGCTCCCAAGTCCCCAAATGCGAGGGGTCACCCAGCTGCGGCGGCGCGGATTTAGTCAATGGAAACCAGTTAGTCTGCCATAATGTGATTATCTTCTTTCCAACATGCGAGGTGAAGAATGCCCTGGCCGTTCAGTTCCGGACCTAAATATGCTACTGCGATCACTCTCGAAGAAAAGCTCGAGTTACTGGCGCGGCTTGGATTTCGTTTGGAGGAACCTTTCAAAGTTGAGGACCTACTTACATCCTGGAACAGAGCGGTATTTGAGAAGCCTGGTTTTAATATGGTACTAGTAGGCCTCGGCATGACGGAGGAGTGTCCGCCATGGAGGAAACACTGCGCCAACATCTGGCATTTCGATACTGAATGTATTGAAAATGATGGAGCTTACGTTCGCATCGCAGAGCGGATGAAGAGTCTCGCTCAGGGCTCATTGCCGATCGAGAACATCCGCGATCACGTCGATGTTCGCAAGCGCATCGCGTGGTTAGAGTTCGACTTTCAAGGTGAACTTATCCATATCGATTGTCAAGTCAATGACGATTGGGTTGACACTGCGGTGTTTTCGCGCTTTGTCGAACTACTCGCTAAGTCCGATCCAAGCAAAAAAATCCTTCATTATGATACAGGTGGCCAGGACTGCATCCTGGCATGCGTGACCAATGAACAATTCAAAGAACTCAAGCGAGCAGGAATCGGATTCCAACTACTGGCCAGCTCGATGGTTGATTGAGTTGACCTGAGTACGAGGATAGCTCTCAGATTTCCAGAATCACCGGCATAATCATCGGCCTGCGTCCGGTGGTTTTCTGGATGAGGCGCTTGAGTTCGGCGCGAACCTTTTCCTTGACCATGCCGTAGTCGGATTTTTCCTCGGCGGTGAGGCCGTCGAGGGTTTTGAGGACCAGCTCGCGGGCCTGCTCGGTGATGTCCGCGCCGCCAAAGCCGCGCATCACCACCTCGGGCTGCTGCTCCACCTTGCCGGTGCGCTTGTTGATGGCCAAAACGGCCAGCACCACGCCGTCTTCGGAGAGAATGCGGCGGTCGCGCAGGACCAGGTCTTCGACCACATCGTTGAAGGAGCCGGAGTCGATGAGAACGCGGCCGGTGGTAATTTTTTCGGTCTTGCGAACGTCCTTGCTGTCCAGCTCAAGCACGTCTCCATCTTCGAGCACCACGGCGTGCTCGACGGCGCCGGTCTCCATGGCGATGCGCGAGTGGCGGCGCAGGTTGCCGTAGTTGCCGTGGATGGGAATAAAGTATTTGGGGCGGACAAGATTGATGAGCAGGCGCATCTCTTCCTGCGAGCCGTGGCCGCTGACGTGGATCAGGCCGTTGGAGCCGTTGTCGTAGATGACCTGGGCGTCGCGGCGATAAAGGTGGTCGATGACGCGGAAGATGCTCTTCTCATTGCCGGGGATGATGCGCGAGCTGAGCACCACGGTGTCGCCCGGCTCGATGCGGGCGTGCTTGTGGTTGTCAACGGCGGCGCGGCTGAGGGCGCTCATGGGCTCGCCCTGGGTGCCGCTGATGAGCAGCATCAACTGCTCGGGAGGGTAGTCGCGCAACTGGCCGGGATTGATAACCAGCCCTTGGGGAATCTCGATGTGGCCCAGGTCCTGCGCTATCTCGGTGGACTCCATCATGGAGCGGCCGATGACGGCCACCTTTCGATTATGCTTGCGGGCCAGGTCAAGGGCGATGCGGATGCGGTAGATGGATGAAGAGAAGCAGGTGAAGAAGAGTTTCTTTAGGGTACGCGAAAATATCTCGTCGAGGCGGGGAATGACGGCCGACTCCGAGGGCGTGTAGCCGGAGCGGTCAACATTGGTCGAGTCCTGCAGCAGGGCGAGGACGCCGCGCTTGCCGTACTCGGCAAAGGTGTGCAGGTCGAAGAGCTTGCCATCGAGCGGGGCGAGGTCGATCTTGAAGTCGCCTGAATGTATGATGATGCCGACCGGCGTTTCGATGGCCAGCGAGACGGCATCCACCAGGGAATGGGTGACATGGATCGGCTCGATGGTGAAGGGGCCGATGGTGAACTTTTCGCGGGGCACGATCTCGATCAGCTCGGTCTCATCGAGCAGCTGATTTTCTTCGAGGTTCCCCTCGACGTAGGCAAGGGTAAACTCGGTGGCGTAGACGGGTACCTTGATTTCGTTGAGAATCCAGGCCAGGCCGCCGATGTGGTCCATGTGGCCGTGGGTGAGGATGATGGCGCGCACATGCGCCTTGTTTTCGATGAGGTAGCTGATGTCGGGAACCACAACATCGACACCCAGCAACTCCGACTCCGGGAACATCAGCCCGGCGTCGATCACGATAATGTCGTCTTCCCAACGGAGCGCAAGGCAGTTCATGCCGAACTCGCCGAGTCCGCCCAGAGGAATGATTTTCAGTTTTTTGGTTTGCATCTGTCAGACTTGATGCTAACACTGATGGGCTATAGGGGAGTGGCTCATCCTGCTCAGTGGGCTCGATTTCAGCACTCAAAAGCGAGTGCGTTCCCCTCGCTCGGGCTTAGTTACTAGTCATTTCCGGGCAGCGCTATCCGGCTCTTTCCACCCGGCCAGGATGGAATCGACTCCGCCGGCTTTGAGATGCGCCACAAAATCCTTGTCGATGCCCTGCGTGTGCGCAACGAGCCAATTCTTGAGCTGATCCAGCACCTCGAGATATTCAGCCGATTCTCTGCCGCCCAGGAAGCGCGCCTGCAGCTTCAGAATCTGCTCAACCTTTTGGTCATGCTCCTTTTTGTGAGCAGGAGCTCCGCTGAAACCCGCTTCGGCAAGGAGTTGTTCTTCATGGGCAAAGTGGACGCGGGAGTAGGCGACAAGCTCATCAAAGATGCGTTCGAGCACCTTTCTGTCACTGCCTGCCATCAGTCCCTCATGCAGACTGTTGATGAGGATCGCCATTTTTTTATGGTCGTTATCCAGCATCTTTACGTCCACACTCATTTCATTTGTCCAGACAATAAACGGCATTCTCGACGGGTCCTTTCCCAATCCTGAGATGGTCTATCGCTCCATTGGTTGCGTTTGGAGCATCTTCCCGTTTCGTGCAGGCATTGCAAGCCGTGCCTCTATTCAAAAAGACTGAGCTGGTAACTGGCAAGGGCGGCAAATGGGGGAATCAAAGTTGCAAGCTGCCGCACAAGTTGATATTTTACCCGCCGAGGTGAATCAGCGCAGCAAGTCTTCAAGCGTAGTGCTTATGTCGGTCTTATCATCGCGATACTTTACGATCACCGGGGCATATAGGCTGAGGCCCCACTCTCGGCTCCGTTCATGGCCCTTGCCTTTGCTTACGGCGCGGGAACCGGGGACGACGACCGCATTCTGGGGGATGATGAGCGGCAACTGCTCGCTGGCGCGCAGGATTGTGCCATTGACAAGATCGAAGACCGGGGTTCCGCGGGTGAGGATGACGCCGGCGGCCAACACAGCTCCCTGGCGCACGATGCAGCCCTCGTAGACGCCGGAGTTGCCGCCCACCAACACGTCGTCCTCGATGATGACGGGGTTGGCGTTGACCGGTTCGAGCACACCACCGATCTGCGCGGCGGCGCTCAGATGGACGTGCCTGCCGATCTGGGCGCAGGAGCCGACCAGGGCGTGCGAATCCACCAGCGAGCCCTCGTCTACCCAGGCGCCAACATTGATGTACATGGGCGGCATGCAAACCACGCTGCTAGCCACGTAGGCTCCGGCGCGCACCGAAGAGCCGCCGGGAACCACGCGCACGCCGTCTCCTGAGCCAAAATGGCGCACCGGAAATGTGCTCTTGTCCACGAAGGAAAAGCCGGCGGCGGAAAACTCGGTGAGCACGCCCAGGCGAAAGCCCAGCAGGATGCCCTGCTTGACCCAGGCGTTTACGCTCCATCCGGAGGGTGCGGCGGCGTCGGGCGAGGCAGCGCGCACTTCACCGCTCTCCAGAGCCGCCCGCAACGATAGAAAAGCCCTCATGGAGGACTCGTCCCCGATGGCGGCGTGGCCCGCGGCAAAGTGACGCTCAATCGCGTTCTGTAATTGGGCGAGCGTCATTGTAGTTCGAGTTTATCAAGAGACAGGGAACAGGGTCGAGGGAATAGGGAATAGAAACATGAGATAAGCTTGGGCTTGACTTATGGGGGAGAATGGTTGTTCCATAAGCGCGAAGATTACAATTGACACCTTTCGAGGTTTTGGATCGTCTTTCCGGATGACGGAACTTGATGACGGGCAGATTCTGACGGCTGCGATCCTTCTTGTTACTGCAAAAGGGCCAATGAAGTGCCCTTTTTCACCGCGGCATGCATCCGCCTGATCGCATCCACAACCAGCGCGGGTTCATCCTGCTGAATCATGTGATTGCTGTTTTTCGCCACCATCAGGACACTATTGGTTGAGAGATCAGCCAGTCGCGCCTGGCCTACGCTCCAATTTTTCTCCAGCACCGCAAATGGCCCTGGAAAGGGTTGTCCGTGAGTGAGTACGATGACCGGCAGAGAGCCAAGGCTTCCCACGCTTTTGGAAGCTCTCATCGGTGCAGGAACACGCTCCAGAGAGGCAAGATCGTCACAGACAGCAGCATATTCCGACGGCTTTGTGAGCCAAAATCCAAAGCGGTCTAGAGGAACCCAATGGCTGAGTAGACGCGGCACTCCGAATCGGGTGACAAACCCGACCACCTGTTGCATCACCTTCGCCTTTGAATAGAAATCGAGGACCTCTTGTTGAAAAATCGAAGACTCATCAGGGGTATCTACCAGGACAAGACCAGCAACCTGGCCGGGGTACTCCTGCGCGTAGGCTCGAACTATAAGCCCGCCGTACGAGTGAGCCACTAAGATGAACGGTCCCTGGACTCCAGCATTGGACAGCAGTGTGTGTAGTTCCTGAGTGCGATCTTCGACAGTCTTCCCGAGTGCTCCCGGCTCACTCCACCCGTAACCGGCGCGGTCGTAGGTGCACACCTGGGCAAATTTCGCAATCTCATCCTGCACGGGCCACCAGAACTTCGATAGTTCGCCCGCACCCTGTTCAATCACCACGGCCGGGCCGGCACTCCCCTTGCAGAGAAGATGAAGCCTGTGGTCTCCTACGGAAATGAGACGTCCAGGGGCGGGGTTTAAGCGGGCATCTCTTCGCTCGCCAGACCATTCATAGACGTAGCCAATGGCCAGCAAGAGAAGTAGAAGCAGGAGCGCGGAGCCAAGATAGAGTTGCCAAAGAGCCATCATGGTGCTAGGATAATACAAGCATGTATAATATGCAAGTGTGAATATTTAGGAGAGTCCAATGAACAGGGTACTCGATGAACCGAAGCAACCGACTGAAGGCGGGAAACGCTCGCGCACCAGAAAGCGGCTGATTGAGGCGGCTGCGGAAGTCATTGCAGAAAAAGGCTTTGATCGCGCCTCACTGGAAGATATTGCCGCTCGGGCAGGGATGACCCGCGGGGCGGTTTACGGCAACTTCAAAAACAAGGAGGAGTTGTTCCTGGCTCTCATTGAGACGCATTGGAAGCCGATCATTCCACCGCTGAAGTCCGGGGCCAGCTTGAAGGAACAGATGCGCATCGTGGGAAAGACGGTGGCCGGGGTGGCAAAGGAACGCCGAATGTACGCAGCCATAGCCACAGCATTTCAGCTCTACATGCTTACGCACGCGCCGATGCAGGCAAAACTTGCGGAGAAGAATGCAGCCGTCTATCGCTTGATCGAAAAGGAGCTGGTCAAAGTGATACCGGCGAAGAGTCTCCCCATGCCAGCTAAGCAGTTTGTGCGCGTGTTGGATGCTGTCACGACGGGCTTGTTGTTTACTTATTTCCAGACACCGGAGCTGATAACCGAGGATGTGTTCGTGGCCGCTTTCGAAGCATTGGCCTGACAAGAATACGTGGTTTCATGCTGTAAGCCGCCATACTGAAAGCTGGGCTGTTGAGTCTACATTCAGTTTAGTGAGTACTTCATCGCCACGTCACTCGTTGTCCGTAGATCCCGGTCCTGAAATCGGCATCGCGTAGATTTCTCAGGTTCGGGAGTTGCTCCGACTGAGTGACCTGCTACTTGAAACAATATTACTTCCATAGCGCTTATGAATGGTTGCTCTACCCCTGCCGGAAATGAGAGCGCAGCGCGGTGCGGCATCAGGCCGCGCTCATAGGGGGTTGGGCCGCAGATGTTGGCTTGGGGCGGGCCTGTCTGTTCAGGCGAATCGGTTGCAACCGGTAGGAGTTCTTTCCCTCAGGAATCATGGCCAGCGGGATGGGCGTTCGATCCAGCTTTGTATGCATATGCCGAGCTTCAAGCCAGGCACAGAGCCGTGGGTCGAAGATCTCCGGCTCGCCTCTCCAGAAATCGGGCTTCAGGCCACACTGAATCTGGAGATGGTCCAACTGCAGTTCGATACTGGAAATGTTTTTGGGGAAATAGCGCCGGACATTGCCTGCTCCCACATGCAGTCCGGTGATGCCGAGTCCCCTGCTCTGTGTTTTGACGACCATAGACACCTGCCGTTCCTCGCCGGATGAGGCCAGTTTAGGGATTTGCGGCAGGGAAAAATGGCCGGATGGAAGATAATTCGCGCTATGGGTTCCTTGTTTGCACCTTACCGACCGTTTGGCCGTTTCAGGAAGATCGTCGTAGAATATTTTGATGCCGGGGTAAAGTATTTTTGCCTCCGCTTATTGGAGAACTCGCTCGGTCCAAATTGCCAGTCTGACTGGCGGTTTCAAGGTCCTAACCGGCAAGATTAGCTTTTTTTACAACCCAGCCCACAAGGGCCACTTTATCGGGTACACTGAGGACTGATAGCTTCAAACAGGGGAATTAGCTAGAGTATTTCTCGAATCCTGGTGCGACAGAAGAAATAAAAGCAGGCAAATCCTCTGTAACAATGCGTGCAGTTTAGAGCTAAGGCTGCTTCATTTTCCCTTTTTACGCGATCAACCCCGGAATCAGGCCATAAGCCTGCCGGAGGTGAGGCATAGGCGGATACGGGAAGCGGCATACGGAGAAGAAAAAATGAAATCGACAAAAGCTGACCCAAACAGCATAGATGTGAACAACATTAGCATTCCCGACGCGGAAGAGATGATTGAAGAAGCATTGAACGAGCTGTCTTTCAGCGCGGATCCCGGCCTGGCGCGAGCCCTGCATTTTCTGGCTCCGGCGGGCTACCAGGCGATTGTGGAGTTGTGCAGCGAAAGCGGCCGCAGCAAGCGCCGCAATGCGTTGGCATCCACCTGGACGCCGGAAGAGGACGAGGTGCGCATCTACTTTGAGCGCATCGACGACGCGGAAACTGCGCCGCGCCCGTCACGGACATCGCGCGCCAGTGCCGAGTATGGCTACGACGAGGACGAGGACGGGCAGGAGGCGGTGATTCCCGCTGACATTGACGCCCGCGTGAAAGAACTGTGCGCCGCGCTGGCCGAGGCGGAGCGGGGCGGCCACGCTTTCATCGCCCTGAAATGGTTCAGAGATTCGTTTTTGCCACGCAAGGCTTATCGCTGGAATCAGCATCCAGAGTCGCGCCAGGCCGTGCTGGCCGAGGCCATCCAGCGCGGCGTCGTGGTCACCAGCAAAATTGCCAACCCCAAGACGCCGGCCTATCCCACCACCACCATTCGCCTTAACCGCGCCGAGGCGGGAATGCCCGAAGAGGCGCAGCGCTTTCATCCGGTTACGGCGCATGGCGAGTCCATAGCCGAGGCTATCGAGGAAGAACGGGGGAGCCTGTGAGCTGCTACTTTCTTGAGTCCACCGCCTTCGCCAAGCTGTTTGTGCAAGAGCCGGGCACCGAGGCCCTGATCAGCCTGATGGAAGCCGTAGAGGATAACCGCAAGCTTATCTCCGCCTCGACGCCGCTGGAGGTCTACGCGGCCATCCGCCGCCGCGAGCGCTCTGGCGCCATCACCCCGGAGGACGCCACCGCCGCGCTCGACAGCCTGCGTTTGGAGGCGGCGCGCATGGTGCAGGAGCCGCTGAACCCGGCGGTGCTGGAAGCCGCGCGCCAGCTCCTCGACCGCACCACCCTGCGCTGGCCCGACACCCTGCAACTGGCCGCAGCCATTGTTGCTCGCGACATGTTCCAGGCCACGGAGATTATCTTCGTGTCAGCCTCGCCGCAGTTGCTGGAAGCGGCCAAGAGCGAAGGCTTCCACACCATCGATCCGGCGAAGGAAGCGGAGCCGGTGAAAGAAGTGGAATAAGCTGAATGGGGCCCCTCATTTCGAAATGAGGTGTGGGCGTCCGCTACTCCCGCCGGAACTTATTCGCTTGCTCGAACTCATCTCGCAACTCCGGCGTGCGCAGGTTTTCGCGCAGGTGGGCGAGGCGCTGCTCCAGAGCCAGCAATACAACCTGAATGGCTTCGGTATTGGTGAGGGCGATGTCGCGCCACATGGAGTAGGGACTTGCGCCGAGGCGCGTCATCTCGCGCAGGGCGCGCCCGCCCACGTCTTTCAGCTCGGGCGCGTCGCCCACCTCTTCTTCAAGCAGCGCGCTCAAGGCTGTGGCGACGAATTGCGGCAGATGACTGACCCATGCGACCAGCTCATCGTGGCGTACGGGGTCGAGATCGAGAATCTTGGAGCCCATGGCAGCAACCCACTCCCGCCAGCCCTTGATGAGTTCTAGAGCGCGCTTGGAACGCACACATCCAGGAACGTCGGTGAAAAGCCACACTGTTCCACGAAAGAGGTTGGCGTCGCCCAGGGCCGCTCCGCCGCGCTCCTTGCCCGCCATGGGATGGCCGGGCAGAAATGCCGCGCGCTGCGGCGTATTGAAGAGGCGGCCGGCGGCGGCGGTGATCTGCGCCTTGGTGCTGCCCACGTCGGTGATCAGGTGCTCGGAGCCGAGAACCCTGGAGAGCTTTTCCATGTAGTCGAGCGTGGCGTAGATGGGCACGGCCAGCAGTACTACCTGGCTCTCTCGCGCTGTCTGCAAGGGGTCGGCGGCGATGGAATCGATTGCTCTCATGGAGAGCGCGGCCTGCGCGCCTTCAGGGCTGCGGTTCCATCCGATGATGGAGCCGTGAAAGCCCGCCGCACGCAAGGCGAGACCCACCGACGTGCCCAGCAAGCCAGTGCCCAGAATGGAGATGCGCTCGATCATGATTTGCTTGCTCCTGTTGGCGGAGTTGGCGGTGTTAGCCGCGCTTCGCGCGTGTTAGCGGCGCTAGTCGTTGCTACCTCCGAACATAACACCAATGACGCAGCCCGCGTCGCCTAGCCGTGGTTTATGCCGGACTGACCTTGAACGCATAAGCGTAGTCACACGGCTTTTGCGCGGGAAGAACGATGCTCACGCCGTTAGTATCGCGATTCCATTTCAGCTCTCCGTTGTACCCAAGAAGCTCCACCTTCCCAATCTGTTTTGGGTAATGCGGCGAATTCGAACACAACGACTTTACCACCAGCTTCCCATCGCCGGGCCATGCGAGAGCGATTGCGTAGAGCAGATCGCCTTTTTGCGTAAAGCGAATGTCCCCCGCCGCGAACGTACGCTTGTGCAACGTATACATCCCGCCCGCACCGCCTTGGGTGGGGCCTTCGCCGAAGATCCGCCAGGGGCGCGTGCCATGGATTGCCTCGCCGTTGATCGCATTCCATTTGCCAAGCTCAGCGAGAAACTTCAGTTCGTCCTCGTCGGGCTGGCCGTCGCCGGGCAGCGGAATACTCAAAAGCAGATTGCCGTTCTTGCTGACAATGTCCACAAGTACAGGCACCATCAGCGCCGCGGTCTTATAGGTGTGATTCTCGAAGATCGATCGCTGGTAATGCCAATTGCCGATACATGCCTCCGTCTGCCATGGATTCGCTTGTATGTCCATCGCCGAATCCTGCTCGAAATCCCGCGTCAGCGTTCCCCAAATCGGCTCCGGAACGCCCTTCAGGTCGAGGACGCCCTCGAGTTTTCCTCCGTGGGAGCGCATATTGGCGTTGTAATAATACGCCATAATCACCGGCGCCAAGTCTGGAATGCCCAGCCAAACCTTCAGGTCCAGAGGCCCGCCGTCATCGAAATCAAAGACCGGGTTGTCGTCGAAGGTGAAGGTGTCGGGATTGTACTTATCAATAACATCCTGAACCCGCAGCATAAAATTTTTCACGAACTCCGGACAGGGCGTGTTCTTCAAGTGGGGCGTGCCGTTCAACAGCCGAGGGTCCATGCCCTCCCACCATTTGCCTTTGCCGTCAGCCTTGGTCATCACCCCGTCGTATGGAACGCCCGCCAGAGGACCCTCCTTGTCGCTCTGATACCGGACCGGCAGGAACTCATCCCACGTTCTGTGCGGCGTGCCGTGATAACTCACGCCAAACCGCAGCCCGTGCGATCGCGCCGCCTTCGCCCATGTGCCCACAATGTCCCGCCTGGGGCCTACATTGACGGCGTTCCACGGCTGGTATTTGGAATTCCAGCAATCGAAATTGTCATGATGGTTGGCCAGCGCGACCATATACCCGGCCCCGGCCTTTTTGTAAAGCTGAATGAGCGCCTCCGGGTCCCATCTCTCCGCCTTCCACAGATGACAAATATCCTTGTAGCCGAAGACCGAGGGGTGGCCATAATGCTTGACGTGGTACTCGTAATATGGATCCCCTTGCCGGTACATTCCCCGCGCATACCAGTCCCCCTGCTCCGGCACGCACTGCGGATCCCAATGAGCCCAGATTCCGAACTTTGCATCTCGAAACCAGTCAGGACACTGGTACGCCTTCAAGGACTCCCAGTCCGGCAAAAACGGTCCGCTGGGAATGAAGCCTCTAAAAAAACTTGATCTGGATTGAGCGGAGCAAAGTTTCGCGAGCGCCAGGATGGACAGGCTACTACCCAAAAACTTTCGACGATTGAAATTCATAGCCCCTCCATCCGCAGACTTGGTAGCCATCCTTGCCCAATCAGCAGGCCAACCATTCTGCGTATCACACTTTACATCGTCCGCCCCACCGCCGTGGCGATGACGCGCAACTGGCCCATCAGCTCCTCGAATTGTTCCAGGTAGAGGGTCTGCGCGGCGTCGGAGGCGGCCTTGTCGGCGTTGGGATGCACCTCGACCAGAATCGCGTCCGCGCCCGCAGCCACCGCGGCTCGCGCCATGGGAGCCACCATGTCGCGCCGTCCCGTGCCGTGCGAGGGGTCGGCAGCGATGGGCAGGTGAGAGAGCTTGTGAATCACCGGAATGGAGGAGATGTCCATGGTGTTGCGCGTGGCAGTTTCGTAGGTGCGGATGCCGCGCTCGCAGAGAATCACGTCGTAATTGCCGCCGGACATGATGTACTCGCTGGAGAGCAGCAGCTCCTCGAGTGTAGCGGCGATGCCGCGCTTGAGCAGCACCGGCTTGCGCATCTGCCCCAGCTCGCGCAGCAGGTTGAAGTTCTGCATATTGCGCGCGCCCACCTGGAAACAATCGACGTAGAGCGACATCTCCTCGATTTGCGAGATCTCCATGACCTCGCTGACCGTGAGCAGGCCGTGTTCCCGCGCGGCCTCGTGCATCATCTGCAGTCCTGGAATGCCCATGCCCTGAAAGGCGTAGGGCGAGCTGCGCGGCTTGAAGGCGCCTCCCCGCAGGAAGCTGGCGCCGATGGCCTTGACGCGCGCGGCTGTAGTGAACATCTGCTCGCGGTTTTCAATCGAACAGGGTCCGGCCATCACGGCCACCTGCTCGCCGCCGACTTTTACGCCGTTGGCGAACTCAATGACCGAGCCCTCCGGGCGAAAGGCGCGCCCGGCCAGCTTGTACGGCGAGCTGATGCGCAGCACATTGAGCACGCCCGGCAGCACTTCAAATTTAGTCAGGTCCACATTGGCGGTGGGCCCGACGCCGGCCAGGATGCTCTGCGACGCACCGGTGGTTCGATGCACACTGAGTCCCACTTCCTCCATGGCGTTGATGACGGCATCAATCTGTTCTTCGGTCGCTTTTTCCTGCATGGATACGATCATGGTTTGTTCCCTGTCTCGGACGCGGCTGTGTCAGCGCCCCCGCCCTGGCCCGCAGCTGCTGCACGGGCATTCCTTTCAGACGCCAACTCGTTCTTTTGCAAGGCACGCATCACGTCGATGATGCGCTCGTAGATATGCGTCAACTCGATGTCCGGCAATGGGCCCTTGTTGGCCGCGCGAACATTGGCGTATATCACCTTTTCGCGCGCCGGCTCGTAGACCGGCAACGAAGTGGAAGCCTTGAGGTGGCCGATCAATTGCGCGGCGCGGGCCCGCTCGCTCAGTAGTTCCACCAGCTGGCGGTCCAGAATATCAATTTTGTCTCGCAGTTCTTCCAGCGTCATTTCATCCTCTTGTTGCTTCCGGTGTCTGCTCCCGTTCAATAGGGATGGGGTCACCGGTGGCATAGGAGCTAGAGTTGAATACTGCCTGCGGCACGAGCGCCGCTTATGAGAGTTACCGGGCCAGCGCCTCCTGCGGCAGGCGAAGGCCCTTGATAAATCGGGATACAGCGGCGGGCGCTGACTCCGGGGTTGACCGCTCGATCAGTTCCACAATCGCGCTGCCAATCACTGCGGCATCGGCGAACTCGGCTACCTGGGCAACGTGTTCCGCGTTGCTGATGCCGAAGCCAACGGCCACTGGCAACTGGGCGTATCGCCGGATACGCTGGACGAGCGCAGCCGCGTCGGAGGTCAGGCTCTGCTGCTTGCCGGTGATGCCCACGCGAGAGATGGCGTACACGAAACCTTTGGAGTGCGTCGCGATGGCTTTGAGCCGTTCGTCGGGGCTGGTGGGCGCGGCAAGAAAAATCGGCGCCAGCCTCACGCGGGCCATCTCGCGGAGATACTCGCTTGCCTCCTCGACAATTAGATCGGTTACCAGCACGCCATCCACGCCGGCAGCGGCCGCGGCATCCGCGAATTGAGGCAGGCCGTAGCGCAGAATCGGATTCAGATAGCTGAAGATCACCAGGCCTGCAGCGGGCCGCGCAGCGCGAATATCACGGGCCAGCGTCAGCACGTCTTTGAGCCGCGTTCCCCGGGCCAACGCCCGCTCGCTGGCGCGTTGAATTACAGGCCCATCGGCCAGCGGATCGCTGAAGGGCACACCCAGCTCGATTACATCCGCTCCCGCGTCGATGGTCGCCAGCGCAATCGCGCGCGTGGCATCAAGGCTGGGGTCGCCCGCCGTCAGATAGATGACAAGTCCGGGTTTGTGATCGAAACGAATCGCCATGGAAATCAGCCGCTCACGCTCCCTGAATCTTCAACTCGCGCGCCAGGATGCCCATGTCTTTGTCGCCGCGTCCAGAGAGGTTCACCACCAGTATGTCATGAGTTTGCATTGCCGGAGCAATGCGCAGCGCCTCGGCTACCGCGTGCGCGCTCTCCAGAGCCGGCAAAATGCCCTCGCTCCGCGCCAGCCGCACCACCGCATCCAGCGTGGCCGCGTCATCCTGCGAGACGTACTCGGCACGCCCGGTATCGTGCAGCATGGCGTGCTCCGGGCCAATGGAGGCATAGTCGAGGCCCGCGGAAACCGAATGGGTCAGCGCGATTTGGCCGTTCTCATCCTGCAAGACGTAGGAATACGTCCCCTGCAAGACTCCCGGCGCTCCGCCGCTGAAGCGCATTGCATGATCGCCCAGCGCGGGACCGCGGCCGCCGGCCTCCACGCCGATGAGCCGGACCTGCTTGTCGGGCAAAAACTCGTAGAAGGCGCCGATGGCGTTTGACCCGCCGCCGACGCAGGCGATGATGGCGGTGGGCAGACGGCCCTCGGCGACAAGAATCTGCTCCTTCATCTCGCGGCTGATGCAGCGGTGGAAGTCGCGCACCATGGTCGGATAGGGATGCGCGCCCAGAGCCGAGCCCAGCAGGTAGTAAGTCGTTCGCACGTTGGTAACCCAGTCGCGCATGGCCTCGCTGATGGCGTCTTTGAGCGTCTTGGAGCCGGAGGAGACGCCGCGCACTTCAGCGCCCAGCAGGCGCATGCGCAGGACATTCAACTCCTGCCGCGCCATGTCCACATCGCCCATGTAGACCACGCAATCAAGCCCCAGCAGCGCGCAGACCGTCGCCGTCGCCACTCCGTGCTGCCCCGCGCCGGTCTCGGCGATGATGCGCTTCTTGCCCATCCGCTTGGCCAGCAATCCCTGGCCCAGTGCGTTATTGATTTTGTGCGCGCCAGTGTGCAGCAGGTCTTCGCGCTTGAGATAAATCTTTGCCCCGCCGAGTTGCTCCGTCAGCCGCTTGCAAAAGTAGAGCGGCGTGGGACGGCCGGCGTAGTTTTTCAGCAGATCGGCCAGCTCCGCCTGAAAGGCCGCGTCGTTTCTGGCCAGGTCGTATTCGCGCTCCAACTCGTCGAGCGCGGCCACCAGCGTCTCCGGCACGTAGCGCCCGCCATAGACGCCGAAGCGCCCGGGGCGCGTTGCGGATGAATCTGCCGGACGATTGCTCGATGCCATGGGGGCCTCCTGCGCACAAAAATGAAAAAGAGGTAACATTTCAGTGTACAAGGAAAAATAAGCACAAATGTTGTGCTGACTGGCTGTTGAACTCATTGCTTGGGCTTGTGACGTAGAAGAAGCTTAGCCACGATGGCAGTAATCTGGTCCTCATACCCATAGTCTGGATCAGCCATTTTTTCTAAACGATCTCTCAACCAATGTTCATCCCAGAGATCCCACTTCTTTTTCTTAAAAAGTGTATGCAGCCCTATCCGATCGCTTTCAGACACAATTTTTCCACAAGCCAGACAGAGCTTAATCCTAGCGTTCGAAGGACACGCTCCAGATTTCACGAACTGAATCTTCAAACGTTTGGAGATGACATCATAAAGCGTTGGTTCGGTAAATAATTTATAGTGCTTGGCTTCCTTAGGGTCGCTCCCGTCAAATCCACGCAAACGAACACCACGAGAGTCCAGGTAGCTCTTACACTCAACAATACGCAAAATATTGTCGCGCCCGCTATACGCAACAACGTCGAGCTCCCATCGTGGTGAGGAGTGCCTTTCGATTTTCCGCTTCTCTTCTTTCGTGATCTCTACTTTGACAGAGTTGCGAACCCAGTACCCTTCCATCCGGAGAATATCGCTCACCACTTGTTCAAAAGCATTCATCTCTGTTCACTCCATCCCGCCTTACGCCGCCTTTTTTACCTGCAAAGTGACGCGCAGCCCGGCGGCGGAGAGCATATTGACAAGCATATCCAGGCCGAAGAGTTCGATTTTCCCGCGCATGAGGTTGGAGATGCGCGGTTGTGTCACGCCGAAGACTCTGGCCGCCTCGGTTTGGCTTAATCCTTCACGCACAATGTGCCGCTTGAGGGCCAGCATCAGCGAAGAGCGCAACTTCAGGTTCTCCGCCTGCGCCGGATTCTTTTCAATGGCGTCCCACACACTGTCGAAGCGATTCTTTGTCATGAGTTCAACTCCCTAATCAGATCCTTGTAACGCCGCGAAGCAAGTGCAATATCTTCGGAACTGGTCTTCTGAGACTTCTTTTGAAAACAATGCAGAACGTAGATCGCGTCTGCAAACTTGGCAACGTAAATTACGCGGAATGCTCCATCTTCCTCTCGAATCCGAATCTCTCGCACGCCATGACCGATGCTATTCATCGGCTTCCAGTCATCCGGGTCAAGCCCTTCTTGTACCTGGTAAAGCTGGTAGCCCGCCTCTCGACGAGCCGCTGTTGGAAAGTGGCAAAGGTCGTCCAGCGCCCCACCCCGAAACTCGATTGGCTTGACGCTTTTGTTCACAATCTGATTATACAAAATAATGCATATACGGCAACAAATTAATTATTTGCGGACGATTTCTACGATTCTCAGCCCGCATAATAGCATAGCGGAGCGCTTCCGTCTGCGCACGCTATCATCGATACTGTGCAACCCAAGCAAACAACCTACCATCTAGGCGACATCCTGGCCAATGCAATCACCCACGGCATCGGCGCGGGGTTGGCCATTGCCGGCGCGGCTTACCTGATCGTTGTATCAACGCGCGGGACGGCGTGGCAGATTGTCAGTTGCTCCGTCTTTGCCGCGACGCTGGTGCTGGTCTATATCTGCTCCACGCTCTACCACTCGCTGGTGCGGACCAGGGCGCGGCATGTCTTTCAGATCCTCGACCACGCATCCATCTACCTGCTGATTGCCGGCACCTACACGCCGTTCTGCCTGGTCACGCTGCGCGGGCCGCTGGGCTGGACGATCTTCGGCGTGGAGTGGGGGCTGGCCATATGCGGGGTGGTCTTCAAGAGCTTTGCCGTGGGACGGTTCGAAGTGCTCTCCACGCTGGTCTATCTGGCGCAGGGCTGGTTAGCAGTGGTCGCGGTGGTGCCGCTGATCCACACCCTTGGCTGGCACGGCCTCATGTGGATGGGCGCAGGAGGCCTGGCTTACACGCTGGGCATCGTTTTTTTCGCCATGGACCGGCTGCGTTATTTCCACGCTCTCTGGCACCTGTTTGTGCTGGCCGGCAGCGTAGCCCACTACTTCGCCATTCTCTTCTATGTCGTTCCGGCACGCCCCTGATTTGGCCCAGAGCCGGTCCTGACCTAAAACCCAAACCAGCTCCGGCAGGGGGCGAAGCAGTTTGCATCTTTACTGCGCCGGAACTGCACTATTTCCGATGCAAATTGACCTTAGCCCCACAAAACCGGTACACTACTCTAGTTTGGCGATTCCTGCCTGTGGCTGCGGAGCCAGACGTTCGCCCGATCATTCAGGGGGCTTGAGCGTATACCCGCGGCACGGAAGTTTCCGCCCGAGCTATTTTTTATAGGCGCGCATCGGCCGAGCCGGACTTGCGCTGGAGGGATTATGTACGCGGTTATTCGCACCGGTGGCAAGCAGTATCGGGTCGCGCCCGGCGACGTGTTGAAGATTGAGAGCGTCGCCTCGAAGAAACAGACTGTCGAGTTCAGCGATGTGCTGGCCGTCAGCGGCGAGCCGGGAAGCGTGGCCAAGCCGGACAAAGCCAAAGTAATTGCCGAAGTGCTGGGCGAGGGCCGAGGTGACAAGCTCCTGGTTTTCCACCTGAAGCGCAAGAAGCAGTACAAAAAGCTGCAGGGGCACCGGCAGAACTTTACCGAGGTGCGCATCAAGGCCATCGAAGCTGACGGCAAGACCTACACCGCCGCCAAGTAAGGCAGCGCACAAGAACAGGAAGGGGATTGAGCAATGGCACATAAGAAGGGTGGAGGCAGCTCCACAAACGGAAGGGATTCCAATGCGCAGCGACTGGGCGTCAAGGCCTTCGCCGGCGAATTGGTCACTGGCGGCTCCATCATCACGCGCCAGCGCGGCACGCGCATCAAGCCAGGCGCTAACGTAGGCAGAGGCTCCGACGATACGCTTTTTGCCAAGGTTACCGGCCGGGTGAAGTTTACCGATCACGGCAAACTGGGGCGGTATGCCTCGATTGAACCGGTAACAGCCGAATAAATCCGGCTTATTTCAAATGAAAAGGCCACGGTTGAAGCCGTGGCCTTTTTGCGTTATGAACTACGCTGCCTATGCGCGGCCCTTCATGTCTCCGGTGAGCGCCTCTTCCATTGCGTGTCCCGATTCGGTCAGCAAGAAGCCGCCGGAGGGCTGCACGGCGACCTGCGTTCCGGTGTGACCCAGAGCAGTGGCAATCTCATTCCAGCGAAGGATGATGGAGTTGGCCGGCACCATGAGAGGCTTGCGGGCAGGCTCGGGCAGGGCGCAGTAGGCGACCCACATCCCCAGGGTAAACAGAATCGCCGACTCGTAGACGAACTGCACCGGATCCGTCATTGATGTTTTGCGAGACCAGAATGAAGCCAGGATAAAGTCGCTGGAAGACATCATGCCGAATCCCAAGGCAAGGCCGAAGGCGAGATTGCGGACCGAGAGGCTCAATGCATTCATGCCCAGGCAGAGGAAGCCCAGCAGGCACAACTCAACAATGCTCACCGCATGCATCAGACCGTAAGCGACGCTGGGGATGATGAGGATACCTGGATGCGGATAGAAAATTGTCGACAAGCTCACCAGGACAGAGGCTAATATCGCCCAGCGAATTATCACAACGCCGAATTTCATCAGCGCAGGGAAGGCTGATAGCGCGGAGCGAAAGACCTCCATGCAGATGAAGAAGAGGAGCACCGCGCTGGCGATGTACACCCCAAAGAAGCCATAAAAGTAAATCCGGGTGCAGAGGCCGTGGAACCAATGCTGCGATTGACCGTACAAAAAGAAAAGCAGCACAGGCATTGAAACTACACGCAACGCCAGATAGGCTCCCATGGCAGGAAACCGGCGATGGAGTTTCTTCTTCCAGAACAGAATTCCGAGCACGGCCCAGAGCGCAAACTCGGCCACGCTCATCAGGGACATCACGGTCTGCAAAGGCATAAGGCTATCCTCGCCACTTTAGAACTCTCTAAGGATAGCGCCGAATGCCTAATAACTCAACAAAAAACTTACAAATTCAAGCCAATAAGTTCTATTGGCTAGGTCCGCCGGGGCAGAGGGTCGGATCGCATACCGGACCCGGCAGACTCGCGGTGGCCGACTGGTGGCTTGTAGTGGGCTGCGTGTTCCTTGGCGTGTTGGCAGCTGTGGCGGCGGCGGCCGCAATAAGAAGCAGCGCGAAGATGCGAATGATGTATTCCATGGCTGGTTACCTCTGGTGGATTTTGTAGGGGAGGAAACATAATTCCTGTACACAAAAATCGTAGGACATTTCTCAGATTAAGTCCAGCTAATTCAGAAATATAAACAGGTAGTAATGAGGGCTGTTACTAAAGTAATTCAAAGCGCAGGTTTTTTCATCGTTTTGCGCGCGATTTCCACCCTTCATTACCCTTCATTTGGACACTCTCAGCATGGTAAAATAGACGCAGAAAAGATTGATTGAAAGCCCCTGTCTTTCAATCGGTTAGACCTCCGAATCCCGGCCCGGAAATCCTCCGGACGCGGCGCCTCCAATGGCGCTCGAGGCGAAGGTTTTACGAATGGACCTCAATGGCGACTGATTCCCTGAACACCACCTCGTTCCCAGACGATAACGGCAACTATACCGGCGAGAACATCAAGGTCCTTGGAGGCTTGGAGGCGGTGCGCCTTAGGCCGGCCATGTATATCGGGTCAACAGGCGAGCTAGGTTTGCACCATCTGGTCTACGAGGTGGTGGACAATTCGGTGGACGAGGCGCTGGCCGGCTATTGCAAAAAAATCGATGTTGTCATCCACGTGGACAATTCCATCACGGTGGTTGATGACGGGCGAGGCATTCCAGTGGATTTGATGCCGCTTGCCGACGGCAAGATGATGCCGGCCGTGCAGGTGGTGCTGACCATGCTCCACGCCGGCGGAAAGTTCGACGCCTCTACTTACAAAGTCTCCGGCGGGTTGCACGGCGTGGGCGTCAGTTGCGTCAATGCGCTCTCAAAGGAGCTCAACGTGGAGATCTGGCGCGACGGCCACACCTGGGAGATGGACTTCAGTTGCGGCGAGCCCACCAGCGAACTGCGCCAGGCGGGCACCAGCAAGCGTCGCGGAACCAAGATTCACTTTTTGCCCGACAAGAGCATCTTTTCCTCCATCGAGTTCAACTACGACACTCTGGCCCAGCGCTTGCGCGAGATGGCCTTCCTCAACAGAGGCCTGGAGATCACGCTCACCGACGAGCGCACCACCGATGCCAAAACCGGTGAAGCCCGCCGCTCTGAATTCAAGTACGCCGGCGGCATCGCCGAGTTCGTCAAACACCTGAACCGCGGCAAGACCGTGCTGCATGACAAGCCCATCATGATGGAGGCGACGCGCGACAAAGTCGAGATCGAAATCGCGCTGCAGTACAACGACAGCTACTCGGAAACGGTCTTCAGCTTCGCCAACAACATCAACACGGTAGACGGTGGGTCGCACCTCTCCGGCTTCCGGACTTCTCTTACTCGAACGATCAACGCCGTCGGCCAGTCGCTCGGCCTCTTCAAGGACATGAAGGAAAACCTGAGCGGCGACGACGTGCGCGAAGGGCTGGTGGCGGTGGTCAGCGTCAAGCTCTCGCAACCGCAGTTCGAGGGCCAGACCAAGGGCAAGCTCAACTCCGACATCGCCGGCACCGTGCAGGCCTTTGTCAACGAGCGGCTGGGCGCGTACCTGGAGCAGAATCCGCCCATCGCCCGGCGCATCATCAACAAGGCCATCGAGGCCGCGCGCGCCCGCGAGGCCGCACGCAAGGCCCGCGACCTGACCCGGCGCAAGGGCGCGCTGGACGGCAACGGATTGCCCGGAAAGCTGGCTGACTGCAGCGAGCGCAACCCCGAGCGCTGCGAATTGTATCTGGTTGAGGGCGAGAGCGCCGGCGGCACCGCCAAGCAGGGCCGCGACCGGCGTTTCCAGGCGATTCTGCCGCTGAAAGGAAAAATCCTCAACGTAGAAAAGGCGCGCTACGACAAGATGCTGGGCCACGAGGAGATCCGCGCCATGATCACCGCGCTGGGCTGCGGCATCGGCAAAGACGACTTCGACGCCGCCAAAATCCGCTACGGCAAGATCATCCTCATGACCGACGCCGATGTGGACGGTTCGCACATTCGCACGCTACTGCTCACCTTCTTCTTCCGCCACATGACCGAGCTGATCAAGCGCGACAACATTTACATCGCGCAGCCGCCACTGTTCAAGATCAAGAAGGGACGCTTCGAGCAGTACATCAAAGATGAGCGCGAGTTTGTGAAGGTGATGGTCAAACGCGCGGCGGAAGGCATGATCGTCCGCCACGGCGAGGCGGCCAGCCGAATCGAAGGCGCCACATTGACCCGCTTCATGGGAACCCTGGGCGAGTACCTGGACTTTGTCGAAAAGGTGGACAAGCGCATCCGCAATGAAAAACTAACAGAATTGCTGGCTCGTGCCGAGCTGACGCATCGCGCCGATTTCACCTCCAAAACCGAGAGCAAGATTCCGCCCAAGCTGGCGCAGCTGCGCGCCGAACTGGCGGAGCGATCCGATGAGTTCGATATCAAATCGCTGAACAAGCCGGTGGAGGACGAGGAACACCACACCTGGTCGTTCAGCTTTGTCGATGCGCAGGGCGCCGAGCGGCACATCGATTGGACCCTGGCCTCCAGCCCCGAATTCCGCCAGATGATGGCCAAATACACGCTCATCAAAGAATTTTTAGAGCCGCCCTTCCTGATTGAGTACGCCACCAAGGCAGCGGCCCAGGCGAGCGAAGAAGAGATTGAGAGCGAAGAAGGCGCGGAGGCGCAGGCAGAGGCCAAGCAGGCCCGGCGCACCGCACGCATGCTGCGCGAGCCGGTAGAAAAGCAGACCGCCCGTGAACTCTTCGCCTACATCGTCGAGCAGGGCAAGAAGGACTACCAGGTGCAGCGCTACAAAGGCTTGGGCGAGATGACCAGCACGCAGCTTTGGGAGACCACCATGGACCCCGAGCGCCGCACGCTGCTCCAGGTCAAGCTGGAAGATATCCTCCCAACCGAGGAGATCTTCGCCACATTGATGGGCGAGGATGTCGAGAAGCGGCGCAAGTTCATCGAGGATAATGCGCTGGACGTAAAGAACCTCGACATCTAGATCTCAATCCAACCGCTCAACTATCGCGGGATTAGACTGGTTGCGGAGGAACTCCGATGAGATTTGGTTCCGTACGGAACGCCGGAACGATCGCCGTTCTGGCCGTTTTGTTTGCCGCGCCTACAAAGATTCACGCGCAGTTTGGCTGGAGCGCGCCGCCGCCAGAGAGCGCCTCATCTATTCCATCAGCGCAAATTCTTCAGCCCGAGGAGTTGAACCGCCTGTTGCAGGCCAAAGGCGCAAACAAGCCGCTGATCTTGCAGGTTGGCTCGCACATGCTTTTTGCCCAGGCGCATATCGCAGGCTCTGAATATGCCGGGGCGGGCTCGCAAGCCGAGGGGCTGAAGCAGTTGCAAACAAGGGTTGCGCCACTGCCTCGCAAGAGCTTCATCGTGCTTTATTGCGGCTGTTGCCCGTGGGTGCGCTGCCCCAACGTTGGGCCTGCGTTCAAGCTGTTACGCGATCTGGGATTCACCAACGTGAAGGTTCTCTATATCGCCAACAACCTGGGAACCGATTGGGTAGACAAGGGGTATCCGGTTGAGCGCGGAAGCTAGATCGCGGGTTGTGCATTGCCGCCTGCTGGCGGCCGTCTTGCTGCTGGCAGCTTGCTTCGCCGCAGGGGCGCACACAGCCACTCCCGCCGAACCTCTTGTCGGCAAAATGGCTCCGGAGTTCACGCGCAGGGATTTGAGCGGCGTCAGAGTCAATCTCGCCAGCTTTCGAGGCAAGGTTGTGCTGCTCGATTTCTGGGCCACGTGGTGCGCCTCCTGCCAGGTGGAGATGCCGGTCTTCGTCCAATGGCAGCAGGAGTACGGCCCACGGGGATTGCAGGTCATCGGCATCTCCATGGACGACGACACCGCATCGGCGCGCAGGATGAAAGCAAAGCTCCGGCTGAACTATCCCGTGGCCATGGGCGATGAAAAACTTGGAGAGCTCTACGGCGGGGTTCTGGGATTGCCCTTGACCTATCTCATCGACAGGAAGGGCAAGGTTAGAGCGAAGTTTCAAGGCGAGACTGATTTGAAAATCATCGAGAAGCAGTTGAATGCGCTGCTGGCAGAGCCTTAAGCCATTACATCCGCTTCAAGCTAACTCACCTTCTCCTTCTTCTCCAGCCGTGTCACGCTGAACTGCGCTCCAGCAAAGAGAATCAGCCCGGAGATATAAGCCCAGAATAAGAGGCCCACCGAGACATAGAACCGGCCGTAAAGATCGTCCAGATGCATATGCGGCAGGAGGGCCTCAAAGATATACTTGGACACCAGCCAGATGACTCCGGTATAGATCGACGTGCTCAGCACATGACGCCAGGGAACTTTGCGGTTGGGCAGAATCCAATAAATTGAAAAGAAGAATAGAATCGAGGCCACGCCGGTGGTTGCGGCCAGCAAAATAAAACTGGTTCCCTGATAAGTAAAGTGCAGAACAATATCGATGAACTTGATATTTGTCTGGTGAACGAAGATCACGGTCAGCACGCTGCGCGCGGCCGCGTTCAGCAGGATGCTGCCCATGCCCAACGCAACCATGAGGACAGCCAAGCCAATGGAGATGAGCTGATTGTGCAGGTAGTTGCGGCTCCTGGTCACGCCCCAGGCTTGGTTCAGCGCCACCTCCAGGGGCAGAAAGATGCCCGTGCAGGCCACCAGAATCATAATCAGCGAAAAAACCTGAATGCCATGCCGCGATGCCACAGCTGCCACGCCAGCCAAATTATTGGCTATAAAATCCTGATTCGAAGGCAAGAAGTAAGCGACCATGTCGTTGATCACTTGCTTCATCATCTCAGAGCGATGAAAGACTGTATCCGACAGCGTATAGAGCAGCACGATAAAGGGAATGAATGACAGAATCGCATTGGCCGCCACGCTGAAAGCGAAGGTGTGCACCTCGCTGTCCAACAGGTAAGTCACCAGCGCAGTACCATCCTTGCGCCAGCGGTACCACTTGGATTGCTTTGCCGGTTGCGGCACATCGGCGGCTCGGGGAACCTCGACTGCCGCATCGGGTTGCGTATCGTGATTCATGTCTTCAGCCACTAGTTGCTTCCTTTCAGGAGAAACTCTTCGCGGTCAAAATTGCGCACGAAGCAAAACTACCGGAGGCGCGGAGCAAGATTGCCGGAGCATAGCTTCTTCAAGAATATCCGCTTGGGGCTAAACGCCGCGAAGCTTTTCCAGCGCCCATTGCGCCGCCGCGCGCAGACCGTCGTCAGCGGCCTCGGTCCATTTTTGGAGCCAGGGCGCAAAATGTCCCAGCCCGCTGTTACCCATGGCGATGGCCACATTGCGTCTGAGTCCCAGAAACCCCGCCCTACGCACCGGCGAACCGTTGAATTTTTCCTCGAACTCGGCCTCGTCCATTGCCGCCAGCCACTCCAGCAACGGATTCACCATTTCCGGGCGCGGCTCGAGCTCCGGGTCGGCGCTGAATGGCGACTTCCGATTCCAAGGGCAAACATCCTGGCAGATATCGCAGCCAAAGACCTGCCGCCCCACGCCATTCATCAAATCCGGCACAATGGTTCCGCGGTGCTCGATGGTCAGGTAAGAGATACATTTGGCCGCATCCATCTGGTAAGGAGCAATCAAAGCGCCGGTTGGGCAAGCCTCGAGGCAGCGGCGGCAGCTTCCGCAGCGATCAGGAAAGCTTGCCGGGGGCGCTTTTTCCTTTTCAACCTCAAGAGAGGTCAGTATCACCGCCAGAAATCCAAACGACCCTAGTTTCGGGTGAATCAGGCAGGTGTTCTTGCCGGTCCAGCCCAATCCGGCCGCAGTGGCCAGAGCCCGTTCAACCACGGGGCCGGTGTCCACAAAGCTGCGCGAGGTGAAAGCGCCGAAGTGCTCGCGCAGCCGTAACTCAAGCGTTTTCATGCGTTTGAGCAGAACCTTGTGATAGTCGGTTGGCCGCCGGATTCCGTCCGCATTCACTTTGCTCGACCAGGCGTAGCGCGCAATCCAGCCAGCATCTTCTGCGGCGGGCTCAATCGAGTGCGGCTGCGGGCTGTTGTAATTCGCAAAGCAAACCACCGCCGTGCGCGCCCAGGGGAACGGCATTCCAATCCGCGCCCGCAGCAGCTGTCCATTCTCGCCGGTTCGTTCCAGGTAGCGCATGGTTCCCGCGCGTCCTGCCCGCACCCACTCTTCGAAGCGTGCCGCGTCCCGGTCTTGATTTGCGTGGGGAAGCGCAACCAGCCCGGCTTCGGCGAATCCGGCTTCCATAATAAGTGCGCGTACGAATTCCTTGTTCAGGCAGGAAACAGCGTTCTGGCTGGCATCAAATTTCTGCGGCGGGTTGGAAAAAGCGATAGACACGGAACCGGTAGCACCCCTTAATACGTATTCAACTTCAGCGTATTCATTTGCGGGCAGCAACGAGCGCAAAGAACACCCGAAACAGCGGCACGGAATCTGGAAATGCTTCTAGCCCCTGCGATTTCAGCATATTCCACTCCCTGTGGCATTGGCCGCCCGCGTGCAGACCAAGAAAGAGCCGGCCAAGCGACGGAAATATGCAACCCAGGCCGCAAAACGGCTGTCCAAGCGAGTAAGACCGATTTCCCTGGAGGTTTTTATGGCAACGACGATTTTGAACCCGATGAGCAGGACGGCGGCCTCAGCAGGCCAGACAGTCGAAGTGATTGAGCTGGTACGAGGCCGCGAGAAGGAGTTGCTTCGCTGGCTAACGCCGCTGGTGCGACGGCAAAGCGTGACGCTCGACATGCACACAGTTCTGCGCATCGACGCAGCCGGCATTGCCGCCCTGGTGTCACTGTATTCCAGCGCCCAACAGTCCGGTCACCGGTTCAGCGTGGCAAATCTCCCGCCGCGCGTGGCCGAAGTGCTGAGGTTGGTGGGATTGGAGCGGATTCTCCTCACCCAACGTGCGGCCTGGAAGAGCCCTTCCGGTCAGCGCCTGGAGCAGACGGCCGCGTAATAATGCCTGCCGCAGCTCTCTGAACCCCGTTCCGTCGCTGGTTTGTGTAAATAATTGAGTAAAATTCACGATTATTCCCGTGCCGGAATGGCACGCGGCTCCAAGTTCGCGCGCACCGTATGTGACCTTCAACACAGGCAACTGTATACTAGAGACGATATTCGTAGTAATGACGAATTCAATGCCGCGCAGCGCTCTCCGAAGCCTGGATGACCCGTACGCGCTCAGCCTGAAAACCTCGCTATTTGTTGAGTCTGAGTCTCCGTCCAGCCATTCTGTCCGGTGGACCGTTATCGCGGAATTGCAGGCCCCCAGAGACAGGTCTTTGTCGCTGCGGTGCAAAAAATCTAGATAGGGAGGCTTCAAACCATGACGCAGGGCGCTATGGATCAGGCGTCTGCTGGACAAGCAGGCAAAACCTCAACTCAACACGTGTATTTCTTCGGTGGCGGCAAAGCCGACGGCAATGGCGGAATGAAGGATGTGCTGGGCGGCAAAGGCGCCGGCCTGGCCGAGATGACCAACGCCGGATTACCGGTTCCCCCCGGATTCACCATCCAGACCGAGGCCTGCCGCGAATACATGCGCGGCGCGCTCTCGCCCGCGGTCAACACCGAGATGTACGCCGCCTTGGAGCGGCTGGAGAAACTGCAAGGCCAGAAGCTGGGCTCGGGCGACAATCCCCTGCTGGTCAGCGTCCGCTCCGGCGCCAAGTTCTCCATGCCCGGCATGATGGACACGATTTTGAACCTGGGCCTCAACGACCAGGCCGTGGAAGCGCTGGCCAAGCGCAGTAACAATCCCCGTTTTGCATACGATTCCTATCGCCGCCTGATCCAGATGTTCGGCGACGTGGTGCTCGATGTTCAGAAGAAGCACTTCGAGCATATCTTTGACAGCGTGAAGAAGCGCGTCAAGGTCAAGTTTGATTACGAGCTTCAGCCCGCTGCTCTCAAAGAGATCATCGCCGAGTACAAGAAGCTGGTGAAGAAGGAGACCGGCAAGGAGTTCCCGCAGGAACCGAAGGATCAGCTGGTGCAGGCCCGCGATGCCGTTTTCCGCAGCTGGATGAATGAGCGCGCCAAGACCTATCGCCGCATTAACCGGATTGATGACTGGCTGGGCACAGCGGTCAACGTGCAGGCCATGGTCTTCGGCAACCTGGGCGAGACTTCCGGCACCGGGGTGGGCTTCACGCGCAACCCGGCTACCGGCGAGAAGATGTTTTTTGGCGAGTACCTGATGAATGCGCAGGGCGAGGACGTGGTCAGTGGCGTCCGCACTCCGCTGCCGATTTCAGAATTAGAGCGTGTCATGCCCGACTGCTACCGGCAGTTGAAAACCATCACCGGCAAGATGGAAAAGCACTATCGCGACATGCAGGACTTTGAGTTCACCATTCAGGATGGCAAGCTCTACATGCTGCAGACCCGCAACGGCAAGCGCACCGGCCTGGCCGCCGTCCGCGTGGCCATCGACATGGTGAAGGAAAAGCTCATCACGCAGGAAGAGGCCATTCACCGCGTCGAGCCCAATCAGTTGTACGACTTCCTGGTTCCTCGCCTGGTTGAAAAGGGCGAGAAGATTGAAGTGCTGGCCACTGGCCTGCCCGCTTCGCCGGGCGCGGCCGTAGGGCAGATCGTCTTCACCGCCGAGGACGCCGTAAAGCAACACCAGAGCGGCGCCTTCAAGACCATCATCCTGGTGCGCGGCGAAACCACGCCCGAGGATATCGCGGGCATGGAAGTGGCCGCCGGCATTCTCACCTCGCGCGGCGGCATGACCTCGCACGCCGCCGTCGTTACCCGCGGCATGGGTAAGTGCTGCGTGGCCGGCGCGGGCGATTGCACGGTGGACGAAGCCAAGAAGGAACTGCGTGTGAAGGGTAAAACCTTCAAGCACGGCGACTGGATTTCGCTGGACGGCACCACCGGCCGCGTGATCGCCGGCAAGCTGAAGACGCTGGACGCGCAACCCGACGATCCGGACCTGGTCACCTTCATGTCTTGGGTCGATCCGGTCCGCCGCCTGCGCATCCGCGCCAACGCCGACATCCCCCGCGACGCCAAGCAGGCTCGCCTCTTCGGGGCTGAAGGCATCGGTCTCTGCCGCACCGAGCATATGTTCTTTGCCGAAGACCGCATCGAGCATATGCGCGCCATGATTCTCGCCGACAACGAGAAGGACCGCCGCGCGGCGCTCAAGAAGCTGCTGCCGATGCAGCGCGCCGACTTTGTCGGCCTCTTCAAGGCCATGGAATCACTACCGGTCACCATCCGCACCATCGATCCGCCGCTGCACGAGTTCCTGCCCAAGCGCGAGGATCTGATGGTGGAGATTCAGCACCTGGTAGACACCAAGCCCCGCTCGCCCAAGCTGAAGGAGCTACGCACGCTGCTGGAGCGCGTCGAGGAGCTGCACGAGCAGAATCCCATGCTCGGATTGCGCGGCTGCCGCCTGGGCATCGCCTTCCCGGAGATTACCGAGATGCAGGTTCGCGCCATCATCGAGGCTGCTGTCATAGCCAAGAGCAAGGGCGGCAATCCGCATCCCGAGATCATGATCCCACTCGTCAGCTCCATTGAAGAGATGCGCAACCAGGCGGCCGTCACGCGCCGCGTGGCCGAGGAAGTCTTCAAGGAGAAGGGCTTAAAGGTCGATTACATGGTGGGCACCATGATCGAACTGCCGAGGGCGGCCCTTACTGCGGATCAAATTGCGGAAGAGGCAGAGTTCTTCAGCTTCGGGACCAACGACCTGACGCAGACCACCTACGGCATCAGCCGCGACGACATCAACCAGTTCCTGCCGGCCTACATGAAGGCGGGCATCTTCAAGCAGGACCCCTTCGCCACCCTCGACCAGGCGGGCGTTGGGCAACTGGTGAAGATGGCCACCACCAAGGGCCGCGGCACCCGGCCAACGCTCAAGGTGGGCATCTGCGGCGAGCACGGCGGCGATCCCGAGTCCGTCAAGTTCTGCCACAGGATCGGCCTCAACTACGTCTCCTGCTCGCCCTTCCGTCTGCTGACGGCAAGGCTGGCAGCCGCGCAGGCGGCGCTGGAGGAGAAGCAGAGCGGCCCAGCCCACACCACCAGCTAACCCGGCACTCGCCGGCTGAAACAACAAGGGCGCAACCGAATGGCTGCGCCCTTGGCGCGTCTGGGGAAGTTGCAAAGTATGAATAACCCGACCGGGTGCAGTCTCTGCAGGTTCGTGTTCCGATAAAGCTATCCGCCTGGGGGGAATGCCAGAGCGGGGATTCACGATGATCTCTACTGCACCCATACCGTGGAATGGGGTAAATGAAGCCTATCAAGGAAAGAGGGGTCGGGCAAGAGAAATTTAGATAATATTTGTCTAAATTATTGCTGATTGATATTAAAGGAGTTAGCGGTAATCTTGGCGTGGATCAGACAATTTTTCGCGGCCCAGAGAGCGGCGTTAAAGGCAAAGCAGAGCGCACCCACACACGAGCAGTGTTCCATCAGAGGCCGGGTTAATCGTTACTTTTCCGCGGGCGCGTAGTACCCTTCCCGCGTGACCACGCTCAGGTCGTCCTTGTTTGCTTTTAGGACGATCTTGTGGAAACCGCCTTCCTTGTCCACCACATCGGGCGTGTAGGTAAGCAGAAACTGGCCGCGCAACTCCTCGGCGATCTGGCCATAGATTTCGTCGAGGTTGTCTTTCTTTTTGGCCTCGTAGAAGTGGCCTCCGGTGCGCGTGGCAATCTTCTCCATGATCTTCTTGCCGTCTACCTCGGGCTCACGCTGGCCACCGCCGTCTCGACCACCGCCGCTACGTCCGCCGCCACCGCCAGGCCAGCCGCCGCCACCACCGCCGGGATAACCGCCGCCGCCCATGCCGCCACGGCGTCCACCGCCACTGCCGGGATAGCCATTACCTGCCGGACGCTCCTCCTCGCCCTTGAGATAGATGGTGTAAACGGCCAGGCCAGCCTTGTCTGCCGCGTCCACCGCGTCGTTCAGGGTCATCTTGCTGCCCCGGTCCACGCCGTCGGAGAAGACCACCAGCGCCTTTCGGCCTTCCTGATTCTTCATCAGCTCATCGGAGGCAAGATAGATCGCATCGTAGAGCTGTGTGCCGCCCCGCCTGCCGCGCGCCTGGCCCTGTCCCTGACCCTGGCCCCGGCCGCCGCCATATCCGCCATTGTTGTTCCCGTTCCCACCGCTATCCGAGTCTCGCGCCTCGTTGTTGGCGGCGCGGCTTGGCCCCATCTCGTCCAACTCGCGGTGCAGTTTGTCACGCGAGGTAGTGAAATCCCGGAGCAGCTCAACGATGTGGTCGAAGTGAATCAGGAAAGCCTGGTCGGTGACTGAGTCAGGCCCCGGCTTGGGCTTCTCCGGCAGCATCGTGTCCACAAACTTGCCCGCCGCCTTGCGCTCGCTCTCCATCGCGCCGGTCATGCCGCGGCTGGTATCCACCAGCAAACCCAGCCGGAAAGGCAGACTTGTCTCGCGCGTGAAGCTCTTGATCTTCTGCGGACGGCTGTCCTCGGTCAGGGTGAAGTCGCTGACTTTGACGCTGGTCACCAGTTCGCCTTTTTTGTTGCGCACCGTGACGGGCAGCACGACATCGTGGGCCTGCACCTTCAAGACCGGGGCTGGCTGGCTGGAGGCGGGCTGCTGGGCAGGACTGGCCACGGGCAGGCAGGCCAGGGCCAACATCGAGGCGGAAAGACAGGAAACGAGTCGGAATCTCATTATGGTCAAAGTGTACACACCTTCATTCGGTTAGACGAGGCAACGTGCAGGTTGTTGACTGGCGCGCTGCGAAGAACTATTTACGCAACTTCAGTGGAGATACGACACTCCCCGCCTAGCCAGCCGCCAGCCGGAGCGAAGGGTTTTCCAGACCAGCAGGCCGAACCACCAGAGCCAGGCGAGTCCCGCAAAAAAAGCGAGAATCAGAGCCACTGGTTCAATGACTCGAATAAACGCGATCGGTAAGGCTGCAAGGATGCAGAGGGTGATGAAAGCTCCCGGCTCCCACCACCAGCGGCGCGGTCGTATCAGCAGAAATCCACCCACTAGGAACCATTGAACCGCAACAAGCGTGCAGAGAATGGTCACAATCATGACTTCCGAGATTCGCGTCCTGTGGAGCCGCTTTTCGACCATCCAACTTACCATGCCCGCAGTCGAACACGGCGTGTGCCAACCGGAAAGCAGCACGACCGGCAGGTTCTCAAATCCAACGACCTTCTCCTGCGGAGACTGATGACCAACCCAGTTACTTCCTTCTTCGCAGAATTTGAAGGAAACTGTTATTTCGCCATCTGGTCCCATTGTTTCTGTTTCCAAATATCGCTGCAGAACCGGCTTGCTCGGGATATACCGCCATGCCCTCGATTCCAGCCAGACCATCAGCGATCAGGTCATTGCCAAATGGATTCCAGCCAACAACAATCCGCGCCGCCAGTTCATGGCAGCAAGAGTACACCGAGAGCGCATCAGAAATCAAAGCAAAATGGAGTTTGCAACAGGAGGAGAGGATTTGGTCGCGCTACCGGAAGATGGAATACCGGGCGGCCCTGGAATGGATGCAATCATTCACCAACTGAGGTAAATAAGCGTATATTTGGTTTGCAGCCGAGAGGCAGATAGGAGAAACCATGAAACACATTGTTGCTTTTCTTTGCGCCGTTGCCCTGTGTGGATCGGCGTTTGCGCAGGCGCCCGCCTATAGGGACGGGGAAGACGGGGTCAATCGCACGCGTCCCGGGAACAAGATATTGGTGGAAATCAATGGTGTCCGAGTCGCGGGAGTAAGCACCAGCACGGATCTCAATGCACTACGCGCAGAGGCTATACGGGAACAGACGCGTCCGGGCAACCATAAGCCGGGCAAGATCGTGCTCGCCAAAGATTGGTCAAACACAATGGAGTGGTACAACTGGCGCAAAGCGGTGATCGACGGCAAGACGGATCGCAGGTCTGTCACCATCATCTTCCATGACGACGCCGGAACAGAGGTGGGCCGCATGAATTTCTACAATTGCTGGCCGGTCAAGCATACATTGCCGACGGCGGAAGCAAAGAGTTCAGGACACGCCACGGAGACGATCGAGCTGGAATATGAGTGGCTCGAATGGAAGGGCAAATAGCGGAAACGAGACTTAGCGGAGGCGGATGCAGATTGGTAGCGCTACCGGGAATCGAACCCGGGTTTTAAGATTGAGAATCTCACGTCCTAACCCCTAGACGATAGCGCCACGCGGTTGCAGGGAGCGGCCATCACCGGCCACTTGATTAGTTTAACAAGAATCCGACAACCTGCCAAAGGAATCTAAAGCTTGCAGTGGGCCGGTGCAGCGGTCCACTATGATTGTCCAATTAGAAGGTGGCTATGGAAATCAAACGCATCGGCTCGCAGCCGTCCGGCAAAGGCCCGGCAGAGTGGTTTACAGGTACCGTCCGCATTGACCCGCTTTTTCAAGCACCCGACCCAGCGCTTGTTTCCGGCGCCAGCGTCACATTTGAGGCGGGTGCACGCACCGCCTGGCATACGCATCCCCTCGGACAGACATTGATTGTCACGGCAGGATGCGGACGGGTTCAGCGGGAAGGCGGTGCGATAGAGGAAATTCATCCCGGAGATGTGGTTTGGATTGCGCCGGGAGAAAAACATTGGCACGGAGCTACACCGTCCACGGCCATGGCTCACATTGCAATTCAGGAGCGATTAAACGGCAAGGTCGTGGATTGGATGGAGCAGGTCAGCGACGAACAATACCAGCGGTGAATCCGGATTTAAGTCTGCAAAAAACCCCTCGTGCTGCGCACAGGCGTCTCAGATGCCCAGCTTGCGAACTTCGTCGTTGTAGTACTTGCGGTAGAGAATCTCCCACTCCTGCGAACCTTCCACGATGATCTTGCGCTGGTTAGCGATCTTGGCCCGGGCGGCGGCGTCGATTCCGGCCTCCTGGGTGAGCAGAACGGTGAGCGCCTTGCGCGCCTCCTGGCGGATGGTGTTGCGATCCTCCATGAAGCCTACTGCGTCGATCTCTGCCAGGGTATCGGCCACGGTGTGGGCCAGCTTGTTGAGCTTGTCGGGGCTGATCCTCATAGCACCGCCTTGTACTTTTTGGTCAGCTCGGTCTTCACCTTCTTGAACATCTCGGCGTATTGCGCGCCGGTTTTGCGCATCTCCTCGGAGTAGGCGTCCAGAATCACGCGCACCTCCTCGTTGATGCGGTCTTCCAGGGACAATTCCTCCAGCATGGCCTCATTGACGCGCGCTTCGGTCGCCTTTAAGTCACTGGTGGTAATCATCTTGGCGTCGATGAGGTGCTTGACGGTCCGTCGGGCCAGATACCCGATATAATCGCGGGAAAAGATCATTGGCTAAGGCTCAGAATAGCGCATTGGACGGCCCGGTGTACACCGGCTGCAAGTTTTCACATTCGCACTGCGCATACCCGCCCGCGTCTGCGAAAATAAGAGCTTGACTATGAACGCTGACAACCTCCTCCCGCTGAAAGACGACATGGTGGCCTTTATCGAGGGCCACGGCCTCAAACGCCTTCCCGGCTACGTCACCGAAGACATCCCCTCCATTGTGTGGGAGGGTGATGGCAACCCCGATGCATGGAAAGACTTTGTGGAGATGGCCAAACACGCCGGCGCTCCCTTTGTCACCTTCAGCGAGATGACGCTGGAGCGCGAGGAGATCGACGCGCTGATCGACGAAGCCGGGGAGATGAACTTCCCCGATGAAGAGTCCTCGGAGCTGGTAGAGGCGCAGTGGCTGCGCAAGTATGCCGGCAACCTCGGCTACATTCAACTGGGCTTCATCTACCAGGGCGTGGCCTTTCTGCACGAAACCACCACCGAGTGGTATGAGCGTTTCCAGGGGCTTCTGGAAGACATCGAGACCTTCCAGGATATTGTCATCGGCGACCAGCAGCACGATCACACCGACGAGGACGAATAAGCGCGGTGGGCGCTGAAGGCAACGAGCCCATTCTGCGGCCAGTAATGCCGCAAGCTACGCCGTCCGTTTCGCAGCAGGGCGAGGAGCGGAAGCATCTCCGCCAACGCTGGAGCTTCGCGGAGCCGCATTCAGAAGGGGCCGCCGAGTTGGCCAAAGCCGCGCACCTGCCCCTGGTGCTGGCCGAGTTGCTGCTGGCACGCGGCGTCACACAGCCGGCAGAAGCCTTCGCATTCCTCAACCCTGAAGTCGCTCATCTTCACGATCCGCTGCTCATGCTGGGCATGAACGAGGCAGTAGCCCGGCTGGAGCGGGCTATCGCCGCTCGCGAGCCGGTGCTGCTCTACGGCGACTACGACGTGGACGGCACTACCGCCGTTGTCCTGCTCAAAACGGCCATCGAGATGCTCGGCGGAGTCGCGCACTTTCACGTGCCCCACAGGCTGCGCGAGGGATACGGCCTGCAATCGAGCGTGCTGGAAGAGGCTTATGCCGAGGGCGCCCGGCTGGTGATTACCGTGGACACCGGGATGAGGGCCTTTGCCGAGGCTGAAACCGCGCGACGGCTGGGACTGGATCTGATCATCACCGACCATCATCTGCTAGAAGCCGGTGACGCCGTTCCTCACGCGCTGGCTATACTCAATCCCAACCAGCCCGGCTGCGCTTACCCGGAAAAATTTCTCTGCGGCGCGGCAATAGCGTTGAAGCTGGCGCAGGCGATTCTGGAGCGGCGTGATGCTGCCCGTACCCGCGAGAAAACTTTGCCCAGTTTTTTGAAGATGGCGGCCATCGCCACCATCGCTGATGCGGTACCGTTGCGCGGCGAAAATCGGGTTATTACGGCTTTGGGTTTGCGCGAGCTGCGCCGCCCGGCAGGAGCCGGTCTGCGCGCTCTTTTTGCAGCCGCGGCACTCGACCCAGCCACTCGCGCGCTCACCGGCTACGATGTGGCCTTCCGCCTGGCTCCGCGCATCAACGCCGCCGGACGCATGGACGTGGCCACGGATGTTGTAGAACTCTTCACCACGCGCGATGCAGCCCGCGCTGCCGAGCTGGCCGCTAAGCTGGAACGGCTCAACCGCGAGCGCCGCGAGACCGAGGTCTCCGCTCTCACCGTTATCGAGAAGTGCCTCGCCAGCGATTCAGAACTGACTGCCGAACGCCTGCTGGTGATCGACGGAGAAGGCTGGCACCGCGGCGTCATCGGCATTTTGGCCTCGCGCGTCGTCGAACGCACCGCGAAACCCGCCATCGTGGTCAGCATCGAGGAAGGAGTGGCCTACGGCTCCGGACGCTCTGTGGACGGCTTCCACTTGCTCAACGCCATCGAGAGCTGCGCCGATCTATATACTCGCTTCGGCGGCCACGCTTATGCTGTGGGCTTTGCACTGCCCGCCAAAGACTTGCCGGAGTTGAAGCGCCGCTTGCGCGCATACGCCGAGGAACACCTGGCCGCTCGTGAGCCGGAGCAACTGCTGCACATTCACGCCGAGCTGCCGCTGGACCGCATCACAAGCGTGCTGGTTGGATGGTTGCGCAAGCTGGAGCCCTTTGGTCACGGCAACCCCGAGCCGGTTTTCGTCGCTCGCTGCGTGCGCCTGCTCGCCCCGCCGCGCATTATGAAGGAACGCCACCTGAGGCTGGAACTTGCGCAGGATTCGGTTCAGCCGCCGCCTCTGCCCGGAACAAGCGGCGCGCTTCGCGCCGTCGGCTGGCACATGGCTGCGCGCGCCATCCAGCTTGGCTTGACGCAGGGAAGCCTCATCGACCTCGCCTACCGCATCCGCGAAAACGAACACCCCGAGTACGGCGGCCTTGAAGCCGAGATTGCAGGAATTGAGATTGTTTGATCTATCTCTTCATCCTGGCGCGCAAGGCGCCCGCGCCGGCGTGCATGAGTGTGCAATCTGAACTCCGGTCGCACCGGAAATGAATGCTGACAGGATATTCCTGCCATACCGGGTCCGCGCTTCCCGTGCTTGTCTTGTCGAAGAAGAAGGTGTTCCTTCCGCTGGTTACGATCACTCCGCGACTGACGTCAAATTCGACGATTGCATCGTCGCCTTCGATGGAGAACGGCAATAGCTTTTCCGCAGCTTTCACAGCCTTTTTATGAGCGGCGGATCTTTGACCCGCGTTGCCCCGCATCTCGTGCCGGAGTTCTAGACTTTCATCCTGTTCGGCGAGGGAGGGAAAGTTGGTTGAAAAATTCCATTGAGTCGTTTTCTCATAGGATTTTGCGGAGCAAGGAATCTCGCCTTGCGCGTTGAGGGCGACAACTTGCCCCCCAGGAGCGATCTGATTCTGGAAAATATCCTTGCCTTGTTCTCTCTCCTGCTCCTGAGTATTCAATTGCGCTATATCGATCGCCGCCGGCGGCTCGTTGGAGTGATTGGCGGTGGTGGCTGTACTCAGGGCATCGTACTTCAAGACGATCCCCCTGGAGCACAGGATAAGGCCCTGGTCGTCCTGCAGGTGGATTTCGATGAAGAGGGGATATGGCGGATTGGCGACCTCGAGCGCAAAACCCTCCTGTTGTTCTGGATAGATGGTTTCGAGTGTCAGGCGATAATGCAGCGTCTTCTCCCAATTGATATACAGATGGCCCTTCAATCCCGTTCCGTCGGCGATGACCGGCCCCAGATCGTACCGTCCCACCGGGTTGCCCATAAACAGGGAAACGGCGGCGAAGATGACTCCAATCAGAATTCCAAGGCCCACGCCGATCATGGCATAGATCCTGATTGGACTCTTCGCGAACCTCTGTATCCGTTCAGTCAACGTCGCATGAGATGGCGGCCTGGGAGTGGGTGGATCACTGGCGGGCTTTTGTACCTTCGCCTCCGCATTCACGTCGGAGTAAAGGAACAAACCGGCTGCCGCGATCCTGTCATTGAGCTCCTCTGGGCGCGGTTCAATGATTTTATATGAGCTGGCAGGCAGTTGCTCATTGTCAGTGTTCTTTCCATCGGGATCTTCTATGTTAGCGTCTCTCATTCAGTTGTCCCCTCTTCCCGGTCGTCCGCAATCCCTTCGTTGAGAGCAATAACATTGAACCACAGATTGCATTCACCTGGGAACTAGAAACTGTTGCGGAGGACAGGCCTTTTACACGGGCAGCCAAGATCGCGGGGATCGAATTGGCATAAAGAGAATGAAATCGGCCCGTTCCGCATGAATTCGCTGGCGGAACGGCCACATTAGCGCGATAATCAATGCATGGCGACTGTGCCCATCTACGAAGATCACCAGGCGGAGTTGGTTTCCGTGCGCGAGTATCTCACCACGAGCTACCGCCCTGACTGCGACTATGTGGATGGACGGATCGAGGAGCGCAACGTGGGCGAGTTCGATCATAGCTTGTTGCAATCACTGCTGACGCATCTGTTTATGAATCACCGGGAAGATTGGGGGGTGATACCGCTTCCCGATGTGCGCGTTCAGGTGAAGGCTACCCGTTTTCGCGTACCCGATGTGACCGTGCTCCGCGCCGGAACTCCGCGGGAACAGATTCTTACCCATCCGCCCTTGCTGGTTATCGAAATCCTCTCGCCAGAGGACCGGCTCAGCCGTTTTACCGAGCGCACAGACGAGTATTTAGATTTTGGCATTGAGCATATCTGGATCGTGGACCCCGCGCGCCGTCTGGTTTATCGCGTAACCAGGGCCGGGTACGAGCTGACTCCCTCCGGCGAAATCACCGTGCCGGGAACGCCGATTCGTGTGGTGCTGAGCGAACTGTTTGCGGAGCTGGACCGAGCGTGATTTTTCGAGCTCGCAGACGAATCGGCATCTATTTCAGGCTCGAAGGTTCCGCATTCCACCATCGCTGAAAATGCTTCAGCTTCGTGCATCCCCGCTGCGCTTGCGAAAGACCACTTTCAGCTCCCGTCGCCAGTGCTCGGTAAGGGCGATCAGCTCCCACTCGATCTGCGGAGAAAAGTAGCGCAGCACCGGCTCGTTGGCGGGATGGATGCGCAGGGCTGGGCCGGCCAGCAGCAGGCGCGGCGCGAGCGGCGAAACCTCCGCTCCGGCAAAGTAGCCCTGGCGCTCGAAGGCCGACAGCGGCCTTCCGCCCTCGTTGCCCGCCGCCGGCTGGCGGTCGTTGTTGAGCGCGCGGACTCGAATCCAGTAGTCCAGCGCCTGCAAGGGCAGGTGCAGATCCTCGTCGGCCTTCAGTTCGATTACCGTCAGACGCCCATTGCGGTCCAGCGTGAGCAGGTCAAGCATGCCGCGGTCGCCGGTGGAGAGTGCGGGCACCTGCGAGTAGAGCAAATCGCCGCGCAGACCGGGCAGCAGTTCGGCAATCTCGCTGCGCAGGCGGGCTTCCAGCCAGCGTTCAGGCTGAAGGCGGAAGAGCGGATCGGTGTGAGAGCCATCGCTGTGGCGGCTCAAAAACAACCGGGAAAAGAGATCGCGGCAGAGCGGCTCGTTCTCCTCGGTGAGCGGCGTCTCGTTGGCACCCGCGCCGAAGGTGATCTCATTCTCGCGGGCGAATGTGCTGGAAGCAACGCCGTGGCGCACGCGCGCAAACTCGAGTCCGTGCAGCAGCAGACCGACTTCAGTGGCTGAACTGGGCCGAAGCTCGACGCGCTCCTTTGCGGCGGGTGGGACCAGCGCGAGCAGGCGGTCGATTCCTTCCCGGCAGCGCTCGATGGCGGCCTGGGCGGAATGAACGTGGACAAGCCGCGAGTCCAGGTTGCCGGTGTCGCGAAAGTCCACTGCAGTAAGCTCCTCGCTGCGTTCGTCGAGGGTGAAAAGCTGAAAGTCGGCGGCGGCATGGTTTAGCCAGGCCATGCGCTCGGCGGTGGTTCGCCAGGCTCCAACCGGCACAATCACTTTAAGCCCGCCAAAGTGCCGTCGTACATCGCCATGCTGTCGGCAGTGGTCCAGCCAGAGAATTCCCAGGGTCAGCACGCCGTCCACGATGGAACCGGACTCCGCACTGCTGACGCCAATCACCGCGTCTGCGGCAGAACCGCGCAGCAGCCGCCCGCGCACATAGGCGGGACCGAAGCTGTGCTCCAGGTCCATCGCCGAGCGCAGGCCGTCGACCTTGGAGCCGATAAACTGGCGGGTAAGCACGCGCTCCAGCATGCGCTGATAGTTGCGGCGTGCGGCTTCGCGTGCGCTGGGAGTGCGGCGATCGCTGGTGGGAACCAGTTCCAGTGTTTGCGGTTTGGCCGCGCCCATGCGGCGAGTAGCCATGCGCAAACACTGCGCGCGCTCCTGCACTTCAACGACGGTGCGCATCAGGTTGCGCTCTTCGCTCCACAGTTGCAGCAGGCAGCGGCCATGCTGCTCGCTTACCGCATAGCGGGCACTGCGCATGTCGAAGAGCACGCGGCCATCCTCCAGCACCGCGGCTGCGGGGTGGTCGGCAAGGTACTCTTCGATGATTTGGGCCAGCCGCTCGGGTGTAGCTGCCTCAGCGCCGGCGGCCATATGGTTCTCTACCAGCCCATGCGCGCGCGCAGGCCGGTGATGTGCGCGGTGTGATGGCGCGAGTGCCATTCGTACATGGCCAGTGCCTTCGCCAGATCAACGCGGCCACGCTCGGGGTGGTTGAAGCCCTTGCGGAAGTCCTCGTCGGTGAGCGCTTCCAGCAGCGCCACCCAGCGGCCATGCAGCCCCTCAATCAGCTTGAGAGAACCGTCGATGGGCAGGCGGCTGTCAGGCAGCTTGGCCCAGGCGGCCTCGTCGTAGACCTTGACGGTCGGCCAATCTTCGGTCAGCGCCGTCTTGCAGCGGATGTAGGCCTGGGCGTGGCTGTCAACGATATGATGCACCACCTGGCGCACAGTCCAGCCGCCATCGCGGTAGGGCGTGTCGAGCTGGGAGTCTTTCAGTCCGGCTACGGCGGCGCGCAATCGCTCGGGCAGCAGGCGCAGAGTCTGCATGTGCGCCTTGCGAATTTCAGGTGTACTGCTGGCTGGCGGGGCAAAGTGGCCAATCGGATAACGAAGGTCGTCCAGTTCTGTCATGGCAGGAACTTTATCACATCTGCTTGAGGGGATGAAATCACATAGAGCACACCGGCCCTGGCAGTGGAGCTGCCTGGGGACCGGGAGCCGATCTATGCGTGATGGTGATGATGGTGATGGTGATGGTGGTGATGGTGATGATGCGAGGCAGCGAACGCCGGGCTGGCAAACACCATCAGGAGCAGTAGCACGGCAAGAATTCTCTTCATTCCCAAAATGTATCACGAATGCGGCGCTCGCGGCAGAGTCCGGATTGCCCAGGCATCAAGAGAGGAACGGGGCTCTGGACGTACGCTGGCAGGATAAACTCAGAGATACGATGAGCATACCGGCTGCTTCCCCGCCTCCGAGCCATAAACGGTTTTTTTTTGAGAAGTTCGGCATCACCGAGCGGTTGCTGGAGCGCTGCCTGGGCGAGGCCTTGTCTGCCGGCGGCGACTATGCCGACCTCTACTTTGAGTCGGTGACGGCAACCTCGCTGGGCGTGGATGAGCAGATCGTGAAATCCGCCTCTCAGGGCACGAGCGCGGGCTGCGGCATCCGTGTGCTCAGCGGCGAGCGCACCGGCTACGCATACACCGACAACCTCAACCCTGACCGCTTGATGCACGCCGCGCGCACTGCCGCGCTGATCGCCTCCGGGCCGGCCACACAGCCCGTGCAGGGCTTCACCGAGCCTGCCGCCGCCGATCTTTACCCGGTCCCGCTGGGCGGCTACGATCTGGACCTGGCTGCGCGGCTGGAGTTGATTTTGCGCGCTGACCGCGCAGCCCGCGCTTATGATTCGCGCATTGTGCAAGTGCGGGCCGGCTACTCAGAGGAGTTAAGGCGAATTCTGATTGCCGCCTCTGACGGCGCATTCGCCAGCGACACCCAACCGCTCTGCCGACTCAACGTCTTCGTTATAGCCAAAGAGGACGCGATCACCACCAAGGGCGCGGCAGGCGGCGGGGGGCGCGCCGGAATCGACCAGTTTGCCGGCTCCAAAAGCCCGGAGCACCTGGCGCGCGAGGCGGCGCGGGGAGCGATTTTGCAACTGGGCGCTGTCCCCGCTCCGGCGGGCGAGATGGAGGTGGTTCTCGGGCCCGGTTGGCCGGGAATTCTGCTGCACGAGGCAGTTGGCCACGGCTTGGAAGCCGACTTCAACCGCAAGAAGACCTCGGCCTTCACCGGGCTGATTGGCCAGCAGGTGGCAAGCTCCAAGGTCACCGTGGTGGACAACGGAACGATGGCTGGGCGCAGAGGCTCGCTCAATGTGGACGACGAGGGCACATCGACGCAGGAGACGGTGCTCATCGAGGGCGGCATTCTGCGCGGCTACCTCACCGACAAGCTCTCCGCGCGGCTGATGGGCGCGGCCAACACGGGCTCCGGTCGCCGCGAGAGCTATCAGCACATCCCCATGCCGCGCATGACCAACACCTACATGCTGGCCGGCGACGACTCGCCTGAAGACATCCTGCGCTCGGTTAAGCGCGGCCTCTACGCCGTCAACTTCGGCGGCGGGCAAGTTGATATTACGAATGGCAAGTTTGTCTTTTCGGCCTCGGAGGCTTACCTGATCGAAGACGGCAAGGTCACCGCCCCCGTGCGCGACGCGACTTTGATTGGCAATGGCCCCGAGGCGCTGAAGCACGTCTCTATGGTGGGCCACGACCTCAAGCTCGACGAAGGCATCGGCACCTGCGGCAAAGACGGCCAGAGCGTCCCCGTCGGCGTCGGCATGCCCACCATCAAGCTGGACAAGATGACGGTCGGCGGAACAGGGCGGTAGTCGGTGAAAAATACTTGATCGATTATCTCAAATATGAGATATAATGAGGCATGTGCTGGTCGGTCGAAGTCCTGAACGATACGGTGGCCGCGGAGATTCGATCCCTACCAGCGGATATGCACGCCAGGTTCCTTCATATCGCGCTGTAAATTGAGCAGGCAGGCTTGGAGACAATGCGTGAGCCGCATGTCAAGCATCTAGAAGGCAAGCTCTGGGAGATGCGACTGACGGGCAGGGATGGAATTGCACGAGCTCTGTATGTGACGTGGCTGGGCCGACGCGTGGTGGTTTTGCGCGTGTTTGTGAAGAAGACGCAAAAGACTCCGAACTCTGAAATCGAAATTACAAAGCGACGAGCAAAGGAGATTGTATGACCATTCCCTTGAAAGAGTTTATGGCGAAGTCCCTGGCTGACCCGGAAGTCAAACGCGAGTACGATGCTCTGGCTCCAGCATTTGAGATTGCGGCGGAATTGCTGAGGGCGCGGAAGCGCACCGGCCTCTCGCAGGCTGAACTGGCCGAGCGCATGGGAACCAGCCAATCTGCCATTGCCCGTTTGGAGAGCGGAGAGACCCTGCCCAGCACAAAGACGCTACTCCGCTTTGCTGAAGCAACCGGCTCGAAGATTCAACTACGCCTGTCTACGGTTTGAATAATCAAGCTGGATAAAATGACGTGGGAGGAACGGTAAGGTAGCCGCTTGACCGTTCTTTGTAGAGAGTTCAAGGCTTGCCTTCCGCGATACTGGTTTACCAGTACGATCCCATCAAATAATCTCCCTTCGCGTTCATCCCAAAGAGCTCATATCCCCCCGCCGGCGTCAATGTCATCTCGCCGAAATATACATCATGATCATTTACCGAATACAAGTCCACTCTGCAGTAGTCCATATCGCGGGCCAGTGCCTCTGCGATTTCGAGCATTCGTCCCAAAGTAGCGGGCCTCTTCGTATCAACGATCTTCCGAGGATACGTGAAGGTAAAATCCTGCGGCTCCCAATTCCTGTCGTATATCGTTCGCGTGTGCTCGGAAAACCGTCCATAATCCACCTGAATAAAATGGCATTTCCCGTGAAAGACGTGCATCTTGTAGTCCAGCGGAACTTCGTATTGTGTATCGAAGAGAAATTTTTCAACGATAATTGCCGGCGGAATATCCCGATAGTGACTTTCCCTGAGCGACTCCCCATAGACGCTCTTCATCCATTCCTGGCATTTGTCGACAATCTCTTCTGGAACGATCTCTTCCTTATTCCTGACGATGATGTCCCATCCGGAGCCGTGTGAGGCTTTGATCACAAATCGCTGCGGAAGCTTTGAAAAGTCAATCTCTTCCGGGCGCGTTGTTACCATCAGGATTTCGTTCAATATATCTTCATAACCGCGTTCGGCGACGAACTTTCGCACTGCAACTTTGTCGGCTAGTATCGACGCCTGGGGAATTGGAGTAAACAGCTTACGATTGCAGATTTTTTCGTTGAACGTGTGCGGGTGGCGCAGATGAGGAAAATACCCATGCACATGGTAGAAAATCAGACGCTCCATAGCCACCGGGCCAAGCAGCTTTTTTATCCGAGTCGAGGCATTAATGCGCCATGTGATGCCGTGCATAAACCACCGGATGATCCGATGGATGGCACTGTTTCCGTTGCCATTTTTCGCTGTCAAGGCCGATGTGCCGGTGCTTTTCATTTGCAGTTCATGCCCCTTATCTAGCGTCACATAGCCTATCATGCATTACGGCGAATCTTAAAATATATGCGGAGTTCCGGATAGTTGTCTCTACGTCATCATGCGTATCGCCCTACATGCACCCACCCCCACTCGCGTATCATGGCCGGTATGAACCCTAAAGCGAATATCGAAGCGATTCAAGCGGCCATCCACGAGGCCGGCTTTGACGGCTGGCTGTTTTACGACCATCATCACCGCGACCCCATCGGCGAGCACATCCTGGGCATGGACCCCAAGCTGCACGTCACGCGGCGCTGGTACTACTTTGTGCCCGCGACGGGCGAGCCGCGCAAGCTGGTGCACCGCATCGAGCAGGCCCGGCTGGACGCGCTGCCCGGCGCTCGGGCGTTGTATTCAAGCTGGCAGGAGCTGGCCCGCGGCCTGGAGGCGCTGCTGGCCGGCGCGCGCACCGTGGCCATGCAATACTCGCCCAACAACGCCATCATGTACGTCTCCATGGCCGACGCGGGCACGGTGGAGTTTCTGCGCAGCCTGGGCAAGCAGATCGTCAGCTCCGCCGACCTGGTCAGCCAATTTGAGGCGGTGCTGAGCGAGGAGCAGGCAGCCAGCCACGGCGTGGCGCAACTGGCCATCGACGCGATTCTGGAAGAGGGCTGGCGCGAGATTGGCCGCCGCCTGCGCCCGGGTGCTGGCCGCACGGGCGGACTCTCCGAATTTGACCATGTACAGTGGCTCTGCGAGGCCATGCGCCGCGAGGGGCTGGTCTGGTCCGACGGCCCCAACGTCAGCGTCAACGCGAACTGCTCCGATTCGCACTATGAGCCGACTGCCGAGCATTGCTCGCCCATCCGCGAAGGCGATTTTCTGCTCATCGACATCTGGGCGCGGTTGGACGTGCCCGACAGCATCTATTACGACATTACCTGGACTGGGGTGGTGGGCCGCGAGCCGGCGGAGCACGAGCAAAAGGTCTTCGAGATTGTCGTGAAGGCCCGCGATGCGGCCATCCGCACCGTCGAAAACGCCTTCGCAACGGGCCGGCCAATCTGCGGCTTCGAGGCCGACGATTCGGCCCGTGCAGTGATTCAGGCGGCCGGTCTCGGAGAGTTCTTTACGCATCGCACCGGCCACAATATCGGCCAGGAGGTGCACGGCGTGGGCGCGAATCTGGACAATCTGGAAACCCACGACGTGAGGCTGCTACTGCCCAACACCTGCTTCTCCGTCGAGCCGGGCATCTACCTGCCGGAGTTCGGCGTGCGCAGCGAGATCGACATGATGACCGCTCCGGGCAAGGCCTGGGTTACGGGAATGATTCAGCGCGAACTGGTGAGAATTTAGGGGTCAGAGATCAGGGACTATGCGAAAAATTGGCAACTTTGGTTGATTGACAGGCGAATTACGCGTGACTGCCATATTGCGCTATAATTCGTATAATCGAAACACAATAATATGGCTTAATCATGAATTACGCGTGAGCTTATGAGGCAAACAAAATGAAAGCGCGCCAGATCTCTCTTATCTTCTTAGCTCTCGCTTTTTCTATTCCGATTTTGACCGCTATTTTTAATAGCGCAGGTCCTGGCGGGAGAGGGGAAGTCATAGTCGGACCAACGAGTATAAGACAGGTTTCTTGGTCTTTTGGAGAGCGATATTTTGAATGGCAAATCTTTGGTGATAATGAGTACGACAGCCGTTTCGATTACGATCTGCATCATGAGTTCGGGATTAGCCTTGATGCAGCTAAGACAATAAGAGGACTTGTAGATATTATTCATCCAACACTATTTCATGTTTCCGTTCTATTTCTGATTATCGCCATAATTTTTTATCGGAGATCTAAACGTTCTGATATATCAAGTCCAGGCAAAATAGTTACTGAAGAAAAAAAGAAAGTCGCGCCGAGCTCAGCCTCGAAATCCGGGCCGCAGCCGGTGCCGTATAAGGGATTTGTTTACCTTCCTCTGATTGCCGGCTGGCTGGTGCCGGGTGGCGGGCATTTTCTGCTGCGCAAGTGGGTCCGCGGTGCTTTGCTGGCGGCGTCAATCCTGGGCATGTTCGTTCTGGGAGTGGCCATGCAGGGCAAGGTCTACGCCAGCGTGCATGACATTCTGGACATGCTGGGAATGGTAGGCGACCTGGGCATCGGGTTGCCTTATCTCCTCAGCCGGATGCTGGGCCTGGGCGATGTCCAGGTGCAGACGACCATTGCCGACTGGGGCACGCGCTTCATCGTCGTGGCCGGCCTGCTGAACGTGATTGCCGCCGTGGACGCGCACAACCTGCGCACCGGGAGGAAATCCTGATGAGCGCTCTGGTTTTTCAGCCCTCTCACTTCACCGCGGTGGTGCTCTTTGCTTTGTTTGCCTCGACGGTCTTCGGCATCACCCAGCGCGAGAAGCCGCGAGACATGATCCGTTACGGAATATATTGCTTTGTGCTCTTTGTCGGCGCGGCGATTGCGCTCAGCTGGGTGATGTATTTTATTGCGCGATAGGCTCACTGATGATGGAATAGCCCCATGAACAAGCTTTGGCATACACAAAATAAAATGCCGCCCAAGGCAACGCTGGAGCAGCGCATCCAGTGGCACAAGGAACATCAAATCCATTGCGCCTGCCGGAAAATTCCCAAGAGTTTATTACCCTTCATTAAGCCAGGAAATTGATTCTTTGGCCGAATTGCACCGGATCGCTTAGATTCCGAAAAATCTCAGGCAAAACTGCCGCGATGCCAGACGGCGGCGTCGAAACGGTGCGCGCAGTCGTAGCCTTCGGTGCGGTAGAGATCGATGGCCTCGGTGTTGGCCTCGGTAACGGTGAGGGAGATCTCGTTGACGCCCAGGCGCAGGAAGCCGGAGGAGGCCAGGCTGAGCAGCATGCGAGCCAGGCCGCGGCGGCGGAACTCGGGGTGAACGCAGAGCTGGGTAATGTGGCCGCTCTGCGGGCTGACGCGCGAGCCCAGCACCAGCGCCACCATCTCCCGGCTGGAGCGATCCATAACTACGTATGAAACCTGCGCGGAAAAAGCACCGCAGCCGGAGAAGCGGACGATGTTGTTGAGAAAACGCATTGAGCCGTTGACCGAACGATACTGATCGTTGACCACGCTGTCGGGATGGCCGTGGTAAGATGCGGCGATAAGCCGCCCGGCAAGGTTCATGTCCTCCTCGCGCCACGGGCGCAGATCCAATTCTGCGGGCAGGCTCACGTGGGATGCGGGATAGTCGCCCGCGAGCTGCCGCACCATGAAGAGTCGCTGATGAATCTGGAAACCCGCATCGAGAAAAACGCCGGCGTAGGAGCCCGAGGGATGCAAAAGCAATTGCGACTCCACGCGATCCACCTGGGGCGAGTTCACCAGCAGCTCAATCAGGTGCAGTAGCAGCGTATCCTCTACCTGGCGTGCGGATCTGCCCTCAGCGTGGGGCCCGGGCAAGGCAAAGACATCGCCGATGACCGCCTTGGTTTCTTCATAGACACAGAAAACATAGCCGGTGATCCGGCCTGCCTCCACGGCCGCGTAGCCGGGCAGCATGCGGCTGTCGAGATACTGCAGCAGCAGGTTAGTCGAGGCATGGTAATCCCAATGCAGGCGCTGCTTCCATAGTTCGCCCTCCGCCTCCAGCACAGGGCGCAACACCGGCGCGGCAAAGTGCCGCAGGTCGAGGATCTCGAAGGAAGCGCCCGTTGTCATGGCCCTCCTGTGACGGTAGTGGTCAGCTTACTTGCTGCTCACGTTGTAGACCATCAGGCCCTGCTCCGGCCAACTGAAGAGCTGCTCATAGTGCCTGTCTCCCAACAACTCTTCGAGCGCGGCTGTGGTATGCAGGTCTGTGCCGCCCTTTCCGGTCACCTGCGCCACCAGCAGGTGTTGTTGTTCAGGCACGCCTTTCACGGTGTAGTTGACCACCTCGCGATTGCGGTAGAAGGCGAGTCCGTACTCGACATCGCGCCTGACGCGAAAAACGGCCACAGTTTCGTTATTCGGAGCGGAGGCAGCCAGCCGCTCGGCCAGCGGCCGCGCGGAGTAGGAGCGATCCAGCAGGTTAATCACCTGTTTGGTTTGAGGAATGGCTGGAATGCCGAAGAATGGACCGACGCCATAGAGATAAAAGACCAGCACAATCAACACCATGGAGGTAACCAGGCGCAACCGGGCCGCGCCGAAGCCTTTGACCACAACAATAATCAGCAGCGCCGCGCCGAAGGAGGCCAGCAGGGCCACGGTAAGCGCCGGCCACGGGGGCATCACTCGAATGCAGTCACCGATAAACTCGCGGATAAAGGTAAAGAACTGGGAAACCCCCAGCGCAGGCAGTGGCGGCATCTGCGGGCCGTGGGCCACAAACCAGGGCATCAGCAGCGCGACCATGGTCATCACGCCGCAGACCGTCGCGTGGCTCACCAGCACCCAGAGGTGAATTCCCTGCTGCCGGCGCCGCGCTATAAAGTCGCCGGTAAGGATGGTAATGGGTGGAACAGAAGGCAGAATGTAGCCCGGCAGCTTGGATTGCGAGAAGGAGAAGAAAATGATGGGAATCAGCGCCCAAATGACAAGAAACTCCGGAAATGCATCGCCGGGCTGGCTCGAACACGGCTCATGACGCTTAAAATGGCGGGACCGCCACTCGCAGACCGAAGTGCGAATGCCGTCCATGAGAGCCCGGATTGCGATTACCGTCCAGGGCATCACGGCCAGCAGCGCCACCACCAGGTAATACCAGAAGGGCTGTTGATGCTCGTAGAGATCAGTGGTAAAGCGCTCCAGGTTGTGTTGCAGGAAAAACACCTGGAAAAAGTCGGGATTCTGGTACTGCACGGCGATGAACCAGGGCAACACGATGGCCAGGTACAGCAGCACTCCCGGCCACCAGAAGGTGCGCCGCAGTAGCGACCACTCACGCCGTAGGAAGGCGAAGGCGGCAATTATCACGATAGCCAGAAACGGCGCCACCGGACCCTTGGCCAGCGTGGCCACGCCAGTGAAAAAGTAGATGTCGAAGAGCCAGAACTTGGAGTCGGTCTCGTACCAGGCGTACCAGCCCAGCAGTCCGATGGCCAGGGGCGCAGCCATCTGCATATCCGTAGAGGCGCCGCGGGCAAAGCCGATGATGCCGGCGCACGCGACCGTAATCAACGCGGCGTCAAGATGGCCGCCGGGACGGAATCGCCGCATATGCAGGTAGATGAGGGCCACCATGAAGAAGGCGAAGGTGGCCGAGGGCAGGCGCGCCACCCAGTCATGCACGCCAAAGTCCTGAAAAACGAACATTGCCCGCCAGTAGTAGAGAGCCGGTTTCTCCAGCCAGGGCTTTCCATACAGGTAGGGGGTAACGCAAGGACTTAGCCAGACCTTCATCGCCCGCCAATAGCATACGACCGGCTGCCCCGAATGAAATAGGTCGTAGACTGTGAAGGAGGAACAGGCTCTGAACTGGTTCTTCAGCGTGGGCGTGGCGTCGAACCGGTCCAGCATTTCGTGCGCGATCTGCGCATAGCGGGGCTCATCGGCGCCCACTAGGCCCAAGCCGGCGCCGCCCACCAGGGGGATCTGCCCATAGAGAAGAAAAAAGAGAACAAAAACGAGAAAGACGGATGCCTCGCGCACCGTGGCCCAACGGGGCAGCCGTATGCGCCAACCTTGAGATAAATCCGGACCGGATGGTTCCTGATAAGTATCCACTACCAGTGTTTCTCCAACATGGCCTTGCCTGCCTCAAACTGGCAGGCGATGCCGGTTTTGGTCAGGACGGATGGGGTAGCTGACCAGTCCTTCTGGAATCCAAATTCTCTTGAAGCGCGGAGGCAGGGCTGCGCCTCGACAGGCTCAAGGCTAACAGATTTGGGCGGAATCGTAATGGGCTTATGGACCATCGTGTTCAGGGGGCGGTTGCAACGCGGCTGCCTTCTGTCGCTTGCGATGTCGGTTCATCAGCTCATCGATACGCGCCTGAAAGCGGCCCGAGCGATCGGCAAGAAAGCTGAGTTCGGGCACGTGGCGCACGCCCATGCGTTCCTTGAGTTCATAGCGAATGTAGCCCTTGGCGGCCTCCAGGCCAGCCACCGTCTCTTCCTCGGCTGTGGCAATGTCCTTGACGGCGCTGTCGATGGCCACATACACCCGCGCCGATTTGCCGCCGGGATTCAACGCCACTTCGGTGACGTAGCAGAGATTGATGCGCGGGTCCACCAGTTCGCCCTCGATGAGAACGCCGATCTCATCGCGCAGCGTCTGCGCCACACGGTCCTGATGGTGCTTTCGTCCCCTGTGCTCCGGCATGAATCCCTCCTGGTCAGGACAAACAATCAGCATAACAGAGGATCGCAGGCGGGCCCGGGATGAATCTGGACGGAAATCCTGCTTCAACAGCTACAATGCGCTGCGATCAATGCCCGGAATGCTGCTCAGTGTGCCTCGGATCGTTTGATTTGAGAAGGAAAGAAAAGAAAAACATGGCTGCCGACCCAATGCCCAGGATCACGTAGGCATCGATGAACGAAAGGGCAGCGGCCTGCATCATGAACGACCGGTAGATTTGCGCCACGACGGCCGCCTGCGTTCCAAAAGCTCCCAACCCGGCGCTACGGGCGTGTAGCATCATGGCTTGAGAATTGAACGCCATGCCGGGGTCTCCCAGGCTCAAATGGTCGGCCAGTCGGGCAAGATGGAATTGCTGCCGCCGGGCAAGAATCGTTTGCACTATCGCGGCACCGAAGCTCATTCCGATGTTGCGCATGAAGTTGGTCAATCCCGCCACCGAATTGGCCTTGTCCAGCGGTATCCCGATATAAGAAGCGGTGATTGCGGGGATAAAGATAAGGGCCACGGGAGCAAATTGCAACAACATGATGACACAGGCTACGCCAAAGCTGATATTCAGCGACAACAGCCTTGTCGACAGGTACAGCCCGCCCGCGAACAGAAGCCAGCCAAAGGCAATCAGATACTTTGCCGGCAGTTTGGATGTAAGTAACCCTACGATGGGCATGGTTACCATCACCAGCGCCGCGCCGACAGAAACGACCACGCCGGCATCCTCCGCGGTGTATCCCATTAGCATCTGGAGGAACTCCGGCATCAGAACCATTGTTGAAAACATCACGGCGCCGGCCAGGAACATCGTCAGGCACGCGCCGGAAAAATTGATACTCTTGAATAATTTGACATCCACGATAGGCTCTCTGTGCCGCCATTCCCACACGATGAGGCTGCTGAGGCAGACTACGGCAATCGCCATCAGCGAACGGATGAAATGAGAACCAAGCCAGTCGTCCTCTTGTCCCTTGTCCAAGAGAATCTGCAGGGCCATGACGCCCAGCGCCAGCAGCGAGAATCCGACTGTATCGAAGCGCATCTCTCCGGGTTTGAAGCGCCGCAAAAATGGAGGATCGTCTACAAATTTGAAGACCAGCGCCAGGGTCAGGAGCCCAATCGGCAGATTCATCAGGAAGATCCAGCGCCAGGTGTAGTTATCGGTGATCCACCCGCCCAGGATGGGCCCCAGGGCAGGAGCGACAACCACCGTCATGCCGAACAGAGCAAAGGCGGCTCCGCGCAGCCGGGGCGGGAAGCTGTCAGCCATAATCGACTGCGACATGGGCTGCAATCCGCCACCAGCGGCACCCTGGAATGCCAAGGAGCACAACAGTGCCGGCAGGGTTGGCGCAATCCCACAGCACACGGAAGCCAGGGTGAACAGTGCAATGCAGATCATGAAGAAGCGCTTGCGACCCACGGCGCTGGAAATCCAGCCGGTGATGGGCAGAACGATGGCGTTGGCCACCAGATAAGTGGTCAACACCCACGTGCTCTCATCCTGGCTGGCGCCCAGATCGCCGGCAATGTGGGGCAGCGCCACATTGTTGATACTGGTGTCGAGCACTTCCAGGAAGGCGGCCAGCGCCACCACCATGGCGATTAACCAGGGGTTGTACTTCGGCTTCCAATCCTGATTCAGTTGGTCGTCGGCCAAGATGCCACCCTGATATTAATTATAAAACGAAATGTTTTGTTTCGTATATAACGATTATACTTTAGACTTAGAGGGTTGGCCCTATATGAGCCCAAAGATAGCTAAACCGCAGGCAACATCCAAGCGTCACGCCGGAAGGCCGCGGAGCGAAGCATCGCGCGCCGCGATCCTGGATGCGGCCTACAGCTTTCTGCTAGACCGGGCGGTCGCCTCGATTTCGCTTCTTCACATCGCCCGCAAGGCTGGCGTGAGCACGGCAACGGTTTATCGCTGGTGGTCGACCAAAGAAGCGTTGCTGCTCGACGCCTTTCTGAACAAGGCTGATCGGGAGGTGGTGCTCAAGAGCAACGGCGCGCCCCTGGAGCGCCTCAAGGAGTACATTCTTCAGGTAGGACGCTTCTTCACCGGAAAAAACGGCATCGTCGCTGTTCGCCTATTGACAGCGATTCAGGACAACGCCATGCTGCGCAAGGAGTTCATGGAGCGCGTGTATTCACCGCGCGAAAAGGCTTTCCGGAAGACAGTGCAGGAGGCGATTGAGCAGCGGCAGCTTCCCGCCGCAACCGAAGTTGCCTCCTTTTTGGACACGATCTTCGGACCGCTCCTCTCCCGCCTGCTGATTCGCCATGAACAGATCGATGAGGGGTTCGTGATCTCGGTCTTCGACCGGGTTGTGGCCGGGACGCTCGCTCAAAACGCAGCCGGAAAATCCTCGAGTGTTTAGTGCGGAAGTTGGAAGCCATTGCTGGCGCAAAGGCTCTGGAAGGGTCCCCGGGAGCCGATTTCGCTTGCCTCTGTTTCATCAGGGCGCTATGATGATCGAACTTCCCGTCAAGTCAAGCCGAGAAACCACAAAATCTTGCCGGAGACGGAGGCCAACCTTATGTTTATGCGTAAATTAGGATTCTGCGCCGCCAGTGCTGTATTGCTGACGACTTGCGCGCCCTCGTTGCGAGCGCAGACCGCACCCGCGCCCACCGTGTACAGCCTCACGGAAACTAATGCAATGTTTGGGCCCGTTTTTACCGTGAATATCTACCGGAACGGCTCGCAGGCCCTGTTGGACTCCCAGAGCCCAGCCAGCACGACCATGCCCAAGGCGATCCACACTCGGGCACTCTACGATTTGAATACGCACCAGAGCCTGAGCTGGGATTTGATTGATAGCTCGATTCCCTGCGGGAAGTCAAACTTCTCCGGAAGTTGGGGAGATCCATTCGCGGATTCGGACAGTCTGCTCGACGACCTGAACAAAGAAAACCCCAAGCAGGTGGGAACCGCAACCGTTCTTGGCTTTTCCGCCAAGATTCTGGAAGCTACCGGGCCGGATGGAACGGTGCGGGCATGGGTGGATGTGAAGACCGGCCTGGTTCTCAAGGCTTTGTCGATCCCGCCCAGCGGCGCGCCACAAACCATAATTGAAGTTACGAAGGTGAGTTTTGCCCCACCGCCGGCTTCGATCTTCGCGATTCCGGCAAACTGCGCTGCGGCGGCAGCCGGTCCACGGGTCCCGTCTGAGGCTGATCGCATAGCCGAATTGACGGGCGGCAATCCGCAGGATTTTGTGAAGGCCATCTACGGTCCCGGCTCGCAGAACTCCTGTTCCATGCTCTTCCGGGTGGTCAAAGCCGGCTCCATGGAGCCTATCGCGAGCGGCTACCAGGTGGGCGTGGACCTGATTGTGGCCACTGAGCCCACACCCAGCTACAAGATCGGAATTGGCACAAACGGGCATTCCACCTTCTCCGGCGGCGGCTTGCACGAAGTTACCTCCCAGATCCGCAACGGAGTGCTGCGCCTCGACAACATTCCCGCGCAGTTTGAGATGGACGTCGAGTTCGGAACCGCCGGCTCCTCCTCAGCCAACATTTACCGGCAATGCTTCGCGCAGCAAACGGTCTTGCTCTTCGTGGTTAAAAACCCCGCCAATATCGGCGAAGGAGGCGAATTCCTCTGGGTCAAGTCGGGCAAGTACGCGACGCTCCCGCAATGATCTTGAAAGTTGCAAGCTAGTCGCATACTGTAGTTTTGTAGCCAGGGAACAGCGCAACTTTGTCCCTGATTCCATCTCTCACTTCTCCAATCCATTCCCCGAAAGGAAAAATGAATCGATGAAACTGACCACAATGCTGAACTACGGCGGCAACTGCGCGCAAGCTCTGCGCTTCTACGAAGAGCATTTAGGCGCAAAGATCCTCTTCAGCATGACCTACGAGCAAATGCCGGAGCCGAAAAACATACCGCCGGGATGTGCGAAGGGTATTCTCCACGCAAGCATCCGGATAGCAGATACAACGATTATGGCGTGCGACTCTCCACCTGATCGCTTTCAGCCGATGCGCAGCGCCTATCTTGCTCTGTCTGTCGACAGCAATGAGGAAGCGGAGCGCATCTATGCATTACTTTCCAATGGTGGCGAGATCTTCATGAAGATGGAGGAGACGTTCTTTGCCTTCCGCTTCGCCATGCTCAGGGACAGGTTCGGCACATCCTGGATGATCATTCGTGAAAAACCGACGCCCTCTGGCGCCTGATGAACGGTCGAAGTACTTAGATCGCGCAAGGAATGGAGCTTTAGCTGTTCCCTGATCCCTATTCTTTCAGCTCTCGATGTAGTCCCAAAAGGCGTCGGCCAGTTCCGCGCCCAGCTCGTTGGTCATGCGATGGGCGGCGCGTTCCACCTCTTCGATGAGCCCATGCAGGTAGTCGCGGGAGCGGGAGATAGCCACTACGCCCAGGGTGGCCGACTTCCAGGTCACCGCCTCGTCCATTTCGGCCACCGAGACGTTGAAACCCTGCCTCAGCTGGTCCTTGAGCGAGCGCACCACCTGCCGCCGGTCCTTGAGCGACTGGGCGTGCTCAATGCGGATTTCTAGCGTCAGATGGGCGACGGGCATGGCAGCAAAGGACTTACACCGACAGTGTAAGGCCAATCCTTGTTGCCGAGAGCATTTTTCTTTGCCGGTTCTCCCAGAGCCTACCCTGAGCCTGTCGAAGGGTCCGGATTATTAGACCTAGGAGAACGTCATCCCCCGATAACTGATCACTGTCCACTGTTCACTGTCTTTGCAGATAATTACCCTCCCTTGGCGCACAATCAAAGTAATCACAAGATGACGCCGCTCCCGATCCTTGACAATTGAAAACTGACCACGACAGCTAAGAACCGCATCTTTTCGCCTCTTCTGCTTCCGCAACCAACTCATAAACCACGAGTTAGCTCCACAACAGGCGAAATAATGCACAAATGTTTATCCCATTTTCGCCTTTTAGGCCGCAAATCAAAATCTCTAACAGCCCTTGAATCAACAACATAACTATTTTACAGGGTCAAAAAAAGGCGAAACCCAAACGCGGGAATTCTCGCCTGATGGGCCGGGTCTGGCTCGATAAAGACGAAGGCAACCATCTTGGGATCAATAACATAACCAATCCGCAATGGCAAACAAAAGGCGAAACTCAAACGCGGGAATTCTCGCCGGCGGGAAGGACCTGCGCCAGCCTATCGTAAAGGAAAACGCTATTCCGCAAACTGCGCCAACTGCTCCGGCGCGGGTTTGGGGGTACACAGGCTGACCACAATCATGGCGGCGATGGCCACGGGAAGCGCCAGGAAGATGGCGTCACGGTCGGCCAGGATGTGCGGAAAACAGTCTTTTACCGCATGAATGTCCCAGACCAGGGTGACCAGCGTTCCGGCGCCGATGGCCGACACCGCGCCCCAGGCCGTGACCCGCTTCGAGAAGAAGGCCGCCAGCACCACCGGGGTAAGCGCCGAGGCATAGACGGTATATGCCCACAGCATGGTGTGAATCACACTCTCGGCGTGGAGCGACTGGTAAAGCGCCCAGCAGCCCAGCAAGACCACGGCCAGCCGCGAAACAATCAGGACTTTTTTGTTCGATGCCCCCGGCGCAATGTAGCGCGAAAAGACGTCGTTGACCAGGTTGGTGGCCGGCGAAAACAAGTAGTTTGAGGCCGCCGACATCACCTGGGCAAAGACCGCGCCAAGCAGCAGCGCGCCCATCAGGGCAGGCAAACCGTGGCGCGCCGTGTAGGGGATGATCTCGTGGGGAAACTTAGCGACCTCGCCGGAGGAGTGGTAGAGAGCCGTGCCGAAGACAGCGATGCAGACGATCAGCGTCTCCAGCAGGATTGCGCCCAAAAACCATCCCACCACCGAGAGGCGCGCGTCCCGCTGCGTCTTGGCGGAGAAGAACTTCTGATACATCACCTGGTTGCCCAGCAATAGCAGCATGGTAGGCACCAGGAACTCCAGGCCGCGGATAACGCCAAAGCCCACTGGCTGAAGCACATGGTCTGAACTCATCCGGTAATTGCCCAGCACCTGGAAGTACTCTGGTGGAAGCGCATGATGCAGCCCGGCCCAGCCGCCGGCGTGCACGAAGAGCATGGGCGCGGCAATCAGGCAGATGATGGTGACCATCGAGCCAATCACCATGTCCATGTAGGCTACAGAGGACATCCCGGCCAGCGCCGTGGTGAAGATGACAAAAGCGGCGATGATGTAGGTGCCCATCACCGGCGACAGTGTCTCGGGAAAGATCAGATGCAACACGTTGCCGCCGCCGGTGAACTGGTAGCTGGCGATTCCCACGTAGGCGAAGAGGATGGCAATGGTGCCCAGCACTCGCGCTGTCTGGTTGTAGCGGACCTCCAGGAGATCGGGCAGTGTAAACTGCGCGAATTTGCGCGCCCGTGGCGCGATGAAGTAGATGAGCAGCAGCGCCAGCCAGCCCCCGGCCGGCTGCCAGAGCGCGGCAAAGCCGTTTTTGTAAGCGTTTGCCGCCCCGCCAAAGAGTGATCCGCCGCCGATCCATGAGCTGAGTAGCGTGAGCACCAGCACGATGGCTGGCAGCGAACGGCCTGCTACCAGGTAATCGGCCTTGGTCTTAACCCGAGAGGTGCGATAGAGCGAAACCGACAGCAGCGTAACGACTATGACGGCCAAAACGGCTACATAAAGATAAGACATCCGCGGGAACCCTCTCTCCAATCAGAGCATTGCCGCCAGTGTACCGGATGCGGGCAACGCCCGGCGCGGCCGCTCCGAGCAAGATATCAATTGACCCCTATCTGGCTAGTTGGTAGAATGTAACTGCGGGGTGGAGCAGCCCGGTAGCTCGTTGGGCTCATAACCCAAAGGTCGCTGGTTCAAATCCAGCCCCCGCAACCAAAACCCCCGCGAATCCCTCCCACTGAAATCCCTATTGAAAATCAATCGCAGGATATAGCTGTGCCTTAACTGGATAATTCAAGGCCTGTTGAGGCGATTGAGCCCTTGCCGCGTGAGGTCGGCGATGGCTTTGGCGAGAGGGACTGAGGCGTTCAGCGACTCCGGCCGCTCCAGGCGGAGATTCAGTTTCTTGGCAAACTCGCGGAAGTGAATATCCACGTCGTAAAGGATTTCGACGTGGTCGCAGAGAAAGCCGATGGGCTGAAGCAGGATCGCCTTTGCGCCTGAGGCGGCAATGGATTCCAGAGTCTCTTCAACGGTGGGACCCAACCACGGTCCTCCGCTGGCGCCCTGGCTCTGGAAGGCGAAGAACCACTGCGGAATCTCCGGCTTTTGGGCGGCAACCATCTCCGCTGTATGCCGGGCCTCCTCAGCGTAGGGATCGGCCGGCTGGCCCTCGGATGCCTGAATGGTGCGGGTGGGGACGCTGTGGGCTGTAAACAACACGGGGACTGGCGCGCCAACTTCCGTGCTGAGGCGGCTCCAGGCCTTGCGAAGCCGCTCAGCAAAGGCTGCGATGAGTAACGGATGCTGCGCCCAACCCTCGGTGAAGTCGATGCGCAGGCCTGACGCCACGGCGGCAATCGCAGTTTCCAGGGCGCGGCGATAGAGGCCCACGCTGGTGCGCGAGTATTGCGGCGCAAGGCAGAGAACCGCTGCCGCTTCCACGCCGTCCGCGCGCATCTGCCGGACGACATCGGCGATATAGGGACGCCAGTTGCGCATTCCGACGTAAACCGGAACAGGCTCGCCGCCAGAGGCCAGTTCCGCTTCCACCATGCGCGCTTGTTTGAGGGTGATTTCCGTCAAAGGGCTGTGGCCGATGAGCGCGTAGCGGCGCTGAATCTCCTTGACAACCTCAGGCGGCAGCGGCCGGCCACCAGTCACGTTGCGCAGGTACTCGGGAATCTGCTCGATCGTGTCAGGCGTGCCGTGGGCCAGCAGGAGAACGGCCTGGTTAGCCATTGATATTCTCCAGGTGGAACTCGCGCACCATGCGCACCACGGCCTGCACATTTTCAACCGGCGTGCCGGGAACAATTCCGTGGCCCAGGTTGAAGATGTGGCCGGGGCGTCCGTTTGCAGCGAACAGAATCTCGTGGACCCGCTGCTCCAGAACCTCCAGCGGAGCAAAGAGCGTGATGGGATCGAGGTTGCCCTGCACCGCATGGCTGTGTCCCACGGCGCGCCAGCCTTCGTCCAGAGGCTGCCGCCAATCCAGGCCGATTACATCGGCTCCGGTCGCGGCCATCTCGCCGAGCAGGCCCGCCGTATCGACGCCAAAGTAGATCACCGGCACGCCCATCTGCTGAACGGAATGAATGAGGCGCATCGAGGCCTCAAAGGCGTAATCGCGATAGTCGGCCAGGCAGAGCGAGCCTACCCAACTGTCAAAGATCTGGATTACATCCGCGCCGGCAGCCACCTGCATGCGGCAATATTCCGTCAGCACCACGACGATCTTGTCCAGCAGCAGCCGCCAGGCGCCAGTCTCCGCATACATCATCCGCTTGGTGTGGATGTAATTCTTGGAGCCGCCGCCCTCGATCATGTAGCTGGCCAGCGTGTAGGGCGCGCCGCAGAAACCGATGATGCCAAGCTTATTTCGAAAATGTCCGGCCACCTTCTCGATGGCCTTGGCTACGTAGGCCAGGTCGCCGGCGCTGTCAGTGCGGAGGGAGTGAACATCGGCGGCGGTGCGCAGCGGATGATGCACTACCGGCCCCTCTCCCGCCTGAAACTCGAAGTCCAGGCCCATCGGCTCCAGCGGCAGAAGAAGGTCGGCAAAGATGATGGCCGCGTCCACGCCCAGCTTCTCGGCGGCGGTAATGGTGACCTCGGCGGCGATCTCCGGCTGCTTGCAGATCTCCATCAGGGTGTGGTGCTTGCGGACCTCGCGGTACTCCTGCATGTAGCGGCCGGCCTGGCGCAGAAACCACACCGGCGTGCGGTCCACCGGCAGGCGCAGGCAGGCGCGCAGAAAGCGGCTGCCGTCAAGAGGGTCGTCGGAGAGTAGCGAATGCATACAGAAATGATTTTACCGGGCCGGACGGGACGTGCCCGATCCAGGAGATTTATCGGGGGAAGGAGACGCTCAAAGCAAAAAGCGAGCCCGGCATTTGACCATTTCATGGAAATCTCAGTAGTATGTTCGCTGAAATTATTTCCTTTGGAAAAGGAGCGCTCAAATGCATCACACTCTACTCCGCGGTATTGTCCGGGATTGCCGCATCCGGAACATATTTCACGCAACCACAACCATTCTGCTCGCCTGCTGTGCGGCGGCTCTTTTCAGCATTCCGCCGTTAGCGGCAGCCAAGGACGCCCCTGCCGTGGCGCCCACGCCATCTGCCGGCAAGGCAATGGTCTGCATCTATCGTGTATACCGGTTTACCGGCTCCGCCGCCCATGACAATCTTTATGTCAACGGCGTCTTTCTGGCTAAACTTCTCAACAGTGAATATGCATGTATGGAGGTATCGCCGGGCACCGTCGTCGTCTCCGGATTGCCGGACATGTACTACGGAGGCATTGTCCAGTCCGCCGGCGCGGCGTTAAACGATGCCAGAAAGAAGGAGAACGAGCGGATTCGGATCGAAGCGGAAGCGGGCAAGACCTATTACATGAAATGGACTTCGGAAGCGATGGCCACGGGCATCAAAGTAACGCTCGAGGATCCCGCCACCGGAGCCAAGGAGATGAGCAAGCTGCATCCTTCCAAACCCCCGGAGAACAAGGAAAAAGCTAACTAGCAGGCGAAACGAGATCACTCAGGCAGACTGACTGAGAAGGCCGCGAACGTCCTTTAATAGCCGGAAGAGATGATAGGGATCGGTGGGTGAGGGAACAAAGTCGAAGTGCTCGTAGAAGGCCCGGGCCTGGTCGTCCTTGGCGTGAACGGCAAAAGCTCGGATGCCGGCAATCTTCGCGGCCTGCAACGTCCGCAGCATGGCATCCTTGAGAAGCCCGGCCCCCAGTCCCTTGCCTTGCCATGCTACCGCAATCGCCAAGCGGGCCAATAGCATGATGGGAACCGGATGCCGCGCCAGTCCCTTAGTCAGGCGTTGGGGAGCGTCATCAAAGTCCACCTGTCCGACGGCTAGTGTGTAGTAACCGGCAATTTGCCCGTCAGCCAGGGCAATATATGATTGCGAAGCTCCCGCCTGCTGGTTTTGCAGCGCATAGCGAATCAGAAATCGATTGAGAGGCTCGCGTCCACAGTCGAATCCATCGACAACGTGGGTGCGACCAAGCTTTTCTATGCGTAACTCGACCACCTAGACGCCGCCCTTTTCAAATACGCTGGGCTCATTCAGTAGCCGTGCGAGGCGCGGTGCAGGTCTGGGAGGAGTATCCAAGGCAGCTTGAAATGCCTCCCACTGCTCGGCGTTCAACCCGAAACGCCGGCGATCCGGCAAGGTCTCCTCCGCGCGCGCTAAAGCGCTTTCCAGCACAAAATCACTGACCGGCCTGCGCGCGGCCTGCGCGGCGCTTTGTAGTGCGCGCTTAGCCGACCGGCTTAGACGGAGGTCTAGCTTTTCAGTGCGCTTTTCTGGGCGTGTTGCAACGCTGGGCATGGCATACCTCTGTAGATTCCTCTCTCCCATGATGATAACACGTTTGCCCGACAATGTCTGGCAATGATACGTGCGTTGTCACCACGCAACAACTCGCTGGTAATCCGGTAGCGGCTATGAAATCCAGTTGGAGCATTGGCTTTTGCGCCGCCATGCGCCGTCCACCTTCTCCAGAATGACGGTTCCGCCGTTGCCGCACAGCGAGCCGCAATAGAAGCTGTAGGAAACGATGGCGTGCTGGTGCTCCTTGTCGAAGCGAATCTCGCTCAAGGTGACCAGGCCGTGGGCGAAGCCGTTGCGAACCGCATCTTCAATCGAGCGGCCTTCGCCGATGGTCTTTCCGGGGTCGTTCTCCGCCACCTCCCTTCGTTGCCGTTCCGGATCGACGAGGCCGATCTTGTCTGATCCCAACTGCGGGAGGTCGGCAGGCCGGAAGCGATGCACGACGCCGGGCAAGACCGGTTCAAGGTTCAGATCTTTGCCGCAATCGCCGGCGTCAAAGGCTCCGCTGGTGGGGAATGGGGTTGTCTGAACGGATAGATTGATCGCGCTTACTTCGTTTTCCATCCAGCCGTGCAGCACCACCCGGTAGACGGCCAACTGCTCGGCGGAGAGTGGCTGGTCGCTGACTTTGGGCTTTATATATGCATCCTCCTGCGCGGCGGCCAGAGCCGGAAAAACAAGCAACAGCGCCGCTAAACAGGTCCCTATGGCCGCAAATCTCCGACCAACTGCTAACCTCATATCGTTTCTGCCCATTGCATCCCTCCCTGAGAACGAATCCGTGAGCATGTATTTCATCTTTGGACGCAGCTGCTGCCCCAATCGTGAATCCAAACTCACTGAGAAAAGTCGAGCCTACCGCGTTTCGACGTGAAGAATGCGAATCTCCGGGTAAGCGCCGTCCCAGAGAGGCGTGACGCCATCGATGATCAGGCGGAAGTCCTTCTCGCTGCCGGGAGCAAGCGGAGCCGCGTAGACTGGTTCCACGTCAATATAGGGCTCGCGCATGCGGATGAGCATAAGCGGCACCGTCTCGTTCTGCGCCACTTCATGGGCAAAGTCGCGGAAGAGCACCTGCACGGTGACAGCGGTGACGGTGCGGGCGCCCTGGTTGGCGATGTGGCCATCCAGGTAGGTGACCTTACCTCCGGCCAGGTTGCTGGATTCGCTCATGGCCAGGCCGGTTAGCGAGAGGCTGCCCGCATAGGGGTCCAGGGGCGCGGAGATCGGCATCATCGTGGTCTTGCCGCGGGCGTTTCCATGTTCCAGAATCAGGATAGCCGCGGTAGTAACCACCACGACGATTACTGCGGCCAAACCCAGCGGCAGCCAGTTGCGAGTTTTCTTCTCGGCGGAAGGGGTAAATCCGGGACCAGTGCTCACGAGCGAAATTTTACACCTGTGAAGGAAAAGATACCCCTTGCCCCCCGTTTTTTAAGGAATTAAGATGGTATGCCGTTGGGTAAACAATAATTTTGTTGTCTACGGGTGTTTCCGGTCAGGAGGAATGGATGCCAGAAGACAATCCTCAGGATAAAAAGTCAGTCTACACATATGCGGGCAACTCGCCGGTTGAAGAGTATCTCGAAGTTGCAAATATATATAACAAGGAGGCTAAACAACTGTTTGAGCGTGCCCAGCAGGCACTGGCTGAGGACCGGCAGGAGGAAGCACGGTTATTGACGGATATAGCTGTCTCGCGGCGGGAAAAAGCAGAAGAATATGAGAAGGCCGCCAAAGAAAATAGCAACGACCCGATTGTGACCGAAATTTTGAGTTATCAGCAAGTACTGCGCGATAACTATATCCCTCATACACCAACCTACACTGCGCCAGAAGATGATCTTCCCGCAGACTGGTTAAAGGAGTATAAACGCCCCCCGTTAGGACGCTTTGCTCGCTTTGTTGCTTGGTTCGGGAGCTGGATCAAGTAATGTGCAGGCCTCGATCTTGAGAAAGTAATTGCAGCACCCGTTACCGAAGGAATTCCCCGCTTCTCTTGCATGCAGATGTTTTTTTATTCCTGACCGATAAGAAAATCAACATCACAAATTGTGCGGTTCACCGCCTGTGTCAGCATCTTTTGGAAAGATGCTGTGTCTAAATATGCAGGAGTGAGAACCAGCCAGGTCCAGAATGCGTACCCCTTGCCGGAAGGCATTGAAAGGCAGGCCAGCGATGCAGAACTATTCCCCAGACGCATCCATTTCCATGGCAGCGCCCACTGGTGAGCAAAGAAGCCACCGGCAGGCAGAGGACCTTGTGTACCAGGGTGTCACGATTATCGCAATTCTGCTGGTGCTTGGGACTCTTTGGATCTTTTGAGGCCTGAAGCCGTCTGCTAAGAAGTGCCGCTGGGAGGTTATAAACTCGATCCGGCGCGCGCAGTCCTGCGCATAAAGTCTTTTCGAAGCAACTGTATCAAAACGAGACAATCTGCCCTGAAACGCTACAGTTTTCCTGCAAACAGCCTCGATTTTAGCATGGATTGTATCGAAACGACTCAACATCCCGAGAGTTTGACTCACCCAAATCTGGCACGCTTGACTGTTTGGCGGAAGTCTTCGCCCACCATTTCGACTCGAACGCACATTTCGGCCAGTCGCGACCTCATGCGGTCGCCGATGCGGTCGCCCAGCGTGTCCTCGTTCTTGGCGGGCTTGTTGCCTTTCTCATCGGCTTTGAAACCGGCGCCGGCCGGCAGGTCGGGATAGTTAGTAGTGATGATGGTGGTCTGCTTGTCGTTGTAGCGGGTGTTCAGAATCAGCGCCACTGTGTCCCAGACCCACTCGTTTGGCTTTTGCGCGCCCAGGTCGTCCAGCACCAGCACCTCGGCGGCAAAGACTGGCTGCAGCAGTTCCAGTTCCGTGGTCTGCACCTGCGGGTTGTAGCTGTTCTGGATGCTCTTGAGCAGCTCGCGATAGTCGCAGAAGAGGCCGTGAACGCCCCGCTCAACCACCAGCCTGCGCAGCACTCCCACTGCCAGATGGGTCTTTCCTACGCCGATGGAGCCGGTAAAGAGCAGTCCCTTGCCCGCGGTATCCACCGGATAGGCTTCGACAAATTTGCGCGCGGTCAAGAGCGCGCGGCTGAGCGAGGTATCGGCGCCGCGAAAGGCGGGCTGGAATCCGTCCAGGGTGTATTGGCGGTAGCGCTCGGGGATGAGTGCCGCGGCCAGGCGGCGTTCCTCGCGCTCCATCTCCTGGCACTCGCAGGCGCGCGAGACCCACTGGCCCTGTGCGTTGACCACCCGCACCAGCCCCAACCCATCGCAGATCTTGCACGCACTCATCTGGATTCAAGCCTAGCGCAAGCGGGGCGCGAATGCAGCGGTGGAGGCTTGGGGACAGAATGTGGAAAAAGCCGTGGCCAGGTTCGCGCTCCTTTGCCTACAATCAGATTCGCTTGCAAAGAAGCGGTTTACGCCGCATGAAGATGGAGACCCAGCCGTGAATCGAACTATGTTACGCAGTATTTTCGCCGCGATTCCCCTTTGTTGCCTGCTCATTCCAGCCGGTGTGCGGGGCCAGGAGCCGGGAAGCAAGCCGGAGACCCAGGCTCCAGCGCCTGCACAGGCTGTGCCCGTAGCTGCCGCGCCTGACCCGGAAACGGCTACACCCGTGCCTCATCCAGACAACGATTACTGGAGGAAGCACGATGAATTGTTGAAGGTGGATTTCGGGTGGCTGGGGAAGTTCAAGGAGGCTGACGCCGCCCTTACGCCGCCGGCCGAGGGCGAGAACCGCGTGGTCTTCATGGGCGATTCGATTACCGAGGGCTGGCATTTTACCGGTTCGCAGGGCTCATTTCCGGGCAAGCCGTATATCAACCGGGGCATCAGCGGGCAGACCACGCCGCAGATGCTGGTGCGCTTCCGGCAAGACGTGATTGCCCTGAAACCGAAGGTGGTGGTGATCCTGGCCGGGACCAACGACATCGCTGGCAATACCGGTCCGGAGACAGTGGAGCAGATTGAAGACAACCTGGCTTCGATGGCGGACCTGGCGACAGCCAACCACATCCGCGTTGTGCTTTGCTCGATTCTGCCGGCCTTCGATTACTCTTGGAGGCCGGGATTGACGCCTGCGCCTAAGATTATGGCCATAAACGCCTGGATGAAGGCCTACGCAGCGGAAAAGGGCTACGTCTACGTGGACTTCCACACGGCGATGAAGGACGAGCGGGATGGGCTGCCCGCAATACTGAGCAGAGACGGGGTGCACCCGCTGCCGGCGGGATACGCTGTGATGACACCTCTGGTGGAGGCGGGGATCGAAAAGGCGCTGGCGCAGTAGGGAAGTGGCGGCGCGACCTGTCCCCTCAAACCGGAACACACGGCAGAAACCTGCAAGGATTCGGATCGTTTCCTTGGAGCGCGGAACAAAGCTCTCCGAATCCTCGTATTGCCGGAAAGAAATTCCCACATTCAGGTGGTATAGAGATGGCAAAATCGGCTCCTTCCTTGAAAAGAGAAGTTGGATTGTTTCTCGCCGTTGTATTTCTGCTCAGCAGCGTGCTCTATGGATTGCTCTACCTTCGGCCCGATGCTCGCCAGCAATGGGGCGCGTATTCGCTGGCCTTCATGTGGTGCCCGGGCGTTGCGGCAATGGCCGCCCAGTTGCTTACCCGCCACAGCTTGCGGGGGTTCGGATGGGGATGGGGCAGTCTTCGATATTATCTGCTCGCCTATGCTTTGCCCATCGCATTCTGCCTCGGCGCGTACCTCCCAGTGTGGCTTGGATGCAACGCCTTTCGCCCGCAGGCGATTCAGGAATCCGTCGTGAAACTGGGGCTGCCGGTCGGCGCAGCCGGTTATCTTGGGTTGGCTTTACTGGTGTTAGCTCAGCCTCTCCTGGGGATGATCGGGAGCCTGGGCGAGGAGCTCGGTTGGAGAGGCTTTCTGCTCCCGCGGCTCCACTCGCTGATGGGATTCACGAATGCGAGCTTGGCGACCGGCCTGATTTGGTCGATCTGGCATTTCCCGGTCGTCATCGCCGTTTTCCCTCTCTACCGGCCGGGAGTTCCAGTCTGGTATGCGCTGACCTGCTTCACCGTCACCGTTGTGGCCATCAGCTTCGTCCACTCGTGGCTAAGGCTTCGATCCGGGAGCGTGTGGCCGTCCACTCTTCTTCACGCGGCGAGCAATGCCTTTGTCGCCAGTTTTCAAGCCCTGACGCGGGAGAACCCCACGACCTCATACCTGACCTTCGAGTACGGCCTGGGCATGGCGGTAGTCATGCTGCCTGTGGCGTATGCCTTCTGGTGGAGTTGGCGAAAGCAGCCAGCCGGGGCTGAGAGCCAGGCCGGTTCTGCAATCACCGCATAGTACGCGGATTTCACGGCCCGGCGAAATTGCTAAACCATGCAAATCCTCTTACAATGGAAGGAGTGCAGGAAAGGTTTGTCTTTAGAGATGCCCAAGGAAAAAATTCATCCCAACTACGCCGTGGTGCGCGTGAAGTGCGCCTGCGGAAACACTTTTGAGACCCGTTCGACCCACAAGGGCGACATACACTTGGAAATCTGCTCGGTTTGCCACCCGTTCTTTACCGGCAAGCAGCGCCTGGTAGATACGGCTGGCCGCGTGGAGCGCTTCCGCCGCAAGTTTGCCAAGTCCGATGGAGCCAAGGAAACCGCAGCCAAGTAACCGCTTTCTGGCAACCGGAAGGTACGATTGGGCCTCCGCCAATGCGGAGGCCCAACTTCGTTCCGGATACGTATTATGAAATTCCTTCTTTTTGCCTGAAATGTGCGCAAAAATGAGGGAGGAAGCTTGTATGTGAATCCAGTTATAACAAAATTCTCGGCGACCATTCAAAGGAGGTAACGCTATGCATCAACCGCAGACAGACACCGCGATTTGGGCGACGCTGCTCTCTGCCATTTGGGCGGCGTTTCTTGGTCTTGCAACCTATTTCATCCGCAAGTTGCAGGAGAACAGCTCCGTCAACAAGGCCATTCAAGCGGAAGTTCATAGACTCAAAACCGTAATTAAGGAGCACAAAGATTTCTGGGAGAGATGCGTCAAAGACAGTACAGCCAACCTGCACCCGCTCATTCCGTTCACCCATGTAGTCTACGACGAACAGGTTAAGAACGTAGGGGTGATTCAAAGAAGGCTGGTTGAACAGGTTGTACGCTTCTACGGCTATGTTGATTACATCAACTCCTTCCAGGAATTAAGGGGGCAGTATAAAACCGTGAAACAAATCAAGATGTTTAACAAAATGTACCTAAGCACTCTTGAAAGACTTGTCAGGGATTTCTGAAACTTTTTTCAAAGAAACGGATGAATGATGGCCGGCAAAGGCATTACCGTGAAGAAGAACTGGGACAATCCCAGGGAGCACGCCATGCCCTCCGAGGCGCGCGTGCCGGCCGAAGTGCGCCTTGGTTCGGTGGTGGTGGCTCCGGCCACTATCCTGGCTCCCATGGCAGGTGTCACGGACACGGTCTTCCGCCGGTTTATTCGCCACGCCAGCTTGTTTTCGGCTGCCGCAGTTCCCGATGCAACTACGTCCGGCTCAGATATCGATGCCACCTTAAGCAATCTGCAATGCGGCTGTGGGCTGCTGATGACCGAGTTCACCTCCGCCGACGGCCTGGCCCGGATGCGGGAGACCAAGCGCCGGCGCTATCTGACCTTCTACGATGACGAGCACCCCATCGGCGCGCAACTCTTCGGAGCCAATCCGGAGACCATGGCCGAAGCGGCGAGAATTGTGGAAGAGACCGGTTTCGACCTGGTGGACCTGAACCTGGGCTGCCCGGCCAAAAAGGTAGTTGGCTCCAACGGCGGCTCTGGCCTGCTGCGTGATCTGCCACGCATTGGAGAGATTTTTCGCGCCGTGCGCCGGGCGGTCACGATTCCCTTTACAGTGAAGTTTCGATTGGGCTGGAACGACAACGAGATTGTCTGCCTGGAGTTGGCGCGGATGGCCGAGGCCGAAGGGTTGAATGCCGTGGCAGTGCACGCCCGGACACGAGAGCAGGGCTACAGCGGCCAGGCGCGCTGGGAGTGGATTGCGCAGGTCAAGCAGGTGGTGAGCATTCCGGTCATCGGCAACGGCGACGTTCATAGCCCGGAAGCCGCGGTGGTCATGGTGGCCCAAACCGGCTGTGATGCGGTGATGATCGGCCGGGCAGCTCCTTCGAACCCATGGATCTTCCGCCAGATCGCGCAATACACGGCCACCGGCACATATGAGAAGCCCACGGTGGAAGACCGCTACCGCATGATTCGCGCTTATTTTCAAATGCTGCTCGACGAGGCCGAGGCCACCAAGGATCTGCCCAAGGCCGCGCGGCTGGGGGAGACCTCCGGCAAGATGAAGCAGTTTGCCACTTGGTTTACCCACGGCGTGGCGGGCGGAGCTAAACTAAGGGCCGCCATCTACCACTCGCGAACCGGCCCCGAGGTACTCTCTCAGGTGGATGCGTTCTTCACGGCCCAACTGGCGAGCGGCGTGGAACCGGCCGCTGCACCGGAGGACGCGTCAACGGCGGTTTTTCCTGAAGGCATGACAGTCTGCGATTGATACGGAATGCAAAGGAGGCGCGCATGGCGGCGGATTACGTCCAGATGGCCAGAAATCTCGAAGATTTCTATCAATTTAAAGACAAAGTGGTCGTATTCGTTGGAGCGGGCACCAAGCAGCTTCTGGATATAAGCCGCATACCAAAGAGGACTATCGCCATCGACCAGGACGTAGATGCCCTTCAGCAACTAAGGCAGCAAGTCGAGGCCCGGCATCTGGAGAATGTCGTGGAAATCGTTCAGTCCGATTTCTTCGATGTGCCCTCTCGGGGCGACGTAGTGTACTTTGAGTTTTGTCTGCACGAGATGACCGATCCGGATAAAGCGCTTGCGCACGCCAAGTCGCTTGCGCCCGATATCGTCGTCTACGACCATGCGCCGGGCTCGGAGTGGGCTTATCTGGGCGCCGAGGAAGACAAAGTAGTTCGCAGCACGCAGGCCATGGAGCGCTTCGGGATTCGCCGCCGCGAGATTTTCCGCACTAATCAGCATTTCAAGGATTATGCCGAGTTGCTGGCAAAGGTATCTCCGCAGGGTCCGCTGGCGGTGGAGCGCGCAGCTCGATATGCCAGTGTCACCGGTATAGCCATTCCGATGGGATACGGACTGACGCTGCTTTAACTTCAGACACGCTCGACGGCCATAGCCACTGCGTTTCCCCCGCCCAGGCATAGAGCGGCGATGCCCTTGCTCTTGCCGAGCCGCTTCATCGCGTAGAGCAGTGTGACCAGCACGCGTGCTCCGCTGGCCCCAATGGGGTGGCCGATAGCCACTGCGCCACCCTGCACGTTGACCTTCGCCGGATCAAGGCCCAGTTCGCGATTCACCACCAGCGCCTGCACGCTGAAAGCCTCGTTCAGCTCGAATAAATCCACGCTGTCCAGCGGCCAGCCAGCCTTTGCCGCCACCTTGCGCACGGCTTCGATGGGCGCCAGGCCGAACCACTCCGGCTCTCCTCCGCTGGTAGCCTGGGCGCGAATCACGGCCATCGGCGCGAGGCTCAGTTCGCGCGCCCGTTCGGCGCTGGTGACCACCAGGGCAGCGGCGCCGTCGCTCACGCCGGGGGCGTTGCCGGCGGTTACCGTGCCGCCCTCCTGAAAGGCCGGCTTGAGCCGGGACAAGATTTCAGCGGTTGTCTCGGGGCGTATAGTTTCGTCGGCTTCGAATTTCGTCACGGCAGCGCCTTTTTTTGCCGGCGGAATCTCGACGGGTAGAATCTCGTCGCGGAAGAAGCCCTGCGCGGTGGCTGACGCGGCGCGACGGTGCGATTCAGCCGCGAAAGCATCCTGTTCCTCGCGGCTGATGCTGAAACGGGCCGCAAGCTTCTCCGCGCCCACGCCCATGTGGAAGTTGTTGTAGGCCTCCCAGAGGCCGTCCTGGATCATAACGTCCACCAGCGTGCCGTCTCCCAGGCGATAGCCGGTGCGGGCCTGGGAGAGCAGATACGGCGCGTTGGTCATCGATTCCATGCCGCCGGCAACTACCACCCCGGCGTTATCCGTCTGAATGGCCTGCGCGGCCAGGGCCACAGCCTTCAGGCTCGAACCGCAGACCTTGTTGATGGTCAGTGCGGCGACCTGGTTCTGCAATCCTCCGTAGAGAGCAGATTGGCGCGCGGGATTCTGCCCGAGGCCGGCCTGCAGAACGCATCCCATGATGCACTCGTCGATTTGTGAAATGCCGCCGGCTCTCTCAGCGGATTCAACACCGGAGCGGCGCACCGCCTCGCGCACCACCAGCGCCCCCAGCCGAGGAGCGGAAAAGCTCTGCAGCGAACCTTGAAACCGGCCCACCGCGGTGCGCACTGCTGAAACAATCACAACTTCTTTCATGTGGAGGTCTCCTGGGCGGGAATCTGTTGGCGCCACTTGGTGTAAAGATGCGCAGAATCTTGCAGCCAACCCGGTAATATCAGTTCCTGGCACACTATTTGTAGTGCCACAAGGCATAATAAGCTATCACGCAGAAGCCGGCGAAAGCCATTACGAACACCGTCAGAACTATCCAAAGTACGGTGTGGTGGCTAATGTGGTGGGGGTGTAGTTGAGGCGCAGGAGCCTGAGCTTTGGGAAGTCCCACAATGCGCGCCATTTCGATGCCGATGTTGTCATTACCGCCTGCTGTCAGTGCCAGCTTGAGCAGGCCATGAGCCGAAGATTCTAAGGTCAGGCCGGGAGAGTCTGCCATCTTCTGGATATCCAGCTCGGATACGAATCCCCACAAGCCGTCGGAACAGAGCAGCAGCGTATCGCCGAGCGCCAGCGGATGCTCCTCAATGTCAATTTCTACCTCCGGTTGATGGCCCAGGCTGCGCGTCAACACCGAGGAGTCGGGATGGTTTTTAGCCTCTTCCGGCGTGATCACGTTGCGGCTGAGCAGTGCCTGCACGGCAGAGTGATCGATAGTGAGCCGGTATAAGCGGCCGGCGCGCAGCAGGTAGGCGCGGCTGTCGCCGATGTGGCCAATCCAGGCGCACATTCCGTCAGCTCGCTGTTGCACAACGGCCACCACCACCGTGGAGCCCATGTGATGGAAGGGCGAGCCGGGCACGCTGGCCGCCGCAATGATCTGCGCATTGGCGCGCGCCGAGGCTCCGCGAAGGGCATTGTCTACCGGGTAGTCATGTGGCAGGGAAGCCAGGTGCGTGTAAAAAGTCTCCACCACCATCCGCGATGCGGTGGCACCTCCGGCATATCCGCCTATGCCGTCAGCGACTATCATCAGATCGCCCATGGCGATGCGCACATGGAGGACGGAGTCCTGGTTCTCTTCACGCAGGATTCCGCGGTCGCACTCCTCGGCAAATAGGATGGTTGGCTGCCCTGAGACCGGTATTTCGTTCATGCCCTAACCTCACTACAGAACAGAATCCGTGCTCTAGCATTCAGCTCAAATCTGTGCGGAAACTCCACAAGCCTCCTGTGGAATGCCATCCCCGTCACTCAAACTGATGGTTTGCCGCCATTGGCCGGCCCGATTATTGCCATGATCGTTCAAGCCGGACCTTATGAACCATTATTCACCCTCTTCCGGGTTCCTCTCAATGTGTCGCCCGGCCTGCCGGTTTGAGTCCTCGTGGGGGGAGGGGAATAACGAGGATTAACACTATGTTACACGGAAACTACTTTTCTGTGCAGGTGATAGAACCGGTAGTGTTACCGGTAGCAGCGGAATGGATCAATCTTCAGCCGCCTTCGCTGTTTTAATTCGGAGCGGCGTAGGATAGTCCAGCCACCGCCAACCGGGCAAAGCATATTATTAGGCCGCTGTCACCAGCGGAACAGTCTGATGCGATAGTCTGGAATATGTAAACACTTCCCTTCCTGCCCCGGTGAACCTCTTGATTGTTGAAATTGAAAAACTTACCAAGATTTACGAGTCGAAGCTCCGCGTAGTGGCCCTCGACGGAATCGATCTGGAGCTGCAGCAGGGCGAGATCTTTGGCCTCTTGGGCCCGAACGGGGCCGGCAAGACGACCACCATCTCCGTTGCCACTACCCGCACGCTGCCCACCAGCGGCACGGTCCGCATAGCGGGCATCGACGTCGTCCAGCAGCCGGCCCACGCGCGGCGGCTCATCGGCGTGGTGCCGCAGTTCAACACGCTGGACCGCTCACTGACCGTCTACGAGAACATCTACTATCACTGCCGCTACTTCGGCTTTTCGCACTTGCACGCCAGGGCACGGTCGCTGGAATTGCTGACCCAGTTCATGCTCTCCGAGCGCAAGGACGTCTATCCGCCGCAGCTCTCCGGGGGACTTGCGCAACGGGTACAGATTGCTCGCGCCATCGCCCACCGGCCAACCGTTCTGTTTCTCGACGAGCCCTCCGCTGGCCTCGATCCGCAGAGCCGCATGGCCATGTGGTCGGCTGTCCAGGAGCTGCACAAGGAAGGCATCACAGTGCTGCTGACCACGCATTACATGGAGGAGGCCGATTCGCTCAGTGACCGGCTGGCCATCATCGATTATGGTCGCGTGCTGGCCCTCGGCTCGCCGGAGAAGCTAAAATCCACCCTCGGCGCGCATACCATCTTCGACCTGAAACTCAAGTCGCATGAAGGGCTGGAGCCGCTGGCTGCCCGTCTCAACCTGCGCTCCGACGTGAGCAGCGCAGAAATTACCGCCGAGGGCCTGCGCGTTATCGCGGCCAGCTCCGACGGCCTGCTGCCGGACCTGGTGCAAGCCGCCACCGGCTACGGCCTGCGCGACCTGCAGATCACCGAGCCGAGCCTGGAAACCGTATTTATTGAACTCACCGGGAGGGATTTGCGTGAGTAATTTCGAGCTCCAACCCAGAATCTTCATCAAGTCCTTCCTCGGCCTCTTTCTGCGCGACCTGCGCGTGCTGTCGCGCGAGTTTATTCCCTTTCTCCTGCGCGTAGGAATGCAGCCGCTGCTGTTTCTCTTCGTCTTTACCTTCATCCTGCCGCGCATGGGCGGGGGCAACCCCATGGCCGTAGCCGGCGGAGTGGACTTTGGCACCATCCTGTTGCCCGGCTTGATGGCCGTGGCCATCATGTTCTCCGGAATTGCCGCTGTGGCCCTGCCGCTCTCCAGTGAGTTCGGCATCACCCGCGAGATTGACGACCGCGTCATGTGCCCGTTGCCGCTGTGGGGCGTGGCCCTGGAAAAGGTCTGCTTCAGCGCCATGCAGAGCATGATCGCCGCCCTGCTGGTCATTCCCATGGCCTACTACATTCCCGCCGCGCCGGTGCGCGCCGACGTGCACAACTGGTTTTTCTTCGTGCTGGTTTTGCTACTGGCAAGTCTGCTGGCCGGCAACCTCGGCCTGGTCATCGGTTCCAAGGTCAATCCCAGGCAGATCGGCCTGGTTTTCTCCATCATCGTTGTACCCATCACCTTTCTGGGCTGTGTCTATTACCCATGGGCCTGGCTTTACAAGATTCCCTGGCTGCAATATGGCGTTCTCTTCAATCCCATCGTCTACATGAGTGAGGGTTTGCGTGCCGCTGTCACACCCGAAGTCGCGCACATGCCCTGGTGGGCGATCCTGTTGGCGCTCGTCTTCTTCACCACGGTGCTGGGACGTTGGGGCTTCAAGGGATTTCTTGGAAGAGTGCTGACATAGGTTAAAAGTGTCTTATTTGCTCAGCGCTGTCATGGTTGAGTGTGGCCTAGGGCTTGCTTCACTTTTACCGCGTATAAAGTCGATAAAATAGATGTTTACACAGGGATTGTGACCATGCGGCTGTTCTTCAGGATTTTTTCGCTGCTTCTGGCTCCGGCGCTACTAGTGCTGGCCGGCTGCGGCAACAGCCTGGTCACGGCAACTCCTGCAACTTCAGCTTTTTCCATAACTCCACGTGCCGGCTCTATCGATACCAACTGTACCAGCTGCAACGCAGTCAATTTGCAGGGCAGCTCGGTCCAGCAGTTCACGGCCACCTTAACCGGAGGCAGCTCTGCGGAGGTCGTCTGGTCGGTCTCCGGCGGGGACGCGGTCAGCGGGCCGGGCAGCATCAACCAAAGCGGCCAGTACACGCCGCCCGGCTACCTGACTGCCGACCGCGCAGTGGTGGTGGTAACCGCGACTCTCGCTGCAAATCCCAGCGTACGGGCCTACTCTGTCCTTACCGTGACGCCGGGATTCCTTCAACCGCTGACACCGGAGAACGCGGCCCTGGGCGCGAATGGCACGGTCACCGTCACCGGCATTCTGGCCGAAGCGGGTGGATCGACCAGCATCCACTTCGAACTGGCTGGCTCGTCCAACGGCCAGGGTGGCGGGCAGGGTTCGCTGGGCGCGATAAACTGCCAACGCGACAGCCAGAGTTTTACCTCCTGCTCGGTCACCTATTCTGCACCGTCCTCAGTGCAATTTACTGGCGCAATCTACGTAGTGGCCACGGTGGATGGAGCTTCCTTCGGGCCTGGGTCAAGGGCCGCGGCCGTAATACTTGTGAACTCGACCGGAGTAACTAGCAATCCCTCTGCGCACCAAGGGCAGCCACTTGCGATGGTTTTGCTGGGCAGCTCGGGCGGCAATAACAACGACTACGACACGCGCGGAAACCAGATTGTGGACTGCTGCAGTGGCACTCTGGGCGCGCTTATTGAAGACGCCGGCAAGCGTCCGTACATCCTGAGCAACAATCACGTGCTGGCTAATAGCGACCACGCCAGCGTGGGCGACACCATCATCCAACCGGGACTGATCGACAACAATTGCACCCCATTGGGAGAGGGCTCGGGCGTTCAGCCGGTAGCGTCTCTCTCTGGCTGGCTGCCGCTCCGCTCAAAGCAGACCAATGCGGACGCGGCCATTGCACAAGTTACCTCGCGTGCCGTGGACCCCAGCGGCAACATTCTGGAGCTGGGCGGCAGGCAGGCAGACGGCACTCTGGCCGCTGCTCCTCCCGGCATCAGTTCGACCGGCGGGCGGGGCGAGACGGCAACTTTCAATATGACCGTGGCCAAAAGCGGGCGGACGACGGGACTGACCTGCGGCGGCATCTCAGCAGTCGATCTCGACGTGACGGTGGATTATTACCTGGACTGTGCGGAGACCAAGCCCTACCTGACCAAGACCTTCACCCATCAACTGGGGCTGAGCGGCAACCAGTTCAGCGACGCGGGCGACTCGGGCGCGCTGGTGGTGGATGTGGCGAACGCCGAGCCGGTGGGCCTTTACTTTGCAGGCGGAACAGATCTCTCAGGAGTGAGCCAAGGCGTAGCCAACCCGGCGACTGACGTGCTTGCCGAGTTAGGCGCGCAATTCGGCGGGAGTTATACCTTTGTGGGCGCGGCCGACTATGCGGTCAGTTGCCTGAACTACGGCGACAACACCATCCCCTCCGCGCAAGCCCGCACGCTCAGCGATGCGGAAACAACACGCGCACAACAGGCACTCGGACAGGCTCGGATGCTGGTCAGTTCGGCAACCGGAATTCTGGGCGTAGCCACTGGCAAGAGCAGCGACCACCCTGGCGAGGCGGCGGTCATTCTCTACGCCGATGAGAACAGAACGGTCAGCGTGCCTTCCACGGTCGACGGTGTGCGCACCATCGTGATTCCCACTACTGCCCGCGCAGTGGCTTATGGCTCGGTATCTCAGAATCCCTTCGAGGCAGGTGCTGTCTCGTTGTCATCCTCTGTGCTGGCGCAGGCAGTGACCCTCAAGAACCAAGTAGCCGCCAATTTAATGCAGCAGAACCCGGCGTTTTTTGGTGTGGGCGTGGGGCAGAGCCTTGACAGCCCGCGTGAGGCGGCGCTGGTTATCTATGTGGACCGCAATCGCCTCCCCGCCCAACTGCCCGCAACCGTCGACGGCCTGCGCACCCGTTACGTTGTCATGGACCGGCTGCACGTGACCCGCTCCTACGCGGCTCCTACGCCACTAAAGCCGCATTGCAAAGCCCACCCGCCAACCAGCCAGCCAGCGCATTTCGATCTGCTCGATGCGGCCACGCCGTCAAGCGTGAAGCCGAATTGAAACCTGTATCAGCCGGTCCTCACTTCGCCATGAGCGCGGCGGCAATCTGCCGTCCGTGGAAGCGGCCATTTTCTATAAATATTTCATTGGTGCGCGAGCCGGCCACTATCACGCCTGCCAGATAGATGCCCGGGACATTGCTCTCCAGGGTCTCGGGATTGCACATCGGGCGGCGTTCCTCTCCTTGCAAACGAATGCCCATAGACTCCAGGAACTGGTAGTCCGGATGATAGCCGGTCATGGCAAACACAAAGTCGTTCTTGATGATTTTCTGGCCCTCAGGTGTCTCGATTACAACGGTGTCCGGCGTGATTTCAACCAGCCTGGAGCTAAAATAGGCATCAATCTGCCTATCCTGGATTCGTTTTTCGATGTCGGGCCTGATCCAGTACTTCACCCCGGGGTCGATCTCTGCGTCGCGATGGACCAAGGTAACCCGCGCGCCTCCGCGCCACAGCTCGAGCGCGGCGATGGCAGCCGAGTTCTTGCCGCCGACAACCAGTACATCCGTGCCGAAGAAAGGGTGAGGATCAAAGTAGTAGTGATGGACCTTGCTCAGGCTCTCACCGGGAATGTGCAGGTAGTTGGGCAGGTCGTAGTAGCCGGTGGCGATGACCAGCTTGCGGGCGTGAATCGAGCCGGAGCGGCCAAAGCGGTCGATCGTTTGCACGTTGAAGGCGCCGTCACGGCCCCTAACCCGCTCCACGCGATGGTACTGGCGAATATCCAGCTTATACAGGTCCGCTATACGCCGGTAATATTGCAGCGCTTCGTTGCGATTGGGCTTGGTGTGGGGGCTGGGAAACGGGATGCCGCCGATCTCCAGTAGCTCCGGTGTGGTGAAGAAGGTCATGTGCGCGGGGTAGTGGAAGAGCGAGTTGCAGACGCATCCTTTGTCCACAATCACGGCGCTCAGGCCGGCCTTCTGAGCCTCAATGGCGCAGGCCAGACCGGTGGGTCCGGCGCCCACTATCAGTAGTTCAAAGATGCTGTGCTCTGTTGCCGGCGTTTCCGGCGTGGAGTCGTTCATCGCTCTAGATTAGGGCATTAGGGCAGGGATTCAAAAGGCCCAATACTGTGTGTTGCTCCTCTGCGCCGGAACTGTTTCGTTGACAGCGCCATCCGGCCCGGTTATAGTTCATTTTTCTGAAGAACTACGTAAAAGAGGGGTCCCATGAATTTTCTGCGCATCACCACTCTGACTGCCGGCATCACTTCCTTTCTCGTCTTTATCATCTACGTGAAGGACTTCGTATTCGCGTACATTCACGATGTCGAATTCAGCTACACGTTTCTAGCGAAGAGTATCACCCTTATGCTCTTATATCTGGCGCTGGCCGCCTATTTCATCACCCTATTTTTACGCCAGAAGGGTAATGCACAGTGACAGACGAACAAGGCAGCATACCGGGAAAAAGTTGTCCGGAATCTGCCGCTCCCTCCATCGATGAACGTGCCGCGCTTCTCTCGCGGGACTGAAACGTAAAAACTATTTGAGACTGCGAGACAGGGGGCAGCGGATCTCCTGCCGTTTGGGTTGGCGTCATGCCCAGAGATAAGCTGTCGCAGATCTACTTTAACGTCGCTTTCATTTACTCTAGAGGAATGTAGAGGAGAGCTTTCCCATGTCCATCATCCGGCAGGAAGATTTTGTTTCGAGTGTTGCGGCGGCCTTGCAGTACATCAGCTACTACCACCCGGTGGATTACATCACCAGCCTGGCGAAGGCCTACGAGCGCGAAGAGTCGCCGGCCGCCAAGGACGCGATGGCGCAGATTCTTATCAACAGCCGGATGTGCGCCGAGGGGCACAGGCCCATTTGCCAGGACACGGGGATAGTGAACGCGTTTCTCAAAGTCGGGATGGGTGCGCGTTTTGAGCGTCCTGCGGACGGCAGCCCTTTGCTCGATCTCCAGGAGATGGTCAACGAGGGTGTGCGACGAGCGTATCTGGACCCGGACAACAAGCTGCGAGCCTCGATTCTGACCGATCCGGCAGGAGCGCGCAAGAATACCAAGGACAATACTCCGGCGGTTGTGAGCGTCGAGCTGGTGAAGGGCGCGACGGTTGATGTAACGGTGGCGGCCAAGGGCGGGGGCTCGGAGGCCAAGGCCAAGTTCGTCATGCTGGACCCCGGCGATTCCGTTGTCGATTGGGTGCTGAAGACGGTGCCGACGATGGGAGCTGGATGGTGTCCGCCGGGAATGTTAGGGATCGGTATTGGTGGAACGGCAGAGAAGGCCATGCTGCTGGCAAAGCAGTCGCTGATGGAGCCGATCAATATGCAGGAGCTGAAGGCGCGCGGAGCCAAAACGCGCGCGGAGGAGTTGCGGCTGGAGCTTTACGACAAGGTGAACCGGCTGGGAATTGGCGCGCAGGGATTGGGCGGACTCACGACAGTGCTGGACGTGAAGGTTCTGGATTATCCGACGCACGCGGCTAACCTGCCGGTGGCCATGATTCCCAACTGCGCGGCGACGCGGCATGCGCACTTTGTACTGGACGGTTCGGGGCCCAAGTATCTGGACCCGCCAAGTCTGGACGCGTGGCCGAAGCTGAGTTACGACGTGTCGGCGGCGCGGCGGGTGAACCTGGACAAAGTGACGCGCGAGGAAGCGGCGACATGGAAGCCGGGCGAAGTGCTGCTGCTGACCGGTAAGCTGCTGACCGGGCGCGACGCCGCGCATAAGAGACTTACGGAGATGCTCGACCGGGGCGAGAAGCTGCCGGTGGATCTTCGCGGGCGGTTCATCTACTACGTTGGGCCGGTGGACCCGGTGCGCGACGAGGTTGTGGGTCCGGCGGGACCGACGACAGCGACGCGCATGGACAAGTACACGCGGCAGATGCTCGCCGAGACAGGCTTGCTGGGAATGGTGGGCAAGAGCGAGCGCGGAGCGGCGGCGATTGAGGCGATCAAGGAGTTCGGAGCGGTTTACCTGATCGCGATTGGCGGAGCGGCATATCTAGTGTCGAAGGCCATTCACGGATCGCGCGTGGTTGCCTTTGCCGACCTTGGAATGGAAGCGATCTACGAGTTCGACGTGCGCGATATGCCGGTAACTGTGGCCGTGGACTCGAAGGGCACCAGCGTTCACACGACCGGACCAGCAGAGTGGCAAAAGCGCATCGCGGGGATACCGATCTTTTCCAGCTGACAGCGGACAGCTTACAGCTAACAGTTTTCAGCCGATGGCGAATGCACACGGAAGATTGTGAAGGAGTGCATTATTCCACTCAAGCCAGATGCGCCGCTTTGAGGATGGCGTTGACGGCTTCTTCCGGGGTGAGCGCGTCGACGGAAATCGAAATGTGCGCCATGCGGTAGAGCGGCAGACGGCGCTGGTAGCGGGCAGCGAGGTTGGCGTGGTCGGCGAGGACGGGCCGCGTCTGCTCGGTTCCCTTGCAGCGCTTAAGCGTTGTGGCCAACTCCACTTCTAAATGGATCAGCAGCGTTTCAGGAGCGGCGAGCAGAAGATTGCGCGTGGCCTCGTTCTCGATAGCGCCTCCGCCGAGAGCCAGGACCAGAGAGTCGACAGCGGCAAGGCGGGCGATGGTGGCGCGCTCACGCTCACGGAAGGCAGCCTCGCCGTGGCGCGCGAAGATTTCGGCGATGGTCACGCCGGCTTCGGCCTCTATTACATCGTCCACATCGATAAATCTCCAGCCCAGGCGCGCGGCGAGGAGCGGGCCGAGCGTGGTTTTGCCGGAACCCATGAAACCGGTGAGAACGATGCGGCGCGGCGCGGCGGAATTGGAAGAGGCTTCCATTGACTTAGTGTAACGGCGAGTCAGCGTGCGCTTCGCGCACATTAGCAAGTTAGCGAGTCAGCAGAAAGGCTCTGGAGCGATGATTTGGAGCTGTTATGGGGTGAAAAACGGGATTTTCCGGCGATTTTCAGAGGCCGAATCTCACGATGTGGGAGAATTTGGAGTGAAAAATTTTCCACTGGCGTTGATTCCACAGAGTTTACAAATAATCTGCAAGGTTTCAGGGGAAATTTATACCCCCGGGGGGTATAGGGGGGTGGGGGTACCCTCTCAGGGGTACGGACCGGGGACATGTCTGACAGTAACTGCCCGCACCTCTGGTCGTTGTTCATGCATTTATTGTGCGCCGGGAGAGGGTAATTATACGCAACAGTTTTCAGTTTTCAATGATCAGTGGTCAGTTGTCAGCCGTCAGAGATCGGAAGAGGCGGCGCGGACTCATATGCGTAGATATGGGTGTGGGTTTGGAGGGTAAATATGCGTCATTATGCGTAAAGTCCAGGGAATTTATGCGACATTATGGCTAGTGGCCAGGGGACGGAGGGCAGGGAGTAGGGAGTAGGGAATAGGGAGTAGGGAACAGGTGCTGTTCGAAGGAGAGTTATGACCAATTGGCGTTTTGCTTTGGTTTTGGCAGGGGCGTTTCTATTGCCGCTCTCGACGGGATCGGCGGCGATGGGTTCGAGCGAAGGGCAGTTGCATTGCTGCGGCCCGATTACCGCTGCCGGAGAGCGCTTATCGGCACGGCTGGATGAGATGCATGTCGAAACGCTGTGGCTGGCGGGCCAGCACGTGAACTGGGAGACCGGCGAGCCCGACCGCAAAGCCGGCACCGACGAGACAGCCGACCACTCGCATTGCAGCGTATTTGCGGCGGCCGCGGCGATGCGGCTGGGCGTGTACCTGCTGCGCCCCCCGGAGCATGGACAGGTTTTGCTGGCCAATGCGCAGGCCGAATGGCTGCAGTCGGAAAACGGCCGCCAGGCGGGATGGAGCGCGGTGAGCGATATGCGCCAGGCGCAACGGCTGGCCAACGAGGGCAAGCTGGTGCTGGCCGTTTATGAGAATCCGGACAAGCACGTTCCGGGGCACATAGCCATTGTTCGGCCATCAAAGCGCTCCCTCGCGACACTCAACAACGACGGGCCGGAACTGATTCAGGCGGGCGAACACAATTACAACCGGGTCAACGCGCGGATCGGCTTCGAGCACCATCCCGGCGCGTTCCCGGATGGCATTCGCTACTACGTGCATGCGATTCCAGTAGGGACTAGACAATAGGGAGTAGGGAGTAGGGACTAGGGAGTAGGGAGTAGGGAATAGGGAATAGGGAATAGGGAATAGGGAATAGTAATGCCCGGCTCTGCTGACTGCTTATATTGTGCGCCGAGAGGAAATAATTTTCTGCACGGACTGGCCGTCCAGGCGGAGGCCTTCGGCGGGCAGAGAGAAGAGTGTTGGTTACCCACCCTTCACAAAGAACGCGAAGGATGGGTAACCGGCCATCCGAATGCCTAATCGTCATCATCCTTCGTTTCAGTACTTATCGCCGAATAAAGACTCTTTTCTGATCTGCCTTTTATCTTCTCAATAGCGATCTGTGTTTCCGAAAGTTCTAATAGCACTGACCGGAGGCGAGCAAAACTACTTCTCAAGGGATCCATTCTCCACTTGACGAGATCGAAGGAGAGGTAGCAGCCAGATAATGTAAACACAACGCATAAAATGATGAAATACAGCCCTCGGAGCGTTGGGGAAACATACAACGCCGAGAATCCAGCTAGTCCGCAGCCAAGGATAGTTCGCATTGTCATCAATGCTTCCTGAGCTGTCGTTGGTGGCTTACCTAGCACTGAATACCAGACTCCCCATTCACTGCCATCTGAGCTCCAGCGTTCCCAATTTCTGTCTATTCCATAGCGCCTCTTCAGCAATTCCGTCACCACTAAATGCAAACATTTTATAACTGGTCGTGGTTCAATGGAGTACATACGATTCCGTGTTCTGAAAATCATCCATGATAATAGCCGGATAAAGATGTTTCGTCTGGGCGGGATTCCTTGTAGTTTTGCAAAAAGTCGATAGAGCCACTGGGATCCGAGAGTGATACGGATAAAATATCGTGCTAGAACATATCCAAATCCAATCAGCATGTCGGCAAACCACGACATGAGAAAGAACACCTGTCCAATCACCAAGCAAGATATGAGGAAGAGAACGAGTAATGCGTAAGGTTGAAATGGATAAATCCGTTTGACTCGATCCAACATTAGGTTTGCTAGAGAAGGATCGCCAATTGCGATACTTAACTCGAACAGCACCCCAGGAATAATGCCGAGTAGGTATCTGCCCATACGTGTTGGAATCGCTTTTGAGATGTCAATTTTTATCATCGAAGTGTGAACACGCACTAATGGGTTGTTTTTGATCCGCGTTTATACTTAAACTGGTTTCCTTCTTCCGAAGTGGGCGGAATCTTCTCGCCTCGCTCGATCACCAAACGTCGACCATCTTCAACTTTGCCGCCACGAGGTCCTACCTCGATTAATTCACCCGAGTCCGGTGCTATCTCGCCTGGTTTATAAGTCGCCATAATGCCCTCCCTGATTGCGGGATTATAGCATCACTACAGTGTCGAGAGAACTGAAATTTCCAAACAATATCAGACCCCCATGGCAAGTGTTTTATGATCGCTTCCGCCTCACGAATACGGGGTCTGGACAAGCTATAAGTAAAGACAGCTATCGAATCCCCCGGAAAGCATACCTCAGCGACTAAAATCCCTGTCTTTTTTGCTGCATCTGCTACACGGCTGTAGCCGTGCCCATTCAAGACAGTGCAATTCCCGTCTCAACAATGTAATTCCTTGCTCACCCCATAGCGATGACGACGGCTCCGGCGGTGACGAGCAGGCCTCCAATGTGGGCTGGAGTGGTGAGTTTTCGTTAAGTAGGAACCAGGCGCAGAGGTTCCTCGACGGTTTTTTCCCATTCCCGGGAGCAACCGCAGATCCCCGAGAACAGCAAGGCGCGCAGAGCCAAGACATGGCGTTTGGGACATGACGTTTGACAAGAGATACAATGGGGACGATGCCGGATGTAGACAAAGGCAGGATGTCCGTCCTATCGCCCTGAGAACGCTTCATACGATTGATTCCACGTATCAGCAGCCCCATGACGGGTCCAGCGCCAGCGCATGGGACGCATGGGACGAGGCTTCATTTGAATCGCAAATACTGCTTACACAGGAAGTGACGAATGGCGCAAATCTCGCGATTTTTTCGATTCTCGATTTTCTGTCTGTTTTTTGCTGCCGCCGTGGCCGCATCGCAAAGCGTCACGCAGGCGCCCACGCGTGAAATCACAGCTGATCTCTCGCGTGTTGCCGGGCCACATAGCCGCGTGCCGCTGATGGTGATTGGGGCCGGACGCGCCAATGAAGGGCTGCGAGCCGATTGGCAGCAGCAACTGACCGAGGTGCAGAAGGAGATCGGCTTCCGCTACATACGGATGCACGGATTGCTGCACGACGATATGGGCGTATACAGCGAAGATGCGGCGGGGCATCCGCTTTACAACTTCCAGTACATCGACGCGCTCTACGACGCGCTGCTGGCGATGAAGATACGCCCCTTTGTGGAGCTGAGCTTCATGCCGGCCAAGCTGGCCAGCGGCGACAAGACCGTCTTCTGGTGGAAGGGCAACATCACACCACCCAAGGATCCCGCCAAGTGGAGCGGGCTTATCCGCGCGCTCATCGCCCACTGGCGCGAGCGGTACGGCGAGGAAGAAATCACGACCTGGTACTACGAGGTGTGGAACGAACCGGACATCTCGCCCTTCTTTACCGGCACTCTGGAGGATTATCTGAGCCTGTACAAGACGACCGCGGAAGCCATCAAGGCGGAGTGCCCCAAGTGCCGGGTGGGCGGTCCCGCGTCAGCCATCGGCTACAGGTATGAAGTGGAATTCGTGAAGTACTGCGCGGCAAATCATCTGCCGGTCGACTTCGTCTCCACTCATACTTACGGCGTGACGCAGGGATATCTAGATCAAGACGGCACTACAGGAACCGTTCTTGATCCTTCGCCGGATGCTGTCAGCGGGCGCATGCGGCACTCGCGGGAATTGCTGCGGCAGTCGGCCTTGCCCAACCTGGAGTTGCACTTCACCGAGTGGAGTTCAGCGTATACGCCCACGGATTACATGCACGACCAGTATCATCAGGCAAGTTTCATTCTCGACAAGATCAAGCGCGCGACACCGTATGTCGATTCGCTTTCCTACTGGACTTTTACGGACATCTTTGAAGAAAATGGGCCGCGCTTCACGCCCTTCCACGGCGGATTCGGGCTAATCAACTATCAGGGCATTCACAAGCCGGCTTTCTATGCCTTTGAATATCTGAGCCGGCTGGGAACCGTGGACGTGATAGACCCAGATGCGCAATCGTGGATCACCAAGAGCGGGGATGGACAGATTCAGGTTCTTCTCTGGGATTACTCGCCGCAGGCGCCGCCGCAGGGCCAGAACGACCAGACCTACTACAAGCAGGATTTGCCGCCGCAAGACAAGGGGCCGGCGCATCTGGCATTGACCCATGCGCCAAACGGCATGTACGAACTGCAGGTGTATCGCATCGGGTATAAGGTCAACGACGCATACTCTGACTATCTGGCGATTGGCGCGCCGGCTCAGCTTACGCCCCAGCAGGTAAGTTTTCTGAAAGAAAGGGACAGCGGCGCGGCGATCTCAGAAAGTATCGTCAGAGTGACCGATGGCAGGTTCGATTCCACGCTGCCGCTCAGAACGAACGATGTGTATCTGCTGCTGCTGACGAAGATCGCGGAGGACAATTAGAAATGAAACATCAACTTTTCATAATATTGCCAAAAATCTTTGCGATGGCTGCCATATTTGCTTTTGGATGCCACGCATTTACTCAAATAAACGACAGTATTTGGTGGTACTCCGTGAAGGATTCTCCGATTGAGATACGAGAGTATACGCCAGGAGGTAGATATCTAGAGTTTCTGAACATTTCAGGGAAAGCGATTGTCGAATATGATTTTGGATGTGTGAATTTAGTCAATGGTGAACTACGATTGGAGAATGTTTTCAAGACTCAGAAGTTACGTCTTAAACCTCTTTCAAGCGCTAGCGAACTTAAATCAGTGTATTATGCATTTTATCATGACAGTTGCCATCATGCTGATTCTAGGATCTCTGTGGTTGGTGTTCTTTATGAAGATGGCTCGCGTTGGTCAGTATTGGGTGGGAGTCCTGTATCTGACCATCCATAAAATAGAAGGCAAAGAGTTTTACAGGCTTGCGCAGAGGGTCATCCCATGGCGATGACAACGGCTCCGGCGGTGATGAGTAGGCCGCCGATGAGGGTTGGAGGGGTGAGTTTTTCGCCGAGGAGCAGCCAGGCGAAGAGGATGACCAGAGGGACGCTGAGCTTGTCGAGCGGGGCAACGCGCGAGGCGGGGCCGAGTTGGAGGGCGCGGAAATAGCAGAGCCAGGAGAGGCCGGTGGCCAGGCCGGAGAGCGCGAGAAAGAGGCATGTGCGGCGGTCGAGGGAGCGAATCTCTGCCCATGCGCCGTGGGCGAAGCCGGTTGCGGCGGTTTCAGGACGGGCGAAGGCGAAGACGATAGCCCAGGCAAAGACCACGACCACGCTGGTGCGCAGAGCCATGGCCAGGTTTGAGTCCACATGCGCCACACCCACCTTGGCCAGCAGGGCGGTGGCGGCGGCAAAGACAGCGGAAAGTATTGCCCATCCAATCCAGCTCATGGAAACCATGGTACGCCGAATCCCACCTTAGCCGATTCGCACAGAACGCGAATCGACGAAGGTGGGGCACCCAGTTTCGTTTCAGCTTTTCAGGTTGGATCATTGCACTAAACTCAAAATGATGGAGACAGGCAGGGCGAGCAAGACGGCATTGGGCGTGGCGATACGGCGCGCGGCTCACCAGTTGATGGACGTGCCCCCGGTTTTGGAAGATCCGATTGCGGTGCGGCTGGTTGGCGAGGGCTATCGAGGAAAGATGGGGCGCGCTTCGCATCGGGTGGGGCGGGACTTACGCGCCTTCATGGCGGCGCGCAGCCGGTATGCGGAGGACCGGCTGGCTGAGGCGGTGGAGCGGGGAGTGAGGCAGTACGTGGTTCTGGGAGCGGGGCTGGACACCTTTGCGTATCGCAATCCGCACGGCGGGCTGCGGGTCTTTGAGGTGGATTTTCCCGCTACGCAGGAGTGGAAGCGCGAGCTTCTGGCGGAGGCGGGGATTGCACTGCCGGAGGGGCTGAGGTTCGTTCCGCTGGATTTTGAGCACCAGACGCTGGGGGAGGGGCTCAAGGAGGCGGGATTTGACCGGGGCGCGGCGGCGTTTTTCGGCTGGCTGGGGGTGGTTCCCTACCTGACGATGGAAGCATTTCGGGCAACGCTGGGGGTGATTGCGCAACTGCCTGCGGGGAGCGGGGTGAGCTTTGATTACGCGGTCGCGCCGGAAACCTTGAGCGCGGCGGGCAGGAAGGCCTTCGACGCGCTGGCGGGGCGAGTGGCCGCTGCCGGAGAACCGTTCCGGCTCTTTTTTACACCGGAGGAGATGGAGGGGGAGTTGCGCCGGGCGGGATTCCAACGCATGGAGCAGTTGGATTCCGACCATTTGAACGAGCTTTATTTCAAGGACCGGGCCGACGGGCTGAAGCTATCGCCGGTGAAGCTGGGGATGCTGGTGACGGCGTGGGTATGAATTGTGCAGCCTTTGAAATGCAATCGTCTTCCACTCAATCTACGCAAGAAAACTGAAAGGATGGATTATTTCGTCTCCGCTCCGCTTCACTGACGGGACGTATTTTTCCCCAATTGCCTCACTCTCAAACCTCTGCTAGTCTCGCATTATGAAGCAGTGGTCGATGTTGCTTATCTTGCTCCTTTCCGCCAGCGTCTACGCTCAACAAAGAGACCTGAGTGACTGGATGGACGCCTTTGTGCGGAAACTCCCGCCGGATAGGCAATTTCAGGGAAACATCCTTATCGAGCGCAATGGGCAAACAATTCTGGAGAAGAGTTACGGCCTGGCCGTCGAAGGCTGGAAGATTCCAAACACGGCTCAAACCAGATTTGAGATCGCATCCGTCAGCAAGCAATTCACGGCAGTAGCGATTCTGCAATTAGCCGAGCAAGGAAAACTCTCGCTCGACGATCCCATCGGGAAATACTACAAGAACGCGCCGGAATCCTGGAAGGCGATCACGATTCACGAGCTTCTAACTCACACCTCCGGAATACCTAACAACGACATTAAAGATTATTTGAAAGGGATTGCCGCGCCGTACACACTGGATGAACTAATCCAAACCTTCCGGGACAGGCCCTTGGCCTTTCCGCCCGGAACAAAGTGGGCCTATACCAACACCGAATATTACCTGCTTGCTTATATCATCAAAGAGCTTTCGGGCGAGGATTATGGCGCCTACCTTACCCATCACATCTTCGAGCCGCTCAAGATGACCCACTCCGGGTTTGCTTCTACACTCGCTATCATCCCCAATGCGGCAGAAGGATACACGTTCGAGGATGGGCGTTTGCGGCATCGAGACTACTTTGACCAATCTCTTGAGATTGGCGCTGGGGGAATTTATACAACCGTTGAGGACTTGGTTCTCTGGAACAACGCTCTCGATTCACCGGGCTTTCTCACGAGCCATTCCCTTGATCTCATGTTCACGGCCCATCCTCCTGGTCATTACGGATATGGCTGGTTCGTTGACAGCGCCCCTCGGCGAAGAATCTATCACGAGGGCGGAGATCCTGGTTTTGCCGCATTTGAGGCCCGCTATCCCGATCAACAGTTGCTCATTGTGGTGCTTTCCAACATTGAAAATGCTCCGGTAAGGGATGCTGCAGACACCATGGCGGAATACATCCTCAACGGTACCAGTGGGAAAGATGAGCATTCTCATTAGAACGCTCTCCGAATGCTGGATTATAGGGTTAGCAGCTTGTGGTGATGTAATTCTTCTAGGGGCTGAATCATGCACGCTCCGGGATGGGCAACGCGCTAAGATGAATTATGCGCAAGTTTGCTTCTTTGACCATCGCATTTGCCCTGCTGGGGCTCTCTGGCTGCGGCTATCACACGCTGGGCGCGGCCACGCACCTGCCGCCCGGAGTGGAAACGCTGGCCGTGCCGGTCTTTGCCACGCATACCGAGGCCTACCACACTGAAGTGGTGATGACCGAGGCGGTGATCCGCGAATTTACCACGCGCACGCGGCTGCGGGTGACGCCGGATGCGGGCGGAGACCCGGACGCGGTGCTGCACGGCACGATTCTGAAGGAGACGATTGAGCCGCTCACCTACAACGCCACGACGCAGCAGTCGTCCAGCTTTCTGATCACCGTGGTGGTTTCGGTGACGCTTAACGGCCGGGATGGCAAGGTTCTCTTCGAGAACAAGAACTACGTCTACCGCGAGCAGTTCCAGTCGACCACAGACCTTTCCAGCTTTATCGAGGAGAACCCGGCAGCCATGGAGCGGCTCTCGCGGGAGCTCGCACGGCAACTGGTGGCGGATATTCTGGAAGGGTTCTAAAGATAGGGAGTAGGGAATAGGAAGTAGGGCGATTTTCCGCTGGCACCGTAGTAACGGGAAGGGTATTCTGGAGGCGCATGATCGAGGCAAACAAATGCCGGAGAAAACCACGATGAGCGGGGCGCGCTGGGGCGCGGGATTCACCGCCGTGGACCGTTTTGTGGCGGAGATAGAGGCCGCGGCGGCCGGCAAGGGCGCGCTGAAGCCGGGTTACGTGCTGGCCGGCGACGAGGTTTTTTTGCTGGACCGATGCCGCGAGGCTGTGCTCAAGGCTTTTGTGCCGCAGGAATTGCGGGATTTCTGTCTGTCAGATTTAGATTTGGCTTCGACCACGATCTTCGAAGTGCTGGACCGCGCGCAGACGCCTTCGCTGATGGCTCCGTTTCAGGTGATTTTTGTGCGCAATGTGCGCCAGCTTTACACGCGCGGAGCCAAGAAGGATGAGTTTGCCGCGCTGGATCGCTATTTTCACTCGCCCAACCCGCAGGCGCTGATTCTATTTTTAGCCGACTTCATCAGCATTCCCTCTGACACGCGCCGCATGGAGCTGGATGACAAGAACCGCTTTGAGCGGTTGACCGAGACGCTGGGTGAGCACTGCGGCATGGTGGAGTTGGCGCGGGTGAACGAGGAAGACGCGATGCGCTGGGTGGTGGCCTCGGCGCAGGAGCAGGGCGCGCGCGTGGAGGCCGAAGCGGCACGCGAGCTGGTGGATGCGCTGGGCGCGGACATGATGCTGATCTCGTCGGAGCTGGAAAAACTGCTGCTCTACACTCTGGGCAAGGGGCGCATCACGCTGGGCGACGTGGAGACCATGGTGCTGGCCGCCAAGCAGCGCTCGCTCTACGAGCTGACGGACGCCATCAGCTCCCGTGACCGGACGCGCGCGCTGGCGCTGCTGCACGGGTTGCTGAACAGCTCCGACGCAGGCGAGGACGCGGCCATCGGCCACCTCTACATGCTGGCGCGGACCTTCCGGCAGATGCTGGTGATTCTGGAAAAGAATGTGCGCGACTCACGCGCCATCTGGCAGGCGCTATGGCAGGGGTTCAGGATGCCGCCATTTGCCGCCGACGACCTGATTCGCCAGGCGCGGCGCTACAAGAGCCGCCGCGACCTGACGCGGGCGCTCAAGCTGATTGCCCGCGCGGACCTGGAGTTGCGCTCCTCGCCGCCCGACAAGCGGCTGGTGCTGGAGAGGCTGGTTTACGAGCTGGCCTCGGAGCCGAAACCGGCGGCGCCTATTTTTGCGAGCGCGCAACTCTCCTTCGAGAGCTAGGGTTTCCCGATTGCGTTCAGCCAAAGACCATAGTGCAGGTCGTCCTGCTGAACATGATCGGCGTGCAACTCAGACAGAAAGCTCAATGAATCGCTGTCCAGGGCCTGGCCGCCCTGCTTATGACGAGAGACAAGCGTTGCCACCTGCTCCGTGAGTCGTTGGTGATGGAGGCGGTGCAGATCTAGTCCCGGATACTTTGTGGCTGCCATCATTCCTTCTTCTAACGCGAAATGAGTCAGAGTGAAGTCCGCCAGCTTGCACAGAAGTGAACTGGTCCGGCGCGGATCTACATCTACGGACGCCGCGGCCTGAAGTTCTTTGATGGTTTCGAAGAGCGCCCTGTGATCGCAATCGAGCATTTTGACGCCTACGCTCACCTCGCCGCTGCTTGTTGGTAAGTTCAAAGACGACCTCCTTGTAAAGTTTGGCCGGCGCAACAATCAGCGCCCAAGGAGCCTATCGGCTGGCGGGATAAAAAGGTTGAGCGGAATCGGTTGAGTATGCGCAACAGGTGGCTTAGTCTACGCCTCGCTCATTGAACCAGGGGCCATACTCCCGGTCCATGCTTTCGATATGCTCGGAATAGGATTCGCGCAGAAAGCAGAGAAGAGGGCGCATCTGCATCTGCTCGCCGTGTTGCACGCGATGAGAGGACTGGAGAATCTGCGCCAGGATGCGCTGGTGCTCGGCACGATGCTCTTCCCGGCCGGGAAAGAGATACTGATCCATCAGTTTCTCCTCGCTGCAGAAGTGCATGCGGGTGAACTCAATGAGCCGGTCCATCACCTCGCTGACCTGTTCCCGCCCCAAACCCCGGACTACCGCCAGGCGAAGCTCGTTCATGGTATCCATGATGATGCCGTGTTGATCGTCCATGGATCGAACGCCGACGGTGCAGGCATGGTTCCAGGTTAAAAGTGTCACATGAGCCTCCGTGAATCACTGTTGGAGGTATCGGACAGGCAGCGCGTGGGGCTACCGGTAATTCTCCGGTTCATGTGACCAAGGTTTGCCGGAGGGCTTCGCACTGGGGGTACATGGCCAGGGCAGACGTATTGATTCATTTGTTGAACGGCCCGGCCACCGGTGGATACTACAGAATGAGGCAACCGAATGGAAGTTAACACGCTGATCACGCCAGCTAACCTGATTGCCGCGCTGCTTGCGCTGGCTCCGTTTCTGGCGGCTGCCTTCTTTCCGCAATGGGCCTCGGGGCGGGCGCGCTCGCTTCCGCTATGGGCGCAACTGACGTCTCCCGCGGTTTTATGCGTGCCTTACCTGCTGGTAGCCGTGGGCGGCGGCGTCTTTCGCTGGGGTTGGTTTGCGCTGTATGCGCTGCTGCCGGCGGCCGTGGCAGGTTTGCTTTGGCAGGCGAGTCGGGCAGACAAAGACGGGCGCGGTAACTGGCGGGATTTTGTGGTGCTGGCTGTGCTGGGGCTGGCGGTGGATCTGCGCTGGTTTGAAGGCGCGTGGCCGGCGCATCTGGCGATCTTTAACAAGGTGCTGCTGCTGGACGCTGGAATATACGGCTTCATCGCCGTGCGGCAACTGGAGGGGACCGGTTTCGACCTGCGCCTGCAATTGCGCGATGCGGCCATCGGTATGCGGGAGCTGGCCTGGTACACGCCGATAGCGCTGGCGCTGGGACTGGGCCTGGGTTTTCTGCATTTGCACGCAGACTGGCCGGGAGTGTTGCCGATTGCCGGCGCATGGATCTTTACCTTCTTTTTCATCGCTGTTCCTGAGGAGCTTTTCTTTCGCGGATGGCTGCAGAACCTTCTGGAGCGGAGGATGGGGCGCACTGGCGCGCTGATTGTGACGGCGATTCTCTTCGGCCTGGCGCACTTCAACAAGCGAGCGGCGTACTTCAACTGGCGCTATGTGCTGCTGGCGGCTGTTGCTGGCGTCTTCTATGGGCGCGCATGGCGCAGCAAGCGGCGAGTGGGAGCCTCGGCAATCACTCACGCTTCGGTGGACGCGATCTGGTCGCTATGGTTGTGGTGAGGGAGCCGCTGCGCGCACGTGGCCGTAGGTCAGGTAGCCCAGGCCGACGCGCATGTTGTGGTTCACCGGCCCCGGAACCGTGATGGCGATGGTGATTCCCAGAATGGCGTGCGCGATGGCCAACGTGTAGAGATTGCGGTAGCGGAGAAAGAGCAGGCAGGAGGCCAAGCCCCAGAGCAGCGTGACCGGCGCGAGAATGGGGCTGGGCAGATGGGCCGCGGCGAAGATGGCTGCGGTGACGACGGCTGCGAGTTTGGCGCTGGGAAGCAATCGGAGCAAACGCGCGAGAAAGAAGCACTGCAACAGAAGCTGCTGCGCGAAGGTCCAGATGATGTAGCCCACATAAGTTTCGATAAAGAGAAGCGGGGTAAGAGGAACGTGCAGCGTGTGCAGCCAGATGGCAAGGACAACGGCGATTGCAGAGACCAGCAACGCCGCGCCCACAATCCAGAGCGAACGAAGAAAGTTTTCCCGGCGCAGGCCCATGGCCTGAAGGCCCTCAAAGGATACTGAGGCGATGGCCACGACGGCGGCGGCAGCGACCCACCAGAGAATTCGTTGCCAGGGACGAGGCGTCCAGATGACGAGCAGAATCAGCCCGTATGCAACGGCGAGCTCGATGATGTCGCGGCGGCTGCTCGCCGAAGCGGGGATGGTTCTGCCGGTGATGGAAGGCCTGTTGGCAGCCATGAACCGATGTTAGAGCAGTTGCCGCGGCTTATTCCAGGATGATGGCTGGCTCCGGCTGATGACCGCGGGTGGTGAGGGTGATGGCCGCGGCGAGGATGAGGCCGCCGCCGACCCAGGCAAAGGGCCCGAGATGCTCGCCGAGCAACTGAACGCCAAGCCAGGAGCCGAGGGCAGGCTCGATATTCAGAAAGACTCCGGCGCGGGAGGCGGGCACGTGGTGAATGCCCCAGTTCCACAGCAGCGTGGTGGTGGCGGTGCAGAGCAGGCCGCTGATGGCCAGCGCACTCCATGCGGTAAGGCTGACGTGGGCGATGGGAAGCGGTGTTACGTTGGCGTGGGTTAGCGGAGTCAACAGCAACGGCCCAAGCACCCAGACGACCAGCATCACAGTTCCGGAGAGAATGGTGTAGGCGGTAACCACCGGCGGACTATGCGTCTGCATCAGCTTCTTGCTGAGCAGAATCCAGGCCAGGGCAACGAAGAGCGAAAGGACAACCAACAAGTCACCGATGAGCGATGGTTCACCACGCGCGGCCTGGCTGCGATTGCCGCCAAGGGCGATCAGCACCGCACCTGCCGTGGAAGCAAAGAGAGCCAGCCAGCCGATGAGGTCGAGCCGTTCCGCTTTTGACCCCTTGGGGGCAAAGAGCGCGGCGGCGGCGGCCAGCAGAACCGGCATGGCTCCCACCATGAGGCAGGCGTGGCTGACCGTAGTGCGCGCCAGGCCGTGAAACTGGAGCAGAAACTGGAGAGGCACGCCGAGAAAGGCGCAAAGGAGCAGGAGGCGCGTCTCGGCGGCGGAGAGACGGAAGCTGCGGCGATGAATGAAGGCCACGGGCAACATGCCCAGGGAGGCAAAGAGGAAGCGGTAGAGCACCATGTACTCGACGCTCATCTCGTTGAGCGCGAGGCGGCCCCAGTAGAAGCCCGTGCCCCACAGGCAGCCGGCCACAAAACAGGCGCCATAGCCGAGAAATGCGAGGCGCGGAGAGATTGTTGCGTTCTTTGCCATCCTTCTTTACTGTCGCACATGGGCGGGGCGCGGCACATGGGGTACCCCCACCCATACTTTGGGCACAAAGTCGTTGTTTTGTTGAGGTTACAGACGGGGTTGCGCTGTAAAATCGTCAAAACAAAGGAGTTCCATGCAAAATCGTCCAGCGAAAGGAGTTACGGGACGTTTCGGCCTCTGTCGGCCTCTTCCGGCTGGAAGATGGGGCGAAAGGACGTGCCGGGACGATCTTTGAAGGAAGACTTCTGGAATCATTGTGCACGAAGTGAATAAATAATCTGCAAGGGCTGGCCGTCCAGGTGGACGGCGCTTTGCGCCATGGAGTTCGTGGTCTCCCAGGTCCCCAAATGCGAGGGATCTGGGGTACCCGGCGCAATAGGCTGTTATCACCAACCGAGGCTCATGCCCATGCGGATCGGTGAACCCTGGCCAACAAAACGGTACCGATCTAACAATCGGAGCGCTACACATTTACTCGAATTTAGTAAGCCCTAATCGCCATTATCTTCCAGCCTCATTTCAATATCGACCGGTTCACTGTGGTATATCCTTAGTGAATAAACATGTCATAATATATCATATATACATATAATGTATACCAGTATGCTATATAATTAGTGTAAATGTATTGAAATATAAGCATAATTGACGTATAAAATATACCATGAGCGTTTCAGGCAATATCCGAAGCAGTCGCCGATTCGTCTTGGCGAAAATGTCACGCGCAGCCAAGTCAGGATTGATCTCGGTCCCCGATGCAGCCAAAGTACTCAATGTGACAGCGAGCGAGGCTGCAATCAGACTCGCATCTTTAATACGCGGAGGGTGGGCGAAACGAATCCGACGCGGTCTTTATATGATTTTGCCTTCTGAAATAGAGCCAGGCCAGGTATCGGCTCCTGAGGATGCATGGATTCTCGCAGTCGAGGCATTCTCTCCCTGTTATATCGGTGGATGGAGCGCTGCAGAACATTGGGGTCTAACCGAACAGATGTTTCGGTCCACTTTAATCGTTACGGCTGCACCGATTCGCAGCACATCTATTACACTCGCAAATCATGAATTCCGCCTATTCAAGGTTCCGCGTGCGCGCTTATCCGGCACTGTCTCGATATGGCGTGGGCAGACGACAGTACCTGTCTCATCGAGAGAGCGTACGATTATCGATGGTCTACGCGCCCCACAACTATGTGGAGGCATACGACATCTTGCCCACATGATGAGTGTCTATTGGGAGCTTCCCGACAAGAATATGGAAAAACTTCTAAAGGAGGCTATAGCGTCAGCGAATGGGGCCGCGTGGAAGCGGCTCGGTTATATATCGGAACTTCTTTGGCCCGGATCTGACAAAGTTCAGCAACTGGCGAAACGCCACATCTCTGCAGGATACTCACTTCTCGATCCAGAAATAAAACAGCATGGTAAAATTCTGCGTCGGTGGAATCTAAAAATAAATGCAGCCATTTCCGTTACGTCAGAGGCGGCCTAACGAATGATTAGCAAGCAGGACATACTTGATCGAGCGGCAGAGTGGCAATTGCGACCCGACGTCGTCGAAAAGGACTACGCCTTGGGATGGCTCTTAGCTTCGCTAGGAACATTACCTATGAAAGAACAGTGGATATTCAAAGGTGGAACTGCGATTAAGAAGTGCTATTTCGAAACATACAGATTTTCAGAAGACCTGGATTTCTCACTTCTTCCAGATGCACCCTATTCACAGGAGGAAATAAGACAGGAACTCTTGAGATTGGCACAAGTTGCCGAGGAGCTAAGCGGCATCGGATTTCCCGTCGATCTGGTTCAGGTGCGCGAGCGAAGAAATCTACAAGGAGGGACCACCTATGAAGGAAAGATTTCATATCGCGGTCCACTTGCAAATCCTACACCTACGCCGCCCAGAGTCTTGTTCGATATAACCCATCATGAACCGTTGCAGGAAGAGCCTGAGGAACGGAACATACTTCACCCCTACCCCGACCAGATTCCAGACAGCAGCATTCTTGTTTACTCTTTTCATGAACTCATCGCAGAAAAGACGCGTGCGCTTTACGAACGCACACGGCCACGCGACTTATACGACGTGGTCTTTCTACTTGATAATCGCGGCGACATGCTCGATCTTGAGCAAGTGCGCGATCTATTCAAGCTAAAGTGCGCGGTCAAGTCTTTTGCTGCCCCAGACGTAAGCGAGATCGTCAAAAAGATACAAACAGACGTGGAGTTGAGAACTGAATGGTCAAATATGCTCGCGCATCAACTCCCAGCACTGCCAAACCTAGATATTCTTTTGGGACGCTTACCTGACTTGTTGGATTTTCTTGATGAAGCAAGCATGATTGTTGAAGAAGTCCAAGCTGCTTCTGCCACTCCGAGTACGGGCGAAGTTCTGATTTCTCCCGTTGGCATTCGGTATTGGAATGTTGGCGCTCCGCTGGAAATGATCCGCTTTGCTGGCACAAACAGGCTAATGATTGAGTTCCTCTATAGCGCTAAGCAACGGCGAGCGGAACCCTATTCGCTGCGTCGTGCGCAATCAACGGGAAATCTCTTGCTTTATGCATGGGAGGAGGGCTCCGGACAAGTGAAGGCCTTCAATGTCGCAAAAATCAGCGCCCTAAGAGTCACAAAACAGAACTTTGATCCTCGTTATCCGATCGAACTGTCATCGGGTTTCCCATTCCGACCTGTTTCGACCACGAGCGGCAGAACACGGAGCTTTGGACCCTCGGTTCGAAGGAGAACTTCGCGATACGGACCAACCTACATATTCCAATGTCCAGTCTGTCAAAAGCGATTCAGACACTCAATGAATGATTCGACACTTCGAAAACATAAGAATCCCTCTGGATGGAATTGCTCCGGGAGACGTGGATATTTCATAGATATGCGATGATTTCAAGATTAATACCAAACAAACCGGGAGTGTGCGCGGTGTAAGTAGAATACACAAGATGCAATTCGTTATTGAAATAGCTACTGATAAACGCCCATATCGTCACGAACAACCCTAGACTGTTGCCAAATCGCCTTCCCACTCAGTGGGCGTCTTGGGGCGTTCTTGTGATCGAATAACAGACAGACCGGAAGGCGTATCACAACCAAAAGCAGGCTGCGTAGACGAGAAATGCGTGGAGCGGAGAGTTGCAGGGTGGGTCACCCACGGACACTTCGCGCATGGGGTTCGTGGTATCCCAGGTCCGCAAATGCGAGGGATCTCCACCCCACGGACGAAGACCTGTCCCTTCACCCCAGCGAGCAAAGATCACTCGCTGGGGACCCCGAATCCGTGGGGACCCCGGACCTGGGGCACCCGACCACCCGCCACCCTCCCGCTCATCGCGATAATACCGCGATGAACGGGGCACAGCTTTTCAAGGGTCAGGATGAATCTTCAGGGCTGATGAGCGGGCCACCTGCCGTTTGCGCGCCATTGGGTTCGTGGTCTCCCCGGTCCCCAAATGCGAGGGATCTCCACCCCACGGACGAAGACCTGTCCCTTCACCCCAACGAGTAAATACCGCTCGTCGGGGACCCCGAGTCCGTGGGGACCCCGGACCGGGGGCACCCACTGTTCTACGGTTCGACGATTGTCGTTCCCTGTTCAAAGCGTATCAACCATTCGCCTCCGTGACGAGTCCAAACAGTGGTTACCCGGATACGGCCTGGAAATGGCTGCCCCTTGTAGGTCGCATCCACTTCCATCTTGCAGCTCAAGTACGCGGAGTCGCGGGTCATCAGCTTGAAAACGCAATCCGAGAGTTTGTAGTCGTGCAGCGCCACGTTGGACCATTCCGCCTCGATGTCCGCACGGTGATAGACGCCTCCGTTACCTGCGACTTCGGCAAAATCGTCGGCGAGGTGAGATAAGACAAATTTGAGGTCCTTCCGCTTCTCTGCCTCGTACATCTGGTGCAAAGTGCCGGTGATTCGTCTCTCGACGGCCACTTCCTCTTTTGTGCTCTGTCCCGCCAACGCGCTGCATAGCGAGATACAGAGCACCGCAACGGAGATTATCCTAGCCATCGTCATGGGAGACTCCTGCCTACGATTCCATTGTGTGAAGACTGCCCACCTCTCACAGGCGATGCGGCTGCGGATCGCGCTTCGAGAGGCTGAGAATACTAAACACACACGAATGATTGGCACAAGATCAGTGATACGAGTCACAACTGAAAAAGCCCGCGGCTAAAGCCGCTTTCGTTGCAGGGCTAACATTCAGTGGCCTGAAGGCCACTGCTCCCTCCGTCAAGCCGGAAGGCGCATCACAGCGCAGGGCAGCCGCATCGGCGAAAATAGCCATAGATGGAGAAGCGGTTGATTGCGGCGGGATGGGGTTTGCGTGCGGGCCTGGGACTGGCAGCGGTTGGGGCAGCGCTGTGCGCGGCTCCGGCCTTGCAGGCGCAGATGCCGGATGCGCCGGCGCCAATCCTCGTCCCCCAGGAGCGCGCGCTGCCCGACCAGCTTACGGAAAAGCCCTCTCAGCCGCCGGCTTTCCAGATTCCTGTTGCGCCGCTGGGTTTTTCGTCGCCGGGGGCGATCAGCCTGGGCCTGAGGAACAGCGTTGTTTCACTGGACTTTCTGGATGAAGACCGGCTGCTGTTCACCTTTCGCGTGCCGGGACTGGTTCATCGCGGGACGGGTGAGTATGAGGAGCGGCAGATTCGCGCGGTGGTTCTCAAGCTGCCGGCAGGCACGGTGGAGGCCGAAGCGCTGTGGACGGTTCACGACCGGCAGCGCTATCTGTGGGCGCTCAGCGGCGGGCGCTTTCTGCTGCGCGACCGCAACAATCTGGAGATGGGCGACGCCACACTGGAGCTGAAGCCCTTTCTGCGCTTTCCGGGGCCGCTGCTTTGGCTGGAGATGGACCCTACGCAACAGTTTCTGGTGACCAACTCGCGCGAGCCGGCGGCGGCAGGTAAACCCGGCGGGGCGGGCAGCCAGGCCACGGTGAACGGGTTTGGGCAAAAGACCGAAGGAGAGTCCGATCTGGAGGTGCGTATCTTGCGCCGGGACTCGGGGCAGGTGGTGCTGGTCAGCCGCGCACGCTCCACGGTGCATTTGCCCATCAACTCTGACGGCTACCTGGAGAGCCTGCGCGCGAGGGGCGACGAATGGCTGCTGAATCTGAATTACTTCAGCGGAGGAAGCGCAATTCTGGGGTGGGTGGAATCGAGCTGTCCGCCGCTCTATGATTTTCTGTCGCAGCGGGAGGTGCTGGTGACGACGTGCACTCCGCGGGGCGCGGGCAAGCTGGTGGCGATGACGACCGAAGGACGCCGCCTCTGGGATGCGGAGACTTCAAATACTACGGTGTGGCCGATAGTAGTGAGGTCTTCGGACGGCTCGCGGTTGGCGCGGGAGGCACTGGCGATCAGCCACCCGGTCAGAGCTCGCGAGTCCCTCGATCAAGACGACATCAAAGGACAACTGGTGGAGGTTCTGGATGCAGCGGACGGCAAGGTAGTGCTGGAGACTTCGGCCAGCCCGATTCTCGACGCGGGCGGAAACGTGGCGATTTCACCCTCGGGACGGCGCGTGGCCGTGCTGAACGGCGGGGCAGTCCAGGTCTTCGAGTTGCCTGCGCCGACGCCGCTCCTGGCGCCTTCATCCCTTGCCCCCGTGGCTCATCCGCCCGGCCGCTGACCGCGGCAAGAACCGCCCACAACGCCTGCTTGTGTAAACTGGGGTGCGGGAGAAATTTCTTGTCCAAGACTAATGTTCGCTACGCGGTAGCAGCGCTGTCCGACTGCGGCAGCAAGCGCCCTTCCAACGAAGATGCATTCGGTTACTCCGCCGAGCATGGAGTCTGTGTTGTATGCGACGGAATGGGCGGCGCGGCGGCCGGCGAGATTGCCAGCAGCTTGGCGGTGAGCGAGGTGCTGCGCGTGCTGGGCGAACGCAATCAGGCTGTGCCGCTCGAAAAGTCAATTGAAGAGGCTATCCGCACCGCCAACGAAGCAATTCATTCCCGCGCCGAGCAAGACCCGCATCTCAGAGGCATGGGAACCACTCTGGCGGGGCTGGCAACCAAAGGGCGGCGCGTGCTGGTCTTCAACGTGGGAGACAGCCGCTGCTACCGTCTGCGCAAACGCAAGCTGGAACAGATCAGCCAGGACCACTCGCTGGTGGAAGAGCAGGTGCGAATGGGGCGCATCACGCCTGACGAGGCCCTGCGCTCCCCTCTGCGCAATGTGATTACCCGCGCCCTGGGAACGCAGCCGGAGGTCGAGCCGGACATCTTTGAGCTGAAGGCCGAGACCGGAGACACTTTTCTGCTTTGCTCGGATGGATTGACCGGCGAAGTTCCCGACGCGCAGATCGAATTGCTGCTGGCTGCCGATTTGCCACTCGAACAGCTCTGCGCCAACCTGGTGGAGGCCGCCAATCTGGCGGGCGGGCATGACAACATTACCTGCATGCTGGTGAGGGCGGAGGGATAAGAATCCGGCTTACCGGAATGCAACGGAATCGCTCCTGTACTACATACATTTTTATGGCCACGCATCAATCGTGCTTCTTGACCCGTTGGAAGAGCAGGAGCAGCGGGACGCAGAGCAGAGCGAGGAAGGCCATCAGGCGGAAGTTATCCATATAGGCCATCAGTGCGGCTTGCTGTTGCACGCCGCGGTAGAGCATGCCCACGGCTTTGTGATGGGCGGTGACCATGTCGACGCCCTGAGAGAAGAACTTTGCCTGCAGGCCGCGCACCAGCGCGCCGGTGACAGGGTTGCCTGCGCCGGAATTTCCCGACAGATAATTCTGATGAGTCTGAGCGCCGCGGACCAGCATGGTGGTGACGGTGGCGATGCCGATGGAGCCGCCGATGCTGCGCATCAGGTTGTAGATGCCGGTGGCGTTGCCCATCTCTTTTTTGGGCAGGCGGCTGAGGGTCATGGTGGTGAGGGGGACGAAGACGAATCCCATGGCCAAGCCGCTCATCACATTGGGCATGATCACCGAACCCATGCCGATATCCAGGTTGATCTGGCCCAGCAGCCAGGTGGAGTAGCCAAGCAAGGTAAAGCCGAAGGCCATCAGCCAGCGAGCATCGATGTAGCGGACGAGAAGGCCCGCCGACACCATGGATACCATGGCGCCGAAGCCGCGCGGACTAATAGACATGCCGCTCTGCAGCGCCGAGTACCCCATCATGGTTTGCAGAAACAGGGGCAGCATGGCCGTGGAGGCATAGAGAACGAAGCCATACATGGCGGTAACCAGCGTTCCCACGCTGAAGTTGCGGTCGGCAAAGATCTGCAAATGAACAATGGGCTCTCGATTTTTCAGTTCGCGGGCGATGAAGCCGATAAGCGCCAGAGTGGAAACGGCTGCCGTCCACCGCACCCAGGTGGAGGCGAACCAGTCCGACTCCTGCCCCTTGTCGAGCACGAGTTGCAATGTTCCCAGCCAGAGAGCCATCAGGCCGAAGCCGAGATAGTCGATTGCCCCCTTGAATTTGTGGCGGAGATAAGGCGGGTCTTCGACGTTCAGGTTGACCATGAAGAGCGCCAGGATGCCGATGGGGAGATTGATGTAGAAGATCCATCGCCACGAGTAGCTGTCGGTGATCCATCCGCCGAGGGTGGGGCCGATGATGGGGGCGACGATGACGCCGAGGCCATAGACGGCCATGGCGGTGCCGTGCTGGCGGGGCGGAAAACTCTCCAGCAGGATGGACTGGGCCAGCGGTTGCATTCCGCCGCCGCCTATGCCCTGAAGAACGCGGGCCACGATCAGCATGGGCATGGATATGGCCATGCCGCAGAGCAGCGAGGCGGCGGTAAAGATAAGGATGGAGATGAGCAGCAGCCGCGTGCGGCCAATGCGCCGCGCCAGCCATCCAGCGGCGGGCAGCATGATGGCAGTTGAAACAAGGTAGCTGGTGAGAACCCAGGTGGACTCATCGGTGGTAGCCGAGAGGTTGCCCGCGATGTGCGGCAGGGAGACGTTGGCCACCGAGGAGTCGAGTACCACCATGAAGGTGGCCAGCATGACCGAGGCTGCAACTATCCACGGGTTGGCCGCCGGCCTCCAGTCGTGGTGCTCGTCTGCAAGGTGCAGCGCGCCAGTGGCCGTGCTCATACGGTTGTCCATTCCCGCAGGCTGGCAGGCGACGCTGGAGGCAGCGCGGCGCGGGTTTTTTGTTGAACTGGCCGCATTGTCAATTCAGTATAATCGACCGCCATCCGCGGCCGTAATTGACGCGAAAGGGCGGCGCGGGTATTCTGCGGAGGGTAATTGGAGGAGCATAACCATGAACAGACGTGAATTACTCAAGCGGATGGGCGGCGCGTGTTCCGCGCTTGCGCTCTCAAGGTTTGCACGGGCCCAGGCAGCGCTGGGCAATCACTTCGAAGCAACCAGGGCTTCTCTGGAAGGCTACCGGATTCCGGAGTGGTTTCGCGATGCCAAATTCGGGATCTGGGCGCACTGGGGTCCGCAGTCGGCCATTGAAGACGGCGATTGGTATGCCCGTCAAATGTATATCCAGGGATCGGATCAGTATCGTTATCATGTGGAAACCTACGGACATCCCACCAAGGTAGGCTACAAGGACCTGGTGGATAACTGGAAGGCCGCCAAGTGGGACCCGGATAATCTGATGGGGCTGTATAAGAAAGCAGGCGCCAAGTACTTCGTCAGCATGGGCGTGCATCACGATAACTTCGACCTTTGGGATTCTAAGCACACGCGCTGGAACGCCGTGAAGATGGGCCCGAAGAAGGATGTCGTCGGCCTGTACCGGGATGCGGCGCGCAAGCAGGGGTTGCGCTTCGGAGTCAGCGAGCATCTGTGGATCAGCTACAAATGGTTTGCCGTGAGCCACAGCTCCGACAAGACCGGTCCGCTGGCCGGCGTTCCTTACGACGGCTCCGATCCTCAGTATGCGGATCTGTATCATGACGCCAACTGTGCGCGGCTGGCCGACCATTGGGAGTGGAATGACGACGACATACCCGAATCGTGGAAGCGTCATTACCTGGATCGCATGACCGACCTGATCGACAAGTACCAGCCTGATCTTCTGTACACTGACGGGCATCTTCCTTTTGAAGAATACGGACTGAAGATGGTGGCGCATTTGTACAATGTGAGCGCGCAAGTCCATGGCGGTCAAACCGAGGCGGTCTACACCAGCAAGACGGATACCGATTGCGCCATCGGCACCTGCCTGCTGGATCACGAGCGCGGCGTCGCGGACGGCATTGCCGTGAACCCCTGGCAGACCGACACCTGCATCGGCCAGTGGCACTACAAGCGCGGCGAAAAGTACAAGACGGCTAAGAAGGTGATCGATCTGCTGGCTGACATCGTGAGCAAGAACGGCAACCTGCTGTTGAACTTCCCGCTGCCCAACTCCGGCGCATTGGATTACGAGGAGATGGTTGTGCTGGACGGCATCACCAAGTGGATGGATGTGAACAGCGAAGGCATTTATGCGACGCGGCCGTGGAAGATTTACGGAGAAGGCCCTTCGACCAAAGTAGAGATCAAGGCCGGCAATTTCAACGAGGACACGCAGAAGGGCTTTTCCGCCGAGGATGTCCGCTTCACCACCAAGGGAAGCACGCTCTACGCGTTTGTGATGGGATGGCCGGAGAAGGAAGCTGTGGTGCGCGCTCTCGGCCTGGCTAGTCCGCAAGCGCCCGGCAAGATACAGAAAGTGGAGCTGCTGGGCTACAAGGGAGATCTCAAGTGGACGCAGGACGAAGCGTCGTTGAGAGTCGAGATGCCCGCGGAGAAGATTTCCGACGTGGCAATTACGCTGAAGGTTGAACTGGCGTAAGACTGTTGGCGTGGTACACGGGTGCGGGCCGGCGACGATGCCGGCCTGCGCCTTTGGTCAATAAAAGGAATCCTTCACCCGCGCATCAGAGGATTATGATGATTCCGGCGGTGAATTCTGCCGATAAGAACAGGGTCCGCCGGTGGAGTTGGAGAAAGGCCGATGAAAGATAAGCACAAGAAGGAAAAGGCAGAGAAGGAGCGGGAGTCGGCGCCTGAAAGTGGCATCCAGCTTGGCGGAGACCTGCCGGCGCCGACGCCGGATGATGAAAAGGCTCTGCGCGTGGGAAAAGACTGCGACTATGAGCGCGAGCTGCGCCGTCTGCAAGTGGAGCTGGTGAAGCTGCAGGAGTGGATTCGCCACGAAAAGATGCGGGTGGTGGTGTTGTTTGAAGGCCGCGACGCGGCGGGCAAGGGCGGCGCTATCAAGCGCATCACCGAATCGCTGAACCCGCGCGTCTGTCGAATTGTGGCTCTGGGCACGCCCACCGAGCGAGAGACCACGCAGTGGTACTTCCAGAGATATGTTCCCCATTTGCCGGCGGCGGGCGAGATGGTGCTGTTCGATCGCAGTTGGTATAACCGCGCCGGGGTTGAGCGGGTGATGGGCTTCTGCACCGAGGCGCAGTATCAGGAGTTCATGCAGAGCTGTCCGGAGTTTGAGCGCATGTTGATTCGCTCCGGGATTCGCCTGATCAAATACTGGTTCTCCGTCAGCGACGAGGAGCAGGAGCGGCGCTTTCAGGATCGCATGAAGAACCCCACCAAGCGTTGGAAGCTGAGCCCCATGGATTTGCAGTCGCGCAAGCACTGGGCCGAGTACTCGCGGGCCAAGGACGAGATGTTCGCCGTGACCGACACCAAGCAGTCGCCCTGGTATGTGGTGAATGCGGAAGACAAAAAATGCGCACGGCTGAACGTGATCCGGCACCTTCTATCGTTGTTCGCCTACCGCGATCTGACGCCCGAGCCGCTGGAGTTGCCGAAACTGGAGAAGTCGAAATACGTGCGCCCGCCAATCCAGGAACAGAACTTTATTCCGCAGTATTACCGCTAGGGAGGAAGGCCGATTCAGATTATTGGGTCATAGATAATCCCGGAAAAGTTCTTCGGAGGGCGCGGCAATCACGCTCCGGCCCACCAGCATTCCGTCCTCAGCGGCGACCTTGCAGCCGACAGCTACAGCAGCCTGAACGCTGGCTACATCGCCCTCTTCCTGATTGACTCGCGACTGTCCGGCAATACCAGCCATAGAGGATCAACCACAAAAACCGTCATAAATCCATTTGACTATGACTTGAATTGTACTGTATGCTTTAAATTAGTTCAATATTGTTCATTATTGTCCAAAATGAAGTGCTTGATTGCAAATATCGGTGTTACTTCATTTAAGTACCGTCTTCTGTAGATGCCGGAAGAGGCCGTTTTGGCCAAGGGGCATATGGAGCGGATTGGCCAGCAGGGCGGTGTGTATGCCGATTATCCCTCCGCTATCCGCAAGTGCCTGGCGGAGAGCGCGGGCGAAGGCAAGGCCCTCAGAAATCTGTCGGAGATTGAAGCGGTCGGGTTCAAAGTGGTCGTGGAGCCGGTGACGATGGAGAACCTGCGCGCCGGAAATGGATTGGGCGGAGGCAAGTCTCTGGTTGCTGTGGATGAACTCGGCGCCGCTGATGGCCAGATGGTGGCATTCACCGAGGGCCGGGAGGCCGCGAATCCGTTCTGGCCTGACGCGGTGCCGGTGGACGCGTACTGCGCATTGATCGTGGATTCGATCAACATTCATGCGAAGATAGTTTCTTGAGGATGAGGTTGGGAGTTGAAGGCGAAATGAAGAGCATTGATCTTACAAGCCAAAGGCTTTTAGCGATTCGCGATGCGCGGAGCGCCCTGGCGGCAGGCGCAACCCAGGTGCTCGTCTGTAAAAACTGTGTGGTAACCCCTTCGGCTCGCGACTTCCTCGCCCAACATAATATCGCCCTGGTGACGTGCGGAGATGCACAAGCCGGTGCACCTACTGCCTATGGACAATCTTCTTCAGTCGCAACTTCCGGACGTATAGGAGGAACAAAGGGCCGTTCCGCTCCGAATCCGCGTTTGTTTAATACGCCGGAAGCCGAGGCCATCAAAAAGGAGATTTGCGCTACCGGTCGCAAGCTTTGGATGCGCCAGTTCGTCGACGGCAACGGGGGAAACATCACATACCGCATCGGCCCGAACGAGGTCATCTGCACGCCCACGCTGGTGAGCAAGTTCGACCTGACGCCTGAAGACCTGTGCATGGTGGACCTTAAAGGAAATCAGATCGCGGGGAGCAAGGCGCGCACCAGCGAGATCTTACTGCACCTTGAGATCTTCAAGGCGGTGCCGGAGGCCAAGGCCTGTGTCCACTGCCATCCGCCGCATGCAACCGCGTATGCCATCACCGGGCGAGTTCCGCCGAACATGGTCATTCCCGAGTTTGAAGTCTTCGTCGGCAAGGTGGCCATCTCGCCCTACGAAACGCCGGGCACGGCAGAGTTTGCCCAGACCGTTCTGCCCTACGTCAAGACGCACAACACGGTGCTGCTCGCCAATCACGGAATCATCTGCTGGGCAGACTCAGTCACTCACGCCGAGTGGTATGCCGAAGTGCTGGAGACCTATTGCTGGACCCTGATGCTGGCTTCGCAACTGGGCGCTCCCATCTCCTACATCTCGGAGCAGAAAGGCTCCGACCTGCTGGCCATCAAGAAGAAGCTCGGTCTGCCCGATATTCGCTTCGATACATCAAGGATGAAGGAGTGCCAGCTCTCCGATCTTGAGGTGCCGGGTTCCATCGCGCTCCCTCCGGGCCCCTGCGACGGCAACACCGGCAGGCCCGCGGATACGGATCTGGAGACGCTGGTGAAGTCGGTCACCGATGCGGTGATAAAAACCGTTAGTGCGAAGTGAGCGGAGTTTACTTAAACAAGCAGGTAGCTGACCCCGTGTTTGTCCAGGAATTTACGGTGTTCCGGGGCCAGGTTCTGGTCAGAGATGATTTGATCGAGTTCCGCGAGCTCGGCGACGTGGATCATTGCGTTTCTGCCGAATTTCGTATGATCGGCAACGATCATCACGCGCTGCGCGCACTCGATCATGGCGCGTATCGACGCAACCACAAGAGGACTGCTGTCGCTAAGGCCGTCCTCGGTGATGCCGCGAATTCCCAGGATGGCAACGTCCGCCGAGACGCTGTGCAACATGCGTTCGCAAATTGGGCCGAACTGAATGCCGAGGCGGGGATAGAGATATCCGCCAGTCAGCGTTACCTCAGTTTGCCGGCACTCCCAAAAGACCTGGGCAACCAGGATCGAATTGGTGATGATCTGAATGGGGCGGTCGTAGAGGCACCTTGCCACTTCAACTACCGTGGAACCGCCTCCCAGAATGATGGTTTGCCCATCTTCGACCAGTTCCGCCGCGGCTTTCCCGATGCGCATCTTTTCTTCGTGGCAGCTCACAGAGAGCTGCCTGAAGTCGAGCGCTTCCTCGCGAGTGTTGGTGGACATCGCCCCGCCGCGAACTCTGCGGATATTGCGGCTGCGTTCCAGGTCAATCAAATCCCGGCGAACTGTAGCTCTGGATGCACTGAGCAACCTGCATAAATCTTCCAGCTCGACGAAGTCCTGCCGCGATAAAACTTCCAGAATGTTTCGGTGGCGTTCGACTTGATTCATATGGAGGAAAGTGCCGTTCAAGAATCCACTGAAGAATCAGCGTGATCTCAGCAGACCTCTCGATTATGCGCCAAATGTTCAAAATGCTGCAACATTCTTCGAGATTATTCTATAGGTGCTAGGTTCATCTCCCGTGCTTGTTGAATTTTGAGGGCGGCATCCTTTCGTTGCTGAAGGCTGCCGCCATCGAGATTATCTACTTGTCGTTGGCTGCGGCTTTGTTCGTCTCGACTTCGCGCTCGTTCAAGTGGTTGTACCAGGTGAACTTGAGAATCACCGACGTTCCCAGGATGACTGCGGCTGTGATTGCGGCGCGGTCGAACTCCTTAATCACGATGTACAACGGCAGCGCCACCAGGGAAACCTGCCAGATGATGCCGATGACGATGTTGAACATATCGCGTCCGAAATCCTTATTGCGCTTGAAGCCTGGGTCTTCTGCCAGAACCTTTTTCAGCACCGGCCCCCAGAAGCCCCACGGCCGTACGCGACGATAGAAGTCCATCAGCACAGCGTCGCTTTCCGGCTTGGTGAGCAGCGTGCCGAGCAGGCAACCGGCAATCGAGATGACCAGAACCAGCGGGAAGATGATGGTGACGTTCATGTTGATGGAATAGGTGGCCAGCAAGCGCTGCACGAATGGCACATTCGCCATGATCGCCGGCATGGTCAGCGCGGAGGCAATGCCACTGGCCATGCCCCAGAAGAATCCATAGCCGTTAAAGCGCCACCAGTACCACTTCAGCACGTTGGCGGCGGTGTAGCCTCCCCACAGGCCGGAGACGATCCATACCACCACCGAGTTGACCGAAGTGACGTTCCATCCGATGATCACGCCAATCAGGATCACGGTAAAGGAGGAGAGATAGCTGAGGCGGACGTAGGTTTTGGGCGCCGCGTTGGGATTGATGTAGCGCTTGTAGATGTCGTTGACGAAGTACGGCGGAGCCGCGTTCACCGTGCCCGCGAAGTTCGACATGAAGGCCGCCAGCAGGCCGGCGATCAGGAAGCCCAGCAGTCCGGCGGGAACGAATTGGCCCAGGGCCATGGGCAGCACCATTTCGAAGTCCAGGTGGGGCATGGCGCGGAGGCTGCTGTTGAAATACACCGCCGCCAGCACGGTGAGCCCGATAACCAGAAAGTAGCGAGGGGGGGTGAGCACGACATTGACCCAGCCGCTCAGCATCGAGGCCTCGCGGGGATTCTTCGAGGAGAGCACGGCCTGCATGTCGTAGTTCGGGGCCGGGCCGGCGGCGGAGATCAGGATGCCCTTGAAGAGCAGCATCATGACGAAGAAGCCGAAGAGGCCATAGCCGTCGTGGGCAATCTGGTCATTGGCGGCGGGCAGTAGCGTCGACCAGTCCAGGCCGATATGCCAGCCGAAGAAGGCATTGTCCCAGCCGGCGGGCACCACCTTTTGCAGCGCCTCCGGAGCCACCTTCATCATGGCGATGACGCCCACGGCGAACGAGGCGATGGCCAAAATAGCGAATTGCACAACCGCTGTGAAGACTACGCTGATCATGCCGCCCTTGATCACGTAAATCGAGGTGAGGAAGATCAGGATCACCGCATAGACATTGGGCGAATCCAGATGCACCAGCCAGGGCACGATATGCCCTCCCGAAAGGCCCCAGAGATGAAGCGTGCAGGAGAGATCCCAGGGGAGAAACTCGGCAGCGAATTTGCCGATGCCCTTGAAGCCGTAGGTAAAGAATCCGATGATGCTGACGAAGGCGTAGATCACCACGATCAGGTGCGCCAACTGCGCGCCGCGCCCCACGCCGAAGCGGGTCTTCATCCACGCCGCCCCGGTCATCACATTCGAACGGCGCAGCCAGGAGGAGAGATAGACCATCTGGAAGATCTGGTTGAAGGTGGGCCAGAGCCAGGGAATCCATATGCTCTTCAGTCCGTAGACGAACATCCAGGAGACCAGCAGCATGGTGCCGCTGACATCGAACATCCCCGATGCGTTGGAGACGCCCAGCACATACCAGGGTATTTGGTTGCCGCCGAGGAAGTAGTTCTGTATGCTCAGCGATGCGCGTTTTGAAACCCAGTAGCCTACCAGCACCATGCTCACCAGGTAGACCAGGATGATAACGATGTCAACAACGTGAAGGTGCAGCATTCGACTCCTCAATGCCCACGGGCATCTTCTCTCCGCTCTCCGCGGGAGATGCAAAACTGATTATTCCGCCGGCCTGAACCGGCTTAATTACGGCCTTCCGAGGCGGGCGTGTGATTACCGGTTCACACATGCCTCGCATTGGCAATCCGCTGCCGGATTGCCGGTTGAGAGACTCACAACTATAGTTCTCCAGCCAGCAGGAACACCAGCGATGCCTGCCAATTGATGCAAATCTCGTTGCTGGCGTATGAGGCTAACTGATCGGAATAGACTTTCGCTGGCGGCAAATCCTTGGGAAACGCGGCCAGCACCGCGTCCTGCCGGGCCGCGTTTGGTCCACCAGACAATAGCCCCGGCCAGGGTCCAGGCTGCTTGCCGTCGCCGCTGGGCCGGTGGTGCGGATGCTGGAACGGGTGCTCGCCTACCTGCGTCACCCAGGAGAGCGAAAACGTATTCCGCCCCAGCAGATAGTGCAGATTGTCCCGCGCGGCATCCACGAAGCTTGGGTCAGGCTGGATCACGTTGGCTATCAGCAGATACATACCATACGACGCAGCCACGCCATTCGAACCCCAGACGTAGTCCGTGGCCTTCATGCTGGTCAGGTAGGGATTGGCGCGGGTGCGCTCGACGACCGAGCGGGCTGCCTCCAGGGTCCTATCGCGGATCGCGGCAACCGCCTTAGTATCCGCGCCCTTGCGCGGGGACAGCGCATAAGTCCACAACCCCATTGCTCCGACCGAGGCCCAGTTCTCTGCCGGTGGCGAGTCCAGGCTGGGAAGAAACTCGGCGTAATTTTTCAGGAAGAAGTCGTGATACGCTGCCTCGCCGGTGGTGCGCCACAGCTCCGCAGCCGCCCACAAGCGTTCGTCCTTGCAGCTTGCATCGCCGTACTCGCCAGTGCTGATGCCGGCTGGATTCCTGAAGGTCACATCTGGATTTTTCTCCGTCCATGCCCAGGCTCGCCGTGCCGCGTCTAACGCCCGCGCAGCAAACTTCGCGTCATAAGGCTTGTAGACCCGCGCGGCGATCGCGCCCACGGCCGCCAGGTCCGAGGTGGCGCAGGTGCTCTTGTAAGGAGCCGATCCGGTTCCGATCACTTCGCTGGGCAGCTTGTCGTCCTCGGGAGCGACAAAGCCCGGAAAATGCTCGCTGGTCTGCTTGTGCCAGGCGCCGCCGTCGTCGTCCTGCATCTTCAGCATCCACTCCAGGTTCCAGCGCGCCTCGTTCAGGATGTCCGGCGACCCGTTTCCCGACTCTGGAATCCTGAGCGAAATGTTCCTGAGCTTCTGCCCGTAAATCTCCCATGCCCACAGCAAGGTGCCGGTGGAGATGCCGGAGTTGACCATGTAGCGGCCATAATCGCCCGCATCGTGCCAGCCGCCAATGTTGTCGCGCGGCCCACTGGCCCCCGAACTGGGGTGGAATTCGCCATGCTGGTGGCAGATAGCGTGCGAATACCCAGGGAACTCGGGGCCCAGGTCCACCGCTGTCCCGCAGCGTTGCCCGTAGAAGGCGCGCATGGCCATGTAGTAGGTGTGCTGGAACACATTCTTGCCCACCGTGAAGTTCCAGCTACGCCCCACGCCGGGAACTTCCAGGTAAAAGCTCCCTGTCCGGCTCAATGCGGAAAAATCCGCGGCCTGCACCTGGTCGCCGGTGTTCGGGTCGAAAACGGCAGTCCCCAGCTTGCCGTGAAAAACCACCTGATTATCGCTTGAACGCCTGATTTCGAAGGATGTGGCGGGGGAGCTGACCAGCGCGACCTTAGGGCCGTTCAGCGGATATCCCACCTGGTCCACTTTAATGGCCAACCGGGAGTTTTCATCCCCCGGGCTTTCACTCCCATGAACCAGCGCCGCGGGGCATAGAAGAAGACCGGCAACGAGAACAGACGGCAGCAATTCGTGGACAGATCGTGAACTCATCAACGGCAGGAACAAAGAAGTCGCCATACTTATAGTCTCGCCTCGCAAAGCTTCAGGATACGCACAAAACGAAAAATAACGATCACTTTTACGTGATTTACGTGAATCCCGGCAACGTTCCTGGACATACACGCTGCCGCTTGCCTCGAATCTCTTACGCAAATACTTTTTCACGTTAATGCCGCTTTGCGCAAGTCCATCTCATTTTTTCGATAACCGCAAAGCGCCCTAGAAAATCGTTTGACTGATATTTTGGCCTGGAGCTATACTGGCGGCACGCTTTCTTTGAGGGAGTACTCACCATGAAGTACGGCCATTTTGACGATCAAAATCGCGAGTACGTGATTACGCAACCGGATACGCCCCTGCCGTGGATCAACTACCTGGGCTGCCAGGCCTATTTCGGAATCATCTCCAACACCGCCGGGGGCTATTCGTTTTATCGCGACGCCCGCCTGCGCCGGCTCACCCGCTACCGGTACAACAATGCGCCCTTCGACTTCGGCGGGCGCTACGTATATCTGCGGGACGACGAATCCAAAGAATTCTGGTCTCCCTCTTGGCAGCCGACGCGCCATGACCTCAAGGACTACACCTGCCGCCACGGAATGGGCTACACCACTATCGGCTCGGAATATAGCGGCATCCAGGCTCAGACCCGTTATTTTGTACCGCTCGACGAAAACCTGGAAATCTGGCAGCTCACAGTGACCAACAAGCGAGCCACTAAGGCCTCCATCTCCGCCTTCGCCTCCATCGAGTTCTGCCTCTGGGATGCCCAGGACGACTCCACCAACTTCCAGCGCAACTTCAGCATTGGCCAGGTCGAGGTCGAAGACGGCGTCATCTATCACAAGACCGAGTATCGCGAGCGCCGCGACCACTATGCCTATTTCGCCACCTCCGCCAAGGGCGGCAGCTTCGACACGCAGCGCGATGTCTTCCTGGGCCATTATCGCGGCTGGGACAAGCCGGCAACCGTGGAAGCCGGCCAGCTCACCAACTCCATCGCCCACGGCTGGGCGCCCATCGGCGCGCATCAGGCCAAGCTCGAACTGGCCCCCGGAGAGACGCGCCAGATCGTCTTCGTCCTCGGCTACCACGAGAATCCCGTGGCCGAAAAGTTCGACCCTCCCGGCTCGCAGACCATTAACAAAAAGACGGTCAAGCCGACCATCGCCAAGTACCTCGACCCCAAGCAGGCCGATGCGGCCTTCGAGCGGTTGCGCCAATACTGGGATGGCCTGCTCAGCATATTCCAGGTGAACACGCCCGACATTCACACCAATCGCATGGTGAATATCTGGAACGCCTATCAGTGCATGGCCACCTTCAATATGTCGCGCTCGGCGTCGTTCTATGAATCCGGCATCGGCCGCGGCCTCGGCTTCCGCGACTCGAACCAGGACCTGCTCGGCTTTGTGCACATGGCGCCGGCGCGCGCCCGTGAGCGCATCGTTGACCTGGCCGCAACGCAACTGCCTTCCGGCGGCGCCTATCACCAGTACCAGCCGCTCACCAAGCGCGGCAACAACGACGTGGGCAGCGGCTTCAACGACGATCCGCACTGGCTCATCATCGGCGTCGCGGCCTACATCAAGGAGACCGGCGACTGGAGCATCCTGGATGAGAAGGTTCCCTACGACAATGAACCCGGCTCCGAGAAACCGCTCTACGAGCACCTGCAGCGCAGCTTCCAATACACCCTGGACCGCCTTGGGCCGCATGGCTTGCCGCTGATCGGCCGCGCCGACTGGAACGATTGCCTCAACCTGAACTGCTTCTCAGATACGCCCGGTCAGAGCTTTCAGACCACCACCAACAAGGACGGCAAGGTCGCCGAGTCGGTCTTTATCGCCGGCTTGTTCGTCCACGCCGGTCAGGAGCTGGCCGCAATCGCCAAGCACCGCGGGCTGGATGCCGAGGCCGCCAAGTACCTGGCCGAGGTCAAGAAGATGGATCAGGTCGTCCGCAAGCATGGCTGGGACGGCGAGTGGTTTCTGAGAGCCTACGACGACTTTGGCGCCAAGATCGGCTCCAAAGAGTGCGAAGAGGGCAAGATCTTCATCGAGACGAACGGCTACTGCGTGCTGGCCGGCATCGGCCTCGAAGATGGTCTGGCCGCCAAGGCGCTGGAGTCTACCCGCAAGCATCTGGCCACCAAGCACGGCATCGTCTTGCAGCAGCCGGCTTACTCGCGCTACTACCTGAACCTCGGCGAAATCTCCTCTTACCCGCCGGGATACAAGGAGAACGCGGGCATCTTCTGCCACAACAATCCCTGGGTCATCATCGCAGAAACGCGCCTGGGACACGGCGACCTGGCGCACGACTACTACAGCCGCATCAATCCCTCGGCGCGGGAAGAGATCAGCGACCTGCATCGCTGCGAGCCGTATGTCTACGCGCAGATGATTGCGGGCAAGGATGCGCCCAGTTTCGGCGAGGCCAAGAACTCATGGCTCACCGGCACGGCGGCCTGGAATTACTACGCCATCGTGCAGTGGATTCTCGGCGTCCGCACCTCGCTGGATGGTCTCCAGATATCGCCGGTGATTCCCAAGAGCTGGCCGGGGTTCACTGCCACTCGCACCTTCCGCGGAGTAGTTTACAAGATTTCCATCGAGCGCAAGGGCGAAGGCAATCGTATTGCACTCACGGTCGATGGCAAGCCGATCGAAGGGGATATCGTGCCTCCACCCGCGGACGGGCGGAAGGTAGTTTCGGTCAAGGGCGTTCTGAGCTAGGAGTCAGCGGCGGTCCGCTTTCAAACAAGGAGGGGAGCTTTGTATCTGGCTAACGAAAAGCGCTACGACGCCATGCAATACCGCCGTTGCGGGCGCAGCGGCATTCGCCTGCCAGCCATCTCTTTAGGCCTTTGGCACAACTTCGGCGGGGTCGATGTCTTTGAGAACAGCCGCGCCATGGTGCGGAGGGCCTTCGATCTCGGCATCACGCACTTTGACCTGGCCAACAACTATGGCCCGCCGCCGGGCAGCGCCGAATCCAACTTCGGAGAAATCCTGCGTCTCGACCTTGCCCCGCATCGCGATGAACTGATCGTTAGCACCAAGGCCGGCTGGGGCATGTGGCCCGGTCCCTATGGCGACTGGGGATCGCGCAAGTACCTGCTCGCCAGCCTGGACCAGAGCCTGAAGCGCATGGGCCTGGAGTACGTGGATATCTTCTATTCCCATCGTCCCGATCCGGAGACGCCCGTCGAGGAGACAATGGGGGCGCTGGATCGGGCCGTGCGCTCCGGCAAGGCGCTCTACGCCGGCATCTCCAGCTACAATGCCGCTCAGACCGCAGTTGCCGTCAAAATCCTGCGCGAACTGGGCACTCCCTGCCTGATCCATCAGCCCAGGTACTCTATGCTCGACCGCTGGGTTGAACGCGGCTTGCTCGACGTGCTGGACAAAGAGGGCGTAGGCGGCATCGCATTCTGTCCGCTGGCGCAGGGCCTCTTGACCGACCGCTATTTGCAGGGCATCCCCAGCGGCTCACGCGCTTCAAAACCGCATGGATTTCTGAAAAAGAGCGACATCAGCGAGCATCGCCTGAATCAGATTCGCGCATTGAGCCTGCTGGCCGCCGCGCGCGGGCAGTCCCTGGCGCAAATGTCTTTGGCCTGGGTGTTGCGCGACGGCCGCATGACTTCAGCGCTGATCGGAGCCAGCCGCGTTGAGCAGATTGAGCAGAATGTCGCCGCGCTCGCCAACCTGGCTTTTTCCGGCGAAGAGCTTGCAGGCATTGACGCGATTTTGAATCAGCCTGCCTGATCCGGTCACGGCAACATTCAAGATCAAATGGTTTTTATCTCATCGGGAGGTTGACTCATGCAAGACCTGCGGCAGAAGGTGGAAACCGAACTCCTCTCCAACATCCTTCCTTTTTGGCTCAAATACACCATCGACAACGAGTACGGCGGTTTTCGCGGCCAGATCACTAATGATCTGACTATCGACCCGCACGCCGCCAAGGGGCTCATCCTCAATGCGCGCATTCTGTGGACCTTCGCCAAGGCTTTCAGCGTCTATCGCGAGCCGGTTTACCTGGCCACGGCCCAGCGCGCGTACGAGTACCTCACCCGTTGCTTCTGGGACCATGAGTTCGGCGGCGTCTACTGGATGGTGGACTTCGAGGGCCATCCCCTGGACACCAAGAAGCGCATCTATGGGCAGGCATTCACCGTCTACGCCCTGGCTGAGTACTTCCATGCCACGGGCGACGCCGATGCACTCGAAAAAGCCATGAGCCTGGTCAAGTCCATCGAGTCTTCGGGCCACGATTCCGCGCAGGGCGGCTACTTTGAGACATATGAGCGCGACTGGACACTGGCTAAGGACCAGCGCTTAAGCGAGGTGGACATGGACGAAAAGAAGTCCATGAACACTCATCTCCATTTGTTGGAGGCCTACGCCGCGCTGCTGCGTGTCCACGAAGACGCGACGGTCCGCCTGCGTCTTCGCGAGCTGATCGAGATTTTTCTCGACCACATCATTCATCCCTCCACGCACCACTTCATCCTCTTCTTCGACGAACAGTGGCGCCCGCGCTCAGAGAAGATTTCTTTTGGCCACGACATCGAGGGAAGCTGGCTGCTCACGGAGGCCGCGGAGATTCTTGGCGATGCGCCGCTTCTGGGGCGGATGCGCGAAATCGCGGTCAAGATGGCGCAGGCCGTCTATGAACAGGCGATCGATGCCGACGGCGGACTGATCTATGAGGCCGACTCCACGAAAATCATCGATTCCGACAAGCATTGGTGGCCGCAGTCCGAGGCGGTCGTCGGTTTCCTCAACGCTTACCAGATGACCGGCCAGCGGCACTTCCTCGATGCCGCGGAGCGCAGTTGGGCATTCATCGAGAAGTACATTGTGGACCACAAACACGGAGAATGGTTCGGGCGTGTTTCAAGGGGCGGCGTTCCTAGCGAGAAGCAATACAAAGTCGATCAATGGAAGTGCCCTTACCACAACAGCCGCACCTGCTTTGAGGTGATGGAGCGGCTCGGCCGAAGCTCCCGGCACGGGGACCGCAGCTGAGGCGCGCTTCTGCCGTGGACTGTTAAGATAATCTCCAGCGTGCGCCGGAATTTCCGCGCGTTTTTTCCATTGTTCAAGGGTGAAGGTGCGATGAATCATTCCAGGGGCGAATTCTCGCGCTTGTCCCACAGCCGCTTGCCGGGCTATTCAGCGGGAATGATGCTGGCCGCTGGGGGACTGCTTCTAGCCGTCGCCTTGCCGTTCTTCGCCCAGCCCGTCCCCGCCGCACAGCCAGGCGAGCTTCAGAGCCGGCTTGACGCAGCCAACACCTTTCACAAGCAGGCCGATTATGCTCACTCCATCCCTCTGCTGAAGCAGATCATCAAGGAAGAGCCGCGAAATTACCTGGCCAACCTGCTTTTGGGCGTGGACCTGCTGCGCAGCGGCAGCCCCCGCGATGCCCTGGCACCATTGCGCGCCGCCTCCGCGGCGCAGCCCCACGACGGGGCTCCGCAGGCTTACCTGGCCGAAGCGGCCCTGGCGCTGAACGATCCCGCCATGGCGTCGGAGGCCTACCAATCCGCGGTTGCCCGTTCCGGCGGAGAGGTGCAATACGTTTTGGCATGGGCCAACTTCTGCCTGGACCGCTTTCACCTCTTGGAGATGTCTTTGCTGAAAACCAGGCCGGGAGAAGGACCGGAACTGCGCATCGAAGCTTTGGGCCACCCGGAAGGAAGCCAGACTAGGGAGAGCTTACTGGAACAGTCCGCCGCTCGCGATCCCTCGCAACCCGGAATCTGGGGCGACTTGGGTATGGCGCAACTGGCGCTGGGCCATGACGCGCCCGCACGGCAAAGCCTGAAAGAGGCCGAAGGCCGTGAACCGGAAGGCGCCGAAACTATCCACCTTGAAGCTCTGCTGGCGGCCGGGGAGGGAGACTGGCAGTTGGCCGAGAAGCGCCTGCTCGCCCTGGGCGAACGATCGCCGGCGGAGCTGCGCAACGTGCTGGCTTCCTGGCCTCCGGAGCGCCAGCCGGGGCCTGAGGTCGATGGAATCTTATGGAAATGTCTCCGCGAAAAAGGAGGAGCGTGTCCCTTGCTCTCCGCGCCCCCCAAAGGTGGAGCAGGGCTGGGCGCCGGGGAGCTTTACGCGCAGGGACGCTGGGAGCAGTTAAAGGCCCTGCCCGCGGCTGCCACGGCTGGTCCCTCCGGATTCCTTTTCCGGGGTGTGGCACTGGCCCGCACCGGGGATTGCCCGCGAGCTATTCCATCGCTGGAACGGGGATTGAAGGCCGGCGAGGCCACGGCCGGCTTTTGGCTTCAGGTCTGTTATGGCAGCGAAGTGTCGAGCGCGGAAGAACGGCTGAGCAAGGCAGGCGACCAGACCGCCTTCCATCAGCTTCGCGGAGATGTGGCGCTGCGCCTGCGCTTCGATGCTGCGGCGGCACAGGAAGAGTACACCGAGGCTTTGAAGTTGCAGCCCAAGGATCCTCGCCTGCTGGCGAGTTTGGCCGAGGCGGACAGGATCCAGGGCGACACAGAAGATGCGCGAAGCAAGGCGCAGGCTGCGCTGGCTTTGAGTCCTCACTCCTTCTCGGCGCTGCGAACGTTGGCCGAGATAGCGATGAACGAACGGGACTATGCCGAGGCGCTTGCGCGGCTCAAAGAGTTGGTCGTTCTTCACCCGAAGGACGCGTGGACGCAGGTGGAGCTGGGCGTGGCGTACGGGCAGTTGGGACAGCCCGGCGAGGCGGTGAACCACCTGGGGCCGCGGTTGGCCGCCGGTTATCCCGATAACAATGGCGCGCTTCACGCGCAGTTGGCCAGCGCCCTGCGTAAACTGGGCCGCGAGGAGGAAGCCAGGCAGGCTTCCCAGGAGGCCACGCGCCTGGCTAACTCGACACTGCAGAAGAGCGGGCAAGGGAGCTTCGATGGCCCACAGTAGACGCGACTTTCTGCGCGCCGGCGCGTTATGGCTGCCGGGAACGCTGCTGGCGCCGGCCGCATGGGCCGCCGCCGCCCCATGCCCCATCCGCATGATTAATGGTGCTCCGGGCAATGGGCTGGATTTTGTGCTGCGCACCGGAGCCACGGGCAACAAGTATCAGCCGGAGACGCTGCCAGGAGGACTCGGCGTCATCGATTTCGATGGCGACGGATGGCCCGATCTTTTCTGCGTGAACGGGGCCACGATGCCCCAGCTTGAAAAGACCGACAAGAGCTATTGGAATCGCCTCTACCGGAACAATCGCGACGGAACCTTCACCGACGTCACGGAAAAGGCGGGCCTGGCTGGACGAGGCTATGGAATGGGCGTCGCGGTGGGAGACTACAACAACGACGGCCATGAGGACCTCTTTGTAGTCGGCGTTCATGGCAACCAGCTGTACCGCAACAACGGCGACGGAACCTTTTCCGATGTGACCGACGCAGCGGGGCTGAACCTTCCGGCAGTGCGCGGATTGTGGTCTATCGCCGCAGCGTGGATCGACTACGATGGCGACGGCCTGCTGGACCTGTTCATCTCCAACTATTGCGACTGGTCGCCGGGAATCGATCCCATCTGCGGAGGCATGACGGCCGAGACCAGGCGCTATTGCCCTCCGGAGAAATACGCCGCCGAGCCGATGCAGTTGTTCCATAACAACGGTGATGGAACATTTACCGAGGTGACGGGTAAGGATGCTCTGGCGAAGGTGCTGGGCAAAGGAATGGGGATTGCTGTTGCGGACTTTGCCGGGGATGGCCGGCCCGGAATCTTCGTGGCCAACGACAAGGCGCGCAACCTGCTCTTCCGCAACACCGGACATGGTTTCACCGAGATCGGAATGGATGCCGGCGTAGCCTATAACGGCGATGGGCGCTGCATCTCGGGAATGAGCGCGGACTTCGGCGATATCGCCGGCAACGGCCGCTTCGACCTGGTCATGACCGCCTTGAAACACGAGGCCTACGACGTCTTCCTGAACCGCGGCCATGGAGAGTTTGAAGACGGAAGCATCCAGACCGGACTGCTGCGGTTGAGCCATCCGCATAGCGGTTGGGGATGCGGGTTGGTCGATCTGGATAATGATGGCTGGCTGGACTTGTTTGTGGCCTGCGGCGGCGTGGATACTGACGACCCCATGACCAACTGCATCTTCAGAAACGTGGGCGGTAAGTTTATCGATGTCTCCAATGAATCTGGCGTGGGACTGGGGCCGGCTCGCATGCATCGCGGTTGCGTCTTCGCCGACTTTGACCGCGATGGACGCCTGGATGTGGCGGTCACCTCCATGGACGGATCCATCGAGCTATGGCGGAATCAAAGCCTCCCGCAGCATTGGTTGCAGTTGCGGCTCACCGGCACGCGCAGCAATCGCTCCGCCATCGGGGCCCAGGTGACATTGAAGACCGCCAGCCGGACGCAGATTAGATGCGTGAATAACAGCGTCGGCTATGCCTCCAGCAGCGACCTGACCGTGCACTTCGGAATGGGGAGCGAGCTGAAGGGGACGATCGAAGTCCACTGGCCTTCCGGGACGGTGCAAAAACTGGGTGAGGTGGCTGCGAATCAGCGCCTGGAAGTGAAAGAGCCTGCATAGGCTCAACACCATGAGCAGCGCACGCGTTCATTGTCTGGAGCTATGGTCTCGACCGGGAATCCAGCTGCGCTTGGCCACCTCTGATCGTCGAATTGAGCTGGGATTGCTCCGGGACCTATCGCCAATATCGCCTGAAATATCAATAAGTTATGCTGGTCGGGGCGGTCCGATTTGAACGGACGACCCTCTGCTCCCAAAGCAGATGCGCTACCAGGCTGCGCTACGCCCCGACACTCTTCGATTGTAACGCGGATTGGCTTCCTGTTGGAGAGGAAGAAGCAGGTCCATAGCTCGGGATGGCTCGATCAATCCTGTTGTCAGGGCGTCATGGTCTCTTATCCGCCTTCCAGGTCCAATCTTTACCCGTGACGTTATGGGCCGTGCCTTCCATATGCGTGCCGGTGATCCGGCCATGATACTCGACGTATTTGTTGTTCATCTGCATATAGACAGCATCCCCATCCTGTCTCCACGTGCCGTTGGTAAAGGAACCAGCCTGATACGAGTAGGACAAAGTGCCATCGGGCAGATAATAGAAGATGTCGATATCGCCATCGGTCTCGGTGGCGTTCCAGGAGGTTCCTGCAAGACTGGGCACGGAGCTGTTTGCAGGGGGCGAGGACGTGTTCCGCAGATCTGCTGCCCAGGTCCAATGTTTATCCTTGATGTTCCAGGCCGTGCCTCCCATGTGCGTGCCCGTGATTCGGCCTAACCGTTCCGAGTATTTATTGTTCATCGACATGTAGATCGTATCGCCGTCCTGCTTCCACGTGCCGTCTGTAAAGGAACCATTTTCATACGTGTAGCGCAAGGTGCCATCGGGGCGGAACTCGTAGTCATAGTGATAGTCAAGGGAATCTGCCCCGGACCAGATGGTGCCGGAGACGCTCGGGACACCGCCATTTGTGAAGGTCGGTGGCGTGTTCCGCAGGTCTGCGACCCAGGTCCAATGCTTGTCCTTGATGTTCCAGGCATTGCCCTCCATATGCGTGCCGGAGATTTGACCTTGATATTCGGAGTATTTTTTGTTCGTCTCCATGTAAATGGAACTTCCATTTTGTTTCCAGGTGCCGTTCGTCCAAAACCCTGACGGGGATTTGTAATACAAGGCGCCATCTGCCTGGAATGAATACTCGTAGTAATCGCCATCGGAATCCGTGCCGACCCAGGTAGTTCCGGATACATTGATAACCGATTGCGCCCCGGCGTTCTGAGCGAAAACAGTCATGAACAGGCCCACAGCCCAGGTCAAAAGTGCGGAGATAACGATGTTTCTTGCGGATATTTTCATCTTTCCTCCTCGGATAAAACCGGTCGTTGAAAACACGGAAAGTGTACCGCGTTGGCGGTTAACAAGCTACTGGTTTCGCCAGCTTCCCACGCGGCACATTTGAAGGGCTACATTTGACTAATTTGCCCAAACACTTCAAGCACGCAAACCTGCAGTTCAGGGTTGCTCGCCAGCTTAATTTCAATCATTGTCTATCAAACAGTTGTTATGGCGTCGTGGATTTCAGGTCTGCAACCCATTTCCATGTTCTGCCTGTGACGTTTCCAGCTCCGCCATCCATATGCGTGCCTTTGATTTGACCCAATCGTTCCGAGTATTTCCTGCGTGTATCCATGTAATACGTCTGCATGTAGATCCAATCTCCATCTTGTTGCCAGGTGCCATTCGTATAGAACCCGCTTGGAGACTTGAAGTACAGGACGCCGCCTGCCACGAATGTGTACTCGTAGTAATCGTTATCGGAATCTGTGCCAACCCAGGTTGTTCCAGTTACGTTGATGACCGATTGCGCCATCGCTTTCTGTGCGACAGCAGTCATGAACAGGCCCAGCGCCAAAGTCAAAAATGTGGAAATTACGATGTTCTTGACGGGATTTTTCATCTGTTTCTCCTCAGGTAAGACCGCTTATTGGAAACAGGGAAATTGTATCGTGTTTGCGGAAGCGGCGCTACTGTTTCGCCTTCTTCCCCGAGGGAAAATTCTGATTCAATGCTACAATCGGTGTATACGGCGGCTATAGTTCAGCGGCAGAACGCCTGACTGTGGCTCAGGATGTCGTGGGTTCGATCCCCACTAGCCGCCCCAATTTGCATTCGCCGCCAGCGCCAACCACCTCGATTGCCGAGTCTTTGTGATCCTAAAAAATAATGAAAATAAAGGGCTTGACAACAATTCCTCCGGGTTGCCGGCTGGGTTTCCCGCGTTTGTTCCCTGCCGAGGCCTGAGCAACGGCCACCTGCAGACGATTGCCGGTAATTTTTACCCCCGGCCGGCCTTCCGCCTGGCGGCTGTTACGGAGACTGTCGAGGTGGATCCGGCGGATGGCAGCCGCGTATTGTGCCATTGCCACTGGCAGGAGAAGTCGGACCGGGCTTCACGACTCACGTTAGTGCTGGTTCACGGCCTCGAAGGCTCGTCGGACTCAGGCTACATTCAGGGAGTCGCCGCGCGAGCCTGGGCTGCCGGCTGGAACGTGGTGCGGATGAACATGCGCACCTGCGGCGGCACGGAGACGTTGACTCCCACGCTCTATCACTCCGGACTTTCAGGCGATGTGGGCGTGGTGGTGCGTCATTATGCGGAGAGGCTTGGCCTGAAGCGAGTGGCGCTGGCGGGCTACTCGATGGGCGGAAACCTTGTGCTGAAACTGGCCGGGGAGTGGGGTGATAATCATCCGCCACTGTGCGCCGTAGCAGCGGTCTGCCCGGCCATCGACCTGGCCCCCGGCGCAGACGCTTTGCATGAGGGATTCAACCGCCTCTACGAGTGGAACTTTCTGCGCGGGTTGCTGGCGCGCTACCGGCGCAAGACGAAGCTGTTTCCCGGCATTTATGCAAGCCGAAAGTCCATCGGGCCGGTGCGTTCCATTCGCGAATTTGACGACAAGATCCTCGCCCGCTACTGGGGATTCCGCGACGCCGACGACTACTATGACCGCGCCGCCGCCGCCCGCGTGGTAGACCGGATTGCGGTTCCGACGCTGGTGCTGCACGCCCAGGACGACCCTTTCATTCGCTTGCTGCCTGAAACTCGCGCCAGGCTGCTCGCCAATCCGCATGTTACCTTTATCGAGACCCGCCACGGCGGCCACTGCGCCTACCTATCCCGTGATCCCGGCAACGAGACTCACTGGGCAGAGGCGACGGTGATGCGGTTCCTTCTGGCGGCGACGGATGAGTCTCATGGAAGCTGATTGGGAGTTCGAATTGGGCCCTGATGCGGCGGGCTCTGATGCGCCGGTAATCGAGGCGCACTGGGAGGGGTTTGTCGATCTGCAACGCCATCCGGAGCGCACCAGGGATCTGCCTGAAACCGCTCAGTTTCCCGCGCTGGCCGAGGCCCTGGTAAAGCTGAATGCCGCTGATTCCCCGGTCTGGACCTCGAAATGCGATTACTGGCCTCATCTGGAAGCAGGTGAATTTGACCTCGACGAGCTGGATGCGCCATCTGGCTGCTCAGCTCACGCCATGGGCTGCTTCATTGACCTGCTGCCCAGAAGCGACCAGCAATGGGCGCTGCCGGAGATGGCTGAGAAGGCGTGCAGGCGCATCTGCGGACTTCTCAACGCTGTTCCGCTCCGCTGCTGCCGCGCGGATTTGATCATCCGCCGCGCCTATATTGCTCCGAAGCTCATGGACCTGGGAATCACCGCCTACCTGACCGCCTGCGGCGAGTCGCCTGCAGAGGCCAAACGGACGCTCGAAGCCGCTCTGGCGGCATTCACAGATGCGCTTTAACCTACTCAACGTTAAAATAAAGTGTACGTGGGCGAGTAGCTCAAACGGATAGAGCACCGGCCTTCTAAGCCGGGGGTTGTGGGTTCGATTCCCGCCTCGCCTACCACATATATCCAGTAACTTGCCCGGAATTGGCGATATTAACTGCGCTTTTCGATGGGCTAATATTTGAGCACACATGCCAGCGTTGGCTATAGCTGTCATTCGACCGGCTTCCATGGTTATCGTTCGACTTGAGCTTATTTACATCCTGTCTGGCCTAGGCCAGTTGCGTACTTCTCGTTACCGATCTTCATTCGATGAGTGCGTTGGCAATTTAACCTCAAGTGAGCACCGTTCTCTATGCATTCGCCTCAAAATTGGGCAAATCATGGTTTATTGGTCTCAACAAGTGCTCCGCCGTTCACGCCTGACGCATTGGCAATGGAGTAAATGCAAAAAAGATCGTGTGTGGAGGCAACTGGATATATATTGGTTAACAGCCAGAAAAGCAGAATGGATATTCCGGCCCATATGACTGCCCCCTTTGTGCGATTCGAAAAGGTATGGGCTGCCATAAGAAGATTGACCGTGCGGAGAGTTCGACAAGGAAATAACCTATAGCCAGCTGCTTTACGCCTGGCTAGATGGAGGATTTTATGAAGCCACTGCTATCAGCGCTCATCACCAGCCTTGTTTTACAGGGAGCCGCTTGGGCCGCGGAAGTATCGCCATCGGCCGCGACTGACCAAGCGGCAGTCGTCGAGAGCAACAATGCCTTCGCTGTAGGGCTCTACGGCCAGTTGAGGAATCAAAGCGGCAATCTCTTTTTCTCGCCTGAAAGCATCTCCACCGCGCTGGCCATGACTTATGCCGGGGCACGCGGCGACACCGCTGCGGAGATGGCGAAAACGCTGCATTTCACTCTTCCGCCGGATCGGTTGCATCCGGCGATGGGCGCGCTGATTGGAGATCTCAACGCCGCGCATAATGGATACCAGCTTCGCGTGGCCAACGCTCTTTGGGCGCAACAGGGGTACACGTTCCTCGACGACTTTCTCAAGCTGACCGGGAGCGATTACGGCGCGGGATTCAATCAGGTGGATTTCAAAGGCGCAACCGAGACTGCGCGGTTGACCATTAACCAATGGGTAGAGCAGAAAACCGATAACAAGATTAATGATCTGCTCCAGCCGGGCGCACTCAACCCCTCCACAAGATTGGTGCTGACAAACGCTATCTATTTCAAAGGGAATTGGCAGAAGCAATTCATGATAGCGCAAACACAGGATGAGGATTTCCATCTATCCAAGGCGCAATCGGTTAAAACACCAATGATGCACCACGTGGACGCATACAACTATTTCAAAAGCGGGAAGTTTCAGGTCCTGGAAATCCCTTATAAGAGCGAGGAATTGTCCATGATTGTCTTCCTGCCTGAGGATATAGGCGGTCTGCCTGCTTTGGAGCAATCACTGACTGCGTCCAATATCAAGCAATGGCTCAGCCATTTGCGGCCAGTTCCCACGGTCATCCTGACCCTGCCCAGGTTTAAAACGACGCAACAATTTGCGCTTCAAGACACGCTTGTCACGATGGGGATGCCGCAGGCGTTTGGGGCGAGCGCGGATTTTTCAGGAATGACCGGAAGCCGCGACTTGTGGATTTCCGCGGTCATCCACAAGGCTTTTATCGATGTCAACGAGGAAGGAACCGAAGCAGCGGCGGCCACAGCAATAACTATGGTGACAATGTCAAGGTATGAGCCGGACCGAACGCCACCAATTGTCTTCTGCGCGGATCACCCTTTTGTCTTCCTGATCCGAGACAATCGCTCGGGAGGCATCCTGTTCATGGGCCGCGTGATTGATCCGACGAAGTGAAACCACGATCTTTGGTCTTGATGCATCCTATACGCGAATCTGGCAGCGACCTTATGATGAGGAATTCTCTGCCCTCGTGAGCTCAGTTATAGCCGTAGACTAACATTCCCTTTGGACCAGAAATGCCGGGGCCGATCACTTGCAGCACAGATTCGACGTTAGTAGATGCGACTGGATAAGGCAGCTTTTGGCAATCCAGGCTTACTGCAGGACGAAGGTGTCTTTTTTGGAAAAATCAAAGACAGCAGGAATTTGCGCGGACTTCGCATGCGGCGTGGGTGTGCCGATGCGCGTCATGCCTCTTGTGGTCTTCACTGTGCCAGCCTCAAGAGACTTCGGCACCGCATCAGCCGCATAGCTCAACCACTCGCCCACGGTGATCTTCTGGTCTACCGGCTTCCAGTCCGCTTTACCCTCAACCAGTCCTTCCTCGGTCAGAGCATAACTCAGCAGTCCCTGCGTCCGTCCCTCGTCCGCACCAGTCGCCACCGGCAGATTCCGCTCCTGCGCCTCCTGGTTCGACTGGCTGGCCGCCAGAATCCGCATCCTCTTGTCATAGGCAAGCTGACCCAACCCACGGCTACCCATGGGGCCCGGCTTGAAGTCGTTAGCCTCCACGCTGCTGGCCGACTGGCAGGAGTCGAGAATGAACGTCATCTCCCCGGCGTCGATGGGCCGCAGCCACTCGGCTAACTCGTCGGCGGAGATCGCCTGCCTGAGCATCGCGTCATCGACGCCTTTGCAACTGCCCTGAACGTCAGAAGGAAAGATGTAGAATTGCCCACTCTTGTCGCCGTAGCCGTGGCCGGAGAAGCTCAAGAAGAAGACATCGTCCGGTGTGGCCACAGCGGCAATCGCCTGGAGCGCGTCGCGAATCTTCTCCTTGGTCGCGCTGCTCTCCGCGAGCGTCGAAACCAGAAGCACCGGCTTCACATCCAGTCCGCGCGCCGTGAGCTTCTCAGTGAGAACCCTGCTCAGCTCTTCGGCGTCGGTGACCGAACCATGCAGTTCGCAGTTGCTCGCCTGGTAATGGTTCACTCCAATCTGTAACAGAAAGGCGCGCGGCTTGGCGGGCGGTCCCGGCTCATAGCTAAAGTCGAATGGGGGCGTAGTCGCGCTCTTGATTTGCTCGCTCTGATTGATGTCGTGGTTAAAGGCATAGGCGGTGAAGGCAACCTTCTTTGCCGAGGTCGGCAGTTGAATGTCGCTGAAGGTAAAGTCGCCGCTTTCCAGCGGCTGGTCAAGCGGGGTACTTGCAACCAACTGCCCATTGCGAAAGAGGTGCAGGTTCTGCAAGCCGCTGGCCTGGCCTTTTTCGTTGGTATGACTGGCCGCATGAACCACAACATCCGCGCGGCCGGGATGCGTCTTTGAAGCACTGACCGAAACGATGGATACATCCGGCTGCACGCGATTCGTGATTTCGGCGATGGAGCGAATGGGCGGCAGCGTCTCGCCGTTCATGATGCGCGCAAGCAAACGCGGTGTGTAGTAGTTGCGCATGAAGATTTCAAGAGGTAGAGGCCGCATGGGTTCGTCAGGCACGATCCAATGTAAAGTATTATTGCCGTCGAGGTTGTTAGTGTCGAACCGGCCCTCTGGATCAATGACAGTCCAGGTGCCGTCGTTTAAGGAAAAAAGTGAGCAAAGCTCGCGCCCTGTTACTGCATCCCAAAGTTTGGAGGTACCATCTGCACTGGCTGTCAGAACCCTCCGCCCGTCCGGAGAAAAGACCACGCTGGTGACAGTGCCCGCGTGGCCCGCGAAGGTGCGAAGTCCCTCTCCAGTCTCCGCATCCCAGAGCTTGGCAGTATCGTCTGAACTCCCTGTTAACAGCTTTCTTCCATCACCTGAAAAATGAACGCTATCAACGGAACCTATTCCTCGACCTCCTTTAAAGGAGTGTAGCGTTTCTCCCGTCTTTAGATCCCAGATTTTGGCTGTATTGTCCCAGCCCCCTGTAAGCAGTCGGCGCCCGTCCGCGGAGAAGGCAAAATTGTAAACCCTGTCCGAATCTTCTTTGAAGACATTAAGCTCCGCTCCTGTGTCGACGTCCCAGAGCTTTGCTATACCGCCGAAGATTATGGTCATCGCCTTGCGGCCATCCGGGGAGAACGCAACACTCTCCACTGAGTTCGATTGCGTTGCAAAGGTGCGGAGTTCTTTTCCTGTCTCTGCGTCCCAGAGTTTTGCAGTTTGATCCGCGCTTCCGGTCAACACTTTTCGTCCATCAGGGGAGAAGGCAACGCTATTGACCCAGCCGGAGTGGCCAACAAATCTGTGTAGCTCCTGACTGGTCTCGGCATCCCATAGCTTTGCCGTTTTATCCGCACTCCCGGTCAACACTCTTCGCCCGTCCGGGGAGAATGCAATACCCACGACCCGCATCAAATGTCCCTTGAAAGAACGAATTGCCAGTCCTGTCTCAGCATCCCAGAGATCTGCAGATCCATCAAGGTTTCCGGTCAACACCCTGCGTCCATCATCAGAGAACGTGAAACGGTCGATGACCCAGGCCGGTTTCGAAAAAGTACCGACGGCTTCTCCGGTGTTCGTGATCCAAAGCCAGGCAGAGAAATCATCGTTCCAGGTAATCACTCGTTGTCCGTCCGGGGAGAAAGTCGCACTCCTAAGCCCTTTAGATTGTCCACTTAGTGTTCGAAGTTCCTCTCCAGTTTCCGCATTCCAAAGCCTGGCCGTCATGTCTTCGCTTCCGGTCAAAATTCTCCTCTCATCTGGAGAGATGGCAACGCTGTTGACAAAGCCGGAATGTCCCTTGAAAGTGCGAATCTCTTCCCCCGTTTTCGCATCCCAGAGCTTGGCAGTATGATCCTCGCTTCCTGTCAGGATGCTTTTGCCATGCGACGAGAAGGCAACGCTATTTACCCAAAAAGAGTGGCCACGTAATGTGCGAATCTCCTGTCCCGTTTCCGAATCCCACAACTTGGCAGTATTGTCAGCGCTCCCGGTCAACACTTCGCGTCCTTCAGGGGAAAATGCGACGCTCTTGACAAAGTTTGAATGACCCTTGAATGTTCGAATCTGCTGTCCTGTCAGTACATCCCAAAGCTTTGCGGTGTTATCGTAACTTCCGGTCAAAATCCGACTCCCATCCGGAGAGAAGGCAACGCTACTGACAAAGCTCGACTCCTGAAAGGTACGAATTTCTCTACCTGTCTCCACGTCCCAGAGTTTGACTGTGGAGTCCTCACTTCCAGTCAAGATCTGCTTCCCGTCCGGGGAAAAAGTGACGCAGGTGACGATATTGGAATGCCCCTTAAACGTGCGAATCTGTGCACCCGTCTCGGCATCCCAGAGCTTGGCTGTTCCATCTACACTGCCCGTTAGTACTTGCCTTCTGCTCGGTGCGAAAGCAACACCTGTCATCTGTCCCTCATGATCAGTGAATGTATGGATGAGAAAGCCCGTTTCCGCATCCCAGAGTTTCGCTGTGTTGTCCCCGCTTCCGGTCAATACTGTTCTCCCATCCGAGGAGAACGCTACGCTCGTGACCCGATTAGCATGACCGAGTTGCGGTACCAACGTTGCGCGCTCCTGGGCCTGTGCCGCCGGACCTGCCAATAGCACAGCTCCCAGCACCAATAATCCAAACTCGGGCATCACAGAAACGCATCGCCGAAGAACCATCGCCGTGACCTTCATAGCATTCCTTTCGTGAGAAGAAAGATGGCCGAGAAACTGCGCATCCAGTGTACGCCTGACTAACATTCACCATAAGCGCATCGGTCAGATTTCTTGCGCTTGACGCCTACCTCAGCGCCAGCATAACAATTGTCATTATCCCCAGTGAAACAAATAATTTATTGCATCGTCCAATAAGAGAACTATAATTCTTGGCAGTTCTTTATTCGGAGCGCATATGAAACTGTACGTTGCCGCTCTGTCCGTATTGATTTGCGTGTTTTCCGGAACACAGGCCATTGCGCAAACTCAACGAGCCCTGCTCATCGGCATCAACCTCTACCAACCCGAAGGCACACTGGCGCAGCACCCCGCTGGTTGCACCTACGGCCGCTGTGAGCTGCCTCAGTTCGAGAATCTTCTCGGCGCGGTCAACGATGCCCAAGCTATGGCTGACCTGCTGACCAGTTCAAAGTTTGCTTTTCCGGCCAACCAGGTGGTTCTGCTCACCAATCCCGCGCCGCCCCAGCCGCGACCCGGAGTTCTGGTGCTGCCAGCCGAGCAGAATACGCGCGATGGCATTCTCGCCGCCATGCAGAAATATCTCGTAGAACTGCCGCAACGCGGCGACACGGTGGTCTTTTACGACGCCAGCTACGGATCCCTGCGTGCCAATAGCAACAGGCTTATAACGACAACGATCTACCGGCCCACCACATTGGCCTGCTATCAGGCGACTATCTGATGATTCCGCAGAGGCACGTCGCCGACCTGGCTAAAGAGCTGCCGAATCTGCAACTGGATGGGGGCTATCTGGTGAACAAGGAAGCGGATCCGAACCTGCCGCTGCAAAACCGCGCGGAGAGTGCTGTCCCCGGCGTAACTTACGCCACCATGCGTCTGAGCGTGAAGTCGGTCGACGGCTGTTCAGCGGGCAGATCGGCGGCCGCAGGAAGCCGCGCAACTTAGTCCCTAGCCTACAAGGGCGATGTAAAGAAGTAAGTTTTGGGGCTGAGCGAGTCAGCGGGTCGATAATGGAGGAAAGATGACTCAGGCGCTGAAGATTTTAGTTGCGGTATCCATGGGCATTGGGCTTCTAGCTACAGGGAAGGACGAGGCGCAGAGCGGCCCGATCAAGGATCAGATTGCTCAGCACGAGCAGAAGCTGGCGGCGGCACGAGCGGCTAAAAGCGGGAAAGAAGAGATAACGGAGCTGAATGTTCTGGGCTTTCTGTACCGGCAGGCAGGAAAGATGCAAAAAGCGCTGGAGTGCCTGAACGAAGCCTTGCCAGTCGAACAGAATGAGGACAACCAGACCGCCCAGGCTCTGACGCAAAATATCATGGGCAGGGTGTACACAGACCTGGGCCAGGAGGATCAAGCGCTGACGCTGTTTAACCAGGCGCTGATGACGTGGCGCTCGCTGGGGTTTCGGATTGCCGAAGCCAGCACGCTGAACTATAGGGCCAAGGCATATAACAACCTGGGGCAGCGGGACAAGGCGCTGATGGACCTGGACGATGCGCTGGCGATCTGGCACAACCTCGACAACAGGCAGGGCGGGACGCGGATGATGAACCCCAGGGATCGGCTGCACAACCTGAGTCAGCTCAGGGAGCCGAGGGAACAGAACGACGCGCTGCCGCTGGACTGGCGGGAACAAAGCAGCCGCGCCGGTGAGGCGAGCACGCTGGACAGTCTGGGAATGACGTACTCCGACATGGGCCGTGGAGAAGAGGCGTTCAATTATTTCAATCAGGCGCTACCGATTTGGCAGGAAGCGGGAGAGCGGAGTGGCGAAGCGCTGACGTTAAACAATATGGGCAGGGCGTACGCGGACTTGGGACAGAAGCAGAATGCAATGGAGGATTTCAACCAGGCGCTTGCGATCTGGAGAGCAATCGGCAACCGGCAGGGCGAGGCGCTGACGCTGAACAACATGGGCCGGCTGTTCCGTGACCTGGGCCAGCAACAGACAGCACTGGACTATTACAACCAGGCGTTGCCCATCTGGCGCGAAGTGGGAAGCCGCAGCGGGGAAGGGTTGGCTATCAACGATATCGGCAGGGCCTACGCCGACATGGGTCAGCCGCAAAAGGCGCTGGAATATAGCAACCAGGCGCTGCCCATCTGGCGCGAGACGGGGAACCGGCGCGGCGAAGCGATGACGCTGAATAATATGGGCCGGGATTATTTCGACCTCGGAGAGGCAGACAAGACGCTGGAGTTTGACAACCAGGCGCTGCCGATCTGGCGCGAGGTGAAGGACCGGCGCGGCGAAGCATTGGCGTTGATGACCATCGGCTGGGCGTACGCGGCGCGGAAGGAGATGGACAAAGCGCTGGCGAGCGAGTTGGCGGCATTGTCTTTGGCCAAGGCCGCGGGCGATCCGGAAATTGAGGGCGGAATAGAAACGTCGCTGATGATCGGTTTCCGCAACGAGCATCACCCTGAAGAAGCGATCATCTTCGGAAAGGATGCGGTGAACTCCTTCCAGCAGATTCGCAAGAATATCTCCGGCTTGGATAAAGATTTACAAGCCGGCTTTGTACTGTCGAAGTCGGACACTTATCGTGAGTTGGCAGAGCTGCTCGTGCAAGCCGACCGTCTCGGTGAAGCCGAACAGGTTCTCGACCTTCTCAAGGAGCAGGAGCTGAAGGAAGTGGTGCGCGGAGCGGCTCCCGATGCCGCGACCAAGGTTGAACCGCTGAAGCTCACTGATGTGCAGCTAAGGTCGCAAAGCGATCTTGAAACGCAGGAGAAGAAGGCGTTGACGCTGATGGAGATGAGCGCGGAATTTGATGAACTGCAAGCCAAAGCGGGGCGCACTTCCGAGCAAGACGCTCGGCTGAAGACGCTGGAAGCGAGTATCGAAACGGGGAATGGGGAGGTTTCGGATTTTTTCAGGAAAACGCTTTATCCCGAACTGGCGCAGAAAGCTGGCGCCCAGGATGCGAATGCTCTCTTGAGCAAAGAGAAGTCGGAGGTCAGCCGTTTGCAAACTACGCTCGCCAAACTTGGACCGCGCGTGATGGGCATACGGTTGCTGCTGGGCGAGGAGCATGCATATGCGATTGTTGTAACGGCGCAAGCGCGCAAGAAGTTCGAGCTGAACGTCACGCCGGCAGAGTTGCGCAACAAAGTGTTGCAGGTGCGAGATGATCTGCGCAATCACACATCCAATCCAAAACTGCATCTGGCTGAGTTGTACACGATGGCTATCGCTCCGCTAGACGATGAATTAAAAGCCCTGGAAAATATCCCCACCGCGCAGAGCCATGCACCAACGCTGCTCTGGTCGCTGGACGGCGTAATGCGCTACCTGCCGATGTCCGCGCTTTATGACGGTAGTCGCTACATGATTGAGCGATTCAACAATGTTCTCTTTACCCCGGAAAGCTACGGACATATGACGGATTCACCGGTCATAAACGGCATCAAGCCCCGCATGCTGGCAATGGGCTTATCCAAAAGTTATGGCGGCCTGCCGGCGTTGCCCGGAGTGATGCCGGAATTGGATGCCGTGGTCCACGACCCTGCCGTGCCTGAATCGCATGGTGCGATGGAAGGAAGACTGCTGCCCAACGAGCAGTTCACTCTGGCCGCATTGAAGACAGAGCTGGGAGCTGGCAAGAGTTACCCTGTTGTGCATATTGCCAGCCACTTTGTAGCGGAGACGAGCAGCGAGGAAGAGCCTTATCTGATGCTGGGCGGAGAAAATGCCGGAGATGAAATAGGATATGCGTTGACTCTCTCGAAGCTGGAAGATTCCACTATCTACTTCCATGGAACGCGACTTTTGACTCTCTCTGCCTGCAGCACTGCAAAGGGCGATGCGGCCAAAAACGGCTTGGAGATGGAGAGCCTGGGCATGATCGCTCAGCAGAAAGATGCGGAAGCCGTTCTGGCCACGCTGTGGGACGTGAACGATGCGAGCACCAGCCAGTTAATGAGCGACTTCTATGCCAGATGGGTAAAATATCCCGCCGACGGAAAGGCAGAAGCCTTGCGCCAGGCGCAGCTTGCCTTCCTGCGCGGGCCCGCAGCTTCCCCGAAAGCTGGAAGCGATCGCGGCGCTCAACGCATGCATGGCTCGACATCAATGCCATACAAAGCCGGTTATTCCCATCCTTTTTACTGGGCGCCCTTTGTTCTAATTGGGAATTACCAATAGCGCATCAAGATCAAAGTCCGAACCGGATAGATATACGCAAAGAGTCTGACGAGTCTGCCGAATCAGCAATGATAAGCAGGCCAGCGTTCATTGATCTGTCTGCACAAGATTCTCAATTTGCGCAAACAGACCAAACCGCTTATCCAGGACCAACTACCATCGAATCAAGCCTTGACGATTACCATTAACTGGCCACGGAAGACATTGCCATTATCCGCGTGTCCTTTCTTAGGAATTGACCCGTATTACCAACCTGGCTGGTCATTTCCTCTACGTTGATGCTACAAGCGGCTCATCGCCAGATAACGGACTTGACTTTGGAAATCTGGGCTTAGCCAGGTTGCCGTCCCGTTAGGGCAGTCTGGTCCAGTGTCTGCGCGTGTATACAGCTGCGTTTGCCTCGATATTGATTAGGAGAGATGCAGGCCCGGTGCTATACTTGCCGCGATCTTTTCCTCTGGCCGCATACGTTTCCAAAGTTTTGCCTGGAGGCCCCCGATGACCTTGCCGCGCGCTTGCGTCGCCGGTTTTACGCTGCTCCTGATCGCCTTGCTCTGGGCGCCCCTCTTGCCCGCGCAGGAATCGCGCTGGAACGAGCTCAATGCTCAGGTGACCACTCTCTATCAACAGGGCAAGTATGCCGAGGCCGTCCCCATTGCCACGGAAGCCCTCAAGGTGGCCGAGGCGGCCTTTGGCCCCGACGATGCAAGGGTTGCCACCGCTCTTAGCAATCTCGCTCTGCTCTACATGGACCAGGGCAAGTACGCTGAAGCGGAGCCCCTCTACCAGCGCGCCCTGCGCATCGACGAAAAGGTGCTCGGACCCGACCACCCCGATGTCGCTACCGATCTCAACAATCTCGCTGCGCTTTATGAGGAACAGGGCAAGGTTGCCGAGGCAGAACCCCTATTCCAGCGCGCCCTGCGTATCGAAGAAAAGGCGCTCGGACCTGAACATCCCATGGTTGCCGGTGGACTCAACAATCTCGCCTTGCTTTACGTTCACTTAGGCAAGTACTCCGAGGCCGAGCCTCTCTACCAGCGCGCACTAAGCATAGCCGAAAAGGCGCTCGGGCCTGACCACCCCAATGTCGCCAGTGCTCTCAATAATCTCGCTACGCTTTACGTTCACCTAGGCAAGTACGCGGATGCGGAGCCCCTCTACGAGCGCGCATTGCGCATCGATGAAAAGGCGCTCGGGCCCGACCACCCTGGTGTTGCAATTGATCTCAATAATCTCGCTTTGCTCTACATGGACCAGGGCAAGTACGCCGAGGCCGAGCCACTCTTCCAGCGCGCCCTGCGCATCGACGAAAAGGCGCTCGGACCCGACCACCCCAATGTGGCCCAAGTTCTTAACAGTCTCGCTGCACTCTACGACGACCAGGGCAAGTACGCCGAGGCCGAGCCTCTCTACCAACGCGCCCTGCGCATCCGGGAAAGTGTGCTCGGGTCTGACCACCCTGATGTCGCCCAGTCTCTCAACAATCTCGCTGAGCTCTACGACACAGAGGGCCAATACGCCGAGGCAGAGCCTCTCTACCAACGCGCCCTGCGCATCCTAGAAAAGACACTCGGGCCCGACCACCCCAATGTCGCCACTGCTCTCATCAATCTTGCTGCGCTCTACAGGAACCAGGGCAAATACGCTGAGGCCGAGCCTCTCTTCCAGCGCGCCCTGCGCATATTGGAAAAGGCGCTCGGGCCTGACCACCCCAATGTCGCAAAGAATCTCAACAATCTCGCTTTGCTCTACGACGACCAGGGCAAATACGCCGAGGCGGAGCCGTTCTACCAACGCTCCTTCGATAACCTCTTCCAGCAGTTCCAGTACAACTTCACTTACATGAGCGAGAAGGAGAGGCTGGGTTTTCTGGATATGGTCGCCGATAACTTCCCCGTTTATTTCAGTTTCATTCATCGCTTTCATGACAAGGACCCGCAGCTTATTGGCTCCATGTATAACCTACTGCTGTGGGAGAAGGGCTTCATCGCTGCCAGCATTGCGGATATGCGGCGCGCGGTGGAGGCATCCGGTGACAAGGATGCGCTGAAGTTACTTAACCAGCTCACCGCCAAGCGCACCCAGATTGCCGCGCTGCTGAATGTCACGCCGCCCGACCGAGACCTGTGGTTCAAGCAGATCGACCAACTAAAAACCGAAGCCAACGACATTGAGAAAGCTCTCATTGCGCGATCTTCCGCCTTCGCGGAAAAGAAGAAGCTGGACAAGGCCACCTGGCAACAGGTGCGCGACGCGCTCCAACCCGGCGAAGCCGCCGTTGAGTTTGCCCGCTTCCGCTACTACGACAAGAAATGGACGGACACCAGCTACTACGTTGCGCTGGTGGTGACGCGCGAAACCCAAGACCAGCCGCAGTACATCTTTCTCGGCGACGACAAGCAGATCGAGGGCGATGCGCTGACCGGCTTTCAACGCGCCGTGCAGTCGCGTGGAGCCTCCCGCGTCCAACAAGCCACTCTCCCCGGGGCACAGGCTTACGACCTCATCTGGAAGCCGCTGGAAACCGCCCTCGCCGGAAAGACGCGTATCTATCTCTCCCCGGACGGCGTGCTCAACCAGGTTCCCCTTGGCATCATCCCCGCGCCCGACGGCAAACTACAGATGGAGCGATACGACCTGCGCCTGCTCTCCAGCACCAAGGACCTTCTGCGCTCCGTGCCTCCACCCGCCGCCGCAACCGCCCTGCTGGTCGGCGATCCCGCCTTTAACCTGAGCGCAGAGCAGCAGCTCGCGGCCATGCGGAAGCTGGCTCTCCAGCAGCTGCAAGCTCCGGTTCTCATGGCGGCTATGTCGCCCAACGACCTTTCGCGCGACCTGGGCAGCGGCTCCACGCTGCCTCAACTTCCCGGCACGGGCGCAGAAGTAAACGCCATTGAGCAGCTAATGCTGGATCGCAACTGGAAGCCCGTCGTCTTCACCAACGATCTTGCCCTCAAGCGTGTGGTGGAGCAGGCCAGCAGTCCGCGCGTCGTCCACCTGGCCACGCATGGATTCTTCCTCTCCGACCAGCAGATCAAGACCGACCGCATGGGCTTGCTGGGGAACAAGCAGCCTTCAGGAATCGAGGACCCCATGCTCCGCTCCGGACTTTATTTCGCCGGGGCCAACCGCACCCTCGCCGGAAAACCTGTGCCCAAAGGCCTCGACAATGGAGTGCTCACCGCCATGGAAGCCGGAAGCCTGAACCTCAGAGGCACCGAGCTTGTGGTGCTCAGCGCCTGCGACACAGGGCGCGGCGACGTCAAGAATGGCGAAGGCGTCTTCGGGCTGCGGCGCGCCTTCGAGGAGGCCGGAGCGCAGTCGGTTCTGATGTCGCTGTGGTCTGTGCCTGACGTGGAGACGCGCGATTTGATGAAACTCTTCTACACCAAGTGGCTTTCCGGGATGGAGATTCACCAGGCGCTGAAAGAGGCGCAGTTGGAAATGCGTGATCAGGTGAAAATGCGTCACGACGGCAAAGATTTGCCCTACTACTGGGGAGCCTTCGTCCTGGTTGGAAGATGATGGCGGAACCGTCGGAAAGACCCCATGTTCAACGATCCGCTCCGTTTGCGTCGGTTACCGCCGGGTGACGGTCAATCCCGAAGCTTGTCACAAAGGGACCTAGATTAGTAATGGGAAACGCCAATTGCCGGCGATCCTCAGTCGTCGGTTGGGCTATGAGATCTCAGCCACGCTTTCCGGCGTTTCAGGAACACGCGCCTGCGCAATCGAACTGAATGTCCAGAGGGTCTTCGGAAGTTTTGGATGGGGCACGCGGATGAGAGCATGTCCGATCTCTAAGACAAAATCAAAGAGGACGTGAAATTCCGCAGGAAGTGGGCAGAAAAATGTGGTTTCGACTTCAAACTGCCATCAGTTGTACCGAATGTACCGAAAATGGAGAAAAAAGACGAAGCGAAAAAGGCCGCTTAAGTCTTTTTGAATGTGAGAGAAAGAATGGTCGGGGAGAGAGGATTTGAACCTCCGACCCCCTGGTCCCGAACCAGGTGCTCTACCAGGCTGAGCCACTCCCCGAACTTGGGTTGCAGGAGCGCATCGTTGGGGCGCGGCCTGGCGTTTATGCCCCATGATTACGCTGAAATAAGTGTAGCAGAATCCATGGTGTTGCGGGGTAGCCGCCCTGCTTCAGGCGCATCATGGTGGAAGGTATGCTTGTCTGGTCCCGACAGCCTATTCATCTTTTCTTTTCATCCCAAAGAGACTTTTTGGTATAGAAGGTGTTACTAAAGGGGAGGTACTATAGTTGACAGCCACGGTGTCCTTACAGACAATTGGCTAATAGTCTCCTTGAAGGCGGACCAGTAACTCCCCCGCTAACAAGTCCCGACAGGAGGTATCGTGAACAAAAGAGTCGGTGTATTCGTGTTGACCATCGCGGCGATTCTAGCGGCTAGCTCTATGGCCGGCCAAGCGCAATCGCTGATGACGCGCCATGTGCGCGATGCAGTTCTCAACGGACAAGCGCAGTTGCTCGGGCGCCTGCCAGCATCTCAGCAGATACAGTTGGATCTCGTTTTGCCGCTCAGCAACCAGGCCGGCCTGGACCAGTTCCTGATCGATCTCAACAACCCGGTCAGCGTCTCCTATCACCAATTTCTTACGCCGCAGGAGTTCACCGCGCGCTTTGGCCCCACCCAGGAACAATATAACGCCGTGCTCGCATTCGCGAAGGCAAACGGACTTAAGGTTGTTGGCGGCTCGCGCGATGGGATGGATGTGCAGGTTACAGGCTCTGTTTCGGCAATCGAAGCCGCCTTCCACATCAACCTGCAGACCTTCCAGCACCCCACCGAGGACCGCGTCTTTTACTCTGCGGACCGTGAGCCCACTGTGGACCTTCCCTTCCAGCTGTGGCATATCTCCGGCTTGGACAACTACTCGATTCCGAAGCCCATGCTGGTCAACAGGAACGTCTACGCGGCGGCCCATGGCATAAATGCGAAGGAGGCCGTGAACCATGCCACCACCGGCTCCGGTCCTTCAGCTTCGTTTTTAGGCAGCGACATGCGCGCGGCCTACTACGGCGGAACAACTCTGACCGGCGCCGGCCAGAACCTTGGGCTGCTTGAGTATTACGGCACCGACCTGGCGGACCTGAACACCTATTTCAAGAACGTCGGGCAAACCAACAAGGTGCCGGTCACCCTGCTGTCCACCGATGGCACAAGTACCAGTTGCACCTGCCAGAGATATAGTTCTTCCGAGTACGAATGCACCAGGGGCTGTGACGACACCGAGCAGACGCTGGACATGACCCAGGCCATCGGCATGGCTCCGGGGCTGGCCAGCCTGGTGATGTACATCGGCTCGACCGATACGGCCATCATCAGCGCCATGACCACCCACAATCCGTTGCCCACCACCATTGGCTGCTCATGGGGCTGGACGCCCGCCGATCCATCCACGCTTGACCCCTACTTCCAGAAGATGGCGGCACAGGGCCAGAACTTCTTTGCGGCTTCGGGCGACGATTCCACTTGGTCGTCGAGAAATGAGGCCTGGCCGGCGGATGATGCGAATGTTGTTTCTGTCGGCGGCACTGACTTGATAACCACTGGCGCGGGCGGCGCGTGGAAATCGGAGACCGCCTGGGCGGATTCTGGCGGCGGAATCTCGCCGGACAAGATCGCCATCCCTACATGGCAAAAGCTCGCGGGCGTGATCAACTCGTCCAACAAGGGCTCGACCACCTATCGCAACGGCCCGGATGTCTCGGCCAATGCCAACTTTACCTTCTACACCTGCTCCGACCAGGTTGCCTGCCTGGCCAACGTATATGGCGGCACCAGCTTCGCCGCTCCCATGTGGGCTGCTTACATGGCCCTGGTTAATCAGCAGTTGGCGGCCGACGGCTACCAACCTCTCGGTTTCATCAACCCCTATCTCTATGCCTTCGGCGTAAGCTCCAGCTACGGCACGGACTTCCACGACATCACCAGCGGCAAATCCGGCAGCTATTCTGCCGTAACCGGCTACGATCTGGTGACCGGCTGGGGAAGCCCCAACGGTCAAGGTCTGATCAACGCCTTGGTGACCGAAAAATAACACGCGTCAACGCTCAACAAGAAAGGCCCGGACTTACCAGTCCGGGCCTTCCATTTTCTTGTGCGGTCGAATCGCCCTAGCTCCCAAGCGGCCTTGGCGGAGATATCCACGCCATCTCCCGCGCGAGTACTGCCTGGGTTGTTTACGGACGAAGTGTTGCTGCCTGTCGACGCCATGTGAAGAGCATCAAGAGGGCAAAGGGCAGGCTCATGAGGATCCACGAAGCCGGCTCGGGGGTGATTTCCACTTGTATCGGGTCTGAAAATGTTCCGGGGCCTACAAAGTCCGTGTCGGGGTCAAACGATGGGTCGTTTGGATCCACGCTGAACAGGTCGTAGTCAACGTTGATAGTCCCGGAAAAGGAGGCGCCGCCAGGGTCAATGGCATAGAGATCGAACTCGCCCGTTCCTGTCATTGCAATCTGGTTCCATGGCGAAACAATCGTCGTGCCTTCCCCTGGCCCAGCTAGATAGAACTGGCTTGCGATGTAGTCCGAGTAGCTTCCATAGAGTGGCGTGCCGACGAAATAGGAATCGGCCAGAACCACCCAGTCGGGCCCTGTGTCGGTGAGCGTAAAGCCCCAGCCTACTGCCTGTCCGGCAGCCCCGTAAACAGGGCCGCTGGCAGGGGTGAGGGTGAGCGAGAGATCGTCAGCATACGCGCCGGCGGCAAAAGCCGCGGCAGCCATGAGCGTCAACACAGATCGTATTGCATAGCATTTCATTGGATGGCCTCTCCTTCTGTCCTATCGGAACTGGTTGCCTAGCACATAGGTGCCGGTATCGTAGGTTGCCGAACTCCACGGCGCACTCATCGTGAACCGCGCCAGAGTGGCGCAGCCGGTGAAGTTGATGGTAAAGGATGCGCCTGCGCTTCCGCCGGCCGGGATGTCACCCAGGGAAACCGGGAATGAACTCGGCGGAGTAATCACCGGGGCGCAGGCTGCTCCCGATGTCTGGGTCAGAGTCAGGCCGGTAATCTGCGTCGCATACGCCGTACCCACTGTGCCGTTGGTAGCGGTCACGGTCCACACGCGTGCGTTTTGTGCGCCCGTCTTACCGGTCACCGCGAAGGTCATGCCGAATCCAGGCAACTGGGTTGGATCGACAATGCCCCAATACGCGGGCTTGGCTTGCAGGTTCATGTCAAAGGGCAGAGGATAGTCGGTGCGGCTGACCGGGAAGCTATCCAGCCAGGTGTCGTCGTCCGCCATGCCCCAGAGGGTTACGCCGCTAATCACACCCTTCAACTGGCGGAAGGCGTCAAAGAACTGCGCGTAAAGCCAGCCCTCCTCGGCCAGAACCGATGGCGGAATGCTGTTTCCGTAATTCGATGTGGTGTCGCCGGCATTGTAGACGCTGATATCCATCTCGGTGATCTGCTGGTTAATGCCGGGGAAATCCGCGGCAACGGTTTCGATCGAATTGACCACCGCGCTGACCGATGGATAGTTGATGTCATTGTGCATCTCATGGCCAACGCCATCGAGGGGAATGCCCCGGTTCTTCAGATCCTGGACTACACTCACCAGGCACGCCAGACGGTTGGGGTCCGCAGTGCTGTAATCGTTGATGAACAGCAGCGTGCCGGTTGGAGCATACTGCCGGGCCGCCTGCAGGGCAACGTCAATATAGCTCTTACCCAGCACCTGATAGAACGGTCCATGCTCCAGACAATCCGGCTGGCTGGGATCGAGTGGTTCATTCACCACATCCCAGGCATACACCTTGTTGCCAAAATGCTGCACCTCGCTTTGAATGTGCTCCTGGATATTCGCAGTCACCGTTGCCTGATTCGCGGGCGAGTTTGATCCGTCCCCAAATGCATACGACGGCGTCTGCGCGCCCGTTGACCAAACCAGATTTTGGCCGCGCACCTTCATGTTGTTGCATACCGCCTCAGCCACAAGGCTGTCGCCGTTGCCGTAGGTGTAGGTGCCCAGCGTGGCTTCCGTGGAACTCCACTTCAGGTCGTTGCCCGGCGTCATGCTGTCAAAGTGCATCGCCAGCAGTTGGGCATGCGCTCCCGATAAATCGGTGGTATCTACCGCGGCGCCGATGGGGAAGTACGACGAAAGCGACTGGAAAATCGACGGGATATTCGTCTGGATGGTCGGCGGCGCCACATAGGTCAACTGGAAGTCGTCTATGTAGAACGAGACCAGATCGTTGCCTGACGCGGGCACGGTCTGCAGATAGAGCGAGGCCTGGCCGGTGTCATAGGGGCTGGACATGGTGTAGCCCGTCACGCTGATCTGGTGCCAGTTGCCATCGGCCAGAACCGTGACGCCCGGATAGGCAGTCACGCTGGGATAGCTGGTGGTTCCGCTCTTCGTCGTCTGCAGGCTCATGTTGATTACATGCGACGAGCTATCAGTCGGCACCAGCAGTACCCATACGCTCAGGTTATACGTCGAGCCGACATACATCTTGTTGCTTACGCTGATCGATGGCCCATCCCAGTTGGCGATGCGCCCCGTGGTCAGCAGGCTGTAACTGCCGCTGTGCGCCGCCGCGGATGATACGGCAACCGTCGAGCTGCCGGAGCGCGAACCCCAGCCGTCCGTCGTATCGTCCTCAAACGTGCTAGTAATACCGGTGTTGTCCTGCTGGCTCGGGCTCAGCGGCGCCGGCGACAGTTCGCCAATCGTCACGTCGCTGACGTAGAAGGAATCCGTCGCGCTGCTTGATTGAATATAGAGATCCAGAGTCGTTGGCGGTCCTGGCAGATTGCTGAAGCTGAAGGTGCCTTGCACCTTGGTCCATGCCGTACTCGACAAGGCCGCCGATGTGGCGATCGTTCCATAGGACCCGCTGGTCGCGCAGTCGGCCGTCTTGGTCGATAGCGAAACCGTCGGATTGCTCGTGTCCGGCGCTGTCAGCATCACATACGCGGTGATCTGATAGGTTGCGCCGGCAACAACATTGTTCACACCCAGAAGGTTTAGAGCTGGGCCCATGTAGCCCGCCGTCCGATTCGTCACCTGCAGGCTGGTCGTATTGCCACTGGGATCGGCCAGCGGCGAGGTCACTGCGGTCAGCGTCGGCGATCCGAAGGGAAACCAGCCGTCCGTGCTTCCGTTAAAGGTATAGCTCGCGATCGTCGCTCCGCCCGGCGGCGGCGCGGTCTCGGTGATCACCACATCGTCAAGATAGAAGCCTACCGCGCTGGATGCACCCACCAGCTGCGCATAAAGCAGAACTCCCGTCTCGGTGGTGCTCACCGTATAGCTGCCGCCGATCTGTGCCCAGCCCGTGTTGGTCACGGCCACCTCGTAGCTGCCGATGGTGTCGTAGCAGGTGCCGCCGGAGCAGCTGGGATCGCTCCGCTTCATGGAGAAGTTCGCATTGGCGCTCGTGGCGCCAGACGCCAGTCTGACCCATCCGGTGATGGTGTACGTCGCTCCCGGCAGCAAAACGCTGTTCAGCGAGATCGATGGACCGCCCGTCCCGCTGGCGCTTGTGGAAGTTAAAAGACTGTAGGAGCCCGAGTAGGCCGCGGCGTTCGTTGCCGTCGGCGTGCTCGCGCCGTAAAACGAGACCCACCCGTCGGCGGTCCCGTCTTCAAAGTTATACGTAGCCACCGTCTGAGCTCTCAAGTACCCGCTTCCGAGCATGGCAATAGTTACTGTCAGCAACGCGGCGCGAGCGATCAAGCCAATTGACAGACCCTTATTCCGATACAGATGTGAGGGAGTCATCTCGTATCTCCTATTCAGATGTGTTATTGGAACGGACTCGAACAGTTTCTCGTTCGCTTCAATTTTTTCGGGCTCCCAAGTAATGGGAAGACTTGGGCACGTAAAGTATATGTACGTTATGAAAACAGTGTCAAGAAAAACTTGGCCCGATTCCTGGGCCGGTGTATCTATAACAATATGAAGCAGATGCCGATCTCCCCGGCGATAATATCGGCTTTCCGGTATATCACAGGCCACGAGATTGAGGCGGTCCCGTTTATTTGGACAGTTGGAGGTTCGACCTTGCTCGATTTCACCCCGTGCTCTTCTGTCCTATCCCGTGAAGAATTGTGCAAGACGAACACAAGTGTATTCTCAAGTGACAGAGATGATATGACTGTCTGCAAGTTATTGATTCTGTACGTAACTAGCTCTTGAGCGCCACGCGGATGTGCAGTTCCTTCAACTGCTGCTCGGTGGCCGTGGTGGGCGCATCCACCATCAGGTCGACCGCCTTGGCGGTCTTGGGGAAGGCAATCACCTCACGAAGGCTGGGCGCGCCGGCCAGCAGCATAACAATGCGGTCCAGGCCGAGCGCAATGCCGCCGTGGGGAGGCGTGCCGTACTCCAGCGCGTCGAGGAAAAACCCGAAGCGCGCGCGTGCCTCTTCGTCTGAAATCCCCAGCGACTGGAAAATCTGCTGCTGCACGTCTTTACGGTGGATGCGGATGGAGCCCGACCCAAGCTCCAGGCCATTCAGCGCCAGGTCATAACAATTTGCGCGCACACTGGCCGGGTCCGCGACCAGGTTCTTCATGTCCGCCTCGAAGGGCGCGGTAAATGGATGGTGCGCAGGCATCCATTTAGCGGTTGCCACATCGTATTCGAACATGGGAAAGTCCGTTACCCAGATGGGCCGGAAGGCTTCCGAGCCGTCGACACATTTTCCGCCGCTCTGATCGTTAGCCTCGTGGACGGTTTTTTCAGTGACAGCAAAGGCTCCATGCCGGTCGGCATATTTCTTAGCCAGCTCGGTGCGAAAGTTTCCGGCGGCAGAGTAGACGTTGATCTCCCGCTCCGAAAGCCGTCCGGCAAACTTGGTATCGCTGGCCTTGACCGGGTGGGCCGGGTCGCCGGCGACGATGATGACGAAGTCAGCCTCGGCAGCGCCCACCAATTCGCGTACCTTGACCGCCGCGTCAGGAAAGCTCTTGGCCAGTCGCTTGAAGTCGTCAATAAACTTCGCGCCCTTTTTCAAATCAAAGAGCGGATGGTTGTCCTCGCGCTCCTTGCGGCTCAGTTCGCCCACGCCGGGAATGCGAAACGCCACCACGGGCAGCGCGGGATCGATTTGCAGCGTGGCCAGCGCTTCATCTGTAAATGCCGGACGCACGTCTGTCAATCCAGGCAGGCGCAGGTCAGGTTTGTCGGAGCCGAATCGCCGCATCGATTCGTCGTAAGTAATGATGGGGAAGGGCGTGGGCAAGCTGACGCCGGCCGCGGCAAAGGCCGCCGCCATAAACTGCTCCACCACGGCAAAGACCGTCTCCTGGCGCGGAAAGCTCATCTCCAGATCGACTTGCGTGAATTCAAGCTGGCGGTCGGCGCGCAGATCTTCGTCGCGGAAGCAGCGTGCGATCTGGAAGTATTTGTCGAAGCCGGAGATCATCAAAATCTGTTTGAAGATCTGCGGCGACTGCGGCAGCGCATAAAATTCACCGGGATGCACGCGGCTGGGCACGAGAAAATCGCGCGCCCCCTCAGGCGTCGACTTGGTGAGGATAGGCGTTTCGATCTCCAGAAAACCCTGCTGGCTGAGGTTGTCGCGAATGGCCAGCGTGATGTCGTGTCTGAGTCTAAAATTACGCTGCATCTCCTGTCGGCGCAGGTCCACGTAGCGATACTTGAGGCGGACCTCTTCGTTCTGAATGGCTTCTTCGGAGGGGGAAAACGGCGCCAGTCGAGTGTCGTTCAGAACAAGCAACTGCGTAGCTTCGATCTCAACTTCGCCGGTTGCCATTTTGGGGTTGATGGAATCTTTATCACGCAGGCGCACCTTGCCCGCGACAGCGACCACATACTCCGGGCGGACCTGCTCGCCCTTGGCGTGGCCGTCTGGAATCAGCTCCTTGTCCAGCACGATCTGGCTGATGCCGGTGCGGTCTCTTAAATCAAGAAAGATCAGGTTGCCGTGATCGCGCCGCCGGTTTACCCAACCCATCACAACGACCTTCTGGCCGGCGTGCGTGGCGCGCAGTTCGCCGCAATAATGCGTCCGTTCGAGATTTCCCAGAAAATCCAGCACTACCTTTGCCCTCTATTCGCTTGCGGGTGTGGATAGAAAGACGGCCAGCTCCGCGCGGGGAACCTTGGTCTGTATGCCTGTGGAGAAGTTCTTCACCGTCAGAATACCGGATTTCAGCTCATCTTCGCCAAGAATGACGATGTGGCGGGCGATTTTGTCCGCCGCTTCAAAGGATTTCTTCAAGCGGAAGCTGCCTTCGCCCAGCTCGATCCACAGTCCCTGATGGCGCAATTCGCGGGCCAGAACCAGTGCCGCGGCGTTCATGCTCTCGCCCAGTGGGGCAATAAATGCGTCCACCTGCGGTGGGGCAGCCTTTTGGCCGAGTTGCGCAAGCAGCGTGAATATCAACCGGTCCTCGCCCATGGCGAAACCAATTCCCGGCGCACGGGGTCCACCCAGCATCTCGCTCAGTCCGTCATAGCGGCCTCCGCCGAGAAGAGCGTTCTGCGCACCCAGGCCGCCGTGGGTGAACTCGAAGGTGGTGCGGGTGTAGTAGTCCAGGCCGCGAACCAGCCGGTAATTCATCGTATACGGCACGCCCGCCGCGTCCAGAGCTGCTGTGACTGCGGCAAAGTGGGCGCGCGAGTCCTCATCCAGCGAATCGGCAATTACCGGAAGCTTCTCGATGATGGGTTGGTCGGCTGGAACCTTGCAGTCCAGCACGCGCAGCGGGTTGGTCTGGGCGCGCCGCTGGCAGTCCGCGCACATCTGCGAAACCACGGGAACCAGAGCGGCCCGAAGTGCCTGGTTGTAGCGTTCGCGGTCCGCTGCCGACCCAACCGAATTTAGTTCCAGCGCCCAGCCGGTAATGCCCAGTTCGTCGAGCAGTGTGGCCAGCATTTCCAGGATTTCGGCGTCGCGCAAGGGCGATTCACTGCCCGACGACGGCGGCCCGATGACCTCCGCGCCAATCTGCGAGAACTGCCGGTAGCGCCCCTTCTGCGGCCGCTCGCGGCGGAACTGCGGCCCGATGTAGTAGAGCTTCTGCAACTGGCCGCTCTCACCCATCTTGTTCTCGATGTACGCCCGTACTACACCAGCGGTGTTCTCGGGGCGAAGGGTAAGCGACTGAACGGACTTGAAGACCGGGATCGGGCTTTGGAATTGTTCAATTTCAACATCTTTCAGGTCGACTGATGAATCAGCGCCTGCCGCTCCCGCCGGAATGACCAAAAGCAATTTGATATGGCGACCCCTGAGAAATTCAAAATCCGAAGGTGAAGACTGGCGGACGATCTCGCTCTTGGCGTATATTCGGGAACTCAAGAGGAGGTCAATCGCTTTTGCATCGACTTTCTGTCGAAAGCAAACGAAAACCGGCTGTCCAGATCCCTGTTCTCCCATCCAATAGACATCCATTTCTCGAAGAACCGGATAAACCTTATTTGCAGCTTCTTGATACAACCGCTTCTGAGAGGTGACCGTATCCAACCAAGATTTGGTCAATGCAGCTTGATCAAAACGCTCCCCATCCTCCCATGTGTACATCTCCTTGGAGACGATGTCGGTCTCCTCGCCCACGCTGCGGGCAAACAGGGCCGTCTCTTCGAAGACAGGGGTGCGAATCTCGCCGAAGTTGTAGCGGGCAAAAACGTCCCGCGCGGTCGCCTCGATGCGGTTCCAAAGGGCGGTCTCCGGCGGCAACAGGTCGCGGGTGCCGCGAACGGCTTTCAGTGTCTGGCTCATAATGATAACCTGTGTCAACATAATAGGATACAAGGTGGAAGCCATGATCCTCCATGCCGTCACAATAGCTGCTCTTTTAGTTGACCAACTGGCGTATGCGCCCGTCATGATTCAGTGTGCGCAATCTGCGCCTGAACCTGAATGGAAATGGTGGATTAGCGCACTTGCGCCCTGGATCGGTCCGCTCCTTTCGGGGGTGGTCGGTATTTACGTGGCCTGGAAAGTCTTTCACTGGCAAGGGAAGAAAGATCGCGGACAGTGGATTTGGGATCAAAAGAGGGTAGAATGGCGTGAATTGTTAAGCGGGATGAATTCAGTCTACTTTCCAATGGCTCTTGCCAAACAGATGAAAAAGCCATTACCACTTGATGGTTCACAGAGATTGCTCGAATTGAGTCAATGCTTTCAAGACCGAGTTTTTATCGATGCAGTAATACTTACTAAATTCCAAAATCGATTAGAGAATTATGCGCTCGAATATATCGATGAATCCGAGGATAAGCTGGCATCTGACGAGGTTAAATCGATAGTCTTAGATAAACTAAAAACGTTAACAATAGAGGTCCGAGAAGCCGCCAAGAAGGATCTAAAATAATTGTGTTGATATGAGGTGCAACAAGCCGCTGATTCTTGTTAAATCGCTATACTCTAGACATCTCATTTCAATCGAGTAACTGAAACTGAAGTTTCTGTACCATCAACCTTTGCCTTGTATGCTCCTCCTGACTTGTAGATCAGCACTTTAGGCATAAAGGCATAGTGATATTCGTAATGGTAGCTCGACTGCTGCCATATTTGCCCGTTCGTCAAGCGAATGATCGTTTCACCTTCCCATCCGTTAAAATCCCCGTCAATTTGAGATTCGATAATGAAGGCTGAGGGAGTGGCACTTGTTGACCCGGTATCGGTAGCGTCGGAAAAATCTATTGCCGAAAACCCATTGATTCCAGGCTCCGTCAGGGCAACCGGTATGACTTCCTCCTTACTCCAGTGATTTCCAATGCTCAGGCCTTCGACGGGTTCGAAGCCGCCAATTCCGGGCTTAACCAGAAGAACGGGTTTGACCGCCTCCTTTGACCAAGTATTTCCTATGGAGGATCCTTCGGTAGGCACAAACCCTCCGATTCCGGGTTTGACCAGTACTACTGGAATCACTTCTGATTTGGGCCAGTTCATCCCGATTACTGCGCCCGCGGCCATACTCGCTGTGACCACCCCAAAGAGTGGAATCCACAGTGCATAGGGGTGATTTTGAAGCAGCCACTTTGTAAACTCACCTGAATTCTTCATGATTTCCTGCCCTCTCACTTCCCTGATAGTCCCCGGAAAAAGGCTTGTCAAGAGGTGCCGTCTGTGCCCTGCACTTCAGCAGCGTGCTGTCCATGCGGGTTTGCCAGCCGGGGCGGGCGGATTTGAAGTGGTCGATGCTCCTTAACTTGCCAGCTTCTCCTCGCGCTCCAGCCCCTCGTGAATCAGCATTTTGAGATAAGTCTGATAGCGCAGGCCCCGCCGCTCGGCCAGCGTCCGTGCGCGAGAAATGTCTTCCGGGGCAAGGCGAATTGTGGTTGGAGGCGTGACACCGCGCTGCTTCAGCGTTCCCTGACGCACCCGTCCCTCCTGCACTGCCTGATGAAACGCCGCCGCCAGCCCCTCGCGGTTCTCGTAGAGCCAATTAGCTTCATCGGTTTCGTTCTCAAACTTCGGAATCGTCAATGCTTCCATAACGCCGCCTCATCTCGGTCAGATAGTCCAGCTTGGATTGCCGAGGTGCATCCCACGCGGAGATGATTCGAGCTTTTCCACCGCGCCACGTTGACACAAGCTCCAAAATCCGTCCTTTGCGCGTTTCCCCGACGTGTAATATCCGCTCTTCTCCGCCGCTACCCTCCGCAGTTTGCAGTTCAATGTCGAGGGGGTCTCCAAGAACAACTTCCTCGGCTTCTTGCGGAGTCACATTGTGTCTGGCTAAATGCCGCTGGTTAGCTTCATCCCAGTCGAAAACCAGTGTTTGCTCGCGCATGAGTCTTCCTTACCAACACTAAACCCGCGCTAACTGTATTTACAGTGTATGGCGTATTTCTGCAATTGTCAATCAAGAATGGTGCAGGTTTCCGGCGATGCAACTTCTCTAATCGTTCAATCCCTTGCCCTTGAGAATGAGCTTCATGCACTTTTCAACCCTTGACTCCCGCGTTTTGGCTTGTTTGGGCGCGGAAATATGAAAGAAGTAGCCTCTTTGCCGTCCCGGCGTCAGTGCCTCAAAAGCGGATTTCAAGGCAGGGATTTCATCTAATTTCTTTTGCAGTTCCTCCGGAATGACGTATTCAGAATGCTTTTTTAGTTTCACTTTCAATCCGGCTTTTTCCGCTTCAATGGCTTCATGAATATAGGCTTTCAAGATAGGTTCCATCTCAACGATTTGCCGCACACTGGTGAGCCGGATCTGGCGTCCCGACTGCAATTTCCCCGGTGTCACCAGGATGCCATGGGCGTCTTTTAGCAATGCGCCTTTGAAAAACAAAAGCGAACAATATTCTTTGAATGCACCGATCAAAACGATGTTTTTTCCCTGATGCGTGTAACAAGGTTGACCCCACTTCAATTCTTCGGTCAGCGGGCAGCCAAGAAGGATCATTCTTAATTTCTCCGATTCTTTCCGCCACTTCTTGGCTTTCCGCATAAAAACATCTACCTTTGGATTCATCCGCAATCTCCTTTTTTTGTGAATGACTACGCAGCGATGCTATCGTTCCCTGAGGGTGATTAACGTGCCAAATTGCCGATCAGAAATAGTACGTTTTTCCAGCGTCGAAACTTTTCACGCGTTGATCGCCATTCCCTCCACGGCTCCGTAGGCATCCAGCAGGGACTCGGCCAGAGTGGGATGCGCGTGGATGGTAAACATCAGCTCCTCCACCGTGCCTTCCAGCTCCAGCACGGCGACCGCCTCGGCGATCAGCTCCGTGGCCTGCGGCCCGAGGATGTGCACGCCCAGAATCTCGCCGTACTTGGCGTCGGCGACCACCTTCACGAAGCCGTCGTGGCTGCCCAGGATGGTGGCCTTGGAGTTGCCCGCAAAGGGAAACTTGCCCACCTTCACCTCGTAGCCTTTTTCCTTGGCCTGCGCTTCGGTCAGCCCCACCGACCCGATCTGCGGCTCGGTGTAGGTGCATCCGGGGATGCGGTCGCGGCGCACCGGACGAAACTGCCGGCCGGCGATTTTGGCAGCGGCGATCATGCCGCTCATCGCGCCCACATGCGCCAGTTGCGGCAACCCCGCCACGATGTCTCCGATGGCGAAGACGCCCGTCTCGGCTGTCTCCTGGGCCTCGTTGACTTTAATCAGCCCTCGGTCGAGCTCGATGCGCGTCTTCTCCAGGCCAAGATCGCCCGTTCTACCTGCCCGTCCCACGGCCACCAGGACCTTTTCAGCCTCCCTGATTTGAGTCGCGCCGTTCGCGTCGATGTAGGTGACCTTCACTTCGGTCTTGGTCTTTTCGACCTTCTCGACCTTTGCGCCGGTATTCACATCGACGCCGCGTTTTTTGAAGAGGCGCGTGATCTCCTTGGAGATTTCCTCGTCCTCCACCGGAACCACGCGCGGGAGGAACTCGAGAATCGCGACTTCGGTCCCAAAGGTGCGGAAGAGGGATGCGAACTCCATGCCCACCGCGCCCGCGCCGATGACAATGAGCGACTTGGGCGCCTGCTCCATGGCCAGGATTTCGATATTGGTCAGGATGCGATCATCGGCCTTGAGTCCCGGCAGCATCTTAGCCTCGGAGCCGGTGGCGAGAATCACGTTTTTCGCCTTGACCTGGCTCACTTCGCCGCTGGCCGTCTTGACCTCAACTGTATGTACGCCTTCGCGAGCAGGGCCGGACAGGCGGCCATGGCCCTCGATGCGCGCAATCTTGTGCTTCTTCATCAGGAAGTCGAGGCCCTTGACGTGCTTGGCGATAATGGCGTCTTTGCGCTCAAGCACCGCGGCCCAGTTGAGCGTGGGCGCGCCGATGCCCTCAATGCCAAACGCGGCGGCGTGCTTCAGGTGATCCCAGATCTCGGCGTTAAAGAGCAGCGCCTTGGTCGGGATGCAGCCCACGTGCAGGCAGGTTCCGCCCAGCTTGTCGGACTTCTCAATCAGCGCGACCTTCAGCCCATACTCCGCCGCGCGAATGGCCGCCGTGTAACCAGCCGGTCCGCCGCCAATAATCGCCACATCGTAAATCGTCTCTGTCAAGGCTTTTTCCACGAATAACTCCATTCCGATGCGCTGCTCAGGACCCGCGAATACCGCACGCCACCATCCAGTCTAATGGATGCTCCAAAGTCCCGTTTCGCTTCCGTCCTTGTGCGAACCAGCCAGCAAAAACCATCGTTACAGGTTTTTCTGAACCAGTTCAATTGCCTCGCGCAGCACCTCCGGCTCGTCGCCGAAGCCCTCAATCCAATGCACCCCCGGCTCGCGGCGGAACCACGTCATCTGCCGCTTGGCGTAGTTGCGATGGCCCTGCTGCGCGGCTTTTATTGCAGCCTCAATACTCAAGGTCCCCGCCAGGACGGCAAGTCCCTGCCGGTAACCCAATGAGTCGAGCGCCTTCACCGGCCCATAGCGTTCGAGCAGGCCGCGTGTCTCCTCAACAATGCCGGCCGCAAACATTGCAGCACAGCGCCGGTTGAGCCGGTCGTAGAGGCCTTCGCGGGGCGGGAGCGCCTGGCGCGGCGGGTTGAGGCCGATGCGCAGCAGCCGAAAGCCGGTGAGCGGATCGCGGGCTTTTTCCTGATTCTCCAGCACCTCAGAAAGCGGCCTGCGCACCTCCAGGCAGACCTCGATGGCGCGAATCAGCTTAGCAGCGTCATTCGCATGAATGCGCGCGGCTGAGGCTGGGTCGAGCCTGCGGAGCAGCCTGTGAAGCCAGCCTTCGCCGTACCTCTCGCGGCTGCGCTGCAATCTAACTCGCAACTCCTCGTGCCGCTCTGGCCCGGCAAAGAGCCCCTCAGTCAGCGCGCGCAGGTAGAGCCCGGTGCCGCCGGTCACAATGGGCAGACGGCCTCGCCCGGCAATCTCGCGCAAAGCCGCACGCGCCTGACGGCTGTACTCGCCTGCTGTAAATGGCTGGTCCGGATCGGCCACGTCGATAAGGTGATGCGGCAATCGCGCGCGTTCTTCTTTTGTGGGTTTGGCCGTGCCCAGGTCCATGCCGCGATAGACGGCCACCGAGTCGCAACTGACGATCTCGCCGCCGAAACGCTCGCCCAGCTGGAGCGAAAGAGCCGTCTTGCCGCTGCCGGTAGGCCCCAGCAGAAGAACCGCCAAAGGGTCTAGGCTCTCGTCCAAAGGGCTGCCCGATATAGTCATCCGCGCAGGATTCACGGCCGCCACCACCCCGGCGGAAAGATCCACCTGGGATTGGTGCGCAGGAGCCAGAAAAACAGAATCGCGGCGGCTACCAGTACCAGCCCGAAAACCTGGTTGCGCCGGAAAATTCGCTGCTGCTCCCGGCGCCTATCCTTCTCGGCAACTTCCTGAAAGTATGGCTTTATCCGAGTCTGCACCATGGCGCCGCACCCCCGCTGACCGGCACGAAAAGCGCCGGCTCACTATGCATCAGTATAGGGTGCGGCGTGCGCCAGGCAGCAGCGGCATCGCCACGAAGAAGGCGCTTTAGTCTCCTTCCAGATGTTGCGGCTGCGGACTCGGCTCGGGGCTTTGCTTCGCGGTTAGAGCGGCCCCGTTTTGCGGCATCTGCTGCTTGAAGCAGGAACGGCACAATACCGGCCTTCCTTGCGTGGGCTTGAAAGGGACCGTTGTCTCCGCGCCGCATAACGAGCAGTTGGTCCGTGTCTCCGGGCGAACCCTGGAGCCTCCGCGGACGCGCTTCGCCTTGCACTGCTTGCAGTGCCTGGGTTCGTTCTTAAACTGCTTGTCGTGGAAAAATAGCTGCTCGCCGGCGGTGAATACAAACTCGGCTCCGCAGTCACTGCACTTCAAAACTTTGTCGATAAACTCCATGGCCGGCTTCCCCAAAGAAGGGAATTAGTTGAAATCGGCCATGAACGCAGTCAGCTTGCCGGTCCCGTTTCCCTGCTTCGTGCTGTGTTAACAATCGGGGCCCGGGCCGCAACAAGTTCAGCGGCAAATAAATTGTCTATCCGGCAGAGCCGGTAAGACCTGTATACATCCTCCAAGCAATCTGTATGCAGAAAGTTGGAGTTCAATGAAAGTAACGCGACATACCGCCCCGGCCTTGCCTGCGATCTCTGGTTTCCCGCCCGCATCCAAATGCGGGGGTACCGGGGCTGCGTAAGTCACACAGTGTTGAAACTAGTCCTGCTCTTTACGAGCCTTCTTGCGATTCCGCTTGCGCGCCAAAGCTGCCTTTACGCGTTTCTTCTCGCCGGGCTTCAGGTAGTAGGAGTGACGCTTGACTTCCTTGATAATGTCCTCCTGCTGTACCTTCCGCTTGAACCGGCGCAGCGCATTTTCCAGCGGTTCGCCTTCTTGTACACGAACCTCCGCCAAAAAATTCCACCTCCAAACCCGCCATCTGGCATCTCCTATAATACTGGAAACATTAGGCCGTAGGTCAAGTGAGGAGGTTTAGCCTGATATTTTCTACCGGAATCGCGTGATATTGCTCACAAATAGTCCTATACGCCCCGTGGTTTCCAATTTAGAACGGCTTTTTGGCTCCGGCAGGCTTATTCCGGCGTCCGGCACAGGCCAGCACGCCCTCCGGAGAGCGCACCATACCTTAAACTTGACCAGGAGGTCCTGAAACCATGATCCGCAGCTACCAGGGGCGGCTGCCCCTGATCCCCGCTAGTTGCTACATTGACCCTTCCGCGCAGATTATCGGCGACGTAACCCTCGGCGAGCGCTCCTCGGTGTGGATGAACGCCGTCCTGCGCGGCGACGTCCACTCCATCCGCATCGGCTCCAACTCCAACGTGCAGGACTGTGCCGTTCTCCACGGCCAGCTAAATCTTTATCCGGTTATCGTGGGCGACTGGGTCACCATCGGCCACAATGCCACGGTGCACGGATGCGTGCTCGAGGACGCGGTTCTCATTGGCATCGGGGCCCGGGTTCTGAACGGCTGCCGCATCGGTGAAGGCTCCATCATCGCCGCAGGCGCCGTGGTCCCGGAGGGAACACATGTCATGCCGCGCACGCTCTGGGCCGGCGTCCCCGCCAAACTCCGCCGCGAGCTCAGCGAAACCTACCGCGCCAAAATCATCGAATATGCCCAGAACTATGTTGACTACAGGGAGATTTACCTCAAGGAGCCAGCCGTTTGAATCGGCTTGAAATCCTTTATCGCCCTCCCAGTTTTTTCAGGCCGCGATAGTTGGCATAGACGAACACAATCACCGGCACATAAAAAATCGAGAGATTCGCCACGCCCGAGCAGAATCTGCTTGAGAATGCCTCAATGCAGCTCCAGCGGTCGGTATAGATCCAAAGCGTCGCGACAATAGCTACGAATGTAGCTATACCCAGGATTATGTAGCTCAACGCGTCAGCGTGAAAAATCTCCGCAAGCACCAATGCGACAAAGGATGTCACCAGTGCCGTCTGCACAAAGAACGCAATATGTACATGAATCCACGCATTGTATTTCCCGCGCTTCATCCGGAAGTATTCATTCCCCGGGTCTCCGGCGCCCGTCGCAGCAGCTTGCAATGCCGTTCCTGCCGCAAAGCGGTTTCTCCTCCAAAGCATCCCATACGCGATCAGGGCAATCAGAAATGCAACTCCTGCAGAGACAAGATTGAATGTCTTGACGCGGCCCTGGCTCAGAGCGTTTTCTTGCGGATCGTCCTTCATGTAGTAAACCGTAACCTCGGGAACGGTCGGTTCTGTGCTGATGGTATCCTTCCCCGTGTATTGCTTGCCATTCACCTCGAACTTGTACGTCACAACGTATTTGATGCTCTCTACGACACCGTTGCGCGTCTCGGTTTGCACCGTGTAATTGGTGTCGAGCGTGCCCGGTCCGGAGGAATCGTGCTTATCGAACGCGCTCTTGCCCAGCAGCACCCCGGCAACCAGCAAGATAACCAGCAAAGCCGCTAACTGAAAGAAATGCCTGCGGCGCCACTCGGAGAATCCCGGCGCGGGGGCGCTCACTGCTGGTTGCACCGGTGAAGGCGTCGTTGGGCTTACCGCTCCTGCCGGCCCCGCCGCCGTAATGGCTGCCCCACACTTATCACATTTTGTTGTCCCATCCTGATTCCATGTACCGCACCGCGCGCAAGTAGGCATAAGTTGTCTCCTGGGTTTCAAAATTGTAGCGTAGTGCGTTGAGTCAAGGAAAGAGTTCTTCCCCGAAAGACGGATTCAACGCCACAAAGATCGATTGGGCGCACCGCGGATTCGGTTGAACCGCGACTCCCCGGCTTCACGCGGCCGATCACAGTTCCGTCGATTGGCTCTGAACCAGCGCCTTGGCTTTGGAGATGAACTCCGCCAGCGGCATGGAGCCCTGGTCGCCTTTGCCGCGTGTGCGGACGCTGACCGCATTGGACTCCTGCTCTTTGTCGCCGAAGACAAGAATGTAGGGCGTCTTCTGGTTGGCGAAGTCGCGAATTTTGCCGTTCATCTTCTCGTTGCGGTCATCGGTTTCAACGCGCAAGCCCGCGGCTTTCAACTCGGCTTCGACCTTTTGCGCGTAGGCGTGGTGCCGCTCGCTGATTGGCACAAGGCCGATTTGCACCGGCGCGAGCCACAGCGGGAAAGCTCCTGCGTAGTGTTCGATGAGCACGCCGAAGAAGCGCTCGACGGAGCCGAACAGCGCGCGGTGAACCATCACCGGCTGATGACGCTCGCCGTCCTCGCCCACGTACTCCAGCTCGAAGCGCGCCGGCAGGTTAAAGTCGAACTGCACCGTGGAGAGCTGCCACAGGCGGCCCAGCACGTCCACCAGCTTGATGTCGATCTTGGGGCCGTAGAAGACGGCTTCGCCAGGCATGGTTTTGTATGCAATGCCCTTCCTATCCAGCGCGCTCTTCAGCCCGTTGATGGCCAGATGCCAGTTTTCGTCCGAGCCGGCATAGTGGGCGCGGTCGTTGACATCCCAGGTGGAAAGCTCAACCTTGAACTCCTGAAACCCGAAGGTCTTCAGCACCGCCTCGGCAAACTCGATGCAGGCGATGATTTCATCCTCGATCTGGCCGGGGGTGCAGAAGATGTGCGCGTCGTCCTGCGTAAAGCCGCGCACGCGCAGCAGGCCGTGCAGGGTGCCGGAGCGCTCGTAGCGGTAGACGTTGCCCAGCTCGGCCAGGCGCACCGGAAGGTCGCGGTAGCTGCGCGGAGAGTTCTTGTAAATCAAAATGTGGCCGGGGCAATTCATCGGTTTCAACCGATAGTCCGCATCGTCCAGTTCCATGGGGCTGTACATATTGTCGGAATAGAAACCCTCATGGCCGCTGGTCTTCCACAGCTCGCGGCGCATCACGTGAGGCGTGAAGACCATCGAGTAGCCGCGCCGCAGGCATTCTTCGCGCATCCAGTCTTCCATCACCTTGCGAACGATGCCGCCCTTGGGATGCCAGAAGATGAGACCAGGGCCGGCCAGCTCCTGAATACTGAAGAGGTCCAACTGTTTGCCCAGCAGGCGATGGTCGCGCTTGGCCGCTTCTTCCAGCCGGGCGAAGTGCTCGTCCATGGCCTTTTGCGAGAAGAACGCGGTGCCGTAAATGCGCTGCAACTGCGGATTCTTCTCGTCGCCCAGCCAGTAAGCGCCGGCCAGGCTGGTCACCTTGACGGCCTTGACGCGGCCCGTCGAGGGCACGTGCGGCCCCCGGCAAAAATCCACGAACTTGCCGTTGCGGTAAAAGCTGACCTGGTCGCCGGGCGCGGTGAACTTGGTCACGAAGTGAGTCTTCATGAAGTCACCGTCGCGCTTGAAGCCTTCCAGGCTCTTATCTCTTGGAGCGAATTCGTGGACGAACTTGTCGTCGCGCGCAATCACCTCGGCCATCTTCGCCTCAATCCGCGCCAGGTCCTCCGGGACGAAGGGTTTTTCGCGATGGAAATCGTAGAAGAAGCCGGAGTCGGTGGCCGGACCGTGTCCCAGCTTGGTCTCGGGAAACAGTTCCAGCACCGCCGTGGCCAGCACGTGCGCGGCGGAGTGGCGCAGAACCTTGATCGCCTCGGGATCCTTTTCGGTCACCAGTTCCAGACGCGTGTCGGCGGTCAAAGGCGTAGCCAGGTCCACCAGGCGCGGGCCAGCCGCATCCTCGGCGGCATACATGGCCGCCTCCGAGGCGTGCTCGTCAGCGGTGGCGCTTTGCTTCACGGCGGCGCCGACAGGGGTCAGGCGCGCTGCCAGCGCAGCCGCGGCCAGCCGCGGCGAAATCGAGTTGGCAATCTCCAGAGGCGTCGTCCCGGCGGGCACTTCACGAATAGCCCCGTCGGGCAAGTGTACGGCGATGGTCTTTGCGTTCATAGGCATAGGGGGTCCTGGGATTCCGGCCACGGGGTGGCTTGGTTGCGTGTTTACTCTTCAGAATATACCGAAGAGCGCCGGAACAACCCTCCACCGATGCGCGTAACTGCTTTTCAGAGCTTATCTTGGTTGAAGTAGCCCTTGCGTCTTCCTGGTTCGGGGCTGAAATACAATCTTCGAGAGAGGTTCAATATGGTCTGGCGTTTACGGAGCTTCGCGCTCCTCATCTTGTTTGCGGTCTTCTGTCTAGGCTCAACCCATGCTCAGCCCGCGATTCAACCCACGGTAGACATCACCAAGGTTCCAGCCGCGGCCCAGCCCTCGGCGCACTTTGACGCCGACGCCGCGACGGAAGCGTATATGGCCATGATTCCGCCCGAGGCCACGGCCCGCTCCAACGCCTACTTCGAAGGCGGTTATTGGCTCATGCTCTGGGATTTTCTGTATGCCTCAGCTATTGCCCTTCTGCTGCTGAACCTGCGTTGGTCAGCAAAGATGCGCGACCTGGCCGTGCGCATCACGCGATTCCGGTGGCTGCAAGATGCTATCTACTGGGGACAATACGTTGTATTGACCACGGTGCTGAGCTTTCCGCTCGGTTTTTACGAGGGCTACGTGAGGGAGCATAAGTATGGCCTGGCGACGCAGAGCTTCTGGCCCTGGATGGGCGATGAGGGCAAGGGCCTTCTGCTTGGCCTGGTCTTTGGCGCCCTGGCGGTCATGCTGTTGTTTGCCATTGTGCGCCGGCTGCCCCGCAGCTGGTGGGTCTGGGGCGCTGTAGCAATAACTGGCCTGCTGATCGTGCAGGTGGCGATCACTCCGATTTTTATTATGCCCATCTTCAACAAGGTTACCCGGCTGAACGATCCCAAAATTACGGTCCCGATTCTGAGCATGGCCCACGCCAACGGGATTCCCACCAACGATGTGTATCAGATCGACGCCAGCCGCCAGACCACGCGTATGAGCGCCAACGTAAGCGGCTTTGCAGGCACCACGCGCATTACCCTGAACGACAACCTGCTGCGCCGTGGCTCACCCGAGGAGATTCAGGCGGTGATGGGCCACGAGATGGGTCATTACGTGATGCACCACATTTCCAAGTTTCTTTTTTTCGTGGCGGTGGTGTATTTGGTTTTCTTTGCCGGCCTGTTCCGGGGGCTGCAATGGGCGCTAAAGCGATGGGGAGAGTACTGGCAGATTCGCGGCGTTGGCGACCCGGCTGTGCTGCCGCTTGTAACGCTGATAGCCGGCATCTTCTTTTTTGTGCTTACCCCGATGATGAATACCGAGATCCGTAGACATGAGAAGGAGGCCGATATGTTCGGCTTGAACGCTGCCCGCCAGCCGGACGGCTTTGCCCAGGCCGCGATTCATCTGAGCGAGTATCGCAAGATGCACCCCGGCAAATGGGAAGAGCGGATCTTCTTCGACCATCCCAGCGGCTATGACCGCATCCATTCCGCGATGGTGTGGAAGGGCGAAAACCTGGAGCTGTTCGAGAAGGCGCCCGAGCAACCAGCCGCGCAGCTACCTGCCGCGCATTGAAACCTGAAATTTCGGCGAGTCTTTGTCCCTTAAGCGGTATCCTTTCTCTTGAGGGACAAGGAAGGCCGAGATGCGCTGGATTTCTCTGATTTGCTGGATAGGAATTTGCTTTGCAGTAGCAGGCGTGAGCGGCTCGTGGACGGCGAGCGAGGTCACGGGCTGGTACCGGACACTGACCAGGCCGTCCATCGCTCCGCCGGACTGGGTCTTTGGGCCGGTATGGACGCTGCTCTACGCCCTGATGGCGATTGCCGCATGGCTGGTGTGGGAGTCGGCTCCGTCGCCGTGGCGTACCTGGGGCCTGGTTCTGTTTCTCGTGCAACTGGCTCTGAATTTCGCATGGTCGTTGATTTTCTTTCGCCATCACGCTATCGGAGCCGCGTTGGTTGAGGTCGTGGCACTGTGGGCGGCCATCGGGGCTACTACTCTGGTTTTCGGCAGGGTTTCGCCGATAGCAGCCTGGCTGATGGCGCCTTACTGGGCCTGGGTCACCTTTGCCACCGTGCTGAACGCGGCCTTCTGGCGGCTGAACTGAAGCCTCGGAGCCGCCGCGCTCACTTCTCCGCCTTCTCCTCGTGATACTCCATCTCGGTGTTGATGGACCAGATATTGTCCTTGGTCGCAACTCCGTTGACGATGTTTTCCACGGCGGTCATGGCAGTCAGCATGGAGTGGTCCTGGTTGTTGTATTTGTGCATGCCGTTTCGGCCCACCATGAAAAGATTTTCGAAGCTATCTAAATAGTTGCGGATGACATCAAAGCGGTCGTAGCTGCCAAAGTAAGCGGGATACGTCTTGGGAACGCGCACAACGTGGGAGTCTTCGACATCTTCTACCTTCAGAATTCCGATTCTGGCAATTTCCGCGATGGCGAACTTCGCCATCTCCTCATCAGAGAGCTTCCACAGCGGATCAGTGTCATTGCAGAAGTACTCCAGGCCAATCCAGACCTTGCCGGGATTGCCGACCAGCCAGGGACTCCAGTTATTGAAGATCTGCAGCCTGCCGATCATCACCTCGGGCTCCTGAATGTAAATCCAGTTATCCTTGAGCGGCTCGCCGTCCTTTTCCGTGACGGCCAACTTGCTGGCTAGCAAGCCCACAGTAATGAAATCGCGATACATCAGTCCCTCGGCGACTTTGCTCACCTCTGCGGGCACTGGCGTAGAGAGGCCGCGCACCAGATCGCGGATGGGCATGGTGGAGAAAAAGTAATCTCCCGCATACGTCACGCGCTTGCCCGCCTCGTCGCGGCCCTCCACCGAGACCACTTTGTTCCCCTCCACGCGGATGCGGTCAATCTGAATTCCGAAGTGAATCTCGCCGCCGCCCTTGCCGACTAATTCAGTAGCATGTTCCCAAAGCTGGCCGGGGCCGAGCTTGGGATAGAGAAACCTCTCGATCAGCGAGGTCTCCGTCTTCTTTTGGACAATATCGCCAGAACGCCTTCGAATAAATGTCTTCTTGAAAAAGTGCGTTACAACCCCTTTGAGAGACAGTCCCTTTATCCGCTGCGCGCCCCATTCAGCGCTGATCTCGTTGCATGGCACGCCCCAGACCTTTTCGGTATACGACTTGAAAAATGTCAGGTAAAGCTGCTTGCCAAACCTGTTGATGATGAAATCTTCCAGGGATTTCTCTTCGCGCTGAGGCAGCAGCGCCGAGCGCAGATAACTGACGCCACAACGAAATGTGCGAACCAGACCCAGATTTCTGAAGGTTGCCGCAGTCAGGCTGATGGGATAGTCGAAAAAGCGGCGCAGAAAATAGATGCGGCTCTTGCGCTGGCGAACCAGCATGACCAGGTCTTCCGTTTGAGGATCGTGCGCCGCCGTCGCTGCGCGAAGATCGCGCTGCTGTCCCTGGTAACGCAGCTCGCCTTCCGCGCCTGTGCCTGCCTCTACCGGCATCAGGTCCAGCCACCAGCGCATCACCCTGTCAGATTTCGAAAAGAAGCGATGGCCGCCGATGTCCATGCGGTTGCCCTTGTAGCGGATGGTGCGCGAGATGCCGCCGACCTGCTGGCCGGCCTCGATCAGAATGGGCTTGATTGCCGAATTGCGTTGCAACTCGATGGCGGCTGTCAGTCCCGCCGGGCCTGCTCCGATGATGATCGCCGTGCCGTCTTTCACGCGGGGAATCGATCCCTTCCTGCTAAATAATCTAATCGCGATAATCCGCCACAAAAAACAAACGAGGGATGGGAGTGTTCCCAGCCCTCGCTTGTGTTTGCTAGATTCTGCCGGAATCCGGCCGGTGGGTTCACAGCGGCTGCACGTCCGCAGCCTGCCACCCCTTGGGCCCCTTCACTACGTTGAATTGCACGGCTTGACCTTCCTGCAGGCTCTTGAAACCACTGGAGGTGATTGCAGAGTAATGCACGAATACGTCTTCGCCGTTCTGACGCGAGATAAAGCCAAAGCCCTTCGCGTCGTTGAACCACTTCACGGTACCTTGTTCCATATTGCTCGTATTTCCTGAATTGAATTGCGCTGGATGAATCGGAGCGACCACTGGCAGAATCTTGCTTGGTAGGGCGAGTACTGCTCACGCCCGCTTCGGTCTAACGCTGAGTGCAGTGTAGCATCCCTTTTCAAATAATTGCGCAAAAAATGTATCGTTACGCTACATCTTTTTCGTTTTCGACTTTGGAACTTATTGAATTAGAAAGCCTTAACGTCGTACCCTAATTGTGTTACTGCGAAAGGTTACCATGTCCCAGGATACTGTTCCCGGCCTGTTATCCCACGCTACCGAACTGATGAAAAAGCACTTCGCGGCTTTGCCCGCCTTTGACGATGCGGCCGACCCGGCGGAGATGGCACGGGTTTTGGAAGATGTGGCGCGTCGCATGGGCGACAACTATCCCTACTTCCATCCGCTCTATGCGGGGCAGATGCTCAAGCCGCCGCACCCGATGGCCCGGGCCGCATATGCGCTGGCCATGGCCATCAACCCCAATAACCACGCGCGCGACGGTGGCCGGGCCAGCTCGGAGATGGAGATTGAAGCTGTCCGTGAAATTGCCGGTATCTTCGGCTGGACGGAATTTCTGGGCCACCTGACCTCCAGCGGCACTCTGGCCAACCTGGAGGCGCTGTGGGTGGCCGGACAACTCGCTCCCGGCAAGCGGATTGTGGGCTCCGAGCAGGCGCACTATACCCACCAGCGCATCTCCGCCGTCCTCAAGCTGGAGTATGCATCGATTGCAACTGACCGCCGCGGACGCATGAGTGTTGAAGCTCTGGAAGCCGAACTGCGCCGGGGCAATGTAGGCGCGGTGGTGGTAACGCTGGGCACCACGGCTATTGGCGCGATAGACCCTCTGCACGAGATTCTGGCTCTGCGGTCGCGCTACAACTTTCGCGTTCATGTGGACGCGGCCTACGGTGGCTACTTCCGGCTGATTCCAGAGGCTCTAGCCGAGCCGGCGCGGCGGGCATTCGCAGCGATCAGTCAGGCTGACTCCATCGTGATCGATCCGCACAAGCACGGCCTTCAGCCCTACGGCTGCGGATGCGTGCTCTTTCGCGATCCGGCGGTGGGGCGCTTCTACAAGCACGACTCTCCCTATACCTACTTCACCTCAAAGCAGTTGCACCTGGGCGAGATCAGCCTGGAGTGTTCGCGGGCCGGAGCCTCGGCGGTAGCTTTGTGGGCCACGCAAAAGCTTCTGCCGCTTGTGGCGGGAGGCGAGTTTGCCCGAGGCCTCGCTCGCGGCCGCTCCGCGGCTCTGGATCTCGACCGGCGGATCCGTCAGGAAAAGTCCGGGCGTTTCCAGCCGCTTGCAGCCGGAGCTCCGGAGCTCGATATTGTGGTGTGGAAGCTGAAAGCCAGGACATCAGAGCTGTCTTCCGAGCTGGCTCAGAAGATTTTCTCTGCCTGCGCCGCGCGGGATTTGCATCTGGCGCTGGTGCAATTGCCGATGGCATGGTTTGAGCCTGCGGCTGAATCAGAGCCGCAAAGTCGCGCGGTAGAAAGCGCCGGGCTGGTCACATGCCTGCGCTCGGTTTTGATGAAGCCCGAGCACGAGGCATGGATGGAACAAATCTGGGAGCGGCTGAATGCGAGCTGCGCGGAGGTGATGGGAGAATAGCAAATCAGCACGGGCAAATTAATTGGAGCTGCGCAGAAAACCATCGCGTCCTTGACTCGCCCATTGGTAACATCCAGTCGGCATGAATCCCGGCAAAGAAAACACGGTAATTCACCGGTCCTCACAAGCCTTCCTTGCTAAAATCAATAACAGTTTTCCTCGATAGCGGCCGGGCAAGATTGCTCACGCCCATCCGACGGAGCAGTACTTTACATTCCCCGTGCGTCGCTTCTCTGTTTGGAGCGCCGTGGAGACACGAAAGACATGCAAGCCACATCGTCCGAGCCATTTTCCTACGACGCCTTTTCCGGTTCTGGTCCCAACTCCAGCCTGGTCGCATACTTCTCAATGGAGATTGCTATCAAGCCTGACATACCCACATACTCAGGTGGCTTGGGCGTTCTTGCCGGAGATACGCTGCGCTCCATGGCTGATTTGGGTGTTCCCGCGGTTGCCTTTTCGCTGGTGTATCACAAGGGCTTCTTCAAGCAGGAACTGGACATAGCCGGGGTGCAGACCGAGAAGGTCGACGAGTGGACTCCTGCGAAATATTGCAATTTGGAGAAGGCGCGGGTTACGGTCTCCATTGAAAATCGCGTCGTGACGGTGCGTTGCTGGCGCTATGACCTGAAGGGCCGCTACGGGCACGTGGTGCCGATCTATCTGCTGGACACGGATCTGGAGGAAAACACGGGCCCGGATCGCTGGCTGACCGACCAACTATACAGCGGCGACGAGAACGACCGGCTGCGGCAGGAGATTGTGCTGGGCATGGGCGGAGTGCGCATGGCGCACGCGCTGGGCTATCAGATCAATGTCCACCACATGAACGAAGGCCACGCCGCGTTGCTGACGCTGGCGCTGCTGGAGAGCGAGTTGGGCGGCGGAGCGCTGGGTGCGGCCACGGATGCCGACACCGAGCAGGTGCGGAAGAAGTGCGTCTTCACCACCCATACCCCGGTTGAGGCCGGCCACGACCGTTTCACCTATGAGCAGACCGAGCGCATCCTGGGTAAGGAGCGGACAAGGTGCCTGGATCAGTTGGGCTACCTTGACAAGGGAATTCTGAACATGACGCTGCTGGCGCTGCACTTCTCGCGTTATGCCAACGGCGTGGCCATGAAACATGCACATGTCTCCCGAGATATGTTCCCGAACTTTACAATCGACTCGATCACCAACGGAGTGCATACACCTACCTGGGTTTCAGAGCCGTTCCAGCAGATGCTGGACGAACACATCCCTGCGTGGCGGCGCGACAATCTTTATCTGCGCAACGCCATCGAGCTGCCCGAGAAGGAGATTCTTGCGGCTCATGCCCGCAACAAGGAGGCGTTGCTCGCTGAAGTTGCCTCGCACCGCTGCGTACCTGCCAATCTGGCCCTTGATCCCAGGGTGCTCACCCTGGGCTTTGCGCGGCGGGCCGCCACCTACAAGCGGGCTACTCTTTTGCTTTCTAATCCAGCGCGCCTATTGGAGATTGCCAACAAAGTCGGCGGCCTGCAGATTATTTATGCCGGCAAGGCCCATCCCCAGGACAATCCCGGCAAGGACATGATTCAGCAGGTAGTCACGAAAGCCACAGCGCTCAACAACAATATGCTGCGCATCATTTACCTGGAAAACTACAACTGGAAGCTGGGCGCATTGCTCAATGCAGGCGTGGATGTGTGGGTGAACACGCCGCAGAGGCCTCGTGAGGCCTCGGGCACCAGCGGCATGAAGGCCGCGCTGAACGGGGTCCCCAGCCTGTCCATTCTGGATGGGTGGTGGATTGAGGGCTGCATCGAGGGCGTCACCGGCTGGGCTATCGAAAGCAGTGCCGCCACAGATAAACAAGTCATTGATGCTGAGGAAGCGCAATCGCTCTACCACAAGCTCGAAACAGCGGTGGTTCCGCTCTTCCTCGATGCGCCGGAGAAGTGGGCCCGCCTGATGCGCACCACGCTGGCCTTCAACGGCTCCTTCTTCAACACCAACCGCATGGTGAAGCAGTACACCCGCAACGCCTACTTCCCACAGAAGCTGATCTAGCCTGCCATAGTGCAGAAAGAAGCATTTGCAGAGAGTCCACAGAGTGAGATGATTGCGTTATGGCTTGCCTTCGATGGTAATTTCCACCACCGGATACTCGGCGTTCATTCCGCACAATGCATTCGTGTTGCCATCCCCGCAATCTTCGACCAGTTTTCCCTTATCGTATGGGCTGTTTCCAACGCTAAAAAGCAATCTTAGCGTCTGCCTCCCCGGCTGAACTGTAAATTGAATTATATCTGCCGCATTAGGATACCGGATGATTTCCTTGTCCCCGTACGTCGCATTCAGGCATGGTAGCATTCCGCCCTTTTTCGGGTGAGCCGCAAACTGAAATGAATAATCGCTATCGTTGACCCAATAATCTGACGGCAACCCTTGAGGTCGCGCATCGTAGTACTCAGCGAACAGCGTTACGACATCGCCGGTGTCCGCTTCATATGCAACTCCATAGCCTCCCGGCGTTTTACGCAAATGGCACGCCACGTTTATGCCCTCCTTCATGTTGGTTTCCCGGTTCAGCAGCGATTGAACTGCTGCAACCGGCCCTATTTGCGCTTAGAAGCCGAAGAGATGGTTTTAGTCCGCCGCCGCCCCTTCCAGCTCCGCGCCGATCTTATGCAGCTTCATCACGCGCCATTGCAGGCGGTCGAAGAAGAGATAAACAACAGGAGTCGTAAACAGGGTAAGCATCTGGGAAACGATCAGGCCGCCGACTATGGCGATGCCCAGCGGCTTGCGCAGCTCTGAGCCGACGCCCATGCCGATGGCCAGCGGGAGCCCGCCGAAAAGAGCGGCCATCGTCGTCATCATGATGGGGCGGAAGCGCAGCAGGCACGCTTGATAGATGGCCTCCACCGGTGGCAATCCCTGCTCGCGCTCGGCCTGCAGGGCAAAGTCGATCATCATGATGGCGTTCTTCTTGACGATGCCGATGAGCAGGATGATGCCGATCAGCGCGATAATGCTCAGTTCGGTCCCGGTGAGCATGAGGGCCAGGATGGCGCCCACGCCGGCCGGGGGAATGGTGGAGAGAATGGTCAGCGGGTGAATCAGGCTCTCGTAAAGGATGCCGAGGACGATGTAAACGGCAATCAGCGCGGCAAGGATGAGATAGGGTTCGTTCTTGAGCGAATCCTGGAAGGCCTGTGCGGTTCCCTGGAAAGTGGCGTGGATGGAAGAGGGCATATTCAGCTCGCGCTGGGCTTTTTCGAGCGCGGTGACAGCGTCGCCCAGGGCCACATTGGGTGCCAGGTTGAAGGTGATGGTAACGGCAGGATACTGGCTCTGATGGTTGACCTGAAGGGCGGTGCGCTGCTGTTCAAAGTGAGCGATGGCGGAGAGCGGGACCATGGTGCCGCTGGAAGGCAGAATGGGGAGAGCCGCGGATGAAGACGTGGCTCTGACTGCGCCTGTGGTGGCCCCGGCAACCGTGCCGGTCTTGATGAAAATGCCGTTGAGCGCGTCCGGGCTGAGCTGGTACTTGGGATCGACCTCCATCACCACGTAGTACTGATTGAGCGCGGTGTACATGGTGGAGACCTCGCGCTGGCCAAAGGCATCGTAGAGCACCTGGTCGATGGTGGCGGGGGTGATGCCCAGCCGCGAGGCGGCGTCGCGGTCGATGACCAGGTTGGCAGCCAGGCCCTGATTCTGCTGGTCCGTGGAGACGTCGCGCAACTCCGGCATGGTCATGGCGCGGGAGAGCATCTGCGGCACCCAGGTGTTCAGCTCATCTATGTTCTCGTCATAGAGCGTGTACTGGTATTGTGCCGAGCTGCCCCGGCCTCCAATCTGGAACTCCTGCTGCGTCTGAAGGTAGAGAATGGCGCCGGGGATGCTGGTAAGCTTGCGGCGCAGGCGGTTGACCACCTGGTCGGCGGAAACGCGTCCCGGGCGCTGGCTGAGCGGCTTGAGGGCAATAAACATGAAACCTGTATTGTTACTTCCGCCGCCCGGCCCACCGCCTCCGGCAAAGGCAGTTACGGTTTCAATGGCGGGGTCGTCGAGCACTATCTGCGCCAGCTCGCGCTGCTTGGCGCGCATGGCGGTAAAGCTAATGTCCTGGGCGGCCATGGTCCGGCCGCCCAGCCGTCCCGTGTCCTGCTGCGGGAAGAAGCCCTTGGGAACAACGATGAAGAGGAAAATGTTGAGGATCACCGTGCCGAAAACCACGCCTAGGATCAGCCACTGGTGGCGCAGCACCCAACGCAGGCCGCTGTCGTACTCATGGAACAGCCACTGGAAGGCGCGCTCGCTGGCGCGATAAATTTTCCCATGGCGGCTCTCATCCCGCGACTTGAGAAACCTGGCGCAGAGCATGGGCGTAGTGGTTAGCGAAACCATCATGGAGACGGCGATGGCCACCGAAAGCGTGACGGCAAACTCGCGGAAGAGCTTGCCCACGATGCCGCCCATCAGCAGAATAGGAGTGAAGACGGCGATCAGCGATGTGCTCATGGAGAGGACGGTGAAACCGATCTCTTTGGAGCCCTTCATGGCTGCCTCGAATGGCTTCATGCCCATTTCAAGGTAGCGCGTGATATTCTCGATGACCACGATAGCGTCATCCACCACAAAACCGGTGGCTACGGTGAGCGCCATCAGGGAAAGATTATCGATGGTGTAGCCCATTAGGTACATCACGCCGAAGGTGCCCACCAGCGAGAGGGGCACGGCGACAGATGGGATGATGGTGGCCCACACCTCGCGCAGGAAGAGGAAGACTACCAACACTACAAGCAGTACGCTGATACAGAGCGAGATCTCCACATCGCGCACGCTGGCGCGGATGGTAGTGGTGCGGTCAACGGCCACATCGATCTGAATAGTCGGTGGGATGGAAGCCTTGAGGCGCGGCATCTCGGCCATCACGTTGTCCACGGTAGTGATGACGTTGGCGCCGGGAATCTTGAAGATGACGATCAGGATGGCGTCTTTCAACACGCCGCGCTGCTCGTCGGTATTGATGCCCGATACGCCGGCGGTGAGTATGTTGGCGACACCGTCAGAAACAGTGCCTAGGTCGGAGATACGCACCGGAGCGCCGGTCTGCTGGTTATATCCGGCGATGATGGGCGCGTAATCACTGGCATTGAAGATCTGGTCATTGTCGATGATCTGCCAGCGATGCTCCGCGTCCTGAAAGGCGCCTTTGGGCCGGTTGGCGTTGGCGTTGGCCAGCGCGTTGCGCACCGCCTCCAGGCCCACGCCGTTGTTACCCAGTTGCATGGGATTCAACTCGACGCGCACCGCGGGGCTGGAACTGCCGCCCACAAAAACCTGGCCCACGCCATCAATCTGGGAGATTTTTTGCGACAGGATGGAGTCGGCCATGTCGTACATCTGCCGCTTGGGCACTACGTCGGAGGTCAGCGTGAGGATGAGAATCGGCGCTTCTGCCGGATTGGCCTTGCGGTAGCTGGGATTCTGCGGCAGGTAAGAGGGCAACTGGCTGCGCGCAGCATTGATGGAGGCCTGCACATCGCGAGCAGCGGCGTCGATGTTGCGATTAAGGTCGAACTGTAACGTGACCGAGGCCGAGCCCAGTGAACTCGACGAGGTCATCTGATTGACGCCGGCGATGCGCCCGAACTGCCGCTCCAGCGGGGTGGCAACCGACGAGGCCATGGTCTCCGGGCTCGCGCCGGGCATGCCTGCTCCCACGCCGATCACCGGGTAATCGACATTGGGCAGCGAGGCCACCGGCAGCAGCGAGTAGGCCACCGAGCCGGCCAGCAGCATGGCCAGTGAGAGCAGCGAAGTGGCCACCGGGCGCTGAATAAAGGGTGCGGATAGATGCATCGGTCCTTTTCCTCAGTCGGCGTTGGCCGGTTGCTGCTCGTGGATGGGAAGATCGCGCGGCTTCATGCGCTGTGCCAGCTTGTCGAAGTAGAGATAGATGACCGGCACGGTGTAGAGAGTGAGCATCTGCGAAAAAATCAGTCCGCCCACAATGGTGATGCCCAGCGGCTGGCGCAGTTCGGCGCCTACGCCTCCGCCCAGCCATAGCGGCAATCCGCCCAGCATGGCGGCCATGGTGGTCATGATGATGGGCCTGAAGCGCAACTGGCAGGCCTGGAAGATGGCGGCATCGGCGGTTTTGCCTTCCAGGCGCTCGGCCTGCAAGGCAAAGTCGATCATCATGATGGCGTTCTTCTGCACGATGCCGATCAGCAGAATGATGCCGATCAGCGCAATCACGCTGAACTCGACGTGCGTGATGAGCAGGGCAAGCAAAGCGCCCACGCCCGCCGAGGGCAGCGAGGAGATGATGGTGATGGGGTGGATGTAGCTCTCGTAAAGCACGCCCAGCACGATGTAAACCGTGACCAGCGCGGCCAGAATCAGCAGCGGCTCGTTGGAGAGAGAAGTCTGGAAGGCGGCCGCCGTGCCCTGGAAGCTGGCATTGATGGCGGCCGGCATATTGATGCGCTGCTCGATGGCGTTGACGGCCTTGACGGCATCGCCCAGCGCCTTGCCCGGCGCCAGGTTGAAGCTGATTACGGTGGAAGGGAACTGGCCCTGGTGGCCTATGGACAGTTGCGCGGTGGTCTGCTCCCAGTGCGCTACCATCCCCAGCGGAACCTGCGTGCCATTGCCCGACTTGACGTAGAGATCGTTGAGGACCGTGGGATCGGTCTGGAAACCCTGCTCCACCTCCATCACCACGTGGTACTGGTTGAGCTGGGTGAAGATGGTGGAGACCTGGCGCTGCCCGAAGGCGTCGTAGAGGGTGTTGTCCACGTCGGCCATGGCGATGCCCAGCCGTGCCGCTGTGTCGCGATCGATCACCAGTTTGGCGCCCAGGCCCTGGTCCTGCAAGTCGCTGGCCACGTCCGTGACTACGGACTCTTTGCTCAGCTCTCTGACCATCATCCGGGTGTACTTGGCCAGCTCCACCTGATCGGGGTCTTCCAGCGAGTATTGAAACTCCGTCCGGCTGACGCGGTCTTCCACCGTCAGGTCCTGCAGAGGCTGCAGAAAGAGCTGAATGCCTTCAACGCTCGCGAGCGTGGGCTGCAGGCGGCGAATCACCTCGGTGGCGGAGATTTTGCGCTCCTCCAGCGGCTTCAGGGTGATCTGGATGCGGCCCGAGTTGAGCGTGGTGTTGGTTCCGTCCACGCCGATGAAGGAGGAGATGTTATCGACAGCCGGGTCCTGCAGCAGCAACTCCACCAACTTTTGCTGGCGCTCGGCCATGGAGGTGAAGCTGACCGATTGCGGAGCCTCGCTGATGCCCAGGATCACGCCTGTATCCTGCACAGGGAAGAAACCCTTGGGAACCACCACGTAGAGCAGCAGCGTGCCCACCAGCGTGCCGATGGTGACCAGCAACGTGGTGAAGCGGTGGCGCAGAACGACCTGAAGAGTGCGGCCATACGCGGCGATGATGGAGTTGAAGACTTTTTCCGACCAATAGTAGAAGCGCGTTTGTTTCGCGGTGGCCTTGTCCTGCAGGATGCGCGAGCACATCATGGGCGTCAGCGTCAGCGAGACCACGGCGGAGACCAGGATGGTGACTGCCAGGGTGATGGCGAATTCGCGGAAGAGCTTCCCCACCACGTCGCTCATGAACAGCAGCGGGATGAGCACTGCGATCAGCGAGACGGTCAGAGACATGATGGTGAAGCCGATCTGCTCGCTGCCCTTGAGCGCCGCCTTCATGGGGCTCAAGCCCTCTTCAATGAAGCGCGAGATGTTCTCGATCATCACGATGGCGTCGTCCACCACAAAGCCGGTGGAGATGGTGAGCGCCATCAGGGTGAGGTTGTTCAGGCTATAGCCCAGCAGGTACATCACGCCGAAGGTGCCCACAATTGACAGTGGCACCGCAACTGAAGGAATGATGGTGGCCGCCAGATTGCGCAGGAAGAGGAAGATCACCATCACCACCAGGGCGACGGTGAGCATTAGCTCGTATTCCACATCCTTGACCGAGGCGCGAATGGTGACGGTGCGGTCGGTGAGCACCTTCACCTGCACGGAGGCCGGCAGAGCCGTCTGCAACTGCGGCAGCAGCAGCTTGATGCGGTCCACCACGGCGATGATGTTGGCGCCCGGCTGGCGCTGGATGTTGACGATGACCGCGGGCTGGCGATTCATCCAGGCGGCCTGCTGGGAGTTTTCGGCGGCATCGACGATCAGCGCCACGTCTGAGGCGCGCACCGCCGCCCCGTTGCGATAGGCCACAATCACCGGCTTGTAGTCGCCGCTGGAAAGCAGTTGGTCGTTGGCATTGATGGTGTAGGACTGGCGATTGCCGTTCAGTGTGCCCTTGGCCTGGTCCACGTTGGCATTGGCAAGAGCGTTGCGCAGATCCTCAAGGCTCAGGTTATAGGCGGCCAGTTGGGCCGGGTTGGCCTGAATGCGCACCGAGGGCTTCTGCCCGCCGGCGATGGAAACCAGCCCGACACCGGTGACTTGCGAAATCTTCTGCGCGAGATTGGTGTCGGCTGCGTCCTCGATCTTATCTAGAGGCAGCGTGTCAGAGGTCAACGCCAGTGTCAGGATGGGCGCGTCGGCGGGGTTCACCTTGCTGTAAATGGGCGGGTTGGGCAGGTCAGCGGGCAAAAAGCTGGTGGCCGCGTTGATGGCTGCCTGAACCTCCTGCTCGGCCACGTCGATGTTCTCGTCGAGGTTGAACTCGAGTGTGATCACAGAGCCGCCGCCCGAGCTGACCGAGGTCATCTGCTTGAGCCCCGGCATCTGGCCGAACTGCCGCTCCAGAGGCGCGGTCACCGACGAAGCCATCACCTCCGGCCCGCCGCCGGGATAGAAGGTGAGCACCTGGATGATGGGGTAATCCACCTCGGGCAAGGCGGAGACCGGCAACTGCAAGTAGCCCATTGCGCCTGCCAACAGGATGGCCGCCATCAGCAGCGAGGTCGCTACCGGGCGCAAAATGAATGGCCGGGAAGGACTCAGGCTCACGGCTTGTTCCCCTTATTGGGTTTGCCCTGGCCTGCTCCAACCGGTGCGCCGGAGCCGGAAGTCGCGTTGGGAGCCGCGAACGTGCCGCCGCTGCTCGGGCCTGCGCCTTGTGCCTTTGCTCCCTGTCCGCCGCGCTGGCGAGCCTGGCTGGCGGTCACTGCCTGACCGGCCTTCAACCGGTCCGCGCCATCCACCACAACGTTCTGGCCCGCTTGCAGGCCTTCATCCAGAATGGTTACCTGCCCCTCGGCCAAAGCCACCTTTATAGTCTGAATTTTGGCGGTTCCGTTCCCCTGAGCATCGGCTTGATCGACGACCCACACATACGAACCCTGAGTGCCGGTTTGGATGGCTGCCGAGGGCACCACCAGCGCGTTGGGCCGCTCTTCCATCACCAGGTGAATGTTGACGAACTGGTTGGGAAAGAGCGCCTGGTCTTTGTTGTCGAAGACCGCCTTCAGTTTGCCGGTGCCGGTGGTGGTGTCGATCTGGTTGTCAGTGGTGAGCAGGTAGCCAGAGGCCAGCTTTTGCAGGTCGTCCTGGTCGTAGGCGTCCACTGCCATGCGCTTTTCCGCCGTCAGCTTGCGCAACACCTGGGGAAGCTGGTTTTCCGGCAGCGTAAAGTAAACGGCGATGGGCTGGAGCTGGTTGATAATCACCAGGTTCGTGGTGTTGGCGGTAATGATGTTGCCGGGATCAACCAGGCGCAGTCCTATTTTGCCGTCGATAGGAGACTTGATGGTGCACCACTCGAGCTGCAACTGGGCAGTCTCGACAGCGGCCTTATCGGCCTCGATGGCGCCTTCGTACTGGCCTTGCGCAGCCTCATCGGTCTGCATAACCTCCTTGGAAGTCACGCCGGCATCGTAAAGCGCCTTGTAGCGGGCAAACTCCGCCTGGGCGTTTTTGAGCAGCGCTTCATCATGGGCTAGGGTGCCCTTGGCCTGGTCCAGCGCGGCCTGGTAGGGCTTGGGATCGATTATCAGGATCGTCTGGCCCTGCTTCACCTGCTGGCCCTCGGTGAACTTGACCGGTTCGAGCTCTCCGCTGACTCTTGCTTTCACCGTAACGCTCATGTAGGGCGTCACCGTGCCCAGCGCGGTCAGGAAGATCGGCATCGGCTTCTGCTCGACGGCTGTCACCTGCACCGGAACCGGCCGGTTCTGCAGCGCGGCAGCCTGACTGGCGTTCTGTTTCTTGGTCGCTTGCTGGTTCTGGTAAATCTTCCAGGCAGCCACACACACGGCTGTTACCAGCACTAGGTACACGACAATGCGCACCCAGGAACCTCTGGGCGCGTGGGGTTGTTGCTCGATGCCGGATGAGGCCTGATCGGTCTCCGGAGCGTCTTCAAAGGACATGGTATCGATTCCCGCCGTTTTCTCTTGAGTGAATACCCGCTAAATGGGTAAAAAGATTGCTCTTCCGGGCAAAAGACCCTCTGCCCGTGCTCGTTTCTAGGGACGCTTGAATTTCCTCAAAGGTTTCGCGCGCCCTGGCGCATCCCGTGCTGAAACTCGCCTCCTCCCAACCCGGATACGAATTCCCCATGGATGCAAGACGCAACTATTGTAAGCGAATAGAGCGGCCCTGGAACAATGCCGCCCGCCCTGGCATCTTTTACGCCCGCCGGTGCGTCCTAAAAGGTGTATTGACGGCCTCTTTTGCAGCCCATGCGCCATGACTGCGCTGCTTCGTCTACCATAGTAATTTCAACAGGTTGTTGGAATGGACCGGGAGGTTGAGCGCCGTCTGGTCCCGAATCCGGTGAGCCGGCGATGGCCTGATCAGGACTCTCGTCAAGCAGTTCCGAGATGGCCTGATTACGAATGAACCGGCTCAAAGCGAGCGAGTACCTGCCCTATGTGGATTGTCCGGCTTGCGCTACGGCGGCCTTACACCTTCGTCGTATTTGCGCTTTTAATCCTGATTCTCGGCGTCTTCAGCATCGAGACGATGCCTACGGACATCTTTCCCAACATCGACATCCCTGTGGTTACTGTGGTCTGGTTCTATAACGGCCTCTCGGCGCAGGAGATGGCCAACCGCATCGTCACCAACAGCGAGCGGGGCATGACCACCACGGTCAACGACATTGAGCACATCGAGTCGCAGTCGCTCAATGGCCTGGCCATCATCAAGATTTTCTTCCACCCGCATGCCAACATTGGCAATGCTGTAGCCCAGGTGACGGCCATCAGCCAGGTGCAGTTGCGCAGTTTGCCGCCCGGCTCTACGCCGCCCTTTATCATCCAGTACAACGCTTCCAGCGTGCCCATTTTGATGCTGGGCCTCTCCGGGCAGGGGCTCAACGAGCAACAGTTGAACGACCAGGGGCAGAACAATATCCGCACCCAGTTGGCCACCATCGAAGGGCAGCAGACGCCCTTTCCCTACGGCGGCAAGCAGCGCCAGATTCAGGTGGACCTGGACATGCAGGCCCTGCAGGCCAAGGGGCTGTCGCCGGTCGATGTAGTCAACGCTATCTCCGTGCAGAATCTGATAGCTCCCTCTGGGACGATGAAGATCGACCGCTTCGAGTACGCCGTCGAAACCAACTCCGCACCGCAGATCGTCGAGGAGCTGAACAACCTGCCCATCAAGGCGGTGAACGGAGCGGTCATCTACATTCGCGACGTGGCCCACGTTCGCGACGGCAGCCCGCCGCAAACCAACATCGTGCGCGTAGACGGCAAGCGCGCTATCTTGATGGCCGTCATGAAAACCGGCTCGGCCTCCACGCTGGACATCATCCGCAGCGTGCGTGAAAAACTGGAAAGCCCCGGCCTGAAGGGGAGCATTCCGCCGCAGATGCAGATCAAGGCGCTCAGTGACCAGTCGATCTTCGTCCGCGGAGCCATCAGCGGCGTGGTCCGCGAGGCCATCATCGCCGCCTGCCTCACGGCCATCATGATCCTGGTCTTTCTGGGCAGTTGGCGCTCCACCATCATCATCGCGGTCTCCATACCGCTCTCCATTCTCTGCTCGCTCAGCGTGCTCTCCATGCTGCACGAGACCATCAACATCATGACCCTGGGAGGCATGGCGCTGGCCGTCGGCATCCTGGTGGACGACGCCACCGTGGCCATCGAAAACATCAACCGCTATCTCGAGTCGGGCAAGGAGCTGGAACAATCCATCCTCGACGGCTCGGCGCAGATCGCCGTTCCGGCTTTGGTCTCCACCCTGGCCATCTGCATCGTCTTCGTACCCATGTTTTTCCTAGGCGGAGTGGCGCGCTATCTCTTCGTCCCCATGGCCGAGGCAGTGGTCTTCGCCATGCTGGCCAGCTATTTCCTTTCCCGTACATTGGTCCCCACCATGGCCAAGTACCTGCTTAAAGAGCATGACGATGCCGAGAGCCAGAGGAAGCGCTCCAGCCGCAATCCCTTCATTCGCTTTCAGCAGGGCTTCGAATCCGGCTTTGAGCGCTTTCGCCACGGCTACCTGCGCCTGTTGACGCTGTGCGTGGACCACTCCGTGGTTTTTCTCGTTCTCTTCCTCTTGTTTGCCGCGGGCTCGGTGGGGCTGCTTGCGCCATTTCTGGGCCAGGACTTTTTCCCCTCGGTAGACTCCGGGCAGTTCAAGATTCACGTGCGCGCCGGTACCGGCACGCGTATCGAGGAAACGGCCGCGCTCTGCGACCACATCGATTCCACCATCCGCCAGCAGATTCCGGCCAATGAGGTTGTCTCTATCGTCGACAACATCGGCCTGCCGTACTCCGGGTTGAACCTTTCGTACTCGACCTCGGCGCCCATCGGCCCGGCCGACGCCGACATCCAGGTCCAGTTGACCGAGGACCATCATCCCACCGCCGCCTATGTCGAACGGCTGCGCAACGTGCTGGCCCAACAGTATCCCGGCGTCATCTTCTACGTGCTGCCGGTGGACATTGTCACCCAGATTCTCAACTTCGGCCTTTCGGCGCCCATCGACATTCAGATCGTCGGCCCGGATCTATATGGCAATCGCGCGCTCGCCGAGCGCATGTTGAATGAGGTTCGCTATGTTCCCGGCGCTGCCGACGCGCGCATCCAGCAGCCCTTCAACTACCCCATGATGAAGGTGGATGTGGACCGCACCCGCGCCCAGCAGATCGGCCTGACGCAGAAAGACGTGGCGCAAAGCCTGCTGGTAGCCCTCAGCGGCAGCTTCCAGACCACGCCCAGCTTCTATCTCGACCCCAAAAGCGGAGTTACCTACAACGTGGCCGTACAGGCTCCGCAGTATAAGGTTGACTCGCTGGCCGCGCTTGAGAGCCTGCCGGTCAACAGCACAGCCGCGGCGCAACCGGCCGGCAGTTCCGCCAGCGGATCGCCTGGCGTTCAGCGAACCGAGCAGGTTCTGGGCAACCTGGCCTCCATCACCCCCGGCGTCGAGTTGGGCACGGTCAGCCACTACAACGTGCAGCCGGTTATCGACATCTATGCCAACGTGGATGGAACCGACCTGGGCAGTGTGACACGCAAGATGGAAACGATCATCGACAAACACCGCGCTGAACTGCCGCGTGGCTCGCAATTCATCCTGCGCGGTCAGAGCGAGACTATGAAGTCCTCCTACATCGGCCTGCTGGGCGGACTGGCATTCTCCATCCTGCTGGTCTACCTGTTGATTGTGGTCAACTTTCAATCCTGGCTTGATCCGTTTCTCATCATCTCCGCGCTGCCTGCAGCTTTAGCCGGAATCGTCTGGTTTCTCTTCCTCACCAACACCCGGCTCAGCGTGCCGGCGCTCACCGGCGCCATCATGTGCATGGGCGTAGCCACAGCCAACTCGATTCTTGTAGTCAGCTTTGCCCGCGAGCAGTTGGAGATTCTGGTTGGCGACGCGCGCACCGCGGCGCTCAACGCCGGCTTTGTCCGCCTGCGCCCGGTGCTGATGACCGCCCTGGCCATGATCATCGGCATGGTGCCCATGGCCCTGGGCCTGGGCGACGGCGGCGAGCAGAACGCTCCGCTGGGCCGCGCTGTTATCGGCGGCCTGCTGTTGGCCACCGTGGCCACTCTGTTTTTTGTTCCCGCATTTTTCTCCGTCGTTCACGGCTGGCTCGAAGGCCGCCGCAGGACGGCCCACGGCGTTCAACCGGCCGGAGGAATGGACGAGTTTGACGAGATACCGGAGTAGTTTTTCATGACCAATGAATCCAATCCGAACCAGCAACCGGTTTACGAAGTCGAGTCCGCGCCTCGGGAAGCGGCTGTCTCGCCGCGCAAGGCTCTGGCGGGCGTGGCTGTCGTTGTCATCGTCGCATGTGTTTTGGCGGGCTATGGCATCTGGAGCCGCATCCGAGCCGACAAAAAACTCGTCGACACGACCAACGCGCTGGCCGCCCCAACCGTGATAGTCGCCGCGCCCAAAGCGGGCACGCCCGTTGACAGCTTTGTGCTTCCCGGCAACGTGACCTCCTTCACCGATTCGCCCATCTACGCGCGCACCTCCGGTTATTTGACGAAATGGTACTTCGACATCGGCGCCAAAGTGAAGAAGGGCGCGCTGCTGGCCGAGATTGCCACTCCCGAGGTGGACCAGCAACTGGCTCAGGCCGAGGCCGACCTGAATACCGCTCAGGCCAACGCCAACAATGCCCGCATCCAGGCCGAGCGCTACACCGGCCTCGTCCAATCCGACGCCGTCTCCCGCCAGGACACCGATACGTACGTCAACCAGGCCGCATCCACCGCGGCGCAGGTCAAATCCGCCCAGGCCAATGTAGAGCGGTTGCGCCAGTTGCAATCCTTCGAAAAGATTTACGCGCCCTTCGACGGCGTCATCACCGCGCGCAACATCGACACCGGCCAGCTTATCGACCCCGGCGCGGGCAAGGAACTTTTTCACCTGCAAGCCCTTCAGACCCTGCGCGTCTACGCCAACCTGCCGCAGGTTTACTCCTCCAACGTGAAGCCGGGCGCCAGGATCGACCTGACCTTTGCCGAGCACGCGGGAACAATTTATCAGGGCACGCTGGTCCGCACCTCCGACGCCATCGACCCCGTCAGCCGGACTTTATTGGTTGAGATCGACGTGGACAATCACGCTGGCGAACTGCTGCCCGGCTCGCTGGCTCAAGTCCATTTCAAGACGCCTTCCGCTCAACCCGCCCTCATCGTGCCCGCTGCGGCGCTCATCTTCCGCAGGGAGGGCCTGCGCGTGGGCGTTGTCGTCAACGGTGGCACAGCCCATCTGGCTCCAGTAGTCATAGGTGAGGACGACGGAGCCAACGTGCAGATTATCTCCGGACTTAGCATCGGCGACCAGGTGATCCAGGACCCGCCCGACTCCCTCATCGATGGCGAAAAAGTCCAGGTGGTGAGCCCCGGCAGCCAAACCAGCGGTGGAGGCAAATAATATGCCAGCGCCTCGTGCTGCGGATAATCTCGGAACCGGCTCACAACCGTCTCAGGGCATGACTTTACAGCTTGCGGAAAAATGCCAACGGAGTTGCAAGAAGCGTCAGGGCACGACTTCAGTCGTGCCGAAAGCATTGCAAAATAATCGCCGGGCTTTAGCCCCTGAGGGACGATTTTCGTGCATTTTGCGCGGAAAACTTCCAATCTTTTCTATTTGTTTGGCTGTCGTATTTCTTCTCACCGGCTGCAAGCCTGTCGGTCCCAACTACAATCGCCCCGGCTACGAAGCTCCGCCGGCCTACAAGGAAACCGGCGCGACCTCTGTGCTCCAGCCGCCGCCTGCTCCCGCTGGCGGCACATGGCAACCCGCAACTCCCTCTGACGGCCTGCTGCGCGGCAAGTGGTGGGAGATCTATCAGGACCCGCAGCTCAACCAACTGGAAGAGCGCATCGCCGCCAATAACCAGACCCTCCGCCAAGCTCTGGAAACGTATCTTGCCGCCCGCGATCAGGTTATCGCGGCGCGCGCCGGTTTTTTCCCCACGCTCTCTGCCGGACCCTCCGCCTCGCGCAACAAAATCTCCGCCAACGGTCCCTCCTACTCTGCCGGCAAGCCCACCACCTATAGCGATTTCGCGGTCACCGGCCAGGCAAGTTGGGAGCCCGACCTATGGGGCCGCATTCGCCGCACCGTCGAGGCCGCCCGCTCCAACGCCCAGGCCAGCGCGGCAGACCAGGCAAATATCGACCTAAGCCTTCATGCCGAGATGGCCGCCGACTACTTTCAACTGCGCGGCCTCGATGCCCAGATCAAACTGCTCGACTCAACCGTCGCCGACCTGGAACGTCAGCTTGACCTGACTCAGCGCCGCCTCAATGGCGGCATCGGTACTGAAGCCGACGTCGCCCAGGCCCGCACACAACTCGAAACCGTGCGCGCGCAACGCATCGATGCAGGCGTAGCTCGCGCTCAGTTCGAGCATGCCATCGGCACACTCGCCAATTACAATCTCTCCGCCTTCAGCATTCCGCCCTCGCCGATTGATCTCTCACTCCCCAAGGTTCCCCTCGGCGTGCCTTCGCAACTGCTCGAGCGCCGTCCCGACATCGCCGCCGCCGAGCGTCGCGCCGCCGCCGCCAACGCCCAGATCGGCATTGCCAAAAGCGCCTTCTTTCCCAACATCAACCTGACTGGAACCGGCGGCTTTGAAAGCATGAACGCCGGCGCTTGGCTACAAGGACCGAGCGCTCTGTGGAGCCTGGGGGCACAGGCAGCAGAGCTCCTCTTCGATGCCGGCCAGCGTCGCGCCCTCACCGACGCTGCACGTCACACCTACGAAGCCCAGGCCGCCGCTTACCGGAGCACCGTTCTGGCAGCCTTCAACGACGTGGAAGATCAGCTCTCCGGCCTGCGCATTCTCGAGCAGGAATCAACAACAGAACAAAATGCCGTCACTGCAGCCCAGCACTCCTACGACATCTCCAACCAGCGCTACAAGGGCGGAGTCACCAGCTATCTCGAAGTCCTTACCGCCGAAACTGCTCTGCTCCAGAACCAGCGCACCGCCATCAGCATTCAGACCCGCCAATTTGTGTCCAGCGTCGGCTTAGTCCGCGCCCTTGGCGGCGGTTGGGATGCGACGCAACTGCCGAAATAACCGGATGCCTGTGATGCTCATCCGCAATGAGAGATTGGAAGATTGCGCCGCGATCCGTCTCGTCAATGAAGAGGCGTTTGGCCGGCCCGATGAGGCTGATCTCGTTGATCGATTGCGCGCTCAGGGAGTCGTACTCGCTTCGTTTGTTGCCGAGGTTGAAGGCCTGATAGTTGGGCACATCCTCTTCAGCCGGATGTCGATTGAGACAGCCGATTACTCCGTTGCGGCGGTGGCCTTGGCTCCCCTGGCAGTAATGCCGAAGTTTCAGCGCCAGGGCATTGCAACATTGTTGATGGCTCACGGCCTTGCTTGGCTGCGTGGAGGAATCGAGCAGGTTGTTTTCGTTCTCGGCCCTCCGGATTACTATCAGCGCTTCGGTTTCTCGATCGAGAAGGCTCGCTTCATCGAGAGCCCGTTCAACCCAAAGTCCTTCATGGCGCTTGAACTCACGCCCCATGCGCTCGAAGGCATTCGCGGCACGGTCCGTTACCCGGATGCCTTTGGACTCTGAGAGTAAGAATCAGGAGTCCATCATTTCCGCTTCAATCAATCTTGACTCCAATGGCGAAGGCGGCAACGAGCACACCTCACGGCCTCTCCGGCCAATTCTCATCGGGGCTGACCGGAAGCGGCTGGTCTGGACCGAGGTTGGATGAACGAATGTCAGCTAAACTGAAGTCCTCCGGCGGAACCGGGGAGCCCGCCAACCGCCGCAGCATCGCTAATTGCCCAGCGTGGCTCATCGCATCGGAACACGGACCCTGCAATATTCTTTCCAGAGTCATCTCGTGCAACTCCGTTCCGACCTCAAGATGGCGCGCCAGATCCTCCAGCGTCTCGTGAAAGTGCGTAACCGCCGCGGAGAAGTCAGGAAAGTAAGGCACTCTGTAACTGCCCCCAATAAAAAATGTGCGCGCAAAACCCATCACGCCATCCATGTGGCGGATCAGCTCATGTGGCGTGCGCACCAGCGGCGCAACGCGAAAAGCGGCAAACTCCGGCGGAGCGCCGCGTAGCGCCTTCTGCGTCCTGTAGGCCAGCGCCGCCAGAAAATGTTTCACCAGCTTTCTTTGCTCATCCATCTGCGTTTCTCCTTCCGTCTAGGGCCACACTATCGCAGCCTCGGCAGCCCCGGCAGCTTCCAGTGCCTTCTCAGCTTCTTGTACTGCGGACGCGGCAACTGCACCAGCATCGGCCTTCTCGCCGGATCAAGCCGCGCCAGCACGCCTTCAAGCTGCTCCTGCGCCATGGCCGTGCACCCCGTGGTCCCCTGGCCCGGCCCCAGCCAGATATGCAGGAAGATGCACGATCCTCCACCAGCAGTCACAGGCTCCGCGTTGTGATCTACCATCATTCCCCAGCGGTACAGCCCATCGGGGCGCAACATCTGCTCGGAGCTCGACCAGTCGGGCGCGACCGCCGCGCGATCCAGCACGTGGTTGTAAAACTTTGAGCGCACATCATCCACGCATTCGATCGAGGATGTGAGATTCAGGTAAGGCAACTTCCATCCCGGCGGTTCCTGTGCGGCATAGCCAAAGGCTGTGCTAAGGCGAAAGATCCCGGCCGGAGATTTTCCGTCGCCTTCCTGCTTGACAGGCCCACTCGCTGCCCGCCTTCCGGCATCCCGCGCCGACGCCACTCCCGCGCCCCATCCAAGACCCTTCTTGCCCACCACAACAGGAATTGGAACTCCGGCAGCTTTCCACTTCTTGCGCGCCTGGGGCCGCTCGTACACTTGCAACGTACCATCGACTCCGTCCCAATCCTGCGTCGTAACAACAAGTATCTGTGTCGACGTGCGCAGTGCGGCCGGTTGCTTGCCCTGAGCCTGCCCCAGCGAAGCTGCGCAGACCGCGACCATGCAACTGCAAAGCCAACCAACCTTCATCGCTATTCCCTATTCCCTATTCCCTGTTCCCTGCCTTCACCACATCCTGACTCGGATGGCTGTATGCCGCCGGCGGCACTTCAGTCAGCGGCAACGCAGGGCCTTCCCACAGCAGGCGTGGTGCACCCGCGCTGGCCGAGTGCAGTCCTTCCAGATGAAACACGTGCTTGCCTGCGCGCAAGCCCAGCGAGCCTTGATCGTAGCGCATCGCGTTTCCCGGCGAGCCGCAAACCTGCGCAAACGAAGGCCCGGTCTTGGCCACCTCCACGCCGTCGATCACCAGTCGCGCTCCGTCGCGAGCCAGCAGATAAAAGGTATAGCCGCCGTCTGCGGGAATATCGATGAAACCGTTCCACACAGCGGCATAATGCGTAAATCCCTGCGCGTCCGCTCTCAAGCCGGGCCCTTCGCCGGTAAAAACCATTTGTTCTGCGGCGAGGTTCGGTAGCTGGGTCCACTCGCCGGGATAAATCTGCCACGCAAGGCCTGCTACCGTGGGGCCAGTGACGTTTGCGGCCTCGTGCCATTTGGCTACGGCCACCACTCCCTGCGCCGCCCAGTCCTCGCTGCCCATATCAGGTTGATCCGCGTGCCCCACCACGTGCAGCAAAACCCTGAAGCGCCCGGCGCCGTTTGCTCCCCCATCCAACTGGGTTCCCTCGGCATCCGCAAAGCGATGGCTCACGATGCGGCCGCTGGCTTGCGTCCCGTCGCCGAAGAGCCATGTGTAATGCGTGCCGGGCGAAGGTTGCGCGATAAATGTGACCTGCTCTCCCGGCGCAAAGACCGGAGGCTCTACGGTGAACGCCGCCACTGCGCCGCTTCGCTCCGTAAAATGCGCCTTCTGAGCGCCGTCGCCTGTTACCAGCGGCAGATCGGCATCCGTGGCCGCTCGCGTCTGCCCATACTTCACATTGTCAAAGGTCACCCCCGACACGTCTCCGGTCATTGTGGAATCGGCCAGCGGCGGCTGGTCCAGCGCCCAGATGTTGCGAAAGGTAATCTCCTTCAGGCCCGGGTAAGCCTGCTCCATCTGCGCCAAAGAATACCAGTTGTCCAGAAAGAGATTTTCAAATTTGTAGTCGGAGTGAATTCCCTTGGCTCCGTTTGCGCCCCACATCCCGAATAGTGCATAGGTCTGCCCGCACGCCCCGATGCCGCCGTGCAGAATGTCTGAATCACGCAGGGTAAAGTTGCTCGAGTTGAAGGTCTTGCGCGGCCACCCGGTGCGCACAATGTTTGAGATGCTGGTGGAAAGCTCGCTGTTTTCGATAAGAATGTCGTGCACATCATGGCCGGGGGTCAGCATCGCCGCGTCGCTGTAACCGTCCCAGTTTCCCTGCAGGACCAAATCGTCGTCCGAGGAGCGGATAAATGCGTTGCGCACCAACGCCTCGCCGCCCCCCAGCCAGTCCATGCCGTCCTGGTTGGCGTTGCCCGGGTTGCCGCCGATCACGCGCAGATCGTCATAAAAAAATCCTGTCGAATCCTTCATCTGGATCGACCAGGTCCGCGACCTCACAATGCAGGTCAGCCCGTAGATCTCGATGTTGTGGGCCTCCATCGCGCCCACGCAGTGCCAGTCCGGCTTCTGCATCCAGCCTTCGTCGCTGTTGGGGTCCTGGGGTCCGTCGTAGACAATGGTCCCCCGCCCATAGACTTTTACATTCTCAACCTTCCACAAATTCAAGCTGCCGAAAAAGTACGAGCCCGGAGCCAGATAAAAAGTTTCTCCGCTCTTGGGGTTCAAGCTCTCGTGATAAACCCCCGGCTGATAAACGCGAATCTTGGGGTTGTGCGGCACGGGCGGCGGAGGCGTTCCAAAAAAGAGAAACAGCATCTTCGCATACTGCAGGAAGTCGTTCGGCCGGGAGATGGAGAGCTTGGCCGGCCCGTTGAGCCGGAAGCGAATCGTCTGGCCGTCGCGCTCCGGACGCAGACCCAGCCGCCATGGCTGAATGTCCACGCCCTTGTCCCAGAAGCCCGCCTCCTCGGCAGTAATCTCCACATTCACCGGGCCGTTCGCGTCAAAGCTGACATATTCGTAACTCGCCGCGGCGTGCGCCACATCCACGGGCTGGCCGTTCACACGGACTGTGAAGGCCGTCGAGCGCATCTCCGGAGGAACTGGCGCGGCCTGCACGCGAGCCGTCGCGTGGGCGACTGCGGGAAGCGCGAAAAGAACCACGATCAGCGGTCGAAAGGCCAGCAAGAAGAGTCTCCGGCAAGAAAGTATGGTCGAAACTAATGTAGCAGGAGAAACGCAGGCCGTGAACGTGCGGCCTACATTCTGCCGCAGAGAACGGCTGGGAAAGAAACCGGGGGTGAAGATCATCGCTCGCATCAATTAAGATTCCGCGAGAATCTGCCGGAGAGCCGGTGCCGGGACTCCGGATCGCTCCACAAGCTCTTTGAGTTCGCTTGCCAACTGGTTCATTTCATCGGGGGCCTGGGAACAATGCCAGCCGCCGCCGATCTCGGCATATTTGGTAGAAAGAAAAACCCGGAACAGGCCAACCAGAATGAATCGCGGAAGCCTGTATAACACTACCTGGGCGCGAGGAACAATGCGGCGTCCTGTGGCGCGCAGCACCTGCAGCGTCTCGCGCATGGAATCGGCGAGCAGGCGCAGATCGCTTTTGCAACGGGCCAGGGCGTAGGTATCGCATCCGTGCTTGAGCACGAGCATTGCGAAAGGCGTAACCCCAGCCGCGTGGTTGGCCAGCCAGTCGGGCATGTGCGGTTCTGATCTTGCCTTGAGCCCGGCGCGGTTGAGGATGCCGATCAAGCGCGTGAGCCTTGGAGTGACAGCGCCATTGACTTCGCCGAAGGGCGTTGAAGCTCCTTTGACGCGCATGGCCCGCACCAGGCTGCCCTCGCGCCTGCCTCCGGCGAAGGCGAAGCCCAGCAGAACGCGATCCGCCCCCAGTTTTGCAACCCACTCTTCGGGACCCAGAACTGTGTTGACCATGAATACCACGCATGGTGAATTGTTCTGAGCGAGCGCCGGCAGAAGTTCCCCCACCTGATTTTTGCGAATGGCGACAAGAATGTAGTCATAGATATCCGTTGGCTCCAGGTGGTCAATGAAAGGCAATCTGGTCACGGTCCGTGTGCCGTTGAGTGGGTTCTCGATTTCGAGACCCCGTTCAATCAGTTCCCGGCATCGAGCGGGGCGAGCCAGAGCGGTGACGTTGAAACCGGCCCGGTGCAATTCGGCGGCACAGACCGAACCGTTGACCCCGGCTCCGGCGACGAGAATGCGCGGAGATTCGTCACTCATGCGAATATCCAATCATACGACGTGCTTGTCGCCATCACACCACAACCGGTTCAGGCTAATTGGCTTCTACTGCTGGAGGTCAAAGGGCAAGCGATCGCGCTTACAGATCGCCTTCACCGCGGGCCGCGCCGTCATCGGGCCGGAAGGAAGACCACCCCCCGGCATCACCCATTGGCCAACCATGAGGAATCGGTCTAGTCCGGGCAGCGTATTCGGCAGAGGTTTGAAGCTCGCGCCCGGCTCAACAAGCCACCCCTCCATCGTTCCTTTCCAGTTGCCAGTGTAGCGAATGACTGTCGCCGGTGTGGATACGTCGACAGTCTCGATGGCTGCGCGCGCGCCGGGGATCTGTTTGTCGAGAACGCCGATCACCGCGTCAGCGATACGGTGCTTTTCATCGCGATATTTGCCAGGATTGTTGTTGCGCAGTTCGGTCCAGTATGAAAAGTTGCGCGTAGGTAGAAGGCTGGTGACTGCGGTTTTACCGGGCGGTGCAAAGGTTGGATCGTAGTGGAAGATGCGGAACCCGACTTGTTCGATCTCAGTGCCCGGGTCGACCGTGAGCGGAGTTTGCAGCATACGGGCTAACATAGGAGGCTGATCGCTGAGGTCAAGCCCCACTCCTAAAGAAACCTGAAGATAGGAAGCAAACAGCTCCCTCTCGGCGTAAAGCTTGCGCGTCGCTTCATTGATATACGCTCCGTCGAGCATGTCGAAGATGGTGGCATGGCCATCTGCGGCGGAGATCACCCAGTCGGCCATGATCTTCTCGCCGTTCTCCAATTGCACCCCCACGGCAGTATCATTCTCCACCAGGATGCGCTTAACCCGGGCTTTGAACCGGACCGTACCGCCCAGGCTTGCAATCTTCTCTTCAATTAGACGGATGATCGCTTGTGAGCCGCCGATGCAGTAGCCTGCGTTGCCTTTATTCATCCATGCCAACGAAAGAATCATGGCGATAGCGGACATCTTTCCAATGTCCCCATTTGAGAAAAAGTGCTTCAATAGCGGGTCTGAGAAACGATTGGCATATTCTTCCCCGCTTATCTTCGACAATTTTCCCAGCAGCGGAAAGATGGGAAAGTCCCGCAGCATGTTAAGCCAGTTGCCGGCCAGACCACCCGAGGGGTCGAGCATCTTGAATTTGCCAAGAATACGTATCGAGTGCGTGAAGTCTCGAATTGCTGCCGCATCCTGCGGTGATCGCCTGAGAAGTTCGGCCTCAAGGCGGTCGACATTGGTGAACATGCTCAAGCTGTCGCCTGTTTCGCTTTGGATGCGGACAAACTCATTAGGATCAATGAATCTGAGCTTGTCGACGTCGAAGACCTCTTGCCACTGCGCGTGAAAATCACCACCGGGTTTTGAGCCGACAAGCCAGTGCAGGCAGGTCTCGAAGGTGTAAGGGCCGCGGCGCCAGCTCATCGCCAGGCCGCCGGCCATCTCGTGCATTTCAAGCACCTCAACCTGATAGCCGCATTTCAACGCATAAACTGCGGTACAAAGGCCGGCGATGCCACCGCCGATGATTACGATTTTTCGTCCATTCTGCCGCATATGATCAAGCCTCCTCCAAGTCTCCTCAGCGAGCAGCGGGAAACAAGTTCCCCAACACGCCTGAACCGGAATCTGCTTTTGTCTTAGAATCTCCGCAATTCTACCACTACTGAGGTTTCAGAATGATGAATCAATAGGAAATCCGGGCTCAAATCCCCTCGCCATGGAGACGGACTTGCGGAGGCGCGTTGGATAGCTCCGGGGGAGACATTTTCCCGGTCCAATTCAAGGGATTAAAGCCGTGCGCACGTCTTCTCGTGATACCCTTTCGTGAAGGGCATTCCCCGCCCGTCAATCTGACATCTCAAGGAGATCATCGTGAGCCCACTCTCTCGTCGCGAATTCCTCAAAGCCTCGCTTGCCGCTGGAGCCATCGCCAGCGCCGGCACGCTCTCGTTGAACGCTACCACCGGCAAAGCCACCGACATTGTTACGCTGGGCAAATCCGGCCTCAAGGTCACGCGCCTGGCCTTCGGCACCGGCAGCAACAACGGCTATGTACAATCCTCCCTCGGACAGAAAGAGTTCTCGCGCCTTATCCACTACGCTTACGACCGCGGCATCCGCTTCTTTGAGACCGCCGAGTCCTACTCCACCCCCGCCATGCTCGGCGAAGCCCTCAAAATCTTCCCCCGCGAGAGCTACCAGTTGATGAACAAGGTGACCACCGACGAGGGCGTCGATCCCCTTAAGCGTTTCGACCAGATGCGCCGCATCTCTCAGACCGAGTACTTTGACATCATGCTCCTCCACTGGCAGGTCTCCGGCGATTGGACGGCTACCACCAGCCGCTGGCAGGATGGCACCCTCGAAGCGCAAGCGAAGAAGACCATCCTCGCCCGCGGCGCGTCTGTCCACGGCCAGCCCGCGCTCCACCTGATGCCGGGCAACAAATGGCTGGAAGTGGCGATGATCCGCATGAATCACAACGGTACGCGCATGGACGGACCCAGCTACGACGAGGGCAATCATCCGGACCAGGTAAACGTGGTCGTCGATCATGTCCATCAGGTAAAAAAGGAAGGCATGGGCGTAATCAGTATGAAGCTGGTGGGCGACGGAACCTTCACGCGCCACGAAGACCGCCAGGCGGCCATGCGCTTCGCCTTCAAGAATGCCGGAATCGATTGCGCCACCGTGGGCTTCAAGAGCACGCAGGAGATCGACGAAGCCATCGACAACATGAACGTTGCGTTGACCTAGGAAATCTCTGATTTAGCTGATGTTTGAAAGGGCGCGATTTTACTGCTTGCAGAATAATGCCAACGGAGTCGCAAGAAGCGTCAGGGCACGACTTCAGTCGTGCCGTAAAGACGGCAAAATTAACGAGGGCTTTAGCCCCTGAAGGTAGATTGGACTGAAACAGAGACTCATTTGGTGGTTCCTTGGAGTTGTGTTTACTCCCTCCGCTGTAAACAGGCCCTATATCCCTTCGCCCATCGACACATACTGCCGCAGCCGTTCCAATTCCTCGTGATAGGCTGCGCGCTCGGCCTCTTCCGTCGTGAAGGGCTCCGCTGTCCTCACGGCCCGGCCCAGTTGCTTCTCCAGTTCCTCCACGCGCCCCGACAGCGCAATCAGCGCGTCAGAGAGCGGGTCCTTCACGTCGTGCGGATCGGTAATCAGCACGCGCTCTCCGTTGCGATAGACGATATGCGCCGGAACGCCCACCACCGTCGAGTTGGGCGGCACATCTGCCAGCACCACCGACCCCGCTCCCACGCGCGAGTTTTCGCCGATGGTCACGTTGCCCAGCAGGTTGGCGTTGTTGCCGATAAAAACTCCGTCGCAGACCGTGGGATGGCGCTTGCCGTGGCCCTTGCCGGTTCCGCCCAGCGTTACTCCCTGGTACATGGTCACGTCGTTGCCCACAATCGCGGTTTCGCCGATCACCACTCCCGTCGCGTGATCGATAAATAACCGCCGGCCAATCAGCGCTCCGGGATGTATATCGACGCCGGTAAAAAACCTACCCACCTGCGAGAGCAGCCGCGCCAGCAGCCTCAGCTTCGCGCGCCACAGCCAATGAGAGACGCGATGAATCCACACCGCCCAAAGCCCCGGATAACAGAAGAAGACCTCCACACGGGAGCGCGCCGCCGGGTCGCGCTCCAGCACGGAGTTGATGTCGTCGCGAATTCGTGCAAACAAAGCCATGACAAGTTCTCAAAAACTCAGCTAGACAATATGGGTGACCCAGGTCCCTCGCTTTTGGGGACCTGGGATTCCACAAACCTCAACAACCTCCACCCGTGCGGCCAGCACCCCGTGCAGCCAGCACCCCGTGCGCCCAGCACCTTACAGCGTCACTTGTTGCGTCACCAAGCCCAACGCCTGCTGCCGCAGCGCATCAAACAACACGCTGGTCAGATAGCGCTCGCCGAAGTCCGGCAGCACAACCACAATCAGCTTGCCCTTATTCTCCGCCCTCGCCGCCACCTTCAGCGCCGCGGCCACTGCCGCTCCTGAGCTGATGCCCACAAACAGGCCCTCTTCAAGCGGCAGCCGCCGTGCCAGCGCAATCGACTCGTCGTTCGTCACCTGGATCACCTCGTCCACCAGGCTCATGTCCAGCACGCCCGGCACAAATCCCGCGCCGAGGCCCTGAATCTTGTGCGGTCCCGGCTTGCCGCCGCTCAGCACCGGGCTATCCACCGGCTCCACGGCGATAGCCTTGAACTCCGGTTTGTGCTCTTTGATGTACTTGCCCGCGCCGGTGATCGTCCCGCCCGTGCCCACGCCGCTGATCAGAATATCGATCTTGCCATCGGTATCGTTCCACAGCTCCGGCCCGGTAGTGTGGTAGTGAATCGCCGGATTCGCCGGGTTGTTGAACTGCTGCAGGATATATCCGTTCGGCGTCTTGGCCAGAATCTCATCGGCCTTGGCGATGGCGCCCTTCATGCCGTTCGGCCCCGGCGTCAGCACAATCTCCGCGCCAAAGGCCAGCAGCAGCACGCGCCGCTCCAGGCTCATCGTCTCCGGAATCGTCAGAATCAGCCGGTAGCCCTTCACCGCGGCCACAAATGCCAGCGCAATCCCGGTGTTGCCGCTGGTGGGCTCAATCAGCACAGTTTTTCCGGGAGTAATCTTGCCCCGCCTCTCGGCATCGTCAATCATCGCGAAGCCAATGCGGTCCTTCACGCTCGAGACTGGGTTCTGGCTCTCCAGCTTGGCCACTACGGTTGCCGGCAGCCCGGCTGCCACTTTGTTCAATCGAACCAACGGGGTCTTGCCAATGAGTTCCGTAACATTTGCGGCGATGCGCGCCATGATGATCTCCTTTTGCTGGAATACAATTCCAGACGGTTCTGTTTATGTGGGGTAAGGATTGAACTATTTGACGGGGAAGAGTGCTCTTGAATCGAGCGCACGTCTCTGTCGCAACTGGCACCAGGGCGGTGTTAGCGACATCGACGCATACCTAGAGCATAATACGAGGGCGCGCTTTGTGGCAAGGGGAACTTAAAAATTTTCGTGGTCTTGAAGATTGCGCTTCTATTATGCTGATAATTATGCGAAGCCTCATTCTAGGATTGTTCCTTATTGCGTCCGTCGGCTGTGCTGCTGCTCAGCCGGACATTCGACATGTCGATTTCAAGAACTTTAGCTACCCGTTTTTCGTATCATTGACGAATGAGCCGGGGTGGTTCGATATGTCTCATGAAGAATCTATTCGGCTGACGAACGGGAAAAATCTGCGCGATTCGGGAAACGGCATGACAAATGAAGGCTTGACGCTCGAGGAAGTCCAGTTCGCCGATGTGACGGGTGATGGTCAAACCGAAGCGATCGTCGTACTGCGCTACGATACGGGCGGCACAATGTTTTCCTATTACGTTTATGTCTATGAATTTGCAGCCGGGAAACCACAGCTCCTAGCGTGTTTTCATGCCGGCGAGCGTGCTAATTCCGGTCTTTACAGGGTTTACGGGCAAAAAGGAAAGTTGGTTTTAGAGCTTTACGACCCTGAGAAAAGTGAAGGCCTTTGCTGCTCCACTGGTTTTATTCGTACTCGATATATATGGCGTAATGGTAGATTTCTTCAGGTCGGCGCTAAGGAGTCCGGTACGCCCAAAACAGCTTCGCGCGTGCCTGTTTCTGTATTTGGAATTCACCAGTAACACATACGCTTCGCGCAGATTTACGCGCTCTTCAACTACTCCATCAACTCCTCCCACTCGGCGCTGAGCGCTTCTAATTGCGCTCATATCTCCTCGGCCAGTGCGGTGCCCCGCCATCGGCGCGTTTTTGTTCGCTGGTGTGGCTATTCCCTATTCCCTATTCCCTATTCCCTAGTCCCCGTCCCGCCCGCCTCATCAGCTCTCTCATCGGCTCGTTATCGGCATACACCCGCCACTCCGCCACCAACCCGCCCTCCACCACCGCTTTCCACGCCGCCGGCGTCTCCCACCGGTTCTCCGCCTTCAACTCCCCATCTGTTGTATATGTCCCCCCGGCCATCCCCAGCATCACCACGATAGGCCCCGCGACGTATGTCTCCTCCACCACAATCGAATAATCCGGAACCATCTTGAAATACCCAACCCACCCCGCCCGCATCTTTTCCCGGCCCTCGGTCACACCCCCCAACGAATCTACAAACCTGTGCCCCGGAGTCATCAACCCCGCCAGCCCCTCCACATCCTGCCGGTTAATCGCGTCTACAAACGCCCGCGCCACAACTTCCGCTGAATCGCTCATGGAGACATTGTACTTACGCCAGGTAACACGTACAGAGTTGTCATCCTAAGCGGAGTGCGCAAGTTGTGGTTCGTTTTCGGGAATAAGTACCGAACCAGGTCGGTTTGTTACTGCTAATAAACTGTCCTGATTCCCACAGGCGCTTTCGATGCTCTCTCGCAGTAATATCGCGTTAGGATGTTCTAAAAGGGAAATCATGGGACCAGCGACCCTCTTCAAATTCCACCGCGAGACCGAAGCGTTCATGGAATGCCAGGATAACCTGTCGTTCATGCGGCCCATGAAGGCTGGGTCCATACAGTTGGTCGTAACATCGCCTCCATCTAACAGAGTCTGATCGACTTTTGAAACGTGCCAAATCTTTACAAATTCGGAATTCTCGAAACTCTTCGCAAGCGCTTTGGTGAGCTACATAAAATCAGTGGGAGCGAATCTCTCTTCAAGATTGGCGATGACGCGGCGCGAATCTATATTCGCTACTCGAAAGTGCATCCCCATGGCCGTACTTTCTTCGGACTCCGCGAAGTTGACCTACGGCAGCTAGAAGGGCACAACGCATTTCTCTGCTTTGTACTCGACGACGGGTCAGCACCATTGTTTGTGCCATACGGAGATTTTGAAGAGATTTTTCGGAATGCGCAAACAGCAAGCGACGGTCAGTATAAGGTGCAATTGCTTTCCCGGAATGATGGACTGGAACTCTATGTAGCTCGCCAAGGACGCTTCAATGTCGAAGGTTACGTGGGATTGGAGCCTGTTGCCCGTAGTCTCAACTCCGCGCTACTGCGTGAGGCCCATGAATTAACCCACCCGCAAGTACAGACGCTGCTTGCGGGTATCGGACATTTCAAGAAATATGAAGTATATGTACCGGAACACGACGCTGGCAAGTTAGACTGGTCGCTGACCGAGCAATTTGCTTTGAGAGGCAGTATTCCCTCCGGGTTTGACCAAGTTCAAGGAATAATGTCAGAGATTGACGTGATATGGATAGCACGCGGAGGCGAGGCAATTGAAGGCCTCTTTGAAGTGGAACATACGACTACGGTGTACTCGGGGCTACTTCGCTTTAATGACATACTTCTGACTGATCCAAAAGTTTCCCGTTTTTCCATTGTTTCAAACGAGACCAGACGCGCCCTTTTCTCGCGGCAACTCTATCGGCCCACCTTTAGAAAAAGTGGACTTGCCGAGCTTACAAGTTTTCTTGAGTACTCGAATGTCCTTGATTGGCATATGCGCGTGGCCAAAGGAGATACCCGTGCATAGAACAGCGGCACAAATGATGAAGGGAGGTTTGTATGAAGGAAGTAGTTTGCCCGAAATGTGGAGGCAGTGACGTGAGTCACTATACAGATGCATACGTGTTGCGAAATCCGATTGTGAAAGAAGACGGTAGCCTTGAACTTCTCAAAGTTGACACGCTTGAATACGAGGAGTTTTTCCAGTGTTTCGATTGCGGACACAGGCCAAGTGCGAAGGCGCTAATTGCAAGCTCTGTGGAGGCGGGCACAAGTAAACGCACGAGTTCCTTCACCACCGCACATGGAATTCTGGCGACCGCGCCTCACTCCTGAGGTATAGAAAACATTTTCGAGATGAGTGACCGACACGCTATCTTCCCAGATACACCCTGTACTGCGATTCGATGATGTCACCGGCTCAACAAAAGGCCGAGATAGAAAGCGCCGGCCTGAAACACATCTTTTCTTATAATCAAACGGATTTTGTCAAGGACCGTGTAGCCGTTGAAGTGCAGTTCGGCAAATATTCATTTGTGGCCTATGATCTATTTGTAAAGCACATGGCGTTCTTCGTGGGGGACGTAATCGATGTAGGTATCGAGATATTGCCTATGAAGGAATTACAAGAGGAAATGTCCTCAGGGGTAGCCTACTACGAGGGTGAACTGTACAACCTGATTCGCGAGGGACGCGGAGTACCAGCTGTTCCCCTTGTTTTGGTTGGGATTGCGCCCTAACCCCACCTTTCTCTACTCAACTACAATAAAGACGGGAACTCCCCACGAGGAAAACCATGCCGCTCTCCGGAGAAGCCATTCGCCTGATGAACTACATTGACGACGTTGCCGTAACCCTGCGCCGCATTCTGGCCACCATCCCCGTCCTCACCGCCGAGGAGCGCGCCCGCGTCGCCGAGCACCTGCTCAACACTCACCCCAACGCCGAAGACGTGATCCAGGCCCTCTCTGCCCGGTAATCTTCTTGCCCGCCACCGTTGCCATCATCGGAGCAGGGCCCCTCGGCCGCTGGCTGGCCCTCTCCGCCACTCGTATCAGGGTCCCCAGCGACAGGTCTTCGTCGCTGGGGTGGCAAGCCGGCTTCCGCGTTTATCTCGAAGACGTGATGCCCGCCAACCTCCACCACGCCCAGGAGGCCTTTCGGGCCGTTCTCGGTCCGGATGCTTTTCGCGAAACCGCGGGAGCGGTGCCGAACGTGGCCTTCGTCTCCACCATCGAGGAAGCCGTTCGCAACGCCGACCTGGTCATCGACTGCGTCCCCGACGAGCTCGAATCCAAGCTGGAAATCCTCTGGCTCCTCGACCGCATGGCCCCGCCGCGCACGGTTCTCGCCACCCCCACCACGCGCCTCTCCATCACCGACCTGGCCAACTGCACCTACCGCCCCGCCAAGTGCATCGCCATCGCCGCCGAAGCCGCCGCCCTCACCGGCAAATCCGAGGCCGCCAACCTCGCCGCCGGCGCCGCCAACTCCCAAGCCGCAGCCGCCCCCGAGATCCTTCTCCGCACCACCACCCAGACCGCCCCGGAGACCGTACTTCTCCTCGATCACTTCTGGCGTCAGCTTGGCTTCACTCCGCGCTTCGAGCTCGATCCCGCCGAGAAACCATCCAACTGACCCCTGATCCGCACCCCAAATTGCCCAATTTTTCGCAAAAAACCTCTACTTCGAACTAGAGGTCCCTTTTCACGTTTTCTGCACGAATCTTTGCCCCTTGTTCCCTATTTCATGCCGGGGTCCCCAGCGAGCGATTTTTGCTCGATGGGGTGGCTAGTCCCTGGTTCCCTGTCCTTCCAGCACTTGCTCGTAATATTTCACGTATTGCGGCACCACTAGCGACGAGCAAAACCGCTTCCGCGCCATCGCGCGCCCCGCCTCGCGCATGGCCTCCATCCGTGCGCGATCCTTCAGCAGGCTCACCGCTCCTGCGGCCATATCATCCACATTTCCAACGGGATACAGCAACCCCGTCACCCCGTCGTCAATCAACTCCGGCACCCCGCCTACCCGCGTCGCAATCGACGGAACCTTGCACGCCATGGCCTCCAGCGCCGCCAGCCCAAACGACTCCAGCTCGCTCGGCATCACCATCAGATCGGCCAGCGGAAGCAGCTCGTTTACCCGCTCCTGCTTGCCCATAAAGTGAACCTTTTCATTGATATGCAGGTCATGCGCCAGCCACTCCGCCGCCGACCGCTCCGGCCCGTCGCCCACCAGATACAGTTGCGCTGGCAGCTCTCTCGCCACCCGCGCAAAGACCTTCACCACGTCCACCACCCGCTTAACCGGCCTGAAATTAGAGAGATGCATCAGGATCGCCTCTCCCGGCGCGGCCAGCTTCCTGCGCGCCTCCGCCCTCGCCTTCTCATCCTTGATGGGCACATACTCGTCGCAGTTCACAAAGTTCGAAACTACCTCGATGGGCCTCGTGACGCCAAAGTGTTTGACCGTTTCTTCTTTTAGATAGTTGGAGATACAAGTGACCCCGTCGCTCTCCTGTATGGCGTACCGTGTGATGGGCAGATAGCTGCGATCCAGCCCCACCAGCGTAATGTCCGTGCCGTGCAGAGTGGTCACAAAGGGCAGCCGGCGCCCGCGCGCGGCCAGCATCTGCCGCGCCAGCAGAGCGCTCACCGAGTGGGGAATGGCGTAGTGCACGTGCAGCAGATCAAGTTCATAATATTCAGCAACTTCCGCCATATGCGAGGCCAGCGCCAGGTCGTATGGAGGGAACTCGAAGAGTGGATAACTGGAGACCGGAACCTCGTGATAAAGAATGCCGTTGTCGCGTCCGCTCAACCGGAACGGCTGCGAATAGGAAATAAAGTGTACTTCGTGGCCTCGCGCCGCCAGCTCAATGCCCAGCTCCGTGGCCACCACGCCCGAGCCGCCGTAAGTGGGATAACACGTGATGCCAATGCGCATAAGCCCTTCCTGTTCTTTAGCTTCTAAGAGGCTACGATTTGGACGCTCTTCAATGTGCGGAAGTTGCAGGATGCAAATCTGCGAATGAGATTCGCTCTATTCCCGGGAACTGCTCTAACGCGCAAAGTGCCTTCCGATCTATCTCCCGAGATGCACGCAGCCGCGTCCGGACCCTGTCAAGGTCTGCATCATTGTAGCCGGGATGCGTGACCAGCTCCCACGTGCCCTCGGGCAGATTCCGGAGCAGGGAACTAACTGATGTCGAATCAAGGGATCCCGTCGCCAGCACGCCGATTGCGCCGTCCGTGGTCGTAAAGCCCTCTTCCGCCACAATGCGCCGGAAAATGGGCTCCAACAGCCGCAGCATCCGCATCTGTACCCGCCTCAGCCACGGTGCCCCGTGAGTAGCGCGCAAACTCCACTCCGGCTCAAATGGATTGCGCACCGCGCGAATCCCCGCTGCCCGCGCCGCGCGCAACACCGGCCTGAGTACGCCAGGAAAGATGTGCACGTGCTTGTGTGTGTCGATGTGTGTGAGCCGAACGCCCCTGGATTGCAACAGCGAAATCTGCGCGTTAGCCTCTGCTTCAATCTCAGCGGTTCGGATGCGCCCCGCGAGCAATCGTTTGAGAAACACGCTCGGCGTCGGATGAAAGCGGCCTGTGCGCTGATCTACAAGAGTGGGAAGGTTTTGCGCGCGAATCATCGGCTCGCCGTCCACCAGTGCCACGTGGCAACCGACTCCCAGCGATGGCGTAGCAAGAGCCAACTCGATGGCCTCGTTCGTCGCAGCGGCTTTGGCCATCAGCGAAGCGCTGGTCAGCACTCCGGTGCGGTACAACTCGACGATGGCGCGATTGACCCCGACGGTCAGCCCAAAGTCGTCGGCATTGAGAATGAGACGGCCCACGGGCTGAGTGTATCAACAGCACCGCCGCCGCATCACACGCGCGCTGCTATGATGAGAGCAGGCCGCAATGGTCTTTCCAGCCCGCTCGGGCGGTTAGCTCAGTTGGTTAGAGCGCCTGCCTTACAAGCAGGAAGTCCGGGGTTCGAGTCCCTGACCGCCCACCATGCACCCTCCGCCTTACTCCGCCGCCGAGAAATATTCCTTTGCCGCGGCAATTGTTGCGTCGACCTCATCCTTGCCGTGCGCTGTGCTCAAAAAGGCCGCTTCAAATTGCGAAGGCGGCAGCCATACTCCGGCGTTCAACATTGCATTGTGGAAGCGGCCGAATGCGGCCGTGTCGCTCAGAGTGGCCTGAGAGTAGTTCGTGACTGGCGCAGAAGAAAAAAACCAGGTCCACATAGAGCCAACACGATTAAGTGTAAGCGCAACACCAGCACGTGCGGCTTCGGCAGCCACTCCCTCGGTGACAGCTATTGCCGTGGCTTCGAGTTGCGAATAAACCTCGCGCGCGTGTTCCTGCAAATAACCGATCGTGGCAATGCCGGCGGCCATGGCCAGCGGATTACCGCTGAGGGTTCCGGCTTGATAGACCGGCCCCAGAGGCGCTAAAAGGTCCATGAAGCGGCGCTTGCCGCCAAAGACGCCTACGGGCAGTCCGCCGCCGACGATTTTGCCCAAAGTCACGAGGTCCGCGTCGATGCCGTAGCGTTCGAGCGCTCCGCCAAGGGCCACGCGGAAGCCGGTCATTACCTCGTCGGCGATGAGCAGCGCCCCTTCGCGCGCAGTAATCGCGCGCAGTCCGGCCAGGTAGCCGGGAGCAGGCGCGATGCAGCCGGCGTTGCCAACAACCGGCTCCAGAATCACGGCGGCAATTGCGCCGGGATGCGCGGCAAATGCAGCTTCTACAGCAGCGAGGTTGTTGTAAGGCAGGGCCAGCGTGAGGTGGGCAATCTCATTCGGCACACCGGCCGAGCCGGGAATTCCAAAGGTCGCTACACCCGAGCCGGCCTTCACCAGCAGCCCGTCGGCGTGGCCGTGATAGCAGCCCTCGAATTTGATGATGATTTTGCGGCCGGTGGCGGCGCGGGCCAAGCGAACGGCGCTCATTGTGGCCTCGGTGCCTGAACTGACGAAGCGCAGCTTCTCGATAGCCGGATAGCATGCCGTGATGCGTTCAGCCAGATCCGCCTCTGTGGCCGTGGAGGCGCCGAAGCTCGCCGATTTGCGTGCAGCGCGTTCAATGGCTTCGACCACCGGCGGAAAAGCGTGACCCAGAATCATCGGTCCCCAGGAACCGAAGTAGTCGATGTAGCGGTTACCGTCGGCATCGGTGAGCCAGGCGCCCTCGGCGCACTCCACAAACGGCGGTGAGCCGCCCACTGCGCGAAAGGCCCGCACCGGCGAATTTACTCCGCCAGGGAAAAAGCGTGCGGCGCGCTGTTGCAGGGCGTGAGAACGAGTGCGGGTGCGGTCTGGGGGCTGGGAACTCATGATGGGTTCAGTATAGAGGGAGAGGTCTTCCCGAATCAGCCAAACTGAATCTTGTGGTTCTGTGGCCGCATCAGGTTGATGATGAACAACCTTGCAGAACTCGGTGGCAGGCTTCTTGTCATCTACGATGGTCAATGCGGATTGTGCTACCGAGTGGTTCGCTGGCTGCTCCGGAGCGACCGGCGAGATCGGCTGCGGTTTGCTGCAGCCGAGTCGGCGAAGGTAGCCGGGCTGCTGGCGAGGTTGGGAATCAGCTTGCCGGACGCGAAATTCGGCCCTGCCACGATCCTGGTTGTCCGCAATTTCAACCACCCTGCGGAGCAAGTCCTGATGCGGTCGGAGGCGATTTTGGCGCTGTTAGCCGAGCTGCCGCACCCCTGGCCTACGGTCGAAACCGTTCTCAGTAGGGTTCCACGCCCCGTGCTCGACCTGGGCTACCGGCTGATCGCAGATTGGCGCTATCGCATCTGGGGGCGGCTGGAGAGCTGTCCGGTGCCTACGGCTGAGGTGGGGCAACGATTCCTGTAAGACACAGCCAAAATCCTGCAAATGCTGCTAAAATTGACATTCCCGGCCAGCCGCGCCGCAAGAGAAATCTTCCTTAGAAAGCTCTCACCGTGTCCGACGAATTCAAGCCCAAATCCGCAACCTACGCCGACACCGGCGTGGATTTCCTCACTGAAAATCACGTCCAGGAACGCCTCGCGTATCTGGCGCAGAAGACCTTTAATCGCAACGTGTTAGGCGAAACCGGCGGCTTCGGCTCGCTCTTCCGGCTCGATCTGCAGCGCTGGAAGAACCCCATCCTGGTGAGTTCCGTCAACGGGGTGGGCGCCAAGCTGAAGGTGGCCTTCGAGCTGGGGATGCACCGCACGATTGGCGCGGATCTGGTGAACCACTGCGTCAATGACATCGCCGTGCAGGGCGCTATGCCCTTATTTTTCATGGATTACCTGGCCAGCAGCAAGCTGGTTCCAGAGGTGGCCGAAAGCGTGGTAAGCGGGCTGGCCGATGCCTGCAAATCCTGTGGCTGCGTCCTGATCGGCGGCGAGACGGTGCAAATGCCGGGCTTTCATGCCGATGGGGAGTACGATCTGGCGGGCTTTATCGTGGGTGCGGTGGATCGGGACAAAATGGTGACCGGCGCGGGTATCAAGGCGGGGGACGTTCTGGTCGGATTGCCCTCCACCGGCCTCCATACCAATGGTTATTCATTGGCCCACAAGCTGCTCTTCGAGGTGGCCGGTTACAAGCTGTCGCAGTATGTGACGGCCATCAAGGAAAAGGCCGGAGCGGCGCTCATGAAGACTCATCGCAGCTACCTTTCCGTGACTCAGAAGCTGGTGACGGCGGGGCTGACGACAGGCATGGCGCACATCACTGAAGGCGGCATCACGGAAAACCTGCCCCGCATCCTGCCCAAGAATACGGGGGCGCAGATCGAGATCGGCTCCTGGCCGGTGATGCCGGTCTTTGAGCATCTGCGTGACCTGGGCCAGCTATCGCAAGACGAGATGATGCGCACCTTCAACATGGGCCTCGGGCTGATTGTGGCCATTCCGGCGGATAAATTCACGCGCGCGAAAAACCTGCTTGACCGGGCAGAGGAGAAGTTCTACGTCGTTGGCCGCGTGGTAAAGGGCGAGCGCCGGGTGCAGTATACTTAGGCGCTTGGCTTTGCCGGAATACCTGCCCTGCAGATGTCTTGAATCTGTGCGTCCATCCACCTTGTCAAGAGGTAATAGTGATTCCCATTTTGTAAGCCTATGTCCCATAAGTACATAAGTCATTGAAGTTCTTATCATCTTTGCCGAATAAATAGAAAAGAGCGTCTAGGCTACTAGATAGCCAGACAAGAGACGGAAGTGCCGAGCCCGGCGAAGGTGTTCGCCCTCCCCCAGCGGATGGGTTCCGGGGCGCGAGACCGTCTCTGGTCTGCTACACAGCGGCTCTCCGCCGCGGGCGATAGCGGTTTCACAATTGCTGTACTTTGAAACCATTGCCCTCAAATGGCATTTTCCTTAAGAAAATGCCACCCTGCATGAGGCAGGAAAGGGCACGTGAATTGTGGAACCGCTCTAGGGCCGCAACCACGGTAGCGCTCGAATACGGGGAGATGCGACATTTCGAGACCAACGGCTGGCCCGCAAGGCGCTCGCCGCTGGTCTCGATTTTTTATTGCGTGGAAGCAGGTTCGAGCGGTTCTCCGGCAACTGGGTACTGCTATAGCCTCTCCGCGCCTCCAAATCTTTCGGTAACCAAGGCGGCTGCGGCCGCCTTTTTTCTTTATCAGGAGTTTTCGCATGAATCCCATTTCGAATATCTGGAATCACCCCAAGACCTCGGCGGCCGGAGTGTTGATTGCGGTCGCCACCATCGCCGGCGTGCTTTCGCAGCAGGGCATCACGCTGGGCAACGTGGGCACTGGCACAGTCATTGCACTCGTCTCCGGCCTCGCTACGGCTCTGCTGGGACTGCTGGCGCGCGATCCCGTCAGTTCCGTAGTATCTTCAGGCAACCCTACCGCTAAGCTGGGCGCATGGGCGCTGATCGCCCTGTTGCTGCAAATGCCGTTTGTGAGCGGATGCTCGGGAACAACCGTGGCGCAGGATATTGTGAACTGGACGCCGGCGCTGCAATCGGCAGTGGCCACGTTAGACTCGACGGCGGCGCTTCTCGATCCTGCCGCCGCGCCGATCTTTGCTGCGGCAACCTCCGGTTTCGATGACGCCTCCAACCTGCTCGTGGCCCAGGCCAAAGCGTACCTGGCCAATCCATCAGCCGGCGTGCTGGCGCAACTGCAGGCAGCCGTTGTGGCCTTTCAGCAGCAGGTGAACGCCTCGCTGCTCCAGGCCGCCAGGATCACAAACCAGAACAGCCAGAAGCTCGTCATGAACGCAATCAACGCCGTGGCAACGGTGGTTACGGCGATTCTGGCTCTGGTGACCTCAATTTCCAGCAAGGTCGTGGTGGCGCGGATGGCTGCTCAATCTACTATCAAGCTGGCCGAGGTGCGGCCTTACATCGATGAAAACAAGGCTGTTGCGACGGTGGCCAGCCACTATGGCGAGCCGGTCGAGCTGGCGCGCGTTAAGGTGACGCAGATGGAACTGAATGCTGCGCAGGCAGGCTTTTAACAAGGGATAAGCAGACGGCGGTCCCAGCGCGGCCAGAGAGCGGAAATTGCAATCTGGCCGCGTTCCACATGCGGAAATACTCCTTTCGCAATGTGATCCGAGTCACGGAGCCGGCATCCCTTCATGAATACTCTTGGATGGAAGGCGCAGGTGCCAAAAGCGCCCACACAACCAAGGAGTTTCATCATGGCTTACGTCATTACCGATGCGTGCGTCAAGGATTTTGTTTGCGCGGCCGAGTGCGCCACTGCCGCCATCATGCCCGCGTCAGCCGACGATCCGGCCGCCGCCGGCGTCTCCCAGTTGTTCATCAATCCCGATGAGTGCATCGACTGCGGCAACTGCGCGTCGATCTGCGCGCAGAATGCAATCTTTTCCAGCGACGATCTGCCGGCGGATAAGGCGCAATTTGCCGCGAAGAACAAAGCCTATTTCAACTAGGGAATTTTCAGGCAATTGGATGACTTGCAGTCAGCGGTTTCAATGTCTGCATGAGTCCCCGTTTGTCTTTTCAGGAGGATGCGGCATGAAGGGTAGCGTCAGGGTTCGCGCCGCCTCGCTCATCTGAGAGAATAGTAGGAGTGATTCGAGCGCCACAATCTATCTTTCGGCGGGCAGCGATGCCGGCAATTCTTGCGGCCCTGGCGCTGGCTGGTGTGTCAGCTCTGCGCGCGCAGGGACCGAACCCCACATCCGCCGCCAGCCCCTTCTTCGGCAGCGTGACCGCGCGGCCAGTCAGCGATGAGACCCTCAAGCTCTCGCTGGACGAAGCCATCGCGCTCGGCCTCAAGAACAATCTTGGCCTGAAGGAAGCCGAAAACAGCGAAAAATCCCTCCAGGGGCAAAAAAAAGAGGCGCTGCAAAACTTTCTCCCCACCATCATGCTTACCGGCGACCTCGGTGTCCATCAGCAAAGCCTGGTTGCGATGGGCTTCGGCCCCGGCGTCATCAAGGAGTTTTTGCCGCTCTTTCCCGGCGGCGTTCTGCCTCCGGGTTTCTCTGAGATTACCCGCGACGACCTGACCGAGGGCAAAATTCAATATGGCCAGATGCTCTTCTCCGGCCCAATCATCTCTGCATGGAAGGCGGTCGGCGCGGCGGAACGCTCAGTCCACTTCGCCAGAATGTCGGCGCGTGAAGAGGTGGTTCAGCAGGTGGCCGCGGCTTACCTTCACGCCATCGCCGCCTCCAGCGAGGTGGACAACGCCCGGGCGCAGGTGGCGACCGGCGAGCTGCTGGTGCGTCACGCTCATGAGGCTCATGTGGCTGGCGTCGTAGCCAATCTTGATGAACTGCGGGCGCGTGTCCAGCTTCAGGCCGAGCAGCAGGCGCTCATCGCCGCCCAGAACGCACTGGAAAAAGACCTTATTCAGCTCAAGCGCGAAATCGGCATCGATCCCGGACAGAAGATTACGCTCACCGATCCTGCGCCCTACAGCGATCTGGCCTCGCAGACCCCCGAAGAAGTTCTCGCCATCGCCTACAAAAATCGCCAGGACTATCATACCCTGCAAAATCAGGTGGTCGAGGTCAAGGAAATCCACTCGGCCTATCGCAGCCAGCGGCTGCCCAGCCTCAGCTTCGGCGGCTACTACGGCGTCAGCCAGGTGGGCGGCGCCGGCTCGCACGGAAACTTCGTTGCCCAGGGCAACCTAAGCTTTCCGCTCTTCCGCGAGGCCAAACTACGCGGCGACACGGATGCGGCCCAGGCGCAGTTGGACGCCGTCAACGCGCAACTCGCCGACCTGCGCGGCAAAATCGACCAGCAAGTCCGCTCGGCTCTGCTTGACGTCGGTGCGTCAGCCAAGCTCGTCGAAGTCGCTCGCTCCAACGTCGAGCTCGCTACCCGCGCCCTCGCCGACGAAACCGATCGCGTGAACGCGGGCGTGGACGACAACCTGCCCCTGGTCACCGCGCAGGCCGCTCTGGCCTCGGCTGAGAGCAACCTGGTCGAAAGCCTCTATCGCTACAATGTGTCGAAGCTGGCGCTGGCTCGCGCCGCCGGGGTCATCGAATCGCAGTATCGCGCCTATCTGGGGCGCTGATTCCATACCTGCTGGTAGAGTTTTATCGCATTGTGGAGTATTCTCCCTACAAGTGTTTTTTGGGGTCTGCCATGCGTCGATTCGCGATTGTTCTGTCTTTCTGTTTTTGCCTTGCATCAACTTTTTCGTCTGGCCAGATAAAGGATAAAGATCTGAAAGCCTATCTCGACGGCGTAACAGAGCGCGGTCGCGCCCTCTATGCCTACGACCAGGCGGCATGGCATGGAACGGACGCTTTCTTTGCCCTTCATCCCGAAACCACTGGACTTGCGAACTATATCTGCAGAAAGACCGCCTCCGGATGGGTGGTTTCGTTTGGTAAATGGAATGAAACACATGATAAATTCTTCGTCGTGTATGAAGCGTACGAATCGGGCCAGCCGGGAAATTATGAAGCTAAGAAATATGACCCACCCTTGGACGCGACGAATGATCTGGCGGCCATGGAGCGGGCTCTGGAGCTGGCCAGCGCGGATTATCAGCGCCCCAAGCGTCCATACAATAGCGCCATTCTTCCCGCGCCCGGCGAAAATCTCTACGTGTATCTTTATCCGGGGCAGACGAAAAACACCGTATGGCCACTCGGCGGCGATGTGCGCTACACCATCTCCGCGGATGGCAGGCAAATCATTGAGAAGCGCCAATTGCACAAAGCCATCCTCGATATGGTATTCGAGCCGGATATCCATGTGGTATCTGGTATTCACATACACGTTCTGAGTGATGTCCCGGAAGATACGGATGTGCTCTACGTTCTGAATCGCCGGCCCTTGATTCCGGAATATATCGGTACGGAAAAGAGAAATTATGTTGTCAATACCGATGGCACAATCGAAGTTCAGAAAAAATGAGTATTCTGTCTACAGGCCCCAAAGCCAGTCACAATAACTTAACCGTCCAGCGGTATACTTACATTCATATTGGATAAGGCAGCAGCCGCTCTTTTACCCGCGACCAACGGGGAAAGCAGCGGAGTTTTAGAGAGGGAACAATGATTCTGGCAGGAGATGTGGGCGGCACCAAGGTTCACCTGGCGCTGTATGACTTTGTCGATGGAAAACCGGTACCCTCTCGCGAAGAGCGGTATGCGGCCAAAAATTACTCCGGCCTGGAAGAGATCGTTCGGGAGTTTCTGGGCGCGCACAAGGTCACCGCGGCCTGTTTCGGCGTGCCCGGCCCGGTGCGCGACGGACGCCTGCGCCTCACCAACCTTCCCTGGACGCTGGACAGCCGCGAGCTGTCGGACAGCCTCGGCATCGCATATGTATTTCTCATCAACGATCTCGAAGCCTACGGCTACGGCGTAGCCGAACTCTCTGCCGAGCAGATCTACACGCTCAGCGAGGGCGACCCCAGCCAGATCGGCAATCGTGCCCTGATAGCTGCCGGGACCGGCCTGGGCGAAGGGCTTCTCATTTGGAACGGCCGCATCCACATTCCCTATCCCTCCGAAGGCGGCCACGCCGACTACGCTCCGCGCAACGAAGACGAGATAGATCTGTTGCGTTTCCTCAAACAGAAGTACAACGGGCGCATCAGCCAGGAGCGCGTAGTTAGCGGCCCCGGCCTGACCAACGTCTACGAATTTCTGCGCGAGGTGCGCGGCATCGACGAGCCGGCCTGGCTCGCCAAGCGCATGGCCGCCGAAGACCCCAACGCCGTCATTACCGAGTTGGCCATGGCCGCCAAAAGCGAAATCTGCGAAATGGCTCTGGATATGTTCGTCTCCGCCTATGGCGCAGAGACTGGCAACCTGGCTCTCAAGCTGCTCTCCGTGGGCGGCGTTTACGTCGGCGGCGGCATCGCCCCGCGCATTCTCGACAAGCTCAAGGACGGCACCTTTATGAAGGCCTTCACCGACAAGGGACGCCTCAGCCAGTTGCTGGTGAATATGCCGGTGCGTGTGATTCTCGAGCCCCGCGCAGCCCTGCTCGGCGCAGCCGCCTACGCCGAAGCCCGCGCTGCGGAAATCAGCGGCATCTCCCCCCGCGCCGCCTCGGTCAAGTTCTAGCGTATACATCAATTTGGGTGAAACACCAATCTGGGTGCCCCACCTTCGCTGATTTGCGTACTTTACAAATCAGTTAAGGTGGGATAGCTCCATCTATTTACAGTTATTTATGGATATTCCTGCAGCCCAACGGCGCAAATCCCAGCACCGAATTTTTCACACAGTTTACAAAGTGGTTATTTGCCTAGAGCATACGTTACGACAACAGTCGTTTCGACAGGTACTGGCTCTCCATTCAGCAAATAAGGTTTGTATTCCCATTGCGAAATGGCTTTGAACGCAGAATCCGCTAACGAGGCCGATGGTGCGGAGATCACCCGAAGATCGTAGGTTTTTCCATCCGTTCCAATAGTGGCAACAACAACCACTTTTCCTTGAACATGAGCCTTCTTTACTTCCATCGGATAGATGGGCTGTACTTTCTTAATCATTAGGCTGGCCATGATTTCTTTATTAATTTTGATTGTATTGGAACTTATGAGCCCGGTTTTGCCCACATAGGTGCTAGTGACTGAAGAGGGAGGCGTAAATGTTAAATCGCATGCTTCGATCTGATCGATACTATCTACTCTTGCGGTAATAAGCTTGTGTTTTCCTTCAGAGATGTTTACGTTGCGCGCAAGGTATTTGCTCTGTGTCGTGACAACATCACTGTATTGCGTAAGGACTTGTTCAAAAGAGAAAACACTTTGCAATACTGGCCTTTGCGGTTCAAAACAATAGGTCGGAAAAGGTCCATTCGCGGGGTGACCTGTAAATTCATCTTGATTCATTATTGGTACGATCGTAATACAATGTCCCTCTGATCTATTCGCAATTACGCCTTCATCTTCCAGGCGAAACTTCGCTGGGTCCAGATCGGCATGTCGTGGCAACGGCGAAAGCAACGCAGTATGGAGACTGTATTCAAATAAATTGATCGGCTCACCCGTTGATTCATAGGCATGCGTGCCGTTTTCCATGTGCCATTCCGTGTGCGTCGCGCCGGGCCGTGTCCAGGTACTGCGATAAACCTGCGGCGAGGCCCACCAGTATTCATAAGTCCCCTGCTCGCTGAACTTGCCCTTCTCGTCGTAAAGCTGGTAGGTAGCCTTCAGATGCCAGGGCTTCAGCTCCGGCGAAGTGAAGTCATAAAACGGCGCGGCAGCCTCGAAGATTGCACGAGGGTCTGTCGGCAAAGGCGGTCCGGCGTTGGCCGCCGTTTGAGCGAATCCCGGTAGCACAACCGCCAGATACAAAGCGCAAAAATATGGCAAACGCATGATGCCGATAGGGTAACACCATGGCCGTCGTGAGCCGCATCCATTCTTCATTCGCTGCAAAATGAGGAAGAAATCACGACCGTATGGCGTGCGAGCGCCGTCCGCCTAGACGGCAAGTCCCCCACCGCAGGTAATTGCCTGGACGGCCAGTCCTTGCAGATAATTACCCTCCTTCGGCGCACAATCAAAGCATGGACAAGGACCAGAGGCGCGGGCAGTTACTGTCAGGAATGTCCCCGGTTCGGACCGGAAGGGACCCCCACCCCCACCCCCCTCCCCCCTATTTCCTGTGAAACTGTGAGACTGTGACCTTTCGCCAACCCGAAAATATTTTCAAAAACCTTGCAGTTAATTAAGTAGTAAACTGGCCACTAAACTCAACAGAATGAATATGTTCCACGTGGAACATATTTGCCCGTCCTCGCCTTCAGATTACCGCAGGCGCCGGTTGAAACAGCCAGCGGCCCAACAATATGGCTGCAATCGCTCCTAATATTTCTGCCACAATGAATCCGGGCGCGTCCACAAGACGTATGCCGGTGAAGGTTGCCGTCAATGTCCGTGCCAGCGTTACTGCCGGATTGGCAAATGAAGTCGATGCAGTGAACCAATAAGCCGAGGCGATATAAGCCCCAACGGCGAATGGCGTTGCTGAAGGCTGCTTCCGGGAGACGCCGCGAATTACCAGCAGAAGGCCGGCGGTTGCAACAAACTCGCTCCACCACTGCGGCCAGCCGGAGCGCACATGCGCGGAGTAAGAGAAAACTGGCTCGCCGAACATGGCGTGCGCTCCAGCCACGCCCGCGATGGCCCCGCAGATTTGGGCTAACACGTAAGCCACAGCTAGCTGCCAGTTCATTCGGCCATCTATCGCTTCTGATAACGTGACCACTGGGTTGAAATGAGCTCCGGAGACGGATCCGAATGCCAAAATCAGGGCCGTCAATCCGAATCCCGTAGCCAGCGCGTTAGCCAGCAAAGCCAGCGCGACATTCCCGCCAGACAGGCGTTCGGCCATAATTCCGGAGCCAACGACCACAGCCAGCAGGAATGCTGTTCCCAGAGCTTCAGATGCCAGCGGACGCATTTCTCTCATAGCGGTTTCTGTCCGATGTTGCGCACTTGTTTTTCGATCGCCATGCGATCCAGTGTCTCCAGCGGCAGGCTGAGCAAGAGTTGCACGCGATTGCGCATCTGATGAAAAATTTGCGTGAACGCCGCGCGCTTCTCTTCGTCCGAACCTTCGACAGCCGCCGGGTCGGAAAAGCCCCAATGTGCTGTCACCGGCTGGCCGGGCCAAAATGGGCAAACTTCGCCGGCAGCTTTGTCGCAGACAGTAATAACGAAATCCATTTGCGGAGCATCGGGTTGCGCAAACTCATCCCAGCTCTTGCTGCGCAGGCCATCCACCGGATAACCCAGCCGTTGCACCTGCTCGATGGCGAAGGGATTCACCTTGCCTGTCGGATGGCTGCCCGCGCTGTAGGCTTTGAAACGCCCCGCGCCCATGGTGTTGAAGAGCGCTTCGCCCATGATGCTGCGAGCGGAGTTACCAGTGCATAGCACGAGTATGTTGTAAGTCTTGTGCATGATCTTCTCCTGTCTCGTTTCAGTTGCCGCAGCTTCCCGGCGCGCAGCATCCGTCTGCCGATTTTGTTGTCCCGGGTTTTGTCGCCCGGGCAAAGGCGCTGATGAACTTGCCTTCGAGCAGCGGGGCGACAGTGTCCGCATCGATGCCCGCTTCCAACAGGAAATGCCGCGCATCCTCGACCGAGTGCACGCGCGTCGGTTCGACGGAGATGCCGGTGAAACCGGCGGCAGCCAGCTTGGAGATGTACTCCCGCTCCTCGAGCGCGCCGGAGACGCAGCCCGCCCAGAGCAACATATTCTTGCGCACCACGTCTGGAATCTCGCCGCGCACCACGATGTCGGAAACGGCGAAGCGGCCGCCGGGCTTGAGCACGCGAAAAGCTTCGCGAAGAACGCGGTCCTTGTCTGCGGAGAGATTGATGACGCAGTTGGAGATCACCACGTCCACCGAATTGTCGGGCAGCGGAATGTTTTCCATCTCGCCCTTGAGAAACTCGACATTCTCCACGCCCGCCTGCCGCTGGTTTTCGCGGGCCAGGGCGAGCATGTCATCGGTCATGTCCAGGCCGTATGCCTTGCCGGTCGGCCCCACGCGCTTGGCGGAGAGCAGCACGTCGATGCCGCCGCCCGAGCCCAGGTCGAGCACCGTCTCGCCCGGCTTCAGCGCAATCAGTGCTGTCGGATTGCCGCAGCCCAGCGAGGCCAGCACGGCGTTTGCCGGCAGCCCGCTCTTCTCGGCCTCGTCGTAAAGGTTAGTGGTGATGGGGTCGCAACAGCGCAGCGCCGGGTCACCGCAGGCCACCGAGCTGTTCTTCCGCACATCCCGTGCCGCGGCGCCGTATTTCTCTCGAACCAGGGTTTTCGTGTCCATCTCAAGCTCCTCACATTCGCTTAAGCAAATATATTCTCTACCCTCATATTTGTCAATCCGTATATAATCTACTTATGACCAGAGGTTCCAAATCCGTCAGCCTGGCCGGAGTTTTCGCGGCCCTGGCAGACACAACTCGCCTGCGACTTCTCAACCTGATGGCCGGAGACGGGCTTATGGCCGGCCGTGAGGTCTGCGTCTGCCACTTTGTTGAAATTCTCGGCCAAAGCCAGCCCAAAATCTCGCGCCATCTGGCCTACCTGCGCCAGGCTGGCCTTGTGACCGCGCGCCGCGAAGGGAAGTGGATGCACTACAGCATCTGCGCGCCCTCCGATACAGCCGTCACCTCCATCCTCAGCGCCACGCTGGTCGCGTTGGGCAACGACCGGCAGATGCGCGCTGATCGCAACAAACTGAATCACGCTTGCCCGGTTGCGTCACCCACAGGAATGAAGTCAATTCAGAAAGGTTGAATCCGCATGATGCGTTGGTTGCTGGGTTGGTTGCGGCGAGTGCTGGTGGTGCTGGCGGCGGCATTTGTGTTGCTCTACGCAGGCGATTGGGCCGTCTACAAGATGCGCGGATCGCCCCGCTCCGTTGTCACCGTCAACCGCTACGTCACCATCCCGCTCAAGGGCAACAAGCAGGAGTTCGACTACCAGGGCACCATCGACGAGCCTTGCTCAGTCTCCTTATTTCCGCATGCAGGGCTGGCTACCTGCTGGCAACTGCGCCGCAACTCCAACCAGGGAATGACTTTGTAGTTGAATCATGCACTCGTTTGCAGAAACGAACACGGTTCCGTGACACAGGTCACGTCGGCAAAATCGAAGGTTGACTAACATCGTTCAATCTTACGGCTTCTCCCGAGGAACGATGTACAGCCGCACACAGAACGAGAACGGAACCTACAACACCCGTTGCCTGTACTGCTTCATGACCATCGCCTCGTCTGTGGAAACAGACAAGGAGTTGGCTAGTATAGAAGCCCGGCATATCTGTCCGGAGCGGGCGCTGGCGGCGTTGATGGCGCAGGAAAAGACCGTCGAAGCCCGCAGCTATCCAAACTAGCCAATCACTCGAAACAGCCCGGCCAATCACTCGAAACAGCCCGGCCAATCACTCGAAACAGCCCGGATTGTTCAACTCTATTGCATGCGCGCCTGATCGCGCAGTTGGCGGGCGACAGACTCCAGGAAGGTCTCTGTGGTGGCGCCCAGGGGCGGCTCGAGCCCTGATTTTGCCTTAATGGCGGCGGCGATGCGCTCGGCCAGAGCATAGCGCGTAGGCAGGCTCAAATCCAGCCGCCGCGCAAAAAAACCTTCCAGAACCTCCAGATCGGTGGAAGTTAGCCGGGCAATTCCTGTGGCTGGCAGCGAATAGGCGGTGTACGGCTCGGGAGACGGGGCGTCGGGAGTAAAGATCTGCGAGGTGAAGGTCCGTGCTCCCGATTCGCCCCACAGTGGAGCTTCCTCCAAACGATCGCGCACGACCAGAGTGCCCGCGGCCAGATCGCCCAGCCGCTGGTGCTGGCGGGTGGCGAAGATTGCGATTACTCCCACGGCGTAGAACGGAAAGGGCTGCATATCCACATAGCGGACCAGATTGCGGGTCATCGACTCGATGAGGCCGATGGCGCGGCCGGAGCGCTGGATGACGCGAATCCGCGCCGCGCGCTTGCCCGGAGTGCGGCCGTTCCAGAAGGCCTCAAAGAGCGTGAAATAGCCCCAGAAGAGCAGAAAGATGATAATGAGAAAGATGGCGAAGGCCCATTCCGCTGAAATGTTCGAGAATTCCGCGATGCCCGGCAGGAAGATGGCGAGGAGCGCCAAAAGCACTAAAAAACCGGCGATCCAGATCAGGGTATCGACCAGCAGCGCGATAAAGCGACTGCCGATGCCGGCCAGGGGCATTTGGATATCCACCAACTCCGGCGTATCGATATGAAGCTCGTCTGGTTTAATCTGATCTGAATTCAAATTCATGGCGCACGTACTCTCCAACCAGTGGATTCTCAAGCGCCGGCCCCATTGGGACCGGCTGGCAGCCTTGCTGGACCAGTCTGACGCAAGCGGCCTGGGCCAGCTCTCCCGCGCGGAGCTTCAGGAGCTGGCCCTGCTCTACCGGCAAGTGGCGTCAGACCTCTCCGTGCTGCGCCAGGACGCGACCTCGCGCACTTACGCGCAGCATGTGAATCAATTGCTGGCTCGCGCCCACCATATCATTTATTCGGGTCGAAAAACCAATCTTATTACCCTTTTTCGCTTTTTGCGCGACGATTATCCGGTCATTTTTCAGAGCCAGATCGGCTATGTGGCGGCCTCGGCGCTGGTTTTTGTGTTCTTTGGCCTGCTGGGCGCGGCGCTGACCATCACGCGGCCGGAGTTCATGCGTCACTTTGTCGGCCCGGAGATGATCGCCACCATGGAGCGCCACACCATGTGGACCGAGTCGGTGGTCAGCGTGGCGCCGATGGCCTCCAGCGCCATCATGACCAACAACCTCTCGGTCAGCTTTGTGACCTTTGCCTCCGGGATCGTCTTTGGCCTGGGAACTTTCTTCTACATTTCCTTCAACGGCATCATGCTGGGGGTAATCGGCGCGGCCTGTCACCATTACGAGATGTCGCAGGCCCTGTGGAGCTTTGTGGCCCCGCATGGATCGCTGGAGCTGCCGTCGATCCTCATCGCCGGAGGGGCCGGCTTCCGCCTCGGCCATGCCATGCTCTTTCCAGGCGCTCTGCGCTGGCGGGAGTCGGTGGCCCGCGGCGGCATCCAGGCAACGCGGCTGGTCAGCGGCATCATTCCCCTGCTGGTAATCGCCGGCCTGCTGGAGGGCTTCTTTTCTCCGTCTCATGCGCCTGTCTGGCTCAAGTTCACCGTCGGTGGGATGCTGTTTACAATGCTCAATTTATGGCTCTTCAGGCCGGCGAAAGCGGCGGGGCCAAAACTATAAAAAACTGTAGTTCTAAATATCCCACCTTAGGCGCAAGAACAGGAACGCGCCGAAGGTGGGGCACCCGAACTTATATTTGGATAAGTAGAGTCCAATTCGATTTTGATCGTTTATGCGTCAATACAAATAGGGGTTTTGGGCAGAAATATGCGTAATTATGCGTAAATTTCCACGAATTCCATGCGTAATTATGCGCATGCCTTGCAGTTTATATGCGTAGTTATGGGTGTAATGGAGAGCATGGGGGTTGAATCCGATGCTCAACACAGACAAGATACTGATTTCACACGAGATGCTGCTGATAGTGGGGGAGCTTGACGAGTTCAAGGGCGCGTGGAAGGGCATGCGCAACATTGGCCTGAAGCCTATGGGCGCGCTGAAGCGGGCTGCGGGGATGGAAAGCGTGTCTACCTCGGTGCGGATGGCAGGCGCGCAACTGACGGATGGGCGGGTGGAGCGGATGCTGGAGGTGAAGGGGGAGCACGACCAGCCGACGGGAGAGGAGTTCGATCCGCTGGGATATGCCCATGCGCTGGCATCGATTCTGCACGGATGGGAAAATATGCCGGTGAACGAGGAGCAGATTCTGCGGATGCATTTTGCGCTGATGGGCTTCGGTCATCGAGCGGGGAAGGAGGCGGGAGAGTACAAGAGCCTGGCAATGCCGCTGGCAGCAGGCGACGCCGAGGGGCGAGAAGCGGGGTTAACTCTGCAGACGGCTGATTCCAGGAGTACACCGGAGCGGATGAGGGAGCTGATCGGCTGGCTGGAGAGGGAAGAGCGCGACGGGAAAGTGCACCGGCTGCTGCTGACGGGAATGTTCGTGGCGCGGCTGCTGGCGATTCATCCTTTTAAGGATGCGAACGGGCGATTGAGCCGGTTGCTGACGACGCTGCTGCTGTTGCGGTTTGGGTACGCCTACGTGCCGTATTGCTCGCTGGAGGCGGTGCTGGAAAGGAGCGGAGAGGATTACCCGCGCGCCCTGCGGCGGACGCAGATGACCCTGGGCGGCGATGCTCCGGATTGGGAGCCGTGGCTGAGATTTTTTCTAGGCGCGCTGCAGGAGCAGAAGCGGAGGCTGGCGGAGCGCATGAAGGAGGAGCGAAAGCTGCTGGCTAATCAGACAGAGTTGGCGGCGGCGATTCTGGAGCGGGTGCGGAAGGAGGGCCGGGTGAGGATGGCGGAAATGATTGCGATGACTGGGGCGAAGCGGGCGACACTGCGATGGCACTTTCGCAAGCTGGTGCGGGGAGGGCGTCTGGTGCAGCACGGGGAGTGCAAGGGAACGTGGTATTCGATGGTGTGAAGGACTAGGGAATAGGGAGTAGGGAGTAGGGAATAGGGAGTAGGGAGTAGGGAGTAGGGAATAGTGGTCACTGATCAGCGAGTCAGCAAGTCATCGTGCAGCGGGTTGGGTTTTGTGGTTTCCCAGGTCTGGCGCGGGAACTGCGCCAGATATGGGGCGCACGGCATTAAACTCCGTTCAGGATGACAAGCGGATATTGAGAATCGAGGTATCCCAGGTCCCCAAATGCGAGGGACCTCCACCCCACGGACGAAGACCTGTCCCTTCACCCCAGCGCACAAAAATCATGCGCCGGGGACCCCGAGTCCGTGGGGACCCCGGACCTGGGGCACCCGCACCAGTAGAGCGACTACTGATTACGCGGTAGAATGTTCTCGGTAGTCCAAGAGGACAATTTATGCGCGATTATCGTCTAGCCGCTCTGTTGCTTCCGCTGCTTGCATGGGGCACGCTTTGCGTGGCACAGCAAACCCCGACTGGCAAAACCGACGATAATATTGCCGAATGCTTGATTGGATTCGCTGGCCCTATGGACCAGTTCGATTGCGGCCTCGACAAGCTGAACAACGCATACGTCTTTGTGGGAACTATCAGCGCCATGCATCCCGCACCGGAGAAGGGGAAGTACATTGAAATCGTCCCCAATGAGGTTTTTCTGGGCGATCCGGGTCACTCGATTACTACTCTCACCTCGCAGGCATCGTGCTTCAAGCATCTGGAAGCCGGTCAGCAATGGCTCTTCTATTTGCGCAACATCGATGGAAAGATTCTTCTCGACTACAATATGTTTCAGGAAAGCGCGCCCGTCAGCGAAGCCGGCGATCGCCTGGAGACACTGCGTCGGCTGAAGAATCTCGTCGGTACAGGGCTTCTGCGCGGCAGAGTCGTGCGCGAGCTTTTCATTCCCATCTCCGATGACGACGATGTAAACAATGAAGAGGACGCCAACGTGGTTTCGGGCGCACGGATCACCGCAGTGCGGGAGTCCGACCAAGCCACCTTCAACACCGTCTCAGGTATGGATGGCTCTTACGAGTTTCAACCACTTCCGGTTGGCATTTACAAGGTTGACGTCGACCCCATCGGCAGCGTTCATTCAGCAGGCGGCTCTGTGGATATCAAAGAGGGCGAATGCCGGACATTGATCCTACATAACACCTCCGAAGCGCGCATCTCCGGCCACGTGCGCTGGCCCGACGGCAAGCCTGCCGTCAATGCCGAGGTCATTATGGTTAAAGCCGATGGCAACTCCGTCAATTTTGAAACGACCGACGAGGAAGGCGGCTTCGAATTCAGCGAATGGGAGCCGGGCAGCTATGTTGTTGGCGCGCGGCGGCCGGGAGCGCCTGAATTCAAGTTTAGCGACTGCGACAGTGCGGGCTGCGCGAACGATTTACCCGCAGACATCTACTATTTCGGCAACACCGCATTGCGCAATGCGGCGCTTGTGATAATACTCGGCGTCGACGAAAAGCGCGACGATGTGGAGATTGTGCTTCCGGCAACCGAACCGAAAACCAAGCCCTGATCCAGCTTGGAGACTACTCCGTCAACACAATCCGCACTTCGCTATTGCCGTCAATTTGAAGGTTGCCGAGCCTTCCATATATCCAGCACGAGACACGGAATGAAGGCTATACCCTTTAATCGCGGCTTCGCCGCGTGGATTGATTTTCAAAAACAGGTGGATGGGGTTCGGCACGGCTAAAGCCGTGCCCTGATACAGTGCCGAAGGGCATCCTTCCAGCGCTAAAGCCCGCGTCGATTCAGGTGGCTTTATGCGGGGTTAAAATTCCACCCCAGCGAGCAAAAATCGCTCTCTGGGGATCCCGATAAACCCCCGCCTCCCTCCGTCCATATGCTGAAGCCCACTGTTCCCACCGACGCGAGGATGGAGCATCCGAAATCCCACCCTAGATCACCCCAGCGAGCAAAGATCGTTCGCCGGGGACCCCGATAGCCGCAACAACAAAAACGCGGCGAGGGTGGGGCACCCAGATTTGTCCACGGAATACCCGCGCGTGTGGGGCGGGCCGTTGCCGCTACCATCCCCCGGACTGTTACACTGCCTTGGCAGAGAAATCCAGCAAGATTGCCTGGAGATTTTTGGAGGCCCACTGTGGCAGATGTTCAACCCCCTGTTTTCAAGCCTTTTGTTTCGCCCAACGAAAGACGTCCGGAGTTTACCCTTCGCGCCGTACTTCTAGGCTCATTCTTCGGCCTCATCTTCGGCGCCGTCACGGTTTATGTCGGCCTGAGGGCCGGGCTTACGGTGGCCGCGTCGATTCCCATCGCGGTGCTGTCGATCAGCATTTTGCGCTTCTTTGGACGCAGCTCGATTCTGGAGAACGTGATCGTCCAGACCACGGGCAACGCGGGCCAGTCGATTGCCGCAGGGGTGATCTTCACGCTGCCGGCGCTGATCTTTCTGGGCTTCGACCTGGAGTACTCGCGCATCTTCATGCTGGCCTTGATTGGCGGCTTTCTGGGCGTGCTGTTCATGGTGCCGCTGCGCCGCGAACTGATTGTGGAGGAGCACGGCAACCTGAAGTTTCCCGAGGGCACGGCCTGCGCCGACGTGTTGATTGCCGGCGAAAAGGGCGGCTCGTTTGCCAGCCGCGTCTTCCTCGGACTCGGGCTGGGCGCTCTCTACACCTTCTTCCAGAACAAGAACCTCTTTGGGTTGTGGCCCAACGCGCCGGCGTACGATCCCGACTTCGGACCGCAGCACGTGTTGAAAGGCGCGTCGATCAATGCTGAAGCTACGCCGGAGTACCTGGGCGTGGGCTACATCATCGGTCCCAAGGTGGCGGGCGTAATCTTTGCCGGCGGCGTCTTTTCATGGCTGGTGCTGATGCCGCTGATCTACTTCTTCGGCAAGGCGCTGCCGGGCAACATCTACCCCGGCACCATGCCCATCGAGAAAATGGGCCCCGGCGACCTTTGGGCCACCTACATCAAGCCGGTGGGCGCGGGCGCCGTGGCCGCGGCCGGGCTGATCACGCTGATCAAGACCATGCCCACCATCATCGGCGCGCTCAGCGCGGGCTTCAAGAAGATGCGCGGCGGCGTGGCGGCCAAGACGGAAACCATCCGCACGGAGAAGGACTTCTCCATGGGCACGGCGATGATCGGCTCGGCTCTGCTGGTCGTTCTGATGTTCTTCTTCCTCTACTTCAGGCCCGTCCCCGGAGCGCAGGTGAGCCTGGTGGCCAATCTGGCCGCCTCCGTGCTGGTAGTTTTCTTTGGATTTCTCTTTGTCACTGTCAGCTCGCGTATTGTGGGGCTGATCGGCAGTTCGGCCAACCCCATCAGCGGCATGACCATCGCCACGCTGATGGCCACATCGGCGATTTTTCTGGTGGAGGGGTGGACCGCGCCGGCCTTTGGCGCGCTGGCAATTACGATTGGCGGAGTGGTGTGCATCGCCTCGGCCGAAGCCGGCGATACATCGCAGGATTTGAAGACCGGTTTCCTGGTGGGCTCCACGCCACGCATGCAGCGCTTTGCCTTCCTGATCGGCATTGTGGTCTCCACCATCGCCATCGGGGGCACGCTGAAGATGATGAACTCGGGCTTCCAGGAGTTCCACGCCATGCCGCACGCGTGGGACATCAATGTGCCTCACGAAGGAGTCACACCTCAGGAAGATTTGAGCAGCCTTAGCGAGCACTTCCAGGTGGTCAGCGACAAGTTCGAGTGCCCGTTGGTCGTGGACGGCAAGCAGACGACCGAGGTTGTTGATGCGGATAAAGGAGGGTGCAAGAAAGTCCAGACTACGGCAGACCACTACAAGAGCGAGTACGTGGTTCTGAACGCCATCGGCTCGCCGGACCTGGCGAACGGCAAGTATCTCTACTCGAATGCCACCAGGCAGATCGAGGTGCAGTGGGTCTCGGGCATCGGCAGCAAGAATGCATCCGCGCCCCAGGCCCAGTTGATGGCCACAGTCATCAACGGCATTTTGAGCCGCAAACTGCCCTGGGGACTGGTGCTGCTGGGCGTTTTCCTGGTGATTGCCGTAGAGTTGCTGGGCATTCGCTCGCTTTCATTTGCAGTAGGCGCGTATCTTCCGATTGCCACAACACTGCCCATCTTTGTCGGCGGCATGGTGCGATGGATGGCTGACGCGGCCGTCAAGAAGGCGGGACGCGACGCGGATGCGGAAGGCGACGTTTCGCCGGGCTCGCTTTATGCCTCAGGGTTGATCGCGGCAGGCGGCATCATCGGCTTGCTTGGCGTGGGACTCAAGCTCTATGAAGGCCTGCTGAACAAGGAAAACCCCATCGCCATTCCGCACGGTTACCTCTACCATGACTGGGTTTCAGTGATAGCTTTCTCGGCGCTGGCTGGCTCGCTGTTTTACTTTGCGAGGAAGCCGCTGAAGAAGTGAGCCAGTGTGTAGTTAGAATCACCCCTCGAAGAGTGTTTCAATATCCCGTTTGCCGCGGACCACTCTAAGAATGAATACGTCTTCGCCTTCGACGCAATAGACAATCACGTATTCACCGATAGGAAAGCTGCGCGTTCCAGCGCCACAATCTCGATCGCGGGATCGTCCTGCATAAGGAAAACGTGTCAGAAAAAGAAACTGGCTGGTGATGGAGTCAACCAGACGATTGGCGACCTCCATGCTTCCGCTTTCCTTGGCAACATAGAGCCAGATGTCGTCGAGGTCAGCTTCAGCCCGTGGCGATACGCGGTGAGCCATCAGCCGGTGTGGGTCAATTCCGCGATCAGCCGCGCCCGTCCACGCTCTCGAACCTCGGCGGAAAGTTCGCGCATGGATTCCGGCGTGATGGGGCGGCCTTCGCCGCGCGCCAGGGAGGCACGGGCTTCATCAAGGGTGGCGCGAAACTCGACACGCCGCCGCTCGCGCTCTTCCCACAACGCGAGGGCTTCCTCGACCGCGTCTGCCTCACTACGCAGCCGTCCCGATTCCACGGCCTGGCGGGCAAATGCTCTTTGATCTGCTGTAAGCTCGACTTCCATTGCTCTGGCTCCTGCTCTCAGGATACGCCAAACAACATAGGAAAACCACAGATAGAGCTTCCGATGTGATGCATGATGATTGATGCTTGATGCTTAGCGTGGTCACGGATGCCGTTATCGGCGGAGCGCAGGCGCTGCATCGAATTGGTTGAGACCCCCGGGGCGCACATCCTCATTGCAGGTTTTCTGAGGCGCGCGCCCCGGTATCGCCCCTTAACGCTGCAGGGTGAAGATCACATTCACCGTGGTCTCCACTTCGACAGGCTGGCCGTCAAGCAGATAGGGGCGGTAGCGCCAGGTCCGCACGGCATTCTGCGCGGCCTGCCGCAACATCATCGGCCCGTCGATGACATGCAGGTTCTCAATCGTACCGGTTTTGGAGATGATGGCCTCGAGCGTCACCGTGCCGCTGATTCCAGCGGTCTTTGCAATGGCAGGATAAACCGGCAGCCTTTTCTCAATCAGCAGTCCTTCCTCGACTAAGGTGGAGATGTGCAGCGGGGCATTCACTGCCGGGCGGACGACGGGTTTGCCCAAATTTTCGCGAACAAGATTGGTGTTGGGATCCGCGAGGACCGACTCCAAGGAAGTGTCGGGAATCATCGGCGAATCGGGTATGGCAGGGATAACGATGGTCTGCGGAATGATGCGCGGCGCCTGATATGGATCGGCCATTAGCACGTTTGCCGGCCGGGTTGTCTGCGCGGGTTGCGGCGGCTTGGGTTTGGGCGGAACAAACGCTTCAATCAGGAAGGGGTTGACCAGGCGCGGCAGCGTCGGGGGACAAATCAGCGGAATCATGACTAATGCCGTCAGAATGGAGGCGTTGAAGCCGAATGCCGCGACCATCCATTGGCGGCTGCGGGTGTGGATTGTGCCTGCGGATTCAAAGATGGAGTCTTCAAACATGGCCTGCCTCCTGAAGAACGAATTCAGCCATTCCGGCTGGGAGTTTGGAGGCCATGTTCAGACACGAGCGGGCTCGCCGCTCGACACGCTAGTTCAGCGCGGGGAGCGGGGCTTTTGGCTCTGCGCCCCAGCGACTAAGACCTGTCGCTGGGGACCCAGGCACTCCGCATATCCCAATCGGAACCACTGTACTTAGATAGACACCGGAGATGGAGAAAGTGTTCCCGGGCTAACATAGGAAAGTTCTGGCTCAGTTTTTGTTTCGAGTAAGTATTTCCTCTGGGGCTAAACCCAACACATTTATTTGTCGCATTTGCGGCACGGCTAAACAAACTGCGGAAGAAGTCCTGTTTCCATGCAAATCACACGAAAAGCAGACCGCAGGGGCTAAAGCCCAACACCTATATTGTTACGCTTACGGCACGACTAAAGTCATGCCCTGACGCTTCTTGCGACTCCGAATGAGTTATTCCGCAAGCTGTAAAGTCGTGCACTTTCAAAACCGGCTTATAAGATAGCTTGTAGTACATAGGGCGCATTCAGGTTATGGATGCGCCCCATGCCTGTTACTGCTGCTCTGAGTTACTCCGGCAGCACCAGCTTGCCTGTAATGTTGAAGTTCTTCGTAAGTACCCGAGCTCCGGTATTTGGCTGACCGCCGCCTACAGAAACTGTGTACGAGCCTTCTGCGACCATGGGAATGCCGTCTTCAGTAACCATGCTCAGGTCGCGCGGCTGTAACTCAAAGCGCAGCTTCTGCGAAGCGCCGGCATCGAGGTGAACGCGCTGAAAGCCTCGCAAGGCACGCAGCGGCGCGCCGGGCACCTTGGGAAAACTGAGATAGAGCTGGGCTATCTCGTCGCCCGCGCGCTGGCCGGTATTGGTTACGGTAACTTCGGCTATGAGTGGATCGCCCGCAGTTACCGGGTTCTTGGGGATGGTAAATTCGCTGTATTTGAAGGTTGTATAACTCATGCCGTAGCCGAAGGGATAGAGCGGCGCTCCCTCGAAGTAACGATAAGTGCGGCCTTTCATCGAGTAATCCTCGAATGGCGGCAACAGAGTTACATCCTTGTAAAAGGTGACAGGCAGGCGTCCGGCGGGGTTGTTTTTGCCGGAGAGGGTTTCAGCGACAGCCGCGCCGCCCTCTTCGCCGGGATACCAGGCTTCGAGGATGGCGTTAGCGTGAGCCGCGGCCCAGTTGACGCCGAGCGCGCTGCCATTGGTGAGCACTACGACCAGCGGCTTGCCGGTCAAGGCCACCGCTTCCAGAAGCGCCTGCTCGGGTTTAGGCAGGTCCAGGCTGGTGCGGTCACCGCCCAGGAAGCCCTCTTCGTGCACCTCCATCTCCTCGCCTTCCAGATCGCTGGTGATGCCGACGACGGCCACAACCACGTCAGCGTCGCGGGCGGCAGCCACGGCGGCGGGACTGGGCTTGAGTTCAACCTTGGCCCAAATCAGGCGGGCCATCGGAGAGGCTCCTTCGGCGGGCACGTAATCGACCTCCAGCTTAGCCGGCTTGCCAGCCTCGAGATGGACGCGGCCGAGTTTGGTTTGCACAGAGTCGCTGCCCCAGGAGAAGGCGACACCCTTGCCGTCGAGTTGTACGCGGAAGAGTCCGGCAGCTTGGAGACCGAGGTTGTAGTCGCCGCTCTCTGGCGCGGTGAGAGCCGCCTGCCAGCGGACAACGAGCGGGTGGATGGCGGCTACCTCAACAGGAAGCGATGCGGAAGTGAGGTCGATGCCCTGCTCGACGCGCATGGCCAGCGGCGCGGGCGGGTTGGCGGGATTGGCCATCATCGCGGCCATGTCGAATTTGGAGTAGCTGGCCTTGATGCCGGGCTTGCCGTCGGTGGCGAGCGCGGAGGACGGCACAGGCGCGCCGTCGATCCCCAGGAACTGAGTGCCGGGCACGTAATTGATGGTGGCGCCGGGGAACTCGTTGCGCAGGCCTTCCAGCACGGAGACGGTGTGGGAGGGCATGCCGTTGTAATTGCCCAGCAGGACGTTGATTTGGTCAGCCAGAGGGCCGACCACGGCGATCTTTATGCCAGAGGCGCGCAGCGGCAGCACACCGTCGTTCTTCAACAGCACCATCGACTCATTGGCCAGTTTGCGGGCCATGGCGCGATGTTCGGCGCTGTCCAGCAGCTTTTCGTCGATTTTGGAGTAAGGCACCATTTCCGGGGGATCGAACATGCCCAGCTTAATGCGCGCGGTGAAGAGCCGGATGAGGGCCACGTCGATCTCGCTCTCCTTGAGGAAGCCCTGGTGGACAGCGTCGAGATAGGGCCGGTAGTCGTGGTCGTCGTTGACCTTCATGTTGGCGTCGATGCACTCGTTGTCCATGCCGCGCTGCAACGAAATGGCCGAGGCCTCGGGCTGAGTGGGTCTGAAGTGATGGCCGTTGTATACGTTGCGCACGGCGTCACAATCGGAGACCACGTAGCCCTTGAAGCCCCATTTGCCGCGAAGCTGGTCTTCGAGCAGGAAGTGGTTGGCGCAGGCGGGCTCGCCGTTGATGCTGTTGTAGGAGCACATTACGGAGCCGGCGTGGCCCTCGGTGACGGCGGCGCGGAAGGCTGGCAGATAGGTGTCGAGCTCGTCGTGCTTGCTGACCTTCACATCGGCGGAGTGGCGGGTTGGCTCCGGTCCGCTGTGGACGGCATAGTGCTTTGGCGTGGAGATGACGCGATAATAGCGCGGATCGTCGCCCTGCATGCCGGTGACATAGGCTACGGCCATGCGCGCGGTGAGGAAGGGGTCTTCGCCGTAGGTTTCCTGGCCGCGGCCCCAGCGGGGATCGCGGAAGATGTTGACGTTGGGGGCCCAGAAGTCGAGGCCTGTCATGAACGTGTTTTCCTTATTGCGCACCGCCTGCACGTGCATGATGCGGCCCTCGGTGCCGATGACGATCGCCATCTTGTGGATGGCCGGCGTGTCGAAGGTGGCAGCCAGGCCGATGGGCTCGGGAAACTCGGTGGTGCCGTTGTGCAGCACGCCGTGCAGCGCCTCGCTCCACCAGTCGTACAGCGGCACATTGAGGCGGGGAATGGGGCGCGACTGGTTGACGAGCTGGGTAACCTTTTCATCCAGCGTCATCTGCCGCACCAGGTCGGCGGCTCGCTGCTCGGGAGGCAGGGTGGTGTCAAGATACGCAGGCTTGGCGTTCTGCGCCCCGGCCAGACACGCCGCCGCGCTCAATGCCAAAGCCGCAGCTATGCTTCGCAATACGAAAGACTTCATGGCAACCCTCTTTCAGTGGTCAGTGACCAGTGTTCAGTTATCCGTTGTAAGTATAGGCGCGCCGGCTCAGCCCCGAAATCCGGGAGATGCGATTTCCGGCTGAATTATTACATACGGGGCAACGACTTCAGGCCGAATGCGTGTAACCTTTTGTGTGCCGGTGACGTAAGGTAAAGTGTAAGCCCGAATGAGGAGAGAGACAGGGATGAACTCGGATTACGCTAAAGCGCGCGTGCTCGCTGTTCTGGGTTCCGGGATTTTCCTTATCATTGTTCCGGGAACAGTCGCGGGGTACATTCCCTGGCGAATTTGCAGGTGGAACGCTCATACGGCCTTTTTCGGTATTGCGGCATTTCGCGAAATCGGCGGTTTGCTGATTGCGGTTGGCGTTGTGCTCCTGTTGGAAGCGTTCCTGCGCTTCGCGCTTCAGGGGCTTGGTACTCCCGCGCCCATCCTTCCCCCGAAGCACTTGGTGATTACCGGATCTTACCGTCATGTTCGCAACCCGATGTATTGCGCGGTCGTGGCATTGATTCTCGGCCAGGGGCTGTTGTTTGGGGATCGCGGCGTTCTACTCTATGGGCTTTGCGCCTGGTTCTTCTTCAACCTTTTTGTGGTGTTCTATGAGGAGCCAACATTGCGAAAGAAGTTTCCCGGCGATTATGCAGTCTTCAGCGCCAATGTGCCGCGCTGGATTCCACGGCTGACGCCATGGAAAGAAGGCGCTTGAATTGCCGGCCATGAACACGCCGAGCGGTAAAGCGGATCACGAGGTAGTTAGCCGCCGGAGCGGAGCAAGGAATTCCGGACTGGGGAGGGATGGATGAAGAACGGAGAAAGCGACATCCTGAACCAGTTCCGGCAAGGAGATGTGGACGCATTCGAGGGGCTCTTTCGCCAGCATCAGCGCGCGGTTTACGGCTGGATTCAGCGCATCACGCGCGATCCGGCGGCGGCTGAAGAGCTGACGGTAGAGACATTCTGGCGCATTCACCGGGCCCACGCGCGCTTTGATCCGGCGCAGGGCTTCGAGGGCTGGGCGCGGCGCATCGCCACCCGCGTGGCGCTCGACTGGTTGCGAATGACGAGGGCAAGACATATGGAGAGCGAGCTCTCCACAGAACTCTACGCTGAAGTTGCGGCTCCCTCCGCTGCCGACCCGGCCGTGACGGCGGAGATTCGCTGGAAGACCGCGCAGGCTTTTGGGCGGCTGCCTGCAAAGTTGCGAATTGCGGCTACGCTGGCGGTGATTGAAGAACAGCCTCAAAAAGATGTGGCCGCGGCGCTGGGAATTTCAGTAGCGGCGGTCAAGCTGCGCGTCTTCCGCGCGTTGCGATTGCTGAGAACAGACCTGGAAAAACAAGGAATTACGCCATGAACACACACGATGAAGAGCGCATGAAGAAGTTGTTGCGGCAGTCGCTGCCGCCAGTGAAAGTCGAGGCGGGGCCGGGGCGCGATTTGTGGCCCGATGTGCTGCGGCGGCTGGACGCGGGAACAACCGCACGAGTTTTGCCCGGCTGGGCATGGCTCAACGGGGCCTGGTTTGACGGGGCGTTGCTGGCCGGGCTAGTGGGCCTCATCGCGATCTTTCCTACGGCAATTCCACTTTTTCTCTACTACCTCTAGAACCCGCGGACGCTCGCGCCCGCCAACAAAATCGCAAACAAGGAGGAAGCTATGAACACTCATCCCTATCTTCGCGCATACCTGGCAGGGATTTTTATACCCACGCTGGTTCTGCCGCTGCTGCTGACCTTTGTCGTGATACGGCTGGTGCACCAGGTGCCCATACCGGTTGAACAAGTGCTCATCTTTCCCATGGCCGTGGTGCCTCTGCTCTGGGGCCTGTGGAACATGCTCTGGCTGGGCTCGCACGAGTGCACACGCTTGTCCGTCGGCCTGCATGGAGCATTGTTGCCCATCCTGCTGATGCCCATGGGAGCAACGCTGGCCACCAGCCTGGGAGTGCTGGCGATAGGCGAGCATGGCGTGACCTGGTTTCAGGTGGCCCATGTGCCCTACGCGCTGATTGCGCCCATGTTCCTTGCAGCGCTTGCCGGCTACTACCTGATCTGGAAGTACATTGTGGGTTTTTTGAACCGGGTGCTGGGAATTGGGTAAAGCAGCTGACAGCTGACAGCTAACAGCTAACAGCTAACAGCTAACAGCTAACAGCTAACAGCTGACAGCTGACAGCTAACAGCTAGCAGCTAACAGCTTTAAACTTTCTTCGGAGACCTACCATCTGCGGCGAGGGTGTAAATGTCACGAGAGGTTACCATGAAACGTGCCGTTGAATTGTTTTTCAGGATTGTTCTTTTCGCGCTGGCATTGTTTCTCTTGAAATGGGCCATCGATACACCACTTCCAGATGTTATGAATCTATCGATCATTCTGGGCGGGGCGTTGTTGGTATTTCCCGTTGTTTGGCTGGGGAGGAAGATACTCGACCGGCATCCGACAAAAAGCGGCGTGGTCTGGATCACGACGTTTGTCCAATTTGCCGTGGGTATGTTGTTGGGCCTGGGCGCCATCCGAGCGGCAATCACTCATCGGGATTGGTCCGACTGGGTGCTCCCGGTGCCAACTCAAATCGGCTGGGTGTTAGTCATTGTTACCGGGGCGGCTACTTTGCTGACAGTGGCCAACCTTGCCTTAAAAGGCTTTGGCGCTCCATTTTTCATTGTCCTCAGCAGAAAAGTGGCGATGGACTGGATGTATGCCTGGACGCGCAATCCCATGGTGCTTGCAGTTCTGGCATTTCTGCTGTCATTGGGGATCTGGTATCAGTCGGCGCTGTTTGTGCTCTGGGCGCTGACCCTGTTTGCGCCGGCATTGCTCTTCTTCGTGAAGGTGTATGAAGAGCGGGAACTGGAGCTGCGCTTTGGGGCATCGTATCTGGAGTACAAATCCAGAACACCGATGCTGTTTCCGAGAAAGCCCAGAGTTTGAACGATTAAGCGACCGGCTTGAAAAAATCTTCCAGTCCGGCGCGCCGCGCATGGGCTGTCATGGAGGCCTGAATCTCCAGGGCCAGGGCCATCGCCTCGCGGCCTTGTTGCGCGGTCACCTGCGGCGGGCGGCGTGATCGCACTGATTCGAGGAATGAAACAATCTCCAGGCGCAGCGGCTCGCCGGGAGTGACAACGGGCTTGGAGAAGCTCAGGCCTCCCTTCGCTTCTTTGGGGCCGGTCAACTGCGCGATCACGGCCGGATCGATTTTGGCCATGGCGGCAAAGTGGGCAATCAAGGCCGGGTCAATCTTAGCAAGGTCGATCTTGCCCGATGCGATGGACTCGGCAATGTTCGGAGGCAGCATTGCGACAATCTGCGGCGGGAGCGACGCAATCAAATCGGCCGGGGAAGTCTTGCCCGCGCTTTCATCCACCTTGATGACCAGCAGATCCTGCCGCGCGTAATCGATCGAGACGTACTGGCGCGGCTCAAAAAACCTCAGCTTGCGGACGCGCTCCGTCGAAACTCTGGAGGCGGTGAAGTTGGCCACGCAGCCCGATTCGAACTCGACGCGGACGTTGGCAATGTCCACTCTGGGCGAGAGAATTGGTAATCCGACGGCGCGCACCTCGCGCACCGGCGAGGCGGCAAAGGAGAGCACGATGTCCAGATCGTGAATCATCAGGTCCAGCACCACGTCCACGTCCAGCGCGCGGGGCGTGAAGACGGAGAGCCGGTGCGCCTCGAAGAACATGGGCCGGCGCAGTTGCGGCTGAATGGCCAGCACGGCAGGGTTGAAGCGCTCCAGGTGGCCGGGCTGCAAGATGCGTTTGTTTTTTGCCGCGCGTTTGATCAGATTGTCAGCCTCGGCGAGCGAGGTAGCTAGGGGCTTTTCGACGAGCAGGTCCAGTCCGGCATCGAGCAGGGCCGAGGCTACTTCATGGTGATGCACGGTAGGGACGGCGACAGAGGCGGCGTCGAGCTTGAGGTCAGAATTACGCTGGGCGGCCAGCAGCTCGTCGACGGAGGCAAAGACGGGAATCGCGTATTGCTCAACGATCTCGTCGGCGCGAGCCGCGTTTGGCTCGACGGCGGCGACCAGAGCAACGCCCAGGCCCGCTGTCTCCAACTCGCGGTAGACACGCAGGTGGTTCTTGCCGAAGGCTCCGGCCCCGGCAACGGCAACGCGCAGAGGGGTTTGGCTCACGACTGCGTCCAGCCTTGCGGCGCTTTGGCTGACTTCCCGGATTCACCGCCTGCCTGATTCTGCTCCGGCCCATGGCCTTCGACGGCCTTCAGGCAGCGGCTGTAGAGTTCCAGCAATTGATTTACGTGCTCCTCGGGCTTGGGTCCGGTGGCTCCGCTGAAGCCGGTTGAAGGCGCGGCGGGCTTGCCTACGCCCGCCGTAACGGAGATGAACTTGAGCAGATCGAGGGCGATGTCTTCATTGCGCCGTGCGCCGAAGCTCATATAAGGTTGGGCATCCATGTTGATGTTTCTCCATAGAGGATGCTAGCAGATGGAGGGCGAGAATCTCATCTGGCTAGAGAATCTGCACAGTCGGGATTGGTTTCCGCGATACCCTTAAGAGTATGCAGACGGCCTACATCGGGATGGGCGCGAACCTGGCCAGTTTGGCGGGCGCTCCGGAGGCGACCCTGGCTGCGGCGGCGCTGCGCCTCGAATCGCTGGGACGGGTGGTTCGACGGTCGTCGCTTTATAACACGGAGCCAGTCGGATTTGTCGCGCAGCCCCGGTTCGTGAACGCGGTGGTTGCTCTGGAAACTGAGCTCAGCCCGCATGAACTGCTGAATGGCCTGCTGGCCATTGAAAAAGAGTTTGGCCGCGACCGGGCGACGGGAGTCGTGAACGGGCCGAGGACGCTGGACCTGGACATTCTGCTCTATGGAGATTTGGAAATCAGCGAGCCGAACCTCAGAATTCCGCATCCCCGGCTGGCGGAGCGGGCATTCGTGCTCGTGCCGCTCTGCGAAATTGCTGCGGAGGTACTTGTGCCCGGTAGCGGAGTGAGTGTCACACAGTTGTTGGCCAGCTTGCTCAACGGTTCGAAAGTCACTTTCGACATGGTGGTCCGTCTCCCATACGATGCCTGGGACGCCCGGTAGAATCGTCTGGTGAGCCTCGAATTTCAGATAAGCGCAACAACCGAAGCCGGAGGGCGGCGGGGGAGGATGCATCTGCCTCACCGCACCGTGGAGACGCCGGTCTTTATGCCGGTGGGAACGGCGGGTAGCGTCAAGGCTGTTGCGCAAGACGTGCTGGAATCGCTCGGCGCGGAGATCATTCTGGGCAATACTTATCATTTATATTTACGGCCAGGCCATGAGGCCATCCAGCGCATGGGCGGACTGCACCGCTTTATCAGTTGGCCGCGCGCGCTGCTCACCGACTCGGGCGGATTTCAGGTTTTTAGTTTAAGCGGGCTGCGCAAGGTCACGGACGATGGCGTCAGTTTCCGCTCGCACCTTGACGGGAGTGCGCACTCTTTTACTCCCGAGCATTCCATCGATGTTCAAATCGCGCTGGGCGCGGACATCTGCATGGCCTTCGATGAATGCACTGAATACCCGGCAGAGCGTGCCAGAGCGCAAGAAAGCCTGCGGTTGACCATGGCCTGGGCGCGGCGGTCGCTGGAGCACTTCTGCGCGCATCGCGACGAGGTGGTGTGGCGCGACGAATTGGGTGGCCGCACGCAGAGCCTTTTCGGCATTGTCCAGGGCGGAATGTATCGCGACCTGCGCCGCGAGAGCGCGGAGCGACTGGTCGAGATGGACCAAAACGGATCGGGTTTTGACGGCTACGCTATCGGCGGCCTCAGCGTGGGCGAGCCGCGCGAGCTGACCATGGAGATCATCGCCGAGGTGTTGCCGCTATTGCCCGCGGATAAGCCTCGATACGTAATGGGCGTCGGCTACCCGGATGAGATCGAGCTATACGCGCGCATGGGCGTGGACATGATGGACTGCGTGCTGCCCACCCGCGCCGCGCGTCATGGGCTGCTCTTTACCAGCGAGGGCCGGCTGAATATTAAGGGCAAGACATTCGCTGAAGATAAGGGCCCGCCCGACCCGGCCTGTGACTGCATGGTTTGCCGGCGCTACTCACGCGCCTATCTGCGCCACCTGATGCAGGCCGGCGAGGCACTCTCCGGGACGCTGAACACCATCCACAATTTGGCGTACTACCTGGGAATCATGGAGCGCGTGCGGAAGAGCCTCGCGGCGGATGAGCGGAGTTAGCCGCGCTACGCGCGTGTTAGCGGAGTTAGCGAGTCAGCTAATTAGCTGATAGCGTTGCCGAGCAGTTGCTTCAGCGCCTGGACGTATTCGAGAAACGCCTGGCGGCCGGCTTCAGTTATGCGGTAGAGGCTTTGCGGCTTGCGCTGGACAAACTTCTTTTTGACCGATACGTAGCCGGCTTCTTCCAGCTTGGCGAGTTGCGCGCCGAGGTTGCCGTCCGTCGAGTCGGTCTTGGCTCGCAGCCAGGTAAACTCCGCCTCTTCTACGCCAACGAGCAGCGAGAGCAGGGCCAGGCGCAGCTTCCCGTGGATGACAGGATTCAGCTCTGGCAGCTCAGGCATGGGAGGCCGCCTCTCTGCGCTGGCGGGCTTCCGCGATAATCAGGTAGATACCGAAGACGATCTGGCAGAGGAAGATGGCTGTGAGAAAAGCGATCGAACTCTGGCTGGCGGAGCCGAAGCAAGAGACAGTTGCGGCCGCCCACCAGATCAGCGCGCATACAAATTGCAGCTTCCACTTCAGGGTCATGCTGGAGGTTGCATTGGCCGCGCCCAGCATGGCTGCAGAGATGGCTACGAAGACGTGGTAGTCCACAAGTTTTCCGCTCCAGCCGAGAGCAGTGAAGAGCACGAACATCGAAATGCCCATGGCGATCCAGATGGAAGCGATGGCACGGGAAATAGTGGTCGTCGGCCTCTTGCTGCGCTTGCTGCCAAAGATGATTCCTGTCAGCACGGCAGCGACAGTCATGGTGATGGGCCATGCCAAGTAGACGGGGCCAAGGGAAGCCCAAGCAATGGCGATGTAGTAGGCCACGCCCCACAGAACGAAGACCCATCCATAGCGTTCGGTGGTGCGCCGGCCCTCGGCGATCATGGTTTCAATCAGGCTGAGCCTGTCTTTCAATTCCAACTCATCTGCGTTTGCTGTCATTTTGATTCTCCTGGAGCCTCTCTGTTTGGTTCCAGAGAAGTCCTTATTATGGAGTACTCTATATTATAGAGTTTCAAATGTCAAGAAGTATTTTTGATTATTTGCCTGATTTTGAGGATTAGACCGGTGCGAACTGTAACCTATGCGATTTCTGCGTGTTGCAACCAGTGAAAGGGAGGGTTCAAATGCATCTCCCCTTCACTGGTTGGTTATTTACGCATTAGATCGGCAGCACCAGCAGCCCGGTTTCCAGCAGTTTTTCCGTCAGCCGGTCCAGCGCCGCGGGAAACTTGTAGGAGATGGTGCGAACAGCCATCCCCAGCATGATGGCTGTTTCTGCCTGGGTGTACTCCTGGAGCACGATGCGGCTGAGCATGATGCGGTCGAGAGCACCAAGCTGGTTGAGGCATCTCTCCACGTCGAGGACGAAGATGACCGCGTCCTCGAAGGTGCGGATGGGACGGCTGGAGCACCAGCCCCGGGCGATCGGATCTCCCAGGATATTGGGCGCCCTGCCCACCTGCATGGATGCGTAGAGATAACGCCGCAACAGGCTCTCGGTATGCTTGCGGTAGAATCCCAGGCTGACCACCAGCCCGGCAGACGGTGCTTTTACGGCTGGCTTTGCGGCTGGCGTTGCGGCCGGTCTTTGTGCCCATGTCCTTTCTGCCCTCTGCGGGCTGCTAACTTCCCAAACCACCGGCAACTGAAGGGCCGCGCTCATACGGCACCTCCGGCTGCTTCCGCTACCGCCCAGACTCTAACCAGCGTCCTGCGCCCTGGGCGTCCGCGCCGTTTACGGCTTTCCGGAGTAGGAAAGTCCTTCAGTTTGACTTCACATTCCCTGCAGTACACGCTCCCCTGGGTCTGGGCGCGGTACCATAGACAACCGCACCCTTCGCATATTTTTAATTGCACGCGCAAATCCATGACGAAATCTCCATGTTCTTGTTTTCCCCCGGCGGCCTTGCCTTAAAGTCTTGTAACCGCGGGTCAGAAAGTACCGGGCTCGGCTCCTCAGGGTTCTTGCGCCCTGATGGGGGACAGCCGCCCGAATTCTCTCGTTTCTTGTCATACTCTTTGCGCGCAGATTCTGGAATTTCAGTGGTTGGCCGTCCCTGGACGCCTCTGCAGAGCGTTTTGGGGCGGGGAGGAGAAAGCCGGAAAAGATATTCATCGCCCGGAAATTGTTCATTTACCGCTGAAAGGGGGCAAAATATCGCCCGTTTCAGCCTTGCGGCAATGAAGCGTTTCTCAAAAGATTCCCACAGGCCAGCACTGGATTAAGTAAAGCAAATCTAGAGAAATTGTTCTTTTGCGTCAATCTTCCTCAGTAAATATCCGCTTTCGCACTTTTCAATCCTTGAGAAAGCGCGGAAAATGAAGGCCAATCAGGACTTTATGTTTTCTGAAGGAATATCAACCGCGTTCAACCCTATTGCTGGTGGCGGATTTTCCACAGATGAATTTCACCCAGATGCACGAACGACTGCGCCTGGAAGTGTTGCGCAGGATACAGCGGGGGACGGTCAGCGTCTCGCTGCTGGCGCGCCAGACCGGCTTTGGGCAATCGCATCTGTCGAATTTTCTGCATAACCGGCGGCAGCTCTCGCTGGATGCGCTGGACCGGATTCTGGCGGCGCAACACATGACGGCCAGCGATCTTCTGCCCGCTCTCTATCCGCGCGAGGCTGTGCCGGCGGACGAAGAAAGCAGCACAGTTCCGGTCGTCAGCCATGCGGCGGCTCTTTATGAGCCGTACATCCGGCCCTCAGCCGCACAGACCATGCTGCATCTGCCTGCCGGGCTGCTGCAGTCGATCCGGACGCGCGTCTCAAATCCGCGCCGCGCCTGGCAGCGATTTGTGGCGGTGCGCATTCCGGCCGCCGACGCGCTGCCCATGGAGCCGCTGGTTCTGCCGGAGGCCGTCACGCTGATCGACCGGCACTACAACTCGCTGATGCCCTACCGGCCCAACCGGCCCAACCTCTACGCCGTGCGTTCTGGCTCCCGCCTGACGCTGCGCTATGTGGACTATGTGGCTAACCGGCTGGTGCTCAGGCCGCACAACATCGCATTTCCCGTGGACCTGCTCGAGGTGGATCCCGGCAAGCCGCCCAGCGAGCTGATCGCGGGCCGCATTGCGCTGATTCTGAACGAGCCGTAATCAGCTTCAGACCTTGTGTTCCGTGTCCTGGTTTTCAAAGCGCGTATACGGTGCAAGCCAGTTCAGAAAGACGGTGCCGGTGGGGCCGTTGCGCTGTTTCTCGATAATGAGCTCTGATTTGGCTTTATCGGCCTCGCTCATCTCCGCTTTGTGCTTGTAATGACCCTCGCGATGGATGAAGGCGACCACGTCGGCGTCCTGCTCAATGGTGCCGGACTCGCGCAGGTCGCTGAGTATAGGGCGCTTGTCATCCTTGCGCTGCACGCCTGCGCGGGAGAGCTGGGAGAGAGCTACAACCGGCACGTTCAATTCCTTGGCCAGGGCTTTGAGGCCGCGAGAGATGGCGGAGACCTCCTGGACGCGGTTTTCATATGGTCTTTTGCCGGAAGAGGGCACGGTAGCCGACATCAGCTGCAGGTAATCCACCACAATCAGGTCCAACTTGTCGTTATTGGTGTGCTTGAGCCGCCGGGCCTTGGCGCGCATCTCATCCAGCGAGATGGCCGCCGTGTCGTCGATGAACATGCTCGTCTCAAGCAATCGGTTCAAAGCATTGCGCAGCTTTTCGCGGTCCGCATCAAACAGGTCGCCCTTTCTAATTCTTTGCTGGTCGACCCAGGCCTGGGAGGACATCATGCGGCGCAGCAGCGACTCCTTGCTCATCTCCAGGCTGAAGACGGCCACAATGGCCTTTTCGTCAATGGCCGCATGCTCGGCGATATTGATGGCCAGCGCGCTTTTTCCCATGGAAGGACGGCCGGCGATGATGATCAGTTCGCCTTTTTGCAGGCCGCTGGTCATGATGTCAAACTGAGTGAAGCCGGTGGCCAGGCCGGTAATATCGCGGGGTTTAACATTTAATAGATTGTCAACTCCGCCGTAGGAGTCGTCGACGATCTCACTGAGCGTCTGGAAACCCTGCTTGAGGCCTTTTTCGCTGATCTCGATGAGCTCTTTCTCGGCGGCGCCCAGAATATCCAGGGCGGATTCGCTCTGGTCGGTGGCGCGGGCGATGGCGTACGAGCAGATGAGCATGAGCCTGCGCAGCATGCTCTTGTCCTTGACGATGCGGATGTAATCCTCGATGGCCGGACGGCGCGGCAGACCCTCGGTAAGTGAAGCCAGGTAAGCCACGCCTCCCACGGTTTCAATTTCCTTGGTGCGGGTCAGCTCGTTGGACAGGGTGATAATGTCCACGGCCCTCTGGTTATTGATCAAACTGGTCATGCACTCGAAGATGCGGCGATGAGAGTCAAGAGAGAAGTCTTCGGCCTTGATCTTTGCTGAGGCCTCGGAGTGGGCCGCGTTGTCCAGCAGAATCGCGCCGAGAATGGTCTTCTCGGAGTCCACACTGGAGGGCAGGGTGGAGTCAAAAGCCAGGTTGGGAAGAGTGGCCATATCAGATAGAGTGTAGGACGAGGGCGGGCTGTGCAGAATCCGGGCGTTTGCGGAAATCTGGAAAACGGCGGCGAAAATGCCTGCAAACCGCCGCGGTAATGCCGTATTCTCGTTGCAAAGCAAGGAGAAACTCTACATGGCAAAGGAAACATTGAGCGGCGCCAAGCTGAAGAAAGTTCTGGAGGCGCTGGAAGGCAACTGGCAGGCCGAGATGGAGGGTTACCACACCTACCTGACGCTGGCCGACCGGGACACGGAGCCGGTGCGCTCTCAAGTCTTGCGCCACCTGGCCGGAGCCGAGTGGGAACATGCCGCGCTGTGGCACGGGCGCATTGTGGAGCTGGGCGGAGCCGAGCCGGTCTATCATGGCAGCCCCGGCGGCGAAGCCAACTCGCTGGCCAACCGCGCCGGCGGCGTCCGCATGGCCCTCAGGCGACTGGAGATCGAAGAGAGCCGCGACATCGCCAGGTATGGAAAGCAGTTGAAGGAGCTGGGCGACGAGGAATCCATCGCCATTCTCGAGCACGTCATCGAGGACGAGAAGGATCATCACCGCGAATTGGGTTCGCTCATCCGCGGCCACTACCAGGCTCCGCCGGGCGCGCCGAAGATTGACCCCAAAGGGGTTCTGGAAGAGCTGCTGGCCAAGCGCAGCCAGGGCCGCAAGCAGCCGGGAAGCTGGATAGGCGACGCCATCTACGGCGTGAACGACGGCCTGGGCGCCATCTTCGGCATCGTTTCGGGGGTTGCCGGCGCCACGGCGGGCAATCCGGCTGCCGAGCACACCTACGTATTGCTGGCCGGCCTCTCCGGCATGATCGCCAGCGCCCTTTCGATGGGCTCCGGCGCGTATCTGGCCGCCAAGAGCGAGCGCGAAATCTATATGGCCGAGATCGCCCGCGAGCGCGAGGCTATCCAGATGAACGGCCCCGAGGCTCGCGAGCTGCTCTCGCTCTACTACCAGGTGAAGGGCCTGCCCGAGGCCGACGCCGACAACATGGTGAACCACATCGCCAAAGACCCAGAGCAGATGTTGCGCGCGCTGGCCAGCGAACGGCTGGGCACCAGCGAGGAGGCGCTTGCCAATCCCTGGGTCTCGGCCGGATCGGGCGCGCTCTCCACCGCCGTCGGCGCGGCCATACCGATCATTCCCTTCTTCTTCCTGAATGGAATCGAAGCGGTCATCGCCGCCGCCGTGGTTTCGCTGGCCGCGCACTTTGCCGTCGGCGCAGCCAAGTCGCTGATCACCGTCCGCAGTTGGTGGTCCTCCGGCTTCGAGATGACCGCCGTCGGCGCTCTGGAGGGCGCAGTCACCTACGGCATCGGCATTTTGCTGGGTAAGGGAGGAATGTAAGAGGCATCTAGCGCGTAAGCCGATCTCAGCTGTGGACGAGTTGCTGACACTGCCAATCTCGCTGCGCTGTTTAGGAGTTGGCAGCAAGAAGCTCCTGCGCTGCCCGCCGTCCCAAACGGATGCAGTCGGGAATGCCGATGCCGTCGTATGCGTTGCCAGCCAGCTTCAATCCGGGCAGCGCGGCGACGCTGGCGTGGATGCGCTTCATGCGCTCCTGGTGACCGACGGCGTACTGGGCCATGGCCCGTGGCCAACGCGAGACCTGGGCGTGCAGCGGCTCGGCGTCCGGCGGCAGAATCTTTTTGCCGAGAATCTCGCTCAATTCGCGGCGCACCGTGGCCAGCAATTCGGCGTCCGGCGCGGCCATCAGGGCCTCGTTCTTCATCCCGCCCAGAAATGCGCGCAGTACCGCCTTGCTCGGCGGCGTGCGGCCCAGAAATTTGCGGTGGACAAAAGTGCAGGCCAGCATGGAGCGGCCTTCGACAACCGGAACCAGGAAACCAAATCCGTCGGGCAGGCGGCCCAGCTGAGACTCGTCATAGATAAGGTTGACGGTGATCGACGAGGAATAAGGAATGGCGCTCAACTCCCCGGCCAACTGCGGGTCAATCCTGCCCAGCAGCTCACCGGCTGCCCATGCGGGCGAGGCCATGATGACCGCGTCGTAGAATTCCGTTTTGCCGCCGGCCACAATCTTCCATCCGCCGGCAACTTTCTCGATGCTGCTGACAGGCGTGGAGAGGCGCACCGAGACCGGATCAAGCCGCGCGGCCAGCGCATCGACCATCTGGATCATTCCGCCGCGCAGTGCGGTGAAGATAGAGCGTGCTGCCGGCACAGTGACTTTTACGTTCGCTTGACGCGCAGTCCTCGCCGGACGCGCAGCCCTCGCTACGCGCATTGCCTCGCGCATCTTGCGGTGCGCGGCCAGCATTCCGCGGGTGAGCGAGCCATATTCTTCTTCCATCTCCACCAGGCGCGGAAGCACGGTGCGGGCGCTCAGTTGCGCTGAGTCGCCGCCAAAGATTCCGCTCAGCAGCGGATCGGCCAGCCGGTCGACAACCTCGCGGCCGTAGTGACGCTCGACGAGCGTGGCTACAGATTCGTCCGGCAGCCCGGAAGGCCGCGGCGGGTGCAGCAGTTCAAGACCCATGCGAATCTTGGTCGGCAGGCTGAAGAGGCGGGTCAGTGCAGTAGGAATCAGCTTGGTGGGCACCAGGAACATCAGCCCGTCGGGCAGGGGAACGAGACGGTTGCGGACAACAATATAGGTTTTGCGGTCGGCGTCGTTCGACGGAGTCAGCTCGGCGCCCAGGCCCAGTTCGCGGCAGAGTTCGGCAGCGGCTGGCTTCTCGGTCAAAAAAGAGTCCGGGCCGCGCTCCAGCACCGCTCCGTCCACAACCTCCGAACTCAGGGATCCGCCCAACCGGTCGCGCGACTCATAAAGCGTGTACGCGACCGTCTTGCCGGCCCGGCGCGCCTGCTCCAGCTCATAGGCTGCCGCCAGCCCTGCAATTCCACCGCCGATGATTGCCGTGCGCATCAATCTCCTCACTCACCATTAGAGCAGTTCAGGGCGGCAGAAAGCGGTGACCGGGATTACCCAGATTCGCAGGTGCATCGTTTGCCGTTTACGGGACGCACTCTGTACGGTTGCATTGCTTACAGCATCTTGTCGTCCGCGCTGGCCAGCGTTGTATCCGCCGCGGCCCGGCTCCAGCCAATGCGCAGATCCTTCACGCCGTGCAATGCGAAGGCGCCATCCGTCCCACGCGGAGCCGTCACCGCGAAGAAATCCACCCGCTCCACATCCGCCAGATAAAACGCGAGGCGCGCATCGGGAGTAGTGTTGGCAATCTCCACGTGGCTCATCTCCACATTGCGCATGTGCCGCATAAAAAATCCTGACGCCGGCATGGGACCGAACATCGACGGCTCCGGATATTTGTTCTCATACTCCGGCGGCTGAATCCTGGCCATCTCCGCTGTGCCGCCGCCCGCCGTCTCTATATAGATGTTGGAGAGCTTCACGTCTTCGATCGGATAGCCGGGAATACCGCTCAGCACGCAACTAATTCTCTGCGGCGCGTTATAGCAATCGAGATTGCTGATGAGAATCCGCTTCAGCGTTCCCACCTTGGTGGTCTCCCTGGGTCCGCGCAGTCGCGCGCCAAGACGCATGAAGAGCGGCCCGTAGACCAGGTCGCGCATGGTCGTATTGGTAATGGTGATGTCTTCCATCAGCGCGCCATCGACGGTCTCCAGTGTGTATCCCTGGCAGCCTTCAAAGACGCAGTTGGAGATGGTGATGTTGATGAAGCCGCCATTCGATTCCGTGCCGCACTTGATGCGGCCGGTGCGTGGCACATGAAAGTCAGGCGCAAACTTTTTAAAGGTTCCATCCAGCACCGAGCCCAGCTCGTAAGTTCCCGTCACCCAGCAGTTGGTGATGGTCAGGTTTCGCGTCGGCCGCGCATAGCCCAGCGCATAACTCGACTTGGGGCAGATGCCGTCATCCCACGGCGAGTTGACGGTGCAGTTGGAGACGCGCACATTCTGGCAGCAATCGATGTCCATGCCGTCGCGGTCGGTATCAATCTTGAGATTGTCGATGGTCAGGTTATCCACGCCGGTCAGCAGCAGCGCAAAGTGGCCGCACTTGAGCATGGCAAAGTCGCGCAGCAAAACGTTGTGGCAGTTCTTCATCGCGATGGCCTTGTTGCCCACTCCCGGCTGCTCGGCCATATAGATCGGATAATTGCCGCGGGGAATGGGAAGGTCTCCCCCAAAGCTGAGCCCTCTGCCCCAGACGAGTCCGGTTCCGGTAATGCTGACGTCGTGAATCTCCTCGCCCCAGATCAACGAGTTATGCCAATGGTTATGGCCGTAATCCTGGTAGGCGTCCCAATCGGTCTTGGGCTCGGCGGCGTCGTATACGCCTCCGTTGTAGCCGGTCGTCTCGCCGGGCTTGGGCGAATCGGCGGCGATGATGACGCTGCCCTCCTCCAGATGCAGGTGGACATGGCTCTTGAGGTAGATGGAAAAACAGAGGTAGCTTCCTGCCGGGAAGAGAACCACTCCGCCGCCTGCCGCCGACGCGGCCTCGATGGCTTTGTTCACGGCCGGAGTATCCAGCGTCTTGCCGTCACCCGTCGCGCCGTACATTCGTACATTAAAGACAGGCGAGGCAGTATTGACGGCTGGTTGGCTGTCCTCTGCCGAAGCCGCATAAGAAATGGCGGGAATCGCGGCAGCCGCCATGCCGATACCGCCCGTGCGCAGAAAATCGCGCCGCAGCGAATTGAATGAGTTCATCGGAATCTACCTCTGAAAATGGATTGTAAATCCCGGCAGAAGCAGGAGGCTGAACCTTCAGGTCCCTGAGTTCCCCCTAACGCCCATGCCGTTCCCAGAAAATCGCCGGAGTGACAATCGAGTATTGCTCACAGAGCGCAAGCAAATCTTTATCTCCGGTGACAAGGTTGTCGGCTTGTGCCGCGTGCAGTGTTCCCAGGACTAGATGGTCTGCCGAGTCGCGCAGGGTAGCCTCCGATTCGGAGCTAGGCTCGACGATCTCCGCTATGAAGAGTGGGCCACTCGACCTTCAGAAAAAACTTGACAACGCCCCAACCGGCTGGAGTAAATAGGAAGACCTCGATAGAAAAGGACGAGGCGAAAATGATGAGTAAAACCCTCTTCCCCATATTTCTCTGCTGCGCCTCCGCCGTGAGCATCGGCGCCATCGCCCAGGCCAAGCCCAAGCCCAACAACCCCCATATTGACGTTTCAACTATCAAGGGCACAGTCGCTGGCCGGGGCGCACCGGTGAGCAACGCCAAGGTGGTGGCCAAAAACACCGCCACGCAGGATTCCCGCTCTGTGACCACCAACTCCCATGGAGATTTCATATTCGAGCAAATCCCCGACGCCAATTACCAAGTCACGGCCAGCGCGCAGGGTTTCGATGACCAAACCATCCCCGTCGAACTCAGAGACGAACCCTCCACCATCCATTTCGTGCTCAAGTCCAGGCTCGATACCTTCCTGAAGGGAAGAATCACCATCCGTGTCGTCGACTACACAGCGAATCCGGACAGGAATATGCAGATTGAGATCGAGAACGCAAAGACGCGAGTCAAAATCAAGGGCATTATCGGTTCCACAGGAGAATTCAGCGCCGATAACCTGGCCGCCGGAAGCTACACCGTGACCGTATTCGGCAAGCCGTCTCAGCAAGTCACGCTGGCCGAAGACCAGCAGATTGTCGTCAATTTCAATTAACAAGAGCTGGTCGCTTATGCTCCCAGACGGTACCCCAGCTCCAGCTTTTTGGTCCTAGGATTCGAGCCAGGAATTAGCTCTTCGCAAACGCCGCCGCGTGGCTTTCCAGCTCCGCGTCCCAGTGCTTTGGCTGGTAGATACAACAAGGCTCCGGGGCCAGGGGGTTGCCGGTGAGGGCGTAGGCTCGGGCGCGCGAGCCGCCGCAGATCTCCTTGTACTCGCATGCGCCACACTTGCCTTCGAGCTTGCTGGTGTCGCGCAAAGATTTGAAAATGGGCGCGTTGCGGTAGATCTCGGCGAGCGGGGTTTCGCGGATGTTGCCGGCGTGGATGGGCAGAAAGCCGCTGGGGTAGACGTTGCCCACGTGGGAGATGAACAGGAATCCCTTGCCGTCGTTGACGCGGCGGGTGGTCCAGCTGGCGGTGCGGGTTTTGGCGTCGCTGGTGGGCGCGCCGGGCTCATAGACCATTGCCGCGGCGCGCTCAATGTTGCCCGGCTGTCCGCTGCCGTTGCCCGGCATTTTTCCGTGGCTCATTTTGCGCTCTTCCAGGTTGTGTTGCAGTAGGTAGCGGCGGTAGTGCATGGCCTCGGTGGTCTTGATCTGGAAGTTGACCCGCTGGGAGAGCGCGTAGATTTGCCCAAAAATACGCTCAATTTCCTCCCCGTCCAAGAGGTCATTTATTTGCCCGCGTCCCACGGGAACCAGGAAGAAAACATTCCACATGACGATGGCCAGCCGCTCGAAAAGGGCGCAGAGGTTGTCCAGGTCGTGAGCGTTGTGGCGGCTGATGGTGGTGTGCACCTGGATGGGAATGCCCGCCTCGTTGGCCCACTCGATGGCCTGGATGGTGCGCGCATAAGCACCCGGAAGTCCGCGAAAAGCATCATGAATCTCCGGTGACGAGCCATCCAGAGAGATGCCCAGCCGGACCAGGCCGGCCTCCTTGAGCTTGAAAATCGCCTCGCGGGTCAGCAGCGGAGTTGCACTCGGTGTCAGCGCGACTTGGACGCCTTTATCGGCGGCGTAGCGGATAAGCTCGAAGACATCGGAGCGCTTCAATGGATCTCCGCCGGTGAACACAAAAATTGGCACGCCCATGGCCGCAATCTGGTCGATTAACGCTTTTCCCTCGGCGTTGGTGAGCTCGTCAGGATGGGCGATGGGCTGGGCAGCGGCGCGGCAGTGCTTGCAGGCCAAATCGCAGGACTGGGTGACCTCCCAGATGGCGAGAAAAGGGGTTTCGTCAAAGTTCAATCCGCCACGGGCGGGAATGTTGTGCATCGGTTGCATGAAACCTCCAACAGAATCAGGGCAAGCGGGCCGGGAAGCTAGGCCTATGCCGGGGAATTGAGCTGACTTTCGTCATTAAAGTCGACCAAGACACTACCGATAAGATGATCTACCCCAGAAAGGAGATTGTCTAGAAAGCTAAAAACAGAGCCCTTTGAAGTGAAAAACCGCTTAAAAACCCATGATTCGACTCTAGAAGAGCAGTTGCAGGGCTGGTCTGGATGTGATTTGGATCACCTTGCCTGATTCAATGACTTTTTGACCGTCTGTTGAAGACAAATTCCCGAAAAGGGGCGCACAATTCCCCTTTTATTGATGGATTGTCCTTTCGTTCGCTTCTTTATTAGAGGACGCATGGTTTTCGGCGCGACGCAAGCTAGAGTTTACTGTGTCCCCACAGAGGTGGGTGTTGCGTAGCGTTGTGCCGCCGGGCAGGGCAACCGATGGCAAGTCCGGTTTTAATCTGCTTCACCTCAAGGAGGTTCCCATGGCCAAAGTCCTTAAGACGGGTTGGAGCAAACCCTTCACTATCCTGTTTGCCTGTGAGATTCCCGCCAATGAAAAGGCCTTTTCCTTTGCACTGGCGCAAGCTGTCGAGTTTGGCGCAAAACTGATTCTGTTTCACGCCTACGACACGCTGGTGGTGTCAGCGACGGAGAGCGCGAGCGTTCTTTACTACGATGCCGCCGCCGCGGACCGCGCCGAAATGGAGCATCTGGAGCCGCTGGCCGAGCGCGTCCGGCATGAGGGCGTGGAATGCGAGACGGTGGTGCGGCCGGGGCTGGCCGCCGACCAGATACTGACCTGCCAGCGCGAGCGGCAGATTGACCGCATCGTCATGGGCACCCACTCGCCCGGGCCCATCGGCAAATTGTTGGTGGGCTCGGTGGCCGAGGCTGTGCTGCGCACGGCCTCAGTGCCGGTTTTCATTGTCGGCCCGGAGGTGGTGGATTGCGCGGACAGCAACTTTGTCATCAGGACAATTCTGTGCGGCGTCAGCTTGCATGAATCCAGCGCCATGGTGGCCAGTTTTGCGGCGCAACTGGCTGCGGAGCACAAAGCGTGCTTGGTTTTGCAGCATGTGATACGGCACCAGGGGCGGCATGAGGTTCTGTCTGGCCGGAGCATCGATCAGATAGAGGGTGAGATAGTGTCTCTGATTCCGGTTGCGCTGCGGAAGAAGATCGCCGTGCAATCGATTGTGGCGCCGGGCGACCCAACCGAGGAGCTGATCTACCAGGGCCGGGCACATCAGGCTGACCTGATGGTGCTGGGTGCGCAGGGCGCATCGGCCTTTGCCGCCGTGGCCCGCCTCGGAGTGGTGTACAAGGTGCTGGCCCACGCGCGCTGCCCGGTGATGACGCTTTCGCCGGTGGTGCTGGCAGCCAGCGGAGCCAGGAAAGAGCGTGTGCCTGCGGGCGAGGTCTATCTGGCGGGGGTGTTTTAGACCGGTAGAAGACGAGTGTCCTAAGCTACAGCTTTCATCGCCGAGGCGGAAATTACATGTTCTTCCGCTGGCCGCAGAGCCAGCATCCTTTATATGTGGCCGCAATCAAGCTGGACCTGTCTCTGTGTTGCACGAATTTAAATAGAATCTCCAGCGATCTCCGAGTATACTGACGGCAAGGCGGCAGGTGACGAGCCTGGCCGGCCATAAGTGAGGTGCGTCTTCCGCAGTGACTATAGCCCACTGACATTCGACGTTCCTGCCTCGGGGACTTCCCGTTGGCGCGCGGTGGTTCGTGTGCTGCGAAGTCCCATGGATTCATTGAGTTGCGCTCTTCTTCCTTCCTCCTGTACCCTCTGCGGCTCCTCTCTGCCGCATCTCAGTCATGCGCCAATTTGTGATGTTTGCTGGACGGAGATTTCCGTCCTGAGCGGAGCATTGTGCTTCCGCTGCGGCGACACGCTGGACGCGCCGGTGCTGGCCGGTCCAACGAAAAGCGGGCTGTGCCGGGCCTGCCGGATGGCGCCTCCGCCGTTTGTGCGGGCTGTGGCCTATGGGCCATACCAGGACCGCATGAAGGCGGCCATCCACGCGCTCAAATATGACCGGCTGCACGCTGTGGCTAACGGGCTAGGCCGAATGTTGGCCGAGGCAATTGCCCAATTGTCGGATGAGGCTCCAGCGGAGATGTTGGTGGTTCCGGTGCCTTTGCACCGTTCCAAATATGCAGAGCGCGGCTTCAACCAGGCTCGCTCGCTGGCCTTTCATGCGCTTGCGGCGCTCGGTAAGACGCATCCAGAGTGGAAGCTCAAGCTGGCTCCGAGCACGCTGATGCGTCAGCGCGCCACCGAGAGCCAATTTGGCCTGACGCCACGCCAGCGTCGTCTGAATGTGCGCGGGGCCTTCGAGGTCTCCGATCCTGCCGCGGTCACGCTCAAGCACGTTCTACTTATTGACGACATTTTGACGACAGGCGCAACGGCTCGCGCCGCAGCTCTGGCGCTGTCTCGGGCCGGAGCGGCCTCGGTATGGGTGGCTACGCTGGCCAGGGCGAGCCGCGTGTACAGCAACCGCCGTGGAACTTCCGCGCAGTTTGACGATGCGGAGGACAATTTTGAACCGGCCGGCAGATTGCCGGTCGCAACTTTGCAAGAGGCAAGCATTTATTCATTGCACGAGCAATCATCTTTTTAATGAGGGGAAAGAGGATGTCGCTGGGAAAAGCTATGATTCATGCACGCAAGCAAAAGTCCATCGCCAGGGCCGCGGCGCTGGCCGGCGAGAAGGTGACGGTCCATTCCGCGCACATCCTGCAGATGCCGGTGCTGGTGCTGAACGCCTCCTATGAGCCGATCAATATCTGCGGCGCGCGTCGCGCTTTGGTGCTGGTGCTCAAGGGGATTGCGCGCACCGAGGAGGAGCACGGGTTGATTCTTCACGCCCAGCGCACCCGCATTCCCATGCCCTCGGTGATTCGGTTGCTCGAGTACCGCCGCATCCCCTACCAGACGCGCGCCCTCTCGCGCAAAAATATTCTGCTGCGCGACCGCAACACCTGCCAGTACTGCGGCGATACGCTGCCGCCCGCCGACCTGACGCTGGACCACGTGGTTCCCCGCTCGCGCGGCGGCAGCTCGACCTGGGAGAACCTGGTGGCTTGCTGTCATCCCTGCAACCGGCACAAGGGCAACCGCATATTGAGCGAGATCGACGATATGATTCTGCTGCGCGAGCCACGCCCCTTCTCGCTGCACACCAGCCGGCAGATCATGCGCATGCTGGGCAGGGCGGATGACCGGTGGCGGAAGTATCTGTTCTATTAGGGAACAGGGAGTAGGGAACAGGGAACAGAAAATCAAGGAAGAGGAACATCAGGTGGGTGAATCGTTCAAGGACCTAATCGTTTGGCAACGAGCTGTTCAACTGACCGTCGCTGTATACAAACTCACGTCCTCTTTTCCGGCCTCTGAACGATTTGGTCTAACCAACCAACTGCGTAGAGCGTCCGTCTCTGTGGCTAGTAATATAGCAGAAGGATACGGCAGATCGACAAAGGGTGAATATCTTCTGTTTCTAGGTCATGCAAGAGGTTCAAACTGCGAGGTGCAAACGCAGATTGTGATTGCAGAGGCGCTAGGTTTCGGCTCAGAGGAGGCACGACGTTCGGCTGAAAGCCTCTCCGAGGAAGTGAGCAGGATGCTCGTCGCCATCATGAATAAATTACGAAAATAAACGTCGGCCTTCTGTTCCCTGTTCCCTGATCCCTGTTCCCTATTACTTCGGCTTCTCCTCAGGCGGCTTTGCGCCCGGCGTAATGTCCTGGCCTTCATAGATAATTTTTGTGGTTGAGCCGAACTGCTTGTAGTCGGTGTATTTGATGGTGTCGCGGATGTGCACGTCCTGGGCCATGTAACCGGGGCCGCCGCTGAAGTGCAAAATGCCTTCGCCCTTGGTGTAAACGGGGAACCAGTAGTGGCCGTCGACCTGCTGCCGCCAGGTCATGAAGGGCGGATGCAGGTCTTCCTGCCCTTTGCGCGTGTCGTCGGGGACCATGCGCCCGTTGGTCACCACGATCTGCAGATCGGTCGCGTCCACCCAGATGCGGCCCAGCAGATAGCGCTGCTTCTTTTCGATGACCTTGGGCGCCACGTCGAAGACGTAGCAATCCACTTCGTCCACCTTCTGCCGGCCAACGTACTTGATGTTGTATTGGCCGATCATATCGGTGGTGAGGACAAAGGGATAGCCGCGCTGGATGTCCTGCATATCGGAGGGAGACATCTGCACCCGCTGCAGGGTGCTCTCCGGCGCATAGACGGTCTTTTCGAAGCGTTTGCCGGTGGGATCAAAGATGACGTCGTCCACCTGGTAGTACTCGCCGTCCACCTTGTTGTCGTCGTCGATGGTCTGCACGCGGGCGATGCGGCGATAGGTGTAGTGGTTCAGAGCCCTCTGGAACTCGCTCTCCTTGGCGGCAAACTGGCGGATGATCTCCTCGGGTGCGATGGCCGGCGCGCTGATGTCCATGCGGCCAAAGCCCGCGTCGAGCGGCATGGGCGTAAAGCTGTCCTTAAACTGCGCTAAGGCCGCCAGTGCGAGAGCCGACGCCGCTAGCAATGCCAAAGACCATCGATTAAGCATGGCCCTCCCCATTCATCAGAATAGACGAATGAGCAGGGTTGCTGGGCATAGTTGGGCTTGGTCCCGTAAGGCCTTTCTTTTCAGGTGAAAACAACCCGATAAACCGTATTGCACTAAATATATATCGATAATCAATAATTTGCTATTGACAAACAGTGACATTCCTGCTAGATTTGGTTCAAGGTCTTGAAAGGAGACTCTATGAAACCCGAGATTCAGGCAAAACTTCAAAAAATCAAAAAAGTCAGCAGCATCTTCCGCATGATCTGCAAAGTTCTGTTGATTTTGATTGCGGTCGTGGGCGTCCTCTGCGTTGTCTGTGTAGCCTATGGAGCCGGCAACATCAACATCGACAACATGCTCTTCTCGACTGCCGGATTAACGCTCGGCCTCCGTCTGCTACTGGGCGCGGTCACCGCTGTGGCATTCGGGACTCTGTTCAAATGCGTCTATCACCTATATCTGCTCTTTGGAAACTACTCCCGTGGAGAGGTTTTCACCAGGGAGTCGGTCGGGCAGCTCCGCAAATTTGGCGTTGCCTGTCTGCTGTGGGGAGTCATGAGCTTTTTGTGGGTCTTGTCGCTCGCCCTCACGGCGAATCCGATAAAGACCTTCCAGGCCCACTTCGACTCCCTCGTCATCGGAGCCATCATCATCGCAATCGCATGGTTTATGGATATAGCCGTGGACTTGCGCGAAGAAAATGATCTCACCATCTGAGCGGGAAGAGGAGAACACCCATGTCGATTATTGTCAATGTGGACGTGATGCTTGCCCGGCGGAAGATGCGGTTGAATACGCTGGCCGAACTGGTGGGGATCACTCCGCAAAATCTATCGGTACTCAAGGCCGGCCGGGCCAGAGCCATTCGTTTTAGCACGCTGGAGCGGCTTTGCGAAGTGCTTGATTGTCAGCCAGGCGACCTTCTGTCCTATGAAAAGAACTCGGCCGCAACAGCGAATGAACTGAGGGATTCATTGGACGCGTGATCCGCGCAGGATCGAACAATGCCGGTGTCACTGGCAATTCGGTATTTGTCCCGCCGGCGGTGGGGCTATTTGGACTGTGGATGCTTCGCACAATCCGTAGAATAGCCCTAGATGGCATTTACCGAACAATACGATGTAGCCGTGGTGGGCGCGGGGCACGCGGGGTGCGAGGCAGCCATGGCGGCGGCGCGCATGGGGCTCAAGACCGCGCTCATCACCATGAACCTCGACCTGATTGCGCAGATGAGCTGCAATCCGGCGGTGGGCGGCGTGGCCAAAGGCCATCTGGTGCGCGAGGTGGACGCGCTAGGCGGCGTGATGGGCGAGGTGACAGACGCGGTTGGCATTCAGTTCCGGCTGCTGAATGCCTCGCGTGGTCCGGCGGTGTGGAGTCCGCGAGCGCAATGCGACAAGCAGCTCTACCGGGTAAAGATGCGCGAGGTGCTGGAAGGCCAGCCAGGGCTGCATATACGGCAGGCGGAGGTCGTGGGGCTGATTGTGGAGAAAGGAACGGGTTCTGCAGAGGAATCAGCATCCATCCCAGGTAAACCCGGCACAGAACGCCGGGCGTACCTGGGGCACCCGCATATTCTGGGGCACCCACGAATTTTGGGCGTGAAGCTGCGCGATGGGCGGCGGCTGATGGCGGGAGCCACGATTATCACCACCGGTACTTTTTTGAATGGGCTGATTCACTGCGGCGAAGAAAAATATCCAGCGGGGCGCAGTGGCGAGCCGGCCTCGGTTCTGCTGGGCGAGGCGCTGCGGGCGCTGGGGCTGCGGACTGTTCGCTTGAAGACGGGAACGCCTCCGCGGCTGGACGGTCGGACGATCCGCTGGGAGGTCTTCGAGGAGCAGAAAGGCGATGCGGAGCCTACGCCCTTCAGCTTCAGGACTAAAAAAATCGTCCAGCCGCAGATCAGTTGCCACATCGCCTTTACCACGCCGGAGACGCTCCGGATCATTCGCGCGAATGTGCATCGCTCAGCAATGTATTCGGGACAGATCGCGGGCGTCGGGCCGCGCTATTGCCCGTCGATTGAGGACAAGATCGTCAAGTTCCCCGACAAGACGCAGCACCAGTTTTTCCTGGAGCCGGAGGGGCTGCACACGCACGAGGTCTACGTGAACGGGATGTCCACCTCGCTGCCGATGGAGGTGCAGTGGGAGATTGTGCATTCGATTCCCGGCCTCGAGCAGGCAGAGATGCTGCGGCCCGGCTACGCCATTGAATACGACAGCGTGGACGCGACCGAGCTGGACCGCACGCTGCGCGTAAAGCCCTTCTCGGGCCTTTACCTTGCAGGACAAATCAATGGAACAAGTGGCTATGAAGAGGCGGCATGCCAGGGAATCATGGCGGGGATCAACGCTGCGCTCATGCTCAAGGGTGAGCCGCCGTTCACGCTCGATCGCAGCGAGGGCTACACGGGCGTGCTGATTGATGACCTGATTTCGATTGGGACGAATGAGCCGTACCGGATGTTCACCTCGCGGGCGGAGTTCCGGCTGCACCTGCGCATCGACAACGCCGACCGGCGGCTGACCCCGCACGGGCGGAGGCTGGGGCTGATCGACGACGTTGCATGGGCGGAGTACGAGCAAAAGCAGGCGCGGATGGCCGCGCTGGAGCGTCTGCTGGTCGGTCATAAGGTAAATAACGAACGGCTGCGGGCGGCGGGCCTGGGCGAGATGACAGGTACGGCTGGATTGACCTGGGCGCAACTGCTGAAGCGGCCTGAGGTGGGCATCGAGGCGGTTTTGGGAATGATGTGCGAGGAGCTTGCGGCCGAGCCGTTGCTGGCGGATTTCGCTGAGGTCCTATCGAGCCGGCCTGAATATGGAGGCGTTGACTCCCACCCTAGCCGCAAAGACAAGAGCGCGGCGAGGGTGGGGCACCCACTTCCTTCCATTCTCGGTGATCATTCTCAACGCGAGCCATCGGAGAGCGCGATCCTGCGGAGTGGCGCGCGCAACGAAGCCCGCGCCGTCGAAACGGAGATCAAGTTTGCCGGCTACCTTGAGCAGCAGAAAAAATCCATTGTCAAGCTGAAAGCCGCCGAGGGGGTTGCGATTCCGGAGTGGCTTGAGTATGGCGCCATCAGCGGGCTATCCCGCGAGATGCGCGAGAAGCTGGAGCGGGTGCGGCCAGCGACCATCGGGCAGGCCAGCCGCATTCCGGGCGTAACGCCGGCGGCGCTTGGGCTGGTGCACGTGTCGATCCGGCTGCAAGGTGCCAAGCGTGTTGGCTCGCGATGAACAGGGCCTAATGAGGTTTGTGGTTTCCCACCCTAGCCACAAAAACAATAACGTGGCGAGAGTGGGGCACCCAGCGAGTCAACCTATGCTGCTTTGCTGCTACTGGCTGCCCTTGTCGCTTTTGCCGATAAACGGAATGTGGAAGGGATTTTCTTCATTGGACGGCTTCTTGTGTTTGGGGCTGGTGTCCTCGGGGAGCTTGGTGCGCTGGGAGTTAATGCACATCCATCCGCCGCGGGCGCGCTCGAAGACATGGGTGAAAACGCCCTTTTCGTCCACCTGTGCGGAGCCGACCTTATGGTGCATTACGTAGGTGCCGTTGGCTACCGCAATATCGCCTAGCATGCGCACGGTGATTACCTTCTGCTCGAGATGGAGGGTTTTGTCCTCGCCGGTAATCAGTTGGGCCAGCTGCTGGTTGCGGGTGGTGATGTCGCCGCCCGCGGAAACGTCCACGAACAGTGGGGAGAGCACCAGTTCGAGGGCGTACTGGTCGCGCATGTTGATGGCATTGGACCATGTGTCTTCAATCTTCTGAAAGTCAAGGATTGCAGGGCTTTCGGCTGAAGTGACGGCGGGGTGAGGCGCTGCCGGCGCCGGATTTTGGGCTACAACTACGCAGCATGAGAGCAGGAAAACAGAAAAACCAGCCAAAAGACGGGTCATACGCACCATGAACTCCACTTCAGGGATCAGGGTTCAGGGATCAGGGGTTAATTGCCGTGGTTGCAGCTGCTCATGGGGGAGGAGCCTGTTCCCTATTCTCTATTCCCTATCTTCCGATGATAGCTCTTGGACTTGGCGGAACGGTTGTGGGGAGCGTTAAAAATACAACAATGGGCCTAGCTCATGGTTTGCAAATGTTCGGGTTCGTGGAGGGTAACCAGGGAGTCTTCGATGGAAATCCAGCCCTCCTTGCGGAACTGGCCCAATGTGCGGGTGACGGTTTCGCGGGTGGTGCAGGCCATGGAGGCCATCTCCTCGTGGGTCAGCAGGAGCGGAAAGCGGAAGCCGCCACCATCGAGGTGTTCGCCGATCTGGTGGGCCAACTCCAGGAGCAGGCGTCCCAGGCGGGCGGCGACGGTGTCAGCCAGGGCGATACGGCAGGCGTCCTGCAGGGCGAAGCGGTATTCCTGGCAGATGCACTGCACGGCGCGCATCTGAGCCTCTTTATGAGCACGCAGAAAAACCAGGAACCGGTCGCGTTCGACGGGACGGAGCTGGGCAGCGGTAAGCGTTTCCGCCGAAACCTCGTAAACGCCATGAGATAGAACCGCGTACAGGCCCAGCATGGAGCCTGGTCCGGCAACCCGGACGATCATCTGCCGATCATGATGCCGCCCGGCGGTGAGCTTGAGATAACCGCCGCAGATCAGGTAGAGGCATCTTGCATCGTCGCCTTGTGTGAAGAGGGAAGACTGAGCGGGCAAGGTGACAGTGCTGGTCGCCAGCTCAAGGTCGGCCAGTACGGCGCTGCCCAGAGAGCAAAACCAGCCGGGGCGGCGATTGGAGCATGCGGCGCATCCCACAGGAACCTGCCGGGCAATATGCTTTTGCCGTGTTTGCGCTGCCGCCGAGTTCTCTGAATGCGCCATGGTCTTGCCCCGTACGCCGCCGGTCTAATTGCTCCATCCCGGTTCGTGACTTGCCTTTGTGCACAGCGCAGGTTCCGAAACGAGAAAGAAAGGCCCTGGCCTCCAGGGGAAGAGACTCTGCTTGTAGAAAGTTTGCCGGAGTAGCAGTTGTTGTGGATGTGATGGGCCTCACGTCTCTATAAAGCCTCGATAACCGTAGTTTTCTAACCTTTATGTTCCTAAGATGCACACGTGTCCATTGATCTAGGGAATAGCTGCGTGGGTACCGAAGTTTTTGATTTGCACTGCAGTACAGAGGATTTGAGTGCAAACGGGAATCCACGTCACTTTTGAACAGGAAAATCTGCCATCGAACAAGCCACCTGGGATATGTGATGGGCATCACCGTTCGGCCTTTAGTAAAGAACGTAGGATTCAGCCCATGAGTGATGCTCCGCACAATGAGCACCGTTCGCAAAGTGTGACCGGCACAACTGCCCGGGGCGGCGTTTCCAATGGAAAGTAGCCGCTTTGCGCGGTTGGACGCCGGTTCGCTCGATTGCGGATGTGGCTAAGAGAGCATCCAAGGCGGTAATCGATGCATAAAGATGGGCCTGTCACGCAATTTTCTTTTGGTGCGGCTCCGGGCAACAAGCCGGGGTTGCGAGCTTGTTTGATGTTGATTCTGGGCGCAGGCATGTTGTGCGTTCCCATGCTGGCGGCTGCGGCGCCCGGAGAGAAGCCGGCCACCGCACAAGTGAAGGATACCAATACCGCGAATTATGTGGGCAGCGACACCTGCGCCACCTGCCACGACGAGGTGGCCAAGAAGTTCGCCGAGAATCCTCATACCAAGATTGCCTTGCAGCATGGCAAATCCGGGGCAACCTGCGAAAGTTGCCATGGCGCGGGCAAGGGGCACGTGGAAGGCGGCGGAGACATTACTAAGATCTTCGACCCCTCCAAGGCCACGCCAAAAGAGGTGAGTTCCAACTGCCTGGGCTGCCACGCGGGAACGCATCCCAATTTCGCCCGTTCACCTCACGCCAAGGCCGGCGTCAGTTGCATCAGTTGTCACGACATTCACGCCGGCAAGGAAGAGCCGCTGCTGAAGGCCGCGCAGCCCGCGCTGTGTTTCCAGTGCCACAACGACGTGAAGCCGTTTTTCGATATGCCCTTCCATCACAAGGTGAATGAAGGCCTGGTCAAATGCAACGATTGTCACGACGTTCACGGCACCTTCGGGAACAACAATGTGAAGTCCACTGCCGATCAGAACGCGATCTGCACCAAGTGCCACATGGAGAACCGCGGGCCATTCGTGTATGAGCACCCTGCCGTCAAGGCGGAGGGGTGCATGGCCTGCCACACTCCTCATGGTTCGCAGAACGCCCGGCTGTTGACGATGCCCACGATTAACACGCTGTGCAACCAGTGCCATAGCCCGGTCGCCGCCGGAACAGTTCACGGGATGAACTCAGGATCGGCGGAGCTGCAGCCCTGCATTGACTGCCACACCATGATCCATGGGTCGAACCTCAACCAGGCGTTTCTCAAGTAACGGAGCTGTGCCGCGCCCTCCGAAAGCATCGGCTGGCGCGGCTCATCTTCCGTGCAGGTCCGGTACGCGAGTTCAAGCTTTTTGATTTAAGCAACAATGTTTTTCCAAGTGAGGCTTCATATGACGAAGGTAGGCTGGATTTCACGGCTGTCCAATCAACAGACCTATACCGCAAGGATGCAGCGTATCGCCGGGGGCTTCGGAGCCGCCATATTCCTGCTGATGACGGGCATCGCTGCCGCCCAGATTCCCACACCGAGTGAGCCGATGGCCGTCCCGGAGGGATATAAGTCCCATCAAACAGTGGATGTCGGCGGGCACATGGCCAACATTAAGGGTAGCGGAGCCATGTACGACACGCTGATCAATCAGCAATCCGGGCCGCGCATACTGGGCGCGACCTATGAGATGCATGCGCTCCCCGGCAATAAAAATACCCTGGTCGATTCCCTCCATGCCATCGCCAATGGCTTCGGCGGCGATCCGTACAACTTCGCCAAGCTGGACTTCTCCAAGGGCAAGCTCTACGAGTTCTCGGGAACCTTCCGCCGCGACCGCCAGTACTTCGACTACGACCTGCTGGGCAACCCGAATATCAACACCAATCAGTCGATTCCCATCTCCGGGTCCACCACCCCGCTGGCGTGGCCGCAGGTTATGCAGTCGCCGGTGATGTTCAACACCGTGCGCCGCATGACGGACACCAACCTCACCCTCTACCCCGTGTCGAAGGTGACGTATCGGGCGGGGTACTCGCAGAATATCTTCCAGGGCCCGAGCCTGAGTCCCGGTGAATCTGTCGGCAAGTATGATGCGCTGCTCTCGGAATATCAGCGCAACAGCACCGACGAATTCACAGGGGCGGTCGACTGGAAGCCCGTCGAGCGCACCAAGCTGACCTTAGAAGAGGTGATCACCCACTTCAAGACAGGCTCCTACTTTACGCTGGCTCCGGGCGACTTCATGGTGCAGGAGGCGGACGGAACGAGAGTCTCTCTGGGCAACTGGGACAGCCAGACCGCCTACAGCACCAGCGCCTGCGCCGCAAGCAGCATGAAGAACTCACACATCATCCTCTATGCAAACTCCGGCGGCGGCCTGCCGATCATTGATCCGGCCTGCGATGTTGCGACCAGCTACCTGCGCTCCCAGCCCACGCGCATTCTCACCCCCACGGAGATCTTCCGCTTCCAAAGCACAAGCATCAAGAATATCTCGATGAACGGCGACGCCCGCTATACCAGTGCGAATATGAACCTGCCCAACTACTACGAGCAATTCCAGGGCCTGGATGTGGTGACGGCATCGACGTCGTCCCCTATCGCAGGCGGGGTTCGCTCGGCGATCTTCACCGGCAGCGCAAGCGCTCAGCGGAAGGTAGTCTCCGCCGACTATGGGGTTGTCTGGCAGGTTACAAAGGCCTTCAGCATCTCCGATCAGTTTGACTACTCCGATGTCCACCAGCCCGGCACCTCCAACATCTCATCCGGGGCCACGCTCGATACGCCCACGACCGCGGGCAATGAAACCATCAACTACACCGGCACGCTGATCACGGGTTCTCCTCTGACCGTTGAGGGCAGCGCCAACGGCGCTCCACTGCCCGACTACTTTGGCCAGAAGATCCTGACCAACAACCTGACAGGAACATGGGATGCCGCGTCGCGGGCCACGTTCTCCATCACCTATCGCTACCGCACGCACACCATAGGAGAGGGCATTCCTTATAATGCTCCTTTAGCCGCGGGCGCGGATAACAACGGAACCGTTACCATTAACGAAAGCGGTGGAATCTTCAACGCCGCCTTGCGCCCCACCAACCATTGGGACCTCAATGGCACGGTGGAGGCGCTATACGATGACAACGCATTCACCCCGGTAGGCCCGCGGCAAACCAGGCATTACAGAGTGCATACCACCTACAAGCTAAGGCCATGGGCGACGTTCTCGGGCGCCTTCAACGACCTGGAACGGCACAACAACACCAACAACGCGCAGGCCGACGTGGCGTTGTTCGTTCCTCCTACGTTAACACCAGGTCCTAGCGGAACCGCCTCAAGCGGGACCCCGTACGAAGGCCCGCTCAATCATGTCGATCACAGCCGGGTTTACAGCATGGGCGCGGTGCTGGCGCCGAATGAGCACTATGGGTTCGATTTCAATTACGCCTATAGCGATGTCTACTCGGCAACCAACATCTGCTATCTGAACGGCTCGCCGACCGCGAGCGCAACGACCGGAGTCGTAGTCCCGAGCGTTTCACAGCCTGGAGCTGTGCAAAGTGCCACCAGCATATTATGCCCGAACATATACGGAAGAGGCGCAACGGGCCTTTCGGAGGTTAAAGGCTGGTCGCTCGATGAATGGGTCGCCAGGGACTTCATGGATGCTCCTACGCAATACGTGTCGGCGGCTCTCCATCTCTCCCCGGTCGACAAAATCCACTTTAATATCGGCTATCGCATCAGTAAAGTGAACGGCACGCGGTTCTTCAACGATGCGCGCGACGTCAACGGCTCGCTGGTTTCTGCGTATCAGTCTCCCTTTATGAATCTTGCATACACGATCCATAAGGGGTGGATTGTGAAGGGAGAGTACAACTTCTTCCAATACGCCGAGGGCGGCCCCTCCGGATCGCCGTTCTGCAGCACTTCATCCTCTGTTGTGGGAGAGTCATCGATTGTGCCTTGCACCTCCGCCACTCTGACTGGTCCGACCGGCCTGACCGAGCCGACTTCCGGCCTGACCGCGCCGCGGACCTTCCGTGCGAATAACGTGACCATTTCCATGCATTACGAGTTCTGACTAGGCAGGGCTCTCTAACCAGCGGCGCAGTTCCCGAATGAATGGGGCTGCGCCGTTTAATGTAAGAGGTTCGATTTTGCCATCCCGGCTGCAACCAGAGCGACTCTTCTCTGCCGCAAGGGTTGTAGTATACAGAAGGAAACACGCCCGGCAGTTGCTTCTCTCGCGCAATCTGACCGGCAGAAACTCCAGGAGTTTTGCTATGACAAAGATCTTTCGATACCTGTTGGTGCTGGCCGTTGTAATGTCTCTGGCCGGCGTCGTGGGCTTCGCGCAATCCCCCGGCGAAGCGACTTACAAAGCCAAGTGCGCCATGTGCCACGGAGCCACCGGCACGCCCAGCGCCGGAATGGCGAAGAGTATGGGCATCAAAGCCGCCTCCGATCCGGCAATCAAAAACCTTACTGTTGCCCAGATGATTGCCGTCGTGAAGAACGGCAAGGGCAAGATGCACCCGATTGCGGGACTCAGCGAGGCGCAGATCAAGGAAGCGGTAATTTTCTACCGCAGCTTCCTGAACCCGCAGCCATTGCCTCCCGGCCAGTAAGGGTACATCGGAACGCGACAGGCCCGCCTGGAGCGGAATCACGATTAGTGCGCCCTGAGCGACAGCTCTAAGGGGATGATTTCCCCGGCAAATCGTCCCCTGTACAATGCTTTTCAGGGCGCCGTAGTCGAGGTTTCGCACTCATCGGCGGGCCATCCATTTGTGAGTGGGGGTTAAGGTGCCAGCGTTTCAAAAATTCCGTGAAAGCTGGGTGCGCCCGGCGCTGTTTTTCGGCAACAATCCCATCAGCCTGGCCGGCGGTGCGATCACCACCGCTGCTGGCGTAACCATGATTGCTTATTGGCTGGTGGAACTCTTTGGCCGGCCTAACGACAATCCCTATCTTGGCATCATCTTCTTTCTGTTTTTGCCGGTTTTATTTGTGGCCGGGTTGCTGCTGATTCCGCTGGGCATGTGGTTGCGGCGCAAAAAGCTGCAACAGGCCGGGCTGATTCCGCTGGAATTTCCCAGGGTCGATTTCAACGACAGGGTCTTTCGTCATGGCGTGGACATTGTTCTGGCAGCCACCCTCGTAAACCTGCTGGTGGTGTCTATAGCCAGCTATCGCGGCTCAGCCTACATGGATTCGCCGCTGTTCTGCGGCCAGAGTTGCCATGTGATGCACCCGGAGTACACGGCCTACAAGATTTCTGCGCATTCCCATGTGGATTGCGTGGCTTGCCACATCGGCGAGGGAGCGGCAGCGTACTTCTCCGCCAAGGTGAATGGCACCAAGCAGATTCTCGAAGTTACGTTTGATCGCTACCCCACGCCGATTCCGTCGCCGGTGGAGAGCCTGCGCCCGGCGCGGTATACCTGCGAGGGATGCCACACGCCGGCCAGGTTCATCGGCGAAAAGCTGCTGGTAAAGTCCAGCTTTGCCGACGACGAAAAGAACACCGAGACGCAGACTGTGCTGGTGTTGCACCTGGGTGGGCTGGATGGTCTCTCGCACCTGACCGGAATTCACGGCGTTCATCTGGGTCACATCGAGTATGTCGCCACCGATCCAACCCGGACCTCGATCCCCTGGGTGCAGAAGCGGAATGACGACGGCACTGAGACCGTGTTTACTTCTTTGCCGGCGGGCAGCGGAATTCCGCAGGGCGAACGCCGCGTAATGGATTGCATCGACTGCCACAACCGTGCGGCGCACACCTTTGTGACCGCTGAAGACGCGCTCAACCGGGCCATGGCAGAGGGAGCGGTGAGTCCAGATCTGCCCTGGGTTCACAAAAAGAGCCTGGAGCTGCTCAATGCAAACTACGCCAGCGAGGCCGAGGCGAGCGTGAAGATTCCCGCGCAGCTTGAAGCCTTCTATCGTTCCGAACATCCCGAGGTGCTGGCCACCAAGGCGGCGCTGGTGAAGTCAGCGGGCGAGCAACTCGCGATTCTCTACAGCCAGAATGTTTTTCCGTTTATGAAGGTGACCTGGGGCACGCATCCCAACCACATTGGCCACATGAGCTATCCGGGCTGCTTCCGCTGCCACGATGGCGAGCACGCGGCCAAGAGCGGCGCCAGCATTACACAGGACTGCTCGGCCTGCCACAACCTTCTGGCAACCGATGAACCCAAGCCCAAGGTGCTCTCCGATCTGGGAATTCAATAATACTCTTCGGTTAGCGTATCTTGCGCGGCAGCGGCACAAGCGCAGGCACTCGCTGCGCGTACTGCTCGTAGACTTCTCCGAATTGCAGCCGCATCCACCGCTCCTCAAGGCGCAGCTTGAACCACAGCATCGCGAAGAAGAAAGCAAAAGCCACCAGGCTACGAACCTGCGCAATGGCGATCGCCGTGCCTAGAAATCCGGTCAACAGCCCGGTATAAATCGGATGACGTACCAGGCCATACGGTCCGCCGGTGATTAGTTCGTGGTCTCGCTTGATCGTCACCGAGCTGCTCCAGTTGCTGCCCAGGTACACGCGCGCCCAAATCGCAAAGCCAAGCCCCAGCACACTTACCACTGCGCCAATCCAGAACCAGGCAGTCCAGTTGGTTTCAGAAAGATAAGACATGTAGAGCACGGGAATGGGCAGCCGGGGGCTCATTAGGAGAACAAACGCGAAAAGAAACGTCACGGACCGTCCGATTTGCGACACAAGCGGCTCAACCCGTTCGTTGCTCTTGGCGCCGCGCGCCGCAACATGCCAATAGAGAAGATAAACCACCCACAGCGCGGGAAAGAACCAATCGTAAAAAAGTCTCATGACGCCTCCATACGGCCGTTAATCAAGCAGTATACGCATACAACGCATCACCTGTTCCCAATCGAACGGAAGACCGGTGTGGTAGCCTTGATTTTCAGTTCGAAGGAGTTCGCCTCATGCAATCCAGCCAGCCCATCCACTTCAATCTTGTCGCCGCGGCCCATGCCGCCATGATCGAGCACGGCTTTCAGCCGGATTTTCCCGCCAGAGCCGTTAAGGAATTGAGCGCGATACAGGCTCATCCCGAGTTGCCCGATGCCCCCGGCGCACAGGACCTGCGCAGTCTTCTCTGGTCCTCGATTGACAACGATACCTCCAAGGATTTGGACCAGATCGAGTGGGCAGAGCAGTTGCCCGATGATCGCATTCGCGTTCTGATCGGCGTGGCCGACGTGGACGCGCGTGTTCACCTCGGCTCGGTCATCGACGGCCATGCCAAGAGCGAAACGACCTCGGTCTACACCGGCGTCAAGGTCTTTCCCATGCTGCCCGCCGAGCTCTCCGAGGGCATTACTTCACTTAACGAGAACGAAGACCGCGTGGCGGGAGTCATCGAGTTTGCCGTGGATTCTGCGGGTACGGCCTCGGACGGGAAGGTATACCGGGCATTGGTGCGCAATAAGGCGCAATTGGCCTACAACAGCGTGGGCGCCTGGCTGGAGGGCAAGGGGCCAGCGCCGGCCAAGGTGGCCGCCAGCGCCGACCTGGCCGCGCAGCTCAAACTTCAAGACACGGCTGCCCAGCGCATGGTTGGAGGGCGATTCCAGCACGGCGCGCTTGATCTGGAGACGATAGAGACGCGCCCCGTGATGCTGGCCGAGGAGGCGGTGGAAATTGCGAAACTGGAAAAGAATCGCGCCACATCGCTGATTGAGGAGTTCATGGTGGCGGCTAATGGCGTCATTGCCCGCACCTTTGAAGACGCCGGCGTGGCTTCCATCCGCCGCATCGTGCGCACTCCCAAGCGCTGGGATCGCATCGTCGAGGTGGCCGCGGGGCTGGGAACAAAGCTGCCCGCCAAGCCCGATTCCAAGGCTCTCAACGACTTTCTGCTGGCGCAGAAGAAGAAGGACGCGGACCACTTTCCGGACCTGTCTCTGACTGTTATTAAATTGATGGGACCCGGAGAGTACGTTCTGGTGAAGCCTAATGAGGTTTCACCCGGCCACTTCGGCCTGGCTGTGCAGGACTATACCCACTCCACCGCACCCAACCGCCGCTTCCCGGACATGGTGACGCAGCGGCTGATGAAAGCCTTGCTGGCCAAGACGCCGCAGCCCTACTCCGAAAGCGACCTCAACGCCATCGCCGTTCACTGCACGCTGATGGAAGACAACGCCCGCAAGGTGGAGCGCGAGATGGAGAAGCGCATCGCCGCCGTGGTGTTGCACCCGCGCATTGGGCAGAGCTTCCCGGCCATCGTCACCGGTGTAAACAACTACGGCACCTTCGTTCGCACTCTCGACCCGCACGTGGAAGGAATGGTGGTCAGCGGCGGCAAGGGGCTGGATGTGGGCGACAAGGTGACTGTGAAGTTGGTCTCCACCGATCCGCAGCGCGGGTTTATTGATTTTGCGGTGTGAACCTGTAGTCATATTCCCGGTGGCGACTACACCAGTCCGATTAGGCAGCCTCAACCTGCCGGGTAGAGGTGATAATGGTTCAGGGTGAATCTATGCGCATGATACGAAACTTCCGTTTTCTTTTATCCTTTATCACGGGCTTTGCAGTTCTTGGTCCGGGGAGCTGCATCCATGGACAAGCTGCCGGAAGCAGCGCGTTGCCGCCCGTGCCGCACGTCAAGGAGGTTCGCATGAAGCACGTGCTGGTGATTGGCCAGACCAAGGACTGGGAGCACGACTCCGTCTCGGCTGCGATGGCCGCCATCTACAACATGGGCCGGGAGAGCGGCCTGTGGGATACGACAATGCGCACCGACACCAAGCTGCTCACCAAAAAGGAGCTGCCGCGCAACGCCAAGAACCTCAGCTACTTCGACCTGATCGTCTTCGCCAACACCACCGGCGAGCTGGATATGGATGCCAGCCAGAAGGCGGATATGATGTCCTTCATTAAGGAAGACGGCAAGGGCTTTGTCGGCATCCACTCCGCGCTCGACACCAACTACACCTGGCCGGAGTACGGAGAGATGATCGGCGGCTGGTTCGACGAGCATCCCTGGATGACCTTCAATGCGCCCATCGTCAACGAAGACCCGAGCTTCCCGGCCGTGCGTCACTTTCCGGCCGCCTTTGTGAAATACGACGAGATCTATCAGCCCAAGGCCTGGTCGCGCGATAAAGTGAATGTTCTGCTCAGCCTCGATCCTGCAAAGCTGGATTATGACAACAACCCGAAGATCCACCGCGCCGACCACGACTTTCCCGTGGCATGGAGCAAGATGTACGGCAAAGGGCGTGTCTTCTATTCCACGTTCGGCCACACGGAGGAGTCCTGGCAGGATCCGGATATACGCAAGATGTACTTTGAAGCGATCAAGTGGGCGCTCAGGTTGACCGAGGGAAGCACGGCCTCTCACCCGCGACAGGTCGCGCCCGCTCCATGCCGTTGAGCCGGCTTTCCCTCCTTGCGCTCTTTTGATACACAGGCCAAAGCAGGACGCCCCGCAGCGCCCAATAGGGCGGCCTACATCCCCTGCGGCGGCTGCACCAGCCCGATCAGGTGGCCCTCGGGGTCGGTAAAGCCTGCGATGATGCCGCCGTCGGGGATGGGATTCGGACCGAAAGCCGTCTTTCCGCCCTTGCTTTCGATGAGGGCTAGCGCGGCGGCAATGTCCGCAACCGCAACATAAAACGTGACATGTCCGGTGTGATGTGGCCTGGCGCCGATGCCTCCGTGGATGCCGGGGCCGGGCTTCCACCCCGTCGACGAAGACCTGTCGCCGGGGACCCCGGTTTTGACCAGCGAATACCAATCCTCGACAGGCTCAATCTCCCAGTTGAAGACGCTCTTGTAAAACTCCTCCAGCAACTTCTTGTCACGGCCGAGAATCTCAAAGTGTACGACGGGATGTGGCATCGTCGCAGCCTCCTCGTGAATGAATGTGAATGTCAATTTACACGGTCTTGATGGAATAAATCTAATGAATAAATGGTAAAGGAAGGGTTTTCAGGCTTCCGCTCCTTATAGGCTCAGAGCAGATGCAAATAATTGTCTCCTTTGGCTGCAATATTCCGTCTAAGGGAATAGTAGTCTCTACGGATAAGGATTTATTACCCAGGGCGCGCGTTGAGCGAAACGCGCGGATCAGAGTGATTTATTATAGGAAGTGGCCCACCGGTTCGACTCGCTTTTGCGTGAGCCGCCCAGACGGATGCCGGCTCCACAAAAGGGGATTGAATGCGCGCAGGTTTCGGTCTGGTTTCAGCAACACTTATCGCCTGCATAGCCATGTTGGCATTGCCCTCTTGCGTATTTGCGGGCGAACCGGGCTCCGGCCCGATTGCAGCCTTGGCTGTGGAGCTTCCGGACGCACCGCAGCCGTCGGCCAGCCTTTTGGCCACCGGTACCCCCTTACCAGGTTACGGGGGATATTCTTCCTCGGCCGATCTCGCTTGGCCGTCTGAGCTGACCTTATTTCCCGACCTCGTGCAGGCCGTCCCGTCCGCGCAGGGCACCAGCCACGGCGGCCAGCGCCCCAAGCCCAGCTCGGCAGACTTGCCTGTCGACGCCAACGGCGTTCCCATCCCTCTTGACCAGCGGCAACCGAAGCGCATTCTCGGCTTCATGCCCAACTTCCGCTCCGTCTCCAGCGGTGCCGCTCCTCACCCGCCGGGCTGGAAGTACAACTTCACCGTCGCCACCCATCAGGCCACCGATTATTCCTCCTTTATTTTTCTTGGGCTCACCTCTCTTACCGGCGAAGGCATGAACGTACACCCCGTTCTGGGCAAGGGCGCGGACGGCTTTTACGCCTACGTTTGGCGCGGCTTGCTCGATAAAACTGACGGTACTTATCTCGCAGCATGGCTGTTGCCCAGCCTCATCCACGAAGACACACGTTTCTACGCCCTCGGCAATCGGCACAACATCGTAATCCGTGCTCTCTACGTGATCAGCCGGCAGGGTGTGACCCGTACCTATGGCGGTCGCCAGACGCCCAACTTCGCCGTACTCGGCGGCAAGGTCCTCACCCAGGTGGTCTCACGGACCTACTACCCCACTGGCGCGACCAGCTTCAGCGTCCTGGCTACCAAATTCGGCTACGCCTGCATGCGCGATGTTGGGTTCACCTCCATTCGCGAGTTCTATCCCGATGCCGCCGCGCACTTTGTTCGCAAGCACCGCGAGAAAGCAGCCCGGCAGGCCGCGCGGGACGCTGCTACCGTGCCTTAGAATTCCGGCAGATTTCACTCGCCCACGACGATGTTTTTGCAAGGAGTTGCCTACATGCCGGGCTAGGAATTATCGTGATATCATCATCAGCCTATGTTAATCGGCTCGTTACACGACACTACCCCTTCAACTGACAATTGACAGGGCCGACCAGCTTTTACCAGCGGACCGTCCGGGAACGGCTCCACAATTGGTGAATCGATGCATCTAGGTTTTCGACGTATTCCGGCAATATTATTTACGTGCATTGCACTCCTGGCATTGTGCTCCCATCTTTTTTCGCAGGAACCTAGCCCCGGCCAGGCAATTGCCGCCGCTGAGCTTCCTCAGGCCCCGCAAGCGCAGATTGTGTTGGCCGCGGTTGAGCCGCAAGCTCCAGTCGGGAAAAGCCAGGCCACCCCGACGCAGACCCCGAGCGCCGCGCACAATCCGATGGCAGGGTATATCAGCGGCACTGTACTTGATGTGAACGGTGACATCGTTCCTGGAGCCACCGTCGTTCTCGAAGGCCCTGCCCCCACAGATCGCCGTACGGTCGTGGTGAAGGATAAGGGATTCTTTGAATTCGATAATCTCAAGACGGGAGCTGCCTATCACATTACCGTCAGCGCCAAGTCGTTTATAAGCTGGATATCACCCGCCTTTGTTCTTACTCCGGGCCAATATATATACCTGACAGACATCAGGCTCAAGATCGAAGGTGGACAGACAACGGTAACTGTTTATTCTTCCAATGAACAAATCGCCACCGAGCAAGTCAGGATCGAAGAGCAACAGCGTGTCTTTGGCCTTATCCCCAATTTTTTCGTCGTTTATGACGCCAACCCCGTGCCGCTCACGACAAAGCTGAAGTTTAAGCTCACCATGAAAGTCGCCATCGATCCCATGACTATCCTTGGCGTGGGCTTTCTCGCGGGCGTCGACCAGGCGTCAAACTATCCTGATTTCGTTCAGGGCGCCAAAGGTTACGGTCAGCGCTTCGGCGCTACTGCTGCTGATGGTTTTTCCGACATTTTAATCGGTGGCGCTATTTTGCCATCGCTTCTGCGCCAGGACCCGCGCTACTTCTACAAAGGCACGGGCACAAAGAAATTCCGCACTATGTACGCGCTCGCCCACCCCTTCATCTGTAAGGGAGACAACGGACACTGGCAGCCAAACTACTCAAGTCTGGGTGGCGATTTGGCCTCAGCTGCCCTCTCAAACGCCTACTACCCATCATCGAATCGTGGTCCGGCATTGACATTTAAGACTTTTTCCGTCGACTGCGGCGAGCGATTGGTCAGCAGCCTGCTGCAGGAGTTCGTTCTCCACAGGTTCACGCCTAAAGCCAAAAAATAAAACTATCACTACGACTGCGTAAAGAGACATTTCAGGCAGTTGCTTGCGCGACCTGCGGCCTCTCCGGCAAAAAAAGCGGCGCGCAAATACAGCTTGAGCGCGCCGCATAAAAACTCCGGCCGGGGAGACGTCGGCCGTAAGCCCGTTGCCGGTTATGGATAAACGCCGCGTAGCCTGACAGCCTCTGCCACGCGCCCAATGCCCAGCATGTTGGCCGCGGTCCGCATTGAAACCTTGTGATCCAGATGGATCTTCAAAGTATCGGCGAACGAGGTCTTCATGATGCGTTCCAGCTTGGTGTAGACATCCTGCGCATCCCAGAACAGGTGTTGTTCGTCCTGCACCCACTCGAAGTATGAGACCGTCACTCCGCCGGCGTTGCACAGAATGTCGGGAATCACAAAGATGCCCTTGGCTTCCATGATTTTGTCTGCCGCGGGGGTGATGGGTCCATTGGCAGCTTCGGCGATGATCTTGGTCTTCACTGCCGCGGCATTGTCGGCGTGGATGGCGTTTTCCAGCGCCGCAGGCACCAGAATGTCGCACTCCATGGCCAGCAACTCGTCCGGAGTGATGGCCTCGGCGCTCTTGAATCCCGCAACGCGTCCGGTGGACTCCTTGTGAAGAAGCAGCGCTGGTGCATCCAATCCGTTCTTGTTGTAAACGCAGCCGGTCGAATCGCTCGCCGCGATTACCTTGGCTCCGGCCGCATGCAGCAGGTCCGCGGCAAATGAGCCGGCGTTACCAAAGCCCTGAATCACGACCTTGGCGCCCTTCAACTGGATCTTCAGATGCGCGCAGGCATGCTCGATGGTGTAAAAAGCGCCGCGCGCGGTTGCATCGTTGCGCCCCAGCGAACCGCCCAGGGCGATCGGCTTTCCGGTTACCACGCCCGGAATCGTATATCCCTTGGTCATGCTGTAGGTGTCCATGATCCACGACATGGTTTGCGCATTGGTGTATACGTCCGGCGCGGGAATGTCCTGCTCCGGTCCGATGAGGGGTAGTATCCCAGCCGTGAAGCGGCGCGTCATGCGCTCCAGTTCGCCCTGCGTCATGTGCTTCGGATCGCAAGTAACTCCGCCCTTGCCGCCGCCGAATGGAATGTTCATCACCGCGCACTTCCACGTCATCCAGGTGGCCAGCGCCTTCACCTCATCCAGCGTTACCTGCGGGTGATAGCGAATGCCGCCCTTGGCCGGTCCGCGCGCCGTGCTGTGCTGCACACGGTAACCCTCAAAGCGGTGAATGCGCCCGTCTTCCATGCGCACCGGAACACTAACCGTCAGAATGCGTTCGGGATACTTGATTACCTCCCGAATGTCGTTGTTGAGCCCCAGCTCGTTCGCTGCCGTATCGAAGTTCTCCAGCGCAACGTCATAGGCGTTATCTGCAACTCTTGTTGTACTCATCTTTTTCCTTCCTCCTAAACTGCACAGGTCCACAAATCGTTTTTCGGCAGGATCAGCAAATCAGCCGGCAACCATTTCTGCCGGAACCCTCTGCTTCTGCGCGTCTTTCATCTCGCGTCTGTAAACCGGCGTCAGCCAATTCCAGTAAGCCTTTAAATGTCCGCGCGTCGCATCGAAGTAGACACGCTGCAACTCGAGTGAAATCCTTCCGATAATTCCGTCCTTCACCGGGTGATGATCGACTTGTGTCACGGGCGCAATGCCCACCGCCGTTCCCGTGAAGAACAACTCGTCGCAAACATACAGTTCGCTGCGGTCGATGGGGCGTTCCACAACCTCAAGGCCGAGTTCCCTGCGCGCCAGCTCCATCACCGCGTCGCGCGTAATGCCCTCCAGAATGTTTTCGGTCACCGGGGGCGTAATCAGTTTTCCCTTGCGTACCATGAAGATGTTGCAGGCCGCTCCTTCAGCGACATGGCCGCTCTCGTTCAGAAAGATGGCGTCGTCAAAGCCGCAGCGGTGAGCCTCGTCGCTGGCCAGCGCGCTGTTCACGTAGGCCCCGCAAATCTTGCCTCGCGCCGGAATGGCATTATCGTCAATGCGCCGCCACGAACTAACGCCCGCATGCAGCCCGCGGTCAGTGGGCAGATAATCGCCAAAGGGCAGCGCAATCAACGCATAGGCGTCCTGATCGTCGTAGCTCACTCCGATGCGTTCCGCGCTCTTATAGGCCAGGGGACGAATATATACATTCGTCCGGAATGCATTTCTGCGCATCAGCTCGAGGCCTATCTCGTTCAACTCCGCGGACGACAGCGGAACAACAATCCGCAGGAATTTGCAGTTCTGTTTCCATCGCTCGTAGTGTTCCACGGGACGCATCACAAATAGTTCCTGCTGTGCCTCGTCCCAATGCGCGCGAATTCCTTCAAACACGCCGGTGCCGTAATGCAGGGCATGCGTCAGGATTCCCACGCGCGCTTCAGAGAGCGGCATATACTTTCCGTCAAAATACACAATTGTTTTCTGGTCCACGCTAGTTGGCATGGCATACCTCCCGGCACGACTCTCTATAAAGCTCTTTACCCCGCGCCAGAGCGCGCTTATTCAACTCCATCCAGCGCGGATTCTTTACCAGTCTTCGCAGCGCCGCGTCGATGTTTACATCCTCCACGACTCCGGCAATCTCCAACAGCGCGCCCAGCATCACCATATTGCCGGCTCGCGCATCGCCCAACTCATCGGCCACGCGTATAAAAGGGCACGCCAGCACATGAACGTTCTTCTGCTCGCAATCCTCGGGGTAAGAATCTCCGTTGTAGAGAATCCATCCCCCTGGCGGCACGCTCTTGTAGAACTTCCTGAGCGAAGGCTCATTCATCGCCACCAGCACGTTGGGATTCGTCACCATGGGTGAGTCAATCTCATGCATGGACAGCCGCACATGGCAGTTGGAAGTGCCGGAGCGCATCTCCGGCCCATACGACGGCAGCCAGGAGACCTCGAGCCCGGCATCGAGCCCGGCCTCAGCCAGCACTTCACCCAGCAGCAGCACTCCCTGCCCGCCAAAGCCTGCTACACGCACGCGAAGATCCACATCCGGCGCCGTCTTCTCGCGCACAATCGGATTGCCTTCCGGCAGGCTCTCGTTGTCAACCGCAAGAATTTTTGGAATCTGATCCAGCGCCGGCTCGGGAATATGCAATGACCGCGGCTGTCTCTCTTTGGTGCGGTCAATAATCACCTTGACCGGAAAAGTTTTGGCCAGTACATCGCGCACCCAGTGCTGCGCCTGGACCGGGGTCATCTTGAAGATCGTTGGGCAGGGCGACAGCACCTCGATCAGCGAGAAGCCCAGCCCGCGCACCTGGTTTTCCACGGCGCGCTTGATGGCGCGAGTTGCCAGCGCAATCTGCTTGTTGTCTCCCAGGGCCACGCGCTCTATGTAGACCGGAGCCTCCAGCGTCGCCAGCATCTCGCTGATGTGCAGCGGATATCCCTCGTTGTCTGCCTTTCGGCCAAGCGGAGAGGTCGCGCTCTTTTGTCCCAACAGGGAGGTTGGCGCCAATTGTCCGCCTGTCATGCTGTAAATGGCGTTATTCACAAAAATAATCGTGATATTCTCGCCGCGATTGGCCGCGTGAAGAATCTCGGCAGTCCCAATCGCCGCCAAATCACCATCACCCTGATACCCGATAACGATGCTCTCCGGCCTGCTACGCTTGGCCGCCGTGGCAACCGCGGGCGTGCGTCCGTGCGCGGCGGAAATGTTGCCTACGTCGAAGTAGTTATAGGTAAAAACCGAACAGCCTACCGGCCCAATCAGCACCGTTTTGTTTTGAATTCCCAGTTCATCAATTGCCCGCGCCAGCATCTTGTGCACCTGGCCGTGCCCGCACCCTGGACAATAATGCGTCTGGTGTTGCAGCTCTTCTTTGCGAGTGAAGCGCTCGAAGAATGCTTTAGGCCTGGCGTGCGAAACTTCGTATTCAGGAACCATCTGGTTAGCCATTTGCCATCTGCTCCTCTTTGCGCTGTGCTTCCGGCAAGATTCGCCGAGCCTGATCTTTCACTATCTTGAGAACTTCTTCATGCGAAGGCACATTTCCCCCCACGCGGCTGAAGAACTCCACAGGCCGCGCCCCGTTCAATGCCAGCCGCACGTCTTCCACCATTTGCCCGTTGCTCATTTCCACCGTCACAAAGACACGCGCGCTCTTGGTCAGCCGCTGAAAATGCGCGCTAGGAAATGGGAACAGCGTGATCGGCCGCAGAACGCCCACCTTGAGTCCAAGATCGCGAGCCTCGGCGGCGACTGCCTTTAAAATCCGCGCCACGATTCCGTAGCCCGTCAGCACAATCTCCGCATCCTCTGTTCGCCACTCTTCGGCGCGCGCCTCGCACTCCTGCGCGCGGCGATACTTCGCTTCCAAATGGTTCTGATGCGCCTCCAGCGAGTCGCTGTCCAGGTGCAGCGAGGTAATCAAATTGCCGCGCGTCGCTTCCGTTCCCGCCACGGCCCACTTCGGCTGTTGAGGTTTAGCGGCCGTCTGCGAAAACTCCACCGGCTCCATCATCTGCCCGATGAATCCATCGGCCATCAGCACCACCGGGTTGCGATAGCGGTCGGCAAGCTCAAAGGCCAGCGCCGTCAAATCCGCCATCTCCTGCACGGAGTGTGGCGCCAGCACGATAGTCCGATAGTTGCCGTGGCCGCCGCCCTTGACCACCTGGTGATAGTCGCCCTGCTCTGCGCTGATGCTGCCCAGACCAGGCCCGCAGCGCGTAATGTCCGCGATCACGCAGGGCAACTCCGCTCCAGCCATGTAGCTAATGCCCTCCTGCATCAGGCTGATTCCCGGCCCGCTCGACGCCGTCATGGCGCGAACGCCCGCGGAGGCCGCTCCGTAGAGCATATTCATGGCCGATACTTCGCTCTCCGCCTGCAGAAAAACTCCGCCCGTCTGCGGCATGTAGAGCGCTGCCGCCTCGGTAATCTCGCTGGCAGGCGTTATGGGATATCCATAGAACGCGCGGCATCCAGCCAGAATCGCGCTCTTCACAATCGCTTCGTTGCCCTTCATCAGTTGCTTGTGCATGAGCTAGCTCCCACAATGCCTTTATCGATGCTGTGACCTTTATCGGCTGGATGATGCACGATCTTCAAAACCGTAATCGCTCCCGGCTCGGGGCACACCATAAAGCAGATTCCACATCCCGTGCAGCCCGCGCCCTCATATGTCGCTGTGCGATAGCCGTAGTGATTCAACTGTTCGCTGAGGGAGATCACCTTCGGCGGGCACGCTTCCACGCAGAGTCCGCAGCCTTTGCATTCATCCACATCCACCTGCAGCACGCCGCGGTCCTGCTTCACCACATCCGCCATACCTACTCCTCTCCGGCAAGCCGCACGCCCTCAGGCAAGCGCGCCCGCGGTCTTGCGCTCCATGTAATGCGAGCGTACCGCAAAATCTTCCAATTCGCCCCTGAAACGCGGATCGGCAATGGCGATCAGCGCTTCTGCTCTCTCCCGCAGCGTCTTCCCGTGCAGATACGCGACGCCGTGCTCGGTAACCACGTAATGCACATCTGCGCGCGAAGTTACTACGCCGGCGCCCGGATCCAGCATCGGCGCAATCCGCGAAACCGTTCCGTCTTTCGCCGTCGAAGGCAGAGCGATAATCGGCACTCCGCCCTTGGAACGCGCCGCGCCGCGAATAAAATCCACTTGTCCGCCAAAGCCGCTGAAAGGCTTGATTCCAATCGAGTCCGAGCACACCTGCCCCGTCAGGTCCACCTGCAGCGCCGCGTTGATGGCGACCATCCTGTCGTTTTGAGCCACCACAAACGGATCGTTTGTATAGCAAATAGGATGGAAATCGAAGGCCGGGTTATCATCGACGTAATCGATGAGCCGCTGCGATCCCAGGATGAACGCAATCACAGCCTTGCCGCGATGCAGTGACTTGCGCTCTCCGTTCAGCACTCCGGATTCCATCAGGTCGATCACGCCATCCCCGACCATCTCACTGTGAATTCCCAGATCGCGCTTGTCTCCCAGGCAGGCCAGCACCGCTTCGGGAATTCCGCCGATCCCGGTTTGCAGAGTTGCCCCGTCGGGAATCAGCGATGCCACATTTTCAGCAATGCGGCGATGCAGGGCCGTGGTTGGCTCCGGAAGCACCTCCAGCAGCGGACGCGATGTTTCCACGATCATGGAGATGCGGCTCACATGAATGGCCGTTTCTCCGTGCGTGCGCGGCATCCTCTCATTGACTTCGGCAATTACCGTCCGCGCGCTGCGGGCGGCGTTCAAGGTGCTATCCACGGTTGTTCCCAGGGTCACGTATCCGTGGTCATCCGGCGGCGAAACCTGCATCAGCACTACGTCCAGGGGAAGAGCGCCGTTAAAAAACAAGTCTTCAATTTCGAAGAGGAAGATGGGCGTGTAATCGGCGCGTCCCGCAATCACCGCATCGCGCACATTTTCACCAAGAAACAATCCGCGATGGCGAAAAATGCCTTCGTACTCCGGCTTGGTGTAGTTCGCGTCGCCTAGCGTCTTCATGTGAATGATTTCGACGTTGCGCAGCTCAGAAGCTCGCGCCACCAGCGCATCCACCAGGGGCGACGGTGTGCCGCACCCCGACTGGATCCATACACGGTCGCCGGAGCGGACCGCTGCCAGCGCCTGGGCAGCATCCATGCATTTATTTCGATACTCTTCGCGCCAGTTCATCATGTGCAAACTCAAAATAGCTTCCCTGGTTTTTAAAAATGTGCTTCCACAAAACCCAAATCATTCTGAGCTTAGCAGAGGTGAGCGGCTGTGACGCGTGTCACCCAGCACACGTTTCTTATGTGCGTATGTCGTCGAAGATATGATGCTTGCTGAATGTAAAGTTTTCATCGCAAAAAGATAAGAGTGTTAATTATCGATGCCGCTAAATCATCATAAGTAAAGTGCGGTAATAAGAGGAAAGGGGCATAAAAATAAAATAGTATATAATGCCATTAGAATCAGCATTATACAAATATGGTTACTTTTTTATAACAGGGCTCTGATTATAAGTCTCCACAACCACAATATATAGGTGAATTATCCGGTTTAAGTAACTCCAGGAGCACGCTTAGTTGTACTTATCAGAATAATGCAATGAACTATGTTTGAATTACAACGATGTTATCGGTCACATAAGTGTGATGCGTTTCAATTCCTCCATGCCATCACAAAATCAGGGATCGTAACAATTACGGATGCATCTTTGTTGCTATTGCTTTCTTCAGGCAACTGAATTCTAATTTTCCCGGATGGGAAATATCGTCAATTCCGTCGCAGGCCGCGATGCATCTGGCCATGATTCTGACGTTCAGCCGGCTCTGATGCTGATAGGATTCAGCGCAGTCATCGGTCAGATCGTCCTGATGCGCGAGCTGATGGTTGTCTTCAGCGGAAACGAAATCTCGCTGGGCATCATGCTTGCCTCATGGCTTTTCTGGACAGCGGCCGGCAGCATGCTATGCAGCAGTCTTGCGCTGGGCGAACATCGTGCGCGAATTGTGGTGGCTGTGCTCGAATGCCTGCTCGGCATCAGCCTGCCGCTTACCGTCTGGGCCTTGCGCGCCAGCAAGAGTCTTTTTCAAACTGTGCCGGGCGAGCTTGTTGGCCCGGTTCCGGTGCTGCTGGCGTCGCTGCTTTGTCTGAGCGTGTTCTGCGTTGTAGCTGGCGCGTTATTCGTAGCAGCAGCACGCATGTATAGCCACGAGCGCGCGGTTGACGCACGCACTGCCACCAGCGCGGCTTACCTGCTTGAAGCGGCGGGCTCCGGTCTGGGAGGCATCATCGCCAGCCTTGTGTTGCTGAGATTTCTTGAGCCGTTCCAGATTGCTTCTGTCGTGCTCATCCTGAACTTGTTGATGGCGATCGTTCTTCTGTTGCGATTGTGCAGCAAGCAGATTGTTCTGGCGACGGCAGTGGCGGCGCTGCTCGCTGTCGTTCTTCTACTTCGTGTCGCTCCCTGGATGGAAAGGGAAGCGCAGGCGCGCCAATGGCGCGGCTTCCATCTGCTCGCATCGCGCGACTCGATTTACGGCAACCTGACAGTCGTCGAAACAGGCAACATCCGCAGCCTTTATGAAAATGGTCTCATCCTTGCCAACTCTCCGGACGAGAGCGCAGCCGAGGAAGCGGTTCACTACGCATTGCTGGAGCACCCGGCGCCGCGTCGCATTCTGATGATAGGCGGCGGAGCCAACGGCGCCATCGAACAGGCTCTCCGGCATCCCACCATTGAGCGCATCGACCTGGTTGAACTGGACCCCGCGCTCATCGGCATGGCGCGAGAATTCTTTTCATCAGCGTCCACATCTGGCAATTCAGATTCCTGGTCCGATCCAAGGGTGCATCTGCACTATGCGGATGGTCGCTACTATCTCAGGTCAACTCGCGACACCTTCGACGTAATCATCGTGACGGTGCCCGACCCGCAGACGGCGCAGTTGAACAGGTTTTACACGGTCGAATTCTTTCGTTCCGCGCGCGATCATCTCGCGCCGGACGGCTTGATGGCTCTGGAACTGCGCTCGTCGGAGGAAACCATCAGCCCGGACCTGGCGGAGTTTCTGCGTTGCATCAACCGCACGCTTAAAGAAGTATTTCCCTATGTCGTCGCCATTCCCGGAGAGACGATCCACTTCTCTGCCGCAACGCGCCCCGATGTTCTCACGGACGACCCGCATACGCTGGTTGCGCGGCTGCTGGAGCGCAACCTGAAGACGCGGTATGTTCGCGAATACTTTATCCCCTATCGCATGATGCCCGATCGCATGACGCAGGTGCGCGATCAGTTGCAACCGCTGGCCGCCACGCAAATCAATCGCGACTTCTCTCCCCGAGCCTATTACTTCGACGTCGTGCTATGGAGTGCGCAGTTCAAGCCGGCTTATGCGCGCTGGCTGAGGGCCGCGGGACAAGTGGATTTCTCAATCATCCTCGGCGCAACTCTGATCGTTCTACTGACCATAGCGTCGCTTTTGGCGTTTGTTCCCGCACGCGGGCAACGCGCTCGTGCCGCGGCTGGCTGTTGTATGGCCGCGACAGGCTTCACGCTGATGGCGCTGCAAATATTTTTGTTGCTTGCCTTCCAGTCCATCTACGGCTACGTCTACCACCAGCTCGCCATTCTGATTGCTCTGTGCATGGCAGGCATTGCCCTGGGAAGCTGGCTGGGCATGCGCTGCATTCGTCGCGGCAACAGTCTTCCTTGTCGCGCTGTTGCAATCACGCAATTTATTCTTGCTTTGTCCGCTCCGTTATTGATGCTGCTGGTCAGCCTGCTCGCCAGGCTCTCCGGCATGGCGGCAAGCTGGCTGGCCGCGCAGTGTATCTTTCCTGCGTTAGCCGCGCTTTGCGGGCTGTTGGGCGGCTATCAGTTTTCCTTGGCAACGGAGATTTATCTCCACGAGGCCGGCAGCCGGCGCAGAATCGGCATGCTCTATGCCATCGACTTATTGGGCGGTTGCCTGGGCGCGCTGCTGCTGAGCGGCTATCTGATTCCGGTTTTCGGCTTCTGGAAAACCGCATGGCTCACTGCGGCGGTAAACCTGGCGCCGGTTCTGCTGGCCGCGCGGGCTTGCTTTCCATCTCACGCCAAAAATGCGACGACTCAGGCTTCTTTAATTCAATAAGAAAAAAGAAGCGTCAAGCACTCACGGCTTGTGTTCCCCAAAGACTACCGCTGTAAAGCTGAAGATATCCGTGTTCTCATCCATCCAGCAGTCGGAACGCATTCCCGCCTTGCGGCAGGTCTGCTCAAGAAACGTCTGCCGGTCCCATTGCTGCTCCACCGGCACCTGCGGAAGCAGAATGCCTTCGCTGTCCCCGTTCTTCATCAACAGCCCGTGCTGGCCAACCTTGATCTGCTGAACATCCGTCACGCGCCGCAGTGGAGACAACACGGATATCTCATACTCCAGCTTGGGCAACTCCGATGCTGTTACCTGCGGGAAGCGCGGATCTTGCGTGGCGGCCAGCGTAGCCGTGTCGCGCACAGTGATATAGAGAGGCTTGACTGCGGAGGTGTAGCCAATGCACCCGCGCAGCTCGCCCGCTTCCTTCAGCGTCGTGAATGCTCCGCGCTCCTGGTTAAGCGATGAGCTTGTGCTTGCTGGCGGCTCATACGGATATCTCTCCTGAACCACATATTCCACCGACTTGCGCGCCAGGGCGAGCAGCTCGCTCTTCTCCTCCTCTGTCAGGGAAAAGGGCGTTTCCGCTGCTTTTCCGTTATCTGCTTTTATAAAAACGTCTGCGCTGTATCCGACCACGCGTGAATGATTGCCCGTAGTGTCGCCTGAATTTGCGTACTTGAGCACCCGTGCCTGGTTGGCTCCCATGCGCTCGGCGTAAATCATTGTGGCCACAATGGGCGCGCCGCCGCAAGCCTCCCAGATTCCCGGCTGGCCCGGCCCGCGCCATTGGAAGTTGCGCGACATGCTGAAGTAGTCCCACGCCTGCAGCGCGTTGAGCGTTTTATGATCGATCTTCACCGCATCATCGTATGGGTGGTAGTGAGAGAGATCGGAGCTCGCCAGCACCAGCGTGTTGTGATCGTCGCGCAGCATCTTCGCCAGAGCCACGCCCAGCGCGCGGCTGCTCTCGTAGCTCGTATCGCCCATCACAATCGGCACCAGCTCAAAGTTGCCCAGAATCTTTTGCAGCCATGGCAGTTGGACTTCGACAGAATGTTCCGGCGCATCGGAGGTGGCCTGATGGCCTTTGTCCGAGAGCTGCATGGTCGAGCTCATCTTCACCAGCCGCCGCGCGAACTCCTTATCGACGGGAACCTGCCCGAGCGGCGTCGTGTAGGCGTCGCCGTCGTACACCGAAGTGAAGTCGAAGCTCACGTAGTGCGTGGGTGCAATCACCACCACGCGCGTGTACTTGTGCCCCTTCAACTGGGCGTAGGTGTAAGCGGCCACAGGGCCGGAGTACTCGTAGCCGGCGTGCGGCGCTACAACGGCGATAATCGGCTCGCTGATCTGCGGGCCCGAGGCCTTGGCCAGCAGGTCGTCGATCATCGCGGAAAGTACCTTGGGGTCGGCTGGATAAAACGTGCCCGCCACTGCCGCTTGCCGCACTTTGGGTTGATCTCCGGAGCTATCATGCTTGAACGGCGAAAATACCAGCAGTGCCAGTAACGGCGCCGCTATCAAAAACGCGGTTGGATTCATGGCGATGTTCATGTGCGATACCTCCTATGCGTGCCAGATGCCGGCAATCGTCTGTTGGCAATATGGGCAACTGTTCTTGCGAATCAGCACTTGGCTTGCGGTAAACCCCACGCGCTCCACCAGCATTTTGCGGCACTTGGGGCAGTAAGTATTCTGCGACGGATGTCCGGGCACATTTCCGATGTAAACATAGTGCAGTCCCTCGGCGTCGGCAATCGCCTTGGCGCGTTCCAGGGTGGGCACCGGCGTGATAGGCAGGTTCTTCAGCAGGTATTCGGGGTGAAACTGCGTAAAGTGCAGAGGCACATCCGCGCCCAGGTTCGCCTTGATCCATTGCGCCAGGCCGCGAAACTCCTCGTCGCTGTCGTTGAGCGTGGGCAGCACCAGGTAGACAATCTCCGTCCATTTGCCCATCTTGCGCAGCGTGACCAGCGAATCCAGCACCGGCTTCAGTTGGCCGGTGACCACCTTGCTATAGTACGACTCGGTGAAGGACTTCAGGTCGATCTTAACGGCGTCCATCTTTCCATACGCCATTTTCAGCGCCTCTTCCTGCATATAACCGTTCGAGACCACAATGCTGCGCACCCCGGCAGCGTGCCCAGCATCGGCGGCATCCATCAGGTACTCGGCAAATACCACCGGCTCGCTGTAGGTGTAGGCAATCGTGGGACAGTCATATTGTTTGGCCAATTCGGCGACGCTTTGCGGCGGCATATAGTGCGAGGGGACCTGTTCGGGGCGCGACTGGGAGATGTCCCAGTTCTGACAGAATTTGCAGTTGACGTTGCAGCCAGCTGTGGCTATCGAGAAGGCCGTCGTTCCCGGCAGATAGTGGAAGAGCGGCTTCTTCTCGATGGGATCGACGTGGGCCGCACAGACCCGCGAATGCACCAGCGTGTAGTAAACGCCGCCGCGATTCTCGCGCACTCCGCAGTAGCCGCGCTCCTTGTCTCCCACCGTGCATTCGCGCGGGCACAGCTTGCATTTGATTTTGCGGTTGGGCAGCTTTTGGTAGAACTGTGCCTCGACGATAAAATCCGCATCATCTTCAGTGTCGGAGGCCGCGCCGGATGGCATCGCAGCGGCGGGCTCCGCAACACTGGTTAATCCCAACGCACAGCCCCCGCCCAGAGCCGCGCCCGACGCCAAAGCGCACTTCATAAACGAGCGGCGATCCAATGGGTTTTTCATCGTTTTCTCAACATCAAGTTCGCAGAACATAAATGAACCTTTCCGCAACTCTTTCAGCTAAACCTCGACTATCGAAATCATTTTAGAATCATTCGCGCCCAGCCGGTGGTCGGCATCAGCTGCTGTCGCAATGTAACTCGGCTCGCGCTCCTCGGCCTTCAGCGTCTTCAATCCTTTTTCGGCGCGCTTGCGCTCGATCATCCTCCAGCCCGTGTGGTCCAGCGCCACCGGATCGGTGGAGACGAGCAGGGTGTTCGCATTCCAGCTGTGTTCCGGCTTGAATCCCGGTCCTCCTTCGTACATCGCGGTCGTCGCGTCGCAAATCGTCAATCGCATCCGGTTCCGTATCCCCGGCAGCATATTCAAATCCGCCACGTAGGGATTGCAGCCGTTGGGATGGTACTTGTTTGGATTGTGAATCACGCCGTACATGTTCTTGAGAGCGATGGTGACGCCCGCACCGTCGTGGTCTTTCAGCACGGGCATGTTGATCAGCACATTGCAGTACTGCGTGAGAATCTTCGACAGGCAACTGCCCACGCTGCCCCAAGCCGAAAGCTCCTGCTCATAGCCTACGCGGTCCGTGCCGAAGCAGCGCACGCGGTCATTGCCTATCTCAATCCGAAAGCCGGCGCGCTCCATCTCGTCGCTGTCGCGGTCCCAAACCACTATGTTGCTGGCCTTTACTCCGGCCTCCTGCAGCCGTTCGCAAATGGCCGCGACGAGATGAACATTCGTTGAGATTCCCCGGCCTCCCAGCGTATTCACCTTCAGGCTTACCATATCACCGGGTCGAACCAGCTTTCCCCATGAATCAACGGGATGGTCGCGGTTGTAGAGAGCCTGCATGGCGCGATCCGCGAGCGCCAGCATCCGCTGCGGATCTACCGTAGAACCCGTGCCGCGCAATTGCTCATCGCGCGCCACAACGACCCTGGACTTCGCGCCCGCCGCAGCAGGTTCCGCCGCGGCCAGCGTTTCCATCGTTCCGCCCACGCACAGCAATGCAGCCCCTGGTAGAGCTTGCTTGAGAAAATCTCTGCGGCTGTTGCTGTGCGTAGTTCTCATTTGCATTCTCCGCTGAACCCACGCCCCGCGTCGGAAATGAGTCCATGCAAGGGGTCAACTTTGACGGCTGCGAGCTACCCGTTCAAAACAGGTAATAGTCCTGAGATGAACGGACCGCTGCGGGCTCCACTGCCTAAGTTTAGGCTTATCGCAGCTCAATGAATAGTGCAGTGATGGCCGCTACCGGGCATTCCCTCTCACCGCAGTTCGCCGCTCCAGACAACCCATGCCCGGCCTGCTTTGCCTGGGCGTGCCCGGAGGGCAATCTCCAAGACCACCCCTGCATCCGAAATAGGCCTTTCACTCATTCAAGTCATTTATTTCCAACAACTTCAGCTTGTCACTTTGTGTGCCTTATCCCGCTTCCAGGATTGTAGACTGGAAGTGCGTCCTGTTCTTCAGCCTGAATCGCGCTCCATGGTCCGGATTCCAGGGACTCTCCACCAGCCGGGATCGCGCGCGTCGGGCGGGAGCATAAACTGCGCTAGAGGACACTTCCCGTGACAAAGACAGCTCATGACGCCGCAATCCAGCTTTCTCATCCCACCCTGTTCTCCAAGCGCGGCTACAACCTCTTTCTTCTTGTGGTCGCGGGGCTGGGCGGCCTGCTCTATGGAATGGACATCGGCATCATCGGTAGCGCGCTACCTTATCTGCAAGACACCTCGACGCTGACTGCCGCGGAGCTGTCCATGATTGTGGCGGTGGTGATGCTGGGCGCGGTCTTTTCCACGCTCTTTGCTGGGATGCTGGCCGACTGGATGGGCCGCAAGCCGCTCATGATCCTCAGCGGCCTCACCTTCGTTGTCAGCATTCCCATGATCGCCCTCTCGCACGGATATGCGCCCTTGTTTTTTGGCCGTCTGCTTGAAGGCGTCAGCGCCGGGCTGATCGGCGTCGTCATTCCCCTCTATCTGGCCGAATGCCTGGCGGCGCGGGATCGCGGCAAGGGAACCGGAGTTTTTCAGTGGTTGCCCACCGCCTCCATGGTCTTCGCCGCGCTGCTGGGAATCTACTTCAGTTACCATGTTGCCGCCGTGGCCAAAACCGGCGACGCCTCGGCCCTCTTCCTCTACAAGAATCATGCGTGGCGCAATCTTTTCTGGGTTGCTCTGCCTCCCGGCATCCTGTTTCTGCTGGGCTGCCTGGTAGTCACCGAATCACCGCGATGGCTCTTCAAGCGCGGCAAAAAGGGGCAGGCCATGTTCGCCCTGTTGCACTCTCGCACGGAGCAGCAAGCCGCCGTCGAATTGCACGAGATGGAAGAGTCGGAGCGGAAATCCCAAACTCACACCTCCACCGGTAAGAAAATTCAGGACTCGCTTTTGCGCCGCAAATACATGGTGCCCTTCCTGCTGGCCTGCATCATTCTCTTCTGCAACACCGCCACGGGCGTCAATGCGCTCATCGGCTATAACACCAGCATCCTGCTGCAAAGCGGCCTCTCCGATCTCTCTGCCCATTGGGGCTATGTCGTTTTCACCTCCATGAACTTTCTGCTCACCATCGTGGGCATGGCGCTGGTGGATCGCAAAGGACGCAAATTCCTGCTCATTCTGGGCACCAGCGGCATCATCGCCTCGCTGGTCGGCGTGGGCATTCTTTTTCTGCGCACCGAATCGCTCAGCCTCGACGCGCACGCTCAAGTCCAGGCCATGATTACTCCCAGCCAGGAGCTGACCCTGCGCTTCGATCGTGATGAAGCCGCCCGGCTACTGGCTGCGCAGGGCACCGCGGACAAGCGGATTGACGCTAGCTGCGCATCGCTGGCCATCATCTATTCTTATGGCGATTACACCGCCGCCACCACCTTTGTGCGCTCCGATGACCCCGCCGTCCGGCCCATTGAAATCACCCGCGCGAGCTGCGTGCCCGCCAACAGGGTTCTGGCCTTCTTCAAAAATCCTCTCGGCAACCTGGAGGCCGCGCATACCGCTCCGCTGAAGATCGAGAAGGCCCTGGTAGGCCAGGTGCCCAGCGCGCACCACGGCTGGCTCGTTGCCCTGGGCCTCTTCCTTTTCATGGGATTCTTCGCCATGGGTCCCGGCGTCTGCGTCTGGCTGGCCCTCTCCGAGCTTATGCCCACCCGCATCCGCTCCAACGGCATGAGCATCGCGCTGGTCATCAACCAGTTGGTCTCCACCACTCTCTCCGGCATCTTTCTGCCCTTTGTCAGCAAGCACGGCTACTCGTCCATGTTCTTCCTCTTCGCCGGCTTCACGGTCGTCTACTTCATCGTGGCAGCCTTCTTCCTGCCGGAGACCAAGGGCAAGACGCTCGAGGAAATCGAGGCGCATTTTGCAGGGAAAGCGTAGCAGTTTGCATGATTCTTTTGGGCGGCTCTCAACAAAAATGGCCCTTCGCCTTGTGCGCGTCTACCCGGACTGAGTATCTTTGTGTTGCAGACTGAGAGACTCCAGGAAAGAGACTTATGGACGTCCTGAAAAAGCTTTTCGAGCAGCATTTCCGGTTGCCGGCAGAGTTAGTCCAGCCGCTTCAGGGCCAACTCAGCTCCTCGGGACGGATCATCGTGCGCCTCACCGGCGGAGGAAAGCGTGCCATAGGCATTCTCTACTCCGTGCGCGAAGAGAACGTCGCTTTTCTCGAGTTCTCCCGGCATTTTCGCCGCCGCGGGTTGCCGGTCCCGGAGATTTATGCGGAGGATTTGAATCAGGGTGCTTACCTCGAAGAAGACCTGGGCGACACCACGCTCTTCGAATTTCTCGTTGCAAATCGCACCGGCGCGGCCATCGCTCCGCCGGCCATTGAAGCCTACCGCAAAGTAATCGCCGTGTTGCCGCGTTTTCAAGTGGAGGCTGGCCGGGACCTGAATTACAAAGTCTGCTATCCGCGCGACCGCTTCGACCGCCAGTCCATCTCCTGGGATCTGAACTATTTCAAGTATTATTTCCTCCGCCTGGCCGGAATCCCCTTCAACGAACAGGCGCTGGAGCACGATTTCACCCGCCTGGCGAAGTTTCTGCTGGCCGCCAATTCCGATTATTTTCTTTATCGTGATTTCCAGTCGCGCAATGTGATGCTGTCCGGCGGACAGCCGTATTTTCTCGACTACCAGGGCGGCCGCAAAGGCGCGCTGCAATACGACATTGCGTCCCTGCTCTACGATGGCAAGGCCGATCTGCCGCCGGAGCTGCGCCAGAAACTGCTCGATCACTATCTCGATTGCCTCGGCAACTACATTGACCTCAACCGCGATGCCTTCATGGAGCACTATTACGCGTACGTTTATGTGCGCATCTTGCAGGCCATGGGCACCTATGGCTTCCGCGGGTTCTATGAGCGCAAAACGCATTTTCTGCAGAGCGTTCCCTATGCGCTGAAGAACCTGCGCTGGCTGGTTCATAACGTCAAGTTGCCCATCGCGCTGCCTGCTCTGTTGGAAGCGTTGCAAGGCATGTTGGCCTCGGAGAATCTGCAAGGCATGGCTTCATCGGCCGAAGGTTTGAAGGTGCGAATTTTTAGCTTTAGCTTCCACGGCGAAATGCCCGCCGATGATTCCGGCAACGGCGGCGGATATATCTTCGATGCGCGCTGTCTTCCCAATCCGGGGCGCGAGGAGCAGTTCCGCGCGTTGACCGGCAAGGACTCGGTCGTCATCGACTATCTCAATCAGCAGGCCAGTGTCCGCCAGTATCTGGCCAACGTGCAGTCGCTGGTGGATTCGAGCTTGAGCAGTTATCATCGCCGCGGTTTCAAAAATCTGATGGTCTCGTTTGGTTGCACCGGCGGCCAGCACCGCTCCGTGTATCTGGCCGAGCAGTTGGCCCGGCATCTGCGCTCGAGCAACGGAGTGGAAGTCGCTGTCCGGCATATCGAATTGGAGAGGATGGGCCGATGAAAGCCATGATCCTGGCCGCCGGCCTGGGAACGCGTCTGCGGCCGCTCACTGACGACCGCCCCAAGGCGCTGGTCACCATTGCCGGCCGCACTCTGCTGGAGATTACGCTGTCCCGCCTGCGCTCCTTTGGCGTCACTGAGGTCATTGTCAACGCGCATCATCATGCGCAGATGATTGTCGATTATCTGAAAGCCCACGAAAACTTCGGCATGCGGATAGAAGTCTCTCGCGAGCGTGAGTTGCTCGACACCGGCGGCGGCCTCAAGAAAGCCGCGCATTTCTTCAGCGACAGCCGTGGAGAGCCCTTCATTTTGCACAATGTCGATGTCCTCAGCAACATCGATCTGGGCCGAATGGTCCGCTTTCACTCTGAGCAGCGCGCTCTCGTCACATTGGCCGTTCAGGAGCGGGATACATCGCGGCAATTACTCTTCGACGAGGAGGACCGGCTTTGCGGCCGTTGCATAGTGCGCGCGGAGGGAGCAGAATTCCCGGAGATTGAATGGGCGCAGCCTGCCCCGCATGTGTATGCGCTGGCCTTTGCCGGCATCCACGTCCTCTCTCCTCTGATCTTCGAGAAGTTGGAAGAGCAAGGCGCGTTCTCCATCATCGACGCCTATCTGAATCTGGCAGCCCAAGACGAAAAAATCGTCGCCTTTTGGGCCGATGAATACTATTGGCGCGATCTCGGCCGCCCGGAAAATCTCCTCGAAGCCGCGCAGGATCTGGATAGCGGGAAGTACAGCGATAGCTGAAACGGTCGGGCGGGGACTGCCTCTGTGCACGGTTACTTCAGTTCTGCTGACAAAAGACCCGATTTCCGGGTCGCATGTGGCTGACTCGTAGTGAGTTCGGTGAAGTGCAGTCTTTGCCGGAGGGAGTACGTCTTCACACTAGCTCTGACGTCTATCACCCTCCCGCAAAGGCGCTGGGATCGGCCGTTTAGATGATGCCTGGGCGGCAAACTATATCGCGCCGGCAAATATCGTGCTGATAGACCCGAATGCTGAGCTGATTGACGTGGCCAGGGCTTTCATGGTGGCAGTTGCACCAAGGGCGATAATTGCAACAACCAGAGCGTATTCAACCAGATCCTGACCTTCCTCGCGGTTTAACAGGTTCTGGAGTTTCACATACCCCTTGAGAATTACGGTGTTCATTGGCGTCCTCTCCTTATTTGAGTTTCAGTGCTTGTCTTGCAGCACACTCCCTCTCCTGAAGGAGTATGCCTGGTTGCCTTGTCAGTTCTGTCGATGCCTCGACAGACGGTTACATGGCGTCGGCAAAAGTCGTGCTGATGCTCGCGAAAGCGCTGCTGATGATAGAAGCCAAGCTTTGCATACTGGCGGTAGCGCCAAGAGCAATCAGGGCAACAACCAGAGCGTATTCAACCAGATCCTGACCTTCTTCGCGGCTCACCAAATCCTGGAAATTCACCAACAGTTTGAGAAATATTGCATTAATTTTCATTTGTGCAATCTCCGTATGTTGTTTCAGTTCCTGACTCCCGAAAACCTCAACATGGAACGGCAATGGCTTGGCTGGGTCTGTTGTGTAGATTCCATTGAAGCAAAACCTATGCACTACAGCACACCGAAGCCTTGGTTGGGTGTCGTATTAATAGGTTGGAGTGGGAAGTGTGGCAAGCGGGGGAAACACGCACCCTAAAGAAACACGCACACTAAATAAATCCGAGTCTCCAAAACAAAAATGAAATCGAACTGTGAGGGGCCCGGTTTGAAGTTGGGGGATACTTCAAATAGAAATGCAGAGTAATAATCGCCGGTCATGTTTGTCAAGTAAATTTTTAGGTTACTGTAGTGCTGGTTTGACCACTTATCTGGACAGAGTGTCGCTTGGTCGCTTATCAAAGCGTTCCTGGAGCATTTTTACGCACCTAGACTTTCCTTGTGGCGGGGGAAGGGAAAGCGAAGAGCTGCTCTACTGCACGCTCACCTCGGTGGTCAGCTGAATGCCGGCAGACGAATTGCCAACCATCACGCTCACCGGCTCGGCCTCAACCCTGAATCCCGGAAGTTTCTCGTCCCACCAGGCAAGCGTGGAAGCCTTGAGCGGAATCTGCACGGTCTTGGTTTCGCCGGCCTTGATGCTGACGCGCTGAAAGCCTTTAAGCTCTTTGTTCGGGCGCTCCACTTTGGAGTGCGGGTGGCTGACGTAGAGCTGCACAACCTCGTCGCCAGCCCGGCTACCGGTATTGGTGACGTCGACGCTGACGGTGATCACGCCATCCTTGGCCAGTTGCGCGGAGCTGGTGCGTAGGTTGGAGTATTTGAATGTTGTGTAGCTCAGCCCATAGCCGAAGGGATAGAGCGGCTCTCCTTTGAAGTACATGTAGGTGCGGCCGTGGCGGATGTTGTAATCCATCATCGGCGGCAACTGATCCATGGAGCTGGGCCAGGTTTCTACCAGCCTCCCGCCGGGATTGTAATCCCCGAAGAGAACCTGCGCCAGCGCCGTTCCCTCATCCTGCGAGGAGTGCGCCATGTGTAGAATCGCCGGCACGTGAGCCTGGCTCCAATTGATCGCATAAGGAAAGCTGGAAACCAGAATGACAATCGTCTTCGGATTGACGGCGTAGACCTGCTTCACCAGTTGCTCCTGCTCCAGCGTCATGCTCTCGCGATCGCGGCCTTCGCGCCCGTCGCTGGGCACCGTGCAGGCCAGCGTTCCGCCTCCGTCGATGGTGCTGTGCCAGTCATGCCCCATATCCGGACCGCATGTCGGATCGTTGCCCACCACCACCACCGCCACATCCGAGTGCATTGCCGCATTCACGGCTGCGTTGCCCAGTTCGCTTTCAGCGTAATTCACCTTCACGCCTGCTCCCACTGCCTCTCGGATTCCCTTGAGCGGCGTCACCGTATACGGAGGAGTGCCGCCATACCAGTCCCAGTGAACCGAGTCAGCCAGCGGTCCGATTACGGCGATGGATTTGAGGCTATCCTTCTTGAGCGGTAGAATACCGTCCTGATTTTTGAGCAGCACCACCGATTCCAGAGCCATCTGCCGGGAGACGGCGCGATCCCGTTCCGTGTTCCAGGGCTCGGGCGCGTCTTTGATCTTCGCGTAAGGAACCATCTCCGGCGGATCCAGTAATCCCAGGCGGATCGCAATCCGGAACTTGGGCCTGAGCAGCGCATCGATATCCGCCTCGGTAATCTCGCCACTCTTCAGCGCGGCCTTGGTTTCGTCCTCGTACCTGTCTAAAAACTGATTAACGCCGGCCTTGAGGCACGCCACTACCGCCGCCTTTTGATCCGGATAGAGATGGCGCGGATCCACCAGCAGATGCACAGCTCCGCCATCGCTCGAAATCACCTCCACGCCCCATTTTTCGCGCAATATGCTCTTCAGAATCGGATTCACGGCCATCGTGGTGCCGTTCCAGGCGTTGTACGAAGCCATCACCGCCTTCGCGTTGCCCTCCTCGAAGCCCATGCGGAAGGGCACCGAATAATACTCCCAGAACAAACGCCGGTCGAAATCGGAGGACGACCTCTCGCGCAGGTTCTCGTTGCTGTTGGCCAGAAAATGCTTCAGCAGGGCGGCCGCCTGCCAATACTTTGGATCGTCGCCTTGCAGGCCCTTGATGAATGCCACGGCCATGGTGCCGTTGAAGAATGGATCTTCGCCATAGACCTCTTCGCTGCGTCCCCAGCGCGGATCGCGCGCCAAATCAGATTGTGGTCCCCACTGCACCAGAATCTGCCGGTCATATTTTGCGGTCTGGGTGATGAAGCGCGCCTCGTAGCCCTCCACGCCCGCCGCCTGGCGAACCAGCTCTGCATCCCACGACTCGCCCATGCCCTTTGGCTGCGGAAACTGCGTCGTGGTTATCGGCAGCCGCTTGCCTCTCGTCTCGCGCTGCACTACTCCATGAATGCCTTCCGAGCTGCCCATGTTGGCCACGCCCAGCCGGGGCACGCCGGTTCTGGTGCCCAGGCAGCCGACCTTCTCCTCCACCGTCATCAGGGAGAGAAGATTGTCGATCCTCTTCTCCATGGGCAGCGCCGGATCGTTGAACGGATAACTCGCTTGCTGGGCCTGCGCCGGGACAAGCACGAAAACCATAAGACTGAGCAGGGAGGCAAAATGCTTTTTCATCATGGCGGATACCACACAGCTTTCTCCATCAAGCGCCCAACGCGGCAGTTTCACGCGCGGAGCAATGGTGGCTTGCAATCGCAAAAAGGCTATCACATCTGCCATCTCTGAGTATGGCCGGGATCTTCAACAGGCAGGACGGCACCATGAAAGCAGGCGCCTTTTCTCCTTGCTCTACTTCTCCACGACTGCCTTGGAAAGGTGTCTTGGCCGGTCCACGTCCACGCCGCGCTCGACGGCCATGAAGTAGGCAAACAGTTGCAGCGGCACAACCTCGGCAATGGGCAATAAATACTCAGTCGTCGCCCGCACCTGCACGCAATCCGTCACCAGCTCCGCCACTACGCGGTCGCCGGCGTTGGCCAGGGCAATCACCCTTGCGCCTTGCGCCTTCATCTCGCGCAGCAGTTGCACCGTCTTTTCGTAGCGCACCATCGACGCTTCAAGCGCGTTGTCCACAGTGGCCAGCACCACCAGCGGCACGCTTTCGCTGACCAGCGCATTTGGCCCATGCTTCAGTTCGCCAGCCGGGTAGCCTTCGGCATGAACATACGAGGCCTCCTTCAGCTTCAAGGCTCCTTCGCGTGCAATGGCGTAGTGAATCCCCCGCCCCAGAAAGAGAAACGTGTTTGCAGAGTTGTACTTGTGCGCCAGAGCCGCCATCTGGTCGCGCCATCCATCGAGCTTCGCTTCGATTGCGTCCGGCAGTTCCTGCAACTGCGCAATGTTTGCCGCCAGCGTCGCGGCATCCATCCGGCCCAGCCGCTGCGCCTCATAGAGCGCCAGCAGAAACAGCACGGCCAACTGGCATGTAAAGCTCTTGGTAGCCGGTATCGCCTTTTCCACGCCCGCGGCCAACGGCATGGAGACGCCCGCCCTCTGCGCCATGGTGGACGAGCCCGCGTTGGTGATGGCCAGCGTTTTTTCGCCGCGCTGGCTCACCTCGCGCAGCGCCGCCAGCGTGTCCGATGTCTCGCCGGATTGCGAGATGACGATGACCGAGGGATATCGCGAATCGCTTCCACCCCGGCAACTGTACTCACTGGCGTACTCCACATCCACGGCCAGCCCGCACAGGTCCTCGAGCAGAATCTCGGCGGCCAGCCCCGAGTGGCGGCTCGACCCGGAGGCGGTTATCAGCACCTCGCCCGCCGGATTTGCCCACCCCGCAAGCCGCTCCGCCACCTCCCGGCGAAGCTGGTTGCCGTCCAGATACAAGGCCAGGGTGCGGCGCAGGGCAGCCGGCTGCTCATAGATTTCGCGCAACATTTCGTGTGCAAAACTCTTGGAAACGCTCATTTTGGCACAGAACCCTTCAGTCGCCGACTTGCCCTAAAGACGATCATATATCTAGAAGTTAGTCATATTCTTGACTAAATCCCCAAATTATTCCGCAGATCGCTCAAAAAAACACGTTCAGGCCTTTCTTCTCTACTCTCCGAAAGTATAAAATCGGTGCGAGATGGCAGATGCCCTCAATCGCCGCTGTGAACAGATCATCAAGTTCCTCCTCCGCAACGGCTCTGCCACGGTGGAAGAGATTCTTGCCGAAGCCGGCTCCTCGGCTCCCAGCATCCGGCGCGACCTGGCCAAGCTTGAAAGCCGCGGCCTCATTCGCCGCACCCACGGCGGCGCAACTCTGGTTGAGCCTCTGCTCTACGAGCCCTTCCGCTACGACAGCTCCTTCCTGGCCCGCGAGCAGCGCTTCGCCGAAGAAAAGCGCCGCATTGGCCTTGCCGCCGCCGAGCTCATCCAGCCTAACGAAACCGTGGGCCTCACCGCCGGCACCACCACCACTCATATCGGCCGCAGCCTGCGCCACCGCGAGAAGATTCAGGTGGTCACCAACGCCATCAACATCGGCATGGAACTCTGCAACCAGCCCGGCATCCGCACCTATCTCACCGGCGGCGTAGTCCCTTGGGCGTGGTCCTTTTCGCTCACCGGCAACGCCGCGCTCACCTTTCTCGACAACGTCATTATGGACAAGGTCTTTATCAGCGTCACTGGCCTCGATGCCGAGCGCGGAGCCACTACGCTGGAGACCGACGAGGCCCTGGTCTACCAAAAGATGCTTAAGCAATCCAAGCAGGTAATCGTAGTAGCCGATGCCAGCAAGCTGGGCAAAGTGAGCCCCGCCTTCATCTGCCCGGTCAGCGAGATCAATACCCTGATTACCGATACCGGCGCTCCAGCCGAAGCGCTGGCTGCCTTCGAGCGCCAGGGCGTCCGCATCATCCGCGCCTGAAGCTCAATCCGCGCAGCGAAGTCGGGCTGAGCCTGGCATCCCATGGAACATGTCTACCCGTAGTACAGGAAATGCTTCCAGAACTCCGGCCAGGGGGAGCGGATGTTGCGGCAGACGTAGACCTGGTCGCGGTCGCGGAAAATGTCGTTGGCGACTCCATACGGATTCCACAGCTGTGCGGCGTCCTGGCAGGAGGCGAAGATCTGGTTGAGCTCGCCTGGCTTGAAGCCGACGGCAATCACGGTCTGGGGCGGAGGGTCGCCGTAGCTGCGCAGCCAGTTGGAGTTCATGCCGCTGATAGCGCGGGGCAGGCCGTAGGCGCGGCCATAGAGGTTTACGGCCCCGGCTTCCCCTTCGTCAGCTGCCATCACGCCGGCGCTGGCGCGATCGGCGGCTGGGAGGGAATCGCGAACCTGAGCGATGGTGCGGGCGAGTTCCGGCCAGCCGATCTCCATGTTGTACTGATGGGATGTTGCGTCCTGCACCCGCCACCATGCCGAATTTACGGGGGCAAAAGGGAGGACCAGCACGGCTATGATCAAGCCGTTGATCCCCAGCGCTATCCACGCCGCGCGCAACATCTGGGTCTGCCTTTGCGCCGCAAGCGACCTGAGCCAGCTTTCGCTCCACGCAGCGCCGGCGGCGAGCACCATGGGGTAGGCCGGGGCGAGGTAGTAGTCGCGCCCGCGAACGGCCATGAGAAAAACGAGCGTGATGACAAACATCCAGCCGATCATGCGCCAGCGCCTGCCCTCGGGGCGGCGAAAGAGAAACCATAACCCCGCAAACACCAGCGGCAACGCCGCTAAGCCGCATATCTCCCACAACTGGTTCAGTAGAAAGTAATCCGCGCGCCCGAGGCCAATGTCGCGGGCGTGAATGCTGCGCATCCAGGCAAGGCTGACGAAGTGGTGCTGGTACTGCCACCAGAGGTTGGGTGCGACGATGAGCAAAGCCAGCGCCACGCCGCACCAGAACCAGGGGCTGCGAAAATAGCGGCGGTTCGGAGTCAGCAGCATCCCGCCCAGAAGGGCGGCAACAAAGAATGCCATGGTGTACTTGGTCATGAGTCCGAGGCCGATGAATGCGCCGATGCCCAGCCACCAGCGCGCGTCGCTGCTCTCAAGCAGCCGCGCCACGCACCAGGCCACCGCGACCCACCACAAAAGGTCGAACGACATGTAGGACATGAACGAGCCGGTGAAGAAGACGGCCCCGCCGATGCTGGCCGCAAATGCCGACACCAGCATGGCTCGGCGGCCGCCGCCCATGGCGCGCGCCATCAGCCCGGTGAGCACGGCCATGATCCCGCAGGCGATAGCAGGAAAAAAACGAAAGCCCACGAGCGACGTCCCGAAGAACGCGAGCTCGATGCGGCCCAAAAAAGCGGTCACCGGTGGATATACGACGTATCCCCACTCCAGGTCGCGCGCATTGGAATAGGTGAGCAGCTCATCGCGGTGGAATCCGTAGCGCGCGCCTGCGATCAGATGAAGCGCGGTGAAGCCGAGGCCGAGAAGCCACAGAGCGGCGGTGTCGCTCGAGAGAATCCGGCGCAGGCGAGATGAATCGTGCATGGGCTCTCCATTGCAAGTTGGATTCGTGGGCAAGGATAACGCGAAGGAGCAGCGGGCGCTGTGATGGCCGTCAAGCCTCCCGCCCCGCCCTGCTGAATAATGATGTCGACGCGTGCATCATCGCCGGGTCGCTCACTTCCGATCGGACCTGCTCAACCCGGACTCAATCAGCGCCTCGCCCTGCTATCGCCATTCGAGACTTTGCAACAAGCGTGCACATTCGTCCTGCTGGCTGCACGAGATGGACCATTCTTCTAATGCTATGCTGTCTTTTTGCGGGCGCTGAACACTACGATGGAGCCGTATAAGTGGGGGCGAAACTCCTCAAAACCCGCCTCAATCACATACCGCTCCAGATCGGGAAGCTCGAAGATATGACCGTTGCGTTTCTCGGCGCGCTCGCGCAACCATCTGTATTTCATAAGGCCTTTGCTGCCGGCGGCAAAGCACATCACCGCCAGCGGCGCTCCGGCTTTCATGGTGCGGCAAATCTCGCGCAACGCGAGGACCGTGTCGGAGAAATGGTTCAAAGATCCCGCGCAGATGGCGGCGTCGAACAGGCCAGCCCGGAACGGCAGCGCCTCCACCAAGGCACGGGCGAAGTGAACGTTGGGAATATGTCCCCTTTCGACATAATAGGCGCCCCGCCGCAACATGCTCATGCAGATATCAACGCCAAAAATGGTCCTTGACTCAGAAGCAATGCGTCGCCCGTAGGTTCCCGGGCCACATGCCACGTCCAGAATGATACCGTTATGCGATCCTATGATGGCAGAGACGTCATGTGCCAGTTGTTTCAGGGACGTGCAGCGCCATCCGCCATACACGTTGCATACGACCGGATACACGCAGGCTTCGTAAACGGATGCCGCGAAGTTAAGCAGGGCGCTGGAGTCTATCTTTCCAACCTGGTGCAGGGTGCCGTTACTGCTCTCCTCGAGGTTGGCCACGTTGAAGTCGGGAATCCCGCTCACCATGGGGTAGGTCCTCGCACAGGCACGGCAAGAAAGCCCGTCGTGCGCCGGCCCCAGCCCTTGCTTGCATGTTGGGCATGCGTAGAATCCGCAGCACTGCCGGATCCATTCCTCTTCTGCCCGGGGAACGCTTGATTCAAAGCTGAGTGATTGCGCTGTCATGACGAGACTCCTGGTCGATTCAGCGGAGGGCCGCATCAAATGAAGGGAAAGGCTCTTCGGGGAACGACATCTGCTGTTTAGCTCAGCCGTGCGGCGGATGCAGTGACCCCAGTCACCCTGCAAGCTCCACGGGGCACTAGCCAAGCCAGACCAAAGTCCGCAGGCCGGTCTCGATCAACTCACCCTACAGTCGCCGCATCGAAACCATATAAGTGCTCTAACTCGCCGCATGAGTCCGTGCAAACTCCACCATTGCGCGCATATTCTCGTGCGGTGTGTCGCGTACAATTTCACAGCCCGCGGCCACAATCCACGCCGAACCCGCTTGCTCTTGTAATGCCGCCAGAGAGTGTGTGATGGTTTCCGCAGAACCGTTGCGCACATCCCGCACCGGGTCCAGGTTGCCAGCCAGAACCTGTTGCGGGCCGGTCAGGGAGCGAGCCTGATCCATGGCCACAGGGTAGTCGATATCCATCATTTCGCACTTCAGCGCGGCGGCACTTTCCAGAATGCGGCGCGTGTTGCCGCAGATGTGCAGACGCACCTTTCCGCCTTTTTCCTGAATCGCCTCGACCAGGCGTTTTTCCCAGGGCCAAACGAATTCCTTGTAGATGCGCGGACCCACCAACGACGCAGCCGCATCGCCCACGCCAATCAGATCCGCTCCGGCTTCTATCTGTGCCACCGCAAATTGAATCGCTCTCTGCAGCGTGAATTCAAAGAGCTCGCGAACAAACTCCGGGTCATCGGAGAAGTCCGTCATCAAACGGTTGATGCCGCGCAGGTCGGCCGATTCGGCACAGGGGCCTTCCACCCACCCCTCCACGATCAGATCGTTGCCAACGCGCTTGCGCAACAGCGCCACTCCCTTGATGCGGTCTTCCATGCGCCCCCCGCCAATAGACTCGGGAATCTTCATGCGGGCCAGAAGCGATTTATCCTGAAACAGAGCCTGTTCCTCGTTGATGGCCGGAGGACGGTCCTCGTACCACTCGATATTTGCTCCCAGATCGCAGGCCTCCCGCGTGGGGTCGGAGATGGTCGAGACATAATCCAGGCCAAAGCTCTCGGCGGTTTTGATCTGAGCCTCCGCCATGATCCGGTGATCGCGGGCATACTGCCCGTACCTGACCCCCAGCACATCCGCCGCAAAGCCCATGGTAATGGGCATACATGGAAGGCTGTCGGCCTTCTCTCCGGCCAGCACTGCCAGTATTCGTTCACGCCCCGTCATCTTTCCCACATCCCTTCCTGAGATTCCGCATCTCCAGGATTCTAGCAACTGGCAGCATACCTCAGAATCGGCTGAGAAGCACGCCTTCGCCCATTACCAGTGGTCAAACTGATGCGAAAGGGTAGGATATAACGAATAGGTGCCCCACCTTCGACACGTTTTTGTTGTTGTGTCTAAGGTGGGATATTTATAACTCTCCCGTAGGGAGAATGTGAGAATAGCCCAGGACTCGGGGCCCCCGGCGAGCGATTTTTACTCGCTGGGGTGAGAGAGTGAAACCCCGGGAATGTATTCACAATAGAATTTTCAGCCCCGTAGGGGCGCTTGAAATCCTTTAAAATCTCGTGTGCCTCACCCGCGACGCCCGTCCAAGTACTATATGAGAGGATGTCCAAATGAACGGAAGGTGAAGCCTGTGAAATGGATTCCTCCATTTGTATTTGCAACTAACTTTGTGTTTTTTGTGAGTAATGTATTCTTCAAATACGTGGTTTACTTCCCACACAATCCATAAGCGGCGACTTTTCTGATTATTCCCCCTCCTGCATGTACATCAATGCAAATTGTGGTTACTGTTTCAATGCTAGGCGCTAGTCGTTTTATTATTCTCTCGAAACGCTATTCGCCTACGGATAAACACTGGGCTTATGCTACTCTCGGAACGATTTTGGGTTTTTGGCTTCCCAAGTAGCTCACTATCAGATATTTCTCAAAAGCAAAAGTCACGGCCATTTCTGACCGGGGCTAATTGTATTTAGAAATTATTTCTTGCGTTGCGTTCGGGGTGGTGGAATTATGAAGTGTACGGTTGCCCTCTGCACATATTGCACAAAGGACTCCAATGACGAGGCAACACTCCTCAACGAATCAATCAACTGCTGCTTTTGTGCTGGTGTCGTGTAATCCACCACCGAAAAAACAGCACACGCACACAACGCGACTGCAAGGAAAACTGCAAGGCGGTTTTTCATATGCTTCCTACCGGTTTTGGTACTGTGCGGTTCCCTGTTTGTTCCCTTCAGGGTATTGCCAAAAGTCTACCACTCTGAGGGCAAAATGCCTCTATAATTCGATGTATGGCGTTTTGGATGGAAGTATTATCGGGCTGTCTCGGGAGCATTTTCGCCGGTCTGTTCTTCGTGTTTTGGTATGCGGTGTTTCAGCGACTTCTGCAAGTAACAGATGTACTCGTCGGCTATAGCTGGCGATATAAAGGCACTGATTTTCATCCGGGCTTTGATATTCGGAATCGCTCCAAATCGCGTACCTACCTATTAGCAAATATTGCGTACACAAAGAAAGGCGTGCTGGCTCCCCTCTGGATTGATAACAAATCACTATGGGGAATCGAAATGAAACCGGGGAGCATAAACTATTTTGATGCAGTTGCGCCCGTCAGGGACGTTCACTCAATGGAGGATTGTATACAGGTGCAAGTGAAAGTTCGGGTGCAAACGGGGAGAGAGTTTCCGGGGATAGGACCGGGACAGGATAGGAGGCAGGTAATGAGTAGAGGGCAGCGATTCGCATATTGGCTACGCGATTCCTTTGATAAGAACGCCATCCCGATGGAGTAGGGCTGGCGGTGGCTCTTGTTTTTCACTCGCTCAACGTGTCAGTCCCTTGACCCGTGCTAAAAATCGGAAAATGTTACAGATCCTTGACTAGATATGCCCAGCGATAGTCTCTCTATGCAGTAGGTGTGCTCCAGGTGGGTGGCCCATGTCCCCACACAAGAATCCGGGTGCCCAAGATCCGGATTTTTGGACTTGGGATAACTCAAACCCACGCCGCCATCACACCAGCACCACCAACTCGCTGTACGGCTTCAACCGCTCATTCGTCGTCACCAAATGCAGCGGCTCGCTCATCGCCTGCGCAATCAGAATCCGGTCAAACGGATCGCTATGATGCGGCGGAGGCTCGCCACCGTCGCCTCATGTCTGGCTGTTACCGGCAGCTCGTGAAACCCGGCCTCCAGAATCCTGGCTTTGCCCTACGCTGTCTCTTCGTGGCCGCTCTCAGGGACGCACTCTCTGTCTCTGCGGGTCTCCACGTATGTCAAATTGCTGTTTCAAAGGACTTGGCGGAGCAACTCTCCTGGGCCGGCAATCGCGGGAAATCCAATATTCGTGTCGTTGCGCGGCGAAAAACGGGGGAACTGGGCGTGGGCGTCAGGCAGGCAATCAATGTAGCGCCAATCATGCGCATATCGCTCCAGAAGGTGGCCCGGCACATATAGCGAGCGTCCATGCGCGCTTTCAGCGGCCGGATATGCCGGTTGTAGAAATCGTCCAGCTGGCTGGGGTGAACGCGGCACAGAATCTCCTCTTCATGGCGGAAGGCGAGCGAAGCCGCGCCGGTGACGCCGGGACGATAGGGCATATTGGCAATGCCCATATATTGCGGCAGCTTGGGACGCGGGCCGACCAGGCTCATGTCGCCGCGCAGGACGTTGTAAAACTGCGGTAATTCATCGAATTTAAGCTTGCGCATCCAGCGGCCCATGGCGGTAATGCGGCGATCCCTGTTCGTGGTGAGGCCGGGACCGTTACTCTCCGCGCCGTAAGACATGGTGCGGAACTTATAGATGCGAAAGAATCGCCCTCCCCGGCCAACACGATACTGGCTAAAAAACGCAGGCCCTGGTGACGTCAGACGCACACATATTGCGACCACCAGCATAGGAACCCCGAACAGCACTAAAATCAGCATCGCAACCGACAGATCGACTACCCTTCTGGACCAGGAGAGAGTCCAGGCGCTGGCCGTGGGACTCTCGAGGCGCGCCTCTCGATCAGGCACGCCGTGAAGGAGAGGCGGTATCGCGGAGATAGGGAATGGCAAAACTGAAACTGCGCTCGACTCAAACGCGCGACCGGAAAGCTGCATAAAACGAACCTCAAAAGCGAGATAAACATCCAAAGTGTTGGAAAAGCCCGAGCGCCTCAGCCAACGAAGATGGCCGAAGCTCTGAGCCAGACAGTCAATCGATTTTGCCTCTCACTTATGAGAGTGTCCACTTCTGCATCATCGCCGCATTCGCTGTGGATATGAGCGTGAGGAGAGAAATCGGATAATCCGGAAGACGATATTGGGAAGTGTCCCGTTGCAGATATTCGATGAGCCAGCTCTAATTAGATAACTTTACATGCAACGCGAAGCGATTCAAAAAAGATTCCGCGCATCCGTTTACTTGAGTACGTCAATGGCGGCTGCGCCCAGAGCCAATTGGGAGAACATCTGCGACCAGGCCAGGAACTCATGCATGGCGCCGGGTCCAATATTCTTCTCCGGCACAACGATGGTATCGCCGGGATAAAGGCGCACATTGTTAAAGCCAGAGGAAAAGATCGACTGGCCTACTTTGTGGCCAACCACAGATCCGTCGGCGCGCAGAACAAAGGTCTGCCTGCTATCTGCGTCACGGTTGGCGCCACCGGCAAGGTGAAGATATTCGCCTACGCGAGCGCCGTTGTGATAAAGGAATGCATTCTGGTTCAGCACCGAGCCGACCACTTGTACGGTGGATGGAGTGGGTGGTACCAGTATTTTATCGCCGTCCTCAAGCGGCGTCTCCGGCAGGTCGTTCTCTCCTGCGCTGCGAGGGCGCATATTGAGCACAATTCTTCCTGTGGGCTGCAACTGGCGCAGCCGCGCGATGAGATCGCGGTCGAAGGAGTTGACCTGTCCCTGGAGTCCTGCCTCTTGCGAGTTGCCGCCTGAGTTGCCATTCCCCAAGCCGGCCATTTTGATCGAGCCGCGCGCCAGCTGATGCTCGAGGCGATCGGCGTACTCTTTTAAACGCTGTTGCTCGATGGCCTGGGTGCTCAAGCGGGTGAATTCAGACCCGTAAAGATAGGCTTTGTCCGTCATGCCTCCGGCGCGCTTGACCATCGAGCGCAAAGTTTCGCCGGGCAGGACGCTGTAGACGCCAGCCTGGACGAACTCACCTTCCAGCCGCACATATTTTGTCTGCCGGTCGATGGGCTGGTGGATGTCGTCTTGCGAGAAGACGGTGACTATGTCGCCGGGTTGAAGTTCAAGGTCCTGCGAAGCATCGTGGCCGAGCACCAGCTTGCCGAGATTGAAGGGAATCAGAGATGTGGCCATGGTGGCCGTGTCCAGCCGCTCAATCACGGCGTAGTCCCAGTCAGTTTGAAAAGCGGGGTGGAGAAGTGCTGTTTCTCTACCAGTCGGATTGCTTACCTCACTACTGGCTAGAGCGCCTGCCGATAACGAAGATCGAGTGTCCAAGGCCTTACGCATCGCTGCGGATGGATCGCCCACTGAAAACTGCGGCCGCACCTGCGTTCCGCGAGCGGATTCCGGGTAGCTGTCTGTTTGTTGCATTGGGAAGCGATCCGTTTGCAATTGCAAACCGAGAGAGTTAAGGGGCGCAAACTCCGGTGCGGGAAGGCCGAGCTGGGTGCGCTGCCACCAATAATCACGCGACAGAAGCGAATCCTTGTCAGGCATCAGCTCGCTGAGCCTCATGCCCGTATGCCAGAGGAAGCGCCCCGGGTTAGCCACAGATCCACGCAGCGTGACCGCCTCGCGATAGCTGGAGACGATGGGATCGATTCGTACAATGTCGCCATCGGCCAGCAAGGTCGCCATGCCGGCCGGATCGGCATTCAGTTCAAAGGCACGGCGACTAGCGTGGTCCTCGATGCGCTCCACTGAGATGCGCCCGCCGGAGGCTATTGCGGTTCTGCCGCCGGATGTGTTCAACAACTCCTCGATTGACTCCTCGCCGCGAAGCTCGTAGATGGAGGCAATCCGCACGCTGCCTAGCACCGCCACCTGCGGTCCCGCGGCGGGAATAAACAGCACGTCACCCGGTTGCAGTTGCACATCGCCTGTCTTATCACCCCTCACCAGCAGCGCATAGAGATCGAAGTCCGTGAGTACCTTGCCCTCGCGCCTCAACTCGAGGTGGCGCATGGAACCGGCGCCGGAAGGGCCGCCACATAAAAAGACTGCATTCACCAGCGTGCTGAGCGCGCTTACCGTGTACTCTCCAGGTTGCCGCGCATACCCGGTCACATAGATCTGGATGGAGTGAATCTCGCCCATGTCCACGCTCAGCTCGAAGTTGCGGTAGACGCGCTCGAGCGCGGAGCGCAGGTGGCCGGCGACGGAGGAAAAGGCGAGACCGGCAACATGAACGGCTCCTGCCTTGGGAAGATAGATCTCTCCCTCGCGGCTGACGCGCAGATTAGCGCTGAAGTTGATTTGTCCCCATATGCGGATGCGCAATTCATCTCCGGCGCCGACCACCATGTCCTGCGGAGCGGGCCCCTGTTCGAGGGGGCCGAAAGAGGCAGGCCGCATGGCGAATAGACGGGCTCCATAGATAGGCAGCATATGGCCCGTGGAGGCGGCCACAAAACGCTGAAACTCAGTGGGAGGCTCAGGAGGCAAGGCTTGCATTTGGCGCAGTCCGGCAGGGTTCAACCCCTTGCGCGACTCCTGCTCGGTATAATTCGCACCACCGGAGAGGCTTTCATTGGACGAGGCCTCCGTGGAGCGATCTGCCTTTGGCGTACGCTGTTGAGGAGTTTCCTGCATGGTCAGCACGGTCGGCGATGCTGGTGACTGGGTCGCGGAAGGCGATGGCGCAGCCTGTTGCATCTGGCAACCATAAGAATCTGGGTCGACGACAGCGGAACACTGGGCGCGCAATACAAGCGCGCAGAAGACGTGAATAGCGGCGCCGGCGACGCAAAGCATCATCATGCGGCGAAGGAGAGAGTGAGCAGATGAATGGTTTCTCATAGACTCCCCATTGTTTACACATCTGTCTGGCGGAACGAACGAAATATTGCAAGAGGAGATTGATACTGTCCCGAAATCGAACAGGTCTGTGAGGAACTTCCCATTATCGATTTCGCACTGGCGGTTTTATCTACTTCTCTGTTCGCGGTAATCCTTTTGCGGGTAATCTTGGCGCAGTTTCAGCTGTGCGACCGGGTAATCCATTCGCAACTGCTTCTTTAGCCAATGGCGGCAGAAAGTGCGATGATGATCAGCTTTTAGTCCGAAACATGTGTGCAGAACTTCGCATCAGGAGCGCACCGCACGGCTCAAGAGAAAAACCGACCTGCTGTAAAGAGGAAACTCCACGTGCATATAGAAGATCAGGAACCCACTGAACTCGTATCCGTAACTTCGGCCAGTACTTTGCCTCCAATAATCCGTGTGGCGCTCAAACGCAGAAAGCTGGTTGGCATTGCTGCGTTGACTATCGTTGGGTTGGGCTCGGCGGTTGCCTTGCTTCTGCCCAGCCGATATGTAGCCACCACTGTCATCCTGCCGCCCCAGCAGGGCGGATCTGCGGGAACGGCGATGATGGCGCAATTAAGCAGCCTTAATTCCATGACAGGAGTGAGCGCGAGCGCTCTGGGCCTTAAAAACCCCAATGACTTGCAGGTATCCCTACTGAAGAGCCGGACGGTAGAGGACGCGATGGTGGCGCGATTTCATCTGCAAGCGCTCTACCACGTGAAGCGCCTGTCGTCGGCACGTAAAAAGTGGGAGAAAAAGACCTACATAGACAACGGATTAAAGGACGGGTTGATTCGCCTTTCAGTGACCGACCGGGACCCGCGCCGGGCTGCGGAGATGGCCAACGGATGGGTGGAGGAGTACCGGCGCTTGTCGGCAAACCTGGCAGTGAACGAGGCGTCTGGGCGGAGACTCTTCTTCGAGCGGCAAGTAGCTGAAGCAAGCGAGAATCTGGCGCGCGCTGAAGAGGAGATGAAACAAACCGAGCAACGCACCGGCGTGATGGAAATGGACGGCCAGGCCCACGCGATGATCGCCGCAGCGGCCGTCTTGCGCGCCCAGGTCGCGGCTAAGAAGGTCGAGATCCAGGCGATGCGCCAGTTTGCCGCCAAAGAGAATCCGGATCTGGAGCGCGCGCAGCAGGAATTGTCGAGCCTGGAAGCGCAGTTGGCCGCCATGGACGTGGCTCATGACCGCCTCAGCGGCGACCTGGTAGCGCCTAAAGGCACGGTAAGCCAGGCAGGAATGGAGTATGCGCGCGCGCTGCGCGAGGTGAAGTATCGCGAGACTGTTGTGGGCCTGCTGATGCGCCTTCAGGAGGTGGCGCGGGTTGACGAGGCGCGACAGGGCGCGCAGGCGCAGATAGTCGATGCAGCAGTTGTTCCCGACCGCCCCGCATCACAGTTCAGAGTATGGATTGTGCTGGGTGCGCTGCTGGTGTCACTGCCGCTGGCGCTGGCGCTCGCGCTGGCAACTGAGGCTGTTGAGGTTCTGCGCAATCTCCGTCGCCGCGCAGGCTCCTGGACCCTGGTGCTCGAAGATGCCTGGAGTGGAGGGGCGCGATGAGTATTCGGCAGGCGCTGGGCCTGGATGGCGCCGTCGCCTTTACCTCTCTGGCGAGGACGGTGAGTATTGCCGGCAGCACGGTGACGGTTTTGCTTATCGCCCGCTTTCTGTCACCTATCGAACAGGGCTACTACTACACGCTGCTCAGCCTGGTCGCGCTGCAGATGGTCTTCGAGCTGGGCTTCTCAGTTGTTGTTCAGCAGTTGGCGGCGCATGAATGCATTTACCTGGAACTGCATAAAGACGGCAGCGTAAGCGGTGATCCGGCGGCTCACGCACGGCTGGCCTCTGCGCTTCAGCTGAGTGTGCGCTGGTACAGCGTAGCTGCCGCAGCAATGGGCATGATTCTGGCGCCACTGGGGGCGCTCTTCTTTGCTCGCCATGCAACGCCAACAGCGGCACCGGTGGCCTGGCAAGGGCCCTGGCTGCTGGCTGTAACCGCGTCGATGGCCGGCCTGTGGTGCCAGCCTTTCTACTCTTTTATGGATGGATGCGGACAAGTGCGCGCGGTAGCCGCACTACGGCTGCGCCAGGCGTTGGTTGGCATGGCGTTGGCCTGGACCGCCATGCTCCTGCATCATGGACTTTACTCGCCGGCGCTGGTGATTTTGGGTCAAGTTGGAACCGGCCTATTCTTTCTTGCCACGCGCCGCCGTCTGCTGACGGGGCTGCTCGGTTATCAAGTCCTGGACGCCACCATTTGCTGGAGCCGCGAAGTATGGCCCTTCCAATGGCGCATCGCGGTTAGCTGGATGTGCTCCTACTTCACGATTCAGGTCTTCATACCCATCCTTTTTGCGCTGCGCGGGCCCGTCGAGGCCGGACAGATGGGCATGTCGCTTTCAATTACCGGCTACATGTCGGGCCTGGTGCTTCCCTGGATCACGACAAAGGCTACGCCTTTCGGCCGATTGATTGCGCAGCGCGAGTTTCACGGGCTTGACCGGCTGTTTCTGCGTACGCTGGGCCAGTCTATGGCGGTCTTCGCCATGATCGCGCTGGCTGCGGATGCGGCAGCAATGTTGTTGAGTGTTGTCGCTCCCCGGTTATCGGCGCGCATGGTATCGCCGCAACTGTTTGCGATGCTTGTGCTTGCTGCCGGCGCCAGCTGTGTAGTGCAGAGCCTGGCAACATTGTTGCGCTCCTTCAAGCGAGAGCCATTTCTTTGGCAATCACTGGCGGTGGCTTCGCTCACACTGCTGATGGCTTTGTGCGTGGCGCCTCGATGGGGTAACGGCGGCGTTACACTCGGCTATCTGGCCGTCTCGGCAGGTATAGGCCTGCCTTCCGCACTTATCATCTTTGCGCGCGCCCGCTGCAGATATTTGGCCATGGACCTATGGGTTGTGAGCGGAGGGGAGGCGGCATGAATCTGAGTTATCTAAATAATGAATTAGATAACGGCCGCATGCCAGCGCAGAATAACGCGCGCACAGCTTGTGCAGCGGCATCGAGACACGCTGTTGCTCTGGCGTTAGACATATCGTTCTACAGCGTAAAACCACGAGGGTGGAGGCCATGCGATGGCTTCTAATTCTATTGGCTTGACGCTACGGCAACAAACCCTCGAATTACCCGGCTCCCTGTCGGCGTCAGTCAGGCTTTTTTCCTTCCGCGCAATTATGGTTTTTTCCTTCGTTCCGGTTCTCATCTACATTAACCTATCGCAAATAATTCTACTCGTGTTTTGTACAGTTGCACTGTGTTGTTACTTGGTCCGTCTCGAAATTGACGTATGCGTCACTCTCATTCTTATATTTCTGATCGCTGTCTCGCAGACGATTGGCCTCCTGCACAGCTCTGCTTTGGATAAGAATTATTTGACGCCTTTTCTGTTTCTAACTTCTCTGTTAATCGGGCCGACCATAATGCTTCTGGCCAGATCGTATCCGCCAGCGCGTCTCAGAAGCATGATGCCTCGCATCATTCATTGGATTCTCATGTTTCTAGCGATCGAGTGTGTTACTCGAATTATCTTCTCGCGCTATATGCCGGCAACCGCGGAAACGGATGTTACTGACAGTTTCTATCTCTACAAAGCCAGTCTCTTTTTCTTTGACTCTAACTTCGCAAGCATCGAAATTCTATGCCTGCTGGCGGTTATGTTTGCTTTCAGAGAACAAATAGGACGAAAGAGATGGATGCTGGCTTACCTGCTTTTATTTGCCACTTTATCCAGGGCATCGATAGCTGCAGGAATTTGCCAACTCGTGGTGTACAAGCTCTGGCGATGGCGCGCTTGGATGTTATTTGGACTGCTTACGGCGCAAGCGTTGGTCATCATTCGGTTATTCATTCACTTCACAACCCAGGGATCAGAGGCAATACATGACATAGATGGCAGCCTTTCATCTAAGTTCTTCATTCTGTCGCTCATGACGGATATATACAAGCGGGCAGATGTAGCGCAAAGATTATTCGGAATCGGTGTGGGTAACTTATTTAATCATGCTGGAATCTTTGCACATAACATCGTTGCGACACTGGTGCTTGAACTGGGCATTGGCGGCTCTTTGCTATTAATCGTTTATGTGTGGATACTTTCGCGAAAGTGTCCTTTATCAATCTATCTTCTCATTCTACCCTTGGCGATCAACGGGTTCTCCCTGGTGAGCACGTCCATGCCATATTTCTTTGCCGCGCTTGGACTTCTGGCAGCGCTGAGCGGAACTTCGCGCGATGAAGCCTGCGCGTTCAGGGAAAACACGAATGCTGCATATCTCGGAAAGGATAGGTATGGACAGAATTAGCGTGTTAATGGCGGTTTACAACGTAGAAGCTTATGTAGCCGAAGCACTGACCAGCATCCGGGCGCAAACCATTACCGATATTGAGATAGTAGTTGTTGACGACGGATCTACAGATGAAACGTTGCGGATTGTTGATCAGATGGCCTCCTGCGACTCGCGCATCGTGATCGTCCGGTCAGCAAAGAATCAGGGTCTTTGGCATGCTCTCAATCATGGACTCGGATTCTGTCACGCTCCATATATTGCGAGGATGGATGGCGATGATATCGCTTTGCTAACACGGTTAGAGAGGCAACTCCAGTTTCTTGAAGACAATCCAGATATTGCTCTTGTTGGCTGCTCGACCTCGGCAATCGATGAGCTCGGGCACCCAATTCCCGGGTTGAGTGTATCTATGAAACCGATAACTCAGGAAGCTGTCACCAAGACCATGTTGCTTGCTCCGCCGTGCAGCCATATTTGGCTTGCTAGACGCCAAGTTTATGACAGGCTATCCGGATATAGGGAGATTCCGGTTGCGGAGGACTATGATTTTCTGCTTCGCGCTATCACCGCTGGATATTGCATATCGAATCTCCCTGAATCTTTAATGCTGATTCGAACGCGACCCGGCAATAACTCATCATGTCTGGAACAGCGAAAGGCACACAACTACGTTACACGGTTATATCGCGAACGCATGAGAAATGGTCAAGACAGCTTCAGCAGGGAAGGCTATGAGCGTGCAGTTAGGTCCAGCAAGGTGGAGAACGGCGTCTTTCGGCTTGCCATGAAATGCGTTCACTGGGGGCTTCAATCCCATAGCCGGGTGTTGTGCTATTGCCTCCTGGCGCTGTCAGCTCTGGTTTCGCCATGGCAAGCGCGGTATTTCCTTCTCCGTCTCCGCCTGAAGATGGCATTGCGAACGCCGGGATTCCAATCCTGACGTTAAGGCGCTCTAACAATGCGCGCGACAGGGCAATGCCCGGGGCCCTGATGAAGATCTGCTTTATTATCCACAATGTTACGGCACGCGCAGGCTCGGAGCGCGCACAGGCCAGTCTTGCCAACGCACTTTCCGTTCGTGGCGAGTCGATATCAATCTGGTCGATGTATGGTCTGGGAAAGCCGCCGGGTTTTCCCCTGGAAAGCAGAGTCAATGTTAGTTATGGTCTCAAAAAGCCAAGGCCATGCTTTCTGGACTATCCATGGCTGGCGTGCGCTTTCGCCAAACATGTCTTCCAGTTGCGTCCCGAGTGGATCGTGTGCACGGGGGCGAACCGGCTGATTGTCGCCTTGCTGGCTACATTTGTCCCCGGTGTCAAGTTGGCTGTATGGGAGCATTTCCCAGTATCCAACAGCGTCACCAGGCCGCGCGGCAGACTGGCCAGAATGATCGCGTCCCTGCTGGCGTCGCGGATAATAACGCTGACCAAGAGCGATCAGGATCTGTATGCGGCGCTCTATGCTCCGGCCGGAACGGTTTCTCGCATTCCCAACATCGTGCTATCGCCAGGCCCCAACGGCGCGATTCGCCGCAAGGAAGTTCTGGCCATGGGCAGGCTATCGAACGAGAAGGGATTCGATCTGCTGCTTGCAGCGTGGTCGGTTGCCAGCCTGAAGCTGCCCAACTGGTCGCTGCGCGTCGTGGGCGACGGGCAATTGCGCGAGCAGCTAGTGCAACTGGCAAGCAGCCTCGGAATCGAGCGCAGCGTCATTTTTGCGCCGTTTTCCGACGACCCGTATTCTTTGTACTCGGAGTGCGGAATCTTTGTTCTCAGTTCACGCTTCGAGGGTTTGCCCTTTGTGCTGATCGAGGCAATGACCTGTGGCGCGCCTTGCATTAGCTTCGATTGTCCGAATGGCCCGCGCGAAGTGATACGGCACGGAGTAAATGGGCTGCTCGTCCCGGCCGAGCGAGTAGATGCTCTAGCCAGCGCAATCGTGAAACTTGGTGAGAATCCGGTCCTGCGTCAAAAACTTGGAAACGCGGCGCGGGGCGTATCCAAACCGTTTTCAGAGCCTCGCATTGCGGCGCGCTGGCATGAAGTGCTTTACGGCCAGATGCCTATCGCCAAAAAGACTGTTGCTTCAGTTGCGCCTGTCCGCGCCGCCAGCCGGAGAGCAGAGAATAGACCAACTGCATAAAGCTTAATCTGCTGGGACTGATCCGGGCGCCTTTATTCTTCAAACTATCAGCAGCGTATAATCGATTTATGAAGGCGCGCGCGCAAAAGAATTTACAGCAGAATAGAGGCGCGCAGAGCACGTCCGGCAGCGGCGATGCGGCGTCGCTGAAACTGCGCGCGCTGGAAGAACGTCTGCGACAGTCAGGCAGCCTGATGGTGGCTTACTCCGGCGGCGTTGACTCGGCGTTTCTGGCGGCCACGGCGCATCGCGTTCTCGGCAATGGCATGATCGCCGTCCTGGCCGACTCTCCCAGCCTGGCCCGCCGCGACTTCGAGCAGGCTTGCGAGTTTGCGCGCGCGCAGGGAATACCGCTGCACATCATAGCAACTGAAGAGTTGAGCAAGCCAGAGTATCAACGCAACGACGCACTACGATGCTTTCATTGCAAGGACGAACTCTTTCAGGTCATGGAAGAGCTAGGGCCCAGGCTGGGATTCAAGTACATCGCCTATGGCATGAACGCCGATGACACCAGGGATTATCGTCCGGGACAACGCGCGGCCGAGGAACACGCCGTGCTGGCGCCACTGGCAGAGGCGGGGTTGACCAAAAATGAAATTCGCGCGCTATCTCGCGCCGCGGGCTATTCTCTGTGGGACCGCCCGGCAGCGCCCTGCCTATCCTCGCGCGTTGAGTATGGACGCACCGTGACCCGTGAAGTGCTCGAACAGGTGGAGAAAGCGGAGGAGAGCTTGCGACAGTTGGGCTTTCGCGAACTGCGAGTTCGTCATCACGGCGAGTTGGCCCGCGTTGAGCTGGCTCGCGCCGAGATGCCGCGCGCCCTCAAGATGGAGATGCTGGACGCTATTACTGCCGCTCTTAAATTGGCCGGCTTTCAATACGTCACACTCGATTGCGCGGGTTTTCGCTCCGGGTCGATGAACGAAATTCTGGGTAGTGCGATTTTGCCGGTGGAAGCGCTGGCGAAGCGCAGTGCATAGCTGACGGTTTAGAATCAACTTGCGATGCGTATTGGTTATCTGGAGTGCTTTTCCGGCATTAGCGGCGACATGCTGCTGGGCGCCCTGGTGGATGCGGGCGTTCCCTTCGCCTGCCTTGAGGAGACGGCGGCTGCGCTGAATGTGGGTGCGCGCCTGGAGGTGCGCAAGGTGAGCCGCGGCGGAATCGCCGCAATCAAGGTAGACGTTATTACGCCCGACACTCCGGCGACTGAGCAGGCGCATAGTCACAACGATCATCCGGGACATGCGCATACACACGAAAAGCACCAACACCATACATATCACCGCTCATTGTCGACGATTGTCGACATCATTCGCTCCGCGCCGCTCACGGAGAGCGTGAAGCAGCGCGCCATTCACGCCTTCCAGCTACTCGGCGAAGCTGAAGCCGCCATTCATTCCATCCCTATCGAGAAGGTACATTTTCACGAGGTGGGCGCGGTGGACACCATTGTCGATATCGTCTGCGCCGCCGCGGGCGCGGAGGCGCTGGGCGTTGGTCGATGGCTTTCGTCGCCGCTCAACGTGGGCAGCGGAACCGTCGTTTGTCAGCACGGCACGCTTCCCGTTCCCGCGCCGGCTACGCTGACTTTGCTGGGCGATGCTCCGATCTATGCGGCCGGCGAGCCTATGGAACGCGTGACCCCGACTGGCGCGGCGTTGTTGCGGATGCTCGATGTGCAGTATGCAGCGCTGCCGGCGATGCGCATCCTGAAAACTGGCTACGGCGCGGGCGGGCGCGAGACGCCAGGGCAACCTAACCTGCTGCGATTGCTGGTGGGCGAAGAAGAGGCCGCAGAGATTGCCGCCGCCGAATCGATTGCGGTGATCGAGACAGTTATCGACGATTGCAACCCTCAGTTATTGAGTTATGTCAGCGAGTTATTGCTGGCCTCCGGTGCATGGGACGTTTATCGCGCCACGGTGCAGATGAAGAAAGGGCGCACGGGCGTGCTGATGACCGTGCTCTGCCGGCCTGATCTGGTTCCTGCGTCGCAGGAGCTGATCTTCCGCGAGACCACTACAATCGGCTTGCGCTGGAGACTGGAGAATAAAGTTGCCTTGGCGCGCGAGTTTATTGAAGTCAAAACAAGTTTGGGCAATGTACGCATCAAGATTGCCCGCTTTAACTCCGGAAAGATTGCCAACGCCGCGCCGGAGTATGAGGATTGCCGCAAGATAGCCGCGGAACATTCAGTTCCTCTCAAGCAGGTGATGGAGGAAGCCATGCAAGCATACACGAAAATCCACAAAGGAGAACGAGCATGAAACGAGTTCTGTTGACCATAGCGGCATTGATACTTGCTGGCGCCGCAGCAGCGTCCGGCGCAGGCCCCGCTCCGGAACCCAAACAGATGCGAGCAGAAGGATGCGTGGAAGCGGGCGTCGAAATGCGCTGCCTGGTGCTGAAGGACGTGAAGAGCGGCAAGCTGTATAACCTGCTGGTCAAGGAGCCTCGACCTAATGTTGGCGATGGCATCGAGTTCACAGGCGTGCCGTTTGACGGAGTAACCTACTGCATGCAAGGCATCGCGGTGACGGTGACCGATTGGAAGCGCAAAGAATCGCTGAAATGCACCCAGGGAGAAGCGCCCAAGTAATTGAGCTTTGTAACAGGCGATTGCTGTGGAGTCAGTTTCAACTTAGCCTCACTATCTTGAAGGAAGGCCTGTGATGGATCGCGCACGCATAGAAACGCTGCTCAACGAAGTCCGTGAGGGCCGCATGACGGTCAAAGACGCCGTTGACCGCTTGAAGGATCTGCCCTTCGAGGACATTGGCTTCGCCAAGCTCGACCACCATCGCGCGCTGCGCACCGGAATGCCGGAGGTCATCTTTGCCTCAGGAAAAACTGCCGCGCAGGTGGCTACCATCTTTGCTCGCATGGCCAAGGCTGGAGGCAACGTTCTGGCTACGCGCGCCTCGCGTGAAATGTTTGAAGCGGTTCACGCCGCGGAGCCGCGCGCCGAGTTTCACGAGACGGCCCGCGCCATTACGCTGACGCAAGTCGAAACCACTCCCGGCAAGGGAAGCATCGCCGTGGTCTGCGCCGGAACCAGCGATTTGCCGGTGGCCGAAGAGGCCGTGGTTACTGCGCGGTTGATGGGAAATACTGTTGAATTAATTGCCGATGTCGGCGTGGCCGGCATTCATCGCCTGCTGGCGCAGAAGAGCGGATTGCAGGCCGCGCGCGTGCTGATTGTTTGCGCCGGCATGGAGGGCGCGCTGCCCACCGTGGTCGGCGGGCTGGTGAATGCGCCGGTCATTGCCGTGCCTACCAGCGTAGGTTACGGAGCCTCGTTTGGCGGCATTGCCGCGCTGCTGGGCATGTTAAACACCTGCTCGCCCAACGTTTCCGTGGTCAATATTGACAACGGCTTTGGCGCGGCCTGCATCGCTTCGCTGATCAATCACCTGTGATCAATATTCATAGTTTTACGAAATAATCTGCAAAATATTGGGCGAAGAAACGGAGAATCATACCCCGGGGGGGGAGGGGGGTAGGGGTACCCCCTTAGGGGTACGGACCAGGCACATCCCTGACAGATTGAATTGCGTGCTTTGCCCACTTTTGTTCATTCTGCCAGTGTGCGCCGGGAGAGGGTAATTATCTGCAAATGCAAAAGTACATATTTTGATGCCAACGGGTGATGCAGATCACAGTCTGGCGGTTGTCTGAGCATCAATCATGAATCAAGCAGGTCAAAACTCCCCGGCGCGCGGAGGAGACAAATGAACCAGTCCAGATTGCCGCGGTTGCGCAGGATTTCACAGGTGTTTTTCCTGCTGCTCTTTTTTGTACTGCTGCTCTCCACATCGATCAGCCTCTTTCCCGGCGGCACTACCGAGATACATCTGAGCGCGCCGGTACGTCTCTACTTCGAGTGGGATCCGCTGGTGGCGCTGGTGAATGCGCTGGCCGGACATGCGCTTTATCGCGGCTTAATCTGGAGCCTGGTCATTCTGCTGCCCACGCTCTTTCTAGGCCGCTTTTTCTGCGGATGGATTTGCCCCATGGGCACGCTGCAACACTTTGTGGGCAATATGCCCTCGGAGTCCAAGAGGGGCAAGCAGCGCATTGAGGCCAACAGATATAAGCGCTGGCAGACTGTTAAATATGTTGTGCTGATTGCCGGGTTAGTGGCCGCGCTTTTCGGATCGGCTGCCATCGGCTGGCTTGATCCCTTCAGCTTGCTGGTCAGGTCCTTCGGGCTTTCGATTTTGCCGGCCATCAACGCTGCCGCGCGCGCTTTGCTGATGCCGCTGGAGCACAGCCATGTTGTGGCGATCAAAGCGACCGGTGAAACGCTGCATACGGTTCTGCATTACCTTGTGCTCGATCTTCGCCAGCCGCATTACGAGCAAGGGCTGGTGCTGGGGATTCTGTTCATTGCCATTCTTGCGGTCAGCTTGCGCGTGACGCGGCTGTGGTGCAGGGCGATCTGTCCGCTGGGCGCGCTGCTGGGCGCGGTTTCGCGCTGGAGCGTGCTGGGACTGCACAAGGACGAGTCTAACTGCGACAACTGCAACCGCTGCCTGCTCCACTGCCAGGGCGGCGACGATCCTATCGGCGGAGTTCCATGGCGCAAGGCGGAGTGCCTGATGTGCATGAACTGCGTGGGTGTTTGCCCGCACGACGGCCTTGCCTTCAGATTCTTCCGCAAGGAGAAAGAGATTGCCTCGCCCGACCTGGGCCGGCGCAGGACGATTACCGGCCTTGCGGCAGGCGTGGCGATTGTTCCGCTGATGCGCGCCAACACGGGGCTGGGCAAGAGCCGCAACGAGAGATTATTAAGGCCTCCGGGCTCGCTGGACGAAAGCGATTTTCTCTCCCGCTGCATTCGCTGCGGCGAGTGCATGAAGGTCTGCCCCAACACTGCGCTGCATCCCACGCTCGACCAAGCCGGTCTGGAAGGATTGTGGACGCCGACGCTGGTGCCGCGCATCGGCTACTGCGAGCCGAGTTGCGTGCTCTGTTCGGAGGTTTGCCCCACCGGCGCCATCTGGCAGATTACGCCAAAAGATAAAGGCTGGGTGGTTGGCGTGGGCCAACAGAGCCAGCCGATTCGCCTGGGGACGGCATTCTACGACCGCGGCCGCTGTTTGCCTTGGGCCATGGCCATCGACTGCATCGTTTGCGAGGAGTGGTGCCCGGTTTCGCCCAAAGCGATTTATGTACAGGAGGCGCAGGTTATCGACTCGGCGGGCAACACCAAGACGGTGAAGCAGCCGCGCGTCGATCCCAGCCGCTGCGTGGGCTGCGGCGCGTGCGAGTACGCCTGCCCGCTGCAGGAGCACCCCGCAGTTTATGTCACCAGCATCGGCGAAAGCCGCTCGCCAAGCAGCCAGATTTTGCTCAACAGAAAATAAGGAGAATACTCCGTGATGTTCAGATCAAATTGGAAGTGGGCCATTGCGGCGATTGTGATGATTGCCATAGCCGTTGGAACAGGATGCAAGAAGAAGGGATCGGATCCGTTCCCCAAGTCGGGCGCGGTCGCGGGCTGGGAAAAGACCAGCGAGACGCGGGTCTTTGAAGCTAAAGACCTTTACCAGTATATTGACGGCGACGCGGAGCAGTACATTTCAGCCGGCGTGGTGACGACCTCGACCTCCGATTACAAATATCAGGGCCAGATAGAGGCGACCGTGGACGTGCACACCATGGGCAGCGCCGACGGGGCTCGCAAGATTCTGGAAACCGGGACCAAAGACGCTAAGCCTATCCAATTGGGCGATGAAGGCGTTGCCTATGCGCAAAGCATCATCTTCCGCAAAGGCACTGCACTGGTGCGCATTGTTGCCTACGAGTCCACGCCTGACACACCACAGGCGTTGCTGGCGCTGGCTCGCGGCGTGGAAGCGAAACTGTAAGCCAGGCGGCCGCACGCAGGCCGCAGCGAAGGAAGCGAGGAACTCGATGAAGAATCGCAGACAGTTTCTGAAGGAAGCCGCGACGGGAGCCCTGCTGCTGGGGACGCAATCCGCTCTAAGCCTGGCCGCCACGCCCGAGCCGCACGCCACTGCCGACAAGTCGCGCGTCGTTGTGGCGCGCGATCCCCATGTGTACTCCAGTCCCGGCCAGCTCGACCAGAATCGCGTAATGGCCCTGCTCGATCGCGCCGTCACATCGTGGACCGGACAGAGCAATCCCGTCGAAGCCTGGAAGCTCATCCTCGGCAAGGATCTCGGTCCGGACAAGGTCATCGGTCTCAAGACCAACGGCCTTGGCGGCAAGGGCATCTGCACGCACTACGCGCTGATTCTGGCTGTGGTGGAACGGCTGCAGCACGCCGGCATCAAGGCCGGCAACATCGTCATCTGGGACCGCAACCGCGAAGATCTCGAAGTCTGCGGTCTCTCCATTAACACAGACCCGAGCCGCATTCGCTGCTTCGGCACCGACCACGCGGGATATGAGGACGAATCGGTCCGCTGGGGCTCGGTAAACATCCGCCTGTCGAAGATCCTCACGCGTGAGTGCTCAATGGTGATCGGCCTACCCATCCTCAAAGACCACTCGATGTCGGGAGTGACCTTCGCCATGAAGAACATGTACGGAGTTGTCCACTGGCCCTTTCAACTTCACGGTGGAGGCTGCAATCCCGGCATCGCCGACCTGAACTGCATTCCGGCGGTCCGTGAGAAGGTGCGCTTCACCATTGGAGATGCACTCTCCTCCGTTTATGACGGCGGGCCTGGCTTCCACCCGGAGCGCCTCTGGTCTCCCAACGCGCTCATTGTTGGCGAGGACCGCGTGGCCGTCGATCAAATCGCCTGGCAGATGATCGAGCGCAAGCGCGCCGAGGCGGGGATGAAAACGCTGGAAGCTGCCGGGCGTCCGCCGCGCTACATCGCCACCGCCGCGGATGCAGCTCATAACCTGGGCACCGACGATCCGCGGCACATTCATTTGATGGAGATTTAGATCGACCGAAGAAAGCATTTCGAGATTTGGCGATTAATCTGACCGCAGAGCTGGTCACGTAACGAAGCGAGGGTTGCCATGAAAAGCCGTAGAGAATTTCTCAAGACCGCAGCGACGGGAGCCGTGCTGCTGAGCGCGCAGAGCAGGCTGGGACTGGCTGCCGCGCTCGATCAGTCCGCAGGCAAATCCAAAGTGGTGGTAGCACGCGACTCCGCGCTGCACGGCGCCGATGGGAAACCGGATGTAAAGCGCGTCTTCGATCTGCTCGACCGCGCGATCACTGTCTATACCGGAGATACCGATGCGCTGAAGGCCTGGCAGAGCCTCGTGCCGCAGGACAAGGTCATCGGACTCAAGGTGAACGGCCTTGGGGGCGGAGGAATCTCGACTCACGGAGTTCTGGCCAAGGCTGTGGCTGTGCGACTCCAGCAGGCGGGAGTGAAGCCGGGCAACATTTTGATGTGGGACCGCGGCGCCCGCGATCTTCGGGCGTGCGGCCTCACCGTCAACACCGACCCCAGCAGCTTCCGCTGCTTTGGCAACGACGTATCCGGTTACGAGGAGCAGTATGAATCCTGGGGCACGGTGCGCATGAAGCTCTCTAAAATTCTCACCCGCGAGTGCGGCATGGTGATCAATCTGCCTATTCTCAAAGATCACACCACGGCGGGCGTGACCTTTGCCATGAAGAATATGTACGGCGTGATTGACCGTCCGCAGGATCTGCACGACAACAACTGCAACCCTGCAATTGCCGATCTGAATTGTTTTCCGACCATCCGGGCAAAGGTGCGGCTGATTATCGGCGACGCGTTTTCTTCCGTATATGAGGGCGGGCCCGCCTTTCATCCCGAGCATATCTGGTATCCCAACGCGCTCATCGTGGGAGAGGATTGCGTGGCTGTCGATCAAATCGCCTGGCAGATAATCGCGCGCAAACGCGCCGAGGAAGGCGTGCCGACGCTGGAAGAAGCGGGCCGCCCGCCGCATTACATTGCCACGGCCGCCGACCAGGCTCACAAATTGGGGACGAACGATCCGAAGCGCATTCATCTTATGGAAGTTTGAGCGGGAGAAACATTATGGCCGGGGAAAATAAAAAAAAGCCGGAGGAGACAGCGGGCGGCGCACAGGGCATGACGCGGCGCGAAGCGATGCTGCAACTGCTTGGCCTTGGCGGAGCAGCGGCGGGCGTTGCGGGCGCGGCCGCGTGGCTCAGCGTACACAGCCGCTTCCCGGTTCCGGCGCTGGCTGAAGAGGATCGGCGCGATCATCGCATTGCGGCTAATGAGCAATGGCCGCATCTGACGGTAGTGCAAAACGGGGAGCCGCGCGCGCTGGTTCAAAAGGCGCTGGAAAATCTGGGCGGTATCGGCCGCTTCATCAACCGCAACGACGTAGTGGTTATCAAGCCGAACATTGCCTGGGACCGCACCCCGGAACAGGCCGCCAACACTAATCCTGATCTTGTGGCCGAGGTTGTGCGCCAGTGCTGGCAGGCGGGAGCGAAGCGGGTTATCGTCACCGACGTCAGTTGCAACGAACCGCGCCGCTGCTTCCATCGCTCCGGAATTCAGGCGGCAGCTCTTGCCGAGCACGCCGAGGTCATCCTGCCCGATCCTGAGCTTTTCCGCGAAGTTGATATGGGCGGCGTGGTGCTGAAAACATGGCCGGTCTTCACGCCGTTTCTGGAAGCCGACAAAATCTTCAACCTGCCCATTGCCAAGCACCATGTACTTACCGGCGCAACGCTGGGCATGAAGAACTGGTACGGTATTTTAGGCGGTCAGCGCAACCGGCTGCATCAGCAGATTCACCAGAGCCTCGCGGATCTGGCCAGCTTCATGTTGCCGACGCTTACCATCATGGACTGCTACCGCATTCTTGTGCGCAACGGGCCGACGGGCGGCAACCCGGAAGACGTGGCGCTCAAGAAGACCATCGTTGCCGGAACCGATCCGGTTGCGATTGATGCTTATGTCGCCAAGGCGTATTGGAACCTGGACGCAGCGCAGATGCCCTACCTGGAGATGGCTGCCGCGCGGGGCCTGGGCACGGTGGAGTTCGAGAAACTGCAGGTGAAGGTCAGCCAGCTATAGCGGGTCTGAGTTCGCTATCTCTCAAGTTCGAGAATCCGGGACGAAGAGCCATCTCATCCATGCCATTCAGTTCATGCAAATCATCCCACAGGGGCTAAAGCCCTTAGATTTATTGGGCATTTGCGGCACGACTAAAATCGTGCCCTGACGCTTCTTGCTACTCCGTTAGCATTTTTCACAAGCTGTAAAGTCGTGCCCTGAAACAAAACAAAGGCCGCCCTTGAGGGCGGCCTTTGGTATTTTGCGCCGAAGGCACAGTTGCCTGGACGGCTAGTCCCCGGCGACCAGCTCGCGTTCCTCTTGCTTGGCAGACTTGGCGGGGGCGATGGAGCCGAGAGTTACCAGGCCCTCGACGGGCTTTTCGCCGAGGACATGCTCGCGGTAGAGCCTGGCCATGCGGGCGTTTTCCGCGTCCTGCTTCATCTTCTCGTCGCGTGCGCGGATTTGCTCTTCGCGATGAGTCTTGGCAATGCCCAGCTCGTCGAGCGTGTGATTGGCCTCGGCGTTGACGTGGGCCATGTTCAGCTGGAGGTCGTGGCCGACTTCGGGCATGTTAACCTTCTTGCCGCCGACGAAGATCTCGTGGCGCCCATGCTCCTCGTACCACTTGGTGAGCGTGGCGGTCATGTGCATTTTTTCAATAATGTTACGCCAGCCGATCCCTGTGTTGTAAGCGCAGAAGCTGATCTCGCCCTCTTGCGTGGCGTAGGGGATGATGCACTGCTCGGTGCGGCGGAAGTCGTAGTTGAAGAGGTCCTGGAACCACATGCCGGCGATGAAGAGGAAGTTCCAGCGGTCGGCGCGGCGCTTCTTGATGTCTTCGAGCGTGCGCGTGCCCTTGACGCTGCCGTAGTCCTTACCAGTGGCGTTAAAGGTCTTGTCCATCTTCTTGAGCATGTCGGAGATCTTGAAGTGGGTGGGCGACTGGAAGGGATCGTAGTTGCGCAGCAGGGCCAGCGCAAAGCCGATGACCGAGAGCCACTTGCCGCGGGCTGCGTCGTTGACCTTGGCCAGGTCCTTGGCCACCTTGTCCATGTTGAGGAAGGCGGTGACGGGCGCGGCTTCCTTGGTTTCCTTATCGATCATCAGCGCCATGCCGATGCCGCAATTGGGATGACAGCCGCAGGAGAGCTGGCCCCAATCGGCTTGCGGCCCATGAATCAGGTCGGCCCAGTCGGAGAAGGTGCTCATGAAGCTGATGGGGAACCAGTCGCGCTCCGGCTCGCCAAAGCCCATCTGTTTCTTGATGTCGTGGGCCATGTGGGAGAGCGTGTAGCGCTGAGCAAAACGGCGTTCGTCGGTGATGGCCTCGTCGCGGCCGGTAAAGCTGACCGGCTGGAAGCTGAGGAAGCTGATCTTCTTGGGGTTGTCGAGGGCGAACTGAATGATGCGGCCCACCTGCTCGTTGTTGATGCCGTTGATGATGGTGGTGACGGGAACGATTTCCACGCCGGCCTCATGCAGGTTGTTGATGGCTTGCAGCTTGACATCGAAGAGGTTGCCCACCTTGCGATGCGAGTTGGCGGCGTTGCCGATGCCGTCGAATTGGAGGTAGACGTAGCGCAGGCCGGCGAGGGCAGCCTTGCGGCATAGTTCCTTGCTCTTGGCGAACTCGATGCCGTTGGAAGCGGCCTGGACGCTGTTGTAGCCGACCTTGCGGCAGTAGGCCACAGCGTCAAGGAAGTGCGGCGAAAGCGTCGGCTCGCCGCCGGAGAACTGCACGCTCATCTGCCGCTTGGGCTTGACGGTGATGGCGTTGTCGAGCATGGTCTTGATCTCTTCCCAACTGAGTTCGTGGACGAAGCCCACCTGATTAGCGTCCATGAAGCAGGGGTCGCACATCATGTTGCAGCGATTGGTCAGGTCGATGGTGAGCACCGCGCCGCGGCCGTGGGTCATGGTCGAGGTGCCATGTGCGCGCTGTAATTTATCGCCGTGCGAGCGGATATCACGGCCGGGGAAGTTCTCTTCGAGATGCTTGAAGAAGGCCGCATCCATCGACATGATGTCTTCAAAGCGGCCATGCTTGGGGCAGTCCTTGACCATCCAGATCTCGCCGTTGCGCTCGATGATCTGCGCCTTGATCTCGCCCACTTTCTCGTTGAGCAGGATTTCGTAGGGCAGCTTGCCGTCGAGAATCTGCTTGCGAATCTCGGGGATGCACTTGGGACAAAGCGAGTCTGTGGCGCGCGGCCATCCCAGTGGCGGCTTCTCCTTCTCGTAGCTCTTCAGGAGGGGCTTGTCGGACCACTTTGGCGTGAAGGACGGGTTGGGGCTGATGCGGTTCAGCCGTTCAAAGACGACCCACGCGCCCTTGGCCGCGTATACGACGGCTTTCTCGGCGTACTTGACTGCTCTTGCCATAAAGTTGAGGTCTCCTCGAAGAAAATATTCGCCGGCGTCAGAACTCATGCCCGGCCCGACCCTTGGGCGCCAGTTTTGTGAGGGTCGCCAAAGGTCTGAAAATGCAGTCTTAGGGTAACCGGGGTGACCGGTCAAGCCAAAGGTAGAACAGTGAATGGCGGAATTCTGCGGCGAATGGCAACAGGAGGGCGCCGAACGGTCAGGCGGAGGGGAGAAAACGGGGGCTGGTGTGCCCTGCTTATGGCAATCAGGGCCCGCTCGTCTTGGCGACCTGGTTGATGATGCGTTGGATGAGGACATCGTGGACGTGAATGCGGCGGGCTATATCGGGCAGAAACTCGGTGATGAAGTTATCGATGGGCGCAGTGGCCAGATCTATGCCGTAGCGCTCGGCGCTGGAGGGCAGATTGGTCTGACGGCCCGGCACATAGAAGTTGCCAATCTCTTCTTCGATGGCGAAACCCACGATGTCGCCGTAGTTCGCCATTCCCTTGCCGTTGTCGCCCTGGGTCCAGACCACCTGGGTAATGGCGTGGCGGACGCGGCGGGGGAATGAAGCGTTGGGCATGCGATGGTAGTGCGGGTCCTGGTGGACGATGGATGGAATCAGGAAGGTCGAAAAGAATTCGCCGGTGATGTCCTGGGTATAGCTGAGACCCACGTCACGGCCCCAACCGGTCATGCCGGGACCGACAGGGGAGTGCGAGTTGGAGCCGACACCGATGGCCGAGAGGCTCAGAATGGTGAGGGCATTGAAGGGGTCCAACACATTGCGCGCCGCCAGATGGGCCTTCTCTTCACGGGTCATCGGCTTCACCTCCGGCCCGGTCAGGAAGCGTTCAAACCAGTTTTTTTCAGGATGGGGCGGACAGGGGGCAGGTTGCGCTCCGGGCTGAGCGCCGGCTCCTGTAGAGTCATTTCCGGTTGCCGGGGCCGCGGGTTTGGCGACGTTTTCAGCTGGACAGGGAACTGTGGCGGGCGCAGCGGTGGAGGTGGAGCTTTGCGGTTGTGGGGCATCCGGAAGCGATAACTCAGAACTGACCGGCTGCACGGCCCAAGCAGGGGCCGGGCGTAGCAGCAAGCAAGAAATCAGCAGCAGCAGAACGGCGAGTCCCGGCCTCCGCGCACCGCCAGACTTCCATTTGGTGGCGCACCGATTTCGAATCTCTTTCCAATCGCTTTCCAAAATAACTGGCCCCGCTGAAGGAATTGTTGGCCGCCCTGGCAAATACAATCTGTTTGCTGCCTGATTCGATTGTCGGCAGCGTCGCGCAGCGGCAGAACCGTCTTTTCTGAGAGTCTACTGAATCTTACGCGGTTTATCTGTGAAAAGTCACAACAAGGCAATCATTAGCCAAAGGCTGCACTGCTGGGGTCACGGCTTGCTTATTGACCATTGCGGCACCCTCGGCCTAAAGGCGATTGACGCGAGGCGGCGCGCATCGGAGACTGAGAAAGAGATGGATTGCCAGAATTTTGTTGCATGAGGTGCATCCCATGAGTTCTTATCCTCCACCCCCACCCCCTCCTCCTGGCCCCGGCGGAGTCGGCGCGCGCGCCGGCGCACGCATCGATGAGGCTATTGAGCTGATCGAGATGGAGTTGCGTCACGCCATCGCCTACGTGAACGACGCGGTGGTTCCCCATGTCCGCAAGGAATCGATTACGGCCCTGCGCACCGTGGCCGGTAAACTTCGCGATCTGGCCGACCGTTTTGAACAGAGCGGGGGCCCGGGCCGTTGATGAATTTGTTCCGGATGATCAACTCATTCGTTCAAGAATCGATTTATCCCACCTTAGGCGCGATAGAACTGCGCCGAAGGTGGGGCACCCGGTTGGCTCTTGTGCTGGTTGTCGCGTCTGTGTTGATCCTGTCCGGATGCGGGCATCAGCAAAGCGTTGCCTCGTTGCCCGCGGCGCAAGGTGCTCCGCCTATCGCGGCCACCCCGGCGCCACCGGGAGGGGTAAGCGCGGAAGACCAAAAATTTGTCAGGACGCATAAGCCCATCCTGACCGAGGAGGGTGTGGCGAGCTGGTATACCGCACCCTACAAGGGAGCCAAAGCTGCCAACGGCCAGGTCTTCAACGGCCACGCAATGACGGCCGCGCACCGCACCTTGCCCATGGGTTCGCTGATCGTTGTGACCAACATCAAGACGGGCCAGTCCGCCGCCATGCGCGTCACCGATCGCGGCCCGTTTGTGGAGGGCAGGGTGATCGATCTCTCCATCGCCTCGGCCAAAGCCACGGGCGTTTACCTGGCAGGCACGGCGCGCGTCCGTGTGGATGTATACCGCACTCCCAAGCCCATCAACACCGGCGGCCGCTGGTGCGTGCAAATCGGCGCCTTCAGCAGCCAGCGCAAGGCCAACAAGTTCAAGGCGCAACTGGAGCGCAAGTACCCCGGCGCCAGCGTGACCGAGTTTTCCGGCGAAGACAGTTATTGGGTGCGCATTCGGCCCGAGGGCGACAACCGCAAGCAGGCCGAGCACATCGCCCGCCAACTACACCCCGCGGAGGGCGAGGCTTTTTTGACAAGGCTGGACTAGCAGCGGGCTTCATTTTTCTTCGGAAGTATGTACTTTACGGACTTTGCCCTAAAGGTCTTGTTTGCCCATAAAGTCGGGCGCTTGCCCCAAAAAGGCTAGTTTGCTTTTCACTTGGTGCATAATGCCGAGTCTGTCAATGCCGTCACGCCACCCAAGGCATCCAGTTCATTCTGACGTGAGATGTTGGCTTTAGCCAAGAAGTCTTTTACTGATTGAATCAATTCATCCCTACCGCTTAGAGGCATCGGAAAGCGGAGCCAATTCAGATGCTCCTTACTGATACCGCGCTGTGTATAGCCGCTGGCAATGTGATGAAACTGCTTCTGCATCAGTTGCGATCTAACAATAGCCCACAATAAAACAGCATCTCCATAGTTGTCGTTACGAATCACAAGAAACCCGGTTGAGGCTAGTTGTCCATCGAGGCTTTTGGGCACAATAGCAACCTTTCCGAAAGAATCATAAGATAGTGGAAAAATAACGTCATTCTCTCTAATCTGGATTCTGGCTCTGTCGCTCAACTCGTCAATGGTGCCCTCTTGAACTTCCGTTTGCAATATTTGGCAACGCTCAGCATCAACTGCACTTATATCGACGTATTGAAACACCTCGTCACCTGCATCTTCAATATCGACGGTGGATGCTAATTGGAAATCCTTGATCGACTTAACCTCGTGTGTACCCGCCTTAGCCATGTTGCTGACCTGCTCTTTTAAGCGAAGAAATGACGGGGTGTGGTATGCCACATCAATTCTGTCAGTAATGTCAGATGGTGAAATCAGAAACAAGTCATCGCTCTCTTGATTGTCAATGGGTTTCAAACCTTTCAAGGCTAGTTTGCCTGTTTTTTCGAAGACACGCCACTCTGCCAGGACATCGGGTAGATCATTCTCATCAATTACCTTGCCCGATTTGCTTATCCCTGTATAGTTCACTGACCGTGCGAATATCGGCGGCTGGGATTGTTCTGTACTTTCTCGTTTCTCCAAATAAAGAATCGATGTGACCCCACCAGCACCAGCCTGAATAAACGAGTATTTGGGTAATGCAATGACTGCCCGGATGATGAAATGCCTTCTGAGCCACTCCCGATACATTAAGAAGCTATGACTATTTAGCATTGAATTGTCGAGCACAATTGCCAATCGTCCGCCTGAACGAAGCAAATCATGGTATCGTGCCAAAAACATCACATTAGATTTCGCGGACTTCTGCGGCTTATTTGGCTTGTTATCATCAACTACAAATTTATACTGCGACAGAATCCGCTTTTCATGTTCATCCTTAGTTGTATAGGTACTCGCAAACGGTGGATTAGTTAATGCTACGTCAAATTGTTTTCCCTCAGTTAAAAGCAACTTTTTAAGATCGGTGATTTCGTCTCTTACTGCTAGAGACTCGCCAGCTTCAACATGGAATTCTTTATCCAGAGCGTCTGAGCGATAGATATGACAACCGCCATCACCGTGTAGAAACATATTTATACGAGCGATTCGAGCAATGTCTGGGTTGCTCTCGATCCCATAGATGTGCTGCGTAAGTAATCGTTCTTCCAATTGCTTCGCGTTAGCTGAAAGCGCGGGGGTGTTGTGAATCTGTTTGAGTATCCTTGCCATCGCGTCGATTAAAAATCCGCCGCTACCGCAACAACCGTCCAAAATCGTTTCAATATAAGTATTTCCACCTGATCTCGTTATCGCGGGCGAGGCCATATCTACCATAAGTTCCACGACACTTCTTGGAGTAAAGAAAGCGCCGAGATTCTTGCCACGCACAGCAGCGGATAAGAACACCTCGAACATTCTCCCGTTCAAATCTTCATCGATCTCGGAAAGGTCAAACTCCTGTAGGATTTCGACAACAGCCCGGATTGTGGAGGGCTTTAATTTGATCTGCTCATTTGGTTCAAATATAGGCTTCTTTTTATTCCTCTTGATTTCTTCTTGTAATCTCTCGTTGAGCTGCTGGAAAAGAATCGAGTTGACCGGATTGGGTGCTACTTCAGAATTGTTATCGATCCACTCAGTGTGGAAATGTAAATCCTTCATCTGCACTTGCGTACCAGCATCTATCAGCTTGTGTAAACGTTCATCCTCTCGCAATTTTAGAAAGATTAACTTAGTAAATTCATAAAATGCCGCTGTTGGGAAGAGCGATTCACGCTTCCATATACGGTTATGGCATTTTTGAAATGCGGCCTTGATTTCTTCCACCGAAGGTAGAACAGGCTTCCATGGAGTTATCTTTGTTTGACGCTTTTCGTTTGCTGCTTTTAACGCTTCCCGATTAACTGTCAACATTAATTTCTTGAATTTTGGATTTCCATCCTGAAAATCCTCGAACATCAAAGCAAGGTACACATCGTTGCTGTCATGGGGCTTTATGACTGTTATGTGACCGTTGCTGCCCATACAAAACTGATCGGGTTTACCCCCCCCCAAAGACCGCCGCATTACCGAGGCATATAGTTGGGCATCTTCAACGCCGTCGTTTGCATCCACATCGGGTGCCTTTGCATCAATCACAAAAACGGGTTTGGCATGCGCCTTATCGATATAGCAGATGTAATCTGGACAATATTCCCTTCGCTTCTTCCCTTTCCCAATCTTCGTTGCTGGTATCGATGACTTGCTCTTACGATAATCTTCCGTAAATCCCAATTCATCCAAGAGGCGCACAAGCAAATTCTGCTCGACATCGCTCTCATTCCTGAGATTCTTGAACTTGCAGAACCTATTCTTTGTCCCATTGGCACTGGATACGCTCACTTCGCCTCCGGTAGGACACCTGCTGCGCGAAGGCCCACTTGACGCAACCAAGCCGACAATTCGAGTCCATCGCGTTCAGCAGCGTCGGTAAGGGCCTGTTTTTGTTCAGTCGAAACACGCATCCTCACCACATCGTCCTTGAGTCGCTTGGAAGCTAGAGCATGGTGTACTTTCCTCTTCGCATTGGCCATATGCCACAATGTAGCCCGTGTGTAGCCACATGTCAAGCCCCAAAAAACTACTTAATAACGTGCTACAATGCAGCTACACTGTAGACACATTGGAAAATGATCATAGATAGACGCGAGCAAAGAGGATTGGAAATGGCGTAAAATACCTACTTCCAATCCGTTTTGGGTAGTTGAGTAAAGTACATACTTTGTTTTTTCTTTGCCCAAAGACCATTGGGCGCAATTGTCGGCGCGTGGAAAAAGAAATGATCGCACGACCGCTGTGATACGGCGCCTACTCCGGCGGCGGATAGAAGGGCAGCTTATCGTTTTTCTTGTTGGCGCGGCGGATGGTCACATCATCGATCAGCAGCGCCGGGGCCAATACCGTTGTGGGTATCTCGCCCAAGTAGTTGGCGACGCGCAGATCCTTGCCTGCCGCTTCCACGCTGGAGCGCAGCGCGCGCAGGTCGAGGTCGGCAAATTCTGCGCCGCGCACCAGTTCCCGCTTTCCGTCCAGGCTGACGCGATAAAGCAACCGCGGCGTCAGCTTTCCACCCAAGGTGGCCACATAATAGACGCTTTTCAGGCCGCGATCCCTGGCCAGCGCCAGCAGCTTGCTGTTAAGTTCCTCTTCCGTCAGCCCGTCCTTTGCCGTCACCTGAAGCACGCCGATGGAAGGCTTCGGAGGTGTGGCGAGCCCGGCGCGCCCGTGGCCGTTCGATTGCGGGAAGTCGCGCACCGGCTCGCGGCCGATCAGATAATTATCCAGGCGGCCGTCGATGATCAGCTTCACGGGCTGCGCAGGAACGCCCTCGTCGTCCACGTCGTATGCGCCCATTAGGCCTTTGCCGTTGTAGCTCTTCAGGCTGGGATCATCGACCACGTTAAAAGACTCCGGCAGAACGCGCGCATGGTAGCTGGAGGCAAAGGATCCATTGGTGCGCGCTTCGGTGCCCAGCCTGGGCCTGGTCGCCGTCACGCTATTTGCCAATAAGGCGTACAACGTATCGGCGCCGGCGTCGGAACTCATCAGCAACGGACCGTGATACTCTTCCTCCACCAGTGGAGCATTGCGCAGATCGGTGAGCGAGGCGATCAGCGCAACTGCATTTTTCTCGAAGACCTCCGGCGCATCCAGATCTTTGAGAGAAGTTCCGATAGTCGCATAGGAGCGGTCCAGTCTCATGCCGTCGGCAGCCTGCGTGCCCACACCGATGTATTCCTCATAGCCGGCTGCTGACTTGCGCACGATGGCGCCCTCGCTGGTTACCAGCCAGGTGGTCGTTACACGAGCGGAAAAGCTCCCTGCGGAGTTCTGCACGTCGCGCTGGGCGTCCTTGACGGAGGCGTCAGTGCGGTAGAGACCGCTCGCCCGCGCCACCCTGGCCTCCCAAGCTTGCTCGTCCACATCAAGCTTGAGCGGCTCGGCGAGCGAAATCACCGGAGTCTCTTTGCTGAAGTCGTCGGCCTGGGGCGGCGTCTCCACCTGCTTGAGCGCTGCCTGCTTCTGCGCGTAAGCCGCCAGAGCGCTTTTGTATGCCTGATCGGTAGCCATCCACAACGCCGACCGCAGCGCAATCGGGTCGTCATCCAGAGCCTCTATTTGGACAGCGCCATCGCCCGGGCCACCGGAACTGTCGGTTTTATAATCGCCAACACGCACCGTCACGCGCGCTACGCGGGAGTGATTGTGCCGGGAACCGCTGGTTGCTCCGAACTCAGCCCTGGTTTCGAAGCTGTCGATTTCTTCAGTGCGGTACTGGATGAAGAACGGTTTTTGAAAGTCCTTCAATTGCAACCGGCTCATACTGCGGTCCAGCTCGGTGAGCATGGCCTTCAGCACGGGATCTTTTTCGGCGTCGGCGCGAGTGGGCTGTGGCGCTGTCTGAGCGGGCGCACTCAGGCAGGTTGCGCCGAGGAGAACCGCAAGAAATCCAGTTCCAGCAAATCGTGCAACAGTACGTATCGGTTTCATTGCGTCTCCTTTGTTGCCGGTGCATCCGCATCCGCGCCGGGAATCGGCAGAATCGGCGGCCGCGCCGTGCCTTGCGGCTGCTTTTGCGTCTCCATTTCGCTGAACAGCATGGCCGGGGCCACCGCGCTGACCGGAATCGTGCCCGACTCCGCGCCGCACTCCCCGTTGAAGACATCGCTCTTGTCGGCAGTGACCAGAATCCGCTTCATGGCGGCCAGCGGCGTGCCCACAATGCTGACGCCGCGAACCAGCTCATCCGGCCGGCCATCAACATATACGCGCCAAACCACCAGCGGAATCACTTCAAATGCCTGCGGCGAGCGGCGCTGGGTTACGGCAAATCCTGAAGAGATGTCCTCAAAGTAAAGGCCATACTGCTTGCCCTGTTTCTTTGCTTCCTCAATCAACTGCTTGCGCAGTTCGGCATCGGAAACGCTCCTGGTCGAAGTCACAATCAGATTGCCTTGCCGCCCGGTGGGAACTTTTCCGGCCTGCGCGCGGCCGTGACCGTTGGAGTTGGCAAAGCTGGCAATGGGCAGCCGCGACATCAGGAAGTTTTTCAGCACGCCGTCCTGAATGAGGGCGACGCGCTGCGCTTTCTGGCCCTCGTCGTCATATTGGTAGTTGCCGCTCAACCAGGTCTTGCCGAAGGTGGTCAGCGTTGGATCATCGGCCACCGACAGGAACGTGGGCAGAACCTCTTTGCCCACTTCCTTGGTAAAGGTCTGGCCCTCCTCGTCGCCGCGCTGGCGCTGGCCCTCGAGCCGGTGGCCCAGCACCTCGTGGAAGAAGACCGCCGCCGCACGTCCGGAGAGAATCGCAGGCCCGTCAAAGGGCTCAGTCACTGGCGCATTGCGCAGAGCCTCCAGGCTGTTGCCCATCTTGCGCACCGCCGCTTCCATCTCCGCCTGCGCGGGTAAACCCTCTGCGGTCTCGGCCTCGAAGGTCTGCACGCGGAAGAGGTCCATGCCATCATCGGCGCGCGTTACGCCAAGCACTAACACCCGCGCCAGCATATGCGGCGTCACCACCCGTGAACCTTCAGACGAGACAAAGTAGTCAGTCTGGTTCTGCACCGCGAGCATTGCCATGTTCTGATTCACATGGGGAAATTCGCGAAAGACGAGCGAGAGAGCCCGAATGCGCTGCTCCCATGCCGCGCGGTCAATCTTTACGAGGGGCGCTGACTTGCCAAGGTATACCTGCGGCGCCTCCTGGCTGAAATCCGGCGAAGAGTCTTCTTCCTTTGCGCGCACCTCGGCTTCGGTCTTCACGCGCATGTAGTTTTCCAGCGCTCTTCCGTATCCGGCGTTGGTGGCCAGCCACAGCGACCGCGATAGCGCCACCCGGTCATCTACCAGAGGCAGCGTGGCGCTGTTCACCGCTGTGCCGCGATGAGTGCCGTGGGTATTATCCAGTTTGGGCTCGCCGATCCGTACCTGCACGTCAGCCACGCGAACGTGATTGGACGAACTGTTAACCAGCCCGCCATACTGCGCCTGAACCATCGCAACCGATGCGTCGCTCACCGAGTAACTCAGAAAGTACGGCGGCAACTGCTTCGCGTCACCCTGCTTGCCCAGCGACGTAAAAGCGCGATTGAGCTCGGCGGTCATCACGTCCAGAAGCACAGGGGGCCCTGCGGACGGGTTTTCTTTCGCGGGATGTCGCGGCGGAGCAGTCTTGTGCTGCGCTCCGGCCTGCACAGGCATGGCCAATGTCAACGCGGCAATAACAGCAAAGAGGCGGGCTTGGTTGGCCGTCCGTCTTGCGAAGGCATAATAAATCTTTCTCATAGGCTAAAAAATCCCAGAAAAAACATCTTCCAATGGGATTGTCTCAGAGTAAGCTACTCAAGAGGAAACGACTCATGACATTTATTCGCCGAACATTGTGGACACTTTGCCTTGCCGTGCTGCTCGCCAGCCTAACCCCGCGCCTTAGCTCCGGCCAGCCTGCTCCGGCTCAACAAGCGACGGCTCAGCCTGCGCCGGCCTCTACCGTTGCGCCAGCGACGACGGCGCCCCCGGCCCAACCCGCCAGTTCCCAGGCCTACAACCTGCCACCCGACAAGCTGGCCAAGGCTAAAGCCCTCAGCCGCATCTCCCTTACCCTCGAGATCGTAGGCTCTCTTTGGGGGCTGGCCTTTCTCTGGTTGCTGCTCTCCCTTCGCTGGGCCGCCGGCCTGGCAGCGTGGACGGAGCGCCTGCTGCGCCGCCGCTGGATGCAGGGACTGCTCTTCTTCGCCGTCTATCTGGTCATCGGCACTCTGGCAAGCCTGCCTCTGGATATGATCGGCCACGCGGTCAGCCGCCATTACGGAATCAGCATCCAGGGCTGGCCCGGCTGGTTTGGCGATCTGGCCAAAGGGATGGGCCTCTCGCTGCTTTTCGGCACACCTGTCCTGCTTTTCTTTAACTGGATTGTCCGCGTCTCGCCGCGCCGCTACTATATATGGATCTGGCTGATCTCGCTGCCCCTCATCGTGCTCTCCATCTTTGCAGAGCCACTCATCATCGATCCACTTTTCAACAAATTTGAACCGCTCACAAAAACTCATTCCGCTTTGGTGGCCAAGCTGGAGCAAGTTGTTGCCCGCACCGGAACCAGGATTCCGCCCGAGCGCATGTTCCTGATGAAGGCCAGCGAAAAATCCAACGGTCTCAACGCCTACGTCACCGGCATTGGCGCCACCAAGCGATTCGTGATGTGGGACACGGCCACCGACCGCCTCCCCGACGACGAGGTTCTCTTCATCTTTGGCCACGAGAGCGGCCACTACGTGCTCAACCACATTCCCAAAATGCTTGGTGGTATGACTGCCGGACTGTTCTTTGTTTTTTGGGCCTGCGCGGGATTTGCCGGCTGGCTTGCGCGCCGCTTCGGCGCTCGATGGCAACTGGTTTCGCCAGAAGGATCAACTCTGATCGCCAGCCGTCAGGGTTTTCTGGTGCTGCTCTTCGCTTTCTCGGCCGCCGGCATCATTCTGCAACCCGCAAGCAGCACCTTCAGCCGCCACTTTGAGCACGAAGCCGATGTCTACGGCCAGGAGGCTATCCACGGCCTGGTCGCAGATCCGCAGAAAACCGCCGTCTCCGCCTTCAACCATTTAGGCGAAGCCTGGCTGGAAGATCCCAATCCCAGCGCCTTTGTCGAGTTCTGGACCTACAACCACCCCAGCGTGCAAAACCGCGCCAACTTCGCATTGCATTATGACCCGTGGGTGAACGGAGGACATGGAAAGTTCTTTGATAAGTAATTGATGGTTTTTAGTTGTCAGTGGTCAGTTCGCGCCGGTGACGGCCGTGCTGACCGCTGACAACAGGCGCTACAATTTCTCCATGCAATTTCTATCCCTTTCCCGCCGCCGCGTCGACGCCTTTCCGCCTGAAGCCTTTACCCCGGAGTTGATGGCTCGCGAAACCCATCGTGTGAAAGAACTCTACGCCGCGGACCTTTTGCGGCAGATCTGGCGGCGAGGCGATATGCCCGGCGCGGCCATTCTCTGGGAGGTTGCCAGCGAAGCCGAGGTCCGTGCAGCCCTCGAAAGCCTGCCCATCGCGAAGGCAGGAATGCTGGAAATCCTGATGGTTGTTCCGCTTGCGCCCTATCCAGGATTCGGTCCCGCTTGAAGCGGAGAGCGGACTTTTGATGCCTGCTTTCTGGCCCTCCGTCACTGCCGACACCCCCGTTTTCCTTCGGCCCCCCTCAAGTCGTACACTGGGGTTTCGCTTTTTGGAGGAGCGGAATCGCATGGCATATCCCGCAAACTACCGTTATACCCGCGAGCATGAGTGGATTGAACTTGACGGCTCCATCGGCTCCATCGGCATCACCGACTACGCGCAAAACTCCCTGGGCGACATTGTCTACGTGGATCTGCCCAAGGTGGGCGACGCGGTTACCGCCAACGCCACCTTTGGCTCGGTGGAGAGCGTCAAGGCGGTCAGCGACCTCTATTCGCCCGTCACAGGCACGGTCACCGCGATTAACGAGGAGCTGAAGTCAGCCCCTGACAAGATCAACGAGAAGCCACACGAAACCTGGATCATCAAGGTTAAGCTGGCCAACCCCGCCGAGTTCAACGCCTTGCTCGACGCCACTGCATATGAGGCGTTTATTGCGGAAGAGACGAAATAGGGACTAATCCCTAATCACGGTCTCCAACAAAGATCGGATTTCCATGCGCTACTTGCCCAAATCTCCTGCTGAACGCGACAAGATGCTGGCCGAAATCGGCGCGGCCTCCATCGACGATTTATTCGCTGTCATTCCCGCCAAGCACCGCCTAAATCACGACCTGGATGTGCCGCGCGCGCACGCCGAAAGCGAGATCATCGACTACTTTCGCGCGGCGGGAGCGAAGAACTCGACCGGCTACGCCAGCTTCCTTGGCGCCGGAGCTTATCGCCACTACCGCCCGGCCATCATCGATTCCCTGGTTCAGCGCGGCGAGTTCTTGACGAGTTACACGCCTTATCAAGCGGAGATAAGTCAAGGCACGCTGCAAGCTATCTTCGAGTTTCAGACCATGATCGCCGAGTTGACCGGAATGGACGTGGCCAACGCCAGCATGTACGACGGTTCAACCGGCGCGGCGGAGGCGGTGATGATGGCCGTGCGCGCTACAGGGCGGCATCAGGCTGTGGTGGCGGCGACCGTTCATCCCGAATACCGCGAAGTGCTGGGCACTTACACAAAGTACCAGGGCCTGCCCATCACGCTCGCAGGTTACGACCGCGAGACCGGGCGCATCGATCTGACCACGCTTGCAGCCAGCGTCACGGACGAAACGGCGGCCGTCCTCGTGCAAAGCCCCAACTTCTTCGGGGTTATCGAGGATATTCCAGCTATCGCCGAAATCGCTCACGCCAAAGGCGCGCTGCTGATCGTCTCCATCGCCGAGGCGGTTTCGCTGGGAATCGTTCGCCCGCCCGTCGAAGCGGATATCGTCAGCATGGAGGCGCAGTCCTTCGGCGTGGCGCTGAGTTATGGCGGGCCGTTCTGCGGCGTCATCGCAGCCAAAGAGCAGTTTGTTCGCCAGATGCCCGGGCGTCTCGTCGGCCAAACCGTTGATAGCTCCGGTTATCGCGGCTTTGTCCTCACGCTCTCTACCCGTGAACAGCACATACGGCGCGAGAAGGCTACATCGAATATCTGCACCAACCAGGCATTGGTCGCGCTGATGGCAACAATTTTTCTCAGCGTCTACGGCAAAGAGGGAATCCGCGAGTTAGCCGAGCATAATCTGGCGAAAGCGAGTTACGCTGCCAAGACTCTCTCCGCCAAGCCCGGCGTAACACAGTTATTTACCGGAGCGCCTCGTTTCAACGAGTTTGTTCTGCAAACCGAAGAGTCTCCGGCGCAGTGGAACCAGCGGCTTCTTGATGCAAAGATTGTCGGCGGCATCGATTTGAGCCGCTGGTATCCGGAGTTGCGCAGCTGCACGCTGTGGTGCGCGACCGAAATCATGTCCCGCGCGCAGATTGACGCTGCGGCGAAAGCTCTGGCGGCAAGACCGGTGAAGGCATAGGCCAGTTTGTTGAGTTTGTATTTGCGAATGGAGTTGCGCTGATGTTCGAGAGCTTCAAATCCAAAATACGCAGCAGGCAGCGTAGGAAGTGGGAAAAGAGGCGGAGGCGAGGCAAGCGATCTTTCATTATCCGCAGGGGTGTGCTGAGGTGGGGCGGCATCGTAGGTTTCTTGACGGTGTTCGCGCATTTTTGTACTTGCCACGGGAAGCCCGATTGGTGGTTTGTCTTAAGCGCGCTGATTGCCTGTCCTTTTGCCGGATATCTTTGGGCGTGGAGCATTTGGCTTGTGAACGAAGCGCGCTTTCCGGGCGCCAGGAAGCAACAGAATTCGAGCAAGTCTGAATAAACTCAAAGAATTTGCAGCGAGGCGAACGGGGGAATGTAAATGATCCTCAATGGCGACAAGATAGTCAACCTCGACGCACGGAATCAGGCGTGGAAAAAAACCCGCGAACGCGGACAAGCCGCCTACGTTCTCCGCGATGTGCTGATTGCAGGTGTCTCCCTGTGCGTCTTTGATGTTGGCTTTCGTGCCTACTCTCATCACCTCCCGTTGGGTAAGATGTTTTTGAGCTCTATTGGCCCCATATTATGGGGCATGTTTGGAGGGTTTATTGCTGGAATATGGGGATGGGCCTCCAATGAGAGCCGATACCAGAAGGCGCTCGCACAGGAATCTTCGACAAATGAAGTTTTGACAAAATAAGTTCTAACCATTTTGCAGCGAGGTATGAATTTGGCATCCTCTGAAGCTTCAGTTTCACGAACCTACGGCAAAGTTCGTCCCCACCCGACGCAGAACGAGGCTCTGCTCTTCGAGAAGTCCTCGCCCGGAAAGCGAGCCTACAAACTGGCGCCGCTCGATGTGCCGGCTGTTGTCTCCGCGTCTCTACTTGGTCCCGCCGCACGTGAAGTGCCAGCGGAGCTCCCCGAGTTGAGCGAGATTGAAATTATCCGCCACTTTACGCGGCTCTCGACGTGGAACTATGCCATCGATCTGGGGATGTACCCGCTGGGTTCCTGCACCATGAAGTACAACCCGCGCGTGAATGAGCTGGTGGCGCGCATCGAGGGATTGGCTGAAGCGCACCCTTACCGGCCAGATTCGCTGGCGCAAGGCTCGCTGGAGGTGATCGATCTTTTGCAACGCTGCCTGATCGAAATCACCGGCATGGACGCGATTACCCTGCAACCGGCGGCCGGCGCACATGGCGAGTTCACGGGAATTCTTCTGGTTCGTGCATGGCACGAATCGCAAGGAAATCCGCGCAGCAAAATTCTCATTCCAGATTCGGCGCACGGCACCAATCCGGCCACAGCAGCCATCTGCGGCTACACGGTGGAGAATCTGAAATCTAACGCCGAAGGCGGCATCGATCTGGAGGCGCTTACACGGCAAGTGGACTCCGAGACGGCCGCACTGATGCTGACCAATCCCTCGACGATAGGAGTCTTCGAGAGCCAGATCGCGAAGATTGCCGAGATTCTTCACGCCAAGGGTGCGTTGCTCTACATGGATGGCGCCAACATGAACGCGCTGGTGGGCAAGGCGCGGCCGGGCGAATTCGGCGTGGACGTGATGCACCTGAACCTACACAAGACTTTCTCCACGCCCCACGGCGGCGGCGGTCCCGGCTCAGGTCCGGTGGCCTGCAAGGCGTTTCTTGAGCCGTTTCTCCCTGTGCCGGTTCTGGCCCAGGACAAGAACGGAGCGAAGTGCTGGAACTACGATCGACCGCATTCGGTAGGCCGGGTTCGCGCATTCTACGGCAACGTGGGAATGTTCATCCGCGCCCTGGCCTACATCATGGCCAACGGTCCCGACGGCCTGCGCCAGACCACCGAAGACGCCGTGCTCAACGCCAACTACATTCGCGCCAAGCTTAAGGACATTTACGAGCTGCCCTACAAGACCGCTTCCATGCACGAGGTGGTCTTCAGCGACAAGCGGCAGGCGGCCAAGGGAGTGAAGACCGGCGACATCGCCAAGCGTCTCATCGACTACGGCTTCCATCCCTACACGGTCAGTTTCCCGATGATCGTTCATGGGGCGCTGATGATCGAGCCGACGGAGAGCGAGTCGCTGGAGGAGCTGGACCTGTTCATCGCGGCCATGCACTCCATCGCCCGCGAGGTGGAGGAGACGCCGGAGCTGGTGAAGAGTGCGCCACACTCGACCCGCGTAGGAAGGATGGACGAAGTGCAGGCGGCAAGGAAGCCGATTTTGCGGTGGAGACCAACAACTTAGAAGCCAGCGCCGGTCTCAGTGGAGAAAGATTGCATTGAAGTGGAATTCTAGGTTCTCTATATTCGGCCGAGCCCAGAGCACGTTTGGCTCTCTAATCTCAGTGCCCTCAAGTTTGTAATAGTCCTTGCCATTTTCGAACTCATCTTTTATCCGCTTGCTCACGCGTAAGCGCCTACTCGCTGGATCCACGGTGAGGTAGCCATCGTCAAACAACCTATGCAAATCACTTCGCATAAGCAAGCCATTCGGCACCTCGTGCTTTTGGACAATCGCATATGGCTTAATGTGTGCCGCATCCAAAACGGGAAGGGTACGTTCTCCAGTTATGACACAGCGTTTATCGTAATAATCGGTTAAATAAATTCGGAACAGGCCTTGCCCCAAGCGGGGTAACACGATTTGCGGCTTCCCGAACCCCTTCGAATCAACTGCGGCCAAGGTTGCAGGGCTCTGCTCAATGTTCTCAGTTGATATGCTTTTGAGGCGATCGCACACCTCTTCCCACAGGGCGCGCCCCTCGCCAGTCTCAGAATCATAACCCTTGCCTTGAACGGTGTTCAGGCTGAAGTTGGTTGGAGTAGGAATCCAAGCACTGCGCGGCCAAAAGAAAGGTTCCGCCAACATGATACATCCGATAGTGGGATTCTCTGCCGGACCAATCTTTGATCTCTTGTAATACTCGATTCGCTCACGCATTTCCGTTAAGGTTTTAACGCCATTCGCCTCCTTGAACACATCCCAAGCCATATTTACGGGGAGATGGACAAACCTCGTGAAGAATCCGCCTCCGGCGATGTAATTGTCAGGGGAGTGAAGTTTGAAGAGGAGCAACTCACCTGGTTGCAGGGCCTTAAACGACCCTTCCGAAGATGGACGCCAGAAGTTCACCTCGTCTACTCTTTGTGATGACGCGTGTAGAGTAAACCAACCTTTGTCGGTAACGGCGACAAAAATACGCATGTCTCTATGGGAGAAGTATAGCGCCGGCTGTCCTTTTCCGCATTCTTTCTGAAGAGGGCAGGAAATCTCGAATTCAAACCAAAATAATGCCAGATAGAAGCGAAAAGCTATCGACTTTTCCTGTACAACTCCTCCAGCGCATCGCACGCAGTGCGCACGCCGTCCTCGTTGGCCAGTCGCCGCGCCACGCTCTCGGCGCGCTGGGCGAGCAGCGGCTTGGCCAGCATCGCCTTCAGACGGCGCGCAACACGCAGCGGCGTATAGTTGCCGCGTTGAATGACTCGTGCCACCTTCAGCCGCTGCATTCGCCGAGCGTTGTCGGGCTGGTCGTGCGAGTAGGGCATGATGAGCATCGGCTTGCCCGCGCGCAGGCATTGCGCGGTGGTTCCCACGCCGCCCTGGTGCACCACCATCGCCGCGCGGTTGAAGAGCCTGGAGTAGGGCGCGTATTCGGCCACACAGATGGACTCCGGCAGCGCTGTCTTCAACTGGTTGCGAGGGTCCGTGCCAATCAGCAGCACGGCGCGAATCCCCAGCCGGATGGCAGCCTTGGCTGAAACCTCGTAAAAATTTCCGGCAGCCAGCACCGCCGCCGAGCCCAGCGTGAAGACCACGGGGGGCGGACCTTCGTCGAGAAATTTTTCCAGGTGAGGAGGCAGATTCTGGATGCCGAAGTCGGCATCGAAGTAACAGAAGCCGGTAATCAGAGTGTTCTCAGGCCAGTCTTTTTGTTCCACTCCCAGCACGCGGGAGAAAAGGGCCAGCACCAGGTTAGGCGAGTGCTTGGCGTCGAAGAGGGGATTCGCGCCTTTGGGCAAACCCAGCTCACGGCGCAGTTCGTAGATTGGCTCCGGCCATTTGCGGCTGACAAACCGCGCCACACGCTTGATGACCCTGCCAAAGCCCGGCACTGCCTTGTCGGCGCGCGCCAGACGCGGATATGGAGGCAGTACCGGAGGGTCAAAGGCGGAGAAGAACGAGAGCGGCGCCAGCACGTAGCTGGCCCAGGGGATACCCGTTACCTCGGCCACCAGCGGTCCAGCGTAGTTCAGCTCGCCCAGCAGCAGCAGGTCGGCGCGCTTGGGACGGGTGGCCGCATCAAGCAGGTCATCGTACGTCTGGCGCAACGCGGGAAAGAGAAAATCCCTCAGCCCATGCTCGGTGCCGTTCTTGATGTCATAGACCATCTCCGCCAGGATGGTGTTGGTGGGGTCGATGTCCGGCCGGACAGCGTGAAATTCCAGCCCATGAGGCCGAATTCTTGATTCATAGACCGGCGGCAGCGCCATCACCGGCACGTGCCCGCGCCGCTTCAGTTCCAAAGCAATGGCGATGAGCGGATTGCTGTCGCCAAGGGTGCCGATATTCGAGAGAACAATGCGCAATTGGATGTCCCTGGGCCGTTTGGTCCCTGGTTATGAAGTTAATTGATTAGGCTTTGGTTTCATAACGGCAATTCCACCGCAACCGGGAGAATGGTATTCTTTTCGTGCCGTATAAGGAGATTATCCATGCTGAACCTGAGCATTCTTCGTCGTGTTGCCCGGGCCTTCGCGGCAGCCGCTTTGCTTTGCGGATTTCTGGCTGCTGTTCATCCCGTTGGCGCGCAGCAACCTAAGGCTGCATCAAATCTGGTTTCCGCAGACAAGCCCTACAAGGTCATTGACCGCTGGAAGATCGGCGGCGAGGGCGGCTGGGATTACCTGCTGGCCGATCCACCGGCCCATAGGCTTTACATCACTCGCGGGGCGCGCGTGGATGTGCTCGATACACAGACCGGGAAGCTCTCCGGCAGCATTGCCGGCCTTCATGGAACGCATGGTGTAGCGCTCGACACGGCAGGCAAATTCGGCTACATCTCCGACGGCGGCGGCAACGCGGTGGTAGTCTTTGACCGCGCTACGCTGGCCACTGTTGCCACAATTCCCGCTGGAACCAACCCCGACGCCATCGTCTTTGAGCCGGCTACGCAAACCGTATGGGCCTTCAACGGGCGCAGCAAGGACGCAACCGTAATCGACGCCGCCACGCGGAAGGTTGTTGCAACCATCCCGCTACCCGGCAAGCCGGAGTTCGCCGCCGTCGACGGCAAGGGAATGGTCTTCGACAACATCGAGGACAAAAACGAGATCGTTCGCCTTGACGCAAAAACCAAAAAGCTTACGGCCGAGTGGCCGTTGACCGGCTGTGACGGCCCCAGCGGTCTGGCCTTCGATGTGGCCGGCCACCGGCTCTTCCCGGTATGCGACGGCAAGAAGATGGGAGTGATCGACTCCAAAACAGGCAAAGTTCTGGCAACTGCTGAGATTGGCAACGGCCCCGATGCAGCCGGATGGGACGCCAGACACAAGCTGGCCTTCGCCTCCTGCGGTGAGGGAGTTCTCTCGGTGGTCGATGCCGGCGCTCCCGGCTATCCCACCATCGAGTCTCTGCCCACCCAGAGAGGCGCGCGGACGATGGCGTATGACTCCGCCGCCGACCGCATCTACGTGGTTACGGCCGAGTTTGGCCCGCGTCCGGAGCCCACAGCGGAGAATCCACGCCCTCGTCCCGCTCTCATTCCCGGCAGCTTTGTTGTTTTGGTTGTCGGCCGGTAAGAGGACACTCGCACCCTGCTTGGCGCCAAAGAGAAACTTCTTGCGAAAAGCAGGGTTTAGGTTGATGATTTTATTGCTATTGTTTGGCAGTTCTGCGGATTTTAACCACAAGGAGAAGACTCGTGCGCAAAAACATTTTCGCGGTCGTATTCCTGGCAATCTGCCCCTTGGCCTTTGCCCAGCAGGCGCTTGACAACAATGCCATCATCAAGCTGGTGAAGGCTGGCTTGTCGGACGATCTGATTGTCACCACCATCAACGCACAACCGGGCAACTATGATGTCTCTACGGATGGGCTGATCGCTCTCAAGACCGGAGGCGCCAGCGACAAGGTGGTCTCGGCGATTGTGCTCAAAGCCTCGACAGCACCGCCTGTTGCTCCAGCACAGCCGGTGCCGCCTGTCGCCCCTGCGGCTCCGGCTCCGACTCCGGCTCCGGCTCCGGCGCCAGCTCCGACGCCGGTAGCTCCCGCTACGCCAACGCCGCCTGTTGCGCCCGCGCCTTCGACTCCAGCAGTCGCGCCCGCGTCTCCAACTCCGGCGCCGGCAGCCCCCGCTCCGCCAGTGGCGCCTGCAACTCCACCTGCGCCGCCAGTTGCACCTGTCGCTCCTGTCACGCCGGCTCCGCCTGTGCCTAACGTACCCGCCCTTCCTCCCGGCATCACCGATGTTGGCGTCTATTACCAGGACAAGAGCAGCGTATGGACGGCGATTCCGGCTGAGACTGTAACCGCAAAGTACGGAGGGTTCGGGCTGAGCCTCAAGGAGTTTGGGGGCAGGAATACGAATGGCCATATCGCAGCCGCCAGGGCCCAAACGGCCGCGCACCTGCCCATCGTGCTTGCCGTTTACGTGCCGGAAGGCCGCACTATTGCGGATTACCGGTTGCTGCGGCTTCAGGTTAAATCGAACGAGCGCGTCTTTCCCATCACCTCGGGCACGGCAACCACGGACAACGATGAGTTGGACAAGAACGCCATAGGATTTTCCTCGGAAAAGATTGCGCCTCGTGTATACCAAATCATGCTCAGCGCCCACCTCGGAAAAGGCGAGTTTGGGATGCTCCCGCCCAAGCCGCGCGACGCCTCGGAGGGCAATACCTGGAAGATCTATTGCCTGAGCGTGAGCGAGTAACTCCAGGTACAAGCACGTTTAGCTTGGTGGAATAACACGAATACAGGGTTTCCCAGGTTCCAATTATGGGACTTGGGAAACCACTAACATAAGGTGGGAATCCATGCACCCCAACCCACCCAGCCAGAAGAACTCAGGCAGCCCTGCGTGCAACCCGCTTGAGCGCCGGGCTTGCCGCTGCTTTCCGCAGGTCGTACTCGTTCTGCAAATTCAGCCAGAACTGCGCCGGAAGCCCAAAATAGATTCCCAACCGAAGCGCTGTATCGGCGGAGATGGACCGCTTGCCGCGCACAATATCTCCCACACGAGGCGCGGGCACGGCCAAATCCTTGGCCAGACGATAACCCGTCAGCCCCAGCGGCTCCATGAACTCCGTCAGCAGAATTTCTCCGGGATGAATCAAAGCGGCATTTGCAGGCATTATTAACCCCCTTGGCGCATCATTCAGTGATAGTCCACCACTTCCACTTCGTGCGCATTTCCGTCTCGCCAGATAAAACAGATGCGATACCGGTCGTTGATGCGGATGCTGTGCCGGCCTTCCCGGTCTCCGCGCAGCCTCTCCAACCGGTTGCCGGGAGGAGCCATCAAGTTTTCCAGCCTCAGCGCGGCGTTCAGGATGTACAGCTTCTTCAACGCCTGCCGGCTGAGTTGGGCCGGCAAACGCTTGCACTGGCCAATCGTCCAAAGTCTTTCGGTATCCGCATCCCGGAACCCGGCAATCATGCCTTATAATAACGCGACGCGTATAGAAATGCAAGGCGTACAGTCAAGAACCAGCCTAAACGGTTACAAATCGACAGACCGCATGCGGCTTTTTTACCGCCGCCAAAGAACTTCTTGCGAAAAGCAATCTTTAGATTGATAATTTTGTCGCCATACTTTTTCAGTTTTGGCGGTTTTAAATCGTGAGGAGAAGATTCGTGCGCAAATTCATTCTCGTAGTTGTATTCCTGGCAATCTGCCCCTTAGCCTTTGCTCAGCAGGCGCTTAATAATGACTCCATCATCAAGCTGGTCAAAGCCGGCCTGTCAGAGGATCTGATTGTTACCACCATCAATGCTTCGCCCGGTAGCTATGACACCTCGGCGGACGGGATTATCGCACTGAAGACCGCAGGCGCCAGCGACAAGGTTGTTGCGGCGATTGTGGCGAAGGCCAACGCTCCAGCACCGGCTGCCGCGCCTCCAGTTGCAGCGGACCCGAACGATCCAAACGCGCCACACGCTCAGGGCATGTACATTTACTCAGCCAATACGATGACACCGCTCACATCAACGGCATACCAGACAAAAACAAGCCAGAGCCTTTTCAATAACAGTTCCATAAAGATCACGGCGATCCTAGGCGGAACACACGCCGGCGTCCAGAGCAGCGACCGCGGCGCAATCTTTTATTTCTATGCCAATGACAACGACGCCAATACACCGGATCAATTTGTCCTGCTCCATCTTGTGGAACAAGGCGCCAATCGTCAATCGGAATTTGTGCCAGCAGGCATGTTGAAATCCGGGGCCACGTTCAAGGACAACATCCCTTTTACCAGTAGAAAAGTTGTGCCTGGCGTCTACAAACTGACGCTAAGCGCCCCACTGCTGCCTGGAGAATATTGCTTTTTTGTCGATGCACAATGGTACGCCACCTCTGCTCGCGAGAATGCGAAGATGAAGACGAAGACGACGAGTCGTGTCTATGATTTTGGCGTCCAGTAGTAGTTCGTTGGGCGGGTTTTCCAATCGTTACAACCCCTCTCTGATCCAGGAATAGGAGGCTTTAACCATAACCGGCCCGGCTAACAGCACCATCACTTCGCGCCGCGCTCAATCCGCTTGAGTGCTTGACTGGAACTAGCACCGGCGAAGTAGAGGTTGATCCGGGCTTGCGCATCATCCGGTCATAGAGCCATATTGGCCAAGACTCTCGGTTGTCCGTGCACGGATGGTAGAGTGAATTTAGATGAACCGACGCACACGCAGAACACTCTGGATTGTGGCCGCGGTCCTGCTAATTCTGGCCGTGGCCATCTTCCTGCGCTCCAAAGCCCCTCCGGAGGCGGCGAGGCTGCTGCCTGAGTCCGACGGCATCATCTACGTCAACCTCCGGCCGGTGCGAGCCTTCTTCCACAAGGACCTGAAGCCGCCCCAGCGTGTTCGGGAATACCAGCAGTTCATTGACGACATCGGCATAGACCCGGAGCGCGACCTGGACGAAGCGGCCATCGCGCTGCACCGCATGACGGACCCCAACGGACCCAACGGGCCGGTGGCGTATTCGATGGTGCTAGTGGGCAAGATTACCGGGAAAAAGCTCAATGCCTGGCTCGACAAGCACACAGTGAGTCGCGAATCCTACGCCGGGCACACTGTTTACAGCATCCCGTCGGAGGGGCGCACCGTGCGTATTGCGCAAATCGGCTATGACATGGTGGCCGTCTCCAACACACCGACGCCGGAACAGATTCACTCCATGCTCGACCGGCATGCCACCGCCGCGTGGCCCTTTGCCGGTTCCTCGCTTCTCCGGCAGCACTACCACGACGTTCCCATGCTTCCGCTACCTTCGCTGGCCTGGGGCGTAGGCCATATCGAGTTGCCCTTCACCGAGAAGGGAGCGATCAACATTTTTGGCTTCTCGTTGCCGCTGGTGACCGACTCTACGTTTATTGCCAGCGTTACTCCGGCCTTGTCGCTGGGAGGCGCGCTGAATGTCAAAGTGGTGGAGATTGCTCCCAGCATCAACAAAGCCGCCAGCCAAGCCGATGCGCTCAACGTATTGCTGATCCTGGCCAGAGGCTTTACCGACCCCCTGGCCGACAATGCCGCCAACAACAGCCTGAAAGAGTTTCTGAGGACCGCCGAGGTTACCCAGAAGCGCGACCGGGTGGTGATTACTGCCACGCTCTCGCCAGCCTTATTCAGCGGCCCTGCCGGGAGCGATAACGCCCCGCCGGAAGCATCAACCGGCTCAGGCGCGGCCAAGTAGCACGAAACAGGTTATCGGATAAGTTCGTAGAAAGCATCGGCTCCCGCGATGGGAGCCGGCGTTGTTCTGATTTGCGGAGAATACTTACATTGCCGGCGGAGTGGTCTCGCCGGGATCGCTGAAGGCGATCTGCTCGTAGGTTGTGCGCAAATACTTGTGCGGATTGACCGCAACCTTGTGGACGCGCACCTCATAGTGCAGGTGCGGGCCGGTGGCGCGGCCGGACTGGCCTACAAAACCTATCACCTGGCCGCGAATCACATGCTGGCCGACGGCAACCGCCATGGCGGAAAGATGCCCGTAAAGAGTAAGCACATCATGGCCATGGTCGATCATGATCTCGCGGCCATATCCGGCGTTCATGCCGGCTACGGTTACATCACCATCGCCCGCGGCGCGCACCGGTGTGCCTAAGGGCGCTTCAAGGTCAATGCCTTCGTGGAAAGCGCCTTCGCCGTTGAATGGATCCATGCGCTGACCGAAGCTCGATCCAACCCGCCCCTCCACGGGCCAAAGTGATGGTGCATCAGCCAGTTCCGTCCAGTCGCCGGTAAAGCTGGGCGATAGACCACTCTCCAGGGCGCGAGATACCCGCCCGTTCATGGCCTGCGCCCGCAGTATATAAAACTGGTCGATAGTGAGCTTTACCTGCTGCGTGTCCACATCATCTGTCAAACCCAGGCTGACGGGTGTGGGCTCGGCTGCGGCGGTGGAGGCAGCCGCCGGTTTGGTCGCAGCCAGTTTGTTCACCCGCAGTCCGTAAAGCGCGGTTACTTCATTTGCCAGGGCGCCCAGAGAGGCTACCTGCACGTTGCGGTCATGCGCTATCTGTTCCAACTGCTTGTAGTCCTTGCGCAACGCCTCGCGATCCTGGCGTATCTGGTTGTAGCTCTCGGTCTTGAGCAACATGCGGGTGTAGGAGCCGGCCAATCCCACGATGGTGAATGCACCCACCAGCGCCGCTGCTACAAATCCGTATGCATAGTGAAGCGGCAGGGGAATCTTGCGAATTCGCCCGTCCTCATCTCTAGCGACAAATAATATGTAATAGCGTTTGCGCAGCATCTTTGCCCTTCATCCCTGCTGCCGGCAGGTCGCAATTCGCCGTATGCTCAAGAAAAAACAAGATAAAAGAGCCTTCCGGCCCCATAACAATGCACACGCCAATCTGGCGTACTTGCTGGAATGCCTCTTAAGGCTAACAAACTGCGTCCTGCGCGGTCAACGGAATTGATGCGGGAAGCATTACTTTGGTGCTTGAAGTATTGACTTTCTGGATGCAGGATCGACATAATTCGTCCTCGACATGAGCCAATCGTAAGAATCCCGTAGGTTTAACCTATTCTCATAAGGTGCGGATGAAGAAGACCCATTCCGAAGCCGGCCGCGGACGAGGCGAAGTTGCCCTGCTTGCGGAGATTCGCCACCGCGCTGCCCGTGCCACTGGTTTCGGCCAGAAAAGCGGCCTCCGCCTGGGTATAGGCGACGACTGCGCCCTGCTGACACCACGCGCCGGCGAAGAGCTGGCCGTTACGACGGATTTGTCGATTGACGGCCGCCACTTTTGCCTTAACTGGCATCAGCCTGAGGCCATCGGGCATCGGGTATTGGCGCGTGGCCTGAGCGATCTGGCAGCCATGGGCGCGCGGCCTGTTGCTGCCTTTCTTTCCATGGGCTTGCCGCGTTCGCTCGCTGCGGATGTTGCTGGCCGCCGCCCCACATGGGTGCAGCGCTTTCTCGACGGTTTTCTGGCTCTGGCAGATGCCTGCAAGACCCCGTTGGCCGGCGGAGATCTGGCCGAATCCGCCTTGGCCGTTGCCGACATTGTTATGGTCGGCGCCGTTCCCCGTGGACGGGCCCTGCTCCGTTCCGGCGCAAAACCGGGCGACCTGCTCTACGTTACCGGCGCCCTTGGCGGAGCCGCAGCCGGCCTTGCACGTTTGGCTGAAATAGCCTCGTCCGCCGGACACTACCCGCCACGCATCCCCAAGAAGCTGGAAGCGCTGCTCGCCCCGCACCTCTATCCTCAGCCGCGCATTGTCCAGGGTCTCTGGCTGCAATGCCGCGGCCTGGCCTCGGCAGCTCTCGATCTCAGCGATGGCCTCTCCACCGATCTGGCTCATCTCTGCGAGGAGTCCGGTGTAGCCGCCGAGATCAATGCGTCTGCCCTGCCAATCCAACCGGCAGCAACCCTCGACCAGGCCCTCCACGGCGGCGAGGACTATGAGCTGCTCTTCACCGCTCACCAAGCCACTCGCCTGCCCCGAGCCATCGCCGGCGTTCCCGTGACCCGTATCGGGCGCATCCTGAAAACCCGCTCAGGCAGGCCCACAATAACGCTGATCTCTTCTCAGGGCGCGCAGCCACTCGAACCACACGGATGGGAGCATTTCTCCTAGCCCGCTACGAGCAAGGAACTTATCCATCCAGTGGGCATCGCCCTCACCGGCTCCCATTCCGGCCCCGAATTTGATATGCTGATTCCGCTGACAGAAGATGGAATTGACCCAGGTCTTGATATCCCCCCAATGTACGTGACTGGATATAACAGGTTCTTAGGAGCCTGAGCGTCATGAACGACATTTTCTGGATCAAAGGTGACCCGCTAGCGACGCTGGCCATTGTCCTTCGTCCGCGGGGCGACGCCATGCTGGAGAGTGAACTGCTCCGGTTGAAACGCAACGGCATCCGGACCCTGGTTTCCTTGCTGGAACATTTGGAAGCGGACACGCTAGGCCTGGCAGACGAAGGCCCGGCGGCCGTGCATGTTGGATTGCATTTTCTCTCGTACTCGCTACCCGACGCACAAGTTCCGATGGATGTGGATTCCTTCAGGCGCTTTGTTGCCGGGCTGGCGAATCGTCTCCGCGCCGGAGAATCGGTTGGCGTCCATTGCCAGGGCAGCATCGGCAGGTCAACCATCGTTGTGGCCTGCATTCTCATTCATCTGGGTTGGCAGCCCGAGACGGCACTGGAGGCCATTGAAGCAGCGCGCGGCGTCCCCGTTCCCGACACGCAGGAGCAGACGGAGTGGATTCTGAACTACTCAGCGCAGCCGTGAGCAACCCCTGGCTGCATTTTTTTGGTTGAAACCGGCTGCAAAAACGCATACATTGCACCTTATGTATTCGAATGGTCGTCGCACATTCCTCAAGCAGGCAGCAACCCTGGCCGGGGCCTTCTCCGCCAACAGTCTCTTCCACCAGGCGCATGCCGCTGCGTGGCTGGCAGCATCCAGCAAGATCAGTCACTTAAGCCCCGAACTGGCAGCCCAGAACGAAGACTATTGGAGCGTGATTCAGCAGGCTTACACGGTGAATCCGAATCTTATCAACTTGAACAACGGCGGAGTCTCGCCTTCGCCCCTGGTGGTGCAGCAAGCCGTGGAACGCTACAACCAGCTTTCTAACGAAGGCCCGTCGTATTATATGTGGCGCATCCTTGACCAGGGCCGCGAACCCCTGCGCGAAAAACTCGCTGCCCTGGCCGGCGCGCTGCCGGGAGAGATCGCCATCGACCGCAACAGCACCGAGGCGCTCAACACCGTCATCTATGGCCTCCCCTTGAAAAGCGGCGACGAGGTCATCGGCACAAAGCAGGATTACCCCAACATGATCCAGGCTTACCGCCAGCGGGCTGAGCGCGATGGCATCATCTACAAGCAGATCAGTTTCGATTTTCCCATCGAAGACGACGAGCAAATTGTGAAAGCCTATGCGGAGGCCATCACTCCTCGCACGCGGCTCATCCATGTGACCCACATCATCAACTGGGTGGGCCAGATCATGCCCGTGGCAAAAATCGCCGACATGGCCCACGCCCACGGCATCGAGGTTATTGCCGACGCCGCCCATTCCTTTGGCCTGCTGGATTTCAAGATTCCCGATCTGCATTGCGATTACTTCGGCGCCAGCCTGCACAAGTTCCTCTCCGCTCCCATCGGATCCGGCATGTTGTGGATCAAGAGCGACAAGATAGAAAAGATCTGGCCGCTTGTCTGCAGCGGCGCCCCCCATAGCGGTGACATTCGCAAGTTTGAAAGCCTGGGAACACGCAGCTTTGCAATCGAGCAGGGCATCGGCGAAGCCATCAACTTCCATGAAGGAATCGGCGGCAAGCGCAAGCAGGCCCGCATCGGCTATCTGAAGAATTACTGGGCCTCCCGCGTGCAATCCATCCCCAGGGTCAAACTGCACACCTCGTTGAATCTGAACTACTCTTGCGCCATCTGCGGGGTCAGCATCGATGGCATGACACCGGCCGATCTGGAAAATGCCCTCTTCAACCGGTACAAGATTCATACCGTCGGTATCGTGTGGGAAAACATCAGTTGCGTGCGTGTAACTCCCCACGTCTACACAACCCTCGCCGACCTGGACAAACTGGTTCGCGCAATTGGGGAGATCGCCGCCAAAGCGTAGGGCATGCAACGCACACGGAGATTTATTCCGCGGCTTGTCAGGCCCATGCCATGCAGAGAACAGAATGTGCGGCGCAGCAGCCTGCCCCCTTCCCGCAATTGCCCTTCGCCGTCTCAGCCGTTAGACTGAGGATTCGAGGGGGTCCAGCCATGTTGGTTGTCATGAAGGCGCAGGCGACACAGGAGCAAATCCAGGCGGTCTGCGAAGCCATTGAACGGCTGGGCTTTCGCGCTCATCCGCTTCCTGGAGCCCAGCGCACCGCCATCGGCATCACCGGCAACAATGGCGAAGTGGACCGCGGCAACCTGGAAGAGCTCCCCGGCGTTGCCGAAGTCATCCGCGTCTCCAAGACTTACAAGCTGGCCAGCCGGGACGTGAAGGAAGAAGACACCATCATCCGGTTCGCCGGCACTGGGGCCACTATCGGCGGCCGCAATCTGGCCATCATCGCCGGGCCCTGCTCTGTTGAAAGCCGCGAACAGGCCTTTGCCATCGCCGAGCTGGTGGCTGCCTCGGGAGCGCAGTTCTTTCGCGGCGGCGCTTACAAGCCCCGCACATCCCCCTACGCATTTCAAGGCCTCGGCGTTGAGGCGCTGCGCATCCTGGCCGAAATTCGCTCGCGCTTCGGCTTGCGCATTGTCACCGAGGCCATCGACAACGAAACCCTGGAACTGGTTGCCGAGTGGGCCGACGTGGTGCAGATCGGCGCGCGCAACATGCAGAACTATTCTCTGCTGAAACATGCCGGACAACTGCGCAAGCCGGTGCTCATCAAGCGCGGCCTCTCGGCTACCCTGGAAGAGTTCTTAATGGCCGCCGAGTACGTGATGAGCGAGGGCAACTATGAGGTGATTCTCTGCGAGCGCGGCGTGCGCACCTTTGCAGACCACACTCGCAACACCCTCGACCTGAGCATCATTCCGGCTATCCGCCGGGTGAGTCACCTGCCGATACTGGTTGATCCCAGCCACGGCACCGGCAAGCGCGACAGCGTGCTGCCCATGGCCCGCGCCGCGGTCGCTTCAGGAGCCGACGGCATTCTCGTCGAGGTCCACGACCATCCTGAAAAAGCTCTCTCCGATGGCCCGCAGTCCATCTATCCTGCCCAGTTTGCCTGCATGATGGAAGAACTGCAACGGATTGCCCCAGTGGTTGGCCGCAATTTGTCCTGCGGAGTCCGCAACGAGGCGGCAAAAGACTAATTCTGTGTACCCTATATTTAGATTCTGAGATTTGAAATTTTAGCTTTCGCGGTAATGATTAGAGACTATCGGCAAATTTCGGAAATCAATCCGAGCTTGCAACTGATGCCGCAGAGGATGAGAATGAGTGTCAAAAGGAGTTCTTCGTATGAAATTACATAGAATGTGCAGGACTTCATTTGTGCTGTTAATGGCAGGAATGGCAGGCTCGATTATTGGTCGGACGCAGACTCCAGTGATTCCAGTAGCGAAAGAAGTCGTGACCGAACCCGAGTTCGCCGATGTTTTTTTTCAACTGGACGCTGGCAAACTTGTTTCTCTGGAACGCCAAACAGCATTCATTCAAGGGAAAGCAAGTGGCTTTATTGTCATGAGTATGAAGGCCTCATGGGAGATTCCCGGGACTAAATCTCCAGTTAGATTTCATTCAGATCAGACTCTCGATTTTGTAATCCGATCTCTTTTTGCACAATCGGCAGTGGACCCGAGCATGTTTTATTTTCTTCGCAAACTGAACATCAAGAAGAAAACTCGTGAACTGGTCGTCATGACTGGACACGCTTCTCCTGGTAGTGCAACGATTAATAACGATCCTGCCCAAGACGCATTACCGCTAACATTTACGCGGTATGGCGATTCATCTCTTAAGATGACGACCGGGCATTTGACACCCGGCGAATATGCTCTCAGCCGTCCTTACGCTCAGATAGTATTCTGCTTCGGCATCGACTAATCTGTATGGGACGCATTCGGCAGAAAATTTCCTATCCCATGAATGCTTCATCTCAGCCTGATCTTGAGCAAAGTCAAATAATACCGTCTTGTGAAATCCGGACTCGTTCCATGAACTCGCTGAACGCCACAATCGCCTGCTTATCCGTTCTTGGCTTGCTGGCTTTCTCCGGCTGCCGCTCACACGACTTTCCGCAGTATCCGCCTAACTATCGCGAATACGCCTACGTCACTAACAGCGGCGGCAACACCGTCACTGTTCTCGATGTGGTCGATGTGCGCGTGGACCGTGAGATTGTGGTCGGACAGAAGCCTGTTGCCGTCGCCGTCAGCCCCACTCGCAACGAAGTTTACGTGGTCAATTCTGGCGCAGCGGACGGCCAGGGTTCGGTTTCAATCATCAATGCGGAAAACAATACCGTCACGGGCGCCATATATGTTCATAATCAGCCGGTCTCCATCGAGATCGATTCCACGGGCGACCTGGCCTATGTGGCCAACTCAGGCTCTAACACCATCTCCGTGCTGGACCTCAAGGCGCGGCGCGAGATAGCGGTTATCGGAACAGGTGAGGAGCCTGCCGCCGCTCGCCTCTCCCCGGACAACAAGACCCTGGTGGTCGTCAACCGGCGCGGCAACTCGGTCAGCATTTTTAATCCGGCAACTCGGCGCGTGCGCGCGATCTTCACGGGCTGCCCCGGCGCCTCGGATGCCGTCGTCCTCCCTGATTCTTCGAAAGTATTTTTGCCCTGCTCGGCCGGTCACCAGATCATGGCCATCGCCCTGGCTCACCCCGAAGTTCGTCCCGCTCAACCGGGCAGCGCGCAGGTTGTTCCCGCCCGGCCCGACAGCATGGAGGCTTTGCTCGACGTGGGAAAGGCTCCTTTGCAGCTGGCTCTCAAGCCAGACGGCGGCGAAGTCTTCGCCCTCAATTCACTCTCCGATTCCATCTCCGAGATCATCACCAACAGCGACGACGTCAACAGCTCCACCACCATCGGAGATACTCCCGTGAGCGGCCTCGTCTCCGCCGACAACTCCTTGCTCTATGTGGCCAACTTCCGCTCCCAGTACGTCACCGTCTACTCCATCGACGAAGGCAGACTCGTAGGCTCGATCCATGTTGGCGACGGATCATCGGCGATGGCCTTTTCCGGTTCCGGCCTGCTGCTCTTTGTCGTCGATTCCCGCTCCGGAGATGTCGCCGTGGCGCGCACAGCATCGCTCTCGTTTTTTACGCTGCTTCCCGCCGGCCGCGCCCCAAACGCCATTGCCATGAAAGCGTTCAATCTGCCGTAACTTACAGATGCTTTTGTTTTTCCGGCGTCTCCTCAAGGGCACCCAGTCTCTGCTCTGGATGGTATGTTTTTATCTTCGCAACTCATGGCTGCGATTAACGGAGCGACGAGTCATCGGAGGGAGCGCTCCGCTTGACCATGGCGGGACCGAACGCCGCGACGATGCGTTTGACAGCGCGCACAATGGCTAACAACCAGACGAAAGCAAGTGGCGTGGGCGGAGCCGGGGGAGGGAAGTTTGGTCTCCGCTTTGCGCTGGGACGGAAGGGCTGCTGCATCATTCCGATCTTCTGCTCCCGTGCAGCCTCTTCCCATCGGGCAGCCTGTCCGGTCTGAAATTCAGCTTCAGCCGTGCATCCCCGGTCGAGTGCTTCCTGTGCGAGCGCATAATGCCGGGCAGCTTCATAGTGGTGGTAAGCGGCGATTTCACCAAAATCGGCAGGCATGGTTAGTTCCGTTCTCCCGGCTTGCCGGGCAGGGTTCGTCCAGGGTTCTGTTTTCAATGGGATTATCGGCAGGAGCAGTAATACCTTGAGTACATAGGAGAATCTTATAGAACAAAATCAACCATGAGTTGCAGTGAAGTTCACAGTTTGCCACCTTCCCGCGCTCGCAAGTCCTCCGGAGCCGCATGAATTCCCCAGTGAAACTCCGTATTGACTCGGCTGTGCCTCCAGCCTAAGATGAGTGCGGAAGACGCGTCCCCTTGCCATGGCTGGCCAAATTATTTCCCACGACCGAATCCCATGCCTATGATTCGTTGTGCACAATGCGGCGAAGAGATATCCGAAGCGGCGCGGTTCTGCGCGTCCTGCGGCAAGCCCGCGACTCCGTTCTCGGAACTGCCGACTGAAACCCCCCGGACGCCCCGGCGGCCAGGCTCGCCTTCGCCGGGCGCGGCACGCCACAGCTCTGGCCCCGTGACGGATGCAGGCCGGTTTGCGCCGGGCCAAATCCTGGGCGAGCGTTACCGGATTATCGGCTTGCTGGGCCGCGGCGGCATGGGCGAAGTTTATCGCGCCGACGACCTGAAGCTGGGCCAGGCGGTGGCGCTCAAGTTTCTTCCCGAGAGTCCCGCGGCGCCGGGCCAGTCTGACACTGACGCCACCGCGATAGCAGACCGCTTCCGCGCCGAGGTGCGCAATGCGCGCCAGGTCTCGCATCCCAACGTATGCCGCGTCTACGACATCGATGAGGTCGAGGGCCGGCTATTCCTCTCCATGGAATACGTAGATGGCGAGGACCTGTCCGCGCTCCTGAAGCGCATCGGACGGCTGCCGCCCGCCAAGGCGCTCGAAATCGCCCGCCAACTCTGCGCGGGGCTGGCCGCCGCGCACGACAAAGGCGTGCTGCACCGCGACCTGAAGCCCTCGAACATCATGCTGGACGGCCAAGGCCGCGCCCGCATCACCGATTTCGGACTCGCCGTGCGCGGGAACGATGAACCAGCCGAAGGTAGGATTATCGGCACGCCCGCCTACATGTCTCCCGAACAGCTTGCCGGACGGGACGCCTCGGTCAAAAGCGATCTCTACTCGCTGGGCCTTGTGCTTTACGAGATTTTTACCGGCAAGAAGGCTTTTGAGGCGTCGACACTGGCGGAGTGGAAGCGCAAGCACGCGCAAGAGCCGCCTACCGCGCCCTCCAGCCACATCGCGGACGTTGACCCTGCGGTCGAGCAGGTGATCCTGCGCTGCCTGGAAAAAGATCCGCGGCAGCGGCCGGCTTCGGCGCTGGCGGTAGCCGCGGCGCTGCCTGGCGGAGACCCTCTAGCGGCGGCGCTGGCGGCGGGCGAAACGCCATCGCCTGAACTTGTGGCCGCCGCAGGTGAAACTGAAGGCTTGCGACCCCGCGCCGCCGTGGCGTGGCTTGCTTCCATTCTTATCGGGCTAGCCACCGTCTGCGCGCTGAGCGACAAGGTCTACATAAGCGGGGTGTTGCCTATGCCCAATCCTCCCGAAGTTCTGGCAGCGAAGGCGCACGAACTGCTCCAGAAATTCGGCTACACCGAGCCCGCGGTGGACTCGGCTTCCGGCTTCTTGCAAGACGACTTGTATCTGCGATACATCGAAGAGCACGACAAGACCCCCGATCGCTGGGAACAACTGAAGCTGGGCAATCCTTCCGCGATCGTGTTCTGGTATCGCGAGAGCCCGCTTTATCTCAAGCCAGAAAAGTTTTTCAGCGGCGATATTGTCCAACCCAGCGATCCGGCGCGAAGTGTCTCCGGGATGACTTACGAAGAGCTCACTCCGGGCGGACTGCTGGAGTTCTTTGAAGCTGCGCCTCCCCAACTCGACCAATCAAGCGAAGCGGCTGCGGCGCCCAACTGGACGGCGCTCTTCAAGGCCGCCGGGCTGGACATCGCGCAGTTCAAGCCCGCTGAGAGCGAGTGGACGCCGCCGCAGTGGAGCGATACGCGGGCGGCATGGACGGGCGCAGCGCCCGGGCGGCCCGGCGTGCCGTTACGGGTGGAAGCAGCAGCTTACCGGGGCAAGCCAGTTTATTTCGATTTGATTTGGCCGTGGACACAGCCCTTGAGGATGCAGGAGTACCCTCAGACGAGGCAGCAGAAGACCAGCAATGCTATCTTACTAGCGCTTTTCGTGGTGCTGCTGATGGGAGCCGTTTTTCTGGCTCGACGGAATCTGCGGCTAGGGCGAGGAGACCGTCACGGCGCTTTTCGCCTGGCCGCTTTCGTTTTTGTGCTTATCGCGCTCGCCGGGGGGATTGAAGCTCATCATCTCCCCACCCTTGGTGAGTTTTCGATGTTTGTCATACTCGCCAGCTTCGCGCTTTTCTTCGCCGCTTTTCTCTGGCTGCTCTACATCGGCCTCGAACCTTTCGTGCGGCGGCGCTGGCCCAACGCGCTTATCTCCTGGAACCGCGTGTTGGCCGGGCAGTTTCGTGATCCCCTGGTCGGCCGCAATATTCTCCCGGGAGTCGCCCTGGGCGTCGGCTGGACTCTTGCGAATGTGCTGCCGCGTTTTATCGAAGGCAGGTTTGGAAAGGTTCCACCCCGCCCGCTGATGTTAAACCTCGACCTGCTGACTGGAACGCGCGCCATGATTGGTGAATTGCTGGGGACGGAATTTATTTTCGATCTCGGCTTCGCCCTCGCCTGCTTCTTCTTGTTTGTCCTGCTTCGCCTTTTGCTGCGCAAGGACTGGGCTGCATCCGCGGCTTTCATTTTCATCTTTACGGCCACGGGCGCCGTGAGTGGGCACAATCCGGTTGAGAACGCCATAACTTCCGCAATTTGTTTCGGAATTGTGATTTTCGCCCTGAAGCGCTTCGGGCTTTTTTGCCTGATGGTCTTATTTGCGACTAGCGGGGTCCTGATTGATTTCGTCCAGAGCGCACAGTTCTCCCAATGGCACGCCGCCCCAGCGATTCTCGGCATTCTGTTTGTTCTTGCCCTTGCAATTTACGGCTTTCAGGTTTCGCTTGCCGGCCGGCCTGTTTTCTCCGGCGCCGCGCTCGATGAGTGAACCAGTGCCAGGAGCGGCAGGTCGCCGTTTGGGCTCTTCAGCATCTTGACCAGGGCCTTTGCTGAATGGGGACCAGGGACTAACCACTTCGGCAGTTCTGCCCGGCTCAGTTGACAGCTTTTATTGTGCGGCAGAGATCGAACTGGCGGAGGTTGGACATAGGGTCATTCTGCGTTGCCGAATCGTATTTATCTGCAAAATGGGTTGGGATAATTCGCTTGCCTGGCTCCACCCTCACAGTACGATCATCTTCTAAAGCCGCGTAAAATCTCCCTCGACATGGCATCCCTGCATGGATTTGAACTGCAGAGCCCCGCCCAGTTGATGGGCCAGGCTATTGGCAAGCTTCAGCCCCATCGACTTACAGGATCCGGCATCGAAATTCATGGGAAGTCCAATGCCGTTGTCCTGGATGACCATGCGCACCGCGCCTCCCATACGGTGAATGGAAACGGAAATCGTCCCTTTTCTGCCGGCGGGAAAGCCGTGCTTGAGGCTATTGGACAGCAGTTCGTTGGCCAACAGCCCAAAGGGAATGGCGCGTTCGAGATTGAGGAGGATATCCTCGGCGTCCAAATCAAACCTGATGCGGCCGGGATCTGCCGAATAAGAGGCGAGCGCTCCATCGAAGATCTCGCGAAGATAGTCGGCAAGCGACAGACTGGCCAGGCCGGGCATCTGGCACAACCGCTCATGGACCATGGCCATTGCCCGAACGCGGAGAATCATGGATTCGATGGCCGCGCGCGCTTCACTCGGCGGAAGCGTCCGCACCTCCATCTTGAGAAGGCTCTGAACCACTTGAAGGTTGTTCTTCACGCGATGGTGAATCTCGCGGAATAGAACTTCCTTTTCCTGGAGCTCGCGTGCCGCGCTTTGCGCTCTGGCCTCCGCCTCGGCGTTCTTGCGGTGCAACTCCTCCATGTTGGCCTCCAGTTGCAGGGTCCGTTCTCGAACGCGGTCATCCAGCTCGGCGGCCAAACGCGCCTGCGCGTCTTCCATTTGCAAGGTCCGTTCTCGAACGCGGACTTCCAACCCGGCCGCCAAATGCGCCTGCGCGTCTTCCATCTGCTTATGCCTGGTCATGTCGCGGGCCATGCGAATGAAGCCGGCCAGCTTTCCTGCCTCATCCCAAACCGCTGTGAGAGTGCCGCTGGCCCAAAAGTGCGACCTGTCGCGGCGCACGCGCCAACTATCGGTAGCGCAGGACCCGTTGCGCACCGCTTCCTCCATCTCTTGCCGCGGCTTTCCAGCTATGATCTCCTCCGGCGTAAATACAATGGAATACTCCCGGCCCATCACCTCTTCGGCCTTGTATCCGAGAATGTTGCGCGCGCCCGAGCTCCAACTGTTGATCCGCCTCTCCACATCCAACGTGAATATCACATAATCGGTAACATTTTCGACGATGATGCGGTAGCGTTCCAGTTGGGCGTTGTGACTACGCAACGCCTCCTCGACGGCCTTTTGCGCAGTCATGTCGCGCGTCACTTTGGCAAAGCCGCGCAGCTCACCCTCGGGACTTCGGATGGCGGTCAAGGTTACCAGCGCCCAGAATTTCGTGCCATCCTTGCGCAACCGCCAGGCCTGGGTCTCGTAGCGGCCATCGCGCGCCGCCTCCGCCAGCTCCCGCGCCGGAACCCCCGCTGCCGCATCCTCGGGCTGGAAAAAGATCGAGTAGTGCCGCCCCAGTATCTCCTCGGCTTTGTACCCCTTGCCGTGTTCCGCTCCAGCATTCCATGTGCACACCCGGCCCTCCGGGTCGAGCATATAAATGGCGTAGTCGGTCACGCCCTCGACCAACAGCCGGAACCACTCTTCGCTCTCCACCAGCGCCAGGTTGGACTCCCGCAAGTCTTGGCGGGTCTCTCGTAATGCCTGTTCGGATTCACGCGTGTTCTGGCCGGACTCCCGCGCATCCTGACGGGACTCCCGCAAGTCCTGATGGGACTCCCGCAGGTCCTGGCGCGTCTTTCTCACGTTCTGGTCAGACGCTCGCAAGGTCTTGTTTGTCTTCTTCCAGGGGGAAGGAATGCCGGCAAGCGCTGGGCGCACGGCCTCCGGAGGCCGCCCGCCACCGGCTTGTGGGGGATGTGGGTTCTTTGTCAGCAACGTTGCAGCCTCTAATTCACCACGCGCGGCCGCGGCGTGGCCACGAACGTGCCCGCTTGCAGCAGCATATGCATCAGGTCTTTGGCGATGCGCGGGTCCGGGTCCATGCGGAGCCCGTTTAGTGTGCGGCCCAGCAGGCTCTCGGCCTTCACTCCTGACTCATGCAACAGCGCTTCGTTTACGCGAGTGATGCGGCCGTCTTTATCCAACTGCACCATCGCCGTGGGCGTCTGATCGAAGGAGTGCGTCTCATCGAGAGTCTCTTCCATGGCCTGGGTACGCACACGCTGGGCGGCATCCCGGACTGTAACCACAAATGCGCCGTGTGGGCCCTCGCCATCGGCCAACTTTGCCAGGCTGATATCCACCAGCGTAGAACCTCCGCCTGGCCGGTTGAGCGTCCAGCCAAACTCCTCTACCGCAATGGCTTCATCCCGGTACTCCAGCAGATTCGGAGCGCGCTGATTGATGTCGCTCAGCATTAATATCTCCGTCATCAGCTTGTCTTTGGCATCGAGCAGCGTCCAGCCCGAAAGCACTTCGGCGGCCTGGTTCATCAACAGGACGCGGCCTTCGGAGGAGAGCAGCAGAACCCCTTCGCGCATCCCGTCCATGGTTCGCGCCATCTTTTGTTGCGCCGCTCTCTGCCGCCCGTCCAATCTGGCCTTGTGCAGCGCCACCTGCATCGTGGCCTTCAACTCACCACTCTGGAAAGGCTTGGTCAGATACCCATAGGGCATGGCGCGCGCTGCTCGCGAAATCGTGATTTCGTCGCTGTAGGAGGTCAGAAAGATTGACGGAGTCTCATATAGACTGCTCAGCAGCCGGGCGGTCTGAATTCCGTCCATGCTGCCCGCAATGCGTATGTCCATCAGCGCCAGGTCAGGCCGGCACGTGCTAACGGCCAGCAGGGCCTCATCGGAGCTCTCGGCTACTCCCACCACCTCGCAGCCCATTTGCGTGATCTCCTGATGCAGATCCAAAGCAACAATGGGCTCATCTTCAACAATCAGTATTTTCCCCTTCATGTATCTTCCTCGTACCCACTGGCCGTCTAACGACGACCCTGGAAATTGTGTGGAAAGGGCCCACGGGAACCTTTCCATGAATTCCTAATCGGGGAGGGTGCGTAAATCCATCGACGCTATTCGAAAGAATCCAATTACCCCAATTTCAAATTAGGCATTGCTTAATCTCAAATAGGGAGGGCAACAAATTAAATCCTGTTGTGAGCAATAGAGAACAGCTAGAGTCCGCGTAAATTGGGGCACTTATTTATTTGTGAGCTGAAAGCCGTCTTCTTTATTTCAAAAACGGATGGAACCCCGAAGGGTTCCATCCTTGTTGCAATTTGAAGAAATGTGGCTTATTTGGTCGCGGTCTTCAATCCAGCTTGAGCCGCCAGCGCGGCTGCCTTGTCGGTTGCCTCCCATGTGAAATCCGGATCGTTGCGGCCGAAGTGGCCGTAGGCGGCGGTCTTCCGGAAGATGGGCCGCCGCAGGTTCAGGCTCTCGATGATCTGCTTGGGCGTGAGCGCAAAGTTCTTGCGCACCAGCTCGGTCAGTTTGGCCTCGCTGATCTTGCCCGTGCCGAAGGTTTCAATCAGCACGCTGACCGGCTCGGCCACGCCGATGGCGTAGGCCAGTTGAACCTCGGCTTTGTCGGCCAGACCTGCCGCCACAATGTTCTTGGCGATGTAGCGGGCCATGTAAGCCGCCGAGCGGTCCACCTTGGTTGGGTCTTTGCCCGAAAATGCTCCGCCGCCGTGACGGCCCGCGCCACCATAGGTGTCCACGATGATCTTGCGGCCGGTCAGGCCGGTGTCGCCCATGGGCCCGCCGATGACAAAGCGGCCCGTTGGATTGATGTGGTACTTGGTGTTCTTGTCCAGCCACGCGGCGGGCAGCACAGCCTGAATGACGTGCTTGAGAATGTCGGCGTGCAGCTCTTCGTTGCCGACGCTCTCGGCGTGCTGGGTACTGATGACCACGGCGTCGATGCGGGCGGGCTTGCCGTTTTCGTCGTACTCCACCGTGACCTGGCTTTTGCCGTCGGGGCGCAGGTAGGGCAGCTTGCCGGACTTGCGTACGGCTGTAAGCTGGCGGCAGAGTTTGTGAGCCAGCGAGATAGGAGCCGGCATCAGCTCCGGGGTTTCGTTGGTGGCGTAGCCGAACATCATGCCCTGGTCGCCGGCGCCGCCGGTGTCAACACCCTGGGCAATGTCGCCCGACTGCTTGTTGATGGACGAAATCACGGCGCAGGTGTTGGCGTCAAAGCCGTAGAGGGCGTTGTCGTAGCCGATGGAGGCCACCACGCCGCGCACCAGCGACTGGAAATCAACGTAGGCTTCGGTAGTAATTTCGCCGGCAATGACCACCAGGCCGGTGGCTGTCAGCGTCTCGGCGGCGACGCGGCTTTTGGGATCCTGCTCCAGGCAGGCATCCAGAATGGCGTCGGAGATCTGGTCGGCCATCTTGTCCGGATGGCCTTCAGTAACGGATTCAGAGGTAAACAAGAAACGGTCGCTCAACTTCGTATTCCTCCCCATGCAAGGGATTTCAAGTTGGTGGCCTGCCGCGGTGACTGTTTCACTCTGGATGAACCGTCGCAAAGAGCATGAACTTGCTCTCCTCGTATCGGCCACTCTCCCGCACAAGACACGCCTGCACCGTCAGGCATGCGCCTTGGGATGCATTGTTCTATGGTAATTGCAGCCAGCCGCCGGGAGCAAAGACTTACATTGAACAGGGAGCAGGGACAGGTGAGACGCGATTTCCGTGCGCTGGACGGATAATATGCCGTCAGGAATGGACAGCCTGCGCCACCAGTCGCACTCCGAGCGCCACGCAGACGCGACTTACTGTGTCAAAACGCGGGGCGCTATCAGGGCGTAGTGCTTTGTAGAGGGCTTCACGGGTGATCCCGGCCGACTTGGCGATCTCGGTCATTCCGCGAGCGCGGGCAATATCGCCCAGCGCCGCCGCCAGCAAGGCCGCATCGTTAGCTGCAAGAATATCGGTCAGGTAGGCGGCGATGGACGCCTCACTGTCAAGGTAGAGCGCGGCATCGAACTCGGGAAGATCTACCACCTTAATGCGCTTGCTCATCTCAATTTTCCTCTGTAATCCAGCAATGCCGCCAGTGTCTTGGCGCGTTTGATGTCCTTCTTCTGCGTGCGCTTGGAGCCGCCTCCGAGCAACACAATCAATTCAGCGTCGCGCCGTGTGAAGTACACGCGCCATCCTGCGCCTACGTGGATGCGCAACTCGGAAACGCCTTCGCCTACAGGCTGAACATCTCCAATTAATCCGCACGCCAATCGCTTGATTCGAGCCAATACAACGCCGCGCACCATCTCATCGGCAAGACCGTCAAGCCAGTCTGTGAACTCGGGGAGCGGTTTAACCGAGAACATAGATATACTGTAATCGAACGATTACATATTGTCAAGTTAACAGAGGATACTTTCACAGACCGCAGTCTGTCTCAGCTACGACCTCGCCAGCAGTATGCAGATTGAGGCGATAACAGCGCCGGGCCCTAGCCCAACTTCATCGGGGGCAGCAACGTAGTCCACCAGCCATAGCGCAGGCCATAGTAGCGTACCGCCAGGAAAGCAGCCGCTATCCCCACCAGCAGCAGCAGAACCACACCGACCCAGCGCAGGCGCTTCTCCGCTGCATCGCCGCGTTGGGTGCGGGCTTTGCCCACGTTCGCGGCAAACTCCAGCCAGCCGCGGTCATCGTCAAGCATCTGTCCGCTGGCCGCATAGGCCTGGAGAAACCTCTCCGTCCACTCGTTCTGGTCCAGGCCGACGGCGCTGGCATAGCCACGGACGATGCCCTTGCTCAATATCCCGCCGGGAAGCAGGCGAAATCTATCCTGTTCCAGCGCAATCAGGTGCCGCTGGCTGATCTTGGTCGCTGCCGTGATGTCTTCCAGCGTTATGCCGCGGGATAACCGCTCCATCCGCAGGTCTTCTCCAAATTTGCCCATCGTTTACCAGTAACGGCTCAAATAGCTATCTAGTTTACCCCTCAACAATAAACTGGCCTCCCGCTTCGGTCAAAGAAAATATCGGTCTGGTTCTCCTGATTTGTTGGTAATGATTGTTTTTTTGCTGAGCCTGAGGCGAATTCGACAACGATTTATACTTGCGGCGTACTGATTTAGACCGCGCATGACCGCGGATGAGGCGGCTTGCGCCCTCCATCAGCCTGTCCATCTCAATCTGCCCTGGGCTGTTACCCTGAAAGCGAGGGTTTTTCCAGCAATTTGCACTCCCTCGGAGCCGTCATCGGGAATGAACAAGCTCATCTTTGCCAATCTGCTGTATCGCCCTGTCCGCTCCATCATCAGCGTGCTGGCGGTGGCCATTGAAGTCATCATGATACTGTCCATCGTGGGCATCTTCATGGGCATTCTGAACGACACCAAGCAGCGCACCAACGGCATTGGTGCAGACCTGATGATGCGTCCCTCCAATGCCAGCATCTTCGTTGGCATCAGCGGCGCGCCCATGTCGGCGAAGATTGTCGAGGTCCTCAGGCAGTTGCCTCACGTCTCCGTAGCTACGCCGGTGATTCAAAAGCTCAATACCTCCGGCAAGATCGAGATACTTTATGGCATAGATTATCCCAGCTTCGATGCGCTTAAGCCCTTCGCTTATATCGCTGGCGGGCCGTTTCAGGGGCCAAACGACGCGATTATTGATGACATCGCCGCCAACGCCGAAGGCGGCCATCATGTCGGCGAGCAGATCTCCATCATGGATCACACCTTTCGCATCGCGGGAATCGTGGAACACGGCAAGGGCGGGCGCAAGTTGCTGCCCATCGATACCATGGGCGAGCTGATGGGCGCATCGGGCAAGGCCTCCATCTTCTACATCAAATGCGATGACCCCGCCAACCAGAATGCAGTCATCAAGGAGATTCACGCTACGCACGACGGCAGCCTGAAAGACTATCCGGTAGAGACCATCGACGAGTGGCTGGGGGAGATGACGCCCGAGAAAATTCCCGGATTCAACATTGCTCTCGACGTGGTTACCTTCATCGCGGTTCTGGTCGGCTTTCTGGTGATCTTCCAGTCGATGTATACGGCGGTGCTGGAGCGGACGCGCGAGATTGGTATTCTCAAGTCGTTGGGCGCCTCCAAGCTGGTCATTATAAGCGTGGTGCTGCGCGAGACCGCGGTGATAGCCGTGGCCGGCATCCTGCTGGGCATTGCCGGAACGTATGGCGTGAAGCTACTGATGAGCTACGTAACTCCCACCACGCACTTCGAGATTACCGTGGAGTGGCTGATTCGCGGTGCGGTTATCGCTTTCCTGGGTTCTTTGTGCGGCGCCCTTTACCCGGCCTGGATGGCCGCTCGCAAAGACCCCATCGACGCTTTGGCTTACGAGTAGATTCCGGCTGCGCTTGGTCAAGACTGCCTTGGCGCAGCCCTTGTACACTAGGAAAGTTCCACAGGATTCCCCATGAAAAAAATTGCCATCAGCCTGTATGCCGCCGTTACCGTAGCCCTCATGATCTGGGGCTTCTACCAGGCCATCTATGTCGCGCCTGACGAGAAGACCATGCACGAGGTGCAGCGCATCTTTTACTACCATGTGCCTTCGGCCATGGTCGCCTTCCTGTTCTTCGCCATCTCGCTGGCCGGCTCCATCGGCTACCTCGCCTTCCGCCACAGCAGCAATGTCAGGGCGCAGATCTCCGACGCATGGGCTCTGGCCGGAGCTGAGGTCGGCGTGGTCTTCTGCACCGTGGTGCTTATCACAGGGCCGATCTGGGGCCGCCGGGCATGGGGCATGTGGTGGACATGGGACGCGCGTCTGACCACCACCCTCGTCCTGTGGCTCATCTACGTCAGCTACCTGCTGCTGCGCCGCTTTGCCGCGGGCCCGCAAGTCCAGACGCTGGCCGCCGTCCTCAATATCTTCGGCGCCCTCGACGTGCCGATCGTCTACATGTCCAACCGATGGTGGGTCGGGCAGCACCCTCGCCCGGTCTTTGGCGGCGACGCGGACTCCGGCATCAAAGACCCCGCCATGTTGCATGCCTTTGGTTGGAACGTTCTTGCATGGCTGGCCTGGGGCCTGCTCATCCTGGTTTTGCGTTACGTGGTCGAGCGCCAGCATCAGAAAATCGCCGCCCAGGAAGCGCAAAACGCGCTGGACGCCTGACATCTGTTTGAGAATAAAGAGAATAAGAGGAACATCATGGATCAAACCGCGATTTTGAATCACCAATTCGTTGTTGCCGCATACGTCATCACCTGGGCCATCCAGCTTGGCTACCTGGCTTGGATCGGCCTGCGCTGGTGGGCGCAAAAGCGCGATGCTGCCCGTCTGGACCGCGACTCGCGTTGATCTTGTCTCTGCTTTTCCATTCCCCGGTACACCAGGTCCCGTTTTTCAGACTACGGAAAAACACAAACCTTATGGCGCGCAAGCGCCGTCCGCCTGGACGGCCAGTCCTTGCAGATAATTACCCTCTGTTGGCGCACACTGGCAGAATGAACAAAAGTGCGCCAAAGCCCTCTTCCCTCTGTCAGAAATGTCCCCGGTCCGTACCAGGGACCCCCACCCCTACCCCCCTATACTCCCGGGGGGTATAAATTTTCCCTAAAACCTTGCAGATTATTTTTAACTCGTTTGAAATCAACATCACTTGAAAAATGCACAGCCCACAATATCCCACATCGTGAGATTTGGCCTCTGAAAATCACCGGAAAAATCCGGTTTTTTGCCTCAAAACATGCCTTTTTGCCCGACTCGAACCGAAAAATCATCCTCGAACAATCCCTTTTCCCTCGCTTGTCTCATAATTCCAGTCGTCAAAGGACATCGTTTCGATCTCCGGCTACAGCCCTTCCGCAAATGCCTTAGAATGCTCTCTAGCGCGCTGCGCGTCCATTCTGTCCATTCTGTATAGGAGCAACCGATGCGTTTTCCCGCTGCACTTGCCGTTCTTGCACTGGGCATGGCAACCCTGTCCACCGTTCAATCCGCCGCACAAATCTTCGATCAGAATGCTGCTCCCTGGGATTACCAGGGCAAACGAGGCGAACTGGTTTGGGGCAAGCTGGATCCTGCTTATCAAGCCTGCTCGAAAGGGCATGAGCAGTCGCCCCTCGACATTCGCGGCGCTCACCTGAACAAGTCGCTCCAGCCCATCGAGTTTCATTACATTGCCGGACCGGTGACGCTCTTGAATGACGGCCACACCATTGTGGCGCGCGTGGACCCCGGTAGCTACATTGTGGCCGGCGGCGTGCGCTATGAACTGATTCAGTTTGACTTTCATCACCCCAGCGAAGAGGCGGTGAAGGGCAAGTTCACTGACATGGACGTGCAACTGTTGCATCGCAGCAACGACGGCAGGCTGGCCATAGTGACCGTGCGCCTGATCGAGGACGTTAGCAGTTCGAATGCAGTGCTGGCCATGCTATGGCCGCATTTGCCCCGAAAGGCTGGCGCGAGCGAAAAGGTTCAGGAGATGGTGAACGCGGCCGGATTTTTGCCCGTTGATCGCGGTTACTGGACGTACATGGGCTCGCTGTCCACCCCGCCCTGCACCGAAGGAGTGCGATGGTTTGTCTTTGAGCAGGAACTGAGCGTGAGCCGCGCCCAGTTGCGCGCCTTCGTGGCGCTCTTCCGGATGAATACGCGCGCGCTGCAGGATGTACACGGGCGGCGCATCGAGGCCAATGAATAGGCGCCTGCGGTGGGGCAGCCGCACGCTTTTCACTCACACTCGTATCCTTGACTGTTACCAAATAACCGAAGTGCAGCCAACAGGCCTTAGGCGATTAGCCTGGATGACGCGCTGCCATTACACTCTCCCTATGCAGGCTTCAGTGAGAGCGATCTTCCACCATTTCCTTACGGTGTGGATTGCCATGTCGGTAATTACGGCTTTGTTTGCGCTATCAACCTCCATCGCAGCACAGCAGGAATCACGTATTACGGGTGATTATGCCGCAGTCATCGGCACTCAACAGGCGACGCTGCATCTGAAGATCGATGCCTATGGAGTATTGAAAGGCACGCTCGACCATCTCGATCCTTATGCGCCGTGGATGTTCAACCTATCCGGCCTGTATATGCAGGGGCAGAGCCTGAGCTTTACCATCCCTGAAGAGGATGTCACTTGGAAGGGCACCGTCTCCAGCGATAGTGAGACTCTCTCCGGAATATGGACGGAGAGAGGCGGTTCAGGTCCGGTGAATTTCGTCCGGCAGCAATTCATTCCTGCCTCCAAACCATCGCTTGTCGATGGAATCTGGCTGGGGGAGCAGCCCATAGCCGCCAACGAATCCACGCGCGTACAAGTCGTTGTGAAGAGCGACAGCAGCGGCCGCGAGTTCTGCACGATGGATGCTCTCGATACGCATTACATGGACCTGCAATGCACGAATGTTGTCTTCAAGGGCGACGATTTTTCCTTCGACATTCCCGCGGGCGGCGAGCATTGGAGTGGCAAGCTCTCAGCGGACGGAAAATCGCTCACCGGCAATTTAAGCGCAAAGCTGATTACGGACAAAGGAACCCAGGAGATTGTAGTGCCGATGAACTTTGCCCGGCAAGCCGCGCTTTCAGCCGAGAAACCCATTCCTATTCCAACTTACAATGCAGCCATGCCTCCGGTTTCTGCAACCGATCTCCAGTCCGTCCTGGACCACGATCTGGCCGGGGCGCTGAAAAGCGGAGAGCTGGCGCCCACGACGGGCGCGGGTGTTTCCATTGCCGTCGATGTGCATGGCGTCAGGCGCGTTTTCAGTTATGGGACGGCCAAACCAGACTCGATCTACGAAATTGGTTCCATTACCAAGACCTTCACCGGCCTGATGCTTGCGCAGTTGGTTGCGCAAGGCAAGGTAAAACTCGATGAGCCTGTCCGCGAGCTCCTGCCGCCGGGCACGGTCGCCAAGCCCGATGGCCAGGAGGTCACGCTGCTCGACCTGGCCACGCGGCGCTCAGGATTGCCCTCGATGCCCGATAACATCAACCTGGCAAATATGGACAATCCCTATGCCGATTATCATGCCGTCGATCTTCTCGCCTTTATCGGCAAACACGGTGTCGCAAACCCAACCCGCGCTTCCTCCCCTTTCGGTAGCCTCGGCTTTGGCCTGCTGGGGCTGGCGTTGGCGAATCGTGCCGGCACTTCCTATGGTGCCCTCCTCAAGGAGGAGATCGCCGATCCGCTGGGACTGAAGGACACAACCATGATCCTCACTCCAGACCAGCAGCTTCGATTGATCGCTGGGCACGACCAGTTTCATGGCCCAGCCAAGGCTTGGGATACGGACGCCCTCGCCGGCGCCATCGGCATTCGCTCCACTGCCAGCGACATGCTCACCTACCTGGAGGTAAATCTGCATCCAGAAAGCCTGAAGCCGGTCGCCGGCTCTCCCAGCGCAGCTACGCTATCCGCCGCTCTTCGCCTTGCTCTTCAGCCGCAATCGGAGGTTTCACCGGGGATGCACATCGCTCTCGGATGGCTTTATCAAGAGGAGACGGGAAATTACTGGCACAATGGCGCAACCGCGGCATACAGTTCGTATGCATTCTTCAATCCCAAGGGCGATTATGCGGCTGTGGTTCTTCTCAATACATCCCCGGGTGTAAATGGCAGTTTCGTCGAGGTGCTCGGCAGGCACATCAGTCAACGCCTTGCAGGCAAACCGGCCATCTCACTCTCCAATTAAAGGAATAATCGCCCAGGCAAAGGTGGCCGCCTGCTGGCTTCGGATACCCACCCCCGGTATACTATCCATATGCTTCTCCACGCGGCGCATTCACGCCTCAGCGCAAACAGAACTCAATCAGTGCTGCTATTTTCGCTTGTAGCCACGCTCGTTTATGTCGTGGTTACCTTCGTTGCCGGAGTGCGCGCTCATTCGCTGGCCCTGATCTCCGAGGCCGGCCATAATGCCTCCGATTTTCTGGCCCTGTTGCTCAGCTTTACCGCCGTTTATTTTCAATCCCGCCCCGCCGGTTCCTCGAAGACCTTCGGCTACCAGCGGGCAGGCGTGCTGGCCGCCTTTCTGAACGCGGCCACGCTGATTGTTATTTCCATCTGGATTGTTGTCGAGGCTCTTCACAGGCTCTCGGCTCCGGTCACGGTGCAGCCCCGGTTGATGATGATTGTAGCCGCGGCCGGCGTGGCAATGAACGGCGTGATCGCGGCCTTGCTGTGGCGCGTAGCCCGCGACGTGAACCTGCGCTCAGCCTTTGTCCACATGGCAGGCGACACGCTTTCGACTGCCGCTGTTATCGCCGGAGGCGCCGGGATTCTGCTGACCGGCCGGAACTGGATCGATCCCGTTCTTTCGATGCTCATTGCCGTGTTGATTCTCTTGACCAGCATGGACATTGTTCGCGAGACCCTCAATATTCTTTTGGAAGGAACGCCTCGCGACATCTCGCTCGCGGAGATTCGCACAGGCATGGGGGACGTCGAGGGAGTGATCAATGTCCACGACCTGCACGTATGGAGCATCGGTTCGAACTCCAGCGCACTGTCCTGCCACGTGACCATCGCCGACATTCCACCGTCGGAGAGCGCCTGCATCCTGGCGCAGCTCAACCAAGTGCTCAAAGAGCGCTTCCATATCAGCCACTCGACCATCCAGTTCGAGCACATGAACTGCGCGGAGAAGGATGGATGCGTTGTTCTGATAGAGGAGATGGCCGGGGGACACGCTCACTACCGCGGCCATAAGCATTGATTCGACTTAGAATGGGTGTCCAGAAATACTTTGCAGTTTTGAAGTGTCCGAGTTTCAACCCATTCTCTTCACTTATCATCAAGTAATTGAGTTCGTGATTCCGAGATTGGTGGGGATTTCACTTGATTCGTCTTCGTCTCGCTTTCCTAGTTATTTTCATTGCCTTGCTTGCGGTCATGCCGGGATTCACCCAGACGGTTCCGCAGGAGACAAAGGTTGCCGAACCATCGGCTGCCCAACTGGCAGCCCTCTCCGGCGAGTACACCGACCCACATGAGCCCGATACGCCGATCAGTTTTTACGTTCAGGACGGTAAGCTCATCGTCGAGTCCGAGCGCAATGTTCCCACCGAGCTCAAGCCTATCTCCGCCACCGAGTTCAGTTGGCCCCATGCGAAGTTCACCTTGCATTTTATCTTCGACGCCGAAGGCCGCTGCGATAGCGTGATCTTTTCCGATACAACCAGCGGCACTTATCGACGCACCGGCCCACCTGTCCACCACCTCTTCCACGACTACCAGCGCACGGAAGCGATGATTCCCATGCGCGACGGCATCAAGCTGCATACGGTGATTCTCAAGCCCGCCGACATCAGCGTGCCGCTGCCTTTTCTGATTCAGCGCACGCCCTATGGCGTGGACGCAACCAGCCGTGCCTCATTCTTCAGCATTCGCCCCGAGCTGGCACGCGACGGCTACATTTTTGTTGCCCAGGACATTCGCGGACGCTATAAGAGCGAGGGCGAGTTCATCATGAGCCGGCCGATGGCCGACCATCGCGATCCGAAAGCAACGGACGAAAGCACCGACGCCTACGACACAGTCGCCTGGCTGCTGAAGAATGTGGGGGGCAACAGCGGTCGCGCGGGCTTCATCGGCACCAGCTATCCGGGATTTCTGGCTATGGCGGCCGGCATCGACCCTCACCCCGCCGTCAAGGCCATCTCTCCGCAGGCGCCCATGATCGACGCCTGGATGGGAGATGACTTTTTTCATAACGGCGCTTTTCGCCAGAGCTACGGCTACGACTACGTCCTCAGGATGGAGTCGGGCAAGGAAGAGTTCATTCCGGATTACGGCAAGGACAAGGAGGGCAAACCTCGCGATGGTTTTGACTTCTTTTTAGAGCGCGGTAATTTTGCTCAAGCCGTGGAACAATCCGGCTCCAGGCTCCTGCCAACATGGAAGCTGTTTCTTGAGCATCCAGCATACGACAGCGTCTGGCGTTTGCGCGGAGTTCAGCACTCGTTATCGGCGGTCACAGTCCCCACCTTGACTGTCGGCGGCTACTACGACCAGGAAGACATGTTCGGCCCGCAGATCGAGTACTCCACGCTCGAACCCCACGACCAGAACCACCAGAACTATCTTGTTCTCGGTCCCTGGCGCCACGGCTATTGGTCGTCATCATCGCGTCATCTTGGCCATCTCGATTACACCGAGCCGGTCGGCAAGGAGTATCGCGCCCGTATTGAGGCAAAGTTCTTCGCGCACTATCTGAAGGATGCTCCCGGCGCGAATCCGTCGGGTTTCAACCTGGAGGACACGGCCAGCTTTCAGACCGGCTCAAACACCTGGAAGTATTACTCTCACTTTCCTCCTAAGGAATCCCGGCCCACCAGCCTGCACCTTGAGGGGGCGGGCATGTTGAGTTGGAGCGGCTCAACCGCGCAGGCAAAGACCAGCTACCTGAGCGATCCAGCCGATCCTGTTCCCTATCGCCATCAGCCGATTCAGGAGACGTACAGCGAAGGTTCACAGTGGGGAAACTGGCTCACTGAAGACCAGCGCTTTGTAACCGATCGCAAGGACGTGGCCGTGTGGAAGCTGCCCGTGCTCAAGCAGGACCTGGTGCTGACCGGCGAGGTGGTTGCCGACATTTACGCTTCGACCACGGGCACGGACAACGACCTGGTGGTCAAACTGATCGACCAGTATCCCGCCGACGATCCGGATGCGAAAATGCGCGGCTACCAACTGATGACCAATGCGGAGATCTTCCGCGGCCGGTATCTCGAGTCTTTCGAAAAGCCGGCGTCGCTGAAGGCGGGCTCGATCCGCGAGTACAAGTTCTCGCTGCACTACGTGGACCATGTCTTCAAGGCCGGCCACACGGTGATGGTTGAGATTCAGAGCACATGGTTCCCGCTTTACGACCGCAACCCGCAGAGTTTTGTGCCTAACATCATGACTGCCAAACCGGCAGACTACAGGCCGGCGACGATCACCATCTACTCCGGCGATGGACACAACTCGACGTTGCAGGTACCGCTGGTCAGCGCGTGCAAGCCAGTCGAGTGCTATTGATGGGAGAGAACGAAGCGGGAAGAGGTCTCACTTCAATTTCAACGCGGGTGAAAACTCCAGCAGCTCCACCGGTGCGCCATGGTCGAGGATCATCGCTACAGTGACTCCCTCGCTCGGGCTATTGGGCTGCGTCAGAATCTCTTTACCCTCGAGCGCAGCGGCAAGGTCATCCACTTCAAAGGCAACGTGGGCCACGGTCTTGATGATCTCGGGATACGGCGCATCCGCGTCGAAACGCATCCATTGAACGCCGCAGGGGCTGGAATCAAATCCCGAAACGTGGATCTTGAGATGCGGCAGATGTATCTCTCCGGGGCGAGGGGTCTGGGTGGGAATGCCGATGTGGTGGTAGCGCCAGCCAGCAACGGCAATTGCAGAGGGAGGCTCGTGACCCTGCCGGGAAGCAATCTTTGTTAAATCAACGTCTTTGCACGTATTATTGCTCACACTCTTCTCCTCTGGATGATATCCGCGACCACGTCGATTGCTTTTAAGCAGAGCGGGGTCCTCATGGCGCATCTTCCTCTTCTAACCGCGCGCGCAAATCCTCAGTCACGTGATGGAGCAACCAGGAATGTGCAACTTCGAAGATTTCTTCTGCGACTCCAAAGACCTTTTTCGTGAACTTCAGAGTATCCGGGTGCTCGGGAGCCCATTTGCCTGGGTGAACGTAGTTCCTCAGATTCCTCAGCTCATGAACGAAACCAGCGAGAGTGGCCCGTTTACCCCATGTAATCCGTTTAGGAGGAAACCAGCCGACCTCATCTGCGATCTTTATCAGCTCGCCGAGTGTGAAATCGAGCGCCTTATTTCGTTTCCGTCGAAATATCTTCTTCTTGTAGACAGCAGTTTGCTTAACCTCTTTTGGGAACAGGAAGCACATTCCGCAAAGCATGGCTTCCAGCGCTGAAGTCTGCATGATGCCCGCAGCAAGATAGGCCCGCGCATGTGCGCATTTAGCTGCTTCCTTGTCGTAAAAGATAGCCAAGCGACTGAGTCGGTCTGAAATCTCCATGAAAATAAGGATACTGCTGAATTTCCCACAAAGCACAAATGATTTCCATGTCCCGTATCATTGGTTTACCTACCGGAAACCGCACACAACTACAGCCCGCGGCGGTTCCTGTCGATAAGGTACCAATGAGAATCACGTTTTCGGCAGACGAAGAACTTATCCACCGCGCGCGTGAGCGCGCCAAGGCCCTAGGAACGACGTTGAACCAGCTTCTTCGAGAATTTATTGAGAGGATCGCGGCAGGGGATCCAAATCCGCATGTCCTCCCAGCCAAATATCGACAGTCGCAGCGTCAGTTGCCTCCGGACGCGACCTCGAAACCGTAAAGATTTACGGTTGTAGAATCTCGACGCCTTTCGCGCTAGAATGGTATCAGTTGCATGTCTCTTTATCAGCCCATCCCGGCCCTGTTCTAGCGGCGCTTGCCGCCGATATCCTTTCTCTGCCCATCTTCAACTCCACATAACAAGTAGAAACACGCCAATTGCAGGCCAATAGGATTTGCCATGATTGATCGTTTGAAACAGATGGAGCAGCGCTACGAAGAGCTCTCCGCCCAGCTCTCGTTGCCCGAGGTGGTAAACGACCGCGAAAAATATCAAAAGGCAGGCAAGGCGCTCAGCGTGCTGGAAGCTCCGGTGATGAAGTATCGCGAGCTGAAGCTGGTGCGCACGGGCCTTGCCGGGGCGCGCGCGATGCTGGCCGAGAGCGACCCTGAGCTGCGCGCCATGGCCGAGGAGGAGATCGCCCAGCTAGCGCCGCGCGAGCCGGCTCTGGAAGAAGAGATCAAGATGTTGTTGTTGCCCAAGGACCCCAACGACGAGAAGAATATCATCCTGGAAATTCGCGCCGGCACGGGCGGCGACGAGGCTTCACTCTTTGCCGCCGAGGTCTTTCGCATGTACACGCGTTTCGCAGAGCAGCACCGCTGGAAAGTCGAAGTGCTGTCCATCTCCGAGTCTGGCGTGGGCGGCTACAAGGAAGTGATCGCCATTGTCGAGGGTGACCGCGTTTACTCGCAGATGAAGTGGGAGAGCGGCGTGCATCGCGTGCAGCGCGTCCCGGAAACCGAGACGCAGGGGCGCGTGCACACCTCTGCGGTGACCGTGGCTGTGTTGCCAGAGGCTGAGGAAGTGGACGTGAAGATCGAGGCCAAAGACCTTCGCATCGATACCTTCTGCTCGTCGGGTCCCGGCGGCCAATCAGTGAACACCACCTACTCCGCGGTGCGCATCACACACATACCGACGAACACGGTAGTGAGTTGCCAGGACGAAAAATCGCAGATCAAGAACCGCGAAAAGGGAATGCGGGTGCTGCGCTCGCGGCTCTACGAAATGGAGATGGAAAAGCAGAATGCGGAGTTAGCCCGGGAGCGTAAGCAGCAGGTGGGTACCGGCGACCGCAGCGAGAAGATTCGCACCTACAACTTTCCGCAGAACCGTATGACCGATCACCGCATCGGACTGACTCTGCACCAGCTTGACCAGGTGATGGAAGGCCGCCTGCAGCCCATCGTCGATGCGTTGATTGCCCACTCCCAGGCCGAGCAATTAAAGGCCGGCGGCAATCAGGCGGCCTGAGGCATTCCGTGGCCTCGCTGCACAATTTCGTTTCTGAAGGCATGGTGCGCCTTTCCCCTGGGCCGCACAAAGATCGCGCAAGGGCGGATGCAGAACTGTTACTGCTCCACGTGCTCGGCAAAAATAAGTCCTGGCTGATGGCGCATTTAGACGAAGAATTAGCCGAAGACAATGCAGTGCACTACATTGAGTTGATCGAACGCCGGTTCAAGGGCGAACCGATTCAATACATTACTGGCGAGATGGAGTTTTACGGCTTGCCGTTTCGCGTTACGCCAGATGTACTGATTCCGCGGCCTGAGACCGAACACCTGGTGGACAAGGTGATAGAACTCGCCGCGCGCTTCGAGCAGCCGCGAATTCTGGATATCGGCACCGGTGCGGGAGCGATTGCCGTAGCACTGGCCCACAAACTGCCGCACGCGCATATTGCGGCAACCGATATTAGTGAGCGAGCCCTGGCAGTCGCCCGAGAGAACGCAAAGCGCAACGGCGTTGACCTCCGGTTTTTGTTGGGCGACCTGCTTGCTCCGGTTGCCGGAGAGCGCTTCGAGATTGTTGTCTCCAACCCGCCTTATGTGCCAAATGCCGACCGCGCCACACTCTCCGTTGAGGTTCGTGAGCATGAGCCTGCGCTAGCGCTGTTTGCCGGAGAAGATGGACTTGATGTCTACCGCCGCCTGATTCCCGCCGTCTTTGGCGCGCTCACTCCCGGCGGCTTTGTGGCGTTCGAAATCGGCTGCGGCCAATCGACGGCGATTGCTGATTTGCTTGTGCACGCAGGATTTGAGCAGATCGAGTTCATTCCTGATTTGCAAGGGATTTTACGCGTTGCGTGCGCCTGGAGGCCGTGAAAGGCTATGCCCAGAAATTAGCAGTTAGTGTTATTTTTGTGTGTTGTCGGCTCATACTGTGCTATATCCGTCTAAATTGTCAGTCTGTTTGAGTTCCTTGTTGTTGTGTTGAATGGAGATGCCATGAAAGTACATCTGTTATTTGCAGCTGCTGTTGGACTCGCACTTACCTTAACTATCCCCGCACAAGAAGCGCCCACGACTTCGCCTGCAGGCCAGAGGGCGCGCACGGGACAAGCGGGACGAGGCGGATGGAGCGGCGGAGGCGGCTTTGGCATGGGCGGCGCAACTGGCATTACAGGAACCGTAACTGAGATTGCCGCTGACCACTACACTATCAAGACCGACGCGGGCGATATATATACGGTTTACTTCAGCGCCAACACTCGCATACTCAAACAGGCGATCCAGCGCCGGGGCGAGAGAGGCGAGGGCGGAGGCAATCCCCCGCAAATGCTCAAACCCAGCGACATAAAGGTGGGTGACGCGATTGGCGTGATGGGAGAAGTGGATGCGGCGGCCAAATCCGTGGGAGCAGTAGTGATTGCGCAGCTTGATCCCGAGCGCGCCAGGCAGATCCGCGAGCTGCGGGCCAACTACGGCAAGACCTGGCTTCAGGGAAAGGTGACGGCTATCAACGAAACCAAAGTCACGCTTTATGGCATGATAGACAACGCCGCTCACACCTTTGAGGTCAACGAGGACACCACCTTTCGCAAGCGCCGCGAACCGATTACGCTGGCCGATATTCAGGTGGGCGTTGTGGTGCGTGTTGAGGGAGTCGTGAAAGATGGAATCTTCGTAGCCTCGTCGGTCGCCGTTATGGGCATGCCGCCGGGAGGAACGCCGACTGTTCCGAGCGACGCCGCTCCCGCGACACAACCAAGATAGTCAGGCACAAGGGAAGTCCGCACGGTCTCTTAAACAGTCGATTGCAGCGCCTCTTCGGCCCAAACCAGGGCTTCGGCATAGCAACGGATGACCTTTTCCGCGCTCAACCCATTTTTACGGACGTTCGCATCGCACATCGCCCAATTCCCCTGCTCGTGGAACTCCAGCCATTCGAGCAGGATGCGTTCGGGATTGGCGCTGCTCAGGAGGGCCTCGCGAATCTCATTACGCAGCGGCAACGCGGGAGCAAGCTCTTCCATGGGGAGGCGCATCATGACCGGCAGCAGACTCAGCATTCCCAATAGGAATTGCTCAGTGGGGTCGAGCGCACAACCGGCGGCAGCCAATTCACAGAATCGTCCGCGCACAAAGGCCATGCGCAGAATTTCTGCGGGTTGACCGGTGCAGAATTCGCTGGCGATGGCCAGCATAGCGACGTGGCGGAATGTGTCCTCGCCCACGGCCAGCAGCGCAGCCTGGATAGAGCTCACCTCCTGCCGGATGGCGCACATCGGCGAATTGACCAGCCGCAGCAACCGGTAGGTGAGCGAGGCATCGCGCTTCAGCAGCCTGGTCAACTTACGCAAGTTGAATTCATCGCTCCGCAGAGCTTGCAAAATCTCGATGTGGGAGAGCCGGTTGGCGGGAATCTTACGGTTTTCGAGCAGCACGGGACGGCAAAAATAGTATCCCTGAAAGAGCGTGAAGCCTTCCTGGCAGGCCTGCTTGTACTCCTCATGTGTTTCGATCTTTTCGGCTACCAGCGCCACCATTATGCCGTGAAGACGCTGGAGCAGAATCTTTCGATCCTGGGCGCCGGTTGCAAGAAAATCCACCTTGACATAGTCGGCCATTTCGACCAGCGGATCGAAGCCCGGTTTCCAGGTGAAATCGTCCAGCGCCAGCCGGAATCCCGAGGCCTTCAGCTTCCGGCAGGCGGCAATCAGGTCAGGCGTGGGGTCAAGGCTTTCCAGTATCTCCAACACAGTCATGCTAGCAGGCAGAACACGCACCATCTCATCGATCAGCGACTCGCTAGTGCAGTTCACAAAGGCCGGCAACCCGCAAGTCAGCTTTTCCAGTCCAAAGATGACCGTATTGTCAAGCATGGTGAGTGTTGCAAGATCACTATCGCCGTGAAAAACTGCCTCCGGCCCGGCGCGAAATAGCAATTCGTAGCCGTGTACACGCCCGTGGAGGTCCATGATGGGCTGGCGTGCCAGATAACGCAGCACACCTGCTTGCACGGGATGCGCGAGTTGAGTATTCGTGGCCCATGGAGCTTGAGTCGCCATGCGCACCATCCCGCAGGGTTCATCGGCGGGTAGGGCGTGCTACTTGAGGATAATGAGAAAAATAGGAACGCCGGTGTAACAAATCCGCAGTTATTACCGCGCAATTCCGGCGCCAGGCTTACCCTCCCATGAACATGCCGCCATTCACGTCCAGCACATGGCCGGTAATGTAGGAGGCTGCATCCGAGGCGAGAAATTTGACTACCTGGGCAATATCGAGGTCCGTTCCACGCCGGCCGAGGGGAATACCGGCCAGCATGGCCGCGCTCACCTTCTCGTCCAGCACGGCGGTCATGGGCGTCTCAATGTAGCCCGGCGCCACGGAATTCACGGTAATCCCCCGTGATGCCACCTCGCGCGCCAGCGATTTCGTCAGGCCTATGAGTCCGGCCTTGGAAGCTGCGTAGTTCACCTGGCCGGCCTGTCCGGCGCGGCCCACCACGCTGGCCATGTTGATGATTCTTCCCCAGCGGTTCTTGATCATGGGCCGCAGGAGGGCTTGGGTGAGCAGGAATGGCCCGGTCAGATTGATGGCCAGGACTAAGTCCCAGTCGGCGCGCTTCATGCTGATCATCAACGCGTCGCGGGCGATGCCGGCGTTGTTGACCAGGATTTCGACCTTGCCGAAGCGTTCCAGCACCGCTTTGGCTCCGGCTTCGATTGACTCCTGGCTGGACACATCCAGCCGAAAGGCCGCGGCAGTGCCGCCCAGCGCTTCAATCTCCTTGGTTACCAGGGCCAGCTTTTCCTCGTTGATGTCCGCCAGGGCCAGCGTGGCCCCGGCCCGCGCCAGCTCCAGCGCACAGGCCCGCCCGATTCCCTGCGCGGCCCCGGTTACCAGCGCAATTCTTCCCTGCAAGTCTGCCATATGATCTTTTGACCTCCGCGCGCACACTTACGCGCCCTTTCATCTCTGATTATAAATGGGTAAAGTTTACTTCCCGATGCAGGCAGAGATTACCCCATGGGCGTGGCCGCCACTGTTACGGGCCGCGTCACCATGGCCGGCCGCACCAGCTCCGCCGACCACACATAGACCGCCAACTGGCGCGAGTAGTGCAGCACAGGCTCCTGGTCCGGCAGCTGTAACCCGAGCACCTCGGCCAGATTGTTCTGCTCAATGTCTGCCTGAGCTTCTTCGAGCGGCCAGGAGGAGTGGTGCAGGGTTGCCCGGATGGGCTGCCCATCCCGGTTAGTCGAGAACAGGCAGTAACGCTCAATCAGGAAGGACTCCAGAGTGCCTGGGCGGTTCTCCGCCAGCTTCCGCGAAGGGCCCAAACCGCGGTAGCGCGCCTTGAAGACCACCGGCCGGCCGGCAAATCGTCTCCGGCTAAAGAACGAAAACTCCCGCTCTGTTCGCTGAGCCATATGCATCTCGGCCCAGTGGTAAGGCAAGCGATAGAAGGCGCGCCCCGCTGCTACAGCCAGCAGGTTGCTGGCATCCAGCGAGAGACAGAACACCCCCTGCGTTCCAGTCCGCTCTTCGCGGACGTAGGTGCGCAAACTCAGGTCGGGAAAACTGCGAGCTCCCGGAATCGATGGCAGGCCGCGAAACTTGATTTGGTCCATCCGGAAGGGCATGATTCCCAGCCAGGCGGAGCCCTGGAAGGTGTCCACCTGCAAGCCCTCGGGCATCAGCGGCGCAAGCGACGAGGCCGGAACCGGCCAGTGAGCGAAAAGCAGATTGCTCCACCGCTGGGAAATCAACCAATGGCTTGAAGGCAAAGTATGCGGATTGTTCGCTGTGCGTATCGGATTTTCCCGCATGGCCCGGTTGCTCCTTGACCCTTCCCAGCGGCTCTCGCGTAGTCTGTCCTAAGAATGCCTGGAGCGGTAGCGCGAGAGCAAACCTCAAACCGCCCCCATGCCGTATTCTGTTCGCGAGACCTCAGAATGTCCAGTGAATCTATTATGCCCCCCGGCGCCCGCAACCAGACGGAAGTCTACGCTATCCATGGGGCCGATCCCGAAGTGCTGGCTTACGCCATGGCCAAGTATTCCCGCTCCGCGCTCTCCATGCGCGAGTCGCTGACAGAGATCAGCTCGCAGCGCGCCGAACAGTTCCTCAATACCTTTTATTTTCAATATGGCCACCGCTCCATCGCCGACCTGGCACACGTGGCCATGGCCGTGGAAAGGCTCAGCCTGCTGGCCGCCATCGTGCTGGTTGACGAGCAAAGGTGGGACGGCCAGGAGCGTTCCACAAGGTATCAGAACTTCCTCAATTCCGGCTGGTATTTCCCGGATTTCGGCGCGGATTCCGCGTCGGCCCTACTTTATTCAGAGACCATCACGAGCCTGTTTGACGTATACAAGCGCATCAATGATGCGGTTTTTAATGCACTGCGCCGGCGGGTTGCCTGCCCTGAAAGCATGAAACCCGAGGCTTACGAACGAACCCTCAAAGCCCGTGCCTTCGACGTGGCCCGCTACCTGCTACCCCTGGCCACAAACACCTCGCTGGGCCAGATTGTGAACGCGCGGACGCTGGAAACCCAGGTATCGCGGCTGCTCTCCCATCCTGCTGCCGAAGTGCGTGATCTGGGTCTCAAGCTGCGCGAAGCCGCCACCGGTCCCGCCTGGAACGTCAACGCTCAGGCCGGCGCTGCGTTTGTTGAAAAGCTGGCGGCATCTGATGCAGAGCTGGCCGCTGAGGCCGCCAATTTGCTTACTCGCGAGGTCCGCAGTGCTCCCACCCTGGTCAAATACGCCCAGCCCAACGAATACGAGATCCAGACACGCGTTGAATTAGCGCGCGCTGCGAGTGAAATTCTGAAGGGGCTGCCCGTGGCAGCTGCCTCAGTAATTGATCTGGTGGAGTACACGGAATCGCTCGAGGTTGAGCTGGCGGCAACGCTGCTTTATTCGGCCAGCCACCACCCCTACCGGCAGATTCGCGACCTGATTGCGGAGCTGCCCGAGGCCCGCGTGGCGGAGATTATTGAACTGGGCCTTGGGCATCGCGGCAAGCACGACGAGGCGCTGCGCGCCTTCCATGCCGGAGCGGCCCTACGCTTTGACATCCTGATGGACATCGGCGGCTTTCGCGACATGCACCGCCATCGCCGCTGCACGCAAATCATCCAGCCTTTCACTACCCAACACGGCTACGAGACGCCCGCGTTCGGCGACTTTGGCCCGGAGGTGAACATTCTCGCCGAGGCCGGTGTTCTGGCTGATTACCAATCGGCCATTGAAGCCGCCCACGCTGCCAGCGCGCAGATCGCTATTAGCCAGGCTCCCGAGACCGCACAATCTGCGCTCTATCTGCTGCCGCTGGCCACGCGCGTCCGCAGCCTGTTCAAGATGGACTATGCCGAGGCGCAGTACATCATTGAACTGCGCTCCGGGCCTGCCGGCCACTTCAGCTACCGGCGCGTGGCATGGGAGATGTTTTTAGCTCTTCAGCGGCAGCATCCGGCTCTGGCAAAGCACATCCGCGTCACGGATTTCACCCAGCCCATTGACCTGCTGAAGCGGTAGCGAAACGCAATGACAGCAGGCGTGTGGCTCCTTGACCACGCGACGCTCAGTCGCTTATAAGAGAAGAGTTGGTTGCGGTGAAGGAGTTCACCCTTAACTGCTGTCCATTCCAATTGGCCGGACAGATGATGACTCCTGACAGGGACCCCTGTTGCGGAGACGTGTCCCGGCTGGTTCCCTGAACGAAATCCAGGAGTTTGCGTTCATGATGAACACATGGGCTTTGGCCGCATTGTGGGTGGGATTGGCGCTGGCCGCGACGCTGCTGGCGATCTGGTTCAAGATCTCGACGGCGCTCTCTGAAATTGTGGTGGGCACAGTTGCCCAGTTGGTTGCGGTTGCCTATTTTGCGCAGGGCGGATTGCTGGGCAACACGCCGTGGATTACCTTTCTGGCCGGCACGGGAGCCATCGTGCTCACGTTTCTGGCCGGCGCGGAGCTCGATCCCGCTGTTTTCAAAACCAAGTGGCGCGAAACGGCGGTCATCGGGCTGGCAGGATTCTTCGGCCCCTTTCTAGGTTGCACGGCAATCGCCTATTACGTGCTGCACTGGACAATCATGTCCAGTTGGCTCTGCGGCGTCGCGCTCTCCACAACATCGGTTGCGGTGGTCTATGCGGTGATGCTGGAGCTTGGCTTCAATGTCACCGAGTACGGCAAGTCGATCCTCGCCGCGTGCTTTATCAACGACATTGGAACCGTGGTTGCGCTGGGATTGATTTTCTCGCCGTTCACTATTAGGACGCTGATCTTTGTGGTGGTTGCAATCGCGGTCTTCGTAGTGCTGCCCTTTCTCACGCCGTGGTTCTTCAAAAAGTATGGCGGGCGCGTTTCTGAAATCGAAGCCAAGTACCTTCTTTTTATCCTCTTTACCTTGGGAGGAATGGCTCTCTGGGCGGGCAGTGAGGCGGTGCTTCCGGCCTACATGATCGGCATCATGCTGGCGGGAACGGTGGGCAAGGACCATGTGCTGATTCGACGCCTTCGGACGCTGACCTTCGGCCTACTCACGCCGTTCTACTTCATTCGCGCCGGATCGTTCGTTTTAGTACCGGTTCTGATCGCCGCTCCTGCGGTGATGCTGATTTTGTTCATGGCCAAATCGCTGACCAAGGCGATAGCCGTATATCCCGCGGTCCGGGCGCACCGCTACGAAGGCAACTCCGGAGCGTACTACACGCTGATGATGTCAACCGGCCTCACCTTTGGCACCATCTCCGCGCTCTTCGGACTCAATCACAACATCATCGACCAGAAGCAGTACTCCTGGATCGTGGGCACAGTGATTGCCAGCGCCGTCATTCCCACTATGATTGCGAACCATTTCTTTATGCCCCGGCATCTACTTCCCCACGCACTCACGAGCAAGAAATCGGAGCAGGCAGTCCAGCGGCAGGCAGCCGCAGAAGAGGTATAAGCTAACACCATGGGAAGCCCTGTTTTTGTTGGATTTCAAAGGATATTAGTGGCGTTCGATGCGTCTCCGCACGCGGAGCATGCTCTGAATGTCGCCCTTTCGATGGCTGCGGATATGAAAGCCAAGCTGTTTGTCCTGGCTGTCATCCGGCCGCCGGAACTCGCCGAAAGCGCGGAGTTCAACGCGGTACTCGACGAAGGGCGCGAGCGCTACGAGAGCAGTTTCGTCCCCATCCGCGAACGCGCAAAGCAAAAGGGGATTGATCTGGAAATGGATGTGGTGGTGGGGCATCCGGCGGAACAGATTCTTCACCGGGCCGACACCATTCAGGCCAGCCTCATCGTGATGGGCAAGCGAAGCCACACCATCCTGCACCGCTGGATGCTGGGCTCGAACTCGGAGCGAGTTCTGAAATATGCGCACTGCCCGGTGATGATTGTGCATTGATTCCGGGGACCGGACAGGAACTTGTGGCAAAGGCAGGCCAAGCAGGGGTCGCATCCAAGACCGCTGGCAGAAGCCAGCACGGGCGCGGCGCATTGCCTCGGGTGTTGGAGTCCACCTATAACCGCTCAACTGGGCAGATGACTCCTCGCAACTGAAACAACCATGGAGTCGTCATGCCTGAATTACAGCCAGATACCGAAAAGACGAGGCAACCGGGCCAACTAAACGAAGCCCAGCAGCGGCGCCTGATCATCACGTGCAAATACATCGACAGTTTACTCAGCGATATGGAGCACGCTCTCCGAACCAAGACATCGAAATCTCCGTTCCCCCGTTATGATGTGGATGTAACTGCGGAGCAGGCACAGGAGATTGAAGGATACATTCGCCGTCTTCGGTCTCAACTACTGCAAATACTTGACTGGCAACACCTGAAGCCAGAGCCGCCGGAGATCCCGCTAACACGATCCATAGCGACAGAGCTTGCATTTATCGAGGTTGCAGTCGACGAACTCAGGCCTCGCCATCTGCGCGGCTTTGGAGTTGTGCCGGCGGATGCGGTCGATGCGCTGAATGATGAGATCCATAAGCTTCACGCCATAATCAAAAACATGGAGAGTTACCTCCGCCATGAATTAGGTGTGAATAGCGAAGCGAAGGCAAAGCCATGACAGACTTTCATGGCGCCCTAACGCCTTTATTGTCCTCCCAATGCCGAATGGAGCGGGGGAAATCCGGGCGCCATTCTCCAAATGCTCAAAATGGCGCATATGCCGCAGTACAGAGCGGGGGACCAGATCAAGGCACACGTGCTTTATCTTGACTACCGCATGGGCCGGCGTTAGCGATCGGCTCCAGGTGCGCGGTAAAGTGGCGCAGGAAAGGCGCTTCATAGGTCAGCCGCATCCCTTTGATCTGAGAGCGCCGGGCAAAGACCTGCAAAATGATCTCCACCACGTAATCGATGTGGCTCTGCGTGTATACGCGGCGCGGAATGGCCAGCCGCACCAGCTCCATCTGCGCCGCTGCGCCGAACATCAGGCTGCCGATCTCCACCGAGCGGATGCCGCCCTCCAGATACAGCTCCGCGGCCAGCGCCACGCCGGGAAACTGATCTGCTGGGATGTGCGGCAGGAAGGCCTTGGCGTCGAGATAGATGGCATGACCTCCGGGCGGCTGCACAATGGGCACGCCGTGCTCGGCAATGTGGTTGCCCAGGTAAGCTGTGGAGGCAATCCGATAGCGCAAATAGTCCTCCTGCAACGATTCCTGAATGCCCACCGCGACCGCCTCCAGATCGCGGCCGGCGAGCCCGCCGTAAGTAGGATAGCCCTCAGTCAGAATCAGCAGATCCTTCTCCTGGCGGGCCAGGAGGTCGTCGTTGGTGCAGAGAAAGCCGCCGATGTTGGCCATTCCGTCTTTCTTGGCGCTCATGGTGCAGCCGTCGCCGTGCGCGAACATCTCCTGAGCGATTTGTTTGGGCGTCTTGCCGGCGTAGCCCGGCTCGCGCAGCTTGATGAACCAGGCGTTCTCGGCAAAGCGGCAGGCATCGAAGTACAGCGGAATCCCATGCTTGTGGCAGACCGAGGCGACCGCCTGCACATTCTCCATGGAGACCGGCTGCCCGCCGCCGGAGTTGTTGGTCACCGTCAGCATGACCAGCGGAATGCGGCTGCGCCCCACGCGCGCAATCAGCGCCTCCAACGCCGCCACTTCCATGTTGCCTTTGAACGGGAGGTGCTTCTCAGGCTGCCGCGCTTCGGGCAGCATCAGGTCAACCGCCTCGGCTCCGACGGCCTCGACATTGGCGCGGGTAGTGTCGAAGTGTGTGTTGTTGGGCACCACGTCGCCCGGCTTGCACATCACCTTGAAGAGGATGCGTTCCGCGGCCCGTCCCTGGTGAGTGGGAATGACATGGGTGTAGCCGACGATGTTCTGCACGGAGTCTTTGAAGTGGTCGAAGCTGCGGCTGCCGGCGTAGCTCTCGTCACCCTCCATCACCGCGGCCCACTGATGGGTGGACATGGCGCCGGTGCCGGAGTCGGTGAGCAGGTCGATCAGCACATCGTCGGCATGAAGCAGAAACAGGTTGTAGTGCGCGGCTCCCAGCAGGCCCTCCCGCTCCTCGCGGGTGGTCCAGCGGATAGGCTCAACGCTCTTGATGCGAAACGGCTCGAAGATGGTCTTTGTCGGCATACAAAACCTCCTGCGAAGAGGCGAGTTCTTTCTGGCAGAGCCATCCTACGGCCTGGAGAGCCCGCAGCGCAACCAGGCAGGGCCTTCCGCTGCTAGAATCTTCTGGGAGCAGTCTCCATGAGCGTAAGCGCCCTCTATCCCGGAACCTTCGACCCGCCGACCAACGGCCATCTTGACCTGGTTGAGCGCGGGGCCAGGTTGTTTGATCATCTCATCGTCGCCATTCTCAGTAATCCGGGAAAAGACCCCCTGTTCACCGCAGAAGAGCGGGTGGAGATGCTGAAGGAATCAACCGCCGCACTGAAGAACGTCTCAGTGGCCACCTTTGACGGGCTGATGGTGGAGTTCGCGCGCAAGCAAGGCGTCTCGGCTGTGCTGCGCGGCATTCGCGCCATCAGCGACTACGAATATGAGTTCCAGATGGCGCTGATGAACCGGCGCATCGCCCCGGAGATTGAGACCGTCTTCCTGCAGCCGGCTGGACGCTATTCGTTTGTCAGTTCGCGGATGCTGAAGGAGGTCTTCAGCTTCGGCGGCGATGTGTCGGGATTAGTTCCACCCAATGTGCTTAAGCGCATGCGCGGACGCATCGGCGCGAGCTGACGCGGAAACATAAGACCTCGAAATGAGGCCGGGTTTCCGCGAGCGGTTCTTGCTATAAGCCTGTAGAGGTTACCGAACCACCTCAATGACGACCTCGATATCCAGATGCCGCGTGCTTCCCGGCACATCGAGCGATCCCAGCATTACCGGCTTGCCAGGAGTCAACAACGCGGTATTCTCCAGACGCGCCTGCCGAATCACGGGATCGTTTCTGCCCACGGTCGATTGTTCCTCTGAGACGCTGGTCTGCTCCACACTTGAATCGAGTGAGACGTATGCGGCGATTTCTCGTAAACGCGCCGAGATGTTCAGTCCAACATCCACATACTGAAATTGCGTTACCGTCTGATTCTCCGGCTTTGAGGATGCCGTTGCGACGGGAACCTTGCTGCCGAGCCTGATCCGTCCTTCTTTGCCTGGATTAACAGTCATGGAAAAGTGCTGCGTTCCAAGGCGTTTACTGCCGTCCATCTCCGTGAGCGTGTAGGTCAGCCGGTAGGTTGTCGGCGCCGTCTCGATCTTCGTTTCGCTTGCCTTTGGCATGGGCGTATCCGTTTGCGCAAAGGCTCTTGCGCCACAATAGCTCAGCACCAATGCGATTCCCAGGATTCCAATTGTCCGTTTCATGGTGTTCCTCTCCTTCACTCCGTGGGTTGATTTGATTCGTGAACATCTTTGCCTGGTTGCTCGATAAACTGTTGAAACCCTACATCGCTAACCTCTATCCAGACAGACGTTCAACCGGATTATTTGCTCAACATTCTTTCAGAAACCCATCGGTTTTTATGCCGCCCATTTTGCGCCAGCCCAAAAGTCTGTAAAAATAGAAAGTATGATGACGACCGCAAGCTCTTCTTCCCAAGTATTTACCGGCCGCATAGGCCGGATCGAGGTCTCTGCCACCATGGCCGTGGCTGCCGAGGCCGCCAAGCTGCGCGCCCAGGGCGTCAATCTGGTGGATTTCGGCGCGGGCGAGCCGCACTTCAACACGCCGCAACACATCAAGGACGCGGCTATTGCCGCCATTGAGGCAAACTTCAGCCGCTACACCGTGGTGCCGGGCATTCCCGAGGTGCGCAAGGCCATCGTTGAGCGCCACGCCGCCGACTTCGGCTCCGATTACGCCATCGATGAGGCCATCTTTACTACCGGCGGCAAGCATGCCCTCTTCGACGCCGTCCAAATTCTTATTGACCACGGCGACGAGGTCATCCTACCTGTCCCCTATTGGGTCAGCTTTGCGGACATCATCCAGTACGCCGGCGGCAAGGTAGTCTTCCTCAAGACCAAGGAGGCGGAGAACTTCCGTATCACCGCGGAGGCCATCGAGAAGGCCGTCACGCCCAGGACCAAGGCCATCATCCTCAATTCGCCGTCGAACCCTGCCGGCTCGGTGGTCTCGGCTGAGGACCTGGAGCGCATCGTCCGCCTGGCCCACGAGCGCGGGATTTTCCTGCTGCTGGACGAGTGCTACGTTTATCTGAACTATGCCGGCAAGCCGGTCAGCGGCGGTTCGTTTACCTGGGCCAAGGAGCACATCGTCATCCTCGGCTCGCTCTCCAAGACATACGCGATGACCGGTTGGCGGGCGGGCTTTGCGCTGGCGTCGAAAGTTGTCACGGCCAACCTCAGCAAGCTCCAGTCGCAATCTACATCGAATGCCACAAGCTTTGTGCAGAAGGCTGCCATTGCCGCGCTGACCAGCTCGCAGGAGTGCGTCAGCGAGTTCCGCGCCGAGTTCATCGGCCTGCGGGATTACATGCTGGCCAAGCTGGCAGAAATTCCGGGTGTCACCTGCACCAAGCCCGAGGGAGCTTTCTACGTCTACCCCAATATCTCAGCCTTCCTGGGCAAGGGCGGCATCAAGACCACGACGGAACTGGCCACGCGGCTGCTCCATGAAGCCCACGTCGTCACCGTGCCAGGCGAGGCTTTCGGAACCGCAGAGCACATCCGCCTTTCCTACCCGGTGACCCGTGAGAATATCGACGAGGGAACGCGGCGCATGGGAGAGTTTCTGGCCAAACTGAAGTAGGCAGGGTTGGGCGGCGCTGCCTGCCTCGCCCGGAGGAATTCCAGCAGGGGATTTTGCCGGAATTCCAGCTTTTTCAACAGGTGAGACGGAATTTTCCAAAAAGTTTCATTCCGCTCTGTGCAAAGGTATCGTTTGTCGGGTAGGATGTGGTTTCGATGCCGAAACCAATGGATTTCCGTCCCGTGATTCTTGCCGGAGGCAGCGGTACACGCTTCTGGCCCCGCTCCCGCCGCGCTCACGCCAAGCAGGTTCTTGCCCTGGATGGCGAGCGCTCCATGCTGCAACAAACCGTGGAACGGCTCAAGCCGCTGGCCGGCCTGGACAAAACCTGGGTCATTACCAACGAGTACCTGGCCCAGGAGATCGCCGGCCAGTTAAAGGGCATCCCCGCCGGGCAGATAGTCCAGGAGCCGGTGGCGCGCAATACCGCGCCTGCCTGCGGATTGGCTGCCTTCCTGATCGAGCGACAGAATCCCGACGCGGTGCTGGGAGTCTTTCCCTCTGACCACGTAATTAACGACGAGCCGCGATTCCTGAGAGCGCTGCAAAAGGGCATTGCCGTGGCCTCCGCCGGAGACAATATCGTGGTGCTGGGCATTGAGCCGACGCGCGCCGAAACCGGTTACGGCTACATAGAGACCACCGATTACACCAGGGACGACTCCGCGCTCCACGTGCGCCGCTTCATTGAGAAGCCCAACCAAAACAAGGCCGAGGAGTTTGTAAACGCGGGCAACTACTACTGGAATTCGGGCATGTTTTTGTGGACGGCGCGGACGCTGGCGAACGCCGTCCGCGAGCATTTGCCGGAGACCGCACCGCTGCTGGAGACCATCGCCGCCGCTTACGGCACGCCTCAGTTCGACGAGGTCTTCCGCGCGGTCTATCCCAAATGCGAGAACATCAGCGTGGACTACGCCGTGCTGGAGCCGCGCTCGGCCAAGGGCGAGCACCTTTCGCATCTTTATTGCATCCGGGCGGATTTCAGTTGGAACGACCTCGGCTCCTGGGCCTCGCTCTACGAGTACCAGATGGAGACCCGTCTGCGCGGCGACGCCGAGGGCAATGTGGCAGACACCAACGGCCAGATGGCTTTGGACGCGGTCAACAATTACATCTACAGCCCGCACAAGTTTGTCGCCCTGGTCGGCGTCAAAGACCTGGTCATCGTGGATACCGAGGATGCTCTGCTGATTGCACGTCGCGACCACTCGCAGGACGTGGGCAAGATCGTGAAGGAGCTAGGGCTGAGCGGGAAGACGGAGCTGATTTGAGGCTGCCACGGTCAGGACTGCCAGCCTGATTCTGAATGTCCTACCTTCAGTATCCTTTATATTCAGGGAGCAAGAAACCAATCATGCCACATCCGCAGATTAAATTCGGAACCGATGGCTGGCGGGCCATCATCGCTGATGACTTCACCTTTGCCAACGTCCGCATTACCGCCGAGGCCATTGCCGCATACATACACGCCAAGGAAGACCCGAAGAAGGGCTTGTGCATCGGCTACGACACCCGCTTCGAGTCGAAGGCATTTGCGCGAACCTGCGCTGAAGTTGCCGCCGCGACCGGCATTCCAGTGATGCTGGCCAACGCCGTCACGCCCACTCCGGCGCTCAGTTTTGGCGTGCGCGAGCGAGGCGCGGCTGGCGGCATCGTGATTACCAGCTCGCACAACCCTGCGGAGTGGAACGGAGTCAAGTACAAGGCGTGGTATGGCGGCTCCGGCAAGCCCTCCATCATCGCGGAGATCGAGTCTTACCTGGGCCAGCCCGTGGCCCGCGCCGCGCAGCCCGCGCCCATTCAGGAGGTAGATTTCCTGCCTTCGTATCTCAAGGCTATCGAGAGCTTTGCCAGCCTCGACAAGCTGGCGAAATCCGGCATGAAGTTCTGCATCGACTCGATGTACGGCGCCGGCGGGACGATTATCTCCGACATCTTCACCCGCATCGGCGTGGCTCATGTGCAGATTCGCGCGAATGCCGATCCGCTCTTTGGCGGCATCCATCCGGAGCCCATCGAGCCGCATATTCGCGCGCTGGGCGAAGCGGTTGTGGCTAACGGTTGCCAGGCTGGATTGTGCACGGACGGCGACGCAGACCGCATCGGCGCGACAGATGAGCATGGCGAGTTTGTCGATCCGCACAAGATCTATTGCGTGCTGCTCACTTGGGTGCTCAAGCACCACAACGACTGGCCGGGCGCCGTGACCCGCGCCTTCAACACCACCAAAATGCTGGATCGCATCTGCAAGAAGCACGGGCGAGAGCTGATCGAGCACGGCGTCGGCTTCAAGTTCGTCTGCGACCTCATGCTGGAGCGGGAGATTCTAATGGGCGGCGAGGAGTCGGGCGGAATCGGATTTCAGCGCCACCTGCCGGAGCGCGACGGCCTACTAAACGCGCTGCTCATCGCCAACGTGATGGCCGAGGAAGGCAAGACGCTGGGCCAACTGGTGGCCGATCTGCAAGCCGAGTACGGCGAGCACCAGTACGGACGCATCGATCTGCAGATTCCCGAAGAGACGAAGAACGGAGCGATTGCGAGGGCGATGGCGCTGAAAACCGGCGACAAGGTTTTCTGCGGAATGCCGATTCTGCGCCAGGAGACCATGGACGGCGTAAAATTTTATATCGACAACCCGGAGGCGAAGACCAAGCCGAAGGCCGCCGAGACATGGCTGCTGCTGCGCGCGAGCGGAACCGAGCCGCTGATGCGCATCTACTGCGAGTCCTGCTCGAAGGAGTCAGTGGCCAAGGTGCTGGAGTCGGCGCGGAGCTTTGCGCTGGGCGTGTAAGGCTCGAAATTATCTGCAAAGGCTAATTTTGTGTTTTTGCGGGGAAATTCTGTGGAAGTTGTTGATTCCAGGGAGGTTCATAATTATCTGCAAGTTTTCTGTGGATAAAATAAATATTGGAGGGGGGGGGAGGGGGGTACCTTCCCAGTTGTCAGTGGTCAGTAGTCAGTGATCAGTGGTCAGTTAAACCCCACTCCACGGATCATCTTGATTATGCACCAGCGGAGGGTAATTATCTGCAAAGTGGAATGGGAAATCCACATACCTCAGCCTAAATCCGTACATCGGGTCTGTTTGAAATGGCCATTTGGCCGAATTGATAGCCATTTGGCAATTCTTGAATTGCCAATCAAGCAATCACCGCAACTTTGGCTCGCTTGCCCAGGCGGACGACGAGGCGGAAAGTTCCTCATGCTGATAACCTCCTCAACATGATTTTCAGCTAGGGAAGTTAAACATTTTCTGATAATCCTCTTCCAGATTTTTCATATGCGACAGCAATGTGCGGAAATCGTCATCTACGTCAAACGACCTCATGATCGAGATAGTACCGATGTTGTCTTTCAGCTCTAATCGCCAATAAGATGCATACCTTGTTTCCGTTATGAGGTAGCCTTTGATATCGCACAGTTTCGCCGATTTTTCCAGAATTGCGCCACGAACTGAAATCGTTGTTGCATCTAGCACTACTCTGGATCTCAGTGCCAAGGCCACAAAATAGCATCCAAGCACTGGTAGAAAAACAGAGAGCATGGATACACGCGAATCTGGGGAACCTACCCAATCTCCGCTCGTGGTTTGCGCAATAATATATACAAATCCAATTCCACCGATTAGCACTCCCAAAGCCAAATACCACAATTGCACCCACCATTTCAACTGGTAAACGTGCCGTACCTGACCTGTAGATATGAACTCATCCATGTCGCTCACGAACTCCTTCCGTCAGCCACGTAGGTTTATCTCACCGAATCACCGCAATCTTAGCCCGTTTGCCCAGGCGGACGACAAGGCGGGCGGGCAGCGCTGCCAACGAAATCAGCAGATTTTCCGTTGTCTCACCATCCAGCTTGACGGCCCTTTCGGCGATCTTGCGGTTGGCTTCAGCGCCGCTCGAAGCCAGGCCCATCTGGACGAGCAGTTTGGGCAGGCGAATCTGATTTGGTCCCGAGCCAGCCACGTCAGCAAAGGGGACGGCAACCTCTTCGAGGTTCTCCGCGGTCTCCTTCTGCTGGAACATGCGCGCCCAGTTTTCGCCGGCGGTGATGGCGGCGGCTTCGCTGTGGAAGCCTGCGGTGATGGTGCGGGCAAGACGCTTTTTGGCCTCCATGGGGTGCAACTTGCCGGCAGAGACTTCAGCCTGGAGCGTGTCTACTTCAGACTTGCGCAGGTCGGTCAACAATAGCCAATAATTCCACATCAACTCGTCGGAAATGCTCATCAACTTGCCGTACATCTCGGCGGGCGGCTCGTTGATGCCGATGGCGTTGCCGAGAGACTTGGACATCTTCTGCACGCCGTCGAGGCCTTCGAGAATGGGCGTCATCAGTACGATCTGCGGCTTCTGGCCGTAGTGGCGTTGCAGTTCGCGGCCGCAGAGCAGGTTGAACTTCTGGTCGGTGCCACCCAGTTCCACGTCGCATTCGAGCGCCACAGAGTCGTAGCCCTGCATGACGGGGTAGAGCAGTTCGTGGAGGCTGATGGGCTGCTCGGCCTGGAAGCGCGAGTGGAACTCATCGCGTTCCAGCATCTGCGAGACGGTGAAGTGAGAGGTAACGCGGATGGTGCCCTCGTAGCCCAGCTTGCCCAGCCACTCGGAGTTGTAGCGGACCTCGGTGGTTTTTTCGTCGAGTAGCTTGAAGACCTGCGCCTTGTAGGTCTCGGCGTTGGCGTCGATTTGCTCGCGGGTGAGCGGCTTGCGGGTGACGTTGCGTCCGGTGGGGTCGCCGATGAGCGAGGTGAAGTCGCCGACGAGGAAGATGACGGTGTGGCCGAGCTGCTGGAAGTGGCGCAGCTTGCGCATCAGCACAGTGTGGCCCAGGTGCAGGTCGGGGGCGGTGGGGTCAAAGCCAGCCTTAACGCGCAGCGGGCGTCCGGTTTTGCGGCTCTCTTCAAGGCGCTCGCGCAGGTCGGAGACGCGGATGATCTCCGCCGCGCCCTTCTGGAGCAGGTCCATCTGTTCGTCTACGGGCAAAAACTTGCTCATGATGTCTTTCAGTATAAAGTGGGCTTGGCGCCCTGCCGGGGTTTTGTTGCTTCAGAGTACGATTCTGGGATTATAATTGCTGCCATGTGTAAGTTTGTTCGACAATTCGTTGAGCGAAAAACTGTTCAAACGCGTGGGCAAATTCTCACAAACCTATACGGTCAAATCTTTATGCTTGCAATGTGGTCCTTCCTTCTTGGCATGTTTCTGACAATTTTGATCAGAGACGCTAAGAGGGGAGACTCATATGGGACGGTCATGTACTTCAGGGTCGCCATTGCTACGTTATCCTTGGGGGTTTTATCTACCTCAATCTTCATCCGACAGTCGATTAAACGCCTTCTGGCTACTCCACCACCCAAATCCTGACTGTTCCAGTCCCTTCACCACACATCCCGCCTCACTGATCTTCATTGCAAAGCGAATGACCTGAATTGAATTTGTACTGTCCTATTATTATCAATTTGACATAGACGCTTCGACGCTGAACTCGTAGATGCTGTAGGTGACGCCTTGCTGGATGGATTCGGCAACCTTGCGGTAGCCGGGATTAAGGCTCTTGAGGTAGACGAGATCGGTGGAGGCGAGCATCACGGTGGTAAATTCGCCCCGTTGCAACATGCCTTCGACGCCACTGTTAACTTCGCGTGAGCGCGCTACTTCCTGAAAGTTGGGATCGAGGACGACGGCAGGGGCGCCGTTGCCGGTGGAGTTCCAGGGAAGGGCGAAGACTCCATCGGTGGTGAAGATGGGCTTTTTCATTGCGGCGAGGCGTGCGCGCAGGGCTACGGCGTCGCGGTATTCGGATGCCGTGGCAATGGGGACCATATCTTTTTTGCCGGGATGATGGTAGCCGATTGCTACTCCGGCGAGCTGGACGGCCGGTTGAATGCAGCCGAAGAGAAGGAGGGCGGTCACTAATCTAGCCGGCACGGAGAAGACGGCCAGTTGCAGCAGAGTGGAGCCGGCGACGAAGGCCTCGAAGAGATAGTTGGAGGTTCCACCGACTTTTCCCATGCCGGCGAGGCCGACGAGAAGCGCAAGGGCGAAGACGGTAAAAAGTGGGCTAAGGTAACTCCATATAAGACCTTCTCGCACAGGAGAAATTCCCTCAGGGGCTAAAGCCCAACGCTTATTTTGTTGCATTTGCGGCACGACTAAAGCCCCACCCCATCGACGAAGACCTGTCGATGGGGACCCCGGTAAAGTCGTGCCCTGACGCTTCTTGCTCCACCATTTACCTTTTTCCGCAAGATGTAAAGTCGTGTCCTGACACAATTCAGATTCAGACAGAGAATTCTCATTTTCTATTTTTGTTTTCCGCGCGCCGCCAGAGGCGCGCAGCAGCACGAAAGGCACGGCGACCCAATAGAGGTTCAGGCCCAAGGCGGTGAGCCCGGTGCCGAGAGTGCGCAAAATCCAGGGAAGCGAGAAGGCGAAGCCTCGGACCATTTGCGGGGCGACCAGGATGCTGAAGCGGTATTCGGGCGAGCCGAGGAGAAGCGTGGCGGCGACCAGCGTGGCAAAGACCGCGAGGAGGAGAGTGAGATTGCGCCAGCGCTTATTCAAAAGCAGCCAGAGGCAAAGGCCTGCGAAGGCGAGGACTGTCGATTGCTTGCAGGCCCAGGCGAGATAGAGCAGGAGGCCCGCCCAGGCAAAGCAGAAGCGAGGTTGAGGCTGGCGCACTACGACCCAGAGGGCAATCATCACCAGCGCGGCTGCGGCCATGTCAGGCCGGATGGTGAGCGCCCAATACTTGACCAGCGAGGTGCAAAGCCAGAGGCCGACGGCGAGCAGGAGCGAGAGTGAGCTGGCGAGGCCGCGCAGATTCAAGAGAGAGCGCACCAGCCGCCATTGCGCAAGGGCGCCGGCGAGCGCAAAGAGCAGCGTGAACTGGCGTCCCCAGGTCAGGATGCCCGCATCCCACGCGCCGATCAGCCGAAGGACGCCGGCATACACGTAATAGAAGAGGTAGTTATAGAGCGACAGAGAGAAGGGAAATGTGAAGGGCCACTGATAGACGGTCTGATGGCGCATGCATCTCCAGACGGAGTCGATCATAGGCGATTCGACGGCGGTGGAGCAGAAGAGCGCGCCATAGCGCCAGACACTGATGATGCGGATGAGATAGACGGCGAGGTTGAGGGCAAAGAAGGCCATGACCGCGGCGACCCGGCAGCGCGAGAGGGTGCAGGCGGAATCGTGGTTGGGTGGTCTCATGGGCGGGTTGCTCCTCTTGCGCGCCGGCAATCCCTCGTCGGGATCGAACAAAGGCTAGAGTAGCATGGCGTTACGCAGCTATGGGCGTGTGCCAGTCAGCCACACTCAATAGCCGGCAGCCTTGCTGTAATGGCTGCGTTGGTCCTGGCCGGCTTCGAGCTCGCCGGTCGCGGGGTCAATGGCGATGCACTCGCCGTTGGACCAATGGCCGCGGCTGATGCTGATGTCGTATCCCATGGCGCGGAGAGCGGTCACTGTCTCGGGCGGAAAGCCCGGCTCGAGGTAGAGCTTGTCGGGCAGGTACTGGTGGTGGAAGCGAGGCGCATCGACGGCCTGCTGGATGTTGAGGCCTCCTTCGGAAACAGAGAGAAAGATGTTGGCGACGGTAGAGATGATGCGCGCGCCGCCGGGTGATCCGAGGACGTAGCGCAGCTTGCCGTTCTCCAGAACGATGGTGGGAGTCATCGCACTCAGAGGTCGCTTGCCGGGAGCAATGGCGTTGGCCGGGCCCTGTATGAGGCCGTAGAGATTTGGCGTGCCGAGCTTAACGGTGAAGTCGTCCATCTGGTCGTTGAGCAGAAAGCCCAGCGAGCCGGAGGTGACGTGGGAGCCGAAGGAGTTGTTGAGGGTGGTGGTGACAGCAACGGCATTACCTTCGCTGTCGACCACGGAAAAGTGGGTTGTGTTCTGCGATTCGGAGTAGTGGCCGGCGGTTTTGGGGGCGGGAAGCAGAAAGCCCTCTGGGCGGCGGAGCGAGGCGCTGGGGCTGGCCGCGTGGGGATCGACGGAGGCGCGCCAGGCGGCGGCATAGGGTTTCGAAGTCATTTCAGCGGCGGGGATGGCGTTGTAGTCGGGGTCGCCGAGGTACTCAGCACGATCCATGAATGCGCGGCGGAAGGCCTCGACGATCAGGTGCATGGACGCAGGGCTGCGGTCGCCGAGTCTGGCCAGGTCGTCGCCTTCGAGCATGTTGAGGATGCTGAGCAGCACGATTCCCCCCGAAGATGGCGGCGGGGCGCTGATGACGGTGTAGTCGTGGAAGCTGCCGACAATTGGCGCACGCTCAACGACGGTGTAGGCGGCCAGGTCTTCGAGGGTGAGCAGGGCGCCACCTTTGCGGAGATCGGCGATCAGCTCACGCGCCATTTTGCCGTGGTAAAAGTCCTCGGGATGGGCGGCGATGCGCTGGAGAGTGCGGGCCAACTCGGGCTGACGAAATGTCTCGCCCTCCTTGTAGAGTTGCCCGTCGCGCTGGAAGATGCGCCTGGAGTCAGGGAAGCGAGACAGGTCGGGGTCGCTGAGTTCATGGGCCTCTTCGGCGGTGAGTTGAAAGCCCTCGGCGGCTAAGCAAATGGCTGGAGCGATGACGCGCCGCAAGCCGAGCTTGCCGTACTTGCGCTCGGCGTAGACCAGGCCGGCCACCGAGCCGGGCGTGGCGATGGAACGATAGCCGAGAAGACTTGAGTTAGGGATGACGTTGCCGCCGGCATCCTGATACATGGTTTCGGTGGCCTTGAGCGGGGCCTTCTCGCGGAAGTCAATGAAGGTGGTTTTTCCTTCGTGCGTGCGCAACAGCAGAAAGCCGCCGCCGCCCAGGTTTCCTGCCGACGGATGCACCACAGCAAGGGCAAAGCCGGTGGCCACAGCGGCGTCCACTGCGTTGCCACCTGCGCGTAGCGTTTCAAGGCCGGCGTCGGATGCGAGGTGATGAACGCTGACCACCATGCCGTGCCGCGCGCGCACCGGCTGCTCATCGCGATAGTCAGCCGCACCCTGCTGGGCGGAGGCGAGGGCAGGAGTGAAGAGCGAGGCGCCGAGCAAGGCTGCCAAAACGGGGAGAAACGGCCGTCGAATCATGTGGTGACAGGATAACGCGGCGGGCGAGTGGCAGGGAGGCTATGCTTTCCGCACCTATAAAAGAAATCCGGGGTACAGATTGCAACGGCCTTGTCTCTCATATTCATAGTGGGTGCTGTGTTACCGTTTGAGTACGGCGTCCCTGCGCCGGGCCGGAGGATGGGCCTCAAGCCGAATGCCCGCGATAGGGCTGGAATCAGAGCGGAACCAGAGTAATAGTGTCCTGTTGAGTTTTGTTCAAGGTCGCCGCTCTCTCCACCCCAGCGACGAAGACCAGTCGCTGGGGACCCCGGCCCTGGTGGTCCCACCCCAACGACAAAGACCTGTCATTGGGGACCTCGGGGTGGTCGCGTCAACTTGAATGCTATGGTTTCGAGATACATCTACTCTGGTTCCGCTATCGGGGGCGGTGTGCGAACAATAAGAATGTCCCAACAGCCGGAATCGACCTCGCCACAACTCGCCGTGAAGCCTGCCGGCGGGCCGGGGCCAGAGCCATTATCCGCACCTCCATCCGAGCCTTCACCGGGCAAGCATGCGCCGCAGCGGATTCCGCCTTGGCTGGTGCGCGCCGAGTTGTTTTTGAGGGTGCTACTGAGGATGTACATTGGCCTGGCAGTCTGCTATGTGCCGTGGTCCAGGACGTTCTGGGACCAGAACCCATTGTTTGTGCAGTTCCCCGCGCTCTCGGTTTATGCGGCTAACGGCGCAGTGCGCGGCCTGGTGTCGGGGCTGGGGCTTTTGAATCTGTGGATTGCGTTTCATGACGCGCTCCACCAACGGGATGGATGAATCCATGAACAACAGAGATCAGAGATCAGAGATCAGAGAACAGAAATTAGCCGATGCCGCGGTACCGGTTGCGACGATTCCGGGCAACGGGGCGCCACCATCGCCACTTGCAGCAGCTCCGCTGGCTTATGAAAATCTGAGCTTTCTGAACAGCGCCGACGGGCGGCTGATCCGGATTGTCTCCGAGTACATGGAGCCTTTGGCGCGCATCCGGCGGGAAAAGATTCAGGATACGGTGGTGTTTTTCGGCTCGGCGCGGTTTCGCGGGCGCGAGGAGGCCGATCATGACCTGGAACTGCTGGAAAACACCGGCTCCACGAAGCCGGCGCCCAGCCATGAGCAACCGGCCAAAGCGCCGGAGATTGCCGCGGGAACGGCGACGGAGTTACAGCGCAAGCGCGCCGTGGCGGCCGTGGAGATGGCCCGCTATTACGAGGATGCACGCAAGCTGGCTTATCTACTCACCACCTGGGCCAAGCAGATTTCCTCAGGGCGGAGCCGGTTTGTGGTTACCTCGGGCGGCGGGCCGGGCATCATGGAGGCGGCCAATCGCGGCGCGCACGAGGCCGGCGGAAAGACGATCGGCATGAATATCCGGCTGCCCTTCGAGCAACATCCCAACCCCTACATCACGCCGTCGCTCAACTTCGAGTTCCATTACTTTTTCATGCGCAAGCTGTGGTTTGCCTACCTGGCCAAGGCGCTGGTGGTATTTCCCGGCGGCTTCGGAACGCTGGATGAGATGTTCGAAGTTCTCACTCTGGCGCAGACCCAGAAGCTGGGCAATAAGATGACCGTGGTTATCTACGGTCCGGAGTACTGGAAGAAGGTTTTCAACCTGGAAGCGCTGGTCGATACCGGCGCCATCTCGCCCAAGGACCTCGAGTTATTCCAGTTTGCCGACACGCCAGAGCGGGCCTTTGAGCTGCTGCGCAAGGGGTTGACGGAAAATTACCTGGAGGCGGAGGCGGCAGCAGGCGCGCCCTCCGGCGAAGATCTGATGGAAGGCTGGGCGTTGGAGGATTTCTGAGGCCGGAGTTGGACAAGACGAACAAATAGGCAAACTCAACACTTTGGAGGAACGCACTCTGGGACAATGGTACAGTTTTCGGAAATCCCTCGAGGAGTCCCATCATGAGAGCAAGTGCTGGCGTCGCTTTATTCGCGGTTCTAGGTTACCTACCCTTTGCACTGGGTCAAGCCAAAGATGATCCATGTGCAAAGCTGAAATCCGACCGTGAGGTTCAGGAGTGCCATGCCGTAGTCCAGATCTCCCCTAAGCTTCACAGCGCGGCCCAGAGTGGCATCACCGGAACGGTCGCGAACGATCCAACGGGGATAGCAGCAGATCTCCGCTATGACGTCCACATGTCCGATTGCGAAGACCGCTGGGTGGCCCTATATCACAGCCCCGAAGATCGTGACTACACTTACGTTTTCGTCTACATCGACCCGGATGCGGGATTTACGCTGCATTACTTCGGAGTCTTTACCATCGATAACGATCACAATTATCACGAAGCGCCGAACCCTATACCCACAGACAAGATGAGTTTGAAGATTCGCCTGGAGCAAAACGGAGTTGCCGCTCTGCTCCCACCCCGTGCGTTGAAACAGCTTGGGCTGCCGGAAAAGCCAGACTGGCTGAAGTACTACGAAGATAAGGCCGACCCTGTAACCCACAAAGTTAATTGGGGATTCTTCTACAACGCCATTGGAGACTCCCGACGGGCTCTCAATTATCTCGAATCTGCATACAGCGAGAATCCAGATGCTCCCAGGGTGGTCATTGAGCTTGCATACGCATACAACGCGCTCGGACGATCAGAAGACGCGATTCGAATCTCAAAGAGTGAATTTGCCAGGAATCCGAAAAACGAATTGTTGTGCCGGGAGATAGCCTTCGCTTACCTCAAGCTTCAGAGTTACAAAGAAGCGACGGAGCAATATCAGTCTTGCATCGCATTGTGCGATGATTCGGATAAAGGAATGGCTGAGAAGAGCGAATTGGCGATGAATCTGAGCTCAGCGTATAAAGAAATGGGAGACATTCAGAACCACGATGCGTGGATGAAGAAGGCGCGGGACTGGGCGCCGAAAGGATCGCCAGTTTACAAATACTTTCATCCGGATGAGCAATAGTCGTTGATAAATCTTTAAGAAGACGAGACTCGGATTACGAGCGAATCACCGGCTAACCGGAGATTGCACCAACACTGCATTCTGTTTTTCCCAGATGTTTTCTAGGGCTTTCTCGTGTCTTTCTTGATTCCTTCGCTAATTTAAGCTGTGTTCGCACTCCATTAACGCCCTGTTGATGTCATCAACGGATACTGGCTCCAGTAGTTCCATAATCCCCATGGAATGAAGGAGCTGAATGTCCCAATCGACCATCTCGTACTTGTGGCGCGACCAGAAGGCAACGGACGGTTTCCGGACCGGAATCTCATTGCACAGTCACACCAACCAGTCGCACGAGACGTTAGACTTTCTGGCCAACTTCGGCAACCAATACCCGGTGATGCGCCCTTTGCTCACGCGGCTGGAACAGCGTTCGGAGCGGATACATGGGTTGCGCATCAACTATTCGGCCAGCTACTGGACGCCGCCGATGACGCCCAAGCTGGCCTTTGACCTGGAATGCCGCCAGATTGAGAAGCTGGATCTGGAGCCGATGGTCTCCATCACCGACCACGACAACATCACGGCGCCGATGCTGCTGCGCACCGTTCCCAGCGCGCGGCGGATTCCGGTTTCGGTGGAGTGGAGCGCTCCGTATGGCGAGCAGTCCTTCCACCTGGGAGTGCACAACCTACCCAGCGCCAAGGCTACGGAGTGGATGGAGACGCTGGCGGATTATACGGCTCATCCGAGCGACGGACGGCTGACCGAGATATTGAAGGCACTTGACGAGGAACCGAACGTGCTGGTGGTCTTTAACCATCCCATGTGGGATCTTTACCTGATCGGCAATGAAAGGCATCAGTTTCTGGTCAATGAGTTTCTGCAGAAGAACGGCAATTATCTGCATGCGCTGGAACTGAACGGGCTGCGCCACTGGAACGAGAACCGGGCGGTGCGGCGTCTGGCCGAGAAGTGGAATATGCAGCTTATCTCCGGCGGCGATCGCCACGGCGTGGAGCCGAACGCCAACCTCAACCTGACCAACGCGTCCAGTTTTACCGAGTTTGTGCATGAGATTCGCCGGGAAAAGAAGAGCGATATATTGTTCATGCCGCAGTACGCCGAGCCGTGGAAGCACCGCCTTCTGCAATCGACCCTCGACGCCGTTCGCCACTACCCGGAGTTTCCGCAGGGCTCGCGGACCTGGGACGAGCGTGTTTATCATCCTGATGCCAACGGCGTGGCGCGGCCGCTGAGCGAGCTATGGCCCAACGGGAGGCCGCCGAGGGTGATGAGTTTCATGCTCGCATTGGTGCAGTTGATGGGCTCTGCTCCGGTCTCCGGCGGTCTGCGCATAGCCTGGAACGAGTCGCGCCAATTACGCCTGGCTTTGGGCGAGCATGACGGCTGAGGGTTGACGCAGGCAGGAAACCGGTTTTGATGCCTGTTGGGGATTGGATTTCAGGTTATCTATGACTGATCGACCGCCTCGCGTGGCCTACTTCCCCGACTCCTTTCACGAGGTAAACGGAGTAGCGCATACCAGCCGCCACTTTGAGGCTTTTGCGCGGCGGCGCAATTTGCCTTTTTTGTGCGTCCGCTCGGGAAACCGCGTACAGAGGTTCATTGAGGACGGAAATGTGTGGACGCTGGAGCTGCCTCGCGGCGTTCTCTCCTTTGCCCTGGAAAAAGACTTGCGCTTCGACCTCGCTTTTCTGCGCCATATTCCGCTCATTGGCAAGGTTCTGAAACGCTTCGAGCCGGACCTGATTCACATTACAGGCCCCAGCGATGTAGGAATACTGGGCGCATGGCTGGCTCACCATAAAGGGTTACCGCTGGCCGCCAGTTGGCATACGAATGTTCACGAGTATGCGGCGCGGCGTTCGGGCTGGTTCCTGCGCCTGCTGACGGAGCGGCAGTCGGCGGCAGCCGGGCAGAAGATCGAAAATTACTCCATGGCCGTGCTGGCCAGGTTCTATAAGATGGCCCGCGTACTCTTTGCGCCCAATCCCGAGTTATGCGCCTTGCTGGAACGGAGAACGGGACGAAAGTGCTACATCATGCCACGCGGCGTGGACGCGGAACTTTTTCATCCGGTCAAGCGCAAACGTAATCCCAAGGACTGCGAACGGATTCTGGGTTTTGTCGGCCGCCTCTCGGTCGAGAAGAACGTCGCTCTGCTGGTCCATGTGCAGCAAGAATTGGAGCGGATGAGTCTCACAAACTTCCACTTTCTCCTTGTCGGACACGGCGCCGAGGAGAACTGGTTGCGTGAGAGGCTGCCGCGGGCCGAGTTTACCGGCGTTCTGCGCGGGGAAAAGCTGTCCGAGGCTTATGCCAACATGGACCTGTTCGTATTCCCCTCGCACACTGACACCTTTGGCAACGTGGTTCTGGAGGCTCTGGCCAGTGGAGTGCCGGCTATTGTGACCCCCGAGGGCGGCCCGGCGATCATCGTCCGCGACGGACAGACCGGGCGGATTGTCGCCGACGCAGAGTTCGCCGCCGCCATCGCCGGAGTGCTGGCCGATCCTGAAATGCATGCCCAGATGAGGCTGGATGCGCGGTCCTACGCGCTTACTGCCAGTTGGGACTCAGTCTTTGAAGGTGTCTATGCGGCCTATGAGACGATGCTGCAGCAATACAGATGAACCAGCCCTGGATTCCCTTCCATAGCTGTTTGCTCCACTCCCCAAGGGTGTGTTAACCTTGATTTCTGTGCCGTAGTGCGTGCATAGGGTTAGTGTGCCTGTACGTATTTCAGGTTTCCGGGACGATTTCCGGTGGGAAGGGCTGGCGTAGCTCAGCTGGTAGAGCATCTGATTTGTAATCAGAGGGTCGGGGGTTCAAATCCCTTCGCCAGCTCCACTTGAGAAATGCAGAATACGGAGGCTGAGGCGGCAAAAGGTTTAGCCGGCGCTCGAGTTTTTTAGCGCCGGACCTGTCCTCCGCGGTGATTCCACTGAGGTGCATGCTCCGATGGGCCGGGGATTTTCCGGGTAGGGGGCTGATGCGCTGATGTAATGGATTCAGAGGCGTTCTGAAGTGGATTGAACGCAGGGAACAGAGGGATGGGCACAGGTGGCCGAGCGGTTAATGGCAGCAGACTGTAAATCTGCCGCTCCTTGCGAGCTACGGAGGTTCGAATCCTCCCCTGTGCACCATGAATTGCGGGGTTGGGATGCGCCAGGAGCCGCGGCGGATTGAGCGCAAGGGCTTGAGCAGCACCGGTTCGGATTTGGACCGGAAATATTGGATAGCTCTGGCGTTGTATGCGGTTTTGGCGGCGCTGGCCTGGTTTACGGTGGGAGATAGTACGATTCTCATCCACGGCAGGCCGGTAGAGTTAAGGTTGCTTCCGCTGATTATCATCGGGGGCCTGGCTTTACGCACGGTTTTAGCCCGCCACGCGGAGAAGATTCGCAGGGGCGGAAATGGGGGCGGTGGTTCGACGCCCAAGAGTTTGTAAGAGGGCTGATGTAGCTCAGTTGGTAGAGCACTCCCTTGGTAAGGGAGAGGTCACCAGTTCAATCCTGGTCATCAGCTCCAGAAGATCAGCTTCTAGCTGCTAACTTTTAGCTTCTAGCCTTTGTAGTGGTGATATGGCACGCTGCGGCAAGAGAAAGAGCTAACAGCTAGTGGCTGGAAGCTAAAGGCTGTTTTTGCGGGAGTAACTCAGTGGTAGAGTCACAGCCTTCCAAGCTGTTGGTCGCGGGTTCGAGCCCCGTCTCCCGCTCCATTGTTTGAAACCGGCGGCAAGGCTGACGAGGACAGGAAATGAAGTTCGAGCAGGCGGCGATCGAGGTGCAGGATAAGCAGGGATACGCGCAGCTTCAGGCGCGCATCGATGCTGCCTTCGACGCGCGGGACGTGGAGATCTTTCTGAGCCGCATGGGCCGCAAGAAGCTGCGCATTCGCGACTTCGAGAGCGCTTTGCAGCGCGGCCTGATGGGCAAGGAAGCCGCGGAGCTTTACCGGGCTCTGCCGGTCTCGGACCAGGCTCTGACCCGCGAGCGTTACCTGCAGCAGGTGGAAGCGGTGCCGCCGGAACTGCGGCAGCGGTATCTCAAGGTGTACGCCTACTATTGAGGCGCGCAGCACAAGCTATTGCGCTTTCGCTATTCAGGGAGCGCGAGAGAAAAAGTTTAACGGAAGGGACGGAAGACCATGGGCAAGGAAAAGTTTGATCGCAGCAAGCCGCATGTGAATGTGGGAACGATTGGACACATCGATCACGGCAAGACGACGTTGACGGCGGCCATTACCAAGGTGTTGGGCAAGCACAACCCCAAGATCCTGTTCCGCTCTTTTGATTCGATCGACAACGCGCCGGAAGAGCGGGAGCGGGGTATCACCATCGCCACGGCACACGTGGAGTACGAAACCAAGAACCGGCACTACGCGCACGTGGATTGCCCGGGCCACGCCGACTACATCAAGAACATGATTACCGGCGCGGCACAGATGGACGGGGCGATTCTGGTGGTGGCGGCCACGGATGGTCCGATGCCGCAGACCAAGGAGCACGTGCTGCTGGCGCGCCAGGTGGGCGTGCCGTGCATGGTGGTCTACCTGAACAAGTGCGACGCGGTGGAAGATCCGGAGTTGATCGACCTGGTGGAGATGGAGGTCCGCGAATTGCTGACCAAGTACCAGTTCCCCGGCGACGACGTTCCGGTGATTCGCGGGTCGGCGCTGGGCGCGCTGAACGGCGAGGCGCAGTGGGAGGCCAAGGTCGAGGAGCTGATGGAGGCGGTGGACAAGTACGTACCGCGGCCGGATCGCGCGGTGGACAAGCCCTTCCTGATGCCGATTGAGGATATCTTCTCCATCTCCGGACGCGGCACGGTGGTCACAGGGCGCATTGAGCGCGGCAAGATCAAGGTGGGCGAAGACGTAGAGATTGTGGGCTTCCGCGAGACGCGCAAGACAGTGTGCACGGGCGTGGAGATGTTCAAGAAGCAGTTGGACGAGGGCATGGCGGGGGACAACGCGGGCATCTTGCTGCGCGGCACACCGAAGGAGGATGTGGAGCGCGGGATGGTTCTGGCCAAGCCGGGCTCGATTACGCCGCACACGGTCTTCAAGGGCGAAGTGTACGTGCTCTCGAAGGAAGAGGGCGGGCGTCATACGCCGTTCTTCAAGGGCTACCGGCCGCAGTTCTACTTCCGCACCACGGACGTGACGGGAGTGGCGGAGCTGCCGGCGGGCGTGGAGATGGTGATGCCGGGCGACAACGTGCAGTTGACGGTGGAGCTGATTACGCCGGTGGCTTTGGAAAAGGGCTTGCGCTTTGCGATCCGCGAAGGCGGCCGCACGGTGGGCGCGGGCACGGTGAGCGAGATTATCAAGTAAGCGCTTGCCGCGCCAGGCGGGCCGCCCTTCGGGCGAAAGGCTGGGGCGCGGCAAGACATTGTTGGCTGGAAGGGTTTTTTGAATGCGGGAAATCGTTACATTGCAGTGCGAAGTGTGCAAGGAGCGGAATTACTCGACGACCAAGAACAAGAAGACGACCACTGGCCGTCTGGAGTTCAAGAAGTTTTGTAACCGCTGCCGCAAGCACCAGGTGCACAAGGAAACGAAGTAGTACAGCTGACAGCGAACAGCTAACAGTTGGTTTCGTGAAAGTATGGAACTGAGAACTGATAGCAGATAGCTGTTAGCTGCTTTTAGGGGCGTAAGCTCAACGGCTAAACTGTCGGTCTCCAAAACCGAACTTGGGGGTTCGAATCCCTCCGCCCCTGCCAGATTAAACAGGAATGCGCAAGGCGCGACGCCCGGCGCGAAGGAAAGGCAACTATGGCGAACGTCGATGATCGGCCGGACCAGATAATTGTCAGCGGCGTGGTCGGCAAGTGGGGCGAATTCACGGGCTTTTTGAGTGATGTGCGGGCGGAGATGCGCAAGGTGGTTACGCCCTCGTGGAAGGAAGTGCAAGCCACGACCACGGTGGTGATCATCGCAGTGTTTATCTTTGGACTGTACTTCTTCGTGGCGGACTCGATCTTCTCCTCGGGTATGAATTGGCTTCTGCACAAGATGGGCGGGCAGTAGTTGATGTTGAACCACGAAACGAGAGCATGATGGCAGAAGAATTGGAACAAGCAGAGCAAGCTGGACAAGCCGAGCAAGTTGAGCAGGCTGAAGAAGCGGAGCAGGCTGTACAGGCCGAACCTGTTGAACAGGCTGTAGAAGCTGAACAGGCAGTGCAGCCAGAACAGGCTGTCGAGCAGGCTGAAGATGCGGAGCAAGCTGCAGAGACTGAACAGGCTGAACAGGCTGTAGAAGCTGAACAGCCCGTACAAGCTGAACAAGAAGTGCGGCCGGAGAAGACCGTCGAGCAGACAGAACCGCAGGAGCAGCCGCCGCCGGTGCGCAACGAGCGCTTCAGGTGGTACATTCTGCACGCCTACTCGGGCTTTGAGCGCAAGGTGCGCGAGTCCATTCAGAGCCGCGTAGAGGCCTTCGGGCTGAAGGACCGGGTGGGGCGGGTGATGATTCCCACCGAGCAGGTGACGGAGATCATCAATGGCAAGAAACGCACCGTGGAGAGGGTTTTTCTGCCGGGTTACGTGCTTGTTGAGATGGAGCTGGATAACAACCTGTGGCACGTCCTGAAGGACACGCCCAAGGTGACAGGCTTTCTGGGCACGGGCGACAAGCCGGTGGCGCTGAGCGAGGAAGAAGTCAGCGGGATTCTCTTCCGTTCCGAGGTCGCCAAGGAAAAGCCGCGGCTCAAGATCAAGTTTGAGAAGAACGAGCAGGTCCGCATTACCGACGGACCTTTTGCCAACTTCAACGGCGTGGTGGATGAGATTAACGAAGATCGCGAGACGCTGAAGGTCATGGTGACCATCTTCGGACGCTCCACCCCGGTGGAGATGGAGTTTGGCAAAGTGGAAAAGATTGAGTAACGCAGCTTCTAGCTACTAGCTTCCAGCTTCTAGCCGACCGGGTTATCTAGCCGCCCTCGGTTGTAGGCGAATGCAGGGGTTGCGTCACCAAAATTTGAACAGGAACATACCAGCTAGTAGCTAGCGGCTAGAAGCTAGAAGCTGGTTCCAAAGGAACCGAGACATGGCACCTCCAAAGAAGATTACGGGTTACGTCAAACTGCAGATCGAGGCCGGCAAGGCCACACCGGCGCCGCCGGTCGGCCCCGCGCTGGGCCAGGCACAGGTCAACATCATGGAGTTCTGCAAGCAGTTCAACGCGCGCACCTCAAACAAGGAGATGGCCGGGCTGATTATTCCGGTGGTCATCTCCGTCTATGCCGACCGCAGCTTCAGCTTTATCACCAAGACGCCGCCGGCGCCGGTATTGCTGAAGAAGGCTGCCGGGATTGAAAAAGGCTCGGGCACGCCCAACAAGGAAAAGATCGGAAAGGTGACCGAGAAGCAGGTGCGCGAGATCGCCACGCAAAAGATGCCCGACCTGAACGCCGCCACGGTGGAGACGGCCATCAAGAGCATAAAGGGCACCGCCCGCTCGATGGGCATTGAAGTAGTGGCGTAAGCCGCGACTACGATATATGCACGAAGGCCCTCCCGAATGGGAGGGCTTTTTTGTGTGCAATATCCTCAGAACCACCGCCCCAAGGTGACAAAGACTTTGCGGTGGCCGGCGTCGCCGACAGAGACGCCGAATGTGAACATGCCGATGGGGGTGTTGGCTATCAGGCCTGCGATACCATCCTGGCGGAGGATCGCCTTTGTTTGCGGCGACCAGATCTCGCCGGCCTCGTAGCCGAAGGCGCCGTAGAGGCCTTGTCCCAGGCCGGTGGGCAGGGCTGCTATCCGGCGCATATAACCTGTGCTGGCCAGATAGGTATCGGTTCCCCGAAACTCGTCGAAGGATGAAGCGGAGAGGCGCATCGGTCCGCCCAGGGTGAACAGGTAAGGCTGGGCGACATTGGCGCGCAGATAGGAGTTGATCTCCCCTTTGAGACCGAAGACATTGGTCTCATTCCAGGAACGGGTCGCGCTGAAGGCAACCTTGATCAGCGGTGCGTTGTCGCTTGCGACGGCATGATAAAACGCGCCGGCCGATGCAGAGAGGCGAAAGCTATTGGGCGAGATGTCGCCGGCGGCGGCCTTGTCGATCTTGATGCTCAACAGGCCGGACTGCGCGGTTCCGGTGATATATGGCCCGCCGCCGGAGCCAGTGCGCAGACCCCAGCGCATGTCCTCGGCGCGCCACTGAGCTGAAATTTGCAGTTGATTCGAGAATGTGCGGCCGGCTTCGACGCCCGCGTCAAGATTTTGCAGGAAGCGTTCGGCGATGCGTTTCTGGTTAGCCCAGATGTAGACCGGCTCGCGGATGACGCCGGCGCGCGGCTCGATGAAAAAGCCGCCTGGAGTGAGCAGGCGATAGTATTCGGCGGAGAGATCGGTACTGTAACCGACGCGCGCGGTGGCGCGCAACTCGGAACCGAAGCCGCCAAGGTTTTGATCGATCAGGCGGAGAGTTGCCTCGCCACGGGTAATGTTGGAGGTGGCAGCGGCAAAATCCGCGCTGAGTAGGAGATACGGCGGGCCGGTTGGATCGCTGCTGAGGCGGATCAAGACGCCCGTGTCCGGAACGGACGTGCCAGCTGTGATCTGAGCTGATGCAGGTGGGCCTGCTGCGAGCGGCGCGGCGGGCTCGGGCGCAGGGGCATAGGTCTCCCAGTTGGCGCTGATTCCGCCGTTGGACTGAATGCGCTTGAGGGCGTTGATAGTTGAGGCTGGTTCGATGGGCCGGCCCTCGATAGGCTTCATGTCGGCGAGAACCTCATGAACTGCGCCCGGCTCCGGACGCGACTTTTGACCCTCCACGCGGACCTGGCGCAGGATACCGGGTTGCGGAGTGCGGCGGCTCTCACGCGCAGCCAGATAGGCCTTCCAGCCATCGGCGTCGAGAGCGTAGCGCAGCAGTGCAGCGCGGTTATGCTCAGCAGCCTTGTAGCCGGCATCGATCAGCGGGGCGGCATGGGCATAGTCAGTGCCTGCGTAGCCGCTCAACGGCACGTTGACCACCACATCAGCGAGCTGCATGGCATCGGCAACGTTGTGTTGGACACCGGCATCGAAGGCGCGATTGAGAACACTGACGATGGAACTGGTGTCGGGGGAGGAATTAGTGACGTCGTCAAGATAGATGGCGATGATGACGTCGGCGTGCAGATCGTGCTTGAGAACACCGGTGGGCAGGTTGTCAAGGATGCCGCCATCGACCAGGTAGTGGCCGCTGCGGTCCTGGACCGGCGGAAAGACACCGGGGATGGAGATGGATGCGCGTACGGCCTGGGGCAATGGCCCGGAGGCAAAGGTGACCGATGTGAGCGTATTCAGATCGGTGGCTACGCAGCGAAAGGGAATGGGGAGCTGGTTGAAGTCCAGCTCCTGACTATTGTCGTTGGGCAAATTGCTGGTCAGGAACTCGTTGACACCGCGATCGGAAAGCAGGGCGTTGCGCAGAAACAGGTGGTGACGGAGACCGACGGTCAACGCAGAGGAAAGTTCGCGGCGGTCCTGGCGGCGGCGAAAACTCAAGTCGGAGTAAGGAGTTTGCAGGGTGAAGACGCTCGTGAATGTGTCACCGACGGCAAGTGCGTGAATCTGGGCGGGCGTGCTGCCGGATGCGTAGAGGGCGCCGACCAGCGAACCCATGCTGGTGCCGGAGATGCGGTCCACGGGAATGTGATGCTCCTCAAGCCACTCAAGGACGCCGATATGCGCCAGGCCCAGTGCTCCGCCGCCCTCCAGCGCAAGGCCGATGGCCGGACGGCCAGGCGGCTGCACGGCGGGCAGAGCAGAGCCGGAGGAAGCGGGGACAGGATGGGCCGGCTCCTGCGCTGCGGCGGAGGTTGCAAGCAGGGTGGCGGCAAGAAGGGTTAGGGAAGATTTCCAGTACATAGGTACACCCCCAGGAAAAACCTGTCCTTTAAGTTAACGCTTTTCAGAGGGAATTACCGTGATGTGTGCCTGTAAGGGTTGTTTCTGGGTGCTATCAGCGGCCCGGTCGCGTGAAGCATACCAAGGCGTAATACAGCCTCGCGGGCATAGAAAACCCTTCCGCGTCTCATGCGCGGCACTCCGGAGAGGCGTGCGGTTCGTCCCTACTTCGGCGGAGGCGGAATGAAGACTTCGCGCCTCGTTGCGGGTTCCGGCTTGGGCTTTGGCTTGGGCGCCTTCTTGGCTTCTTTTCTGCCTTTGTCTTTGCTTCCCATGGCTGCAAGTGTGCCACAAACGCGGGCCAATCGGCAAGGGCGCGATGACTTTGGTGTCGCTCTAATTCAAGAACATCGTCCTATACAGCGTGTCACGCTGCACGGGCTTGAAACCGGCGTCGCGGATAATGCGGCGCAGTTCTTCTTCAGTGGTGCAGTTTGACGTTCCGGCGGCCTTGACCACGTTTTCCTCTAACATCACCGAGCCGACGTCGTTGCCGCCGAAGTGCAGGGCGATTTCCAAGACCTTCAATCCCTGCGTCACCCAGCTTGCCTGCACGTTTTCAACGTTATCGAGATAAAGCCGCGAGATGGCCAGCACCTTCAGGTACTCGACCGAGGTCGCTTCCTCCCAGCCACGTCCGCCGAGGGCTGTGTTTTTTGGCTGGAAACTCCAGGGGATGAAGGCCGTGAATCCGCCGGTCTCCTCCTGCAGGCGGCGCACTACTTCAAAATGATTGATGCGCTGCACGAAGGTTTCGCCCACGCCGAACATCATCGTCGCAGTGGTGCGCATACCCAACTGGTGCGCGGTGCGATGCACGCTGACCCAATCCTCAGTGTTGCATTTGATGCGCGCGATGCGCCGGCGCACGTCGTCGTCCAGAATCTCCGCGCCGCCTCCGGGGATAGAATCCAGGCCCGCGTCGCGCAGGCGGATGATAGTGTCGCGCAGGCTCAAGCCGGAGTATTTGGCGATGGCCAGCACCTCGGAGGCCGTCAGGCAATGAAGCCAGATCTGCGGAAAGCGCTGCTTGATGCCGCTGAAGAGCCGCTCGAACCAGTCGATCTTGAGGTCGGGATGAATGCCGCCCTGCATCAACACGCCGGTGCCGCCCATCTCGACGGTCTCGGCTATTTTTTCGCAGATCGTCTCGAAGTCGAGGATGTAGCCTTCGTCGGAGCGCGGGCCGGTAAGCGGCCGGTAAAAGGCGCAGAAGGTGCAGTACTCGGTGCAGAAGTTGGTGTAGTTGATGTTGCGATCGATGATGTAGGTGACCACACCCTCGGGGTGCAGGCGGCGGCGCACGGCGTCGGCTTCAAAGCCCAGTCCGATCAGGTCGGTGGAGTGAAAATAATCGAGAGCCTGTTGGTGGGTCAGCGGCATGAGTTGATTCTAACAATTCATGAGCCGGAGTCCGGCTTGGCGGCCAGTAAGCCCTGCCCGCACTACTTCTTCGTCACTGAACTCGTCTCCAGGCCAGCCGCCACAGGCGCCAATGGTTCGCCGCGCAAAATCTCCACCGCCGCTGGGGGGATCGGCTTGTCGGCCTGAGCCAGCAGCAGGCTCACCTGCCACATCTGGGTCTCAGTCAGCACGCTCTTGTAGGCCGGCATGCCGGTCAGCCGGATGCCATTGGCCACCTTCCAATAAGTTTCGCCGGGCGGGTCGTCGCTCACCCCAATCACTGCGCTGTTCTGATGCTTTTCCCACAGCGGCGGCGCAATGGGATACATATGTGCGCCAAACCGCGACGGCTTGCCGTGAAATCCGTGACAGGCGGCGCACTGATCGCGATAGATCTCGGCGCCCGCCACCAGGTTGGCTTCATCCGCCTGGATGGGCGGTATATTGACCATCTCCCGGTCAATGCGCGCATGTAGAGGCATCCCGGTCAGCAACTGCTCATGGGACAAAGGCGGGTCGGCCACTGCCACCGGCACATGGCCAAATTTGAGCCACCCCAGCACGAATACCGGCACGATCACGATACCCAGCAGAATTCCCAGTAAAATACGACCCATAAACCTTGCTCCTTCGCTGGCCCTTATCCTAGTGCATTTTCGCGGCTTTCCATGCCAAAATCAGCAGCTGATTCGGGCCTATATTCCTTTGCCGCACGTCTAATCCTGTTCCGGCACACACCCAAGACTCCCCCCAAGGTGGTTTAATACCTATTGGGGGGAGCGCTGTGCTGGCTCGCTTCCGTACTCCCGTGGAGGAAATCTGAAATTGATATATTCTTCTTGCCGTTTTGCCCTTCTGCTGGTGCTAGGTATCGCGGTAGCCACCACCGCTCTGGCCCAAAGCTCAACTTCGAGCAGCAACCCCACGGCCCCCGCCCAGGCCCAGGCCGGGCAGCCCGCCGCCCAAGCCGAATCTCAAGGCCAGTTGAGCGTCCAGGCCCGCATCAGGGCCCGCCGCGCGCAACGCCGAGCGGCCGCCATTCACGAGGCCTACTCCCATCGCTATGAGGAGTACACCGGTATGGCCTTACTGCGCTTTGAACCAGGCGCCAAGCTGGAACACGCGTGGGAGTACGCCTGGTATGTCGGCGCCACCCGCTACTTCGATGAACGGCTGGGCATATCAATCGATGGCCGCGGCTATTACGCCACCGCTTACGTGGGCGGTCCCAACAACGTGACCAACAACGCCATCACCAACCCGGCCATCAGCCAATATGCTGTTCTGGCCGGTCCCACGTATCGCTTCTACGTGCAACCCAAGTACTCGGTCTCTGGCCGCGTCCTGGGCGGGTTCACAAAAGGAAACTTTTCCGGCGACACCAACCACAGCACCACCCTCGCCACAGAGCTGGGACTCTGGCCGGATGGCTACGTCTTCGCAGGCAGCGCCAGTATTCCGTTGGAGTACAACCTGTCGCCGAACATCGGGCTGCGCGTTGCGCCCGAGTATTACTTCACTGGCTTCGGCTCGACGATCCAGTCCAGCCGCGGCTTCACCACCGGCATTGTCTACCGCTTCGGCAAGCAGTAGAAGTACAGGGAATAGGGACTAGGGAACAGGGAATAGATAGCCTTGTTCCCTGTTCTTCGGCGAATCGTGCCGCATCCATGCTTCGACTCATCTGAGGTTTATCTCCTTCCTGATGGCTCCCGCTACCCAGGCCGCTGTTTCGGCAGAGCAAGCCGCACATGGTCCGGCGCACATCCACGCGCCTGAGGCCGGCGCTACGGCTTCGCTCCTCCACGACCTGCGCGAGTTATTCAAGGTCAAGGTCGTCGGCCTGGTTTTGGTCACCGGATGGGGCGGATTTTACCTGGGTTCGATGCAATCCGGCATCACCAGCGTGCAGCGCGGCCTGTTGAATACACTGCTGGGCATCGGCCTGGTCTCTGCCGGCGCAGGCGCGTTGAACGAGGCTATGGAACGCAAAACCGACGCGCTGATGAAGCGCACCGCCGACCGGCCCATGGCAGCAGGCCGCTTCTCGCTGGCCCAGGGAGTGCTGGCCGGCATGGCGGCGCTGGCGCTGGGCGCTGTGTGGCTGGCGCTCACCACCAACCTGCTCACCGTGGCTCTGGCGCTCCTCACTGCCTTTACGTATGTGGCCATCTACACCCCGCTCAAGCGGTTCACCGCTTTGGCCACTTTCATCGGCGCATTTCCCGGCGCCATGGGGCCAATGCTGGGCTGGACCTCCGCACGCGGCCGCATCGAGTGGCCGGCCGTGGCGCTATTCGCCATTCTCTTTGTCTGGCAGTTTCCGCACTTCATGGCGATTGCGTGGATGTATCGCGACGACTATGCCCGCGCAGGCATTCGCATGCTGCCTGTAGTCCAGCCTGACGGCTGGTCCACCGTGGCTCAGGCTCTATTTTTCGCGGTGGCGATGATTCCCGTCAGCCTGGCGCCCTGGCGGCTGGGTTTGGCGAGCCTGATCTATGCCGTGCTGGCTGTTGCGCTGGGGCTGGTTTACCTGGGCTATACGATTCGCTTCTCCCGCATTCTGCGCGCGGTCTCTGATGAGGAAAGCCGCAGGCTGGCCCGCGATCTGCTCAAGGTCAGCGTTCTCTACCTGCCCTTGCTGTTCACTTCACTTATGCTCTGCGCCATCGCTCAACCATGAGGAAGCCATGACGACCGCAGCTCCATCGTCGAATACCCGCACTGCCATCGCCGCCATTCTGGCCATCAGCGCCGTAGCCACGGTCTTCCTCTTCTGGTTAATCTACGTCCATCCCGCCGCTGATTCCGCCAGCGTCCGTTTCGCCTTTTTGCCCGCGCTTAACGCGGCACTCAACGGCCTCAGTGCGACGGCTTTGCTGGTTGGCTATACCTTCATACGGGCACGGCGCGTGGAAGCCCATCGTGCGGCCATGCTGACGGCCTTCAGCTACTCGACGCTCTTTCTGGTTGGTTACATTCTGCACCACGCGCTACACGGCGACGTTCGCTATCCGGTCCACGCGGCTCTTCGCTCGGTCTATCTGCCGTTGCTGGCCAGCCATATTCTCCTAGCCATGGTAGCTCTGCCGCTGATTCTGGTTACGTTCTTCTTCTCGCTCACCGGACGCATCCCGCAGCACCGCGGGGTTGCCCGCTGGACCTTCCCGCTGTGGCTCTATGTCTCGATCACCGGCGTTATTACATGGGTGATGCTGCGCCTGGCGCAAGGATAAAAAAGCAGGGAATAGGGAATAGGGAACAGGGAATAGAAAGCATCACGAACCTCAACCAGTACACTGATCGAGAAACGACCATGCCCGCAGCTAACCCGAACCCGATCCCGACTGACGGCGGCGCGCGCCAACTGCTGCAATGGGGCGCGTCCATACTGGGCGCGGGGCTTTTGTCCGCGGTGCTGCTGGAGACTTTGCTGGGCGGCTTTTCGCCCACCGGCGCTCACACCAACCTGGGCTGGTTCGCGGTGATCGTAGCCTTGATGTGCATTCCGTTCGGAGGGCTGCTGACAGCGCTGGGCTCGGCTAAATGGCTGCGCAACAAGATACTTACCCGCAAACACTGAAGGTCTGCTATGCTTTTCAACGAATGGAGTAAACGAACATGGCCAAGAGCGTTAACAAAGTCATTCTTTTAGGCAACGTAGGCAAGGATCCCGAAATCCGGTCAACCCCCAGCGGCACCATGGTAGCCAACCTCACCCTGGCCACCAGCGACCGTTTTCAAGACGCCCAAGGCAACTGGCAGGACCGCACCGAATGGCACAACCTGGTCGCCTTCAAACGCACGGCGGAGATTATTCGCGATTACGTGAAAAAGGGCTCCAAGTTGTACGTAGAAGGCAAGATACAGAGCCGCAGCTGGGACGACAAGCAGACCGGCCAGAAGCGGTACAAGACCGAAATCATCGTCAATGACCTGTCGCTGCTCTCCGCCCGCGAGGAAGGCGCGGGAGGCGCAAAGGCGGCCAGCCAGGCGGCCAATTTTGACCAGCGGCCCCCGGCAACGCACGACGGCCCGGATGAATACACCCAGCAAGCTGAAATCTCCGACGAGGATATTCCGTTCTAGGAGCAGGGGTCTGAGATCAGGGGTCGAAGTCCGGGAAATGGTGCTTTCCAGGTTATCGGTTTTCGTACACTGTGAAGCTATAGCTCACCGGTTTTTCGAACACTGGAGAGGTACGGGTCACTGGATAATCGGACCCAGGATTGACCCGGAGAGGAGAGCGCGATGCGCGAAACACTGGCGGGCAGATTGACGTGGGAGCCGACCGGCGATGGTATCCGCGTCGATATTCCGGCGCGGCGAAGCTGGACAATTGTGATTCACTTTGTGTGGCTGTTTTTGTGGTGTGGCGCAGGATGGCTGGCGTTCGACAGGATTCATCAAGCCCACCATGCCGCAGTCCACATTCCATTGATCTGGCAGGTGGGTTGGGCCGCCGGAGTGGTTTTTATGACCGGTTCCATCCTCTGGAGCCTTACCGGCGGGACCACGCTGGAGCTGAATTCCTATCAACTGCGAATCACCCGCCAGATGATGGGGTTGCAAGTGGGCACGCGAAGCTACGCCAACGCGGATGTGCGCAACCTGAGATTTATCCCCAGCATGATTCGCGGCCGGACCAACCTGCCCAGCCATATCAGCTTCGAAGAGAACGGCAGGACGCGCTCCTTCGCCTGGGCGGTGGCGGAAACAGAAGCTCTTGCCCTCTTCGACAAGATGGAACAAACCTACAAGTTTCCCCGAGGCAGCTCCGATCCATACTGAGTTGCGCGATAAAAGCGGACTAACTCCCGTCTGCTTTCACCGCATCGCCCAAGGGGTCGTTGTCGCGGTCGGTGGCTTCGGCTAAGGCGGCGAGACGGGCGGCCAGCTCCGGGGTCCAGCTTGTCTCCGGGGCGCGCCAGCTCCAGTTGCCGTTGGCCAGGGCGGGGGTGTTCATGCGCGCCTCCTCTCCCAGCTCGAGAAGGTCCTGCGCCGGGACCACGGCGATCTGCGCCACGCTGGCCTCGATGGCCCAGATGAGCGGCCAGACCGGCTGCATGCCCACCGGCCTCACATAAGCCTCGATGGCGGCGCGTTCCTCTTTGCCGGCGGCCCTCCACCAGCCGAGGGTGGTGTTGTTGTCGTGGGTGCCGGTGTAGGCCACGGTATCGGGGGTGTAGCGGTGGGGCAGATGGATGTGCGCTCCCTTGTCGCCGAAGCCGAATTGCACGACCTTCATTCCCGGCAGGCCAAGCGAGTGCCGGAGGGCGTCGACCTCGGGGGTGATTACGCCCAGGTCCTCGGCTATGAGCGGCAGAGGCCCCAGAGCCGATTCCAAGGCACGGAAGAGGGCGAGACCGGGCGCCTTGACCCACTCGCCATGGACGGCCGTCTCCTCGGAGGCGGGAATGGCCCAGTAAGCCTCGAAGCCGCGGAAGTGATCGAGGCGGACGATGTCGTATAACGAGCAGGCGTGGCGGATGCGGTCAATCCACCAATCGAAGCCGCGCTCAGCTAAAACATCCCAGCGATAAAGCGGGTTGCCCCAACGCTGGCCAGTGGGCGAAAAGTAGTCGGGAGGCACACCGGCGACGCGGCGAGGCTTGAGATTCTCGTCCAGATTGAAGATCTCGGGGTGGACCCAGAGGTCGGATGAATCCATGTTGACGAAGATGGCTACGTCGCCGAGGATGCGGATGGCGCTGCGCGCGGCAGCTTCGCGAAGGTTGTGCCACTGGAGGGAGAAGGCAAACTGGAGGGCCTGTTCCTGGGCGATGGCGCGGCGGTGCTGCTCGATTGCATTGGCGAGCGCCTCCGGCCGTCGGCGTAGCAGAGGCTCGGGCCACTCGGACCAAGCACCGGTGCCAAATTGGCGGCGCAGCACGGCGTAGAGAGCGTAATCGGAGAGCCAGGCGGCTTCGGCCCGGCAAAACTCCTCAAATTGTCGCCACTGAGCGGCGAGGCTGGGGTCGCGGGGGCCGTGGTCGAGAAAATTGCCCGCGGCCTCGAAGAGCAGCGGTAGCTTGCGCTCCTCAACGCGGATAAAATCGACAGCCCCGGCGTGGCCGTTGAGGTCCGCGATGCGGGAAACGTCGAGCCAGCCCCAATCGGAGAGAAACTCCAGGCTGATGAGGAGGGGATTACCGGCAAAGGCCGAGGTGGCTGCATAGGGCGAGTTGCCGTAGCCGGTGGGGCCGAGGGGGAGAACCTGCCAGACGTGCTGCCGGGCGCGGGCGAGGAAGCCGACAAACTCGTGGGCGGCAGGGCCCAGGTCGCCGATGCCTCCATAGGAGGGCAGGGAGGTGACGTGCAGCAGAACTCCGGAGGAGCGTTGAAAGGCCATGTTCTGATTATCGGCGCTGGCGGCGCGGAGGCGATGCGTAGCCCGGCAAAATGCGGATTACATGCCTGATAAAGGCCCGCTTCCTGAACGGATGCGGGCCTTATGTTCACCGCTGGTTTGCGGCTTATTTAGCCGGTGGTCCTTCTATTTTTCCCGGGAACATGCGAATGAGGTTGTGCTTCTTGTAGTCGTCCATCACGGTGCCGAGGTAGGTGTTGAAGGCCTTTGCGCGGCGTTGATCGAGCATCTGGTCGCGAGCCGGGGCGAGGTTTTTGGCGATCTCGTCGGCGGAGGGTTCCTGCTTATCCACTAGTTTGGCTACCACGCCGGTTCGACCCGCGATGATGGGTCCACTGAGGTCGCCTTTATTCAGGTCGAAGAGCTGCGGGGCCATCTGACCGACTTGGCCAAAATCGGGAACCTGGCCGGCCCAACTCACCAGATCGCTGGTCTTTAGGGTCAAGCCCATGCCCTTAGCGGCCTTAGCCAGGTCATTCAGGTTTTTGGCCTTCTCCGCCAGCTCCTGAGTTTTCTGGCCGAGCAGGACGGGGAGTTGCTCGGTGCGGTAGTCGTCGGCAATGTGACTCTTCCAGTCGGCAAAGGCGGGCGCATGGGCCGGTGCAATTGCGGTGACCTGGAAGATGGCATAGCCTTCGCCGGTAGTGGCAAATTGCGGCGGGTCGCCCTGTTTGGACTGGAATACCTTACCGATCAACTGCGTGGAGTCGGGCAGCGCGGAGATCATGTCGCGGGCGCCGACCATCGGCGTGGTGGTCACATGCAGATGATGAGCGGCGGCAGTCTTCTCCATGCCGTTTTTGGCGGCCTCCGAGGTGAGCGTCTGCACGTAGTTTTCCCCGGCATCAGCCTCTTTCTGGCGAAACAACATGGCCTGAATGGCAGGCCGGACTTCATCGAGAGATTGGTGTCGCTCCGGCTGACGCTCCTCTACCTGTACGATGTGGTAGCCGAACTGGGTTTTTACGATTTTGGTATCGCCGATCTTCTGGGTAAAGATAGCGTTATCGAACTCCGGCACCATCGCACCACGACGGGCAAAGCCCAGTTCGCCGCCCATGGATTTGCTGCCGGGATCTTCTGAAAACTTTCTGGCCAGGTCGGCAAAGTTGGCACCACCCAGAATCTGCCTAAGCAGTGACTCGGCCTTTTCTTTGGCCGCGGCATCGGCCTTGGCGTCGGCTCCAGGCGGCACCATGATGAGGATGTGGCGCGAACGGGCCTGCTCCGGAACCGAGTACTCGGACAGGTGCGCGTTGTAGTACTGCTGAATCTCCTGCTGGGTGGGCTGCGTCAAGCCGGCGGAGAGCTGGTCGCGCGTGATGGCAAAGTAGGTGATCTTGCGCTGCTCGGGAACGGCCGAGGCGTAACGCGCGGCATTACGCTTGAAGTAGGCTTCAAGGTCGCTGTCCGACGGATTGATGGTCTTGCGCAGGTCTTCGGAGGTGATCACCGCGTAGTCGAACTTGATCCTGGTGTTCTGCTTGCGATAGGCGTCGCGGACTTCCTGGTCGCTAACCGTGACCCCGGCAGTAATCTTATCGATTAGCCGCTTGATGATGATTTCATCCCGGATCTCCTTCTCAAATTCCACGACCGAAAGATTAAGGTGCTCCGAAATCAACTGAGCATACTTGTCGTCGCCGATAAACTGGCCGTTGGGGAAGAGAACCGCGCCAATCTGACCCTCGTGGAGAAACTGTCTCACGTCGGCATCGGTGGCGCGGATGCCCTGTTTCCGGGCCTCGATCAGCAATACCTGCTGCTGCACCAATTGCTGGCCGATCTGCATCTCGATGAGGCGCAGGATTCCCGGGTTGCCGGCAAATTGTGGATATTGGCTCTGTAACACCTGGCTAGCACGCTGGCGCACCTGCTGGTGGGTCACCGTCACGCCAGTGCCGAGGAACCGGCTGTACTCGTGGGGATAGATCACGGCGTAGGTATCGGTGGATGAAACTCCCAGCCCAGCGAAACCGGGAATCAGGTAGATCACAGTTCCGGCCAGCACAGGCAGCAGAAGAAAGGCAGAAAGGCCAATGATTCCGATGAGGAAGTAGGGGAAATCAGGTTTGAGATCACGACGGGGGAGCGTGGCTTCCGTCGGCTCGCAAGGCGCAGCGATAGCCTTTGAATATCCCGCGATCCTTACCCAGTAGACAATCCAGCAAATCGCACCGGCAACCTCCAACGCAAGCGAAATTACAAAGGGGACAACTGTACTGTAGCGGGCGGATATTACGGCGGTAATAGCCAACGAGATGGTGCTGACGAAGGGCAGAATGCACATCGCCATGCCTAACCGCTTTCCTGGCTTGGGACCGGCGCTGGGTAAGTTTCTGTTTCTGAATTCGCTGCCCAACGATGTTGCCAGCCTGGAGACAACGAGGAAGTGCCAAAAACTATTAAAAATGGGAATGAGCAGGAGCCACACGGCTTCCGGGGAGATCGTCCGCAAGGCCGGAGAACACCTTAGCAGTGCACGGCGCAGAGTGCGAATGTAAAGCACCCAGACGGCAACACCAGCAGCGAATACGACAAGCATCAGGAGCAGTTGCAAAAGTACCAAACCGATTTCCGACGGGTGGGAGAATTCCGGGGCGGGCGCGAGGAGCATCATGCAGATGAAGTGGGCCATGAATCGATATTATAAGAGCCCAAATGGCCATACTGCCGGTCCCCAGGGGCACATTGATATTTGGCCCCTGGGCAACCGAATCACTGCATCCTGGTTGTTGTCAGCTTATAAGCCCGGTTGCTCGCCTTTTGCCCTGGGAATGCGGATGCGATTGTGCTTCTTATAGTCGCTCATAATGGTGTTCAGGAAGAGGTTGAAGGCCTCGCTCTGGCGCTGGCGAAGAAGCTGATCCTTGGTCTGGTCGAAGTTCTTGGTAATCTCGTCGGGAGTGGGCTCCTTTTTGTCCACCAGCCTGGCTACCACGCCGGTTCGACCCGCGCTAATGGGCCCGCTCAGTTCGCCGGGCTTTAGGTCGAAGAGCTGAGGGGCCACCTGGGCGACCATGCCAAACTCGGGAACCTGGTCCGAGGGGCCCACCAGGTCGCTGGTCTTGAGGGTCGCGCCGATGGCCTTGGCGGCCTTGGAGAGATCGTTTAGATTTTTGGCCTTTTCCGCCAGCTCCTGGGTCTTCTGGCCGAGCAGGCCGGGAAGTTGCTCGTCCTGGAAGTCCTTGAGCACATTCTTCTTCCAGTCGGCAAAGGCGGGCGCATGGGCTGGGGCGATCTCAGTGACCTGGAAGATCGCGTAGCCTTCGCCGGTGGTGGCATACAGCGGCGGATCACCCTGCCTGGACTGGAAGGCCTTGCCGAGGATCTCGGTTGAGTTGGGAAGAGCAGCGATGACGCCCTGCGCGCCGACCAGCGGCGTGGTTGTCACTTCAAGATGGTGCGCGGCGGCGGTCTTCTCCAGGCCGTTCTTGATGGCCTCGGAGGTGAGCGAACGCGCGTAATTCTCTTCGGCGACGGTGGCTTTCTGGCGAACCAGAGTGGCCACGATAGCGGGGCGGACTTCATCGAGCGATTGGTGGTGCTCCGGCTGCCGTTCCTCCACCTGCAGGATGTGATAGCCGAACTGGGTTTTCACGATTTCTGTATCGCCGATCTTCTGGTTGAAGAGGGCCCTATCGAACTCCGGCACCGTGGCGCCGCGGCGGAGGAAGCCCAGTTCGCCGCCCTTGTCTTTGCTGGAGTCCTCGGAGTTCTTCCGGGCCAGATCAGCAAAGTTTGCGCCGCTCTTGATCTGCTTGAGCAACGCGTCGGCCTTGGCTTTGGCCGCGGCATCGGTCTTGGCGTCGGCTCCGGGCGCCACCTTGATGAGAATGTGGCGCGAACGAGCCTGCTCCGGAACCGAGTACTCGGACTGGTGCGCGTTGAAGTACTGCTGAATCTCCTGCTGGGTGGGCTGCGGCGTTCCGCCGGGCAGCTCATTGGAAGTAAAGGCAAAGTATGTGATCTTGCGCTGCTCAGGCACGGCCGTGGCATAGCGCGCGGCGTTCTTCTTGAAGAAAGCCTCCAGGTCGCTGTCCGAGGGGTTAATGGTCTTGCGCAGGTCGTCGGCGGAAATCACCGCGTAATCGAACTTGATCATAATGTTCTGCTGGCGATAAGCCTCGCGGACATCGGCATCGCTCACCGTGACCCCGGCGGTAATCAGCGACCGCAGCCGAATAATGATAATTTCCTGCTGGATCTCCTGCTCAAACTCCGGGACCGACATGTTGAACCGGCCGGTAATGATGGCGGTGTAACTCTCCAGGCCGATGAATTGCCCGTTGGGGTAGAGAACCTCGCCAAACTGTCCCTGATGCAGGAACCGGTTCACATCCTCGCTGCTGGCGGTAATGCCCAGCTTATCGGCCTCGATGAGCAGAATCTGCTGCTGCACCTGCTGCTGGCCGGCCTGCTGCTCGATGATGCGCATGATTCCCGGGCTTTCAAGGTATTGCGGGTTCTGCTGCGCCTGGCGGCGAGCAATCGTGGCCACATGCTCCTGGCTCACGACTACGCCCGAGGAGAAAATGCGGCTGTACCAGTGGGGGTAGATTATGGCGTAGGTGTCGGCGGCGGAGGAACCCATGCCGGTGAAGCCGGGGATCAGGTAGAGCACCATACCCACCGAGACGACGGCGATGATGATCACGAAGATCGCTTTGACGATGCGGCTGTCTTTTGCCTGCAGGAAACGAATCATGGATGGATTGAAACCTTCAACTCTCTACGCGCAGACTTGCTAACCTCCTGTGCCAGCATGATTTCGGCTGGCGCAGGCATCGGCATGGATGCGCAATTGTCGCTTGACGCGATTCATTGTCATTATAGACGAGCGGAGATGCGGGCGATGGCGGAGCCGCAATGCAAAGCGGGCGCCCCGTCTGCCGGGATGCCCGCTTGAATACCGCAGGAGATTAAAGCGCGAAGCGCGCCTGCCTTACCGCAGGTGGTTAAAGCGGTTCTCCAATTCACGTGCTCCAGCAAGTATGGTGAAAAGTGGCTTTTTCTTGAGGAAAAAGCCACTCAGCGTCGTGCTTCCAGAGTATAGCTATTGGAGAACCGCTTCACCGCCAGTAGTAGTAGCCGCCCTCGAAGATGTACGGGCGATAGTAGACGGGCGGATAGCCGTATTCATAGGGATACGGCCGGGCATAGTAGGGGCCATAACCGCGCTGGCGGAGGGTTGGGCCGTTGGAATAGAGCCCCTGCGCCAGCCGGGCTGCCTCCCGCGCGCTGACCGGGGTGACCGTCAGTGGGGCATTCAGGTGGAATTCCACCAGGGCCTCTGCGGGAATCCAAACATTTGGCCCCGGTGAGGCCGCTGAAGCCGCTGTGCCCGCGGCAATGCCAATGCCGGCGCCAACCCCGCAACCTATGGGGCCTCTTACTGCGCAGCCGATCATAGTGCCCAGAATGCCGGTGCCGACGGCGCTGCCCACTGTTCTGCCAGCCTTATTCGGTCCTTTGACCTTGAACAGGCCTGAATCGACAGGGTAGTTCTGGCCGCCCAGGTCCAGCGAGGTGAGCTTGAGCGCAAGTTCCGCGCTGCCACCCAGGTCGCCGGGCGTTTTTGCCTCGGTAACGACTCCATGAACGGTGGCGCCACGCGGAATGGCCAGCACGCCACCGACATTCACATTCCGAATCACCACGAACTGGACGGGTTCGCCTTCTTTGGCATGCTTGCTGCCAACCGGCTCACTGGTGCGCAACTGCAGCAGCGTGCCCTGGGGGATGGTCACCGGACCCTTGGGCTGCTCCTGGACTGATGGAGGAGGCGGCGGAGGCGCATAGGGATCCTCCTCATTAGCCTGCCGCTGAGCCTGCCTCTGTGCGCGAATCTCGGCCTGAACCTCAGCGCGGATCTGGGCACGCAGCTGGGCCTGGGCATCGGATTCACCAGGGGCAGGATGACCAGGAGGCGGCAAAGGACCGTCCGTTATCGCCGGCGCGGATGGGGATGCCCCTGGATTGGAGGCTCCAGCATCGCCTGGCTGGTTGTCAGACGTATTTTGCGCAATCTGGGATTCCTGTGGATTGCCGACCCTGAGGTTGTTATGCACCTTGACCACGCCCGGCACCTGGCTGACAATCGACTCCGCCAGATCGCGGGAGGATGCTTTTGCCACCGTACCGGAGAGCGTGACCTCGCCCTGAATGGTGGCGGCGGTGATCAGGTCGTACTTCAACTCCCTGGAGTTGTCGAGGGCATGCACCACATCCATCTCTATCTGGCCGTCGGTGCGGACGGCGGCCGCCGGTTGAGAGGGTGTAGTTGCGTCCTGGGCGAGCGCAAACACGCTGCACAGGACCAGAAGCGCGGTCCATGCCAGGGAATGGGAAATAACTCTTTTAAAATTTGGACGATTCATCGTCGTGTTTCTCCTGCGCCTGAAATCCAGCTTACGGTTCTCATTGATTAGACGGGAAATTACTGGAGCCGTCATCGGGTTGAACCCCGTCGCGGGGAAAAAGTTCTGCTGGCAACGTGAAGAAAAATGGAAAAGGGCGGAAACAATAACGGCTCAGATCATGCCTGATTCCTGCCCCAAGTCCTTATGCCAGAGCGGCATCCACAGCTGCGTCTAACACCTTTAACCCGGCGGCGACGTCGGCTCCCAGATGAACGCGCAAGGCGCGGCGGCCGCGCGACTCCAGCACGGCCAGATCGCCGGCAGCTTGAGCGTCGATGACCACGCCGAAGCTCAGTTTTTGACCCGGAATCGGCACGTCGACGGCGTGGTCCGCAGTGATCTGCAAAAAGACGCCGGTGTTGGGGCCGCCCTTGTAGTCCTGCCCGGTGGAGTGCAGGAAACGCGGCCCGAAGCCCAGACAGGTGGCGACACGTTTGGCGTCGCGCACCTTGTGGCGGAAGCGCTGAATCGCCGCCTCGTGCTCGGGGAACATGGCCAGGAAAGCCAACACGGCAAAGTAATCGCCGGGGTGAATCTGGCTGAGATGCGCGCGCAGATAGCCGGCCAGGGTTTCGGCGGGGGCTGCCGTTTTGAGTGTGGCGGCGTAAGCCTTGGTGGCGTAGAGTTGGATGCCCTTGTCCACCAGCACCGGCTGGCGCAGTGGGAGCTTGCCGGTCTGCTCGTAAGCCTCAGTGAGGGTGCGGGTTTCAATCTTGGCCGATTCCACATCCGGCTGGTCAAAGGGGTTGATGCCCATCACTGAACCGGCTATAGCGGTAGCCACCTCCCAGGTAAAGAACTGGGCAAAGATTTCGTAGAGACCGGCAATTTCGATGTGGACGACCGGATGGCCGGCGGCCTCGAGAGCGGCGACTTTGGCGTCCTGACTCTTGTCGGCTGTCCCCGTGTAGCGGATGTAGGTGAAGATGCGGTCGCTGCCGTAGATTTCCGGCGCGGCTATGGCTTCGCGATCCACGGGCGTAATGCCCTTGCCTAGTTTGCCGGTGGATTCAGCAACCAATTGCTCGAGCCATGCGCCCAGGTCGTAGATCTCCGGTGAGGTAAAGATGGTGAGCTTATCACGTCCGGCATGGGCCGCGGTGCCCAGCAGCAGGCCGAGTTCGACTGCATGATTCTGAGCCGGGGGCAGCTTGGCCACAGCAACAGCCTTGGCTGCCTCAGCCAGCAGCTTGCCGATATCGAGTCCGGCTACTGTAGCGGCAATCACGCCAAAGTTCGACAACGCTGAGAAGCGGCCGCCGATTTTGGGATCGCCGTGGAATATATGGCGAAAGCCGTCTTCTTTGGCTATATGCTCCATCTTCGAGTTGGGGTCAGTGATAGCCAAAAAATGGCTGCCGGCCTTCTTAGCGCCCACGGCCTTTTTCATCTCAGCAAAGAAGTATTGCCGGAGAATGTTTGGTTCCAGCGTGGGGCCGGATTTGCTGGCCACGATGATCAGCGTCTCAGCCAGGTTGACGCGGTCGCGGGCGGCCTTGACCTGCGCCGGGTCGGTGGAATCGACGATGTGCAGCGCGGGAAAGCCGGGTTGACACCCCAGCGACGAAGACCTGTCGCCGGGGACCCCGTCTTGACACCCCAGCGACGAAGACCTGTCGCCGGGGACCCCGTCTTGACACCCCAGCGACGAAGACCTGTCGCCGGGGACCCCGTCTTGACACCCCAGCGACGAAGACCTGTCGCCGGGGACCCCGTCTTGCTGGCCAAAAGTGACAGCCAGAACCTCCGGACAGAGGCTGGAGCCGCCCATGCCCAATAGCAATACTGACTTAAAACCGGTGGATTTCACTTCAGCGGCAAGAGAGGCAAATGAGGCAAGATGTTTTTGCTGGCGTTCAACAATGTCGAGCCAGCCCAGCCACTTTTCCTCGCCGTTGCTGGTCCAGAGGCTGGCGTCCTTTTGCCAAAAGCGGGCAACTTTGTTGTGATGGGTCCAGTCGGCAGCGGCCCGGTCAACCGCGCCGCGAAGTTCGTTGGGAAGTGCAAATTGAAAACTCATATCTTATTTAATTGTGCATTACGGACGAGATTTAGGAAACACGCGGCTGTCTCAAAGAGACGCTGGAGTAGCAAAAGAATGCATTTTGACCCCTGTACCTCAAAAGAACGCCTCAGAATCGGGGAAAAGTGTTCAAGGCGTTCACGGGGAAAAAAGTCAAACTACTTCGAGGTTGCTTCGGAAAGCATCTGTTCCTCGATCCATGCCATGGTTTTTTCCATGCCGTCGTGCAGGCGGATGGAAGGCTCCCAGCCAAGCAGCTTGCGAATGAGCGTGTTGTCGCTGTTGCGGCCGTTGACGCCCTTGGGGGCGCTAAGGTTGTAATTCCGCTTCAGCTTGACGCCGGCAATCTCCTCGGCTATGTCCACTAGTTGATTGATAGTCACCAGCTCGCTGGAACCAAGATTGATGGGATCCTTAATGTTGCTCTCGTAGATATCAACAACGCCCTTGGTGCAGTCGTCAATGTACATGAAGCTGCGGGTCTGATGGCCGTCGCCCCAGATTTCGATCTCGTGCTTGCCAGAGTGCTTGGCCTCCAGCACCTTGCGGCTGATGGCTGCGGGGGCCTTCTCGCGTCCGCCCATCCATGTGCCCCACGGGCCATAGACATTATGCAAGCGGGCGATGCGCGTCTCCAGGCCGAAGTCCTCGTGAAAGTGGCGGCACATGCGCTCGGTGAAGAGCTTTTCCCAGCCATAACCGTCTTCCGGCAAGGCGGGATAAGCGTCTTCTTCCTTGAGCGGAACCACGTTGTATTCCTTTTGCTTGTCGCTGTTGTAGACGCAGGCTGAAGAGGAGTAGAACAGGCGCTTCACACCGGTTTGTCGGGCGGCCACCAGCATGTGCGTGCTGACCAGTACGGAGAGCATGCACAGAGCCTTGTTGTTCTCAATGAAGCCCATGCCGCCCATGTCGGCCGCAAGCTGGAAAACTCCATCCATTCCCCTGGCAGCCTCCATGCAGGAGTCGCGCAGTTGCAGGTCCAGAACGCGGTTATCGGCGGCGGGATTCTTCTGGTACCACTCGTGGATGGGCTTGACGTCAACCGCGTGTACACTGGCCGCACCCTGGGCAAATAGCGTGTTCACCAGGTGGCCGCCAATAAAACCGCCAGCCCCGCAGACCAGAAGATGCGCATTCCGAATCGCCATTTATGGCCTTCCTAGATGGTTGAACAACGAAGCGCCCGGCAAACAAGCGCAACAGGGAATGGATGCAGAAAGACGCCGCATGCAGGCCGCTCAAGAAATAACTCAGGGAAAGTCCACTTGCCCAGCACGCCGTACAGTATTTCATACTCGACGGTAGCAGGAAATCGTTGAGTAGTGAATAGACAGGCACTTTCGTTTGCCGGCTGCGGAGGTCACGTCAGGCCGGTCCAGCCAGGAGCTGGCGAAGGAACTTGAAGATGAAACGGGGGTTGTGCCTGAGGTAGCGATTGGCCAGGCGGCGCGGCTCGGTTGCAAAACGGAATACCCATTCAAGACCGCAGTGCTGCATCCATCGCGGGGCCCGGCGCTTGCTGCCCGCGATGAGGTCGAAAGCGGCTCCCACGGCAAATATTACGGCGTGAACCCGGCCGAGGTGGTCGACTATCCAATGTTCCTGCCTGGGGCAGCCGAGGCCAACAAAGAGCAGGCGCGCGCCGGAAGCTTCGATTCGCTCGACAGTGGCCAAATCTTCTTCTGAGGTGAGCGCCCGGAAGGGAGGACTTTCAGTATAGGCCACGCGAAGATTCGGATGCCGCAGCCGCACTACGCTAACGAGAGAATCGAGAGTGGCCTGACTTCCGCCATAGAAGCCGACCGATACCCCGGCCTTTTCCGCGGCCGCTAATAGGGCAGCCATGGCATCCGGGCCGCAGACTCTCTGAGCACGGCTCTCTCCCAGCGCGTGCAGCGCCCATACCAGAGGCATTCCATCGGGAAAGACCGTACCGGCGGCATTGAGTTGAAGAAGAAAAGCAGGATCGTCAACGGCTTCCATCAGCATGTGGACAGCAGCGAAAAACATTGCGCGGGAGCGCCGCTCGCGAGCCCAGGCAAGGCTGTGATCAACCACCTCATCGTAGCTGCTGACGGCGACATGGACCCCAAGGATGGGCCGGGTGACAAATGGGCTCACTGGCTCGACGGTCACCGTCACAATAGAATGCTCCTGGAATCGGGTGTGCTCTCTCGGATAAGGCTACGCTCAACGCAAATACGCTGCCAGCAGCGGCTCGACACACCAGCCCTCATTGCTTATGGGTGTAGCTGAAGTGATAGATTGCGCCGACGGTGAAACCCTGAGGGTTGAGCCGTCCAGCGGGCGGATAGACTGGTGGAGCTGGCGGAACGGTCGATGAAGGATGTTTAAAGAAATCAGGCCAGGACTGGTATTCATAATCAACCCGCACCCAGATATTCCGAGAGACGCGATAATCCACACCGCCTCCCCCGCTGGTGAAGTTGCGGGATTCAGCTCTGTATTTAACAGTAGGATCATCCGTGTAGTGGGTGTTGCCGTACCCAAACATGACCTTGGCATAAGGGCGGAAATTGCGATAGTGGGGCCAGGAATAAATCACGCCGCCTTCTTCAACGTCTTCCCACAAAGCCGGAGGTAAAGTCGCCGAACGGCCGAAGTTGAGATCGCGAGCCTCGGCTTCCAGGCCGATTCCTTGCAGAAGGTATGGCATGTGGGGCAAGGTAAAGTCGATCCATAGTGTGCCGCCGAGAATGTGGCCGTGGCCGAAATCGGGGTTGTAGCCGGAGAAGCCGGCGCCGATGGCCAAAGGTAAATAACCCTTCGTGGCTGCCGGCGCGATTTGAGCAAGAACGGAGGAAGCCGAGCAAACAAAAAGTGCGGCAAGGGTCGGTCCGAGGTACGGCTTCAAGTCCATACTGTGTCTCCTTTGCAGGACGTTTGGTTGCTGGACACTTACACTTACTCCCGAGACATTCCCTGCGGATGAGTGTACATCTTCGTTGTAAAAATGCAAAAAACAACCCTGGGCGTGCTCCCCGCCGCAGGCAGGCCCGGGCTGCGCAACCCTTCCCACACAGGGAACGGTCCTTTTCACCAACCGCTGTTATCGCTGTGTCCCCGGCCAGCGGGGAGTAATGCGAATCAAGTTTAATCCGCCTGAATCTTCCACCTCGAACTGCGGCGAAGCAGCGGGAACAGCGGCTATTCCGCCCATGGGCAGCTCCAGAGGCTCTAAGCCCGGCCCGGTAATTCTGGCCGCCCCTCCAGCCACAAACAGGTATTGAAGGCCAGAGTCCGGCTCGGTTTCACCCCGCAGGCTGGCGCTTGTCCTGCTGCCAGCCACCGTGACGCGCTCCACACTAAAGTAATACCCCTCCATCAAAATCGTCCGCTCGCCCAGCGTTCTGGGCGGTATCTTTCCGGCATGAGTCACAAGTTTCGTAGCCTGCAATGCTTTTTCGATGTGCAGTTCGCGCCCCCTTCCGTAGTCGTACATTCTGTAGGTCAGATCGCAGTTCTGCTGGGTCTCCAACAAAATCGAGCCTGGCCAAATGGCATGAACCGTCCCCGCATCGATAAAAATCATCTCTCCGGGGGCCACACTGAGCATGTTCAGGCGACTTTCCAACGTGCCTGTCTCGATTCCCGCCTTGACATCTTCCAGAGTAACGCCCGGTCTGAGTCCGCAGGCGACTTGCGCGCCCGGCTCGGCCTCGAGCACATACCAGCACTCCGTTTTACCGCAAGGCTCACCAAACTTTTGCGCCAAGGCGTCGTCGGGATGCACCTGGACGCTGAGCTTCTCTTTGACAAATAGGACTTTGATGAGCAGCGGCGAGCCATTGCATGGAGCAGCCTTACTACAGCGTGCGGCAGCCTCACTACTGCATGGAGCAGCCTTTCCAAGCAGAAATTCCGGCGCCTCGGAAAAAAGCGCGCCCAGCGTCTGGCCGGCGTGCACGCCTGTCGCCACAAGGCACTGATCGCCGGTAAGCCAGGCTTCGCCAATGGGATTTTCACCCCGGCGACCTGGACCTGTCGCCGGGGACCCCGGTTCATCATCTCCGGCAACCCGGTCATACCAGGGGTGAAGATCCCGGAAGCCCCACACACGCTCGGCAAACCAGGGCGTGAGACGAAAGGGCGCCCAGGTGGAAGATGCAGTTTGCGAGTCAATTTCCATGAGAATAATCCTATGTTTTCAGGGAAAACAAGCCTTGCCCGGAGTTACGGCTGCATTCACACTCTAGCAGAAAGCTAACCTGTTCAGAACCAATGCTACGCAGTTACGGCTCCGAATCAGGCATCACATATCGCAGGATGACTCCTGAATCGCACGGAGTGCTTGCCCCATTCCCCCTGATGCGAATAACCTAAGCGCATGTCAAAGCCAGTTTCCATCTGTGTGATCGGGTCCGGCTACGTGGGACTCGTTGCGGCGGTTTGCTTTGCGGAGATCGGGCACCATGTCACCTGCGTGGACAATGACGAAACCAAGGTAAAAACCCTGCGAGACGGCGGCGTGCCCATCTTCGAGCGCTATCTGCCCGAACTTTTGGCCAAACACAGGGGCAGCAGAGTGACCTTTACCTCAGACCTGGGCGCGGCCGTCGAGAAGAGCGAAGTCATCTTCATTGCCGTGGGCACGCCCCAGGGCGATACCGGCGCGGCTGACCTTTCCTATGTCGAGGCGGTGGTCTCTGAGATCGCCCGCTCCATCAACGGCTACAAAGTCATCGTGGAAAAGAGCACGGTGCCGGTCTACACCAACGAGTGGATTCGGCGCGTGCTGCACCGCAGCGGCGTAGATCAGCAGAGTTTTGATGTTGTCTCAAATCCTGAATTCCTGCGCGAAGGCACGGCTGTAATGGATTTTCTGCATCCCGACCGCATCGTGGTGGGCGCGAACTCCGAGCGCTCCGCCAAGGTGTTGCGGCGCATCTACGAGCCGCTCACGGGGGGCGGCTATTATGCCCAGCCGGGCGCCCTGCAGGGAGCTTGCAGCGCCGCCGCGCCGGCCAGGCTTCTGGTCACTTCGGCGCAGAGCGCGGAGATCATCAAGCACGCCTCCAATGCTTTCCTTGCCTTGAAAATATCCTTCATCAACGCGGTGGCTAACCTGGCCGAGACGGTGGATGCGGACATTGAGGACATCGCTCAAGGCATGGGCATGGACAGCCGCATCGGCGCCCGGTTTCTCAGAGCAGGGTTAGGCTATGGAGGCTCCTGCTTTCCCAAGGACGTGGCTGCCTTTCAATGGGTGGCGCAGCAGCAGGGCGTGGACTTCCAACTGCTGGACGAGATTCGCAAGGTCAACGATACACAGAGGGAAATCTACTTCAACAAGGTACGGTCCGTGTTGTGGACCCTGCGCGGTAAGCGGCTGGCCGCCCTTGGCCTGGCCTACAAAGGCGACACGGACGATATTCGCGAGTCTCCGGCCATCGATGTAATCGGCAAACTGATGAATGCCGGCGCGCTGATCACGGCCTATGATCCGGCGGCCATGGAGCGCGCCAAAGAGATTCTTCCGCCGGGCGAGAACATCCAATATGCGGCAGATATTTATGCAGCGGCCAAGGACGCCGACGCGGTGCTAATCCTGACCGAATGGAAGGAGTTTGCCGAGATCGACCTGGTGCGCCTCAACCAGGCAGTCCGCTTCCCCATCGTGATTGACGGCCGCAACCTATACAAGCCGCAGCAGATGTACGATCATGGTTTCACGTATGTAAGCATGGGCCGGCCGGCAAGTTATCAGTCGCAGCAGGGCAAGCCGCGCAGGCGGATTGTGTAGGAGCGGAGCTAACTCCGCTCATGAATTGTTCAAGTTTTTTCAGGAGCATAGACTTTTGACCATGCGCGTACTTGTCACCGGCGCCGCCGGATTTCTCGGTTCTCACCTCACCGACCGCTTGCTGGGCGAGGGCCACACCATCATAGGCGTCGATAACCTCTGCACCGGCAGCCGGGATAACATTGCGCACCTGGCAAATGAGCCACGCTTCCGCTTTGAAGAGCGGGATATCTGCCAGCCTTTCGACGTGGGCCCGGTGGACTACGTCTTCAACTTTGCCTCTCCGGCCAGTCCGCCGGAGTATCTCCGCCTGGGGATAGAGACATTGCAGGTTGGCTCAGTTGGCGTGGAAAACACCCTTGAAATTGCCGCCCGCCATGGCGCCGGCTATCTGCACGCCTCCACCTCGGAGTGCTACGGCGACCCGCTAGAGCATCCCCAACGGGAGAGCTATTGGGGCAACGTAAACCCGGTCGGTCCACGCTCGGTCTACGACGAGGCCAAGCGCTTTGCCGAGGCCCTGGTCATGGCCTGGCACCGCGCGCGCGGCGTCAACACACATCTGGTCCGCATCTTCAACACCTACGGACCCCGCTTGCACCCCAGCGATGGCCGGGTTATTTCCAATCTCATGATGCAGGCCCTGCGCGGCGAGCCGCTAACGATCTATGGCGACGGCAGCCAGACACGCAGTTTCTGTTACGTGGACGATCTGATCGAAGGCATCCTGCGCCTGTCGTGCTCTGATGAACACCTGCCAGTCAACATCGGCAACCCCGACGAGTTCACGATTCTGGAGTGCGCCCAGGCAGTGCTGGAGGTGACCGGTTCAAAGAGCGAGCTGCGCTTTGAGGCCTTGCCCGAGGACGACCCCACGCGCCGCCGCCCTGACATCGCCAAGGCACGCGCCCTGCTCGGCTGGGAGCCGCGGATCACTCTGAAAGAAGGTCTGCGTAAGTCGCTGGAGTTTTTCAGGAGTATGGCCGCTGCCGGAGCATAGACTGTTTTTCTGCGGAGAAATTCCTTCCCGCCGCACCATCGAAGACGCTACTCCTGAGCACGATCTTGCTTGATTCCGATCGATATAGAGAGATTCACTCAGTCGAGTAAATTCCCGCGAATTATTGTGTTGCGTTTTAGATCGGCTGCGGGAATATATAATTAAAGCAACTTGATCTTCCAAAGGAATGAACAAATGAAACGACTCGGATGGATTCTGGTATTGCTGATGCTGGCCGCGCCAGCCTGGCCCGCCAATAATAAGATCACTGTGCAACAACTCAAGGATCTGCTGGTTTCCATGAAGCAGAGCAATAAAACCGATGAAGAGGTATCCACACGGCTCAAAGACATTGATCTGAGCGAGGAACTGACCGCCGCTGTAAAGTCAGACCTAATGTTCGCGTCCGCCGGCCCTCTCACAAGTGAGCAAATCTGCGTCCTTGAGGCGCGCAGTTCCATGCTGGCGCCGCCACCCTCCGACCTGCCGTCGGATGCTGCGCCCGACGCAGCCGCGCAAAGAGCCATCCTGGACAAGGCCATCAGCTTCGCGGCCAAGAACGATGAGCAGATTCCCCGCCTAACCGCATTGAAAGTGGTCGCTCACTATGGGCACATCAACACCTTCAACCGTTGGGGAAGCGCGGGTGCGAACCAGCAGGCGGGCTTATCCCGAGAACAGAGCGATGGATGGAGCATGAGCCTGACGAGCAGGTACACGGAAACCGTGGAAATCAACCAGGGGGTTGAGAAAGTTACCGCTTCTACAGCAGACCAAAAATTAACGCACGTGAGCCCAATAGCCGAGAATAGCACGAGGCCAGCCCTGAGCTTGATTCTGCGTAAGGCCGATGAAGGCGGCAAGATCCATTGGTTGCGATGGGAGACGATTTCCGGCGCCAAGACCGTTGTCTTTTCTTACGAGGTGGACAAGAAAAACGTACTCTATAGTGTTGAATACTGCTGCTTTCCGGCACATGGGAACGCTAATTGGGAGCCATTCAAAAAGGCCGTGGGGTTGCGTGGCGAGTTCTTCGTCAATCCCGATACAGGAACCACATTACGGCTCGTGATGCATGCGGAACTTGATTCTTCAGACTTCGTTGAGCGGGAAGATACGCGCATCGATTATGGTACGGCCACCATTGACGGCAACACGTATGTCGTTCCGGTAAGTTCCTTCACGCAAACTGAGGTGAATGCTGGCGGCGACTCCACTAAAGGAATGATACAGCGCAGGACTCTTCTGGTCTCCGGCTACGCAAACTTCAGCCTGGCAGGGGCCGCACAGAAGTAGCCTGCAGCCTTGTCACCGGAGGAAAGGTCAATGGGTCAGCCGACCCGGCTGATTAATTGTTGCTGGAGGTGCAGGAAGATGAATCGGCTCGGATGGTTGCTCGTAGTTCTGATGCTGGCCTCGCCCGCGTGGGCTGCCAGGAAAGTTACTGTGCAGCAACTCAACGAGTTGCTGGTTTCGCTTCAGCAGGCCAAGAAGTCCGATGCCGACGTGGCCTCGGCGCTCAAGCAGATAGAGCTGAGCGAAGAACTGACCCGCACCGCCTTGAACAGCCTGGTCAGCTACGTTCCCGGCCCGTTGTCGACCGAGCAAGTTTACATTTTGGAAGCCGAGAGCGCCATACTGGCTCCGCCAGCCTCCGATCTGCCGTCGGATGCTGCGCCCGACGCAGCCGCGCAAAAAGCCATCCTCGACAAGGCCGTGGATTACGCAAGCAAAACCTACGCCCAATTACCCTACGTTACCGCATCCAAGACCACACTGCGATTCCAGGACAACATAGAGGCGATTGGCGACTGCTCGGGCCTCGTTGGATGCGTAGGCAAGGGGATAAATGTTCCCTCCGGGCTATCCAACCCCGCTTCATTTCTCCACTTTATCCGTTCCTCTGAAACACAGGTGGCGAGTGATCATGGGGTGGAGAAACTGCCCCAAGAGAAGGACAAAACCCGCTGGGGCGCGAACAAGATGATCGCACTCTACGAACCGGACCCCAGCCTGGGCGTCGTCCTGCAGGAGGCACAGGCCACCGGGAGCATCCAATGGCTGCGCTGGGAACTGGTCAATGGCAAGCAGGCCGCCGTCTATTCCTTCAAGGTGCGCAAGAAGGATTCCCGAATGGCAGTAGACGTCTGCTGCTTTCCGAATGTCACATCTACCGGAATCGCCCGTTTCTACAACGGGATGGACGCGCAAATAATAGCCGGGCAGGATGCGGCACCGGGTGGGGCGAGCGGGGTCGTGGGCAATGCTCAAATCACCACTGACTGGCTCCATTACAAAGCCACCGTGCCTTATCATGGCGAACTCTTCATCGATCCGCATAGCGGAATCGTGGTACGGATGATTACCGAGGCGGAGTTCAAAACATCCGATGTCGTACACCAAATAGACACACGCATCGACTATGGCCCGGTTGCGGTTGGCGGCAAGATGCTGGTCTTGCCGGTCAGAACCATCCTCAATACCGAGGTGGTCCCCAACGGCGACTCGGGCGCGGGCAGATATACTACCCGTCACACGCTGTTTACTTCCGAGTATAAGGATTATCAGCCCGCCGCCGGGGCGCACTGATGCGCTGGCTGTCCCACGCCCGATTCTGAACGGCAGAAAACTACTGCCCACGGGAGTGAGCTTTGTTACTCTTGGTCTACCATGCAACGCGCACCTTCTTCTGCCTCTCTATTTTTCGCCGCGATGTTTCTCCTTTTGGCAGCTCCGCTGCCACTCAGAGCGCAGAAGTATCTGCCCAAAACCATCCAGTTCAAGGGCGCCCCGGAGTACTCAGAACAGGAGTTGCTGGCCGCCTCGGGGCTGAAGAAAGGTAAGATCCTGGATTTTGCCGAGATGTCGGGCCACTCCCAGAAGCTGATGGACACCGGTCTATTTGAGACTCTTAGCTTCAAGTTCGACGGGGTGGACCTTGTCTATACTCTGGTTCCGCACTCCGACCTCTATCCTTTGCGCCTGGAGAATCTGCCTCTGGCACCGGGCAAGGAACTTGACGCAGCGCTACACGACCGTATTCCGCTCTATCACGGCAAAGTGCCGGCCGAGGGCGGGCTGGCGGAACAGGTGCGCCAGGCCCTGGAAGAGATGCTGGTGGCCAAGGGCATCAATGCCAATGTGCTGACTGCTCCCTACACCGACGAACAATTGCATCAGGTAACGGCCGTCAGCTATTCCATCACCTCGCCATCCGTGCAGATCGGCGAGATTCATATCGACGGCGTGGCAACCCCGCTGGACCCCAAGGTCATGGAAATAGTGGCCAGGATGACTGGCTCAAACTATGACGTGGAGGGAAGTCCCGGCCTGATCGGGACCAACCTGGGCAACTACTACCGCGATCTGGGCTACCTGGAAACCGAAATCCACGCCACCGCGCAGAGCACACCAGTGATCACGACGGAGGCCGTTCGGATTCCATTTCAGGTTTCAATTTCGACGGGCGCGCAATATAAGATTTCAGGAATCCAGCTCGCGCCCGGCCTGCTGGTTACGCAGGCGGATTTCGACCGGCGGGCGAACATTCATCCCGGAGACCTCGCCGATGGCTCACGCGTGCGCGCGAACTGGCAGTTCATCGAGCGACAATATCACAACAAGGGCTATATGAAAGCTGTCGTTCATCCCACGGCCAGCTTTGACCGCGCCCAGGGCACGGTCAGTTTTACCGTAAGCGTAGAGCCGGGACCGATATACAGGATGGGAAGGCTGATCATCCAAAACAACGCCGAGGACCTGCGTGCGGCGATGTGGGCCGCGTGGAAGCTGCAAGGCGGAGAGATATTCGATGAAAGCGCGATCCAAGCCTACTTTACTTCGCAGGGCGATAAAACTCCTCTGGGTCGAACCTTCGCATCAGCCAATTGCAGATACAAGCTGACTTTGAATGACGATACCCATACAGTCGATGTGACGCTGCGCCTGGAAAAACGGGACTGAGCCGCTAATCCTTGTTCCATGCCGCATTCGCTCATCTTCGACTAGATCTTTTGTTTTTGTATCCACAGCGAATGGCGCTGAAGGCGCGACTGCCCGTGCGGCCAGCACCTACTCCCACTCGATGGTGCCGGGGGGCTTGCTGGTGATGTCGTAAACCACGCGGTTGATGCCGCGCACCTCGTTGACAATGCGGCTGCTGATGCGCTTGAGCACCTCGTAAGGCAAAGGGGTCCAGTCGGCGGTCATGCCGTCTTCTGAGTGCACGGCGCGGATGGCGGCGGTGTAGGCGTAGGTGCGCTGGTCGCCCATCACGCCCACGCTCATCACCGGCAGCAGCACGGCAAAGCTCTGCCAGATGGACGAATAAAGCCCCGCGGCCTTAATCTCTGCAACGACAATCTCGTCGGCCTCCTGCAAGAGCGCAACACGCTCCGGTGTGACCTCGCCCAGAATGCGCACGGCTAAGCCGGGGCCGGGAAACGGTTGCCGGCCGAGAATTTCTTCGGGCATTTGAAGATCGCGACCGATGCGCCGGACTTCATCTTTGAAGAGGTCACGTAAGGGTTCGATGAGCTTGAGCTTCATCCCCAGCGGCAGGCCTCCCACGTTGTGATGGCTCTTGATGGTCTGGCTGGGGCCTTTCACGCTGGACGATTCGATCACGTCGGGGTAGAGCGTGCCTTGCACGAGCCACTCCACTCCGCCGGTTTCTTTGGCGATGCGCGCGGCCTGATCGTCGAAGACAGCTATGAACTCCGCGCCGATGCGCTTTCTTTTCGTCTCGGGATCGATAACGCCGGCGAGTTGCGCCATGAAGCGCACACTCGCGTCCACGGCGACAATCTTCAAGCCAAGGCGCTCGCGCAGATTCTTCTGGACATTTTGAAATTCGTTTTTGCGCAGGACGCCGTTGTTGACGAAGATGCAGGTGAGCTGGCTGCCAATGGCGCGATGCACCAGCACCGCAGCCACCGACGAATCCACGCCGCCGGAGAGGCCGCAGATAACGTGGCCCTTGCCGACCTTTTCGCGAATCGCGGCGACGGTCGACTCGATGAAATGCGCCGGGGTCCAGTCGCCGCGCGCGCCGCAGATTTGAAAGAGGAAGTTCTTGATAAGTTGCGGCCCCAGCGGCGTGTGATGCACCTCGGGGTGGAACTGCACGGCCCAGATGCGGCGCTGGGCATTTTCGATTCCCGCCATAGCATTGGCGGAAATAGCAATGCGTTTGAAGCCCGTTGGCAGCTCCAGCGCCTCGTCTCCGTGGCTCATCCAGACGGCCAGCGTCGCGGGCAGCCCGGCAAACAGCGGCGATGCGCTGTTCTCAACGGTCACTTCAGCATGGCCATACTCGCGCTTGACGCCAGAGCGCACCTTGCCGCCAAGATGATGCACGATGAAATGCAGTCCGTAGCAGATGCCCAGCATGGGCACTCCCAACTCAAGCAGTCTAGGGTCGGCTGCCGGTGCGTCCACGTCGTACACCGACGACGGCCCTCCGGAGAGGACAATCCCCAGCGGTTGGAGCGCCTTGATTTCGGCGATGGGCGCGGTGCAGGGCAGCACCACGGAGAATACATTCTGCTCGCGAATGCGCCTCGCAATCAGTTGCGTATATTGCGAACCGAAATCGAGGATGACGATGGTTTGGGTGGCCACATACCAGTGTGGCAGGGCGCGGGGCGGGATGTAAAGGCAGCTTCGACTTCTGATGGATTTGCTTCAAAAATGGGGGTAGAATCCGATTCGTAAGGAATGCGCTTAAAGAGCGGTCGGCAGATTCGCTATTGCTGAGCGATTCGTTCTGACGATTCTACAAGGAAATTGTGTATATGGCTTTTCTTCACACCTCATTGCGATGGGTAACTGGGGCTGGAGGGCTCATGCTGCTGTACATTGCCTTTTTTCTTCATGAGGATGAGGAGGGAAAACTCCAGAATCGCATTGAGGAGTTCTGGATCAAAATAGATGATCTCCAAAAGACGTCTCTGTCCCGAAATGCTGCCTTTCTTAGCGGAACGTCACGAATAGCTCTCATGGTGCTCAACCGACTATTCGGGAGTCGGACACTCTCGTTTCAAGGCATTAGCTCCTGCATATTGTTTTCCTTTGCATCGACACTACTCGCAATAGCAACACTATTCTTGTTCTGGAGCTTCGCCTTTTTTGATTTTGCCCTCATCCTTACATTTATTGCGTTATTACCTATGCTTGTTGGAGCCCTGCCCGCTCTTACAAGGAATCGGGCGTTTCATGCATTTAGCTATATTTCCGCAATCAGTCTTGCAATAATCACCCCCTTATTTTTTGCTCCCTGGGATTCTACATTGATTGAGATTTTCCTGGTTTTGGGCGCAGGTATCTCTATGGACTTAGCTTTCATTGTGTTTCTGCGGTGGCTTCTAAAGACAATAGTTGTCGCAACGAATGCGGCTGTGATGTTTGGCGGATTATTGCTCAGCCTGTGTGCTGCAATTCTATTGAACATCCCTTTCTACTTCTTTACGCAGATAACCCTAGACAAGGCTTATAGCCCAGATAGCTACTGCGCAACCGTATTACACAACTGCGGCCCGCCGCCGGAAGTATTCCATTCATCGTTCTTGGCCGCAAATTCGTTAGATTTTTCCATCATTTTTGCAATAAACACACTTGATGCTGCTTGTGTTTTTCTAGTATTCGCACTAATGGCAGCAATGCTTATGCACAGATTTATATGGTCTTTTCTAGAAAGACCAGTTTATGCAACACACCGATGGAACCTCCTCTCGAATACAAAGGTTTTAGCCGTACTAGGCCTCACAGGGTTGCTATATGCTGTCACACCACTTTTGCAACAGGTGATTAGGGCGATCAAAAACTTAGTTACTTAACCAAGAATTCGAGGGACCTTTCGCTAGGGATATTCTCTTCTTTCCCGCCCATTACACTCTACTCGTAGTGATACCGCGCCTGATGAAACTCGACCCGATCCGCGATCACACGGTAGACAAGGCGATGCTCCTGGGTGATGCGTCTACTCCAGCAGCCGGCTAGCTCGTGCTTGAGCGGCTCCGGCTTGCCGATGCCCTCGAATGGATCGGCGAGGATTGAGGCCATCAAGTCAAGGACACGGAGAGCGACTTTGCGGTCCGTTTCGATCCAGTACCGCAAATCGTCTCGAAACTTGCTTGAGATCACCGCAACGCGATCTGTTTGCTTGCTCATGGAATCGATCAGCTTACCTTGTCCAAACCGACAGAATGACGAAGCTCGTTAAGGGTCATTACTTCTCCGTCACTCCGATCCAATTCGCGCAGAGACTCAGCCAACCGCTCCGCGTTTTTAGGTGAACGCAGCAGGTAAGCGGTTTCCATCAGGCTCGACAGTTCATCGGCGGCGATAATCGCCACATCCGGCTGACCGCGCCGTCTCTTCACCACCACTACTTCCCGGTCATCCGTTACTCGGTCAAGGAAAGTCGCCAGATTCTCCCTGAGCGAAGTGTAAGTTGTCTCGATAGCCATCGTAGTATCACCTGGGATTAATCGTACAGCTTTCCTGTACGTTTGTCAAACGGGCCGGCTAAGGGCCTTATTTCGCTTCGTTCTTGTAGACCACCCCCGCCTTCATCACGAACTTCACATTCTGCAAGGCGCGTATATCGTCGAGAGGATTTTTCTCTACGGCAATGATGTCGGCCCACTTGCCGGGTTCCAGAGTGCCGGTCTTGGCGCTCCAGCCCATCAGGTCGGCGGCGTTAATGGTGGCGGTTTGCAGCGCGGCCAGGGGGGCCATGCCGAGCTGGTTGACGTAGACATCCAGCTCATGGGCGTTCAGCCCGTGCGGATAGACGGCAGCGTCGGTGCCCATGGCAATCTTCACGCCGGCATCCATGGCGCGCTTGATATTGCCCTTGGCTACGGCGCTGATCTCCACCATTTTTTTATGCGAGTAGGGCGGGAGGTTGCCGTTCTCCACTATCCAGTCTTCCAGGTAGAGCGTGGGAACGAGATAGGTGCCGTTCTTCTTCAGCTCGGCGATGCCTTCGTCGTTGATGTAGCTGCCGTGCTCCACCGAATCGACGCCGGCCATGCTGGCCCAGATGATTCCCTGTGCTCCGTGGGCGTGTGCGGCCACCCTGTGGCCGAGCCGGTGGGCGTCGGCCACGATGGCGCGCATCTCCTCAAGGGTGTACTGCGCGGCCTGGGGATCGTCACCCTTGGACATGACGCCGCCGGTGGCGCAGATTTTGATTAAATCTACCCCGTACTTGATGTTCTGCCGCACCTTCTGCTGCACTTGGGCAATGCCGTCGGCTACGCCTTCGCTGGTGTCGTGGTATTTGAAGGGCAGCAGGTTGTCATCGCAGTGTCCGCCGGTGATGCTCAGCGCCGGTCCGCTTACCTGCATGTGCGGCCCGATAATCTGGCCAGAGTTGATTGCGTCGCGCAGGTCGACATCGGTGTAGCCCCCGGCGGCCACGTTACGCACCGAGGTGATGCCGGCCAGTAGCGTTGTGCGGGCGTTGACCACCCCACTGATAGCCTCCTTGGCGTCGGTTTCCTGCAGCTCGTGATAGGGATCGAAGATAGTGTCCATCGTCAAGTGGGTATGTACGTCGATCAGGCCGGGCAGCACGGTAAGGCCGCCCAGGTCGATGACCGTATCGTCAGGCTGCGCAGGAACTTGCGCACTGGGGGCGATGGATTGGATAATGTCGCCCACAACTACCACGGTCTGGCTGTCAATCAGTTTTCCGGTCCTTACATCGAGCAGGTGGCCGGCGCGAATAAGAGTGCGCGTGGACTTGGGGGCCGGTTGGGCAGAGAGAGTGACAGCGACGGCGGCGAACAGCAACGCCAGGGCAAGATATTGCCGCTTGAACATTGGTAAACCTCCAAATGGAACCACAAGCGGAGTGTAGCAAGAAAACCGGCCTCACGGGCTGTATTCCGGACGTGAAGATACGGCGCCTTCATCATTCTTAGCTAAAAGTGATAGGCTGCTATGCGTGGCAGTCTGCGCGAGCCGGCTGCTCAGAATTTGATTCTGGCCACTATCTATGGGCGTTTATTGCGCCGATGGTACTGGCCGGTTGACTCTATTACCAAGAGGACATTCATGAACTGCTTACGTTTTGCACCAATCCTGATTCTGCTGGGCGGAACCGCCCTGGCTCAGACCACTCCTGCTGCAGACGCCCAAAAACCGACGCCGCCGCAGACCATTCGTAGTTTTGATTTATCGGCCATCGACAAGAGCGCCGATCCCTGCACCGACTTTTATCAGTACGCCTGCGGCAACTGGGTCAAGAGCAATCCCATCCCGGCCGACCAGGTACGCTGGGCGCGATCCTTCTCACTGTTGCAAGAGCGCAACCGCTACCTGCTGTGGCAGGAGCTGGACGCCGCGGCCGCTAACCCCAAAAGCGCGCTGGAAAAGCAGTACGGCAACTTCTTTGCCGCCTGCATGAACACAGGCCTGGTGGAGCAGAAGGGACTTGAGCCGCTGGACCCCGCGTTCAAACGCATCGCCGCTTTCAAGAATACGCACAAGCTGGCCACATTGATGGGCGATCTGGAGGCCGAGGGACGTTCGGCGCCGCTGTTCCGCTTTGGCGTGGAGCAGGACGACAAGGACTCCTCCAAGCAGATCGCCAGCATCTTTCAGGGCGGGCTCTCGCTGCCCGACCGCGATTACTACATTGTGGATAACAAGCGCTTCCAACAGATCCGCAAGCAGTACGTCGAGCACGTGACAAAGATGTTTACGCTGGCCGGCGATACACCCGAGCAGGCGGCCAAGGAAGCCTCCGCGGTTCTGGAGATTGAGACGGCTTTGGCCAAGGCTTCAACCAGCCGCACCGACCTGCGCGAGCCGGAGAATCGCTATCACATTTACACGGTGGCCGACTTCCAGAAGCTGACCCCGGATTTCGATTACTCAGTGTACTTCAAGGATGTGAAGATTCGCCCCTTCGAGACACTGAACGTGGCCACGCCCAACTTCTTCAAGGGGCTGAGCGAACTGATCGCCAAGGAGCCTGTCGAGGCCTGGAAGTCGTACTTCCGCTGGCACACGCTGCACGGCGCGGCCCCGAACCTGCCCAAGGCTTTCTTCGATGAGAACTTTGCCTTTTTCGGCAAGACCCTAGCCGGACAGAAGGAACCGACGCCGCGCTGGAAGCAGTGCACCAGCATGACTGACCGCGCGCTGGGCGAGGCGGTGGGCCAGGATTGGGTGAAGAAGAACTTTCCGCCCGCGGCCAAGGCCAGCATGGACCAGCTGGTAGCCTCCCTGGAAAAGAGCCTGGGCGACGACATCAAGACGCTGCCCTGGATGAGCGAAGCCACCAAGAAGGCGGCGGAAGAAAAGCTGGCGATGATCCGCAACAAGATAGGCTACCCGGAGAAGTGGCGTGATTACCGGGCGCTGAAGGTGGAGCGCGACGACTTGATCGGCAACCTGCACCGCAGCGCTGTCTTCGAGCGCAACTACAACCTGAACAAGCTGGGCAAGCCGGTGGATGAGAAAGAGTGGGGCATGACGCCGCCCACGGTCAACGCCTACTACGATCCGTCCTTCAACGATATCAACTTCCCGGCCGGCATCCTGCAGCCGCCGTTCTTTGACTTCACCATTGATCCGGCGGTGAACTTCGGTGGCATCGGTGTGGTGATCGGCCACGAAATGACCCACGGCTTTGACGACGAGGGCTCGAAGTACGACGGACGTGGCAACCTGCGCGAGTGGCAGACGGCCGAGGACCGCAAGGCTTTTACCGAGCGGACCGGCTGCATTGCCGACGAGTACAGCGGCTTCGAAGCCGCCCCGGCGCATGACGATGTGGCTGCCCAGAAGCTGAACGGCAAGCTTACTTTGGGCGAGAACACGGCCGACAACGGCGGCCTGCGCATCGCTTATATGGCACTGTTGGACACGCTCGCCGGCCAGGGCAAGAGCATTGAAGACAAGATCGACGGCTACACCGAGGCGCAGCGCTACTTCCTGGGCTTTGCCCAGGTGTGGTGCCAGAACCAGACCGAGCAGTCGGCCCGCCAGGCGGCGCTGGTGGATCCCCACTCGCCCGGCCGATGGCGCGTAAACGGCTCAGTGCAAAACTTCGATCAATTCGGCAAGGCCTTTGGCTGCACCAAGGGCCAGCCCATGTACCCGGCGACATCCTGCCGGGTCTGGTAACCATATCGCGGGTCTTTCTCCCTGATCTGGGGCCGTGGCTTGCCATGGCTCCGGTCCAGGGGCTGGGGGACTTGAGAAGAGTGCAGGCCTATGGGGAATCTCACTGCCGGTGAAGCGGGTTGACGTTTCCTGCCGTCCGGGAGTCCAAATCGCAGCCCAGATGCGTGAAATTGGACCGGCCGGACCGGATGAAGAGGGTTTTCTGCCGCTTCCGAGGCGGTTCGGCCAGGGAAAATGCAATGTTTTGACCAGTCTCTGGCCAAAACTAGGCACAACCCACCCTGGGCTTTTACAATGCAACAGGGACCCGTCCCAACCCAGCTATGCTGTGGAACTAGCAAACTTGGCGGCGCACGCCTGACCAGGATGAAGGAATCGCATGAAGTTCACGAAATACGGCAAGGTTCTTCTGATAAGCGCACTTTTAGCTGGCGTTATATTCAGCGTTACGTCTTGCCTCGAGGATTATTCGGTCGGCTATTTGTATGTGACGGGGACGGTGACGGCCTCGACTTCCGGCAACGGCATCGTCTCCGGCTACAAGATTGATCACAACACGGGTAAGTTGACGGCCATCAACGGTCTGCCTGTCCCTTCCGGCGGAGCCAACCCGGTCCGGGCCATCCTGCTTCCTGGCAGCCGCTTTCTTTATGTTCTTAACCGTGGCGTGACCGCCTCGGGCAGCGCCAACTGCACCACCGCGGACCCCTGTCAGAACTCCAGCATCACGCAGTTCGCTGTCGGCTCCAACGGCATTCTTACGCCGCAGGAGACTTTCTATACGCAAGGCGCCAACCCGTTCCGCATAATCAGCGACGGCACGGGAAACTACATCTACGTGCTGGAACACGATTCTCTTTACAATGGCCTTCCGTCCAGTGCGACGAATCCGAACCCCAACTGCGCAGCTGCTTTGACGGGCGCAACAACCTGCGGTGACATTTCGGCTTTTCAGGTCAACTCGACCACTGGGCGGCTGCAACTGGTCTTGAATGCTCAGGTGACTGCGGCTGGCGGCAGCGCACCGCTGACCTACTTCCCGATTCCAGCCCATCCGGTTGACTTTTTGATGGCCAGTGGAGCCGTCATCACGATGAGCGGGACCAGCACCACCGCCTCTACCTCTTATCCGTACACCGGCGGCGCAATTGTGTATCCATATGCCTACAATCCCACCAACGGGCAGTTGACGGTGACGCAGAACAGCGTCGAGACGCTGAACATTGCCGAGGGAACCGCACTGGTGAGCGGTGGTGGTTATATTTTTGTGCTGGACAACGAAGCGCCTAACCCCAATCCCACCAATGCGTCCAGCCAGATGGTGCCTTACACGGTGGGCAGCAATGGCGCGCTGCTGTCGGCTACCAGCGGCCCCATTCCCGATGATCCAAACCAATCCAACCCTATTTACCTGGTGTTGGAGAACAAGGGGAAGTGGTTCTATGTGGCCAACCAGGGGAACAACGTTACCGGCACGGGAACAGCTCAAAGCGGGATTGCCGGCTATGTGGTCAACAGTCCATTTCAGCCCACCGAAATGGCAGGCACGCCTATCGGCTTTGGCTCCGGAGCAGGCCCAGTGTGCCTGGTCGAGGATCCATCGAATCAGTTCTTCTATACGGCCAATTTCAACGATTCCAGCGTAACCGGCCAGGCGATCGATCAGAACGCGGGTACCCTCGTTCCGTTATCCCAGTCGACGAAGGCGCCTTCTGAATATACGCTGACCGGTCCGCCCACCTGGTGCCTGGTGGATGGGCGCACGAACTAAATCGCCGCATGATGCTGATGCGCCTCGAGCGGAGGATGTCCCCCGCTCCAGGCAACGCAAGAAAATGAGTGACCCGAAGTCTTCAAGAACGCAGCCGAACTTCCGGACGTGAGTATTTCAAGGCGCCCTGGGGCTCGAATCCAAACCTGATTGTTAGGGCCGGAGCGTTGGCCCTTTGACGAAAGATGCGCATGAAGTTCAACAAATCGAGCCAGCTGCTGCTGGTTTCCGCAGCCAGCCTGCTGGCGGCAGTTCTGATCACCGCTTGCGGCACGGCCACTGTGGATTTCGTATACGTGACCAGTGCCAAGGCCGCGGGGACCAACAATTACGGCGAAATCGACGTATTCGAGATCAACGGAGTCTCCGGCTTAATGCGCCAGATTAAGACCTCGCCTTTTCCCTCGGGAGGGCGCAACCCGGTGGCCGAAGCCCTCTCCTCCGACTACACGAATCTGTACGTGGTCAATCAGGACGACAACACCATCGTGCAGTTCATGATTGGCAGCGACGGAAAGCTCTATCCGCAGAACACCGTCAATACGCCCGGGATTTACCCATTGGCTGCTGCCGTGAGCGGGTCGAACCTGTTTGTCGTGGACACCTACCAGCCATTGTCCTCGTGTTCCAATGCTGACCCGTGCTCGGGATCTGTGGGCGTCTTTCCCCTTCTGCCCGCCACCACCGGTCCTAATCCAACCATCGCCGGCGCGCCGGGCACGCCGATCACCAATACGAGCATCGGCGCGGACTACTGGCCGTTGACACTGCCCAGCAACCCGAATCACATCATTACGCCGACCGCGATCAACGTCCTGAAATCGGGCGCGAACCTTTTCGTGACGGCCTATGACTCCTCGGTAACTCCCAACGTTGGTTATGTTTTTGGTTTTTCAATTGGTTCTAGCGGTGCGCTTACGCCTCTCAACGGAGGAGTTCCTTTTACCGCTGGAGTCCACCCGTCAGCCATCGCCAGCGATTCTTCCAGCACCTACGTTTACGTGACGGATTACGCCAGCGGCAATGTGAGTGGCTTCACATTTGCGTCCGGACTCCTTACGCCTTTATCCGGCAGCCCGTTTCCGGCAGGCAATCAACCCACTGCTATCGTTGTTGATTCCGCTTATCCGTATGCCTATGTAGCAAATGGACTGGACGGTACGGTGAGCGCGTATTCCATTGGCAGCAACGGAGCCCTCACCCGCATCGGCACATATTCCGCAGGAATTCAGCCGGTGGCTATTGGCATCGACCCGTCGACCAACCATTTTGTTTTTACCGCTAATTTTCTCGGCAACAATGTCTCCGACTTTGAGTTGAGCGCCACGGCCGGCACACTCACCAACACACAGCTTTCTCCTTACACGTCTAACGCCCAGCCGACGGCTGTGGCTGCGGTTCCGCACGGCAGCACGCAGTAGTGAGGAGTGACAACAGCCCTATGCCGGGCGCTCTAGCAACACCCCGTACCGGGCTTTTACAATGCATACGGGGCAACCTAACCAGTTTTTTGGGAAACTGGCAACTGACCAGCCCAAGACGAAGGAAACGCATGAAGTTCAGCAAATTGAGCCAGCTTTTTCTGGTCTCTGCCATCGGCCTGTTAGTGGCCACCTATTTCTCTGCCTGTGCACTTGTAACCATAGATTTTGTTTTCGTGTCCTGTTCCGCCGGCGCGGGGACATCGAGCGCCGGGCAGATACAGACCTTCGCGGTGGACTCTCAGTCCGGCGCATTGCGCACGGGAGCGCCGACCGTGTCCTCGGGCGGAGTGAACCCGGTTTCCATGGTCGTTACCTCCGACTATGAGAATCTTTACGTCGCTCACCAAGGGACCCTTTCGTCCGGCGGCTCGATTGTCCACTTCGCCATCTCCTTGAACGGTACTTTGACGGCGAAGGATACAGTCAACCTGAGCGATACACCCGTTTACATGGCAGTGAACTCGGCCGGGACCTACTTGTATGTGGTGTCTTGCACAGCCTCCAGACTGTCTCCCACGTTGGCTTGCACCAACACCGGGACGCTGACTGAGTACGCCCTTTCTTCAGGCACCATAGGCTCTGAGGTTTCTACGCAAACTCTAAGTCTTTATGGCTCCTACGCCAAATATGGCAGCGATATCCTGGTTCCCACCGGGGTAAACGTGCTGGCCAACAACACAACGGTTCAGGGCAATACCGTCTACGTCACGGCTTATGACCAGTCGGCATACAGTCCCGGGGGTACGCCCACCTGCCCCTCCAACTGTGCCAACCCCGGATGGGTCTTTGGCTACACCATTGGCTCAGGCGGAGCATTGACCCCGCTTGCCAATCCGTACGAAGCCGGCGTCAGGCCCTCGGCTATCGCAACCGATCCCACCAACCGCTTTGTCTATGTCACCGATTACGCCTCTAGCGAGTTCATTGGTTATACGATACTGAGCGGCGGCACGCTGAGCTTCATGCCCAGCGGCCCCTTCAGGACAGGCAACGAGCCCAGCGCGATAGTGGTCGATCCACGTGGCAGGTTCATCTATGTAACCAATTCGCTGGATTCCACCCTCTCGCCCTACGGCATCGACCTGGCCACCGGTACGCCCACGGGTGTAGTGAACCCCACCGGCCCAAGCGCCATAGTGACTGACACTCAGCCGGTTGCCGTTGTGGTTGATGCCGCGCTTGGACGGTTTGTCTATACAGCCAACTACCTGGGCAACTCCGTATCTGGCTTCAGGCTGAACCCGACCTCGGGCGGACTGAGCCAGACGCAGGCCACGCCTTACCCCACCGGGGCAAAACCCACCGCAGTGGCTACCGTGCCCCACGGCAACTATTCGACGCAGTCGGTTTCTCCGTAACGGCAGCATTCGTTCAGGCACAAAGGGCCCAGCCACGCGGCTGGGCTTTTTGCTGCACTGGGCCTGAATGCGGAAGCCAACCCCGGCTCAATCTATGGCTAATTGGCGCAAAGTGTGGCAAAAATGCCACAGGACGGGGATGGCTCCGGGCGGCTATTCTAACCATTGCGCACGGCTTTTTCTTTGCCGTGAGAGTAGGTATTGTGAGTAATCACTCGCACCTGAGTCCCGCGCATTTGGAGCAGACGATTGCCGCACCCCTGGAGTTCAGCGGGGTGGGGCTGCACTCTGGCGCGCCGGTGCACATGTGCATGCTGCCGGCTCCGGCTGGCTCCGGCATCGTCTTCCGCCGTACTGATCTGGACAATTTTGAGATTCCTGCCATCAGCCGCTACGTGGCCAAGGTGAGCTATGCCACCAGCTTGATGCGGCAAGGCGTGCTGATCTCGACCACGGAACACCTGCTCTCGGCGCTTATTGGCATGGGCGTGGACAATGTGATTGTGGAGTTGGACAACCTGGAGCTGCCTATTCTGGATGGCAGCGCACAGCCATACATCGAGGCCTTCCTGAAAGTGGGCATCCGCAACCAGCGGCGGCGCCGTGAGACTATTCGCGTGCTAAGTCCGGTTGAGGTGCGCGAAGGGAACAAGTTCATCGGGATCTATCCCGGCTCCGGCTACAGCATCGAGTATGCCATCGACTTTCCCGCTCCCGTGGGCAAGCAGAGCGCCCGCGTGGACCTGGCGGCGGAGACCTATGGTTCCGTGATCGCACCGGCGCGCACCTTTGGCTACAAGACAGACGAGCAGAAGATGCGCGATATGGGGCTGATCCGCGGAGCGGGGCCGGAGTGCATCATCATTCTAGGGACAACCGGGCCGGAGAACGGTCCGCTGCGCTTTAACGACGAGTATGTACGCCACAAGATTCTGGACCTTATTGGCGATCTGGCGCTGGCCGGCCGCCGCATCGAAGGCCGCGTGGTGGCGGAGCGCGCCGGGCACGCCATGCACACTGCCCTGGTTTCACGGCTGATCAAGGACCGCTCAACCTGGGAACTGGCGCACGTTCCGGTGGCCTCGGCGGCGGATGAGCAAGCTCCGGCCGCGGATCTAAACTCGCTTGAAGCGAAATCAGAACAGGACAGCCCCTCCCTTGTGAGCGTTTAAGGCTCAGCTATTTCTATTCCCTGTTCCCTAGAACAAAATCCGCATCGGCGCCGCAGCCGCAAAGCTCTTTCCCTCCGTGGCCAGCTCGCCGGTCAGCGGATTCCGCTTGAAGACGCTGATCAGATTCGAGTCCTGATTGGCCACCAGCATCCAGCGCTCCGTGGGGTCGAGCACAAAGTTGCGCGGACACTTGCCGCCGCAGGGCGTACGTCCGATAGCCGTCAAATGGCCAGTTACTGGATTGGCATGGAAGCTCATCAAAAAATCATTGTCGCGGTTGGCGAAATAGACAAACCTTCCGTTGCGAGTGATGATTGTGTCGCAGGCACGCGTCGGTCCGTGGTAGCCCTCCGGCAGCAGTTCAACCCGCGTTACCAGAGTCAAGCTGCCGTCCGCGCGATTCCACTTCAGCACGTCCACCGTCGAATCCAGCTCGTTCACCGAGTAAGCCGTATGCAAGTTGGAGTGAAAGTGCAGCGTCCGCGGTCCCGCTCCCGGACGCGCCGTGTAGAGGCCCGCCGGAGTCAGCTCGGCCGTCGTCGCGTTCAGTTTGTAAATGTGAATGCAATCGTTGCCAAGGTCATTGATGTAGACAAAGCGGTTATCGAGCGAGAAGGCGGCAAAGTGAGCGTGGGCGTGTTCCTGGCGGTTGGTATTGGGGCCGTGGCCAGTGTAGAACTCGCTCCACACTGCGGGGCCGATCTTGCCGCCGGTCACCATATAGCTGGCCGCGCTGCCGCTTGTATAGTTGGCCACCACCAGCACGCGCCCCGAATGGTCCAGTGCCAGGTGGCAGGTTCCCACGCCGGCCGAGTTCTGCTCCGAGAGCGGATGTAGCTCGCCCTTCGCCACCCTGAAGCTCAACACCGCCCCCGTCGCCTTGCCGTTGAAGCTTCCCACATCCGAAGTGGCGAAGAGATACTGCCGTTCCCATGAGTAGGTGATCCAGGCGACGTTGGCGATCTCGGCGGCCACGCCCGCGGGCGCCAGTTCGCCGCTGACCGGGTCCCAGTCGTAGGCCAGAATCCCCTTGGGCGTATTCGAGGCGACGAAGACCCGTTGGAGGCGAGGCGCAGCAAAGAGTGAGGGCGAAGCTGACGCGGCTAGCGAGACAGCCGAGGCAGAGAGCAGAAAATTGCGTCGTGTGAGTTTTTCCATAGCAGAAAGATTGTCGCCGATGGGGCGGGGGGCGCGCCAGTGGGCAAAGCTGTCCGAACGCTTTTTCCGGCCTCCTTCGCCCGCCCATCCCTCAAGCCGTCGCCGCCTGGAACGAGCTGACTCGCGAAAAAGCAGGCGGACGGTTCCTGTGCCGAGTCCCGGAAAGGCGCGCCGCCCCGGTATCTACTCAATAATCCTGAAGTTCCCGCTGCAGTGCATCATGCTCATCAGGTAGAGCATTCCGTCGAAGTAGCGCTGCTCGCCGGAAGGGATCGGCGTATTCCAGAGCGTTTCTACAAACGCCTTTGCCGTTGGTCCCGGCGTCGCCGCAAAGCTTCCCACCGCGGCTGCCGCAACCATCCCCACCGAGTGCCGCGTTGACAGCGGTTTTCCATCCAGCGTGTAGCGATCGGCAAACTTGTCGATTCCCTCGCTGTAAAGGAACTTCTGCAGCCGGTCGCTCAGCTCCGTCTCCCGCGTGTCCTTCCGCCACCACAAGTAATCCACGCTCCAATTGCTCACGCTCCGCCACGAGTCGTAACCGAACGCCACCGGTTTATTGTCCCAACCCATCATCGCCGTCCCGTCCAGGTTGCTCAGGTCCGGTGTAAGTCCCGTCTCCGGACCGGTGACCTGATTGAAAAACTCCCGGCTTACATCCGCCGCCTTGGCCCAGAACGCGCGGTCCTCCACTGGTCCCCATCGCGCCCACAACTCGTAGAATGCCGGCAGATGATAGCTCGCATCCGTCGATACGAACTCCACATTTGGTATAAAACGGATCATGAAATGATCCTCGTCCACCATCGGCCCGATCGTCTCGGTGCGCTGCCCGCGCCCGAACCAGAACATGGGCGGCGCCGGCCGGCCCTTGCCAGCGGCCGCGGCCGCCTCCCGCTCGCGCTCCCGATTCTTGTTGTTGGGGCTCGGCCAGGGGTGATCCGGCATGGTAAACGGCGCATCCCCGGGGTGAATCCGGAAGGGGCTTGTTCCCGTCAACACCGGGCGGTGCCGCATCCCGTGCAAAATCTTGTCTGCCTCGGCCTGGTAGTTATAAATGCCTTTCCCGTTGCCCCAGCGATGCGCCGCAAAGTACAGCGCCATGACGTAGTACTCTTCCCCATCCGGCGCGGCCCCCGTTGCGCGCGGCGTGCCATCCGTGTTGAATGACCAGGCAAAGTAACCCACGGAAGGATTCTTCGGGTCGGTGATCAGCATGTACGTCTTGGACCAGTTCCACAGCGCGTCAAACTCGCGCTTCTTGTCTAGCTGCACGGCAATCATCATGCCGTAACTCATGCCCTCCGTGCGCGCATCGTTGTTTGCCCAATCCGTGATATAAGCCAGCGGCCCGTTCTCGTTCGCCCCGGTCTCAAAGTAGACCCGCTCCTCTTGTCCGTCGCCATGAAAAAGCTGTTGAAACGCCTTCTCGATCTTTGCCCGGCTTTCAGCCGCCGTGTGCCCCTGCTCGGCAAACAGATCGCGATACTGGTGCGTCTTGTACGCCCCATTCCCGTCCCCCGGCCATCGTTTGATCTCGCCCAGCGGAGCATTCACATGGGGCGGCGGCATGGTGAATGCCGGCGCTGCCGCCGGAGCTGGTGCAGGAGCAGGAGCCGGCGTCGGCGCAGCCGCCGGAGCCTGTGCAAGCGCTCCACAGGCCAATGCCAGCAAAAAGCCGGTGGCAAGAACAGTAGAAGCAGAACGAATCAGCACGGAAGTGGCCTTTCTCTGAAAAAATGTGTACGGCGCGAAGCTCTCCGCCTCTATCCCTGAGCGTATTTATTCCATACTATTTGCCATGCCCTCGTCGCGTCCCGGTCGTTTCTTTCAACCTGACCCGGCTGCGGGAAATGAGATGTGGGAGACCGTCCAACCAGGGGCTGCGATGCCATAGTGCCCCCAGTCACAGGACGTTCATACTCCTCGTGTGATAGCATCCCTTTTCGTAGCAAATGACGCCCGCGGATTCATCCTGCCCCTCTCCGCACGGCGCCGGCCTAAACCTATATGGATGAGGTAGACGGCAGACAGGGACACGTGGCCCTCCAATCCGGCCACCTGGACGCCCCTCGGGGCGTCTGCACTGTTTCTCTGCCCCTCTTGTTCAATCCCAAAAATCCTGAAATCACACGTATATTCCAGAGGAGAACACCATGAAAACGTACCAGGGAAGTGAGATCCGCAACGTGGCTGTAGTGGGGCATGCGCAAAGTGGCAAAACCACTCTGATCGCCGCTCTGCTGCATGCCGCCAAGATGACCCCCACCCAGGGCCGCGTGCAAGACGGCACGGCCGTAACCGCTTATGACGAAGAGGAAATAGCCCGTGGCGCTACCATGCAAAACGCGGTGGCCTTTGCCGAGTGGCAAGGCGTAAAAATAAACCTTATCGATACTCCCGGATTTCATATGTTCACCCACGAGGCGCGCGCGGCCCTGCTGCCTGCGGAAGCGGCCATCGTGGTGGTGAACGCGCAGAATGGCGTGGAGCCTGTCACCGAGCGCGTCTGGCGCTATGCCGACGAAGCCAAAGTTCCCCGCATCGTTCTCGTCAACCAGATGGATCACCCCAAGGCCGGCGGCGGCGAAGGGCTGAGCGCCTTGATCGACGATCTTGTGGATCGCTGGGGCCGCACCTGCCTGCCCGTCCAACTGCCCATCTCCGGCGCAGAGGGATTTCACGGCGTGGTGGACCTGGTGACCATGGAGGCTTACCATTACACACCCGGCGGCGACGGCCGCGGCAAGGCTTCCGCCGAGATTCCCGCCAGCCTGGCTGCCGATGCCAAGACCCGCCATGAGGCGCTGGTGGAGCTGGTGGCCGAGGGCAAAGACGAATTGATGGAGGAGTACTTCGAGACTGGCACGCTCACAAAAGAGCATCTCATTGCCGCGCTGCATGACGCCGTTCGCGAAGACCGCATTTTCCCCGTGCTCTTTTCCAGCGCCCTTGCCAATATGGCTCTGGATCACCTGCTCGACTTCATCAAGGACTACGCGCCCTCGCCTGTCGAGCGCGCGCCCATGGCCGTCCGCAATCCTGCCATCGAACCCACGGCGGAAGATCCCGACGCCGGCAAAACCACGCGCAAGATCGACGACAGCCAGCCGCTGGGCCTGTTTGTCTTCAAGACCATGACCGACCCATTTGCCGGAAGGATCAGCTTCTTCAAGGTCATCAGCGGTGTCATCAAGAACGAAGCCAACGTCGAGAACTACACGCGGCGCGGCTCGGAGCGCTTTTCGCATCTATCCGTGATGCAGGGCCGCAAGGCCGTCGAAATTCCCGAGCTGCACGCAGGAGACCTGGGCGCTGTGGCCAAGCTGCGCGACACACTCACCGGCGACACCCTCGGCGTTAAAGGCTCCGACATTCAGGTCGATCTTCACAAGCTGCCCGAGCCGGCCATGACCTACGCCATCGAGCCCAAGAGCCGCGCCGACGAAGATAAGCTCGCCCCCGCCATCCACAAGCTGATGGAAGAAGATCTGCTCATTCGCTTCTTCCGCGACCCGCAGACCAATGAGTTCCTCATCGCCGGCGGAGGCCAGCCGCACATCGAGGCCATCGTCAGCCGCCTCAAAAAGCGTTACCATGCCGAAGTAACGCTGAAGGCGCCCAAGGTGCCCTATCGCGAGACCATACGCGGCAAGGCCGAGGCGCAGGGACGCCACAAGAAGCAGACCGGCGGCCACGGCCAGTTCGGCGACTGCAAGATTCGCATGGAGCCTCTGCCCCGCGGAGCCGGCTTCGAGTTCGTCAACGATATCTTCGGCGGCGCCATTCCGCGTAACTACATCCCCGCCGTCGAAAAGGGCATCGTCGAGTCTGCCGCCCGCGGCTATCTCGCCGGCTACCCGGTCGTCGACTTCAAGGCCACCGTCTACGACGGCAGCTATCACGACGTTGACTCCAACGAGCTCTCCTTCAAGATGGCCGGGCGCATCGCCTTCCGCAAGTGCATGGAAACCTGCAAGCCATGCCTACTCGAGCCCATCATGAAGGTCGAGATCGAAGCTCCCGACGAGTTCGCCGGAACGCTGATGGGCGATCTCAACTCCCGCCGTGGCCGCGTCCAGGGCATGAACACCAAGGGCCGGACAACTGTCATCAACGCCGAAGTCCCCATGGCCGAGATGCTGACTTACGGCACGCTTCTAACTTCCATGACCCAGGGCAAGGGCAGCTACCGCATGGAGATGGACCACTACGACTACGTTCCGCAGCTAGTCGCCGAAAAAATCCTCGCCAACGCCAAGCGGCCCGTGGAGGAAGAGGAAGAGTAGCATTAGTTAGTTATTATTTTGAGTGCACCCTGACCCTGAGTTTAGCGAAGGGTCAGGGGAGTCGAATGACCTGCATTTAGTTTTCGCTCAACAACCAACTGGGAACTTAGGCCATCCACCCTCCTGCTTACTGGCAGCGCTCCCTGATTGGTGCTTGTCCACCTTCGGGGAATAACCCGTCTTTGATCAGCACTTTACCGCTGGAAGTGACGCTGGAGACGGTTTGCATTCTGCCGTCGTCGAGTTTGCGAATGACAAGCTCGAGTGTCTCGTCTCCTATCACTGTTGTAACGCGCAGGTGACTCGCGTCAATGCGCTCTGCGGCGATCCACTTGTATTCATTTGGCTTTTTATCAGCGCCAAACTCAATATGCTGGATTACTATGTCGCCCTGGGCGGAAATTGTCGAGCGGGCGTTACCGTTCACGCCTGCGGCTACACTGCAGTTGTAAGCCCAGTTTCCCATCAGACCAAAGTCAGCGGTGGCTTTTTGCACGGCGGTTTGGGCGCACGCTGCTGTGCACAGCGCAAAAACCACAAGCAGTAAAGCAGAAAAACGTTTCATAATCTCTCCCTCGAACTTAAGGACGGAGCCGAATGGCCCACTTCTCAATCTACCACCATAAATGAGTGCCCCAGGTCTGGCTTTCCAGACCTGGGACACCACGAACCCCATGCGAGCGATAAGCGAGCGGCTGCCCCACCGCAGGACATCGCCTGGACGGCCAGTCCTTGCAGATTATTTCTCGTATTCTGCTACTTTGTACTCAGGCCGTGTCTATCCGGCCGGGATTTTGGGAAATGGAGGGGTACCCCCACCCCCCTATTCCTGTGAAACTGTGAAACTGTGACGTAACGGGTGCGCCAGTTGTTCAGCCGCAAGCTGCCGGCAGGGGCCGAAACTGCCCGTAACTCCTTATCCAGGAGGATTTTGCAGGGAACTTCTTTGTTATCAGGATTTTACAGCGCAACCCTTCCCGTAAACTCAAGAAAACAAGGAATTTGTTTACAAAATATGGGTGGGGGTACCCGGTGTTTCAGCTTTGCCGGCCTATCAAGCTGCTGCGCTAAATAGGTCTGATCTAAGCGGCCGGCCGTGTCAAGCTCCAGCCTTCCGGTCGGCGCGTGAGTTCGAACTTATACCCGAAGCCTCGGTGATTGTCGATGTAACGGATGAAGTCGGGTCGCAGGGCATACATGGTGCTGAGGCGGAGGATCGGGCGAAGCACGCGTCCCAGTTTGAATCGCTTGCAATAGGCCGCGAGGAGCGCGTCGCGGTGCTCCGGCTCAGTCACTTTGCTCACGATGCCGCGCAATTGCACACCGCGAATCTTCTTCCAGCTTTCTACGCTGCGATAGACAGTTGCGGCGGCGCGAGAATTTCCGGCGAGATTCAGGCTGTGCTGGCTGCTCTCGGAAGAGAGCCAGTAGAGCGACAGTACTTTGTCGACAATGTAAAAGAGCGGAGCCACGCAGGCCTGGCCGTCCTCGCCGGTCGTGGCTAGCGACATGGTTGACTCCTCGTTCAGAAGCGCGGCTACAAGTTCGAGTTGTTTCCGCACGCCCCTCATTGATTTGGTCCATGTTGGATTGATTTGGCCGTTACGCTAGGGAAAAACGCGACCCCATCCCTGCTGCTCTTGTTTTGCGGCAAGGATGGGGCTCGGATATCTGACGTTACTTCGGCTGGGACGGAGTTGATGTAGCCGGAGTTGCCGCTGGAGTTGGAGCGGTTGCCGCGGCAGAAGGCGCAGAGGGCTTGGGCACAACTGCCGGGGCTGGAGCCACGCTCGAAGCGGGAGCAGCCGCTGGCGTTGGAGGAGCAGGCGCATTCGGCGCTGTCCTTGGAGCAGGCGGTTTGGGCGCTGCGCCAGGCACAGGTGGCGCAACTGGCGCACTGGGCTGGGCAGGTGCGCTTGGTTGCGCCGATACTCCCGGAGCGCCGGGCATAGGACGACCACCGGGCATCGGGCGCATTCCGCCCATCGGCGGGTGGTTGGCAGGCATGGGCAGATCGTTTACTTCCACCAACTCCACATCGAAGATCAGGTTGGCCTTTTCCGGAATTCCCGGATGTGCGGCGTCGGGTCCCGGACGGCCTTTTGCGCCGTAGGCCAGTTGCCAGGGGATGAAGATGCGGCGCTTGCCACCGACCTTCATGCCTTCAAATCCCTGATCAAAGCCAGGAATGACGCGGCCAAAGCCCTGCGGAAATGGCATGGGCTGGGGAGGCTCCAACTTGGGCTTGCCATCGTCGCCTATCACCGGCTTGTTTTCCTTGTCTTTCATCGGGGGGCCGGGATGATCATAGGAGGAGTCAAACTTGCGTCCGTCGTCAGGTCGCCCGTTGGCGCCGAGCCAGCCGGTGTAGTGAATCTTGTACATCTTGTTGGGTTCGGCTATGGGGCCGGTGCCAATTTCGATCTCCTGATATTGCAAGGAGAAGGCGGTCTTCTTGAGAGTCTTGACCGGTGGAATTCCGGGAGCGGGAACTCCGAGTGGCAGCTTGGCGGCAGTGGTAGCGGGCTTGGCCGCAGGGATAGCCGGCTTGGCGGGAACTTGGGCGTATGCGGCCACAATACTGGCCGCCAAAAACAGAATCAGTGCTGATTGCTTCATAGCGTAATGAACTCCTGGTAGTTCTAGAGGCGAGTGTATCAGGCGCTGCTGTGGTTTAGCATCCCGCCAGCATCCCTGCGAGCAAGGCGGTTCTGGGAGCCAGATGCTCTACCACGATGGACTCGTGGGGAGCATGCGCGCCTTCTCCCACAGCGCCCATTCCGTCGAGGGTGGGAATGCCTAGTGCGGAGGTGAAATTGCCGTCAGAGGCACCGCCGCTCATGGCTTCTTCCAACGCAAAGCCCAGATGGGCGGCAAGCTCTCTAGCTGTGCGGAACAGCCGCACGGTTCCGCGAGTGCGCTCCATCGGCGGGCGGTTGATGCCGCCATGGATGGTGAACGCGCAGCGCTTGTCGGCAGGTTTGAGCGCGGCAAATTTTCGCTCCATGCGCGGGCCGTCAGCCTTGCGAACTACGCGCAGGTCGACCTCCGCCCAGGCCTGGGCTGGGATCACGTTGGACTTGGAGCCGCCGCCGATGACGCCCACGTTCACCGTCAGGCCGCGCTTGAGATCGGTCCATGCGGAGATTATTTTAATGACGCGGGTCAGCTCTAGGATGGCGCTCGCTCCTTTTTCATAGTCCACGCCCGAGTGGGCTGCAACTCCGGCCACGTCTATGCGCCAGTGGCCGGTACCCTTGCGCGAGGTCTTGTAGGCTAATCCCTGCGCAGGCTCCAGGACGAAAACGGCGGAGCACTCCGCCGCCAGCCGCTCAATAACTGGCCGTGAGGCCGGACTGCCGATCTCTTCGTCGCCGGTGAGCAGCAGGACGATCTCTGTCTGCAACAGGCGGGCATCGGTGAGCATTTCGATGGCGGTGAGGGCCATGGCCGCACCGACCTTCATGTCCAGCGTGCCCGGACCCCAGAGCCGGCCTTGGCTCAGGCGGCAGGGCATGGTCTTTAGCGTGCCGAGCGGCCAGACGGTATCCAGATGGCCGAGCAGCATGATACGGCGCGCAGAACCTGATTTGGATTTTGGCCCGAAGCGCGCTTCCAGCAGATCTCCAAAGCAGCGCTGGCGATGGATCTTGACACGCCCGCCCAGACCTCGAGCATGGGAAGCAGCCAGCGCGATGCATGCATCTACGGCAGCCTTATCGTCCGAGGGCGACTCGGTGCGGACCAGTTGTTGAGTGAGATCGAGCAGGGCGGATTGTTTGCGGCGGGCCCCGGCCAGCAGCGCGCGCATGGGAACGGGAAGATCGGTCTTTGTGGGCATTTCTGTTTACGCTCCCATCCACTTGCGCAGACGCCTCCGCGCGGGTTTTTCCACCAGGAGCATCGCCGCCACGGCCACGACAAGCAGAAAAACGTAGCTAATCCAAGGGTCAAAGCGCGCCACTCCCAACCGCTCCGGCAGATGGGTGTCGTGAATCCAGTTCCACAGGTTGAAGTGCAGCAGGTAAAGGCAGTAGCTGGCCTCACCCAGAAAGACCAGCGGGCGCACGGCCAGGATGCGTGCCAGCGGATTCTCTCCGGCCAGCCCCAGAACAATGCAGCCGAACAGTGGCATCAGCAGAGCGTCGTGAAGGAGAACGTAGGGAACCAGCGGCCCCATCTCCAGCAGGACGAAGACTCCGGCAAAGCCGGCCAGCCCCAGCAGCAGCCGCAACCGGCTGGCGCGCGGGATAAGATTGTCCAAGCCAGCCAACAAAATGCCAAAGACAAAGCTAGCCAGATGCGGCAGCGGGGTGTACTTGAGCACCCACAGCCAGTATCCGTAGCTCCATCGGTCAGGATGCGAGATGCCGTCCGGCTGCAAGACCATGTAGAGCGCGCCGGGAATTAAGCCCACAGCCCACACTCCAGCCAACAGGAGCAGATTATGCGAAACCCGCGTTGGCCGCCTCACCTTGGCCAGCCATGGAAACAGAGCGTACATGAAGGCTTCGGCTGGCATCGCCCAGGCAGGCGTGTTAAGAAATGTGGCCAGCGTGGGAACCCAGCCCTGAAGCAAGAGCGGCGTCAACACCATGCCGACCCAGAACATTCCGTGCGGCCCCGTCAGCGCGGTGTATTTCCAATAGACCGGTTGTGCATGAGCGCCGTACTCAGGGACCACCATCCGCCAGCTCATCAGCAAGCTGAGCAAGTAGATGGGATAAAGCCGCGTGAAGCGCGCCTTCCAGAAGCGAATCGCATCCAGCGAGCCGGCGCGCGCGGCGCTGGAGTAGTTGTATGCCAACACAAAGCCCGAAAGCTGAAAGAAGAGGCCTAATGCGATGTAGCCCGCGTTGACCACAGGCCCTAGAAAACCAAACGACTGAGGATTGGCAAAATGAAAGAAAACGATGTTGATGGCCGCCAGGCAGCGCAGGCCCGTCAGTGCATTCAATCGGTCTGGCTTGCGAGTCTCCATTCCGCTACTGCTTTTACGCCGTTACCAGCGAGCCGACCTTTTCGCCCAGCACAACCCGGCGAATATTTCCCGGCTGGTTCATGTTGAAGATGATCATGGGCAGGTTGTTGTCCTTGCACAGGCTCACGGCGGTCAGGTCCATCACCTTCAGGCCCTGGCGCAAAATCTCCATGTAAGTAATGTGATCGTATTTGACGGCCTCCTTCACCAGCACAGGATCGGCGCTGTAGACGCCTTCGACCTTGGTAGCCTTCAGAAGCACATCGGCTTTGATCTCCATGGCCCTCAGGCTGGCCGCTGTGTCGGTGGAGAAGAAGGGATTGCCGATGCCAGCGGCGAAAATCACCACGCGGCCCTTTTCCAGGTGGCGCACGGCGCGGCGGCGTATGTACGGCTCGGCCACCTGGTTCATGAACACGGCGCTCATCACGCGGCACTGCACGCCGCGCTGTTCAATGGCGTCCTGCATGGCGATGGCGTTGATTACGGTAGCGAGCATGCCCATGTTATCGGCGCTCACGCGGTCCATCTCTTTGGCATGCTCGGCTACGCCGCGGAAGAAGTTGCCCCCGCCAACGACCACGCCAATCTCCACGCCCAGCGCATGCACCTCGACGATCTCGCCGGTAATTTCGGCGACCTTGGCGGCGTCCAGCCCGAAGCCGCGCGGGCCGGCCAGCACCTCGCCGGAAAGCTTGAGAACAATGCGTTTATACATACCGTTTTGAGTATCGCATATCTACCGCTCCCGTGATTTTCTTTGCGCGCTTCCCGCAGTGAGCATGGAAACAAAAGCCCATGTTTTATTTGCATGTTTAGTGCCGCTGCCGCATGTAGAATCGTAACGGTCCGATTCATGAGGTCCATGACGGAAGCAAATCGCCGCCATCCGCTGTTTGCGGAAATGATGGTTCCGCCGCGCGACGAAGAGCTTATGGCAAAGCCAAGACGAGAGATTCAACATGCGAGGAATTGAGATGACTTTGAAAAAATCTATCCTGTTGGGAGTTGCCTGCTCCCTGCCATTCACAGCCATAGCGCAAACAATGCCCTATAGCGGCCTGGATAACAGCCTGAGCAATCTGGCCCGGCTGTCCGATGCCAAGACACGCTCTATCAGCCCTGAAAATCCCACCGGAGAGAAGGGCAAAGGGGGCATGGCGACCAAGGGCACAGGGGCCAACTCCGCACGCGAGCTAGGCCAGGGATGGAAGGTGAGTCCCTCCATCGTGGTCGGGCCAGGACAAACCTATACCCTCGCCAACATTGACAATTCGGGGCAAATTCAGCATATCTGGCTCACTCCCACGGGCAATTGGCGGCTTTCGATCCTGCGCATGTATTGGGATGACGAAACATCGCCGTCTGTTGAGGTTCCTGTCGGCGACTTCTTCGCCATGGGATGGGGCAAGTACTCGAGGATTTCATCCTTGCCGGTTTGCGTGAACCCTGGCAGCGGCTTCAACTCCTATTGGCCCATGCCTTTCCGGAAGCATGCAAAAATCACCCTGGAAAACCTCGATGTTAATCCCGTCACAGTCTATTTCCAGATCGATTACACCGAGACTGCCATTCCCATGGATGCGGCCTACTTCCACGCCCAATTTAGAAGAGTCAATCCGCTTCCCTACAAAGAGGTTTACACCATTCTGGATAACGTGAAGGGCAAAGGAAAATACGTAGGCACCTATCTCGCCTGGGGCGTCCATAAAAAAGGATGGTGGGGCGAGGGCGAAATCAAATTCTATATGGACGGCGACAAGGAGTTCCCGACCATCAACGGAACCGGCACCGAAGACTACTTTAACGGGTCATATGGCTTTGAAAACCAGGAGAAGCATCAGTACGAGGAATTCACTTCTCCCTATTCAGGTTTGGCGCAGGTCATCAAGCCGGATGGACTCTACAAATCCCAGCAAAGATTTGGCATGTATCGCTGGCATATTGTCGATCCCATTCGCTTCGACAGTGATTTGCGCGTAACCATTCAGGACCTGGGATGGCAGAGCGGTGATCGATACTTGCCTCTGATGGACGACATTGCCTCGGTCGCATTCTGGTATCAAACCGAACCGCACGCGAAGTTTCCCGCGCTTCCCGACAAAGATTATCTGGAAATACACTGAGAACCGGAAACAACAAAGGCCCGGGGTTTGATCCCTGGGCCTTTGCCTTGCTATGAAAGCAACTGTGAAATTAAATGCGCTGACTGATCTTGCGGCGCAACATACCGGCTAGTCCCACCAGGCCGCTGCTGAGAAGAAGCATCGTTCCGGGCTCGGGTATCACTGTCGTAATCGGATCGAACTCGGTCAGATACATATCATCTCCGTTCACGTTATATAACTCAAAGGGATTAATCCCGCTAGGTCCACCGTTGTCAAACTCGAGATTAAAATCTCCGCCGTTACCACCTGGAGTGCCCCAAGGGTCGCCAGTACCTGTAGGGTTGCCAGGAGTGGGCTGGCCGATAAGCTCTTCCTCCATGTTCAGGGTGGCGCTGTTCGTATTCCAGGTGGGCTGTTCAACTTCATCGAGATCCGATAATGTCCAGGTGCCATTCCCGGAATCAGCACCGGTCACGGTTACGCTCAAGCTTTGTATGTCGTCGTAAATAGGGACGCTGCCAGAAGTAGTGGGATTGGGCAACGTCGTGAGATCAAGCGTGATCTGGCCGGTAGCGACGGCGCTGTTGCCTAGTGACGCTCCCGACCACGCAAGGTTGTAGGTCTGTAAATCATCCGCGAATGCGGTGTGAGCCAATATCAGCAACCCAGCCAAAAGCAACCCGGTATTAACGTGCCAATGTTTCATCGTGTCTTTCCCTTTCTTGACGACGCATCGCCGCGAATCATTTTCTTGTGAATTAAGCGACTTCACTGAAGGGGGATATATTCACAATCAGTCTATGATGCATGATGGGATAATCGCAATAAGAATTTGAAAAAGGAAGATTATATTACAGATAATTGTGATCGTGCTCACAACTGTCCGCGAAAAGCTATAAGTTTCAAGCATATGAAGGCAAACAGGGTATTGAAAGATCGCACCTCTAAACTAGGCACCGGCGTGAATGCATAAAAAGGCCCGGGGTATGTTCCCCGGGCCTTCGTCGTTTTCTCATGCAGCCGGCAGTTATTCGGCTGCCGCTTCCACGGGCTTGGTCTGCGCCACAGTCCATTCTGGTGCGCCCACCTTGAAGCGGGCGAAGCGGCGCACGGTAATGTTTTCGCCCAGCTTGCCGACCTTCTGCCCGATCAGCTCCTTGATGCTGATGGTCTGGTCCTTAATGAAGGGCTGCTCCAGCAGGCAGACCTCCTCGTAGAACTTGGCCATCTTGCCCTCGACGATCTTTTCGATTACAGGGGCCGGCTTGCCGGTGGTGGCAGCCTGGGCGCGATAGATTTCCTTCTCGCGCTCCATATCGGCAGCGGTCACGTCTTCGGGCTTGACGAAGCGCGGGTCGCTGGCCGCGATATGCATCGCAATGTCCTTCATCAGCTCCTGGAAGTCCTCGGTGCGGGCCACAAAGTCGCTCTCGCAATTCAATTCCAGCAGCACGCCGATCTTGCCGCCGGCGTGAATGTAAGTGCCCACCGCGCCCTCGTTGGTGGTGCGCGCGGCCTTCTTCTGCGCCGAGGCCATGCCCCGCTTGCGCAACACCACAAATGCTTCTTCAATGTTGCCCTTGGTCTCCTGCAACGCTTTCAGGCAGTCGCCCATGGGCGCGCCGGATTTTTCCCGAAGCTCTTTCACCAATTTTGCATCAATCTTTTCGCTCACTGTCCTAGTCTCTCTTTTCCTGAATTTAGCCAGTCTTAGGTTTATTCACGCCAAAGCTTCTCATATATAAGAAAAGCGTGGCGCTCAATGCTGGGGCCACGCTCGTCTCATATAGCACTTTGGCACGCAGCAAAAATTAGCGCACTCCTTCAACCACATCGGCCTCGTCTTCCAGCGTCGCCACCGCGGCGGGCGCCTTGCGAATGCCGCCACCCAGAGCTGCCTCCAGATCAACATCTTCGACTGGCGCGGCATCTTCTGGCGCAGTCTCCGCCTCGGCTTCGGGCAGGGGCGATTCCTCGGCAAATGCCTTGTCGCCCACCAGGTTCACACCCTCGGCCGCCGAATCGGCGATCTTCGAAGTAAACAGGCGAATGGCGCGCAACGCGTCGTCGTTGCCGGGAATCACGTAATCCACCACCGTCGGGTCGCAGTTGGTATCCACTACGGCCACCACCGGAATGCCCAGCTTGCGGGCTTCCTTGACGGCAATCGTCTCATTGTTGGAGTCGACGACGAAGATCGCGTCCGGCAGGCGCTTCATCGTCTTGATGCCGGCCAGGTTCGCCTGCAGGTGCTTGCGCTCCCGCTCCAGCTTGATTACTTCCTTCTTGGTCAGCAGCTCGTAGCGGCCGTCGGTGGCCATCTCATCCAATTCCTGAAGGCGCTTTACAGACTTCTGCACCGTCACCCAGTTGGTCAGCAGCCCTCCCAGCCAGCGCTGGTTGACGTAGGGCATTCCTGCTCGCGCGGCCTCCTCGGCCACTGCTTCCTGTGCCTGGCGCTTGGTGCCGACAAACAGAATCGTCTTGCCGCTGGCGCACAGGTCGGTGACAAACTTTGACGCTTCCTTGAACAGCTTGAGCGTCTTCTGCAGGTCGATGATGTAGATACCGTTGCGCTCGCCGAAGATGTATTCCTTCATCTTGGGATTCCAGCGCTTGGTCTGATGCCCGAAGTGAACACCTGCTTCGAGCAGCTCCTTCATTGTGATCGTGGCCATTGGCCTCCTTCGTGGATTGCATCCGGGTGGTCGATGCCGGCGCCCGGATTGAACCCGCTTCTGCGGGAATTTGTAAAACCAACTAACAGCTCACAGCAGACAGCTAACAGTAAAACCGAAGAACGTGCCTGGAAAACTGATAGCTGTAAGCTGTCCGCTATCTCTTGCTGAACTGGAACCGCTTACGAGCGCCCTTCTGCCCGTACTTCTTGCGTTCTTTCATGCGCGAGTCGCGGGTCAGCAAACCTTCGGCCTTGAGCGCTGCGCGCAACTCGGGATTGAACTGGACCAGCGCGCGGGCAACGCCCATCTTGACTGCATCAGCCTGCGCCGATACTCCGCCACTCTTGACGGTGGTCACCACGTCAAAGTTGGAGGCCATTTCGACCAGAGCCAAGGTGCGCTTTGCGGCCACGCGCTGCTGCTCGGTCACAAAGTACGCATCGAACGCCTTGCCGTTGACTTTCCACTCACCCGTGCCGGGACGCAGAAAGACGCGGGCAATCGCCGACTTGCGCCGCCCCGTCCCGTAATACTGAACCAGATCTGCCATTCTTTTATCAGCTCCTAGCTTCTAGCTTCTAGCCTCTAGCTAAAAGCCGAAAATCTCCGAATCTCAAATGCCAAAGCTAGCAGCTAGAAGCTAGCAGCTAGCGGCTGTTCTTACGCAATCTCCAACGCCACAGGCTTCTGCGCCTCGTGAGGGTGCTTGTCGCCGCGATAAACCTTGAGCTTGGTCGCCATCTGACGGCCCATCTTGCTCTTGGGCAGCATCCCCTTGATGGCCTGTTCCAGAATCAGTTCCGGCTTGCGGCTCATCACGCGGATGATCGACTCTTCGCGCAGTCCGCCAGGGAAACCTGTGTAGCGGCGATAGAGCTTGTTCTGCGACTTCAAGCCGGTCAGGCGGATCTTTTCCGCGTTGATCACGATTACGTGGTCGCCTACATCGATGTACGGCACATATTGCGGATTCAGCTTGCCGCTCAACACGTCGGCGGCCCTGGTCGCCAGACGGCCCAGCGTCTTGCCGCTGGCGTCTATGACAAACCATTTGCGGTCAATATTCTTGCCGCTCGGAACAAAGGTACCCATCTCTCTCCTGCCCTCTAAACGCCTAAAAAGTCCAACAAAAAACTCGCGCAAAGCGCTCCTGCCCGCGCCAATCCAGCGCATGGGCCCACAGCGGTTCCACAATTGCTGTACCCCGAAACCACTGTACTCAAGTGGCATTTTCCTCAAGAAAATGCCACACTGCACAATGACAGAAAGGGCACGTTATTGTGGAACCGCTCGAATTTCCACCCACTGCCAAACAAATCTGTTCGGGTGAGGAGTGCGGGGCTGGCCCTGAAAAGGGCTCTGGCTGCGGCGGATCTGCGCCTGCAAAGCGCTTCTAAACTCTAATCCGGCAGCCGGTAACCTGTTCCAGCCAATACCCTTCAGGGCATCAACCAGCCGGGTCCGGGTGAAATGACTCATCCCATCGACGAAGAGCTTGCCAATGGGAGCCCCGACACACAAAGACCCCAGGCGCAACACCGCGCAAGGACTTTAGAATACCCGAATCAGGCCCCGGAGTCAACGCTCACCCCGTAGCTAAGAGTTTGTCTCCACGTTACGCAGTTGCAGAGGTTGAAATTGTTCTTTGAAGATCATTCCAATGAATAGACGCACACGCGGTTGCACTGCAAAACATGCCCGCATGGAATACAGAGGGAAGGTTGAGTATGCCCGGGGGCGGAAGATGAGGACCCTGCCGATTTTGCCGGGAGAGAGCATGGTGGCGGATCGATATTTGAATCCCAGGTCCCTAAATCGGGACCTGGGACACCGCACTGCAAGCACGTCTATGGGAAGACTCCGATGGCGCAGATCAGGTATTGCGTGTTGTTGGGGGCGGCCGATCTCAGGTCGGGCAGGGCGAAGTTGCTGGTGCCGTTGCCGCCGTAGTTAACTCCGATTAGCGAGAAGAGCGCCGTGTTTGATGCAATATTCAGAAGCCTGCCATCTGCCGGGAGGTAGTTCGACGGATACTCGGAGGAGACATTGAGAAGGATGCTGCCGATCGTGCATTCCACCGTACCGCCGCCGCCCCCGGAGAAGTTGCCGATGTCGAACGTGCCAAAGATACCGGTTGTGCCTGAAGGTCCGGTTGGGCCAGCTGGGCCAGCCGGTCCCTGTGGGCCTGGATTGCCCAACAAGCCCTGCGGTCCCTGTGCACCAGTAGCTCCGGCCGGGCCGGCCGGGCCTGTTGCGCCGATCGGGCCAGCGGGGCCGGTTGCGCCGGCAGGTCCAGTTGCACCGGTCAAGCCAGTAGCTCCGGTCGGACCGGCAACTCCGGCAAGACCTTGAGGGCCAGCGGGGCCGGTTGCGCCGGTCAAGCCAGTAGCTCCAGTCGGGCCGGCAACTCCGGCAGGGCCTTGAGCGCCAGCCGGGCCGGTCGCACCAGTCAGGCCAGTTGCTCCGGTTGGGCCGGCGGGACCTTGTGCACCAGCGGGGCCAGCCGGGCCTTGCGCGCCGGCAGAACCGGTTGCGCCTGTCGCGCCCTTTGGACCGGCTGGCCCCTCAGGTCCGGCGGGGCCCTCTTGATTCCAGGAAACAGCCTGTTCGTTGGCGTGGCAGTCGTTGACCGCGGGAACGATGCGAACGTCGCCGGTGGTCCTGTTGTAGCAGGCATGGATCACAGTCGCTGCCGAGGCGGAGATGGCCGCCGTTCCAAGCAGCAACGAAGACACTATTACGGCGAGAGACTTTAGAGAAGACATCGATACCTCCTGACGGGTTGTGCTTCAGTTAGGGGAAGGCGGAGCATCGCATCCTGAGATGAAATCAGGCCAATCGGCGCCGATTCCTCCACAAAATACATACTCCGCAAGAGTTTCGCGGTACTGATTATCCGCAAGCATGAATCAATTTCAGTGTCCGGCTCGGGGAACGAGATTCATCGGACCAGCAGAGCGGCTGAGTGAATCGTTGCAACAAACAAAGGGAGAAGATCGAAATCCAACAGCTTGGCGCCGGACTCCGGGTGATCGGGGAAAATTCCATGCCCGTATTGCTGAAGGATTCCAATTGAGTTGAAGCATACTACACTCCATATTGGATAGAATATATCTAATAATTATTCTTTTTATTCTCAATTGAATCCAGCACGACCGGCCGGAAGGCTTGCCGTGGCCGGAGTAGCCTGATTTTCTCGATCGTGCTACTCTGGTGCTTCCCCTGAAGGCTGGGGAAAGCCGCTTGTCCTGGCAGGAGTGCGTGTGGGCGTTTTAAGCAGGATAGGGATTGCACTGGATTCGGAGCTTTTAAAGCGGTTTGACCGCTCGATTCAGCAGCGGGGCTATATCAACCGGTCAGAAGCGTTTCGGGATTTGATCCGCGACCGGCTGGTAACCGAGCAGACCGCGGCGCCGGAGGCGACGGTTGTCGGTACGGTTACGCTCATCTACGACCACCACGCCCACGGCATCACGGAAAAATTGACCGAGGCGCAGCACACGCATCATGAACTGGTGGTTTCCACCAGCCACGCGCACCTGGACCACGATTCCTGCCTTGAGGTGTTGATCGTGCACGGCAAATCGGCCCAGGTTGCCCAGTTTGCCGATCAGTTGATCGGCCTCAAGGGCGTGCAGCACGGCCGCCTGGTGATGACCGTTCCGGAGCATGCGTTGATGCCGCCCTCCGAGAAAGCGCACAAGCACCCGCATAAGCATTGAGCGCTCGTCAAGAAGAAAGCGGCCTTTGAAAACTGCCATATGGTCGACAACCGCGGCTTTTATCAAAAGCTTCTTCCTAACGCGAATCGCACCAGAAACGGTTCGGTGGGGTGGGTAACGCGTCCGAATGCCGGCGCGGCTGTTGGAGTTATTTGGTAGACATAGGCGTAGTCAATGTCGGCATCTTTGCGGTTAAGCATATTCAAAAATTCGGCCGTAACGTGCCATTTCTTTAATAATTGATAACCGAGCTCTCCATTAAGCAACACCGTTTGACTTGACTGATAAAGTCCGTCAGACGTCAAAGAACGCGGACCAAAGTAGCGCAGGCGCAAACTCGACGAAAAGCCCTTGTAATCGTGCACGGTGGCGCCCGATGAAATCACCACCTTAACCGCTTCGGGCACCAGCTTGCCGCCCGGGCCTTGCTGTTGCCAATTTACGTTGCCATCTGCGTTGCCACTTACTGTAGGGCAAGAAGCAGCGCCTGTAGTGCATACATATAAGGGCGCATTTACGACCTGAAATGTCGCATCAAACGGGTCTGGTTGGGTAAATTGGGCACGGGAATCCGCAAGGTCAAAATCAAAAGCCCAATGTTCCGCTGGCGTGTAGTAGTTCGCCCATTCGAGGCCATAGCGGTTGCTCGACTGTTCTGAAGCAATCGTGCCTCCGGTGTCGCCATCCTGCGTCAGTTCGGAATTGCTGTGGAGATACCAGAGCTCAAAGGTGCTTTGCAGATGGGTGACGGCCATATTGCGCACGCCGATTTCCCCGCCTTTTTGTTCGACCAGGGGGGAGATTTTCGGCATGACCGTATAGTGGTAAGGATAGTCCGGCGAAACCGGTTCCACCTGTTGCGTTGAGCCGCGCCCGTCGTTCGAGTGAAAACTGAATCCGCCCTGCAGATAGAACTCAGTATTGGCCCACGGGCCGAAGATCAAACTTGCTTTTGGGCTGGGCAGGAACTTGACGGCCGAGCCGGAATTGGCCGCGTTAACCGTTTCGCTGGTGCCGCCGGGCAAAGTAACGATATCGGTCGGGTAAGCCAGGCTGGCGATGACAAATTTTTCCTGGTCGCCGCGCAGGGCCAGGACCGAGCGGAATTTGTTCGCCCACTGGATTTTATTTTCCCCAAAAGCGCTGCCTATCATGTCCGTAAAGTTATCCCGCTCAGTGGTCGCGGGCAAAGTGGGGCAGGTGGTGGTGGCATAAGTAGTGCTGGTGGGAACAGAGAAAGAGGCGGTAGTGCCGGCGGGGGTGCCGCTGGGGGTGCCGCTGGGGGCGCCGTTGATGGTGCCAGTGGGCATTATAACAGTAAGAGTAAGAGGAGTATCAGCTGCATAGCCGCTATAAGCTCCTTGGCCCATAGTGATGCAGGTGGGATTATAGCCGGCGTTGGGAAGACCGGAGCCGGCGACGGGGAAGAAACTGGCGCCGGTGGCGGAATAATCAGTTTTGGTTGTGCGCACTCGATTTTGCGTCCGGTAAAGGCCGTTGTTGATCCAATCGTTGCGGAACTGCATGCCGAAGGTATTTGACATCTTGCGGCCATGCCATGTGCTGAAAACCGTGTGGTGTGCGTCCAGGTAACCCACCCAGCGCCTGTCCTGCTGATTGAACTGGTCCTCTTTGTTGTAGTCCACCAGATAGTAAGTGAAATCAGAAAATAAATCTAGATCGTAATACCATACGGCGGCCATGATTTTCGACTCGGAATTTGCGTCTTGGCGATGCCACTCTCCCTGCAAGCTATAACGTTGGGAGTGCCCACCGTCAGATGGGTTCAGTGTGCCGAAGAACCCAACACCAACGGGGGATGGGGATTGAGCGGTAACGGGGATTTGATCGCTCGAGTTCCATTTTCCGTGGTAAGCGTGGGCCGCGATGCTGGCGCCATTGGTGTCGTCGCCCTGGCTGTAGGTTAGGATGCCGTTGATTTTGTTAAAACCATCCGGATGTACCCATGGGCCGTCATAGTAATACTCTTCTCCGCCGTACAGCAAATTGCCCTTGCCGAGCTTATGCGATACGCCGAAAACGGCCCGCCCATAGGTATGCGTGCCGCCTTCCACCTTGAAGAAGTTCTCGGGCAGCGTCTTGAAAAATTCCACACGGGCATTTGCAGCCGAGCTGAAGTTGCCGACATTCGCGTAATAAGGACCTTTCTCGAAATTCACCCGCTTCACAAACTCCGGGATGACGGTGTTCATGTCGGAGTAACCCTCGCCGTGCGCGTGCGACGGCAGGTTCAGCGGCATATCGTCGAGGTAAATGGCGATATCCGTGCCGTGGTCGAGATTGAAGCCGCGTAGGAAATACTGGTTGGCTTTGCCGCCGCCGGCGTGTTGCGTGATGATGAGGCCGGGGACTGTCTCCAATACTTCTCCCGAACGAAGAATCGGACGATCCTGGATTTCCGTTGCGCCCACCGTGCCTTGAGAGCCGGATTCGGCAATTCCGATGAGTTCATCCTCCCGGCCCTGAACGTTGATGGTGGTGCTCAAGGATCCTACTACCAGAGAGATGTGCAGCGGAGCCAGCGTCCCGGTCGTTCCAATGCTGACAAGGATTTCTTTGGTTTCAAAACCGGGATTCATTACAATGAGTCGATAATTGCCTGCCGCGAGTCCAGAAATAATGAAGGAGCCGTTCGCGCCCGACTGTGTCGTTCTTTGTACAGTACCGTTCATGCTTTGAACCTGCACGGTAGCCCCGGCAATCACCGCGCCAGACGTGTCAACGACAGTTCCTGATAGCTGAAGCGGGTAAGCCTTATCACTCCTGGTGACCGGCTGAGCCTGCGGATCAACGATGCGGTTCGCGAACGAAATTTCCTGAGCGGTCAGAAAGCAAGGCGTCAGCAGAAAGAAAGCGAATCGATGCGTCGTAATCGGATGAAGTAACAGCGCCATGAAAATGATTATTACATGCGTAGCACGAAATCTATATTAGTATGTGACATAATATTATTAAATTCGTATGCGGCCGCGGAGGGACCAGTAATACCGCACCGGAGGATATCATGCGCCCACTTTCGCCGCTTCTGCAAAGCCTTGTCGCGGCAGGATTGCTCTTGGCAACTTCGTCCCACTTTTCGCAGGAGGCAAAACCGCAGCCTCTGACCATGCCGCTCGTATGCCCGCAGGGAGACTGCCCTTTGCTGAAAGGGGTTTCTCAAACGGCCGGAATGCGTAGCGGTTTTGTACGCCTGAAGCCAGGCGCGACAGTTGGCTGGCACACAACGGGCAAAAACGAGGAAGCCTTAGTGATTCTGTACGGGCAGGGCGAAGCGCTGATTGACGGTCAGGCTAGTCGGTCATTTGCTGCTCCGGCGCTGGTCTATATCCCGCCCGCAACCCGCCACAACGTTGCGAACACGGGAAAAGAGCCGCTGGAGTACGTATATGTGGTTGCTCCCGCGAAGCCGGAGTAGCTCTTCTTCGGGGCTTACTATTGCGCGGGCAGGATTTTGATAGTCCGCAGCCAGGTCTCCACGCTCTGCGGCCACCGGGTCACTGGCAGTGCGGTGCGGCGCAGGCCGTAGCCGTGGCCGCCTTCCGCATAGATGTGCAGCTCGGCGGGAACCTTGACGTTCTTCAGGGCCATAAAGTAGACAATCGCATTTTCGACATGAACCGGATCGTCCTCTGCCTGCACGATGAACTGGGGTGGGGTCTGCGCTGTGGGATTGATCTCGGGGTTGGGAGCAAAGTTCTTGTCGGCAAGCGCCAGGTAGCCGGGGTAAACGATCACGGCAAAGTCGGGCCGGCAACTGAGCTTGTCTGCGGCGTCAATGGGCTCGTAGAGCCGCTGGTCGAAGTGAGTGCTGAGGGCCGCCGCCAGATGCGCGCCAGCGGAAAAACCAAGAACGCCGATACGGTTGGGGTCGATCTTCCACTCTGCCGCGTGGGCGCGCACCAGGCCGAGGGCTCGCTGGGCGTCTTGTAATGCGGCCGGCGATTTCGGGTAGGGACCTGTATCAGGTACGCGGTATTTGAGCAGCACGCAGGTGATGCCGGCGGAGTTCAGCCAATCGCAGACCTCGGTTCCTTCCAGGTCGATGGCCAGAATGTGGTAGCCTCCGCCAGGGAAGACCACCACCGCCGCGCCGGTGTTTTCCCCTTTGGGCGAGTAAAGGGTCAGCGTCGGCGTTGAGACGTTGCCCAGGCGGATGAGCGGCCGACCGGCGATGAGGTTGTCCTTGGCGGTTGTGGTGTCAGCCTCTGGCGGCAGATTGGCGGACGCGCCGGGAGCGGCGCCGGGCCAGACTGGCAGGGTGAGATGGCCGGGCGTGGGAGGCCAGCCGCTGGGCTGGGCCACAAGGGTCATGGAAGATGCCGCGAGGGCGGCGATAAGTAGAAGTGCTCTATTGCTCATTCAGGAATTCCCCCGCCACAACTGACAGCTTACACGGTATGGCTGGCAGCGTCTGGCTGAGATTTTATGATGCGCATGAACCGTCCAGAAGTTCGTTATCCGCTATAAGCTGCTCCGTCACGGTCTCACGCCGGGCGGAATCAGCAGGGTCACGGTTTGGGAAGCGATCTCGATGCGGACCGGCAGATTGCCCAGCAGCTCTCCGTCGGCTTCGGCATAGATGTGTGGCGATGTTCCGTTGCACGGGCGGCATTCGACCGAGACGGCGTCGAGCAGTTCAACCTCGCGTGTAGACCGGGGCCGGCCCAGAATTGCGGACATGATGTAGAGGAAGTAGTGCATGCGGCTGCGGGTCTTGAAGGCCACCAGGCGCAGGCCGTCGTTGTGCAGGGTGGCGCCTGGGGCCAGATTGTGGAGAACGCCGCCAAAGTCGCGAATACGCACAGCTAAAAGCTGGGAGATCAGCTCCACGCGCGGCTTGTCGCCGGTGTTTTCCTCAAAGGCTGCTTCAAAAAGTGGAAAGGAATGCGTAACCCAGACGCGGAAACCCTCAACCAGGTAGAGAGGATAGCCGATTCGCCGCTTCAAAATGGGATCGAGCCGGGAGAGAAACAGCGCATCGGGTCCCACCCCGGCAGCGACTGTAAAGTAGCGCGTGCGCGTAGCGCCGCTTGCGTCCCGATAAGAGATTTGGCCGACGGAGACATTCACAGGAGAGGCAGTCAGCAGCCTGCGAACCACCTTTGCCGGTGAGGTGTGCAAGCCGAGGTTCGCTGCCAACGCGTTGGCGGTGCCAAACGGCACTACGCCCAAAGCTACGGTGGTGCCAACCAAGCTCTGCAAAACTTCATGAACGGTGCCATCGCCTCCACAGGCAATGACCGTGTCGCAGCCGCGGCGCACGGCCTCTTCGGCCAGCACTCCGGCGCTTCCGGAAGCAATGGTTTCATGCGCTCTAGCTTCAACGCCTGCATTGCGGAGGACAATAAGCGCTTTGTCTATTGCCGCATGACGCCTCCAGGAATGCTGGCCTGAAGCCGGATTGTAAATGAGCGCAACACGGCGCATCGAGCGTTTCTCCTGGAGAGTCCGCGCCCGGCGCGGGAATGCGAACGGGAGCTATCTCCTAATCATCGCATCCCGCAGGCGGTCAGGTGATTGACAATGCGGGTTCCCTCCGGAGGTGCGGAGACGGCGGCCTGGGAATTCCAGCATCGGAATCGGGCGCTCCCGGTGAACCATTCTTGCTTTGCGCGCGTACACTAAGTAAAACTGCCGACTGAAACGTTGGAAAGGATCTGAAATGCCAGTACACAAAATGAAGAGCCCTATGCGCAGCCTCCGGCTGCAACTGATTGTCGGCTTGGTGATCAGCCTGATGGTGTTGCCTTTGACGGCCGGTGGCCAGGCGAAGCCGGTCAGCAAGCCTAAGACAGCTAGCCAGTCAAAACCGGCCACTCCTGACAAGCCCGCTACGCCAGCCGATATTCCCCGCTACAAAGACGCCAGCCTGCCCATCGAGGACCGGGTGGCCGACTTGCTGTCGCGGATGACGCTGGAGGAGAAGGTGGACCAGCTTGCAACCGGCTGGGAGAGCAAGATTGAGGTGATCGACCCCACAGGAACCTATACCAGCGAAACGGCGCGGCAAACAATTCTGAGCACCTGGGGCCCGGAGGTAAAGTTCACCGCGCGCCAGGCGGCGATTCTGCGCAACGGAGTGCAGCGCTATCAACGCGAGAAGACGCGCCTGGGCATACCGGCGTTGTTCATGGGCGAGGGCCTGCATGGCCTGATGGAGTATGGCAGCACCAGCTTTCCGGCGACCTTGGCGCTGGCCAGCACCTGGGATCCAGCGCTGGTCAAGCGGGTCTTCACCGCGGTCGGCGACGAGGCTGGCTCGCGCGGCGTGGGCCAGGTCTACACGCCGGTGCTGGACCTTGCCCGCGATCCCCGCTGGGGCCGCACGGAAGAAACCTATGGCGAAGACCCTTACCTGGTCTCGCGCATGGGGGTTGCGGCTATCGAGGGGCTGCAGGGCGATGACTTCATCATCGGCCGCCACCATGTGATGGCCACCGCCAAGCACTTCGCGGTGCATGGGCAGCCGGAGGGCGGCACCAACACGGCGCCGGGGAACTACTCCGAACGGGTCATCCGCGAGAACTTCCTGGTGCCCTTTCAGGCCGCGGTCCAGGAGGCCCGCGTGGGCAGCGTGATGGCTTCTTACAACGAGATTGACGGCGTGCCCTCGCACATGAATCGCTGGCTGCTGGGCAAGGTTCTGCGCCAGGAGTGGGGATTCAAGGGCTACATCATCTCCGACGACTTCGGAATCCAGATGATGGCGCAAACCCATCATGTGGCAACCAACACCCAGGATGCGGCGCGGCTGGCGCTTGCAGCCGGCGTCGACTATGACCTCTCCGACGGCTCCGCTTATCGTTCGCTGGTTGATCAGGTGAAGCAGGGCCTGGTGCCGGCCAGCGAGGTGGACCAGGCTGTCGCCCACGTGCTGGCGGTCAAGTTCCGCCTGGGACTCTTCGACGATCCCTATACGGACCCCGACTATGCCGAGCGCGTGACCAACGGCGAGGAGCACCGCAAGATCGCCCTGGAAGCGGCGCGCAAGGCCATCGTGCTGCTCAAAAACGACAAGAATCTGCTGCCCCTCGATCTGGCGAAACTGAAGACCATTGCAGTGATCGGACCCAACGCCGCCGACGTCCATATCGGCGGATATAGCCGCAATCCCGTTTACGGGGTGAGCGTTCTCGACGGTATCCGCGCGCGTGTGGGAAACAAGGCTAGCGTGCTCTATGCCGAAGGCTGCAAGATCACCAACGCGCCCCAGGGTTACTTGGGCTCGGAAGCTGAAAATGTTCAACTCGTTGATCCCAAGACGCAGACAGCCTCTATCCAGGAGGCCGTGGAGACGGCGCGCAAGGCCGATGTGGCAATTCTGGTGGTCGGTGAGAACGAAAGCACAAACCGCGAAGCATGGTCGGAAGACCACCGCGGTGATCGCGATTCCCTTGACCTGCTGGGCGCGCAGAACGACCTGATAAAAGCCGTGGTGGAGACGGGAACCCCGACGGTAGTGCTGCTGCTCAACGGCCGGCCGCTGTCGATCAACTACATTGCCGAGAAGGTTCCCGCGATCCTGGAGGGCTTTTATCTGGGCGAGGAAGGCGGGACAGGCGCCGCCGAGGTCATCTTCGGCGATGTGAATCCCGGTGGTAAGCTGCCCATCACCTTTCCTCATACGGTGGGCGCCCTGCCCGACTTCTACAACCACAAGCCCACCGATAACCGCAGTTATGAGTTCAGCACGCGCCAGCCGCTCTTCGCCTTCGGCTACGGGTTGAGTTATACGACCTTCAGCTTCGACAATCTGCGCGTGGAGCCAAAGGAGATCTTCACCGGCGGCACAGCCAAGGTGAGCGTGGATGTGACCAACACCGGCAAGCGCGCGGGCGACGAGGTGACCGAGCTGTACGTCCATCCCAGGGTCTCCTCGGTCTCCCAGCCGGTCATGCAGTTGAAGGGCTTTGAGCGCATTACGCTGCAGCCGGGAGAGAAGAAGACCGTCGAGTTCACCATCACGCCGGAGATGCTTTCGATCCTGAATCTTGACATGAACCGGGTGGTCGAGCCTGGAGTTTACGAGTTGATGGTCGGTCCCAGTTCCGACAAGACCAGCACGGTGCGGCTGAGCGTAACGGGCCTGCACACCGACACAGGCAAGACGGTGCTTCCTCCTCCGCCGGCCGGCTCCGAGTCGGGCATGGTAAGCAATTTCGATGACATGAAGATTTCGGCCAACTACGGCTCATGGATAGGCGCCGGAGACTCGATGAATGGAGGAAAATCTACGGCCTCCCTCGCCGTGGTCTCGCCCGGCGCCGACAACACCAAGGGCGCATTGCAGGTGACCGGAGAGGTGGTTGCCGGACAGCAGTTCCCCTTTGCCGGAGCCCTCTACTCGCCGGGAGCCGGGCCCATGCAGCCCGTGAATCTTTCAAACAAGAAGGAGATCAGCTTCTGGGCCAAGGGCGACGGCGGCACCTACACGCTTATCGTGCTGACCGAAAGCCGCTCCGGAAACTCCGGCCAGATGCCGGCCATGACCCAATTTGTCGCGGGCCCGGAGTGGAAGCTGTATACTTTCCCGTTCTCGACCTTTGAGACCGACGGCAGTGACCTGACCGGGCTGGGCTTTGTAAAGGTGATGTCGCTGGGCAAGTTCCAGTTCGAGATCGATCAACTGCAGATCAAGTGAGCGGAGCTGGGCCCGCTCACTGACCGGAAGAACCGTGCTCAACGAGCAATCCAGCAGCGCCGAAGTCCACAGGGGCTTCGGCGCTGTTGTTGCCTACAGGTGTGGTTATAGCGAAACCAGAGTAGCTGTATCCCGGAAGCAACTTCGTCAAGTGGCTTTTTCCTCAAGAAAAAGTCACCTTTAATACTCTCGACAATGGCACGTTTACTCTGGTTTCGCTCTTGCGCGCTACAGTTGAACTCCGCACAGATAAACGTCGAGGCCCATTTTATGAAACATGGTTGCCTTTGCAGCCAGGGCGCGATCGGCCTCCTGCGCTGAAGTTGCGTAGGCGACGCAGATGTGGTTGGAGGGATGGCGAGCCATGAACTGGTTCTGGTCGACGCCGTGCAGGACCACGTGCATGACGGGCCACTGCGGCGTGACCTCAGCCCAGCGGCGATTGGTCTCCGCCTCAGGCAAAGAGATCGCCGTGGCGCGGCCCAGATCAACCTTGAGGCGGTCCTTCTCGACGTAGACGCGGCTCCAGACCACTTCGCCTGGTTTGCAAACGCCCTTCAGCGTGCCGCCGCCGAGGCGGAAGTACATGGACGGCTGGCGCTCGCTGACGGCTCCCTTGTAGCCACCGGTGAGATGCGAGGCGGGAACGGCGCCGGAGATCTGGAAGAGCCATACGAACTCATCGAATCCTTTGGCGGCGTAGCGTTCGCCCCAGCGGACATCGTGCAGAGTGGTGGCCGGATCGAGCCCCATCGCTGTCCAAACGCGATTGGTAACCACCGCATCGACGCCGACGCACTCGTCAACCTCATTGAAATGAGGCAGCGGCCGGCCGGTATAAAGCTCACGGCCGTCGCGGCTATAAGCGGGCGGACGCTCGACGTTGTTCAGCAGCCCCTCGACGAGATCGGAGGCGGGCACCAAATCCTTTAGCCCCTGCTGGTACTGAATGCCGACCGCGTCGCAGCCAAACTCATCGGCAATGCGCAGCACGGCGATGTACATGCGGCACTGGCCCAGAATCTGCGCGTCTGTCAGATCAGTGGCTTCGTCGGGCCCGGTCTTGAAGCGAATGCCGCTGGCGTCGAGCCATTTGCGAACCTTCTGCGCTTCCTCGGCGGTGACCTCGCGCATCGCGGCATAGAGCGCCGACTGGCTGAGGCGTTCCTTGTAAATTCCGGCGGGGTTCATCAGCGAGTCTTCGACGATGGCATTGGCCATGCCCATGCAACCCTCATCGAAGACGCCAAGCAGTGCTTTTTTGCTGCGCAGTTCATTGGCCAACGCCGTGCCGAGAACGCACTCGGCCTCACCAACCCTGGCTGGATCGAAGGGATGTACATGCGATGTGTCGTGCGCGAAGCTCTTGTTGTTAATCCATTCCCTCAGGCCGCGCTTAAAGAGCGGATCAGTAAAATCCTTGCTCCACAGCGTCGTAAAGGGAACGCCGCTCTTGCGCAGGCAGCCGTTCAGATTCAACATGCCCACCAGACCAGGCCATTGGCCACTCCAGTTGGCTACGGTGAGGATAGGGCCGCGATGGGAGAGCAGCCCGGCGAGCACATGGGCGCTGTATTGCCAGACCGCCTCGGCCACCACGATGGGCGCATCGGGATGAATGTTTTCGAAGACCCGCATCCCCATGCGTTGCGAGTGAATGAAGCCGTGCTTCAAAACAGGATCAACCGGGTGAGCGCGGCGTAGCGTGGCCCCCTCTTCGAGAAAAGCCTTCGTCAACATCTTTTCCAGACTAGCCTGCGCGGGCCAGCAAACCTCGTTTGCCGATTGGCGCAGATCGCCGCTGGCCACCAACAAAACCTCGTCTTTCGCGACGGGCTTGGGGCTCACTACTTCAGGAATTGCATACGCTGCCATTTCACATTCCTCGCTGTTTCCATCGTGCTGCCGTTCATTCTATCGCGCAGTACTACCTTGGGGGCAATGTCGTGAGCGCGCCGTCATGGAGGAGTTTGCCTTTATACTAAGGTGTTTGTTACTGACAGGTAGCGGGCCGTGATATGGCGCGCCTCAATTGAGAGATTTGGAAGGAGCAAGCGATGGCTCAGGCGGAGATTGGCATTATCGGCGGCAGCGGGTTGTACTCCATGCCCGGATTTACGAACGTGCGCGAAGAGCGCGTGGAGACGCCCTTTGGCGCGCCCTCGGACATCTTTGTACTGGGCGAGCTGGAGGGGCGAAAGGTGGCTTTTCTGGCTCGGCATGGACGCAGCCACAGCATTCTCCCCTCGGAGTTGAACTTCCGCGCCAACATCTACGCTTTCAAAAAGCTCGGCGTCGAGCGGATTCTCTCCATCTCAGCCGTCGGCTCGCTCAAGGAGGAGCACAAGCCCACAGATTTCGTGATTCCCGACCAGTTCATCGACCGGACCTTTCATCGCGTCGCAACCTTCTTTGGCGAGGGGATTGTGGGCCACGTGGCCTTTGGCGATCCGGTCTGCGCGACGGTGGCCAAGGCTGCCACCCAGGGTTGCGCGGCGGCGGGAGTGGTGGGCAAGCTGGGCGGAACCTACGTATGCATGGAGGGCCCGCAGTTCTCCACCAAGGCCGAGTCCCATCTTTATCGCAGTTGGGGAGCGGACGTGATCGGCATGACCAACCTGCAGGAGGCCAAGCTGGCCCGCGAGGCGGAGATCTGCTACGCCACCATCGCCATGGTCACCGACTACGACTGCTGGCGCGAGGGCCACGACGCTGTCACCGTCGAGGAGATCGTCCGCGTGTTCCACCAGAATGCCGAGAATGCGGCCAAAGTCGTCAAAGCCGCCATCGCCGCCATGCCTCACGGGCGCAACTGCGCCTGCGCATCGGCGGCAAAGTACGCCGTGCTGACCAAGCCTGAAGCGATTCCTGCGGCGGCCAAGGAAAAGCTGAAGCTGCTCTTCGGGAAGTATTTGGGCTGGTAAACTACAGAACTGGTCGGACAAAGCGATGACTGCAACATTACAATCCGCGCCGTTGACTGACCAGCAGCTTGCTTCCGATTTGGCAAAACTATGGCCGCATCGGGAGCACGAGGCGCCCTCTTTTAGCGGTTTGTTTTGCTGGGTGGGATTGCATCGGTGGCGCACACTGAATACAGCTGAGATCGCGCCTCATAAACAAGTGCGCTTCTGTTTCTGGTGCTCGGTCTTAATGATCGATGGACACATCTACACGCCCTGAGCCAAACAGGCGCAAGCTCAGCGATTGAGGAAAACAATGGCAGTTACCGTAGTGGGCAGCGTGGCCTTCGATTCCATTGAAACCCCGGCAGGGCGCATGGAGCGCTGTCTGGGCGGAGCGGCGACTTACTTCTCGCTAGCTGCGAGTTTTTTTTGCGATGTGCGCGTCATCGCCGTGGTGGGCGAGGACTTCGGCAAGCGGCAGGAGGCGGTTTTTAAGGCGCGCAACATCGACACACGCGGCATTGAGCACACCGCGGGTAAGAGCTTCTTCTGGGAAGGCTCCTATCTCGAAAACCTGAATGAAGCCAAAACTCATATCACGGATCTGAATGTCTTTGCTTCCTTTAATCCGAAAATTCCCGACGCTTATCGCGATTCGGAGTTTCTGTTTCTGGCCAACATCGATCCGGTCCTACAGCAGCGCGTGCGCTTGGGTCTGCCCGATGTGAAGCTCACTGCCGGCGACACCATGAACTACTGGATCAAGGATCATCGTCCGGCGCTGCTTGAAGTCCTCAAGGGCCTCGACATTCTGCTTATCAATGACACCGAAACCAAAATGCTGGCTGGCAACAATAACCTCGTACAGGCAGCCCGCGTGGTGATGTCGATGGGACCGAAGGCGCTGGTGGTCAAACACGGCGAGTACGGCGCAACGCTCTTCCATGGCAGAGGCGCCTTTCGGGCTCCGGCGATGCCTATGGAAGAGATCGTTGACCCCACCGGCGCGGGCGACAGCTTTGCCGGCGGCTTCTTCGGCTACCTGGCCTCGCAGGCGGAGCAGTCTCCGGCCGCCTTCCGCCGGGCGATGTTTTATGGGAGCGTGATGGGCTCCTTTGCCTGCGAACGATTCGGCACCGAGCGGCTGCAGAAGCTCACGCGTCCGGAGATCGACGCCCGCTTCAACCTCTTCCGCGAGTTGACGCACCTTGACTGAGAATTCCAATCCGGCTCAACACATCTCGCGTGCGGAGTGGCTCATCGTCGTGTCCTGCTGCGCGGCGGCCTCAATCACCGCGATCCTCTGGAGTTGGCAACACAACACCATGCTCAATTACGGCGACGCGGTGGCCCATCTGCACATTGCGCGACGAGTCTTCGACGCGCACCAGCCGCGGCTCACCGAATTGGGCTCGGTATGGTTGCCGCTGCCGCATCTGTTGCTGATTCCCTTTGTGCAGATTTATAGCTGGTGGGCCAGCGGATGGGCGGGCGTCATTCCCTCGGCGCTAGCCTATCTCGCTACCTGCGCGGGCATCTATCGCCTCGTCCGCCATTGGCTCCCTCCGGCTCCGTCGGCGTTGGCGCTGTCCTTCTTCGCTCTGAATCCCAACCTGCTTTACCTGCAAACCACGGCCATGACCGAGCCCTTGTTTATCTGCGAGATGGTGTGGGTTGCGGTCTGGCTGGTGGAGTGGCGGGAGAGCCTCGACACAGACCCAGGGAAAACCCGCAACCTGATCTGGTGCATTGTGGTGGTGCTGGTGGCCGCCGTCTTTACGCGCTACGACGGATGGATTATGGCTTTTGTCGCCTGGACGTGCATGGGTCTTGTGCTCCTTCGTCGTGGCCGGCTACGCTCACTCAGCTTCTGGATTGCCAGCGTCCTTCTCCTTGCTGCGCCTGTAACGTGGCTCGTTTACAACTCTGTCAACTTTGGTGACTGGCTTTACTTTCTGCGCGGCCCCTACTCGGCCAAGGCAATCGAGATTCGCACCTCCGTGCCGGGATTTCCCCCGCATCCGGGCTGGCACAATCCCTGGGTTGCGCTGATCTTCTTTGTGAAGGCAGCGGAACTGGATGCGGCCGCGATGACCTGGGGCAACGTGCTGCTGACCCTGAGCCTGCTGGGAACGGCGTGGGCCTGGCTCGTGGCGCGCAAGCGTGCATTCACCTGGGCTCTGCTGCTGTGGTTTCCAGTCGCGTTCTATGCGTATTCAATCTCGTACGGCTCGGTGCCTATCTTTCTGCCTGTCTGGTGGCCGCATTCCTGGTACAACCTGCGCTATGGGATGGAGCTTCTGCCGGCCTTTGTGCTGGGGCTGGGCTTTACGGCGCAGCTTGTGTTAGCCGCAGTGACTGAGTTCAAGCCGCGCGCGATCAACCCCTGGTGGGAGCGATGTGCGGCAGGCGCGCTGTTCGCGGTGGTAGTACTCAACGTGGCTCTAATGCTGCGCGAGCGCCCGCAGGTGTATGTCGAAGGCACAAAAATCATCGAAGCGCGCAGGCCCTACGATGAACAAATTCCTCCGGCCTTACGCGCGCTGCTGGCCGAGCGGCCGCGGGGCGTTGTGTTGATGGACACTTCGGTTTATCCGGAGATAGTCGCATTCACCGGGATTCCGCTCCGACAAACCATCTGTGAGAGCGATCTGGAGATTTACAGCGCCGCACTGGCCGCGCCGGCCACGCACGCTGACATTGTGCTTGCCTTTGACGGCGACGAGATCGACCGCGCGGTCAAGGCGCATCCCCAGGGCTTGACTGCGGTTCGCCGCTTTTCGACGCCCGGCAAGCCCTCTGGGACGATTTACGTTTTCGGTACTCCTGTTGCCCGCCAGGCGCAAACAGCCTCACCAGGCCGGGCGGAACGGTGATAGCATCGCGTATGGAAGCGAGATGAGCATGACACTAGCACAGTTCGCGCAACCTTTTGCCTTTGATCGCCTGCAACAAATCGTGGTGGTCAACGGCGCCATCGGCCGCCTGCTGGTGGCCTGTTTGCTGGGTGCGGCGGTGGGCCTCGAGCGGGAGTTCAACCGCAAGGCCGCCGGCGTGCGCACCAACCTGCTGATCTGCATGGGCGCCGCGTTTTTCACGCTCCTCTCCGCGGTGCTGGCCGGCGACGCCAATCCCGACAAAGGCCGCGTTGCCTCGAACATCGTTCAAGGCGTCGGTTTTCTTGGCGCGGGGCTGATCATACACAACCGCAGCCGGGTGAGCGGGCTAACCAGCGCGGCCAGCATCTTTGTGGTGGCCTCTATCGGCATGGCCTGTGGCGCGGGACTCTATGCGGCGGCATTCGTAGCGACATTCATCGTCATTGCGGCGCTGGAGGTGGTGGGCTTTTTGGAGCGGCGCGCCAATTTGAAGGCCTATCCGCTGGTCTATGAGGCGCGCGGCAGCGACCAGACGCAAATGTTGGAGTCGATTTTGGCGGCGATGGACAAAGCAGGCGAGCGGCTGACCGGCGTGCAGCGCGATGCTATCGGCGAGTTGCAGCGGGTGACTTTTGCGCTATCCGCGACCAGCAAGCAACATGAGCGGCTGCGCGGAAAGCTGCTCGACAAACCGGGCATTGACGCTCTGTTCACCTACCGCGATCCGGAGGAAGATTGATTCCTTTTGCAAAAGCTCACGCCTGCGGTAACGACTTTTTGATCGTGACCGAAGAGGCTGCTCGGGGCCGCGACAGGGCGGCGTTGACGCGTCGTCTGTGTGCGCGCAACTCGGGCATCGGCGCCGACGGCGTCGAGTTCTTTGCCTGGACCGGGCCAAAGTCGGGCCGCATCCGCCTCCACAACGCCGATGGCTCCATCGCCGAGATCAGCGGCAACGGCACGCGCTGCGTAGCCGCATGGATGACGCAGGAACGCGGCTTTAAGCCCGGCAACGAACTGCACATCGAGACTGATGCGGGGCTTCGCCTCTGCCGCGTCAACGCGCTGAGGACGGACGGCGAGTTTACCGTCGAAGTAACCTCAGGAATGGGAGTTCCTTCCTTCACCCCGCGAACGGTTACATTGTCCAATGGACTTGTAGGCAGGTTTGCAGTGAACGGTGTCGAGGTTTCTACCGGCAATCCGCACTTTGTCGTCATGGTGGAAGACGCCGATTTTGTTGTTGCCGGTCTAAGTTGGCAGGAGATTGGCGCGGAGATATGCGGGCATAGCGATTTTCCCAACCAAACAAATGTAGAATTTCTTCGCATCGTCAACCCCACCGAGATCGAGATTCGCATCTTCGAGCGCGGTGTGGGGCCTACGTCTTCCTCCGGCACAGGCAGCTCGGCTGCTGCTACAGCGGCGCTGGCCTTGAATGGCTGCCAATCTCCGCTCACTGTGGTTGCTCCCGGTGGCGCGCAGTTAGTGGAGTGGGATGGGACTGGCACGGAACTCAGGCTCACAGGGCCGGCGTCGTTGATTGCCCGCGGCGAGGCCTGGCCGGCATGAACGCATTGCAGAAAGATTTTAATTTTAACTTGGCGGAAAAATCGGCATGATTTTTTATCTTATCTTCATGACCACGATGGTCGTCACTGGAATTCCAACGGCGATCCTGTTCATTCCCTGGTGCTGGCTGACGGGCAACGTGCTGCCGCTCTACAAGGGCACGCGCTTCATGCTCCACAGCAGTTGCTGGATGGCCGGAGTGCGCTTCCACGTTGAAGGTATGGAGAACATACCCAAAGACCGGGCCTGCATCTTCATGTCCAACCACGTCTCCAACCTCGACCCTCCCGCGCTGATCTCGCTGATTCCGGGGCGCACCTCGGCCTTCATGAAACGCTCGCTGATGAACCTGCCCATCCTGGGAACCGGTTTCCGGCAGGGCGATTTCATCGCCGTGGACCGTACCGGCAGCCCCACAGACGCGGAGAGAAGTGTGAACGCGGCCAAGCGCGTACTGGCCAAGGGCGTGCACATGACCACTTTTGTAGAAGGCACTCGCTCGCCTGACGGCCGCATGTTGCCCTTCAAAAAAGGTCCGTTCTTCCTGGCCATGGGCTCCGGAGCGCCGTGCATCCCGGTCTCCATCCACGGCACGGAGAGCATCCAGGGCAAAGGCAGCCTTCGCATCAAGCCCGGCACAGCCCACGTCATCTTTCATCCGCCCATCGATCCGTCCCGCTTTGCTACGCGCGAGGAATTGATGCAGGCGGTTCGCTCAGCCATCGCCTCCGGGCTGCCGGAGTGGATGCGGACGTAGTGTGCGCCCGGCAAAACAAATCTCAGCTCTTTAACGGAACCCTCATGATCGTCTCGCTTATCGTATTCGTCACCATTCTCGTTTTGAGCCTTCCCTCGGCGGTGATCTTCATTCCGCTGGCCGTGGTTACCGGCGACGTGGGACCGCTTCACAAGGTGACCTGCCTGATTGTCAACGCCGGCTACTGGGTGGCCGGCATCCGTTTCCGGGTTGAGGGTCGGGAGCAGGTTCCCGCCGGCCGCGCATGTATCTTCATGGCCAACCATGTGTCAAACCTCGACGCACCCGCGCTAATTTCGCACATTCCAGGACGCACCTCTGCCTTTACCAAGCGCTCTGTCTTCAAGCTTCCCATCTTCGGCTATTGCCTCAAGCTGGCCGAGTATATTCCCGTGGACCGCACCGGCAACAAGGCTAGCGCGGAAGCCAGCGTGGCCGCGGCAACCCGGCTGCTGGCCAAGGGCCTCCACATTACTACCTTTGTTGAGGGCAGTCGCTCTAGGGACGGGCGCATGCAGCCCTTCAAGAAAGGCCCGTTCTATCTCGCCATGCAGTCCGGCGCGCCGTGCATTCCGGTGTCGATTTACGGGACTGAAACTATGATGGCCAAGGGCAGCTTTGCCATCAAGCCGGGAATGGCGCACATCATCTTCCACGCGCCCCTGTATCCGCGCGACTACGCTACGCGCGAAGAACTGTCAGAAGCGGTGCGAGCTGTTATCGCCTCAAGCCTGCCGGAGTGGATGCGCAACTGATCAACTGCACAAAGCAGGCTTTCGCGCCTTCTTTCAGGTGCGAAAGAGCCGAAGGCAGTTGGCCTCACCGCAGGTGGTTACGGCTGCACGACGGCGTTGTAGCCGTCATGCAGCAACTTCTGGCACATGGCGTTAGCGTCGGTGCGGTTGCTGAAGGGGCCGATGCGCACGTGCAGCTTGTTGTCGGCAGGATCGTGAAGCGCGGTAGCCGTGTAGCCGTGCTTGCGCAACGCGTTGATTAGAATATCCGCGTCTTCCTGGCGAGGGACAATGGCAATCTGGACCATCAGAGATCCTGCTGTTCCCGCGCCCTGCTCAGGAGTGGTTGTTGCGGCAGGGAGAGTCGCTGCGGACGGAGGCTGTTTACTGAGTGGCTCAGTGGAGTTGGCGCCGGAGACAAAGTTCGGGTTAGGCTTTTGCGAACCTGTACCCTTCTTTTCGCCGTAGGTGTCGATTACGGGCAGATCGTTCACAATGCTCTGCGCATTGGGCGTCTTCTGCTGGTCGGCGGAGGGTGAGGGAAGGGAACCGGATGTCAGCGAGGCGGCTCCAACGCCGGGTTTCTTGCCCATGGGCGCGGATTTCTGGGCATCGCTGCTGCCCATGGAGTAACCCACTCCGAAGCAGAGGCCGCAGAGCAGCGCCAGGCCAAAAAAAAGGCCCAACAATATCATCGGGCCCAGCGTTAGCTCGGTGTAGCGTCTCCGCTCGCTTTGCGGAAGCTCTTCTACGTGTGAGACTTCGTGCATTCCCCCCTCTGAGCTTGTTATCGAAACTCATTGCACGTCGTGGCTGGCGGGCAGGAGTGAAGACCCCGGCCTGCCAGCCCAAACCTGCTGCCGGACTGAGGAACCTGGCAAATCGACGCGCAAGAGCTTCCAGCTTCCGCCTATTTCTTGTCCGCCGCTGCCATGGCCGTCGCGCCCAGCTTGTTGAACAGCGTCATCATCTCCAGGGGCAACGGGAAGACGATGGTGGTGTTCTTCTCGACGCCGATTTCGGTCAGGGTTTGCAGGTAGCGCAACTGCAGGGTCAAGGGCTCGGTGGCCAGCAGGGCGGCGGCGTCCACCAGCTTCTGGGCGGCGCTGAACTCGCCCTCGGCGTGGATGATCTTCGACCGCTTTTCGCGCTCTGCCTCGGCCTGCTTGGCCATGGCGCGCTGCATCTGATCGGGCAGGTCCACCTGCTTGACTTCCACCGAGACTACCTTGACGCCGAAGGGCTCCGTGCGCTGATCCATGATGGTCTGAATCTTCAGGTTGAGCTTATCGCGATGACTGAGCAGCTCATCCAGCTCCACCTCGCCCAGCACCGTGCGCAGCGTGGTTTGCGCCAGTTGCGAGGTCTGATAGACGTAGTTGGCCACCTTAATGGCGGCGTCGTTGGGGCTGACCACATAAAGCGTGACCACCGCGTTCACCTTTATGGTGACGTTGTCGCGGGTAATCACGTCCTGGGGCGGCACTTCGAGCACGTCCTGGCGCAGCGAGATGCGCACAATCTGTTGTATTGGCCGGAAAACAAAGATGATGCCCGGCCCGTAGGGCTGTGGCGAGACGCGGCCCAGGGTGAAGATGACCCCGCGCTCGTACTCGCGCAGAATCTTGATGCAGTTGAGAGCATAAAGTACGCCGATGGCCAGGATGACCAGAAACGAAGTTAGCAAATCAGGCATTGGTAGTCCCTCTCTTACGACGGATTGTACTCCTTATGCAGGGGGCTGTGGTGGTCTTTGCGGCTCGGCTGGCTCCACGTAAAGCAGATATTGCTCCAGGCTCACTACGCGCACTGGCGCGCCAACCGGCACGGGTTGGGTAGAAACAGCGCGCCAGATTTCTCCTTCGACCAGAACGTGGCCTTCCGGATTCAGCGGCTCCATGGCCCGGGCGCGGCTGCCAACCAGGGATGACGGTCCCAGCCGGGATTTCATGAGGCGGGCGCGCACCGCCATGCGGACCAGAAAGACGGTAATGGCTCCGAATGCGGCGCTGACTGCCAGAGCCACCCAAGGGCTGATAGCCATCTCCGGTACTGGCGCGGCCACCAGTGTCAGCGTCCCGAAGGTGAGGCAGACAATGCCGGCTATGGCCAGCGCGCCATGGCCGCCAAACTTGGCCTCCAGCAACAACAGAACCAGCGCCGCTACCATCAGCAGAACCGAAGTGTATCGAATCGGCAGCAATCCGAGCGCAAAAATGGCCAGCAGCACCATCAGCGTGCCCAGCGCGCCGGGAACGATGGTGCCGGGGACGTTGAATTCGAGATAGATCAGTAGCGCGCCGCCCACCAGAAGCAGCAGGGCAATGTTGGGATTCACCAGCCAGCTGAGCAGATCCTCGCGCAGCGTGGACTTCAGCGTTTCGATTCGTGCCCCGGCCAGGTGGAGCGTAACTTTGCTGCCGTCCATGCGGGTAATCTCCCGGCCATCGAGGGCCTTAAGCAGCTCCCAGTCGTTCACGGCGATCAGGTCAATCAGGTGCTGGTCCAGCGCCTCCTGAGCGGTGTAAGAGTGCGAGGAGTGAACGGCGGCCTCGGCAGCTTCAGCGTTCCTGTTACGTTTTGTTACATAGGAGCGCAGGAAGGCTTCGGCGTCGTTCTCGATCTTCTGGCTCATGACGGCATCGGGCTGGGGACCAAGCTCCATCACCGGATGAGCCGCTCCGGCGTTGGTGCCGGGAGCCATGGCGGCGATATCGGATGATTCGAGCAGGAAAAAGCCAGCCGAGCCGGCGCGCGCGCCCGCCGGGGCCACATACACGATGACTGGAACCTTTGAACCGAGAATCGCCCCGGCCATGGTGCGGGTCGTGTCCAGCAGTCCGCCGGGCGTGTCCAGCTCGATTAACAAAGCCTGTGCCCCGTCGGAGTTGGCCTTGGCAATCGCCCGGTCCAGCTCGCCTTCTGTGACCGGCTGGATAGTGTCGGCGAGAACAAATTTGTCAACCAGGGGCTGCTGGGCGTGGGCCGGCGCACTCAGCCCAAAAACGGTGAGCAAACCGGTTAGTACCGCAATCCTGTATACGCGCTGCATCATGGCTCACTCCTTCAGGGCATTCTCGTTGTGACCTGACTGCCCCAAGATCCACCGTTGTGACGTTTCCTTTTGCTAAAAGTGGGGAAACGCTATTTCTTCAGTCCTCCCTTGACCGCAATCTGGCGCCTGAGTTCCAGCGCCCGCTTGCTGTTGGGGTCGATCTTCAAGGCCGCATCTACGTTCTGGTTCGCCTCGTCCAGATGGTTGGCTGCCAGGTCCAGCCTCACCAGCACCAAATACGCATCGACCGAAGGCATCAGTTCCAGTGATGTAACGGCCTCTTTACGGGCGGCTTGGGCGTCGCCGGAGCGCTCGCGAATCTCCGCCAAACCGGCGTAAGCTGCGGCGAGCTTGGGATCAGCGGCCACGGCGGCCTGATAAAGCCGTTCAGCCTCCAGCAGCAGACCGTGCGCCAGGTACTCATGAGCCTGATTGGAGAGTTCCTGTGCGCGTTGCTGTGGCGGAAGAGCGCTCAGTCGTGCGCTGTTGATCTTGTCCAGCATGACAGCGGCCTGGCGGAAGGCGACTTCGTCAAATGATCGCTGGATGCGCTCCAGCGGGTCGGCCTTGGCCTCGGGCTCCTCCTCCGCCTCTTCTGAGCTGGCAGGCGGCTGTGCTGCTATCGCCTTCTCCGGCTTCTCCGGCCCGGTCGCTGCCGGCGCGGGCTTGTCTGGCGTTGTCCATGCCTTCTGTACCGTCTGGGCTTCGCTGTCGTTGGGACGCAACCGTAGACACTGAGCCAGCTCGGTCAGGGCTTCAGCATCATAGCCGCCATGACGCTTCAGGCTGACGGCCAGGTTGAAGTGGTAGTCCGCCACATTGGGGTCGGCGGCCACCGCCTGGCGGAAAAGCGGAATGCCATCCTTGCCCTGCCGTGCGAGCGCGACTCCCTGGTTGTTCAACACCTCCGCCAACGGCAAAACGCGGGCTACGCCTGCAAAGGCCTCCTCGGCGCGGGCGTAGCTGCCGGAGAACAGCAGCGAGAGGCCGCGATAGAAGCTGGCTTCGAGGGCGTCGTCGGCGCTGGTGCCGTTGCCTCCCACCTTGGCAAAAGCCTCCGCCGCCTGCTCGTAGCGCTGGCCGGCGTACTCCTCGCGTCCCAACGCCATCCATGCCGGGCTGAACTTCGGATTGAGCAGAATAGATTGATTCAGATGGCGCAGACGCTCCTGCTGGTCGGGCTCGGTGATGCCGCGAATGTACTGCTCAAAGGCGTCCAGGCGCATGTCGGAACCGGCGGCCACAAAGGTTTCTTCGGAGACTTTGAAACTGGGATCGATCTGCCGGGTCAGTTGCCAGGCCAGCGAGTCGAAGATCGTAATCATCTCGCGCATCTCGCCGCGAACGGTAACTGGCTGGCTCATGCGCAGGTGGGGCACGTCCACCAACTGCGCCTCGACCACGATATTGGTGCCGTCCGTTACGTAATTGCCCACGATGATCGTATCGGCGTCCAGTGTCTCGGCCAGCTTGATAGAACTGGCTCGCGAGGGGTGAAAGCCCTGCGGCAGCCCCAGGTGATCCAGCGCGTAAATGCGATCTGTGCGGCTCAAAGGTGCGAAACCCGCCGATGCCAGACGACTGCTGAGAATCTCCGCCGCGGCTTCGCGAATCCATTCCAGGCTCGGCTGCCCGGTGCGGTTGTCAAAAGGCAGCACCAGCAGAATGCGGCCGTTTGAGGCGGGGCCGGTCTCAACATTTGTCTGCGCGCGAGCGCAAAATGCACAGGAAAGAGCCATTAGAAGGCCCAATCCCACTAACCACCCGGCCCGGCCGGCTCGAAATGAAGGAAAAGTATGCACAACAGGCTGATTATAGGCGTTGCGGACTGCCTGCGGGAGGGGTGAACGGAAGCGGCCCTCGCAAGAGAGGCAAATCATGGGGTAAAACCCCGCAGGCATGTCCCGGAAAGCTGTCCACACATTCTTCCAGAGATTAGAAAACTCTAAGCCGGACTGAGATGCTTCACTCCAACTTTCCACCTTTAGAACCCCATATTTGGAACAACTACGAGATTAGACAAAAGTAATCTTTTGAACCCCTTAATCATTGACGATTTCTTAATCAAGGCAGCCATTGTACCGCCGCCCGAAGGAGTTCCAAATGCAAACTGCGCGTTCGCTCCTGCAGTGGTTGACCGTGGCCTTTCCGGTAATCCTGGCTTTGGCATGGGCGCCAGCAGCGTTGGCACAGGCCCCCGTGCTCCTCAGCCTTACTCCCAGCACGGCCATTTCCGGCGGCCCGGCCTTCATGCTGACTATCAATGGAATGAACTTTACTCCCGATTCGACTGTGAAGTGGGGCGCAACCGCGCTTCCGACAAACTATGTAAGAAACACTGAACTCACAGCGGCTGTTCCAGCCAGCCTGATTGCCAACGCCGGCGTCACCAGCATCTCGGTCACCACAGACGGCGGCGTCTCCTCCGGCGTCTCATTCATTGTTACTACGCCGCCTGCCGCTTCTGGCCTGCCTCCGATGACGGCGGCAGCGAGCGAGACCTCTGTTTCTGCCAGCCAGGTTGCCACCGCTCACACAACCAGCGTCACGTCCGTCACAGACGGCGGGGTTTCCTCCCAGACCGCGCCCGACGTCACTTTGCCCATTCCCACGATTACCAGCATGAGTCCGACCTCCGCGCTTTCCAGCAGCGGGTCCTTCACGCTGACCATCAACGGCTCCAACTTTGTTGCCGGTTCAGGAGCGACAGTAGTGAGGTGGAACTACAGTGCGCTGGCAACAACCTTCATAAGTTCCACCCAGATCACGGCAGTTGTTTCAGCCAGTCTGATCCCTTTCGGCTCTGCAACCGTCACGGTTGTCACCAGCGGCGGAACCTCGTCCGGACTCCCCTTTACCATCAATCCTGCGCAACCCGTCATTACCTCCGTTTCCCCGAAGAGCATAGCCGCCGGCTCTGGCACCTTCACGATAAGCGTCTTCGGCTCGTACTTCGATTCCAACACTGTTGTCAATTGGGGAGCGACGCCACTGGCCACCACTTCTGGGGGAGGGAAAACGCTCACGGCGGAGGTTCCCTCCAGCCTGATTACAACAGTCGGCACGGTCAATGTGACGGTGACCAACGCAGGGGGAACATCGGCCCCAGTCACTTTTTCTGTTACGCTTCCGCCACCCGTCATTACCAGCCTGAGCCCAGCTTCAGTCCCTGCTGGCAGCGCAGCATTCACGCTGACCATCAACGGAACCAATTTTTCCTCGTCGGCGAGCACTTTTTTGGAAGGCACGCTAATATCTGGCACTTACATCAGTTCCACTCAGAGAACGGCGTTAGTCCCTGCCAGCCTCATCGAAACTGCCGGCACGTTCAGTTTTGAGTTCTACACAACGGGTGTTGGCTGGTCGACTGCGGCCTTCTTCACTGTCACCCCGGCGCCGCCAGCCATCACCAGCATCACCCCCGCCGCGGTCACCGCCGGCGGTGCCGCATTCATGTTAACCGTCACGGGCAAGGCCTTCACCCCGGATGCAACTGTCATCTGGGGCGCGAACCCTTTGTACACGATCTACATCAGCCCCACGCAGTTGAGGGTTTCTGTTCCAGCTAGTCTGATTGAGTTTTCCGGCACGGGCAGCATCACAGTCGCCACGAAGGCAGGCACATCGGCTCCAGCTACCTTCACCATCAACCAGGCGCCGCCGGCCATCAGCGGACTAAGCCCCGGCGAGGCGACGGCCGGCGGCCCTGCCTTCACGTTGACCATCAGCGGTGCGTACTTCATCTCAAACTCGACCGCAAAGTGGGGAACAACAGCCTTGGCGACCACCTATATCAGCCAGACACAACTGACCGCCGTGGTTCCCGCCAATCTGATTACCAGCGCCGGCACGGCCAGAATCTCGGTTACTACTTCGTCTGGCACATCGGCTCCGGCTACCTTCACTATCAATCCGGCGATCAAAATCACTACCACCACCCTGCCTTCCGCAACCGCTGGAAATGCCTACTCCGGGCCAATCAATGTAACTGGCGGCTCCCCCGGATACACATGGACGGTTACCGGTCTGCCCAGCAGCATGTCTGTTTCCAATACGAGTGATAGCACGCTGACCATCACCGGAACGCCTGTGTCGTCCGGCGCGATTACCTTCCAGGTTTCAGTACAAGATACCTTTGGCGCTACTGCCGGTCCTGTCACTTACACCATCAACGTTGTCGCCGGCCCGAGCGGAGCCAACAACGGAAGACTCAACGGCAATTATGTTTGCCTGTTTCAGGGATCGGTCGACACGGACGGCACGCGCTGGGCTACGCTGGCCAGTTTTCAGGCCGATGGCCAGGGCAACTTTTCCAGCGGCATCTTCGACACCAACAGCTATGATATTGGCTCGGCTTCAGGCACGATCAGCGGCAGCTACAGTGTCGGCGCGGACAACAACGGCATGGCATTTATTCACACGGTTCTCACTGATGGAGCCGCGGGAATCCAGACAACGCAGTGGGCGATTGCGCTCAGCAGTTCCGCTCAACCGGCGCAACAATTTCGCATGATCGAAGCCGATGATCTGGGCACATTGCCCTCCTACCAGCAAGGCGCCGCCAACTGCTTCCAGGCCACGACCAGCGCCTTTTCCGCCATCACCATTAGCGGCTCAAGCTTCGTCTTCGGCATCGAGGGCGAAGACAACAGCGGCGTCATGAAGTTCACGGCGGGCATCTTCAATGCCTCTACAGGAAAGAGCGCGAACGGCATAATCGACACTGCCCGAGGCGGCAGCGCGACCGTCCAGACAGACGCTTTTACCGCGACCTACACCGCGCCCGATCCCGCTTCGGGCCGCTTCACCATTGCCCTCAGCAGCGCTGGCGCCTCCACCGGCTTCACCGTCTACATCATCGACGCCAATCGCATGTTCGTCCTGGATAACACCTCGAATGACGGCGAGCAGGCTGGCTACATGCGTGTCCAGCGGCAGGCCTCTTACTCCGGAGCCAGCATCGCCGGTCCATTCATACTTTATCTGCGCGGCGCTGAATTCAATAACAGCGGCAACACGCCGTCGGACTTCTACACCGATGTCTTTCAGGGCACGGGGGACGGCGCCGGCAACATGACCATCAACCAGAGCTACATGAACAATGCCGGCGTCTACTCGGCAGGCAGCGCGAATGGCGGCCCTGAGGCAATCACCTTTGACTCCTCCCATCCCGGTCGTGCTACTTTCCAATCCGCCAGCGGCACAACCTATCTTTACCTCTTCAACAACAGCAGCGCCTTTGAAATGGGCGTGGGGAACAACGGCTCTGTGGAATCGGGTTGGCTGGAGTCTCAAACACAATCCTCCTTCACCAATGCCTCTCTGGCCGGCAACTATCTCTACGGCTATCTGTCGCTATTGAATGTCGAGCCCAGCAGCAGCGTCGGGGTGCTCGGCGTAACCAGCAGTGGCGTGATCAATGCCGCTCTCACCTCCTCCAGCCGGGAAAACCTGTCCTGGGATCTATCCACCAGCATGACCTACAGTTGGGACGCAACCGCTCCCGGCACAGGGACCTTCCTCGTCGTCAATAATGCGCAGGGAGGGGCCAGTTGCGTGGATATCAGTGCAACAAAATTTGTATGCATACCGCAAAACGACGCGGCGCCCAGTGTCGAGGTCGTTGAGCAATAAACATTGCAAGCTGTGCGTCTTACGGCATGACGCTTTTCTTTGCCGGTGCGGGCGTCTTCGCGGTTACCGGTAATGGCGTAGAACCGTTGACCACGTTGTCCGCCGAGAGCGTTTTCACATTTTCATTGTCGTTCTTGACCAGAATCGAAATACGCCGGTTAGAAGGGTCTGTAGGGTTGTCTTTTACGCGCAACATCTGATCGGCGTAACCGCGCACTTGGGTCACCTGGTCGGAGCGTACTCCATCCTGTTGTAAGAGCCGCCGCGCAGAGTTGGCGCGGTCGGCCGACAGATCCCAGTTGTTATAACCCGTACTGTTTACATATGGAGACGCATCGGTGTGGCCTTCTATCAGCAACGAATTGGGCAGCGTCTTCAGCTCCTTTGCCAGCAGTGCCAGCAGCTCCTGGCCGCTCTCGCTTAGTTTTGCGCTGCCGCTCTGGTAGAAGGTGCCGTTCTTGCCCTCGATTAACTCAACGCGCAGCCCTTCAGGAGTGATCGTGAGCTCAATCTGCCTGGAGAGCTTCTCCAGGTCCTTGCGTGCCTTGATCTCCTCTTCGAGTTTTTCCTTCAGCCTTTGCAGTTCGCCTGTTTGCGCCTGTGCGATGGTTACGCCGTTGCCAGTGCCGGTACCGCTCAATAGTGTGCCCATCAGCTTGCCGGTCCCCTTGGGGTCGTTGAAGTAACCGGCCACTGCCTTCTTAATCTGCTCGCTGGAGTTCATCAGCCAAAGCACGATGAACAGCGACATCATGGCCGTGACAAAGTCCGCATAGGCTACCTTCCACGCGCCGCCGTGATGGCCGCCGTGGCCGCCCTTTTTCTTGATGACGATAATCGGTTGCGTCTTGGCCGCCATGATGCCCTGTTGCTCCTATAGTCGTTCCCGGACCCTAGGCTGCGGTTGCTACAGCCGGTTCCACGACGGGTGCGTGGCTCTTGCAGTTCTTTTCCATCTCGTCGAAGCTGGGCCGCACATGTGCGGGAATCGCCCGCCGCCCCATCTCGATGGCGATCATGGGAGCCGAGCCTTTCAGAAACGACAGAATCAGCACCCGCAGTACATGCAGGTATTGGTCTTGCGCATCGGCCGTCTTGGCCATGTTTGAGGCCAGGGGGCCTACCGCGCCATAGCACAGCAGGATGCCCAGAAAAGTTCCAACCAGCGCCGCCGCAACCTTGTGGCCGATCTCCTCTGGCGGGCCGCCCAGAGATCCCATGGTGATTACCACGCCCAGCACCGCCGCCACAATGCCCAAACCGGGCAGCGCATCCGCCACCGTTGTCAGTGAGCTGACCGGCTGCGTCGCCTCGTGGTGATGCACATCCATGTCCAGCTCCATCATCTGGTCCATGTCGAACGGCTCCACGCCCCCGGTGATGACCATGCGCAGCGTGTCGCACACAAAATCCCGGGCATGATGGTCTGCGAGAAACTCGGGATAGTTTTTGAAGATCGAGCTCTCATTGGGCTTCTCCACGTCCATCTCTACGCTCAGCAATCCCTCTTTGCGAACCTTGTTCAGAAACTGGTACATCATCTTGAGCGTGTTCAGATAGCGTGCCTTGTCAAACGGCGAGCCTTTCAGTATCCCCAGCAGCCCGCTGGCGATTCCTTTGATGATATGAACCGGATTGGCCGCCAGCAGCGTCCCCGTCGCCGCGCCGGCAATGAGCAGCAATTCGGCCGGCTGAAGCAGCACCAGAATATGGCCCTTCTCCATCAGGAAGCCGCCGATGACCGATGCAAAAACCAACACGATGCCTATGATGGCGAACATGCTTGCCTCCTAGGCGCGAACGAGATCTGATTCCCGCCCGCATGAAAGCTGGTCAACATTGCAGCTTTGGCTCTTTCCAGCAGATCAGCCAGACTGCCATCCTGTTCGGCTTGGGCCGCTCCGATGCTCACGGTCAGCGATGCGCGGTCGCCCCACCAGCGGAAGTCTGCCGTCCGGGCCAACCCGGCCAGCGCCTGCGCGTGAGTCGCCAGCATCTCCGGCGTGCGCTCGTGCGACAGGATCAGAAACTCATCGTCGCCCCAGCGCCCCAACTCTTCGGCTGGCCGCAGCCCGTTGGCTAAGGTCGTTTTCACCTTCTCGAGCATTGCTTCGCAGGCTCCAGCTCCGTGCGTCTTGCGCAGCGCCGCAGCCTGGTCGACAGAAATCCACAGTACGCCGAAGGGCAGGCCGCCACGCATGAAGTCTCCAAACATCGTCGCCATACGGTCCTCAAGAACTGCCTGGCTTGCCTTCAGGTCTCCACCCTGGTCACACTCTCCATGCGGCAGCGCATCCAGGCTGTCGGCGGGATGAAAGAGGACAGCCATGCCCATGCGCCCGCCCATCCCGTCACGCAGCATAAAAAATCGCGCCATCACCGGCACGTCGTGACCCAGCTTGTGCAGCGCATGAACCAGCGTCCTGTGGCCCAGTTGCCCGCCGGCGTCCGGCTCGATATTTTCAAGTCGCGCGCCGGCCAATAGCAGCGGCTCCAGCGGCTCAGGGGATTGCCGTGATAACAGGTCAGCGCTTGCGTACCCGGTGATTGCCTCTGCCGCCCGGTTCCACAGCATGATCTGGCCCTCGCCGCCAAGCAGCGCAATGCCCTCCGGAAAACTGTCCAGCGCGACTTCAATAAGTTCCGCGCGATCGGCCATTCATACCTCTCCATCTCCTACATCGGCATGGCGCACATCAACTTCACCGTCTTACGGTGAGGAGAAAAAGGTTGAGTATTTTTAAGGGAAGAAAACTCCAATGTGAAGGCATACAGGGGTCAAGGCAGTACTTTCCTCGCTTCCATTGCCAGTCAACGAGTATCAAAATTTACACTAGTGGAGTACAAATGTTCGTGGTCCTTGGCATCAACAGGCTTTATGCTGATTTATAGGAAAAATAAATGCGCAGCGAGGTTGAATCCGGGATTGGACACAAAGGGAATTTGTCCCGTCCATTTTTGTTGCAGATTGAATCATTTGAAGGGTTTTCCGGGAATCTGCCGATAGGCTGCAAAGAGAAGAGATCAGCGCCTGAGCCCGAACCTGTGCTCCAGGCGTGGCGGAAACCGCGGACTTGGCTGGCTTTTACTCGGGATTCAGGAGCTGCTCTGATGAGGCGCGCATCATGAACAAGATTATTCTGGCCGATTCGCAGGCTATTTTTCGGGCTGGCACAGCCAAAGTGCTGGCTATGGACGAGGATATGCGCATCATTGCGCAATGCACTGACCTCGACCGCATGCAACACGCCATCACCACATTTCCCGGTTCCATTGTTCTGTTTGCCGCCTCGCTGCGTCCGGATATGGATCGGCTGCACACACTGTTGGAGACCACCGGCAGCCGCGGCATCGTGATTGCCGAAAACAACGACAACGCCGGCGCCTACCTGCACCAGGGCTATCGCGGCGTGGTTTATCGCAACGTGACCGGGCCGGCTCTGGTGGAGTGCGTGCGCTTCGTGGCTTCCGGCGGAACCTGGCTGCCTCCTCAGGTCATGGTGACCGAATCGCCCGAGGAAGACATGGTGGGCACGCGGGTGCGCGACCGGCTTACTCCCAAGGAGATGCGCATTGTCGCGCTCATCGTCCAGGGATGCAAGAATCGCGAGATCGCCACTCGCCTCAAGACCACCGAGCAGGTAATCAAAAACTACCTGCGCTCTATCTACGACAAGACCGGCGTCAGCGACCGCCTCGAACTGGCGCTGTTTACCATTCACCACCACGTGCTGGCCGCCGCCGCCGCTGATGTTGGTAGCAAACTGGAAGCCGAGGAGGCTGCACAGCCGCGCGCCATGATTTAGCGCCACTCTCTTGGTGCCACATCCTCGCTGCGTTCTTGTCTTTTCGGCTTCGGAGTTCCCGGCGACTCGGGGTCCCAAACAAGCGATTTTTGCTCGTTGGGGTGATCTAGGGTGGAATATTTACATCCTGTCAAGTCTGCCTATTCCCTGCAAATTCAGATATTTGCGGCGGAGTGTTATTACCTTCTGGCATATCTTTACTGTCTGGTCTATACTCTAAGCTTTCCAGTACAATACCGTCTACGAAGATTGTGGGTTTACGTCTAAAGGAGAACCACATGGCGAGTCGATGGATTTATCGATTTTTTCTGCCATCGTTTTTGGCTGCTTCATCTCTTCTGTTTGCCAGTGGTCCAACGGGGACCATCACGGGCACCATCAAAGACCCTTCCGGCGCCGTCGTTCCAAAGGCGCACGTGGTCGTCACCAACGAAGAGACCAACGCCGCCCGCAATGCGGTGACCAATGAGGACGGCGACTACACCGTCGCTCTTCTGCCTACTGGCCGCTATCGCGTTGCTGTCGAGTGCGCGGGCTTCCACAGGAGCGTTATACGCGGTGTCGTCGTGGACGTGGATCAGACGGTGCGCGTCGATTTTGCGCTACGTGTAGGCGCAGTCACTGAGGAAGTGCGCGTCACCGAGACGCCGCCCATTGTGCAAACCGATACCTCGACGCTCGGCCAGGTGGTAAATGAACGCCTCGTCGAGGATCTGCCTCTAAACCAGCGCAACTTCCTGTCCTTTGCCTTGCTGGTGCCGGGCGCGCAGTTGCCGACCCAGGGCTCGGAGAACTCTACGCAGGGAGGCTCCCTCAATGTCAACGGCGCCCGCGACCAGTCCAACAACTTCATGCTTGACGGCGTCGACAACAACGATCCCTACCTCAATCAGTACGTCGCGCTGCCCTCCATCGACGCCATTCAGGAGTTCAAGGTGCAGTCGGGCGATTACTCGGCCGAGTTCGGTCACGGCGGCGGCGCCCAGGTCAACATGGTGCTTAGGAGTGGAACCAACGCCTTCCATGGCGGCCTCTTCGAGTTCCTGCGCAACCGGACGATGGACGCCAAGAACTACTACGATCTCCCCGACTGTACCTCCGGCTCGATCCAGGGCACCTGCGGCTCCATTCCGCGCTTCGACCGCAACCAGTTCGGCGGCACGCTCGGCGGGCCACTTCGTAAGAACAAGACCTTCTTCTTTGTCTCCGATGAGCAGCTCCGCCTGCGCCAGGCGAATACGCGCGAAGCAACCATTCCCTCTCAGACGCAATGGCAGGCGGCCGAAGCGTTAGCGGGAATAATTACCACCTATATTTCCTGTCCGGCTCCAACCGGTCCGTGCATGAACGGCCTGGCGAGCGGCCAGAGTGTGCAGAATCTTTACCCTGCCGCCAATGTCGGCTCTGATTTAACCGCATCTAATACCTTTCTTTCCGCTCCCGTCATCGACGAATCGCTCAATCTGATCTCCGTCAAGGTAGACGAGCAGGCCAACCCCAACGATCGCATCTCCTTCCACTACTCTCTGACGGACGAAAGCCGCTTCGATCCCTTCGATCCGGTCAATTCCTTCACCTCCCTGCCCGGATACGGCAGCGACACTTCCATCTTCGGCCAGAACGCGGGCGTCGACTGGACCCGCGTCTTCCGCTCCAGTCTGGTCAACGAGTTCCGCCTCGGCTTTACGCGCATGGGTGCCACCTTCCTCCAGCAGAACCATGGCGTTGACATAGAATCCCAATTAGGTTTTCCCGATGTTCTCACCAATCCCGTCGACTTGGGCGCGCCCAATATCAACCTGGGTGCTAATCTGAATTCCCTGCAGTGTGGTATCCAGGGTGGCTGCTCAATCAGCTTCAATGGCATCGGCGCGCCCATTCAGTATCCAGAGAACCGCCGCGACAACACCTACCAGGTCTCCGACAACCTGGCCTGGACGGCAGGTCAAAACCAATTCAAGATAGGAGCCGATTTCCGCCGCGTCCAAATCGGCAACTACATTGACTACGAGGCCCGCGGCGACTGGTTTTTCGAGGCACAGACCATGCTCGGTATTGTGAACTCTTTCGGTCTGCCCCCCTGTAATGACACTCCACTATACCCCGGCGGTCCCAACATTGACGTCGGCGCCTGTGTCCTTGCCCAGTTGCTCCTCGGCGTTCCCGACTATGCGGTTGCTCCCAGCGGCACCACCAACAGCGACCTCTTGAGCCACGGCATCAGCGCCTACGTTCAGGACGACATCCACGTCGTCCCGCGCTTCCTGCTCAACGTTGGCCTGCGCTACGAATTCAACAGCCCGCCGGTCGAAGCCCACAACCAGTTCAGCGTTCCCGTGCTCACGCCGTGCCCGGAAACCTCATGCATTCCTTACCCTTACCCCGGTTACACTGTCACTGCGACATATACACAGGCCGGGACTGACGGAATCCCCCGCGCCACCTACTACTCAACTCCCCGCGACATTGCTCCCCGCATTGGCATCGCCTGGCGGCCCATGAAGTCCGAGCGCTGGGTGGTCCGCTCCGCATATGGCATCTTCTACGATGAGGCCATTGGCCAGATCAATGTCTTTCCCCGCGCCAACCCGCCTTTCTACAATGTGGCCTACCATCCTCAAACAGGCGCCTGCTTGGATGGTCTCGCTTATTCCCTCTGCCCCATCCAGGACATTCTCAGCCAGCCGGGTTCTACCTCCCAGAGCGAAATGATCGATCCCCACTACCGCGACGGCTATATGCAGCAATGGAACCTCGACCTGCAGTACGAACTGGCGCCCAACTGGATGATCGACCTGGCCTACGTTGGTTCCAAGGGCACTCACCTGACCACCTTCATTGATCTGAACCAGGCGAACCCGTTCACTGGCCTTCCTTATGCCCAGTTCTCCTCTATCTTCTACATCGAATCCGCCTCCGCCAGCTCCTACAACTCCATGCAGTTCCGCACCGAGCGTCGCGTCACGCGCGGGCTGGCCTTCCTGGGCGCCTACACCTGGTCCCGCTCCATCGACAATCTCTCCAACATCTTCGGCGGCAGCGCAGGCTCGGGCCAGCCGCAGGACTCACAGAACCTCCGCGGTGATGACGGCCCATCGGACTTCAACGCCACCCATCGCGTCTCATTCAGCGCGGTCTACAACCTGCCCTTCGACCGTTTCATGGCGAATGGTTCGGCCTGGAGCAAGGCTCTGCTCGGTAACTGGCAGGCCGGCGGCATCTTCTCCGCTCAGTCGGGATCGCCCTTTACCGTCATAATGGCGGGAGCGCCTTCTGCCGCTGCCGCTGCGTTTGGCAACCCGGAGCGGCCCGATCTGGTTGGCGATCCCAACAAGCCCGGACCGGTGGCCGCCAATCCCTCATGCCAGGCTCCTACGCAGATCCGCACGACGCAGAACTGGTTTAACCAATGCGCCTTCTCCCAGCCGGCTTCGGAGCCGTTTGGTCCGGCCTACGGCACCGAGGGGCGCAATGCTCTCGTTGGACCTCCCTTTGCTGATCTCGACTTCTCGCTTTCCAAGAGCTTCACGTTCAAAAACGATGAACATCGCCTGCTGCTGCGCGGTGAGTTCTTCAATTTGTTCAACCACCCCAATTTCGACCTTCCGTATCATGTGTTTAATTTGACCACCTGTCCAGCGCCGAACAATAGTCTTTCCTGCCCTGCAGAAAATTTTGGCTCCATTCTCTCGGAGAATTCCTATGGCAATAAACCACCGCGGCAGATTCAGATGAGTGTCAAATACAACTTCTGATATCGAGTATTTTGCCAGGATCGTGACCACCGGTGTCATCGAATGCCGGTGGTGCCTGCGCCAGCATTCGAGTTCCATTATTTTTGGTGATTCCCGGATTGCCGGGCGCCCCATGATCCATCACAACCAAAATTACGCATATATTTTGCAGGAGCTACGCATAATTACGCATAGAAACTGCCCAATTTTACTCATAACTACGCATATATCCGCCTGAAACCCCTATTTATAATGACGCATAAACAGCTTGGCGCGAATTGGGCTCTATCTGTCCAAATACAGCCTTACAGCTTCTCCGCCACGCTCTTGGCCTGGGTAAAGAGCAGCAGATAATCCGGGCCGCCGGCCTTGGAGTCTGTGCCGCTCATGTTGAAGCCGCCGAAGGGATGCGCTCCCACCATCGCGCCGGTGGATTTGCGGTTAAAGTATAGGTTTCCGACGTGAAATTCGCGGCGGCCGACATTCATCTTTTCGCGGTCGGTTGAGTAGACCGAACCGGTCAGGCCGTACTCGGTGTTGTTGGCCACCTTCAGGCCCTCCTCGAAGCTGGCAACTTTGATCAACGCCAGCACCGGGCCAAAGATCTCCTCCTGGGCAATTACCGCATGGGAAGCCACGTCCGCAAAGATTGTGGGCTCAAGGAAATAGCCGCCGTCCGCCGTCGCAGGAGCATTGCCGCCGGCAATCAGGCGGCCTTCCTTCTTGCCGATCTCAATGTATGCCAGCATGGAATCGAGCGCGGCTTTGTTGATCACTGGGCCGAGGTTGTGGTTTTGGACCGGGTCGCCCACGGTCAGCTTGGCCACGCGCTCCAGCAGGCGCTCGGTAAATGCCTCATAAACCGGGGCTTCGACGATGGCGCGGGAGCAGGCGGAGCACTTTTGCCCACTGAAGCCGAAGGCCGAGGCCACCACGCCCTCGACGGCAGCATCCAGATCGGCGTCGGCGCAAACCAGGATGGAGTCCTTTCCGCCCATCTCCAAAATCGTGCGCTTGAGCCAGATTTGATTGGGTTTAGCCTTGGAGGCGCGCTCGTGAATCTCCAGGCCAACCTTCTTGGAGCCGGTGAAGGAGATGAAGCGCGTCTTGGGATGTTCGACGATGGCGTTGCCGAAGGTGGAACCGGAGCCGGGGCAGAAATTGACCACACCGGGCGGGATTCCAGCCTCCTCCAAGACATGAACGAAGAGGGCGGCGATGGTGGGAGCGTCGCTGGAGGGCTTTAGAATCACCGTGTTGCCGGTGACAATGGCGGCAGAAGTCATGCCCGCCATGATGGCAAAGGGGAAGTTCCAGGGAGGAATGACCGCTCCCACGCCGAGCGGGATGTAGTGCAACTCGCAGCGCTCGCCGGGATACTGGATGGGGGTTTGTGCGGCGGCCAGCCGCAGGGCCTCGCGGGCGTAAAACTCAAGGAAATCAATGGTTTCGCCTACATCGGCGTCGGCCTCGGCCCAGTTCTTGCCCACTTCATAAGTGAGCCAGGCGCAGAAGACGAATTTGTGGTCGCGGATGATGCGGGCAGCGTTGAGGAGCAGAGAAGCTCTTGATTCTACGGTGGTTCTGCTCCAGGTCTCGAATGCGTTGAGGGCCGCGGAGATAGCCTGCTGGGCGTGTTCGGCGCCAGCCTTCTGATGAATGCCGACGATCTGAGCGGGGCGCGCGGGGTTCAGGGAGCGGATTTTGTCCGCGGTTTTGATGCGCTGGCCGCCGATGATGAGGTCATATTCGCGGCCCAGCTGGCTGAAGACAAACTCCAATGCTGTCTTCATCTTGCGCGCGTTTTCCGTTGCCTTGAAATCGATAAAGGGTTGATTGGCAAACTCGCCCTGGGGCGAGCACGGCTGAATGGACGGGGCAGAAGATTTGGTAGACATAGCCAATCGATTGTAGCCGAAGGCGCAAGGGCAGGGAATAGGGAACAGGGAGTAGGGAGTAGGGAGTAGGGAGTAGGGAGTAGGGAGTAAGGAATAGGGAACAAAGAGCAAAGAGTAGGCGCGAAAACGAGAAACAACAGCCTCTACCTCGAAGTAGAGGTTTTTTGCGCAAAATTGGGTTATTTGGGAAGCGGGAACAGGGGTCAGAGATCAGGGAACAGGGAATGGGGAATAGGGAACAGGGAACAGAGAACAGGGACTAGCCACCCCAGCGAGCAAAAATCACTCGCTGGGGACCCCGGCAGGGAATAGGGAATAGAAACAGTGACCAGGGCGCGCGAAAAATACAATGCGTGCCGCAGATTTTATGCGTAGTTATGGAGAGCGTGGGGCACCCGTTGCATTTGGACAGATAGAGCCCAATTCGCGTTGAACTGTTTATGCGTCAATACAAATAGGGGTTTCAGGTGGATATATGCGTCTTTATGCGTATAATTCGGCAATTTATATGCGTAAATATACGTAAAAACCTTCCGATTCTATGCGTATTTATGGGTGTGATTCTGCCGGCCGGAGCCATCAGGATGCAGGGCAGAGGCGGTTTCTGGAATAGGGAATAGGGAATAGGGAACAGGGAACAGGGACTAGCCACCCCAGCGAGCACAAATCACTCGCTGGGGACCCCGGCAGGGAATAGGGAATAGGAAAAACCAAGCCGGCCCCCGGCGATCTCGGTGAGTCCAATGTCCTATTGGCGCCAAGTGAGATTCGACTGGTGCAATTTGATGAACGCTGGCCGACTTGCGGGGACTAATCCACCTCCAGTGAGCGCTAAATTGGCCTAGCATTCAGGATACTTCTTCGTCCCCAATAGTAGTTTGACTCCTCAGTCACAGTATAATCAGATCCGCGATGTCCTCGATATTGCCAATCGAAAGATCCATATATCGGAGGTTCGGTACAGGGATCACTGGGAACCAGCAAAAGCGGTACTCCGACTGATAGGAATAGCCAAAGTGTTTGGCAAACGGCAGAAAGATATCCATTGTCTTAGGCATGAGCGGGTCAACATATTCCACCTGTCTGGCTTGATATGTAACACTCCCCAGAGCCGTTGAGATGACGCTGTACAGGCGATCTGTGAATTGCTGCCGGTCCCGAATGATGACACAGGCGTCTGCATCGAAGTCTACAAAAAGACGAGGCCCTACGGATTCGGTGAGACAGTACATCCAGTAGTCTGCTGGTGAATGAATCACGACATCCGCGCGTTGGTCGGGCACTAATTCTGGTACATCTTGCGGATTCAAAACAATCTTTTTAATGTCCTCGCGAGACAGTGCGAACGATAGAGGCAATCTTCGCTCGTCATCGCGAACTGCTCCATTCAAGTCTTTCTGTTTGAAGTAGCTGGCAGATTGAATGCGCAGGCACCCATCGTATAAGAGTCGTTCCATGTATACGCGCTTGCCGTATTTGATTAGTACCGAACCTGGTTTGAGTGCCATTTGCTTGAAGGCTTCCACAGCTTTCTGCGCGCAAGCCGAGGCTAGGTCCGGGAAAGGCTCCGAATGTAAGGTATTCCGGGTGATGCCAGAGGGGAATGGACCATGACGAAGCTGCTTCTCCTCGAGTACGTGAATAAACTTCTCCATCCAGATGATACCTTGATCGTCCACGGACGGCAGGCCGATCTTGGCTTCCGAGGTCAAGATCAGGAGATTGAGAAAGATATCCCGTATGCGACGGTCAAGTTCTAGCTCCGATAGATGACGAGCATAGCGATTGCAATCATACTGGCGCCGCGCCTGAATATGTCGGGGCAGCAAGGCTTCGATGTCCATAGCACCATCCCGATGCTACTAACGGTGAATATAACGAATGAGTGACTCGAATATGACCGCAAAGAATAAGGCAAGAAAAATTGCCAACAGAAGATTATTCCATTCGGTTAATCGTTGCCATCTCGTCAATGGAAGTCGGATGAATGGTTCGATGCGCCCGTCGTGAAAACGAATTTTTGATTCGACAGGATGCCTCTCACAACCCATGAATGCTTCATGCTGGCATGAAAACCGTGGATAGGAAAACCACTTCCACCATTTCTCGTGGGTAAGTTCGGTATAAAGATTTGCCCTAGTAGCTGCTAACTTGTCGCATCTGTCGCAGAATGGCAGCCGTTGTGGGATACCAGTGGGGCTGACGAGTTTTTGTCCGTTGACAATGATGTATGGCTTTTGAACGCGGTAAGGCACAACTGATTATATCGCGTAGTATCGGAGGAGGTTGAACGTGGCGTCGTCATCATCGTACAATAGCAGCCACGCACTGATTGGCTTAACAATAATCGCCTTCCGTATATTACATAGTAACCCCATATCCCGCTTTTAGCTCGGGATAGAGAGGTAACTGTATCTGCAGATTAGTACTGGCAAACGCCCATATCGCCAGAAAGGATTCTCGGTTGATGCATCATCGCTTTATCGTTTGCCGACTTGCGGACGCTACGCTTGTGTCGACAGCATTAGTGGGGCGCAAGGGGGAAAGAGGATTTGAGCGCGACTTCATCGCGCGGATTGATTTCTAAAACTTGTGGATGGGGTTTGTGCGGGGGTTAAAACCCCCGCCTTCCTCCGGATCGCCTTCACTTATAAAAATCATAGATAGGTAGAGCTATCCCACCTTAGGCACAAAAACAAAGACGTGCCGAAGATGGGGCACCCAAACGGGGTGGCTAGGTTACAGCGAGGGCCACGCGGGGGGCGGGGAAGACGCTGATTCCGGTCAGCTCGATTTGCGGAGTCAAGAAATCCGGGCGAACGGGTTCCTTCTGCATGAGGCCGGAGGTGAGATATTTTTTGTTGTCGTCGGAAAAGACAGTGACTACGACGGCATCGGGACCGATCTGCTGCTGGGCTTTGACGGCGGCGAGGAAGTTACAAAGTAATACTTTCCGGTTAACCGGTTAGCCTCTCAAAACACTGTGTCGAATAGTGTGTATTGGCGATTTTGACTTCAGCGGCCCATTTTCAGCAGGACTTGACCTCGCCGATTTCGATTCGGGACCGGACCAGGCCGGAAACTGGGAACCGACGGCATGAGTTACAAAGTGCAGCTTCTGTCTTTGATGGTGCCTTGCGTGGCAAACATTACGATGTTCGAAACTTTGATTTGTTCAGGCAGTTCCGTGAAGTAATAGTTAAGATTGCCTTCGAAGGTCTGGACGCGGGCGGCGGTAAGCTTTTCTACGCGGTGGAGAGGCCCTTCGGGATCCCAGCCGCCGTATTGTGCCGACTCGTAGGAATAGCAGTGGCTGGCGGTGGTATCGATGAGGATATGGGCCATCACACTCTTGTCCTTGCGCGTGCTTTCAAGCTGGCGCACGGAGGCGATGACTTGCCCATTGAGCTTGAGCTGGTCGGCTTCAGGGCAGACTTGCGCGGAGGCGAGATCAATATCGGCGTAATGGCCGGCGTCCACATTTTGCTCGAGGGCGCCGACGGCGACACGGGTCTGTCCGCCGCCGCGGTTATCGACGAAAACAGAGAGGTGATGCCAGCCCTCATCGGGCTCGGTGACGTTAAGGTAGTAGACCGAGTCTTTATCGCGATGCGGGGCAAAGTTGAATGAATCCGCGCGCCAGCCGCATGGGGTAGACGCCTGGACGGACAGCGAATTCAGCGTCTGAGCGGGGGTTGCGTGCTTGTCTCCGGTGACCTCGAATTGAGTCATCCTTCCGGGTTGGAATGTGGCGATGACTTGGCCGTTCTGCACAACCCGGTGATCGTGGAATAGAAAGGGATAGTCGGGACCCGCGGTGGAAACGGTGTAAACGGGGCCGCGACAGGCTGATACCGCCAGCAAGGCCAGGGCGGCTAATCCCAGGCAAACGCGTGGAGAAAATGGCAAATTGGGATTCATAGGGTCTTCTATCCTTTCCTGATTATCAAGCAGGCGAACTCCGGCTCAGTCTTGTGGACATTTGCAAACAGGATACTCTTGCCGATAAGGAGAGGAAAGGAATGGATTGAGGAATCCGCCATTTGGATTGAATGGTGCAGGTAATACTTTCTTCGGCAGATTCGCGGGCGTATTGTCGCCTATCCGGTAGTTACTCTTCGGTAAATACCTTCCGTGAACCGAGAAAGCCGACTGATCACCATGGCGGATGGGTCAGCCTCACAGTATTTGCGAACCGAAAAGAGGCCACCGGCTGTATACTGTGCGGGGTTGAAAAACCCATAACAATCCCAATTAGGCTTTCTCTGGAGGAGATAACGATGCGATCAAAGACAATTGCGAGGTTTTGTTTTAGCAGTTCTGCAGCGAAGACGCTGGCCTTGGGAATTGCAGCGATAACCGTTTTTCATGGTTCCTTGGGGCAGGCGCAGAAATTACCAAACGGCAAGCAAGAAATCGTTGGCCATGTCAACCCCGCGTTCGAAAAGACGGCGCTGGTGGGCAAACTCGACGACGAAGCCATCGTGCATCTGGCGATCGGCCTCCCGATGAAGGACCGCGCGGGCCTGGAAAAGCAGGTCGCGGATCTCTACGATCCCAAAAGCCCGAACTTCCATCATTTTCTTTCGGAGGACGATTTCGCGAAGCGGTACGGGGCGAGCGAGCAGGATTATCAAGCCCTGATTAATTTCGCCAAATCACACGGATTGACGGTTACCGCGACCTATGCGGACCGATTGCAGCTTTCCGTTTCAGGAAAAGTATCGGCGGTGAACGCCGCGCTGCATATTTCGCTGACGGCGCGGCGCCGCGCGGATGGCAGCATCTACTATGCGCCCGACCGGGAGCCGAGCGTCGATCTCGACACGAAAATCCTTCACATCGGCGGCCTCGACAATTTAGAGCCGCCCAAGCCGAAGGGCGGATCGGGCGGATCGGGGCCCAACGGATTGCTGGGCGGCTCCGACTTCCGCAACGCCTATGCCGCGGGCGCACCGCAGACGGGCGCCGGACAAAGCGTCGGCCTGTTTGAATTGGATGGATTTTATCAATCCGATATTGAACTATATACCAAACAGTTTTCTGAATTTTCAAAACATGTCCCGCCGATCAAGATCGTCGCGCTCAACAAATACGTGGTCACGGCAACGGAATCCGGCCCGCCTTATGGAGGATGCAACCCCACGTCACCGATCCCGAAAAGTGCGCCACCGGCGGGAACGCCTGGCGGCCACTTTAACGAGACGGCGCTGGACATCGACATGGCCATGGCTATGGCACCGGGGCTGGACAGCGTCATCGTCTACGAAGGCTGCACGGGCGACGACATTCTCAAGGCTATGGCCCATCCCGTAAATGGCGTGCTGCCGAAACAATTGAGCGCCTCATGGTCGATTCCCACCGACTCGAACGCGGAGCAAACCTACTGGCAGATGGCGGCCTCGGGCCAGAGCTTTCTCTGGGCGGCCGGCGACGACAATACAACCTGCCCGGTCCCTATCTGTCCCGGCTCTAATTGCGGACAAAATGTCCGCCCAACCATGCCTGATGTAACATCGGTGGGCGGAACCATTCTGCAAATGAGCAATAACGGCGGTGCCTGGCAGTCCGAAACCGCTGCCCATGACGGCGGCGGACTGCTTGTCGGCTATGCAATGCCCGATTACCAGAAAGGCGTCCCGACCAAAGTCTCCAATCCGAAACATTGGCGGATGAACCCCGACGTCTCCATGGAGTCCGGCGACGGCAGTCCCAACGGCGTCTGGGTCGGTAATAAACCCGGTTACGTCATTTTCTCGTTCGGCACAAGCGTCGCGGCGCCGCTCTGGGCGGGCTATACGGCGCTAATCAATCAGAAACGGGAGGAAATCGGCGTGGGGCCAATCGGATGGCTCAATCCGGCACTTTACGCCATAGGCTCCAATGCAAAACTATACGCGCGGGATTTCCACGACATCGACAGCGGCACGTCGCCCGCGGCGCCGGCGAGCCAATGCCAGAACGGCGTCACAACCAGCAATACAGCGGCTGCCGGATACGATTTGGTGACTGGCCTCGGCACGCCAACGGGTAATCTGATTGCCGATTTGGGCGGCTGGCCTTCCTACCGGCTTTTTTGCCATGGACCGTTGAAAACGACCGGAGACAAGACGCCCTTCGTTTGGGCTCACGCCGGAGCCGGAGCATCACCGCCTCCTGCCGGCCATTGCGCCTGGGCGGATCGCGGGCCGCGTGGAGCCGAAATCAAGCAAGGCGACAGCAACGTGATTCTCGGTCAACTCGGCGGGTTGGCGAATCTTCCCGCCGGTAAATATGCGTGGTTCGCCGTATACACCGCGCCGAAATCGGACAATGACCTGGTCGTCACGGAGACCGGAAAATTCGTGAACCCGCCATTTTCATCTGACCCTTTCCAGTTGCCCTGATCGGAATCAGGAGGAATTGCCGAGCGTGCCACCCTTCCGCAGCTTCATCGCGGAAGGGTGGCACGCAGTCCGCCCAGGTTTCAGATCACTCCTGACGCCGATTAGTCCAGGAAAACGCCCTTATCACCAGACCGGATTCCTGGTTGATGCATAATCGCTTTATCGTTCGCCGAAATACAAAGCACAAAAAGTAAATGCAGGTCCTTCGACTCCCCTTCGCTGCGTTCAGGGTTCGCTCAGGATGACAACGAAGATGAGCGGCTAGGTTGTAGCGAGAGCCGCGCGGGGAGCGGGGAGGACGCTGATTCCTGTCAGCTCGATCTGGGGAGTGAGAAAATCCGGGCGGACGGGCTCCTTCTGCATGAGGCCGGAGGTGAGATATTTCTTGTTGTCGTCGGAAAAGACAGTGACTACGACCGCATCGGGACCGATCTGCTGCTGGGCTTTGACGGCGGCGAGGAAGTTGCAGCCGGAGGAGATGCCCACGCCGAGGCCGAGACAGGCAGCCAGGTTCTGCGCCATGAGGATGGAATCGCCGTCGGAGATTTCAATGGGGGCATCGAGCACGGAGAGATCGACGATGGCGGGGATGAACTCATCGCTGATTCCCTGGATGCGATGCGCGCCGACCTTGCAGCCGGTGGAGAGGGTGGGCGACTCGGCCGGCTCGACGGGATAGACGCGAATGGCAGGATTGCGGGAGCGGAGATAGTTGCCCACGCCCATGACCGTGCCGCCGGTGCCGACGCCGGCGACGAAGGCATCGGGGCGAAGGCCGGCTGCTTCCAGTTGCGACCAGATTTCAGGGCCGGTGGTTTGCTCGTGGGCCTCTACATTGCCGTGGTTGGAGAACTGGCGGGGGAGAAAGACTCCACCTGCGGCGGCGAACTCCTCGGTCATGCGGATGCTGCCGAGAAAACCACCCTGTTCGCGGGAGACGGGAACCACGGTGGCGCCAAAGCTCTGCATGAGGCGAGTACGCTCGATGCTCATCCAGTCGGGCATGAAGATGGTGACCGGGTGGCCGAGAGCGTGGCCAAGGGCGGAAAAGGAGATGCCGGTGTTGCCGCTGGTGGCTTCGGCGATGGTATCGGCGGGCTTGATGGCGCCTTCCAGATAGGCGGTCTTGAGAATGTGGAAGGCCATGCGGTCCTTGATGCTTCCGGTCAGGTTTCCCTGCTCGCACTTGGCGTAAATCGTGCGGTTGGCGCCGCGGAAACGGAACTCAATGGCCAGCAGGTGGGTGTTGCCGATGAGGCGGGCGAGATGAGCGAGCTTAGGTTGAACGCGAATCAACTGTTCTTCGTCGGGAGGGTTACAGGCCATAGTTTGGAGTCCTGTGCTATTTTACGCGAGCGGGGGCTGCGCATCGGACAAAGAGAACCTGTTGCGACTCTCTAAAACGGGCTTTTATTCCCGCCGCCGCATATCTCGATCGCATGAACCACGGCCTTGGCCACGCGATTGGCCAGATCCTCATCGTAGAAGTAAAAGTACCACTCGGTATCTTCCGATTTGCGGATATCCAGCATGAATACCGGTGGATCGATGCGCGCATCGTAGGATGGGTGACCGAGCTTGGTGTTCACTTTCTTAAGCAACTGCGCGCGCGGCATAACGATCACGTCCTGCATCTCGCTAAGGTTGATCGTGAAGTCCTTGTCCGAGGTCACGTTGCCGTCCCTGGTGCGCTTCTCGTGAAAGCCGATGCGGCAGGTGGCGGGATCGGCCGTAACATTGGTGGTCTCGGTGCTGAAACTGTTTGTCCAGTTGGAGTTGTCGATACTATCGTGGTTGTACGCCACATAGTTGACCACGCCCAGGCGGCTCAACTTATCCTGGATGAACTGCATGGTCAAGGACAGCAAGGGATCGCTGGCGGCGGGCCTGGGCGGAGGCGCAACCGCCTGCTGAGCGGCCGCAAGGCCAGCCAACGGAAACGCAAGACACAATGCCAAAGCCATTCGCATAAAAACTTTCATAGATTTCCTCTTGATTTCAGCTATCGATGAGTCGCTATCGTGGATATCGCCGCCCCGGAGAGAGACTCCTCGGTTAAGGCAGTATAGAAGTACTCCCGCCAGAATGACAAATAGCATGCGGGCAGGGGCAAGGGAAAGTTCCACGGTGAACCAAGATGAATCGAAGAATTCCGGCTAGGTGGTTTCGGTAAGGGCGATAGTGTGCTTGCTCATGAGGGCAGTGCGCTCCAATTTATCCCAGTTGAAGGGCTTGCCATCGATGGCGCGCTTGAGGGTCTTGAATAAAACGACGGAGAAGAGCTGGCGGTAGGCGAAGCGCTGCAGCCAGATGTGGAAGAGGAGCCAGCCGTCTCCCTTGTTGGCGGGGTGGCGGCGCTCCAGCGAGAAAGCGATGGAGGAAGTAACGAAGTCGATGATCATGAAGCCAAGGAAGTAGACCAGCAGCTTATAGAAGTCGGCGGGCGAGGCGGAGATGGGATGAAAGTAGCGGTCGACGAAGTAATGGACGATGCCAGCGAGGAACATGAGGTCGATGAAGGGAGAGACCAGTGGGAGCAGCATCTGGAAGATGAGGATGTTGGGCAGGGCGAAGAAGCCCATGGCCTTGTTACGGACGAAGGCAGCGCGATGCTTCCAGACAGCCTGGAGGATGCCGAAGGACCAGCGGAAGCGCTGGCGCATGAGTCCGCGGGCGTCACTGGGGGCCTCGGTGAAGGCCAGGGCGCGGTCCTCGTAGACGACCTTGAATTTCTGCTCGAGGAGATTCATGGTGAGATCGGCATCCTCGGCCACGGTATTGATGGGATAGCCGCCGGCAGCCTTGACGGGGGCGGTGCGCCATGCGCCGATGGCACCGGGGACGACGGTGACAACGTTGAAGAGGTCGAGGGCGCGGCGCTCGAAGTTCTGGCTGGTGATATATTCGAGGGCCTGCCAGCGGGTCCAGAGGTTGATGCGATTGCCGACCTTGGCGTTGCCGGCGACGGCGCCGACGCGCGGGTCCTCGAAGTGAGGGATGAGCTTGCTGATGGCGTCGGGAGCGATAACGGTGTCGGCGTCGATGCCGATATAGAACTCTTCAGTGAGATGGTCGAGAGCGAGATTAAGAGCGGCGGCCTTGCCTTCGTTGCGCTTGGAGAGGATCTGGACGCGTCCGGCGGAGATTTCTGCGGCGTAGGCCTGGCGTGCGACATCAAAGGTGTGGTCTCTGGAGCCATCGTCAATAACAATGATGCGGAGGTTGTGGTAGTCGGAGTTGAGCACCGAGCGGATGGTGCGCACGATGACCTTCTCCTCGTTGAAGGCGGGGATGAGGACAGCGACGCGGGGATTGAATCCGGGCGAGGCGGCGGCGTGGGGGGCGCGCGAGCGCTCGATGACAGCAAAGATGCCGACGAGCACGAGGCGGGCGCTCATGAGGATGTTGCCAAGGAAGAAGACCAGAATGATGAACTCGCCGGCGACGTCCAGGGTGGAAAAGGCGATGGAGTCAGGCAGAGCCTTAAATTGATCCCAGAATCCGATTCTGGGCATCACCTCGTCGGTGGTTTTGCCCATCAGCGAGGAGACAGAGACGATGCTGTACCCATGGGCGCGCAAGGCATCAATGAGGACGGGCAGGGCCGCGACGGTAGCCGAGCGTTCGCCGCCGCCATCGTGGAGCAGGATGATGGAGCCGCGGAACTGCGGCTTGGTCTTCATGATCTCCAACTGGTCGAGGACGACCTGAGTGATCTCGACGGGCGTCTTGCGGGGATTCTCGTTCCAGTCGTTGGTGTCGATCTTGCTGCCGACGATGGTGTAACCGTCCTGCTGGATGCGGTAGACGGGGGCAGCCTGGTCGTCGGTTCCCGGCTCCTCGTCGATGTCGTATGGAGGACGGAAGTAGAGAGGCTGGATGCCGAGCTTGCTGGCGAAGAGTCGCTCGGTGAGCTTGAGCTCGAGGTCGAGCTGGCGTGTGGAGATTTCGCTGATGTCGGGATGGGTCCAGGTGTGGTTGCCGATTTCGTGACCCTCGCGGACCACACGCTTCATGAGACCGATATTGGCCTGCGCCTCGTCACCGATGAGCAAGAAGGTAGCCTTGACGCCTTTGTCGCGGAGGATATCGAGGATTTTTGGGGTCCACTTGGGATCGGGCCCGTCGTCGAAGGAGAGAGCAACCTGGTTGGGATGGTATCCGTATTGCTCGATGACGTAGGTGCGCGGATAGACATCCATATGCTCATTGAGGATGAGTCTGCGGCGATCGTCGGGCTCGTCGCCGTCGATCTGCACGGTGCGCTTACCAGGCTTGGGTGTATCGGTGATGCGAATGATGTCGCCGTCGCCCTCGGTGTCAACGTCATGGCTGGGCTGGACCTGGCCGAGGGCCTTCAGCGAGTCGGGATTGCTGGGCTTGTCCCAAATGCTCCACAGGGAGCTGTCCTCCTCGCCGAGGCGCCACAGGGCAAAGGTTTGCAATCCCATGGCGCGAGCGGCGCGCATCTGATTGAGCACGGTGACGCCATCGAGGAACCAGACAACATGGCGCTGGTTGTTGTCCTCGTCGATGTACTCGAAGTGGGGATTGAGGGTGTCGGGGTCGAGACTAAGATCGGCTTCGGCGTCGGAGGCGCGCTGCCACGCGTCGGAGACCGAGAGGGCGTCAGTATTGAGGACCTCGGGCGTCGAATGCCTGCGGAACATCCCCTTTTTAGGGATAGAGAGCGTCCAGTCGTAACCGTAGTTGCCTATAGCGCAGATGAGCTTCTCTTTAGGGACGATCTTGAGGACGCGTTGCAGGTTGGCGACAAACCAATCCTGGCTGGCGACAGGGCCGGGCTGGCTTTCAATCTCGTGCTGGTCGTAGTTCATGAGCACAATGCCGTCGGAGTTGGCGGCAATGCGCTTCAGGGAGTCGTCGCTGGCAGAGACCAGAGTGCTGATGTAGAGCCGGAGATTACGGGGGTGCAGGTCGGCATAGAGTTCCTGGATGAAGCTCAAATAATCCGCAGTGGCGCTGTCGGGAATATTTTCGATGTCCAGAGAAAGTCCGCGATAAGCGGGGAAGGCAGTAAAGAAACGAACGATTTGCTGGCGCAGCGCGGCTCGTTTTGAGACGTCGGCGAGGACGCCGGCGAAGGCCGGATCCCATCGCTGGGAGATGGAGTTGTAATTGTTGAGGTGAGGAAAGATCTCGATGTCATCCCTGGTTGCCTCGATGACCCTCTTGACCCTGTTCGAGTCGTCGGGGTCGTGGACCGTGGCGCCGTCGACGATTGGATACTCATGGCGGTGGTCGCCGCTGGTGGCCATCAACATCCCCTGAGGAGAGTTGACATGCAGCCACTGCGGGAAGAGCATGTCGATCTGTTGGATGTGCTCTTTGAAGGAGGAGTAGCTGGCGGGGTCGTCCTGTACGTAGTAGGCCGCGCGCAGACCCTCGCCGGTGTTGAAGGGAATCTCAGAGGGCTTACGGGTGGTCTTACGCCGGGCGGGGCGCTGCTCTTTAACGCCGTGTAACAATGTGACGCGGTCGGGCAGAGCTTTGTAGTTATGCCGGGGAGTGGGCAGCAAGAGCTCGGGTAACTGCTGATAACGCAGCACGTTGAAGATAAAAACCACCAGAACCGCCGTAAAAACCACGGCCGTGGCGTCGAGAATGCGGCGCAGCAGTTTCCAGCGCTTGCGTTCGGGGTCGAAGAATATCTGCTTATCCGGCATGATGGGCTTATTTAATCCTAAACGCTCCTGACCACGAAGAAGGGGCTGCCAAAAAAATGGGGGCGCGGAAACCGGAAAAACAGTCTACGCTATACAGTACGAATCGTATGGAAACCGCCCTCCATAGTCAATCGACAACCTGCAGAAGGAGACGCTTTCCTGTGGCCGGCACGGTGTCGGTGCTGCTGGCCCTGGCCCTGGGGCTGGCGTTGCGGCTGTGGATGCTGAAGGAGTTTTTTAATCTCAACGGCGACCCGCTGATCTACGGCGACCTGGCGAAAAACCTCTTGCTGCATGGCAGTTATGCCCAGACAGAGGGCGGGGGCGTGCTGGTTCCGGCGCTGATGCGGTTGCCGGGCTACCCGCTGTTTCTGGCCCTGTGCTTCCGGCTCTTCGGGATGGAAAACTACGTTTCCGTTGCCTGTGTACAGATAGCGCTGGAGCTTGCCGGTTGCCTGTTGCTGGCCGATTTTGCGCGCCGCATAGCGCCTGCGTCGCTCAGCACCGGGGCCGCGCACTGCACGCTGTGGCTGGCCGCGCTTTGCCCTTTTACCGCAATTTATGCCGCCGAGCCGCTGACCGAGGCGCCCACCCTGTTTGCGATTGCTCTGGCGCTGTGGTCGGCGGCCCGCTTCCGGACGAGGCCGGGGTGGCCTGCGGCGCTGTGGTTTACGTTTGCGGTGACCTTTGCGGCCTTTCTCAGGCCGGAGGGAGGGCTGGTGGCGGTGGCCCTGGCGCCGGCGCTGCTGATCGGGCTGGGACGCAAAGCGGGCAATGGCGCGATTTCCAATAAAAAACTGACTCGAATCGTTGTGGTCTGCGTACTGCTGGCTCTGATGCCGTTTGCGGCCTGGAGCTGGCGCAACTGGAAGACCTTTCACGTATTTCAGCCACTGGCGCCACGACAAGCCACCAATCCAGACGAGATTCCCCACCCCGGCTGGGAGCGCTGGGTGAAGAGCTGGTGTCTGGACTTCAATTCGACTGCTGAGGTTTACTGGCACATTCCCGGCGACACGCTGGAGATGAACAAGCTGCCTGCGCGAGCTTTCGATTCACAGGCGCAGTATGCTGAAACGGCCCAGCTGGCCGCCGAATACAACGTGGCCAAGGAGATGACGCCTGAGATCGATGCGCGTTTTGACAAGCTGGCCGATGAGCGGATCGTGGCGCACCCGCTGCGTTACTACCTTTGGCTGCCGCTGGGGCGGATGGCGGATATGTGGCTGAGGCCGCGCGTGGAAAACCTACCCATCGACCTGGACTGGTGGGTTTATGAGAACCACGAGAAGGAGACCTGCATCAGCTGGGCTTACGTGGGGCTGAATGCGCTTTACCTGCTGCTGGGAGTTGCAGGAATGTGGCTCAGGCCGCGGTTTTGGGGTGCGATGCTGGCTTACATGCTGATACGCAGCGCCCTGCTGACAACCATCGCGGCGCCCGAGACGCGTTACACGCTGGAGTGCTTCCCGATGCTGTTTGCGCTGGGGGGAGTGGCGATGTGGCGGGGGTTGCGACGGATTACGGTGCTGGGGAAGGGAACAGCACGTTGGAGATTTTCGATGTAGTTATAAACAACTATCGATAGGTGGGGCTATTCCGCCTTCAGACCTGCGCCACCCGCCCATTATCTATTTGTACCTTACTCCCAGTTCTTTCCAAACAGCAGGGTCATCCGTTATATAAAATATCGGCTCCATCTTTCTATGTTCGATAATTTCAGTTATGCCGTTTACAGTGATTACTTCATAGGCTGGATAACCAGGAGGAAATCCTTGCGGAGGATTATTCAGTTGGAAAGGCTCTGAGCCTTTCTCCTTGCCATCTATCTTTGTAAGTATGTGCTTATTCTTGTCTTGCAATATGAATGTCGCACTTCTGCCCCATGGCTTAATGTAGTAGCTCATCGTAACTGAAGCGTCGGCGCGTGTATGTCCCGGCGGGAGGGTAATCCATTTTGGCAGCCTCGACTCACTCGCTAACTCAAAAGTTGATTCAGGGAAGTACTCGCACCCGACTATCGCAGAACCTGAAATAGTCAGCGCGATAAAAAAGATCAGAAATTTACCGAGGCATATAATTATTTTGAACATTTGCAATCATCTCCACCGGTGGATTTATCTGCGGGTATAATACACCTCTCTATAGCTAAATTGCATATCTGGCATGGGCCACAACCGCAAAGAATGCGGTGATAATAGGCCCCCTGGCAGCGTTTCGGGAAATGCTTTAGTGGTTGACGTACGTAGTTTTGCTGTCGGTTTTGAAGGTGAAGGCGCCGGCAGGCAAAGACTGATTGACCTTGATATTGAAGTAGACGCAGACCATGTATTCACTGGAGCTAAAGTAGAGGATCTGCTTGAGGCTCACGCCGCGTTCGGGGTCGACCCACATCTTCACTTTGGATAGATTCTTACGGATTGCGGGGTCTTTGGGAACCATCTCCAGAATTTCGGTCGTGGTTCCGTCGAGGGTCTCCGAGCCGAGATAGTCAATCTCCCACTTCTGCTCCAGATCTTTGCCGCTGGCGCCGAAGCCGAGCATGAACCAGCTTTCGTACTGGCCGGCCCTGGTAAGGGTGGTGACCTGGTTAATCAACTGCTCATAGAGCCTGACGGCTCCGCCGGAGTAGGCGTAGACCTTGGGCACGGGCTTGCCGTTCTCCTCGCGGATGTGAGCGGCCATCTGAAAAGAGCCACTTTTGCGCTCGTAGTAGACCACGCCCTTCTTTACATCTTTATCGGGGACCGGATCGGTTGTGATGGAATCAAACTCGAAGTCGGCGGAGGTAGAGCGGAAGTTTTTAGCTGTTTCGTCGAGACGGCGGAGCACTTTTTCTTTTTCGTCGGGAGCGGCGAGAGCGGCGACGACGGGACGGGTCGTGAACAGTAATATCGCGATCAATGCGAGAACGACAGATTTACTTACCTTATGCATGGATTTCCTTATTTTGTTAGACGTGATGAGCAACCTGTTAGGTGCAGATCAAAAGCGGAATCGCGCGAGCTGTTCTCAGTGGCTCGCCCAGACCTTCCATGTCCAGTTGCCCTGCGCATCCTTTGCGGTCTCCCAGTGTGTGACAAAGACAGCGTCGCCGGTAACCGGCTCGATGGCCTTGTGCAGAGCCTTCTTCACCACCTGGCTGGAGGCCGTAGTGTTCAGGTCGAGGTTCACGTCTGAGGCTTGCACGGTGATGATCAGCCCCCGGCCGCCATCGCCGATGACCTGAATAGGATGCGTGGGACCGGCGGCGCTGGAGGGCCTGTCGCCATAGTTCCACAGGTGCGGCGTAATAAAGATGAACAGCAGGATCAGCGTCACCATCACGTCGTAATGAAAACAACCGCGCGGATAGGTCCAGTAGAAATAGCTTTTGAAGATGTTATTCATGGTTTTTTACCTTGTGATGCGTTTCAAGCCGCCCATGTAAGGTTGCAGCAATTCCGGAATCAGGACCGAGCCGTCGGCCTGTTGATAGTTTTCGAGAATGGCCAGCCAGGTGCGCCCGACGGCCAGCCCGCTGCCATTCAATGTGTGGACGAACTCGGGTTTGCCTTTGGGGCCGCTGGGCCGGTAACGAATGTTGGCGCGGCGGGCCTGGAAGGCCTCGAAGTTAGAGCAGGAGGATATCTCGCGGTAGAGCTGCTGACCGGGCAGCCAGACCTCGAGGTCGTAGGTTTTGGCTGAGGAGAAGCCCGTGTCGCCGGTGCAGAGCAGAACGCGGCGATAGGGAAGCTTGAGTGCTTCGAGAATCTCTTCGGCGTCGCGAGTGAGGCGCTCGTGCTCGGTTTCGGAGTCTTCGGGGCGGGTGAACTTGACCAGCTCGACTTTTTGAAACTGGTGCTGACGGATGATGCCGCGTGTATCCTTGCCGGCGGCTCCAGCCTCGGCGCGGAAACAGGGCGTATAGGCCGTGAGCGAAATGGGCAGGCGCGACTCGTCGAGGATTTCGTCGCGATAGAGGTTGGTGACGGGGACCTCGGCGGTGGGGATGAGCCAGTGGTCGTTGTCGCGGAACTCGCCGCGGGCGACGGCTTCGGCGTCAGCGTCGGAGCAACGGAAGAGATCGTCGGCAAACTTGGGCAACTGGCCTGTGCCGAACAAGCTCTTGCTGTTCACCATAAAGGGCGGAAGGATTTCGGTGTAGCCGTGCTTCTGCGTGTGCAGGTCGAGCATGAAGCTGATGAGGGCGCGCTCCAGGCGGGCTCCGGCGCCGATGTAAACGGCAAAACGAGCGCCGCTGATTTTGGCCGCGCGTTCGAGGTCGAGGATGCCGAGGGCTTCGCCGAGTTCCCAGTGTGGTTTGGGGGTAAAGTCGAATTTTGGGATTTCGCCCCAGGTCTTGACGGTTTGGTTGTCGGCTTCGGAATTACCAATGGGGACTTCGTCACGGGTGAGGTTGGGGATGCCGGCAAGCACTTGGCGCATCTGCTCGTCGAGATTCGCGGCGGTCTGGTCGAGCGCGTCGAACTGGTCCTTGAGGGCGCGGGTCTCGTCCATGACCGCTGTCGCGTCCTGACCGGATTTTTTGAGCGCGCCGACCTGTTGGCTCAGTTCGTTGCGGCGGGCCTTGAGGCGCTCGGCGGTAGTGATGGCCTCGCGGCGGCTGGCGTCGAGTGAGCGAAAATCCCCCAGCAGCGCAGCCGGGTCTAACCCGCGCGTACGCAGTTTCTTCTCAACGAGTTCCAGGTTGGTACGGACAAAACCGAGGTCGAGCATCGCACTACCAGTTTAACCGAAGGGACGGATGGCGGGTTTTGTGGTTTCCCACCCATACGACAGAAAAAAGTCGCATGGATGGGGCACGGAGCTGTAGTGGTGGCTTAAGGCTAAAAGCTAATAGCTAGAAGCTGCTTCTACGGATGCTGCTCGATGGCGATGTTGACGCTGGCGGTGTTGCCGGTGACGGCGAGGGCTAGGAGGTTGGTGGCTACACCGGAGAGCGATTCGGGGGCGAAGGTGACGGTGCCGTCAAGGGCGGAGGAGGCGGTAGCGGCCTGGGTGGCGAGTAGGTTGGGTTGGTCGCAGCGGCCATGGACAGGGCAGGCTGGCGCCCAGGCATAGAGAGCCTGGTAGAGCGTGACCGTCGCGCCAGCCATGGGGTTGCCGTCCATGTCGAGGACGCGGAGGGTAATCAGGCTGGGAGTTCCGCTGACGGAGAGGGTCTGAGACGTTCCGGAGACGGCCTGGAGGGTGGCGTACTCCGGGCGGGAGCCGAAGGCGGTGAAGGTGACGCACTGCGAGGTTCCGTTGAGGCAGGCGGTGGCGGTGACGGTTTGGCCCTCGGAGAGGGGGCCGACGGTGAGGGATTTGGCGGCGATGCCGCTGGAGTTGGTGGTAACGCTGCCGGATTGGAAGGTAATGGCGCTGGAGGAGGTTTGCCAGGCGACGGATTGGGCGCTGAGGGGATTGCCGTTGCTGAGCACCAGGGCCTGCGTGGTCCAGGTGAAGGTGGCGCCGGCAGCCAGCGAGAGCGTGGGCGTGAGCGAGGCCAAGGTGGGCGGCGTTCCTCCATAGAATTCGGTTTTGAGGCTGACGGAGCTGTTGGTGAGCGAGGCGGTGACGGTGGACCATGCGCTGCTGTTGGCAGTTACGTTGATGGTGGCGTGGCCGTCGCCGGTGGCGGTGACGGTGCAGGTGGAGAGGCCGCAGCTCAGGGTGGCGGTTCCGCTGGTGACGGTGTAGATGACCGAGACGCCGCCAGCAGGGTTGAGATTGGAGTCGAGAGCGAGGACGGAGAAGGGCTCGGGGACGCCGATGGGGACGGAACTGGTGGGCGCGGTGAGCAGGGTGAGCGAGTCGCCCGTGCCGGAGTCGTAGCTGATGCCGCTGGTGATGACAGCAGAAGCGTAGTAGGTGGGCAGGTCGTCTACCTCGACATTAACCGAGCCAGTGACGCCGCTGGCTGCAGCGGGGGCGATGGCGGTGATTTCGTTAGGGGTGATGCTGGTGATTAGAGCCTGCTGGCCGCCGACCTGCACGGTGTCGGTGGAGCGAAAGCCCATGCCGTGAATGACGATGGGGCCACCGGAGGCGGAGAGGCGCGGGGGCGAGACGGTGTCAACGTAGAGTACCCAGCCCTCATAGGCGTAGTCGGGACGTCCGTCGCCGCGCTGGTCGGTAATGCCCAAGCGGACGATGTCGTCGCCCGCAACGGAGACCTGGAGCCAGCTCTGGCCGGTGGCCAGGCCGTTGAGGCCGGCTTCAGAACCGACGGCCTTAGAGCCGACAGCATCAAAGGCATCCCAGACGCCGAGAGAGGGAATGGCCTTGGCACTGGTGAGAGCGCCGGTCTCGTCGAGGGCCAGGGTGACCACGGTAAAGGAGCGGCCGCCACGAACGGGGAAGGTGAACCAGTCAGTCTGGCCCACCTGGCTGAGACGGCTGGCCCAGAGGCCGCTGGCGGGGAGAAGGCGCGGCTGAGCCTCGGTTCCAATGGCGTCGTCATAGCCGCCCATGGCCGAGTCGGAGACGTTGACGGTGAGGGTCTGCAAACTGCCCGCCGACATGGACGGAACGGAGATGGCTGCAAGCGTGCCCGAAGGCTCGGGCGAGCCGTCGAGATAGGGACCGACGGAGTTGGAGAGGATGTAGTTGGGACTTACCGCCTCGAAGGTGACCTGATAATTGGCGGTGGTTACGCCTGGCGGCAGAGGGATGCCGCTGAGATCGAAGAAGCCCTGAGCGGAGGCAGCGTTTGATCCCCACATGGTGAGCGGATTTTTGTTGGCGTCAGTGAATCCTGTAACGGGGTTGCCGTGATTGCCGCTGAAGGAGGAGCCGGAGACGGCGGTGACGGTGTATTGGTAGAGGGGATTGCCGCCGGAGTCGAGCGGGCGGGCGACTACGTTGACGCCCTGCATTCCCGCACCGGTTTTAAAAGTGATAGTCCCCTGGATGGAGACGGTGTTGGCGGCGGTGAGTTGCTTGCCGGGAAAGCTGGAGAGGTTGCCGGCGGTGATGGGGTAGAGGCGGTTGAGGGCGGCGATGTCGTCCCAGCGGAGGACGGAGGGGTTGGGAATGCAGGCTCCGCCGCTCGGGCCGCAGAGGCCGCTGAGGGGCTGCATGACCGGCCAGCCGAGAGTGCCATTCAGTTCGCCGTTGGTCGCTGCGCCGGGATTGACCTGGGAGTAGTCAAGGCCGAGGATACGTCCGAAGGCTCGCTCCAGCTCAAAGCTCATCATCTCGAGGAGGTTGGAGTTGGTGGCGCAGAGGCCATTGAGCAGGATGACGGCGTGAGCGATGGTGGCGTCGGGATTGACGTTGTCGATCCAGAGGTAGACGCCGTTGTTCTGGCAACTAGTGGGCGAGCTTGCGCCGGAGCCGTAAAGGGCGTTGATGATGGAGCCGTCGGCGTCGAAGATGATACTCAGCGGGTAGCTGGTGGCCGAAGGGGTGACGTCGGCAGGCTCGATGATGACGCCGAGCTGGCTGGTCTGCTCGTTGGTCACGGTGAAGCTGGTGCCGCTGAGGAGGATGTTGGCGCCGCTGACGTCTTCGTTCAGGGAGCCTTTGTCGGTGAGGGTGACGCCGGCGGTGGGAACGGCGCTCCAGAGAGTGGCAGCGGCATCGACCATGGCCTTGGCCTGCGCGTTGGTGACCGAGGCGTTCAAAGGCCCCTGATCGACGTAGTAATTCAGCTGGCCGTTGGCCCAGTGAAGGGGCTGGCCGACAACTCCGGGATTGAAGTAGCTGACCCCGGCCACGTGCTTTGGCCCGCCAGCCAGCGCTAGGGCCGGGACGAGGAGCGCGGCGAGAAGCCAGACTGCCGTGCGGCGGCAGATGGAGGAGTGGGACAAGGGGTGCGCTCCAGGGTGAAGTTGGCGGTTCGCCTGAGAATTTTCTTAACAAAAACTCTGAGAAGGTTCAAAGACGGCCACAGTTTGTTCATCGGCACGGGGCGTTTTGACTAGAATTCTTTAAGTAACAAGAAGTTTGAAAGCGGATTGTCGCGATAAGGACAGAAGAGAGTCAAAAATGAGCTGAAAATCATCAGAAAGAATGTGGAGGGCTTAAGAAAAGAAAGTCTGCTCGCAACAAGAGCTAAAATCAAGCAAGGAAAGCACATGACAGAGATTCGTTCGACAGTAATACTGGGCTCCGGCTGCGCCGGACTGACCGCCGCTATCTACACGGGCCGCGCAGGCCTTAACCCGTTGATTCTAGAGGGGCACGAGCCGGGAGGGCAGCTTTCGATGACCACCCTGGTGGAGAACTTCCCGGGCTGGCCGGAGGGCATTCAGGGGCCGGAGCTGATTGACAACATGAAGAAGCAGGCGGCGCGGTTTGGGGCGACGTTTCAGCTGGCGCACCTGAACCAGGTGGATGTGAAGGAGAATCCCTTCCGGCTAAAGACTTCGACGGGCGAGATACTGACGCGGACGCTGATTGTAGCCTCGGGGGCGAGCGCACGCTGGCTGGGGCTGAAGAGCGAGCAGGCGCTGATCGGGCACGGGGTTTCGAGTTGCGCGACCTGCGACGGTTTTTTCTTCCGCGGCAAGGAGATTGCGGTGGTGGGCGGAGGCGACTCGGCGATGGAAGAAGCGCTGTTTCTGACGCGCTTTGCCACGAAGGTGACGCTGCTGCACCGGCGGTCGGGCTTCCGCGCCTCGAAGATCATGCTGGAGCGGGTGCATGCTCACAAGCAGATTGTTTTGCGCCCCAACACGGTGATTGAGGAAGTGCTGGGCGTGGAAGAGAAGGAAGTGAAGGGACTCAGGCTGAAGGATGTGACGACCGGCAAGCAGACGACGCTGGCCGTGAGCGGATTGTTTTTGGGCATCGGGCACGAGCCGAATGCGAAGATGTTTGCAGGACAGATCGATATGGACGAGGACGGCTACATTCGGACGACGGGCAATGTGCTGGTGACGAACAAAGGCGTGGTGGTTCCGGGAGTTTATGCCTGCGGGGATGTGCAGGACCGGCGCTATCGTCAGGCGATTACGGCGGCGGGGTCGGGGTGCATGGCGGCGCTGGAGGCGGAGAAGTTTCTGGAGGAGCAAGGGCACTAACCACCTGCGGGACTGGCCGTCCAGGCGGGCGGTGCTTCGCGCCATAAATCATCAGCGGTGAGACAGGCGCTCGCTAAGCGCTCACCGGAGTTTCTTCAAGACAATGACGACACTTGCTGATAATCTCGAACGGCTGGAAGAGGCGATTGCGGCGGCTTGCCGGCGGGCTGGGCGTGGGCGCGGCGAAGTGGAGCTGATGGCCGTAACTAAGACGTTTCCGGCGACGACGGTGGCCGAGGCTGCCGCGCTGGGGCTGAGGCTCTTCGGAGAGAATCGCGTGCAGGAGTTTGCGGCTAAAGCGGCGGAAGTGGAACTGTTGCGCATGGGCGCGCAGCCGATTCGCGTGCATCTCATCGGGCATCTGCAATCGAACAAAGCGGCGAGGGCGGCGGAAATTTTTGATGGGATCGATTCACTGGATTCGCTGCGGCTAGCCGAGCGGCTGAACGAAGCGTCGGGCAAGCTGGGCAAGCGGCTGCCGGTTCTAATCGAGGTGAAGCTCAGCCGGGAGGAGAGCAAGACGGGGCTGGAGGCGGAGTCGGCGGAGGCCGCAGAGCTGCTGGAGCGGCTGCCGGACTTCGTGAATCTTGAAGTGCGCGGGCTGATGACGATTGCGCCATTGGGTGTGGCCGAAGCCGAGACGCGGGCCTGCTTTCGAGGGTTGCGGGAGTGGCGGGATCGCTGGGCGAAGGCCCATCCTAGGCTCAAGCTGGAGACGCTTTCGATGGGCATGAGCGAGGATTTTGAACTGGCCATTGAGGAGGGCGCATCAAGAATTCGCATAGGGACAGCACTGTTTGGGGCGCGTACGGCAGACAGGGAGACATCCTGATGCTGCGGGCGAATGTTGAAGGCGTTACGCTGGCGGTACGCGCGCAGCCCGGCGCGAAGAAGACGGCTATCACCGGGGTTTATGGCGAGGGGACGACGGCGCAACTGAAGATCGCGGTAAAGGCTCCGCCTCTCGAAGGCCGCGCCAACCAGGAGCTGATTAAGTTTCTGGCGGAGAGAGTGGGAGTAGCGAAGAATGCCGTGGAACTGAAGACCGGCGAATTGTCGCGGAGCAAGGTATTTTTGCTACGGGGGGTATCTCTGAAAAGAGCGCAGGCAGCGCTGTCCGTGATGAATGCGGCGAGAACGGAATTGTGAATTCTTGAAAAATGCTGCAAGTTAGCCCCGCTTCGCGGGGTTAGCAAGTTAGCGGACTTGATGACTGAACTTACTCTATTGCAATGCAGTGCCTGTGACCTGCTAAACTCTCCCTCGTTATGATTCTCGCTTGCGTGCTCATCGTGATTGTTTCTTACCTGCTGGGATCGATCCCCAGCGGCTACGTTCTGGTGCGCATCTTTCGCCACCAGGATATCCGGCAGACCGGCAGCGGGAACATTGGAGCAACCAATGTTCTGCGCACCGGCAGCAAGGGCCTGGCTGCGGCCACTTTCCTGATGGACATGCTCAAGGGCTGCGCCGCGGTGTGGCTGGGATGGCTGATTGGCCACCTACTCGCGCCCGGCGCCGAGATGGACAACATGGGGGGGCTGGCGGCGCTGTTTGCGGTTCTAGGCCACATGTTTCCTGTGTGGCTGGGCTTCAAAGGAGGCAAGGGCGTAGCTACCGGCTTTGGCGTTTTCCTGGTTGCAGCGCCTCTAGCGGCGTTGGCGGCCATTTCGGTCTTCTTCGTAGTGCTGGCGCTGAGCCGCTACGTTTCGCTGGCGTCGATTCTGGGCGCGGCAAGCTTTCCGTTTTTTGCCTGGCTGCTGGGATACGGCGACAGGCTTCCGTTTTTCATTGCAGTGCAAATTACAGTTGCCCTGCTGCTGATTGCCAAGCATCACCAGAACATCCGCCGGCTGCTGGCCGGCACGGAATCCAAACTGGGAGCCAAAAAGAGCGCATGAGCCGCATCATAATTCTGGGTTCCGGAGCCTGGGGAACAGCACTCGCACTGTCGCTCGAAAGGCGCGGCGGGCACGAGCTCACACTGTGGGCGCACAGTGAGGAGCTTGCGCGGGAGATTGCAGACGCCGGCGAAAACAAACTTTTTCTGCCGGGCTTTACCCTTCCTGAAAAAATCAGCGTGACGGGCGACGAGGCTGCCGTTCGCGAGGCGGAGATTGTTGTCTCGGTGATTCCCTCGGAGTTTTTGCGCGCCACGTTTACGCGCCTGCGCCCTCATCTGCACACTGGGCAGATAATTGTCAGCGCGACAAAGGGCGTGGAGGACCGCAGCCTGCTGCGCATGAGCCAGGTGATTGCCGCATGCATAGCGGAGACAGGAACCGGACTCAAGCTGCCGATAGGAGCTTTCAGCGGACCGAGCTTTGCTTTGGAAGTGGCGCAGGGGCAGCCTACGGCCATCACGGTGGCATTTGACGACGCGGCGGTTGCGGCGGTTGCGGCGCGCATCCAAGCGGAGCTGTCGTCAGAGACGCTGCGGCTCTACACTTCGACAGACGTGATTGGCGTGGAGATGGGCGGAGCGCTAAAGAACATAATCGCCATCGCCGCCGGAGTCGCTGACGGAGTGGGACTGAGACACAACTCTATCGCTGCCCTTATCACGCGTGGGATTGCAGAGATTACGAGGCTGTCGGTGGCCTGTGGAGGGCGACGCGAGACGCTGGCCGGACTTTCGGGTGTGGGCGACCTGGTGCTGACCTGCACCGGCTCGCTCAGCCGCAATCGCACTGTAGGGCAGGAGCTGGGGCGGGGGCGCAAACTGCCGGAGATTCTTGCCGGACTGGGCGGCAAGGTGGCGGAGGGCGTTCTGACTACGCGCGCGGCTCTGGGACTGGCCCGCAGACATGGAATTGAGATGCCCATCACCGAACAGATGGAGCTGATTCTGGACGAGGGCAAGGATCCCCGCGAGGCGATCAGGGATTTGATGCTGCGGCCGGGCAGGGAGGAGCACTAAGGAATTGAATTGCCGTGCGGCGTCTCAGAAGATCTTGTAGCTGAGGCCCACGCTGCCGCAGGCAATACCGGTAAAGCAGCCGAATACGGCGTTGTATGCGAAGTTCATCCTGCCATAGCCGTCCAAATCTTTGGCGTAGGGAGTGGCGCGTTTGAAGCATAGTTTTTCGAGGGAATCCGGGGGCCGATCAGGAGATGGCCTCTTCCCCCCTTTGGGGCCCTTGCCGTCAGCCTGGCCATGCCTGTGCCTCGGTATGCTCTTTATTTACATATATTTACTTGCATCCCCTTGACAAGGCCGACGCCGTTTTAGATGCTTATTGCACTCAGCGTGTTAGTGTTAATTTCGCCCGATACCGTGCACAAGGAATTGGGCCGGGAGCTAGCGAAGGTGAATGTGAATGGCGGAGCCATCGCGCTGGGCCATCCAATCGGAGCTTCGGGGCGCCGGTTTCTGGTGACCTTGCTCCACGAGGTGCAGCGGCGCAATGCCAAGAAAGGCCTGGCTTCCCTCTGTATCTGTGGGAGCGTAGGTGTGGCCATGGTCCTGCAGCGCGATTGAATCCATAACGGAAGGTGTATGCCATAGGCACACATCCAGAATCCAGACAGAGCCAAGCAGCGGACGATAGTGTCGCAAGGAGCACATCATGAAGGGAAAAGTTGCGATTGTAACAGGTGGTGCAAGCGGAATCGGGTGGGCGTGCGTGGAGTCGCTCGCCCAGGCGGGCGTGAACTGCGTGATTGCCGACATGGATGTTCCCGGCGGGGAACGAGCCGAGGCGAAACTCAAAGAGTCCGGGTTTACCAGCCTTTTTGTTAAAACAAACGTTTCCTCGCCCGACGACGTACGCCACCTCGTCGATGCCGCCGTCGAAAAATTTGGACGTCTCGACATCATGGTCAACAATGCGGGCCTGCAACACGTGGCGCCGGTGGTAGATTTCCCCGAAGAGCGCTGGAACCTACTGATAGGCGTCATGCTTACCGGAGCGTTTCTTTGCTGCAAGTATTCCTTGCCCCACATGATCAAGCAGAAGTGGGGCAGGATCGTTAACATCAGCTCGCTCCACGGCAGAGTGGCCTCGCCCTTCAAGGTGGCTTATATTTCGGCCAAGCACGGGGTGCTGGGGTTGACGAAGGTCGTGGCGTTGGAACAGGCCGAGAACGGCATTACCTGCAATGCCATCTGTCCCGCCTACGTGCGCACGCCGCTGGTCGAGAAGCAGATTGCGGATCAGGCCAAGACTAACGGCATCTCGGAGGACGAGGTGGTTCAGAAAATCATGCTTGCACCGGCCGCCATCAAGCGGCTGCTGGAACCCAGCGAAGTCGCTTCGCTGGTGAAGTACCTGTGCACAGACGAGGCCTCAGGTATCACCGGCGCGGCGCTGGACATTGATTTGGGCTGGACAGCGCGCTAGGACAAGATGCTTCAAGGCGTGCCGCAAGGCACGCCTTCATAACTCGCAGGGAGAATTACTATGCCTATCAATCCTCTGACCACTTCTCTTCAGACCCACCCTATAGCCACGCTGGCATCCGCGCGTACTCCGGAGCGGCACAAACTCGTCTCCGCCGCCGATGCCGTGCGCTTGATTCGCGATGGCGATACAGTCGCGACTGGAGGCTTCGTGGGCGTCGCCTTTGCCGAAGGAATTGCCGTCGCCATCGAGCAACAGTTCCTGGCGTCCGAAGAGGAACTCGGTCCGGGTAACGGACGGCCTCGCAACCTTACGCTTTTCTATGCGGCCGGGCAGGGCGATGGAAAGGAACGGGGGTTGAATCACTTCGGTCATGTGGGTCTGGTGAAACGCGTCATTGGTGGCCATTACGGCCTTGTGCCTAAGCTCGGAGCGCTGGCGGTCACCGGCCAAATCGAGGCTTACAACTTCCCCCAGGGAGTGATATCGCATATGTTTCGCGATATCGCTGCCCATCGTCCCAGGCACATTAGCAAGGTCGGATTGCAAACCTACGTCGATCCGCGTTATGGCGGCGGCAAGATCAACGACCGAACCACCGAGGACTTCATCGAGTTGGTGACCATCGACGGACAGGAGTACTTGTCTTACAAAACTTTCCCGATCAACGTCGGCATCATCCGCGGAACCACCGCGGATCCCGAGGGAAATGTCACCATGGAGCGCGAGGCGCTGACAATAGAAATGCTCTCTATCGCCATGGCCGCCCACAACTCCGGCGGGATCGTCATCGTCCAGGTGGAACGCATAGCCGAGAGCGGCACGCTCAATCCGCGCCAGGTGAAAATACCGGGAATTCTCGTCGATTGCGTGGTGGTTGCGGAAAAGCCGGATTACCATTGGCAGACCTTCGCTACCGTGTACAACCCCGGATTTAGCGGGGAGGTCCATACGCGGATGGCGGCTATCCCCCCGATGGAGTTATCGGCGCGCAAGGTAATCGCCCGCCGGTCGGCCTTCGAGCTGAAGACCAACAGCGTGGTCAACCTGGGAATCGGCATGCCCGAAGGCGTGGCCAATGTGGCCAATGAGGAGAAAATCACCGATCTCATCACCCTCACCGCCGAGCCCGGAGTGGTCGGCGGAGTTCCGGCTGGAGGGCTGGATTTCGGCGCCGCGGTCAACGCCCACGCCATCATCGATCAGCCCTACCAGTTCGATTTTTACGATGGCGGCGGGCTCGACCTGGCCATCCTCGGTCTGGCAGAGGCGGACCGCGAGGGCAACCTCAACGTGAGCAAGTTTGGTCCCAGACTGGCGGGCATGGGGGGATTCATCAATATCAGCCAAAACGCCAAGAGACTGGTCTTCTGCGGCACCTTTACGGCAGGCAGTCTCCAGATCGGATTCGAAGACGGCAAATTGCAAATCATCAAGGAAGGCCGCACGCGAAAGTTTGTGCATGAGGTTGAGCATCGTACCTTCAGCGGCAAATATGCCAGCCTGCGCGGACAGCCGGTGCATTATGTCACCGAACGCTGCGTCTTCCGCCTCACGCCGGAGGGCCTGGAACTGATTGAGGTAGCACCGGGAATCGATATCGAAAATGACATCCTGGCGCACATGGATTTCAAGCCCATCGTGAAGCAGCCCAAGCTCATGGACGCGCGCCTGTTCCTGCCCAAGCCCATGGGTCTGCGCAGCGATTTGCTGGATCTACCGCTGGAGAGCCGGCTCAGCTACGAACCAAAACAGAATCTGTTCTTCGTCAACTTCGAAGGCTACGCGGTGCGCAGCGTGGAACAGATCAGCCACATCAACCAGGCAGTGCGCGAACATCTGAAGCAGGTGTCCGGCAAGGTGTACACCATTGTCAATTACGACAACTTCTCGATATCTCCCGAGTTGTTGGGACCGTATACCGACATGGTGAAGAAACTGATGGAGGATTGCTACTCGGGCGTCACTCGTTACACGACCAGCGGCTTCGCGCGCATGAAACTCGGAGACGCGCTGGCCGAGCGCAATGTCGCTCCTCACATTTACGAGAATGCCGAGGAGGCCAGCAAGCACCTGCTGGAGCTGGAGGGGCAGCAGACGAAATAGCTCGGGCTTGCCCGGGCAGAGGGCAGATCGGGTTCATGGCGGGAAGTGGAGCCAGCCAACGCGCTTAGCCGCAGCTCGATGGCTGGCTCCAAAATCCGCGAAGTAATTTAACCAGGCCTCAGGACATCAGCAGCCCGCCGTTTACATTCAACTCCGCACCGGTGATGTAATCCGCATCCCGGGCGAGGAAGAGAACCGCCTTGGCGATCTCTTCGGGCTTTGCCAGCCGGCGCAGCGGTATCCTGGCGCAAATCTTTTCCAGAACCTCTGCGGGCATCGCTTCTACCATTTCCGTACCTGTATACCCCGGGCAAACCACATTGGCGGTGATGTTCTCTTTCGCCAACTCCAGCGCCAGGCACTTGGTGAACGCGATGATGCCGCCTTTGCTGGCGGCATAATTGGATTGACCGAAGGATCCCGCCTGGCCGACGATGGAAGCAATGTTGATGATGCGGCCGTATTTTTGCTCGATCATGGACGGTATTACGGCACTGGTGCAGTAATAGGTCCCATTCAGATTGACCGAGATGGCCGCTTCCCAGTCATCATCGGTCATCTTCTTCAGCGTGCGATCGCGCGTAATCCCGGCGTTGTTGACCAGGATGTCGATCTTCTTCCATACTTCCAGGATTTTGCCGACGACACTGCGCGCGGCCTCTTTTTTAGACACGTCGCCCTGCACCAACATGCACTCGCCGCCCATAGCGCGAATTTCGGCCAGGACCGCCTCCGCCGCGGCCACATTGCTGACAAAGTTGACGGCCACCGCTGCCCCATTGCGGGCTAGTTCCAGGGAGATAGCCTTTCCGATGCCCCGTGATCCGCCCGTTACCAGGGCGACTCTGCCTTTGAGCGAGTCCGTCGCCGGCCCGCTGATGTTGCTCGTACTGCTACTTTCTGCCATAAAATGACTCCTTGTGTACGAATGTATCTCATGGAGCAAGGTCACCAATAACCGGCGCCCCGAAGCTCCGATTGGATGGCCCAGCGAGATGGCTCCGCCATTCACATTCACTGCGGCGATAGACTTAGCGGAAGCGCACGGGCGCGCCAGAGCGCTGCTCGACCATCTCTCGCGTGACCCCGTCGGCGAGCTCGACACACTCGAAACCGGAGGGCGTGATGTCGATGACGCAGAGATCGGTGACGATGCAATGGACGACGCCCTTGCCGGTAAGCGGCAGCTTACACTCGGGCAGCAGCTTGAAGCTGCCGCCGGGCCCGTTGTGCTCCATGATGACGATTACGCGGTGCACGCCGTTGACCAGGTCCATGGCGCCGCCCATGCCCTTCACGCGCTTGCCCGGAATCATCCAGTTGGCCAGGTCGCCGCGCACGGAGACTTCCATAGCGCCGAGAATGGCGACATCGACGTGGCCGCCGCGGATCATAGCGAAGGAGTCTGCGCTGGAGAAGATGGAGGCGCCGGGAATGAAGGTCACGGTCTCCTTGCCGGCGTTGATGAGATCGGCATCGACTTCGGAGTCGAGCGGGAACGGGCCCATACCGAGCAGTCCGTTTTCCGATTCCAGGGCGACAGTAACGCCCTCGGGAATGTAGTTGCCGACGAGGGTGGGAATGCCGATACCGAGATTGACGTAGTAGCCGTCCTTTAACTCACGGGCGGCGCGTGCGGCCATTTGCTGACGGGTCCAGGGCATGGATGCGTCTCCTAGCTTTTAGCTCCAGCTCAATCGGTGGCGACTGAGGCGGTAGTGGATTCAAAGAACAATGATCAGCCTTCGCGAACGGTTCTCCGTTCGATGCGTTTTTCCGGATGCGGATTGTGGACCAGGCGATGGACGAAAATCCCGGGCGTGTGAATTTCGTCGGGGTCGAGCTCGCCGGGCTTGACGATAATCTCCGCTTCCGCGATGGTGATTTTGCCGCAGGTGGCGGCGACGGGGTTGAAGTTGCGCGCGGTGCGGCGGTAGACAAGATTGCCATATTGGTCGGCCTTCCAGGCCTTGACCAGCGCCAAGTCAGCCACGATGCCGCGCTCGAGGACGTAAGTCACACCGTCAAAGTCCTTGAGCTCCTTGCCGTCGGCGATCATGGTGCCCACGCCGGTGCGCGTGTAGAAGCCGGGAATGCCGGCGCCGCCGGCGCGCATGCGCTCGGCCAGCGTGCCCTGGGGGCTGAACTCGACTTCGAGCTCGCCGGTCAGGAACTGGCGCTCGAATTCGGCGTTCTCGCCCACATAGCTGGAGATCATTTTCTTGATCTGCCGCGATTCGAGGAGAACGCCGAGGCCCCAGCCGTCGACGCCTGCGTTGTTGCTGGCTACGGTCAGGTTACGCACACCGATTTCGCGTAGTGCCTGGATGAGCGCTTCCGGAATGCCGCACAGGCCGAAACCGCCGACGGCAAGCAACATGCCATCGCGAACAATACCCTCGAGCGCCGTGCGCGCATCGGGATAAAGCTTGTTGAGGCCGCGCTGAGAAGAAACAACAGTCGCCATAAGATCACACCCGTTCTCTGTCCTGGATGCGCCGAACCGGCTCACGATGCCAGGACAGACATGCTATGCAAAGAGCCGCGAGGCCAGAGAGATTCTCTGTCTACTCTTTGGCGTTCCCGTTTCGATGCAGGAAAAACTACCGTCCACCATAGCGCAACGGAAGAGCGGTTGTAAAGCCCTAATTGCTGTATTTATGGTGCAATTCAGAAAAGAATTCCATGGATGAAATTGCTGGCGCTGCAGCAACTGTGCGACCTGATGATTCAGTGATCTGGATTACAGCTGAATACCTCAATTCGCGAGGCCGCCTGATGTGAGACATTGGGCTCAACCCAGGTCGGGCGCCGGCTTCGCGAGCAGGACGCCCAGGGCGCAACTCGCGGTTCGAGCCAGTTCTCCGTCGGCACGGCCGGTGAGAACTACCGGGACTTTAGCTCCCACCACAACTCCCGCCGCTACCGCCCCGGCCAAGTACTGAAGCTCCTTAAAGAGAATATTTCCGGCTTCCAGATTGGGGACCAACAGAAGATCCGGGTCTCCAGCGACCGGCGATTTGATCATCTTGATCCGTGCGGCGTCGCTTGAAATGGCATTATCGAATGCGAGTGGGCCATCGACGATGGCGCCAGTAATCTGTCCGCGATCAACCATTTTGCAGAGCGCGGCGGCATCAAGCGTCGAGGGAATGCCCGGGTTGACTGACTCCACCGCCGACAGTATGGCCACCTTGGGGTTCACGACCTCAAGCGTGAGCATCATGTCGATAGCATTCTGCAGAATGTCGATCTTGGTCTCCAGGTCCGGCTGGAAGTTCATGGCCGCATCGGTTACGAAGAGAGTCTTGTGATAGGAAGGCACATCCAAAGCAAATACGTGGCTGATGCGCCTCCCTGTGCGCAACCCTCCTTCGCGCGACACGACAGCGCTCATGAGTTCGTCAGTCTGAAGAGAACCCTTCATGAGCATTTGGACCTCACTCTTACGCGCCATCTCTACGGCCCGTACGGCAGCCGTGCGGCGATCGTCAGTATCAACGATCTGAATGCCTCCCAGGTCGAGTTGCATAGTGTCTGCCAAGGCGCGCATCTTCGCTGCACAGCCCACAAGAACCGGGATGATCAGATTGTCCTTGAATGCCTGCATTGCGCCTCCGAGAGATACCTCGTCGCAGGGCCAGACAATCGCAGTTTTCACAGCCGGTTGGTAGTTCGCACGCGTGATCAATTCAAGGTAATGACGATAGGGATTGCTGACAATGAGCTGGGGAACGGGAAGGGTGGACCAGCGCAGCTTGTTGGGAGGCGCGATGAGCCGGGCCGTACCTGAAAATATGGAGAGACCGGCGCCATTGCATGCCTCGCAATCGAAATGAATCTCCTTTGTAGAATCGTCTTTGGCCGTAACCTGCACCTTGACGAGAATGTGATCTCCGACACGGATGCGATTATGAAACGAGAGTGAAACGTTAGTCAGCGTGCATCCAGGCCCGGGTATATTCATGCTGAAGAGACCTGAGATAAGCGAGGCGCACCACATGTTTGGTCCTGTCGGAGGTATGCCCCCGGCGCGATCGATGAGTTCATCGGAGTTCAGAACGGAGTGGAATCCGGAAATCGAGGCGAATGCCATCGCGTCATCCGTGGTTAGAACGTGCTCTGTCCTAGCTGTATCGCCAACAGAAATCTCGTCGTATGTTTTGCTCTCAATAAACCCCAGATTCATACAAGAACCCTTTCTTTTTGTTCCCTCGCTATCAACAGGATATCTTACAGACGGGGTTTACTGCCTACGCCGCAGATCCAACCCCTGCGAACTTCCTCGAATACCTGGACACCTGAATAGCCTGCCGCAGCCAAGAGCCCCCCAAGTTCATCGCAGCTTTGGCAAGCGATGTTTATCAGCTGCGCGAACCTCTCGTTTCGGGCACTGTGTCTCCCGCCTTTGTAGGCTCCTGCCAGGATCATCAGCGTGCCGCCGGGCCTGAGTACGCGCAAGACCTCCTTCATACCGGCTAACGGGTCCGGCCAGTAGCCGTGGGTATTGACAGCAGTGACGAGATCGAACTCGAAGTCCGGGAACGGCAAAGAAGACACGGAACCGTGCCGAATCTCGACATGGCCCGTCTCTATGAACTGCTTGTTGGCCCTACGGGATACTATGACACTCGCCTCGGAAGAATCGATGCCGTAGACCCTACCGCTGGCAGCGATTCCCGCGAGCTTCTGAACGGTTCTCCCCCCACCACAGCCCACGTCCAGAATCGCATCGCACTTGCGGATCGCGACATGCGTCAGACCCCAGTCGGTCAGTCCGGAATGCGTGATGTTCATTCCCCACAGCATCAATCTGCCGAGCCAGCCTGTCGGGTTGCGCCACTGCGTCATGATGCTCATTGCTCTCTCCGGCCGTCAGGATTTTCGCAGCATACCGAAATTTCCGTTTTGCTTTTCGGCTGTGAACCAATATACCCCCCATTTGCCTCCGCTCGTGATTTTTTTGTGTTGGTTTCATGGCCAAAGACCCGATTGTGCACGGATGTGGAGTGGATTCATATCAGATTGTAAGACGTGTATTTGCAATAGATTAGTAATTGAGTATTGAAGAATACCCCCAAAAGTACCGCCAGCGAAGCGAGGCGTTGCGCCTTTACCCTTTGTGGAATATTGATACTGAAGCCCATGTCGTATGGCACTTACCAGAATCTTCCCATCTTAAAAACGGCTATCACACTCTACGAATCCTCTTCTTGATAAGAATGTCAATATCGCACTTCCCAGTTGCTTCAGCAATCCACTATGGAACGGAGGCCCGTTTCAAAATGGGATTCACGTCACACTAAAGTACCCCTTAGTGGTTGATTTATCTATAACCAATATACATATTGCGGCGTTATACGAGGTATCTAAGGTGCTTTTCCTAGGTTACAAGAAAGGGAAAGTCCATGAAATCCTTCCCCTTGGCGTTCGTATTGGGTTTTCTGGCATCTGCTCTGGCTTCAAGACCGGTACTTGCAGCAACACAAACCGCCTCATTAAGCGTTACCGCGACGGTTGTGTCCTCCTGCCAGATCTCTGCCCCTGCCACGGCTTCCGGATCCTACACAGCCGCGAGGGCGAACCCGGTGTCCCCCGTCTCGGTTAACTGCAACATGCCCACGCGATATGATGTCAGCTACAGCACCGGCCCGGCGCCCAGTGTAACCGTGACCACGCGGAAGCGAACCGATCCTGAAACTGAGCCTGGAACCAATAATGGAACTTCCCAGCCAAATGCCGCTTCTGGCCAGCTTGCAGGGGCGCAGCACGACACGCCCGGGACGAACGCCGATTTGGTTACTGTCACCATCACCTACTGACCGGCGGCGCCCCCAGGACATTACCTTTTCCCTCTTAAATGACACTAAAGATGTAATATATCCAAATAAAAAAACACCATTCGCTATTGCCAAATAAATTAATTTGGCATAATAATGTCTACAAATCGCGTTATTTGTTAGGAGCCACTTCAATGCAGTACTCAAATACTGTGAAGTCTGCGCTGTCTGCCGCTCTTTTGGGTTTCCTGGCCCTGGGTCTTGCTTCCGCACCAGCCGCTGCACAAGCTGACCCGGCAACTACCACGTTTGGCGTCTCCGCGACGGTGCTCAAAGACTGCATTGTCTCCGCCACCGCCCTGGCATTCGGAAACTACACTGGAGCGGTCAACTCCGCCCAGTCCACCGTAACGGTCACCTGCACCAATACCACGACGTACACTGTCGGCCTCGGCCCAGGCCTGGCGAGCGGCGCCACCGTGACCACACGGCAGATGCAAAATGGCACGGCCTTGCTGAACTATGGCCTGTTCTCAAACGCCACGTGGACGACCAACTGGGGCAATACCTCCGCCACCAACTGGGTGAGCGGGACCGGCAACGGAGCTGCCCAGCCGCTCACCGTTTACGGCCAGATTCCTGCGGGTCAGTATGTGACGCCCGGCTCTTATACGGATACGATCGCAGTCACCGTAACTTATTGACCGGCTGACCGGTTACCCAATTCCTCAGGCAAAAAGGCCTGAGGAATCGTGCCCTCTTCTCTGTTTGTTCGTCTTCATGCAAGCGCTGGGGGCGCTGTTTCCGAATTCTCATTACGTTTTTAATTTTGCGCGCACACCCAAAGGTAACGCCGCGAAATGTTTACTAGTAATTTCATTTGAAACTTATGGAATGGCATTAAAACCTGCTAAAAACACATTTGCTATTGCCAAAGAAAATAATTAGGAGCAATAATCTCTTCAAGTCCTCCAAATCCTGTTTTTCAAGGAGTCATTGTCTCAATGAAATTGTCGAAGACTGTTCTCTCCGTACTGTCCATCGCCATTATTGGCATCCTGGCGCTGGGCCTGACATCAACACCTGCCTTTGCATCGACGACCACAGGTACAATCGCTGTGACCGCAACTGTTACATCTCAATGCACATTGTCAACAACAGGTCTGAGTTTCGGCACTTACTATGGTGCCGTGACTAACGCCACCGCTATCCTCACAATCAACTGCGGCAACGGCATACCGTACACTGTGGGCCTTGATGGGGGATCAAATGGTGGAACCGAGGGAGGCACTCTCTATATGTTACTCTCCGGCACGACCACACTGGGCTATGCGGTGTTCCAGGATGCCGCTCATAATACACCCTGGGGCAATACCACTAGCAACTGGTTGGGCCAGACAGGCTCCGGGAGTAACCAGAATATCAATGTCTACGGCCAGATTCCGGCGGGGACTCCTCCCGCATTCGGCAACTACAGCGATACGATCCACGTCACCATCAACTATTAACCATTAGCCGCGTTTCAAAACTGGAGTCTCCATGATTACGCGGAATCCATGTCGACTTACGGCGGTAGCCTCTGAGGCCGCCGCCGTTCTTTTCTTCTTACTGACCAGCCTGGGGGCCAGCGCGCAAGCGCTGTCGGTTTTGCCCGTCAATATTTTTCTTGCGCCCGGACAGAAAGCAACGAGCCTGACGGTAACCAACCAGGGGACAAGCGAGACTGCCATTCAGATTCGCGCCTACGCCTGGAACCAGCCTGAAGGGGTCGACAAGCTCACTGCTTCTGATTTAATAGTGGCAAGTCCGCCGCTTGCCAGGATGGCGCCGGGAGCTACACAGGTCATTCGCCTTATTCTGCGCCAGCCGCCGAAGGAACGAGAGGCTACCTACCGCATTCTTATCGACCAGATACCACCTCCGGCCCAGCCGGGAGTGGTGAATATGGTGCTGCGCCTGTCGATTCCAATCTTTGCCCTGCCGACGACGCGTGCAAATCCTCATGTTGTATTCCACCTCGAGCTCGATGCCGGAAAGCTCTTTCTTGTGGCGATTAACGATGGACTTCGCCATGAAGTGATTCGCGACATCGAGCTGACAACGAGTGATGGCCGCAAGCTGAAGCCAGAAGCAAGCGGACTTCCCTACATTCTCGCCGGTGCCACACGGCGCTGGGCCATTGCCGCGCAAGGAGCCCTGCCGCCAGCGAACGAAACTATGCGATTAACGGCGCACGCTGATGCAGGCACTATCGATCAACAGGTTCGCGTTGTTGGGCTACCATGATCCGGGGAGCACGGCAGCCAGATGTTTCCGCTTTGCAGGGAGCCTCTTACTTCTGCTGACAATCATGCCGCGGCTTTGCGCCGCTACTAGCGCAACTTCCAGTTCTGCTTCCAGCTCCGCTACCAGTTCCGCACCAAGCTCTGCTCCCAGCACTGCACCCAGCACTGCACCCAGCACCGCACCCAGTACCGCACCCAGCACAGCTCCCCGCACAGCCCCCAGCGCAAACCCCAACGACTCAGACCCTAACGCGGTTGACCCCAACGCAGAACCCAGCGCAGTCCCCGGCGCAGCTTCGGGAGCTGCCGCAGTGCCTACTGAGACGCTGCTTCTGGAAGTTTATGTCAATGGTCATTCCATCGGTAAGATCGGCGAATTCTCGCTGCGCCGCGGCAGGCTGATGGCGCGGCCGGACGAACTGCACAATCTCGGCTTTCGGGTTCCCCTGTCTAACGCCTCTGAAACAGGCGGCCTTATCGCTTTATCTGACCTGCCGGGGGTGACTTATACCGTCGATCAGGAGAACCTGATACTGCGCGTGACAGCCAGCGACAGCGCCCTGCTGCCAACGATGTTGAACTTCTATGGCAGAGAAGAGCCTGGAGGCCGTCGAACAATCGAGAGCGGCACGGGCTTGACGTTCAACTACGATTTCACCGGCACATTTGCCGGCGGTAAGGCCAGTGGCACCGGGGCCCTGAATCTTAGGGCCTTCTCGCCCAGGGGAATCGTAAGCTCGAATTGGCTTGCCTATACAGGCGCAGCTATGAGCGCCTCAGGAACAAACACCACGGTGCGCCTTGATTCGGTCTACACCTTTGCCGACGCCAATAAACTGCGGCGCTATAGCGTGGGCGACTTTATCACCAGCGGCTTGTCCTGGACCCGTCCGGTTCACCTGGAAGGCGCGCAACTCCGCTCTGATTTCACCACGCGCCCCGATTTGATCACATTTCCCCTGCCCAATGTCACCGGCTCGGCCGGGGTGCCCTCTACGATATCGGTGCTGACAAACGGCAACCTGATGATGTCGCAACAGGTAGCTCCCGGCCCCTTCGAGGTTCCGCAGCTCCCAGTGATATCGGGAGCGGGCACGATCACGATGACGATGACCAATGCGCTGGGTCAACAAGTGACCGTGAATCAACCCTTCTACGCCAGCACCTCGCTGCTGGTCCCCGGTTTACAGACCTTCGCCGTGGATGTTGGCCTGGCGCGGCGCTTCTGGGGCTCGTACAGCAACATCTATGGAAAGATGGCGGGCAGCGCCATCTTCCGCCGCGGCCTGACCCGGAAGTTTACTATCGAGGGAAGTATTGAAGACACGCCTGGCGCGTACACTGAGGGGGCGGGCGGCGTATTGCAGGTCGGCCATCTCGGTGTGGTTAATTTTGCAGCGGCGGCAAGCTCCGGCTCGGGAACCACCAGCGCGCTGTACTCCGCGGGAGCTCAGCGCATCGGCAGGGTTTTCAGCGTGGGAGCCTCCGCAATCATCGCCGGCCGCAACTACCGGGACATCTCGGCAATGAATGGCGCCGCGATTACACGGAAGCAGCTCAACGGCAACACCAGCGTAAACATGAAGCACATCGGCTCAGTGGGCGCCGCATATACGAGTCTCGATCAGGACAACTCACCCAACCCGATTCCGCCGGGCTCTAATTCGTCCCAGCACTCCAAGATCTTCTCCGCCAGTTATTCTGTCCAGATGCACCACATGTCGATCTACGCCAACGAGTTTCGCGACCTGGTGAATACCGGCAACAAAGGGTTTCAGGCTGGCGTGACCATTCCGTTCGGCAGGCATAGCTCGATTTCCTTGAGTGGAGCCTCGGACGGCATTGGACAGGCTCAGGCACAGAGGTCGGCGCCGCAGGTTGGCGATTGGGGCTATGATGCCTATGTTTCCGCCGGCAACACCACCCACATATTCGCCCAGGGGCAATACAAATCGCCTGTGGGCCTGTTTACGGCCGGCATCGACCGGTCTGCCGGGCAAACAACAGTGCGCCTGGAATCCCAGGGAGCCCTCTCGTTCGTCGATAAAGCCCTGTTCCTGTCCAACTGGGTTTATGACAGCTTCGCCGTTGTGGACACCAGTCCCATTGCGCGAGTACACGTCCAGCAGGAGAACCGCGACGTGGGCCGCACCAACTCCTCGGGGCGGCTGCTGGTGCCGGATATGCGTTCGTACGAGCTGAACCATATCACCATTGAGCCGACCGATATCCCTGCTGACGTTACGGTTGACGTTGCCGTACGTGATATCCGGCCCCGGGATCTCTCTGGCGTGGTAGTCAAGTTTCCGATTAAATTCAGCCATGCGGCATTGCTGCGGCTGGTCGATGAGGCTGGGGTTCCGCTGCCGCTGGGCAGCTCCGCTACCCTGAAGGCTACCGGCGCCGTAGTCCCGATAGGATTCGACGGCGATGCGTACGTTGAGGACCTCGGGCCTCACAACGAACTTCTTGTTGAGCTGCCGAAAGGGCGGCACTGCACCGTTGCTTTCGACTACAAACCCATGCCCGGAGAAATCCCCTCGATCGGGCCGCTACGCTGCACGGAGGTAAAACCATGATGCAAAAACTCGCACTGGCGGCACTCTTCCTGCTCGCCTTTGGCGCCTGGCCGGCGGCAGCACAGACCTGCACGCTCACGGTCACCAGCATGAGCTTTGGCAATTACACCGGCGCGGTGCTAAACGGCACTGCTACCGGTAAGGTTGTCTGCGCCGGCGCGTGGGATATTCCCCTTAATGCCGGAACGGGGGCAGGCGCAACCGAAACAACCCGGTACATGACCGGCCCTAACGGCGCCGAGTTGGCCTACCAGGTATTCCAGGATGCCGCGCGGACTATCAACTGGGGCAACACCACCGGCACCGAGCTGACCGGAACCGGCAACGCAACGGTTACTTTCTACGGCCAAATCCCAGCGGGACAATATGTAGCTCCAGGCACATACACTGATACGCTCTCTACCGCCACTACTAATTTCAGCGTCACCGCGACCTTGCTCAAAGACTGTGGGGTCACCGCCACGAATATGGTATTCGGAAACTACACTGGCGCAGTTAACAACGCGACATCCACCGTAACAGTCACATGTACCAACACTACGCCGTACACCGTCGGGCTTAGCGCAGGACTGGCAAGCGGCGCTACCGTGACCACCCGTAAGATGCAAAATGGAACGGCTCTGCTGCCCTACGCGCTCTACTCGAACTCCGGGAGGACCACCAACTGGGGCAATAGCGCAGCCACCAATTGGGTAAGTGGGACCGGCACTGGTACTGCCCAGGCGCTTACTGTCTATGGCCGAGTTGCCGCGGCGCTGTATCCCACACCGGGCTCTTACTCTGATACGATTACCGTCACTGTTACTTATTGATTAGCGAACTGTAAAGAGCTAGATGGTGCGGAGGATTACGCGGCGAGTGGCAGGAATATGGAAACTGACCGCAAAGATTACGAAGTCTTACTAAAACACCCATTTCGCCAGGAAGATATCTAGGTTTATGCCATATCACCGATTCACTCATCGAAGTCTGCACGCTCTCCCGTCGGTAAATCCCCACTTTCCCTGTTCCAGGAGGCTGACCAGCAAACCGCGATCTGGCTGAAACAAAAACAAGCCGAGAACTAACTCTTTGAGTGGTACAGATTTTCCGGACCCTTCACCGCTGCGCTACACTTACACTTCAGCTGGTACAAATTACAGGGCGGGCCAGTTACAGCCTTAATTGAGCTGCGGGGCTTGACAATTTTTTGCGGCGGCCGGTAGCGCCGCTCATGCGCGCTTGCGGAACGGCTCGCTGTGGATGATGCCAGATCCTTCGCGAACCGTCAGGATCTGGTCGGAATTCACGTCGTTCAACTTCGTAACCGCGCCGCTGGGCCAGTGGACCTCAATCACGTTTGCCTTTGTTGAGGTGCCGAGGCCGAAGGTCAGTACCAGTTCGCTCGACGACAGGTAGCTCGATCCACTGCGCAACATCTGCTTCTGCGAGGTTGTATTGGACTGAACCCATACCACCGAGCCGATGCCGTCGCGATTCGATCTCGTCCCGACCAGCTTGATGCGCAAGGCATGATTGGTAGCGCCTTCATTGAGGAAGAGTACTGCGGGGCCGTTGTTCGTAGTGATCACGATGTCCAGCGCGCCGTCGTTGTTGATGTCTCCATAAGCGGCGCCGCGGGCGACACGTGGCTTATCGAATTCGGAGCCCACCTCCGCAGCCTCGTCCACAAAGCTCTTGCCATCGATGTTGCGATAGAGGTGCGGCGGTTCGGCGTAGCGAACGCGGTGCTGGATTGCTTCGATGGCGGGGTCGAGGTGGCCGTCGGCAATGAAGATGTCAGGCCAGCCGTCGAGGTCGTAGTCGAAGAAGAAACAGCCGAAGCCGAGCGTGAGCAAGCTGGTGCGGCCTATCGATGAAGTGGGAGCCACATCGACAAAGAGGCCGTTCTGCTGGTTCTGGTAGAGCGCGATCATCTGGTTTGAGAAGTTGGTGACAAGCAGACTTGGGTAGCCGGATCGATTGTAGTCGATGGCGTCGATCCCCATGCCGGCGCGCGCCACTCCGTCTTCGCTGTAGGCGATGCCCTCGGGAATCCCGTTCTCGGTAAACGTGCCGTTCCGGTTGTTGATGTAGAGCTTGTTTGGCTGGGTGTCGTTGCTGACGGCAATGTCGGGCCAGCCATCCTGGTTGGCATCGAGGATAGCAATACCCAGGCTCTTTGAGGTTGGATCGTAAAGGCCGGACTTCTTGGTCACGTCAGTGAACGTGCCGTCGCCGTTGTTGTGCCACAGGCGCAACGATGCACCCTGATAGGATTCCGGCGTACAGAAGGACTTGTGGACACCGTCCATGGTGCAATACAGGTCAGTCTGGGGCGTCCATTGGACGTAATTTGCGACCAGCAGGTCGAGGTGGCCGTTGCGGTTGATATCGACCCACGCGGCGCTGGTGCTCAGCTCGTGCGGCCCCCAAAGCCCGGCTTTCTTGGTCACGTCAGTGAACGTGCCATCGCCGTTGTTGTGGAACAGATGGCTCTGGCCGTAGCAGGTCACAAAGAGGTCGTCGTAGCCGTCATTGTCGTAGTCGCCCACGGCAACGCCGAGCCCGTACATGGGTATATCGAGTCCTGCCTGCCTGGTTACGTCGGTAAACGTGCCATCATGGTTGTTGCGATAGAGGGCGGGCGTGGTCACGCGGCCGGGTTCGCCAGGCCAGCCTGTGCCGTTGACGAAAAAGATGGACTGCCAGCCGTCGTTCTTGTAGTCGATAAAGGCGACGCCGGGGCCGAGCGTTTCAGGCAGGTATTTCTTGCCGAATGCGCCGCTGTTGTGGACGAAGTGGATGCCCGCGGCACGGGTGATGTCGGCAAAGCGGATATGTTGTGGCGGATCGGCAGGCGGAGCAGAGGCGGCAAATACTGCGGCCAGCAAAATGAACCCCGATGCGGCGAGAACAGCGGCAAAACCCGGCAAAGCGCGAGAAGCTCTCAACGTGTACCTCCGCCATGCCGAGCCACCTGGGTTGACAGTGGAGCCGAGGTTTGATTTGCAACCGTTCCCTTGGCCTGCGGCAATCCCAAGACGCCGCTTTCCGCGCCATTGTTGGCGTTGGCTCCAGCCAGTGGAACCGAGTCGTGCTCGTGGATGGGCTGCCGTTGCAGATTTTCGAAGGGATGTTTGGCTCGGTACGGACCGGTGAGTGTCTGCGCCGCCTCATCCGCCTTGAAACGCATGTATCTCTCCTGGTAGGCCGCGGCTTGTTTGGCGTCGCCCAGGCCGGTATAGCAGAGCATCAGGTTGTAATTCGCCTCAAGGTCTTCGGGATCGACGGCGATGGCCTTCAGGAACTCATCGCGCGCCTGCGCATATTGGCGCTCCAGGAAGAGCACGCGGCCGAGATCGTTGCGAACCACGCGGTCGTAGGGATACTGCGCGGTGACAAGCTGTAAGTGGGCGATGGATTCAGGGTACTTGCCCTGTTGGCGCAGCACGCGAGAGTAGAAATAGTGGGCGCGCGCCAAATGAGGTGACATTTGCAGGGCCTTTTCCAGCACCTGTGCGGCTCCGGCAAGATTGCCCTCCTGCAGGCGAACGCGGCCGATGTTCACCCAGCCGTCGGGATTGCCGGGATCAGCCTCGGTCACGTGGACAAATGCCTCTTCTGCGGCCTTCAAATCTCCCTGCAGAAACAAGCCGATGCCGTAATCGTTCCAGCGATGCCAGTCGGCCTTTCCGGTCGCTGCGTTGGGCGCGGGAAGGGGCGAGCCCGGCCGCAGCACGGTGAGATCAGCGGTGGACTGAGCCATGACAACAATGGGCAGGTTGGGTACGGCCTTGATTTTGCCGGAGACGTCGCTGGTGCTGGCGGTGAATACCATGCGGCGATCATCGTAGTCCGGCATCACGTCGTTCGGGCCGGTGCTTACAAACGCGCCGGCAAAGGAAAACTGCGTGTTCACCCATGCGAATTTGCGGTAGTTGAGCCGCGCCTCCAGATGGATGCGGCCACGCGCGTCCTTTGGGATGCGCAGACGGAAATGGACCGTATCCGCGGCGCCGGGCGGAATGAGATGCGCGTAAACCGTGGCGCGCGCCGCCCACGCATTGCGCTTGTTGATGGCATTGGCATGCGCGTCGATGGAGAGCGAGCGGTAGAACTCTGCGCCAGGATCGACAGGGCCTTTGCCATGGTCTTCCGCCATACCGCTCCAGAAGAGTACCTTGCCGCTGTCGTCGGAGGCCTTCAGTTCCAGCCAGCAGTCGTAGGCGTCCACCGTGCCACCGGGGAAGAAATGGCCGACAGCGAGGGTGCGGACGACCACATCGACGCGGGCAGTTTCGCCTGGAACGACGGCTCCTTCAACGCGATCGAGCGGCGCGGTCACAGGGGCAACGTTGGTCTCGCCGGTCATGCCGACGGTCTCGTGCTCGGCCTCTTCGCCGACGGCGAAGGTGGTTTCCGCCTGCATGGGCGGCGCAGCCGGGGACTGTACGATGCGGTTCTCGCTGGTTTCCGGAGAGACAGCGAAGATGTCCACGCTGACCTTGCGATCCTGGAGGAAGTGCACGGTGTCGTCGAGCTGGGTCTGGTCGCCGTTGACGAAGGGCAGAGCGGTGTTGGCGCCGATGAAGCGATGCGAATGAATCATCCCGTTGATGTTGCCCGCATCGTTAGAGCGGACCTGCCCCATGTGACAGTCGACGCAGTCTTGCGAATGGGGCGGATAGTAAAACGAGCGAGCGCCGAACCCAGAGACGCCGCTGGCCTGCCAGTTGTCGTAATCGTTGAAGCCGCGCACCCAACGGTAGTGATTCACCGGCACGTCGAGGTGAACCTTGTGGCAGGAGGAGCAGAATTCCGCCGGATTGTACTTCATGAAGGGCTTGAGGAAGGTGCGGCGGTGCGGCTCCGGATCTTCCTCGATGAGAAAGTCGATAACCTTGCGGAGAACGGGATTCTTGGTGTCGACCAGCTTGAAGAGGGCCGGGTACTCGATGGTGTATCCGCCGTTGCCCATGGTGCTATGCACATTGCGGATGGAGTGGCAAACCATGCAGCCAATGCCCGCCTGCGCCGCACGCGTGTTGACGCGGTCTTTGATAGGCGTATTGAAGTTGCCGGGGAAGAAGAGCGCCGCATCGTGGCAACCCGCGCACCATTTTGAAGCCTGCACGCCTTTGACATCCTGCATGTAGACGATGGATTGGCGATACCATTGGTTGTTGAACGACGAGAAGTGATGGACGGAGCTATCCCACTCGCGGTAAATCTCGGCGTGACACTGTTTGCAGGCTGCCGAATCGACGAAGTAATCCTCCGGGACGGTCTTCCCCGTGGAGGTCTCCGCGGAGCTGGGGAAGAATTCGCTCTTCGGTCCGGCGCCTTCCTGGTCCATCGACGCCGGCGCGATCGCGGGATTATGAATGGTGTACGCGCGCTGCCACGGCACGGTGCGCACCAACCAGGCTCCGGCCGCTATGCCTGCCGAGATGGCGAGGCAGCAAGCCAGCCGGACCGCTTCGCGCAGGTTACCGCCGCTGAAGCGCCGGAACCATCTCTGGCGCCCACTCCACACAAACAGCAGCACCGCGCAGCCGGCAATGGAAACAAACTCGTGGGTGTACAGCACGGGCCGCATGTTGCGGCGCGCGCCTGTAAACAGGAGGCCGGCGCCGGCTGCTCCGCCGAGCAGCAGCACTACCCAGCCGATCTTCTCCCACAAGCTGCGGCCGCGCATCAGCCGGGCTATCCACGGCACGCCGATGACAAGGAAGATTGCTCCAATGAGAATATGGAGCAGAATAATGCACTCATAGAAGATTGTGGCCGACGGAAACGCAAACAAATACAGTGCGCTCCCTGCAAGGCCAAGAATCCCTGCAGTCAGGAATCGTCGCATAGACTCCTATTCCAAACTTCAAAAAGATTGGCGTGGCTGCGCAGATCAAAGACCCCCAATCGACCTCACTGCTGATCTGCACTAGTAGCATAGCTGCCCAGCGAGACGCCTGACATCAATCTTTCGGTGGAGATTTCAGCCTTTTTCTCTCCAAAAACCCATCTGGCCAGAACATGCCGTGTTTTTTTCGCATAGAATCATTGGTTTCGGAGTCTTGGAGTGCACTTAAGGGAACTGTCGTCACTGTTAGGAGGAAGTCACGATATTTCGGACAGGATTCCAGAAAAGGGAACCGTTCGCTATTGTATGGCCGATTTCCATTCAGGCGATAACGCGAACCGCCGCTCAGTTTCATTCGGGGTAGATGATTTTGTAGCTGTCAGAGCACCCAGGATCCGCAAAGATCGACAAGAGCAGGCTGGTATGCTCTAAATTTTTCAATCGAAAAGCACCTATTTTCGCCCAATTTCGACAGGTTTCTATAAACGTTCTGATCTGTTTTGGGAGCAGAGGGTCGGGGGTTCAAATCCAGCCACGGTAAGAAACAATTCGGCCGTTGATTTTCAGTTGGCGAAAACAGACGTGGGTGTTGAAAAACTCAATATTTGCCAGAACTGCATTATTTTAGGTGATGGTACATGGTTAATCACTTCTTGCAAATCGCTTCTAGGGCATCCTAGTGAGAAGAAATTTAAGTTGGCTTCCAGAATATGAGTTTTACAGCACCCACAGACCAATGCACTCGTCCAGTGTGCTTTAGGTAACAATAGTCGGATCGGTCCTAGAAAAACGCCCTTGTGATCGGCAATCAGATCACTCGCTACCCACAAATCTCCGCTGGTCGATTTTGCACACTTGGTCCGGGCCGGACGGGGAGAGGGATTCGAATTGCCGCTCCCCATTGATTCTATGTAAGTTACTGATTGTAATGGACTCACAAAACGCGAAAAACGCTGGAATGGATGATTCATTGCACGTGTATTGCACGCAAGGAAATGGCGGAGGGCTGAGTCTGGTGCGAACCGTTCTCTGGACCGAATTCCCTGCTAACAGGGAAATTTACAGGGAATTTTCACGAATTTGGTTTTAGATTTCGATGCTTTAGTTCGTGATCATGCTGAATATACACTGGTTATCCTCATCCATGCCCACTTTTCGTGTTGATCAGAACAGTGAAATATCACCCTGGTATCAGGGAATTGATTACCCTGATACTGGGATTCGGATCCCAATTTATCGGATTTTTAGCTGATTAAGAATCCCAGGTACACTAAGTGAGTAAACCGGCCTGTAGGCAACAGCTGGGATTCTTGTATGTATAGCCGACTTCCCAATACCAATCCTGCAATGAATCTGTATTTTATTGATTCAGAATGTTTTCTCATGCATGGAAGCCTCTGGAAGCTGGACACATAAAGGAAACGCATTGGCAGGAATGCTGGCAGTTCAAGCTTACTGCAGAACAAAAGTGTCCGTCTTCGAGAAATCAAAGACCGCGGGAATCTGGGCGGACTTCGCATGCGGCGTGGGTGTGCCAATGCGCGTCATGCCTCGTGTGGTCTTCACTGTGCCAGCCTCAAGAGACTTCGGCACACGGTCAGCCGCATAGCTCAGCCACTCGCCAACCGTAATCTTCTGGTCCACCGGCTTCCAGTCCGCTTTACCCTCCACCAGGCCCTCTTCGGTCAGCGCATAACTCAGCAGTCCCTGTGTCCGCCCCTCGTCCGCACCAGTCGCCACCGGCAGATTCCGCTCCTGCGCCTCCTGGTTCGACTGGCTGGCCGCCAGAATCCGCATCCGCTTGTCGTAAGCAAGCTGACCCAACCCACGGCTACCCATCGGCCCCGGCTTGAAGTCGTTAGCCTCCACGCTGCTGGCCGACTGGCAGGAGTCGAGCACAAAGGTCATCTCTCCTGCGTCGATGGGCCGCAGCCACTCGGCTAACTCGTCGGCGGAGATCGCCTGCCTGAGCATCGCGTCATCGACGCCTTTGCAACTGCCCTGAACGTCAGAAGGAAGAATGTAAAACTGTCCGCTCTTGTCGCCGTAGCCATGGCCGGAGAAGCTCAAGAAGAAGACATCGTCCGGTGTGGCCACGGCGGCAATCGCCTGGAGCGCGTTGTGAATCTCCTGCTTGGTCGCGCTGCTCTCCGCGAGCGTTGAAACCAGAAGCACCGGCTTCACATCCAGTCCGCGTGCCGTGAGCTTCTCAGTAAGAACCCTGCTTAGCTCCTCGGCGTCGGTGACCGAGCCATGGAGTTCGCACCCGCTGGCCTGATAGTGGTTGACGCCAATCTGCAATAGAAAAGCGCGTGGCTTGGCCGGCGATCCCGGCTCATAGCTGAAGTCGAAGGGGGGCGTTGTCGCGCTCTTGATTTGCTCGCTCTGTTGGGCGTCGTGGTTGAAGGCGTAAGCGGTGAAAGTAACGGACTTTGCGGATGTGGGCAGTTGAATGTCAGGGAAGGTAAAATCGCCATCTTGCAGCTCGCCTTCGAGATAGCCAACCATTTGTCCATTGCGGAAGAGCCGTAGGTTCTGCAAGCCGCTGGCTTGGCCTTTCTCATTGGTGTGGCCTGCCGCATGAACAACAACATCTGCGCGACCCGGATGTGTCTTTGAAGCGCGCACCGACACGATGGAAACATCCGGCTGCACGCGGTTCGTAATCTCGGCAATGGGGCGGATGTGCGGCAACTCTTCGTGATTTATAATCCGCGCGAGCAGCCGCGGCGTGTAGTAGTTGCGTATGAAGATTTCAAGCGGAAGTGGCCGCATGGGATCATCATCGACGATCCATTGCATCGGCGCGCCGCCGTCCAGGTCACTGGTGTCGAATCGGCCCTCGGGATCAACCACCGCCCAGCCGCCGTTCGTGAAGCTGACGAGCGATGCCAGCTCGTGTCCGGTCTGGGTATCCCATAAGCGAGCCGTGCCGTCATCGCTGCCCGTTAGCACCCAGCGCCCATCGGGAGAAAAGCTCACAGAGGACACTTCGCTGGAATGCCCTTCGAAACGCCTAACTTCCTTTCCGGTCTCCAAATCCAAGAGCCGGGCTGTATCATCAAGTCCGCCAGCAAGCACGGAATTCCCAAGCGGAGAAAAGGCCACGGACTCGATTGGGGCAGCAAGCTCGAAGCGTTTTAGCTGCTTGGCCGTTTCCGCGTCCCACAGAACAACATTGTTATCCAGGCCGCCCGTCAGAATGGTGCGCCCGTCGCGAGAAAAGGCCACGGTATAGACGGCATGAGACACGCCTTTGGGGTCGTCGCTTGTTTGTCATCCAGCCTCCAACTGAAAGCATATAACCCCGCCTGAACACGGCGAGTCGCCGGGCCATAAGAAGAGGCGCTGTTGCCTTCCCGACTCTTCATCCCACAGCCGGGCTGTACTGTCCCAGGAGCCGGTTAGCACGTTCTGCCCGTTGGGAGAAAGAGCAACCGCTTGCACGTTACCAGAGTGACCGTTGTACTGTTGCAGTTGCTTGCCTGTCTTAGCATCCCACAAGCGGACTGTTTCATCGTGGCTGCCCGTAAGCACGCGGCGTCCATCCGCAGAGATTGCCACTGAAGAGATCCAACCGGAGTGTCCCTGGAATTTCCGGATCTTCTGGCCTGTCTCCACATTCCACAAAATTGCGGTTTCATCCATGCTGCCAGTCAAGGCTGTTTGCCCATCCAGGGAGAGTGCCACTGACTCTACGCTGTCGGAATGTCCATGGAAGCTGAGTATTTCCGTTCCGGTTTTAAAATCCCACAGCCGCGCCGTATTGTCGCCGCCGCCGGTCAGCACCCTGCCTCCATCCGAAGAGAAGATCGCGGACTTGACAGGACCAGAGCGCCCTTCAAAGCACTGGAGCTGTTTTCCTGTTGTCACGTCCCACAACCGCACTGAGTAGTCGCTGCTGCCAGTTAGCAGAAGTTTTCCGTCCCGAGAAAAAGCCACGGAACTAATGGTGCCGGAGTGCCCAGTGAAGTGCTGAACTTCCGCCCATGTCTTCAAATCCCACAGTTGGACTTGTCCGTCTTCACAACTTGTAAGCACCTGATGCCCATCCGGAGAGAAGGCCACTGCAAAAACCTTGCAGGCCTGATTTTTGAGATTCAACAATTGCTTCCAGGTTTCCGCATTCCAAAGCTTGATTGTCTTGTCATGGCCGCCTGCAGTGATCAAAGTGCGCCCATCCCGGGAAAAAGCAAGGCTGTAGACGAAACCTGAATGTCCTTCAAAGATGTGCAATCTCGCTCCTGTCTCCACATCCCAAAGGATTGCGCTGCCATATATGCCTGTGACCAGCCTTTTTCCGTCCGGCGAAAAGGCCGCAGATGCCACGTCCATCGGAAATTCATCAAAGCGCCGCAGTTCCTTTCCCGTTTCTGCATCCCACAGCCGCGCCCCAACACCTTGGGTGTCCTGGCCAGCGGTCAGCACTTTGCGTCCATCTGGGGAAAAGGCCACGCACTTGATCTGGCTGAACTTGACCTCACCGTATCCGAGTCGCAGCAACTCCTTTCCCGTCCGTATATCCCACAGCCGGGCAGTGTTGTCATCACTGCCCGTCAGCACTTCGGCCCCATCCGGCGAAAAAGCAACGGAATTCACTGAGCCGGTATGCCCTGTAAATCTCCTAATTTCCTTTTCTGTCGCTACGTCCCACAAAATGGCAGAATTGTCTTCGCTGCCCGAGAGGACCGTGCGCCCGTCCGGAGAAAAGGCTACGGAAGTTACTTCAGAATGCCCAGTCTGCACCATCAACTGCGCGTGAGGGATGGTCTGAGCGACTGCTGCAAATACGCCAAACCCTGCCAGCACCGCCACAAGAACCCGAAGAGCCCTAATTCGAAGCTTCATAGCACCCCTTTCGCGAGAGGAAAAGTGGCCGGAAAACTGCGCAACAAGTATACGCCCGGCTTACCCCTGCCGCAGTGCATTGAACAGATGCTCTGCTGTCGCAGAATCTATTGCACATTCAGTCAGGGCAATTCTCACTCCAGCAAAGGACAAGTCATCATTATTGCTTGTCCCCTGTCGGGGTTGGAGGCGCCTCCGGCAAGCTTTGTGTCTCGATCGCCTGGATGCTCCAGTTAGTCGGCGTCTGCCTTGGCCTATCGGAGCCGCGGGTGCCGGCGCTGGTTGTATCCAGGAGATCCTCAAGAGGGTCCACTGGCGCCGCGGTTGCAGACTTTGCGCTTCGTGTAACCACTCCCTTGAACTCGAGCGCCAATCGGTCGTTTAGCTGGGTAGATGTCGTCAACAGAATATAGGTATCGGTCCCCAGCGGCTCGCCCACGGGGAATGGATCGTATGGCAGGAGAATTTGGTCGGGCTTTTCATTGTCCAAGGTGGGGAATTGGCCATCGGGTTTGTCGTCATAGGGCCACAGGAGCGTGCCTTTGCCCTGGCAGTCGATGCCAAGAACATAGACCCAGCGAGGCGTGACGTTTTGCCTTGGCTTGCCGACCAGCCACAGTTGATAGTTTCCCTTATATGTAGTGCCGCCATCGGCGATGTCCTGATTCTCCGCCTCGCGCCGCAGGGTTAACCGGTAGGGAAAATCCGTCTGACCGGTGATCGAAGACTTGAGATGCAGCCAGCCATTGAGTTTTGCCAACTGTACTGCTGAGTCAGTAAGCACGCTCCCCAGCGTGACCGTCTTATCATGGACGGCCCATTCCGTGCGCAGGGGATAGGGCGAGTTTGGCGAGCAACCCGGGCCGATCTCCTTCGGCGTTTGGACTTCGGCATCCACGTCGCCGCGCTTAAACCATGCGTAGCGCAGTCCGGTATCAGTGGGAGAGCCTGCGATCACATACATTGCCTGGGCACGATCATTAGTGAGCTGGGCTGCGCTGGGGGGCTCATTGCCGGTTGGTGGGGGCAGCAGGCCTGGCGCCGACTCCTTCGGCAGCGGAGCGTCAAACCAGACAATGGCGGTGGATGGAAGCTTCTTCAGCGCAGAGGCAGAGGGCGACAGCCTGGCGCCAAGCGAGGTGGGCTTGTCCTTCCAAATCTGCCCCCCGGCGACCTTTTGGGAATGCGCGGAGAGAGTCCAGTGCGTGCCGTCCCAGGCCAGATGGTGAGTCCAGGGATCGGAGGATGGGTCGCTGGCGAGCTTGACGCCAGCCGTGCGCAACACAGTGATTGCGTCCAGGATCTCCGCCAGCGAGGGGTTAGAAACGCCCGCGTAGAAGTTCAACGTGGGCCTCTGCGCCGGCACCCATATGCTCACCTGAACGATATCTTTGGCTTGCACCTTGGCGCCAGGGGGAGAGATCACCTTGGCCCTGGAGCGCGCCAGACCGATGGAATCGGTTACCTGAAGCACAGCGCGCACTCCATTGGTCTTGTTGAGTTCAGTGAATTCGCTGCCCGGGCCGATGTCGGCGATGGTGCCGATGTTAAGGACGACGCTATCGGCGTCGACTGAGACGATGGCGGCCGTTGGCGGGCCGCTGCCCGCCTTTCCGCCGAAGAGCGGCTGCTCCTTGCGGATGGCTGAAGTATCGAGTTGCGGTTGCTGCCTGGCCGCTTCGGGGGCCAGTTCCATAGCGACCTGCAACTGCTTGAAGACATCGCTCGCGGGCCGGTTGGCAGGCACTGCCTGAAGCGTTTCGATAAGCGCATTGGTGAACAGACCATGAGGCGGCGCACTGTGCGGGTTGTCTATCGCCTCCTGATCTTTCTGGGCCGCGGAGAGGACCAGCACGGGATTATCCGCACGGATTTCCGGAGGGGTTCCGGCAGCTTCGGCTGGATATGGATTATCCGGCATGGGGCGGGGGTCAATGGCGAATGCGCGGGGTACCGTCTCCTCTTCCGCCTCTTTCACCGCGCCCCGCGCCAGCGATCCGGAGTGGCAGGAGTCGAAGATGGCCGTCAGTTGGATGCCGCGGTCTGCGGCTAGGTTGAAGATGTGGCGGAGATCGCGGCTGAAGATGTCATCCTGGCCGAGATACCAGTCGTAAGGCACGATGGTGTTCTCGACGCAAGTGGGGTGTTGGCCGGCGTCGTCAAGGCTGTAGCGCTGGCATTTATTGGGGTCCGCTTTAGGGTCCGCGCGGAGAGATCCGTGCGAAGAAACATACAGTACCACCGTGTCGCCCGGTTTCGGATCCTTGACCAGGTACTGTTGCATGGCCTGGAGGATAGCGTCGTGGGTTGCAGCCTGGTTCAGCAGAATGTGAATGTGCTGGTCGTCGTTGGGAAAGCCGTATTTATCACTGGTGAGCAGCTCGCGCATGGCGTCGACATCGTGAGTTGGACCCTTAAGGTCTCTAAAAGTCAGAGGTAATTGAGGATCATACCGCCCGGTGCGGGGTGCGCCATCGGGCACCTTGATCTCGGCCTGGGTATGGGAGTACATGTCGATACCGATGAGCAGTGCGCTCTTTGTGGGGGTTGCCGGCGAATTGGCGCCGGACGGTGCCTGGGCATGGAATTGGCAGCAAATGAGGGCACACAGCGCTGCAAGGAGAAGGCAGACTTGGCGCAGTTTCATGAATAGACCTCCATCCAGACTCGATTCTGGAATGCGACCAAAATGTAGAACAAGGGCAAGCAGGTGTCAAGGAATTTATAGGACCATCGCGCAGGAATCTGATTGCTCAATGTCAGGGAATCAATGCAGATTTTAGGCATGATTTAGCGCATTCCGGCTCGATTCTCAATCGATAGAAGCAGAAAACCCGCACGCGCTATGCGCCTCGGAACCCGCGCTCATTTCAAGAGGAGCAGTGAGGGCCTTCCACCTTGGCTTCGAGTCCGGGATCGGAAACCGGTTGGGCGTCAGGTTTGGGGATGAAGATGAAATCGCCGCCCTCTTGCTGGACGCCGAAGGTGCCGTAATAAGGATGGGGACAGAGGCCATACACGGCGCCATCCAGCTTGCCCATGTCGATCATGTGTTCTGGGCCACCATATTTCTCAAGGGTCTTGAGAAAGGTGCGCGCAAAGGGGGAATGCCTGCCCGGCTCGCCGTCATAGGCCTGGCGGATACCTCCGGAGGCGATGTAAAGACGCGAAACGGACTTCATCTTGTTGTTGATCAGGGCATCCAGGGACGGGGCCGCGTCGAGAGACTCTGAGGTGTACTCGGGCATGCTCTTGTGGTCCCTGAAGCTGCCGCCGTAGCAGACGTCGAGCACGAGCAGAATGTGAGGAACGGGCAATCCGTCTACGGTGCTGCGAAAGCGGGAAAGGTCGAGGCCGGAGTCGAGGTAGGGGTCGTCAGTGGGGAGTTCCGTTTCGCGCGTGACGATGAAGCCCTCGCCGCTGTCTTCCATGTAGCCATGGCCGGCAATGTAGACAAGAAGGCGGTCGTTCTGATCGAAGGAACGGTGTTGCAATTCGGTCAGCAGATCGTGAATATCTCGTTTGGTTGGGTTTTCGCGATAGAAGATGTTTTCCTTCGCATAGCCGAAGTTCTGGATGAGTTCCTGTTGGAGGGTTTGCGCGTCGTAGATAGGGTTATTCAGCTTGGGCCAGTGGTCGTAGGTATTGCCGGCGAGAATCAGCGCGTAGTCCGTGCCTCGGGCTGCGGCTTGTTGGACGGCTGAAGGTTCTCTGGGCCCCTGGCCGCGTGTTTCCTCTGCGATTTTGGCCTCGGGATCATAGCCGTAATTTGTGTAACACCCTGGAGACTTCCCATCGGTTGAGAGACATAATCCGCGCAGGTCTGAATAGCTGAGGAGTTGCTCACTCGAGCTGAGGGATCGGTGGCCCACGCCGTACTCCATGAGGTTGTAGTTTAGGTGGCTCATCATGTAGCCTTCCAGGTCGGCTTCTGTGATAAAGCCCTTGTGGTCGGGGTCCGCGCCCCCTTGCATAGCCTGTAGGAGCGTGTAGGTCAATCGACCGTGGCCCAGGCCCGGAGACTCGAAGCCCATCCCTTCCACTCCAAACAAAGCATAGCGGCGACCAGTGTTGCGAAGCGTAAAGACTGAATCCGAATTCAATGCGGCGCTCAGTGAATCAAACGCGGCTGCGGCGTCGGAGCTGTCAATAATTACAATCTGGCGCTGCGCCTGAATGGAAAGCAGGAGCAGGCTCAACTCGTGAGCAGTAAAAGGGTTGCTTACGGAGTAGTCGCCTCGAAAAGAGACAGAGCTGTCAAAGACTATGAAGTTGTAATCGGGGGAAGTCCTGGAGGTTGAGCGAGTTTCAGGTTGAGTGCTCTGCGGCATCGCATATCCTGAATAATAGATAATCACAACATCTTCCGGCTTGCACACCTCAATCAGGTGTTCCAGTGCAGAGCGTATACCAGCCAGGGATGCGTTGGAGTCAACCAGAGTTTTGATTTCAACATTTCTGAAGGCATTTCCGACTTCTTTCGTCGAAAATGCGTCCGCCACGGCCTGTGCGTCGGCGACTGCGAACTTAAGGTTGTGAAAAATCGATTCGTTGGGGGAGACGTTGATGCCGATGCTGAGTACGTAGAGGTTCCCCGTTTTAAGAACCTGCGTCCGAATAACGCCGGCATTCACCAGTGCCGGGTGGTGTTCTCCGGCCAGGACGAGCATCAGGGTGGTCAGGGAGACGATGGAGAGGATGCGCAGAAGGCGGCGCATCGATGGGCGGCTGGGGTTTTTCAGCGTTCGCATATGGCTGTCATGCTCCGTTCCTCAGGAATACACCCAAAGAGCCGATGCATCAATAGAAATCTTGGCTGGAATTCCATTTTGCCTTTCCGGCGACAAGAGAATATATCCCCGATTGCAATGTGGGTTTATACTAGGCGCAGCCATCGGACTCAAGAGAGGCGACTCTCTAGCAGATTGAACTGGCACCGTTGAGCTGTCCCGTGCTTCCAACGTCTGTCCCGTGACCGGAGACTTGGCAATAGCCCAATACCATGTAACCATCCCAACTCCGGGCCCCGTGAATCCTGATAGGCGAGATGCACCATAACGGAGGTGGATGAATGGGGACTGTTAGTCGATTTGTGACAGGAATACAATCGATTGCTACGGCGCGCTTATGGGTTGTTGCGCTGGCGTTCGGCGCTCTCTCAATTGGCTGCGTTCGAGCTCAAACTGCGCCGGCCAAGGGGAACACAGACACCAACTCGGGAGCGATTGGCTTTTCCATTGAATCGGAGATGCTGACTTACCGCGCCTTGCAGTCAAACAGCGAGGCTATAGCTTGCGACATAGCAGCGTACCTCAATGGAACCACTGTGGACTTCAAAACTCCTCCCGCTGGCTCGATCTGCGATGTGAAGGCGGGCACCAAGAAAGCCAGAGTCGTCCTTCTCCCTTTCGACTCGAGCGAATTTGCAGACTTCCAGATCTGGCGCGCGGATATGGCAACCATGGACAAGCTGCAGCGTAAAGCAGAAAAACTCGGTTGTTCCGGCAATGAAGACTCGAATGCAAGGGGGGCTACAGCCGCCACGAGTGCTGCGAGTAGTGCGCTCAGCCTTACGCCGGCAGGCCCGCCGCTTGCTATCGCCCAAGGCGTTCTTGCCCTGTTGGCCTCGGAACAATCCACGACGTCGGTTACCGGCACCATTCACGACCAGGCCTTCATGGATGGCGTTGGCCGGGTACTGCAAGAGCTCAAAGTGACCGTGCTGATGCCTACCGCCTACACCCCCTACTCATTGACCTTGCTAGACAGGTCAAATTCGCCGTATCTTGCCAACCTGGACAGGACCATGACAGCTCATGGATGCCTGGAGGGCCTCGCCGCCAATCCCGACACCAAGAACAAGGATAGTGTCCAGAGGGCCATCTCGGATATCCAGGCTTTTCTGAACACGATCACTGAGGTCGCCACTCCGGCACCGAAGGACCCCAAAGCGCCTGCGGTCAAGCCTGGGGAGGGAAACCCACCCGCAAAGACTACCGATGGGACCGAGAGCCCAGCGGTCACTGCGGCTGCGCCTTACTCATCACACCTCACCGCTGCCCTCCTGGCGGATGGCCTGGCGGCCAAGTTGGGCGTGGATCCAAAAACTGGCACCCTGTCGTCCGACGATGAAGAATCCACGCATATCCTCCTGATCAAGGCGCTGGAATCCGGCGGTTCCGTGACCAGATACAGCAACATTCTGGGCACCAAGATTTCTTACAGCGGCGGCTCTGTAGGCACCTACGCGCTGTTTACGATGGATGGCGACCTGGAGTGCTCCGGAAATGTCTATGAGTACGGAGGTTCCATAAAAGCCAAGGATTTCCAGGAGCAACTGCGCGGGTACACTCCCGACCCCGCCAGGCAGATGGTATTTCTGCGTCACAGCTGCCGCCCTTTGACCCCACCCTGATAGTCAGGGAAGGCTGAGACTCGTGTGCCGGGAGGCCGTGTTTTTCATGAGCGGTTCTTCCGGCAAGGGGTTACTCACGAAGGAGGATGCTATGAAGCCTCCAGCAGGAGTTCTTCGGATATACGTTTCTGTGATGCGCGGGTTTGGGGCGTTGGTGATGGGCGCGGCGTTGCTGGCAGGCGCGGCAGCGCAGGCGCAGGAGCACGTGCGGCTGATGCCGCAGTTGGGGATGGGTGGAGTCACTTCCGTAGCCTTCTCTCCGGATGGCCGCTTTGTGCTCACCGGCAGTGAGGACAAAACAGCGCGGCTTTGGGATGTGGCCACGGGGCAGCAGATTCGCATATTCGCCGGACATACAAAATCCGTTGCCTCTGTGGCCTTCTCCCGGGACGGTCGCTTCGTGCTTACCGGAAGCTTGGACGATACAGCGCAGCTCTGGGAACTGGCCACTGGCAAACAGATTCGCTCCTTCGAAGGGCACACAGGAGTGGTCACCTCCGTGGCCTTCTCCCCGGATGGCGGCTTCGTGCTCACCGGGAGCTGGGATGATGCAGCGCGGTTGTGGGACGCGACGACGGGGCAACAGATTCGCTTATTCGAGGGACATACAGGCTGGGTTACGTCCGTGGCCTTCTCCCCGGATGGCCACTCCGTGCTCACCGGCAGCTCTGACAAGACAGCGCGGCTGTGGGATGCGGCCACCGGAAAACAGATTCGCTCCCTTGAAGGGCACGAAGGTGGGGTCGAGTCTGTTGCCTTCTCCCCGGATGGCCGGTCTGTGCTGACCGGCAGCGGGGACAATACAGCACGGCTGTGGGATGCGGCCACCGGTGAGCAAATTCGCTCATTTGCAGGGCATAGAGAGTACATCAGTTCCGTTGCCTTCTCCCCGGATGGCCGGACTGTGCTCACCGGAAGCGCTGACAAGACTGCGCGGCTGTGGGATGCTACCACTGGACAACAGATTTGCTCCTTCATAGGGCACACAGATGAGATTAACTCCGTGGCCTTCTCTCCGGATGGCCGCTCCGTGCTTACAGGTAGCGGATTTCTGATGGGTAAAGACGAGACAGCGCGGTTGTGGGATGTGGCCACTGGCCATCAGATTCGCTTATTCGAGGGACATACAGGCTGGGTTACGTCCGTTGCCTTCTCTCCGGATGGCCGCTACGTGGTCACTGGAAGCGAGGATAATACAGCGCGGCTGTGGGATGGAGACACCGGGCAGCAGATTCGCTCCTTCGAGGGGCGCACAAGCGTGGTCGGGTCCGTGACCTTCTCCCCGCATGGTCGCTTCGTGCGCGCCGGCCTCATAATTGCAGATGCAGTCCTCTCCGTGGCCTTTTCCCCTGATGGCCGGTCTGTGCTCACTGGAAGCAGGGATAATACAGCGCGACTATGGAACCCGGCCACTGGGCAACAGATTCGCTCCTTCATGGGGCACACAGATGTGGTCAACTCCGTGGCCTTCTCCTCGGATGGCCGCTATGTGCTTACTGGTAGCTGGGATAAGACAGCGCGGCTGTGGGATGCGGTCACCGGGCAGCAGATTCGCTCCTTCGTTGGGCATACAAGTTGGGTTACCTCCGTTGCCTTCTCCCCGGATGGCCGGTCTGTGCTGACCGGCAGCGAGGATAATACAGCGCGGCTGTGGGATGGAGACACCGGGCAGCAGATTCGCTCCTTCGAGGGGCGCACAAGCGTGGTCGGGTCCGTGACCTTCTTCCCGCATGGTCGCTTCGTGCGCGCCGGCCTCATAATTGCAGATGCAGTCCTCTCCGTGGCCTTTTCCCCTGATGGCCGCTTCGTGCTTACGGGCAGCCGGTACAAGGCAGCGCGGCTGTGGGATGCAACCACAGGTCAACAGATTCGCATCTTCGCGGGACATACTGGTGAGGTCGGGTCCGTAGCCTTTTCCCGGGATGGCCGCTTCGTGCTCACCGGAAGCGACGACAATACAGCGCGGCTGTGGGATGCGACCACCGCTCAGCAGATTTGCTCCTTCGAAGGGCACACAAGCGGGGTCGGGTCCGTGGCCTTTTCCCCGAATGGACAGCACGTGCTCACCGGCAGCTACGACACAACAACTCGCCTGTGGGATGCTACCAGCGGCAAGCAACTGGCAACACTGCTGAGCTTCGACAAGGGCGGCTGGGCGGTGACTGACCCCGAGGGCCGCTACGATTCCAACGACCCCGACAACACTCCGGGGCTGGCTTGGGTTACGGACAGTAACCGCGTCATCGAGCTCAAGCAACTGAAGGACAACTACTACACGCCCAACCTGCTGGCCAGCATCATGAAAGGCGAACGGCTGCCGGCAGTGAAGGGGCTGGACCAGGTTCCTGCTCCGCCGGATGTGGCCATCACCGCTCCCTACCAGCCGGAGAGCAAGCGCCTCTCGCTGAGCATTGAAGACAAAGGCGGCGGAGTGGGCCAGCTGGTCGTGAGTGTGAACGACCGCAAGGTAGCCGTGCTGGAGCACCCTGTGGCCGAGCCCACGGCCAGCAAGGCCGGTAAGACTGAGGTCACCGTGGACCTGAGCGCGGCGACGCTCAAGCCCGGCGAGAACACGGTGAAGGCCTACGCCTTCGATGCTGGCAACCAGATTCGCAGCCATGAGGCGACGGCGACCTTTACCGTTGCCGCAACCAGCAAAGGCTTTGGCGTCCGGGCCGGCGATGCGATGAGCGCCGATTACAAGCCGCAGTTCTACGGCATCGTCGTGGGCACGGCGAGCTTTCCCGGCGACCACAGGATGGACCTGCAGTATCCAGCGCGCGATGCGGAAAGCATGATGACCGGCCTTGAAATTGGCGCGAGCAAGCTCTTCGGCACGGAGAACGTTCACCTGCGCCTGCTGACCACCGATGCGAAGGAGGAGAGCGGCCAGCCGACGAAAGCGAACATCGCGGCAGCCTTTGCTGACGTGATGAAGAAGGCCAAGCCGACGGACGTGCTGTTGGTGTATCTCTCCGGCCACGGCGTCAACCTGCGCACTGAAAAGGACAGTTACTACTACCTGACCACCGATGCGCGCAGCCTGGAGATCGAGAACAATCCGCAACTAAGGCAGCTTTCCACGGTAAGCGCTGCGGAGCTGAGGCAATGGCTGGGAGCAAAGAACATGCCGCTGAAGGAGGTTCTGATTCTGGACACCTGCGCGGCCGGCGCCGCCAACGAAGAGCTGAGCAAGCTGGCGGAGCAGCGCGATGTATCGCCGGACCAGCGCCGGGCCATAGAGTTCCTGAAGGATGCGACGGGCACCATTATTCTGATGGGCTCGGCGGCGGACAAGTTTAGCTACGAGGCGCCCAGGTATGGCCAGGGGCTGCTGACCTGGGCGCTGCTGAACGGGATGCGCGGCCGCTCCATCGAGGACGGCTCGCGCCTGAACGTTACGCATTGGTTCCAGAACGCGAGCGAAGATGTGCCGCAACTTGCCCAGAGCATTGGCCGCCGCCAGAATCCAAGAATTGCAGCGCCGACGGGGATGATGGGCTTTCCTGTAGCCTTGCTGAACCCGGCGGACCAGGCAAAGATTCCGTTGGCGGCCATCAAGCGGCAACTGCTCCACCTGAGCTGCCACGACGATCACGACCATGACCCGCTGGGCCTGGCGGCGGCCGTGCGGGAGCAGTTGCGGGAGATCAGCCATCCTTCAGAGCGTGGCCGGGGAACAGATACGCCGATTGTCTACATCGATGGCATGATTGACGGCCCCGCCGACTCGCTCACCCCGAAGATCATCTACAGCGTGAATGGGACCATGGTAAGTCTCACACTGAGGATCGACCAGGCAGACAACACTCTAAAGGAAGAGCAACTGAACCTGAGCAGCGCGGACAAGAATGCGCTGGCTAGCACAGTAGCCGCAAAGCTGGTTGAGCTGGCCGGGCAGGTTCCGCTCAAAGGCGCGAATCCGTAATTTGCGAAAGGCTGTTTGCGCAATGTTGCCCTGAAGGTCATGCAGACCAAGTGCTATACTTGCCGCGATCTTTTTCCTCTGATTGCATGCGTTTCCAAAGTTTTGCCTGGAGGCTTACAAATGACCTTGTCGCGTAGTTGCGTCGCCTGTTTTACGGTGCTCCTGATCGCTTTACTCTGGGCGCCTCTCTTGCCTGCGCAGGAAGCGCACTGGAATGAGTTGAATTCTCAGGTAACCCAGCTCTATCAGCAGGGCAAGTATGCCGAGGCTATCCCGATTGCCGCCGAAGCACTCAAGGAAGCCGAGGCGGAATATGGCGCAGACGATGCTAGGGTTGCCACACTTCTAAACAATCTTGCTGAACTCTACGACACAGAGGGCAAGTACGCCGAGGCCGAGCCTCTCTTTCAGCGCGCGCTGGGGATCGACGAGAAGGTGCTCGGGCCCGACCACCTCGATGTCGCCAGGGATCTCAACAATTTAGCGGCGCTCTACGTTCACCAAGGCAAGTACGCCGAGGCGGAACCCCTCTACCAGCGCGCCATGCGCATTTGCGAAAAGGATGTCAACCCCGACGATGCGAGGATTGCCACCGCTCTCAACAATCTCGCTGAAATCTACGACACAGAGGGCAAGTACGCTGAGGCCGAGCCTCTCTTCCAACGCGCCCTGCGCATTCGGGAAAAGGCGCTCGGCCCCGACCACACCGATGTCGCCACTGTTCTCAACAATCTCGCTTTGCTCTACGACCATCAGAGCAAGTACGCTTCGGCCGAACCTCTTTATGAGCGCGCTCTCCACATCGATGAAAAGGTGCTCGGGACGGAGCATCCCGGTGTCGCCTGGGATCTCAACAATTTAGCTACGCTCTACTTTCACCAAGGAAAGTACGCCGAGGCAGAACCCCTCCTGCAGCGCGCCCTGCGTATCGACGAAAAAGCGCTCGGACCTGAACATCCAGATGTAGCCCCAGTTCTCAACAATCTCGCTACACTCTATGACCACCAGGGCAGGTACGCCGATGCCGAGCCCCTCTACCAGCGCACGTTGCACATCTGGGAAAAGGCGCTCGGGCCTGACCACCCCAATGTTGCAAGCGCTCTCCTCGGTCTCGCAACGCTCTACGAAGATCAAGGCAAGTACGCTGAGGCCGAGCCTCTCTTCCAACGCGCCCTGAGCATTCGGGAAAAGGCACTCGGTTCCGACCACCCCCAGGTCGCCTCAGTTCTCAACAATCTCGCTTTGCTCTACTTTCTCCAGGGCAAATACGCCGAGGCCGAGCCCCTCTACCAACGCGCCTTTAGCATCGACGAAAAGGCGTTTGGACCTTATTCCTCCGAGGTCGCCATAGATCTCGATAATCTCGGTTTTCTCTACGTCCGAGAGGGCAACTACACTAAGGCCGTGCCTCTCTATCAGTTCGCCCAGCGTATCGATGAGAAAGTGCTTGGACCCGACCACCCTGATCTCGCCGCTGTCCTCAAAAGTCTCGCGGATCTCTACGTTATAGCAAGCATCTACACCGAGGCCGAGCCTCTCTATCAGCGCGCTCTACAGATCGATGAAAAGGCGCTCGGGCCCGAACATCCTGATGTCGCCAATGTCCTCAACAGTCTCGCTGAACTCTTCTATATCGAAGGCAAGTACACCGAGGCCGAACCCCTCTATCAGCGCGCTCTAAGAATCAACGAGAAGGCATTCGGTGCCGACCACCCCAATGTAGCCGCCAACCTGAACAATCTTGCCCTGCTCTACAGTAACCAAGGCAAATACCGCGAGGCCGAGACACTTTACCAGCAAGCCTTCGATAATCTCTTTCAGCAGTTCCAGTACAACTTCACCTACATGAGCGAGAAGGAGAGGCTGGGCTTTTTGGACACCGTCGCAGACTATTTCCCCGGCTATTTCAGTTTCGTCCACCGCTTCCGCGACAAAGACCCGCAACTCATCGGCTCCATGTATAACCTACTGCTGTGGGAGAAGGGCTTTGTGGCTGCCAGCATCGCGGATATGCGGCGGCAGGTTGAGGCCTCCGGCGACAAGGATGCCATTAACTTGCTTAACCAGCTCACCGCCAAGCGCACCCAGATTGCTGCCCTGCTGAATATCACTCCCCCCGACCGCGACCTGTGGTTCAAGCAGATCGACCAACTAAAAACCGAAGCCAACGACATTGAGAAAGCTCTCATTGCGCGATCTTCCGCCTTCGCGGAAAAGAAGAAGCTGGACAAGGCCACCTGGCAACAGGTGCGCGACGCGCTCCAACCCGGCGAAGCCGCCGTTGAGTTTGCCCGCTTCCGCTACTACGACAAGAAATGGACGGACACCAGCTACTACGTTGCGCTGGTGGTGACGCGCGAAACCCAAGACCAGCCGCAGTACATCTTTCTCGGCGACGACAAGCAGATCGAGGGCGATGCGCTGACCGGCTTTCAACGCGCCGTGCAGTCGCGTGGAGCCTCCCGCGTCCAACAAGCCACTCTCCCCGGGGCACAGGCTTACGACCTCATCTGGAAGCCGCTGGAAACCGCCCTCGCCGGAAAGACGCGTATCTATCTCTCCCCGGACGGCGTGCTCAACCAGGTTCCCCTTGGCATCATCCCCGCGCCCGACGGCAAACTACAGATGGAGCGATACGACCTGCGCCTGCTCTCCAGCACCAAGGACCTTCTGCGCTCCGTGCCTCCACCCGCCGCCGCAACCGCCCTGCTGGTCGGCGATCCCGCCTTTAACCTGAGCGCAGAGCAGCAGCTCGCGGCCATGCGGAAGCTGGCTCTCCAGCAGCTGCAAGCTCCGGTTCTCATGGCGGCTATGTCGCCCAACGACCTTTCGCGCGACCTGGGCAGCGGCTCCACGCTGCCTCAACTTCCCGGCACGGGCGCAGAAGTAAACGCCATTGAGCAGCTAATGCTGGATCGCAACTGGAAGCCCGTCGTCTTCACCAACGATCTTGCCCTCAAGCGTGTGGTGGAGCAGGCCAGCAGTCCGCGCGTCGTCCACCTGGCCACGCATGGATTCTTCCTCTCCGACCAGCAGATCAAGACCGACCGCATGGGCTTGCTGGGGAACAAGCAGCCTTCAGGAATCGAGGACCCCATGCTCCGCTCCGGACTTTATTTCGCCGGGGCCAACCGCACCCTCGCCGGAAAACCTGTGCCCAAAGGCCTCGACAATGGAGTGCTCACCGCCATGGAAGCCGGAAGCCTGAACCTCAGAGGCACCGAGCTTGTGGTCCTCAGCGCCTGCGACACAGGGCGCGGCGACGTCAAGAATGGCGAAGGTGTCTTCGGGCTGCGGCGCGCCTTCGAGGAGGCCGGAGCGCAGTCGGTTCTGATGTCGCTGTGGTCTGTGCCTGACGTGGAGACGCGCGATTTGATGAAACTCTTCTACACCAAGTGGCTCTCCGGGATGGAGATTCACCAGGCGCTGAAAGAGGCGCAGTTGGAAATGCGTGAACAAGTGAAAATGCGTCACGACGGCAAAGATCTGCCTTATTACTGGGGAGCCTTCGTCCTGGTTGGAAGATGACCGGAGGGACTACGAAGGTACTCAAGTTAAGAATCCGTGCACATAAGCCGTTGCGATCGAGTGATGGGCAAACCGGAAATGATCCGCTTACCTTCCAGATTTGTACTGATAAACGCCCATTGCGCCGCCGACCGCTTGTCTAGGGACAGATCTTGAGATTCCAGTCGCAATGCCGACTTTTCGGTACCAATCTGCTGTCAATGAGTGCATTGGCGATTTTTAATCAACTGACATTGGCGGGGTTCAGAAAAACAGGCATCGTGTGTAGGGTGAGCCGGATAAGGTGGCTGGCCCTCTATCTCCAATTCCCCATCAACACAAACGGCGCCCAGTAGTAAGGATGGGCATACCCCGACGGCGCCTGCTGCTCGCGTTCCCTTGTCCCAAACCCACGTCCGTTTCCACCGACGCCCGGCTTTACCCTGCCCAGCAGCAGGTCCAACTGCGCCTGACGCAGCGCCTCGACCTTCGTTACCTTACCACCGCCACCGGCCCAACGTTGGTAGAAATCGCCCATCAACTCGCCGGTACTGGTGTCATTCACCTCCCACAGCGACGAGATCACCGCCTTGGCCCCTTTCAGTTGCGCCGTCGTCCCAAGCCCATCCACTTCCCGGCCATTGCCAGCGTTGCCGCTCATCCCCGTCTCGCAAGCCGAAAGCGTTAACAGGTCGGTATGACGGAGAACAAGGTTCTTGTTGTCGCGGAAGTCGGCCACCGTCAGGTGGTATCCTGTGCCGCCTTCGTTCTTTCCCGCCAGCAACAGGTAAGACTGGCTATCGTCCCCCGGCATGAATACGAAATGGCTGGCGATATGCACCACAGCGTGCTGGCCGCCGAGCTGATTCTCCATCGCCTTCTCGGTGAATTGATTGTTCAGCAGGATGGAACCTGGCAACACACCGTTCGCCCCGTCGACCTGCGCATCCTTCACCACACCGTCTAGCTCGGCCACCACGGCCGGAAGCTGGGGCAAGTTGTCTTCGTACTTGTGTGAAATCCCCATCGCCACCGCACTCAGGTTGCTCACATCCGGCCTCTCCGACAGGTGCGCGATGCTGGCCGGCGTAATCGTCACCGTTTTGTAGTTCTCCACCAGGTACTGCTTGCCGTCGTAGAGCGCAGCCATGGGAACGTACCGCAGCACCCCATCCAGCGACCACACCAGCGTTTCTGCCTGCGCCTGGTCCAAGTCGGCCTTTATCGGGCCGATCAGAATCTTGTACAACTCCTGCGCCAGCGGCTTTGGATCCTTTGTCGGGTTACGCAGCACCTCCTGAAAGTCCGCGACCTTCTTGTTGAGGTCCTTGTCGGAGATGGCAAACTCCCGGGCAACCGTCGCCGCAGCAGTAATCACAATCACACGGTAGTGATCGGCTGTAACCATGGTGTAGAGCGCCACAGTGTGGGACGTCTCCGCAATTTGATCTTCCAAAACACTCACGTCGCCCTTCTATTCGGTAACCAGATAACTCCACAATACTAATTCTCTGAAGAGTGCTCGGTGGAATGGCCTAGACCGGATCCCGATGTTCCGTGGTCTGTCATGGAACAGAGCGAAAAGGGAGTGCCGGATTCCCTAACAGAGAAACTATCGATTTTCCAAATTGTAACCTTCGGCAGAGAATGCTCTCCGGTCCCTTTCAGAGCTGAATCCCCACGAGTTTGCCCGGAAAGTTAAAGGCAGTTCGAAATCTCTCTATAAACTAGAGGGAGAGGGATTCATATTGGGCTTTAAACTGTTTATTCTCAATAGATTAGAAATTGAGTCTTGAAGAATACCCCCAAAAGTACCCCCAGCGGAGAGGGGCGTAGTGAATTTTGTCTCATGAGACAGAATCCTCAGCAGAGCGCAGAAGGACTCTAGGGAATCAATTCCTCTGCATTTTGTTGCTCAGTTCATTCAAACACAAAGCGGCGGAGCCGTTAAGCCCCGCCACTTTTTGTTTTAATGCTGCATGATTCAGCAGCTACAAGTTACTTGTGCTCGCCGCTTTCATGTCCACCACCACCGCTGGGATGTCCACCGCCGCCGCTGGGATGTCCACTAACGCCACGCGCTGGCGCTGCGTGAGAAGCGCTGCCGCGCGAAGCTGATGTACGAGTTACTGTTGCATGACCTGCACTGGGACGCGCACTGCCTGAATGAGAAGTTGCTGCGTTGCCGCGAACCTGACCACCGCCATTGGAGCGTACTGCTCCGCCGCCGCGTGCATAGCTGCTGCGATTGGCCATGGCGCCGCCGCCGCCACGATAGCTTCCGCCGCCACCGTTGCTGAATCGATGGCTGCCCCAGCCGTGGCTATAGCCCCAGCCGGACCAAGGGCCCATGCCCAGGAAGACGCCGCCGTAAAAGTACCCCGGTCCGTAAAATCCATAGGGCGCGCAGGCGTAAGGTGAATAGTCGTAATAGCCGTACGCACATACGGGTGGAACACCGACGTCGATGACGAGTTGAGCCTGAACTGCTGGCGCCAGGGCCAGGCCTGCCAGCAATGCTGTTGTTCCGAGAAGAGTTTTGAGTGCTCGCATATGAGACCCCCCTTTGAGGTGTCTGTGTTACCTGTGGAATGTGGGATGCTTAGCTGTCTTTAATAACAGTTTGTCAACAGCAGACACCATAAGGGGTTAAGTCTGTATAAGAAGACCAGAAGCTTGATCTGGTCGACGTCTATCTACCCTTACGCTCTTGACTCTAACCATTGGGATCGTCAATGTCTGAGCAATAAGACGCACACGATAACTTATCGTTGCTTATCAGGGATTATACGCATCAGGTCAATATTGAGCAGCTATTGGATAAGCGATAGGAAATACTGGCATTCAGTACACGCCACGGATAGAAGGCTGCCGGAGTCTCCGGCATGTGAACTCTTATGAACCCGACAACATACAGAGGCCGCATATTAACCACCGTGCAAGTGAGTCGGAGGAAGTAATGGAAAAACAATGACACTGCTCAAAGGCTTAGGAACAGGACTCTGCCTTACCGTACTCTGTGTACTCGTCGCGCCGAAAGCGAAGGCTGACGATTTCAACAGAAAGTCTATCGTAACATTTAGCGCACCGATCGAAGTTGGGGGCACAGGCGCCCAGGTATTGCCCGCGGGGACCTATGTTTTCAAGGTCATCCATGCAGAAGCATACTGCCACATCGTCCAGATCTCGAACCTGGATGAAACCCATGTCTACACCCTCATCGTCGCAATGCCCAACTATCGTCTGAAGTCCACCAACAAAACGGTCATGACGTTTAGCGAGCGGCCTGCCGGACAGCCTGAGGCTCTGAAAGCATGGTTCTATCCCGGCCGTGAATGGGGCGAGCAATTTGTTTATGACAAGCCCAAAGCCATCCAACTTGCCCAGGAAACCAATGAGGTTGTACTTGCAACCCCGATCGCATTGGCGGCCGCGCCCGTCGAGGTTTTAAAGACGGCGCCCGTCGTGGCAGTCACCCCGACCGGCGAAACAGTTGAAACTGCCCAAGTCGTTGAACCGCCTCCCGCGCCGGCCGTGGCTGCTGCCGCGCCAGCACCCGTGGAAGTCGCATCTTTACCGGCAACCGCCAGCGATCTTGGCTTGATTGGACTGTCTGGACTGATGTTATTGGGCGCCGGCTTTCTGGTTTCCGGTCTTCTCAAGAAGTCCGTCTAACCCAGAAGCACGATTCAGTAAATGAGGCGGTGCAGGAGCATCGCCTCACTTTTTCATTGGAGCACGTGCGCGGATTTATTTTGGAATTACTTTAGGCCAGGACAGGGGACAAAATAGATGACGGAGATAACCGCGTCCAAGAGATGTCAAGAGAGAGAAGCCGGCTTGTCTGCGCAGGGGCATATCTGTACAGGGATATGCATCGCTTTTACAAGAAACAATTATCTTCTATACCTGACTGCACTTGCAATATTGATTGCATTCTCTGGTGCTGCCTGGTCTCAAGTTGTCTCTACTCCTTCGCAGAATCACTCAAGTGACGACTACACTCTCAAAGTCGATGCAAATCTGGTTATCTTGAGCGCGACAGTCGTGGACCGTCACAATGCGCTTGTTTCCGGACTTAATAAAGAAGATTTTCAGGTCTATGAAGATCATGTTCTTCAACAAATCAAAGATTTCAGCCATGAAGATCTCCCGGTTACAGTAGGCCTGGTCATCGATAACAGCGGCAGCATGGCGTCGAAGCGCTCAGATGTGATTGCCGCGGCGTTGTCATTCGCTCGTTCGAGCAATTCGCGGGACCAGATGTTCGTAGTCAATTTCAATGAGCATGTGTCGTACGGCCTGCCAACCGGAATTCCGTTTACAGACAGGCCAGATCAGTTGCAGCTCGGGCTTTCTAATATAAATGCAATTGGAGAGACCGCACTCTACGATGCGATAGCCACGGCTCTCGATCATCTTCGGCAAGGCAGTTGCGACAAGAAAGTGCTTATTCTGATCAGCGATGGCGGCGATAATGCAAGTAAGCACAATCTGGCCCAGGTTATTGAAATGGCCAGACATTCTGGAGCAATCATCTACGCGATCGGCATCTTCGATGAGCAGGACGGCGATCAGAACCCAAGCGTGCTCAAACGATTTGCAAAAGAAACCGGCGGCGAAGCATTCTTTCCACAATCCTCGAAGGAGCTATCTTTAATCTGTGAAGGGATTGCACACGATATTCGTAATCAGTACACATTAGCTTACGTTCCCAAGATTCTAAAGCAGGATGGCGGGTATCGGGTCATTGATGTGAAGGTTAGCTCGACGGGTCGCGGCCGCTTATCGGCTCGCACACGGGCTGGTTACTTCGTGCCATTGACGCTCCCAGCCCCAGGATTAGGGACGGCCGGCCATGATTCCCATAACTGAGCCAAAGACGTTCACAACGCGAAACCAGCGGTTCATGCGCTGGACGCGAAACATTTTGCTAGTCAGCGGTATTCTCGCTCTTTCATATGTTGTGTTCACTTTGGTCAGTGCAAGGATCTATCAGAAAAACGCCGTGTTGGCTCTGGATAAACAGATTCAAGCGGAAGAACAACACAAGATAGTGCAACCTGTTCTCGCAATTAAAGAAGGCGATGTTCTTGGCCGCATTGAGATTCCAAGGATTGGAGTCTCGGTAGCCGTTCTGCAAGGGACGACATGGAGAACTTTGCGATTGGGTGTAGGCCACATCAAAGGGACGGCGCTCCCCGGCGAGCCGGGAAACATAGGAATCGCAGGGCACCGTGATACCTACTTTCGCGCACTGAAAGACATTCACAAGGATGACGAGATTCAGCTGGAGACTGCCACTGGAATCACCAGATACGTAGTAGATTGGATTCGGATCACTTCCCCCAGCGACAATGGCGTTTTGGCCCCTACAACTGAATCTTCTCTAACCCTTGTCACCTGCTATCCGTTTTACTATATCGGGGCAGCTCCGGAACGATTTATTGTTCATGCGCACAGGCAATAGCGACAGGATAGCTTTTCTCAATCCCGCGTTACAACTGAATGTTTACGCTTTACAGCCTCGACGATCAAAATGACTGGCTACAGAGTGGGGCCAGCATCCGAGAATGCGAGTTTCAGATCAGTTCTGGTTGTGGAAAGGAGTGGCTTTTGCGAGTTATGATCCGGTAATTGGTCGAGAAGAACCACATTGAGCAAAGATTTGTTTACCTGGATGCGGCCGTTGTAATTGATATAACCGAGGGCGCGAAAGCGATTCATGAAGAAACTCACCCGCGACCGTGTTGTGCCGATCATTTCCGCCAGAGTTTCCTGTGAAATGGGAGGGATGAAGATGTCCCGCTCGCCGGGCTTGCCGAATTCCGCCATGATCAGAAGAATCCTCGCCAAGCGTTTTTCGCTGGAATTGAAAAGTTGATCAACAAGGTCCGCCTGAGTTCGCATACTGCGATTCAGCATGAATTTCAGAAAGAAGTCCGCAAATGCCGGCTCATCATGCATCACGTGGGCCATCTCTTTCCTGGTGATCTTGAGCGCTGTGCATGTATTGATAGCTGAAGCTGTCGCCAGGCGCAATCCGGGAATGGACGCCAGGGACTCCTCTCCAACGAAATCGCCGACAGAAAGGAGCGTGATTGTGGCTTCTTTGCCGTTCTGCGCAACGACAGTGAGTTTTGCCCGGCCTGTCTGGAGATAGAAAACGGTATCGGCTTCATCTCCCTGAGAGAAAAAGGTCTCTTTAGGCTCCAGATGAACGATTTTGCGGCCAAGTCCCGCGTTTGCAAGAAAAGCTGCGCAGTCAAATGCAATTCGTATGTTTTTGTTCTTCAAAATAACGCCCCATTCTAGACGGTTTGTCCGGTGTGTGTGGATGAACGCCCTGGAAAAAGCCTCTTTGGCTATGAAAATACGGCGCTTGTGGCGAATTCATCAAGGACTGGAGAGGAGAAACTTCAGTCAGGAATATCTGAGTGCGACTCGCATATTGGTCTCTGCAACGCAGTTCCGAGCGGCTTAAGGGAGATTCGGCGTCACATCAGGCAAACATCCCTTTGCTTGAGGGCGTTTACAGCCATGTACTTGCAATTATCTCGTTTGGCTCAGGCTTATGTCTGTTCTGTTCCGCTCACATGGGACAGCAATTCATCGACCAAATGCAAATAGGGGAGATTATCTGATAACAGGCAATATTAGTCTTATTCCGAATCCAGAGAGCATGAAATCATGGGTTTGGACTACCACAGGACTGGGATGATGACTTGCCAAATAGCTGCATCTTCGCGGAGAATTTCATAGTAACGAGTCCGCGGGCGCTCAAAAATTGAGCAATACAGAGCATACCAGCACCCCGTAATTCGTTGATTCTACGTGGAGCACAGCGCCAACAGCGTGGGCGCGGAGTCCTACATGCCTGAGTACGAAGATCAATCGAGTGTTCAGCACATTGGCGCAGATCATCAATTGTCTCAACAGCTTCCCTGGTATCGAAGGCGCTGGATTCTGTGGACAAGCCTGCTTCTGCTGCTACTGGTCGCGATCATTATCATGATCGCCCACAATAACAACGCCAAGGCAACGGCTGCCAAGCGCGCGCTGGCTGCAGTAAAGCCATCTGTCACTGCCACGGTCGCGACTGCCACGAAGGGTGACATCGGCATCTACCTCGATGCCATCGGCACGGTAACTCCGGTCTTTACAACTTATATTACCGCGCAGGCCAACGGAGTCTTAACCGCGGTGCATTACAGCGAGGGGCAATTCGTTCAGAAAGGGAGCGCGCTGATCGACATCGATCCGCGACCCTACCAGGCACAGTTGGCCCAGGCTGAAGGCGCGCTGGAACGCGACACCAACGTTCTGGCTCAGGCTCAGATGGATCTGGATCGATACCGAACCGCGTGGTCGCGAAACAGCATCAACAAGCAACTGCTGGACGATCAGGAGAAGATCGTATTGCAGGACACGGGCACGGTGAAGAACGACCAAGGCACAGTGAATTATGACGAGGTGCAACTCGGCTTCTGTCACATTACCGCGCCGATTTCCGGCCGGGTAGGTCTTCGTCTCGTGGATCCTGGAAACGTAGTGCAGGCTGCCGGGAACACCGTTCTGGTGGTTATCACACAGGAACGCCCTATTACTGTGGTGTTCACGGTTGCTGAAGACAGCCTGGGACAGGTGCAAGCGCGGATGAAACAAATGCATACGCTGCCCGTCGATGCGTGGGATCGCGCCCAAACCACCAAGATAGCATCGGGTAAATTACAGACCATCGACAACCAGATCGACACCACGACCGGAACGGTCAAGTTGCGCGCGATCTTCGATAACAAGAATGGCGCTCTGTTTCCAAACCAGTTTGTCAACACGAGATTATTAGTGAATACGCACACGGGCGTCACGCTGGTTCCTACAGCGGCTGTTCAACACAATGGGCAGGTGGAGTTCCTCTATGTGATAGCGAACGGAACGGCCAGTGTGCGTAAAATCAAGACCGGCGTTTCGGACGGCGGCATGACTGAAGTACAGGGAATCAACCCCGGCGAGGTTGTGGCCACCAGCAGCTTCGATAAGTTGCAAGCCGGAAGTACGGTCGTCGTGTCGAAGCAGGCGGCTCCAGCAAATGCTGTTGAAGGTAATACTCCGTGAGTCCATCCGCGCCGTTTATTCAGCGTCCTGTTGCTACTGCGCTGTTGATGGCCGCCATCCTGCTGGTGGGCATTGTTGCGTATACACAGTTGCCGGTCTCCGCCCTGCCGGAGGTAGATTATCCCACTATCCAGGTACTGACCTTTTATCCCGGCGCCAGTCCCGATGTGATGGCCACTACGGTGACCGCCCCACTGGAGCGGCAGTTCGGCCAACTACAAGGGCTGAGCCAGATGACTTCGACCAGTTCTGACGGATCGTCTGTCATTGTTCTGCAATTCGACCTTACGTTAAACATCGACATCGCCGAAGAAGAGGTTCAGTCTTCGATTAACGCCTCGCAGAGCTTTCTGCCCTCAAATCTTCCCTCGCCGCCGGTTTATAGCAAGACCAATCCCGCGGATGCGCCGGTCCTCACGCTGGCCATCACATCCGACTCGATGCCACTGTCGCAGGTTGAGGATCTGGTGGATACACGGCTTGCGCCCAAGCTCTCGCAGTTGAGCGGCGTAGGACTGGCGAGCATCAGCGGAGGACAGAAGCCGGCGGTGCGCATTCAGGCCAATCCAACGGCACTGTCGTCATACGGGCTCAACCTCGAGGATCTGCGCACGGCGCTTACGCAGACCAGCGTCAATCAAGCCAAGGGCAACTTCGACGGAGCTCACCAGGATTATCAGATCAATGCCAACGATCAATTAATGACCAGCGGCGACTATCGAAAGGTAGTAGTTGCTTACCGCAATGGCGCGCCTATCCTGCTGACGGACGTTGCACAAGTTGTGGACGGCATCGAGAACAACAAGCAGGCAGCATGGATGAACAAGACGCCCGCGGTGATCCTCAACATTCAGAGGCAGCCCGGCGCGAATACCATCAAGGTGGTCAAGGCCATCAAGGCGATTCTGCCGCAGCTTGAGGCAAACCTGCCCGCATCCATCAAGGTCACGCCGCTTACCGATCTCACCACTGCCATCAACGCCTCAGTCTCCGACGTCGAGTTTGAGTTGCTGCTGACCGTTGCTCTGGTAGTGATGGTCATTTTTCTATTTCTGCGCAACCTTTACGCAACCATCATCCCCAGCATAGCGGTGCCACTCTCATTGGTGGGCACCTTCGGCGTCATGTATGCGCTGGGATATAGCCTGGACAACCTTTCGCTGATGGCGCTCACCATCTCCACCGGCTTTGTGGTCGATGACGCGATCGTCATGATCGAAAACATTACTCGCTATCTTGAAGCGGGGGACACGCCGATGCAGGCGGCGATGAAAGGCGCGGAGCAGATCGGCTTTACCATCATATCTCTTACCGTCTCACTTATCGCGGTGCTGATTCCGCTGCTCTTCATGGGAGACGTTGTCGGCCGCCTCTTTCGCGAATTCGCTGTTACACTGGCCGTCACCATCATTCTGTCAGCCGTCGTGTCGCTAACCCTAACGCCCATGATGTGCTCGCGGATTCTTCACCAGACTCCCAAAGAACAGCAGGGACGATTCTTCAAGGCTTCGGAGCGCGTCTTCGAGAACGTCATCGCCTTTTACGGCCGCACGCTCAAGTTTGTTCTGAGGTACCAGACCATTACGTTGCTAGTGGCTGCCGCCACACTGGTGCTTACTATTGTCCTCTATATCGTCATTCCCAAGGGGTTCTTCCCTACGCAGGATACGGGTGTCATTCAGGGTATCTCTCAAGCGCCGGAAACTATCTCCTTTGCAGCCATGGCGCAGAAGCAGCAGCAACTTGCAGCCATTATTCTTCAGGACCCGGCGGTAGAGAGCCTATCTTCTTTTATTGGCGCGGACGGGACGAATACCACGCTGAATAGCGGGAGAATGTCCATCAATCTGAAGCCGCTGAGTGAGCGCAACATCAGCGCCTCCGATGTGATTCGCAGGCTGCAAACGAGCCTCAAGCCGGTCGAGGGCATCGTGCTGTACATGGACCCGGTGCAAAACATCACGGTGGATGACCGCGTCAGCCGCACCCAGTACCAGTACACGTTGGAGGACCCGGATGCGAACGAGTTGAACCTCTGGACCGGCCGGCTGGTCGACAAGATGAAGCAGTTGCCGCAACTTGCCGACGTGGCCACCGACCAGCAAACCGGAGGCCTGGCGGTATCGCTGGTGATTGATCGCGTCACCGCATCGCGGCTTGGAATTGCGCCGTCCACCATCGACAGCACACTCTATGACGCTTATGGCCAGCGTCAGATCAACACCATGTACACGCAGTTGAACCAGTACCACGTGATTTTGGAAACTGATCAGAATTTCCAACGAAGCCCCGGAAGACTTCAGGATCTGTATATCCAGACCAACACTTCCGCGGGAGGCTCCGGGCCGGGCGCTTCCTCGTCTTTTGCATCCTCGGGGTCATCGTCCGCTGGTTCAAATGCGACCACGACGGCCGTGGCATATACTCCGTCCTCGGCGGCACTCAGCGCGCCGTCGAATGCGATTAAATCCAATGTGGGCGCGAGCAGCGCTTCTTCAGCCGCGAATGCAGTCTCCTCTACCGCGGCCTCCAACGCCGTGCCTCTCAGTGCGTTCACTCATATTGAAAGAACGGTTGAGCCACTCTCGATCAACCACCAGGGACAGTTTCCGGCAGTGACCGTGTCATTCAATCTTGCGCCCAACGCCTCGCTGGGAGGCGCAATCACGGCCATCGAGAAGGCGCAAAAGGACCTGAACATGCCAGCCAGCGTCCAGTATGGCTTTCAAGGCACCGCCGCCTCGTTCCAAGGATCGCTCGCCAATGAGGGCTTGTTGATTCTTGCCGCGCTGGCTGCCGTGTATATCGTGCTGGGAATCCTTTATGAGAGCTTCATTCACCCCATTACCATTCTCTCTACACTGCCCTCGGCAGGCGTGGGCGCATTGCTGGCTCTCATTCTCTTCAAGCAGGACCTCAGCGTCGTCGCCATCATCGGCATCATTCTGCTTATCGGCATTGTGAAGAAGAATGGAATTATGATGGTTGACTTTGCGTTGGAGGGAGAACGAGAGCACGGAAAGAACTCAACGGATGCGATCTATGATGCCTGCCTGCTGCGCTTCCGCCCCATCATGATGACTACCATGGCTGCTCTGTTGGCCGGTCTTCCGCTGGCTCTGGGTCAGGGCATGGGCTCAGAACTGCGGCGCCCGCTGGGCATCGCCATGGTAGGCGGACTACTACTAAGCCAGATACTCACGCTCTACACCACGCCTGTCATCTACGTTTTCTTCGATCGCATCGGCCAGCGCTTCAGCCGTTCGCCGAAGACTATCGTTAACGGCAACGAGCCACAGCCGGCGGAGGGATGATGAATATCTCCGCCCCCTTCATTCGCCGGCCGGTAGCTACGACTTTGCTGACTGCGGGCATCATCCTCGTGGGGGCCATTGCCTTCAATGTTCTGCCTGTCTCCCCTTTGCCGCAAGTAGATTTCCCGACAATTTCAGTTTCCGCCAGTTTGCCAGGCGCCAGTCCCGAGATCACTGCCTCCGCAATCGCAACTCCGCTGGAGCGCCAGTTCAGCCACATCGCGGGCATTACCGAGATGACTTCATCGAGTTCACTGGGCAGCACCTCGATTACGCTGCAGTTCGATCTGAGCCGCGACATCGACGGCGCGGCGCGAGACGTGGAGGCGGCTATCAACGCCGCGCGCACTTACTTGCCGGCAAACCTGCCTGCCAACCCTACTTATCGCAAGGTGAATCCCGCGGATTCACCGATCATCATTTTGGGGCTTACCTCGGATAAGTACGACAAGCCAACGCTCTATGACGAAGCTTCGTCGGTCATTGCGCAGAAGCTCTCGCAGATCGAGGGTGTCGGACAGGTGACGGTCGGCGGCGGCTCGGGCCCTTCCGTGCGCGTGGAAGTGAATCCTACTCTGCTCAACAGTCACGGACTCACAATCCAGAACATTCAGTCTGTATTGAGCCAGCAGAACGCTCATGAGCCGGCCGGCCAGATTTCAGATGGAAATACAACCGCGGACATCGTCACGAACGACCAGATCTCCCACGCAGACGATTACAAGCCGCTCATTGTCGGCTACAACAACGGAGCCGCAGTGAGGCTTGCCGACGTGGCCGACGTAACTGAAGGGCAGTCGAACATCCGCAACGCAGGATATCTGAACGGCACGCCCTCGATCACCATCATGATCTTTCGCCAACCGGGCGCCAACATCATCGATACCGTCGATCGTGTCCGCGCGGAATTGCCATCGATCGAGGCGTCCATTCCGCAAGGCATCAAGACCACCGTTGTTCTTGACCGTACCACAACTATCCGTGCTTCGGTGAGCGATGTGGAGAGCACGCTCATACTATCGGTCATCCTGGTGATTCTTGTCGTATTCGTTTTTCTGCGCAACTGGCGAGCTACACTGATTCCCACCGTCGCCGTTCCCGCTTCCCTCATCGGCACCTTTGCCGTCATGTATCTGTTTGGCTTCAGCATAGACAATCTCTCGCTGATGGCGCTGACCATCTCGACAGGCTTCGTCGTAGACGATGCCATCGTGGTAATGGAAAACATCTCCCGCCTCCGCGAAACAGGCATGTCACCCATGAAGGCCGCGTTCCAAGGTTCAAAGGAGATTGGTTTTACCATTTTATCCATCAGCATGTCGCTGATTGCGGTTTTTATTCCGATTCTTCTCATGGCCGGTATCGTTGGCCGCCTGTTCCGCGAATTTGCAATCACGCTGTCGACGGCAATTATTATCTCGATGCTTATCTCGCTGACCACCACGCCCATGATGTGCGCCTATCTGCTCAAGGATGAGAGGGCGATCAAGCACGGCCGCGCATATCGGATAACCGAGCGTGGATTTGCGTGGATGCTCTCCTCTTATAGCCGCACTCTGACGTGGGTGCTAAAGCATCCAGCGCCCATGTTGACGCTGCTGCTGCTCACTATTGCGTTGAACTTTTATCTCATTATCATCATCCCCAAGGGATTCTTCCCGCAGCAGGACACAGGAGTAATAACAGGCAACGCGCGAGGCCCGCAGGATGCATCGTTTCCAATAATGGACAACTCGATCTTGCAAATCGAGAAGGTCATCCAGGCCGACCCGGCAGTCGCGAATGTCATCGTCCATACGGGCACCGGGAACACCGGCAGTATCAATATCGCGCTGAAGCCGCTCAGTGTGCGAAAGATTTCGGCGGCAGCCGTTATCGATCGCCTGCGTCCCAAGCTAAACCGGCTTCCGGTTGCTTCAGCGTTCCTCCAGGCGGCGCAGGATTTGCGCATTGGAGGGCGGCAGAGCAACGCAATGTATCAATACACCATACAGTCGGATAGTGTGGCGGATCTGGCGCACTGGGGCCCGATTGTGCTTGCAGGGATGCAGAAGCTGCCCGGCTTCCAGGACGTAAGCAGCGATGCGCAGAATAACGGCCTGCAAGAGCTGATCAGCTATGATCGCCCCTCTGCCGCGCGGCTTGGTATAACGCCGCAATCTTTGGACAAGTCCCTTTCCGGCGCCTTTGGCCAGTCGCAAGTATCCCTTATCTATACACCACTGAATCAATACTATGTGGTGTTAGAGGTAGCGCCGCCCTACTGGCAAAGCCCTGATGGCCTGAAGAATATCTATCTCAACACCTCGGGCAACGGCATTGTCCCGCTTTCAACGGTCACCTCGGCGCAAGCGAGCACCACGCCGCTGACCATCAATCACACCAGTTCTTTTCCATCCGTCACCGTGTCGTTCAACCTTGCGACGAATATGTCGTTGAGTGACGCCACCCGCATGGTAACTCAGATGCAGGAGAAGCTGAATATGCCGCAAACTGTTCGCGGCTACTTTGCAGGAACGGCAGCGGCTTATCAAACTTCACTGGCCAGCGAGCCCCTTCTCATCATCACGGCCATACTCGCAGTCTACATTGTCCTTGGTATTCTGTATGAGAGCCTGGTGCATCCTATTACCATCATTTCCACTTTGCCTTCGGCAAGCGTGGGAGCCATGCTCGCTCTCATGCTCTTCAAGATCGATCTCAGCGTAATCTCAATCATCGGCATCATCCTGTTGATCGGCATCGTGAAAAAGAACGCGATCATGATGATCGACTTTGCGCTGGTTGCGGAGCGTGAGCACGGCAAGACTACCACCGAGGCCATCTTTGAAGCCTGCCAGCTTCGCTTTCGCCCTATCCTCATGACGACGATGGCTGCCCTGTTTGGCGCGTTGCCGCTGGCCTTCGGCACTGGCACCGGCTCCGAACTCAGACGCCCGCTGGGCATCACCATCGTAGGCGGACTGATCGTCAGCCAGATGCTGACTCTCTATACCACGCCCGTCGTCTATCTGGCCTTTGATCGTTTGCGCCTCCGCTTCAAGGACAGGCAGCCAGTTACTCTACGCCAAGAAACCGCAGAGGCATCCTAAAGAAGGATGATTATGGAGTGCTCATGATGAATAATTCGATCGTAAAAATCTGGAGACTGTCCACGGCGTTGTCCGCACTCACCGTCGCTATGTCCTGTGCAATGCTGGCAGGATGCAATGTTGGGCCGAAGTATCTTCCTCCCGCGATGCCGGCGCCTTCGGTCTACAAGGAGTCTCCCGAACAGTTCAAGGAGGCCGATGGGTGGGCCGTTGCAAAACCTCAGGATGCGGTTCTCCGCGGCAAGTGGTGGGAGATTTACAATGAGCCGGAATTGAATGCGCTCGAAGATCAACTCAATATCGACAACCAGAATATTCGGCAGGCCTTCGAGAACTTTATGGAGGCTCGTGCCCTGGTGCGCGAGGCGCGCTCGCATTATTTTCCCACGGTGAGCGTAGGAGGTTCCTACACTCGTTCAAGGACATCCTCCAATGTAGGGTCCTCCGCAAGCGGCGGCGCATCAGGCGGCGAACAAACGCAGGTGTTCTCATTTCCGGCCGATGTGTCTTGGGAGCCGGACCTCTGGGGGAAGGTGCGCAACACAGTGCGCGCCAGCCAATATACCGCGCAATTAACCGCGGCCGATCTTGAGAATGAGCGGCTAACTGAACAAGCCAGCCTTGCCCAGTACTTCTTTGAGATTCGAGGCCAGGACGCACTGCAACAAATCCTCAATGACACAGTGGAGGCAGACAAGAAAGCACTGGAAGTTGTGCGGGCTGCTTACGACACCGGCGTGGCCGACCAAATCTCCGTTGTCGAGGCGCAGACTTCTTTGGAGAGCGCACAATCTGCGGCAATCAATATCGGAATTGCGCGAGCGCAGTATGAGCATGCGATTGCATTGCTAATCGGCAAGCCGGCCTCGGCGTTTTCCATTCCGGTCGAACCCAGAACGAGCACGCCGCCGCCTATTCCAGTGGGCATGCCATCCCAACTTCTCGAACGGCGGCCCGACGTTGCCGCCGCGGAGAGGAACATGGCTGCCGCCAATGCGCAGATCGGGGTCGCTTATGCAGCTTATTACCCGACATTAACGCTATCGGCAACGGGCGGCATGCAGAGTTCGGCCATCAAGAATATTCTGGATTGGCCCAGCCGTTTCTGGTCTGTCGGCCCATCGATCTCTGAAACTGTTTATGATGGAGGCCTGCGCAGAGCGACCGTAAATCAGTACATCGCGACGTACAATGCCAACGTCGCAGCGTATCGCCAATCCGTGCTTACCGCATTTCAGCAGGTGGAAGACTCGCTCGCCGCGGTTCGCATTCTTTCGCAGCAGATTCGGCATCAACAGGAAGCCGTCGGCTCCTCGCAGATCTTTCTGAAGTTGGAGTTAGGGCGATACGAGACGGGCATTGATCCATACATCGACGTGATCACAGCGCAAACCACATTGCTTGCCAACCAGCAGTCTCTTACCAATCTACAAGTTCAGGAGATGACGGCGTCGGTTCAACTGATCGAAGCCCTGGGCGGAGGATGGGATCGCTCGCAGTTGCCTACACCAGCTCAGGTCACGCGGAAGCCGTCAAAAACAGAGACTGCTATCCAGCATTAAGTTTCGACGGCGAGCAAATGTGACCATCCATAGGGATTCAAACTCTGCAAGTATCTCTATATTACGACGTCATAACGGAGTGGCCGGCAACCGCATTGCGCGGCGCGTCTTGATTTGCCGGATCATCTGCCGGCAGGAACATATGCCGACTCGCCGGAAGCAACGATGTGAATATACCCACTGTCGTATACCTGTTTTTCGATTATTCTCCTGTGCATTATAGCTCAGCTATTTGTTTACCACTTTGGAACAATAGAGATGAAGAAAAATGACCGTTTTTCTCTCCCCGCTGGCTCCTGAGCTAAGGCAAATCAATGGATTTGTGCCCTTTAGCCGCCCAGGTTGTGCAAGGACAAAAAGATCGTCATTTTCTTTGGACCGGCGCAATTTCCGTTCTTGCATATGCAACTCCAGAAATGAGCCAAGCAAGAAGCAAGCAATTCAACACGAATCTATCGAACGCCTCGAAGATTCCTTGAGTGTGGACAAGTCCACATAATGATTGGAGAATATCAAATGCCGCTTTACCAATTTGTTATTACGCTTGTCATAGTGGGCCTGTTGTTATGGCTCGTGAACCGTTTCGTCCCGATGCAAAGTCAGATCAAGGGGATACTGAACGGCGTGGTAGTGATTGCCGTAATTCTGTGGATCGCGAGCTTATACAGGGTCTTGCTGCTCAGTTACATCTCCCAGCTCGGCGCTGGGCCACGACTTATCACTGCCGTAATTACACTTGTCGTAGTGGGCCTGTTGCTATGGCTGGTGAACCGTTTTATTCCCATGCAGGGTCAGATTAAGGGGATACTGAACGGCGTGGTAGTGATTGTCGTAGTCCTATGGCTCATGGGGCTATTCGGGCTCTTCGGTTACATCTCTCAGTTCCGCGTCGGGCATTGAGAAATTAACCTGTTGGGGTCCAGCAGATTGTGCCCGCCAAAAACGAACGTTCACCGCTGTACGGAAGAGCCCTGTCTGTAGGAGAGATCGTTAAGCTCAGGCTGCGATTTGCAGTAGGAAGTTTCCGAGCGGCGGAGTTGGGCTGATTCTCTTGATTATTGTTCTTCTCCTGGTTTTTGGCCGGATCTGAAGTTGAAAGGAGGGCATGATGTCGCTTTCTGAGATGATGAGTTCTGCGGAGCATGGCGGAAATCCAGATCCCGGAGCATATTTGCATATCGCCACGAAAGCGTGCAAACTGCCTTTGCCAACCCGTATTGCGTTTGTGGGAAACTACCTGCCGCGAGAGTGCGGCATTGCCACTTTTACAACTGACCTTTGCACAGCGCTCGCAACCGAGTACGGGGAGGGACGATTGTTTGCCATCCCCGTCAACGATCCTGATTCAAGCTATCAGTATCCGGAACAAGTACGCCTGGAACTAGCGCAGGAGGACCTTTCCTCCTATGAGCGCGCCGCTGATTTTCTCAACTTCAACGGCAACGATCTTGTTTGCTTGCAGCATGAATATGGCATTTACGGCGGCAGCGCGGGCAGCCACATACTGACCTTGCTGCGCAAATTGAAGATGCCGTTAGTGACCACGCTGCACACGGTACTGCGCGACCCGGATCTGAATCAGCGGATGGTGCTTGAAGAGATTGCACAGCTATCCGATCGGATGGTGGTGATGAGCAAACTGGCAGCCCAACTGCTGCGTGAAGTTTATGCGGTTCCAGGCGAGAAAATCGACGTGATTCCCCACGGAGTGCCGGATCTCCCCTTTATGGACCCAAATTACTACAAAGACAAGTTCGGCACGGAAGGCAAGCCGGTTCTGCTTACGTTCGGGTTGCTATCACCTAATAAGGGCATTGAAAACGTCATACAGGCGTTACCTGCGATCCTGGCTAGACAGCCGAACGTGGTCTATATTGTGTCCGGAGTGACCCACCCGCATGTCCGAAGGCGAGAGGGCGAACGCTACCGGGAAGAACTGCTGGCGTTGGCAGAGCAACTTGGCGTCTCCGACCACTTGATATTCAACAATCGCTTTGTGAGCACTGAAGAACTTATAGAGCACGTGGGTGCTGCCGATATATACATCACGCCCTACCGGCATGAAGAGCAGATCGTCTCCGGCACTCTTGCAATTGCGCTCGGAGCCGGTAAGGCAATTGTCTCCACACCGTACTGGCACGCCAAGGAGTTACTTGCGGAGAATCGCGGCGTAATTGTTCCGTTCCAGAGTCCTGATGCGATTGCAGAAGCGGTCTTGGGATTGCTGGAGAACAATGCGGAGCGTCATGCTATGCGGAAGCGCGCCTATCTTCACTCTCGCGGAACGACGTGGGCAAAGACGGCGCGGGCTTACATGGCGAGCTTTCAGCGGGCGCGCTTTGAACGCTCTTTACATCCAAGAGCGGCCCAACAGGACGATTCTGCGATGAGTTCAGCAGATTTTCTTCCCGCTCTGAATCCAGGTCATCTGTTGACCATGACTGACGATACCGGCATCCTGCAACACGCTATCTTTTCGGTGCCGAATACACGAGAAGGTTATACAACCGACGACAATGCACGGGCTCTGATCGTGTCAGTTCTTCTGGACGAAAACCCTGAGTATGCTAACCGGTGGGAGCATCAGAACCTCTCCCACCGCTACCTTTCCTTTTTGTGGCTTGCATTTCATGCCGATTCCGGGAGGTTTAGAAACTATCTTGGGTATGACCGCAAGTGGCTTGAAGATGTTGGGTCGGATGACAGCCATGGACGCGCATTGTGGTCGCTGGGGAAGGTGCTCGGACTTTCTCAAAATGCGGGATTGAGAGGTGCTGCGGGGAGGCTCTTTGAAGCGGTTGTACCTGCGACGCTTTCGTTTACCAGTCCACGAGCCTGGGCGTATTGCATTCTGGGCATGCAAGCTTACCTGGACTGGTTTCCGGGTGACAGAGCCATTCAGAGCGCGCGCAATATCCTTGCTAATCGACTCCTTGACATCTACGAAAGAAGTCATTCAGATACCTGGAGGTGGTTTGAGAAGAGTCTTTCCTACTCAAATGCAAGGCTTTCTCAGGCGCTTATTCTTGCAGGATGGCGGAGTGACAACCAGCGAATGATTGAAGCTGGAATGGACTCTCTGAAGTGGCTGGTTGCCGAGCAACACCGTGACGATAAGGAGATTTTTGTACCGATAGGATCCAATGGATTCTATATTGAAGGGAATGAAAAAGCACGCTTCGATCAGCAACCTGTAGAGGCATGCGCAACCATTTCTGCCTGTCTTGAGGTGTACAGGCTGACGGAGGAAAACCAATGGCTTGAGGAAGCGCGCAGAGTCTTCGGTTGGTTTCTCGGAAAGAACGATTTGCAGGTTCCGTTATATGATGCATTGACAGGTGGATGCCGAGATGGCCTTCATCCAGACCGTGTAAACGAAAATCAGGGAGCTGAATCCACGCTCTCGTTTCTCATGGCACTGCTTGAAATGCAGACTGCCAAAGTGGCAAGCGCAGATGAACTGCACCATGGAATGAGTGTCTCCTATTGAATCCAAATATCTTTCCGGAGGAATCGCCGGAGTCTATCGCCCAGCAACAGCCATACCCATGTGACGATTATTCCCTGTTTACGCGCTATTCCGGCAATCCGCTCCTCAGCCGCGAACACTGGCCCTATCCGATCAACAGCGTCTTTAACGCGGGGGTTGTACGGCTGGCCAACGGCGACACTTTGCTGCTTTGCCGCGTTGAAGATCGCAGCGGCCTGTCGCATCTTTGTGCCGCGCGTTCAGCCAACGGAATTGATGGATGGGGGGTTGATCCTCAGCCGACGTTGATGGCGAATCCGAAGGAGTATCCGGAAGAGATATGGGGTATCGAAGATCCGCGCATTACCTACATACCGGAACTCGAGCAATATGCGGTAGCTTACACATCTTTTTCACGAGGAGGTCCTGGAGTCTCGCTGGCGCTCACCAAGGACTTTCGGAGCTTTGAGCGGTACGGCGTAATCATGTCTCCCGAGGATAAAGATGCGGCGCTGTTGCCCCACAGGATAGGCGGACGCTGGGCGTTGATTCACCGGCCCATGACAGCTCTTGGCGCTCATATGTGGATATCCTACTCGCCTGATCTGCGGCATTGGGGAAGCCATAAGATCATTCTCGAGGCGCGGCGCGGCGGATGGTGGGATGCGAACAAAATTGGACTATGTTCTCCGCCGATAGAAACGGCCAAGGGGTGGCTGATGATCTATCACGGAGTGCGGCAAACGGCATCGGGAAGCATTTATCGTCTGGGCCTGGCGCTCTTCGATCTGGAACATCCAGATATATGCCTGCAACGGGGAGACTCCTGGGTCTTCGGTCCGGAAGCCTGCTATGAGCGCGGCGGAGATGTCAAGGATGTTGTGTTTCCTTGTGGACAGACCATCGGAGCGGATGGCGACACCATCAATCTGTATTATGGAGCCGCCGATTCCAGCATAGCCTTGGCCACCGGTAGCGTCCGTTGTCTGCTCTCATGGCTGGACTCGAATTCGAGTCGCGCAAACGAAGGAGTACTTTAGCGTGCATTGCTGCATAACAGAAATGGATGGGCAAAATGAGTAACATAAGACGAAACTTGCCCGAATGGATGCCGCATCTGCTTTGGATACGGCGAAAGTGCCCGCGCTGCAATTCAGTGAAATTCAAGCAAGCGGAGTTGCGCTCGCTCGATGGCCTGATGGCTATGTTTGCACTAAGGCCCGTTCGATGCTTATTTTGCTGGCGGCGGTATTACTGGTTCACTTTACGCGACGCGATTGCAGAATAGGTTTTCTGCGGGTTGAGGTAGTTTCGGAACCTTGGCATTCAAACGCGAATCCATAGACAGGCCTGTATGAGTATGTTTGTTCAGCAACCAGTGCAATCGCCAGCGCCTCTCGTGCATCACCCGTTGGCGCCGCACTGGCTCACGCACCTGGGAGCGCTGGGGCTCTTCTCTGTTGCGGTAATTGATTCCTCGGTCATTCCTTTACCCTTGCCCGGCAGCACGGACCTGCTGTTGCTGTGGCTTGTGGCGCATGGCGGCGATCCCTGGCTGTTGGCTCCTTGTGCTATAGCTGGCAGCATACTGGGCGGATACACTACCTGGCACATTGGCCGCAGAGGCGGTGAAGAAGCGCTGCGCCACTACGTGCCGGCGCGCCTTCTTGGACCTATCGTCAGATGGGTAGAGCGTCACCGAATCCTCGCAGTCTTTCTTCCCGCCGTGCTTCCCCCGCCGATTCCGCTCTTGCCGTTTGCGCTCGCCTCCGGTGCGCTGGGCGTTTCACGCGGCCGATTCCTCACTGTCTTTGGCGCCGCTCGCGCCCTGCGTTACTCCTTTATCGCTTGGCTCGGCGTAACCTATGGGCGCAAGATCGTCCGTCTATGGTCTGGAACGCTCCAGACGTGGTCGACTCCGCTGCTCTGCGTCTTCGTTGGCCTGATGGTAGCTGGCCTCTGCTTCGGGATTTGGAAGATTCGCGGTCTGCGCAAGATAGATGCGGCAGAGAAATTAGCGTCGAATACCGAAGTCATTCCTGAAAAAAATCCCGGAGGCGCTTCCTGCACTGCTTTATAACTACACAACAAACATTGCAACGCCCACCGCAAACATGGCAATTGTTGTGACCGCGACGACAATCCATCCAAGACAGGAACGCGGCATAATAACTACTTACACTTTTTGCATTCGGCATCCGCCGCTGAATTCTTCATTTTCAATGTCACGCGAGTATCGAGACGCACTTCGCTGCCCTTAACGGCATCACGAACCGCATCTTTCGTCTTACCCCAGGCGTTTTCAGCCTTGCCCTTTGCCTGCTGAACCATGCCTTTAACCTCAAGCTTCGTATTGCCTATCAATGCGCCCGCTTTGCGCTTGGCGCTTCCCGCTACTTCATCGATAGTTCCCTTTACTCGATCCCTGTTCACTGTTCCACCTCCGTGGATTTAACGCCGATTGATTTGATTAAGGCACAGAAATACTATTCCTGCGCCCCTTCGTTCTTGAGAGTAGCGGTTCATACTGCCTTTATCTGAGCTATTGAGACCACAACAGGCCAGAAAGATGCGTGCCTTTACCGCTTCCCGTGCCCGCATGATATGACGCCGAGCCGCGCGGAAGTCAAATCTGTCTATATGCGCGTTTTATTGCGAAATTCAATAGCTGGAGTTGGGCGCGCTTTGCGAAAAACACATTGCTGCAGATGATTGTCTCTGAAACGCCTGCAATGGCATCCGTTCTGCATGCTGCACAATCGCGTAGTGAATCGGACAACGGCAATAGATGCAATCTGTCTTGCGCTTCAGGTAGCCAGTGCCGAGTGTTTGGGGAAAAGTGCGCAGGCACTCCGGGCAGGTGATCGTAACGCATGCATCCGGCGATAAGTCGTGGCTGTTGTGATGAATCCAGAGAAGCTCGTCCGGGCTGGTGGGCGGGTGTGCTTTCCGCTCCACTTTGGGCAGTGTTTCAATGATCCGCAACAGAGCGGCAATGCTGCTGCCTTTTTGATAAAACCCATCTGCGGCAACGCCGGAAGGAGCCTCAGTGCCGGAGAACGAGCCGCTCATAGCAATCGTCCGGATCGCGGGGAAGCGGCGCCGGACTACTGAGAGCAACTCAAACCCAGACATATTGGGCATATTGAGATCGGAAAGAAGCAGCTTGGGAACCTCATTCCGTATCTCGCGCAGAGCGCATATACCGTCTTCGGCAGAGCGCACGCGGTAACCTACTTCTGCAAGTACATTCGACAACGTGAGCCTAACAGTTGGTTCATCGTCGACAATCAGAAGTGATGCTTGCGTAGCTGGCATATTACACCCCAAAATACTGCACATGAAGAACGTGTAAAGTATCCCATTCAACGAATTGTTATACTGTTCAATTCAGTACAAAGCTTGCAGGATTTCTTTTGGATGGCCTTGGACGGCCTCCGGCAATGCCGTTGTAGACGGTTTTTCCGTTTTGCCGTCTGGCAATTGATCGTGCAGAATCACGTTCAGCAAAGATTTGTGTACACGAATACGATCCTTGTAATCGATAAAGCCAAGCTCGCGAAAGCGGTTCATGAAGTAGCTGACACGGGACCGCGTAGTGCCGACCATCTCCGCCAGAGTCTCCTGCGAGATCTTGGGAAGCAACGCATGCGGCTCATCCGACTGGCCGAATTCCGCCATCAGCAGGAGAATCCGCGCCAGCCGCTTTTCGCTGGAGTTGAATAGCTGATCGACCAGATCAGCCTGGATGCGCATGCTTCGCGCCAGCAGAAACTTCATAAACAGTTCGGAGAATTCAGGCTCCTCATGCATTGCGTGGGTCATCTCATCACGCCCTATCCTGAGCGCGGAGCAGGCTGTAATGGCTGTGGCTGTGGATAGGCGTAGTCCAGGTATTGCCGCCAGCGCGCCTTCTCCGATGAATTCGCCCTCAGGAACAAGCGCAATGGTTGCTTCTTTGCCGATTTCTGAAACGACAGTGACTCTTGCGCGGCCTTGTTGAAGATAGAAAACAGAGTCCGCCGGATCTCCCTGCGAAAAGAAAATTTGCTTGGGATCCAGTTGGACGATTCTGCGTCCTAATCCAGCATTGGCCAGAAAGGTTGCGACATCGAATGTCTGATCTTTAGTAGCAGCCATACATCGGTCTCCTCACGATCTCGGTTATCACAGGGAAATGGGGAAGGATGAGCAACTGCAAAGCATTGCGGTTCATAAAACAGTTGCGCCGATGAATACAGATTCACCGAGAATCATCAGGACCGTTTATTGCCGGGAGAAGTTGGAGCAGGGGCAGCCGCAGCACATTTTGGCACCAACTCACACCGACACCTACGTAGATCATGTGTAAAAGGGGGGGGGGGGGCGGTCTGTATACTTTTGCACACTTTTGAATAATACCCTTAAAGGGTATTTGCTCGGTGTTTCACGCCGGTTATTGCCTGAGCGTTCTAGCTCAGACGGACCTGCACTCTGCCTTTAGTGTGGTAATTACCTTGTGCGCCTTGAATGCGCGTAAAGCAGGAGCCGCTGCGCATGGGTAGAAAAGGTGAAACACATGAAGAAACTTGTCACGTTAGTGGCAGTACTCAGCTTGACGAGCCTCGGCTGGGCAGGAACCGATCGCGAAGCAGCAGTTGACCGGTTGGATCACGCAGGCGCGGTGTTGCACGAGATTATGTCGGCGCCGGACAAGGGCATTCCGGAAGAAGTTCTGGAGCACGCGCAGTGCGTGGCTATTGTGCCGCATATGATCAAGGGCGGCTTTGTCTTTGGCGCGGAAAATGGCAGAGGCGTGGTCACGTGCCGGACCGCAGATGGATGGAGTGCGCCGGCGTTCTTTAGAATTACCGGCGGCAGTTGGGGACTGCAAATCGGCGTCGAGGGCGTTGATCTGGTCATGATTATCCAGAACGAACGGGGCATGCAGCATTTGATCAGCAGCAATTTCCAGCTGGGCGGGGATGCTTCCGCGGCAGCCGGACCGGTGGGACGCCACGCGTCTGCCGATACTGACTGGAAGCTGAATACTGAGGTCCTCACTTACTCGCGTGCCAGGGGCGCCTTTGCTGGACTTACTCTGACCGGTGCTGATATTCGCCGCGATGAAGATTCCACCGTAGCCATTTACGGCCGTGAGATTTCAACTAGCCGCATACTAAAAGGCGAAATTGCCGTGCCGGCCGTAGCTGCCTCGTTCCTTGATGCAGTCAGGGACGCAAAGGCTCAGGCCATCGCTTCCAACTAGTTAACAAGGGTGATATTGCGGGCGCCTGAGATTGTTTGCGCTTCTCATGTGCCCGTAACACCGAAAAGGAATGACTATGCTTTGGACAATCTTTGTAATTATCCTCGTTCTTTGGCTATTGGGTTTCAGCTTCCATGTTGGCGGCGGCCTGATTCATCTACTTTTAGTCGTAGCGCTGATCGTTTTGATCATCAACCTGATCGCCGGACGACGAAGTGATTAAGGAGTGAAGTATGCTTGGACTTGCCTTGGTCGTGATTTTGATACTGGTGCTGATTGGCGCAGTTCCCACGTGGCCACATAGCAGAAACTGGGGCTATTATCCGTCCGGAGGGCTGGGAATAGTCCTGGTGGTGGTCGTCCTCCTCATGTTGTTTGGCCGGCTTTGAATGTTTCGGCAGGCTCTAACATCCCCTGCGCCATGGCCAGGGTCCGGCGGTGTCACTTGTTCTGAACGTTGAACGCTGTTTCGATCCGAATTGCGCAAAGTTAAGAAATGCCGTTCAATACATTTAAACCGTAATTTCATTTTGCCTCTCGGCTGTGAACCAATATACCCCCCATTTGCGTCCGCCCACGCACTTTTTGTATTGGTTCCAAGGCCAAAGACACGATCGTATACGGAGGTGCTGTCTCCGGAATCAACGGCCATCATTTACGCATATCGGAGGCGAATTTATGAATAAGAATATTCACATGAAGCAAAATCGCCAATGCACTCGTTGAGGAGATATTGGAACCGAAGAGTTGGTTATTTTGTCTGGGTATGTCCGGAAATTTGGGCTTGTCTGCAGATCAGCGAGCATATCGGACCTTTGGGTTCGGACGACACAAGTAAGGACGCTTCGGAAGAAGAGGAGAAAGTGGCAAAAAAGGTGTGGTCTTCGTTGCTTCTGGTTATGATCGTTGAATTTGACTCATCGCAGGAGAAGTAAACAAGAAAAGGAACGTAAGTTATTGATAATAAATGACGCAAATGGCGGAGGGAGAGGGATTCGAACCCCCGGTACCCTTACAGGCACAACGGTTTTCAAGACCGCCGGTTTCAACCGCTCACCCATCCCTCCGCGGGATGTGGGGCTATATTTCGATTGTACGTCGAAAGAGGTTTGTTCCTGCAGGATTTGGCAGCGAGGGAGCGGCAAAGCAACAAAAAGGGGAGCCTGGGCGGCTCCCCTTTTAATGATAGTGATGAGCTATTACTTTTTGCCTTGCAGTTCGTCGGCCAGTGCATCGGCGCCGTAGAGCTTGCGCAGCCCCTCAATCATTCCAGACGAGTGCACTGCGACAGTGCGATTCTTTGTGCCATCGTAGACAAAATCGCCGGCCAGCGACTCGATGTTGCCGTCGAAGACCAGGCCTACTAACTCGCAATCGCGGTTGACAACGGGCGAGCCGGAGTTGCCGCCGATGATGTCGTTGGTGGTGACGAAGTCGAGCGGGGTGGAGAGATCGAGCTTGTCGCGGCCGGCGGCTTCCTTCGGAGTCAGGTCGAAGGGCGGCTGGTTGCTAAAGCTGGCGGAGCGGTCGTAGAGCCCGTAGAAGGTGGTAAAGGGCGGAGCAATGGTTCCGTTATAGGGGTAGCCCTCAACGGCGCCGTAGCTGAGCCTCAATGTGAAGGTTGCGTCGGGATAGGCGTCCTTGCCATAGACCAGGAAGCGAGCCTTGCCCAGCTTTTCACCGGCGGGGGTGAGCACGCTGCTGATGGTGTCGCGAATGCGGAGATAGGTTTGGCGGTTGATGGGGTCGACGCGGCGCGCGGCCACGATCATGGGATCCGTGGAAGCGGCTACTGCGGCCTCGCCACCATCAATGAGCGACTTGCGGAAGGCGGGATCGGCTAATTTGGTTCCGTCCACCAGATCGTTAACGATCTTGTCCACATCGCCGCCCTGCAAGATGGCCTGCAAATAGGCATCGTTCGTGCCCAGCTTTTCCTGGGCCAGCTTGAGCGCCGTGGACATGTAGAGCTTCTCCGTGGAGGGGTAGATCCTGGCTGGGGACATCATCTGTTGATTAAGCGATTCCAGCCCGGCTTCGTGATACTGCGGCAGGCGCTCGCCATCAGGCTTCTTGATCTCCGTAACATACTGGACGATCTGCAGAGCGATAGTGAATAACCGGCTGTCCGTGCGGCGGAAGATTTGTACCTTTACCTCCGGCTTCATCTTTTCCACGGCGGCGTCAATCTCGTCCCAGGCTTTGCCATAAGCCTTTTTCCACTCTTTATTTGCATTCACCTTGGCGCGGAAATCGTTCTCCTCGGCCTGTTTCTTGGTCAGGATGGCTGGGTCGGCGAGCGCATCGCGGCGTCCTAGGTAAACCTTGAGGCTATTCTGCAAGCCGAAGATAAGGGTGCTTACCAGGCGCTGATTTTCAGCACTCTGAGTGGCAAAGGCCTGCGCGGCGGCAATGCGGCGCTGAAGGTACTCAATCATGGCCGGTCCGTGCAAGTCGCGTTCCAGGAGCAACTGGGCAACTGTGTCTTCGCGCGCAGAGGCTCCGGGATGGCCTGAGACAAAGACCAGCTCTCCGGGCGCGGCTCCTTTGGCGCTCCACTTGAGATAGTTTTCCGAGTTGATCGGCTTGCCGTTTTCATAGATGCGGAAGATGGCCATGTCAAGGTCGTAGCGCGGATAGGTGAAGTTATCCGGGTCGCCGCCGAAGAAGGCTGCCTGTTGCTCGGGAGCGAAGACGATGCGCACGTCGCGGTAGGCCTTGTAAGTGTAGAGCCAGTACTCGCCGCCGTTGTAGAAGGAAACCACGTCGGAGCGCAGGCCGGTTTTGTCCTTGCTTTCTTTCTCGATGGCAGCAATCTCAGCGTCGCGAGCTTTTTCCGCTTTGGCTGCATCGGTAATGCCACTGGCCGCGCCCTGCACCCGCGCGGTCATGTCCTGCATGCCGACCAGCACGTTCACCTCCAGGTCGGGAGACTTCATCTCCTGATCCTGGGTGGCCGCATAGAAGCCGTCGCGCACGTAGTCGTGCTCGGCAGTGGAGTTTTTCTGCAACTGGCCGCGGGCGACGTGATGGTTGGTGAGCACAAGGCCGTTGGGGCTGACAAACGAGCCCGAGCCGCCGTCCATGAAACGCACGCTGGATAGGCGCAAATGGTCCAGCCATGCCTGGCTGGGATGGAAGTTGTACTTAGCCGCCAATTGCTTGAGCGGCGGGTTGTCAAAGGTCCACATGCCTTCTTCGGCATGTATCGCTGGCGCGGCGGCCAACAGCAAGGCTGCGGGCAGCAACAGAAAGAAACAAACTTTGCGACGAAACATATAACTCCTTATTTGTTGAAATGCTGTTTCCAACTACTAGCCTGAGATTCGCGAAGAGAAATCTGGTGGCTGGTAGTTAATTATTCGGTAAAACCAGTACCTCTACGCCGCTGGCGGCGTCTTTCTGGCGAAAGATTTGCTCGGTGGCTTTCTGGAACTCCTCAGGTCGGGCGTTGGGAATGTCGGTAAAGGTTTGCGGATTGCGATCGGTCAACGGAAACCAGGAACTTTGCACCTGGATCATGATACGGTGGCCGCGGCGGAATGTGTGAAAGAGGTCGGGCATGGTGAAGTTGATTTCGGTCAGCTTGCCCGGCGTCAAAGGCTCGGGCTTTTCCCAGCTCGAGCGGAACTTTGCGCGGAAGGGTTCACCGCGCAGCAGTTGCTGATAGCCGCCCATGTGCAGGGGTGGCGCGTCCAAGATGCGCTTGCTGCCATGGGAAGTATCTTCCGGATCGGGATAGTCTTCCGGGTAGACGTCGATGAGCTTCACATCGAAATCAGAGTCCGTTCCGGAGCTGGTGATCTTGAGCCGGGGCGAGATGGGTCCGGCGATGGTGACATCTTCTTCCAGTGGCTCGGTCTGGTAAACCAGCACGTCAGGCCGGTAGCTGGCGAAACGCTGGTCGTCCACCATGTAGCGCTGGGGAACGGTATCGGTTGTGTAGCCCACAAACGGCACAGGATGATTGGGGTCGCTCACATACTCGTCCACGCCGCTCTGCTCGACGGGAGGATCAAAGCTGAGTTTTCCGCCGGCGTGGAAGTAGAGCGTTTTGGGCTGCGCGGCTATGGGCGGCCATGAATCATAGCTGCGCCATACGTTCGTGCCCGTTTCGAAGACCTCCGCGCGCGACAGCGCCTTTCCTTTGCCTTTTAGATAGTACTCAAAGAAAGGGAACTGGATGTTGGCGCGGAAGTACTCGGCGGTTTTGGAGTTGAACTGCACATCGCCCAGGTGGGAACCGTCGCTGCGCGACCAGCCGCCATGCACCCATGGTCCTTCGACCAGAGTGACGGGCGTCTTGGGGTTGGATTTGCTAATGGCATAGAAAGTCTTGAAGGGACCGCTCAAATCCTCGGCATCGTACCATCCGCCCACCACCAGCACCGCGCAGCGCACGTTTTTCATGTGGCGCGATAGGTCGCGGGCCTGCCAGTAACTGTCATAAGTCGTATGCATGGCTTGATCTTTGAAGAGCCAGTTGGAGCTTTTCAGATACAGATTGGCGATGTTTCCCGCCTGAAGATAGAACTTGTAACTATCGGAGGTGCCGTAGTCGAAGGGGATGGATGGCTTCGGGGTCAGCGGGTTCACCTGCGGCTTGTAGAAGGAGTAGAAGCTGAAGGTGGCGCTCAGCATAAAGGCCCCGCCGTGATAGGTGTCGTCGCCCAGGAAGAGGTCGGTCATGGGTGCCTGGGGGCTGGCAGCAACCAGTGCGGGATGCGAATCAATAATGGACGCGGAGGTGTAGAAGCCGGGATAGGAGATTCCCCAGATGCCGACTTTGCCGTTGTTGTTGGCGACGTGCTTGAGGAGAAAATCGATGGTGTCGTAGGTGTCCGAGGCGTCATCCACGTCCTGGGGTGACTTTTTGTCATCGATGTGGGGACGCATCTCCTGATAGTCGCCCTCGCTCATCCAACGGCCGCGCACATCCTGGTAAACAAAGATGTAGCCGCTCTTCTCGAACTCCTCGGAGGGGCCCAGGCGGCGGGGATACTGGTCCTCGCCGTAGGGACCGACGCTGTAGGGAGTGCGATCCATGAGGAAGGGATAGGGGCCGGCGGCGGCATCCTTGGGCACATAAACCGCCGTAAATAGCCGCTTGCCGTCGCGCATCGGGATGCGGAGCTCGTACTTGGTGTAGTGGGCGCGGACGTAGTCTTCCTTAGGCGCTTCAGGAGACGCGGTTTGGGCGCGGAGCAGCCCGGCGGGAAGGGCAAAAACGGCCAGAATGGCGAAGGAAAAGCGGCACAGCTTGAGCATTTTCGGCAACAATCTCCTGAGCAACCAGATTACTCCAGCAGGGCCGGAAATTGGCAGGGTCAGAGCTATAGGAGAACGATGATGTGATTGCCGGCTAATGCCTGCCTCATGAAGGAAGGCTCTTTCCCGCAGACCCAGAGCAGGTGAACCACGCATGAATGCCGGGATGCGGCAACCGCCCGGGATTTTTCCCTTATCCTGCATATTTTTATTGAATTCTTAGATGATTTCAGACACAATTGGAGGCAACTCCATACAACCACCTACCGCTCAATCATGGGTGGAGATCCATATCGGCATCATTCAATGCACAAGGCAAGACCTTTGGAGGTATTGACGTGAAAAAAACTCTATTGGGATGCACGCTCTTCTACATCCTTTTTACCGCCGTTTACTCATTCGCGCAGACCGCAACCACCTCCCTTCGCGGGGTGGTCAAGGATCCCAGCGGGGCGCTGGTTCCGGGCGCCACGGTCACCCTCTTGAATAAAGCCAACGACAGCAGGCTCAGCGCCAACACCAACAGCGTTGGCTACTATGTTTTCTCGCAGATATCGCCGGCGCGCTACGTCATCACAGTTTCGGCTAGCGGCTTTGGCAACCAGACAAAGACGGCCGAATTGCTGGTCAACCAGCCGGCCACCATCGACTTCACCCTCTCAGTGCAGGCCAGCACGGTCACGGTGGACGTCAGCGATACCGCCCAGACCATCAACACCACCGATGCCACTCTGGGCGACTCGGTGGGCAGCCTGACGATCGAATCGCTTCCCATGGAGGGACGCGACCCGGTCTCGTTGCTTACCCTCCAGCCGGGCGTGCTGTACCTGGGTAATCCCCAGGAGAACGCCACCATTGACAGCCGTAGCGGCTCGGTGAGCGGCGGCCGCTCGGACCAGGGCGACGTCACGCTGGACGGCATAGACAACAACGACCAGATCAATGGAACCGCCTTTACCGGTGTGTTGCGCACTACGCTGGACTCCACCGAGGAGTTCCGTGTTACCACCTCCAACGGCACCGCCGATTCCGGGCGCAGCTCCGGTGCCCAGGTCACCCTCGTCACCAAGAGCGGAAAGACCAATTTCCATGGCGCGCTTTATGAGTACAACAGACCCACCAACACCGTGGCCAACGACTGGTTCAACAAGTACCAACAGTTCCAGCTCAACGAGGCCAACAGGCCGCAAAAATACGTCATGAATACATTCGGCGGCTCCCTGGGCGGTCCCATCAAGGGCGGTCCTATCAAGAAAGATAAGCTCTTCTTCTTCGTGAACTACGAAGGTCAGCGCAGGGCTATCGACAGAATCGTCACCCAGACGCTTCCCACGCAACCGTTTTATAGCGGGGAATTGGGCTACCAGGATACCAGCGGCAATACGCAGTGGCTCAGCTCGACTGACGTGTACAATTTCGACTCCGGCTGCAGCACCAATATTGCCTGCGGCGTGAACCCTAACGTGCAATCCTACTTTGGCCCCCTGGCGGTCAAAGGCATCTATGGCACCGCGCCCACGGTGGGCGATGGCGTCAACAATGCCGGTTATATCTTTGCCTCGCCGAATCCTTATTCACAGAACACCACCATCGCCAAAATCGACTACGCCATCAACAACAGTCAGCACATCTTCTTCCGCGGCGGCCTGCAGAAGGATACCCAGGCGGGAACTGAAAACCTTCCCGGCCAGCCCGCCTCCTCCTGGCATGAGGACAACACCAAGGGCATGATCATGGGGTATACCTGGACCCCCACCAAAATGATCGTCAATGATCTTCGCTATGGCTTCATCCGCCAGGGGTACTCGACCAGCGGAATTGGCACGGGGACGGGCGATTGGGTTGTCTTCCGCTTCCTCTCGCAGCCAGAGGCACAGACCCGCAGCATCATAGTAAGCGTACCGGTGAACAACATCATCGACAATCTCACCTGGACCAAGGGCTCACATTCGATAAGCCTGGGCGGTAACTGGCGGGGAATCGTGAATAATCGCAATAGCGATGGGAACTCCTACTCCAGCGCCACAACCAACCCATACTGGATGTCCAACTCCCCGAGCGCCCCACCTGACCTGGGGGGCGGGTTTGCGAATTCCTACGAGATCGCTTATGACACCCTGGTGGGAACGGTGCCAGAGACCACCCAGCAATACAACTATTCGGTCATCAGCCCCACCAGCGGCACGCTGTTTCCCGATGGCGCTTTCATCAGTCGCCATTTCAAAGCCAACGAGTTCGAATACTATCTCCAGGACGCCTGGCGCATTACATCCAAGCTGACGGTCACCTACGGCATGCGCCACTCCATGCTGCAGGCTCCCTATGAGACCAAGGGCCAGGAGATCGCGCCCACCGTCGACACCCATGCGTGGTTCGTCCATCGCGGCACTGCGGCTGCTCAGGGCCAGGTCTTCGAAGACAACCTACAGTTCATGCCCAGCGGCAAGGCCAACGGCCGTCCCGGATACTGGGCCAAGCAGAAGACTAACCTCGCTCCACGCCTATCCGTTGTCTTTGCGCCGAATTCCAAGACCTCCTTCCGAGCCGGTGCAGGCATGTACTACGATCACTTCGGCCAGGGGATCGTGAACTCCTTCGATCAGGAAGGCTCCTTTGGCCTGAGCAGCTCGGTGATCAACCCGGCGGGCAATTACAGCGTCGAGGACGCACCCCGCTTCACCGGCCCGCATGCGATTCCGTCGCTGGCCGGCTGCCCCAATCCGGCTTCCACCATCACCTATCCCTTTACGCCCTCCACCCAGCCCGGCTGCGATTTCGCCATCACGTGGGGCATCGACAACCAGCTCAAGACACCCTACTCCTACTCCCTTGATCTCTCAGTGCAACGAGAGCTCCCCGGAGGCTTTGGCCTGGAAGTGAATTACGTGGGCCGCCTTGGGCGTCATCTTTTGCAGCAACTCGATCTGGCAGAGCCGGTCGATCTGGTTGACCCAATGGGAGGCGGAGATTATTTCACCGCCGGCGCTGCGCTTTCCAAGATCTCCGACCAGAACGGAGGGTGCAATCCATATTCATCCAGCCCTTGCACGGTGCCGAACGTGCCCACGATCCAGTACTTTGAAGATGTATTCCCGCAGATGCAAGGCTACGATTACGTTGGCGAGAGCGCGACACAGGCCATCTACAACAACGAGTGGGCTCCCTATCGCTACAGCTACGGTGAGACCACATCCCTTGCCGACCTCGACTTCTACTGCTATTACGGATGCCCGAATGGAACCCAGTTCTGGCAGAGCCAATTTTCCTCGCTCTATGCGTGGTCTTCAATCGGCACCAGTTCCTACAATGGTCTCCAGGTCACCTTGCGCCACCCCTCGAGCCATGGCCTGACTACCGTTCTCAACTACACCTTCAGTAAGTCTTTAGACATGGGTTCCGGAGCGGAGCGCTCCAACGAGTTCTCCACCGACGCTTTTGGCGGCGCGGCAATCCAGAACAGCTGGAATCCCAAGCTCAACAAGGGCGTCTCCGACTTCGACACCCGCCACCTGTTTACCTTCAACTGGGTTTATGCGCTTCCCGTGGGTAAGGGAAAAGCTGTACTGGGCAACTCAAACCGCGTGGTCGAAGCGGTGCTCGGCAACTGGCAGTGGTCGGGCCTGAGCCGCTGGGCCAGCGGCCTACCCTTCTCAGTCTACGAGCCCGGCTGGTCGACCAACTGGCAGCAGGAGGGCATGGGGGTCGTCACCGCTCCGGTCAAGATTCAACGCCATATCCTCAACGGCGTTCCCCAGGTCTTTGCCGGGAATTCGGCCAACGCTATCAACAACGGTGTTTACAACGGCTCGCCGATTCGCCTGCCTTACCCGGGAGAAGCAGGTCAGCGCAACGAATTTCGCGGCGACGGCTACTTTGACATCGACTCCTCGCTGGCAAAAACCTGGGATCTGCCCAGAAACATAAAGCTGAAGTTTGCCGGCGAAGTCTACAACGTGGGCAACGACGTCCGCTTCGATTGCAGCCCCCTCAACCTCAATGGTGGACTCACCAGCGGTACATTAGGCAATTACGGCGGCACGCTGAGCACCTATCGGCGCATGCAATTCGGCTTGCGCATAGACTACTAACCCGCGAACCAAAACCCATCAGAACGAACCGGCTGGGGCACATGCTCCAGCCGGTTTGTTTTATGGCGAGATTCGCGGTATCCCAGCGGATGGCCGCGTAGAACTCAGGCCCTCTTTCTATACTCAAAGCATGGCCAAAGCTCCGGTTTGCGGATGGACGCTGGAAGAGATAGCACGCGCGCGCGGAGCACGGTGCATTGCCGGAGTGGACGAGGCGGGGCGCGGGCCGCTCTTCGGGCCGGTGGTCGCTGCCACGGTCATTCTTCCAAATGGATGCCATCTGCAAGGCCTGACAGACTCGAAGAAACTATCGGCGAAAAAGCGCGCGGAACTGGACGCGGCGATTCGCCTGAACGCCGTCGCCTTCGCCATCGCCGAAGTGGACGCGGAGACCATCGACCGGATCAACATTCGTCGGGCGTCGTTACTGGCCATGCGTCGTGCTGTGGAGCAGTTGTCGCCCAGCCCGGATTTTTTGCTGATCGACGGACGCGACACGATTGAGTGGGAGTGTGAGCAGAGGGCCGTCGTCCGGGGCGACGGGATCAGTTTTTCCATTGCCGCAGCGAGCGTGCTGGCCAAGGTTTATCGCGACCGGCTGCTGGTGGAACTGGATAGCGAGTATCCCGGATACGGGCTGGCGCGGCACAAGGGCTATGGCTCACGGGAGCACATGGCCGCCCTGGCCCGGTTGGGACCGACGCCGCTGCACCGCAAGAGCTATCGCCCGGTGGTGCAGATTTCGTTGCGATTCGAATAAGAAAGCTCAAGCTAAACGCGGTCTGCGCTGTTGCATCCATGTCTGTATTGGCCGCGCGATCAGCAATACTGCCATCACAACCGTAATGGTCAGCGGCGTACGCACGCCCGGCTTAACCTGCCACCAGTAGTGAATCACTCCGCAGACAGCGGCGGCGTAGACCAACTTGTGTAGCCGGTTCCAGCGCTTACCGCCCAGCTTGCGGATAGCCCAGTTGGTCGAAGTGGCAGCCAGCGGCAGAAGCAGCAGCCACGCGGCCACGCCGACGGTGATGTAGCGACGTTTGGCGATGTCGGCGGCCATGGCGTTGACGTCGAAGCCGGCATAGAGAGCGATGTAAGTCAGCAGATGCAACGAGGCGTAGAAGAAAGCGAAGAGACCCAGCAGGCGGCGAAATTTAATCAGCCAGTTCAAGCGCGGCGAGAGGCGGCGCAGGGGGGTGATGGCCAGCGAGACGGTCAGAATGCGTAGCGTGGCCAGTCCGGTTGCAAAGGTGATGGTAGCCGTGGGGTCCGCGCCGAGGTTATCGGTTACTGCACCCCATACGAGCCATCCCAGCGGCCAAAGGCATGCCAGCCAGGCGATGATCTTGAGCGCGATGAGAATCGATTTATTCATACTCTATTCCGGCAGAGTTCGCGATGCAGTTACTCACTCCGCTAACACGCGCGCAGCGAGGCAAACTTCGCTTCAAAAGTACTTCTTTAAATCCATCCCGCTATAAAGAGACGCAACCTGGTCGCCGTAGCCGTTGAACATCAGCGTAGTGCGGCGCTGGGAGTAGAAGGGCTGACCGATGCGGCGCTCAACCTTCTGACTCCAGCGGGGATGGTCCACATTGGGATTGACGTTGGAGTAGAAACCGTATTCGTTGGATGCCTGATCGTTCCAGGTAGTGGGCGGCTGCTTGTCAAGGAAGCGCACTGCGACGATAGATTTTGCTGACTTGAAGCCGTACTTCCACGGCACCACGATGCGCAGCGGCGCGCCGTTCTGATTGGGCAGCACCTCGCCATAGAGGCCGAAGGTCAGCAGGGTAAGCGGGTTCATGGCCTCGTCCATGCGCAGCCCCTCGGAGTAAGGCCAGGAGATGTAAGTTTGTGACGCGCCCCACTTCTCAATTTTCTTGTCGTAGTAAGAGAGGAACTGAACGTATTTAGCGCTGGGCAGCGGGTCGCACTGGCTGATGAATTCGGAAAGCGAATAGCCCACCCAGGGAATGACCATGCTCCAGGCTTCAACGCAGCGATGGCGATAGACGCGGTCTTCCAGCGGGTGCAGCTTGAGCAGGTTGTCGATGTCGAAGGTTTTTGGCCGCTTGACCAGGCCTTCCACGCGCACCGTCCAGGGGCGAACAGGCAGTATGCCGGCGTTCATGGCGGGCTGCTCCTTGCCCACGCCGAACTCATAGAAGTTGTTGTAGTGCGTTACGTCCTCGAAGCTGGTCAGTTGCTCGCCGGTGGTGGTGAGTGGGCTCTTCACGGTTTCCAGTTTTGTTGCGGCCAGCACAGAGACGGAGGGGGAGAGGATTTCTGCGATGCGGTCAGCACCGAGCGCGGCAGCGCTGGCGGCAACTGCGCCTGAGGCTGCGCTACGCAGAAAGCGCCGGCGATTGAGGTACAGGCTTTGCGGCGTAATCTCCGAAGAGGGAATATCGGGCGGCTTGCCGATGAGCATGGGTTTACCTCATACGGGGAAGTGCTGATTATAGATGTTGGATGGGATGAATGGGGCGAGGGTGCAGAATATTTTGGAGAGATTTGGGGTTCCCAAGGTCAAAAATCGATATTTGGGCGTCATGCATGGGAGTTTGTGGGCTTACTTGCAGAAGGCAAATGGCCACTGTCCCAGCCGCCACGCACGAGCCATATAAATCAGCGTTCCGGAAACAGCGATAGCGGCGGCAACAGCCAGGCCTCCGAGGGCGTGACTGCGGTTGACCAGCATGAAAACGAATCCGGCGATGGCAATCAGAGGCGGCAGCGGGTATAGCGGCATTCGGAAGGGCCGCGCCAGCTCAGGCCGCTGAATGCGGAGCAGGATGACACCCACGTGTTGCAGGAAGAATTGCAGCAGGATGCGGGTGATGACCAGCATTGTGATGACCTGCGCCAGCGAGAAAAAGCAAAAGGCCGTGGCGACCAGTCCGAGGGCGACCAGCGAGCGGTGGGGAATGTTATAGCGCGGGTGGATAGCAGCGAGAAAGCGGAAGTAATTGCCATCGCGGGCGGCGGCGTAGGGCACGCGGGAGTAGCCCAGCAGCAGCGAAAAGACGGAAGCGAAGGCGGTCCAAATGATGAGCACGGCCATCAGGCGGCCGGCGAGGCTGCCAAAGGCGGAGTGCGCGATGTCGGCCACCAGTTGCAGGCGGACAGCATCGCCGGCGGAGGCGTGCGCGGCGGCATCGCGCATGGAAGGCAGCGATGCCAGGTTCATGGCAACATAAAACGCTGCGACGAAGAGGACAGAAAGCAGGATGGCGCGAGGGATGGTCCGCTCCGGACGGCGAACCTCTCCGCCAAGGAAGCATATGTTGTAGTAGCCCCAATAGCAATAAGTAGTAAGCAACGTGGCCTGCGCCAGTCCGCCAAGCGCCGCGGGAAGTGTGAGCGCAGTCGAGGCAGGCATCTGCCAGCCATGTGCAAAGCCGGAGACGATGACCCCGGCGATGGCTGTGAGAACTCCGGCAAAGAGCACCCAGGCCAGCCGCGTGATAGAACTCAGATTGCGATAGAGCAGCGCCGTAACCAGCAAACAGGCGGCGGCAGCGGCGAAGTTGGTGAAGTGGAGCGCGGGCAGGGCGGCGAGGGGGGCGTGATCCAGCTCCGGCCAGAACCAGGCGAGGAAGCTGGAAAGACCGATGCAGCCCGATGCGATTGAGAACGGCGCGGTGAAGCTGACCTGCCAGACGTAGAGAAAGCTAAGCCAGTTGCCGGCTTTCTGGGGGCCGTAAATCTCGCGCAGAAACGCATAAGAACCGCCGGCCCTGGGAAAGGCAGCGCCCAGCTCAGCCCAGACCAGGCCGTCGGCCACGGCGATGACCGCGCCCAGCACCCAGGCCCAAACCGAAAGCCGATAGCCCGCCGCGGCAATGACCAGGGGGAGCGCGATGAAGGGGCCGACGCCTATCATCTCCAGCATGTTGAAGGTCACGGCCGAGCGCAGGCCGATGCGGCGCTGGAGGGAGGCTGCGGAGGTGGCGGAGGCGGCGGGCATGACGCAGTTTCGCTCCCCGGATTGTACACTGACGGGAAGTATGGTTTTTGCCAATCGAGTTCAACGAGTAACAACGGGCGCGGTTATTGCCGTGCTGATGCTGGCGGGCACACTTCGCCTGGCAGCACAACAGACAGCGCAGCAACCCTTGCCGAAGGGCAACGAGTTGACTCTGGTTCCACTCCCTGAGGCCAGCGAGATTGCGCTGCCCTTGCCGGAGGATCGCGGCCAGGCGGCTTTGGAGCAAGCGCTGAAGCGCCTGAAGACCACCGCCAGCGTGATGGTGATTGTGGCGCATCCGGACGACGAGGACGGCGCGCTGTTGACTTACCTTTCGCGCGGCATAGGCGTGCGAGCGTCGCTGCTGACGCTGACCCGCGGCGAAGGCGGCCAGAATGCCATGGGCGAGGAGAGCTACGACGCGCTGGGGCTGATCCGCACCAGCGAACTGCTGAAGGCCAGCGAATTTTACGGCGCTAAACAGCTCTGGGGCACAGAGACGGACTTCGGCTTCTCCAAGACGCAGGAGGAGTCCTTTGCCAAGTGGGGTCACGACCGCGTGCTTTATGACGCCGTGCTGGCGGTGCGGCGCGAGCGGCCACAGGTAATTGTTTCCACCTTTGTCGGCGGCATTACCGACGGCCACGGCCACCACCAGGTCTCCGGCGAGATTGCGCAGGAGGTATTCAAGGCGGCCGGCGACCCCAAGGTCTTTCCCGAGCAATTAAAGGACGGTTTGCAACCCTGGCAGCCGCTGGCCATCTACTCGAGGACGCCTTTTGCGCGCATCGAAGACGGAAAGATGTTCGACTACGCCACCGGCAAATGGGCTCCTGCGCGCTTCAAAAATTATGTGACCGGCGAGTGGACTGAAGGCGCGCTCTCCACCGATGTAACGATTCAGGTGGGCGGGCTGGACCCGGTGCTGGGGCGCAGCTACGAGCAGATCGCGCGCGAGGGCTGGGGCCAGCAGAAGTCACAGAACGGTGGCGCGAATCCCTCGCTGATCGCACCTTCGGCAGCAAACTATCACTTGTGGGCCGTGGCTCCGTTGGCGGCAGCAAAGCCGGGAACGAATTCGAAGAATGACGACCTCTTCCACAACAGCAAGGTGAATATCGACACATCGGTTGCCGGATTGGCGCATCTCGCCGGACCCCATCCGCCTGTATGGCTTGTCACGGGCTGGCGTGAAATTGACAACGGCTTGGCCCAGTTAGAAAAGGACCGCCACGGGATCAGCGCGCTCGAAACGGCGCACCGCCTGACGGTTCTCTATCGCAAAACGATCCAGCTAAAGCATTCCGTCAATCTCCAAAGTGACCGGGACTTCGTGGCGATTCAACTAGGAGAATTGAACGCGAAGCTGGAGCAGTTCCAGGCGGCGATGAAAGAGCTGCTCGGCCTGGACATGATCGCCTTCCGGACGAATACCGCCAACACGCAGGGAGGGGGACCGTTCCGCGGAGGCTCGGCCGATGAGACGCCACGTAGCATTGCGCCGGGCGAGAAGTTCCAGGTGCGCGTCCACGCCGCGCAGGCCACGGCGAAGACGCGGCTCAACAGCGTCTGGCTCGACACCCGCAACGACAACTCGTGGAAGGTTGAGAACACTACCGGCGCGCTTGACCCCACGGCTCCCGTCAGCGATCCGATTTTCCGCGTGCAGGCGCCTGAGAGCGCCGAGCCTACGCAGCCTTACTTCAGCAGACCTTCTATTGAGCAGCCGTACTACGATCTGACGAAGCCGGAGTGGCGTTTACGGTCGTTCGCGCCTTATCCGCTGGAGGCGTGGGCAGAGTTTACCTTTGAAGGCCTGCCGATTCGCGTGGGCAAGATCGTGCAAACGCTTAGCCGCGTTCCCGGTGTGGGCGGCGTTTATGAGCCGCTGGTGGTGACGCCTGCCATCGGCGTGCGCATGGAGCCCGAAGCGCGCATTCTGCCGCTGAATGGGACGGCGCTTCCGGTACGGGTCACAGTGCATACGCAGGCTGCAGCGGAGGGAACGGTCGCGCTGCAGTTGCCCGCGGGATGGAGCTCTCAACCGGCGGAAGCGCGGTTTCATCGCGACAGCGCCGGCGACACGGAGCCTCTGCTCTTTTCCGTTACGCCGAGCGGTGCTGAGGCTGGCGCTTATGCCATCAACGCCATCGCGCACGCGGACGGGCGCGAATACAAAACCGGATGGCGGAGCATTGGCTACCCCGGCCTGCGGCCCTACAACCAATACAAGCTCGCTCAGTTGAAGACGCGTAAGGTGGATGTGAAGCTCGCCGCCGGGCTGCGCATCGGCTACGTGATGGGTACCGGCGACCTGGTTCCCGAGGCCATCGAGGGGCTGGGCGGCACGGCGAACCTGCTAACGGCGGCGGAGTTGGTTTCAGGCGATCTCTCCGCCTGGAACGTGATTGTCATCGGCATTCGCGCCTATTCCGCGCGCCCTGAGCTGGCCACGGCCCAGCCGAGGTTGGAGGAGTTTGTGCGCCGCGGAGGGACGCTGATTGTCCAATACCAGACCAGCAACTTCCCCGCGCCGTTTCCGCTGTCGATGGGACGCATGCCAGAGCGTGTGGTGGACGAGACTGCGACGGTAAAGCTGCTGGAGCCGGCGAATTCACTGCTGCGCTGGCCAAATGCGATCGGCGAGGCAGATTTTGATGGATGGGTTGAGGAGCGTGGCCACTCTTTTCTGGATAGCTGGGACGCGCGCTACACAGCGCTCACCGAGACCGCTGATCCAAGCCAGGACGCGCAACGCGGCGGCCTGCTGGTGGCGCATCCCGGCAAGGGGACATATATCTATGTCGCCTATGCGCTCTATCGCCAGCTTCCGGAGTTAGTTCCGGGAGCTTACCGGCTGCTGGCCAACCTGCTCAGCGCGGGCCAGAACCAGGCGATGCGAGGGACTCAAACACAGGCGCCGCGACCCTAGTCAAAAAACGCTTACTCGCGCGCCTCCGCTACCAGCCGTTCGGCCCGGGCAACGGCGTCGAGACGGCGCTGCTTCTGTGCTTCCATATCCGTGGTCGCCGGCCGCCAATTGCTGGCCATCAGCCGTTTGGCATACTCTTCCATGCGCGGAGCGAAGGTTGCTCGGATTCCTGTGATTGCCGCCTGCGCTTTGGGCAGCAGATCGTGGAAACGAGCGATTTCCTGCTGCGCATTTTCAGGGCGGTAACTGAGGCGGTCGCCGGTTTGCATGGCATCGATGAGCACGTCGGGCGGATCGGAGACGGGCCAGGTCTGGTGCATTGCATCATACGCGCCGCGCAGCCGGGTCATGGCTCCGGCAAAGCCGTCCAATTCATTGCGCCGGGTGATGAGGCCGGAGGCGCGGCGCACTTCGATCGTCACATTGGCTGCGACGCTTTGGCGGGGCACGGGAATCACGGTGGTCAGAGTGTTTCCCTCGAAGGACCATCCACCCTTGCCCGTTGGCCCGGCGCGCTTGACTGCAACGCCGTTGACTGTAACTGTGGCGGGCGGCCAGTCGGCGGGCAGGCGCAACTCATAGCCTCGGGTCAGCGGCATTTTTGGATAGCCTCCCTGGATCGGTCCGATTTCTACGCGCAGCGCGTCGCCTGTTTGCGCGGCCTTGATAGGCGTGCGAGCAAAGACGCCGTGCTGGTAATCGACCGAGACGCCGGAGTCCTCATAGACCGAATAGCTGGATGCCGTCCCTGGCACGAGCGGCCACACGTTCACGATCAGCGGGTCCACTGGCTTTTCGCCGGTGTAGAGCATGGGCGGCTGCATGGGGACGATGGCCCCGGCACGCAGGTAGACCGGCGTTTGCTCGATGGAGAAGCTGCGTTCGAACGTTGCCGGTCCGATGAGGTGCTTGCCGGTGGGCCACTCGATCCACTCGCCCTTGGGCAGCCAGACGGTTTCTGTGGCCAGGCTACTCACCTTGTCGGCGGCTGCCGTGACCGGGGCCACCAGCATCTGGTCGCCGAAGATGTACTCGCCCTTTCTGGTATAGGCGGCATCCTCTTGGGGCCAGTCATAATAGAGCGGACGGAAGAAGGCCACGCCGGTGTCGTATGTCCGCCGCGCCTCGGTGTAGAGGTAAGGCACCAGCGCGTAGCGAAGTTGGAATGTAGAGCGCAGGATGGATGAGTAAGGCTCCGGATAGGCCCATACGCGGCGCTCGGTTTCGGGGTTCTTGGTGGTGTGGGTGCGCAGAATGGGGCTGAAGGCGCCAAACTGCACCCAGCGCGTGTAGAGCTCCGGCTCCACGGCTCCGGGCATGTGGCCGCCAATGTCGTGGCTCCAGTATGCGTATCCCACGTTGGCTGCCGTAGCCGTGAACCACGGCTGAAAGGCCAGCGAATCCCACACCGAGATGGTGTCGCCGGAGAAGCCGATCTGGTAGCGGTGATTGCCCAGCCCGCCCCAGCGATGAAAGAGCAGGGGCCGCTTGCCCTCGCGCTGCTGATCGGTAAAGTGCACATAGCTCAGCCACCAGGTGGGCATCACGCCGGGGATTTTGGTGCGCTGCTCCTGCTGCCAGTCCAGCCACCAGAAGTCGATGCCCTGCCGCTCCAGCGGATGGTGCAGTAGGTTCATGTAATTGGTAGCGTACTTCTTGTCGGTGATGTCGAAGGGAATATATTTTCTGGTGGACGGATCAATGCCCATGGCTTTGGCCATGGCCGGGTAGGCTGACTCCCACGGCTGCACACCCGAGGCCGGATGCAGATTGAGGGTTGTCTTCAGCCCCTCGGCGTGCAGCCTGGCCAGGAAATCATCGGGGTCCGGGAAGAGTACTTTGTTCCACGTGTAGCCGGTCCAGCCCAGATCATGGCCCGATTGATCCACCTCGCCCGCGGCCAGAAGCTGATCCTTGCTGATGTGCCAGCCCATGTCGATGACCAGGACATCCAGCGGCACATCGTTCTCGTGGAAGCCGCGCACCAGCTCGTCGAGTTCCTGATCGCTGTAATCCCAGTAGCGCGACCACCACGCTCCAAAGGCAAAGCGCGGCGGCAGCGGAATGCGCCCGGCCACGCGCACAAAATCGCCCAGAGCCTTTTTGTAATCGTGGCCGTAGCCAAAGAAGTACCAGTCCTGATAGGCTCCGGGGCGCTCGCCAGCGGGCCGCTCGACGACCCACGGCCAAGGGCTCTTTTCGCCCTGCCGGAAGCCGAAGTCAGCCGAATCGAAAAGCGGGCGGGTGGAGTCGTCGACAAGCGCCCAGCCGGAGCGCGAAATCAGACCTGGCTCGATTGGCTCCCTGGTCTGGCTACCCAACGCGCCATCGAGTGTCCGCGTGGTACCTTGAAGGTTTTGCAGGTCGGAATCACCCGGATGCCAGACGACCGGCTTGCCATCGATGGTCAGTTGAATGGAGAGATTCTCCGGAGTAAACCGCCCGTCAGCCGCTGAGGCATATGTCAGCGTGAGCGCAGAAGTTGTGATGGTTAGCTTCTGGCCGTCACTGGTCAGCGACTTTTCAAACTTCGGCACCAGCAGCCTTCGATTTAAAAACACAAGCGAAGCGTGGTCCTCAAACTTCCCGTCCGCCGCCCACTCCATGCGGATCAGCTCCGGCGTCAGCACGGTAAAGCGCGCCTTGCCGATGGTGATCACGGCCTTTGGGTCGGCTACAGGATTGTTGGCTTCCCCGGTTGCCTGCGTATGCATCGCTGGCTTTGAAGATGCCACTACAGCGTGTTTAGCGGCTTGCCCGCCAGGCGCCGGTGTCTGCGCGGTTAAACCGGTACTGAATCCGATAGCAAGTCCAATGACGGCGAGTTGCGGCAATGAAATACGCATGGTTGCCTCCCCTTAATGTTCCATCGGGAAGGGTAACACGCGGGGGCTGGGCTTCTCGCTTCGGAGTGGGAGGGAACTGCTATTTAATCGTGGAGGACCACGTTCAAAAGAGACTTGTGTACTGTGATGCCGCCGTTGTAATCGATAAATCCCAGCTTACGAAAACGATTCATAAAAAAGCTGACGCGCGACCGCGTAGTCCCAATCATCTCTGCCAGTGTTTCCTGGGAGATCTTGGGAATCAGTGACTCCGGTTCGCCCGGCTTGCCGAAATCCGCCATCAGGAGCAGAATCCGCGCTAATCGTTTTTCGCTGGAATTGAAGAGCTGATCAACCAGATCCGCTTGGGTTCTCATGCTGCGCTCCAGCAGAAACCGCAAAAACAGATCGCTGAAGGCGTGTTCCTCGTGCATCACGCGGATCATCTCCGCACGCTCGATCTTGAGCGCGGAACACGGGGTAATGGCTGATGCTGTGGCCATGCGCAAGCCGGGCGTTCCCGCCATTGAATCCTCGCCTACAAAGTCGCCTACCGAAAGCAGCGCGATGGTTGCCTCTTTGCCTTCTTTTGAGATTACGGTGAGCTTTGCGCGGCCACTCTGCATATAGAAAACACAATCAGCCGGATCGCCCTGGGTGAAGAAAGTCTCCTTGGGCTTCAATCGGACAATTCTCCGCCCCAGCCCGGCTTCTGCCAGGAAAACTGCCGGATCAAACCGTACCTGGGTTATACCCGCCATTCGATCTATATGTCCCCTTCCGCGATTTGGCCTGGGGTCTTTCCATAAAGAAACCGAAGCGCACCGCCTTTCTTACCCCAGGTTCGAGTACAATGACACAAGTTTTCTATAATCTCGCCGTGTTTGAAAGGCTGGTCTGTTCACTTCTGCTCACATCTTATTAATTCGTTTTGAAAAAAGCAAAAACACTTTAAGTATTATCAAAATCCCAGGCCAGAGGAACCCCAGTACAGATTCTGCCTATTCTGCACGCTCCTCCACGCACCTTCATCCATTAAATCCGATTTACCGTAAGATGTTGCAAAGATGCAACAATGGAAGGAGCGCCGGGTTGACATGATCCCATGCTTCCGGCGCAGGAGAATTCTGTGGCCAAGCTACGGGTTCTGTCGACGCACCTCTACATAAACCAGCGCCTGCACGCCGGGCTGCTGGAGAAGGCCGGCCAGTGGGGCGCGGAGGCGGTGGAGCTGTTTGCCGCGCACCAGCACTTCGACTACACCAGTCGCGTACAGGTGGCGGAGCTGGCCGCTTGGTTCCGTTCGAACGCGCTCACCGCCTGGTCTATGCATGCACCAATCTACGCGGATGCAGAGATGGGCCGCTCCGGCGCGCCCGCCCTTAACCTGCTGCACATGGAGAGAGCCAGCCGCATCGAGGCCATGGACGAGATCAAGCGCGCCCTGGAAACCGCCGAGCAGATTCCCTTCCGCAACCTGGTCATTCACCTCGGCGATAAGGACGATGAGTGGTCGCCGCGCACCGCCGAGTACGCGTTTACCGCACTGGAACATCTGGGCGCCTTTGCGCGTCCGCTGGGCGTGCGTCCCCTGGTGGAGAACATCTTCAACGAGCCCACCACGCCCGAGCACCTGGTTGAGATTCTGGAGATAGGCCACCTTGACCAGATCGGCGTCTGCCTCGACCTGGGCCACGCTCACATCACGGTTGGCGTGCCCGCGGCCATCGACACGCTGGGCGGGAGGATTGTTCAGGTTCACGCGCACGACAACCACGGCATGAAGGACGAGCATCTGTTGCCGGGGGACGGCGCCATCGACTGGCTGACCACGGTTACAGCCCTCAACGCGCTCGCCGAGCCGCCCGCTGTCGTGCTGGAACTCAGTTCCAAACTCGCCGATGAGCCCGCCAGCCTCCCCAGTCGCATCCGCCAGGCCTTCACGCTGCTCGACTGATCGGAAGTGCCCGTACGCCAGGCCTCGCAGACCCTGTGACGCAGGCCACGGCAGCGGAGAGTGATCAGGCCTAATATGCCATCGAGCGTCCCGGGCCGGCCGAACGCGCGGAATTCAGAGTTGGACCGGTCATCCTTTGCGAACGATTGGAGCCAATCAATATGCGAGTTCTCGTTGCCTACGCAAGCCGTTACGGAGCTACACAAGGTATCGCGGAGCGTATCGCCGCTACGCTCCGCCAGCAGGGCCTAGAGGTTGAGCTCGACTCCGTCCGTCAGGCCGGAGATCCGGCTGCATACGACGCAGCGGTCATAGGAAGCGCAGCCTACTACTTTCACTGGATGAAGCCGGCCACGAAGTTTGTGCGGCGCAACTCGCAGGCGCTCGCCAACCGGCCTGTGTGGCTCTTCAGCGTCGGTCCGCTAGGCACCAAGACTCAAGATGCGCAGGGACGTGACCTTTGCGATGTATTGGAACCCAAAGAGATCGCTGAGTTCAAAGGGACCGTCAAGCCCAGGGAGCACCGCGTCTTCTTCGGCGCAATGGACGGGAGCAAACTAGGCTTCTGGCATCGGCTAATCTACAAGATGCCCGTCAACCGCGATGGTGCGCTCTTTCCAAATGGCGACTTCCGCAATTGGGCCGCCATCGATGCATGGGCCAGCAGCATCGCCCAAGCGCTGAAAACCCTGTAAGAAACCACGCCGCTTAGCAAATGCGCGGCAACTGTTCGCCAATCTGAATCGGAATCACGCGGTTTGCGCCCATTGCAGTGCGTGCGACCAGCATGCGGGGATGCTCAGCAGTGACCGTGCCGATGCGTGCGGCGTCGCGGCCCAGAGGGTGCTCGCGCAGGACGGCGAGAATCTGTCCGGCAGCCTCTGGCGCGACAAAAAATACCGCCTTGCCTTCGTTAGCCACGTAGACCGGATCAAGACCGAGCAGCTCGCAGGCGGACTGCACCTCTGGCCGTACCGGCAGGCTGGGCTCGTCGATCTCGATGCCGACGCCGGAGGCCACAGCGATTTCATTCAATGTGGAAGCGAGTCCGCCCCGCGTGGGATCGCGCATTGTGTGTACCGACGCCCCGGCCGCCGCCAGCACTTCGGCGATCATTCTATTCAGCGCGGCGCAATCAGAGCGAATCTGGCTCTCGAACTCCAGGCCTTCGCGCACGCTTATAATCGCCATGCCGTGATCGCCGATGGTTCCGGAGAGGAGAATCGCGTCGCCGGGCTGGGCGCGATGCGGGCCGACCGTGATTCCGGGCCGCACAAGGCCCACGCCGGCCGTGTTGATGTAGCATCCATCGCCGTGACCGCGCTCCACAACCTTGGTGTCGCCGGTGACGATTTTCACGCTTGCCCCTGACGCTGCACGCGCCATTGCCTCAACAATCGCCGCTAACTGCGCCAGCGCAAAGCCTTCTTCAAGAATGAAGCTGGCGCTCAAAAACTTCGGTTCTGCGCCGGAGACGGCCAGGTCGTTCACCGTTCCGTTGACCGCCAGCTCGCCAATCGATCCGCCGGGAAAAAAGAGCGGTTGCACGACGAAGGAGTCGGTGCTCATGGCAACTTTGCCGCCGCCTAATTCAAGGACCGCCGCGTCACCCAGATTTTCCAGCTCCGGATTGCGGAAGGCGGGCAGAAACAGATGCTCCACCAGCTCGTTGCCCAGCTTGCCTCCTCCGCCGTGGCCCATCACAATGGTGGGATAATCGGCCAGCGGCAGTGGGCAGGACCAATTCGCAAAATCCGGCACGCCGGGTTTCGGATCTTCAGACATTGGCCGCTCCCGTCAGGCCGCTTCCCGCTCCGGCCAGCTCGTCGGCCGACAAAAACCGTCCGTAGTTGTAATAGGCTGCGCAGGCGCCCTCGCTCGATACCATGGTCGCGCCCAGCGGATGGCGCGGCGTGCATTGTTTGCCGAAGGCCGCGCACTCGGCAGGTTTGATCGCCCCGCGCAGCACATCTCCAGAGCGGCACAGCGGCGACTCCTGTGTGCGAATGCCGGAAATCTGAAAACGTAACTCAGCGTCGAAGGCGCGATAAGGCTCGCTGAGTCGCCAACCGCTCTTGGGAATCACGCCAATTCCCCGCCACGCCCGGTCGGTGACTTCAAAGACCTCAGACAGCAGCTTCTGCGCGGCCTTGTTGCCCTCGAATGTAACGATGCGCTCGTATGCATTCTCGACCTCGTGGCGGCCAGCCTCCAGTTGAATCACAGTCCGGCGAATGCCATCGAGCAAGTCGAGCGGTTCAAAGCCGGTCACCACCATCGGCACCTTATACTTGGCTGCCAAAGGAGGATACTCCCAGTAGCCCATCACGCTGCAGACGTGGCCGGCCAGCAGGAAGCCATCGATCTTGCGATCGGTCGCACTGAGAATCGCTTCAATCGCCGGCGGCACCAGCACATGTGACACCAGCAGCGAAAAATTCTTCAACCCGCGCCGCTTGGCAACGTGCACGCTCATGGCGTTGGCTGGGGCGGTGGTCTCAAAGCCTACGCCGAAGAAGACAACCTGCTTATCTGGATTTTTGACGGCCAGCTCAACCGCGTCCAGAGGGGAGTAGACCACGCGCACATCGCCGCCCGCGCCCTTCACCTGAAACAAATCGCCCTCGGTCCCCGGCACCCTCAGCATGTCGCCGAAGGAGCAGAAGATCACTCCCGGTTGCGCCGCAATCGCCAGCGCTTTGTCAATCAGCTCCAGCGGAGTCACGCAGACCGGGCAGCCCGGCCCATGAATCATCTCGATGCCAGATGGCAGCATCTGGTCGATTCCGTTTTTAATGATCGAGTGGGTCTGCCCTCCGCAGACCTCCATAATCTTCCATGGCCGCGTGGTGACGGAAGCTATCTCCCGCGCCATGCGCTGCGCGATCTCGCCATTGCGAAATTCGGTCAGATATTTCATTGACTCGATTTGGCTCGCGTCAGCGTCATCTCGCCGCCGGGAAAATCCGCATTGTCGGATTTTGTGGTCAGCTTGATGGTGTCTCCCGTGACAACGCCTTCATGATGGATCGTCATGCCGTTGAAGCTCACGTTGAAGAAAATCTTGTCGCCGTCGACCTTGCCATCGGTGATTTCCATAGGATCGCCCATCGGTCCGCCGACCGTGCCGGTCAGCTTGGCGGCATCCTGCTTAAAGGTAAAGGTGATTTGCATGGCATCCCCGCCCGGGATCGCGAAACTGCCCGTCCATGTGCCGGTCACATCAGCTGCGCTTTGGCTAGTCGGGGTGCAGCCTCCAGCCGGACAAACCGGCTGCGCTTCGGTAGTATCCGGTGTTTTGGCGCGGGTCAAAGTTACTTCCCCGCCAACGGGTTCTCCCTGATCATGATTTGGGATCAGCTTCACCTGGTCTCCGCTGATCACGCCTTCATTCTTGATAGCCGTGCCGTTATAGATAACGCTGAACGACAGCTTGTCGCCATCGACGTTGCCGTCAAGAAGATCCATCGAGCCAATCTGCGGACCGCTCACCGTTCCGGTCAACTTGGCGCCGTCCTGCTTGAAGGTGAAGGTAAGTTGGATGGTATCCCCACTCGCGGTAACCATGCTGCCAGTCCAGGTGCCGGTTAGATCGGCTGCGAATGCGCTTGCGGTGCTGAAGGTCAACAAGAAGGCCGCACAGTAACAAAAGAACTTTTTCATCGATAAAACCTCGTACTAAATTTGTGTTGTCGAACGTGATCAAGTGCAAACTACCGCACAGTACAACAGGACGGGAAGAATTGCCGGGAAATTTCTCAGCGATGCTAACTTGCGGACTCGCTAACGCCGCATTTGCGGCGCTAATTTGCTGTTTTTTCGCAACTCCTGTCTGGACACGATGACGGATTCGCCGCGGCGGCCCTCGCAAAAGCAGCTTCCTCGCCGGCCAGCTCCTCCTCCAGCATGCCCATCTCGCGGAAGATGGCCAGCGTCTTCTCGGCCTCCTCCTGGTCGATTTTGGAGAGCGCAAATCCAACATGGACAATGGTATAGTCGCCCACCTGGACCTCGGGCACGTAGTCCAGGCAGACGCGCTTGACGATGCCGCCAAAGTTCACCCGCCCAATGCGGAGATCGCCCTCGTTGGTGATTTCCTCGACTTTTCCGGGAATCGCTAGACACATGGTTTCTCTATTATGCCGGGTTTAGGGTACGTTTGGGGTGATTTAAATCACATATTAGCGGGCGCTCAGCTCAGCCCACTCTGTTCTGCAGTTAGATACCCCAGCCACTCCTCCATCCCTGCGCCGGTCTTGGCGGAAGTCTCGAAAATCCGAATCCCCGGCCGTATCTCGTTGATATTCTTGATCGCCAGCTCTCTGTTGAACTCGCAGGGCCCGGCGATGTCCATCTTGGTAATGACGGCGGCATCGGCGGAGTTGAAGAGCGTGGGATACTTCAGCGGCTTGTCCTCGCCCTCGGTCACGCTCAGCAGAGCCACGCGAATCTTCTCGCCCAGGTCATAGCTCGAGGGGCAGACGAGGTTGCCGACATTTTCGATGAACAAAAAGTCGAGACGGTCCAGCGTCACGCCTTCCCAGCCGTCGAGGTGCCTGCCGATCATCTCTGCGTCGAGGTGGCAAATTCCATGCGTATTGATCTGGCGGACAGGGGCGCCGCTGGAGGCGAGACGGCGGGCGTCGTTGTCTGTTTCCAGATCGCCTACCAGCGCCGCCACCCGTAAACCCCTTGACTTCAGCTCTTTGAGCGTCCGCTCCAGGAAAGCCGTCTTGCCTGTTCCCGGGCTGGAGACCAGATTCAGAACCAGCACGCCGGCGGCTGTGTAGCTGGTCCGCAGCGCAGCAGCCAGCTCATCGTTCTTCTTCAAAATCCCCCGTCGCAGCTCGACTATCCGTGTAGTCATGCCTTCACCTCGCCGTCTTCAATTTCGATGGAGTCAATCTCCAGCTCCCGTCCCTGGCGCATATCGCTGCACGGCTCGCCGCACTTGGGGCAGCGGAAGCTCTGCACGCCCTGCAGCTCGACATCCTCGCCGCAGGATGTGCAGTGCATCACCACCGGCAGGACGTTGACCACCAGCCGCGAGCCCTCCAGCGGCGTTCCCTCGCTGGCAATGCCATAGCAAAACTCCAGAGACTCGGGAATCACCGAGGCCAGCACGCCGACGCGCAGCCTTACCTCGAGCACCCGCGTGCCCGGATATGAGTTGAGCGTCTCGGTTACCGTCTCCACAATGCTGGTCACGATGGAAAGTTCATGCATTCAAGATGGATTTTACCCTTTAGCGCTTCTACCCCGCCGAAGATGCCTTCGCCGGCATCTTTCGTAGCCACTTCCGCGCGGCTCCGGTACAGCATTGCCAGGGATAATCTATCCATAAGCCACTGCAATCAAGTCGATGCGGCCAACAGGGAGCAGCGACATTATTGGAACTAAAATGAAATGCAGTATCCCGGGCAATGCTCTAGACTGAGAGGGCAATGAGTTCTTTACACAGAATGCAATGCGCAGCACTATCTGTCGGGCTGGCTGCCGCGGGCCTGGCTGCCTCGTTGGGACTGGCCGGTTGTGGAACACCGGCCGCGCCGCAACCGCCCTCGCTGAATCTACCAGTTCCGGTGACAGATCTGGCCGCCAGCCGTACGGGCAACCAGGTGACGCTTACCTGGACCATGCCTAAAAAGAATACGGACAAGCTGCTGCTGAAGGGCAGCGTGCCGGTGTACGTTTGCCGCAGCACCTGCGGTGAGGTTGGTGGCACCTGCCGTGTGGCTCACGGCAACTGTGCTGCGGCTAGTGGCGAGCTGTCATTCGATCCTGGGGCAGTAGGAACGTTTACCGAGACCTTGCCAGCCGAGCTAGCCGCCGGAGCGCCACGCCAGCTCAGTTACTTTATCGAACTGAGGAACCGCAATGGCCGTTCGGCAGGATTGTCGAATGCCGCGGAGTTGCTAGCCGGGGAAGCGCCCGCGCCAGTGACGGGCCTGTCTGCTGAACTCCGCAAAGACGGCGTGGTGCTGCGCTGGACGCCTGTTGAGGCAGCGACTCAGGAAATACGGATGCATCGCGAGCTGCTGACCCCGCCGCAAGCCAAGCCGAAACAAGATCAACAAGATCTGCTCGCGCCTATGCCCGAGCCGGTGGAGGTGAACCTTCTGGTTGACTCCTGTGCGCTGGAGACGGGCAAGGGGAGCTGTCGCGCCCTGGACAACAGCATCCATTTTGGCCAGGTTTATGAGTACCGCTTGCAGCGCGTAGCGCGGGTCACGGTGGAGGGCAAAACGCTGGAGCTGGCAGGCGAACTTTCCGCCCCGGTGCGCGTCGAAGCGCGGGACATATTCCCTCCCGCCGTTCCTACCGGATTAGCCGCCGTGGCCACCACGGGTGAAAGCGGCGCGGGGAACGCTATTGATTTGAGCTGGCAGCCGGTTACGGACGCCAATCTGGCCGGATACGCAGTCTACCGCAGGGAGGGTGACGGGGGATGGCAGCGCATCTCGCCCAGCGGGCCGATGGTCGCCCCGGCATTCCACGACGCGCAGGTCCAGCCGGGACACACCTACCGATACGCCGTCAGCTCCATCTCTCAGAGCGGATACGAAAGCGCCCGCTCGGCGGAGACCGAGGAGACGGTGCCAAACCCCTGACAGCCTTTGCCGCGCATGAAGGAGATTTTCCATGAGATACTGTCGCTTTCTCTTTGATAGTCAAGCCCACTATGGCGCGGTGGAAGATCGCGAGGGTGAGCCGTGGATCGTGCGCCTGATTGCCGCTCCCGAAGAGGACCGCGCATTCCGGCTGGTGCATGGGCGGGAGATTTCCTGGAGCTTCGACTTTGATTCGATGCCGCTGAGCGCCGCTGAGCTGCTGGCGCCGGTTACGCCTTCGAAGATCGTTTGCGTGGGGCGCAACTATCGCGATCACGTGAAGGAGTTGGGGCACGAGATGCCCGCCGAGCCGCTGTTGTTTTTCAAGCCGGTGTCAGCGCTGAACAGGCCCGGAGGCATAGTGCGCATGCCTGCCGCTTCGGCGCGCGTGGACTATGAAGGCGAGCTGGCGGTGGTGATTGGCCGCCGCACACGCAATCTCAGGGAAGAACAATGGCGCTCGGCGGTGCGTGGCTACACGCTGGCCAACGACGTGACCGCTCGCGATTTGCAAGAGAAGGATGGCCAGTGGACCCGCGCCAAGGGCTTCGATACATTTTGCCCCGTGGGCCCGGTGGTGAGCGATGAAGTGGACCCCGAGGCCGGACTCACTCTGCAGACGCTCGTGAACCGCGAACTGCGCCAGCGTGGATCGACTTTGGACTTCATCTTTCCGATTCCCAAACTGCTGGCTTACATTATGAGCATTTTCACCCTGGAGGCCGGCGATCTGGTGCTGACCGGAACGCCTGCCGGGGTGGGTCCGCTTAAGGCTGGAGATTGCGTGGAGATCAGCATTCCCGGATTAGGTGTGCTGGCTAACACATTTCAGCCGGAGGAAGACTAATCTGAACCGCACACACGTCATACTTTGCATGGTTGACGGAAGCAGCTATATATCAAGATCGAAGACGCTTAAATTTCGATGTGCACGTCCCAGGAGGCACTATGCCGCAGAACCTATTGGAACAATTGCGCAGCTTTACTGTAGTCGTTGCCGATACCGGTGACATCGAGGCGATTGGCAAGTTTCGCCCCCAGGACTCGACCACAAATCCATCGCTTATTACCGCGGCTGCGCAGTTGCCGCAGTACCGGCCGATTGTGGACGGCGTATTGCTGGAAGCGCGCAAGGAACTGGGCGCGAGCGCAACCGATGCGGCTATTGCCAACCTCGCCTTTCAGCGGCTGGCCATCGCCTTCGGCAAGAAGATTCTGGAGATTGTTCCGGGGCGCGTCTCCACCGAAGTTGACGCGCGGCTTTCCTACGACACTGCGGCAACTATCGCGCAGGCACGCAACATTATCGCGCAGTACGACGCCGAGGGCATCGGGCGCGAGCGCGTACTGGTCAAGATTGCCTCCACCTGGGAGGGCATCCGCGCCGCCGAAGTGCTGGAGCGCGAGGGGATTCACTGCAACTTGACTTTGCTGTTCGGACTGCACCAGGCCATTGCGGCGACCGAGGCCGGCGTCACACTAATCTCGCCCTTTGTTGGCCGCATTCTCGATTGGTACAAAAAAGATACTGGCAAGGATTATCACGGCCCGGACGACCCCGGCGTGAAATCCGTGACCACGGTCTATAACTACTACAAGAAGTTCGGCTATAAGACACAGGTGATGGGCGCGAGCTTCCGCAACATCGGCGAGATTACGGAGTTAGCGGGATGCGACCTGCTGACGATTTCGCCGCAACTGCTGGCCGAGCTTGAAGCCGCCACAGGCGAACTGCCGCGCAAGCTATCGCCTGAAGCTGCCCGCACGATGTCAATAGAAAAGATTGCCATGGACAAGGCGAAGTTTGACGCGATGCACGCCGCTGACCGCATGGCCACCGATAAGCTGAAGGAAGGCATTGAAGGCTTCTCGGCTGCGCTGGTCAAGCTGGAAACGCTGCTCGCCCAGCGCCTGGCCGAGTTGGAAGCCAGGAATAGCGCCTGAGGGTGCGCCTACTCCGACCAAACACCCAGCAGGTTGCCCACGCCATCGGAGAAGTGGAAGCGCCGTCCGCCGGGAAATTCGAAAGTAGGCACGACGACTCTGCCGCCTGCGGCGGTGATTGCCGCTTCAGTGGCTTTCAGGTCCGCGGAGTAGAGCACCACGAGAGGCGCGAACTTAGGCTGCTCCTGTTGCGCCGCGCCCTTGGCAAATCCTATGGCGACGCCGGATACAGCCGGGTTGCAGTCGATGTAATCCGGACCCCAATCCTTGAAGTTCCAGCCGAAAACAGTGAAGTAAAACTTCTTGGTGCGCTCGATGTCGGGAGTAGTGAACTCGATGTAGTTAATCTTGTGGTGCAGTGCGGGATTGCTCATGATCTCTCTCCAATTTTGTTGCTACGCGTGTAGACGATGAAAAGACAGCGAAAGCTGGCGATGTACGACAACAGGCTAGCAGAATTTCGCGGCTGCTGCGTTGAATCATTTTGTAAAAATCAGCGCCCCAGCCAGAGCGAAAGGCCGCCGGTGATGGAGCGGTCAGGCATAGCGACGCCGTTGATCTCCTGATAGCCGGTGTTACTCAGATTTGCGAGGCGGAGATAAGGGCGCAGCTTTCCTGCATCGCGCGTCACGGCGGCGTTCCACACGGGATAGGGATTAGCGTTCCAGGGCGGGTTGCCAAGCTGCTGATAGGGCTTTGTCAGTGCAACCGAGTTAGTGATAGTCAGCGAGTGTTTGAGCGCGACCGTCCATGAGGCGCGAAGATTCTGGACCGGATAATTGAGGGCATACTCAGATTGCAGGCCGTTCAAGGGAGGTTGCGCGCCGATAAGCGCGGTCCATGCTAGCTGAACCTTTTGTCCTTTGGCGGGCACCCAGGTTGCAGAAGACTCGACCCCGGCAAAACGTGGGCCGCTCAAGTTTACCGCGCACCAGGTGTTGGCGGTGCAATACGCGGGCAGAAGGGAGTTAGGCAGGGAAGCGGTGCGGAGATAGTCGATGGTGTCGTGCTGGCGGCTGTAAAAACCTGTGGCAGAGAGCGAGAGATGGGATATAGCCCAGTCGGCGCCTGCCTCGCCTGACCAGACCGATTCAGGTTTCAGATTCGAATTGCCAATAGTGACAGGATCGGAGTAATAAAGGTCGGTATAAGTCGGCAGACGAAATCCATAACCGCCGCTGGCGCGCAGCTTTAACTTATTGGCCAGGCGATAACTGCCTGCAAGATGCGGCGCCAGAGCGGATTGCAAGCCGCCGGAGAATAACTCCTCGCGCAGCCCGGCGGATAAGTTCCAACGGGAGTTAGATGGACGCAGGTCAAGATCCACATAGCCCGCGCCGCGATTGCGCGCATGAAGGCCGAGGTTGTTGCTGTGTATGCTGTCGCCATCTGACTCCAATCCGAGTAAAAGTACAGATGAGTTAGTAACTGGAAGGGTGTGGCGCAAAGAGGCCTGCCAGGATCCATCGATATGGTTGTTTTCGTAAACGGATGGGGCATTGCGCAGCAGGACAAACTCATCAGTGTGGCGGCGATAACCGAAGGCGGCCACGGTGCGGCTGCCTAACTCCTGGCGTGCGGAGGCAAACCAGCTTTTGGTTCGCTCCCACGAGTTATAAGGTCCGTAAAACTGGTTAGCGCCGAAGGAGCGGTCGCTTGACGCAAAAAGAAAATCAGAAATGCCGAGGCGGGAACTGAGCCAGCTCTCCGAGGAAGCGTCTTCATTGCGGTAATCGCGGTCGGCCATGAAGCCGGTAGAGAAGTTGCGGTTCGCGGTCAGCCGGCTGCTCCACTGCCTGCGAGCCAGAGATGCTGCGAGCGACTCTTCGTTGACGCCGAAGCTGCCGTATCCCGAGCGCAGGCGAAGCGAGTTCGCGGCAGGCGCGGCGGTGAGAAAATCGACCACGCCGCTCAACGCGTCCTCGCCATGCAGCGTGGAACCTGCGCCGTGCAGCACTTCAATCGAGTCCATGGCGTCGAGAGGAACGGGTAGGTCGAGGTTGTGATGCGCGGTCTGGCTGTCGTCTACGCGAAAACCATTCAATAGCACCAGGGCCTGCTCGAAGGAGCCTCCGCGCAACACCAGGTCAGCTTGCCCGCCGCCCGCGCCGCGCTCTTGGAGAAAGACAGACGAATCCTGGCGCAGCAACTCCTGCGGCGACTCGAGGGTGAGAGTCTTGCCATCAACGGGCAGCACAACGACCGATGCGGATGACTCCGCCAGCGGCACGGGAACCGCCGATCCAAGTACCACCATGCTCTCGGTAGGATGAGGAAGCTTGGTGGGCGGAGAAGACGGCGGTGCCTGCGCAAAGGACGCAGGCGCGCGGGCAGCCAGAAGGAGGCAGGCTGCGGAGCACAGTGTTCTCAAATATTTGTTCTCAGCCATCATGGGGAAGTTTGAGTAAAGCACGGGCAGAGCAGCTTGCAGCCGGTTCACAGCGAAGAAAGCCGCACTCGTTGCTTGAGTTTACATCATGGCTGCGTAGGAGGCTCCTGTCTCTTGCGTGGCTCCTTAGCTCAAGCCGAGAATCCGGCGATTCTTTTGTTCATCCGAGCTTCCGCCGGCAAAATCGTCGAAGGCGCGATCGGTCACGCGGATGATGTGCTCCCGGATGAACTTTGCTCCTTCCGTCGCCCCATCCTCCGGATGCTTCAGGCAGCATTCCCACTCCAGCACCGCCCAGCCGGGATAATCGTATTGCGCCATCTTGCTGAAGATGGAACGAAAATCGACCTGGCCGTCTCCCAGCGAACGAAAGCGCCCCGGCCTGTCGATCCAATCCTGGTAACCGCCATAAACGCCGCTCCGCCCGCTCGGCCGGAACTCCGCATCCTTCACGTGGAAGGCCCGAATGCGCTCGTGATACAGGTCAAGGAATTCCAGATAATCCATCTGCTGAAGAATCATGTGGCTTGGGTCATAGAGAATGTTTGCCCGCCGGTGTTCGCCCACGACTGCGAGAAACCTCTCGAAGGTTGCGCCATCGTGCAAATCCTCGCAGGGATGCAATTCAAAGCAGAGATCCACGCCCGCCTCGTCGAAAGCGTCAAGAATCGGCAGCCAGCGCCGTCCCAACTCCGCAAAGGCTTCGTCAATCAGGTCTGCCGGCCGCTGAGGCCACGGATACATGAACGGCCAGGCGAGCGCTCCGGAGAAGGTAGCGTGCGCCTTCAAGCCGAGCCTCTGGCTGGCTTTTGCCGCCCACAGCATCTGCTGAACCGCCCATGCCTGCCGGCCGGCGGGGTCAAGCGCCAACTCGCGCGGCGCAAACTCCGCGAAGAGCAAATCATAGGCCGGGTGCGTGGCCACCAGTTGACCCTGCTTGTGAGTGGCGAGATCCGTCACGCAAAGTCCGGCCAGTCCCACTATGCCGAGCACTTCGTCGCAGTAGCTCTGGCTCTCGGCTGCCAGCTTCAAGTCGAAGAGCCTCAGATCTCCGATTGGAATTTGCACGCCGGTAAATCCCAAGCCTGCAGCCCAATCTACTATTCCGCCCAGCGAATTGAATGGCGCTTTGTCGTCTGCGAACTGCGCCAGAAAAATTCCCGGTCCCTTGATTGTTTTCATTTTTTCTCGCTCCGTGACAACTGAATACTAAAAGTCAACCCAGGCTTGCCGCTTATTGCTCTCGATGGCCCGCTCAATGAACCGCATTCCGCGCACTCCGGCGCGAATTCCCGGCAAAGTCGCGGGCAGCGGGTTTGGCTTGCCCGCGCGCCAAGCCGCCATGCCATCGGCAAACTCACTGTATAACACCGCGAAGGCCTCGATATATCCCTCCGGATGCCCCGCAGGCACGCGCGCAACGGCCTTCGCATCCTGCCCCAGATACCCCGTGGCCGCGTGATGAATCTCCTCCGGCCCATCGAGCAACTTCACAATCAGACGATTCGGATCCTGTTGGCGCCAGTCGAGTGAGCCCTTTTCGCCGTATACGCGCAGGCGCAGGTCGTTCAGCTCCCCCGCCGCCACTTGCGATGCCATCAGCGTGCCGGTCGCGCCGTTCTCCAGCCGCACAAACGCATTGCAATCGTCATCCAGTTGCCGTCCTTCCACCACCGAGCGCAGCGTGGCGTTGATGCCCGTCACGTCGAGCCCGGTCACATACTCCAGCATGTGAAAAGCATGTGTCCCGATGTCGCCAATGCAACCTCCCGGCCCGTTCAGCGCCGGATCGCTGCGCCATGCCGCCTGCTTCTGCCCTTTCTTTTCCAGCGGCTCGCTCAACCAGCCTTGCAGATACTCGACGGCAACCTTGCGAATCGTACCAAGTTTTCCGCTGGCGCAGATGGCCCGCGCCTCCCGCACCATCGCATAGCCGGCGTAGGTATGGGTCAACCCATAGGGCAGACCGGCTTTGGCAACAGCCGCTTCCAGCTTCAAAGCTTCTTCATAAGTGGCTGTGGCAGGCTTGTCGCTCATCACTGCAATTCCCGATTCCAATGCAGCCGCGGCTACCGGCAGGTGCAGATGATTGGGAGTGACAATCGCTACAAAATCGATTCCATCATCCCGCTTGCTCTCTGCCGCGAGCATCTCCTTGTAGTCCGCGTAGGCCCGGCCTGCATCGATGCCGAAACTCTCGCCCGCTGCCCGCGATTTCTCCGCCGACTGCGAAAAGGCCCCGGCCACGAGCTCAATCCGCCCATCGAGTTCGGCCGCCATCCTGTGCACCGGCCCGATGAACGCGCCTGGCCCGCCGCCCACCATCCCCATCCGCAACTTCCGGATCATGCTTTCCTCCGTTCTTGTTTTATAGCTCCGCGTCCGCATTGCCCGCCGCATTACCAGCATTTCCATTGAAGTTACGGCCGTCAACAGTATGGTGAAGTTAGAGTGTTGATCCGGCAGGGCAGCCTTCAGCCGGGTTACAAAATATAGCGCGACAGATCCTGATCCTTCACAATGGATGCAACCATCTGCCTGACGTACTCGGCGTCGATGAGGAAGACCTTCTCCGGGCCGGCCGGTGTTGTTCGCTCCTCGTAGGGCAGAGGCGTTGAAGACTCGCTCTTGATGGCCTCCTTGAGCGCCGCGGCAGCCGCTTCATCGGGAACGCGGCGGGCCACATCGGGCGCCAGGAAGCTCACGTCCTCCAACACCCGCTCCATGATGGTTTGCAGACGGCGCGCGCCGATGTTTTCGGTTTGCTCGTTGACCTTGAAGGCAAATTCGGCCATCTCGCGCAGGGCATCGGGAGAATACTCCAGCTTTACTCCCTCGGTCTCCAGCAGCGCCGAGTATTGCTTGGTCAGTGAGGCCTTGGGCTCGGTGAGAATGCGCAGAAAGTCATCGACGGTGAGCGACTTCAGCTCCACGCGAATAGGAAAGCGGCCTTGCAGCTCAGGGATAAGATCGCTGGGCTTGGAGACGTGAAATGCGCCGGCGGCGATAAACAAAATGTGGTCGGTGCGCACCATTCCGTAGCGCGTGTTGACCGTGGTTCCCTCAACGATGGGCAGAATGTCGCGCTGCACGCCCTCGCGCGATACATCGGGACCGTGGCCGCTCTCGCGCCCGGCAATCTTGTCAATCTCGTCGAGGAAGACGATGCCGCTGGATTCGACGCGCTCCACCGCCGCTCGGTTCACCGAATCCATGTCGATCAGGCGGCCCTCTTCCTCGTCGACGAGATAATCAAAGGCATCGGCCACCTTCATCTTGCGCTTCTTGGTGCCGCCGCCGAAGATGTTGGGCAGCATGTCCCTGAGATTCATTTCCATGTCTTCAAGGTTCTGGTTGCTGATGATGCCAAACTGCGGCATGCCGTGCTCGCGCACGTCCAGCTCCACCATGCGCTCGTCGAGCTTGCCCTCGCGGAACTGCTGGCGCAACTTTTCGCGGGAGCGCTGATAACTCTCCGTGCCGGGAAGCGTGAGCTGGCCCTCCTGCGCGGGCGGGACAGGCGGCGGAGGCGGCAGCAGCACATCCAGCAGCCGCTCCTCGGCGTTCATCTCCGCACGGTCCTGCACCTCTTCCAGTCGCTCCTCGCGCACCATATCGATGGCGATCTCCACCAGGTCGCGAATCATCGACTCCACATCGCGGCCCACGTAACCGACTTCGGTAAACTTGGAGGCTTCGACTTTCAGAAACGGCGACCCGGTCAGCTTGGCCAGCCGCCGCGCAATCTCCGTTTTGCCCACGCCCGTGGGCCCTATCATGATGATGTTTTTGGGCATGATGTCGTCGGCAATGTCGGGCGGCAGTTTCTGGCGGCGCTGGCGATTCCTGAGCGCGATGGCCACGGCGCGCTTGGCGGCCTTCTGCCCAACGACGTGTTTGTCGAGCTCGGCGACAATCTCGCGCGGCGTCAGCTCGTCGAGCGAGAGCTCTTGTTCTTCGGCGGATGCGGGCAGGTAAATGGCCATGGATCAATGCGCAGGCGGATACAAGCCGCTAGCCCTTCAACTCCTCAATGGTAATTTTGTTGTTGGTGTAGATGCAGATTTCGCCGGCAATCTGCATGGCCTTTTCGGCAATCTCGCGAGCGCCGAGGTCGGTGTTCTCCATCAGCGCACGGGCGGCGGCGGTGGCATAGGGTCCGCCGGAACCAATAGCGGCCAGAGGCTCGTCGGGATCAATCACGTCGCCTGAGCCGGAGATCAAAAATGTCTGGCTGGCATCGGCCACCACCAATAATGCTTCCAAATTACGCAGCATCTTGTCGGTGCGCCAGTCCTTGGCCAACTCGACGGCCGAGCGGTTCAGGTTGCCGGCAAACTGCTCCAGCTTGGATTCAAAGCGCGCAAAGAGTGAGAAGGCGTCGGCGGTGGAGCCGGCAAACCCGGCCAGAATCTTATCTTGAAAGAGGCGGCGAATTTTTTTGGCCGAATGTTTCAGCACGTGGTCGCCGAGAGTGACCTGGCCATCGGCGGCCATGACCACCTGGCCGTTGCGGCGCACGCAAATGACGGTAGTGGAATGCATTCCGCTGTGAGATTGGTCACGATTCCGGTCATGATTCTGAGAATCAGGCGCCGGTCCGGGATTTTTGCGATAAGCCATGACAAAACCTCTGAAAACAGGGCATCTTGCGGCGAAAATCTCCTCCAAGATGCAGTCAAAAGTATACCGCAGCGAGAGTGACTTGGATGCGGCAAGGTGAAACCTGAGTGGGATGCACAGCACCTCCGGCTTCATACAGACTCCGCTGAGGTATCCTCTAATTTAGGACTGAAGGGAAAGCATCCAGCCTCGATGACTCAACTCAGCGCCAACACGTGGGAGATAATCGCTGCCGGAGCCTTTGCTGCCGCGCTCCTTGGGGCAGGTCTCTGGCTGCTGCTGCGCAAAGGCCCCACGCCGGAGGAGCGGGAGCGCGCGCGCCGCCATTTCCTCTCTCACTCGGGGCGCGTGGTGGACGGCATGTTGCTGGACGTCTATGAAATCGTGGCTGCCGCCAAATCCAAAAACAGCCCGAGCCGCACCCTCACCATGCTGCTTTACAAATATCGCATCGGCGGGGTGGACTACGAGTCCTCACAGGACATTACCGAGCTGCTCAGCCGGGTGGATGCGTCCCAGGTGCGGGCGGGCTTTCCCTGCTCAGCGCGCTACCATCCGGGCTACCCGCAGAACAGCATCGTGGTCTCTGAAGAGTGGAGCGGCCTGCGGGAGGGGTTGCCGGTGTTGCCCGAATTCGAAGATCCTGAGCCCATCGATAGAAGCCATCTGGAGGGCATGCGTCCCGGACGCGGATGAACGGACTGCGGGATTAAGGCGGAATTCAAGCAGAATGGGCAAAAATTTCAGGGGCTAAAGTACGCACACTACGCGCTGAAGCCCGTATCCTTGATTCTGAAAGAGGTTCCATTCATGACGTTTCGCAAGCCGCTTGTCTCGCTGGTTTTTCTGGCGCTGATTTCATTCGCTCTTTTCCCTGGACTTCTGGGCGCCCAATCCGCCGCGAAGCCTGCCACGCCGGTTGTCTTCGGCTATGCGGACTTCACCGCACAGGCAAAGATCGAGGAGAAATTCTTGGCCGTTCCCGATGCCAAACTGGCCGGCAAGCACCTGAAGATACTCACCAGCGAGCCGCATCTGGCCTCAACCCCCGAGGACCGCAAGACCGCTGAATACGTGGCGCGGAAGTTTCGCGCGGCTGGCCTGAAGACGGAGATCGTTCCTTATCGCGTTTTGCTGAACCAGCCCAAGGTGGTGCGCGTGGAGGCCTGGGACCAGAGCGGCAAGCTGCTGATGAGCGGGCCGACGCAGGAACACGTCGAGGGCGATCCTTACCAGGATGATGCGCGGGTGGTGATGCCGTTCAACGGCTCGTCGGGGTCGGGCGACGTGACCGCCGAAGTGGTTTACGCCAACTACGCCCGGCTGGAGGACTTTGACCTGCTGGCGGCCCGACATATCGACCTGAAAGGCAAGATTGTGCTGGCGCGCTATGGAGGCAACTTCCGCGGCGTTAAGGTCTTCATTGCCGAGCAGCGCGGAGCAGCCGGCGTGCTGATCTACTCCGACCCGCAGGACGACGGCTTCACAAAAGGTGAAGTTTATCCCAAGGGGCCCTGGCGGCCGGAAACAGGCGTGCAACGCGGCTCGGTGCAATATATGTTTGAGTACCCGGGCGATCCGGAGACGCCAGGCGTGGCTTCAACGCTGAAGCTGCCGGATTCGGCCCGCGTATCGCCCTATGGCAGCCAGCCCCGCATCATCTCCATTCCCATCAGCTACCACGACGCCGCACCGATTCTGCAAGCCTTGCAAGGCCCTGTCGCACCGCAGGAGTGGCAAGGCGGGCTCAACTTCCGCTATCACATCGGAACGTCTGAGGGGCCGGGCAGCGTGAAGGTTCACCTGGTCTCCTTGCAGGACTATCAGAGGCGAATCATCTGGGACGTGATCGGAAAGATCAATGGAACGGAGTTTCCTAACGATTGGGTGGTAATCGGCAATCACCGCGACGCCTGGGTTTATGGCGCCGTCGATCCCAATAGCGGCACCGCGGCCATGCTCGAATCGGTGCACGGAGTCGGCGCGATGCTCAAACAGGGTTGGTGGCCCAAGAGGACGATTGTCTTTTGCAGTTGGGACGCCGAGGAAGAAGGCTTGGTTGGCTCAACGGAGTGGGTGGAACAGAACGCTAAGGCGCTGGAACACGCCGTGGCCTACTTCAACACCGACGTAGGCGTCGCCGGGCCGGATTTCTCAGCCGCCGCAGTCCCCTCGCTCAAGGAGTTTCTCCGCGAGCTGACGCGCTCGGTTCCCAGTCCGCGGGGCGGGACAGTGTATCAGCAATGGAAGATCAACTACGCCAGCGGGAATGAGCGCCGCCGCTCCAACGCGCCGCCGGTAACTGGCGAAGAAGTGCACGTGGGCGATCTCGGCTCCGGTTCGGACTTCACGGCTTTCTTACAGCACGTGGGCGTGCCTTCCACCGACATCAGTTCCGGCGGACCGTATGGCGTTTATCATTCAGTCTTTGACAACTACGCCTGGTACACGCAAAATGCCGACCCGAATTTTGTGTATTTGCAGGAGATGGCCCGCGTCCTCGGCCTTGAAGCGTTGCGCATGGCCGACGCCGACGTGCTGCCCTACGACTACGTCGCCTATGCGCGCGAGATCAGTTCTTATATCGAAGCGGCAAAGCGCAGGGCCGGGGAACAGGGACTCTCGCTGGACTTTGGCGCGGCGCAGACTGCCGCTACGCGATTCACTGCCGCGGCGGAGCGAGTCCATGGGCTGCAAGTAGCCGCCTCCGGCGATCGTGCAAATCTCAATCTAGCCCTCCGCCAGGCCGAGACCGATCTCCTCTCCGAGGCTGGCCTGCCCCACCGCCCCTGGTTCCGGCACACCATCTTTGCCCCCGGCGAGTACACCGGTTACGCGGCTGTGGTGATACCCGGCGTCAACGAGGCGATTGACAGCAAAGATCAGCAGCGGGCCGCGCAGCAGTTAACGGTGCTGACCCAGGCACTGACGCGGGCGGCGAAGACGCTGGAGGCGGCGCGGTAAGCGGGTCTCGTCTCTGCGACGTTTGACCCGCGCCCTATCCGGCTCGTATCGTTAGGGGAGACGATGAAAATTTCCCCTAATACACTTCGCATCGGAATCGCGGTGACCATTGTCGTGGGCACCATTGCGTGGCTTGCCTTGTCCGGCATCGGCGCCAACAAAAGCTACTACGTCACCATCCCACAACTGAACGCGATGGGCGACAAGGCTTACCACAGTAATCTCCGTGTAGAAGGCTTCGTTGTGCCCGGTTCCATCGAGCAGAACGGCACTCATGTGAACTTTGTGCTGAACGAGTTTGAGAGCCACTCTCCCAAGGCCGCTACGGGGCGCGTGCTCACGATCAACTACAGGGGCGCCGAGCCGCCGCCGGACACCTTCAAAGACGACGCCCAGGCCCTGGCTGAAGGGACGTATGGCCGCGACGGAGTCTTCCACGCCACTGTCTTGCAAGCCAAGTGCGCCAGCAAGTACGAACCGGCAAATCCGGGTACTGCTCAACCTGCCGCCGCGCCCAACGCTGTTCCTCCGTCTAAACCGAGTATGTAGGAATGAACCAGCAAGGAGACGCGATGCATAAGATACCGCTCAGCACGCGCAGGGCTAATATGAGGATATTAGTGGTTCTTGTTCTAGCTTTCTCGGTTGCTATATTTGCGACCTTCATAGTGTTTCACCTTATACATAGCGGTTCTCATCATCAGAATTTTATTGAGGATATAGTGTTCGCAATTGCATTCTTGTTGGGTATTGCAGGTATGGAAATATTGAAGCGCGCTGGATACAGGAAAATTACAAAATATTTTCTTGTATACAGCTTTGCTTTTATTATCGCTTTTTTCGTTCTGATACTCGTTCTGCACCTTACGAAGACAGTCAGCTATATTATTGTTGGAATTGTTTATTATTCATGGTATGCGGCATTAGCGGGGATGTTTCCGCTTTCTCTCTACCTAAAATACAAAAAGAAAAAATCCAGCACCGAGTCCACCTTCGCCGATGCCAACTAACCCTAAAGCCAATTCCGCAACGTCCGCCGTCCGCGAAGGAATCTGTGCCCGCGTGGAGGGCGTCTCCAAGCTCTTCGGCTCCTTTGCCGCATTGCGCCAGGTTTCGGTGGAGCTGGAGCCGGGACGCTGCTACGTTCTGCTGGGTGAAAACGGCGCGGGCAAGTCTACACTGCTGCGCATCCTCGCCGGCCTGCTCCGGCCCAGCTTCGGACGGGTCACGGTCTTCGGTGATTCCGCGCCCGGTGGAATGGAACCGCATGAGGCGCGCGAACGCATCGGCTACATGAGCCACGCCCCCATGCTCTACGACGAGCTGACCGCCGAGGAGAATCTGCGCTACTTTGCCAGCTTGTATTCCGAACGCGATTGCCTTGCGCCGGCCGAGGCCCTGCGCCAGGTGGGACTGGACCCGGAACTGAACCGCATCGTGGGCCAGTATTCGCAGGGAATGAGGCAGCGCACCTCGCTGGCCCGCGTGCTGCTCTCGGTTCCTGAGTTGCTGCTGCTCGACGAGCCTTTCTCCAACATGGACGTGGAGAGCGCCCACCAGATGGTCGAGTTGCTCGCCCAATTCCGCCAGGGCAACCGGACGATTGTATTGACGACTCACCAGCGTGAACTGGCCGCGCCCATTGCCGACTGGGTGCTGACGCTGCACGCCGGCAGAGTGGCTTCGTTGGAGCCGGGGTCTCCCACGCTATGAAGACCAATGGCGCGCGCCTGCTCGAATCTCTCGGTATTCACTTCGAACTCCAGGAGTACGAGGTCGATCCGGACGATCTCTCTGCCGTCTCTGTCGCAAAGAAGATTGGAATGCCGCCGGAGCAGGTCTTCAAGACGTTGCTGACTACCGGGGTCCCCGGCGACAGATCTTCGTCGCTGGGGTGGTCTACAGGCGGACTCAATTCGTACATCTTCGCAGTCATCCCCGGTAATGCAGAGCTGGACTTTAAGAAGCTGGCCCGCGCCGCCGTTTTGCGCAAGGCGGAGATGGTCCCGGTCAAGGACGTGCAGCCGCTAACCGGCTACATCCGCGGCGGAGTCACCGTCTTCGGCGCGAAAAAGCCCTTTCCTGTCTTCGTCGATGAGACGGCGATACTCTTCGATAAAATCAGCGTCTCGGCCGGCACGCAAGGTACGCAACTCATTCTTGCGCCAGCCGATTATCTGAGAGCCACAGAGGCCCGGACAGCCGACCTGACCAAATCTACTGCCGCGGAGGGACACGCACGATGACCCGCGCCCTCTGGACTCACTTCATCAAAGAACTGCGCATTGAGTGGCGTTCGCTGGACGCCATCGTCTCTATGCTGTTCTTTTCACTGCTAGTGGTGGTGCTCTTCTCCATCGCTTTCGACCCGCGCGGAGCATTTTCCCAGCAGATCGCCGGCGGCGTACTCTCGGTGGCTATCCTGTTCGCCTCGGTCAGCGCCCTGAACCAGGCATGGGCGCGCGAGATCCGCCACCAGGTTATGGATGCGCAGCGCATGACGCCGGCTCCGGGCGCGGAACTCTACCTGGCCAAGGTTCTGGCGAACTTTCTATTTGTTACCATCGTCCAGGTAATTCTGGCGCCATTGTTCTTTATTTTGTATAACCTTCACATTGCAGGCCAGGCCTGGCTGCTGGTGCTGGTATTGCCGTTGGGCACTTGGGCGCTGGTGGCGAACGGCGTCTTTTTTGCCGCGCTCTCCATCCGCAGCCGCAACCGCGAACTGCTGCTTTCGCTGATTCTCTTTCCGATTTTCATTCCGGCGTTGCTGGCCATGGTGAATGCTGTCACCGCCATTCTCACCGGCGAAAGCGACCCCACGCTGTGGATCAAGATGCTGGTGGGCTACGACATCATCTTCACCACGGTGAGCCTGCTGCTCTTCGACGTGGTTTTTCACGCGGAGTAGGGCGAGCGGCCCGATGCAGGAATTTTCGTGGAGTGCCTTCCGAGGATTATGTATTTTTCCCCATTCATCGGTCGTCCATAGCCCCTTGCTACCGTTTTGAACCGCTGTTTTCGTTTCCGGAAGTCTCTGCGGGCACTGTGACTGGAATCACTCGACAGTGTATAACGTGGATGATAGCCTTCGAATGATCCTGTTTCCGGGATCATATGTAGCGTTTCCCGGATTCGTTCGTGGTAAATCATCAAAATTTCCGCTTGGAGGACTTGTGACTGTAACGAATTGGGTGGAATTTTTTCTGGCCGTCAGCGTGCTATCGCTCATTGTGGCTTTCTTCTTCGCGCGCCAGGTCATCGGCTCGGACAACGGAACCCCGGCCATGCAGCAGATCGCCGCGGCTATCAAGGAAGGTGCCGAGGCGTTTCTCAAGCGCCAATACAAAACCATCTACGCGCTCTCCGTGGTGCTGGCGATCCTGATCTATGCCCTCTACCTCTTTCTTGGCAAAGGGCAGCCTTTAGCCTTGAAGACGGTCATCAGCTTCTTTGCCGGCGCGGTGTGCTCCGGCCTGGCGGGATTCAGTGGGATGTTCGTTTCCATCCGCGCCAACCTGCGTGCGGCCTCGGCGGCGCGCAGCAGCCTGAACAAGGCGCTGAAGATCGCGATACGCGGCGGCGCTGTGACTGGTCTCTCGGTGGTGGCGCTTTCGCTGCTGGGCGTGGGAATCATCTTTCTGGCCTTCGGCGGAATGTCCAATCCCACTCAAGTTCCCTATGAAATTGTCGGCTTCGGCTTCGGCGCCAGCTTTGTAGCCCTCTTCGCCCAGTTGGGCGGCGGCATCTACACCAAGGCTGCCGACGTGGGCGCCGACCTGGTGGGCAAGGTCGAAGTCGGCATTCCCGAGGACGATCCGCGCAACCCGGCGGTCATCGCCGATCTGGTGGGCGACAACGTGGGCGACTGCGCCGGCCGTGGAGCCGACCTGTTCGAATCCACCGCCGCGGAGAATATTGGCGCCATGATTCTGGCCGTGGCTTTGTTCGCCACGCTCAAGGACAAGGCTCCGGAGGCGGCCATTCTGGCCATCTTCTTCCCGCTGGTGGCCCGCGCCTTCGGCCTCATTGCCTCCGTCATCGGCATCTTTACCGTGCACCTGAGGAACGAGGAGGAGGACGCGATGTCGGCGCTGAATCGTGGCTACCTGGTGACCACTATCCTCGCCGCCATCGGCTTCTGGGTCGCTGTCAAGTACCTGCTGGGAGGCATCCCAGGGGCAGACTGGCAATGGTTCTTCTATGCCGGCCTGATCGGTATGGTCATGTCCTTCCTGTTCGTTTGGATCACCCAGTACTACACCGAGGACCGCTATCGCCCGGTGCAGTCGATTGCCAAAGCCTCGACAACCGGTCCGGCCACCAACATCATCGCCGGCCTGGCCGTAGGCATGGAGTCGACAGCCATGCCGGTGATCGTCATCTCGGCTGCCATCCTGGGCAGCTATTTCTGTGGAATCAAGGCCCTGCCCATGATCTCCGGCACCGCCGCCGGATTCTTCGGCACCGCTATCGCCACCATGGGTATGCTGGCCACCTGCGCCTACATCCTGGCCATGGACACCTTCGGTCCCATCACCGACAACGCCGGCGGCATCTCCGAAATGTCGCATCAGCCGGCAGAGGTTCGCAAGCGCACCGACCGCCTGGACGCGGTGGGCAACACCACCAAGGCCCTCACCAAGGGCTATGCCATCGGCTCGGCGGCCTTGGCGGCCTTTCTGCTCTTCTCCGCCTATCTGGATGAAGTGGCGGAACTGGTCCGCCAAAAGACCCACAACATGGCCTTCGAGTTCGCCTCGGTCAATTTGTCCAAGCCGCCCGTTTTTGTGGCTTCGCTGATTGGCGCCGCCTTGGTGATCCTCTTCAGTTCTTTCGCCATCCAGGCCGTCGGACGCAGCGCGTACGCGGTCATTGAAGAGGTCCGCCGCCAGTTCAAAGCCGACCCCGGCATCATGGCTGGGACCTCCAAGCCCAACTACGGCGCCTGCGTGGACATGGTCACCAAGGCCGCGCTCAAGCAGATGGTAGTCCCCGGACTCCTGGCCGTGGGTGTGCCGATCGCCGTCGGCTTCCTCTTCCGCTTCTTCAATACGGCCGCTGACCCGACCCTGGCTGCCGAGTCTGTCGCCGGTCTGCTCATGGTGGGCACCATCAGCGGAATCCTCTGGGCCATCTTCATGAACAACGGCGGTGGAGCATGGGATAACGCCAAGAAGTTCATCGAAACCGGCCAACTGGGCGGAAAGGGCTCCGACGCCCACAAGGCAGCCGTGGTGGGCGACACGGTTGGCGATCCCTTCAAGGACACCGCCGGCCCGTCTATCCACGTGCTCATCAAGCTGCTCTGCACGGTCACCTTTGTGATGGCGCCATTGTTCCTGTAGAGCCCATCAAACACACGCCATTTATGGCGGATAACCGAAATGCCCGGCGGCCTCACGCGATAAGCGTGGGGCCGTTTTTTTAGGTACCTGCCCTGCAGTACGGATAGTATGATGACGGACAACACCCAAAAGCCGGTTTTTTGGCTCGATCTGGAGAAAAACCAGCGCGAATCTTCGCGCGGAGGAGGATGGAAGATGCGCATTCATATGGTTGCAGGCGTGGCGTTGACAGTGGCGGCGTTGTCCTTGCCGCTGATGGGTGCGGCTCAGAAGTTCCAGGAGCCGACAAAAGAAGAGCTACAAATGACCTCGGATCCCAAGGCTCCGGGCGCTCCAGCGGTCTTTCTCTATCGCGAGGTTGAATCCGACAACCGATACCATTACGTCAGTTGCTATGCGCGCATCAAGGTGCTTACCGAGAAGGGCAAGGAATGGGCCACGGTCGAGGTTCCCTATGTTCCGGGCTATAGCGCTACCCCCATCATCGAGGGGCGCACCATCCACTCCGACGGCACGGTGATACCGCTGGCGGGCAAGGCCGAGGACCTGCTGAACTTCAAGACCAACGAGTTCCACATGAAGAGAGCGGTCTTCAATCTGCCCAGCGTCGAGGTGGGCAGCATTTTGGAGTACAAGTGGTCCATTCCGATGACCGGCGGAAAGGTCTCCGGCATCGCCGACCAGGCGGTTGAGAGCTACATTTCCGCCGCGCTGGCCGGCATCCAAAATCCCGTATGGGACGTGCAGCAGCCGATCTTCGTCCACAAGGAGCATTTCTACTGGAACCCGTTCTCCGATATCGAAGCGAACGCCATAAATACCGTGCAAGGAAGCTCGGTCGACATCTTCATTGATGGGGAACGGACCCACTACCTGCTCTTCACGCAGCGCCTGCCCGCCGGATTCACGACCACCCGGAGTCCCAGGGGCGATTACACACTGGACATCCAGGATGTGCCCGCTTTTGTGCCCGAGGCCAATGCGCTTCCTGAGGAGGCTTTGCTTTATAAGGTGCGCTTTTTTCGCACACCCTACAACTCCCCGGATGTGTATTGGGACAACGAGATCAAACGCTGGTCCAATCAGTTGAACGAATTTGCCAGCCAGAGTAAGACGATCAAGGACGCGGCCGATCAGATTACCGCGGGAGCAGCAACGCCCGAGGCCAAGGCCCGCAAGCTCTACGATGCGGTGCAGGCGCTGGAAAACACCGACTTTACGCGCAAGAAGAACGAAGAAGAGCGCAAGCAGTTGAATCTCAAGAAGGAACTGAAGAAGGCGCAGGATGTGTGGAACGAGAAAAGGGGCTCGGGCAATGACATTGCCGCCCTTTACCTGGCACTGGCGCGCGCCGCGGGCCTGCAGGCCGATGGGCTGCAGGTGGTTAACCGGGACCGGTCAGTCTTCGATCCCAACCTTCTCTCGCTCCGTCAACTGGACGCGTTGCTGGTTGTGCTGAACATTGACGGCAAGGATATTTACCTCGATCCGGGCGAAAAGCTCTGCCCCTTCGGCCAGTTGCATTGGAAGCACACAATGGCTGGCGGAATCCAGCAGAACGCCAATAAGCCGGTCTATACCCCGCCCAACTCAGTCAAGGAGGCCACCACCGCACACGCCGCTGATCTGACCCTGGATGCGCAGGGCGGGATCACCGGAACCATCAAAATGCTGATGAACGGCCCCCAGGCGCTCCATTGGCGCCAGCTCAACCTGACCTCCGATCCGGAGGAGGTCAAGAAGCAGTTCAATGAATTCCTGCACAACCTGCTGCCCCAGGGAATTGCCGGGGAGGTGGATAAGATACAGGGGCTGGAGGCCGGGGAGGGTTATCTTTCGATTTCCGCCAAGGTTTCCGGGCAGTTAGGCAGCTCTACCGGCAAGCGTTTGATGCTGCCCGGCTTCTTCTTCTCCACCGGCGCGCATACCCAGTTCGTCGCCGAGGAGAAGCGCACGGCCGCCGTCGATCTGCACTACTCCGATCAGGTAATCGACGCTGCGGTCTACCATCTGCCGGCCGGCTTCACCGTCGAAAGCGCTCCCACGCCAGCGCAGTTGCCCTGGGAAGGTCACGCCATGCTGGTGGTCAAGTCGATTCCCAGCGCGGGGACCATCGACATCCGGCACACCTTCGCTCGCTTTTTCGTGTTGCTCGATCCCAATGAGTACCCGGCCCTGCGCGAGTACTACCAGAAGATCGCCACCAGCGACCAGCAGCAGTTGGTGCTGGTCAAGGCAGCAAACTGACGAACACAGCCTCCGGAAACAAATCATGGGTATGGGCGAAGGCTCATACCCATTTTTCTGTTGTGATGGGTCGATGCCGCTGCGCTCAAAGTCTTATACCCTGCTTTTCCGCATCTCCCACATCCATACCTCCAAATTGCACCGTTTTTGCGCCTTGTCCTCGGCCCCGACGAAGACTAGGCTTGGATTCTGAGGGCAGTTCGGTTGCCAGACCCTTAGATTGCACTGAATTTTGGGCAAATTTTTACATACGGAAACCCGCGTCCCGCAAGGGTCTTTGGAGCTTTCCACAGGCAAATGCCTTTGTTTGCAAAGTTGGTGCCTGAAATGTCAACAAAACACTAGATATTGTGGTTTTTTGTTGACATGTACAACAGACAGAGGTACTTTTTCATCTGCGGCCTTAAACGGCTTGTAACGATTTCCGGTGTGATTGTTCCACAAAGAGGCTACTGAGAACAGAGAACTTGCGGTACTTTTTATCCCCGCTTCCCGTTCTTTGACCGAGACTATTTCCTGACTCCCCCAGGCTCCAAAAGCATTGCACTGGAGGGGGGCCGACGTTTCAACATTATTTACCGATTGTGAGGGTTTTATGAACGAGGTCCAGCATCATTCTTCCGCCGCCGCCCAGCAGACTCCCCAAACCCAGAAGGGCCTGACCTTCACTCGCCGCTTCACCACCGAGGGCGTCTCCCCCTATGACGAGATTCAGTGGGAGCAGCGCACCGCGTCGATCGCGGATCAGAAGGGCAACATCATCTTCGAGCAGGACAACGTCGAAGTGCCGGCGGACTGGTCGGTCACGGCAACCAATATCATGGCTTCAAAGTACCTGCATGGAAAGCAGGGCACACACGAACGGGAGATCAGCGTCCGCCAACTGGTGAGCCGGGTGGCGGAGACCATCCGCGACTGGGGCCTGGCGGGCAGCTACTTTGCCACCCCTGAAAATGCGGCTATCTTTCACGACGAGCTGGTTCACATGCTGCTGACGCAGAAGGTGGCCTTCAACTCGCCGGTATGGTTCAACGTGGGCTGCGACCGGCTGGAGCCGGAGGCGGAGGGGCAGAACTGGCATTGGGATCCGGCCACCGGCGGCGTGCACTACTCCGCTTCCGGCTACCGCAATCCCCAATGCTCGGCCTGCTTCATCAACTCGGTTGAGGATTCGATGAGCGGCATTATGGAACTGGCCCGGACCGAGGCCATGCTCTTCAAATTCGGCTCGGGTACGGGCACGAATTTCAGTTCCTTGCGTTCCAGCAAGGAATTTGTCTCGGGCGGAGGTGTAGCCAGCGGACCCTTGAGCTTCATGCGTGGTCTCGACGCCTTTGCCGGGGTCATAAAGTCCGGCGGCAAGACCCGCCGCGCGGCCAAGATGGCGATTCTGAACGCGGACCACCCGGATATCGTTGATTTTATTGAGTGCAAGGCTAAGGAAGAGGCCAAGGCTCACACCCTCATCAAGGCCGGCTACGACGGCTCAGGCCCTGATTCAGAGGCTTTTTCGTCCATCTTCTTTCAGAACGCCAACAACTCTGTCCGCGTGAGCGATGAGTTCATGCGCGCCTACGAGAACGACGGCGAATATACCACTTATACGGTGAAGGACCATAAGCCGGTTGCGACCTACAAGGCGCGCGAGATCGTGCACAAGATTGCCGAGGCCACATGGCAGTGCGGCGATCCCGGCATGCAGTTCGATACCACCATCAATCGCTGGCACACCAGCAAGAACACGGCGCGTATCAACGCTTCGAATCCCTGCTCGGAGTACATGTTCCTGGACAACTCGGCCTGCAACCTGGCCAGCTTCAACCTGATGAAGTTCGTCACGCCGTCGGGCGGCTTTGACATTCCGGCCTACCGGCACGCCATCTCCGTGATCATCACCGCCATGGAGATACTGGTGGACAACTCCGGCTATCCCACCGAGGCCATCGCCCGCAACTCCCACGACTACAGGCCGCTGGGGCTGGGCTACGCCAACCTGGGAGCGCTGCTGATGGCAATGGGTCTGCCCTATGACTCCGACGCCGGCCGCGACTATGCAGCCACTCTGACCGCCATTCTTACCGGCCAGGCCTACCTGCAATCCGCCATTCTGGCCGCCAACTGCCCGCCGATCGCCTCGGCTACGCCGCTGACCGCCAATGTAGAACACCAAGGTGGATTCGGGGCCCCCGGCGAGCTTGCTCGATGGGGTGATGGTGCCTGCCCCGGCTTCTACGTCAACCGCGAACCGTTCCTCGACGTGATCCGCATGCACCGCGCCGAAGTCAACAACATAGGCCGGTCGCAGCAGAGCGGCGAGCCCTTCACCGTGCCCCAGCTCGACGCCCTGATCGACGCCAGCCGCGAGAGCTGGGATATGGCCCTGGTTTACGGAGAAAAGTACGGCTACCGCAACTCCCAGACAACGGTTCTGGCGCCTACCGGCACCATCGGCTTCATGATGGACTGCGACACCATGGGCATTGAGCCGGAACTGGCCCTGATCAAGTACAAGAAGCTGGTGGGCGGCGGCAATATCAAGATCGTCAACAGCACTGTTCCCGAAGCCCTCTTCAAGCTGGGCTATACGGCGGATGAAGTAAACGCCATCGTCAGCTACGTTGACGCCACCGGCACCATCGAGGGAGCGCCCGGCATCCGGCCCGAGCACCTGTCTGTCTTCGATTGCAGCTTCAAGCCGATCAAGGGCACGCGCACCATACACTACATGGGCCACATCAAGATGATGGCCGCCGCGCAGCCGTTCCTCTCCGGCGCCATCTCCAAGACCGTTAACCTGCCCCACGAGGCTACCGCCGAGGAGATTGCCGAGGCTTACGCCGAAAGCTGGCGTCAGGGACTCAAGGCCGTGGCCATCTACCGCGACGGCTCCAAGGGAACCCAGCCGCTGAATACCAGCATGGACGACCGCCATGGACTGGACGCCGCCGGCAACCGCGTGCTGTCGCAGTTGGCCGCCAGCCAACCCGCCGCCGAAGCCGACCTCAAAACTCTTGAAGGCAAAAGCGGCGAAAAAGTCGAGGTTCCTGCGCAGACGGTCTTCCTTGCGGGCACAGCCTTCCAGCGCATGCTGGATGAGATTGCCAAATTAGCCGCCGTGCCCACTTTGCAGCCTTCGGGCGCGCAGGAGGCCATCAATCCCGACGTGCAGGACCAGAATGCCCCGCCTCGCGCAATCCGTCACCGCTTGCCCGGCGAGCGCGCCTCCATCACTCACAAATTCGCTCTAAACGGCCACGAGGGCTACATTACCGTCGGCCTATACCCCTCCGGACAGCCCGGCGAAATCTTCATCAGAATGGCCAAGGAGGGTTCCACCGTATCCGGCATGATGGACTCCTTCGCCACCTCCATCTCCATCGCCCTGCAGCATGGCGTCCCGCTCAAGGTGCTGTGCAACAAGTTTGCCTACACTCGTTTCGAGCCCTTCGGCTGGACGGGCAACCCGCAGATCGGACAGGCCACGAGCATTATGGACTACATCTTCCGCTGGATGGATCTGCGCTTCCTCTCCGGCACGCAGTTGACGCTCTTCTCGGGGATGGTTCCGCAAGCTCCGCAACTGACCCCCTCGCCCAGCATGGCGCCCGAGACCGAGACCTATCAGGATTCGCTGGCGCAGAGCCACCTTGCCCAACTGGCCGAGGAGGTTGCCAAGCGGCTCAACCAGGTCAGCGGTCCGCCGAGTGGCGGCGGCATTGCTCCCGCGGCGCAGGCTGACTTATCTAGCGCCGCCAGTGCCTCCCCGGCGCCGCAACTCCAGGACCGCGGCGTCTACCACGCCACCGAAGCCATGCGCGAGATGTACGAGATGGGAGATGCGCCCAGTTGCCCGGTCTGCGGAGCCATCATGGTCCGCAACGGCTCCTGCCACCGCTGCATGAGCTGCGGAACCACTAGCGGGTGCAGCTAGAGAATTATCACGGATAGTCGAATGTCATGGGTGCCCCACCTCGCCGCGTTCTTGTTTTTGCGGGTGCCCCAGGCCGGGGTCCCCACGGACAGGTCTTCGTCCGTGGGGTGGAGATCCCTCGCATTTGGGGACCAGGGAGTGAGGCCTACCAGACCTCCATCTCGAAATCCCGGTACTCGCGAATCAGTTCGAAGTCGGTGCGATTCGATGTAATCAGTTTGGCCCCGTAGCTTCGCACGGTCAGCGCGATCAGTACATCGAAATGAAGCTCGCGCAGCTTATTCGGATCGAATCCATTGTCTTCGCGCATCTTCGCAAGAAGCAGGCCCGACTCCAGCCAATTGTTTCTGGTTGGAGTCAGGATGGGGTAGTTTTTTTCGAGTGTATGCAGAATGTTCTTGTCAACCGGCGAGACAGCCCCGCGCCAAAGTTCCGCGAGAACAACCGACGAGTTGCGCACCAGAGCGTTTAGATTCGCCATGCGCAGTGCATGACGATCGGTCCTCAAATGGTCGACGAGGACCGAGGTATCAAAGACTACACACTCACTCATCACATCCCGCGAAGGAGCATTTGCCGCCGTACTTCCTCATAAGGTCTTTGAATTCCTGAAGAGCAACGATCTCCTTCAGCGCCACGTGAACAGCCTCGGTGCGCGACTTGGCGCCGAGAACGCGCACGGCCTTGTCTGCAAGCTTGGTATCCAGCCGGATCGAGGTCAGGGGTATGGCCATGGCATCTCCTTCTATATATATCTATTGTGCCATTAGTATATATAGTTGTCAAACCCGTTCGATGAAGGGCGATGGGGCTGCGCATGTCTTCTTCAATCCCGTTACCCCAATTGGCCGGGTATCCCAGAGCCTGCCCTGAGCGTATCGAACAGGCCCCTCGCATTTGGGGACCTGGGATACCACGAACCCCATGCGAGCGAATAGCGAGCGTCCGCCTGGACGGCAAGTCCTTTGCAGATTATTTCCCTAATTCGTGCACACTGATCTCAGAAGTCTTCCTTCAAACATCGTCCCGGCACATTGGGGTGCCCCTGGTCCCTTGCATTCGGGGACCAGGGAGACCACGCAAAATCGGCCGGCAGAGACCAAAACGTCCCGTAACTCCTTATCCTGGACGATTTTGCAGGGAACTCCTTTGTTTTGACGATTTTACAGCGCAACCCCGTCTGTAACCTCATGAAAACAACGACTTTGCGTCCAAAGTAGGGGTGGGGGTATCTGATGTACCAGCTATGTCGTCATATCAAGACCAACGGTAAACGATGCCAATCTCCGGCTCTGCTCGGATCGGCTTATTGTTATTACCACGCCCGCACGCATGCCATGGCCTCACCAAACTACATCAAATTTGATGACCTCAAGCTCCCCCTGCTGGAGGATTCTGCCTCCATCCAGGTAGCCATCTCCAAGATCACAGCTGCCTTCCTCAGCTCCCGCATCGATGCGCGCCGCACCGGCCTGCTCCTCTACGCCGTCCAGATCGCCTCGCAGAATATCGACCGCGATTCCGACCGTGAGAATACCGAAATTGTGCACTCCATGACTGTCACCGATGAGGGCGACGAGATGGCGCCGGAAAAGGAAGTCTGCGAACCCAGTGATTGCCCAAGCTGCAATCGCCGTGACACATGCGAAGACTACGATCCCGGAGAAGAGGACGTGTCGCCAACTGAAGAAGTAGTAGCCAAAATGTAGGCGGGTAGCCGCATCATCCACTACGCAAATATGTTCTCCTGTTCATCCGCGGTACGCCTTTTGCAGGCACTCCTGGGAAAAGGAGCCAGAACCCGCCCTGCTTATCACGGTCCTGCAACATAGTCTGGAGTAGAATTGCCTATCGGCAGCGAGATCGCTGTCTGCCGCAGGAGCACGATCATGCCCAATGTCCTCATTCCCACACTGCGGGGCCAGATGCCCGCATGGTTCGCTGCTCCCGCATCCACGGCCTCCGTTCCCGGCGTCGTCGTTCTGCACGACGTTCTTGGCATGAGCCGGGACCTCCGCAACCAGGCCAACTGGCTCGCCCAGGCCGGCTTTATGGCAGTTTCTCCCGATCTTTACTACAAAGGCGGCCGGCTCATCTGCATCCGCCAGGTCATTCGCGACATGATTGCCCGCACCGGCCATGCCTTTGACGACGTTGAAGCCTCCCGAAGCTGGCTCCTCGCTCAACCCGGCTGTAATGGACGCGTCGGCGTCATCGGCTTCTGTATGGGCGGCGGGTTCGCCCTCCTGCTCGCCTCCGGACACGGTTTCTCCGCTGCCAGCGTCAACTATGGCGGCCCGCTTCCCAAGGACATCGATGATTTCCTTAACGCGGCCTGCCCGCTCGTCGGCAGCTACGGCGGCATGGCCAAGTGGGAGCAAGGCGTAGCCGATCAGTTGGCGAAGGCCCTTGATCGCGCCCTCGTCCCCCACGACGTAAAGGAGTACCCCGACGCCGGCCATTCCTTCATGAATAACCACCGTGGCTACCAGTTTTTGAAAGTGCTGCGGTTCAAGGCCGTTGGCTACAATGAACCTGCCGCAATGGACGCCCGCCGCCGCATCGAGGCCTTCTTCCGCCTGCACCTGGAAAGCTGAAAACCAGGGCGTCAGTGCATACGTTCGCTTCTTCTACCGTTTGAAGGTCACGTATTGCCGCCCAATATAGAGCCGGAATCCGCCGGCCGGGTCGGCCACAATCTGCAGCGGCATGGGCCGCTTGAGTCCCGTATCCTCGCTCACGGCCACCGTGAGCACGTCATGCGCTCCCACGTCGGTGACCAGGAACTTGTCCCCGACAATTCCTGCGCCGTAGATACCGGCGGCAAGGCTGTGCCCGCCCAACTTGATGGGAACCTCGACGATAAAGTAAGCCTGGTACTTCGACGCCACGGCGGCCGAGTAGCCGGTGGTGTCCACCAGAGTCGCCAGCACGTAGTGCCCGTCAGCAAACTTTACGCCGCCTGAGTTGCGCACCTGCGTGGTTGCCGGTTGACCGCAGTAGAACACGCTGGCCGGCAGCAGTTTCTGCGTGTCCTCTGGCTTTAGAATCGTCGCGCTCTGCTGTGCCTTCATCAAGCCTGGCGCCGCGATCATCGTCACGGCCAGCGCTCCGGCCGCAGCCATCTTCAAAATTGCGTGGTTACTCATCGTGAAACCTCCTTTTTTCCATTACGTAACGGAGTATATCGCACCCCGGCAACGCTTGCATAAGGGTTGTTCAAGCCGCCAGGCCAGAGTTTCCGATGGATAGCGCCACCTCAAGATGAGGTGCCGGCATTTGGTGGTTTCGCCTCCCGGCCGCGCACGCCATCAATAGCTCATACTTTGTTACGATGCGGCGCGACTGGCCGCTCGCATACACTGTAAGGTTATGCCGCATCTTGGTTAAGCGGTTACTACCGGATTGGGGAAGAGAACTATGAGGATGACCGGGCCGATAGCCCTTGCTCTTTTTGTGGCGACCGCGACGGCGGCCGGAGCGCAGGCGCGCTTTGACGCTGAGGCGGTGCGGCTGAATAACCGCGGCGTGGCGCAGATGAGCCAGCAGTTTACTGAGCGCGCGGCGTCGTCGTTTGCCGAGGCGTTCCAGAAGGATCCCCGGCTGGCGCAGGCGGCGATCAATGATGGCATTGCGCTGATGGCTCTGCAAAAGCTGGACGAGGCTAAGAAGGCCTTGCAGGCGGCCCTCGTTTTGGACCCGCGCAGCGCCCAGGCATGGTACAACCTGGGTCTCGCCCAGCACGCGGGTAATGAGCTGGAGGAGGCGCTTAAGAGCTTCCAACAGGCGGTGACGTTCGATCCCAGGGATGCGGATTCCACTTATTTCGAGGGCGTTTGCTACCAGGAGATGAAGGAGCTCGACAAGGCTATTGCGGTTTTCCAGAAAGCGCTGGCGATCGACCCGCTGCACGCTTCGGCAGAGTTTCAGTTGGCGCGCGCGTTGCAGCGCTCCGGCAACACCACTGATGCCAAAGAGCACTTCAAGCGCTTTCAGCACTTGACCAGCACCAAGATTGGAGCGCCCATCGGGCTCTCCTACGGCGAGCAGGGGCACTACTCAACGGTGTTGCCGGTGGAGGAGCACGAGGCCGCGAAGAAGGCAATGATTCCGGTGAAGCTGGTGGCGCAGCCGATGGTGACTGGAAAGACTGCGCCCTTCACCACCACCGGCGGCGCGTGCATGATGGACGTGACCGGAGAGGGACGCATGGACCTGGTGCTGATGCAGGCGGGGGCGCAAGCCATTCGTGTGCTGCACAACAAAGGCGACGGCAACTTTGAAGAGTGGGATGCAGAGGCGGCGGGACTGAAGGCATCGGGCCATGGCGTGGCTTGCGCCGTGGGCGATTACGACGGCGATGGGCTCAATGATCTGGCGGTGGTGCTGGACGATGCGGTGATGTTGTTCCGCAATCTGGGCCATGGAAAGTTTCAGGATGTGACGGCGGAGGCTGGGCTTGTGCCTAAGAACCGGCCAACCGGAATCACGTTTATCGATTATGACCATGATGGGGATCTGGATCTGTTTCTCACTGGAGCGCCGCTGACGGCGGGCGGATCGTCGAATGTGCTCTGGCGGAACAACGGTAACAAGACCTTCACCGAGTGGACGGAACCAACGGGATTGGGCGGCAGCGGCAAGACGAACGCAGTGATTCTAACCGACTTCAACAACGATCGCGCCGTGGATATTGCTGTGACAGGCGATGGACCAGCACCTACGATCTTTGTGAACCCGCGCGAAGGAATGTATCCGACGCAGGCGTTGTATGAAGACGAGAAACTGCCAGCGACCGCGGGAATTGCCGTACTGGACTACAACAAGGACGGCTGGATGGACATTGCCGTCACGCATGCCGGTGCTCCGGGATTGACTCTGTGGCGCAATGTCGAGGGGCCGAATCATATTGGCCGGCGATTTGAAAGAGTGGAACTGCCGCTGCATGGAGCTCTTAGGGGATGGGGCCTGACGCCCATCGATATTGACAACGACGGTTGGATCGATCTGGCGGCGGTTTTGGAAACAAAGGCTGGCCCGCAAGTGCGCGTCTTTCGCAATCGCGGCGATAGAACCTTTGAAGATGTGAGTCATGCGCTGGGCCTGGACAAAGTGAAGCTGACTGCGCCGCGCGGACTGATTGCCGTCGAGGACAACGGCGCAGCGGATCTGATTGTGACGCAGGTGAATGCGCCGCCGGTGCTGCTGCGCAACGTGGGCGGAAACAAGAATCACTCCGTGCGCCTCGACCTGACCGGCTTTGCGGACAACAAGACGGCGCTGGGCGTGAAGGTGGAGATCTTCACGAACGGCCACTGGCAGAAGTGGGAACTGGCCGGGGCGTCGGGCTATCAGACGCAGGGACCGCCGCAGATTCTTGTAGGCCTGGGCGATGCGGACCAAATTGACCTGCTGCGCATCCTGTGGCCGACCGGCGTCTTGCAGGACGAGATCGACTTGCCGCACACGCCGGTGATCGCTATGAAGGAAGTTGATCGCCGCGGCAGTTCGTGTCCGGTGCTCTTTGCCTGGGACGGCCACAAGTACAAGCTGGTGACGGACGTGATCGGCGCGGCGGTGGTGGGCCACTGGTTTACGCCCACGCGGCGCAACACGCCCAACCCCGGCGAGTGGATCAAGGTTGACGGCGCGCAGGTTATGCCGGTGAACGGCAAACTGAGTTTGCGCTTCATGGAGCCGATGGAGGAGGTCAACTACATCGACCAGTTGCGGCTGGTTGCGGTCGATCATCCGGAGAATGTGGAAGTCAATCCCGACGAACGCTTCCTCGACGATCCGCCGTTCGCTTCGGGGCGCGTAGTAGCCACGGCAGGCGCGCGGCTGCCGGTGGGCGCGTGGGACGGGGAGGGTCGCGATGTGCTCGACCAGATAAGCAGGCGCGATCATAAATTCGCCAGCGGCTTCACGCCGCTGCCCTACGATGGATTCGCCAATCTACACACGCTGACTCTCGATTTGGGTCCGCTGGACGCGCAGTCCCAGCTTCGGCTGCTGATGACCGGCTATGTGAACTACTTCAGCGCGACTTCTCTGTATGCCGCGTGGAAGGCGGGCATCAAGCCGATCTCGCCTTATGTTGAGGCCGAGCAGCCTGATGGTACATGGAAGCGCATTGCGGACAATGTTGGTTTTCCCGCCGGAATGGAACGCACGATTGTGGTGGACCTCTCCGGCAAGCTGCCCGCGGGCGCGCGGCGCATCCGGCTCATCACCAATCTCGAACTTTATTGGGACCAGGTGCTCATCGACAACCATGCCGAGGCGGAGGCGCGAACGGAAGAAGTTCCGCTGGCGCGGGCCACGCTGCATTTCCGCGGCTACCCAAAGCAGATTGAGGGAACAAGCCCTGGAGATCTCGACTACGACTATGACCTCGTAAGTTTGACTGGGCCGTTCCAGCATGAGCGCGGCAACTACACGCGCATGGGCGACGTGACGGAGCTGCTGAAGAGCATCGACGACCGCTATGTAATCTTCGGCAGCGGCGAAGAGATCGCCGCCGAATTTGACGCGACAAAATTGCCCGCGCTGCCCACGCACTGGAAGCGCGACTACTTCTTTTACGCCAACGGATACGTGAAGGACATGGACTGGTGGGATGCATCGCCCTTCACCGTGGCGCAACTGCCTTTTCATAAGATGAGCGCGTATCCTTACCCTGACTCTGAGGAATTTCCGCAGGACGCGCAGTCCCTGGAGTACCAGTTGAATTGGAACGATCGCTTCGATTCGGGCGAGCCGGTGCGGTCGTATCGCTTCGACTACCGTATTCAACGAGCAACCCCAGATAATGTCAGTGAGCCAAAATAAGAACGAGCAGGAGGACGAATGGAAATCTCCGGAAAGCGTATCAAGCAGTTTCTAAGTCTCGCCTGCGTTCTCTTTATCTTGTGGCTGTTGCGCGGCTGGATTAACCGCGCTGGTGTCTGGTGGGATAAGACATTTTGGAGAGAGCTGCCGAAGTACCTCGGCATTTCGTCCGGTGTGTTTGTATTTTTGATGCTGATCGCCTACGCACTTTTGCAATGGGGCCGATGGCGTATCCGGCTCAAAGACGATATGCCGCAAACCCTATTCGGAGAGCAAAGCATGAAATCGGACCAGAGGTACGAGGAGCCGCGTTGAGATGAATGAACTTGTCCTGCATTCCGCTTCCAGTCAACTTACTCTATTGCGCTCCGGCGAGCTCTCCGTCACCGAGTTGGCCGAGGCGCATATTCAACAGATCGAGCGGCTGAATCCGCAATTAAATGTATTCGCCGATTTCGATGCGGCTCGCGTGCGCGCGCAGGCGCGGCGGTTGGATGAGACGCCGAAGGAAAAGCGGCGCAGCGCGTTGCATGGATTGCCGGTTACGGTGAAGTCTTCCATCGCGACGGCGGGTTATCGTTGCGAGATCGGCAGCCTGTTGCACAAGGGCGAGGTGCCGCGCGAAGACGCGGTGGTGGTCGAGCGGCTGCGGGCGGCGGGGGCGTTAATCCTGGGTACAACCAACTGCCCGGAGTTCCTGATGGCTTACGAGACAGCGAATCTGCTGCATGGACGCACGCGGAATCCATGGGACCAGGAACGCACTCCGGGCGGATCGAGCGGCGGTGAATCGGCATCCATTGCTGCGGGGCTTTCAGCAGCAGGACTGGGCAGCGACAGCGGCGGTTCGGTGCGCGTGCCGGCGCATTTTACCGGCATCTGCTCACTCAAGCCCACGCCGGGTCGGATTCCGGGACGCGGGCATCTGCCGCCGTGCGTGGGTCCGTTCTCCACGCTGGGCGCTATTGGGCCGATGGCGCGCACCATGAGCGATGTGGCGCTCATGTTCCGCACTCTCAGCGGCCAGGACCCGCTCGATCCGGCGAGTCCGCCCATTGCGTTGCGGGAACCGAGTCTCGGCGAACTGCGCAGCAACACGATCGGATTTTTCGAGGATGACGGCCTCGTTCCGGTTACCCCGGAGACGCGGGCCGCGGTGCGGGCCGCGGCGGCAGCGCTGCGTGACGCCGGTTTTCGCGTAGAGCCGTTCCGGCCGCAAACGCTGGAATTACTGCGGAAGTTGTGGTGGAAGTTTTTTGTGCAGTGCGGTGCCATGTTTTATGCGCCGGAAATTCGCGGCCGGCGCGAGCAGCTGAGTCCCATCTTCAGTGAGTTTCTTGGCTTTGCCGAAGCCATGCCGCCGCTCTCAGCGGTTGAATTGCTGGACGCATGGGCTGAACTGGACTTGCTGCGCTCGAAGACGCTGGCGGAGATGAGCATGTATCCCGTGCTGCTGTGCCCGGTGGCCAGCATCCCCGCCTTCCGCCATGGGGAGCGGACCTGGATCATCGAGGGCCAGGCCGTGGACTATCTGGACGGCGTGCGGCACACGCAATGGTTCAATGTGTTGGGCGCGCCGGCCGCAGTGGTTCCCGTGGGGAATTCGCCGGAGAAGTTGCCGATCGGCGTACAGATTGTCGCCCGGCCTTTTCAGGACGAAACGGCGCTGGGCATAGCGGCGGTTGTGGATGCGGCCTTCGGCTACCATCCGCCGCCCATGGCAGGAACAAAATAACTGCTTTCCATTCAACTCCATTCTTCACAGATAATCGTTCAAAGCATTGATAACACGCGAGTTAGCTGGCGCGTGAGCGGCGCTCCGTCTCCACCTTTTGGTGGAGGCGCGGCTCGGCTGATTGCAGTATGCTGGGCCTTCCCAGAACGGAGCGCAGAGGGGTGCTTGATAACTGGCACAAGCAATTTGTCGAAACCCCGGATGTTCTGAAGAGCGCCAAGCGCCCACAGACGATTGTGCGTGTGCTTGATGTTGAGATCGGCGGCCACGATTTCATCACCATGGCGGGTCCATGTTCGGTTGAGACCGAGTCCCAACTGATGTCCACCGCCAACCATGTCCGTAGTGCAGGAGCGCGCATTCTGCGCGGAGGCGCCTTCAAGCCGCGCAGTTCCCCTTACACATTTCAAGGGCTTGGCCTGGAAGGGTTGAAGATGCTCTCGCGCGCGCGCGAAGAGTACGGCCTGGCGATCGTAACTGAAGTCATGTCGGAAGAGGACGTGCCAACGGTGGCAGAATACGCTGACATTCTGCAGATCGGCTCACGCAGCATGGAGAACTACTCGCTGCTGGAAGCGGCGGCGCATTCCGGGCGGCCGGTGCTGTTGAAGCGCGGCATGGTGGCCACGCTGGCCGATCTGCTGCGCTCGGCACAGTGCATCCTGGACCACGGCAACTCGCAGGTGATTCTCTGCGAGCGCGGCATACGCACCTTTGAAACGGCGATGCGCAACACTTTTGACGTGGCCGCCATTGTGATGCTAAAGCAGGTCTCGCATCTTCCGGTGATTGCCGACCCCAGCCACGCCGCGGGCCGTCGCGACTTGGTTCCCATGCTGGCGCGCATTGCGGTTGCCGCCGGCGCGGATGGCCTGCTGGTCGAGGTGCATCCCAATCCGGACAAGGCGTGGAGCGACGGCGAGCAATCGCTGGATTTCGCCGGATTCGACAAAATGATGGCCGATCTTAAGCCGTATCTGGCTCTCAGAGGGCAAGCGCTGCACGACCGTGAACTTTCGCAGTGTGATCGCGGACGGCCGCAAAATGAGGCAGTGGAATCTTATTCCATGGAGGCCGTTGGATGAGATTCCCGGCCAGGTTCCTGGCAGCCGCCGCATCCATTGCCATGCTGCTACCAGTATGCGGATTTTTGCCTGATGCCGCGCAGGCTCCATCCGCAGACATTATCGTCACCGCCGCTCCTGTTTACGAGCCGCTGGCAGCCTTGCGCGGAGGGGAGCGCTTTCCCAAGGGCGCGCAGCTCCTGTTGGTTCATGCGGGCAAGGCAGAACCGTTGGTCAAGGGCTTTGCGGCTTCCGCGGACGCCAATGTTTTTTTCGACGGCAAGATGGTGCTCTTCGCGGGCAAACAGGCCGCGAGCGATCCCTGGCAGATATGGGAACTGACGCTGGCTGATCGTTCTGTACGCAAGGTGATTGCCACCGCGACCGACGCCGTACGCCCGTTCTATCTGCCGGGCGGGCGGATGGTTTGGGCGCAGCGCGAGCCATGGGGATTCCAACTGGAGTCCGCCGAAGACGGCCATCTGCCGGGATACACGTTCTTGAATCCGACGGCCGGCCCGGGAGTGCTTCCGCTTACCTACATGCAGGCCAGCGCGTTTCCTTCCGATGTATTGGCGGACGGGCGCATTCTATTTGAGGCTGGTTTCCCTCTGGGCGCCGGCGCAACGCCTGAACTTTATCTGATCTATGCCGATGGCTCGGGCGTGGAGTCGTATCGCTGCGATCACGGCAGGGCGCGGTGGGGCGGAAGGCAACTAGCCTCGGGCGACGTGGTCTTCACGCACGGAGATTCGCTGGCGCGTTTCACTTCGCCGCTGGCAACCGAGACGCACATTGTCGCACCGCACGCTGAGTATGCTGGCGCAATTGCAGAGACGGCTTCGGGAACATGGCTGGTGAGCGCGCGCGCCGCATCCAATATGCATTACGCAATCAAATCGTGGAAGCCCGGTTCGCCTGCATTGCAAACCGTATTCGCCGTCAGCAATGAGAATCTTGTCGAGCCGGTCCTGGTTGCGCCGCGCACTACGCCCAAGCGTCATCCCTCGGGGTTGCACCCTTGGGACTATGCCAACATGCTTGCGCTGGATGCGCGGCAGTCGCGCGAAGGCGATCTCAAAGCTACGCCCGCGTCAACCCCCGTGCTGGTGCGGTTGGAGATGTTGGATACTACCGGCCGCGTGGTTGTTATGGGCACGGCGCCGGTCGAGATCGATGGGTCCTTTTTCGCAAAGGTCCCCGCCGACAAGCCCATTCGCTTTGCATTGTTGAATGCCAAGGGCGCGGTAGTGAGGCAGGAACACGGATGGTTCTGGATTCGCCGCGGTGAACAGCGCATCTGCGTGGGCTGCCACGTGGGACCGGAGCGTGCGTCGGAGAACCGCGTGCCGGCCGTGCTGCTGCGCTCGACTACGCCGGCTGATCTGACCAGCGTGGCGCCGGCAGAAGCACCGCAGCAAAAATCGCCGGGATCTCCACAGACAGGTCTTCGTCCGGGAAGTGGTTCGCCGGGAGGCAATTGAGATGGATTATCGCTTTCTTCTTCTATTCGGCATTGTGTCCCTGGCTTCAGCACAAACTGCTCCATCGCCGCCCCTGACTTCTACTCCGCAAGCGCCGTCTGCCGCACCTCAGGCGCCGCAGGCATCGGTGATTCGCTTTGAAGACGCCAGCGATAAGGCGGGCATCAACTTTACGCATAGCTTCGGGTCGCGGCAACTGGGTTCGCTGCTGGAAGGAACGGGCGCCGGCTGCATCTGGTTCGACTACAACAACTCCGGGCTGGAGTCTCTCTACGTGGTCAACGGGCGGCCGCTCGACGACTCGATGCATCCGTATCCGCTCAAGGAAAAACCAGCAACGCCGCCTCACAACCATCTGTATCGCAACAACGGCAACGGCACCTTTACTGACGTGACGGAGAAGTCCGGCCTCAATCCGGATATGTACGGAATGGCCGTGACGGCGGCCGACTTTGACAACGACGGATATGTCGATCTGCTGGTTACCGGCTATGGCAAGACGATTCTCTATCACAACGACGGCGACGGTCACTTTACCGACGTGACCGAGAAGGCCGGCATCAAGGTGGACGGCTGGGCAATCAGTTCCACCTGGCTGGACTACGACAGGGATGGGTGCGTCGATTTGTTCATCGGCCGCTACGTTAAATTCGATCCCAAGTATCGCGCCTACTATGCGGCCGACAACTATCCGGGGCCGCTGGATTATGAAGGCGAAACCAACAAGCTGTATCACAACAACTGCGATGGAACCTTTACTGATGTCACGGAGAAATCGGGCATCGGCGCATACGTGGGCCGCACCATGGGCGTGACCGCGGCGGACTTCGATAACGATGGATGGGATGACATTTACGTTGCCAACGACCGGACCGAAAACTTTTTATTTCACAACAAGCACGATGGGACCTTCGAGGAGATTGCCAACGAGACGGGCACGGCCTACGGGCAAAATGGCGAATCGACTTCATCGATGGGTCCGGTTTTTGCCGATCTCGAAGGCCGCGGAGTGCTTGACCTGTGGGTCTCCGATGGCCACTATAACCGGCTGCTGCATAACACCGGGGCCCCCGCAGTCGGGTCTTCGTCAGCGGGATGGAACCCCGGCAAGATGAGCTTTGAGGACATCGGCGCGTCTAACGGCGTCTCGCAGGCCAATGCACAGTACGTGAGCTGGGGCACAGGCGTCTACGACTTCGACAACGACGGCCTGCTCGATATACTCATTTTCCACGGCGGGCTCATTCACCTCATTCCCCAGGAGCACACGCTGTTTCGCGGACTCGGCAACGATAAGTTCGCCGATGTTTCGCGCGAGGCAGGAGAAGTACTGAGTACGCGCACCACGGCGCGCGGCGCCTGTTTTGCCGACTACGAAAACAACGGCAAGGTCGATGCGTTTGTGGTGAACCTGGGCGGAAAAGGAACGCTGCTGCACAACGTCTCCACCAATACCGGGCACTGGATCGAGATCAAGCTTGTTGGCGGGATGCGTCCCGGCGACCATAACTATCCTCCCGGTAGCCCCAAGGCCAAGAGCAATCGTGACGGCATCGGCGCGCGCGTAGAAGTCTTCGCCGGGGGCAAGCGGCAGACGGCGGAGCGTGTGGCCGGCTCCGGCTATCTCTCGCAGGACGATGGCCGCCTGCACTTTGGTCTGGGCGCGGCGACGACAATCGACAAGCTCATCGTTCATTGGCCCAGCGGGCGTGAGCAGACGCTGGAAAAACTCAGCGTGGACCGCGCGCTGACGGTGCAAGAACCGATATCAGGAGAAGCGAATTGAGCAGGCGCATACAAAGCGCGGTGTGCACGGTGCTGTTGGCGCTGGCCGTGGCGCTGCTCGTGGTTGCGCTCTGGACGGATCAACCGGTGCGCGCGAGCGACGCCAATGACGCGGATTACGCTTCTCCGCTGGAGGTCTTGCTCTCGCCCGATGGCGCGCAGCTCTATGTGCTCTGCCAGCAGAGCGAAGAGGTTCGAGTGCTGGATGCGACCAGCTACGCGGTGATCAAGAACATCGCCGTGGGCCGCGTGCCGCGCGGGTTTTCGCTCTCCCCTGACGGCGAACGGCTGTTTGTGACCAACAGCTGGGAGGATACGCTCTCGGTGATCGACACGCGGACGCTGGCTGTCGTGGCCACGTGGCCGGTGGGCGCGGAGCCGTCGAGCGTGGTGGAAGACCGCGCGGGTAAGCGGCTCTTCGTGGCCAATCGCATCAGCAATGATGTGGCCGTGCTGAATGCCCAAACCGGCGAGGAAGAAAAACGGCTGGCGGCCGGGCGCGGCGTAAGCTATCTTGCGCTCTCGCCAGACAGCAGCAGATTATACGCCACGCATATTTACCCCAATCCGCCGCGGGTGCGGACCGACGTGGACAATCGAGCAGGACAGGAAATCCGGATGGCGCCGGAGTCGGAGATTACGGTGATCGACGCGGCGCGCGCCGTGGTAGTTGATCGTATTCCGCTGCGCCACATCGCCGGCGTCTTTCATCTGGCCTTCTCATCCGATGGGCGGCTGGGCGTGGCAGCCGAATATCATCCCAAGAATCTTGTGCCCATAGCGCATCTGGAACATGGCGGATACTTTGATTACACGCTGGCGATCTTTGGCGCAGATGTGGGCCAGCCGGTCGAGATTCCGCTGGACGAACTGGAGCGCTACGCATCGCGGCCCTTCGGCGTGGCCATTACGCCGGACAAGACACGCATTTATGTGAGCTGCGGCGGCTCGGAGATGGTGACTGTAATCGACGTGCCGCGGCTGCTGCGGTATGCGCGCACGCACCCGGGCTCCAATGCGCGGGACCTTTCGGCCAGCGCGAACTATGTGGTGGCGCGCATCAGTGTTGGGCATGATCCGCGCGGGCTGACGCTGAGCCGCGACGGCCGCAGGCTGTTCGTCGCCAATCGCCTGGATGATACGATCAGCGTGATCGACACGCGCACCAATCGCATCGCCTCGACTATCAAGCTGGCTGGGCCGAAGATTGTCTCTCCGTTGCGCCACGGGGAGCAGGCTTTCTACACGGCTCGCTATTCGTTTCAAGGACAGATCGGCTGCGCCACCTGCCATATCGATTCAACTTTCGATGGATTCACATGGAATCTGGAACCGAGCGGATTCGGCCGCGAAATTGTAGCCAACAAATTGATCGAGGGCATTAAAGATACCGAGCCTTACAAGTGGAATGGCGGCAACCCGAATATCCCCACGGAATGCGGCCCGCGAACGGAAAAGTATTTCTGGCGCGCGGAAAACTACGACGACCTTACGCTCGCCGATCTGGCGACTTACATTCGCAGTTTGCAGCCGCGGCCCAACCGATGGAAGCTGCCGGGTCGCGAGATGACGCCGGCACAAGAACGCGGGCTGGCGTTGTTCACGCGCGATACAGACAAGTTCGGCAAGCCGATTCCTGAAACCAACCGCTGCAATTATTGTCATAGCGGGCCCAAGGGAACAAATCACAAATTGTTCGACGTGGGAACGCGCAAGCCCACGGATAATTCCGCAATGTTGAAGTCAGCGCCGCTGACCAGCATTGCGCTGCACGCGCCTTACCTGCACGATGGCTCGGCGCACACGCTGGAAGAGATATGGACGGTCTACAATCCCGACGACAAGCACGGGCGCACCAACGACCTGACCAAGGATGAACTCAACGACCTGATCGAATACCTGAGGACGCGATGAAAATAATGGCATGGAAGACGCTCATGATCGGCGCTGCGCTGGCGGCTGTCGCGCCTGTCCTTTTCGCCGCGCAAGCACCATCCTCCAATGCGCATATATCTCATGCCGCGCAAGCGGCGTCTGCCCCACCGCAGGTGGCCGCGCCGCAGGCGCCTCATGCCGCGCATCCAGGATCTGCCGCATTGCATGCACTACCCCGCTTTCGCTTTGAGAACTTCACCACCGCCAACGGCCTGCCCGACAATCACGTGTTTTCCGTGCTGGTGGACGGGAGTCGCATCTGGGCAGGAACGGAAAACGGCCTGGCAGTATACGAGAACCATGCGTGGAAGACGTATAACACCCAGGATGGCCTGGCGCATCGTGCCGTTCTCTCCCTGGCGCTTGACAAGCGTACGGGCGACGTGTGGGCCGGGACGATGGGCGGCTTGAGCCGCATCTCCGGCGGTCGCATCGACAGCTACACGCAGTTGAACTCCGGGCTGAGCAACGACGTGGTCTACGGCGTCTCGGTGGAAGGCGAGAACGTGTGGGTAGCCACGGCCGCCGGCGGTTGTCGTCTCGATCTGCGCACCGGCCAGTGGTCGCTCTACAACGAGCGCAACACGCCCATGATCGAGATCTGGGTCTATGGCGTCTCTGCCGCGCCGGACAAGGTTTATTACGCGGTGTGGGGCAGCGGGCTACTTGAATACACCCAGCAGACCGGGCGCTGGGACAAGTACGAGGACCCCGACGGAGAAACCGAGATTGTGCTCTTCAGGGACCAGGGACTGATCCACGAAATCACGTCGTCCGTGAGCTATGTTGACAACATTGTGTGGGTGGCCACCTATTTCGGCGCCAGCCGCTACGACGGCCGCTACTGGCACAACTTTCTCACCAAAGACAGCGGACTTCCCTCCAACTTTATTAACTTCATCAAAGGCGTGGACGCCAACCGCGCCTGGTTCTGTACCGACAAGGGGTTGGCATATTATGACGGCGTCAACTGGGCGGTCTATCGTCCATCGCTCACTGACGGCAAGCCGGAGATGACGGTGCGCGACGCGCAAGGCAAAGTAACACCGGTTGCCGTCACCACCGCGCCGGCTCACAACTACATTCTCGGCATCGACTTTCAGGGCAGTGACATATGGGTCGCCACGGCCAAGGGGTTGAGCCACGGAATTCGACAATAACGATAAGAACAAAAAGGAGCCACACCACATGAACGCATTTGCAGATATTCTGGAAGCCATTGCCCACGCACCCATTCAAAAGCGCGCCATGACCAATCACGGCGTGCTCAACGAGGCCTTCCACTACGCCAAGCCCAGTTCGTTCTCGCGCGGCATGAGGATCGATATTGGCGGCGTCGCCATCCTGCTAATTTCCGGCACGGCCTCCATCGACGAGCACGGCAAGAGCGTGCACATCGGCGACTTTCCCGCCCAGTTGCGGCGGACCTTCGATAACATCACCGGCCTGCTGAAAAGCGAAGGCGCCACCTGGCACGATATCGTGCGCACCACTTGCTACCTGCGGGACATCGACCGCGACTACGACGTCTTTAACGCGGGACGCACAGCGTTTTTCAAGGAGCAGGGGCTCGATCCGCTGCCCGCGTCCACCGGCATCCAGGCGCATCTTTGCCGGCCTGAGCTGCTTGTCGAGATTGAGGCCATCGCCATGTTTCGCACGGATAAAGCAGCAGAGAACAAGGAGTAGTTCTTATGATCAGGGGCTGGTTGTCGGTTGCGGTCTGCGCGCTGGCCGTAGTCTGCGCGCCACTTGCGGTGGGGCAGGCGCCGCCTGCGCAGTCGGACGCCGTTAAACAGACAACGGCTGACGCGCAGTATTCGAGCACGGGTTCTAAACTGGCCACGGAGCTCAACGCGAGTCCGGTTACGGTCACGGGCAAGGGAACGTGCGAGTGTGGCGCGCATCCGCCGGGGCCGCCGCGGGATCGCGTGGTTGTGCCATACGCAGGTGAGCCAGAGGACATGAGCCCTTACGCCAAGTTTGCCGCGCCTTACGACCTCAACTACACCCATCCCAACATATACTCCGGCGCGGGGCGGGACATTCCCGAGCCAAAAAATCTGAGCGAAGTGCGCATCGGCTTCTTTGGACCCATTGAGCACAATCCTGAGTCAGTCTTTGGACTGCGCATGTTGCACGGCGCGCAGTTAGCCGTGGAAGAGGCCAATGCCCGCGGCGGTTACGGGGGCAAGCCTTTCAAGCTCATGCTCCACAACGACTACGACAACTGGCAGGCGAAGGCAGTTTATGGCGAGGATCGGCCCACCGATCCCACCATCTGGGGCTCTGCTTCGAATGAAGCGGTGAAGATGATCTACGACGATCAGGATTGGGCGATCTTCGGATCGATCAGCTCCGAGTCGACGCACATCATGTTGCGTGTATCTCTGAAGGCAGAGATTCCTATCGTCAACTCGGCATCCACTGATCCCACCATCCCCGAGACCTACGTTCCGTGGTACTTCACCGACCTGCAGGACGATCGCGTGCAGAGCTTCACGCTGGCGCGGCGGATTTTCACCGAACTGGGGCTGAAGCGTCCGGCGATTCTGCGGGTGAACAACCGCTATGGACGGCTGGGCGTTCCCAAGTTTCGCGACGCCGCGCGGCGGCTGGGCCATCCGGTGGTCATCGAGCAAAAATTCCAACCTGGCGACACGGACTTCACGCGGCAGTTGAGAGTCATTCGCGGATCGCGCACAGATGCCATCGTGCTATGGGCCGATGAGGCGGATGCAGCCCTGATTCTGAAAGAAATGCGCGCGGCAGGAATGAAGCAGCGCGTCTTCGGTTCCTATCGCACGCTGGGGTCGACGCTACTGGCTGAAGCAGGCGACGCTGCCGAGGGATTTGAGGCTGTCTTTCCCTACGATCCCACGCGCAACGACCCGCGCTGGCTCGACTTTAACCGCCGCTTTGAGGCGCGCTTCCATGAGAAGCCGGAACAGTTTGCTTCGCTGGCCTACGACGCGATGAATGCACTGCTCGACTCGATTTGCAAGGCGGGCCTGAACCGCGCGCGGATTCACGACGCGCTGGCCAATATTGAACAATACGACGGCGTGACCGGCCACATGGTCTTCGACCCCAACCAGAAGAATATTGCTCCCATGTACCTGGGCACGGTCCATAACGGCGCGATTACTTACCGTGTTGCCACCATGGAGAAGACGCCTCAAGCGCCTCCGGCAACTGTTCCGCAAGCGGCGTCCGCCGCACCGCAGGTGCCTTACGCGCGGGTAGGCGAGGATGGTGTGGATTATGCCGGCCCGCATCGCGCAAATATCCCAACTGGCCCAGTGCGCGTGGTTCTCTTTGGGCCTCATGCGGCTGAGATTGCGCAGTCGCCGGAGATGCTGGCCGAGTTGGCGTCCGCCGTTACGAATGGCCGTGAGTGGAAGCTCGAACCGGTGGCCAGCGATCAGAATTGGGGCGCGGCTTCAACTCAGCTGGTTCACGCGCTGATGGACGAGCATGCCCTGGCGATTGTAGCTCTGGATCGCAATGCCGCCCACTTGGCCGAGCAGCTAGCGCTCAAGGCTTTTGTTCCGGTGCTCGCGCTGAGCAACGACAAGGCACTGACTTCAACAAACATTCCGTGGATCTTCCGGCTGCCCGCGCAGACCACGCCGGCAGATGCGTTGCGCCTGCTCAAGGAGGCCGCTCTCCGCAGCGGGCCTAATCCGGAACGGCTCAGAGACGTGCTGGCTTCGGGAAGCAGTATCTCCGGAGTTGCCTTTCTGCCCACCGGCGAACCGCGCGGACACGATTGATTTCTACTACTCGCCCAACTCGTAGGAAATGCCAAAGCGCCCAATCTGAATCAATGCCTTGTCGGCGGGAGGCCAGATGTGCAGACTTTCCACGCGGCTCGTCCCCGCTATGCGATGCGCCTCCGTAGTACCTACAAGTGAGCCCGTTGCAGCCCCATAGAAGTGCACCCGCAACGTATCCCCTGCTTGCGACCGCGTCCAGCCAAAAACATATTCCCCGGGCTTGAGAGCAATTCTGCCGATGCGGATGGGCGTTTGCACAATCAGATAGTGCGAATACTTGCCTTCTGCGGAGTACCCGGCCGTAAGCAGCACTACCCCGGCGATGAACTGGCCCCGGCTGTTCACGATGCCGGAGGCGGTGCGCATCTCGGTCTCGATGTGTTCCTTTTCCACGTGCGCCCGCGCCGGCAGCAGCGACGCCAGCTCCGCATCGGTAGCTTGCCGCCAGGTCGTTTTTTGCGCCTGTGCCAGCAGTACAAGCGGAGACATAAGCAAAAGGAAGTATCCGGGAAAAATCAGCTTTTTAATCAGGTTTTGGCTCATTACTTTGGCTTTCTGAGGGATTCAAGGGTAACAATCCCTCGCTGAATAGCAGCCGTAGCAGCCTGCGTCCGGTCTGTCACGCCTAGCTTGCTCAGCAGGCTGTTGATGTGCGTTTTCACCGTGGCCTCTGAAATAGTTAACTCGGTTGCGATCTCTTTGTTGCTCTTCCCGCTCACAATCTGCTCCAGCACGTCGAACTCGCGCGGCGTCAGCTCTTCAACGCCCATCCGGTCGGCCAGCTTCTGGGCGATCTCCGGCGGAATATACGACTTGCCCGCGTGAACCATGCGAATCGTCGCAATCAATTCATCTGAAGTCATGCCTTTCAGGAGATAAGCCTTCGCGCCAGCCTGCAGGGCGCGATAGATGTCCTCGTCGCCGTCGTAGGTGGTGAGCACAATGAAGCGCGCCTGCGGCGTCTCCATGCGGATGCGCTCGATGACATCGACGCCGCTCAGCCGCGGTAGCCGCAGGTCAATCAGCGTAATGGCCGGCTGGTGCTTGCGAAACTGCGCGATGGCTTCCACGCCGTCCGCGGCCTCGCCCACCACTTCCAGGCCCTCCGCCACATTGAGTAATGCAACCAGCCCCTGGCGCACTACGTGGTGGTCTTCCACGACCAGCACACGAATCGATTCCTTGGTCACTGTCGCTCCTTCGTCATCTCTTGCGTCTCTCTCAACTATTGAGTGCCTCCCGCCGTTGAGACCCTGAAAAGCAGGAACCCTAATTGCTTTGTGTCTCTCCCGGTGCCGCCGCCCGCAGCCGGACCGTGGTTCCCGTTCCCGGCTTGCTGCTCACTTCAAGCGTTCCCCCAATGGCCGCCGCTCGCTCTTTCATTCCGGTCAATCCATAATGGCCTGAGGCGGACTCTGACTCCTGGTTCGCCACAAACCCACGCCCGTCGTCCCGCACTTCCAGCGCAACCTCGTTTGGCCCGTATTCCAGCTGAACGAATAAATGCCGAGCTCCGGCGTGCTGCTTAACATTATGAATCGCTTCCTGGGCTACGCGCAGAAATTCCTGCTCCGTGCCTGGAAGAATCGGCCGATACGCGCCAAAGATGCTTAATTTGGCCTCCAATCCGTGACCGCCTGCGTCTTCCACCATGCGGCGCAGGCGGACCGGAAGCGTTGTCTCGCCCGAGTCCTGCGAGCGCAGCGCCCAGATCGATTGCCGCGCGTCGGCCAGTCCTTCACGAACGTAGCCGCGGGTTAAATCCAGATGCTTCGCCGCGGCCTCCAGCTTGTTCTTGTGTAGCAGCTCGGAGAGCACCTCCAACTGCACCGAGATGCCCACATAGCCCTGGGCCAGCGTGTCGTGAATCTCGCGCGCGATGCGGTTGCGCTCGCCCAGCACGGCGCGAAACTCGCCTTCCGCCCGGCGCAAGCGCAACTTCAGAAGCAGCACAACCAGGCCTGCCACTGCTGCCAGCAACAGCGCATAAAACCAGACCGTCTGGTAAAAGTGCGGCCGCAGCTCAAAGCTGAGCGCCGCGCCCGCGGTGTTCCATAGCCCGTCGTTGTTGGCTGCCTGCACGCGGAAGGTGTAGCGGCCGGGCCTGATGTTGGTGTAGTAGGCGGTGCGGCGCGCGCCGGCCTCAGTCCAGTCGCGGTCAAAGCCCTCCAGCATATAGCGGTAACGCACTTTTTGCGGCGCGGTAAAGCTCAGTCCCGCGTAGTCGAACTGGAAATGTTCATGACCGGCGGGAACCCGCACGAAATTCTCCGGCCCTAGCAGCGTTTGAGAAACATCGTCTACGGCAAATCGCTCCAGCTCGACCGGCGGCGGAACTGCGTTCACCGGAAAGTGCGCCGGGTCCACCTCGACCAGCCCCTTGGGCGTGGCAAACCACAATCTTCCGTCGCGGGAGCGCCATGCCGAAGGATGGCTGTTAGTGGCTGTATCGCGGCTGCGCAGTCCATCGGCTGTACCGAACTCAATCCAGTGCGAGCAGACCTGCGCCTGCATCTCCCCGCCTGTCTCTGCATCGTCGCAGCGGGCGATTCCATTGGCAGTGGCAAACCAGAGATGGTTGCCGCCGTCCTCCAAAATGGCGTGGATGGCAGCCTGGCCCTGGCCGTTCTGCTTGGCCGCCGAAAAACTCCGCCCATTCCACACGTTCCAGCCGTGGTCCTGCGTGCCGATCAGCAGCGTCCCATCGTTCAGGGGCAGCAGGGCGGTGGCCACATTGCTGGAGAGCCCATTGGTGGTAGTAAACGTTTCGATCTTGCCGCCGTGAAGACGCGAAAGCCCGGCAAACGTGGCCACCCAAAGATCGCCGTGGGAGTCCCGCGCCATCGCGCCCACCAGATCGCTGCCCAGGCCGTCTGCCTGCGTAAATGTCTCCATGCGCCCGCCGGAAGCCGCTCCGGCCTTCAATCCCGTCCAGTGCGTAAGCCCACGCCGCGTGCCAATCCACAGCGACCCATCGGCGTCCACCAGCAGCGAGCGGATAAAGTCGTCCGGCAACCCATCTGCTGATGTAAAGGCATCGATCTTGCTTCCGCGAATCCGGTTGAGCCCGTCCGGTGTGCCCACCCACAAATCGCCGTTGGGGGCGGCGGCCAGGGAGAGAATCACGTCGCTCACCAGGCCGTTGCGGACAGAGTAGGTGCGAACTGCACTGACCCCGGTTCCACTCCTGCGCAGGGCATTCAAGCCGCCCCCGCCGGTTCCCACCCAGAGCGTGCCTGCGTTGTCTTCGACGACGGTGGTCGTGGCATCGGAGGTGAGGCCCTCCCGCGCGCCGATGCTCCGAAAGCGCTGATCGCGCAGGATGTGCAGCCCGCTGGTCTCGGTACCGACCCACAGGTTGCCCTCGCGGTCTTCCATCAGCGCCAATATCGACGCCGTTGCCAGAGGATCGGTGACCGGCAGCAATTGCACCTTGCCATTGATCCAGCGAGCCAGTCCGCCATTAGTGCCAATCCACAGGCTGCCCTCGCGGTCGGTGACTAGGGTCTGGATACGGCTGCCGGGAAGCTCGTGACCGACACTCAGTTGTGCTGCTAATCGAGGCGCTTCTTCGCGGTCTTTGTAGAATGTCAGAACGCTTCTAGTGCCCATCATGCCCACATTGTTTAGTAAATTCTCCCCAAATTGGACTTGCCCGGGCGGCTCACCCGATGAAGGTAAAGCGGTATGAGGCCATGCATCCACATTCCTCGCTTTCACAAAACGCTCACCTGTCTGCTGCGCAATACCCATATCTGTCCACATCATGAGGACGCCGTCCTGCGTTTCCCAAAACTCAAGAATCCCGTTTCCCGGCAACCCTTCCTTGACCGTAAAAGCCGTCACTACACCGTTCTTCCACCGCGCCAGCCCCTCGCTGGTTCCTATCCACAGCGCCCCGTCGTGAGTTTCCAGCAGGCAGCGGACATCGTTCCCCGGCAGCGCCGGTGTCGAATTCTTGTCGAAGATGGCAAAACTATTGCCATCGAAGCGGACCAGTCCCGCCTCGGTTCCCAGCCACACAAAGCCGTTCCGGGTCTGGACCAGCGCCTGCACCGTGTTCTGCGGCAGGCCGTTCTCCATCACCCACGCCTGACGGCCATAGTTAGCCAGTGGAGTGGAAGGCTCCAGCGCCATGCCAGAGCGCCCGCAGCTCAATAACAATGCGGTTGCCAGAAGGCCGCAGAGCGCGATTGCGCCATGTGTTCCTCCCCACAGGGGCGAACGCCGGGCGGCCTCTCCCGCTGCATCCATCGAGTTTGCGTGATTATGGGCCATGGGACCGGGTGTAAGTACCCTCTAGCAGACGTCAACCTGCGCAAAACTGCGCACCTCTACAGTAATTGGAAAGGTGCAGGAATGCACAGGAAGATCAGCCGGAAATCGCAAGAAAAGCCAGCATCCGTCTCCACCCATTGATGGAGGCCAGGCTCACTCGTTTGGCTCAAGACACGCCTTTGAGTTACCGGTAGCCTGTGAATGTTAGCAGGTTCTCATGTGACCTTCCGGGTGGCCGCCCTCTCGCTGGGCTTCCACCCGAATTCTTTTATAGGGACGTAGTGAATGTTTCAGGGTTTGGCCGCCTTGGCCGGCAGTGGAGCCGAAGGCTCGACTGCACAGGGATTGCCGCCGCAGAGCGCGCCGGTGATGCCTTGGCCCTCGGTGATGGTGTAAATCCGGTCCACAGCGGGAAGTTGTAACGTCTCTTTTGCGCCTGAGGGCCAGTTTATCTGCGCTTTCCCGGCATTTGTTGCATCGCCCAGCCCGAAGTGAACCCGCATATCGTTGGAGGAAAGATAGCTGCCGCCGCTCAGCACATCTCCACGCTGACGCATGCCGTTTGCTTCGAGGTAAACCGTCGCCCCGACCGCGTCGCGCGGGCTTTTGGGTCCCCCAATAAGCTTTAATTCTACCCAGTGGTGGTGATCAGGATTCACGTTGCGAAGCAGCACCGGAACGCCATCCATATTATTGATGACCACGTCGATCTTGCCGTCGTTGAAGAGATCGCCAAAGGCTGCGCCGCGGCCCACGCTGACGACTGCAAGCCCGGTTCCCTCGACCGGTGGAACCACTTCGAACTTGCCGTTTTTCAGGTTGTGGTAGAGCAGCGGGCGCTGGGCATAACTGGTTCCCCATCCTGGGTGTTTATCCACTTCTGGATAGACATGGCCATTAATGATGAGCAGATCTTTCCAGCCGTCATTGTCGTAATCGAGAAATCCGTCGCCAAAACCGACAAACGGGATGGAGGATTCCGCGATGCCGGCCTGATAGCTGACATCGGTGAAAAACCCTTTTCCATCGTTCTGGAACAGGACGTTGTAGTCGTCGGAAAAAACTGTATTCACGATGGAAAGGTGGCCGTTGTTCTCGTAGTCTCCCGCGGCGATGCCCATGTTGGAGACCTCGCGGCCATCGGCGTTGAGCGCATATCCGCTTTCGTAACTCTGATCTTCGAAGGTCCCGTCTCCTTTGTTTATGTATAAGTAGTTAGGCGTGGAATCGTTGGCCACCAGCAGGTCCGGCTTGCCATTCCCGGTCACGTCCGCAAACAGAGCCCCCAGGCCGTAGTATCCGCTGGGATTATCCACCCCCAGCTTTTTGCTGACATCCGTAAAAGTTCCATCTCCATTGTTATGAAAGAGATGGTGCCGTTCGCCCTTCAGGCCGCGCGGGCCGCACATCACCTGCACCCCGCGGTACTGGCAGAAGGCATAGCCCACCGCCTTCGATCCGGAGACCGGAGGATTGGACAGATCCATCTGCAGGTATCCGGCCACGAAAAGGTCCAGCCTGCCGTCACCGTCGTAATCGCCGAAGGTTGCGCCCGTGGACCATGTGCCGATGGTGACGCCGGCTTGTTCCGCGACATCCGTAAAGGTTCCGTCGTGGTTATTGTGGTAGAGGCGGTTCTTCCCGTAATTGGTGACATACAGGTCCGGCCAGCCGTCGTTGTCGTAATCGCCGACCACGCACCCGAATCCCCACCGGTCATTGGCCACGCCGGCCTTTTCCGTCACGTCGGTGAACGTTCCATCGTGGTTGTTGCGAAAGAGAGCCGCGTGCGGCGGAGTGGTTTTACCGGAAAGCGCATCGTAAGTCGAGCCGTTCACCAGGTAGATAGAAAGCCAGCCGCTGTTGTCATAATCCAAAAGACATACGCCAGGGCCCTTGGCCTCCAGAATGAGACGCTTTTCAGGAGTGCCCGCCGTGTGATGCCAGCGGGTAAGCCCGGCGGCCTCGGCAATATCCTGGAAGACAATGGGGCCGGTTTTTACAAAGCCGCCGGCGGTGATGGGGCGGTGTTGGCTATCGAACTCAGCCTTTTGCGGACCGGCATTGGCCATTCCGCCAATGGATTGTTGCATTCCCTCTTGCTTTGCTTCCTGTGAAGCCAATGTAGCTGAGGTGGAACCGGATAAAAAGAGCGAACAGGCGATAAGAGCGGCCAACAATCCGGATTTGCACGACAAAGGATGAGTCCTCCACGCTTAGTGTATCGCAATCATAATGAGCATGCGCCGGGATCTGGAAGGCGGCAAAGCCTGGCCGGGGATGAAAAATGCCCTGGATAGGGTTTAACTGCCTCTCTGCTCCCAGTATCCCTATCAGCCAGTGTATTTGAATGGTATATTACACATAATAAATGACTTGACTGACTAGTAATCTCCCTCGAATTGCGCCCTCAAAAGGCAGGATGAGGCGTCGAAAATGCCCCCTGAGAGCCTCACGGCAAATCCCCTTCGGCGGATGGTTGCATCGGTTGCAGCGTGGTGTGACGGCTTTCGCCCTTTGTTCCCCACCCTCAGGCCGGTTCCTTACAGCCCCTTGTTCAATTCTGCTCATAATTTCCCTTGACAAGCACTATTTAACAGAGTTTTAATTCATCCGGCGGTTTTTATCCAGTTTTTTTGTTCCCAAATCTATCGATTGTCTACTGACAATACGCTGGCGACGGAAATAAAGAGAGTGGAATAAGACCGGCGTGTGTCGTTGTACGGCGGGCGAGATTCGTTCAATCAGGCAACCGATTGCGCTGACCTGCCGGCAACTCGGAAGTTTCTTCTCTTCCCGCGCTGTCATAGGCGGAGAGGGATTTTGTGTTGTAAGAAGTATTTGGATTCTCAATTTGTTGCACTTGTTGTCAGTTGCCGGCGCGCTTTAACCTGCGTCATTCCTGTTTTTGGGTAGTATCACGAAACATAACCAGCACCAAACTTTTAAAAAGGAAGGTCACATGAGACAAGCGAGATATTGGATTATCTTGTTGCCGCTGTTTCTTGCGTTGGCATGCGTGGGAGCTTATGCGCAGGCCAACTCAGAAGTCACCGGCATCGTCACTGACCAGATGGGAGCTGTCGTAGGGGGAGCAAACATTACCCTCACCGATCAAGCCACTGGCAGCCCACGCACAACCGTCAGCACAGGAACCGGCTTGTATGATATCTCCGGCTTGAACCCCGCCACCTACACCCTGAAAGTCACGGCCAAGGGCTTCAAGTCATTCGTGCAAACTGGAATCTCGGTCAACGTTTCCATGACGTTCCGTGTTGACGTCAAGCTGACCGTCGGCGCTGAAGTTGAGACCGTTAACGTCGTAGCCGACGCTCTCACGCCGCAGGTCGACACCAACGTGGTCAGCACCCTGATCACCGCCGAGGACATCTCCTCCATCGCCACGGAAAACCGCAACTTCGTGGCTCTGGCTGCTTTGGGCCTTGGCGTCAGCTCGCTCCTGCCGGACAGCAACGTCCCCGGCGCCGTGAGCGCAAACTTTAGCATCAGCATCAACGGCCTGCGCCAGAGCCACAATATCTGGCTCATCGACGGCGGCGAGTCCGATGACCGCGGCGGCGCCGGAGGCATGCAGATTCAGCCTTCGCAGGACGCCATCGCCGAGTTCCAGATGCTGACCTCGAACTATCCTCCGGATTACGGCATCTCCTCCGGAGCCACCATCAGCCTCTCGCTCAAGTCCGGCACGCAGAAGTTCCATGGCTCGGCTTGGGAAGAGAACCGCAACACCGACTATGACGCCAATTCCTATTTCAACAAGACCACTACTCCGGTTACCCCGAGAGTGGGTACGAAATGGAACATTTACGGCTTCAACGTTGGCGGACCGCTCTACATTCCCAAGGCCTACAACACCGAGAAGAAGAAGACCTTCTTCTTCTGGAATGAAGAGTGGCGCAGGACCACCAATAGTGGAGGCAGCAACAACCCCACCCTCGACCCGGCGGATGTTCCCAGCTCTGCGAACATTCAAACGTACAGCGGGTTAACCGGTCTCAAATATGTCGATCCAGTGGGGATCGCAGGAGCACACGATTCCACCACAACATGGTTGGAGGTTCCCAGTGTTCCTGGTGGGTCGCAATTCGCGGCGACTCTTGCGGGTCTGCCCCACCCTCTAACACCTGGCGGTTGTTTCCAGGGGACCAAGGTCCTGGATGTAGCAGCTACCGCAGCATCCAATCCACATGCCAACGTATATAACTGCCCAGCCGGACAGGTAATTCCTGAGGCGCTGTTTGATTCCAACGCGATTCTTTACCTCACCGCGGGCATTCTTCCTGCGCCGAACGTAGCCGGCGTGGACAAGAACATCGCCAGCTTATCGCTACCCTTCAAGGATCGCGACGACATCGTCCGCGTTGATCACAACTTCAACGACAAGTGGGCGATTCTGGGCCACTACATCGGCGATCTTCAGGATCAGAACGAATCCGACCCGGAACTGGGCTGGTGCTGGTGCAGTTACAACACCCTGACCAGTATCCTCTCCTCTCCGTCACACAGCGCGGCTGTCAAGATGACCGGCTCCATCACCAGTAACCTTCTGGTGGAAGCCAGCATGAACTACGACGGCAACGAGATTGACATCGTTCCCAGCGCGAACACCTTCCTGCCATCCACCTGGAGTGTCGCACCGGTTGTCGTGCCCTTTACCGTCCAACGCAAGATCTGGCCCGGCATCAGCGGCTTTGGCGGACCTTACTGGACGGCTGAAGATACGGCCACCGAGCCCTATCACAACGCGGCCCAGGACTATGAGCCCAAGGTGGACATCTCGTACACCACCGGCAGGCATCAGTTCAAGTTCGGCTTCAGCTACAACCGCTACACCAAGAACCAGATGCTCTACGGCGATGCGCAGGGCGACTATGGCATGGGCACTTTGTCGAACGACGGCGTCATGGATATGCTGATGGGCATACCCACCGGCTACAGCCAGGCCCAGGCCGCGCCAATCCGCCACTACGTCAACCAGACCACCTCGTTCTACGCGATGGATAACTGGCACTTTACCAATCGCCTGACCCTGCAGCTCGGCCTCCGTTATGACGCTCTGCCGCATGGCTGGGAGCGCCAAAACCTGGTGGGTGACTTCCAACAGCAACTCTACAATACCAACCCGGCGGATGCTCCTATCTGGGACGCCAGCGGCGCCATCGACCCGGCCAGCCCGGATCTGTACGTCTACAACGGCATTCCCGCCTACATCAACGGCACCGGCCTAGCTGGTCAGAATCACTTCCCGCGGGGCGCGGTTGAAAACGACTACAAGACGCTGCAACCACGCGTCGGATTCTCTGACGATCTGTTTGGCAACGGCAAGACCGTTCTCCGCGGCGGCTTTGGACTCTTCTTTGAGCGCATGCAGGGCAACGACATCTTCGACGAAGCCACCAGCCCGCCCTTCGATCCTGCGCTCAGTCTCGGCGATCCCTACTTCAGCACTCCCGGCACGAACTGGAACACCGGTGCGGTTATCGCCCCGACTGCCCTGATCTTTGCCGGACCCGGCGACAGCCTGCCACAGGTTTATCGCGCGCCTGCCACGGCGATGTACAGCCTCGGCATTCAGCGTGAACTGACGCACTCGCTCATTTGGGTGGTTCAGTACGTCGGCAACGATGCATGGCACCAGGACGCCGGCAGCTACATCAACAATATGAACCCCAACGTTGGCTATGTGTATATTGCCAGCGGCACGGCACACTCGTGCACACATCCCTTCCTGCCGTTCTGCGCTGACGCCCGCCGTGTCGCTGGCGATAGCGGAGGCAAGTATGCTTCGGAAGCCACCACCAGCTTTAACGACTACGGTGGCATGAATCCCTACCGGGCATTCCCTGGCTATACCAGCATCGAGCAGAATGAAAACCAAACCAACCAAACCTACAATGGCTTCCAGACAGCTCTACGCATCCAGAACCGTTGGGGTCTGAGCGGTGAACTCGATTACACGTACTCGCACGAAATCGATGTCATCTCTGTCGACAACGGCGGCGGCAACGAAATAAGCAACCCCTGGTACTTTAAGTATGACAAGGCCTCTGGCCAGTATGATCGTCGCCAGATGGTCAGCGCCAACTACGTCTACAAACTGCCCATCGCTACCAAGAGCACCGGCGTGGTTAAGTCCCTCGTCGGCGGATGGTCGATTGCTGGTACGTTCATCGATGAGACCGGCGTGCCCAGTGCACCGGGTATGAGCCTCAGCTATGACACCATCGGCTTGGGCGGCAATTACTCCAATCGTCCGAACCAGCTCGGAAAGGTGACCTATCCCAAGAAAGTCTCGGAATGGTTCAATACAGCCGACTTTGCTGCACCTCTCCCATCCTGGGTGGGCGGACCCAACCTCGGCTTTGGCGCCTCCGGCAGGGATGCAATCGTTGGTCCCGGCCGCGTGAACTTCACGACTTCTCTCTATAAGTCGTTTGCCATCGTCGGTTCGGCTCACATCGACCTTCGCTTTGAGTCGTTCAATACCTTCAACCACACACAATTCAACAGCGTCAACACCTCTTTGTTTGGCAGCCAGGACGGTCAGCTTACGGGGACCCAAGATCCTCGCAACCTCGAGCTGGGCGGCCGGTTCGTCTTCTAAACATTCACCCTCAACCAGGGCGCGGCAGGTTTTTACCTGCCGCGCCCTTTTCTTTGTTCCGTGTTCGAGTTTTTCCGCCGGCATAGGAATGACATTTAATATTGGTATAAGGATGCGAATGAATCGGGTCATACGATGGGGAGTCGGCCTGGGATTGGCCATGGGAGCCGCCGTCTGCCTGGGGCAAGCCTCGCCGCCGCAGCAGAGCCAGCGGCAAATCGCGCTGGACTTGGAGCAGCAGGGAAAGAATGTCGAGGCGGAGGCCGCATGGCGCGTTTTCCTCAAGGCTCATCCCTCGAATCCGGAGCCTTACGCTCATTTAGGCCTTCTGGAAGCGCGCCAGGAACATTACAAAGAGGCCGTGCCTCTTTACCGCAAGGCCCTGGCTATGAATCCCGCGATACCCGGCCTGCGCCTCAACCTTGGTCTCGCGCTCTTCAAGGGCGGCGAACTGAAGCAGGCCATTCTGGAATTCAAGCTGCTGCTCAAGAACCAGCCGCCTTCCTCGCCCGAGGCCCAGCGACTGACGATTCTGATCGGGATGGCCCATTACGGGCTGAGCGAATACGCAGAGGCGGTTCCTTACTTGAAGACGGCTGCGGCGCGGGATGCGACGAATCTTCCCTTGCGCCTGGCACTGGCGCACAGTTGCATGTGGTCCAGGCAGTTCCAGTGCGTGCTCGACGTATACCACGAGATTCTTATGCTGGACGCGGAGTCGGCTGAGTCCGACATGCTGGCCGGAGAGGCGCAGAACGAGTTGAAGGACACCCCCGGCGCCATCCAGCATTTCCGCGACGCCATCAAGGCCAATCCCAAAGAGCCCGACGTGCACTTCGGCCTGGGCTATTTGCTGTGGACGCAGACCGAGTACCGGGAGGCGGCCAGCGAGTTTCAGGCTGAACTGGCCAACGATCCCGATCACATTCAGGCCATGCTCTACCTGGCCGACTCCGATATTCAGTTGAACCAGTACGATGCGGCCGCTCCGCTGCTGGAGAAGGTTCTCAAGCTTGACTCCGGGCTGGGGCTGGGGCACCTCGACCTGGGCATCGTCCTTGCCCAGGCCGGCCGCAACGAGGATGCGCTGCGGGAGTTGACCACGGCCGCCAAACTCATGCCCGAGGACGTAAACGTGCATTGGCGCCTGGGGCGGCTCTACCGTTCGATGGGAAAAATGGAAGATGCCAAGGCCGAATTTGTCAAGGCCAGCAATCTCAACAAGGCGGCCGACGATGCGTTGTTCAACAAGATCAACAAAGCCCACCCCAAAGACAAACCGGCACAGCAACCGCCGGCGGAGCCGGAGAAATGAGCGGCATTTTCATTTAGGCCGTGCGCGCCAACTGAGCAGGCTCGGCGGCAGGGGATGTGAAAAGAGACAAACGGTTGTTTAGAGGGATCCTGTGAATTGCTTATAACTATAGCCGCATCCGAAAGTTGCGGCCTTTCACCTGCGGCCCGTATTGATGCTTATTGATTTTATTACAGTATCATCCCAGGTTTATGATGAGTTCTTACAGGGTTTTACTCCCTGACGAGGAGGTCGTATGAGCGAGAAGCAACTGCCGGCGGCGTGGAAACATGGTCGCCGTGAATTCCTGAAGGCAGGCGGAGCGGTAACGGCTGCACTGCTGGCGCCATCGGCGATGGCCGGCACGCCGAAGGCTCTTCCCGGACTGCCATTGAACCCCGTAACGTCGACGGCCATGCCGACGCGGAACCTGGGCAAGACCGGATACAAGGTGGGCATCTTCTCGCTGGGCGGGCAAGGCTCCCTGGAGAGGCCGAATAACTTCGACGTGGCTGTGCCGATCATCGAGCGGGCGCTCGACCTGGGCGTCAACTACATCGATACTTCGTCCATTTACGGCGGACCCGAGCGCTGGAGCGAGCAGTATGTGGGCCGGGTAATGGCACACCGGCGCAACGAAGCTTTCCTGGCCACCAAGACCAGGGAGCGGGACCGCGACGCGTCGCTGCGAATGATCGAGAAGTCGCTGCAACTGTTGCAGACCGACCATGTGGACCTGTGGCAGTTGCACGACATCGGTACCATGGCCAATGTGGATGCGGTCTTCGCCAAGGGCGGCGCAATGGAAGCACTGGTCGAGATGCAGCAGCAGAAGGTGGTGCGCTTTCTCGGCATTACCGGCCACTTCCGGCCCGATTGCCTTATCGAGTGCATCAAGCGCTATCCCTTCGACACGGTTCTGATGGCCATCAACGCCGCTGACCCGCACCACTACAGCTTCAGCGAAGCGCTGTTGCCGCTGGCGGTCGAAAAACAGATGGGCATCATCGGCATGAAGATTCCGGGCCGCGGCCGTATTCTCTCCACGTGGACGCCGCCGCCCATCGAGGCGCAAAAGCATATGTGGGAAGGCATGGTTCTGGCGCCCACGCCGGGAACCATTACCATGCGCGAGGCAATGTACTACGCGCTCTCCCGCCCGGTGAGCACGGTAATCATCGGCTGCGACACAGTGCCGCAACTGGAAGAGAACGTGCAGCTTGCGCGGGAATTTACGCCCCTGAGCGACAACCAATTGGCGGATCTGGTGAAGCGCGTCGAACCGGTCTCCAGGCAGTCGCTCTTTTTCCGCTTCTACGACCACAGCTGAGAAGCGAGCCGGCGGGTCAGCGGCGGACGGCAATTCCGAGGTAGTTGTGACCAATCCTTTGTGCCGGCTTTTTCTCGAAGAGCCGGCAAAGGGATGAGCTAAGGTGGATTTCTGGCTTGTTCTCACAACCGGCTCTGTGCCGCCACAAAAGATACTGGCTGAGACAACCGCTTTCCCTAAGAAATCCATCATTTTTAGAAAAAACTGTATTGCAAGGACGAATCAAATCCTGGGGCAAATTCGCCCCCCGGGAAAGCGCCTACTAGTTTCAAATAATATTTCAGATAATCGATTGTCTAAACGGCATGGGGAGGCATATAATCGTTAACCGGCTTAAATTATGAGTCAGTCGACTCATGTAAGGATTCATCATGACCCTGAAGACGCGACGTGATTTTCTGCAAAATATCGCTGGGGCAGCCGCCGTTTCTGCGCTCTACCGTGTGCCCCGGCTGTGGGGCCAGCCAATCGAATCTCTGCGCCCGGTCCGTGCCTGGATGACCTCTGGCGCGCAGAGGTTCACTAGCTTCGAAGCGCCACGGTGGCAAAAGGCCGCGGTGAGCGCCAACAGGGATATTCTGATTGATCCAACCAGCCAGCGCCAGATGGTTCTAGGATTTGGCGCGGCATTTACAGACGCCTCCTGTTACCTGTTTAGTCAGTTGCCGGATCAGGGGCGCCGGGAGTTGATCGACGAGTTTTTTGGGCCCAATGGCCTGCGCCTTTCCGTGGCCCGTACATGCATCGGCTCCAGCGACTACTCCAGAAGCGTGTATAGCTTCGACGACAGCTCAGAACCGGACCCGGAGCTCAAGCACTTCAGCATTGAACACGACCGCGCGTACATTTTACCCTCGCTGCGCGCGGCGCGTGAGCTGAATCCGGAGCTGTTTCTCTTCTCCTCGCCGTGGAGTCCGCCTGGATGGATGAAGGCTGGAGGATCCATGCTGGGTGGCTCGATGCGCAAGCCATATTTCGCCGCGTACGCGCAGTATTTTGTCCGCTTCCTCGAGGCGTATGCCGCCGAGGGCGTCAAAATCGATGCCATCACTGTCCAGAATGAGCCCGACACCGACCAGGATGGAAAAATGCCCGCGTGTTTGTGGGGCCAGGAGTATGAGATGGATTTCATCCAAAACTTCCTGGGGCCGGCTCTGGAGCACGCATCTCTCGGCACAGAGATCTGGATCCTCGACCACAACTACAACCTGTGGGGCCGCGCGATGGACGAGCTGAGCGACCCTGGAGTGAACAAATATGTGGATGGAGTTGCCTGGCACGGTTATGCGGGCGCCGTAGATGCCATGACGCGCGTGCACCAGGCATTCCCCCAAAAGAGCGCTTATTGGACCGAGGGCGGCCCGGACTTTACCAAGCCGGATTACGCCACCGACTGGAGCACCTGGTCGCAGACGTTTACCGGCGTACTGCGGAACTGGGGCCGCTGCCTGGTGGGATGGAATCTGGCTCTGGACGAACAGGGTAAACCCAATGTAGGCCCCTTCTCATGCGGCGGCATGGTGACCATCGACTCACGTACGCAGCGTATCACGCGCAGCGGTCAGTACTGGGCGATTGCCCACTACTCAAAGGCAATCCGGCGCAACGCTCGCGTACTTGCGTCGCATGGGCAGCTCGCCGGCGTGGAGCATGTGGCGCTGGAAAATCCGGATGGCAGCCGCGTGCTGATCATCACCAACCGGGGCGAGGCGCGCACGGTGGACTGTGGCCTCGATTCATCCACGCTTCAAATTCATATGCCTGGGGACTCGGTGGTAACTCTGGTGTGGTAATCAAAGGGCATATGGGATGCTCCACGAAATCACGCGGGAAATGTGAGATGACCCAATGGAAGATTCAGTAAGCTCTAAACAACGTAAGCCGGCCGCAAAACCAGCGGCTCCTCACCCGGTAAACCTGAAGCAACTGGCGGCCTATCTGGGGCTGAATCCGGCCACTGTGTCGGTGGTTCTCAACGATGTGCCGGGGCGCTCGATTCCGCAAGCCACGCGTGATCGCATCAAAGCTGCCGCCAGCGAGATGAATTACCACCCCAGCCAGTTGGCTCGTTCCCTGCGTAACCGGCGCACTCTTACCATCGGCGTCCTTGTGCCCGAACTGGGCGATGGTTATCACTCTGAGGTGCTGAGCGGAATAGGCGATCAACTGATCAGTGCGGGATATTTCTACTTTACGGCGCACCACCGGCACCGCAAGAATCTGGTGGAGGATTACACGCGCATGTTGATTAGCCGCGGCGCGCAAGGCATCATTGCCATCGATACCGAGCTTGAGCATCCCATTCCCATCCCTGTAGTCGCCATCGCGGGCCATCGCCACATCAAAGGCGTGACCAACGTCATACTCGACCACGTCCGTGCCGCAGAACTAATCCTGAACCACTTGTATGCTCTTGGGCACAGGCAGATTGCATTCATGCACGGACAAGCTTCCAGTACCGACTCGGAAACGCGATGGCATGCGATCATGGCAGTTGCCAGGCGGCTGAATCTTGTAATCAAGCCGGAATTGGTCGTCAGCCTGGACCGCGACATGACCTCACCGGAACTGGGCTATCCGGTTATAAAGCAACTGTTGGCCACCAAGCTGCCGTTTACTGCGCTGGTGGCATTCAATGACATCTCTGCCATCGGTTCCATCCGCGCGCTTCAAGATTTCAACCTGCGTGTGCCGGCCGATGTTTCGGTAATTGGCTTTGACGATATCCAAGCGGCTTCGTACAACACGCCACGCCTTACAACGATTCGCCAGCCACTGGCCGAAATGGGCAGAATTGCGACCCAGAGCCTGCTCAACTTCATCCATGGCACGCTTGCTCCGCGCGAGGAGATTGCCGTGGAACCGGAGCTTATCGTCAGGGAATCCACCGGCCCGGCCATGCTGACGCCGTAAGGCATATCAGAAACTGTGTAGAGTTATCACCCGAGCTAGGCCGGGAGTCGATAACAAGGCAACTATCCGCTCCATGTTCTAATGGTGGAAACTGCCAACTTAGCTGTATCGATGGTGCAAAAGATCGGTCAGGCCACTGCTTGTCGGCCATATTGCAGGAGTAATTGAGTGAAAGTCATCTTGGGCAGTGGACGCGGGCAGAGCGGTTCAAATGCGAAATGCGATGTAAAGCGTTTCTTGGTTCTGTTGCTTTTTGTATTGCTTATCTCAACGGTAGGTGCATGGGCGCAAGCGGCAGTTCTCCCCGTCTGGCAAGGAGTTCTGCGCAACCCCGCCGGCGCGCCCATTCCCGCCGCCAAGGTGCGGCTTGCTTCCATAACCGCCAGGGCCGAAGCGGTCACCGGGACCGATGGCCACTTCCGGCTCTCATCTCTGCCCATCGGGCAATACCGGCTCTCGGTTGAATCGAATGGACGCAAATTCGACTATGCCCAGCCTATTGACCTGGATGTGGCGGCTCCCGCGGTTGTGCTTACCCTCTCCAACCGCGGCGAACTGACAGTGGCAGCCCTCAAGGGCCAGATCGCAACCGGAGGCGCGGAGCTGTCCAGCCAGGCGGTCAGCGAACTGCCGCTCAACAAGCGCGATTTCAGCACCCTCCTTCTGCTTGCCGCCGGCACCATGACCGATGCCAACGGCGCCACCAACTTTACCGCACAGTTCGCCATCAACGGCCAGCGCGGTGTTGAAGCCACCTTCGCGATGGACGGCGCCGACATCAGCGATCCCGAGATGGGCGGCGCAACCTTCTCCAACTTCAACGTGGACGCGGTGGAAGGCATCGACTCCAGCTCCGGCTGGATGCCTGCGGAGATAGGCCGCGGCGCTGCTGGCTTCACCAACATTCACACGCGTTCCGGCGCCAGCGGTTTTCACGGATCGGTCTTTGAGTTCGTCCGCAACTCATCCTTCGACGCGCGCAATTACTTTGACCACCCCACCCCCGTGTATCCCGGCCGCATTCCGCCCTTCCGGCGTAACGAGTTCGGTTTCACCAACGGCGGCCCGGTTTATCTTCCCCACATCTTCGACGGACGGAAGAGCACCTTCTATTTCTTTGAGTACCAGGGTTTCCGGCAGGTGCTGGGCACCACGCAAGTGATGCCCGTGCCCACGCTGTCCGAGCGTGCCGGCATTGACCAGGTCACCTACGCTGATGGCAGTACCGACACGTTGAATGTTCCTGTCGATCCGGCCATTGCCGCGATTCTGGCGCGCTATCCGCAGCCCAACGATCCTGCAGGCCCCTATGCAGCGCGCACCTATGCCACCGCGTCAAAGGTGGCCACAGATGCAGATCAGTTCGAGATCCGGCTCGACCACAAGGTCTCAGCGAAAAATCGGTTTTTTGCGCGCTTCAACTTCAACAACCTTACCGGACCCACCACCAATCCGGATCAGACGGCCATCGATCCTGCCTTCGGCATCCAGTACATTGATCGCCAGCGTAATGTGGTGGGCACATGGACGCGGACAGCCTCGCCGCGACTGACATTCGAGTCGTCAATCAGCATTACGCGCTCAACGCCGGGCTTTCCGACGGCCGACCCCACCGACCCCGCGGTCAAATTCAACGACGGCCTCTATGAGGCTTTCAATTCGGCCGGCGGCTCCGTGATGCAGGCCTACGGCAACCTCTTCCAGGGCCGCGAAAACGTGATGTACGTGACCGCGTGGCACTCCTTCAAATTCGGCGCGGAATTCCGCGGCAATCGCGACACCACGTACTTCGGCATCAGCCCCAACGGCGAATACGACTTTGGCGGCGGAGCGGCGTATGCTACCGAGGCGATTCCCTCGCAGAGCGGTACCCACAACATCCAGCCCGGCGATATGCTGCCCGATACGCTTTCCGGCTTCCTTTCCGGCAGTTCGTTCGTGTACACGGTCGCGCTGGCCCCGAAGTTCATGTCCGGTGGTCAGCACATCGGTCCCGCCGCCATCAGCCGCAACGATGTCAACGCATATTTTCAGGACACGTGGAAGCTGACGCCAAGGCTTCAACTGGACTATGGCATCCGCTGGGAACTTTACACGCCGATTACTGAGCGCGCCAGGCGCACATCATCGTTCCAGATGATCGATGGCGCGCAGCAGTTCGTGGTCAACCCGCAGCCAGGTTATCGCACAGAGTGGAATGCGTGGGCGCCGCGTGTGCAGGTGTCGTGGCAAGTGACAAGCAACTTCTCAGCCCACGCGGGCGGCGCGGTGACCACCATTCAGCCCAATCTCTGGCAAGACAACTTTCTTACCGGTTCTACGCCATTTGTCCTCTATCCACGCCTGGTTTCCGCCAGTGTCTTTCCCATTCACTACGGTTTCCAGCTGACGCCTTCGCAACTGCCCAATACATACACGCCGCAAGGAACGAACATCTTTGCCTCGGGGAATACGAAGGACGTTCCCGCCAACACCGTCATGGATGTAGACCGTTTCGAAAAAGACATGGCGGCGCTGACGCCGGGCGGTGTGGTGAGTGCGCTTAATCTCAGCGGCATCAACCAGTCCTTCGGCAACGGCACGCTCTTTACCTGGACCCTCAGCCTGGAGCGCAAACTCGGAAACCTCACAGCCAATGCAGCCTATGTGGGCACCGCCGCGGAAAAGTTGCCCCGCTACAGCTTCCCCAACGCCTTTCCGGGAGCGAGCCCGGCCTTTGCGCCGCACACGCAATTTGACAGCGCGGGCAACGTAATAGGCGGCTTTGGCGTGGAGAACGTAATCGTTAGCGACGCGCACTCCTCGTACCATGCGCTGCAGACCTCTCTTTCCGGCACCGTGGGTCACGGCGGCCCGGGCATTCGGGCCAGCTACACCTGGAGCAAGTCAATCGATGTTACCAGCGAAGTGATTGGCGGCACCGGCTCCACCGGCGCGGTGGCTTCGGGTTTCTCGCAGAATCCCTACGACACGCATCCGGAAAAGGGGCCGTCCGCCTTCGACGTCACCCATAGCTTTAGCCTCAGCCTGGCGCAGGATCTGCATCTGGAAAGCGCGCGCTTCCTTCGGCCCGTGAGCCGTAAGGCGACTTACGGCTGGGAGTTGTTGAGCATCTCCAGCATCAGCTCCGGCGCTCCGTTTACGGTCTTCAGCGGCATTCAGCAGACGGGCGCGGGCGATGCAGGCGTGGATCGGCCTGACCAGATTGCAAAGCCGCAGTTGTCTACCGCGCGGCAGAACCGCCAGGATTACTTCGGCCAAGGCGCTGACAACGCGGCCGATTTCTTCTCCGTCCCCATCCACTTGCCCGGCGGCAGCGGACCCAATCAGGGCTTCTTTGGCACGCTGGGCCGCAACAGCTTCCGCGGTCCCGCCTACTATGACTATGATTTCGCGCTTATCAAGGACACGCCCTTTGGCCGCCGCAAGAGCGGGGCCGAGCGTGTAGACCTGCAGTTCCGCTCTGAGTTTTTCAACCTCTTCAACATCGTGAACATGGGACTGCCTGCCAACATCCTCAACGGCTCAGGCTTCGGCGAGATTTCCAAGACGGCCGGCACTTCGCGGCAGATTCAATTCTCGCTCAAGCTGATTTATTAGAGCGAAACCAGAGTAAATGTGCTCTTGGCGAAGATGCTTCCGGGCTATTGCTCATAAAGTCGTGAACTGCCGGCAGAAATCTTGGCTTGATCATATTTCCAGCATTTAACAATTGAAGCGGCGAGAGAAACCGTCGTGTAACGGCGTGTAACCTCTCCCGCTTGCTATCCGGAAAGCGCCTGGCGCCACGCGCCGTGTTGTTGTACGCTCTGGCAACGCATGGAAACCGGTTACGCCGGGGATAGATTTAACCCTGGCGAAACGGGCATGTAGCTGGTATAACGTTGCGGGCTTTCCGCGGACGGTCTTTACTGGAATGCATGCAAGGCGCAGAACGCCGGAGCCGGCAAGCGCCAACAAGTTCCTGCCGCGCCCGTCCGGTTTCGACAGATGCGGGGAAGGAGCGTTATGTCCCCATTCTCTGGAAAGATCCGCGTATGGCCGGCGCTGTTGTTGATTGCGGCCCTTTACTTGCCCGCTCAAAGTCTCATCCACTCCGCTCCCATGACTGAGCGTTTCGGCAAGCCTTACGTGATGGTAACCATCGGCGGGAGGGGGCCGTACCGGTTCATCATCGACACTGGAACCGGCGCCGATGCATTTGTGAGCCCGGAGCTGGCCGATGAGCTGCAACTGCCCACTGTGGCGGAGGTAATCCTGAGTGACCCAAGCGGGCAAGGCGAGCGACGAGTGCCCATAGTTCTACTCCCATCCATCCAGGTTGCCGGGGTGGATTTCTACCGCGTGAAGGCAGTCCGGCATGAAGTGACCGGGGAGGCCGGTTCCTGTCAGGGCCTGCTCGGATTCACCCTCTTCCGCAACTATCTGCTGACCCTTGACTTCTCCAATCGGCAGATACTGCTGACCGAGGGTGCCCTTATGCCGGATAGGGAAAGAACGGTGCTGCCTTTCCGCATGCAGGATGGAGTGCCGATCGCCTCGATACGCGTGAATGGACAGCGCGTGGAGGCACAAATGGATTCCGGCGGCGGCGGCCTGACCTTGCCGGAGAAACTGGCGGCTCAACAGAAATGGGAGATTCCGCCGGTAGTCTTTGCCACGGGCCATACAATGACCACGCGTTTCGAAATCAAGGCGGCCAAGCTCGCCTCGGACGTGCAGGTAGGCAAATACACCTTTCCTCATCCGGTCGTGGAGATTCACTCAGCCTTTCCCATGGTCAACTTCGGATCGCCGCCGATGCAGAACTTTGCCATCACCTTTGATCAGAAAGGCCTGCTGGTGCGGCTCAGCGCCAGGAAGGAGCGGATGACGCTAACGATTCCGCCTAATCCTCTAAACCTGACCAATCAGCCGAAGCCTGAGCCTACGCCCAAGGGATTGATGCCCATTGGATGATGCCGCGGCCCAGGTTGATGCTGATTCATAATCGATACAATATCTGAAGCCGCTGTTCGTCTCTAGAAATGGATGGAGGAGATTTTGATGATCGACTCGATGATCGAGCAGAACCGTCAAATCTCCGAGGTCATCGCGGAAGAGCGAGCACGGCTGCGCAATTTCATCCGCAAGCGGGTGCCTGACGAAGCCGACGTCGAAGATCTTCTCCAGGAGGTCTTTTACGAGCTGGTGCAAGCCAATCGCCTGTTGATGCCGATTGACTATGTGACCGGCTGGCTTTTCAGCGTCGCGCGCAACCGCATCACCGATCTCTTCCGCAAGAAGAGGCCGGAAAACTTCACCAGCGCGGCAGCCATGGACGAAGACGGCGAGCTGTTGCGGATCGAGGATCTGCTGCCATCGCCGGATGCCGGGCCTGAGGAGCTCCTTCTGCGCCGCCTGCTTCTGGATGAGCTGGAATCCGCGCTCACTGAACTGCCCGGCGAGCAGCGCGAAGTATTCGTTGCTCACGAACTGGAGGGGCGTAGCTTCAAGGAGTTGTCGGCGGAAAGCGGCGTAAGCGTCAACACCCTGCTCTCGCGCAAGCGCTACGCGGTGCTTCATCTGCGGCGGCGATTGCAGAGCATTCACGACGAGTTCAACAGGAAATGAGGAATACAAATGGAAAATAACTGGGTCAAGAGAAACAAGTGGATCTTTTTTGTGGCTCCGCTGGCGCTCGCGGCTTTTATCTGGATTGGCGGCGAGGTGGTCATGCTTCTGTGGAATTGGCTGCTGCCGGCGATCTTCGGATGGAAGATGATTACCTTCTGGCAGGCTCTCGGACTACTTGCTCTCTGCCGGATTCTCTTCGGGAGTTTGGGCGGCCATGGCTCCGATCGTTCAAAAGGGCGGCAGCCATCCGCTGAGCGCTGGAAGAAGATGACGTCCGAAGAGCGCGAAAAATTCCGTCAGGAGATGCTCTCCCGCTGCTGCGGTTCTGAGGCTCCAGCCAGCGAGTCCGGCGAGCCGTCCGCATAGCGCCGGATTCCACAAGATATTTGCGTTGGAACTTTTCCCGAGCCGATTGCGTAACATCCAACCAGATAATCATGCAACTTGCGCGGAAAGTTCCGGTCGTATCAGAAACTCGGAAGGAATCAGAATGAGCGTAGGCAAACTGAAGGAATGGATCGCAAAATCCTCGCCGGCTATCAATGCGCGGCTCGCCGGATTTCTTTACTTGATCAGCGGAATGGCGTACTCCTATGCTGATGGCAATGTTCACGGTAAGATTCTTGTCTCGGGAGACGCCGCGGCCACCGCGCATAACATTCTGGCGAACGGTAGATTGTTGCAGCTTTCCTTCGCGTCCAATCTGATCTCGTCTGTGCTCTATATCGCGGTAACGCTGCTCCTCTACGAGCTGTTAAAGCCCGTGAATCCGAGCATCTCCTTGCTTGCAGCCTTTTTCAGCATGGCTGGATGCGTCATCGGGGCATTTGGCAGCCTTTTGACCATCGCCCCGCTGACAATCCTGGGAGGCGCGCCGTACATGAACGTCTTCACGGCGGAGCAATTGCAGGCGCTGGCGCTTCTGTCTCTCAATTTGCAAAACACGGTTGCCGGCATCTCCATGGTGCTCTTTGGATGCTACTGCATTCTGATCGGCTCTCTGATTCTCCGGTCGAAATTCATGCCGCGAATCATCGGCGCGTTTTTAATCCTCGCCGGATTAACCTATCAGGTGTTTCTGTCGCCACCGGTGGCGGCCATTCTTTTCTCCAGGGTTGTGATGCCCGCCGGTATGCTCGGAGAAGGTTCGCTGTTCCTGTGGCTTCTCATATTCGGCGTCAACTCTCAACGATGGAAGCAGCAGGCCGGAGCAGCAGCGTAATGATTGATCGGGCATTGAGGATCACAACATGAAAGCGATTGTATACGAACAATACGGACCTCCCGAAGTTTTGCAATTCAAGGAGCTTGCCAAACCCGCGCCCGCAGACAATGAGGTTTTGGTCAAAGTTCGCGCCGCCTCCGTCAATCCGCTCGACTGGCACTTCATGCGAGGTGAACCGCTGTTTATCCGCCTGATGCTCGGGCTTCGCAAGCCGAAAGTCATCCGGCTGGGTGTTGATGTGGCCGGGGTGGTGGAAACCGTCGGAAGGAATGTAACCCAGTTCAAGCCGGGTGATGCCGTCTTCGGAGGATGCCGCGGGGCCTTTGCGGAGTATGCGTGCGCCAAAGAAGATCAAATGGTGCTGAAGCCGGCCAGCCTTTCCTTCGATGCTGCTGCGGCCGTCCCGATAGCGGTGCTCACCGCCCTTCAGGGCCTGCGCGACAAGGGACGCATCAAGCCGGGGCAGAAAGTTCTCGTCGATGGAGCATCCGGCGGCGTTGGCACTTTTGCAATTCAGATTGCCAAAGCCCTCGGAGCTGAGGTCACTGCCGTGTGCAGCACGCGTAATCTGGATCGAGCGAAGTCGCTTGGCGCGGATCATCTCATCGATTACACGCGAGAGGATTTCGCGCAAAGCGGGCGGCATTACGATCTGATTCTTGCCGCAAACGCATATCGTTCGCTCTTCGCTTACAGGCGCGCTCTGAGCGAGGACGGAATTTGTGTCAGATCTGGAGGCCGGGTATCTTTCCAATCCATGATTCTGGAACCATTCCTGTCCCTGTTTCTGTCCCTGGTTGGGCGCAAGAAGGTTTGTGGCCTTCTTGCGAAGATGAACAAGAAAGATTTGGTTTTCCTGAAAGATCTTCTTGATGCCGGGAAGATTGTTCCTGTCATCGATAGGAGATACCCGTTGAGCGGCGTGGCTGAAGCTATCCGCTATCTTGAAGAAGGTCATGCGCAAGGGAAAGTAGTAATTACCGTTTAGCGTTACCCATGCGGCGCGTGCTAAAAGCGCTCGGGAGCACCATCATTCGCTCCTACCGCAGCAGCGCCGCCAGCAGCAGTGTCGTTCCCAGCCCGGCCACCGAGAGCACCGTCTCCAACACCGTCCAGGTGGAGAGGGTTTCCTTCAACTCCAGCTTGAAGAAAGACTGGATCATCCAGAAGCCGGGGTCGTTCACGTGCGACAACATCAGTGAGCCGGTGCCGGTGGCCAGCACCAACAACTCGGGCCGTACGCCCGCATGGCCGGCTATAGGGGCCAAAATTCCCGACGCCACAGCCATGGCCACCGTCGACGAACCAACGGAGACGCGGACCACTGCGGCCAGCAACCACGCCAGGACAAGCGGCGGGATGTGCGCGCCCAGAGCCAGACCGACCGTGGCCTGTGAGGCGCCGGAGTCGCGCAGAATGCCGCTCAGGCCTCCGGCTGCGGCCAGAATCACCAGCACCCCTGCGATGGGTTCAAAGGCCTCGCCGGTGAGCCGCCGCAACAGTTCAACGCCGTGGTGCCGGCCGGTTTGAATGTGGCTGCCCAGTGTGAACAGAGCCACCAGCACGCCAATCAGCAGCGCAACCTCAGCCGTGCCTGTAAAGTGCAGGATATGGCTGGCCATGCTGCCCGGCGCAGTGAGCAGGTCGGCCCAGCTTCCCAGAAAGATCAGCGCCACGGGCAGAAGAATGGCCGCAGCCGCCCGCAGAGGGCCTGCGGGCGCGGGAACCGGCTCCAAATGGGGCGCACCCTCAGAGGTGACGGTTTCTTGAACCCCGATTTTGTCTGCTTTACCAGCTTCATTGGCCGCCTTCGCCTCATCAGCGACGGTGAACAGGGTAGTGCCTTCCTCGGCTGCCGCTGCTTCGCCTCTGGTTCTGTGGCGTTCCCAGCGGCGCATCAATAACCAACTCAGTCCCGGTCCGGCCAGCGCCGCGGCGGGCAGACCGGCGGCCAGGCCCCATAGAATCGTGCGGCCCAGGTCGGCGTGGTACTCGGTGACCGCCAGCATGGCCGCCGGATGGGGAGGCAGCGTGCCATGGACGATTGAAAGCCCGGCCAGCACCGGCAGAGCCACCAGAATCGGTGGCCGATGGCTGCGCCGGGCCACTTCGGCCACAATCGGCAACAGCAGCACCAGCCCTACCTCGAAGAAGACCGGCAGGCCGACCAGGATTCCCAGCCCCAGCAGCGCCCAGGGCAGGCCCTGCGGGCCGCAGTTGTCGACAAATAGTTTGCCCAAAGCAGTTGCCCCGCCGCTGGAGGCCAGCAGACGGCCCAGAATCGCGCCCAGCCCCAGCACGATGGCGATGTGCCCCAGCAGGTTGCCCACGCCGCCCGTAAAGGAGAGCGGAACCTGCGCGAGTGGCATTCCCGAGGCCACGCCAAGCGTCAGCGCGGCCACGCACAGGGCAAGCGCCGGATGCAGCCGCGCGCGGGCGATCAAAAGCAAAATCAGCAGGACAGTTCCGGCGACGCAGGCCAGCAAAATGTAGTTGTGCGCGTAATCGGCGGCAAGGCTCACGGGCAAATTATTCCATACTGGGCCTGGGAACAGAGAGATACCGGTTGCCGGCGGGGGCTATAGGATATATTGGTTGGCAGTCGAGAAGGCAAAATGGATGTCCTGGGTGATTGCGCCGGCCAAAAGCCCGCTGGCTGCTGTTCCGCGTGTTCCTTGTGTTAGGAATATGCGGAAAACCTGAACCGGGCAAATTTTTTTCAAGAAGCGGGGAATAGCGCTTTATGGCAACACACTCCAAGAAGTCGGCGGCTCTTACGTCGCCCGGGTATTTCCTCCCGTTCATCACGGTCACCGCGCTGTTTTTTATCTTCGGCTTCATCACCAACCTGAACATGGCGTTGGTGCCCCACCTGCGATCGATCTTCGACCTTCCCTACGCGTGGGCCATGCTGGCCGAGTCAGCGTTTTTCCTCGCCTACTTTGTTTTTTCGTCGCCGACTTCCAAGTTGATTGAGATCATCGGCTACAAGTGGACGATGGTGGTGTCGCTCTTTATCCAGGTCGTGGGCTGCCTTTTGTTCGTTCCCGCCGCCAAGCTGGTCAGCTTCCCGCTTTTCCTGACCGCGGTCTTCGTGGTAGGAGCAGGCGTCACCGCCTTGCAGACCTCGGCGAACCCGTATGTCGCAATTCTTGGACCGGAGAATACCGCTTCCGTCCGCCTGACCTTGGCGCAGGCGCTCAACTCGTTTGGCGGCGCCATCGCCCCCTTGATTGCCGGCCACTACATACTCACCGATCCCGCCAAGCTTGCCTCCAAGGCGTCCATTGCCGACACCGTTCGCGGACCCTATATCTTCATCGCTGGCGGGTTGCTAATTCTGGGGCTGGCGGTGGCCTTTGCCCGCCTGCCCCGCATCACTTATACCGAAGCCTCCCGTCCTGGCAAGGAGGGCGGCCCGAGATTGAGCCAAAGCATCTGGAGATACAAACATACGGTCCTGGGAGCCCTCGGCATCTTCCTCTATGTCGGTGTGGAAGTGGGCTTGGCCTCTATCGGTGTCAACTACTTTTTGACGCAGGGAGTGAACAGCGCGAAGGTAGCCGCCTTCTTTACGTCGCTGGGCGGATTCGGTGCATTTGTTACCCGCTGGTTCGGTCCATGGACCAATGTGGAGATCGCCGCAATTCTTGTTTCTCTCTACTGGATTGGCGCGCTGGTGGGCCGCCTGCTCGGCTCCTGGATTCTGACCAAAATAGAGTCTGGAAAGCTGCTGGGCATCTTCGGCTTTGCCGCCGCAGCTATGGTGCTCCTATCCATGACTACCAGCGGACAGGTTGCTATCTGGAGCCTGGTGATGTGCGGATTCTTTAACTCCATCATGTTCCCCAACATATTCACGCTGGGCATTGCAGGCCTGGGACCGATGACCAGCAAGGGATCGGGGCTCATCATGACCGCGGTCGTCGGCGGCGCAGTGATCCCCCCGGTGCTGGGCGCGCTGGCCGACAAGGTAGGCATTCAGCACGCCTTTGTTCTTCCCATCCTCTGTTACCTCTACATCGCCTACTACGGACTGTGGGGATCCAAACCTGCGCGGACGGTCACGGCGTAGTCCGGTCTGTCGTTGATTGAAGGCCCTATGGTTTTAATCCATAGGGCCTATCTCATAAACCGGTTTTGAAAGGGTACGGCTTTATAGCTTGCGGAAAAATTCATTCGGAGTCGCAAGAAGTGTCAGGGTACGACTTCAGTCGTGCCGAAAAGGTCAGTAAAAAATAATGGGCTTTAGCCCCTGAGGGATCGCACCCGCATCCGCAAAACCATTTTTGAAACATGCTTTAACCTTTCAGCACCTGGTTGATAGTCTGGATGTCCACTAATCCATGGCATCCGTAAATCACCGGCAGCACCTTGCCCGAGGGATACGTGCGCCGCAGCTCAGCCACCTTTTCCGTGCCGCAGCGGTACGCGGGCAGATACATTCGGCCCAGCAGCGGGTGCCGTCCCCACGCGCCAGACAGTTTATCGGCGCGTTCTTCTGTAACTAGGAAATCGCGCCGCAGCGTGGCGGCCACCTCCGCCTGCGGCTTTTTTTCGCCCCATGTCAGATACGACGACTGATTCTTGGCGTCATCCTGCAACAGCGCCAGCAGCACGCCTATCTGCGTGTCTTCGTCGGGCAGTTGCTCAATCTCCGTCACCCCATGCGCAATCAGAATCGCGTTGTTGGCAATCCCCTCAAACAGCGTAGCCGCGCGCGTGTTCATGGTCAGGATAGTCGCTTCGAAGCCGGCCTTCCCGCGCACGTACAAATCCTGCAGGTAGGCGAATGTGGTCACGTGCCCCGGCACTACCTCGTGGCTGATGAGCTGCTCAAACTCTGGATACGAAATTTGCAGCGAAGCATTGATCTCGTAGCTGGCCTCGTATTGCGGCGAGTCGTCCTTGTTCCGCGCGCGCCCAATATAATTCATTGACCCGGAAAACCAGGCCTCCTTGATGGGCAGAAAGTTGATGTTGGCCCGCGGCACCCGCCCCAGCTCCGCGGGAAGTTGCGGCAGCAGATGCTTTGCGCTCAGGTTGTCATAATGGGCGATTACAGCCGCGCTCAGAGCGCGCACTGAAGCCATGGGCGCCACGCGCTCCCGCCGCCATGCATCCACGGCCTCCAGCAAACTTCCCCCCTTGGCCGAACTGTACCCCGCTCGTCCCAGCAACTCCGCCACCCGCTCGCGCTTCTTCTCCGGCGCCGATGGTTCCGGCTGCCCCGCCGTCGCCGCATACACGCAGCGCGCGTAGGGCACCGCATCGCCCTTGCCAGCCACCTCCATGGCCAGTTCCCACATCACATCCAGGCAATCCGCCATGCCAATCAAATAGGCCTTGCGCAGCTCCTCCATCTTGGCAGCTTCCTGACGCACTCCGGCAATGGCCTGCGGCACGTCGATTGCACGTAAATAATCCTCCACGGCCTCGCGATTCTTCTCGGATACGCCGCCAGCCTTGCGAAGTTTCGCCGCCGCCGGATGCGTGTACGCCTCGGGCAGCGGAAAATCGGAGAACCACGAATCGGCGATAAAGCGCCCTGTGCCCGAAGGGCACATCACGTCGCCGCCCCACAGCGTGTCAATTCCTAATACCGCATCGGCAACATACTTGTCCGCTTGATTCATCGCTTACACCTTTTCCTTTTTCACAGAATAGAACCATACATACAAACAAAGACCAACAAACATCACCACCGATACCGATTGCGAGATGGGATCAAATCCATAGAACGGCGTTCGTATCCAATCTTCGCTAAACGGTGGAAGGGAGTGCAGCGCTGTTCCCAACTTGCCGCCGATAGACGGGAATAACCCGCTTGTGCCAGGGAAAAGGTGCAGCGCCGCGCCCAGCACGCCTCCCAGCGCGCCGCCCGCCATCAGCCCCGATGCCAAAATGACGCCGCGCTCGCGAATCCTGCTCCCCGCGTCGCCGCCGGTCTTTTCCGACTTCTTGTTGATGATGTGCGACAGGAATCCCCCGGCGAGCACCGGCGCGGTCAGTTCCAGCGGCAGGTAGATTCCCAGCGCAAAGACCATGGAAGATTTGCCCAGCATCTCCAGAATCAGCGTAATGATTGCGCCAATGCCGAAGAGCACGTACGCCACTGGTTGCTTGTTCATGAATCCCACCACCAGGGCCTTCATGATGGAAGCTTGCGGCGCGGCCAGAATCTCGCGCGTGTCTCCCGGCGCGGCCTCGCCAAATTGATAAACGTGAGCCAGCAGGATGATGGTCAACCCGGCGGTGACGGCCGCTGCGATGACGCCGATGAACTTCACCTTCTCCTGGGCCGCAGGCGTCGAACCCAGCCAGTAGCCGGCCTTCAGGTCGGTGATGAACTGCCCCGAGACGCACAGCGCCGTGCACACCATGCCGGCGATGGCCATTACGAAGAACATTCCTGTAGTTCCAGAGAGGCCAAAGCTCAGCAGCACCACCGCGGAGATGATGATGGTAAGCATGGTCATGCCGGAGGCCGGATTGTTGGCCGTTGTGGCGATGGCGTTGGCGGCCACCGAGGTAAAGAAAAACGAGAACAACAGCGTCAACACCAGGCCCAATCCCAGTACCGTCCACGAGACTTGCAGGCGTCCAAAGAAAATCGCCACCGCCAGGGAGCTGACAACCACGCCGAGAAGTATGGAGATGATGGAAATATCGCGGTCAGTGCGCTCCGGTGCGGCGGCTTCGCCGTGGCGGAAGGTGCGCAGCGCGATGCCGAAGGAACCCGCCACCACGCGCAGAGATTTAAGAATGCCCAGGATGCCCGCTGTGGCGATGGCGCCCACGCCGATAAAACGCACGTAGTTGCGCACAATCTCCGCCGCGGTCATATTGGCAATTGGAAAAGCCGGGTTCGCAGCCGCGTCAATATGGCTGCCGAAGTACCAGATCACCGGCACCAGCACGAAGCTGGTCAGAATGCTGCCCGCGCAAAAGGTGAGCGAGGTGCGCAGGCCCATAACGTAGCCCAGGCCCATGATGAAGCTGATGGCGTCGAATTTGAAGGCCATGCGGCCGCGCTCGGCAAGCGAACGGATCACCGGCACGAACTGAAAGTCGATATGCTCCTTCCACACGTGAAATGTGGAGACAAAAAAATCATAAACGCCGGCGATGGCTGTAGCCTGCAATAGCAATTTAGCCTGCGAGCCGCCCTTTTCGCCGGTGACCAGCACCTCGGTGATGGCCGTAGCCTCGGGAAAGGGCAACTGGCCGTGCATCTCCCGCGCAAAGTAGCGGCGTAGCGGAATGAGGAAGAGCACGCCCAGGCAGCCTCCGGCGAGGCAGATGAAGATGGTCTGCACCGGATGAGGATCAAGGTGGAGCGTGTAGAGCGCGGGAATGGTGAAGATGGCGCCCGCCACCACGCTGCCAGACGCCGCGCCGATGCCGGTGATGATCACATTTTCCAGTAAACTGGTCCGCCGCCTGTACACGCGCGCCAATCCGATAGCCAGGATCGAGATCGGAATGGCGGCTTCCATCCCCTGCCCGACCTTCAGCCCGGAGTAGGCCGAGGCGATGGAGAAGATCACGCATAGCAAAACGCCCCAAAAGACCGCGCGCAGCGTGAACTCCGGCTCTTTGGCCTTAGCAGGAATGATGGGTTGATAACTTTCGCCGGGTTTCAACGGAAGGTAGGCATTTTTTGGTAGAGAGTTGGTTTCGTTCTCGGTCATCGGTCCATCATCCCCTGTGCTGGGCAGTTTGTCCGGCGTCACCCGGTCCAGCTCTGCGGCGCCCTGAGGGCTGCCATTTCAAGCCGGTCTCCGGGCTCGTTTTAGCCCGCAATACACCATACACTCTACCGATGCACAGCAGTCAAATCAGGGGAATTGGCCAGGGAAATCGCTCTGGGTACCCCATCCATTCGCGGCTTTTCGAGGAAAAGATGCGAAAGGGTGGAATCCAACAAACTTAGGACGCGCAAGCGCCGTCTGCCCCACCGCAGGTAATTGCCTGGACAGCCTGCCCTGAGCGTAGTCGAAGGGGCCAGTCCTTTGCAGATAATTTCCCCCTTTCGGTGCACAATCATCTCATGAACAAACTCCAGACGCGCTGGGCATTTCTGACCACTGACAACTGATAACTGACAACTGGAGGGGTACCCCTACCCCCCTATACCCCCCTGGGGTATAAATTTCCTTTAAAACCTTGCAGATTATTTGTAAGCTCCCTGGAATCAATGCCTGTGGATAATTGTTCACCCCAAATTATCCCGCATCGTGAGATTTGGCCTCCGGAAAACGCCTGAAAAATCCCTTTTTTTGCTGTAAAAATCCGGTTTTTTGCCGAAAAAACACTTTATTTCGCCCCCAAAATAGCCTTGAAGCTTCGCTCCTGTGGTTGTTTTTGCTAACTTGCTAACTCGCTAATGTGCGCGAAGCGCACGCTAACTCGCTGTCTTGTTGAATGGTGTGAAACCGCGGGGATTTCGTTGCCGACAGAATCAGGAGCTCTTGCGGCTACTGACGGGGGTCTTGGTCACTACGGCTGGCTTGCGCAGAGGCACAATGGCTCCGGCGCCGGGCGCGGCCTGCTGGAAGCGCGCCAACATCTCCGTGCGTACGTACTCCACGAAGCTCTGCATTTGCCGGTTCATCTCCTCCATGCGCTCGCGCATCTGCAGGATGATGGCCATGCCGGCGATGTTCACGCCCAGGTCGCGCGCTAGGCTGAGGATGAACTCCAGACGCTCCAAGTCCTCGTCCGTGTAGAGACGCGTGTTGCCCTCGGTGCGCGACGGCTTCAGCAGCCCCTCGCGCTCATAGAGGCGGAGCGTCTGCGGATGAATCTCATACATCTCGGCCACAGCCGAGATCATGTACGCGCCCTTCGATTTGCGTTTTGCGGCCATAACGTTACCGAATCATCATACCTTAATTAAATTCACTAGCTCTGGGCCTGTTCCCTATTCCCCGTTCCCTACTCCCTGCCTTTTTCAAACAGCGCCTTCCGCGGGTCCTGGTTATTCAGCTTGGCCAGCTCGCGCATGATTTCGCGGCTGCGCTCGTCGTTAAGGTGCGGCACCTTCACTTCGACAGTCACAATCTGGTCTCCGCGCTGCTCGGGCCGCTGCGCGTTCTCTACGCCGCGTTCCCTCATGCGCAGCTTCTGCCCGCTCTGCGTGCCGGGCGGAATCTTCAGTTGCGCGCGCCCGTCAATCGTCGGCACGTCCACCTTGGCTCCTAGCGAAGCCTCGGGCACGGTCACCGGCACGGTCAAATGTATGTCGTCGCCTACGCGCCTGAAAACGGGGTGCGTGCCGGTGCGAACGATGAGGTAGAGATCGCCGGGAGCGCCGCCATTCGTCCCGGCGTTGCCCTTGCCCTGCAATCGTATGCGCTGCCCGTCGCGAGTTCCAGGCTTGATGCGAAACTCAACGGCCTCCGAGCGGCTGACCACGCCTTCGCCGTGGCAGGTTGGGCAGTCATTGGAGATGCGGCCCGTGCCGTTGCATTTGGGGCAGGGAATGTTGAACTTCATGCGCCCGCCCATCTGCGTCACCTGCCCTGTGCCGTTGCACTCCGCGCACTGCATCGGCCCGCCGGCCGAGGCCAGTCCGTGGCAGGTGGGACAAACCTCCTGGCGGCGCACCTCCAGCCGCGCCTGTCCGCCGCGGATAGCCGTCCAGAAGTCCACCGTGGCCTGATATTCCAAATCCGTCCCCGGCTGCGGCCCGCGCGCCCTCTGCGGTTGCTGCGCGCCGCTGAAGATGCCGGAAAAAATGTCCTTGAAGCTGCCCCAGCTAGCCGAATCTGCCGCCCCATGCTGGCCCCTGTGCTGTCCCGGCCCACCCTGGAAGCCGGTGAAGTCAAAGCCGCCGAAGTCCACCGGCATGCCGTGGCCCGCGCTCTGCCGCGCATAAGCCTCGGCCTGTGCTGGGTCGATCTGGTCGGAGTAGAAGCCCAACTGGTCGTATATTTTGCGCTTCTTTTCGTCGCTCAACACGTCGTTGGCCTCGGAGATCTCCTTGAACTTCTCCTCGGCCCGCTTGTCGCCGGGGTTCACATCCGGGTGATAACGCCGCGCAGCCTTGCGAAAGGCCTTGCGAATCTCCTCCGCCGTGGCCGTCTTCTTCACGCCGAGCGTTGCGTAATAATCTTTGTTCGTGGGCATAGTCGCCTTTGGCAGTTGTTACGGTTAATCTGTTGGGCCAAGAATCTGTTTTTATTATCGGCAGATCTTCTTTGTCACAGTCCTGTTTGCCGAATCAAGCAACTTGTCTGGCCTTCAATTCACCGGTTTCTGTTCGCGGAGCGGGAAAAATCTCCATCTCGATCCGAGCCGTCACCTCACGGCTGGCCAGCGCCAGATCATAAGACATCTGCATCTTCATCCAGAAATCCGGCGTTGTCCCAAAATACCGCGCCAAACGCAGTGCCGTATCCGCTGTAATCCCCCTCCGCTCCCGCACAATCTCCGAGATGCGCGTTACAGGTACTCGCAGCGCAAGGGCCAAAGCATTGGCCGATAGTCCCAGTGGTACAAGAAAATCCTCACGCAAAAACTCACCAGGATGAATGGGCACACCCCGTTGCTGGTGCTTTCTCGGAATACTCATGTGCAATCTCCCTTAGTGATAATCAACAATTTCCACATCCCAGGCATCATTACCATCCCAGCGGAAGCACACCCGGAATTGATTGTTGATGCGAATGCTCCACCAACCTTCCCGGTCGCTTTTAAGCTTCTCTAGCCGGTTGCCGGGAGGCTTCAGCAAATCTTCAATCGCCGACGCATAGTCCACCGCCTGCAATCGCCGTGCCGCAACCCGAGCAATCCCCGCCCATCGCCGGCTCGTCCCGGTTAGGAAGACCGCTTCCGTCTCGTCGTCGGCGAAGGACTGAATCATGCTTAACGCTTATCGTAACACGGAAAGCAGTCAATCGTCACGGTATTTTTCGCACCCCAAATTGCCCAATTTTTCGCAAAAAACCCTCTGCTTGCAAGTAGAGACTTTTTGCGCATGTCCTCCACTTATATGCGTAGGGAGTGACGACAGTGCTTCACTGCAAGCCTCCTGCCGGAGTTGCCCAGGATTCCTCGGCAAAGGCTCAGACGCAAGCGCGTGCATTGAGAGGCATTCAGAATCCGGTAACTCTCAGGAATTCGTTGCTGCAGCGTTTTCAGCCTTCTTGGTTGCGGTTTTCACTGTCGGCTTGCCAGCTCCGGGTTTAGGAATGGCATCCAGGTCTGCCTTTCCTTCCGCTAACTGCATCAGAAACTCCTGGGCAGAGAAGGGTTTCAACTCCTTGAGTACTTTGCTGGCGCGGAGGTAGCTTCCGTCGGGCTGCTGCAAGCGGGCCTTGAGGGTGTCGGCCAGGTAAGCGGGCAGAATCTCGTCGTGGATGCGTGCCAGAGCCGCCGGATCGCGCACCGGAAATACCACTTCGCAGCGTTCAAAGAGGTTGCGCGGCATCCAGTCGGCCGAGCCAATATAAATTTCGTCGTTGCCGCCATTGGCGAAGTGGAAGATGCGGGAGTGCTCCAGGAAGCGGCCCACAATGGAGCGCACGCGAATCCGTTCCGACAAGCCCTTCACGCCGGGGCGCAGGATGCAAAGTCCGCGAACGATCAGGTCGATCTCGACGCCGGCCTGCGAGGCTGCATAAAGTGCTTCGATGAGCGAGGGCTCCAGCAGGGCGTTTATCTTGGCCACGATGTGGGCGGGCCGCCCAGCCTGGGCGTGCTCCTGCTCGCGGCGGATGAGCCCCAGGAAGCTTTCGGCCATGGTCAGCGGAGCCACCAGCAGCGGGCGGTAATCGTCGATCTCCGCGTGGGCGGTGAGGTAGTTGAAGACCATGTGGACTCGCTCGGTGAATTGCGGATCGCTGGTCAACAGGCTCAGATCGGTGTAGAAGCGGGCGGTATCGGGGTTGTAATTGCCCGTGCCCAGGTGACAGTAGCGGCGGGTTTGCCCATCCTCGTCGCGGCGTACCAGCATAGCCAGCTTGCAATGGGTCTTGAGTCCAACCACGCCGTGGAATACCTGCACCCCGGCGTCTTCCATCGAGCGCGCCCAGCGAATATTGGAAGCCTCGTCGAAGCGGGCCATCAGCTCGACGACCAGCGTAGTTTCCTTGTTGGCGGAGGCTTCGGTGAGCGCCTGGAACATGGGCGAGTCATCGCTGGTGCGATAGAGCGTCTGCTTCATGCTTACCACGGCAGGATCTTCGGCGCCCTGTTGAATGAAATCCACCACCGGGTCATAGGAGTCGTAGGGGTGGTGCAGCAGCACGTCATGCTGCCGCAACTCGTCGAAGATGTTGCCGGACTTGCGGCTGAGCTTGAAGGGTTTCGGCGTAAAGTGCGGATACTTAAGATCCGGCCGCTGCACGTCTTCATAAAAGAACATCAGGCGGGAGAGGTTTACCGGGCCGTCGCCGTTGAAGACCTGGTCCTCATCCAGCTCGAAGTTGACCCTGAGCCGCTCGACGATCTCCTCATCGGCGCCGGTCTCAATCTCCAGGCGGACGGCGTCGCCCTTGCGGCGGTTGTGGAGCTCGACGCGAATGGATTCAAGAAGGGAGCGGGCTTCCTCCTCCTCGATGTAGAGGTTGGAGTTGCGGGTGACGCGGAAGGCGGCACGGGCCTGCACCTCGTAGCCGCGGTACATGCCAGCCAGGTTCTGCGCGATCAGGTCCTGGAGCAGGAGGTAATCGTAGGCGCCATCGGCGCCGGGCAGGCGGACGAAACGGGGCAGCGCTCGGGGCACGGTGACCACTCCCAACACCAGCGGCCCGGAGCTTTTACGCTTGCGCCGGAGCAGCAATGCCAGGCAAAGAGCTTTGTTGAGCACGCGCGGAAAGGGGTGGGCCGGGTCAATGCTGATGGGGGTCAGCAGGGGGTCAACCTCGCGCTGGAAGTAGCTCTGGGCAAAGGCTTTAGCCTCTTCGTCCAGCTCGCTCCACTCCAGCAGGCGAATGCCCTGCATGCTCAGCTCAGGCAGCAAATGCTGGTTCCAGCAGCGGTACTGCGCGTCCACAAAGCTGTGCATCTCGGCGGTGAGTACGGCGAGAGATTCGTCGGGGCGCAGGCCGTCGTAGCCCGGCTCGCGGTAGCCGTCCTCAATGCGCTGCATGAGGCCTGCCTGGCGAACTTCGACGTACTCATCGAGGTTGGAGCCGGTAATGGCCAGAAATTTAACCCTCTCCAGCAGGGGGTTGGAGGGGTCTTCGGCCTCTTCGAGGACACGCCGGTTGAACTGCATCCAGGAGTGGTCCCGTCCGGTAAAAAGCTTCTGTTTTGGGGAGGTTCGAGCCATCTAATCCGTTCCGTACCTTGTAGATAGCAGTCTACGCTGTTTTGGAAGAACAGGGAATAGGGAGTAGGGAATAGCGAATAGGACCACGCGAGCATAAAACCTTTGCATATAAATAGAGGTTTTTTGCGCAAAATTGGGTTATTTGGGAAGTGGTAGTCATTGGGCAGGGGTCAGTGAATAGTGTGAAGTGTGAAGTATGTAGTGTGTAGGGACTAGGGAACAGGGAATAGGGAACAGGGAATAGGGAACAGGGAGTAGGGAACAGGGAGTAGGGAACAGGGAGTAGGGAATAGGGAATAGCACCCCAGCGACGAAAAATGTCGCTGGGGACCCCGGCAGGGAATAGGGTGGCACATGGCTGGTTGGCCCACGTAGAATTACCCAAGCGGCAAGGATTTTGGCGGCGGCACGAAGACGCTCAGGTCATCGACCAACCAGGACGAAGGCTCCCCAGTAGTAGGGCAAATCTTTGCCGTCGTGACGCTTTTTCACCTGATCACGCATTTCCAATTGCGCCTCTTTCAGTGCCTGGTGAATCTCTATTCCGGATAGCCACTTGGTGTAGAAGAGTTTCATCAAATCGCGCGTCTCCACGTCGGGCACGGACCACAGCGACATCAGAACCGACTGCGCTCCGGCCTCCTGCAAGGCGCGCCTCAGCCCGAAGACCCCTTCGCCATTCTTGATGTCGCCGCGCCCGGTGTCGCAGGCGCTGAGGACCACAAGCTCGGTGCCTCTGAGGTTCAGGCTGCCGGCTTCCATGGCGGTGAGCACTCCATTGTCCAGGCCTTCAGGCACAGGTTTTCCGGCAAGGGTGCGGTCGGCTCCGGCAAAATAAAGTCCGGAACGGAGCATGGGGTCCTCGAGTCCTGAAGGTTGCTTGTCGCCCAGCAGGCCCATGCGGTCGGTCTTGATCTGTTGGTCGGCGAGGAAGAATCCATGCGTGGCCAGGTGGACGACGCGCGGACTGCTGGCCTGCTCCACCACGCGCTTGAGGGCAAGGTCGTTGGTGAAGACGTTGGTCTTCCAGTTGCGATCCTGCATCAGCGCCGCAATTGCATTTATTTCCGTGCCTGTGCCGGGAAGCTGCTTCAGCGTGACGCCGTTGCCCAGGTCGCGAGAACGATCGTCAGGCGACAAGGCCGCCATCAGAACCGGCGCTTGCTGCTGCTGGAGAGCCAGCTTCTGCAAGGCCGCGTGCATGGCCGCGAGCTGTTGCTCTTCGCTCAGGTCAAAGGCGGGGTTGCCGACCAGCAGGGCGGTCGCGGCGGCAGGTTGAGGCGCTGAGCGTAGAAGGTCCTTGGTGCTGGAGAGCAAACGCAGGTCATATCGCTCCATCTGCAGTTTGCCGTCGGGCGCAGGGATGATGCCGAGGGGAACCTGGTTCAGAATGCCGTCCGGGGAGAGATAGATGCGCGTCTTTCCGGCGAGGGCGGTTTCCAGCGGCTTCCAGATGAGGTCGTAAGCCTGTGCGCCGGGGAGAGTGGCTTGTTGGACGCGGGAGGCTCCACGCGACTGCACGGCGCGTTGAAAGCCGGTCAGCGCATCGCCCTCGATCTGCTTGTCGTCGCCGAGAAAGATGTACTGCGGCTGGTCTTGGGTCTCGCGCGTCACCACCAGCGCAACGTAGTAGCTCGTGTCCGTCCATTTTTTGTTGTAGTAGCGGAAGCGGGCGAACTCGACGGCAGCTTCGCCGGGCTGGAGCGCGTCGCGCACCTGTTGCCATGTGGCCCGTTCCAGTTTCTTCTTCTCCGCGAAGGCGGAGGAGCGCGCGACGAGAGCTTTTTCAATATCGTTGGCTTCGGTCTTCAATTGGTCGATCTGCTTGAGCCAGGGGTCGCGGTCGGGAGGAGTGACATTCAGCAGCGCGGCAATCTGGGTGCGCTTGGCGGAGAGCTGGTCCAGCAATTTAAGGGCATCGGCGTCGCCGGATGCCTCAACCTGCCGCCGCATATCCGCAATGCTACCGGCGATGAAGCCCTTCTCCCAGAGCAGCAGGTTGTACATGGAGCCGATGAGTTGCGGGTCCTTGTCGCGAAAGCGATGCACAAAGCTGAAATAGGCCGGAAAGTCGTTGGCAACCGTATCCAGAAAACCCAGCCTCTCCTTCTCGCTCATGTAAGTGAAGTTGTATTGGAACTGCTGGAAGAGGTTGTCGATGGCGCGCTGGTAAAGTGGCTCCGCCTCGGTGTACTTGCCCTGGTCATCGTAGAGTCCAGCGAGATTGTTGAGGTCAGTGGCGACAGTAGGATGGTCGGACCCGAGCGCCTTTTCGTCGATGTTTAAGGCGCGTTGATTGAGAGGCTCCGCCTCGGCGTACCTGTTTTGGTGAACGTAGATCAAGGCGAGATTGTTGAGAGACTGTGCGACGTCGGGGTGGTCTGGCCCGAGCGTCTTTTCGCGGATGCGCAGGGCGCGCTGATAGAGAGGTTCGGCCTCAGCGTATTTACCCAGGTGATCCTCGACCGCAGCGAGATTGTTGAGAGCTTGAGCGACATCTGGGTGGTCAGGCCCGAGTGCCCTTTCCCAGATGCCCAAAGCGAGCTTGAAGAAGGGCTCGGCCTCGGCGTACTTACCCTGGTTGTCGTAGAGCATGGCAAGATTATTGAGAGCGGTTGCGACCTTGGGGTGATCAAGCCCGAGCGCCATTTCCCAGATGCGCAGGGCGCGCTGGAAGAGAGGCTCGGCTTCAGCGTATCTGCCCACATCGCCGTAGAGCAGAGCGAGATTGTTGAGAGTAGTGGCGACCATGGGGTCATCGGGGCCGAACGCCTTTTCCCGGATGCGTAAAGCGCGCTGGTAGAGAGGCTCCGCCTCGGCGTACTTGCCCTGGTGGTCGTAGAGAACAGCGAGATTGTTGAGGGAAGTAGCGACATCAGGGTGATCAAGCCCAAGTACTTTCTCTCGGATATGCAGGGTGCGTAAGTAAAGTGGCTCCGCATCGGCATATCGGCCCTGGTGGAAGTAGAGGGCAGCGAGATTATTGAGGTTAGTAGCGAAATCGGGGTGGTCAGGGCCAAGCGCCTTTTCGTCGATGAGCAAGGTACGTTGGTAAAGAGGCTCGGCCTCGGCGTATTTCCCCTGGTTCACGTATAGCAAAGCGAGATTATTGAGAGCAGTACCAACCCTTGCATCATCAGGGCCAAAGTCTGCTTCGACCGCCTTGAGTGCTTCGGCGGCAATCGGGAGGGCCTCGGCGTACTTGCCCTGTTGATAGAGAGTGATCACCTGATCGATGAGGTCGTTCCACCGCGATTCCTGCGCGGGCAAGGGGTACACGCAGAGCAAGGCGATCAGGAGCAGCGTGAAACCGGCGACGCAACTACGCGACAAGGTCATTTGTAAGCCTCCAGGCAAAACTTTGGAACCGTATGCAATCAGAGGAAAAGATCGCGGCAAGTATAGCACCGGGCCCGGGCCTTAAGGCCGTTCATTGATTGCACTGCTTTCAGGGGGTTGAAAGCCCCTACTCCCTCCATCCAGGGACTAATGACCCCTGCAAAAGAAATGTCCTTGCGCCGTCCCTACGGGACTCCGGTATGAATCTGTGGAATCCGCTTTCCCCACGCTAAAGCGCGGGGCTAACAAATTTCCCCACGCTGAAGCGCGGGGCTAACAAACACTGCGCCTCCGGCGCGCCTATCAGGACATTATTTATGCAGCCATCAATAAATGGATGGGTTAAAACCCATCCCTGCCAGCCCGACGATTTTTGTTGCTTTTGCGGCACGGATTCTGTCAGGGTTAAAACCCTGACCTACCAGTCGTGCCCTGACACAATCCAGATTTGAGCAGAGGTTCCCTAGTGCTAAGACCGTGTGATTTAGTCATTGTGCCTGGACAAGCGCGAGCGAGGACGCCCGCACAACAGCCGGCCAGGAGACCGGCGCTACATTAGACCGGCGCTACATTCCTGACCTTAGAAATTCAAGCGGTCACGGTACTAGCCGCGCGCGGCCTGTTTCGATCGAACACGCGGAGTAGCCGAACCAGGAGGTCTCTCGGGGTTACGCTCTGTGAATCGATCGTGCAGAACCACATTGAGCAGCGACTTATTGACCCGGATGCGGCCATTGTATTCGATGAGGCCGAGCCTGCGAAAGCGGTTCATGAAGAAGCTGACGCGGGAGCGGGTGGTGCCGACCATCTCCGCCAGAGTTTCCTGGGTAATGGGAGGAACCAGATGTTCTGGTTTATCCGGCTCACTGAATTCGGCCAGGATGAGGAGTATCCTCGCCAGGCGCCTTTCGCTGGAGTTGAAAAGCTGATCGACAAGATCGGCCTGGGTTCGCATGCTCTTGGCCAGCAGAAATTTCAAATACATTTCGGAGAAGGAATGCTCCTGGTGCATCACGCGGATCATCTCTTCCCGCGCGATCTCCAGCGCAGTACAGGGGGTAATGGCGCTGGCAGTGGCCAAATGCAGCGCGCCCAAGCTGGCCAATGACTCATCTCCAACGAATTCCCCGGCGGGAATAAGCGCGATGGTGGCCTCCTTGCCCTCATGCGAAACGACGGTGAGTTTCGCGCGGCCCGTCTGAAGATAGAAGATCGAGTCAGCCGGACTTCCCTGCGCAAAGAAGACCTGCTTGGGCTTCAATTTGACGATTCTTCGTCCCACTCCTGCAGTTGCCAGGAAGGCGGCGAGATCAAAGGTCATGATTCCCACCTCGAAAGAGTAGATTGATGGACCACATTCTACTCTTTTATTCTGGCGGTCTTTGTACGATTTCTGGCACAACCCGAAAGTTCTTTGTACGGTATCTGACATAACCCAAAAATCTTTGTACGGTATCTGACATAACCCGAACTTTATCAGGAATAGTAAGCATTGCGCATACAAACTATGATAGGGTTTTGTCTGAAAGTGAGGATTCCTTGCACACGAACGGTTTTAAGAACACTCTTTTGAAGGCTCTGGACGGGGACATCATTGAGCGCCTTGGATTGCAGCCGGTCAAATTCGAGTTGAGACACGAAATCGAATTCCCAGGTGACTCGATCGATAACATCTATTTTCTCGAAGAGGGGATGGCGTCGATGACGGCAACCTTCAAGGATGAGTCTCAGGTCGAGGTAGGGATGTTCGGTTATGAGTCTGTCATCGGCATCTCAGCTCTGATGGGAACAAAAAAGAGCCTGAATCGCGTCTATACCCAGATTGCAGGCCATGGCTATAGCTGCCGCGTGGAGGACGCGAGAAAAGAGTTCCGCCTTGGCGGCCACTTTCAGTTTCTAGCTCTGCGCTATGTTCAGGCACAACTTGTTCAGGCCATGCAATCCGCCGGATGCAATGCGAAACACAGCTTTGAGCAGCGACTTGCCCGCTGGTTGCTCCTCTGTGCGGACCGCGCGCACGTCAACACGTTCAAGATTTCGCATGAATTTCTGGCAGACATGCTTGGGGGGCGCCGTCCCACTATTTCCACGACAGCCGGGATTCTCAAGCGAAAAGGACTTATCGAATACACCCGCGGAGAAATCCGCATCCTAGACGTTCCTGGGCTCACGAAGGCCTCTTGCGAGTGCTATCTGATCATCAAAGATCACCTCGACAATTACGCAGAGTTCGACACCGCAATCACTGCGTAGCCACTTTACCCGCAGTAGCCGCGGATGGGCCAGAACTTGAGTTGATATTTGAAAAGAAGTGGATGGGTTTATGTATGAGCTGAATCCCCCTGCGACCTCCGTCCAGGGGATAAATAGATGGATTAAAACCCATCCCTACCAGCCCGACGTTTTTGTTGCTTTTGCGGCACGAATACTGTCGGGGTTAAAACCCCGACCTACCAGTCGTGCTCTTTCAATACAATTGGACAGGGAAGGTTGCTGCGATGAAAAAGAGAGGATTTTACGCGCTTGCGCTTTGGTTGATTCTGGCAGCAGCCAGCGCCGTTTGCATAGCCGGCGCGAGCGGCGAGCAGTTGGCGGCCGAGCGGCAAACCGCGGCCGGGCGCGAAACCGCGCTCGATGCCTATGTGCATGCTCCTGACAGCCACTACCATTACAAGCTGGCTGGAAAGACGACTCATGAGGAGTACACCGCGTATCTGATCCGCATGACCTCTCAGGAGTGGCGCACCGCTGCCGAGGTCAACCATAGCGTGTGGATGCATTGGATGATTATTTATATTCCACGCACGGTAACGAATTCGATTGGGATGCTCTCCATCCGGGGCGGCTCGGTGAGCGACAAGCGTCCGGAGCCTGACCAGAAGCTGGGAGGGTTTGCGGCAGAGACGCAATCGGTGATTACCGAGTTGTTCGATATTCCCAATGAGCCTTTGATTTTTGTTAACGATTCCTTTGGCCCGCGCTCGGAGGACCAGATCATTGCCTATACGTGGAGAAAGTATCTCGAGAGCGGAGATGCAACGTGGCCGCTGCGGTTGCCGATGACCAAGGCGGTGGTTCGCGCCATGGATACAGTCACGTCTTTTGCCGCGAGCAAGAAAGGCGGCGGGCACCAGGTGGACCGCTTTTTTGTGCTGGGCGCATCGAAACGCGGCTGGACCACGTGGACTGCGGCCGCGGTGGATGCGCGCGTGGTGGCGATCGCTCCCATGGTCATCGATGTGCTGCACGTGGTTCCGTCATTCGTTCACCAATATCGCAGCTACGGATTCTGGGCGCCGGCGGTGAAGAGTTATTACGATGAGCATCTGATGGATGAACTGGACAGCAAGGCGTTCGAACAACTGATGGATATTGAGGATCCCTATTCATACCGGGATCGCCTGACCATGCCGAAACTGATTATCAACGCCGCGGGAGACCAGTTCTTTTTGCCGGACTCGTCGCAGTTTTACTTCGACAATTTGCCGGGAGAGAAACATCTGCTCTACGAGGCCAATGCCGATCACTCGCTCAAGGGGGCAAACGCAGACGAAAGCATCGCGGCCTTTTATCAATCGGTGCTGCACGGCGGCAAGCGCCCGGATTTCAAATGGAGCTTTGAAGCGGATGGCGCGATACGGGTGACGGCGGAGCCAACGCCGCTCACGGTGACACTGTGGCAGGCTACGAATCCGGAGCATCGCGATTTTCGCGTGGAGGCCATTGGCCGCGCCTATCATGGCAGCAGCCTGACGGCGGAGAAACCGGGCGTTTATGTGGCGCGCGTGCCGCAGCCGGAAAAGGGCTGGACGGCGTTTTTTGTGGAAGCCACTTTTGCAGGCGAGGGGAAATATCCTTTCAAGTTCACAACCGCAGTGCGTGTCTTGCCCGACGTGGAGAGCTTTCCGCCGCCTGAAAAAGGAAAAACGAAGCTGCAATTGAAATCGGAGGCAGCCCATTACTGAACCTCCACATGATGAGCTCCGGGCAGTGTGCGACGGCGGATGCGGCAAGGGTGAGGTAAAACAGTTGTCAGTTATCAGAGATCAGTGGTCAGGGTTTTGCGTTCGGTACGTGTTGGCGGAAGGGAAGATAGAGCAGCAGGAATACGACGAGCGCGATGCCTTCACAACTCAGGATGTACCAGGGCCATGGCCCAAGAACTGTAAGGAGGGTCACGTCCTGCGGCTTGGCGCAGAGATACATAAAGTCTGTTTTGAAGATGTAATTAAATGTGCCGATGAAGGCGGCATAGATGTTCAGGGCAAGCAATGCCCTGCCGACCGACCCTGGCCGCGGCCGCGCCAGACGGGACCACACAAGATAGAGAACGGCAATCACAATAAAACCATGAACGACAAAAAAATGCGCCTGCAGGAAGAAGGATGAGGATTGCGAAAGGTCGGGCGTGAGCAGCGCCATCGAACTTCCGCCTATTGCGCCGTAATAAGCCAGATCGAAGATTGCCCGGTTGAGGGTGAACAAGGCGATGACGGTCAGAAACATCGTGGCATCGCAGAGATCCAGCGGAAGACAATCCGGGAAGATGAGCTGGCCGTGAGCGGCCATGTATGCGTAATGCAGGGCCAGGTCCAACAGAAGTATGGATGCCACGCCATAGCGCAGCGCTCTGAATCCCTGCGGAAGACGCCGCTGGAGGGCCGCGAAGATGGCTGCAAGAAGAGGAACTGCGCCGAGAATGACGAGATGCACCGGACCGAAAAGATGGAAGGTAGTTGGCATGTCAGTGATTGGATGTCGAAGTTGAGCGCCATCGGGCATGGCCAACGACAGGACTGCAACCAGTCTACAGCTTACTACTCGTAGCGCAGGGCCTCGATGGGGTCGAGGTTGGCGGCGCGGATGGCGGGAATCATCCCGCTGATGAGACCGACGACGGCCAGAATCACGGTGGCGATGATGACCGAGGAGGGCGAGATTAGGAGGCGAATATCGCCGGCTTCGGCGTTCTTGGCTATGGCGCTGTAGAACGGGATGCGGCCCACCAGCACCGAGATCAGATAGGCGAGAGCGATGCCTGCCACGCCGCCCACGGTGGTAATGGCGAAGGCCTCAGCTAAAAATTGCGTGAGGATGTGGCGTTTGCGCGCGCCCAGAGCCTTTTCGATGCCGATTTCGCGAGTGCGCTGCTGCACGGCCACCAGCATGATGTTCATCAGGCCGACGCCGGCGATGCCCAGGGTGAGCGCGCCGACAAAGGAGAGCAGAACCTGCAAGAGGATGGACAGTATCTGGAACTGCTTGAGCTGGGTGAGCAGGTTGGCCACGAAGATGGCGCGTTTATCGGTGGGGCGGAAGTGGTGGGCGGCGGCCAGGGTCTCGCGCAGGCTCTTTTCGGCGAGTTCATTGTCGCCGCGATAGTTGAACCAGATGCCATCGAGGTAATGCGTGTCCTTGAGATCGCTGATGGTGTTGAAGGGCACGTAGATCTGCGTGTTGCGGTTATCGTCACCATTTTCCTGCATCTTGGGGGCGAGCACGCCGACGATGGTGAAGATGACGCCGTTGAGGCGGATGGTCTCGCCCAGCGCCCATCCGCCGCTGTAGAGCTTGGTCTTGGACTCCGAGCCGATGACGCAGACGTGGGCGCGCTGCTGGTCCTCGGCGCCGTTGAAGAAGCGGCCGGCATCGGTATCCAGCTTCATGATGTCCTGAAAGCCGGAGCGGACGCCGATGACTTGCCAGGTGTAGGTATGCAGTTCGTTCTGCACGGTCACGTCCTGGTACTCGGCGGGCGAGATATGGATGATGCCGGGCACGCTGTTGGAGACGCGATCCATGTCGTCGAGGGTGAAGCGCACCTTGACGCCGGCCTTGTCTCCGCCGGCCTGCTCGCTGGTGCGGCCGGGAAAGACGCCGATGATGTTGGTTCCCCACTCGGCAAAGATGGCCTCGATGGCGCGGCTGAATCCTGCGCCGTAGGCCAGCAGAAGCACGACTGTGGCGATGCCCCAAGCCATGCCGACCATGGTGATGGCGGTGCGGCGGCGGTTGTAGAGCATCGCCTCCCAGGCCTGAGCGAGAATATCTTTAAGCATGGTGCAGCCTCTAATTGCCAAACGATTCGTAGACGATAAATTCCTCAAGCTTCTTTTTCGGCATCGGCTCGGGCCAACCATCGGGTACGCCGAGCGGCGTGATGCAGACCCGCTCGTAGCGTTCCGGAATGCTTAGCACTTCTCGCGTGGCCTGCTCGGGGATAGCGTCGGTAATATACACCGTTCCATAACCCAACGCCCGAGCCGCCAAACACAGGTATCCAGCCGCCAATGGGCCGTCGTGATGGTTGTAAGAGGGATACATGGATTGCGAATCGGTAAGAACGACGATATAGACAGGAGCGGAGAAGTAGCCGGCCAAACGCTTTGTGGCATTTTCTATGCGCGACACTTTTTCTGCCGGAGGCAAATCCGGGGGCCATCTTGCTTCATACAATTGCAGGCATCGAGCACGCAAACTCTCGATGGTGGTCTTGTTTTTGACGACCAGGAACTTCCAGGGCTGCTGATTGCCCGAGGTGGGAGGGCGGCGTGCCGCATCGAGAATCAGGCGAAGATGCTCCTCCGGAACCGGGTCGGGTTTGTAGCGCCGCACCGACTGCCGCTTTGCAAACAGGTCGAGCAAGCCAGTGTCGTTGTTGGGCGCGGAGAAGGCAGTTGTGGCTCCGGTTGCGCATAAAGCGCCGCCCGTACCGGCCAGACGAAGAAAACTCCTGCGGGTATTGTTCATCTCATTTCCTTTCCAAGCAATTTATGAAATACACTCTATTCTCTCCGCAGGGCCTCGATGGGATCCATGGCGGCGGCTTTGCTGGCCGGGTAAAGGCCGGCGGCGACACCGCACAGTACCAGCGATCCGAGAGCCAGCGCGGCTGACCATGGAACCAGCCGCGGTGGATCCCAGCCGGGCATCTTGCCGGTGAGAACCTGCTGCAAAAGCCACATGAAACCGGCGGAAACGAGGATGCCGATGCTGCCGCTGATGCCGGTCAGCAGCAGCCCCTCCCAGAAGAACTGCCACAGGATGCTGCGCTTGGTTGCACCGATGGCCTTGAGGACGCCAATCTCGCGGGTGCGCTCAGTGACCGAGACCAGCATGATGTTGATGATGCCCACCGCGCCGAGGCCCAGGGTCACGATTCCCACGCCGCCCAAAAAGACATCCATGGCGCTGAAGATGGCCCCGATCATCTTCTCTTCTTCGATGGTGTCCCACTCATTGAAGGCGTCTTTGAGCGCGGGGTCAAAGCCGTGCCGTTCGCCAATCACCTTATGCACAGCGATTCTAGCTGCCGTGGCGTCGCCTTTGGTTGACGGCTGATACTGAATGGAACTCAACGCTTCGCGGGCAATGTTTTCGCCTTTCATGGCGAAGAGTTCCTGCATGATGGTGAGCGGGACGTAGAGCTTTTGGTTGTCGCCGTCGTTATTGCCGTGGCCGATGGGCTGCACGCGTCCGACCACAGTGAAGCTGACGCCGTTAATCGTGATGGTCTCGCCCAGCATGGGCCGGCCGGGAAAAAGAATCTGGGCGTTCTTGGATCCCAGTACGACGACGCGGCGGCGCTCGGCCAGATCCTGATCGCTGAGGAAACGGCCCTCGGCCAGGGGCACAAAGCGCACGGCGGGGAAGTTCGGTTCCACGCCCATCACCTGTCCGGAGGCATTGGCATAAGCGCTGACCTCGTAGAGATCGTTGCGGCTGAGAATGGCTGTGACCGCGCGCAACTCGGGCAGCTTGCGCATCGCCTCCTCGTCGCCCAGCGTGAACTCGTAAGGGCGCATCCCGGTGTGCTGGTTGGCCAGGGCGGGGATGGTGCCGTTCCACATCATCACCAGGTCGTTGCCGAAAGTGGCCAACTGCTTATGCTGGCCGCTGCGGAAGCCCTCGCCGAGCCCTACCAGAACCAGCAGCGAGCCAACGCCCCAGGCGATTCCGAACATGGTCAGGAAGCTGCGCATCTTGTTGGCCATAATGGCGCGGAAGACCTGGCCGAGGGTGTCAGAGAAGCTCTGCATGGAAAATTGGCCTCCAGGGGAGGGCGCACCGAGAATCATACGCTGCGGCAGGCCTTGCGGTTCCCATAATAATATAGGAATATCTGGAACCAGCGGGCGGCCATCTGCGTAAGAAGCAACATCGGGTGACAGAGTTGCGCCGCCAACGTCCGAATTATTGTTACCTGCGTTCAACCTTCACTCACACGAGAAATCGGCGGCTTTCTTCATTTCCGGGAGGTAGTTGTGGCTGCATCGCGCAAGAGCAAACGATTCTGGATCTGGCTGGGCATCGGGGTTGCTGTTGTGGTGCTGGTGCTGGGGTTTGCATTGGTGCGACTGGTGAGGGATCCGTCCATCGACCCCAACAGGCTGGCCAAGGTAACGCGCGGCGACGTGGCGCGGTCGGTGGTGGCTACCGGCAAGATTCAGCCCATCACCAAGGTCGAGGTCAAAAGCAAGGCCTCGGGCATCGTGGAAAAGCTCTACGTGGACATCAACGACCGGGTAAAGAAGGGCCAGCAGTTGGCGCAGTTGGACCAGGTGGAGATTCTGGCGCAGGTGAATGCGCAGCGGGCGCAACTGTCCGCGGCCGAGGCCAATGTGGCCACCTACGAGGCTAATATCGCGCAGGATAAGGTGAACGCGGCGGCTCCAGATCTGCCCATGTACAAGTCCACCCTGGATCGCAACCTGGAGATGCAAAAAGCGGGCGTGGTGAGCCGGCAGGCGCTGGACGACGCCAACAAAGACTACCTTGCCGCGCTGACCCGGAGGGATTCGGCACAGGCGCAGATCGGCGTGGACACGGCCCGGCTGAAGCAGGCGCGGGCGCAGGTATTACAGGCCGATGCCAGCCTGAAGCAACTAGAGGAGCAACTCAGTTACACCACCATCGTCGCGCCCATGGATGGGGAAATTTTGTCGCGGGACGTGGAGGTTGGCGCCGCGGTCAGCTCCATTCTGGTGCTGGGCTCCACGGCTACGCTGGTGATGACCGAGGGCGACACCAGCGAGGTATATGTGCAGGGCAAGGTGGACGAAGCGGACATTGCCCACGTTTACATGGGCCAGCCGGCGCGCATCAAGGTGGAGAGCTTTCGCGATCGCCTGTTCAACGGAAAGGTAACCAAGATTTCGCCCATGGGCGTGGAGAAGGACAACGTAACCACCTTCGAGGTGCGCGTCTCCATCAATAATGCCGGCGGGGAACTGAAGGCGCAGATGACGGCCAACGCGGAGATCCTGCTCGACGAGCACAAGGGCGTGCTGACCGTGCCGGAAAACGCGGTGAGCTACGACAAGGAAAAGAATGCGACGGTCGAGGTTCCGGATAAACACCAGAAGGAAGGCACGCGCAAGGTGGCGGTGAAGGTGGGACTATCCAATGGCTCAGTGACGGAGATCCTGAGCGGGTTGAAGGAAGGCGACCAGGTAGTGCTGCAGCAGTAAGCACCTGTAGGGACTGGCTGCGGGGATTGGCCGATTGCTCGCTATTCGCTCGCATGGGATTCTATTTTTGAGATACGGGGCCTCATCCGGTACTCTGAAGGCAACAATCACAGGAAGTTGAGTATCCCTGAAAAATGGGTCAAAGAATCATAGGGCTGTTGGTGTGTCTGGCGGCGATTGCCGCGCAGGATTCAATCGCGCTAAGCAAAAGTCAGGCGGCGACTCATGCGGAGGCGCAACAGGCTAAACCAGCCAACAATTTGAAGGTTCCGCTGATTGACAAAGAATTGAGGCTCTCGGACTTTGCCGGCATGAAGCCGCGGCCGGATTTGAAAGACAAGCTGCTGAAGATATCCGGATTTATTCAGAACACGCCGCATGACGGACAGCCGGCGACGGAAGAGACCGAGGTCTGGCTGGGATATACCAAGAGCGCGATTTATTTTGTATTTATTTGCCACGACCGCCATCCCGAGCAGATTCGCGGACATCTGGCGCGGCGGGAAAATATTCTGAAGGACGACTATGTGGGGGTGGGGTTGGATCCCTTTCAGGACCGCCGCAAGGGGGTTCTCTTCGAGGTGAACCCTGCGGGGGTGCAGGCCGACGCGGCGTGGGACGAGATCAACGGAGCGGATTACAGCTATGACCAGGTTTGGGATTCAGAAGGGCAGGTGACGCGGGAGGGATGGATGGCGCTAATTGCCATTCCCTTTCGCAGTTTGCGTTTCCGGCCCAATGGCTCCGACTGGGGCGTGGTCTTTCTGCGCAACTTTCCGCGCAACAGCGAGACGGATTTCTGGCCGCGCGTTACCACCAACATCACCGGCGTACTCAGCCAGGAGGGAACGCTGAAGGGCATCGCGGGCGTGACCGGCTCACATAATGTGCAGATCAATCCGTATGTTCTGGGGCAGAACGAGCGCACGCTGGAGAACGTGGACCCGCTGAATCCCTATTTCAGCTCGCGGCACTTTGAGGGAACGGCGGGCGGCGAGGTCAAGGCGATTCTCAAAGACCGCATTGTTTTTGACGCCACCATCAACCCGGACTTCAGCACCGTGGAATCGGACCAGCCGCAGTTCACCGTCGATCAACGCTACCCGGTGTACTTTCCGGAGTTGCGGCCGTTTTTTCTGGAAAATGCCAACTACTTTGCCACGCCGATCACCCTGGTTTATACGCGCAACATCGTGCATCCGGAGTACGGCGGGCGCGTGACGGGAAAGACGGGGCACACCAATATCGGCTTGTTTGTCACTGACGATCGGGAGCCGGGGCAGACAGTGGCGCCGGGCGATCCACTCTACAACAAGCGCGCGACCATCGCGGTGGGGCGCGTGTCACGGGACCTGGGCAAAGGATCGAGCCTGGGCGCGATCTATACCGACTACGAGTTCGGCCAGGGATGGAACCGCATCGGGGGCGTGGATTTTACCTGGCGCATGACCAATAAATGGTTGGCGCTTGGGCAGATGGTGGAAAGCTCCACCAAGGGCACGGTGGATAGCGGCACGCCGCCGACTTACTCGGCGGGACCGGCGAGCAACTTTCAGTTGCAGCACACGGGGCACGCGTTCAATCTTCAGTCGACGTACCAGGATTTCAGCACCGGCTTCCAAACACAGCTGGGATTTATTCAGACAGCGAATATTCGCAACGGCCAGACGCACATGACGTACCAGTGGTATCCGAAGCACCGGCTGATCCAGAGCTACGGGGTGGAAACCAACCAGAACGTTGCCTACGATCATTCAGGCAACCGCGTTTATCACTATTCGTCGTTCGACCCGTTCATTTTACTGCCGCGCAACACGGTGCTGGCGCCAGTGGGCGGCGAGAACTCCGACACGGTGGGACCGCAGAATGGCTACCTGCTCACGCAGAACAGAAACTTCACGGAAAATAACGGCGGGTTCGTGGTGCGCAGCGCTCCGTTCGCGCAGCTTAACTTCAGTATCAATGCCTTTCGGAGCGGCAACGTGAACTACAACCCGGTGAGTTGCCCGGCAACGCCTCCGATTGCTCCGACGTGCGTGCCGTTTTTGATGAACCAGGAGACCGTTCAGGCGCTTTTTACGCTGCAACCGCTGCGGCAACTTACCGCGGATAATACCTATCTGCTGGATCGCGACCACGCGGTTGCTGGCGGTGCGCTGGTTTACGAAAGCCAGGTCTTCCGCACCAAGGTGAATTATCAGTTCACGCGGGCGATCTCGGCGCGCGTGATTGTGGAGTATGACTCGACGCTGGCTAATCCGGCGGAGACGTCGTTGCTGCGGACCAAGGGAGTGGGCACCGAGGCGCTGTTGACATGGCTTCCGCATCCGGGCACGGCGGTTTATATCGGCTATAACAACGACCTGCAAAATCTGGATCGTTCGTTGTGCAATCGCTTGCCGGGAGGGGCCTGCGATCCCAACAATACGGTGGCGCCGCGGGCAGCGAATTTCCTGAACGATGGGCGGCAGATATTCATCAAGGCATCGTATTTATTTCGCTTTTAAACCAATAATCAGCGATTGTCGAAAAGGCGCGTTCGTCAGCTCTCCTTGCGATAGAGCATGTCGCGGATGGTTCGGCGGCGGGCTTCGTTCAGTTCTTTATCGGCCTTGCGATCGCCAACGGCGGCGCCTGCGATGCGGCTCTTTTCCGGGGGCTCCGATTCTTCAGGAACACTGCATGCAGGGCAGCGATTGGCGAAGCCGGGCTTGCCCGGGCGGAGTTCGAACTCCTCAGAGCAGACGACGCAGGTCTTGATAGGGAACGTCATACACATCTATGATAACGCGGGAATTCCGTGCGGTTTTCATCGTGCAGCGGCGGAGGCACAGGGCCGGATGTAAAATGAGGGTCACCGGATTCACAAGCTGATTTTGGAACGCAATTCGGTAAAAGGAGTTACCGGGATGAAAAAGATTGGATTTTCTGCTTTTGTGGCCTTGCTGGTACTGGCAGTGGCTAGTGTCGTTTGCTTTGCGGACCAAAACGAAGATCTGGTCCTTGCAGCGCAACGTGGCGATGTGGAGCAGGTGAAACAGTTGCTCGCCGCAGGCGCAGACATCAACTTCAAGGATCCTGACATCCTCGGACACACGCCGTTGACGATCGCATCAGCCTGGGGCCGCACCGAAACCGTCAAGCTGTTGCTCGATCGGGGCGCTTCGGCCAACCAGCAAACCGGCGATGGCACCTCGGCCTTGCAGTGCGCAGCCACCACCACCGAATTGGAGATGGTACGCCTGCTGCTTGACCGCGGTGCGGATGTGAACCACAGGAACAAGTACGGCCAGACGCCGCTCATCTCTGCGACTTGCCACGAGTGCAAAGCGGAGATCGCCCAACTTCTGCTGGCCCGAGGCGCCGATCTTAACGCCCAGGACAATAAGGGAAAAATGGCCTTCTATCATGCCCAGATTAACGCCAACCAGGGTGTCCTCGCGGTACTGGTCAAGGCGGGCGCCAACGGGGGAAAGATGCCCGAAGCTACGCCGGTGGGACTCACGGCAGCGGACATCCAGTTTCTAGCCGAACAGTGCAAAATCGGGCAGCCTGACATCGATGTGATTTCCAAGCTCAACGCCAAAACGCAACAGATGCTATACGCGCGCATCGCACAGCGGAATTGCGCGCTGCTGCACTCCTTCATTGCGGTGCGGAGCTACTTCCATCAGCTCAAGCCGAAGGAACCCCTGACGATGCCGCCCGCCGAATGGGTAAATGCGGACATTTACCTGACTGACGAGGAGTTCAATCAATATGCAAAGATTCTGCATGAGGCGCCCCTGTAAAAGAGTTGTTGAAGGGGATTGGCGGCATCCAATACAAGTGTAGAAACTTGTACGAGCATCTCCCTGTGCCGGAGCTTATGGGCCGGATGTAAAATGAGGGCCATGACCCTGACGACATTCCCGACACTGCTTGTTATGGCTGCCGGCATTGGCAGCCGCTACGGCGGCCTGAAACAGATTGATCCAGTGGGGCCGGGCGGCGAAACCCTCATCGACTACTCGATCTACGACGCCCTGCGCGCGGGATTCGGCAGGGCGGTGTTCATTCTACGCAAGGAGATTGAGCAGCCGTTCAAGGAGACCATCGGACGGCGATTTGAAAAGCGCATCGCGATGGACTACGTAATTCAGGAACTGGATATGCTTCCACCGGGGTTTTCTGTACCGGCGGGACGGAGCAAGCCATGGGGCACGACGCAGGCCATCCTGCTGGCCGCCGGCGTCATCAACGAGCCATTTGTAGTGATCAATGCGGACGACTTCTACGGCGCCGAAGGCTATCGTCTGCTGGCGCAGCACTTGCGCTCCGGCAGCGATGATTATGCCATGGCCGGGTTTGTTTTGCGCAACACGCTGTCGGAGTTTGGAACGGTGGCGCGCGGAGTGTGCCGGGTGAGCAGCGACGGCTACCTGGAGAGCGTGGATGAGTTGACCAAGATTGAACGCGACGGCGCTCATGCGAAAAACACCGACGCCGCGGGCCGGACAACCAGGCTGGAGGGCAGCGAGATAGTCTCGATGAATTTTTGGGGATTTACGCCGCGGATCTTCCCGCAACTAGAGGAATATTTCAAAAGATTTCTTGAGTTGCATGGCGCGGAGGAGAAAACGGAGTGCTATATTCCCATCGTGGTGAATGACATGGTAGTGGCCGGGCAGGCGCGGGTCAAGGTTCTGCGCACGCGGGATTCATGGTTTGGCGTTACCTATCGCGAGGACCGGCCGCGCGTGGTGGAAAGCATTAACCAACTCATCCGCCGCGGCGATTATCCTGAAAGACTCTGGTCATGAGCAACGAGCAGGACGCGGGCGCGGCAGCGCGCCACTTCCAGATAGGCGGTGAGTTTCGCTCCGCTGCGCGCTACGGAAGCGGCCACATCAACGACACATACTGCGTGGTCTTTGAGCAGGCGGGCGTCGAGGCGCGCTTTATTGTGCAGCGCGTCAATCACCACATCTTCAAAAATCCCGCAGCGCTGATGGAAAACATTAAGCGCGTGACGTCGCATCTGGCGGCGCAGGCGGCGGGCGAGCCTGATAGCGAGCGGCGCGTTCTCACGCTGATTCCGGCGCGCGATGGACGGGCGTGGCACGTGGATGCGGAGGGCAACTATTGGCGGGTGTACCGCTTTATCGAGCGGGCGCGCACCTATGATGCGGTGGAATCCGCGGAGCAGGCCTTTCAGGCGGCCAAAGCCTTCGGGCGATTTCAACAGATGCTCGCCAGCCTGCCCGCGCCGCGATTGCACGAGACTATTCCGGATTTTCACAACACGCCAAAGCGGTTTGCGGCGCTGGAGCAGGCCATTGCGGCTGACGCGGCCGGCCGCGCCAGGCTGGCAGGCAGGGAGATTGAGTTTGCCCTGGCGCGCAAATCCATGGCAGGGGTTCTGCTGGACGCAAAACTGCCGGAGCGCGTGACCCACAACGACACTAAGTTCAGCAACGTGCTGCTGGATGACGCCACCGGCGAAGGCATCTGCGTGGTTGACCTGGACACGGTGATGCCGGGACTGGCGCTGTACGACTTCGGCGACATGGTGCGCACGACGACCAGCCCGGCGGTGGAAGACGAGCGCGATCTCTCCAGGGTGACGATGCAGTTTGCGATGTTTGAGGCGCTGGTACGCGGTTACCTGCAAACGGCGGGAGGGTTTCTGACCAAAGCGGAGAAGCAGCATCTTGCCTTCAGCGGGAAGCTGATCACCTTTGAGCAAGGCATTCGTTTTCTTACGGATTACCTGGCTGGCGACACGTATTACAAGGTGCAACGCGAGGGACAAAACCTGGACCGCTGCCGGACGCAGTTCAGGCTAATCGAATCCATCGAAGCGCAGGAAGATAAAATGGAGCGGTTGGTGGAAGCGATGGCGTATTGACCCGCCCGGCCCTGAGGGTTAAAAATAAGGATTAAATCAGTCCTAATCTGCCGAAAGGGAGGAGCTGTCTCTATGATCCCGGAAGTGACGACGCCGAATCAAAGCCTGTTTCCGATTCAGCAGAACCCTGATGGCGCGGAGGCCTTCGAAAACGTGAAGGCGATCTTCGAGGTGGTTGCAGCCGGACTCTACAGCCTGGCGGCGATGCTGGTGGGCGAGGGCGAGGATAGCGCGCGACTGGTGGAGGAGACAATTGCGTCTGCTCAGGTGTCGCCGTGCGCCGATCCGCAAAATGCGCGGCGGTGCAGCCGGAGGGCGTTGGCGACTGCGGCTCTGGAGTTGCTGTCCGCGCGTTGCCCCGGCTGCCTGGCCGCGCCGCTGGGACTGGCGCCGGCTACGACCTGCATCGAGGGAGACGATCTGGCCTCGGCGGGTATCTCCAGCGAGGAGCTGTCAAGAATGATCAGCGGGCCGGAGCGCGGGCAGGTGCGGGAGTGGCTGGACAGCCTGCCAATATGGATGCGCACCGTTTTTGCGTTGCGCGCGGTGGCCGGCTTCAACTCCGCCGAGACGGCCGCGCTGCTGAAGCTGCATGGCGGGCCACAGGCCGATGCCTGGACTCCACAGTTGGTGAGCGAGGTTTTCCGCCAGGGACTCTGTTCGCTGGCCTCGCAGGTGCTGCACGCGAAAGCAGCTTCCAGCCTCTAGCTTCTAGCTTTTAGCAATTAGCTATTAGCTCTGGCGATTCTCCGCGACCTCCTTTCCTCTCCGTATTCGTAAATAGGCCCGGCTTTCAAGTCTGCTGCATGCAATGCCTCTGGCGATTCTCCGCGACCTCCTTTCCTCTCCGTATTCGTAAACAAGCACGGCACTTCCGGCTTTCAAGTCTGCTGCATGCAATGCCGCTGGCGACTCTCCGCGACCTCCTTTCCTCTCCGTATTCGTAAACAGGCGGCTGTAGCGCATTGGCTCCTCCGTAAAATCAACAATTTACGGCGAAATCCAGCCTCCTGTCTCAGGGATTCGATACACTAGAGATACGAACCCTGTTGACGGCTTTTCGCGTCTATATGTGATGCGTTTATGGGCCGCAGCGCTTCGCTGAGAGTCGAACGACCTTGATCTCTTATTATTCTTCAAGCAACAATCCGATTCGCCGCATCGCTCTCGTCCTGGTGCTCGGCCTGGCGGGGCTGCTGACGTGCGGGATGGGTGCGCAGACCGCGTCGCCCTTCCAGGGCAGCGTGGCCACGGGCGAGGTTTCGGCGCAGCCGGTCAATCTTACGCTGGACGAGGCCATCCAGAGAGGATTGAAGACAAATCTGGGCGTCATCCTGAGCGGCACGCAGACGACCGCGGCGCGCGGGGAGCGGCTCAGCCAGTTGCAGGCCCTGCTGCCCTCGGTGGACGCCAACCTGAAGGAAACCGTGATGCAGTTGGACCTGCCCGCCGAAGGGTTGCGCATCCCGGGCTTTCCCAAGATCATCGGGCCGTTTGGTTTTACCGATCTGCGTGCCTCGCTGAACTGGTCGCTTATCGATGTGACTTCGCTGCGCACCTACCTGGCGGCGCGGCACAACTTTGCCGCCGCTGAATTGTCGGCCCAGGACGCGCGCGAGCTGGTGGTGCTGGTGGTGGGCAACGCTTACCTGCTGGCGCTAGCTGATGAGAGCCGCGTGGCCAGCGTGGAAGCGCAGGTGGCGACGGCCAAGATTTCACTGGACCAGGCGGTTGCCAGGCACGAGGCGGGCACCGCGCCCATGCTGGACGAGCTGCGCGCTCGCGTGGATTACCAGTCGCTGGAGCAGCAGTTGATTGTGGCACGCAACGCGCTGGAAAAAGACAAGCTGGCGCTGGCGCGGGTAATTGGGCTGCCGCTGGCGCAGAGCTTTACGCTGGCCGATAAGGAGCCTTACGCGGCCTTCGACCAGATCGACGTGGAGGAGGCGATTCGCCAGGCCCACGCCAACCGCAAGGACCTGGCGGCGATGGTGGAGCAGGTCAAGGCGGCCGAGCAGCAGCGCAAAGCGGCCACGGCCGACAGGCTGCCCACGCTTACATTCAATGGCGACTACGGCGACATCGGCGTGAATCCGAAGACCTCGCATGGCACGGGCAACGCCGCCGGCACGCTGAATGTTCCGCTGTTCAGGGAATATGGACTGCGTGGCGAGGCGCAGCAGGCGCAGGCGCAACTCGACACCGCGCAAGCCCGGCTGAGCGACAAAAACGCGCAGGTGGACGCCGATGTGCGCGACGCGCTGCTGGACATAGCCTCGGCGCAGAAGATGGTCGAGGTGGCGCGCTCTTCGGTCGAGTTGGCCAACGAGGCGCTCAGCGAAGCGCAGCAGCGTTACGCCAACGGGGTAAGCGACAACCTGGCCGTGAGCCAGGCGCAGCAGTCCGTGGCTCAGGCCAACGATCAATACGTGACCAGCCTCTACCGGCACAACATGGCCAAGCTCAGTTTGGCGCGGGCGCTGGGAGCAGGCGAGAATTACAAGAGTTATCTGGGAGGAAAGTAGACGTGGCGGATTATATTCCAACACCGGAGCCAATCGAGCAGGAAGCAGAGGTGGAGAGCGCGCAGCCGCAATCCCGCCGCAGGGGCATTGTAATTGTCGTGGTGGTGATTCTCGCGCTGGTGGCCGCCGGAATCTGGTGGCGCTCCACCTATAGTGAGAGCACCGACGACGCGCAGGTCAACGGGCACCTGATTCAGGTGAGCTCGCGCATCGCGGGCCAGGTGGCCAAGGTCTACGTAGATGAGAACCAGGTAGTCAAGGCGGGCGACCTGATTGCGGAGCTGGACCCCAGCGACTACAAGGTTGCTGTGGAGAACGCCGAGGCAGCCCTGGCCAGCGCCCAAGCCAACGCCGCGGCGGCCAACGTGAACGTGCCCATCACCACGGTGAACACGGGCAGCAATCTGAGCGCGGCCGACTCCAATGTGACTGGCTCTCACGCCGCCGTGGTGCAGGCAGAGGAGCAGCTCGAGGCAGCGCAGGCCAACAACATCAAGGCCCAGGCCGATCTGGAGCGCTACAAGCCGCTGGTCGTAAAAGACGTCATCAGCAAGCAGCAGTTTGACGCCGCCGTGGCCGCCGCCGACGCCGCACGCCATCTCGAGGAGGCTGCCAGCGAAGGCGTGCGCGTGGCACGCGAGCGCGAATCCCAGGCCAAGGCGGGATTGAAGTTTGCCCAGACCGCTCCCGAGCAAGTGACCGCACAGAAGGCTCGCGCCCGGCAGGCCCAGGCCATGGTTCAGCAGGCGCAGGCGCAACTGGACATGGCCAGACTCAACCTGAGTTATACAAGAATCGTGGCTCCGGCGGCGGGTATCATCACCCGCAAGAGCGTGGAGATCAACCAGAACGTTGCGCCGGGGCAGAACCTGATGATGCTGGTCTCGCTGGAAGGATTGTGGGTGACGGCCAACTTCAAGGAGACGCAACTGCGGCACATGTTCGCCGGGCAGCCGGTGGAGATTGACGTGGATTCGACGGGCAAGACGTATCACGGCAAAGTGACGCAGATTGGCGGCGCGACGGGCTCGGTGCTGAGTTTGTTTCCGCCGGAAAACGCGACAGGCAATTACGTCAAGGTCGTGCAGCGGGTTCCGGTGCGCATCGACTTCACTAATCTGGCCGGCGAAGACCCAAACCACGAGTTGCGGCCGGGGCTGTCGGTGGAACCGAAGGTGAGCGTGAAGTGAGAAAAGCAGTGAATAAGTGAAACAGTGAATAAGTGAAGCAGTGAAGAGCAGCTTCTAGCCGTCAGCTATCAGCCCTCAGCCTTGACGAAAAGGCTGGGGCTTTTCACTATTGTCTTAAGCCGCTCACGTCCCACAGCTTGATGGTGTTGTCCAGGCTACCCGAGGCCAGGGTGCGGCCATCGGGGCTGAAGGCGACGGAATTGACATTGTACGAGTGGCCCTTGAGGGTGCGCAGCAACTGTCCGCTGGCCACATCCCACAACTTGATGGTCTTGTCCCAACTCCCAGAAGCCAGGGTGCGGCCATCGGGGCTGAAAGCGACGGACCAGACCGAATTCGAGTGGCCTTGGAGGGTGCGCAGCAACTGGCCACTGGCCGCATCCCACAGCTTGATGGTGTTGTCGGCGCTCCCCGATGCCAGGGTGCGGCCATCAGGGCTGAAGGTTACGGAAACGACCATATCGGTGTGGCCTTGCAAAGTGCGTAACAACTGTCCGCTGGAAGCATCCCATAGCCTGATGGAGTAGTCGCCACCTCCAGAGGCCAGGGTGCGGCCATCGGGGCTGAAGGCGACGGAGTCACCAATACTCGACTTGCCCTGGATGGTGCGCAACAACTGTCCGCTGGCCGCATCCCATAGCTTGATAGTGAAGTCGGTACTTCCCGAGGCCAGGGTATGGCCATCGGGGCTAAAGGCGACGGATTCGACATTATATGAATGGCCGTGGAGGGTGCGCAACAACTGTCCACTGGCCATATCCCACAGCTTGATGGTCTTGTCAGAATACCCCGAGGCAAGAGTGCGGCCATCGGGGCTGAAGGCGACGGAATTGATATAACCCCCGTGACCCTGGAGGGTGCGCAGCAATTCTCCGCTGGCCGCATCCCAGAGCTTGATGGTGTTGTCGTAAGACCCAGAAGCGAGGGTGCGGCCATCGGGGCTGAAAGCGACGGAGTAGACCTCATACGAGTGGCCACGAAGGGTGCGCAACAAACTCACTGGATGATCGCTCGACGGCGACGGGTTTTCCGGTTGCTGCTGTGCAATGGGCGAGTGCTGCGGCGTTGGGGTTGTGGTTGGCACTGCCTGTTGTGACCCGAGGAACCACCATAGGACGAACCCCGCAACCAGAAGCGATGTAATAACGGAAGCGATCCAGAGCCAGCGTGGCGCACGTTCACGGGGCCTATTGTCTATTTTCTGCTCGCTCTGCTGCTCGTGATTCTGCTTGTGTTCCCTCTTGATAGTCTGCTGCGTCTCCAGTTTAGTGGTCTGGCGTGTGACAGGCTCTGTGGCCCGGCGTGTTTTGGGGGCCACGTAGACGACGGCATCGAGTTGGGTAAGTAGTTCGGCGACGTCTCTGGGGCGGTCGTTGCGGTCTTTGGCGAGGAGGCGGAGGACAAGCGCGTCGAGGCCATGCCAGTTGGCCAGATCGGGGCGCAGAGTACCGGGCGCTTGGGGAGCTGCGTACCGATGCTGTTCAGCCCAGCCTTCGTAGTTTTCGGCATGGAAGGGCGTTTGGCCGGTGAGCATCTCGAAAAGAACTCCACCGAGAGCGTAGAGGTCGGTGCGGCCGTCGAGCTCGGCGGCGGGGGTTCCGCGCCACTGCTCGGGCGCGGCGTAGGCCATGGTAAGCAGAGTTCCGCCGGTGCGGGTATAAACGCTGCTCGACTCCTTGGTGGTCACGATGCCGAAGTCGGCGATCTTGGGTAGCCAGGCGTCACCTTCGCGAGCCATGAGAATGTTTTCCGGCTTGATGTCGCGGTGGACCATGCCCTTGGAGTGGGCCGCGCCAAGGCCTTCGGCGATTTGGCGGGTGATGTTCAGCGCTAATGTAACGTCGAAGGGTTTGGGTGCGTCGTGCAGCAATCCCCGCAGATCGGGGCCGTCGACGAACTCCATGGAAAAGAAAAGGCTGTCGTCCTCGGCGGCTTCCAGATCGCCGCAGTCGACGACGTTGCGGCTGTGAATCTGGCGCAGCGTGCGCACCTCGCGCAGAAAGCGGCTGGTAAGAGCCTGATCGCGGCTCAGCTCGGGCGATAGAAATTTGAGCGCGCGCGGCTCTCCCATGTGAATATGCTGGGCGAGGTAAACGGTTCCCATGCCGCCCTGGCCGAGCTTGCGCACGATGCGGTAGGTCTTGTGAATCACCATCCCCGGCCGCAGCTCGCGAATCTCGTTGAGCAGATGGCCGTGGATAGGGCAGGCTGTCTGGCTGTCGGGATAGCCGGTGTCGCATTGCGGGCAGGTTTTCATGCGTTCGACCTACTGATTGAGAAGATTTCGCGGCGCATTCATTGTTTCAGCCCATACCGCGAAACGCAACGGCGGTTGATTTACCACTATTGCGAGACGCGGCTGGCAGCCAGGAACTGAAGGCTATAAGCTAGAAGCAGCACTGCGATGAAAGACTCACTCTACGTCTCGAAGGAAAACTACCTCAAGGCCATTCTTGAGGCTGAGGCCGAGGGCAGCGAGGTGATTCCGACGCTGCTGGCCCATTGGCTTGAGGTTTCAGCGCCAGCGGTGACCATGGCGCTCAAGCGGCTCAAGCGCGACGGTTTTGTAGAGGTGGGCGCCGACGGCATTGTGCGGTTGAGCGCGACGGGCCGAGAGACCGCCTACCGCACAGCCCTGCGCCACCACCTCATCGAGCGCATGTTGACCGAGATCTTCGGGATGGAGTGGCACGAGATTCACGAGGAGGCCGAGCGGCTGGAGCACGCCGTCTCCCCTGCCTTTGAAACCAAACTCAAGGAAAAACTAGGCGAGGGCGGCGCCTGTCCGCACGGCAACCAGGTGCTGCCCGAGAATCCTGCTCAGCGTAAGAAGCGCGGCGAGATACCGCTTTCGGTGGCTCAAGAGGGCCGGCGCTATAGGGTAATCAGTCTCCATGAGCGCGACCCAAAGCTGCTGCTTTTCTTGCACAGCAACGGAATTGGCCCCGGTCAAAGCCTGCGCGTGGTCAGTCAGAATTACGACCAAACCGTTTCGATTGAGCTACCTGCAGGGATTTCCATCGTTGGCCGTCCGGCTGCGGAAGCGGTCTGGCTGCGGCCTGAACTCTCGTGATAATTAAAAATAAGAAAAAATGTTAACCATAGTTAACTAGGTGTGGCATACTCATTTGTATGAGCCTGAGCCCGTCGGACTTCACACCATTGCCGGCAATCCCCGGTCTTGCGCCGGGACCCGAGCACCGCGTGCCCTCGCTGCCCGAGGTTCATGCCACGGTGGGGGTCTCGCGCTCGCCGCAGTACTGGCGGAGGCTGCTGGGCTTTCTCGGGCCGGGATTTTTGATCTCGGTGGGCTACATGGACCCCGGCAACTGGGCCACGGACATTGCCGGCGGCTCGCGCTTCGGGTACACGCTGCTGTTCGTCATCATGGCCTCGAACCTGATGGCCATTCTGCTGCAAAGCCTGAGCCTCAAGCTGGGCGTGGCCACGGAGCGCGACCTGGCGCAGATGTGCCACCAGAGCTACGGCCCCAGGGTGAGCTACGCGTTGTGGATTGGCGCGGAGATTGCTATCGCCGCCTGCGACCTGGCGGAGGTGATCGGCTCGGCCATCGCCCTGAACCTGCTCTTCCACATTCCGCTCTTCTACGGCGTGTTGATTACCAGCGTGGACGTGCTGCTGATTCTGTTGTTGCAGCGCTGGGGCTTCCGTTGGGTTGAGGCGTTGGTAATCGCGCTGATCGGCACCATTACGGTGCTGTTCGCCGTGCAGATGTTTCTCTCCAAGCCGGAGTACTGGCCGGTGTTGCGGAATCTTTTCATTCCCTCGTCCGCCATCGTCACCAATCCCGATATGCTGTACATCGCGATTGGGATTTTGGGCGCGACGGTGATGCCGCACAACCTCTACCTGCACTCCTCGATTGTGCAAAGCCGCAAATACGAGCGCACGCCGGAGGGCAAGCGCGAAGCCATCCACATGGCCAACGTCGACTCCGCGCTGGCGCTCACCATCGCCCTGTTTGTGAACGCGGCCATTCTGATTGTGGCGGCGGCGGTCTTCAATCGCCGCGGCCTCTACGATGTTGCGGCCATTCAGGACGCCTACAAGCTGCTCAGCCCACTGCTGGGCGCGGCGGGGGCGAGCACGCTGTTTGCCATTGCGCTGCTGGCCAGCGGGCAGAACTCCTCCATCACCGGCACGCTGGCCGGGCAGGTGGTGATGGAGGGCTTCATTCACCTCAAGCTGTCGCCGTGGTTGCGGCGGCTGATCACGCGCTCGCTGGCCATCATCCCCACCATCATTGTGGTGGCGATTACCGGCGAGCAGGGCACGGAAAAGCTGCTGATTCTTAGCCAGGTGATTCTCTCGCTGCAACTGAGCTTTGCCGTGATTCCGCTGGTGATCTTCACCGGCAGCCGCAAGAAGATGGGCGAGTTTGTGAACGCTCCCTGGCTGCAGGGGCTGGCCTGGTTTACGGCAGCATTGATTGTCGTATTGAATGCCTGGCTACTGATAGAAACCGCGATGGGCCGCTAATTCCCTCGCTTCCCCACGGAGGTTACGCATGAAATATAGTCGAAGAAATGGATACATCTCTCTCTGTTTTCTGATGTTAACTATGGTTAACCCGGTTCTGTTCAAAGCGCAAAGCGGAACGTCGAGCGCTATCTCGGGCATGGTGACGGACTTGACTGGCGCGGCGCTGCCTAATGCAGCGGTCACGGCAACCAATGTGAATACCAGCGCCACCCGTGCCGGGCAAACCAATGCCGACGGTCGCTTTCTCTTTTCCCAGATAGATCCCGGCACTTATACGGTGACGGTTAGGGCCGACGGGTTTGCGGAGCAGACCTCGCCCCCAATTGCCGTCGCTGTGGGGCGCACCGCGACCTTGAACTTCAGTCTTTCTTTGGCCGCAACCTCGCAGACGTTGGTGGTGACGGCGCTACCGGCCATGCTCACCCTGGAGAACCCCAATACCACCACCACGCTCGAAGCTGAAACGATCGCCAGCCTCCCCAATCCAGGACAGGACCTGACCTATCTAACTCAGTTCGCGCCCGGGGCGCTGATGAATACCGCCGGCTCCTCCAACGACGCAAAAGCGGCCGGGGGCTACGGAAACGTGGAATTCAACGGCCTTCCCGCGACCTCCAACGGTTACATATTGGACGGATATGACAGCAACGATCCGTGGCTGGGCCTGAATATCGGGTTATCGACGAACCTTGTCATCGGCCTAGATGCGGTCGGAGAGGCAACCGTGAATACGAATTCCTACTCCGTCGATCAGGGAAGATACGGCGCGTCGCAGGTGAATTATTTCACCAAATCCGGAACCAACAAATTTCACGGCGACCTTTACGAGCTATGGAACGGGTCGTTGCTGAATGCCGAAGACTACTTTCTTCATGACAACGACACGCCCGGCAATACCGCCAAAAAGCCCCGTTCCACGGTGAATGAGTTCGGCGTGAGCGTGGGCGGACCTATCATCAAGAACAAGCTGTTCTTCTTTGCCCACTATGAGGGCGTCCGGATTGCCTTGCCGTTGGTTTCACAAGCTGTCGCTCCCACGCCTGCCTATCAAAATTATGTGCTGGGTCAACTGGCCGTAGGCGGAACGGACCCGATTACCGGAGCCGCATTGCCTGCTCAGCCGGGGGAGATTCCCTTTTACCAATCGATGTTCAATCTTTACGGCAATACGGCAGGAACCCCGGTTCCAGTCGGTTCCTGTCCTCTGGACGCGAGTGGGGCGCTGCTTCCCGGCACGCAGACGAGCGGCAACCTCTTCGATGGAAGCGGTTGCGCGAACCAGCACCAGGAGTCGCTGACCAACAGCGATACGGAAAATCTTATCGTGGTAAAAATCGACCACACTATCGATACGCACAACAGCGTCTGGTATCGCTACCAACAGGACACGGGGCTACAGGCTGCCTATACCGATCCTATTAACCCAATCTTCAACTCTTACTCTCCGCAGCCGCAGTACACGCTGGTTGCCGGTTATACCCATGTGTTCAGTTCGAATCTGGTCAATCAGTTCAATCCTGGCGCGAGCTGGTATTCCAGCATCTTCGAGCCGAACAACTTTGCCCAGGTCCGGCAGAGCTTTCCCATCGTGCTGACGGCGGGCACCAATAATGCCCCATTTACAACCATAGGAGGCAATGACAACACCTATCCCCAGGGGCGCAAGGTGACCCAGTGGCAGATCAACGATAACCTTATCTGGACGCGCGGCAAGAACACATACAAGTTTGGCGTCAATACACGGCGCATCGACGTAAGCGACTACGATCTGGGCGAGGGAATCGTGCCTGCCGTCGTCTACAACGATCTTGCCCAGTTCACCTATGGGGCGGCTTACACCGCAAGCCAGACATTTCCCGTTTCCCTGAAGGAGCGAGTAGCGGCGGGGAATCTCGATCTCTATGCGATGGACACCTACAAGCCCACAGCGCGCGCCACGCTTACCGCCGGTGTGCGTACGACATGGAATACCAATCCCGTCAATCAACAGCGATTATTTGCGCGTCCCGCCGGGTCGTTTCTCGATCTCTCCCACGATATCGCGCAGCCTCTCGATCAAGTAATTCAAACCGGAGTTCGCGGACTCTTTCCGGCGACGCCGCTGCTTATCTGGCAGCCTCGCGTTGCCGCGGCCTACCAGATCACTTCAGGGATCGTAATCCATGCCGGATTAGGTGTCTTCAACGACATCATTCCCGCGCAGGTTGCCGACCTTGCCGCCACCAATGCTCCTTATTCACCAACTTTTGTCGGCGGCATCGGCGGCCAGGTGGGCGGCATGGGGATTGCGCCGAACGTAACCGGCAGCGCGGTCGCTGCAACTACCGATGCCAACCAAAGCTTTCAGCAAGTCTTCAGCACGGGCGCGGCGCCTTGCGCCGGCATTGCCGCGGGCGCGCCCACATGCCCGCTGGCCGTCAGCATGAACACTTTTCCCAGCGGCACGCTCAAGACGCCCTATTACTACCAATATAACTTTGGGGTTGAGCGGCAGGTGGGAACGCATGGTGCGGCGCGGGTAGATTATGTAGGCACGCACGGCGCCCATGAATCGTATCAAGTGGAGTTGAACGGCTACCAGACGGTCTGCGACGGATGTTTCGCTCCTTATCCCTACCTGAAACCGCTCGATCAGAGATTCGGCAGCGTCAATGAGTTTCAAACCAACGCCAACAGCAGTTATTCCGGCTTACAGGCCACTATCACTGATCAGATCGGCAGTCTTACTCTACGAGGAAACTATACCTTCAGCCATTGCCTGGATGAGGTTTCAAATGGCGGATTGCTTTCGTTTTCCAGTCAGGGAATTCTGTCGCCGCTGCCGGGCGAGCTCCGCCGCCAGCATGGAGATTGCGACTATGACGTGCGACATAACATCTCGGCCTACGGAATCTACCGGATTCCTTTCTCGTCTACCCATGCGCTGCTTCGGACAGTTTTCAAAGGCTGGTCATTTTCCGAAACGGCATTCTTTCATAGCGGGCTTCCGTTCACCGTGCTCAGTCAGCCTTACACGGCAAACGGCAACGGCGTCTTTCAAAGCAGTGGACCGCAATTTGCCCGCAGAGTTCCGGGTGTGCCGCTCTACCGAAAGACTCCATATTCCGGCGTCACCGTGGCGGGAACCAGGCAGTGGTTGAATCCGGAGGCCTTTATCTCCGTTGTCGATCCGACGACAGGCGCTTGCACCGGCGGCGGTTCCGCATCCAATTGCCAGTTCGGAAATGCCGGCCGCAACACGGTCCGAGGACCGCATTTTACCTACTCGGACATCTATTTGACGAAAAAGTTTTCCGTCACAAAAGCTGTCTCCTTGCGCTTCGATACGCAGTTTTTCAATGCGTTCAACCATCCGAACTTCGCCTTGCCGAGCAACGTGGAGGCCGGAGTGCCCGGTGTGTATATTCCGGCAAAATTCGGCACGCTGGAAAGCACTATCTCGCCGCCAACAGGATTGCTCGGCGTTGGTCTTGGCGGAGACAGCTCGCCGCGCATGATCGCATTTCAGGCAAGAATCGAGTTCTGAAAAAATCTGGGGAAGGCCGCGGCCAAGCGGCTGATCCCTGACCCCTGATGCACTACCATGTTGCCATGCACATTCTTTCCGCTGCCGAGATGCAGACCTGCGACCGGGTGACCAGCGAGCGGTTCGGGGTGGCGTCGATTGAGTTGATGCGGGCGGCCTCGGAGGCGGTGGCGGCCTTTGCGAGGGCCGAGTTTCCGCGCGCCGAGCGGGTGACGGTGATCTGCGGGCGGGGCAACAACGGCGGCGACGGCATGATGGCGGCGCGGCTGCTGGCCGGGGCCGGTCTGGATGTGACCACGCTGCTGCTGGGCGCGCCAGATGAGTTAAAGGGCGACGCAGCCACGGCGTGGCGCGAGTTGAACGGTCTGGAAGGCGGTCCGACGCACGGAGTCATCCACATTATTGAAACGGCCGCAGAGTTGGTCCGTCACAATGGCGCTCTTGAAGCCGATTTGATTGTCGACGCCGTCATGGGCACGGGTTTCAAGCCGCCGCTGAAGGGGCTGGCATTGGCGGCGCTGGAATGGGTGAAGGCAAGCAGGGAGTCTGACTCTTCCCACCCTAACGACAAAAACAAAAACGTCGCGAGGGTGGGGCACCCGGCAATTTTAGCGATAGATCTTCCTTCAGGCTGGCCGGCCGACGAGACTTCCGCAACCGTTGCCGGGCCTGTTTTTCCCGCAGATGCGGTGATTACATTTACAGCGCCCAAGCCTGCGCACGTCTTTGGGCAGTTGACGCGGCACTGGTCGCAGCCCATCGTGGTGGCGCCCATCGGCTCGCCCGATGAGGCGATAATTTCGAAGCTGAAGTTGACCTGGGCTGGTTCGGCGCTGGCGCTTACGCAGAGGCCGCGACCGGCTGCGGCCAACAAGGGCAACTACGGGCACGTATTGGTGGTGGGCGGAACACTGGGAACGGCGGGCGGCAAATCTGGCGCGCCGGCGCTGGCGGCTCTAGGCGCGCTGCGAGCCGGAGCGGGGCTGGTGACGGCGGCGGTTCCCGCTCCGGCGCTGGCGCTGGTGGCAGCTATTGCGCCGGAACTGATGACCTGGCCGCTGGCGGCAACTCCCGCAGGCTCGATTGCAGCAGAAAATCTTGCGCCGGAATTTCTTTCCGCGCTCATGGCTGGCAAAACCGTACTGGCCATTGGGCTCGGCATGGGGCAAAGTCCGGAGACGGTCAAGTTCGTGACCGGGCTGCTATCGGCTACCAAGATTCCGGCGGTGATTGATGCCGATGCGCTGAACATTCTGGCGGCGGAGCCTGCGTTGCTGAGCAAAATGAACAAACTGGCAAAAGGACGCACGCTGGTGCTGACGCCGCATCCGGGCGAGATGGCGCGGTTGGCGGGGATCTCTACATCCGAGGTGCAAGCCAACCGGCTGGCGGTGGCGCGCGGATTTGCGCAACGTAACGGGGTTACGCTGGTGCTAAAGGGCTGGCGGACGCTTATTGCCCACCCCGACGGCAGCGTGGCCGTAAATACCAGTGGAAATCCCGGCATGGCCAAGGGCGGCAGCGGCGACCTGCTTACCGGATTGATTGCGGGATTGATAGCGCAGCATCCGGATGAGCCTGCGAGGGCCGTCGAGGCAGCGGTTTGTTTGCACGGATTGGCCGCCGACCTGGCCGTGCGCTGTGACGACGAGCACACATTGCTGGCCACCGACACTCTTCCTCATCTTGCACAGGCTTTTCGCCTTCACTCCCGCTGCCGGAACGGGTATCTTTGGTTGCAGGGGGCATGGCATGCAGCGGCCCCTCATGAGGTTCAGGGATGACCAGCGCCGCACCGCCCACCACAGGCCGGATTCACGAGTTCACCAGCGCGAGCGGCGCGGAGACCATTGAAGTGGGCCGCAAACTGGCCGGCCTGCTCGTGCCGCCGCAACTGCTGATTTTGCGCGGCGACCTGGGCACCGGCAAAACCACTCTGGTGAAGGGCCTTGCTGAGGCTCTGGATGCCGCCGAGGCGGACGAGGTGACCAGCCCGACCTTCACATTGATTCACGAGTACGCCGGCGTGCGCGATGGCCAACCGGTAAAGCTCTTTCACCTGGACGTTTATCGCCTGGAGGGCGAGCGGCAACTGGAGACGCTGGGGCTGGACGAGCTGCTCACGCCGAATGCGCTGGTACTGGTGGAGTGGGGCGAGAAGTTCAAAAGCATCCGCAAGAAATCTACTGGCGAGATTGTGATTGCATCGGCCGGCGGGGACACGCGCAGGATTACGGTGACGCTAAAAGAGTAGCAGCGCGGGCACTCACTCAGTGCGGCTTTCCGGGCAGGATAAAATGCTCGGCGCAGCGCGGCTCGTAGGAGTCGCCGGGCATTTTGATGGGGCTATCGTAAGGCGCAGGCTTGCCCTCAATCAGCCGCTGCGAATAAAAGGCGCGGCTGCCGCAGTTGCAGTAGGCGATGCATTCCGTAATGTTGCCCCCGTAGGCGTTCAAAAACCAGGAGAGGTTGAGCATCTCTCCAAAGGGAAGGGCGCGGAAGTCAAGGTCGAGGCCGGCGACCAGAACGTCGTGGCCAGCGTCGAGCAGGTAGCGCGTGAAGACGAAGAGATCGGAGACGAACTGTCCCTCGTCGATGGCGATGCACTCCACTCTCTTGCCGATGCTCTTTTCCGTGGCGGCGATTACTTTGAGAACTTCCCAGGGATTGGCGGAGTTGAATTCGATGGCATTCATCTTGCCGTGGCCCAGGGGATTGCGGCTCTCCACCACGCCCGGCCCGCCCTTGGTGTCGTCGCTGGGCTTGAGGACCATGACGTATTGGCCGGCGTACTGGCGGCGCATGTCGGCGCGCCGCAGTAGCTCCGCGGTCTTGTTGCTTCTCATCGGCCCCATCATCAGTTCGAGTCTTCCTTGCATGATGACACCCTCAACAAGATAATAACGAAAAACTAGAATCCCATGATGTTGTAGCCGCAATCGACGTACATCACTTCGCCGGTGACGGCGCTGGAGAGCTCGCTGGCCAGAAACAGGGCCGCGCCTCCAACTTCCAACTGGTCCACGTTGCGGCGCAGCGGAGCGCGGTCAGCGTGAGACTTGAGCATCTCGCCGAGTGCGCCGACGCCGCGAGCGGCAAGAGTTTTAATGGGGCCGGCGGAGATGGCGTTGACGCGAATATTCGCGGGGCCGAGATTCCAGGCCAGGTAGCGGACGGTGGCTTCGAGCGCGGCCTTGGCCACGCCCATCACGTTGTAGTTGGGCACCACTTTTTCCGCGCCAAAATAACTCAGGGTCATGATGCTGCCACCCTCGGTCATCAGGGGCGCGGCGGCGCGCGAGACGGCGATCAGCGAGTAGACGCTGACGTCGTGGGCGATGCGGAAGCCCTCGCGGCTGGTCGAGATGAACTCGCCGCGCAGCTCCTCGACAGGCGCGTAGGCCACGGCGTGAACCAGAATTGCGATCTTGCCGTACTTTTCCTTGACGGCAGCAAAGAGAGTTTCAATCTCCTGGTCGTTGGAGACGTCGCACTGAAAGCCGGTTGCGCCGGGCAATTCGGCGATCAGCTCCTCGGCGTCGGCCTTCATGCGCTCATTTTGATAGCAGATGGCCAGGGTGGCTCCGGCCTCGTGCAGTTTTTGGGCGATGCCCCAGGCGATGGAACGCTTGTTGGCCAGCCCAAAGACGACGGCCGTCTTGCCTGCCAGATCGATCATGCGTGCTAACGTCCTCCAGGGTCCGTACGATGGGGATAGCGGACACCTACTATCTAAATAGAATATCAGAGCGGTTCTCCAATTTTCGTGGCTTTAACGGCTCCGCACGCTGTGGCTTTTTCTTGATGAAAAAGCCACTTATGGTCAGTCAGTTTCACGATAGCGCGATTGGAGAACCGCTCAGCCGCCCAGGTCCACGAGTTCGACCTTGCCGGTGGGCTGTCCTAGAAAGCGGGAGCCGAGGCGCTCGAATTTTTCGACGGAATCGGTGGCGAAGCAGCGAATGTGCGCAGCAGGAAACTGCGCGTTCGGGTCCTGCGCGGACGGGAACTGCGCGTTCGGCGAACGTTTTTGAGCATCTTGTTGGCCGACGAGTTTCAGGGTAGCTTCGGCAGTGGCATTGGCTGAATCGATGATTTTCATGCCGTCAGGCACTGCGCCTTCCAACAGCGGGCGCAGCAGCGGGTAGTGCGTGCAGCCGAGGAGCAGAACGTCGGGATTCATGCCCTGGGTGGAGGCCTCGGCGGTGAGCTCGGCAAGATAAATGCGGATGACCTCGGCGGTAACGTGCACCTGCGGTCCGGCAGCCACCTGCAATGGGGCAGACGCGGCTTGCGGGACTGGCCGTCCCGGCAATGGGCGCTTACGCGCCACCTGTGCCACGGAAAACTCCTCGGGATTTTCAGTGGAGGTCCCGGTCCATCCCTCTTCGACCAGAGGGACGAGCAAAGGGCAGGCCTTTTCCAGAGCGCGTAATCCGCGAGCACGGCAGGCGGCGGTGTAGGCGCGGCTTTGCACGGTGGCGTCGGTGGCGATGACCAGCACATCGCCGGTGCGGGATGCGGCGCGGGCAGCCTCTGCGCCGGGCTCGATAACGCCCAGCACGGGAACCTGAACCGCGTCCTGAATGGCGTCGAGTGCCAGCGCGCTGGCGGTGTTGCATGCGATGACCAGAAACTCGGCGCCCTGCTCGCTGACCAGAAATTGCGCGCATTGGGCGGCGTAGCGGGCAATCGTCCGCCGTGACTTGGAGCCGTAGGGCAGCCGCGCTGTGTCTCCGAAGAAGGCAAAGCGCGCGCGAGGCAACTGGGCCATCAGCGCGCGCAACACAGTGAGGCCGCCGAATCCGGAATCGAAGACGCCGATGGTGGGGAATGTTGCGCCTGAATTGTTTGCAGTTTCGCTCATGGGTGCGCTCTATCTGATGGTACGGCATCGCCTGTCAAGTAGGTGCGGGTCAGGTCGGCATGGCCGGCGAGCGTGGCGCGCTGCTGGCCAGCCACCAGGAATCGCACCTGGGTGATGCGCGGCAGGTTGGCGTGCAGGGTGCCGCAGATAGAGAGCACGGTGAGCATTTCCGTCTCGATGCCGGAGGGGTGATTATCGGCAAAGCCGTGGGTCAGGTTGACGACCGCCAGCAGCGGTTCGGCCTGACGCGCGTCCTGCAACGGAGCGCCGGGAGTTTTGGCGCGGGATTCGCGGGGCAGAATCACCACCGTGCGGGAACCTTTGTTCTGTGAACTCACGGCGGCTGGAACTGCGCCTGCAATCTCCGGAGCGGGCAGCAGAAAAACCTGAGTTACGGAGCTTGCGCCGCCGGGAACGGGGTGAGCCGCGCCAGGAACTGCGTAGATATCGAGCAGTTTTCCCAGCACGGCGCGGGCGCGTGCTCCGGGGTCGGCGGGCAGCGGCAGGGAGTGGAGCTGGGTGAGGATGGAGCCGTCGCTGTCGTTGGCTACCAGCAGGGCCGCCGGCTCGGCGGGAGCCACTGCGGGAGCGCTGGTGGGAGCCGAATCCTGGCCGGCGAGCAGCCGCTGGTGAGCGCGCTCGCGCAAATGCCACAGCGCCGCTCCCATAGCCAGCGAGGCCACCAGCAGAAGAACGAAGAGAATTATCTGGTGGCGGGGAATCACGGCTGACGGGCCTCCGTTCTCCACTCTAAAAGCGCGGCGGCCAGCGCCGCGGCCACGCGCGCCTGGTAATTCTTGTCGCTCAGTTCGGCGGTTGTCTCGTGTCCGGCGTTCTGCTCCGGCGCAATTTCGACGGTCACCGCCGGGCAGGTCATGCTGTCCATGGCGGGCAGTGAAAAACGGGCCATGGTCACGCTCATGCCGGCATTCAGCAGCGCGGAGTTGAGCACCCCGGTCAGCTTGAGGCTGCGCGTCACCCAGGCGGCCTGCGCCGTCCTCCATGCGGGAAAGCGCGCGGGCGCGGCGGGCGGCAGCGAAGAGGTGAAGAGATAAATGCCGGAGCCGCTCTCGGTGGCGTGCAGGCTGAGGCAGGCCAGAGCCTGGGCGTGGTTGGCAATCTCAGCGCGCTTGACCGGGTCGACCGTCACATCGGAGTCGCGGGTGGTGATTACCTGGATGCCGCGCGCGGCCAGCAGCGAGCGCAGCCGCACGCTGATGGCCAAGGTAAAGGATTTTTCAAGCTGGCCGTTGGCGAGGCGTCCGCCGGTGTCGTCGCCGCCGTGGGCCGCATCGAGCACGACGACAAAGCGGGCTTGCGGAGCGGGCGGGGCCGGTTGCGCGTGGGCCGGCGAAGCGGCCAGCGAGGCCGCGACGAGAGCCGACAATGCGAATTTAATCCAGCGCATAAATCGTCAATCCGCTGAGCAGCTTGGGGAAGAAGTCGGTGGATTTTTGCGGCATCACCTCGCCGGCAAAGGCCACCTCCCGGAGCTGCTCCATGGTAACGGGTTTGGTGAGAAATGTAACATCAGCCTCGCCGTTGCGAACTTGTTCGACGGCCTCGGCTGCGTCGCGCAGATAGCGTATGTGGGTTTGTTCGCGGACTTTTTCGGCGTCGAGGCCGAGAAGCCGGTCGAGCACGATGGAGTGCAGGTGAGTCAGGTCGAGCTGGCGCTGGCGCTCGGGCAGGGTAGCCAGGGCCTCGTTGACGATCTGCGGTTTGGAATGCAACAAGTAATCTCCGCTTTTTGTTACGGCTACAAAGGCTGTGCCGCTCTGGCGCCGAAGGGTGTCAATGAATTGTTCAGCGTTGTAGGGTGGCAGGATATCAACGTAAAAAAAATCCGTTGCCGCATTGTAAAAAACGTCCGGGTCAAAGTTCGCCAGGCTATGAACCACACGATGGGTGGGCAGAATCACCAGTCCGTCGGAGTCCATGTTGACAAAGGTCATCATCGCCGCGGCTTCGGAGAAATCAGGTTGCGGCAACTCGGCAGCGCCGGTCACCTTTTTTGCCGGCTTAGCGGCGGCGTGTTCTTTGGAGTAACTCAGAGCAGTTTCGTAGCGGTGGTGGCCGTCGGCGATGATCAGCTTCTTATCCGCCATGGCCGCGGTCAGCTTGCGGATGGCCTGCGGATCGCTGATCTTCCACAGCTGGTGGAGCACGCCGTACTCGTCGGTGACTTCGGCGTCCACGGGACCAGCACCGTCGTAGAGAATCTTCTCCACGCTTGCAGCCGGGTCGGAGTAGAGCATGAAGATCTGACCGAAGTGTGCGCGCGTGGCTTTGAGCAGGTTGAGCCGGTCGCTCCGGGGCTTGCTGAGCGTCTGCTCGTGGCGGAAGACGACCTGTTCGGAGTAGTCGTGCAGCTTACCGAGGGCGATATAGCCGCGTCGCTCTTTGACGACTTCAGTTCCCGGAACCTTGAAGCGCTGCGAGTAGGCGAAGATGCAGGGGGCGCGCTCCTGCGCCAGTACGCCCCGCTCGCGCCATGCGCTGAAGTCGCGCGCCGCGCGGGTGTAAACGCTCTGGCCGCCCTCGGCATCGCCGGGCTCAGGCAGGCCCAGGATAATGCGGACTAGATTGTAGGTGCTGCGCTGGTAGTAGGCCTGTTGCATGGCCGGAGTGATCTTGTCGTAGGGCTGGGTCACCACATCCTCGAGACGGACGGCGGAGGGCGAGTAGCGCCAGGCGCGAAAGGGATAAATCTGGGCCATGCGAAAGCTCTTGCTCCCTGATGCAGAGGTGGATTTACGCGCAAAGGCCCCGTTCTGCACATTCCGGAACCATTCCACGCTTTGCGTCGATTGTATCTCAGCGGTCACGCATGGTTTTGCGCTGGCCTGCCCGGCTGACGCGGCGTGGCAAGTAGCGTAAAGTGAAGAGGAGGGGCCATCCTCCATGGAAATGGCCCTCTATGGTCTCCCATGCACGTAATGGTTTCTATGCGCCTTTGTACTTTCATGCTCCTTTTTGCCCTGGCGGCTCCTTCGCTGGCCGCGCAGCAACCCTCCGCGCCGCCGGCTAAGACTCCTGCCTTGGCTCAGGCTCAGACACCCGCCCCAGCTCCATCGCTCGATGTGGATCGCGACCCGGTGCGCTCACCGGATGGTGAGCCGGCGGAGCCTCGGGCTCTGAGCAAGCAGGGCGATGGCTACGTTATGCGCACCGAAGTCGAAGAGGTGGTGCTCAACTGCACGGTGCTGGACGGCAACCGCATGGTTCCGGACCTGAAGAAGGATAACTTCCAGGTCTTCGAGGACGGGATCAAGCAGAAGATCATCGGCTTTCAGCACACCGACCTTCCGGTCTCCATTGCGCTGGTGGTAGACAACTCCGGCTCCATGGGCCGCAAGCGCCCTTCGGTAAACAAGAGCGCGCTTGACCTGATCGAGGCCTCCAACCCTCAGGACGAGGCCTTCGTGGTGAACTTCAGCGATGAAGCCGTCATTGATCAGGATTTCACCTCGGATGTGAATAAGCTGCGCGAGGGGCTAGGATACATGGAGGCACGAGGCGGCACCGCGCTCTTCGACGCCGTGGCGGCCTCGGCAGACAAACTGGCGGCCGACGCCAAGCACCCCAAGCAGGTTCTCATCCTCATCACCGACGGCTGGGACAACGCCTCGGCTTTGAACCTGGAGCAGACCATCCGCCGCGTCCAGCAGCTCTCCGGCCCAGTCATCTACTCCATCGGCTTGTTATTCGGCGACGAAGATATGAGCCACGAAGACATAAAGCACGCGCGCCGGGCCCTGGAGTTACTTTCAACCGAGACCGGCGGCGTGGCATTCTTCCCCAAAAGCATCGAGCAGATCGACCAGATCGCCGCCGAAGTAGCACGGGATATCCGCAACCAGTACACGCTGGGCTACCACTCCACCAAGCCGTCCATAGTGCCCGGCTTCCGCCGCGTGGAGGTGACCGCCGAGGGCAAGGGCCAGGGCAAGCTCATCGTCCGCACCCGCACGGGGTATTTCCCGGGGGCGCATATGGTCAAGCAGGCGGCGACAGAGAAGAAGTAGGCCGGCGGATTAGCTCGAATAACAATCCGGGGAGTTATTACAATGCGTCGGATTGCAATACAGTTTGGTTTGATTCTGGCGTTGCTTGTGTTTGTGCAGCCTGCGCGAGCGCAAAACCAAACCATTTCAATTGAGGGGTTACACGCGCGTCATTTGGACGGAGTCGTTGTGGACTCAATGGGAGCGCCAGTCCCCGGCGTTGTGGTGGAAGACTGTGTGCAGACGTTTAGACAGGTTAGGGGATCAGACCACTCAGAACAGCCCGTTTACGAGGAAGCGATGATTCTTGACTGCCATTCTGAACCCAAACACGTTCTGGTTTCCACAACAAGCGATTCCAAGGGGCGCTATAAGTTTCCACATGCGAAGATGGGAACGACGCATTACCTATTTGTTTATTGTCCTGGATTTGACCCCATGCAAATCACCGTAAAGCTTCGATGGTTTGCAAAGAGAAATTTGCGTATTAAGCTCGTAATCGCAACTTGATCTTAACCTCCCACTCCCGTCGCGATAATCTAGAAGTCAGAGGCTAACCATGAAATACTCGACCCTTGCCGTTCATGCCGGGCAATATCCCGACCCGCAGACGGGCGCTGTCATTGTGCCTGTTTACCTAACCTCGACCTTTGAACTGACCGGTATCGGCACGGACCGGGGCTGGGACTACTCGCGCGCCGGCAACCCCACGCGCGACCATCTGGAGGAGGCTCTGGCGGCGCTCGAAGGCGGGACGAGCGGCCATGCCTTCACCACCGGCATGGCGGCCATCTCCGCGCTGGTGGCCATGCTGCGCGCGGGCGACCACCTGATCTGCTCCAAAGATGTGTATGCCGGAACAGCGCGGTTCTTCAACCGCATCGTGTCGGGCTACGGCATCGAGATCGAGTATGTGGATACCAGCGACTTGAGAGCGGTGGAAGCGGCGATCCGGCCCAATACCAAGCTGGTGCACATTGAGACGCCCAGCAATCCGCTGATGGTCTTGACGGATATTGCGGCGGTCAGCAAGATTGCCCACGCGCGCGGCATCGAGGTTAGCGTGGACAACACGTTTCTGTCGCCGGCGCTGCAAAGCCCGCTGGCGCTGGGCGCGGACATCGTGATGCACTCCACGACCAAGTACCTCAACGGCCATTCGGACGGGCTGGGCGGGGCGCTGATCGGCTCCACGCCGGAGCACAAGGAGCGCTTTAAGTTTGTGCAGAAGGCCGCCGGCGGAGTGATGTCGCCCTTCGAGTGTTTCCTGGTTCTGCGCGGCATCAAGACGCTCCCCGTTCGCATCAAGCAACACGAGGAGAATGGCCGCGCGGTCGCGGAGTTCCTTTCCACGCATCCCAAGGTAAGCAAACTGGCCTATCCTGGACTGAAAACCCACCCGCAGCACGCTCTGGCGGTCAAGCAGCAAAAGGGTTTCGGCTCCATGATGAGCTTCGAGGTGAGTTCGCGCGAGGCTGCGGGACGCTTCCTCGCGGCAATCAAGATTTTCCTCAACGCCGAGTCGCTGGGCGGGGTCGAATCGCTTGCCGCGCACTCGGCCACCACCACGCACGGCTCATTTAACGAGGAAGAGCGCGCGTCGATGGGCATCACCCAGGGCCGCGTTCGCCTCTCGGTGGGCATCGAGGACAAGGACGACCTGATTGCTGATCTGGAGCAGGCGCTCAAGGCCGTGTAGGGGGACTCGTGCCGGAATCCATGTTATTGCTCGGCATTGACACCTGCGGATCGAACGGCTCGATTGCACTGGGGATCGTGTCGAACGGGGAGTTCCACAATGTGGGCGAGGCCTCTCTGGGCGGACAGTACCCCTCGGAGACGCTGGTGAGTTCCGCCTGTGAGATGCTGCGCATGGCCGGGTTGCAATTCGTGCGGCTTGGCGCCATTGTCGCTGTCAACGGGCCGGGCGGCTTTACCGGGGTGCGCGTGGGGCTGGCGGCGGTGAAGGGGATGGCCGAAGCGGCTAAAACTCCAGTGGTCGCGGTCTCGCGGCTGGAGGTGCTGGCCAGCAAGGCAAAGACTCCATCGGCGGCGCTGAATGCGCATCGCCACGAGCTTTTTCTGCGGATCGGCGGGCCGGAGGGGCAGGCAAGGGAACTGCTGGCCGGAGCCGCAGAGCTGACGGAAATCAATCAGCCGCCCGCACGGATTGCCGTTTGCGACGATGCTGCTGACGCAATGCTGCGGTTGGCGTGGCCGACCGCGGAGCTGGTTCGCGTGAGCGCGCCCACCGCAACGGATGCGCTGCGGCTGTGCGCACCGCGGGCCGCAGCCGGAGAGTTTGTTGATCTGGCTATGCTCGACGGCAATTACCTGCGCCGCTCGGATGCGGAAATCTTTGGCGAGGCGGCCGAGGCTGCCGCAGCGGCTGAAGAGGCGACCGTGGCGGCTGAAGAGCGTGCCGCGGCGCGCAGGATGCGCGTGCCGCCCGATGCGGTGATTCTGGTGCGTTCCATGCGCGAGGAGGATCTGGATGAGGTGGGGATGATTGCTGCCAGCCAGTTGTATGCGCCCTTCTGGCCGCGAGAGGCCTACAAAGCGGCACTGGATCCGGATGGCACGCCGCGGCGGATTGCGCTGGTGGTCGAAGTTAATGACAAGGTGGTGGGTTTAACGGTGGCCAGCCTGATTCCGCCGCAGACCGAGCTGGAGACCATTGTGATCGATACGTATTACCAGCGCTGCGGCCTGGCGCGGAAGCTCTTTGCGGAGCTGGCCGGCAGGCTGAGACAGGCCGGGGTTACCGAGGTTCATCTTGAGGTGCGCGCCTCCAACCAGGCGGCGCTGGGGCTTTACCGGCGGCTGGGCTTTGTACAAACCGGCCTCCGGCCGGGCTATTATGTGAATCCGCCGGAGCCGGAGGAGGATGCGGTTCTGATGCGTCTGGGGCTGGAGGGCCTGGAGTCTACCGCGGCTCCACAGGTCGTGTGACGGCCAAATACACAAGTTGATTGCGGTCACGAAATGCGACTTTTTGGGGCGAATTCCACAGTCGAGGTTACTTTCGGTCAGTTTTTGACTTGCGGCTTGTGCTCCAGAGGCGATATATGTAAGAGTTCCTTAATAAAAGGAGGTGCCTGATGGACGAAGTACAGGACTCCACGCTGAGCGCAGAAATTGAACGCCTGCAAGCGGAACATCGCGGCTACGCTCAGCGGTTGGAAGAGTTGGTTCAGAAACCTTACCTCACCGCAGAGGAGCAAATCGAGGAAGTCAAGCTGAAGAAGCTCAAGCTGCACGCCAAGGATCTGATCTTTGCCCTGGAGCGCAGGCAGCCGGCGGTGGCCTAGGTTTTTTTGAAGCAACAGTGAATGCAGGCGAATTGCCGGGGCGGCGAGCCCCGTTCGGCCTCCAGTGGGGCGTGTGCGCCTCTGAGTCCCCCTTCCTGCATTTCAATTATCCATCAAGCAGAATCACCGTATAATCGTCTAGACAATGGTTCGAGACGGCTATATCTACGGTTTGAGCCTGCTGGCAGTGGCGGTGGTGCTCGAGTGGGCTACGGGCAACTGGGCGTGGAGCATTGCGCCGGTGCTTCTGGCGGCATTTTTTCTCTGGTTTTTCCGCGATCCTGAGCGGACGATTCCCGCCGGTCCCGGCCTGATTGTCTCTCCCGGAGATGGGCTGGTAACGGAGACCACCCTCATCAACACTCCCGAAGGTCAGCGGCAGCGGATCAGCATCTTTCTCAGCGTTTTTGATGTGCATGTGAACCGCTCGCCCATCAGCGGTGTTCTCACCTCCGTGCGCTATCAGAAGGGCCAATACATGAACGCCATGAACCCGGATTCGGCTGACCAGAACGAGCAGAATATTGCGACAATCCGAGGCGAAGGGCAAGACGCAGGCATGGAGGTTACCTTCAAGCAGATTGCCGGCCTACTGGCGCGGCGCATCGTCTTCAAGTGCAGCGAGGGCGACACTCTGGCCCGCGGGCAGCGCGTAGGGCTGATCAAGTTCGGCTCCCGCGTCAACGTGATCGTGCCTGCTGAAGCGATCCTGCGCGTGAAGAAGGGCCAGCGTGTCAAAGGCGGCTCCAGCGTGCTGGCGTCCATAACTGACGGAGGAAAATCATGATTCATCCCAATGGCGCGCAGGTCAAAGCCCGGGCGCGGGCGCAATTGCGCCGCGGAATGTTCGTGCTGCCTTCGCTGTTTACCGCGGGCAACATCGCCGCCGGCTTCTTTGCCATCGTCCAGATCATGACGGCCCTCACCGATGTCAACAACGCGCACACCCACCTGGACTGGGCGGCCATCGCCATCATCATTGCCTTTCCTTTTGACGGGCTCGACGGCCGCATCGCGCGCATGACCAACACGTGCAGCGATTTCGGCAGGGAGCTGGATTCGCTGGCCGACGCCATCACCTTCGGCGTAGCGCCCAGCCTGCTGGCGCTTATCTGGGGCTTCCATTATTTGTCCGATACGATGGACAAGCAATTGCACGAGAACCTGATCTATGCAGGGACTTTCATCTGCTTTCTCTATCTGATCGGCGGAGTCTCGCGGCTGGCGCGTTTCAACATCAGCCACGACCCCTTGCCGCGCAATCCCGGCCGGCCGGACCGCAAATATTTTGTGGGCATGCCGATACCGGCGGCGGCGGGCCTGCTGGCCGCTACGGTTCATTTCTGCGGCGGTTATCCGGTGACTGCCTGGTGGGTGGCCCTCATCTGGATTGGAATCGTAGGCGTTAGCGGCTTCCTCATGGTCAGCACATGGCGCTTCTGGTCCGCCAAGGAACTCAGCATCTCCCGCCGCCATTCCTTCCGCACCTTGTTTTTCATTGCCATCGCGCTGTTCTTTATCATCAGGTTTTCCCAGGCGGTGCTGTTTTTGTGGGCGCTGTTGTATATGTTCAGCGGCATCTGGGCGCGTGCGGCCTACTCCTGGTCGCGCCGCCGCCGCTGGCGGTTACATCGGACGCCGGCTGCTGCTTCTGAAACGGCTCCGCTAGACCGCTGATTATGTTGACAGCTTTTAGCCCTTAACTATTAGCTTTTTGCTTTAGTTCTTATTCGGGCCATTCACCAGCACGACCGGCTGGAGGCTGGACGCTAAAAGCTGCTTTTCAGAACCAAAGGACGACGAGTGTACAAGATCGCCATTGCCGGAGCTTCAACCCTGGTGGGCCGGGAGCTGAAGGATGCGCTCTCGGAGTCGCCCTTGGCGGCGGCCAACTACGTACTGCTGGACGAAGACGACGTGCAGGGCCAGTTGGACCAGGTGGGCGATGAGATTACTTTTGTCCAGGCCATCGCCCCGGACGCCTTCGACCACATCGACTTCACGTTTTTCTGCGGCTCAGAGGACCTGACCCGTAAGCACTGGCGGGACGCGCTACGCGCCGGCTCAACTGTTCTCGATCTCTCCGGGGCTCTCGACCAGGAGGCGGGCGTCCTGGTGCGCGCTCCGCTGATGGGCTCCGAGGCGGCGACAGTGGATCTGTTTACCCCCGCCGTGGTTCCCGCGCACCCCGCGGCGCTGGCGCTGGCCCTGGTGCTGGAGCGGCTGCAACAGACTGCGCCAGTACGCATCGCCTTTGCCACGCTGCTGCTGCCGGCCAGTGAGTTTGGCCGCGCCGCTCTGGACGAACTGCACCAGCAGACCATGAGCCTGCTCAGCTTTCAGAGCCTGCCTCGCAACCTCTACGACGCGCAGGCTGCATATAACCTGCTGGCCGGCCTGGGCGAAGCCGCCAAGGTGAACCTGGGAACGGTGGAAGCGCGGGTGCGCCGCCAATATGCCGCGCTCTCCGCCGGCCGCTGGCCCGCACTGGGACTGCACGTTGCTCATGCGCCCGTCTTCCATGGCCACAGCTTCTCGATTGCCATTGAACTGGAGCGGCCGGTGGAGCTTGGAGCCCTGGAAGAGACTCTGAGCGGCGGCCACCTGGACCTGGTTTTGGAAGACACCGATTCGCCCTCCAACCTTGCCGCCACAGGACAGGACGACGTGCTGGTCCGGCTGCGAACCGAGCAGGGCGCGCGCAGCTCCAATCAAGTTTCGCGGCTGTGGCTGTGGGCCGCCTCTGACAACCTGCGCCTGCAGGCGCAGAACGCCGTGGCCTGTGCCATGGACCTGCGCCGGTTGCGGCCGCAGGGGACGGTGCAGTAAAACGCAAGCTGCAGCACTGTGTCTTTTCGTATTCTGAAAACAATCTTTCAGCACCAAAGCAGTCCTTGCTATCGCACTGGAGTAGAATTTTGAACCGGGGAGGAAACTATGAAATTCAACGTCAAAGCTCTGGCAATTGCATGCGCCATTTTGTGGGGTGGATGCGTTTTTCTAACGGGTTTAGCCAACCTGATCTGGAGCGGTTACGCACAGCGTTTTCTGGAGGTGCTGGCATCGTTCTATCCCGGTTATCATGCGACCCGCAGCATTGGAGAAGTTGTAATCGTGACGCTCTATGCAATAGTGGACGGCCTATGTGGCGGCGCGATCTTCGGCTGGCTCTACAACCGCTTGGTCAAGTAAACCGGTAGAGCTGTCGCGGAGGGATCTTTGCTCTGCTCCAAATGCGGAAAAGAAATGCGGATGACGGAGAAGGATACCTCCTCCGGCCGCGATATTCGCGAATATGCGTGCGACGGTTGCGGCCACACGGACTGGGAGGAGCGCGGCCCGGCGCTGTGGCAGATTCTCTCCGACGACAGGGAAGAGATGCGAGCCGCGCAGCAGAAAAAAACCGGCGGAGACACATGAAAACTATTGGCGAGATTGGCCTGAAGATCACCTCCGCCCTGCGCGAATACTTCCGTTATACCGGCGCATCGGCGGAGCTGGAGCGGCGCGGCGCTGGTTCGTCGCGCTCCGATCTTGCCTGGGTACGCCGATCCAGGAAACTGACACAGGAAACCCCTGTTGAGTCCAAGCCCGGAACCGGAAAAGGCACGGAAAACCAGCCATAAGAGACTTGAAACATGCGGGCCTTGTGTGCGTTTCTGATCGGTCCTACGGCTTCCCCGTCAGCTTTGGCGGATCAGTCACGTACTCATCGCCGACGCGCTCCAGCAACAGGGCGCGGCGGTCTGTGAGCAGCTTTAGGTGGTTGGTTACGTCGATAAACTCCTTTTTTTGCTCGGCTGTCAGAGGCTTCTTGGGCGTGTACTGTTTGTTCAACTCATCGAGCCTGGTTTGCACGCGGGGAATCTCGCGATCGATCAGGACGGGATGAATCGCCGGCGTCCTGATACGGCCACGGCCCTGCTCATTGTGGTTGTTTTCGCCCCAGACAGGCAACACGCCCACGTGTCCCAGCTCGATGCGCACGCCGGCGGGGCCGTAGTCCTTGCGCACGGCGGAAAACAACCCGATCATCGAGTCGCGCGGATCGCCGGCCTTGTCGGGCATCAGGCCGTCCACATAGGTGCGCGACTGATTCGATAAAAAATTTCCCAGTGAGTAGAAGATGACCGTGTCGCGCCCATCGGCGGTGTGATATGTCTCCACCGTCTGTAACACATGCGGATGATGGCCAACGATTACAGATGCTCCGGCATCGAGCATGCGGTGCGCCATTTCCACATCCTCGGGACGCGGCGCGGTCGCGTACTCCGTGCCCCAGTGAATGGAGACCACCAGAAAATCACATTGGCTGCGCGCTTTTTTGATGGCGTCGAGCACGCCCGCCGCATCCATTCCCGGCGCGCCTTTGGATTCGCCCGTATAAGGGAAGAAGTTCACATGCGGCTGGTTGTCGTTATCGGGATTGCGATTGCCGTTGAGCCAGCGCGTCATGCCCAGCCAGCCGACCCGGATGCCGTTGGCCTCGGTGATGACCGGCTGCCAGCTCTTCTCGGCTGTGTCGCCCGTGCCGGCAAAGAGCATTCCCCGCTCGCGCAGGTGCTCGCGCGTTTCGGCAAAGCCCGCCCAACCCTGGTCCATCTCGTGATTGTTGGCGGAGGAGACGATCTTGATGCCGCTGGCCTTCAGCGCGTCAATCAATGCGACAGGCGCGTCGAACATGAACTCTCTTGTCCCGTGCGAGTGCTGCGGAGCCACCGGAGTTTCCAGGTTCACAAAGCCGAAGTCGGCATGCTGGAAGACGTCGGCCACATCCGCGAAGAGAGCGCTCCAGCCCTGCGCGCCGTCTCCGGCAGCGGCGGCCGAGGCGCGCACCGCTCCGTGGGGAATCACATCGCCGGCCACGGCAAAGCTCACCCTGGCCAGCTCGTGCGGATAGGGAGTAAACGCCGCTGGACGATGGCCATGAAAATAGAACAGGGCCGCGCCGATGGCCGCAAGGAACACAACGGCCACGCCCACCCAACGCAAATTCTTCATTCTGCTCCGCATCGTTTTATTCATGCCTGCCTTAGATACCTTTTATCATGACGCCTGTGAAAGGAATTGTAATTGGGTCCCTGCTGGGAGGGATAGCGATGAAGCGCTATAGAAGGGATAAAGCGCCCGGCCTTCGACACGTTATCTGCCGCCTGCAGGGAGTCCTAAATGTTGAGTTTGACACCAAAGTTCTTGAAGTGCGCGTGTAGCGGTTTTTCCTTCGGTTTCTTAGGCACGGGCGGAGTGTTACGAATCGAATTAAATACCTCTTGGTAACCAAGCTGGCGATAGCTCTCAAATTGCGACTCCGAAAACCACTGGTCCACTGTGGATTCGTGCGGGAATGCGTCGTGCGCTTTCTTGTAATTCTTCACGTCGGTGGACTCGTTACCGGCCAGCGATGCTTTGAAGTAGATGATCGTTCCCATCGGAGCCTTGATATCCGCGTACGCGTAGTGAATTGTGCCGACCGCATAGTGCTGCGTGCTCTGGCCGCTAGTTTTATCCGGGACAATCGCGCTGGTATCCAGGTCGATGTCGATTCCCAGATCAATGCGGCATTTTCTGATGGCGTTTCCCAGTCCTTCAAATGTGTAGTTCGGGTCCACCTCGGCGTCGCAAAGGATAATCAGCCCGCAGCGCCGCTTCACCAGTTCGTACAAGCCCATATTTTCGAAGTGCCCGCCGTCGGAGAGATAAACATACGCAGCGTCGTCGTTGGTGCCTCCAAATAGCTCGTTCACCAGGCACCAGAGGCCCATGCGCGGCGTCGCTCGCCCCGATGTCTCGCGATTGCGCGGATTGCCAAGCCATTGCCCCAGCCGGACATTGAAAACGGTCATCAGAATTGCCACGGGCGCGGAGCTGTGGTAGCCCATATTGGGGCTTGCCGCCGCTCCGGAAATGGCCATGGCAAGTCCCAGATTCGGCCCATGGAATGGGGATGGAAATGCATACTCCTCAGTAGGACGGAATCCATATCTCTCCAGCTTTTTAGATGGTTCGCGATGCTTCATCAGTATGGGGCTGTCCTGCTCTTCCAGCCAGACGTCATATCCGCAGTAGTGCGGCGTCATCACAAAGGATTCAGCCTTGCGCTCCTGCCAGGCCAGGTCCTTGCCTTTAACCAGGTTGAGCGATGCGTTCAGCACCGGATACGGCCCATCGTATGGATTCGGCTTACCTTTCCAGTCTGTAGCATCCCATCGGAGATCCTTCAGGGGCATATCATCCCCCGGGTCGAAACCGGTGAACCGGTTCGGTGAACGCTCCTCGTCGGGCAAGCCCACGCCGTTGGAGGCGCCCAGGAAGCAACTAACCAGCCGGTTGCGGTAGAACATGTGCATGGAAAATTGGTTGATGTCCACGCGCCACGCCATCAATGCTGTTACCCCGGCACAGATGAGCAGGGATATATATAACGGTCCATTTGACAGTCCATTGATTCCGGGCAGGCTATCAATCCCATAGGAAATCCAGCAGAGCAATCCGGCGATGAACACGTAGGGCCCAAACTTGATTGCCACGTCCAGCCAGCTTGTTGTTCCCGGTTTGCCGGTGTCCTTGGAGCTTCCTGCCAGCACCGTCCCGATGGTGGAGAGAATCCATGCCGGGGTCAAGTACTTGGCTGCCAAAGTCTTCCAGGCTGCCTTCACAAACAAGTCGTTGCGGATGAAGTCCGGGAAGCAAAGCGCTACCCATAAGAGCGTCAGCCAGATGATGGAAAAGATCAGCAGCCATCCTCCCAGACGCCCCCACCACTCCCGCTTCCAATCGCGAAAGACAATTCCCATCAATCCAATGTGCAGCACGAAGGTAAGCAGAAAAACTCCCACCACCAACGGCACGCCCACGGAGAGTAGCAAGCACAGCGTCTGCTGCTTGGTCACATCGTACTGCCAGAGTGCCTGGTACGAAGAAAGAAGCGCAAAAAGCCATCCCGCCAATGCGCCTGCACCCAGAGTAGCTCCGATCTTTATGGTTTTTTCCCAAGGATGGTGAGGGTGTGGCGAAGTCTCTGTTTCCTCAATCTGCTTGCCGAAGATCATGCTGCCCAGGCTGGCAAGCCCCCAGAGAGCGCTATAGGCAATGACCCCAATCAAGGCCGCATTTTGGTATGGGAAATATTGATGGATTGAGAGCCATGACGCGATTGTTTTGTACCAGCACGGACGAGGGCACGCAAGCCACAGTGCCGCCATCACGGCGGCAGCAATTATAGGCGCACAGACACTAAACAGAATCCATTTCTGTTCCGTAGTACGCGGCGCAGCTTTCCCTTTCCACGAATCGAGATAGCCCATGTTTTTCTGGATCGTCCAAAGCGCCAACAGCAGCAGAACAACGATTGCGGACATCAATCCATAACCGATCCAATTCAGGCCCAGGGCCTCGCGGGACAACATTTTTGCTGCGCGCGGCAGCAGAAGCAGCGTCGCCACCAGCGCCAGGATGACCGTCTGGTTGAGCAGCAGATTGCGAATATAGATTGAGATCATGGCCCATGTGTCGCCGCTGAAGATTCCCAGATTAGGCGTCAGATAATTGCTGAAGACCCGCAAAAAGCGAACCGGGGTCTGCTCTTTGTCGTCTTTCAGGTTCACACGATGCGTCGATATCTGTTTTTGCACCTCGGCAAAGCTCTTCGCCCGTTTGATCCATGCAGCCAGCCATGAGCCGATGTATCCCCCTCCCGAGACCGTGGAGAGATAATCGACGCGGCAGAGTAGTTTCAGGTCCGCCAGCGCCTGCAGAACGCCTAAATTGAAGGATGCGCTGCGAATGCCGCCTCCGGAAAAAGCCAGCCCGACGAGATTCATCTCGTGCGCATTCTTGATGGTATCCACCCATTTTTTATCCCTGGTCTGCCATTTCTGCTTTACTATTGGCACAACCTCTGGAGCTCTATGTTTGCCTTGCTGTAATTCCTTACCACGTTTCTTCCGGACTTCCTCAATCTGCTTTTGCTCGATATGGAGCACGTCTTCAAGTTGAACGGGCGGTTTCTGAATGTCTGCCATGGTCTACCTCATTTCCGGGGACGAACTGGGTTGAACCGTCAGGTTTCTCGCGGGATTCAGCCAGACATAGTGAGCGGCGGTTGGAGTGGGAAGCTTGCGTGATCGCCGTCACGGGAAAATAGTAATGGCGCATTCGCTTGCAGTCAATCGAATTTTTTGGAGGAGCGCGGAGAGCTTTCTTTCGCCGCCTGAAGGGGTTGTTCCGCGGGGGGAGCGTTCCTTCCGCGTTGAGCGCTGCTTCCTCCTTTCGCGTCTATCCGTTACGGGCAGAACGGGCAGGAACTGATACCCTAAATCGAGAGAAGAAACACCGGGAAAGTCCGGCCTGGCTCCCGCGGGAGCGGCCGGCAGGCAGAGGCATGGCGGAATTCGTAATTAAGGTGGCCGACGAGCGCGGCCGCGTGCAGGAGCAGGTGCAGACGGCGGCCAACGCCGAGGAACTGCGCTCCCGCTTTGTCCATGCCGGCTACCACGTCTTTTATGTGCGCCCCCGCGGCGGTTTTGGCGGTCTGCGGCGCGCCAAGGTCAAGCTGGAGACCTTTCTCATCTTCAACCAGCAGTTTCTGACGCTGATTCGCGCCGGTTTGCCGATTCTTGGTTCCATCCAGATGCTGGCCAAGAACCAGAAGAACGCGCATTTCGCCGCGCAACTGGATGATATTGCCACACGAGTAAAGACCGGGGACGCGCTTTCGACGGCCTTCGAGGCGCAGAGCGGCTATCCGGTGATGTACACCACCACGCTGCTCGCCGGCGAGCGCAGCGGAAACCTGCAGGAGGTGCTGGAGCGCTTCATCAGCTTCCAGCGCACCGCGCTCACCTTCCGCAAGAAGCTGGTGACCTCGCTGATCTATCCCTGCGTGCTGCTGACGCTGGTCTGCTGCCTGATGTTTTTCATGTTGGTCTTCGTGGTGCCGCAGTTTGCCACGCTCTATGACGAGCTGGGCTCCAAGCTGCCGGCCATGACCATGCACCTGCTGGCCTTCGGCAAGTTTCTGCGCCACAACCTGCTCTGGATTCTGCTTATCATCGCGGGCACGGCCTTCGGCGGCTACCGCTTCTCTATCACTGAGCGGGGACGCGACTTTTTTGATGGGGTCAGGGTTCGTCTGCCCATCTTCGGCAAAATCTGGCTCAAGTACCAGGTGGCGCTGTTTGCGCGCACGCTCTCCACACTGCTGACCGGCGGGTTGCCGCTGGTTCCGTCACTGGAGACGGCGGCCCGCTCCATCGGTTCGCGGCGCGTCTCCAAGGCGGTCATCAACTCCGTCACCACGGTACGCGAGGGGCGCAGCCTGGCCGATGCGCTCATCCAGACCAAAGTCTTTCCCGATCTGGCCGCAGAGATGATCTCCGTGGGCGAGCAGACCGGCGCTCTGCCGCAGATGCTCAACTCCGTGTCGGAATTCTTCGAGGAAGACGTGGCGACGGCTCTCACCGCGGCCCTGGCACTGATTGAACCGGCTATCCTTATTGTCATGGGCGTCGTGGTGATCTTCATTCTCATCTCGCTTTACCTGCCCATCTTCTCGCTGGGGCAGACGACAGGAGGTCCGGGATAAACCATGGCTGAGGCAACGACGCTTGTTGTTCCACAATCCGCCGGACAGGACGAACGCACCCAGGCTGAAGCCCTGGCCCGCCGCTATCACGCCGAGTTCGTTGACCTGAAGAACTTCAAGATTCAGCACGAACTGCTGCGCACCGTGCCGGTAGAGCTGATGTTCCGCTACAACTTTGTGCCCATTGAGCAGCAGGGCGACGCTCTGGTGATTGCCGTAAGCGACCCCTCGCGCTTGATGGTCCTGGACGAGATTGCCGGGCTGCTGGGGCACCGCATCATTCCCCGTGTGGCCACACTCTCGCAGATTACCGATCTGCTGAAAAAAACCGAGCAGTCGCAGCGCGTGCTGGACGAGGCCAGCGAGGGGCTGACCTTCGACGTGCTCAGCGGCGACGACTCGGCGGACGAGAACATCTCCATTGAGAAGCTGACCAGCGAAGAGGACATCAGCCCCATCATTCGCCTGGTAGACACCACTATCTTTACTGCGCTGGAGCGGCGCGCCTCCGACATTCACATCGAGACCTATGACGATTCGGTACACGTGAAGTACCGCATCGACGGCGTCCTGCAGGAGGCCATGGCGCCCATTGCCCGCGAGCATCACACCACCATCCTGAGCCGCATCAAGATCATGAGCGAGCTGGACATCGCCGAGCGACGCGTGCCCCAGGACGGGCGCTTCAGAGTTCGGTATAAAAACCGCCTAATCGACTTCCGCGTCTCCATCATGCCCACGATTTACGGCGAAAATGCCGTGTTGCGCGTGCTCGACAAGGAGTCGATGAGCGAGAAGTTCCACCACCTCACCCTCGATGTGGTGGGCTTTAACGACGCGGACCTGAAGCGCTTCCGCGGCTACATCCGCGAGCCTTACGGCATGGTGCTGGTCACCGGGCCCACCGGCTCCGGCAAAACCACGACCCTCTACGCCGCGCTCAACGAGATCAAAAGCGACGAGGACAAGATCATCACCATCGAAGACCCGGTGGAGTACCAGATTCGCGGCATCACGCAGATTCCGGTCAACGAGAAAAAGGGGCTGACCTTCGCTCGCGGCCTGCGCTCGATTCTGCGCCACGACCCGGACAAAATCCTCGTCGGCGAAATCCGCGACCAGGAGACGGCGCAGATCGCCATCAATTCCGCGCTGACCGGCCACCTGGTATTCACCACGGTGCACGCCAACAACGTGGTAGACGTGCTGGGCCGCTTTCTGAACATGGGCGTGGAGGCCTACAACTTTGTCTCAGCGCTCAACTGCATTTTGGCGCAGAGGCTGGTGCGCACCATCTGTGAGTACTGCGCCCGCCCCGTCAGCCACAGCGACGAAGAACTGCTGGCCAGCGGCATGAACCCGAAAGATTGGCGCGGCTTTGAATTCCGCGAAGGCCCCGGCTGCATGGAGTGCGCCGGCACCGGCTACCGCGGCCGCACTGCCATTCACGAGCTGCTCGACCTGACCGACCCCATTCGTGAAATCATTCTGGCCAAGAAGCCCACCTCCGAGATTCGCAAGCTGGCGCAGAAGGAGGGCATGACCTTCCTCAGGGAGTCGGCGCTGGACCGGGTGCGCCGCGGGATTACCACGCTCAGGGAAATCAACAAGGTCACGTTCATCGAGGCGTCACGATAGTGAAATCGATTTTCAGCAACTCCGGTTCCAGGTCAGGCGCGCGCCCGCCGGCGGCGGTGGAGCTCTCGCCCCAAGGCGTGTTGGCAGCCGCCACGCCGGGACCGGGCCAGCCGCCTGTATATGCCTTTGAGCCGTTGCCGGCCGGAACGCTCGTGCCCAGCATAACCGAGCAGAATCTGCGCGCGCCGGAGCAGGTGGCCGGCGCCATCCGCGCCGCGTTCGGTCAGGTTTCGCCGCGCACACGCTCTGTCACGTTGATTCTGCCTGACACCGTGGTCCGCGTCTTCTTTCTGGACTTCGATTCGTTGCCCGCCAAAGCCGCCGAAATTATCCCCATTCTCCGCTTCCGCTTGCGCAAGATGGTTCCCTTCGAGGTGGAGCACGCCGGGGTAAGCTACCAGGTTCTGGTAGAAAACAAGAGCGAATGCAGAGTGCTGGCCGCCGTGATTCCCGGTCCTATTCTGGCGGAGTACGAGGCCGCGGTGCGCGAGGCAGGCTACGAGCCGGGAGCCGTTCTGCCCACCAGCCTGGCGGCGCTGGGAGCCATCGATTCGCGGGAGCCGGTTTTGGCTGCCAACCTGAGCGCCATGGCGCTTACCACCTCCATCACCACCGGTGACGACCTGCTGCTCTATCGCACGCTCGATCTGCCCGAAGAGCCTGGCCAGCGCTTGCAGGAGGTACAGCGCGGAGTCAGCGTAGCCGCTGCCTACTATGAAGACAAGCTCAGCGTGCGTCCCCGGCTGCTGTACTACGCGGGCATCGGCGCAGACGGCAACAGCGCCGCTGAAGACTTTGCGCGCTGGATTTTCTATCCTGATTCGCCCAGCGATTCCAGCCTGACGGTTATCGACCTGGCGCCGCGGCCTGAGACCGGAGCCGCAACTCCATTGGGCAACGTGGTGAGTCTGGCGGGCGTGAACGGCGCGTTGGCGGGAGCAAACTGAAATTATGAGAATCACGCTCAATCTCGCCACTCGCCCCTATGCCGACATCGGACCGGCAATCAAGCTCCTGCGCATCGCCATGGCGGTGCTGGTGGTTATCGGCATCGGCCTCGGAGTGGGCCTGCATGCATTCCACCAGCAGGCCGAAGAGGCTCGCAAGACGGAACAGCAAGTGCAAAGCCAGATCGACGCCATCAAACAGGAGCGGCAGGGCTACCACGAGCTGATGCAGCAGCCGGCCAACGCGCAACTGCTGGCCCAGGCCAGGGCGCTCAATCAGCTCATCGACGAAAAGACCTTCTCCTGGACGCTGGCCATGGAAGACCTGGAGACCGTTCTTCCCGGCGGAGTCCAGGCAACCACCCTTGATCCGGCGCGCGACGCCAAGACCGGCATCATTACTCTCAAGCTGCGTGTGATCGGCCCTCGCGATCGTGCCGTCGATTTGGTCCAGAACCTAGAACACTCCAAACACTTTCTGTTTCCCAACATCGTGAGCGAAAGCACGGAGTCTGCCGGTGGGCCCGGAGAGCGGCAGGAACCGCCCAGCGCCTCCAACCGCGTCAACTTCGAGTTGCAGGCGCAGTACAACCCCGATACGGCTCTGAATCGTAAAGCGCAACCAAAGGGTGAGAAGCCCGCGGCCTCCGGAGAACGCAGTGGCCCCAGCGCGTCGCCGTCTCGCATAGCCAAAGTTCCCGTCGCTCCCGTACAGAAGCCCAACCGGCCGTCTGCAAACGGCCCCGGGCCACATAATCCCCTTCATTCGAAACCGATTCTGAGTTCAGGAGGTCCGCGATGAGCAGCCGCACCCCATCCCTGTGGCGCGAGCGTTTGACCTCCCCGCTAACCTGGCACTACGCCGCCTTTGCCGTACTACTGGCGGTGGTTATCATTCTCTCCATCCGCTTCGGCATGGACTGGTCTGCCACCGACCGCAGCGCCACCGGCGCGCTGGCCGCCAAACAAGTTGAGTTGAAGGTCCTTGAAAAGGAAATCGCCCCTCTGCGCGGCCTCGACAAGCGCGTCGAAGACTCCCGCGCCCAGATGCACGCCTTCTACTCCAGGCGCATCCCGCCCAACTACTCTTCCATCGCCACGCGCATCGGCGAGCTGGCGCTGAAAGGTCCCGTCCGGCTCACACGCGTGCAGTACTCGCAGGGCGCTTCCAGCTCCCCCGACCTCACGGAGATTGTCATGGATGCGGGAATTACCGGCGAGTATCCGCAGATCATGCGCTTTGTGAACAGCGTGGAGCGAGACCAAACCTTCTTTGTCATTCGCGGCTTGTCTCTGACCGGCCAGCAGGGTGGCCTTGTGAACCTGCGGCTGAAGCTCTCCACCTGGCTGAGGCCGGCCGACGTGCCCAGCGGACTTGCGCCCACGTCGCAGGCAGGCGATGCGGCAACCGCGCCCGCCAATATTCGAAAGGAGGGTGAGTAGCCATGGCCATCCCGCTGGGAACTGAAAACAAGCGCCAGGTCTACTTCCTCATCGCCCTCCTGGGGGTAATCGTCTGCGTGGGTGGCTACGAGATCAAAGATAACTTTTTTTCAAGCGCCCCAACGCCCGCGCGCCCTGTGCCGGCGGCGGCAGCCCAGCCTGCCGGAACGCAATCTGCTCCGGCAAGCAGCCGCGCAACGGCAATGCCCCCTTCTGCATCCCGCGGACCGGAGGCACAGAAGCTCTCCAACGACGACATCGATCCGGTCCTGCATCTCGACAAGCTGGCGCTCAGCGAGCAGGTGGAGTACCTGGGCACCGGCAGGAACATCTTCTCCGCCCAGTCAGCGCCCGTGCGCATTGAGACGCCTCTTACCGGCGCCCGGCCCGGCCAGCCAGTCGTGAGCGCGGCCCCGGCTGTGCCGGAAAAGCCCAGGCCGCCGGCCATCGATCTGAAGTACTTCGGCTATACCCAGACCAGGGACAAATCCATGAAGGCATTTTTCAGCCGCGGGGACGACATTTTTATCGCCCGTTCCGGAGACATTGTGGACCATCGCTACAAGATAGGCGCCATCATGCCGGGCAGCGTGCAGGTCACCGACCTGAATTACAACAACACCCAAACCCTGACATTCCAGGCGAACTGAAAACAGCTATTAGCCTTTAGCTATTAGCTGCATGAATCTGTACGAAAATTGTTGGATGCCGCGTAAGATGATTCTCGTGAAAAGGAGCTAAAAGCTAAGAGCTAACAGCTAATAGAAAAATGATGACTCTCGCCCCAATCCGCCGCTCCCGCCCCTCCGAGCAGGGCTACACCCTGGTTGCGGTCATCATTCTGCTGGCGCTGTTCACCATCGCGCTGGCCGTTGCCCTGCCCAGGGTGGCCAAGCAGATTCAGCGCGACCGCGAGTTGGAGACCATGCAGCGCGGCAAGCAGTATATCCAGGGGGTCAGGAGGTACTACAGGAAATTCAATGCCTATCCGCCTAATGTTGATGCCCTGGTCAAGCCCACCAACAACATCCGCTTCCTGCGCAAAAAGTATGCGGACCCAACCACTGGCAAGGAGGATTGGAAGCCGGTCCTGTATGGCCAAAACAAGGCTCCGACAGCCATGGGCTTCTTCGGGCAGCCGATTGGACGCTCGACGATTGCCGGTGTCGGGCCTCCAGGCGCCCCAGGCACTGGCTTGACGCCGCCGACGCCCCCGGCAGATCCCAGCGCCCTGCAGACGGTCACAAGCAATCCTCCGTCCCCCGGTTCAACCACCGGAACGGCAAGTGGCCCAACCTTCGGCGGAATGGGCATTATCGGTTTTTCGCCCAACAGCCCGAAGAAATCCATCATGGTCTACAAGAAGAAGGATCACTATAACGAGTGGGAGTTTGTCTACGACCCGATCGTCGACCAGATGATGATGCAGGGAGGCAACTTGGGCGGCAACGGCTTGCCGCCAAATCCCAATCCGAATCCCAATCCGAATCCCACTCCGAATCCCACTCCGAATCCCAATCCCAATCCAAATCCGAATCCGGCGCCTGGTCCTACGCAGTAGTTCCGGAGACTCTCCAAACGCAATCAGGCCCGTCTCCGTGAAAGGGGCGGGCCTGGTGCTTGTGTGATCCAATCTGAAAAGCGTCGCCGTGGCGCCGGTTTTACACGTTGAATGACGACCCGCAGCCGCAGGTCGACTTCACCTGGGGATTGTCAAACTTGAAGCCTGCCGCCTCCAGGGTTTCAACGTAGTCCACCGTGCAGCCGTTCAGGTACATCAGCGAGGTGGCGTCCACAAAGACCTTGAGATCCTCGAAGTTGAAGACCTTGTCCATCATGCCGGCCTGGTTTTCAAAGGCCATGGAGTATTGGAATCCAGAGCAGCCGCCGCCCTGGACGCCGATACGCAGCCCGGCGGGCAGGGGGTCCTGGGTGGCCATAATCTCGCGCACCTTGGCAATGGCCGGGGGGGTAAGGGTGAGAGGTGCTTTTTTAACGGTTTCCTGTGCGGGTGCGGGGGTAGCTGTGGCCATGAAATCTCCAATAATGTGAAATGCGTGCCGTAATCGTAACTGTACTGCTTAGCCGGCGGGGATACAAGGCCCCAGGGCGTCTTCTTCCCATTGGATGCAACAGAATTGGTGAAAGTCGCAGAAGCGGCGGCTGGTATAGGCCAAAAATGCCTATATTTCCAGAAAACTCCATCATTTTGTTGGCACAGCAACACCCTTTCAGAGGTATGATGTTCACCGGGACGGCTCCTCTGCTCGACGGGACGGGTAATCCGGCCCGGACCCGCCAGTATCCGGGGCTGAAGGAATTTTTTGAGGTGGCTTATGACGCAATTTGCTCTTGTGATGATGATTTGCTGGGCAGTACTTGTGGTGATTACCGGCGCGCTGGTCCTTTATCGCGCCAGGCTGCAAGGCAATGAAATAGATCAAGTCTCTTTGGACGATACCTTCGCAAGAGAGAGGGCCGAGAACGAGGCCCTTGCCGCCAAGGTCAACAAGGTTCAGCCGGCGATTCGCATCCTGAACTGGGTACTTTTAGTCGCGACGATATTCGTGGCCGGATACTGGATCTGGGACTTTGTAAAGCAGTTCAAATAACCCACTGTTTTCACGATCTGGCTGGTGGCGCCCCGCGGGACACCGCCAGCCGTCGTACGCCCTTGATACTCTCTATAACCCCGCTATTTACTCCACTTCCTGCTTGGCGCGATAGCCTTCGCGGGTGATGATTTCGTATTTAAGCGCCTTGTGCTTCTCGTCCGTGATCAGCAGCGGGCGGCCCTCGTTATCCACCAGCTCTACGCGCAACTTGCGATAGGTCCCGTCCTGTTTGGCGTTGGTGGGATGGTAGACCAACTGGTACTTGGAGCGAATGCTCTGGTTGATGTCCTTGAAGATATCCGGCATCTCGCCGACAAAGCGGGGATTGAACCACATGCCGCCGGTGACCTTGGCAAAGGTCTGCATCTCGTTGTCGGCCTGCAGATAATCCATGTCGCGCATGGAGCCCCTCATTCCGCCCCGGCCTTCGGTGATGGCGCGCATCCCTCCTCCGGTGGAGACGGCGAAGATGGTCACGTTGGGGGTGGACTTGACCTTCTGCAGAATCTTGTCGAAGGTGAGCTTGGAGAAGGTGTCGCGGCCGCTGGCGATGACGATGATGTACTTGCGCCCCTCGATGCGGCTGAGCCGGTCTTCGGCCTCATAGAGCGCGTCGAAGAGATTAGTCTCCCGGAATCCTGGCATGGTCAGCGTGTTGATGGCCTGCACAATTTGCTGCTTGTCCTGGGTGAAGTCCGTGACGATCTGCGTGCGCATGTCAAAGGTCATCATGGCCACGTAGTCCTGGGGGCGCAATTGCTGAACAAAGGCATAGGCCGCATTGCGCATGTCGTAGATAAAGTGGTAGTTGTTGGCGGCGAATTCGCACACCAAAAGGGCGGTGATGGGCGCTTCCACGCGCTTGAAGCCGATGACGTTCTGCACCTTTCCGTCCTCGTAAACGCGGAAGTTGCCGGGCTGGAGGCCGGGCACAAACTGGCCGGTTTTTTCGACCAGCACGCCCACATCGAGGGTGACCTCGGGAACCTCAACGCGCAGCGAGAAGGGGGCCGTCCCCTCGGGGTTCTTGAACTTGGGCGCAGTTGGGGCGGGCGGCGGAGCCTCGGTATTGTCCTTTTTCCTGGGCAGGGCGATAACCCCGGTGTCGTTGGCGGGGCCGCCGGAATCGGGCGTGGCCTGGTCGGACGGCTGCTGACCGGCGGGCGGAGCGGGTGCCGGAGCCGGAACCGGGGCGGGGGCCTGGGCGCGGCTCCAGGGCGCGAACGCAAGGGCCAGCAAGATCATTACTATGGGTAATAACCGGCGAAACCCACGGTCGGACGGGCGCACAATGTGCATAAGAACCTCCCTGCTCAACAGCATACGGGATTCAATGGATGGAGCGACAGCCACGGTAAGGTGCGCTCCGTTGGATTAGACGGGAGAGAAGCCGCGAAGATGGCCAAGTCGCGCGGCGAATGAGCCGCTCAATACCCGTTGGCCACCAGCCAGGCCTCGGTTAGCTCCAGCTCCGGCTTCTTGTTAGCTGCCATCTGCGCATGGGCCAGCTTCACCAGCACATCGGCCTCCACGTTCACCGGAGCCCCCACGGCCAGCGTGTGCAGGTTTGTTCGCCAATAGGTCAGCGGCAGAATCGCAATGGTGATCGTCTCGCCGTCGAAACCGGCAATGGTCAGGCTGATGCCTTCGACGGCCACCGAGCCTTTGTGCACCATCCACAGGCGGACGTTTTCCGGGACGAGCACCTTGAGCGTCCAGTCGGTGGTATACCTGTCAAATGCCGGGCTGGATTCCGGCACAACCGGGTCCAGCGCAGTCATCGTCCCGCAGCCGTCCACGTGCCCCTGCACGATGTGGCCGCCCAGCGGACTTCCGGCGGCAGTGGGCAGCTCCAGGTTGACCTTTGCTCCGGCGCTGAGCGCGCCCAGCGAGGTGCAATCCAGCGTTTCCTGCGCCAGATCGGCGTGGAAGAGCGTGGGGTGCACGTCCAGCGCCGTCAGGCAAACGCCGGAAACGCCCAGCGAATCACCCTCGCGCAGACGCCCGGCCAGCCCCGGGGCTTCGACCGTGATCCGCCGCACCCCGCCCCGGCTCTCCAGCCCAACAAGCGTGCCCGTCTGTTCGATGATGCCGGTGAACATGGTTTTATTCTACAGAGATTAGGTGTCAGGGATCAGTTTTGTGGCATGAGCGATACTAGCTGTTTCTATCGCTCACACCAGGGGTCGCGGAGTAGCGAGCACAATCCCAGATCGTTTCCGTATCGCTCGACCTCGACATCGGCCATACAGATAGGGTTGGCCAATTCCTTGAAGGCGGGGACTGCATCGGAGCCCATGATCTGCGGCGAAACGAAGAGGTGAATGCGATCCACGAGATTGCCGGCCAGCAGCGCCGTGTTCAGCCGTGTGCCGCTCTCGGTGAGCAACGTCAGGATGCCCTCCTCGCCCAGCTTGTCCAGCACCTTGCCCAGCGGGACGCGACCGGCATCGGTGGGCAGCACCTCGACGCGGACGCCTCGCTGGCGAAGGGCATTTGCGCGAGCCTCGTCGGTTGAGATGGTGAAGATAACCAGATCGTCGTGCGCCGTGGCCACCATTTTAGAATCGAGAGGCATGCGCAGCGCCGAGTCCAGAACCACGCGCAGCAGCGGACGCCGTCGGCGCAGGCCGCTTCGGTCGGTGAGCCACGGGTTGTCGATGATCACGGTCTCGATGCCGGTGAGCGCGGCGTCGGCCTGCCAGCGCAGCGGCTGCACGGCGGCGCGTGCGGCTTCCGAGGTGATCCAGTAAGGCTCGCGTAGCGTCTGCGCCCCCGGTGGCGGCGCAATGCACCCGTCCAGCGTCATGGCCACCTTCATCAAAACAAATGGTCTCTGGTACCGGCTCCAGCGCGCAAAACCCTCGTTGAGGCGGCGGGCTTCGGCCTGGCAAACGCCCACAACCGTATCAAGGCCCGCCGCACGCAGTGCTTCCATTCCGTGACCGGCGACGGCGGGGTTGGGATCGATAGTGGCTGCCACCACGCGCTTGATTCCCGCCGCAATCAGCGTTTCGGTGCAGGGCGGTGTGCGTCCAGTGTGATTGCATGGCTCCAGCGTGACGTAGGCCGTGCCGCCACGCAGGCGTTCACCGGCATATTGCTGGGCAGCCTTGAGCGCGATAACCTCGGCGTGGTCCAGCAAATCGTACTCGTGCCATCCTTCGCCTGCCACCTGCCCGGCGGAGTCCAGAATCACGCAGCCCACGGTAGGGTTGGGCGAGCTGACGGCGATGCCGCGCCGCGCCAGCTCCAGCGCTCGCTGCATCCAGATACGATCTTGGTCCATCTGTTGACTCATGTGCGTGACATACGGGCACTCTCAAGTGTACATGAGACGCATCCTGTTAAGGCAATATGAGACGATATCGGCTTTTGCCGTTACCGATCCTGCGAGGCCATCTGAACATCCGTTTGCGCAACAACAATGCTATAATTCTTGCCAACATCAGCGCGGAGTATTGCGGTGGCTGTGATGTAAGCTACGAACAGTCGTTCAAGTGGATGTAATGTCGAATCCTCGTACCTGGAATCGCAGGGAGTTCTCGGTGACGCCTAACGGTTATTTCACCGTTCTGAGGCCTGCCGGGTGGTTTTCCTCAGTGCGTCTGCCGGGGGGCTACCGCTATCAAGTGGACCTATCCGAGCGGAATGAGTATCCGCTGGCGCAGGAGAATCCCGCGGAGAATCCGGAAGCAGCGCCTTCGCCTACGTCGACATTAGGATCGGAGCAGAACGCTCTGGACCACGCTGACAGCCAGCAAACGGCAATACTATCGCAGTCTATGATACCGAGCTCGCAGGATCACCGTCTGATGCGGCTAGCGTTGGTCGTTTTGGCGGCAAGTGCGATCACATTATTTTTGCTGTGGTGGCTTCTGAGCTTTATGCCAGGAGTTGCTGTCTACTGAAGCGCGGCTTCCTCGCAGCTAATGCCGCGCCGCGCCGGCTCGAGCGCCCGCTGCATCCAATGGAAGTCGAGATCGGAGATCGGTGGAGATGAGGTTATATTTGCAAAGGAAGGGAACAATCAAGTGTAAATCGGATAGTTGGGTGGGTGTACGGAAACCATAAGAGCGCGAGTCGTTCAGATTTGCGTTCTCCTAGATCCTAAAATCATGATCTGCGGCACTCGTTTTCGAGTTGAGTTTAATTTTCGAAGTCAGGACTCCCTTAACCAACCGATTAACGGCACTTAAAGTGTGCGTAAATTACCATCACAATCAAGATTGCGTATCCAAAAGCAGTCCAGGTGAAAAACGCCACCCAATCAGACGCGTTCCGGATCCAGCGTGAGTTCGAGGTACCGGAAGCGATACCCCTCGCCTTAGTCAGTAGGCAGAATATGGCAGCAAATATCGGGGGAAAGAGTACGACAAACAAGATCAACTGACTCGTTGGCAGCGCGGCTGCGCACGGAGCATTCACTATAATCATTCCAGCCTCCTTTTGGCGGTAGCAGTGAGCGGCCTGTGATGATGCGACTACTGCGAAACAGCCAGCTACGTCACCCCAGCAGCGACTCCACAAATTCCACCGGAGAAAACTCCAGCAGATCGTTCATCTGTTCGCCCACGCCAACGTAGCGCACCGGCAGATTGAGTTCCTGGGCGATGGCCACGCAGATGCCGCCCTTGGCCGTGCCGTCGAGCTTGGTGAGCAGGATGCCGGTGGCGCCCGCGGATTGCGTGAACTGCCGCGCCTGGTTGAGGCCGTTCTGCCCTGTGGTCGCGTCCATCACCAGCAGCACCTCGTGCGGCGCGCCGGGAATCAGCTTGGCCGCTGTGCGCCGCATCTTGTCCAGCTCGTCCATAAGTCCGGATTTGGTGTGCAGGCGTCCGGCGGTGTCCACAATCAGCTCGTCGATCTTGTGTGTCTTGGCGGCGGCCATTGCGTCGTAAAGAACCGCGGACGGGTCGCCGCCCTGCCGTGTCTTGCTCATCTCCACGCCGCAGCGCGCGGCCCAGATTTCAAGCTGCTCGATGGCCGCAGCGCGGAAGGTATCGGCGGCACAGAGGAGAACGGTGCGACCCTGTGCGCGATGCCAGGCGGCCAGCTTGCCGGCGGAGGTGGTTTTTCCGGTGCCGTTTACGCCGACAAGAAACGTCACGAAGGGGCCTTCGCGTGGCGACACCTGCGGTGTGGCAGCCGCCCCTTGCGGGGCACGGAGAATGGCGATCAATTGCTCCTTCAAGAGGGCGCGTAATTCCTCGCCGCCCTCGATGGCCCGGCGGCGGGCGCGGTCGCGCAGGGCGGCGAGGATGGCGGTGGTTGTCTGCACCCCCAGGTCGCTGGTAAGCAGCACCGTTTCAAGGTTTTCCAGGGTTTGCTCATCCACCGTGCGGGTGAGGGCAACGACCGTCTCAATGCGCGCGGAGAGCGACTCGCGGGTGCGCGCGACGGCCTGCTTCATGCGGCTGAAAAGGCCAGGGCTAGGCGTGGTCGAGGGGGTTTCCGGAGCGTCGTCTTTGTCGCCAAAAAGCATCATCGTAAAGTTCCAGATTTGAGTTTAGAGCATCCAGAACGGAGGCGTGCGGCGGGAGAGTGAGATTTGAAAAATGGTGAGCTATTGGTGATCGGATTTTGGACAACGTGAATCGATAGCTCACCGCAGATCGGTTAAACGGTTGCAACGTACTCACAAAACAGGGAAGAAACTGGCTGAAGAGAAGTGAGATAAAGGGGTTTATGGGTGATTTTTAATGGGTATTCCGGGCTGTACAGTGGACTCTGGTAATGGGGCAGGTGTGCGACATCCGGTCGCCGACATCACGATTTCGGGCTCGCCTCCGTGAAAAATGATATTACATGAATTTATGGCACGAGCATGTTTTGGAAGATGCACGTCTCGACTGAATTTCTTGTCTTGAAGGTCGATGTCCCATACATTTTCAAAAAAGTCTATTGCCATCGCGTTCAAGTAAATATTGCTTCCGGGAACCGTGAATAGGACGTCAAGCTTCTCTTCGGTTAAAAGGGCCGATGGTACTTTGAAACAAGTTCCCCCGTCCAGCGACACGGTGCTGTCACCATGCTTGGTCCTGAAAGTCACAGTTTTAGGACCTTCGAGCGGTTGGCCGTTTAGGTGCATACGGATGCTGAAACAGTGGACTTCCTTAGATGTTGCGCTCTGCGCCGAGGAAGCCACTACATTGCCACAGATCAACAACATCAACAAACAACAGATCATCGATTTCCGCGATGTACTCATTGTTCTGCTCAATTCTTGAAGTAGTCCTTAAAGCTCCTTACACATGGTGCCGAACGAATCAAAGACGTATACCGTACTGTCTCCCACTCGCCAGGTTCCAGATTTGAGTTTAGAGCATCAAGAGCGTAGGTGTGCGGCGGGAGATTGGGGATCGAGAAGTGGTGAGCTGTAGCTTATCGGTTTTTGCAAAATGTGAAGCTCCAGCTCACTACTAATCGAACAATGGTGCAAATCCGCCAGCTATTCCGCCAGCTTGCGCAGCCTGCCTTCCGGGAGCAGCTCGTAGGGGTCGCCGCGATAGCGCAGGCGGCGCGTGCCGATGTAACTTCTCACCCAGAAACAGAAACCCATGAAGTCGCGCAAGGGGTAGAGCCACGCCTTGCGGACAGCGACGCGATCGCGGACCACGCGTCCGGCAACCAGCATGCAGAGCAGGATACGGTCGAGGAGGGTGACGGCCAGCAGGGCGAGTCCGAGCGCGAGGTGGCCGGCGGCGCCGAAGGCGGCCAGTGCCAGCAGGCCGTAGGGCACAGCGTAGGTGAGGATTTCGCCCAGGTGGCCCAGGGGCCGGGAGAAGCGCGTGCTGGTGGCCCAGTCCTGCTGATGCGCAACGCACTTTTTGAACGTGGCGTTCAGGACGTGGTGCTCAACAATATAGGTGGAGAGGACCACGGCCTCTCCGGCGGCGGCGGTCCACTTTCCCAGCACAAAGTCGTCGGCGTAGTACTGGGCGGCCCGTCCGAAGCCTCCGATTTTTTCCACGGTGCTCTGGCGCATCACCATGGAGGGGCCAAGCGCGAAGCGCATTCCCTCCAGCATCTCGGCGACCAGCACGCCTGAGGTCATCTCTACACTCATGCCCATGGCCTCCAGTTGCGCCCAGAATCCCTGGCGAGTGACGCCGCGATAGAGGCAGGTGACCATGCCGGCTTTCGAGTCTCTGAGCGGAGCGACCACTGAGCGAAGGTAATCGGGGCCGACGCGTACATCGCTGTCGGAGGTGACCAGGATGGGATGGCGCGCCTCGCGGCGCATGATCTCCAGCGAGAAGGTGCGGGCATTGGGCCAGGGAGGCTCGCCGCAGGTGAGGATGCGCGCGTTGACCTGCGGAAAGCGCGCGGCGGCGCGTCGAGCCGCAGCCAGGCCGGCGTCGTCCGCGTGGCGCGCGCAAAAGAGAATCTCAAAGTCGGGATAATTCTGCTGAAAGAAGCTGGCAAGGTTCTCTTCAAGCTCCGGCTCGTCGCCATGCACCGGCTTGAGGACGCTGACCGGGGGCAGGAAGTCAGACGTACTGGCAGCGTCTGCGGCGCGGCGTCGAAAACGGCGCACGCCCAGGAGGACCATCAGGCTGTAGACGGTGGAGGTGATCACTCCAATGACAGCAAGCGCGCCCAGAGCAACAGAAGCGATAAGCCCGAAGGTCATGGTGGCGTGATCAATCTCAAAGCTCGGGCTGCACCTGACGAAAATCCCCGGAGCTTTGGGCGGGGATGGAGGAGCCTAGTCAATGGTACAACACACCAGAATTCTACAAGCCCGCTGCCAGAGCGCGTTTTGCCCTGCCGGCGCTTTACCAGGTCCGCAATATTCGTCCATCCTCGAGCAACTCGAAGCGCCCGTCGCGCCAAGTGATCTTTCGGCTAATGTAGCTGGCGATCCACACGGCAAAGCCAAGCAGATCGCGCACGGCATACAGCCAGGGACGCCGCAGGCACTCATAATCCCTGGTGATTCCCCAGCCGATAGCGAGCGATTCAATGATGCGATTCAGCACCGACCAGCCCAGCACCGCCGCGCCCAGCGCGCCGTGACCCAGCAGAACTCCGGCAAGCAGCGCCAACAGGCCATAAGGGACCGCGTAGACCAATCCAGTTCCCAGGTGCCCCAGCGGGCGCGATCTCCGCGTTCCTGCCGCCCAGCGCACCTGGCGCCGCCACATCCGCTGGAAGGTCATGGGAGGAACGACGTGCGAGATGATGTGCCGCGAGAGGACAACTTCGAAGCCCTTGGCGGCAATGAAGCTCCCAATCACGAAGTCGTTGGAAAAATACTCGCCGATGGCCTGGTAGCCGCCGATAGCCTGGAGCGCGTCGCGCCGTACCACGATCGTCGGTCCGAGCCCGAATTTCATGCCCTCCATCCAGTTCGCAATCACCACTCCGGCGGTCATTTCCACGCTCATGCCGATGGCGTCCATCAACGACCAGAAGCCGCCCGCGTTCAGGCCGCGGTAGACGCAAGTCAACATTCCCGTTTTCTCGTGTAAAAGCGGCGGAACCACCTGGCGGAGATAGCCGCCATCGACGATGACATCGCTGTCACTGGTTACCAGAATCTCGCCTCGCGCCTCCTCAGCCATGCGGAAAAACGAATACGCGGGACGATTCGGCCATGGCGGTTCGCCGTTTACCACAATCCGCGAAGCTCGTTCCGGATGCCGCTCCATTGCGCGCCTCGCCACGGCTGCCGCCGCATCGTCCTCGTGATCAACGGCAAAGAGCACTTCAAATTGCGGATAATCCTGGGTAAAAAAACTCTCCAGGTTCTCTTCGAGCTGCGGTTCCAGTCCGTGCAGCGGCTTAAGCAGGGAGACAAAGGGGAGCTGCGCATCGCCGAGGGTAGCTTCAAATGCGCGCTGTTGCCGGGCGCTGCGGTGAAAGAGCCGCGCTCCGATCAACGCCAAGGCCAGAAATACGGTGGACGAGATCGTTCCGATAGCCGCAATCGCGGCAAGAAGAATTGCCAGAGTATGCATCGTATCTATCTTACATTCGCCGCGGAGTTCTGTTGCACAATGAAGCGTGCCGCCGCTAGCAGGTCGTCAAACACATAATCCGGGGCGGCAGCGTAGTGCTGGTCGCGCCCTCCGACTCCGGTGCGAAGCAGCACCGCGCGCACATCGCAGTTGCGCGCCGTTTGGATGTCCCTGGTGCTGTCGCCGATCAGCCAGCTTGCGGACAAATCCAGATTCAACTCGCTCACCGCCTGACGTATCATGCCGCCGCCGGGCTTGCGGCATTCGCAGTCGAGTTTCAGCTCGGGGCGCTCACCCTCAAATCCCTTGTCCGGATGATGTGGGCAATAATAAATGCGGTCGATGAATGCTCCCTCGCGTCCGAGCGCCATCTCCATGCAGTCGTGGATGCGCAGCAACTGCTGCGGGGTGCTGTCGCCGCGCGCAATCACCGGCTGATTGGTTACCACCGCAATGCGGTAACCCGCGCCGTGCAACATCCGTATAGCCTCAGCCGTGCCCGGAATGAGCTTGATCTGTTCCGGGCGGGTCAAGTAGGAGACCTGCTCGATGATGGTGCCGTCGCGATCCAGAAAGATTGCCGGGCGCTTCACCGCCAGGCTGCTCCGAGCTACTACTCCCGCGCGCAGGTCGTTCTCCACTCGTTCCAGCCGCTCCGGCGTGCCCGCATCCTTGATGTACTCCGGGCTGCGGTAGCCGTGGAGGTAGTAATTCTCCTTTAGCAAACGCGGAAACACGTGCTTGGCAAAGTCCAGCGGCGCCTGTGGGACGGCGAATCCGCGCAGCGCGGAGGCTTTCAAGACATAGAGCGCCGCATTCACCTGATTGGGGAGCAGGGCGCCCTCGGGGTGCGGATATCCATGAATCGCGGTGACCCGCCCGTGCTCGTCAGTCTCCACCAGGTCGGAATCCTGGGGATGATCGTTGGGGTGAAGGAAGAGCGTGGCGCCGGCGCCGCTGGCCGCGTGCGCTGCATGGAAACGCGGCAGGTCCACGTTCATCAAAGTGTCGCCGTAGATCACCAGAAACTCGTCCGGCAGTTGGTCCAGAGCCGCGATCACAGCCCCCGCCGTCCCCAGCGGAACGGCTTCGTCAATGCATTTCAGGCGCAGCCCCCAACGGGAACCGTCGCCGCAGAAATCGTGGATGGCCGCCGCGCCGAATCCGCACAGCACGATCGACTGCTCCACGCCGTGCCGCGCCAACAGTTCGAGTTGATACTCCAGCAGCGCCTTGCCGTTCACCTGCACCAGCGGCTTGGGCAATCCATTGCTGCGCGCGGCCAGCCTGGAACCTTTTCCCCCCGCCAAAATAACTGCCTTCACAGCTCAAGCCTTTCCGCCGCCGCGCGTAACGCTCTGCCCTGAAAGGGGTTTACCCTCGTCATCCTCACGCTCCGGGTCGAGCGTCGTTGGATGATAGAAGATGATCTTGCTCCCCTCGTCCTCGAAGCTGAAGGGAATCTGCCGAAGTCCGCTCAGCGCTTTTTTGACCGCTTCCTGGCGTTCCAGCGGCGCGTAGAGCAACAGAAATCCGCCGCCGCCCGCGCCCAAAATCTTTCCGCCCACCGCGCCCGCACGGCGCGCCGCCTCATACCAGCCGTCTATGGCCTGGTTAGAGATGCCGTCAGTCAGGCTGCGCTTCAGCATCCAACTTTCGTGCAAAATCTCGCCCACGCCGCCGGGGTTGTTGTTCTCCAGCTCGTGCCGCACCGCGTGCGCGTACTCCACGATACGATGCATCTTCTCAATCGCCGCATGCTCGCCGCCCAACGCCTGCTTTTGCTCCTTCAGAATCTCTCCCGCACTGCGCGTAATTCCCGTGTAGAACATCAGCAGATTGCGGTGCAGCTTCTCCAGCGTCTGAGGACGGCAAATCAGGGGTTCCACGCCAACCGAACCGTCGGGATGGAAGCGGTACATGCGCAAACCGCCAAATGCCGCCGCGAACTGATCCTGCTTGCCGATGGGATCTCCGCACAGATTGATTTCCACGTGGCACGCCTGCTCGGCCAGATCCTGCGGAGGGACATGACGCCCCTGATATGCATACAGCCCGTTCAGCAATCCCACCGTAAACGAGCTTGACGAACCCAGCCCGCTGCCTCGGGAAGGAATGTCTGCATGAGAGGTAATTTCCACTCCCTGCCGCGGTCCCAGAATATTCAGGCAATGGCGCACGATGGGATGCTGAATGTCATCGACCCGTTCCACTTCCTCGGTGCGCGAGTAGCCAATCCGGATGTGGTGGTCGAACTTGGTCTGCAGTGTCAGGTAGACGAACTTATCGATGGTGACGCTGACTACCGCTCCGCCGTACTCGCGATAATAGCTTTCGATATCGCTGCCGCCACCGGCAAAGCTCAGTCGGCAAGGCGTTTTGCTGATGATCATACAGGCCTATTCCGAAATCCGCGCGCTCACCGCCAGCGAGCTCGCCCGTTTCAGGTCCACCATGGCTTGAAGCATGGCGGTATGCGCGACTTCCACCAGGCCATATTCGCTCAATCCCACGTGGAAGTTCACGTCGCCCAGGGCGCGCAGGGGATTGCCAGGCTTGAAGCCGCTCATGGTAATCACCGCGCAGCCGCAGGCTCGGGCAACGGCCACCGCGCGCAGAATGTTCTCCGAGGAACCGGAGCTGGAGATAGCAAACAGCACATCCCCTTTACGCGCATGGGCGCGAAGCTGCCGCGCGAACACTTCCTCGTAGCCAAAGTCGTTGCCCAGGCAAGTGAGAGCCGCGCCATCGTTGAAGCACCAGGCCGGCATCTCGCCGTTCTTGGTGAAGTCGATGGCCATGTGGCTGGCAATTGCCGCCGAGCCGCCATTGCCGATGAGCATCAGTTTGCCGCCGCGCCCGGTGGCCTCCAGCGCCAGCCGCAGGGTACGCTCATAGGCCTCGGCGCGATCCAGCCGCTCCCCCTGCCGCCCGGTGTACTGAACATTCTCCAGCGCGGCGCACAAATCATGAAAATACGCGTCGACGAGTTCCTTCACAAACGAACCTCCGGCGGGCTCAGATGCCGTATTTCACGGGGTTGTTGACATCCAGCCAAGCCCTGCTAATGGGCGGCATTATTTTCAGGTTAGCATATTGACGATACCCGTTGTACGCGTGCTCCAACGGCGAAGTGTCTATCTCTCTCTTCGGAGTTCTGGTAAAGCCTTGCTAAATCCATTCCCGGATGGCGTTTGGGCTACGGCAGCGGCCGATCCGTCCACAGCGCCTTGTCGGCGACGGTCTGGACAAGAATTAGCCGGTCGGCCAGCAAGTGCTCCGCTTTGAGCTGGTTCGGATCCTCGGCAAAGAGCCATTTGCGCTCGCCCGTGCCCCAGATGCTGGACAGTTGTTCCGGGCTGAGAAAGATATCCGGCGCGTCGGGATAGCAGGAGCCCCACAGCAGCGGCGTGCCTTCTCCGTGCTGACCGCAGCGCGGATACACAAACTTCGCCGGTTTATTAAACATGTGGTGCGTGTAAAAGATGACCGACGAGCCTTCCGACTGCTCACCGTAGATGATGATGGTGTCGGCGGGCGAGGCTTTGGCGAGGATGGTGTCGGCCATCCGCTTGGAGCCGAGCATGGGATCGAAGCGCGCAAAGGCGATGTGCGCGGCGATGAGGAAGACGGACATGGTGAGAGCCACGCTGATGGTGGCGGCCAGATGTTTGCCCTTCAAGCGCAGCACCCAGCCCAGCGCCGGACCGATGAGCAAAATAATGCCGGCCAAAACGGCAGGCAGGCGCAGCGCGGCAAATGCGGAGAAGGTTAGGTCGAAGAGGTGGGACATGGAGAGGGTGTAATCGCCCACGGCGCGATGCGCCAGCAGCGTGCCCACGTCGTCCACAAAAGGCAGATGGCGCGATTCCCATAACCCCCAGCCGAGAACTGCGGCGGTGAGTATGCCGATGACAGCGAAGAAGCCCTGCGCGCCGGTGAGCCAGGCGGTGGAGAGCGGGAGCTTGCAGCCAAGCGGGACGCGTTTCTCCTCTATGCCGGCCACGACGACGGCAATCAGCATCACCAGCGGCGGCCAGACAGGGAAGGTGTAGTACTCCTGGTTGGTGGAGATGGAGAAGAAGAGCAGCGTCCATGCTGAAAACAGGCTCAGCAGCCAGATGGAGCGCGCGCGGAACCTAAGATTGAAGACCAAGCCGTCTGCTTCAGCTTGAGGCTCCGCCGCCTTGCCGTTGTCGCTGCGCAGGTACTGCATCCAGTGGCCGCGGGTCTTCCACGCCACTGCCACCGCGGCCGGTATAAACAGGCTCCAGGGAAATATCCAAACGAGATGCAGCAGCCAATAGGCTAGGCCGGGAAGCTTGTTGTAGTCGTGCGGATAGCGCAGGCCGAAGAAACGCAGGTAGTGCTCGTTAATGAAGTAGAAGTAAAAGAAGCCGTGGACGTTGCCGAAGGTGGGGTGGTTGCCGACGGCGTTGCCGTGGTCGGGATTGGCCAGCCCGCAAAGAATGTGCCAGGGCGCGGAGATGGCCAGAAAAATCAGCGGGCCGACGACCGGTTTCATCTCTCGCCAGCGCCGCCACAGGCCGGTGATCAGCAGGTAGGGGATGGCCGCGCCGAAGAAAAAGGTGGGAGCAATCAGCCCCTTGGTCATCAGGGCCACGGAGGGAAGCGCCCACATCCAGTAAAAGCGCGACCCGCGTCCCGGCTCGAAGCCGGTGAGCAGGCAGTAAAGCGCAAGCAGCAGAAAGAGGCTCAGTTGCGCCTCGGGAATGATGAAGCGGGTAAAGAGAAACATGCCAACGGAGGTGAGCACCCCCAGGCCGGCATAGAGGCCGGCGCGCTCGCCCCATCCTCGTCGCATCCACAGCCAGGCTATCCAGGTCAGCCCCAGCATGGCCAGCGTGTTGGGCAGGTGCGCGGAAAAAACGTTCTGGCCAAAGATATGGAAGAGGACTGCCACCGTCCAGTAGGGCAGAGGCGGCTTCTCAATGTAGCGGATGCCGTTGATCTTGGCCGTGAGCCAGTCGCTGTGCTCGGCGAAGTATTGCGCCGCCTGGGCGTGGGTGGAATCCACGTCATCCATTAGAGGCGGCGTAAACAGGGAGGCAAAGTACACCGCGGCAAAGATCACCGCAAAAAGAATCCATACATTCCGAGTGGAGAGCGCAAATTGAGGGCGAGTGAGGATGTGGCTCTGGTTTGTCATGGCTGGAATTCCGTCCACATCAAGGATACTCCAGCGTGGAAGGAAGGTGCGCGGGGCAGGCGATCTTTAGTGCCGGCGGGCTGACGGCGCGGAAGTGGTTGAAAAGAGAATCTTCTATGAGGCTTATACTAAATGCAATGATTTACGTCTATCCGCCAGGGGGTAAAATTCTTCCCCGCCGAAAGGATTCTGCCATGCAATGTCATCGTAAGCTAATCCTTGCCGCATCGCTTCTCGCCGTCGTTTGCAGGCTTTCCGGCGTGCGTGCTCTGGCTGTTACGCCATATGCCATCACCGCCACCAACGTCACCATGCCAACCAGCGGCCTTGGTTCCAGCCAATACACGGTCACGGGGATTCCCGGCGCCGGATCAGTGACCATCGGTTGCGCGTACTCCGGTCCGGTAACCGTAGCCAAAATACCCCAATTCTGTGGGACCGTGGGAGCCCCGACGATTCCTGTGCCGGCCGGCGAAACGACATTCTCCGGGACCATCCTCTTCGTTCCATTTGGCCAGGTTCCTCCTCCAGGTTTGGGGAAACTGCGCGGTGCGCCGCTGCCTTCAGGCCATCTGCCCGCAGCCTGCCTGGCGCTGGCCGGCGCGTTGTTGCTGGGATTCAGCTTCCGGTGCAGAGCACGGCGCTGGCTGGCCATGGTTGTCTTTGCGACGGTCACGCTGGCGGGGTTGGCGGGAATCAGCGGATGCATCGTGGGCAACGTAATGACGCCGGGAACCTATCAGTACACGATCTCCGCAGTTTACGCACCCAGCCCTCAAACACCGCTTGAGGCGCTAGCAACCACAAACATCAACGTTACCGTGCCGTAAACGTCTGCGGATTAGCGAGTTCGGCTCCGTACTGACTCGCGGGCCGCTCAGTGCGCTTGGAACGCAACTCCGTCATTCCGCGTACTCTTAAAATCATGAGGCTTGTGCGTCGATTTTTGCTCTGGAGCGCGCTCCTTGTTGGGGCTTGGCTCATTCTCTGTATTGCCATCGGCGTTGTCGCCTCGGAATGGGCGCTGCATCCCTGGCGGCGCACATTGACGCCCAAGGAGGAAGCGCAAGCCCAGGCTGTAGCCGCGCGCAACCATGCAGTGCTGACGGAGGTCACTGTCACAGCCAGCGATGGGGCTATCTTGCGCGGATGGAGCATCCGGCCGTTGCAGGGCAATGGCGACGCCGTGATCCTGCTGCATGGCGTGGCAGACAACCGGATGGGCATGTTGGGCGACGCGGATCTATTGCTGAGCCACGGTTATGCGGTTCTGCTTCCCGATGCGCGGAGGCAGGGCGCGAGCGGCGGAGAGCTGGCGACCTACGGAATCAAGGAAGCGGACGACATTCGCCGCTGGTACGACTGGATCGAGCAGGCTGAGGCTCCGCGCTGCATCGATGGCTTGGGTAACTCGATGGGAGCGGCGCTGCTGCTCGAATCTCTCCCCGCGACTCCCGGCTTTTGCGCGGTGGTTGTCGAGTCGCCATTCGCAAGCCTCCGGGAAGCCTCGTATGACCGGCTGGCGGAGAGGTTGGGTGCCGGGGCGTGGTTGGGGCGTACGCTGCTACGTCCGGCGATCGAAACCGGGTTTATATATACGCGATGGAAGTATGGGCTGGACATGGAGCAAGTCTCGCCGGAGAACGCAGTGGCAGCAAGCCAAGTCCCCGTGCTGCTGATTCATGGCCTCAAAGATAAAAATCTTCCTCCGCGGCACTCGGAGATGATCGTGGCCCGCAGTTCTTCACGGAAACCGGCGCTTGTTTTGTGGGAGCCTGCGGAGGCAAAGCATACCGGCGCGGCCGCCGCCGAGCCGGAGGAATACGAGCGCCGCGTGATTGGCTGGTTTGAGAGTCACGACGCTCTCCCCTAGACTTTGGCACGCATCCTCCGGTAACGGCGCCAAATGAGGACGATCGGCACTCCGAGAATCACAAGCCAGATAAGTAGAACCGGACCGTACTCCTCAAGAAACAGCACGATTCCGAGCAGCGTAGCCGCGGCGTTACTTAGGCCGGCAATGAACGCATTATGCATGCGGTTGGAGACGGAGGCGGAGGGCGAACTTAACCGCGCGCTGTACTCCTCAATGAGTTGGAGATCGACGGTGGCGAAGTCAACGCGGTGTTCCAGGGTCTTCAGTTCGGCTTCCATGCCTTCAATCTCTCCGCGCACGCGCGCGATCTGCTCCTCGACCTCGAGCACCTCTTCGAGCTTTCCGGTGCGCTGCTGAAGGATGGCGCGGAAGCGCTCCTCGGTGTCGCGTGCGGTCTTCAGGCGCTGCACCAGATCGGTGTGCTGCTGGGTGACCTCTTCACCGGATTGCGATTCGTTTTCCACGCTGCCCAGAGCCTTGAAGTCGCCCAGCGCCGAAGAAAGTTCGGGCGCGGGAACCCGTAGAGACGCCTGAAAACTGCGTGCCGCATTCTCCGGAGTGCTGACCGTGAGTTGCGCGGCATAGCCGTGATGCCGCGCGAGGATGTTGTCGAGAGACGCGCGCGCGGCGGCGAAGTCTTTCACGACGATGGTAAGAGATACGGTGCGCGCGATCATAGGCGCGGGCGCGGCCGAGGACGCGGCGTGATCGCGACTCTCTCCGCCTCCGCCAGCCAGCCCCTTCGCGGCAGAAGGCGGCGGCGGGGCTTCCAAGGCATTCATGGCCCGGGGTTTGCCCGCTGGTATTCTCGTCTCTGCGCGATCATCAATCGCTGCGAGTCCGCTTGATCGCGAAAGCATTACCTCACGGTGATTCTCGTAGCTCGTCATTGCAATAGCAAAAATGACCAGAGCAAGCACCGCTACCAATGCACCTCCGCCTCCAATCGCCCACAACCTCCAGTTCCAAAAGTTGATGCGCATCGATGAATCTGCTTTGCCCGCCTTCGGGCCCGGGAGAGTCTTGGCTGTCAGGTTCTTCATGGTGTCCTCCAACTTCTTTGGAACGGCTGGTGCGATCCAGCGGCTAATCGACTGGGAGGCGACGCGAAGCTGCTCGGCGAGACGGGAGCATTCGGCGCAGAGAGCGAGGTGTGCGGAGACGGCCTGGGCGCCGGCGGCGGAGAGTTCGCCGTCGAAAAAGGCCATGACGTCTTCAGGGGCAACGGGATGTGAAGTGGTGGTCATATGCGCTCCTCGGATTGTGCGAGGTTTTGGGCTGAAGATTGCGGGGCCGGGGCAGCGAGCAGGCCATGCAGAGCCATGCGCGCGCGGAACAGCCGCGAGCGAACGGTGTTGAGCGGCAGGTTGAGCAGCGCGGCGATTTCAGCGTAGCTCAGCTGTTCAAATTCGCGCAGCATGAGAACTTCGCGATCCAGCCGTTCCAGTTTCCCCACCGCGTCGCGCATCAGCACCTCCACTTCAATGCTGGATTGCGTGGCCGGCTCGTAATCTGCGGGCGGCGTGCCCAGGAACGTGCCCCGAAATGCGGCTTTGCGGCGATGCGCGCGGAGTATCCTGAAGCCGATGGCATAGAGCCAGGTGCGAAACAGAGCACTCTGCCGGTAACGCGACGATGCGCGAAGGACCGCTAAAAATGTCTCTTGCGTCAACTCTTCGGCTTGGGCAGGATTGGCAACCCGGCGGTAAAAGAATCCATACAGCGGCTGCTGATAACGCATGAAGAGCGCGCTGAATGCGTCCGTTGAACCGCGAGAAAACTCCACCATCAACTGCTCGTCGGTTTCCGCGCCGGGATTTTTAGACGTATCGTCCATGGAGCCCGTCTCTGCCGCTTCTGAGTTTAGAACAAAAGCCGTTAATGCGTCTTGAATGAGGTTCCATGCTGAGCCTTCATAACCGGTAATGCGGCGAGAAGTTAAAAAGTTCCAAGGGAATCCGGCAATTTTTTCCGCCGGGCGGCATTGTTCCACAGCCTCTTCCGCCTTCATCACCGCATCCCCCCGCCCCGGTCGTGTATCTTGACCGCAGAGCCAATTTTCAGGAGCAGCGCCCCTTATGTTGACTTTTGCCGCCATCGATATCGGTTCCAACTCCTGCAGGCTGAAGATTGCCAGGGTTGCGGCGCACCATTTGAAGACCTTGCACGAGGACCGCGAGGTGACGCGCCTGGGGGCAGGCGTCTTTGAGTGCGGGCTGATCTCGCCGCAGGCCATGGCGGATACGTTGCAGGCGCTCAGGCGCTTTCAGCGGGCGGTGCAGTCGCGTGGCGTGGACCGGATTCGCGTGGTAGCCACCTCGGCGATGCGCGATGCGCGCAATGGCTCCGTCTTCCAGGCGATGGTGAAGGATAAAACCGGCTGGAATGTTGAGATTATCTCCGGCCTCGAAGAAGCGCGGCTGATTCATTTGGGCGTGTTGGGGAGCGGCGAAGGCCAGCCCGAGCTTGAATTCGAGCCTGCCACCGCGAGCCGCGTGCTGCTGATTGACCTGGGCGGCGGAAGCTGCGAGATTACGCTCTCCGATCACAAGCGCATTCAGGAGACGGTGAGCGTGCCGCTGGGCGCGGTGCGGCTGACAGCGGAGTTTTTGCCCTCCGACCCGGCGCCGGCCGATGGTCTGGCGCGCATGAAGCAGTTGATAGCTCGCGAGCTGCACAAGGCGCAGGTCAGAATTCGGCCGCAGAGGATCACGGAGGTGATCGGCACCTCGGGCACGGCGGCGGCGCTCAGCGAGGCCATTGCTACGGCTGCGGAGAATGGCGAAAGCGCCAAGGCCGTCAAACCGGACAAACAGAACAAGCTAGGCAAATCCAAAAAGAAATCCGCCGGCAAGAAAATTGACAAAGCCATCCAGGCCCTTGCGGTGAGTCAAGCTCCCGTGACCGTGACAACAGCCGGGCTGGTTCCCACGCGCGAGGTGCGCAAGCTGGCCGACGAACTGGTTCCCATGACGCTGGCCGAGCGCGTCGCCGTCCAGGGCATTGGGCCGCGCCGCGCGGAGATTATCGTGGCCGGCGCGCTGGTCTTTGCCGAGTTGCTGGAGAGCTTTGGGCTTGAAGGCTTCCGCTATTCGCCTCTGGGTCTGCGCGACGGAATTCTCGCCCAGATGCTGGCCGAGCAGGACGCCCGCGCCACCGCTCACCGTGAGTTTGAACAGCAGCGCTGGGAGAGCGTGCTGGCCACGGCGCGACGCTACGGCGTCGACCTGCGCCATGCCGAGCCGGTACGCGCCCACGCCCTGCAGCTTTATCGCGCATTGCACGCGCTGCACCAGTTGCCGCCGGAGTACGAAACCTGGCTGGCGGCCGCCGCCATGCTGCGCAACACCGGTAAGTTCATCAACTACCAGGGCCACCATCGCCACACGCAGTACGTCATTTCGAGTTCGGAAATCTACGGCTACACGCCACTGCAGCGCACGCTGGTTTCGGCCATTGCGCGCTACCTGGGCAAGAGCCGCCCGCAGCCTGGCGACCGCGCGTTGCGCAACATTCCCGCCGTCGAACACGATCGCGTGCAGAAGGCCGTGGTCATGCTGCGCCTGGCTGTCGCGCTCAATCAGGACCGCGCTTCAGACGCATTGAGATTCACTGTCAAGGTCTATCCCAAGCGAGTCCATCTGGAGCTGCGGCCGGGAAGCACGGGCGCGGAGCTGGAGCTGTGGTCGCTGCGCAAGGAGGCGGACTACTTCTTGGAGGTCTTCGGGCGCGAGCTCTTCTGCACGCTGGCGTAGATGGCGCGCGCCGAGCGCGGATCGATGAGCCATTGCAGCAGCGCCGGATGGCGGTCCATCTTGACGCGCGCCACAGAGCCTTTTCTCATGCGAATCGCCGCGCCGCCGTTGCCGGAAATCAGCCGGCCCAGAAATTGGAAGAGATTGGGGTTGTGTCCCACCACCAGCACGCTCTCGTATGCGGAATAGCGCGTGAGCATCCTCTGAAACTCGGCGTAGCTGGCGTCGGGCGCGAGCGCCGGCGAGACTTCCACCCGCGCATCATACCCCATCTCCGTGCCGACAAGTTGCGCGGTTTGCCGGGCGCGCTTCAGCGGGCTTGAGACGATCACATCCACCTGCACCTTGAGCGCGTTCAGCGTGCGCGCCATCAGGATGCACTGCTCCTTGCCCTCTTTCACAAGCGAGCGCTTGTCGTCAAGAAGCGGATTATCGCGCCTCAATCCGGCATTGGCGTGGCGCATGATGTATAGGTTCATGGGAAACGTTCCAGCTAAGCGGGGAAGTCTCCGCCAGCTCTCAGGTTTTCTATACTAACACGAATGTTATAGGACGAGTGGGGACAGGGGTACTTTGCTACACACAATACCGCCATTCCATGCTATCTTGCCGTTATGCGAAAAATCACTTTCGTAAGTACGTTCTCTTTTTGCATCAGCCTTTTCTGCCTTGTTGCGCTCGGCATTATCAGCCTCCCGGCCTTCGCCCAGGATGCAACGCCAGCCGCAGCCCCTGCTCCTGCTGTTACCATGCCGAAAGACCCAAAGGAGCTAATGCTGCTGGCCGCCAAGTCCAACGGCCTGACCGGGGATGATGTTAAACCCTGGCACCTGAAAGCGAGCTTTAAACTCTATGATGAGCAGGGCAATGCAAAGGACCAGGGAACTTATGAGGAGTTCTGGGTTAGTCCCACTAAATACCGGCGCAGCTTCAAAAGCAATTCCTTTAATCAAACTCTCTATGGGGTTGAGCAGGGTTCCATGCGCGCCGGAGACGCAATAATGCCTGCGGGGCCTCTGAACGATCTCCGCACCACCCTCGTATCTCCTATACCGGCCGCAGGGTTTCTCGCGTTAGTAAACTACAGCGCCGAACTTCGCGATGTTGAAGGCATCAAGCGCCTTTGCATTGACCTCAGGACCAGAGATCTCCACAGCAATGCTCCAAAAGAGCCTTATTACAGCTACTGTTTCGATACAGATAATACTCTTCTACAGTCCACTCTTGGAATTCAGACGCACACCCGGACATCATTTAAGAACACCATTCGTTTCCGTGACCATTCTTTGCCCGGAGACATTGAAGTGCGGAAGGACACAGTCGTCACACTGATTGCGCACCTTGATATTATCGAGCCGCTCATAAAAATCAATAAGGCTGACTTTACGCCACCCTCAGACGCCGTGTCTTTGCCGAAAGCCACTCCAGGCATCGTCACAAAGGGGGTGCTTATCACAAAGGTTGAACCTGATTATCCCATTGACGCAAAGGCTGATGGGATTCAGGGTACTGTTATTATCCAGGCCACAATCAACGTGCAGGGCCGCACTGAAAACTTGGAGGTCATCAGTGGCCCGACCCAGCTCCAGCAAGCCGCACTGGACGCCGTAAAGCAATGGGTCTACAAGCCCTATCTTCTCAATAGTAAGCCCGTCGCAGTACTCACTACCATCAGTGTCATTTTCAAGCTCGGTAACGATTAGCGCTGAACCTTTTAATGTGTTAATAATTCGGGGTGGGCACCAACCGTCGCCCACCCCGCTGACTTGATAACTCGCTAACCGCGCGTAGCGCGTGCTAACACCCGCGAAGCGGGGCTAACACGCCAACCTCGCCTGAACGGCTAGTTCTTTTTCTCGTCCACATCCACGTACTCCGCGTCGATCACGCCTTCGTCTTTTTTCCCGCCAGGCGGGGGTTCGACCACTGTGTCGCCGGGACCGCCCGGAGCCGCTCCCGCCGTCGCCTGCTCCGAAGACGCCTTGTACATCGCCTCCGCCAGCTTGTGGCTGGCGCGGGTCAGCTTCTCGTGCTGGGCTTTTAGATCGGCTGCCGACGGCGTGCCTTCCAACAGCTTCTTTGAATCGGCCAGCACCGCTTCCACCTCGGTCTTGTCGGCGGCCTGTACCTTTTCGCCCGACTCCTTGAGCATCTTCTCGATGTTGTAGACCATACTGTCGAGCGAGTTGCGCGCGTCGATCTCCTCGCGCTTCTCCTTATCCTCGCTGGCGTGAGCGTCGGCCTCCTTGGCCATCTTCTCTACCTCTTCCTTGCTCAAACCCGAGCTCGAGGTAATCATGATGCGCGTGTCCTTGCCGGTGGCCATGTCCTTCGCCGTCACGTTTAAAATCCCGTTGGCATCGATGTCAAAGGTCACCTCGATCTGCGGAATGCCGCGCGGCGCCGGCGGAATCCCGCCCAGCTTGAACTTGCCCAGCGTGCGGTTCTGCGCCGCCAGCGGACGCTCGCCCTGCAACACGTGCACCTCGACTTCGGTCTGCGAATCCGCCGCCGTCGAAAACGTCTCAGTCTTCTTGGTGGGAATCGTGGTGTTGCGCGGAATCATCGGCGTAGCCACGCCGCCCAGCGTCTCAATGGCCAGCGTCAGAGGCGTCACGTCGAGCAGCAGCAGGTCCTTCACCTCGCCCGCCAGCACGCCCGCCTGCACCGCCGCGCCCACCGCCACAACCTCGTCGGGATTCACCCCGCGATGCGGTTCGCGCCCAAAGAGCTTCTTCACCAGCTCCTGAATCTTGGGCATGCGCGTCTGACCGCCCACCAGCACCACCTCGTCGATATCCTTGATGGAGATACCCGCGTCGGCAATCGCCTTCTTGCACGGCTCCACGGAGCGCTCAACCAGATCCTCCACCAGTTGCTCCAGCTTGGCGCGCGTCAGCTTGCGCACCAGGTGCTTCGGCCCGCTGGCGTCCGCCGTCACAAACGGCAGATTAATCTCCGTCTCAATGGTCGTCGAGAGCTCGATTTTGGCCTTCTCCGCGGCGTCTCTCAGCCGCTGCAACGCCATCTCGTTGCCCTTGGAGCTCAGGTCCAGCCCCTGCTCCTGCTTGAACTCGGCGATCAGCCAGTCCACAACGCGCTGGTCGAGATTGTCGCCGCCCAGGTGTGTATCGCCGTTGGTGCTCTTGACCTCGATGACCCCCTCGCCCACTTCCAGAATCGAAATGTCAAAGGTGCCGCCGCCAAAGTCGTACACGGCAATGGTCTCGTCCTTCTTTTTGTCCAGCCCGTAGGCCAGCGCCGCCGCAGTCGGCTCGTTCACAATGCGCTTCACGTCCAGCCCGGCAATCTTGCCCGCATCCTTGGTCGCCTGCCGCTGCGCGTCGTTGAAGTACGCCGGCACCGTGATCACCGCCTCTGTGACCTTCTCGCCCAGGTAGGCTTCGGCAGAGGCCCTCAGCTTCTGCAAGATCATCGCCGAAATCTCCGGCGGGGTGTACTCCTTGCCATGCGCCATCACGCCCACGTGGTCGCCCTGCTGCACCACCTTGAAGGGCACCATCTTCATCTCGTCCGTCACCTCGCTGTAGCGCCGGCCCATAAAGCGCTTGATCGAATAAATGGTGTTCTCCGGATTGGTAATCGCCTGCCGCTTGGCCACCTGCCCCACCAGCCGCTCCCCGCTCTTCGAGAAGCCCACCACCGACGGAGTCGTCCGCGCACCCTCCTCGTTGGGGATGACCTTGGGTTCGCCGCCCTCCAGCACCGCGACGCATGAATTCGTGGTTCCGAGATCGATACCGATAATCTTTGCCATGGTAACCCTGCCTTGGATAGAATTTCCGACTCTGTCAGGATGCCATATTGAGTGGCTTATTGTCAAGTATTGTTGATTGTATCTCCATTATGCTTTTAACTATCTATATGGATACAAATGCCTTAGACGTGCTGTGTGCCCCATCTACAGCGCGTTCTTTGCGCATAAGGTGGGATATCCATAACTACAGTCTTTCATTGCACTTCCGCTATTTCTAATCCCTATTCTCTTCTTCCTTCGTCCCTAGTCCCTTAGTCCCTGACTCCTGACAACTGACCACTGACAACTGCCGGGGTCTCCAACGAGCGATTTTTGCTCGCTGGGGTGGCTAGTACTGATTCCAGCTGCTCATTACCTCGGCCGCCTTCCGCACCTTGGGACGCGGCTGCCGGTTCTCCGCCTCGTAGCCCACCGTAATCAACAGCGCCACGCGGATGGCCCGTGGAATCTTCAAAATCTTCTTGACCTCGGCCTCGCTGAACCAGCCCAGCATGCACGTTCCCAGCCCCAGCTCCGTGGCCTGCAGGCAAAATTGCGCGGCGGCAATCCCGATATCCATCAGATAAAACGGCCGCGTCTTCATCCAGCCCACCAGCTGCGTCGTCACCGAATGTTTTTCCACGGTCAGCACGGCAATCACCGGCGCTTCCAACGTGAACTGATTAAACGAGATCATTTTGCTGAAGGTCGCCCTGGCCACCCGCTCCTTGATCGCCGTATCATCCACCAAGATCAGCTTCCACGGCTGCGTATTGCTGGCCGACGGAGCCATCCGCACCGCTTCAATCAGCGCCTGCAGCTTCTCCGGCTCCACTGCCTTCCCCTGATAATGCCTTACACTCCGCCGCGCCAACATCAACTCGTCAAATCGCATTTTGAGCCTCCTCAACAAGATACCCGCTGCTTCCCGAATGGAGCAAATTAAATGTTGGATTTTGAAAGGACACGGCTTCAAAGCCTTCCCTGAGCGTAGTCAAAGGGTGCGGCAAACGCATCCAAAAATATTTGAAAATTAATCAACGAGGCTTGAGCCGCATTCAAAACCGATACCGCAACGCCAGTTGCATGAGGCGCGGCGGCATAGCGCTCACTGCCTGACTGAAGTTGCCACTGGAGATGTTGCCCTCGACGCTGGCTGGGCCGAAGAACTGCGCGTGGTTCATCAGGTTGAAGGCCTCGACGCGCACTTCCATTGTGTTATCCCTCTGAATTTGAATCGTCCGGGTGAGAGTGGCGTCTAGGTTCTCCATGCCGGGACCGGAGAAGAAGCGGCGGCGGGCGTTGCCGAGGGTTCCCAGAGCGGGCAGAGTAAACTGGCTCGCATCGAAGACGGGCGCGCCTCCGCGGGGGTTCCGGTTGAGGCTGAGCGATTTGCCGCTCCAATCCGGCGTGTCGACGCCATTGTTGTTGATTCCGTTGGGAATGGTGCCGAGCAGAGACGTGTCGTTGTTGTTGAGCAGGGTCACAGGCAATCCGGAGGTCAAGCGCGCGATTCCGGCCACGGCCCAGCCCTGGAGCGCTGTGCTCAGCCGTCTGGTTGTCTTTGGCGCAGGCAACTGGTACTGAAAGCTGGCAACCAGATTATGACGCAGATCGAAAGAAGATAGTCCTCGGCTAAACGCGGGGTTGGCGGGGTTGACCGGCTCGGGTAGCCCTGCTGATTGGTCGATGGACTTCGAGAAGGTGTAGCTGGCCAGCAGGCTGAGGTTGCGAGCGCGGTGTTTGAGCGTAGCTTCCAGGGCGTTGTAGCTGGAGTTGGCGATGGTGCGCTGCAACTCGACGCTGCCGAAAGCGGGGCCGAACTGGGTGCGCGCGGCCTGTTCGTTAAATGGGCCACAGCCTGCCGCGCCCAGGCTCAGGCACAGCGTTGGATCGGCGGGGTTGGCCTCCTCCAGGACCAGCTGGTGGTGCGCCGCCGCGCCGACGTAGCTGATTGAAGCCAACGTCGATGTGCCTAATTGCCGCTCCACGCTCAGCATCCAGTGTTCGGCGTAAGGAGTTACATCGCGCGGGTCCACGGCGGGGATGCCCACCAGCGGCTCGAAGTTGCTCCAGTTGACGCTGGCGTTGGGATTGGCGCGGCTGGCGCCGTAGGCAACATTTTGCAGCGGGAAGGGCTGATGGAGGGATGCTCCGGTAGAAGCCACGGTGAAGGGCGAGGCAAACAGTGGCGGCGCGGCAGTGGTATAGGTGTAGCCGTAGGGCGGATTGGCGCTCATGATGCCCGCCGAAAGCCCCTCGTAGGCGGTGTAAAAAATTCCGTAGCCGGCGCGAATGTTGGTTTGCCCGGCGGGTCCGGTGAGTTTGCTCAACCAGGATGTTGTGAAGGCCGGCGTATATGCGATGCCAAAGCGCGGCGATAGATTGTTGCGCACTGGAGCCAATGAGCGCGGTATGCCAGGGTCTCCGGGAAAGACCAGTCCCAGAGGAGCGCCGGGAAAGACCTGCGACTGTTCGTCCTTGACCAGCGTTTGCAGCTGATTGAACTTCTCATTCCAGGGGCGGATTCTATCCCATCTGACTCCGTAATTGAGAGTAAGAGTCGGGACGACCTTCCAACTGTCCTGCGCGAAGGCGGCCATATATAGGTTGCGATTGTAGAAGCTGAGCGCCTGGCCTTGCGTGTAGCTGGACGGAACGCCCAGAAGAAAGTCGGCAAAGTCCAGCCCGGTCTCAGAGCCATTGAAAGCGAAGCTGCCGTTGAAGACCACGTCGGGGTGGGTGTTGATCTGGTTCCAGTGAATCTCGCCGCCCACTTTGATTCCATGCTTTCCTGTGATGCGGCTAAAGGCGTCGCTCACCTCGTAGATGTTCTCGGCCTGCACCAGAGCGGTGGTATCCACGCCCAGAGTGAAGTCGTTGAAGGCAACATTTTCAATCCCTTCGGTGGAGGGTTTGAGCGCGACGATGCCGTTGAATCCCTGCGAGACAAGCGACGGCCCCACGCCTCCCTTGGGCTGGCCTACGGAGTTAGCGTTGCGCATAAAACTCAAATGGAACTCGTTTAGAACCGTCTGCCGGAATGTAACCGTGTGGCCCAGGCTGGCCAGCTGCGCCAGGCCGTTGCTGGTTGCGTCGAAGCCGGGTACGCTGGCGCCGCCGGTGCCGGTGGGGTAAGGATTGTCCAGCGAGTAGCCGTCGAGGAAGTAGTAGCCAGTCAGCGTTTCCTTGCCGCGCGTCCAGTCCAGTCGCAGCGCGCCCTTGTCGTCCTGCAAGGTCTCAGCCTCGGCGGCAGTGGCGAACAGCGCGGTTCCGGCGTTGGGTTGTGGAATCGAAGCCAGTAAGTACTTTGCCGGCGAGGACCACGCCGACTGCGGAATCCGGCCCGTGGGAAAGACCGACGAATAAGCCTCGCCCGCTGTAACAGTTTTGCCCAGCAGCGCCGTTAATTGCGCCGCCCATGCATCTCCGTTCACGCTGCCGGTTAGCGGATTCTGGCTGAAATCTCCGCCCCGCTCGGCAATGGAAGGAACCGCAATCTCGCCGGTGTCGATGCCCTCGGTTAGCCGTGTGCCCTGGTAATCGGCAAACAGAGCCACGTTCTTGTGAAAGGGAGTTCCGCCCATCGTGCCGCCAAACTGATTCTGCCGATAGGCTGCTCGCTCCAGCGAAAAATAGTTGCGCGCGTCCAGAGCCGTGTTGCGCAGGAATTCGAAGGCACTGCCGTGTATATGTTCCGTGCCGGACTTGGTCGTCACCAGCACTTGTCCGCCGCTAGAGTTGCCGTACTCCGCGTCGAAATTCGAAGTCAGCACGCGAAAGCTCTCGATCGAATCCAGATTAGGCACGATGGAGGCGCCCATGTTCACGTCCTCCTCGGCGTCGCTGCCGTTCACCCTGAATCCATTCGAGGCCTCTCGCTGGCCGCTGATCGAAAGCGTGCCGGGGTTGGCATTGCCCGAGGGTGGAGTCGAGGCCACGCCGGTCATGATCACCGCTCCCGGCTGCGCCGTGTTCACCGGAACAATGCCCGGCTGCACCGCGATCAGGTCCGTAAAATTGCGCCCGTTCAGCGGCACACTCTCGATTCTTTGTGTGTCCAGCATCTCGCCCATCTGTGTGCTGGTGGTCTCGGCGGCCAAAGTGTCCACGCTCACCTCCACAGTTTCCGTCAGCTTGGCGACCTCCAGCGTAAAATCCATGTTCGCGGCGGGCTGCGATTCGCTCAGCTCGGCTTTGGCGGCAAGGGGAGCAAACCCAACTGCCGTAATCTCGATCTGATAGCTGCCCGGCCCAGGCGCTTGCACCACAAACTCGCCCAGATCATTACTGACGGTCTCGAGGGTTGCCGGGGAGCCGGTGCGGCGCACTGCCACATACGCATGAGGAATGCGGCCACCGCTCGCGTCATGCACAATGCCGGAGATGGTGTACTCCGCAGCAGCCCAAACAGGAGGAATAGCTCCGGAAAGAAACAAGAGGAAGAAGAAGGAAAGCAGTAAACGCTTCAAAAAAATACCCCGGATTTCTGTCAATTTTTTGGTGCGAATTAGGCAGAGAGATCTCAGCACGCGCAAAGAGCCGTGTGGAGCCCAATATCCGACTAATATGGTCCGTGTTTAATATAAGACTTATTCAGTCCGAAATCAAGAGTGAAGTGGGATGTCTGACAAATGTCTTACGGCAGAGAGGGGTGTCTTACGTGTCCCACACTGCGTCCCCCAGACACCGTGCGCTCGCTCACTGGCGCCCAATCGCCCCATCCTATAATCTTTTCTTTCTAACCTATCGAATGACCAACGCCGCCGCCCAAGCCCGTTACCCCTTGACCCAGGGCGTAAACCCATGGCTGGTAACGTTTTCCGTGATGCTGCCTACCTTTATGGAGGTGTTGGACACGGCCATCGCCTCCGTCGCCCTGCCCTACATCGCAGGGAGCTTATCGGCCTCAAACTCCGAAGCAACATGGGTTCTGACCAGCTACCTGGTGGCTAACGCGGTGATCCTGCCCGCCTCCAACTGGTTTGCCCGCCGCTGGGGCCGCAAGCGCTTTCTGCTCATCTGCGTAGCCATCTTCACCGTGGCCTCGTTCTTCTGCGGCGCGGCGCCCTCGCTGGCGATCATTCTGCTGGCACGGGTGGTGCAGGGAGCCGGCGGCGGGGCACTGCAACCCCTCTCGCAGTCCATTCTGCTGGAGAGCTTTCCTGTCCAGAAGCGCTCCATGTCAATGGCAGCATATGGGTTAGGGATTGTAATGGCCCCGGTAATCGGACCAACTCTGGGCGGCTGGCTCACCGATACCTTCAGTTGGCGTTACGCCTTTTACATCAATATCCCGGTGGGGATTCTGGCCTTCATCCTCATCAGCCGCTTCGTCCACGACCCGCCCTACATCAAGAACGCCAAGGTAGGCGCCTTTGACAACATCGGCTTCGGCCTGCTGATTGTGTGGACCGGCTGCCTGCAGATCGTATTGGACAAGGGCCAGGAGGACGACTGGTTCGGCGCCGCATGGGTGCGCTGGGCGGTGGCCGCTCTGGTGGTTTCGCTGGTGCTGTGGATCTGGCACTCCTGGACCAATCCTCACACCCTGGTCGATCTGCACGTCCTCAGGGACCGCAACTTCCGCACCGGATGTTATTTAGTGGCCATGCTGGGAATGTGCATCTACATCACCATCGCCATCCTGCCGCTCTACTACCAGGAAGTGCTGGGTTACACGGCATTCACCGCAGGTTTGGTTGTGGGACCGCGCGGAATAGGTTCATTTATAGGTTCACCTATTATCGGCATTTTGGGTTCGCGCATCGACAACCGCAAGCTGCTTTGTGCGGGATTTTTAGGATTTGGCGTCTGTTCGCTGATCTTCGGCTCGGTCAACCTGGATATCGGCCCCTACACGCTGCTGATTCCCATCACTCTCACCGGCTTTGCGCTGAGCTTTGTCTTTGTACCCATGTCCACCATGATGATGGCCACCATTCCCAACAAGGATATGGGCGCGGCGACGGGCCTGGGTAACATGCTGCGCAACATCGGCGGGTCGATCGGGATTTCGATGGCCACCACGGCGCTGATTCGGCGCGCGGCGATGCACCAGACGGAAATTGGTGCGCATCTGGGTTCATCAAATATGGTCTTGCAGCAAAAAGCATTTGCCATCACCGGCTATCTTGGCCAGCATCTCGGTCCTGCGCAGGCCCGCCCCGGTTCTCTCGGCCTGGTCTACGGGCTGATGGAGCAGCAATCGGCGCTGATGGCGTATGTAGATGTCTTCCGATGGACAGCTTTGCTGGCGTTTTTCTGCGCCGGTGCGGCGTGGCTGTTCAAGAAGCCGGAGAAACACGGGCCGCTGCCGCCGGGGATGCATTGAGGAGCGCAAGACGCGGAGGTGCTTGCTTTAGTACGATTCCATCGATTACATGCTTGCGTCGCCGGAAATTTCCGTTTCCGTCAAGGCGGAACTCAAGGGACTGCAAACGAATCCGGCATTCAGGGAAAATGAGAAAAAATGAGCCAGCCTATTACGAGGCTGGCCTGATACCTTTATCGATGTCGGTGTTGTGAATACGCAAGCATGCGAAGGAGATTGGGAACGATGAGAGAGCAGAAAAGGATCCTGGTGTGCATGGGTTTGGCGGTGCTGGCGCTTGTTGCGGTAGCGGCGCGCGCGCAGACGATTGCAGCGCTGGACCCAGCTCTTCAACGGAGAGTTGACCGGATTGCCACGCAGGTGCTGGAGCAGACCGGCGTGCCCTCGGCATCGGTGGCGGTGGTGAAGGGCGGCAAGCTGGTGTACACGCACGCCTACGGAAAGGCACGGCTGGCTACCAAAAAGTCTCCCGCCGTCGCCGCCACGCCGGAGATGCGCTATTCGATCGGGTCAATCTCGAAGCAATTTACCGCTGCTGCAATTTTGCTGCTGCAGGAGGAGGGCAAGCTCTCGCTGGACGACGCGGTTGGCAAATATGTTCCCGGCCTGACGCGCGGAGACGAGGTGACCATCCGGCAGATTCTCTCGCACACTTCCGGCTACCAGGATTACTGGCCGGAGGATTACGTGATGACCACCATGCTGCACGATGAGACGGCGCAGCAGATCATCGACACCTGGGGCAAGAAGCCGCTGGACTTTGAGCCGGGAACGCAGTGGCAGTATTCGAACACCAACTTCGTCATTGCAGGGCGCATCGTGGAGCAGGTGACGGGCAAGCCGTACATGGAGTTTCTCACCGCACGCATCTTCCGCCCGCTGGGGATGCAATCGGTGTGGAATTCGGATGAGGTGAAGCTGACGCAGGCCGACGCTGCGTCCTACTATCGCAACGCTCTCGGACCGCTGCGCCCGGCGCCCAAGGAGGGCCGCGGCTGGATGTTCGCGGCGGGCGAGCTGGCCATGACGGCGCATGACCTGGCGCTTTGGGACGAGAGCCTGATTGCGCAGACGGTGCTCAAGCCGGAGAGCTACAAACAGATGTTCACCGAGGTAAAGCTGAAGGACGGCAAGGGAACGCAGTACGGGCTGGGAGTCGACGTGCGAGATCGCGACGGCCATCGCTCGATTGAGCATGGCGGCGAGGTATCGGGTTTTGTTGCGGACAATATCGTGCTGGTGGATGATGGCGTGGCCGTGGTTGTGCTCACCAACCAGGATGCCGTGGGCGCAGCCGCTACGATTGCGCGGCTGGCTGCGCCGGTGGTGGCTGAGTACCCGCCGACCGACGCCGAAAAGCAGGCGATAGCCATCTACCACGATCTGCAACAGGGGCGCATTGACCGGAGTCTGTTGGCGCCGAATTTGAGCGACTACTTCACCGCAGAGGCGCTGGCCGACTTCCGCGAGAGCCTGGCGCCGCTAGGCGAGCCGCTCAGCTTCCGCGAGAGCAGCACAGAACTGCGTGGCGGCATGACATTTCGCAGCTTTCTGATTGTGTATCCGGGCAAGCGTCTAAGGCTGACGACCTACACCTATCCCGACGGCAAACTGGAGCAGTATTTGATTGCGCCGGCGGAATGAGTCTTGCAGACGGCAGGTGTCCCACTCCAGCCGCAAAAACAAAGACGCGGCGAGGGTGGGGCACCCATGATCTTGTCCCAGCCACCGTTCACGACAAACCGCTCACACGGTACACTTGAAATTGAGCTATGTTTGAAAACCTTACCGACAAATTGCAGCGTGCCTTCAAGGTTCTTCGCGGCCAGGGCACGCTCACCGAAGAGAACATCACCGAAGCGTTGGGCTTGATTCGCGTGGCGCTGCTTGAGGCCGACGTCAACCTGAACGTAGTCCGCGACCTGATCGAGCAGATTCGCGTGAAGGCCGTGGGCACCGAGGTGTTGACCGCGCTATCGCCCTCCGAGCAGGTGATCAAAATTGTGCGCGACGAGTTGATTGCGCTGCTGGGCAAGGACACGGCGCGCTTCAAGTTCGCCTCGCAGCCGCCGAGCGTGATTCTGATGGCCGGACTGCAAGGCTCGGGCAAGACCACCACCGCGGGCAAGCTGGCGGCGTGGCTCAAGAAGGGCGGACACCGGCCGATGCTGGTATCGGTGGACGTTTACCGGCCTGCCGCGCGCGAGCAGCTAAAGGTGGTGGCCAAATCCGCTGAAGTGCGGCTCTACGAGGGCGACCAGAAGGGCGAAGCGGCAGGGTCGGCCTTGGTTGAGCGGTTGGCCGGCGAGGCGCGACGCGAGGCGCGCAACATGGGCTGCGACACTCTGATTGTGGACACCGCCGGGCGGCTGCACATTGACGAGGAGTTGATGACGGAGATGGAGCGGCTGAAGAAGCTGCTTAACCCGAGCGAGATTTTATTTATTGCCGACGCCATGACCGGGCAGGACGCGGTCAACTCGGCGGCGGAGTTTCATCAGCGGCTGGGTTTGACCGGCGTGGTGCTTACCAAATTGGACGGAGACGCGCGAGGTGGCGCGGCCTTATCGATTCGCCACGTGACCGGCCAGCCGATCAAGTTCATCGGCGTGGGCGAAAAAATGGACGCCTTCGAGCCGTTTCATCCGGATCGCATTGTCGGGCGCATCCTAGGCATGGGCGACATGATGTCGCTGATCGAGAAGGCCGAGTCAACGCTGGACCGCAAAAAGGGCGAGGAGTTTGCCAAGAAGGCTCTGCTGGGCGACGGCTTTTCGCTCGACGATTTTCGCGAGCAGTTGCGGCAGATCAAAAAGATGGGATCGATGGAGAGCATTTTGAAGATGCTGCCGTCTGTGGGTCCGTTTACCGGGTTGCAGCAGGCGTCGAAGAGCGTGGATGAAAAGCAGTTCGTGCGGCTGGAGGCGATCATCAACTCAATGACGCCACGAGAGCGGCGCAATCACGAAATTATTTCGGGCACGCGGCGCAAGCGCATCGCGGCAGGCTCGGGGACTACCGTGCAGGACGTGAACCAGCTGCTGCGGCAGTACGCGCAGATGGCCAAGATGTTCAAGCAAATGGGCAAAGGCGGGCTGGCGCGAAACATGATGCGCGGCGGCATGGGCGCGATGGGGATGAGCGGGAAGCAGCGATTTGGAAGGTAGATTTATTGACCACGCTTCAGAACCAACTCGACGAGATTACGGCACAGACGCGGCAACTGGTGAAGGCGGAGCGGCTGGCTGTGGGGGAGCGCGCGGTTGAGGAACTGTTTGCCACGGGAATCGAGGAGCGGATTCTGACGGTGGGTGCGCAGGCTCCAGAGTTTGCACTGAACGACAGCAAGGGGCGGCTGGTGCGCTCGCAAGACATGCTGGCGCTGGGGCCGCTGGTCGTCAAATTCTTTCGCGGGCGTTGGTGCCCTTATTGCGTGACGGAGTTAGAGACCTGGCGCGACCTTTACGGACAACTGCGGGAGCGAGGGGCGCTGATGGTGGCCATCGGGCCGCAGACCGAGCAGCAGAATGATTTCATGGTGAGCCAGCATGAGCTGCCGTTTGCCGTACTGCGCGACCCTGGCTGCGCGCTGGCGGAGAAGTTCGGCGTGGCGTATACCGTGCCCGAGTATCTGCGCGAGCACTATCTCTCGATTTTGATCAATGTGCCGTTTGTGAACGGCGAGGCGAGCTGGCGGCTGCCGCTGCCGGCGACGTATGTGCTTGGCCGTGATGGACGCGTAGTCCTTGCCGAGGCTCACGCCGACTTTCGCGTGCGGCCGGAGCCGGAAGAGGCGATGAAGGCCGTGTTCGGCTGTGCATAAAAACAAAAAGTTAGCATCCGCTTTGCGGAATTAGCGAGTTAGCAAGTTAGCGAAAAATCCGACAGAGTCGATCCCACATCCCAGAATCGGTATCTGATGCACCCGCAAGTTCGCTAATTTGTGCGTCTGACGGCGGCTGATCCCAACACCCCTACATATTGGACAACGCCTGGCGGGCAGAGCGAAGCTCGGCGGCCAACACCTGCAGCATTTTGAGCGAGAGATGCGGATCGGATCGCATGAGGGTATTGAACTTGTCGCGGGGGACAAAGCTGAGCCGAGCACCTTTGCGGGCGATGGCTGTGAGCGTGTAAGGCTCGTTGCCGATCATCCCCGGCAGACCCAGCAGGGAGCCGGCGTGCGCCTTGATGGACATCAACTGCTCGCCTTTGGGCGACGCCATGGTGATGGTGGTCTCGCCCTGGTCGAGGATGTAGAGGCCTTTTGGGTGATCGTCCTGCTTGAAGAGGACGCGATCTGCGTCACACGAGATGGCAGTGGAATGCTTCTCGAGCGCCTGGATCAGCTCGGGGTCGGCGACGAATGCAGACGGGTCTAACTTCACTTGCGGGCCTCCATGAATAAATGCAAGGATGTATGGGCAATAAATGTGTCTGATGGCCTGTAGGGTATGGTGTCATTGTTAGGGGCTACTATTTGGTGACGTGCATCACATATTGATGGTTAAGCGTGGGGGGAAGAGGCTATTTACTGAGGATGGAGAGGCGGGGCGAGTCTCCGTTTGTTAAGACTGACCATGCGGCAGCAGATTCAGATTGACAAGTGTTAGGCTACAGGCTACAGTAGTTGAGATGAGGATACGGGACTTCGTTCATAAGGGCCTGAAAAGGCTTTATGAAGAAGACAGCGCGAAAGGGATTCCGGCAGGCACAGGGGACAAGCTGTGCAAGATGCTGGCCTTCCTCGACAACATGGACGACGCGGAGGAGTTGCGGCGGCTTCCCACTTGGAAGGCTCATACGTTGACCGGAGACCGCAAAGGCACGTGGAGTTTGAGCGTGACCGCCAACCTGCGGCTGACGTTTCGCATCGATGCTGTTGAATCCGAAATTCTTGATGTGAATTTAGAGGATTACCACTAGGAAACGAGGGAAAAGACTATGCCCATGAAGAATCCTCCCCACCCAGGGGATTTTATCCGGACGGAGATTGTTGCGGCTGCAGGGTTGTCGGTGACGGCGGCTGCAGCGGCGCTGGGCGTCTCCCGGCCAACGTTGTCGAGCTTGCTGAACGGCAAGGCTGGTTTGTCGGGGGAGATGGCGCTGCGTATCGAAAAGGCCTTCGGAGTGAAGATGGATACGCTGATGCGGATGCAGTCGGCTTACGAGATTGCCCAGACGCGGAAGCGGGAGAAACTGATTCGCGTGCAGCCGATTCGGCAGGCGGAGTGAGCGATATTGAAGTTGGACGTGTGTTCCGGCACTATCAGCGCTGAGTGATTGCGATCATGTAGAGAATTTCATTGTGATAGACTACGCCGAACAGGATAAGGCAGACCACAGTCACAATCGCTAGGGTCCACGATTGCGTGCGAATCCATTCGGGGACTTCGCCAGCCAGGAGAAATAGTGGCGCGGCCAAAAAGGCAGCGGCAAGGGCTAATGACAGCACCGAGCTCAACATGAGCCGGTGAGAAATCATCGCCGCGACTTCTTCGATGCCCATGTGGACGAATCTCAGTCGTGCCTCGGGCAGCCGGGCAGAGTCGGATACGAGGAAGATAAGGTCTAAAGTCCCTTCGAAGACCCACAGCAAAGCCATGGCCGCAAGAGCAGATATCGTTGACAGGATGAACACGATGCGAGGCGCAGGCCTATCCTGCGGTTCGCTCCATTCAGTTTCCCGGTCGCGCCGGTCGCAAATCATCTGAAAGATTACCAGCGCCACAACACAGCCAATACTGAGTGCGATTGCGATGGGGATGTATCCTGTTACCGCAGCAATCGAACTCGCTAAGTTCCTTATGCCTCTTAAATTTCCGGTTGCAAGCTCTTGAAATACTTTCAAAACCCCATTAACAGCAACGAACACCAGGAGCACGGGCGAAATCAGAGCCAGCGGGATGCCTGGCAAGACCGCAGGCATGCGGAATCGACGCGGACGAAACCATAAAAAGCCGATAAGAATTGCGGTTAGTACGGGTGATACAAAAGCTAGTAAGAATGTGATTGTCCTGAGGGTTGCGACGAAATTCAATGCGTCATCCATATTCGAAGCCTCCGCAATTGCGATGCCGTGCAACTTGCTGTTTCTCTGCTAAAGGCGCTCTATGCCTCTGAGAGCGATTCTAGAGAATGCACCTCGCCCAAGTTGCTGGCAGAAATGCGCGACACACCGAATTGTAATATGAAGCTTCTCGGATACGGAATCATAAAGTGAGATGAAGGACAAACCGGCCGGTTCTCCACTCAAGGATGATGGACTGCTACCGCAGCCTTCGCCGGATGAGGTCGAGGGCTTGCTGGGTGGTCCATTCGCGGATGCGTTGACGGTCACCGCGGAAGGTGCGTTCGATGGAGTCGGTCTTCTGGGCGTCGGAGAGGGCGATGTGGACAAAACCTACCGGTTTGAGTTCGGTGCCGCCATCGGGGCCGGCGATACCGGTGACGCCGAGACCGATGGTCGAGCCGGTGTAGCGGCGAATGCCGTAGGCGAGGGCTTCGGCTACCTCGCGGGAGACGGCGCCAAATTCATCAATCAGACTGGGAGGGACGCCGGCGTAGATGGTCTTGAGCATGTCGGAGTAGACGACGGCGCCGCCGAGGAAGGAGCGCGAGCTTCCCGGCACACTGGTGATGCGCTGGGCGATCATGCCGCCGGTGCAGCTCTCAGCCACGGCGAGCGTGTACTGGTGCATGCCCAGATAGTAGAGAACGATCTGTTCCAGAGATTCGTTGTTGGAGGAGTAGAGCCAGTCTTCGAGAACTTCTTCCATGCGGCCAGCCAGCTCATCGACGCGAGCTTGTGCAGCGGCGGCGTCGGATTTGGAGCAGAGCAGGGTGAGCTGGATGTCGCCGGGCCTGGCCAGGATGGTGGTTTCAACATCCTTGTATTCGGTGTAGATGGGGGCGATCAGCTTGTCGGCCTGGGACTCGGGAATCATGGCGGCGCGCAAAGTGCGCTTAGCGATGTGGCGCTTGGGGAGAATTTCACTCAGGCGGGGCAGGCACTCTGTGTCGAAGAGCGGACGGCACTCGTTGGGCGGGCCGGGAAGGAGCATGAGCAGCTTGCGATAGCTCTGCCAGGTGGTATCGAGCCACTGGCCGGGGGCGCTGCCGTTGGGGTTAGGCAACAGGATGGCGCCTTCGAGCATGTCGGCCTGCTTGAGGTTGTTGGCGGGCATGGGGACGCGCCATGTGGCGGCGCGTGCGGCCAGAGCGGCTACCTGAGTGGCGTTGCGGCGCAGGGGAAGTGAAAGTGTTTCTGCCGCAGCCTCGCGTGTGAGGTCGTCTTCGGTGGGACCGAGGCCGCCCATGATGATGACAATATCCGTGCGATTGAGGGCGGCTCCGATAGCGTTGACCAGGTCCTTGCGGCGATCGCCGACGATGGTCTTGAAGGTGACGGTGACGCCCAGTTCGTTGAGTTTCTCCGTCAGATAGAGGGAGTTGGTGTCCTGGCGGAAGGGGGTGAGCATCTCGGAGCCGACGGCGATGATTTCGGATTTCATAAGTCAGAGAACATTTGTCAATGATCAGTTATTAAGAACAACCCGACTCGCTCTGTCGAATTACATCTGAAATGAATCGGGCCGCGAGTCTCACAAAGTTCCGTGCCCCACCCTTTCGCCTTTTTTCTGGCGAAAAGTACACAGTTTAGCTACTTGTGCATCCCACCGCAGGCAGGAATACCCTGATCAAGCGCCCGATGACACAGCAAACAAAGCATAACAACTTTTCCGCTTTCCGGCGTTTCTTGAACCCATCCTCTTTTCTTCAGTAATCGGAGTAAAGAGTCGCCAACATACTTGCGACGAAGCGTTACCAACCCGTTGTAATTTCGTGGTACCCGATTAATATTGCCGTCTTGATTGACATGAGCAAATTCCAAGAAGTCGGGGTGATTTACAGAGCAGCCTCGCTCGCATTGACAATGCCCGCCAAATTAACGAACGGCTTCAAGTTTTAAAGCACTTGCCACGGGTAAAGTATACAGTCAAGAGAGGTGTTTTGTACAGCTGTAAGCGATTGATTATTATGTATTTATAGTCGTTAGAGCGGTATACCGCAGTCCTCAATTGCTTTGATCATAGTCAGATGTCAAAACAGATTCAGTCCTTCTACTCCCAAATCCACATCATAAACGGCTTCGCTGGTGGCGAGGATGGCGGTTCCGAAAGGCGAGAAGGCCAGTCCGACGAGGTTCGAACCGGCGAGCACGAGTGTGGCGTGTCCTTGCGGAGTGACGCGGACGATGCCGCGGCGGCCATGGAGGCAGGCGGCCACGTAGATGTCGCCCTCCCTGGAAAGCGCGAGACCCTGGGGACGGCCCAGTCCTCGGTACAAGGGGCGGGCGTCGCCATGTGTGTCGATAGCCCAGATGGCGTCGTTGGAGGAGAGTGTGGGGCCGGTGACATAGAGCGTGCCGGCGGCATCGACGGCCATGTGATAGGCCGCGACGCTGGGCTCGAGTGTGGCGTAGACGAATATCTGGCGCTCGGGATTGATTTTGAAAATGGTGCCGCTGCGGTCGCCGACAAAGAGGTTGCCTTCGGCGTCGAAGGCTGCGCCAGTGGCCACGCCCATGCCCTCGGCGTAGAGGGATGGCTCGCCAGCGTCATTGATTTGGTAGACATTGCCCTCGGCGCGCGAGGTGACGAAGAGGTCGCCGCTTGGCGATAAAGCCAGGCCGGTGGCGTTGAGGATGCCGGTGACGAAGGGTGTTCCGCGGCCGTCGGGGTTGACGCGCACAACTGAGATAGGGGTCTGCTTGCCGCGCTGACCGGAGATGGTGGCGTAGATGATGCCGGAGCGGTTTACGGCTGGGTTGGTGACCGGGTGCAATCCCTCAAGGATTTGGCGGGCCACTCGCAGAGGAGCCGTATTGCTGGAGCCTGCCTGGTTGCGCACCTCGATGAGGCCGGTGGTGGCCTGGCCTGGAACGCGGAAGGCCAAAGAGCGCGGACGGCTCACCAGCAGATGGGCAGGAAGGCCATCGACCAGGACGGAGGGCAGGGCAGAGCCAATGGGGCCAAGATTTGCGCCGGTCAGCTCGACCTCGCCTTCGGGCAGCGCGGCGGCGGGCACAACGTCGTCGATGCGCGGGGCGAGTTCGGCGGCGGATTGGGTGGTGGCTGGGGACATGGCTAAATCCAGATACGTAATAAGGATGCTACACCCAAAGCATACAACCCGGCGCCTACATCATCGAGAACAATGCCCCAGCCCTCAGGGAGATCTTCGAGCCGGCGGATGGGAAAGGGCTTGGTGATGTCAAAGAGGCGGAAGAGAACGAGGGCGATGAGAGCGTGGCGCAGGTCGAAGGGGCTGAAGAGCAGGGCGATCCACTGGCCGGCGACCTCGTCGATGACCACGAATTGCGGGTCGTGGAGACCGGATTCGCGGGCGACGATGGTCGACGCGGGGATGCCGAGCAGGAGCGTGAGGGCGATACCGGCGAGCAGAAACAGAAGCAGAGCTTGAGGTGTGGGATGAAAGAGCCAGGCGTATGCGGCCCAGAGAAGGACTGCGGCCACCGAGCCCCAGGTTCCGGGACCGGGTTTGCCGAAGCCCGCGCCGAAAAAGGTAGCGATGGTCCAGGCCCAGATGGTTTTTCGGGCAGAGGCGGTTGAGGCCGGAGTTGAAGCAGAGGTTGGGCTGGTGGTGCTGGGCGTGGGGTCAGTTATCATCGGAGTCTTCCTTCTGGCCGCGACCCAGGTCTTCGAGAACTTCTGGATCAAGGACGGGCGAGCTGATTTTGTAGACGCCCATGGCCCATTTGCCTAGATCGATCTTGCGGCAACGGTCGCTGCAGAATGGAAAATCCTCATCTGTGTGGCGAACCAGCATGCCGCAGGTGGGGCAGCGGAGAAGCTTGGCGGATTTTTTTCTGGCGGCCATCGTTCGTGTTTCCGGAAGCAGCAGTTCATCCATATGGTACAAGCTCAGGTGGGCGGAGTAGAACGGCTTGCCCAAGGGGCGGATTTTCGTGTAGGCTTCTGAAATTCAGGAGGAGGATGCGACCATGTTCGACGCCAGACAAAGCAATCTACAGGATGTGACCGCCTATGCGCCGGTGCGGATCGCTCTGCTGGGCCTTCTACGGCTCATCTTTGGGCTGCTAGTGGCTGTGCCGGCGGGACTGCTGATTTGGATTGGACCGAATGGCGAGGCAGGAGCGCCTCATAACCCGGGCGATATGCCGGCGTGGTGGATGTTCTTCATCGGTCTGGTGCTATGCTTTGTCGCCTTCTCGATTGCGGCGGGCGGAATAGGTCGCATCGTGAGCGCTTTTGCAAAGGATTGCTACTTTCGCGCCGGTTCGGAAGGGATTGCTATCCGGTTTCCCGTACAGGGCTGGTTTGGGCGCTTCCGGCTGACTGAATACAACTTCAGATGGAGTGAGATCAGGCAACTGGTCCATTTCACGCACAGCCTCAACTTCACTCCAATCTCCCGGGAGCTACGCATTGAGTTGGAGGACGGCAAGACGGTGGTGATCCAGCGGCATTACTTCTCGGCCAACGTGAAGAGCCTGCAGCAACAGCTATTGACGATTCGGGCATCGGTGGGGAGATAGGGTAGATTACAGCGGACCGGAGAGGATACGCGCGACTACGTCGTAGTCGTGGGCTTCGGTGATCCGGGCGCGGTAGAATCGGCTGGGCTCGAGGGCGGGCAGTGGGCCGGAGTCGTTGATGTAGAGTTTGCCGTCGATCTCCGGAGCGTGGAACTGGGTGCGGCCTTCCCATAGGAGCGGCGTCTCATCGCTTTCGCCCTCGGCCAGCACTACCAGCTCGCGGCCTACCCACTGCTGCTTGGCGCGCTTGCTGATGGATTGCTGCAGCTTCATGAGTTTGTTGTTGCGTGCTTCAATGGTACGGCGGGGAAGCTTGCTGTCGAGCGAGTAGGCGGCGGAGCCTTCTTCATCGGAGTAGTTGAAGACGCCCAGCCAGTCGAATCTTGCTTCCTTGGTGAACTCGACTAGAAGATCAAAGTCGCGGAGCGACTCGCCGGGAAAGCCGGCGATGAAGGAGGTGCGCAGGGCGACGCCGGGGATGGCGGAGCGAACTTTTTCCAGAATCTTGAGGAAGATGTCGGCGCTGCCGCCGCGCTTCATGCGCTTGAGGACGGAAGGCGAGGCGTGCTGGAGGGGGATGTCGAGGTAGTTGCAGATGTTGTCGTGGCGGGCGATGGTTTCGAGAAGGCGCGAGGTGATGCGGTTGGGGTAGGCGTAAAGGAAGCGCAGCCAGCGCAGGTTGGGGATACGTGCGAGCGTGTCGAGGAGTTGCGAGAGGCCGTCCTTGAGGCCGAGGTCCTCGCCGTAGCAGGTGGTGTCCTGGCCGATGAGAGTGATTTCCTGGATGCCGCGGGCGACGAGTTGCTGGGCTTCTGCGACGACGGATTCAAATCTTCTTGAACGGAACTTGCCGCGCAGGTTGGGAATGACACAAAAGGAGCAGGGGTGGTCGCAGCCCTCGGCGATCTTGATGTAGGCGGAAGATTTGGGTGTAGTCAAAAGGCGTGGAGTGGTTTCGTCGTAGAGGTAGGTGGGCAGCATGTGGGAAGCGCCTTGCCAGTCGTTGCGGCGAAAACGACCTTGCTGCTCGCGATGAGTGCCTTCGTGTCTTCCCTCGTGGGCTTTGTGAGTCCCGGCCTGAGATTCCTGACCGGGCCGAGTTTCGGCCACCTTGCCGCTGAGAATGTTGAAGGGCGGCACCACGACGGAAGCTTGCAAACCTGCTGCTTCCAAAATCGCTTCCAGTTCGCCTACGCCGACGACGGCATCCACTTCGGGGATGCTCTTGCGGATTTCGTCGCGATAGCGCTCGACCAGGCAACCGGCGACGATGAGTTTTTTTGCCCGGCCCATGGTCTTGTGGCGGGCCATTTCGAGAATGGTGTCGATGGACTCCTGTTTGGCGGTATCGATGAAGGAGCAGGTGTTGACGACGAGGATTTCGGCTTCCTCGGGATGAGATGTCAGGCGTGCGCCGGCACGGTCGAGCAAACCCATCATCACCTCGGAATCGACGAGGTTCTTGGGGCAGCCTAAGGAAATAAAGCCCACGGTGGGTGCCGTGGGTGAGGATGGTTTGGTCACAGTTCCATTCTAGCGGGGTAGCGAACAACCGGAGAGGAAACAGTGACAGGAAAGGACTACAGAAACGGCGAGAGTGGAAGGTCCCGAGGTGCTAAAATCGACAAGTGCCGGGTCCTACGCGACGTAATCCCGCCAACCCCGCCAGGTCCGGAAGGAAGCAACGGTAACGGGCTCGTACGGGCGCAGTAGGCAACCCGGCGCTTTTTGTGCCGTGGGCACATGATTTGATTTGGCTTGATTGAAAATGAAGCGGAACGAGTAAATGCAGGTCCTTCGACTTCGCTGCGCTCGCTCAGGATGACAGTTGTTTTTGGGATGGAAGAATCCAAGGTCCGAAAATCCGGACCTGGGGCACCCAGGATCAGAAGATTAAGCCGCAAGGAGAAATGCATTGACGCTGAGTGTTCGTCCCATCGTGGGCTGCCGCGCGAAGATCACGGCGCTGGGAACCTACGTCCCGCCGCAAGTGTTGACCAACAAAGACTTCGAAAAGATGGTGGATACCAGCGACCAGTGGATTCTGGAGCGGACGGGCATCCACGAACGGCACATTCTGGCCAAGGGGCTGGGCGTGAGCGACATGTGCGTCGAAGCGGCCAAGAAGTGCCTGGCAGCGCGAGGCATTCCGGCCAGCGAGGTTGAGGTCATCATCGTGGGCACGGTGACGCCCGACATGATGTATCCAGCGACGGCTTGCCTCGTTCAGGACAAGCTCGGGATCAAGGGAGCGTGGGGCTTCGACGTTTCGGCGGGCTGCTCGGGGTTTGTCTTTGCATTGCAGGCGGGCGTGAAGCTGGTAGAGAGCGGGGCGCATAAAAAAGTATTGGTTTGCGGAGCGGACGCCAACACACGCATGACAGACTACACCGACCGGGCAACCTGCGTCCTGTTTGGCGACGGCGCAGGCGCGGTGCTGCTGGAGCCGTGCGCGCAGGGCGAGATCGGCTTCATCGACTATTGGCACGAGATTGACGGATCAGGCGGCGTGGCGCTGAATATGCCGGGAGGCGGCAGCCTGAATCCCGCGACCCACGAGACGGTGGACAAGAAGATGCACTACATCCACCAGGATGGGCAGACAGTGTACAAATTCGCCGTGCGCAAGATGCTGGAGGCGACGAGCAAGGTTCTGGAACGCAACGGCGTGACCGGAGCGGAGCTGGGCTGCTTCATTCCGCATCAGGCCAATATGCGGATTATCACGGCCACGGCTGACCGTCTGGGCATGGACCCGTCGCGGGTGATTATCAATATTCAAAAGTATGGCAACACCTCGGGGGGAAGCATTCCGCTGGCTATGGGAACGGCCCTGGAAGAAGGCAAGCTGAAGAAGGGCGACCTGGTGCTGCTGGCCGCGGCTGGCGCGGGATTTACGTCGGGAGCGGTGCTGCTGAGGTGGGAGATATAAGTACAGTGGACAGTGAACAGTGAAGCAGTGAAGTAGTGAAACAGAGAATTAGTGAGACATTAATTGGAGGCCGGTCCTTCGCGGATCGGCCTTTTTATTGGTAATGTCCCTTTCGGAGAGCACAGTTAGACCCACCCTAACCGCAAAAACAAAAACGCGGCGAGGGTGGGATACCCGCTTTATCGCAATTCATCAGTAGAGAAGTTGTATTCCGGCAGGGCGCCGGCCAGGGCGGCCATGCGGAAGAAGACTCTCATGGCTTCGAGACATTCATCGTCGAGGACATAGTGGATGTTGGTGGTCAGGTAGGCGCGGATGGTCTGCTCGGGGATAGCTATCTTGCCGGACCACTCGGCGACCAGGGCATCGATGTTCTGAAGGCCGTGATCGCGGGATTGGATGAAATCGTTTGCGACACTCTCGTCCAACAGGCTGCCGTGCGCAGCACCCCAGACGGCTGAGACGAAGGGCAGGCCGGTGAGGGTGTGCCACTCCTCGGCGAGGTCGTGGTAGACGAGCTCAACGCCGGTACGCTCGAAGCGGTTAGCACGTTCTTCGAGAGCCAGCAGTGCGGGGTCGCCAATGAGGATGGCGGCGTCGGCTCGCTGGAGCATGGAGTCAAGGTCGGCGACGGCGGGCAGGAATGGGACGTTCGGATTATTCCAGTGACGAAAAAGAATGCGGGCGTGGGCCAGAGTGGTGCGGCTGGCAATGTCGGCAGCCACGGAGTGCAGGGAATGGAGGCGCTGAGAGGCGCGGCGAATCAGCAACAGAGAACGCACACGGCCTTTGGAGGCGATGGTGCAGCCAGGCAAAATGCGCAGGCCGGGTGTTGTGGCCAGGGCGGCGGTAGGGATGAGGCCGATGTCGGCCTTGCCCGAGGCCAGCCAGGTGGCGCACTCGGAGGGCGACATTCGGTCAATCTGATAACGGAGTGCGAGCGCGGCTTCGAGGGGCGGGTGCTCAAAGTCCCACATCAGAGGCGCAGGGTTTAGAAAGCTGATGGCGGCGATGCGCAGACGAGATTGGGGCCGAACACTCACGCACACATAGAGTACCAACACAGGTGAGGGAGTGGGGAGCATCCAGAATGTACATGCTCCTGGCTTGACTTCTTCTAATAAGGACGACTAACGTGGACAAAATTGATGTCAAGGAAGGGATATGGTTTCCTGTGAAGAAAATTGAGTGTCCAATTTTCGGACAGGAGCCTAGCATCAAGGGAGATTTGAAGTCGCAAGGATTCATGCGATTATTCAGAAAGAGACGGACAAATGCGTGTAAGAAACAAAACGATATGCTTACTTGGCGGTATTGCCTTCATGGGTTTTCTGCTCTTGGGGGTGGATCAGCTAAATGCACAGGCTCACACGATCAAGGGTGTAGTTGCCAACATTGCGGAAGCGACTACCATCACAGGTAGCAGAACCGTCGAGGATGGCAATCTTGCCGGTACACAGTTAGTATTCAAACTCACGGGAACGGCGGCGAGCCCGGTCACTCTCACGCTCGGCGCTGATACCACGGTATTAGTGGTGGTCTCCGATCTCACTCGACAAATCGCCCACGACCCCGCTCTCACTAAGATTGGATTGACGGTAGCCGTTCGCAGCGGCAAACTGACTTTCAATTCTCTGTCTGGCCAATTATCCGAGGTAGTGGTGAACTATAAGCCAGGTCATCAAGGCAGCCTTGGAATGGAAGGCCGTTATGTACCCGTGGTTAGCGCCAACAGTGACCTGCAACTGGTGTTTATTCCACCAGACGGCGGTATTCCCGTCTCAGTTTCTGGAGGCCGCTTTTCTTCTCCCAGCAGCCTACCGAAGACTGCGATGCCCAAGAAGGGGCCTTTTTCCATCGAATGCAAAGATCTTAAAACAGGCACGTATTTAATTGTGGCTCAGGGGGCCTTGCTGTTTCCCCAGCGTCTCGCTTTTCTTCAAAAGAATGGACAAAACTTGCGGATTGAAATCAATGAACACACCGGTCCCGTGCTGGATGTGGGCGATGTCACAATACCGCTGAATCGCTAAGACTCACATTAATGAACCATGACGACAATACCCCAAGACGTGACGCAGCCGCCCGCACCGCTGCTCGATGAGGAGCGGCTGGCCTGGCTGGCGATGGTGCTGGCGCCGGGGCTGGGCCCGAAGCGGATTCTGGACGCGGTGAAGCAGTTGGAAGCGCCCAGCCAGATTTTCACTTTGCCGCTGACCGCTCTTGAAGGTTTGCGGTTTCCGGCCCAGGCGGCGCAGTTCATCTTTGACGGCAAGGCGCGCCACGCTGCCGAGGAGGAGTGGGCGCGGGTGGCGGCGCAGGGCGCGACGCTGGTCAGTTACAGTTGCCCGGAGTATCCGGAACGGCTAAAAGAAATATATGACCCGCCGCCGGTACTGTGGGTCAGGGGCGCGGCCAGTCTGCTGAGCAGGCCGGCGATTGCGATTGTAGGCACGCGGCATCCGACTCCATACGGTACAGGCGTGACAGAGATGCTGGCACGGGATCTGGCGGTGCGGCGGCTGCTGATTATCAGCGGCATGGCGCGGGGCATTGACTCCTGCGCGCACAAAGGAGCGCTGGCGGCGCGCATGCCTACCGTTGCTGTGTGGGGCACGGGCATCGACGTAATTTATCCGAAAGAAAACAAGAAGCTGGCCGAGGAGATTCTCAGCACAGGCGGGGCGATCGTGAGCGAGATGCCGATGGGGACGTTTCCAGCGCCGCAGAATTTTCCTCGCCGCAACCGGATTTTGAGCGGGCTGAGCGTGGCGGTGCTGGTGGTGGAGGCGGGGGAGAACTCCGGCACGAGAGTCACCGCGCGCTGCGCCGCCGAACAGAATCGCGACCTGTACGCGGTGCCGGGCAACGTGACCAGCAAGGGATCATGGACTCCTAACACGCTGATCAAGCAGGGGGCCAAGCTGGTGGCCACCTGGGAGGACGTGTGGGAGGATCTGCCTTCGCAGGTGCGGCTGGAGTTGGAGGCTGAGGCGCCGGCTGAATCCAAATCGCCGGCGACCGCATCTCTGTTGCCTGAGCAGGTTCTGCGGCCCGAGGAGGCCATGGTACTGGAAGTTCTGCGCGTCGACGAAGCCTTGCAGATTGATGAGATTCTGGAACTGCTGGAGACGCAACTGACTTCTTCGGAGGTATTTACGGCGCTCTTCGAGCTGGAGATTACGGGCCGGGTGCGGTGCATGCCGGGGAAGAACTACGTGCGGGTGATGTGAGGAAAACAGGGAATAGGGAATAGGGAATAGGGAAAAGGCGGCGGGCTGAGTATAGTAAATTCCCAACTTTTTGCGATCCCGCCATAAAAAGACGGGGCATACTACCTTTTATTTCTCTGGATAATGAAGAAATTAAAAGACTTTGCGGCGAGTTGTTGTGCCGTAAAGGATCTTTTGCGCGACCCGAAAACGGATCGAAATGAGAAGAAAAATCTGTCCTTGAGTGGAAATGATGCGGTGTTTCGTGGTAGTTTCCAACTTTTGCAGTTGATTTTACCCGGAAGGGTGAAGGCGCTGGTTGTGGGCAGGATTTGAATTTTTCGCAGAGGCAACTGAGCAGCGCCGGGCAGAGTCAAACAGTCTGAACAGGCTGGACAGGATAGAGTGTAGTTGGAATCAAGGATGGCAATGAGCAAATCACTGGTGATCGTCGAATCTCCCGCCAAGGCCAAGACTATCGAGAAGTACCTGGGCGCGGGCTTCGAGGTTCTGGCGTCGGTGGGTCACATCATGGACCTGCCGAAGAAGGAACTTGGCGTCGAGCTGGAGAACCGCACTTTTGAGCCGACGCTGGTCGTGTCTCCGGGCAAAGAGAAGGTGGTGGCGCAGTTGAAGAAGGCCGCCGCCAGGGCGGACGATATCTATCTCGCGCCAGACCCGGATCGCGAGGGCGAGGCGATTGCCTACCATCTGGCGCTGCAACTGGGGACGACGGCCAAGGAGCGGAAGAAGATTCACCGCGTGACCTTCAACGAAATCACGAAGAAGGCCGTGCAGGACGCATTTCAGCACGCCCGGGACCTGGATCAAAATTTGGTGGATTCGCAGCAGACGCGTCGCATTTTGGACCGCCTGGTGGGCTACCAGATTTCTCCGCTGTTGTGGGAGAAGGTGCGGCGGGGCTTGTCGGCGGGGCGCGTGCAGACGGTAGCCGTGCGGCTGATTGTGGAGCGGGAGAGGGAGATTGGCGCGTTCAACGCGCTGGAGTACTTGACGCTGGACGCTATACTCCACCCCGAGAAGCAAGCGGAGACCAGGCTCAAGGCGCGGTTTGTGGGCATAGACGGCGAACCAGCGCGCGTTCCAAACGGCCAGGACAAAGACGGCCCAGGAAAAGACGGAAAAGACCAGTTCATTCCGAATGCGCTGCCGGACGAGAAGTCGATGAAAGAGGTGATGGCTGCGCTGGAAAAGGCGCAGTGGTCGCTGGTTTCTGTGCAGTCCACAGAAAAACAGAGGCGGCCGCCGGCTCCTTTCATTACCAGCCAGTTGCAGCGCGACGCGGCCAGCAAGCTGGGATTCAATGTGCGGCGGACGATGGGCGTGGCGCAGCGGCTCTATGAGGGCGTGGCGATTGGCGCCGAGGGCATGACCGGCCTGATTACCTACATGCGAACGGATTCGCCGCGCGTGGCGCCGGAGGCGATTGCAGGAGCGCGGGAATGGATCGGCAGCCAGTTAGGCGCGCGATATCTGCCCGTGACACCAAATGTTTACAAGGGCAAGAAAGATGCGCAGGATGCGCATGAAGCGATCCGGCCCACCGATGCTTCGCGGACGCCGGAATCGATTGCGCGCTATCTGACCGATGAGCAACTAAAGCTCTACCGCCTGATCTGGCAGAGATTTGTGGCCTCGCAGATGACGCCGGCTGTCTTTGACGTGACCACAGCAAAAATTGCGGCAGTCAGCGCGAAGACGGGCAAGACTTACGATTTTCGCATGAGCGGTTCAGTGGTGCGCTTTGACGGATTCCTGAAGATCTATGAAGTTCTGGAGGATAAGAAGGACGACGAAGACGAGGCGGCTAACAAGCTGCCCAACCTGGACAACGTGAAGCAGTTGGAACTGGATGAGCTGGAGCCCGAGAAGCACCTCACATCGCCGCCGCCGCGCTACAACGAAGCTTCGCTGGTGAAGGAACTGGAAGAGCGGGGCATCGGGCGGCCTTCGACCTACGCGTCGATCATTAACACCATCCAGGACCGCGAATATGTAACTAAACATAGCGGCCGGTTTTATCCCACAGAGATCGGAATGGTGGTCTGCGACCTGCTGGTGGAGAACTTTCCGTATATCTTCGACGTAGCGTACACGGCCAAACTGGAAGAGGAACTGGACGAAATTGAAGAGGGCCACGAAAAGTGGACGGACCTGCTGAACGGCTTCTACGGTTACTTTGCGGACGAACTCAAGGATGCAGGCAAGAACATGCGCAACATCAAGCGCATGGAGCAGAAGACGAACGAAAAGTGCGATCTGTGCGGGTCGCCACTGGTGTTGAAGTGGGGCAAGTTCGGCAGTTTTTATGCCTGTTCGGCCTACAACAAAAAAGACAAGTCGAGCTGCACGTTCACCAGGGAGAACACGGCGGGCAAGCCGGACATGAACACGCCGGAGGCGCAGGAGGCAGGCGAGCAGGAAGAGTACTGCGACAACTGCGGACGGGTGATGGTGCTCAGGCGCGGCCCGTTCGGGATGTTCATGTCGTGCCCGGGGTTCAACGAGGACCCACCCTGCAAGACCTTCCGCAAGCTGAGCAGCAAGCAGCAACAGAAGGTGGCGGCGCCGCAGCCGACCGGCGATAATTGCCCGCAATGCGGCAAGCCCCTGGTGCTGCGCCAGGGAAGTTACGGGGAGTTTGTCTCCTGCTCCGGGTATCCCAAGTGCAAGTACGTGAAGCAGAACCTGATTGAAGGCTTGAAGTGCCCCAAGTGCGGCACAGGCGACGTGGCTGAGCGCAAGGCGCGGAGGGGCAACATCTTCTGGGGCTGCACAAACTATCCGAAGTGCGACTTTACCTCGAATTTGAAGCCGGTGGCGGAGAAGTGCCCGAAGTGCGGCAGCCCGTATCTGGTGGAGAAGGTGCTCCGCACGGGAGTCTATCTGGAGTGTCCCAATAAGAAAAAGGCGGCCGAAGAAGAGATTACGCCAAAGAAGCGGGCGGTCAAGGGCGCAGCGCCGGCGGAGAACGCCGTGGTTTGCAGCTACTCGAGGCGGATTGGCGAAGCGCCGCCGTTGCCGACGGCCGAGACGCATGGACCGGTGTTGGAGAAAGAGTCCGCCATGGCGTCTGAAAAGCCAACAGCGAAGAAGGGCGGCAAGAAGGTGTTGCAGAGAACGTAGCGAGCGATGGCGTCCTGGCAAAATATAGCTTTCCAGCAATTTCCACCCAAATCCAGTAATATGAATTGCGGAGAATTCACTTATGGAACGAATGCTAGCTACCCCGGCGGATGCCGAAATCATTCTCAGGTTGTATGAACTGCGCACCGAAGCGGAAATACGCAAGGCACGCGCATGGATGACGGGTGAGTTCTGGCCGGCAACCGCGGAGGAGTATTTTGCCGTGGCGGAGAACCCCGACGACCCCCACAACGCCTGGTTGAGGCAGGTGATCAGCTATTGGGAGATGGCAGCTGCGATGGTGCTACACGGGGCGGTTTCGGCGGAACTGTTTGTGGATTGCAACGGCGAAGGGTTTTTCCTGCTGGCCAAGTTTACGCCCATCCTGAATGGCATCCGGGAGAAGAATCCGGCGTTCCTGATGAAGACGTCCGATCTGGTGAACCGGTTTACAGCCGCAGCGCAGCGCTACGAGGCGGCGCTGAAGAATATTGAAGCCCGGCGCAAGAGCCTGTCCGCCACCCAAAAGGCGAAAGGCCGGTAATTTTCTCACCCCAAGCCGTAAACGGGACTCGACCTATAGGCAAATCTCTGCTAATGTCATATGCGACCTCTCATCGGACCTGCTTTAAGCCGATAGAGCCATAACGGAATAATCGGAATAACCATGGCACGAGCTATCTGGAACGGCAAGGTAATTGCTGAAAGCGAGAAGACGGAGACGGTGGATGGGAACGTCTACTTTCCCGAATCCAGTCTTAAACGCGAGTATTTTCGTCCCAGCACAACCACCTCCCTGGATCCGGTCAAGGGGCAGGCGCGCTACATGACGCTGATAATCGACGGGGAGGACAACCCGGACGCTGCCTGGTACTACCCCGACCCCAAGCCGATGGCGCGCAAGATCAAAGGATACGTGGCCTTTTGGCGGGGCGTGGAGGTCGTGGAACCGTAACAGGCCTCCTCAGCAGTCCTGCCAGGCGCTACTGGCGCGGGACTTTGCCAGAGGCGTGTGATACATTTGCCCCATGAGGCTGAAGGGTTTAGCGATATTCGCGGTGCTTCTGGCCCTCATGCAGGCGCCTGCGGTGGATCATGCCCAAACAAGCGTTCAGGGCGGGGTAAATCGCCAGACGCCGCCCGTGTCAGCGCCGTCAACCGCCATATCGCAAGAGACTGCCAACCCAGCGCCAACGACTGAGGGCGAAGGCGCTGTCAAGGATATCCAGCCGCAGCATATCGGCGTTGTCAATCCCGCTCCCGCGCCGTCGGCCTGGAATCTGCACGAGCGCATCACCTGGGCGGCCAATCTGGTGCTCGTCATCCTGGGTTACATCGGCATCATGATGGCCTTGTCACTGCTGAAAAAGATTGACCGCCAAACGGGATATGCGGAAACCGCTGCCGAGGCCGCCGCCGCCAGTTCACAGGCCGCACTCATGACTGCTCAGGCTATCCTCCACGCGGAGAGGTCCTGGATCCTGATTTCAGTCGAGCCATCCCCGAGCGCGGAGAATAGTTTTACCATCATGGCTTCAAACCGGGGCCGCACTCCGGCCAAGATCATCGATACCATGGTACAGACCAGGTTAGCCATTGACGAAGAGCACCTTCCCAGCAGCCCCGAGTATACGGATGAGAAACGGGGAGCTCCGTTTACTCCCATCATTCTGCTTCCGGGGGAATCCACGGCAATCAAAGCTTTTTGCCGGGACGATGCAAGAGGACTTTGCGACTCCGAGGAAAGGTACAGGCGAATCGAAACGTGGGAAGAAAAGGTATTTCTATACGGAAAGATAATCTACAGAGATTTGACCGCACCAGCCGACAGCCAGGCTTATGAAACGCAATGGTGCTGCTGGTATATTCACGGACGGCAGAACAGCGGGCTGGTTATTGCCGGGCCGCCGGTATACAACACTCATAGTTAGCAGGGAAATACGACGGATTTTTACGTCTGTAGAGAAAGCGCGTGTTCAAGCGTAGCGCTGCGCTCAACCATTCGCTATGTCGCGAATATCCTGATCGAAGATCGTGTCAGGTTCGGCAAGCCTGATCAGGCGATGCAAATAGGCACGGGAGATGCATAAGCTTCGAGCCGCCAGCGTCTTATTCCCATTGTTCTCTCGCACAGCTGCCGCGGCCAGTTTGACCTTATAGTCGCGGAGCTGCCGTTCAAAGGAGCCGGCAGGATGGTAATCGCCGATATCGACAACGTCGTCGATATCGCCGATATCAACCTCGCTCTCCTCGGTATTCAATTTTAAATCTTCGGCGCGAACAGTCTTGCCCGGCGCGAGGATGATGGCCCTCTGCATGACATTTTCCAGCTCGCGCACATTGCCGGGCCAGGTGTAGCTCTGCAGTATGGCCAGTGCATCATGCTCAATATCATCCATCGGCTTCTGGAATATTTTCCCGTAATGACGCAAGAAATGCCGGGCAATCTTGGGGATATCTTCAGCATGATCCTGGAGCGGAGGCGCTTCAATCCGCATGACGTTAATGCGGTAGTAAAGATCCTGGCGGAATTTTCCTTCACCAACCAATTTGTCCAGATTTTGGTGAGTGGCGAAGATCAACCGCGCCTTCAAGGGAACGAGCTTGTTGCTGCCCAGGCGGCTGAATTCCATCTGCTGCAGGACGCGCAGCAGCTTGACCTGCGTGAACAGACTCAAGTCGCCAATCTCATCGAGGAACAGTGTGCCATCGTCGGCTTGCTCGAAGTAGCCCTCGCGCGCCCCAACCGTGCCTGTGAAAGCGCCTTTTTCATGGCCGAACAACTCGGCTTCGATCAGCGTTTCAGGGATGGCGCCGCAGGATACGGCCACAAAGGGGCGACTGGCGCGTGAGCCCATATTGTGAATGGCGCGGGCAATCAGCTCCTTGCCTGTTCCGCTTTCGCCGGTTATCAGCACTGCCGCATTGAGGTTGGTAACGCGATGCACCAGCTGATAAACCCGCTGCATTTGCGGACTTGATCCAATTAACCGGTCGCAACTGCCGGGTACCTCCAGTTGCTGCTGCACGGTTTGCAGTTGCTGCCTGAGCGTGGAGTTCTCGTACGCCCGGCTGAGCATGGTTTTGAGATCCCGGATGGAGGGCGGTCTGCGGCAGTAGCCGAAGGCTCCTGACCGAACCAGCTCAAATGCGGTGGACCGAAGGGCATCGTCGGCCATGATTACCGAGGGAACCTGAGATGCAATCAAGCGCTGGGTACAGCCAATTCGCTCCTGCAATGAATTATGATTCGAATGCAGATCCAGAATCATGACATCGCAATCTCCGGCAGCCCGGATCAGATTCATGCCATCTTCATCCGGCTCCATGGAGACCTCGAAGTCCTTTCCAAGGGCCGAGGAAAGCAGCGTGTGTAGCGTACGGTCTTCGGAATATAGGCCAATCTTGATCATTTGTGGACCTGCATCTCAGGAAAACGCATCAAGCCGCCCCTAAAAAACGGAGCGGTGGAACACGATCATAGCCCTCATTGCCCTAAATTCACGGCGTAAGGTCAAAGAAAAATAGTCAAGCGCAAAACCGATGCCACCTTGGTGACACCACCCCTTTGACAAGACCCGAAAATCTCAATAGGCAATTGTTGATTCTGGAAATTGATATTAGTGGTGGAGTTGAATCGTGTCGAGATTACTTTAGTAAGTGCGTTTCCAGCAGGAAATTGTTTAAGAATATTGGCCATGGAAATAAGCGACAAACAAGCATGAAGGGCAGAATACATCCAGTTCAGACAGACATAAAATAACTCTATTTGTTATCAAGCATATAACATTGGGTAAAGTCTTTTTAAAAATAGAGTGAAAAAGTCGAAATAATGCCTAAATTGCAGTTCCTCTGACACAAGAGTCATTATTTACATATATGTTAATGTAGTCACTTTAGTAATAGCATACTAGGTACTTTTTATATAAATACCCCTAAAAAAAACTTGGATTGTTCCTGGAGCCACTGCTCCATTGATCCTTTTGTTCCTGTAAATTGCTCATGTTGTTCCAGATGCGCACTAGCAGGGTGTATACGCCCCGCTTCACTCCAGAGCTCTTTTCCGTAAACATTCGTGTACACCATTTGGGGCAGTTTGCCGTCATGTATATGATTTTGAGCAGGTTCAGTCTTTTACAGTTTGGTTAAACAATTGCAATTATAGTTAGACTATTGCAATAATGGTTGTTTCCTGCAACTAGGGGGAAGGTATGTCGGGAATGCACTCGCTTGCCTGGTGGCCAACGCTGATCGTACTTGCTGTGGCGACGTTCACGGATCTGCGTTTTCGCCGCATCCCCAACTGGCTTGTCCTTCCTTTCCTTCTGGCTGGGCTTGTGCTTTCTCCCTGGCGTACTGACTGGGGTTGCATCAGTGAGGGCATTAGCTGGCATGGCCTCGGTCAATTCAGGTGGCATGGCTTGTGGCAAAGCTTCGCCGGCATGGGACTTGGGTTGCTGATCTTTGGATTTTTATTCTGGCTGGGCGGCATGGGCGGCGGGGATGTGAAGCTGTGCGCCGCGCTTGGCGCCTGGATAGGACCGGTGCAGATGTTCTGGGTGCTGTTTTTCACCAGCCTGGCGGGCGGACTCATGGTTTTGTGTTGGATAACGTATCGCATGGTTATCAGGAAGCTGATATTGAAGGCGGGCAATTTGTTTTTTGGCAGGAAGCAGAATGGAATGAGTGGCGAACCGGAGACTTCACTTGCTGAGCTATTGAAGCGTAAGATGCCATACGAGCCGGCCATTGCCATGGGAACACTGGTTTCTTTTTTCGCTCGTTAGGGGTTAGGAGCTAGGCGTTATGTCCAATTGGCAATCGTCATATCGATCCTCGGGTAACCCGCAAGGCAAGTTGCAAGCGACAGGGGGCGGCAATCCAGTGAATTCAGAGTCTTCTTCATATCTTGATGATCAATATCCCGATTCACTCGGCGGCAACGTGCTGTCGATTGCGCTGATCGGCCCGGACGAGGAGCGCCGCAAGGCAGCGGTCACCGCACTGGCTGGATGCCACGGGGGCGAAATCCGGGAGTTCTCCACCTATCCTCCAAGCCTGGACGATGTACCAAGGCTGCTGGAACAGCATTACGACGTCATCATCATCGATTTGGACAGCCATCCGGAATACGCCCTGGAACTTGTTGAGAGCATCTGCGCCAACGGCACGGCAACAGTGATGGTGTATTCGGTGAAGGCGGATTCAGAGCTTCTGGTCCGTTGCATGCGAGCGGGCGCTCGCGAGTTTCTCACCTTGCCCTTTGCTCAAAGCACCATGGCCGAAGCCTTGGTCCGGGCTTCTGCCCGGCGTCCAGCAGCGCATCTTCCCAAGAAGACGGGCGGCAGGCTTATGGTGTTTCTCGGGGCCAAGGGCGGCGATGGCGTCACCACGCTGGCCTGCAATTTTGCGGTAGCTCTGGCCCGGGAGACAGGCCAAAGTACGTTGTTGATTGATCTCGATCTCCCGCTGGGAGACGCGGCGCTGAATCTCGGTGTCGTGGCCGAATATTCAACCATCAACGCTCTTCAGAATTTCAACCGGCTGGATTCGAGTTTTCTCTCCAGGCTGCTGATCAAACATAGCTCGGGAGTCTCTGTGCTTGCGGCTCCGGGCAAGTTTCCCCAGTATCAAGCCTCCGATGAAGCAGTCGACAGGCTCATCACGGTCGCGCGGCAGGACTTTGAAAACGTGGTTATTGACATCGGTTCCAGGCTCGATTTGATGAGTACCGGCCTGTTCAAAGAGGGCTCGACGGTTTACCTGGTCATCCAGGCCGGCATTGCCGGACTGCGCAACTCAAATCGCCTGATTTCGCAGTATTTCTTGACCACGGTTCCCAAACTGGAGATTGTGCTCAACCGGTTTGAACCTCGCTCCATGGGGGTTTCCGAAGATCAGATTACCAAGGCCCTCACCCGGCCAGCGCAGTGGAAGATTCCTAACGATTACAACGCTGTGAAGCGTATGCAAACCACGGCGATTCCTCTGGCGCTGGAAGATTCGCCCATTTCCCGGCTCATCCGGCAGATGGCTCGAACTGCTTGTGGCCTGCCTGCAGTCGCGGAGAAAAAGGGAGGCTTCAGCCTCAAGAGTTTCAGCCTGGGCTTCTCCTCGAAGGCTCCTGACAGAACGGATACACGGACACTGACGCAGCTGGGGTTGGGGACAGGTCCGGACAGTGCAGTTGCCAAGCCAGAGCCCGCAGCGAAGGTCACAAGCAAGCCCTCCATGGCTCCTCCCGCGAGCGCCGCGCCGGCAGTGGTACCGCCAAAACCGGTACCGCAAAAACCGGTACCGCAAAAACCGGTTGCGACAACAACCAAAGCAGAGCGCGCCGAATCTGTGAGCCCGAAGCAAATGGCTCAACAAGAGGTCAGTCCCCCCAGCCAACAGACTGAACTGGAAGAAACGCGCACTTACAGGGGCGCCACCTATGTGAAGGGCGCGGATGGCGAGTGGCACCTTAAGAGAACTCCCGTCGCCAGTGTTCCCGTCCAGCAGAGCGGACCGGAAACGCGCACTTACAAGGGCGCCACCTATGTGAGGGGCGCGGATGGCGAATGGCACCTGCAGAAAACAACGGCAGTAAAAGCGATCCAGGAGCCTCCTGTACAAGCGATTCAGCAGAGGGAAAAGCCAGTCATCACGTGGCCGGCGCCTGCTCCGATTGCCTATGGCACAGTTCTCGGCGCCACGGAGCTCAATGCCAGGGCATCGGTTCCGGGTAGATTTACCTACGCTCCTGCCGCAGGCGAGATGCTTCCTGCGGGAACGCATACGATCTCGGCAACCTTCACTCCGGCGGACGATACGGGCTACACCACGGCGCAGGCTGCAGTGTCGCTCACCGTCACCAAGGCTACGCCGGCCATCGCATGGCCGACGCCTGCTCCGATTGCTTACGGCGCCGCTCTCAGCTCTGCTCAGCTAAATGCTACGGCGTCAGTTCCGGGAAGATTCGATTACACTCCCGTGGAGGGTACGGTGCTGACAGCCGGAGTACAGACTCTGACTGCAGCCTTCACTCCGTCAGATGTTTCGGACTACACCACTGCGCAGGCAGCCGTGTCATTCACTGTCGCCAAGGCCAAGCCAATCGTCAACTGGCTTCCGCTGGCTTCGATTGCCTATGGCACCCCGCTGGGCAGCGCCCAATTGAATGCCGCGGCGTCAGTTCCCGGAACTTTCGTTTACACACCTGCTGCAGGAACGGTGCTGTCAGCAGGGATGCATTCGCTAACGGCAACCTTTACTCCGGCAGACACTACGGACTACAGCCCCACCCAATGCGAAGCGTCGCTGGTTGTGACCAAGGTGACGCCGCATATCACGTGGGCTAATCCGGCTTCGATTGTTTACGGCGCCGCCCTGGGCGGTAATCAACTGAATGCCACGTCTCCAGTGCCAGGAAAATTCGCCTATATTCCCGCAGCTGGCGCGGTGCTTACGGCAGGGACGCATACTCCTTCGGTAACCTTTACCCCGGTGGATTCCATGAACTACACCGCGGCACAGGCCGCCGTGTCGCTTACTGTTACCAAGGCGACCCCCTCCGTGACATGGCCTGAGCCAGCTTCGATTGCATACGGCACCGCGCTTAGCGCTACGCAGCTGAATGCCACCGCATCGATTCCGGGGAAATTCGTTTACAACCCTGGTCCGGGAGAGATACTGGCGGCGGGTGTGCATGCGCTCACGGCTATCTTTACTCCAACTGATACTACGGACTATGCCAACGTGCAGGCCACTGTGACGATTACTGTCGCCAAGGCAAAGCCAACCACGATTACATGGCCAACGCCGGCTGCCATATCGCACGGCACACCGCTCGGCATTGCTCAGCTCAACGCCACGGCATCGCTTCCTGGCACCTTCACCTACTCTCCACCTGCAGGCGAGGTGCTCGCCAAGGGAACGCATACGCTCACGGTCACCTTTACACCGATGGACGCCAACTTTCCTGAGGCGCGTGCCACTGTGCAACTAACTGTTACCAAGGCAATGCCTGTCATTACATGGCCGACACCCGCCCCCATCTCTTACGGCACCATGCTCAGCTCCACACAGCTGAATGCCAAAGCCTCGGTTCCGGGAATCTTCGTCTACACTCCAGCTGCAGGCGAAATGCCGTCGGCGGGAACGCACACACTCTCAGTTACTTTTACTCCGAACGACAGTTCGGACGATGCATCGGCGCAGGCCACGGTACAACTTACTGTCACTAAAGCAACGCCGATCATCACATGGCCGTCCCCCGCAGCCATCGCTTACGGCACACCGCTCAGCGCCGCTCAGCTAAATGCCACGGCATTGATTCCGGGCACTTTCACCTATACACCAGCCGCGGGTAACGTGCTTGCAGCAGGTACACAGACACTTTCTGCAACTTTTACCCCCACAGACACCACAGACTTCACCACAGCACAAGCCACGGTGACGCTTGTGGTGGAAGGATTGCCAAACATCGCTATGCTCATACCGACAGCGGTCGATGCTGGTCCGGCTGACGGAGACTTTAGCGATGCAATGCAGAGAGTGCAGTTCGACGACAAAGACTTCAACCAGCAGGGCAAACTTGAAACGCGCAGCTACAAAGGTTCAACTTATGTGAAGGGAGCCGATGGCCAATGGTACCTCCAGAAGAAATAGAAGTGAATGCACCCACAACGCTTCCCGCGGATTTCGGCGAATGGGATAGCGGAGAGCAACCTGCGGCACAGCCAGCCAAACCAGCAACAGCGCGAGTTGCCGTGCCGCCCGTAGTGGATCGGATACCGAGCCCCGTTTCGCGCGCATCTGCGGCGGCTTATGCGGAAGCTGAGCAGGTTTTTCAGCCGCCTAAGACGAAAGTCGAGACACACAAGGACGAGAGCACGGGCAAGAAGAAAGGGCTGGCGCCTCTTATTGGCGTCGGTTCGCTTGCGTTTGTGCTCATCCTCGGCTTTTTGGGCTACACCAAGATGCGGTCGGGAACGGCAGCGCCGAAGCCCGTGGTTGCTCCGCAGCAAATATCGACGAGCACGCCGCAGCAGACGGCTACGACTGTAACGACACCCGCGCCAGCGACGACACCAGCGACAACGAGTACTGATAGCCCGCGCCCGTCGTCGGAAATCGCAATGAGCCATCAACTGAGCGCGCCGTCGCGGATTCCGAGTGACCTTAAAATGCTGGCCGGCAAGGAACCCCCGCCCTCTTCTGGCTTTACATCGTCCGGTATGGATGGCCTGGGTGGCACTGGAACGGCGGGAAACGTCTTCACTGGGCAGAACGGGCCGAAGGTAAAGGTCGCGGCTCCCACGAAGATGAGCATCTCGGCGGGTGTCGCCGGCGGTTTGCTGATTCAGAAAACCGCTCCGGTTTATCCGCAGATGGCCAGGGAAGCCCGAGTCACCGGCACAGTGGTGATACAAGCTACTATTACCAAGTCGGGAGCGGTCGATAATCTCCGTGTTATCAGCGGACCAGCCATGCTGCGACAGTCTGCGCTGGATGCAGTTAAGACCTGGCGTTACAAGCCATACCTTCTCGACGGAGAGCCGGTGGACGTGGAGACCACGGTGAGCGTGACCTTCTCCATGGGTGGTTGACGAGTCTACAGCTCTTTGCCTCAATTTTGGTAGGGGGCTTTTTGAGATGGCGAAGTTACGGACAGGAATCCTGTCCTGATGGTAGGTAGAACGTGGAACTGCTGAATCTGGAAAAGTACAAAGCGGAGATACACCGGACCCTGATCTCCAAGCTGGATCTGGAGAAGCTGTCTCGCGTCAATTCCAGTCAGGCGCGCCAGGCGGTTTCCGGCATCGTAAAGGAGATCATCGCCGAGCAGCGAGTGCCCCTGAACTTCGACGAGCAGGAACGGATACAGGCGGACCTGCTCGACGAGGTTTTTGGCCTTGGCCCGCTGGAACCGCTGCTGCGCGATGCCAAGATTTCCGACATCCTGATCAACGACAAGGATCATGTATTCATAGAGAAAAACGGGCTCCTGCAGAGGGTCGATACGACTTTTCGCGACGATAAACATCTGCTGCAGATCATTGATCGTATCGTATCGCGCGTGGGACGCAGGGTGGATGAGTCTTCTCCGATGGTCGACGCCCGGTTGCCCGACGGCTCTCGCGTGAATGCCATTATTCCGCCCCTGGCGCTGGACGGACCATCCATGTCGATTCGCCGCTTCGGGACAGGCCCCTTGGCAGCCAATCAACTGGTTCAGTTGAAGAGTGTCTCTCCGGAAATGATGGAAGTGCTATCCTCCGCGGTAAAAGCCAGGATCAGCATCCTCATTTCAGGCGGCACCGGCACCGGCAAGACCACCTTATTGAACATATTGTCGCAGTACATCCCGCGCACCGAACGCATCGTAACCATTGAAGACGCGGCTGAACTCCGACTGGCGCAGGAAGACATCGTGCGACTCGAAACCCGTCCGCCCAACATTGAAGGGCAAGGTGCGATTCGCCAGCGTCAACTTCTGATCAACTGCCTTCGCATGCGCCCCGACCGCATCATCATGGGCGAGGTGCGTGGAGAAGAAGCCTTCGATATGCTTCAGGCCATGAATACCGGGCACGAAGGCTCGATGACCACGATTCATGCCAATACCACTCGTGATGCCATCTCCAGGCTTGAATCAATGGTCGCGATGAGCAACATGAATATGCCGGAAAAATCTGTTCGCCAGCAGATAACGTCAGCCATCACCATTATTGTTCAGGTCACGCGTTTGAGCGATGGTACACGCAAAGTAACAAGCATCTCCGAAATAACCGGCATGGAAGAGAACGTCATCAGCATGCAGGAGATTTTTACTTTCAACAAGAAAGGAATCGGGCCCGATGGCAAGGTTATCGGCGTATTCCAGCCAACCCATATTCGTCCCCGGTTTCTGGATCGGCTTCGAGTATCCGGTATCGTTCTACCACCGGTTCTATTCGAGCGCGAAACGTCAGTCAATTGAGCGGAAAGGAGGAAAACAGATATGGGAGATAATGTGGGATTGATCGTTTTTGTGATTTTTGTGGGCGTTTTCGCGATCGTAGCTCTGCTGGCTTACGCCATCGGTTCCGGAGCCTCTCAGCGGGCCAAGCAAGTCTATGCCGTGCTCGACTCAGCTCTGGCCACAGACAACGATGGGATGGAACGCGGCAAGGACGTCAATCTTCGCAAGAGCGAAATGATCAGCAGCATTCCCTGGCTCAATCAGAAGCTAAAGGAGTTAGATCTGGCGCCGGTTATCCATACTCTGCTCTATCAGGCAGATCTCAAGTGGAACGCCGGAACCCTGGTAGCTGGTTGTCTATTCAGCTTTGCTCTCCCGGCTTATTTGACATACTTGCGCTTCGATTCCTTTATCATGGCTGTGCCCATCGGAGTGCTGACGGGCTTTATACCTTTAGCCTATGTTTTTCATAGACGCAGCAAGCGCCTTGACGCGTTTCAACAGGGAATGCCGGAAGCGCTGGATCTGATGGTGAGCGCGTTACGAGCCGGACACAGCCTCATTGCCGCAATCGGCTCAGTATCTCGTGAATGTGTCGACCCGGTAGGCTGCGAATTCAGAACTTGTTTCGAGGAGCAGAATTACGGCCTGGAACTGAAGAGTGCAATGGACAACCTCTGCAAACGCGTTCCCTTGCAGGACCTCCGCATCTTTTCGACGGCGATTATGATCCAGAAGGAGAGTGGGGGAAATCTGGCCGAGGTCCTCGACAAGACATCTTATGTTATCAGGGAGCGATTTCGCTTGAAGCGTCAGGTAGAAGTGCATACGGCTCAGGGACGCTTGACAGGATGGGTGCTCACCCTTCTGCCTATGGTGCTCGGACTCGTTTTGTATTTTGTTAATCCGGAGATGGTGAGCGTCTTGTGGAAGGATCCAATGGGCATTAAGATGCTCTGGACTGCCGCGGGCATGATGGTGGTTGGTGGTTTCATCATTCACCACATTGTCAACATGGATGTTTGAAGGGTTTTATGGGATTTTTTGCGATTTTTACATTTTGTGTCGTATTCCTGCTGATCGTGAGCGGCGGACTGCTGCTGTTCTATCGCGAAGAAATGCTGCAGCGAATTACTGACGTGATTAATCCGCACCCCAAGCCGAAGTCCATTTTGGCCACTATTCAGCAGACAGGAATTTCCATTGGCGGTGTGGTTGAGCACTTTGAAAACGTGCTGCCGAGAAGTCAGGCCGAGACGTCTGTCGTCATGCAGCGGCTACAGCGCGCTGGATTCCGTGACGAGTCAGCGGTCAAGGTTTTCTATGGCACGAAAGTATTAACTCCTATTCTGATGGTTATCCTTTTTTGGGCCAGTGGAATTGGAGCCTACGGCGGCATATTTATGTACGTCGTAGCCCTGGGCATAGGTTTTCTGGCGCCGGATTTCTGGCTGGGGAAACGGATTACTAAACGCCAAAGCCATATTCGGCGCGGCCTCCCGGATGTGCTTGACCTGCTGGTGATCTGCATCGAGGCGGGGCTTAGCCTGGACCAGGCAACGTCGCGCACTACTGTGGAATTGAAATCAGCACAGCCGGAACTGTGCGATGAATTGGGTATTGTCGTGCTAGAGCAACGTGCGGGACGCCCTCGCAGTGAAGCCTGGAAGCACCTGGCGGAACGCACCAACGTAGACTGTGTGCGCAATCTGGTATCCATGCTGGTTCAGGCAGATCAGTTTGGGAGCAGTGTTGCCAAAACACTGCGCGTCCACAGCGATACACTCAGAACACAGCGTGTACAGGCTGTGGAAGCGGCGGCGGCAAAGACTACCATCAAGCTGATCTTTCCGCTTGTGCTGTTCATATTCCCGTCGCTTTTTGTCGTTACTCTGGGGCCGGCGGTGATCTCCATCATGGAATCATTCGCGGGGCTTAATCATTGAGGGAAGGAGGAATCGATATGAACATGGACGGTACTACTCTCATCCAGATCGTGTGCGGTGTGCTGGCTGTTGTTGTGTTGATCGTATTGATCCAGCGACGCCGCACTCGAGTCAAGTAGCGCAGCGCTTGTTTCGGCGGCGCCGTGATGGCACGCTTCGCTGGCCGGTCCGCAGGCTTGCGTTCCGGAGAATTCGCTATTTTGACGCCCGGTCTCGTTCGAGTTTGCTCAAGCCGGGGAGCGTAACCAGCATTTGCAGAAAGAGGAGTTGACATGAACACGACTTTGATTATTCAGATTGCCGCAGGTGTGTTGGCTGTGGTTTTGATTGTTGTTTTGGTCTTGCGCCACCGCGCTAAGAAACAGAAGTAGTACCGGTTTTGTGGGTGGGCCGGCAGCGCGGAAACGCCGCATGGATTCTGCAGGCCAACTTAATCATTCGCTGGCCGGGGACATTGCCAGTCTAGCAGTATGTCTCCGATCTCACCCCGTCAGCGGGTGCGGGTTGTTGCGTCTCTGCTTAGCTCTTAAGGCTAAGCGAAATATCATCTTCGCGCTTGGCGAAGCAGGAGTTTTGGCTGGTCCAGTCGTGAAAAACGGATTTGCATGAGCAGTTTTAACGCAATTTGATGCAAGAGGTTGAGCAGACAAATGGCACTTTGAGACAGCACCCGGCTGCCGGGTCCTCGTGGAGGACCGGAGGTTCGATGGAATTACGAAGGCTTTGCGCATACAACCAGACTCGTGAATGCTTCCTCGGCCTTGAGGTCGCTACCACAAGTATGGAGTACGCGGAGCTCGTGAGGCTGTTTCAAAAGCTGATGCTAAAGTCTGGTGAAGGCCTTTGGATCTCGCCGTTTCGCGGAATTCCGGAGACGGATATGCGCGCCCCTCTCGATTTGATTTACCTGGACGAGGATTGCCAGGTCATAGAGGTAGTTGAGTCATACCCCACATTTCGTGTTTCTCCATCGAGCCCGCACCCGGCAAGCGTTTTGGCGCTTCCAATCCACTCCATCTATTCATCGCAGAGCCAATCGGGCGATCAGCTGGTGCTTTGCCTGGCGGAGGAAATGCAGGGCCGCCTGGAAAAGATTACCAGCACCAGCGGGGTTTCCAGTGGAGTGCAATGCGCCGTGCTCTTGCGTACGAAGCCGCTATGGAGCGGCGGCCCTGGAGTGGTGGAACTGAAAGATCATCCCCGTGAGGAACGTCCCCAGGAGGAACGTCATCAGGAGGTGCGTCATCAGGAGGTGCGTCCTCAGGAGGTGCGTCCTCAGGAGGTGCGTCCCCGGGAGGAACTTCATCAGGAGGTGCGTCCTCGGGAGGAACGTCCCCGGGAAGAGCGCTCTGCGTCCGTGAAGCCGTCCGAGAAGCAATTCGAGAAGCCGCCCGAGAAGCAATTCGAGAAGCCATCCGAGAAGCTGTATGAGAAGCCGTATGAGATGGATCTTGCTGAGCCGGGGATGAAGTACGTTAAGCGACCTAAGAATTGGTTGAGTCGCTGGTGGTCTCCGGATCCGAGAACAGCTCCTGATCTGAGAAATGCTCCTCGGAAGTCGTTACCCGGCCTGGCTGCCTATTACTGGACAGGCGGCGCTCCCAAAGGGCACAACGTTAAGAACATCAGTTCGTCAGGGTTGTACGTGGTAACAGAGGAGCGTTGGTACCCCGGTACCCTAATCCTGATGACTTTGCAAGTGGCAGGTAACGGTAAAGAAGAGGGTTTTGAACATTCAATCGCCGTGCACTCCAGGGCTGTTCGATGGGGAAACGACGGTGTAGGCCTCCAATTCATCCCGCAAGATACGCCGGCGGCGAGCAGTGGGCTAAACCCGCTGGTGAACGGGGCGAACAGGAGGGAACTCGAGCAATTTTTGGAGCGGCTCCGCAATGGCAAAGGTTAGACCCGTTGGGGGCGCTCCATGGGTACCTTAGTACTTTGACATAACAACATTGTCGTATCACGCTGATATAAACGACAATGTGTGGAGGGAAACAATGAAAAGGCTGAGCAATCTGCGCGGGCAGGCTCGGGCGGTCCTGCACGGTTTTTGCCGTGCTGAGGCCTTCTGCGGAGCGAGCGCGAAAGCACGGACTATGAGCGGCCGGCTACGCGGCTTCCTGCATTCCGATGTCGAGGGGCAATCCTTGGTTGAGTTTGCCCTGGTGGTGCCCATGTTGCTGATGGTCCTGACATTCATGTTTTCGCTCAGCATGGCCATGATCAGCTATGAGCAACTCAACTCCGCTACATCAAGTGCCGCGCTTCAGGTGCTGGCAACTTCCCGGAATGTGCTTGCCGATCCGTGCGCTTCGATCGAATCGTCAGTATCCACCGCATTGCCGGGCTTCACAGCATCCAAGCTCTCATACACAATCACGATTCAGAACTCAAGCGGCTCGAATGTTACGTACGGCCCAACGACCGGGACGGGGTTTTCATGCACAGCGGCAGCCACGGTGCTATCGGCAGACGGCACTTCCACGCCGGCCTCGCTCACGGTCAGTTATCCGTACACATGGATTCCAGTGTATTTGCAAAAAATGACAGGAAACCTATCTGTGACTCAACCGGTTACTGTCTATTGAATGAAAGGGGGAATTGTTTTATGAAACTTCACAAAGTAACTCTTTTCCGCAGGCTACTGAAGGATACGCGTGGACAGTCAGCGGTGATGATGGCGGTAAGCATGATCGCGTTTATAGGAATAGCAGGGATCACCGTTGATCTTGGCCATGCCTATGTTGCCCGTCAGCAACTTCAGAACTCAACAGACGTGGCCGCCCTGGCCGGAGCCGCGGCTTTGCCCAACACAACCACCGCAACCACACAAGTGACTGCTTACAGCGCCGAGACAGGCCAGAAAAGCGCCACTCCCAACCTGACAAATGTTACCATTACGCCGACTTTCGAGTGCCTCGGAACCCTGACTGCGAATATGGGGCTGGGGTGCGAGGCTGCGACCGGCTCACCTAGCGGGAATTACAACGCTGTCAAGGTATTGCAGACCGCGAAGGTCCCGTTGTGGTTCGGGGGAATGTTCCATGTTCCCGCGTTCAACCTTGGGGCTACCGCGACCGCAGCCATGGCCGGCGGGCAAAACACCCCGTGGAACATTGCCATCGTTCTCGACGCAACTCAGTCGATGACCGACTCGGATGGCGGCCTGCAATGCACGGGCACGAGAGAATCCTGCGCGTTGCTGGGTGTCCAGGCCCTGCTGGGTCTTATGTACCCCTGCCAGGCGGGCCAAACCTGCACCAACACTACGGGCGTCACTCCTGTCGACAGCGTCAGCATTTTTCTCTTTCCGCCAGTGGAAACCTCGCAGGCCAAAGACTATTACAATTGTCCCAGCTCCTCAATTCCTACGATTGAGCCGTATGAATTTCAAAACGTGACCACCGGGACGATATCGAATGGGCTTCTGAACCTGCCTTACACCTCCACCTACCAGATAGTGCCGACACCGGCAGGCACATCGGGCAATACCATTGCTATACCGTTTGCTCACGATTACAAGACCAGCGATACGGCTACCACGTTAAACTCCGGCTCGCAGCTTGTAGAAGCGGCCGGGGGATATAGCGGCTGCACCGGCATCCAGGCAAAGGGCGGCGAGGGAACCTACTATGCGCAAGCCATCTATGCGGCGCAGGCGGCTCTTATCGCCCAGCAGGCGGCAAATCCCGGCTCGCAGAATGCCATGATTATCCTCGGCGACGGCGACATGAATGCTTCCAGCGGCCTGAAGGCGGATACTGGAACCCTGAACGGAACGGGCAGCGGCAGCAACAAGAACTCGTACGCCTACCCATCCGCGGTGGGCCAGTGCGGGCAGGCAATCATAGCCGCCCAGTCGGCCGCGGCATTTCCGAATGCCAACGGCGTAAGCGGAACCAGGGTCTTTACGGTTGGCTACGGCATTGCATCGGGGGGATGCTCCACGGATGCGACTTACAGCGCCTACAAGGGTATCTCTGCCTGCACGGCAATGCAGGATATAGCCTCCTCGGCGGGGAATTTCTATTCCGACGAAGCCTCAACCGGTGTCTGCCCCTCGGCCAATGAAGTGAATTTTACGAAGCTGGTACAGATCTTCCAGGCTATTGCGCGTGGTTTAACCACTCCGCGTCTGGTTCCTAACGGCACCACATAGCCTGCCAATCAATCACCCCTGTTACCCGGCCGGTCCGCGCCCCCCTCGGACTTGCCGGGATGGGGCCTTATTGTGGCTCCTCCGGGATAATCAGCAGCACTTCCACCATGACATTTTGTCCATTCTGCGTTGCCGGGCGGAATTGCCACTGGGCGAGCGCATCCAGCACGAACTGTGCCTGGGTGAACTCTGGTGGGAAGAGGACGGATAGCGCCTCGAAGCGGCCGTCCTGATTCACAAACCCATGAACCATGAGGGCATCGGCATCGATTGCGCCGGGCGGGATGTTGGGCCGTACGATGTTATACGGCCAGGGCGCCTCGATATGCAGGATATTGCCCGCGGCAGCCGCGTTGTCGGCCCGGGAGAGCGAGTACTGAAGAATCCAGCTCTTCGCCAGGCCAACGTGCAGATATACGGTGTAGGACATCCTGCCGCTCCAGAGCGTGGCCGTCTCGGGATACTTATCTTCCAGAGAGGAGCCCACCACGACAGCTCCGAATTGGCCGTCATGGGGCAGCGAGATACGGGCTGACGAAAGCGGGTTGCCGCGCCTGGAGCCACCTTGAGGGAAGGCACTTTGCCCGGTTCCAGTTTCATCTCCCTGGGCGGCTGAGCCGGAATCCGCCGTTTCTCCGGCGCCGGTTGAACCCTGGCCCGCGCCGGCCTCTCCCGGTTGGCCGGCCGGGTTAGGCTGCCCGGCCTGCGTTGATTCCTGTGTCTGTCCCGCCGCCGGCATCCCGAGAGAATTGGAGGAGGCCGATTCATTCACGGGCGGCAGCGTGACCTCTCCATCCGCCATTTGGAGATCAGAGGCCGACATGACCGAAGCCGGAGTTGGCTGCTCAGACCCTCGGGCGTTGGTTATCGGCGTGGGCGGCGACGGTTCCGGTCCGCGAACCACCACGGGCGACGTGTTGCTGGGAAAAATATTCTGCGTTTCGGTTTTCAGATCTGTGGGCGCCAGGGCGATGATGTCTATGTTCGGTTCTTCATTGGGCAATTGGACCGAAGGCGCCACGTTGGAAACAGCCGGCTTTTGCGGCTGAGGCGGAACCAGGTTCTTGGCGGATGTCTTCATGCCGTCCCAGATTACGACTGTAGGCAGAGGAATTTCCTGGGTAAGAACCATAGGCTTGGGGAGGTCCGGCTGCAGAAGCGTCTGGGGGCCTAGTGGGGCATGCACAGCCTGCCGTAGCGGCGGATGTTCGGTGGCGATACCGCTTGGAGAAAGCTTGCGCTTGGCGGAAGGCGGGCGGGGATACTCGAAGCCGCTATTAGCGGCGCGCTGCATCTGAGACTGAATGGTATGCAGGTCAATATGACGCACGTCATAGTGTTGCGCAAGGGCCGGGGTCTTCACCTGGGGCGCGGACATGAGCCCCAAATATATCAGCCCAATCACACCGGCATGCACCAAAAGAGATATGAGAAAGGAATAGGGCTGCCGGCTCGGCTCCGGCCGCTCTGAAAATAGCGTAATCGTGGGGGAAGACCTCATGACCGGATGAATATCCTCCCTCGCGCCACCTGGTCCTTCTTGCCGTGGAGGTCGCGCTTCGGCGGTCTCAGCCTGGTGGAGCGCCGAGAGAGGCCCATCGTCCCCCCTTCAAGAGTTCAATTATAGTCTCTTTCAGAATCGCTCATGGCTGGGGTTTAACCTATAACTCTCTTGATACCTCCTTTGCCTGCAACATTGCCTCGGCCGTTACTATTAGGCTTGAAGGGAATACACTAGACAGGCGGTTAAACTTGCCTGGCAAACTGTCGGGCCAACCCCTATTTCGGCAAGATATGAAAGAGGCTATTGGCGCGGCGCTTGCCACAGGGGACAGAAAGGCGAAGCTGGCCGGGTAGCCAGTTCAAACAGGCCTCCACATGAACCGAAGAGTACTTGCGATCCTTCTCGTCGCTTTCGTCATTGCCGCCATATGCGCTTTTCTGGTTGTTCGTTTGGTTCGCAACCAGGCGGCCGCGTCGAAACCGGCGGCAATTACCGAGGTTGTCGCAGCCAAGTCGAATATTAAATTAGGGACTGTTCTCAACGCTGACCATCTGACGACCATCAAGATCACGGGTACGCCACCCAAGGGTTCCATCCTCGCGAAAGACAAGAACAGTCTGATTGGCAGGGGCGTTGTATCGGATATCTATGAGGGTGAGCCCATCATCGACAACCGGCTGGCCGCCAGCGGTTCCGGCGGAGGATTGGCAGCCACCATTCCCCCGGGCATGAGAGCCTGTGCCGTCAAAGTGGATGATGTAGTGAACGTGTCGGGATTTGTGACTCCCGGAATGCGCGTAGATGTACTGATCGCCGGCAATCCGCCTGGCCAGCAAAATTCCACGCAAGGCACACAGTCGCGAACGCTCCTGCAGAACATACAGGTGTTGTCCGCGGGAACCGATTACCAAAAAGATGCTGAGGGAAAGGCCAAGGCGGTGCAGGTAGTCAACCTTCTGGTCACTCCAGAACAAGCCGAGCTCCTCAGCCTGGCCAGCAGTCAGGTGAAAATCCAGCTGGTGCTGCGCAATCCACTGGATACAACGGTTGCTGACGTTCCCGGCACGGCCACATCCAACCTCTTTTCGGGCGAGCAGAATCGAATACCGGGAAAGACACGGCGCGTAAAGAGGGTGGTGCCCAAGGTCTTTACCATCGTGGTGTTCAACGGCTCTACCAAGACTGAAGAAAAATTTGCTGCTCCCGGGGGACGCTAGTGAGAGCGAAGACCGCCATTACCATCGTATGTTGCAGCGCACTGTTTATTGTCCTCTGCGCCTGGCCGGGCTTGCAGGCTCAAACCGCGAATCTGCCTGTTCAGCCTGCGCTAAAGCCTGTTCAGCCTGCGCCACCGCCTGTTCAGCCCGCGCCTCCGCCTGTTCAACCCATGACGCTGCCTGTTCAACCCGTGTCTGCCACTTCTCAGGATTCGACGAACGAGCTTCCCATCGCCGTGGGCAAGACAGTGCTGGTAGATTGTGCATGGCCGATAGTGCGGGTTGCCATTGGTCAGGGCAACGTCGCTGAAGTCCGTGCGACAAGCCCAACCGAGGTCATGGTGGAGGGCAAGGCTCCTGGAGAAACTACCCTGATTATCTGGGATAGCCGCGGAAGCCGGCAGTTCTTCAATGTGACAGTGCGTCCAGGCGCGACCAACCTGCACGACAACCTGGACGCAATCCGCCGTGAACTCAAGGCAGAGCTTCCCGGGGATAGCTTGAGAGTGAGCTCAGAGAACGGCATCATCTTCCTGCGCGGCACGGTCAAGGATCTCAACAGTTCGGATCGCGCGGTCAGGATTGCCTCCACAGGCGGCAAAGTAGTCAACCTGCTCAACGTCGCTGTTCCGGCATCCGATCCGCAGATTCTCCTCAAAGTGCGCTTTATAAGCGTTGACCGCACCAAGGCAGCGCAGTTCGGCATAAACATATTCAGTAACGGTTTTGGAAACACAATCGGTGGAATTTCAACCGGATCTTTATCAACTACTATTCCAAATGGCAGCACTGGCGCCACGGTGACCGGAGGATCGTCTCCGACGAATATCTCCGCCTTCTACCCCGGTCTGAATATCGGCGTTACGATTCAGGCCCTCCAGAGCACCATAGGGGCGCAGGTTCTTGCCGAGCCCAACCTGCTGGCGGCCAACGGTAAACAGGCCAGCTTCCTGGCTGGAGGGGAATATCCCTTTCCCGTCGTTCAGGGCGGCGGAGCAGGCACTGCGGCCACAGTGACCATCATGTTCAAGGAGTATGGAGTGCGCCTCAACTTCATCCCCACCATTACTCCCCGCGGAACGATCCGCCTGCAGGTGGCCCCGGAAGTAAGCGCCCTCGACTTTACCAATGCCGTTGAGCTCTCCGGGTTTGAAGTGCCCGCTATAACCTCCAGAAAGGTGAGGACCGAAGTTGAGCTGGCCGATGGACAAAGCTTTGTCATCGGCGGCCTGCTGGATAACACCGAGTCCGAAACCTTCGCGAAGATCCCCTTTCTGGGAGACATACCAATTCTCGGAAAGTTCTTCCAGTCGATGCAGAAAACCAAAAACAACACCGAGCTGATCGTGATTGTGACGCCTGAGATTGTGGCTCCCATTCCAGCTGGAGCGCCACTGCCCGAGCTGAAGTTCCCGGCCAAGTTTCTACCTCCCAACTCCGGCATACCCATGAATACACCGGACGCCAAGACCGCAGCCAACACTCCAGCACCCCCGCCGCCCACCATGCCCGTGGAGAAACTGCTTGACAGCATGAAGCCGGAGACGCCGCTGGTGATTGATACGGCCACGGGAGGCTTTGGCACAGCGTCAACGAGCACCAGCGCCACGCCTGCTCCCGCGCCCGCGCCTCAATGAGGTTTCTGCCAACATGAATCCCTTTCGCTGGATCGCATTAGGGTTGCGGAACCTCCTCGTTTCACGCCGTCAGGCCCCTCAGGATATTCGTCTGCGGGTCATGAACAGGTCGCGCAATACTGTTCTGGCCACCCACATGGAAGTGGCCGATAGCGCAGCAAAACGCAACAAAGGCCTGCTGGGGCGCAAATGCCTCGCACCCGGCGAAGGTATGTGGATTCGGCCCTGTGAGGCCGTGCACACCTTCTGGATGCAGTTTCCCATCGACCTCGTCTATCTGGACCGCAAGAATCAAATCAGGAAGCTGGTGAGCGCGGTGCCTCCATGGCGGCTATCGGGCTGTCTCCGGGCGCATTCTGTGCTCGAGCTTCCATCCGGCACGATTCGCGAGACGCAGACACAACCTGGCGACACTCTGGAATTCCTGCCTGTTCCGTAGGCCGGTCACAGCTTCACCCATGAGCGCATGTTTCCTTAATGCGGATTTGCACTCTCTGCGATCCTGTTGTGAGATTCTTCCGCTGGCAAACTCATTCTTCTGGTTGCGTAGAGATACCATGCGAGCCAGGCGGGTGTGGTCCATAGGTAATACGGCGAGATGATCTGGACGCCGGCGAACAATTCGATGAGGGCAATACCGGCAAACAACCCCAAAGGCAGGAGCGAACGCATGGACTCCTCAGCACGATAGACTCCATACAGGATAGCGGGAAGCGCCATGGCTTCATCGGTAAACCAGCCGTAAGGCGTACACATTTCTGAGACCAGCAGCAGAAGAAGTCCATCTTCCATCCAGCTCCAGCGGTTGCGGCGCTTCCAGAAATACCAGAGCGCCCAGCAACACGCGGCAATCTCAGGAAGAAACTGGACCCACACGGCATGGCGGTCAATGAGAAAGCGCAATGCCACGCTGAGAACTGGCACAGGCTCATCCAACGCTTTACCTGTGTTCATCATTTGCATATATTGCGACCATGCGTGTATGTCGAAGCAATACGACAGCGCGCAACTGGCAAGTAAAGCGGAGAAGAACCCAGCAAGAATTTTGTATGCTTTCCGGCCTACTATCCAAAGGAGCAACACAATGGCAAAGGGCAGGAAGAGATGCGGCTTCATCGCGCAGAACAGCAGGGCAGTTCCGGCAAGGAATGGACGGGTCTGATGAAAGTACAGAAATAGCGATACGCCGAGCAAGAGAAAAATGCCAAACTGCCCGGCCATAAGGCAGGCCAGAGCGGGCGCAAAGACGTAGCCAAGCAGATGAAAACGACTATCTGGGCGTCCATTGAGAAGCCAGATAAGCCGGATTGACACAGAAAGACATGCCAGAAGAGTAAATAGCCATAGGACGAGGCCGTTTTTCGCGCTGACCAGGCCGAGTGGCAATGCTAGGAAGAAGGCTATCGGGGGATTGCGCATGATAAGTGGATTGCTGTCCTCGCGTCCCGTGGCGAGTTCCAGGCTGCGTACGGCTTCGTAGTCATATGGATTTGCGCCGTGAATGAGTTGCTGCCCGGCAGCCCAGTAAGAGATGAAATCCTTTTGACACGCGATTCTGTCACTCATGACGTAGAAACAGAGCGCGGCAAAATAACCGAAGCCTGCAGCCACAATACAGGAGGCAGCGAGAACGCGAAGTGGTTTAGATATCATTTTCCCTCTGTTTGCGCCCGTTTGTAGTGAGAAGCGATTAGATACCAAACCAGCCATGCGGGAGCAGTCCAATATGTCCAAAAGACGATGTCGTTGGGGTGCGTAAGGCTGCGGAAGAGCGCGACTTCGACCAGGGCGCTCAAGAACGCAAGCGCAATCAATAAGTTTCGTGACCGGGTAAGAAACGCGCCCTGCAACAGGGCAGGAATAACCAGGCCCTGATCATATATCCAGGAATAAGGCGCCACAAGGACAGAAACTAGCATCAGCGGGCTTCCGTTTATCAACCAGTTCCAGGAGTGGCGTCGAGGCCAGTAATAGGCCAGAGCCCACATGCAACCTAAAGCAGCCGGCAGATATTGGAGCCAGATGGAGTTCGGGCTGAGCCAGGCGCGCAACAGGTAGCTCAGGCAGGGGATGTATTCCCTCTCGATTCCAGATAAGCGCACCATCTGCGAGTACTGGGGCCACGCCATGGGATCCATGGCAAATGTGAGTGCGCAGCTTGCGGCCAGGGCAACCGCGGCGCCGGCCAGCAGCTTGTAGCTCCGGGAAACCAGTACCCACACGATCAGTACTGCGCAGAAGGGCAAAAAGAGGTGAGGTTTCAGCGCGCAAAGCCAGAGTGACATTCCCGCTAGAAAGGGGCGCGTGCGATGCAGGCGCAGAAATAGAACTAATCCCAGCAGAGCAAAGTGCGAGGTTTGTCCGAAGATTACGCAGAGCAGTGCCGGTCCGAAGGAATAGCCCAGCAAAATGCGGCGATTCCTGGGGCGGCCGTAGATGATCCAGAGCAAATGTACCGAAACCGCCAGGCACGCGAGCAGGAGCAAGAACCACAGAATCCATCCCACGCGCAAACTGAGGAATCCTAATGGATAGACAAGCGGTAGCGCCCAGGGCAGGTTCCGCATCAAACCCGGATTCAGCTTGGGCGGAAGCCCTGCGGCGCGCTCAATCTGAGTGACGGCAACGGGGTCATAGGGGTTTGCGTGGCGTACCAACTGCTGCCCAGTGGCCCAATAGAAGATGTAATCGCGTGTGTAAGGAGCGTTCGGTAAAAGCAGTGCCAGGCAGATGTTCCCGGCTATGAACCCAAACGCCAGGCCACAGACAGTTACGAAGGGCAGTGGCGCGATAGCGCGAAGAATTTTCCGGTAATTACCAGGTTTTCCGGCAGAACTCGTCTCTGGCGCCAAGGATTCGGTGATTTCGCTGTGCATCTGCTCTGGCTGCATCGTGTTGGGTGTGCTGGCGCGATGATCGATATCTGCTTCCGGACGCTTCTTGCTTGCCATGGCGCTATTCTACTTGTTCGGCCATATCGGATTCCCGGTCTGGACAGCCGGCCATGTGATTTACCTTACATTCCCATAATGGCCCTACCCGCTTACTCCAACGGCGAACGCTTAAACGCAATAGCCCCGTCGACTGTTATTAACCGGTTACTATCGTACGTTTTCTGTAAACAAGGCCGGTCTGCCCGGTACCCTCTGTATACACATGTTTACACTTCAGATTCGGCTTGAATTGTTGTAGATGATTGATAAATAAGAAGTAATGGTTGGTGGCAAGAATGGCACGCTACTTGCAATAGCTAGGTTGCCCCTGCCGCAGGCCGGGAGATTCGGTTATCTGAGAGGACTCAAATGAATACGATGTTGCTCAATCTTTATGTGAAGTTCCAGGATCTGGCGAGCCGCGAGGAAGGCCAGGATCTGGTGGAGTATGCTCTGGTTGTTGCACTGATCGCCCTTGGCGCCACCGCCAGCATGAAGGGCTTGGCCTCGGTCATCAGCTCCTCGTTCGCGAACATCAGCACGACATTTGCCGGCGCGCTGTAGCCAGTTCTCAAGGCATCATCAAAACAACCAGGCACACTCCTTGAGTTGGAGGGTGTAACAGCTTGGTATCACGTATCCATGACCCGAAAGGAATCAAATGAATACCATGTTAATCAAGCTGTTTGTGAAATTCCAGGATCTGATGAGCCGCGAGGAAGGTCAGGATCTGGTGGAATACGCATTGGTTGTTGCACTGATTGCTCTTGGTGCTACTGCTAGCATGAAGGGCTTGGCCTCAGTCATCAGCTCTTCGTTTGCCAACATCAGCACGACATTCGCTACTGCCATGTAGTCGTCGTCAAGGTGTTAACCTAATAACCAGGCACTCTCCCTCAGCCTGATAACCAGGAACACTCCCTCAGTAGGAGGGTGTGTTAACCTGATGTGGAATATCAATTTACTGAGAGGACACAAATGAATACCATGTTGCTCAAGCTGTATGTTAGCTTTCAGAATCTGATCAACCGCGAGGAAGGTCAGGATCTGGTTGAATACGCTTTGGTTGTCGCTATCATTGCCCTCGGTGCTACCGCCACAATGAAAGGCTTGGCACAAGTCATCAGCTCCTCGTTTGGCAGCATCAGCACGGCATTTGCTAGCGCGCTATAATGCGTTATCAGGCGTCTGGCAGACAAACCCAGCATTCATGCAGGGACGATGGGCTCACGTGGCAGAAAAATGAAGAGAGGAACAAAACTATGAACACCAAATTACTCAGGTTGTTCGAGAAGTTGCAGAATCTGGTAAGCAACGAGGAAGGCCAGGATCTGGTCGAGTACGCCTTGGTCGTTGCTATCATTGCCCTCGGCGCAACTGCCAGCATGCAAGGCTTGGCCCAAGTCATCAGCTCCTCGTTTGGCAGCATCAGCACGATATTTGCCGGCGCCATATAACCTGCGGCCGAGGCATTGCCGGAGCACCCAGGCTCAGCGCCTTTGCGAGAAGTATGAGTACGCCCGAGCTGTAGGGAAGGCGTACTCTTTTTTCCATAGGCCGCATTTCAACGGATTCGAAACAGTCAGCCGAACGAGGGTCGAATCCTGAAGCCTAGTCAGTGGATTGCAGCACTGGCAGACGATCAGGTTAGGGTAAATATGTTCGTCTCGTTCTTCTGATTGCCTCCAGTGCTTCAACTGGCAGAAGGCTCCAGGAACAGGTGTCCGCACTTAGTTTGCCAAGAGCGGCATGGCGCTCGAGTCAGACATGAACCAAATTCTAAGGGGGGTGGGTCTGGGTGTAAATTAACCACCTTTGTACCGTTAGGGAGAGACACGCATGGCTGCTCGATTGCCAACGCGTTCTCTCCCTTGTTTTATTGTGTAATATATATTTTCATTCAATCCTTTTTCGGTCATGATTCAAGTTCCAGGCGGCCGAAAGTTCTGAGAGCGAAGATGAGCTTGAAAAGGACAAATCATACCGGTCTTGCCTGGATACTGCTGGCCTGCGGCATTTCCATCCTATGGGGCTCCACTTTAGGGCCAGAGGCGAATCGGTGGGTGGATTTCAAGGCAGTATATTACGGCACTCGATGCCTGATTGAACACCACAACCCCTACAACGTGAGCGAGTTGGACAGCGTATACCAGTCCGAGAGCAGGGATTATTCATCGCAGTCCATCCAGGATCACCAGGGTGTAACTTTATACGTGAACTTACCTGCCACATTCATCTTCGTAACTCCCTTTGCAATGCTGCCGTGGGGACCTGCACACGTACTGTGGATGGCACTCACAGCCGGAGCTTTCATCCTGGCCGCCTTGCTGACGTGGAATCTTGCAGCCAGCTACTCGCCCAGGGTAACTCTGCTCCTGCTGTGCATCTTGCTTGCAAACTGCGAGGGTTTTTTTGTGGCCGGCAATACGGCGGGTATCGTCGTCAGCCTGTGCGTGGTGGCCGTCTGGTGTTTCCTGCAGGAGAGGTTTGTACCGGCGGGCATTCTTTGCATGGCTGTCAGCCTCGCCATTAAGCCACATGACGCGGGCTTGGTCTGGCTATATTTTCTATTGGCGGGTGGAGTTTATCGGAAACGCGCCCTGCAATCCCTTTTCGTCGCCACAATTGTGGGTATTGCGGCCTTTCTGTGGGTTTCGCATGTAGCTCCGCACTGGATTGGGGACTGGCAAAACAACATGGCGGCCATTTCCTCGCACGGCGGCCTCAATGACCCGAGCCTCGATTCGCCCACCGGCCGCGCTGGAGGCATGGTCATCGATCTGCAATCGGTCTTAATCATCTTTAAGGACGATCCGCGAATCTACAATACTGCCAGCTATCTTGTATGCGGAGCGCTTCTGCTGGCTTGGTCGATTCGCACCTTTAGATCGCGCTTATCGCGGGCGGGAGCCTGGTTTGCCCTGGCGGCAGTCGTGCCTCTTACAATGCTAGTGACCTATCACCGGCCGTGGGATGCAAAGCTTCTGCTGCTTACGATTCCGGCCTGCGCCATGCTCTGGGCTGAGGGCGGTGCGATTCGCTGGCTTGCACTGCTAGTGACTACAGTGGGGGTTGTGCTGACTGCGGATATTCCATTGGTAATTCTTCTGATACTCACCAGGAACTTGCGCATATCCACAGCGGGTCTGTCTGGACAATTCCTGAAAGCTTTACTAACGCGGCCCACCCCTCTCGCCTTGCTGGTAATGGGCATTTTCTATCTGTGGGTGTATCTGCGGCGCGATCCACTCCGAGTTTCATCGTCGGAACCTGGAGAGCCGAGGGAAACGCCGCTTGCGCCCACGCCGGCTTAATCCGATAAACTCCTGAGAAGGTCGCGTTGCAATATGATTCTCGGTCTTGGCACTATTTCGCACAGGAAAAGAGGCTGGCCATGACAAGGACTCGGTGGATTGCCTTGGCTTGGATATCGTTGAGTTGCATGCTTTCCGCTTTATGGGGCGTTTCTATGCTGTGCTCCACGCCCAACATGATGATAGATTTCAAAGGGGTCTTCTATGACACGCGATGCCTGCTTCTACACGCCGATCCCTATAAAAACGGCGAGCCACTGCGTGTTTATCTGTCAGAGGGAGGAAAACTTCCACAGTCCTCGGTCGGCCCCCGAGAAGTTTTGAGGCTGGATATATACCCGCCGACCACATCTCTCATTGTCGCTCCCTTCGCGATGCTGCCATGGGGACTTGCATTCCGTCTATGGATGATGCTCACCGCCGCGGCTTTTATCCTTGCAGCTTTCCTGATATGGGACATAGGAGCCAACTACGCGCCGGTAATCTCCGGTTGTTTAATCTGCTTTGTTCTTGCCAACACAGAAGTTCTTTTTGTAATCGGCAATTCCGCAGGGTTAGTCGTAAGCCTTTGCGTGGTGGCCGTCTGGTGTTTTCTCCGAGAGAGGTTTGTCTGGGCGGGCATCTTGTGCCTTGCGGTCAGCCTGGCAATGAAGCCCCATGATGCAGGCTTGATCTGGCTCTATTTCCTGTTAGCGGGCGGGGTCTATCGGAAACGCGCGCTGCAAGCCCTGGTTGTCACCGCCGTCATTAGTCTGGCGGCCATCGTGTGGGTAACGCCCATCGCACCACACTGGATGCAGGAACTGCACTCCAATCTTCTAGTAATCTCGGCGCCCGGCGGAATCAACGACCCAGGACCTGCAAACACTGATATCGCCCCAAGTAGCATCATAGAGCTTCAATCAGTCGTTGCCGTCTTCTGCGGCAATCCGCGCATCTACAATCCGGTCAGCTATCTCGTCTGCGGAGCGCTTCTGCTGGTATGGGCGGCACGCACTCTCTGGGCGCGATTCTCACAGCGGAGAGCATGGCTTGCGCTCGCGACCGTCGTGCCTCTTACCATGCTGGTAACCTATCATCGGGCCTACGATGCCAAGCTCCTGCTGCTTGCCGTTCCGGCCTGCGCGATGTTGTGGGCCGAGGGCGGCCGGATTCGGTGGACTGCACTTCTGGTGACTACCGCGGGGGTTGTGTTGACTGCGGATATTCCATTAACAATTCTCGTGATATTTACCAGGGACTTGAGCATCAACACTGCGTCCCTGTCGGGGCAGATATTGAAAGTTGTACTGATGCGTCCCATTCCGCTCATCTTGCTGGTGATGGGAATATTCTATCTGTGGATGTATATGCGGCACGATCCCGCCCAAGTTGCAACGTCGGAACTTGGAGAGCCGAGGGAAGCGCAGCCTTCACCCACTCCGGCTTAATCCGGTTCGCGCCTGGAATATAGCGCGACAGTATAGTAATGAGCCATGGCACCGTTTATAAAGGAGAGACAGAGCATGACAAGGATGCGGCGAGTTGCTATATTTTGGATTCTGCTGACCAGCGGATTTTCCATTTGGTGGGGTTCCTCTGTGGGGCCGGCGATGGATAAGTGGGTAGATTTCAAGCATATTTACTACGGAACACGGTGCCTCATTCAACATCGCGACCCTTACAAGGTAAGTGAGTTGGAGAGTGTTTATCGGGCCGAGGGCGGGGAACTCCCCTCGGAGACCATCCAGGCCCATCAGGCGGTGACTATATATAGAAACTTGCCTGCCACATTCATTTTCACAGCTCCTTTTGCGATGCTGCCGTGGGGGCCTGCGCTCCTGTTGTGGATGACCCTTACCGCCGGAATTTTCATCCTGGCCGCCTTTCTGATGTGGGATATTGGAGCGAGTTATGCGCCAGACATCTCCCTTTTTCTGATCTGCATCTTGCTTGTCAACTGCGAGATGATTTTTGGTGGTGGCAATACGGCCGGGATCACCGTAGGTCTTTGTGTGGTGTCCGTCTGGTGTTTCCTCCAGGAAAAGTTTGTGCCGGCAGGCATTCTGTGCCTCGCGATTAGCCTCGCAATCAAGCCCCATAACGCGGGCTTAGTCTGGCTCTATTTCCTGTTGGCAGGCGGGGTCTACCGAAAACGCGCGCTGCAAACCCTGATAGTTACAGTAGTGATTGCTATAGCAGCTATCCTGTGGGTTACGTCCATCGCGCCGCATTGGATGGGGGAACTCAACTCCAATATGCTAGCGACTTCAGTGCACGGCGGTATCAATGATCCGGGTCCCGCTTCCGCCAGCGGCCGTTACGCTTATATGGTTATTGATTTGCAAGCAGTCATCAGCGTCTTCCGGGACGATCCGCGCATCTACGATCCTGTCAGCTATCTGGTCTGCGGAACGCTTCTGCTGGTATGGGCGGCGCGCACTCTCTGGGCGCGTTTCTCTCAGCGGAGAGCCTGGCTTGCACTCGCGGCCATTGTGCCTCTCACCGTGCTGGTGACCTATCATCGCCCTTGGGATGCCAAGCTACTGATGCTCACAGTTCCCGCCTGCGCCATGCTCTGGGCCGAGGGCGGCAAGATTCGGTGGATAGCGCTAGTGGTGACTACGGCAGGGATTGTGCTGACTGCGGATATTCCATTGGCAATTCTAGTGATATTTACCAGGGACTTGAGCATCAATATTGCGTCCCTGTCTGGGCTGATCCTGAAAGCTGTACTGACGCGTCCTACCCCGCTCATCTTATTGTTGATGAGTATCTTTTATCTGTGGATTTATTTGCGACGCGATCCGGAGAGAGGCTTGCCATGACAAAGAAAAGGCGGATTGCTTTAGCGTGGATACTGCTGGCCAGCGGAATCTCCATCTGGTGGGGTTTCTCGGTTGGGCAGGGTGCGAACGGGTGGGTGGATTTCAGGGCAGTCTACTACGGCACGCGCTGCCTGCTTCAACACCACAACCCATATCAGGTAAGCGAGCTGGAGCAAGTATATCGGGCTGATGGCGGCGAACGCCCGTCGGAGACTCTCGCGGCTCATCAGGCCGTTGTGTTGTATGTCAACGTGCCAACTTTGTTTCTTGTTGTAGCTCCATTCGCGATGATGCCGTGGGGCCCCGCACACCTGCTCTGGCTGGCGCTCACTGCCGGAGTCTTTCTCCTCGCCGCCTTACTGATGTGGAACATCGGGGAGAGTTATGCGCCAAACGTCTCCCTCATCCTGATTTTCATTCTGCTTGTCAACTGCGAATCGATATTCGGTGCCGGCAATACGGCCGGGATCGCCGTAGGCCTTTGCGTGATAGCCGTCTGGTGCTTCCTTCAAGAGCGGTTTGTGCCGGCAGGCATCCTGTGCCTCGCGCTCAGCCTCGTCATCAAGCCCCATGACGCGGGCCTGGTCTGGCTCTATTTTCTGTTAGCCGGTGGAGCTTACCGGAAACGCGCGCTACAAACCCTGCTCATTACTGTTGTTTTTGGGGTGTCGGCCTTTCTCTGGATTTCGTATGTTGCGCCCCATTGGATGCAGGACTGGCAAACCAATCTGGCAACCATTGCGGCGCCCGGCGGCATCAATGAACCGGGGCCTTCATCCCTTACCGGCCGCAGCGCCTTCATGGTCATTGATCTGCAGGCAGCCATCAGTGTCCTGCGGGATGATCCGCGCTTTTACAATCCGGCCAGCTATATAGTCTGCGGTGCGATGCTGCTCGCATGGGCGGTGCGCACTCTAAGGGTAAAATTTTCGCCGGCCAGAGCCTGGATTGCGTTGGCAGCCATTGTGCCTCTTACCATGCTGGTGACCTATCATCGGCCCTGGGATGCGAAGCTTTTAATGCTCACCATTCCAGCCTGCGCCATGTTGTGGGCCAGGGGTGGTCGTATTGCATGGACGGCGCTGATGGTGACTTCCGCGGGGATGCTCTTGAACGCGGATATTACGCTGGCAAGTCTCAACATTATCTTCAATTACCTGCATGTGGAAACAGCGGGTATCTTTGGAACGATTCTGACACTACTGATGATTCGGCCCGCCTCGCTCATTCTGCTGGTGATGGGCTTGTTCTATCTCTGGGTGTATCTGCGGCGCGAATTACCCGAGGCAAAGAGCATCATAACCCCTGGATGAGGGTAGTCTTCGCTCATCATGAGGCCATGTTATTGAGGATTGCATAAGTAATGTCCGCATAATCGCGCCGTAGGCGCAGTGTTTGTTAGCCCCGCGCTTTAGCGTGGGGAAAAGGGATATTACAAGCTCGTTACGGAGTCCCGTAGGGACGGAGCAAGGACATTTTCATGCAGTTACCAATAGACTTCGTTCGAATCGTTATCCGCGCAGAAAATCCTTGGCCTTCTGCACCAATACATCGCGGCTGATATCCGAAATAGTGTTGGTAAGCGGTAGTTTCTTGGGGCAGACCTCCACGCAGTTCTGCGCGAAGCCGCACTCCTGAATGCCGCCGTCTCCGGCCAGCGCGCGCAGGCGCTCTTCCTTCAGAACCTTGCCCGTGGGGTGATTGTTGAAGAGCTTGACCTGGGCGATGGTGGCCGCGCCGACGAAACCAGTCCCTTCGTTGAACTGCGGACAAACCTCCATGCAGCAGGTGCAGGAGATGCAATTCGACAGCGGGTAGTTGACCTCCTGCTGCTGCGGGTAGACGCGCGGGCCGGAGCCCAGATCATAGGTACCGTCGATGGGAATCCACGCCTTGACTGCCTTCAGATTTTCGAACAAAACCGACCGGTCCACCTGCAGGTCACGAACCAGAGGAAACTTGCTGAGCGGCTCGACGCGGATGGGCTGTTCCAGATTATCAACCAGCGACGAGCACGCCATGCGCGCTCTTCCGTTGATGCGCATGGCGCAGGAGCCGCAGATTTCTTCCAGGCAGCAAGAGTCGTAGGTGACGGGAGTGGTCGGTTTGCCATCGGCTGTGACCGGATTGGCGGCGATGTCCATCATCGCCGTGGTCACGTTCATGCCCGGACGCCATTCAAGCTCGAAGCGCTCCCACACAGCGGGATCATCGGGGCTGGCCTGGCGCTTGATTTCGAATTGCACTGTCTTCTTTGCCATTGTCAGTCTCCCTTAATTTGCCGCGTCGTAGCTGCGCCGCCGCGGCTTGATGAATTGCGTGTCAACCTCTTCGTACTCAAAGCGCGGACCGGAGTCCGTGAAGCTGGCCTTGGTGGTTTTCAGGAATCGCTCGTCGTCGCGCTCGGGAAAGTCGGGCTTGTAGTGCGCGCCGCGCGATTCGTCGCGCAAGATCGCTCCCTGCACAATCACCCGCGCCAGCTCCAGCATGTTCTTCAACTGGCGAGCGAATGCAAAGCTGGTATTGGCCCACTGGCTGCGGTCGGCGAGGCTGACGTTCTTGTATCGCTCCAGCAGCTCCACAATCTTCTCGTCAGCCTGTTTTAGCCCCTTGTTATAGCGGATCACCGTGGCGTGCTTGGTCATGGTATCGCCCAACTCGCGCCATAGCTTGAAGGGATTTTCTTTGCCTTCGTTCTTGAGCAGCCTGGCATTGAGCTCGGCTTGGCGAGCCAGCTCGGCTGCATGGTCTCCGTCGTCTTCCGCGGCGGGCAGATTCTTGGTGTACTCCAGCGCATGGGGCCCGGAGATGAATCCCGCATAAATGCAACTGAGCAGCGAATTCGCGCCCAGGCGATTGGCGCCGTGGTACTGGTAATCGCATTCGCCAATTGCATAGATGCCGGGAATGTTGGTCATCTGGTTGAAGTCCACCCAGATGCCGCCCATGGTGTAATGCATTCCAGGAAAGATCTTCATGGGCACTTCGTGGGGATCGTCGCCCACGAACTTCTCATAGATGTCCAGAATGCCGCCGAGCTTGCGGTCGAGCGTGGCGCGGTCGATGTGCGTCAAGTCGAGATAGACCATCGGCTGGCCGTCGATGCCCAGGTGATTTTCGTAGACCACCTTGTGAATGGCCCGCGTGGCGATGTCGCGCGGAACCAGGTTGCCGTACTTGGGATACCACTCCTCGAGAAAATAAAATCTCTCGGCCTCGGGAATCTCCTTGCCGGGGCGCTTGTCGCCGGGATTGCGCGGCACCCAGACGCGCCCGCCCTCGCCGCGCGCCGACTCCGACATCAACCGCAGCTTGTCTTCGCCGGGAATGGCGGTGGGGTGCACCTGGATGAGCTCGCCGTTGGCGTAATAAACGCCCTGCTGATAAACCGCCGATTGCGCCGAGCCGGTGCAGACAACGGAGTTGGTGCTCTTGCCAAAAATTGCCCCGATGCCGCCAGTAGCCAAAATAACAGCGCCCGCCGCGAAGCTGCGCAGTTCCATGGTGCGCAGGTCGAGTGCGGTTATGCCGCGCGCCACGCCCTTGGAGTCGATGATCGCGGAGAGAAACTCCCAGCCCTCGTACTTCTTCACCTTGCCTTCAGATTCGTAGCGGCGGACCTGCTCATCGAGCGCATAAAGCAACTGCTGCCCGGTCGTTGCTCCGGCAAAGGCGGTGCGGTTGTAAAGCGTGCCGCCGAAGCGCCGAAAATCCAGTAGCCCCTCGGGAGTGCGGTTGAAGGGCACGCCCATGCGGTCCAGCAGGTCGATGATTGCTGGCCCCGCCTCGCACATCAGCTTCACCGGCGTCTGGTTGGCCAAAAAGTCGCCGCCGTAAATGGTGTCGTCAAAGTGCTTGTATGTGGTGTCGCCCTCGCCCTTCAGGTTCTTGGCCGCGTTGATGCCGCCCTGCGCGCACACCGAGTGCGATCGCTTGACCGGGACGATGGAGAAGAGGTCAACCGAGCCCCCGGCCTCGGCGATTTTGATAACCGCCGAAAGTCCCGCCAATCCTCCGCCAACCACGATAATTCTGGGTGCTGCCATGAAGGTGAACCTCGTTCCTTTCGTCCTGCAACTCCAAAGCCTGAATCAACAATCCTGTCCAGTCTCCCTATTAATTTGAATCCCATATATCATCGGTATTCAAGTCCTACAAAAAGAGTATCTCCATGTCATTTGAAGCCGAGATCGGAGCGAATCGAGGCGATCAACGCATCAGAAAGCTTATCCAAATCTTCTTTAGTCCCCTCTCTGACCTTTTCCGGACCCTTAAACTGATCGATATACTCCTGAAATAACTCCTGTTCGTTCGGATATCCGTACATATCCATCAAGCCCGACAGTTTGAGTCCAGCCTTGTTGTATTCTTCGGCACGTAGTGTGAAATCTCCCTTACATTCATATACGATCTGCTGGTACTCCAGCATGGCGGCCGCCAACTGCTCCCGTCTTTCCAGTCGTGCGCTGAATCTCTCTTGCTCTCGATCCTTGTAGCGGGAAAAGACCCATCCGATAACGATGACGATGACCGAGATCATTAACTCAATGCCTGAAAGTCCGTGTCCCAATGCAAATTCCATCATGTAGTTATCCGCCTTTCAATAATGTCAAGTTGCAAGCAGCTCCTGATCTTTAGCTAGAAGCTCATACCCACAAATGTCCATATGCTTATCAGCCCCATCACCGCCAGCGCCAGCCCCAGCGCCACGCAGACGAATCCGAACCGCTTGCGAGCCTTCGTGCCGGGCGTAATCCCCCACTTGGCCGCGAAGAGCCAAACGCCATAGGAAAAGTGCCAGCAGATGGCGATCATGGCCACGATGTAAACAGCCAGCATCCAGGGATTGGCCAGCTCCTGCTGCACCTTGGCGAAAGCGAACTCTGGGTGCTCGGGAAGCATAACGCCCATGAATCGCTGGCGAATCACGTGCTGCGTGATGTAAGCAAAGGCGATCAGCCCGGTGTAGCGTTGGGCCACGTAAAGCCAGTTGCCGGCCCAGGGATAGTAGACAATGTTCGATTTGCCGCGCAGCCATATCCAGACCCCGTAGCAAGCGTGATAAAGCAGCGGCAAAAAGATGAAGACCCACTCCAGCACGCGCACCATCGGCAGGCTGTTGAGGAAGCGTACCTGCGCCCCGTAGGCCGCTGGGCCTTTGAGGGCTTCGAAATTCGAAAGCAAATGCTCCAGCAGGAAGGCGCCTAGGGGGATAATGCCCAGGAGCGAGTGCAGCTTGCGCCAGACGAAGGACCACCCCGTCGCGGCGCGCAGCGGCTGTACGCCGCGCTGGACGGTATGCGCGGCAGGATTTTGAGCAGTTGCCATAGCAGTGTCAGCTCCTAAAGGCTTCAGGTCAGATTCCAGACAAGATTCCGAACAGCAGCGGTTTCTGTATTAGAAACAGAGAAGAATAGCCCTATTTTTATCCATTATTGGTGTTCCACATCACACTCGTCAAGGCGCGCTTTTTGAGGTTTGCGTTCTGTCTACGGGTGCCCCAGGTCCGGATTTTCGGACCTGGGAATATCAAGTCTCAAACCGACCCATCGTCGTGCGCGTTCATGCTCCCAGCATAGCCAGCAGCCCCGCAATCGCCCGCCCGCGATGGCTGAGCGTGTGCTTGGTTTCAAGGTCCAGTTCAGCCATGGTCAGGCCCAGAGCAGGCAAATAAAAAAGCGGATCGTAGCCGAATCCGCCCGTGCCACGCGACGCCTCCAGAATCAGCCCCTCGACCGCGCCCTCGGCAGTGTGCAGAGCAACGCCATCACGGGCGGCGACCAGCACGCAGCGGTAGCGCGCCGTCCGTTGCGCCGGAGGAACGCCGGCCAGCCGCTGCATCAGCACAAGGTTGTTCCAAACGTCCGTGTTGTCGTTGGCATCGGGTGAATCCACCATGCCCGCATCGGCGGCAAAGCGGGCCGAACGAACGCCGGGCGCGCCGTTAAGCGCGTCCACCTCCAGGCCGGAGTCGTCGGCCAGGACCCATTCTCCGGGTGCAAAACGCGAGTAGTAGACGGCCTTGAGCTTCGCGTTAGCTGCGAAGGTCAGGCCATTCTCCTCCGGCGCGGGGACTTTATCGATCTTTGGAAGCGGCTCGATAACCAGGCCATGCGCCTCCGCAGCCGTGCGAAAGTCGCGCAGTTTGCCCTGGCTGGTGGTGGCGGCATAGAGGCGAAGAGCCATGAGAAAAGTGTAATCGGCCTGTGCACATGAAAGAAACCGGCCCATGATGGACGAATCTCCATCGTGGACCGGTTTCCTATCGGTGGCCCAGCATGAAACGCTGGAAGTCTCTTAGTCGATGACCTTCTCCACCCGCAGATCCCGGCTCGACGCGCCTACGCTCAAAGTCCGCTTGCCCGTCGCCGTCACCCACTTGCCTTCTTTTGTCGACCAGTACTGCAACTGGCGCGGAGCCACATGCAGCGTTACGGTTTTTGCTTCGCCTGCGGCCAGGTGAACGCGATCAAAGCCCACCAAAGCCCGCACTGGGAACTGCACTCCATCCGGAATTACGCTGGGCGCGCCCAGGTAGACCTGCGGAACCTCGTCCGACTCCACGCCGCCGCTATTCTTGATCGTCACCATCACATCGAGTCCGCCGTCTGCGGCCTTTGCAATCTTCAGCCCCGAGTATTTAAAGGTGGTGTAGCTCAAGCCATGTCCAAAGGCGAAGAGCGGATCGATCTTCTCCTTGTCGAACCAGCGGTAGCCTACGTTCACGCCTTCGCTGTACGTGGTTTTTCCGTCCACGCCCTTCTTGGAGCGTTCCGGATACTTGGGGTCGGTGGCTGCGTAGTCCTCCAAACGCTTGCCCCAGGTTACCGGCAACCGGCCGGCGGGGCTGGTCTTGCCGAGCAACAGGTTGGCTGTCGACCAGCCGCCCTCGTCGCCCGGCCACCACATCTCGAGTATCGCCTTCACCTTGTCCACCCAGGGCAGGGCAACCGGCTGGCTGGTGTTGAGCACGACGATGGTGTTGGGGTTGACCGCGGCCACCTCTTCGACGAGCTTGTTCTGCTCACCGGGCAGGCCGAAGACGGGGCTGAGGCGTGTCCACACGAATACTACCGCTATCTTGGCGTTCTTCGCGGCGGCGATGGCGGCCTCGTGGTCGGCCTTGCGCTGTTCAGGGGTGTACCAGTTGAGCCGCACCTGCACAGGCGAGTTGGAGCTGTCGGGGCTGATCTTAATCTCGATCTGGTGTGGCCCGGCAGTCAGTTCAACCGCTCGGCGCACATTGTCGAGCCCGTCGATGGTGGGCACAACATTGTCCTGATTTGCTTGCAGAATGTCGCCGTGGATGCCGCCCTGGTAGGCGCCGGTCCTGGCCAACCCCTTGCCGTCAAGGGAGATAGTGGCGTTGGTGCCCATCGCCTGCAGATAGAGCCAGTAAACGCCCGCATGTGGCTGCGTCAGCGTGCCCTTCCAGGTGACGGTCGAGTTGGGCGCCAGAGCATTTGCGCCGGTGAAGTTGATCTGAGTGTCAGTTTGTTCCGCGCCCAATCCGCTGCGGACCAACCCCGGCTGGCCGTCGTGGCTCAGCGCGCTGGCGGGAACCGGTGTGCCGGTCATATCGTCGTCCACGGCAAAGCGGATGTTGGAATTGCCGGAGATTTTCCTGAGAGCCTCAAGGGGGCCAACCTGCCGCTGTGGCAGACCGACGGACCGTTCGCCGTTGATGCCGATCGAGTCAACCTGGAGTGCGGTGGGGCCAATCAGCACCACAGAATCCAGCTCCGCAGCCTTCAAGGGCAACGCTCCGCCTTCATTCTTCAACAGCACCGCCGCCTCTTCGCCGGTCTTCTCGATGATTGCGGCGTTGGCTACGATGGATTGCTCGGTCACCTCGTGCTTGCTCTGGCCGTCGAGGTAGCCAAAGTGCACGATCTCATACAGCACGCGTCCGGCGGCGCGGGTGATGGCCGCCTCGTTAACCGTGCCGTCCCTGAGGGCGTCGGCCATCTTCTTAGGGTCCAGCTTTCTGCCGAAGTCGCCGAAGCCGCCGCGTTCCGGGGCCGGCTCCTCGGGAATGTGCCCGCCGAACATCTCCATCATGTCGGCTATCATCTCGGGAGTCGTGGGCGGCGGAGGAGGAGGGAGGGGCTGCAAATCGAAGAACGATGGCATTTGGAAGCCGCCGGCGCCCGGCTTCGGCTCGCCGGGCATCTCCATGTCCAGGCCGGCGTTGATGAAGTTGACGGCGTGGACCGCGCCCCAGTCTGAGGTCACGAATCCCTTGAAGCCGATCTCGTCGCGCAGGATTTTGGTGAGCGAGGACTCGTTGCCGCAGGCAAATGTCCCATTGAGGCGATTGTAGGAGCACATGATCGACGAGACGTCCGCCTTGCTGATGGCGGCATCGAAGGGCGCTACGTAGACCTCGTGCAGTGTCTGGTCGTCGATATACGTGCTGGTGCCGTCGGAGTCGTAGCCCACGAAGTGCTTGATCTGGGCCATGACATGCTGCGACTGGATTCCCCTGACCTCGGCAACCCCCATCTCAGCGGTCAGGAACGGGTCTTCGCCAAAGGTGTTGTAGCCGCGGCCGAACTCCATGTCGCGGTCGATGTTCACAAAGGGCTGCAGGGAGACGTCGATGCCCAGTGCGCGGTCTTCGCGGCCAATTACCAGTCCATTCGCTTCGGCCGTCTTGCGGCTGAAGGTGGCGGCTACGCCCATGGTGGCCGTCTCGGCCTGCGACGGATGGCGCGTCAGCACGCCCGGAGGCCCATCGGCAAAACGCAGCCCCGGAATGCCCAGCCGCGGTATGCCGCCCAGGTAGCCGGCCTGACCCTGGTAGACCGCTCTATCCTCCTGCGTGCCGTGAATCAGGGTGATCTTTTCGTTGAGCGTCATCTGGTTCAGCAGCTTGTCTACCCGCGCGTCGCCGGTGACCACCGGCACGCTCTGTCCCGTAGCCAGTCCCGCGCTCAGCGCCAGGACAAAACCCAGCACGGCCGCAACGGCCGCGCGCAATGCCTTCATTTGTTGCATGAAATTCACCTTTTGAGCTGTTGCTGTAGCTCTGGACGGTTGGGCCGCTCGCAAAGACGCTGCATAGAGATGGAGGGCCATGAGGTAAGTGTACCGGGCTAGCCTTACTGGTAATTACCCTCCGTTGACGCCTCGGATTCCTCAATCTCCTTGGAGTGCAAGCGCCGTCTGCCTGGACGGCCAGTCCTTGCATATTATTACCTTCAACTGGTGCACAATCATTCCATGAACAAAGCTCAGTGGTACGCGCAGATACTGGCAACTGATAACTGGCAACTGAAAACTGGGTACCCCCCTACCCCCCTCCCCCCTCCAATATTTATTTTGCCCCCCTGCAATTTGCAGAATAATTCCACTATCGTCATTTCTTCGCTTCCGTACTTTGCCGGGAAATACTGATAAGTTGTTATATATTCAATGAGATATACAGACTTCGGTCTCGCGCAACCAGCTGCCGGAACTCGTGCTGACACGTCTTCGCGTATCAGGATATGAGATTGGTGATTTTCTTGTGGAAAACGTCTTGCAGATAATTACGCCCGCTGGCCAACGCAGTTTTTCAGCCGGGAAGCGGCAAAACTCCATCCAATCCTCGGGCGATAAGCTCTTCGCGCAGTCCTTCCACGCTGGAAAACTCGATGGCCTGAATCCCCAGCGTCCGCGCGGCCTCTACATTGGGCCGCTTGTCATCGATAAACAGAGTTTCATCGGGTTGCGTTCCGAGTTTGCTGAGCGTGTAGCGATAAATGGCCGGGTCGGGCTTGACGATGCCTATCTGAAAGCTCCACACCAGCACGTCGAAGCGGTGAATCCAGTCGAACTCGCGCTCGATGTTTTCCAGCACATTTTCGCTGATGTTGGAGAGGATGGCGGTAAGAAGGCCGCGCTGCTTGACAGCCAATTGCCAGGCCACCATGACGGGGTTCTGGACGGTCCACAGGCGTGCGTCCCAGCGGCTCAGCTCCTCGGCATGTTCCGGCGGCAGCCCAGCCTCGCGCAGAAACTTCTGCCAGAATGTGATGCCGTTCAGCTTGCCTTCATCGAGGGCGGTGCGATTGGCCCAGTAAAGTGGCTCGAAACGCTCCTGGGGCAGGCCGGTGATGCGCAGCAGGTTGGCCCACGCTGCGGCGTCCGGCGGTCCAGTCAGTACGATTCCATAGTCGAAGACCACCGCGCGCAGAGCCAATCTTCCTCCTGATTGCGTATAAATCATGTGCGTCCGTGTACTGTTGATATTGGGACGCCTGCTTCTATTGTGGCACCTGCGGTGCGGCAGCCTTTTCTGGATTCTTGATGGGGTAAGAGTGTTATGCGCTTTTCGCGGCGAACCAGCTGGAACACGGAAGAAAGCGAGCTGGCGCGGGCTCACCGGCTGCGCGTTGAGGCGGGTTTGCCAATTGCCGACCTGACAGCCTCTAACCCAACGCGTTGTGGATTCACCTACGATCCAGCCTTGCTGGCGGCGCTAACGAATCCGCGGGCCCTGGACTACGATCCACAGCCGCGCGGCCTGCTCAGCGCCCGCCAGGCCGTCTGCGGCTACTATGCGGACCATGGCGTTACTCTCCAGCCAGAGCAGATTGTGCTGACCACCAGCACCAGCGAAGCCTACAGCTTCCTCCTCCGGCTGCTCTGCGATGCAGGCAGCGAAATTCTCGTGGCACAGCCGGGTTATCCACTCTTCGACTATCTGGCCGTACTGGACGATGTGCACCTTAAAGCCGCACCGCTGCTTTATGACCATGGCTGGCAGATCGATGCAGAGGGCTTTCGTCGCGCCGTCACACCGCAGACGCGGGCCATCGTGCTGGTGCATCCCAACAATCCCACCGGCCACTTCACCAAGCCATGGGAAGCCGAGAAGCTGGCGCGCCTCTGCCGGGAGTTCGATCTCGCCCTGATTGTAGACGAGGTTTTTCTGGACTACGGCTTCAGCGGCCCAGGAAAGAGCTTTGCCGGGGGGTTGGAAGGCGTCCCGCTCTTCGTGGTCAGCGGACTGAGCAAGATTGCCGGGCTGCCGCAGATGAAGGCTGCTTGGATTGAGGCGGCTAGTTCCGAAGCAAGTCCGGAGGCCTTCGCAGCTCTCAACCGTCTGGAGGTCATCGCCGACACCTTTCTCTCCATGAACGCGCCGGTGCAGCACGCAATACCGGCCTGGCTCGAAGGCCGAGACTCGATTCAGCGGCAGATCCGGGCTCGGGTGACCTCTAACCTGGCCGAGCTGGACCGGCAACTCGCCCGGCTGCCGGAGGTGAGCCGGCTTAAGGTCGAAGGCGGCTGGTACGCGGTACTGCGGATTCCGGCGCTCAGGTCAGACGAGCGGACGGTGCTGGCACTTCTGGAGCGTGGCGTCTGGGTCCACCCGGGATACTTCTTCGGGATGGCAGACTCCGGCTGGCTGATAGTTAGCCTGCTCACGGCCGAGGCGGAGTTCAGTCGCGGCGTAGCCGGGCTGGCGGATTATCTTGAAACACGGCAAGGACAATTCTTACAACCACACGAAAAGTGAACGGGTTGCCCTTGCATTTCTGGTCTGACATTTGACATCCGCAGAATCACTCCTCTAGACTGCATTGAAAACTCAGCTATTAATTTACGTCAGGAGTCGGAAGATGCTCGGAGCGATGATTATTGGCGGGCTTGTGGCGGGCTTTCTCTGCGGGCTTGTACCATTCTTTGTGGGCAAAAACAAAGGGCAGCAGGATCTGGGAACAGTTGCCCTGCTGGTCTGCGCAGTTTGTGGCATGGTTCTGGGAATCTTGCTGGCTTTGCCTGCGGCAATCGTCTTCACGATTGTCATTGTGAACAAGGCAAGCAAGGCGGCCACCGGCGATAACCGCTTGACAGCCGGAGTTTCACCCGCGTTGCCATCCAGTGGGGATGTCTGTCCCAAGTGCACAGCCAAGCTGGAGCCGGAGGCGAAGTTTTGCGCCCTCTGCGGTAACCCGCGCTCTTAAAGGATTAGCTGTCTCAATGGCCTCGATAGGCTTACTGCCCGCGCAGGAAAGGATTGCTCCGCCGTTCCGCGCCGATGGTGGTCTCCAGGCCGTGTCCGGTCAGAACCCTGGTTTCATCGGGCAGCGCCAGCAGCCGGCTCTGGATGGAGTCGATGATCTGGTCGAAATTGCCGCCGGGCAGGTCGGTGCGGCCGATGCTGCCTTCAAAGAGCGTGTCTCCGGCCACCAGCAGTTTGAGCGGGGCGAAGTACAGGCAGACTGAACCTTGCGAATGTCCGGGAGTGTGGATGACTTGGGCGGGGTAGCGTTCCAAACCCACAATCTGGCCATCGGCCAGGCCTTCATCCGGCGAAGCGGTCTCCGGCGTCGGAAGGCCGATCCATGAGGCCTGCATCTTCATCGTCTTGAGCAGCGACCAATCGTCTTCATTCAAAAAGATGGGCGCGCCGGTCAACTGCTTGAGCTTGAGAGCGCCGCCCACGTGGTCGATGTGGGCGTGGGTGAGGAGAATCTGCTTCAGTTTGAGGCCAAGTTCGGTGAGCCGGCCATGAATGCGCTCGGCCTCGTCGCCGGGATCAATGACAATCGCCTCGCCGGTCTCCTCGTCGCCGAGGAGGATGCAGTTGGCTTGCAGCGGGCCGACGGGAAAGCTCTCCAGGATCATGGCTCTATTCTATTGTGCCGGGCCTTATGCGGAAGATGGTTTGCGAAAGGTGATTGCGTAGAACTTACCCTCCTTCAGCATTTCAAGATGAATGTCTTCCATCTCCGGCGGCACCAGATCGATGGGCACAGTCACAGTCTCTTTTCGGTTTGAATAGAAACTGCTGGTAAATGGAATGTTCTCGTAGGTGCTCTTCACATATTCTTCAGTTTCATCCTCAATCATCAGGCGGCCACCCGGCTTGGCCACACGAATCATCTCGCGGATGGCCTTGGTGCGATCGCTGAAGAAGTTGAAGCCGCCGCACGTAAAGACAACATCGAAGCTGGAGTCGGCAAAGGGAAGGCTCTCCGCATTGCCCAGGTAAAGATCGGCCTCCATCTGCCAGCGGCGCAGATTGTTCTGGCAGTTGGTCAACATTTCCTGGGATAGATCGAGGCCGGAGAGCTTCACGCCACGCGGCAGGTATTTAAAGTTGAGGCCGGTGCCCACCGAGGTCTCCAGTACCGAATCGCCCGGTTTCACATCGAGCAAACTCATATAATTCTCGAAATACGAGTCCAGAGCCACGCCTCGGAAGGCGCCGAAGACGCGCTGTGTATCGTCGTAGAATCCGCCAATGGTCTCATACAGGCGGTTGTATTTGCCGTTGTCGCCGGTCAGGTCTTCCGGTTTGAGGAAGGCCGGAATTCCATTGCGGATGGGGAAACGTTCGTCCGACGAGCTAACCAGCTCTTCGCAACCCTTGTTGCTGACCACATGCAACGGTTCGCCGGTAAAGGGGCTTTGTAGCAGGGCGATAGTCCCTGGCCGTTCAGCCCAGGATACGTTTTTAATCGGATGTAAAAGCACCCAGACGCTCAGGAGCAGGGCGACGCCAAGGCAAACCCAGCCGAAGATTGAGCTGAAATACAGCGGTGCATGCAGAGCGGCAGGTCTGAGGGTTCGAGTCAGTTCGAAGGCTCCCGCCAAGACAAAGCCCGCTCCAAAAAAGATGGAGGTCGCGTGCGATTCGCGGGTCCAAAGCCAGATGAGCGTCGCGGCAAACCAAAAGATAAGGAAGGTGTGCAAGCCGGTTAAAGGCAGACCGGTGGTGTGCAGAGCGCGGAGGATTGCGGAGAGCGCGACGGCTCCGATGGGCAGAGGCAGCGTGCGAAGCCAGCCTGAAAGCCGCGGGCTGACGAACCGGTGAAAGGTAAAGGGAAGAATGCCGAGCACCGAGGCGAGCAGAAACCAGCCAAGATAATGAAGAGCCTGCTCCGGGCCGGTCAGCGGAATCTTGCGCCAGCCGAAGATCAGGCTGGGAACAACGGCAATGGCCAGCATCCACAGAAAGCCGCGCCGCAGCCGCTGCGTGCCTACAAACCAGGCGCCCAGAATGGGGCCGGTCCACGCTCCTACTTGAGAGAAGAAGAAACCAAGAATAAAGAGGCTGGCGACAGCCATGGCGAAAATCTGCGACCAGCGGTTGGTTTTGACATATGTAGGCATTTTGCGGTTCTCCTTTGGTTTCGCGTGCGTTGTTAAAATGCACCGGTTGCGGACCTCATGGGTCGAGTTCAGGCCTTGGAGCTGGGGGAATCGTTGGCTGCGGACGTGTTGATGCCGGGGTTGTTATCGTCAGGCTGCGGGGCTTCGCCAGCGGCTGCCTCTATGGAAGCAAGCTCAGCCAGCGCGGATTCGCCCCACTCCAGCGCCGCGCGGGTCATCGCCAGCCCCAGTCCCAGCGTGAGCATCCAGTACGGTTTGTTGGGGTTTTGCGATTGAATCTCTCGCGCCATGCTCTCGATTCCTTCAAGGGTAGTAAGCGTGCGCCGGTTTCTTTCTTGCAGCTCGCGGACATGCGAGATCGCAACGCCCGGCGCCGCCTCGCCGCCAAAAAACAGCTTGAGCAGGAATTCATTGCGGGGCGGATCGTTTTGGAAGGGCAGGGCAAGCCACTCCCGAAGGCAGGCGCGCCCTGCGGCGGTCAGCGCATACGTCTGCCGTCGCTTTTTGGGTGCGGATTCGGACTTGCTGGGCTCGATCAAGCCTTGGGCAGCAAGACGCTTGAGGGTGGGGTAGATTTGCCCGTAGCTCTCGCCCCAGAAGCTGCCGAAGTTCTCTTCGATGGTCTTGTGAATCTCATAGCCGGAGCCGGATAGATTCGGCTGGATGGAAAGCAATCCGAGAATGACGTAGGCTGTGCGGCTGTTCTTCATATAGCTGTAAGATATATCTATCAGATACTATTGTCAAGAAAAATCTTTGAGAAAAATACTGTGGAATAGGCACAGACGCGACAACGGCAGACCAAGTGGTCTGCCGTGAATCCATATCTGATTGAGAAGAAAAGATTTACTTGCTACTTCCCAGACTTGGCGGGCGCGGAAGCGGGTGCGGAACTCTCCAGCGCGGACTTAAAACCGCTGGAGGAGCGTTGATAGAGCACGGTCAAACTGATGGAGGTCAACATGAAGATGATTGCCGACCATGTAGTGAGCCGGGTAAGCACGTTGGCAGCGGCACGGGGGCCGAATGCTGTCTGCGATCCCTGGCCGCCAAAGGCGCCTGCCAGGTCGGCAGAGCGGCCCTGCTGCAATAGAACCACGCCGATTAGAAACAGAGACACGACCACATGCAGGACGATTACGAAATAGAGAAGAAAATGCATCTTGGAGGCTGCTTTCCAGGTCAGTCCGGATAGCCCGGACGAAAGAAATTTGGTGCGGAAGAGGGGACTTGAACCCCTATGCCCAATGGGCGCCAGCACCTCAAGCTGGTGCGTCTGCCAATTTCGCCACCTCCGCACTGAGGTGAACTCTACGAGTATAGCAAAAGTTGGGAGTCTGCGGAAACGGTGGATGCCCGTGCGCCCTCACCCGCCCAACCGCTTCATCCAGGCGGCGAGAGCTTGCTGATCGGCTGAACCGGCAGCGTGGGCGGATTGAACGGCGCGACGTTCGACCGGCTCACGATTCTGGCTGATCTTGAATTTGCCTTCGATGCGAGTAATGAGCATGCGGAAGCCTACAATCTCCGCCAGCATCGACCGGCGGAACTCATCTGGCAAGGCGCGCCATTTTTCCGCAAAGGCTGGCTCATGAACGTGGATCAGATCGATGAGCAGCCTGTCTTTTCCTGCCTCGTCTTCGACTAGTTCCATGGTGCCATGGGCATGGACTGCGATGTAGTTCCATGTGGGAACCGAAAGCGGATCAACGTAAAGTGTGGGCGAGACGTAGCTGTGCGGCCCGGAGAAGACCACCAGCGTTTCGCGCCCGGCCAGAGTCTGCCAGTGGCGATTGGCGCGGGCAAAGTGGCCTTCGAGCAGGCCGTGCGGGCCCTCATCCTTCACCACCAGCGGCAGGTGTGTGGCCGCCAGCGGCGCAGTGGATTCCACACCCGATTGCTGGCCGAAGAGAATGGCGAACGAATATGTCCGCATGACCTCAATCAGAGTGGCGCGATCGGAGATCTGGTTGAATGCGGGAGTATACATAGCTTCTCCTAACGGTTGCTCTGCAATCCATCACTCAGCCTTCGTATCTTCTGCTTCTCCCAGCACGCCAACTCCGCAGAAACCCTATTGTTTGATCGCAAACTTGGTGCCCAGAGGGGGATTTGAACCCCCACGCTCCTTTCGGAACTGCGGATTTTAAGTCCGCTGCGTCTGCCAGTTTCGCCATCCGGGCTACAGGATAACTACATTCTTACATTTCCCAGGGTCAATGGCTTCGCCGTGTCTACAATCTTCCCTGATTCCCCTCATAGAATTCTAACTGCATGTTGCCGCAGATCTGAAAAATGAAGCAAGAAAAAACACAACGTGTAGTATCCATATTGTTGTTCTTGGTTACGACCCATGATGCTGAGCGCCTGATGGCAAGCGCCAGCATGGGCAGACCATGCTAGAGTGGAATTCCACGGAGGGACAAGCTCGATGACGGTTGAAAGTCAGCTTCCCGGCCATAGCGAGACGATCGACTTGCAGCAACAGGTGGCGCGGTTGCAGGCGCTGCTTGAGGCTTCGCGGCAAGTACATTCGAACCTCCGCGAGGAAGAGGTTCTGCAGCAGGTGCTGCGCATTGTGGTGCGCGAGCTGGAGATGGCTGGGGCGGCTTTTCCAGAAATCGGGTTGACGTACGGCGAAGCGATTTCAACAGACACCACGGGCGGGAGCGGAAATACCCTGCGGAGTTATCCGCTCAATGATCGCAACGGTCAGCGCATGATCGAGCTTGTGGTTGCGACTCCGGACAACCGGGAGTTGACGCTATACGAGGCTGACTTCATCGAAGGGCTGGTGTTGCAAGCAGCGGTGGCCGTGGAAAACGCCCGCAACCACAAGCGCAACGTGGAATTTGCTCGCGTGCAGCAGGACCTGGACGCGGCTCGCGCTATCCAGCGGTCTTTGTTGCCGCAGAATCCGCCTACGATTCCCGGCTACTCGCTTGGCTTTCGCTCCGATACCTGTTATGAGGTGGGCGGCGACTATCTCGACATTGTTGCCCAGCCGGACGGGGGCTTGCTGATGGCGGTGGCCGATGTAGCCGGCAAGGGGCTGGCCTCGGCGATTGTGTCCATGAGTTTCCGCTCTGCGTTCCGGGAGATGGCGGCAGGCGGGCCGCCGCTGGATGAATTGGCTGCGCGCATGAACCAGCACCACTGGGCGGAGGGCGAAGAGGCTCGCAGGCGCTACGTGACCGCTATCTTCCTCCGGCTGTACCCGGAGGCGGGTGAGATCGAGGTGGTGAACGCTGGACACAACCCCGGTTTTCTTGTTCAGTCCGGCCAGCCGGGCAGTGAGTCGCGCCTGTTTGAGGCTACGGGTACGCCGCTTGGGCTTCTGCCGGGCATGCGCTACAAAGGTGAGCGATGCGGGTTTGCACCGGGGACGCGGCTTTTGTTTTACACCGACGGACTGACGGAAGTATTCAGAGGGAATGAGGAATTTGGTCCGGAAAGGCTTCTGGCTGAATTTATTAGATGCCATTCCAGCAAGGCCGATGGTATTCTCGATGCATTGTGGGCGGCCATCGAGGAATTCTCCGAAGGCGGCCCGCAGAGAGACGATATGACTGCGCTGGCGCTGTGTCGTGCAACCAGCGTAACGGAGATGCTCGAATGAGTGAGCCCAAAACCACGAACGTTGAAGTCCGTGTACCCTCAAGATTGGGCTTTGAAAAAGTGGCCATGAGCGCGGCTGCCTCGGTAGCCAAGCTGATGGGCTTCCGCGACGACCGCATCGAGGATCTGAAGACGGCCGTGGCCGAGGCGTGCATCAACGCTATCGAGCACGGCAATCGGATGAATGAAAATCTGAGTGTGGGCATCGTATTATCGGCCGGCGTAGATTCGCTGGAAGTGAAGGTCATTGACGACGGCAAGGGCATGAACCGGCAGCCGGGAGCTATACACAAGCCAGACATCGACCTCAAGATGCGTGGCGAGGAAGACCCGCGCGGGATGGGCATGTTTCTAATCCAGGCGCTGGTGGACGAGGCGGAGTGGGTGGCCGGCGCCGATGGCAAGAACAGTTATGTCCGGCTGGTGATCCGGCTGGATAATGAAGCGAAATAAGTGAAGAAGATACGGAGACGATTGATCGTGCAGAACGAAACGAAGGCACACGTTGAGCAGCTTATATCTTCAGCCGGGCATCCGGTCACCGTATTGCGCTTTGAGGGTGATATCGCCAGCACCTCCAAAGACGCGGTACTGGGAACCTACCAGGCGCTGCCCAAGGAAACCAGGCTAGTGCTGCTGGACTTTACCAAGGTGGATTACATCAACTCGAGCGGCATTGCGCTGGTGATTCAGTTGTTGATTGAGGCCTCAAAGGCCGGCCAGAAGGTTTGCGTGTTCGGGCTTTCAGCGCACTTCAACAAAGTTTTTACCATGGTGGGTATTCCCAAGTATGCTGATCTGTTTTCCAATCAGGCCGAGGCGCTGGCAGCGTTGTAGGGTGTATCTGCCCAAGCGCAAATGATGCCCTGAGAACAGGGGATTCCTCAAGTTCGTTCATGCCAAGGCAGGGTCATGAGCGACAGCGCGAGCTACGGAGATCACGCTGATATCGTCCTCCTGTCCGAAGCTCTGCGCTGCGCCAGCCAACTCCGCGGCGCTTATCGCCGTCCGCAGCAGATCGTGCGCACGCTCGAAGCCGAAGAGACGCCCATCCGCGTCCATGGCCTCCACAATTCCGTCCGAAATCAGCACCAGCCGGTCGCCTTCAGACATTTGGAAGCACAGGATGGGAAAAATCGCCTCTGGCATGATTCCCAGCGGCAGGGCGCCCTCCATTGCTAGTGGCTCTCCATTCAAGTAAGGCGGCAGGTGCCCGGCATTGGCCAGCGTTACCTTGCCATCCTTGGCAATGTTCAGCGCAAGGCATGTGGCCTGGGCATCGCCGCGCCCCAGCAGCCGCCTGTTCAGCACGCTCAGTACATATTCCGGGTCGGAATTGGTTTCAGCCGTGCTGCGAATGGCTCCCACAAGCAGCGCCACCAGCATTCCCGCTTTGAGCCCTTTGCCGGTTATGTCGCCGGCTACAATCAGCAGGCTGCCGTCGGCGGGGCGGGGAATGATCTGAAAGAAGTCTCCGCCCACCTCTCGCGCCGGCCGGTACTCGCACTCTATCACCAGCCCCGGCAGCGTGGTCCGCGCCTCGGGCAGAATCATCTGCTGCAACTCACGCGCCTGTTTTACGTCCTGTTCTATCAGACGTTGCAGGCGTACCGAAAGCAGCAGCCGGCGCAGCAGCAGCAAAGCCACCGTCGCTACCAGCAGCAGGCTCGCGCTGTGGGGAAGGTTGATGCCCACGCCAAAGGGAAACCAGACCACCGGAATATGCAGAACGGCAAGTTCACCGCCAAACATTCCGATTCCTAATAGCAGGATGGCGGGCATGACAAGCCAGCCCTCCAATCCCCGGTTGCGAATGGCCTGGGCAATAATCCACACAAACAGAGCGAAGAAAAGCAGCCGGACAATCAGGGAAACCGCGTGGAAAGCCGCGGCAACCGAATGCGGAACGAATGTAAAGAAGAGATCTTCGCCAATCGTGTTGGAGATCATGTACAACAACGCCAGCCCGGCGGCGACGCGTGGCAACCACGCAGGCCGTTGCCGCCCGAACCAAACCCACCAGACCATCACCCATCCGGCGCAGATCAGCGGTGTTAGTAGGCCGTAAGTCAGCAGGCTGTCGGCCCAGATGCTCAGGTGCTGTGTCCAGACATCGAAAGCGGACAATGCGTAAGAGGCGGCCTGGAGCAGGAAGACAGATCCTATCCAGAGATAAACCCGGTCGGAGCGGTCAAAAAGAATCAGGCTGAAGGCCACTATTGCCAGCAGTGAATACAGATGTGCCTCGATGGCGGAAGGCAGGTACGCGCGCACCAGTTCCAGCCAGCGCAGCTGGTACCCTGCCTTCACAGCTCCGGCTTCGCCCAGAACCGGCGCAGTGTGGAAGCCTCCCGGATCGGGTTGGGTCGTTAGGGCTTCTGGCGCCATCCATACCCTGAAGGCCAGAACCTGCGTAGTTGAGCCGGAGTTCCCGTCAGCCGATTGAGGCAACGAGAACATCATCGGCTGCGTGTAGTAGGTTACAGGCTGGCGGCCTGAGAAATCTCCGAAGCTGCCCACCAGGCCTCCGTTGATGAAGACCTGGTACACGTCGTCCACGTCGGGCGGTCCGGCCAGGGCAATCTTATCCCCAGGGTGCGTCTCCAGAATCACCCGGATGCGATACCAGGCAAAACCCCAGTATCCGGCGTGCCCCTTGGCCGTCCAGCCAGGAGTGTATCCTGTGTATCCGCCCACAGGATCGAAGGTCCCTTTCTTCGGGGTGAGATCAACGGTCTCCCATTTCGAATCGTCAAAGCCCGGTTGTGCCCAAAGCGGCTCGTGGGTGAGCGGATCAACGGGCGAATCGCCGACGGCAAACTTCCATGGCCCATAGAGCGGCACGGCGGACTGGCCAAGCCGGATGTGCACAACGCTTTCGGCCCTTGTGTGAGTCGGTTGGGCTGCTCCAGTCTGGGCCTGCGCCAAGGCTCCACTAGCGAACCAGAGCAGAATCAGCAACGGGATTCGAAGGCGTTGTACCACGGCGGAACCTCTACTGCGAGTAGGAAGCCACTGCACGAACTATGCATATTGAACCAGACAAGCGAAAATCTTCGTTTTCAGTGCACTGGTCCGGTTGTAAAGTCCGGCGTATGTACGATGAGATGATTAAAAAGTTCTGTTTGGTGCAGATTGTTCTATCCCGCTGCAACAATTCACGCTATCATTCACAGTAAATAAGTCCAAATCTCGGCAAACGAGACCTGGACGAGAAAGAAGAGGTCACTCATGGCAAATCCCCCACGTATCAAATCACGGTCCGTCAAGCCTCCCCAGGCGATGTCGGTCAAACCACCTCAATTTGGAGAGCAGGCGCGCGTCGCCCTTCCCGGGAGCGAGAAAGCCGTAGCTCTCGATGCCGTCCGGCTGAAGGCTACGCCGGCCAAAACAAAGATGACCGTGTCGGTCATCGTGAAACGCAAAGAGCCACTGAAGTTCAAACTTCGGGGTGGCCTGACGAATGGGCCGGTTCGTGTGAGCCGCACTCAATTCAAGAAACACCACGCTGCCGATCCCTCGGCAATCAAGCTGGTTCGGGCGTTTGCTCGGGAGTTCCATCTCAAGGTCGAACCCGATCCTACTTCTGCGGCACGGCGCACGTTGCAGCTTACCGGCACTGCCGCTGACATGCAAAAGGCGTTTGGCGTGGTGCTCGAGCAGAAGTTAATCAATGGAGCGGAATACCGGGTGCGCGAGGGCGCGATTCATTTGCCAGCCTCGCTTACCGGTGTGGTGGAGGCTGTGCTGGGGTTTGATAACCGTCCCCAGGCGCAGCCGCACTTTCGCGTCCATTATCTGCGTGCCGGGTCAGCAGCCGCGCCCAGCAGCTACACCCCCCCTCAAGTAGCCCAGGCGTACAACTTCCCCGCCAAAGCCAGCGGAGCCGGGCAGACCATCGGGATCCTCGAGTTTGGCGGAGGGTACCGGCAAGCCGATTTGACCGCCTACTTCAAGACGCTCGGGCTTTCCGCGCCGGGCATTACCGCTGTTAGCGTGAACGGCGGCAAGAACAATCCGTCGAAGGCCAGCGGCCCCGACGGAGAGGTAATGCTGGACATTGAAGTGGCAGCTTCCGTGGCGCCGGGGGCGAAGGTCGCGGTTTACTTTGCGCCCAACACCAGCCAGGGATTTGTTGAAGCCATCACCACGGCGGTGCATGACACGACTAATAAGCCGAGCGTGATCTCTATCAGTTGGGGCGGGCCGGAATCGACCTGGTCGCCACAGACGATGAAAGCGCTGGACGCGGCTTGCCAGTCGGCTGCGGCGCTGGGCATAACGATTACCGCTGCGGCAGGCGACAACGGCTCTACGGACGGAGGGAAGGGAAACAATGTCGACTTTCCGGCATCGAGTCCACACGTACTAGCCTGCGGCGGGACGAAGCTCGATGCCAACGGAGCGACGATCGTCTCCGAGGTGGTTTGGAACGAGTTAGCCAACAAGGAAGGCGCGACCGGTGGCGGCGTGAGCAATGTATTTGCTCTGCCCGCCTGGCAGGCCAACGCGCATGTCCCGGCGTCGAGCGTCAGCACGGGCGGGCGTGGTGTGCCTGACGTGGCCGGCGACGCCGACCCCACCACCGGCTATACGATTCGCGTCGACGGCCAGACAACCGTTATTGGCGGGACCAGCGCAGTAGCTCCGTTGTGGGCAGGTCTGATAGCAGTTGCAAACCAGCAACTCGGCGCGCAGGTGGGGTTCATCCAACCGGCTATCTACGCGGCAAAGGCTGCCTCGGCGTTCAACGACATTACGCAGGGCAACAACGGGGCTTTCTCCGCTGGGCCAGGGTGGGACGCCTGCACCGGGCTTGGGTCGCCGATTGCCAGCAAACTGATACCGTTGCTGGCGCCGGCAAAAGCAAGCACCAAACGGAGTAAACAGGTGAAAAGGACTCGGAAGGCAACTAAAAAGAAGTCAAAGTAAGAGCAACTCAACTCAGTCCGCCTGCATATGCAAGCGGGCTGAGTTGTTTTTGACGTTTATTCGTTTGTAGAGCTGTTGGAAGAGCTTATAGCAAGAATGTTCTCTCCTGCCCCGTTCGTTTACTTGAAGGAGGCGATGGCGATGGCCTCGTCGTCCTTGATGTCGAAAACGGTATACAGCTTGGTCAGCTGCAGCAGATCGTGCACCTTCCTGGTCAGCTTCAGCAGCTTGACCTCGGCCTGCTGATTCTTGGCCGTGGTGTAGGCGCTCACCAGCTCGCCCAGCCCTGAGCTGTCGATGTAGTTTACCTCTCCCATGTTGAGCAGGATCTTCTTCTTTCCCTTGCCGATCAGGCCGCGCACGGTTTCGCGCAGTTGCACGCTGCCCTCGCCCAGGGTAATACGCCCGCCAAGATCCAATACAACCACGCCGTTCACTTCTCGGGAAGCAATTGTCAGTGCCACGTTCATTCCTCCTTGTTGGTATTACGATTGTAAACTCTGGAAGCTTCGGATGGTGAAACCCCCGCCGTGCCCTGCGCTGTGGCGCGAAGAGATTCGCCTCCATCCGACGCCCAAACTCTGATGTTACTACTCTATGCTGTCCGGCCCGCTCCCGTCAGATGTTTGACCAGCGTCAGCTCGGTTCCGGGATGCAGTTGCCGGAAGCGCACCTCATCCATGAAGGCTCGAATCAGAAAGATGCCGCGTCCCGCGCCGCGCAGCAGGTTCTCCGCAGCCAGCGGGTCAGGCAACGTCTCCGGGTCCAGTCCCTTGCCCTGGTCGGCAATGGTAATCACCAGCGCCCTGCCGGTGTTTTCAAAGCTGGCGGAGATCTGCTTGGCGGGGTCGTATTCGTTGCCGTGCAGAACAGCGTTCACCGCCGCCTCGCGCGCCGCCATCGCCACGTGGAAGCGTTCATCCTCGTCCAGGCCAGCCTCGGCGGCCAGCTTCTCCGCCGCCGCCTCCACTTGGGCGACGCTCTCCATCGTCGAATTCAGCTGTAGACTCAGCCGTCCTGCCTTCGCTTCGCTCACCGGCCAAGTCTCCGTCCTTCCGGAACGTGCCCGGAAGCAATTTGTCCGCTGCTTTCAGCGGCCTGAAAGAAGTTTCAAGGCTGGCAAGGAACGATGTCAAGCAGCGGCGCACTTGTATATCTGCTTTGGGCCGTACTTTGACTCGATTTGCCCGTGTGCGGCACTCCATATTGAAAGAAGAGCTGCACGAATCGCACCTTCGATGAACGGGTCAGAGAAAAGAGCATTTCGATAGCTGTTTATCTCTGCGCACAGCATTTCTCTGTGCTATTTTATTCGCTAGAAAGGCCCGTAATTGCGAGCCAATACATGCTATATTATTGATAATAGAGAAGTTATGACTCCATGGCGGAGAGAGTGGGATTCGAACCCACGTTAGAGTTTCCCCTAAACACGCTTTCCAAGCGTGCGCCTTCAGCCACTCGGCCATCTCTCCACAAGGGCTTTTCTTCTGGTATCTATCATATCTCAGCGCGAGACAGACAGCTTTGGGTCGGAATAGATCTCGAGCAGCTTGCGCGCAGCTCGAAACGATGTGGTGCGTCCTTCCTTGACGTCCCGCTCCAGCGCCTCCATGCGCCTTCGAATGGCCGGATGAGAGGCGAATCGCTGCATCAATCCCTGTTCAATGATCTCGTGCATCCATCTCCGCGCCTGATTTTGCCGGTTCACGCTAAAGCTGCCGTTGGCTTTGGTCAAGCTGGTATATTCCAACACGCTACTCCAAAGTTCAGCAATGCCTTTGCCGGTTTGAGCCGAGCATGTGATTGCACGCGGAGTCCATCCATTCGCCGGTCTGGGGAAGTAATGCAATGCGTTCTCAGCCTCGCTGCGGGCTCTTTCCGCCGCGACCAGGTTCGCGCCGTCTGCCTTGTTAATCGCCACCAGATCCGCCAACTCCATCACGCCGCGCTTCATACCCTGCAGCTCGTCGCCCGCACCTGTCAGCGTGATGAGAAGGAAGAAATCAACCATCTCGTGAACCGCGGTTTCCGACTGTCCAACGCCAACCGTTTCGACAAGAATGTAGCTGTATCCTGCAGCCTCGCACAGCAACATTGCCTCGCGGGTGCGCTGCGCTACGCCACCCAGAGCGCCGCGCGATGGGGAAGGCCGGATGAATGCCATCTCGCTGGATGCGAGAGAGGTCATGCGGGTTTTGTCTCCCAGAATGCTTCCGCCGGAAATCTGGCTGCTCGGGTCAATGGCCAGCACGGCGACCTTCTGCCCGGGTTCGCTGCTCCCGCGCTCGCCCGTCAGATACGCGCCCAGCCTCTCGATTACGCTGCTCTTGCCCGCGCCAGGAACGCCCGTAATTCCAACACGTATGGAGTTGCCGCTGTGAGGAAGGCAGTCTTCTAAGATTTGCTCAGCCAGTTCGCGATCTGCCGCGCGCGAGCTTTCGATCAGGGTAATGGCTTGCGCCAGAACGGCGCGGTCGCCGCGCAGAATTCCATCAATGATTTGCTGGCGCGAAAGAGTGCGGCGGCGCTTGGAGAGGCGCGCAATCAACTCCGGCGGAGGCTCCGGTGTGATACATCCGGGGCGAACACGCAACGCGCTCTCACCATGATTCACCAATCAGGAACTTCCTCCTGCCAGGCAGCCATTCAGAATCTCGAGAATTCGCTGCGCAGCTACCGGAATCACCGTGCCCGGCCCGAATACTCCGACTGCGCCGGCCTGGAACAAAAACGCATAGTCCTGTGGCGGAATAACGCCGCCTACGACCACCAGAATGTCATCCCGGTGGAGTTTGCGCAACTCCTCGATTAACTGCGGAACCAGAGTCTTGTGGCCGGCGGCCAGTGATGAAACGCCGACGACATGAACATCGTTTTCGACTGCATGGCGCGCGACCTCGCGCGGAGTCTGGAACAAGGGACCTATATCGACATCGAAACCGATATCCGCGAAGGCCGTAGCGATTACCTTGGAGCCGCGATCATGGCCGTCCTGCCCCATCTTCGCAACAAGAATGCGCGGACGGCGGCCTTCAGCCTGCTCAAACTCCGCAACCATCTGCTGCGCCTTTTTGAATTCCCCGGCATTCGAGCTTTCTGAAGAGTAAACGCCTGCAATGATGCGCGTGGTGGCTTCATAACGGCCCCAGACCTTTTCCAGAGCCGATGAGATTTCGCCCAGGGTAGCGCGTCGGCGCGCCGCATCCACCGCGCACTCCAACAGATTGCCCTCGCCGCTGCTGGCGCATTGCTTCAGCCGTTCGAGCGAATCGCGCACGGCATCCGGGTCACGCTCACGCTTCAACTGGCTCAGCCTTTTAAGCTGCGACTCGCGCACCGCGGCGTTATCGATATCAAGAACCGGAATCATCGGTTCTTCGGGTGAAGGATAGGCATTGACACCTACGATCACAGTGCTGCCTGAGTCTATACCGGCCTGTTTGCGCGCCGCCGCCTCTTCAATGCGCATCTTGGGAACGCCGGTTTCAATTGCCTTGGCCATGCCTCCTAGGCCCTCGATCTCTTCAATCAGCGCCCATGCCCCGTGCATCAATTCATGTGTCAGCCGCTCCACATAATAGGAACCAGCCCAGGGATCCACGATGCGTGTGATGTCGGTTTCTTCCTGCAGGTAAAGCTGCGTGTTGCGCGCGATGCGCGCAGAAAAATCAGTAGGCAGTGCCAGGGCTTCATCCAGCGCGTTGGTATGCAGAGACTGCGTGTGCCCGAATACCGCGGCCATCGCCTCAACGCAGGTGCGCACCACGTTGTTGTACGGGTCCTGCGCCGTCAGGCTCCAGCCCGATGTTTGGCAATGCGCCCGCAAAGCAAGTGATTTTGGATTTTTCGGGTTAAAAGTTTTGACTAACTTGGCCCACAGCATCCGCGCGGCGCGCATCTTGGCAATCTCCATAAAGTGGTTCATGCCAATGCACCAGAAAAAAGAGATGCGCGGCGCAAACTCGTCAATATCAAGGCCCGCCTTCACTCCCGTGCGTAGATATTCCAGGCCGTCTGCCAGCGTGTATGCCAGTTCAATATCCGCTGTGGCGCCGGCTTCCTGCATATGGTATCCGCTCACACTGATGCAGTTAAACTTCGGCATATTCGCCGCGCAGTAACGGAAAATATCGCCGATAATTCGCATGGAACCTTCGGGAGGATAAATATAAGTATTGCGAACCATGAATTCTTTAAGAATGTCGTTCTGAATCGTCCCGCTTAATTGCTCTGGTTTCACTCCCTGCTCTTCCGCGGCAACGATGTAAAACGCCATAATGGGCAGTACGGCGCCGTTCATAGTCATGGATACAGACATCTGCCCGAGAGGAATCTGGTCGAACAGTATCTTCATGTCGAGAATCGAATCAATCGCCACGCCGGCCTTGCCCACATCGCCCATAACGCGCTCGTGATCGGAATCGTATCCCCGGTGCGTGGCAAGATCGAAGGCGACCGAAAGGCCCTTCTGCCCTGCAGCCAGGTTCCGGCGGTAAAATGCGTTGGATTCTTCAGCGGTGGAGAAACCGGCGTACTGCCGGATCGTCCAGGGCCGCATGACATACATTGTGCTGTATGGCCCGCGCAGATAAGGTGGTATCCCCGCCGCATACTCAAGATGTTCAAGTCCCTTGAGATCCTCGCGCGTATAAAAACCCTTGACAGGGATGTGCTCAGCCGAGAGCCATTCACTGTTCCCTCGTGCTTGCGCTCGCTCCACGGCGGGTTTTAATTCTATCTTTGTGAAATCTGGACGCATGATTATCCCTTGATCCCTAGTCGCTGCTGCCATCTTGTAAGAAATTCAATAGGGTTGCTTCGCAGATGAACGAAATCTGCAACTCCGGCCGCTTGCAATTGCTCGGCGGAATCTGGGTAGCCCGCGATAATCACCGGTATCTCGTGCTTGAGCGACTTCAGCCTGGACAAAACTTCCGTAGCCAGCGCAAGATACTCCTCATTGGAGCTGCACAGCACGATCAGATCGGCATCACTCGCGGCGATCCTCTCAGCGTTGGAAAAGCGCTTGGCCACAAGATCGAAGCCCGCGCAGGCAAAGAAATTTGCGGCGAAGTTGGAGCGCGCTAGGCGCATCCTTGCGTCTCCGATTTCTGCCAGCAGAACACGAGGATTCTTGCCGCCCTGGGCTACGTGGAGCTCGGTGCGTAGTCGAAGCTGCTCATACATTCGCGCTCCGCGGCGTTTGTTAAAGATGAGCGAAAAATCAATGCGGCCCAATGCTTTTTCGGTTAAGCTTGCGTGTTGACTGGTTCCGGTAAAGATACGGCGGCGAGACGAAACCGCGTCTTCCCTGGCTGTCATAGATTTTTCCAGCGCCTGCGCGATAATTCCATCCGTCAGAGCCTTCCCATATCCGCCAGCGGCTTCGATGCCCTGCATAACCTTCCAACCATCGCGGGCAATGAAATCGGTGAGAACTTCCAGGCAGTACGACCCGGCGCCAGGATCAGCGACGCGGGATAACAGCGCCTCCTGCTTCAAAATGATCTGCGTGTTCCGCGCAAGCCGGCGGCTGGCCTCATCAGGCGCCTTATAGCACTCGTCGAAGGGCGCCACGGTGATGGACTCTGCGCCGCCAAAAACGGCAGACATGGCCTCGGTGGTTCCGCGTAAAATGTTGACGTGGGTATCGTAGATTGTCTTATTCCAGTGCGACGTACGGGCGTGAATTCGCGCTTTTGCGCTTTCTCGCGTTCCGCCAAAGTTCTCCACGGCCTGTGCCCACATCATGCGGAAGGCGCGAAGCTTGGCAATCTGGAAAAAATAATTAGCGCCAATTGAAAATGAAAATGTAATCGAAGCCGCGGCGTTATCAACGTCTATGTTGCGATCCTGCATTCCGGCCAGGAAATCGATGGCGGCGGCCAGCGTAAAACCAACTTCTTCGACAGCGGTCGCTCCCGACTCCTCAAAATTCTCGCCATGAATCGTGAAGGGCACAAACGCGTGTGGCTCGGCTGCAATTACTTCCGCTGCAAAGTCCAGGTTAGTAAGTGGATTCCAGCCAGTCGATATCGGCGAAAGTCTTTGCCGTCCTTTCAGCCGCTCCATCAAAAGCCGAAGCTGCGACTCTCCGGCTTTTTCAAAATGCACCGGAATCTCATCGAGGTTGGCAAGTAATAATTCCAAATCAGAAGCGTTCGCGAAATTAGCATTGCAAAACGCAATCTCTCCGGCTCCGGCAAGTACCGCGCTGTGCGCCGCGCGATTGGCCTCTTCTGGATCGGTCGCAGCGATCTCTTCCCTAATGCGCCAGTCGCCCGTAGAATGTGTACCCCGCGCATAAGGAAAAGCACCGGGAATTGCATCGGGAAATTCCAGGCCCGCTATGTCTTCTGCTCTGTAATAGGGCCCGACCGCAATTCCTTCCGCAGTTTGCCAAATCAGTTTATTGGCATAGTCGGCGCCCTTCAGGTCGCGGCGGATAACTTCCTCCCACGTCTCAGTGCTGACGGGAGGAAACTCCTGGAGTAGATGTTCGCTGGCCATATATTGTCACTTGCTTTCAGGGTCTTCGACAATCTCGATAAGGAACCCAAATGGATTGTCCATTCTCGACCTGGGATGAACAAAGAACACCGTGGTTCCTCGCGAGCCTTTGCGAGGCGCATCGTCGATAAGTTGAAATCCGCTGGCCTTCATTGCGCCAAATGCCTGCCGCGCGCTTTCTACGCGAAATGCAATATGAGCCAACCCGCCGCGACCGCCGTTTCTTTCAATCAGTTTTTGCACTGGAGAATCCGCGGCCAATGGCTCGATCAACTGAATCAGGTTGGGACCATCGCCGACGCGCAGCAAGACTTCGCGCACCTGATCGACTCCCCGCACTTCTTCCCGATGCACTTCGTGGAAGCCCAGCATCTTGTAGGCCTCAACCTGGCGGTCCAAATCGCCCTGCTTGACAGCGATGGCAACGTGATCAATGAACTTGATTCCGGGAATAAGTTGTAAACCTGCATCATCGCCGCTCATAAAAGCCCTTTCGATGGAGGTCGTATACGCTCATAGGAGGCGGGAAAAAGCCATCATTCATACTCGACGACAACTTGATTCAACTTTACGGCATCACCCTGCGCCACTCGCACGTTCTTCACCGTCCCAGCGCTGTGCGCCGTAACATTTGTTTCCATCTTCATGGCTTCCAGAACCATGATCAGATCGTTGGCTTGAATCTTTTGCCCCGGCTCGACATTCACTTTGATGACGATGCCCGTCACGGGACTGCGGCACACCTTGTCTTCGTTGACGCTTTCCGTGGTTTCCTTGGCCGTTGGGGGCGGAGATTGCACGCTGGCGACTGGATGTGCCTGAACCGTCGCGTGTTGCGGCTGGTATGTTCCATAACTCTGCTGGCGCGGCATCGCGTCATCTTCCAGGACTTCGACTTCAGTCTCGTAGGTTTTTCCGTCAATTGAAATCTGTAGCTTCAAGTTACAAGTTCCTTCCTTCGAGAGACTCTCCTGCCATCTCAGCCCCTCGATCGCAAATAATGAAGGGCTGGGACGTAAACTCGCCCTTGCTGAGACCATGGATTGACAACTTCGTAGGGAGACTGCAGCATCTTTGCCGAGCGGATGCGGACTTTCTTTCCCAGAAATGCGGTCACGGCCGCGGCAATCATTACCAGAACTTCAGGCGTGACTTCTCCTGTTTCCCCATGGACCGCTTCCTTCGCGGAAGTGGACGCTGCTTTCACCCCGGCTGCTGATTCTGGCGCCGTATGCAAAGCTGACGTCTGGCTGAGTTCGGCCACGCGAGCCTGCAAAGCCTTGATGGCAGAGGCAAGCTCGCCCAGTTGCCGCTCCATTGCCAGTTGCCGCTTAGAAACAGCCTGAATCGTATCTTTTGTATTCACTGCCACGCGCAGCTCCTCATCACAACGGCATCAGTCCATGTTTCTTCCCGGGACGCAACTCCCGCTTGGCATGCAGCGATTCCAAGGCATCCACCAGAGCCTTTCTGGTATCCGCGGGATCGATAATGTCATCCACCAGACGGCGTCCTGCCGCGACATAGGGGTTGGAGAATGTTTCTCGATACTCATCCACCAGCTCCTGGCGGCGTCCGGCTTTATCCTCGGCCGCATCGATCTCGCGCCTGAATACAATCTCGGCTGCGCCCTCGGCGCCCATCACCGCAATCTCTGCCGTGGGCCACGCGACAACGCGGTCCGCGCCCAGGTCTTTGCAGCACATGGCAATGTACGCGCCGCCGTATGCCTTGCGCAGTACTACTGTAATCTTCGGCACCGTGGCGGCCGAGTAAGCATACAGCAGCTTGGCGCCATGTCGGATAATGCCGCCGCGCTCCTGCTCAACTCCGGGAAGAAAGCCCGGCACATCCACAAACGTAACCAGCGGAATGTTGAAGGCGTTGCAGAAGCGGACAAAGCGCGCCGACTTATCCGATGCATTGATGTCCAGCACGCCGGCCAGGTGATTCGGCTGGCTGGCGATAATGCCCACCGGCCTGCCTTTAAGTCGTCCGAAGCCGATAACAATGTTGGGGGCGAACCCCGGTTGTATCTCAAAGAAATCCCGATAGTCCAAAACGCGCGTGATCACATCGCGCACATCATAAACTGCCTTGTTATCCACCGGAACAATTCCGCTCATCTCCGCATCGGATTCAATCGGCAGATTGAAGGCCATGCGGGGTGGATCTTCAACGTTGTTGGAGGGCATGAAGCTGAGCAGCCGCCGGCAAATTTGAGCCGCTTCCTCATCGTTCTGGGCGATAAGATGAACCACTCCCGAGTAATTCATCTGCGCCTGCGGACCGCCCAGTTCCTCATCGCTGACTGTCTCGCCAGTGACCTGTTTGATCACCTTTGGCCCGGTGATGAACATGCGCGCCTGGTGAGTTTGAATCACAAAGTCGGTCAGCGCCGGGCTGTAGACTGCGCCGCCCGCGCATGGTCCGCAGATAATCGAAATCTGCGGCACCACTCCGGAGAGCAGTACATTGTGATAGAAAACGCGTCCATATCCTGCCAGGCTGTCAATGCCTTCCTGCACGCGCGCGCCGCCGGAGTCGTTGATGAATATAAAAGGGCTACCCGTCTTGAGAGAAAGGCGCATCATATCCACAACTTTGTCGTTGTGCGTTTCTCCTGCGGAGCCGCCCCCCACCGTGAAATCCTGGCTGGCGAGATGCACCTGTCTGCCGTCAATCTGCGCGCACCCGGTTACTACGCCATCGGCGGGCATCTCTTTGTCGGCCATCCCAAAATAAGTGGAACGGTGAAGAGCAAACAACCCGATCTCCTGGAAGCTGTTGGGGTCAACCAACCTTACAATGCGTTCCCGCGCCGTCAGCTTGCCCGAGGCGTGCTGTTTCTCGATGCGCTCCTGGCCGCCGCCGAGCTTGAGGTCCGCGCGCTTGGCCTCAAGGCCGGAGATCTTTTCGGCCATGGTCCTTTGACTTGTTTTCTTCTTAGCCATTCCTGCTCCTGAATCCGTCGGCGTTGTATCTTCTATTTCTCCGCGGCTACGCTTACCCGGTGCTCCTTGCCGTTCAGCGTGATCACATAATTCACTTTGCCGCTCAGTGGAGTTCCGCTACCAGCCGCTGCCGGAGCTTTGGCCTCCGGTGCTTTAGCCTCCGGCGCCTTGCTGGAGGGGTCTTTACCCACGCTCTTGCGGCCCTGGGCGCGGCTCTCGAAAAACTTTGGCGCCACCTGCGGGAACATGGCATAAGTCAACACATCCTCATCGCTGCCGTTTGCTCCCTTTAAGGCATTCGCCGTGGCGCTCAGGTTCTCCCACTCCGGCTTGAGCAGGTCTGCAGGACGAACCGTGATCGCCGGCTTCTTCGCGTGTGCCTCGGCCTGCTTCAGCACCTCGGGATTCTTTTTGCCGATCGTGCTTCCGTAGTAACCCAGCATCAGGTCGGCAAATTCTCCGGTCAGCACCTTGTACTTGCCCATCAGAACGTTGAAGACCGCCTGTGAGCCGACAATCTGGCTGGTAGGCGTAACCAGCGGCGGATAACCGGAGTCCTTGCGAACCCTGGGAACTTCCTCAAGGACTTCCTTCAGCCGGTCGCCCGCGCCTTGCCCCTTGAGCTGGCTTTCCATGTTGGAGATCATTCCGCCCGGTATCTGGCTCTTGAAGATCTCCGTATCCACGCCGGTATTCTCGCTGAAGAACTCCTTGTAGCGCGGACGGATTTGTGCAAAGTGGCTGGAAATGCGCAGTACACGATCCAGATCCACGCGGGTCTCGTAGCCCGTCCCTTCCAGCATTTCGATCAGGCTTTCCGTGGGGTTGTGCCCCGGTCCCAGCGAGAGGGAACTGACCGCAGCATCCACAATGTCGCACCCCGCCTCGATGGCCTTCATCAGAGAGACCAGTGTGACTCCAGTCGTTGCGTGCGTGTGCACATGAACCAGCGTATCCGCGCCGCACCTCTTCTTGATGGCCTTCACCAGGTCATAGGCGGGCTGCGGCCTCAGCAGGGCAGCCATGTCCTTGATGCAGATGGAGTCGCATCCCATCTCCCGCAACTGCTCGGCCATCTCGGCAAAGGCCTCAACGGTGTGCAGCGGGCTGACGGTATAGCATATGGCGCCTTGCGCGTGCTTGCCGGCCTTCTTCACCGCGGCAATGCTGGTCTTCAGGTTGCGCGGGTCGTTGAGCGCGTCGAAAATGCGGAAGACGTCGATTCCGTTGGCGGCGGCCTTCTCCACAAAGCGCTCCACCACCCCGTCTTCGTAGTGCCGGTAACCCAGCAGGTTCTGGCCGCGCAGCAGCATCTGCAGCCGCGTCTTGGGCATCAGCTTGCGAAAGGTCCGCAGCCGCTCCCACGGATCTTCATTTAAAAAGCGGATGCAGGAATCAAAGGTTGCGCCTCCCCAGCACTCCACCGACCAGTAGCCTGCATTGTCGATGTCTTCGCAGGCTGGAATCATGTCGTCCAATGACATGCGGGTGGCGAGCAAACTCTGATGCGCGTCTCGAAGCGCAAGTTCAGTGATTTCAACGATGCGGGGCATTTATGCCTCCCTCAATAGTCGGATTGTAATGAGTAGTGCATTCGCCCAACACATGGGCGTTTGTGAGGAGCCCTCACGCTAACGGGTTCATTGATGCCCACCTGGAGACTCCGGTCACAGCGCAGCGGATCACAGGGCTATCCCTCCCGAAGAGATGCAATCAGGTTTTCCAACGGTTACCGGGTTGCATGATGTAGTGTCTTGCGACGTAGCGCCATGGGATGAGCGGAATGAAAATGACGACCATCAGGCAGGCCTGGATATCCTGAACAGCTGCGGTGGTGAGCTGGTGAGCGGACCACAGGGGCAGAGCGAAAGCAAGAAGGTAGATGGTCTTCCAGACTAGCTCGAAGAGCAACAATGGCATCATCTGCACGGGATAGCGTAATCCAAGCACAGCCGTGAGGCCGAGACCCGCCAGTAAAGAGCACTGAATGCCATGCCTGATAGCTAAGTCTGCGGTGTGGCGGATAACGGTCGGCCATATGTAGAGACCGAGGCCAACAGCGAGGATCAAATAGCAAATTCGCAAGGTGTATAGGCGGAAAAGTGAAACCTCATGCATGGGAACACCTCGGGAGCTTTGAAATCTCTTGTCTATCATAATTCTTCAACTCAAGTAGTCCTATTCAATGGTAATTGCTCCCCTTGGGATGTCCGGGAGCTGGAGAACATTTCGCCCTTCCTTCGCACCCCATCGGATTCGCGTTTTGTGCGTAAAAGTGAGGTAAATCGCCATGATTTCGATACTGGCCGTATCAATGTGCAGGTGTTTTCTGAGCCTTGCGAAACAGGATTGTCATGCCGTCCAGCCTCCAGCTTCCCTTTGCAGATAATTACCTTCTTTCGGCGCACAATCAATGCATGAACAAAGTCCTCATCTGCGGGCAGTTTCTGACCACTGTCCACTGTTCACTGTCCCCTGAGGGGGTACCCCCCCCCCCTATACCCCTGGGGGGTATAAATTCTCCCAAAAACCGTGCAGATTAATTCAGCAGGCCGCAAAAGAAAAACTCCGTATCATATTCAATGCAAAGGGATTGACTGCATAAATCTATAGGTTAAATTTCAGGCCTTTTCCACAGGAATACGGCTCCGTCGTATCGCATGGTGAGAAACCACCTCCGGAAAACGGGGAAAAAATCCGGATTTTCCCGGATTTTCCGGGTGCTTTGCCCTAAAAACGCAGCCGCCAAATGGATTTTTCGTTGACTTGCTAACAGAAATGGACCTGCAACGCGGGGCCGTTTCGCTAACTCGCGAATGTGCGCGAAGCGCACGCTGACTTGCTGTCACGTTGCCTTTATTGCCTCGCAGCCGCCTTGCTCTGCGAGCCGGCATAGGCGTCAATTGCTTTGTATGTATCCAGGTTGTGCATGATGAGCTCGACATACTCGCGGGTTTCGGTAATGGGAATCGATTCAACGAACTCGTCGATGCCTTGGTATGGACCAGCATCCTGCCACTCCAGCACTCGTTCGTCCCCGGCGTCGTAGGCGGCCAGCGCATACTCGGTCACTCCGCCGAATTTGTCCAGCGTCTTGCGCAGGTAGCGGGTTCCTAGGCGGATGTTGGTCGCCGGATCAAAGAGCTGGAAGGTTTGGAAGTGCTCCATTCCTTCTTCACGCGCCATCGACTTGCCCACCGCGGGCAGTAATTGCATCAACCCGCACGCATTGGCGCGGGAGACGGCCGATGGGTTGAACTCCGATTCCTGGCGAATCAATGCGGCCACCAGATACGGATCAAGATTGTTTTTGGCCGACTCGGCCTTGATAGTTTCCCAATACGGCTCAGGAAAGAGAATGCGCCAATAGGCCAGCGGGATGGACTGGATAGAGGCCGTGGCGGCCGACGGTAAAGCTCTCTTCATCACGCGTACGGCTCGGAAGTACTCGCCATAGGAGGCATAGATTTTCGCCTCGGCAAGCGCGCTCCAGGAAGAAGAGTCAGGGTCGGCGGCAATCTCCTGCGCAATGTATTCGTTCAATCCCGCGTTGGCCAGCAGGCGCGCCTTGGCCAAGTGCGGGCTGTCGGCGGGAAAGCTCTCCTCGAGCGGCGGCACGGGCAGCGCTTGGAAACGGTCCAATTGTGGCTGCGGCGCGGGCTGGGCATTGTCCAAACCGGCCAGCCGTTGCTTTGCCATCTGCGCATAAAAGAAGTGCGGGTAAGCTCGAATCAGTGCCCGATAGTTGGCCGCGGCCTTATCCGGGTTGTGCTCCTGCGTCTCATACAGACGCCCGCGCCAGTAAAGTGCCGGTACCGTCTCCGTTGCACCGGGATAGAGCCGAATCTGCTCGTCAAAGAGGCGCGCCGCATCGGCATAGAGTCCCTGCCGGTAACTCAGCCAGCCGGCTCGCCAGTGCGCCGTTGCGGCGTATTTGCTCGAGGGAAACTGAGAGGCCAGCGCGCTATAGTACTCGATTGCCGTCGAGTACTCGCGCCGCAGCAGATACAGATTGCCGCTGGAGTAAAGCGCCTCGGCTAGCCAGGGACTTTGCGGAAAACTCGACTCCATCTCTGCCACGATGCGTTTCAGTTCGTCCAGATCGTTGCGATTCTTTGCCAGCTGCGTCAGCAGGTAGAGCCGCCGTGCGCCGTTATCATCCCGTGTATCAGGCAGCGCCTCGGCCTGAGCCTTGGTTAACCGCCTCAGCTTCAGGTCGCAGGCTGCGGCGGCCACGGCAAAGCCCGCGCGGCTCTCTGCATCGAGGTCCGACTGCCTTGCCAGCGCATGGTATTGCGCGCTCGCGTCGGCATAATGGCCGGCGTTGTAGTAGGCGTCGCCCAGACTGCGTAGTTCGGCCGTGGTCAGGCTAGTCTCCGCGCCCATTTCAGTCAGATGTGCCCGCGCAATCTCCGCTTCCGGGCTCAACGGATGGGCCAAAAGTAACCGCTTGAAGAGGATCTCAGCCTGCTCCATCTGTTTAAGCGCGAGTGCGACTTCGCCTTGTGCCAGTTGATAGCCGGGGCGGTTTGCAGCGTTTGTGCCCGCGGCTGCCGCCAGCACTCTCTGAGCGCCTGATTCGTCTTTCATCGCCAGCAACGACTCGGCTTCCAGCTCCGGCGCCTGGTCAACAAAGATGCTCTCCGGATAGCGTTTGACAAAGCCGCGCAGTAACGCCTCGGCCGCAGATTCGTTACCTGCCTCGTGGTTGGCGCTCGCGCCCAGGAAGTCAGCGTAGTCGGCCAGTTCCGTGCCCGACTGCCTGGCCAGGCGAAAATCGGCAGCCGCCTCCTCGTAGCGTTTGTCCAGCAGATAAGCGTGACCCAGCGCTAGGTAAGCCGCCGCCGCTGCCTCGCCCGTATGCTGATGCGCATATTTGGTCACGCCCGCGTAAGCCGCCGGCGTGCGCATGGTGGACAGTTGCTGAGCCATGGGCCGCAACTCGGTCGAGGCCACAAAGGCCAGCTTGATGCGCGCCGTCCGCGCGCGTCTGGCTGCTCTGACTGCCGGGCTGACAGGCTTTTTAGGCGCCTTGTGTGTCTGACCTGTGGATTTTGTGGCCTTTTTGCTCTTTTTGGCTGGATTCTTCTTCGCCGTAGAGGAGGTTTGTTCGGCCGGCTTGGTCGTCGAGCTGCTGGAGGATTGCCCCGCAACCGGTGAAACGATTAATAAAAAGGAAAGCAGGCCGGCCAAAAAGCGAGAGGCGGCCTGCGAAACGGTAGTTGGGGAAGATGCAACCCTCATCTCTTCACTTTACTTTGTTCTTGCTCCGGATGCGGATGCCGGGAACCACTGGCGTTACCGCAAACGCCGCAAAGTGGGACAGCTCCTCCGAATTGGACCTGGGCCAAGCCGTGAGCTTTGTTTGGTTCCCGGCGCGCCATCCGATACACTCATCTAAAGACCCAGAAGCACGCTCCCCACAGGGCTCTACGGATTTTTGCAACCAACACCCATGCCGGCCATCCAATCGATTGCAGGAGAACTCGAGCCTCATCCAGACGTAGCCCTGGTCGCGAGGGTGCGCGCAGGCGATGTGTCGGCCTACGATTTGCTGGTCCGCAAGTACGAGCGCCAGCTCTTTCGCATTGCCCAGCACATCACACAGAATCGCGAGGATGCCGAGGACGTCATGCAAGACGCCTTCCTGAAGGCGTACGAAAAGCTCGAACAGTTTCAGGGCAACTCGAAGTTTTACACCTGGCTGGTGCGGATTGCGGTCAACGAAAGCCTGATGCGTCTGCGCAAGCGGCGCACCGGCAAGATGGTTTCGATTGACGAGGACATCGAGACTGAAGAGGGCAGCGTGCCCCGCGATCTGGCCGATTGGGCGCCCGATCCGGAGCAGAATTACAACCAGGCAGAGTTGGCTGAGATTCTCCGGAAGACCATTCAGGGATTGCCGCAGGGGTTTCGCATCGTGTTTGTTCTGCGGGACGTGGAAGGGCTTTCAACAGAGGAGACGGCGGAGACTCTGGGGCTGAGCATTCCCGCCGTCAAGTCGCGCCTTTTGCGCGCGCGTCTGCAACTGCGCGAGCGCCTGAGCCGCTACTTCCGCAGGAATAAGATGCTCAAAGAAACGAGATCTGGAGAAACGGGGACAGAAAAGTGACTTGCAAAGAGTTTCTCGCCCTTCTCGACGACCTGATAGATGACACGGTGACTCCCGAGATGCGCGCCGAATTGCAAAACCACCTGGGCCGCTGCGGCCATTGTCAAGTTATTTTCAACACAACAAAGAAGACCATCGAAATCTACCGGTCTCATGAGATTTATGACTTGCCCGCCGGCTTGCAGGAGCGCCTCCATGCCGCCATCATGGCTCGCTGCAAGAAGGGTTGCTGACCGCAGTGGCCTCAGGCCCGCCGCATGATTTACCCTCAGAATCGATATGAAAATCAAACAGATCATTTTTCCCGCTCTGGCTGTAGCATTTGCCGCCTCGATGTATGCCCAAACCCCTACAAACGACCTGCCTGACGCACCACAGGCAACTTCCGCTGCGATGACCCGTCCCAACGGCCCCATCGTAGTGATGGACACCTCCATGGGCCGCATCACCTGCCAGTTCTATCAGCAGCAGGCGCCCAAAACCGTGGCCAACTTCATCGCGCTGGCCGAGGGCACGAAGGATTGGACCGACCCCGCGACTGGCAAAAAACAGCACAACAAGCCGCTCTACAACGGCACTATCTTTCATCGCGTGATTCCCGAGTTCATGATTCAGGGCGGCGACCCTATGGGCACAGGCATAGGCGATCCCGGCTACCAATTCGAGGATGAGTTCGATCCCAATCTGGGCTTCGATGTGCCCGGCCGTCTGGCCATGGCCAACTCCGGCCCCAATACCAACGGCAGCCAGTTCTTCATCACTGAAGTGCCTACACCGCACCTCAACCGGCGCCACACCATCTTCGGCCAATGCGATGCCTCCAGCCTTGATGTAGTCAAGGCCATCGCCCGCGTCCAGACTGACGGCCAGGACAAGCCGCTGACTCCGGTTGTGCTCAAGAATGTGATCATAGTCCGCGAGGGCCAGCCGCTGTTGCTGCCTAAGCCTAACGCCGCGCCCAAAACATAATTCGCAAATGCAGCGCACACAAATTCAGGAGATATTCATGACTCTCGCAGCAGGAACCTACGCCATCTTCACCACCACCGAAGGCAAGATCATTGTCCGGCTCTTCGAGTCCGACGCGCCCATCACCGTCAAGAACTTTATCGAGTTGGCTGAGGGAACCAAAGAGTGGACCCATCCCTCGACTCACAAAAAGTCCACCGACAAGCTCTTCGACGGCACCATCTTCCATCGCGTCATTCCCGACTTCATGATTCAGGGCGGCGACCCGACGGGCACCGGCATGGGCGGACCCGGCTACCGCTTCCAGGATGAAACCAAGGGCTCGCCGCACAAGTTTGACAAGCCCGGCAAGCTGGCCATGGCCAACTCCGGCCCCGGAACCAACGGCTGCCAGTTCTTCATCACGGTCGCTCCCACGCCTTGGCTCACCGGCAACCACACCATCTTCGGCGAAGTCGTCGAGGGCCAGGAGATCGCAAACAAAATCTCCCTCGTTCCGCGCGGAGGCCAGGACAAGCCCAAAACGCCCGTCGTGCTGAAATCGGTCGTTATCGAACGCGTCGGCTGACTTTCGTGACAAACCCACAAACATTGAACCCTCAACCTCGGTTGAGGGTTCAGTATTCGCCGGAACACAAAGAGGATCAATGAAACGCAATCTCGCAGCCCGCACCCTACGTGCCGCAGCAATGCTGCAGATTGCGTTTCTACTGTTCACTGGCGCGTCCCTAGCACAAAACGATCATCCAGTCGCGCCGCAGGCCAAAGTTAATGTCCCCGCTCTCCTCGTCAGCGACATTCACTTTGAACCGTTCTGGGATCCGGCGAAAGTACCGCAACTGGTCGCCGCGCCGGTGAGCGAATGGAAGGTCATACTCGCTGCTCCACCCTCGCCCGATCAGCTGCTGCGTTTTGCCGCATTGCAGCAAAGCTGTCATGCACGCGGCGTCGACACTTCCTTTGCGCTCTTCGAATCCAGCTTGAAGGCCATGCGCAGCCACGCCGCCGATGCAAAGTTCGTTACAGTGAGCGGCGACCTCCTCTCTCATGCCTTTCAGTGCAAATACCAAACGCTCTTTCCTCAGTCAACGCCTGCCGATTACAGGGCTTTCGTAGAAAAAACACTCGACTATGTGATAGGCGAGTTATACGACGCGTTTCCAAATGTTCCTGTCTATGTAGCCCTAGGAAACAACGACTCTGACTGCGGCGACTACCGGCTCGACGCTCACAGCGAGTTTCTGACAGCTTCAGGCAAGGAAATAACCCAACATTTTTCTGCATCCGAGCGCAAGGTCGCTAAGGAAAGCTTCGCGGTCGGCGGTTATTACAGCGTCTCCTTGCCCGCGCCCATCGAAAATGCACGCCTGCTGGTTCTGAACGATCTCTTCATGTCGAGCAACTACGCAACCTGTGCAGGCAAGGCCGACCCAACGGCAGCCGATGCACAACTTGCATGGCTCCGTGAGCAGCTAGTCGAGGCTCGCGCCGGCAAGCAGAAGATCTGGGTGATGGGCCACATTCCGCCGGGAGTTGATTTGTATGCCACAGCGAGGAGGATGGCCGATGTTTGCCACGGCCAGGAACCAACAATGTTTCTCTCTTCGGAGAAACTGGCGGACCTGATCGCTGAGTTCGGCGATGTTGTAAAGTTGGCTGTCTTTGCGCACACGCACATGGATGAAATGCGTCTTCTGAAGGAAGACGGCCAGAGTCCGGCAACGCAAAAGAGCGTCGCGGTCAAGATGGTCTCGTCCATCTCGCCCATCAATGGAAATCATTCATCCATAACCCTCGCCCAGATCGATCCCTCTTCCGCGGAGTTAGTGGACTACAAGGTATTCGCTGCATCGAACCTGACCGGCGTCGATGCCACATGGACGGAAGAGTACGATTTTGCGCGCAGCTATCACCAAACGGAATATACATCGTCTTCTGTCAGCCAGCTCATAGCCGGATTCGCCGCCGACCCCAACGCGAAGACTCAGGCCAGTCAGAACTACATCAAAGATTTTTCTGTTGACTACGCTTCTCCGCTACTCAGCCTGGTCTGGCCGCAGTATGTCTGCACGCTGACGAATCACACTCGGCAGACATTCAGATCGTGCGCTTGTTCTGCTGCACAATGAACAAGTCAGCAATCAACAGCGTCCCTTTGAAGCCACACGGGCGGAAATGCGTCTTCTCCAAGCCGCCAGGCGTACTATTTCCCATGTACCCAAATACGTCCGCGGATGTTCGCCCATCGGCGGCATCCTGTGCCGGAGGCAGTACAAAGTGAAAAAATCTTTCTTCCGCTCTCCTTTCCTCTTGCCTGTCCTGGCTGTTCTGTTTGCCACGACCGCGCTCTGCGCCTCGAAATCGGAGTTTCTGCGCCATTACAAGGGAACCCCTTACCACGACAGCCGTTACCATGGCGGGGCGCAGGCGATTCCCGGCAAGGTGTATTGCGCCTACTACGACCTGGGCGGCGAGGGAGTGGCCTATCACGACTCGGACGCCGTGAACCACGGCAGCGGCGAGCTGAACCCCGACGACGGAAGCTATCTGCATGAGTTCCGCATGAAAGAGGGCGTGGATATCTCCTACACCAAGTTCAATAGGAACCCGCAGGTCGACGACAGCCCCTACGACAAGGTTGTGCCCCCGGCGGAGATGCTTTACGTGGGCTGGACGGTGCCCGGCGAGTGGTTCAACATTACGGTGCAGGCGGCTAAGGCAGGCGAGTACTCTGTCGACTTGCTCTATACCTCAAATCGCGGCGGAAGCATCTTGCTGGCTGTGAATGGCACGCCGGCCACCGGCCCTTTGACCATCGCCAGCACCTTCGACGCCGCCGATCCAGTGGCATGGCGGCAATGGCATCACTGGAGCCTTGCTCCCGGCATCGCCAAGATCAAGCTGCCCAAGGGCAAGTGCGTGATTACCGTCCACATCCTCACCGAGGGCCAGATGAACCTGGCGATCTTCGACTTCAAGAAGGCGCGCTAGAGCCGGACGTACTGGGCCCAGCCTTCTGTGGCTGTGCAAAAAAGCCTGCGTAATTCATTAAGAAATCCCAATTCAGCACGGCTTTCTGGGGATTTTCCAAGAACAGGAATTTGGACTCTCTTATCCACATAAACTCCTTTTCTCACCGTTGACCCTGCCCTCCAGGGACCGTAGAGTTTGTAATTGGAGGGTAAATTTATCGCCGCGCCAGGAGCGCTGGCGGCGGTTCCCCGTTGAACCAAAGAACCCAGGCGCAGTCCCAACCACCCGGAGAAATGATGCTGAAACTAAAGAAGATTCACATGCTCGGCTTCAAGAGCTTTTGCGACCGCACGGAGGTGACCGTGGCGGGAACGGGCATTGCCGTGGTGGTGGGGCCGAACGGGTGCGGCAAGTCGAACATCCTGGACGCGGTGAGCTGGGTGCTGGGCGAGCAGAGCGCGAAAAGCCTGCGCGGCACGCATATGCAGGACGTGATATTTTCCGGAACCAACGAACGTAAAGCACTGGGCATGGCCGAGGTGACGCTGACCCTGGTCGATCCGGAGGTTTACGAGGGACCGATTCCCGTGGAGCCGCTGGTGACGGCCGATCACGACGGTCCGGCCGACTGGGACGAGACGGAGGTGCGCCGCCAGCGAGCCGCAGAGGCCGAGGAGATTATCGCCAACGAACAGCCGGGGGTGGTGCTGGAGGATGAATCCGCGGAGGGGGCTGGCGCGCAGCAAGGGTCCGACCAGCCGCAAACATATACCACCGGCGAGGGTCCGCAGGCGGTGGTGCTGAAGATTCGCCGCCGCAAGTTCCAGCGCACGCCGCAAAAAGGCGAGATCGAGGTCACGCGGCGGCTGTTTCGCACCGGGGAGAGCGAGTATCTGCTGAACGGCAAGCTCTGCCGTCTGCGCGACATTCAGGACATCTTCATGGGTACGGGGCTGGGGCCGGACAGCTACGCGATTATCGGGCAGGAACAGATTGGCCAGTTGCTCAGCACCAAGCCGCACGACCGGCGGGCCATCATCGAGGAAGCGGCAGGGATTACGCGCTTCAAAACCAGAAAGCGGCTGGCTGAGCTGCGCCTGGAGAGCGCCAAGCAGAACCTGGCGCGGGTAAGCGACATCTTCGAGGAAGTTACTCGGCAGATGAACAGCCTGAAGCGGCAGGCGTCAAGGGCTGAGCGCTTTGGCGCGGTGCGCGGCGAGCTGCGCGAACGGATGCGCGTGGTGCTGGCCAGCCGCATGGCGTTGATGGACGCCGAGCGGGCAAGGCTGGAGGCGGAGATTGCCGGCCTGACGGAGCAGATTAACGGCTCCGCGGCGGGGATTGAGGAGCAGGAAGGCAGCCAGCACGCACTTACCGAGCGCGGGTACAAGTTGGATAGCGAGGGACAGGAGGCACAGAATCGCGCCAACACGGCGACGGTCGAAATCGAGAGGGCCGCGGCGCGGAAGCACGCCAACGTGGAACGCGTGAGCGAGCTGGAGACGCGCATTGCAGTTACCGGCGCCGAGTTGGAACAGACTCGCGCGCAGTTGAGCGGCATTGTCGAGGAGCGGGCACAACAGCACAGCTTTCTGGCGACGGCCGCGGATGAGACACGTGTCTTTCGCCAGCAGGTGGAGGCCCGCCAGCAGGAGGCGCGCGCGGCGGCTGAAGAGGTATTCACAGCAGAGCGGGAACTGGAGACCAACCGCCGCCACGCCATGCACCTGCTGACCCTGGCCGGCAACGCACGAAACAACACTTCGCAGAGCGAGGAAAGCCTTGCGGCTCTGGAGCGCGAAGCAGAGCGGCTGGAAACCGAGATGGGCCAGGCGCGGGTGGAGCTGGAAACCCTGAACGCGCAGAGCGGAGCGGCAAGGCAGCGCTTCGAGTCCGCAACAGAGACGCTCAAGCGGCTGGAGGGCGAGATTGCATCGCTGCGCGAAGCTTTGCAAACCCGTCGCACAGATGAAAATGCGCTGCACACGCGCGCCAATCAGTTGCGCGGTGAGCTGGCTACCGTGTCCGGCCGCCGCAATGCATTGCAATCGCTGATTCGCGACCACGGCTATTCGTCCGATACGGTGCGCCGGCTGCTGAAACCCGGAGCGCTGGCTGAAGGCATGGCGCCGGTGGGAACACTCGCCGATTTTCTCGAGGTGAGCGGCGCGTATGAAGCCGTGGTCGATGAGTTTTTGCGCGAGGAGCTGAATTATGTGGTGGTAAAGAGCTGGGTGGCTGCCGAAGAGGGGGTCAAGCTGCTCAAGTCTGGCGCGGATGGACGCGCCACGTTCCTGATTCACCCTGTTGAGCAGGCAGGACTTTTTGAGGAGAGTGACGATACCATCAGCGCTCCCGGCCTGATCCCGCTCAAGGATTCGATTCGCGTGCTGAACGGCTTTGGGCGGTCGCTGGAGTCGATTCTGCCCAAACTCAAACACAGCTACGTGATCGAAGACCTCATCGAGGCGCGGCGGTTGGCCGCGCAGTATCCCTACGCCTATTTCCTGACACCGGGAGGCGAGTGCTTCCACAACGCGACGGTGACCGGCGGCAAGCCTGCCAGCGAAGGTCCTCTGGCGCTGAAACGGGAACTGCGCGAAGCCGAGGGCCGCCTGGCGAAACTGGAAACAGAATTAACCCAGGCTGAGGCGGAAGCTGCCGCGTTGAATAAGACCATCGAGGAGATGGCCACGCAACTTGAGGCGCACAGCGAAGAGCGGCGGCAGGCCGAACGCGACACCGCCGACCAGGGCGCGGCGCTGAAGCAGATGGAGTCAGAGACGCAGCGCGTGGAGCGGCGATTCGAGGAATGGACTGCGCAGGCTGCGCGCAATAAGGATGCGCGCGAGGTCAAGCAGAAAGCTATCAACGAAAAGCGCGAGGAGATGCTTCGCCTGGAGGCCGAGCACCGTACGGTTGAAGCGGCTCTCGATGAGATGCAGGCGCAGCTGGTTGTATTGCGACAGAAGCGCGAGAGTTTGCAACAGGAGGCAGCACAGGTGACCGCCGAATTGGCCGGCTTGGAGGAGCGCCGACGCGGGGCTGAGGCAGCTTATCAGCGCATCGACCAGCTTCATGCCGATTTGGAGCGCCGAGTTGAATCCATTGACCAGCAGCGGATTGCGGCCAGCGCGGAGCGAGAGCAGCGCATCAAAGAGAACGCCGAACTGGCCCAGCGCGAGGAGGAACTAACAAAGGAGCGCGCCGAGGCGCTAGTACAGGCGCAGACGCTGACAGCCCAGGCGCAGGCTCTGCGCCTGCAACTGGCAACCATGGAGACGGATCTGAAGGGCGGGCGGTCTGCGCTTGACCTGTTGCGTGAAGATCGCGCCAGCCGCTCAAGCGAGGTAGCCAAGCTGGGCGCCGACCTTGAGCACCTTGAGGCTAGCTGCCTGGCTGAGGTGAATCTTGAGGCCTCTGCGCTGCGTGCTGATTCGCTGATCGAGCGCCTGACCGGCGAGGCGCTGGCCGCCGAAGAGGAGAGCTGCCGCGGATTGCGCCAGCGCATGGAGCAAATGGGCCCAGTGAACATGATGGCCCTGGACGAGTACAAAGAGACCGCGGAGAGGCACGGCTTCCTGGAAACGCAGCGCGCGGACCTGATGGAGTCGATAGAGAACACCCAGCAAACCATCAAGGAGATCGATCAGATCTCGCGCACAAAGTTCGACGAGGCCTTTACCCGCATCAACGAGAACTTTGCCCATGTCTTTGCGCGGCTATTCCAGGGAGGCCAAGCCTTTCTGCGCCTCACGGATGCGGAGAACCAGGCTGAGAGCGGCCTGGATATCGTGGCCTCGCCGCCCGGCAAGAAGCTGCAGAATGTGCTGCTGCTCTCCGGCGGCGAAAAGTCGCTGACCGCGCTGGCCCTGCTGGTAGCCATCTTCCAATTCAAGCCCAGCCCCTTCTGTGCACTCGACGAGGTGGACGCGGCGCTGGACGAGACCAACGTCGGCCGCTTTGCTGATCTGCTGCATTCACTGAGCGGAGAGACGCAGTTCCTGTTGATTACTCACTCCAAGCGAATGATGCAGGCTGGTGACATGATCTACGGCGTTACCATGCAGGAGCCCGGCGTCTCCAAGGTGATCAGTGTGCGCTTAGGCGGCCGCGAGCAGCAGAGGGCCACGGCGTAGCGGTATTCTTCCAGCGTGGTGCCGGCCGCTATGCGAAGGCATTTGCCCGCAAGGTGAGGAATAGCCAGACAGCACAATCATCCGGCCTCACGGCTGGATTATATTTCTATATGTGATTGCATTGCCGGCCCTGATCGCGGCGCAGGCGTGGTGTGAATCACCAGCATGGAAATTGTATTCCGGGATAATGCGGAGAACGAGGCACCATGGGACTGAACGTATTTGATGTTGCCGTGATTGTGCTGTACCTGGCATGCGTCACAGCCTTCGGAATGCACTTCCGCAAGAGACAGGACACCATCAAGGGCTACTTTCTGGCGGGTAAGACAATCCCCTGGTGGGCTATCTCATTGTCCATCGTTGCGGCCGAGACCAGCACGCTGACCATCATCAGCGTGCCCGGCATGGCCTACGAACAGGATTTTCGATTTCTTCAGTTGGTGATAGGCTACGTGATCGGGCGCATCATTATCAGCCTGCTGTTGATTCCGCACTACTTTCGCGGCGACCTGGTTACGGCCTATCAACTGATTGAGCGCCGCTTCGGCCAGAGGCTGCGTTCGCTCACCGCCGGCTTGTTCCTGCTGACGCGCGCCGCCGCGGATGGCGTTCGCGTCTTCGCCATTGCTATCGTGGTGGGCATCGCGCTCTCCGGGCTTCTGCGCGGTTACAGCGATCTGGGCCGCGATGTCGCGGCCATCGCTATCGTCATCATCCTCACCCTGGTCTACACATTCAAGGGCGGTATGTCGACCGTCATCTGGATGGACGTCATTCAGTTATCGGTTTACGTTACAGGAACGGTGATCGGCCTGTTCACCATCGCGCACCTGGTGCCGGGCAGCTGGAACGCCGCCTGCGGCATGGCAGCGGACGCCGGCAAGTTTCACGTCTTCGAGTTTGGCTGGAATTTTTACGCAAAATACACCTTCTGGTCCGGAATCATCGGCGGCGCATTTCTGACCACGGCCAGTCACGGCACCGATCAGCTAATCGTGATGCGGTTGCTTGCCTCGCGCAGCGAGCGCAATGCCAAGATGGCGCTGATAGCCAGTGGCGTGATAGTGCTGTTTCAGTTTGCGCTCTTTCTGCTGATCGGCGCGCTGCTCTTTGTCTTCTACAAACTGCTTCCGCCGGCTGCGGCCTTTGTGCGCTCGGATCGCATCTATCCCACCTTCATCGTCGACTATATGCCGCACGGCATCAGTGGGCTGCTGGTCTCGGCGATTCTGGCCGCTGCCATGACCAACCTGAGCGCCTCGCTCTACTCGCTTTCATCCACCACCATTATCGATTTTTATTCCCGATTCAATCCCGGCGTCAGCGAGAAGCGCAGGATGTTTTTCTCCCGTATGGCAACCATCTGCTGGGGAGTAGTCTTGTTTGCGTTGGCGATTGTGGTCCGACAAAGCGGCCAAAAGGTTCTTGAGGTTGGCTTATCCATCGCCTCTGTAGCATACGGATCGCTGCTCGGAGTTTTCATGCTGGGTGTTCTCACGCGCCGCGCTTCAGAGAGCGGCGCCATGGTAGGAATGGTATGCGGCTTTGCGCTGAATATCTTTCTGTGGCAGTTTCCTGTATGGCACGGACAGAAGGTTCCGTTCACCTGGTATGTGCCCCTGGGAAGCATTGTCACGTTTGGCATTGGCTATGGCGCCAGTTTATTTCTGCGCCGGGGCCTGCCGGTTGAACCGGCAATTGGAGGTGCAGGATGAAGATGAAAAGTAACTTCGCACTTTTACAGCTTCGATGCTTGTTATTACTGTGCTTCACGCTCTGGGGCGCCGTCGCGGTTGGCCAGCAATCCGTTGCCAGGCCGGACTATGTTGTTTCCAAACCGGTGATCAATATGTACGTTATTGCTTCTGCTGACAGCGAAGTTGTGTCGCAGGCGCTCTACGGATCAGGCGTGCTTTCGTTGGAAAAGAAAAAGGGTTGGATTCGTATCCGCACCGGGGATGACTATACGGGTTGGGTGGCGGCGGCCGACATCACGCCGCTGCAATACGGTTATGCTCCTAGCGGAAAAGCGGTTCGCGTCGCGGAACTGAGCGCCAACCTTTATCGCGAACCCAGCACGATCAAGCACGCTCCAATTCTGAACCTGCCATGGGAAGCGCGGCTGGAATTGATTCCCGGATATGTTGACAAGAGCGGGCGCTGGCTTCAGGTCAAGCTCGTAAATGGCCAGACGGCATACATTGAGCAAGGCAACGTAAGCGCGGATTTCGCGCCGCTTACTGTCGAGCAGACCATTCAACTTGCGCGCCGTTTTCTTGGCATCACTTATACATGGGGCGGAGTCTCAAGCTACGGTTTTGACTGCTCCGGCTTTACGCAGATGCTGGTTCGCCAACGCGGGATCATCATGCCGCGGGATGCCAGCGCGCAGGCAAGCTGGAGCGGAGCAGCATCGGTAGAGCGCAAGGACCTGCAGCCGGGCGACCTGCTGTTCTTTGGCGCAAGCCTCGAGAAGATTACCCATACGGGCATGTATATCGGCAACGGCGAGTTTATCCACGACACATCCGACACGCATCCCGGGGTTCAGATCAGCAAACTGGACGATATGCCCTGGACTAAACTGCTGGTAGCAGCGCGGAGGGTGAAATGATGAATCGGCGGGATCTGTTCAAAGCGGCGGGCTCGATGGGAGTGGGCGCGGCAATGCCTGCGTCTTTATATGCCGTGGACGCGCCGGCAACGGGCGGCAATGCATTTGTCAAGACGGAGATCAAGCGCCTGATGCTGCGACATACGTGGACGACTACGATGTCTTCCAGCGCCTATCGTGACACGGTTCACCTTCAGTATCAGCGCGATGGCATCACCGGATACGGCGAGGGCGCGCCGATTGTGCGCTACAAGGAGTCCGCGGAACAAGCCAAACAAGCCATCGATGCGATCATCGACAAGATTGCCACAGGAGATCCGTGGAAGTTCGACAAGTTCTTGGCTGAAGTGCGCAGCTTGCTTGGCGACCATCAGCACGCGGCCATGGCTGCTGTGGATATCGCAATATGCGACTGGCTGTGCAAGAAACTTGGCATTCCACTGTACCAGTATTTCGGTCTTGATCCGGCCGACGCTCCTGTTACAACTTTCTCAATTGGCATTGACACACCGGAGATTACACGGCAAAAGACGCGCGAGGCGGAAGAATATCCAATTCTGAAAGTGAAAGTCGGACTCAAAAACGATGAAGAAACCATCGAGGCCGTGCGCAGTGTTACGAAAAAGCCGTTGCGCGTGGATGCCAACGAAGGCTGGACCAACAAGGAAGAAGCCATACGCAAGATCAACTGGCTGGAGAATCAGGGCGTGGAGCTGATTGAACAACCAATGCCCGCGCACATGTTTGATGAGACAAAGTATGTGCGCAGCAAGGTACACATTCCCATCATCGCTGACGAAGCCTGCACCCATGCGTCGCTGATTCCCAAGCTCAAGGAAGCTTACGACGGAATTAATGTGAAGCTGGATAAATCCGGCGGCGTCATGGAAGCCTACCGATGGATAAAGTTTGCCCGCGCGATGAATATGAAGGTGATGCTGGGCTGCATGGTCTCCAGCTCGTGCACAGTGACGGCCGCGGCTCATTTGGCGGCTCTCGTGGATTATCCCGATCTGGATGGTAATCTCCTGATTGCCAACGATCCATACGAAGGAGTGAAGGTGCTGAAGGGGAAGTTGATCTTGCCATCAGAGCCGGGTCTGGGGCTGAAGCTCGTGGCATCGTAAGCTCAGTAGGCGCTGCTTGATTACCTTTCGAAGTTTGCCATCATTGATGCTTGTGGTTTGGTAACGAAGGAGATCCAAGATGATGAAACTAATCGCTTCGATTTGCTTGCTTGCATTTGCGTTTAGTCAAGCAGATGACAGATTCAGGGAATATCGCGCAGTTGAGTCTTATGAGATTCAACCGGGAATTGTAATTACGCCTTTCTACTCGGCCGATCAACAGGTATGTGAGATCAGCATCGAAAAGCGTCACTTCTCTGGCAGTGTCGTCGATTTAGATACTACGATGTCAAAAACGCAGATATTATCCATATTCGATGAGCTCGTGACAAAAGAAGAACGAGGCCGGTCTCTCTCGACAAATCCACCAGGAGTTGAAACGACGGAATCTGACGACTACGAGTTTTGGAAGCTATATCGATACGAGAATGTGTTTTTAGAGATGCATGGGAAATTTCCTGCGGAAGTAAAAGAAAAAAAGAGGTGGACCTATATACGCGAAGACCGTCAAGAGTATGTTGTCGCGATCATTTCTTGGAATAAGCGACAATGTAATGCAAAATGAGGGTGTTCGTTAGATGCCTGATACTGCTCAGGCAAGGGAGATTCTAGTGAAAAGTGGAATTGCGATTTACCGGTTTATCTTGATTTTGTTGATCGCGATTGCATCGTGCAGCGGCCTGATTGCCCAGGATGCATCGCCAGCCGGCAACGCGGCGGTTATCACTCGCGGCGCGGACTTCTCCAATATCGATGCGATCATGAACGCGGCGATTGCGCGCGGGACGATACCCGGTGGCGTCGTTCTGATCGGGCACAACGGCGCGGTGGTTTATCGCAAGGCTTACGGAATGCGTTCGTTGGAACCGGTCAAGGAAGCCATGACCGTAGACACCATCTTCGATCTTGCTTCGCTGACGAAGTGCATTGCCACGGCGACTTCCGTCATGAAGCTGGTTCAGGAAGGGAAGGTTCGCCTGAACGAGCCGGTGGCAGCCTACTTGCCGGAGTTCGCCAAAAACGGAAAGAGCGACATTACGGTACGCGAGTTGCTCACGCATTTTTCCGGGCTGACAGAGGATCTTGATCTCAAAACGGAGTGGAAGGGGCGCGATGCCGCCTACCAGATGGTCATGGAGCAGAAGCCCGTAATTCCACCCGGCTCGCGTTTTCTCTACAGCGATATTAATTTCGTGACGCTCGGATTTCTGGTTGAGAAAGTCTCCGGCATGAGCCTGGATGAATACGCCGCGAAGAATATCTTTGTCCCGCTGGAGATGAAGGACACACGCTTTTTGCCTCCCGCCTCATGGATTCCGCGCATTGCGCCGACGGAATACGACGAAAGCCACCATATGCTGCGCGGCGTTGTGCATGATCCGACTGCGCGCCGTATGGGGGGCGTCGCGGGACACGCCGGATTGTTTTCAACCGCCGATGATCTTTCAATATTCGCGCAGGAGATGCTATCCGGCTTTCATATCCTTACGCCGCTGACGGTGGAGAAGATGACCACTCCGCAGCAGCCGCCCACATCTACAACGCTGCGCGGCCTGGGTTGGGACATCGATTCGCCGTATTCCTCCGCTCGCGGGGAGATTTTCCCCGTCGGCTCCTTCGGGCACACAGGGTACACGGGCACGTCGATATGGATCGATCCAATTACGGATAGTTATGTGATTCTGCTGACCAACGCGGTTCATCCGCGCGGCCATAACTTGGCGATCGTTCCATTGCGCGCGCGGGTTGCCACCGCGGCGGCCGAGAGCCTGGGACTTTCAGTTTCTGGCGATCAAAAACTACGCATGGCGCGCATCACAGGCTATAACGAAGCCATGCCATCGGCGCGCCTTGTCACCGCTCGCAATGGTTCGGTTCGTACCGGCATCGATATGCTCGAGGCTCATAGTTTTGCCGAGCTCCGTGAAGCGGACAGAACAGTAACCAAGGTCGCGCTGGTCACCAACCAAACCGGCGTAGACTCACGCGGCAAACGTACCATCGATGTGCTGGCCAAAGCGCCGGGCATCCAGGTTGTTGCCATCTTTAGCCCGGAGCACGGCATAACCGGAAGCGCGGACACGACCGAAATCGGCGATTCCAAAGACGCGCAGACAGGAATACCCGTCTTCAGTGTCTATGGAGATTCCAGCGCCAAGCGCCATCCATCGCTGGATGTGTTAGAGTCGGCGGATGTAATCGTCTATGACATTCAGGACGTAGGCACGCGCTTTTACACCTACGAAACTACGCTCGGCTACTTTCTGGAGGCAGCAGCCCAGACAGGGCAGAGAATCTTTGTCCTCGACCGCCCCAATCCCATCAACGGAACTTATGTGCAAGGGCCTATCAGCGACAAAGGTCGCGAAAACTTCATCAACTACGGGCAGATCCCGATTCGCCATGGCATGACGATTGGCGAGCTGGCGCGTTTTTATAACTCCGAGCGCGGCATCAATTCCAAGCTGAAGGTAGTTTCCATGGAGGGCTGGCAGCGCGGCGATTGGCTGGATTCTACCGGGGTTCTCTGGGTGAATCCTTCTCCGAATATGCGCAGCCTGACCGAAGCCGTTCTTTATCCCGGAGTTGGAATTCTGGAGTCCACCAATATATCGCTGGGGCGCGGCACAGATACGCCGTTTGAACTGCTGGGCGCTCCATGGATTCAGCCGCTGGAGCTGGCCTCCTATCTGAATGCGCGGGCTATCAGCGGTGTGCGCTTTGTGCCAACAGAATTCACGCCTAACGACAGCGTTTACGCGCAGCAGAAATGCGGGGGCGTGAACATCCTCGTCACCGACAGGAACTCGCTCGACGCGCCGGAACTTGGCATCGAGATTGCGTCCGCGCTCCACTCTCTTTATCCGCAGCAGTTTGAGATGAAAAACCTTGACAGCTTGATGTTGAACAAGGCCACGATGGATGCAATCAGCGCCGGGCAGGATCCACGCCGCGTGTGGATGGATTGGGTCGAAGCGATTGAACGGTTCATGCCGATCCGAGCCAGGTACCTGTTGTACTGAAGCAGTGGCCTCTAACTCGGATAGCCTACTTTGGCATAAAAGGATCATATGGTGATGGCAAAAAAGTGGGTTACAGTAATGGGCAGCTTTGTGGCGGACCTGGCCTTCCGCACCGGCCGCATTCCCGCCTGGGGCGAGACGCTGATGGGCCAGTCCTTCAAGCTCGGTCCGGGCGGCAAGGGCTCCAACCAGGCTGTAGCTGCGGCGCGCGCCGGCGGCCGGGTGAGCTTTATCTCCAAGCTGGGACGGGATGCCTTTGGCGATATGGCGCGAAATATGTATAAGGCAGAAGGTATTGACACCAGGTTTCTCTTCACCACAGCGAGTGCTACTGGAGCGGCCACGATCATCATCGATGCAGAGAAAGGCGAGAATGCCATCATCGTCGTGCCCGGCGCCTGCTTTGAACTGACCTCCGCCGAGGTCGATCAGACCCGCGAGCTGATTGCCGAATCAAGCGTCTTTGTCGCCCAGCTTGAACTTTCACTGCCTGTCGTCGAACATGGGCTTGCGCTGGCTCACATGCTTTGCGTGCCCACCATCCTCAATCCCGCGCCCGCCGCGCCGTTGCCTGAGAGCATCTACCGACACATCGACTACATCACGCCCAACGAGACGGAGGCAGCCGCGCTCACCGGCGTCCCGGTCGCGAGCATTGCCGGCGCCGAGAAGGCAGCCGATGCCTTCCTCGCCCGCGGCGTGCCCAACGCCATCATCACGCTCGGTTCGCAGGGCGCCTTCGTCAAGAATGCCCGCGTTAAAGCGCATGTTCCTGCCTTCAACGCCGGCCCAGTCGTTGAAACCACTGGTGCAGGCGACGCCTTTAATGGCGGTTTCGCCGTCGCCCTGGCCGAGGGCATGGACCTGGTGGAAGCCGCTCGTTTCGGCTGTGTGACTGCTGGAATCTCCATCACGCGCCCCGGCACCGCACCCTCAATGCCCACCCGCGCGGAAATCGACGCGCTACGGAGTTAGCTCACAGGATCACGAAGTGAATAATCCCTGAAGCAATACGGACAGGCACGTTGATGCGGGTTCGCTGGCTTTTGTGCGTAACCGAACGACACTGCTGCAGACAGCCCGCACGGACAGGGATAACAGGGTTATGACCCAAGCCATGACACGGGTCAGCGCCCCTGTTAGCTTTCTCTGCCAGCCGAGCCTACCATACAATCTCCCTCCGGTAAGCCCGATTGCTGTGCGCCGCCTGGATGCCGGGAAACCTGCGTCTGTGAAACATTGGGAACTTTGTTCAACAACGTTTCTTGGCACGACTGCTGTAAAAACCCTCTCGGTGGCAAGGCGTTGTTGTCGTCTATCCATTATAAAATGAAGCACATCCGGGATTTTGTGGCCCCGGCAAAGGCCCTGCTGGGCACGCCTGGGTTATTGGTCCTGAAAATTATAGAAATATAATTACCAGCAGCGACATAGGTATATCCTTATGAAGTATAGGAGCCAAGGGAAATCACTTTCTGGTTCATCCTCATGGTGGATTGAGAATGAAGTTTTCATGGAGCAAGGTTTTTGCATTAGTACTGCCGCTCTTGCTGCTGACGGGTATAAGTCGGGTCGCTTCTGCCGATACCGTCCTTACGGGTGCGTTGACGGCCGACAATGCTTTCTATGCCTATCTCAGTACGTCGCCAACTGTGCTCGGAACCCTGATAGCCGGAAACGGTGCGACAGTACCAGACACTGACAATCCATACCAGTGGTCGATATCATGGCCCATTACGCCACAGACGCTTGTAGCCGGACAGACGTATTATCTCCAGATCGAAGGTATTAATTGGGCCGAATGGGCTGGAATTCTGGGCAGCTTTTCTTTGAGCGATTCGTCCTTCTATTTTGCTAACGGTACCCAGTACCTTCTTACCTCGAACGCCGCTAACGTATGGGATTACTCCGACACAGGCTTTGGAGTTTCGACTGGCACTCCTGTCAGCGAAGGACCAAATAGCGGACCAAACCTGATTTGGTATAGCGTTGGTGGCGTCGTTTCAGGTATAGACCCAAACGCAGAATGGATTTGGGGTTCCGAAACCAATTCAGACACTCCTGCAGGTATTGAGTACTTCGAAACGGAGATCAGCCCTGTTCCCGAGCCTGGGACGTTGCTGCTTCTCGGCACCGGTCTACTGGGGTTGGCAGGCATGGCGCGCAGCAGGTATAACAAAAAAGGCGCCTAAGGATTCGCTCAACAACTGGCATCAACCAAACTCCATGAAGACAAAAAGCCCCGGCGAAGAGCCGGGGTTTTTCTATTTCGTTGCCCAGCGTTAGCAGCCAAATGTGAAGCATCTTTTCGCTGTCGGCCCGTACTGGAAGCACCCAGGCGGCTTCGGCCCGGACATGTAGAGAGTGGCTGTAACCGTCTGCAAGCCATCCCTAGCCCTTTCGGTGGCATAGTTGCGTTGTGAAGGTACAGGCGGGCCTCTTGGCACGGGCAGGGATAGTAGGGTTGTGACACAGACCACGGCACCAACGCTCTAATTTTGAACGCTAGCCTTGTCTATGTTGTTGATTTGATTGGTGGACCTGGTCGGGATCGAACCGACGACCTCTTCCATGCCATGGAAGCGCGCTCCCAAACTGCGCCACAGGCCCACAGGCTGCAAGGATGCAACTTTCCTATTGTCTCCGCTAAGGCGATATTCGTCAAACTTGCCTGCTCCGGAGATGTAATTCTTGCGTGACCGGGAACACTTATGGGGTGTTCCGGTGTCTAAGATAATAGAGGACGCGGGACACTGGGTTTAAAGCCAGTGTCCGACTCCCGCGCACTCTAAGGAAGCATTGGCTTTTTGATGGCGCTTTTTTCAGCCGTTGATGCGAGTGGCCGCAACTGGAAACCGGGCTTTTCCCGGCGCAGATTTGGCAGGATCCAAATATGCATCCGCTGTGGCAGGGTGGGAGGATTCTGATATGCAGGCGGACCTCACCATGGGCAATCTTGCCAGTGCGCTGACCTTTGAATCTGAAGAGGCAGCCCTGATCGCGGAGCTGCAGGCCGGTTCCGAGGAAGCTTTTGCGTGGCTGATCGCGCGCTACCACCAACCGATCTACTCGCTGCTGGCGCGTGCTGTTCAGAACCGCGCGGATGCCGCCGATTTAACCCAGGAAGTCTTCGTGAAGATCTTTCGCGGGGTGGGCAGCTTTCACGGCGAGTCGTCGTTGCGGACGTGGATTTATCGGATCGCCCTGCACGAGGCCTCCAACTACCGCCGCTGGTGGACGCGGCACAAACAGTCCGAGATCCCCATTGAGCAGGAGATGGGCAAGAGCGAAAATGGCCAGCCGGTATTGCTAAAAGACATGCTGATAGATCCTGCGGAGTCACCTTACGAACTGGCAATGCATGAGGAGAACAAGGCGCGTGTTGAGGCGGCATTGAGCAAGGTGCCGGAACCATTCCGTTCAACCATCATCCTGCGCGATATAGAGGGTTTTGTTTACGAGGACGTTGCGGATATCCAGGGCGTTAATCTGGGGACGGTCAAATCGAGGCTGGTGCGCGGACGCGCGGCTTTGAAGGCGATTCTGATGGATCCGGAGCAAGACGTGCATTTTCCGGTACGCGAGGGCCGCCCTGGATTTGAAATGTCCCTGGGAGAGGAGGCGCGATGAACGGCTGCAATGAAATGCAGACATTGTTAACTGAGTACCTGGACGGCCGTTTGAGCGGACGTGAGATGCGGCATGTTACCGCCCATCTGGAGCGTTGCAGGGAGTGTGCTGGCGATTGGAAGTCTCTTGAAAAGATGCAATCCTTGCTGGCCACGCTGGGCCCGGTGCCGGAGCCTCAGGACCTGCTCTTGCGCATACGCGTAGCCATCAGCCAGGAGAGGGCCCGCCGCCGCCGGACCGCATTCCATGCCTTGAATCTGGCGTGGAAAAACACTGTAGGACCCTTCCTGCTCCAGGCCGCTGCAGGATTTGCCTCCGCCGTGCTGCTATTGGGTACAGTCATGGTGCTGGCCGGCTTGTTTACACAGCCGCAGAGCGCGCAGGCTACCCCGGATGAACCCTTGGGAACAGCCTCGGCTCCACGATTCCTCTACATGTCCAGCGTAGTAGGCAGCAACCCCATAGGCGATGTCTCCACCCCGGTCGTGATCGAGGCATATGTCAACGGAGAGGGTCAGGTTTATGACTACCGCATCGTCTCCGGCCCCACCGACAAGACTACCCGTACGCAGGTGGAGAACCTGCTTTTGTGGAGCCGCTTTGAGCCCGCTCGACGCTTCGGCAAACCGGTACCCGGCCTGGCCGTGCTCTCCTTCTCTGGAGTCTCCGTTCGCGGGTAATTTATTCGAGGAGTTTTCCACAGCCCTGCACAGGCTTATGTAAGGTGCAGTTTGGGGTTGGCTGCGATTATATTGCCTCGATATTTTCAGCTGTAATGGAGCGGTTTAGCGATAACGTCTGAAGTCATTCAGCTGCCTATTGTTACTAAAGTGTATATATTACAATAAGTTATTGTCGTTTTACAGGCTCCCAGGAGTTTCCGCCTTATATTCCCCTTTCACTAGAAGATGAAATGGGACTAGGCTATTCTTGCGCAGTTATGCGCCAAAAGAGGAGAACCCATGAAAAAGTCCCTGCGAATTGCCCTTGTTGTCGCTGTTCTCGCGTCCACTGCTTCAATTCTCAATGCCGCTCCCACGAACCCATGGCCGGTGCCGGTTCCACAAGTGAGAACCACTGCGCTTTCCGCTCCCACGAACCCCTGGCCAGTACCGGTTCCGCAATCGATGCGCGCATTATTTTCTATGCTTCTCTCTGCTTTTGGCCTATAAAGGCCTATAAAAACGGAGAGAATAGAAGTCGAGAGGTGATATGCACCTGTCGACGCTCGATTGGTTGTTGGTGGCAGCTACTGCGCTGGGCAACACGGTCCTGTTTGCTGTTTTAATCATCCGGCGCAGATGGATGGTTTTCCCTGTTTTCACTGCGTACATGGGCTTTGAGACGGTACTGAACATCGTCCAGTACGCACTCTTCCAGCATGGCCTCGGTATTTGGTTGAATCGGGTCTACTGGGCCTCTGTTCTGATCGAGTTCGCCCTGCAACTGGCGATTATCTTTGAGATTGCGCGTATTGTTTTGCGGCCCACCGGGACCTGGTTCCGGGACGCAAGAAAGCAGTTCATCCTCTGGGGCGCGGCCGGCATCTTGTTTGCCGCCGCACTTCCATGGCTGGTTTCGCCTCCGGACTCATCTCTGCTTGGTCGCTTGATGGTGCGGGGATTCCTATTCACCAGCCTGGTGATCTGCGAGCTGATCGCCGTGGTGACACGGACCTCGAAGAGCCTGGGACTGGGCTGGCGCAACCATGTGATGGCACTGGGCAACGGGTGGACGGCCTGGGCCGTGGTTGCCATCCTAGTAGACGGGCTGCACAGCTTCTTTGGTGCCCACCGCTACTTCGGGGAACTGGACAATGCCCGAATGTTTGTCTACTTGGCTGTTCTTGGCTACTGGACAGTTCAATTCTGGTTGGAGGAGCCGGCCCGGCAGCCGATTTCACCCGAGTTGCAAGCCTATATCCAGGATCTCCACAAACGTATAAAAAATGACCTTGACATAGTAAGCGCACAAAGGTAACATCCTTGCGATGACCTTTGCGCTCTCCTATTTCGTTTTTGGGGTCTTGCTGTGCGCATTTGCCGGTGCTGTGGTCGTAGACCGGCGCGCGTCCAGCAAATTAGCGCTCTTGGATTGGAAGGATCTGGTCGCCGGGCTGCATCGGCTGAACATGGCTGAGTTGTCTGCTGTGGCCACCGATTACCTGACCCCGCGCCGCGGCCAGATTGATATGGAGCCAAAGGAAATCTGGGAGTCTCTCGGAGGTTACGAAGGCTTAAAGAGAATGCGCGAGAATGCAGAGATCATGCTCGCGCTGGCCGCATATGCGCAGCGCTGGAACTTCGAAGAGGCGGTGATCGTCACGGAGCGGATGAGGCTGGATGCGGCATCTTTGCGCCGTGCCGTACGCCGTGTGGAAATCGGCATGATTCCAGCCAGTTTATTGCGGCATTTCCGGCTTACCCTCCCCCTTCATGCGCAGGAGGCGTCTTCGGCCTACTATCTGATGCGCCAGCGCCTCCTCGCACTTTATGAAACCAGCCACATAAGCCGTTATCCCACACTAGCGGCTGCCCTGTAAGGCGTTATTGGGCTTGGACAGGCACCAAGCTGTACCCTCGCTCTCGTTTGACCCTGCCAATGCGTCTAGAATTAAGCAGGGTTCTACATGACATTCAGAGCATTCCTATCCTTTGCCGTTCTGCCGGTCGTTGTTTTTTGCCTTTTCGCCGTCTATTCGCCTGCCACGGCATTAGCCCAGTCCTCCGGCAGCTCCGCCAACTCACCCAGAGGAGAGCAAACTTCATCTTCATCGTCGGAGTTTGTGCAGGAAAAGGCCCCTTCGCTGGTCGATCCCGCCGGTCCCACCATCTCGATGATCAGCACAGAACCGGTCTTTCTCATGGCAGCGGCGCTGAATGCATGCGGCTACGATGACGGCCTGGAAGAGAGCGCTCCGATCCGTAAGCGCGTACGTGAAGAGATGAACCAGGCGCTTGCCAAAAGCGAGGACGCGCGTAACAAGCGCGACCATCTCTGTCTCTACATCGCCCAGCACCGCATGACCGGCGGAGTGCGCGATATTGCGCAGTACATTTCGCTGGCTCTCTATCTGACGCCGCCACCAGATCTGGAAACTGCTGTTGAACTGGCCGAGATGCCCCCTGACTCGACCCAGGTGATCGAGGTCGTCCCCCTGCTGCGTGACTTTGCCGCCGCCGTGGACCTGCACGGCATCTGGCTGGTGGTGCATCCCATCTACGATAAGGAGGCCGATCTGCTGCATGATCCGCTCTCCAATATGATCGTCTCCACCAACTTGTACCTCAAAATGCCGGCTGAGACCTACAATGGGCGGCGGTTTATTGTGGTCATCGAGCCCATGCTCTCGCCTCGCACCATCAACGCCCGCATCTATGGCACGGATTATGTAGTGGTGGTTTCACCGGTAAATGGAACGGTCCGCATGAGCGACGTGCGCCACACGTACCTGCACTACGTGATTGAGCCTCTGCTCTACCTCAGGACCAACGCCTTGGCCCGCACGCAGCCCATCCTCAAGGAGATCCACGATGCTCCTCTGGAGTTTCGCTATCGCTCTGACACCGTGGCCCTGACCGTCGAGTGCCTCATCAAGGCTATCGAGGCACGCATCATGGACACCGGCATTCCCGAGTACAAGATCCCGGCTAATATCGACCGTTCGGAGCTGCCGCGTTATGAGCGCGAGCGGCTGGCCTACCAGCAGAAGGTAGATGCCGTCCGCTATGCCACTATGCGCCACGACATGACGCAGGGATTCGTGCTCACGCAGTATTTCTATGAGGAGATGATCAAGTTTGAAAAGGACCCTGTCAGCCTGAAGGACATCATGGGCGAGATGGTCTACAGCATGGACGTGGACCAGCAGGTGCACCGCGCCAGAAACCTAGACTTTGACAAGGAAGGCGATAGCGATGTCCTCTCGCGCAACACACCGCGCAAGTTGACCGGCCTTGACCTGGCAGAGGCGCGCCTCGCCGCCGGCGACGTGGCCACGGCCGGCGCCATGGCCCGCCAGGCGCTTGTCGAGAACACGGATTCTTCAAATTCGGATGCGGTTGCCAATAGCGCCCGCGCCGAGTTCATTTTGGCCAGGGTGGCCATCCTCACAGGCCATCCCGAACAGGCCATTGAGGAATTCCAACGAACACTGGCCGCCAGTAAAGACCCGCGACTGCTTGCCTGGTCACACATCTACCTGGGCCGTATGCTTGACCTGGATTGCAAGCGAGACGAGGCTTTGGCTGAGTATAAAGAGGCGTTGAAGACGCGCGATGGGCAGTTGGATACACGGCTGTCCGCAGAGCGGGGCGTTAAAACAGCTTACGCCGTACGTGGACATAGTTGCGAGGATGATGCCGACGATGCTGGCTCGACGGGGCCAGCGCCAGCCAGGCCTCAGCAAGACAAACCAGAAGCTTCATGGCCAAATGGGACGGAAAAGCCCCAATAATCTGACGCATGCATCTGTCAGGGGAGCGCGGAACGTCTAATAATGAGTAGTGGGGCTTCTTTTGGGCCGGAAATCGGTTTCAAGAGGCGTCTCCGGTATTTTCCGGGAAGTACGGGTTTGAAGAGACGGGTTTCAACCCGTGTTTACGAACCGAAGCAGATACAGAATCAAACCCATTGAGGCACATGTGGAAGCTGATCTTGCAGAGTTGGAAACAGAATTGGGTCATAGCTTTGCACACACCGAGCTGCTGGTGCGCGCTTTGACCCATCGCTCTTTGGCCAACGAGCGAGCGGCCAGCGAGCAGGCTCTCGTCGGTGGCAAGATAAAAGCGACTGCTACGGACGACAATGAGCGCCTGGAGTTCCTGGGCGACGCCGTGCTGGGACTGGTGGTCGCCGAAGCCCTGTTTCTGCTTCACCCGGAGTGGCAGGAGGGCGAGCTGACCCGCGTCCGAGCCCTGTTAGTAAGCCGCCAGCATTTGGCTGAGGTTGCTGCAGCCATCAATCTGGGCAGTCATCTGCGCCTCAGCCGCGGCGAGGACAAGGGCGGCAGCCTCAGGCGCAAGAGCACGGTGCTTTCCAATACCATGGAGGCCGTGTTGGGCGCGCTCTTTCTGGACGGCGGACTGGAGCCGGTCTCCGCATTTGCCCGCCGCTGGGTGATGGGCGAGGCAGCCGAGCAGTTGGCCGAGCAATTGCGCTCCGGAGCCGCTTTGGGCAACTATAAATCGGCATTGCAGGAGTACTTGCAATCCACTCGTGCCGGTACTCCGGTTTACAGGGTCAAGAGCGAAAGCGGTCCCGGCCACCACAAACGCTTTCTGGTCGAAGTCCGGCTTAAAACAGCCGAAACTGAACCGGGGAAGCAACTGGCGCGTGGCATGGGCAGCACCAAGAAACACGCCGAGCAGGATGCGGCTCGACGCGCACTGGAGCGGCTGAAGTCAGCTGGGAAAAAGGCCGGCGCCGTGGTTGAGGTCAAGCCGGGAGCCAAAAAGGAGGAGCCAAAAGCGCGATGAGTACCCCTACTCTAGGGCCTGACCCAACCTTGCACTGCTTTGCGCGGATGCGGTTCCATCTACCTACCGTGCCCGAGGCTTTTGCTTCACTGCTCAGGACGGTGGTGGTCGCACTGTTTTTGCTCACCTTTGTACTTCAACCCTACCTCATCCCCTCCGAGAGCATGGAACGTACCCTACTGGTTGGCGATTTTCTGCTGGTCAATAAGCAGGTTTATGCACCTTCCGGCACTTTCGCCCGGCATCTTCTGCCCTATCTGGACATTAAGCGCGGAGATATTGTTGTCTTTCACCATCCCCAACACCCATATCTCGTCAAGCGGGTGGTGGGCCTGCCCGGTGACCGGCTGCACATCAAGGATGGCCGTGTGATTGTCAACGGCCTCGTCCTTGATGAGCCATATGCTGCTTTTGAGCCCATAGCCTACAGCCCCTTTCACGACGACTTTCCTGCCGGGGTTTATACCGATCCGGAAGTGGATCCGGCCTGGTGGAAGCAGTTGCAGAGCGTCATTCGCGACGGCGATCTGGTGGTGCCACAGGACGAATACTTCGTGCTCGGCGACAACCGCAATCACAGCACCGATTCCCGCTATTGGGGATTTGTTTCGCGGCAGCAGATCGTGGCCCGCCCTCTGGTCATCTACTTCTCCCTTTACCGGCCATCCACTACCGATGTCGAACCTGTCACGCTGCAAGCCGCGCTGCCATCCTCAGATGATAGACTCGGACACGATAGGCAAATCTCTGCAAAACTCACGGGGTTTGCGCGCTGGAAGCGCATCTTCCGCGTGGTGCATTAAGACAGTGATCAGTTGTCAGTGATCAGTAAAAACCTGGACCGCTCGCAACTGAAAACTGACAACTGATAACTGACCACTAAAAATGAGCGATAGGATGTCAAAGAAAAAAAAGCAAGACCTCAAGACGCTGTCCAAGGCCCAACCCGCTGATGAGCGAGTGGAAGAAACGTTCCCCGAAGCAGTAGCCAGCATCTGCTCCATCCTGGTCATTGGATTGTTCATCCTCACCTTCCTCGGCCAGAACTACGTCATTCCCTCAGGTTCGATGGAGAAGACGCTGCTGGTGGGCGATCATCTGCTGGTGGACCGCATCACCCTCGCCCCGCCGTCGAAGTGGATGCCGCTGGCTCACTATCGCGAGCCAAAGCGCGGCGACATCGTGGTCTTTATCAAGCCCGTGACGGATCCAGATGCGGACGGGAACCCTCAATACCTGACTCTGGTGAAGCGGCTGATCGGTGTGCCCGGCGACCATATCCATTTGCGCAACGGCATCGTTATCCTCAACGGCGTTGCCCAGGGCCAGCCGTACGCTCAAGCGACAACCCCAGAAAACCATCAGGATTTTCTCGACGAGTTTCCAGCCTTGCCGCCTCCTTCAAGCCCTCAGGTTCCTGATTCCTGGTCGATGGTTGACTTTCCCAGGAGCGTGGAGAACGGTGACCTGATAGTTCCTTCCGGCAAGTACTTCATGATGGGCGACCATCGGCACGACAGCCTCGACTCGCGCTACTGGGGCTTTGTCCCCAGAGAAAACATCGTTGGCCGCCCGCTGTTCAATTACTGGTCGTTTGTGACTCCGGATAATCAGTTGGAACAGCCTGGGATTGGAAATACCCTGGCCTGGATGGGCCACGTTGCATTGCACTTTTTTTCTGATACTCGCTGGAGCCGGACCCTGCACCGAGTGAGATGACAGTTGTCAGTGATCAGTTGCCAGTGGTCCGTTAAAAAGCCCGGACAACTGTAAACTGATAGCTGACGGCTGACCGCTGATAACTGAATATGAGCGACATCGCACAACCCCGGCAGCGAAAACGCAGGCGGCTTTGGATCGCCACGGCAGCCTTGGCGGTTCTCCTGGCCATTCTGATTGTGCCGCCGTTCCTGAGCGTGAGCCGCTACAAGAGCCGCATTACTCAGCTGATTTCCACTTCGCTGGGACGGCCCGTTCGCCTCTCCTCGGTTGAGGTGCGCCTGCTGCCCACTCCGGGCTTTATCCTCTCTGACCTCACTGTCGAGGAAGACCCCGCCTATGGAGCCGAGCCGGTGCTCCACGCCAACACAGTCACAGCCTCCATACGCCTGCTTTCGCTGTGGCGCGGTCGCCTGGAGCTCGACTCTATCCACGTGGATGAGGCCAGCCTGAATCTGGTGCGCTCCGCTCCCGGCCACTGGAACCTTGACTCGCTTCTGCGCACAGCCACTGCCCAGGCTCCATCCGGGGCAGGTAAGCCGGACAATCCCGTCAAACCCATCCGGCTGCCCTACCTCAGAGCTACCCACTCCCGCATCAACATCAAGAATGGCGTGGAGAAACTGCCGTTTTCCCTGCTCGACGCTGAGATATCCCTGGAACAGCAGAGTCCAGGCAACTGGCGCATCCGGTTGCGAGGTCAGCCTGCCCGCACCGACCTCAGCCTTGAACAAGGCGACACCGGCATTGTTCGCATGGAGGCAAATCTGCGCAAGGCCGCGGAACTGCGCCTTATGCCGTTGCATGTGGATCTGGAATGGCGCGAGGCGCAACTCGGCCAGCTTACCCGCCTGCTACTCGCCTCCGATGCTGGCTGGCGTGGCAACCTCACTGGAGAATTGCATATCGACGGCACCCCTGAGGCGGCTCAGGTCAAAACCCGTCTGCGCGCCACCAGCGTTCATCGCGCCGAGTTTGCCCCGGCTGTTTACATGGACTTTGACGCCAACTGCAGTCTGCTTGCCCACTTCTCCGCCCGTGCAATCGACAACCTGATCTGCGACTCTCCACTCGGTGATGGTCACATCCGTCTCACCGGTAACTTGCCCGTCGACGGCGTTCTGCCCAGCCTCACCGTCGAGCTGGACCGCATCTCTGTTGCCGCAGGCCTGGATGCACTGCGTACCGTGCGCAGCGATCTGGCGCCCGGCCTGGAAATCTCCGGGTCGGCCAGCGGAAAAATCATCTACGTCCCTGGCAATGAACCGGTTCACCCCGGCCAGATTCGCTCCGCCAAGGTCCATGCGGCCGCGCAAGGGCCGCTCTCCGGCAGCATAACTGTTCAGGGGCTTCAACTCAGCGGCAACGGCCTCAGTCAGCCCCTCCATGTTCCAAAAATCATTCTGGCGCCCGCAAATCAGCCCTCCGGCACAGGCCAGGCCTTGGTGGCCACAGTGGCAATTCCCGCTGGCGCCGCCGTCCCGCTCACGGTTTCTGCGCGGCTCATGATCACCGGCTATCAGCTCACAATACGTGGCCAGGCATCTATAGTCCGAGCGAGAGATTTCGCGCACGTGGCTGACATCAGGAATTCCTCGGCACTGGATACGCTTGCCGGCGACCCAGTCTCCGTGGATTTGGTTGACAGTGGTCCATGGCTACCGCCAGCCAGGACGATTTCGTTCAACGCAACCTCGCCAGCTACCGTTCCGCTCTCCCCCGCGGCCCCAGCCGACAGTTTCAATGGAACCGTGACACTGCGTAACGTCACCTGGAGGGCTGATTACCTGGTCAACCCCGTCGAAATCTCCCAAGCCACCCTCCATCTGGCCACGGACGAATTCCGTTGGGATCAGGTTGTCTTTACCTACGGCCCGGTGAAGGGAACAGCCAGCCTCACCCTACCCGCTGTCTGTGAAGCGCCCCGACCCTGCGTGCCGCGCTTTCAGCTTCAATTTGGCGAGCTTGACGCTTCTGTTATCCAGGCCGCGTTTCTCGGTGCGCGTGAGCGTGGAACGCTGCTCTCCACGCTCATTCGGCGCCTCCGTTCCAGGGCCACCCCGGCATGGCCCATCCTGAAAGGCACGGTCAAGGCCGATTCCCTCATCCTCGGCCCGGTCACGTTGCATCAACCATCGGCCACCCTGCACACGCTTGCTGATGGAGCAGAAATCACAACCCTCGACGCCTCTCTGCTTGGCGGCAACATCCACGGAACTGGCGCCTACCATGCAGCAGCTACAGCCAGCGACAAGCCTTCCTACGTACTTGAAGCCCGGTTCGACAAGCTCAGCCCGCAGGCTCTTGGCCAGTTGCTCGGCCTGCGCTTCTCCGGCGGCACATTCGGCGCCAACGGCAAGATTGAGCTCGCCGGCTTCTCCGCTGCCGATCTGACCGCCTCAGCTAAAGGCACTCTACACTTCAAATGGTCACATGGCTCCGTAGCCGCGGCCTCAGGCTTCGTTCCCCCGGCCCTGGCTCGCTTCGACCGTTGGACCGCCGACGCCGAGATTGCCAATGGCAGCCTCACGCTGAAAGAAAATCAGGTCAAGCACGGTGCCCATACGACTCCGGTCCAGGCCGCTGTAACCCTCGCCGACCCGCCTGAAGTAGTTTTCCCCGAGCCCAAGCAGCCCCCCTCTAGGCGTTAAAGCATTTTCACCGATAGTGTAAGGAAGCTCCGTGCCTCATCCATTTCACGTTCTGTGTGAAATGGGTGGGGTAGCACGCGCCAAGGTGGAAGTACAACTCAGTTTTAAATTTTCCCCTGACAATTTGCATATAATTACCTCCATTTCCGCCACACTATTCCTATGACTAATCCAGGTATGACTCAACTCCGCATGGCCGTTGTGAAGGCTCTCACCCAGCCCTCCGCCGAGCGCCGCGCCGACCCCGTCATCGACGCCTCTCCCGGTCCCTCGCCCCTCGACCACCCCGCCATCGCCCTCTGCATGGCCGCCTACGAGCGTGCTCGTCTCTCCGCCTGTAGCCGCCACAAAAGCGAATACGAGTCCAGTCAGGAGGCGCTGGCCGCCTACAAGGCGGCTATGCCCGCCCTCATCAGCCGCCAAAACATCTCCGATTACATCGCCTGTGTCGCCTACACCAACCTGCGACGCCTGCTCTACGACTCGGACACCGATCACCTGCTCAGCATCGCCCGCACCGCCCGTCTCCTGCACACCGCCCGTTCCGCACCCATACGAAAATCCTCCTCTGGCGCCCATCCTTCCCGCTCCGCTCCGGCCTCGCCCGCAACCGCGCAAAACAACGTCGAATCGCCGCCTTCGGATCCGCAAGCCGCTCAAAATTAATGAGTTAGCTCCTCAGTTTGCGAAAAATGCAACAAAAGTTTACCCCATTTTCGCCTTTTATGCAGCAAGCCAAATTCGGTAACAGTACTGGGATCAATAACATAACCATTTCGCAGTGGCCAAAAAAGGCGAAACCCAGGCGCGGGATTCTCGCCGGATGGGCCGGGTAACGCTCGATTAAGAACTAAGGAATCAGTCCTGAAATCAACAACATAGCCAATTTTAATGGGCAAACAAAGGGCGAAACCAAGGCGCGGGATTCTCAGCTTGGCTTCTCCATCGCCTTCAGCGACTCGCCAAACGGCGCCTTCAGCACGCCGCGCTCGGTGATGATGGCGGCGATGTATTTGGCCGGGGTCACGTCGAAGGCGGGATTGCGGATGCCCACGCCGTTGGGCGTGAGCTGCTTGCCGCCGTGGTGCGTGACTTCGATGGCGGGCCGCTCCTCGATGGGAATGGAGTCGCCGGTTGCCGTGGCCATGTCGACCGTAGACCAGGGCGCGGCCACATAGAACGGAATGCCATGCTCCCGCGCCAGAATCGCCACGTTGTAGGTGCCGATCTTGTTGGCTGCGTCGCCGTTGGCCGCGATGCGGTCCGCGCCGACTATTACAGCCTGAATCTGCCCGGCCCGCATGAGGCTGGCGGCCATGTTGTCGCAGATCACGGTCGTCGGAATGTGGTCGGCCATCAGCTCCCAAGCCGTAAGCCGCGCGCCTTGCAAAAAGGGCCGCGTCTCGTCAGCGTAAACGTGAATCTGCTTGCCCTGCTCGACCGCCGAACGAATCACGCCCAATGCGGTTCCGTAGCCGCAAGTGGCAAGTGCTCCGGCGTTGCAGTGCGTCAGCACGCCGCCTTTTTCCGGCAGCAGCGTCGCGCCGAAAGCCCCCATCGCCTTGCAGGCGGCAATGTCTTCCTCGTACATGGCGTGCGCCTCGGCCAACAGTTTCTGTTGAATATCGGCCATAGGCACGCCCGCCCCGGCCAGTGTTGCGAACAGCCGCTTCATGCGGTCGATGGCCCAGAAGAGATTCACAGCCGTGGGCCGGGTTGCGGCCAGCCGCGCGCAGATGCGCTCGAACTCGGGAGCAAACTCGGCAGCGGTTGAAGCCTTCGTCCGTAGAGCGCCCAGCGCAACCCCGTAAGCGGCCGAGACGCCGATAGCCGGCGCGCCGCGCACCACCATGGTGACGATGGCGTCAGCCACCTGCTCATAGTCGGCGGCGAGTACATAGCTCTCTTCGAGTGGGAGCCGCGTCTGATCGATAAAACGGACGCCTTTCGGGGTCCAGGCAAGCGTGGGAATCATGAAACTCCAGTTTAAACGGCGGCGCTGTACGCCACTCGTGATCTCAGCCTTGCATTGTCACGGAATCCTCTCGTACGGATGGTAGACCGGCTCCCAGACGTAGTCGCGGATGCGTTGGCGTAGGGTATCGTCGTCCACCTCTTCGGCGGTGCCGTCAGCCATGGCTTGTTTGGCCACTGCTACGGCTACCACGAGGCTCACCTTGCGGCAATCGGCGATAGGCGGCAGCAACGGGGCGCTCGGGTCCTCGAGTGCAGGCGAAAGACCGGCCAGAGCCTTGGCCGAGGCCATGATCATGGCATCGGAAACGCGTGTGGAGCGCGAAACCAGAATGCCCAGCGCCAGGCCAGGAAAGATGAACGAGTTATTGACCTGTGAGATGCGCACCGGTTTGCCGTTCACCTCGACCGGACCAAACGGGCTGCCCGTTCCTACCAGAACGCGTCCCGCGGTCCAGCGCAACAGGTCAGCCGGCGTGGCCTCAGCTTTAGAAGTAGGGTTGGACAGTGGGAAGATGATAGGGCGCTTGGTGTGACTGGCCATCTCACGCACAATCTCTTCGGTAAATGCGCCGGTCTGGGCAGAGACACCCACCAGAATGGTCACCTTGGCGTTGCGCACTACGTCGAGCAACGAGATTGCGCCTGCGCCCGACAGCTTCCATCCCGCGACGTCGGCTCTCTTGCGCACCAGTGTCTCCTGGCCGGGACGGATGCCCTCGCATCCCTCCACTAAAAGGCCATGGCGATTAAAGGCGTAGATGCGCCGGCGAGCCTGTTCCTCACTCAAGCCCTCTTCTTTCATTTCTGCAATTAGCAGATCGCAGATGCCCTGTCCTGCCGATCCCGACCCAAACATGGCAATGGTCTGCTCTTTCAACGGAAGGCCGGTGGCCCGGACTGCGGCCAGCAGCGTGCCGGTAGTGACGGCGGCAGTTCCCTGAATGTCGTCGTTGAAGGTGCAGAGCTGGTCGCGGTAACGCTTCAGTAGGATGGCCGCGTTGACCCCGGCAAAGTCTTCCCACTGCAAAAGAATGTGCGGCCAGCGGCGCTCCACGGCGCAGACAAATTTCTCGATGAACTCGTCGTACTGTTGGCCGCGAATGCGCTTGTGTTGCCAGCCGATATAGATGGGTTCGTGCAGAAGCGTTTCGTTGTCTGTTCCCACATCGAGCAGAATCGGCAGGCAGTGTTCCGGCGGAATGCCGCCCAGCGCGGTATAGAGGGCCATCTTGCCGATGGGAATGCCCATGCCGCCTGCGCCCTGATCGCCCAGGCCGAGAATGCGCTCGCCGTCAGAAACCACGATGCAGCGCACCTCGTCAAAGCGCGGGTCGGCGAGAATCTGATCGAAGCGGTGCTTATGCGCATAACTGAGAAAGAGTCCGCGTGGCCGGCGCCAGATCTCACTGAAGCGCTGGCAGCCCTCGCCCACGGCTGGGGTATACACAATGGGCAGCAACTCTTCTGTATGACGCGCAATCAGCGAGTAGAAGAGTGTCTCGCAGTTGTCCTGCAAGTCGCGCATGTTGCTGTACTTGCCAAAGGCGGTATTGCGGCTGGCCAGGACTCGCAGGCGGCGTTCCCGCTGGTCTTCCAGGCTTCCGATGTGAGGCGGCAGCAATCCATGCAGTCCAAAAGCATCACGCTCCTCTTCGGTAAAGGCTGTGCCCTTGTTGAGCCGGGCATTATGAAGCAGCTCGATCCCGTAAAGACGGGTCCGGATCACGCTAAGGGGTGCCTCGTTTGCCTCGATCTCCTCGTTCATTACAGCCTTCTCCTTGTTGCCGATTGGATTGCAGGTGCCTTGGAATGATCATGTGTGCCATGGGTTCAAGAGCGTGACACCCGTATCTTTGAAGTCCTTCACATTGCGCGTGACGACTGTCATGCCGTGAACCAGGGCGGTTGCGGCGATCAGAGCGTCGCGGTAGGAGCGGGGGTTGGGTACCTGCAAGGCAGCGCCTTTCAGTGCGACTGGAATATCAACGACCAGGATGCGCTCGGCAAAGGTAGGAAGCACAAAATCCTCCAGCCAGGCGCGAAGAATGGCTCCCTGCATAGCATCGCGCCTTTCCATCAGCAGGGTTCCCAATTCCATTTCCAGAATGCAGACTGAGGAGAGAAACATGGATTCCATAGAAACGCTGTTGGCCCAGGCCGCGACTTGGCGATCAGCCTTGCCTATTCTGGCTTTGCGAAATTCGGAGATGACATTGGTATCTAGAAGGTACATCATGACCAATCGACCGGCTTGGGAAACTCATCCCCCATTCGAGGATACTCAAAATCAGGATCGATTTCCGCCATTTCTGGCATGGCCAACAGGTCAAGAATGCTCTTCCCTTTGTTTGTAATCTGCTGGTATTCCTTGATGGACAGCAACACATGAGCGGGTCGCCCGCGATCGGTGATGAACACCGGGCCTTTGCGGGCGGCACGCTTCGCTTTGCCAGTGTCCTGATTAAACTCCCGGCTGGATAAGGTTGTAATGGCCATCGCGCCCTCCCTATGTAGGTACGTTGCTACATTATAGCATGAATTACGCTTACTCGAATGTAAACAGCACAACCTCCGGGCTGGTTCCGACGCGCATCGGCGGACCCCAGCTTGCGGCGCCGCTCGAGGTGTACACCTGCAGTCCGCCAAAGCGATGCAACCCGTAGGTGAAGTGACCGAAGACGCGCCGCGTGAAAAATGTGAATGGGAAGAGCTGTCCGCTGTGGGTGTGACCAGAGAGCTGCAGGCTGATGCCTGCCTGCTCGACGATGGGCAGGCGGCTGGGCGCGTGATTGAGCAGAATGCTCGCCCTGCCGGGGATCAGATGCAGACTCTCCAGAATAGCGCGAAGGCGGATGGGAGAGTTGGAGTCGCCATAGAAGACGCCGGCAATTTGCAGGCCATCAACGACGATCATTTCATTGGATAGGACGCGGATGCCGTTGCGGGTAAGGATCTCAGCATAGTGGTCGGCGTCGAAAAACTCATCGTGGTTGCCGGTCGTGAAGTAGCAGCCTTGGGGCGGAGCAAGCTGGCTGAAGGGCTCGGCCAGCGCTGCGGAGTCGGCCCTGACGCCGTCGAAAAAATCGCCGGGGAGGAAAATAATATTCGGGTTGAGGCGCATCGCCAACGCCACAATGCGGCGGCTAAAACTGCGTCCGTTCATGTGGCCCAGGTGCAGGTCGCTGAGCAGCAGGGCAGTGCGCCCGCGCCAGGTATCGGGCAGGCCGGGCAGTTGGATGGGGATGCGCCGGACGCGAAGAATACGCGCATTCACCAGGCCGTAGATGCTGGTCGCAACGGCCATGCTAAAAAGCGCGGCGGCGATGAACGGCTTGTCCGCGCGCAATCCCAGTACAGTGAGCGCAAAGCTGGCCAGCCACGAAAAGCAGGCTGCCAGGAAGAAGTAATTGAGAAACCCTAACCAGACCGAGGCAAACCTGTAGAGCAGTGTTACCAGGCGGTTGCCATGGAAGAACGCAAGCAAAGCAGCGGGAACGAACGAAAACGAGAGCAACAAAAGCACCGCCCCCAGCCAAAGCACTGCCTGCGGGCTGAGTGTCGGCCAGAAGGCGATCCAGGTGCAATAGATGAACCAATGAGCAGCAAGTAAAAGAGCTTCTATGAGCGTGATGCCAAACAACGGCCAGGCTTTCAATCCGGGATCTCCTTATCTTCAATTCTTGCATATGCAGCGATACGAAACAGCAACAGGGGCGTGGCCCTCATCCATGAAACAATCTCTTTATGGTTGCTCCTGCGGCCGGCGCGCTTGGCCTCTACATCTCGATCCCTTTCTGCCGGACAAAGTGCACTTACTGCAACTTTGCCTCGGGAGTTTATCCCGCCGGCGAACACGAGCGCTACGTGGATCGGCTGATCAAGGATATTGCCGGGGCAGGGAATTGGGCCGCGAGGATGGGGGTAGAACTTCCCCGCCGCGTTGACACAGTCTACCTGGGCGGCGGAACGCCCAGTATGCTCGCGCCAGAGTTGCTGACCCGGCTCTTTACCGCCATGCGCTCGGAGTTCGACCTGGAGCCAGAGGCAGAGATTACCGTCGAATGTGCGCCCGGCGTGCTTGCTGATGAAACGCTGGGGGCGCTCTTGGCAGCAGGCGTGAACCGCGTCAGTCTGGGCGTGCAATCGTTCATCGATCGCGAGGCCGCAGTGTGCGGGCGGCTGCACAACCGTGCGGTTGTGCTCGCAGACATCATGCGGCTGCGCGCCGCACGCATCTGCAATTTGAATGTTGACCTGATCGCCGGCCTTCCCGGCCAGACCTTCACCTCGTGGGAAGAGTCGCTGATGGTGATGGCGGCGCTGGCGGATGCAGGCGTTCCTCACGCCAGCGTTTATATGTTTGAAGTGGACCGGGACTCGCGCCTGGGACGCGAGGTGCTTAGCGGAGGCGCGCACTACCACGCGGATTTAGTCCCCAGCGACGATGCCGTTGCGCAAATGTATGGGCGTGCCATCGAAGCTCTGGGGCAGGGTGGCCTGGAGCAATACGAGATCTCCAACTTCTGCCGTCCGGGCTTCCACTCCCGCCATAATCTGCGCTACTGGCAGCGGCGGCCTTACCTCGGTGTGGGTCTCGATGCCTCTTCCATGCTGGAAGCGGACGAAGACCATCGTGTCCTGCGCTCCACCACTATCGACGACCTGACAGCGTATCTCGCTGGTTCTGAGCCGGTCGAGACCACGTGGCTCACTCGCGAACAGCAGCACGAGGAAGCTTGGTTTCTCGGCCTGCGGCTGAACGCGGGCGTCGACATAGCCGCCGTGCAGCACGAGTTTGGCGCGGAGATGGTCAAGCCGGCGCTCATGGCCGTGGCGCGGCTGGTTGAGGCAGGATTGCTCGTCTCCGATGGCAAGACGGTTCGGCTGACTGCGAAGGGGCGGCTGTTGTCGAACGATGTTTTTCAGGAGTTTTTGGGACTGGAGGTGGAAGTCGGCTTGGGGTCAAACGGCATCCGCACAAAACCAGGAACACTGTAAACCTGACACACTGTGGAGATCCGGTTAAGCTACCAGGCCAGCAGTTCGTCCTCGGAGGTGGAGGAGAGGAAAGCGACCGGAGCGGCACTGGGTTCGGGGAAGTCGCCGGCGCACTGGATGGATTCGGGGCCGCTGGCTTTGGCCACCAGCAGCGCCTGTTCGGCCTCACGCAGAACCACCACCGGGGAGCGGCCCATGCTGGCGGCGATTCCGAAGCAGGCCGAGATGCGGACGGCTTCTCCGTTAACTCGGAAGGGCGACGAGAAGACATCCATGCGTAGGCGCTCGGCCATTATGACCGCGTTGACGCTGGAGCAGCCGGGCAAAGCAATCAGGAACTCATCCTTGCCGGCGCGGCCGAGCAGGTCGTAACTGCGCAGCAGGCGCGCGGTGCGAGTCGCCACCTGGCAGAGCAACTCATCGCAGATCTTCGTGCCTAGCCGAGTGTTCCAATGACCAAAATCGTCGATGTCGAAAAGGATTATGCACAACGAACTGTTCAGACGCTGCACGCGGTCGGTTTCGCGGAACAGCATGGAGAGCATGGTCTCGCGGTTGTAGACGCCGGTCAGTCTGTCGGTCTGGGCGCTGAATGCGGCGGCCTCGCGCAGCATCTCCAGCTCCTGCGAGCGGCGATGTTCGCGCAGCACAGCCTGCAACCGGAGGTGCAGAAAGGCCGGATCGATAGAGCGCGGCACCAGGTCATCAATAACGCCCTCGGCCAGACGGGCAATCCACTCCTGGGTAACAGTGTCCGAAATCAGGACAATCGGGTAGTGGCGGCCCACGGAGTCGGCGCGCGCCGAGGCCAGAAACTGGCCCATGCTCATGCCGGGATCCATGCCCTGCTGAATGAACTCAGGTAAGTTTACGTCGATCAGTGCCAAAGTGGGCGCATGAACAGCGGTCATCGCAAGCAAAGCAGTCCTGGCCGAGAGATGGATTTCCACGCGCGTTCCATCGGCGGCAAGCACCGGTTCAAGCTCGGCAAGCAATGCTGGATCGGGCGATGCAAGAAGGAATATGGGTGTGGAATTGGCAAGCATTCAGACAACCTCGATAATGAATGCATCGACGATAGTTAGAAATTATTTAGAGAGCGGAGAAAGATTCTTGAATATCTTCAATGACTTTGGAACAGGAACGTGGATGCCCAAGGTACTACGGAGGGGACACTGCGCGTTTTCAAAGTGGAGACGGTTGAGGTTTGTGGAATCTCACAGTTGGCACGATGAAGCTGCGCCAGTTATAGGGTACTGGGCACTCGGACTGCCGGAATAAATGTGATCTCAATCCAAAATAAAAAAGCAAGGCCCGAAGCGCGATGAAGCGCTTCCGGCCTCAGTCCAGTATTAGTCTGCTTCAGGATCAGGCAAAGAGGCGTTGGCGTCCCACTAAGGTGATGCCGAGGCCGAGCCCGAGGAAGAGCAAGCTTAAGGTACTCGGTTCGGGAATAGCGGACACGGATGTGTCGTCGAGCGCCATATACGCTGGATCATCCCGGAAGTCGAATTGAATTGTATCCGAGCCGGTGCCCGTTACCGAAAACGTGTAGAGAGTGTACGCCCCACCGCTGTTGGGATTCGTCAGGGAGAGAAGCTGAGTGCCGTCCCAGTATGCAGAAAAATCCGAGGGGTTATCGCCGACACTAGCGAGGTAGAATGCAAAGATATAGTCCGTTCCAGCGTTCGTTGAAAGTGTCTGAGAAAGGGTGGCGTCGGAACCGACAGGCCCCAAAACAGCATAGTAGTTGCCGGAATTGGCGCCACCGTAATCATAGTAGGTGCCGCTGGTGACGGAGGTGAACTCGAAGTTACCGCCCGTAGTCCATCCGGTAAAATCACCAGTCTCGAAACCGCAATTTGTTACCAGGTTGCCTGGTATGGAGTCGCAGAGGCTTAACGAGCCTGCCCTCATGGGCTGTACCATCATTACGAATGCGCTAACCAACACCAGTAGCTTAATGGCTTTCATTGAGTTCTCTCTTTCCGCAGAAAAATTTCATTTCGGCGAGCAAACAGCGTACAAGGCGGCAATATATCATCATGATCCAGCGGTTCGCAAGAGAAATTTTTGCGGGGCCACAGGAGGCTCATTTGCGACCCCAGGCCGAGAGGTGTAGGTGCATCGGAAAGTTGCGCTCTAGAAGGTTGTCGGGAATAGATTTTCCGTCCTTTAGAATCAATAATCTACAAATTCTACGCTTTCACACACACTATTAATTCTAAATGAGATGTCTTATTGGAGTTTCTTATCTCCGACACGTTCCTAATCGACAAAATCAACTTGAGGCGAGAATGGGATGATGTCGCGCTTGTAGCCCATCTTGAGCAGCGTGCGAATAGCCTCGCGGCCGTCAGTGCCGTAGTCCAGCGTGCGCTGGTTCACGTACATGCTGACGAAGCGGCCGGCCAGTCCGGCGTCTAGTTCGCGAGCAAACTGCATGGCGTATTCCAGCGCCTGTTCACGATGATCCATGGCGTGCTGGATGCTCTCGCGCAGGGCTTTGGAGATAATCTTGTGGGATTCAGCGCCCAGCGAGCGGCGGATGGCGTTGCCGCCCAGTGGCAGCATCATGCCAGTGGTCTCGCGCCACCACACGCCCAGGTCAAGAATTTTATTCAATCCGCTGGCGGAGTAGGTGAGCTGGCCCTCGTGGATGATAAGACCGGCCTCATAGCTTCCGGCCTGAATTGCCGGTATGATCTGGTCGAAGGGAACAGTTTCTGTCTGGATGGCGGGATTGAAGATTTTCAGCGCCAGATAGGCGGTAGTCAGTGTGCCGGGAACGGCGATCTTGATGCTGCCCAGCTCCCCAGGCTCCAGCGGCCTGCTGGAGACGACCATGGGGCCATAGTCCTCGCCCACGCTACCGCCGCAGCCCATCAGCATGTAGCTCTTCTGCACGTAGGGATAGGCGTGAAAGCTGATAGCGGTCACGTCGAAGAAGGCTTCGTCCATGGCGCGGCGGTTGAGGGTCTCGATGTCGCACAGGGTGTGAGAGAAGCGATAGCCGGGAACGCGGACTTTGTTGGTAGCCAGACCGTAGAACATGAAGGCGTCATCCGAGTCGGGACTGTGGGCAATGGATATATCGATGATCTCGGTCGGATTCGCATCCTGTTTGTCGGGGTTACTCATGGGGGATGAACGTCCTTTCAACAAAAACTGGAAAGCTGGCCAGAGGATTGGTCAGGGGCCCTAAAGCTCTGTTTCTATGTCGGTTTCGTCTGTCGGACCGGTAGCCGCGCCAGCACCTGCTGAAGGCTTGTTGCGATTTCGTCTGCGCCGGGACCAGATATAATGCGTCACTCCGGCGGCTGCAATGAGCAGCGCCGCGAGCGAGACAAGTAGTACCATCATTAACCAGCGCATGGGAATAAACCAGGCACAGAATACCAGATAGAGCGCACATTGAGGCAGTGCAGCCGGACATCATCACCGTAGGCTGGCTTGCAGCCAGTCGAGATATGGCTGGCTGGCCGCATCGATTGCAAGAGCCAGAAACTCAGGGGTCTGGTAGCTGTGCAGCTCGCGCAGGCGGGCTTCCAGCGCGGCCAGTTGCTCGGGGCCAGTCTTGAGCAATAGCAGTGTCTCGGTCGCGGACTCAACCTCGCCCTGCCATCGGTAGATGGACTGAGCGCCGGGAATCAGCGTGGCGCAGGCGGCCAGCCGTTCCTCAACCAGCGTGCGGCCCAGGCGGGCAGCTTCTTCAGGGTTAGCAACCGTGGTTAGTACTATGCGGACTGGTGGTACGGCTTCGGGCATGAGGGCTATCCCAAAATAAAATTGGTGATGAATCCAATTATCTAACTAGAAACGCTTCCGGGAGTGGTTAATCTTCACAAATATCTTTGTTGTACAGCATTGCGGCTGCTTGCCGCGCGCGCCCGACTAAGGCAGTATGAAGTTAGTGTCGATGAACCGGGCATGGGAGTTGCACAACGATGACAGCGATCAAATTTGGCACATCCGGTTGGCGGGCGATTGTGGCCGACGAATTTACCGTGGCTAATATCCGGCTGGCGGTGGCGGGGATTGCCGCCTATGTGAAGACGCAGCCGGAGCCGCACCGGTTGTTGGTGGGCCGCGATCCGCGCTTTCTGGGCGAGAGCTTTGTCACCGAGGCAGCGCAAGTGCTTGCCGGGGTCGGCGTCAAGCCCATCATCATTCCCGAGGCTGCGCCCACGCCCGCTATCGCATATGCCGTGCGCGAACTGAAGACCTCCGGGGCCATCAACTTTACCGCCTCGCACAATCCACCGGAGTACAACGGCATCAAGTTCTCCACGCATGACGGCGCTCCCGCTCTGCCTGAAGTTACCAAACAGATTGAGGTTGCAATTGTAGCGTTGCAGATATGCCACGCAACGATTCCCTTGGCGGATCCCTCCAATGGTGGCTTCGAGGCGGTGGACGTGAAACCCGCCTTCCTCAAACGCCTGGCCGAGCTCGTGGACCTAAAGGCCATAGCCAAATCTGGCATCAAGGTGGTTTACGACCCCTTCTGGGGTGCGGGACGCGGCTATAGTTCCGATCTGCTGCGCTCGGCTGGCGTGGGGGTCGAGATGGTCCACGATTATCGTGATGTTTTGTTTGGTGGCCATGCGCCAGAGCCTTCCGGCGAACTGCTGGGCGATGCCAGGGCAAAGATGAAGGAGATCAGCGCAGTCCTTGGCATTGCCACCGACGGCGATGCGGACCGCTTTGGCATTCTGGATGCGGACGGCACATTCGTTCAGCCAAACTACATCATCGCGCTGTTGTTCGATTATCTGGTGGAGACGCGCGGCTGGCGCAACGGCGTAGCCAAGAGCGTGGCGACGACCAACCTGATCAACGCCCTGGCCGATTACCACAAGGTTCCGCTCTATGAAACGCCAGTGGGCTTCAAGTATATCGGCGAGCTGATCAACGGCGACAAAATCGCCATCGGCGGCGAGGAATCGGCGGGGCTGACCATTCGCGGCCACGTGCCGGAAAAAGACGGTGTGCTTGCCGGCCTTCTGGTGGCAGAGATGGTGGCCACACGCGGCAAGAGCCTGGGCGCGCAACTGAAAGAATTATTTGCCAAGGTTGGTTCCTTCTATCCAATTCGGGAGAACTTCCGCTTGACCCCGGCAGGCATGACCGCGTTCACTGAGAAGTTGAAGGCCGATCCGGGGGAGCTGAGCGGGCGCAGGGTCGCGCAAGTGGTCAGAACCGACGGGCTGAAGCTGATTCTCTCGGATGGCTCCTGGGTCTGCTACCGCCTCTCCGGAACCGAGCCGGTGGTGCGGGCCTACACGGAAGCGCGCAGCGAGAAGGACGTGGAGACGCTCCGCGCGGCGGCCAAAAAATTTGTACTCCAGTAGAAATGAGTTGGATTCTATGCCGGACATGAAAATGCGAGCCAAAACAGTCGCCTCTGATAGCCAGCAGCAAGTCGCACCCCGCCCCCTGCGAAAGCGTGTGCGGGAGTTTTATCGACAAATGTGGCGGCCGGTGGCATCGGTGGTGGCCGTCGCATTGGCTATGCTGATCATTTGGCACGGAATCAACGGCAAGAATGGCTTGTTGGCTTGGCAGCAGAAGCGCGCTGAGGATCGGCAATTGCGCAAGGATATCGTCGACCTGCAGAAGGAAAATGCTCTCCTGCGCGAGCGCGTCGAACGTCTCAAGTCCGATCCGGACGCCATCAAAATCGCGGCGCACGGCCAAATGCACTACGTCAAGCCGAATGAGGTGATTGTCCCGCTGCCCCCCGAACCGAATACGCAAACCCAGCCCGCCGGAGCAGTGAAGTAAGCGAACCCTGTCCCCTGATCCCTGTCTCAAAAATCCACGTGCATGCACCGGCTATTCGCCTCATGTTGTTAGCTCAGGATTGCAGTCCTCATCGGATTGTCAAAACTCTGTATGAAAGCGGAGAGCCGAAACGGCAACCGGGCCGCGAGCCTGGTTATAACCGGGATTGTTGATGTGCTGGAAGTCGTATGTGGCGGAAAAGCCGCGCCAGAGATGTGCGGTGTAGAAGCTCTCAAAGATTTTTTCGTGACCGTAATTGAGCCCGCCGTCGCCCAGCACGAAGCCCAGTCCGCCAAGCGCAAGATATTGCTGATGCGCGGCCACAATCCCGTTTCCGACAAAAGCGGCTCCAGCGCGATCGTTATGGCGATGCCATGAGCTGCCCATGGCAAAGACGCCCAGCTCGACCGTGCGGTCGTCTTCGGTATAGGCGAAGGACTCATTGTGGCCATCGCTCCACCCCAGGCGGCCAAAGACGCCCATGTCCGGCGTGATTTCCTGCTCGAAGTTCAAGCCAAAGCCATATTTGTGGCGTCCCTGCTGCCGCGTGGCGACGATATCAGGCGTAGTGGTTTCATGATTCTGGAACTCGGCAATCGCTTTTTCGTAGTTTCCCATATTGGCGTGGTTGAGATAGCTCAACAGGCGCACCGTGCCTGCGCGATGCGCGATCCGATTTCCGCGGGCTTCCAGTTCCAGGTTCTCCGCTCTCGCGCGCGCAATATTCGCGTCCAGGTAGGTCCCATTCGCCGTCTTTGGCATCAGCGCTTCGGCAAAGCGCACCGTCCACCAGTGGTCGTCGTATTCCAGGAGCGCGCCATCGGTGTAGCCGCGCGTGTTGGCGGCGTAGTCGTATGCGCCGTTCGAGTCCACCGTCCAGTTCAGAAACTGCAAGTGCGGATCGGAGCCATAAGTGTTCAGGTCGAAGAAATCTACCATGTCGAACTTGCCCACGCGCAATTCAATGCGGCGCACGGGCAGCGATGTGGCAAGATGGAGCTCGTCGCGCTCTGCATCGACGCGCTCACCGCTCAAAGAAATGATTTGCCGCAGCATGAACCGCGCCAGATAAGGCTTCTTTGAAAGCGCTATGCCGTTGGCCAACCGCACCGAATCCATGTTGGTGTAGCCGGCCAGGCCGTTTGCGTTCCCGATGCCACTACCCGTCGCATCCTCCATGTCGGCAAAGACTTCCGTCGTGTGCGTCAGCTTGTAGCCGGTATAAAGCGTCAGAATGTGCGTGGTTGCGCTCTGCGCCCAGGGGGTCAGGCTGTTGAGCCCGTTGTACTGTGCCGCGAATGCTGGATGCCACTGCAATACAACGTTGGCTTGCCCCGAGATCCAATAGCGGCTTGTCTCCGAATGAGGAAATAACGTCAGCAGATCGTTAGGCTTAGGAGACTCGCCAGCCGATTGGCCTGGGCTCGAATCGGGCGCCTGGGCGGCTGCGAGCACAGAGGCCAGCGCCAGCGCAAGGGCGGGTGCGGCCAGCCAGCAGACGAGCGCGTGCCGTGGGCGGCAGAGCGTCGATGGCGCGCGGCGGACAGGGAACATGAGTAGGCACTCCAATCGTATCGCGAGTCGATGAAGATAGGGATAAAATGGAGATGCAACCATACCCCCACTCCGTAGATACCATACCGGGGGTAGGTATTGTCAAGCGAGGAGACCATCCATGTCCACCCATGATCGCGAAAAGGTCAAGTTGTTGCAACGATTGAAGAAACTGCGTGGCCAACTGGACGCCGTCGAGCGTTCGCTTGCCGCCGATGAGGACTGCGGCGGGCAATTGATGCTGCTGGCGGCGGTGCGCGGAGGCGTTAACGGGTTGATGGGAGAGGTTTTAGAGACACACATCCGCTTCCACCTGGAGGACGGCGCCAAGGAGCAGATCGCCCCCGAGCTGGCCGAGGACCTCATCGACCTGGTCCGCGCCTACCTGAAATAAAAGGGGTTAGAGGCCAGCCACCGCAACGACGAATGCCTGTCACTTCACCGGAGTGAGCAAAGATCGCTCACCGGGAACCCTGGGCAGGGGTCAGAAATCAGGGGTCCAATGAGACGGAGCAGGGAGACTTATGCGTAGATATGGGTGTGGTTTGGAGGGGTATATATGCGTATTTATGAGTAAAAATAAGGGATTCTATGCGTCATTATGGATGAGTTTCCCGGGAATCTATGCGTAAATATGGGCGTGGGTACCTTGCTGATTCGCCATCCTTTCGCTTTTTTCTCCGCCAAGGGAAGAAATAGAGGTCAGTTGAGGTTTGAGAAATGGTGAGCTGTAGCTTACCGGTTTTTCGAACACCGGAGAGGTAAAGCTCACCGGAAACAGGACAATGGTTGCGAATAATTCAGTTGTCAGTTGTCAGGGGTCAGTTGTCAGGGGACAGGGGACAGGGGACAGGGAACAGGGAACAGGGAATAGGGAATAGAAAGAGCCTGGCCGAAGTGAGTGCTAAGGCAGGTTCCAAGGTTTCATGGGATTGCCAGGTTTGGAGGGTTGGGATTTAGAGTGGTGGTGACACCATGAGTAACTTCAAGCTGAAAGCTACGCACGCGCCGGTCAAAGCCTACTACGAAACGCTGGAGCGGCTCGGGCAAGGCAAATTTGACAATGAAGGAAATGTACGGCGGGCCTTCGAGGCACTGTTGGAAAAGTGTGCCCGGTCCTTCGAATGGATAGTAGTACCCGAATTTCCAATTCCCCGCACTGGCAGGAACCCGGCGGAGGTAGATGCGGCTGTGCTGGATGCCTTCAACATCCCTCGCGGGTATTGGGAGGCGAAGGACGAGAAAGACGACCTGAAGGCGGAGATGAACAAGAAGTTCGCCGACGGATATCCTCGGACGAATATCATCTTTCAGAAACCAACACATGCCATCCTGTTTCAGGACGGACGAATCGCATTCAACGATGAAATTGAGACTCCGGAAAAGTTAGTTGAGGTACTGCGGCTGTTCTTTGAATGGCGGCAGCCGGTCCATGAAGAGTGGGAAAGGGCAGTTCAGGAGTTCCAAGAGCGGATTCCAGAGATTGCCAAGGGCGCGATGAAGCTCATCGAGGGTGAGCGCAAAAGTAATCCGGGATTTGTAGAACGATTCACTGCCTTTGCAGAGGTTTGCAGAGAGTCGATAAATCCTGATTTGAAGGATGAGGCCGTCGAAGAAATGCTGGTGCAGCATCTGCTGACAGAACGCATCTTCCGGCGCATCTTCGACAATCCGGAATTCACACGGCGTAATGTGATCGCCGCCGAGATTGAAAAAGTAATCGATTCGCTGACCAAACGGCACTTTAGCCGCGATGCATTTTTACGAGATTTGGACCCGTTCTACAAAGCCATCGAGGAAACAGCCTCAGTGGCTGGCGATTACTCGGAGAAGCAGGCGTTTCTCAATCGTGTCTATGAGCGTTTTTTCCAAGGCTTCAACAAGAAGGAGGCGGACACGCACGGGATTGTCTACACGCCGCAACCAATTGTGAATTTCATGGTAAGAAGCGTGGACGAGGTGCTGAAGGCCGAGTTTGGCCGAAGCCTCAGCGATAAAGGTGTACATATTCTCGATCCGTTTGTGGGAACGGGGAACTTCATCACGAGAGTGATGAAAGAGATACGAACCAGTAGCCTACCACATAAATACAAGCATGAATTGCACTGCAATGAGATCATGCTTCTGCCCTATTACATCGCCAGCATGAATATCGAGCATACGTACCTAGAAAGAGTGAGTGAGTACGACCCGTTTGAGGGAATTTGCCTCGTAGATACATTCGAGCTGTCGGAGCCAAAGCAGACAGAATTTGAATACATAACCGAGGGCAACACAGAACGCATTCGCAAGCAAAAGAAAGCACCGATTTTTGTAGTGATCGGGAACCCGCCATACAACATGGGGCAAGTAAACGAGAACGACCAGAATAAGAATCGCAAATACAAGCACATGGATGCGCGGATCAAGGAGACCTATACTAAGGCTTCAACGGCCACACTGCGCAATAAACTCAGCGACCCCTACGTAAAGGCATTTCGTTGGGCCAGCGACCGGATTCGCCAAGGAGGTATGGTTGCATTCGTAAGCAATAACAGCTTTGTCGATCAGATTGCGTTCGACGGAATGCGAAAGTGCCTCGTGCAGGATTTTGACAAGATTTACGTACTCGACCTAGGCGGCAATGTGCGCAAAAATCCCAAGCTATCAGGCACAACACATAATGTTTTTGGGATTCAGGTGGGAGTAGCGATCACAATCTTAATAAAGAAAATCGATCATCAGCTTGGTGAACGGGGGAAGGTCTATTACACGGCTGTAGGAGAGGATTGGAAGAAGGAACAGAAATATGCACAATTGAATTCATGGGAAACGCTACCAGAAATAAAATGGAAGAAGATTCACCCTGACGAAAGGAACACATGGCTGACAGCAGGCCAGCAAGATAATTTCCCAGAGCTGATACCTCTGGGCGACAAAGTTTTCAAGGGACAGCACGAGGTCGAGTCTATATTTAGGAATTTTAGTCTCGGTATTGTTTCTGCAAGGGATAGTTATGTATTTAATTTTTCACACAACCAAATAACATATAACGCCAAAAAGATGCTTGAGGCATACAACGATGTATTGGAAAGATACAATGCGCGAAGGCCACGTCTAGCTACTGAAAAGTTCATCGACGTGAGCGACCGGCGCATCAAATGGTCACATCTAACGAAAGCTCATTTACAAGGCTTAAAAACATGCCAATTTGACAAAACATCAATTAGGAGATCAATCTATCGCCCATTTACTTCCGAGTTTCACTACTTCGATGAATTCTGGAACGAAAGACGTTATCAAATGCCACACCTCTTTCCAGTTAGTAATGCCGATAATATGATAATTGCAACCAATGGAATTGGATCACTAAAGCCATTTCATCCGTTGGCATTGAATCAAATTTGCTCATTCGATCTCCTTGATAAGACGCAATGCTTCCCATTCTACGTCTACGATGAAGACGGCAGGAATCGGCGCGAAAACATCACCGACTGGGCGCTTACGGAATTTCGCAATCATTACGGCGACAACAAAATCTCCAAATGGGATATTTTTCACTATACTTACGCAATATTGCACCATCCTGAGTACAGGACACGGTATGCGTCGAATTTAAAACGGGAGTTGCCGCGGATTCCGATGGCGCCTGAGTTCCGGTGGTACGCGGAGATTGGCGCAGCGCTGATGAAACTGCATATCGATTATGAAAAACAAAAAGAATATTCACTGCGGCGAAAAGAAACGGGCAAGCTCGATTGGCGTGTGGAGAAGATGACGCTTTCCAAGGACAAGACGCAACTGAAGTACAACGAATTCCTGACCTTGAGCGGGATTCCTCCAGAGGTTTACGAGTACCGGCTGGGCAACCGCAGCGCGCTGGAGTGGGTGGTGGACCAGTACCGGGTTTCGACCGATGCGCGGTCGGGGATTGTGAACGATCCGAACCGAGAGGATGATCCGGAGTATATTGTGCGGCTCGTGGGGCAAGTGGTGAAGGTTTCGCTGGAAACGGTAAGACTGGTGAAGGAATTGGCGAGGCTAAGTATTGAGCAGGTTTAATCGCGACTTCGTCGCGTGGGTTGATTTCAAAAACTTGTCATGGGTATTATGCGGAGGTTAAAATTCACCCCAGCGAACAGAAATCGCTCGCTGGGGACCCCGAGAAACCCCCGCCTCCCTCTGGAAAGACCTCCCTCAGGGGCTAAAGCCCGACGATTATTTTGTCGCATTTGCGGCAGTCAGGGTTAAAACCCTGACCTACCAGTCATGCCCTGACGTTTCTCGCAACTCCAAATGAATTTTCCGCAGCGAATGAAGGCCTCTGTTCCCTCCGTACGCGGCACAGATTTGTTATGCCCGGCCAGTCAATCCTGCCGCAAAGAGGCGATCATCTACGCGGGCCATCCGGCGTCCGGCGCTGTTGCGCAGCAAGGGCACGTGAGGAATCTCTGTCAGGTACTCGGCGATGGGCCATAGATCAGTTTCAGCGGTCATCCAGCCGATGCGATCGAAGCGCTTGAGGTTCATGGGGCGGGAGTAGCTGCGCAGAGTCTTCTCGCGGGAAAGATTGTAGTAGTGCTCAAAGTAAGACATGACGAGTTCGCGCAAAGTGCGGTAGACCGGCTCGCGGAATCTCAGCCCGCTGAAGTTTGATTGGGCGATCGCGCCCCAGTGGCCATGCTGCTTGAAGATGGCGAGCACGTGGTCGTCGTCGCGCACCGCCTCCATATCGAGCAGCAATGGCGGATAGCCCTGTACCCGGAGCGCCGCGGCGCCGAAGAGAGCGCCCTCGATGCAATGGGCAACCTTATCGCGCAGCACGCGGCGAGGAGAGCGAATGGTGTCGCCATCCGGCTCATTGTTGTATTCGATTTCAGTGTCGAGGAAGCGCTGGATTCGCTCAGGCGTCTTGAGCGCCTTTAGGACACGAGTCTCATTGGCATTGAGGCCGAGGCTGGACATTGGAATCAGAGTACCTTTCACGGCTAGCAAGATGATTTCATACGGGGGAGCAGTGTTGATCTTAATCAGCTTATTTTATACGAGGCGGAAAGGGATATAATCGGCCAGATCAGATAATCGTCCGAGTTCGAGGTTCTACGCGGAAAGGAAGCGGGCAGCGCGTGCCGAGTGCGTTTTCACTGGTCAAGTGGTATATGGATTGCGTCACCGATGCAGGCGATGCCGCAATTCTGTATTGCGCTGACTTGAATTGGCGCGGAATGCATCTGACTTATAGCAGCGCTTTGACAGTGAGTGAGGGGTTGGTCGAAACCAAGTCTTCGATGGCCGGTTATAGGCTGAATGAGAGCGATGGACAAATTGTTGTCGAGTTTCCGCGGCTGGAGGTTTCTGGGAGTTGGAGGGCGGATGCAGAACCTTACCAGCGCACAGTCTTTGAGAATGCATCCGGGTCGGTGGAGTGGAATTGCCTTCAGCCAAGGTCACTAGTCAATCTGAGAGTTGGCGGGCGGGAGCTGAAGGGCCTTGGTTATGCCGAATGCCTGACATTGACAGTGCCTCCGTGGCAGTTGCCGATGCGACAACTTCGCTGGGGAAGATTCGTTTCGCTGGAGGAATCTTTAGCATGGGTTGACTGGCAGGGCGAGTATTGCACGAGTTTTGCCGTTCACAACAGGCGAGCGTGTGAGACGCTGTCGGTATCGGACGCAGAAGTCGCAATTCCAGGAGCAACGCTGCGCATGGAGGATAGTTTACAACTTCGCGCGGGGCGGCTGAGGGCAACAGTGATTTCCGGAGCGCCGGCGCTGAGCAAGCTTCTTCCACGCTCGTTGCGCAACATTGAAGAGCAGAAGTGGAGAAGCCGCGGAAGTTTGAACGCGAAGGACGGAAGCAGCCGTGGCTGGGTGATTCACGAGGTGGTTAATTGGAAGCTATGATGCGAGCTCAGATTTCCAAAGTGCTCTACGGAGCCTTGTTTGCCGTAGTGCTGCCGCTCGCGCTGGTGTTGTGGGCTTACGGCGCGCGAGACGCAGTGCACCTTGCGGCGTTGCACGTGCCGCTTTTGGGAGCGATGCTGACGGCGCTGGGAGTGGCTGTCATGCTGACGGGGATGGTCTCGCTTTGGCGCTACGGCGGCGGCTTGCCTATGAACGCATTTCCACCGCCGCGTTTTGTCGAGAAGGGCATCTATGGGCTGGTTCCGCATCCGATCTATGGCGGGTTCGTGATTGCCTGCGCGGGTGTCAGCCTCTATTTTGGATCGGCCAGCGGATTGTGGCTTGTCACGCCGAGCGTGGCTCTGGCCAGCGCGGCGCTGGTGCTGGGATACGAATTGCCCGATCTGCGAAAGCGATTTGGAGCACGGAGATTTTCTTTGTGGCTGCCCATTGATCGGGCTGAGGCTCCAACGCTGCTGGAGCGATTTCGCGTCTATCTAGTGGTGCTGTTGCCGTGGCTGACGCTGTATGAGTTGCTGTGGAGAATGGGCGGGGCAGAGGGTGCAGTGAACACGTACCTGCCTTTCGAGAGCCGCCTGCCGATGATGGAGCAGACAGAGATTCTCTACGCCAGCACGTATCTTGTTGTGTTGCTGACTCCTCTGCTCATCTCCTCGGGACACGCATTGCGGCGTTTTGCGTTGCGCGGCCTGATCGCGATGGCGCTTATCTTTCCGCTCTATCTGCTGTTGCCGGTTTTTGTTCCGCCGCGCCCCTTCACAGCGGCAACTCTCACGGGCCAATTATTGATGCTGGAGAGAACACCCTACTCGGGAATCGCCGCCTTTCCGTCGTTTCATATTGTCTGGGCGTTGATTGCCGCTTCCGCGCTGGCCGAGGGAGGGCGATGGAGGAAAATCTTCTGGTGGACGTGGGCTGTGCTGGTCGCCGTCAGTTGCGTGACAACAGGGATGCATTCGATCGCCGATGTGCTGGCGGGGATTGTGGCGTTTGTGCTGGTGGTTCGTGCGCGGGAGATTTGGATGGGCATCTTGCGCGTGGCGGAACGAATTGCTAACTCGTGGAAGGAGTGGCGGATTGGACCAGTGAGAATCATCAACCATGGCGGATACGCGGCTGCCGGGATTCTGATAGGAGTGAGCCTCATCGACACATTGCTTGGTCCCGGGCACGAACTGCTGACGGTCAGCATCTTCCTCTGCTCGACCATTGGAGCAGCGCTTTGGGCGCAGTGGGTCGAGGGTTCACCGGCGCTACTGCGTCCCATGGGCTTCTACGGAGGCATGTTGGGAGCCATCCTGGGAGGCGTAAACGCGCTTTGGATGCATGTGAACCTGTGGGTAGTGTTGGCGGCGATCAGCGTTGCCGCGCCATGGATACAGGGCACCGGCAGATTGCGCTGCCTGGTGCAGGGCTGCTGTCATGGGCGCGCGGCAGAAACAGTGCCTGGAATTCGCTACACGCATCCTCGCTCGCGCGTCTTCCGCCTGGCGCACCTCGCCGGTGCGCCTGTGCATGCGACGCCCGTTTATTCCATTCTTTGGAACGGAGTTGTTGGAGCGGTGCTTCTGCGCCTGCTGCAATTGCACTCTTCCACGACATTGATTTGCGGCGTGTATCTTTTGCTCTCAGGCGCAGGGCGCTTCGTTGAGGAGGCATATCGCGGCGAACCTCAGACCCGGATCATCTGCGGACTGCGCTTCTACCAGTGGATCGCCATTCTGGTCGTTGTTGCCGGGGCTGTGATGACATGCGTTCATGGCCCAGAACTGCAGGGTAGTTTTGCATTCCGCGCCACCTCAGTTCTGATTGCCGCAGGATGCGGCGCGGTGGCGTGGTTCACAACGGGAATCGATTTTCCTGAATCGTCGCGGCGCTTTGCACGCCTGACATGAGGGCAGCCGGAATTCTCCACAAGCGGCAACCCGGCCAAGTTTATTATTCTGAAATGTGACTACAGGGCCAACCACGGACATCAAGTCTTCATCCCGGATGCGTTTCCTTCGATCCTTTGCCCGATGGCTGGTTATCGGCGTGGCGCTTTTTTGGTTGCTGGCCGCGCTGCTCCTTGTGGCCGCACGGTGGATCGACCCACCGACAACCGCGGTGCACATTGAGCGCCGCATGCAGGCCTGGATTCACAATAAGCCTTATCACGAGCGCTACAACTTTGTTCCGCTGAGCCAAATCTCGCCCGATTTTCAGCACGCCGTTATCGCTGCAGAGGACGCGCGCTTCTACCAGCACCATGGGTTCGATTGGAATCAGATCCAAATCGATGCCGAAGAAGATTTGGAAGGCGGGCGCACGCGCGGAGCTTCAACCCTGACGCAGCAGCTTGTAAAAAACCTCTTCTTCGGAACGGGCCGCTCTTTCATCCGCAAGGGTGTGGAGACGACGCTGGTACCGGTGGCCGAGTTGGTCCTCGGCAAGCAGCGCATACTGGAGCTCTACCTCAACGTGGTCGAATGGGGCCCTGGAATTTATGGTGCAGAGGCGGCATGCCGAAGCTACGACGGAATTGCGGCGCGGAATATCGGCCGGGAAGATTCTGCGCGGCTCGCAGCGATTCTGCCGGCTCCCTTGAAGCGACGGCCCGAGCGCATGAATCACTACACCGAGATCATTCTTGAGCGGATGAGCCAGGTGGGTTGGTAAGGGCGAGTTTCGTTCCGCCCCTACGGGGCTAGAAATCATCTTGCGAATGCATTCCCAGGACTGCGCTTTGCTTGTCCTGGGCTATTATCCATTCCTCCCTACGGGGGGAACTTCGCGCCGTTCAGGATGACACACCTTTCTAATGCTCAGGATGACAAGCTATTTATGGCGAATCGAACTAAGTGGCAGAGGGGCTGCGCATGGAGGCGATGGCAGCGGTGAGGTCTTTGGCGAGTGTTTGCTGGGCGGCTTCTGTGAGCTTGGCGTTCTGGCTGGTGAGGTAAAAGACATCGATGGCGGTTTCGCCCTCGGTATCGATGAGGGCCACCTTGATGTTGCATTGGTGAGTGCTGAGAGTAAGGGCGATCTGGCGAAGGAGTCCGGGCAGATCCTGGGCCACAACTTGCAGGATGGTGGAGTGAGTAGAGGATTCTGAGTCGAACTCCAGGCGGGTAGGGACCACGACTTTGATATTGGCGGGGTGGTTAAGGTGTCGGCGGGCTTCGAGCATGGGCTCGACCGCGAGCTTGCGCGCGACCACGTCGTGGAGATAGGAGAGGAAGCGATCGCGCTCGCCGGGGTTGAGCTCGATGGTGCGAAAGACGTCGCTGAACTGAAAGTTGTCGACGATGACGCCGGCGTCGTTGGAAAATGCGTCTGCCTTGACGATGTTCATGCCCCATGCGGCGAGGGCGCCGGCGATGTCGGCAAAGAGGCGGGCGCGGTCGAGGGTGATGACGGTGAGGTCAAAGAGCTGGCGGTGAGGGCGGAGGTCGAGCTGGACGGGATCGCTGCCGAGGCGGGCGGATAACAGGAAGTGATCGCGGATCTGCTCGGGCAGGCGGGTTTGCAGATAACGCCGCGGCAGGCCTTCGAGGAACTGATGGAGCTCGTCATACTGGCTGGCGGGGACCATGGCACGGATGCGGTTGTAGAGGTTGGGGTCGAGGCCGGCGTGATAGCGGACCTCGTCGACGGAGCGGTCCATGAAGTTGGCGGTGGAGATATAAAGCTGCCAGAGGTTTTCTGCTTTCCAGGGGGTGAGAGCGTCGGGGCTGACGGCCTTGATGTCGGCGAAGGTCAGCAGGGTGAGCATCTTGAGCATCTGGGGGTTGCCGATCTTATCGGCGAAGGCGCGGACATTTTCCGGATCAAATATGTCGCGGCGCAAGGTGTTGGACATTTCGATGTGAAAGCGAATGAGGTTGAGGACGGTCTCTCGTTCTTCAGCGTCAAAGTCCAGCCGTGCGAGGAAGGCGTCGGCCAGTTCGATGCTGGAGGTTATGTGATCGCCGGTGCGGCGAGCCTTGCCGGTGTCGTGAAGCATGAGAGCGAGGAGAAAAAGGTCGAGGCGCTCGATTTCCGGCAATAGCTGGGCGAGGCGCTGTTCGTATTCGAGGGTGGGCTGGCGCAGACCGTGGACATTGTCGATGGTGAGGAAGGTGTGCTCGTCTACGGTGTAACGGTGATAGCTGTCGCGAATCACAAGGGCGTCGATGCCGTGGAACTCGGGGATGAGCATTTCCAGAACACCGAGAGCATGCATGGTGCGAAGAGCATGAGCGGCGTGCGGCCCGAGAAGCACCGCGCGGAGGGCGTTCCACAAGTAAGGGCCTTCGGGGATGTGGATAGCGAGCGCGGCCAAGGCGTCTGTAATGCGGTCTTCGGCAGTTTGCGAAAGCGTGTAGCCGTGCGTAGCCATGAGGGCGAAGATGCGCAGGATGGCGCCGGTGTCGCTGAAGCGCGCGCTAGGAGCGATATCGATGCGGCCCTGATCGAGAAAAAAGTCTGTGCCGGGAATGGGAGTATGGCGGCGGCGGAACTGACGGTAGAAACTGACCGGTGCGGGGACGTGTTCCATCAAAAGAACGGCGCGGCGGTAGATGACGCGGGCGTGGCGATAGTAGGTGCGCATCCAGTAGGCAGGGTCGGCGGTGCCACGAGTTTCCAGGCCGATGGAGTTGGCGGCAGCTTCGTCCTGCGACTGCCAGTCGAGCGTGTTGTCGTCGCGACCGTGACGGAAGTGAAGAAAACAGCGGACGGCGGCGAGGAAGTCGAATGCGGCTTCGGCATCGCCACGTGCGCTTTGGAATACACCACCGGGCTGGCGAGGCCACTCCTTGGTCTCCTTGAGGTGGAAGAGCATGGCGAACCAGACGGCGAGATTGTAATCGCGCAGGCCGCCGGGGCAGTCCTTGAGGTTGGGCTCGAGGTGGAAGATGGTGTTGCCGAATTTGGCGTGGCGGGCGCGGGCGATTTCACCGAGCTTCTGGGTGATGGCGTGCCACTCGCCCAGGAAAAGGTCAGGCAGCACAGTCTGGTGAAGCTGCTGGTATAGGGGAAGATGCCCGGCAAGGAAGCGGCGGTCAAGGGTGGCCAGAGTGAATTCGAGGTTGACGGGATCGAAGCGCCCGGCCTCCTTGAGTGTGCGGTAGCAGGGGCTGGCGCGGAGGCCTATCTCCCACATTCCCTGAACGATAGCGCGGACGATGTCTTTGCAGTGCGCTTCGGTTTTTTCATCGGCGAAGACGAAGAGCACATCGATGTCGGAGTAGGGGAAGAGGTCCTTGCGGCCATATCCGCCCAGGGCGAGCAACGCGACGTTGCCAGGCGGCTGGCCGGCGAAGGCGCGGCGCCACATTTCGATGAGGATGCGGTCGACCACGGAGGAACGTCGCCGGATGGCAGCGGCGCCGTCTCCGGTGCGTTCGCAGGTCAGGCGGACATGCTCCATCTCCCGCGTATACTGCTCCCGAAGATCGTCAACCGCCAAAGCGACTGGATTCATAAGGTTGTTGGTGGCTTGCCTTCGCGTGAAAGGATTGTTAACAGAATAAGCGATATTGGCGGGAAAGAGGTAATTTTGGCTGGTTGGAGACGGGAAAAGGGGTGGGCGGGAGAGGTCGCACGCTCAAAAATCAACGGCAAGGGGCCTGATTTCAGGGGTCAGGGGTCAGGGATTCGTGCAGAAAACGCGCCCAAAAAGCCTCTACTCCGAAGCAGAGGTTTTTTGCGCAAAATTGGGTTATTTGGGAAGCGGGAAACGGGGGTTATGGAGCAGGGAACAGGGACTAGGGATCAGGGATCAGTACCCGGCTTGAGATCCCGGTTTCGCTCTGGGAGGGCTTTCTGCAGAGCGACAAGGCGGGCTCTGGTTTGCCCGGCTAACGCTCACGATAAGCCGACTTCAGGGGACCTATCCGAGGAGCAGCGTGCAATCGGGGGTACTTCCGGATTGTCGATCCAACAGCTATCACGCAAATCGGGATTACTGGTGATATTCACACCAATGAGTGAACTGCGCGACTGCATGGTTCCGCGTTTGCCCAAGCAGAACAGACAAATTGAAGAGGGCCCCGGCAGCGTCCGATTCGCAGTGGCGGCAAACGAGCTTGCGGGGTATCCCCGTGTTTCGCGGAATTTTCCGGGCGCACGGCCTGCTAGAGCGGTTCCACAATTCACGTGCCCTTTCCAATATCGTGCAGGGTGGCATTTACTTCCACCCCAGCGCACAAAGATCATGCGCCGGGGACCCCGGTTGAGGAAAATGCCACTTGAGGGCAGTGGTTTCGGGGTACAGCAATTGTGGAACCGCTGCTAGTTTTCAGGGCAACCGGTCGTACATTCCCTTGGCATGCGATGACACGTTTCCAGGGCGGTGAGCGCGGATGCACCGGCCAGCAGTTCGAGAATGCGACGCCTGGAAATTGTTATCACTTGACTGCCGGGGCCGCCTTCTTGTGCTCCACGAAGATGTGTGCTTGATGACAGCTCACACACGTTTTGCCTTTCATGAATGGATCAGATTTCAGTTGTGCCACCTGATCGCCGTGACAGTTGTCGCATGTGCTTAACGCCGGCCTGCCCGCGAAGTCCAGTGCTGTTGTCTCGCCATGGCACACGGTGCATTCGACACCGTTGGCTTCATGCGGGCTGGCTTTCCATTGGTCATAAATCACCTTGTGGCAGCTGGCACAGGTATCCCCGGCTGGAATCAGCCGATGGAAAATATGCTTGGCTTGATCCTGCTGAGCAATGGCAGGTTGGACGGCAATAGCCATAACGAGAAAAACGAACAGGGTGAGACCGAAGATGCGCGCACAGAAACTATTCACGGACAGACCTCCTGAGTACGGTCAAGTATCGAACCGGCGATGGCTGCGATCAGTGATATAGATCACATATCACCGGGATACGATCTGTGCACTGGCGGCGAAGCCTTTTGCCAAAGGAATGTTCACAAACCTCGCTTGATTCCGCTGTCTGTCAATGCGGTCGTGCAGATACATGCGCTATATATCCGCGATCTCGCGGGGATACGACCTACAGGGGCACAAAGCAAAACCTTTACTTGTCGAGTTGCTTTGTGCCCGTTACCCGGAAGTTGGCGGTCCGCACCTGCGCGGAGTCCTCTGGCTGCGCGCCGCCGATGCTGACGCGGTACTCGCCGGGAACGATGATGCGGTTCCCACTGGCATCAACCTGGCCCAGAGAGCGCGGATCGACCGTGAGGCTCACGTGGGTCATCGTATGGGGAGCAAGATGCACGCGGGTGAAGCCGGCAAGCACGTGGCGTGGCGTTTCGAAGCCCTTGGGCTGCGTCAGGTAAACTTCGACGACTTCATCCCCGGCCAGTGCTCCGGTGTTTTCGACATCGGCCTCCACGCGCAGTGAATCTCCGGCAACAAGGCTTGCAGATCCGAGCTTCAGGTTGCGGTAAGCGAAGGTGGTATAGCTTAACCCGTAGCCGAAGCTGTAAAGCGGCTTGCCTGAGAAATAGCGATATGTGCGGCCCTGCATGGCATAGTCGTCAAACGCAGGAAGCTGACTGAGCGAGCGATAGAAGGTAAGGGGAAGACGGCCGGCCGGATTGTTGTCACCTGCAAGCGTCCCGGCAATCGCAGTGCCGCCCTCTTCGCCGGGATACCATGCCTCGAGCACTGCGTCGGCATGGTCGTTTGCCCAGTTCACCGCAAGGGCGCTGCCGCTTTGCAGCACGACGATCAGCGGCTTGCCAGTGCCCGCCAGAGCCTTTAGCAGCTCTTCCTGATCGGCCGGCAGATCGATCGCGGTGCGGTCACCCCCGCTGAAACCATCCAGCTTCACCGGCATCTCTTCCCCTTCAAGCGAAGGCGAAAGGCCGACCAGCGCAATAATGACGTCGGAATTCTTCGAGGCATTAACCGCCTCGTCGCGCAACACCGCGGCTGGAGCCTGCCACGTAAGATCGATGCCCGCGCTCCCCGTCCCGTGCAGGTACTCAAGCCGAATGGCGTGGGGTGTGGCGTCGGCAAAGCGCACGGGTGCTTCGATCACCGCGCCGCGTTCTCCGGTGGACTGGTGTTCACTGCCCACCAGGAGCTTTTCATCGAGAAACAGCCGGAATCCTTCTGTGTTTTCGCATGCATAGCAGTAGTTCATCCGGACTCCGAGCTTGTAGTCGCCTGGCGCAGGTGGAGTGAAGTTGCCGCTCCAGCGCACCGAGTAGTTGTTGCGGCCGAGGCCGGCAACCGGCGCAACCTTGTCCCAATTGAAGTTGACGTTGACGTCGGTCCGCGTAAGCACCGGCTGTCCGCTGAGGTCCGCCGAGTTGAAGTACTCGGCCGTAAGTCCATGGCCGGCGCCGGTCGCCGGGCTGAGAGCGGTGTGTTCAATCGGCATGGCAAAGCCTGCGACCAGTGTCGATCCCTGCGCATAGCTGACAGTGGCCGCGGGGAAGCGCTTCTCGATCCCGGTGAGAGGGTAGACCGGTTCCGGCGGCGGCGCATTGTAGTTACCCTGCAACGACTGCACCAGTTCGGCCGTGGGGCCAACAACCGCGATGCGCGTAACGCCAGCCTTCAGTGGCAAGACCCCGTCGTTGTTTTTGAGCAGCACGATGGACTCGCAAGCCGCCTGCAATGCGAGTGCGCGGTGTTCCAGCGAGTTGTTCTCGGCCAGGGGAATCCGGCCAAAGGCATAGCTCGCCGGGGGATCGAATATGCCAAGATCAAAGCGTGCGCGGAACAAGCGCCGCAGGGAGTTATCGATGTCGGCCTCGGTTACCAGTTGCTGGCGCACCGCTTCACCAAGCATGGGAAAGGCCTGCCCCGGGCCATAGATGCACTCCAGATCGGCACCAGCCTTCAGCGCGGCCGCTGCGGCGTGCGGCATGTCCGGCGCATAATGGTGACCGATATCGACATCGGATATCGCGCCACAGTCGCTTACCACGTAGCCATCGAAGTGCCATGCGTTGCGCAGGTGATCGCGCAGGAGCATGGTGTTGGCACACGCCGGCACGCCGTCGATGGCGTTATACGCGCACATCACCGATTGTGCGCGCGCCTCGGTAATAACCGCCCGAAACGCGGGCAGATACGTATCCTCAAGGTCATGCCTGGAAACATCGACATTGGCGTTATGCCGCGTCGATTCCGGGCCGCTATGAACGGCAAAGTGCTTGGCCGTGGACACCACGCGCGGATGGCCGGGGTCGTCGCCCTGCATTCCGGTAACAAAGGCGACGCCCATCCGGCCCGTCAGAAACGGGTCTTCTCCGTAGGTCTCCTGCCCTCGTCCCCAGCGCGGGTCGCGAAAGATATTGATGTTCGGCGCCCAGAACGTGAGACCGAAGAAACTCTCGTGCTGGTTCTGGCGAATCGCCTCGTTATACTTGGCGCGGGCTTCGGTTGAGATCACCTCGCCCATGCGATGCACGAGGGGCGCATCCCAGGTGGCCGCCATGCCGATCACCTGTGGAAACTCCGTCGCATAGCCGGCAAAGGCAACACCATGCAGGCCTTCGTTCCACCAATCGTACTTCGGAATGCCCAGTCGCGGGATGGCGGGCGCATGGTCGCGCAACTGCTGCACTTTCTCTTCGAGCGTCAACCGTCCGATCAGATCGTCGATGCGCCGGTCAACCGGAACTGACGGGTCCATATAGGGCAAAGGCTTTTGGGCCGCGACCCGCAGTGTGGCTGCTAGTACTAAAAAAAGGGCGAAAGAACTCCGGATCTGGAACAATTTCATGAGTAGGCCTGCCTGACAAATCGATTGTTGCGCATCTTGCTGTTGCGCCAAAGAAGAGCGCGAATTATGCCATTATAGCCAGCACGTCCGGTCCGGCGAGAACCTAATTGCGCACAGCCACCATCCCCAGGGGCCGGCGCATTGGCGCCCAGCGTGAAGGCGGCAGCGATGGTACCGGGGCCAACTGTCAGGGGCATTGTCAACGGATAGAAGGCTTTGTGCAGCGGAGACTCCTCGTCAGCGGCGTAATGATTAATGCAACTGTCTTGATAATTTGCAGCATGGCCTTGTTATCTCAGTGCAGTGTCTCAGTGAAATCGTGACGAGGCTCACGGTTTTCCAGATAAGCCGAACTTAACTCCATGTCGGCCTGTAGCAGCGAAGCTCCTATAGAGAGGTGCATACGCATCTGTCCGAGCTTCTCCGCCAGAGCGCTGGCCTGCTCGCGGGTAATTCTGCTGGAAGGGTTGGAATGATAATTGAATTTGGCGATCATTCCGTTGATGGCGGCAACATCTTCCAGCGGCTTGTCTTCTATCGCCATCAGCGCGGCCTGCGCCTGATAAATTCCGGTATACCGTTCCGCTTCCTCGTAGGGCATTTGAGCCAGCGCACCGGTAGACTGCGCCGTTCTCCACGCAGTATCGTGCAAGATGGCGGCGCTGAAGGAGATGGCCAGGGTGGCGTGCTGATTTTTTATGTCTTCCGGGTGCTCCTGGATGCGCTCCATCTCTTCCAGGTCGGTATCGATCTGCGCCCGCCACTGCTTTAGTGCCGGCAGCGCCTGTTTCAAATCATTCAGGTTGTGCTGAATCTCCGCCCGCAGCGACTGGCGCGCTTCCTCCGCCAGATGAACGTGGTGGCGCCACTCAACGCAGCTTTCGATCTGGGTGGCGATTAGCAGGCCTACGGTGATGGTGAACAGATGAATAAAAAACTCCCAAACTCCTTTGATCCCTTTATGCGGCAGATGAACGTCGAGCATCAGTCAGCCCCTCTTTGGTCAACATATATCATGAGGCCGCCACGATTAAATCCAGAATTCTTGTGGGCACGTTCTTTTTTGCGGGAAAACGGAGAGTTAAGTGGAATATAATCGCAAAAACAGAAGCTCTTAAAGGATGCACGATGCGAAACCGCTGGACAGGTCTAGCCGCAGTTTTGCTATGCGCGATGCTGAGTGGAGATGTTTTTCCGCAAGCACCGCCGCCCGCCGCCGCACCCCTACTCACCGAAGAGCAGGCGATCGCGCTGGCCCGCGCCGCCAACCGTCAGAATCGGGAGTCAGCACTGAACGAAGCGCAGGCATCCTCGGCCATTCGCCAGACGGAGAGCTACTTTCTCCCTCAATCCAGCGTGAAACTTGTCTCCGGCTATCCTTTGAAGCCGGCCGCGTTTTCGATCCCGGAGGGCGCTTTGGGAACCTTCCCCGGAACCGGACCTGTGCCGGGGAAAAACGTCACTCTATCCGGGGGACAAAACCTCACCATGGCGGCCTTCGCCACAGTGGGCCAGCCGCTTTCGCAGCTTTATAAAGTCCACCTCACTCTGATGACCTCGCGCAATCGGCTGGCTCTGGCCCAGGCGGCGACGAGGGCGCAAATGCAAACTGTCACCCAGCAGGTGAGGCAGGCGTATCACCAGATCTGCCTGCTGGAAGTCAAGGTAGCGGCCGATCGCGACCAGTTGAAGTACGTAGAAGAAGCACAAGCGATTACCAACCACAATGTGGAGCAAGGCACGGCACTGACCGCCGACAGCCTGGACGTGAAGACCGCCGTGGCTCAGCAGCGGTACGGCCTGTTGAAGGATAGCGACGCTCTGGCCACGGCGCGGGAGCAACTGAATATTCTGATGGCCCGCGGCGTCGATGAGCCGTTTTCGGTTGAGCCGATGGCCGCGCCCAGCGGCGAGGAGGCGGAGCTAGCCGAGGCGCGCGCGACGGCGCTACGCCAGCGGCCGGAGATTCGCGAGGCCAGGCTGCAAGTGGAGAAAGCCAATCTCGATATTCGCCGGGAGAAGGCCGAGTATCTTCCTAATGTGAGCGCGCAGGTCACCTATGTGGGATTTCAGAACATTGATTTTCTACCGACGAACATGGTCACCGCGGGCCTTTCGCTGGAGTGGGAAAATCCGTGGGATTGGGGCAGGCGCAAGGCACAACTTGCCGGCCTGCGCGACGCCAGCAAGCAGCAGAGCCTGACCGCCGAAGACGCTGCAGATAAGGTTCTGCTCGACGTGAGCCGGAAGTATCGCGCCTTGCAGGAGGCGCGCCTGCTGGTGGAGGCGGCGAGGGCTGCCAAAGAAGCAAGCGCCGAAAGACTGCGCGTGGTTACCAATCAATTCAAGCAACAAAGTGCGCTTCTGGCCGACGTGCTGAAACAGATTGCCAACGACAGCCAGCAAGCCGAGAACCTGAGCCAGGCGCTGGCCGCCTTCTGGAATGCGCGGGCCGATTTCGATCTGGCCCTGGGGAACGATTGATATGCGAAAAAAACTTGTTTGTTTCTGTGCCGCCGGGGTTCTGCTTGCGAGTCTGCTGGGCTGCAAGCAGGGACCGCCGCCTGCACTGTTGCCAGTAGTTCGTCTGGGCACGCCCGCACTGGCTTCTCAGGATAGCGGCATCCGTTACTCGCTCTCGCTGCTCCCATTCCGCCAAGCGGATCTGGCCTTCAAGTCGCCCGGCATTGTCGAACGAATTCTGGAAGTTCGGGGGCTCGACGGAAGGATGCGCGAGGTCACGATGGGCGATGCGGTTGCCGCCGGAACGGAACTTGCCCATGTGCGCAGCAGCGATTACAAACAGAAGACCGATCAGGCCAATGCGGCCTTGCGCCAGGCGGAGGCCAATCTTGCCTCGGCAAAGGCCGGACAAAAACTGGCAGCGGTCACATATGAGCGCGCCTCCAATCTCTTTGCAGAGGCGAGCATGACCAGGCAGGACTTTGATCGCGCCGTTCAGCAGCGGGATGCGGCCGATGCTGCGGAGAAGCAAGCTGAGGCGGGTGTGGAAAATGCGGAGGCCCAACTGGCTCAGGCCAACCAGGCATTGCAGGATACGGCGATTACCACACCTTTCAATGCAGTAATCGTCGCGCGCCAGATTGAGTTAGGAAACCTGGCTGGCAATAGCACGCTGGCTTTTACGGTGGCCGATATTCACTGCCTGAAGGCGCAATTCACCGTTCCAGTGGAAATGTTGAACTCCTTTCACAATGGCACGCGCGTTACCCTCACGCTGCCTAACGCGCATAAGCCGGTGAGCGGCACCGTTTCGGCGGTTTCGTCAGCGGCCGATCCACAGAGCCGCGTTTTCACAGTAGAAATCACAATCGACAATCCCAGGGGAGAATTCAAGCCGGGAATGATTGGCTCGCTGGTGCTGCCTGGCACGAGTGCGCCGGCGCGGCAATTAACCGTGCCGCTGGCTGCGCTGGTGCGTTCGGCATCGGGAGATTTCTCGGTTTTTGTGCCCACAGCGGAAACGGCGGGCGGCAAGGCGCGCGTGCACATGGTTCCGGTGACGATTGGAGCCAGCCGGGGCAGCGACGTGGAAGTGCTCAGTGGTCTTGGCGCCAAGCAGCGAATCGTCATTGCAGGCGCTCAAACCCTTCATGAAAACGACGAAGTGAGGGTTGTGGAATAGCGCATGAGCCACAAGAGCAATCGCGAGCTTCTCGATCACACGCACAATACGTCGCGCTTCTTTGTCGAGCATCCGCATGTGGCGTGGGCGGCCTTCGTGGCCGTGCTGCTGTGGGGCATTTATGGCTACATGCACATGCCGCAGCGCAAGGATCCCGACATCCCCATCCGCCTGGGCATAGCCTCGTGCGCGTGGCCGGGAGCGACCGTCGAGCAGATGGAGCAGCTGGTCACGCGGCCGATAGAAGAGACCATCGCGCAGAACAAGACCATTCATCCGCCCGTCGCCAAAACCTATGGCATTCGCTCGGTCACAGCTCCGGGCCAGTCCAGCGTGACCGTGCAGTTGGACGAGAACGTCCACGACACGCGCGAGCAGTTCAATGATATTAATGCGCGCTTGCAGGATCTGAACGCGCGGCTGCCCAAAGGCGCCGGCCCCATCATCTTTCAAAGCGATTTTGGCGACACCACCACGCTGATGCTGACCGTGGCCAGTCCGCAGGCGGATAGCATCGAAATCGGGGTTCGAGCCAGCGAGATGCGGAAGGCGATTGAGGCAGAGCGCGGCAAATTGCCGGTCTCCTTACTCTCCCCCGTCAGCATTGTCTACGCTTTTCCTCTTTCCCTTGCCCCTTCCAGTTCGCGCGAGATCGTCGACCGCTTTCGCCACGCGGCCGAAGAGCAAGGCTGGCTGAGCGCGAGCACGGTCATCAGCGGCAACGGCTTTATCGGAGTCAACGGGCTCACGCGCTCGAGCGACGATCAGATTCGATCTCTGGTGGATGAACTGATTGCCAACAAACTGCCGACCGTGTCGTTCGGCCCCGATGTCTGGCCACCCATCCTGGTGCGTGATACATCGCGCATTGCCGATCAACTGGCCGCGGTCGCCGGCGCCAAATACTCGTATGCGCAACTGGACGACTTCACCAATCTGCTCTCTCGTTCCCTGCAGGGCGTTCCCCAGGTCTCGCGCGTGGATCGCACCGGCATTCTTCCCCAGCGGGTTACGATGGATTACTCGCAGGAGAGGCTCGCCGCCTACGGCTACAAGACATCCGATCTTGGCAATCTGCTGGCGGCGCGCAACATCACCGCTTCCGGCGGAGCAGTGGAAACCGGCGCGCAGAGCATCATCATTACGCCCACGGGACTCTATGAAGACGCGCAATCGATTGGAGACACTATCGTCGGCACAACGGCCACCAATGCTCCTGTGTATCTCCGCGATCTGGTTTCCATCACCCAGGGCTACCGCACTCCGCCGCAACTGCTCAATTACTACACGTGGATCGACGAGCATGGCGTGGCGCATCGCGACCGCGCCGTGACTCTGAGCGTCTTCATGCGCTCCGGAGAACAGATTCAGAGCTTCGGCAAAGGCGTAAACGCCACGCTTGAAGCGGCTCGCGCGTGGCTGCCTGCCGACCTTATCGTCGAGCACACCTCTGACCAGCCGCTGCAGGTTAAGGAGAGCGTCGGCTTCTTCATGGAGGCCCTCTACGAAGCGATCGTCCTGGTCATCGTGGTTTCGCTGATCGGCTTCTGGGACTGGCGCTCAGCGTTGCTGATGGCTATCTCGATTCCCGTCACGCTGGCTATGACCTTCGGCTTTGCGAGCCTGCTGGGGATCGATCTGCAGCAGGTCTCCATCGCCACGCTGATCATCGCGCTCGGCCTGTTGGTAGACGATCCGGTGGTGGCCAACGACGCCATAAAGCGCGAGATGACCGAAGGGCTTTCGCGTCCCGACGCCGCCTGGGTCGGCCCTACCAAATTGGCCACGGCCATCGTCTTCGCCACTATCACCAATATCGTCGCCTATCTTCCCTTCCTGCTGATGAAGGGCACTACGGGAGATTTTATTTACTCCCTTCCCGTCGTCATGACCTGCGCCCTGGTGGCCTCGCGCCTGGTTTCGATGACCTTCATTCCGCTGATTGGGCGCTATCTTCTCAAAGCGCCTCCAGCCATGTCCGAAGCGGAGATCGCCGAGCGGCGCACGCACGGATTCTACGGCTGGTATAGGAATCTGATCAGCCTTGCCATTGAACATCGCAGGAAGGTACTGACGTATTCCGGCATTTTTCTTCTGGCCGGCGCGGGACTTGCCTTCACGCTCAAGACGCAGTTTTTTCCTGACGATACGCAGTACTGGTCCTACATCGATCTCTGGCTTCCGGACGGCACTCCGGTGGCTACCACCAACGCTGCCGCCGTGCGAGCCGAAGCAGTGGCGGCGCGGGTCATCGCCGATTATGATACCCTGCACGGCGACGGCCAGCCGCCTTTGCTGCACTCTTTGACCTCCTTCATCGGCTCCGGCGGGCCGCGCTTTTGGTCCTCCGTAAATCCGCAACCGCAGCAGTCCAACTACGCGCAGATCATCGTGCGCGTCAACCGCAAGGAAGCCACTCCAGAGATCGTCGGTCCCATGCAGGACGCCCTCAGCGAAGAGCTTCCCGGGGTTGTGCCGATCGTGCATCAGCTGCAGACCAATCCCGTTGAGTTTCCCGTGGAAGTGCGTATCAGCAGCACCTCGGATGTTGATCCCGCAGATGAGGAGGCCGACAATCGCAATCTGCGCCGCTTCGCCGATGAGGCCGGAGCGATTCTGCGCCGCCTGCCGGGCGTCGCCGTGCAGGATTCGGACTGGCTCAATCAGCCCGCTGAGGCCAGTTTGAAAATCGATCCCGACAAGGCCAATCTGGCCGGCGTGACCAACCAGAATGTGGCTCAAGCCACGCAGGGCGCCACCGACGGCGTCAGCGTTGCCGTGCTGCAGCAGGGAAATAAGCAGATTCCCGTCGTCGCGCGCTTGCGCCAGGACGAACGCGCCTCGCTCTCCGATATTCAGAACATCTACGTCACGTCTTCCAATGGGAAGCAGAAGATTCCGCTTGAATCCATTGCCAGCATAGAAACCACGCTGGCCGACCGGCGCATCCGCCGCCAGGAGCACTTTCGCACCATCGGCGTCCACGCCTATCCGCAGCACGGCGTGCTCGCCTCCGAGGTACTCAACGAAGCCATGCCCGCTCTGCGCGAACTCGAGAAGCGGTTGCCCTCCGGATACCGCATGACGATCGGCGGCGAGCTGGCGGCGCAGAAGGACGGCTTCGCCAATCTCATCATGGCGCTGCTTATCTCCGTCTCCGCCATCTACGCGGCACTGCTGTTGCAGTTTAAGAACTCCATCAAGCCGCTGGTGGTCTTTGCCGCGGTGCCCTATGGCGTTATCGGCGCGCTGCTGGCGCTGGCCATCACCCGTACGCCCTTTGGCTTCATGGCCTTTCTGGGCATTGTAAGCCTGATCGGCGTCATCGTCAGCCACATCATCGTACTCTTCGACTTCATTGAGGAGATGCATGAGAAGGGCGAACCTCTGGAGGCTGCGCTGTGCGATGCGGGCATCGAACGTCTGCGCCCCGTGCTCATCACCGTGGGCGCCACCATCTTCGCGCTCTTTCCGCTCGCCATGCATGGAGGCCCGCTCTGGAGGCCCCTGTGCTACGCGCAGATTGGCGGCCTGGCCGTCGCCACCGCGATCACCCTGCTGATTGTACCGGTGCTCTATAGCATCGCCGTGCTCGATATGAAGGTGATTCACTGGAAACAGAAGGAGCCCGACTCATGAGACGGAGTCTTTTGGGGATTATTTTGTTGCTCGTCTTCATGGAGCCGCTCGGGTTTGCGGACTCCATCGTGCTGAAGAACGGAGATCGGCTCAGCGGTGTGGTGGAGGGCATCTCCGAAGGCAAGCTGACTCTCAAAACCGATTATGCCGGCACTATTCGCATCGATTGGAACGCCATTGCCACATGGAACGGCAAGAGCATCTCAGGACCGCCTCCGGCCAGCGTTCAGCCTGCCTCCGTCAACAACGTCACTCCGGCAAAGGTCACTCCGGCTAAAGCCGCGCAGAGATTCAATAAGAATCGCTTTTCTTTGCACGTGGATTTCAACCAAGATTACTCGATCCACGACTCTTCCTATCAATTCTCCAATCATATCCTCTCTAGTTACGTGGGCGCCGGCAAGTGGGATGCTTTCCTCACCACGCACGTCGATCTGGACAGCAGCTCCACCAATCAGACCGCAGTGGCGCTGGGTTCGGTAAACCGCTATCTGACCAGGCGGTTCTTCGTTTATCCAAGCTACCTCGCTTTGCATATCTCCAACGATCCCCCTTACTGGGTCACAGCGCAGTATGCCGGCGCCGGCGCCGGATGGACTTTTCGACGCAATCCAGACGAGATGCTCTTTGTTCGTTCCGGTTTATATGCCTCCAACATCTCCGGCATACTGGCTTCGGCCTCGGGTCCACAACCCATCGTTCACTCGCCGCTCTTTGCCGACTTCGAGATTGTCGATAAAACAACGCCTTTCTCCTGGCTGGAGTTGAGCGGGACCATCGATCTCTTCCATGCGCTGCAATCCGGTACTCAGTTCAGGTTGTTCTTCGACACCACGGCCCGCATTCCCATCAGCAAGAAAATCTCTCTGGATTTACACTTCTACGACCCGCCCGATACTTCCCAGTCCGGCGTAGTTACTCTTCACAATACGAAAATCTCCAGCGGCCTGGGGTATGCTTTCTAGATCGATGGAGGCTGCTGCTGTGTTTGCTGCGGCTGAGGCTGCTGCGGCGGCAGTGCCGGTTGCTGCGGTGGTGTTTGCTGCTGCGGCTGAGGCGGCGAAATCCATCCTCTGGCAATCATGACGTTCATGATCTCCTTCGCCACCTGTCTTGCCATGCGGGCCGCATCGGCTTCCACGGAAGCCTTCCTGTCCCCAATGTCCCCGGTTGCTGCGCCGACCACGACGGTAGGGGCCGAACCAACACCTAAACCCACAGCGGCCCCGGGCTTTTTCCCGCTCTCTGATTTCAAATAAAACTCCGCGAGTAGAATGGGAACGGTTTCTGTCGTCAACAATACGACTACGCGCGTTTGAACACTGCTGGCTCCGCGCCCAAAACCGATTATCACTCGCTTTGACCTGTTCCCCTCGTCCACGGCAACAAACTCTCCGCGAACCACAACAGTATGCGCGGGCACAGACTCATATAGGCTTGCAGGGCGTTCCGCCGATACTTGCGCCTTTAGCAGAGCGCCCACCAGGGTCATCGAGAAAGCTGCCTGCACCTGTCGGGCAACCGCCCCCGGCGAATAATCGGCGTCCGCTCCGCGGCGCATCATCCGCCGCCGATGCATCTGCGCTGACACGGAATCATCCATCGCAATGCAATCCGACGGCACCGCAAAATCATAGACTACGATCTTCCTCGGCTTCGGCAACGGATCGGTTCCCTGGTAACTTGCAATGAATATCGTCTCGGTCTTCCCGCTAAGCATATTTCCCGATGAACTCTGCGGCTTGACCAACCCGGGGGAAACCAAAGAGACGATTACGCAAATAAACCAAATAGCGACGGTTCTTCTTGACATCTTTTTCCTTTCTGAAAGCGAACAGCTGATTGCTGGATAACCAGCTGGCGGGCAACTTGAGAAAATATAGAACGAATACAACCTTTTCTGGATGTGATATACGATACATTACGAGATCCCAGATATTGTTGAACAAGGAGAATGTTATGAAACTTGATCGGATGCAAACCTACCTACTGCTGCTGATTGCAGTATTTCTGGCTGCTATTGCCGTGCGACCTTACGTGGCATTGCCCGCCGTGCAAGCGCAATCCAGCGAGGCTTATCCCTTTTATGTCGAACCGGGCACGTACATGTTGCGCGCCCCGGATGGAAGCCAACAGGTGTTGGGTAAGGTTGTTATCGACATGCGCAATGGAAATATCTGGGGATTTCCAACTCTGATCCGCGAACCCTATCCGGCCACCGGAACGCAGACTACCCCGCAAACCTCCCATCCATTCCTGCTCGGCAAGTTTGCTTTGTCTGACATGGACAAGTGACTCAGTTGGATGGGGTAATGCGGGGGTCGAAACTCCCTCCGTTTTACGGCACGACCTGCATACAGTGTTTTGGCGAGCACACAGTATAGAATGGATTGCCATGATAATCTCCGGTCAAAAAACCACAACCCGCCGCCAATTTGTGTCTCGATTCGCACTGTTGACCGGCGGCATCCCTCTCGGCCTGAATGCCGCAGCCAGCAGCCTGGTGGCCGAAACGGAAACCACATTCTCCGCATACCAGCAGCGCCGGCGCGCCGATCTCTGGGGCCTGCTTGGCGATCTGCCCTGGCAGCATGAACCCGCGCCGCCCAAACTGGTCCGCACGGAAGAACACGACCGCTACACTCTCGAACGGCTTGTCCTCGACCTGAATGGGATTGAACCGGTTCCCGCTCTGCTGTTGATTCCCAAGGGTCTCAAGCGCCCCGCGCCCGGCCTTCTCTACATTCACTGGCACGCAGGGATGTACGGTCTGGGCAAGGAACAACTGCTGGAAGGAACCAGCGTTCAACCCGCCTATGCTCCCGTCCTGGCGGAAATGGGAGTGGTCACGCTGGCCATCGACAGTTGGTGTTTTGGTGAGCGCCAGCACGACACCAATGGCCACCGCGGAGAAGAAGACGCCTTCAAGCTCATGCTGTGGCGCGGACAGGTGCTGTGGGGCATGATGATGTTCGACGAATTCCGGGCCCTCTCTTATCTCGCATCCCGCCCGGAAGTGGATGCGCAAAGGCTCGGCGCCACTGGCATGTCGATGGGAGCTACCAAGACATGGTGGCTCGCCGCGCTCGATCCCCATGTTCGATTGGCCATCGACCTTTGTTGCCTCACCGATTTTGAGTCGCTCATCGCCGCGCACGGCCTCAGCGGTCACAGCATTTTCTATTACGTTCCATCATTGCTGAAAGAATTCGACACCACCGCGATCAACGAGTTGATCGTCCCGCGGCCTCATCTCAGCGTCAACGGCCGCAGGGATCCCCTCACGCCGCCCGCCGGGGTCGAGAAGATTCGCGAAAATCTATTGCCGCTTTACCGGCAATACGGCCAGCAGGAGGATTGCCGCATCGAGCTCTTCGATTGCGCCCACGAGGAAACTCCCGAAATGCGCAGCCTGGTCATCGACTGGATGCGGAGATATCTGGCCACAGGCTAAGCCGTTCTTCTTCTTGAAGACACTGATGTTCCGGCAAAATGAGATTCAGAAGAGCCTTTCGCAAACCTGACGTTGGATGTCTCAGCTGCGGACAAAATGCGGTGCACAATCTCGGCATTCTCTCGCACTTCGTCCTTGATGCGGGGGAACATGCCGACATAGACACCATCCCCTGGCTTGATGCTGGAAAAGGCGGTGTGGAATGCCTTCTCGACGCCATCGTCGGGGATGCGGCCAGCGGCGAGGATCTTGAATGCGAAGCAGGTCTTATTGGTTTGGCGCATCACTTTGTACATGCGCGCGGGGTCGCTCTGAATGTAGACGTCGCTGGGCATCTCAGGCAGTTCGCCGTTGAGCACCTTTCTCCACTCCTCAGGGCTGCGAGTGCGGTTGTAGACGCACCCAGAGTAGAAGTCGATATCCCAGCCCCGCGACTCCACCAAGTCAATGACTTCAGGCTTGTGGGTGCCGACGCCGACCAGGACGCCCAGGTCGCGGGCCCGCTTGCACCACTCGCGCTCGCCGGACATGTCGCCTTTTTTAAAGGCAGCGTCAATCTCCTCGCCACGTCGTTGCAACGCCAGCGGCTTCAGATCCCTGACCAACGCGGCGGCATCGTCCTTGGCCATCATCTGCATGATGAGGTGCATGTGGCCGCCCTCGGCCTGAAACCGCGCCAAGTCCTCTCTGGAGCGCGTCACGTTCACGAAGTTGAGGGCGTTGATGCCGAAGCTGTTGGCGCGGTGGAGCACCTCGCAGACCTGGTTCTGCGTGTACCAGTCACGCATGGCCATGCCGAAGTTGTTGTTGTAATGGGCGAATCCATACATCGGGTTGACGCCCATGACCAGGCGGCCGATTTCGGCATTGCCGAACTTCATCTTCGGCACCTGAACATGCGCGGAGGTTTCCGGCGCCGGCGGGAGTCCGGCTTGGGCCTGAGGACTCGCCTGCGGCTCCGCCGCGAGGCTCGTGGCCGAGACTCCCATCATTCCGGCCGCGGCAAGGGCCGCGCTTGTCTGCAGAAATTCACGCCGCGTGTTGGACATCGAGATTCCACCCTTTCTCAACCTGCGAGGCCGGTAATTAAGTCCCGCGCGCAAAAGTGGATTGGTGTCCCCATGATACAGCGGTTGCAGTTTCTGGATGTGACTAAAATCACTCCAGTTAAAGCTTTCTTGAATGCGAAATGTGCTCCCAGGCCGTCCTGACAGGCGAGAGTTCGGCTAGAAAGTTGTGGACTGCTCTAATGGGAGATCTCGCGATGATGATCCAACTCGAATCACGTACTTTCCGGGGACGAGCTTCCAGGAATCAGTATTCTCGTCGAAGATGGTCAAGCGCTCGCGGCTTATTTGCACTGAGACCTGCTTTGACTCGCCGGGTTTAAGCTCGACCCTGGTCCAGCCAATCAGGCGCTTGGGCGGCTCTGCAGCCGAATCCGGCAGAGTTGCGTAGACCTGCGCAGTTTCTGTGCCGGCGCGCTTACCGGTGTTCTTCACAGTGAAAGACACCGTTGTGGAATCTCCAGGCGCAACGGAAAGATTCGAGTAGGCGAAAGTTGTGTAGGAGAGCCCATAGCCAAAGGGGAAGAGCACCGGTTTGTTTTCGGCATCGTACCACTTGTAGCCGACCTTGAGACCTTCGTCGTAATGAACGTCGAAGTCCGGAGCAATGCCCATGGCCATTCCGATAAAGCCCGGGGCGCCAGCAAGCCTCGGCACCGGGTGATCCGCATCGGCCTTAGGCGGGTCGACGTGAGCCGGATGAGGCAGATCGGCTTCGTTCCTGGGAAATGTCAGAGGAAGTTTTCCCGATGGGTTTACTTCGCCAAAGAGGAGATTGGCTATAGCTTCTGATCCGCGGATGCCCGGATACCAGGCTTCGATGACGGCTGCGACCTTATCAATCCACGGCATGGTTACAGCGCTCCCCGTCTCAAGCACTACGATGGTGTGCGGATTGGCCGCGGCCACCACCTCAATGAGCGCATCCTGGTTGTCGGGGAGCGAAAGATTCTTCAGGTCCCTGCCTTCCGAGGCATGTTGGACGGCGAAGACAATTGCCACCTGCGACTTGCTGGCGAGTTCGGCGGCGGTTGCCGGATTCGTGCCAGCATCGAATTGCACTACAGCTCGCGGCGCCTTTGCCTCGATTCCCTTGAGCGGGGCAGAACGGTGGTACACCTGGATCAACATGAAGCTCGCGAGTGGATTCTTTAACAGCTCCGGCGGTGGTGGAACCGCGTTGTCTCCCGCGGGTGACACCTGCGAAGACCCTCCGCCTGACATTACGCCAACATCGGCGTGCCCTCCGATTACTGCGATGGACTTGATCGAAGAGGCGCTCAGCGGCAGGATACGTTTCTCGTTTTTGAGCAGAACCGCACCTTCCTCCTCGGTTTTCTGTGCAACCTCGAATCCTCGCATCACATTCGGCGATTCAGGCTGTGGCGGATCGTCCACAATGCCCGAATCGAACTCTGTACGGAGGATGCGGTGCACCATGTCGTTCAGCCGTTCCATGGGAACGTCACCGCTCTGCACCGCCTTCTTCAGCGGCTCACCGAAGGAGTCGTTCCCCGGCATCTCGATGTCCAGACCAGCCATAGCCGCCTTCACCGTGCTCTGTGTAGCGCCCCAGTCAGAGATTACAAATCCTTTGAAGCCAAATTCCTTTTTGAGCACGTCGGTGAGGGTGTAGGAGTTTTCACAGGCGTAGGTCCCGTTGATCCGGTTGTAGGAACACATGACCGCGCCTGCTCCAGAGTTCTTGAGGGCGATTTCAAACGCCAGAAGATCGCTCTCACGCATGGCGCGCTTACTGATGATGGAGTTAGCGACAATGCGGCCGGCGTCCTGGTCATTCACTGCATAGTGCTTAAGGTCGGTAACGAGGTGGAGGGCTTTCTCCGCTTTCAACTCCTGGCCCGCCAATGTTCCCGCAAGCAGAGGGTCTTCGCCCTTGTATTCGAAGACCCGGCCGTTGCGTGGCTCGCGGATCAAATTGATTCCCGAACCGAGAGACATGTTGAAGCCCATGGCGCGCATCTCTTGACCGAGCATAGTACCGATTTCATAGGAGAGCGCCGGGTCCCAGGCAGCCGCCATTGCCTCGGCTGATGGTAAAGCTGTGGCATACCGGCCCTTTATGCCCGCTCCGGAGACACCTTCCACTGAGTCCGTCATCTGTAAATCAGGAATGCCGAGACGGGGAACTCCTGGTATGAAGCCCATAGTCGTGATTGCCCGAGTTGCCGGTCCCGATTCTTGCGGGGCTAACAGCGCCATCCAGCCGAGCCCGTGCAGAAGCTGGATCTTCTCATCCAGTGTCATCTCTTTGATGACCATGTCGGCACGCTGATCAGGCGAAAGACTCTTGTCAGACCAGGGGTAGTGCCTGGGCGGATTCATTCCCGGAATCTGAGCGAAACTCGCCATTGCGGCGAAAAGCGCGGCTGCAAACATTACGGAGTAGACGATCCTTGTTTTCATTGTCCTCTGACCTTTCCGACTAAAGCACATATAGTGTACTAGGAGCGCGTCGCTGATCGACATATCGCCCTAACGCACGAAAGCCCCTCGTTTCCGAGAGGCTTCCGTGTTGATCTGGGAAAAGGTGCAACTACGTGACAGTACGCTATATGCCAATCTTTGTCAAAAAAAACTCGATATATGGCCAAATATTTTATGCCAGGGAATCACTGCGCTGTCATCCACCCTTTCTTATGTCCAGCGTTATCAATATCTTACGCACTTCACTGTCAAACTGTTCCCGCAATTCCACTGTCAAGTACCTAAAGAATCTCTTTTATGCTTTCTTTCAGGATAACGCAGCACTCCTGGATTCCTTATGAACCATCAATCCGGGAACTTGTATCCGTCTTCGCGAAAGAGTTTAGCGCATGCGTCCACCACTTCAAGGTCGAAGTGAGTGCCACGCCTGGCAAGGATATTATCGATAGAATCATCAATCCCCTTGGATGGTCTATATGGCCGATGCGAACTCCTGGCTTCAACCTCGTCGGCAACCGCCAGAATCTTTGATTCCAGCAGAATTTCATCTGTCTTCAGCCCTTGCGGATAGCCGGAACCATCGAGCCGCTCATGATGCTGAAGGATAATATCGCCAATGGGCCAGGGGAAAGTAACATGTTTGATGATCTCGTAACCGAGCCGTGGATGCTCCTTGATCAGGTTAAACTCCGGCGTGCTCAAGCGCCCTGGTTTGGAAAGCAACTCAGCCGGAATGGCGATCTTCCCCAGATCGTGAATGATGGCGGCTAGACGAAGTCCGTGAGTACGATTTTCAGAAAGCCCAATTTTATTGGCAATGTTTATGCATAAGTCCGCAACACGGCGCTGATGCCCGGCCGTATAGGGATCTCGCTGATCGACGGTATCTGCGATCACCTGGATCGTCTCCTCCAGACTGACCTTTAGATCTTCTAAGTGCTGTGTTTCTAAAATCCCGGTTCGCAGAGTAGTGATGCCAAAGCCGAGGTCTTGCGCGATCTGCTGCATCAATTTCCGTTCCGATTCTGACCAGACGATGCTTGCCTCTCCGTAGGCCGTCAGGCAGGCTATGCCCTCGTCGGAGTATCGGAAAGGGAGAGTGATCATAGACCGGTAGCCACGTTTGAGCGCCTCCGCATGCCAGGGCGCCAACAAAGGATCGGCGGCTATATCCTCTGAGACCTGAACTATTCCTGACCTGATTGCCCTGCCAGTCGGCCCCTGGCCGCGTTTTGTATCAGCCCAGGTAACATTCAGGGTCTTCAAATAGCCATCTTCGTGGCCATAGTGTGCCACCGGAACAATAGGCTTGTTAGGACTATTCTCGGCGAATCCTACCCAGGCCATCCGATAGCCACCGGTTTCGACGATGATCCGGCAGTACTCCGAGAGCAGCTCTTCTTCGGTCTTGGCACGCAACAGAGCGGCGTTGATATCGCTCAACAACTTGTTCTCGCGAAGTTCTGTTTTCAGGGAAGACTCTAGCTGTTTCCGCTTGGTTATGTCCTCTATGAACCCCTGATAGAATAGAGTCTTTCCGTCCTGCCCGCGTATTGCCCGCGCAGCAAGAGAGACCCATACGAGCATCCCATCCTTGCACTTGAGCTGGCACTGAAAGTTGCGCATTATTCCCAGCCCTTCAACCAGCGCTATGCTGCGAAGCCAGTCCTTGCTGTTCTGCCAGATGGAAGACGTCGAGTCTCCCATTAAGGAGCGCATCTCTTCGAAAGATTCGTATCCCAGCAATTTCACTCCTGCCGGGTTCACAGTGATGAGCCTCCCTCCCGGCTCTATCTGAAAGATGCCTTCGGGCGCATCCTCGAAGATCTCCCGGTATTTCTGCTCGGCTTTGCGAAGCGACTCCTCCGCGGCCTTGGCGGCGGAGAGATCCCGCGTAATGGATAGAACGCAGGGAATACCGTTAATCTCCATTACAGACGCCGACATCTCACCCCAGAACACCTCCCCGCTTTTCTTTTGGAACTGGAACTCGGAACCGCGGAAACTTGAGTCCTGATGCAACATTTCCACCATAGCCTGCCGGTCGCGCGCATTCGCCCAAACCCTCAGTTCCAGAGATGTTCGGCCAATTACTTCTTCGCGCTTAAATCCCACAATGTCAAGGAAAGACTGATTGCAGTCAATGATTGTTCCATCGTCGAGACGAGTGATATTGATGGCGTCGATATGGGTCTGGAAGGCGGTGCGGTAACGCTCTTCGCTCGATCGCAACGTTTCCTGGGCCGCGGCCAGCCGCTCTTCCGCCGCCTTGCGCTCGGTAATGTCTTCCATGAAGCCTTCAAGATAGAGCAAGCTCCCATCGGCCCCGCAAACTCTACGGTCATTCAGCGAAACCCAGATAATCCTGCCGTCCTTGCGCTTGAACTGGCACTCGAAACCACGAACGAACCCATGCTCTTCGAGGCGCCGCAGGTACTGCATGCGTTCATCCGGGTTCACCCACACATCCCGGGCCAGGTCCGTGGTTATGGAGATAAACTCCTCCGGCGAATCATAGCCCAACATCCGCGCCATGGATGGATTTGCGGCCAGAATTCTGCCCTCCGGAGTTGCCTGACACAACCCTTCCATCGCTCCCTCGAAGATATCCCGATACTTTTTTTCGGCTTTCTGAAGCGCCTGCTCTGACTGCTTGCGCGGGGTGATGTCACGGGCGATGGCGGAGGCGCCCACGACCTTCCCTTCAGAATTTCGTATCGGAGTGAGGACGAGCGAAACATCGATCCCGGTTCCGTCCTTCCTCCGGATTACCAAATCGAATGGACCGACGGCGCGTCCGTCACGGATAATCTTGAGGTTCTGCCGCGCGTGTTCCTCTTGGTCGGGAAGAGCAAGACTCGCCACGTGTTTCCCCAGGATTTCCTCGCTCTTGTAACCAGTTATCCGCTCGGCGCCCGGATTCCAACTGGCGATGGTTCCATCCAGGTTGACGGCATGTATCAGGTCACCGGAGGAATCCACGACCGAAGCCAGCAAAGCCCGATTCTCTTCGGCCGCTTTTCGCTCCGTAATGTCCTTTCCGAAGACCGAGACGCCGGTTGCTTTCCCATCGACAAGGGTTGGATTGAAAGAGAGCTCGAGGGTTCTGCCATCACGCAGGGTGTAGTCGACATGAAATGGGCCTTCAGAGAGCGCACGCTTATAAAGTGGAGGGGAAAGTGCGGCTTTCTCAGGCGGGAGCAAGCCCTCACGGCTCATTCCCCGCACAACCTGAATGCCAAAACTGACTAAAAAGGCCTGCTCGAATGCCTGATTGAATTGAGTCAAATGATTGTCGAGGTCCACCGACCAGACCAGGTCCTGGGTGCTTTCAATCAGGGCCGAAAGATTCGCTTCCGATTTCTTGAGCGCATTTTCGGATTTCTTTTGCTCGGTGACCTCCTTTCCGAAGATCGATATACCGGTAGTTTTCCCATTGACGACAATGGGGTTGAAAGCCAGCTCCATGATGCCGCCATCGATCCGGGAATACTCGACTCGAAACGGGCCTTCAGCAAGTACACGTTCATAGAAACCTGGCCAACGCGCCGCCCGCTCCGGAGGCAGCACCTCGTGGAAGCGCATCCCCACCTCAAGCCGGACGCCGAAAGTATTCAGGATATTCTGCTGCATTGCCCGGTTGAATGTAATCAAGCGATAATCGAGGTCCACCGCCCAGATCAGGTCTTGCGTGCTTTCAATCAGGGCAGCTAGTTGCGCAGCAGCTAAGCCGGAGGAGCCAGCTTCGGGTGGTACTCCGACGGACTTGTTTTTCTTCTGCATGGGGAAGGTCCACTGGCGCGCAAAAAGATATTAACTCTAATACACTTCACCTTGCTAGAGAAAAGTAGAACGAATTTGTAGCTTTAGGTCTTCCACTCATAACACAAGCAAATCGTTATGTTTAGCCTGAATTAATGTTGTATGTCGGCGGCCTAATAGAAAGAGTAAAATGTCGGATACCGGCAATCCTGCGAAGCGGGCTTACTTGACTGGCATGGGGAACCCGCGTTTAGGTTTCGGAGGGCATCATGGGCACACGCATGCGATTAGGCGATCTGCTGATAGGGGCGAACCTGGTCACGGTCGACGAAGTGGCCGCGGCGATGGCGCGTCATGCCACATTTGGCGGCCGCCTGGGCGACAACCTGGTGGCGATAGGAGCCATCAGTCAGCAGGCGCTGGACGGCTTTCTGAAGCGCATCCCGGTTGAACCGGCGGATCTGGCGGCTACTGGAATCGACGAAATCGATCTGTTGAGTTTGTTGATGCGGCTGATCTACACGGGCCGACTGGAGACATGCCGGCAGTATGTGGATGCCATACGGCTGCCTTACCACGTCGTGACCGAGCTGGTAAGGATGGCAGTGGACCGGAGGCTGCTGCGCACGCTGGGAATGCGCGCCTCCGATCGAATGGTAGCCTCCGAGAGCCCAATCGACATGGGCTACACACTTACCGACGAGGGCAAGCGGTGGACGCTGGACGCGCTGGAGCGTGTGAGTTATGCGGGGCCAGCGCCGGTGACGCTGGAGGAGTTCACCTACCAGGTGAGCGTGCAAAAGCTGACTAACGAGCGGGTGAGCTTCGAGCGCATCCGCTCGTCTCTGGGCGAGCTGATCTTCGACGACAGCATCATTGAACAAAGCGGCCCGGCAGTGAATTCAGGCCGGGCGTTGTTACTCTATGGTCCTCCCGGCAATGGCAAGACCTCGTTTGCTCATGCGCTGAGCAGCGTCTTCAGAGACGTGATTTACATGCCGTACGCGATTATTGTCGAGGGGCAGATTATCCGCTTCCACGACCCTAGCATCCACGTCGCGGTGAACCACATGAAGTTAAGCGACGAAGATGATACTTCGTTTGTCCGGACGGAGGAGTATGACATGCGCTGGATTCCTTGCCGCAGGCCATTCGTGTCCACGGGCGGCGAGCTGACGCTGGAGATGCTCGATCTGAAATATGACGCGACGGGCCACTTTTACGAGGCTCCGCTGCACCTGAAGGCACTGGGGGGCTGTTTTGTGGTCGACGACTTTGGCCGGCAAATGACGAGCCCCACCAGCCTGCTCAACCGCTGGATTGTGCCGCTGGAGAGCCGCGTCGACTACCTGAAACTGCATACGGGGAAGAGCTTCAGCGTTCCCTTCGAGGAGCTGGTGATTTTTTCAACCAATATGGAACCGGAAGCGCTGATGGACGCCGCTTTTCTGCGGCGGCTGCCTTACAAGATCGAGGTGGGAGCGCCGAGCGTGGACAATTACCGGCGGATTTTTGAAAAGGAATGTGCGCGACAGAGTATGACGCTGCCGAGCGATGCGTTCTACGCGATGGTGCAAAGGCTGAGGAAGGAGCAGGGGCTGGAACTGGCGGCTTATCAGCCGAAATTCATTGTGGACCAGGTGGTGGCGACGTGCCGGTTCATGGGAGAGGCGCCTCACTTCGAGCCGCGGTTCATTGAGTATGCGCTGAAGAATCTAAGGGCGCGGCAGAGTGCTACCTTAGCGCAGTGAAAGCAATGGGTGCATAGCAAGTCTATAGACAGAGATATCCTCATAATATTGAAGCGAATTGAACACAGGTTATCGAGCTTTGTATATACATCGACATAATCACGCTGATATTAATTGGGCTTACGATTTAATATTTGCAAAGCCTTCGATTTAGCCTCCAAAGCGTGCTATCTATCACGTGAAAACCCGCCAAATTATGATATATGTCGCTTGTAACTAAAGTACTGTAACAATCTGCATATTAAGTTGGTTAAGTAATAGTTATAGAGTATCGAAAGATATAGCATAAATGCGATTTGTTCCATCCTCCGAAAGTCAACACAATTGAAAAATCCCATAAGTGATTATTGATATGAAAATACCACCCTAAATCACCCCAGTAAGCAATAATCTCTCGCTAGGAATCCCGATGTCACAAAGAACACATCGAAAGTGGGCACCCTCGGTGGGGCCAACTGCTCGCGATTAGCACAAATAAGTTATTAGATAGGGATTTTCTTGGCCTCAGAATCGAGATCTCCACCCCACGGACAAAGACCTGTCCCTTCATCCCAGCGAGCAAAGATCGCTCGCCGGTGACCTTGAGTCCATGGGACCCCGGACCTGGGGCACCTGGCACAGCTCTCTGCGGATCTTCCTTAGAGGGCTGTTTCGCCGCGTTCGTCGTTGCGGATGCGGATGGCCTCGTCGATGCGGCTGATGAAGATCTTGCCATCGCCGATGTGACCGGTGCGGGCAGCGCCGAGGATGGCACTGACGGCCTTGTCTTTGAGGCTGTCTTTGACGACCAGTTCAATCTTGAACTTGTGCAGCAGGTCGATGGTGTACTCGTTGCCGCGATAGAACTCAGTGTGTCCCTTTTGGCGACCGTGACCGCGCGCTTCCAGGATGGTCATGCCTTCGATACCTTCCTCGAGCAGCGCTTCCTTGACAGCATCCAGCTTGGACGGCTGGATAATAGCTTCTATCTTGACCATGTGCAGAGTCCTCGTTTGACAGCGTAACAGGCGGGAGGGCTTTTGTGAACCTCTCCCGCCGGATTATTGATTTGCATCAACACATAAAGCGGATTCGTTTCCCACCCTAGCCACAACAACAAGAACGCGGCGAGAGTGGGGCACCCGCATATATGGAGTTGTGCAATCGCAGGTCCCCAAATGCGAGGGACCTGGGTCACCCAGCAAATAGATCGACTTACGAATTTAGGTCGTAGCCTTCCTCGTTGTGCTGGGAGAGGTCGAGACCCTGGACTTCGTCGGCGGCGGAGACGCGCATGCCCATGGTCTTGTCGACCAGCACGAGCAGCAGCAGAGTGCCGACGATGGCGAGCACCCAACCAATACCCGCGCCGACAGATTGGTTAAGGAACTGATGCCAGTTGCCGTCGATGGCGCCAGTGGGGTTGGGCTGTCCAGCGGCGTTCTTGCCGAAGACGGCGTTGATAGCGCCGGAGGCGAGCAGACCGGTGAGCAAAGCGCCCATGGTTCCACCGACGCCATGCACGCCAAAGGCGTCGAGGGAGTCGTCGTAGCCGAAGAACTTTTTGACGTTGAAGACCATGAAGGAGCAGACGACGCCAGCGATGAGGCCGATCAAGAGCGCGCTCATGGGCTGAACAAAGCCGGAGGCCTGGGTGATGGTGGCCAGTCCGGCGACCGCGCCGGAGATAGCGCCCAGGGCGGTGGGCTTGCCGTTTTGCAACCATTCGGCGACTACCCATCCGATGGCGGCGGAGGCAGCGGCGAATTGCGTGTTGACAAAGGCGCTGGTGGCGAGAGGGCCTGCCGAGAGCGCGCTGCCGGCGTTGAAGCCGAACCAGCCCACCCACAGCATGGCGGCGCCGATGAAGCTGAGCACCATGGAGTGAGGCGTCATGTTCTCATGCGGGTAACCGACACGCTTGCCCAGATAGAGGGCGCAGACCAGCGCGGAGACGCCGCTGCTGATGTGGACGACGGTGCCACCGGCGAAGTCGAGGACCGGCCAGCGGCCTCCGGCAGTGTTGAGGATTCCGCCGACGCCCCAAATCATGTGGGCCAGGGGACAGTAGACGACAAGCGACCAGAGGCAGAGGAAGACGGCCATAGAGCTGAACTTGACGCGCTCAGCAAAAGCGCCGGTGATGAGCGCCGGGGTGATGATGGCGAACATGAGCTGATAGACCATGAAGGTCTGCTCGGGGATGGTTCCGCCGTAGTTGGGATTGGGAGCGAGGGAGACGCCGCGCAGGAAGGCGTGCTCAAAGCCGCCGATGAATGGGGACATATTGAGTGATACCACCAAATGCCCGAATATGGCACCAATAACTGGAATATCGCTTAAATCAAAAGAGTATCTGTTGCCCGCGCCGAAGGCCAGCGAGTAGCCGACCACGGCCCAGAGGACGGTGATGAGGCCCATCATGGCAAAGCTCTGCATCATGGTGGCGAGGATGTTTTTGCGGCGGACGAGACCGCCATAGAAGAGGACCAGGCCGGGAGCGGTCATAAACAAAACCAGGGCAGCCGAGACCAGCATCCAGGCATTGTCGCCAGCGGACTGAGCAGCAGAGGCGGCGGCTTTATTGGCATCGACGGCCTGTTGGAGGGCAGCGATCTGAGCCTGTGTGTCGGGGGCGACCGGTTGGGCAAGAGCAGTGGCCGGAGTTGCCAGGAAGGCGGACAGGAACAGCAAAATGATTCCGCAACGTAACATAAGGATTCCACTCCTGAAAAACGCACGTGGGCAAGAAGCGATGGCATACGCCAGCTTGCTGGATTGAGATTGGCTCAACTTGTACGGAAATCTTTATAAGAACTTTATGGCTCTACGTATAAGGAACCCATGAAGATTTGCAGCAGCACTGGCGAAGAAAATACGAACGCCGAACAGGGATCACAGTTTTTATGCGATTCCCAGGGTTTTTGAGAGGCAGAATAGTCTGGTTGGACCTGGAGAGCTATATATGAGCAGAACGCCTCTTGCGCGCCGCTCGAATAATCGCGGAAGACAAAACAACGAAGATGGAAAACACCACCGAAATGATTGCGCTATAGTGATGCGTGCTCTGCCACATCATCCAGTGTGGAATTAACCAGGCAGCGAGAAGCAAGATCAGCCCGAAACCAACGGCCGAGATAAGAACGGCTCCAGCAAGCGAGAGAATGAGTCTCTTGCTACCGTTGACTTGCGTGGGATGTGGTGCTTTCCCGATTTCCATGCCAACTAGTGTGTCACAGCGCTTATTGCCGGTCAAGCCATGAAACGGGAAGGCAAAACTCAATAAAAACTTAAAGGTATCCCACCTTAGGCGCAAAAAACGCGCCGAAGGTGGGGCATCCTGAGTGCGAGCAGGGTCAGAGGACGGATTCGCCGCGTTCGTCGTTGCGGATGCGGATGGCTTCGTCGATGCGGCTGATGAATATCTTGCCGTCGCCGATGCGCCCGGTGCGGGCCGTACCAAGGATAGCCTCGATGGCCTTGTCTTTGAGGCTGTCTTTGACGATTATCTCGATCTTGATTTTAGGCAGCAGATCGACGGTGTATTCATTGCCGCGATAGAACTCAGTATGGCCCTTCTGGCGGCCATGACCACGCGCCTCGAGGATGGTCATGCCTTCGATGCCTTCCTCGAGCAGCGCTTCTTTAACCGCATCCAGCCTGGATGGCTGAAGGATAGCTTCTATTTTGATCATATGCAGATTCCTCGTTTGTCAGCGTAACAAGCGGGAGGGCTTGCGTGGCCGCTCTCGGCAAATCATTTTGTTGAACCGATTCAATCGAGCTGAACCGGAGGGGAGCAAAAATACAACCGCAGGTCATTCGACAAGATACAACTTAAGAATTAAGGTCGTAGCCTTCCTCACCGTGCTGCGAGAGGTCGAGGCCGGCGGCTTCATCTTCGGCGGAGAGACGCAGGCCGACGATTTTGTCAACGATGAAAAGCAGCACCAGCGTGCCAATGATGGAGATGCCCCAGGCAATGGCGACGGCGGTGAGCTGGTTGAGCAATTGCCCCCAGTGGCCATCGATGCCACCGGAGATCACGGTGCCGGCTGCGTTCTTATTGTTGGAGTTGATCACAGCGGCGGCAAAGACACCGGTGAGCAGTGCGCCGACGGTTCCGCCAGCTCCGTGCACGCCAAAGGCGTCGAGGGAATCATCGTAGCCGAAGAAGCTCTTGACCTTGAAGACCATGAAGGAGCAGACGAAGCCGGCAACCAGACCGATGAGCAGGGCACTCATGGGCTGGACAAAGCCGGAGGCGGGGGTGATGGCCACCAGTCCGGCAACCGCGCCGGAGATGGCGCCCAGGGCGGTGGGCTTGCCGTTGTGCAGCCACTCGAAGATCGTCCAGCCCAGCGCCGCCGTGGCGGTTGCAAAGTGGGTGTTGATAAAGGCCGATGTGGCCAGGGAACTGGCGCCTAGAGCCGAGCCGGCGTTGAAGCCGAACCAGCCCACCCAGAGCAGGCAGGCGCCAATGAAGCTGAGCACCATGGAGTGAGGCGCCATTTTGGTGTGGGGGAAGCCGATGCGTTTGCCTAAATAGAGGCAGCAGATGAGCGCGGAGACGCCGCTGGTGATGTGAACAACGGTGCCGCCGGCAAAGTCGAGCGAGGGAATCTTGCCGCCGTTGGAGTTCAGCAGTCCGCCCACGCCCCAGACCATGTGGGCCATGGGACAGTAGACAACCAGCGACCAGAGAGAGAGAAAGATGGCCATGGCGCTGAACTTCATGCGCTCGGCAAAGGCGCCGCAGATCAGCGCCGGAGTAATGATGGCGAACATGAGCTGGTAGATCATGTAGGTCTGCTCGGGGATGGTGGGCGAATAGAAGTTTGCGGAATCGGCGGCTAAGGGAACGTTTTTGAGGAAGAGATGCTCGAAGCCGCCGATGAACCAGTTGCCATGGCCGAAGGCCAGCGAGTAACCGACGAGGGCCCAAAGGATGGTGACCAGCCCCATCATGGCAAAGCTCTGCATCATGGTGCCGAGGATGTTCTTCTTGCGGACCAGGCCGCCGTAGAAGAGTGCCAGTCCGGGTCCGGTCATGAGCAGCACCAGAGCCGCAGATGTCAGCATCCAAGCGTTGTCGCCGGCGGACTGAGCAGCAGCGGCGGCGGCTTTATTAGAGTCGACGGCTTGTTGCAGGGCAGTGATCTGGGCCTGGGTGGCTGGTGCCGAGGGGGCTGGATACTGGTCAGGAGTTACGGCTATTGCCGTTGCCGAGATTCCCAACAGGGCGGAGAGTAAAAGCAGATAGATTCCAAAACGGCGCATACGATTTCCACTTTCAGAAAAAATGCGGTAAACAACAAACTTGAAAACAGTCAGAGGAGGCATAAGCCATCCTGCGAACGTAAAATTGGCGCAACTCAAGCGTGAGTCTTAAAGAGAAATATAGGGCTGTTCGAATAAGGAACCCATGAAGATCTGCCGTTGTGCTGAAAAAAATGAATCGGGAGAATGAAATGGCCGCGGCTGGGAGCCAGAGCGACAATCCGGCATGAGGGCGTGTGGAGGTATATTGGTTCTATGGCGGCGACGGCAGAGCGGGATCGTTATCTATTTGGAGCGCTGGAGTGCAGCGCGACAAACCGCGCCAAGGTGAGGGAAGCGAGCTACGGCTACGAAGTGCCGGAGGGCATTCTGCTGACTTCGCTGGATTATGCGGTGAACTGGATCCGGAAGAACTCCCTGTGGCCGGTAACCTTCGGCCTGGCCTGCTGCGCCATCGAGATGATGTCGACGGGCGCCTCGCGCTACGACATCGCACGCTTCGGGGCCGAGGTCTTCCGGCCTTCTCCGCGACAGTCAGACGTGATGATCGTGGCCGGACGGGTTTCGCAGAAGATGGCCCCGGTGTTACGCCGTCTCTACGACCAGATGCCTGAGCCGAAGTGGGTAATCTCGATGGGCGCCTGCGCCACATCGGGAGGAGTCTTCAACAATTATGCTGTGGTGCAGGGCGTCAACCAGGTGGTTCCAGTGGACGTGTATGTTCCGGGATGCCCGCCGCGGCCGGAACAACTTATCTATGCACTTACGCTGCTGCAAGAGAAGATTCAGCGTGAACCGCGCAGCCTAATGAAGACGTTGAATCTTGGATAGACAAAGCAAATAAGGCTAGAGCGTGTTTCATAAATGTTCAATCTATCCCGTTTGCAATTCCAATTCCGCAATGGTTAAAACTCCTTGTTAAGACCCTTTTCGGCACGACTAAAGCCACCCCATCGACGAAGACCTTTCGATGGGGACCCCGGTGAAGTCGTGCCTGACATAAAGCGGGTTTATGAAACACGCTCTAGTAATAGAGAAAAAAGTTACTGTAGTAATCGCTAGTCACAACGGGAGTAACTAAAGAAGCAACAGTATAACCTATTGATGGAAATACCTATTTCTGAACTCAACGAATAGTGGTAAGTTTAAGCTATGCTGACCAGCAATCGCGATATTCCCTGCTATGAAGCGTTGAGTTCATGATGGGGTGTTGGTGTGATAGCCGATAGCAAAAATCATTTGCCGCCCAGCATTTGACGCCCAGTTTCTATCGCGCAGATTGCGAACGGAGGAATAGCATATGTTTTCAAGTGTCTCGAAGTCTGTGGGCCGGATTGCCATCTTAGCATTATTGGCGCTGGCACCTATAGCCCTGGTTGCCCAGGTTGCTCCGTCTGCATACAGCAAAATGTCTGCCAGCAATCTTGCACCGAAATGGGATATTTTTGTGGGTTATAGTTTTCTGGCACCCCGTGCAACAGTGACGAGCACTATCCAAACCCCGCACTTGACGGGCACTTATGATGCTATTTCACTCGGCGAGATTTTCAGTGTTTCGTATTTTTTCAATAAATATGCCGGCGTGCAGGGGGAGATAAGCATTCATGAGTGGGGGATACAGAATCAGAATCCACCGGGGCAAGTCGGCACACACGGCAACAACGACGGGTTTACTTCACCGGCGGGCGGATTAATTTTGCGTTATCCCACGGCCATCTTCACGCCATTTGCGCATGTGACCGGCGGCGAGTCTTTGGTGGACGGCCCGGTTCATAACCCCTATACCTGGGGTCCCGCCATAACCGTTGGCGGCGGCCTGGATTACAAGTTGAGCCGTCATGTATCGATCCGGCTATTCCAGGCTGACTATCAGTACATGCATATTAATTTTCCTGCAAACATGGGGGGAACGGTCGGCATCAATTCCGCACGCGTGAGCGCCGGCATTGTCTTCAACTCTGCCCCAGCTACAACTCCGACGCCGGTGGTCCTGACATGCTCGGCGAATCCGGCATCGATCTTTGCCGGCGATCCGGTGACGGTGACGGCGATACCGGGCGAGCTGAACCCCAAGCTGAACACGGTATATACGTTCAGCGGCAATGGCGTGACGGGCAACGGGCCGACGGCAACGGTGGCTACGGCAGCACTGGCGCCAGGTACCTACACGGTGCAGTGCAGCGTGAAGGAAGGCAAACCGGGCAAGGAAGGCCTGAAGCCATGGGAGACCGCCGATGCCTCGACCAGCTTTACGGTAAAGGCCTTTGAGCCGCCAACAGTCAGCTGCTCGGCCAACCCCGGCACTATCAAGCCGGGCGACACCAGCACCATTACAGCCTTAGGAGTGAGCCCGCAGAACCGCCCGTTAACCTACAGCTACGCAACAACGGCGGGCACGGTGGAAGGCAACGGCACGACAGTGGTCTTTAATTCAACCGGGGCCCCGACTGGGGTGGCAGGCATCACCTGCAACGTGAGCGACGACAAGGGGAAGACGGGCACAGCCAACACCAACGTGACCATCATGGCTCCGTATGTGGCACCGGCGCCGCATTCACAGGCGATGTGCTCGATCAGCTTTGCCAAGGACAAGCAGCGCCCGGTGCGAGTGGACAACGAAGCCAAGGCCTGCCTGGACGAAGTAGCGCTTGAGCTGCAAAGGCACTCCGATGCCAAGGTTGTTCTGGTGGGCAATTCGGACGCCAAGGAGAAGGCCAAGACCGCCAAGGAGCAGAAGGCTGCGCAGAAGAACAAGCACCTGAAGGTTGTGGACCCAGCTGCCGAGCGGGCGGTTAACGCCAAGGATTACCTGGTGAAGGAGAAGGGCATTGACGCCAGCCGCGTCGGCGTTGTGACCGGCACGGCGGATAGCCAGACGGTGGAAAACTACCTTGTGCCCTCCGGCGCCAGCTTCGTGTCCGACGTGCCCAATACCGGCGCGGTGGACGAAAGCGCGGTAAAGCCCCAGGCCCGGAAGCCTGTGGCTGCCATGGCACACAAGAAGGCCGCAACGAAACCTGCGGTGAAGTAATCCAGCCTTTCCCCCGGGCCAGGCCGGCGAGCCTGCCTGGGGGGTAAAACCAACCAATCCTCAGGCCCCCATCAGCTACGGCGGGGGCCGAAAGTGGGCCAGATAATGGGTTTCTGGAAAGATTTGAGGTTGGCCGGCTTGTCGGCCAACCTCTTCTGTTTTATTCATCTTTCTCGTTTTTTTCGCCTCCAGGGAGCTAGTGTTCGGGGAGGACAAGCAGATCATACTCGGAATAAAAAACAAGTTCTAAAGGGTGCATACCCGGTGGGATAGCTATGGTACTATGATTCGGTATTGAATTCTGTCCCCTGAACGTGTTCAGGATGGTCAGTAAGTCGTAGTCCGGAAATGGAGCGCATCAGCAAACCACTTCATCAACGTTTTTTAATCTGAATTTATGGAGGAGAATCACATGTACTCGAGGATTTTGAAGTCTGGATGTATGGTTCTGGCATTGGCATGTTTGGCCTTCGCGTCGATAGGGTGCCAGAAGGCTCCGCCGATCACACTATCGGCTGTGGCCAGCCCGCCCGCCGTTTATGCCGGAGATCCGGTTACGGTGACCGCAACTGCCGGATCGGTGGACACCAACACGAAGAACAACGTTGTCTACAGCTGGTCGGGAACCGGCGTAACGGGCAGCGGAACATCGGCCACGGTTGCCACCGGATCGCTCACGCCGGGCAGCTATACGGTGAAGGCGGAAGTGAAGGAAGGCAAGAAGGGCAAGGAAGGCCTGAAGCCGGGCCAGACGGCAGATGCCACGGCCAGCTTCACGGTAAAGCAGTTTGAGCCGCCAACCATCAGCTGCTCGGCCAGCCCCAGCAACATCAAGCCGGGCGACACCAGCACCATTACGGCGACCGCCCTGAGCCCGCAGAACCGTCCGCTGACGCTCAGCTTCTCGGCAACGGGTGGCAGCCTGACCGGCAACGGAACTACGGCTACGTACTCTTCGGCAGGCGCGCCGACCGGCGTGGTGGGAATCACCTGCACGGTAACCGACGACAAGAGCCAGACGGCAACGGCTAACACCAGCATTACCATCACGGAACCTTATAAGGCTCCGATTCCGCACACCCAGTCGCTTGGCACGATCGACTTCAGCAAGGACAAGCTGCATCCAACGCGGGCGAACAATGAAGCCAAGGCAGCTCTGGATGGAATCGCCCTGCAGCTGCAGCAGAAGCCGGATGCCAAACTGGTGCTAGTGGGCGAGGCTAATGCCAAGGAGCAGGCCAAGACCGCTAAGGAAGCAAAGGCCGCGATGAAGAACAAGCACCTCAAGGTGGTTGATCTTGCCGCGGAGCGCGCCGTCAATGTGAAGGACTACCTGGTGAAGGAGAAGGGCATTGACGCTTCTCGCATCAGCGTGGCGACGAGCCCGACGGACGCACAGGCAGTGGAAGCCTACCTGGTGCCGGCCGGCGCGGACTTTGCCGCCGACGTGCCCGGGACCACCGCGGTGGATGAGACCGCAGTGAAGCCGCAGCCGATCAAGGCCATTAAAAAGGCCGTAAAGAAGGTTGTTGGCAAGAAGTAAAGAGTGAATGGACACACCTTGACGGCAGGCCCTCGGGGTCTGCCGCCAAAGGTGGTGTATTTTCTGGAAGGCTGGCCGGTTTACCGGTCAGCCTTCTTTACATTGAGCAATTCTCCGGGGTGTGCCAAGAGACCGGCCTACCAGCCTTATTTGTATACTCTTCATAGACAAAAGGGAGTTTTTTTACCTGCATGAATCGTTTGCGAATCCACTTTAATTTTTTATTCCGGATTGGAGTTATTGCGCGAGTTTTATTTTTAGTATTGTTTGCCGTCTCCGGATTGGCGGCGCAAACGCAGTGGAGCCCGATTGGCCCCATGGGCGGGGATGCGCGGGCCTTTGCGATGGTTCCGGGCGAGCCTCAGCATCTGTATCTCGGCACCATCAACAGCTGGATCTACGAGTCAGTGGATGGAGGCGCAAGCTGGCAGCGGCTCTCGAAGCTGGACGCCGCTGACGATCTAGTCGTGGACCACATCGTCGTGGACGCGACGAATCCCGCCACGATTTATGCAGCCGCCTGGAAGCTGGACCAGCCCGGCGGCGGATTGTGGGTGAGCCGCGACAAAGGGCGGAGCTGGAGCGCTGTAGAGGGGCTGCGCGGGGAGTCAATTCGCGCCCTGGCGCAGGCGCCCTCGGAGTCAAAAATTCTCATTGCGGGAACCCTGGAAGGAGTCTTCCGCAGCGCGGATTCGGGAGCAACGTGGACGCAGATAAGCCCCGCGGGCAGCCGGGAGATTCACGAGGTGGAATCGCTAGCCATCGATCCCGCAGACCCGGATGTGGTCTATGCCGGGACGTGGCACCTGCCCTGGAAGACCACCGACGGCGGCAAGAACTGGCACAACATCAAGAAGGGCGTCATAGACGACTCCGACGTGTTTTCCATCATCATCGATCCGGCCCAGCCGAAGATTGTCTTCGCCAGCGCGTGCAGCGGCATCTACAAGAGCGAGAACGCGGCGGAGCTGTTCAGAAAGATCGAGGGCATCCCTTCGACGGCGCGCAGGACGCGGGTGCTGAAGCAGGACTCGGCACACCGGGAGGTGGTGTATGCCGGAACCACCGAAGGGCTGTACAAGACCGTGGACGGCGGCAGGCACTTCCAGCGCATGACCGGACCGGATGTGATTGTGAACGATGTTTTTGTCGATCCGGGAGACTCGAACCATGTGCTGCTGGCCACCGACCGCGGCGGCGTTCTGCAGAGCCGGGACGCGGGGGCGAGCTTTGTTGCAGCGAATGAGGGCTTCAGTGGACGCAAGGTGGAGGCTCTGCTGGTTGATAAAGACAACCCGGCGCGAATATTAGCCGGGGTGGTGAACGACAAGGCATATGGCGGGGTTTTTGTTTCCGATGATGGCGGCGCGCACTGGGAACAGATCTCCGAGGGGCTGGAGGGACGCGATGTCTTTGCTCTGGCCGAGTCGCCGGAGGGAACGATCCTGGCGGGCACCAATCACGGTATCTTCGCGCTGGAAAAGAACGCAGAAGCCGGCGGGGACGCGCCGGGTTTTCACTGGAGTTCGCGCAGCACGATTCAGAACACGCTGGTGAAGACGGCTACGGAGACTCACTATGGCAAGCGCGTCAACATCGAGAAGCAGGTGAAGGATACGCGCCGCGAGATGGAGGGGCGCGTGCGCGCGCTCGATCTATCCGAGGAGACGTGGCTGGCCGCGACCCCCGGAGGCGTGTTTACCAGCAATGACAAGGGCGAGAGCTGGCAGGGCGGGCCGGTGATGGGTGCGGCAGATTATCTTGCGGTGGCCGCGCACGGATCGAAACTGATAGCAGCCCGGAAGGATGGGGTGGTTATCTCCACCGACGGCGGACAGACGTGGAGGCCGATGGGCATTCCGGCCATGCTGACACGGATTCATTCCATTGTTTTTTCCGCGGACGGGACGCTGTGGCTGGGGGCGCGCGAGGGCGTGTACTTTACGCACGACCTGGGAAAGACGTGGATGTGGGTGCATCGTTTTCCGCTGACCGACGTGGACGCTCTTTATTATGAAGCGCACTTAAACAGGATACTGGTGAGCTCGCGGGCAAGCGACCAGGTTTACGCCATCGACCCTAAATCTCTGGATTGGAAGTGGGCAAAGACGGGGTACAAGATTACGATGGTGCGCGCGGCGGGAGAGCGGCTGCTGACGGCTTCGCTGTATGACGGGGTGCTGGAAGAGCAGGGAATAGCCACCCCAGCGAGCATAGATCGCTCGCCAGGGACCCCGGCGAGGGAATAGGGAATAGTTCTGTATCATTAGCCTATGCAGACGGAGACGGCGGAGACCCGCCAGAGAGCATCATTTCGCACCTACGACCCGCGGCTTGAGCCGATTGCCGCCAAAGTTCTGGCCTGCAAGCGGCTGGATTACAACGACGGGCTGGCGCTTTACGGCTCGCGGGACGTTTTGGCCGTGGGCTGGCTGGCCAACCATGTGCGCGAGCGGTTGCATGGGGATGTGACCTACTTCAACGTCAACCGGCACATCAACCCGACAAATGTGTGCGTGGCCAACTGCCGGCTGTGCGCCTTCGGGCGCAAGAAGAATGATACGGCTGGCTACACCATGGCGCTGGAGGAGGCGTGGGAGAAGGCGGCTACAGGCTACTCGGAGGCGGTGACGGAGTTTCACATCGTCGGCGGGCTGCACCCGGATTTGCCGCTGGAATATTTTCTCGACCTGGTGAGGGGGCTGAAGGAGCGTTTTCCCAAGGTTCATGTGAAGGCATTCACCATGGTGGAGGTGGCGTATTTGGCGCGGCGGGCGAAGCTGAGCATTGAGGAGACGCTCGTGAAGATGCGGGAGGCGGGGGTGGACTCGATGCCGGGTGGAGGGGCGGAGATTTTTGCCGCGCGGGTACGGTCGATTATCTGCGACCACAAGATCGACGGCGAGGAGTGGCTGGAGACGGCGCGGCTCGCCCACAAGCTGGGTTTCAAGTCCAATGCGACGATGCTGTATGGGCACATTGAGAACGATGAAGACCGCGTGGACCACCTGCTGAAGCTGCGCGCCGTGCAGGATGAGACTGGAGGCTTTCAGACGTTTATACCGCTGGCCTTTCATCCGGAGAACACGGCGCTCGACCACCTGCCGGTGACCACGGGGCTGACGGACATTCGCCAGGTGGCGGTCAGCCGTTTATTGCTGGACAACTTTGCCCATATCAAGGCATACTGGCAGATGCTTACCGCGAAAATTGCGCAGATTGCGCTGCGCTTTGGGGCAGACGACCTGGACGGCACGGTAGTGGAGGAGAAGATATACCACGACGCGGGGGCGACCACGCCGCAGGGCATGACGCGCAAGGAGCTTTGCCGACTGATCACCGAGGCCGGCCGTGTTCCAGTGGAGCGCGACACCCTTTACCATCCGGTGACGCGCACAGAAGACAGTTTTATTGTTGTGGTTTAAGCGGTTTAAGATGAAATTGGAAGGGGACGAGCGAGATGGATGAATTTAGCCGGGCGACTATTACAGGGTTATGCTGGGGATTCGCATGGGGAATCGGGTGCTCAGTTGCGATCCTTTATTCCATTTATCTGGCTGCCTATCGCAAGGCGATCAAGGACTCTCTCAAGCAGGTTCCGCCGCCGCGATATACACGAGTGCTGGAACAGGTAAAGGCGCGGCATGCAGAAAAGCAAGAGGCCAAGAAGGCAAAAGCGGCAGCGAAGGCTGCGGCTCCGCCACGGTGAGTCTATAAACTACAACGGGTTTTCGAGATCATAGATTCAGAAACAAAGCTACGGACGCACGATTACACCACCCTTCATCACAAAACTGACGCGCTCGACGGCGGTAATGTCGTCGAGCGGATTGCCGGGGACGGCGACAATGTCAGCGAAGTAGCCGGGCCTGAGCTGACCAATCTGGCCCTCCCAACCGAGGAGCTTCGCTCCATTGATCATATCCGCTTGCAGAACAGCCAATGGCTTCATGCCATAGCGGACCATCAGCTCCATCTCGACAGCCTGGGTGCCGTGAGGGAAGGGGCCCACGTCGGAGCCGACGGCGAAGGGGATTCCGGCGGCGATTTGCCGATGGAACTCGCGAATCTTCACTTCCAGAAGAGACCGCTCGCGGGCGGCAACGGCGGGTGAGGGAGCGTGCTCGGCGAAGTAGTCGAAGATGGCGAAGGTGGGGACGGCGGGGATGTGTTTCTCGCGCATGAGGCGCATGGTTTCGTCGCTGAGCTGGGTGGCGTGATCGATGGAGGCCACGCCGGCCTGGGCGGCGTAGAGCGTTCCCGGCTCGCCCTGGGCGTGGACGCCGATGGTTATGCCTAGACGGCGCGCCTCTTCGACAGCGGCGGCCAGTTGCGCTTCAGTGTATTGGTAAGGCGTGCGCAAGTCGCCGTTCACGACAGAGTCGTGGCCGGTTTCATAGATTTTGATGAAGTCCGAGCCCTCTTTGTGTTGCCGGCGGATGACTTCGATAAGCTGATCGCTGGAGTTTGCGTAGTCAGCGTTGGAAAGCACGTGCTGGGCGGGATTGTATTGGATGGCGTCCTCGTGGCCGCCCAGGATGCTGATGGCGTTGCCGCTGATACGGAGGCGAGGGCCAGGGATGAGGCCGGTATTGATGGCGTCGCGGATGGCGGTATCGGCAGAGCCGGCACCCTCGGTGCCCATGTCGCGCTCGGCGGTGAAGCCGGCCATGAGATCGGCTTTGGCGGCCTGGGCGGCAAGCAGGGTGCGCCAGGGAACCGACTCCTCGACGGTTTGCAGGTCTTCGGCGCCGGGGTGCAGGAATAGATGCACATGAGCGTCGATGAGGCCGGGGAGCAGGGTCGAGTCACCCAGGTCGATGACGCGGGCTCCCTGCGGATGCTCGACGGAGGAGCCGACGGCAACAATGCGTTCTCCCTGGACAAGAATCTCCCCGGGCTGGAGGAGGGTTCCGGTATCGACCTGAAGCAGGCGCGCGGCGTGAAGCACGATGGGCGCGGCGGAGGGCTGCTGGGCGGCGGCATTGACAAAAATCAAGGCCGCAGCGCTGACGAGCAGAACGAAGTAGCGCGGCAAATGAAAAGTGGACATGGATACGACTATGCCGCATTTGGCCGGGGTTGTCGATGGGGGCAGTGGGCAATGCCAAAAAACGACGCGCAAAACTGGAAAATCGCCTTAAAATGGGGTGTCTGCCTAGGGTGAACTTATGCGGAATTTCAAGTGTACGAGCGGAGTCATTTCCGGGCTATTTTTCATTGGCGGCATCGTACTAGCCGGGGCCCAGACGGCGGCGGTAAATGCTCCAACGGTGCTTACGGTGGTGGACGAAGTTGGCGTAGTTGTACCGGACGCACAGGTCGTCCTTCAGGAGCCGGGGGAGAGCGAAATCCGCCTCACGACCGACTATGCCGGGCATGGAACATATCTGCTCAAGGGAACTCAGCCCTATCTGCTGCGCATTGCCAAGCCCGGTTTTTATGAGACGGTCGTGCCCCAGGCCGATCCGCAGATTCATGAAATTAGGGTGGTGCTGAACCACGAACAGATGGTGCAGGAGCAGGTGAGCGTAACAGCCTCTGTTCCGGGCATCGATACTGAGCGGGCCTCCGACGAACTTACCATGGAACTGCCGGAGATTATCAATGTGCCCTACCCGACATCGCGCGACATTCGCAACCTGCTGCCGTTTTATCCCGGAGTAGTTCAGGATGCGACGGGGCAGGTGCATGTGGACGGATCGGAGACGTGGGCGACTCTGGATCTGCTGGATGGATTCGACATCCGCTCGCCCATGAGCGGGATTCTTGCCCTGCGGGTGAGCGCCGACGCGGTCCGCTCCATTGACAAGGAGGCGACGCGATACCCGGTGGAGTACGGCAGAAGCACGGGCGGCGTAGTGGCGTTCTACACCGGTATGGGCGACAACACCTTCCGCTTTAATGCCACAAACTTCATTCCTTCGTACAGAAGCGAGAATGGAATTCGCTTTGACAAGTTTGTACCGAGGGTCACGTTTTCCGGGCCGCTCAAACGCAACCGGGCGTGGTTTTTTGACGGAGTGGAGACGGAATACGACAATATCTACATTTCTGAACTGCCCGAAGGGGCTGACAGCGATCACCTGATCAGGGGAAGCAACCTGGTCAAGTTCCAGGCGAATGCCACGCAGGCCAACATTGTGTCGGGAGGGCTGCTTTACAACGTGTACCACTCTCCTTACGACGGCATTTCGCCGCTGGTTCCTCAGGCAAGCACCACCGACCGCAACACGATTGCCTGGATGCCGTATTTGCGCGATCAGCAAAGCTTTCACAAAGGCGCGCTGTTGGACTTTGGGCTGGACGTGGTGCGCATCAGCGATGGCTACGAGCCGCACGGAAACACTCCTTTTGAGATTACGCCGGAGATGTCTGAAGGAAGTTACTTTGAGAATGAGGCCGGCCACTCGCAGCGCGTCGAGGGGAATGCGGTGTTGTATCTGCCGAAGCAACATTGGGCTGGAGAGCATGATCTGAAGGCCGGCATCGATGTGGACCACATCAGCTTCGGCGAGAGCGTCACGCGCGCGGCGGTGGAATATCTGCGCGAGGATGGAACGCTGCTGCGGCGCAGCACGTTTCCCGCGACCGCGCCGTTTACCCGCGATAATGTTGAGGCCGGCGTGTATGTGCAGGACCGCTGGAAGCCGCGTGGCTGCCTGCTAATCGAGCCGGGCCTGCGCTTCGACTGGGACGAGATCATCCGCAGCCCGCTCTTTTCTCCGCGACTGGCCGCAGTTTATTCGCCTGCCGCCGCACATGGTTGGACAAAAATCTCCGCCGGCATTGGGCTTTATTACGAGCACACGCAACTGGAGTATCTGACGCGAGCGCTGGCCGGCATCCGCGACGATACGTATTACGAAACCGATGGCGTGACCCCAACGGGCCCGGCAGTGGTGACAACCTTTTTAGCAAACTACGGATCGCTGCATGAGGCCCGGGCAGTGAACTGGAGCGCGGGAGTGGAACAGCGGTTGCCGGGTTCGATTTATATGCAGGCGAATTACCTGCACAAGCGCGTGACCGATGAGTTCACTTACGTGAACCAAAACACGCTGTCGGCGCTTTATGGAAACTATGTGCTGACTAATGGAAGGCGGGATACCGACTATACGGCCGAGATTGAGGCGCGGCGCACATTTGCGGACGGGTATACGCTTTTTGCCGCTTACACTCATTCCTCCGCGCAGACAAATGCGGCCATCGATTATGTGCCCACATTGTCGATGCTCGGCACCCAGCAGAGCGGACCTCTGGGGTGGGAGACGCCAAACCGCGTACTCAGCTGGGGATGGCTGCCTGTTCCAGTGCCGCAACTCAAGAAGCGCTGGGACTTTGTTTACACCGTTGACTGGCATACGGGCTTCCCATTTACGCCGGTCAACGACAATGCGCAGGTTGTGGGAGCGGCAGGATCGCAGCGGTTTCCGAATTACGTGGCCATCAGTCCGGGGCTGGAATGGCGCTTTCACTTTCACCACTATTACTTTGGGCTGCGCGGGGTCATGGAAAACATGACTAACAGCAAAAACCCACTGGTGGTGAACAACGTGGTGGATTCTTCTCAGTATGGAAGCTTCACCGAGTATGTGGGAAGAGTGTTGACGGCACGGTTGCGGCTGATCAGCACAAAGAAATAATGTTCGTTCCCCACCCTGAAGCGGAAGCAGAGTCACTGTGTCCTGATGGGCTTCGTGCCGGTTCGCCGCTTACTATAACTCTGCCCTTGACACGTAGCACCTACTTTTGTAATTTCGTAGCACAACGAAGAGATTTGCTTCTCTTCCCCCACTCACACACCCCCAAGGAGATCCTCATGGCACGAGTCACCGGAATCGGCGGCGTCTTCCTCAAAGCCCGCGACCCTAAAGCCCTCGCCGGCTGGTACGCCCAGCACCTCGGCATCCAGCTCACCGACTACGGCGGCGCCAACTTCCTCTGGTCCGACGAAGTCCCCGCCGGTACCGGCCAAACCACCTGGATGCTCTTCCCCGACACCAGCAACCACTTCGGCGCCCCCACCCAGCGCGCCATGATCAACTACCGCGTCGACGACCTCGAAGCCCTCCTCACCCAGCTCCGCGCTGCCAATATCCCCATCGACCCCCACCAGGAATCCGCCCCCTACGGCCACTTCGCCTGGATTACCGACCCCGAGGGCAACCGCATCGAACTCTGGCAACCAATCGTTGAGACACCATAAAATTGATTGAATTTTACATGCTGCCACTGCGGGAGCAGCGAACAATCAATCCAGTGAAAGTTATCGCTAACGCGGCGAGGGTGGGGTACCCATTCGCATTCAAGTCAGCCTAGTATGTTGATCACATGAATTAGTAAATAGCCATGGACAAGCGCGGGCGTGGATGCCCGCGCTACAGCCGGCCAGGAGGCCAGCGCTACATTAGGCCGACTCATCATTCATGCAATTACTTAATCACGCAGTCGCGGTATTAGTAGGCGGGAATGCCGGTGATGTGCTGGCCCACGATCAGGGTGTGAATGTCGTGGGTGCCCTCGTAGGTGATGACCGATTCCAGGTTCATCATGTGACGCATGATGGGGTAGTCTTCGGTGATGCCGTTGGCGCCCAGGATGTCGCGGGCGATGCGGGCACATTCCAAAGCCATCCAGACGTTGTTGCGCTTGGCCAGGGAGATGTGTTGACGTTCCGCCTTGCCCGCGTCCTTGAGGCGGCCGACCTGGAGGGAGAGCAACTGCGCCTTGCAGATTTCATTGGCCATCCAGACCAGCTTTTGTTGGACAATCTGGTGGCTGGCGATGGGCTGGTTGCGGAACTGCTTGCGGAATTTGGCGTATTGCAGGGCGGTCGAGTAGCAGTCCATGGCCGCGCCGATGGCTCCCCAACTGATACCGTAGCGAGCCTGGTTGAGGCACATGAAGGCGCTCTTGATGCCCACCGCTCCGGGCATCAGGGCGGTGAGGGGCACATGCACGTCCTGCAGCGAGAGGCCGCTGGTGTGGGAGGCGCGCAGGCTCCACTTGCCGTGGACATCGTAGGCAGTGAAGCCGGGGCGGTTGGTTTCCATCAGGAAGCCGCGGATTTTGCCGCCTTCGTCCTCATTTTTTGCGAAGATGACGGCCACGTCGGAGATGGTTCCAGAGGTGATCCACAGCTTTTCGCCGTTGAGGATGTACTCGTTGCCGACTTTGCGGGCGGTGGTGGTCATGGCGCCCGGATTGGAGCCGGCGCCGGGCTCAGTGAGGCCGAAGCAGCCCAGCTTTTCGCCGGTGGCTAGGGCCGGGAGCCAGGTGTTTTTCTGTTCCGCGGAACCGAAGGTGTAGATGGGGTACATAACCAGGCCGGACTGCACGCTGACAAAGCTGCGAATGCCAGAGTCGCCGCGTTCCAGCTCCTGCATCACCAGGCCGTACTCGACGTTGGACATGCCTGCGCAACCGTAGCCTTCGAGGTTGGCGCCGTAGAAGCCCAGCTCGCCCATGAGGGGGACCAGTTCGCGCGGAAAACGCTCGGTGCGGAAGCACTCCTCGATGATGGGGATGAGGTTATCTTCGACAAAGTCGCGTGCGGTCTTGCGGACGAGCAGTTCGTCCTGGCTGAAGCTGGAGTCGAGATGAAGAAGATCGAAGCCCTGGAATTTGAAGCCCATGGTGTACCTGCCAATCTGTCGAAAATCGATCAAAACAAATGATTTTAGCAGACGGGGGAAGGGCAGGGAACAGGGAATAGGGATAGAGATCAGAGATTTCTGCCTTACTCCAGAAACTCGCGGACGAAGGGGTTTTGGCTGCTGACCAGCTCATGGAAGGAGCCGTCGAAGATGAGGCGGCCTTCTTCGAGCATAAGGAAGGTTGTGGAGGGGTCGGTTTCGCCCTTGGGGAAGGGGACCATGCAGCCCTGCCCGGGGTCGAAGCGGTTGTTGCACAGCAGGAAGGCGTCCTGGATGCGGTGAGTGACCATGATCGAAGGGGTGTGGGAAACATCGCGCTCCTTGACGATCAGCTCGATGATGGTGGTGGAGGTGAGGGGGTCAAGGCCGCCGGTGGGCGAGTCGTAGAGCAAGAGCTCCGGCCTTCGGATGAAGGCGCGAGCGATGGCTACGCGGCGGCGCATTCCGCCCGAGAGGCTGGACGGGTAGAGGCCGAAGGTCCCCTCCAATTCCACAAAGCGCAGGGCATCGCGGACGCGGAGGTCGATTTCGTCGTCGGGGACCTGCTCCTGAATCAGCTGGTAGGCGACGTTGTCGCGGACGGAGAGTGAATCGAAGAGCGCGCCCTCCTGGAAGACCATGCCGGTGCGGATGCGCAGGGGAAAGAGCTGCTCCTCGGGCATATGAGAGATCTCTTCGCCGAAGAGCAGAATGCTGCCCTCATCGGGGCGCAGAAGGCCGTTGGCGAGCTTGAGCAGAACGCTCTTGCCCACGCCTGCCGGGCCGAGCAGGATGCGGGTCTCACCGGACGCAACGGAGAAGCTGACGTCCTCCAGCACCGGCGAGCCATCGAAGGCGATGGAGACGTTGCGAAAGACCACCACTGGGCTGTTGTCCATCGCCGTTTGTTGACCAAACGGATGGGGGCCGGACTGGGCGAAAGCGGGAGAGTTGCTCATAGAGGGGGGATAAGAGTGAGCAGCACCTGGGTGAGAAGGAAGTCGACGAAGATGATGAACACGGAAGACCAGACGACCGCCTGAATGGTGGAGCGGCCCACGCCCTGAGTGCCGCCCGAGGTTCTCATGCCGTAGAAGCAGCCGATGGAGCTGAGGATGTAGCCGAAAAAGAGCGGCTTGACCAACCCCTGGACGATATCGGGATAGCTGAGATGCTGCCATGCCATATCAAGGTACTGAGTCCCGTTCTGATGGTTCATGAAGACGGTGACCAGACCGCCTCCGGCGATGCCGCATGCGTCGGAGACGATGGTGAGGAAGAAGAGCATGCAGATAGTGGCAGCGATGCGGGGAGTGACCAGCTTGCGCATAGGGTCGACGCCCAGAGCGCGCATGGCGTCGATCTGCTCGGTGACCACCATGGAGCCGAGTTCGCTGGCCATGGAGCTGGCATTGCGGCCGCTGACCATGACTCCTGTGAGTATCGGGCCCAGTTCGCGAATCATGGTCAGGCTGACGAAGCGCCCGGTGACGGCAGTGGCGCCAAAGGCCGACAGCGTGGCCGCCGATTGCAGCGCCAGTACGCCGCCCGTGGAGAGCCCGGTGAGGATGACGATGGACAAGGAGCCGAAACCGATGATGTCGGCCTGAATGAGGAATTCAGGCCAGTAAATAGGCGGGCGAAAGAGGTTGGTGAAAGCGCGCAAGGCAAACAGGGAGTACTCCTGCACGGTCAGGATCAGGTTCTTGGCGGTTGTTTCGATTGCTTCTAACGCCATTGTTTTGCCGGCCTGCGAATAAAGTGCGGCGCCGCTCTCTTCGACAGGATAGCGCATTACAGGGGGCAGGGGTCAGAAAGCAGTGAATCTTCCCTGCATAAAAAAATGGGCGGCAAGGGGAATGCCCTTGCCGCCGCCCGTCCCTGGGTTGTCTTGAAGTTACTGCAGTGGTACGCTTCGTGCAAAACCCGTTATTACTGCAAGAGCTTGGTCACTTCCTGCTCGACGCTGTTGGCCTGAGCCAGTGCGGCAATGCCGGTCTGGCTGAGGATCTCGTACTTCGACATGTCGGAGGTTGCGGAGGCATAATCGGTGGCCTGGATGGCGTTCTGCGCCGAGAGCACGTTCTCCTGCTGGGTGCTCATCACCTGGCTGATGGAGTTGAGGGTATTGATCTGTGCGCCGATGTACCCGTCCATCGCGGCCACGTCGGTGATGGCTACGTTCAGATCGTTCAGCGCGGCCTGGGCATCGGCCTGGTTCAACAGGTCGGTGCTGCTGAGTGACTCACCGGAACTGTCAGAGTAGCCCATCGTCGCGACTCCGCCCGTGCCGATTGGGTCCGCTGTGTAGGACGCTGTAGCAACCTGGTTGGTAGCTGAATCCTCCACCGTGGTCCCGCCCCCCGAGTCTGTAACCCCGGCAGTGTAATAAGAAGCTGCTGCGGCGTAGGTGGCGGTTGCTCCTCCACCGGCGGTGTCAATCAGGTTTGTGGCCGAGGCGGTCACCGCCGAGTCGGTTGAGGTAAGTGTCAGGGTTGTGCCGTTTACCGAGGCCGTTACTCCGTATCCGGCGGCGTTAATCGCCGCCTTCAACAAGGCCAGCGTATCGTTGTTATTGGCCGCCGAGAGGGTAATGTTGTGGACAACCCCATTGCTGCCCTTGATGGTCAGCGTGCCGGTCAGAAGATCGCCCGCTGCGCCCCCTCCCCCGATGGCGACTGTACCAATCTCTCCTGGCGCCGTGCCATTCCCCACGCCGGCACCGGCACCAGTGATTTCAATGCCAGTATCGGACCCCGCCACCGTATCTCCAGCCGCTGATCCTGTAGTAAAGCTGGCGGACAGGCCCAGACCCGCGTTATCGATAGCGTTGATCAGTCCCTGCACTGTGTCGCTTGGATTGGACGTGCCGGCTCCGACACTGATGGTAGCGTTCGAAACCTGCGTGCCTTGCGCCCCCTGCGTCAGATAGCTGACGTCGATTGTTGTAGTAGCACTGGCAAGAGCATCGGTCGATTTTGCATCCGTACCGTTCTTTGACAGATCGATGAACACATTGCCTTCGCCGCTGCTGTAATCCATCGCGCCGCCGGTGTCGCCTACGCTGGACTCGGAAAGCGAGTGAATGTTCAAGTCGTCCAACGACGAGCCCGCCGTCGAGGAGTCGCCGGTGTAGATGGCGACCTGGGTGCCGTTGAATACCTGCTCCTGGTTGTACGTGGTCGTCTGCCCGATGTTGTTAATCTCGGCCATAATCGACTGGTATTCTTGGTTGGCGGCGCTCTCCTGAGTAGAGTTGAGGGTGCCGTTGGAGGCTTCAGTAGCCAGCGTAATGGCGCGATTGAGCAGATTGGTCACCTGCGAGAGGGCGCCATCGGCAACCTGGAGAAGCCCCACGCCCTCGGTGGCGTTGGTTTCCGACTGGGTCAGGGCAGCCGAGTTGGCACCCAGGCCATTCACCAGCGAAAGACCCGCCGCGTCATCGGCGCCGGAGTTGATCTTCGAACCTGAAGACAACTGTTGCAGCACCTTCTGCAAGCTGTTGTTGGTGTTATTCAGGTTGTTTTCCGCGTAAATCGCTGAAAGATTGTTCAAAACACCGAGGGCCATGGAAGGTAGCTCCTTTTAGATGCCTTTAATCGCGCCATGCCCGGCAACGCATCTTTCGTTCCGCCAGGCCCTCCGAAGATTCCGGAGGGGCGTTCCTGCATCTGCCCCCTTCATCGGTCCGAGTGGAAATAACTTTAGTCATAAATTTAAGAATTGCATTTGCCCCATGTTGTCGCGGGCCGATTCATGCTGTCCAGCTTCAGTTCAAAGCGTGTCCCAAAGCGATTCAGGCGCTGTAGTATTGCGCTCCACAGGTCTGTCCCGGTTTGAGAAAAGAAACGGACGATACAACACGCTGACGGACCCTGCCGCGGCCGAATATTGCTGATATCCCGTACGGACGAAAAAACGGCGGCAAGAGGAAGGCCTCCTGCCGCCATCGGTATTAATTACAACCGCATTTGCTCTCTGCCTGAAACCAGGTGCAATAATTCCTTCTATTATTCAAATTCGGATTGAGGAGCCGGGGGTGCAGCCGTTCCCGCGCCGGGCGGTGGCGTCTGCGAAGGAGGCGTCTGGTGTTTGTACTGGCCGCCACCCTGCCGCCAGCCACCTTCTCCTTGGCCGTGGCGTTGCCCGGCGCCGCCATCTCGTCCACGGTTGGCGCGCTCGGCCAGCACCTGCGCCCACTGCTCGGCTGTCAGCTTGCTGCGGATGGCCAGCAGATAGGCTGCGTTCGCTTTTTCGAGTTCGGCACGCGCCTGTGCAACCTTGTCAATCTGGGCCAGAATTTTAGCCTCGTTGGGCTGCGAGTCGCTCACCAGCGGCTCCAGCGCCAGCTCGGCCTTCTGCAGGTTGGCACGCAGATCGATCAGTTTCTCCCGGTGCTGCAAATAAATGTCGTCAAATTCTTTGCGCTGCACATCGGTCAGCTTCAGGCGTTCCACGACCCTGGGATTGTTCCACCAGCGTCCCTGTGCGCCCTGAAATCCGAAGGCATTTTCCATGGGGGGGCGATGCCCTCCGAATCCCTGGCCCATTCCCATCCCACCTCCGGGCCCCTGAGCCAGCGCCGTACCCGCCAGCAAACCAATCGCAATTGCTACTCCCAACCGCATCGTTACCAACGATTTCATCTTATTTTCCTCTCCATTTGGATTCTTCCAATCCAGCTTCTGGGTTTCTGTTTCTGATTCTCGATTTACATCTATGGGGTTTCGTCATCGACCATTAGTTGAGCCAGAGGCTCCATGGCGATGGGAACTTCCCTTGATACATCGCTGTCCACCTTGGCCAGTAAATCCTCATCCTCTAGTTGCTGTGCCTTCTGCTGGGCAACCAGCCGCTGCTGTTCGGCGATGCGAGCCTGGGTGATTCTCAATTCGATCTCACGCTGGTGGTGCTGCCAGAGCCCCACGGAAGCGCCTCCGGCAACCAGGACGCATCCCAGCGCGCAGCCAACCGCCAGCCGCCAGATTCGCCGGAGCGGAAGAGCAGCGACCGCAGTCCGAGGACGATTGAAGGCAGCATCGCTCCAGGCATGAACGCTCAAGCGGAAGTTCGTGAGGGCGTCATTCAGCTCTGAATCCTGCTCCGGATTCTGCATATTGCCCGCGAATTTGTCCTTGAAAATCACCGTTTACCTCCCAATTCCGCTCGCACCCTTGCCACTGCGCGCGAAAGGTGCGCCTTCACCGTGCCCTCACTGAGGCCAGTAGCCCGCGCAATCTCACTTAACTCAGCCTCTTCCACGTAGCGCAGAAGAAAAACCGTTCGCTGGCGCTCGCTGAGTCCCTGAACCGCCTTGCTTACCTGCCTAACCCGCTCCTTGGCCAGTAACTGCTGCTCCACAGACCGTTCGCCGCTCGGCAACCACTCGCTGGCCTCGTCCAATGCCACCGCGTTATTCTGCGTGTGCCTCCAGAACTGCATCCGACGGTTGCGCCAGTGGTCCTTCTGCAGGTTGATGGCAATGCGCATCAGCCAGGTCAAGGCACTGGACTCGCCGCGAAAACTGGACCAGTTCCGGTGCGCCTTCAGGAAACAGTCCTGGGTGAGCGTCTCGGCCAGATCCACGTCGCGCGTGGAGGCAAGCAAAAACCTGAAGATCTGCGGACGGTGCCTGGCGACGACAGACGCAAACTCCTCCGCGGCAATTTCTTCAGCCGTAGCCATGGTCATCCGTTCCAGTATCGTCGCGGCTGCCATCACTCAGGTAGACGCCCGCACCGGCTGCAAGTTTACAGCGTCAGCGGCATTTCTCATCAATGAAATAAACATGGGGCGAATCCTGCTGCCTCCTTTGCCGCATCCAAAGTCGGAACCTGGACTGGGAGTATTTCGCTCCACACTATTAAGTTGCCGGGAAGCTGGCTATGTGAGCACATCTACCAAGTTGAATTGCAGAAAGTGCGATCCGGGAGGGAACGCGGTTACGGGTGCGGAGAGACGACTGGTTTGAGTTGAGCAATCTGCGTGAATCCTGTGATGTTACAGGTTTCAATAGGCCAATTCCTTTCTCCATAGGCACTCTGCAATTTATTGTATTCTGGAGGTAGGATACTTTGGCTTCCGGTTGACATTTCCCAAGGCTAAACGTCCCTATCTCATGTATTTTCAATCGCTTGTCCTTCTTTTTATGGTCTTTCATTTTTTTTCACCCATGGCAACTGGCGTGCAACAAAGCAGTAGGAAGTAAGGTACTCCCCTGATGGAGACGAGTCTCTTCAATCGCTTGCAGGCGACAATGCTGGCCTTGGGTACAGCCGGGCTTGTACTGCTGGCGGTGTTGAATTTTCTCCAGGAGCGCCATTCCCAGCCGCCCGACGACGGAGTGTGGTGGCGCGAGGCAGCGGATGGACAAGGCCTGGTGGCCGACAGAGTGCTGCCCGACAGTCCCGGATTGCGCGCCGGCATCCGGAAGGGAGACAAGCTGACGGGAGTGAATATCCTGCCTGTCGGGACTGTGGGGCCGGGGCTGCACACGGGAATCCGGCCGGAGGAGCCACTGGCGGGCGTCAAGGTTCTGCATGCGGAGACCGGCCAACGCACCGGCAGCGAGACGCTACCGCTGGCTGCCGACATCAAATTCACCCCTGTTACACGATCAGCGGACCTGGAGCGCGCTCTCTACCGCACCGGCAACTACTTCCAGATCTACTACCGAATCACACGAGCCAGCATGGTGACGGGCGAGTCGGCGGAGGTGATCGCCGAGGTGATTCCGGAGCCGGCGGACCGGAGTCTGGCGTTGGGGCTGCGACTGATCGGACTGGTCTATCTTGCCATCGGCATCTATGTGCTGTTTCGCCGTTGGACAGCGCCGCGCGCCACCCACTTCTACATGTTCTGCCTGGTTTCATTTGCCCTTTACGCGCTCAAGTACACCGGCGCGCTGGACGCCACGGGCCACTGGGACAAGCTGGACCAGTTCGTTTTCTGGTTCAATGTGCTGGCTGAATCCCTGCAGCCGGCGCTGTTTCTGCACTTTGCTCTCAGTTTTCCTGAAGAGCGGCTGAAAAAGATCAGCCGCAACTGGCTTTTGCCGCTGATTTATATTCCCGGTGCAGCATTGTTTGGCCTGTGGCTCTATGCGATCAACTATTGGCAGGCCACGGCGCTTCTCAAGCACCGGCTGGAACAGGTGGGTACGGCCTACGACGCTATTTTCTACGTGCTGGCGGCCACGCTGTTCCTGCGCAGCTACAGCCGTGCCAACACGCCGCTGCTGCGCCAGCAGTTAAAGTGGCTCTATCGCGGCGCTCTCTTTGCCGTCGTCCCCTTCACGCTTTTTTATGCCATACCCTTTCTCCTTGACTGGAGCGTTTCCTCACGGCTGACTGATATAGCCGCGCTGTGCCTGGTTATCCTGCCGCTGACCTTCAGTTGGGCTATTGTGCGCTACCGGCTGATGGACACCGACCTGATCTTCAAGCGCGGGGTGGCTTACACGCTGGCCACAGGCCTGATCTTGGGAGCCTACTTCGGGGTGATTGCGGCAGCTGCCGGGCTGGCTCACTACCGATTGCCCGAGCCTGTCCGGGACTGGGGCGAGGGCATCGCTATTGTGGTAGCGCTGGCCTTTTTTGAACCTCTCAAGCGCAGAATTCAAAGCTGGGTTGACCGGGTCTTCGACCGCCAGCGCTACGACTACCGCAAGGCGCTGGTGGAGTTCGGGCGCGGCCTCAGCTCGGAGACCGATCTCCATGCCCTGCTGGAGTCGATCGTCGAGAAGCTGCCGAATACATTGCTGGTGGCGCGCGTGGCAATCTTCATGGCCAAGAACTATGAGGATCACGGCCGCCTGCGGCTGGCCGCCTCCCACGGCCTGACCGCCGAGGCCCTGGCCGCGCAGGAGAGCATGGACCTGGGCTTTCTGAACTTTGACCAGGCAACGGACCACTCGCACATCTTTTTGGAGAACGCGCAGCAGGCCATGCATCTGCCCGCCGGGCAGCAACGCACCGCAGCCCTGCTGGACCTGAATTACTATCTGCCCTGCCGCGTTGCAGCGGGCCAGATGCAGGCCGGTGAAACCGGTCCGAATGAGCCAGAGACCACGCGCACCATCGCAGTGATCGGCCTGGGCCGCACCATCGGCGGCGACTTTCTCTCCAGCGAGGATGTGGAGCTGCTGGAATCGCTGGCCTCCTACATCGGCATCGCTTTGCAGAACGCCAGCCTCTACGCGCGGCTGGAAGAAAAGATCGGCGAATTCGAGCGGCTCAAGGAATTCAACGAGAACATTGTAGAGTCGATCAACGTCGGCATCCTGGCTCTGGACCTGGACGACCACATCGAGAGCTGGAACGCACAGATGGAAGCCATGTATGCCCTGAGCCGCGCCGAGGCCATCGGCCAGGAGCTAAGCGCTGTCTTCCCAGCGGAGTTCATCGAAGCTCTGGAAGGCTTCCGCAACGAGCAGGGCGTCCATCATCTCTACAAGTTCCCGCTGACCACGCGCGCCGGCGAGCAGCGCGCCGCCAACATCGCCATTGCGCCGCTGTTGTCGCGGAATTTTGTTTCGGTGGGCCGCATCATTCTGGTGGACGACATTACTGAGCGCGTCTCGCTGGAAACGCAACTGGCGCAGGCTGACAAGCTCAGCTCCATCGGATTGCTGGCCGCCGGAGTGGCACATGAGATCAACACGCCACTGGCCGTCATCTCCTCGTATGCCCAGATGCTCGCCAAACAGTTGAAGGGCGACGCTCGCCTGGGCTCGGTGCTGGAGAAGATTACCCAGCAGAGCTTCCGCGCCGCCGAAATCGCCAACGGCCTGCTGAATTTCTCTCGCACGTCAACCACCGAATTCCGCGACACTAACCTGAACCAGGTCATCCGCGACACGCTCTCCCTGCTCGATCACCAGTTCAAGACCGCGCAGATCGTCGTCAATCTGGAGTTGGCAGAGGAACTGCCTCCCATCCACGGCAATTCCGGCAAGCTGCAGCAGGTATTTCTCAACCTGCTGCTGAACGCCAAGGAAGCCATGCCGGGAGGCGGCCGCCTGCGCGTGACCACGCTGTTCAACCGGCAAGACAAATACGTTGCCGCGCTGGTCAACGACTCCGGAAGCGGCATCTCCCCGGAACACCTGAAGCGCATCTACGATCCGTTTTTCACCACCAAGAACGTACCCCGCGGAGGCGACCGCCGCGGCACCGGCCTGGGGCTTTCCGTCTCCTACGGCATCATCCAGGAGCACGCCGGCAAGATACATGTCGAGAGCGCCATTGGCGCCGGCACAACCTTCCACCTTGAGTTTCCCCTGTTGAGGACAAGTGTTCATGCCTGAGGTAGAAACGCCGTTGAATTCGTCCACATCTGCCGCTGCCGTTGACTCCGGCCCGCTTGACAGCCAGACCCGCATTCTGGTCGTTGACGACGAGATTGCCATCCGCGAGTCGCTGGATGCGCTGCTCAAGCTCGAAGGGTACACCGCGAGAATGGCCGCCGACGGCGAAGAGGGGCTGCGGATTATCGACCAGGAAAGCTTCGATCTGGTGCTGCTGGACCTGGCGCTGCCTGGCCAGAGCGGCCTGGAGCTTCTGCCCCAGATCAAGGAGCGCCATTCCGATCTGCCGGTCATCATGATCACCGCCTACGGCTCGGTGGACAACGTTGTCGAGTCCATCCGCGCCGGCGCGGAAAACTTTATTCAGAAGCCCTGGGACAACGAAAAGCTGCTGGCCGACATTCGCTCCGCTGTTGCCCGCCACAAGGCCGAAGAAGAGAACCTGCAACTCAAGCGCACCCTCAAGCAGCGCTACAACTTTTCCAACATTGTGGGCAAGAGCGAGGTCATGCTGAAGGTCTTCGACCTGGTGGCGCAGGTGGCGCCCAGCCGTTCCACAATTCTGATTCAGGGTGAGAGCGGCACCGGTAAGGAGATGATCGCCAAGGCTATCCACGCCAACTCGCCGCGCAAAGACAAGCCCTTCGTCCCCATCAACACCGGCGCCATGCCCAGCGAGTTGCTGGAGTCCACGCTCTTCGGCCACGTCAAAGGCGCCTTCACCTCGGCCATCGCCTCCAAGAAAGGCCTTTTCGAGGTGGCCAACGGCGGCACGCTCTTCATGGACGAGATTGCCACCATGGGCATGGACACCCAGGCCAAGATACTGCGCGTGCTGCAGGATCGCCGCTTCATGCACCTGGGCGGCGTGCAGGAGATCCAGGTAGACGTGCGCATCATTGCCGCCACCAACATCGACCTGCACAAGGAAGTGCGCGAGGGCCGCTTCCGCGAAGACCTCTTCTACCGCCTCAACGTCATCTGCGTTGACCTGCCGCCGCTACGCTCTCGCCGCGAAGACATTCCCCTACTGGCGCAGCACTTTCTCGACTTTTACGCCAACGAGAACAACCTCGCTCCACGCAAACTCTCCGCCGAAGCGTTGCGCGCACTGGTCGATTATGCGTGGCCGGGGAACGTGCGGGAACTGGAAAACTCCATCGAACGCAGCGTGGTGCTTTCCTCTGGCCCGGTCATCGGCCCCGATCTGCTGCCCGGCCACATCACCGGCCGCAGCTTTCAGGACGCCCTGCTGGAACACAACCCTAACGCAACGCTCTTCGACATTCTGGAAGACATCGAGCGCCGCATCATCATCGAGAAGCTGGAGCACTGCAACTGGAATCAGACCGATGCCGCCGAGCAGTTCCACATCCCGCTCTCGACTCTGAACCAGAAGATCAAGCGGCTGAATATTGAGATTAGAAAGAAGGGCAGGGAGTAAAAGGGCAGGGAACAGCGCACAGCTGACAGCTAACAGCTAACAGATGTTAGAGATCATAAGAGAATAGCAGTTAGTAAAAAACCGATTGTGATGGTGCAGCGGGACGTGATTCTTTGTCTATCACTCCCACACACCGCTGGTTAGAAACTCGTGGATGGAGGATGCGGCTTTGCGTCCCGCGCCCATGGCGAGGATGACCGTGGCGCCGCCGGTGACAATGTCGCCGCCGGCAAAGACGCCGCGCTTGCTGGTGCGCATCGACTTCTCATCAGCGACGATATAGTTGTGCTTGTTGGTCTTCAGGTCCGGCGTAGTGCTCTGGATGAGGGGATTGGCGGTGGTGCCGACGCCGATGATGGCCACATTCGCGGGCAGAACAAACTCCGAGCCCTTGATCGGGATGGGACGGCGGCGTTCGCTTTCGTCCGGTTCGCTCAGTTCCATGCGCATGCAAACGGCGCCCATCAGCCAGCCCTTATCGTTGCCGAGGAACTCGATGGGGTTGGTTAACATGCGGAACTCGACGCCCTCTTCGCGGGCGTGCTTTACCTCTTCAGCGCGGGCCGGCATCTCGGCCTCGGAGCGGCGATAAACCAGCGTCGCCGTGCGCGCGCCCAGCCGCCGCGAGGTGCGTACCGCGTCCATGGCGGTGTTGCCTCCGCCCACCACGATCACGTCGCGATCGCGGCAGTCGTAGATGGGTTCATCGAAGGCAGGAAACTGGTAGGCGCGCATGAGGTTGACGCGGGTAAGGAATTCGTTGGCCGAGTAGACGCCGTTGAAATGCTCTCCGGGGACGCCGAGGAAGACAGGAAGTCCCGCGCCGGTGGCCACAAAAACCGCATCGTAGTGCTCCACGGTCATCAACTCGTCGAGAGTGACGCTCTTACCCACGACAACGTTGGTTTCGAACTCGACGCCCATGCGGCGCAGGTTGTTCACCTCGCCACGCACGATGGATTTGGGCAGACGAAACTCTGGAATGCCGTAGACTAGCACGCCGCCCAGCTCGTGCAGAGCCTCAAAGACGCGCACGCGATGACCCTTCTGGATGAGGTCACCGGCGGCGCTCAAACCTGCCGGACCGCTGCCGACGATGGCCACGCTTTTGCCTGTCGGAGGCGCGTTGGGTGGCAGTCCCAGCTTGCCGCTCATGCGCTCGTAGTCGGCGATAAACCGCTCCAGGTTGCCGATGGCGACTGGTTTGCCCTTCTTGCCCAGGATGCATCCGCCCTCGCACTGGTTCTCCTGCGGGCAGACGCGGCCAGTGATGGCGGGCAGCGAGTTGTCTTCGCGCAGCTTGGAGGCGGCGGCAAGAAAATCACCGGCGCAGATCAGGGCAATCACTTCCTTGACCTTGACGCCCACCGGGCAATCGACGATGCAGCCCGGCTTGGCGCACTCAATGCAACGCGAGGCTTCAGTGAGGGCGTCGGGCGAGGGCAGTCCCTGGTTGACCTCCTCAAAGTTGTGGCTGCGCACGGCGGGGTCCAGCTCCGGCATGCGGGTGCGCGGAATCTTCATACGTTCTTTCAGGGGAAGAGGATTGTTCTCAGGCATGATGTGTCTCCTTCGCGGCCAATTCCTGGCGAAGATCGGTCACTTGCTCTTCCTTGTGTTCCTGAAATTCTTTAAGCGCGGCGCACTCCTTCTCGCGATACATGGCGTTGCGCTGCATGAGCACCTCGAAGTTGACCTTGGAGGCGTCGAACTCCGGCCCGTCAACGCAGGCGAACTTGCTCTGGTCGCCCAAAAGCACGCGGCAGCCACCGCACATTCCCGTGCCGTCTACCATGATGGAGTTGAGGCTGACCATGGTCTTGATGCCCAGCGGCGCAGTGATGAGCGCCACGGCCCTCATCATGGGAACCGGGCCCACGGCGAGAACAAAGTCGATCTTGCGGCCGGCGGCTATCAGCTCATCGAGCTTTTTTGTCACCAGGCCATGTTCGCCATAGCTTCCGTCATCGGTCATAACATAGGTCTCGCTGCTGGACGAGCGGACTTCATCTTCAAATACGACCATTTCAGAGCTTCGCGCGCCTTCAATAAAGACCACGTGATTGCCGGCCTGCTTGAGCGCGTGAGCGGTGGGCAGCGCCATGGCCGTTCCCACGCTGCCGGCTAATATCACGGCAGTTCCGTAGTTTTCTATCTCCGAGGGATGACCGAGGGGCCCGACAATGTCGAGAATGGAGTCGCCCACTTCCAGACAATTCAATAGCGATGTGGTCTTGCCGACGGCCTGCACCACGATGGTGACCGTGCCGGCCTTCGGTTCCGATGACTTGATGGTGAGCGGAATGCGTTCGCCCCTGTCGTGTATTCGGAGAATGACGAACTGCCCCGGCTTGTGCTTGCGCGCTATGCGCGGCGCCTCAATCACAAACTGCCTGATATTGAGGCCGACGTTGCGGGCTTCCAAAATCTTGTACATACAAGAAAAGTCTCCAATTTGGCCAGGGTAATCGACAATTCGCCTCCGTAAACGATTGAAAAACCGGAGGCAAGAACGAATCGCACTCCCAGGCATAGGCGAACCAATCGCCTGACACACAAGATTATTCAGCATACACGAAAGGGGATGTGATGCGAGTCACTTGGTGAAAGGGACGAGAGGCAGATTGGCCGGTTCAGTTTACGATTTAGCTTCGCTTCAATCGCCCATTTCCAGATTCTGCTCCACCTCGGCCTCCATGGCGGGAAGGATGGCGCGCAACCGCTCAAACTCCGGGTTGCCGTGCAGGGGTTTGAGGCACGGATTAGCCAGCATCTGGAAGAACCAGGGGCAGTGGGCCTCGTTTGCGGCGTGCAGTTCGGCCAGGGCGGCTTCATGTTCTCCCAGAGCCACATAGGCGGCGGGCGTGAACAGGCGCACCACGTAACGTTCCCGGCTCAGCCATTGCAGCCTCTCGAGGATGACGCGAGCCTCGTCCGCGCGGCCGGCACAGGCCAGCGCATAGGCTTGCCCGGCAGCGGCAGGATCGAAATGCAGTGCGCGCTGCGCGAAACCTTGCGCAAGTTCAGTCGCCTGTTCCACCTCCCCGTTGTAGGCAAGAATCACCGAACCAAAGAGGCCGGTTACTTCGCGCTCGGGAAAATGAGCGATCGTCTTGCGTATCTGCTCCAGGCTTTCGGAGGCCTGCCCATCCAGATGGAGCACCCATGCCAGACGGCTGTGCAGCCAGGGTGAATAGGGGTCGGTACGAATGGCTTCACGCAGCATCTTAATGACTTCGGCATAGTGATGGCGGCTAATGGCGAACAACGCGCGCGCGCGCGTGGTCCAGGTATCGTGGGGAAGATGCGCGCTGAAAGAGAAGGCCAGCAAGGCTGCGGGCAGGTTGCGATCGTAGTGGAAGTTGACCCATCCCAGCGCGGGCAGCAGGGCTACGGCCTGATTGGGAAGGTCGGGAATCGAGTTCGCCATGCGGTGAACGAGATCTGCTGAAGCATCTGGAGACATGAAACCGAACAAGGCCTGGGCAACGCACAGGTTTGCCAGATCAACCTTGGCGGGGATCAGTGTGGGGTCAAGCTCGATGGCCCTCAACAGGTGTTGCATTCCATCCTGCATGCGGTGGCGATGAAGCGTCTGCCACTCATGGTGCCCGTTCAGAAATATCTCGTAGGCCTCAGCATGCCGGGTGCTGCTTTCCTTCTCGATATCGCTGGCCGCGGCGGCGGAGATATCGACCCTGACATTCTCCCCTGGCGAGCTGGCTGCTTCGCCGGAGACCACAATGCCCAGGCGATAGGCCAGCCATCGCATGAGATCTTGTTCCAGCAGGCCTGTCCGGTTCCGCGGCGCAAGCAGGTCTTCAACCCAGATTTGCGTGCCGTCCTCAACGCGGATCATCTCCGCCCGCAGACGGTAAAGCGAAGAGAATGCCTGAAGGGTTCCGGTCAGAACGAGATCAGCCTTGAGTTCCTGGCCGATCTGCTGGGCGGTAAGCCCGCGCTGTGCCAAGGTGAAGACCGAATCCCTGGCCACCACCGCAACGGCAATGCGGCGCGCGCGGAATAAGCTGGCGGTGGCCTCTTCTGCTATTGCCGATCCGAGATGTTCAGGGACCGAGTGCCCGGTGACGAAGGGCATGATGGCCAGCCGCATCAGCGGCCCAGCCGGCGCCTCGCCATCACGCCTGATCTCGGCAATAAAGCGATAACCGCGCTTGTAGACGGTCTGAATGCACTCATCCGGCTCAAGCCGCGCGCGCAGGCTGGACATGCATTTGGGAACGCTGTCGGCCGTCACATGCACATCGCCCCACAAAGCGTTTTTCAACTGCACCAGCGAGACTACCTTGCCGGCGTGCTCGATCAGCAGCCGCAGCGCTGCCAGCTCCTTGGGAGGCAGGTGAACAACGGCATCACCGCGCCACAAGGTGCCATCGGCTTCCAGCCGGAATCCCGCAAAGAAACAGGTCAAAGTTCGACCCTGACGATCAGGACCTGCCGCCGGGGAACCCGGAGCCGGTTCATTGCGTGAAAGTGAGTTGGGTTCGTTCTTTGCTTCCAACGCGCTCCTCTATTCTTGGGATCCACGGTTGCCAATCTCTTGTCCATAGCGACAAGAAAAGGCCGCGGCCAACAATGGTCGCGGGAATCTACGAGGGAAAGCCCAGAGGAGGCAATCAGAGAGCGGTAGTTCCAACGAGTTATGTGTTTCGATGAGCCCAGTATAATGCTGTGACCTACAGATTATCCATGTTTGCTATGCTTTGGGAAGGGTGTACAAAAGTTAATTAATTATTTTTGATGCGCGAAGTAATCAAAGCCGGGTTCACAGGTAACCATAGAGTTATCACTACGCACGGAGTATTCGCGTTACTAAATTCTGTTCAGGATGCGCTTCTCAAGTGGAATTGACTCCGGCAGGGAGGAAAGGGAGGAAAAGAATAGCATTCAGGAAAACTTCAGGCATTTGTCAGAAATTACTGGCATGCAACTGGCAAACTAATGGAAGGAGTTAGCCATGTCCAAAACAATTTCCTACGCGCAGTGGTCTCTTGAGCCCTATTGCATCGGGATGAAGCTGCGCTCGCTGCGCACCCAGAAACGGCTCACGCTCTCGCGCCTGGCGGCGGAGACAGGCTTATCCACAGCGCTGCTCTCCAAGCTGGAAACTGACCGCATGGTGCCCACGCTGCATACGCTGGCGACCATCAGCCGGGTTTACGGGGTGGGGATGAGCTACTTTTTCTCCGAGCCTGCCAAGCACACGCTGTCGATTACGCGCAAAGCTCACCTGGATGGAAATAGCCGCGAAGTGGAGTCGGTGAAGACGACGCCGCTGAATGCGGTGATGGAGGGAACCCGTCTGGTGGCGCGGATGATCGAGTTTCCCGCTGGCGGAGTTTCCTGCGCCACGGATTCCTGCCGCGAGGGGAGCGCCCTGGTGTATGTGCTGGAAGGCAAGCTGCAGTTGGATGCAGGCGGGATGCAGGAGGTGCTGGAGGCCGGCGACTGCGCCTGCATGGAGAGCGAGATGGCGCTGGCCTGGAGCGCAGCCGGCAAGCATCGCTGCCGGATATTGGCGGTAACGCCGGCCGGGCCACGCGCGGAAGGCTGAGCGGCCCGGAGGCGAGCAGTTGCCGGATTAAGGGGTTGCTGCCCCGCCGCTGACGCGCGGGATCAACTGAAATGAATCGAGAAAGCGCGTGGAGCCGATGTACGGGGTACCGAGCGGAGAAGCAGTCAGCGTCTGGTAAAGCGTGGTGCCCACAAGGTAGATGCGCGCGTAAAAATGCATGGAATCGTTTTCGGCCTCAAACTCCACGCCGGGATAGACGCCGATCATGACCGCCTTCTCTCTGAGCAGGTGGGCGCTGACGTTATCAACGGCTCCTTGCTTGGCTCCTTGGAGCACCTGGTCCGGGGTCCGGTCTGAGATTGCCGAGCCATAATCGCAAACCCCGACAAACACCGCGGCCTGGCCATCCTGCGCGAGATATGCGCGCAACTCGAAGCTTCCCTTTTCGGTGGGAACGTCCTTCTTCTGTATTTGAGGTTCAGCCGGGTAAGAGGCGCTGAATCCATCCGCCGGATAGCTGTAGGTCTGCCACTGTTGAGCGTGCGCGCCGAGCGCGGCGACTATCGAAAGTAGGGCAACGGCGAAGGCACTTCTCCTGAGGACTGTGTTGTGCATTCCGTGCATGTTAATCGACCTCCTTGACTTGAAATCCCTGAATTGTGTGATTCTAGCATTTCATGCTTGACTGCGCGTATTTTACCTAACCGGCAATCCATTGTTTACCGTCCGCGGGGCCAGTCTGTAGGATGGTCTGGAAATCAAGGAATCTCAGACCATGCGACCCAACCTCAACCTGATGAAGGCAACCCTGACCGGTGCATTGGGCGGTTTGCTCTTCGGCTTCGACACAGTGGTCATCTCCGGGGCCATCGATGCGCTGGTGCGGCTCTATAACCTGAGCCCGCAAGGCAAGGGCTGGACGGTGGCTATCGCGCTGATCGGCACGGTTGTGGGGGCTCTGGGCGCGGGCCAGGTGGGACAGAAGATCGGCGGGCGCGAGACGTTGCGCATTACCGCGATTCTGTATGTGGTTTCGGCTGTAGGCAGCGGGCTGGCATGGAATTGGCCGGTGCTGATGCTCTTTCGCTTTATTGGCGGGCTGGGCATCGGAGCCTCGTCTGTGCTGGGGCCGGTTTACATTGCCGAGCTGGCCCCGGCCCGGTGGCGCGGACGGCTGGTGGGCGCGTTTCAGTTCAACGTGGTCTTCGGCATCCTGGTGGCCTATACCTCCAACTACTTCATCCGCACGCTGCACCTGGGCGCGACGGAGTGGCGCTGGCAGGTGGGCGTGGCCGCGTTGCCTGCCCTGGGCTTTCTGGCGCTGCTTTTCGGGATTCCGCGCAGCCCGCGCTGGTTGGCCTCAAAGGGGCGCAACAACGAGGCTCTTGCCGTGCTCAAGCTGATGGGCGAACCCGAGCCTGAGGCCGAGATGGCCGACATCCGCGCCGCGCTGGCCGAGGAGCACGCCACGGCTCACGAGCCGGTCTTCCGCTGGAAGTACAGATATCCGCTCTTTCTGGCAATTTCGATTGGCGCCTTCAACCAACTGGCGGGGATCAATGCCATTCTCTATTATCTGAACAATCTTTTTACTGAAGCAGGATCGAGCCAGGAATCTGCTTATCTGAAGGCCATCGCTATAGGTTTCGCAAATCTTGTTTGCACTATTATCGGTATGAGCGTCATCGACAGGCTGGGGCGCAAGACGCTGCTGCTCATTGGCGCGGTTGGTACGGCCAGTTGCCTGGCAGCAGTCTCGTGGATATTTGCCACCAACTCCCACACCGGGGCGCTGGTGTGGGTGCTGATAACTTACATCGGCTTCTTCGCGATCTCGCAGGGCGCGGTGATCTGGGTCTATATTGGCGAGATCTTTCCCAACGCCGTCCGCTCCAAGGGACAGGGCGTGGGCAATGCCAGCCATTGGATCATGAACACCATCATCGCATTAGAGTTCCCGGTGCTGGTAGCGCACATCGGCCCTAGCGCTCCGTTCACCTTCTTTGCCGTGATGACGGTGATCCAGTTCCTGGTGGTGCTGTTCGTCTATCCCGAGACCAAGGGTCAGACGCTGGAGGCGTTGCAGCGCAGGCTGGTGCGGACTTAGGGCACTTCCACTCTTGATGTGCCCGGGGAAAGAACAGTCAGCGGCGGTTTCCTCTCCGTGGCGAAATTTTACGCCCGGTTTGCAGAGAATTAACTTCCCTTGGCGCACAATGTTCATTAGAGGTCCGAGCTGCTACAGATGACGAACTGTGTCCGAGTGCCGGAGAGGTCGATAGGGAAGGGGTATGCCCGGTCCGTGCCATCAGGGGCCCCCACCCCCACCCCCTCCCCCCTATTTCCTGTGAAACTGTGAACTTCATTGCATCTGCTGGTTGGTATTGCTGGCTTGGGGCTAACGTTAGTACGGCACTCTATATAATTTGAAGAGATGCCGGTGATAGCCGGAGCCCCGTAATTCTCTCCGGGCATGAGGTCAAGGATGCAGCAAACTGCGGTTCCAGTCGCGGAGAAGTGCAGGGAAGCAGCACAGGCCGCTTCCAAGGCCGGCGTTGCGTCTACGGCCGAGACCCTGAAGAACGAGGAAGTCGCGCCTCTGGCTGCGGCCAGTTCCCCTGAGGCCGAGGCATTCCGCAAGGAGATCCTCCGTGTCGGCCGCAAGCTGTGGGAGCGGCAGTATGTAGATGGCAACGGCGGCAACATCAGCGTCCGGCTGGGATCGAGCTACGTGCTCTGCACGCCCACCATGCTGAGCAAGGGTGACTTGGAACATGCTGACATCTGCCTCTCCGATTTAGACGGCAACATCCTGGCCGGAGAGCGCTCGCGGACCAGCGAACTGCTGCTGCACCTGGAGATTTACAAAGCCAACCCGCAGGCCCACGCCGTCGTGCACTGCCATCCGCCTTATGCGACGGCCTTTGCCGCCACCGGTTCCACACCGCCCAACGGGCTGATCACCGAGTATGAATTATTTATCGGTCCGGCAGCAGTAGCCCCATATGAGACCCCCGGCACAAAGGCCTTTGCCGAGACGGTGCTGCCTTTTGTCATGGATCACAACACCATCCTGCTTACCAATCATGGCATCGTCTGCTGGGCGGATACGGCCACCCATGCCGAATGGCTGGTGGAAATCTTTGAAACCTGCTGCAAGACCTACCTGCTGGCCCAGCAGATCGGCAAGCCGCTTACGTTCATTCCCGAAAGCAAGATGCGGGAGATTCTGGCGCTGAAGCAGCGTCTGGGCTTTCCGGATGCGCGCCTCCATGATGTGACACTTCCGGCAGATGGAATCAGCGCCAAACTGGAGCGCCTGGTGGAGCAGGTGCTAGCGCGGCTGGAAGAAAGGCGCTGATTTTTCAACGGGTTGAACTTTTATTTGCCGCCTTCGGCAGCCTCAGGCATAAAGTATCCCCAGCCGTTCTTTGCCGCCGCTTCTAACAATTCCGCAGAGGGGTTGACGGGAAAGGCGTTGCGTGCCATCTCGAGCATGGCCAGGTCGTGGATGGAGTTGCCAAAGGCCGCATCGGGGCGCGGTATACCGTTGCGTTTAAGCGCTTCGGTCTTGCCTTCATCGGTGGGCACATCCAGAATCTCGCTGGTGATAAGGCCCCCGTTGACACGCACCTCGGCAGCCAGGATGCGCTTTTCCGCAAATCCGAAATTGCGCACTCCCTCGGTGACCACCCATTTGTTGGTGGAGCTGACGGCCCAAATCTCGACGCCGGCTTTTTTGAGCGCAGCCACCAGCGCTTCCATCTCGGCGAAGACGCGCGGCTGAACAAACTCGCGCACGTAGCGGGCGGCAGCATCGCGCAGTTCCCGTTCGCGCAGGCCGGCGTAAATCTGCACCATCTCGCCGCACATATCCAGCTCGCTCACATTGCCGGCCAGGTAGTCGCGATAGCGGGTATCGACCCAGTCGCTGGTAGAGCGCGAAACCAGGCCCTTTTCCAGCGTCCATGCCAAGAAGCCATAACCGGCGTCGCCGTCCCATAGCGTTCCATCGCAATCGAAGACCGCAACTTTTGGCTTGCTTGCAAAGACCAACCGCTCAAACTCCGGGGCGGTCCAGCGGGGAATATCAATTTGTGTTTGTGTCAAGCGTTCCTCATGTTGTCGTCGGAAAATTTCATCTAACTCTATTTTCTTTCAAAATGCATAGTTTTGCACGTAAAGGTTTGATGAAGCGCCTGATTGAGCAACAGGGGATGGGCTTGCGAGCAGCGCAGGTGTTGGCTCGCAAAGAGGCCGTTCAAGAGCTTGCCGGCTGGATTTCATGAAAATGCCGCCAAATGGTTTCGGCGGTTTTACGCGACACGACGGCGGCGAGCGTCTCGGTAGTTGCTTGCTGTGGGGAGAACAATACAGAAATACTGCTTAACCGGTGATCGCTTGGTGATGTTTATTTTCATAATGGAAACCAGGATCCGCAGCAACCGGCTTTCGCGGCGGGAAAGGTCGCACGTTGCTAACGTTCTTCAGGAAGCGCGCCGCAGTGCTCCGGCATTGACCGAGTGCCCGATGCAGAGCCTTTGCAGCCAGCGCCTCCAGCACCGGAATCAGACCGTCCTGTTTGCCGTGGCCGGAAAGTATGCGGCCAGCTTTCCTGGCGAGTTCCTGCCAGTCGTGCCACTCTCCGGCGGTATAGTGAATCCTCCTGAATGCGGCGGCCAACCGCTTAGCCAGGGGATCTGCTGTGGCCGAGATCTCAACCAGATATCGCGCTTGCTTGAGACGCTTGCGATATTCATGCAGGTTGCCGGCATCGAGATTGGGAAATTCGCTGGCCAGCTCAGCAAATATCCGCAAAGCCTCCGGGGCAGTCGAATGCACCCTTGAAGGCATGTGCGGCGCCAATTCCGCTTCCAACTCTTTGCTAAATCTGTTCAGCCGTTTGCCGCGAGCATCGATGGCGTCCATCAGCTTATTGAATCCCGCTTTGCGTCGCCGCCTGAGCCGGTCTTCGAGCTTGCTGATTTCACGGATGCAGCGAGGGCTCAGATGCTTTTCGCCTTCTGACGTTTCTCCAGTGCTGCGGAGGCTATCGAGACGTGCCAGATAGACATCTGCGTTGCGCACCGGTTCAAGCGCCTTCCGCAGCTTCTTCCCGTCTTTGCACCAATGCTGAAAGGCGCGCGCAGCGGCGGGACCCGCAGCCTGCTTGCTCAGGAAATATTCCAACCCTACTTGCAGGCGCAAGGTGAGGCTGCGCAGGGCATGGACGCTTCTCCGGCTGGGTTTGCGGGCGCATTGTGCCAACAATTTGCGCCATTTCTCAAGCTGCTGCCACTTTGGCTGGGGAAACTTAGCAGATTTCTCGCTAGGGGAATGAAAAGCGAAATTCAACAGACCTTAACCTCTGCTTAACATATTGCACTGCCGGACCCGCTGGATGGAAGCAGGGGGCTGTGAGTTTTCCCTCCTGTTCGCCGATCAGGCAGCCAGATAGTGGATTCAGGATGAACCATGCCTATGATGTGCATGGTTCAGATTGCCGGATGGGCTTCATGAAAAAATCGCCAGATGGTTTCGGCGGTTTTTTGCGGGACGACGGCGGCCAGCGACTCAGCGGTGGCCTGCTGCACCTCGCGCAGGCTGCCGAAGTGGGTGAGAAGGCGCTGGCGGGTCTGCGGGCCGACGCCGGGAATGTTTAGCAGCTCGGAGTCGCGGTCGCGCATAGCGCGGCGCTGGCGATGGTAGCCGACGGCGAAACGGTGGCTCTCATCGCGAATGAGCTGGACCAGATGCAACACCGGCGAGCGGCGGTCAAGGACCACTGGCTCTTCCTCGTTGCCATAGAGGTAGATGACCTCTTCGCGCTTGGCGATGGAAGCCAGCGGCGGTATGGAGAGGCCAGCAGCGGCGAAATTAAGAGGTTCCAACGCCTCGGCGGCAGCGTGTAGCTGACCGAGGCCGCCATCGACCAGCACCAGCGAGGGCAGGGACTGCTTTTCTTCGAGCAGACGGCGATAGCGGCGTTGAACCACCTCGCGCATGGAGGCAAAGTCGTCAACGCCGGCGACGGTTTTAATCTTGAACTTGCGATAAGCCTGCTTGTTCATCTTGCCGTCTTCCCAGACCACCAGTGAGGCCACGGTTTCCGCGCCCTGAATGTGGGATATGTCGAAGCACTCGATGCGGCGGGGCAGTTCGGGGAGCATGAGCGCCTCGGCCAGAGACTCCTGAATCGCCTTGCGCGAGGGTTCGAGAACGCGAAAGCGCTGAATGTAGGACTGTTTGGCGTTTTGTCCGGCCAGATCGACCAGCGAGCGTTTTTCTCCGCGTTGCGGCACGGCGATCTCGATGCGATGGCCGATGCGTTCGGTGAGCAGGGAGGCAAGAGCTTCACGGTCGTCAAAATCCGCTGGAACGAGGATGGAACGCGGGATGTAGCGCTGATCGATGTAGAGCTGCTTGAGGAGGGAGTTGAAAATCGAGTCTGCGTGGAAGTGAGCATCGGAATCTTCGCTGGCGGCTTCGAGCAGCTCTGGCAGATCTTCCCAGAAGAACTCGCGGCGGTCGACAATCTTGCCGGCGCGGACATGGAAGAGGTTCACGGCCAGGCTGCCGTCCTCGTAGTGGTAGCCGAAGACGTCGGTGTCATCGCCCAGTTCGGTTGTGGCGGCGCGCTGCTTTTCCTGGAGCTGGTGGATGGTGGAGAGTTGATCGCGCAATTTGGCGGCGGCCTCAAACTGCTCGGCTTCAGCGGCGGCTGTCATGCGCGCGGTCAATGTGCGCTCCAGCTCGGCGTGGCGGCCTTCCAACAGCAGGTGCGCGTCGCGCACGGCGCTCGCGTAAATCTCCGGCGTAGTCAACTCCTCCACGCACGGGCCCAGGCAGCGATGAATGTAGTACTGCAGGCAGGCGCGCGGGTGATAGCGGGAGAGATCGACCTTGCAACTGGGAATGAGAAAGCTGCGATGAATCAGCTCGACCACGCGGTAAGCCAGGCTGCCGGGAAAGTAGGGGCCAAAGTAAGCCGCTCCGTCTTTGAGCAATCGACGGGTGACGAAGATCTTGGGGAAGCGATCGGCCATGGTGAGCTTGACGTAGGGGTAGCTCTTATCGTCTTTGAGCAGGATGTTGAAGCGCGGCTTGCGTTCCTTGATGAGGTTGGTCTCGAGAGCAAGAGCCTCGGGCTCGTTGCCGACAAGAATGTAATCGAGATCGACGGCCTCGCGCATCAGCGAGCCGGTCTTGGCGTCGGCCTGCGCGGCTTCAAGAAGATAAGACCGGACGCGGGCGCGCAGGTTTTTGGCCTTGCCCACATAGATGACCGCGCCTTCGGCGTTTTTGTAGAGGTATACGCCGGGCTGAGTGGGCAGAGCGCGGATTTTCTCGTGGAGGTCCATAAAGCAGGGAATAGGGAATAGGGATTAGGGAGTAGAAAACGGCGGGTCAGCAAGCCAACAAGTCAGCGAGTCAGTGCGAAAATGGCGGACTGATGCAAACCCCCATTCCGTGTCTTTCTCACATTTTATCAAAATGCCGGAATCCGCCGGTGGCGACGAGCATAGTAGAAAAGAGCATGAAGTTGTAGCAAGCATGGACCAGAGTGCTGGCAGCCAGGGAGCGGGTTTTGATGCGCACAGCACAGAGAATCAGGCTGACCGAGATCACCTGAATGAACGGACCCAGCGAATGACCTTGCTGTTCGGCGTGCATCAGGGCGAAGGGTATGGTAGTCAAGACGGAAGCGAAGACCATGGCGAAGATGGACCACTGGGGGTGACCGTTGGCGTCGAGCGGGCGCGCTGGTTTGCCGGTGCTCTTTTCTATTGCCCAGTCCCAGGCCGTGGCCAGGGCGGGCAGCAGAAAGCCGCGAAAAAACATCTCCTCAAAGAAGGGCGCGAATGTGACGCCGAAGGCGAACATCAGCCACGCAGCGCCCGGAGTACGAAAAAAATCTTCGATGGGGGCGTGCTCTGGTCCGGGCAGCAGCTTATCGTTGATGACTGCCAGAACAAAGCAGCCCAGGGCGATGGCGGGCAGCCTCCAACCCAACTGGAGAGCCGTTGCGCCGCGCCAGTGGATGCCGGCAAAGAAGCTCTTTTTCCATAGCAGCGGAAAGATAGGATAGCTGAGGGCCAGCGTGACGAGATAGAGGACCGCCTCGCTGCCCAGTAGGTAATGAACATTGTTCTTGATCTGGTCCAGTGATGTGACGCCATCCAGATGGAAGTGGAGAGCAACCATCATCGCCACCGTCATGCAAACGAACCCAACCAGCAGGAACGTCACCAGCAGACAGAGATGGCCGAGATGCGGAATGCGTGTGGACGGAATGGCCTCGGATTGCGGCCAGGACTGAAACAGCTCCGCTGGAGCTACTGACATATTCTGCTCCGGCTCCTGCGGCATGAATTCGAGGTCGTTCATGGTTGCTCCGTATTCTTTCTGCGGGTTGCGGATCTTTCCGGGGCGGCGGTCTTTGTGGTTGAGCGCTTGCGCGTGGCAGGCTCGCTGGTTATTGCCTGTTGGGATGCTGGAGAAGGTTTGAGGTCTGCGATACTTTCCGCATAAGGCTGCGAAACGGATGGGGCGTCTGGCGCGCAAGCCGAATCAACATCAGCGGAGTTATCGTCGGGTTCGGAAGGTGCAAGACGGCCGCTGCTGGAGGTGTAATAGCGTTTGAGAAACTGGCCGGTGAAGGAGCCGGGAGTAGAGGCAATCTTCACGGGGCGTCCCTGGCCAACAATGCGGCCGCCATCCTCGCCGCCCTCGGGGCCGAGGTCGATAATCCAGTCGGCGTTGCGGATTACGTCGAGGTTGTGCTCGATGATGATGACCGAGTTACCCAGGTCAGTGAGCCGGTGGAGGACTTCGAGCAGCTTGCGCACGTCGTCGAAGTGAAGGCCGGTGGTGGGCTCATCGAGCAGATAAAGCGTGCGGCCGGTCTGGCGCTTGCTGAGCTCGCGGGCCAGCTTCATGCGTTGTGCCTCTCCGCCGGAGAGCGTGGTCGCGCTCTGCCCCAGATGCACGTAGCCGAGGCCCACGTCTACGAGGGTTTGCAGCTTCTGGCGCACCTGCGGCACGTCGGCCAGCACGGTGAGCGCATCTTCGATGGTCAGCTCGAGGATGGCGGCGATGGAGTGGCCGTGGAATTTTACAGCCAGTGTTTCCTGATTGTAGCGGCGGCCATTGCACACCTCACAGAGCACATAGACGTCGGGCATGAAATTCATTTCTATGCGCCGCTGCCCGTCTCCCTGGCAGGCCTCGCAGCGGCCTCCGCCTACGTTGAAGCTGAAGCGGCCGGGTTTGTATCCGCGTTCGCGGGCCTCGGGCAGCATGGCAAAGAGGTCGCGGATGGGCGAGAAGACCTGGGTGTAGGTGGCAGGGTTAGAGCGCGGCGTGCGGCCGATGGGCGACTGGTCGATGCGGATTACCTTGTCGATCTGCTCGGCGCCGGCGATGGCATCGTGCGCGCCGGGTTCCTCGCGCGAGCCGTAGATGCTCTTGGCAAGCGAGCGGTACAAAATATCGTTTACCAGAGTGCTCTTGCCCGAGCCGCTGACGCCGGTGACCAGGGTCATCAGGCTCAGCGGGATACGAATCGTGACGTCCTGCAAATTGTGTTCGCGCGCGCCTGTGACGGTAAGCCACTTGCCGGAGAGGGGCCGCGGACGAACGCGTTGCAACATTCCGGAGGTGTTAGAGAGATAGCGACCGGTGAGCGACTCGGGGCAGGCCATGATCTCCGCCGGCGTTCCCTGAGCAACGACCTGGCCGCCTAGGCGGCCGGCGCCGGGGCCGAGGTCGAGAACGTAATCGGCGTGACGAATGGTCTCTTCGTCGTGTTCGACGACCAGAACGGTATTGCCCAGGTCGCGCAGCCTTTCCAGGGCCTGAATCAGGCGGTTGTTGTCGCGCTGATGAAGACCGATGGAGGGCTCATCGAGTACATAGAGCACACCACGCAACCGGGAGCCGATCTGCGTGGCGAGGCGAATGCGCTGGCCTTCGCCGCCGCTGAGCGTGGCGGCGTTGCGGTCCAGCGAGAGGTAGGTGAGGCCTACGGCGCAGAGAAACTCCAGCCGCTCGGCAATCTCCTGGCGGATGCGCTCGGCAATGAGCGACTCGCGCGCCGTGAATTTCAGGTTGATGGCTGCAGAAAGAGCGCGGTTGAGCGGCAGGGCGGTGAAGTCGGCGATGGAGAGGCCGCCGATCTTGACCGCCAGCGACTCCGGGCGCAGGCGCTTGCCGCGGCAGACCGCGCAGGGAGTGGCGGACATAAAGCTCATCATCGACTCGCGATAGGAGTCGCTGCGGGCATCTTCAATGCTTTCGCGCAGGTAGCTCAAAATGCCGTGGAAACCGGTGCGCGGGGCTTCGCCTTTAGGCGGACCGTAGACCAGAAGATGCTGCTGGCGCGGGGGTAGCTCCTCAAAGGGTACTTTGAGGTCGATGTTGTAGCGGTCGGCGGCCAGCGTAATGAGCTTGAGAAGGTATTGCGATGACGAGCCGGGACCGAGGCCGCCGTCCAGCAGCGGCTTCGACCAGTCGGTGATAACCTTGGCGGGGTCGAGATCGTAAAGCGAACCCAGGCCATGGCACTCCGGACAGGCGCCGAAGGCGGAGTTGAAGCTGAAGCTGCGCGGCTCCAGTTTGGGCACGTCAAGGCCGCAGTCGGGGCAGGCCATGGAGGAGGAGAATAACTGCTCTTGAGGCTTGGAAGGATTCTGGCCGCCTGCGACGGCTACCAGCACCAGACCGTTGGCCAGTTGCAGAGCCTTGGCGACAGCCAGGTCGAGGCGCTTTTCTACGGAAGGTTTGCCGGGGGGAAGCGGGGGCGCATCGGCAGTAGGACTTTTGAGCAGGATGCGATCGACAACCGCCTCGATGGTGTGGTTCTTACGACGGTCTAGTAAAACCGGCTCGGAGAGATCCATCAACTCGCCGTCCACGCGGGCGCGGAAGCCCTGCCGGTCAAGCTGGTCGAGCAGTTCCTTGAACTCGCCCTTGCGCCCGCGAACGATGGGAGCCATCACGGTGACGCGCTCGCCGCGGCCCTGTTCGAGGATGCGCTGGACGATTTGATCCGCCGTCTGGTGGGCGATGGGCTTTCCGCAGTTGGGGCAGTGAGGCGTGCCAATCGAGGCGTAGAGCAGGCGCAGGTAATCGTAGATTTCGGTGATGGTTCCCACCGTGGAGCGCGGACTGCGGCTGGTGGTCTTCTGCTCGATGGAGATGGCCGGCGAGAGTCCCTCGATGGAGTCCACGTCGGGCCGCTCAATCTGGTCAAGAAACTGGCGCGCATAGGCCGAGAGCGTCTCCACGTAGCGGCGCTGGCCCTCGGCATAGATGGTGTCGAAGGCCAACGAGCTCTTGCCCGAGCCGCTGAGGCCGGTGACCACCGTAAAGGTGTTGCGCGGGATGCGCACATTGATGTCGCGCAGATTGTGCTGGCGCGCCCCGCGTACCGAGATGTGAGTGATGGGCATGAGGAAAATCGAATATCCGCAAGCTACGCAGAACTAAAGTTTTTTGTGGCTGCCGTCGCAGAGAACCGGATTGGCGCTGTGCTTGCAGCCGCAGAAGTGGGCGATTTTGGATTCTGTGGCCTCGAATATTACAGGCGTGAATCCGGTGCCCTTATGGCTGCCGTCGCAGAATGGCTGGCCCTTGCTCAGGCCGCAGGCGCACCAGTAGTAGCTCTTTCCTGCTTCGACCTGGACAGCATAGGGACTCTTTTGAGAAATGGTAGGTTCGGGCATAGGGAATTCTCCTTGAAAGTTGGTAGAGATATTATCGCTTAAATTGGAGGTTAGTTCTGAGGATTATTGGGCGGTTGTCCCGGCTGCGGTTGTCCCGGCTGCGGGAGCTGCTGCGGAGTGCGCGGCTGCCTGCCGGCCGGGAAGACAGGCTGGACTCGCACCACGGCCGGCTGTGGCTGCTCCTCCGTGTCGGAGTCTTCGTCATTAGCCGGGGCCGGAGTGGGATTGGCGGCTGCCGTTGTCGTTCCTGCGTGGCGGAGGCTGAGAACTATCAGCCGCGGAGTTCCCTGGCCCTGGTCTCCGACCAGAATGATGTTGTAACCGGAGCCTTGCAGAAGCTGGCTGAGCACATCACGCGCCGGGCCGGGTCCATAAACGCCAAAGACGCGCTGGTCGGTGTCGAATCCTTCCACTGTTGCGCCGGTAGCGGTGGACACATCTGTCAGGATTTGCGCAAGGCTGGAGTTGGTGGCGTCAATGCGCAGGCCCTGGCTATCCCAGGTGACCGTGGCAGGAAGCGGCTTTTCGTTGACCGGCCATTTTGGAACTTCCGGCTCGGGAGTCTTTGCCGCTGCCGGAATAATTGAGGATTGTGCCTTCGACGTGACCGGAGGTTTATGCTGATGAGCTGGCATGTGCGCCGGTGCTGATGGGGCAGAGGTTGTCGGCGCCTGTGCGGCCAGCATCTGCGCTCCGCACAGCGACGCGGCAAAAATCGCCATGAGCGCAAGCCCCCGCGCGTGAAGGATTCCAGACGAAATCGGCGAGTTGTGCGGAAGATCAGTGCGCATAGCGATTGGTCTCAGCCCCGGCGATTGAATCTCTGCGCCGGGTTCCGACAGTTGTCTTCCGTCAGAAGCTTCTCTGTGAGGAAGAGCTATCCGGAGGCAGCATGCCTTTGCCGCTCTACTGTACTAGACTAACAGTGGCCCGTGGACGCTCGCACAAGAGTTTTCACGCGCCGGAGAGGGTTTAACCGATGTGCCTCTGCTGGAAGGTTTTTGCCGCGCCGGTGGTATTAATGGCAGTCTTTGCCACTCCTGCGCCGGTCAGCGCCACAAGTTGCACTACTCAGGCCGGGTTGCTGCCGCAGGACCGTGATGCGCTGGCGGCAGCTGGGGGGCGGCTGGCCGTGGCCGTGACCGAGCAGGATTTTGTCACGCTGAAAGCAGCACTGCTGCCTGCCCTGGCCCAGGAGTGGGAGGGAATGCGCGGGGTGGTCGAGTCTTCCGCGTCGTTGATGAAGGGCGGGCAGATTCAGTTGCGCAGCCTGTACCTGCTGGACGCAACCAGTCTGGCAGCACCCGCGGACACACAGTTTTTCTGCACCAGCGCCCGCGGTTCGATGACGGTGACCCTGACCATGCGGTCGCTTCCGCCGGGACGATACGCCGTGGTGCTGGCCGATGCGGCTGGAGCGCCCTATGCCGGGCAATTGGGCTTCATCCTGGTCTGGGACGGCCCTGCTTCGGGATGGAGACTGGGAGGCCTGACCGTCCGGCCCGGCGCTCTCGATGGGCAGGACGGCGTCTGGTGGTGGACGCACGCCCGCCAGCTAGCTAGTGCAGACCAGCCGTGGGCTGCCTGGTACGCCTACGAGACCGCGCGGTTTCTGCTGCTGCCGGTGGATTTTCTCTCCACGCCCAACCTGGAAAAACTTGGGACTGAGCAGGCGGCGATTAAAAATTCTCCGCAGGATGCGTTTCCATTGACAATCCCGGACGGCCCTCGCACCTGGAAGATCGACGCGGTGCGTATAGACCCGACGCTGCTGCACGCCGACCTGGGTGTGGTCTACGAATCGCTCGGAATCACTGACCCAGCGGCGCAGCGGACCGAGGCTATTGCCGTACTGAGCGCATTCTTGAAGACGCATCCCGGAGTGCGCGAGAACTTTCATGGACTATGGGCCTATGCGGTGAAGGATGGTAAGCGTACCCCGGTACTCGAGTTGCCCATGGCGCAGATTCCGTAATGACTGGAACAGACGGTTGCGCCCAAAACACTCGCCGGAGAAAATACAGAACTGAATACAACTCTATCCGTACTGAGCTACAAGAATTGCAGATGCCGACTTAGCGAGCGACCGCTACGGCGAACAGGCTTTGGCCAATGGGCGGCGGACATATGCGCGATTCAAAGCCATGGACTAGCGGAAAAATCGCCCGGTCAAAGAGCCGTACCGCAGCCACGTCAAATGAACGTTTCTTCAATAAGCAATTTGTTACCCACCAGCCGAAATAACCGGCGAAGTTATAGTAGCGGAGTCGAGCCGGTTGAAATCCGGCTTCCTCCAGCTTGCTTCGTAATGCGGGCCGGGTGTAGCGGCGGAAATGGCCGAAATCCTTGTCAATCGGCGCAAAAATCTCCGGCCGCGCCGGAACAAACAGGCAAAGAGTGCCCTGCGTCTGCTGCAACAACCGGTGGTAAGCGGATAACTCATCCCCGTCCATTTCAATGTGCTCCAAAACATTGATGCTCAGGATGGCGTTCCAATATGTTTCCGAGTGCAAGCCGCTCACGGTTCCCTGATACAAATCGTGCTGGGGAAACCGGGCACGTAACTGGGCGCAAAAATCCGCATTCGGCTCAATGGAGAGCAGTTTATGAATCTTCGGCATTAGCTGGAGTTCGGAGGTGATCTGGCCAATGCCGGCGCCGACTTCCAGCACATTGCCGCGCAAATACGGCTCGAAATCGCGTATCAAAGCACGGCGATAATTCCTTGCCTCGTTCAGTGCGGCGAACTCAAAATCGGCCGTCTCGGCCAACGCGTTGGGCAGACTGGTCATTTACGCCGCCAGAAGTTGTACTTCCAGATACACCACAACGCACGAAAACCATCTCGCCAGCCGATTTTTTTGCCCTCGGCATAGGTGCGGCCACTATATGAAATTCCAACCTCGTAGACACGCATCTTCGCCTTGGCAACTTTGGCCGTGATTTCCGGCTCGAAACCGAAGCGGTCTTCCTCGATTTGGACCTTCTGAATTACCTCGCGGCGAAAGGCCTTGTAGCATGTCTCCATATCCGTGAGATTCAAATCCGTGGCCATGTTCGAGCACATGGTGAGAAACTTGTTCCCCACTGAATGCCAGTAATACAAAACTCGGCGTGCGCCGCCGCCGCTGTGAAACCGTGATCCGTACACAACGTCCGCCTTGCCGGAGAGAATTGGTGCAATCAAGCGCCAATACTCGGACGGGTCGTATTCCAGGTCCGCATCCTGAATAATGACTATTTCCGAGGTCGCGTGCGCCAGGCCAGTGCGCAACGCCGCGCCCTTGCCTTTGTTCACCTCGTGCCGGATAAGCTTGATGCGCGGTTCGATTTGTGCGATCGGCTGAAGTTGGTTCCAGGTGCCATCCTGCGAGCAGTCATCCACAATGACCAGTTGCTGGACTGGACGCTGCGCCAATACTACTTTGACGACCTCGACCACGGTTGCGGCCTCATTATAGATAGGCATCACTGCCGTGAGACAAGGCTTTATCTCGTCGTTGGAATTCACTTCAGATATCCTAATACTTTCAGGTCAGGGAAACTCTGCAAGAACCATTCTACGCAATTATGTTCTCACCAATGATGCCCTAACCAGCAGTATATTCGTAACAATTCTATATCATGTTTTCGGCAATCATATAATGGACTATATGTCACACAAAAGGCAGCATATCCGTGTGTGCGATCATAGACTCGGAGTCATAGCGGGCCCAAAACCACTTCCCGGAGAGAAGACAGAGAAGCTGAAAATGTCCAGAGCACGGATCGATGGCCTGTATTTATTGATATTGGGGAGTCTGGCATTTATTTTGCTAGGCGTCGCCCTGGAATATACCGCCCGCGCACCGTTTGTAGATTTCAGGGGGCTTTACTATCCTGCACGATGCCTTCTTCAACATCGCGACCCATATCTGCAAAGTGAAGTACTGAGCATATACCGGGCAGGGGGCGTAGACCGACCAACGGACTTTGCAAACGAGCGCCAGACGGCGACTCGGTATGTATACCCACCAACCTCATTTATCATTACCGTCCCCTTTGCAATGCTGCCGTGGGGCCCTGCGCACATTCTCTGGATGGTACTCATTATTGGGAGCTTCATCCTTGCTTCAGTGCTTGTATGGAATCTCGGAGCAAACGACGCACCGCTTATTTCCGGCATACTGATTGGCTTTTTTCTCGCCAACAGCGTACTGCTGGTGATTGCAGGCAATGCCGCCGGAATTGCGATCAGCCTGTGCCTGGTGGCGGTGTGGTGCTTTCTTCGGGAGCGCTTTGTGCCGGCTGGCATCCTGTGTCTTGCGCTTAGCCTTGCAATCAAGCCGCACGATACGGGACTGGTATGGCTCTACTTTTTGCTGGCGGGCGGAGTACTCCGCAAGCGCGCATGGCAAACCCTTCTCGCGACGGTTGCCCTGAGTCTGCCGTCTGTCCTGTGGGTATGGCAGGTGTCGCCACACTGGATACAGGAACTGAATTCCAATATCCTGGCTAATGCTGCACACGGCGCCATCAACGACCCTGGCATTGCTTCATCGGGTGGCCACGGTGTCGACATGTTGATAAGTCTGCAAACCGTAGTTAGTTTTTTCCGGGACGATCCGCGCATCTACAATTCAGTTAGTTATCTTATCTGTGTGCCACTTCTGGCTGTATGGGCGTTCGTTACTATGCGTTCGCGTCTTTCGCCAAAGCTAGTTTGGCTGGCGCTGGCGGCCATCTCGGCTCTTACAATGCTGCCTTTCTATCATCGGATGTATGACGCCAAACTCCTGCTGCTCACAGTTCCAGCCTGTGCCATGCTCCTGGCCGAGGGTGGGTTGATCGGACGGTTGGCGCTAGTGCTGAATTCCGCGGCATTCGTATTAACCGGCGATCTTTCCTGGGGAATTATCCTTGGTATTATCAATCACCTGCACGTGCCTACGACCAGACTGTCCGCGCAGATGGTGATCGCAGCGCAGGCCTTTCCTGTGCCGCTTATCCTGATGGTTTTAGGCGTTTTCTATCTGTGGATCTATGTGCGGCGCTGTGCCATCCATGACATGCCTCAGCCGGTGTAATACGGAGGATTGAAAGCGATGTCAGCCATTATTGATCTGCGTTCGGATACAGTTACCCGGCCTACGGTCCAAATGCGCGCGGCAATGGCCGCTGCCGAGGTGGGCGACGACGTCTACGGCGAGGACCCCACGGTCAACCTGCTGGAGCGGCGCGCGGCGGAGACCTTCAGCCGTGAGGCCGCGCTCTTTGTACCCTCCGGCACCATGGGCAACCAGATCGCCATCCGCCTGCACACCCAGCCGGGCCAGGAGGTGATTGCCGAGTCGCGGGCGCACATTCTGGATTGGGAGATGGCCACAACAGCGGTCTTTTCCGGCTGTCTGGTTCGCGCCGTTCCCGCCGAGCGCGGCATTCTGACATGGAAACACATTGAGCCGGTCATCCAGGGATGCGGCGCCTTTCGCGCGGCCACGGGATTGATTGAGATTGAAAACACCGCCAACCTCGCTGGGGGAACGGTAACGCCGCTGCCGGTGATGGAGGAGATTTGGGCTGGGGCGAGAGAGCGTAAGCTTCCAGTGCATCTGGATGGTGCGCGCATCTTCAACGCAGCTACGGCGCTGGGCGTGGACGTGAAAACACTTACCAGCGGTTTTGACACGGTGATGTTCTGCTTATCGAAGGGACTGGGCGCGCCGGTCGGATCGATGCTGGTGGGCTCGGCGGAACTGATGGCACGGGCGCGCATTTTCAGGAAAGCATTGGGCGGCGGTATGCGCCAGGCGGGCGTACTGGCTGCTGCGGGACTGATTGCGCTGGAGCAAGGTCCAAAGCGGCTGCACGAGGACCACGCCAACGCGCGCTTGCTGGCCGAGGCGCTGGCGAAGATCGAGGGCGTGGTGATCGACCTGAATGCAGTGGAGACTAATATCGTGGTCTTCCGGCTGAAGGGAGTGAGTGCGGCCGATGTCGTTGCGCGGATGAAGGCGCGCAACATATGGATGAGCGCCTTCGGACAGGATGCTATACGGCTGGTCACGCACCTCGACGTGGACCGCGCGGCATGTGCGACGGCAGCCAAGGCGTTGGCCGAGGAGATTGAGGCGGCGGCTAGGGCGGCGTAAGCGCTCTTACCATTCCTCGTTTCACGGTTCCAGCAAAATCTTTCCTGTCGTCTTGCGCGCTTCCAGATCGATCTGGGCCTGCGCGGCCTCTGAGAGCCGATACACGTGCTCAGTACGTAGCTTGAGCTCGCCCTTTGCGGCCCAGCTCAGCACGTCTCCGGCTCTCCATTCCAGTTCCTCCCGCGTGGCCACGTAATGCCACAGCGTGGGGCGGGTGATGAAGAGCGATCCCTTGCTGCTGAGTTGGATCAAATCAAAGGGCGGCACCGGTCCGCTGGATGCGCCAAAGAGAACGAGCAGCCCGCGCGGACGCAGGCAGTTCAGGCTGCTCTCAAAGGTCGTTTTGCCCACCGAGTCGTAAACCACGTTGACTCCTTTGTTTTTCGTGAGCCGTTTAACCTCCGACTCAAAGTCCTGCCTGGTGTAAAGAATCACATCAGATGCGCCCGCTTCGCGCGAGAGCTTCGCCTTCTGCACGGTGGAGACCGTGGCAATCACCCGCGCTCCGAGCCGCGAGGCTATCTGAGTCAGCAGCAGCCCCACGCCGCCGGCACCGGCGTGAACCAACGCCGTGTCACCTGCCTTCAGCGGATATGTTGAATGGGAAAGGTAGTGCGCCGTCATGCCCTGCAACAGCGCAGCCGCGGCCTGCTGCATGCTCAGCCCCGACAGAACCTTGACCAGCGACGCCGCAGGAACCAACGCGTACTCGGCGTAGCTGCCCAGCACGCCGACCGAGGCTACCGCGTCGCCGGTGGCAAAGCCAGTTACACCAGGACCAAGCTCCTCAACTGTGCCCGCTGCCTCACTGCCCGGCGTCAGCGGCAGAGCAGCCTTGTAGATGCCCTTGCGAAAGTAGATTTCGATGAAGTTGACCCCCACGGCTTCCACGCGGATCAACACCTGGCCCGGTCCCGGCTGCGGGATGGGCAACTCGGCGACCTTCAGAACCTCCGGCCCACCAGTCTCGTTAATTTGTATGGCTTTCATCTCAGCTTCAGCATGAACCCTGAGGGCATGTTGCGGCAAGAGGAGGGCTGAAAGAGCATCGAACGATAGACATGACGAAAAAACATTAAATCCTGTGCTGCAATGCCAGGCGGGGCAAAAAACTTATATTCTCTATTCCCTGGTCCCAAATCCCTGTTTGCGGATTCTTGTTTCATGCGACAGAACGTGCGACTCTTGCGGCATACGCAGACGCAGCATGCTCTCGATGGAGTACGGCGTACGCTGGCGGCCGGCGTAGAAGAGGCGTACCTGCAACTCGCCCAGCAGGCCTATGGCCAGTAGCTGGATGCCGGCGACAATCAGTACCGAAGCAATGACAAACATCGGTGCATGTTGGAGCATTACGTCCAGATGCGGATTGAGGATCTTCATTCCCAGCAGAATGGAAGCCATGCAACTGCCCGCCAGGATGCCCAACACACCCAGGCCGCCGAAGAAATGCAGCGGCCTGTTCATGTGCCTGAGCAGGAAGCGGATGGTCAGCAGGTCGAAGATGACGCCAAAGGTACGTCCGATGCCGTAGTGGCTCTTGCCGCGCTTGCGGGGTGTGTTTGTTATGGGAACTTCACAGATCGACGCGCCATACCAACTGGCCAGCGCGGGGATGAAGCGGTGCATTTCGCCGTAGAGTGGAATACTCTGGATGACCTCGCGGCGATACGCCTTGAAGGTGGTGCCAAAGTCGTGGATATCAACGCCGGATAGTTTGGCCATCAGCCAGTTGGCGCAGCGCGAAGGAAAGCGGCGCATGATAAAACTGTCGACCCGAGCCTTGCGCCAGCCGCTGACCACGTCGTAACCCTCTTCGAGTTTTTCAAGAAACAGGGGAATTTCGCCGGGGTCATGCTGCAAATCGCCGTCCATGGCCAGGATGAACTCGCCCGTGGCGTGGTCGAAGCCCGCTGCCAGCGCTGAAGTCTGGCCGAAGTTGCGGCGCAGCCTGATGATCAGCACGCGGCTATCGACCGCGGCAATTTCTCCCATCAGTTTGCAGGTGCGGTCATTGGATCCATCATCCACCAGCACCAGCTCATAACTTTCGCCCACCTGCTCCATTACCTGCTTCAGGCGCGCGTACAAGACAGTCACGTTCTCCTCTTCGTTATGAAAGGGAACGACAATCGAGTATTTGGGCATATCGATAGTGTAGACTCCGTCCCAATGAAATGGGATTACATCACATTGTTGCATGGCCTTTAGGTGCACAAGTGGTGCGATTCAATGCAAAACGAATGGTAATCTAGCGCTCCAGCTCCTCGAGCATAGCCTGCATCTCAATGACAGCATGGTGGTTGCCGCCTCGCCTGGCGCTTTCGATGCCGGTCTTCAGCCGGGCGATAGCTTCATAGGTGCGGCCCGCCGCGGCCAGCGTCTGCGCAGCCATGAAGTAGCCCACGGTATAGCCCGGATCGTTGGCCAGAAGCATGTCAAACTCGACAAGCGACGCCGCTGTCTCACCCCGGCTGGCCAATTCCATCGCCAGCCCATAACGGGCAAAACTGTTCTTCGGGTCCAGCTCCAAAATCTCTTTGAGGCCAGCAATCTTGTCCATTTTGCTCTAAAATGCGGCCATCCGCTGCCGCATGGATTTGCGTTATTGGCGGCGATTGCAGAAACTGGAACTCAGGCGCTTGTTCAGGCCGGCTGCCGCCAGCTTCATTCTATCTGGTGGAGACGGATTTGAACGGCAAGTCAGGGAATGGAGCAGAGCCGCCATGAGTCAGACGAATTCCATCGAAACTAATCCTCCGGCCCGCACCGTAGCCAGCACGCAGTCGGAGATGACAGAGATCATTCTGCCCAACGACACCAACCCTCTGGGAAATCTGTTGGGCGGGAGGCTGATGCACTTTATCGACGTGACTGGCGCCATGGCCGCCTACCGGCACGCACGAACCTACATCGTGACCGCGGCCATGGACCACATTGACTTCATCCGGCCGGTGCGATTGGGCCATCTGGTCACGCTCAGGTCCAGCGTCAACCGTGCCTTCACTACCTCCATAGAGGTGGGCGTCAAGGTGTGGGCGGAAGACACGCAGACCGGTGTGCAGGCGCACGTGGCCAGCGCCTACCTGGTCTTTGTGGCTGTCGATAAGGACGGCAAACGCGTGCGCGTGCCCGAGTTGATACCGGAGACCCCCGATGAGAAGCGCCGCTACGCCGATGCACTGTTGCGCCGCGAGCACCGCGAGGCTGAGGCCGCGCGCCGCAAACAGGAGGCGCTGGCCCATGCCGTTCAGAAAGGTGCGAAAGCCTGAGAACCGTAATTACTTGATTCGCATCTAAAGAAAAATAGGATTTTTAACAGGAGCAAACAGACACTATGGCGCATTCGCCTGTTATGCCTTTGCCCGTCGCTTTGCCAGGTATATCGAAGATCATCGCTATCGGTTCCGGTAAGGGCGGCGTAGGCAAAACCACCGTCGCCGTCAATCTGGCCGTTGCGCTTTCCAAACTTGGCCAGCGAGTGGGCCTCATCGACGCAGACGTCTACGGCCCCAATGTGCCGCTGATGATGGGCTCAAGCCAGCAGCCGGCGGTGGGTGAGGACAATCGCATCCTCCCCAACCTGACACACGGCATCAAGACCATCTCCATCGGCTACATCTCCCCCGGCGACAAGCCGATGGTGATGCGCGGACCGATGCTGCACCAGATCATTCGCCAGTTCTTGCAACAGGTAGATTGGGGCGAGTTAGATTACCTGATCGTCGATCTGCCTCCGGGCACGGGCGATGTGGTTATTTCGCTGGTGCAGACCGTGCCGCTGACCGGCGCCGTGGTCGTCTCCACGCCCAGCGACGTGGCATTGCAGGATGCGCGCAAGGCTCTGGAGATGTTTGCCCAGGTCAACGTCGAGGTGCTGGGCATCGTGGAGAACATGAGCCACTTCACCTGTCCGCACTGCCACAAGGAGATTGACATCTTCTCCAGAGGCGGAGCCGAGCGCACCGCGCAGCAGTTCAATGTTCCCTTCCTCGGATCGATTGAGCTGGTTCCCGCCATCCGCGAGGGAGGCGATCGCGGCATGCCTGTCACTCTGGCCGGACCAAAAAGTCCACAGGCTGTCGAGTTCTACGCCGTGGCTGAAAAACTGATGAAGCAGGCCGAAGAAGCGGCAGCCGCTGCCACCGATGTGATCGAAATCAGCTAAACCACTTGCAGTGGGACCATCTGCTTGATCGCCGAGTTAAAAAAAGCGAGGCTCGCGCCCCGCTTTTTTTGTAGTTGAAAGTGCAATCTACCGCCAATGTCCTTCCTGGAGCTCCCAATGATCGTGATGTTTTACCCACCTGTGAGCAACCCAGCGCGCACCGGGATGGGGCGGACGCTCCCAGCGGCCGGGAACCCAGACGAAGCGGGCGCCATCCCAGCGGTGATAGCCATCGATCCACACGAAACCACGCTCCGGTGGCCGGCCGCGCTCTTCAACGATGACGGGCGGCGGCGCAACGCGGACTACAACCTGCGCAAATGAGACCGCAGGGAACAGTGTGAAAGCAAGTAGTAATGCCAAGGCAATCTTTTTCACGACGAATCAACTCCTTATGGTTAGTGTTGCCTGGTTTAAGTTTCCGGAATCCTGCATCCATTCCGGCCTGTTGATGACTCCAACGTTTTATCACAGGAATAGTTGCGCGTCCAGCCAAAATATTGTTGCAAAACGGCGCAAAAAGCGAATTTACTCGGCCATCGACACGGCTATCAACGACTCGCTATGATGCCTCCATGAGCAGAATTACGATTGGAGCTGAAGACCGGGTTTTTGTATTGACCGGGGCGGGCATCAGCGCGGAGAGTGGGTTGCCCACCTTTCGCGCCGCGGACGGGTTATGGGCGGGAAATCGGATTGAGGATGTGTGCACGCCGGAGGCCTGGGAGCGAAATCCATGGAAGGTTTGGGAGTTCTACTCCGGACGCAGGAAGGCTGGTACTGAGGCGGTGCCGAATCCGGCACACGTTGCCCTGACTGAATTGGAGCACAAGCTCGGCGACCGCTTCTTTCTTTGCACACAAAATGTGGACGACCTGCACGAGCGGGCCGGCTCGCGCAGGTTGCTGCACATGCACGGCGAGCTAACCAAAGCGCACTGTGAGCGGGATTGCGGCCGGCCGCCGGTGGAGGATCATGCCATTTATCGCAGCCTGGACGAGGTGGGCCGCTGCGCATGCGGCGGAAGGCTGCGCCCGCACATCGTTTTCTTTGGCGAAATTCCGCTGGAGATGGATCGCATTCAGCAGGAGATCGCAAACGCAACACTGATGGTGGTCGTCGGCACCTCGGGGTCGGTTTATCCCGCGGCCAGCTTTGTTCACTGGGCGCGGCTGCATGGAGCACGCGCTGTCTATGTGGGGCCGGAACCGCCGCTGAACGCCTCGGCCTTTACTTACGTCGTCGAGGGGAGGGCGGGAGAGGCTTTGCCCGACCTGTTTGTGGTGGAGTGAGCTTTGGTGCTGGTTTCTTTGGAGCGGCGGCTGGCTCGATCTCCGTACTCTTTTCGTGCGCCTTAATGTATTCCACGCGCCGGAAGCGCAGCGCTGTCCAGTCTTCGTCGATGGAGATGGCGCGCACGGTGTCAAAGCCTGCGGCCTTGAGAGCGTCCCATCCGGTGTCACGGTTGAAGTCGCACTCATACTTCTTCGATGTGCCCTTGGGATAGGCAAACCAAACGATCGCATCACCGACGGCGCGCGCGGCTACGGCCTTGGCCAGCGCGTTTACCTCGCTCTTCCGCGTGACAAACGCCAGGAAGAAGCCGATCTCCGGGACCGACTCAATATGGTTGTGAATGGTGAGAACGGGAAGGCGTGCAAGCTCCGGCTGAAAGCTCTCGGGCGCATGCAGAACGAGGATCTCCTGCTGATCCTTGAGATTGAGTTTTTCGAATATTTCGCTCATGGTTTCTCATGATATTCCGATTGCGGAAATAATCTGCAAAACCCATGGAAGTAATTTGCTCATGTAATATCGGATTATCCCCTGCTTGGTTCACTCTTTGGAGGAGGTGCCCGTGCCAGATAAAAATCTTTCCACATCTTCCCGGAAGGCTCCGGCCCCAGAAGCACGAGATTCCCGCGTCGAACAAGGCATTCAGCGTCCTCTGCGCATAGCTCTCTTCGGCTTTGGGACGGTGGGCAGTTCGGTGGCGCGGATTCTGGTCGAATCCCGGCCAGAAGGGCTTGAGTTGACCCACATCTACGTCCGTAATTTGGCGAAAAGACGCGTGGACTGGGTTCCCGCAAGCGTGATGTGGAGCGAGGACGCCGATGCGGTGCTGGCTTCGGACGTGGATGTAGTAGTGGAGCTGGCTGGCGGCCTCGATCCGGCCGGAGTCTGGGTGCGCAAGGCGCTCACCGCCGGCAAGAGCGTGGTGACCGCCAACAAGAAGCTTATCTCCTGCCAGGGTGTCGAGTTGGAGCGGCTGGCGGCGACAGGCGGCGGACAGTTGAAGTACGGCGCCGCGGTGGCCGGCGGAATCCCCGTGATTCCGGGGCTGGAACAAGGGCTGGCCGGTGATCAGATCGTGCGCATCGAAGGTATCCTGAACGGCACCTGCAACTTCATTCTAAGCAGAATGCAGGAGGGCGCTGAATACGCTCCGGTGCTGGTGGCGGCGCAGGCCAAGGGATATGCCGAGGCCGATCCCACCGAGGATGTAGGCGGCTTTGACGCGCGCGCTAAACTGGCCATTCTCATGCGCCTCGCGCTGCGCGTTCAAGTAGACCCGGAGGAGATTACGCCCCTGCCCATCACCTCGATTGCCGCCATCGACTTCAGCTATGCGCGCGAACTGGGCTGCACCATCCGCCAGGTGGCGCGCGCCGACCGCGCCGGCGGACAGATTGCGGCCAGCGTGGGACCGATGCTGGTGGATCTGAATTCGCCGCTGGCCTGGTCGCGCGGCACGGAGAACATGGTGATCTTCACCGGCCGCTATGGCGGCGACGTGGTCTTCAGCGGCCACGGCGCCGGAGGACAACCAACAGCGGTGGCTGTGGTCAGCGACCTGCTGGCCCTGGCCCACGGGTCAAGGAGAGTTGAGATTCCAGCAGTTCCGGCGCGCTTGAGCGCCGAGTTCGAGGTTCCCCATTACATCCGCTTCCTGGTCAACGACAAGCCTGGAATCATTGCCGACATCACCGTGGCGCTGGCCAAAGAGCAGATCAACATTCGCGCCATTGTGCAGAAGCCGGGATTTCCGTCACACGCGCTGCCTTTCGTCATGACTGTCGAGCCTTGCAAGCCCTCGGCCCTCAAGCGCGCCATGGGAGCCATGAGCGGCAGGAATTACCTGCTCCAGGAGCCGCTGGACTTGCAGATGCTGGAGTAGCAGGGATAAGGGATCAGCGATCAGCCGCTTGGGCCTTGAATGCCAGTTGCAGGGACATCGGGTCAGCCGTTCGGGCATCCGCCGTTCTCGGCAGCCAGGGCTCAACAGACTGAGGAGAGTTGGAAGCCGGGATCAGATCGTCTCAATGTAGGACTTCAATCGTATCGTGAGCGCAACCAAACCATCCTCAGATTTCAACCCATGAGAGGCGATCCCTGAGCTTTCGCTTGAATGACAGGCTGATTCGGCAGCCTGTCATTCTCCTTCAAAACGACGCCTAGTGCGGAGGTTCTCCAGAGCCGGCAAACGGGGCTCTCCTCAGTGGTTTGCGATGGGAGAATAATCGAGGATTTTCACCGTGGAGCCAAAGCGATGGAAGTTGCGATACTCGATTTCGTTCAGATCCGTCTGCCAACGGCCCTTTCTGGTCATGACTTGTTCGCTGACTGGCAGCATGTAGTCGTGATTGTTGATTACGACATAGTCGTAGTCCACGCTCACTGAAGCCGCTTGGATGGGATACTTTTTCGGCACATCGTCCAGTATCTGGGTGATGCGGCGAACCATCCGAGTGGAGCTATCGATGAAGACCTGTCCATGGTAGCCAACAGTGACTACATCATTCGAGCTTACCCGGAGAGTGATAGTAGAGTTTTCGCGGAGCACGCGATAGTCGAAGACCTGAACTGTCCCATCTCCCAGCACGCCGGTTTCATTCCATTGGAAGTCAGCCTTAGAGGAGGCGCTAAACAGGCCTGAGAAAGCAACCCCGAACTCTCCGGCCGACATCACACCTCCCTTGTATTCCGTGTCGTCGTTGCTTGTGGAGCCGTTGAGTTCCAGTTCCAGCATGATCCGGTTTTCCTCATGATTAAAATACGTTAAGAGTTCAGTGAACTTATCCCGGTGCTTCCACTGCTTCGTCCCATTCGTATTGGCCGAATAAACCGACCGGTTGGTCACCTGTTCGCAAATGAAGTTGGGCAGTGATGCCCTGTAGTTCATTGCGTACTGAGTTGCATCCGCAAGGATGGACTTAAGTTCATCCGGCGCCGGACGCTGCGGGGGGTTTGCGGGGAAGGTGATGACAAGAGGGCCAGCCGGGCGGGGCGGAGCTGCCGAACTGACTTCCACAGCCGCCTCATTCTCCGTGGCTGGCTGGCCTCCGGCGAGGGTGAATGAGGTGCTGGTTTCCGCGGTTTTTCCGCCCTGGTCCATGATTGCCTTCACCTCGTAAAGGCCGTCTACAGGAGGGTTGATGGCAAAGCTGGTCAGGTAGGAAGAGAACTCCGATTCGTTGGATTGATGGGAGATCATCGGTTCGCCGCCCAGCGCTTTGCCATTCCTGAACACCTGGATCTTGAGCGTGGCGGCTTGCGGCGCGTGGGGATCCGAGTGAGCCGTGAAGAAGACCGAAATGTCTTTGGCGCCGGGCGGCAACTGGCCGGAGAGATTCGGCATCACTCTCTTGTCTCCATGGCGAAGAGGCTCCGCGGGGTCATCCTCGGCATGAAACGGCTCCGTCTGTCTCACTAGCAGCATATTGCCCAGCGATGGGGCGCCGGAAGGGTTGGGAATCTCGAATTCCACGCGCCGCGCGCCTGCCCTGCCGCTGTTGTGGTCCACAACGGCCACTTCCAGAACGTACTGACCTGCGGGAGCGAGAAAATGGCGCTGGAAGGTGATTGCTCCGAAGTTGTCCATTTGAGCATTCTTGACTACCCTGTGGCGGGGAATATCGGTGCTGAAGCGCTCAATGACCATGCCTGTCTTGTCTTTGATATTTGCGACGATCGACAGGCTGGCCCAATAGAGGCTTGTACTGGAGTCCTCGCGAATCTCCAGAGTCGAGAAGGGCACCTCGATGGCCAGCGTACTAACCGAGCCGTCAGGGGTATCACCTGCCCGCAGGATGGCCGTCCGGAAGGTCACATCAGCGGGCAACGGCGATGCGCCGAGAATCTTGAGCAAGGGCAGTTCGAACTGCTGTGGAACTGCGGCAGTGCCAACGCGCGGAGGCAAGGCAAGATAGCCCGTTCGCGTGCGGATCTTGAGCCCTGCCCGGAGGGGCTTGACGGAGACGGGACGGAATTTTCCATCGTATTCTTTGATGGGGGGAATATAGGAGGCTACGTAATATGCCGTCATGTCCTGGATCATTCGTTTCAGCATCTGTTGTAATCGATCTTTGGTGACATAACTGCCACCCGTTCCCTCTGCCAAATGTTGCAAACCTTCATTATCTTGATTGGTTTCTAATAATCCTGTGTACTTGACTTGTGTCGAGGGTTGCCCATATTGCTGTGCACTACCCGTCAGAGCATTGTTTATTTTTAATGCCCCGAGATCCCGCACAGTCAGTTGATTTTCACTTTGACCAGAAGAATTGAGGTCGACGATATAGATGCTCTCCCCAGCTTGATTCGCCGATCCGATAATGGATTTAATGGCATCGCTGGTGCGCGAGTCGATCCGATTTGCCTGGAAGGAAGTGAAAAAGACCAGAGCCTTTCTTTGCGTGATCTGCTGCTGGGATTGCGCCAGAGCCAGCAGACCGGCCAGGAAAGGCCGGAGATGTTGATTCTGGGTGATCCTGCCGGAGTCAGTGAGCGCCGAAAGCAAGGTCAGATCGAGGGCGCGCTCTTTCGCGCTTACGGCTTTCCCGGAGGGATCAGTGCCGGTCAGGGCCGCCGCGATGAGTTGCTTTTCGGGCTGGCTGGCGGTGCCGCCGCTCAAGGAGATTACCGGCTTGGTGGCTGTTTTTATGGCCTCCTCGATCGCTTTGCGATCGGAGGTGAAGGGAACTTGAAGGCGGAGCCGTCCCTCGACCGTCAGAACCGAGAAAGAAAAGCCGCTCTCTGGAAGTATCTTGAGAATCCTGATGGCTGCATCGCGCGCGTTCTTCATGAAGGTCGGGTCGGTTTCCTGGGTTTTGCCCACCACCTGGCCCGGCCGATCAAAGACCAGCGTGATCAGACGCTCGGTCTTCTGTTGGCTGCTGACCTGACGAAAGCTGTTGAGCGTGACCGGAACGCCGTCGTCAGTGACCGCGATCTGTTCCTTCTTCAGGTCGAGAACCGGCCTGTTCTTTTTGTCGTGAACCACCAGATCGAGCGAGACCTCGTCGGCATTGACGGACAAATCCGTCCCTTGACCGGGGGGTAGAGCCGGCGCCTGGCAGCAAGCCCAGCGTAGCGAAAAAGCAAGAACCAGGAGAGCTGACAACTTCAGGATCTTCAGGATCGAGTTGCAGCGTTCCCAAAGCTTTTCAGACGGGTGTTGACATATAGACATAATCGAGGCCCCCAATGGCCTATGGTCTTTAATCCCTATCGCGTTGGCATCTCCGTCCGGAGCCATGCCCAGGCGAAGGGGTCCTCGACCAGGATGGTCTCCAGCGCGCTCCATTGAATTGCCGGCCGCGCGGCGGCCGGCAATTCAGTTCGATCCCTGATTCTATAACCAGCGGACCATCATAGAAGCCTGGAACTACCAGTCACGCATTTGGGGACTCCCGCAATTATCTCAGATTTATCTCATATTGGCAGACCGTATTCGATAAACCGGCAACTTATAACTTCAAAGTCAGCGCAAACCAGAGACGCTAGTCTCCGCATATCTCATGGAAATAGTGCATTCGAACGCCTCACTCTCCGGTTATCCCCTAGCCGCCGCGACGGATTCGACGAAGAGGCGATGAACGCGCCGGTCATGCGAGAGTTCGGGATGAAAGGTGGCTGCCAGGATACGGCCCTGGCGGACCAGCACCGGGAAACCTTCGCGACGGGCGAGCACGTCGATACCTGGGCCGATCTGGCTGATGCGCGGTGAGCGGATGAAGACCATTTCCAGCGGCCCTCCGGCGAGCTCGGTCTCGGCGGTCACGATGACAGAATCAATCTGGCGGCCGTAGGCATTGCGCTCCACGACGGCATCGAGCACGCCCATGCTGCGCTGCGAGGGGTTGAGAACCTCCCGCGCCATCAGGATCACTCCCGCACAGGTGCCGAAGACCGGCCTAGTGCGACAGAACTCCTGCAAAACCTCAAAAAAGCTGTGTTTTTCGAGGAATTTCAGCATGGTGGTGGATTCGCCGCCGGGCAGCACAAGTCCATCCAAGGACTGGCCGTCCTGGCGGAGGTCTTCTGGGGTCTTCACCAGTGAAGGGCATGCGCCGGCCTCGGTGAGGGCATGCGCGTGGCTGGCGTAGTTGCCCTGGATGGCCAGGACGCCGATGCGAGACCGCATTTGATTCTGTGTCTTTGTCAACCGAATCTTCCGCCTTTGGCCGGTGAACTTCGTCAGCGATTCACGGGAAACGACGCCTCTCATGACAATTTTATCCGCTCGGGCATCTGCGAGCGCCTGCAGAGCGGGGACTTGCCGTCTGGGCGGGTGCCCCTTCGACAAGCTCAGGGCAGGCTTTCGGCTCGGGGAACGAACTGGGATGGTTTCTGAGCCGTAGCTAGAAAAGGGGATAAGGATGGGGCATCTGGCCGGATTTCCTCGCACCCCGGCGTGCTACTATTCCAGCTATCATCCAGACGCAACCTTTGAAATTGCGCCAGCCGGAAGGGAAGGGGCTCGGTGATGAATAGATATCTGAGGCTTATTGCGCTCGCGGCAGTCTCTGCCGGGGCGTTGATTTCCATCGATGCGTGCGGCAGGTTAACGCGCCTGCTCCCACACAAGAAGTCGATCAGCCAGGTCCAGTTGGCCCGGGTTGACAATGCCTATCCCATGCCAGATGCAGCCAAGGAAGACGCCATTGTTGTCACCGTCACGCGCGATGGGGAGCTGTGGTTGGGACAGAGCAAGACAGACATATCCGAACTTGGCGAGCAGCTTCGCGATCGGATCGCGGACAAGCTCGATCGCACGATGTTCCTTCGCGCCGACGCGCGTGCGCGATTCCTGGATGTTGAAGACGTCCTCGATTCCATGCGCGCGGCCGGCGCGGACGATGTAGGACTGCTCACACAAAAGAAAGATGAAGCCGCGAAAAAAGAGTATTTCGCGTGCAGCAAACCGCCGGAAGTGCCGAGGGGATTGGATATCATGTTTTTCGCGATCCCGCGGACTCCTCACGACATGCCGGAGAAGCAACTCACCTACCCCACCCGGATTCCGCGCGACATTTTAATGGTCACAGAACATTCCACGGGAGCAGCCATGCCCAGTCGCGAAGCCCTCACCGTAGTCGTTCAGATCCGCTATTGGCGAGGCGGCACTCCTTTTTACAAGATTAATGAAACCGACGTGACCAAGGCCGAGCTGCTGCCCCGGCTCACAGACATTTACGCGAACCGCGCAGAGCGGGTCCTCTTTATTTTGGGGGATGACCGTATCGACTTTGCCAAAGTGATCGAGGTCGTTGATATTGCCCGCTCCGCGAATGTGGATCACATCGGAGTGCTGACGCCGCGCATCCAAGCGGGCCAGTAATTCAACTGCCCGGGCCCCGACCGATGGCGCAAGCTGTTGCGGGTTACAAAGCTGCGGGGACTTGCCCCTTCGACTGCGCACAGGGCAGGCTGTCCAGGCAGAGGCACCTTCGACAGGCTCAGTGTGGGCTTTCGGCGTGGGGAATTGGGGGTTTTGGAAATCGGCAAATCCGGTTGAAATCCCGCGCCTTGGTTTCGCCCTTTGTTTGCCCACTAAAATTGGCTATGTTGTTGATTTCAGGACTGATTCCTTAATTCTTAATCGAGCGTTACCCGGCCCATCCGGCGAGAATTCCCGCGCCCGGGTTTCGCCTTTTTTAGCCACTGCGAAATGGTTATGTTGTTGATATCAGTACTGTTACCGAATTTGGCTTGCGGCTTAAAAGGCGAAAATGGGATAAACTTTTGTTGCATTTTCCGCGAACTGAGGCGCTAACTTATGAATTTTGAGTAGCTTGCGGATCCGAAGGCGGCGATTCGACATTGTTTTGCGTGGTTGCGGGCGAGGCCGGAGCGGAGGGGGAAGGATGAGCGCCAGAGGAGGATTTCCGCATGGGGGCGGAGCGGGCGGTGTGCAGGAGACGTGCGGTGCGGGCGATGCTGAGCAGGTGATCGGCATCCGAGGCGTCAAGCAGATCGCGCAGGTCGGCATAGGCGACACAGGCGATGTAATCGGAGATGTTCTGGCGGCTGATGAGGGCGGGCATAGCCGCCTTGTAGGCAGCCAGCGCCTCCTGACTGGACTCGTATTCGCTTTTGTGACGGCTACGTGCGGAGAGACGGGCACGCTCGTAGGCGTCCATGCAGAGGGCGATGGCGGGGTGATCGAGGGGCGAGGGACCGGGAGAGGCGTCGATGACGGGGTCGGCGCGGCGCTCGGCGGAGGGCTGGGTGAGAGCCTTCACAACGGCCATACGGAGTTGAGTCATGCCTGGATTAGTCATAGGAATAGTGTGGCGGAAATGGAGGTAATTATATGCAAAGGACTGGCCGTCCAGGCGGGCGGCGCTTGCGCGCCATGGGATTCGTGGTTTCCCACACTTTCGCTCAGGACGCGAAAGGTTGGGGTAGCCGGCACCTGCGGTGCGGCCAGCAGCCTTCGGCTCGGGGAAACGAAATCACTGGCAGGCAGGATTTAAGCCGGCACGTACCGCTCGATGGAGAGGTTTTTTGCGTGCGCTCTGGTCCTGGAGACATCATAGGCGAGCTGCATGCGCAGGAGATGGTCCATCTCCGGGCCGAAGGCTTTTTCGATGCGCAGCGCCATGTCGGGCGTCAGGGCGGAATTGCCGTTGAGAAGATCGGAGAGCGTGGCGCGGCGCACCTGCAAAATCTCCGCGGCCTTTGACACGCTGAGGCCGAGTGCTTCGATGACTTCGGTCTTAATCAGGCTGCCTGGATGGGGCGGGCTCTTCATGGGCATTTCGGCCTCCTCAGTGGTAGTCAATCAGGTCAATATCGCTGGCAGCATTGTCATCTTCGTCATAGCGGAAGATCAATCGCCAGTTTCCGGTTACAGTCATGCTCCAAAACCCTTTGAGGTCACCTTTGAGTGGATGCAGCTTCCAGCCGGGGAATTTGCCGAGTTGTTCCATCGTTTCGGCGGTTTCGATGGCGAAGAGCAGCTTGCCCAATTTGTCAGCCATTGCAGAAGGCAAAGAACGGGCGTTTCCCTCTTCGTAGAACTGCCTCAGGCCCTTGTGGCGAAACCGGACCAGCTGCATTGCGCCTCACGTATTCATCATGTACGGTATTACCGTACATGTCAAGTGGCCACCTGCATTGGGGGGACTGGCCGTCCAGGCGGGCGCCTTCGGCTTGGGGAATGAATGGGGACGGTTTCCCACCAGAAGCTAGAAACAAGCGAAGAATGTGGCACCCGACCGAAACTGAGGGCTGAAACCTTCAGCCCCGACGAGCCCAGAAGCCGATATTCTATGCGCTACTTCACCCTCACCTTGGGCTCGACCGACAGCCCCGGTCTGAGCGCGTGGTTCGGGTCTTCACTCTTCAGATCGGTAAAGTCGATACGCACCGGAACCCGCTGCACCACCTTCACGTGATTTCCGGTCGCGTTCTCCGGCAGGAACAAACTCAACACCGACCCCGTTGCCCCGCCGATCTGCGTCACCCTGCCGTGATAGGTTTTGCCGGTTGCGTCCACAATGATCTCCACCGGCTGGCCGGCCGCCATGTGCCTCAGTTGTGTCTCCTTGAAGTTCGCCGTAACCCACAATCCATCTATTAATACCAGTGTCATCAGATTCTGCCCTACCCAGACGTCCTGATTGATCTCCACGCTCTTGTTTGTAATGACGCCTGCCGCTGGAGCCACGATGTGCGTATAACCCAGGTTGAGCTTGGCTTGTTCGAGTTGTGTCTGTACTTGCTCTACCTGCGCCTCGGCCTGCTTGGAACGCGACGACAGCACGGTCACATGCTGCGGTCCGGTCTTCAGGTGCTCAAGCTCGGCCTGTGCTCTGGCCAGTGCGGCCTCGTCGTTCTCGACCGCAACCTGAAAATCGCGCGGATCGAGCTCCACAATCACATCTCCCTGATTGACCGCCTGGTTCTCTTCCACATTCACCTTGATCACCCGCCCGGCGATCCGCGGGCTGATCTGAATCATGCGCCCGTCAACCCGCGCATCGTCCGTGCCCTCGATAAAGGTGGAACGCCACCAAAAGATTGAAGCGACCAGTGTGAGGGCAAATAATACAATGACTATCCAAACGAATATCCAGCCGATGAGTCGACCGGCGCGAGCTTTTCTTCGGGCTGATGTTTTCCCCTCACACTCAGGATACTGATCGAGTAGTCGAATCGCCCGGTTGCTGAAATAAATCCCGAGGAGCGCTAATGGTATACAAAACACACTGATAATGCTGAACCACAATCCCTTGTTCGCAGCGCTTTCAATGTCGTTAATAATGTCTCTGCTGCTGGATTGTGGCTGCGCGTTCTCAGAGTCTGCGCCCGGCTCAGGTTTGGCAGGTGTTGGATCGTTTTCCGACATATTTGCTACTCACAGATAGCTTCTGTACTAGATCTCCATTTTCGGTGCCGATTTGATGAAATTCTACCGCTAATGATGCAAATGGCAAGACTAAAAGAATGTTTGTGCCGAAAAGCCAAGGTTTATTATGGCAAGGCCGAGCGCTTTCCTGCTGTCCGTGCCGGGTGTCCAGCCCTTGGGCTTTTTTCTAGCGCAAGGACGGGAAGCAAGGATGCCCATGCGATCGAATAGCGAGGCACCTGCGGTGCGGCAGCCTTACCAACCTCTAGTCTGCATTTGATCCTTCTCTTCGATGGCGGCGGCGGCGAGGCCTTTCATGGTTCCGGTGACCTGCGCAGCGACCTCGGCGAGGATCTTGGGGTCGTTGTAGTGGGTGGTGGCGATGACGATGGCCTTGGCGCGGCTGACGGCCTCTTCGCGCTCGCGAGTATCGTTTTCCACGTCCAAAGGCATGGCGCGCTCTTTCATGAAGATTCCCGAGCCGACGAAGATGGCTTCAGCGCCGATCTGCATCATGAGAGCCGCATCGGCGGGGGTGGCGATGCCTCCGGCGGAGAAATTCGGCACGGGCAGCTTGCCGGATTGGGCGACCATGCGGATGAGCTCGTAAGGAGCCTGGTGTTCCTTGGCGGCGGCGTAGAGTTCCTGTTCGCTGAGCACGGTGAGGGCGCGCATCTCGCGGATGATCTGGCGCATGTGCAGAACGGCGTGGACGACGTCGCCGGTGCCGGCCTCGCCCTTGGTGCGAATCATGGCCGCTCCCTCGGCGATGCGCCGTAGAGCCTCGCCGAGATTGCGCGCGCCGCAGACAAACGGAGTCGTGAAGGCGTGCTTGTCGATGTGATGGGCCTCGTCGGCGGGCGTGAGGACCTCGGATTCGTCGATGAAGTCGACGCCCAGCTCCTGGAGGATTTGCGCCTCGGCGGTGTGGCCGATGCGAGCCTTGGCCATGACGGGGATGGAGACTGCCTGGATGATCTGCCTGATGAGCGCGGGGCGGGCCATGCGGGCAACGCCACCCTCGGCGCGAATCATGGCAGGAACGCGTTCCAGAGCCATGACGGATGCGGCGCCGGCCTCTTCGGCGATTCGCGCCTGCTCGACGCTCATCACGTCCATGATGACGCCGCCTTTGAGCATATCCGCCAGGCCGATTTTGAGGCGCAGGCTGGTGGCGGCGACACGGTTAATTTCCTTTGATTCCGGCATGGAAGTGGCCTCACTCTCGGGCGGATTCCGGAGTTGATTCGAGTACGGCTGGGGCCGGAAACCCGCGCGATGGGTTCAATTACCAGTGTAGCAGCGATGTTGGGGGACTGGCCGTCCAGGCGAACGGCGCTTGTGCGCCACGAAAGTCGTGGTATCCCACCCATCGCAAAGTGCGCGATGGATGGGGCACGGGGCAATTGTGAGTGGGACAGATACAAAAAGCAAAAGCAGGTCCTTCGACTCACTACGCTCGTTCAGGATGACTACAAGGATGGGGCACGGGGCAATCTCGATGAACCGGAACCGATACCACATTAGAGAAAGCTTGAACTCGTCAAGATGCTGGCCGATACCGTGATTCCTTAGCACTTCCCAATACTGCTGTCCCGCTTCTGGTCACCTTTCTGCTTGATTTCTCATCGATGGCCTCTGTTCACCCAACGCCGACGCCGGCCAGCGCGACACAACCGGCAAGCGTGCCGCCACGCGCGCCCGATTTGCCGGGAGAAGACGTGAGCGCCGTCGAACAGGCGCTGGTGGTATCGCCGCACCTGCCGGAGGGGGCAAAGATCAAGCTCACTGCGCCGGTGGCGCGGCTGCCAGTGGAACTGGAAGTGGCCGTTCCGGTGCGTGATTTTCGCGTGCGTAATCTGCTCTTGCTGGAGCCGGGGCAGGTGATTGAAACGCAATGGGCCCAAGGCACGGATATGCCGCTGGCCTGCGGTGACGTGCAACTGGCGTGGAGCGAGTTTGAGGTGGTCGATTCGCAGTTGGCGGTGCGCGTGACGAGGCTGGTGTGAAGAGCAGGGAATAGGGAGTAGGGAATAGGGAATAGGGAATAAGGATTAAGGAATAGGGAATAGGGAATAGGGAATAGGGAATAGGGAATAGGGAATAGGGAATAGGGAATAGGGAATAGGGAATAGGGAATAGGGAATAGGGATTAGGGACTCAGATGGGCGGGAGAGACTGAGGATGAAGGCGAACGTGACGATGGCAGTGGGCGGAGTGGCGGGGTGGCTGCTGGGACGGCTGCGTGGCGGCGGCCGCAGGCAGCCGAGGCTGGAGCTGGTGGAGCGGATTGCGCTGGCCCCGCGCCAGTCGCTGGCTCTGGTGGAGGCAGAAGGGCGGCGATTTCTGGTGGCTACTTCGCCGGAGGGCGCGCCTGCCTTCTTTGCGCTGGATGAGCGAGCGCGGCCGGCAGTGAACGGAGTGGCACGGGTCTCTGGCGCGACGCGGGCCACGGAGAGAGTCGCCGCGAGGGTCTCATGGTAGCTGCCTTCCTAATGGCGGCGCCGGCATCCGTGCCGCTGTTGCCTGACCTGAATGCGCGGCTGCATCCCTCGGATTCGACGCCGTGGACGATTCTCTTTGTTCTGACGCTGATTACGCTGCTGCCGGCGATTCTGATGGCCATGACGCCGCTGGTGCGGCTGCTGGTGGTCTTTCATTTTTTGCGCCAGGCGCTGGGCACGCAGACGGCGCCCTCCAATCCCACGCTGATGGGCCTGGCGCTGATGATGACCTGGTTTCTGATGACGCCTGTGCTTAACCAAGTGGACCAGCAGGCGGTTGAGCCCTATCGCGCGGGGCAGGTGACGGGCTGGGAGGCCATCGACCGCGGGGCGCAACCGGTGAAGCACTTCCTGCTGCACTATGCGCGGGAGAAGGACTTGGCGCTATTTACCGCCGCGGGGCAGATTGCGCGCCCCAACAAGCCGGACGACCTGCCCATGCGGGTGGTGGTGCCGGCCTACATTCTTTCGGAGTTGAAGGCGGGGTTTGCCATCGGCGCGGTGCTGTTTCTGCCGTTTCTGCTGATCGACATGGTGACGGCGGCGATTACCACCTCGATTGGCATGTTCCAACTGCCGCCGGTGGTGGTCTCGACGCCGCTGAAGATTCTGCTGTTTGTGATGGTGGACGGCTGGAACCTGCTGGCCAACTCACTGCTGAAGAGCTTTTGAGCGTTGTTGTAGCGGACGAGAAAGGATTGCCGATGACGCCTGATCTGGTTGCCGAGTTGCTGCGCCAACTGATGAAGGAGGCGCTGATTCTGGCCGCGCCGCTGCTGCTGGCAACGGCCGTGCTGAGTTTTGTGCTGAGCGTCTTTCAGACCCTGACCAGCTTGCAGGAGCAGTCGCTGACCAGCGTGCCGCGCCTGGGCGCCATTGCCCTGATTCTGCTGGTGGGGATGCCCTGGTTTCTGGGCCGGATGGCGGAGTACACGCGGGTGCTGCTGGAGGATTTTCATCGCTATCTGGGGTGAAAAAGCAGCGAACAGCGAGAGGACGCGGATGCCCGATTGGACGAGTTTTTTGAGCGCCATGACGCTGACCCTGGTGCGGGTGAGCGGGATGGTGGCCTTTGCTCCGTTCTTTTCGTCGACGGCATTGCCCATGCGCGCCAAGGCGGTTTTTGCGGGAGCTGTGGCGTTTTTGCTGGCTCCCCTGGTGGCCACGCTGCCCAATGCGCGGATCACGCTCGGTTTTTCCTCGCTGTTGGGTGAGCTGGCGGTGGGTTTGGTTTATGGGCTTACACTCATGCTGCTCAACGAGATGATGATCTTTGCCGGGCAGATTATCGGCTTGCAGTTCAGCTACTCGCTGGTCAACCTGCTGGACCCGGCCTCGGCCATCCAGACGCCGCTGCTGGGCGACCTGTTTCAGTTGATGGGCACGCTGGTGGTGATCTGCGCCGGCCTCGACCGGATCATGCTGGCCTCGATGGTGCGCAGCTTCCACGCGGCGCCGCTGGGCAGCTTTGCGCTGGCTCCGACGAGCGCGCTGGAGATTGTGCGCGCCGCCGGGGGCGTCTTTCTAGCTGCCGTGGAGCTGGCCGCGCCGGTGCTGGCCGCAACCATGCTGGTGGAAGTGGCCGTGGCGCTGCTGGGCAAGCTCAGCCCGCAGTTGCCGGTGATGATGCTGACCGTTCCGCTGAAGACCTTGACCGGCTTTGCCATTCTGACCGGCTGTCTGGCCCTGTGGTCGCGCTTCATCGAGGCTCGCTTCAGCGGGCTGCTGGATTTGGCGGAGCGACTGATTGGCCCTGCGGGCGGCAGCGTTTCTGTGCTGTCGCAGCGGATTGGAGGCTGAGCCGATGCCCGGAGAGCGCACCGAACAGGCAACCCAGCACCGGCGCGAGAAGGCGCGCAAGGAAGGCGACATTCTGCACAGCCGCGAGCTGTCAGCCGCGGCTGGAACGTTGGCCGGAGTGATAGTGCTAGGGGCGCTGGGCAGCCATCTTCTCGTCGCCTGGCGAACAGGCTTTGCAGCCTTTCTGAATCTGGGATTAACTGCCCGTTGGGAGCCGGCCGAGATCCAGCCCACGCTCTACGCCCTGCGCAAGCTGGCCTTCGAAATTCTTATGCCGCCGGGGGCGATGATGGCGGCTGTAGCCGCGGGCGCTCTGGGAGTGGGCGTTTTGCAGACTGGCGGGGTCAACTTCCATCCCGAGTTGGCGAGCTTCAAGCTGGATCGCATCAACCCGGTCTCCAACCTCAAGAACCTCTTCTCGCTGAGGGCCGCTGCAAGGCTGGGCAAATCGCTGATTCCCGCCAGCGTGCTGGCAGTCTTCTGCGTGCAGCGCATCGGGCGGCAGTTGACCATCCCCCCGTTTTCGACGACGCGGCTGGAGATGCTGGGCGCGGATGTCTATGGGCTGCTGCTGGCGGCTGCGTGGCTGCTCTTCTGCTGGTCAGTAATCGACTACCTGGTGGAGTGGCAGAGCCGCGAGTCGCGGCTGAAGATGAGCCGCGAGGACCTGCGCGACGAGTACAAGGAAACCGAGGGCAACCCGCAGATTCGCTCGCGCATCCGCAATTTGCAGCGCGCGGCGCGCCGCCGCAAGGTGAAGGCCGACGTGGCCAAGGCCGCCGTGGTGCTGACCAATCCCACCCACTATGCGGTGGCACTGGGCTTCGATTTCGCCACCATGGAAGCGCCGCGGATGATGGCCAAGGGGCGCAACCTGCTGGCCGAGGAGATTAAGGCCGAGGCTCGCTGGGCGGGGGTGCCGATTATCGAGAACCCGCCGCTGGCTCAGTCGCTCTACCGCTCGGTGGAGGTTGGCCAGCCGATTCCGGTTGAACTCTATGCGGCGGTGGCGGCCATTCTGGCCTATCTCTACCGCCAGCGCCTCGATGCGGAGATGCGCGAGCGGCGCGCCCGCGAAGCGGCGGCCAGAGCGCAGACGCGAGCCCAGAACTGGCGGCCCGGCTCTGAATACCGAGGAGGTCCGCAATGAGCTCGACCGCCCTGCCCACGAGAGCCATACCCGCAGCGGGCTCGATCCTCGAGCGGCTGCGCGAATATGTGCTGCCGCTGGTGACCATCAGCGTGATCTTCGTCATGCTGGTGCCGCTGCCGGCTGCCGGGCTGGACATACTGCTCACGATGTCCATGGCCGCCTCGATCATCGTCTTCCTCTCCGCCGTGCAGATTCGCCGCGCCGTCGAGCTGAGCGTCTTTCCCACCCTGCTGCTTTTGCTGACGCTTTTCCGGCTGGCGTTGAACATCGCCTCGAGCCGCCGCATTCTGCTGCACGGGCAGGAGGGCACGGCCGCGGCAGGGTATGTGATCCAAGCCTTCGGCCAGTTCGTGGTGGGGGGCAACTATGTGGTCGGCTTCGTGATCTTCCTGGCCCTGATCGCTATTCAATTTCTGGTGGTCTCGCACGGGGCTGTGCGCACCGCCGAGGTCACCGCCCGCTTCACGCTGGATGCGTTGCCGGGCAAGCAGATGGCCATCGACGCCGACATGAATGCCGGCCTGATCGACGAGCAGGAGGCGCGCAGGCGACGCCAGGCGATTGCCCGCGAGGCCGAGTTCTACGGGGCAATGGACGGGGCGGCGCGTTTTAACCAGCGGGATTCCCTGGCCACGATTCTGATCACCGGCATCAACATCATCGCCGGCCTGCTGATCGGCACCCTGCAACAGGGCATCGAACTCGGCGAGGCCGCGCACACCTATACGGTGCTGACGGTGGGTGACGGGCTGGTCACCATCATTCCCTCGCTGCTGGTCTCGGTGGCCGGGGGCATTACGTTGACCCGAGCGAACTCAGCCGGGTTGCTGGGCGGCGAGATTCGCCAGCAACTTTTGGCCAAGCCGGTCACGTTGTATGTGGCCAGCCTGGTTTCGGCGGCCATGTGCCTGATTCCGGGGCTGCCCAGGCTGGCGTTTCTGGGTGTGGCAGCCATTTTGTTCTATGCCGGGCGCCGGGTGGCGGCCCACGCAGCGGCAGCTCCGGCGGTCGAGCCGGGGATGGTGGAGAAGAAAAAGGCGGGCGAGGCGCAGAGCACGGATCTGGCAAATCTGTTGCGCCTGGAAGAGCTGACCCTGGAGATTGGCTTTCAGTTAATTCCGCTGGTGGACGAGAAGCAGGGCGGGCAACTGCTGAACCGGGTGCGCTCCCTGCGCCGCCATCTCTCCGCAGAGATGGGCTTTCTGATTCCCCCGGTGCATATAAGCGACAATCTCCGCCTGCGGCCGCGCGAGTACCTGTTTTCGCTGCGCGGCATGGAGATTGGCCGCTGGCAGACCGAAGGAGCGCTGTTATTGGCCGTCAGCGGCGATCCTGACAGGCGCCCGTTGGCCGGCAGGGAGGCGCGAGAGCCAGCCTTTGGAGTTCCCGCCATCTGGATTGAGCCGGCTTTGGAAGATCAGGCCATCGCCGCCGGCTATTCGGTGGTGGATGCGGTCACCGTCATCACCACCCATTTGGGAGAGCTGATTCGCCGCCACGCCTGGGAGTTGCTGGGCCGCTCCGAGACCAAGCGCCTGATGGACGCGCTGAATGAGAGCCATCCCAAGCTGCTGGAGGAGCTGGTGCCCAAGCTGCTTACCTTGGGCGAGGTGCAAAAGGTGCTGGAACAACTGCTGCGCGAGCGGGTTTCCATCCGCGATATGGGCGCGATTCTGGAATCCATGCTGGAGACCGCGCCGGTGAACAAGAGCACCGTCGCGCTGGTGGAGGCCGCGCGCCAGGCGCTGGGCCGGCGGCTGATTCAGCCGCTGCTCGACGGGGAAGGCCAGTTGCCGGTTCTGTTGCTCGATGGAGCGCTGGAAGAGGAGATTCTGGCTACGCTTTCGCCGGAGACCAGCCAGAGGATGCTATCCGCGGGCGCGACGCCGGGAACGCCGGTGCTCCGCCGTCTAACCGATTCTTTGAGACGGCTTATCCCCTCAGCCTCTGCCGCGGCACTTCCCGTGCTCCTAGTCCCAAGTCCCGCCCGTTATCACGTCAAGCGCTGGCTGGAGCCGGTGATGCCTCGTCTGGCGGTGGTGGCCGCCAGCGAGATTCCTCCGGAGATTCGCCTGCGTCCGGTGGGAACGGTGCGGTGAAAGGGCAGGGAACAGGCACGAGGGACTAGGGACTAGACGGGACAAGGTTAGAGGTTTCAAAAAAAGGGGCGGGGATGGGGACCGAAGCGACGAATCCGGTTGCGAGGCAGAGAATGCAACGGCAAGGCGCTTCAGGGAATGGCTATCCTCCCAGAGGCGCCCAGTTACCGGTGCTGACCGGCGAGCAGGAGCGGGTGCTGCTTGAGCACCTGCCGATTGTGCGCTTTCTGGCCCGACGCATTCACGAACGGCTGCCGCAGCATGTGGACATCGAGGATTTGGTCTCAGCCGGTGTGGTCGGCTTGATGGACGCTTTCTCCAAGTTCGACCCGGGGAAAAAAGTCCAGTTCCGATCCTATGCGCAATTCCGCATCCGGGGAGCGATTCTGGACAGTTTGAGAACGCTGGACTGGAGTCCGCGCGAGCTGCGCAGAAAGGGCCGCGCGGTGGAAGAGGCTATTCGGGCGTTGACGGCCAGGATGGGGCACGCGCCGGACGAGGCCGAGGTTGCTGCGGAGATGACGCTGGAGCTGGAGGAGTACCAGCAACTGCTGGGCGATCTGAAGGGTTTGGAGATCGGCACTCTGCACCTGGAGCGCAACGAGGACTCGGGGGAGGAAGAGCTTTCCTATATACCCAGCCGCCCCGAGGATGACCCGCTGTTCTGCTGCCTGAGGGGCGAACTGGAAGAACGGCTGACCGAGGCCATTCAGAATCTGCCCGACCGGGAGCGTCTGGTGATGAGCCTCTACTACTACGAAGAGATGACCATGCACGAGATCGGCCTGGCGCTGGGGGTGGTCGAGTCGCGGGTCTCTCAGGTGCATGCCTCGGCGGTGGTGCATCTTAGGGGCGCGCTCAAGGACCTGGCGGCGCGCGGAGCCTTTGAGCGTCCGCGCTCCACGAAGGCGGCGGAACGGGCGCGGCGGTGAGAACAGTTGTCAGTGATCAGTTTTCAGTGGACAGTGAATTGCGGTCAGTGAACCGGATAATGAAAACAGCGAAGAGTGATCCAAAGCCGGGTTTTTTGCTGATAACTGAAGACTGACAACTGTTTTTCGAGGGGATAGCCAACGATGGACAAAACGCTCAAGCAGAACGAGATCGACGCCCTGTTTCAGGCAGCGCTCAGCGCCGCGCCCGAGGCTCAGAGGACCGAAGCGCGTGCCCGGGCCGTCGCCTACAATTTTTCCTCCGCGGGCCAGATTTCGTCCGAGCAGTTGCGCGTCATCAGCATGTTGAACGACCTGTTTGCCCGCAACCTGACGCATAATTTGGCCGCCTGGCTACGCACCCGTTTTCAGGTCAACCTGGTTTCCGCCGAACAGATTCCGTTCAGCGAGTTCCTGCTGCGCATTCCCGAGATCAGCTACGTAGCTTCAGTCCGCATGGAGCCGCTGGGCGCGCTGGCCGTGATGCAACTTGACCTGGCTCTGGCTCCTCCCATCATCGATCTGCTGCTGGGCGGCGAAGGCCGGGACGGCGCGCTGCGCGAGCTGACCGATATTGAGGAGTCGATTTTGGCCAGCCTCGTCGAGATCATCTGCCGGGAGTTGACCGCGGCCTGGCAGCCGGTGGGGCTGAACTTCAACTTCGAGCGCCGGCAGATGCAGACCCAGGTGGCGCGCATCATGTCGGTCACGGAAAAGACCCTCTGCCTGAGCTTTGAGATTCGCATGCCGCACAGCTCGGGATTGCTCAACCTGGCCTTTCCCGCGGTGGTGGCCAATACCATTTTGCGCCGCCTGAGCTCTGACTGGGCCCGCCGCCACCATGCGGGAGAAACGCGGGCGCGCATGGAGGCCGCGGCACGACGCATCCGCTTCGGCGCCTCGCTGCAACTGCCCGCAGTGCGGCTGGCGGCCAGCGCCATCGAGAACCTGGAGCCGGGAACAGTATTGCGCCTGGACCTGGCCGCCAGCACCCTGTCCGAATGGAGGGTCGGCGGCCAGACGCTCTCTTTGGCGCAGGCCATTCGTCAGGGAACGCACCGCGCCGCTCGCATGGAGCGGCCGGTCACCGAGGCTGAATTATGAAAAGCTATCTTGAGTGCTGGACCGAGGCCGCGACAACCCTGTTTTCCCAGGCTCTGGCCGGAGAGCCAAAGCTGGCTGAGTCGCAGCCCAAACCCATGACAGCGGGTGCATTCGGCTTTGCCGCCATCATTGCGGGGGATGTGGAGGGCCGCTTCAGTGTCTTGCTTGATTCCGCGATTCTGGATTCTCCTCTGCTGGGCGAGGGAGTGGACCAGAAGGCCGGCTGGGGCGAGTTGCTGCGCGAGGTGGCCACTGCCGCAGCCGGGGCTTTGTTGGCCAAAACCGGGAAAACGTGCAGTGTCGATATGTTCGAGGAGCTTGCCGCGGAGAGCAAGGTCTCGCGTGCCTTCCAGTTGAACTCCGGCGAGCGCGCCTTTGCCATCCTGGTGAGCGACGAGTTACGCATTCCCCAGGCGGCGACCCAACCTAACGCGCAATCTGTTCATGTACCTGAGCCAGAGTCACAGGCAAGCCTCAGCCCGGGCATTCACCTGCTGATGGATGTGGAGCTGGAGGTAGCGTTGCGCTTTGGCTGCAAGGAGTTGCCGCTGGGCGAGATTCTCGATCTTGGTCCCGGAGACGTGGTGCAACTGGACCGCAATGTAGCCGACCCGGTGGACCTGATTGTCGGCGACAAAATCGTGGCCTGCGGCGAGGTGGTGCTGGTAAACGGCAACTTTGGTTTGCGGGTGACCGAGGTGGCCTCGCCAAGGCAGCGGCTGGAGAGCATCCGATGCCTATTCTGAGCCGGAATCCGGGCCAGAGCCGGGAGCTGCCCGTGCCGGTCAGGCCAGTGCTCATGGAGGCAACCTTGCATGAGCAACGGATAGCTGGTGTCCGGGGCGCGGAAGAGCTGGCCGGCAGAGCCGGGGGAGCGCACAGCCGAGCGCGGAGCGCCCTCTTTACCACTTGCGCCAATCCCGGTTGCGGCACCGGCTGGCTGCATTTGTGGCGCAGCCGCCAGGCGCCAATCTTTGAGGGCAGTTGGAGCTGCTCAGCCACCTGCACGGCGGCAGTGGTAGCTGCGGCGGTGCGCCGCGAACTGGACGCCCGGGGCCAGACTACTGAAAGCCATCAGCATCGCATTCCGCTTGGCCTGGTGATGCTTGAACAGGGTTGGATCACCTCCAGCCAGTTGCATCACACGCTGGAAGCGCAGCGGGCGGCCAAGGCCGGGCGGCTGGGCCAATGGCTGGTGCGCCACCACGGAATAAGCGAACTACTGGTGACACGGGCGCTGGGTCTGCAGTGGAGTTGCCCGGTGCTGACCTTGGAATATCACGATGCCGAGGCGCTCGCAGTTCTAGTGCCCCGGCTGTTTGTGGACGCCTTTGGCGCGCTGCCTCTGCGCATAGCTGCCGGGCAGCTTCTCTATCTGGGATTTGCGGACCGGCTGGACCCGATTGTGGCCCTGGCCGTGGAGCGGATGAGCGATCTGCGGGTGGAGAGCGGACTGGTGCCGGAGTCGCAATTCGGCCCGGCGCACACCCGCATGCTGAGCGCCAAGTTTCCTGCCGTAGAGCTGATGGAGGCCGTCTCGGAGCAAGCCGTGGTGCATGCGCTTTCAAAAACCATCGAACAGGTGCGGCCGGTCGAATCCCGGCTGGTCAGGGTACACGATTGCCTGTGGCTCAGGATGTGGCGGCGGCCGCAAAACGGACCGCTACCGGAGCGCGGCTCGATAAAGGACCTGATCTGCTCGATCGGGGCGCATTGAAGCCGACCGAAGGACACCAGGGGAGTGCTTCTCATGGATTACCCGGGTAAGCCGATAGGGGAGCAAGGGGAGGAGTCTGGGCATGAGTGAAGTTCGAGCTCTGATCGTGGACGATTCCTCCGTGATGCGCAAGATTGTGGAGCGTTCGCTCCGCCAGGCGGGCCTGGAATCGCTCGTGATCTTCGAAGCCAGCAGTGGCAGCGAAGGGTTGGATCTGTTGAAAACCCAGCCGGTGGACCTGATTATCTCCGACATCAACATGCCATCGATGGACGGGCTGGAGTTTCTACGTCAGTTGAGGGCGCAGAAACTGGCTCCCGATGTTCCCGTAGTGATGATCACCACCGAGTCGAGTATGGAGTTCGTCCAGCAGGCTATCCAGGCTGGCGCGAAAAGCTACATTCGCAAGCCATTCACGCCAGAGCAGGTGAAGGAGCGGGTGTTGTCGTTATTGAATGCTGCGTAGCCGGGAGGCCCGGGAAACATCGGCGTGAGGTTGATCGGTGTGCGCATGGCTTAATCGCGATAGTGGAACGCGGCGGCAAAGTTGATAGCCAGGGAAACCTGAAGACAGTGGCAAAGGGAATATGGAGCGTACGATGGAATGTTCATTGCGGGAGTCCATGCATCTGGTCTCCGAGCCCAAGAATCTGGACGCCAGTGTGGAAGAGGTCTTCAGGTTGATGTTAGGGATCAACTGCCAGCGCAGCATAGGACAGGTGGAGATCTCCGAGCCGGAATCGGTAACCGCGGTGGTGGGCTTTGGCGGCCTGTTGAGCGGGGCCTGCGTCTTCCGCAGCGGAGCCTCGACGGCCATCAAGATCGCCGCGCACATGACAGGCATGGAATTCGAGACAGTTGACGAAACCGTCGAGGACGGGATCGGCGAAATCTGCAATATGCTGGCCGGGGCGTGGAAGAGTAAAGTGCCGGATCTGGCGGTCCACTGCGACCTATCGATTCCCGCCGTGATTACCGGGCGGGATTACAAAATTCACGTGCAAGCTCCCGAGTTCAAACTCCACCATACCTTCACGTTCGACGACGCCAGCTTTGAAGTAACCATTGTCTGCGATGGCCTGCAGTAGGACAGGGAACAGGGAATCGAGAACAGGAAACAGAGGGCGGCTAACAGCTAGAGGCTTGCGCTGCCCTGTTTTCTGATCTTGACCCCCTGATCTCTAATCTCTATTCCCTGTTTTGTCCAATTCTGATGCTCTTCTAATCACTTCCGAGTCTCTTCCGGTCCTCTACCTGCAATATCCTTACGTGACCGGGGAGGGCTCCGATGGACAGTGGATACTATGCAGCGATGACCGGGCTGGTGGCGCGCACCCAGGCTCTGGACATCGCGGCCACCAACCTGGCCAATGCGCAGACCCCCGGCTACCGTGCCGAGCAGGAGTACTTTCGCTCGGTGCTGATGGGGCCCGACGCCCAGGACTCGCAGCTAGGGCGTACGGTGAACAACTTTGGCCTGCTGGGCGGCGACCGGCTCAACCTGAGCCAGGGAGTGATCCAACAGACCGGCAATCCGCTGGACCTGGCCATTGAAGGCGAGGGCTTCTTTCAGGTGCAGACGGCCAATGGCCTGCGCTACACCCGCGATGGCGGCTTTCATCGTACCCCCAGCGGGCAATTGGTGACGGAAGCCGGCGATCCGGTGCTGTCTACCACCGGCCAACCGATTCCCGTTCCTCCCGGCGAGGTGACGGTGGGCGTAGATGGCACGATCTCAGTGGCCGGCGGAGTCGTGGCCACGGTGGGCGTTTACACCTTTCCGGCGGGCGCCGAATTAACTCCTGAGGGCGTTAACCGCTATCGCGCCCCGGAGGGAGTTACACCTTCGCAATCAAAGAATGCAGCGATCCACCAGGGCGCAATTGAGAATGCTAATCAAGGGGTGATTCCCGGGACGCTGAACCTGATGTTGATGCAACGCGAAGCGGAGATGATGCAGAGAGCGCTGACCGTCTTCCACACCGAGTTCAACAAGATAGCCACCGAAGACCTGCCCAAGGTATGAAGGGCAGGGAATAGGGACTAGGGAATAGAAAACCCGATTCTTGAAGAGGAACCAACATGATTCGAGCCTTGTATACGGCAGCCAGCGGCATGAGCGCGCAGCAGTTGAACCTGGACACCATTGCCAACAATCTGGCCAACTCCTCAACCACCGGATTCCGCCAGTTGCGCCTGCAGTTTCAGGACATGGTCTACCAGAACCTGGTGACGCCGGGGGCGGCGCAGAGCCAGTCCACGGTATCGGCGGGCTTGCAGATCGGGCTGGGCACCAAGTCGGCGGCCACAGAGGTGATTATGACTCAAGGCGAGTTGAACCAGACCTCAAACCCGCTGGATGTGGCCATCGAAGGCGCAGGGTTCTTCCAGGTGCAGCGGCCGGATGGAACGATTGAGTACACCCGCGCCGGCCAGTTCCACCTGAACAGTCAGGGCACCATCGTGACCACCGACGGCGACCCGATCATTCCCACCATTACCATTCCCCCCAATGCCACCGCGATCACCATCACCCAGTATGGGGTGGTCAATGCTACCTTGCCGGGACAGCAGAACCCCTCGCAACTGGGCCAGATTCAGTTGGCGACCTTTCCCAACCCCGGAGGTCTGGAGAGCATGGGCTCAAACCTGCTGCAGGCCACGCTGAGTTCAGGCGATGCGGTTCTGGGAAACCCCGGAGGAACAGAGGGGCTGGGAACGCTGCAGCAGGGGTACCTGGAGAACTCGAATGTGGATGTGGTCACGGAGTTTGTGCAGATGGTGCTGGCGCAACGGGCCTATGAGGCGAATTCCAAGGTGATCAAGGCCGCCGACGATATGTACTCCCAGGTCAACAACATGACCCGGTAGAACCGGGAACAGGGACTAGGGATTACGGGACTGAGGGACTAGATGAGGATGGGGCGCGTGAGGATGGGGATAAAAATGGCGTTGGGCGCGGGAGTGCTGGTTCTGGGAGCCGCGCTTGCTGTTTGCGCTCAAGGGCCTGCCGCGGCCGGTTCCAACTCCAGCGCGCAGGTTCTGCTCTTCTCCGGAGGGCTGACGTATGCTGGAGCGCAGAGAGCAGCGCGTGGGGAGCGGGTGACAGGAAATCAGGTATCAGACGAGATTGTGCGCGAAATCGATGATCCGCACACTGGAGACCGGTGGGTGCTGCTGCGCAATGACCATGTCCCGTGCGGGCCGGGGCGTCTGGTGCTGGTTGCGGTTACTCGCAATTCGTCTGGCAGCGCAACCTTGCGGAAGGCGGGGCAGGCACGTGAAGCGCAGTTTCTTCCCGTCATTCGCGCTGGAGACCGGCTGATTGTCGAGGAGCACACGGCGCGAATCGATGCGGTACTGGAGGCTCGCGCGCTCAACCCGGCCGCTCCGGGAAGCGCATTTAACGTGCGTTTGATGATAGGCGGCAATGTGGTGCGCGCCATAGCCCTGGGACCCGGCCGCGCGGCGCTTCAAGGTATCCGGCCATGAGAGTGAACTTGCTGATCTCCGGAGTTCTGCTAGCGGCGTTGGTGCTGGCTGCGGCTCAGCCTGTTCATGCCATCGGCAAGAAAAAGACGACGCCGGGGATTACGGGCAAGGCAACTCCGCCCGAGGCGGCGCTCAAGTCCTACATCGAGAGGGTGCGGGCGCAGCAAGCGGCGGAGGTACGGACGCCGGGCTCGATATGGAGCTCAGAGGGAAGGTTGGTGCGGCTGGGCACCGATGCCAAGGCGGTCCGGCTGCACGATGTGGTGGGAATCGTGGTGACCGAAAGCCTGGCAGCCTCGACCGATGGACAGGTGAAGAACTCAAGAGCCTCGAACGCCAGCTCCGGGCTGACTTCGCTCTTCGGCAAGCTCAAGAGCTCGAACGCCCTGCAGAACCTGCTGGGTATGACAGCGGCCTCGGGTTTGACGGCACAGGGCCAGAGCACAACCAGTTCCAGCCTGACGACGACCTTTGGAGCCGAAGTGGTAGACGTGCTGCCCAACGGGATGCTGGTGGTGCAGGCCACGCGCCAGTTGACCTTTTCGCAGCAGACACAGCTGATCAAGCTGCGCGGTCTGGTGCGCCCCGAGGATGTGAGCGCGCAGAACCAGGTGCAATCGACGGCCATGACCGATCTGGAGCTGGAAGTAACAGGCAAGGGCATCGTGAACGACTCCACTTACCGGCAAAACCCCATTGTGCGCTTCCTGGAGAAGCTGCTGGTGTTTTGACAGCATCAGTTGTCAGTGGTCAAGGACTGGGGAACAGGGAATAGAAATGCGCGTTGCGAATGGGAGAACGGTGGAGCACGATAGGGGCGCAAGCTTCTGGTGTTGGGTTGCGCTGGCTGTGGCGCTGCTCCTGGTTTCGTTGCTGTTCGGGGCTCCAGTCCACTCCGAGGCGGCGGCGCACCAGGCGCGGATCAAGGACATAGCGACCATCGAAGGAATTCGGGACAATCAACTGGTGGGCTACGGGCTGGTGGTGGGACTCAGAGGCACCGGGGACAGTTCGCAGACGGTTTTTCCGGCGCAGACGCTGATCTCGGCGCTGGAGCGGATGGGAATTACCGTTCCCCAGACCGGGGCCAACAGCGCCAGCAACATGCAGGTAAAGAACATGGCCGCAGTCTTTGTAGTGGCCACCCTGCCACCTTTCAGCCGCCCCGGCTACAAGGTGGACATTACCGTTTCCTCGGCGGGAGATGCGCGATCGTTGGAGGGAGGCATCCTGCTGATGACGCCGCTCTACGGTCCGGATGGGCAGATCTACGCGCAGGCTCAGGGACCGCTGGTGCTGGGCGGATACATGGCCACGGGCGGAGGCAATACCAAGATGTCAAACCATCCGACCACGGGGCGTGTCCCCGGCGGGGCGCTGGTGGAACGAGCGGTGCCTTTTGATCTGAAGCAGATGCGCGTGGTCAGCGTAGTGTTGAACGATGCGGATTTCCATACAGCCGAGCGAATGGCGGCAGCGATTGACAATACTCTGGGCGCCAAGCGGGCGCACGTGGTCGACAGCCGCCGGGTGGAGGTCACACCGGCTCCGGATGAGGAGATAGCATCGCTGCTGGACAAGGTCGAAGGCGTCGAGGTGGAGGTTTATCCACGGGCACGGGTGGTGGTCAATGAGCGCACCGGGACGGTGGTAATCGGAGGCACAGTGCGGCTGCAGCCGGTTTCGATTCTGCATGGAGGGCTGAGCATCAATGTAATCTCCCGGACGGAGGTCTCGCAGCCCAATCCCCTATCCACGGGAGGAACGACGCAGGTGGTTCAGCAGACGACGGTGCAGGCCACAGACAAACCGGTCAACCGCATCGATCTGAAAGAAGGGGCGACAGTTGAAGATCTGGTCCAGGAATTGCAACGGACAGGGGCGGGAGCGCGGGATGTGATCTCGATTTTGCAGGCCATGAAGGAGGCTGGCGCACTAGAGGCCGACCTGGAGGTACTTTGATGGATTCAATTGCAGCGACGCCGGCGGGTCCGGGGGCATTGGGATCAGCAGGGGCAACGGGGGCAATGAGTGTGAGCTCATCAACAGCCACGCCGCAGCCCCGGCTGGTGAAGGCGGCCGAGGAGTTTGAGGCGCAGATGATGCAGGAGTTATTGAAGCCGATGACCAGCGGAAATGGGCTTGACGGAGAGGATGGCGACACGGCTACAGGCTCGGGCGGGGCGCTGGGAGCATTCGCCTCGGAGGCGTTGGGACGGGGATTGAGCGTGCATGGAGGGTTTGGGATTGCGACAAACATTGTGAGACAGCTCTCATCTGCTGGTAACCAAAAGGTAACTTCGCCGGTAACCGGGAATATGCACGGCAATACCATTATGAAAACCTACAAATGACTAGAGTGATTAGTAAAGATGCCGATGAATCTGGCAAGGAGTCATGAGGTATGGATATTCGCAGCAGTCTTGAAGGATTGAAATCGCTTTTGGGAACGCCCGCACCCGAACCGGCCACAACGGCCCAGCCGAAGAGCGGCGCCACGGCGGGCGGACGCGCGCTGAGCAGCGACCGTGCAACATTCAGCAGCGCGGGGAGCGAGGTCTCTCAGACGGCCAGCGACACGGGAGTCCGCATGGACAAAGTGGCCAGCATTCAGGCGGCGCTGGCGGCGGGAACCTACAACGTCTCCGCAGCGGATGTGGCCACGAAGGTTGTGGATTCGATGCTGGGTGGCCAGTCGTAATTTAAGGAGTGATTAAGTTGCAGGAGATGGGAGAGCGCCGCGGGCGTCCGAAGCTGAAGGAGCTAGTGGTTGAGGCTTCACGGGCATTGGCGCGGCTGGATGCGGACCGGTTGGAGGAGTTGGCGCTGTCTTGTCAGGCCTTGAACCGCGATCTGACAGACCGCGATCTTTTGCATGGGGATGCGGCCGATCGCGCGGCATTGGTCCTGGAATGCAAAGAGGCTGAGGGAGATATGGCGGTATTCGCCAGAGTACTAGAAGCGACACGGGCCAACCTGAATGTGATGAACCGGCTGCGGGAGTTGCGTGCAAGGCGGTTGGAGTATCGCGAGGGCCATATGGAATATGGTGGTCCGCAAGCGCCAGGATGGCGGCGAACGGAGAGCGGGCATGGGGACAATTAACTCCGCATTGAGCATCGTGACGCAGTCTCTGGACGCCGATCAGCAAGCGCTGAATGTTGTAGCCAACAACGTGGCCAATGCCAATACCCCCGGTTACACCGAGGAGACGCCCAAGTGGCAGGAGAATCAGCCGCTCAACATTGACGGAGTTACGATCGGGCAGGGGGTAACGGAGACCGGCGCCACCTCCGAGCGGGATCGCGTGCTGGAGTCGCGTCTGGATCAGCAGCAGCAACTGGCTTCGGCCTCCGGCTCGCGTCTGACGGCGCTCAATACGCTTCAAGCCCTATTCACGCCGGACTTGGGATCGTCCAGTTCAACCGCCGGGGACATTGGGAGCGACATTACCATATTCTTCAACTCGTTTTCGTCGCTGGAGGCCAATCCCACCGATAACGCACTGCGCCAGAGCGTACTATCGACGGCGGGCACTCTGGCCGGGGACGTCTCCAATGCGGCGGCCAGCCTGGACTCACAGAGGTCGGCTCTGGACCAGGAGGCAGCCGGAGTAACCAGCCAGGTGAACTCGTTGACCTCTGCAATTGCCCAGCTCAATCAGCAGATTCAGACCATCTCTCCCGACGCCGACGCGGGAACGCTCGAAGACCAGCGCCAGAACGACCTGAGCCAGCTTTCGCAGTTGATTGGGATCAATCAGATTACGACCGAAAACAATGGTCTGGCGATCACCACGACCTCCGGCCAGTTATTGCTCTCCGGGGGAACGAGCTACCAGTTGACTACCGGCACGGTGAACGGGGTAACCGACTTTTTTGTGAGCAATACGGATGTCACTTCGGAGTTGGCTACTGGCGGCGGCTCGCTGGGCGGTTATCTGACGGCGCGGGACCAGGACATTCCCGGCGCGCTCAACTCGCTCGATCAACTGGCTTACAGCATTTCCACGGAGATCAACACACAGAACAACGCGGGGACAGATCTGGATGGAGTCACCGGGACGGTGGCCGGTCCGCTTTACATCTTCAGTCAACCGACAGTGGTGACAGGCAGCGCGGCCAGCATGAGTGTGGTGATGACCGATCCGAACCAGATAGCCGCGGCTGGCGCAGGAAATGGGACAGGTGACAACTCGAATGCCGTGGCCATGGCTGCCATGGCTAATCAGGCGATTGTGAACGGCCAGACGCCGACCAACTACTACTCGAGCTTCGTGGCCAGGCTGGGCTCGACGGTCTCAGGTGTGCAGACGGAAAATACGGCGCAGAATGCGTCAGTGACCCAGTTGCAGACGCAGAACAATGCGTTGAGCGGCGTAAATCTGAATGACGAGGCCTCGTCAATGACCACGCTGGAGCGCAGTTATCAGGCGGCTTCACAGGTGTTTGCGATGTTGAACACGGTGATGGCCGCGGCGTTGAACCTGGGTGATCAAACCGCGGTGTCTTAAAGGCAGGGACTAGGGACTAGGGACTGGATGCGAGCATTGCGGCAATCGGTGGCGAGTCAAGGCAATTAGCCACAAGTGGTTCATCGCAGTACATCGAGCTTGTGCGGAAAGATGCTACCGCAACCTAGTTCCTAGTCCCTGTTCACTAGTCCCTGTTTTGGAGGAATGCGATGCGGGTGGATCCTTTTTTCACGGCAAATCTGGTGAGTTCGCTGGATCAGGCTCAGGCAAGCGAACAGCAGTTGACCTCTGAACTGTCGAGCGGGGTGCGCGTGACCTCTCTGAGTCAGGATCCGGTGGCTTCAGGGGAGAATGTTCTGCTGCTCAACCAGATTCAGCAGGACGACTCCTTCACACAAAGCGCAAACCTGGTTACAGGCCAGTTGCAGGTGGCCGATTCGGCTCTGGGCAGCGTGGTTACCCAGCTTACGCAGGCTATTTCACTGGCCACCAGCGCCAATAACGGCACCATGAACTCCAGCGACGTCAAGTCGGTTGGGAATCAAATTGCCGGCATTCTGAATGAGGTGACTTCACTGGCCAACACCAGTTATCAGGGCCAGTACATCTTTGCCGGAGGGCAAACTGTAACGGCCCCCTTCACCACATCGACGGGTACAACGCCGGCAACGACCACATACAATGGCGATGAGAACGTCAATTATCTTCATACGCCCAATGGGCAAAAGATCCAGTTGAATGTTCCGGGCGACCAAATCTTCATGGGCACGGCGTCGAACAGCGTCTTTGGAGCCCTCAACGCCCTGATCGCCGATTATTCCAGCGGCACGGTTGACACCACACAGGCAGTGAGCGATACACAGGCATTAAGCGCGGCGCTGAACTACGTTTCCCAGCAGCGCGTGACCATTGACAACTCCATGACCCAGGTCACTGCCGCTTCCGACGCCGTCAGCAACGTGCAGTCTCAACTGACCACCGCGCAGACCAACCTGATGCAGGCCGATATTCCATCCATCTCCACGCAGCTTTCCCTAACCGAAGCCCAGCAGACGGCGCTTATCAGCGTAATTGCCCAACTGAATTCGTCGCAAAATGACCTGTTCAGCAAGCTGCCGCTGTAACTACCTGCGGGGACTGGCCCCTTCGACTACTCCACCCCAGCGACAAAGACCTGTCACCGGGGACCCCGGTTTCGCTCAGGGCAGGCTGTCCAGGCAGGCGGCGCTTGTGCGACCTCATGTAATTCAAACGCATCCTCACCTCGCCGTCTATACTCAAGGCAAGGCACTTACTATGCTCGCACAGCTTCGTTTTCTGTGGAATGCAACGCGCGGTCACCGGTTAGCTCCGTGGCGGAGCGATTATCTGCGCTGGCGGGTGGAGACCTATAGCGGCAAGCGGGCGGAAACGCTGACATCCAAAGATGTACTGGGATTCTTCTGGAGTTATCGCTGGGAACTTTTGAGCTATCTAGCCTGGATTGGCCGGTTGCACCGCGAAGTGCGGAGAAGCAGCTAAATGCTTTCCACTAATAGCTGGGAGTCAGCGACTATAGGCTGACCACAGTGAGCGATAAACTGACGCTGTATGAGATTCGCTATTTTTCGCCTATATTGCTTGATGTTCATGGCATGGCTTGTGACTGCCGCAACTGCCGGCGCGCAGCAGATGCCCCCGGCAGAACCTCCTCTTCCGCTGCCCAAAGCCCACTCCGAGTCGCCCACCCTGCGCGTGACGGCCAACGAGGTGTTGGTGCCCACGCTGGTGGAAAAACCGGGCGGAGGCGTTGTCTACGGCCTCAAGCCGCAGGATTTTGTGCTGGAAGATAACGGCGTGCCGCAGAAGATTCGCGTGCAGGAGGAGCTGGACACGGCGCCGGTGGCGCTGGTGGTGGAGGTCGAGCAGGGCGGCGTCAGCGTGCTCGAATTCAACAAGCTGGCCAAGCTGGGCCCGCTGCTTGACTTGTTTCTTTCCGACGGCAAGGGACAGGCGGCGCTTGTAGGCTTTGACTCGAAGCCTCATCTCATCCGCGACTTCACACACTCCAGCGAAGAGGTGAACCAGGCCCTCAAGCATCTGGAACCGGGCGACGGCGGCGACGCAATTCTCGATTCGGTCAGCTACGCCGTCGATCTGCTTGAAACCCAGCCCAAGGAGTATCGTCGCGTGCTCCTGCTCATCAGCGAGGAACGCGACCACGGCAGCAAACACACCAAAACCGCGCAGTTGATTGAGAAGATCGGACAGTCGGATGTGCTGGTGCTGAGTGTTTCTTTCACGCCGGCGCGCGCCGAGCTCAGCCACGACATCAGGGACTCGGGCGACGACCGTGCCATGAATATGGTCTCCGCGCTGTTCCTGCTGGTGCAGGCCTTCAAGAAGAATGTGACCAAAGAGATTGCCCACATGAGCGGCGGCGAATATCACGTCTTCACCGGGGACAAGGCTTTTGAGAGCAGGGTTGTAGAGTCGGCGCAGCACGCCCGCAACCGTTACCTGATTACCTTCAGTCCCTCCGATCTCACCCCAGGCCTGCATACCATACGGGTTCGCCTGGCGCAGGATTACGGCGCGCGGGTCGTGGCGCGGGCGAACTATTGGATGGAACAAGAACAGTGATCAGTTGTCAGTGGACAGTGGTCAGTTTTTCCTTCCCATTCCTGCTTTCGATGAAGAACGCTGGTTGAGGTTTGTGGTTTCCCCGGTCCCCAAATGCGAGGGACCGGGGGCACCCGGCTGACGCTCGCACACGGTGGAGGTACCCCCACCCCTATTTTGGGCGCAAATTCTTTATTTTTCTTGAGTTTACAGGCAGGGTTGCGCTGCAAAATATTGAAAACAATGAAGTTCCCTGCAAAATCGTCCAGGATAAGGAGTTACGCGACGTTTTTGCCTCTCCCAGCCTCTTCCGGCTGAAAAGCGGCGCGAAGATGCCGTATCGGGACGATTGAAGGGAAAGCTTCTAAGGATTATTGTGCACGAAGTGGGGAAATAATCTGCAAGCACCTGCAGTGGGGTAGCCGCTCGCTTTTCGCTCGCATGGGGTTCGTGGACTCCCGGGTCCCCAAATGCGAGGGACCTGGGAAACCCGGCGACGACTCTCCCGAAACGGAGTGCATGCGCTTCTCCAACTGGGTTCTGGGTAATATTCACCTTGGATCACGCTGACCAGAAATGATCGCGATCAGATTGACCACTGCGGTGGTCGATTCGGCACATAACGCAGCCTGTCTAAATCCAGCAGTCCGCCTGTGTTGTGTCTCATTGGCCAAATCAAGTGCGGCCTTCGCATGTTGTCTCGCGATCTTATTTTCCCCGCCCGACAGCTCCATTGCCAGATATGCCTCGAGCATACGCTTACCATCCGTCTTGCTTACATCGACACCGTCGAGGATTGGATGCCTATTTGGATCAAAGACCGTTTGAGCAAGACTGATCAGAGCCTCTCGACAGAGTAAACCAACAGCCTGAAACTGTTCTTCTGTTTTCGCCGTTTCGAGACGTAAGCGAATCTCGGTGATTGTTCTGTCCACCTTAGCCCATCCCGTGGGTGACTCGAATATTGCTTTGGATTTGTTGCCCGACTTCAAATGTTGGATAAGCGGATCGTACAAATTGCCGATGAATGCGCGTCGCGATTGGTAAGATGGCAGATCTCCACTACTCCATTTTCCGTACCACATCCACAGGTCTCTAAACAGATTGGGATCAACCACTCCCCTAGCCTTAAGCATGGTCTCAATTTTGACTCGCCTCTGTTGATATTGGCGATTGACGCTCTGAATTTTCGGGCCACCGGTAGAGACTGAGATCATCAGGGCTCTCTGGGCCTCGATTTCGCTAATCAGTTCATCTGTGTCATCAGCCGGAGTATTTGTATCTACAACGAACTCAAAGCCGGATATCTCAATTGAATGGTCTCTCGGTGGGTAGATCTCAGTGAGGGCACGATATAACTCTTCCTGTTCAGATTTGGACAAAGCCCGAAGTTTTTCATACTCAGGCAGAGGAACGTGAATAAGCGCCTGCGTTAGGTGCGAAAAGAGACGTGAGCCATACTGATCACTGACTTCGAGTTCTAGTTGGGCTCGTTCCAAAAGATCGGCCAAGTCGGTTCGATTCCGAAATCGCAGGATCTTCTGCACCCCGACCAACGCTTCTGTTTCGTCCATGAACAACATTTTAAGCGCATATCGCTTAGGAGAGCCCAAATCATATCGCCCAAAAGGCTCTATCCTTCTTACTCCTATTGCCTGGGATACCGGGCGATTAACCAGCTAATGGAAATGATCCTCATTCTCTGTATTTTCCAGTAACCGGACAAAATGCCGCGGAAAGTGTGGCATAATGTCCTTATGGGTCAACGTACTGCAATTCCAGTCGTTTCACCGCCTCCTTTCACCTTTGATTGGAGAGAGATTGAGCGCGGGCTTCCGCTTTCGACGCTGGAGGAGTTTTCCGCCTACTCCGGCATTGCCGTCAAGGATTTGCTGGAGGTGGTGATTCCCGCGCGGACGCTGAAGCATCGCCGCCAGAAGAAGGAGCCGCTCAGCGTGATCGAAGCAGACCGGCTGGGGCGGGTAGCGCGGATGTATGAGCTGGCGGTGAAGGTCTACGGAGATCGCGAGGACGGCCGGAAGTGGCTATGCGGCAAGAAAAGCCGCTTCGATGGGAAGACCGCGCTGGAGATGCTGTGGACAGAAGCCGGCGAACGTGCGGTCGAGGAATTTCTCTACCAGATTGACGAAGGAGTTTTCGCGTGAAAGCGAATCGTGTAGAAGACCCGCGGCTCGAATCATGACTATATATTGGCGGATCAGCGACCATCTCGATTTGGGAGGTTGGGGTGGGAGGAAGTTTTCCTCACGTTGGAGCAGCCTTGGCAGGCGCATAGTTTTTCTGGCCGAGTCTCCCGCAGGGGCGATGCTGGAAGTTCTTGTGCATCTCAAGGAGAGGGAAGAAGGGCTTCCTCGTATTTATACACTTCTGAAGATTGAAGCGCCGGATGATCTTGCCGTAAAACAATTGAACACGATAGCCCCGGCCGACTGGAAGGAGCATCCAGAATTCACGCGACAGATAGGCGATGCATGGCTGGCGTCATTGGAGACGCCGCTGGCGCGAGTGCCATCCGCAATTGCGCCACGGACCTGGAACTACCTGCTGAACCCTGAGCATCCCGATGCGAAGCAGATGCAAGTTGCTGAGATGATCAAAGAGCAATTTGACAATCGGCTCTTCCGATTTGGTCCGAGGTGAGGGGAGGGTTTGCTTTTGGGTTCCGGGCTGAATTCGATTTGCAAGAGAATGACGCAAAGCGCTGATTCATGGTAATCTCACAATAGACACCTGAGAGTGGACAGAGAAGACAAGAGGAGTAACAAACGCCGTGCTGGCGACTGCCAAGAAAACAACCCTGATTGAAAACTTCCGCACCCACGAGAAGGACACCGGTTCGCCGGAGGTCCAGATCGCGATTCTGAGTGCGCGCATCAGCGAACTGACCGAACACTTTAAGACGCACATCAAGGACCACGCTTCCCGGCGCGGTCTTTTGCAGTTGGTCAGCAAGCGCCGCCGCCTTTTGGACTACCTGAAGACGCACGATACCGATCGCTACCGCGATGTGATTGGCAAACTCGGTATCCGCAAGTAGCCAGAGAGCCGGCCCAGAAAGCCTACATTGATCCGGAAGCGCCCAGACCGAAGATTGGTCAAGGCCCCCGTTCTCGACAGGACCTGGGGCCATGGTATACCTGGCGAACTCCACCCGCAGCCAGGGATGGCGCACAGCTATGGGCTGAGGGTCGCCATTGCTTTTGGAATTCAGGCATTCCTGTTTCCCAGGTGCCCAAATGCGAGGGATCTCCACCCCACAGACGAAGACCTGTCTGTGGGGACCCCGAACCTGGGGCACCCGCATCATAGCGGCGCGATTCACACACAAGATTCCCAAGCGAACACAATGAAACGAGGACTCGTAGTATGTCTAAGCATGAAGTAGCAGTCGAGCTTGCCGGTGGCAAGCGGCTGGTTTTTGAAACGGGGCGCATGGCCAAGCAGGCCTCCGGCGCTGCACTGGTGAGCACCGGCGAAACCGTTGTACTGGCCACCGCCGTAGCATCTCCCGAACCCCGGGAAGGCATCGACTTTTTCCCCCTTACCGTGGATTACCGCGAATACACCTACGCCGGTGGACGCATTCCCGGCGGCTTTATCAAGCGCGAAGGCCGGCCCAGCGAAAAAGAAGTGCTGACCTGCCGCCAGATCGACCGTCCCCTGCGCCCGCTCTTTCCCGAGGGCTACCGCAACGAGACGCAGCTGATTGCCCTGGTCTTCTCCGCCGACAAGGAGAACGATCCGGACGTGGTGGGCATCAACGCCGCCGCCTGCGCGCTGGCGCTCAGTGATATTCCCTTCAGCGCCACGGTGGGCGCGGTGCGCGTGGGCCGCGTGGAAGGCCAGTTTGTTGTCAACCCCACCTATGCCGAGCGCGCTGCCACCACGGTCAACATCATGGTCGCCGGCCACAAGGACGGCATCGTGATGATCGAGTCTGGCGCCAAGGAAGAGTCTGAAGAAATTATCCTGGCAGCCATCGAGTTTGGCCATGCAGAGGTCAAGAAGATCGTAGCCGCCATCGACGAACTGGTGGCGTTGGCCGGCAAGCCAAAGCGGGCCTTTACACCTCCTGAGTTCGACGAGGTTTACTATGCTGAACTTAAGGCCAGGGTTGGAGACCGGCTCAAGGACGCGCTGGACACCCAGACGCATCCCAAGCTGGAAAGCCAGAATCTGATCAAGGCGATCAAGGACGAGTTGGCCGCTGAGTTGCCCGCCGACGACCCGGTTGCCAAGAAGAAGTTGGTTCACTACTACGAAAAACTGCGCGAGCAAATCTTCCGCGAGCAGGTGACAAAAGATAGGATTAGGCCCGACCGGCGGCTCTTTGATGAGATTCGCCAAATTACCATCGAGACCAGCGTGCTGCCCCGCGTACACGGCTCGGCGCTGTTCACGCGCGGCGAAACGCAGGCATTGGTTACGGCCACGCTGGGAACCACCGACGATGGACAGCGGCTGGAGAGCTATGAAGGCGAGAAGAAGAAGCCCTTCATGCTCCACTACAACTTCCCGCCCTTCTGCGTGGGCGAAACGGGCCGCATGACCGGCACGGGCCGGCGTGAGATCGGCCATGGAGCGCTGGCGGAGCGCGCCATCACCGCAGTTCTGCCAAGCCCCGAGGAGTCGCCTTACACCATCCGCATTGTCAGCGACATTCTGGAATCCAACGGCTCTTCTTCGATGGCCACGGTTTGTGGCGCGAGCCTGGCGCTGTTTGATGCCGGAATCGCGCTCAAGGGCGCTGTGGCGGGAGTGGCGATGGGCCTGGTCAAAGAGGGCGACGACTACGCCATCCTCACTGACATCGCGGGCGCGGAAGACCACTACGGCGATATGGACTTCAAGGTAGCCGGCACGCGAAAGGGCATTACCGCGCTGCAAATGGACATCAAGATCGGCGGCTTGACTCACCAGATTCTCTCCGAAGCCATGGAACAGGCGCGCAAAGGACGGCTCTTCTTGCTGGACAAGATGGATGCCGCGCTGGACGGGCCGCGCACCGAGCGCTCGCAGTACGCGCCGCGCATTGAATCCGTCATGATCCCCACCGACAAGATTCGCGATCTGATCGGAAAGGGCGGCGCAACCATCCGCAGCATCATCGAGCAGACTGGCGCCAAGATCGATGTGGACGACACCGGCCGCGTCAATGTTGCCTCCTGCGACGCAGATGGCCTGAAGAAGGCGCTGGAGATGATCGGCAACCTCACCGCTGTGCCGGAAGTGGGCAAGGTTTACCAGGGCAAGGTGGTGCGGCTGGCGGAGTTCGGCGCGTTTGTCGAGCTCTTCCCCGGCACCGATGGCTTGCTGCACATCTCCGAGATCGCGGAGCACCGCGTGAAGGAAGTCAAGGACGAACTAAGCGAGGGCGACCAGGTGATGGTCAAGGTTCTGGCCATCGAAGGCAACCGCATCAAGCTTAGCCGCAAGGCGCTGATCAAGGAACTGAAGGCCAAGCTGGGAACGTCAGCTCCGGCTCCGGTTGAAGCAGAAGAGGCGGAGCATTCCGCCCCAGCATCTCATGCCGCGCCGGTTGCACCGCCAAGGCCGCGCAATGAGTTCGACGAGCGCCAGCCCAAGTCAAACCAGAGCACCATCCTGATCGAAGGCGGAGACGACTTTGACGAGGTGGGTGGCGAGGAGTTTGACGAGGAGAGCGAGCCGAACTTCAACCGCATTGATGGCGCGCCAGTTCCGGTAGCCGGACAACCGGCCGGCGCTGGCAGGCCAAGACCAGATAACAAGAACCGCCGCCGCCGCCGCCGCCCCGGTGGTGGTGGACGCGGATAGTTTTATGAAGTGAATGAGTGAAGTAGTGAATGAGTGAAAGGCCCGGAGCGCATCCGGGCCTTTTCTTGTGCGCGAACAACGATGTTTTCCGTTCCTGGGAAATAGGCGTAAGACAATTATTTGACGGCTGTCTGTTAACTTTTGGGTGCAAAGACGTTGCCCATGCGGTGAATCTGAGCGCCCACGCAGGCCAGCTTCTCTTCGATGCGCTCATAGCCGCGATCCATGTGATAAACGCGGTCCAGGATGGACTCGCCGTCGGCGACCAGCGCGGCCAGCACCAGCGAGGCGGAAGCCCGCAGGTCGGAGCACATGACGGCCGCTGCGGAGAGCTTCGCCGGCCCGCGCACCGTGGCCGTGCGGCCGTCTACTTTAATATTCGCGCCCATCCGCGCCAGTTCCTGCACATGCATGAAGCGGTTCTCGAAGATGTTCTCGTGGACCATGCTGACGCCCTCGGCCTGGGTGGCCAACGCCATGTATTGCGCCTGCATGTCGGTGGGAAAGCCCGGATACTCTTCCGTGGATATGTCAGCGGCGCGCAGCATTCCGCCTGAGCGCACGCGCACCGAATCGGCGCCGAGAATCTCCACGCGCGCGCCGGCTTCCTGAAGTTTGTTGATCACGGCGCTCAGGTGAGCGGGATTGCAATCGGCCACTGTCAGATCTCCGCCGGTGATGGCTCCGGCCACCAGGAATGTGCTGGCCTCGATGCGGTCGGGGTTGATGCGGTAGCGCGCGCCATGCAGCCGGCTGACGCCTTGCACGCGAATCGTCGAAGTCCCCGCGCCCTCGATTCTTGCGCCCATGGCGGTCAGCAACGCGGCCAGGTCGGAGACCTCGGGCTCGCGCGCGCAGTTCTCCATCAGGGTTTCGCCTTCAGCCAGCACCGCGGCCATCAACAGGTCTTCTGTGCCGGTGACGGTGATTCTATCGAAGAGCAGGTGCGCGCCGTGCAATCGCTCCGCGCGCGCATCCAGATAGCCGTGCTCCTGGATGATGCGGACGCCCATCTTTTCCAGGCCCTTGATGTGCATATCGATGGGCCTGGCGCCGATGGCGCATCCGCCGGGCATGGCCACGCGCGCTACACCGGCGCGGGCAATGAGCGGGCCGAGCACCAGGGAGCTGGCTCGCATGGTCTTGACGATTTCATACTTGGCGACGGGCTCGGAGAGCGCGCGGCAATTGATGGTGATGCTGTGCGAAGCGCCGGCCGGAGTGACCTCAGCGCCCATGGAGGAGAGCAGCCGCCGCTGGGTCGATATGTCCCAGACTTGAGGGATGTTTTCGAGAATGACCTCGTCCTCGGTCAGAATCGCCGCCGCCATGCAGGGCAGCGCCGAGTTCTTGGCCCCCGAAACGCGAATCGTGCCCGCAAGTGGATTGCCGCCGCGAATGACAAATTTATCCATACTTGCCGAACTGCTCCTGGGAATGCCGAGATGCCTCTGGTTTTCTAGTGTAAATTGAGTCGCTGGGGCAGGGAGGCGCGGCCCACACGGAGGGATTCCAAACTAGCCTGCGTTATGCCCTCGACTACAACTCCAGCACATTGTCCTCGATGGCCAGGCGGACATTGCCGTCGGATTTTGCCAGGCGGCGGACGGCCTCCGGCTTGTCGACCTTGGCCTTGAGCATTACCAGGGCCACGGGGACGCTGCGTCCGGCGCACTTGATGGTTTCGACGGCGGTAGGGCGGTCGATCTGGCAGGCGCGCATCAGGAGGCGGATGCCGCGTTCCACCAGCTTGGAGTTCTGCATGTGGACGTTGACCATCAGGTTTTCGTACACGTAGCCGAGCCGGGTCATGGCGCCGGTGGTGATGGTGTTGAGAATCATCTTCTGGGCGCTGCCGGCCTTCATGCGCGTGGAGCCGGAGATGACCTCGGGGCCCACGTCGGCCAGGATGACGGTTTCAGCGACCGCGGCCAGTGGAGTTCCCTGGTTGCATGTGACAGCGGCGGTGTGTGCTCCGCGGGCGCGGGCGTAGGCCACGGCGGCCACCACGTAGGGGGTGCGTCCGGAAGCGGAGACGCCGATGATAACGTCCTTGCGGGTGGGGCGGCGGCGGGCGATGTCCCGCTGGCCAAGCTCTTCAGAATCTTCGTTCACCTCGACTGCCGAGGCCAGCGCCTTGGGTCCGCCGGCCATGATGTACTGCACCTGTCCGGGGGCGGTCGAATAGGAGGGCGGGCACTCGGCGGCGTCCAGGGCTGCAATCCGCCCGCTGGAACCGGCTCCGATGTAGATCAGCCGGCCGCCATCGCGCAGGCTGCGGGACACCTGGTCGATGACCAGCGCGATCTCAGGAATGGCTTTTTTGACCGCTGAGGCTACCTTGGCATCCTCGTGGTTGATAATGCGGGCGATATCGAGCGCGGACTTGGTGTCAAAGCCTTGAGAGGCTTCATTCTGGCTCTCGGTTGTCAGTTCCTGAAGCTGGGAGGCCTGGTCTTTATGCCTATCTACTTTATGGGCGGCGGACGTAACTGGCGTCGTTGAGCTGATTAGAATCGCATCTGTTCCCATTTTTTAATTGTATCTGGAAACGGTCAACATCGGATTAAAATCGCCCGAAAAATGGCCTATTGGCGGTTACTCCAGGTCCGAAGGGGCCTCGAAAGTGACCAGCTCAGCCCGGAAGCCGCGGGTGCGAATTGCCCCGTAAGTAATGCCGGCAGCCATCCATACGGCGCCCAGAACCAAGGCCTTAATGCTGAGATTGGCCCAAATGAAGGCACAGATGAGAAAGCCCAGTGCAGGCGACAGGAAACCGCTGAAACTACGTCGATTCGGCTGCCGGCAATGGTGGGCGAAGGCCGCGGCATTCACGCCCATGAAAGCGATAAATGCGCCGAAGTTGAGGCACTGAGCGCCGATTTCGTAGGCGCCTCCGCCCAGGCGGCTGGCAAAAAACTCCAGCAGGCCGGCTCCGGCTAGCGCAAAAGCTCCGACAGCCAAAATATTGTTGCGGGGAATACGGCGTTTGGGTTCGATAACGCCGAAAAACGACCGGGGAAGCGCATTGCCCCGGCCCATGCCATAAAGAAGGCGTCCGGCGGCCAGTTGTGAGCCCATTCCAGAACCCATGTTGGCGATGAGCAGGGTAAAGTTGACGATCTGGAAGAGCACAACTCCACCAGCCTTGCCGCTGACCAGGGCAAAAGCCGACTCGACGTTGTCGCTGGAGAAGGGCTTCGATCCCCAGATGAGTTGCGCGGCATAGACCTCCAGGCCGGAGAGCAGGCCGGTGATAAGGCAGACCAGAACCGTGGCCAGCAGAATGTTGCGGCGGGGATTGTGGACCTCTTCAGAGAAGGTGGAGATGGCGTCGAAGCCGATGTAAGTGAGCACGGCAACCGAGGTGCCGGCAAAGATGCTGGATAGATGGAAGCTGGCCGGATCATAGAAGGGATGAGTAAAGTAGCCGGGATCGTGGTGGACCTGCCAGACAGTGCGGACGACGCAGGCTAAAAACAGCAGAACCACGACCACCATGCCGGCGCAGAGAGCCTCATTCATTTGCGCCGAGGTCTTAATGCCACGCAGGTTCATCCATGTGAAGAAGGCCGCAAAGAAAAGAATCCAGACGAAAAAAGAGAGGCCGGGGAGGATGTTCATGGCGGCCTTGGCGCAGAAGGCCGTGCAGATGAGCGGATTGATCAGATAATCCATCACCATGCCCCATCCGACCACGTAGCCGAGGGAGGAGTGCAGCTCCTGGCCGACGTAAGTGTAAGCCGACCCGGCGCTGGGATAGACGCGCGCCATACGGCCATAGCTGATGGCTGTAAACAGCATGGCGATCATGGCGAGCAGGATGGTGGTGACCACATGGCCATGGGCCTTGTTGCTGATGACGCCGTAGATGCCCATGGGCGCGGTCGGCTGAATGATGACCATGCCGATGATGATGAGGTTCCACAGCCCGAGCGTGCGATGGAGGCTGATGGATTTTGATGGAGCGTTTCCCGCGGCGGCTGCCATGTATGTCCTTACTGTGCCGCGACGGCAGCCGTGGGAGTGATGGTTTCCGGGGCGATGTTCCAGCCGGCAATCTGCACGACGGGGTCGGCGGGTGCAGTGTCGGGCAGAAGAGCAGTCAAAGTGCGTGACTCGCCTGGGACAAGCTCGATCCAGTTGTCAGACCAGAAGACGGGCGCGATGAGTCCGCCGGACGGTGTGCGAACGGCAGCGCAGATCTGAAAGGCCAATTCGATAGAGGAGTTATAGAGATGCAGACGCAGTTCGCGTCCGCGAGGCGTATTCTCGATCTCCGCGCGAGCTGTAACCTTCGATGGTGGCAGGCTGGTCAGCGCGGCAAGATCTTCATGACGCCCGGCCGGTGTGTGCGTGTAGAAAGTCTTTGTCCAGTCGAAGGTAGTGAGCGTGGTGGGCACCCAGTAGAAGTTGTGGCTTACAACGGTTCCTGTGGCGTCAGCGAGGGTCAAGTCGACGAAGAGGATGCGGTCGGAGCCTTGATAGAGGCTCTCCGGAATGGAGAAGACGCGTTGCGCGCTGTCGGCAGCCGCATTGACAACTGCCAGGTTGCTGTAGATTTCCTTCCCTGCAAGGTTGTAAACGCGAATGCCGGCCTTGAGTCCAGCGGCTGACTCATATGTGCTGTTGACAACAACGATGGAGAGGTCGTCGTAGGAGTACTGAATATGCAGCGGCTCGCAGGCCTTTTTGACGGCAAAGTAACCGGCGCCGGCATCGAGGTAGTAGTCGTAGAGATGCCAGGTCATGGCGGGCCAGGCGTTGTTGAGCATCCACTGAATCACGCCGGTGGAGGCGTACTTGTTTTTGCTGTAGGCCTCGAACATGGCGCGCTCGGAGTCGTACTCCATGGCCTGCGCCAGGCGTTCAAACTCGGCGGCTGAACGTGGCTTAGTGTAGATAGCTTCCATAGCCTGGTTAAAGACCCGAAGCGTGGAGAAATCTCCACTACCGTTGTGATAACTCCAGGCCTCGGATGGCGGCCATGCCTCGGGGTCGGGCAGAAACTTTTGACGGCTGGCCAGCGATGGAATGGCCGGTCCGGGGCTGGTCTCGGTGTTGAAACCAAAGGCACCGCCATGTTGCCGGTCCACATACCAGTAGCTGGGCGCAACGTAATCATAAGGCCCGGTCATTTTCACGCCGCTTGCGCCGGTCACAGTGGTAGGCGTGGCGGAGGCGGATGAGAGCACGGGGTTGGGCCAGTGAGTCTCAGACTCGATCTTCAGGTAGGCGTTCTCCACGTCGGGCGGTGGAGGATTGTCGCTGCCGTTGAGCCACACCAGCAAGCTGGCATGATGGCGCAGGCGCAGCATCTGCGCGCGTAGCGAGGCTGTGGCAATGGTCAGGTCCTCCGGGGTCCAGTCCTTCCAGTGCTCCCAGTGGTCGCAACAGCACCAGCCCAGCATCACCAGGATGCCCTGCTGATCGGCTAGATGAAAGAACTCATCGGTTTCCAGCTTGCCCTCCAGGCGAATGGTGTTCAGGTTCAGATCGCTGACCAGGCGGAACTGATCGCGCAGGCGCTTCTCATCGGTGCGCAGCAGCATATCCTGCGACCAACCCGCGCCGCGAATCAGGATGGGCTTTCCGTTGACGCGGAAGAGGCGGCTGCCGCTGGCCGTCAGCTCAGAGGTAATCTCGCGAAATCCGAAGTCCACGCTTTGCTCGTCGGCAAGCTGGCCTTTCACGCTGAAACTTATAGTGAGGTGTTCCAGATGCGGCTCGCCCATCTGGCGGGGCCACCAGGGCTTGGGATCGCGAATGCGCAGTTGCGGAAATTGCTCAGGTGTAAAGACGACAGTCCGGTTTTCGTGTGGGGCCAATTCGACTGGCTGCTCAAAGCGAATGTCGGCGACAGTGCCGGAAGCCATGCCCTTCACCACATGATCGGTAGAATTTTGCAGCTCGACGTAGATGGTCAACTCCGCCGTGTCGAGTGTCTGATTGAGAAAATGCGTGACGGCCAGCGGCGAACGCACTGTGACCGAGCCTATTGTTATCAGATCGACCCCGCCCCACAGGCCCATGTTCTTGTCCGGCGGAGCGGGACTCCAATCGACCCAGTTGATGCCCAGGTCCTTTTCAGTGGGCGCAAAGGTTTCCACGGCCAGCACATTCGTCTTGCCGGGCTTCAGAATTCCGGTTACATCAAAGTCATAGGTGCGATAGGCTCCGGCAACCGCCGTTGAATCCGCGATTTTGTGGCCATTCAGCCAGATTTCGGCGCGATAGTTGATGCCGCCGAAGTGCAGCCAGTAGCGCGCTTCTTTTTGCGAGGCGGCCGGCGCCTTAAACTCGGTGCGATACCACCAGCCACAATGGTAGGGGCTCTCCTGCGACATGGGCAGATTGGCAAAGTTGCGGCCGATAGGATAATCCGTGCCGGGAATCTGGCGCAGGTTCGTGCCGAAGTAAGGATCGGGAAAGACGCCCGCGGCAACCTGCGCGGCCAGCAAGGTATGGGGAACAGTGGTTTGCAGCCAATCCTGATCGGCAAACCCCTCCACGGAGATCGATTCGCCCGCAGCCTGAAGCTTACAGGCTGACTGCACCCGCCACCCTTGGCGAAGCGGCGTGACGGTTCCGGCCTGAAGTGCTGCCGGAAGGGCAAATAGTGCCAGTAAAATCGACGCTGGTTTTTTTAGCATGACGGCTGGAACTCCTTCATTCGCAAGAAAAGATTTTCTCATAGATGGCAGCCGACGGTACGCTCGCGCGCCATTTGACAGTCGAACTTTGATAGTGTTTTGATGGCGTCAGAGGGATGAGCATTTTCCCACTCCCCTCAATTACGGAGACGCGGAATGCAAGCAGGTGCGACGATGCTGGCAGCGATTGTTTTGTCGGGTGCATTATTGTGCGGATGTGGCGGAGGAGGAAGCTCGACTTCCACCTCTGGTTCGACGGCTGCACCAACCATCACCACTACGAATGCACAGAACGGCGCCTTGGTGGTAAGCCTGACGTCGACGACCTCTGGCGCTGCAATTTACTACACCGTGGACGGTTCGACGCCCACCACCGCCTCGCAACTCTACGAGGCGCCGTTTCTGGTGGCCTCGAATCTGACTATCAAGGCTATCGCCGCAGTCTCTGGCAGCGCGGCCAGCACCGTCACCAGCCAGAGCTTTACGCCCAACATTCCCTCGGGAACACTGGTCTGGTCCGATGAGTTTACCAACTCCACCGCTTCAAACGCGCAGCCCAATCCGCTGGTCTGGACCTACGACACCGGCAACAGCGGCTACGGCAACCAGGAACTGGAGAACTACTGCGCATGGGGATCCAACACTTCACCATGCAGCACGGCGAATCCGAACGCCTACGTGGGCACCGACGGCTACCTGCACATTGTTGCGCTGCAGCCTTCGGCAGGCGTCTACACGTCAGCGCGTTTGAAGACTCAGGGTTTGTTCAGTTTTCAGTACGGCCGGCTAGAGGTGCGCGCCCAGGTGCCGGAGGCGCAGGGTTTCTGGCCGGCAGTGTGGCTGATGGGCAACAATATAGCCACCGTCAACTGGCCAGCCTGCGGCGAGATGGATGTGCTGGAGCGGATCAATGCGGCAACCACGCCCGACTGGAACCAAGGCTCGATTCACGGAACCGGTTTCACCGGCGGCACGGGCCTGGGCACCGTCTTCAATTTTCCCAGCGGGCAGACGGCAGCCGGCTGGCACACCTACGGCATGCTCTGGAGTCCGGGCAGCGTGGCCTATTATGTGGATGATCCCACCCATCCCTACGTAACATATACTCCAGCGAGTCTTAATGGGCTTTCAGGCGCGGTCTGGCCCTTTGACGCTGGCCAGAGCAACTTCATTCTTATTAACCTGGCCGTGGGAGGCGATTGGCCCGGAAGCCCCGACGTTACCACACCGTTCCCCTCTGAAATGCTGGTGGACTACGTGCGGGTGTATACGAATTAAGAGCTGCCGGTGAAGACGCTCACGTGCAGATGGCCAATTACGATCTGTTCGCGTTTCAAATCTAACATATGACCTTTGGAACGCCCCCGAAGCCATTCGCTGCAAAGTTGCTTGCACATTCATTGACCCTGTGGTACAACTGAATCATTCCAGTTTGCCCCCAAAGGCAAACCTGGATTTCATGCAGAGTGGCTGAGGGACGAGCCCTGTGACGCCACGACAACCTGCCTGGGCAAACCAGGAGTATGGTGTCAACTCTCGCCCGTTAGGGGAACATGAGATTCGGGAGTCGCTTCAGCACTCTTGGTTGAGGCGTCTCGCAAGGTACTTCGAGTCATTTCACGTTCGCTCTTTTGTGCCGGTCACGCGCTCGTATCAGTGCAGCCTCTCGCGTTGCGAGGGATGAATGACGATTGCTTACGAATTGCGCTGCCGGGAATGCGGAAAATCCTACGGAAATCAACCGCTTTCTATCTGTGACGAGTGTTTTTCTCCGCTCGAGGTGGTTTTTGACCTGGAGTATGCCCGCACCCGCTTTACCCGCGAGGCTATCCATCAGGGACCGCTGAATATGTGGCGCTATCGGGCGTTGTTGCCGGTGAGCGACAGCTACCAGCCGCAGACTCCGGCGGGGTTTACGCCGCTGATGAAAGCTCCGCGGCTGGGCGCGCGTATTGGCGCGAGCAATCTTTTCATCAAGAACGACGCCGTCTGCCTGCCCACGCTCAGCTTCAAGGATCGCGTGGTGGCTGTGGCGCTGGCCAATGCGCAGGCCTTCGGCTTCGATACGGTGGGTTGCTCGTCCACCGGTAACCTGGCTAACGCCGTGGCCGCTCAGGCCGCGCGTCTTGGATTGAAGAGCTTCATCCTGATCCCCGACGATCTGGAACCGGCCAAGATTCTCAACACCCAGGTATATGGCGCCACGCTGGTGCGCGTCGCGGGCAACTACGACCACGTCAACCGCCTATCGTCGCAGATCGCCGACCGCTACAACTGGGGCTTTGTGAACGTGAACCTGCGACCCTTCTACGCGGAAGGCTCAAAGACCGTGGGCTATGAGATTGCCGAGCAACTGGGCTGGCGGCTGCCGGATAACATTGTTTGCCCCATGGCCGGCGGATCGCTGATTACGAAGATTCACAAGGCCTTCGATGAGCTGATCGCGCTTGGCCTGGTAGAGGACAAGCAGGTACGCTTCTTCGGCGCGCAGGCTACCGGCTGCTCGCCTATTATCCAGGCAGTCAAGAGCGGGACCGACACGATTGAGCCGCAGCGGCCACACACTATCGCGCGGTCATTGGCTATTGGCAACCCGGCAGACGGGGTGTATGCGTCGCGGGCCATTCGCGCTTCGGGCGGCTGGGCCGAGGATGTGTCGGACGTGGAGATCGTTTCTGCCATGCAGGAAGTGGCGGAGACTGAGGGCATCTTTGCCGAGACGGCCGGCGGCGTAACCACTGCGGTGACCGCGCGGCTCTATGCTCATGGACGCATCCGGCCTGACGATCTGACCGTCATCTGTATCACCGGCAACGGCCTGAAGACCACCGATTGCCTGAACGGCGCTTACGAGCAGAGCCGGGCTATCCGTCCCCGGCTCAGCGATTTTGAAGCCTTTGTAGAAGAACACAACGAATGCAGCCCAGTACAGAGCCAGGATATGGTCCTGGCGGGAGAAACCGATGGCCGTTAGAGTTCTGTTGCCTAATGCCTTTCAGAAGCACACCAACAACGCGCGCGAGATTACCAGCACGGCGACCAATCTGCCCGAGCTGATTACTGAGATCGAAGGCCGTTTTCCGGCCCTGCGCAAGCACCTGCGCGGCGAGGATGGGCAGGTCCGCCGCTTCATCAATTTTTATGTTAACGAGGAGGACATTCGCTTCCTGGGCAATGAGAACTACCGCTTTCAGGAGGGCGACGAGGTGCTGGTGATTCCATCTATTGCAGGCGGGTGAAGCTGCGTTACGGCTATTCGAGTTACTGATGTTACCAGAGGCTCTCCCTGTGGGGAGGACCTTTGTGTGACAGTTGGGTTACAAGCTGAACAAAACATTTGCATTGTATTTGCACGGGATTGACCATTCGTTTACGATCCCCTCCCGATAATGCTACTGTGATCGCGCACACTGAGCAGACGGTTCCTTTAAAGTTGGCCGTTGGTTCCACCGCTCTGGTAGAACCGGGATTTTCCACACAAGTTTCTTCTCCGCCTCCGGCTCAAGATAAGCCGCGTATTCATGCCGAGGTTGGCCGTTACCGGCTGCGAATGGCCGAGAGCGTCGATGATCGAGACGCAGCCTGCCGGCTTCGCTTCAAGGTCTTCAACATCGAACTGAACGAGGGGCTGGCCAGCTCCTACCAAACTGGCCTGGATACTGACCAGTTCGACCTCTTCTGCGAGCACCTGCTGGTAGAGGACAAGCTGGAGAGCAACCCGGCCAAACGTGTTGTGGGCACCTATCGGATGCAGTCAGGTGCAACTGCGGCGCGCAACCTGGGCTACTACTCCGAGCAGGAGTTTGATTTTGTCCCCTATGAACCGCTGCGTGAGGACATTCTGGAACTGGGCCGGGCCTCCATCGATCGTGAACATCGAACACCCGAAGTCCTTATCTTGCTGTGGCGTGGCATCGCACAGTATGCTACCGACATGGGATTGCGTTACCTGATCGGCTGCTCATCGCTGACTTCGAAAGACCCGGCTGAGGGCTGGCAGCTATATGGCCAGCTTGAACGCTACCGGGTTTCACCGGAGTTCGAGACTGCGCCGACCACAGCATACGCCTGTCCCAGCGAGCAAGTGGGCGCACACGCACAGCCGCCGCCCTGCCAGCAAGACCTGTCGATGGAGACCACCGCTGCTACTCAGACGCGAGTCCCCAAGCTGCTGAAAACCTACCTGACCCTGGGAGCGCGCATCTGCGGGCCGCCGGCCTGGGACCGGGAGTTTGGCACTATCGATTTCCTTACGCTGCTCGATCTGAAGTTGCTCTTGCCCTCTGCGCGCAACCGCTTTCTAGCACCCCTGCATACATGATCTTTCGCAGGATCCGGCGCGCTGTGGCGCTGGTGCTGGCTTTGGCTCTTAGCATTGTCCGTTATTGGCTGCTTCGTTTGCGCGGCCCCGTTACTATGGAGCGCCACGCGCTGTGGGGCCAGCAAACCGCCAAGGTCATCATGGCCTGCGTGGGCATCGGCTATCACATTGAAGGCAAGCCACCTACGCATGGTCTGGTGGTCTCCAACCACCTCAGCTACCTCGATGTACTCATCCTCGCGACGGCCATGCCCTGCTTCTTTGTCGCCAAGATTGAGATCGGCGGCTGGCCCATCTTCGGCTGGGCGGCGCGCGCCTGTGGAACCATCTTCCTGGACCGCAACAGCAAGGAAAGCGCCATGAGCGTAGCCGATCAGATGATCGAGCGGCTCAAGCAACCCATTCCAATTCTGCTATTTCCGGAAGGGACCAGCACAGACGGCAGCCAGTTGTTGCCCTTCCACCCCCGGCTCATCGACCCGGCCACCTCGACCGGAAAGCAGATTACTACGGCCGCTGTTCGCTACGTCCTAGAGGACGGCACGCCGGAGAAGGAGCTGTGCTGGTATGGCGATGAGTCGTTCACGACGCATCTCCTTAAGGTTCTGGGAGTTGCGGGCTTTTCCGCCGAGGTGCGCTTTGGCCAGTCGCGCATCTACACCGACCGGCGCGTAGCCGCTGATTCGACGCAGGCCGAGATTGCCAAGATGCGCGAGGAGATGCAGAAGACAGGGAATAGCCACCCCAGCGACGTAGACCTGTCGCCGGGGACCCCGGCAGGGACTAGGGAATAGAGAATAGAGAACGAAGATCAGGCGCGAAAACGAGAAAAACAGCCTCTACTTCGAAGTAGAGGTTTTTTGCGCAAAATTGGGTTATTTGGGAAGCGGGACACAGGGATCAGACACCCCATCGACGAAGACCTGTCCCTTCACCCTAGCGAGCAAAGATCGCTCATTGGGGTCCCCGAGTTGATGGGGACCCCGGTAAAGCCACCCCAGCGAGCAAAGATCGTTCGCTGGGGACCCTGGTAAAGTCATGCTCTGACACGATTTCGATTCGTTCAGAGGTCATGGTGGACGTTGATCCCAGTGAAACTCGCGCGGCTTTAGAAGGCCAGCTTGAGCGCCAGTTGCACCAGGCGAGGATTGTTGACGGTGGAGTTGACGGCGCCGAATCCCGGAGCGTTGTAATCATTGACCGGCATGCCGAACTGGGGATGATTGAAAAGGTTGAAGAACTCGGCGCGGAAGTTCAAACCTATATCTTTGCGAGGCAGCATGAACTTCTTGATCACCGAGAAATCGGTGTTAACAAAATCGGGTCCGACAACAGGGACACGCGCAGCATTGCCGAGCTCTTCACCGACATTCACGCCGCCGACGATCAGGCCGGGCGCGGCGAAGCAGGTCGGATTGATCTTCTGATACTTGCCGTACAGGGTGTGGTCCACATTGTAGGGGTTGCAGCTGGGGAGCTGATCGGGCCGGTTGTAGTTGTTGTCATTGCCTCCGTTCTCAAAGTAAGTGCCGGATGCGTTGTTGCTGTCGATCAGGGGAACGGGGAATCCGGAAGAGATTCTTTCGATCAGAGTCAATTGGAAGTTGCCGAGAATGGCGTTGGTCACGTCATTCCAGTTATGGCCGAATTGCTTTCCGCGGCCGAAGGGCAAATCGTAAATGACGCTGCCCGTGAAGCTTTGATTGAGATTGATCTGCGACAGGGACCAGTCGAGATTTTGCCAGTTGGGCAGCGGGTAATAAGGGGCACTCAAGACCGAGCCCAGGCCGTCGGATAGCCCATTGTCAAAGGTGCGCGAGTAGGTGTAGGCAACCAGCGCGTACAGACCGTATTTGGGCGTCTTGGTCTCCGCCTTCAACTGCGCAGAGTTGTAATGCGTCTTGCCCGCGCCGCCGAAGAAGAAGATCGCATTGTAGTTCGGCGGGTTGTAGGGATAGTAGTAGGGCGCGCCGCCGGGCAGGCAACCGATCGTGTAGCCCAGCACGGTTCCACAAGCCGAAGGGCTGTCGGTGTTGAGGTCGTTGCCGTAAACCAGCAGATGGCCGCCGACTGAACCGGCATAGCCCGCGGTGAGCACAACATTGCCGGGCAACTGGCGTTCGACGTTCACGTTATACTGGTGAACCCTGCCCGGCTGGGTGTCGGTCGGCTCGTAATTGAAGGAGCCTTGGAAGCTGGCCACATTTTGCGGAGTGGGGAGGGATTGAAAGCCGCTGGATAGATAAGGACTGACGGAGGTGGGCGTTTGTCCGTGGCTGGCGCAGTATGAGCTAGCGGAGGGGCAGGCGACGTAAAAATTGAAGGCGTCAGACTCACCGAGGTTAGGCGGATTTTGCCACAGGCCCTGCGTGCCAACGTTCCAGGCCGAATCGTGATAGATGCCAAAGCCGAGGCGAAGGACGGTCTTGTCGCTGCCGCGAACCTTCCAGGTGGCGCCAACGCGGGGTTCGTATGCGCCCCAGTACATGTTGATGCCCGCCGATCGGCCTACTCCGTTCTGGCCCGCAATCAGAAGCTGATACGTTGAGGGAATGTAATCCGATATCCGGTTATTGACCTCGGTGATGGGAGTGGTCATGCTCCAGGCCAGGCCGAGATTGAGGGTGAGAGAAGGTGTGATCCTCCAATCATCCTCGACGAAAGGATGGTAGATCTTCCAGCGGCGGCCGGTGACTGCACCGAAGTATGTCTGGTCGTGGATGGCTCCCCCAGTAATTCCCATTAGCAGATCCGCCTCCGGATTGCCGGTAAAGTCTCCGCCACTACCGATGAGCCAGAAGCCATCTTGAAATGCTTCTGTGCCGACGTTCATCTGGTTGTCGCGGAGATCGATGCCGGTACGGATCTCATGGTGGCCGCGGATCAGATCTACAACATCCTTGAAGGAGAAAATATTCGTTCCGCCCTGAAATGGAGAGTAGCCGCGATCGCCGAGAGACCAATAGCCGCCGTAGACTTCAGTGGAAACCACACCTTGACTGTATAGATCACTGGGGTTGGGAGTACCGCTGCCGGAGCAGCCCAGATCGGCATAGGGAATACCCAGGATGGCCGATCCGCAGGTGAAGTTATCCTGCGAGGCAATGTAGTCGAAGATGCGGTCGTAGCCCACGGAGGCCTGGTTGAGCGTGCGAGGCGAGAACACGTGGGTTTCGCCGATGGCAATGTTGCGCGCGTGGTTGATGAGGGTCTCATTGCTGCCGAAGGGATTGGCTTCGGCGAGGTACGGCGCGGGCGCGCCTCCTGGATCATAGGTGAAGGCCTGGTCATAGCTGAAACGCGCGAAAAGATTGTCCTTGCTGGTAAGCGTTTGGTCCAAGCGAAGATCGAACTTGGTTTCGTTCAGGCTGCGGACAGGCTCGGTGACGTAGTTGTATCCCAAGGCGGCGCTGCCGGCAGGCACCTCGCTGGGATTAAGGGGATTAACTGGAGGATACATATTCATCAAACCCTGGCCGATGCTGCTGATCAGGCCGGAAGGAATCTTGTTGCAGGGAACGCCAGGCGCCTGACTTCCATCGCTATAGAGAGTTGTCGGACTCCCCGAGCTCGAGCCAGAGCATTGGAAATAGACATTGGGATAGGCGCCCGTTCCCGCGCCAATCATGTTGGGGTTGACGATAGTGAGACCAGAGACGGGATTGCCCCAGGGATCGGCGGAAAAGTCACCGTTGATCATGGCCGTCGTAGGAACCAGGCCGGTGAAGACAATTCCTTCGCGCTGATACTTCTGCTCGCCATCCACGAAGAAAAAGGTCCTGTTCTTGCGAATCGGTCCGCCGACGGAGCCACCAAACTGGTTCAGATTGAACTTCGGGGTTGAAGTGGCAAAGTCGCTCCTCGCGTTGAGGTCGGTGTTGCGGGCGAACTCGAAGAGCGATCCATGGAAGTCGTTGGTCCCCGATTTCGTCGTGACCAGAACGGTAGGTCCGGCACGCGTCCCGAATTCGGCGGAGTAGGAATAGGTCAGGACTTTGAATTCCTGAATGTCGTCTATCGAGGAAAACGCGCCGATGCCGCCGGCCGACAATTCATTGTTGTCCACTCCATCCAGCAGCCAGTCCGTGCTGTTGGGACGGGAGCCGCCGACCGACAGGGAGAAGGAACCACGCGCGGCCACCTCGCTGGCGGCGGCACCGGTGAAAAAGCTGTTGGGATTGGTCTCTGCCGTTGCGCCGGTGGTGAGCGTGGCGAGTTGAACGAAGTCGCGGCCATTCAACGGGAGTTGCGAGACCTCTTGCGCGGTGATGACCTGGCCGAGGGATGGATTGGCTGTCTCGACAGCTACGACCTCACCGGCAACTTCCACCGTCGTGACAACGGTGGCGGGTACGAGCGTGAAATCGAGCTCGCGGGCTTCATCGATCTGAAGATAGAGTCCTTTTGATTCAGCGCTTTTAAAACCCGCCGCATCGACGCGCACGGTGTAGGTTCCGACAGGAAGCAAGGGGATCAGATAGTGTCCCGAACTGTCAGTTTTGCCTGTTCGAGCCAAGCCGGTTTCCTGAGATGTAGCCACGACGGTAGCTCCCGGGACAGCCAATCCTGACTTATCGAGGACATTACCTAAGAAACTTCCAGTTGCCTGGCCATGCATGGCCGGAGAGATCAACAGCGTGAGAACGCAGACGATCAAAAGAAGAAGCACTTTGTGAAATTTAGTATCGGCCGAGATTTCCACCGATGCCGGAACCTCTGTGCAAAACATTACATTTTTCATCGTCATTCCCTTTCGACAAATCACGAGGAGTTTACTGCGTAAAATCGGCTGAAAACGCTGTTGCGCAGACTACGCTAAGCGTGATCAAAAACTTGACTCATAGAATGTAAGAGACGACCTTTCGTAAGTCAACACGTATTGGCCGATTTAGAAAAAATATTTGCCGACCCACAAATATCACGCTGTTGCAGAATCGGCGAGGAGGAGGCGGAGGTCGCGGAGGTTGTGGCCGGTGGGTCCGGTGACGACGGCGTCCCCCAGGGCGGTGAACATGGGGCAGGCGTCGAAGTTGGCCAGCGACGACTTCAGATGGAAGCCGAAGGCGTGGGCGCGGGTGACGGTGGTGGGGTCGGCGATGGCTCCAGCGGCGTGGGAGTTGCCGTCGATGCCGTCGGAGCCGGCGCTGAAGACGGTGAGGCGCTGGCCCGCGTACTGCTCGAGGTCGAGGGCGCAGGCCATGACGAACTGCTGGTTGCGGCCTCCGGCGCCGGGTGCGCGATCCATGGTGACCGTTACTTCGCCGACAGAGATGAGGCAGAGGCGCGGATGAACGGCGCGCAGGGCGTGGAAGCGCTCGAGGAGGTAGCGGGCGGCGTCGGCGTAGTCCCAATCGTCGCAACTGTTGTCGACCACGACGTGAAAGCCGGCCTGTTGGGCGAGGGCGCGGGCGTTCTCCGTGAGGTCGTGGCTGCTGAGCAGCAGCTCGAAGACGGAATCGCGAAAGGCGGGGTCTTCGCTGGACATGGCGGCGGCGGCTGTGACGCGGCGGGTGGGCGTGGCCTCGGGTTTGGAAAACGATGGGAAAAAGGGCGGAAACCAACCCTTGTTGCCGGGTGACTCGGGCAGGTCCTCGCGCTCAAAGAAGGCGAGGACGGAGTGCGGCAGCTTTGATTTGAGGTCGTACTTTTCCAGCAGGTGGCGCACTTCGGAGACAGTGGAGTGATCGGGCGAAGTGGGCCCCGAGGAGAGCGCGTCGAGGGAGCGCAGGGGCACGTCGGGCAGCAGCAGGCTGACTTTGGCGGCTTCTCCGGCGGCGATGGCAAGGCGGCCGCCCTTTACGGCGGAAAAATGCTTGCGCAGGGTGTTGATCTCGCTGATGGGAGCGCCCGAGGCGAGCAGCAACTGGTGGAAGGCGATGGTGTCGTCGAGGGAGATCTGCGGGTCCAGCGGCAGGTCGAATATGGCAGAGCCGCCGCCGGAGATGAGGAAGAAGACCAGCGTGTCTTTTTTAGCGCGCTTGAGCATGGCCAGAGCGGCGCGGGCGCCGGCAAAGGACTCCTCGTTGGGCAGCGGGTGGCCGCCCTCGAAGTAGCGAAAGCGCCACGAGCGGTGCGTGGGAAGCTGGTTGGAGCAGCAGACGCCGCGGAGGCCCTTGCGGCGCTTCATGCGGTCGAGAAGCACATCGAGCATGGGGCCGGCAACCTTGCCCAGGGCGATGATAAATATTTTTTTGTAGCAGGAGAGATCGATGGAGGCCGGGCCGCTGCCGTCGGGCAGGAGCCGGTGCATGATGTGGCCCTCAAAGCGAATGCGGCGGTCGAAGGCGGACTCAATGCTGCAAGCCTTGATGGCGCCGGTAAAGATGTCAGTGGCCGTGGCGTGCAGGGCATCGAGAGAGGAATCGGTAGCCAGGGTCATTGGAATTGCTCCTTCAGCCAACCAGCGAGTGCCGTCTGCATGGGCTCGAGTTGACCGGTAAAGAAGTGATCGGCGCGGGGAAGGAGCACCAGTCGCTTGGGTTCGGGGGCGGAGGCGGCAAGGCTTACCAAATACGAATCCGGGTCGAACTGGTCATCTGCTCCGCTGAGGAAGAGCTTGGGAATTGTGCAAGCGTGCAGGTTGGGATAGCTATATTCAAATCCGGGAACCTGGGTTGGCAGGCCGAGCAGGGCCAGGGCACGCACGTTTTTGGGGGTGTGGGCAGGCGAGCAACAGGCGCTGAGCGCCATGGCCGCGCCAAAGCTGAAGCCAACCAGCACCAGCGGCAGGCGGTATTCGCTTTCAAGCCATTCAAGCGCCGCGAGCACATCGCCGGTTTCGGCATGGCCGTCGTGAACGCCATGGCTAAGGCCGGTGCCGCGAAAGTTGAAGCGCAGAACCGGCCAGCCAAGGCCCCATTGCGGGTCATTGAGGGCTTTCATGGCGTGATAAACCACCTTGTTCTGCATGTTTCCGCCGCCTAATGGGTGGGGATGGCAGATGAGTGCGGCAAAACGGGAGTAGGGCGCGCCCTCGTTCACCACGGCTTCCAGAAGGCCGGCGGGACCGGTGAGGCTCACGCTGCGCAGAGCGGCTGTCGAGGGGCTGATTCTGAGTTGGGTGGGAGCGGTTGTAGAGGTCATCCCACACTCCATTCTACGCGATGGAGGCATAACCATCCCATTCTTCCATTTGGTCCAGTTAAGATATCCGGCTTCCATGTGATGGATGCAGCCGCAGGCGGCACGTTACAAAAGTGTTCAATCAAATATTTTTTAGAGGCGGCAAAGGCAGCAACGCTTGAGGTATTCTGGTAGTATCATGTGCAATTTCCCGGCAGCTATTCCCACTGTCGACCCACTTGATCCGATCCAGTTGACTCGCCAACTGTGCAAAATCGAGTCAACTACCTACCATGAGGGCGAGATTGGTAATTATCTTGCCAATTTTCTTATCCTGCGCGGATGGTTTGTGGAAAAGATGGCCGTACCGCAACCGCTGGAAGACGCCGACGCAGGGGAGCGCTGGAATATCTATGCGGGAACGGCAGACGAGCAGCCCGATCTGGTTTTTTCTACCCACTTGGACACTGTGCCGCCCTATATTCCCCTTAACGAGGATGAAGATTATCTCTACGGACGCGGTGTATGCGACGCCAAGGGCATTATTGCCGCGCAGGTGACCGCCGCCGAATTTCTGCGAGCGGTGGGATACCGGATTGGCGTGTTGTTTGTAAGCGGAGAGGAGCGCGACTCAGCGGGCGCCAAGGTAGCCAACATGATGCACAAAGGCAGCCGCTTTATCATCAATGGCGAACCTACCGGCAACCGCCTTGGGCTGGCCTCCATGGGCGCCCTGCGCGTGTTCTTACGCTCCACCGGCAAGATGGCCCACTCGGCCTATCCAGAGATGGGAGACAGCGCCATCCACAAGCTGGTCAAGGTGCTGGGAAAACTGCTGAAACTACAATTGCCGACTACGGAAGATGTGGGATCCAGCACGCTCAACATCGGCCAGATCGAGGGAGGCTACGCCCCCAACGTCATCGCCGATAAGGCCGAGGCGCAGGTGCTGGTGCGGCTGGTGGGGGATTCGACACCGGTGCGCGCTGCACTCATGGAAGCTGCGGCAGGACTGGCCGAGGTGGAGTTCACGCTGGAGATTCCTTTTATCCGCCTGCACGCCGTTGAGGGCCTGCCCACCATGATCGCCAAGTTCACCACCGACATTTCCATACTGTCCAACTGGGGCGAGCCGCTGCTGCTGGGGCCGGGTTCCATCCATGTCGCCCATTCGCCCTACGAGAAGGTGGCGAAAGGCGAGCTGCTGGAAGCAGTGGAGTTGTACATTCAGGTGGCAAAGCAGTTGCTGGGGTAGGGGCGCAGAGGCAGTATCTCAGGCAGATTTTGACCTGGCGCGCGAAGCCCGCAGCTGAGGGGTAGCGGACTGATGTGCCAGATCGGCAACGGTTGCCGAACTCAGAACTCCCAGCATGGCCTCTTGGGCATTGGCCCAGACAGGGTGCGCCGGGCAGAAGGATTTCCGCTTGCAAGTGGCGCCGGAGACCAGGCAGAGGTTCAGGGAGATGGGACCCTCGACGGCCTCAATCACAGAGCGCAGGGTAGCTTTGCGTCCGGCAGGCAGCAATTCGAAACCACCGGTCTGTCCCCGGCGCGAAACGATAAGTCCAGCGCGGCACAATGCCTGCAGAACCTTTGAAAGAAAGCTCTGCGGGGCTCCCGTGGCGCGGGCCAGCTTAGGCAGCAGCGCACGTTCGTGGTCGGGCAGAGTGGCCATGTGGATCATCACGCGAATCCCATAGTCCGCTGCTCGCGTTACCTGCATCGTAGAGCTTAATCTTTCCATTGGTTAGCTCCCTAACATTCCATATGGTAATCAATTTTACTGCATTTGATTGCTTAGTGTAAGCAGATCGACGGCCAGCGGGCAACCTGCGCAGTGGGCTGTCCGGCGGCAATGGGCCTTGCCCACGGCGACCGTGAGGGCATGAAACTCGTTGAAGAGGCGGGCCTGATCCCTGGGGGCATCGGCGTCGAAGGCCAAGCGGGTGAGCTCGACCAGGGAATTGTAGCCCCTGCGATTGCGATTGGGGGCGGGCGTCAGCAACTGGTGGCGCTCGGCGATGCGCCGCAGGTACTCATCGGCGACGGGAACGGGATGGCCGAGGGCGTAGAGCAGGATGGCGTCGGCAGTTTCTGGTCCAACGCCCGGCAATGCCAGCAGGCGGGCGCGCAGAGTGGCCGTGGGCGATGCGGCAAGCGATTCGAGCGAACCGTCGAATTCCTTGTTCAGCATGGCTACAAATGCCTTCAGCGCGGGAGCTTTGCGAGTGGGAAAGCCGGAGGGCTGGATCAGACGCTGCAACTTCCTGAGGGGGAGCGAGCGCAGACCGTCCATGGTCAGAGCTCCAGCCGCGCGGAGGTTGACGAGCGAGCGTTCGACGGCCTTCCATGCGGTGTTCTGTGTGAGGTAGGCGCCGAGGATGACTTCAAAGGGAGTTTTGGCCGGCCACCAGTGTTGCGGACCATAAGCCTGGAATAGCTGGTCGTGCATCCGGCGGAGGCGCTGGGCGGGGGTGGGTAGGGTTGAGGTCACGGCTGGAAATTAGAATAGCGGAGTTGGCGTGGTTAGCGGAGCTAACGGGACGAAGCGAGCATGGAGAGCGCGATGAAGAGTCATACGGAGTATCTGGTCTTTGAAACGAAGAAGCGGCGGGAGATGGTGCACATCACCGATGAGGTGGAACAGATTGTGCGTCGCAGCGGGGTCAGGGACGGGTTATGCTTTGTTTCGCCGATGCATATCACGGCCGCGGTGTATGTGAATGACCTGGAGAGCGGGCTGATTGAGGATATAGGCGAATGGCTTGAGGAGCTGGCGCCGGCGCGGCCTGATTACCGGCACCACCAGACGGGCGAGGACAACGGAGATGCGCACCTGAAGTCGCTGCTGTTGCACCACGAGACTACGTTGCCCGTGACCAACGGGAAGCTGGACCTGGGAACGTGGCAAAGGGTCTTCTATGCAGAGTTTGATGGGCGGCGCAGGAAGCGGGTAATTGTCAAGGTGCTGGGGGTGGAGTAGGCGCAGGGATGTCGCCTTGCGCAGCCGCATCATCGTCGGTGATTTTGCGCCACGGGCCGGTGGGATAAGCGGTACCCGGTGCGGAGAGATCGATTTTTGTGCGAGGCAGGACGACCAAATCGACGCGGCGATTCTCGCTGCGGCCCTCGGCAGTATCGTTGCCGGCCGCGGGGTGGTACTCGGAGTAGCCGGCTGCTGAAATGCGCTCCGGGGGGATGGCTTTCAGATCGATAAAGATGCGGGCAATGTGGGTGGCACGGGCTGAGGAAAGCTCCCAGTTGGAGTCGAACTCCGCGGTGTGGATGGGAACATTGTCGGTGTGGCCCTCAATGCGCACATCGTAGGGCGTGTGTTCGAGCGAGGCGGCGATCTGGCGCAGCGCGGGGAGGGTCTCGGGCCTGGGAGTGGCCGAACCAGAGCTGAAGAAGCCAGCCTCGCGCAGGCTGATCACCAGCCCGTTGCGGTCCATCTTCATGGAGATGGCGTGCGAGGCGATCTGGCTCGACAGACTCTGCTCCAGTTCGCGATGAAGGCGCTCCAGATCTTCCTTTACCCTGGCCGGCGAGAGCACATCCTCTCCCATGACGGTATTCGCGGCTAGAGGCGCATGGTCTTCGCCGGGGATGGAGTTTGCGCCGTTTTCAGGCTGGAGAGTAGTGCCGGTAAAGACGCCCAGAGAGCGAAATGCCGAATCGACGGCTCTGGTTATTTGGACCTGTTTCTTCTGGTCGGCTTTGGCGAACGCGAAGAGCACCACAAAAAAGGCGAACAGCAGGGTGATGAAATCGGCATAGGAGACCATCCATCGATCCTGGCTGACGAGGTTCTTGCGCCGCTCCAGCCTCATGCGGCGCGCTCCTTCTGCTTTTGCTGGGGGTCATTGAGGAAGCCGGCCAGCTGGACTTCGAGCATGCGCGGGTTCATGCCCTCGAGGATGGAGATTACGCCTTCCAGCATCATCTCGCGGCGCTGGTGGTCGTCGCGCAGGCGAAGGCGCATCTTGCCGGCGAAGGGCAGGAAGAAGAGATTGGCAATGCCCACGCCATAGATGGTGGCCACAAAAGCCACGGCGATGCCTTTGCCAACCTCCTGAATGTTGTCAAGATTCTTCATGACCTGAATAAGCCCCAGCACCGCGCCCAGGATGCCGATGGTGGGCGAAAATCCTCCGGCCGACTCGAAGACCGCGGGCAGCCGTTCTTCGCTTTCCGCGGTGCAATCCAGGCTGACGCGCATAATTTTGCGCAACTCGGCAGGCTCGGTGCCATCGACGGCCAGCATGAGGGCTTGCTTGAGAAACGGATCCTGAATAGTTTCGAGGTCGCTGTCCAGCGAGACGACGCCGTTGCGGCGAGCCTTGTTGGCGAAGGCGACCAACTGTTTGAGGAGCTGGTTGTTGTGCTTGCGGGGCGCGGAAAAAACATGCGCCAGGCTGCCGAATGCAGCCAGCACAGTAGAAAGCGGAAACTGGAGCAGCACCGCACCCATGGTGCCGCCAAAGACGATAAGGGCCGCGGTCGGCTGCAGGACCTGGCCCAGGTTGCCGCCCTCGATGAGCAACCCGGCCACGATGCCGGCGATGGCCAGGAATACTCCGCCAATGCTGCCCTTATCCATGAAAACTCCTCGAATACCTTACGCGGAGAGCGGGAATCATCTTTCTGTGGCTTAGCGCGGTTTTTTCCCCGATGGCGCCGGTGGAGAAGGCTGGCCGGAGATATCCAGACTGGTGAGTGAGACTGCGCGTTGCAGTTCGTCATAGGATGGCAGCCGCTTTGCGACCAGGGCCAGCAAGCGCGCGCGGTAGGCGAGCACGCGTTCCACCACCTCAGCCGTGTCCTCGCGCACAATCAGCTTCTCTCCGTTGATCAGAGTCAGCATGGTGTCCGGGGAGGCTTCGGCGGTCTTGATCAAGTCGCTGTTCAGCACCATCGGAGCGCCGTTGAGCCGGGTGAGTTCGATCATTGCCTTGAAGCTCCTTCGGGGGGATTATCGGCGAAGGGCGGGAAAGGTTAAGAGATTAGGGAAGATGAAGACAAAGTGTCCCGGGTGGGACACAAATACGGAGGAGATAAAGTTCGCTGGTAACGCGCCGAAGAAAGGGCCAGATGCGGCGGTAACCGAACCGGAAGCAGCGACCCAGGGTTGGTAAAGCATTTGGGAGCACATCCGGGAAGGGCCGTAAATTCACGCGTCCCAAAAGGAGAATCCCATGTCCCTGGGTGTCTTGAACAACCTCTCCGCCATCTACGCGGAGAATAACCTGAACAACAGCAACAACAGCCTGAACACCGTGCTGCAGCAGTTGTCATCCGGCTCGAAGATCAACTCCGGCGCCGATGATGCAGCCGGTCTTTCCCTGGTCAACGGGCTTCAGGCCAACCAGCAGGCACTTACCCAGTCGAAAACCAATGCCGCCGAAGGCGTGGGATTACTCCAGGTTGCCGATGGCGCCCTTTCGCAAGTGACAAGCCTGCTCAACCGGGCCGTGACGTTGGCTACCGAAGCCGCGAACGGCACCCTCAACTCTTCGCAGGATACAGCTGCCAACCAGGAGTACCAGTCGATCCTGTCGGAAATCTCGAACATCGGCTCGACCACCACGTACAACGGCGCCGCGGTCTTTAATACCAGCACCAACATCTACACCGGCGACTCATCGACGACCGGCTCGTCAATCGATAATCTGAACATCCGCACGCTGTCTTCGTCCAACGTGGGCGACACCGGCGGCGTGATGTCCTACAGCACTGGGGCGAACAACGCGTTCATCGACCTGTCGAAGAACGGCGTCCTCGCGGGAGTGAACGATCAGTTGGCTCCTGGTGGCACGACCTCTGTCGATATCACCTACATGACATCTGGTGTAGGGGGAGTCCCTGTCGATCAAACCGCAGTTGTGAGCGCTGGCACAGGCACCAACTTTGCCAACACAACGCAAGGACTGGTTAACGCCATCAACGGCGCAGGCCTGGGCGTAACCGCCAGCTTTACCACGGCATTGCAGGCTGGAACAGCGGCAGTGACTGCGGCAGGCGCGGGTCATAGCGGAGATACCGGCATTGAGATCTCGGGTATCGGCTCCGGCGTTGCCGGTGCTGCTGCACCTGGCGTGGATGGCGTACTAGCGGGCGGACCTTTTACTGGAGGTACGCTCACCATCAACGGGAAGGCCATTACCCTTGGCACGGTAGGCCAGACCGACACGCTGGCCCACTTGCTGACTTACATCAACACTGGAAACTACGGTGTTACAGACACCGCAGGCACCCTGACATCGCTGACCAAGGCGACCATCACCACTTCAGGTCTCGTGGGCGGCACCTACACGGCAGGAAACTACTACACCGCTGGAATCGTAGAAGATGTAACGAATCCATTGGTGGACACGGCCACCGCACAAACTCCGGGCGCACCGGTTTCAGATACTAACGGTGTGGGCGGCGTTGCCACTATCAGCTACTCGGACCTGGCCGGCCAGTCGTTGAGCGCCACCGACCTGTCCAACCAGTCCGATGCGCAGGCTGCGCTGGCAGCTCTTAGCACGGCCATCACCGACGTCTCGGCGCAGGACGGCTACATCGGGGCACAGATCAACACGCTGAACGCGGTCAGTTCCGTGCTCAGCACGCAGCAGGAGAACGTGCAGTCGGCGCAGAACGCGGTGCAGGCTACCGATTATGCGTCGGCAACCTCCAATATGTCCAAGTACGAGATTCTGAGCCAGACCGGCATCGCTGCGTTGGCGCAGGCCAACAGCGTACAGCAGGAAGTGCTGAAGCTGTTGCAATAATCCGGAGCCCCAGCGGCAGGATTTCGCCGCCAGGGTAAAGTGAAACGGGGTAAAACCGCTTACCAGATAAGGGCGTCCGCAAGGACGCCCTTTTCTGCGCCAGCAAGCAGCAGCGGAAAGGCACGCTGATTTCTACGGGAATGAGCTAATGCGGCACGCATAGAAGGCCGATGAACTGTTTGGCAAGAAGGGGTCCTGGCAGCAGAGAGTGCGCCGAGATTTGGAAGCGATATAGATGAGTCCTTTTTAATGCTTCTCAAGTATGGGTGGTTCTTCGGCTGCACGAAGTCAATACAGGGGGGATGATGGGCACAGTTGGACTGAACTTTGGTTCGCCGACCAGCGGGGCAGGCTTTGATGTAAGCACGACTGTAGCTCAAATTGTGGGCAATCTCCAGAATGTGGAGACGCCCTGGAAGAACCAGCTGACTCAACTGCAAAGCCAGGACACGGCGATCTCCAGTCTGGGGACGTTGTTATCAAGTCTCTCCAACGATATGAGTTCGCTGACCAATCCAACGGGCATCCTGGCTCAGAAGACGGGTTCCAGCTCGGACACCAATGTGCTGACGCTGACGGCGGCGACTTCAGCGGCGGTTGCCGGCACGCACACGGTGGAAGTAGGCAATCTGGCGACGACTTCGAGTGGGTACATGACGCAGATCGCCAACGCCAACGATCCGCTGGCCGGTTCGGTCACGCTGAAGGCGGGTAGCGGCACGCCGTTAACCATCACGCTGAACTCAACCGACAATACGCTGGCCGGTCTGGCGGCGACCATCAATGCCTCCGGGGTGGGCATCAACGCCAGCGTGTTGACGGATTCTGAGGGATCGATGCTGAGCCTGGTTTCGGCCACCTCGGGTGCGAGCGGGAACATTGCCGTAAGCTCGAATACCATCGTCGCCACCGACAGCGTGGCTCTGAGTTACACCGATGCGGGCACGACCAGCACCACAGCGCCAGACAGCGGCACACTGACAGCAATTGCCAACGCAAGCGATACGCTCGCCGGTTCGCTCTCGATCAAGGCGGGCATCGGCACGGCGAAGACCATCGTGGTGGGCGCGGCGCCGAGTACTCCTGCGGCGAATACCATCTACACCGGGAGCGGCGTCAACACGCTCAGCGAGTTGGAGTCGGTAATCAACGCAAACACAGCCAGCTTGGGGGTCACGGCTTCGCTCAATACGACAGCGGTCGGCAGCAATGCTATCGGCACAATCTTGACGCTGACCTCGAATAGCAACGGCTCCAGCGGGGCACTGACCGTGAACTCCAGCCTGACTGACAACACCGGAACGACTGCGCTGGCATATTCCAACCCGGTGGTGGGAGCGGACGCAAACTTGACGGTGGATGGAGTGGCTCTGACCAGCGCATCGAACACCGTGGCCAATCTGATTCCCGGCGTGACCTTTCAATTGCTGGCGCCCAGCGCGACCAACGAGCACGTGCAGGTGGTAATCGCCAACGACAACAACGGAGTAGAGAGCGCGTTAAGCCAGATGGTCAGCGACTACAATGCGCTGATCAGCGCCGTCAACACCCAGGAAGGCAACGACAGCTCGGGCAACGCCGAGCCGCTCTTCGGCTCTCCCACGCTTTCGCTGTTGCAGCAGCAGTTGCTGGGCGGGCTGAACATGCAGAATCCCAATGGCTTTCTAACCCCGATCTCCGCCAACACCGATACGACTTTGGCGGGTTCGCTCTCAATTCAGGTGGGCAGTAGCGCGGCGCAGATCATCACGGTCCCGACGACATCGGGGAACAACACAATCTCCGGACTGGCCAGCGCCATCAATTCGGCCAATATCGGGGTCACGGCCAACGTGGTTACCAGCAACGGCCAGTCGACCCTGGCACTGGCGTCGCAGACCGCGGGCTCCGGCGGAACATTGACGGTTAACCCCACCATCACTGCCACCAGCGATACGCCGCTGAGTTACTCAGGCAACGACAATTACACCAGCACCACGACTGATAGCGGTACTCTTACTGAAATTGCCAATGCCAGCGATGCGCTCACCGGCTCCATCTCCATTCAAGTGGGCAATGGCACAGCGCAAACGATCAGCGTGCCGGCCTCTCCGAATAACAGTCTCTCCGGCCTGAGGGACGCCATCAACTCTGCCAACATCGGGGTTTCGGCTTCGGTGGTGCAGAACAGCGACGGATCGTCGAGCCTGACGCTGACGTCCAAGACCGTGGGGAGCGCAGGAGCGCTAACAGTGACTTCCAACGTATTGGATACCACCAATACCAGCACTGCGAGTTTAAACTACACGAAATCGTCGGACATCAACAGCCTTACCAGCCTGGGCATCAGCGTAAACAACGACGGCTCAATTGCCTTTGATGCATCCACTCTAGATTCGTTGCTGAACTCGGACTACAGCAGCGTGGCGGGCTTCTTTCAGAACGCAAACAGCTGGGGTCAGACATTCTCAAACATGCTGACGAATGCCGGCACCAGCTCGAATACAGGCATTCTCTCGCTTAGTCTGAAATCCGACAGCAATATCGAATCTACCTTGAATGCGGAGATTACCAAGGAAAACGCTTATATCTCATCGCAGCAGACCAGCCTGACAACGGAACTGAATCAGGCGAACCAGATCATGCAGGAGCTGCCCACGCAGCTTGAAGGGGTCAACGAGCTTTACTCGGCGATCACCGGCTATGACCAGAACGTGAACGGGTAAGGAGTATTAACTCGATGGGAAGTTATCAGCAACATACGCTGAACAGCGCTTCGGCAGTGGACCTGGTGGTGGCTCTCTATGATGGAATTCTACGCTTTCTTTATGCGGCATCGGCGGCTGTGGAACGCGGCGACAGGGAGGCTCGCAGAGCCGCGGTCAAGCGGGCGCTGGATATCATCATTCATTTGCAGGCGCGGCTGCGCATGGATGTAGGCGGACGGCCCGCGCAGGTGCTCAGCGAGTTCTACGCATCGATCTTCGCGCAAATCCTGCAAGCCTCGCAGTCGGCCTCGCAGCAAAAGTTCGAACACGCCATTGAATGCGTGAAGAACGTGCGCGACGCGTGGCGCCAGGTGGCAAGGGATCCCGAAGTCAATCCTGCACCCTTGCAGGTGGCAGCACTCCAGCAACGGCGCAGGGAAGGCAGCTTAAACAGATCCGATTCCGGCGAAGATGCCTTTGCCGGCTCGCGATGGAATGCGTAAAAACAGGGAACAGGGAACAGGGAATAGGGAATAGGGAATAGGGATGAGCCATCCTCTGATCCCTGTCTTCGTCAGTAGATGGCCGTCATATTGGCGAGTAGATGGCCGTGATGATGGCGGCAGCAATGTCCATGGGCCAGTGCGCGAAGATCAGCGGCGTCAGACGGCGCGTTCGCAGATAAAGCAGCATCATGATCAGAAGGCCGGGAAGAAACGATATGAAGCGGTAGAGCAGAAATCGGCCATCGGGGATGAAGGGCAGCGCGCAGTGCTGCGCGGTCCACCAGAAGCCAACAATCATAAGTGCGATCCACGTGCGGCCCGTAAGCGCCTGCAGCCGTGGCAGAGCATAGGCCTGGTATGTGGTCTCTTCCGTGGGCGACCAGATCACCCACCACAGCATAAGGCTGTAGACCATCGCCCAGACCGGTAATGGATGCGAGCGCACGAGATAGCTATTCAGCGTCGTGACATTTGATCCGTAGAGCAATATCCGCGCAACATAATTGGCGCCCAGAAAAAACGGAAAAACCAGCAGATAATATCCGAGTCCGAGCAACAGGTCGTGCCCGCGGCGCATACGAATCGGACCGATGAGGTCGCGGAGCCGGATGCCTTCCCGGCGGGTGAAGTAGCATAGGCCGATGAGACAGCCGATGTCGACCAGAGTACCGTAGACACCCCACCAGTCACCCGCCATTCGCCATGGCGCAGGACAATGCCGAGCCAGCAGAATAAGCGCCACCAGCCCCTGCGCGGCCATCAGCAGAAACGAGCGCGCCACGACGAGCAGCAGAGGGCCAGCCCAGGAGATGCGTCCGGCATTAACCCGTTCCTGGATCGCGGCGGGAGAATTCAACAAGGCCTCGGGCGCGGGACCGGATTCACGTGCTGCCGCCACAGAAGGTTGCCTCCCAATTTCCTATATTTTTCATCCGGCGACGGTGAGCTCTTCTTCCAGTTGCTGCTTCTGATAGAGGCTGGCGTAGTAGCCGTCGAGGGCGAGTAGCTCATCGTGCCGGCCCAGTTCCACAATTCTTCCATGATCAAGCACGGCGATCTGGTCGGCATTGCGCACGGTTGAGACACGATGGGAGCTCAAAATGGTGGTGGAGGACTGGATATAACCGCGCAGGCCGCCCAGAATGCGTTCTTCCGTGTAGGTGTCAACGCTGGCCAGAGCGTCGTCGAGTATGAGGATGGACGGGCGGCGCAGAAGCGCACGGGCGATGGCAGCGCGTTGCTTCTGTCCGCCGGAGAGGGTGACGCCGCGCTCGCCCACCATGGTTTCAAAGCCCTGGGGAAATTCTTCAAACTCCAAGCGAATGTGGGCTGCCTCGGCGGCTTCGAGCAGTTCCGCAGAGGTGGCGTGAGGCACGCCAAAGGCAAGGTTTTCGCGGATGGTGGTGCTGAAAAGGAAGGTTTCCTGTGGAACCAGGCCGATATTGCGCCGGAGCACCGCCAGGGGATAGTCGCGCAGCGGCCTGCCATCGATCAGCAATGAGCCTTCAGGAGCTTCATACAATCTTGTAATCAGATTGATGAGCGTGGTTTTTCCCGAGCCAGTCGGTCCGACGATGGCCAGGCTGGAGCCGGCAGGAATCTTGAGCGAGATGCCGCGCAGCACCGGGGTCCCAACGGACAGGTCTTTGTCCGTGGGGTGGAGCACCGGGGTCCCCACGGACGGGTCTTTGTCCGTGGGGTGGAGGACTGGAGTCTGGTTATAGCTGAAACTCAGATTGCGGAATTCGATCTCGCCGTCGAGCACGGTGTTAGCTGCAATCGTGGGATCGGCGGCGCTGTCATCGATGGCCGGCTCGGCGCGCATTAACTCGTCGATGCGCTTTACTGAGGCGATGCCGCGCTGGAAGATGTTCACCACCCAGCCCACCGCGATGATGGGCCAGGTAAGCAGGACCATGTAGGTGTTGAAGGCTACGAACTGGCCGACGCTGATGCGATGTGCGATGACCTGGTGTCCGCCGACGAGCAGGGTGAGAATCATAGCGATGCCCAGAACGAACTCCAGCGTGGGCCACAACATGCCCATGAGCTGAACCAGCTTGAGGGAGCGGGCGATGTACTCGCGGTTGAGCCGCTCGAAGAGGCCGATCTGAGATTCCTCGCGGGCGAAGGCGCGCACCAAGCGGGCGCCTGAGTAGTTTTCCTGGGCTTGCGAAGAGATATCGGAGAAACTGGCCTGGATGCGCTCGAAGCGGTCATGGATTCTGCTGCCGAAGTACTGCACCAGAACGCTGGCCAACGGCATGGGCGCGAAGGCTACCAGGGTGAGCCAGGGGCTGATGCGCAGCAGGAAAAACAGCGCACCCACAGTGAAGAAGATGGTATTTGCACTGTACATGAGGGCCGGGCCAAGCAGATTGCGCACGGCGTTCAGGTCGTTGGTCATGCGGGCCATGATGTCGCCGGTGCGATAGCGCTGATAAAAGCCCGAGTCCTGTAGTTCCAGCTTGCGAAAGAGATCGTTGCGCAGGTCGAACTCGATCTCCCGCGAAATGCCGATGAGAATCCAGCGCTGGGAGTATAGAAAAACGCCCTTGACCATGGCGATTGCGACCAGCAGGCCGGCGAAGATCACAACCTTGATGCGTGTGTCTCCGTGGCTCAACGCGTCAACGGCCCACTGCAGGACCTTGGGATAAATCACCCAATTGCCCCCAATGCCATCGACGGCCATCCTGATGACCTGGGGAAACATTACCCAGATGGTGTTGGTGCAAATGCACGACAGGGTGCCCCACAGGTATCCCCAGCGGTAGCGGCGCATGTAATTGAAGAGCGGGGCCAGGTCACGCAACATGGTTTTATTGTAACGGGCGGGTTGACAGCCAATCCGGAGGCTGGAGCAATCGAGGAAAGGGCACTATTCGGGAACCGCTAGACCATTTCCGGCGTAGGATGTGGATAGCAGACGGATAAATGTGTTTCATGCCGGGAGATGGAAAGCGATGAGATATTCGAGCCTCGCTGCGTTGTCGTTATTATTCTCTATGTCGCAGATCAATTTCGCGCAAGATTCGCGGCCAATTCCCACAGATGCCGCGCGAGCGTATTTCGCGGAAGCTCAAACGCTTTGTCAGGCCGATCACGGACAACTTTGGGGCGTATCGCTGTGCGGGCCAATCATGTTCGTCGATCCTAAAAGCCACTTCATTGTCGCCAATCAGGCGGACACGAACGGTGTGTTGAAGGCCGAAGACGGGATCTTTACTGGGTTTCTGCCAATGAACATAAACGTGTCGAATACAGCGTTTGAATGGTCCGGGGTTCGCTGGACACAGATGGTATGGCCGCTTCCAGTAGAGGAACGACAGCGGAAGACTTTGATTGCACACGAACTTTTCCACCGCATCCAGAACCAGCTCAATCTTCCAATGCTCCAGGGCGGAGAAAACACGCACCTAGATACGCTCGAAGGACGATACACGCTGCAACTGGAGTTACGGGCGATCACGCGCGCACTGAGAGCGCAAACTGATGCGGAGCGGAAAAATGCGATAGCCGACGCGGTTCTTTTCCGCGCAGAGCGCTACAGGCTCTTTCCTGAGGCGGCTGCGCAAGAGCAAGCGCTTGAGTGGAATGAAGGACTGGCTGAGTACACCGGCGTGTTAGTCGGCAATCCTACGCCGGAGCAGCGGATTGATGAGACTCTGGACGACATCTCCAGGCTCGGCGAGGCCAGCACGTTTGTCCGCTCCTTTCCCTATGCGACTGGCCCGGCTTACGGGCTGCTGCTCGATCGCTATGCGCCAGGATGGCACCGCTCTCTGAAAATTGGAGACGGCTACGACACTCTCATGGAGAAAGCTCTAAACTATCATCTTCCCGCCAATCTTCATCAGGCCGCTGAGCGCCAGGCAGCTTTGTATGACGGCGCGACGCTTCGTGCGGCGGAATTGGAAAGGGAGACCAAGCGGCAGCAGTTGATAGCTCTATACCGCGCTAAATATATTGATGGCCCGATTCTTACACTTCCATTCCGGAAGATGCATGTGCAATTTAACCCGAGCAACCTGCAACCTCTGGAAAACGCTGGAACTGTCTACCCGACAATGCGCATCACGGACGAATGGGGCATCCTGGAAGCCACCAATGGAGCGTTGATGAAGCCCGACTGGAGCGCTGTTATCGTGGTTGCACCCACCGCGACTACGGGCAGTAGCCTTAAAGGGGACGGATGGACGCTCGAACTGAAGCCTGGCTGGAAGATCGTTCCGGGCGCACGCAAAGGCGATTTCATCTTAGCGTCCGGCTCCTAGCTGTTCTACGTTGGCGTTCTCAGCAGCAGATAGCCGCCTACCAATCCGAATAGGAGATCCGATGACCAGGCGGCCAGCGCAGCAGGCAGGTAGTTCACGTTGCCCAGCGCGCCGAAGAGGCCGTCTACCACGAAGTAAGCGAGGGTGACGGCGATAGCCACAGCAATCCCGGTAAGCGAGCCGCGTCGGCCCATGGAAAGGGCAAAAGGAATGGCAAGAGCCGCCATCACCACCGCCATCAGCGGGTAGGACAGCTTGTGCCAGAGCTCGACGCGCAAGCGCATGGTGTCGAAACCGCTCTGGCTCAGGTCGCCAATGTAGCTTTCAAGCTGGCCGAAGTTCATCTCCTGCGCCTTTTTGCTTTCCTTCTGGAAGTAGCCGGGGGCTTCGTGAATCTCAGCAAAAGAAGTCTTCAGGAACTCGCGGTAGTCGCTTACATTGGCGCCATCGATATCGCGTTGCCAGCCATTCAGGAAGCGCCAGGAATCGGTTTCGGAATCCCATACGGCGCGGGCGGCAAAGATGCGCCGCGAGAGAGCAAAGGTGGCAGGATCAAATTCGAAGATCGAGAGATTGGCGAACTCGTTGCGCCCGGAATCGAAAAACTGGTAGTAAAAGATTCGGTCGGGCTCGCCGGGATTCGGCTGGCCATAGATCCAGTTCTGCTCAGGGTGCAGGACGGTTTGCGGCGGCTTGCCCTTGATGGTGTTGCGCAGAGCCTCCTGCCTTTGGTTCGCCTGGGGAAGATAGTACTGGTCGAAGACGAAAAGGCTGGCCGACATGAGGATGGCGATGGCAATGATGGGAATCATCAGCCGGTAAAGGCTGATGCCTGAGGCCTTCATGGCGATGATTTCCGAGTTGCGGTTGAGCACGCCGAAGGTGACCAGAACGGCAATCAGCACGGCCAGAGGGGTGATCTGGTAGATCATGCTGGGGGTGAGGTTGATCAGATATTGGCCAACGATGAGCCAGCCAATGTCGTGACTCAGGATGTCCTTGAGCAGATCGAAGACGGTGAAGACCAGGATGAGCACGACGAAGCCGGCCAGCACCAGGAAAAAGATATTGAGGAACTCGCTCACCACGTACTTGTCAAGAATGCGCGGCAGGAGATTGCCGGTTTGGGCGCGCCTGGTACGCGACCGAAACCTGCTCAGCAGGTTAGTTAAGGAGGCAAAACGTGATTTGTCAGGAAAAGCGGAGAATGACTCCTGGAAGCGCGAGATCCAGGAAACGATGGCATTTAGAACACTGCCTCCGGAGGCCATCTGCCACAGCAGGAAGAGACCGCAGGCGGCAAACAAGAAGTTGGCCATCCATACCGCGAGAAAGGCGGAAATCCAGTTTTGCTTGCCCAGGGCGACGCCGATCAGGGAGAGCGAGTAGTAGATAACGACCAGGGCCAGGGTAGCAACCCAGGCTGAACTCTTGCCGCCGCGCCGCGAGGTCACGCCCAGGGGAACGGCGACCAGCATCAGCACCAGGCAGGCCGCCGGATAGGCAAAGCGCTTGTGCAGCTCGAGGAGGTACTTTTTGCCATCCGGGCCATAGGAATGCGCGCGCAGTTCGCTCATCGACAAGGCGTAGATCGCGGTATCCATGCGCCCCAGATGCCCTTCGCTCTGCTGGCTGGCGGCCAGAGGCATATCGGTGATGTCAAATTTTGAAATGTTGTACTGTTGCTGCTGGCCGGCCACAGTTTCATGGTGCGACCCATCACGCAGCCGCATAAGCAATTCCGAGCTGGAATCGTTGGCCACCGTGGCGGAGGCGGCGGTAGTAATCAGCGGCGTAGTGGGATCCGAGGTGTCGGCCATGAAGACCTGCCGCCAGTTTGCGGCGCCGGTTCCCGCGCGCACGTCCTGCACGTAGAGAACGTAATTGTGAAAATCTTCATCGAAGACGCGCGGCTCAATTTCGTAGGAGGCCTGCGCAGCAAGTTCTTTATCCATGGCCAGAATGGCCTGATTGGCGCGCGGCGCCACATAAAGGGAGTTGAGCAGACTCAGCAGCGTGCCGAAGATGGCCACGATGGAGGCTACGCGCACAAAGTAGCCGATGCCCAGTCCGGAGGCGCGCATGGCGATGATTTCACTGTCCGCGGCCAGGCGGCTCAAGCCCAGCAGCACTCCCACCAGCACTGCCATGGGGATGGTGATCATGAAGAAATTGGGCAACATGAAGAGAACGATTTCAACAACGCTCGAAAAGGTGGAGCTGTTGCGAACCACCATCTCCAGAATGTGGGGCAATTCCTTCATGAAGAGAATGAAGGTGAAGATCACGCCGCCAATCAACGCGTGGGAGAGAATTTCGCCGGAGATGTAACGGGTAAGGATGCGCACGGACTAGCTCTGAGGTTAGTTTATCGCGCCGGGGCGTTTCGCGCTGGGAGGTGCCCAGCCACGCAGGCGCAGACTGTTGGCCAGTACGCTGACGGAACTGAGCGCCATGGCGGCGGCGGCCAGCCAGGGGCTGAGCAGAATGTGGAAGTTGGGATACAGCACGCCGGCGGCCAGCGGAATGCCCAGCAGGTTGTAGCCGGCGGCCCAAATCAGATTCTGGCGCATGACGCGCAGGGTGGAGCGAGCGAGGTCAATGGCCGCGGGGATGGCTGCGGGCCGCGCGCGCAGAAGCAGCACGTCGCCGGCTTCCTGAGCCAAGTCGGCGCCGGTTCCCATGGCGATGCCAGCGTCGGCCTGGGCGAGGGCGGCCGCATCGTTGATGCCGTCGCCCACCATGGCTACGCGCAGGCCGCTCTGTTGCAGGGTGCGAATGCGGGCCAGCTTGCCGGCTGGGTCCAAGCCGGCTTCAACTTCGGTAATTCCGGCCTGCTGTGCGATGGGCGCGGCGGCGGCGACAGAGTCGCCGGTGAGCATCAGCACACGAAGACCGGCTCGGCGCAAGGCGGCCACGGCTGCGGCTGCATCGGGACGCAGTATGTCGCGGGCGTCGAAGTAGCCGGCAGGCACGCGATTTAGAGCCATCCAAAGCCGCGTTACGCCTGGTTCGGGCGGGATCACATCGCTTGGAAGCAGGATGGAGAACTCAGTGAAGAGCGCTTCGTTGCCCAGAAGGCAATCGCGGCCTTCGACCCGGGCGACAAGGCCGCGGCCAGGCAAAACCTGCACGTTCTCGGCGTGCGGCCAAGACAATTCAAGTGACCGTGCGTGGTCAACAACAGCGTGGGCCAGCGGATGGTTCGATCGCTCCTCGGCGGCAGCAGCCAGGCGAAGAAAATCGTTTTCGGCATGATCGCCGAGCGCATGAACGGCAGTCAGCACGGGGCGGCCTACGGTCAACGTTCCGGTTTTGTCCAGCACGATGGCGTCCGACGGGGCAAGCCGGGCAACTCGTTCCAGCGCCTCGCCGCCCTTGAAGAGGACACCCATCTGCGCACCGCGTCCCACGGCCACGGTGAGCGCGGCGGGCACGGCCAAGCCCATGGCGCAAGGGCAGGCTACTACCAGCACGGCGACGGTCGCGGCCAGTGCCATTTGCAGCGAATATGTTGTGAAAAGCCAAATTACAAAAGTAAGCGCGGCCAGGGCCAGCACGATAGGGACGAAGATTTGGCTGGCGCGGTCGGCCAGCCGCTCCATGGGCGTGCGCGAGCTCTGAGCCTGCTCGGCCATGCGCGTAATCTGCGCCAGCATGGTGGCCTCGCCCAGCGACTCAGCCCGGCAGGTCACCGCGCCATCGTAATTCAGAGTCCCGGCCAGCACACGCCCGCCGGGTGAGCGGTCGAGCGGAGTCGGCTCGCCGGTCAGCATCGATTCGTCGACGGTGGTGCGGCCTTCAAGAATCGTTGCGTCCACAGGGAAGCGTTCCCCTGGCAGGATCAGAACACTATCGCCCGGCTGAATCTCATCGAGCGGGACAATGGTCTCAACGCCGTGGCGAATGCGGCGGGCGGTGACAGGCTTTAGGCGGGAGAGCGAATCGAGCGCGTCGAGGGCGCGGCGTTTGGCGCGGCCTTCGAGGCTTTTGCCTAACAAAAGAAATCCGATAATGAGCAGAACCGCGTCGAAGTAAACCTGCCGTCCGGGCGCAGGCCAGATTGTGGCGTAGGCGGAATACGCAAAGGCCACACCTGTTCCCAGGCTGACCAGAGTGTTCATGTTGGTAGCGCCATGGCGCAGGCCGCGCAAGGCGCTCATATAGATGCCGCGGCCCGCCCAGGCCATCAACACCGCCGTGAGAATCATTAAAAACCAGCGCAGCAGATTCGGAGGTAGCGTAAAGAGCCAGGGAAGCAGGCGCATCATGGCGTGATCCAAAGAGCCCATTTGCGATTCCAGCGGCATCGCCAGCAGCATGGCCGCGGCGCCGGCGATCAGCGTGGAAAGCGCTTTAAGGTCTGCGCCGTTGGCTAGCGAGTCAGCGGAGTTTTGCGCAGGCGCATCGGAGCGGGGAAGCACGGCATCGTAGCCGGATGCGCGAATGGCCTCGACCAGTTGCGCGGGTTTAACCAGCGCCGGATCAAAGACAACGCTGGCGCGATGGGCCATCAGATCAACGCGCGCCGATTCGACGCCGGCCGTCGCGCGCAGAGCCGCTTCTACGTGGTGCTGGCAGGCGGCGCAACTCATGCCCAGAACGGACAGCGTGAGCGATTCTGTGGCAGGCGTAGGCATGGGCTGAGTTACGCTTCCAGATGCGCCGTGAAGCCGGCTTTGGCCAGGGCCGCAACGGCAAGATCGACGGGCGCGGGATTCTGGCTGGATGTAAGACGAGCAGCTCCCACGCGCACTTCGTTGACGACGAGTCCTTCGACTGAGGCCAGCGCCTGAGTGACGCGCCTTACACAGGAACCGCAGTGCATTCCATCGATTCTCAGCGTGAAATCCTGCATCTGATTCTCCCTTTTCATTTTGATGATACGCCGGGGGAAAAGGCGCGTTATCTTAGGATTGGCTTAGAATTTTGGAGGATCATGCAGAGAGAGTTTCCAATGGCGCCGATGGTGAGCGTGGGTGCGGTGATTGTGGACGAGGGCCGGGTGCTGCTGGTGCGGCGGGGAAACGAGCCGATGAAAGGCCATTGGACGCTGCCGGGCGGCTTGTTGGAGCTGGGCGAAACGCTCAGCGATGGCGTGATGCGCGAGGTGCGGGAAGAGACTGGGCTGATTGTAGAAGTGTTGGAACTGATCGAGCTGTTGGACCGCATTCATCGCGAAGAAACCCGCGTCCGCTACCATTATGTGATTGCCGATTATCTGTGCCGCGTGGTGGGTGGCCAGTTGCAGGCGGCCTCCGACGCCGATGCGGCGCGGTGGGTGGAACGCGCGGAATGGAATTCGCACAGTGCTCTTAAGTTTGATCCGATTACCGTGCGCGTCATCGAGGCAGGCTGGCAACGGGCGCAAGAGTTGGAGGGAAGATGAAAATGATCAAGAGACTGTTGTGGATCGTGGGTGGACTGGTGGTGGTTGCTGGGATTGGCTTCTGGGCGCGGCCAGTCAGTTACTACAACGAGGCGACGTATCTGCGGGAGTGCTTCACGGGCGTGGAGAGCCGCTCGGTTCAGGTTGCGGGCCATCGCGTGCATTACCTTGTTGAAGGGCCGGAGGGCGGGCCGGCGGTGGTGCTGGTGCATGGGCTGGGCGGACATGCCGACGAGTGGCTCAATCTGTCGGCGTATCTTGTCAAGGCCGGTTACCGCGTCTATCTGCCCGACCTGCCCGGCTACGGACGCAGCGAAAAGCCCGCGGATTTTTCCTACTCGGTGCGCGATGAGGCCGAGGCGGTGGTTGGGTTTCTCGAGGCGCTGGGGTTGAAGCAGGTGGACCTGGGCGGCTGGTCAATGGGCGGCGGAATCGCGCAGCACGTCGCCTTCAGGCATCCGGAACGGGTGCGCCGGCTGATGCTCTTCGCCAGCGTCGGCATCAAGCATGCGCCTATATTTGATCTGCGATTGTTTACGCCCACTACGCCGGCAGAACTGGACCAACTGGAGGCGCTGCTGATGCCCCATCCACCCAAGGTGCCGGGCTTTGTCGCGAGGGATGTTCTGCGCCACTCGAAGAAGAACGCCTGGGTGATTCACCGGGCGCTCGATTCCATGCGCACCGGCCAGGACGCCACCGACAGCCTGCTGCCGCAGCTCAAGATGCCGGTGCTGATCGTGTGGGGCGATGCGGACCGGATTCTGCCTCTCGAACTGGGCGAGAAGATGCACCGCCTCGTGCCGCAGTCTGAACTGGTGGTCACTTTCGGCTGCGGCCACCTGGCCCCTGTGCAATGCTCCGCCCTGATTGGCCCCAAGGTGGTGGAGTTTGTGAGGCGGTAGAGCGGCGTTCTAGAAATCAGCGCGCTACAAACTAAGGGGGACGAGTAGAAGCTCTCCCCCTTATTTGGCCTATTGCTCTCAACCGCGTTTAGAAGCTCACCCGTGTGCTCAGAGGCGGGTTCACCGTGTAAACTTCAAGGCGAACTGAAGGACACGCGGGGTCTGCGCCTCGGTGATCTGCCCGAATGCAGGCGAGTTCATGTCGAATACGGGCGGGATCAGGTTGACATGGTTTGTCACGTTGAAGGCTTCGGCCCGGAACTGCACTTTCGTCTGTACTCCTATCGCAAAGCTCTTGTCGAGTGAAGCGTCCAGACTCGCATAGGCAGGGCCATCTACGCTGTTTCGCCCCTCGTTGCCGAACTGCCCGGCGTTCGCAACCGGATCAAGCCGCTGAAATGCCGAAGACGATACCCATTGCGACACCTTGTGCGGTGCTCCTTTGTTTGGGTTGCCGACGACGTTGGGCCGGTCTCCGAACATGCCGGAAACTCCGGGGTGCGGCGCCTGCAACGAGACGTTCGCCGAGTCATAGACGGTGAAGGGAGTGCTGGAGTTCACGGCGAGCAGAGCATTGAATTGCCAGCCATCCAGGAGCGTACTGGAGACACCTGTAAAGTTGCGCGCGAACGGAACGACGTAGGTCAGGCTCCCGGCAAAACGATGGCGCGAATCGAAGAGCGAGCGTCCGTGTTCAGCTTTCAGATTCTGGTTGTTCTGGGCTATGTCAAGCTCCCCAAGCACGAGCCAGGGAGCTGGACCGGACATGTGAAGGCTTGACGAGTAGTCCAGATCCTTGGAAAAGGTGTACGCCAGCGTGTAGTTCAGGTCTGGCGTGCCGCGCCGCGTCAGTGAAACCTGTGCCGAGTGGAAGGTTGAGTTCGCATTTCCTTCCACCAGCCCGGCAGTGCCCAACGTGCAGGCGCCGGTCGTCAGCGTACAGCCGGAGTAGATCCGGCGCCGAGGGGAGTTAGCGAAGGTTGCACCGGGTTGATAGATCGCAGGATTCGCTTCGACCAAGCGCGGCATGCGAGTTCCTTTGGACCCGATGTATCCGACGGACAGGTTCTGCTTGCCCAGGCTCTGGTCGATGGTAAAGTTCCAGTCCTGCGCATAGGGAGGCCGCATATTTTGATCAATGGTAAAGGTGGACACGGGCAGAGCAAACTGACCGGGCGTAAATGGGTTGCTTACGGTACCGAGCGGGTTGGCGTAGTTGATCTTTGTGTATCCGGTAAGAGTGCGGACGACCGTCTGAGGGAGCGCGGAGCTGGTGGCGCGGAACGGCATGCCCACGCCGTTCATCAGTTCGTCATAGAAGATGCCATAGGCTGAACGAATCACCGTGCGGCTATTCTTAAACGGATCCCATGCGAAGCCGATACGGGGCGCCCAGTCACTTTTGAAGACGGGGGCAATGGTGTCGGGTACACCGGAGTCGCCGGGAAACAGAAGGCCGTTTGGAGCGCCAGGGTAAACGGTGGATTGCTGGCCCGGCGCGAACTCCATCATGCGGTTGTGGATGTCGCTGAACGGCGTTGTGATCTCGTAACGCACGCCGTAGTTCAGCGTAAGCGTCGAGCTGATGCGGTACTCATCCTGTGCGTAAGAACCCAACTCCCAGCCACGCAGGTCACGCGTGAAGTCGCCGCCGGCCTGAGTAAATATATCCGGCTCACCCAGCAGGAAGTTAGCTAACGAGTTGTTGGTGTAGCCCTGAACGGTAAAGGAGAAGGTGCCCGATGCAAAGTTTGCCTGGTAGCCGTTGAGCTGCGTCCGGCGGAATTGACCACCGTAGCTGGTGACGTGTTTGCCCTGCGTATGTACCAGGTTGGCGCTGAAAGCGTAGTCGTTCTGTGTGCTGTCGCGCGGGTTGATGATCGGGTCGCCCACGTTGGAGTAGCCTTGGGTCATAATCAGCGGCGCGCCCGTGGCCGAAGCCCATGTGGAGGAGTATCCGAAGCCGAATGCTTGAGGTGAGAAGCCGGATTTGCGCTGATCCAGAATGACGTGGTTCCGGAAGAAGCTAACATTAGCAGTCAGCACCGTATGCGTAGAAAAGGTGTGCGTTTCAGTGAGTCCGCCCAGGTGTGTATTGGCGTAGTAGCCAACGGGAAACCCTGGAACATCGGCGCCGAGTTCCGAATACGGGCTGAGGAGTCCCGTCGCCGAGTAGCTGTAACGCGCGCTTAAAACATCCACGTTCCGTAGTAACCAGTCGGCTTTTGCGCCGCCCTGGTCATTGTTGTACCGGCTCTGGTTTGAGGTTTGGGCCAGGTGCGGATTTTCCGGCGTGTTGGGAATGGGAAAATACGGGAGGTAATTCGCGGTGATCGCGCTGATCTGACCGGAAAGATTGTTGCCGAAGGACGGAGGCGTTAGTGTGGAATTCAAAAGAATTGGAGCGTCGGCCGAGAAGTTGCCACTGCGTTCCGCCACCGTCGGCACCACCACGCCATGCGTGATGTCCTGATTATCGCGGAGACCTTCGTAGTAAGTGAAGAAGTAGGCGTGGTTGTGCACCATGGGGCCGCCGATCGTGCCGCCGAACTGGTTCTGCTTGAGCTCTTCCTTCCGCGGCGCGAAGTAGTTGTTAGCATTGAGCACATCGTTGCGCAGGAACTCATACAGCGTTCCGTGAAACTGATTCGTGCCTGAACGTGTAACGATGGTGGTAATGCCCCCGCTGGTTCCTCCGAACTCAGCCGGTGCGGTCGTGGTCAGAATGCGGAATTCAGCCATCGTATCGGCTGGCGGCCGATACGCGTACCCCCCGTCCATGCGGTTGATGTCACGCATGCCGTCCACGAGGAAGGTGTTGGACTCCGGACGCATGCCGTTGACTTCATAATTTTGTCCAACTCGCCGGAAGTTGTTCTGCACCGTCAAACCCGCGGAGGTTGGACGTACTCCAGGCTGAAGAATGCCGAGCTGAGCGAAGTTGCGTCCATTGAGTGGCAGATTCGCAATCTCGGTTTCGCTCACCACCGCGCCTTGCGCAATCTCATTGGTTTGCAGTCCAGCGGCCTCAGCGCTTACCTCGACGGTCTGATTGTCAGTCGCGGGAACTAGCTGTACATCAATCTGTGACTGGTTTCCAACATCGAGGTGTATCCGCGAGTTAACCCAGACTGCGAAACCCGAAGACCGTACTTCGACCCGGTAGTCGCCGATGAACAACTCCTGAAACGAGAACTCACCACGGCTGTCGGTTCGCTCTACGTGCTGCTGGGCTGTGCCGATCGACGTGATCACGACTTCAGCACCCGGCACAACAGCCTTGGTTGTATCCGTGACGACGCCTCTCAAAGAGGCGGTTGCGCTTTGACCTGCGGCATTTGGCAGAATCGCTATAGTCAACGCAAGACAAAGAATGACTAACACAATGTTTCGAATCATGGCTCTCCTCCAAAAAATTGCTGCATATTGTGAGACCCGCGGATGAAGGCGGGAATCTTTAGACGCGCGCATACTCTGTGCGTCCGGCCGGGTTTTATGTGCGCGCAGCCGCGAACTTGCGGAACCGCGAAAGCGCGCGGATTATTACGCGATTAATTACAACGAGTTTATGTTCGACCCGGATCGGTGTCTTCGCCCTTACGATGGACTGCGGCTTCATCCTTTGGGTGGAGACAGAAACGCGAAGGCCACTCCGCGCAGCGGAATGGCCTTTGGGGTGAAGCGGACAAGATGTAATCGAAGAAAGACGCTCTACACGCCGATGACGTCGCAGAGTTCCTTGACGGCCGCGGCGCTCTTCATGAAGGCGGCGCGTTCTTCTTCGTTGAGCCTGATCTCGACGATCTGTTCCAGGCCGGCCGCGCCCAGCTTGCATAACACGCCCATGAAGTAGCCATTGATGCCGTACTCGCCTTCAAGGTAAGCCGCGCAGGGAAGAATCTTCTTCTTGTCCTTGAGAATGGCCTCGGCCATCTCCACCGCCGCCGCCGAGGGCGCGTAGTAGGCGCTGCCGGTCTTGAGGTGCTTGACGATCTCGGCGCCTCCGTCGCGGGTGCGCTGGACGATGGCGTCGATGCGCTCCTTGGGGAGAAGTTCGGTGATGGGAATGCTGGCGACGGTGGTGTAGCGAACCAGCGGAACCATGTTGTCGCCGTGACCGCCCAGAACCAGGCAGCTCATGTTCTCCACGCTCACCTTCAACTCCTGGGCGATGAAGCTCTTGAAGCGGCCGGAATCCAGAATTCCGGCCATGCCCAGGACGCGTTCACGGTTGAAGCCCGACAGGCGATAGGCGGCCTGCACCATCGCGTCCAGCGGATTGGAGACGACGATAAGAATCGACTCGGGTGAATATTTGACCACATTCTTGACCACTTCGGTCATGATCTTGAAGTTGGTTTGCAGCAGGTCGTCGCGGCTCATGCCGGGTTTGCGGGGAATGCCTGCCGTAATGATCACAACATCGCTGTTGGCCGTTTCGGCATAATCGTTGGAGCCGGTGATGTGGACGTCGGATCGTTCGATGGGAAGAGCTTGAAGCAGATCGAGCGCCTTGCCCTGCGGCACGCCCTCCACCACGTCAATCATCACCACATCGGCCAATTCCTTGGCCATGAGCCAGTGAGCTGCGGTTGAGCCGACATTGCCGGCGCCAATAATACTTACCTTCTTGCGCATTTCATCCCTCCTTGGGGAATTGGTGAAGCAGTTTACAGCAGACAGCTAACAGCTAACAGTAGTCTTTAGAAACTGTATGCTGTCGGCTGTTAGCTGTTTGCAGTCATGTTGCCGATGATGCGGGTGGCAAATTCGCTGGTGCCCACCTTGGTGGCTCCGGCGGTTTGACGTTCAAAATCGTAGGTCACAAACTTCTGTTGAATGGTCTTCTCCATCGACGTCTCGATGAGTTTGGCCGCTTCCTTCCAGCCGATGAACTCCAGCAGCATCACGCCCGACAGAATCACCGAGCCGGGATTGATGACATCCTTATCGGCATACTTGGGCGCGGTTCCATGGGTGGCCTCAAAAACCGCATAGCCGTCGCCGATGTTGGCGCCGGGAGCAATGCCCAGCCCGCCCACCTGCGCCGCTGCCGCATCGGAGATGTAGTCGCCGTTGAGGTTGGTGGTAGCTAATACGCTGTAGTCCTCCGGGCGCAGAATAATCTGCTGGAAGATGGAGTCGGCGATGCGGTCGTTGATGAGCAGCTTCGACTTCCATGCACCGTTGCCGTGCGTCCGGCCGAGGGAGTCGAGGACACTCTTTATCTCCTCATAGATTGATTCGCGAAAGCTCGGAGAGCCCATGTCCAGGCCCGGCTCAATGAGCGCCGCGTTCTGCTCGATGGTGAGCGCGGGGTTGGCGTCCTTGTTGCCCAGAATCCAGCTCTCGCGCTCGGTGACCGTCTCGGCACGGAACTCCTGCTTGGCAACTTCATAGCCCCACTCGCGGAAGGCGCCCTCGGTGAATTTCTGAATGTTGCCCTTGTGCACCAGCGTGACGGTCTTGCGGCCGGATTCGAGGGTAAAACGGATGGCGGCGCGCACCAGTCGCTTGGAGCCGAAGCTGGAAATGGGCTTGATGCCCACACCGGAGTCGGGACGCACCCTCTTTTTGCCGCCCTTGAGGAGATCGTTGTTGAGAAAGTCGATCAGACGAGCGGCCTCCGGCGAGCCCTGCTGGAACTCGATGCCCGCGTAAACGTCCTCGGTGTTTTCGCGGTAGATGACGATGTCCAGTTTCTCGGGGTGCCTGACCGGGCTGGGGACACCTTGATAATATTTGACCGGCCTGACGCAGGCGTAGAGGTCGAGCGTCTGGCGCAGGGCCACGTTGAGCGAGCGGATGCCGCCGCCAACCGGCGTGGTGAGGGGCCCCTTGATGGAGACTCTCAGGTCGCGCGCGGCGGCCACCGAGTCGTCGGGCAGCCAGTTGCCGAAGCGCCGGAATGCCTTTTCGCCGGCGAAGATCTCAAACCAGCGGATGGCCCGCCGTCCGCCATAGGCCTTTTCCACCGCGGCGTCGAAGACCCTCTGCGAGGCCTTCCAGATGTCGCGCCCCGTGCCGTCGCCCTCGATATAGGGGATGATGGGATGGTCGGGCACGTCGAATTGCCCGTTTTGATAGCCGATTGGCTGGCCGTTTTTGGGCAACTCCAGCCCGTTATAGGTGGCTTGCATTGGTTTTGGAGGACCTTTCTATCAATATGTTAGAGGAGGAGACTGGCAGTTGGGATTCAGGGGTTGTAATGGCGGGGCGAGTGGCGCAGGATCGTCATCGCTGAAAGCGTTCTCAACATGCTGCTACTTCCGGGCAAAGGGCAGTTCCCGAATTGGCGGCAAAACGACCAGAACACATGCCTTATCACCAGCCCCTAAAGAAATAGCCAACCGCAACCACAGCGAGACCATAGAACAATGCGAATGAAATTACAATGGTCAGCAAATATCGCGTGGATAAACTCTCTCGCGACCCTAGGAAGCGAACTAACAAGATAATCACACTCGTCTCGATAATCCATAGTCCCAGACCAACTACCACAATCACTGCAGACGTTGGCCATAATATCCCTACAACTGTTCCGCCTATGATAGGAAGAACTCCCATTACTAGCGCAACAACGACAGCAATCCTCACCCTGCGGGATTGCGGTTTCCTCGGAACCTCTTGAACAGTCCCGTCTGCCTGCCGCAAATTAGGCAAAGGCAATGTCGGCAATTCAGTGGGAGCAGAATTCGAGATAGGTTCGGCCGTTAATCGAGGCGTCCAGAGCATTAAAAGAATTAAGCTCCCCGCATAAAACAACGATGCTTGCCACAGAGCACCATTCAAAACCAGGCGTACTACTAGCCCACATAGAGCGACATTTTCAGCCATTGCCAGCACGCAGACGTGAACTGCTGCCCACTGTTTAAGAGCTTTTGGATTAGAAGCGTCCATCACTAGTTTTTGCTCGACGCGATGCAGCAGCATATGGCGAAGGCGAAATCCTGCCCACGCTACACAGAGCGCAAAGCACGTCACCAGCCAATGCCCCAATGTCCAATTGTTGCTGCCTGGATAACTGACAATCTCCGCTAACAATCCAAATATCGGTATCACTGCTATCAGTGCAAATTGAATCAGCCGCAGTTTCCTCAGCTTTGACTTCATTTCATTCACGTCCACGACTCCAAGCAGATTCTACATTGACTTGAACTGCCTGATTCATAATTCAAATCATAGGTACGACAGGTGAGCGTACTTTCGGCTTGTTGTGCCTGTAGTACCGGCAAATCGGAATCAATCGATTAGCAGCTATTGGAACGTAGTCTTGACATCATGATGCCTGTTAGGCTAGCATCATGATGTGCGAACTACTCTTACAATTGACGACGACATTGCCGTGCTCGTGAAGCAGGAGGTGCGGCGCACCGGCGACTCCTTCAAGGGGACGGTCAACCGGCTGCTGCGCCGTGGGTTGATGGTCAAAGACAAAAACACCCAACGCGCACCTTTCGAAGTGACACCTCTATTCATGGGATTGCATCCCGGACAGAGTTACGACAACATCGAGGCGCTCCTAGAGGTGTTGGATGGGCCTGGCCACAGATGATCGTTGTCGATGTCAATCTGCTTCTATACGCCTACGACGGCCGAGCAGCCATGCACAACCAGGCGCGGCTGTGGTGGCAATCGGTGGTCTCCGGGCCAGAGTTGATTGGTTTGGCTTGGCAGACGATTCATGGCTTTCTGCGCATCTCCACGGACCAGCGAATTTCCGGCAATCAAGTGTCGATGGAAAGTTCGCTCGCCTTGATGGAGCAATGGATGAATCTACCAAATGTTCGCGTATTGACGCCGGGAGAACGCCACTGGAACTTGCTGCGCAGAATGCTTCTCGAAGGACAGGCCAGAGGTCCAATGGTGACCGATGCGCAACTGGCGGCGCTGACCATTGAATACGGCGGAGTGCTGCACACCACGGATCGCGATTTTGCCCGCTTTCCGGGGCTGAGATGGGTCAATCCGCTGCTGGAATCCTGAAATCTTACCCATAGAATCACGGCGGCTCGTAATTGTCCTGGCCGGAGCAGACTCCCGTGGGCGGGTTAATCCGCACCAACGTGTGACAAAATGCCCAAAATCCTGCTTGACGACCATCAAAATGCGTTAAACTCATCCGGGTACGTTCAGCTAGAGGGCCAATCTTCAAACACAGGGAGGACACATAGAAATTGGGAAAAAGCATGGTCCCGAGTAAGATGTTTTTCACCAAGGGTGTAGGCAAACACAAGGAGCGTTTGAGCTCCTTTGAGTTGGCCCTTCGGGATGCGGGCATCGCCTCGCATAATCTGGTGCGCGTTTCCTCCATTTTTCCGCCTTACTGCAAGGTGATTCCGCGTAAGGAAGGCCTGAAATACCTGAGCCCCGGCGAAGTAGTTTTCGCGGTGATTGCGGAGAACTCGACGCGCGAGCCGCACCGGCTGCTGGCTTCCAGCATCGGTGTGGCCATTCCGGCGGATCGCAACGCCTACGGCTACCTGAGCGAGCATCACAGCTTTGGTGAGACTGAGGAGCAGGCCGGCGAGTACGCAGAGGAACTGGCGGCGGAGATGCTGGCCACCACCCTGGACGTGGACTTCGATCCGGACAAGAGCTGGGATGAGAAGAAGGAGATATACCGCATCTCCAACAAGATTGTCCGCACCAGCAACGTGACGCAATCAGCCGTGGGCGACAAGCGCGAAAAATGGACCACCACGATCGCTGCCGCCATACTGATTCTGGAAGAGTAGGGCTTGCATCTGGCGGAGCTTTGAGGCCAATCTCGCAGGGCGGGGTTGGCCTTGCCGCATGGCTGCGGAGGAATATTCAGCGATCCATGGCAAAGACGCGCAAATACATGGAGACAGATCATGCATCAAAAATCCTTATTTCCTATGAACTTTTTAGGGCTTAAACCGCCTCTATCAGATTTTGCGAATGCAAGAGTTCTGGTATGGCCGGTTCCCTTTGAGAAAACGGTAAGTTACGGCTCCGGAGCCAGTGAGGGTCCGGCAGCCATTATCGAAGCTTCTCGATATATCGAACACTATGATGAAGATTTTGGAGGGGAGACAGCGCAGATTGGAATTCATACGCTGCCAGCTATTAACACGGATTATGAACCGGACGAGATGATGCCACTTCTCGAGCAACGTGCGGCGGAACTGATAGCGACTGGTAAGTTCCTTTGCATGCTGGGAGGCGAACACTCCATTTCAGCGCCTGTGGTAAGGGCAATGTTTAAGAAATATCCGAGATTGTCAGTGATGCAGATTGACGCTCATGCCGATTTGCGTGACTCCTACGAAGGAACCCCTTTAAGTCATGCATCAACTATGCGCCGTATCGTGGAAGTATGCCCGGCGGTTCAGGTTGGCATCAGGTCTATCTCCACGGAAGAGATTCTCGCAGTTCCAACTCTCAATACGCAGATATATTATGCCAAGGACATAACCGGCCGCTCAGACTGGGTGGAGCGTGCTGTTAACTCACTTACAGAGGACGTATATTTGACGATAGATATCGACGGTCTTGATCCGAGTCTTGTTCCGTTCACTGGGACTCCAGAGCCTGGCGGTCTGCAGTGGTATGAGGTTTTGAATTTGATTCGCCATCTCGCCCGTTCGCGAAACATTGTTGGAATGGACCTGGTCGAATTGTGCGGACCCAGGGGAAACAATGCTGCCAGTGTTCTTGCCGCGAAGCTGATTTACAAGACGCTGGGGAGCGTTTTCGAGCGAGAGATTCCCAGCATCCACATAGAATCGAAAGCATGATGGATGATCGCATAGCCATGCAAGCCGCGCTCGCCGAAGCCCGCCTAGCCGCAGAGGGCGGCGAGGTGCCGATTGGCGCCGTCGTGGTCTTTGAAGGCGCGATCATCGTGCGTGGACAGAATCGCGTGCTGCGCGAACTGGACCCCACAGCTCACGCCGAGATTGTCGCCCTACGCGCGGCGGCCGCAGCCATCGGCAACTACCGCCTGACGGGCTGCACCCTTTATGTGACGCTGGAACCCTGCGCCATGTGCGCCGGGGCTATGATTCATGCCCGGCTCGACCGCCTGGTTTTTGCCGCCGCCGATCCCAAGGCAGGCGCCTGCGGCTCGGTGCTCGCGGTACTCAACCATCCGCAGCTTAACCATCAGATGCAAGTTGAGCAGGGAATTCTGGCCGATGAGTCCTCTGAGTTGCTGCGAAATTTCTTTCGCGAGCGGCGATAGCGGTAAACTAGCCGCATGAAAGTGCAATTGTATGCCACTTCCTGGTGCGGGGATTGCCGGGCCGCGCGGCGGTTTCTCGACTCTCACGGCATCGAGTACACCGAAATCGACATCGACCGTGACCGCGAGGCTTCGGCCGAGTTGGTACGCCGCGTAGGCAAGCGCGCCATTCCGCAACTGGTGATCGACGGCGAGTGGTTCCAGCCCTATAAACCGGGCCAAGGACTGCTGATTGAAGAACTGCATCAGCGCCTGGGAATTCCTCGCACCTGAAGCTTATCTACTTGTACAATAAAGGGTTGGGGCAGGGCCGAAAAATGCGGCTCTGGCAAGGAGTCTCCATTGATTGACCGCTATACTCGCCCGGCGATGGGCCGAATCTGGAGTGATGAGAACAAGTATCGCTGCTGGCTCGAAGTGGAGTCGGCGGCAAGCGCCGTGCTGGCCGAAGACGGCGTGATTCCCGTCGACGCTGCCAATGCCATCGCCACAAAGGCCGGCTTTTCCGTCGCCCGCATTCAGGAGATTGAGGCGGAGGTGAAGCACGACGTAATCGCCTTCACCACTTGTGTTGCCGAATCTCTCAAAAACCAAGGGCTCGACGCCCAGTCGCGCTGGCTGCACTTTGGGCTGACTTCGAACGACGTGGTGGACACGGCGCAGGCGCTGCAAGTGAAAGAGGCTTCGGTGCTGATCCGCGCCGGCCTGGTGGAGCTGCTGGAGGTGCTCAAGCGGCGGTCAGTCGAGTTCAAGCACACGCCGACGATTGGCCGCACCCACGGCATCCACGCGGAGCCGACGACCTTCGGCCTCAAGCTGCTCAACTGGTACGCCGAGATGGAGCGCAATCTTAATAGATTTGCGGCGGCGGCTGAGGATATGCGAGTCGGCAAGCTCAGCGGCGCGGTGGGGACATTTGGACATCTGAAGCCGGAGCACGAAGAGAAGATCTGCGCGCGGTTGGGGCTCAAGCCGGCGTTGGTTTCCACGCAGGTCATTCAGCGCGACCGCCACGCAGCCTACATTGCGACGCTGGCCATCATCGCCAGTTCTCTAGACAAGATAGCCGTCGAGGTTCGCCACCTGCAACGCACCGAGGTGCGCGAGGCGCAGGAGTACTTCAGCGAGAAGCAAAAAGGCTCATCGTCGATGCCGCACAAGAAGAACCCGATTACCAGCGAGCAGATCAGCGGCCTGGCGCGCGTGCTGCGCGGCAATGCCCAGGCGGCCTTTGAAAATATTCCGCTTTGGCACGAGCGCGACATCTCGCACTCTTCGGTCGAGCGGGTCATCTTCCCCGATTCGACGATTCTGGTGGATTATCTGCTGGCCAGGACAACCGACCTGATTGACCGTCTGCTGGTCTATCCCGAGCGCATGAAGAAGAATCTCGAAAGCACCGGCGGGCTGATCTTCAGCGGGCAACTGCTGCTGGATTTGGCCGAGGCTGGAATGTTGCGCGAAGACGCTTACCAGTTAGTCCAGGCTCATGCCATGCGCGCGTGGAAAGAGGATTTGGTCTTCCGTGATGAGATTGCGAGGGATGCGACGATCAGCAAGCTGCTCAGCCCGGAAAAGCTGGCGCGTACCTTTGACCATACGCGGCAGTTGGGCAATGTGGATGCAATCTTTAAGAGGGTGCTGGGGGAATAAGGTGCAAGCCGTAAACCTCACCGTCGCACTTACCGGCGCATCGGGCGCAATCTTTGGCCGCGAGTTGCTGCGCGCGCTGGAGGCGGATGAGCGTGTGGCCCGCGTCTATTTTGTGGCTTCGGAGAACTCGCTACGGGTGATAGCAGAGGAGCTGGGAGTGAGCGGACGCAACGATCTGCTGGAAAAGCTGCTCGGAGCGACGCCTAAGAAAACAGTCCAGCTCTCCGACGCCGACATCGGCGCGGCCATCGCCAGCGGCAGCCATCCATCGAACGGAATGATAATTCTGCCTTGCTCCATGGGCACTCTGGCGGCCATCGCGCACGGCCTAGCCAACTCGCTGATTGCCCGAGCCGCCGATGTCACCCTCAAGGAGCGCCGCCCGCTGCTGCTCTGCGTGAGGGAGACGCCTTTCAACCGCATCCATCTCAGAAACATGACGCTGGCCGCAGAAGCCGGCGCGGTCATCTTCCCCTGCATTCCGGCGTTCTATAACCATCCCATCGACTCCACCGAGATGGCTCGCCAGTTTGTCTACCGCATGCTGGCCCACATCGGCCTGCCCCAACCGGGAGCCTATGTGTGGAAGGCGGAAGAGTAGAAGAACAGGGAACAGGGCATAGCGCCTGTCTATAGATTCGTTCGGGAAAGCTGCTTATTGCCAGTTACTTCGAGGGTCGTTTCTACGACATCTTCAGGCTGTAGTAAAGAGGTTCGTTCTGCCGCAATCCTTTGCGTTGTCAACAATTTGCGTTGGGCGCGTTCCACCTGATAGGTGCGGAAGGCTTCGCGGAAAAGCTCGCTGATGGTGCGGCTCTCCACGTTGGCAACGGCAACCACCTGTTTTGCCAACTCCTCGGGAAAGCTGATGGTAAAAACGTGGGAGGCGCGGGTACGTGGGGCATTCATTTTTGAATTATTACATATTAATACAATGTCATACAAGCGCAGAGGACAGCTTTTTGGCTACGCTCATCTACCCGGTCAGGGATTTTTCGCGAGACGGCCTTGACAAGGGAATTCTTAACTTCCCTTACAACTCTGCTTGTCACGGGAGGCAGGGCTTTCTATAATCCATCAAAGACCGCATAGGAAACCGAGGAGGCATGGTTTGCCCATCCACCCGGTGCATGACCGTCCAAAAGAGCGGTTTTGCATTCCGCGAGCGATTGTTTGAGCATTGATCACTATTTTGGCAATTCCCAGGAGCCCTGAATGAAGAAATTAATTTTCGCATCTGTGATGGCATCGGCGTGCATAAGTCTCTTATTCACGCCCATGCTGCGTGCCCAGGATTCGACCATCACCATCAAGGATCCGGCAGAGTACAACACCTACCAGGGATGCACTACGCAGAGCGATCCCAAGGCCAAGGCCGCTTGCCTGGAGAGCTTTTTGCAGGCATATCCGCAGAGCGTCGTCAAGGGAGCAGTTCTCGATACGCTGATCGACACCTATCAGGCACTGCACGACGATGACAAGACGCTCGACGCAGCCAGACGCCTGCTTCAGGTGGATCCCAACAACATGAAGGCCATCTTTATCTCGGTCTACCTGAAGAAAACCCAGTGCGCCAAGACCAGCGATACTCAGACCTGCGACGATGCCGCGGCGCTTGCGCGCAAGGGCCTTCTGGCGCCCAAGCCGGCCGCCATGTCCGACGCCGACTGGAAGAAGCTGACTGCTGGAACCTACCCGGCTTTTCACTCGGCTATCGCATTCGACGACGCGGTTTCCAAGAAGGATTTCAAAGCCGCAATCGCCGAATACACGGCTGAATTGATGCTGTATACGGATGTTCAGACCCAGCAGGGGCCCGCATTGCAGGACACGCTTTTTCTTGCCAAGGCGTATTCTCAGCCCAGCTCCAAGGATCTGGTGAAGGCGATCTGGTTTTACGCTCGCGTGTGGAACTTCGTTCCGCCCGCAGCCAAGCCCAACATTGAAAAGTTGCTGGAATACTACTACAAGCAGTACCACGGCAACCTGGATGGCCTTGACGACACCAAGAGCAAAGCCGCACTCACAACCTTCCCGGGTGACTTCGTCATCAAGCCGGCTCCAACACCAGCAGAGCTTGCTCATCAAGCGGTGGTGGATACTCCCAACCTGAGCGCCATGAACCTGGGCGACGCGGAGTATGTGCTGGTTAACGGAAACAAGGAAGATATTGATAAAGTGTGGGCCGCGCTGAGAGATCGGGCCACGCCGGTTCCGGGCATTGTCATGGAAGCCAATGCCTCGGCGATGAAGGTTATCGTAACCCAGGGTGTCAAGCCGACCGACTATATCATCAATCTGCAGACCCCGGTAACTTGCAAGGCATTCCCGGCGGCCAGTGCCGTTCTGAAGGAGGAGGAGGATTACATCCTTAACTCCGGCATCAAGGCGGACACTGATAAACTGAGCGGGCCCTTCAGCGACACCAAGACGCCGATCAAGAAGATTGTGATCGAGCCCGTCGTTTCGGTAATCAAGGTCGCTGTGTCTCAGGATGCCAAAGATGCCAAGGTTCCCGACTTCATCGTCAATCTGAAGACGCACGTATCTTGCAAGGAAGCTCCGGCGGCTGGCTTCACTTATGGGCTACAGAGCAAGGGCGATGCAGAGCTGGATGGCACCTACGACAGCTACACGCAGGTTGCAGCAACGGCAACCGCGGCGCAGACGGCGCAGATCGTGCTTCGCGACGGCGTGATTCTGGAGAAGAAGAAGACTGCTCCCGTGACGCACCCCAAGCCGACTGCTGGGCATCCGGCAACTCACAAGTAACCGGTTGACCGCATGATTTATTGACTGCGCCGGAGCCAGAATGGCTCCGGCGCGACCTACCCTCCTCCTGGGCCATTAAGGGGCAGCTATATCTGGCTGCCCCTTCTTGTTTTCCAGCACCTATCAACCAAAAGCCCGTCGTACGCAGTGCCTGCGCGGTGGTGGTAGGCTAGGGGCAGCATGGAACGATTCAGAACCCTTCCCGTCTTCCTGGCCTTTGCGGCTATCGCTCTAGTCTGCGTTCCCTCGCATGCTCAGGAAGACCAAAATGCTGCCACCCTTCATCCGAGCCATGTGCGCAAGGCAGACCGACGCCCGATGCCGTTTCCTCCCGGCAGCGAGACTCAGGCGACTACAGCTTCGCTAGAGTTCCGCGCTTATGATCAAATGACCTCGCAGGATCGCGATCTGGCGGCAGACGCGGAGTCCGCCATCGGCGAGCGTGCAGGGTTTGCCGGCCTGGAATTCAATCAGGGCAAGTGGAGTTACCAGCAGATCGTCTGCCCCGCTCTACCCAAGCACCTGTTCTTGCAGTTCACGCGCAACAACGGCAAGGGCGATGTGAGCATCTTTTCGGCATCGATTCCGCGCGGCGACGACGGCCGGGTGCGCATCATCCCCATCGTGCGCCGCGGCTATTCGCTCTTCTCGCCCGCGCCCATCAATGCGCTCACTATCTCGGCCTTTAACCACATCAGGGCCGAAGAGCATGTGGACACCACTCCTGAATGGCTGGCCACCGGCATGTGCTACGCCGCCCTGGCAGGCGCGCATCCCCAGATCGGGCCGCCGGAAGAGACTAACATCAAAAAGATCCCTGCCGCTCCAACGGGCAGAGAAGTAATTCCCATGCACGGTGGCGCGGTCATTCGTTTTACTGATGTTGCCGCGATTCCACGGCCTATGCAGTGGACTATGACCTTCAACGGCAAGGGGAAGCTGCTGCATGCCTCGCATACAGCAGCGCCGAAATCGGGAGGGAAAGTTGTAGAGCAAACTCCAGCTGAGGTCCAGGGTAAGCCCGTTCAGGCGGCGGATCCAAGTGGGAAGGCGATACTTATCAAATAAGTTATTAGTGTCAGTTTTCAGGTCAAAACGGTTTCCTGATTACTGACCACTGACAACTGAACACTGTCTTCGTCATTCCCCCAGCATGATGCGCTGAATCCGCGTGGCGCGCCCTGTTCTGGGATCGCAGGAGACCAGCGCGGCGCACATCCTGGGGTTTCCCTTGGCGGCATCGAACTTGCCCGGCATTCCGGTAAGAAACTTGCGCAGCACCAACTCTTTTTCGACGCCTATCACGCTGTCGTAGGGGCCGCTCATGCCCACGTCGGTCTGGTAAGCGGTCCCGCCCGGCAGCACCCGCTCGTCGGCGGTGGGAACATGCGTATGCGTGCCCAGCACGGCGGTCACGCGTCCATCCAGATGCCAGCCCATCGCCACCTTTTCGCTGGTGGCTTCTGCGTGAAAGTCCACAACAATGACCTTAGCGCGGATGCTGGCCAGCAGCGCGTCGATGGAGTGGAAGGGGTCGTTGGTGGTGTTCATGAAGACGCAACCCTGCAGGTCGATCACCGCGTACTCCACGCCGCTCTCCGTTGTCCCCTCGTAAACGCCATGGCCGGGAACTCCGGGCTGATAATTCGCAGGACGCAGCACGCGGCGGCCGCGCTCGTGGCTATCGGCAGGGGCCGCGTTCAGGTAATCGATCAGCTCGCGCTTGTCCCAGACGTGGTTGCCGGTGGTCAAAACGTCCGCACCCAGGTCGAAGAGATCCTCGGCGATCTGCGGAGTCAGGCCAAAGCCGCCGGCAGCGTTTTCCGCGTTTAAGATTACGAGCTCCACCTCATGCGCCGTGCGCAGATGTCCGATGTGCTCGCGCACAATCTTGCGTCCCGCGCTGCCGCAAATATCGCCGACGAAAAGAATGTTCATCATAGATCGAAGCTCCTGAGGCTTCGGAATGTTCTTCAATTCAAATGACGCAGCACATAAACGACCCAGGGCGCAATGCGCATCTCGCTCACCCAGCAGTACGGCTCATTCCCCGTCGCCAAGGGCTTGCGCATCTCAACGATCTCAATCCCTGCGCGGGAATAAACTTCGAGATAGGACTCGTGGGGCCAGAAAATGTCCACACAAGGCGTCCGATTCTCAAAATCTCTCGTAACGGTTTTCACAGTGTCGCCCGGTTTGGCGTTTCGGTTCTCATGAAAATCTTTGGTCGAAAAGGAGGCCCATTCGTTCACGTAAATCTCCGGTGAGGAGACGATGCTCACCATGATACCGTCCGGTTTGAGCAGTCCGCGCAGGTCGCGAAACAGACGCACCTTGGTGTCCATTCCCGGAATGTTGTCGAAGGTGAATGCCGACTGGATAAGAGAAAAACCTTCGCGCGGCAGACTGCTCATGTCGTCATTAGGAATAACGCGGTAGTCGCCCATCGGATCGATCTCGTGCGCGTTTGCAACCATCTCTGGCGAAATGTCTACGCCGATCGTCTCAAATCCAAGCCCGCGAAGAAAGCGTGTCGAACGGCCCGCCCCGCAGCCAAAATCAAGCGCCGCTTTCCCCTTCACATGGGCAGAATATATCTCAGGCAAGTCGCGGAAGGCGAGATGGTAAGTATTGGAAAAATCGAGTTTCGAGTAGTCTGCAGCGAAGGTGGCACTTCGATAGCTGTTGACGAATTCCATCGACTATATCCTTCCACTCTGCCGCAGGCATCAGCTAACCTGCTCATTCCGAGGTATCCGGTCCCTGATCTCTGTTTTCTGATCTCTGTTCTCTGTTTCTCATCAGCGGAAACAGAATCACGTCGCGAATCGACTTGGAGCCGGTCAGCAGCATAACCAGCCGGTCGATGCCGATTCCCTCGCCGCCGGTGGGAGGCAGCCCGTAGGCCAGCGCGCGTACGTAATCTTCGTCCATCTGGTGGGCCTCTTCGTCGCCATGGGCGCGCTCCTCAAGCTGCTGTGCAAAGCGCTTGTGCTGCTCGACGGGATCGTTCAACTCGCTGAAGGCGTTGCCCAGCTCGAAGCCGCCGGCAAAAAATTCAAAACGCTCCACATGTTCGGTGTCGTCGGGCTTGGCCTTCGAAAGCGGCGAAACTTCAGTCGGGTAGTCGTAGATGATGGTCGGCTGAATGAGAAACGGTTCCACCACTGCTTCGAAGAGGTTGTAAACGGATTTGCCTACGGACGCACCCTTAAGCGAATCGTAGTAAGTTGCGGTGATGGCGCCGTGAATGGTCTTCAGATCCGCAATGCGCTCCGGGCTGAGCCGCGCTGTATCGCCCACCGCCTTTTCCAGCGAGTTCATAGCCGCGTGAAGCCGCGTCTGCAAGATCTGCGCGGAATCAAATGCCGTCATCGCCGGCTTGGCGCCCGACTCCTCCGGCCAGTATTCACGGATGGCTTCGCGCATGGTAAAGCGTTGCCACTTGGCCAGGTCAATGGTGTGGCCGTTGAATTCGATCTTGGTGGTTCCGTTCACCTCCCGCGCCACAAACTCGATCAACTCCTCGGTAATCTGCATCAGGTCGTGATAGTTGGCGTAGGCCTGATAGAACTCCAGCATGGTGAACTCGGGATTGTGCTGCGTGCTCACGCCCTCGTTGCGGAAGTTGCGGTTGATCTCGTAGACGCGGTCAAAGCCGCCTACCACCAGCCGCTTCAGATAAAGCTCCGGCGCGATGCGCAAAAACAGGTCCAGGTCGAGCGCGTTGTGGTGCGTGGTGAAGGGCCGTGCAGCCGCTCCTCCGGCGATCTGCTGCATCATCGGCGTCTCTACTTCGAGATAGCCGCGAGTGTCGAAGAATTGGCGGATGGCCTTGAGCACCTTGGCGCGCTTGACGAAGACGGCGCGAGAGTCGAGGTTGGTGAACAGGTCCACATAGCGCTGGCGATAGCGCAACTCCACGTCGGCCAGGCCGTGAAACTTCTCCGGCAGCGCAAGCATGGCCTTAGCCAGAAAGGTCAGCGTCTCTACGTGGATGGTCAGCTCGCCAGTCCGTGTGCGGAAGAGGTAGCCGGAGACGCCGATGTGGTCGCCCAGGTCGAGCAACTTGTAGAGCGCAAAACCCTGCTCGCCCACCGCGTCGAGGCGGACGTAGATTTGCAGCCGCTGGCCGTCTTGCTGAAGGGTCGCAAAGCCGGCCTTGCCCTGTGCGCGGATGGCCATGATGCGCCCGGCCACGGCTACCGTTATGCGGTTGGCTTCCAGAGTCTCAGCCTGCGCCTCGTCCCACTTGGCGCGCACCTGGGGAATGGTGTGCGAGGCGAGGAACTGGTTTGGGTAGGCCGCCTGCCCCAGCTTGACGATCTCTTCCAGCTTTGTCTTGCGCAGGTCGAAAAGATTGCGCTCAAAATCCGAATCAAACACGAAGATACCTTCCATTCAATGGGAAAAGGCCCAAAAGGGAAGTATACCCGCTTCGTGGTTGGCCCTGTATCCTGAAAGGGAGCTTCCATGCCCTTCAACCGCCCCATTCCGGAGTCCACACGGCGCAGTAAGCCTACTGCCGGTCTTGAAGGGTTGGTTCAGGCGGAAAAGCTGATGCAGATTGCGATTCTGTTGCCTTCCTCGGCGTTTATCGGATGGTTGGCAGGCGCCTGGGCCGACAACCGCTTTCATCAGTCGTGGGTCGGCATCGCCGGATGCATCTTTGGCGGCATCTCGGGGCTGGTTTATGTGGTCCGGCTGGCGCTGGCCAGCGCGCGTGATTCCGCAAATGGCGCTGGGACCAAAAACGGAAATGAGAAGGAAAGCCCCGACAAGCCATGAGCGATGAAACCCATCCTCTCGCCGACCTGAGTGATGCCGCGTTGCAGGGCGTGCTCCGGCGTGCCATGCGCGACACGCTGATTCTAGGGCTGATCTCCGCCGTGGCGCTGCTGATTGCATCCGGCTGGCGCAACGCTGCCATGCTGGCCGTGGGAGCAGCAATCTCCGCCGCCAGCATCCTGGAGTGGCAACGGCTGGTCCGGTTCATCAATGCCAGAATGGACAACAAGAAGACCCCCAGGGGCGCGGCAACGGTAGTGGTTTTCTTTGTGCTCCGGCTCACCGTTTTTGCGGGGGCCATCTATGTTAGCCTGAAATGTTTCCATGGTTCGGTGGTAGCGCTTTTATGCGGCCTGGGTTTGGCTCTGGCAGCCACGGCCTGGGAGGCGCTCAGACTGCTCAGGGACTGAGCTTTACCCTGCAGCAAGCGGTTGGGAAACAGAAAGATTCATTTCACGATGCCGGAAACTTTCGCACTTGTCCATTGGCTGAACGCTCTCCTCATGGGAGTTGAATCCAGGGCATTTCAATCGATTGGGCTTCTTCCCGCCGAGGCCGCTCAACAGGCCGTCAAGGTCAATAAGGCCTTTGGGCTGGAACTGCTGGTAGTCGCCGGGCTGATCGCCTTTTTCATCCTGGTGCGGCTGACGCTGTCAGTGGAGAAGCCAAACCCGGCGCAGCAGATTGCCGAGATGACGCACGAGTTCACCGGCGGCCAAGCCGACCAGATAATCGGCCACGGCTATCAGCGCTTCCAGGCATACGTCACCTGCATCTTCCTGTTTGTAGTCATCAACAATCTGCTGGGTTTGGTTCCCGGCCTGGAAACGCCGACCGGCCAACCCTGGGTGCCGCTGGGCATTGCGCTGCTCACCTTTCTCTACTACAACTTTTACGGTTTTCGCGAGAAGGGAATCAAAGGCTATCTCAAGGAGTTTGCGGGTCCGCTGTGGTGGCTTACGCCACTCTTGTTTCCCATCGAGGTCATCTCCCACTGCGCCCGCATCATGTCGCTCACTATCCGTCTTTACGCCAACATGCTGGCCAGCGACCTGGTGACGCTGGTCTTCTTTTCACTGGCGCCAGTGGTCATTCCCTCAATCTTCCTGGGCTTGCATGCTGCTGTTTCGATTATCCAGGCCTATGTTTTCATGTTGCTGTCGATGATTTATCTGTCCATGGCGGTTTCGCACGAGCACTAAAGACAGCTAACAGCAAAAGCTAATAGCTGCTTTCAAAAGATTTCGCCGGAGAGCGCTTCCGCTCCGGGCAACGAACGGCCACTAGCGTGAGGGGGCCAAACGCAATTTAGGAAACAGAATTTCCGAAATTGCCGAGCACGGTGAGCCTCAACCACCCACTGGCGGCCAATTCCAGGGAAGCAGGAGAACTATGCGCAAACTTCAATATGTGTTTATGGTCCTGGCGGTTATGTGCTTTGCCATTCCGGCCTTCGCGGACGGCGGCTCGTCAGCTATCAGTCTGGTTCCGATCGGCGCCGGCATCGGCATGGGTATAGCCGCCGGCCTATGCGGCTTGGGCCAGGGAAGGGCTACCGCTTCAGCTACCGAAGCGCTGGCCCGCAATCCCGGAGCACGTGCCGGCATCATGCTGTTCCTGGTGCTCGGCCTGGCCTTCATGGAGTCGCTCACCCTGTTTACCCTGGTAATCGTCTTTGCCAAGGTGTAGTCAGGCTCATTTCCAATAAACAAAAGCGGCCCCACCCTGGGCGGGTGTGGCCGCTTTGCGTTTGTACCGGTTTTAGTAAGTTCTTAGTGTGCTTATGGGGCCACGCTACCCGGCCTGCCACGCAGCATCTGAATGGCTTGCCTGTAGTCCAGATTGTTCGGAATTAGCTGATATTGGGTCATTTCCTGTACAGAATCGAAGTCCTTCGTCTTGAATAAGATGCGCAGCTCCATCTTGATCTGGAAGCGCGCGATGCGCCACTGCCCCGCACCCACATTGGCCTGTTCCAGGACGATCCATCCCCCTTTGTCCAGCTTGCCCAGAATGCCCCAGCCGTAATTGGTGTCCTGCTGCAGATGGCCCTCCAGGCGCGTCACGCGTTCCTCTGCGGCGTCGATCCAGAGTTCGCCGATCATGGCGGTCAGCGCCTGCGTCTCCATATCTGGCGGGTTGAAATCCGGGTTGGGCCGGAAGCGGAACTTCTCCACAGTACCCGAGGAACCCTGGCCAACCCCCTCGTATTCATAGAGAAACGCCTGGGGTAACATGCGCAACAGCTTCAGGACGATCCCGGTATCGGATTCCTCGCTCTGCTTGCGATGGCGCTGACGGCTCGGGTCACTCAGCAGCGCGTCAAGCCTGGTCTGTTCCAGCTGTTCATCGGCCTGGCTCAGCGGCTGGTCATTGATGGCCACCAGCCGGGCAACGTCGCCATCGCGGGTCTCGGCAATCTCCTTGGTTGTGGTCAGCCGAGGGCTGGATTTGCGCAGCCGATAACGCATGGGATGGCTCAGGTCCCGGGCGGTGCGCTCCTCGGTAGCCAGCGCCCGCGCAACCAGCGCCTGGGCCTGGGTGGGCGTAAGGGCGGCCGGCTGCCCTTGGGCGGCGACGGTCCAGGAAAATAGCAGGAAAAATGGCAACATTTTGCACACATTTTCTAGTTTAGCGGGCATAGGCTGACCGTGGATGGTGATTGAACCCCTTAAATGTTAGACGCGGAGATAGTTTTTACGATGTTTGATTGAAGCCAAGGGGCTCGGTTGCGTATAGTGCGTTCAGGGCCAATTATTAGGCTAGAACTCTCTTGGAGATTGAAGCAGACGGCAATCGGTCAAAGCGCCCCCTCCTCCCCACGGGGCAGCGGCCAGTCCTGGCGAGCACCGAGCTGCGCACTCTCTGGGTATTCTTTAACTTAGGTCCGGGGAAGGAATCTCACCATGACAATTGAAAACGCTCCCGCGCGCATCGGTAAAACCGTCGTGATTTGCGGCGAAGTAAAGGGCAGTGAAGACCTGATAATTGACGGCCGGGTGGAGGGGACCGTGAGCCTCTCGGAGAGCCGGTTGACCATTGGCCCCAGCGCCAATGTTGCCGCTGATCTCTCCGCCAAAGACATTCTGATTTTGGGCCAGGTGCAGGGCAACCTGGCCGCCAGCGGCCGTGTCGAGATGCGCGCCGGCTGCCAGGTGGAAGGCGATATACGTGCCCTACGCCTGGTGGTGGAGGACAATGCGGTCTTTCGCGGCAAGGTGGACCTGACGCAGGCTGTTTCCAGGGGCACTGAGGCTGAAAAAGCGCCGCGTGCCGGTGGCGTCTCTTAACAGGAAACTGCTTGCCGCTCCGGCCCTGTGCCGGTTGCCGGGCAGCAAGAGGATTTGAAGTTGATGAGCCGCTGGTTTGAAAAGAAAGAGGAAGGCGTTTCTCCCGCTTCCCTCCCAGGCTTTACCGGGCCCAAGGTGCCGCGCCACTCGGGCGGATGGGCGGCACTGCGCAAGCGGCTGAATACCAAGTCCACACTCCAGGCCATCGACATCGGCTATACCTCGCCGGCTAACGTCCAATACCTGACCGAACTGGGCCACAGCGTCTTCCTCACCGATTTGGTCCGCGACGCCTGCACGGGAAAGTGGCAGACCGGCATAGGCGAGGACGGTAACCCTATCTGGAACGTCGAGGGCTTTCTGCAGCAGTCGCTCAATTTTGAGGGGCGCATGTTTGATGTTGTGCTCTTGTGGACCACTCTCGACTATCTTCCCGAGCCCTTCGTGGTGCCCGTAGTGTCCCGCCTGTATGAGGCCACGAAACCCGACGGGGCTGTGCTGGCCTTTTTCCACACGCGGACCAGCGGCGAGGAGGCGGTGCATTGCCGCTTCCATATTACCGCCGGCGACGAGGTCGAGGTGCAGTTAGCCCAGCCGTTTCCTATCCAGCGAGCCTTCAGCAACCGCAGCATTGAGCGGCTCTTCTCCGCCTGGTCCGGTTACCGCCAGTTTCTGGCCAAGGATAGCGTCTCGGAGGTCATCATTACGCGTTAGCACTTACAAAAGAATCGCAGAGTGAATGGAGTTTCCTCATGATTACTCGCATCTGGAGAGGCTGGACTACGCCGTCAAACGCTTCCGCCTACGAGAAATTATTGCTTAGCGAAATCTTTACCGGCATTACCGCGCGCAACATTCGGGGCTATCGCGGCATCTCTCTTTGTAAGCGGGAAGTGGGCGATGAGGTGGAATTCGTGACGATTATGTGGTTCGACGCACTGGACGCAGTGCGGGAATTCGCGGGAGAGAACTACGAAGTAGCAGTGGTCCCTGCGAAGGCTCGTGCGCTGTTAGCGCATTTCGATCCTGTATCGGCGCATTATCAGACCGTTGTCGAGCCCCCCTCCAGCTTGTAGCCGCTTGAGCTGTTATGACGGGAAATCGGGTTTTCGCCTGGGTCTCGCGGCAGTTTCCCATCCAGCGCGCCTTCAGCAACCGCAGCATCGAGCGGCTCTTCTCCGCCTGGTCCGGTTACCGCCAGTTTCTGGCCAAGGATAGCGTCTCGGAAGTCATCATCACGCGCTAGAGCGTCACGGCTTTGCCAGCCGCGCCGACAAGAACGCAAAGACGGGAAACGTCAGGTACGCCAGTCCTATTTCCGAGTAATAGCCCAGCGCGGTCATCTTCATCGGGCCGTAAGCAAACATCGGGTAATCAAAGACCAGGTTCATCACAAACCATAGCGCGCCCACAAGCAGGGCCTCGCGTACAGACACTGGACGATTTCGAAAATAGTAGGCGAGCAATAGTCCAGCCGTAAGCAGAACAACCAGATACATCAGCGTAGAAAAGAGCGGCGCGTTGGATTTCTTCAAAAAGACTAAAAAGAATGAGATGGCAAACGGTATCAACCAACTGAGGAGCCCGAGCAATAAGGCGCGTTTCCAAAGCATCAAACTTGCCTCCACGGCTAGGATTGTAAGCAAAGACCATTGGACGTGCAAGACTGATTTTGCGATCGCGCCAAACAGACCCGGATTCATTCCACGCGCAGCTTTCCTGCAGTGAACATGCAGCAGACAAGGGAATTGCCGTCATGGTAGATTGGAAATCCAGGGAGGGGCAGTTACGATGGCTGAACGAATTCAGCGTACCGGTAATGGAGAGTTGAACTTGCAGGGTGCGCGCATTACCTGGCTCGGACATGCGACCGTGCTTATCCAAACCGCCCGGGGCACCAACATTCTGATCGACCCGTTCATCGCGCAGAATCCGAAGTACCCCAAGGAGTTTGTACTGCCGGCGAAGATCCACTATATTCTTGTGACCCACGGCCACAGCGACCATATCTCAGATGCGGCGCCGGTGGCTGCCAGGCACAATTCAACCGTGGTGGCCATTTATGAGTTGGCGGAATATCTCGCAAAACATGGCGTCGCTAATACGATTGGGATGAATTTGGGCGGGACCGTGCAACTGGACGATGTGGCAGCGACCATGGTGGAGGCCAAACACTCTTCGGCGGCGCAGGATGAACGTGGGACTCACGATGTTGGAGTTGCTGCAGGATTTGTATTAACCATTGCGGATGGCCCGGTCCTCTACCACGCCGGCGATACGGCGGTCTTCTCTGACATGAAGCTGATTCGTGAGCTATACCGGCCAGAAGTGGCCATGCTGCCCATCGGAGGGCACTTCACCATGGGCCCTAAGGAAGCGGCGCTGGCTGCGCGCTTTCTGGGGGTGAAAACCATCCTTCCTATACACTATGGAACCGTTCCACAACTGAAAGGGACTCCAGAGGAGTTGGCCGCACGGGTCGATTCCAGTGTCCAGGTGGCGCGATGGGCGCCAGGAGAATCCATCTAGATTGCTAAAGTTTGCGGGTCCTAGAAATAACGCGTGGGTTTCTGCGGGGGCAACGGACGATCAGACGCATCAGATGCCGCGTGAGGACCGGAGGCGTTCCGGCTGCCAAGACGCACACCAGTGGAAGACTCAGAGGCGCGATAGTTGCGCAGGTCATTCAGGATATCCTGCTTATCGCGGGCATACTGGCCGGCCAGATTAGTCAAGGCATAAGTAATGATGTCGTTGTGGTGCAATTCCTGCATGGATGGATCGCGGCGCATATTTACCCATAAACGATGCACCAGTTGCACATCGTCGGCGCTTAGCTTGGGCGCGTGCGGCCCGATGTAATACACCTTGGCTTCGCCGCTGGAATCGACGACATAGTAGTTGAACTGGTGCTTTGGTTTCGGCAGCGCCTCCCAGGCCTGTCCCAGGTGAAAAGCCTGTTCCCCGGCGGTCATGGAGCTGGAGACTCCAGAGACCACTGAATCCACCTCCAGCGAGCTGGCGGTTTGCGCCAATGCGGTGAAGACGTCTCCCGCGGGAATCATCAGCAGAGACACCTTTTTGCCGAAGCTCTCTGCTATGGAGATGGCCTTGGTGAAGATCATTTGCTCGTGCTCGCTGAAGCTCTGGTCCGCAGCGCTCAGGTACTCCGGTCCGCCCGCGCCCATCATGCGCACATTGATCACCACCACGTCCTGCTCCTGCGTACTGGTGTGAGAGAGCGTCCACTTCAAAGCGATGGTGTTGGAGGCATCGCGCATGGTCACTATTACGCCGCCCGGACGAATGGCCGCAGACTCCCGGCTTACCGTCTCCTGTTGCTCCAGTTGAAAGATATCCTTCATCTGGTGTGCAGTCTTGGCATGTTTGCGCAGGTTAGTGCGTTCAGAGATGGTAAAGATGATAAAAAATGCCGCGGCAAACAGAATGCCGCTCACGGTAGCCACAGACTTTGTTAACAGGTTAACGATGGCCGTGGAAATCAACACCAGGAAGACCGAGATCAGTCCCACGGGAATTTCGAGCTTCCCAATGTAGATGTTGGGCGGAACCTTCCAGCCGCGTTCGCCATGATACTTCAAACGCAGCACCAGCATGGCCAGCGTATTTAAGGTAAACGACCAGATCACGCCGAAGGCGTAGGCCTCGCCCAGAAGGATAACGTTGCCCCGGCTTATGAGGATGGTGAAAAGCTGTAGGGCGCAGACTAGGTGGACGATGCGATAGCTGGTGCCGGAGATGGGATGCGGCTTGCGGAACCAGTCAGACAGTACACCGTCTTCGGCCACGCGCATCAACACGCCGGTCGAGCCGATCATCGATGTATTGATGGCTGCCGAGAGAATTAGAACGCCGACTAAAACAACAAAAATATGGAGTGCAACTTTGCAGAACAAGGGCCCGACCATGGACATGGCCAGCCCGGCGAGAAGATTGTTCTGGTATTGCTGGGAGGGTTCGCCCCAGTGAGGAATCAGCATGGAAGCCAGCAATGTGGCGCCGCCGGTGAAGATCAGGCTATAGAGAGCGATAACAATCGCCGCCCGTTTCAGGTTCCTCAGCTTGGGATGCTCGATTTCGCGATTGACCTGGGCCAGGCTCTCCTCGCCGCTCATGGCCAGAATCGAGTGGCCGAAGGCCATGAGAATGCCGAACATGCCCAGTATCGGCACCAGCCTCGTTCCCTTCAGGAAACCAAGAGCTTCGTTACTGAACCTGAGATGGGAGGGAATCGGCGACGGAGGGAGGTGAGCGCCGAGCACTAATACTGAGTAAATGCCCCATAACAACAGAATCACCACCATCACCGTGGTGATCTGCATTACCCGCAATGTCTTGTTGCTGGAGCCTCCTGCACTCCTGAAGTTCTTCCACCAGAAACCCAGGGTAATTACTGCCGCAAAGACCATCGCAACGTGTTCTGGGATGAACTGGTAGGGATTGCTTTCGGTGCCTAATGCCGGAGGGAGCCAATGGTATTGGGCGGTAAGCCGCAATAGCTCGTTCAGCAGGCCAGTAACATAAAGCCCGGCCGCGACACCGGAGATTGGCCCAGTGAGGACGTAATCGAACATCAGGGCTGAAACGCCGAGCTTGGCAAAGCCGCCGCCCAGAGCCTCCTTCACCACGCGGTAAACGCCGCCATGGGTGAACATCGAGCAGCTTTCGACGTAGACCGCGCGCACCGCGAAGCTGAACAGCATAATGCCGAGAATGAACCACGGGGCAGCCGCGCCCACCGCATGCTCGGAGATGCCCCCGGCATAGAAGGCTGAGGAACCTAAATCACTGAGAACGACGGCAGCCGCGCGCCAGAAAGAGATAAACGTCAGCACCACCGAGGATGCCACGATGAGCTTGACGCGGTCGGAAGGAGGTGCAAAGGTCGTTCGGGTGGATGCCATTGCGATAGTGCCGGCTCTACAGCCGGCTTTCCGTGGTTGCGGGAGCTTATATCATCGCCCGCACTTCGTTGAGTTTATGTCCAATTGAAGACAGAGTCAATGTTCACTAACAAGCTCTGGCGAATTGCGTCCTCAGGCGCGTGAGTGTGGCTGCTCATCCTTGCCGACAAGCTCGATTCCGTCCTCGACGAAACTGATGAGCACGACCACAGCAGAGCCCGCAAGGCCGACAAAAAACATGACTTCCAACAGACGCATTGCAAAGATTACCAGATGCATAAATAAATTGTAGCCGTTTTACCCGCCCGGTTCACAAATTGTCCAGTAGAATCCACATGAGCAGTGCAACTCATTTCTTTTCAAGCTCAGAATTCTGTGCATTACCTGATTTGGGCTGGCGAGTCCGTGTAGTAGCCGGTGCGATGGCGAATATTAAAGGACTGGGGCGTTGCTCTGGGAATCGTGACCTGAATGCGGTGGAAAGTTCTTCCCGGCTCCTGATTGTGAGGATAATATGCGAGCAGATACTGTGTGCGCAGGTCGTCGCTCACCCGCGCGAAGGCCTTATCAAGCCCTCCGTCGCTCACATAGAAGCTTTTGCCGCCGGTTTGCTCCGCCAGGGTGATTAACGCGTGCTCCCCACCAAGGTCGCGCCCTGCGCTGGCCTCGATAGGCACATCGATGAGGCTGTAGATCATCACTTCATTGCGCAGCGCCTGCTCCAGCGCCTGGGCGTAGGTGGCGTTGCTGGCGGTATCGTCGCCGTCAGAGACGAGCACCAGCACCTTGCGCCCTTGCTTGTCGCCCAGCCGTGCCGAAGCCTGACAGATGGCATCGTAGAGTGACGTAGCCCAATCGCCGCGCAACTCGCTCAGCCCGTGATCGATCTGAGCCACCTTGTTGGTGAAGGGCGTCAGCTCGCGCACATAGGTGGCAAACTGCAGCAGGCTCATCTGGTCTTGAGAGCGCAACAGGGCGTGGGCAAACCGCCGGGCCGCGTCCGCCTCTTCGGCCATGTCCTTGCGCACACTGCCGCTGGTGTCGATGGCCAATGTCAGATTCAAAGGCAGCTCCGACTGGCGCTCAAAGACCGAAATCTGCTGCGGTCTGCCATCCTCGGTGAGCGCGAAGTCCTCACGCGCCAGGCCGGCCGCAATCGCCCCGTTCTGGTCGATTACGTTCACGAATACGTTGACCAGCTTTACGTCCACATGCAGGGTAAGCTCCTGCGCCGCCAGCGTCAGGGGCGCCAGAGCCAGCAGCGCCCAGAAACAGGTACGCCGGCAATTGTTCATTACGCCAATGGAAAGAATACGCGCCTGCACTCCCAAAGAATACCGCCTGCAGGTTAGACGCGGCAGGCGGCAATCAGTAAAAGTGCACGGCCTATCCTGCCACTGCGTCTTCGTCACGCAAGAAAGGCCGGCAGGTTCGCCGGCCTTTCTTGATGAAATGTCGCCTGTTTTACGCAGAGGCGCTCACACCCTGCTCGACGGCCACAGGCTTCGTGTCCGGCCTTGCCTTCAACAGTGGCAACGCCACGGCCAACACATCCTCAATGCGGCTGGCGTAGTGGATGGTGACACCATCGAGCAGTTCAGGAGTAAGATCCTCTTCCACGTTCTGACGGTTTTCCGCGGGAAGGATGATGTTATCCACTCCGGCGCGGCGCGCGGCCAGGAACTTTTCCTTGATGCCGCCCACCGGCAGCACATTGCCGCTGAGGGTGATCTCGCCGGTCATGGCGGTCAGCGGGCGAACCGGCGTATCGGTCAGCAGCGAAACCAGAACCGTGGCCATGGTCACGCCCGCTGAGGGGCCGTCCTTGGGAATGGCTCCGGCGGGCACGTGAATGTGCAGGTCCATCTCCTTGGTGAAATCCTCAGCGAGGCTTAGCGAGGCGGCGTTGGAGCGCACCCAGGTTAGCGCGGCCTGCATCGACTCCTGCATCACCTCGCCGATCTGCCCGGTCATGGCGAAGTTGCCCTTGCCCTTCATCTTGTTGGCCTCGATGAAGAGGATGTCTCCGCCGGCTGCCGTCCAGGCCAGGCCAACGGCCACGCCGGGGCGCTTTACCCTCTCGGCAACCTCGGTATCCACGCGCACCTGGATGCCGCCAAGAAAATCCTTGAGCACCTCGCGCGTCACGATCAGCTTTTCCATCTGGCCCTCCACCACGCGCCGCGCCTGCTTTCTGCAAACTGTCCCCAGCGTCTGCTCTAGCTTCCTCACGCCGGCTTCCCGCGTGTAGTGGCGCACAATATGGCGCACCGCATCCTCGGGAAACTCTATCTGCTCCGCTGTAATGCCGTTCTCCTTGATCTGCCGGGGAATCAGGTAGCGGAAGGCGATGTGCATCTTCTCGTCCTCGCTGTAACCCTGCAGGAAGATCAGCTCCATGCGGTCCAGCAGCGGCGGAGGTACTGTGTCCAGCATGTTGGCCGTGCAGATGAACAAGGTCTTCGACAGGTCGAAGGGCACGTCGAGGTAGTTGTCGCGGAAGGTGTTGTTCTGCTCCGGGTCCAGCGTTTCCAGCAATGCCGAGGCCGGATCGCCGCGGAAGTCGCGGCCCAGCTTGTCGATCTCGTCCAGCATGATGACCGGATCGTTGGTTTCGGCACGGCGTATGCTCTGGATGATCTGACCGGGAAGCGCGCCAATGTAAGTGCGCCGATGGCCACGAATCTCCGCCTCGTCGTGCATGCCGCCCAGCGAGACGCGCTGGAACTTGCGGCCCAGCGCGCGCGCAATCGACCGTCCCAGGCTGGTCTTGCCCACCCCCGGAGCCCCCACGAAGCACAAAATCGGTCCCTTCATCTGCGGCTTCAACTGGAGCACGCTCAGGTAGTCGAGGATGCGGTCCTTGACTTTTTTTAGCTCGTAATGGTCCTCGTCGAGGATTTCCTTGGCTTTGTTGATGTCGATCCTCGACCCCGAGCTTTTGGACCAGGGCAGCACCGCCAGCCACTCAATATAGTTGCGGGTAAGCGAGTAGTCGGCGGCCATGGGAGACATGCGCGAAAGGCGCGTAAGTTCCTTGATGGCCTCCTTCTTTACCTCCTCCGGCATTCCCGCCGCTTCAATCTTCTGCCGCAGTTCGTCCGTTTCACGCTGGCTCTCGTCCTGCTCCCCGAGTTCTTTCTGGATGGCCTTGAGCTGCTCGCGCAAGTAGTAGTCGCGCTGCGACTGCTGCACTTGGTCCTGTACTTCAGATTGAATCTTGGTGCGCAACTGCTGCACCTCATTCTCTTTGGCCAGGTGACGGTTCAGCAGTTCCAGGCGGGCGCCAATGCTGGGCGTCTCCAGCAGTTGCTGCTTGTCGTCGGTGGTCAGGAATGGCAGCGACGAGGCCACAAAGTCCACCAGCCGGCTCGGCTCCTCGATGTTCGCGGCAATGGTCCGCAGTTCATCGGAGAGAGTCGGGGACTCGGCGACAATCTGCTGGAACTGCCCGATGACGTTGCGCACCAGCGCTTCCACGCTGGCTGTAGCCGCTGGTTCCGTGTCCTCCAGCGTCTCCACTTCGGCCACCATGAACGGTTCGGTCTGCGTGTAGCGCACCAGCCGTACCCGCTCCGTCCCCTCAGTGAAGACAAACCGGCTCTGGTTGGGCATGCGCACGACCTTATGCACCGTAGCCAGGGTTCCCACGGCGTGCAGGTCGGCTGGCTTGGGCGAATCCAGCCGTGGGTCGAGCTGTGCCACCACCACGATGGCCCGCTCCTCGCCCAGCGACTCGATCAACTGGATGGAGCTCTCCCGGCCCACGGTAAGGGGCAACACAGCATGAGGAAACAGGACAGTATCCCGGACCGGCAGGACGGAAACCCGGCGCACACTGGGTACATCTGCTCCGGAGAGGGTCTTGGGGGAGGGTGGGATGGAGGGGCGGTTCGACATTGAGTGTCCTCGTATCAGCTTATCTTCATTAGACGACGCAAACTTCAAGTAGTTTCAAGATTATTCTACCTCTTTTTGCCTTTCCCCATCCAACAGCAAGCTTGCCAGACATTTGGTACGGTCCTGTACACGATGCAGTTCCCATGCCGGGGCGCCTACGCTGGCAAAGCTCCTGCAACCGGTATTCCGCAGAATCCTAAATCCCTAATTTGCAAGGATCTAAGGGTATACAGACCCCCCTGGACGCCCCCCCTCTGTTGTTAGCGATTGAACAGTAACTGGAGGAATTTATCGGCTATAGCTAGAGGAATGTGAGGGGGGCAGAGCAATGGAAGCAAAGGAAACGGATAACAGTGCACACGCGGGTACTCAAATAATTCCCAACGATGTGCGCGTGGAGCAGCGCGGGACGTAGAACGCAGTTCCTCGTTAGTATAGAGGGATAGGGATCAGTGATTGCAGACGGCTGGTTACGGCCATCGATTGTGCAGCGGGGCACTTTTCCCCGTGTTTTTTGGGGAGATACGGTTTTGACGTTTAAGCCAGGGGGCCAATGCGGCAAGTGGTCGGGGTACGTCATTCTCCTGGCTTGTTTCCTTCCTGTTTGGTTTTCTGGCGGTATCAGCGCCGCGGGACAGATACTTTCGAGCGTTACTGGAAACAGCAGCGCGAGTGACGCTCCAGCGACACCGATTTCTGTAGATCCCCTCGCGCAGTTCGAGGGTTTGCCTGTCCGGCGCATCTCGTTTGCAGGTGTTTCAGCTAATCGTCTCGCCCCCCTGCCCGGTCATCTGGATCAGGCAGAGGGAGCGCCCCTGAGCCGGGAAGAGCTGAAAAGGAGCCTGCGTCAGCTCTTTGCTACCGGCCTCTTTGAAACCATCGAGGTGGAAGGAGCCCGCGAGCAGGAGGGCGTGGCCCTCACCTTTCGCGGGACGCCGCGGACGTTTATCGGCACAGTCAGCGTAGACGGCGCCAAGATTACCACGATCAATACGCAACTGGAGCGTGCCAGCCAACTGGCGCCCGGCGCCCGGTTTACCACCGCCAAACTCGACCAGGCTCTGGAACAGATGCGCCTAACACTGGCCCAGGGCGGCTTTCACGCGCCGGTGATTACCCACACCCTGACGGCCCACCCTGAGGAGCAACTTGTCGATATTGCTTTCCATGTGGTCACTGGTCCGCAGGCGCGCGTGGGCACAGTGGAGGTGACCGGCGAGCCGGGAATGAGCGTAAACGAGTTTCGCCGTCATGCGCACCTCCGGGCAGGTGAGCGCGTGGATCACGAAACCGGCAACCGGGCACTGGCCGGAGTGTTGAAGGCCTATCGTGGTGAGCAGCGCCTGGAAGCTGAAATCAAGCTGGAAAGCCAGCATTACTCTCCCGAGAGCCAGAAGGTCGACTTCCGTTTTTCCGCCAACCGGGGCCCGGTGGTCAAGGTGTTGGTGGAGGGCGCAAGCGCCAGCCAGGAACTGCTGCAAAAGGTGGTTCCCATCTTCGAAGAAGGCAGCGTGGATGAGGACCTGCTCAATGAAGGCAATCGCCGGCTGCGCGACTACTACCAGCGAATGGGCTACTTTGACGTGAAGGTGGAGCACGAACAGCAATCAGCGAATGCCGGGCAGGTGACGATTCTCTACAAGGTGCGCCTGGGGCCGCGTCGGCGGGTGGAGCGCGTCTCGGTCGCCGGCAACCACTACTTTGACTCCGCAACGCTCAAAGAGCTGCTCAGCGTTCATGCTGCCGATGCCCTGGACCGCCACGGTGACTACAGCCAGGCGCTGGTCACGGCCGATGTCAACACTCTGCAGGCTCTCTACCAGAACAACGGCTTCTCCAAAGTCACGATTACCCCTGAGACCAGCGCGGCAGAGACGAGGGCAGGAAAGACAGCTCCATTCGCGGTGGTCTATCACATTGATGAGGGCGAACAACTGCGGGTAGGCACGGTGCGCCTGGAAGGAAACGAGCATGCGGACGCCGCCCGGCTCGCGCTGCTGATGAATACGGTTGCAGGACAGCTGTTATCGCCACAGAACCTGGCCGGGGACCGGGACGCGCTGCTGATCGACTACATGAGCCGGGGCTTCGACCAGGTGCGGGTTGATGTCTCCCAGCAGGTTGAGCAGGCGGACCCGAACAAGGTGGACGTGGTCTTCCACATCACCGAGGGGCGGCAGATTTTTGTCCGCAAGGTGCTGCTGACCGGGCTGCATTACACCCGTCCCAAGACGGTAGCCAAGGCCATCACCCTGCATCCCGGCGACCCGCTCAACGAGACGGCGCTGATGGAAACGCAGCGCAATCTCTACGACTTTGCTCTCTTCAACGAGATCGACACGGCTATCGAGAATCCCACTGGCGAGGAGATCAACAAGATCGTGCTTCTACAGGCGACAGAGGCGCGGCGCTGGGCCCTGACCTACGGCTTTGGCCTCGAGGCCCAGACCGGAACACCTCAGTACAACTGCGGAGGTATTATCGCCAGCGGCGCAAGTTGCAGCCCCAACGGCAAGACCGGCGTAAGCCCCCGTGTGCTGGTCGACATTACCCGCAACAACCTCCTGGGAAAGGAGCAATCCATCTCCCTGCGCGGCACCTATGGATTGCTGGAACAGAAGATTAATCTACTGTTCCAGAACCCGCACTTTGAGGGGAACCGGAACATCGGCCTGACCCTGTCTGGTGGCTATGCCAACAGCCTGGATGTATCCACGTACGTAGCCTCCAAGCTGGAACAAGGAGTGCGTTGGACCCAACACTTCAATGCGCGTGGGTTTGCCTTCTCCAGGGCCAACACCCTCATCTACGAATTCAACTTCAGAAGGGTAAAGGTGCAGGCAAATAGCCTCCAGGTCGCTCCCGGCGAGATTGAGCAACTGGCTACGGCGGTGCGCGTGGCGGGCCCGTCGCTGACCTGGATTCGCGATACCCGCGACTCGGCTATGGATGCGCATCGAGGCACCTACACCAGCTTTCAGGAGTTTCTATCGGCAGAAGTGCTCGGAGCCCAGGCCAACTTCAGCCGCCTCGATCTCTCCAATTCGAGTTACTACCGCTTCGATAAAGGACGCGTCGTTCTGGCACGCAATACGCGCTATGGGCAGGAGCGGGCATTTGGCAAGCTGCAGGCGGAGCTGATTCCACTGCCCGAGCGGCTTTACGCCGGCGGGGCAACCTCGCTGCGGAGTTTTGGCCCAAATTTGGCCGGGCCGCTCGATCCTGAGACGGGCTACCCCATTGGCGGCGCAGGCGCGCTCATCAACAGCACCGAGCTGCGTTTGCCGCCGCCCACGCTGCCCTGGATTGGCAATACGGTCAGCTTCGTGCTCTTTCACGATATGGGCAACGTCTTCACTAACGCGGGCGATGCCTGGGCCAGCGCCCTCAGGGTTCGCCAGCCGGAACGCGATAAGTGCAGGGACCTGACCGTTCCCGCAAACACCAACACTCCGCCCGGTCCCGTGACCTCGACGGGCTGGCAGGGGGCGTGCAGCTTCAACTACTTCTCGCACGCGCCGGGAGTCGGCTTGCGCTACCATACGCCGGTCGGACCGATACGGCTGGACTTCAGCTATAACCTGAATCCGCCGATTTACCCGGTAATCTACAACTACTCGCTCACACAGCCGGGATCTGACCCGCATGTTGGCGAAGGCAGGCACTTCAATTTCTTCTTCAGCCTGGGGCAGACCTTCTGATGCGCGACCAGATGCAAACTCGGCACAAGAGCAAACCCAGACTATTTCGTGTGGGCATGATGGCGGTTTGCCTAACCGCATTGGTAGCCATCGCGGGGCTGGGGCAGGGAATGGCGCAAAATCCAGCGCCTGCGGTTCCGCCAGCCAACTCCGTAGTGCTCGACCGGGTTGTTGCCGTGGTCAATAACCAAGCCATTCTGGCCAGCGACGTGGATGACGAGGTGCGGCTGGCGGTGCTGGATCCCGGTGGGGTAGGGCACGGTGTTCTCACGCCAAAGCGTGCCCTGGAGCAGTTGATCAGCCGCGCGCTCATCCAGCAGCAGATTCACCAGGAGGACGCACAGGCTGCCGAGCCAACACAGGCCGAAGTCGATGCCCGCCTCAAGGAGATTCGCAGGGAAGTGCCCGCCTGCATTCACTTTAACTGCACCTCGGATCAGGGATGGACGGCCTTTTTAGCCGCACATGGGCTGACGCCGAAGCGGGTTGAGATCTATCTCCGCTACCGGGTTCAGATTCTGCGCTTCATCGAACAGCGCTTCCGGCAGGGGATTCGCATTGCCCCGGAGGAGATTGAGAAGTACTACCGCGAAACGCTGCTGCCGCAGTATACGCCGGGCGAGGATATCCCGCCGCTGGACAAGGTGGCCCCGCGCATTGAGGAGATTCTTCTGGAGCGGCAGGTGAACGTGCTCTTCGACGACTGGCTCATGAACCTACGCAGGCAGGGCGACGTGGAGGTGCTTGACCCGGCGCTCGAAGCACCTGATACTCCGGGCGGAGCAGGGAACGGGGCAGGAGAAGGAGGCGCATGAGCGAGCAAGAATCCACGCCCCTTGTTCCCGCGGAGACTCCGGAGCCCGCTGCGCATAAGCCGGAAGATCCGGTACAAGCGCCGCGCCCCAGCCGTCTGCGCCGCTTTTTCCTGCGCCATCTACCGTTGGCGGTGGCCAGCGTGGTGATTCTGCTGGCAGTCACTCTTGTCGGCCTTTATTTTGCTGCAAGTTCAGCAGCTTTTGAGAACTTTGTCCGCCGCCGCATGGTGCAGAGACTGGAGACGGCCACCGGCGGGCGCGTCGAAATCGCATCATTTCACTGGCATCTGCTTAGTCTGGAGGCCGAGGCGGGCGGCCTGATCATCCACGGTCTCGAAGCACCGGGTGAGGCGCCTTACGCTCAGGTGGAGCGCGTGCGCGTGAGGCTGAGCATACTGGGCTTCCTGAGTCCGCGCATCCAATTGCGCGACCTGGACATCGCCAGGCCGCAATTGCACCTGATCGTCTATCCCGACGGCTCGACCAACCAGCCGCAGCCCCGCAAGTCCAGAAAACCGGGTGAGCCCGCGCTCGACAGATTTTTTGATCTGAAGGCCGATCACGTCACCTTCGAACAGGGCGTTCTGGACTATGAGAACCGTTCCGCGGCCTTCGACTTCCAGCACCGGCACATCCCGCTCGACTTTGCCGCCAGCGATCTCTCAGTGCGACTGGTCTATCTGCCTGCGGGTTCCGTTCCACAAGAACCAAGCGCTCGTCCATCGCACGGACCTTTCAAGAAAAAAACGGGCGCTACAACAGGAGGCAAGGAATCCTACCTCATCGAAGCCGGCGTCCGTGATCTGGACCTCACGCGCGGTGCTTCGTCCAGGCCGGGCAAAGCGCAGCCTCCGGTTCAGGGATACATTCAGGCCACGCTGGAGCTGACGCGCGATGCTGCAATCCTGCGTTCCCTGCGCATCACCGCAAGCAGCCGCGGGGTCAAGGACCGGACGCTGGAAGTCTCCGGCACGCTGGATGACTTTTCCCATCCCCGCTGGCAGGCCAAAGCCGTGGGCGAGCTGGACATGCGTCTGGTTGATCCCATCACCGGCTATCCGTTTACGCCTCAAGGTATTGCCCATCTGGATCTCACTGCGTCAGGAGAAGCAGGCAGCTTCCGCATCGACGGCAGCGTCCATGTCGACGATGGCGCATACATCGGGACCGGCGTCGTCGCCACGGGCGTAGGACTCGATGCGCACGTTCATGCCGATCCCCGGCAGTTGCTGATTACCTCGATCATTGCCCGCCTGCGCCAGGGCGGCCGGATAGAAGGCGATCTCTCGCTGGCTCCCTGGCTTCCCCCGCCTCCGAGTCCGGCCAAGGGGAAATCCCGCGCGATCACCCACCCGCTGCCGGCCGCAGATGAGATTACCATCCCCGTCAACGGCAAGATCGCAGCTCAATTCAAGGACGTTGCCCTGGACACCATCCTGGAGATGGTCTGCGACCCGCCCTTTCAACATCTTGGCTTTGACACGAGGGTCAATGGCCCTGCCAATGCACAGTGGATCAATGGCGACAATCGTACCCTCTCCGTGGGCGCATTGCTGAGTCTCACTCCGCCGGCACAGGCCCCGCAAGGGAAGGTATTGGCCGGCGGCTTGATCGATGCCACCTATACCCAACGAGATGGCGCGGTCGATCTGCGCAGGCTGAAGCTAGACCTTCCCACCAGCCAACTGGAGGCCCATGGCCATCTGGGCGCGTACCCTTTAACCAGTCCCACCGCGCTCACGGTTGATTTTCATAGCGGCAACCTGGGCGAGTTCGACACCGTTCTGCGCGATCTGGGATTGAGCCGCAATGAAAGAGAAGGCGTGGCCGCGTTGCCCATCGCGCTCTTCGGGCAGGGAGAATTTCATGGAACATGGACCGGATCGCTGGTTGATCCCCGCCTTGCCGGTTCCGCGAAAGCCACGCAACTAGCCGTGGAAATGCCCGCAAGCGGGACCGCCAACCCGGATCAGAAGCCACCCGAATTCATTCGACTCGATGCGGTTGAGGCCACTGGCAGTTACTCGGCAGTGCGGATTGACATTGCTCGCGCGTTGTTGCGCCACGGAAACGGCGAGATCACGCTCAGCGGCAGCCTGACCGCCAGCCAAACCGCGGGAAGCGGCGCTCACCGCGTGGTGCCTACTCCGTCCTTCGACGCCAATTCGTTGCTTCATCTTCGCATGCGTGCAGGCCAGGTCGGCATGAATGACCTGCGTCCGTTCATCGCAGAGAACCTGCCCGTAGAAGGCTTTCTGAATGCGCAGCTTCAAGCCGACGGACCCATCAGTGCGCTGGAGGGCTCCGGTTGGGTCGAACTGGACAAGGGAAGCATCTACGGCGAGCCACTGGCGCGCATCAGGGCACAAGGCAGCATTGCAAACCAGATCGTCAGACTGACTTCGGTGACCGTGAGCGAGGACGCGGGAAAAATTTCCGCTACGGGCAACTATGATCTCTCCACCCGCCAATTCCAATTGGATGCCAGGGGCGAGGGAATTGATGTGGCCCGCTTTGAAGCTCTGAGCAATCATGGCCTGGCGATGACCGGCAGAATGGGGTTCAGCGTGCAGGGTACGGGGTCGATTGACGACCCGCGCCTGGAAGCCCGCGCCACTCTGACCGGACTCGTGCTGCGAGATGAACCGTTGGGCAGCGTGGAGTTGACGGCGCGAACTGCAAACCACATCATTACTTACGACCTGAAGACACGGCTGGAGGCAGCCGAACTCACCGCGCACGGCCAGACAGCGCTTACCGGTGACTATGACACCAAGGCCAAGCTTGATTTTTCGCGATTCAACATCGGCGCGATTCTTAGATTGGCACATGTGAAAGGACTGAAAGGGGAGTCGGCGCTGGCTGGAACGGTCACCCTGGAAGGACCTATGGCGAGGCTTGCGGATATGCGAGGCGAAGCCCGCCTGCAGGAACTGGCCGCGACGGTCTCCGGCGTTTATCTGAAAAGCGAGGGCGGCGTCCATCTCACCCTCGACCATGCCACACTCCACCTCGATCCTTTGCACGTTACCGGCGAACAAACCGATCTGCGCGTCCAGGGCAACTTGTCGCTTAAGGACAAGAACGAACTGGATTTTGTAGCCAGCGGGACGATCAATTTGAAAGTGGCCGAGACCCTCGACCCCGATCTGACCGCCAGCGGCAACACCCGCTTTCAGGTGGAGGGGCACGGGCCGCTGATGAATCCCATCCTGAAGGGCCGCATCGATTTTCAAGATGCGGCGCTCTCCCTTGAAGATTTGCCCAACGGCCTGAGCCAGCTGCGTGGGACGCTGGAGTTCAACCAGAACCGGCTTGAGGTCAGGTCGCTGACGGCCATGAGCGGCGGCGGCCTGCTCAGCGTTGGAGGCTATCTGGCTTACCAGCACGGTATCTACGCGGACCTGACGGTTACCGGGGATCAAATTCGCATTCGTTATCCGCAGGGGGTCAGCTCTCTGGCCAACGCCACGCTTCACCTGCAAGGGCTGCAGAATAACCTGCTGCTCTCCGGCGACGTGCTCATCACCCGCTTCACGGTAAGCCCTGATCTGGACATCGCGGCGCTGACGGCGCAGACCAACGCGGTGGAGACAATCGCGCCCGCGGACGCCCCGTCCAACCACGTCCGCCTCGACGTGCACTTCACATCGTCGCCGCAGTTGAACTTCCAGAACGCCTACGCCAAGCTGGCCGGCAACGTCGATCTGCGCCTGAGGGGCACCTTGGCCTCGCCTTCGCTGCTGGGCCGCATCTCCATCACCGAGGGCAGCAGCATCATCGCCGGAACCCGCTACGAGTTGCAGCGCGGAGACATCTACTTCACCAACCCGGTCCGCATACAGCCCAACATCGACCTGAACGCCACTGCCCGCGTCGAGGATTACGACATTACCCTCAGCCTGCACGGAACGCCGGAAAAACTGGCGGTCACCTACCGTTCCGATCCTCCGCTGCCGGAGGCCGACGTGGTGGCGCTGCTGGCCCTGGGCCGCACCGAGAACCAACAGCGCCTTTACACGCAGCAGCAGGAGGCAGCCGGCGCCAACCCCACCACCGACGCCGTGCTCGGTGGCGCACTCAACGCCACCGTAAGCACCCGTGTGCAAAAGCTCTTTGGAACAGGATCGGTGAAGGTGGACCCCAACTACCTCGGCGCCTTGGGCAACTCCACCTCCCGCATCATTGTCGATGAGAGGCTGGGCCCCAATGTCACCCTCACCTACGCCACTAACGTCAACACCACCGCCCAGCAGTTGATCCAGGCGGAAATCGCCATCAACCGCCACGTCTCGCTGCAGTTGGCTCGTGACGAGTCAGGTGTCTTTTCTGTAGTGCTTAAGGCTACACGGCGTTACCGCTGAGTTGCGGTGAATTTTGGCTCCTGTGCGCGTTCCGCGCCGGCCCAGGTCATCGTAAGGCAGATCGTGATAAATCAAAAAAACACTATCAATCAGATGGCAAAAGCGGCAAGAATGATGATGGGAAGCAACCAACGGGATGAACTCTTTTGCTCCGCTCACCCGGCAAGATCGGCAGATGTCGGCATATACGCATTACATGTAGCGTGGCACGGGCCACGCCTTCTGGAAGCTGAACAGGATAGTACAATACTCTTTGTGTCGCCCCTGGACGACTGGGCTGTACACCCTCGTTGTGCTCCATAGCTGACTTAGGTATTTGATTTCAGAGGCGAGGATTGCATAATAACAGCGGCGCTGGAGATGCAAGGAGATAATTCGTGGCGAAAGATCAAGCTAAAAAAAGCAAGAAAAGCAAGCAACCGGACGATGCTGTTTCTATAAGCGTAATTGCTCCTTGTCACAACGAGCAGGAATGCATCGATGAGTTTCACCGCCGCATGCGGCGTGTTCTGGATGCAATGAAGAAACCCTATGAAATGGTATTTGTAAACGACGGTTCCACTGACCGGACGGCGGAGAAGCTCGCCGCGATACAACGCCGGGACCAGAATGTTGTCATCGTCGATTTATCTCGCAATCATGGGCATCAACTGGCCTTGTCAGCGGGCCTGAACGTAGCCTGCGGCGAGAGAGTTATGCTCATTGACGCCGATTTGCAGGATCCGCCGGAGTTGTTGCCGGAGTTGATGGCGGCGATGGATGCTGGAGCGGATGTTGCCTACGCCCGGCGCATCTCGCGGACAGGCGAAAGCAGATTCAAGCGGATGACCGCCGGACTTTTTTATCGGCTTCTTCGCCGGTTGTCCAAGACCGAGGTGCCTCTTGATACGGGCGATTTCCGTTTGATGAGCCGGCGAGTCGTCGATCTATTGCGGCAGATGCCCGAGCCGCACCGCTTTCTCAGGGGCATGGTGACCTGGGTAGGCTTTCGCCAGGTAGCCGTGAATTATCACCGTAACTCCAGATTTGCAGGGAAGACGAAATATAGCGTTACTGGAATGATGGGCCTGGCTATCGACGCCATTACGGGATTCGCTTCGGCGCCCCTGCGGTTCATGTTCTATATGAGCGCGGCGGCGGGTGTTGCGGCGGCATGTTTTCTTGCGTGGACGGTTTATGCGCTTCTGTTTCTACGCGTAGTTCCCCAATGGACGATCATGCTATTCGTTCTGCTCTTGTTTGCAGCCATCAACCTGTTTGCCATGGGGCTGATTGGAGAATATGTTGGCCGCTCCTTCATCCAGGGAAAAGGAAGGCCGCTGTTTATTATTCGCTCAGTGACGCGTAGCGGAAGCGATGAGGAAGCCTGGCCGGACGGTTTATCTAGCAAAGCAGGCAAGGACAAAAAGAAGCGCTCCCGCGGCTAGAACGGGATTCTGTTCTTGTTACTCCGGATATTAGGTGAGAACTCCCCTGCAGGTTGCCAAACAAGAGGCTAATAGTAGAAATCAACGGCGAACTCGTAGTCTGGTGTTATCGACAAGGCCGGCCTGGAAGAATCGAAGGATTCTCCCGGGCCGGCCTTGTGAGTTTGCCGGGGTTGACTGGCCGGCTCCTCAGAACTTGACCGACGGGGCTGTCTTTGCACTTTCCGGGGCCGCGAAGTATGCGGTGTTCTCGTGGAACCCGGCAATTCCCGCCCAGATGTTGTTGGGGAATTGAAGAATGAATGTGTTGTAATCCTGGATCGCGTCGTTATAACGCTTGCGCGCTACGCTGATGCGATTCTCAGTTCCCGACAACTCATCCTGCAGGCGCATGAACTGGTCGCTGGAACGCAGTTGCGGGTAGTTCTCCGTGAGCAACAGCAGGCGGCCGATGGCCGAATCCAGCTTTCCGTTGGCCGCGATCTTGTCCGCAGGCCCATGCGCACTCAACATGCCGGCGCGGGCATTGGCGATGTCGTCATAAACCTTGCTCTCCTCTTTGGTAAAGCCCTTGACGGTCTCTACCAGGTTGGGAATCAGATCGGCGCGCCGCTCCAATTGCACGTCCACCTCCGACCACTTGCTTTTCACCGCCTGATCCTTCGCCACCATCTGATTCCGTGAGGCGATAAAACTCGACAAGGCCGCACTCGCAACCAGAATCACCAGCAGAAACAGAACGCCAACCACCACCAAAGTAATTTTCAATCCCTTGCTCATACTGTGCTTTTCTCCTTCGGCTTGCCTCAGGCAAGCCCGTTTATCAAATTTGAATACCTACCAGCTTCCGTCCGAACCACCGCCGCCAGTTTCGCCCCCGCCAAAGCCGTCGAAGCCGCCGCCGGAATCCCCCCCGCCGCCGGAATCTCCTCCGCTATCGATTCCGCCACCCGAGCCTCCGCCCCCACCAGAGCCGATATACGGCATCCATCCCCAGCGTTTGAAGACGCCAAAACCAACCAGGAGCCTCAGTACGAAAAAGCCTGGAATGACCAGTAGAAAGAACGCGATAAAGAGATATTGGACAATCTTCGTGGCCAAAGATAGCGTCTGCCGCGCCGGAGCGGGAGGCGCTTCAGAAGCCTCCTCGTCCAGTGTGACATTGGCATCGGCGGCGATCACCTGCGCCACCTCATTCACGCCCAGTGTCACGGCCCCATCAAAGTCGTTGGCGCGCAGATAGGGAACCATGTCGCGGCCAATATCGCCGGTCTTGGCGTCCGGCAGGATGCCTTCCAGGCCATAACCGATCTTGATGGAGCGCCGATGGTCGTCGATGGCAAACAAGAACAGAACGCCGCGGTCCGTTCCCTTGGCGCCGATCTTCATATTCTCGAAAAGGCGAGTGGCGTTGCTGGCCGAGTCGTCGCCACCCAGGGTATGGATGGTCACCACGGCGATCTGCGCATTGGCCTTGGAGTGGTCCAGTTGCGCGCAGAGCTTATCAAGCCGCGCAACGGCCTCGGGCGAGAGCACATGGGCAAAATCGCTCACATAATCAGTCGGCTGAGGCAGATCTTCGACCCGTTCGGCCAGGGCAGAGAATGCGCAGACGGCAACGCAGACTGCCACCAACAGCCGGAAAACGGCAAAAGATACGCGACGTGATGCCCTCATAGTTTCTATTCTACGCGGTCGGCTAAAGGGAGGTTCCCGTAGCGCCGTTCCGCTCTGCATCCGGGCGTTGGCGGCAGGACTGAAACCGTTTCCCTTCAAAACGCAGGCTCATTCAAAGACTGCACAGGCAGCTTGCGCGCACGCAATCTCCTGCTTCCAAGTTTGAAAACCTACCAGCTTCCACCGGCGCCGCCGCCGCCAAAGCTGCCGCCGCCGAAGCCGCCGAAACCGCCTCCACCGCCGCCTCCACCGCCGAAGCTTCCGCCGCCATAATAGCCACCACCAAACAATCCTCTGTGGCTCCAACGGCGCGGCAGTATCCCAATATGAGACAGGAGGCGCACGATGCCAAATATGCCGAAGAAGATAAGATAGAAGAACAATTTCAAAATGCCCGTAGAGAGGTGTGTCGAACTCCGATGGTGCGCCGTAACTGGCGCCTCTTCCTCCGAGAGCGTGACATTGGCGTCGGCGGCGATCACCTGCGCTATCTCGTTCACGGCCAGGGTCACGGCGCCGTCAAAATCGTTGGCGCGCAGATCGGGAACCATCTCCCGGCCGATGTCGCCGAGTTTGCCATCGGGCAGGATGCCTTCCAGTCCGTAACCAACTTCAATCCGGTACTTGTGGTCGTTCACCGCCAGAAAGACCAGCACCCCCTTGTCCGAGCCTTTGCGGCCCATCTTCCACTTGTCCTCCAGCGCGTTGGCAAATTCGGCCGGGTCCTCGCCATCCAGCGTGTGGATGGTGACCACGGCGATCTGCGCATTGGCGTTCGAATGGTCGAGTTGGGCGCAGAGCGAGTCCAGGCGGGTAATGGCCTCGGGCGAGAGCACGTTGGCAAAGTCGCTGACGTAATCAGTCGGTTTAGGCAGGTCCCCAACCTGCTCGGCCAGGGCATAGAGTCCAAAGACGGAAACACAAGCTGCCAGGAGCAGCCGGAGGGCGGCCAAACGTGCGCGGCGATTACCTTTCATCGCTTTCTATTGTACGGCACCTGCGCTGTGGCAGCCGGCACCTGCGGTGCGGCAGCCGCTTGCTATTCGCTCGAAACGGCTTCAGTCTAAAAGCTAAAAGCTAAAAGCTAAAAGCTAAAAGCTAAAAGCTAAAAGCTAAAAGCTAAAAGCTAAAAGCTAAAAGCTAATAGCTAATAGCTGCCTTTGCACTACACTTATAAGGAAATGACAGAAACTCCGCAACTTCAGCCGCCCATCGCCCGCAAGGATCACAAAGAGACCGCTCTGCACGGCGCTGTCCTCAAGGACGACTACGCTTGGCTTCGCGACAAGGACAACCCCGATGTGACCGCCTACCTGGAGGCCGAAAACGCATACGCTGAAGCGGTCATGGCTCCTCAGAGTGGCCTGCGCGAACAGCTTTACCAGGAGATGCTCTCGCACATCAAGCAGACCGATGTCTCGGTCCCCTTCCGCGATGGCCTCTGGTGGTATCTGACGCGCACCGAGGAGGGCAAGCAGTACGCCATTCACAGCCGCCAGCCGGGGACGGTTTCCGGGCCGGATGCGGACGTGCCGGAGCAGGTGATTCTCGACGGCAACCGATTGGCCGAGGGCCACGCCTTCTTCGACATCGGCGCCACCGACATCAGCCGCGACGGGCGCTGGCTGGCCTACACCACTGACACTACAGGCTTTCGCCAGTACACGCTGCACATCAAAGACCTGGCCACCGGCGAGACGCTTCCCGGTGAGGTAGAGCGCGTCGGCTCGGTCACGTGGGCCGCGGACAATCGCACGCTTTTTTACACCGTCGAAGACGAGGAGCAGAAGCGCCAATACCAGCTCTGGCGGCACACCTGCGGTGGGCAAGGTAAGAACGGCGGCACATTGCATTCGGCCGACGTACTGGTCTATCAGGACGATGACGAGCGCTTCAACCTGGGCGCGGGACGCACGCGCGACGGCAAATTCATTGTGATGATGTCAGCCAGCCACATCACCACTGAATCGTGGGTGCTGCCGGCAGACGAGCCCGAGGGCCAGTTCACCATCATCACGCCGCGCGACGGTGAGCACGAGTACACCATCGACCATCGCAACGGACTGTGGTTCATCCGCACCAACGACCGCGGGCGCAACTTCCGCCTGGTCACCGCGCCGGTGGCAACGCCGGGCCGCGAACACTGGACAGAGCTGATTCCGCACCGCGACGGCGTGATGATTGAGGGAATCGATCTCTTTGCCGATTTCTTCATCGCCTGCGAGCGCGAAGACGGCCTGCCGCGCTTGCACGTAGGCCGCTTCCGGGGCGATGGCCCCGAGTTCACGCCGGCTGGAGAGATCGGCTTTCCCGAGCCGGCCTATAGTGCCCAGCCCCACGTCAATCGCATCTTTGATTCGCCCACCTTCCGCTACGCATACCAGTCGCTGGTGACGCCGGCTTCGGTCTACGAGTACGACGTAGCCACTGGCACATCGACCTTGCTCAAGCAGTTGGAGATTCCCGGCGGCTTTGATAGAACTCTCTATGCCAGCGAGCGCATCCACGCCACCGCACCGGATGGGGTCAAGGTTCCGGTGTCGCTGGTTTACCGTAAAGACAAACGTGAGCCGGGCAGCAACCCACTGTATGTTTATGGCTACGGGTCTTATGGATATTCGCTGCCGCTGAGCTTCAGTTCCAACCGGCTGAGTTTGCTCGATTGCGGCGTGGTGATGGCCTATGCGCACGTCCGCGGCGGCGGCGACCTGGGCAAGCCCTGGCATGACGCCGGCAAGATGCTGCTCAAGCGCAACACCTTTACGGATTTCATCTCTGCTGTCGAGCATCTGACCGCGGCCCGTTACGGCGACCCCGCTCGCGTGGCCATCGAGGGCGCATCCGCCGGCGGCCTGCTGATGGGCGCGGTGGTAAACCTCAAGCCGGAACTATTCCGCGCCGTCCTCTCCCACGTGCCTTTTGTGGACGTGATGAACACTATGCTCGACGCCTCGCTGCCGCTTACCGTTCCGGAGTACGAGGAGTGGGGGAATCCCAACGAACCTGAATATTTTCGATATATGCTGAGTTACTCGCCCTATGACAATCTCAAGGCGGCGCGTTACCCGGCGATGCTGGTAAAGACCTCGCTGCACGACAGCCAGGTCATGTTCTGGGAGCCGGCCAAATACGTTGCCAAACTGCGCACGCTCAAGACGGACAACAATCCGCTGCTGCTGGTGACCAACATGCAGGCCGGCCACGGCGGGGCAAGCGGGCGCTACGACTACCTGAAGGAGATCGCGCTCGACTACGCATTTCTGCTGCGCGAGTTGGCGCTGGTCTGATCGACTCGGCGAGTAAAGCAGCCGGATATGTTCTTTGCGGCGGGAAGTCTTATCCCAGCCTTGCTGAGAACGCCCCTGGCGGCCCATCGCCGGTAAATGCCTGATTTTCCACCGTTCCGCGAGAAATCTTCATGGAATCCTTATTCCCGGTTCCTTATCTTGAAGGAAAGCTTCCGGGTAATATAATTCGGCTTATCCTCTCATTCATGCCATGTCTCTGCAGCCCGAGGCAGCCAACCGGGAGGTAAATCAACAAGGAGATTGGACGATGCCCAAGAGTGCAAACGACATAGTTAAGCTGGCCAAGGATACAGGAGCAAAGATTGTGGACCTCAGGTTCATCGATCTGCCTGGCATGTGGCAGCATTTCTCGATTCCGGTCGAAGAGCTGAATGAAGATCTCTTCGCCGAAGGAATCGGCTTCGATGGCTCCAGCATCCGCGGTTTTCAGCATATCCATGAAAGCGATATGCTGCTCTTCCCGGATCCGGAGACAGCCTATCTGGACCCCTGTCTGGAGATTCCCACGCTGAGCCTCATCTGCGATGTGAAGGACCCGGTCTCGGGCAAGAACTACAGCCGTGACCCGCGCTTCATCGTGGCCAAGGCGGAAGCGTACCTTAAGAGCTCAGGCATCGCGGATACCAGCTACTGGGGCCCGGAACTGGAGTTCTACATCTTCGACAATGTTCAGTACGACCAGAATGCCTTTACCGGCTACTATCGCATCGACTCCGATGAAGGCATCTGGAACACCGGCCGGGATGAAAAGCCCAATCTGGGCTATAAACTCCGCCATAAAGAGGGCTACTTCCCGGTGCCTCCCTCCGATCAGCAGCAGGATTTGCGCTCCGAAATCATTCTGAACATGATGAAGGTCGGCATCCCCATTGAAGTGCACCATCACGAAGTGGGAACCGCCGGCCAGGGCGAAATCGACATGCGCTTTTCGCCCATGAAGAAGATGGCGGACAATGTGATGTATTACAAATACATCTTGCGCAACACGGTGAGGAAGCACGGCAAAGTGGCCACCTTCATGCCCAAGCCTCTCTTTGGCGATAACGGCTCCGGCATGCACGTGCACCAAAGTCTGTGGAAGGGAGACACCAACCTCTTCTTCGATAAGAACGGCTACAGCCTGCTGAGTCAGACGGCTCTGTGGTACATTGGCGGCCTGCTCAAGCACGCTCCGGCGCTGCTGGCGCTGTGCGCTCCCACGACCAATTCCTATCGCCGCCTGGTGCCGGGATATGAAGCACCGGTCAACCTGGCGTACTCACAGCGCAATCGCTCGGCATGCGTACGCATTCCGGTGTACTCCAAGAGTCCCAAGTCCAAGCGCCTCGAGTTCCGCTGTCCGGATCCCTCGGCCAACCCATACCTGGCCTTTGCCGCTCTGCTGATGGCCGGCTTGGACGGAATCCAGAACAAGATCGATCCGGGCGCGCCGCTGGAAAAGGATTTGTACGAGTTGGAGCCGGCGGAGGCTGCCAAGATCAAGAGCACGCCGGGTTCGCTAGGCGAGGTTTTGGACGCGCTGGAGAAGGACCACGCTTTCCTCCTCAAAGGCGATGTCTTTACAAAGGACCTGATCGAGACCTGGATCTCGTATAAGCGGGAACGCGAACTGGCGCCGGTCAACCTCCGGCCCGTGCCCTACGAGTTCTTCTTGTACTTCGACCTGTGAGGAGCGGGAATCTGCGATCCTGAACACAACTTCAAACAACAAAGGCGAAGCCGCAATGGCTTCGCCTTTGTTGTTTAGGTGATTGTGGAGTTATTTTGCCAGCGGCGCCCGCAAATCACCGCTGGTCATCTGTTCCATTAACGACTCGCTCCGCCTGTACTCTTAGCTCGATTTACAGCCTGCTCGATTTGTTCGGGATCTCCCAGATAATAATGACGAACAGACTTCAGGTTCTCGTCAAGTTCTTCTACCAGCGGCACGCCGGTAGGAATGTTGAGATCGACAATCTCCTTCTCCGGCACGTCTTCCAGATACTTCACCAGTGCCCGCAGGCTGTTGCCATGGGCCGCGATCAACACCTGCTTCCCCGACCGGATGCTGGGAGCAATCAAGTCGTGCCAGCAAGGCAGAAAGCGGTCTACCGTGTCCTTCAGGCATTCGCTGAGGGGAAGTTGTTCATTCGATAAATTGTGATAGCGTGGGTCCTTCCCCGGATAACGCGGATCGGCCTTGTCCAGCGCCGGGGGGCGAATGTCGTAACTGCGACGCCAGAGTTTCACTTGATCTTCCCCGTACTTCGCTGCCGTCTCAGCTTTGTTGAGGCCTTGCAGCGCCCCATAATGCCGTTCGTTCAGCCGCCAGTCGCGCACCACAGGTATCCACATCAGGTCCATCTCGTCCAGCGCCATCCACAGAGTGCGTATGGCGCGCTTCAGCACCGAAGTATATGCGAGGTCGAAGGAATATCCCTGCTCCTTCATCATCACGCCCGCCTGTCTGGCCTCTTCCCGGCCCTTCTCCGATAGGTCAACATCCGTCCAACCGGTAAACAGGTTTTCTTTATTCCAGATGCTCTCTCCGTGGCGAAGCAGAACGACTTTGTACATTGCAAAACTCTCTTTCCTGGGTGCGTGGTTCATGAATAGATGGTCAAGCAAGCCGGGTTGCCGGGTGCCCCAGGTCCGGGGTCCCCACGGATAGGTCCTTGTCCGTGGGGTGGAGATCCCTTGCATTTGGGGACCTGGGATACGACAAAGCCTGTGCGAGCGAATAGCGAGCGTCTGCCCCACCGCAGGTGGTTAGTCGTTGTAGTTCAACCCTTCCAGCCCAAGAAACACCGCGCCGCCGCCCAGTTCCTCTTCGATGCGCAGCAACTGGTTGTATTTGCAGATACGGTCGGTGCGGCTCACCGAGCCGGTCTTGATCTGGCCCACGCCAGTGGCTACGGCGAGGTCGGCGATGAAGCTGTCCTCGGTTTCGCCCGAACGGTGCGAGATCACCGAGGTGTAGCCGTAGCGGCGGCCCAGCTCGATGGCCTCCAGCGTCTCGGTGATCGTTCCGATCTGGTTCAGCTTGATGAGAATCGAATTAGCCACGCCCTCTTCAATGCCGCGCTGCAAGCGCTTGATGTTGGTGACGAAGATGTCGTCGCCGACAATCTGAATGCGGCCGCCTAGTTTGTCGGTAAGAATCCTCCAGCCTGCCCAGTCATCCTCGGCCAGGCCGTCCTCCAGCGACACAATGGGATACTTGCGCACCCAGTTGTCATAGAAGGCCACCATCTCCTCGCTGGTCAGCTCGCGCTTGTCGCTCTTCTTGAAGACGTACTTGTTCTTTTCCTTGTTGAAGAACTCGCTGGATGCCGGGTCGAGCGCGATGGCGATCTGCTCGCCGGGTTTGTAGCCGGCTGCCTCGATGGCTTCCAGTATTAATTCGATCGCTTCCTCATTGGACTTGAGTGAAGGAGCAAAGCCGCCCTCATCGCCCACCGCGGTGTTGTAGCCCTTCTTTTTGAGCACGCTCTTGAGCGTGTGGAAGGTCTCCGCGGCCCAGCGCAAAGCCTCGCTGAAGCGCTCCGCGCCCACCGGCATAATCATGAATTCCTGAAAGTCCACATTGCTGTCGGCGTGCGCTCCGCCGTTGAGCACGTTCAGCATCGGCGTAGGCAATACTGAGGCGTTTACGCCGCCCAGGTAGCGGTAGAGCGGAACCTCCAGCGTCTGGGCCACGGCGCGCGCGGCGGCCATGGAGACGGACAAAATGGCGTTGGCGCCCAGCTTGGCCTTGTTGGGCGTGCCGTCCAGCGCGATCATGGTCTGGTCCAGCAGCCGCTGGTTGGCGGCGTCCATGCCCTCCAGCTCCGGTGCGATGACCGATTCCACGTTGGCCACGGCCTGCAATACGCCCTTGCCCCCGTAGTGGCTCTTGTCGCCGTCGCGCAGTTCCACGGCCTCATGCTCGCCGGTAGAAGCGCCCGAGGGCACGATGGCGCGACCCAAAGCGCCGCTTTCCAGGATTACGTCTGCTTCCACGGTGGGATTGCCGCGCGAGTCCAGTACCTCGCGGGCGCGGATGGCAATAATCTCAGTCATATCGCTCCTCATGATGTGGTGCTGTAGCCGGTCATTCAGTTGGGGACGGCGATCCACGGCAAGAGCCTCTCCGGCGGCGCTTTGAATGGTCTTCAGAAGCTCCTGCGCGTTCACAATTTCCTCTCCGTCCGAGGTAAAAAAATGGCGGATGTCTCGCAAGAATTCTAGCAAACCGGCCCCTTGCGGACGATGTAATCGTTGTCACAGGCCGCCAGCCGTTTCTGGCATGGGAAGCGTGCCGGAGTGGGTTATCTCGGCTGATTCGTGCCACTCAAGGCACTCGCCCGCCTGCGCGCGGTTCCGCCGTTCCAACCCTGCGTTAGCCTTAACTTGGGTGAGTAGGCGCGCGGCAAGCATGAACGTGGGAACTGCGCGCAACTCTTCCCCTCCGGAGGGGTTTGAAACCATAGCTGGATTTCTGCCCGCGATCGGGAAAAGGAGACTTGGATGAACCGGCCGATTCTTGTGTGCGCCTTGATGTTGATGACCGCTGCCACTCTGGGAGCGCAGGAAGCAAGCGAGTCGAGCCCCTACCAGGGAACCTCGACACCCCCGCCTGACGACACCATCGTGACCACCAGCACTCCCCAGGCAAAGCCTCCCGCCGGGCGGAAAGCCGTGAACGGACAGAATCAAGTACGGCTTCAGGCTCAGAACAAGGCGCCAATCCAGGCACAGCCCGCATATCCCGCAAATAACGATCCCGCCGTGAACAATTCGGATCCGGACAGCGGCATCGTCGGCGGTCCGCGCAGCTCTGATACGCAGCAGCCCGTCCTGACCAAGCGCAACGATAATGCCGATCCGGATGACGATATCGTCCATCTGCGTCCGCCGCGTCCCGGCGAACTCCCGGAAGGGACCACTATCCGCGTCCGCCTGCTGGACCGGCTTTCCTCCGCCACCAACGAGAGAGGCGATACTTTTCGTTGTCGCGTAGCCTCCGATGTGATGCAGGGCGATCGGGTGATGATTCCCGCCGGTGCGGAGATTGACGGCAGGGTGATGGCGGTTTCCACCGGCCATTTTGGCGGGCACGGTTACATGCATTTGCTGCCGGAGAAGGTGATTCTGGCCAACGGCAAGAGCTACCAACTGCGTGCCGTGATCTCCTCTACTCCCGGCGCCAAGTCCAAAGTCGGCTCGGAAGGCACCATTTTGCCGGCCTCGCGCTTGAAGCGCAACAGCATTGAATACGGCGGGGCAGTGGGAGGCGGCGCAGCCACGGGCGCCATCCTGGGCGGCCCGGTCGGAGCATTTGCCGGAGGCATGGTCGGAGCTGGCATCGTCACCGTCCACCTGCTAACCAACCATCCCCAGGCCAAGCTGGAACCCGGTACAGCGATGGTCTTCACCCTGACAGAACCGCTGCAAATGGCCGCGTCAGACACCAGATAATATTGATCAATTTGTCCTGAATCCCTCCCGCCCTGCTACACTCCCTGATGGGTTTGTGAGCGGTTCCACAATTCATGTGCGTTCTCTGCCATCGTGCAGGGTGGCATTTTCTTGGGGAAAATGCCACTTGAGGACAGTGATTTCGGGTTACAGCAATTGTGGAACCGCTATAGGGAGGGATTTTCCATGGCCGACATTCAGACGGTAGGAGTAGTGGGCGCAGGAACCATGGGCTCCGGTATCGCCCATGTCTTTGCTCGCGCGGGCTTTCGCGTGCTGCTTTGCGACATAGACCAGCGCTTCCTTGACCGGGCGCTAGGTCAAATTCGCGCCAACCTGGGCCGTGAGGCCGTCAAAGGCAAACTGGCCGAAGCTGAGATCGAGCCGGCTCTGGCACGCATCCAGCCCACCCTGGACCGCGAAGCGTTAAGTGCGTCGGAGCTTGTCGTCGAAGCCGCATCGGAGCGCTTCGAGCTGAAGGCCGAGCTCTTCGCCTCGCTCGACCGCATTTTGCCGGAAGGCGCCATCCTGGCCACCAACACCTCCTCCATCTCCATCACCAAGCTGGCCGCCCGCACTCGCCGGCCTCAGCAGGTCATCGGCATGCACTTCTTCAACCCCGTGCCGGTGATGGCGCTGGTGGAGATTGTCCGCGGCATGGCTACCAGCGATGAGACCTTCGCGGCCGTCCATGCGCTGGCCCGCCGGCTGGGAAAATCGCCGGTCGAGGTCAACGATGCTCCGGGCTTTGTCTCCAACCGCGTGCTGATGCCGCTCATCAACGAGGCGGCTTTTGCTGTCATGGAGGGCGTGGCCACACCGGAGGCCGTCGACCAGGTCTTCAAGCTGGGCATGAACCACCCCATGGGGCCGCTTACCCTGGCCGACTTCATCGGTCTCGATGTCTGCGTGGACATCCTGCGCGTCCTTCAGGAAGGTTTCGGCGACCCCAAGTACCGCCCTTGTCCGCTGCTGGTGCGCATGGTGGACGCCGGCTGGCTTGGCCGCAAATCCGGGCGCGGTTTCTACACCTACGAGACTTAGAGGTCTGATTCTGCCGGTTTCTCGGCCTTGGGGTTATCAGTCTCCTTACCAAACGTAAGGAAAAAGTATATACTCATTCTAGAGGGTTTTCCATGGCTACCGCGGCGGTTACTTCCAAAGGACAGATCACCATCCCGGCCGAAGTTCGGGAGGATCTCGGGCTAAAAGCGGGAGATCGGGTCTCATTCATCAAAGGCGAGAACGGCGAATACATTTTGAAAGCCAAGACCGGCTCAATCCAGGACGTAAAGGGCATGTGGAAATGGACTGGCAAGCCCGCGACAATCGAAGAAATGAACGAGATCATTGCGAAAGGCTGGGCGGGCCAGCTGACCTTTGAGGATTGATTTGAATGACGGGACTCGATACCAATGTACTGGTCCGATATATCATACGGGACGATCTGGTACAGACGGAGCGTGTAGACACCCTGCTGCAAGAGTTTACCCCGGAGACACCGGGATTCATCTCATTGGTAGCTCTTGCCGAGCTGTCCTGGGTGCTACGAAGCTACTATCGCATGCCTAAAGCTGAACTCGTCGTATGCCTTGAGCGGCTGTCAAACTCTCGGAATCTGATTCTTGAAGGTGATGCCGCGGTCCGTCTGGCTATTACGAGGTTTGCTGGCGCCCGATGCGACTTTGCAGATTGTCTTATTGAAAGATCGGGCTTCCTTGGCGGCTGTACCAGTACAGTAACATTCGACACAAACGCGGCAAAATCAACGGGAATGGTTCTTCTTTAGACTTAGAAATGGTTCACACTAACGATTGTCTGGGCCTCGTAAAGACTTACACCGGCGGCAGCGCGTCTACTACCGGCATGCCTTTGGGCGGCGTAAAGCGGAATGTCCCGGCGGGAATCGGTACATTGGTCTGTTCGCCGGTGAAGGTGAAGCGTGTCAGCGCGCCGTCAGCCTCTTCCATCTCGATTCCGGTAATCGTCCCTCCCGCGGTCACGGTCAGAGTGAGCCGTGAAACGCGTTTTTCCTGGCCCCTGGGCTGGCCGGTTAGCGTGAACTCGCCGTTCGCGGCGGGCCGCAGGCTCAGTCTGCTCAACTCCTTTTCCAGCTTCGTGCGGCCCAGCAGAAACCGCAGCGGCGAGCGCAGATCATTCAGTTCTTTGGCCTGGATTCGCTGGATCTGAGAGTCGCCGCGGGAGTAGAACCAGGCGTATGTTCCGTCGAGCAGAAAGAGCTTGCCGGCCGGCTCGCTGTACTCCCACTTCATGCGACCGGGCTTTAACAGCAGCAGCGTCCCGCTCTCCGTGCGCCGCATCCCCAGCCCCTCGTAGCTCTCGCTGAAGCCAACCTTGAGTGAACGCAACAGGTTGTAGTGACGATCGACCTTCTGTGCCAGTTCCTGCGCGGAGTCCTGTGCAGAGTCCTGCGCGGACGGATCCTTCGCGGATGGCGAATGTTTTTGAGCATAGAGGCAAGTCGAGATCAGCGTAACTGCCACCATCCAACCGCCGCGCCTGAGGAGTGTGTTCATCGCGACTCCAACGGTTGAGTGCAGTTGCTTCCGCCCATCGGGTCGTACTTGATAGTGCCGGACTCATCGCTGCAAAAGCCGCGGCTACCGGTCTTGCCCACGGCCTGCGGCACTGCGGTGATCGTGTAGCCGGTGACGCGATCCGTATCGCTCAGGCTCGCCCTGGTGCAGTCGCTGATGGTAAAGACATATCCGGACTTGATGCCTGATGCAAGATCGTTCGGTAAAAGCTGCGCCGCTTCAGCCGAAGGCTGCCCAGCACTTGGATCGCCTCCCAAAGCCCGCAAAGAGCAGGCATAGCCGTGAGATGGGTAGGTTTCCGAGTACATCAACTCTGCCTGTTCGATGGTCCTGACGGACCGAATTGCCGAGAACTCATTGGCCTGTTTCTTCGAAGTATTGAGAGTAGGAATCGCAAGGAGTGCGAGGAGGCTAATGATGCAAAGGAAAAAGAAAGCAGCTATTCCTATAAGAACCCAGACGAAGACAGGAACTCGCCCGGCGCCAGAAGGGGATTGAGGCGTCCGGCCTGTGAGTCCGGACGCCTGATTGCCAGTGCCAGCAGAGTCCGTCCCGTTCATTGGACATTTTCAGTGCAGTTGATTCCACCGGCGGGATCCTGCTTCAGTCCTCCGCCTTCATCGGTACAGAAGCCCAGATCCCCAGTCTTACCCACCACCTCCGGAACAGCCGTGAGCGTATACCCATCCACCCGGTCCGAGCCACTCTGTGTATTCTTCACGCAGTTGGTGATGGTGAAGATATAGCCGTCTTTATTGCCCTTGGCCAGCGCATCGGGCAGCAGATCGGCAGCCGTGGCGGAGGGTGGCTTGCCCGATTCACCTTCCATATATAGCAGATTGCAGGCATATCCCTTGCTCGGGTATCTTGTCGAATACAACATCTCCGCTTCGCGAATAGTCTCCAGGGACTTCTTCGCCGATAGTTCGCGGGTGTGCTTCATGACGGCCCTGTAAGTTGGAAACCCGATCAGCATCAGGACGGTGATGATGGACATTACGATCAGCAACTCCATCAGCGTAAAGCCGTTGGGTTGCCGGAAGCGGCGTGTGCGCCTATCTGAACTTGTGCGATTCATACGATTCCCATTCCTCTGTGAGTGGCCAAATCTCTCCAACCCATCCGAGAAAATCCTACAACGGATGGACGCGAAAGGGAAATAGGACGCTCACTACGGCTTTGTCTGCCCGGTGGCGCTCTCCTGCCGGGCCAGCTTGATGCGAGCCGCTTCCAGCTTCTTTTGCACCTTGGCCACCTCGGCCTGCTCCACGTCGACCGGAGCCGACTTGGCAAACTGCTCCAGTGAAAGCTCCCACTGCGCCGCGGCCAGGCGGGAGCGGCCGGTCTTTTCGTAGAGCTCGCCAAGGTGGTCGTGGACCGTAGGGTCGGTAGCATCGCGCTCGACGGCCTGGTGCAGATACTGCTCGGCAAGTTCGTACTCGCCCATCTTGAAGTACACCCAGCCCAGCGAGTCCAGGTAGGCGCCGTTGATCGGATCCAGATCCACGGCCTTGCGAATCATCTTGAGGGCTTCGGGCAACTGCTTGCCCTTGTCGGCCAGCATGTAGCCCAGGTAGTTCAGGGTCATGGCGCTGTCCGGTTCCAGCTCCAGCGCCTGGTGGAAGAATTGCTCGGCCGGCTCGTAATGCTTCTGCCGCTCTGCCAATTCGCCCCGGAGAAAGAACATATAGGCGTGGTCTTCCTTCTTGGTGGTCAGCGCCTCGGCCTTGTTGAAGTCGTCTTCGGCCTCCTTCCAGCGGTGCGCGCGGACACATATCTGGCCCATCGTCAGCCACACCTGGCGGTCGTCGGAGTTGTTGGCCAGCAGTCCTTTGGCCTGCGCCAGCCCCTCGTCGGTCTTGCTCAGGTCGCCCATCTCCCCGGCCAGCATCAGCTTCAGATCGCGATTCTTGGGGTTGGCCTCAACCGCCTTGCGCGCCACCTCGATGGCCTTGTCGAACTGTTTGGCGTCGCGCCAGGTGTCCACCTGGAACTGGTAGCCGTGCACCGCCGACTCGCCGCCCATATCTATGAGCTTTTGGTAGGTGGCGATAGCTTGGTCCGTTTTGTTCTGCTCGTGATAAACCGCTCCCAGCCGTTCCAGGAAGATGCCGAGATTATTCTTCTCCTCCGCGGTATAGGCTCCGTTGGCGTGCGAGGTCAGCTCAACCATCTTCTCGTAGGCCTGCGCTGACTCGTCGTAGCGGCCCAGCACGTCCAGCAGCAACCCTTCGTTGTAGCCCGCTTCCAGATTGCTGGAATCCATCTTGCGCGCCTTGCGGATGGTGGCCAGCGCATCCTCATATTTTCCCTGGCGGCGCAAAATCTCGCCGATGCGCACCAAAGCGCCCGCATTCTCCGGGTCGGCCTCGGACAGCGCCTTGTATTGTTTGAGAGCCTCGTCGAGCTGGTTGTCGCTGAGCAGCGCATGGGCCAGCGATTCCAGCGTGCGCGCGTCCCCCGGCTCCAGGTTGTCGGCGCGCTGATAGGCGGCGATGGCCTCCTTGGTCTTCTTCAATTGCTCATAAGTCGAGCCCAGCGCATCCTCCATCCTGGCCGTCCGGTTGGCTGCTGGAACCGCCTCGATGGCCTTGGCGGCTTGTTCCGAATCTCCACTCTCGGCATACAACCGGGCCAGGTTCAGCACCACTTCCTCGGAATCAGGTTCCATGGATTGCGCGGTTTTGAACTGTTCTTCAGCCTTTTTGGAGTCGTGCTTGATGGTGTAAAGCTGGCCCAGAACCATACGGTTCTCGACGTTATTTGGTTGCAGCGCGACAAGTTTCTCGTATTCCGTGATCGCTAGGTTCAGCACGTTGCCGGTGGGCGACGTGGCGGGCGCATTTTGCCCTTCGCTCAGCGTGCGCAGGTAGATGCGCCCCAGCAGCTTGTGTGCCTCGATATCGTCGGGCGAACTCTTGAGCAGTCCTCGCGCCGTGCTCTCCGCCTCGCGCGAGCGACCGGTGCGGAAGTACAGGTTGGCCAGCGCCAGGTTCAACTGCGGCGAGTCTGGGTCGGCGTTCAGCGCCAGCTTGTACTCCTCGATGGCCCGTGTCACCAGCTCCGGACGGCCCTCGGTGACAGCCTGCTCCTCATAGCCGCTGGCCAGCGCCAGGTGATAGTACGCCTGGGCGCGGTCCGGCATCGGCGTGCCGGAGTCTGCCGTCTTTGACGGAGCAATCTGGATTGGGCTGGTGGCTGGGGCTTTGGCCGGGCCGCCTTTGGCCGGCTTGGCCGGTACAGTGCTTTCCGGCCCTTTCTGCTCGGGGGTGGCCTGGGCGCAAACGGGCCTGACCGGCAGCACAAAGGTAATTGTGGCGGCAAACAAAAGCCAGAGGGGCAGCAAACTTGATTTTCTTGTCATCATCCTGGGGATTCCATGTCTTCACAACCGGGCCGTTTGTAAAAGAAATTCAACGACTTGAGGCTGTAAGGCAGTGCAGGCAGCCGGTGGGAGCAGCTCTGCCTGCTATAAAGACGATTCTAAACTGCATTGGGCTTGCGCGGCACGGAAGATTTGTACATTTCCATGACTATCTGTCTACGGAATGCAGAGCAGCTTGTGGGTTTGCAGGCTCATTCGCCACCGCGGATGGTCGAGGCAGTAGCGCAGGGCAAGCCTGGTGTTGGCTTCGCGATGGGGTCCGTCCATCGGCTGTACGAAGAAATGCCGGAAGGGAAGCGCCTCAAACTCCGCCGGATCCACACCCAACTGAGGGAAAACCAGCTTCAGTTCGTCCCCGCTGCGCTGCTTGAGTTCGGCTCCGGCTTTGGGGCTGACCGTGAGCCAATCTACCCCCTCCGGCGCGGCAATCGTTCCGTTGGTTTCCACGGCAATCTCAAATTCGCGCCCGTGCAACGCGGAAATCAGGTCTGCGTCCAGTTGTAACAATGGTTCGCCGCCGGTGCAGACCACGAACCGCTTGCCTGATCCAGCATTAGCGGGCCATTTTCGCATGACTGTATCTGCCAAATCCTCAGCCGAATCAAACTTCCCGCCGCCCTCGCCACCCACGCCCACAAAATCCGTGTCGCAAAACCGGCACATCGCCTCCACCCGGTCTTCTTCGCGCCCCGACCAGAGGTTGCATCCGGCAAAACGGCAGAAGACCGTCGCGCGCCCCGTCTGCGCCCCCTCGCCCTGCAGCGTGTAGTAGATTTCCTTGACCGCGTAGCTCATTGCAAGCAACCCCACAGAAGCTCCGTGCCCCATCCTTTCGCCTTGTTCCTGGCGAAAGGGTGGGAAACCACAAATTCAATCATCCGTGATGATCGTTCCACAAAAGCTGGGTGCCCCATCCATTCCGCGTTCTGTGCGGAATGGGTGGGAAACCACAAACCTCAACCCGCCCGTTGATCAGGACGATCTTTTTCCTGCGGGAAGATACCCCAGCGGATCCTCCATCCCATTCTCCCGAAAACCCTTCCGCCTCAACAAACAGGAATCGCACTCCCCGCACGGCTCGCCCTCAGGTCCCGGATCATAGCAACTGCTGGTCAGCCCATAATCCACGCCCAACTCGATTCCCTTGGCGATAATTTCCGCCTTGGTCAGTGCGATCAGCGGCGTGTGAACCCGCAGCGCCTGCCGCCCCTCAACCCCGGCCTTAGTCGCCAGGTTGGCCATCTTTTCAAAGGCCTCAACAAACTCCGGACGGCAATCCGGATAGCCAGAGTAATCAAGCGCATTCACGCCAATAAAAATGTCGCTCGCGCCCAGCACTTCCGCCCACGCCAGCGCAAACGCGAGAAAAATCGTGTTGCGCGCCGGGACATAAGTAATGGGAATCCCGTGGCTCATCGCCTCCGCATCGCGCCCCTTGGGAACGTCAATCTCGGCGGTCAGCGCCGAGCCGCCAAAAACGCGCAGGTCGATCTTCGCAATACGGTGGTCTGCTACGCCGATGGATGCGGCAACACGCCGCGCCGCTTCCAGCTCAATCACGTGCCGCTGCCCATAGGAAAACGAAAGCGCATACAACTCGTAGCCCAGACTTTTTGCGATAGCCAGCACTGTGGCGGAGTCCAAGCCTCCGCTCAACAGCACCACCGCGCGTTTTACGTGAGTCACCATACTACTGCTCGGAAGGCTGCCTGGACCGCAAGTCCCCGCCCTTGCCAATATCGATCGATGGCGGCAGCGGGTTGCTTTCATCGATGGATGCCTTCAGGCACTGCTCCAGCACACCCTTGGCTTCGAGTATGAACTCAATCGCATCGCGCCCCGCGCCCTCGCCGCCCCGGTGCGGGGTCACGTAATGGGCTTCGGCTTTCACCTGCTCCCTCGCATTGGCGGTGGCAATGGCCAGCCCGCACTGCCGCATCACCGCCAGGTCGATCACGTCGTCGCCCACGAAGGCAATCTCCTCCAGCGTCACGCCTTCTTTGGCCATGATCTCGCGCACCGGCCGCATCTTGAAGGCCTCGCCCTGGTAGACAAACTCCAGCTTCAGGTCACGGGCGCGCAGGGCCACGGCCTCGGAAATGCGCTTGGTAATGACGCCCAGCTTCATGCCGCCCAGCCGCGCCAGCGTGACGCCCGCGCCGTCATGCGCGTTGAAGCCCTTAGCCTCGATCATTTTGGTGATGGTCCCGTCCGGCCCGGCAACCGGCGCCGGAATGACCCAGATAGTGCCGTCGGTCAGGACTCCATCAACGTCAAAGAGAATGATTTTGATGCGCCGCGCGCGTTCCTGGGCTGAGAGGGTCATGCTTTGATTCTAACAAGATGCTGGATGCCCCATCCTTCTGAACGAAGCGGAGCGGAGTCGAAGAACCTGCTTTTTGAAATCCTCCGCGGATAGGATGGGATACCACGATTCCCAAACGGTCTTCCAGCCGTCAGAAACTACACTAACTTAAGAGGGCAGGTGATGAAGTTTTTATTCTTGGTTGCGTTTGTGTGCCTGCCGGTGGCGCTGGCTCAAACTCCCGCTTCCCCCGCAGCGCGGAATCCCGTCTTTACGACGCGGACCACGCTGGTTCTTGTCCCAGCCCTGGTCAGGACCAGAGCCGGAGAGCCGGTCTTCACGCTTGCCGCAAAGGATTTCACTCTTACTGACGACGGCATCGAGGAGCAGATCAGGGTTGAAGAGAACACGGACAACGAGCCGCTGGCGTTGGTCGTCGCCGTTGAAACCGGCGGCGCGGGCGCTCGCCAACTCAACAAATATCGCAACCTCGGCCCATCAATTGAAGCAGTCATCGGCGCAGTTCCTCATAAGGTCGCGGTAGTGGAGTTTGACAGTGCCCCCAGCCTGGCCCAGGACTTTACCTCCGACTTGAACGCGGTGGCAGGCGCCTTGCGCGATCTCGAGCCGGGGGATCGAGGAGCCGCCATCCTCGACGGCCTGCGGTTTTCCGTCGATCTGCTGCGCAGGCAGCCTCCCGAATACCGCCGTGTAATTCTGCTTATCAGCGAAACCATCGACCACGGCAGCCAGGCTCAGCTGGAGCAGGCGCTTCATGACCTCAGCAGTACTAACACCGCCATTTATTGCCTGATGTTTTCTTCCGCAAAGTCCTCCGCTAAAAACGAGGCCTCGCAGATCTTAAGTTCCAGCACTCCCGGGCCTCCTCACGGCTGCATGAGCAAGGATCCTGATGCCGAGCCAGGCAAAAGTCGGTTCGAGCAAACCTACGACTGCCTCAGCCTGCTTGCGCCTCCTCTCAGAGTGGCCAAAATCGCGGCGATTCTGGCCTCTGACAGCCTCCAGCGCAATGTGCCGGAGAGCGTGGCGCGGCTGACTGGCGGCGAGAGCTTCAAATTTACCGATGCTCGCAGTTTGGAGCGCGGCGTCATTGCCATCTCCCATCACTTGCCGAATCGTTATCTTCTGAGTTTTTATCCGCAAGCGCCCCATCCGGGCTATCACGCGATTGGTCTGAAGCTAAAAGAGTACCCGAACTTGGTGATTGAGGGAAGAAACGGCTATTGGGCCGATGAAGTAACAACGCCAGCAGCCCCCTGAGGAGATTTCGCCGTACTCTTGGACAGCCCGCCCTGAGCTGAATTGAAGGGGCCTCTGCCTGGACAGCCTGCCCTGTGCTTGTCGAAGGGGCAAATCTTTGCAGATAATTTCCCTCTTTCGGCTCACAATCAAAGCATGAACAAGAACCAGAGACGCGGGCCGTTACTAACCACTGTTAACTGTCCACTGAGAGGGGACACCCCCCTACCCCCCCCTCTATATTTTTCAATCCCCCAAAAACCTTGCAGATTATTTCTAAACCCTCTGGAATCAACGCCTGTGGATAATTTTCAGCCCATAAATATCCCACATCGTGAGATTTGGCCTCTGAAAATCACCGGAAAAATCCGGTTTTTCGCCCAAAACAGCCCCAAATCATCGCTCCAGAGCCTTTCCGCTAACTCGCTAATGTGCGCGAAGCGCACGCTAACTTGCTGACTCGCTGACCTGCTCAGTCCTTTGCCGGTTTAATGGTCACTTTGGCGGCGCAACAGCCGCTGCCGGCGCAGCCAGTGCCTCCTTCACCAGCACCGCAAAGCGCGGAAAAGCGAAGCTGCCGGCCGCGTCGTCAATCACGTTCAACTGGCAGACGTATTGGCCGGGCTTAAGCCCGCTGAGTGGCACGTCGAGTTCCACGGCCACCGCGTCGCGGCCCTCCACATTGACGGCCCGCGCCTGCACCAGCGGCGTCTCGTACACCTTCGTCGAGCCTTGAATCAGCTCGAGGCTGCTCAACAGGTTGATTCCCGGCTTTGTTCCCTTGGGCTGGTTTTCAGCCGGCTTTTCCCGTGCCGGCGAATAAATTTCGTAGAGCAGGTAGAGGTGCTGGTCGCGGCGGAAGACGTGGCTGATGTTGGGCACGTACTCCAGGCCGCCGCGTACCAGAGGTGTGGTTTTTTTGCTCGGCTGGCGCATCGACGCCAGAACAATCGAACTCATTTTCAGCGGCGCCTTCTTCATCTCCGGCAGCGTGATCTCAGCCTCGAAGGGGCCCATGCGCCCGGTCTGATTCTCGCGGACAACAAATTTGAGGCGATATTTGCCCGGCGGCAAATTGAAGCTGGTGGTGTACTGAATATTTTTCTGCCGTGCCTGCAAGCTCGGGTCAAGATTCAGCTTGACCGTTTCGCGCGCTTGGCCGATGGGCCGCTTGGCCTCGTCGATGACCGTGCCGATAATGTCCAGCGTTGCCTTGTCCTTGTCGCCGCCCTTCACAAACGGAATTTGTGAACCGGGCACGATGAGCGAAACCGGCACAAAGAATCGGTTTTCTTCGAGGCGGAAAAACAGCGCGTCCAGATAAACGGCCATGTCGGTAGCCGGCAGGTCGCTGGCTAGCTGCTCTTCAAGATCGCGCTCGCGGTCCTCCTTGCCAGCATGCTGAAAGTCGGCCGGCGCATAGTAGCCGGGGCGGTAATCCAGCTTCACTCCAGGCCGGTTTACCTTGATGGTCAGCTTGCGATAGCTGCCGTCGCGCGCCGTGTTCGAGCTGTGGAAGCCGATGGCATAGTATTCCGAAGTGTCGCGTTGCACCTGCGCGAAGGCGGGAGCAAAATCGTTGGAATCGAAGAACGCCTTGCCACCGGTGTCGGTGGAGAGCGTGGCCATCACCTCTTGTGTGGCGAAGTTGGCGTTCATGTTGTTGGTGAGCGCGCCGCCATTGTAGGCTCCTGTCCCGCGCAGGCTGCCGGTGGAGGCGTCTCCCAGCGGCGAAATGGCCTGCAGGCCGCGCGTGTCCACGCTGTAAATAGCCAGGTTGGAGCGCACCGCGGCGTTAATCGTAGCTCTCAGAGAAGCCTGGTTCTCGATGCCGTCCCTCGAGATGCCGCCGGAAAAGTAGAGCAGCGATTTCTTTTCGGTAATCTTTTCCAGCGACTTGGCTACAGCTCTCAGCGCGAACAGTTCGCGATCGGTGTTGAGGTCGTTATACTCGCTCTCGTCGGGCGTGTAGCCGGTCGCGTCTTCCACCTGGTTGGTGTTCGCCGTAGCGCCCTCGGCAAAGCCCTGACCTTCGGTCCCGTTGTAGACGGCGACTTCATTGATGAGCGCCTGCTTGTCCGCAGTAAAGTCCTGGTCCACCTTGAGCGTGTCGCCCAGTGAAACCAGCGCCACCAGGTCGGCGGGTTGCATCTTGTTGCGCAGAAACTCCTGCGCCGCCGCCACGCTGCGGTCCAGGTCCTCGGGCTGCATCGAGGTCAGGTCGAAGAACATCACGATCAGCCGGTGATTGCGCAGGTCTTCTGGCTTGGCAACGACTACGGCCTTGTTCCCGTTGCTCCCCGTAGCCAGTCCACTGACGGTGGCCTCGTTGAGCGGCGTGGCCATCTCCATGGTTTCAAAATCAAAGGTCGAAATCTGCTGCTGTTTCCCGTTTTCGTAGATGCTGAAGTCGCTCTGCTTGAGCCCGCGCACCAGTTCGCCGCTCTTTGCATCGCGCGCCACCACGTTTGTCAGCACCAGTTCGGCGTTCATCTTGAGCATGAAGCCGCCCTGCGGATTCTCCGCGGCAGTTTGCGCAAAGCTCGGTCCCAGCCGCGCGTATGTCAGCATCAGCGCCAGCGCCGCAAAACCCGCTCCGATTTGTCGCGCCCAACCCTTCATGAACTACCTTTCATACTGACTCTCCAATTAACTCCGCTAACTCCGTGATCATGCGAGCAGCGCGGCTAACTCCGCTGTCGTTAAAACCTGAATCTCGCCGTAAACTGGAACGACCGCATGGCGGCGGCCGAAATCACCTGCCCAAAGCTGGGCGATGCTGCATTGGTGTCAACGCCCGCATACTGCACGGTGTTGAATACATTGTTGGCTGTAGCGCGGAACTCAGTGCTGCGTGTGTCGCCCAGTTGCATCGTCTTCGAGAGCGCCATATTGTTCTGCACGGTTCCCGGCCCGGCGATGGAGTTGCGCGATACATTTCCGCAGTTGGGACAATTAGGCGTAGTCGAATTATTGGGCGGTTGTGTGAACGCCGCGGGGTTGAACCACTCTTTCAGCGAACCTGCGCCCGCGGTGACCGAAACGCCTGTGTAATTAGGCCGCTGCGTGCCGGCTGTGCCGCTGGTCACGTCAGCCACGGCTGCCTGGTAAGTGGGCGTAAGTGGCGTCCCGGTGGCAAAGGTAAAGCTGCCGGAGACGGAAAAACCCTCCAGGATATGCGAGCCAACGCCGCTGGTCACCCAGAATTTGTCCTTGCCGAAGGGCAGCTCATAGAGATACGTTCCGCTGACCTTGTGGCGCTGGTCGAAGCTTGAGTTGCCTTCCTCTGCCTTCAGGTCTTGCCAGTTCTGCGCCACCACGGTTGATGTGCCGCCCACCGAGCCGGCATCGTCGATGGAGTGCGAGTATTGGTAGTTGGCGCCCAGCGAAATGCCCTTGCTCAATCGCTTGTTGAACCGGAGCTGGCCCGCGTTGAACTTCGAATAGGCTGCGGACTGCTCATAGTTGAAAACCTGGCCTGTAGGGTCAGTCAGGGGACTGCTCAAGCTCGTGCGCGGCGCGCTGGTAATGTCCAGATGATTGCCCCTCGACCCGCTGTAGCCCATGTTCATCACCACATTCCAGGGCAGCGTCTTTTGCACGTCCAGGTTCCACACCTGCACGTAGGGCAGATGGTAGTGCGGATCGAGCGCGTAGTTGCCCAGTGTGGCCGGCGCGGGAAATCCGTTTGCCAGCGAAAGACAATCGCCCGAAGGCGGCGCGCATGCTGTAGCCACTTCGTTGGTCTGTTCGTTGACGAACGAGGGCTGATTGACCATTGGCTGATGCGCCATGATGGTAGCAAATGTGGCGTACTGACTGACGGTGTAGTTGACGCCATAGCCGGCGCGCACCACCGTTTGCTTGGGCAGCCGCAGCGCCAGACCTACGCGTGGCGCAAAGGCCGTGCGGAAGGGAAAAACCAGCGAGGCTGGCAATTGACCGCTGAATGAAGGCGGGGAACCGGACTGTACCTCCGCAATCGAGGTAAAACCGCCGGCCGCATTCGTATCCACTAGGGCCAGATGGCCGTACTTCTCCGTATAGGGCGCGAAAAACTCGTAGCGCAGGCCGTAGTTCAGCGTCAGGTTGGTCCGTGCGCGCCAGTCATCCGTGACGTAAGTGTCCCAGACGTTTTCGCGCAGGTAGCTCTTGCTCGTGGCAGAGTCGATGGTGGTCTCCTGCGGTTCGCCCAGCAGAAAATCCGCCAGCGACGAACCCGTGTAAAGGCCGGTGAAGTAGAAGGTGCCGGTTCCGTTGTATAAGGAGCCTGTAGTGTTCGAGCTGCCCAGAAAATCGCGGTGCACGCGGCGATAGTCTCCGCCGAAGCGCAGGTTGTGCTTGCCGTGAATCCAGCTTAGCACCTCGGAAAACGAGACGGTCTGCGTGAGCGAGAAGCTGGGCTGCTGCTCGTTCATTCCGGTGAAGTTGCTGAGCGTCACGTTGGGAAGGCCGTAGTTGAGCGGACTGGCGTTCAGCGCCGGTAAGCAGCCCGACCCAGTACAGCCTGCCGGCGGCGGGCCATAGATTCCAACCTGGCTTGCAATGTCGGTCTGATTGGTGAAGTAGTTGGTCGCCTGGCTGGTGCTGCGATTCCAGTTGGCGTTTAAAATGCTGGTGTTTTTGTGGTAGCCCACCGTGTAGCCGGCCTGCACGGAGTTCGCGTTTGCAGAATTCTTGCCGCCCAGTTGCGGAAAGACGTTCACATTGTCCGAAGCCGAGTCGGTCCAGTTGTAATTGAAGTTGATGCTCTGCCGCAGCCCTTGACTCTGCGATCTGCGTCCACCGCCGCTGCGACCAACTCCTCCGCGGCCGCCGGAAAGGGTGGCGTTCTTACCCAGGCTGCGCATGTAGCGCACGCCGGCCTGCGTCGAGTTAGTTTGCGCGGTAGTCAGCAGGTGGTAGTTCTGCGCGTAGCCGGGCAGGTTGGGCGTGGGAAAAAATTGCAGCAGGTCGGTGGCGGCCGGGACGGGCGTAACCGGGCTGGCCAGCCCCGGAATGATTCCCGCGCGCTCGTTGTCTGTTCCAAAGCTGCCATCGGTGGGCACGGTCGCATACTGGTCCAGCGGATTGGAGCTGCGCTGGCCGCTGAGGGTTAGGAACATCATGTCCTTGCCGCTGGGCTTGGTGAGATGCGGCAGATAAGGCGGGCTCATAAAAGTAATCCCGAAGCGGTTGGTGCCGGAGGGCGGCTGTTGCTGCGGCTGACCGCGCAGGCTGAAGGGCTCCGCGTTGAGCACCGAATTGCTTCCCATCCAGAAGATGGCGCCATGAGGCTGGTTGGGGTTGAAGCCGCGGAAATTGCCGCGCCCGCCTCCACCGCCAAACCCTCCGCCACTACCGCCGAAGCCTCCGCCTCCGCCAAATAGGCCGCCACCCAGGCCGCCTCCGCCGCCAAAGTTGCCGCCTTGCCCACTCAACCCTTCCGGCAAGACGCCCTGCGCGCGCAGAGTCTCCACCGCATCGCGGACGCGGTCCATGTCTATGCCGGCCAGCGGACTTACAGCTCCCGTTTGCCCGCTGATGGCCACCGAATCGTCTCCAAAATCGGAGTTGCCCGCAACCGAGGGCAGTGCCGTGCCCGTCACTCCGGCTGGACCACCCTGGCTCTCGGTGTCGGAGCCCAGCGCGCTCATCAGGTTCAGGCTCTGCGCGCCGTTCGCCGTGAGTTGCTGGATGGTCGACTGGATGGCTTGCTGACTGGCAGCCTCGTTCTCCTGCTGCTGGGCCGCACGCGAGGCAAGCATCAGATCAAAGTTCACCGTCTGGTCGTGATTGGCGGCGTTGAGCACCGCCTCCTGCGAACCTGGCGCAAAACCTGCGAACTGGGTGCGGAGCACGTACCGGCCATTCTGAGGAATAGTCATGGTCCAGGCGCCGGTGATGTCGGTGGTGGTGGAAAAGCGCTTGCCGGTGAGCGTGTTCTGGGCGGTCACGGTCACGCCGGGCAGGGGAATGTTCCCGCTCTTGACCATGCCATGCAGTTTTCCGCCGGCAGGCGATGGTGCGGGAGGGATCTGCGCAGCTGGTTCGCTCACGCCAGTCGTGCTGACGGGCGTGGCGGGCTGGGCCGCTGACGTGGCCGGCGACTGGGCCAGACTTGCATGACCGCTGGCCACAAAGATACCTGCAATAGCCGCCCAACGTACAACTTCTCGCCGCATTCACTCTCCCTGGCCTCTCGCGCTCGTACTCATTCAGACGGCCTACCCTCCGCGAAGGTTTACGGTAGCGAAACGTCTTCAACCCATCGTAAACTTGGGAATGGCCACTCGCGAAAATAAATTCCGGCCATTTCATCTGGAAGAAGTCACTACAACTTCCTCCCCGGACTCAATCGCACAGGCGCGGGAATTGCTGCTCGAATATGGCCGCTTTGTGATTGCGCAACCCGAATGTGCGCGCTTCTGCTACGGTTCTCTTGAACAAGAAGCAGCTGGCCTGCCCCTTAGCTTCTCCGAACAAGGTGGCGGCTGCTTGTTGGCCCATGCGCTCGGAGAGCCAACCGGATTCGTTGCCTGGCGCAAACTGCCTGCTTCGATTGTTCCCTTTGCCTGGGAGCTGAAACGCTTGTGGGTGCGTCCCCGCGGACGCGGCCTCGGAATGGGCCGAACCTTGACCCAGGCCATCCTCGATCGTGCCTCCGCTTCGGGAATCAAGGCAGTCTTTCTCGACACGGTCCCCGCCGCTATGGAGTCCGCATATCGCCTCTATCTGCAAATGGGTTTTGAGCCTTGCGCGCCCTACAACGACAATCCCGTTGAAGAACTCGCTTACCTCGTGAAACGCCTGTGAATCTGTATCCGGCGCAAGAGATCAGGCCTTAGGCGTTCAAGTTACCCTGCTATTCAAAACCTGACAAAGAATTCCCTTGCATTCCTGTGTGGCCTATGTTAACTGTTATGTTATTAATTCATCGATTGCTACCGCGAGAGTAACCCCGGCGGCAACGGAACAGGACATTCTCCATGTTAAAGATCGGCACCTCCATCCGCGCTTTCCGCCTGCAGAAAGGGCTTTCCCAGGGAGACATAGAAAAGAAGACCGGCTTGTTGCGATGCTATCTCTCGCGCGTGGAGAACGGCCATACAGTGCCTTCACTGGACACATTGTCGAAGATTGCGCGGGCCCTCGACCTGCCCATCACCCAGTTCTTCTCCGACGACGCGGTGGGCCGCCAGCCGAACCTGCAAAAGCTCTCCGACGAGGAGCTGCGCTTTCTCAACCAGATCCGCCGCTACTCCACCAACCTGAACGAGAGCGACCGCAAGCTGCTCCTGGCCATGGTAAAGAAGTTCGCCAACACGGCAACGCGGTAAGCAGCCAGCCGTAGAGCGACATTTATACGTCGTTGCCCAGATGGAAAATGGGCTCGGCGCCCTTCGCACCCGCCAGCAATGCCTGTTCTTCAGTTTCATTCAGCGGATTGTAGTTCTGTGCCACATCCATCGCCATGCGGAAGTAGCGTTCATCTCCCGGCGGGATGGCTGCGGTGATGGGGTGGCCCAATGTCCAGCGCAGGCCGAGTGAGGCTTCATCCGGGAAGGCCGCCGGCTGATACCAGCACTTGGGCTCGGGATGGTTGTGATTCTGCTCGGCCGGCCACACCGTCTTGGCCATGGATTTCAGTGCCAGAATTCCCATCTTCTTTTCCTGCGCCCGTTTGAGAATCTGCGGGCCGAATTTGGCCTGGCTGAAGAGAACCCAGTTAAGGGGAAAGAGAATGGTGTCGAAGTTGTACCGGTCCATGGCGGCCAGCGCGGTCTCCGCAGAGTGGACAGAAAAGCCGATGTAGCGGATCTTGCCTTCCTTCCTGGCCGCCTCCATGGTCTCGATGGCGCCTCCGGGGCCAAGCACCTTGTCCAGGTCTGTCATTTTCGTCAGCGCGTGAAACTGGTAGAGGTCCAGATGGTCAGTCTTGAGCAGCTTGAGCGACTGTTCGAGGTCCGCGCGCGAGTCGTCCTTCAAGCGGCCGTCGGTCTTGCAGGCCAGAAAGCATTTGTTGCGATAAGGCGCCAGTGCAGGTCCCAGCCGCTCCTGCGCGTTTCCATAGCTGGGCGCAACATCAAAGTAGTTGATGCCGCGGTCCACGGCCTCGGCCACGATTTTGGAGGCTTTGCCAACCTCCTCGTTCATCACCAAAATCCCGCCGAAACCGATAATCGAGAGTTGCTCGCCGGTCTTGCCCAGCGTGCGGCGGGCGATTGAGCTGGTGGGTGGTGCGCTCGACGCTTTGGCCTGGCTGGTGCATGCTGCTACCGCAGTGGCTATGGCGGCCTGCTTGAGGAAATCGCGGCGTTCCATGGTCTGCCTCCTGAGATGGAAATGAGACGTCCGGTTTACAGAAGCTATTTTTGCACAGAATGTTTGCAACCGGCGCATTGCCTCACCCCGGCAACTTGGACAGATAAAAGCTGAACAGCACCAGTATCATCACTACCATCACCGTGGCTGCGCGACGGCGAAAGACAAACAGCTCGCGAGGCGCGCCAATCCGTGGCACCATCGGAGCCGCGTAGATCATGCCGCACATGAAGCCGCCCAGGTGAGCCATATTGTCGATGCTCACCCCGGTGTGACTCGCGATCACGCGGAGGCTGATGGTGAAGCCGATCACCAGGTTGATGGCGGCAAAGAGGATTACCGATCTGCGTAGTTTGTGCAGTTCCTTGGGAGGCACTGGCAGCCACTTCGACTTGAGCAGTATAATCAGCACTCCGGCGATGCCGAAGACCGCTCCCGATGCGCCCGCGCCGGCCGGAAACGCGGCCAAATCGTGATACTTCACCCAATCGGCGTTAAACCACCACCAGTTGGCAAATGTGGACAGCAGGTTGCCCGCCGCGCCTGTCAGGATATAGACGGCCACGACCCCAGCCGATCCCAGCATCGGCTCGGCCAGCAATCCCAGGTTCCACAGGCACCACATGTTGCACAGCAGGTGAATCCAACCCACGTGTACGAACATGGCTGTGACGATGCGCCACCACTCACCTTTGACCAACACGTTGCCGGCGTTGTCGGCGCCCCAGTACATCAGCTGACCGAGATTGGGGTTGGACGCGCTGACGTGATTCGCTAGCATCGCCACAAAAATCAGGCAGTTGATGCCCACCAGCACGTATGTTGCTGGCGCGTAGGACCACGACGGACGCCGCCGGCGAACCTGGGGCGGCGGAGGCGGATTGAATCCAGCATCTGGACGCATCATCTCCGGATTGGCAGGAGGGGGGGAATAGTTTCCCATTCCTCAACTTTAGCATTTCAGCAACCTCGCAGCATGAGGATCGCAAATCTGCGAGCAATATATCGTTGTGCCATTATGGTTTTTTCTCCTTACCATGTGATTCGATGTACTCTGGAACTTGGCAAACCATGAATTAAGGAGTCGAACAGTGAGTGCGGAAAAGCGGATTCGGCGGGCGTTGCTCAGCGTTACCGACAAGACCGGTTTAGTGGAGTTTGCCCGGGCGCTGGCCGGCTTTGGCGTGGAACTGGTCTCCACCGGCGGAACCGCGCGGGCGCTGCGCGAGGCCGGCTTGGCCGTCAAGGACATCAGCGAGCTCACCGGTTTTCCCGAGATGCTCGATGGCCGCATCAAGACCCTGCACCCGCGCGTCCATGGCGGCCTGCTCTACATCCGCGGCAACAAGGAGCACGAGGCCGCCGTGGCCGAGCATGGCATCCAGCCCATCGACATGGTGGTGGTCAATCTCTACGCCTTCGAGAAGACCGCAGCTCAGCCCGGCATTCCATTCGGCCAACTCATCGAGAACATCGATATCGGTGGCCCGTCGATGGTCCGGTCCGCCGCCAAGAACTTTGAAGATGTGGCAATCGTGACCAGCGTTTCGGACTATCCCGCCCTCATCGAAGAACTGAAAGCCAACGGCGGCGCATTGAGCCGCGAGACTCGCTGGCGGCTGGCGCGTCAGGCTTTCGCGCTCACCGCGGCATACGATTCCACCATCGCCAACACACTCGACCAAATTTCCGACGCTCCCCCACCCGACCAATCCGTGCCGAAGGCGTCTGCCGCACCGCAGGTGCCAAGCCTGCCCTCGACACTGCGCATCAACCTCCCGCTGGCGCAAACGTTACGCTACGGCGAAAATCCCCACCAGCGCGCTGCGCTATATGCCGACGGCTCAGGGCAGGGAATTGCCGCGGCTCGCCAACTCCAGGGCAAGGAGCTCAGCTTCAACAACATCGTCGATCTGGACGCCTGCTGGGAGTTGGCGCAGGAGTTCCCATCCGGCGAGTCTGATCCGGCTGCCGTCATCATCGTCAAGCACACCAACCCCTGCGGCGCGGCCACCGGCTCAACCGTTCTCGAGGCCTACCTCAAAGCGCTGGCCTGTGATCCGGTCTCAGCCTATGGCGGGGTCATCGGCATCAACCGCGCTGTGGACGACGACGCCGCCGCCGAGATCGCCAAGCACTTCGTCGAGGCAATCGCTGCGCCTGGCTTCACTGCCGATGCCCGCGAGCGCTTCGCCGCCAGAAAGAATCTGCGCCTCGTCGAAGTCCAGTCCGCGCCTCCGCGTCCTGTCGTCAAGCACGTTTCAGGCGGGCTGCTGCTGCAGGACGCCGACACCGGCCGCATCGACGCCGCCGCGCTCGACCCCGGGCTGAAGATCGTCACCTGGCGTCCTCCAACGGCTGACGAACTGCGCAGCCTGCTCTTCGCCTGGCGCGTTTGCAAGCACGTCAAGTCGAACGCCATTGTCTATGCCCGCGACGGCCAGACCCTCGGCATCGGTGCCGGCCAGATGAGCCGCGTAGACGCTGCTCGCTTCGGCGCGATGAAGGCCATCCTGCCGCTCAAGGGCTGCGTCGCCGCCTCCGACGCTTTCTTCCCCTTCCACGACGGCCTTGAAGCCGTAGCACAAGCCGGAGCTACCGCCGTCATCCAGCCCGGAGGCTCGGTGCGCGACGAAGAAGTCATCGCCGCCGCAGATAAGCTCGGCATGGCCATGGTCTTCACAGGAATGCGGCATTTCCGGCATTGAGTTTCACTCAAACCAGATCTCGAACGTGAGCAATGAGCCGGTTTTATGGCAGCATTTTCGCCCCACTCGTCACCCCCGCCGGTAATATGCCCCTTCTTACCCATCTTTAGTAAACTCATCCCCAGAATGTTTCTTTCTTCCCGCACGATATACCGCTCCCGTTCTGCCTTCCGTCTCACCGCGCTGGCCGTGGCCGTGATGACCTTTGCTTCAATGCAAGCGTCCGCCCAGGGCACGCACCTGTGGACCCAGTCGCGGCTGGAGGAGTTTGAAAAAGGCACGCCGCAAGGCGTTGCGCTCACAAGCGACGGCCATCTTCTCACTGGGCCTGGCCTCGTAGAACTGGCCACCACGCCCTCCTCCTACGTCTGGTCGGTCGCGATAGATAAAACCGGCACAGCCTACGTGGGAACCGCATCACCGGCCACGGTCATGCGCATCGCGGCAGATGGCAAGCCCTTCACGCTCTTCGAGACTAAAGACTTGTCGGTCCAGGTCGTCCGTCTCGGCCCCGATGGAGCGCTCTATGCAGCCACTCTGCCCAGCGGCAAGGTCTATCGGCTCAAGCCCGACGCAACCGCCAAACAGGACGAAACCAGCGCCGATCTCATCTTCGACGCTGCCAAACTCGACGACGCGACGGCAGACGCAGACACAGCCACCGGCAAATCTGCCGACGTCAAGCCAACACCCGACAAAGCCCCGAGCCCGGAAAAACCAGGAGCAAAAACCCACTACATCTGGGAGATGACTTTCGACTCAGCCGGGCGGCTTTACATCGCTACCGGCGGCCCGGGAGCAATCTACCGCGTCGATGTGACCAAACCCGGCGCCAAGCCTGAGGCCTTCTTCAAGAGCGATGAGCAGCACATCCGCTCACTTGCTTGGGACGCGCAGGGCAATCTGATCGCCGGCACTGACGGCTCCGGCCTGGTTTATCGCATCAGTCCTCAGGGCAAAGGCTACGTTCTCTTTGAGGCTCCCCGACGCGAGATAACTGCGGTCGCTGTCTCCGCCAACGGAACCATCTACGCGGCAAGTGTGGGTGACAAGAGCCGCAACCCGCTGCCACCGTTGACCATACAGGGACCTGGCATGGGCACCGTGACGACCATTATGCAACCGGGCTCGATGCAGGCGGCGAACACCAGCGCCTCAATCCCCGAGGGCAGCGAGATATATGCGCTCACTGAAGGCCAGGCTCCGCGCAAGCTCTGGTCCGGTAAGGATGAGATCGTCTACGCATTGGCCGCGCAGCCGGAAGGCCTGCTGGCGCTCACCGGCAACCGTGGTCGCGTCTTCCACATCGCCGTCGACGGCAGCTACGCCGATATCGCCCATCTGGCCTCGCAGCAGGGTCTGAGTCTGGTCATCGCCCCCGGCGCAAAAGGCCAGCCAGAGAGCCTTCTCATCGGCACCGGCAACACCGGCAAGCTTTGCCGCCTGGCCGCCACCTCTGACAAGCACGAATATGCCAGCGACGTCCTCGACGCCGGTACGCTGGCTCGCTTTGGCCGCGTAGAAGTCCAGCCCGGCTCGGCCAACTACGATCTGCTGACCCGCACCGGAAACATTGAGCAGCCCGCCCGTGGCCGCAACGGTGAAATCCGCGCTGACTGGGGCTGGTCCGACTGGCAGCTGCTCCGCGACGGCGCGGTGGCCTCGCCCGCCGGACGTTATCTGCAATGGAAGGCTGTGCTCCGCCAAAATGGCTCGTTAGGAAGCGTGGGCGTCAACTACCTGCCAGTCAACGCCGCTCCGGTGGTGGACGATCTTATTGTCGTGACCGGAGCGCGCTGGAATGGCCAGAATCAGCCTCCCGGTCAGCCGCCGACGATCGCCATTGCCTTTCCCAACGCCAGTCAGAATGCAGGGCCATCCGCCGGCCCGAACCCCGGAATGAGCTTAGATGCCGGAGCTAACGCTCCCTTGCAGGCCACAAAAGACCGCACTGCCATCACCGTCCGCTGGGCCGCCCACGACGATAATGGCGACGAGCTGACTTACTCTCTCTATCTGCGTGGAGACGGCGAAACCGTCTGGCGGCTGCTCAAGGACAACATTCGCGACAAGGCCTACAGCTTTGACGCAACCCTGATTCCCGATGGCGGCTATCAGGTAAAGGTTGTCGCCTCTGACGCGCCCTCGCACACTCCCGGCGACGCCCTTACAGGCTTCAAAGTGAGCCAACGCTTCGAGGTGGACACCACGCCGCCGGTCATCTCCGCGTTCAAGGCAACCGGAGAACCCGTGGACTGCGAACGCAGCCACTGCCCCCGGCCGTTTCGCGTTGTCTTCGACGCCGAGGACGCCTTCTCGCCTATCGCCCGCGCCGAGTACTCGCTCGACGCCGGTCCCTGGCAATACATTGAGCCGGTAGGCCGTATCTCAGACTCCCGCCGCGAGCACTACGAGCTGCGTATATACCTGGACGTAATGTCGGGCAAGATCAGCGAGCATCTGATTACTGTCCGCGTCTACGACCGGCACGACAATGTAGGCGTGGCCAAGACGGTGATTGCCGCGGAAGAGAAATAAATCATCGGAAGCAGTCGTGCAAGTACAATAGATTCAATGCTCTTCGAGCTGTACGTAGCAACCCGGTATCTCAAGGCCAAGCGGCGCCAGGCCGTGGTGGGCGTGGTCACCATCATCTCCATCGCGGGAGTGGCCGCGGGCGTAGCTGCACTCATCATCGCCCTCGCCATCACCAACGGCATGAGGCAAGACCTCCAGGGGCGTCTGCTCGGCGTTTCGGCTCACGTGGACCTGATGCGCATCGAGTCGGATGGCATTCGCGACTGGCAGCCCCTGCTTGCCCGCCTGCGCCGCGTTCCTCACGTCACCGCCGCCGCGCCGGGAATCTACGGACAGGTGCTGGTCTCGCGAGGCCCCCGCGCCGGATTCGCGCTTATCAAGGGCATCATCCCCGACCAGGAGCGGACGGTCAGCAGCCTGCTCGGCACCATCGTTTCCGGCTCGGCTAAAGACCTCGAACCGGAGGCGCGCAACAAGCTCGCGCAAGCGGTTCCCGGCGAAGCCTGGATAAACGCGCCTTATCCGGCCCTGGTGCTGGGAAAAAACCTGGCTGAAACCATCGGCGCGCAGGTGGGCGACAGCGTCCTCGTCACCAGCCCGCAGGGCGAGCTCACCCCGCTCGGCCTCGCGCCCAAGTACCAGCGCTTCCGCGTCGCCGCCATCTTCCAGTCGGGTTTTTATCAGTATGACTCGGGCATGGCCTTCATGCGCCTCTCTGAAGCCCAGCGCCTCTTCAGCGAGCCCGATCTGCTCTCCGTCATCAGCTTCAAGGTGGACGACCTGGACCGCGCTCCCGCCATCGGTCGCGCCATCGAGCACGAGGCCGGACGCGGCTTCATGACCTCCAACTGGATGGAGCAGAACCGCGAGCTCTTCCGCGCCCTCAAGCTGGAACAGGTGGTAACCTTCATCATCATCGCGCTTATCGTCATCGTCGCCGCGCTTAACATCCTCATCGCTCTCACCATGATGGTGATGGAAAAGACTCGCGACATTGCCGTCATGATGAGCTTCGGCGTCCAGCCCGCGCAGGTCCGCCGCATCTTCCTGCTGCAAGGATTCCTCATCAGCATCATCGGAACTGCCGTCGGCCTTGCTCTTGGTTATCTGGCCGCCTGGGCCGGCGGACACTATCACTTCATCCACTTATCCGCCGAGGTCTATTCGATTGACACGCTGCCCTTCGCCCCGCGCCCGCTCGATGGCATCATCGTCTCTGTCGTTTCGATAGGAATCTCGCTGCTGGCTACGCTGTATCCGTCATCGGCTGCATCGCGCATTTTGCCGGCTGAGGCGCTGCGATACGAGTAAAAGCTTATTGCGGCGTGATAATCCCGCCCACAGCGTGACGCCGGGGCAGCACAATGCCGCGATGATCAACCTCGGCCGCAGGCGCTCCGGGCTGATCGGAAGCAGGCAGGTTGGTCCGCTCGACCAGCGCTCCGCCGCAAGCCGGACACCAATCCGCCACGGTCTTTTCGCCGAGTACCGCCCGGCACTGGCTGCAAATCCGTTCCATGCCATCAAGATTACCGGATTCAGCCGCTTCTTCGCACAAGCTACACTGGAGCTATGCACCCTCCCGTTCGGCTGGTGGCCATCGACATGGACGGCACGCTGCTGCCCACCTTTGCGCAGGTCATCAGCCCGCGCACTGCTCGTGCGCTCAGGGCCGCGCAGCAGGTGGGTATAACCGTGACCATCGCCACCGGCCGCCGCACGGCCTACACCACTCCGTTGCTCGAAGGCCTCGGCCTCAAAGCGGATACGCCCCTCATCACGTCCAATGGAGCAGCAATTCGCACCCTGGGCGGAGACTCTCTGGTCCGCTGCCATCTGGAGTCACGCATCGCGCGCGGACTCTGCCAGTTGCTGCGTCCCTTCGGAGCCCTGGTCTTCACCTTTGATCGTCCCGGCCACGGCGAGCTGGTCCTCGAGGACCTCGCCCAGGCAAATGGGCGCATCGCGTTGTGGGTTGAGGCCAACCGCGACGCCATCGAGGTGGTCAAGCCGCTGGAAGACGCGCTCGTAGATGGCGAGGATCCCATTCAGGGCATGGCAGCTGGAGGCGTAGGCCAGATGCGCGAGGCCGAGCAGGCGCTCAAAGCCAGCGAGTGGGCTGGCCATTGCGAATGTGTGCGGACCGAGTATCCGGCGCGCGATATATCCATTTTGGACCTGCTGCCGAAGGGCGTCTCGAAGGCTTCTGCGCTAGAACAACTCGCTGCTATGCTGGGCGTAGACCGCAAGGAAACCATGGCCATCGGCGACAACTGGAACGATGTGGATATGCTGGAGTGGGCCGGGCAGGGCGTGATGATGGGCAATGCGGCGCAGGAGCTGCGGACGCTGGCAAAGACGCGCGGATGGAAGCAAGCCCCGCCCAACAATGAGGACGGCGTGGCCGTTGTGCTGGAAGCCGCCATCGCCAGACGCGTTGCCGCGAGTGTTTGATGTGTATTCGAATTCGAGAGCGGGATCAATGATGCGCGGAAGTTTCTTCATCGCGACAGGAATCATGGCAGTTCTGGCAGCCCTCTCTCTGACTGCCTACGCCGCCGAGCGCATTACCCTGCGCAACGGCTTCGAGATGCGCTGCGATCATCACGTCGAAATCGCAGGCCGCACACGCCTCTACCTCAGCGCCGGAGAGGACAACTACATCGAGTTCCGCGCGGAGGAGATCGCCGCAATCGAAAAACTGCCCGACCCGCCGCCCGCTCCCAAATCCGACATAACCTCTAATTCATCTACAGCCGGCCCGCATTCACGTCAGGATGCCAGGCTTTCTCCTGCCGATCTGCGCGAGATGCTCACCCGCGCAGGCCACGAGCACAATCTCGACGTGGACCTGCTGGCCAGCCTGGTGAAGACAGAGAGCGGTGGCGACACCCGAGCCGTCAGCCGCGCTGGCGCCCGCGGACTGACGCAACTGATGCCCGCGACCGCCAAAGAGATGGGCGTTGCGGACAGCTTCAAGCCCGACGACAATCTGCGCGGCGGGGCAACTTATTTGGATGCGTTGCTCACCCGCTATCATGACAATCTGGCGCTGGCTCTGGCTGCTTACAACGCCGGCCCGGAGGCTGTTGACCGCTACCACGGCATTCCACCATACCGCGAGACGCGAGCATACGTGGCGCGCGTGATTCATGAATTCAACCGCCGCGTATTGGCGCGCGAAGCCGAAGCGAAACGAGCCGCTGCGCAAGCCCGCCAGGAAGCAGTATCTGTGCCGGCACCGCAATAAAAGTTTGATTGCAACATTCTCTTTATATATGGATGAGAGATTAGACTAAAGAGAGATTTACGCGGCGGGAACGGAGAAGTCTTGAAGAAACGCGAGTTGATTCTGGGTGCGGTGGTGTTTTTGGCGCTGGTTGCGCTGGTTGTTTGGGGGCGCGACAGGATTCATTTTGATTTTGGCGTCTTTTTCTCCCAGCTCAAGCTGGCCGACTGGCGCAAGATCGGCATCGCCTTCGCCTGCATCTACGTCTGCTACGTATTTCGCGCGGTGCGCTGGGCGCTGCTGCTCCGCCATATCAAAAAGGTCCCGCTGTTTTCGCTGCTGGGAACGCAGGTCATCGGCTTTACCGCGGTGGCGCTCATTGGCCGCATCGCCGATCCCGTGCGGCCCTACCTGGTCTCGAAGAAGACCGGTCTTCCGCTCAGCAACCAGCTCGCCGTTTACATCGTCGAGCGCCTCTTCGATGCCGGCTCGATGGCTCTGATCTTTTCCGCAACTATTCTGCTCACCGCATGGTTTGGCGGGCCAAATACCATGCCCCACCCTGAAGTGATGAAGAAAGTCAGTTACTGGGCGCTGATCACCACCGTAGCCGGAGCGCTGTTTCTTGTGCTTGTGCGATTCACGGGTGGAGCGGTGGCGATGATTCTGCAAGACGCCTTCGGCCTTATCTCCAAAGGCCTGGGACGCGCCATCGGCGATAAAATTCGCGCCTTTCGCGCCGGCCTCGACACGTTGCGTTCTTTCTCCGACTTTGCCATCACCTCGTCGCTCTCGCTGGCGATGTGGGGGCTGATTACCCTGGCCTATTTCGAAATCATCACGGCTTTTGTCGCCAGCCCGCAACTGAAGGAACTGACGCTGGCCAAATGCATGTTGTTAATGGCCTCCGGCATGGCGGTCAGCGGATTTCAATTGCCGGTGCTGGGCTGGTTCACGCAGATTGGCGTGGTGGCTGCGGCTATGTCTGGCTTCTTCGGCGTGGCGGCTGAGCCCGCCACCGCCTGCGCTGCCACGCTGCTGGCGGTTTCTTTCCTGGGAATTGCGCCCGTAGGCATCGTCTGGGCGCGCTTTGAGCATGTCAGCCTGCGCAAGATCACCACAGAAAGCGGTCACGCCAAAGAGGTGCTGATTGTGGACGAGCCGGCCGGCTAATCGTGGATTGCCGCCAAAACAAATCCCTCGCCAGGGTCAAACCGTTTGCGCAGGCAGCGTAACTTTCTTTGATGCCCCAATCGCTGGTTGAGTGAAGCGGATACTCTCTGGCCCCACCGCTCCACCGGTCATGATCATGCTCATTGCCTGCTCCATGGTCAGGTCTGTTTCTGTAACTCGTGTCAGCGGCATAATCTGCAAAAAGGCCGATGTCGGGTTGATGGCGTTGGGCAGCAGAACCGTGGCCAGTGGCTCGCCGGTAGTTTCGTCGGTCAGGGTGCGCGTCAGGAACCCGATGGATTTCTGGCCGGCAATGGGAAAGTCCACCAGCACCACCCGCTGGCTGCTCTCCTTCTTGGCCATCATGCTGTCTATCAACTGGCGCACCGACGTGTAGATCTTAGCCACAAACGGCAGCCGCTCCAATAGAGCCTCGAAGAGTTCGAAGGCCTGGCGGCCGATTACTAGGTGTGTGACCCGGCCCAACACGTAGAGCATTACCAGGGTCAGTACGATGGCCAGGATCGGCTGCATTACCGGATGGTGGAGCCAGTTCTCCGGAAAAATCGCTGCCAGCAGCTCGATAACCGGCATGCCGGCCTTGGCCAGCTCATCGAGAAGAAACTTGAAGATAAGGATGGTTATGGCCAGGGGTCCGATGGTGATGATGCCGGCCAGAATGTTGTGTTGCAGATTGCGTAGCGTGCGGGTTAGTGCGGGTTTCAAGTGTCACTCCTGACGATGAGGATACTCGACTCGGGCCGCGCAGTGCAGTGCGCAAGCAGCAACGCCACTTGCCGTGAGGACCCTCTTAATTGCTCTGGAATAGTCTCCGGAATGCGGCAGTATGGCAATTGCAGGTAACCTCCTAAATTGGTTACTGAACCTAAAATGAACAATTGTTCGTACCGTCAACTGACATTTTGCTTACATAAATATAGACTTCAGGGGTCGGCGTCCTTTCATCTGGCTCTGTGATGGGAAACATTGCCAGCGTATTATCACAGGGCTACTATCATGCTAAGTGTTCGGGATTATTTGCCATTTTCCCGGCTGTTTTGCCTTCTATGCTGTTGTTTATCTGCTCCCAGAGCTTTACCAGCGAGTAGCGTTTTCCGGCGCACGCAGACGGAGTGACTTCTCATGGCTTGGTATGCCTACTGCATCGGTGAAAAGCAAGCATTTCCTGAATTAGCACGTCATCGCAAACCTATTCCGATGGAATCGGTCCTCGGAGTCAGCGGAAACCAGGTTTTTCTTTACCCCGCCAGCGAACTGGCTGTTATCGTCAGCGAACACAACCCCGCCGAAGCCCTCAACCAGAAATCCGGAGTGGACCACGCCAGGGTCATTGCGGACTGTTTCCAGCACTCTACCGTACTGCCCTTCCGCTTCGGAACCGTCTTCCACGACGATGAGAGCCTGCGCAAGTCCATTCGCTCCAATCAGCGCCAGTTCCTCGGTCACATCGACAAGCTTCGCGGCAAGGCTGAAATGCACCTGAAAATTCTGGTGGACGACTGCGGCGGCCATGCCGCCAATAAGCGTCTGCTGGTCGATGGCGCAAGCAGGGAATATTTCACAAACCTGCGCGAGAATGCCACACGGCAACGTGAGCGCCAGACCCGCGCTCGCGCCGTCAGCTTTCAAATGCACCGGCTCTTCCAGCCTTTGGACGAGGAGGTTAGCTGCCGGTTGACCGATAAATGCAAGATGACGCTCGATATTGCCCACCTGATCGAGCGCAAGTGCGTGGAACGCTATCTGAACAAATACTCCACAACCTGCGCCTCCATGAGGGAGTATCAGATGCAGCTCTCAGGTCCCTGGCCGCCCTACCACTTTGTCCACCGGCTCACCTGTTGCGCTCATCCCCACGCGCAGCAGTCGGCAGAGGTTGACATTCCGGAGATCCACGTTCCTGAGCCGGCCTCCATGATGGTTTGAAGCCGGCTGGACTACTATCAGAATCAAAAAAGGCCATCCCGCGCCGCGGAATGGCCTTTTTATTGGTTTCAACTGGGCTCCTGCCCCGCTCGTTTACTTGAAGGAGGCGATGGCGATGGCCTCGTCGTCCTTGATATCGAAAACGGTGTACAGCTTGGTCAGCTGCAGCAGATCGTGCACCTTCCTGGTCAGCTTCAGCAGCTTGACCTCGGCCTGCTGATTCTTGGCCGTGGTATAGGCGCTCACCAGCTCGCCCAGCCCCGAGCTGTCGATGTAGTTTACCTCTCCCATGTTGAGCAGGATCTTCTTCTTTCCCTTGCCGATCAGGCCGCGCACGGTTTCGCGCAGTTGCACGCTGCCCTCGCCCAGGGTAATCCGCCCGCCAAGATCCAATACAACCACGCCGTTCACTTCTCGGGAAGCAATTGTCAGTGCCACGTTCATTCCTCCTTGTTGGTATTACGATTGTAAACTCTGGAAGCTTCGGATGGTGAAACCCCCGCCGTGCCCTGCGCTGTGGCGCGAAGAGATTCGCCTCCATCCGACGCCCAAACTCTGATGTTACTACTCTATGCTGTCCGGCCCGCTCCCGTCAGATGTTTGACCAGCGTCAGCTCGGTTCCGGGATGCAGTTGCCGGAAGCGCACCTCATCCATGAAGGCTCGAATCAGAAAGATGCCGCGTCCCGCGCCGCGCAGCAGGTTCTCCGCAGCCAGCGGGTCAGGCAACGTCTCCGGGTCCAGTCCCTTGCCCTGGTCGGCAATGGTAATCACCAGCGCCCTGCCGGTGTTTTCAAAGCTGGCGGAGATCTGCTTGGCGGGGTCGTATTCGTTGCCGTGCAGAACAGCGTTCACCGCCGCCTCGCGCGCCGCCATCGCCACGTGGAAGCGTTCATCCTCGTCCAGGCCGGCCTCGGCGGCCAGCTTCTCCGCCGCCGCCTCCACTTGGGCGACGCTCTCCATCGTCGAACTCAGCTGCAGACTTAGCCGTCCTGCCTTCGCTTCGCTCACCGGCCAAGTCTCCGTCCTTCCGGAACGCGCCCGGAAGCAATTTGTCCGCTGCTTTCAGCGGCCTGAAGGAAGTTTCAAGGCTGGCAAGGAATGATGTCAAGCGGAGGTGTGCGTCTACAGTTGCTTAAGCCATTCGCAGGCCGCGTTGTTCCCCCATGAACAGCCCCTCAGTAGAACCTGTCGCGCTTTCTCTTTATCTTCTTTCACTCCGTCGCCATTCATCAATTGAGACGCCAGGTTATAGCACGCTGTGCCGTTGCCCTTGTCGCAGCCTTTGCTATAGAGATCCGCCGCGCGGGAGAAATCCTGGGGCACGCCGCGCCCCTGATTGTACAGGAAGCCTAGGCTGTTGCAACCGTCGGCATTGCCCGCATCGCAGGCTTTTGTATAGAGATTCAGTGCATGGGGAATGTCCTGGGTCACGCTGTCGGTCACGCTGGAGTGGGGTCCCAAGTCGTACAGGTGGCCAAGATCGCTGCACGCCTGCGCAACTCCCGCATTGCATTCCCGGTCGAGAAGTGGAATAGCTTTCTTGTAATGGCCCTGATCGCTTAATGACTCGGCTTGATGACAGACGGCGTCCAGCGAACACTGCACATCGGGTGTGCCTGTGCGGGTTGCCGGCTGAGTTTCTGTGCCAAATTGTTGCACGGGCTTCGCGGGTGACAAATTAGCATCCCGGTTCCGGGACTCCTGCCAGGAAAAGAAGAAGACCATCAGCACGACCGCGGCAATGATCACCTCTGGAAGCCATTTCGGGCCTCGCCGTGGCTTTTCCGCTTCCGGCTCTGTATCCGGGGGCTGCTCCGGGCTTAGCCGAGTGAATGGATTCTCTTCCTGGTGAACATTGGGTATAGATTGCTGCTGTGCCGAATATTCCATCTCTTCTATTTGCTCGGTCCACTGCTTACCGCAGCTTTCGCATCGCCACGAATTGACTGGATCAGCGCCTTCCAGAATCGGATCCTCCGTGCCGCAACTCGGGCATACCGGCGGCACGTACTCTTCGATGGGCTCTTGAGATTGCTCGACGATCTTCTCTTGTTCCGCCTGCCGTTCCGGCTCCGGCTTTATCTCCTGTTGCGGGATCGGCGTCGTCGAAGGCCGCACCAGCTCCGGCTCAACTACGGTTGCCCGCCGTATCTCGGGCACCGTCGGCTGCCTCTCTGGAGTTGTCAGTCGTACCGCGTTCAGCAGTCCCAGCAACTCGGCGACGTCTCTGGGACGATCTTCGCGATTCTTTGCCAGCAGGCGCAAGACCAGCGCGTCCAGCCCCTTCCATCCGGCCAGCTCAGGGCGCAGGCTGCTGGGCGTCTGCGGCGGCGTCTGCATATGCGCAAAGAGCCAGCCTTCATAGTTCTCCGCTTCGAAGACGGTCTTCCCTGTGAGCATCTCGAAGAGCACTCCGCCCAGCGCATACAGATCCGTTCGCCCGTCCAGTTCGCTGGCGCGTGTGCCTCGCCACTGCTCCGGCGCGGCGTAGGGAGGCGTCAGTAGGCTGCCGTGCGTGGTTTTATACACCGTACTGCTCTCCACTGTGGCCACAATCCCGAAATCGGCAATCTTGGGCACCCAGCCGGATTTGTCCCGCGCCATCAAAATGTTCTCCGGCTTGATGTCCCGATGAACCATTCCCAGGGCGTGCGCCGCCCCCAGTCCCTCGGCGATGCCGTGCGCAATCGCCAGAGCCTCGGCCACATCCAGCCGCCCACCGGCATGGTGCATCAGGCCGCGCAAATCCGGCCCGTCCACAAACTCCATGGCGAAAAACAGCCGCTCGTCCTCGGCTCGTTCCAGGTCTCCGCAGTCCACCACGTTCTTATGCCGCACCTGGCGCAGCATCCGGCCCTCGCGCAGGAATCGGCGGGTGAAGGCCTCGTCGTTGTTCAGCTCGTGCGACAGGAATTTGAGTGCTCGTGGCGCATCCATCAGCTCGTGCCGCGCCAGATAAACCGAGCCCATTCCGCCCTTGCCCAGCAGCCGCTCAATCCGGTAGGTTTTGCGGATCAACATTCCCGGCCGCAGGTCGATAATCTCGCTCAGCAACCCGCCGTGAATGGGGCAGTTCAAGGCATTGTCGGGATAGCCGGTATCGCATTGTGGGCAGATTTTCATCGTTATGTTTGAGCCAACATTTACATTCGTCTGATTCTGCCATTGTGACAGCCCGGCGCGCATGTGGCAAATGGGAATACTGTGCGGTGCCTTTCGTCCTGAGGCTTGATGCCATAGATATTTGACAAACGTGTGACGAAAATACATGTTTGAGCGTCTACAGGGCATGGAGTCAATATTATGAAGAATTATTTTTGGATTGCATTCGTGGCAGCAGGTGTCAGTGCTTTAACAGCGAGGGCTATTGGACAGCAGAAAGTGGAGAAGTTGGCCAATCCAGTGTATCTGGAATTGACAGCGGAAGTGGCCGCTACTACAGAAGAAGGCTATCCGTCCGTCCTTCGCATCACGATTAAGAATGTGGGCAATGTGGCCGTGGATATGCCGATGCCGATGGTTCCCTGTGTACCGGGCGGGGGCGGGGTTGAAATGCGATTTGAATGGCATTCCAGCGATCCGGAAGATCATAGTGGAGTGGGCACAACGGGGAAGAGTTGCTGGCAAGAGCACTTTGCAAGTCTGATGTATCGGGTCCGCCATGATTGGATTCACCTCCAACCTGGTGAGTTCATCATAGTAAGCGAGAGTCTCCGTGGCCGCTTTCAGGAAATCAAGCCTGGAACGGTCGAGTATTGGGTTGAGTATATCCCGCCCAAAGCTACCCCGAAGGAACTCGCCGAATTGCAACAAGCCGGCTACGTCATCCCCGCCGAAAAGATTGAAACGGCCCACCAGACTTTCTTTATTCGCTAAGGAATCTCGATGCAAGCTTCGGATTTGAAAAGCAAAGCTTCAGTCATACTCTCTCAAAGCAACTGTTGCTTAACCGAATCTTTCACAATCCAAAACTCTCTTTAAAGCGATACACTCTTTTCATGAGCCCCCGCACCACAACCCGCATCAGCCTGACGGCGTTGCTCGGCACTCCGGTAACCGATTCCGACGGCCAACTGTGCGGGCGGCTTAAGGACATCGCCGTGGCTACCGGCGAGGATGCCGGTAAAGTGGCAGGCCTGGTGCTCAAAACCCGTGACGGATTGTGCATCGTGCCCTCGCAGGATGTAATGGAGACGCCCGCCGGAACGCTCATGCTGCGCTCGGCAGGCGCCTTGGTGCCGCTGGAGGAGCAGGGCAACTACCTCTATCTGAAGCAGGATCTGGTTGACCGCCAGATTATCGACATTCACGGTCGCAAGGTGGTGCGCGCCAACGATGTCGATCTTGAGTGGATGGGCCAGGGCGCGGTCCACCTGCTGCGCGTGGCCGAGGTCGAGGTGGGATTGCGTGGCGCTTTCCGCCGCGTCTTTAAGGGCCTGCTGCCCCGCGCCTCTCTGGAAAAACTCTCACGTAAATTCGCCCCACGCGGCATCCCCTGGGAGTTTGTTGACGTCATCGAGGTTGATCCGGCCCGCCGCGTCAAGCTGCGCATCGAGTATGAGCGGCTGGCCGAGATGCACCCCTCCGACCTGGCCGATATTCTTGAAGATTTGTCGCCCGCCGAGCGCGAGGTCATCTTTACCTCTCTAGACGAAGATGTGGCAGCGGAAACTCTCGAAGAGGTTGAGCCCCGCCTGCAAAAGTCGCTCCTCGAAAAACTCGACGAAGAAAGGATCGCCGACATCGTCGAGGAGATGGACCCCGGAGCCGCCGCCGATCTGCTGGCCGAGCTGCCCGAGGAGCAGTCCGACGCCATTCTCGAAGAGATGGAACCGGAGGAACGGCAGGAGGTCGAGGAACTGCTCGAGTTTGACGAGAAATCCGCCGCCGGCAGCATGACCACGGACTTCGTTGCCCTGGCCAGGGACGCGACCGTGGCCCAGGCCGTCGAGGCCCTGCGCGCTTTTGACGGCGACCCGGAGAGCGTCACCGAAATCTATCTTCTTGACGAAAAGCGCGTGTTGCGTGGCGCCATCCCCCTCGCCCGGCTTGTCATGGCCCAGCCGGAGACGCGCATTTCCACGCTCACCGAAGCTCGCGTCCTCTCCTGTCCCATCAGCCTGCACCGGAACGAGCTGGCCGAACTCTTCGACAAGTACAACCTCCATGCCCTGGCCGTGGTCGACACGCAGGGACGCATGGTGGGTGTTGTTCATGCCGATCACGTCATCAGCTTCCTGCGCGAAAATCTATAAAGCCCGCGGGTAACCGCTGTGTTACACTTCATCCTAACTTCAACAAAGACATTTTTGCATCGTGAATCCCGTCTTGCACGTGGTCTGCCAATATGCGGCGTCATCGCGTGGGACAGGAAGAAGAAGTGGGAGGAGGAATGTCTACGCAGCAGAAAGATGCCAGGCCGCGGCGGATGCATGGAATTACACCGACGCCTTATGAGATACCTCAGGAGCTTATTCCGGAGTCGAAGGCAAAGAGCCGGCAGCCGATTTACATCAGCCTCATCTGCGGTTACCTTCTTATTCGGGGCATAGTTAACTTGCTCCTTGCCATGGTTCCATGGGGCGACCCGGAATCGAATGTGGCAACTTTTCTCAGCGCCCGGCCGGATCTCGTCTTCAGCCTGCTTCCAAGCGTGGTTCGGCCTCCTGTAGCAATGGGAGTTCGCTCGATGGGTGCCTATGCCCATGGCCTTCCGATTATTTTCCTGATATTTGCACTGATATATCTTGCCTGCGCATGGAAATTGTGGAATTTGGACAAATTCTGGGTCTCGATTATTCGCTGGGGCATGATGTTCCAATCCGGGGCGATCGTGCTGAAAACCTTGGTCATTTTGTCGGCACGATATGTGGGTGAGGCAGAGGCTCCTCTATCCGATGAGATGAAGTTTGCCCTTTTTATTTACGTAACCTGGAATTTGGTGATCTTCTTTTGTTTTGCCTGTTTTCCCAACCCCGAAGATGCCTATGACAGCAATTGAGAGCGGGCCAGTCACCGAGCCTGTTCTTTTTCGCTCCATACCTAGTAGTGTGAAACGCACCAATTTGGTATTTTGTGAGCAATATTGCTCACTCTTAGTTCCTTTTTTCTCACTCATTTCTGAGAAATATTTGGATTCAACCCGATCTGTGAAACAATTCATAGATGATGCAGTTCCCAAAGATCATTCAGGGCGGCATGGGAGTAGGCGTATCGAACTGGCGCCTCGCCAATACTGTCTCCAAACTCGGTCAGCTCGGCGTGGTCTCCGGCACCGCGCTTGATTCGCTCTTTGTACGCCGCCTCGCCGATGGCGATCCCGGCGGTGATATGCGCCGCGGACTCGATGCCTTCCCCTTTCCTGAAATGGCCAAACGCGTTTGGGATGAGTACTACATCCCCGGCGGCAAGGCTGCCTGCGCTCCCTATCCGCTCATGCCCATGCATCAGCGCCGCGAACTGCGCAAGGTGGTCGAACTGTGCATCGTGAGCAACTTCGTCGAGGTCTATCTGGCTCGCGAAGGCCACAAGAATCCCGTGGGCATCAATTTTCTTGAGAAGGTGCAGATGCCGCACCTCCCCTCCATCTACGGCGCCATGCTGGCTGGCGTGGGATGTGTGCTTATGGGCGCGGGCATTCCGCTTCACATTCCCGGAGTCCTGGACGCTCTTGCGGGCCTCCGTCCTGCCGAATACCGCTTGGCGGTCACCGGCGCGCCCCAGGATGCTGACACGACCATGCGCTTTGATCCTGCCGATTATGCCGAAGGCCCGCTGCCTGTTCTCGAAAGGCCGCGCTTTTTGGCTATCGTCAGCTCCAACACTCTGGCTACCACCATGCTTCGCCGTGCCAGTGGTCGCGTCGACGGGCTGATCATCGAAGGCCCCACGGCAGGCGGGCACAATGCTCCTCCGCGAGGCAAGTTGTTGCTCAACGCCGCCGGTGAGCCGGTCTATGGCGAGCGAGATCAGGTAGATCTCGCTGGCTTGCGTGCGTTGGGCGTGCCCTTCTGGCTGGCTGGCGGATATGGCAATGCCAAAAGCTTGCGCTTCGCGCTCGATCAGGGCGCAGCTGGAGTGCAGGTAGGCACGGCATTTGCATTCTCGCGGGAGTCAGGCATGCGTCCCGATATTAAAGAGGCGCTTATCTCCCAGGCAACCACTGGCACCGGAGAGGTTTTCACCGATCCGCTTGCCTCGCCCACGGGTTTCCCCTTCAAGGTGGCGCTGTTGCAGGGTTCATACTCCGATCCAGAAGTAGCTGCGGCGCGCACTCGGGTCTGCGACATAGGCTTGCTGCGGGAATCCTACGCGATGCCGGACGGCAAGATAGGCTACCGCTGCTCCGCCGAGCCTGTGGCCAACTATGTAGCCAAGGGAGGCAAGGTTGAAGAGACGGTGGGACGCAAGTGCCTCTGCAACGCTCTGATGGCCAACATCGGCCACGCTCAGACGCGCAAGGGAGAACTTGCCGAAGAACCGCCGCTAATCACTGTGGGCGACGATCTGAACACCGTCGCGCAGTTTCTCGCTCCCGGTCAGAGATCCTATGGCGCCGCAGATGTGGTTTCGTCCCTGCTCAGCCTTACCGACGACGCCGTTGCCGCCGACTCGTCCGAGCCGATTTACGCCACTGCATGATGGGCTAACTTGAAACTCGCGAAGCCCGCGATAACAGGGTGCCCCACCTTCGCCGATTTGCGCACTTTGCAAATCGGTTAAGGTGGGATATCTATAACTACAGTTTTTAGCTCCTAACTACGTTTTTTTGCGTGAAGAGATACCTAAGATTTCTTGGCCGAAGCTGTCTGCCCTCCCGCAGGTGTCTTCCGTTCCTTCAGGTTATGGCTGTCAGTGGCCTTCAGAGTCATTCCGTAGATAGCCTTGAACTGCTCAATCTCCTTCAACGTTTGCGGAGAGAAGGGAACCAGCTTGCCCTCGAAGGCGTGCAGGACGATCCCTTCCAGCAGGTCGCCCAGCGTCATCTCCTTCAATTCAGCTACGGCCTTGAGCACCTTCAACAGGCGCTTTTCCATACGCACGCCGGTTTGGACGCGTTCAACGATAACAGGTTCGCGATGTTGCTGTTCTTGTGACATGTTGCCTCCTGGTACATATGTACCAATATACCAAGATAACAGATTCTTGTCAACCCTTATCTTCAGGCTCCTCCCAGCCTCTCTGCCATCTGGTTTCGCGCCCCACCCCCCGGCCTGTTATGGTCAGAAAGGAAACCTCTATGACTCCACAATAGGAACCAGCCAGAATGTTGAAGAGTTGGCGAACCCGGATACTGCTGTTTTTGGCCGTCCTCGGCCCCGGATTCATTACCGCCAACGTCGACAACGATTCCGGAGGCATCCTCACCTATTCCCAGGCCGGCGCGCAATTCGGCTACACCCTGCTGTGGACCATCATTCCCATCACTATTGCTCTCATCGTGGTGCAGGAGATGTGCGCCCGCATGGGCGTGGTCACCGGCAAAGGCCTCAGCGACCTCATCCGCGAGGAGTTTGGTCTACGCCTCACTGTCATCCTGATGGTCCTGCTAGTGGTCGTCAACTACACCAATGTGGTCACGGAGTTCATCGGCATCGCCGGTTCCATGCGCCTCTTTCATGTTTCCAGGTTCATCTCCGTGCCCACTTGCGCGGCGCTGGTCTGGTACATGGTGGTGCGCGGCACTTACAAGAGCACGGAAAAGATCTTCATCATCGCTTCTTTGGTCTACATCTCCTACATCTTTGCCGGAGTGCTCTCGCAGCCTAGTTGGCACGATGCGATTCTGGCCACCGTCCAGTTGCCCGCCAAATCGGTATGGAGCGACAAGGCCTATATGTACATGGCCATTGGAGTCGTCGGCACCACCATCGCCCCGTGGATGCAGTTCTATCTGCAATCCTCCATTGTCGAAAAAGGCATTCGCGTCAAGGATTACGCCGCCTCGCGGCTGGACGTAATTGTCGGCAGCCTCTTCACCGATATCGTTGCCTGGTTCATCATCGTGGCCTGCGCCGCCACTCTCTACGTGCACGGCATGGGCGCCATACAAACAGCCGCGGACGCGGCTGAGGCCATGCGCCCGCTGGCTGGTGATTACGCCTTCATCCTCTTTGCCTTCGGCCTCTTCAACGCCTCGATCTTCGCGGCGTCGATTTTGCCCATCTCTACCGCCTACACCGTATGCGAGGGCCTGGGCGTCGAATCCGGCGTGGATAAAACCTTCAAAGAAGCGCCCTTCTTCTACTGGCTTTATTCATTGCTGATTGCCGGCGGCGCGCTGACCGTGCTCCTGCTGCCCGACGCGCAACTGATCAACGTCGCCATCCTCTCCCAGGTCTTGAACGGCGTTCTGCTCCCGGTGGTCATCATTCTCATGCTGATGCTCATCAATCGCCACGACCTGATGGGCGATTATAAAAACTCCCGCCTCTGGAATGTCATCGCCTGGGCCACCAGCATCATTGTCATCGGCATGACGCTGGTCATGCTTTGGGGAATGATACCGGGACACTGATGGACTGCGCGTCCAGCGGGACATTCATGTCGGCTTCGTGCCACGCTTCCGAACACGTATCCAGATAGTATTTATCACCGAATGTTGAGTGGCGGATATAGTCTCCACAACCAATAAATGACTCCTCCTATCACAGCAAGCGGCAACAGCGGGTATATCAGAAAATAACCGATGATCGGGCCAAAACCTTGAACACCAGAATTCAGCAGAAAGGGTATCTCGCAGAGAGGACAGATAACAACAGTAAGTGATGCCAGGACAGCGCCAGTCGTACCTCGACGAGTGTTGCGGCGTTCCCAGCTTCCATGGCCGTGGGTATGTTCATAAAGGTCTTTCATTGTCGCCGGTCCCACTCTCGCACCAGGACTCCCGTTCTGCGTCACAATCCTCCATTCGTGGGTGGGATCAATCCCAAGTCCGTCCCCCGTTGACGCTTTAACAAATCCCCAGATCAGCAGATCGACTCCGGCGGTGATACCTAAAGCGGTGCCGACGAACCGCCAGAGGATTCCCCAATGTATTGAGCTAACGGAGGTATATATGCCATCCAAGATCGCAAAAATAAGCAGTGGCAAGCCATAGCACACGATAATATTACAAAAAAACGTAATAAGAGTCTCTCTATGAACAATACAGTAGTGCACAAAGACGACTGTCCAAATGATGCCAACAAGAAGTAACGGAGCGGCGCCATACGCCCAATTGCCCGTGGCCCCCGCCAGCACTACCGATACTGACAACAGCACCACCGATACTGCCAGCAGGCGTAAAAGATGACGTTTCTTGGTATCCGCCCTTGGTTTCGAATTTCGAGTTATTTCTTCAAACTTTTTTAGAAGTGCCTCTTCGAACTTTTTTTGAGTTGCTTCTTCGAACTCTTCGAGAATTCCTTTTTCGACCATCTTACCTGCCCCGTTTTCTCATCCAGCCATAACTGGAGTGTCACGATTTTGCTCTGAAAATGAGTTTAGCCCTTCGCGGGAATTTGCGCGAGATAGAAGTGCGCCTGCTGTTGACCAGTTCAGAGAGCGTAATGCGCGTAACGCTCAGTGCCCGAGCCGGGGATTTGCAGATAATTACCATCTGTTGGCGCATACTGGCAGAATGAACAAAAGTACGCCAAACCCCTCTTCGATCTGTCAGGCGTCTGCCCGGTCCGTACCCCTGAGGGGGTACCCCCACCCCCCCTATATCCCCCCGGGGTATAAATTTTCCCTGAAACCTTGCATTTTATTTGTAACCTCTTTGGAATCAACACCTGTGGAAAATTATCAGCCCCAAAATATCCCACATGGTGAGATTTGGCCTCTGTAAATCACCGGAAAAATCCGGTTTTTTACCACAAAACTGCTCCAAATCATCGCTCCATAGTCTTTCCGCTGACTTGCTAACTTGCTCATGTGCGCGAAGCGCACGCTAACTCGCTGACCTGCTGACTCGCTGACTTGCTGACCACTCATCGGTTCACGCCGCAGATGGGCCAACCGCCGAAAGCTGCAATCAGCTTCTTAGTAGGGTGTCGCTCTGTCGCAGGCGACTACAACAGCTTCCCCGATGCCAGATCGCGAATGAGTCCATGGTCGGCGGCCAGGAACTCATAGCCGGATAGATCTTCCAGCCGTACCCAGCGAAACTCGTGATAGATGTGGTTCACAATCTCCCCGGAAAACTCGCGGACGGCGAAGAACTGCAAATCCACTGCGCCGCCGTGGCGATAGTTGTGGCGAATGCGCGTGACCAGGGGGCCAATAGTGGCCGTGATGCCCAACTCTTCGTGCAGCTCACGGGACAGTGCCTGCTGCGGGCTCTCGCCTGGCTCGATCTTGCCGCCTGGAAATTCCCACTTGAGCGCCATGGGCTGATTCGGGCGTCGTTGGCCGATAAGAATCTCACCGCCGCGCACAATAAGCGCCGCCGCTACAAAGCGGAGCGCGAAACCGGCAGGCCGGGAATCCGTACTAGGCGGGACTTCTATCACACCATTAGTGTAAACGCATCAAGGGCTTGCAGAGTTCGATTAATAAATGTTGATGACAGTTTTGAACTATTGCCGGGATAAAGTTCGGCAAAGCCAGTTTGAGCTTCGGCCCCGTCCATGGTCTAGCGCGCAGCCAGAGCGCGTCCCTGAGCAAGCGTTCCTTCCACCAGGGCGTCCATCTCCGCGCGGCTGGTGCGGTGATTCACAATTGCCGCTCGTATCGCCGTGCGGCCTCCAATCCGGGTGGTAGACGGCGCCACCACCCCCGACTCCTGCAACCGGATGGCAATCTCCGCATTCACGTTGTCTGAGTCTTCGGCGCGATAGCGGAAGCAGACGATATTCAGCTCCACCGGAGCCATCAGCTCCAGCTCCGGCGTTGATTTGATGCGGTCCTCCAGATACCGCGCCAGCGCGCAGCTGCGCGAGATGGCCGCTCCCAGCCGCTCCGTGCCCAGAACCTTCAACGTGAACCAAACCTTCAGCGCGCGAAAGCCCCGAGAGAGGTCCGGTCCAAAGTCAGAAGGCCAGGGCGAGCCAGCGGCCAGGCCTCTCTCGGCGCGTGCCAGATATGCCACCGGCAAAACAAATGCCTGATGGTGCGCATCCGCGTCGCGCACCAGAATAAAGCCGGCATCGTAAGGCGCCTGTCCCCATTTGTGAAAGTCGAAAGCCACGGAATCGGCGCGTTCCATGCCGTAAAGCTTCGGAGAAAGATCCGGAGCCAGCCTGGCCAGTGCGCCAAAGGCTCCGTCCACGTGAAACCAGAGCTTCTCGCGCTGGCATAGCTCGGCCATCCCCGCCAGATCGTCAATCGCTCCTGTGTCCACCGTTCCGGCGGTTCCCACAACCAGAAACGGCGTGAATCCCGCCTGGCGATCCAGCTCTATCGCGGTCGTCAGCGCATTGAGGTCAATGTGGTAGCGGCTGTCTGTGGGAATCAGCCTCAGCGCATCGCTGCCCAGTCCAGCAATGTCCATGGCTTTGGTGACGCAGCTATGCACTGAGGTCGATGCGTAGGCGGTGAGCCGCCTTGTATCCGCAGCTACGCCTCCGGCACGCACCTGATAGCCCAGAGCTGTGTCGCGGGCAATCACGACGGCGATGAGATTTGCCATCGATGTTCCCGTAACGAACAATCCGCTTGCGCCTTGCGGAAAGCCGAAGATCTCCCGCACCCATTCACTTACTTGACGCTCCACCTCGACCGGAATCTGATCGCGGCCTGCGAGATTGGCATTCAGACCGCCGGACAGCATCTCCGCCATCATGCCCACCGGCGTTCCGCCGCCATGTACCCAGCCCATGAAGCCCGGATGTACATTGCCCAATGCATAAGGCAGCACATCGCGCATGAACTCCGCATGAACCTCGGCCAGCTCTTCACCCATACGCGGCGCAGCGGTACGAAACCGCGCCCGCGCCTCATCCGGAATAGGCTGCCACACCGGCCGCTGTCGAATCGTCTCGATGTAGCCGAGCATATCGTCCAGCATGACGTGCGCCTGTGCTCTAAAACCAGCCCAATCCGCCGGATCGAGCGTAACATTTGCTTCTGTATGCGTCTCCGCCTGGATATCATTGCCGAACTTTCTCTTTGGTTCAGTCATGAGTCACCTTGATAAAGCGTTCTCTCTGAAGAGTAGTTTACGCGCTGCATAGATCGATCAGAACTTTATTGGTTCGGTAAAACTCGATCCGGAGGGGGCGGGGGTTTCATCCCCCGTATAAAGCCAACACAAACAACGCGAGCTTTTGCTCCGGAAGGACGTTTAGGTTATCTGGTTTCGTTCATTATCAATTTACAGTTTCTGGATTGCGATTCTTATGGCGTTGGGTACCTTGCAACTTATGCTTCGGAGTTGCTGCCGGAGGTTTGTTCAGATTCTCGCTGAGTGCGATCATCTCATTTTTTGCCGCGCCTTCCGGGTCCGGCTTTGGTCCCGTTCCAGGTTTCTGCTTGAACGAAACAATATCAAACGCCGCAATAATGACCGACCCATCCAAATTTCGCTGGAATGTAGCCAGCAGCACCGGGGCCAGCGCGGCTTTGCCCCCGACATGGATTCCCGCTCCGGTGGCAAGGTTGCCCAGCGAATAAAAGATGGGAACGCCATTCCAGATCTCCCATCCCCGCGGTACATGCGGCCCATGCCCCACAACGATCGTCGCTCCCGCCGCCGCCGCTGCCCGCGCAAATCCCTTTGTATTGCCTCTGTTCTCGCCAAAGCAGTGCTCGTCCCCGTCTGGAATCGCGCTGGCAATTTCGCCTTCGCATCCGGCATGCATCGACACCACCACCGCGTCGTAGTGAGCCTTGGCATCTCGAATCTGGGCCAACGCGGAATCCTGGTCGCGCAGATCGGGAACACCGCTGAAGCTGGCAAATCCGAGAAATGCGATGCGCATCCCTCCAATCTCCAGCACGGCATTATTGCCGTTGAGCCTGCCGGCCGCGCGGATTCCCGCCCTGGCGAGCGCCGCATCGGTGGATGCGATGCCGCTTTTTCCCCTGTCTTGAACATGATTATTGGCTACCGAAACAACTCGAACACCGATTTGAGCTAAAGACTCAGCAATCCAGGGCGATTGCTGCAGGCTATAACAATATTCCGTTCTGCATCTCTTGGCTTCCGCGGTTCTTCCTCCGATAGGGCCTTCCAGATTCACAAACGCCGCATCGGCTTTTGCAAACGTATCTGACAGACCGGATAAGAAATCGGCAGTCTCCATTTTTCCAACATTTGCGGGAACCATCACATCTCCGCCAAAAGCAATGACGGCTCTTCCGTCAATGTGCACTATGCCAGTCGGTCCTGCTGACTGGCAGTAACCCGCTCCGGACATTCCCACACAGCAAACTGCAAATAATAAGCGCATCCCGTAGCGACGCAATGCGGATTTATTGCGCACTTTCTTCAGAACCATTCAACTCCTTTATTCGCCGCCTGCTCAAGCCACGTCCGATTACCGATTGCAAAGATTACACTCGCCCATCATTGGCTGAAGATGTTTGCTCCACAATGATTGTAGGGGAACGGAGTTACGAGGCAGGAAATCACAGGGTATGTTATAATATGACCATAGTCAGTGACCATAGGAGGAATTCATATGGCAACTACCATTCCGACATCTGTTCCGGCCACAATTGCCGCCGGTGAGTTCAAGGCCAAGTGCTTGAAACTACTAGATCAAGTGGCCGCCGAACGCAAGACGCTGGTTATCACCAAGCACGGCAAGCCAGTCGCGCAGGTGACGCCGGTACCTGCGAAGAAGAACATTATTGGAGCCATGCGCGGCAGCGTGTTGTGGGAGGGTGACATCATCTCTCCGATTGACGTGGAGTGGGAGGCGATGAAGTGAACGGTGAATCGGATCCAGCAAGAAAGCCCCTTCTGCTTCTCGATACGCATACGCTGGTTTGGTCGATCAACGAGGGGCAGAAATTGGGAAAAGGGGTCAAGGAATCCATTCGGGTTGCGGGGGACGAGGGACGTGTTCTGGTTTCAGCGATCACACCCTGGGAGGTCGCACTGCTGGTCAGCAAGGGGCGGCTCACCTTGGAGACAGACGTGATGGACTGGGTTCGTGATGCCCTTGCGATACCGGGCGTGACACTAGTTGGCCTTGAGCCGGAGATCGCCATCGCTAGCACACGTCTGCCCTTCGAGATGCACCCCGACCCCGCCGACCGCATCCTCGTCGCCACAGCTCGCCACCTGGGCGCAACTCTGGTCACCGCAGATCAAGTGCTGTTGGAGCTGGCAAGCAAGGGGCATTTCAGGGCGATGGATGCGACAGCTTAGGCTGCGGGCAGGTACCGTGCGACTGCCAGAGATCAGTTCATTACAAAACTCTTAAATGATACTCGACGCTAGTTTAGACGACGTAGGGCGTATGCTTCATAGTAGATGAAACTCGGCGTGGAGTCGTCAGATGTATGACGATTACTCGCGTGGTTCACGTGGAGGGTTTCCCGATGGCCGAGATTCGAACTCATCCCATAACAGATAGCTTCATTGGATGCGATAATCCAATCAAGCTTGAGACTACACAGAGGACCCGCCGATTTTTCCTACCCTCATTTTCAAAAGATGCTCAGGGGAACGTGCATTTGCGGGGTAAATTCATTTACCAAAAGAAGGCAAGTACCGGCTGGGTGGATGAGGATGGGCTTTCACTCAGAGATGTTAAAGCGGGAGATGCTATTAGTTTCGAGTTAAACACAGAGGCAATGAACCATTTCCTCGATGGGATTAGTGTATTGCATAAAACAACCGGGATTGCCTCGCTTGAAGAACGTTCTGAGAGATTTAGCGTTGCACTTCGAAACAAAGTGATTGAGATCAACGATGAAAATCTTAAACCTGTCATTCAGAGCCTTATTAATAAAGGCCACAGTAGTCACTTTTGGAGCGAGCTTGCCGCCCTGAGACCAGAGGAGGCGGAAAAATTTGCCGACCACCAGATACTTGGAAGACGCAGGGCATCTGTTCGAGAATTCGAAGAAGCGATGCAGAAAGGAGTTTGGGATGAACCGGCATGGGACAAATTCTTCGATAAGAATAGGTGGATTTTTGGTTTAGGACTTCGTTATCAGTTTCTCAGTCAATTGCAGAAGCAAGCTCATTATGGAGGATATGATATCACAGGTAGAGGCGGTCAGAAGGGGGATTCCCTCCATTACACAGTGGGAGAGGATGCTAAATTTACTGTCCTTGTGGAAATCAAACGACCAGATTCTGCCATATTTCAAATAACAACAAAAGGGCAAAGCTATCGCAATGCAGTTCCAGGATTCAATGTCGAATTTGCAAATGCACTGGCTCAAGTGCAAGTGAACTCACGTACTTGGGAAATAGATGGTAGTCAAAAAGAAGCAAATAGAGACCGCTTGGAAAATGAAGGAATTTACACGATTTACCCGCGCTCCCTACTAATTTATGGACATACGAGCCAACTAGATACTAGAGTGAAGCGTAATTGTTTTGAAATATTTCGTGGACAGCTAAAGAACACGGAGATCGTGACCTATGATGAACTGCTGAATAGATCAAAATTTATCATTGGAGAAATGTCAGGCGCAGCCAGTCCAACGGATTAGGCCAGACTGGCTGCAGTGTGTCCCAGGTTCCGCCATTGGGACCTGGGAAAGCGTGCAACATACGCGAGCGGATAGCGAGCGGCTGCCGCACCGCAGGTGCTATTTGTCCGTCAGTGCCTCTACCCCAGGCAACTTCTTGCCTTCCAGAAACTCCAGCGAAGCCCCGCCGCCGGTGGAGATGTGCGTGATCTGGTCGGCTACGCCTGCCTGGTTGATGGCTGAGACCGAGTCGCCGCCGCCGATAATCGATGTGGCCGCCCGGTTGGCCGCGACAGCCTTGGCGATGGCATTAGTTCCCACCGCAAAGCGCGGAAACTCGAAGACGCCTGCCGGGCCGTTCCACACAATCGTCCGCGCCGTCGAAACCACTTCCTCAATCGCCGCAATCGACTTGGGCCCGATGTCCAAGCCCATCCACTCGGCGGGAAAATTCTTCGAGCAATCCCATACTTTGGTGTTGGCGTCGGCCGCAAACTTGTCCGCCAGAATGTTATCCACCGGCAGCAGCAGCTTGACGCCCTTGGCTTTGGCCTTGTCGAGCGCCGACTTGGCCATATCGATCTTGTCTTCCTCCACCAGCGATTTGCCGGTTGTAACTCCCAGCGCGCGCTCAAAGGTGTAAGCCATGCCGCCCACAATCACCAGCGTGTCCACCTTGTCGAGCAGGTTATCAATCACGTCAATCTTGCCGGAGATCTTGGAGCCGCCGATGATAGCGACAAATGGCTTCTCCGGCGATTCCAGCGCCTTGCCCAGGTAAGTAATCTCTTTTTCCATCAGCAGGCCGGCAACCGCAGGCTTGAGGTAGTGCGTAATCCCTTCCGTCGACGCGTGCGCGCGGTGCGCCGAACCGAAGGCGTCGTTGACGTACACATCGGCCAGCGAGGCCAGCTCCTTGGAGAAGGCCGGATCGTTGGCCTCTTCCTCGGCGTGGAAGCGCAGATTCTCCAGCAGCAGTACCTGGCCGGACTCAAGCTGACGCGCCATGGTGGCAGCCACTTCGCCGACGCAATCCGGCGCAAAGGCCACGTTGACAGCTTCACCCAGCGCCTTGCCCAGCAGGGCGCGCAGCCGGTCTACCACCGGGCGCAGCGAGTACTTCATATTCGGCTTGCCCTTGGGACGGCCCAGGTGCGAGGCCAGAATCACCTTGGCCTTGCGCCGCAGGGCGTACTCAATGGTCGGCAGAGTGGCCACAATGCGTGTGTCGTCGGTGATGGTCGAGCCGTCTTCGGTCAGCGGCACGTTGAAATCGACACGGATAAACAATCTCTTATTGGTCAAATCGATGTCGCGAATCGTGAGCTTAGGCATGGGAACGGCCTTCCTTGAAGTTTGATTACATAACGATTCTAGAACCGGGCGCTGCCGGGCTCCAAACCGGAAACCACGGCGTCCATCTCAATTTCAACACGCCAGGCAGGATTGAGCAGTTGAGCTACTACCACCATGGTAGCCGCTGGACGAACTTTGGAGAAATATTCGCCATGCACGCGGCCCACTGCCTCCCAGTCCTCGGCGCGGGTCAGGTAGATGCGGGTGCGAACCACATCTTCAAAGCCAGCGCCGGCCTCGACAAGCGCCGCGGCGGCTATCTCGAAGATGCGGCGCGTCTGGCCTGCCGCGTCCTGGTCTTCCGCGCCCACCGGTGCGGTACCGGATAGATAAACGGCGTTTCCCACGCGCACCGCGCGCGAAAAGCCGATGATAGGTTCGTAGGGAGAAGTGCCGCTGATGTTTTTGCGCATGGCAGTTTTCAGAGATGGGAGATCAGAGTAATACGATCAGTGGCCAGGGATCGGAAAAACTGATCACTGACCACTGATCACTGTTCACTGTCGTTACAGCCCCTTCTTGGCCAGGAAGCTGAACAGGTCGACGACGCGGCAGGAGTAGCCCCACTCGTTGTCGTACCAGCTCAGCACCTTCACGCTATTGCCCACAACCTTGGTCAGCGGCGCGTCCACGATGGACGAAAGCGCGCAGCCCTTGAAGTCGGAGCTGACCAGCAGGTTGGAGTCAACGCCAAGAATGCCCTTCAGTTCGCCCGCGGCCGCGGTCGTGAAGGCGGCATTCAATGCTTCTGCGGTGATGGGCTTCTCGGCGATGAAGGTCAGATCGACGAGCGAAACGTTGGGTGTGGGGACGCGAATCGCGAATCCGTCCAGCTTGCCGGCAGTCTCCGGAATCACCAGCTTGAGAGCCTTGGCGGCGCCCGTCGAGGTGGGAATCATGCTTAACGCGGCGGCCCGGGCCCTGCGCAGGTCCTTGTGTGGGAAGTCCAGAATGACCTGATCGTTGGTGTAGCTGTGGATGGTGGTCATGATGCCGCTGACGATCCCGCAGGTTTCCATCACCACCTTGACCACCGGCGCCAGGCAGTTGGTGGTGCAGCTGGCGTTGGAGAGAATGTGGTGTTTGGCCGGGTCATATTTGTTCTGGTTGACGCCCAGCACGATGGTCATGTCCTCGTTCTTCGCCGGGGCTGAGATGATGACCTTTTTCACCGTCGTTCCCAGGTGCTTTTTAGCGTCCGTGGCGTCCGTAAAGCGTCCCGTGGACTCGAGCACAATCTGCGCGCTCACTTCAGCCCAGGGCAGCTTGGCCGGATCCTTCTCGGCAAAGACCTTGATCTTCTTGCCGTCGACGGAGATGAAATCCTCGCCCGCCTTGATGTCGTTCTTCAGGTTGCCCAGAATCGAGTCGTACTTGAGCAGGTGAGCCAGTGTCGCCGGGCTGGTCAAGTCGTTGACCGCCACATAATCAATCTCCGGATTGCCTAATGAAGCCCGTAATACGTTGCGGCCGATGCGGCCAAAGCCGTTGATTCCAACCTTTACTGCCATGTCTGTATTCTCCTTCGTTGTCGGTGAGGCTGTGGTTTTATCTGGTTCGAGCTTGCCCTGATTTGGGCGGCCGAAATCCGCCCGGCACGCATTTCTACCAAACTCATGATGGTAACATTGCAGGTCGGCGGAGGCGAAATAATGCGCGTTTTTTCCCCTTATGCGCAAACCCTCCGCTCCAATAGTGTGTCATTCCCAATACAGGATCGTATGTGACGGAGTGCACATTATTTGCAGCGCCCTTGCCAAGTGTGGTATCCCCGTATCAGTACGTGTTGAAGGCGGCATGAGAAAACGTTCGCGACGCAACCCCAATATCTCTGAATCCACAGGCAAAATCGGCCAGGAACTTCCCTCGAATCAGTTGCGGCCACTGGTGCCGCTCTATCCCGATGAGCCCCCTGCGGCAATCTCGCAACCACGCCCGCAGCGGCACCAGTCAGAGCAGCGTTCCGCCCGGCCGGATAGGCCCGTCAAGCAGGACCGCCCCGCCCAAAAGCAGTGGAATGAGCCGGCTGGCTCCGGGCGATTCGAGCTCGAAACCCAGCCCGAGATGCCCACCATGGTGCCGCCCGCGCCGGAGGCAGCCGGGCGCTCGACCCAGGCTCCCAAGGGCTACGTGGTTCTGGCCATCGGCCTGCCCGGCTCCGGGAAAACCACCTGGTTCCAGCGCCGCGGCGTTACCCCGCTCTCCAGCGACCTGCTGCGCAACATCCTCTTCGACGATGTCGAGGAGCAGCGTTACCAGGGGTTGGTCTTTTCCACCCTGCGCTCGCTGCTGCGCGCCCGTCTCATCGCCCGCATGCCCTGGAACTACGTTGACGCTACCAACCTCTCCACCCACGAACGCCGCCAGTGGATCAAGATGTCCCAGAGCTTCGGCTACGAGGTGCATGGGGTCTTCTTCGACGTACCGCTCGAGGTCTGCCTGGAGCGCAACCGCCAGCGCGACCGTTCGGTCAGCGAGGACGTGATGCGCAAGATGTCAGAAAAACTCAAGCCGCCGGTCTTTGAAGAGGGCTTCGCCAAGATCACGGTGGTCCGCGTCAAGAGCGCGGGGTGAACGCGACGGTGGAAGATGAACCAAAGGCGCTCGGTTCGCGTATCTGATATTCAATTGCTCCCGGTAAGAAAGGCGTTTTCTTATGGCGGCTCTCGCGCATCTCGGCGTCGGTCTCGCGGCCAAGCGGATCGCTCCTGAAATCAATGTCGGATACCTGATACTCGGCAACTATGTGCTCGATATTCTCTGGTTCGGATTTGCCGCGGTAGGGCTTGAGACATGGCCCAAGCCGGGCGCCGCCATCCATCCGCCTTACTGGGAGCACAGCCTGCTCATGGCCGTGGTCTGGTCTGTGCTTTTCGGATTACTGGCTTGGTGGCTGGGGCGCCGGTCCCCGCATCGGACGCATATAGGCGTTATCTTCGGCCTGATGGTCTTCGCCCATTGGGTGGTGGACTTCATCACCCATCCCATGACCGCCGTGATGCCCACCGACGCCGGACTGCCTCTTGCCTTCCAGGGCTCGCCGCTCATCGGGCTAGGCCTGTACCGGACCATGACCGCGGTTTGGGTCACGGAGATCGGCAGCGTAGTGGTGGGACTCGCGATCTACATCTGGGCGCGAAGAAGGATGAAGCGGTTGAAGGCAAGCGCCGCTTAGAGAGGCTCTTAATAATATGCGTCTGCGCTGCGGACAATCCCCCTACTGCTTGTTCACATCCACGTAGTACAGCTCCGTCGCTACCTGGAACTCATCCTTCGTCAGCGGCGTCTTCATCCACTGCCACTTGGTCGTCGGATGAATAATCTGCCAATCTCCCGGCTTGCCCACGCGCACCGGCATAGCGAACTTCTCCTCGTCGGCCCGCCACTTATACATCACTAAGCCCGGCTCCTCGCCGAACAACAACTCCAGCCGCGGAATCTGCGTGTGCCTCAAATACTGATCAAAAATCGGCGTCAGGTTCATTCCCGTCTGCTGGTTGAAGTAACTCACCACGTCTTCGGTCAGAATGTTCTGATATTTGAAGTGCTGATAGAAGCCCTTCAGCAGCGCCCACCACTTCGCGTCGTCGTTCACCACGCTGCGTAGCGTGTTCAGCATTAGAGCGCCCTTAAAGTATTGGTCATCATCGGGCTCGGCATTCACGCCACGCTCGGCGATAATCGGCCGCTGATTCTTCACCCTGGCTTTCTCGCCTTTCAGATATTTAATGGCGTCCTCTTTGCCCCAGCGGTACTCCACGTAAAGGCTTTCCAGATACGTCGTCCAGCCCTCGTGAATCCACATATCGGATGGGTCGGCGGCCGTAATGCTGTTGCCGAACCACTCATGCCCGCTCTCGTGAATGATGATGAAATCGAAGCGCAGGCTGATGCCCACGCCCGTCCAATCGCGCCCCAGATAGCCGTTCTTGAAAAGGTTCCCATAGGTTACTGCGCTCTGGTGTTCCATCCCCGCGTAGGGCGCTTCGATCAGCTTGTATCCGTCCTTCATGAAAGGGTAGGGCCCAAAGTAATGCTGAAACGCCTCCAGCATTCCCTTAGCCTGCGCAAACTGCACCTTGGCCTTCTCAAGATCCTCCGGTAGCACATAATAATCCAGCGATAGGTCGCCTAAATTGTCGGAAAAGTGAACATAACTGCCTATGTTCAGCGAGACATCGTAGTTATTAATCGGATAATGCACTCGCCAGTCCCAGCGCGTGTAACCGTCGCCCAGGTCGATCTTGCCGATAAACTTTCCGTTCGACACATCCACAAGTCCGTTGGGAATGGCGACGCTGATGTCCATGCTTTCTACCTCGTCGCGCCACTGGTCCTTATTGGGCCACCACATGCTCGCGCCGGTCCCCTCGCAGGCGGTGTTGATCCACACGCGCCCTGCCGGGTCCTTCTTAAAGGTGATGCCGCCAAAGCGCCCCGTCTCCTGCGGATGCCCGGAGTAATAAAAATCAATGGAATAAATTCGCCCGGCACGCAGCGTCTGCGGAAAGTCAATGAAGACAACTCCCGAATCGCGCTCATACTTGAGCAGCGTCGCGCCGTACAGAATCTTCTCTACCTTCAGCGTTTCGAACAAATCAAGCTGGATGCGCGTGCCATCTGCCAGCATTCTAAAACGAATAGTATTCTTGCCGCTGATGAACTGCTTCTCCGGATCGACGCGAATGTCCAGGTGGTAATAAAGCAGCTTGTTGTTGGCGCGATAGGGGCCATACGCTCCACGCAGCATCTCTGCGCGCGTGGGCGGTTCTATTGTCTCCGGCTTTGCCGCTGCCTTCTGCGTGGCGGCAGGCGTGGCAGACGGCACAACGACCGGTGTGGTTGCAGGCTTTTCTGTCTGGCTCGCCGCTTGTTGTGCAGCCTTTGCAGAAAGCGCAGCCGTGGATCCAAAACCGAAAATCATCAACCCGCACGATAAGGCTCGAAGGGAAAATATTCGCATGGCAGTATCCTAACCGCTGAGCCGGAGCGCGCGCACTGGGCGTAGACAGCGACCTGGTCAGCCTTGCCGCCATCGACGCCGGAGCGCCCGAGACGATTGCCGAAACCGCCCGCGCTGATTTGAAGGTGCTTGCCAAGTTCCGCGAGGAAAGCAGTCAGAAAAAGTAAAACGAAAAGCCGCGATTCTCAGGCAACATCCGCCAGATCGGCGGATTGTTGTGCATTATCTACTCCCTATTCCCTAATCCCTATTCCCTGTACTTAGATCAACTCCACGCCCCACAAATCGTGCAGGTGCAGCACGCCTTCCACGGTCCCCGCCGCATCCACCACCACCAGCGAGGTGATCTTCCGCTCCTCCAGTATCGCCAGCGCCTTAGCCGCCAGTTCCTCCGCGGCTATCGTCCGCGGATGGTCGTTCATCGCCTCGCCGGCTGTTTTGCTCAGCGCTGCGCCGCCCTCGCGCTCCAGCAATCTCCGTAGGTCGCCGTCGCTGATTACGCCGCGCAGCCGTCCCTTCTCCTGCACCGTCGTAATCCCCAGCTTCTTCGACGACATCTCGTAGATCACATCGGTCATCGCTGTCGCGGGCGCCACTACCGGCACGGCATCGCCTGTGTGCATCAGCTCGCGGACCTTGGCTAGCCGTTTGCCCAGCTTGCCGCCAGGATGCAGCTCCGCAAAATCCTCCGCCCTGAATCCCTTGCGCAGGCTCACCGCAATCGCCAGCGCGTCTCCCAGCGCCAGCATCGCCGTGGTCGAAGCCGTGGGCGCCAGGTTCAATCCGCAGGCCTCATGCTCCACGCCGCAATCCAGCGCCACGTCGCTCGCCTTGGCCAGCGTCGAATTCAAATTGCAACAGAAGCTCACCAGCGCGTCGCCTTTGCGCTTCAGCGTGGCCAGCAGGCGCAGAATCTCCTCTGTCTCGCCGCTCGCCGACAGCGCCACCACCACGTCGCCCTTCATCAGTACGCCCACGTCGCCATGTACCGCCTCTGCAGGGTGCAGAAACAGGGCAGGGGAGCCGGTGGAGCTGAGCGTGGCGGCAATCTTCTGTGCAATAATCCCGCTCTTACCCATCCCCGTAACCACCACCCGCCCGCGCTCTTCGCCGCAGCGCACAATTAGCTCCACGGCCCGGTCGAAATCCGCTGCCATCGGCCCTTCTAGCCGCGCCGCCAGTGCCTCCAGCGCCGCCGCCTCGGTGCGCACCAAAGCCGCCGGTGCGGGCGCGCGGCCAGCCTCACTCTTCCCGGAACGGGGTTGTTTCCCTACTTCGCTCATCGGTTATTGATGGTAACAGCTTTGGTGCCTGTATGAAGAGCAGCTAACTCGCTTTCTTCAAAGAAGACGCTTCGGCAGTGTGTCCAGCGTACCTTTGTACAATAAGGATGAGAGGCCAATCCCCGTGAAGCGTAACACCCTTGTTATTACCGCCGTTCTCTTCATCCTGGCCGCCTTTGCCTGGTCTGGCTGGGCCAACTGGGAATTCCGCACGCGGGCTGCCGAGCGGCTGCGGGCCTCGGCTCCTCAAGGCGAACTGGTTGTCGATGCCGCAGGTACGGCGCAATACAACTCCCCGCTCCTGGGCAAGCCCGTGCCCCCCTTTACCCTCGAGGACCTCAGCGGCAAGAAACACTCACTCTCTGACTACAAGGGCCGTGCGCTCGCCATCAACTTTTGGGCCACTTGGTGCGCTCCCTGCAAAGTCGAAACCCCCTGGCTCATCGATCTGCGCAACCGATACGCGGCGCAGGGCTTCGAGGTGCTGGCCATCTCCGCCGACGACATCGACCGCAAAGATCCCCGCAAATTCAGCGAAGAAAAGCAGGAGATCGCCCGCTTTGTCCAGAAGATGCAGATGCCTTACCCGGTTCTCATCGACGGCGGCTCCATTGCCGATTCTTATGGCGGCTTAGACGCGCTCCCCACCACTTTTTTCTTGGACCGTAACGGCACAGTGGTAGCCGCGCAAATGGGTTTGACCTCAAAGGAAGAGATCGAGGCTAACATTAAGAAGGCGCTGAAGTAGCAGGTCAGCAAGTTAGTGGGTTTGCAAGTCGGCAATTCGACGGGTTAGCGAATGGGTTGTATTGAGGCACTTTGAACAGACTGAAGGTATATCTCGCTACCACGTTTTGCATCACCTGGACCTGCTGGTGGGTCTTGGTACTGCTGACGCACACCGGAAAGATGGCCTATGGCTTGGGCCATCCGCTCTTCATGGTTATTTACATGATCGGTGGTCTGGGACCGACCATTGCCGCTTATGGAGCAGTGTGTGCCACGCCGGCGCAATCGCCACTCAAGGAGTTCAATGCACGGCTTTTTCGCTGGCGTGTGACTTGGTGGTGGTATCTTCTCGTCCTGGTCCTCCCCGCGGCCCTTGCTTTGGCCTCGTTAGCTCTTGCCTCATTGGTTGACCCCCATCCCCAATTGTCAAGCGGAATGCCGCTTCAACCCTGGTATATGTTTTTTGCTTTATTTCCCGTCATGATCCTTGGGGGCGGATTAGAAGAACTCGGCTGGCGCGGGGTCGCCCAGCCAGAGATGGAGCGCCGCGTTGCCCGCCCTGTGGCGGCGGTGCTGGTCGGCTTAATCTGGTCCGTCTGGCACCTTCCGCTGTTCTTCCTGCCCGGCGCCAGTCAATACGGAACCAACTTTTTTATGTTCCTGATTGGAGTTGTCGGAAACGCTCTGATCCTGGCTTGGATCTATGGCCGCACCAATAGCATTCTGCTTTGCATTTTCTTCCATGCCAGCTTCAATGCTACTGCGGCTCTTGGGCTGGGGATTCCGGGAGGCAAGGGCTGGCTATCGGCTCTCAATGTGTGCTTTGGAATGCTGGCCGGCGCACTACTGCTGGCCTTTGCTTCGGTAAAATCGGCAATGCAGCCCGGATCAATCCTTGTGGCCAAGGGTGAGTCTGTAAGGAGATTGTGATTTATGCAACGAGTGAATGGCGGAGTACGCGTGCTGGTTTTTCTATCGCTGTCGCTGGCCTCTGTGCTGGCCCAGGGCCAAAGACCGCTCTTCGATGATGCGCCGCGCACTCCTTCAAAGTCCGCCGTAGTTTTTCTTTATCCCGAACAGATCACCATCCCCGCCGGCAAACCAACCGCAGTTGCCCTTCACTTCCGCGTCGCGCCCGGGCTGCATATCAACTCCCACACCCCCAGCCAGGAAGAACTCATCCCCACCACGCTCAAGCTTCCTCCAGGCTCCGGCGTGCGCCTCGATGGTGTTATTTATCCTCCCGGCACAGACTTTACGCTCTCCCTCGACCCCTCTACCAAGCTCAACGTCTATACCGGCGAGTTCGTCCTTCAGGCGCGCTTCGTGGCTACGCCCGGCGATCACCTCGTCGAGGCCACGCTCCGTTACCAGGCCTGTGATAATACCGCCTGCATGCCGCCCAAAACAATCACCGCGGCCATCGATATCGTCGGCAAGAAATAGCTATTGTCTTCCTGATATTCTGTTTTACGGAGGCTTTTTCTTCATGCGAACCGGATTGATAGCGTCGTCAACATTGGCCATCGCGGCTCTGGCTGCGGGATTGTTCACCCCAGCCTATGCCGGCTCCCTGACCGTCAAGACCGAACAGGGTAAGGTTCAAGGCAAGACTATGAACGACGGCAAGGTCAAGGCCTTTCTCGGCCTGCCCTACGCGGCGCCTCCGGTGGGCGATCTGCGCTGGAAGGCGCCCCAGCCTCCTGCTAAATGGAAGGGCGCGCGCGACGCGAGTAAATTCGGCGCTCATTGCGCCCAGGTTCATGTCTTTGACGACATGATCTTCCAGGACGGCACAAACAGCGAAGACTGCCTCTTCCTGAACGTCTACGCGCCTGCCAATGCCGGCAAAAAGAGCAAACTGCCGGTCATGTTCTGGATTCACGGCGGCGGTTACGCGGGCGGAGCCAGCTCGGAGCCGCGCCACAACGGCGATTTTCTTCCCCTCAAGGGCGTGGTGCTGGTCACCATCAACTACCGCCTGGGCGTATTTGGCTTTCTGGCTACCTCCGACCTGGCCAAAGAGGCCAGCGGTGCGGCGGGCAACTACGGCTTGCTCGACATGGTGGCCGCGCTCCAGTGGGTCAAGGCCAATATCAAGAACTTCGGCGGAGATCCTGACAATATAACCATCTTTGGCGAAAGCGCCGGTTCCTTGGCAGTCAGCACGCTGATGGCCTCGCCCATGGCGCGCGGGCTCTTTCACAAGGCCATCGGCGAAAGCGGCGCGGCCTTCAGCGACACGCTGCCAACCGACACCCTGGAAGCGCGCGAAAAACAAGATGCGGAGTGGATTGCTTCGCTGGGTGTAACTACCCTGGCGGAACTGCGTGCGCTGCCGACGGATAAGGTCTTGGCTGCGGTTAAAAACAAGAAGGGCGGCTTTTGGCCCGTTATTGACGGCAAGTTTCTCGCTGAGCCGGTTGCTGCCACCTACGCCGCGGGCAAGCAGGCCCATGTGCCGCTGCTGGCCGGCTGGAACCGCGATGAGGGCAGCTTCGTCGCCATGCGCCCCATCACTGCGGATCAGTTCAAGGGCATGATTGGCGGCCTCTACAAGGAGCGCGCCGCCGAGTTCCTCCAGCTCTATCCTGCTGATACCGATGCGCAGGCCATGCGTTCGGCCATCGACTACGGCAGCGACAACTTCATCGCCTTCGGCACCTGGAAGTGGATTGAGGCGCACAGAAAAACTGGTGACTCGCCCATCTATCGCTATCACCTTGAGCTGGCCGCTCCGCCCAGCAAATACCACCCCGGCTCCTTCGCCTTCCACTCCGACGACATCGAGTACGTCTTCGGCACGCTCGACACTCGCCCCGGCGCCGTCTGGCGTCCTGAGGATCGTACGCTGAGCGATCAGATGATGAGCTACTGGACCAACTTCGCCCGCACCGGCGACCCCAACGGACCCGGCCTGCCTACTTGGCCGAAGTACGACAAAGACGACTCGCTCATTCACCTGGACAGCACGATTACCTCCGGCCCGGACACCCTGCGCCCGCGCTATGAGTTTCTGCTCAAGGGAATGCCGGCGTTTCACTTCTGAACTTTTTCGGGATTAAAGTCAATCTAGTTGTCAAAAGTTATTTTTCTTTCTTTACGGAGACCCGAAAGCAGCGTGCCTGCTCATCCCAGTAGACTCGATCCTTGTTTGCGTTCCACGCCGCGAGCCACTGGTCCTGAATAAACTTTCTCCCGTGCTTCTTGAGGAAACCGCGCCAACAGGCCTCAGCAGGCAAATTTTTACTACAGTGCTCCTTGAGCGCATCTAACCCCGGCATCGTAAAGGTTGTCCAACTGGCGTCGGTAAAGAGATCGGTCAGGATGAAGTAAGCGATATCTCCTGCGGTCGTTTCGTTCCAATAGTCGTAGATCGGTTCCGGTGTCGCTCGAGTATCGGTGAGCTGAGAGATGAGTATAGGGATTGCATCCTTCCCCTGCGCGATGATCTGATCCATCATTTTTGATTCGCAGTACTCTTTATCTTGTAAGCGGCCCTTTGCGCGGCAAGTGCCCTTCACTTCGTCAAAGTTCCAAAGAGGAAACTTGCCAGGCTTCTGTGTAGTGGTCTGGCCGATCGTTGGTGTACCAGCCAGCAAGGCAAACGAGAGAAAAACCATCGAAATTGCCGCGCCGATTCTAGTCACGCCGAATCTAATACCCGGGATTCTCATGCCAGAATATCTCCGAGTAACAGGGAGATACTACTTCACGCCTGCGGCCGCCGCAAAACCTGCCGCTAGCGTCGGGGGAATCGTGCTGGCAGGAGGCGGCTCTATAAAGGTGGCTTCCTTCGCGTTGATCGCGTTGGAATAATCCGGTCCGAGGCCGAGCTTCTTCAGCGCCCGTGCGTCCGGCAGCAGTTTCGTTTGCCAGCCCTGGTCGGCCTGGTACTTCGTCATGGCCGCCTTGGTTCGCTCATCCCACTGGCCGTTGGCCTCGCCGGACAGATAATGCTCGCGAATGAGAGCCTGCTGAATCTCTGTAATCCGGCTCGGCTCCATCACCTGCTGGCCGCGCGGGCGGCGTCCTCTGTACTTTCCTTTGCGGGCAGTGTGAGCAGTCTGGCTTCCCTGCGCCTGTGTGGTATGCGCCTGTGCGGTATGTGCCTGCGCCGTATGTGTCTGCGTTGTATGCGCCTGTGCCGCGTGCGTTTTCGTATTGTTAGTCTTGGCAGAATGCGTTTGCGTTGTGTGCGTCACAGGCTTGCTATTGGTAGCAGGCTGAGCGGTGGTTCCGAATACCGGCGGCGCGGCCAGGGCCGTGAACACTGCCAACACCAGGCTTGTTCGAAAAGTCAGCACGCGGATTCACCTCTCGGACGGCAGTCTCTCGCCAGGTTCTCTATTCAAAGTCTAGCGAATTTTTATGAATTGCAACAACCGGAAACAGGAATTGTTTCCGGGAATCCAAAGCGTTACGGGATAAGGGCGCCAGAAACGGAAATCCGCCTCGGGCGCCCCTCCAAACGCTACTGTAGCGTTCCGCCGATCAGGTTGATGCCGTCGTCGGGATGGCGCGGGTCCACAATTTCAAAGACCACGTCGTCGCCTGTCTTCAGTTTGCTCACCACGGCGTTGAACTGCTCCTTGCTTCCCGTAGGTTGTTTGTTCACGCGAATGATGACCAGCCCTGGCTCCAGCCCTTGCAGGTCAGCGAAGGAGCCGGAGCGAACTGCCTGAATCAACACTCCAGGGCTGTGCAGCTTGGCGGCAGTGGACGGAGGAAGCTCGCGAACCACGATGCCCAGTTTGGTTTCGCCCGCGTCGCCCTTTTCATCCGGATTATTTTCAGCCTGCTGGTTGCCCATCTCGGCAAAGACCGTATCGCGATCGCCGATAGCAACCGTCGCATCAGCTTGTTTGCCGTCCCTCAGGTATCCCAGCCTAACGCTCGAACCCGGCCTGCGGCTGGCGATCTCGTTCACCAGGTCGTCGCCGTCCTTGATCGAGCGTCCATCGATGCTCTCGATGATGTCGCCCGCCTTCAGTCCGGCCTTCTCCGCCGGCCCGCCCGGCTGAACCTGCTGCACCAGCACGCCGTTCTTGAAGCCGTACACGCGGTTCACCGCGCCCGAGAGGCCCTGGTTGAAGCGGATGCCGATGGAGCCGCGGGTCACCTTGTGGCTGGCCCCGATCAGTTCGTTGTAGATATCTACCACGGTGTTCGACGGAAGCGCGAATCCAAGTCCCTGGTAGCCGCCCGACTGCGTGAAGATGGCCGTATTTACCCCAATCACTTCGCCGTTCATATTCAGCAGCGGCCCGCCGGAGTTGCCCGGATTGATCGCCGCGTCAGTCTGGATAAAATGCTGGAACTGTCCGTTCGCTCCCGGCTGAATCGTCCGGTTTTTTGCCGAGATGATGCCCGCGGTCACGGTCTGCGCCAGCGCAAACGGGCTGCCGATGGCCTCCACCCAGTCGCCCACCTGCGTGCTGTCGGAGTTGCCCATCTTCACGGTCGGCAGCGGCGTGCTGGTCTCAATCTTGATCACCGCCAGATCCGTGGCCTTGTCCATCCCGACTACCCGTGCCGGCCGGCCTAGGTCCTCGTTATCCGGGTCGGTCGATAGCTTTACGTAAATCTTGTCGGCCTTCTCCACCACGTGATAATTGGTGATGATGTAGCCCTTGGGATCGACGATGAAGCCCGAGCCTAGCGACTCGCTAACCCTGCCATCGTCCCCGCCCTCCATGTCGGGCATCTGCCCGCCGAAAAATCGGTTGAAGAAATCCTGAAAGTTGTTTGGACCCTGGCCCTGCTGATCCTGATCCTCATCATTGTCATCGGGTTGTTGCGGCAGCGGCTGAATGCGGCCGTGAAAATTGCGCCGGTTCTTGTTGGAGGACTGCTTGGGCAGTGTCTGGGTGTTGATGTTCACCACCGCCGGCCCAACCCGCTTGGCAATCTCCACAAACTTGTTGGGTTCCACCGTGGAATTGTTCACCTTCAGCGGTGTGGCGTCGGAGCTGTCGTTCTGCTTCTCTTGTCCGCGGACTCCGTGTGCGGCATAGGAGCCGGCTACAATGGCCGCCGACAGCGTGGCAAGCAGGATAAACACGGATGCTAGACGGCGCGTGCGCAGCCGTTCAAAGAGTGATTTCATGGCTATTCGTTGACCTCATCAAAGTACCGGCTTCATAGCCGGCTCTTTCTGTTTTTACAATTTGTTCAGCTTGTTAAATTTGTCCAGTTTGTTCAGTTTGTCCCGTATGTTCTGGTCGTTCAAATTCTCCCATGCGCAACCTTTAGTATAGCCAGTCGCGGGTAAACCCGCCCGGCTGCCGATTCCTCTGTCTTTGGGCGCTCCGGGCCTGAAACCATCCCCGGAACCCTTCATCCCTATAGACGCGCCTGGCCCAAAAGAGTCGCGTCGCCTCCCTCATGAGAAACTGGAAGAGCAGAAGTTCTCCGGGGACGGCGCTCGTCCGCCCCCAAAAACGTAATTTTCCATCTAGTCTCTAACGATGAATAAGATAGGGTGGCACACTCTAAATCCGCCGATAAAGACGGGTGCCCATCCTTCGCTTTGCCGGGCTCCCCACGGATTAGGGGTCCCCAGCAAGTGATTTTTGCTCGCTGGGGTGAAGGGACAGGTCTTTGTCCGTGGGGTGAAAGAGTGAAACTCTGGGTCAACGTCGCCCGATTGATTAAGCGTCCCGTAGGGCCGCTGCGAAGACCAACCTCAATTTGGTGGCATAAAGTCCAATTTCATGTAAAAATCGTCTTACTATGAAACGCCGCACCGTCCTCCGACTTCCCCTCGTCGCCGCCGCACTGGCAACGACACGTTCAACCATCGGTATAGCCCTCGCGCAGGCTGCTGAATCGCGCCGGCAAAAGATCCTGGTAAAAGCAGGCGAGGACCGCGACAACAAGCCCTTCAAATTTCTCGACGCAACCTTTCACGTCAAAGTTTCAGGCAAGGACAACGAAGGCCGTTGCGTAATCTTTGATACCCTGCGGCCGGAAAAGATAGGTCCGCCTCTCCACTACCACATCGACGTTGATGAGTGGTTCTTCGTCCGCGAGGGCGAGTTCAAGGTCAGGGCAGGAGATGAGATTGCCCGAGTAAAGGCCGGCGACTCACTCTTCGTACCCCGCAATATGCCTCACGCCTTTGTAAAAACCAGCGAAGGTATGGCGCGACTCATCGTCATGCACCAGCCCGCCGGGACCATGGAAGAGTACTTCCGCACCGCAAGCAACTTTCCCGACCAGTCAGCGGCGTTCAGTCAGAAGTTTGCCGAGCAAAACGGGATTCGCATTGTAGGTCCAGCCCTCACGCCGGACTGACATCCGCAGGGTGCCCGATCCTTCGCTATTTTTGGCGAAGTCTGGGAGTCAACGGACCCCCTACCCAATATCCCAGGTCTCGCTTTTTGAGACCTGGGATATTGAACGTTGCAGGCCAAGAGCATTAGCCCGGGGGATTCAACCCCGGCAATCCGCCGACCTTCTGGCAGCGGGTTTTAACCCCTGAGGGTTGCTTCTCGTTCGTTATTCCCCGAGTCGAGGTATCATAAAATGAAGGCCGTCAAGGGGGTCAAACCGCATGAAGGAACTCGTCTTTGAAGTTGTACAAGAGGCCGACGGCGGCTACACCGCCGAAGCCCTCGGCGAGAGCATCTTCACCCAAGCCGATAGCTGGGATGAATTGAAGGCCAACGTCCGGGAGGCCGTGCAAGCCTTCTATTTCGACTCTGCCGCGCCTGCTTCCATCCGCCTTCATCTGATTCGCGATGAGGTCGTTGCTGTCGCATGAAACTCCCACGCGATCTGAGCGGAGAAGATCTGGTCAAGCACCTCTGCAAGCAATGGGAATACCAGAAAATCCATCAGGTCGGCAGCCATATCATTCTCCAAACCCAGCATCCGGTGCCCCACCGCATTGCGGTTCCCGAGCATACGCCCCTCAGAATCGGGACTCTGAATGGGATTCTTTCCAGCATAGCTGCCCACAAGAACGTACCTAAAGAGGCGATCCTCAAGGATATTTAGCAGAGATATTGGCAGGCCGGCAGTATCAAGTCGGGCTTTCAACCCCAGCATACTGCCGCCATTCCGGGAATGGTGTTTACCTCTGAACCAGCTCGCCAAATCGCTGACCCGCTAACTTGCTAACTCGCTAACTTGCCGACTAGCTGACTTGCTGACTCGCTAACCCGCTGATCTCTGACCCCTGATTAGCTTCCCAAATAACCCAATTTTGAGCACACAACCCTCTACCTATACGTAGAGGTTTTGTGCACGTCAAACTCTTTGCCTATACGTAGAGGTTTTTTGCGCGCCTTACCCCTTATAAATGCAACTTTTTAAGGAAAGATTTCTTTTTCTGTTCTGGCTTGGTATTCGTGGCTCCTCCCGGGGCGGTTGGTCCCAAGTTCTTAGGAGCTTCAGGCTGCGGCGTATTTGGCCCCGCTTGAGGCCCCGCGCCCCATGGCAGAACGACGAAGGGGACGCAGTTGGTGCCTTCCGCGCTCGCCTTGAGCAATCCATGCGCGATGCCGGTCACATAGGGAAAGACTCCCATCACGCCATGGCCCTCATCGTTGGTCATCAGTATCTGGTTGCTGCTCCGGCCTTCCGACTCCAACACCAATGGAATCTTGGCTTTTGCTGGAAATCGGTCGGCAATGATCAGGACTGCCGTTGCATCAGGCTGGGCGAGTCTCGCTTCCAGCCGGCATCCCTGTTCTTCCACTGCCACTGGGTTGGGAACGAGTGTGCCGAAGACCATCAGTTGCCTGTCTCGCGAAGCGAGAACAAAGCGCGTCGGCACCGCGCTATCGGTTACGGCCACGACGTCGTACTCATCGGCTCCTGCATTGAAGCTAAACTCCTGCTCGGGCTTCGGCTTGTGAAGCATCAATAGCCCTTGTCCATTCACGTAGAGATCCTGTGGGTCGTACACCAGATCACCGGCCATCGGCCACGTGCCAAATGAATAGACCTTGTTTTCAGGGGCGCCTTCGGCATAGACGCGGTAGCGGGCCGTACTCTGGCCTCCCGGCGTCGCCTGCTCGTCAATTTTCGTAAAACGCAGGTGCAAACCTTCCGGATTGAGGCGCGCACCTGTCGGATTCAGGTCGCCTGATACCGCATCGTCCCAGCGGGCCTGATGCTCCAGCAGGACGAGCTGCTCATGTGAGGGGTTGGGTTCACCATTGAAATGGAAGTAGTTAAGGATACTCGATGGCTTCATGTCCTGCTCGTAAGAAGAGAACGGGGAAATGAGCAAGACGCAGAGAGAGATGCTGGCAATGAGCCGACCCGGCATTGTCATAACCTATAGTTTCAGCTATGCCCGTATTAAACGCAACCGGTTTAGGAAAGCTATGTTTTCCACCACAGGTAAACACGGTCACAAGGGTGTCCCGCATTACGATACTTTAGTCCTAACGGTGAGTCCGGTCACAGCCCCTGAACTATCAGCTAACTAGCATATTCACCATGAACGCAGAGACCCTTATTCTGATTGCGCCGTGCTCGCTTCTGCTGGGCGCCGCGCTGCAGATCCTCGTTGCGCCGCTGTTAAACGCCCGGTTAAAGGGGATTCTGGCTTTTCTCACCTGTCTACCGGCCGTCGTTTCCGTAGCCATGCTAGGGAGATTCGTACAGGCAGGACCGCTTCCCGACCTCAATCTTCTCCACTGGGATGGGCTGCTGAACCTCGTCTTCCACGTAGATGCTCTCAGCGTCCTCTTTGCTTTGATGGGGACAGGCCTCGGCGCCTTGGTGCTCCTCTACTCCATCGGCTACATGGCCCACGACAAGGCTGCCACCCGCTTCTATGCCACGATGCTGGTGTTCATCGGCGGCTTTGTCGGGCTGGTCTATAGCGCCAACCTCTTTATTTTCTATCTCTTCTGGGAATTGGTCGGTTTGTGCTCCTTCAGCTTGGTGGGCTTCTGGTATACCAACCGCGAGGCCGTCGCCGGCGCGCGCAAGGTACTGCTGATGACCCACATCGCGGGCTATGGCCTGCTAGCCGCGATTCTGGTGGTCTATCACCGCACCGGCAGCGCCCTGTGGACCGATCCCAAGGTGGCTCAGGCATTTACAGGCGGCATCTTTGTTCTAATGCTGGCGGCTTTGGTGGCCAAATCCGTGCAGTTCCCGCTGCACACCTGGATTCCTGAGGCCATGGCCGCTCCCACCCCGGTGAGCGCCCTGCTGCACGCGGCTTGCTATGTCAAGGCCGGAGTTTACCTTGCCGCCCGCATGCACAGCTTTGGCATGTGGCCGCAAGCCGGAGGTATCGCCTGGGGGAATCAATCCCTGATGTGGATCGGCACAGTCACCATGGCTATCGGCGTGATGTACGCCATGGTGCAGAACGATTTGAAGCGCATGTTGGCCTTCTCCACCGTGAGCCAAATTGGCTACATGATGATGGGCATCGGCATCGGTACGCCTCTGGCCATCGCCGCCGGCCTCCTCCATTGTTTGAACCACGGATTCTTCAAAGCTGGTTTGTTTTTGACTGCGGGCTCTGTGCAGCATGCATCAGGCACGCGCGACATGAACCAGCTCGGCGGCCTGGCTCAGAAGATGCCGAAGACGACGCTATCTTGGCTTATAGGCGTAGGTAGCATGATGGGCATTCCGCTGATGAGCGGCTTCGCCAGCAAATGGATGCTCTATGCGGCAGCATTGCAGGCTGGCTGGGCAGTTCCGGCAATGGTGGCGTGGGCGGCTAGTCTGGGCACGGTCTTTTTCGGCGCCAAGGCTACCAGTGCCGTCTTCCTTGGTCCGCTGACCAAGGCGACCAAGGACGCCCACGAATCTCCGCCGACCATGATCTGGGGCATGGGATTCCTGGCCGTGGGCAGCGTCATTCTAGGCATTGCGCCTCAGTTGGCTGTCAACTACCTGCTCAATCCGATTCTGTTGGCGCTGCAACTCAACCCGGTGCAGGTGACGTGGTTTGGCTTGTCGGTGGGTGCGGGCAGCTTCTCGACCATGGGCGGCCTGGTGCTGGCCGTGGTTTCGCTGGTTTTGGGTGGCCTGATCTACGCCATCGCCTACGTTGCGCGTCCGGCCACGGCTGGCGGCGGCGCAGCTCTGGCTGGCGGAGGCGTCTTTACCGGCGGAGAGCCGTTGTCAGACCAGGGAAGGCTCACGGCCGGCGACTTTTCCAGCATCTTCCTGCAAAACTGGCATGAGTTCTTCCGCTGGTCCAATGTGGACGCTGCCTATCTGGGCGTGTGGCGCGGCATGCAGGCAGTTTCGCGCTGGCTGGGCGTTGTCGTCTCATGGATGGAGCAATACGCGCTTCCGCTGTTGGTCGTCTTCGCGACCATAGCGCTGGCTGCGGCGCGCTGGTTTGCTCCGGGGCCATCAGCGTGGGTGTACTCGCGCGGCATACCACTCTCCGGTCCGATTCCGGTTCCGGCGTTGCTGATTATTGCCTGCGTCGTGGCCGGCGTGGCGCTGATTCTGGCCGCGCTCAGCCATGCTAAAAACCGCAGCCTCGCGCCGTTGATGATTGTGGCGGGCACAGCGACTGTCGCGGGCTTGATGGTTGCCGATCACTGGTTGCGTCTTGGTCTGCTGGAACTGGGCGCCTTCGCGACGGTCGTTCTGGTCTGGCAAGCGGCGCGCAGTAGTTCAGCGAAGCTGACATACCTGGCCGTGGTGCTGATCTCGGCCGCATCACTGGTCGCCAGTGATCTGCTGCATGAACGCAGACAAAGTGAATGGTCATGGGCGCTGATGCTCACCGGCATTTGCGTCAAGCTGGCCGCCATTCCGGTCTTCTTCTGGCTGCTCTCACTGGCTGACGAGATCTCTGCTGTGGCTCTGGGCTTCATCATCGCAGTGGTGGATATGGCAGCCTTCGGCGAGTTCGTGGTCTCAGTCCAATCGCAGCCCAATTTCTTCATTCATCACCATACGCTGCTGGTTGTGGCTGCCGCTACATCATTCTTCGCCGCTCTGCTGATGCTCACACAGCGCAGCCTTAAACGCCTGCTGGTTCTATCTACAGTCGAGGATGTCGGCTTCCTGCTGCTGGGTGTCTTCTCACTGAACATCATCGGCGTGAACGGCGCCATCTTTGCAGCGGTTACTCACGCCCTCGCCAAGGCGTTGCTCTTCGCTTGCCTCAGCGGTCCCGAGGCTGACGGCGCTCTGGACGGCGAACACACAGGTTTAGTTACGCGATATCCAGTCGCGACATTTGGATTCCTCTTCGGAATGTTGGCCATGTTGGGCGTGCCGCCGACCCTCGGCTACATCGGACGCTGGAGACTCTACGAGACAGCCGTGCAAATCGGCTGGCCGCTGGCGGCAGTCTTCATCCTCTCGTCGATCTTCGCGTTGATCGCGTACACACTTGCGCTAACCCGCGTCTGGTGGGGTCCTGAGCATGTGCCGCATCCGTCTTCATCGCCGCCGCATCTAATAAGGGAGCCATTCCTATTGCAGGCCGTGATCGTTGCGCTAGTGGTGCTGGTGCTGGTTGGTGGCGTCTGGCCGGACGCGCTGCAAATGCTGTTTGGAGGTAGACCATGAAGCTCTGGAGTAAATTGATGTGCTATTGCCGGAGCCACAGCCCATGGCTCTTTCATATGAATTCGGGCAGTTGCAACGGATGCGATATTGAGATTGTGGCTGCCCTCTCGCCGCGCTACGACGCAGAGCAATTGGGCGTGCGCCTGGAAGGCTCGCCGCGCCACGCTGACATTCTCTGCGTCACCGGTCCGGTCACTCACAACGCCGTCGGCGCCATCAAGACGGTATATGGGCAGGTCTTCGGGCCCAAGGCCGTGGTGGCCATCGGCTCCTGCCCGGCGACAACCAACGTATTCATTGATAGCCGCACGCTGGCAGGACCGCTTCACAAGCACATCCCGGTGGATGTTTTTGTCCCCGGTTGCCCGCCCCGTCCTGACGCCATCATTTTGGGCGTGGCCAAGGCCGCGGGGATTCTGGCTGCGCGAGGCTCGAAGCCGCCTGTTGCAGACACCGAGCCGGAGATCGTGGGAGACCCAGGAGAAAATTGCGTTAGCTGCGCATGCAGTTCCACGGAGGTGCGGGCATGATGACACCAGAGGTTTGGAACAGTCTGATAACTGCTTTAGCGCGCCTGCTCATTTTTCCCGGCCTCCTCTTTGCCGTGCCTGCCGCGTGGTTTTTTCTCTGGGTGGAACGCAAGGCGGTGGCGCGGATGCAGGGACGCATCGGCCCTCCCTTCATGCAGCCGTTCTTCGACTTCATCAAGTTGCTGGGCAAAGACTCGCCTCAGCGTACGGGCGTGGGCGGCCTGCTGATGAAGATCTGGCCGCTGATTGCGGTTTCAGCGGCTGCGGGCGCAGTGGGACTGTTGCCCGTGCTGCCTGCTTCGGGCGGTTTCCAGGGCGATTTGATTCTTTTATTGGCGCTGCTCGAACTGCCTTCCATGTGCATCATTGCGGCGGGCTTCAGTTCGCGCTCCATCTTCGGCGAGATCGGCTCGGCGCGCGAGGCGGTGCTCAGCGTCAGCTACAACGTCGTATTCCTGCTGGCCATCATCTCCATCGCCGCCTCGCAGCACACCTTCAGCCTCTCGGCGCTGGCGCAACTTCCTGCTTCACCGCTGCGCTGGCTGGGCATTGCTGCGATCCTAGTTTGCCTGCCCGCCAAGCTCCATCTCAATCCCTTCTCGCTGCCTAACGCGGAGCAGGAGATCTACTCCGGCCCGATGGTCGAGTACGCGGGTCCGGAGCTGGCCATGTGGGAGCTTTCGCATGGGCTGGAATGGGTTGCAGCTACCGGTTTGGTTGCCACGTTGATCGCTCCGGCCTTCACTCTCTGGTGGGTTGCTGCTCTGGTCTTCGTTGCGCTCTCCTTCGGCCTGGTGCTGCTCCTGTCGGTGGTAGCGGCGGCCACGGCGCGCTTGCAGATCGATACCACGGTGCGTTTTTACTGGCAATGCACAATTATCTTCGCGGTCCTGGCCGTTGCGTCCGCGCTTTTCATGAGGCTTAAAGCATGAACATCCTAACCATGCTGTGGAAGAACCTGTGGGGCGGCTCGCGGACGCTGCTCTTTCCCGAGCGCCCCGAAGTGAGCGAACACTACCGGGGCCTGGTGCGCTTCGATCCCACGCTTTGCTCGGGCTGCGCGATCTGCAGAATGCGCTGCACCGCGCGCGCCATCGAGTTCAGGGCGGGCAAGGGAGAATTCTATTGGAGCTACGATCCCGGCCATTGCACCTTTTGCGGGCGATGCGTCGAAGGCTGCAAGGAGCATGCGCTGAGCCAGGACTCGGAATGCCCGCCGATTTACCTGACCCCCGGCGAGTTGAAAAAGTCCTACACCGTTGCCCGAAAGCAGACCGTCAAGCCGGCCGTGGTTCCGGCGACGGTTGCCGCTGAGCCGGCTGCCAGCCCCGCCAATGGAGGCGCACAATGAGTTTGCTAGAGACGATTCAGAGAAAACTCGGCATCTCCGTATCCTTTGTTGAAATGGGCGGAGTGCATTGGCTCGCGATGGACGCGGCGAAGGTGCGCGAAGTGGCGAAGGCAATGAACGAAATTCAAGCGCGCTTCATCACCATCACCGCCTATCAGCTTCCCAAGGATGAAGGTTTTCGCCTGGAATATCACTGGGACCTCAACGGCCAGTTGCTGGGTTTCTCCTTTCAGCTCGCCGGCAAATCCATCGAGAGCATCTTTGATCTCACTGAGGCCGCTGACTGGATTGAGCGCGAGATTCACGAAGAATATGGCATCGACTTTACGGGCCGCGAATATGAACCCCTGCTTCTGCGCCAGGGAGAGACATTGGGCGTGAACCTGCGCGACGCTGTGGCCGCAAGTCAGGAGAAACTATGAGCTATAAAATCCCCATGGGGCCTTATCACCCGGCTCTGGAAGAACCATACAAGCTGGACATGATCTGCGAAGGCGAGACGGTCCTCGACGCCAAACTGCATATCGGGTTCAATTTTCGCGGCATCGAGCATCTGGCCGAGACGCGCAACCACATTCAGGCCATCGCGCTGATGGAGCGGGTCTGCGGCATCTGCTCGTTCATCCACACACTCACCTTTTGCAGGGCGATGGAAGGGCTGACCGATCAGACGCCGCCTCCGCGCGCGCAATACATTCGCGTCATCATGGCGGAGCTGGAGCGGCTGCACTCGCACGTGCTCTGGGCCGGCATCGCGGCCAAGCTCATGGGCTTTAAAACCATGTTCATGACCTGCTTCGAGATTCGCGAGAAGGTAATGGACATCCTCGCCGCCATCAGCGGCAACCGCGTCAACTACTCGATGAACCGCATCGGCGGCGTCAATCGCGACATCACCGATCCGCAATCGATTCTCAACATGGTCGAGAAGCTGGAAGGCGAGATGGCGCGCACCGTCATTCCCATCTTCACCACCAGCAGGACGGCGCGCTCGCGCTGCGCTGGCATCGGCGTGCTGACCAAGGAACAAGCTATCTCCTGCGCCGTTGTGGGACCGGTGGCGCGCGCCTCAGGCTTGCCTCAGGACCTGCGGAAAGACGCGCCTTATGCGGCCTATCCGGAGATGGAGTTCGACGTGCCGGTCGTGCCGGATGGCGATGTGCGTGCCCGTTTATTGGTGCGCGCACTGGAAATCATGGAAAGCTGCAAGATTCTGCGCCAGGCTCTGGCCAAGCTGCCGCCCGGCGAGTTCCACACCGGCGAAGACAAGTTTAACTTCATCACCGGAACGTCTACCGCCCGCGTCGAAGCGCCGCGCGGAGAGGTCATGTACTCAGTCTCGTGGAAAGAGGGTTCGCGGAACCCGGCCCGAGTGCATGTGCGCACGCCGACCTTTGCCGTAATGCCCGCGATTCGCTGGATGGTGAAGGGTGCGCGGCTCGCCGACACGCCCCTGATCCAGGCTTCCATCGATCCCTGCTACTCCTGCACTGACAGGTAGCGTGACAGGCCGGAGCGCGCTGCTCCGGCTTGCGCGTTCTTTCAGAATCCGACCCAGCGGAGATAGGCAGCGAGGATAGGTTGTCCCCACAGGCTGCTTATGATGCCGCCAACGCAGAGAAAAGTGCCCAGCGGCAGCTTGCTGAGCGCCCAGCTTTTGAACTCCCACCGAGTTGATGGAATCGCAAGTAACATAATCGCGACCAAAGCTCCGAGAACAACGCCAAGAACAAACGAAAGCAGTGCGCCAGGCAGGCCGAGCCACGCGGCCAGCATCGCCATCAGCTTGGCGTCTCCCAGGCCGAAGCCCTCGCGGCGGCAAATCAGCCAGTAGAGCCAGCGGATTAGCAAGATGAGAGCGGCGGCGGCGAGAACCTCCAATAACCGCTCACCAAGGCGAATCCAGAACTCCGAATGCAATCCTAGAGAATTCCGCGAAAGGGACTCATACAGGAGTGGAAACACAAAACCTAATACGATTCCCGGCAATGTAATGGCATCAGCAATCCAAAAATGCTCAGCATCGAGGACAGCAATTCCGATCAATAGCCAAAGAAAGATGATGGTTCCTAATGCTGGTATGAAACCGAAGTGTGGAGGGCCAATCACGAATTGTGTAGCAATATCCGGATATTGAATCTGCTCAATAAGACGCCACCCGACATACGCCCACAGCCCTCCCACCGCCAACTCCACCAGCGGATAGCGCCAGCCGATCCAGACGTGGCAGGTGCGGCAGCGGCCGCGCAGCGCGAGCCAACTGAGCAACGGCACATTCTCCCACCAGGCGAGCGTGCGGTTGCAGTGGCGGCAATGAGAGCGCGGCCGGACGATGCTCTCGCCAACGGGCCAGCGGCTCAGGCAGACGTTGAGAAAGCTGCCGAAGGCCAAGCCAAGTAGCCCCGCAAAGATGGTTCCCAGGATGCGAATCATAGACGAGGTTGAGTATAAGGCTTCAGAGACGCAGGAACCATAGCTACCGCTCCGACCCAAGGTAGAATTGATGTGCATGAACCTTCCGCCTGAACGCTCGTCTGCACAAGATTCTGCACAGCATCCCGCAACCGAACCGGAGCGGGCGGCGGCTTTGTTTCAGCAGTCGGTGGCCATCATGGCGCGGCTACGGGCTCCCGGCGGCTGCCCCTGGGACCGTGAACAATCCTTCGATTCCATTCGCAAATACACGCTGGAGGAGACCTATGAGGTCTTCGACGCCATTGAGCGGCGCGACTGGCCGCACCTGGCTGAGGAACTGGGCGACCTGCTCCTGCAAGTCCTGTTTTATGCCGAGATGGCGGCCAACGAGGGCCACTTCAACATCCAGGATGTGCTCGAGCACCTGAACCGAAAGCTGGTGCGCCGCCATCCTCACGTCTTTGGCGAGGAGGCTTCGCGGGAGGCCGGCAACCGCGCCGAAGTTGATGCCGATGTGGAAGGTTCTTCGGCGGCAGTGCTGCACAACTGGGAAGAGATCAAGGCCGCTGAACATGCATTGCATTTCGTCGACGCGCCTTTGGCGCAACAACCTCCTGTGTCGCGTTTGGATTCCGTCCAGCGGGCGATGCCGGCTCTGGCCGAGGCTGCCAAGTTGGGCGCGAAAGCTCGCAAGGCCGGATTCGACTGGCTCAACTGGCGCGATCTGCTGCCCAAGCTGGCGGAGGAGACGGCTGAGCTGGAGGCCGAAGCCGCATCGGACGATCCCAAGCGCAAGCCCAAAGTCGAGGCGGAGCTGGGCGACCTGTTGTTTACCGTCGTTAATTTGGGACGGCATTTGGGTGTGGATGCGGAGATGGCTTTGCGCGGATGCAATCTGCGTTTCCGTGAGCGGTTTCGCGCCATGGAGTTGGCCTCGGAGCGGCCTCTCGAAGAACTCTCACTAGATGAGCTGGAAGCGTTGTGGGTGGCTGCGAAGCGGAAGCTGGCGGAAAATAATCTGGAGGCTTAGCCATGATTGCGATTCGCTCCTGCTCGGGCTTTGACGAATTGGAAGCATGCGTCCAGTTGGAGATCGAGACGTGGGGTTACGACCCGAGCGACGTGCTTCCGCGCAAGGCCTTTTTGCTGATACAGAAGATCGGCGGACAGGTCATCGGCGCATTTGATACCGCGATTGCAGGCGACGGGCCGAAGTCGCTGGTAGGATTCGCGCTGTCGTTGCCGGGGATGAAAAATACCGAGCGTGGGCCGCGAGTCTATCTGCACTCGCACATGCTGGCGGTGCGCGAAGGCTACCAGAACCGCGGCCTGGGCGCGAAGCTCAAGCTGGAGCAGCGCAAGGATGCGCTCAAGCGCGGAATCCGCCACATGGAATGGACCTTCGATCCGCTGGAGATTAAAAACGCTTACCTCAACCTCCACAAGCTGGGAGCCATCGCGCGCCGGTACGAGAAGAATTTCTATGGCGCGTCCACATCTCGACTTCAGGGCGGGCTGCCGACGGACCGGCTGGTGGCAGAATGGGAGCTTGAGTCGCCACGGGTCAAAGCGGCTCTCGAAGGACGGCCGGCAGCATCACGCAAGATCGAGGCGCGGATTACGGTTCCGGCCTCCATCTCCGCGTGGAGGGCAGCTGAGACTGACCGGAAGCGCGCTTTGACAGTCCAGTCGGATAACCGCAGAAAGTTTCAGGCGGCGTTTTCCCATGGACTGGCCGTAGTAGGCTTCACCCGCGACGTGGAGGGAAACGGAATCTACGAATTGGGCCATCTCATGCAGAGCGATGCAAACCTCGAATCCGAGGAAGTGTAAGAAACATGAAGATAGACGCCATCATCCTGCGCGAACTGCACCTGCCGCTGGTGCGTCCATTTGAAACCAGCTTTGGCGTCACCCGCGAGCGGAGAATACTGCTGACGGAGATCCGGTCTGAAGGGCTGACCGGCTGGGGCGAGTGCACGGCAGGCGAGCGGCCCTTCTTCTCCGAAGAGTCTACAGACAGCGCGTGGCAGGTAATCGCTGACGAGTTGGGGCCGATGCTGGCGGCGGAGTCGCCGGCGACCGGCGGCGCGTGCCCGCTGATCTTCCGGCAAGTGCGCGGCAACCGCATGGCCAAAGCGGCGCTTGAAAACGCCATCTGGGATATGGAGGCGCAGCGCGAAGGGGTCTCGCTCTCAAGATTTATAGGAGGAACGCGCCGTAAAATTCCCTGCGGCGTCTCGCTGGGAATTCAACCGACAATCTCCGAACTGCTGGAGAACATCGAAAGAGAACTGGCAGCCGGCTATCAGCGCATCAAGCTGAAGTGCAAGCCGGGCTGGGACGTGGAGGTCTTCGAGCAGGTGCGCAAGCGCTGGCCTACGATCACGCTCAGTTGCGACGCCAACTCGGCGTACAGCCTGCGCGATGCGGAGCACCTGACGAGATTCGACGCCTTCAACCTGCTGATGATCGAGCAGCCGCTGTGGCACGACGACTTCTACTTCCACGCGCAGTTGCAAAAGCGGCTGAGGACAGCGATATGCCTCGACGAATCGATTCGCAATCGGCGCGACGCGCAAGCAGCTATCGAGATGGCTTCGTGCCGGATTATCAATATCAAGCTAGGCCGCGTGGGCGGATTCAGCGAGGCCATCGCCGTGCACAACGTGGCGCGGGAGCGGAAGATTCCGGTGTGGTGCGGCGGAATGCTGGAGTCAGGCGTGGGACGCGCGCACAACATCGCGCTGTCGACACTGGATAACTTCACGCTGCCCGGAGACGTGTCGGCTTCGGCACGCTATTGGAAGGAAGACATCATCGAGCCGGAGGTCACGGTTTCATCGGCGGGCGAGATCGCGATTCCAGACTCGCCGGGACGCGGCTACGAGGTGCGCGCGGAGCTGGTTGAGCGGCTCACCGTGCGCAAGGAGACGATTCGGGACTAGCCGTAAGCTAACACATTCTTAATATTAGGTTTAGGGCCTCCCACTCCTCTATTTTTCGCTTGTATACCCCCAGGGGGTATGGGGGGGTAGGGGGTGGGTGTCAGGCGACTGGTATGGGTGTCGCTGGCTGGCGGCGGACTGTGGTAAGCGCGACCTGGGCGGCATAGAGGAGCCTGGTGCCCTGATTGTCTGTAATTGCGCCGATGAGCATGCCGTGGGCGACACAAGCAATAAAGTCACGGATGTTCTCGTAGCCGGCAAGCCGAGGCATGGCGTCATGATAGGCTTTTACAGCCGCCTCGGAGGCATCGTCCTCGTCTTTGCATTTCGCAAATTCCGCATCGTAGGCACGATCCAATGCGTTCATGCATCGCGCGACGGCGGGGTTTTCCGGTACGGCATCGGGTCCTTCCGCCACGGTTGGGGCGGAGGTAGTTTGATTGACATCGTTCATACAGGGTTTCCTTAAAGTCTGGGTTTCAGACGCTTTTCTATATTGTGCGCGCGATGAGGGTAATTATCTGCAAAGGACTAGCCGTCCAGGCGGAGGCCCCTTCGACAGGCTCAAGGCAGGCTTTCGGCAGGGTGGGTTAAGGTTGTGGTCTCACAAGTCACAAAATCTGAACCTGAATCACCTCAGCTGACCGCCGTTCATATATAGAAATGTCCCGAATATGCATGCATGTCAAAAGAATATATAAAATGCTTGCAATTATCTATTGACAGATGCATGCAAATTGTGTAGTGTAAGCATAAGAAAGGGGCGCAACATGGAAGACATCGAAAAGCAAGGTTCTAAGGGCGGATTAGCAAGACGTGATGCTTTGACGCCAGAGAGACGGAAAGCGATCGCGAGACGGGCAGCTCATTCACGTTGGGGCGCGGAACTTCCCCAAGCAACCCATGACGGGCCACTACACATTGGGGATGAAACACTGCTGGCTGCAAATCTGGCCAATGGTAAGCGATTACTCGCCCAAGGGACTTTTTTGCGTGCCATTGGGCGATCTAGAACGCCGAAGGCTGGAACAGGTGGACTTACAACTGTTGATGGCTTGCCTTTCTTTTTACAGGCCGATTTGCTTAAATCTTTCATTACAGAAGAGTTAATGCTATCGACCACTCCAATTCAGTTTCGATTGAAAAGCGGCCAAAAGGCTATTGGGTACGATGCCCTACTCCTTCCGATGGTCTGCGAGGTTTACCTAAAACTACGGGACAAACTGAATGACGAAATAGCGAAGGCAACCAAAGATTCTGATAGCTCAACCGCCAAGAGTACTCTGAAGCGGTACAAGCACATTATTGACCAGTGTGACAAACTTACTCGCGGCTTGGCGCGGCGCGGAATCATTGCACTGGTGGATGATGCGACGGGATATCAGGACGACAGGGCGCGTGAAGAGATTGAGAGACTGGTCGTTAAGGCTTATGTGGCACCTGGATTACAGTCGTGGACACAGAAATTTCCGCACGATTTCTTCCGTGAGGCGTACCGTCTGCTCGGTTGGGAGTACAAAGCGGGGCAGATCAAACACCCCGGCTATATGGGTAAGTTCATTAACAAATACGTTTACGACGCGTTACCACCCGGGGTCAAAGAAGAATTGCAAAGGCGCTTGCCGAAGAATGAGAGCGGCAACAGACGCGCCAAACTCTGGCAACTCCTAACAATTGATACGGGCAGTCCACATCTGGATCGTCAACTCACTTCAGACATTGTACTAATGCAAGTGGCGGACGATAAACAGGAATTTGAGCGGAACTGGAATAAGGCATTCGGAAAGCAGCGGCAACTTCCCCTGGTAATCATGAAACAACTTATGAACGGCGAGGGGGCGTAGCACTCAGTCGCATTTCTCACGATCCGTACGGCGACTCGAAGAATGACCTGCTGACCGATAGTGGCTGTGACAGTTAGCGTGAAAGATCCGGATATCGTGAAAATGCCGGAAAAGCATCCCTCCGGGGCTAAAGCCCGCGATGATTTTGCTGGCTTTATGCGGGGGTTGAAACCCCCGCCTCCCTCCGGCTTATGGCACGACTGACCAGGCTGCGGAAAAAATCCTGTTTTTATAAGAATCACACAAAAAACAGACCACAGGGGCTAAAGCCCATTATTTTAGGGGCCTTTTCGGCACGACTGAAGTCGTGCCCTGACACAAGACTGACACGTCAAAAGTTATGACATGGCACAAAGCCGGCACGACAGAGTTAGTGTTCTTTTCTGCCGTGTTGCGCGGAGCGCAGTATGAGGATGCCGATGAGGTTCCAGAAGAGGACTGCGACGACGATGTAGAACAGGATGGCAGAGATTTGTTGCTTATTTATGGAGACGAGATATTCCCGGTGCTCAATGATGCTCTCGTAGGACTCGTTGCAACCCCGATAGGAGACAGAAAGGAATCCCAGCAGGGCGGGGAAGAGCAATCCGCAAGGAAAGAGGCGTTTGAGGATTGCAGGAAGATGCTTGCCCGAGGCCGCGGCGGCGACGGCAGCGAAGGGCCGCCGAAGATAGAGATAGACCAGGATCCCCGCCGCTAGAGAGAGAGCAGCGCAGACGAAATAAGACACGATCAGATATTGCTCATTCGTCAACTTTAACCTTCAGCGAAGCAATGAGAATGGTGATCAGAATCAGATAGACGGAAATAAAGATGACCAGATTCTGAAGGGATGAAGAGATGCCCGAAGCGCCCTTCCAAAAGTATTCCATGAAGTGAGATTCCGGCTTCAGATCAAAGGAGATTCCAATGGCGCCGGAGAGAGCCGCAAGATAAAGAACGAGAAGAAAGGAACGCAGATAGAAGGTGATGCCGGCCTCGAGCTTGAGGGTGTGGCGCAGCAGAGCGTTCAGGCTGGAGCGCAGCAGAAGAAAGAGACCCGTCGGGATGGCTACCGCCAAGATCAGCAAGACCAGATAGGCGATTATATTCAGGTCCATGGTGTTGTTCCCCGTTTCCAGCCGGAAAAGTCGATCGTTTTTCGGCTACGGAACAGTATAGCGCCGGCGGCCTTCGCCGGGACGAGTTTTTGCACCCGCTTCCATCTCGCAGGCTGAGGCAGTCTGGAAGGGGATGCGACGCGCTGTTTCTACTGGCGGGCTGCCTTTACAGCTTCAGTCAGCGCGGGGACAACTTCCATCAGGTCGCCGACGATGCCGTAGTCGGCGGATTCGAAGATGGGCGCGCCGGGGTCCTTGTTGACGGCCACCACGCACTGCGAGCCTTTGATGCCGACAAGGTGCTGGATGGCCCCGGAGATGCCCAGGGCGAGGTAGAGCCGGGGCGCGATGGTCTGGCCGGAGCTGCCGATCTGCCGCTCCATGGGCAGCCAGCCGTTATCGCAGATGGGGCGGGATGCGCCCAGTTCCGCGTCGAGAGCAGTGGCCAGCTCCTGGACAAGCGGGAGGTTGGCGGCGTCTTTGATGCCGCGGCCCACGCCGATGATTCTTTGCGCCGCGCCGAGGTCCACGGTCTGCGCCGCGCTGCGAAAACGCTCGCTGGGACGGGTGCGAATCTGGGCTGGTGAGATGGTGGGCGTAAAGACGGTGACGGCGGCTGCGCCGGGTTGGATATCGTCGGGGCGAAAGGCTCCGGCCTGCACCGAAATAAAGCAAGGGCCGTTGCCGGAGTGGCGGTAAGAGCCGTTGAGGCGGCCTTGCATGAGTTGCCGTGTGAAGAGGGGGCCGTCAGCGATGGCGGTCACGTCGCCGATGAGCACCTGGCCGAGACGCGCGGCGAGCTTGGGAGCATAGTCGCGCACCTGGTAGGTGTGGGGGAAGACGACGTAGTCCGGCTTTTCGGCGGCGATGAGTTGTTCGAGGGCAAGGGTGAAGCCGTCGGCCGTGTAGGCGGCCAGCAGAGAGTGCTCGATGCGGACGACTTTGGCCAGCGCTTTGGAGGCGATTTCGGCGGCAAGAGATTCGGTTTGGGCACCAAGAACGATGGCGTTTGCGGGCTGGCCGGTGAGCGCTGCCAATTTCTGACCGGCGGCCACGGCTTCCCAACTGATACGGCTGACGCGCCCGTCCCGCTCTTCGATAACGATCCAAATGCCGCTCATAGCACCCTCGCTTCGAACTTCAGTTTTTCTACCAGCGCCGCCGCGGCTTCCTTAGGCGAGCCGGGGAGCATCTGGGTGGATTTTTGTTTCTGCGGCAGGGAGACGCGCTCCAGAATTACGATCGGGGCGGCGTCTGTGGCCACGGCAAGTTCGGAGGCCTGCACGGCGCGCACCTCCTTGGTCTTGGCGTGCTTGATGCCCATCAGAGTGGCGTAGCGCAGCTTGTTGCCGCCGGACTGGATAGTGAGCACGGCGGGGGTGGGCAGCTCGATCAACTGGAACCAACCCTCCTCGAGCTCTCGCTTGACGGTGATGCCGGTGCCGGTTTTATCCACGTGGAGGATGAGAGAGGAGTGAGGCAGGCCGAGCAACTCGGCGAGGATGACGCCGGTTTGCCCCTGGCCGAGGTCGTCGGACTGAAGGCCGGTGAGGATAAGGTCGGGGTTTTCAGGCTTGACGGCGGCGGCCAGCAGGCGCGCCACGCCGAGGGCGTCGAGTTTGTTGAGATCGGCGCAGTCGATGTGGATGGCGCGGTCGGCACCCTTGGCCAAAGCCTCGCGGATGGTGGGGCCGACGCGTTCGGGACCGGCGGTGAGCACGATGACTTCGCCGCCGTGCTTCTCCTTGAGCTGAAGTGCTTCTTCAAGGGCGTAGGCGTCGGATTCGTTGAGCGCATACTGGAGGCCGGATTCATCAATCCATCTGCCGGCGGCGTCGATGCGAATTTGCGCATCGCGGTCGGGGACTTGTTTGATGGCGACGATGATTTTCATAAACGAGTTCCTTGCGTATCTTTTTGTTTGTGAGACTTGAGCTTTAGTGGACGGCTCATTTGCATAGCTGCTTCTTGAAATGGATGGAGGCCGCAGTTCGTGTGACCGTGGCATTTTCCATCATTTTCTTGATATCCATGTTCTGGGTGTCGCCGTTGAACGTCAGCGCAGAATAAATTTGGAACGAGACGTTTTCGTATTCCTCATACTCAGCCATTCCGCTACCCAGTATCGAATTGTAGCTTTGATCGGGCAACAGCGGTCCACGTGCTTCCAGTGGCACAAGCTCGTCAAAGACCTGCATTAACTTATCCCTCGACATATCAGAGCTAAGCCGTATCAACTCCGGAGAGTAGTTACGGGGCTGCAATCCGATCTCGCAGAGCTGACCTTTTGCGTTGTAGACAGTCATCATGAGGATTTCGGGACGTATCTCATAGGCTTCCACCTTTTTGTACTTCGAGAAGTCGATGCCGTGCGGTACGGATGCCGCGAAGAGTGCGGAGGCTGCGAGAAGCAAGGCGACTGATCGTAACATTTCATTCTCCAGAGTAATAACGGTTACCGTCTTGAGGAGTTGTCGATTCTGCTGGCGACTAACTGGGCGATGTCGAGCAGTTGCGGAGCGCTGTCGCCTTTTTCCGAGAGCGCATCGCGGAAGATGCTGTTGCAGAAGGGGCAGGCAGTGCTGATGGTTGTTGCTCCGGTGGCAATCAATTCGGCGGCGCGCACCTGGCCGATGCGCTCGCCGGTCTCTTCACCGAGGAAGACCAGCCCGCCGCCCGCGCCGCAGCAGAAGCTGCGGGCATGGTTGCGTGGGGCTTCGACGAGTTGGCCGGTGCGAGCAACGATTGCGCGCGGTTGGTTGTAGACGTTGCGATAGCGGCCCAGGTAGCAGGGGTCGTGGTAGACGAGGCTCTCCTGGACGGATCGTTTTACGGGGAGTTTATCGACGTGGCGCGCGAGAAACTCGCTGTGATGCTCGATTGCGGGCGGAGCGCCGAAGTCTTTCCAGTCTTCCTGGATGGTGCGGACGCAATGGGGGCAGATGGAGATTATTTTTCTGGTTTTGGACTGAGTCAACGCCTCGAGGTTAGATTCAGCCAGTTGCTGGAAGACGAGGTCGTTGCCCAGGCGGCGAACCGGATCGCCGCAGCACTTCTCCTTGCGCAGGACGCCGAAGCTCGCGCCGAGGTAGTTCATGACGCGGGCGAAGTCGGCGATGATCTCGCGGCCCTTGGGATCGTAGCCGCCCATGCAGCCCAGCCAGAGACAGTATTCCTGAGTGCCGTCGAAGATGGGCAGGGCAGCCTTCTCGATGAATTTGTCACGCTCGGAGGCGGGCAGGCCATGGGCGTTGGCTCCGCGCTCAAGGGCCAGGAAGAGCTTGCTGCCGTAGTTGTCCTGCCATGCGCCGGTGTTGACCGCGCCGCGACGCAAGCCGATGAGGATGGGCAGGTGCTCGATGCCTACGGGGCACTGGAATTCGCATGCGCCGCAGGTGGTGCATTGGAAGGGCGCCTCCTGGGGGTTGTACTTGCCCAGCAGCGGCTCTTCCGAAGCCGGGCCTAGGTCGTTGAGATAGCCGCGCAGGCCGAGAATGATTTCCTTGGGGTTGAGCAGCTTGCCGGTGTTGGCGGCGGGGCAGTGCTCGGTGCAGCGGCCGCACTCCACGCAGGAGTAGGCTTGCAGGCTGACGAGGCGGGTGAGGTCAGTGCCGGCGATCAGGCCGAAGTCCTCGTCGCCCGCGAGCGGAGGAATCTGGCTGAAGCTGCCGCGGGAGAGAAAGACGGTGATTGGGCTCAGGACCAGGTGCAGGTGCTTGGTGTGGGGGATGATGGGCAGAAAGATCAGAAGCGCCAACGTGTGGACCCACCAGAGAGGCCGCGTGGCGGGGTCGGAGTCCGCGAAAAAGAAGGCGGCCAGGTAGGTGACCATCAGCAGAAAGATGAGGAAGGCGATGAAGCCGGACTGGTAAGAGAGCTGCTCGCCGAGCCACTTGGGGCGCACAAGGAAGCGGCGGATGAAAAGGCCGAGGATGCCTACGGCGCAGGCCAGGGCAAAGATGGCAGCGAAATCGAAGTAGAAGCGGCCAAAGCGGCCGGCGGGATCAAGGAAGCCGAAGCCCAGGCCCGAAGCGAAGTGGTTGAGAGTAACCAGGACAAAAGCGCAGAAACCCCAGAATACGAAGGCGTGGGCCAGACCGGGGAGCGGGCGCTGGCGGATGACCTTGGCCTGGAAGGTGACCTCCCAGATGAAATCCCAGATGCGTTTGCCGATAGGGAAGAGGCGGAAGCTGGCGTCTGGCTTGGAGTGGAGGATTTTGCCGAGGACGACGCGGAAACGGAACCAGAAGGCGGCAGCGGAAGCGACGACCAGCAGGATGAGGAGGAGTTTCTCTGCAAGAGAGAAGGACTGAGGTTCAGCCAGGGTTGCATTCAGAGGGAGCATAAGCGAACTCCCCAAAGATACAGGATGGGGCGGGGGGCTGTCGTGGGGAAGCACGTTAGCGAGTTAGCCCCCGCTTTGCGGGATTAGCAAGTTAGCGAATTTGTGCGACAGGCCGCTTGTACTCGACAGGTGCTACGGCTTTTGGTTGTACCGCTCCAGCATGGCGGAGGTAATCTCCGCGCTGGCCGGCCAATGGCCTCGCCTTTGTCCGGCATGAGTTTCGTAGCGATCCAGATGCTCCGGGTCGGGCTGGACTACGCGGCCATTGTCCAGGAAGAGCAGGCCTGCCTTGTCGGTGGGCATTTGGGCAACAAAGGCTTCGGCTTGGTCACAAGCGGCACGTAGACGAGCGAGGATATCTACCGGGTCGATCGGTTCGGAAGTTACCAACGCCTTCCAATCTGCAGCCGAATAGCGAGCGTTACGGCGAATCTCGGCGATGAGTCCCTCCGGCGTAAAGCCCGGCGATTTGTCCACTGCGGCCCACACGATGGCGCCCAGCGGAAGGATGGTTTCATGTGTGATCACCAAGTCTATGATGTCGCGTACCTCGCGCCGTCCGGCAGCGGCCATAGCTTTATTAATAGCCAAATCGGCGGGATGCAAAATGTAGCCGGAGACCTCATCTGGAATGGCAGGGAAGAAGCGATAGTCGCTGTCGGCCACCCATTCCAAGCGGGTCAACTCATCCCGAATGCCGATCTGGGCAGTATGAATCGATGGAAGCTGGCGCAGCCAGGTGATGCTGTAACCCGCATCTTCCAAGGTGCGGGCGTCGTTGAGAGCGGCTTCCGCAACACGTTCCTCACGGTCATGGAATATATCGATATCGCCAGAGCGGCGCAGAGTGTTGCGGTTCAGCGGCGTCGATCCTCCAACAAAGCTCTCCGGGCTCCGGTGCGAAGCCAGCAGCCGGAGAATATCGATTTGTAAGTTAGACAGTGGCATGGCAGGCTTGCTCGATTTGCTCGGCGAGACGGCGAGCGGCGAGGTCACCTTCAATGCGCAAAGCACGCGCGACGACCAGCGCATCTTCGTGAGAAGGTGTCTCAAAGGAGCGCAGGTTCCAAAGGGCATGTGTTCCGTACTCAGCGAAAGCACGCCTATAGAGGGTCACATAATCGGGTTGGATCGCTTCTGCACTCATCGGATGCTGTCCTGTGGTCATTATGAACGCGGCGGCGAACGCAGGCAAGTCACTGAGAACAAAAGGAACCTAATCTTCCAAGAGTTCCTCGCCTGGGGAGTGTAGTTAAAATACAACCCTCAGCAGCGCACAATCTTGGTCGAATCGATGCCCTTGGTTGCGTTGCGGGTGTCAATCACCAACTGCGACTGCTCGACGATGGCCTTGTAGTCATAGGCGGAATGGTCGGTAACGATGACCACAGCGTCGTATTGGGCGAGGTTGTCGAGCGGGGTGTTGGTCATATTCAGGTCGTAGTGGCGACCGCGTCCCACGGTGGCAAAGTAGGGGTCGTTATAGGCGACCACGGCGCCTTTGTCGCGCAGCAATTCGATGATGGTGAGAGAGGGCGACTCGCGCAGATCGTCAACGTCGCGCTTATATGCCACGCCGAGCACTAGAATCTTCGCGCCCTTGAGGGATTTGCGATGCTCGTTGAGTCCGGCGGCGACATGATCGATCACAAAATAGGGCATATTAATGTTGATTTCACCGGCCAGCTCGATGAAGCGGGTGCGGAAGTCGAATTGCTTGGCCTTCCAGGAGAGATAGAAGGGATCGATGGGAATGCAATGGCCACCGAGGCCGGGGCCGGGATAAAAGGCCTGAAAGCCGAAGGGCTTGGTTTTGGCCGCGTCGATGACCTCGTGGATGTCAATTCCCATTCTCATGGAAAGCTGCTTGAGCTCGTTGACCAGCGCGATGTTGACGCAGCGGTAGATGTTTTCAAGCAGCTTGGCCATCTCGGCCGTTGAGGGGCTGCTGACCGGCACCACGCGGGTAAAGATGGCGCTGTATAACGCAGAGGCCAGTTGGGTAGCCGCTGGGCCACAGCCGCCGACGACCTTGGGAATATCGTGACGCGCCACTTCCTTGTTGCCGGGATCTTCGCGCTCGGGAGAGAAGGCAACATGCAAGCCGGGCTCATCGAGTGAACGCGAAACCTTCAGACCGCCGGGGTTGCCTTCCTCAAGCAGGGGCGCCACAATTTCCTCGGTGGTGCCGGGATAGGTTGTGCTTTCCAGCACAATGAGCTGACCTTCGCGCAGCCAGGGCGCGATCGACTTGACCGTTCCAGTCACAAAGCTCAGATCGGGCTCGTGGTACTCGTTGAGCGGAGTGGGGACGCAGATGATGATCGCGTCCATCCGGGCGATCTCAGAGTAATCCGCAGTGGCGCGGAAGCCGGCCTTTTGTGCTGCCTGAATCTCGCTGGGGAGAATATGCAGGATGTAGGATTTACCGGAGTTCAGCGTCTTCACCTTGCCGGGCTCGATGTCAAAACCCGTCACCCTGAATCGCTGGGCGCTGAAGAGCAGCGCCAACGGCAAGCCGACGTATCCCATCCCGACGATGCCGATGCAAGCTTCCCGGGACTCAATTCTTGCTATAAGGCCGGACAACCGGCCCTCGGTCGAATTGGTCATGTGATTGATTGTAAAGCATACTTCAGTGATGGTCGCCTGGCGCGGATTGCATCACCAGCGGTTCGTCTCTAAAGTAGTATTCTCTCTAAAGTAGGACGCGGAGAGGTTGTTCACTGCAAACGGACATTCTTGGAGGGATCCATTGCCAAGCTATCTTGTGACTGGAGCCGCGGGATTTATCGGCCGTTCAATTGCCGCAGCATTGCTGGCTAGAGGTGAGAGTGTACGCGGCATCGACAGCTTCATCACCGGCAAGCGCTCCAACCTGGCTGGTTTGGAGGCGATGGAGTTCATCGAGGGCGACCTGGCCGAGCCGGCAGTTTGCGCGAAGGCCTGTGCCGGGGTGGAGATCATCTTCCACGAGGCGGCGCTGGCATCGGTGCCGCGCTCAGTAGCCGATCCGGTCGGCACCAACCGGAACTGCCTGGACGCGACTCTCAATCTGCTGGTTGCAGCCCGCGAGGCAGGCGTGCGGCGGGTGGTTTACGCCGGATCGTCCTCGGCTTACGGGGACACGCCGACACTGCCTAAGCACGAAGAGATGCTGCCCAATCCCATCTCACCCTACGCCGCGGCCAAGCTGGCCGGCGAGCACTACATGAGCGCCTTCACCCGCGTTTATGGTCTGGAGACGGTGACGTTGCGCTACTTCAACGTCTTCGGGCCGTATCAGGATCCAAACTCCCACTACTCCGGCGTGCTGGCCATCTTCTGCCGCCGGATGCTGGCCGGGGAGCAGCCCACCATCTACGGAGACGGCGAACAAAGCCGCGACTTTACCTACATAGACAACGTGGTGAAGGGCAACCTGTTGGCCGCCGCCGCCCCGGCGGAAAAGGTCTCCGGCCGGATGATGAACCTGGCCACCGGCAAACGCATCACGCTGAATGAAACCTTTGAGATTCTGCGGGATTTGACCGGCTACAAGGGCCAACCGGCCTACGCTCCGCCGCGCGCCGGCGACATTCGCGACTCGCTGGCCGATATTCGCCTGGCCGGGGAACTGCTGGGCTACGCGCCCAGTGTCGATTTCCGCGAAGGCCTGCGCCGCACAGTGGAGTGGTACAGGAGCGGCGGGGGATCATAACCGGCTGTTAAACCAAGGCAATCGTGAGTCTTTTTTCGGAGGTTCAGCGAGACGTGGAAGATACGGATCGCCGGTTAGGCATTGTAAGCATATTTCAAACAGGCGTAGTGGAATTGCCCGGCACAGGCTGCAGAACTCAATGGCAATCTTCGAGAGGGAAGGAATCTCAGTATGGGAATAGGAAGCACATTAACGCGGCGAGAAGCACTGCAAAGTGTGCTGGGCGCGGCCGTGGCGGCAGCGTCGTCGCCAGTCTTCGCCGGGCAGGCCGCCACGCCCGTATCCGGGGACTCGATCCCGCGCTGGGATTCGATCGAGCTCCGGTTTGAAGGCCCCTCATCGGGCATTCCCTTTCTCGACGTCCATCTCACCGCTACCTTCCGCTTCAAGAATCGACTGCTCACCGTGGAGGGCTTCTATGACGGCGAAGGCGCGTACAAGGTTCGCTTCATGCCCGACGAGCTTGGCGAGTGGTCCTGGACGACCAGCAGCAACGCGCCTGCTCTGAATGGCAAGGCCGGCGCTTTCCAATGTTTGGCTCCGGGGCCCGGGAACCGCGGCCCGGTCTCAGTGCGTGATAGCTTTCACTTCGGGTATGCCGACGGTACTCCGTTCGTCGAGTGTGGCACCACCTGCTACGCGTGGGCATTCCAGAGTGAGGCTACCCAGCGCCAGACCATAGAAACGCTCATCGCGTCGCCATTCAACAAGCTGCGCATGTGCCTTTTTCCCAAGTGGTACCTGCACAACCGCAAAGAGCCGCCGTTGTATCCGTTCCCGCGGCAGGGCGAGACCAACGATTTCTCGAAGTTCAACGTGGCGTACTTCCAGCACCTCGAACGGCTCATTCTGGAGTTGCGCCGCATCGGCGTTCAGGCCGATCTCATCCTCTTCCATCCCTACGACAAGTGGGGCTACCAGTCGATGCCCGCCGAGGTAGACGACCGCTATCTACGTTACGTCATTGCGCGTTTCAGCGCCTATCGCAACGTGTGGTGGTCGCTGGCCAACGAGTACGACCTGATGCAGGCGAAGACCGCGAAAGACTGGGACCGTTATGCGCGCATCCTGGGCGAGTACGATGCGTTCGATCATCTACGCTCGATCCACTACGGCAACCAACCGTATCAGTATGGACGCGGTTGGTCAACACATGCGGGCGTGCAGGACTCGAGGCTGATGCTGGGGGCCGACTGGCGCGCGAACTGGCGCAAACCGGTCGTCTTCGACGAGTGCCGGTACGAGGGCAACATTGCACCTACGTGGGGGAGCCTTTCCGGCGACGCTATGACGCGCCGCTTCTGGCTTGCCGCCGCGCAGGGCTGTTATTGCGGTCACGGCGAGACCTATCTGGATCCGAACGACATTCTTTGGTGGTCGCATGGCGGCGTGCTGCACGGATCGAGCCCGGAGAAGATCGCGTTCCTCCGCCGGTTGATGGAGGAGACAATTGCGGTGGGGCCGGGGCCGATCGGGTTTACGAATATCGGTGAAGATCTGCCCGGCGCGCGGCGCGACAACGATGCGGCCATCTTTTATTACTTCGATGAACAGCAGCCGGCCGAGGGCAACTACACGCTGCCCGAAGGAAAGACATACACGGCCGAATATGTAGACACGCTCAAGCTGACGCGCACGCCGCTCCCCGGCGAGTACTCAGGCAACGCCAAAATCAAGTTACCCGGCACGCCGTGGGGCTCTCTCTGGTTTCGGCAGAAGGGTGTAGCATGACGAATCATTCCGCTCTTGCTGGCATGAACGCGCCTTTTTTCAAATGCGCTTGCTCTGATTGCACTACAAGAATCTATTGACGAATTCATTTTCATCAAGCAAACTGTCGGAGATTACTTTTTGCAGCACTGTTTGTTTTGAATCCCCAGATCTGCCTCCACCTGAGTAATGAAGGGATGGAGGTACCCTACACATGCCGGAATCAAACGACGTTCTGCATGATTCGCCTTACGACCCCGAGGAAAGACCCGAGCAGTGGCTGCCTGCGCGGCCCGGCAGCGGCGCGCGCAGCTCCACACGCACCCTGAGCGAGCTTTGGAATGTGCTGGTTCGCCGCCGACGTTTGATTGGCTGGGTGGTGGGGGGAATGTTGCTGGCCTGCCTGCTGTATTGCTTGATTGCTCCCAACCAGTACGAGGCCAGCGCCAGAGTGGCGTTGCGCACCTCGCCCGTCTCGGCGCTCAGCCTGGAGGCGCAGGAACAGTTTGTGGCGGCCTCCATTCTCACCGCGCCAGTTCAGCAGGAGACCCTGGCCAGCGTCTTCCGCAGCAACCAACTGGCCTGGAGGGTGATTACCGGCCTCAAGCTCTACCAGGCGCCGGGGTTCATGGGCAGATTTGCCAGCAAGTTTCCTGATTTTCGCCCCGAGGCGCCTGCTGCCGACGCCCGGGAGTGGCTGCTGGAGCGCTTTCAGCGGAGGCTCGTGGTGCAGACTTTGCCGCGCACGCTGCTGATTGAGATTCGCTTCCGGTCGAAGGATGCGGCGCTGTCGGCCAGCGTGGTGAACGCCCTGATACGCGCTTATGGCGAGCAAGAGACGGAGTCGCGGGTGCAGACCACGGCCCAGGCTGCGGCGTGGCTGGAGAGCCAGCTCAAGGAGTCGAAGGCCCGCGTGGATCAGGACCAACAGCGACTGGCGGAGTTTCAGCGCGAGCACGGCCTGCTAACCACGCCCGAAACGCTGGCGAACGGCATACAGGGCGTAAGTGAACACACCCCGGCGATGCTGGAGATCGATGAGCTGGGCCGCCAGTTGGTGGCCGCCTCCACGGACCGCATCCTGCGCGAGGCTGAGTATCGCGCTGCCCAGCAGGGCGACCCGGAACTTGTGATCGCCTCCAATCCGCGCCTGCAGGCCGAAAGCGGCAACTTTGCCACCACCCTGCTGCAGCAGATTCACACCCGCAGGAGCGATCTGGAACAGGAGCAGGCCCAGCTCAGCATTGAACATGGCCCCAACTTTCCACGCGTGGTGGAGATTCGCGGACTGTTGCAAAATCTGGACGAGCAGAAAAAGGCCGAGGACGCCAAGCTGGTGGAGCGATTCCGCAGCGCTTGGCAGACGGCTGCCGACCGTGAGCAACTGGTGCGCAAAAATCTCGAGGAACTGACCGCGGAAGGCATGAAGGCCAACGAGGCGGCCATCCAGTACGCGGCCATGAGCGAGGAGGCCAAGGCCAATCATGAGCTGTATGTGCGGGTGCTGGTGAAGGTGAAGGAAGCAGGGCTGGCCGCCGGCGTCGAAAGCTCAAATATCACGGTGGTGGACGCTGCCCGACAGCCGGTCAAGCCGGTGGCTCCCGATCTGCCGCTTTACATGCTCATCACACTCTTTGTCAGCCTTTGGCTGGCGATTGGAGGCGCGTTTCTGATGGAGTCGATTCATCCCTCCTCTCATTCCGCCGTTTCCCGCGCCGTTATAGCTTTGCTGGCTGTTGCTCTGGCCGGCGCGGCGATTCATGCCCAGGCGCCCACTCCCACTACATCCGGCCTGCCCACGGGAGTGGTCAAGCTGCCCGCTACGCCGGATACGCGGGTACAGCCCAATCCCAGGGAGGCGCCGACAATCTGGAACAATCCTGGTCAGGCCGGAGCTCAGCCGATGGCCGGCATACAGCCGGCCACTCCCATGCCTGCTCCCATTTCGCCCGGCGATTTTCTCGATGTGAGCGAAATACACACGCCGGAGTTCCATTCCATGGTGCGCGTATCTCCGGTGGGCACGGTGATGCTGCCCATGGTGCATGAGGTACAGATTGGCGGAATGGACGAACAGGCTGCCGCGCATGCTATTGAAGCGGCGCTGACGGCTCAGGGGTTTCTGCTGCATCCGCTGGTCTCCGTGCTGGTGATCTCCTACGTTGGGCAGGATGTGAGCGTGCTGGGCGAGGTGGTGCGTCCCGGGGTCTATCCCTATACGCTGCACCACCGGTTGCTGGACCTGATCTCGGCGGCATCCGGCCTGTCGCCGAGCGCGGGGCGGCTGGTGAACGTCTTCCACCGCGATGACGCCAAGACGCCGCATCCGGTGGTTCTGGACCCTGACGCCGCAGACACCGCCAACGATCACAATCCCGAACTGGCACCCGGCGACACGGTGCAGGTGAGCCGCGCGGGGCTGGTTTACGTGGTAGGCGATGTGCAGCGTCCGGGCGGATTTCCCGTCGACCCGGTGCAAGGGCTGACCGTGGTGCAGGCGCTCACACTGGCCTGGGGGCCATCGCAGAACGCCGCCCTGACCAAGGCCATCCTCATCCGCGAGCAAAAGGGCGGACGTACACTCACCAGCCTCAACCTGAAGCGCATGTTGCACGGCCAGGAACCGGACCAGCTGGTCCACGACCGCGACATTCTTTACGTGCCCGACTCGGCGGCCAAAAACCTGTGGAACCGGGTCATTGAATCGGCTATTCAATCGGCGATTGGCGTCACGATCTACTCCGGCCTGGTTTATTCGCAGAGGTACTGATGCGCCGCATCGCCTGGGTTTTGTTGCTGATCTTCGCCTTCGCGATTCCATGGGAGTACTCTCTGGAACTGGGCGAGCCGCTGGGCAACATTGCCCGTGTGGTGGGCTTGCTGGTGCTGCTGGTGGCGATTCCGGCGGTTCTTCAGGCCGGCAACATACGAACTCCAGGCCCAATATTGTGGCTCGTTCTTGCCCTCTATCTCTGGTTATGCTGCACCTACTTCTGGACCATCGAGCCGCTGGCGACGCTGACAAAGCTGCGCGGCTACTTCCAGGAGATGATGATTGTCTGGCTGGTGTGGGAGTTTGCCGAGAGCGCCGGCGATCTGCGCGCGCTGATGCGGGCCTATATTGCCGGCTCCTGGGTGCTGGCCGCGCTGACACTGGCCAACTACGTTTCCGCGGATGCCATGGCCAACCAGCAGGTCCGCTTTGTCGCCACGGGGCAGGACCCCAACGATGTAGCCCGTTTTCTCAACCTGGCCTTTCCTCTGGCGGCGTTGCTGGTCAATAGCGAGCGGAAGTGGACATGGCGGCTGATGGCGGCGGGCTACTTTCCGCTGGGGCTGGTCGCTGTGTTGCTCACGGCCTCTCGCGGAGGGTTTCTGGAGGTCATGGTGGCTCTCGCAGGCAGCGGAGTTCTGCTGGGATACGGTCATCCAAAGAGGGTTTGGGCAGGGGCCCTGGCCTTGCCGCCGCTTGCCGCGTTGCTCTGGTGGATTGTTCCCCGGGGAAGCCTGGAGCGGCTGGCCACCATCAATGAGCAGCTTCAGGGCGGCGGCCTGAATATGCGATGGAACATCTGGACAGCCGGCTGGCATGCCTTTGTGAAGGCGCCACTATTCGGAACCGGAGCGGGCTCGTTTGTTTCGGCGGCCGGCCTGTCGCCCATCGATACAGCGCACAACACAGCGCTTTCGATTGCAGTTGGCGGAGGACTGGTTGCGTTGTTTCTGGCGATGGCTATTGTGGCCGTCGCCGTCTGGTCGCTCACCAAGACGAAGGGGCCGCTACGCTGGGCGCTGGCTCTGACGCTTGTGATCTGGGGCATCACCTCGCTGGTGGCGACCGTGGAGGAGAACCGCACCAGCTGGCTGCTGCTGGCGATGATTACGCTGGCCGGCCGGCTGGCCGCCGAAGAACCGGAGGAGCTGGAGGAGTGCTTTCATGCGCCGGATTCCGGAAGCGGGCCGGTTTTCGGGTAATCCACGACTCGAAGCTGGTCTTGCCATAGTGTAACATTCTATGTTACGCTCTAACTGTGATCAGGACTTTCCGGCATCGCGGCCTAAAGAGGTTTTTCGAGGAAGGCTCAAAGGCGGGCATACAGCCAAAGCATGAGATCCGGTTGCGCATCCTGCTAACCACCTTGAATCTGGCATCGACGCCGCAGGACATGAAGCGGGACGGCTGGGACTGGCATCCGTTAAAGGAAGACCTAAAAGGTCACTGGTCAGTGAAGGTCAGCGGCAACTGGCGTTTGACATTCAGCTTTGAGGGCGAGGATGCGATCCTCGTGGACTATCAGGATTATCACTAAGGGGACAATGACCATGACGATGATGCACAATCCGGCCAGCCCAGGGGAACTGCTGAAGGAGTTCCTCGGCGACACGACTGCAACCGAGCTTGCCGAGCATATCGGCGTTGCGCGCGCCACGATCTCGCGCATCCTCAATGGACGCACTGCCGTGACCATGGACCTCAGCATCCGGCTCGGTGAGGCTCTGGCGCTCTCTCCTGACTTTTTCTCGAAGGCTCAGCTTCAGTACGATCTGTGGATTGAATCGCAGAAGAGACGGCGGAAGATCAGTCCACTGGCTGCCTGAGCCAATGTTCCCCATCCCCCAAATCGCGCGGCACTTCCAGGGCGGCAGCGTCAACCGGCGCATCTTTCGCGCGGCGGCGTCGGTGACTGCGGCGGGGATTCTGGTCAAGATTGTCGCTACTTTCAAGGAGTTCATCGTTGCCGGGGTTTATGGCCGCACGGACGCGATGGATGCATTTCTGGCGGCTTTTCTGATTCCCAACCTGCTCATTAATTTGATCTCTGAATCAATGAACCAGGCGCTGGTACCGACGCTGGTGCGGGTGAGGGAACACGAGGGCCATGAGAGAGCGCAGCAGTTGCTGTCGAGCTCGATGCTGTGGGTCTGCGGGCTGCTGACTGTGGCTTCGGTGGTGATGGCTCTGGCCGCGCGCGGCTTCTTTCCTCTGATTGCCTCGCACTTTCCGCCGGAGAAGATGGAGCTCGCCATCCGGCTCTTCTACGCGCTGCTGCCGGTGGTGCTGATTACTGGCATCGCCACCAACTGCACCGCAGTTTTGAATACTTTTGACCGCTTTGCATGGCCTGCTCTGGCGCCGGTGGCGACCCCGGTGGCGATCATTCTGGGAGCGTTGCTGCTTAGCGGCCGCTACGGAATCTGGGCGATGGTTTACTCCACCCTGGCCGGAGCGCTTGTTCACGCCGGAACGGTGGCGTGGATGATGGATGCGCGCGGATACCGTTTTCGCTTGTGGTGGCACGGAGCGACCGAGGCTATGCGCGAGGTGGCGCAACAGTATGGGCCGGTGCTATTGAGCGGCGTGGTGGCCTCCGGCGGGCTGCTGGTGGACCAATCGATGGCCGCGATGCTGCCGGCGGGAAGCGTCTCCGCGCTGGCCTACGCCAACCGCTTCGTGAGCGTGGTGATTACCCTGCTGGCGGGGGCAGTCTCGTCGGCGGTGACGCCGCATTTCTCGCGCATGATCGCCCAGCGGGACTGGACCGGATGCCGGCATACTCTACGCACCTGGGTGCGGTTGACGGCAATGGTTTCTACACCGATTGCGTTGGCCCTGATTGCCGGCTCGCATTGGCTGATTCGCATAGCCTTCCAGCATGGCGTCTTCGGGCCGAGCGACACGGCGCTGGTCAGCCCGGTTCTGGCCATGTATGCCATCCAGATTCCATTTTTTGTCTCCAGCCGCGTTTTGTACCGCTTTCTGATTGCCTTGCGCCGTTCCGACCTGATTTTCTATTGTGGAATACTGAACCTGACGCTTGATATATTTTTAAATCTGGTCCTCATGCGCTGGTACGGCGTTGCAGGAATTGCGCTGGCCACATCGCTGTGGACCGTGAGCACCTTTGTTTTTCTCTGGTATTGGGCTTGGAAGCTGCTACCCAAGGGAGCAGCCGAGAAAGCGTAATGCCGAAGTATTCTAGATGAAAGCAGGCATATCTCTGCCGGTGTGGCAAGAAAGCACGATCACGATGAGGACTAGAGCATGATTCCCAGGCCGGCGCAATATCTGCTGCGCTTCGACGATCTTTGTCCCACGGTGGAGCATGAACGATGGCTGCGATGCCTGCCGATGATTGAGGAGTTCGGGCTGCGGCCGATTCTTGCCGTGGTTCCCGACAACCATGACCATAGCCTGAATCTATCGCCGCCGGACCCCAAATTTTGGCCGCTGATGCGGGCCTTGGAGGCGGAAGGTGCGACCATTGCCCTGCACGGGTACCGCCATAACTGCATCAGCAAGAGCCCGAACATTTTGAAGCTGCATCAACACAGTGAATTTGCCGGTGTAGAGGAAGAGACCCAACGTCAGTGGATTCGCATAGGGTTGGGAGTTCTGCGCGGCCAGGGGCTGACCCCCAGGCTCTTCGTCGCGCCACGCCACGGTTTCGACCACGCCACGCTTCGCGCGCTTCGCATCGAGGGATTGAAAATAATCTCGGACGGCTTTGCCCGTGTTCCATTCACGCGCGCCGGCATTACATGGATTCCGCAGCAGCTTTGGGGGCCGATGGAAAAGCCCTGTGGAATATGGACGATATGCATCCATAGCAACTTTACCCATGCCTCTCAGGTAGCGGGGCTTCATGCTTTCATCCGCACCCATGTTGCTCAATTCACCTCTCTGGACCGCGTGTTGGCCGAGTATCCACCCGCCAGGCTGAGCCCGATTGAAAAGCTCCATGAAACCTGGGCGCTGTGGCGAGCCCAGGCCCGCCACGCACGGCGACGGCGGAAGCACCTTGCTCGCCGCTAGATGAGCGGCTGATCTCAATCGACCTGATTCTTTACGGCTCAAGCCTGCTGGTGGCCACAGCGGCGGCTCTGCTAGGGCCGGTTTTCTACTGGTTCACTGCAATGGTTCGGTCTATCAGGCGTTCATAGGCCTGAATCGCGCGGTCGAGGCGATAGGCTTCGACAAAGCTGTGGGCGAAGCGCTTACCCGGCGTGAGAGCATGAAGCGCGGCGAGCAGGGAATCGGTAAGCGCCTTGGCGGAGACTTCGGGGACCAGCCACACACCGGGCTGATTGCGCAACAGCTCCACGACGCCTCCGGCGGCAGGCATGGCCACAATGGGGAGTCCCGCTGCTGCCGCCTCCAGCAGGGCATTGGGCAGGCCTTCGTGCCGGGAGGGGACCACAAAGAGCGTTGCCGCCGGGAAGAGCGTCCAGGGACGGTCAATGTGGCCGGCAAAACGTACTGCTGCGTCCAGCCCCAACTCATGGCATTCAGCCTTCAGAGCTGCTTCTTCCTGACCATCGCCGGCAATCAGCAGGCTGGCGTCAGGAAACTCAATTCGGACCAAGAACATGGCACGCAGCAGCAAATCATAGCCTTTTTCCCTCACGAGCCTTCCCACGGCCAGCAGATGGGGTCCAGCTCCGGCTTGAGGGACCGGGTTCGGGCTGAGGAAACTGTGAATCTCCTCCACATCCACCGGGTTAGGCAGCACGGCAAGCCGGTTCTGCGGAACTTTCAGTTCCTGGGCCAGATCTTCGGCCATCGATTGTGTCTGACAGATGATGCCGTCGGCGCGGGGGTAGAGCAGACGGTAGAGCAGGCGGGTGTACCAGGGCACTCCGCCAAAGGCCAGGATGGCGGATATGGTGCCGTTCTGGCGCACCAGGACGCGCGTTCCACGCGGGAAGAAGGGGCGCAGCAGCAGCACGAGAAAGTTCAGGTGAGCCATTCCGGAGAGGATCAGATCGGGCTTTAGGTGGCGCACCAAACGGAGCAGCCGGAAGGCTCCGGCGCGCACTCTGCGAGCGCCCAGAGCGTGGAGATGGACCGAAGCAGGCAGCGCCTGGCCGCCAGTATCCGCCTGCGTAATCAGCCCCAGATGCAGTTCGTACTTTTCTGCCGGCAGATTTTGCGCCAGAAGCGACGTCACTCGCTCCGCGCCACCGCCGCCAAGATGCGGAATCAGCAACAGGACCCTGGGACGTGGATTCGCGGACATGTGGAAAACCTCAGGGATTTCAGCGAGTATATAGCAAACGTCCTTATTAATCCGCAATTAAAGCATATTTATCCAGAAGATACTTTCCTCTTGACAAATTAAAGCCCACTAATGTTTCCTGTGAGTACTGCACCTGCTTATCTCCGGAGGAGACCTTTCATTATCTCCTTCGCGTTGTCTCTGGAAGAGCAGCTGAGGCAGTTAACGGGAGTGGACGCGCCAGATCCGGCGATGGCCGGACTGAGAGTTCCACAGTTGATCCCGAGACTGTCAGCTTTCTTCAATATGCCACGAAAACTGCATTTGCTTATCTCCAGCAGGAGACCATCTTTTTGGACTCTTCTGCGTTGTCACGAGGGGATCGGCTGAGACGGAGATCGGGAGTGGACGAACGGCGCGGGGAATAGCCGGTCGAGAGTCTGGTCAGCATGAACTTCTGAGAACGTCGAGCACCCCTCCGAACGCGTTTCCGATGATATTTCGGAGCGCGTAGGCCCTTTTTGGGGAGTGACTCGTGTTCAAGCGCAGTGGAGAAATTGCAGATTCTATTTTTTTGCACCCATCTTTCAGGGTGAACAACCGCTTTCCATCTTCAGCTCGTCTGGGGGAGCGGTCCAACACGTCGCAAAGACCCCACATCGTTGTCGGCATCACGGCCTCGCAGAGCTGCCTGATTCTAGGCGGGCGATTACGCACGCTGCGCGAGGCGGGTTTTCGGGTAACGCTGGTTTCAGGTCCCGGCGATTTGCTTACCCGCACAGCCGCTGATGAAGGCGTGGAGTCGATTGCTATTCCCATGCGCCGGGAGATGGCGCCGGTCGCGGACCTGTGGTCGCTGATACGTTTATGTTGGCTGCTCTACCGACTGAAGCCGGAGATAACGGAGTTCAGCACGCCCAAGGCCGGTCTGCTGGGCTCGGTGGCTGCCATGCTCTGCGGCGTACCGTCGCGCGTCTATCTTCTACGCGGGCTCAAACTGGAGACTTCGACCGGAGTCAAGCGCCGCATTTTGCTAACCGCTGAGCGGTTGGCCTCGGCTTGTTCTCATGCCGTGCTATGTAACAGCGAGAGTCTGCGCAACATCGCGCTGGCTCTGCGCGTGGCGCCGGCGAGCAAACTGCACATGCTGGGGAGTGGCAGCAGCAACGGAGTCGATGTGGAGCGCTTCTCGCCGGGTCCGGGTATCCTGCGCGCCCGGCTCGGCCTTCCCCCAAATGCGCTTGTGGTTGGCTTTGTGGGCCGCTTGACCCGCGACAAGGGGCTGCCGGAGTTGGTCGAGGCATTCGACGCGATTATGGCTGCCAAGCCACAGGCGCATCTGCTTCTGGTAGGCTGGTTTGACGCGTCAGAGGATGCGCTCAGCCAGGACCTGCGCGTCCGCATCAAAAACCATCCGCGCATTCACATGACAGGATACGTGGCCGATACGGCGCCCTACTACCGCGTCATGGACGTGATGGTTTTGCCCACCTGGCGGGAGGGATTCCCGAATGTCGTTCTGGAGGCCGCGGCCAGCGGGATTCCCGTGGTGACCACCCTATGTACCGGCTCACGCGATACCGTGGTGCCGGAGGTGACCGGGCTGCTGATTCCTCCCGGCTACCCGGCCGCCATCAGCGAAGCTGTGCTGCAATTGCTGTGCAAACCTGCGCGCCGTAGCCGCATGGGCAAGGCAGCGCGCTCCTGGGTTCTGGAGAACTATGTGAAGAACTACGTTCTGGGACTGACCGTGCTTTGCTACAAAGGATTGCTCGAGCGGAACCGGTCCGTCGACACAGGAAGAGTGCCGGTCCCTGTGGGTTCCTTGCAATGTTCGAATTAATTCCGCAGTTTCAGGGCTGCTGTTGCGGCTCCACAACTATTACTGGAGTGCTGATTTCGTCGGGAGGAATTTGCAGCGTATGCGCGCCGGATTCGGCCGCATGCAACACGTCGTTGGGCATAATTCCGAGAACCAGTGTGGCTATAACTACCATCGCCAGGGCGGCGATGACGGCAGCGCCCACTCGAGGCGCTCCCTGTAACGGGGCAGACTTTGCTTCGCCATCAAGGTCAGGACGTTGCGCGGCAACCAAAACCAGGCGCAGATAGTAGGCGGCGGCCAGGCCGGAGTTCAGCAGGCCGATGATGGCCAGCCAAATGGCTCCGCCGCCTACCGCGGCGGCAAAGGAATAGAACTTGCCGAAGAATCCGCCGGTGAAGGGAATGCCGATGAGCGAAATCAGGAAGAAGATCAGCAGGCTGCCGAGCAGGGGCGAGCGGTAGATGAGGCCGCGATAATCGTTGATCAGCGGCAGCTTTTCGTCGTAACCGCTGACCAGCGTGACAACGGCGAAGATGCCCACGTTCATAGCCGCGTATGCCGCGGTGTAGAAGCTGGCCGCAGCGATGCCACTCGATTCCAATCCGGCAAAGGCGGCCAGCAGGTAACCGGCATGGGCGATGGCGGAGTAGGCCAACATGCGCTTTACGTTCTGTTGGCGCAGCGCGGCCAGGTTGCCCACCGTCATGGAGAGCACGGCTACCACCCACAGCAGCGGCTGCCAGACAGAACGCAGCGTGGGCAGCATCTCGTAAACCACCCTGAGCAAGAGCGCGAAGGCGGCGGCTTTGGGCGCGGTGGACATCAGCGCGACGACAGGCGTAGGCGAGCCTTCGTAGACGTCCGGCGTCCACACATGGAAGGGCGCGGCAGAGACCTTGAAGAGAATGCCGACCAGCATCAGCCCCAGGCCGACCAGAATAAATGAGTGATTCTGTGCAGCGGGCACGAGGCGGGCGATCTCGTATATCTGCGTTGTGCCGGTGGCGCCGAAGATCATCGCGATGCCGTAGAGCAGGAAGGCGGTGGCAAAGGAGCCGAGCAAAAAGTACTTGATGGCTGCTTCCGGCCCGCGGACGGTGTGCTTGCGGTAGCCGGCAAGAATATAGGTTGCGATGGAGGATATTTCCAGCGCGATGAAGACCAGCAGCAGCTCGACTGCGCCGGTGAGCAGGCACATGCCTACTGCGCTAAAGACGATAAGCGCGTAGAACTCGCCCTGGTGATGGCTCTTTTCAGGCAAGGTGTCGAGTGAGAGCAACAGCGCCACAAGAACGATGCCGCAGATGAGCACATGGAAGAAGACGGTGAAGGCGCTGGTTTCCACTGTGCCATAGAAGCCGGTTCCTTCAGGCAGCGAAAGCTGAAAGAGGCTGCCCCACAAGGCGAGCGTTGTTCCGAAGGCGGCGACCCAGCCCAGCGGACGGCGCGCCCAGCCGGGAGGAAGAGTCGCATCGAGCAACATCACCAGGACGCCGGTCAGCGTGAGGAGGCACTCGGGAAGGATGCGGAAGAGGTCCTCGTGATTCAAAAGGAAATGTAAAAGAAAAATCACCGCTGGACCTCCACTTGAGACGGAGTAGTAATGGTCTGCACATGCATAGGTGGAGGATGTGTGCCAGTTGCGATGGTAGGCAGCCAGAGCATCGGCGCCACACCCATGACCAGCATCAGCGCGGTCAGCGGCCAGAGCACAGCTAGTTGACCCAGGCGCAAGTCGTCGGGTGGCTTCGAAATGGCCAGTGCGCTCTCCGGTCCGAAGAAGAGCCGCTGCACCAGCCACAGCATATAGGCCGCGCTCAAAATCACGCCTAGTGAGGCGGCAATCGCCCAGCCTTTGCTGACCCCGGTAAATGTGCCAACGAGAATCAGAAACTCGCCAACAAAGCTGCCCAGCATAGGCAGGCCGATCATGGCCAGAGAGGCAATTACGAAGAAGGTTGCCGTGCGCGGGAGTTTTGCGGCAAGGCCGCCGTAGGCGTTGATCTGGCTGGTCGCGTAACGGTCGTAGAGCACGCCCAGCAGCAGAAAGAGCGCGCCGTCTACCACGCCGTGCGAGAGAATTTGGTAGACCGCGCCCTCCCATCCTGTGAGCGTCAGTCCGTAGATGCCCAGGGTGATGAGGCTCAAATGACTCAGCGCGGCAAAAGCCATCAACCGCCAAAAGTCGCGCTGGACCAGTGCGAGACAGGCGCCGTAGAGAATGCCTACGACAGCGAGGCCCACAAGAACCGGCGCAACAGCCCGCGCCTGCTCGGGGAAGAGGCCAATGTGGAAACGCAACATGGAGTAGAGGCCGAGCTTGCCGGCGACAACCATGGCAAGGGCGACGGGTGCTTCACTGAAGGTGTCGGCGAGCCAGCCGTGCAACGGGAAGACCGGCACCTTGACGGCAAAGGCGAAAAGGAACGCCAGTGCTGTCCAGAACAACGCTCCGGTGGGAAAGTTTCCGTGGGCAATGAGGATTTGCAGCGTGGTGAAGTCGAAGCTGCCGGTCTGCGTGTAGAGCCAGAGAATCGCGACCAGCAAGGGCGCCGAGGGGATGAAGGTGAAGAGGAAAAACTTGAGCGCGGCTTTGGGCCCGTTCTTGCGGCCGTACATGGCGATGAGAATGGCCATGGGGACTAGTGACAGCTCCCAGAAGCCGTAATAGACCATCAAATCCAGCGAGAAAAAGACACCCAGCATGGCCGTCTGCTGAATCAGGAAGAGCGTGAAGAAGAGCTTGCGCCGCTCGCGGATGGCGTTCCAACTGGCAACGACGCCGATGGGAGCGAGCAATCCGACAAGCACCACCAGCCACAGGCTCAAGCCGTCCACGCCCACGTGGTAGTGGATGGCGGGGCTCTGTATCCAAGGGATGTCGATGACGAACTGGAAACCGGGTTGCGTTGGGTTGAAGTGCGCGGGCAGGTGCAGCGTGAGGCCGAAGGTGAGGAGCGTGGTGACGAGAGCAATCCAATTGGGCAGCTTGAAGCGGTCGGGGGCGAGCGCCACCAACACCGCCCCGGCCAGCGGAAGGAGGAGGATGAGTGTGAGAATCGATTGGTTTATCTGGTTCATTCTCTCAATGCCCCGCCACGCCAAGGTGAATTGCCGGAAGATTGGCCAGCACCGTTGCCCACGGAACCAGCAGGATGAGCAGCACGGCAGCCGCACCCGCGGCCAGCCACGCCGCATAGGAGCGCAGGTTGCCCGATTGCCAGCGTTGCAGAATCGCTCCCGCAAAGGTGGCGATGCCGCCGAGCAGCCAGGCCGCTCCGCCCAGAATGCCGATGTCGACCACCCACTCCAGAAAGAATTTGGATATGGCGAGCAGCGGCTTGACGATCACCGCGCCGTAAAATTCGTCGACATAATACTTGTTGGCCAGCAGCTTGTAGCCGGCAGGCAATGCTGCGGTGTATTGAGCCGGGCGCTCAGGCTTGCGCCGGTAGAACTTGTCGGCGATCAGCCAGCCTTCCAGAGCGACAAGAACAGCCACGATGCTGAGGATGATCTCCAGGCGAAGGCTCCCGGCTTCATTGGGCAGCGCGCCGACGGATGGCGCAAGGAAGCTACCGAAATGCTCGCTGCCGATCCAGCCACCGCAGACCGATAGTGCGGCGAGAATCACCAGCGGGCCGCGCATCGACCACGGGCACTCATGCGCATGGCCCTGCGGGCTGCGGGGTTCTCCTAGAAATGTCATGTACCAAAGCCGGAACATATAGAAAGCCGTCAAGAGCGCCGTCAAAAGGCCGACGAACCAGAGAATTTTTCCATTCGTTCCCTGCAAAAAGGCCGAATAGAGAATTGCATCTTTGGAAAAGAACCCGGCAAAAGGAAAGATTCCGGCGATGGCCAGAACGCCCACCGTGGTGACAGCGAAGGTGAGGGGCAGCTTCTTGCGGAGGCCGCCCATCTTGCGCAGGTCCTGCTCGCCGCCAATGGCGTGAATCACCGAGCCCGCCGCGAGGAAGAGAAGCGCCTTGAAGAAGGCGTGGGTCATGAGGTGAAAGATAGCCGCGGAATATGCCGCCACTCCGCAGCCGAGAAACATATAGCCGAGCTGCGAGATGGTGGAGTAAGCCAGGACGCGCTTGATGTCGTTTTGAACGAGAGCAATGGTCGCGGCGAAGATGGCCGTAGCCGCGCCCACCGTGGCAACGACGCTGAGCGCGAAGGGCGAATGGTCAAAGAGCACGTGCGTGCGGGCGACCATATAGACGCCTGCCGTCACCATGGTGGCCGCGTGAATAAGCGCGGAGACCGGCGTGGGACCTTCCATCGCGTCAGGCAGCCAGATGTAGAGCGGCAACTGCGCGCTCTTACCCGCCGCGCCGAGCATCAGGCAGAGGGCGATGATGGTGAGCACGCCGCCCTGCCACGCGGGATGTGCGTTGAGTTGCGCGCCAATCTCGCTGAAGGTGAGCGTGCCGAAGTTGGCGACCAGCAGAAACATTCCGATGAGAAAGCCGAAGTCACCAATGCGGTTGACGATAAAGGCCTTCTTGCCCGCATCGGCGGCGGATTTTTTCTGGAACCAGAAACCGATGAGCAGGTACGAGGCCAGGCCGACTCCCTCCCAACCGATAAACATCACCAGCGCATTGCCGGCCAGCACAAGCACCGTCATGAAAAACAGAAAAAGATTAAGGTATGAGAAATACCGCGCGTAGCCTTCGTCATCGCCCATGTAGCCGACGGAGTAGACATGAATCAGGAAGCCGACACCGGTGACCACCAGCAACATAACCAGCGAAAGCTGATCGAGGACAAAGCTGAAGTCGATGTGCAGCAGGCCGGCGCTGATCCAGGGCAGCGGGCAGGTCTCGATATAGGGAAGAGAATTGGAGACTGAGTGAAAACCGAAGACGCCCAGTGATGCGCTGAGCACTACACAAAACGAGGCCAGAGGGGCGAGCAGCGCAGTCGTAGTAATAAACCACTTTGGCATACCGCGGCCAAGGATTCCATTCAAGAGGAAGCCTACGAAGGGCAAGAGCGGAATCAGCCAGAGATGGAGGTCTGCATTCATAGTTTCATCCGGTCGATGCGGTCGACGGCCAGGGTTGCGCGGGCGCGGAAGACGGCGATGATGATGGCCAGTCCCACGGCAGCTTCAGCGGCGGCCACCATCATCACGAAGAAGACGAAGATCTGTCCCTTCACTGCGTGCCACTGGTGGGCGAAGGTCACGAACGAAAGATTTACGGCGTTGAGCATCAGCTCAATGGACATGAAGACGGTAATCAGGTTGCGCTTGATGAGAAAGCCGACTACGCCCAGCGAGAATAAGACGGCGCTCAAGAGCAGATACCAGGAGAGCGGGACTTCCTGCGCGAAGAAGGAATTCATTTGCCCGTCCTTTCCGCGCTGTCTTGCGGGTTTTCACTGCCTTCGCTGTGGCGGGCCAGAGCAACCGCGCCCAGAATGGCAATGAGAATCAGTACCGAGGTGACCTCGAAAGGCAGCAGCAGCTTGGTGAAGAGAACCGAACTCAACTCTTCCGTGGAAGTGATGCCGTCGCTCAGCCGGGCAACACCCAATCCCCGCGCGTGCAGAATCACGGTAGCGATCACAGCCAGGATCACCGTCACCGCGGGAAAGCCGATGGTCTTCGCTACGCGGCTGCCCAGAGTGCGTTCCTCGCGCCCGGCGTTGAGCAGCATGACGACGAAGGTGAAGAGCACCATGATGGCGCCGGCGTAGACGATGACCTGCGCCGCGGCCAAAAACTCCGCGCCCAGCAGCAGGTAAAGCACAGCCAGCGAGGTCATCACCACAATCAGAGAGAGAGCGCTGTTGATTGGATGAGTCTGGAGGAGGAGGTTGATCGCTCCAGCCAGGCAGATTCCGGCAAAGATGAGAAACAGAATCAGGTGCATCACACGCTCCGGGGATTTCTCCCCGATTCAAGATCAGCAATAAGCCAACCAAAGGCTTGTCGCCACAATGTTCAGAATAGCCAGCGGCATCAGCCAGCGCCATCCGAAATTCATCAACTGGTCATAACGGAAGCGGGGCAATGTTCCCCGCACCCACACATACAAACAGAGAAATGAAAAAACCTTAATCACAAACCAGAAAAGGGGCATCAGCGCCTGAACCAGAATAATGTGCGAGGCGCCAAACAAATTGCCGAATGGGTTTGTCCAGCCGCCCAGAAACAGTAGAGTGGCCACGCAGCCCACGTTGATCATGTTGCCATATTCGGCCATAAAAAACATGGCGAACTTCATGGAGCTGTACTCGGTGTGATAGCCGCCGGTAAGCTCGCTCTCGGCTTCGGGCAGGTCGAAGGGAGAGCGGTTGGTCTCCGCGAAGGCGGCCATCAGATAAATGAAAAAAGCGACAAACTGAAATCCGCCGAAGATGTTCCAGCCCAGGATACCGTTGGTCCCCTGCTGCTCCACAATCAAGCGCAGGTTCAGGGTTCCGGCGCGCAGCACCACGCCGACCAGAGAGAGCCCCAGCGCAAGCTCGTAACTGACCAACTGCGCCGAGGAGCGCAGCGCTCCCAGCAGCGAGTATTTGTTGTTCGACGACCAGCCGGCCAGCGCGATACCGTAGACGCCGATGGAGGTGACGCCGAGAATGACCAGCAGGCCGACGTTGACATCGGCGATCTGGAAGAGCGGCGGGCTGCCCCAAACGGAAACCGGCGCGCCGAAGGGGACAACCGCGATAGAGATCAGCGCACAGCCCAGCGCGATGATAGGAGCGAGCAGATAGAGCGGCCGGTAGACGCCGGTGGGAATGATGTCCTCTTTGAGAAAAGATTTTGCGCCGTCCACCAGCGGCTGCAGAAGGCCGAATGGCCCCACGCGAGTAGGCCCCCAGCGGTTCTGGATGCGCCCCACGAGCTTGCGCTCCAGCAGCACGGTGTAGGCGATGCCCAGCAGCATCACCACCGTCACCACGGCCACCTTGAGCACGCTCCACAGGATGAATTGCAAAATCGTCACTGGTCTTCAGCCTCTTCTTTGTTGCGAAAACTTACTTCGTCCGAATCTTTACCAACTGTGTCGCCTGATGCCGCGCGAGTTCCTGGAGCGCCGCGCTGTGCTGCGAAAGAGTTCCTGACATAAACAATCCGTCGTGAGCGGGCGTGATCTGGCCCCGCGTGGTTATCGCCGAGACCGGCGCAGAGCCCGGCTCGGTTTGCACATCGTTGCCGCTCAGCAGATTCACGCGGTCCACAGCGTAGCCGGGAAAAAGCCGGGAAATTTCATCCAGCACTGCCAGCGGATCGAAGGGACTCAGCTTCGGCTCCAGGTTATTTGCCTGGAGCCACACCGCGTGCATGTCCGCTTCGCCGGATTGCGCGCCGCGTGACTGACCAAGGTCGGCTGTAACGCTGCCTTTGCCGAAAGGTACAAGTGTCTTCACATCCACGCCCATTGCACCGGCAAGGCGAACAAGAATCTCGAACTCCGGCTTCACTCCGGCACGGTCGGCAGCCTTGCGCACCAGTTGCACGTCGCCGAAGGTGTTGGTCACCGTGCCGGATTTTTCATAGAGGCTGGCGGCGGGCAATACCACATCTGCCAGAGCCGCGGTCTCGGTGAGAAATAAATCCGCAACGATGACGAATGATTTATTCAATGCTTCCGGTTTTACGCTGAGCTTTGCAACCGGGTCGGCGCCAATCACTAGCAATGCGCCCAGCTCGCCTGTGGTGGCCGCATCGAAGATTTCAAAAAGCGTCTTGCCGGGAGTCGTGGGCAGGTTCGGATACTCAGTGAAGACACCCGGAGACGCAACCGGCACGTAGCCGGGAAGCAGATCCGGCAACAGGCCCATATCTGCCGCGCCTCGCGAGTTGGCGTATCCGCCCAGGAAGGCATAGCGTACGTTTCTTCGCTTGAGGCCCCAGGCGACAAGCTCCGCAATCTGCGCGCCACTGTACTCAGAGCCGAAGACCACCAGCAGCGATTCCTCCGAGAGCACCAACTCGCGGAAACAGGCGTTGTTGATGACGGCGCTGCTACCGTCGAGGTACGCGGCCAGTGCAGGGTAACCATCGACGGGTAGCCGCAGCGTGGCTTTGGCCATGCGCTCCAGCTTGATGGCTTTGGCGTTGGCGATGTAAAGCCGTGCGCGATTGAGCCGCACATTGGTGCGCAGATTCCAGGCCAACAGCGGATGTTCCTCGGTGGGATTGCCGCCGATGAGCAGAATGGCGGGAGCGGTGGCCGAATCGCGCAGGCTGGCAGCCTTGTCCTTGTGTCCGGCAAGGGCTCGCGCAAAGGCGGCATAATCCGCGGTCCTCTCGTGGTCGATGTTGTTGGTGTGGAGTACATTTCGCGCAAACTTCTGCAGCAAATAATTTTCTTCGTTGGTGGTGCGGTTGGAGCCGACGACGCCGATGGCCGCGCTATTTCCGTCAATTCTAGCCTTGCTGTCGCGAATCCTCTTGAGTTTGCCGCCCGCCAAACGCAGCGCATGTTCCCAGCTGACCGGCTCCAGCTTACCTTCACTGTTGCGTGCCAGCGGATGGGTCAGGCGATCAGAACTCTCGACAAAGTCAAATCCGAAGCGCCCCTTGGCGCAGAGAAAGTCACCATTGATGCCGCTCTTGTCACGGTTGCTGGCGCGAACGATCTCAGTCCCGTCGGTGGTCTGGCGCACGCCCAGGGTTACCTTGCAGCCGTCGGAGCAATGCGTGCATACCGTCGCCACGTGATTCATCTCCCACGGACGGGTCTTGTAGCGATAACTGCCGCTGGTCAGCGCGCCCACCGGGCAGATGTCGATGCACATGCCGCACTGCTCGCAGTCGAGATGATCACCACCGTTGGGAGCAATCACCGAATGAACGCCGCGATTCTGCACTCCCAGCGCCCACACGTCCATGCCCTCGCCGCAGACGCGGATGCAGCGGTAGCAGAGAATGCACCGTGGGCGGTCATAGTAGACGGCGGGCGACCACTGCTGCTCTTCGCGATGCGCCTTGGCCTCTTCGTAAAGGCTCTCGCCCGCTCCGTACTTGAAGGTCATGTCCTGCAGCTCGCACTCGCCGCCTTTGTCGCAAACAGGGCAGTCGAGCGGATGGTTGCCGAGCAGCAGTTCGATGGTGGCCTTGCGCGCATGCGCAATCTCCTCGGACTCCGTAACAAAAACCTGCCCATCGGCGACGGTGGTGGTGCAGGCGGTTTGCAACTTGGGAACCTTCTCCTGACGCACTACGCACATGCGGCATGCGGCTTGCAGGCTGAGGCCGGGGTAATAGCAGAAGGCCGGAATCTCGATGCCCGCCTTGCGGCAAGCGTCGATGAGCAGCGTCCCCGCGGGAGCCGTCAGCGTCTTTCCATCGACAATGAAGGTTACGTCTGCCATTCGTATCCAGTGCCCCTACACCACAGCCAAATCCACGTGCTTCGCGAACGGGCAGGGCTTGCCGTTCAGGTGGTCCTCGAACTCCGTGCGAAACTTCTTCACAAATCCCAGCATGGGCATGGCCGCGGCGTCGCCCAGCGGGCAAAACGTCCGGCCCAGAATATTCTCCGCAAGGTACTGAATGTGGTCGATGTCTTTTGCCTCGCCGAATCCGGCGTGGAAGCGGGTCAGAGATTTTTTGAGCCAGTCGGTTCCCTCGCGGCAGGGAGTGCACCAGCCGCAGCTCTCGTGCTGATAGAAGCTGATGGTCCGCAGCGCAAACTCGACGATGCAGGTCTGATCGTCGATGACCACCACGCCCGCCGAGCCCAGCATGGAGCCGGCCTTGCCTACCTGGTCGAAGTCCATGCCGATGTCGATCTCCTCCGGCAACAGCACCGGAGTCGACGATCCGCCGGGGATGACGGCCTTCAATCCGCGCCCGCCGCGCACGCCGCCCACCACCTCGTAAATCATCTTCTTGAGGTTGTAGCCCATGGGCAGCTCGTAGACGCCGGGCCGCTTAACGTGGCCGCTGATTGAAAACAATCTTGTTCCGCCATTGCGCGGTGTGCCAACGGAGGCAAAGGCCGCGCCGCCCATTTCGATCACGTGTGGCACGGTGGCGATGGTCTCGGCATTGTTGATCACTGTAGGCCCGCCATAGAGGCCGACGACCGCGGGGAAGGGAGGCTTGATGCGCGGCACGCCCCGCTTGCCTTCCAGCGACTCCATCAGCGCTGACTCTTCGCCCACCTCATACGCGCCCGCGCCGGTCTGCGTGATGATTTGAAATTCTGTATCGCTGCCGAAGATGTTCTTGCCCAAAAAGCCCTTGGCATAAGCGTCGACTACAGCCTTTTCCATGATTTCCAAAAGATAACGATACTCGCCGCGCAGATAGATGAAGCCCAGCTTCGCGCCGATGGCCAGCCCCGCGATGATCGTGCCCTCGATGATGGCGTGCGGGTCGTGCAAAAAAATCAGATGGTCCTTGCAGGTTCCCGGCTCACTCTCGTCGCCGTTGACCAGAACGTACTTGGGCTTGTCGGATTGCCTGGGCACGAAGGACCACTTCATGCCTGCCGGAAAGCCCGCGCCGCCGCGCCCGCGCAGGTTCGAGGCCTTCATTTCGTCGATGATCCAGTCGGGGCCTTGCGCAAGACACTTTTTGGCGGACTCATAGCCGCCGAGTTCAATGTACTTTTCAATCTTCGACGCGCCCTGACCAAAGCGCTTGGAGACGATCTTCACTTCATCGGGATGGGAGGCCAGCGCAGGCAGAGTGGCCTTGGCATTTGCCTGACGATAGGCGCCCAGAATCGCTGGAACCTGGTCAGGCGTCAGCCCATCGTGGAAGTCGTAGTTGACCTGAATCGCCGGCGCCCACGAGCAAGCTCCGATACACTCGACCTCTTCGAGCGAGAACAGTCCGTCTGCGGTAACTTCCTTGTTCCCGATCCCTAACTCCCGCTGGAATCGCTCGAATATCTCGTAGCCGCCCCTCAACATACAACTGATGTTGGTGCAGACCTGCACACTGAATTTGCCTGCCGGCTTGAAGCGCAGCATGGAATAGTAACTGGCTACGTTGCGTACTTCCAGCTCAGGAATTCCGATGTGCGCGGCCACTTCGGAGATCACCGCGTCGGAGAGGTAGCCGATCTCGTCCTGGGCGTAGAGCAACATGGGAACCAGCGCCGAGCGGCGCTGAGGGTACTTGGCCACCAGCGCGTCGAGCCGCGCCGCCAACTTGGGAGAGAACACAGTCATCGTCTCATCGCCCATTGCACCTACTCCCAAGGTCATGTGACAGCCAAGTTAAATTCACTTGAATTTGCCAACCAGGATGCCAGCAATAATGTCTGCCGCAACTTCGTCCGGACTGTACGCGATGGTCCGTTCTTCCGCTTCATCGAATGTAAGAACTATGCGACAAGTTTCCTCTTGCTTACAAAGATACTCCCTCCGCGAAATCTCGTACCCATTCGGAGGACCGCTGATGACCGCTGTGATTCGGCATCCTCCTCTCATAATCCCACGTCCCACTCTGCACAACGAGTCTGTCCCGTACGTTAGAACGATCTCCTCATCAAAGCTCGGCAGATGAAGCCGATCAAGAGTGGGTGCGTTCTTCTTGCGCAGCTCCATATTGGCCTTTTTCATCTCGTCCGCAAGATGCGCTCTCACGCTCTCGTAAAAGGTACAACGAGCTGCGCGCAGCTTCCTATGCTTATCGACGGCCGTTTTGTCTACAATCGCTTTCAGCTTTGCGATATCCGCGAGTTTTGCGTAGTCGGTCATGTATTCACCTTTATCGGTCGATCTCCCCCAGCACAATGTCGATGGAACCCACCACGGCTATCACATCCGCCAGCATCCGGCCCTTGCACATGGTCTCAATGGCCTGCAACGTTGCAAACGACGGATTGCGGAAGTGGACGCGATAGGGCTTGGCCGTGCCGTCGGAGACGATGTAGTAGCCCATCTGCCCGCGCGGCGATTCAATGCCCTGGTAGACCTCGCCGGCTGGCACCGCGAAGCCTTCCGTCACAATCTTGAAGTGATGGATGAGCGCCTCCATCTGAGTCTTCATCTTCTCGCGGTCGGGCAGGACGATCTTGGGTGCGTCGGCCTTGATAGGCCCCTCGGGCATTCCGTCCAGCGCCTGCTGGATCATCTTGACGCTCTCGCGCATTTCTATGAGCCGGATGAGATACCGTGCCCAGCAATCGCCCTCGGTAGCGATGGGCACCTTGAACTGAAATTTCTCGTAGCCGGAGTAGGGCATGTCGCGGCGCAGATCAAAGTCCACGCCAGAGCCGCGCATATTCGGCCCGGTGACGCCCAGTGCGATGGCGTCGGCAGCGGATAAAATGCCCACGCCCTGTAATCGATTGCGGAAGATCGGATTGCCGGTGAGCAGATTCGAATATTCGTCGATCTTTTCCGGAAAAGTCTTGATAAATCCCTGCACGCGGTCGAAGAAGTCCAGCGGAGGCTCCATCGCCAGCCCGCCGATGCGGATGTAGCTGGTCATCATCCGCTGGCCGGACAGCCCCTCGAAGATGCGCAGAATCTCCTCGCGCTCGCGGAAGCAATAGAGAAAAACGGTCAGCGCGCCAATGTCCATGGCGTGCGTGCCCAGCCAAATGAGGTGCGAATTCAGGCGGGTCAACTCGGCCAGCAGCACGCGTAGCCACTGCGCCTTGGCGGGAATCTCCAGCCCCAGCAGCCGCTCGACGGCCAGGCAATAGCAGAGGTTGTTGGCCATGGGGCTGAGGTAGTCCAGCCGGTCGGTGAGCGGAACAACCTGGTGATAGAACTTGGCCTCGCAGGTCTTCTCGATGCCGGTGTGCAGGTAACCGATCTCCGGGTAGAGTCGGACCACGATCTCACCGTCGATCTCCACCACCAGGCGCAGAACTCCGTGCATCGCGGGATGCTGAGGACCCATGTTCAGGATCATGTGCTGATCGTGCGCGCCTTCCGCTACAGGGACTTCGAGGATGGGCCTGCCGGGATTCATCAGCGATACCCCTCCACCGGATAGTCCTTGCGCAGCGGATGGCCTTGCCACTCGTCGGGCATCATAATGCGGCGCAGGTTGGGATGGCCCTCAAAATTTATTCCGAAAAGATCGAAGACCTCGCGCTCGTAGAAATTGGCCGCCGGCCAGACGAATGTAATGGATTCAACCGCCGGCGCCTCGCCATCCACCATCACCCGCAGCCGGATGCGCTCCTTATAAGTGTGCGAAAGAATGTGATAGCTCAACTGGAAGCGCGGCGAGGAAGGGAACCAGTCCACCGCGGTCACATCCTCGAAAAAGTTGTAGCCTGCGGCCTGCACGGTGGCTGCAGCAACGCGAATCTGCGCAGCGGCGATGGTCAATGTCAGCTCGCCCCGGTCAAGCTTGGCGTCCAGCAGGGCAGTGGAGTCCCACGCGAGGATGGCCTTCAAAGCAGGATGTTTTGGGAGCCCCTCCAGCACGGCCGCCTTGCCGATGAGTGTCTTGGTTTCGGCCATCTTCAGAGGTCCGCCTTGTCCTGGCTCCAGTTCAGGATGCCCTTGCGCACAATGTAGTAGAGCCCCACGGCCACAAAGCCCAGGTAAACCACCATCTCCCAGAAGCCGAAGAGCCGGGAGCAGCCGGTTAGCTTTGGGAGCTTGGTGTAGACCACCGCCCAGGGCATCATGAAAACCATTTCCACGTCGAACAGGATGAAAAGCATGGCCACCATATAGAAGCGCACGCTGAAGCGCTGCCGGGCATCGCCCGTGGCCACAATCCCGCATTCGTAGGGAGCCAGCTTGACCGGAGTGTTGCGGTGCCGCCCGACCAGCCACGAGGCCACCACGAATATTAGGCCAAGTCCAAACGCTGCAAGGATTTGCAGAAACAGCGGGAGATATTGCCAGTGGTAAGGGATCATCGCCGACCAGTCCAGGGAATTGCATCCATCTCAGCGAAGCGAAAACTGCTTCGCAGCGGCAGGATGCTGGTTTGAGCTTAGGTTTTCAGCCTCGTTCCGTCAAGGCAGGACGGCAAGTTGTGGGGGGCGATATGGAACGGCGCAAGGACCCCGTGAGGAATCCGATTCCCGATATAGCACGCTGACATTCACGGTTCGCTAGCGGGAAACAGTACATTCGTCATCTGAAAAGAGATGCCTGCGGTGCCGAGGAACAGTGTGAGGATAAAAGCATGGCAGCCACCACGACTACCGGTTTCTCGCGCCCTGCCTCTGTGCCGGCGATCCACGTCGCGAGTGTACACGCCAACCGCCGGCGCAACATCACGCCGCAGGCGGGGCACGCGCTGAACTACCTCGCCCATGCCATCGAATACCTTACCGACGAGTTCATGCACCAGGGCCTCGCGTTTGCCGCAAGGAATGAGCAGTTGGAGGCCGTACGGTTGCTCATGGCTCTCAACCGTCAGGTTTATTCCGAGTGCCCAGAGGTGCCGAGCTTTGGCGAGCGTTGCCGCGCGCTGCTGCATCTTCACGAGGCATAGTCCGGCGCGGGTGTTTCAATAGAGTCTCCTGGCGCGCCAGAATTATCCCAAGAAAAACTGAGAATTGTTTCGGACAGACGACGTGCGCCAGTCCTGTGCCGAGCCTCATTGATTCTCGCCATGCGCCGGATGCGATAAACTTGGGGCCAGTATGCAGAGCACATTCTGGAAACGTGGAACCTGGAAGTTGTGGGCTGCGGCTGTTCTCTCCGCCGGCCTGCTGGAGTTACCCTTTCCCCTGGCCGGGCCGATGCCCGTCTGGCGGTCGGTCTTCGCCTGGTTCGGCCTGGTCCCGCTGCTATGGGCGATTCTTTCGCCGGTCTGTGCAGACCGCCCGCGCCCCCTGCGCCGCGGATTTCTCGTCGGCTACCTATGCGGCGTGCTGTGGTACATGGGCAACTGCTACTGGGTCCGCGACACAATGCTTCACTACGGCGACATGCCGCCGATGGCCCCGACCCTGTTACTCATCGGCTACAGCATGGTGCTGGGGCTTTATTTCGGCCTCTTCGGCCTGGGAGTCGTGATGGTGCGCCGGGCCACCGGCAGCACGCGGCTGGCGCTGGTCTTTGCGCCGTTTCTCTGGGCCGCTCTGGAACTGGCCGCCGCGCGCATCACCTCTGTTCCCTGGGACCAGCTTGGCTACTCGCAGGTGGATAACGGGATCGTAAGCCAGCTTGCGCCGTGGACCGGAGTTTACGGCATCAGCTTTGTGTTGGTGGGCGTCAATGCGCTCCTGACAGGCGGGCTGATGCTGGAGTCTCGCCCGCATATCGGGCACAGGGACCGGATATTATTACGCGCGATTGGAGTGCTGCTGATGACGGCCGGTGCGGCCGGGGTTTCAGTCCCACCGCCTCACCCCGCGCCTACGGCCACTGCCGTCCTCATTCAGCCCAATCTCGACGTGGGCGACGAAAACATGTGGTCGCGCCCCGGCGAGTGGGAGCAGCACATCGCCGAGTTCCAGCGGCTGGCCGGAGAACAATGTAAGACTTACATCGCAGGAATCCCGCAGACCGGCGCGCCAACAGGCGAAATCATCTGCCCGCCCTACCCCACGCATCCCGACTTGGTGGTCTGGCCAGAGTCGCCCGCGCCCTTCATCGAGCAGAACGCGCGCTTTGAGCAGGCCATGGCGTCGATCGCACGTCAGGCGCAGGCTCCTCTGATCGTGGGCAACCTGGGCGTTGACCTTTCGTCTGAGGGCGGCTTGCATTACTACAACTCGGCTCGCATCGAGGGCGCCGATGGAACGCGCGTCGGTCGCTACGACAAAATCCACCTCGTCCCCTTCGGCGAGTACATCCCCTTCCAAAATCTCCTCACCTTTGCTCACAAGCTCACCGGCCGGATTTCGGCCTTCACGCGCGGAACCGACCGCAAGGTCTTCCGGCTACCGACGGCGAATGGCGAAGCTCACCGCTACGGTGTCTTCATCTGCTATGAGTCAGTCTTTGCAGACGAGGTGCGCCAGTTTGCGCAACTTGGCGCCGAGGTGCTGGTCACCATCAGCGACGACGGCTGGTACGGCGACACCAGCGCTCCCTGGCAGCACCTGAACATGGCGCGCATGAGGGCCATCGAGAATCGCCGCTGGCTTCTGCGCGACACCAACAACGGCATCACGGCGGTCATCGACCCCTATGGCCGCGTCCGCCAGAGCATTCCCCGCCACCAGACAGACGTTCTGCCCGCCGGCTACGGCTTCCGCCGCGATGTGACCTTCTACACCGCTCACGGCGACGTCTTTGGATGGCTCTGTGTCCTGGTGAGTTTTGGGGTGGTGGTCGGGTCGGGGAAAATGCTGCTGCGAGCATGGGCTTCGGCTTCTTAACTCGAAAATCACGGAGGGAACAGGGGGATTTATTCCCCTAAACGGGTCGGGGTTTGAACGGCGCTTTAGCCTCGGAGGCAGCATTCTCTAGCTTTCTACTCCCCATGACGCATTGCAGAGGAAGAAATGAGAGCCCGGGGCTGAAGCCCTCCTTATGTAGCCGCATTTTTAGGGGTCTGAAGACACCTGCTACCTCCGGCGGCGTCAACGCCATCTCCCGATACGAGAACGGCAAGACCAGGCCGCCTTTGGCCCTGGTCAAGCTGCTCAAAGTGCTGGATCGCCATCCCGATCTGCTCGATGAAATCAAGGTGGCGTAGCAGAGATTGTGCGGCGTATCATGGTCTAGCATTCCCACGCCCGAAAATCTGGAGCTGGGCACCCAGTATTGGTGGTAGATTGTGATGTGAGCCACCCATCTACAGAACTGTTGCAAACCAAGCGAGGAGTCAAGGATGAAAAAGTTCCTTGGGGTTCTATTGACCGCCGGAATGATCCTGGTTCTAACTCCCTGTGTGAGTGCCCAGGATCGTGCCGGGCAAGAAGAAGACTGGCTTGTTTTCCACACCGAAAATCTTACTCAGGCAGAGAAAGTCTGGCTGCTTTCGCATACCGATCCAGCAGCAATCAACATCAATGGCGTCTGGGAGGCAAAGGGCTGGGGAAAGTTTGTCCTGAATCAGCCTCAGGATAGTCGAGAGGTGACCGGAAAGGGCGGTGGTTATGAGATTACGGGAATAGTCAGCGGCAAAAATCTCTTCTTGCTTATGGCCACCAAACATGGGTGGGCAGGTGGCCAAGTTTGGTATTCCGCGATGTTGACACTGGAAGGGGATGATAGCCTCAATGGATACTACGCGAGGACCGGTTTCAAGGGCTATCTTACTGACCAGACGAGCGGTAAACCCATGCAGTTGAAAAATCTGGTTAGAACCGCTGCCGCCCCTGCTCTCCCACCCCCTCAGGATGCTATTTGTGTGATGCCCCTGATCGATGCCAGACAGGATGCAAGACCACCGCTCAACCTTGAGTCACTGAGACCCGCTGTTGTCCAGGCATTGGAAAAGCATGGATACCGTACGGATACCATCTGTTCGAATGGGATGCAGGGAAGCACGCCGCAGACAGGAAGCATGAGGTGGATTCTCACCGTTCGCGTTGATAATTTGTTAGTCACCGGAGCCGTACTAACTGGAAGTATTTTCGATACGCAGACTGGCAAGGAAGTATGGAGACACACTGCGATGCCAGGTTATGGTGGGCGGTATGGCAATGCTCTAGCGTTCAATTTGACCGGAACAGTGAGTGTTGACCAACTAATCACGAGTTCGTTCGGCGCTCTTTTTTCAACCCTCAATAATTGGGAACAGAACGGGAAGTGAATATGCGCGGTTTCAACTCAATGATTCGTGAATTATTGAGAATGTTGAAACGTCTGCTACTGTATCGAGGCGCCTCGTGCCTCAACTGTGCCGTTTTAACTTGTCCAAGAATGTCGAATCTATTCTGGTTGCAGGAGCTTTGCAAAATCAAATCTGGAGGAGACAAATTGAAGCTCGTCATTAGATGTATGCTGCTAGTTATCGTGTTTCTGGCAACGGTCCCGAATGCATTTTGCGACAAGGCGGATGGATACCTCGCGCAGGCTAATGCGGCAGTATCCAGAAGAGATTTCAAGGGCGCTATTGCATATGCAACGAAAGCTATCCAACTCAGACCTGACTATGTGGATGCCTACTATCTCCGCGCCTATGCGGAACAATCCAAGGGAGAAATTGACCGGGCGCTGGAGGACCTCTCACAGGCCATTAAAATCAAACCGGACTTTGTGAAGGCTTACGTGTTTCGCGCTTCTATCAAGGTAAACAAACACGATATACAAGGTGCCATCGAGGACTTCAACAAAGCCATTCAATTCGACTCAGACAATGCGATGACCGGGATGGCCTACATCGGCCGCGCCCATGTGAAACTTGAGCAAGGCGATATGGAAGGGGCCATCGAAGACTTCAACAAGGCCTGCAATCTCCGGCCCGGTATAGACATCCAATTAGGAGACGATTTTGCAGTTGCCTTTTACAATCGCGGCACCGCAAAGCTGGCCAAAAGCGATGTGGATGGGGCCATCGAGGACTTCACCAAAGCCATCCAGCTCAAACCGAAATACGCGGATGCATATACTGCACGCGGCAATGCGAAGCGTACCAAAGGCGACATAAACGGAGCAAACGCGGATTTAGCCACTGCCGCAGCTCTACGATGAAAGTAAACTTGGGAGCATGGCCCACATCTAACCAATAAATCTAGGTGTCCAGGTCTGGCATTTAAGTGTTTCTGGGACCTGGGATGTGCATGCTTGCACTCAACATCGAGGGTCCTTGAACCCGCCTCAACCAGTACAGTGATATTCTAAAAATAGTCAAGGGAACACAGCTTCACAGTCCAAAACCAAGTCAGGTCTTAAGAGCCAAGCCATGTCGTTGAACGATCTCGAATTCGCTTATGCTCCCGTGCGCGACCAAGTGCGCGACCTGCGGGAGTATCTTTGACCCTGCCCGCATCCGCAGGGAAGCAGCCGAAATAGAAACCAGGCTGGCCGATCCTGCTCTCTGGTCCAATCCCAACGCGACCAAGCCGCTAATGCGAGACCGCAAGCGCCTGGAATCGCTGGTAGCCGACGATAACGAGTTGGTGCGCCGCACCCAGGAGATCGAGACCTATTTCGAGCTGGCTCGCGAGGGCGAGGATGTTCTAGGCGATCTGGAGCGCGAGATTAAAGCTTTGGGAACCTTTGCCGAGGAGCTTGAGGCGCGGACGATGCTCAGTGGCGAGGCCGACGCGCTCAACGCCATCGTCACCGTGCATCCCGGAGCGGGCGGGACAGAGAGCCAAGACTGGGCCGAGATGCTGCTACGCATGTACCTGCGCTGGGCCGAACAGCAGGGCTTCAAAACCGAAATGAACGACTATCAGGACGGCGAAGAGGCGGGCATCAAGTCGGCTACATTCACCATCATCGGCGAGTACGCCTTCGGACAACTGGCCGGCGAGAGCGGCGTCCATCGACTGGTGCGCATCTCGCCCTTCGACCAGGCCAAGCGCCGCCACACGTCATTTGCGTCTGTTTATGTCTCGCCGGAGATCGACGAGACCATCAACGTGGACCTGAAGCTGGAAGACCTGCGCATCGACACCTATCGCAGCGGTGGTAAGGGCGGCCAGCACGTGAACACCACAGACTCCGCCGTGCGCATGACCCATATTCCCACCGGCATCGTCGTGCAATGCCAGAACGAGCGTTCCCAGCACAAAAACCGCGACAAGGCCATGAAGATGATGCGCTCGCGGCTCTATGAGTACGAGCTGGATAAGAAGCGCGCCGTGAGCAAGAAGCTGGAAGACTCCAAGCTCGACATCAACTTCGGCTCGCAGATTCGGTCCTACGTCCTGCAGCCCTATCGCATGGCCAAGGACCATCGCACCAAGGTCGAGGTGGGCGACGTGGACAAGGTGCTGGACGGCTACCTGGAGCCCTTCTTGCGCGGCTACCTGCTGGCAAAGCGCCGCGGCACCGCCGTTGCCGCCGAGCCGGAGGACGATCTGGAGGAATAGCCACCTGCGATGGGGCAGACTTCGAAGGGCAGGCCGTGCTCCATTCTTTCGCGACTATTGTCAGTTAGACTGAGTCCAACCATTGAGGAGTCAGATTATCTTCGCCATGTGCCGATTCCGATTGATTTTCGCATTGCCGCTGCTCCTAGCCACAGCTCTGCCCGCGCGCGCAGCGTCTAGTTCCGCTGATGCGGACCATGTGCACGTGCGGCTTGTATTTCGCAAAGCTCAGCTCTATCCCGGCGCTGGCGATCACGGCGGCCTCTATTTCAAGCTGGAACCAGGTTGGCACATCTACTGGAAGAATCCGGGAGACGCCGGAGAGCCGCCGCACATTCAGTGGACGCTGCCCGAAGGAGTGACGGCTGAGCCATTGCAGTTTACGGCGCCGAAACGGCTGCCGCTTGGGCCGTTGATGGACTACGGTTACGAGAATGAAGCCCTCTTCCCGTTCCGGCTGGTGATTGCAAAATCGGTGAAACCGGGAACAATCGTTCTGCACGCCAAAGTCGATTGGCTAGTTTGCCGCGGGAGCTGCATTCCGGGCAAGGCGGATCTGGAAATCACACAGAAGATTCTCGCAAGCGCTCCTGCGACGGTGCTGGATGATGGGCCGGGCGTCGATATTTGGAAACGGCTGGCTTCTTTGCTCCCCGACCCGTTGCCGAAAGGCGACAAAGCTACATTTAAGCCCACAAAGGAAGGTTTTCGCCTATCCGTCGAAACTGGCCAGAAGGAAACCGAGGCTGCATTTTTTCCTGAAGACCAGGACATCCTCGACAATCCCGCCCCGCAAAAGTTCACTCCCACCGCTACGGGCTTCGTTCTCGACCTAAAGAAAGACGCCAATCTAGCCGCCAATCCCGCTCAACTTAGGGGTGTTCTGGAGCTTTCCGGTGGGCGGGCGTATGAGATTGCGGCCCTCCCAATAGGAACGGCGGCACAAACGCCGATTTCTGCAGTTGCCTCAACGACTTCTACTAGCCCTGCGCCCATCACTGCTCCAACACTTTCATGGGCACTGCTGTTGCGGACATCAGCCCTCGCCTTTCTCGGCGGCCTGCTGCTCAACCTCATGCCCTGCGTCTTTCCAGTGCTTTTCCTCAAAGGCCTGGCGCTGGTCAATTCCGGAAATGAAGAAAGACACAAGTTGCGCGCGCATGGCCTCGTCTACGCTGCCGGAATTCTGGTTTCCTTCTGGGTGCTGGTCGCCGTGCTGCTGGGTCTGCGCGCCGCGGGCGCCACGCTTGGCTGGGGATTCCAGTTCCAGTCGCCGGTCTTTCTGTCGCTGATGGCCGGGCTCCTATTTTTCCTCGGCCTCTCGCTGGCTGGGCAATTCGAGATCGGCCTCACTCTGACCTCAGCGGGCGGTTCGCTTGTCGCAAAGCAGGGCTACACGGGCAGCTTTTTCACCGGAGTGCTGGCCGTTGTCGTGGCCACACCCTGCACAGCGCCCTTCATGGGAGCGGCCATCGGCTACGCGCTCAGCGCATCGGCTTTGGTCACATTTGCCGTCTTCACCGCGCTGGCGCTCGGTCTCGCTGCGCCCTATGTCGTGCTCACTCTGCAACCCGCCTGGACGCGCCTGCTACCCCGTCCCGGCGCGTGGATGGAGGTGCTGCGCCGGGCCGTTGCTGTACCCATCTTCGCAACGGTAATCTGGCTGGCCTGGGTGCTTGCCGCAGCCTACGGAGCCGCTGTGCTGGCAGCGCTGTTGGCCAGCTTCCTGCTGCTGGCCATTGCTGGATGGTTCCTCGGCCGCTGGCCGGCTCAACGCTGGGCTGCTGCTGTCGCTGCTCTGATTCTTCTTGGGGTAATTGCTTTGGCTCTCTTCGGGCAAAGGCTGGTAGGCGAGCCTGCCGGAAAGTTAGGAAGAACTGATCTGGATTCCGTTGCTGTCACTGCCTGGCAGCCCTGGACCGCCGAAGCTGTTAGCTACTATCAGGCCGCGGGCCGTCCGGTCTTTGTGGACTTTACCGCAGCCTGGTGCCTAAGCTGCCAGGTAAACGAGCGCGTGGCTCTGAATCGGCCGGAGGTGCAGCAAGCCTTTCAGTCCGCCAATGTCGCCTTGCTGCGCGCCGATTGGACTCGCCACGACGAGGCCATCACGCAAGCATTAACCGCTCTCGGCCGTAGCGGCGTCCCTGCCTATGCTTTATACGTTCCAGGGGAAAACAACCCACGGTTGCTGCCAGAGGTGCTCACGACTGGGATAGTCATCAAAGCTTTGGCTAAGTTACCTTAAGCCGCTGCGCAGGCAGGCCTGCGGAAGCTCGCTCAAGCCGAGCGCCTTCTGCACTTGACAACTGTCGCAAAGCCGAGCAGGCCAGTGCCGAGCAGGATGAGGCCGCTGGACTCAGGCACAGGAGCATTCGCCAGCGTGATGCCGCCTCCTGTGAGATCCCCCTGTGCGACGGCATTTCTCTCTGCAGCGGCATCCCCCAGGAATGTTTGCGGATAATCGCCAATGGACTGAGAGACCGAACCGGGGACCGGAAGAAAAAGCACATAATTGGCGAAGTCGGATGATGTCCAGTTCGTAATACCACTCGCCGCCGCGGCCAGTTGAGCATTGATGCCGGTCTGATCGGGACCGGCCAAGCCAGGATCGAAGAGCTCCCACACTGCAAACTGATCGTCTGCGATGTTTCCCGGGTGGAGACTGGCGTCATTGAAAAGCCAGCCCGCTTCCTCCTCCGCGTTCCCTGTGATGCTGTAAACATTTGCAATCCAATGGTCGCCAAGGTTGATCTCCTGGGTGAAACTTAGGCACATCAGCGGGGTCGTGGCTGCACTGCCGTCGATGCTGAAGTTATAGGGATACACGTAATACCCATCGTCAGACTGGCCCCCGGTACTGACAAAGGAAAGCGAAACGGTGTCGGCATGAGCCAGCAGTGAAGCACAGGTTAAAAGACAACAAATCGTAGACAGCGTGACAAGTGCGGTTGCGAAAAACTTCTTCATGGATCAACTCCTCCCAGGGTTTCTTAATGTGGCGTTAAGGTCGCTGAGCATTTTTCTGCAATAATTCAGCGCCTGACAGGCCCGCTGACTTGCGCACCTACGGAGGTTGTGCATGCAGAGGTACATTATTGGGGAAATAAAATTAGAAGATTCACACCTAAATAGCGTTGACAGCCAGCTCATGTGCCGTACTTCTGGGTTGGCGCATCTGGATGGCAGCCGGAATCAAAGACACTGATCTTTGCCGGAACCCTTCGCAAGGCCTGTCTCTATCTGTGATTGATCAGGAACATGCCAGAAAATTAGGATTTCTAATTGCAGTGCGAGGCGGCTGCGCAGTTTATTAGGATAATCAAATCAAGATCGGCTGATACTGCGGATGTGCATCATAATTAAAAGGGGTTTGGTGTGAAGTTTACGCTTTGCCGCGTTTCCCCGCCCGTATCCGACGAATCTCTTCCATACGCTGTGCAAGGAGCTTTTCGCGGCCCTCCTGCGTGGGGTGGTAGTAGCTGCGGCCCTTGAGCGATTCGGGCAGGCAATCCATATCAGCGACCTTGCCATCTTCGTTGTGCGCGTAGCGGTAGCCTTTGCCGTAGTCAAGTTCCTTCATCAGCTTGGTGGGCGCGTTGCGCAGATGAAGAGGCACCGGCTCCTGGCGGGTCTCTTCGACCTCTTGCTGCACGGCGCCGTAGGCGGTGTAGACCGAGTTCGACTTGGGTGCGAGGCAAAGATAGACGACCGCCTCGGCCAGCGCCAGATCGCCCTCCGGCGAGCCTAAAAAATCAACAGCTTCCTTGGCGGAGAGAGTCAGGTTGAGCGCTTCGGGAGCGGCCAGGCCGATGTCCTCGACAGCCATGCGCACAATGCGGCGGGCCAGATAAAGCGGGTCCTCGCCGGCGGCAAACATGCGCGCCAGCCAGTAAAGCGCAGCGTCGGGATCAGAATTGCGCACGCTCTTGTGCAGCGCGGAGATCAGGTTATAGTGCTCCTCGCCGGACTTGTCGTACATCAGCACGCGCTGCTGCACTGCTTCGCCGGCCAGTTTTTTGTCAATGCGCTTGCCAGCTTTTCGACCCGGCTCCAGCGCCAGTTGTGCGGCCACTTCCAGCGTGTTGTATGCGTTGCGACAGTCACCCGAGGAGTAGCCGGCAATCAATTCGAGCGCATCAGCATCGGCGGTCAGCTCCATCGCTCCCAGGCCGCGTTCTTTATCTGCCAAAGCTCTCCGCAGCAACGCGACGATCTGCTCCTCAGAGAGCGGTTCGAGCACATAAACCCGGCAGCGGGAGAGCAGCGCCGAAATAATCTCGAAGGAGGGATTCTCGGTCGTCGCGCCGATCAGCCGAATCGCACCCCTCTCAACGTAGGGCAGAAAGGCGTCCTGCTGCGCCTTATTGAAGCGGTGAATCTCATCGATGAAGAGGATCGTCCGGGAGTGCATGCGGGCAGCCTGCGCCGCCGCCACCATCACCTGCTTGATCTCCTTGATGCCGCTCATCACCGCGGAGAACTCGATGAAGGAGGCCTTGGTGGTTTCAGCGATAATCTTGGCAAGGGTGGTTTTGCCCACTCCCGGCGGACCCCAAAAAATCATGGAACCTGGATCGTCACGCTCTATCTGGACGCGCAGCGGCTTGCCGGGGCCGACAAGGTGCTCCTGTCCGAGCAGCTCCTCCAGAGAGCGCGGGCGCATCCGCTCGGCCAGCGGCGCCATTGCCATTGCATGGAGCGGACTATTGGTGGAGTGCTGTGGTAGGTCAGGTGTGCCGTCAAAAAGGCTCATCGCGCACTCCCTCTGTGGTCAATAGGTCCGCCGCTCAAGACGGAACGCTGCCGCGAGGCCTCATAAAGCAGCACGCTCGCGGCGACGGCAGCGTTCAGGCTCTCCACCGGGCTGGGGCAGGGAATCGTCAGGCGACCACTGGCCTTGGCGGCCAGGTGATCGGAGACGCCGTTGCCTTCGTTGCCGATGAGCAGCCCAACCGGCCCGGCCAGATCGACCAGATCGGCAGGTTGAGCCTCACGCACGGTGGTAGTCCATATCTTCACGCCGGCTTCCAGAAGCCTCGCAAAGCATTCCTGAGCACTCAACGCAAGCAGGGGCAGCCGGAAGACACTGCCGGCGGAGGCGCGCACTGCCTTGGGGTTCCAGGCACTGACGGTCCCGGACAGACTGAGAACTCCACTAGCTCCAAACGCCTCTGCAGAGCGCAGGATCGTACCCAGGTTGCCGGGGTCCTGGAGTCCGTCAAGGATCAGGACGAGCGGGGCGGCGTTCAACTGGCTGCCCAGCAAGTGCGCCCAGGTCCAATCCGGCGGCTCAACCAGTGCGGCGACAGGCTGAGGCGTCTCAGTGGCCAGCGCCGAATCCAGCAGCTCTCTGGGCAACAGCAGAACCTCGGTCTCTGCAGACAGCGCCAACCCCTCCAGCAGATGCTCCGCCCCTTGCGCCGCAAAAACAGTCGGGACGCGCAGGCCGGCGCGCAGAGCCTCCTTCAGCAGATTCGGCCCTTCGATGCCTGCCAAACCGCGGATTTTGCGGCCTGCCATACCGAGGCTTTTCCGCCCCGGCTGGGCCAGCGCGCGGCGCAAATCCTTCAGGCGCGAATTTTGCATACTCTGTACAACGCGATAAGGCATCGGCGCGAAACCTGTTTGAGCGGTACGGTTTCGGTCTACACTGATTGTGAAACCGCCCTAGCCGATTCTAAGCTGTTTTACAGGGGGACGGGCAGACAGGTGAAGTGCAAGGGTATCTATTGCTGCGCGTAAGCATTCCCATAAGGGCTCAAACCGCGCTCCTTCAAGAATGTTGACTTTTCAGAGACTCCCCCATCTCTGCTTTTTCGCATCCCATGAACTGAGGTAGACCTCCTTGTCCGCGGAGATGTTGCAAGTCCATCCCGAAGAGCCCCAGCCGGACCGGATCGACTATATCGTCTCCTGTCTGCGCAAAGGCGATGTGATTGCCCTGCCCACCGACACCTTCTACGGCCTGGCTGTCGACCCGGTCAATCTTTATGCGGTCGAGCAGATTTATCAGATCAAGACCCGCCCGAAGAACAAGCCCTTGTCCCTGCTGATTGCCTCGCTGGCTCAGGCCTATGAGCTGGCCCGTGACACCGACCCCATGCTGGACAAGCTGGCAGAGCGCTTCTGGCCGGGTCCGCTCACCATCATCGTGCGAGCCGGCTGCAAGCTGCCGCTGCGTTCTACGGCGAATACCGGCAACGTGGCCCTGCGCGTGCCTAATGCCGCCATTCCCCGCGCTGTGGTGGAGCGCTTTGGGCTGCCCATCACCGCCACGTCGGCCAACCTGCGGGGCGCCTCTGATTGCAGCAACGCAGCCTGTGTTCGCGACCAGCTTGGCGACCGCATTCCACTCATCATCGACGGCGGCTCCACCGGACAGGCGCAGCCCACTACCATTGTCGATCTCACCCTGGGCGAGGGACGCTGGGGGATTCTGCGCGAGGGCGCCATCCCCACGCATGAGATCGTGACGGTGTTGCAGCGATAACAGTAACCCATGAATCAAAGTTTCTATGAAGCCTAAGACCCAGCCAAAACGCCGTAAATGGATCCTGCGCGCCACGCTTCTGCTGGTGCTCGTGCTGGTCGTGGCGGCTTTGGGCTGGTGCCACTGGGTCTACGTGCAGATTGAGCGCTATGCCGCTCTCGATCAGGCTGCCATGGTTGCTCATGTAGACGCTATTGTCGTCTTTGGCGCTGCGGAGTACGACGGACGGCCCTCTCCGGTCTACCGCGCCCGCCTCGACCACGGCCTCTCGCTCTTTCATCACGGCATCGCCCCGCTCATCATCACCCTGGGTGGAAACGGCGGCGATCAGTACAACGAAGGCGCCGTGGGTCGCGAGTATCTGATGGGCATGGGCGTACCACGGCAAGCCATCATCGCCGAAACCGTGAGCCGCAATACCGAGGAATCAGCCCTCCGCATCAGCGTGATTGCCCGTGCCAACGGGTTGCGCAGGCTGGTTATCGTCAGCGATGGGACGCATCTGTTTCGCATCCATGAAATCTGCGCTGCCGAAGGCCTGGACGTGTTTACCTCGCCACGGCCTCACGTATCCGTTGAGGGCGGGAGTGGAAAAACCGAGTGGGAGTTCAGGCGCATTGCCCACGAAATTCTCAGCTACACAGCCTGGCGCTTGCATCTGCACTGATTCCAAGTCCGGGTAGAGGCGATAGAATCGGATGTAATGTCCATCGAATATGGGCAACTACCGGGAGAGTCAGGATGAAGACGCATGAAATCGCATCTTGTATGGTTGCCCTGACGCTCCTTTTCACGTCCTGCAAGGTGTTGCTTGCGCAGAAGCCGGATTGTAGCGAGATTAAAGCCATCGCAATGATGGCGCGCGCCATCTCGACGGCGGAGTTAGCCGCGTCCAGGGAAAAGGCAGGGGAGAGTTACCGCGCGCAGATCGTCTACGCAGCCAAGCTCATAGAACTCGATCCGCAGCGGCAGGATGCGGCGGTTCTGCTTCTCAATCTCATCCCCAAAGATGATGAACAGCAACAGACGTTAATGACCCTTGGCGAACATCATTGCGAAACTGAGACTTATCATGAGATGAAAATGCTGAGTCAGTTGGGAGAACGCATACCGCGTGATCTGGCCAGGGCCGTGCTTCTGGTCCCAGACAAAATTCCGGAATATGTGGCCTATTCCATCGTCTCGGTCCAGGATCCGCACAGCGACTATGCGTTACAGATGCAAAAAATCTGCCGCGCCAGGCACTCGGAGTTTATTGAAGCGGTGAAAAACTTGCCCCGGGCTAAGAGAGACCGGTTTCTGAAATATGTCTTCGATATAGATGGATGTAACGCGCTCTCACTTCCTGAAGGCAATTAACACAGTGTCCCAGATCTAATTCAGGAATACGGCAACATCGCCAGCACTCCCAGCGCAAAGGCTGCCGCGCTGGCCGTCGACAGAAAATTGACTCCGTCGTTGTTCAACCATCCGCGCCTTTCCAGCGTCGCCCCCAACAGGCTATCGAAAAAGAGGCCGAAAACGCCACCCGCGCAACTGACCGCAAAGAATCTCCAATCACCGTCCAGCGCCCAGGTTCCAACTGCCGCCACGATCCCGGCAGCGACCACTCCGGCCAGCGAGCCAATCAGGCTGACTCCACCATCCGTCCCCGCTTCGACCTGGCACATCGTGGTGATAAGGCGTGGCTGACCGCCCAGAATCTGGCCAATCTCCGAGGAGACTGTATCTGCTGCGGCCTCGGCCAGCGCCGCCAGCCCCACCGCGAGCAGCAGAGCCGGAGCAGTCTGCGGGAACCAACTGCTGCCTGCCAGCCATGACTGCAACACTCCTTCGCAGGCCAGCGCGGCGATGCCAAGGTTAGCTGCCACCTGCGCAGCGGTTCTTCCTTGCCTCGGTTCTGCAGTGCCCAAACGCAGCTTTTGCTCCCGGCCCAGCCGCGTGGCGATATGGCTGAGTACAAAGACGGTCAGCACCGGCAACAAGGCGGTGTGCCAAGGGGCATAAGCAAGCGGCTCGCCGGGAGTGAAGGTCGCTGTGGAAAACATGAGGCTGGCAGTGATCACCGCGCCGGCAAAGGCACCTCCCGGCGTGGCTGCGTGCAGCTTGTGTACTACTATCCCGAAGAGCAGGCTCAGCCCCAGCGTCCAGATCGCCACTGGCCGTGAGTTCACCGCCCACCAGTGGGCCTGCAGCACCACGCTGGCGCCCGCGGCGGGCAACACCAGCAGCAGCACCAGCTTGGATTGCCAAATCAGCTTGATTCGCGCCACTCATCCATCGTAACCCGCGGAGCATGTTGCGGGCCTCCGTCCGGAATATCCGCCGTCTGACCGGTTTTCGATACCCTTCCGCACCCCAACACGTCTAAACCCAGGCTCCCTGATTTACAATCACGATGTAAGCAGAAATGAACTGAATGAGGCTTTTACGCATGAATTTTAGTCAGGCGCGTGAGCGGTTGGTTCAGGCGGGTGCGGTCTTCGCGGCTGCTGCCCTGGTTGCCGGTTGCGGCAACAACTACCGGCCGGTGGTTAATCCCGTCAATCCCAGTGGCCCCCCCCCGCAGCCGCAATCGTTAGTGGCAGTGGTTACAGCTCCATCGCCCACTACGCCCGGCATCGCCACGGTCATCGACTACGCCGGTGATTCGATTCTGGCTCAAGCTAGCATCGGTCCTGGCCCGAGTGCATTTACGCTTGATGAGACCGGTTACGAAGGTTACACCATCAATAGCGACAACACCATAACCGACATACCTATTTCCACCACGTTGCAGACCAAGAGCGTTTCCTACTCCACACTGCCCAGCACTGCGAAGCCGTTGAATCTCTTCTCGCCATCAGGCGGGATGTGGGCTGCAGATTTGACTGGTAACTATGCCGATGTATTTACCGGGGCCCCCGTATCCCTCCTGCTTTCCATCCCCCTGGCGCCCACACCGGTGATGGTGATGGGGCCTACTATTCCTGGCGGAAAGCGATACTTTGCCCTGAGCCAGAACATTAACAATCCCACAGGCGTGGAGTGCAATCAATCGCCTACAACCCAGCCTTATGGCATTGTGACCCCGATCGAAGTTGCCAGCTATACAACCGATACGTCTATCACGGTGGGCAGGTGCCCGGTCTATGCCGTCGAAAGCAGCGATTCCACGAGGCTCTTTGTAATCAATCGGGGCAGCGACACGATTTCGGTGGTTAACGCGCAATACGGCACGCTGAATACATGCGTGCCTTTCCTCAACCAGGCCGGGCGGATGGTGACCTGCCATCCTACCCTGCCGCTATCTCAGGCTGCACTGACCGCCGCCAATGCTCCTTCGAATTGCAATTTCACCTCTGACTCAACTTGCAGTTTGCCCGCTGACGGCGGATTACCCGCAGTTGCCGGTCCGGTCTATGCCGAGTACAACATGGCCAAGAATCTATTGGTGGTGGCCGACTATGCCGGCAATACGATCAGCGTGATCGACGTGAGCGAGGATGAGTACGGCAACGACAGCGCCACCTTCGGCACTACATACACGATTCCAGTGGGCAACAACCCCGCCAGCGTGACCGTTTTGTTCGATGGCAGCCGCGCCTATACGGCCAACCAGACCGACCAGACGGTAACCATAGCCAACCTGAGCAGCTACACGGTGGAAAAGACGCTGGCCGTCACCGGCTACCCGCGCACCGTGGTGAATACCCAGAATTCGATTTACGGCAAGGTTTATGTGGCCTCGCCAAACACCGACTATCTCACCATCCTCCGCACCGATCAGGACATCGTGGATACAACGATCCTGTTAGAGGGCGACATCGTGGATGTACGCGTGAGCACGCAGAACGGCAGCAGTGGAAACGGCAACATTGTGAGCCGGATTCCCGGTTACGGCCAGCCCTGCAATCTGCCGCCGGGCGTGATGGCAACCATGTACCCCTTGGGCTACACGTTAGCCGATTGCCAAAAGCAGCCGTAACCCGTTTGCACTGAGTTACTTGTATCCAGACAGCCAAGGAGGTTTTTCTCGCGGTATGACCACTTTGGCTGTTTCTGCGTCTGCTCTGGAATTTACGCGTTTGTCTAATTGCCGTGTGAATCGATAGAGAGAATGGCTACCGGCACAAAAATACGCGTGGACCTGCTGCTGGTCGAGCGGGGACTGGTTCCCAGCCGGGAGCGGGCGCGCTCACTCATCCTGGCCGGACGGGTTCTGGTTGGCGAACAAAAGATAGACAAAGCCGGCACAACGGTTCCAGCAGAAGCTTCCATTCGGCTACTGGGAGATGACCAGCCCTACGCGAGCCGCGGTGGCCTCAAGCTAGCCGCGGCGCTGGCACACTGGCAGATCAACATCCAGGGCCGCGCCTGTCTGGACGTGGGCGCCTCCACGGGTGGATTTACCGATTGCCTCCTGCAGCATGGGGCTGCTCACGTAACTGCCGTGGATACCGGCTTTGGCCAGATTGACATGAAGATGCGCAACGACTCACGCGTACGCCTGATGGAGCGCACCAATGCCCGCTTTCTTGAGCCGGGAGCGCTGAAGTCAGGGCAGGGAACTCCCGAACTCACTCTGCTGGTAATGGATGTTTCGTTTATCTCCGCCACGCTGCTGCTGGAGACGGTCTTTGCCGCCGCGCCGGCGCTCACCGAGGCCGTCATCCTGGTCAAGCCGCAATTTGAGGCCGGGCGCGGCCATGTCGGCAAGGGAGGGATTGTCCGCGACCCCGAAGCGCACCAGAAGGCCGTCGACAAGGTCGCTGATTGCCTGCGCTTGCTGAGTTGGCAGGTGGTGGAGACGATTCCCTCGCCTATCACCGGCGCGGAGGGCAACCGTGAGTTCCTGCTCTACGCGCGGCGGACATAGATCCAAAAACCACAACTCCGCCCTAAGGCGGAGTTGCGGATGAAACAACGCAAATCAGATAGCTAATCGCTATAAACGGCTAGGCCGCCTTAGGATTGGGGCCATATTGATTCGCTCCCGGTTCGCTGTCCAGCACAAAGAACACGAGCAAGATCAATCCTCCTACGATGGGAACAAATCCAATTAGCAGCCACCAACCGCTCCTGCCAGTGTCGTGGAGCCGGCGCACGCCGACCGCCAACGATGGAATGATAATGGCCAGTCCATAGATGGCACATAATCCGAGCAGGGCTTTGCCGATTCCACTCTCCGCGAGTGCGAGACCAGCTCCATATAGCAGTACATAGATCAAGATGTTGATTAACGTAAACATCCAATATTCATTGCGGCGCGATCTCCCGCTGAACTGAGCGTACTTCTTCCATACCATCAAATACCAATTCATCTTCATCCTCCATTCGTGGTTGTCGGTCAAATCACGCGCCGAGCGCTGCATCCCTAACGCCGTCTCGCCGCACAGTCGGGAAAGTGCACCCGGTTTCGGGTGCGTAGTCAATATACACCGGCAAGCCCCACGGAGTCGCGAAAAAAATGTCTATTGGCGGCGCACGCCACAATGACTGCAAAATGGAGTTGCGTCCTTGAATGCTGTGCCGCAATTACCACAAACCCCATAGTTGCTCGTGCCGGTAAACGGTTGTGGCTGTCCGCCAAGCCCTATAGTGGTAAAACCAGCGTTCCCGGCCAATTCAGCGGCCTTCGGATTCGGACCGTATTCGTTATCTCCCGGATCGCTGTCTATACACATGAGAACGATCTGGACTATGCTGGCTATGAATCCTACGATGGGGATAAAACCAAGCACAAAAAACAGCAGTAGCAGCCAGCCACTCTTGCCGGAGTCGTGAAGCCGGCGCACCTGGACGGCCAAATTAGGAATAATAACGGCCAGAATATAGAGGCCCAGCGGAACAAACAAGACGCCCCCGTAATCCTCTGATATTGCCAGTCCTACGCCTCCTAATGCAGCCAGCACGAGAATGGCCAGGATATTGAAAAGTTCAAACATCCAAAACTCTTTGCGGCGAGAGCGCCCGTTGAACTCTGCGTACTTCCTCCAAACCATCAAATACCAATCCATCACACCCTCCATTTCTGGTTGATTATCCAACATAGTATGCCGAGCGCTTGGTTCACCGCGTCTCACTGCCCGCGTAGCAGACGATCAGCATCTGTTTTTCAGTGTTGAGCCAATATACAACATACATACCCGATGCTGTCACCAACTTCTTTACCTCGCAGTAATAGGTAATTTTACGTTTTTGGCCCCATCGCAGCCCTGCCATAGTCGTTGGTTTGGCCCTACCGCAGGGTTTGGCCTCGTCGCAGGGGTTCCGATACACTAAAGCCGCATGGTTCGCGTCGCGATTGTCTGCAAACCGGAGAAAACAGAGCTGCTTCGGCTGCTGCCGGAGCTGATCGGATGGCTGCGCCAGCACGGCTATGAGCCGCTCCTCGACATGGAGGGCGGCCAGTACACCTCGGACGCTCCAGCCATGGATCGAGCGCGGATGCCGGAGCAGGCGCCGGGGCTGGTCATCGTGCTGGGCGGCGATGGAACGCTCTTGTCCGTGGCGCGAATCTTTGCCTCCACCGGAACCCCCATTCTGGGCGTAAACCTGGGCTCTCTCGGTTTTCTGACCGAGGTCCGCCTGGCAGACCTCTATCCGGCGTTGGAGAGCTGGCACAGTGGCTGCGCTGGCTGCCATGTTCTCGATACGCGCTCCATGCTCCATGCCGAACTGTGGCGCGGCGGCGCGCTGCTCTCTAGCTATGAAGCGCTGAACGAGGTCGTCATCTCCAAGGGCGACATTGCCCGCATGGGAGATTTTGCCGTCGAGCTGGACGGCAAGAGCGTAGCCTGCTTCCGCGCCGACGGCGTTATCGTCTCCACCCCCACCGGCTCCACGGCCTACACTTTGGCCGCCAACGGCCCCATCCTCACCCCCGACGTGGATGCCATGGTGGTCACGCCTATTAGCCCGCACTTGCTCACGCTCCGGCCTATCGTGACGCGCGGCGACGCCCTGCTCACCGTACGCGTTGAGGGCGTCGTAAATCCGGCCTTGCTCACCGTCGACGGACAGAAGGGCATCGAGTTGCTCATCGGCGATGAGGTTCGCTGCCGCAGATCCTTGCACGCAGTCAACCTGGTCCGCATGAGTGGAGGCGGCTTCTTCGAGGCTCTGCGCAGCAAGCTGAGCTGGGGCGAGCGGTAAGTTTTTTGGGGCGTATACTACGTGCATGAAAAATCTACTCAAGTTAACGTTTTTGCTGGCGATTCTTGTTGCCCAGCTTGGCGCGCAAAACGTCACGCCGGTCCCTAAAGAAAAACACGGCAAGTCACAAGATGACGGGAAATGCGGAATTATGTACGGCAAGTCGCACTGGTTCTCGTTTTGCGCTCCCGACGGCTGGACTTTAGATAACGATGTAGGCAAAGAAATGGGTATCTTCGCGATACTCTATCCCAATGGCTCATCCTGGGAGTTAGCACGGCAGTCGGGCACATTCATGTATGTCAATACCGCCGCAAAAAAGGACGATAATGATACAGTTGCGCGCCTTATAGCATCCGACGCTGACAATGTGAAACAGAATGTGCAATCAGCCGTAGTAAAGAACGGGGAACCGATTAAGATTGGTTCTCTTACCGCGCAGGTTCTCCTGTTTGTTCCCGGCGGTTACAACCGCTATGAAGCCGTCGCATATATCGACTCCCCAAAAGTCTTCATTATGTACGTGATGAGTTCTATCAACGAAAACGCTTTCAAGAGAGATTACCCCGACTTTGTCCGGTTAGTTCAAACACATATATTCTTTGGCACAGACGTGACCATTGAGCACAAGTAAGGCCTCGCTCCCGCCTCAGGCAGGGTGCGGCTTTTTCGAAGTTATGTGTAGCAAGCTGAGCTGGGGCGAGCGGTAACCACCTGCGGTGGTGAAGTGTTGCCTTCATTCATTGCGCAGGAGCAGTGCAGCGATATGCAAATCGCCCAAGAGCTTGCGCCATACCTCGGTGCGTGCGGCCGGCTACGGAGCGGCCTCCGGCGTGCCGCCGCTACGTTCGGCCGTTGCCTTGCGGATCGCCGCCAGCGGCCCGGCCAGCCGCGGATCCTCGCGGGTCAGCACCTGCGGCGCGTGATAGACGGCGTTGACCAGCTCAACTGAGTTGTGTTTCTGGATAAACTCGCTCCAGTCCATGAAGTATGTCCAACGCGGCTGCTTCTGGAGAACTTCAGGACTGGGCAGTCCCCCGACCTCGGCCAGCGCAATAGGCTTGCCGCCGGCCAGCGCGACCATGCTGTCGTAGTACTCCTGCTTGAACTCGCCGTAGATGTCTATCGTGACCAGGTCGGCATACTGTGCGCCGGGATAAAAGTCCGCAATCGGCGCGGCATTGATGCCGGGCGCGTTCACATTCCACACCCACACCAGGTTATCCAGATGATGAACGTTGACGAAACGGTCGTAAAGCTGGCGATAGAGCGCCGCCGATCCTTCCTTGCCGGGACGCGCCCCCCACCAGAACCAGTTGCCGTTCATCTCGTGGTAGGGCCGGTAGAGCACTGGAATATGAGCGTCGCGCAACTGCCGCAGGTAGCCGGCGACCACATCCACCTGCGCGCACCAGCGGTTGTAGAGCGGGGTGCCGGGGGTGAGCAGTTGCTGCCACTCGGCGTCCGTAAGATGGCCCTGTACGCTGCCGTGAAAGGTGACCGGCTCGTCGTCAATGGGCCGCACTTCGTGCCAGGTCAGCGTAACCACCGCTCCGTTGCGGTACTGCCGCTTGACCTCTTCGATCATCGCTGGCCGCGAAAGCACGGAATCCTTGTCCTCGCCGCCGGAAAAGCCGAAGTCCCCGCCGAAGAGTCCTGGATATTTGGCCGTCAGGTCATAGGCCATGTCCGTCCAGCGCGCGCCATCATTGGGGTAGTTGTGCTGACCGGCGATCGTCGCCTTGCCGGAGATTGAATCGAGGTAAGCAAGCAGCGCCCGCGCCTCGGGCGTAGCATTTGGATTGACCGGCTCTGGCATCGTCTGCGCCCAGCCCGCGCATCCCAGTATAGCGGCCAAAGCAAGCGCCGCAAATCGTTTCATCCGCATAATGAATGCCCAAACCTTTCGCGAATTATAAATGGAATCGCTCCAATACGCACTTTGGGCAAGAAGCGCCTCCACGGTCTATACTCTCCTCTGTCGGATTTCTATTCGAGAAGGAGCACATCCATGTCTTCACCCGCCGTAGCCTATGCCCGCCAGAACCACCCTCGCTTCTTGAAGGAACTGAAGGATTTGCTGCGCATTCCTTCTATTTCCACTCTGCCCGAGAACAAGGGCGACTGCCGCCGCGCCGCCGAGGCTCTGGCCGCCGAGCTAACTCGCATCGGGATGGAGCACGCCCGCCTGATCGAAACCACCGGCCATCCGCTGGTTTACGCTGACTGGCTGCACGCCGCCGGTAAGCCCACCGGGCTCTTTTACGGCCACTATGATGTACAGCCCGTCGACCCTATCGACGAGTGGACCACGCCGCCCTTTGAGCCTGCGGAGCGCGACGGCAACCTCTACGCCCGCGGCGCTGCCGACGACAAGGGACAGGTCTGGGCGCAAATTAAAGCTCTGGAATCGCTGATGGCCGCCAATAACGGCAAGCTGCCCGTCAACGTGCGTGTCATTCTCGAGGGGGACGAGGAGGTTGGAGGGGAGGGAATTGCCGCTTTTGTTGCTTCCAAGCCGCCCGAGTTGAAGGCCGACTTTGCACTGATCTCCGATACCGAACTTTTTGCGCCCGGCCTGCCCACCCTGTGCGTCGGCCTGCGCGGCATGATCTACACCGAACTCGAAGTCCGCGGCGCAAGGACCGATCTGCACTCCGGCATGTACGGCGGCGCGGCCCCCAATCCCTTTGTGGCCATCGCGCAGATGATTGCCAAGCTCAAGGACGAGAACGGCCACATCCTCATCCCCGGCTTCTACGACGGCATCATTCCCCCCAGCCACGAGGAACTCAAAGCCTGGCGCAGCCTGCCCTTTGACGAGGAGCACTACCGCAAAACCGAGGTCGGCTCGCGCACCCTGGTAGGCGAGGCAGGCTACAGCGTCATGGAGCGCACCTGGGCGCGGCCCACACTCGACGTGCACGGCATCCCCGGCGGTTTCACAGGCGCGGGAGCAAAAACCGTCATCCCCGCCAAAGCCGTGGCCAAGGTCTCCATGCGCCTGGTTCCGGGCATGACTCCCGCCAAGGCCTTCGAGCTTTACAAGAGCTACGTCGAGAAGATTGCCCCCGCCGGCGTCGATGTCGAAGTGCGTCTGATCAGCGCCGGAGATCCCTGCCTGGTCCGCGTCGACAACCCCTACATCCAGGCTGCCACCCGCGCCCTACACGAGGTCTGGGGCAAGGACACGGTCTTCATCCGATCCGGCGGCTCAATCCCCATCGTCGGCGATTTCGACCGCCACCTGGGCGTGCCCAGCGTCATGATGGGCTTCGGCCTGCCCGACGACTGCATCCACGCCCCCAACGAAAAATTCCACTTGAAGAACTTCGAGCTGGGCATTGAATCGGTGATTCGTTTCCTGGAGGAAGCCGGCAAATAAGCTCGCGCCCTAGGTCTTTTCATCAGCAAGGCCTAGGGCATCTGGCAGTGATAATAAATTTTTCTTGCAAGATTTCGAATCGGAGGCGTTCTAGGAGTAAAAGGAGCCACAAAATGACTGCAACGAAGCTAATTGGCTATACCCTAGCGATGGTAGTTTCAATGTGTTCAGCACAAAACCCTCCTCAAACAACCCAGCCTCCGGCTGAACCGGGAATGACACAAATTCGCAAGTGTGTCACATTTATTCAACTTCTCTGCAAAGAAGGAAACCAAGAATTCGATGTTAGAGGCACTGGATTCTTTATTGCCTACCCAGACTCAAGATTAGGCAAAGAAGGAGGTTTCATTTATCTAGTAACGAATCGTCATATTGCTCAATGTTGGAACGATTCGGACCGCCCGATGCAGGTAGAGCGTATCAGTATCAGGTTGAATCGAAGACAAGCTGAAGGTGACAGTATTGCGCAAGATCTGGTTCTAAATCCGATTGGAAATGTTCCGTGGGTTCTTCCGCAAGATGATTCAGTCGATTTAGCAATTTTTCCAATACTTCCAGATATCAATCGATTCGATTTCAAAGTAGTCCCTGTATCGATTCTCATGGGTAAGGATGAGTTAGCGCAGCAGGGAATAACGGAAGGCGAGCCGGTATTCTTTGCTGGCTTTTTTTATCAATTCCCGGGCGTGAAGCGAATGGAGCCGATAATTCGACAGGGGATTATTGCGATGATGCCCCAAGATAAAGTTCCTTTTGTAGGCACCGCAATGAAGGTCTATTTAGCGGATCTTCATGTATTCGGGGGGAATAGCGGCTCACCGGCTTTTATCAATCTGAGTGGGTACCATCGGGGTGGTATGGTGCTAGGTGCCGACAACTATCGCTTATTGGGTGTTGTAAACGGAGAAGTTACTGAAGATGAGAAGTTCAATTTGGAGCTGGCCACGACGTTGAAAGGCACTGGAAAAGGAAATAGTGGGGTCTCGACAATTGTTCCTTCTGATGAAGTGAAAGCATTGCTGGACGACCCGCGCCTCCAAAAACTCCGCGATGATATAGTGAAAACCCAAGCGGGTGGTCCATCACTGACCACCCCCAAATGAATGGGTGCCCAGGTCGCTTTTGAGACCTGGGAGTTCACAATCTTATTCCTCGCAAGTTATAGATTCTCAATTTGTCGCCGGAAGCCGCTTTATCCACTCCAGGCTGATAATCGCAAAGTCATCAAAGCAATCGTTATGACCGCGACCGGGAATTGAATCGAATTGCCGTGGTTCATTTGCCAGTGCATAAAGCTCTCTCCCCTCGGAGGGTGGAATGATTTGATCCACTGCTCCGTTGACAATCAGAAGAGGCGCGTGAAGATTCTTCATCTTTTTGTCGTTCTCATAACGGTCGAGGGCAATATATTTTGCAGGGAAATACGGATAATTTCGTTGCGCCATATCTGCAATGGATAGGTAGGGAGCCAGCAGCATCACCCCGCCGACGTGGAATTCTTCGGCCATCTGCACAGCCACGCCTGTTCCCAGCGAATGTCCAAACAAGATGATGTCTTCGCTTTTGACTCCTTGCGCCATCAGCCCTTTGATATAGGCTCGCGCGTCAGCATAAAGGCCGGTTTCCGTCGGAGTGCCGGGCAATCCGCTATAACCTCGATACTCCGCCAGCAGAAACCCATACCCCGCGGCGATGTACGGATCGGCGACAGGCGACGCAGTATACAAACTATCTCCATTGCCGTGAAAGAAGACGATGGTGAAGGGTTTGCTCGTGGCAGGCGCATACCAGGCTGTTAAATCCAGCCCGTCTTCCGTTCTAACGGTGAATTCCTTGAAGGCTCTATTCGCGTGTGCGTCGCTCAAATAGACATGGTCATGGCTCGGGAAGTACAAGAAACTCCTCTGAAACACAAAAAAGCCAGTCAAAGCCAGAAAATACAAGCCAAGCAGAACGCCCACCACATATCGTATTTTCATAACCGCTCCGGTCGCGTAATCTGATTCTATGCCCACGTTCGAATTTCTCGACTTGACGGAGCAGTCCCCGGAGCAGGAGCACTTCATCTCCTTCAGCCACGTGGGCATCTCCTTTGACGGCCGCTCTGTTCTGGAGGACGTGAGCTTTTACGTGGATCGAGGCCAAACCCTCTGCATTCTGGGCCGTAGCGGCGTGGGCAAGTCGGTTGCCCTGCGCATGTTGATGGGCTTTCTTACCCCGGATGAGGGGTCCATCCGCGTTGATGGCCAGGAAATTACCACCCTCAGCGAAGAGGGCCTGCGGGCCATTCGTAAGCGCATTACCATGGTCTTTCAGAACGGCGCTCTCTTCGATTCCCTCAGCGTCCGCGAAAACGTGGCCTTTCCCTTGCGCGAGCGCGGCGGTATGGACGAGAACGAGATTCTGGAGTCGGTGGACCGGCTCATCAGCCTGGTGGGCGCCGAAGACGTGATCGATAGCCTGCCGGCCAGCCTTTCCACCGGACGCAAACGCGCTGTGGCCATCGCTCGCGCCCTTGCCGCCAAGCCGGAGGTGGTGCTCTACGACGAGCCAACGACCATGGTCGATCCCATCATCGCCCGCATTCTCGGCGACCTAATCGAGATTCTCAAGCGTCAGCTTCGCTTTACCAGCATCGTGGTCACCCACGACACGCGCTTTGCCGAGCGGTTGGCCGACCTGGTCCTCTTCCTTCATCAAGGAAGGGCTCAGTATTTTGGCCCACTTCAGGGCTTTCTGGCCTCTTCAGACCCGGATATTCAGCAATTTCTGGCCCTGGATGCGTATTCATTACCTTCGGAATAAAATGTTCACACTTCGTAACCAGAGCTTTTTGTTTTTTACTTGCCGTAATTGTTACGCCGAGAGATGCTGATGTAGAAGGCTCAGCCGAAAGTGTGGCCGGAGGGCATTGCAGGGAGAGCCGGTGTTTGCACCTGTTCTTCAGATGCTCAAGTGCTGTATAATCCTCATTCAAGAGATCTTATTCAGCAGGAGCGGTTTACATCCATGGTGTTTTGTTGATTTGAGTTAATCTGATAGCAATAGCCTTGAACGGGAAACTCCGTCTGCCGTTATTAGGGCTGGATTCTTTTCGAGCCTGGTTTATTACAAATAGGACGTTTTCCGGTAATTCCGGCCCCCCCCATCGTCCTTACAGTTTGATTGTGTGAGGTCGGCGTAACGCGTATGGCAACATCAGATTTTTGGCAAAAGCTATCCGCATCGGCCACTTCCCCGCAGGCGCGGTCAGTTGGGCATGCTAAGGTAGCTTCGCATGGTTTGCGGGGCAAGGTTAAGTTCTGGATAGCCATGGATGCACTTACCATTCTCGTATCTGTGGTGCTTGCCACCCTGTACAGGATGCATAAGGACCCGTTGTCAGGTGCAAGAGGGTTCTGGCATGGCACTTTGATCCATAACCGCCCCATGGGCACCCTGCTGGCTCTGTTATGCTTCTTCGCCGTCTCGCTGATGTTCACCAGCCGGCGGTTGAATTTATATACGCCTACTCGGCTCATCAACATCTTCCAGGAACAGCGCCTCAGTGCACAGGCCTGCCTTACATCTGGTTTGATGCTGGCCGGCTTGCTTTACATGGTGAAAGCCGAGGATATTTCCCGATTTATCGTTTTCGTCACGGTGGGGCTGGTCACCGTCGGTCTCGGCCTGCGCCGGCTGGTCTATCGTCTTCTGCTCTATCGCAGCTTCGAGCGCGGAATCGGCACGCGCAACGTACTGATCGTCGGCACCGGGCCGGAAGCCATCGCTTTGCGTTTTTATCTGGAGAGCATCCGCCACCTGGGATACAGATTCATGGGCTTCATTGAAGCTCCGGCGCCTGGCCGGCTATCAGACGCCGATTCCCGCTTTACCGTAAACCCCAGCGATATAGTGGGCTCCTTCGATACGCTCTTTCAGAATGTGCGCGCCAAGTTTGTAGATGAGATATTCTTCACCACCGCCTGCGAGAGAGGTGTTGTTACGGATGTTCTGGAACAAGCTCGCGCGATTGGCGTAGACCTGCGCGTGGTTCCCGATATGTACGAGGGCCTCACCTTGAACAGCCCTATCGAATACATCGGTTATTTTCCCACCATTCCCCTGCACACCGGCCACGTACACGAGGTCAAACTGTTGCTCAAGCGCGGCTTCGATGTCGTTTTTTCCAGCATAATCTTGATTCTTTTTTCGCCGTTGCTGCTGGCCGTCGCCGTCGCCATCAAGCTGGATTCACCAGGCCCGGTCTTCTATATCTCCAATCGTATCGGTAAAAAAGGCCGCATCTTCCGCTGTTTCAAATTCCGCACCATGGTCAGCGACGCTGAAAAGCAGCGTTCCGGCCTGTTGCATAGGAACGAGCGTGACGGCCTGTTGTTCAAGATTTCCGATGATCCTCGCATTACCAGGTTGGGCCGCTTCCTGCGCAAGTATTCGCTGGATGAGTTCCCTCAGTTTTTCAATGTTCTGCGCGGCGATATGAGTGTGGTCGGTCCCAGGCCGCCTATCGATAGCGAAGTGCGCGAATACAAGCTGAGCCACCTGCGCCGGCTCGATGTGGCCCCTGGGATCACCGGCCTGTGGCAGGTGCAGGCTCGCCAGGACCCCTCCTTCGACAGCTATATCTCGCTGGATGTGACCTACATCGAAAACATGAGCGTCTGGCTGGATATTCAACTCATCCTGCGCACCATCGGCGTGGTCCTGGCTGGAACCGGGACGTAGTGGTGTGTCTCATGCAGATAATCGTTTATCCGTTCTTAAAAGGGCACGGTTTTACAGCCTGTGGAAAAACTCAATTCGGAGGTAGTCCGGGTTTTTAGAGTCTGACAGATATACAAAGAACATTTGCGCAGGCTCTTGGATTTTTATTGACAGGCCAAAGTCGAAATGGAATTATGGCTTTAACTCATCTGCACAACCTGTGATCAATGTGAAAGTGGAGATACGGAGGATGTGATGGGGATTTTGTCTCTGGTTAGACTGCTTACAAGGTTTGTGAAGGCTGCAGACCTGGTTGCATTCCTCGTTTGTGCCTTTCTCGGATACATGGCGTCAATCCTGGTGCCAGTTGGGCCGTGGGCCAATTACACTTTCATCCTTGTCTTTTACCACCTCTTTCTCGCATGGCTTCTGATCGACGCCGACCACAAAACGGGTGTCTCCCTGTCGATTGTTTCGGTCATCCTGACCCACCTGGCCTGTCTCGCGATCATCGTCTTCTACGGAATGGGGTATGGTGTTATCCCGTTTTATCGAGTGCTTCGCTTCGGTGTCATTGCGCTGGCAATCTTTGAGCGGAATTGGCTTTTCAGCGGGGGTAAGAAGAAGCAGGTGCTTCCAGTAGCAGCCCCGATCAATCCTGTCATCGCAGAGGCCACTGCGGAAGATCAGGAGGCGTGGCTCAATTATCTCGCCACGCGAAGTCCTCTGTCCCGAAAGCCCGGTGTGTCAATCAAAGATGAATACGTAGAATGGCTGACTGCCCGTGCCCAAAAAAGAAGCGCATCCCTTTCAATCGGCACTCCATCCTAGCGCAACCCCACCAGCTCCGCCGGAATCTCAATTGTGACCAGCGTCCCGCGTCCCGGATTGCTGACCACGTTAAACCTGGCCTCGTTCCCGTAGAGCACCTCCAGCCGCTCCTGCACGTTTTTCATGCCGATGCCTCCGCCGCTGCGGCTAAGCGCAGATGGAGGGCGGGTAACCATGCCTACGCCGTCGTCGGCTACCTCGATGCGCACGCGGTCGCCTTCGAGGCGGCTGCGCAGTGTGACTGTACCGCCATGAATGCGTGGCTCCAGCCCATGCTTGATGCTGTTCTCGATCAGCGGCTGTAGGAGAATGCTGGGCACCAGAACTCCCAGCGTCCGCGGGTCAATCTCTTTTTCCACTCGCAGCTTGCCTGCGCCGTAACGGACGACTTCGATGTCCAGGTAATCGTCGGTGAACTTGAGCTCCTCACTCAGCGGCACATAACTGTCGTGCTCCTTGAGCAAGGCGCGCAGAATGTTGCCCAGCTTGACGATCATCTCCCGGGCCAGCTCCGGCTTGACGCGCACCAGCGAGGCGATGGAGTTCAAAGTGTTAAACAGAAAATGCGGATTAATTTGGCGTTGCAGGGCGTCGAGCCGGGCTTCGAGCAGCAGCCGCTTCTGTTCCTCCAGTTTGAGTTCGATGCGCAACGCGTTCCAAACCTTGAGCGCAATGCCCACTACGATGGGCGCGCTGAGCCAGACCAGCGCCTGCAACCACCATTGGCTGGCGATGAGCGCAAAGAGACGGTGGGGAAATTCGTAGGCAATCCAATCCCGGATCATCTCCATGACGGCAATGAGGACCAGCATCAGAATCTGGCGGTCCATGCCCGGCTGGGGCAGGTTGCGGCGCACCCATCGATAGAGGCTCAGGTCGACAAAGGGCGTGAAGGACCAGATGTCTTCCTTGTCGACGAAGCGGCCCAGCAGGCCGGCTGTCAGTCCCAACACGGCGTTGAAGGGCAGGGCCAGAAACTCGTGGTAGCAAACGGCTGGCACCGCGAGCACAACTCCGCCCAGCATGGCCCACTCCGGTCCCACCAGTAAGCCAAGCAGGATGATCGTTTCAAAAGAGATGTCGGCCGCCAGGAAGTTGGGCACTACGAGGCGAATCCATACGCCCAGCGTGAGCGGCACCAGGAAAAACGCCAGCAGCGCCAGAGTCTGGCCGCGACGCCGCTGCTCGGCAAAGAAGAGACGCCGGAAGGTGGTGACCCGCGCCAGCACGCTGGCCACCGAAGCCGCCACACCCAGCTTGACCAACAGGGTAATCAGAATGAGATTGTCGGTCACCGCGGCGCATCCCGGTGCAGCGCCTTGACCAGGTAGCCGGCGTGCTTCAATTTAGCGGTAATTTCCTCTACCATCATCACGCTGCGATGCTGGCCGCCGGTGCAGCCAAAGGCGATTGTCAGATAGCTCTTGCCCTCATCGATGTAGTGCGGCAGCAGGTAAAGCAGCAGGTCTGTGACGCGGCGAAGAAACTCTGTGGTTTGCGGAAACTTGCGTACATAGGCAGCCACCTTGGGGTCCAGGCCGGTCAGCTTGCGAAACTCCGGCACAAAGTGAGGATTGGGCAGGAAGCGCACATCAAAGACCATATCCGCATCCAGCGGAACGCCGTTCTTGAAGCCAAAACTCAGGCAGCTGATGAGCAGGCGCTTTGTTTCCTCGTCCTGGCCAAACCTGTCCTGAATGTTGGAACGCAACTCGTGCACGTTGTAGTTCGAGGTATCGATCAGCGTGTCGGCTACGTTGCGGATGGGGTCCAGCAGTTGCCGTTCTTCGACGATGGAGCGGGAGACGGTCTCCTGCCGGCCCAGGGGATGCGGCCGCCGCGTCTCGGAATAGCGCCGCACCAGCACCGCGTCCTGCGCATCCAAAAAGACCACGCGCGTGCGCAGCAGCGTTTTCACCTGTTTGAGAATTTCCGGGAGGCGGTCCAGTATCTGGCCCTCCCGGACATCCACCACGATCACCGCGCTTTGAATTTCAGCGGATTTTTCCACCAGGGCGGCATAATCGGGCAGCAGTTCCAGCGGCAGGTTGTCCACGGCGTGATAGCCCAGGTCCTCGAATGCCTTGAGGGCCGAGGCCTTGCCCGCGCCGGAGATACCGGTGACAATGACCAGCTCCTTGCTGGGGGCTTTCTGGTCGGGTTTGGCGGCCCGGCGAGAGGTCGCTGACCGGGTCGCAGGCTTGGAAGACGTCATGGGCTCATGCTACACCGAAAGGCGGCTCTTTCGCTCTGTCTCGGCGAAGAGCAAAGAGCTCATGCGGAGGGCCAATTCATGCCTTGTGAGGGAGGTTCCAGCTGCCTAGCTCGGCAAGCTTCTGGGCCTGCGCGGGCTGCAAAGGGGGCGAAAGCAGCGGGCCCTGGCCCATTTCGCAGCCCATGCGGATAAGCGCGTCCAACTGCTCCTGGATCTCAATGCCTTGTGCCACCACCTGCACGCCCAGCTTTAACCCTAGTTGAATCGTCGATTCCAGGACGACTACCAGGCGGCCGGATTGGGTTGCGGATTGGGTTAACTTGGAATCCAGCTTCAGCACATCGATGGGCAACCGCGCAAGGTGGTTCAATGGCGCCAGTCCGGAGCCGAAGTTGTCCACCGCCAGGCGGAGATTGCACTCCACCAGCTGTTCTAAAATTGCTAGGGCTACACCGGGATTCTCACACAACGCGGACTCATCGACCTCGATGAGAAGGCGCGTTGGATCAGCCCCGCTGGTCACCAACGTCCTCTTCACATATGCAATCAAATCAGGCAGATAAAACTGCCGCTGGGTCAGATTGACGGCCAGGGTCAGGCCGGCGCTGGGCAGAACCTCAGTCCAGTTTTGCAACTGGATGCAAACTGCCTCCATCGTCTCACGGCCCAGGCTGATGGAATAACCTGTCTCCTCGGCCACGGGCAGCAGGTCGTCGAGAGTCACCATCGAGCCGTCTGTCCGCCGCCAGCAGAGCACAGACTCGAAGCCTTCCAGTTTTCCGCTTTGAAGACGGAATATCGGCTGATACCAGATCTCAAACAGGCGCTTCTCCAGCACCTGGCGCAATTCGCGCCCTCGCTCCTGGAGGCTGGTAACATGCACCGCCAACTTCTTGTCAAAGATATCGAAACGCCCCCCGCCATCCTGCTTGGCGCGATACATGGCAAAGTCGGCGTCGCGGATGAGCATCTCGGGGACCGCGTGTTCCGGCCCGGCTATCGCTAAGCCAATCGATACGCTGGCGTGGATGGTGTGCCCGCATACCTCAAATTCACGCTCCATCGCCTCCAGAATACGGGTGGCAACAATTTCAATGCCTGAAACTGACTGGATGTCCTCTACCAGGATGGCAAATTCATCTCCGCCCATGCGGGCAGCTGTATCCTGAGGGCGCAACGCGCCGCGCAACCGCTCGGCAACAGCAACCAGCAACTCATCGCCCGCGGCGTGGCCCAGCGTGTCGTTGATCTCCTTCAAGCGGTCCAGGTCCAGAAAGAGCATGCCGCAATTCTGGCCGCTGCGACGCTGTCTCTTGGTAAACGCCTGGCTCAGCCGGTCCAGAAAAAGTGCGCGATTGGGCAATCCGGTCAGCGGGTCATGCAGGGCGTCATGTTGCAACCGGGTTTCAATCCGCTTGCGTTCGCCAATGTCGCGAAAAGCGAAAATATAACCTGTCATTTCACCGTTTTCCACCAGAGGCCGGGCCTCGAGAGCTACATCCAACAGACTGCCATCCTTCTTCAAGCGCACCGTCTCAAGCGATGCACTGCCAAACTGATTCACCGCCATGACTACCTGCGCGATCTCCTGCTGGCGTGCTTCCGGTACGATAAGGTCTCGCAAGCCTTTGCCAATAAATTCCTCGGCGGTATAGCCGAAGATGCGCGTGAAGGCAGCGTTGACATACAGAACATGATTGTCGCGCACTACGGCCACGGCTTCGGGAATATTGGACAGCACATCCTCCACCAGCCGTTGTTGGGTGGTGTCCGAATTACCGGGAAGATTCAAGCGCAAACCTCCATGGCAGGTCCGCATCCGGCCTTAAGGCTCAGAATACCCCCTTGAACCAGGAAATTCATACATTCTGCGGAATTTTCACCAGTTCTAACTGGCCATCGCGACGGCGGTGGAGCACAAACAGCACTCCAGAGAGATTGTGAAAGATGAGCAGGTCACGGTTGTGGAACTCGGCATCGTTTACGGCCTCCTCGATGGTCATGGGCTTGACGGCAAAGGCCTCACCACCGATGGCAATGCGCGGCTCAACGACAGCCGTGGGGGCAGGGAAGGAGCGCTCCGCAATGGCAGCGCGGGCTTTTGCCGCGGCGAGGACTGGCTGCTCCTCAGAGACTTGTGCCTCGGGCTGTACGGCGCGGGATTTGGTCCGGACTGCGGGAGGCGCGGCGAGCACCTTCTCCTGCTTGGGCTTTCGTTTGATTGCCATTCTGCGGTCCCGGTGGCGGCGGGCCTGGCGTTCAGCGTGTTCGAGGGCATGGTGCAACGCCGATTGCAGCGTGTTGGCCTTGCCCTCGGCCGCAAAAGTGTGCATCCGGGCCTGAATGGTGACCTCGACGATCTGCAGATGTTTCTGCGCGCTGAAGACAATGCCGGCGCTCGCGCTCTTGCCCAGAATGCGGGCAATTCGTTCCATCCCCTCTGCGGCCTGGGTACGCAGCCCGCGGGAGATTTTAACTTTCCTGGCGGTGAATTCCACTTCCATGGTCAACCTCCGCTCCTTGTTCTCGCAGCAGGATATACCGGCTGGAGAACTAAGGATTCTATATCGAACAGGGTTCAGTTGTCAGTTTTCAGTTGTCATAATTAACGGACCATGGCGCGCCAAAAAAGCTATGCATAGAGATATAGGTAAATATGCGTGACAATGGGCGATTCAATTTTTGTTGACTTGTTTTTGAGGTGGTTGAAAGGTAAAAAGAGCAGGACCAGTAACTTCCAGCGCCGTTACGCGTCCCGTTGGCGGCGCTGATGAGTGCTGGGGATGTTCATGTCTTCGCGATATTTGGCTACGGTGCGGCGTGTCAGCTTGATGCCCTGTTCATTCAGCATAAAAGCCAGCTGTTCGTCAGTGAGCGGATGTTGCGGGCTCTCCTCAGCGATGAGCTTGCGAACTTTGCGCTTGAGCACCAGCAGCGGCGTATCAACTCCCTCGGGCCCGTGCGAACCCTCGGAAAAGAAGGAGCGCAACTCGAGGACCCCCTGCGGGGTGTGAGCGTACTTGTTGGCTACAGCGCGGCTGACCGTAGAGGGGTGGACGCCGATCTCCTCGGCCACTTCCTTGATCATCATGGGACGGAGCGCCTCAATGCCCTTTTCAAGAAAATCCTGCTGGCGGTGCACAATGACCTCGCAGGTACGCAGGATGGTGCTCTTGCGCTGGGCGATGTTGCGCATGAGTTGCATTGCGGAGCGGAAGCGCTCCTTCACGTACTCCTTCACCTCTTTGTCAGTGTTTTCCGAGGTGAGCATTTGCCGGTAGCGCCGGCTAAGCCGCAGGCTGGGCATATCATCCTCGTTCATGGTGACCACCCAGTTGTCGTCGCGCTTGACGAACATTACGTCAGGCTCTATAAGCCGCGACTGCTCGCGGTTGTACTGGCGCCCGGGCCGGGGATCAAGAGTGCGGATATAGTCGATGGCGGCGTGCGCCTCGGAGGGGGTAATCTGGGCCGCGCGCGCCAGGTCTTTTACATCACGCTTCTGCAACAGGTGCAGATGCCGATCTACGATAAGCACGGCCAACTCCATGCAGCGCCGCCGTTCCTCGATGCGCGCTTCGGCCTCGGCGCGGAAGCTGCGATGGACATCCTCTTCCAGGCTGTTCGTGCCAGCCCTTCTCTGCGCAAACAAATGGGCAAACTCATGCTGCTGGGCGGTAATCTGTATCAGCAGGCACTCGCGCAGATCGCGGGCGCCCACGCCGGCCGGGTCAAGATGCTGCACCAGGTCGATGCCGCGGCGCAGCAACTCCACTGCTGCTGCTTTTTCCGTTTCGTCCGAGGGTTTTCTGAAGGCCGCAGCCAGTTCTTCTTCGCTGCCTGACAGGTATCCGTCCTCGTTCAGATTGCCGATGACGAACTCGGCTGCTTCGAGCAAAGCCGGATCCAGTGTCAGAGTTCCCAACTGCCACGCCAGGTGATCGGAGAGAGTCGTAGGCTGGGAGAGAAAGTTTTCATACGAAGGCTTTTCGTTTTCTTCGTACTCCGGCTGTGTACGATAACCGGGGTCCAGGTAGTCCTTGAAGTACGTCCCGAAGTCAACCTCGTTAAAAGGGTCTTGGGGCGGGGCCGCGGGCTCCTCGACGATGCGCTCCTCAACTCCGCGAGCCAGGCTCTCCTCGCGGCTCGCAACCTCATCCAGCAGCGGAACCGTTTCGTCAATCTCCTCCAGGACGGGATTCTCCACCATTTCGGCATCGATCATCTCCTTCAGTTCGATCTTGTTGAGCGCGAGAACACTCACCATCTGCATCAGTCCAGGAGTCAGGATCTGCCGTTGCGATAGCTTGACATTTAAATTTTGGTTCAACGCCGTCATAAATGGAGCCTGAATTCCCGTTTGGACTCAACGTCAGAGTACTAAAGTAAGAAAAAAGCTAAAGGCCAAAATGTCACACATTGATACAGTCGTACCGGATTGGGCAGCTCTCAATCCGGGAATCTCTCTCTGGTATGCGAAGTACGGCAAAATTGCTTGAGAGATTGACGAAGGCAAATACAATTAACGTCTTCCAATCTTGATTGCCGGAGACTTTTATCCCCCCAGCGTGAAACCCTCCCCCAGATAAATCCGTCGCACTTCCACGTCGTTGCCCAGTTCGTGAGGTGTACCGGCGCGGAATATCCTCCCTTCTGCGATGATATAAGCCCGGTCAGTGACGCTCAAGGTCTCGCGCACGTTATGGTCAGTGATAAGGACGCCAATACCACTGGCTTTCAGGTCAAAAATGATCTTCTGCAGCTCCAGTACAGCGATGGGATCGATGCCGCTAAAGGGCTCGTCAAGCAGGATGAAGTTGGGCTGAATACAGAGCGAGCGCGCAATCTCCACCCGGCGCCGTTCGCCACCAGAGAGTGCGTAGCCGCGCGTGGTGCGAATATGGCCGAGGTTTAGCTGGTGGATCAGCCGATCGGTGCGCGCCCTGCGCTCCGCATTGTCGAGAGACTGCGCCTCCAGCACCGCCAGGATATTCTCCTCAACCGTCAGCTTGCGGAAGACGGAAGGCTCTTGGGGCAGGTAGCTTATGCCGAAGTTACGCGCGCGCAGGTACATCGGCATTCCGGTGATCTCGGTGGAGTCCACCAACACGCGCCCGGCTTCCGCCGTCACCAGTCCCACAATGATGTAAAAGATGGTTGTCTTGCCGGCGCCATTTGGGCCCAGAAGGCCTACCACCTCGCCGCGCGAGATCTTCAGGTCCACCGCGCGGACCACCTGCCGTCCCTTATAGCTCTTGCTGATGCCTTCGGCGATCAATGTATCCATCGAGAGTGTCATCCTGTCATTTCATCTTACTTCTTTGGTAGGGCTGCGGTCAGGATACCGCGCAGTTCGTCCTGTTGCGCTGTGGTCAGGCAAACCTTGGGATAGACGAGACAAATGCCAGACTGAGCTATGACAATGATGACCCTTCGGGATTCCCGCCAGCCGCTGCAAACAGTCCAAGGAAAGTACAACAATGATCCTTCATAGGACTTTTTAGAAACACCCTTCGACGTGAGTTCATTGATCGCCTCCCCCTGTTGATTCAGACGCAATCGATATATTCTGCGCACGAGGTATGGAATATACATCTTGAATCCCAGTAGACACGGGAGCATAAAAGCAAAGAAGTAAATCCATGGGGAACCGGGTTCAATGATGAATACGATAACGCACAAATACAAAGCCAGCCCAAAAACAACAAAGAACGCGACGTTGAGAACCATCAAGAACGGCTTGAATCTCAGCCGATATGCCGCGACATAATCCTGTTCGGTCGTTTTAGTCGTGAATTCCACGCTGTCTTCCTTTCACAATACCATTAATGTGCAGCGAATCATTTCTTCGGCGCCGTAGTCTCAGTCGTGGTCTTCTGTTCGCCGCCTTCGACACTGACACTATCATCGCTGCCGTGGAAGATTAAAGCCTTGCCGGTAGCCGTTCCCCGCGCGGGGTCGGACATTCTGGGCGGCACGGCGGCGGTTCCGGTCAAAACGTACTCGCCCGTGGCGCTGGTGTAGACCAACTGCTCACCGGTTCCGCGCCGGCCCTCGTTGGTTAAAACCACATGGCCGCGAGCCGTCATGGTGTCCACCTGGGCCTGGTCGCTTTCCTTGTCCTTGCTAGCCGGCAGAAGAGTAACTTCAACCTCATTCGATACCGAGGTTGCCGCCCCGGTTTCCGTAACCACTGTGCCCTGAACGCCTGGGTGCATCACCGCCTTGCGCTCGGTGTCGGAATACTTCAGCTCGCCTCCGCGCACGCGGATTACAGAAGGCTGAGTCGCTTTTCCTTGCTCTCTACCGGGTTCTGTCCCGCTTGCGTTGAGCAGCACGGCGCGCACAGGCTCGGATGCATCCGTAGTGCGAGCCAGCAGCGTCTGCCGCTCCCGGTCGAGGACAATCACCGGCGCGGTTACCGAATTGGCCTGCTGCCACAAGCGCGCATGACCGCGGAAGGTGGCTTCGCGGGTTGTTCCGCCGACTGCGTGGCGCAACTGCGCCTCGGCTGCGACGACATGAGCCGGTCCCTGCCCGCCCAGAGCCACTATGCCCTGGCCTGAGGCTGGCTTATTTTGCTGGCCGTTGTTTCCTGCGCCGGAATCCATCCAGCTCGCTTTCACGTTGCCGTGTGCAAAGGCATCGCCCGAAGCGCGCGCAACGTCCACCTTGTCGGCGGTAAGCTGAAGGGCGCCGTCTTCAACACGCGGCGTGATGGTCAGGTGAAGCCATTCGCCCTGACCATCGTAATCGGCACGGCCTGCGGTAGCGCGCATAGTTGGCTGCGGCGGAGCGCCAGGCTTGGCCGCCGGCGTCTGCGTCAGCACTACATGACCCTCGACGGTAGCCGACTGAAGCTGCGTATCACTGCCCGGGCTGTGATTAGCAGCTGGCGCTGTCGCCGCGAAATGCGCAGTGAGCCGGTCGCCGCTGGTGGTTAGCCGGGTTCCCGTCTCGGTGGTCTCCTCGATGCTGGCGTGGCCAACGCCGTTCAGGCCGGTTAACACCGAATGCGGCCCTAATATCCCCGTCACGTCGTCGGCAGAAAGTCGTGAGGGTACAACCGCTCCCTGGCCGCGCTGGCTCTCACCTGTGACCACCACGTTGCCCTTTCCGTGTACCGCGCTGAGTTCGATTTGCGCATGACCGGATTCACGGAACTCCACATCGGCGATAGACGAACGCCAATGGCGATTCAAGCGCAATAGCTGGGCTGACGGCTCGCCCTGAACCTGACTCTGTTCCTGACTGTCCATGGTCACACCTTGTTCCATGTGGGCGTGGCGCAACTGCCCCTGTGCGTTGAATTCCAACTCCGCCGTGGGAGAGGTTCCGTGCAACTGCCGATGCCGTCCAGCCGCATCAGTCACAGAATCCAACGTAACCCCGCCCTCCATGTGGCCGTGGCGAGGCTGATTGTGCTCATCGAACTCCAAGTGCCCAGTGGGCGCTGCGAGATGGCCGCCGGTCGCTGTCGCCAGCGTGAAGCCGTTCATGGCATCCAACCGCACCGCCGACCCGTCCTGGCGGAAGAGCACCTTCGCGTCGCCGGCCTTCGCCTCTCCGCCCTGGAAGTTAGCCGTGGCCTCGCGCATGCGGCACAATTGGCTGCTGCGTTCGAACTCCGCGTGCTGGGCATGAATCTGAACCGTCTGCGTGCCGCGCCGAGTAGTCAGCTCTACCGCGTGGTCAAGCACAAGGAGGCCCTGCTCGGAGTCGTAGGTGACGCCCATCGAACTGCCTTTCCCTTGCGCCATGGAAAAATCCACGTGTTGGTTGGTACTGGCCACCCCGCTCTTTTGATTGAAGATGAGGCCGCGGGTTGTCGCATGAATCTCGCCTTGCGTGGCAGCTTCGGCCATGGAGGCTATGGGTGCGCCTTTCAGCTTTTCGCTTACCGCCTGCCCAGCCGACACCTTGGGTGCGATTGCTGGAGCTACCCCTGGCCGCATCAGCGTGATATCCACTTGTCCGGTGGCAACCGCAATGCCAGCCTGCTGGTTGTACTCAAAATCGGCGCCTTCGATGCGGTCCACACGGTTGCCGTCTTCGCCATATAGCTCAATCTTCACGTCGTGCAGCATGGCGGTGCCTTGCTTCAACTGAACAACCTTGGAGGCGTGAATCTTGAACAGAGTGCGGCCGCCGTGCGCCTGAGTGTAGGTGACCCCGTTGGCCTCCTGCTGAACATCAACCCCCAGCTGCTTAGGCAGGTCGCGCCGGTTGAAGGGATTCTTGCCCCTGCCCACGGCAAAAAATACCGCCAGCGCCACCAGCAGCAGAACTGCCGCGCCGAGCACCAGCGTCCGCAATTTTTCAATGGTCAGTCGCACCGTCAGTTCGCTCTCCCAGCCAGCTTCGATAGCCTTGCAGCCAGCCGCTCAGCAAAGCTCTCGCCTAACTCGCTCCACAAGATCCGCGCCGTAGCTCCGGATGCTTTTTCCACAGCCGCGGTCAACTCCACAAGCTGACGCACATTCTCTTCCACGTGCCGCGCGGCCACGGAATCTAACTCTAAATCCTCTTCAAGGAAGGGCGTATCCGAGCCGAAGTCAATGCGGATGTGCCCGTCGGCCTCATAAGTCGCTTCGTCGAAGAGCGGCCCGAAGCCCACAACCCGCACCAGCCGCGGCTGCCGAGTCCAGTGGCCATAAGAGCTGTCATCCTGAGCGAAGGCCGCGTGAGCGGCCGAAGTCGAAGGACCTGCATTTACCGTTGGATTCTCCAGTTCCCACAAGCTCCAGCCGATCTGGAACTCGTAGGCGAAATCGTCGTGCAGCAGCTCCAGCGCCTCTGCGACCGCGAGGCGCGGCTCCGCGCCCAGCTCAGCGATACAATTCTCATCAGTTTCGTCACCGACCGCTCTGGCTCTGCGTCCATAGACCTGCTCAAAGACCGGCGACTCGTTCCAGCTTACCGGCCAGACGGTTGCCGAATAAACACGCTTCTCTCCGCCATGCGCGGCAAACGCCCCCAGCACAGCCGTCAGCTTGCCAGCCAGCGCGGCGATGCGCAGATTGGGATACCACAGGCTCAGATAAAGCGTGTCGGACATCTCTACTGATTGTAGACGGACGGGAAGAGGCGAGGATGCATCGCCCCTGGTCTTGATTTTGCGACCCCGGAGACAAACTTATCCTGTCACAATCTCGCTGAAGTCGGCGATGCCGGAAAAGCCGCGCAGCACCTCGTCGATCAGACCAAGGTGCGCTCCGCGAATTGCCGGATCGTTGTCGAGCACCATCACCTTGTCGAAGAAAGCATCCACCACCGGGCGGAGCGTAGCGATCAAGGCCAACGCCTCGCCGTAGGCCCGCTTCTGGCGGAGATTGGCCACTCTAGGCGCAAGCGCGGCTGCGGCATTGGCAAGCTGCTGCGCCTCCGGGGCCAGCTTAACATCCTTAGGTAAACCGAGGGCAAACCCCTTCTCTTCGGCCTGGCGCAGAATGTTCTTAATGCGCTTGAATGCGGCGGAGATGGCGGCAAAATCGGCGGACTCGCGCGCGGCGGTCAGCGCTTCGGCGCGGGCAATCGCATCGCGGACGTCGTCGGCTCCAGCAGCAAGCACAGCGTTTACAACGTCGTAGGCGAAGCCGCGCATGTCTTTCAGATAGAAATTCAGACGCTCACGCAGGAAGGCTGCAACCTGCTCTTTGTTGATCGTGTCCGCATCGCAGGTATTGAGAACGGTATAGAGCACCAGAGGCAATCCCGACTCGGCCAGGATCTTGATAATCGCATTGGCCGCGCGGCGCAGTGCAAACGGATCTTTTGAGCCGGTTGGCTCATTGCCAATGCCGAACATCGCGGTGATGGTCTGGAGGCGATCGGCAACTCCCAGCAATTGACCTTCAACGGTCTTGGGAATCGCATCCTCGGTCGATGCAGGCGTGTACTGCGCATAGATGGCTTGTGCGACGACATCGCCGAGCCCCTGAGCCTTGGCGTAGAGACCTCCAATGACTCCCTGTAGTTCGGTAAATTCCTTTACTAGCTCAGTGGTAAGGTCGGTCTTGGCCAATTCGACGGCTTTAAGAAGCGAGGCTTCGTCGAATGCAATGCCCACAGCCTTCACTGCAACAGCTAGTTTCCGCGCCACGGCGAGGTTAGCCTCGGTCTTCCAGTGATAGCTGCCCAGTTCCTTCTGGAAGGTGACGTGTTTGAGGCTCTCAATGCGCGCAGTGAGTGGCGTTTTCTGGTCGAAGTCCCAAAAGAAGCGGGCGTCCTTGAATCGGGCTGTCAAGACGCGCGCATTGCCGTGGCGGATGATTGCCTCTCCATCTGCGTCCACCTGCGTATTCAGCACAGCAAGAAAGTGCGGCAGGAGCTTGCCGTCCTTGTCCTCGACTGCGAAATATTTTTGGTGGTCGCGCATTACCGTGACCAGAACCTCTTCCGGCAGAGCAAGGTACTCCGGCTCAAAGTCGCCGAGAACCACCGTGGGCCACTCGGTCAGGTGAACGACAGTTTCGATAAGCGGATCGTCGGAGCGCCAGCGCGCGCCAGAGACGGTGCGCGTGGCCGCATCGAGTGCCTTGCGAATCGAAAGCCTGCGTTCGGCCACGTCGACCACCACGAAGGCTTTGCGTAGAGATTCGGCGTAGTTCGTTGCTTTGGCGATGACTACCGGCTTTTCGCCATGCAAGATGCGATGTCCACGGCTCAAGTTGCCCGCCTTGATGCCGGCAATCTCCAGCGGAACGATGGCAGAGTCGAGCAGGGCAACGACCCAGCGCACCGGACGCACAAAGCGCTCCGGCTTGCCCGCGCGCCAGTACATGTTCTTTGCCCAGTAGAGACCGAGCACTTCTTTGGGCAGCTCAGCGGCCAACAGCTCTGCTGTCTTGCGTCCCTGTCGTTTAACTGTGACTCCCACATACTCGCCTTTGGCGTGGGAGATTTTTTCAAGTGCCGCAACCGCGATGCCGGCCTTTTTCGCGAAGGCCTCGGCGGCAGGGGTGGGCTTGCCATCCTTGAAGGCTACTTTCCACGATGGGCCGGTTAATTGCTCCTCGGTGTCGGCTTGATTAGCCAGAACGCCCGAGACCAGAACGGCCAGACGGCGCGGCGTGGAGTATGTGGTGAGCTTGGCTCCAGAGGCAAGCAGCCGTTCGCGCGTGAGAAGCTCGTTGACACGGCGGCCCAACTCGGCCTCAGCCCCGGCAATCATGCGGGCGGGAACCTCTTCGAGCCCAATCTCCAATAAAAAGTCAGCCATCGATGAAAACTCTCTCTGAAGTTGCATTTTCGTAACAAGCTCTTAGCTGTTAGCTTTTAGCTCTTCGATTACGCGCCGAGGTAATCAACGAACTAAAATCTCGTGAGTTAAAGGCTAATAGCTAAGAGCTAATAGCTGATTCACTCTGCTGCAACGCATACGCTTTGGCCACGCCGACGGCCAGATTGCGAATGCGAGCGATGACGCCCACACGCTCGGTGACGCTGATGGCTCCTCTGGCGTCCAGCAGGTTGAAGAGGTGCGAGCATTTGAGCGCCAGTTCATAGGTTGCCAGCAGCGGAAAGCGCTTCTTCTCCACCGCGGTGGCGTTTTCTTTCGCGAACAACTCATTGGCCTGGGCAAGCATGGCTTGCGCCTCGGCTTCATAGAGGCGGAAGTGCTCCCAAAGCTTGTCCACATCGGCAAACTCGAAGTTATACACCGAAAACTGCAACTCCTCGGGCAGCCGAACGTCGCCGTAGGTCACCACAGCGCCGGTCTCCTGATCGATGGCCCAGACGATCTCGTAGATTGAGTCCTTATCCTGCAAAAAAGCGGCGATGCGCTCCATGCCATAAGTCAGCTCGGCGCAGATGGGGTCCAGCTCCAGGCCGCCGCATTGCTGGAAGTAGGTGAACTGGGTAATCTCCAGGCCGTCGAGCATCACCTGCCAGCCAACGCCCCATGCGCCGATGGCCGGCGACTCCCAGTTGTCTTCCTCGAACTTGAGATCGTGCTGACTGAGATCGATGCCCATGGCTTCGAGGGATTCCAGATACAGTTCCTGCACGTTGACCGGCGGCGGCTTGAGGATGAGCTGAAACTGGGTGTGCTTGAAGAGGCGGTTGGGATTCTCGCCATAGCGGCCATCGGCGGGACGGCGCGATGGCTGCGCGTAGCCCACCTTATACGGCTTGGGCCCCAGCACGCGCAGGAAGGTCTCAGGGGCCATGGTGCCCGCGCCCACTTCCACGTCGTAGGGCTGCTGGAGGACGCAGCCGCGTTCTGCCCAAAAACCCTGCAAGCGGAACAAAAGCTCCTGAAAGGTGAGCGGAGCGGTCTTCGATTTGGATAGAACCTGGGATGAAGGCACGGCATCTCTCTCTGGTCTGAACTGGCTCGATTCTATCAGTCTTTCAGCCCTGTTCAGCCAGTCCGATCGGCTTTACAGCCGCGCCAGCGCCTCTGCCGAGCGGAGTTTGCGCTCCAGGTGCCGCTCCAGGGCTTGCAGCGTGAAGCGGCGCAGGTCCTGCGCGCGGCGGCGGGGCCAGGGTTCGGAGGCAAAGGCCGAGATGGGCGCGCGCAACATGCGTTGCGCCAGTTGCCAGGAGTCAGCTGAGAGGCCGCTGGCGTTGCCGTTGCGATGCACCGGGCAAAAAAGGCCGTCACCCAGCGCGTCGAAGCTGGCCTCGCCGGCGGCGAGCAATTCGCCGCAGGCCGTGCAGTGGACGATGTCCGGCAAAAGGCCCATCAGGCGCGTCATCCAGAGCTGGAAGTAGGTGAGCGGCATCCAGGGCTGTTCGACTGTTGTTTGGTCAAGCACGGATCCGATCAGGCGGAAGATCGTTTCGTGGGGATCGTGGTCGGGCAGGGCTTCGTCCAGCAGCTCGGCAAAAAAGCTGAGTACGGTCATGCGCACAGGATCGATGGGGGAGGAAAGAGGTGAGAGGAGGATTTCCAGCTGGTCCAGCCGCACCAGCTCCTGCCCATGGCGCTCGGCAAACCAGGCTCGGGCCAGCGTCATCGGCTCCAGCGCGCCACCGAAGCGTTTGCGGCTCTTGAGCGCCGATTTAGCCACGCCGCGCAACCGGCCGAAGTCGCGCGTGAAAAAGCTTACGATCAGGTCGGCCTCATGGACCGGCCAGGTGCGCAAGATCACGGCTTCGGAGGTGAGCAGGCTCATGCGACTACTATCTTCGCATTACGGCCTGCAAATGGACGTATATCCGGTGCATATTCCTTACCAAGAAGTAAGGAATACTATAATATGTAAGATATAATGTGAAAAGTAAGGTATAATAGACATTGAAAGGAATACAATGCCGACAGCAAAGATGACTTCCAAAGGCCAGATCACGATTCCCATCAAGGTTCGGAAGGCGCTGGGGCTCAAGCCGGGCGTCCGGGTCGATTTCTATGAAGTCGAAGACGGCGAGTACATCCTCCGGCCCAAAACCGGCTCAATCATGGAGATGAAAGGCTGCGTCCCCAAGCCAGACCATCCCATTTCCATTGAAGAAATGAATCTGGCTGTGCTCAGACATGCGGCGAGATTGGACGCTGAGACTCGCAGCGATTATGGAATCCGACCTGAAATCAAGACCAACAATCAGGCAAGGTAAGGCATTTTCTCAATGAAAGCCATCGACACTAATGTTCTGGTTCGCTTTTTCACTCTGGACGATCCCGTACAAAGTCCACGAGCTGAGGCGATCCTGGCATCTTTTTCGGTTTCCGAGCCCGTCTGGGTTGGACTGGCTGTGGTTCTGGAACTCGTGTGGGTCTTGGATGATTCCTATGGGATGAAGCGTGACGAGATTTCTCAGATACTACACCTGCTTCTTACCAGACAAGAGATAATCGTCGAGCGAGTTGAGGTTGTTCGTCAGGCTCTGTACCTGTATCGGCATGGCAACGTGGACTTTGCCGACTGCATGATCTCCTGTTGCGCTCACGCGGCCGGGTGCGAGGGGTCCCTCACCTTCGACTACCGGGCGGCGCGCGATGCGGGAATGGAACTGATCGGATAGATTATCCCCACACAGACACAAACGCGCACCCCGGCTGGCGGGATGCGCGTCTGGAAAGCTGGATGAAAGTGAACGGCCGGATTTCGCTTAGTGGCCGAAGTGCTTGGCGTTCTTGGCGGTAAAGCTGGCCCAATTGGCCGGCAGGTCGTCCTGCGCGAAGATAGCCGAGACGGGGCAGGCTGGGACGCAGGCGCCGCAGTCGATGCACTCGACAGGGTCAATGAACAACTGGTCGGAGTTGCCGAAGCCGTCTTCGTCCTTCTTGGGGTGGATGCAATCGACCGGACAGGCGTCTACACAGGCGGTGTCCTTAGTGCCGATACAGGGTTCTGCAATGACGTATGCCATCTCTGATTTCTCCCGGGGAACTAAATCCTCGACGCTGATAGTAGCACAGGACCCCAAGGGGTGCGTCAACTCCGGGAAACCGGGTTATGGGATGCGGGAAAACGATACTGATTTCCTGCGATTTCCCATTCTGAAAGCGAAGCGGAAAATTGGGCTGGGTTCTAGCCAGCAGTCCGCGCCGCGCGGCGGGCGGCAAACTCCTGGGGAGTGAGGATGGGCGAGAGATTGCGCCCGGCAAACATATCCGCGAAGAGGCCTATCAACTCGGCGTGGATCAGCCCATTCGAGGCCAGAATCTCCCGGCTGTCCAGCCGGAAAGGCTTGCCGGAGAACCCCGTCATCTTCCCGCCTGCCTCCTCAACCAGCAGATAGCCGGCCGCCGTGTCCCAGGGATTGATGTTGAACTCCCAAAAGGCATCCAGACGGCCCGCTGCAACGTAGGCCAGATCGAGTGCAGCCGAGCCGGCCCGCCGTACACCGTGAGAGCGCAGGCTGAACTCATGGTAGAAGTGGATGTTCGGGCTTTCGTTACGCTTGCGGCTGGGAAAGCCTGTAGCCACCAGCGCCTCGGCCAGCTCCGGCGTTTTCGAAACGTGCATCGGCCTGCCATTCAGCCGCGCGCCGCGTCCCCGTTCGGCGACGAAGAGCTCGTCCCGCAGGGGATCGTAAATGACCGCGGCCACCATCGTTCCGTCCTCGCTCGGTGCGAGGTCCTTTGACCGCTGTTCCAGACCCATGGAGACGCAGAACTGAGGAAACCCATGGGCAAAGTTGGTGGTCCCGTCCAGAGGGTCCACATACCAGCGGAACTCGCCGTCGAGCCGGTCGCGCGTGCCCTCTTCGCCGAAGATTCCATGCTCGGGGAAGACCTCGCTTAGCCGCTCGCGGATCAGCTTTTCCGCCGTCCGGTCGGCCACCGTCACCAGGTCCACATCGCCCTTGTACTCGGTTACGACACCCTGGGAATAGAACTCGCGCAGCCGCGCGCCTGCCTCGCGGGCTATTGATGTGGCCGCAGGAACCCAAACCCAATCTGAAGCCATGTTCACGAAACCGCTCCGTTCTTAGCGGATCCGTTTGCTATCTGAGCAATAGCCTTGGAGCGGCGCGGGGCCAGCTTGCCCACCTCTGTAATGGAACGGATCTGGTGCTTGTAGATGAACAGGTTGGGCATGCCCTCGCGGGTCAGGCGTAACATTCCGTCGTCAAAGTACTCAATCCAGCCGCGAACCGTCTCGCCGTCACGCATCTTGACCTGAACATTGACCTGGCGGTCGCAGAGGGAGCGCAGGTAGAGCGACTCATGGCCGGTATCGTCCGGCGGAGGCATCCGCGAAGCGTGGCGCTTAGACAACGAAGGGGACATATTGCCATTTTAGATGCTATGCCACTTCGTCAGTTAGTCCGGATACGTTTTGGGCCGATGTACTTACTGATCTGAGCGCCGACAAGGCTCTTCTGGCGCGACTGCCATCGCCAAAAAGCGCCAATCCGTACAGAGTTGCCTTTCATAACATAAATTGGTTGACGGTATAAATGTGATTTCGTCGTTAGGGAACTCTCTGTAAACAAAGAAATTAAGCGAAAACTGAGCCATATCGCTTTGTACTCTAAAAAAGTACTTGACAAATAATACTGTATGGCACATAGTGTGCATAGCACACTATGCAACACATGGTACAGACAATGAATCAAGAGCCATTTGAAAATCTCCGACTCGAACTCCGTCGCGGTTGCCTGGTGTTGGCCGTTCTGGCGGCGCTGCGCCGCGAGCAGTACGGCTACACACTGCGCAAAACCCTTTCTGAGCACGGCCTGGAGATCGATGAAGGCACGCTCTACCCCCTGTTGCGCCGGCTTGAGAGCCAGGGACTCCTGGCCAGCGAATGGCGCGAGGAAGACAAGCGGAAAAAACGCTTCTATCTCATCTCGTCAGGCGGCGCTCAGGTTCTCGACCTGTTGCTCGCCGAGTGGCGAAGCATCGATTCCTCCATTCAAGCAATCTCGAAGGAGCATAACCATGGAACTGATTGAACGTTATCTGCAAGCTGTCAAATTCTGGCTGCCCAGGCAGCAGAAGGACGATATCATCGCCGAACTCTCCGCCGACATCTACGCCCAGGTTGAGGAGCGGGAAACCGCCCTCGGCCGAAAGCTCACCGAGGCCGAAGTCGAAGAGATTCTCAGGCAGCGCGGTCACCCCCTGCTGGTGGCCAACCGCTTCCTGCCACAGGAGTCGCTGATCGGGCCGGTTTTCTTCCCCATCTACCGTTTTGTTCTGAAGATCTTTGCCTTCGGCTACCTTCTGCCTGCAACGCTGGTGTGGATTGGGCTGATGATTTTCAGCCCGTCCTATCGCTTCGAACAGACCCATGCCTCGTGGTTTGGCGCCTTCGCATCCTTGTTCAGTTACCTGTGGTTCACCACCTGTCTGGTGGTCGTACCGCTCACCATAGCCTTCGTTGTATTGGAGCGCCAGCAAGACAGAGTGCGCTTTTTCGATCGCTGGAATCCGCGCAAGCTCCCCGTGGCCCGCAACCCCAACCTGATTCCGCGCTCTACCTCTTCGTTCGAACTTGCGGTCAGCCTCATCTTCTTCCTATGGTTTGCCTTTAACCTGCACTCTACTGTTGTGCCGATTGGTTTGACGGTCGCGATCTCCCTGAATCCACAATGGCTCTGGTTCTTCTGGGGCTACCTGTTGTTGGCGATGGTCAACGCCTCGCTTGCCGGCCTAAACCTCATGTATCCCTTCTGGACCGCACGACGAGCCACTTTGCGCCTGTTATCCGATGGCGCAGGCGCGGCGATCTTTTGTTGGCTGATGAAGGCCAACCTGGTGGCCGGAATTACTGCCGTAAATCTTTCCGCGCAGCAAGCTATTGCGATGACTCAAGCCATCAATGATTGGATGTCGAGGTTATTTCCGGCAACCATCGTTCTTGGGCTGGTCATTGTCGCTACGGATGTCTACCGGATCGTGCGGCTGAAATCGGCAGGCCGTTCGGCGTCGTAATTAGAAAGAAACAATCACGGAGAAGGTGCAACACAAAGAACATGCATAGGAGACTAGAATGACAACCATAAATGCAGTACCCGCTACCGCCGACCCCAACGCTCCAACAGCGAAGTATAACCATGCAATCGGATACCTTCGCGCCTTCATCGTTGCGCTGGTCGTAGCGCATCATGCGGCGCTCGCCTATTATCCGCTTCCCCTGTCGCCGCCCGCTTCGCTTGTCGATCAGCCGCGCTGGTGGGGAGCATTTCCTGTTCTTGATTCACACAAGTGGAGCGGCTTCGCTCTCTTCGCCGGCTTCAACGACGTTTTCTTCATGTCGCTGATGTTCTTTCTCTCCGGTCTGTTCGTCTGGCATGGATTGGCGAAAAAGGGCGCTGCGCAGTTTCTTCGCGACCGTTTGCTCCGGCTCGGGCTACCGTTTGTCATAGCGGCCGCTTTCTTGGCCCCACTCGCTTACTATCCCACGTATCTACAGATATCCGGTCATGATGGCCTCTCCGGTTACTGGCACCAATGGATGTCGCTGGGGAATTGGCCTGCCGGACCGGCCTGGTTCCTCTGGATATTGCTCGCCTTCGACGGCATTGCCGCGTTTCTGTTTCTACTTGCGCCCCGCTGGGGCGAGGCTCTCGGCACGCTGACATCGGGCGCTGTGCGCAGGCCGGTGCTCTTCTTTGTTGCGCTAACAGCCATCTCCGCCATTGCCTACATCCCCATGGCGCTTCATTTTTCATCTCTGGCTTGGACGGCCTTCGGCCCGTTCATCTTCCAGACCAGCCGCATTCTTCATTACCTCGCGTACTTCCTGATTGCTGTTGGCGTTGGAGCCTGGGGTGTGTATCGCGGTCTGCTCGCGCCGGATGGAAAGCTCGCCCGCCGCTGGCCCCTCTGGGTAGTGGCCGCCCTGGTTTTCTTCGCAGCGGCAACGGCGGTCACGCTGATCGCTCTTGCAACAGGAAGTCAATCGCAGGGATTAGCTATCGCCATGGACGCCGGATTTGTGCTCTCCTGCGCGGCATCCAGCTTCGCATTCCTGGCATTATTCCTCCGCTTTGCGCGATCCCGCTCGCGGTTCTTTGACAGTCTTGCCGCGAATTCGTACGGAATCTATCTCCTGCACTACGTTTTTGTGAACTGGCTGCAGTACGCGCTACTGCCCGCGTCGCTTCCCGCGGCCGTGAAGTGGTCGATTGTCCTTACCGGCGCGCTTGGCCTGAGCTGGTTCACGGCGGCAACCATTCGCCGCATTCCGGTAGTGGCGCGGGTGTTGTAGCTGCTCGAAGTGATTTCCCGGCGGAGAGCCAGAGTGATCCGCTGATTGGAACAACTCCGTGCGCGTACTTCCGCTCGAACTCAGGTGCTGGTGTATATCTCCATCTATCCCAACACCTGCACGCTTCCTTTGCCCAATAGCTGCTCGACGCGCTCCACCCAGCCGCGGTCCGCCGCCACGCTCATCCCCTTGGGCTCAAGAATGACCATGTATTCGCCCTTCTTTTCCAGGTGCAGTAAGACCTTGCCCGGTCCCGGCGCCGCATCCGCCGCGTTCTTGAGGGCGACGAGCGTCTCCTCGGCGGCGCGCTCCATATTGATGCGAATCCGTACACCAGTAGGCAGCTTCACCTGCACCTCTTCCAGCGCCTGAATCGCGCTGAGAGCAATCTTGGGCGCTGCGTCCTCGTCGCCCATCAGCACGCCATACACCAGGACCGGCGCCTCAATTTTCAACCGTTCTGCCAGCCGCTCGTAATCCCGCGAAAAACAGATCATGTCGATTTTGCCGGTGGCGTCCTCCAGAGCCGCCTGCGCATAGAGTTTCTGATCCCGCCTGCTCTTCTGTACCCTTAGGCCTAGAATCATGCCCGCCACCTGAATCTCGTCTGCCGAGTCCGCCTGCTGGCCCCAGCGCCTCTCCGGAGGCTTGCGTTCCAGCGCCTCGGCTACGGAAATCACACCCGCCAAATTGCGCAGCTTCTCGGCGTACTTATCCAGCGGATGCCCGGAGACAAAGAATCCCAGCACATCTTTTTCATTGGCGAGCCGCTCGTTCTCTTCCCAGTCGGCCACATTGGGCAGGTCGCTGCCGCTCACTGACTTGGGTTCCTCATCGAAGAGCCCGAAGAGGCCGCTTTGCCCCTTTGCCGAGTCCCGTTGCGCCTTCTGCCCCTGCTCCATCGCTTTATCAACGGCGGCCATCAGAGGCCCGCGCTTGCCCAGCGAGTCCAGCGCGCCGGCCTTAATCAGCGATTCGATCACGCGCTTGTTCATCACGCGCAGATCGACCCTCTCGCAGAACTCCCAGATGCTTCTGAATCGCCCGCCCGCCTCCTCGCGCGCCTTCAGAATCGATTCGATGGCATTGCCGCCTACGTTCTTCACCGCAGCGAGGCCGAAGCGGATCGACTGGCCCTTCTCAGTGATGTGCGGCGTAAATTGCGCTCCTGAAACCTGCACGTCGGGCGGCTCCACGGGAATGCCCATCTCTTTGCACTCGGCAATATACTTGACGACATTCTCGGGCTTGGAGGTTTCGGAGGTCAGCAGCGCTGACATGAACTCCACCGGGTAATGCGTCTTCAAATAAGCCGTCTGATAGGCCAGCAGGGCATAGGCCGCGGAGTGTGACTTGTTGAAGCCGTACCCGCCAAACTTATCCATCTGGTCGAAGATATCGCTCGCTGTCTCCTTGGAGTGACCCGCCGCCACCGCCCCGTCCATGAAGCGGCTGCGCTGCCGGGCCATCACATCCGCATCCTTTTTGCCCATTGACTTGCGCAGCACATCGGCCTCGCCCATGGAGTAACTGGCGAGCACGTTGGATATCCGCATCACCTGTTCCTGGTAGACGATAACTCCCATGGTCTCCTTGAGAATTCCCTCCAACTCAGGCAACAGATACTCCACCTTGCGCCTTCCCAGCTTGCGCTCGATGAAGTCGTCGATCATTCCGCCCTGGATCGGCCCCGGACGGTACAGCGCATTCAGCGCCGTCAAATCCTCCACCGTATCCGGCTTGTAACGCCGCAGCACATCGCGCATCCCGCTCGATTCGAACTGAAAGATCCCCGAGGTCAGCGCCGCGTGGAAGACCTTCTTGTAAGTCTCCGGGTCCTCCGGCGGAATCGCTCCGATGTCCAGCTTCTCTCCGCGAATCTTCTCGATCAGCTTCAGGCAATCGTCAATCACCGTCAGCGTTGTCAACCCCAGAAAGTCCATCTTCAGCAGGCCCATCTTGGCGATGGCATCCATGTCGTAGGCAGTTACAATTTCGTCGTTCTTGGTCTTGGACAGCGGCACCAGCTCGATCAGCGGCCGCGGCGCAATCACCACCGCCGACGCATGAACCCCGGAGCCGCGCACCAGCCCCTCCAGCTTTTTCGCCGTATCGATCAGCTCTTTGACCTGCTTGTCATTCTCGTATGCCTTACGTAGTTCCGGCACATCTTCCAGGGCCCTGTCGATCTTCATGCCCACCGTGGCCGGAATCAGCTTGGCAATCCGGTCCACGTCGCCATATGGCATGTCCATCACGCGGCCGCAATCCTTGATGGACGCCTTGGCCGCCATGGTGTTGAAGGTTATAATCTGCGCCACCTGGTCGCGGCCATACTTCTGCGTCACGTAGTCGATCACTTCTCCGCGGCGGTTCATGCAGAAGTCCACGTCGATATCCGGCATTTCCTTCCGCTCCGGATTCAAAAACCGCTCAAAGAGCAGCCCGTTCTGCATGGGGTCGATGTTGGTAATCTCCATCGAATACGCCACCAGCGAGCCGGCTCCCGATCCGCGCCCCGGACCCACCGGAATCCCATGGTCGCGCGCATACTTGATGAAGTCCCATACAATCAGGAAGTATCCCGCGTACTTCTTCTCCTCGATGATTCCGATCTCATATTCGAGCCGCGCATCATATTCATGCACCGGCAAGCGTAGCACTCCGCGCTCCGCAAGGCCGCGCACCGTCGTGTCAAGACGCTTCTTGTAGCCCTCGCGGCAGATCTGTTCAAAGTAACTGTTGATGGTGTGCCCCTCCGGCACGGCAAACAAAGGAAATGGATCGTCTACCGGCTTGAGCTCGAGCTCGCACCGCTCGGCAATCTCCATCGTCCGCTTTAAGACGTCAGGCGAATCCTTGAAGAGCTTCGCCATCTCCTTGGCGCTTTTCACGTAAAACTGGTCGCCGTCGAAGCGGAAGCGCTCCTTATCCTGTAGCTTTGCGCCGGTCTGCACGCACAGCATCACGTCGTGGGCGTGATGGTCATCGGCGCACAGGTAGTGCGAGTCATTGGTGGCCACCAGCGGTATTCCCAGTTCCCGCTCCAGCCGGAAGAGCGCCTCGTGAATCTGCTTTTCCTGCTCCAGCCCTTGGTCTTGAATTTCCAGATAAAAATTGCCCTTGCCGAAGATGTCCTCGTACTGCTGCGCCACGCTGCGCGCCTTCTCGTAGTTGCCTGCCACCAGCTCCTCGCACAGCTCTCCGCTCAGGCAGCCGGAGAAGCCGATCAGGCCCTTCGAGTTCTCCGCCAGGTAGCGCTTGCTCACGCGCGGCCGGCGATAGAAGCCGTGCAGCGAAGCCTCGGAGGTAATCCGTATCAGGTTGCGGTATCCATCTTCGTTTTCGGCCAGCACCAGCAGGTGGTTGTTGTCGTCTCCCACGCCGGGCTGGCGGTGGTCTTCGTTCTTCGAAATATAAAGTTCGCAGCCCAGAATCGGCTTAATCCCCTTCTTCTTTGCCTCCTCAAAAAAATGCACCGCGCCATAGATGTTCCCGTGGTCGGTCATGGCGACAGATTTCTGCCCCAGCGCGGCCACGCGCTCCATCAGCTTGGCCAGGTCGCAAGCCCCGTCCAGCAGCGAGTACTCGGTGTGCAAGTGCAGATGCGTAAATTCAGCCATAGCTGACTATGATTCTAGACGCGGGGCGGCGTCGGAACACGACAGAAAAGCGGTTGAAATCTTAGTAGGCTGAGGAAAAACAGGTGCTGTTGGACGCTTACATCAATGACGCTTACATCAATATAGTTCAATGGCAAAGAATCTCAATTGCTTGTCGCGAATGGCTATGCTAAGCTTATTTTCGAAATTTCGACACAAAAGGAGAATCTAATGGACACAGACTCAACAACAATGATTCAAATTGTCGCTGTAATGTTCGCTCTTATCATGTTGGTTGGCATTTTGTTGTTGTACATCTTCTACATCCTCACTCTCTCTCGTGCGTTAAGTAAATGTTCCATCGCATCAAGAACGATGCAACCGGGACTGGTTTGGCTTTTGCTTGTGCCTTTATTCAATATCGTTTGGCAGTTTTTTGTCGTGATTGGATTGGCAGATTCTTTGGGCAAAGAGTTTCGGGCGAGGGGTATTCCAAATGTTGAACCAGAGCCGGGAAAGGCAATAGGCATTGCGATGTGCGTATGTGCAGTATGCGCAATCATCCCCATTTTGGGAATATTCGCTGCAATAGCGCACCTCATTCTCTGGATAATCTATTGGGTGAAGATAGCCGAGTTCTCGCGGAGACTGGATCAGATATTAGCCACGAGCGGGACGCCCAATCCTATGCAAGGCGTTTAGAAGAGGGAGCTTCAATATTCCAAGATACGGGCGCCCTATCCTTGCCGCACACATTGCGGAAAGGGTGGAATCCACGAACTCCATGTGCAAAGCGCGTTCGCCGCACAGCTCCTTATAAGCTCAAGCACAGACCTTCTGCGAGCGAATAGCGAGCGGCTGCCCCACCGCAGGTGGTTGCAGATTATTTCCCCATTTCGTCGCACAATGATCCTCAGAAGCTTTCCCTCAAATCGTCCCAGCATGTCCTCTTCGCGCCGCCTTTCAGCCGGAAGCGGCCAGTAGAGGCCGAAACGTCACGTAACTCCTTATCCTGGACTATTTTGCAGGGAACTTCTTTGTTATCAGGATTTTACAACGCAATCCTGCCAGTAAACTCAAGAAAACAATGAATTTGTTTACAAAATAGGGGTGGGGGTACCCTATGCCCCGGTTCCGCTTCTGGGATATGGGAACGCAGTCAATACGTATCTTCGCGCCGCAGCCCGCAATACAACAGCACCACCTCGCGCTCCTCAATGTCATAGCGAAAACGGAATCTGCCTGAGCGCAGCCGGTACTGACCTTCTCCCGCTGGAACCCCGTGTAGCTTCTTGATCGGGTACATTCTGCTCTTGTTGTATGGGTCCATGGAGAGAATCGCAATCGCCTCCTCAAACCGCTCCAAAAGCCCGGGATGTCTGGACGCCAGCTTCTTCAGCAGCCGGTCGAAGTGCGCGGTAGTGAGGACGGTAAATGCTGGCTCGTTCATAAGGAGACTATGCCGTCTTGCGGACAGCGCTTCGCTTCAATTCAGCCAGCAGAGATCCTGCGGGACGGGTTTTGCCGGCGGCGCGGTCCTTGCGGCTGGCTGCGATCGAGGCTTTGACCCTGGGGTTGCGCAGTTCCAGATAGTCTTCCAGCTCATCCGCCGACAGGATGCCGATAACCGGAATCCCGTCCTTTTCCAGGATGAAGTACTCGTTATTGTTATGCGCCCGCCGGGCGATCTGGCCCAGGTTGATGCGCGCCTTGGTGATGGGGAGCCGTTTGATGGTATTCATTGATTGATATTGATTAACCTCAATCAAAGTATAACACGGCAGGTGGCCCGTTCATTTGCCCAGAAGAATCACCATGAGTCATGAGAAGCTGTGTCCCGTTCATCGCGGCTCTATCGCGATGAGCAGGTGGATGGCGATGGGAGACGATGAATTCTATACGAGCGAATAGTGAGCGACTGCCGCACAGCTCCTTATAAGCTCAAGCACAGACCTTCTGCGAGCGAATAGCGAGCGGCTGCCCCACCGCAGGTGGTTGCAGATTATTTCCCCATTTCGTCGCACAATGACTCTCAGATGTCTTCCTTCAAATCATCGTCCCGGCACGTCCTTTTCGCGCCGCCTTTCAGCCGAAAGTAGTCAGCAGAGGCCGTAACGTCACGTAACTCCTTATCCTGGACGATTTTGCAGGGAACTTCTTTGTTATCAGGATTTTACAGCGCAATCATGCCTGTAAACTCAAGAAAACAAGGACTTTGCACCCAAAATACGGGTGGGTGGTGTCGGGTATCCAAGGTCACGATTTTGGAAATTGAGAGTGAGATCAGTACGTATCCTCCCGCCGCAGCCCACAATACAGCAGCACCAACTCGCGCTCCTCAATGTCATAACAGAAGCGGAATCGCCTCGAGGCTTTGAAGGGAGATCGCGCCGGACAACACAGCATCCGGATTAACGATCGCTATCGCATCTACTTCGTCTGGAGAATTGACGGAGCGCACAATGTCGAAATCGTGGACTACCACTAGTGTCATCAGGAGGAATTCAGTGGAAGTCTTCAACGCCGCCTGATATACGGCTCGAAAACAGCAAGAGAAAGAAATCCTCACTCCCCGCTGGTACTTCTGTCAAGATCCGCCGATTAAGGCGCTACCACCGAAGTATCCCGCTCCCAGCCTTCATTTTCGAGCTTGATGCGCTCGATGGCTCCAGCCGAGCCGCTGGCATCCAGAGCAGGCAGAGCTTGATATTCCGATGGCCAGCAGCGGTAAATCTTGTAGGCGCGCACAAGCTGGCCGGCCTCGTTATAGAGCTCAAGATAGATATCCTTGCGGAACTCGTTCATCGACGATTCGGAGCCCGCTCCCGCGCCCAGCTTCCAGACCAGATTGACCCAATCTTCAAAGGCGGTGTTGCTGGAGACGCCGCGCTCCAGCGTAATGGGCGCAAACTGGGTCAGCCCCGGCGTTTTCTGGCTGCTGCTGGGATCGCCTCCCGCGCGGGATGTGACGACCTCCGTGGTGCGGACCAGCGCCGAGACGCGTGAAACTCCGGGGATATATTTGCCGTCCCACTTCACGCGGAATTTGAAGCTGTTATCGTAAGCTGGCATTCCCGCCGACGAAGCCGGGGTTGCGGCTGGGGTCGCCGGACCCGCTGTTTGTCCCGCATTACCGCTCGCCGTCGGAGCTGCGGACGACTTCTGCAGAATCGCGGTCAAAACTTTTTCACTGGCTCCCGCGGCCTTTAGCGCAATTATTCCATCTGCGGAGATGTTGTAACTCCCGGGCTGGGTGTTGATGGTGGAAATGATCTGGCCCTCCGATGACCCGGCCTTGATCAGCTTGATGACGGCATCGTTGTTCAAAGCCTGCGCAGCTGCCATCAGAGGGCAGAATGCCAGAAATACCAGCGCGAAAAATCTCTTGTACATGCAATTCACCTCTTTTCAGAACATTCAGAGCATGGTTAGCGAACAAAAAAATCATCAACCCAGACCCGGCCATGACGCAAGTGAATTTTAAATGGGCGGAAGGGCGGCGCGTGACCCGGGCTCACCAGATGACGCGCGTAGCCAAAGACACTGAAATCAGAGCAAGATGTCTCCCAATACATCTCAGAGCGGCAATCCAACCTTAGAAACGCTCTCTTTAGTCGTTTTCGATAACCGCGGAGACGCGGCAAACCGGGATTCCAATGCGTAACACGAATTGCTCAGGAAGATACATCATATAAACACTGTTATACGTAATATCGCGTAAAATTGAATGTGTAGCCGAATCGCTCAAGTGGCCCCGTAGCTCAGGTGGCCCCGGCCCGCAAGGGCCGAACAATAGAGCCCAGCAGTTTCCTGAAACTGCTGCGAACAATTTGCGTTGTGGCCCCGTATCTCATGTGGCCCCGTAGCTCAGGTGGCCCCGGCCCGCAAGGGCCGCAGATGAGCCCAGCAGTTTCCTGAAACTGCTGCATACAATTTGATTGTGGCCCCGTAACTCACGTGGCCCCGTAGCTCAGGTGGATAGAGCAGCAGTTTCCTAAACTGCGTGTCGGAAGTTCGAGTCTTCCCGGGGTCACCATTCCTTCCTCTATTGCAGCCCGATAAAACTTTTTTATAGTTCAGCAAACTTCTTTTCTCCGCACGTTTTGACTTCACGCCCCTACCCGTCTATAAAAGTGGATGGCATGGAAATCTGTTCTGTGCCGTAACGGCTGCCCTTGCAAATGGCAGCGCAAACCACCACGGCAATCGCCAGGATGCTCGGGAAGGCGGTGAAACTCCGCCACTGCCCCGCAACTGTAAGCGCCCCGGCCCAGCGGCTCGTACCATAGGCCAGGGCAGGGAACCAGCCAGGGAAATTCCGCACATTGCGGAAGCCCCTCTTGAACCACTGCACGGCGAGCCCTCTGGGCGCGCCTGTGGGAAGGTGGCTGGAAAGGCGCAAGTCAGGAGACCGGTCCTCGCGCCCTCAACCCGCTTGCGTTCCGAGGGGAACGAAGGAATCATCATGCCTGTTTACCTGCAATCCTTCTCTCGCTGCAACCTGTCACGCGCGCTGTACGCCGCGTTAGCACTGCTTCTGCTAACGGCCGGTGCCGATCTCTGCACAGCTGCCTCCATCCGTGGAGTGGTCACGGACGCCTCGGGCGCCAAGATCACCGGCGCCAACGTGGTTCTCATCAGTGGCGGCAAGGCTGTCGGAGCAACAGTTTCCACCGCTGACGGAAGCTTTCAGATCATCACCGGCGTCGAGGGCCGCTTCTTTCTGCTGGTCTCCGCTAAAAGCTTTCGCCAGTTGGAGACGCCAGGCTTTTATGCCGGGAGGCTTGATTCCATTGAGCGCAACATCGTGCTCGAGCCGGAATGGGTGCGCGAATCCATCGTGGTCACGGCCACCGGAACTCCTACGCCCCAGCCTCAGACCAGCGAAACCACCAGCGTGCTGGGGCCTCTTGATCTGATGTTGCGCGAAGACCTGACCAGCGCTCTACGCCTAATGCCGGGAACGGTTGTGGTGCAGTCGGGCCAGTTGGGCGCGGAGAGCTCGCTGTTTGTCCGCGGCGGCGACTCGGACGCCAACAAGATTCTCCTCGACGGGGTGAGCGTCGGCGATCTCGGCGGGCAATTCGACTTTGGACCGTTCTCAACCACTGCTGTCGAGCGCGCTGAGGTCTATCGCGGCCCGGATTCCAGCCTTTACGGAGCCGATGCGGCCAGCGGCGTGGTCAGCCTTACAACACCGCGCGGAACCACCAGCTATCCGTCGATTCTCTTGCAGGCGGATGCGGGCAACCTCTCCACCTCGCGCGAGGAACTGGAAGTGGCCGGCGCGCACAACAAGCTGGACTACCTGGGCGCCTTCAGTTGGTTGCAGACCGCCAACAATCTACCCATGGACGAGTATCATGTTGCAACCTCGGCAGCCAACCTAGGCTGGCAGCCCAGCGGGAGTACGCAGATTCGCGGCACGGTTCACTATGGCGTCGATGCCACCGGCGTTCCCAACACCTGGGATTTTTATCACATTGCCGACGACCGCAAGGAGGGCGATCAGGACCTATATGTCGGGGCCACGGTGGAGAACCAGACCACGGCCGACTTTCACAATCGCTTTCAGTACGGCCTGACACGCAGGCGAGAGCAATCCCGGCAGTGGTACCCGGCCGGCATCTGCATCCCCGCAGGCAGTTGCGGTGGCGCGCCTAACACATACATCGGCGGCAACTACTACGGCCTGACGTTTACTATTCAGGGCGCTAACGGCTACAGTGCCACCGGGCCCGCATTGATGAATTACAGCGAGGCCAACGGCAGCGTTTATCCAAATCGGCTGGACCTGGTCAACAACCGCGACCAATTTCTCTACCAGGGAGACTATCGCCTGACGCCGCACTTGCTGCTGCTGGCCGGCTTCCAGTTTGAGAATGAGCGCGCCGCCGAGCGGGAGCCCGTCTACGCCATCAACGATGCCATCAATCGCACCAATTATGACTACATCTTTGGCGCGCATGGCGATTTTAAGGAACGGTTGTTTTATACGCTGGGCATGGACGTGATGCATTACCAACTGATCGGAAATGGCATCACACCTCATGCCGGCCTGAGCTTCTATGCGCTGCGTCCGCGAAAGGGCGTCTTCAGCGGAACACGGCTGAACGCCAGCTTTTCCCAAGGCATCCGCGAACCCAAGCTGACCGATGAACTCGGCTCCCTCTACGATTTTCTGCAGGGGCAACCGGGCGGTCAGGCGACGATTCAGCAGATGAATATCTCCCCCATCGAGGGGCCAACGACGCGAACCTGGGAGGGCGGCGGCGAGCAGGCCTTCTGGGGGCAGCGCATCCTCTTTCGCGCAAACTACTTCCATAATGAGTTCGGCCGGGCCATTGAAGGGGTAGGCGCGGCATTGGTTCCCACACTGCTGCCCAACCTGACCACTCAACAGCAGCAAAGCCTGGAAGCTATTCTGCAGAGCAGCGGCGCCTACTCGCTGGACCTCAACTCGCTCGCCTTTCGCGCGCAGGGCGCCGAGGCTACCGTCGAGAGCGGTATCGGCAAAAACATCTTCCTCCGCGGCGGCTACACATATTTGGATTCAGTGGTGCAGCGCTCATTTTCCAGCGATAATGCGGCGCTGCTCGGAGGCTATGAGCCAGTCTTCGATGGAATTCCTGTCGGCATCTACTCTCCGTTGAAAGGCGCGCGGCCTTTCCGGCGTCCGCCGCACACAGGATTCTTCACAGCAAGCTATGCGGGGAAGCGGCTCACTGGTATCTTCACCTCGGCATTTTCCAGCCGCAGCGATGACTCCACATTTCTCGGCTACGAGGACGTGAATCAGGGAAACTCACTGGTCCTGCCCAACAGAAATCTCGACTTCGGCTACGCCAAGCTGGATTTAGGCGCCAGCTACAAACTGCTTCCATGGCTGGGCGTCTACGGCCAGGCAGAAAACCTCACCAACAATCAGCACATCGCTCCCATTGGCTATCCCAGCCTGCCCTTTAACTTCCGCACGGGCCTGCGTATCGAGTGGACCAAGGCTGGTAATCGCTGACAGATTTGATTTGCATTTCATGATGCGGTAAGCGGTGGCGAATTTCGCACGAAATTTACCGTTCTACGACTCTTTTATCCGTATTTCAGACGTGTTTTCCACTATTGTTCCTCTAAATAGCATGGGGTATACTGGCCTCCCTTTGAATAAACGCGCTGTCACTACGAATCATGAGTGAACGTTAGGCGCACCGCGCAATGCTGAGTATGGAGGGCAGCTTGGCTTGGTTGCAGGCTGTAGTTTGCAGCATTTATGTGTCCGCAGAGACTGGCGGACGTCCGAAGGGCGCATGGGCGCGGGAAGTTGAATGTAGTGACAGGAGTTGGATTTTCACTGACATGAAGCTTGTAACCTACGGTTCTGGCCAAAGCCGTGAGAGGGCATGAGAAAAGAGAACTTAGATCGGTCTCTGGACTGTGATGACGCTCTAACTACTTATGGGAGGATGTTTTGCATGGCCTCGGCACGGTTCGCCTGTCCACGGAAACCGCAGCCGTTCAAACGTTTACAATGCCTTAATTTTGGCTTGCTAAATTCATCTTTACGGGGAAGCTTGCATCTGTGGCGCCCCCAGGGGCGGTTTATCGCTTGCACGAGCCGCCAGGACCAAAGGTGCAAGGAGTTCCTTATGCTCAACGCGTTACGCGTTGCGCCTGTAGTTCACCAAGGGGCGCTGCCGATCACCAATCCAGCGCAATCTCAACACCAGCAGCATTTTGGAGAGCCATCATGACCATGAATCGAATCCGTCAGAGCATATTCTGCCTGCTTCTTCTCGCACTCGCTGTATGTACAAGTTCGGCGCAACAAACGCTGGGCTCGCTGAACGGCACTGTGTCAGATCCATCCGGGGCAGCTGTGGCAGGCGCCACAGTTACTGCTACCAACGCCGCCATCAACGTCACCGCAACCACAACTACTCAGGGGACAGGCTTCTTTCAGATATTCAATCTCCCCATTGGCACCTACGTGGTCAAGATAAGCCGCGAGGGCTTTGAGGTCACTGTACTGAACGCAATTCCCGTCCAGGAGGCGCGCGCCACCACCGTCAATGCAACCTTGAAGGTAGGCAAGGCCACAGAATCGGTTACGGTCACCGCTACGCCTCTGCTCAACGCCACTGACACCACTAACGGCTACACTCTCGACACAGCGCAAATCGATCTCACCCCCCTGGCCACCGGCAGCTTCACCCAGATGGCGACGCTCTCGCCTGGCGTGAATGCTGAACTGCTCTCCAACCTCGACTCCAACTCCGGACTCGGCAACCAACCCATCTGGGCTAACGGACAGCGCGACACATCCAACACCTTCCAGGTCAACGGCGTCGACGCGACCAACCTTTTCAACGGCAAGAGCTCCAGCGGCTCGAATTCTCAGCGCTATAACTTCAACATCGGCGGCGGCAGCACCTCCGCTTCCTCCGCTGCTGGCTCTGCCTCGATTGGCGGTGCGGCGCCCGTTGGCACTTCGGTCTACGGCTCCAACGGCAACAGCCTGCCTTCGCCTCCGCCCGAGTTCACTCAGGAGTTGCGCGTCAACGCCTCCATGTACGACGCCCAGCAGGGCGCCACCAGCGGCGCGCAGATTGACGTCAACACCAAAACCGGCACGAATACATGGCATGCAGAGACGTACGGGACCTTTGCCAATAACTCACTAAACGCCGCGCCCTTTTTCTTCAATCAGGAGTATGTGCTTGCCACCGAGGGCGTCGGTGCTTTCCCCGCATCCATGCAAAACCCCGGGTTGCACCGCTGGAGCCTCGGCGCTACGGCTGGCGGGCCTGTGCTGAAGAACAAGGTATTCATCTTCGCCGCCTATCAGCACCGCTATAACTCAGACCAGGGCACTGGCCTGTCGCAGATGACCGTGCCGGTAGGTCTCTCCGATGACCGCTCGGCATCAGGTCTGGCTACCGCGGCCCAAAGTTGGAATCTCGGTAACCCTATACCGAGTAACCGGCCCCTTGATCCGATTGCCGAGGCGCTCATGCAAGCCAAGCTGCCTAACGGGCAGTACTTGATTCCATCGGCGCAGAACCCTGGAGGAACCTATCAATACGGCTCCCCGAACGTGACACTGCTCGGCACCTCGGTCCTGGAATCTGACCAGGCGACTGCCTCCGTGGACTACGACGTCACCAAAACTGACCGGTTTTCTATGAAGTACTACTATCAGAACACGCCGGTCAACAAGCCCTTTGGTTATTCCCAGACAGGTGGCTTTCCTGTTACCCAGAACAACGGTTCGCAGGTGGCGGCCATTGACAACACTATCTCCATTGGTTCACGCCTCAATTGGGAACAGCGCCTGGGCTTTGTGCGCATGGGCTCGTACGGCTACTACAAGCAGGACCCGGCGCTGGTCAGTTCTACTGGCGACCCCACCTTCGGCGTCAACGGCGCCAACACAGCCCCAGCGGGAAGTTTTGCGCCTGGATTGCCCGGTCTCCTGATCAAGGATTTCCCTGTCACCAGCCAGGCCAGCGGCATGCCAGGGCTCAAGGTCGGCCCCTATAGCTCGTTTGCCGATATGGGCTATTTCCAGAACCGCCTCAACCCCTCCACCAACGTCATCTTTACCTGGGGCAAGCATACTCTCGTGGCCGGAGGCGGTTACAGCTATACCCAGTTGAATATCGACAACAATCGCACCGGCATCGCGCAGATCGAAAGTTCCAGCTTTGGGAACTTCCTCTACGACCAGAAAGCGGGTAAGACGCCGAAAAACGTCTCCAGTTCCAGCGTGCTGGAGAGCATCGATCCCTCCAGCGGGCGCAACAACGCTGATCGCTACTACCGCTCCAACGAGGTCTCTAGCTACCTCCAGGACAAGTGGCAGGCGCTGACCAACCTCAGCATTACCGCCGGTGTGCGCTACGACTATCACGGCGGCATGACCGAGAAATACGGCAACATGTTCAATTTCGATCCCTCCCTCTACGATGTGACGGGGACTTCCACCACCGGCTTTACCGTCAACAACGCGGGCTTTGTCATTGCCGGCAATAACAAGTACAACCCGACGCCCGGAACTACGGATTCTACGCTTACCGGCCGCCAGTGGGGCATCTCGCCTCGAATCGGCTTTGCCTGGTCGCCCAAGAAATTCCGCAGCAATCTCGTCATCCGCGGCGGTGGCGGCATGTACTACGATCGCGGAGAACTCTTCAGCTACCTCTCTCAGCCGGCGGGCAGCGGAAACGGCGGCCCCTTCGGCGTTACCGAATCGGCGCCGCTGGCCAGTTACGTGCAAGGCAACGGCAACACGCTTGGCAATCCCCTGGGCACGGCACTCACCGCGTCGACTTATATCCCGCCCAGTTCTAACCCCGGCGTCATCAAGCAGGCCTTGCAGAACCAGCTCAACATCATGACCGGTAACAGCGCCCATTATGGCAAGAACTGCGGCGCGATCGACAACCAGGAAGGCTACACCGACTGCACACCGACGTTGAACTTCGGTGCCTACGGCAAGGACAATGTTCTGCCCTACACCATGAACTACACCTTGAACGTGCAGTGGCAGCCATTCAACGATTTGGCCATCACCATCGGCTACACAGGCAACCGTGGCCGCCATGCCGTTATCCCGGTGCCCCTCAACGAGCCGGGAATCGCAACTCCCACCAATCCTATCCACGGCGAGACGGCAACCTATGGATTCCAGGTGCTGAACGAAAACAGTTTCGCGCCGAGCGGCGACTACAACAGTATCGCTGGCGAGCCATGGAACACCGCCGACGGAGGCAACACGGACTTCCGCGCCCCCTACGTCGGCTTCAGCCCCAACGCCGCTCTCTTCAAGACCGTGGGCAACTCCGCATACGACGCTCTCGAAACCCACATCGAGAAGCGCCTCTCGCATAACTTCCAGGCCGGCGCGAGCTACACCTGGAGCCACGCTCTCGACGAACAAAGCGACATCGGCCTCTTCTTCACCGGCGACAACCCCAACAATCTGCGTGACTCCTGGGCCTCGTCGGACTTCGACCGCACCCACGTATTCAGCGTCAACTTCCAGGCCTCGGCCCCCAACCTGGCCAAGGCCCACTCGCTGGCTTCCTACTTTGCCAATGACTGGCACTTGACCGGCATCGGCATCCTGCAAAGCGGCGAGCCATATTCGCTCTATGAGTTCTACGGCGCCGTCGGCAGCGTCTACTTCGGCAACTATCCAACCCTGATGAACCCTGTGATCGGAATCAAAAATCCTGCCCATCCCAAGACAGCTTTGACCGGCAACTCTGGGCCGTTCCGCACTTCCGGCGGCAACTATATTCCGGCCATCGATCCAACTCAGATTGCTATCAACTATGTCGCTCCCGGCCAGATGGGCGTGCCCATCTCAACCGGCAGCGATCCTTCCGACATCTACGAAACGGACTTTGCTCCAGGACAGCGCAATCTCTTCCGCCAATCCATGCAGAAGAGGCTGGACATTTCTGTGCGCAAGGACTTCCATGTTTCGGAAAGGATCTCCCTGCAGTATCAGTTGAACGTCTTCAACGTAACAAACACCACCAGCCTCGATGTGCCGATGAACCAGGGGCAGATTCGACAGAACTCCGCCTGCTCAGCCAGCGCAGCGGCCGTAGCGATTACGAATGATTACAACTGCCAGCCCGGTTCGTACTACTACGTCAACTACGGTCAGATTGTGACCGGCAATAACACCACAGACCAGAACTCCGCGCTGGCCCGCCTGGATCAAATACCTTACACCACCGGGTCAGGCACAACGCTTCAGATTCCGACTCTCACCCCGCTTGGCACCGGCACCTGCACCACGCCGTACAACGTCAACAGCAGCGGATGCCCCAACAACGCCGCCAACTTCGGCTCCGTGCTGGGCACCATCGGCGGCAACAGGGCCTTCACCATGGGCATGCACATCACCTTCTAACCTCCGGAGTTTTCCGGAAACACAGAACGGGGTTCCTTCGGGAATCCCGTTCTGCATTTCATTCAAAAATAGATTTGTCCTTTCGAGTCCTGATCTGATCCTCTGGAGCGCGGGGCAGCGAAAATGCTGAAGATGGGCATGAAAAGCCGCCCAAAAACTACTTAAAACGAATTTGATAATATCAAAGCGAATTTACCAAAAACTGCATATTTTTAGCTCGCCATATTCAATTTTGCATAATAACCGTTGAAAAATCAGTGCAGAAAAGATTAGAGTTAATTTTTCCTCAGGTTGTAAATTTGCTTTTTCTGATGTTTTTGCTTCAGGGGTATCCCATGAATTGTCCGAAATGCCAGTCTGCAGCACTTTCTGTAATTCCCGCCGAGATCAGGTTATATCGCAATTGTCATCGCACTCTGAGCCATCCTCCCATGACGCCGTCGCCCGATGTCCTTGTGTGCCTTGATTGCGGCTGGTCAGAGTTTTCGATTCCGCGCTCATGGCTCTCCGCCGGGTGGTTGCGTTCATCGCGGCCGCAGCCTACTCCAGCCGCGACTTCCATGGCCGCCTCGAAAGTAGTCGCGATAGCCTCATAGCAGCACTAGAGGCTTTTTGCCGCCCCTGTGATCAAGCGCATGGCGGTTGAGGAGAAAAGCGACTGCTTGTGTTGCGGCCGCAGGCAATATATCAGGATGCACAGTAAAAGGCCCCCAGCCGAAGCTGGAGGCCTTTGCTTTTGCGCCGAAGGCGCGTACGCCTGGACAGCCAGTCCTAGTACATGCCGTCCATGCCGCCGCCGTGGCCGCCGCCCGGTGCCGGCTTAGGCTCTGGAATCTCCACAACCAGCGCTTCGGTGGTAAGCAGCAGGCCGGCAATCGAAGCGGCATTCTGCATCGCCGTGCGGGCGACCTTGGTGGGGTCGATGACGCCGGCCTTCACCAGGTCCTCGAAGACGTTGGTAAGAGCGTTGTAGCCGAAGTTCGGGTCCTTGGATTCCAGCACCTTGGCCACAACCACCGCACCCTCTTCGCCGGCATTGGCGACGATCTGGCGCATGGGCTCTTCCAGTGAACGGCGTACGATCTGGGCGCCGATCTTCTCGTCGCCAGCGAGCTTTTTGATGAGTTCGTCCACTGCCGGCATGACGCGTAGCAGCGCCACGCCTCCGCCGGGGACGATGCCTTCCTCGACTGCCGCGCGGGTAGCGTGCAGCGCATCCTCGACGCGAGCCTTCTTCTCCTTCAGCTCGGTCTCGGTGGCCGCGCCCACCTTGATGATGGCCACACCGCCGACCAGCTTGGCCAGCCGCTCCTGCAATTTCTCCTTGTCGTAGTCCGAGGTGGTCTTCTCGATCTGTGCGCGGATCTCCTTCACCCGGCCCTCGATTTCAGAGGGCTTGCCGCCGCCGTCCACGATGGTGGTGTTGTCCTTGTCGATGGTGATGCGTTTGGCCTTGCCCAGGTCCTCCAGCTTCACGCCTTCCAGCTTGATGCCCAGGTCCTCGGTGATGGCCTTGCCGCCGGTCAGAATGGCAACGTCGCCCAGGATTGCCTTGCGGCGGTCGCCGAAGCCCGGCGCCTTCACGGCAGCAACATTTAGCGTGCCGCGCAGCTTGTTCACGACCAAAGTTGCCAGCGCCTCGCCCTCAACGTCCTCGGCGATGATCAGCAGCGGCTTGCCGCCGCGGGCAATCTGCTCCAGCAGGGGTAGCAGGTCCTTCATGGCGCTGATCTTCTTCTCGTAGATCAGGATGTAGGGCTCTTCCAGAATCACTTCAAGCCGCTCGGCGTCGGTGACGAAGTAGGGGCTAAGGTAGCCGCGATCAAATTGCATTCCGTCGACTGTTTCCAGGCCGGTGTGCATGGTCTTCGACTCTTCGATGGTGATGACGCCATCCTTGCCCACAACCTTGACTGCCTCGGCGATAATGTCTCCGATCTCCTGGTCGCCATTGGCCGAGATCGCGCCTACCTGGGCCACGGAACCTTCGTTGACGGGCTTGGATAGCTTGCCCAGAGCGCCGCCGTCGGTCCATTTTCCATCCTTGTCGCGTGTGCCGATGATCGCGCTCACGGCCTTTTCGATGCCGCGCCGCAGAGCCATCGGGTTAGCCCCGGCGGCCACAGTTTTAACGCCCTCGCGGAAGATCGATTGCGCCAATACTGTTGCCGTGGTCGTGCCGTCGCCGGCCACATCGGATGTTTTTGAGGCAACTTCCTTCACCAGCTGCGCGCCGACATTCTCCATCGGGTCCTTCAGCTCGATCTCCTTGGCCACGGTCACGCCGTCCTTGGTGATGGTCGGCGAACCAAACTTCTTCTCGATGACCACGTTCCGGCCCTTGGGCCCGAGCGTCGCCTTTACAGCGTCCGCCAGCGTGTTGACGCCGCGCAGGATCGCCTGACGGGATTCCTCACCGTGCATAATCTGCTTTGCCATTTTTGTATCTCTCCTTATTAAGGGTTCAGGGGTCAGGGATCAGAGGTCAGGGCCGATACTAATTGCTCACTGACGCGCTAACTCCGCTAACCACGCTAGCTCCGCTAACTTGCTAACACGCGCGAAGCGCGGCTAACTTGCTAACTCACTCACTTCTTCACGATGCCGAGAACTTCTTCCTCGCGCATAATCAGAAACTCCTCGCCGTCGATCTTGATCTCAGTGCCGGAGTATTTGCCGAAGAGAATCTTGTCGCCCGCCTTCACGTCCAGGGGGAAGATCTTGCCCTCATCGTTGGATTTGCCCTTGCCGACGGCGATGACTTCGCCTTCCTGGGGCTTTTCCTTGGCGCTGTCGGGAATGATGATGCCCCCGCGGATGGTTTCGCCTTCTTCCAGACGGCGGACGAGGATGCGGTCATGAAGCGGGGTGAACGTGGTTGCTGCATGAGTAGCCGCTCTGTGCTGGTCACGGATTTCCTCAAGATGACGCTGTACTGGGCCTTTGGGTGTGGATGTTTCTGCCATTGCTTTGCTTCTCCTTCACACGCTGACAGGGGAAAACCCTGCTGCGAGGTTTGATTGGAATTACGGTAAATACTTTGGAATGAAATGGTTGCGGTTCCATAATCCGGAGCAGCGAACCCGGCGAGCAGTTTCACCTGCCTTATGCTAGCACTCTCGCCTTCCAATTGCTAACGATAGGCAACTCCAGTGTATGTTGTCAAGTGAAAAAGTAAAAATATGAGCGAGATTCACTCATATAAATTTGATTGCCGTAAATCATTCCCAAAATCAGCATTTTACGGGCGGAGGGGGCAATTTGCTGCTCTGCCGCTTGGGGTCTGCAACCATATACAATGATGCCTATGATGCGTAGTTCTATTTTTCGTCTTAGTCTCGTTGTGGCCGCGTTCGGCCTGGTCCTCGCGTCGCTCTCCGCCGTTTCTCAGCAGAACCCTCCAAATCGCGGCAGAAAGTACAAGGCGCCGCCGCCCACAGCGCGCATTGAGGTCACTGTGGTGCGTGACGTGAACGGCAGGCCCATCGAGAATGCCGCCGTTATCTTCCATATGATAGGGGGAGAAAAGGGCAACATGGAGCTGAAGACCAACGAGGACGGCAAAGTTATCATCGACGTGCTGAACATCGGCTACACGGTGCGAATGCAGGTCATTGCCAAGGGCTTCCAGACCTTTGGGGACGACTACAAGATCGACAAAGCAAACATGGCGATCGAGATACGGATGAAGCGTCCTGGCGAGCAGTATTCCATCTACAAGCCCCACCCCGACACAACCCAGGGCGGCAAAAGCCCGGATGCGAGTACGCCGGCCCCCCCAGCTCCGGCGCCAACCGACAAGCCAGCCACGCCACCGGAGGCGCAGCCTGGTTCGAGCCAGCCCAAGCCAAATTAACTACAGAACCTCAGAGTAAAGTGATGACCGGCCTTCCCCTCGGCGGCAAATCGGCACTGGTAACCGGCGGCGCGCGGCGTGTAGGCCGCGGCATTGCTCTGGCCCTGGCGCGGGCCGGCGCGGATGTGGCCCTCACCTACCACACCTCCCACGCCGAAGCAGTCGAGACCGCCCGCGAGATTGTGAGTCTTGGCCGCCGCGCCTTGGCTGTGGAGTGCGATGTGCGTTCCGAGGAATCAGTGCGTGCCGCTGTGGCCGCCACCGTCAACCGCTTTGGGCGGTTGGACATCGTGGTCAATAATGCCGCCGTCTTTGAGTCCGCGCAGCTCGACTCGCTCACCCTCGATCAGTGGGATGCGGTCTTCGAGACCAACGCACGCGGCCCCTTCCTGGTGGCGCGAGAGGCGCTGGCGCATCTGCACGAGGTCGAGGGAAGGATCGTCAACATAGGGTCTTTAGGAGGGATGAAAGCCTGGCCCGGCCACGCTCACTATTGCTCATCGAAGGCCGCGCTGCACATGCTCACCCAGGCTATGGCCAAGGCCTTCGCTCCCGAGGTTAGTGTCAACTGCGTCGCGCCGGGATGGATCGAGATAGACGATAAGCCGGTCGAGTCGGCCGCGCATTTCGCCGCCAAAACGCCCATGCGGCGCAACGGTAGCGTGGACGACGTGGCCCAGGCGGTACTCTTCTTTGCCTCGGGGCCGCACTTTATCACCGGCCAGGTGCTGGCTGTGGATGGCGGGCTGGGGCTGTAGGCGGCTGCTCAATCATTTCAAAACCAGCAACAGCAGCCGAAACGCGCCAATTCTTGTCGAACTAATCCAGAGCGTGAATCGAGTCGGCCTTGTATTGGCCGTTGGTGATTCTTGAGCCGTTGGTGATGACCGAGTATTTCACCTCTATCCGCCGACCCTTCTTGAGAAATAGTCCGCCGAAATACTTTCCTCCTTTATTCAAGTCGTTATCGCTCGCGTCCGTGACCGTAGTGGCGGGGTAGACGTAGAAGGTGAGTGTCTGACCGTTGTCGGCCACGGCTTCCATCTTGGCGTATGCATTGGAGCGCGTATGCACGATGAGCGTAGTGATGGATTTGAGCTTTCCAATGAAGGAATTTGCCTGGTCGCCGCCTGCGGGGGCCGTGCTTGCTTGCTGAACCGTATTGGCCGGGGGAGCCGCAGGCGTAGCCGCCTTCGGGGCCGTCAACATGGCCTTCATGATGGCGGCGGAAACACCCTTCTGATTTAAATCCGCCAGAGCGGGAGTGGAGAGGTCGAAATTGTTCGGCGAGGTCTGAATTTTGGTGATGATCACCTCTTCCGGCAGCTTGGCCGTAACCATTTCAACGATGGAGTTGTTGGTCAATAATTCTGCGTTTGAAGAAGCCTGTTGCGCAGTGGTCCCGTTGGCCGGAGTTGTCGCTTCAGCCGGGGCGGCAGGCGGAAACGAAGAAAGCGGCTGCAAAACCTTTGCTGTCTTTTTAACCTCGTAGGCAGCGATAATTCCAATATATTTCCAGGCCTTGCCGTGACTCGCCCCATGACCCAGGCCCTCGCCCAACCAGTTTGTTGTCGAGATCAATCGGTGGTCGCTCACGCGGTACAGCTTGAATTCGGCATTCGCGTGCGGTGACCGAAAAGCGCCTCCCTGCTCGATAGAAATAATGGTACCCTCCATCACCACGGAATCAGCGGCAATATCCTGTGGCACCGTCGCGCCGTCATCCAGAACCTGATCGGAGAGTTTGCTCTTGCGCATACCATCCAGCAATCCTTCGTAAAAATAGCCGATTTCATCCGGCGATAAATTCACGCCGGGATTAACGGTGAGTTTCTTTACCTGCAGCGCCTTCCACTGAGGCTGTTCTTCCTTGGCGGATAGACTTCCCGCCAGGAATAGAACAAATGCTAAAACGGCAAAGCGTTTCATCTGGAATCTCCTTTTTCATTCCAAAATCTACAACATCAGCCGAACACGCCAATTCTTGTCAAACTAGTCGAGAGCGTGAATCGAGGAGGCCCCATACTGGCCGTTGGTAATTCTTGAGCCGTTGGTGATGACCGAGTATTTCACCTCTATCCGCTGACCCTTATTAAGAAGAATTCCGCCGAGATATTTCCCGCCTCTTGTCAGGTCTTTACCGCTCGCGTCCGTGATCGATGTGGAGGCGAAGACGTAGAAGGTGAGTGTCTGACCGTTGTCGGTCACGGCTACCATCCTAAGGTATGCCGAATGGGGCGTTAGCATCTTGGTCCGATCGCTGGATTCGATCTTGCCGGTGAAGGAATTGGCCTGCTCGCCGCCTGCGGGAGCCGGGCTTGCTTGCTGAACCGTGTTGGCCGAGGGCGCCGCAGGTGCAGCCGCCTTCGGGGCCGTCAGCATGGCCTTAATGATGGCGGCGGAAACACTCTTCTGATTCAAATCCGCCAGGGCGAGAGTGGAGAGGTCGAAATTGTTTGGCGATGTTTGAATCTTTGTGATGATAACCTCTTCCGGCAGCTTGGCCGTAACCATTTCAACGATGGAGTTGTTGGTCAACACTTCAGCGTTTGAAGAAACCTGCGGTGCAGTGGCCACGCTGGCCGGAGTTTCCGCTTCAGCCGGGGCGGCAGGCGGAAACGAAGAGAGTGGCTGCAATTTCTTTGTTGTCTTTGCGACCTCTTCGGCAGCGACAGTACCAAAGTAGAACCATGGATTGCCGCGCACCTGCGCAAGAAAAAGTCTATCGCCCAGCCAAACTGTTGTGGTGATCAATCGGCGATCGCTCGCGCGATACAGCTTGAACTCGACGTGCGCACTCGTTTTCCGGGAAGAAGGGTCCCCTTGCTCGAACGTGACAACGGTATCCTCCATCACTACGGAATCAGCGGCAATATCCTGAGGCACCGTAGCGCCGTCATCCAGAACCTGCTCGGCGAGCTTGCTCTTGCGCAGCTTCTCCAACACTCCGTTGTAGAGATAGCCAAGGTCTTCCGACGAGAAATTCACGCCAGGCTTAACAGTGAAGTGCTTGACCTGCAGCGCCTTCCACGGATGCTGTTCGTCCTTGGCGGATAGAGTCCCCGCCAGGAATAGAACAAGGGCTAAAACGACAAAACGTTTCATCTGGAATCTCCTTTTTCGGCTATGAATCGCTCGAAATAAAACGCTTGCGAGCCATGATTCGAGTACTCACACTGCCCGTGCCGGGCACACGAAAGTTTTAGCCGGATTTCCAATTGTGTTTTTTAGGCTGCTCAACACTATACATCCAGTTGTCCCGTCTGGATCATATTTATATTCAGTTGCTTTTCAATGAAATAGGCGACTGGAAAAGGCTGCGGCATAGGCACAGAGGTTGCTATAGGTGTGAAAGCTCAAGACCCTGATCGCCCGAAGATGCGCTTGAAAAATCCGGCTTTGCCGGCCTTGGTAGCATCGTCGCCTGCATCTTCAATGGCTCTCTTCCCGCGCAGGAGGGCAAACTTCCTGGCGCGAAACTTCAGGGGCACATATTCCCAAAGTCCCACGGGCTCAGGCTGCGCAGGCCATGGCGCTCCATCCACGGCGGCTCGCGGATTGGTCTCGCACAAACGGCGCGCAGTCTCTTCGCCGGCGTGGTTGGCCACATAATCGTAGCCCTTCCTCAGGTGTGGCGGCCGCCAGCTCATGTTGTGCGCGTCGCTGGCGATAAAGTGAACCCAGTTGCGCTGCAGCAGCTCGTTGGAGAAGGCCTCCGCCTTCTTGCCAAAGCGCCCATACAAGGAGCCGCAGGTGACCTGGACCAGGCAACCCATGCGCAGCCATTCGGCCAGCATCTCCGGCCTGCCCAGCACGGCGGGGTAACGCTCCGGATGGGTAACAATCAGCCGGTAGCCTGTCGATTGCAGCAGAAACATGGCGTCGTTCATCTGCGGGGGAATCGCTGTGTTGGAAAACTCGATCAGCAGGTAGCCTTTGCCGTCGATTGAGTAGCGCAGGGGATTGGCCGCTGCCTCCGCCACATTCTCCGCGGTCATGTGGAAGTCGCATCCCAGGCTCAACTCCATCTCGCCCTTCAACAGCTCGCGCAACTGCGCATAACGCTCTTCGATGAGCTGGGTCAGGTAGGGATATTGCTCGCTGGCGTGCGGAGTGCAGACGATGTGGGTTACGCCGTTGGCCGCGGATTCCTCCGCCATTTCTATGGATGTATCCAGATCGGGCGGGCCGTCGTCGATTCCATAGAGCAGATGGTTGTGAATATCAATCATCCCTGTCACCCAACCTCGGAGTTTAGAGTATCAGTTTCACGCCCTTGTGATGAGAAGTATCCCCCTGTTGTTGCCCGCTAGTTGACCGTTGGTATTACGTGTTGAATTATTGATTCTCAATCGTGATAAAAGCCGCCTGCTTATCCGTGCCGCCGGGTTTAGAATCCATGTGTACCTGGCGGCCGGCATTTTTCGGTTGTCTACGGTGAGATTTCACCGGGAAAGAGGTTTTTTCATGGCTCATATCTCTCGTCGAGACCTGCTCTCCTCAGGGCTGGCTCTTTCAGTTTCCTCCCTTGTTGCCCGCTCGGCCTGGGGGCGCTTGGCCTCTGCTCCGGGACCAAACACCGCCGAGGCCTCGGTAGTCATCGCGCCGCGCGAGCGGCTGCTCTTCGACTTTGGCTGGAAGTTTCAGTTCGGCCACGGCACTGACCCGGCCCGTGATTTGGGATTTGGTACAGGGCAGGGTGACTTTGCCAAGACCGGCGAATTTGCTTTCGCAAAAGCCGGGTTTGACGACTCCAAGTGGCGCGCCCTGAACCTCCCTCATGACTGGGCCGTCGAGCTGCCCTTTGTACGCGACGAGGCGCTCAACTCGCATGGATACAAACCCCTTGGCCGCCGCTACCCGGAGACCAGCGTGGGCTGGTACCGGCGCGAGTTCGAGATTCCAGCCAGCGATCTGGGCCGGCGCATCACCGTCGAGTTCGATGGCGCCTTCCGCGACGTGCTGGTCTTCGTCAACGGCTGCTTCGTCGGCCGCAACGACAATGGTTACGCGCCCTTCCGCTTTGATCTCACGGATTTTCTGAGTTATGGCCAAAAGAATTACATCGTCGCGCGCGTGGACGCCACTTTCGGTGACGGCTGGTTCTATGAGGGTGCCGGCATCTACCGCCATGTGTGGCTGACCAAGACAGATGCGCTGCACCTCGGCAAGTGGGAGAGCACGGTGCGGACTGCGTTAGGCGCCAGCGCCACAAAACGGACTCCGGATACATCCGCCACTCTCACCCTGGGTACGATGGTGGTGAACGAAGGCAAGCAAGTGGAGAACGCCAAAGTCAGCTGGCAAATTCTCGATGCCGCGGGCAAGACTGTGGCTACGGCAGAGGCGCCAGGGCAATCGATTCCGGTGGATGGAACGGCAAACTTCACTGCTACCGCAAAGCTGGCCAACCCGGCATTGTGGTCGGTGGATGAGCCGAACCTTTACTCTGCCATTGTGACCGTGGAGTCAGGCGGCAAGGTGCGCGATGCCGAGCGAGTGAGCTTTGGCGTGCGCACCGCGGTCTTCGACGCGGACAAGGGCTTCTTTCTGAACGGCAAGCCCCTCAAGATTCAGGGCACCTGTAACCACCATGACCACGCCGGGGTGGGCGCGGCCTTGCCTGACCGACTGCAATATTTCCGGCTGGGCGTGCTGCGCGAGATGGGTTGCAACGCCGTACGCACTTCGCACAACATGCCAACGCCGGAGTGGGTGGAGGCCTGCGACCGCATGGGTGTAATGATGATGTGCGAGACACGGCAGATGAGCTCCAACCCCGAAGGCATGGCGCAACTGGAGGCCATGGTCAAGCGCTACCGCAACTCGCCATCCATCATTCTTTGGTCAGTCGGCAACGAAGAGTGGGTTTTGCAGGACGCGATGGCCGAAGAGGGGGCAAAGATTGCAGGAACCATGGTGCGGCGCTGCCATGAACTCGACCCCACGCGCGTCGTCTCTGCTGCAGTGAACGGAGACAACAAGAAAGGCGTCTCCGATGCCTTTGACATCATCGGCTTCAACTATGGCTTGAACCGCCCTGACGAGTATCACAAGTTGAACCCCAAACGGCCTATCTATGGCTCGGAGACGGCCAGCGCGGTCTCGACCCGCGGCGTCTATTCAACCGATAAGCTGCGCAACACGGTAAGCGCCTACGATGTCAACAATCCTGGCTGGGGCGAACAGGCAGAAGAGTGGTGGAAGTTCTACGCTACGCGCGAGTGGGAGGCGGGAGGCTTTGCCTGGACCGGCTTCGATTATCGTGGCGAGCCCACGCCCTACGGTTGGCCGTCCATTAACTCGCAGTTCGGCATCGTGGACATGTGCGGATTCCCCAAGGACACCTTTTATTACTACAAGTCCTGGTGGGGAAAGGAGCCGGTGCTGCACCTGTTCCCGCACTGGAATTTCGAGGGCAAAGAGGGCGAAGTAATCCCCGTCTGGGTTCACTCGAATCTGGACCAGGTTGAACTCCTGGTGAACGGCAAGAGCCTGGGCACTCAGAAAGTTCCTTACCTGGGCCACGTGGAGTGGAAGGTCAACTTCGAGCCGGGCGTGATCGAGGCGCGTGGCAGCAAGGATGGCAACGTCGTACTCACCGGGAAGCGCGAGACCACCGGGGCGACCGTGGCTATCCGGCTGACTGCGGATCGTACCGAGATCAATGCCGACGGCCAGGATGTGGCGATGGTGACCGTCGAGGCGCTGGACAAGGAAGGCCGGCCAGTTCCGACGGCCTCGAACCTTATCGGTTTCAAGGTCTCCGGCGAGGGAGCCCTGCTCGGCGTGGGCAACGGCGATCCCAACTGCCAGGAGAGCGACAAGGAGCCTAAACGTTCTCTTTTCAACGGATTGGCTCAGTTGATTGTGCAGTCCACCAGGAACGCGGGCGAGATCCATATCGAGGCGTTGAAGGAAGGCTGGGATGGCCCCGAACTGACTCCGGCAAAGCTGGTAATCGTTACCCGGAAGGCCGAATTGCCGCCCTCAGTCGGTTAGCGCGGCGTGAGGCGCATCTCGGCCCCAGTGGTATACTCACAGGGTCAGGCGCATACCTGCGCCGCTATTTTTCTGTCTCTCTGAGGTTCTCATGTCCGGCCATTCTAAGTGGGCCACTATCAAGCACAAGAAGGGCGCGCTGGACGCCAAGCGCGGAAAGATTTTCACCCGCCTGATCCGGGAGATCACCATCTCCGCCAAAAGCGGCGGCGATCCTGACGGCAACCCCCGGCTGCGCACCGCCATCCTGGCGGCCAAGGCGGAAAACATGCCGCAGGAGAACATCAAGCGCGCCATTCAGCGCGGCACCGGTGAGTTGGAAGGTGTTAATTACGAGGAAGTCACCTTCGAGGGCTACGGTCCCGGCGGAGTGGCCATCATCCTGGAGGTTTTAACCGACAACCGCAACCGCGCGGTAAGCGAGATCCGCCACGCCTTCACCAAGAACGGCGGCAACCTGGGCGAGAGCGGTTCGGTACGTTTCATGTTCCACAAGAAGGGCCTGATCGCCGTGGAGAAGTCAGCCGCCACGGAAGAAAAGTTGATGGACATTGTGCTGGAAAATGGTGGCGAAGACCTGAACGACGAAGGCGACACATGGGAAATCGTCTCCGACCCGGCCGACCACGAGAGATTGGCCGCGGCCATCAAGGCTGCCGGCATTCCCACGGTGATGAGCGAAGTGACCATGGTCGCCTCCACGTACACCAAGCTGGAAGGCTCGGCGGCCAGCCAGATGATTCGCCTGTTAGAGGCTCTTGAAGAACTCGACGATACGCAAAACGTTTATTCAAACTTTGACATGGATGCCGACCAGATGGAAGCCGCGGCTCACTAATAGGGCAGCGGTGAGAAGTTCGCAGGGCCGCCCTGTTGTGGCGGCCTTTTTATGAAGATTTAGAAATCCCATCCAGGGGAGGGAAGTACGTTGACTCGAATCGCAAGGCTTTTCGCGTTTGTCTTGATTGCAGGAACGATGATCGCCGCCGCCCAAAAAGCAGACGGTGTTTCAGCAGGTGCTCGCGCTGCATCGCTCAATTGCGCGGATCCTGGAGTTATCTGCGACCCAGCACCCAATCCCGTAGCTCAGGTTCGCGATGCAAGGAGCTGGGAGTTTGGTCCCTTCGTAAGTGGGGGCACAGGCATCGGCGACCGCTCCGATTTCAGATTTCTCTCGGCTGGTTTTCAGTTGGGCAAGCTGCTCACGCCGGTCCTTCATGCCGGCATTTTCAGCGGCCAGTTCGAGTATGGCGGCAACATCATGCCCCTTTGGCAGTCCTACACGCCGGCTCCGCATACGGCGACCTATACCTGTATCGTGGCAGGAGAACCCGTAAGTTGCGTTTTACCGGTTGCTGGCGGCACCTATACTGGCGTCAGCCTCACCCCAGTCATCCTCCGCTGGAACTTCCTGACCAAATCGGCACGTTTTCAACCCTGGTTCCAGGGCGCGGGCGGGCTGATCTACACCACCCGCCAGTATCCGCCGAGTTTCTCAAGCACACCCTCATTTCCTGTCGACGGCTCGACCAGCGTGTGGAACTTTTCACCGCAGGGCGGCGTGGGCTTTCATTACTTTATCTTCCCCAAGCACTCCATTGACGTGGGTTTGAACGCCGTGCATATTTCCTCTGCATCGCTGGGCGACCGCAATCCCGGCGTCAATGCCAGCATTCAGGTACAGGTGGGTTTAACCCGCTGGAGATAACCCGGGGTCCCCAACGTGTGAACTTTACACGTTGGGGTGGTAACCCGGGGTCCCCAACGTGTGAACTTTACACGTTGGGGTGGTAACCCGTAGTTCCAAACGTCTGCCGCGAGTGAGATCATCGGCCTGTTTCCCGGTCTTTCTGTGAACGGAATTGCGCGTAGATGCGTCTTATGATTGGGTTCGATCCGCAAACCAGGATTTTGGGGAGCCGCCTGGTGGCTCCCATAACCTGATCGGAACTGCCGCAATAACGGAGGATGGAATTGTTGAAATCTTTTCTTAGAGTCTTAATCCCGGTTATCTTGCTTGCCGCTGCCGCCTCGGCGCAAGCGGCGCAGTTGTCCACTGATGCTCGCACCGCCATTCCGCATGATGTGCAGCAGTTGGTAGCTATCGACTACCATGCCATGGAGAACTCGACCTCGGCCATGAATCTGCGCGAACGCGTGATGCCGCCCGAGCTGAAGCGATTTGAAGAAGCTCTGCAAAAATCCGGACTGAACGAGAACCACGACGTCGAGCAGTTGGCTTTTGCCCTCTTTCGTCCCGCCACTGACAGCGACAGATTGGACACGGTCGGCATTGCCCAGGGGCAGTTCCCTGTGCAGGAGATTGTGGCCAACTTCCGCAAGCAACAGGTGAAGGCCAAACTGGTGCGCGCCAACAGGGTCTATCCCATGGCCAAGACCGGCATGGTGGTTTGCTTCGTTGATCCATCCACCATGGTTTTTGGCGATGAGGATGCGGTCAACAAGGCGCTGGACGCTCGCGACGGGCTTGCTCCCAATCTACTCACCAACAGCCCCTTGATGGATGCTATGAATGCCGTGGATTACGAGCCCTTGTGGAGCATCCTCGACCAGAAGGGCACGCAGACCATGATGAAGCAGGTGCTGGGCGAGGCTGGTTCGCTGACCGACTATGAGAGCGTGCAGAAGCGTTTGCTGGCCTCCTGGTATTCGATGAACTTCCAGCACGGCGTCAAGTTCGACCTCACCATTTCCACCGGCGATACCTTTGCGGCCGCCACGCTCTCCTCACTTCTGACGGCAGCACTCACCTTGCGCAAGATGAGCGGCTCCGACGCCGAGAAACAAGCGCTGAACGCCACCTCCATCTCCTCCGATTCCGGGCGTCTGTCGATACACTTTGCCACCTCGGATGCGGAGTTCAGCAGTCTCCTGCAATCCCCGCTCTTCAAGGGCATCGTGCGCTGAGCCGAGCGGCATTAAGTCAATTCCATGGGCCGGAGGACGATTCCCTCTGGAATCGCTCAGCTTCCGGCCCCTTTTATTTGAGACTGAACTTTTCTAAACATACATTCGCGGCAGCCTCCGGCAGCGCTGACGCGGCCGATTCTTCCCCGCGCCTTTCCGTAGTGTTGCCGAGACACACCTGATTCTGGCCGTTCCGCTTGGCGGAGAGCCATCTGACACGGCGCCTGTTCAGAAGCATGCTGCTGAGGATAGATGCTTTGCCGCTGCCAGCCGGGTAGGCGTGGCAGGGAGGTGGCTCAGCCGTGCATGCCCGGGGTTTTGGGAAGGAAACGGATGCAAAAAAGATCGCTAGTGAAAGCGAATGGGAGTATATTGGTTCGCAGCCGAAAGGCATAACGGATATTCCGGCTAAGCGTAGCAACCCCTGATGATGCCCGCGGAACTTGGCGGCTATCTGGCGGAGCTTCCGGAACATTCGAGATGAAAAGACAGTAGTTGCAAAGGAAATTGAGGAAAAGATGAAACTCAAGATTCTTGCAGTAATCGCAGCCATATTTGTTCTTGGGGGCATCGCTGTGGCGCAAGCTCTCTACACAACGCCGGAATTCTCAGCGTCATTCAACGGCTCTGTAAGTATCACGGGCCCGGCGCATAGCGCCTCCGCGCATGCCACCGACACGATGTACACTTCTGAGGTTGATTCCGTTTCGGAATCAGTAATCGTCCGCATTACAAAAAAGGACATTCCCGTAAGCTGGAAGTCCTCGGATTACTATGCTCAATCGGATTTCACGGCTTTGGGCGTTCCGTGTCACACTGAGATGGACGGCACGCCGACTCCCACGTCTACTTTGGACCATGGGTTCTTTCAAGGTCATCCAGCTACTTACGATTGCACGGATTACACCGAAGGTGGCGTAATCATGTGGCAGCGGGTTAAATATATCATTGTAGGACCAAGGGAGACAGTGTGGGTCATAATGCGGTCTCCGAGAGAAAAATCCAGTCGGGACGAATGGTCCCGGTTCTGGCATAGTGTGGATATCAATTGTCCTGAAGATAAATCGACTATCGATGTGTCTGGCAAATGGATTCTCGCGTGGTCAGACTCAGAATCGGGCATTGTCAGACTAACAACTGCTCCCAGCGGCTGGTTCAAGGGAAAATATACCGCTGGTTTAGAAGAAGATGGGTTTAGTTGTGACATTAAGGACGGTAAAGTAAACAAGGCAGGGAACGTCAGTTTCACATTCGTATGTGGTTCAGATGAAATCGAGGCGAAGATGACAGGACACATTACCGAGGATGGGAACATCATCAAGGGGAGTATCAACGGTAAGCATCTTACAATGACGAGGGCGAAGTAAACTCAACGAAAATCAGGACCGCAGTATTAAGTGAGTGACTGAACCGTTTGTCCAATAGAACAATCCCTATTAGGTAGCGCTCCAGGGGCGGAGTGAGAACATCCAGCCAATGCGTATTGCTGAGCGCGAACTCCATGGCGTCGGAGGGGAGGACGTCTTCATTGCGAAAGGGAACGTTGATCTTTCCCTGTCAATGCAGATTAGAAATACTTAGTCTTGACTTCCGCATCAGTCAGATTGAGATGGAACTCCACTTTTCCGCCGGGCAATAGCACAATCTCGATACGGCCCTCCTGCTGCTCCGCCAGCATTGGTCCTTCGATTTGGATCTTCCGCCCGTCGCTCCCCGTGTACTGCACCTTGAGTGGCCCGGTGCCGCGCAGCTGGATGCGGTAGTGGTACTCCGCGCCCACCGCCAGCGTATTGGTTCCGAAGCTGGCGCTGGGATAATCGACTTCGAGCAGTTGAATCGCGCCGCCTGTGCGGTTTTCTACCGTGGTTTCAACGTGATACGAGTGGCATCCGGCCAGAGCCATCAGCAACGCCATCGCGATCACTGCCGATAGACCGGTACGAGCCTTCATTTCTGTTCACCGTCTACGCCTTCGGTCGGATTCTGTGCCGCCAGCTTTTTTTCCATCCGCTCCAGCCGCTTCAGCAACTCCGGCAGCCGCTGGAAGATAGTTACTGCGCGCAACCACACGCGATTGTCAAAGCCCGGCGAGCCGGAAATAGTCTTGCCCGGCGGAACATCGTGTGAGACCGCCGATTGCGCTGTCAGAATCACGCCGTCACCCACCGTGCAATGGCCGGCTATGCCCACCTGTCCTGCCAGAATGACGTTGTTGCCTATCACCGAAGAGCCGGCAAGTCCCGTCTGTGCGCAGAGCAACGTGTTCTCCCCGATGCGCGAGCCGTGGCCCACCTGGACCAAATTGTCCACCTTGGTCCCGTCACCGATCTCCGTTGCGCCCACCGTCGCCCGGTCGATGGTGGCGTTGGCCTGCACATCCACACGGCTGCCCAGCCTCACCGGCCCCGATTGCGGAATCTTCTCCCAGTGGCCTTGCTCGTTCTTGGCAAATCCGAAGCCGTCCGCGCCGATGATGACGCCATTTTCGAGAGTCACATGGTCGCCGAGAACGCAATCCTCCCGCACCACGGCGTGCGCATGAGCAAAGAAATGGCTGCCCGTCTCGACGCCCGGATAGAGCACCACATGGGGCAGCAGCGTGGCATGCGCGCCCAGCTTCACGCGCGGACCGATCACCACGTAAGCTCCAATGTGCGCTCCCTCGCCGATGACTGCCGTTGGGTCGATCACCGCCGTCGGGTGGATGCCCGGCGCGTAAGCCGGTGGCTGATAGAAGAATCCCAGCGCCCGGGAGAAGGCATGGTATGGGTTCTTGATGCGCAGAGTCGCCGCCTCAATCTCCTGGAACTCCGGCTCAACCACTACGGCTGCGGCGCGTGTCTTGCGCGCCAGGCCGGCATACTTGGGATTGGCCACGAAGGTGATCTCTGTCGGCCCTGCTTCTTCAATCCCTTTTACGCCTGTGACTTCCAGCTCCGCGTCTCCGCGCAGTTCCGCTCCCAGCTTCTTTGCCAATTCGCCTAGCTTCATGGCATGAATTGTACCGGAATCGTAGTGGCAACGGCTGTGTACTCAAGCAGGCACACGCAAACCGGGCGCGCCTACTCCCCGCTAATCTCCTGTGGAAACAGCTCCGGCTGCTCTGTCGCCCGGCTGGCGGCCTCTGCCCGCTTACGGCTTGCTGCTCCGATCAGGCTCACAACTTCCAGAGTCTGAATCGCCTGCCGCGGCACGTAGATCCTCTGCGTGTTTGAGCGTGTATCGGGCGGGGTGAGCAGCAGCCCCGCGCCCTCCACCAGAGAGCGGTCGTTGGCCGCCAGACCCTCCAGCTCCTCGCCGTCGATTAGGGTCATGCGCAGCCAGATGCCGGGAGTCCGCGGGCGGATGGAGAAGCGCTTGTGCAAGAGCCGCTCCGGGTTGGCGGTTTCGCCTGCCGGAAAGTCGCGCACATAGCAGACCCATTTGACCTGCTCCCAGCCGATGCGCAGAACCTTGCCGCCCAGGTCCAGAATCTCCAGTTCGGCAGAATTCTGACCAAAGCTGACTCCCGCGTAACCGGCGTACCAGTCGCGGCTGAACTTGCGTACGATCACTGGTTTACGCTGTGAGGCCATCGCTTTGGATTGTCGCACGGAATATGTAGGTGCCGCGAAGGGAAAAGCTGCAAATTTGGTGTACAGGGGCATAGCCAACCGGGCCGACTTGTGTTAAGGTACGGTTTGCAACCATTGCCGGAAATACTGTAAGAGCAACCGCATCAGGCACTTGGCTGTGGAAATCAGAAGCGGAAGCAGGATTCGGAATGCCCGATTATATTTATCTTCTGGAAAATAGGCTCTCGGCTGACCAGCAGAGCGCCTTGCGCCACGTGCGCGATGCCGTCCGCGAGGCGGGCACCATTCTGTTTCTTACCGGCGATGCGGTGCGCGACCTCACCAGCGGCCACGCCGTCCGTGATCTCGAATTTACGATCCACGGAAATGCGCTCAAGTATAAGAAAACAATGGTGAAACTGGGCGCAAAGGTATGGGGCGAAGACGAAGACGCCCGCACTCTTTACCTGTGTTTTCCCGGTACGGTCCGCGTCGATTTGGTCACCGCCCACCGCATCGAGGTTCCCAAGCCCGGCAAGATTGTCTATCACCCGGCTTCCATCCAGGAGGATCTCCGCCGCCGCGATTTTACCGTTAACGCCATGGCCATCTCCCTCAATGAGGGCTCGTTTGGCCTGCTGTTGGATCCCATGAACGGCGCCGCGGACATTGAGACCAGAACGCTGCGCCTGGTCTCCAACTACGGCTTCCTTGAAGAGCCGTCCCTGATGATTCGCGCCACGCGTTACATGACGCGGTTGGGCTGGGAGATGGAACCCAGAACACGCGCCCGTTATCTGAACGCCAGAGAAGAAGGCGTGATTGAGCGGCTTTCCAACCAGGCGCGAAAGCGGGAACTGGAGCAGATCGGCCACGAGGAAGAGGGGCTGAAGGTATTGCAGGCGCTTGAAGCCGAGGGCTGGATGAAGTTCTTGTACCCCATCTGGACCTCCAGCAAAGCCGACGAGGCTGGGCTGATAGCCCTGCACGAGCTGGCTGTCGAGCTGCTCATGCAAGGCGTACACGCCGATATGTCGGCGGCACAGATGCGCCTGCTAACCGCCAGGATGTCCGGCAGGGAAGTCTCCGGCCTGAAAAAGCAGATGTTGCGTCCCGGATTTGTCGATGAGTGGAGCGACCTGGACTCGATGGCCTCGGGATTTGCCAAGGTGCTGCTCGCCAAACAGAATGTCACGCCCTCGGCATGTTTCAAGCTCTTCATGAGCTATGACCCGGAAGCTATTCTATGGCTTGGGTTTACCACTAAGGACGCAGCTGTCAAGGAACGCTTTAACCTTTTCCTCAAGGTCTGGCCTGCAATACGCCAGCAGATTCCGTACGCCCTGATGCAGGAGATGCGCATCACCGCCGATCTGCCTTCATATGGCGAGATTGTGCAGACAGTTTTCCTGCAACTGATCGACGGTAAACTCACCACCCCGGAAGAAGCCCGCGCCTTCCTGGAGCCCTATTCACCTCCAGCTCCGCCGCCGCAGGTCGTTATCAAGCGGCCGCGTGTCAAGCGCGGCGCGGAGGTTAAGCTAAAAGGAGACGCCTTCGACGAAGAGGCCGAGATCCACGTGGAAGATGAAGAGGATCTGGAAGACATCAGCGTGGCTGATGACGATGTAATTGATCTGGGCCTGGCTGTGCCCAAGATTGACGTGGATATCGACCTTACGGTAGAAGCTGAAACCGCTCTTGGTGAAGACGAAGAGGATGCAGAGGAACTGGTTGAGAAGCAGGCTTCCAAACCCGAAAAGGGCAAGAGCGCTGCCAAGGCTCCAGCCCAACCCAGGCAGGAAAAGGCAGAAAAGTCTCAGACGGCTTCCAGCCTCAAGGCTCAATCACAGAAGGATTCCCGGCCCGCACAGGCTAAGGCTGCTCCGGGGCAAGCGAAAAAGCCACTTCCCAAGATAAAGCCTAAACCAGCGGCTCCCATGGTCAAGGCAAAGCCACCGGTCAAGGCTAAGGCACAGGTTAAAGCTAAAGCTGCCGCCAAGCCCCCGACCAAGGTGAAGGCCAAGGCTCCCAAATCAGCGTCTGCCAAAAAGAAGCCGGTTAAGGCGTCTAAACCGGCCGTCAAGAAGGCCGCTAAGAAACCAGCCAAAAAGAAGCGCTGACGTAGTTCTTCGATTACATAATCGGAAACAGTAGCAGGGAGGGCTATTTTCCCATTCGCGGCGGGATTCTCGCCCGGTTTGCAGATAATTACCTTCCGCCCGCGCACAATCATCCTATGAACACGTTCCATAGCCGCGCTGTTCTATCTATTTCCTGTTCCCTGTTCCCTGTTCCCTGGTCCCTGGTCCCTGGGCGGACACCCTTACCCCCTCCCCCCTATTTCCTGTGTAACTGTGAAACTGTGAACTTCACCGCGCCTCATCCGGCAGCCGCCACAGGCTCAGCACCGGCGGCGGCCATCGCCATCTTGCAGATCGAGTCGATCACCAGGCCGGGTTGGTCGAGATGAATCCAGTGCGCGCTTTTCGTCGTAATCACCTGCTGCACGTTGTTGCCGATGCGTGCCAGATCTTCGTGGGAGAGCGGCGATGATGTCCCCGGGGTCAGCACCAGCACGGGAATCTGCTGAATAGGCTCGGCGTTCTGCATCTCCCGAACGGTGTCGGGAACGGCCTCCACGTGCTTACGCATCCCTTTGAAGTTTTCTGGCCGTGACCAATGTGCGGCAATTATGGGCCATACCTCGCGTGACATCTTGCCCACCTCGTCCTTGATGCGGCTTAGAACGTGCTGGCCGCCATCTCCGGCGGCGCCGGCCAGCCGTTGCGCGGTTCGCCCCGAGCGCAGAAAAAGCGAGGTGACTGCCAGGCGGGCAACTCCGATGCGCGCAAAGGGAATCGCGATGCGGAAGAGATTCCTGCCGCGATTGAGCTCGGATTGCTTGCTCGGGCTCAGCGGCGGCCACTCCTCGCAGCGCATGGGGTCCACCAGCACCACGCCGGTAACCTCTTCTGGGTAGTTGAGTGCAAAGCAGCGCATCACCAACCCGCCAAAGGAATGTCCCACCAGGATGTAGGGCGGTTTGATGGAGGCGCACTCCAGCAGTTGATGCAATTCGGCGGCGATGTTGGCGGGCGTCCGCGCCGTGCGTGCGGGACTGCTCCAGCCCAGTCCGCAGCGATCATAGGAAACTGTCGAAGCAAAGTGCGAAACCGGCTCCTGAATGTGAAACCAATTCAGATTGGTGGCTGCAATCCCGGCTTCAAAGAGCACGGTGGGGCTTCCCGATCCCTTCTGCACAAGGTAGAGCCTGCGCCTGCCGCCGATGTCAATCCACCGGCCCCCATTGGCATAGCGTCTGCGGTCTCGGCGTGCGCCCAGTTGTTGATACACAATGCCTGTGATAATCAGGGCTGCAAAGAGAGCGAGAAGGTAGAGAAACAGGTGCATGCAGTGTCCTAAAAATGTGTCAGTTGTGCGGGGCTGAAGTCTTTCAGGCTGAGGTTTGCTTTGGGAGTTCCGCGGTCGATGATCAGCAGGGTTGAACCGGCTTGGCCGCGAATCTTTGCCTCCACCTGGTGCGCCGACCAGAGGCCGCGCTCCTGGCGCAAACCGTAGTAGGTAAATTCCTTCACCGTTCCGCCTTGAAGCGTTTTCTCCACGTATACCGGAAAGCCGATGCCGCGATCAATCCATGTGGTGACATCAGCGTAATGCGTTTTGTCGGCTGCGCCGGGCGTGCTCTTCACCACTTCGCAATCGCGCGCGCCAAACTTCTTCTCGCCAAGCGCCGTTTGTTCCGTCCAGAAATACTGCGCTTCCAAAAAATCCTCGTAGCTGAATTCGGGGCCGAATGGACCCTCGGACCACTTCTCAAAGGGCAGTGCAATGGGCTCTTTGTCGCCGGGATGGGCAATCAGGATGGCGCTTTTTCCACCTGGCCGCATCTCCAGAAGAATGTGGACGGGAATGTGGGAGCTAAACGATGAATCCGCGCTCATCTTTGAGCCCGTGCCAATCTCCAACATGACCCGCAGCACGCCCGGAAACCAGTGCGCCTTGATAGTGATGGGATAACTGATGCGAATGCCATTCGCCTGCACCCAAATAAGGTGGCCGCTGGCGCGATAATCCGCTGTCTGTATGCGCTGGCGCTGCGCAGCAAGCACTGTGTGCGCATCTGTGTCCTGAGCAGCCATCGGGAAAAGCATCGCCGCCAGTAACGCTGGGACGGACAAGAACTTGGCTAGTCGAGTGGCTTGTATACCTACCCTTGCGACAAACTGGGGTCTCCAGCAACAGGTCTTCGTCGCTGGGGTGGGAGATACAAGTACGTCGCAAGGATGGGGTACACGGGCTTTTGTGCTTGGTCTCAACGAACCAATTTCTCCGAGCCGAAGGCGACTGCCCCACCGCAGGTGGCTCATGATTCGATTCTTCCGTCGCGCAGGCGAATCTGCCGCGCCGCTGCGTGCGCAATCTCGTTTTCGTGCGTCACCACAATCAGCGTCATTCCCCGCTGCTTCTGAATCCCGGTAAGAATTTCCATGATCCGCGCCGAGTTAGCGCTGTCCAGATTTCCGGTCGGCTCGTCGGCCAACAATATCTCCGGCTCGTTGGCCAGCGCCCGCGCAATCGCTACCCGCTGCCGCTCGCCCGAGGAGAGTTCATTGGGATACTGCCGCAAACGGTGTTCCAATCCCATCTCGCGCAGCAGAGTCAGCGCCCTTTCAGCGCGCTTTGGAGGTTTGGGACTCAGAGCCAGCATCGGTACCTGAACATTGTCGAGGACGCGCAGCGTGGGCATCAGATGAAATGACTGGAAGATGAATCCGACCTTCTTCGAGCGATACGCATCCAGGCCGTTAGCCGAGCCGAGCCGGACATTCCTGAAGCGAACCTCGCCGCTGGTGGGCGTGTCGAGCCCGCCCAGAAGTTGCAGCAGGGTGGATTTGCCGCTGCCGCTCGGTCCGCTGATGGCCAGAAACTCCCCGGCGCGGATGGAGAGATCGACGCCGCGCAGGGCCTCGATGCGTCCTTCGTCATAGCTCTTGCGCAGGTCGCGCACTTGCAGGATCGGCTCAGTCATGGCGCAGAGCCTCCACCGGCGAGAGATGCGCGCCGCGCCACGCGGGAATCAAGCCCGCAACCAGTCCGGCCAGCACGGCGATACCCAGCGCCTCGGCCAGCAGTAGCAGAGGAAACGAAGCGGAGACGATGCTCGCGGTTTGCGGCAGCGTGGCCAAAAGGCGCAGCGAACCCCAGCCCACGGCAATGCCGGCAATTCCGCCAACCAGGCCCAGGACAGCTGCCTCCAGCTCAATCAGCGCAAGAATCCGCCAGCGCTTCCACCCCAGCGCGCGCAGAATGCCGATCTCGCGCGTCTGTTCGAAGACGGACATGGCCATAGTGTTGGCGATGCCCAGAATGCCGATCAGCAGCGCGATGGACGACGTGCCCCAGGCTGCGGCATGGGCCAGCAGCACAAGCTGGTTGTTGCCGGCGCGCTCGGCTGCGGGAACTGCCCTCAAACCCGGCAGCGCAGCCTCAATCTCAGCCTGCGCGCGCGCCAAATAATGATCCGCAGACTCGCCCAGAGGAGCCGGCCTGAGCCGCACATGAAAGGCCGTCACCTTGCCTTCCAGACTGCCCAGCTTTTGCATCTGGTCCAGCGGCATGATCACCGCGCCGGCCTCCAGCGCCGAGCCGCCGTGGTAGATGCCGGCCACCGTGAAGGTGGAACCCTGAATCTCCAGTGCGTCGCCGGGCTTCTTCTTCATGTTTTCGGCGAGCAGATCGCCCAGCATCACCTCCGGCTGGCCGTCCCGGAAGCGGTTGCCCGAAGTCAGCGTAAGCGAGTCGAACTCGTAGGAGTCGGCCTTCCAGCCGTAAGCCAGTGCGTTGACCTCCGGCGACAGGTCCATAAGGTTCAGGATCATCGGAGTTGCCTGAGCCACGGTGGGCAGGGCCTTGAGCGTCGCGCCTGCCGACTCATTGACAGAAGTGTTCAGGAACGTTTGCTGGACGACCGCAATATCTGTGCCGCTGCTCAGGTACATGCGCAGCCATTCATGCTCAAAGGAACGTGAAAAGCCAACCAGCCCCACGAAAGCTCCGATGGCCATCGCGATGCCGCCCAAGGTCAGCAGCGTCCTCAGGCGCCTGCGCCAGAGATTCTTCCATGCAAAACCTGTAAAGGAGAGTTGGCCGGCCATGCGCAGGGAGCAGTCCTCGAAAATTATGAATCCATCCTGATTGGGGGGAAAATGCGCAAAACCCCACTCACAATACTCACTCACAGCAGCCGCAGACAAATCAGCGTCGCCGGGGAGCTTTGCTCGAACTCGCCGAACTACGCGGGCCCGATGAGCAGTTTGGCTCGCCGGATCCGCTTAAAACCTGGTTACCGGTTGCCGCGTGAACCGCCGCCGCCGCTGCCCTTGCGCGCCTGGTAGCAATCCCGGCAAAAGACCGGGCGATCGCCGCGAGGCTCAAAAGGCACTGTTGTAGGCTGGCCGCAACCCGAACAAATCACAGGTGTTCCCTGTGCAGAGCCCGAACGGTAGCCGGAACCCCCCGAATCGTTTTTCTTTGCCTGACGGCAAGTCTTGCAGCGTTTTGGGGTCGAATAACCACGTTCCTGAAAGAACGTCTGATCAGCAGCGGTGAAGGTGAACTCCTGCCCGCAATCGCTGCACGTAATTTGCATATCTCCGGCCATGGGTCTCCTTGTGGGAATTGTAACCCCCGAATGGCATTTGCGCACAAGGAAACTTTTTGAATCTAAAAAACTTGTGTAGGGCTGGATTTGCAGTGCTTGGTAGGCGTTCGGGGGCGAGGCCAGGCTGGATGAAGCCCCCTAAAGCCAGGTCAACATGCCAAGCTGGCTAGATCTCCCACCAATCCAGCAGCATGAGACGCGGATAATAGAGTCCGGCCCGAATCGAGCAGCTGGGCGCATCCCCGCCTTGCAGGTTACGCAGGAGGCTGGCATAGGCCTCGAGCTGCGGAGCGAAGAGCTGGCGCAGTTCTGGCAGGGCCTGGGCGGGGTCCAAATTACCGGCGTGGGTGGTCTTGTAGTCGATAATCCACCAGCAATCTTCAACGTTGGCGCCGGGCGTAGGGCCGGCCCGGAAGACGCGATCTACGCGTACCGCGTGCAGTCCGCCGGCGACGACCCCGGCCCAGGCAGCCTCGCTGGCTGCGGTTGCATGAGGCGATAGAATCCACGAACCAATGGGGTCGTGAGAGGCTTTTAGCGCCAGCTGTAGGGCCTCAGCGGCGATCTGTGAGGCTTGGGGCTGGTCCACGCCGACTGCGCGCGCCTGGGCGGCGATTCGCGGCTCATAACGTCGAAGAGCAGAGCGGGCAGCCTCCCAGTCATGTTTGGCGCGCAGGCGAGCCAGCTCTTCAAGCAGCGCGTGGACGGCTCTTCCCTGGGCGCGGGAGAGCAATCCGCCCTCGTGGCGGGAATAAAGCTGAGCTGGGGCCTTTCCCATTCCCAGAACGGCGGGTTCGGTAGCGGCTTTTTGGGCGGATTCGGCGGGCAAAGGACGGGATTCCGGCGGCAGGCGGCGCAGTAGTGTTGGCCGGATGGGGGGCGGCATGATCGCCAGAGGTCTTTCGCCGGAGGCGGCGAGCGTTTCGATCTCCTGGCTCTGGGGGGCCACCAGGGCTGCTCTGCCAGCCTTCCACTTTTCGAAGCGTGCGCGAACTTCCTCTTCCAGCGCGGGCCAGGCTGTAGCCAGGAGGCTGTTTACGGGTTCCACCAGTGTTATATCCCCGTCTTTTTCTTTGAACGCAGGACGGGCGAAAAGGTGCAATTCCTCGCGGGCGCGAGTGGCGGCTACGTAAAGAATGCGCCGGTCCTCCTGCGATTCTCTTTCGCGATAGATTCGATCAACCCATTCCTTGGCCGGGCTGCGGTCGGCGCGCTTGCGCTGGAAGGGAGCGACTAGGAACTCGGTAATCTCGCCTGAATCATCGGGCTCGGCCAGGCCGCGCTCCAGCCAGGAAAGCATCTTGAACTTGTCGCCCCTGATGCGGGCCTGCAATTCGGGAACGATGACCACCTCGAACTCCAGGCCTTTGGATTTGTGAATGGTCATCAACTGCACGCCGCAATCGCTGCTGGCCCCGGGATCAGGCAGGGCGGTAAGCTTGTCGAGGACTGCTGCAAGGCCGGGGCCAAGCAGCTCCGGTTCGCCGCCCATCAGATTGTCCAGGCAACTCCAGAGAAGGTCGAGGTTGGCGCGGGCAGTCGCATCCACGCAGGCTGCTCCACCCAGCCGCAACCAGACCTGTTCCAGCCAGGTTCCCAGAGATGCCGTGGGATGAGCGGCGCGAAGGTCGGGCGCTGAAGCAAGAGTGTCCAGCACGTGCGCAGCGGCCAGACGGCCTTCATTGCTAAGCAGCGGAAGCCGCTCGGCGATCAACTCAGGCACGGGCCGGGGACGCGATTCAGGATCGTCGCTGCCGGCAATGCGGTGCAGGTCGTCGAGCGAGAGGCAGCACCAGGGAGCGCGCAAGACACCCAGCCAGGCCACTCGATCCTGTGGATTGAGCAGGGCGCGGGCCAGAGCGAGCGCGTCGAGAACTTCGGGTCGCGTGGCGAGCTGCTCCAGTTCGATGACGCGGAAGGGGATTCCCGCCTCGCGCAGTGCCTCGGCGATGGACACAAGGTGATTCTTGGCGCGGCCCAGGACGGCGATGCGGAATTTTTTGTCTTCACCACGCTCTCGGGCGATACGGGCCTGCTCTACGGAGTCTTGATAGCCGCGGATTAGCTCCACAATCTCTTCGATCTGTGCTGTGTGGGCGGCTTCTCTTTCGTTTCCGGGATCGGCGGTTTTGCCGCGTCCGGCCTGAGGAACGAAGTCGAGATGCAGCGTGTAGGACGGTTCGGCACTGGCCGTCATTTCCCGGGCTGGTTTGGCCGGTGTAAAGGTAATACCGCTGCCGTCGTCGGTCGCGAAGATCTGCGCGAAGTCCTTGTTAAGCCGCTCGACCAGCCCTGGCGTAGTGCGGAAGTTGGCCGTTAGGGAAACAGAATCGAAGAGCAGCGGCTCGGCGATCTGCGAATCAGGGCAGGGGATTTCGAGACCAAAGATTTTGACACGCGGAAACAGTTCAGCATCGGCGTCGCGGAAGAAGTAGATGGATTGCATGGGGTCGCCGACCACAAAGCAGGTGCGCCCAGCGCGTTCGGGCCATGCGGCGATGAGACTGGAGAGCAACCGGTGTTGGCGGCGGCTGGTGTCCTGGAACTCATCTACCAGCAGGTGGCGGATATTGTCCGATACATACATAGCGGTGTCGGTGGGGAGATTATCGTCGCCACGAAGCACGTGCTGGGCGACCTGCGCCACCTCGGTGAAGTCCACGGCTCCGGCCTCGGCAAAGACAATCTGAAGTTCGCCCACAGCCCGACGAAGCAACTGGAAGCATGCCTTGATGATTTTCCATTCATCATCGGTGTAACGAATTGAAGCATTTGCAAATGGCCGTTCAAGACGCTCACGTAGTAATACCCAATCCTGCTCGCCCACTAACACAAAGTCCTGCATCCAGCGGTCACGGTTCGAGAGCATCTCGACCAACAGGTCTTCCATTTCCTTCCAGTTGTTATCACGCCAGCTAAGGAGCGCCGCAATAGCTTCACGTAAGTCCGCATCAACTACGTCCATCTTCTCCAAAATGTGGCGAGCTGCGCGTCGATAGAGTTCTTCTGGCTGCTCAGCAATATCGAGGCCACCACCAAAGCTCGAGAGCAACGGTTGCTGCAAGGCCAGATCGCGGCAGAACGAGTCGATGGTGGAGATGCGAAGCTGAGCAGACAGGTCGAGCAGCTTCCAGCCGAGCGTCTGTGAATGCGTCAAGGCTCGATGGGCGAGAGCATCCATGGAGAATTCATCGGAATCCAGTGCAGAGCTAGCGGTGGCCTTTCTCAACTCATCGAGAATCCGGTTGCGCATCTCGGCAGCGGCGGCGTTGGTGAATGTGATGGCGACGATCTGTCCGGGCTCCTCCACTTCACCCAGAAGGCGGAGAAAGCGGCGAGCCAACAGGTCGGTCTTGCCGGAGCCCGCGGGAGCTTGTACTAGAATGGACCTGCCAGTATTAAGAGCATGCCGCCGCTCAAGCTTATCGGGAGGATCTGGATGGGTATGGCTATTCATTGCCATCCTCCTCACTCCCTTGGGTGTCTACGGATTCGAGTTGATCTTGATTTTCGTGAATGCGGCAGAGGGTTTGCAGGCCGCAGCGTTCACATGTCTTGACAGGATCACGCGGGTCCACTTCGGCCTTTCCACCGATAAAGTCTTTAGCTAGCTGCTCGATGTACTCCCGCCATTTGAAAAGTTGTTCTGGTGTAAGCGGGATCTTTACCAGGTTCTTATTGCCTCTGAGGCTCTTAATCAGCGTAGCTCTGGCATCTACAACCCGCCCGGAGAATTCCTGGTCTCCGGTGCGCACCTTGGCGAAGACCAGTCCGCCAAGGCGTTCATCTTGCTCAAGAGCAAATCCGGCATAGAGCGGCAGTTGCACATCTTCGGGCCGTGGCAACTCCCATGCGTTGGGCGAGACGTAGCCGGATTTGTAATCGATAACCAGCAGGGAGCCATCTTTCAGCCGGTCAACGCGGTCCAGGCGCAGATCGAGCGTGAGTCCGGCAAGGTGGACGGTGCGCTTGACCTCGGTGTCGGCGACCTCGAATTCAACGCGCGTGGCCTCGTACTCCAGCCACTCTGTGACCAGCTTTGTCAGCCGCTGCCCTTCCAGTTCCAGGTAGCGGCGTGGCATCAGCTCACGCTGATGAGGTCGCAGCTCCTGCGCCAGTACGCGCTTCACGTGACCGGCAACAAAATCCTCAAGACGGCTCGCATCCGGCTGTAATTCGCCATGGCGATACAAAATGTGCTTTAGCTCTGCATGCGAACGAATGCCCTCAGGCTTGCCCGCCCAAACAGAGTGCAGCACGGCGTGGAGCAGGTTGCCACGTTGCTTGGCGGTCAGGCCGGCCTCGGCAGGCTCCCAGCCTAGAGCGGCCAGGCGCGCGGTGGCGAATGCCTTAAAGGGGCACTGCGATTGCGCGGTGAGGACGTCTGCGCCGCCCTTGACCTTGCCCGGAGAGAAGGGAATCCGGCTGCGGTCCTCAAATGGAATGGTCAGCGGCAGCGGCGCGCCGGTCGCTCTCAACTCCGGCGGTAGCTCCTTCGCCTTGCCGGCAAGCTGGAACATGATACGCGAAGGGCGTGCCTCCGCAGTCTCGTTTTGCCTTGCATAGCTGAAGTGAACCTCCTGCGCGGAAGCCAGAATGCGGCGGCTGATGGCTTCAGCCAGCTCCCAGTCGAGTTGCGGCGTGGCGTGGGGCATTCCGGACTCGCGTTGTACCACGATAGGCAGCAACGGGTGTGTCGAGCCGCTGGCAGGCCATGCGTCTTCATCAGCTCCCAGAAACCAGACTGCATCGGCGGTGAGGCCGGCAGACTCGACCGGTCCGGCGATCTGTATAGGCGCGTTACGCGACTCAGGAGCAAAGAGAGTCTCGTCCAGCGCGCGTCCCAGTTGAGATATGAACTCCTTCCAGCCAATGCGGCGGCCATCGAAGCCCAGCGAGCCGCAGCTCTCCACGATCTGCTGCCAGCGGCGGACTGCCTGGTATTCGTCGCTCTGAAGCGTCCGTGTAGTGGCAAAGTGAATCTCCTCCAGCAGCCGCGGAACCAGCTCCGCCCAGTCGAGAGGGCTTTGCGCACGGCGTGCGAATCCAGCCAGAAGGCGTTGAGCGGCGGTGATGCGCTCTACCCAGGAGGCAGGCAGGAACTCAGCTGCGCACTTCTGGCCAAGGAAGGCTCTCAAGTCCCACTGCGTTCGTTCCAGGCCGTAGCGTCGCAACGTGCGCATGTATGCTTGCAGCGCGGCAGACTCCTGAGGACTGGCGGCAGCGTGACCGGTAGGAAGCAGCCAGTCGAGTTCCTGCTCGTCGAGCGGACCGTCGAGCCAGCGCAGCAGCAGGTGAGCCGCCCGCGCCAAAGCAACCTGGCTCAGCGGGACACCCAGCGAGAACTCGAAGGCTGCACCGGCATGGCGAAGAAAGGCGCGTTCGATCTCGCCCCTGCGCGTGCCGGCGGCCCGGGTTACGACCAGCAGTCGAGCATCAGAGTTGGCGGCAAGCTGATGACCGCACCAGAGAGCGCAAGCCGCTAACTCGGCCGAAAAGTCTGAAGCTTCATGGAAATGAACTGCGCTGGCCGGCTCGCCTCTTGCAGCCTCATGCCACTCGCCCCAGGCGTCGAAGACGCTGCGCTGCACAGACAGAATGCGATCAAATCCCGCCAGAATCAGCGGCGGACGCTCAGCCCGGTCGGCTTTGAGCAGTGGAATCAGCTCATGCGACAAGCGGCTGGAGCTAATCAGACTCTCAGCCCGGCAGGTTTCGTCAAATGCCGCCAGCCAGCCGCTGAAGGCTGCCGCGTCCTGCTGCCATGCGGCGCGAGCTGGCGTCCTCAAATACTGCGGCGCATACGAGCCAATCAACTCGTGTGCCTCCATCGCCAAGGCGGCAAGGCGATGGCGCGGTCCTTCCAGCAACGAGGCCAGAGAGCTGTCCTGGCCGGCGATGGCAAACCAGAGAGCCTCTTCCTGCGCGGGATTCAGCAGCAGGCGGCCATCAGCGCCGCGCTCTTCCCAGGCCCTGCGAACAAAGCTCTGCCAATCGAGAATGTTGGGTGCGGGCCAGGCGGTGAGACCTTCGGCCTGGCGGGCGCGATGGAAGGCAGAGGCAAGGGCGCGAGCGGCGCGGTCGCTGTCCGTAACCACCAGCCCGCCCTCGTGCAGCCACGCATCGATTTCTACTGCCGCCAAGACCCCCATTCCAGCGTTATACGCTGCCAGACCCGGGGCGTGCCATTGGAAGCCTGCAAACAGAACTTTAGCTTCTCAGTCGGCGCTCAAAAGTCCCTGTTGCCGATTTTGAGTCCATGATGAACGAGGTTCAGCAGCACGTGCGGGTGCGGCGTCAGCCCCCTCAGCCGCCGATAATCGAAAGTGTGGAAAGCACGCGCAATCTCTCACTTCTGAAGGACTACCAGGCGTATCTGCGCGTGGAAAAAGGGCTGCGGCCGCTGAGTTGCGAGGCCTACGACAGCGACCTGAAGACCTTTGCCGAGTTTATCGAGGGGCGTAGCGGAGTGCTGCTGACGGCGTCGCAGGAGGACGTAGCGGCATTTCTGGAGCATCTGCGCGGCCACGGCATCGAACAGCGTTCGGCGGCGCGCAAGCTGAGCTGCCTGCGCGGCTTTTACAAGTGGCTCCTGCTCGACCGTCGCATCCATCACGACCCCACCGTCAACATTGAATCGCCCAAAGCCTGGAAGGTGCTGCCCAAATCTCTGGCTGAGCCGGAGGTTACCGAGATGCTGGAGCGTGCGCAAATGTCCACCGAGCATCCGCAGGCGCAAGCCACGCTCCTGCGCGACCGGGCGATTCTGGAGCTGCTCTACGCGGGCGGCTTGCGCGTTTCGGAGGTCACGGCGCTCAGAACCGGCGACCTGGCGCTCGACCTGGGCCGGGTGCAGGTGCGCGGCAAAGGCGATAAGGAACGCATTGTGCCTCTGGGGCGAACAGCGCTTCAGGCTTTGGAGGAGTATCTGCAAAAGGGACGTCCGCACCTGGCTCGCATCAGCTCGTCCGGCTCGGAGCGGAGCAAGTCCAGCGCCGCGCGGCAGGACGCCACCCGTTTATTTCTCTCTCTGCGCGGAATGCCTCTGACACGGCAATGGGTCTGGCATGTGGTCAAGATGGCCAACTCTACCGCCAGCCCGCATCGTCTGCGGCATAGCTGTGCCACGCACATGGTAGAGCACGGCGCCGATCTGCGCAGCGTTCAGTTGCTGCTGGGCCACGCCGACATCTCCACCACGCAGGTTTATACGCACCTTGCTCTGGGCAGGCTCAAGGAAGTCCATCGCCAACACCATCCGCGCGCCAAGCGGCAACGGGCAAAGGTTGTGGAACTTCCTGCCGGGCGTCGAGGGCTGCACCTCGTTTCGAGCACTGTTCCAATCGGCCAACGGGACAGCGAACAGCCAGGCGAGGAGACGGTATGAGCGCATCAGCCGTTTCCTTACCCACTCAAGACGCAACCAATCCGCTGGATTCGCTCGTTGCCGATTATTTACGCGTGCTGGCCAATGAGCGCGGCGCATCGGCGCACACCATCCGTGCTTATGAACGCGAGCTGCGTGGATTCACCGCTTATATCGCACAAATATACGGAAAAGATCAAAGCGTGGAGCGCATCGAGCACACGCACATCCGCGCCTACCTGGGCACGCTCTATGATCGCGGATTATCAAAAGCCTCAACCGCGCGGGCGTTGGCGGCTATTCGCAGTTGGTTCCGGTGGTTGGCGCGCTCGGGGCGCTTGGAGCAGAATGCGGCCTCGCTGGTGGCTACACCAAAGCTGCCCAGGCATCTGCCGCGCGTACCTTCCATTGAGCAGATGAACCGCGTGGTCGATTCAGTTGATGAAGATGCTGCCAGTTGGCCAGCGCGCGACACGGCGATTCTGGAGCTGCTCTACGGCTGCGGCATTCGCAACGCGGAACTGACCGGGCTGAACCTTGAAGACATTCACTGGGCCAACGAAGCGATTCTGATCCGCGGCAAGGGCCAAAAACAACGCTATGTCCCGCTGGGCGACGCGGCGGCCGAGGCCCTGCGCGCCTATCTCGCAGAGCGCGCGGCGAGGCTGGCAGCGGCGGGCGATACAAAAAGCTACGCCACGCCGGCGCTCTTTCTCAACCTGCAACTGCGTGGCCTGGCCAAGCCCGGAGGAGATGCGCGGCTCACCACGCGCAGCATCGGCCGCATCGTCAAGCGTATCGCCATTCTGCGCGGCCTCTCCGCCGAGGTTCATCCGCACACCCTGCGGCACGCCTTCGGGACCCATCTGTTAGAGGAGGGCGCCGACCTGCGCGCCATTCAGGAGTTATTGGGCCACGAACGCCTCTCGACTACGCAGCGCTATACGCAGTTGACAACCGCGCAGTTGACAGTGGTCTACGACCGAACGCATCCGAGAGCGCGGTAGGCGTGTGCGATAGAATCTGGGAGTAATATGCTGAGAGTGACTAATATTTCCATTTGTATTTTGTTTGCGCTGATCTCGTCGATCTCGATGGTTGGGCAGCAAGCCACGCCTCAATTAAGTGGTGGAATCTCCGGAATCGTTCGATATCCAGACGGAATGCCAAGCGGGGGTGCCTCAGTAATTGCAGAAACCGATTGTGGTGACATGGGCTTCAGACTCGTTCATGAAGTAAAGACTTCAATGGATGGAACTTTCTATATTCCTCCTTTTCACGGCGCATCTTGCAACCGAGTTCGACTCAGTGCAGATAAGAAGGAAGACCTGTGGTTACCGACTGGACATGATGTATTTTATGAAGGTGAGAACGGCACATCCACAATCGTTGATGCTTCGTGGATTGGCTCTCCTACAGTGACTGAAATCAAACTCAGAAATCGGGGTGCATTCCTCGCTCTGCGGGTGTTGGATAATGCGACTGGTCGTTATATCCGGGCAGAATTGAATGTCGAGAGAACGCCTGTGTCTGGCTCGAAGTTTGGTTCCATGCTCATCGCGACTGGACGAGACGGGTCGCCAGATACTTTACTTTTACCCGCCGGTGAATATGTGATTACCGTGACACAGTATTCGTGCGGAGCTGCTGACTATTTTACGGCGAGAGGACCACAAAAAGTACTAACTTTACAGGCTGGACAAAGAATAGAGACGGATATTTCCGTGGATATTCGTCTCATCAAGCCTATGAAATCCTATAGCAATCCTCACGGGAGACCATGCAAACCATAATTCGCGGATTGCCAACACGTGATAACATTGTTATTACATGGAGGGGTGATGCTCACAACGATCCGGCGGCTGGGCAACTCGCAGGGAATTCTGATTCCAAAACCGCTGCTGCAACAGGTCGGGCTGCAGGACCAGGCAGAGATGCGTGTCGAAGGTGATGCGCTGGTTTTGCGCAAGCCCAAGGCAACCCCGCGCACTGGCTGGGCCGAAGCAAGCAGAAAGTTGGCCGCCGCAGGAGACGATGCTCTAGTGCTGCCGGAGTTCGCCAATGAAGCTGATAAGGAGCTGAAGTGGTGAAGCGCGGTGAAGTCTGGCTGGTGAATCTCGACCCTACCGTCGGCAGCGAAATTCATAAGACCCGTCCTTGCGTGGTCGTCTCTCCGCCGGAGATGCACGATTATCAGCGCACGGCGATTGTCGCGCCCATGTCCACCGGAAGCCACCCGGCGCCCTTCCGCATTCCTGTTCGCCATGGTGGCAAGCAGGGCCTCATCCTGCTCGATCAGATTCGCGCCGTGGACAAGACTCGCTTGGTTAAACGCGCCGGAGCCATCACACCGAATACCCTGAGCGCCACGCTGGCCGCTCTATGCGAAATCTTCGCGGAGTAGCAAGATGCGGGCGCGATAGGGGTATTCAGAATCAGGCATGATATAGTTTCCGAATCTTCCGACAAGAATCCCTCGAATCCTCTACGCCCCCACGTAATGTGTCCTGGTAGCCTCCCAGAAGCGGTCCACGAGAACAATCGGCATCCAACTCGAGATTCCAGCATCTCATCAAAGTGACACGGCAGGAGCATCATTTCGTGACTCAAGCTGAACCTTTGATCCGCAATATCTCGGACACGGCGCTCCTGGCAGCGGTCTATCGGGCGCGAGAGACCGAGCGCCATGACGCGCTCTTTCGCGATCCCCTTGCTAGCCGCCTGGCCGGTACACGCGGCGAACAGATCGCCGAATCCATGCCCTTCAGCGACCGCAACACCTGGGCCTGGGTGGTGCGCACATACTTGTATGACCAATTCATCGAGGAACAATGTCAGCAGGGCGTGGATATGGTCGTCAATCTTGCCGCGGGCCTCGATACCCGCCCCTATCGCATGACCCTGCCTGCAAAGCTACAGTGGATTGAGATCGATCTCCCCGGCATCCTTTCGTATAAAGATGAAATTCTGGCCAATGAAAAACCAGCCTGCGCTCTGGAACGCGTCAACCTCGATCTATTTGATGTCACTGCCCGCCGCGAAGTTTTCGCCCAACTCGGACGCAGGGCCGACAAAATCTTGATCTTCACCGAAGGGTTCATCATCTATTTCAACGCCGATCAGGTCCGTTCGCTTGCAGAGGATCTTGCGGCTCCTGCAACGTTTCAGCGTTGGATATTGGATCTTGCATCACCGGGTCTCTTGCGTCTACTCCAAAAGAACATGGATCCCTCTCTTATACAGAGCGGTTCCTCGTTGAAATTTGGTCCGGAGGAAGGTCCGGAGTTTTTTGTTCCCTGCGGCTGGAAGCCAATTGATGTGCGATCGCCACTCAAAACGGCGGCGCGTCTCAAACGTCTTTCGTTCGCGATGCGGCTCCTATCTCTGTTACCTGCGACGAATGGCCGCCAGGGTTCGCGACCCTGGTCCGGCATTTGTCTCCTGTCTAAACCATGAGTTCAATGCCAGGTTTGCAGTGCTTGTCGAAATCTTCGCCAAGTAGGGAGTCAGCCGGATGCCCTTACACCCATAACTACGCATAGATACTGCAAGACCAACGTATAACTACACATATTTCCTGCAATAATTACGCATAATGACGCATATATACCCCCAAAACCCCTATTTGTATTGACGCATAAACCGCCCAACTCGAATTCAACTAAACTTGTCCAAAAGCCGCGCATTAAGGGCACGATCCGTTAACTGTGACTTGCCGTAGAACTCACATTGTGCTGCTTAGAAGCTGACCTTGCGCCCCGGGAACCATGTGAGCTGAATGGTCGTGGCCGTCACCGTCTGCTGGCCGGGAATGTAAATCTGAGCCTTCCAGTGCTCGTAGGCAAAATTGCCGTTGACCTCGAAGTCCTTGCCGATGCGCTTGACCACCTGGAAGTTGATGTCGTTCAGAGTGGTGCCGCCATTGACGGGGCTCAGGCAGGGGGTCGCGACGGGGCATCCGGGACTGTAGGCGGGGATGGTCAGGGTTGTCGAGCCGGGGATAAAGTACTTGGTAGCTTTTTGATTTCGCAGGCTCACCTGGATCCATTCGTTGCCGCTCAGATGCCACGTTATCCAGGCCTGGCCGCCCTTGTCTTCGCGCCCAATCCAGTCGCCGAAGAGCTGGCCCTGGTTGGTGTAGCCCTGCTTCTGGATTCCTTCGTAGTACATGAAATGGCCGTAGAGGCTTGGGTACGATGGGCCTTGTGGGGGAGTGGGATGGTCTGAGCTGGAGGGGTCTGTGGAGGCGGCTTCGACGCGCAGGTCCAGTTGAGGAATCCCAGGTACATGGGAGAGATAAAGTCCAGGCCGGTAGGCAGAGCGACGGGGAGCATCGGCGGGGGATATGTCGTCGTGCACCTCTGAATCCGTGTAGAGCGTAAGCCAGTTGCGGACAAATGGTAGCCGGTAGGAGAAGTCGAAAGCGCCGAAGCGCGCGCCGGGATCGTCGCGGCCATTCTTCGTTGTGCCGCCGGGCGATGACATGCTGATAAAACTCTTGGCGAAAGTGCGGAAGGTGATGGGCGCATGGCCCTCGCCACCCCAGATCACGGTGCGCTCAAAGCCGAATTCGAGATTCTCCGTAGGCCGGAAGCTGATCTTCTCAATGTGGACCCAGGGATCGCCGGGGTTGATCACGTTAGGCAGATTAGGATTTGTGCCGCCAGGATTTGCCGGATTGGGCATAAAGGTGTGTCCACGGAGCTTGCCGACCAGAAAGTCGTAGCGGAAGGGGCCGGTAAGCCGGGAAATCAGCGGAATATGGAGCGGCTCGACGCGGTTGATGCGGAAGGAGTAGATGTTTTCGGCGTTGTTGGAGTAGGCCATGCCGCCGCCCAGCCCCGGCCCAAGCCAGTTGTCCTGTTTTCCGAAGGAGATTTCGTGGTTGAGGAGGTTGGCGGAGATGTAAGCCTCCATAACCCTGGCGGTGGCAGTGTTGGCGATGGGCCCCATGGGAATGGTGGCTTGGGGGTAGGGAAGATCAGTGACCGGATTTAGGAAGGTCGTGCTATCCACTATCGAGAGAGCCTGGGCCAGCGTCTGGGAGTAGCCGGTAGCCGAGGGTGCGGCCTCAAACTCGCCACGTGCGTAGAATACGAACCGGCCGGCTGCTGCATAGCCACTGGCGCCGGAATAGTTATTGAATCCGTTCTGGTAGGGGCGTCCGTAATCGTTGATTATGGTTGAGCCCAGATGATAGCTGTCGCGCAGGGGAGTGCCGCTGATGCTGCGAACTACGGTGTAAATCGACTCGATGCGGGAGTTGCCCTGGTGGGGCATGCAGGGCCCAGCCATCTCGTTGCGCAACTCGTGCATCAGCGCATCGTAAATCTCCTGAGCCTCGTCGGTGGCCGGTCCGGCATCGGCATCTTCAATGCGAGCGCCGGCCTCTTCAAGCATATGGCTCATGCTGGAGCGAGTCCACGGCCGCATGCCGAGAAATACATTGTCCACAAAGCCGAGCGAGTAAAGCCGCAGCATGGCTGGATAGACCCAGCTGTCGACCGGCATATAGGGCGAACCAAGAGCTGCGGGCAGGCAGACAGGCGCGGCACCGCCGCTGTCGCGGCCCCACTGACCGCCGGCAGACTCGGCAGTATTGGCCACAGAGTGATCTTCAGCGGCGGCAGGGGCGAAGGCCAGGAAGGGAAGCCCAGCCAATAACATCGCGCTTGGGAAAACGGCAGCCAGGAACCTGCGTTTGCTCACCTTCATATTCCTCACTTTATCATTCGTCTGCCTTGCAGGGATGGAGGAAATAAGCTGCTTAGGGAATTTCACAGCGTGCGCGGGATTCGTGGTTCATTGCAGGCAGCCGTTCCAATGGTGGTATACAATGTCTCGTTTCAGGACAGCGCAAGATTAAATATTTCAAACATATGAAGATTCTCTTCAAGTCGCGTGCGCTTGAGCCGAAATGATTCTTATCCAGCCATGGATGAGCACGTATTTTGCGCCAGATCCCTGAGCCGATCATCGGAGCGATCATGATGTATTCATCTACTGTGGTCTTTGGGGTCTGCGCGGCGCAAACTTCAACTGGCCGGTCTGCACGGCTTCAGGACCAGATACGGACATGGCTGCCTGTGCTGGTCTGCGCAATGGTCTGTGCCGTCGAGTCCACGTCATATTTTGGGGCGGACCACACCAGCGCTCCATTGCGGCGTTTAGCCGAGATGCGTTGCGGCAATGGCGTGGATACGCATTGGGCTGCGATCCACCATCTTATTCGCAAGACTGGCCACTTTATGGGTTTCGGATTCTTTTCCCTGGTCTGCTTTCGCAGCTTCTGGATTACGTTGCAGGGCACGGCGTTCCAATTGCTGCGGCAACTGCATGCACATGGGCTGGCACTTCTGGCTACTTTTTTAATGGCCAGCGCAGACGAATTTCATCAGAGCTTTCTGCCTAACCGGACCGGCCAGTTCAGCGATGTGCTGCTGGACTGCTGCGGCGCGGCGGTATTGTGTGTTGTGCTTTTTCTATGGATGCAGGCGGTTGAAGGACGAAGGCGGGTGCGGTCCAGGATTGGTTGCAGTCTTAAACCGGCCTTTGCCGAAACAACAAACTAAGTCGAGTAGTCCGCGTTGATGCTGACGTATTCATGGGTCAGATCGGTGGTCCAGAAGGTGCAGGAGCCGGCGCCCTGGTGGAGATTGACGGTGATGGAAAACTCGGGCTGAGAGATATAGGCGTGGGAAGCGGCCTCGTCAAACTCCGCTGCACGGCCGCCGTCACGGCAAATGACCAGATCGCCGAAGCGGATGTCGATACGCTCGGGGTCGATCTGCGCGCCGGAGTAGCCGATGGCTGCCGCCAAACGGCCCCAGTTGGGATCGCAACCGGCCCAGGCGGTTTTAACCAGCGGGGAATGGGCGATGGCCTTGGCGATTTTAAGTGCGTCAGCGTCCGTGGCGGCACCTTCGATATGCAACTCCACAACGTGAGTGATGCCTTCGCCGTCGGCCACAATCTGGCGGGCTAGCGAGGTGCAGACCTGCGTGAGTGCGGAGGCGAAGGCTGCGTTATCCGGGCCTACAGCGACATCGATGGCGCCCGAGGCCAACAGCAGCACGGTGTCGTTGGTGGAGGTGTCACCATCCACCGAGATGCGGTTAAAACTGACCTCGATGGCTGAGCGCAGATAGCCGTTCAGTATCGCGGGCTCAACAGCCGCATCGGTGAGGATGTAAACCAGCATGGTGGCGTGCGGAACAAGTTGAGGATGAATCATTCCCGCGCCCTTGCAGAACGCGGCGATGCGGACTTCGCGCGGCGCGCCATCCTGGCCGGGGAGATTCAGCTCAGCGAAGGCGGTCTTCTCTACCGTGTCGGTGGTGAGGATGGCCTGTGCGGCCTGCTGGAAGTGGTCAAAGTCAGCGCCCAGCGAGGAGGCTAGATCCGGCAGGGCGGCGACGAGCTTCTCTGCCGGCAGCGGGACGCCGATAACGCCGGTCGAGGAAGGGAAGACCTCCTCCGGCCGGCAGCCGAAGAGGCGGGCTGCTGCCTGGCAGGTGGCGCGGGCCGCGTCCAGCCCGGCCTGGCCGGTCGCGCAGTTGGCGTTTCCTGCATTGATGGCCACCACGCGCACCTTGCCTCCGGCGTCCCGCAGATGCTCCTTGTCGAGAATCAGCGGAGCGGCGATGACGAGGTTGGCGGTGAAGGCGGCGGTTGCGCTAGCAGGGGCGTCGGCCACAATAAGAGCAAAGTCGGCGCGGCTGCTCTGTTTGATGCCGGCCTTGGCAGCGCCAAAGCGGAAGCCGTGCGGAAGGGCAAATTGAGTAGCGTCAGACATTTCTGTGATGGTTTTAATCTAACAGGTGAGAAGGAACAAGGAACATGGAACAGAGAAAAGCACGCATCATATTGAGTTAAAGAAAGGCTTGGATAAGATTATTTGGCAATAAAAAAGATGGGATGCGAGGAACGCATCCCATCTTTGTTTGAGGTGAAAAACTGGACGATTCTCTAGATCGAACGTCCTGGCTTAGCTGGTCTTCCTGAACTTGTAGCGCAGCATTCCTGCCAACCCAAGCAGGCCGGTGCCGAACATGATCAAAGAGCTGGGCTCGGGAGCGGATTCTATGCTGTCCTCAAACTCGCTGAAGCCGGGGTCGGTGACATCTTTGGCAATATAGAATGTGCCGTTTGTTGTATTGAATACCCCCGATTTTTGAATGTAGCCAGCCGTGTTATCAAGAATGACATAGGTGTCAGCCAGCGAGTCACAACCGACAGTGGAAGCGGGGGTCGAGCAGACATTTTCATCAACGCTACCCACCGGGTTGCTCAACAGGAATGAGCTGTCAACCGAGTAATACCCAGCGGGGCCCGATACCGTATAGACCAAGTCGATGTCTGTGCCCGCGGTCTCATACACCTCAAAAAGGATGTCGAGGGAAGTAGCGGTGTATGTGCTGCCTGCGTTGAAGCTTAAAGTAGCGGTTGGGCTGCCAGGTCCTGAGAAACTGACAGTTGTGAAATCGATGGTCCAGGGACTGCCTGTGCAATCCGTGCCGGAGACAATGGTGCTGGATGGTCCGTAGCCTGTGCACGAGGCCGGGAAAGTGCTGGCCATCGCCGCCGGGGTGATAGCAAGGGCTGTTGCCAATGCGAGAAGTGCAATCGAGAATCTCTTCATGTTTTTCGAGCCTCATTTTGGTGGTGAGTTCCGTCTGGTTGGGGGAACCATGCAGAAACTGGGGTTATTAGATACATCGAGCGTCTAGTTCCTCTGAACGCCCGAGCCGACCTTCTTTTATGCTTATAGAAGCATTCGATGTTCCATGTCAAGTGTTTTTTTGTAAATACTTATTAACGCTGTAGCATATTGATAATAAATAGGTTAAAAACACTATGATCGCCGAGCTCTTAGCTGCTGAATGGCCGGCAAGTGTTAAAAATGTGCAGATCTTTGCATATGTAAGGACAGAATTTGCCCATGCAGTGGTCGTATATTAGCTAGCGAACATGCTGGGGCCGAACAATTATCTCTCAATAAATCCGTCTCAAAAGAGAAGGGCGCCAGAATCGCGCCCTGTTTATTGACACTCAGGAGGAAAGTACCGGCTACGAGTTTGAACTCTGAGTGGATGGCTTGAGCTTCCGAAATAAAACGATTGCCAGACCCAGCAGCCCTGTGCCCAACAACAGTAGAGAAGAGGGCTCAGGAGTAGTTAGCGGGCCACTCACATATTTCACTTCTGTCTCTGAGAGGGAGAGGGGTTCTCCACTGTACCATAGTGAAGAATCAGCGATTGGATCTACATAACCAGTTCTATTGCCCAGGACAGACACCCAAGCGCCATATTCGGTTCCGTACTGAGCAATATCGATTTCGTACCCATCAGCGGTAAAGAGGATACCGCCCCAACTGTCCTGGTAGTAAGGATTTCCAGGGTAGTAAAGCACGTTGTCATATACCTCAGCACCATCCGGAGAAGTCCAGCCAGGGCCGGAGCCATCAATAGACGTCAGGATCGTAGCGGGACCAGCGCCGTCGGGAATCAAGGTGGCCGTTGCATTGATGATATTGATCGGTCCACTGGTTATATCGGGGATGTTGTTCGTATCCGTGAATACCCCGTTTGTAATGCTAGTGATGTCGTAGACGCCGTAGACACTGCTGGGGGTAGTGACGAAGGTTCCAGAGAAGGACATATTGTTGCCCGATACGCCGACATAAGAGAAATTAAATAGTGTGTCGGCTATCGCACCCGGGGAAATCGCCAGGGCCGTTGCTAATGCGAATAAAGTAAATGAAACTTTCTTCATAGTCCCTCTTGGGAAGCACGCCATTTTTAGTCCCGTATGGTGGGGGGAGGGAGGGCAATCACATAATCACCGGTAAAGGAGATCAGCAACAAAGATCGAAACACTTTACCAACTTGTAACTAGCATAATCTGCAAAAAACTGCAATGTCAAGGTTTTTTACATTACTTTAAAGTGCTTAAGCAGGTTGGCTGGCGAACCGTCGGCTATGGGGTGGGATGATCCGACCCCGGAAACACGAATATTAACGATCCGTGGGCAGAGGCACCCAAGCTTCAGCACCGTTATGCCATGGATGCATAAACGCTACTTCAGCCGTAGGTGCCATAAGGAAAAACTAATACGCCGGAGCAGACGTTCCGGCGTATTTGAGGAAAGACGAAAACTTGTCGTCAGGCTCTCAGGCGCGCAGCTTGCGTCGCAATACACCAGCAAGTCCGGCAAGTCCTGTGCCCAGTAGCATCAGGGATGACGGCTCAGGTACAGATGATCCTAAGGGTTGAGATGTATTGGAGCCATTTTGATAGGTGCCGCTATCTGTCCACTGATAAATGCCACCATTGCTATAGATGTTGATGTTTAGTCCGTCGACATCAAAAGCTACGCCCCCAAAGTCTAGAGCTGGATTTGGGGCATTCCCTGGAAATAGTTGATTATCGAACTCGATATTGCCGATGCTTATGTAGCCAGCACCGCAATTCCAACCGCACGGAGTGTTGGGATCGATTAGCATAGCTGAGGTGCCAATGCCTGTGCTAGCAGTGCCTAGGGCGGTGTTGAATGTAGTTGTAACCAAGTCCGTTCCCGCAGTGATTGTTCCAGAAACTCCGGTGATAGTATAACTGCCGTCCGGTAAACCATTTGAAACAGCGGTATATGTCAATATAGTGTCCAAACCACTCCCTATGTAGGTGTACTGGAATGAGTCTGCTACGGCAGGCGGAGAAATCGCCAGGGCTGCAGCCAATGTGAACAAAATGGCCGAAACTTTCTTCATAATCCCCCTCGGGAAGCACGACATTTTAGGTTGCGTCTGGTGGGGGGAGGCAGGTCAGCCAGATAATCACCGATAAAAGAGATCTGCAACGAGAATAGAAACCCTTTACTGCGCAAATCGATTGAAAATTGAAATTGCAATTATCTTATACGCAAAAAAATGCAATGTAAAGAGTTTTTTACATTACGTTAATGTGCTCGAACAGGTGGGCTGGCAAACCAGCGGCCGGGGGGCGGAACGATCCGCCCCCCGGAAAACTGCTATTGACGAGCCGAGGGCAGAGGGGTAGATTAAGCGCACACGGGAAAGGAGGTTGATCCAGCTGATGCAAAAAGAATCTTTGAGATGTTTGTTACGTGAGGTGACTGAGGCCTAAGGCATCGCGCCGCAGATCCCATAGTTGCTCCATTGGGCAATCGCTTTAGCGCGATGGCCTTAGTCCAAACCCAACAGATCACCGCGACGGCCTGGGTAATGCGCCCAGGCCGCCGTTCTATTTAGAGCGGAAATTTGGAAAGCCGTGCAGGGTGTGGCTGCTGTACACTCAGGCCCATGCGGGTCTTTGGCATCGATTGCGGGACGGAGATCACCGGGTATGGGGTAGTGGACTCGGAGGACACATGTCGGCAGTCGCGGCTTGTGATGAAGGCCATGGGCGCGATCCGGCTGGCCAAGTCCAAGACACCGGCTGAGCGTCTGGAGCAGGTCTACCGCGAGCTAAGCGCAGAACTGGGGCGCTGGAAGCCGGATGCAGTGGCCATCGAGGAGGTCTTTTACTCGGTAAACGCTAAGTCGGCGCTGAAGCTGGGGCAAGTGCGGGGCGTGGCTCTGCTGGCCGCGGCGATGCAGGGGCTTCCGGTGGCCGAGTACGCGCCGTTGACCATTAAGTCCAGCGTGGTGGGCTACGGCCTCGCAAAAAAGGAGCAAGTCCAGTTCATGGTGGCGCGGCTGCTGGAGTTGGCCGAGGCGCCGCAACCAGCCGACGCCGCCGACGCCCTGGCCATCGCCATCTGCCACATTCATACCGCGCAGACGCTGGCGCTGCAAGGAGCAGCCAAACACTAAATTCCCGCCTTCATTAATTTGGGTCAGAGGTACTCAGCGCAGGCACGTCTTTGATCATTGCGACGGAGCGGCGGAGTCCTCGGGAGATTCGGCAGTTTGAAGGGTGAATTGATCGTGCAGGATGACATTGATCAGCGACTTGTGGACGCGGATGCGGCCGTTGTACTCGATGAGGCCGAGCTTGCGAAAACGATTCATGAAGAAACTGACACGGGAGCGAGTGGTGCCGGTCATCTCCGCCAGAGTTTCCTGGGTGATGGAAGGAATGAAGGGTTCCGGTTTACCCGGCTCGCCAAATTCGGCCATCAAGAGAAGGATTCTCGCCAGGCGCTTCTCGCTGGAGTTGAAAAGCTGATCAACAAGATCGGCCTGGGTGCGCATGCTCCGGGCCAGCAGAAATTTCAGGTACATATCGGAGAGAGAACGCTCATCGTGCATCACGCGGATCATCTCTTCCCGTGCGATTTCTAGCGCCGTACAGGCAACCATGGCCGTGGCGGTGGCCATATGCAGCGCACCCACGCTGGCCAGCGACTCCTCTCCAATGAACTCCCCGGATGCGAGAAGCGCAACCGTTCCCTCCTTGCCTTCAGGCGAAACGACGGTGAGTTTTGCGCGGCCTGTGCGGAGATAGTAGATGGAAACAGCAGGATCTCCCTGCGAAAAGAAGGTTTGTTTGGGCTGTAAATGGACGACTTTTCGTCCCACGCCCGCTTCTTCCAGAAAGACGGCGAGATTAAAGGTCATGGTTCTCACCTCCACCATGGGGAATGGTCTGCTCCGGATGCGGTCCTCACGGGAGCAGTTCGGAAGCTAACACGGCCGCTTCAGATTTGAGGGAGCCGGGATTCTCAGCTCGCCAGCCCGACTGTGCAAAATGATACACCCATTCGCATGGGTAGGGATGTATATTTTTGAACATTTTCCGCGAATTGACTCCTCTGCGGCGGCTCTGCGAAACTTGCCCGCATGGAATACAGAGGGAAGGTGGAGTACGCCCAGGAGCGGAAGATGCGGACGCGGAATACGCGTCTCTACCGTCTGGCGCATTGGCCGATCTGGATTTTTGTCTTTTTTCTGGCGCCGGGACCGCTGACATTCAGGCTCTTTGCGCATGAGTTCAACTGGTGGAACTGGGCATGGCTGGGATTAGTGCTGGCTTGTACAGGCGTGGCCGCGTTGCGCGGGCGGCTGCCGGGCGCCGAACCAGCGCCGTACATACTGCGCTTTGATGAGGACAAGCCGAATCCGCTCTACCGGCGGGTTTGTTACAGCTTCGCGTGGAATGCCGCGGTGAGCTATGCGCTGTTGAACCTGTGCGGCCTGCTGATTGCTGTTGTGGGCGGCAAGTGGTACATGGGGCAGATTTACTACTACGCCTATCTGCCGCTGGCGGCAGTGATTCTGATGCTGGGCGCGCTGGGCAAGCTGCCGCGGGTGGAATCCTCAACCAGGAAAGAAGGTACTCATCGGCGGTACTTCTACGGCACCGTATGGGCGGTGACGGTGGCGCAGACTGTGCTGCTGGTGTTGTGGAAGACGCTGCCGATTACAGGCGCAACCAATCTTGTCAAGCTGGGAGTGTTTGTGGGAGCTTTGGCGCTGATGGGATGGTTTGCCTATCGCGGAATGTTGCTGCGGACGAGGCCGATTTTGCCGGGAGAGAGCATGGTGGCGGACTGAGACGCGGGAGTTACCGGACCGGCTGATAAGGCTCGACGCGCAGCAAATCGGAGAGGATGCGTCGCTCTTCGGGTGTGAAGACGCCTTGGTAGCGCGCAGAGTTGAGTACCATGGGGCGTTGGTCCAGCGGAACCGTGCGCAAATCCTGGAAGGCGCGCCTCATCATCGTCTGGCGGTCAGCAGGCAGGGTGGCCCAGCTGCGCGCAGATTGATTGATACGCTCTTGTTCCTCGAGCGGAAGATGCTCGATCAACTCGGCGCGAGCCAGCCGGCGCTGCCTTTGATCCTCGGGCAACTGGTTTACCTGATGCAATTGGTTAATAACCCGCTGCTGCTCGGCAAGTTTAAGGCGGCGGAAGTTAGGATCGCTGCGCAGCACCCGTTCCTGCTCCTGAACGGGAAGATTGCGGTGCTGATTAAGCCAGTCGCCCAGGTGGCCCGGCGGACCCGGAGCAAGCGGGACATGGCCCGGATAAGCAGGATGGGGTAGTCCCATGTAGGCTGGAGCCGGATATGTTGAACGGGGCGCTGGGTAACCGGGGGTGGAAGGCCGCGGAGCGCTGGACAGCGGGCGTGTAGGCTGAGTTGAAGGTGCGGAATGTGGGGCAGGAGCGCTGGAGTGCTGGCCGCGAGCCCACACCGCTGGCACACAACAAAGGATGGCAGCCACGGTTATGGCTGCACGGCCGATCCGTCCTGCATTGTGTGCTTCAGAAAACATCGTGATTCTTGGTTCCTGATGGAGAGGTTAGTCCCCGCTTTCTTCGTCGCTGCTGGAGAGCGTTTCCAACTGGTCAAGAAGCTGTGCGTTGCTCTCTAAGATTTGCAAATCATTGACCACCGCAGTCTGTTTGAGGGTGGCCGGTGGCTGGTTCCAGCCGGTGATGCCCAGGTAGGCTCCTCCACCCACCAGCAACACGACGGCCAACGCCATTGCCGCGAGCGGACGAACATGAGCCACTGGTTGAATTGCGAAGCGGGCGCGCAGGCTTGCCAACCATCCGGTCGGACCGGCCTCGCGCTCTTCCCTGAGGCGCGCCTGCAGACGGGTGAGGAAGTATGGGTTTGGTTCCGGCGTCTTCCAGGTATCCAGCAATGCCACTGTTGCCCGCATCTCACCCAATTCCCGGCGGCAGCGGTCACACTCGTCCAGATGAGTTTGCATTTTGTCAGACACCGCGGCCGGATCGAGCAGCAAATTTGCCAGCTTCGTGTCCATTCCTGTGCAATTCGACTTCATTCGCATTTTTGGCATCCGTACCATTGGCGCCACCCCGCTTCTCCGCCGGTCAATCCCGGCTTGTTCCCGTTAAACAAAATCCTTCAACTTGCCTCGCAACGTCTGGTATGCGCGGAAGAGCAGCGACTTGGTGGCGGACTCGCTTAGCTTGAGCACTTCGCCGATCTCGCGGTAATCCATTCCCTGATACTTGTGCATCAGGACGGCCATTCTTTGCCTTTCCGGCAGAGCCATAACATGAGTCCGAATGGCTTTCATGCGCTCATCGCGCAGGAGGCGCTGCTCCACAGATGGCTCATCGTCGGCCACATCCGGAGTCATGCCGGTCTGCTCGTCCGGGGCATCCAGATATACATTTCGCGCGGCTCGTTCGTACTTTGTGTCGCGCGCGTGGTTTACTGCCAGGTTGGTGGCAATCCGGTAAAGCCATGTGGAGAACCTGGCCTCAGCCCGATAGCTCTGCCTGGAGCGGTAAACGCGCAGGAACACCTCCTGCGCCAATTCCTCGGCAATTGCCTGGTTATGGACCATCCGGAAAAGAAAGTGGTAGATGGGCCGGTGATATTTCTCCGCCAGATAGTTGAACCCCGCCTCATCGCCAGCGGCGGCGTGCAGCATGATGGCGGCATCGCTCATGGGGTCCAGACCGGTGGCCAAGCCCTGCCGTCCTTCCGGCCGCGTAGCCGGGCCTGCTCCCAGGGACGGGTTGTCCAGGACCAGGGTTGCCATATCAAAAGAAACCCCATCGGAGCTGGAATGTTGCGCTGAAAGAGCAGTTTGCGGGGAATTTTTATCGTCTGTAGATGAAGCTGGGCGGGTACCGAAGCGATGTCCGCCCGTTCTAGCCATCTGAAGAGTGAAACAAGCACCGGAGAGGCTTGAACCGGCCGATTCAAACCCCGCTAAACCGAGGCTGCCAGAGGCCAAAGCCGGGCACAACACAACCATTCCGTCTGGAGGTAAGCCGGCTGCACGGCGAATTGATCTGGCGTTCCAGCGCATGGAGAGTTTGGTGCAGGTTCCGGCTGGCCCGTTCTGGTCGCCAGGGTTGGCCGTAAAGCCCTGCTGATGTTACTCTAACCTACGGGATGCCCCGCTGGCTTGTTCTCAGCCGACCCCCACCAACCTACGCAAGGGGCGCTTAACTCAGCGGTAGAGTGCCACCTTCACACGGTGGAAGTCGCAGGTTCGAATCCTGCAGCGCCCACCATCACCTTGTTTTAAGCTATCCAAAGAGATTCATAGAATCGCGATAATCCCCAGTAAATGCATGTGGTTATCGTCTTTATGCGTTCAAGGGCACAGTGGCTTAGGAAGTAAAGGCCTATCTCAATGCGGCGAAGAAAAAGGGCGGCCAGCCGGATGGCGGGCCGCCCAGGGTGAGTGCTGAATGATTTACTGCTGCGAGATAGTTACATTAGCTCCACTCGAGGTGTTCTCCAGGCAGACGGACTTTCCGGTTGTTCCGCTCTGAACCGGGGTGACAACGATGCAGCTCTCGAATGCGATGCCATTCGCCGAAACTGAGAACGACCCATAGGTTGTCGAGAGCCAACTGTAGCCCAGAGTGTAGCCCATACTGCTGAACGTCTCGTCCCACTGCAACGATCCAGCGTTGGCCTGGGTTTCGGAACCGGTCATGCCGCCGCTGCTATAGAGGGTGTTTTCCGCGATGCTGTCGTTATCTCCCGAACTCAGCCGCGGCAACGCGCCCGACACAATACTGCCGGCGATGTTGGCGTTGGCGAAGGGAGGAGAGGACGGCTGCGTCTGCGCCTCCAGCCAGCCTGTCTCCAGGTAGTGGTTCGAGCCATTTAAATCCAGGTAGAAGGCGGAGCCCGCGTTGTAGAAGTAGAAGAATGCCGAGTCGCTGCCGGGCGAGAAGGTAGCGCGGCCGGGGTTGGAGGAGTCGAGCGTGATGGTGACCGTTTGGGTGTTCTCATTTCCGGCTGAATAGGTGCCATTAATGTCGTCAAAACTTGCGTTGACGGTCAGTATGTCGGTACCCGTGCCGCTCACCTGATAGACCGAGGAGTCGTAGCCCGCAACGGTGCCGTTGCTGTTTCCCTCATATGCTTGCGAGTAGAGCACGGAGGAGCCGTCGAGGAGGGCCGACGCGGTGTTAGTTGTTTGCAGTTGGGTGCGCATATCGCCGGCCAGCATGCCGGTATCTCCTCCTGTTTCAAGCCAGAACATGCGATCGGCGTCGATGACGTAGGCTACCCAAGTCTGTGCAGTTGTGCTGCCGGTAGCAGTGATTGAGAGCGTAAAGCGCCCTGTTGTGCTGTTTGGCACGGTGTAGGTGCTGGGGTAGGTGGTGGTATTGGCAAATGTCATGCCTTCGTCGCCTGACTGATCGAGGCGCATCCCGTCCCCAATGCCGCTGGTGATGGTTCCACCGGCTGCGCCTCCGGTTCCACCAGTGGAGCTTTCCGTTGAGAGGGTCATGCGACCCACGTAAGCTTTTGGAACGCCGCTGCTGTTCTCACCCTGCATGCTGAAGGCAAGACTCTTGCCGCTGAGGGTGCTGGCGGCAAAGGCGCTGGTGGTGGCCTGGTAGCAGACGCCGCTGCCGTGCGTGCCGGAGGGCGATGTGCCCACGTCGTCAATCTCCACCATGCGGAACGCCGTGGCCGTGGTGGTGGCTGCGTTGGCGTCGTTCAGCGCGATCGCGAATGTCATTGTATGGGTGCCGGTGCCGCCAGTGGTTATGACAGAATTCATGGTCAATACGCCCATGTAGTCTGAGCCGACGCTGTAGCTGCTGGTTGACGAGATCGTGCCCGCCATCTCCGCCGTGAAGTCGCGGCTATTCGAGTCCCACGCGCCGCTGGTAATGCCGCCGCTGCCGTTGGCTACTAAGCTGGTTAGCGAAGCCCAGCGTGAATTGTCGCTGTCATTGTACCCGTCGATCTTGCAGACGTAGGTTCCGGAGAGCAGGCTGTTGCGCGCGCCGGGGGGGGCCGGCACGCTGCTGACGACCAGGTTGAAGACTTGGTCGGCGAAGTTGCTCTCGCTGTCGGTCACCAGGACGCTGAGCGGGAGCGGAGACCATGCCGTAGTGGGCGTGCCGACGATATACAGCGTGCTGCCGGAGTAGTAGGCAAGCAGTCCGTCATTGCCGGAGAAGGTCATCGCGCTGCCGAGGCTGGTAGCGGTGATCCATGTGTCATTCACCTGAAAGGAATAGCCCGTTCCGCTGCCGCCCGTGGCGGTGATCGACGCGGTGAAGGGATAACCGACCAATGCGGAGCCATAACCCGTGTAGTTGGCGGTCAGCGCCAGGTTCGTCGTGGTGGTAGTGAAGCTCGCCCCCACCTGCGCCTCGTTGCCGTAGCTGTCAAAGGTTGCAATCTGCCAGTTGTAATTCGTACTGCTGTAGAGCGCGCCGCTGTTCAGGTAGGAAGAATTTGGCAGGTCGCCGGAGTTGGTCGGATCGACGTCCCAGGTAATGGAGGTGATGGAACTGGAGAATCCGGTCAAACTGGAGTGCTGCGGAGGAATCGCCCAGACAGTGTTGCCGCTGCTATTCTTCAGTAGGAACTGATAGACGTAGCTGCCGGCGCTGGAGGGGTCGGTCCAACTGAAGTTGGGCTTGGTGCTGACGCCGGTTCCCTGGGGTTCCATGTCGGAGACGAAGGCGTCGGTCAGAACGCCGGTCACCGCGGCGGTCAACGTCTCCGAGGTGCCATCGCTGTAGGTGACGCTGAGCTTGTAGGAATCGCCAACGACCGGGGTTCCGGTGACGGCTGGCCAGTAGTCGAAAGAGTCTGAGTAGCCGCTGAAGGCACCCGTGGCAATGTCCGCGGGCACCACCACATCCGCAACGGCTCCAGAGACTTCGGGAGTTTCAGAGAGAAGTTCGACGGCCACCGGCAGCTTGTACTGGCCGGAGATATTGAAGCCGACGCCGTAAACGGTGCCGCCGCCGCTTGAGTTCACATCCGTTAGGACTTCGGCAGAGCTGTTGCCGCTGGGCAGGGTGATGTTTTGACCGGATGTCGCGCCGTTGACGGTCACCGTGATCATGCCTTGCCCACTGTTGGTATTGGAGAGTTCTCCAGCACCGCCAATGAGGCCGGTGGGGGTGGTGTTCAGGTCGAGGAAGCCGAAGATTTGGCAGTTGGTTCCGTTGGGCACATAAACCGAGTATGCCTGCGCACTGACCGGGTCGGCGATCGGATCGGCGTAGACGTTTCCCGTATTCGTGTTATAGCAGCCCACATAGAGCGTCTTTCCGGTGGTGTTTGAGACGCCGGCCGGCAAGGTAAAGGTGACCGTGCCGGAGACCAGGCTGCCGGCCGTGGGCGTAGCGATGAGCAGGCCGCCGGAAGGCTCTGCCGCGGAGTAGTTGCCGACCGTGCTGCCCACCACGCCCGCCGCGCGGAAGTAATAGGTTTGGCCATTCGTAAGCCCGGAGACGACCCAGGGGCTGTTTCCGTTCGCCGCCGGGAAGCTCTTGGTAGTGACTCCCGAGCTGAAGGTCGAGCTGGTGCTGTATTGGAGGTTGTAGGAGGTCGGCATCTCGATGTAATTGCCGTTTGCAATCGGGTCGAAAGAGACTATCGCGCCGCCGCTGAATGCGCCATACCCCGAGTTGGGATCCCAGTTGGGAGTAGACGTGCCCAGAGTAACCGTGGCTGGGTCGGTCAGCGTAACGGCTTGGCCGCTCGCGCCGGAAGTGGTCACGGTGACGCCGGAGAGGCTGCCTGTGGGATCATTGGCGTTCGGCGAGCCTCGGCCCACGATGTCCATATAGGCCTGCAAGGTGTAACTGCCGACCGGCACGCCTTTGATTGTGAAGGTCATGCCTGAAGCAAGGGATCCCGCGGTGGTTGCGTTGATTGCGGTGCCCAGGTTCTGGTTGCAGTTGTTGCAGCCGCTGTTGGGACTCAGTTGCAGATAGACCCAGCCAGTCTTCGAGCCGCCGTAAGTGACGGTACCGGTGACCGTGTAACCGGTGGGCACGACGGGGGTGACCGAGATGGTGTAGTGGATCTGAGGGGTGCTGACGCTCGTGCTGGTGTCGGTCAGCGTGACGTAGAGGTCGTACGTGCCGGTTGTGGTGGGCGTGCCACTGATGCTCAGGTTGTTTCCGTTGTTGTTGACAGTGAATACGCTGGTGACCGTGCCGGAGACCGACCAAGAATAGCTACCGCTGCCGCCCGAGGCGGTGATCGTCGCTCCAGGGTAGGCTTGGTTCACAGTGACCGAAGGCAGCGGATTGGGGCTGGGAGTCTGGGTCAGCGCTCCATAGACGGTCAGCGTGTATTGCTGCGTCGCCGTAACGCCGGTCGAATCCTTGATCTGCACAGTGAAGATAACAGGGGCAATGGAGGCGTTCGAGGGCACGCTGCCGGAGAGAGTGTTGGTCAGCCCCGTGCTGGAGCCCAGGCTGATGTCGAGAGCCGTCAGGGCGGGGCTGCTGGGCGTGATGGACCAGGTATACGGGGCAATCCCGCCGACAGCGGTGATGGTCCCCGAAGCATAGCTGCTTCCCGCATAAGCGTAAGTAGTGGGTAGCGTGGCTGTGGTGATGGCCAGCGATGCGTTGATGGTCACCGACAGGCTGGCCGTCGTCGTGTGGCCACTGCCGTCAGAGAGATCCGCGGTGAAGGTGACCGGACCGCCGGTCGTCGGCGAGGCGCCAGAAAGAACGCCAGAGGAGCTGAGGGACAAGCCGAGGGTGGTCGACAGATTGTTCGCGTCCGCGGTGCTGACTGACCAGACATACGGGGTCGTGGTGCCCGTGCCGCCCGTGGCAACCGTGCCGCCCGCGCCGCCGGTGGCGTGCAGTTGCACGCTGTAAGCCGTGCCATTGACGCCGGTCGGCAGCGGACTGGTGGTGGTGATCGTGAGCGTGGCTTCGATGGTGATGGAGACGCTAGTCGTGACGGTGTTCCCGCCCGAGTCCTTCGCCGTCACGATGACGTTCGAGGTAACGCTCGAAGAGGTCGCGTTGGCAGGCGTGCCGGTAATCGTGCCGGTCGTGGAGAGGCTCAACCCGGAGGGCAATGTCGAGCCGCTAGCCGCGGCCCAGCTCCAGGTGTAAGGTCCTCCCGCGCCGCCTGTGGCTGTAAAGGTCGTTGTCGGGTAGCTCGCTCCCGGATAGAAGGTCGGAATCGTGGGCGGGGTGATAGTGATGCCCGCGCCGACGGTCACATAGTAGGTCACGGTTTGGCTGTTGCCGTAATCATCGGATACCTTCAGCGTGAAGGTGGCTGGACCGGCTGGCACGGTGGGCGTGCCGGTCAAGGAACCTGTAGATCCCGCCATCGGTGACAGGCCCAGCCAGGAGGGCGAGTTGGTCAAGCTCCACGAATAGCCATTCGCAGCGTTGCCACCCGTAACGGTGATAGTGCCGCTGTTATAGGGCGAATTGGCGTAGGCCTCCGGCAATGTCGTTCCGGTCACCGGGCTGATGCTGATGCCCGCGTCCACGGTGACGGAGTAAGTCACCGTTTGGCTGTTGCCGGCCGTATCGGAGACCTTCAGCTCGAAGCTGGCCGCGCTTGCCGCCGAGGTCGGCGTACCAGTCAGGGTTGTCGTAGCGCCGCTCGTCGAGGATAAGCTCAACCAGCTGGGCAGCGGGAAGCCACTGACTGTCGACCATGTATAGTTCCCGTTGCCGCCCGCGGCCGTCAGTGTGCCGCTGGAATAGGCCGAGTTGGCGTAGGCTACGGGCAAAGCTCCGCCCGAGGGGGTAATGCCGATGCCCGCGACTACGGTCACGGAGTAGCTTCCGGTGGCCGTGTTGCCAGCCGAATCGGTGACCTTAATCGAGAAGCTGGCCGCGCTGGCCGTCGCCGTCGGCGTTCCAGAGAGGACGCCGGTCGACGCATTGAGACTCAACCAGCTGGGCAGTGTGGAGCCGGAGGCCACCGTCCAATTCTGGCCCGATCCGCTGCCGCCGGTTGCTGTCAGCGTCGTCGAGTAAAGCGAGTTGGCGTAGGCGGTGGGCAAGGCTCCGCCCGAGGGGCTGAGTGTGATGCCCGCGTCCACCGTCACTGAGTAGGTGATGGTTTGGCTGTTGCCTGCCGAATCGGTCACCTTGAGCTCGAAGCTGGCCGCACTGGCCTGTGCCGTCGGTGTGCCGGTCAGTGTGGTCGTGGCGCCGCTCGTCGATGTGAGGCTTAGCCAGCTGGGCAGCGGGAAGCCGCTGACCACCGACCAGGTATAGCCTGTTCCGCTGCCGCCCGAGGCCGTCAATGTACCGCTGGTATAGGCCAGGTTGGCGTAGGCCACGGGCAAAGCCCCACTCACCGGAGTGATGCTGATGCCCGCATTCACGGTGATGGAAAGCGCTTTGGTGGTGGAGACGTTGGCAACGGTGTCTGTCACCTGGAAGGTGACGCTGGTGGGGCCGCTGGGCGACCCCGTAGGCGTTCCGGTGATCTGCCCCGCAGAAGAGCTCAGAGACAAGCCGGAGGGCAGTGCATTCGATCCGGTCACCGCCCAGGTGTAGTTGCTGGAGGTACCGGAGCCACCGGTCGCCGCCAATGAGGTTGACGGATAGATCGATCCGATGTAGCCGGTCGGCAGCGGGCTGGTGGTGGTGATCGTGAGCGTGGCTTCGATGGTGATGGAGACGCTGGTCGTGACGGTGTTTCCGCCCGAGTCCTTCGCCGTCACGATGACGTTCGAGGTAACGCTTGAAGAGGTCGCGTTGGCAGGCGTGCCGGTAATCGTGCCGGTCGAGGAGAGGCTCAACCCGGAGGGCAATGTCGAGCCGCTAGCCGCAGCCCAGCTCCAGGTGTAAGGCCCTCCCGCGCCGCCTGTGGCTGTAAAGGTCGTTGTCGGGTAGCTCGCTCCCGGATAGAAGGTTGGAATCGTGGGCGGGGTGATGGTGATGCCCGCGCCGACGGCGATCGAGTACGAGACCGTCTGGCTGTTGCCGACCGAATCGGTCACCTTCAGTTCGAAGCTTGCTGCGCTGGCTGTCGCCGTCGGCGTGCCGGTCAGGGTTGTTGTAGCACCCGAAGTCGTGGAGAGGCTCAGCCAAGAGGGGGGCAGGAATCCGCTGACCGTCGACCAGGTATAGCCTGTACCGCTGCCGCCCGAGGCCGTCAGCGAAACGCTGGTATAGGGCGAGTTGGCATAGGCCGTGGCCAGTGTCGTTCCGGTCACCGGGCTGATGCTGATGCCCGCGTCCACGGTGACGGAGTAAGTCACCGTTTGGCTGTTGCCGGCCGTATCGGAGACCTTCAGCTCGAAGCTGGCCGCGCTTGCCGCCGAGGTCGGCGTACCAGTCAGGGTTGTCGTAGCGCCGCTCGTCGAGGATAAGCTCAACCAGCTGGGCAGCGGGAAGCCACTGACTGTCGACCATGTATAGTTCCCGTTGCCGCCCGCGGCCGTCAGTGTGCCGCTGGAATAGGCCGAGTTGGCGTAGGCTACGGGCAAAGCTCCGCCCGAGGGGGTAATGCCGATGCCCGCGACTACGGTCACGGAGTAGCTTCCGGTGGCCGTGTTGCCAGCCGAATCGGTGACCTTAATCGAGAAGCTGGCCGCGCTGGCCGTCGCCGTCGGCGTTCCAGAGAGGACGCCGGTCGACGCATTGAGACTCAACCAGCTGGGCAGTGTGGAGCCGGAGGCCACCGTCCAATTCTGGCCCGATCCGCTGCCGCCGGTTGCTGTCAGCGTCGTCGAGTAAAGCGAGTTGGCGTAGGCGGTGGGCAAGGCTCCGCCCGAGGGGCTGAGTGTGATGCCCGCGTCCACCGTCACTGAGTAGGTGATGGTTTGGCTGTTGCCTGCCGAATCGGTCACCTTGAGCTCGAAGCTGGCCGCACTGGCCTGTGCCGTCGGTGTGCCGGTCAGTGTGGTCGTGGCGCCGCTCGTCGATGTGAGGCTTAGCCAGCTGGGCAGCGGGAAGCCGCTGACCACCGACCAGGTATAGCCTGTTCCGCTGCCGCCCGAGGCCGTCAATGTACCGCTGGTATAGGCCAGGTTGGCGTAGGCCACGGGCAAAGCCCCACTCACCGGAGTGATGCTGATGCCCGCATCCACGGTCACGGAATAGGTGACGGTTTGGCTGTTGCCGACCGAATCGGTCACTTTCAACGTGAAGCTGGCCGCGCTAGCCGCCGTGGTCGGCGTGCCAGTCAGGGTCGTCGTAGCGCCGGTCGTCGAGGAGAAATGCAACCAGGAGGGAAGCGAAGAACCGGAAGCCACTGACCAGGTATAACCCGTTCCGTTGCCGCCCGAGACCGTCAAGTTGCCACTTGAATAGGATGAGCCGGCATAGGCGACGGGCAAAGCCCCAGCCGCTGGAGCGATAACCACCGCCGGATAGCTGACTACAATCGTGTACTGTGACGAGGTCGTCGAGTCGCCGAAGTTGTCCGACGCCGTGACGGTGAAGTTGTATGTGGTTACTTCTGCGGCGGTCGTCGGCATTCCGGTGATCGCGCCGGTGCTTGCGTTGAGTGTCAGCCACGAGGGCAGATTGGTGGAGCTATAGCTGAGCGCGCCCGCGCCGCCGGTAGCCGAGACCGCGCTGGAGTAGGTGACGTTATAGGTTCCGGTGGCCGTCGGCGCCGCGCCGAAGGTGATCGTCGGGGCCGGATTGATGGTCACCGTCAACGACAGATCCGCACTGTACGTGCCGGAGTCCTTCACGGCGACGGTGAAGTTGTATGTTCCCGCTTGCCCGGCCGTGGGCGCAGTGGGGCCGGACAATACGCCTGACGTGCTGATGGACCAACCCGGCGGCAGCGAGCCGCTGACCAGGGTCGTGGTCCAGGTATTGCTTCCGTTGCCGCCCGAGACGGTCAACTGCTGCGAGTAGACCGTCCCTACCACGTCCGTCAATTGCGCAGTGGTCGTGGTGCTCGCTATCAGCGCCGGAACGGTGATCGTCACCGAGCCGGTCTTGCTGGTATCCGCCACCGAGGTGGCCGTGATGGTCACCGTCTGCGCCGAACTGGTAGCGGTGGGCGCTGTGTAGGTGGCCGAGGTAGTCGTCGTATTCGACAGAGTTCCCCCGCCGCTAATACTCCACGTCACGCCGTCGGGCGTGCCGTTTGTGCTCTGGTCATTGGTGACGGTCGCTGTCAACGTTGACGTCTGAGCGGCACCCGAACCTAAGGCGCCACCTGAACCATCCACTGTCGTCAGTGTGGCCGTTACGGTAACGCTCGGAGACGCAGAACCGCCGCAACCGGCCAGGTTGAAAGCCGCTATCATTGTGATAACAAACAGACAGACAACCGCACTGATCCTCAGACCAGAAAGAACGAAACTCTTCCTGAAATTAAACACAGGCGCCTCCCCGAATGTAAAAGAATTCGGCCGCATGCTAGAACACTTGCGGTACACATGTCAATCGGAATATTTCATCCAGGATTTCCATTTTCTATCTCGACTACAAAGTAATACGCTCCGAATTACCACCGTGCGATCTTTTTGCATCCGTTCAAAGAGAAGAGACCCACTCGTGCCGCGGAGATCCTTTGCCCAGACCAACAAACCATAGCTTGCCTGATTTCGAAGCGATTTCTCAGACCGGGCGAGACAGCTGGCCAGCGAGCAGGATCGACCCAAATCTACCGGCTAGACCATCCTAATGCCAATCTGCGGGGGGTACTTTGGGGAGTATTTTCGGCTCTCTCATTTTCAATGTATTGATTTATTTATGATTATAGTTCGATTTGAATCCTGCAGCGCCAACGATTTCAGATTTACTTGCAATAGAACAGACGTGATTTGTGCCAAGCTGGCCGTGACCATGTTCGGTCAGCGAAAACGGCCTCCATGAGAGGCTGTTTGCAGAATAACGGAGCCGTGCTGGCAGGTTACTTTTTAGACTGTTGCTCTGCCCAAGCACCGAGAATCGGTAGCTTGATATGCTTGCCGTTCAATGCTTTGACGGCGCACAAAAGCGAAATGCAGACCCAGACGATCCAGATCAGCACGAAGAGGCCTAAAACGACAAGTGACCCTATGTACGTGACAAGTGACCCCAAGTACGTACTAAGCGCGGGGATAAAGCTCAGGACGAAGCTGAGGATGAATGCCGTAACAGACAACATCGTGGACTGCCAGGCGTGGAAACGCACATAGGCGCTCTTGTTGTAGGGCGAGATGGCCAGGAAGAAAAGCGCCGGAACAATGGTCAGATAGGCGATTGCGCCAAGCGAATTGTCAGAGAAGCCAGATTTTTTCTGATCGGGCATGATCCCTCCTTTGGGGGATGCGGATAGAGTTAAAGTTCCCACGCTTCAGGCGTGAACAGAGAACCAGCAGTAATCAGCCAGAATAGCCACTTCTTTGTTGGCTACGAACCAATATACTCCCCATTGCACACGCCCGTAACAACTATGGCATTTGTTCTAGTACCCAAAACGTAAACAGACCGGTGAAGCCCCTTCATGAGCCACTCCTATGTAACCAGCACCTTCGCCCGTGCGTCTAATACGAACAAGCCGCGCCCGGTTGCGGGCGGTATTATGCTTGCAGAGAAGGGGGCGAAATGAAGGCGGCTTTGCGTATTGCAATCTCCGGAATAAGCGTCCTTGCAGCAGTTGTCGGGCTGGCACAGCCTGTTATGCAGGCGCCAACCGTAGGGGATTTTCAGCTCAAAGTGGTCAATGTTGCGGAGATTGACACGTCGCATGTGAAGCTGGCCTTGGATCTCAATCTGACCCCGGCACAGTCTGTGACCATGGAGAACCTGCGCCTCTGCTCGCTTCATCTGAATGGCCTGCCGGTATTCGCCTCGCCCTTGAACCAGGAGATGGTTCTGAACAAGGGTGTGGTGACGGCATTGCCTCCGCTCTATGTCACGATTCTGTTTCGCGATCTGCAAACGACAGATCCTCTGCGACGAATGGTTGAAAACCATAGCGTCCGGGTCGAGGGTGAACTGGTGGCGGATGTGCGGCTCACCATGATGGAGAAGCTGGTGTTGCACACCCAGCATCCCGGCGTGGCGATCGCGCTAAACCAGGATGTACCCGTGGATTTGGGCGGCAAGGCGCTGGAACGGAACATCGAGTTGACCATCCTGCAGGTGATCGATACCGGGTTCAAGGCCAAAGCCATGGCGAACAAATACATTCAGGGCATGCAGCCCCAGTGGATTCGCGATCTCCAGGCCAATGGCCCGGCGAATCTGTATGCCGTGGAATCGAGTTATACGCTGAAACAGGCAAACGCGAGTTACCCTGTGGCATCAATCCAGTTGGGCTTTCGCATTACGTCAGCCGGAGTTGTGACTACGGCTGAGTCGCAGTCACCATGGAAGTACGATGCGGAATTTCTGGAAGCAGTGCAATCGGGCACAGCCAAGCTAAAGAAGAAGAGCCAGGAGATTCAACTTCAGCCACTTGTGCAAGGCGCCCCCCTGCGGCTCAGTGCCAGGGATTTTACCGTGGATATACGCGGGACACCGGAGGAAGACACTCTGATTTCGGCGAACGGCAAACACGGCAAGATGAAGGTATTACAACGCGCATCGCCCACTGCGCTGGCCGTGCTGACGCTTCATGCGCCACCCGCCACGCAGGCGCTCTCCGCGGCTCCTGCCGCTGTGGTTGCGCAGGACAGTTGGGAACATATTGCGGTCTTTCGCCTGCGTATGGATGCGACGACCAAGAACCTATCGGTCGAGGTGCTGCAATTGGGAGCGCATCGGGAGGGGCAGAGCATTCGGCTGAATGTGCCGGTGGATGCGGCAGTATTCGGTTCGCCGATTGTGACACCTGACGGAGTAATCGGGTTGGTGCAGGACGAGCAGACGGGGGCGTTTCTGCCGTCGGATTTGTTGGCGCCAGCGACTGCGCCTGCCCCTGCCCCTGTGCCAGTAACTACGCCTGTTCCCGCGCCTACACCAGCACCTCCGCCAGTGCCGGTACCCGCTTTTGCCCCTGTACAGTAGAGCCGGATCTATCTTTACGAACAACGAAGGGACGAGCTGAAATTCGTCCCTTCTTGCCTGACTTCAATCTAAGCAATTCACGTCACTGCGGATCGGTGTCGCGCTTGCGCAGAATGGCGATGACCCCGATGACCAACACTACCAGCATGGCGACCAGCACGGAGAGCGATTCGCGGAAGCGATGGCGAAAGCTGACGGCATATGCGACAGGGCCGTAGTGGGGATAATGATCATCGGCCGCCGAGACGCGGCAGGTGTGCTTTTTCCCGAAGGGGTCGGTAAAGGTGATGAGGTAATGGGGAATGTTACCCTCGGCTGGGTCTCCCTTGAAGTGTTCGGCTGGTAATCCCCTAACGTCTAGGTCTCCTCTAAAGTTTAGCGATGACATGAGGAAGATGTTGCCGTTGACTAACTGAAAATCGTAGGGGTCTAACGAGCCGGGCATGATGGGTGCGCCAGGCGGCACGGCCGATCCAGGCGGTATGGCCGACATCTGCTGCTGGCTATCAGAGGGAGCCGGTGGCGGCACAATTTTGCAGTTGTAGTCGGACGCATCCTTATGTTCTCCCCACTCGCTAGCCTCAGCCTCATGACCAAGGTTGGCCTCATAAGCCCAGCGGGAAGGGATGATGGTTGTGACGGCCTGTGCTTTTGGATCAAGGAGGTAAATGGGCCTCATGCCGCCACCCAGGGCGATAATGGGCAACAGCACCAAGGGCAGCATGGCGATGGCGCTCTCGGTGGTTTTGGAGAGCGCGGAGATGGAGAGGCCCAATCCCGCGCCAATCATGGAAGAGATGAGCAGGACGAGGAAGTCGTATAGGAAGTTGCTGTGCAGCGGGCAACTCAGGTAGACGATGGCCAGCATGGAGCCGCACTGGAAGATGCACAGCGCCATGAGAACGGCGAACTTGGAGAAGATGTAAGGGAGGAGCTTGAGGGTGACCATGCGCTCGCGCTTGTAGATGGTCCACTCGCCGACGATGTCACGGGCGGCGTTGTTGCAGCCGAACCAGATGGCTGCCACCACCATGAGGAAATGAACAATGGACATCTTCATAGGCAGGTCGCCGAAGTCCTTGGCCGTAGCAGTGACGGCATTCAAGGGATAGTTGAGCATCACCACCAGCACGGCGAACACCGGAGCCTGCACCAGCAGAATGGCGGTCTGGGCGCGGTCCTGGAGGCGAACAATGACATTGCGCTTAACCAGGGCTAACCACTGGCCCAGGCCGAACTGGCGACGCGGCTTTTCTTCTCCAGTCTTCTCGGCAGCGGCTGGCTGCTTGCCGCTGCGATTCTCCACGAACTCCTTGCGATAGCGAGAGCCCATATAGCGCAGACGCCAGGTATCGGTGCGGTTCTCATCCGGGACCGTATTCATGCCGGAGAAGAGCATCTCCGGGTTCAGCTCGGCGCTCTGAATGGGCGCTGTGCCGGTGGGGCCAACAACGGGAGGATTGAAGAATTGGATTGAGTCCGGATATGCCGGCCCGAAGTAAACCAGCGCCCCGGGTTTGTTTCCCTTATCGCGGGAGACCATGAGCAGGTCGTCGAATTGCTTGTAGACCTTCAGGCTGGGCTGATGAATGGTGGTGAGGATGGTCTTGCCGGATTTGGACAGCTCCTTCAGTAGGTCCACAACCGATTCAGCATCGTAGGAAGAGAGGCCGGAGGTCGGCTCATCGAGAAACAGCACTGGAGTGTCAGTGATGAGTTCCAGCCCAATGTTGACCCTTTTGCGCTGGCCGCCCGAGAGCGTTTTCTTTTCCGGAGACCCGATGACGGTATCGATCTTGTCGGGAATGCCCAGGTCGTTGAGCACCTTTTCGGTGCGCGTGTTGATCTCTTCATCAGTCAAGTCGGTACGCAGACGGGCGGAGAAATAGAGCGCCTGGCGGACGGTCAACTGGGGATGGACAATGTCGTCCTGGGGCACATAGCCCATCATGTGACGGTAGAGGTCGTAGTAGTCGTAAAGGCTCTGGCCACGGAAGAGCACCGTACCCCTTGCCGGGCGCGTGTAGCCGTTAAGAGCCTTCAGCAGGGTAGTCTTTCCGGAGCCGGCCGGGCCCATCATGGCTACCAGCTCATAGGGAAAAACAGTGAGGGAGACGGGGTCCAACAGGCGCTTTCCGTTGGGAGCGTGGACCACAATCTCCTTGGCCTCGATGGTGACCTTGCCGTTGTAGTCGCGCTGCGCAAGCTGGCCATTTTCCATCAGTTGAAAACGGACGCTGCCCAGGCCGATCTCCTGGCCAGGCCTGGCCAGCACCTTGCCAGATACGCGAACACCGTTGAGGTAAGTGCCGTTGCGGGAGCCGAGGTCCTCGACCAGGATGCCCTCCGGAGTGCGCGTGAGCCGGGCGTGGCGCCAGCTGACCATGGGGAAATCGAGGGGAATATCGCATTTGGGGTCGCGCCCAGCTTCCATCGATTTGCCGCGGAAGGAGACCGTTTGGAAGGCGGCCTCGCCGATTTCGACCTTTTCCTCAAGATTAAGAAGCTGTGCGGCAGAAATCTTGTAGGAGCCCAAATAGACCTGGTCGGAGGGCTGCAGAACAGCTCTCTGAATACGGTTGCTCAGCTCTCCGATGGCCGTTCCATTACGCGAGTTGTTGTCTTGAAGGATGTATTGGCCATTCTCTTCGGTAATGACCGCGTGATTCCAACTGACGATGGGAAGGTCGATCTGGACAGTAGATTTCGGGTCTCGGCCAATGGTGATCTGGCATCCGCTGCCGGGGGTTACGGGCGGTCGAGGAGTGCTGGCTGCGGCAGGAGTTGCAGGGGCGACAGGCCAGGGCATCGGCACATGGGTGCCCAAGGTCACACGCGCCCCATGGGGCAAATGCGTCGGTTCACGGGGAGCGATTTTTGCTCCGTTCACATAAGTGCCATTGGTTGAGCCCAGGTCTTCCAGCGTGAAGCCATCCGCCTGCTGTGTCAGCCGGCAATGATGAGAGGAGACTTGTGCCTCAGGCACCACCAGGTCACAGTCCTGCGCGCGCCCTATTACCCATGCACTCTTCGGTTTCAATTCATCACTGGACATAAACAATCAAAAAACCTGGAATGCTCACACTGTAGCACGCAATTGTTACCGGTGAAAACAATTGAGGTCACAACTTGGCTCTGAGACGCTGAATAGACTGGTTTGACGCCACACTAGCCAGCCCGTATTGATTCTGAAGGCTTTATGGCAGGATTATGGGATAGATTTTTAGGTCGAAACGCGTGTTTTGGTTTCCAGACAGCGCCAGAGGGTCGCAAAGCTCTCGATGGGCAGGGCTTCGGCACGAATCAGCGAGGAGAGGCCTGCATCAGCCAGCGCCGCGGCCACAGTTGCGGGGGGCATTGCGGCGGCGCGCAGATTATTGGCAAGCGTTTTGCGTTTCTGCGCAAAGCAGAGGCGTATGAAGCGCAGAAACGAAGCTTCTTCAACGCCTAGTTCGACGAAACGAGGGGCAAATCGCCAGCGGAAGACGGTCGAATGCACCTCAGGCGGCGGACTGAAGGACTTAGGCGGCAACGTAAAGAGCTGCTGAGCTGGCCCGTAGATCTGCATGGTGACTGAGAGCAGGCCGTAGTCGCGCGAGCCAGGCTGGGCGATAACGCGATCGGCTACCTCGCGCTGCACCATGAGTACTGCTTGGTCCAGGGCGGCATGGCTTGCGGCCAGCTTGAGCAGGATAGGCGAAGTGATGCCGTAGGGCAGGTTACCAACCACTAGAAGGCGCTCTCCCGCCGCGTCTGAGGCTGACTTAAAGTCGAATTGCAGCACGTCCTGCTCGATGACAGAAACGCGGTCAGAAGGAAACTGAACGCGCAGATGGAGGGCCAGCTCGTGATCCAGCTCAACGGCCAACAAGTGAGCGGCGCGGGCGGCCAGGATTCCGGTAATGGCTCCGTGACCGGGGCCGATCTCGACCACTGTACGGCTTGTGAGGTCGCCGATGGAAGCTGCAATATGCTGAATGGCCTCCTCATCAACGAGGAAGTTCTGGCCGAGCTTGGGCTTGACGGGCATAAGCTGATTTGATGTTAGATGAAGACGGGCGATTCGAATGGGTATGTAAGTCAGGCCGGATCCGATGCGTTGGCAAAATGTCCATCGGATGCAGCCATTCTGGGCCATTTAGCACATTTTTCACAAACTTTACAGGACTGAGCCTAAAATCTGATACATTGTTCCGCGGGAGGAAATACCATGAAAATCCGCAATATAATTTTGAGCTGTGCGCTGGTTCTCGGACTAGTCGCTGGTGGCGTAACCATAGCCCAGAACGTGAGTCCTCACCGGCACCCGAACCTGGCTGCAGCGCAGGAACTCATGGACAAGGCTGCCACCAAAATCACTGACGCTCAGGTAGCCAACGAGTGGGACATGCAGGGCCATGCAGCTAAAGCCAAGCAGCTGCTGGATGAGGCACGCCACGAAGTCAAATTGGCAGCCGAGGCTGCCAACGAACATCACAAATAGATTCTGCCCGCGAATCGCGGGATATACAGAATCCAGCTTGATGACGAGGAGGGGCGTTGCCCCTCCTCCTGCTCTCCGAACTAACCTGGTCGATCATAAAGGCTTACTCTTTCCGCCATCCGGCTCCTCCATCCGCCGGCATGAGTACATGTCTGCCAATCCCTGTCTGTCGCGCCATTTTGTAAGTAAAACCTAGTAAACTGGCCCTTTGGACGCACTTTATATTTATCAAGGCAGATTTGTTCGTCAGCCCGGGAGTAGTTTTCATGCGCATTGTCTTTGTCGCCTCGGAGTGCGTGCCGTTTGCCAAAACAGGCGGACTGGCCGACGTGATAGGGGCGTTGGCGACGGAACTGGTCAAGATGGGCCATGAGGTGACGGTCTACCTGCCGCTTTATTCGAGCGTGCGGCGTCAATTGACGGGCGAATTCATGTACGCGGTGCGGTCCATCACGATTCCGTTTCAGCACTCCAAACGCAAGGTGAGCATAGTGGACGGCGGCAAACGCGCCGGAGTTCAGTACTACTTTGTGTATTGCCCGGCGCTATTTGAACGGGAGGGACTGTATGGAACAGCCGCGGGCGATTATCCCGACAACGCCGAACGATTCGCGCTCTTCTGCCGCGCGGTTCTGGAGGCGAGCAAGAAACTGGGCGTGCCGGAGGTCTTCCATGCGCACGACTGGCAGGCGGCGCTGATTCCTGTTTACCTGCGTACGGTCTTCGCTTCCAATCCGCTATTGAAACGCGCAGGAGTGGTTCTGACAATTCATAACGCTGCCTACCAGGGCGCGTTTCCTCCGGTTACCACCGAGCAATTGCTCTTTCCCTGGGAGATTTTCACCATGGACAAGCTGGAACAGTTCGACAAATTCAACTTTCTCAAGGGCGGGCTGGTCTACGCGGACATACTGACCACGGTGAGCAGAAAATATGCCGAGGAGATTCAGACACCGGAGTTCGGCGAAGGGTTGGATGGCGTGTTGCAGGGTCGTGCGGCGGACCTGCGCGGGATTCTGAACGGCGTGAACTATATGGAATGGAACCCAGCTACGGACCGGCACCTGTCGGCAAACTACTCGCCGGATAATCTTGCCGGAAAAGCTGTGTGCCGAGCTGATCTGCTGAATGCCTTCGGATTGGAGCAGGTGAAGGACTCGACGCCTATTATTGGCATCGTCTCACGCTTTGCCATGCAGAAGGGTTTTGACCTTGTAGAACAGATTGCCGGCCGGCTGTCGGAACTGAACGTGGCCGTGATGGCGCTGGGTACGGGGGATCCGAGCTACGAGAAATTTTTCCGCGATTGGGCCTTTTGGAACAAGTCCAATGTGTCTGTGCGGATCGGCTACGACAACGCTCTGGCTCACAAGATCGAGGCCGGGGCCGATATGTTCCTGATGCCTTCACTCTATGAGCCGTGCGGGCTGAACCAGATCTATTCGCTCAAGTACGGCACCGTGCCGGTGGTGCGGGCCACTGGCGGGCTGGACGATACCATCGAGGAGTGGAATCCCGAGAAGGGAACCGGAACTGGATTTAAATTCAAGGGTTTGAGAGCCGATGGTTTATGGGCGGCCATAGAGCGGGCGCTGGCGGCGTTCGAGGATAAGAAGGGTTGGACGCGGCTGATGCTCAACGGTATGGCGCAAGACTATGGATGGGCGACGCCAGCACGAGAATATGCGGCGGTGTACGAGGAAGCGGCGCAGAGACGGGCGTAGAGAAAATGGGGAGATGATCAGCAAGGGTGCTCGCGGCTTTAGAGCCCATTTCTACCGGAGTGGCTATCGTCAATGGGCACGGAGACTCCGTATTGGCGCCGCACCAGCCACAGCACCGGCAGCCCTAGCATTATCAGAGCAAGGCCGATCAGCGAGCCTTTCAGATTACCCAAAAAGCAATAGACAAGAACGGGGACACCGCAGAGGCAGAAGACTGCGGGCAGCAGCGGATAGCCCCAGACCTTGTAGGGACGTTCGAGGTAAGGCCGCTTGCGGCGATAGACGAAGATCGTGGTGGCGATGAGCAAATAAAAGAGCCACTCGGCAAAGATGGCCAGATCAAACTGCTTTTCAAATTGACTGAAGATCAGTAAGAGCAGTGTGGCCAGTATTCCCTGGATGGCCAGCGAAGTGGAAGGGGATTGGAAGCGTGGGCTGATGCGGGAAAACTGGCGAATGAAGAGCCGGTCGCGGGCGGCGGCAAAGGGGACGCGGGCGCCGCTCATGACGGTTCCGTTGAGGGTGACGAAGATGGAGAGGGCCATGGCGGCGGCCACGAAGCCCGCTCCGATCGGACCGGCGACGGCGGCGAGCGCTGCCACGGCAGGCCGCTCGCTGGCTGCGATCTGAGTGGCGGAGAGGATGTACTGAATGGCGGCATTGGTGGCCATGTAGAGAAAGCCGACGATGCACAGGCCACCGATCAGCGCGATGGGCAAGCTGCGCCCCGGCCGTTTGATCTCGCCGGACAGGATGGTAAGGTCTGGCCAGCCGTCGTAAGCCCATAAGGTGGCGATCAACGCCAGCATGAATCCGCGGAAGCCGCCTACGGCATGGGGCAGCGTGGTGGAGAAGTTGCTGAAGGAGCCGGAGGATGAGGTAAAACAAAGCGCGACCACGATGAGGATGAGAATGGCTTTAAGAGCGGTAAAGACAAGCTGAAAGTTGCCGGCCTTTTTGATGCCCAGGTAGTTCAGACCGGTCATAAACCAGACCACGGCGATGGCGAAGATCTGCGACCACAGCAGGTGGAAGGGTCCGCCGATAGCCTGATTGCCGAGCCCGTGAAAGGCAGGGAAAAACTCAAGTGTACGGGCCAGGCCGATAGTGATAGCAGCGGCGGAGGCCGGCTTGGCCACGGCAAACCAGGTCCACATATATAGAAAGGCCGGCGTGTCGCCATAAGCACCGCGCAGGAAGACGTATCCGCCTCCGGCATAGGGCAGCATGGCGCCCAGTTCGGCATAGGTCATGGCGCCGAAGAGAGACAACAGGCCTCCAGCGAGCCAGGCCAGATATACGAGCGCCGAGGAGCCGGTGTGGCGCATCATCTCACTGGGCACAAGAAAGATGCCGCTGCCTATAACGGTGCCGACAACGATGGCAGTGGCTTGGCTGGCGCCCAGCACGCGGGGCAGGTTGTCCATAACTGGTTGTGCTTGCAAGGAAGGGTTCTGGCTCATGCTGTGTTGTGAGGGTAGCACGGGCAAGCGGCGCGATTCAGGAAAAATGTGAATTACAGTCCATCCATCCGGAGAATGGCTGGATGTAAAGTCCGGTGCTGAAGCATGGGGCTGGTTTATCTTGCTGCAATACACTTAGGAGAGGACTACAGTGAAATTGGAGAGACCGCTAAGCCACGGTTCCTGAAGCGCAATAGTCCACACATATCAGGGGCTCGAAGCATCCGGGAACGCCGAATTCACAGAAACGGAAAGTGTGGGGTAGAGAGATGCCCGAAACGATCAATTGGCCTAAGTCGACATCACAACGGCGCCGCAGCCACCGCGGATTGTTTTTCTTCATCGCTATCGTTGCAGTGCTGCTTCTAGGCAGCCGGACAGTGCTTTCCTACTGGGTTGACCTGCTGTGGTTCAGGTCGCTCGGTTACAGCGGCGTGTTCTGGAAGTCGCGCGGGTTGGAATGGGGCATTTTCGCGGCGTTTTTTGTCCTGACATTTTTCATTTTGTGGGGGACATTTTCCGCTCTCAAGCGGGCCCATGCCGGCGATTTGCCCAGTGATCACACCCTTGTCATCGCCGGACAAGAGGTGAATCTATCGCTCAAGCCGGTGCTGCGCATCGTGTCCATCGGCGGTTCGCTGGTTATAGCGCTTCTCACCGGCGGGGCGATGGCTGCGCAGTGGCAGACACTGGCGCTCTGGTGGTATGCACCGCGCGGAACCAGCGCCATGACAGATCCGATCTTTGCGAGACCGCTCGACTTCTATCTATTCACCCTGCCAGCATGGCAACTTATTCTGGGATGGCTGCTGACGCTCAGCATAATCGCTTGTGTTCTGGCTGTTGTGTTTCTTATTGTTTCGGGCAGCACACGCGCGTTCAGTGGGCTCCGTGGCAGTCTCTCTGAGTTGCCCTGGCGCGGGCTCTCCCTCACGGTTGCCTTTCTACTGCTCGTCATCGGCCTGCGCGTGTATGTCGGCCGCTTCGAGCAACTCTTCGATCACCACACGATTTTTGACGGCGTTACCTACACAGGCGCGCACGTAACGCTTACCGGCATGCTCCTGGTGAGTGCGGCGTTGCTGCTGGGAGCGGTAATCGCGGCAGTGGGAGGAGTGTTTGCGCCGCGAGCCCGCTGGCTGGCGGCAGCCATCGCTCCGGCGGTAATCTGCTATGTCGGAGTCTCGCTGGTGGGATGGTACGTCTCTAGCTTTATTGTCAAGCCAAACGAACTGGTTCGCGAGCAGCCCTACATCGCAAATAACATCGAGATGACGCAGAAGGCATACGGCCTGGACCGCTTCCAGCAGCGCGAGTTCCCCGCCGAGACCACCGTCGATGCCACTGATCCCGCCAACAATCAGGCAACGCTGCAGAACATTCGCCTGTGGGACTGGAAGGCTCTGCAGGCGACGCTCCAACAAATTCAGGAGATTCGCACTTACTACGACTTTCCCGATGTCGATATTGACCGCTATAACATCGATGGCTCCATGCGCGAGGTGATGCTGGCCGCGCGCGAACTGAACGTGGACAAGCTCCCGGAGAGCAGCCGCAACTGGATCAACGACAAACTGATCTACACGCACGGCTACGGCATCACCATGAACCCGGTGAATGGCTTTACGCCGGAGGGCATGCCCACGCTGCTGTTGAGCAATATGCCGGTGCAAAGCACGTCGCCCAGCCTCAACGTTACGCGGCCGGAAATTTATTTTGGCGAAATGACCAACACCGATGTTTACGTCATGACGCGGCAGCAGGAGTTCAACTATCCCCAGGGCGCCAGCAACAACCTGGCCTCATACCAGGGCACGGGCGGCATCGAGTTAGGTGGATTGCTTCGCCGTACTCTGATTGCCTTTGACCGCGGCGATCTTGCCAAGCTCCCCTTCAGCGACGATGTGAATGCACAAAGCCGCCTGCTGATGCGGCGCACGGTGCGCGAGCGCGCCGCAGCACTGGCGCCGTTCCTGACCTATGATAAGGACCCGTACATCGTGTTGGGCGACGATGGCAGGCTTTCCTGGATTCTCGATGCCTTCACGCAGTCGGACACCTATCCCTACTCGACGCATTACTCGGTCTATGGCCAGCCCATCAACTACATGCGCAACAGCGTCAAGGTGGTCATCGACGCCTACGACGGAACAACGACGTTTTACGTCTTCGACTCTCAAGACCCGATCCTGGCGGCGTATCGCGCCATCTTTCCAAACCTTTTCAAGGACGCGGCGGCCATGCCGGCCGGGTTGCGCAAGCACGTGCGCTACCCCGAGTTACTGCTCAAGCTGCAGGCTGAAGTTTATGGCCTCTATCACATGACCAATCCCGAAGTTTTTTATAACAAGGAAGACCAGTGGACGGTCGCTACCGAGGTCGGCCTGGGCGAGGGTGGCGCGCAACAGACGCAATCGATGGAGCCGAATTTTGTGCTGATGAAGCTGCCTGGCGAGACCGGCGTCGAATTTGTCGAGATTCTGCCCTTCACGCCTCTCAACCGGAACAATTTGATCGGCTGGATCGCCGGGCGCTGCGACGGCGAGCACTATGGCACATCGATCGTCTACGACTTTCCCAAGACCAGGCTGGTGGATGGGCCGCTGCAGATTGAGGCGCGCATCGACCAGAACGCGCAGCTATCCGGCCAGTTGACGTTGTGGAATCAGCAAGGCTCGCATGTAGTGCGCGGAGCGCTGCTGGTCATTCCTTCGGGACGCGCACTGCTCTATGCGGAGCCGATTTATTTACAAGCCGACCGCAGCCCTATGCCGGAGTTGCGCCTGGTGGTGCTGGCCCTGCAGGACAAGCTCGCCTACGGGCCGACCTTCGAGGCGGCGTTGTCGTCGTTGTTCGGCGGTGGGGTTTCTTCGCTGAGTGCGACAGAGACTCCGGCGGCGGCGACCGCTCCGGCGGGCAAGCCGCAGCCGGAACAGGATTTGAAGGCGCTGATTGCGCAGGCAGGCAGGGACATCGACGATTATCAACGGCTCACGGCGGCGGGCAAACTCGCCGAGGCAGGGCAGAAGCTCGACGATTTGAAACAGGTGCTTGGGAAGTTGAATGCGAGGGCGAAATAGTCAAACGGCGAAATTCGACCCCAACTCCGTCAGAATCTCGGAAACAGCCACCTCGGCTGCCTTGGCAATCGCAGGCGACAGCTCCAACGAGATAGGCTGCTTGGGATCGATGGTGATGGCATAGAGTGTCACATCGGGACCACCGCCCTGGATATAAAAGACATCCAGCAGGTCTTTGACGCCGATATCGTGGGCGGTCAGCGTGGGTGGATAGTCGCGCGAGAATTTTGGCGCTGTGCGGGTAACAGTGCCGGGAGGGTTGCCGTCGGCGGCAGCATCGATGAGGATGATGCGGCTGGCGCTCTGCAGCGGCTCGAGCAGAGTGAATCCGCCCGTGCCGCCGTCGAGGCATTCCACATTGGCTGGAAGTGGGTGTTGTTCAAGAGCTCGTACTACATGGACTCCGACGCCTTCATCGCCCATGATGACGTTGCCCAGGCCCAGCACCAGCGTCTTTTTCTGCCTTGTTGCGGTTGAGCTATTTGCCACTCTTCTCCACCCTGTCGAACTTCCATCCGCCAATGATCGAGGATACCGTACCGCGCCCCTCGATATAGTCGTGATAAAAGGCAAGGTAGATGTGAATGATGATAAAGGTGACAAAGAACCACAAGAACGTGTGGTGCCAGAAGCGCACGCTTGCATCGCCGCCCATCAGCGGCACGACCCAGGTAAACATCCTCGGCAGCCACGAGCTGCTCATGCTGGAGTACAGCGCGAAGCCAGTGATTGTTTGGAATACGAACGCGAGGAAAGTGCCGAAATAGATCACACCGGCCAGTGCGTTGTGCCCCGTGGAGATCGGCCCGTGCATCTTGGTTTGAAGCACGTCGGCCTCGATGACATCGACGATCTCCTTCTGTTGCGCCTTCTTGAGAGGGAAGAAGGCGTTCCAATGGGAGTATTTGTTGCCAACGAAGCCCCAGTAGAGCCTTGCCAGGAAGTTAAAGACGTAGACGAACGCGCACACAAAATGAATGAAGCGCACCCAGCCGAACCAGTATTGCTGGTAGGCCTCACCCGCATAAAACATGCGCATGGGCGCACCGATCAGGTAGCCAGTAATGCACAGGGTCGTCAGGGCAATGGCGTTGATCCAATGGTAGGCGCGCACCGGCAATTCCCACACGTAGATGCGCTTGTATTCGACCGGTTGCCCATTACCGTTTGATGCAAACGCGTCGCGCGCGCCTACACTCGCAGCAGAGTTTGGATAGCTCATAGCCGTCACTCGAAGGAAACCTGGTGAAGGTGCCGTCCCTGCGGATCGTACAGATGCACGGCGCAGGCCAGGCACGGGTCAAAGGAATGGATGGTGCGCAGAATCTCGACCGGTTCGTTAATCTTAGACACCGGAGTGCCGATCAACGCCTGCTCAAAGGACGAGCGTTGCCCCTTGGCGTCGCGCGGAGAGCCGTTCCATGTGGTTGGCACCACGAGTTGATAGTTCTCGATGGCGCCATTCTTTATCTTGATCCAGTGCGCTAATGCGCCGCGAGGCGCTTCGGTAAGGCCAACACCCTCCGCCTCCTTGGGCCAGCTCTTGGGATCCCAGAACTCGCCATTGAAGGTGGAGACCTCGTTAATCTTCACGTGATCCATCAACTGGCCGTAATACTCCTTGAGCCAGATCATGGCCAGTGCGGCATCCAGGCCACGTGCCGCTGTGCGGCCCAGCGTAGAGAAGAGCGCGGTGACGGGAACCTTGAGCTGGCCCAGGGTCGCCTTCACCAGCTCCTGCACATCCGTGCGCCCAGAGGCATAGGCTACCAGCAGACGGGCCAGCGGACCCACCTCCATTGGATTATCTTTCCAGCGCGGGGTCTTCAGGAAGGAATATTTTTCGTAGCCTTCCAGGGTCTCAAAGGGCGGCTTGGGCCCGGAGTATTTGATCTTTGTCTCACCGGCCCAGGGATGAATGCCTTCGCTATCCCCCTTTTCGTAGCTGTACCAGGAGTGCGCGATGTACTCCTTGATCTCCTGCGAATCGGTTGCGTTGACAGGATAGACATGGCTGAGGTCGCGATTCAGCACCACGCCGCGCGGATACTTGAACGAATCCGGCTGGTTGTAGCCCTTGGTGGGGAACTCGCCGTAGCTGAGGTAGTTGGACAACCCACCGCCATGGCTGGCCCAGTCTTTGTAGAAGCCGGCCACAGTCAGCAGGTCGGGAATGTAGACCTGGTTGAGGAACTCATCCGCCTGATCGATGAGCCGCTTGACCAGGTTGAGCCGCTCGGAGTTGATGGCGGCCACTTCGTTCATGTTGATGGAGCAGGGAACGCCACCTACCAAATAATTTGGGTGCGGGTTCTTGCCGCCGAAGATCGCGTGAATCTTGACCAGTTCCTTCTGCCAGACCAGCGCGTCTAGGTAGTGGGCCACAGCGATGAGGTTCACCTCCGGCGGCAGCTTGTAAGCCGGATGGCCCCAATAACCGTTGGCGAAGATGCCCAGACCGCTGGCGGCGAATGCTTTGACTTTGTCCTGCACCTCGGTGAAATACGCGGGCGTGTTTTTGTCCCATTTGGAGAAAGACTGCGCTAGTTCGGCAGCCTTCTTGGGATCGGCCTGGAGGCAGTTGACAATGTCCACCCAGTCCAGCGCATGCAGGTGATAGAAGTGGATCACGTGATCCTGCACGTACTGCGTGGTCATCATGATGTTGCGGATGATTTCTGCTGTGGGGGGGATGGTAATCCCCAACGCGTTTTCAACTGCACGTACGCTTGTAAGCGCATGTACCGTGGTGCACACTCCGCAGACGCGTTCGGTGATGGCCCAGGCGTCGCGGGGATCGCGGCCGATGAGAATCTTCTCTAGCCCGCGCACCATGGTGCCTGCGCTGAATGCGTCGGTGATGACGCCATTTTCCACCACCGCCTCGATGCGGAGGTGGCCTTCAATGCGAGTTACGGGATCGACGATTACACGTGTCATTGGACCTTCACCGCTCCTTTTGATCTTCAGCGTGCACTTCCGCGATCACGCTTCGTTTGCGAATATTGGTCACCACCGCATGGGCCGCAACACCGGCCAGGGTGGCTACTCCCACCACCGCGCCCACCGTATCCGCCGTGCTTTCAACGCCGAAGCCGGGGAAGGAGGCCAGGTGCTGATAGAAGGGGCCGTTGTCCCAGAAGCCTTCTTCGCTGCAACCGATGCAGCCGTGGCCGGACTGGATGGGGTAACTGGTGCCCTCGTTCCATTTGGTCACCGAGCAGGCGTTGTAGGTGACCGGACCGCGGCAGCCCATCTTATAGAGGCAATAGCCTTTGCGCGCGTTCTCGTCGTCGAAGGACTCGACGAAGAGGCCGGCATCGTAGTTGGGGCGGCGGTAGCAGGTGTCGTGGACGCGGCGGCCATAAAACTCCTTTGGCCGGCCCTGCGAGTCGAGCGCCGGAACCTGTCCCAGGACCAGAAGATGAGTGACCACAGCCATCATCACGTCGGCGATGGGCGGGCATCCGGGGACATTGATCACCTGCTTGTCCACGAGCTTATGAATGGGCGTGGCGCCAGTGGGATTGGGCCTGGCTGCCTGAACGCAGCCATTGGAAGCGCAACTGCCCCAGGCCACGATCACGGCGGCATCCTTGGAGACGGTCTGCAGTATGGATTCGGCGGTTTTGCCGCCGATCATGCAGTAGACGCCGCCGTCGTGGGTTGGCACGGCGCCTTCCACAAGAACAATGTACTTGCCCTTGTTCTTTTCGATGGTGTCGCTGAGGCTTTTTTCGGCCTGGAAGCCGGAGGCGGCCATCAACGTCTCGGTGTAGTTGAGTGACAGCACGTCGAGCAGCACGTCCAAAACGATGGGGTGCGATGCCCGGATAAAGGACTCGCTGCAGCAGGTACACTCCTGGAAGTGCATCCAGACTACAGCCGGTTTTTCCTTCTTTTCGAAGGCTGAGACGACCTGGGCCACGCCGGATTTACCCAGCCCGGCCACGGTTGCGGCGGCAGCGCAGAACTGTAGAAAATCCCTGCGGCTGTAGCCCTTCTGCTGCATCGAATTCCAAATAGATTGACCCATGCCTACCTCGCTCCTGTACAGGAACCGGGGAAGCAAGTGGCGGCAGGGTACACCCCGAGGGGAAGCCGCCCGTGGTTCCCCGATGGTTGAGAGTGAAGTTAAGGAGTGGAAATAACGGTCGGCTGTGACCTGTGTCACACTACTTTTGTTCAATAGTGCACATGTTGGGCTAAATAATCGTCAAGATGCAGATCACACGTAATTTGCATCACATGCTTTAAGAACAGTGAACAGTGATCAGTGATCAGGAACAGCGAGTTAGCGAGTTAGCAAGTTAGCGAGTTAGCGGGACAGCGGGTTACCTCATTCATTTCGCAATTTTTCCTCGAATTGCAGCGTAGTAATGGGGCACAAGGAAAGCGTGACGTTCAAACGACACCGTAATGCCGGAAAAAGGGCTTTTTGGTAAAGAAAGGTTTGCATATAAATACATGTAAATCTGTAATACTCGATTCAAAATCGATCCAAAATAGCTGTTTTTCGGGCAAAAAGACTAGTCATGACCTAGATCAATGGACAGGCCGTCCAGGCATACGCCTTCGGCAAGGCATGTGTCAGGGAGAAGGGACTAGGGACTAGTGAATAAGGATCAGGGGGCGGGAGATGGGAATAGCAAGGGAAGCGCGGGAGCAGATGCGGCAGCGGATGGAGGATGCTCTGCCTGGGTACCGGTTGGGGCGGGCGGCGGCAGGAGAGGTTGTGAGCTGGGTGCGGGCGGTGCGGCAGGCGGTAGGGATACCGGCGGAGGAGTTAGCCCTGCGGATGGGAGTGAAAGAGCGGGAGGTTTACAGGATGGAGAGGGCCGAGGCGAAGTCGCGCATCGAGCTGGGATCGCTGCGGCGGGCAGCGGAGGCTCTGGACTGCGAGTTGATTTACGCTCTGACGCCACGGAAGGGAACGCTGGGCGAGATGGCGGCGTGGCACCGGACGGAGCGGGAGAAGGTGCTGGACATAGGACGCGTAGCGAGGGATGACAAGAGAGAGATGGAGGGCAAGCGGCGCCGGAAGCAGGATCCCCAAATAAAAGCGCTTCATGAATTGGTTCGTCTGGCGCTGAAATACTAGTTGTCAGTGGACAGTGGACAGAGAACAGAGATCAGTATGTTAACAAGGCAAGCGCAGTTAGCGGGTCAGCGGGAGAACGGGATACCCCATTCTTTTCGCGGTTATTTCCTCGAAGTGCGCGAAAAGAATGGGGTATCCGGTGTTTCCGGGGGCCTGTATTTGCTACCTTGCGGGGATTATCGCTTATGTTCGGCTGACTGTAGACTCGACCCGCTGGGCACACCGAAGACGACGAAAGAGCCCCATGTCCTCGGATCGGGGTTTAGCTTCTCCTCGTTCAACATGGCTTTCCTTAGCAACACGGCCGGCGCGCAATCGTAAAGAGCTTTGCAACTCGCCAATCTTTGAACAAAGTCCTGCATAAGGCCTGCCGTTGCCCTGTCATCCACGTTCCAAAGACTCATCACGACCCAGCGTACGCCGGCCAGCGAGAAGGCACGCCCTACACCTATGATTCCGGCAGCATGCACACCTCCAAGACCTGTCTGGCATGCGCTCAGGACGGCCAAATCGGTCCTGGAAAGATCCAGGCTCTGGATCTCCTTGGCCGTCCACCTTCCCGATTCGTCTGGTGCACCTGCCAGTGCAAGAAAGCCCGATAAGGGATCGTCGGGTTCTGCCGCCCCGTGGGTTGCAAAATAGAGAACATCGGCTGTCCTGGCTCTTGACTCAACCGTTTTCTTGGTGGCATCAGCGCCCAGAAGTGGATTTGTTCTCATGATGGCGCTAACGGCTTTCGCCTCCTCTTCAGCGCCGGGCAATTGCGGAAGATATAAATCTCTGGAACTCTTAAAGGCTGGGTTCCCGACAACAAGCGGGGAGTCGAAGGCAAAGTGTTTGTTGCTGCTCCTATATAAAGATGTCATATAGTACACATGTTGACTGTATGCGACATCCATAATGCCTCGAGCGATCCAGACGGAAGTCGTCTCAACGAGGCGCGAACCATCTGGCCCCCGCAGCAGTTCGAAAGGTACTTCAGCAATTCCCAATTGCGGAACCAGAATGAGCTGTTCGAATTTACTAATGATCGGCCAGAAATCCTTGGGGATGAGTATGGTTGAGAACTGGGTCAGAGCTTCGTCAAAAGATACAACAGCCATAGAATTATCCCGTTCCCCGAAACCGCGTGCGCCATTGGGGTTCCCGGTCATCTTCAGGCCTAAAGATTTATTGAATTGGAGCAGCGCATTCTCCAACAGCTCTGGCGAAAAATGAACCGCGCCATATGCCTCGATTCTGTTCCCTGATAATAGCCAAACCCGTAACATCGGTTTGGGGATATTTTTAGTAGAATCCGGTTCGCACTGGTTCTGCTTGGACCAATGAACGGGATCATTTTCAGGATCAATCACAACCGTTGGTTCCTTCGGCCCTGCTCCACCTACTGATTTGTTTGTTTGTTTCCAGTCCCAGTCGCCGCTCGAATAGGTAAATACACTGCCGTTGTAAAAAACCATCTCATCATTTCCATATTTTTTCGAATTCACCCAAGCTGGAATGTAGTCATAAATGAGTACACCTGTGTTAGAAAAGAAGTTATCTTCTATCGTTTCCGCTATTTGCCTTTCAGGTGGAGGAAGTACTCCGCGGGCTAGCGATAAATCTCTGTAGCTTGAGAATTGATGCTGGAATGCCACTTGCAGCCAACATTCCGCTGTTCTGGAAACTGTTTGGTCGGTAATAGGAAGTGGTGGGGCCTCACGGAGTGCCGTTTGCCCTGTCACCGATATCGTGAGATATGATATTGCGGCCCAGACGAGAATGTGCGAACAGAGGAGCCTGCAGCTAACCATTGATCCCCCGAGGACAGTGTTAATAGGAATTTCGTTTTCCCGACGCTTCTTCACCCAGTTTACATTGATCATGAGCCACCTCGCAATTTCACGCTCGCACTGGCTTTTTGAGGCAATGCAGTTCGCATCCTGAATTCAGTACTCATTCGAAGGCGGTCAACGGACAAACGGTCACGGCATTATCTCTGCCAACTCTCTGATGGCGGAGTCTACCTTAATGTGTTAGTCGAGCTCGCCGAAGAGGGGTGCATTTCGAGATTGCAACCCGATTGGATGCAGGGCACCAGGCACAAGTCAACAATATTGCCGATGGATTTCACACCGTCCCTACGGGACGGTTCCATTATGTTCGGACGTAATCCCAGGGTTGCGCTTTGCTGACCCTGGGCTATTTTCATATCCTCCCTACGGGAGGAGCGGTGTGGCTCATCGAGCACGCCGGAGAGGGCCGCGCTGTTTTAGATTCGGCTTCTGAGATGATCTGCCGGCAGAATGAGCAATACAGAACATCCACGAGGCCGAGAAACGTCTTAGATTCTGATATGGATTTCTCGCAGGTAGCCCGAAAAATCATTTCCGCATCCTCGTCAAATCCAGGACGAAGATAGAAACCATAACCATGCCTGAGCGTTAAGAATTGGAGCCATGATGAAAATCGCCGGAATAGTCCTGACCATTTTGGGGATTGCAGCGCTTATATACGGGGGATTCACTTATTCAAGCCAAAAGAATGTTGTGAATTTTGGTGGAATGCAAATCAGCACAACAGAAAACCATACGATCCCTGTATCTCCTATTCTTGGCGTCATTGCGATAGCAGGCGGCGCCGGCCTGATCTACTTAGGGGCCAAAAAGGGCCGTTGAACCCCTGTGACTTTTAAGGAAAAGGGAATAGGAACTAGGGAACAGGGAACAGCTAAAGACCTTCCAGGGCTAAAGCCCGACATATTTTGTTGGCTTTATGCGGGGGTTGAAACCCCCGCCTCCCTCCGGATCGACACGTCCCTCAGGGGCTAAAGCCCAACATGTTTAATATGCATTTACGGCACGACTGAAGTCGTGCCCTGACACAAAGCTGACACCCGGAATTCGTGGTATTCCACCTTAGATCACCCCAACGAGTAAAGATCGCTCGCCGGGGACCCCGATGCCGCAAGAACAAGAACGCGCCGAAGGTGGGGCACCCGGCATCAGGCAAGAACAACCACAGGTCCTTCGACTTCGCTGCGCTCCGCCCAAGCTGACAGAGGCGAGGGATGGACGCACGACAATTGCAGAACGCAGACTGATACTCTACACGTTCAAGCGATTATTTGAGCGCGGCAATTTGCGAGAAATTGATCTTGTCCGCGAAGGTTTTGACTATATCTTTTCCTTGGTTAATGGCGTCGTCATCCAATTTGTCGCTAGCGTTGTAGGCGATGATCTGAACGTACGTCGTGCTACTGGGATAGACAACCAGAGAATAACACTCACCCGGCATGAAGAATGTATCTGAGGCTTTGAAGCCGTTCACGGTGGTTTGCTCCCAAAACCCCTCCATGGGTCCCACGAACATCTTGTTGAGATCCTCTTTTTGCGCGTTTTTATTTGCAACCAGGATTTGCACTTTCACGCGTTGGATTTTCGCCCCTGGTGCATTGCCAGAAGGGATATAGGACCTCATCGAGCTGTAACCTACTCCCGAAACGCTTTGATTTGCGGGCTGGCCCTCGACACTCCAGCCTGGGGGCGCGTCTGGCAGTAATGGAACCAGTTTTCCTGACTTTTCGCACGCCGTCAGGATTAATAAGATGCATATGCAGGTCATACGGCCAATAGCACGCATGGTAATCTCCTCCTGTTTCAGTTGCTCGATTAGGAAAGGGTGTTCAACTTCAACCGGATTTATCTTTCCCGGCGAGAAGAGAGTATACCTCTGATTGCACGGAGCGCAATCTATCGCGTGCTAGCGCTTGTCAACCGAGGCCGCTAAGCCGGAGATTTTGGTCTTGTTGTATCCCAATGCGATTATCTCGGCTGCCCGGTCGAATTCCAACGTCTTGCAGACATTCCTGGGGATATCTATGACGATGTCGGGAGGATAGGCGGCCAGCTTAAGGCGGGATATGGTGCTCTGCATAGCTTCGAAGCCCTGAATGGCGATTTCGTACGGACCCCAATCCCGGCTGCCGCCGCCTGGCGTGGATGGCTGGAGGCGGCTGATGAAGCGATTGAGTTTCTCACGGAAGGGGGACGCAGGGGACTGCGGGGCGGCACTTACGACAGCAGGCTCTATGGGAGTTTCAGGGGGGCCGTTCAGATTCACGGCAATGGTGATGTCGGTATGATCGCCAAACACCGGCGCGATGGGCACGGGATTGAGAACCCCTCCATCGACAAGATCGACTCCCCTGTACTTGAACGGAGTGAAGAAGAGAGGTATGGCGAAAGATGCGCGCATGGCATCGAATAGACTGCCGGAGCGTATCCAAACCTCCTTCTGGCCTCTGAGGTCAGCGGCGACGGCGGTAAATGAAATGGGGAGGTCCTCGATCAATTTCTCGCCCACCAGGCCGATCAGAGTGTTGACGAGTTTATCCCCTCTCACCAGTCCACTCTTATCCCAGGAAAGATCGAGCAGCGTGAGGATGTCGACTTTGGTCAAGCAACGCACCCATTGCTCGTATACATCCAGTTTTCCGGCAGCGTATATGCCGCCGATGACTGCTCCGATGGAGCAGCCGACTATCGACTTGATCTTGAAGTCATTTTCTTCGAGCCAATGAATGACGCCAATGTGCGCCAAACCACGAGCGCCGCCGCTGCCGAGAACCAGTGAAACGGTCTTGCTATTCGCAGTTGACATCTTCTCACCTCATGTCTTTCACTGAGAGGCCAGCATGTGCCTAACGGGCGAGCAAAAGGCCCATCCCGGCGCAGACTGTGCCTGGATGGTATTAATAAGTATCAGTGTAAGCGACTTGACTCAGCAATGACAGAGATTCATTTGACCCAAACTGATGAGCCAGGCCGCTGAAAGGAGAATCTTCATGAAGCTATCAGTTTTTGTGCAACGCTGTTTCGGGATGAGTTTTGTACTCGCCTGTTTGCTTGGAAATCCGCTGTCCTCCGCACCACAAACACCGCAGGCTAATGGAGAGACCATCGTGCTCATACGGCACGGCGAAAAACCGGCAGGCGGACTTGGCCAGTTGTCCTGCAAAGGACTGAATCGTTCGCTGGCGCTGCCATCCCTGCTGATTAGCCGCTATGGCAAGCCGGACTACATCTATGCGCCGAATCCCAACGTAAAAATAAACGACGGCCACATTCTGCCGACTTACTCTTACCTGAGGCCGGTGGCAACCATCGAGCCGACCGCTATCCGGCTGGGGATGCCAGTGAATACGGATATCGGATACAACCAGATCGCAAAGCTGCAGCACGAATTGCTGCAGACTTCCCATGCGCACTCGGTGATCTTTGTTGCCTGGGAGCACTTCTATTTGCATGAGTTCGCCATACAGATGCTCGAGTCCTACGGGAGTAATGGAGCACAGACGCCAGAGTGGCCCGAAAGCGATTTTGAAACGATCTATGTTTTTCACGTAACACGGACAGGCAAGAACGGCGCGCCGCAAGCCACGCTGGAAATCCAGAGGGAAGATCTAGGAGAGACACTGAACGACACATGCCCCGGTCCGCAGTAGGTTGGAGCGAAGCGCAATAAGGCTTGACCGGAGGGAACCAGGGAACTAAACTCGCCTGCTCAGGAGGGTTTTATGAGAAAGGCCATGACTTCTTCCATCGCAGGCATCGCATTCTCTTGCGCAATCCTATTGCTTCAACCAACTCCCCCGGCACGGGCCCAAGGCACCACAGGTCAGGTGAACCTGCTGTCGTGGGGCGCCGGCGCGCTGATCGTGAAAGCGCCGCCGTCTTACTCGAATAGCGGCCAGTGGTCGCCCGATGCACTTCTGGACGAGCTTCCAGACACGGGTTGGGCCACGCCGACAGGGGACCTGACGCCTAAGGTCTTCATATTTGAGTTGGCGAACAGGAGCGAAATCACCAGCCTGGCCTTTGATACCGCCCATGTGGAGAACCGTGGCTGCGGGGCCAAGGATTTGATCGTAGAAATTTCCGATCGCCAGGACGGGGGCTTCACGGAAATCGCCAGGCCGTCGCTGGCGGCGGAAACGGATCACCAGAAGTTCGTACTGAAGACGCCAGCAAGCGGACGATATCTGAGGCTGACGGTGCTCAACAACTGGGGCGATGACAAGTACATGGAAATCATGGATATGTACGCCTATGGCAGACCACTGGCTACACGGCCGCTGGCCGACAACTCCGGCACGTTTTCCTCCGATTACGGAGAGTTTCACATGCAGCAGACCGGCGCCGCGGTGAACGGCTGTTATGTGCAAAATAACGGTCTGATCGAAAACGGAGGATTTGACGGCAGGGTGCTGCGGTTTACCTGGAGCGAAGGTGAAGTTGCACCAGGTGAACGGCATGGCGGCCCGGCGATGTTGATTTTCTCCGACGACGGGCAATCGTTTACCGGATTTTTTTGGAGTGAAGGCAGCAACGGAATCTATAGCGGAGTGTGGAACGGCAAGCGAATCTCGCGGACGATAGGCTCATGCCCGTACTGGAAGCCGGGAACCGGCAATGAGGTCATGAAGCAACTGCAGAGTGAAGGGCGCGCGCGGCTCTACGGGATTCTGTTTGATACCGATTCCGACCACCTGAAGGACGAATCCAAACCCACGCTGGATAAGCTGGTGGCCGCGGCCCGCTCCCAGCCGACGTGGAACTTTGCGATCGAAGGACACACCGACAATGTGGGCAGCGACGCCCACAACCAGACGCTCTCTGATAAGCGCGCCGCCTCCGTCAAAGCCTACCTGGTGAACGCCGGGATAGCCGCGAACCGTTTGACAACCCAGGGATTCGGGGCGAGCCATCCAGTGGCCAGCAACGACACCACGCTGGGCCGCTCGCAGAACCGGCGAGTGGAGGTTGTAAAGAAGTAGGTCAGAGTCCCAGCAGAGAGCACCGCCCCACGGACGATAAGGTGTTCCTTGACCTCAGCGAGTAAAAATCAGTCGCTTGGGCCACGAGTCATATGGCACTCGCTGTCCAGCAAGCAATCCGGCTGGCTAGCGGGGAATCTCGAGGGCGCCGGTGAGGCTGGAGACGCGCTGCACGCCGTGGCTGCGGCACCAGGACTCGAGTCCGCGTGAGATGCGTTCGACGGCGCGGGGGTCGGCGAAGCTGGCCGTGCCAACCTGGACGGCGGTGGCTCCGGCCAGCATGAACTCGACGGCGTCCTCAGGGGTGGTGATGCCGCCCATGCCGATGATGGGGATGGAGACGGCTTTGGCGGTCTCGTAGACCATGCGCAGGGAGATGGGCTTGATAGCCGGGCCAGAGAGGCCTCCGGTGACGTGCGCCAGGCGCGGGCGGCGGGTTTCGGGGTCGATGGACATGGCCAGAAAGGTATTCGACACGCTGACGGCGTTGGCCCCGGCGCGGGCGGCGATCCTGGCCATGTGTGCGATGGAGGTCACGTTGGGTGAGAGCTTAACGATGAGCGGTCGTGTGGAAGCGGTGCTGGCCTGATTAACGAGATATTCGAGCGAGCCTGGGTCGGTGCCAAAGACCATGTAGTTGGCGTGGATGTTGGGGCAGGAGACATTCAGCTCGTAGGCAGCGATGCCTTCGGCCTGGTTGAGCCGCTCGATGACGGCGAGGTACTCGCCCACCGTGTAGCCGAAGACGTTGACAATGACATTGCAGCGGGGATAGCGGCGGAGCGGGGGCAGCTTGCGGGCGATGAACTCCTCGACACCCACGTTTTGCAGGCCGATAGCGTTTAACATGCCGGCGGCGGTTTGGATGATGCGCGGCGGGGCGTTGCCGGCGATGGCCTCGAGCGAAATGCCCTTGGTGACGAACCCACCGATGCGCTCCAGCGAGACGATATCTTCAAACTCGATACCGTAGCCAAAGGTGCCGCTGGCGGCGATGATGGGGTTGGCCAGTTCCAGGCCAGCCAGCGATACTTTCATCTCGGGTTTCACGCGCGGCACGCTTCCTTCAACAGTGAACAGTGGACGGTGGTCAGTTGCGATCGGTGCAAAAACTATGCGCTGACCATCTCGCTGGCCTTCACCTTGACCGGAGTAAGCCAGCCGAAGCGGTCGGGTTTGAGACCGTTGGCAATGCCGAGGAATTCGTCGGCAATTTTTTTGGTGACTTCGCCGGGTTTTCCGTCCGCTATGAGGATGCGGTCAATGGAGCGGATGGGCGAGACCTCGGCGGCCGTGCCGGTGAAAAAGACCTCGTCGGCGATGTAGAGCATTTCGCGCGGAATGGGCTGCTCGATGACCGTATAGCCCAGATGGCGGGCAATGGCTATCGCGCTGTCGCGGGTGATGCCGGAGAGGGCCGAGTTGCCCAACTGCGGGGTGTAGATTACGCCGCTGCGGACCACAAAGACGTTCTCGCCGGAGCCCTCACTGACCAGACCGTTGACGTCAAGGGCGATGCCCTCGGCGTAGCCGTTGGTGTCGGCTTCCATGCGGATCAGCTGTGAATTCATATAGTTGGCGCCAGCCTTGGCCAGTGAGGGCATGGTGTTGGGCGCCAGCCGGTTCCAACTGGAGATGCATACGTCGGCGCCGCCGTGGCCAGCCACGTACTTGCCCCAGGGGAAGTTGGCGATGTAGACCTCAATAGGCGAACCCTTGGGATTGACGCCGATTTCACCGTATCCGCGGAGCACGACGGGGCGGATGTAGCAGGGAGCAACCCCATTGGCTTCAATCACATCCACGACGGCTGCGCAGAGCTCGTCGAGCGTGTAGGGCACCTCAATGCGGTAGATTTTGGCTGAGTCCAGAAGCCGCTGCATGTGCTCCGGCAGACGGAAGACGGCCGAGCCCTGCGGCTGACCGTAACAACGAATCCCTTCAAAGACGCTGGAGCCGTAGTGGATTACATGGCTCATGACGTGGATGGTGGCCTGTTCCCAGGGAATGAGAGTGCCATTGTGCCAGATTTTGGAGGTGGGTTGGATTGGCATGGGTTTGTCGTGCTCCTTGGTTATGCCGTGTGTGTACTCTTTAGGGTAGCGCGAGAGAGGCGGAGCTGTCACGGAAGAGAGTGCGCAGGACAGGGCAGATGTCACTGAGCCTGGGCATGGTACAAATGGGATTTAAAGGAGCGCCGCTCGAAATATTGCAGTTTTTTATCAGTCTTTTTAAGGAGTAAACGGCCATGAGTCATGGATTGAATATTCGCAAGGATGCGGAGCTGGATTTTCTATCACTGGGCGCGCTGGTGCACCGGCTCGATCCGGGAATCATACCCTTTCGCAAGGCGACTGAGTGCCAGATACACGTCAGCGGCGGCGAGTTCAATGTGGCTGCCAACTTGTCGAATTGCTTTGGCATGAGGACAGCAATCGTCTCGGCGATGGCGGATTATCCGATTGGCGATCTGATCGCGGAGCGGGTGCGCGCCATGGGGGTGAAGCCGTTTTACAAACACTTCAAGCACAACGGGGTGAACGGCCCCAACATGGCCACCGTGTACAGCGACCGTGGGTACGGGGTGCGCCCTCCGGTGGTCTTCTACAACCGCTGCAACGAAGCGGCGGGGCAACTGAAGCCGGGGGATTTCGACTGGAAGGCGATCTTTGCTAAGGGCGTGAAATGGGCGCACTGCGGCGGCATCTTTGCGGCTCTGTCGCCGACGACCGCGCCGCTGGCCGCGGAGATGATGCGTGAAGCCAAGGCGGCGGGCGCAATTACTTCGTTCGATCTGAATTTTCGCGAGAAGCTGTGGAATATCCACGGAGGCGCGGAAAAGGCTGTCGAGACGATCGCCAAGATCGTGGAGAATGTGGACGTGCTGGTGGGCAACGAAGAGGACCTGCAGAAGGGACTGGGAATTCCCGGGCCGGAGGTGGCGGCAAAATCGAAGCTGGACCCCAGCGTGTTTTTCGGCATGATCGACAATGTGGTAAAGAAGCATCCGCATGTGAAGGTGGTGGCTACGACGCTGCGAGAGGTGCACTCCACCAACCGGCATAGCTGGAGCGCGGTGGCGTGGGTTGACGGAAAGACCTATACCGCGCCGACGGCTGAATTGGATGTACTGGATCGCGTGGGCGGCGGCGACGGCTTTGCGGCGGGATTTTTCTATGGCCTGCTGGCCGGCGAGACGCCGGAAGAGGCCGTCAAGCTGGGCTGGGCGCATGGCGCGCTGCTGACCACGTTCCCTGGCGACACATCCATGGCGACCGTGGAGCAGGTGAGAGCCTTTGCCAAAGGCGGATCGGCGCGGATTCAGCGGTAATGAAGAAGTAAAAAGTGAAGAAGTGAAGTAGTAAAGAAGTGACGATTTAGGGAAATGGGGAGATTGTATGGCAGATGCATCGTGTGATATTGGCTTGATCGGACTTGCCGTGATGGGACAGAACCTTGTCCTCAACATGAACGATCATGGCTTCAAAGTTGCCGTCTTCAACCGCACCGTTTCCAAGGTGGACGACTTTCTGGCCAACGAAGCCAAGGGTACGGAGGTGGTGGGCGCCCATTCGCTGGAAGAGTTGGTCAAACTGCTCAAGCGGCCGCGCCGCGTGATGCTAATGGTGAAAGCGGGCGATACTGTTGACCAGATGATCGGCCATGTTGTGCCTTATCTGGGAAAAGGCGACATCATTATTGACGGCGGCAACTCGCTGTTTACCGATTCCAACCGCCGGACAAAGGACCTGGCGGCAAAAGGCATCCTGTTTATCGGCACCGGAGTATCGGGCGGCGAAGAGGGCGCACGGCGCGGCCCTTCGATTATGCCGGGAGGTAATCAGCTTGCGTGGCCGTACATGAAGGAGATTTTCCAAGCGATTGCCGCCAAGGTGGAGGACGGAACGCCCTGCTGCGACTGGGTAGGCGAGGACGGGGCTGGCCACTACGTAAAGATGGCGCATAACGGCATTGAGTATGGCGATATGCAGCTGATTTGCGAGGCATACGACCTGATGAAGCGCGGTCTGGGCTTGACCGCCGATGAGCTGCACGAGGTTTTTGCGGAGTGGAACAAGGGCGAATTGGACAGTTACCTGATTGAGATTTCCCGGGACATCTTCGGCAAGAAGGATGAAGACGGCAAGCCGATTGTGGATAAGATTCTGGACACCGCAGGGCAGAAGGGCACAGGCAAGTGGACGGTCTTCAGCTCGCTCGATCTTGGCCAGCCGGTAACGCTGATCGGCGAGTCAGTCTTTGCGCGCTGCCTGTCGGCGCTGAAGGAAGAGCGCGTGGAGGCGGCGAAAATTTTGCAGGGACCGGCGAGCAAGGATAAGATTGCGGACCGCGAAACATTTATTGAGGATGTGCGACGGGCACTTTATTGCTCCAAGATGGTTTCTTATGCGCAGGGTTATATGCTGCTGAGGGCCGCCGCCAAGGAACATGGCTGGAACCTGAACATGGGCGGCATCGCGCTGATGTGGCGCGGCGGATGCATCATTCGCAGCCGCTTCCTGGGCAAGATCAAAGAGGCTTTTGACAAGAACCCGGGGATCGAGAATCTGCTGCTGGATAGCTTCTTCTCCGCGGCGCTGAACAATTACCAGGCTTCGTGGCGCAAGGCTGTAGTGCAGGCGGTGGAACTGGGCGTGCCGACGCCGGCGTTTTCCACGGCGCTGGCATTTTTCGACGGCTATCGCACGGCGCGGTTGCCCGCCAATCTGTTGCAGGCGCAACGCGATTACTTTGGCGCGCACACGTATGAGCGTGTAGACAAGCCGCGAGGTGAATTCTTCCACACCAACTGGACCGGACACGGAGGGCGCGTTTCTTCGACGACTTATAACGTTTAGTAAGGGCATATCATAGGACTGAGATCTGACCTCTCTGGTGGTCTAACCTCGTCGCTCCCAAGAAAGGCAGAGATAAGTAATGCTGATTCACGAAGAACGCTTATTTCCCGTCGATCCGGCAACACGAAAGATTGCCAAAGCTCTTTATGCGCATATCCGAAGTTTACCCATTATCAGCCCTCATGGGCATACGCAGGCGTGCTGGTTCGCCCGGAACGAGCCTTTTCCCGACCCTGCAAAGCTGTTCGTGCAACCCGATCACTATGTTTACCGGATGCTGTATAGCCAGGGAATATCTCTTGAAGACCTGGAAATCGGGCAAACGGAGCTTAAGGACGCGCGCAAGGTATGGCGCATCTTCGCCAGCCATTACTACCTGTTTCGCGGAACCCCGACGCGCATGTGGCTGGATTATGCCTTCCAGGAGCTTTTTGGTTTGGAGGAGCGGCTGTCGGCGAAGACGGCCGACATGTACTTCGACACCATCGCCGCAAAACTGCGCACCCCGGAGTTTTTGCCCCGCGCCCTTTATGAGCGCTTCAATATCGAGGTGCTGACAACTACCGATTCTCCACTCGACTCTCTGGCTGATCACAAAGCGATCCGCGAATCAGGCTGGAAAGCGAGGATAGTACCCGCCTTCCGCCCCGACCCGGTAGTCGATCCGGAGTTTGAAGGATTCTCACAGTCGATCCGCAAGCTGGGCGAGCAGAACGGCGAAGACACGTCAACCTGGAGCGGCTACCTGAACGCTCTGCGCAAGGCGCGACAGCGCTTCAAAACGCTGGACTGCACCTCAACCGACCATGGGCACTTGACTGCGCAAACTGCCGATTTGCCCGCAGTCGAGGCCGCCGAATTATTTAATAAGGTATTCACCGGCAAGGCCGACGCACAGCAGAAGGTCCTCTTTCAGGCCCAGATGCTGACCGAGATGGCGCAGATGAGCCTGGAGGACGGGCTGGTGATGCAGATTCACCCCGGAAGCACGCGCAACCACAACCGCAAGGTCCATGAGAAGTATGGACGAGATATGGGCTGCGACATACCCCGGCCAACCAACTACGTGGACGCGCTGCGGCCGTTGCTTGACCGCTTCGGCAACGAGAGCAAGCTGACGATCATTCTCTTCACGCTGGACGAATCGGCTTATAGCCGCGAATTGGCTCCTCTGGCCGGTCACTATCCCTGCCTGCGGCTGGGGCCGGCATGGTGGTTCAATGACAGTCCCGAAGGCATGATGCGCTTCCGCCAGCAGGTAACAGAGACGGCAGGTTTTTACAATACGGTCGGCTTCAACGACGATACGCGCGCCTTTCTTTCCATTCCGGCGCGGCACGACGTGGCGCGGCGCATCGATTGCGCCTTCCTGGCTCGACTGGTTGCTGAACACAGGCTGGACGAGGATGAAGCCTATGAATTGGCGTACGACCTGGCCTACGGGCTGGTGAAGAAGGCATACAAGCTGTAAGGGCAAGATATTGGGGGAGTGTGGGATTAGACAGACAACAGGGAGCAGTGACCTCTGCTGGCGCGAGGATAGGGAATGTGCGCTGGACTATCTGCGCCATGCTCTTTGCCGCTACCACGATCAACTACATGGATCGCTCTGTTATCGGGTTCGTCAAGCCAACGCTTATGACGAGCGTTGCACAGGGTGGCATCGGCATGACCGACCGCGGCTACGGCTACGTCACAGCCGCTTTTATGGTCGCGTATGCACTCGGCATGCTTGGAGCAGGGCGCTTCGTGGACAAGGTCGGCACGCGCATCGGCTACATGATTATCATGGCCGCCTGGAGCCTCTCGGCGATGAGCCACGCGCTGGCCAATTCAATGTTCCAGTTCGGCATTGCTCGCGCCGGTCTTGGGCTGGGCGAATCGGGCAACTTCCCCGCCGCCAACAAGACCAACGCCGAGTGGTTCCCGCAGAAAGATCGCTCTTTCTCATTCGGCATCTTCAACTCCGGCGCTAACATGGGCGCTATTCTGACCCCAGCTATTATGCCCTGGGTGATCATTAACTTCGGTTGGCACTATGCTTTTTTGTTTACCGGCTTGTTCAGCATGACCTGGATCGTGTTGTGGTACTTCACGTACCGTAAGCCCGCCGAGCATCCCAGAGTTACTCAAGCCGAACTGGCCTACATCAACCAGGGGACAACAGAGAAGGAAGAAGCCTCGACATCTTGGGCTAACTTGTGGGGCATCCGACAAACGTGGGCGTTTACCATCACCAAGTTTCTTACCGATCCTGTCTGGTGGTTCTATCTCCTCTGGCTGCCCTCTTACTTCAGCAAGAATTTTCAACTGGACATACAGCATCTGGGGTTGCCTTTGATTGTTGTCTACAGCGCTTCGACTATTGGCAGCGTCACCGGAGGCTATCTGCCCTCGCCATTCATCCGCATGGGGCTTACGGCGGAACGCGCGCGGATAGCGACGATGATTCTCTGCGCATTTCTCGTTGTTCCTGTTTTTCTGATCAATTACACCAGCTCCGAATGGATCGCAGTTGGATTACTCAGCCTGGCAGCAGCCGCGCACCAGGGATTCTCGGCCAATCTCTTCTCCACGGCTTCGGATATGTTCCCGCGCAGCGCCGTGGGATCAGTTACCGGCATCGGCGGCATGGCAGGAGCGGTCGGCGGTGCGTTGATGATGGTTTACGCGGGTGATATTGTGCAATTGACAGGGAGCTATACCTCTCTCTTCGAATTCTGCGCCTGCATTTATCTCATTTCGATGGTCATTATGATCCTGCTTGCTCCGGGACTGAAAAGGGTGGATTTAACCGCATGAGTCTTTACTGCTCAATTGGAAGCGCAGATACCGACCTGACTCCTCAGCAGTTGAACGAACTGCTGGTGGAGGGTTTGGCGAAGCTGGGGGCGCGCAACAAAGTACTGGCCGTGCCGCCGGATCAGACCCGCGCACATTCCCGCGCCGGCGATCTGACGCGCTATGCATGGAAACACTATGGCGATCGGATGAAGGCGGTTCTACCGGCGCTGGGAACCCATGCGCCGATGAAGCCAGAGCAGATAGCGGCGATGTACGGCGATATGCCGCTCAATCTATTCAAGGTGCATAACTGGCGCACGGACATCGAGACCCTGGGCGAGGTTCCGGCCGAGTTTGTCAGAGAGCAGTCGGAGGGCAAGCTAAATTATGCATGGCCGGCGCAGCTGAACAAGCTGATCTCGAAGGGCGGCTTCGAGCTGATTCTGTCTTTAGGCCAGGTTGTGCCCCATGAAGTAATCGGCATGGCCAATTACAACAAGAACGTATTGGTGGGCACGGGAGGCCGCGACGGCATCAATCGCAGCCATTACCTGGGCGCCGTCTACGGAATGGAGCGGATCATGGGCCGCGCTGCAAATCCTGTACGCAACGTGATCAATTACGCGTCCGATCACTTCCTCAAAGATTTGCCCATCGTTTATGTGCTGACTGTTGTGAGCCGCAGGGCAGACGGCGGATTGGCGGTGCGCGGCCTTTATATAGGCGACGACATTGAGTGCTTCAACCGGGCCGCCGCTTTGAGTTTGAAGGTGAACTTCGAGATGCTCGACAAGCCGATCAAGAAGGCCGTTGTCTATCTCGATCCGGAAGAGTTCCATTCCACCTGGCTGGGAAATAAGGCCATCTATCGCACCCGCATGGCGCTGGCTGACGGCGCGGAACTGATTGTGCTCGCACCGTCCGTGAAGGAATTCGGCGAAGACAAGACCATTGATGTGCTGATACGCAAATACGGCTATCGCGGCACGCCGGCGACGCTCAAGGCTGTGGAAGCCAATGCCGATCTGGCCAATGATCTGAGCGCGGCGGCGCACCTGATACACGGTTCGTCGGAAGGTCGCTTCACGATAACGTGGTGCCCCGGCCATCTCAGCAAGGAAGAGGTTGAGGGTGTTGGCTTCGGTTATGGAGATTTGAGCGCGATGCTCAAGCGTTACGACCCGAGCAAGCTCTCGCTCGGTGTGAACAAGGTCGATGGAGAAGAGATTTTCTTCATCTCCAATCCAGGATTAGGGCTGTGGGCGCACCGGAGCCGTTTTTAACTCGGAGAGAATATGGAAAAGAATATACTAATTCTCCCGAAGTATTCGGTCGGAACCGGTGACCGGTTTGCGCACCAGGCGAAGGCGCAGTTGCAGGCATGCATCAAGACGCTCGAAGCAGGCGTTGAGGTGGTTCCGGTATGGAACAAGTCGAACCGCGAGCACACCATCATCGGCTCGGAGCCGGCGACGATGCGCGCGGCCGCAGATACAGCTGTGAAGGCGCTCGGATGGAAGTTGCCCTACTTTTGCGATGCCGACCATATTACGCTGCAAACCGTTGGCAGATTTCTTGAAGCATGCGACTTTTACACGCACGATGTAGCCGACTTTATCGGCCAACCTGCGCCGGAAGTCGACATCGATCACTTTGTCGCGCGCCATACGTGGCTGCCTGGGCGCATCCAACTCGAAGACGTCAACGACAGCTTCGAGATAACGCCGGTGATTCTGCGCCAGACCGCGCAGAAGTATCTGACAGCGGTGAAGAAGGCGGGAGAGATTTACAGAACAATCGTGGCAGCCAAGGGGGAAGGGAAGTTTATTGCCGAGATCTCGATGGACGAGACTGATGGTGCGCAGAGCCCGGTAGAACTACTCATTATTTTGGCGGCCATCGCCGATGAAGATATTCCCGCGCAGACCATCGCGCCCAAGTTCAGCGGCCGCTTCAACAAGAGCGTGGATTATGTTGGCAACGTGGCGCAGTTTGAGCGCGAGTTTGCGTTGGATGTCGCGGTCATTGCTTACGCCGTCAAACACTTCGGGCTGCCTGGCAATCTGAAGCTGAGCGTGCACTCGGGCTCGGACAAGTTCTCCATTTATCCGGCGATTCATGCGACTATTAAGAGATTTGACGCCGGGGTTCACTTGAAGACTGCTGGAACCACGTGGCTGGAGGAGCTGATTGGGCTGGCTGAGGCAGGAGGTGAAGGGCTCAAGCTGGCCAAGGAGATTTACACAGAGGCTTTCTCGCACCGCGAGGAACTGTGCGCGCCATACGCGACCGTCATTGACATCGATACGGCCAAGCTGCCGACGCCCGCGGTAGTCAATGGCTGGAGTTCCGAACAATATGCCTCAGCCTTGCGCCATGTGCGCGGAGCTGCGCAATACAACCCGAGCATGCGCCAGTTGTTGCATGTAGGATTCAAGGTTGCGGCCAAGATGGGAGAGCGCTATCTCAGCCTGCTCGAGGCCAATGAAGCTGTTATTGCAAAGAACGTGACCGAGAATCTTTACAAACGGCACATTGCGCCTGTATTTCTTGGGCGAAGCGGTTGATTTTGTTTTTTGATATGGTTTATCTGACGACATTTGAAAAGGGGGTGCAGTATGGCAAGTGCACAGGGACAAGAGTGTGGGAAATGCGAATTCGATTTAGCTGAACTGACGAAGATGTACGACTTCAGCGGGAAGACGGTGGCTATCACCGGCGGCTCCGGAGTTCTGGGCGGTGAAATTGTTTGCGCGCTGGTTGGATGTGGCGCAAAGGTAGCCAGTTTGGACATCAATATAGATGCCAGCAAAGCGCTGGTGGAGCGCATGGGAGCGCGTGGAAATCAGATTTCACTTTTCAAGTGCGATGTGCTTGACCGCGAAAATATATATCAAACAGCTAAAGATGTAGTTAACAAACTGGGCAAGCTGGATTGCCTGATCAACGGCGCGGGAGGCAATAAGCCTCAGGCAACAACCAGCGCTGAATTGAAATTCTTCGATCTTCCCGCTGATGCGGTGCGCTGGGTCTTCGATCTGAATATCATGGGGACGATTCTGCCCTCGCAGGCGTTTGGAAAAATCATGGCGGAACAGGGGCATGGCGCGATTTTGAATATATCTTCGATGAACGCGTTCCGGCCACTGACACGAATTCCCGCCTACTCGGCAGCAAAGGCCGCGGTAAGCAACTTTACGCAGTGGCTGGCCGTGCACATGGCGCAGGAATACTCGCCGAAGATACGCGTGAACGCCATTGCACCGGGATTCTTCCTCACCAATCAGAACCGTTTTTTGCTGACCGACAAGGAGACGGGCGAATGGACCACGCGCGGCAAGACGATCGTTGGACATACGCCGATGGGGCGCCTTGGCGAGCCCAAGGATCTGCTGGGGTGCGTGCTGTGGTTGCTGTCGCCGGCGTCGGAATTTGTGACCGGCGTGGTGATTCCGGTCGATGGCGGTTTTTCCGCGTTCAGCGGAGTGTAGAGAATGGGCTTGCAATAACGAGTAGTAATCGAGGAAATGCGGCAGAAATGATGAATTTTCTGCCTGGCCGCACGCTTCATTGGAGAAAGCACGTCATGAGGAAGGTAATATACGCAATGCTGCTGGCCGTTGGAGTTCTAATTGTTCTATGCACGGCAGTCATCATTGCAAGGCATAGAAAAACGCAGCCGCCCACGATTGCTCCCGCAAAGCTGCAGCGCATCGGCACTGTTGATGAACGTTTTCAGTCCTACAACATCGAGATGGTCGAAGTAACGGGCGGGCGTTTCTGGAAACCCTACTCCAGCAAGGCTGAAGAGAGTCCGGCAGCAAAGCAGGCGAACGCGAATCAGCCAGCCGGCATGGACCCGTCGAAGTTTCAATACCGGCCTCCGATTGACCTGACCAATGAGCGTATGCGCAAGCTGGCGGCGGCCCTGGGACCAGCGTATTTGCGCGTAAGCGGCACATGGGCTAACTCCACTTACTTTCAGAATACCGATGAGCCGGCACCGGCCACACCACCCAAGGGATTTAATGGCGTGCTGACCCGCAAGCAGTGGAAGGGCGTGATCGATTTCTCCCATGCAACGAACGCGGAGATTGTCACTTCGTTTGCGATTTCCGCCGGGACCCGCAATGCTGACGGCGTGTGGACTCCGGAGCAGGCGCGCGAGATTCTGGAGTATACAAAATCAGCCGGCGGCAGTATCGCCGCAGCAGAATTCATGAACGAACCGACATTTGCCGAAATGGGCGGAGCGCCGAAGGGATACGATGCGGCAGCTTATGCCCGCGATTTTGCAGTCTTTCGCAGCTTCATGAAATCGGTTTATCCCCACACAGTGATTCTCGGTCCGGGCGGAGTCGGAGAAGACGGAAGTCTCAGTCTCCTTTCTGCGTTCATGCACCGAGTTTTAAGCAAAGACATTCTCGCAGCAACAGGTCCTGTATTTGATGGATTTTCATATCACTCCTATGGAGGAGTTTCCATCCGCTGTATTTCCAAAGGCTTACCCGGATCCACCACCGCCGGGGAGGCATTGACCGGAAAATGGCTTGCAAAGTCAGGGAAAACCGAGGAATTTTATGCCGCCTTACGCGATCGATATGACCAGGGGAAACCTATCTGGCTGACTGAGACGGCGCAGGCTGCCTGCGGCGGCGACCGATGGGCCTCGACCTACCTTGATAGCTTCCGCTACCTGAATCAGCTTGGCGCTCTGGCAAAACTCGGCGTGCAGGTGCATATGCATAACACTCTGGCGTCAAGCGACTACGGCCTGCTCGATGAGAATACGTATCAGCCGCGACCGAACTACTGGGCGGCTCTCTTGTGGCACAATCTGATGGGGACCACGGTTCTCGATGCTGGAGCTTCAACAGCACCAAATCTGCACGTTTACGCGCATTGCCTGCGCAATTCTCCCGGCGGAGTAACCCTCCTGATTATCAATGCCGATCAAGACAGGACACAATCAATGGAAGTTTCTGCTGCCTCAGAGCGCTACACTCTTACCGCCAAGGAGCTTCAGGATACTGGCGTGCAACTGAATGGGGTTGAACTCCAGCTAGGCACTGATGATGCTTTGCCGGAGTTGAAAGGAATTACAACCAACTCCGGCCAGATCACATTTGCCCCGACAAGCATTACTTTTCTTGCCATTCCCAAGGCAGAGAACGCAAGCTGCCGCTAGGTTAGCGCAAGGTGAGTTCAGCGCCTGTTTGCTTAATGATCGCGTAGCCGGTTGCGGCTAGGCTAAACAAGGCAGAGTTGAATACTCGATTTTAGCCATGTCTTCTTTGTGGATGGAACCTTTCATGGCCCCTGAAATAATCTCCTGCGCACAGAGGCCGTCGCGATGGGTGACGGGAAATGGCTGATTGCTGCGGCAACATTCCAGGAAAGTCCTGAGTTCCTCCTTATATGCCGCGCCAAAACGATCGATGAACTCGGGAAGGGGTTGGTCATAGCGGCGCATCTCGAAGGTCTTCAAAGCGATTGGCTGCTTTGCATCTCGAGTTCCATACGCCTCGACGATGACCTCAAGCAGCTTTTGGTTGAAGCGACCAATGTGAATCTGCCCCGTTTCGCCATAAATCACAGTTTCTCCGCGATAGCCGGAGACATGATTGCGCGTGACCTGAAGCTGGCCGATGAGTTCATTCCCAAAATCGAGCAGCATCAAGGCGTCATCGAAGTCTTCTTTGCAGGTAGTAAGGCGATGACTGAAGATGCGCGAGCCAATGGCAAGAGCAGAAACGGGCTTCCGGCCAGAGAACCAGACAATCTCATCGACATTGTGAACCGCCATGTCCGGCAGAATTCCGGGACTGCTGAAGCCGTTGGGCGCGGGGCATGAGTCTTCGAGCGCGGTGTAGATCTTGAAGATCCTGCCGATGGCGCCCTCATCAATGAGCTGCTTGGCATAGAGCAGAGGAGCATCAAAGCGCTTCTGGAAGCCCAGCATCAGGGAATGCGGATGCTCGCGCTCTAACAGCGCCGCATATTCACGGTCGCCTTCCAGCGTTCCGGTAAGCGGCTTCTCCTGAAATACGCGCTTTCCGGCGCGAATCATCATCAGCGAGTGCTCGCGGTGCGAATCCGTGTTGGTTGCGATGACTGCAACATCGCATGTATCGGACTTGGCAAGCGCATTGATATTGTCGAAGACAGGTACTGAAGCGTCTATCAGAGCATGAAATTTGTCCGCAGCCTGCTTGTCGAGGGTAGAAACGGCTGCCAAACGGCAAAGACCGGACTCCTGCGCCAGCTCGTGAATGTGAAGCGCATGTATCATCCCCATTCTGCCTAGACCAACTACAGCGACGCGAATTGGTTGAATTGTAGATTGAGATGAAGACGCATCAGACACTGCCGCCATATGAATACTCCCCTCTGACACTCTATGGAAACATGCCAATATGTTATCAGCGACAATCAGGAGAAATCGTCAATTGTAAGCTTGATCACCAAACTTGGTCTTCAACCTGTGATATTCAGCAGAAAACGAGTGAATTTCGCAGCAACGAGGTGAGAAACTACCATTGATCACAATCGGAGGTTGCGATGGAACCGTTCCACATTCATCTTTTTGTCTGTACGCAGCAAAAGCCAGAAGGCGCGACTTCCTGCCCGGCCCATGGGTCGCTCGCAGTGCATGAGGCGCTAGATCGCGAAATAAAGGCACGCAACATAAGCAGCGATGTGCAGCTCACTACCTGCGGGTGCATGGGACTGTGCGAGGAAGGTCCCGTGATGGTTGTCTACCCGGAGGGCATCTGGTACCGGCGCGTACAACCGACTGATATATCTGAAATCGCCGGTCAGCATTTGTGCGATGGAAAACCCGTCGAGCATCTCATATGGAACGATGCCTCGGCTATGAAGGCCATGTCGGTAGAGCACGGTGCAAAGTTCAGTGACGCAATGGCTGCCCGCGATAAAGCCGGGGTGCTTCCCGACCGCTTGAATGAGATGATTCGCGGCTTTATGCCGAGCCGATGCATTCTTACGGCGCTTGAACTAGACATCTTTACCGCTATCGGAGACGGAGCAAATGCCGAACAAATCGGGATACGGATTCATGCGAATGCCCGTGCAGTTGGCATACTGCTCAATGCGCTTGTCGCCCTCGGGCTACTCACAAAGAGTGGCGAGGAATACAAGAACACTACAGAGTCGGCTCGCTACTTTGTTCAGGGGGCAAAAGACAACCACCGCAATGGCCTGCTGCACACGGCCAACATCTGGCATCGCTGGAGCACGCTGACCGACGCGGTGCGCAGTGGAACTCGCATACCGATTGCCAGCGCGGGCACCCCGGAATGGACAGCTAACTTCATCGCCGGGATGCAGCGCAATGCCAGTGAGCGCGCACCACTTGTGGTAAAAGCCCTTGGCACAGCCGGTGTTCACCGCGTACTTGATCTGGGCGGCGGTTCCGGCGCTTATTCCATCGCTTTTGCGAAGGCATCTCCGGATGTAAAGTGCGAGATCGTTGATCTTCCGGAGGTCGTTCCGCTCACATCCGAATATGTAAGCAAGGCAGGCGTCTCCGCGCAAGTCAGCATTCGCGCTGGAGACATGCTCCACGACAATTTCGGCTCCGGCTACGACATCATCCTATTGAACGCGATCTGCCATATGTTTTCCGCAGAGCAGAATCTGGACATCTTCCGCCGAGCCCGACAAGCACTCGCACCGAACGGCCGCCTGGTAGTACAGGACTTCATCCTCAATCCTGATAAGGCCGGGCCTCTTCACGCAGCACTTTTCTCCGTAAACATGCTCGTCGGCACCGACGCCGGCGCAACATACAGTGAGGCTGAATATACTGACTGGATGAAAACCGCGGGACTCTCTGAGGTGCGACGGATCGAGTTACCCGGGCCCAGCGACCTGATTGTTGGTTTAGCGAAACAGGGCCAATGAAGGCTTCAGATATATTGATTTGTCATTGAATGAACAAACAAAAAAGAAAACCTGCGCGGGAGGCTTTCTAGAACCCTGGCGCGGGCAGAATAGAAGCATCACGTGAGTAACACTGATTTCTCAACACCTATACCGTCTCCTCTGCCACGGTCGAGATAAGAGCATTGATATTCTCCGTGGGCGCATTAGGAGGCATTCCACCACCGCATGAAACGATCAAGCGTGACCGGTCATCGAGCGCGTTCAGCATCTCCCTGACGGATTGCTTCACGTCAGCGGGCGTTCCTTCGGCGAGCACGTCGCGCGGCGGAATGTTTCCCGTCAGCGTAATCCGATTGTTCGTCCAAGCCTTCATATCCGCTAGTTTGTGCTGCATGCCAAAGTTGAACAAATTGATTCCCGCCGACTCCAGTAAGGGAGCGCTTGCCTTCGCCGGCGCATCGTTGTGGAAGAACTTCACGCTCACGTCGTCGTTGAATGCGCGCTGCAAATAGGGCAGAGCGAAGATCTCAAAATCGCGGCGACTAATAAATCCGACAATATCGTCGAGCAAGAAGATGCCGTCAATCGATGGGAAGGCTTCGCGCTGAACGGCGATCCAGTCCACCAGAAAGTCCGTGACGATGGCCAGCAGGCGATGCATCAGCTCCGGTTCCGACTTCAGCGCCTCTAAAAACTCCGGCGTACCCATCAGAAACGAGGCAATATTGAGCGGACCGCGAGCCACCGCGAAACGGATTTTATGGCCGGCCTTTTCAATCTCCGGCTGCAAGTGCTTGAGCCGTTTAATCACAAAGGGCAGTAAGCCGTGTTTGCGCGGATCAGGCTTCTCAAGACGCTCGACTTCAGAGGGCGAGTGCAGCACCTTCCTAGCAAAAGGGAATTCGTTCTCGCCCCAGATGGAGACAGAGCCGAATGCCGAAGGCTCCGTGCACATTCCGTATTCAGACCAAAAACCGGGCAGAAAAATCGCTTCCGGGAAGGTGCGAATGGCCAGGAGATTGTCATCCAGAAAAACACGGTCGTTGGTGAAGTAATCCAGAATCGAGTGCCCCGCCCAATTCGGGAGCCAGGGACTATCGATGATGAATGCTGATGGGAGAGGGCGGATCGATTCTCCGCGAACGACAGAGACGAGCGTTTCCCATTGCTGGTCGGTCATGGCCTGCCTTAGCCTCGTTTAACTTTCTATTCTAAGCCAGCGATATTGCGTCCTTACCTGCGTTAGATAGAATGTTGCAGATACCGCATATCGGCTCGAGGTAAACTGTTTTTTGCGCAGTATAATTTTGGGGCTGAAGGAAATGCTAATTTTATGAGCATGATGGCGCAGTCGAACGAACTCTATGACGCGATCCTCAACGGCGATGCAAAGAAGGCGCACGCCGCCACGCAGGCTGCACTAGCGGCGGGCGCCGCACCGCTGCAATTGATTTCCGATATCATGGTGCCGGCAATGGACGAGGTCGGACGGCTGTTTGAGGCAGAAGAATACTTCGTTCCCGAGCTTCTGCTGGCCGGACGCGCCATGAGGAGCGCTCTGGAACTGCTTCGCCCACTGATGACAGCCTCCGGCGAAAAGCTGGCAACTCGTGTGGTAATCGGCACGGTCAAGGGCGACTTGCACGATATTGGCAAAAATATTGTGGGCTCCATGCTTGAAGGCGGTGGATTCGAGGTGATCGATCTGGGCAGCGATGTTTCACCGGAGAAGTTTGTGGCTGCGGTTGAGGAACAGAAGCCTCAGATTGTCTGTTTGTCGGCGTTGCTGACGGTGACCATGCCGGCCATGAAGACAACTGTCGACGCATTGAAGAGTGCGGGGTTGCGCACTCAAGTGAAGGTGCTGATTGGCGGCGCTCCCGTTACCATGCAGTATGCCAAAGAGATCGGCGCAGACGGCTACAGCGAGAACGCCAGCGGCGCTGTAAGCCTGGTCAAAAGCCTGCTGGGGGTCTAAAGCCTTCTCATAAATGCCATTTCGTTCATACAAAGCGTCCCACAGGGGCTACAGCCCGCACTGATTTTGTGGCATTTGCGGCACGAATGAAGTCGTGCCCTGACGCTTCTTGCTCCAACCTTTACATTTTTCCGCGAGTTGTGAAGTCGTACCCTTTCAAAACATCAACATATTCAGAGGTTCCCTAAAAAGGCGTGGCAACAGCAGCGTCAGCGCCCGGCTTCTTCTTATCGGTCTTTCTTTCTTCCAGCCTGGGCCCGATCTTGCCCGCGCGGAAGGCACGGTTGTATTGCGCGCAATAAAGATCGATTCCAAGTACCGCATTGGTTGCATACAAGGTTTCCATCAATCCCCGATCGGTGGGGTCCGCGATCATGGAGTCGAGGCCGGCTTCTATCGCTAAAGTAAGGAACGCGCGGTTGAGAAGCGTGCGCGCGGGCAACCCGAAGGAGACGTTGCTCAGGCCGCCGGTAAGGTGGGCCTTGGGATATTCGGCCCGAATCGCGCGCATAGTCGCCAGGGTAGTCAGACATGCTTTGCTCTCTGTACCCACCGACATGACAAGCGCGTCCACGAACACGTCCTCGTCCTTCACGCCGGCTTTTCTGGTCTCTTCAATAAGACGGCGAACGACTGCCATGCGGCCCTCGCAGCTCTGCGAAATGGCGCTTCCATCCAGCGCCAGAGCCAAAACGCGGCATCCATGCTTAGCGACGATAGGCAGAACTCCGCGTATGCGTTGCTCTTCCATGCTAATGGAATTGATGATGGGCGCTTGCCTGGCGGCGGAGATGCCCGCAAGCAGCGCCTCAGGGTTAGGGCTGTCGAGGCAAAGCGGCTTGTCCACGACTTCCTGCACTGTATTGACCAGCCAAACGATGTCATCCGGCTCGCGGTCGGGCAAGGTGCCGGCGTTGATATCCAGCGCGTCGGCGCCTGCTTCAACCTGCGAAACGGCAAGATGGCGAATATGGGCGGCGTCGCGCTCCAACACGGCCTTATTGACCAGCTTGCGAGTGCCATTGATCTTCTCCCCGATAATCAGCATCTATGAGTCCTTTCCCGCTTCGCGCCGCTACTTTGAATTCTTCTTTTTAATATTCTTCTTTCGGGGAACCGTCTCGATCTTGAGTTTCGGTGCTGAATGATCGCGTCCGAGGTAAAAGTTGATCCAGGAGGAGGTCTCGTTCAGATCGTAGTTCAGCGGCGGGACCAGGTCCTCCCAAAGCGACTGATATGCGCCGTGCGCCTTGAGTCTCTCGTAGGCGAGTACGTATACGCATTTGCGCTGGTTGGGATATGCTTCGCACCAGCCCTCGAAGCTTCCGCCGCATGGACCATTGCGCTGATTCTTGGGGCACTTGCTCATGGGGCACAGATAAGCAAGATCCAGCATGGCGCAATCGCCGCAGTGGCGGCAGTCGTTAGTCAGGCCTTTGATGATTTGTTCGCATTTCGTATATGCGCTCTCGAGTGCGGATCCGTCCACCATTCTGGCTAACGCGCGCATCGGCCCAAAGAGCGCGCCTTCCCTGGTGAAAGCGAGATGATGAAGCATTCGGAACGTGGAATAAGCAATTCCAGCGGAAGAAAGTGCTTCTCGCGAGACCGGCGTCATGGTGTTCAATCCGGTCTTTTCGTCGCGCTCGAAGTAATACCAACCGTTCTCCATGGGATAGTCGAATTCATGAACGAAATCCAGCCAGCGAGGCGATAGCTCTTCGCCACGCTCAATCACTTCCAGCAGGTCAGCAACAGTCATGCCGAGTCCGCCGATGTGCGCGCCGGCATAGCCCATTCCTTTGAGGAGGGCGTACAGCTTTGCAGCACGCTCAAGGCGTTTGGCTCTTCCCTTATCCGGGCCTGCCGCTTCCGCCTGCACAGTTCTCAGCAGTTTGTCAGGAACCACACAACCAGGCAAGCCGTTACTATTCATCAGTTTTGCCGCGCCCAGAGGAAGCAGGTAGACATTGCCTACAACGGGGATATTCCCAAAACCAATCAGTTTAACTACCTGGAGCAGTTCTTGAATCTTGCGCGCGTCGAAGCCCAATTGAGAAACTACGAAGCTCGCGCCCGCAGTAAGCTTCTTCCTCAGTTTGTAGTATTGCCCCATCTGCTCCGCTTCCAAAGCTTTGAAGGGGCTTGCCGCCACTCCGGCAAAGAATCTCGCCGTTTTGAGCGTCGTCTTGCCTCCCGGCTTGGGGACCTCACCTCTCTTATTGAGTTCGGAGATAAGACCAAGCAGAGTGATGGGGTCCAGGTCGAAGACCGGCTTGGGGGCGCCGCCGTATCCGGCCTTGGGGTAGTCGCCGCTCATTACCAGCAGATTGCGAACGTTCGCCCGCTCCAGTCCATAGAGCAAACTTTCCAACTGGTTGCGATTTTTGTCTTTACAGGTAAGGTGAACGAGCGGCTCAATGCCCAGGCGGCGAATCTCAGCGCCAAGCATCTCTGCAGAGATCGCAGGGTTGCCGCCGGGATTGTCTGTGATGGCTAGCGCGTGAATCCGATCGCTGGCGGCAGCTTTAGTCGCGGCGTCGATCACGTCAAACTGTGCCTTCTCGAAGGCTCCTCGTCCGGGAACGAGTTCCCAGGTGATGCTGAAGGTGTTTGCGTCATGGAGCGAGGATTCGTACCTGCCGAATTGCGCGACTACCGGAGATTCGACTTTTGACTCGTCCATCCTGAGACCGGCCCTAGGAAAGAGATTCATGCGCTCAGCGTGCTTTTCTGTTTAAAGTATATAGTAGTTGGAAAATCGTTTTGGTCTTCTTTCATGAGAGTCGCTTAATCTTGAAGCTGTGTGACATTGGAGATATTCTCGGGGTGAGCAATGCGCTTGAAATCTATTTGTTGCCAGGTTCTCACGCGAGAGATGAACAGAGCGATCTCACGGTCCCCGCACTCGGTCGAGCTGGAGATACTGCCAATGGGCCTGCACGATCTGGGCGCGTCGATGCGACCGTACTTGCAGAAACACATCGATACGGCAGACAGGGAAGGGTATGACGCCATCGTTTTGGGGTATGCGCTCTGCGGCAGGGGGACCGAAGGCCTACGAGCGGGAAAAACGCGGCTCGTTCTGCCGCGTGCGCACGACTGCATCGGCCTGTTGATGGGCGACCGCCATCAATATCAGGAATATTTCGACACACATCCAGGTGTTTATTTCCGCTCTCCTGGCTGGGTTGAGTTTTCCTCGCAGGATCTAGCCCTTCAGCCGGCCAATACTTCCGCAAAGAACAAGATCGGTGAGCGTCGCAGCCGCGAGGAACTGATCGCCCAGTATGGAGAGGAGAACGGGAATTATCTCTTCGAGCAATTCCGGGCCTATCGCCGCAACTACACCGGGCTGACCTATATCTCTACCGGGGTTGAATCCGATGATACCTTTTGCGTTCAAGCTCGCGCTGAAGCAGAGATGGAGGGATGGCACTTTGAAGAGATTCGGGGGTCACTCAAGCTGCTGGAGCGACTCGTGAATGGAGAGTGGGATGCGGCGGAGTTTCTGGTTGTTCCACCAGGCGCGACTGTGCAAGGCACCTTGGGCGAATCCATTGTGGAAGCGATATGAGCGACGATAAAGTACGAGTTCAACTGGAGCCATCGTCGGCGGTGGTAGAAGTTCCGCGTGGAGTCGCGCTCGCATCGGTGCTCACGGACGTGGGCGTTGAGTTTCCTTGCGGCGGAACAGCTCTCTGCGGATCTTGCCGCGTCCGCGTACTCGAGGGATCGCTCTCGATTACAGAATCTGACAGTTCAATCTTCTCTGCGAACGAACTCGCCGATGGGTGGCGTCTGGCCTGCCAGGCACACGCGGAGACGCCGTTGGTTCTGGAGTGTGGTCAATGGCGCATGGATGTGCTCACGGACAACTCCAGCCTCTCTGGCGCGTGCAAGTCCGGCCTGGGGATTGCCATCGATCTGGGCACGACCACCATAGCCGTGCAGATGATTGACATGGCCACGGGTAACATAATGGGAGTTGAGACTGCTCTCAATCCTCAGGCAACGTACGGGTCGGATGTGATGAGCAGGATTCAGGCAGCATTGCGGCGAGTCGATCTGACCACGGTCGTGCGTGACACGCTGCGACAGATGATCGCCAAGCTGGCCCGCGGCCGCGAAGAGGAGATTGCCGAGGTTGTTCTGGTCGGAAACACGGTGATGCACCACCTGTTTTGCTCGCTCGATATCGAGCCGCTTTCGCACGTGCCATTCCACTCCCCGCATTTGAGCGCGCAGTTTTTCCGGCCGAAGGATTTGGGCTGGCCGCTGCCTTCTGGCTGTAGCATTCGCTTTGAGCGGTGCCTGGGCGGCTTTGTGGGATCGGACATTCTCGCAGGAATTCTAGCCACAGGCATCTCGCGCGGCGAGGATCTGCTCGTTCTGGTGGACCTGGGTACAAACGGCGAGATTGCCATCGGTAACCGTGACGGAATTGTCTGTGCCTCCACAGCGGCAGGACCAGCATTTGAAGCAGGCTCCATCCGCATGGGAATGAGGGCAAGCATGGGCGCTATCTCGCACGTCTCGCTATCAAACGGGGAGATGCGCGCAACCGTAATAGGAGACGTGGAGGCCCGGGGCATCTGCGGCAGCGGTCTTGTGGACGCAGTGGCCGCAGGCCTGGAAAGTGGGGCGATTCTGCCGTCAGGACGCGTGGCCGATGGCACAAAGCTCTTTCCGGTTAAGGCGCCGGTCGTTCTCTATCAGGCTGATATTCGAGAATTGCAACTGGCGAAGGCCGCCATCGCCTCCGGATTCAGGCTGTTGCTGAAGCGGGTGGGCGCGCATGCCGACACTCTCAAAAGCATCTATCTCGCTGGCGCATTCGGCAACTATGTGCAGGCCGAAAGCGCTATCCGCATAGGGCTTCTCGAAGCGCCCGTCGAGCGCACTCATGCCAGCGGCAATACGGCGTTGCGCGGCGCCAAGATTCTGCTTCTATCCGATGGCGAGCCTACACTACCCAAGATCGAGCACATGAATCTTGCCGCCGAGCCAGGCTTCCAGGATGAATTCGCCGCTTGCATTGCCTTTCCGGAAACGAGTCTGCGCTAAGAATCATGGTGATGTCGTAGACTTGTTTGTAATATCAGAAATACAAAGATCGAGGGATGCAAGAATGATTTGCCGTTACAGGCGTGTATTCGGGGGATAGCATGAGCCGTTTGAGCGAGTGGCTGGAGAATGGCCTATTGATCACCGATGGCGCCTGGGGAACGGAGTTGCAGGCGCGCGGCCTACCCCCTGGCACGATGCCGGACACCTGGAATCTAGCCCATCCAGAGCGCGTGGAAGCAGTGGCGCGCGCCTATGTGGAGGCAGGCAGCCAGATCATCCTCACCAACACCTTTCGCGCCAATGCCATTGCCATGCATGACTGTTCTGAGGAGGATCTGGACGCAATCAATCGCGCCGGCGTTGCGCTCTCACGTCATGCGGCAGGCGAAGCGCTGGTCTTTGCTTCCATCGGGCCAATGGGCAAGCTGCTGCTCTCGGGCGATATCGATAGTGAGCAGGTTGCCGCGGCATACATCGTTCAGACTCGATCTCTCGCCGCGGCGGGCGCAGACGCGTTGCTGATGGAAACCATGAGCGACATCGAGGAGGCGCGCCTGATAGTGAAAGCAGCACGGCGCACTGGGTTGCCGGTCATTGCTTCCTTCGCCTTCGACTCCGGCAAGAACAAAGACCGCACCATGATGGGCGCGACGCCCGAGTCTGTCGCTGAGGCGATGGTAGAGGTGGGAGCAGACGCGGTCGGCGCAAACTGCGGCGTTGGCGTGGAGCAGGTCGTGCCCATCTGCCGACTGCTGCGTGCGGCGTGCGATCTGCCCATCTGGATAAAGCCGAACGCAGGCCTGCCCACGATGGAGGGGACATCCATACACTACAACACGTCGGCAGAGTTCTTCGCTTCGCATTACGTGGCCCTGCGTGATGCGGGCGCGGCATTTATTGGCGGATGCTGCGGAACCACGCCGGAGTTCATTCGCGCACTGGTGAGCGCCCAACGCGCCGCAATGTGAATGGCGCAATAACTCTTTTTAATCGTTCGCGTTACGACAACCGAAGTAATCATCTCTGCATTATGGAATGACTGGCTAGGCACCAGGCAACATGGAGGATTTCCTCGGTAGATATTCGCCTAATCTTCGCCTATAGTGATTCTGCTATGGCTTTTGGAATCCAAGAACGGAAACTGTTCGTTGTCGAGTGCAAACGGTGCAGGCGCGATATTCCTTCCGGAGTAAATGAGTTTCCTTTTCAACCACTTGTGGTTATTTGCCCCCTCTGTGGCGAGCGGCGCCGATACCTGCCCTCTGAGGTCCTGCTGGGGCGGCCGAATCATCTTGTGGCGAAGCAGACGCGGACGGGAGGGCGCTGAGGTGCTGGCTATTGGGGAATGGATCAATGCGCCTGGAAGCTAGGGCTGCTATACGCGCGAGATCAACGTTGTTCAAGATGCTGGCCAAAAATAGGTACGTAAGGAGCATGATTTTTCTGTGACAACCACGGTGCATGTCTTCGATTAATTATTGATTCTAGATATTTTATGGCGGAGAGGGAGGGATTTGAACCCCCGATAGCCTTGCGACTATGTCTGATTTCGAGTCAGGTGCATTCAACCGGGCTCTGCCACCTCTCCGCGGCACACGACCTTCTGCATAGCAGAAGGAAGTGAAGAATCTTCCATTAGTTTACCGGGAAATGCACTACGGATGCAATGACGGATGAGCGCAGGCTAAAAATCAGGAATACAAGGAGATACATGGCGTTCAGAATGGCGACATCGCGTGATTCCGACAGGGATTAATCCGGCAGGCAGAGCCAAGAGAGACAACAAAGAGGATTCTGACTCAGCCGCAAAAAAATAAAGATTGACACCGCGAGCTGATTTCAGTATAAGTGACCAGTGGTCATAAATGGCCAATAATCGGATATGAGCATGAGTCAGAAAAGGCAAACCGTATCACACGTCCAGGCACTGGCGACAGACGATCAGACTAGACCTCCGGTAGCCGGACGCCGCGAGCGCCGCGCCGCGGAGACACGATTGCGGCTCTTCCGCTGCGCATTGCAGTTGATTGCCGAGCGCGGCTTCCCAAACGTCACGGTAGAAGATATTACCGAAGCTGCGGACGTGGGCAAGGGCACCTTTTTCAACTACTTTGCGACCAAGGATCACGTGCTGGGGGTGATGGCCGAGATTCAACTGGGGAAGGTGAGAATGGCAGCTTCGCTCGCCAGTCAAGGCAAGCAAGCGATTCACACTGTGCTGCACCGGCTGATGCTGCGGCTTGCCGAGGAGCCCGGACGCAGTCCCGACCTTGCACGCGCACTAATTTCCTCTTTTCTGGCGAGCGAGCGCGTTCGAAAGATCATTGTGGGCAGGATGTTCGAGGGCCACAGGATGATCGCAGAGGTTGTAGCCGCTGGACAGAAGCGCGGAGAGATCGATCCCCGCCTGCATCAGGAAAAGGTTGCGACGCAGCTTCTACAGGCGGAGATGGGTACGATCCTGCTGTGGTCGACCCACGGAGAGCCCGCGCTCAAAGAATGGATTGAGGACAGCTTTGAACACTTCTGGAGAGCCATCGTACTCTCCGGTCAAGAGAAGAAGCCATGAAATCGAAATTACACATTGCCACCTTTGCTTGTCTGGCCGTGCTGCTCGCGTGCGTATCAGCCGCAGCGCAGCAAGCGTCACCTTACCGGCTAACGTTGCAGGATGCGATTCAGAAAGCGCTTCAGGCCAACTTGAGCGTGCTGGTCGCCAATACCAGGGTTGAAGAGGCGGAAGGCACGCGGATGCGCAGGCTGTCGGCAGCGCTGCTTCCGCGCGTCAACGTTCAGACCTATGCAAATTATCAGAACCACGATTTGCAAGCTGAAGGACTCTCTTTTACCGGTCTTCCAATTCCGAAGGTTGTTGGGCCGCTTTCGAATTACGATTTCCGCGTCTATGCGCAGCAGAACGTTGTCGACCTGACAAGCTATCGCGGATTCAAGGCCAGCGAACGAGCACTCGATGCCGGAAAGATGGACTACCGCGACACACGCGACCTGGTTGTGCGCGCCGTTGCCGCGCTCTATCTGAACGCACAGTCCGCCGCGGCACGAGTGGATGTAGCGCAATCGCGCGTGACCGATTCAGAGACATTGTACAAACTGGCTAAAGACAAGCATGATGCCGGGACTGCTACGGGCGTGGACGTGCTCCGCGCTCAGGTTCAACTGGCCAATGACCGTCAGGCGTTGCTGATAGCCAGAAATCAGTTGAAGCAGTCGCTGCTTGAATTGGCGCGCAACCTGGGCATGAACCCGGCCACGCCGCTGGAACTTGCAGAGCCACTCAACTTTCGGCCCATTCAACAACCGGAGCCAGAAGCACTTGCACTGGCGGCGCTCACGACCCGCGCCGACTATCTTTCACTCGCCAGCCAAAGGCAGGGACTGGTCGAGCAGCAGCGCGCCTCACACGCACGTTCCTATCCGAAGCTGAGCGTCAGCGGCAACTTTGGCGAAATAGGCCGCAGCATCGGAGGCGTGCAGAGCACCGGCCTGGTACAAGGCCAGATAGATTTCACGCTCTTTGACCGTGACCGCAATGGAGAAGCTCAGGAGCTGGCCAGCCGCATCAAGCGCATAGACGATCAGATTGCAGATCTGCGCCGTGGCATTGAGGAGGACATTCGCGAGGCGCTGCTCAATCTGGAATCAGCGACTGAGCAGGTAGACGTGGCGCGGGAAGGGCAGGAGCTGGCGCGGCGCGAGTTGCAACTGGCGCAAGATCGATTTCAGTCAGGCACAACCAACAATGTCGAAGTGGTCACCGCGCAGGACGAGCTGGCGCGCGCCGAGGAGAACTACATTGTTGCAGTCAGCAGCCATGTGGATGCAAAATGTGCGCTGGCACGCGCCATGGGCGATACGGAAAAGAACATTGTTGAGTTCATGGGCAATCAATAATTACCGGGCAACAATCGAGGGCAGCAATTGCGAGGTTTGAAATGATGAAACGAATAATACCGATAGTGATTCTGCTGGCAGTAGCCGTTGCGGTGGGCGTGTATTATTACCCGCGCCTGACGGAAAAGAGGGCATCTGACCATGAGATTGTGATTTCTGGAAACATTGAAGCGCATGAGAGCCTGGTCGGTTTCAAGGTGCCAGGGCGAATCGTCGAGCTGCCTGTCGAGGAGGGTCAGCAGGTAGCTCAGGACGCGCTGCTGGCGCGGCTGGACGATGCCGACTACAAACAGAGAGTGCGCATCGATGAAGCTACAGTGCGTGTGCGCGAGTCGAATCTTGCGCTCACGCTGGCTGGGACACGCGAACAGGAGACGAGAGCGGCGCAGCAGACGATGATCGACGCCGAGGCCGATCTAGAAGAGAAGAAGCTCGACAACGAGCGTGCGCAGCAACTCTTCGCCAAAGATGAGATATCCGCGCAGGAGCGCGACCAGGCGGCGACCGCGCTGAAGCGCGCAGAGGCGATTTACAAGGCCGCGCAACAGCGCTACAACGAAGCTGTCGAAGGCAGCCGCAAAGAAGACATCACAATCGCGCGAGCCAATTTAAACGAGGCCAATGCAGCCCTGGGTCTATCGCAGGTGAATCTGGGTTACACCATTCTGCGCGCCCCATCGGCCGGCGTAGTGACCGTGCGACAGGCAGAGCTGGGAGAGGTGGTTGCGCCCGGCACCCCGGTGGTGACTCTCGCGGATCTGGACCATATCTGGCTGCGTGCCTACATCGCGGAGACAGATCTGGGTCGCATTGCCTGGGGCCAGGACGCAACCATCACCACCGACACATATCCGGGCAAGCAGTACCACGGGCGCATTTCGTTTATCTCATCTGATGCGGAGTTTACTCCGAAAAGCGTGCAGACGTATAAGGAGCGCGTGACGCTCGTCTATCGCATCAAAATCGACATTGATAATCCTAATCATGAGTTGAAACCGGGAATGCCTGCCGACGCGCGCATTGAATTGAGTGCCAGCAAGCAGAATCAGGGCTCATCCTCGACCACACAGAAATGATGGATTCGATTCAATCCGCGATTGTGGTCGAGAGATTGACCAAGAGCTTTCCTGGCGTGCGAGCCGTCGATGCGCTGAGCTTCGACGTGCGCACCGGAGAGATCTTCGGCCTGGTTGGTCCCGACGGGGCAGGAAAGACGACCACGTTGCGCATGTTAGCGGGGATAATGCCGCCGGATGCGGGCAAGGCTACGGTTGCGGGTTTCGATGTGGGGCGCGATCCAGAGGGCGCCAAGCACTCAATCAGTTATATGCCGCAGCGCTTCGGGCTTTACGAAGATTTGACTGTCGATGAAAACATCCGATTTTATGGAGATCTTTTCGGCGTAAACAAAGCCGAGCGCGAGACACGCTCAACGCAATTGCTTAAAGCCGCGGGGATGAGCGAGTTTCGCAAGCGCTTGGCGGGCAAGCTCTCCGGCGGAATGAAGCAGAAACTCGGCCTGGTATGCGCGCTGATTCATCGGCCCAAGGTAATTCTGCTCGATGAACCAACCACGGGTGTCGATCCGGTTTCGCGGAGGGATTTCTGGCGCATTCTATACGAACTGGTTGCGGAGGGAGTCACGATTCTCACCTCGACGGCGTATCTTGACGAAGCCGAGCGCTGTCATCGCGTTACGTTGTTGCATCAGGGCAAGTTGCTGTTCTGCGATACGCCGGCGAATTTGAAAGCAAAGCTAAAAAAGGGAGTTTTGTCGATCACTGCAACCGAGCCGAGGCGATTGCGCGATGAACTCAAAGACGCGGAGGGAATATCGAGCCTATTGCTGACCGGCGATGGGCTGCACGTGGTAGTAGACAGCGCAGCGCTCCGCATTCCTGAGTTTGAAGCCAGGCTCAATCATGCGGGAATTCCCTTTGATGCCATTCAACAGGTCACACCCTCTATTGAAGATCTGTTTGTCGACGCGGTCAGCGCGGGGACTGCATCTCATGCCTGAGAACCACAAATCGGTCGTGGTCGAGAACCTGGTCAAGCGGTTTGGCGATTTTGTTGCAGTAGACCAGGTTAATCTCGAAGTCCGCAAGGGCGAGATCTTCGGCTTTTTAGGCCCGAACGGCGCAGGTAAATCCACTACAATTCGCATGCTCTGCGGACTTCTAAAACCCACATCAGGACGCGCCGAGGTTGTGGGATTCGACGTGAGCCGATATCCGGAAACTGTGCGCCAGAACATTGGCTACATGTCGCAGAAGTTTTCTCTTTATAACGATCTGAAGGTCATTGAGAATATCCGCTTGTTTGCCGGACTTTATAGCGTGCCCGCCAACATACTTCAGGAACGAATTGAATGGGCGCTTACGATGGCCAACCTCAAAGGACAGGAGAATCTCATTACCGGCACGCTGCCCGGCGGATGGAAGCAGCGGCTGGCGCTGGGTTGCGCGGTTCTGCATAAGCCACCTGTCATTTTTCTCGATGAGCCAACCTCGGGCGTCGATCCCATCACACGGCGCCAGTTCTGGGAGCTGATTCATCAGATGGCTGAGGGGGGAGTTACCGTCTTTGTAACGACTCATCACATGGAGGAAGCAGAGTATTGCAACCGGCTGGCGCTGATCTTTCGCGGTAAGATCGTAGCGCTGGGAACTCCATCAGAATTGAAGCGGGATTCAATGAAAGGCGAGCTGCTTCTCGTCGAGTGTGAGCCGTTGGGCGCGGCGGTGGAAGCGCTGCAATCCGCGCCGGGAGTGATAGATGCGGCGGTCTTCGGCAACGCCGTGCATCTTGTAGTCGCGGACGCAATGAACGCAGCTCCACAGCTTACAAGTTATCTTGCCGAACGCGGCATCTCGGTAACGCGCATGGAGAAGATTCACCCCAGCCTGGAAGATGTTTTTGTCTCGCTGACGACGGGCAGGGAAGCGGCAGAGGAGCGCGCATTATGAGCCTGACTCGCGTGCTGGCCATTGCCAGAAAAGAGGTAGTGCAGATCCTGCGTGATTCGCGCAGTTTGATCATCGTCGTGATTATGCCAGCGGTGATGGTGCTGCTTTTCGGCTATGGCGTGAATCTCGACCTCAAGGGGCTGCCTGTGTATGTGCTGGACCAAGATGGCAGCCAGCAGAGCCAGGACCTGCTGAAACATTTTCAGTCGAGCGACTACTTTCATATTGCCCGCGTGGTCAAAAGTTACCCGGAGCTGACGCGCGCGATTGATGACGGCCACGCCAAGATGGGCATCGTAATTCCGTGGGATTATTCTCAGCGCCTCAGCGACGGCAGGCCTGTAGAGGTGCAGGCGCTTGTCGATGGCTCCGACGACAATACAGCGAACGTGCTTATCGGCTATTCCGAGGCTGTGGTGCAGGGCTACTCGGCAGAGATGCAGATTAATTGGCTGCGCGTACGCGGAGTTTCGATTCAGCCAGCCGCAATGAGCGTGGAGACGCGCACCTGGTACAACGAAGACCTGGAGAGCAGCGCCTTCATCATTCCCGGCGTGCTGGCGCTGGTGATGTCGGTCATCGGCGCGTTTCTTACCTCGCTAACCATTGCGCGCGAATGGGAGCGCGGCACGATGGAGCAGCTTATTTCAACGCCGGTGACGGCGATGGAGATTATGCTGGGCAAGCTGGCGCCCTATTTTGTGCTGGGAATGCTGGATACGATCATCAGCGCGCTAGTAGCAATTTACTGGTTTGATGTGCCCTTTCGCGGCTCTTGGGTCACGCTGATGGCAGCGTCGGCGATGTTCATGGTAGTGGTTCTTTCCCTGGGATTTTATATCTCTGTGCTTGCGAAAAACCAGTTTGCGGCCAGCCAGATTGCGCTGCTGATTACCTTTCTTCCCGCGTTTCTGCTGTCGGGATTTCTTTTTTCCATAGAACAAATGCCGGTTGTGCTGCAATGGATAACGCGCATTCTGCCGGTGCGTTACTACGTTTCGGTGTTGAAAAAAATCTTTCTTAAGGGTACGTCCGCGTCAATGCTCTATGCGGACCTGATTCCGCTGGTTGTTTTCACGTTTGTGTTGGCGCTGGTGGCTACACGCGGCTTCCACAAGAGATTGGATTAGAGGAGAGAAGAATGCTTGCGCGCCTGAAGCAAATGATCATTAAGGAGTTCATCCAGACCTTACGCGACAAGCGGACGCGATTTATCCTCATTGGCCCGCCCATCATTCAGTTAATGATATTTGGCTACGCGGCTAACTACGAGATTCGCCATGTGCCGACAGTAGTGCTCGATCTGGATCACAGCCAGGAGAGCCGTGAGCTGGTTTCCCGCTTTACTTCAAGCCCGTACTTTGAGGTGCAACGGCAACTGACGGACTCGCGTCAACTGGGGGATCTGATCGAGCAGGGAAATGCTACCGTTGGTCTGGAAATCGATGCAGGCTTTGCTCAGCAATTGCGCAAGGGACAGACTGCGCCGCTGCAGGTAATTGTGGACGCGACCAACTCCAACACCGCGCTGATCGCCTCGGGCTACATCTCGCAGATCGCGTTGGACTTTGCGAAGCAGTACCAAAAAGACCGAATCTACCGTATCGCGCCGCAATTGGTGGAGGTGATGCCATCGGTTGAGCTTGCGCCGCGCCCATGGTACAACCCAGACCTGAGAAGCCGATGGTTCTTTGTGCCGGGAATCATCGGCAGCCTGATGCTGGTACTGGTGGTTACGCTTACGGCCTTTGCCGTGGTGCGCGAGCGCGAGATTGGAACGCTGGAACAGATCATGGTCACGCCCATTCGTCCGGCAGAGTTCATTCTCGGCAAGACGCTGCCGTTTTTTCTAATCGGTCTGTTCGATGTGACATTGATTGCCGTGGTAGGCTCGCTCTGGTTTCAAGTGCCATTTCGCGGCAATATTGCCGTTCTGGCGACGGGCGCAGTTTTGTTTCTACTGTGCATGCTGGGCGTGGGGTTGCTGATCTCGACGGTCAGCGCGACGCAACAGCAGGCGATGGTGACAGCGTTCTTCTTTATCATGCCGGCGATTACCTTTTCCGGCTTTGGATTTCCCATCAGCACCATGCCGCACTGGATGCAGCTTTGCAGCTATGCGCTTCCGCTGAGATACTTTTTGATTGTGATTCGCGGCACCTATCTGAAGGGCGTGGGGATGGATATCCTATGGCCACAGATGGCGGCCATGGCCGGACTGAGTGTCGCATTGCTGACGACGGCGATCTTGCGCTTCCACAAGGCGCTGGACTAAAAGGCCGGAGCGATAGAATCAAAGGGACCATTGGGAGTCCGGCATCGGATGATGGAGTTCCATATATCCCGGAAGGCGCGTGAGCGCTACCAGTTCGCGGAGTCTCTGTTTTCCTATACAGGGAACGTGGTCTTTGCCAACGTGACCGCCTGCCGGGAGTTTGCGCATCGCATGAACACAGTTCGCGACGCTGAAAAGCATCCCGAACGAGTGGTTCATGCCGGCCAACTTTTTGCAATGGGCATTATCGACGAGGCTAGCCACGTTCTGATGGCGCGCTATCGCCAGCAATTCGATCCCGCAGTGATGACTGAAGCCCTGAGCTTCTTTTCCGCCAATGTGGGCGCGGAGGCGCTGGACAAGATGCTGCTTGCCTTTGTCGAGCAGTTTCCCGGCATTTCGGTAATTCGCGGCATCGAAACGCCGAAGCAATGGCTTGAGGGGCAAAGCGAGGGTATGCTCCATCGGGCCGCGGCGCTGGAAGAGCTGATGCTGCTCTGGGCCGCCAACCGCAACGAAGCCTTTCAGCCCTACGAGGAGCTGTTCGAAGACAAGACCCTAGCCAAAAAGACTGTTTACCGCCAGGTGACGCAGCAGTTGCCGGAGTATTTTGCAACGCGCCCGCTGATTCCGCTCACCGGGGCCACGCCTATGAACCTGCTGGAACTACTGAGAGCGCCGACGGTGGGCGCGCCTCGTTCACTCGCAGACCAGTTGGCCCTCATCCGCAAATTGTGGAAGCCGCTGCTGGGAGAATCCCTGGAGCAACTGCTGCTGATTGCGAGCGAGATTCTGCACGAGGAAGAGCTGGCTATCTGGATGCAGTTCAATCCTCCTGGTAGTCATAGCCATGAGCAGGAAAGCTCGATAGTTGCCAGCGCGGAGGCGCCGGATTTCAGCGATGCGGCACAGGAAGACGAGAAGTTCTCGCCAGATAAGGCCTGGATGCCGACTGCGGTGCTTATCGCCAAGAGCACGTATGTGTGGCTGGCGCAGATGAGCAGGCAATACGGTCGCAGAATCACGCGCCTTGACGAGATTCCGGAAGAAGAACTGGCAACATTGGCGCAACGCGGACTCAATTCGCTGTGGCTGATTGGTGTCTGGGAGCGTAGCCGTGCCTCGAAGACCATTAAGCAGCTCTGTGGCAACACGGATGCTGTGGCTTCAGCCTACTCGCTCTATGACTACACGATTGCCGAAGATATTGGCGGCGAGGCGGCCTATGTGAACCTGAGAGACCGCGCGTATCATCACGGAATTCGCCTGGCCAGCGACATGGTGCCAAACCATATGGGCATCGACTCACCCTGGGTTGTCGAGCATCCGGAATGGTTCATCTCACGACCTCATTCACCCTATCCAGCCTACAGCTTCAACGGACCTGATCTCTCCCACGATGGGCGCGTGGAGATCAAGATTGAAGACCACTACTTTGAGCAATCGGACGCAGCTGTGGTCTTTCGACGCCGCGACCGCCAGAGCGGCGAGACCCGCTACATCTATCACGGCAACGATGGCACCAGTTTTCCATGGAACGACACTGCGCAGCTTGATTACCTAAATCCGGCTGTCCGCGAGCAGGTGATTCAGACCATTCTGCATGTGGCGCGGCTGTTTCCTGTCATACGCTTTGATGCCGCCATGACGCTGGCCAAGCGCCACTTCCATAGGCTGTGGTTTCCGGGGCCGGGGACCAGCGGCGCCATACCCTCCCGCTCTGAATATGGCATGAGTTCTGCCGAGTTCAACAAGGCCATGCCGCATGAGTTCTGGCGTGAGGTGGTGGATCGCGTGGCCGCGGAGGTTCCTGGCACCTTGCTGCTGGCTGAGGCATTCTGGCTGATGGAGGGTTACTTCGTCCGTACGCTGGGCATGCACCGCGTCTACAACAGCGCCTTTATGGTCATGCTGCGCGACGAGGAAAACGCCAAGTACCGCTCGGTCATCAAAAACACGATAGAGTTCGATCCGGACATTATGAAGCGCTACGTAAACTTCATGAGCAATCCCGATGAGCGCACCGCCATCGATCAATTCGGCAAGGGAGACAAGTGCTTTGGCGTGACCACGATGATGGCAACCCTGCCTGGCTTGCCTATGTTCGGCCACGGCCAAATCGAGGGATTCACCGAAAAATACGGCATGGAGTATCAACGGCCCCGCTACGAGGAGAATCCGGATCCATGGATGGTTGAGCGTCATCAGCGTGAGATCGCGCCCCTGTTGCAGCGCCGGTGGCTCTTTGCGGAGAGCGGCAACTTCCGGCTATACGACTTCTTCTGCGATAACGGCTCGGTGGACGAAAACGTCTTTGCATACTCCAACCGCAGCGGAGGCGAGCGCGCCCTGGTGGTTTATAACAACCGCTATGGGCAGACGCGCGGGACGATTGATTGGTCAGCGGCCTATGCCGACAAAGGCGCAAATCAACTGCGCCAGCAGCGGCTTAGGGAAGGGTTGGGCCTAAGTAACAACTTCTCGACAATTGTGGCCTGGCGCGACTCGCTCACGGGCCTCCAATACCTGCGCAGGGCGAGCGATTTCGCCGAGCGCGGACTGACGCTGGAGTTGCACGCCTATCATTGCCACGTATTTCTCGATTGGCGCGAGCTTTATTCTACTGCCGATAAGCCTTGGGACAGGCTTTGTGATCATCTCAATGGCCGGGGTGTGGCGAATCTGGACGACGCTCTGGTTAGCCTGGAGCTGCAGCCGGTACATGACGCGTTGCGCGTGCAACTTGACTCTGGAATTGTGCGTCTCTTTGCTGACTTGGCTGAGCATCCACGCACCCTGGATACCGGGGTCAAAAAGCAAATCGAGCCTGAGCGTGCCGAGTTTTTTGAGGCTGCCTGGACGCGCTGTGAAAACTTCCTTCGCGTTGCGCAGAAGGCTTATCTGGTGCGCGCAGGGAAGGAGGCTGGCGGCTTACAGCCCGCCAATCCCAGCTTGTTGCGAGCGGCCTATCGAGCGCGCCTGCGTGCCGCCATGCGCGTTCCCGCTATCGAAGCGCTCTTTCCGGCTCCGTGGACCACGGCTGCCCGCTGTGTGCTTCCCAGTCCCAGTCCGCAACTTACGGCGACGGCAATGTGGGGGCCAGTGCTCGGCTGGTGTGTGCTGGAGTTGCTGGCTGAATCCATTGACACTGAGAATCCTGAGCGCATCGCGTTAGACCTTTTTGACCGCCTCCGCTTGCGCGAACCATTTGCGCAGGCTTTTCACGCGCTCGGATTCGAAGGCGAGGAGGGCTGGCGAGTTGCCGCGCGCGTCAAAATTGGGCTTCTTACCTGGGCTGGCGTGGGCAAACCGGAAAAGGGAAAAGCGGCTGCTAAACCAGAAGCGGAAACGGCCGAGGGGATTGCACTGTCGCCAGACCTGTGGCTCGACCCCGATGTGCTCTGGCTGACCGGAGTGCATGAGGCGGAGGGCCGCGAATATATATTGCGTGAGCGATACGAAGAGTTACTCTGGTGGTTGCTCATGCCGTCGTTGCTGCGTATAGCGGACGAGACTGCTCCCAGCCGGGTGGCAGCGAATCGCGCAGCGGTCAGAGCGATGAGCAGTGCCATAGACAAGGCTCTGGAAACTGCCGAGGCTGCTGACTATCGCGTAGATCTGCTGCGGAGTCCATCCAGCAAGGCAGCCATGGGCGAAGTGAAGGCCACTATAGCTGATTCTGTTGCAAAGACTACTGATACATCGCAGGAAACATCTGCCGCACCGCCGTTGAATGATCGGAATAAAACAGCAGAACCGAAGGTATGACCGCCGATTAGAATGCGTTAATCCTGACTCTAATCAGCGGATTTAGACAACCATCACAATCCGATGTGATCTAAGGCACAGCCCAAGATGCTCTCATGGTTTCAAATTCTTGCGGACATTCTTTGGGGTGCAAGTCGCTGCGGAATGAGCCGATATGAATAGGCAATATCCTCATTTCCGGGCATGCAGGGCTGCATAGGCGAACGTCTTTTTATCTCCTTCTACTCCCCGGATATGGTCCAGAAGCGAGCAGGGTACGGCCATGTCGCCCTCTCCATCCCGTCACAACACAATGTGTGCGCGGCAGGTGTGTGCCGTAAATCAAGCGACGCCGGCCCGGTCGCAATCTACGGATAATGCGTTCATAATGTTGAATATCAATGCAAGCTGTCAGGCTGCCAGTGAAGTCTGCTGAGAAGCGGAGGAATCATGCAGAGTGTCGCCCATGAAGTGCTGAATGCTCACGAAAAGCTGCTCATCGACCAGGCGGTCGCAGAGCACGCCGGCAAGCCGGGAGCGCTGCTGGGAATCCTGGAAACGATCCAGGCCGCCAACGCGCATAAGTATCTGTCGATGGAGGCGCTGCGCTACATTGCGCAGGAGACCGGCATCCCTCCAGCCACGATCTATAGCGCCGCAACCTTTTATGCGCTCTTCAATCTCGACCCACAGGGCGACAACTTGATCTGCGTCTGCCGGGGAACGGCCTGCCACACGCGCGGCTCCCGCGATCTGCTGGAGAAGGTCTGCCTCGATCTGGGGTTGAGCGGGCAGGAAGCGAGCGACACCAACGAGGCCGACAAGCTGGCTCTCACCACGCCCGACCAACGCTTCACAGTGCGAACCGTTGCCTGCTTCGGCCAGTGCGCGCTGGCCCCGGTGGTCGAGGTGAACCACCATATTCTCAGCCACGTAAATGAGCGCACGTTGCAGCGGGAAATCAAAACGTTGGGCCAGACTGGAAAGATCAAATAGGGGGAAATAATGCCTCGAATTCAGGATATAGGCGCGTTCAATGCGGCTCGTGAAGCCGGACTTGCCAAGCTGATGCCGGCCGCTCCGCGCCTGACGGTGGGAATGGGAACCTGCGGCCGCGGCAATGGCGCCGAGGAGGTCTTTCACGCGTTGAAGGAAGCGATCCATCGCAGCGGCGTCGATGTGATGCTGGCGGGCGTGGGCTGCTTCGGCTCCTGCTTTCAGGAGCCGCTGGTAAGCGTCCGGCTGCCGGGAAATCCCCTGGTGGTGTTGCATCGCGTGCAGGCTAACGATGCTACGCGCATTCTTGAAAGCATCTCCACAGGCATCATGCCCGCTGATCTCGTTTACTGCAAGATCGAGGAATGGGACCACATCACCGCACACCTGAAATACGGCCAGGGTTACCCGGAAATTCCATCCTGGAATGAAATTCCATTCTTCAAGGGGCAAAAGAAGATTGTTCTACGCAATTGCGGCCTCATCAATCCCTCGGACATCGAGGAGTATATCGCGGTGGGCGGCTACCAGGCGCTCTACAAAGTGCTGATCGATGGGCGAACGGATCCTGTTATTGAGCAGATCAAGGCCTCCCGTTTGCGTGGGCGTGGCGGCGCGGGCTTCCTGACCGGCAACAAGTGGGATTTTCTGGCCAAGGCCAAGGCCGACACCAAATACATTATCTGCAACGCCGATGAAGGCGATCCCGGCGCTTACATGAACCGCAACGAGATAGAGGGCGACCCTCATTCGCTGCTGGAAGGCATGATTATCGGCGCTTATGTGATGGGCGCAACCGAGGGCATCGTCTATGTGCGCGCCGAGTATCCGCTGGCAGTGAGCCGGCTCAACCGGGCCATTGAGCAGGCGCGAGAGTTCGGGCTTTTGGGCATGAACATCCTGGATCGCGGCTTCAACTTCAACATCCAGCTTGTGCAGGGCGCTGGCGCCTTCGTTTGCGGCGAGGAAACTGCACTGATTGCCTCTCTTGAAGGCCAGGCTGGTCACCCGCGCCCACGCCCGCCATACCCTGCGCAGAAAGGCTTGTACGGCAAGCCAACCAACATCAACAACGTCGAGACCTGGTACAACATCGCCCCTATCATCACGCGCGGACCAGCGTGGTTCGCAGAAACCGGCAGCCAGAAGAGTCCGGGGACCAAGGTGTTTTCGCTGGTTGGCAAAATCCAGAACACCGGGCTGGTGGAGATGCCGCTGGGCACTCCGCTGAAGAGCTTTATTTACGACATCGGCGAGGGCGCCGTGGCAGGCCGCCGCGTGAAGGCCGTGCAGACCGGCGGACCCTCCGGCGGCTGCATTCCCGTGGAGATGCTCGATACGCCTGTCGATTACGAGAGCCTGGCACAGATCGGCTCCATCATGGGCTCCGGCGGCATGGTGGTCATGGACGAAGACAATTGCATGGTCGATGTGGCCCGCTACTTCATCGAGTTCACCCACTCGGAGTCCTGCGGCAAGTGCGTTCCGTGCAGAGTGGGCCTCAACAAGGCGCTGCGCATATTGAATTCAATTACCAATGGCAGCGGAACCCGCGAGCAGATGAGCCTGCTGGATGAGCTGGGCCGCATGATTCGCGAGTCTTCGCTCTGCGCGCTGGGCCAATCGGCGCCCAATCCCGTGCTAACCACCATCCGCCACTTCCGCGAGGAGTACGAAGATCACATCGTTGCTCATCGCTGCCGCGCCGGCGTCTGCCAGGAACTGGCTCTTTCGCCATGCGAGAACAGTTGCCCGCTGAGGATGAACATTCCGCGCTTCCTCGAGCTTTACCAGGAGGGAAGATTAGAAGACGCATTCGAGTCTGTAATTCTCGACAATCCCTTGCCCGCATCTACAGGAAGGGTCTGCCAGCATCCGTGTGATAATCGCTGCCGCCGCCAATCCTTCGATGAGGTGGTGAACATGCGCGAGGTGCATCGCTTCCTGGCAGACGCGGTCTATCAGTCGGACCTCTTCGAGCCGATGTTGGAGCGCATTCGCGCGCGCAAACTGGCTTCCACAGGCCACAAGGTAGCCGTGGCCGGATCTGGCCCCACCGGGCTGACGGCCGCGTTCTACCTGGCAATGCTCGGCCACGACGTGACGATCTTTGAGGAACGCAGCGAGGCAGGCGGCATGTTGCGCTTTGCCATACCAGAGTACCGGCTGCCCAAATCGGTGCTACGCCGCGAGCTGGACCTCATCGAGGGCGTAGGCGTGAAGATGGTCTTCAACACCCGCATCGGATTCGACCTTCCTCTGAATGAGCTTGCCAACCAGTTCGATTCGGTTTTTATCTCCATTGGAACATGGAAGGAATCCTGGCTCTATCTGCCCGGCACGGAGTTGAAGAATGTTCACCCCGCACTGCCGTTCCTGGAATCCGTCGCCCGCAAGGAAAAAGCGGCCATTGGCGCAGGCGCGCGCGTAGCGATTATAGGTGGAGGAAACGCGGCTATCGATTCTGCTCGCACTGTGATGCGCATGGGCGCGCAAGCCACCATCCTCTATCGCCGTGAGCGTCAGGACATGCCCGCCATAGATGAGGAGATCCAAGCCGCTGAGGAAGAAGGCGTGCATTTTGTATTTTTGGCCGCGCCGCATCGCATCCTGGGTGGTACGGACGGCAGTGTGAAGGCCATCGAAATCGTTAAAACGCGCCTGGGCGAATATGACAAGAGCGGCCGCAGAAGGCCTATGCCCACCGACGAGGTACAGCGCTTCGAGTGCGACAGCGTGATTCTTGCCGTGGGCGAGACCTTCGACAAGGATTTCTGCAGCGCATCCGGCCTGGCGCTCAAGGAAGAGGGAACTATTATAGTGGATCGCTTCACGTACGAGACCAGCCGGCCCAACTTTTATGCAGGTGGCGACGTGATTACCGGCGCTTCAAATGTTTCCAACGCCATGAGCTGCGGCAAACAGGCGGCGCAGAAGATGGACGAGCGCATGATGGGCGAAGCTCGCTGGGAGCGGCTATTTCCGGATTTCGAATACAGCCGCACGGCGCCGGGAGAGCCGAGCCTCAACCGCCGTCACGAGGCGCACGCTATTCCCGCTGCATTAAGGGTTCGTTCGCAGCAGGAAGTGGTTGCCGGCCTCGATCCAAAAGAGGCGCTGGAAGAATGCCGCCGCTGCTTGCGTTGCGATTTGCGAGTTCCTGTCAGTGCCAATTAAACGTGGAAAATAAGGAGCGATCCTGTGCCGACTAAAGCGATTTCAGTACGAATTGATGGCGAGCTGGTAAACGCCAGGGAAGGGCAGACCATTCTGGAAGCGGCCCGCGATCACGGGAAGCAGATTCCCACGCTCTGCTACCTGAAGGGGTTGAGCGCGGTGGGTGCTTGCCGCGTTTGCATGGTGGAGCTTGCCGGCACTGACCGTCTGCTGCCGGCCTGCACTACGCCCATCCAGGAAGGAATGTCAATAAAGACCGCCTCGGCGAAGCTGACGCTCTATCGCCGGATGGCTATCGAGCTGCTGCTGGTGGAGCGCAACCACATCTGCTCGGCCTGCGTCTCCAACGGCCACTGTGAGCTCCAGTCGATGGCCCGTTCACTGGGCATCACTCACGTGCGCTACGCCTACAACAATCCGCGACTCGCAGTTGATATGACGCACCCTCGCTTCGTACTCGATCAGAATCGCTGCATTCTCTGCACGCGTTGTGTGCGGGTCTGCGCGGAGGTGGAAGGAGCGCATGTCTGGGAGGTCTCCTCGCGCGGCATCTACTCGCGCTTGGTCAGCGACCTCAAGGACGACTGGGGCAAGTCAAGCAACTGCACCGGTTGCGGCAAGTGCGTTCAGGCCTGTCCCACAGGAGCAATCGCGGAAAAAGGCCTCTCGGTGATGGAGATGGTCAAGCAAAGCGACGCTGTCAGCCGCCTTGCCACACAAAGGGCCGCTTCAGCGAACGGCACGCGGTAATGCGTCTTCATGGCTTCTGTAATCTAAGCGATCGATTGAGTTGTACGTTTCGACCATTGTTATTTCCGTCAATGGATGAAGTTCTGTCCTTTTTATCCTCCATTTGTCTCCAATGCCTTCCGCCCCGTAGAATCAGCATAGGCGATCGATAGCGCTTATTGTTGAACCACACCCGACCTTGAAAGACAAGGAACAGATGAGCGAACAGGAAACAGGGACTTCCCATTCTGCGCAGGCAGTGTCGCCGGCGTGGATCAGGATTGAGCGGGCGCGGCATCCCCAACGGCCTTACCCCATGGATTTCATCGAAAATATTTTTACAGATTTCAGCGAGATCCACGGCGATCGCGCCTATGGCGACGACGAGGCCGTGGCCTGCGGAATGGCCCGGCTGGGTGCGGAAGAGGTCATGGTCGTCGGCAATCGCAAGGGAGGTTCGACCAAGGACCGCGTACGGCGTAACTTCGGCATGCCTCATCCCGAGGGCTACCGCAAGGCACTGCGCTCGATGAAGATCGCGGAAAAGTTCTTCCGGCCGGTCATCAGTTTCATCGATCTCCCCGGAGCTTATCCCGGTCTGGGCGCCGAGGAGCGGGGCCAGGCCGAGGCCATCGCCCGCAATCTTCTGGAGATGTCGCGGCTGCGCGTGCCTACCATCTCGGTCATCAGCGGCGAGGGCGGATCGGGCGGCGCGCTGGCCCTGGCCGTCGCGGATCGTGTACTAATCCTGGAAAATGCCCTCTACTTCGTGATTACACCCGAGTCCTGCGCGGCCATCATGTGGCGCGACGCGGCTCACAAGGTATTGGCTGCCGAAGCCATGCGCGTCTCCGCTCCGGAGGTTGCCGCGCTGGGCTGCGTGGACGAGATCGTTGCCGAACCGCCGGAGGGCATACATACAGACCGTGAGGCGGGCACTGGGCTGTTGGGCGTTGTGCTTAAAAAGCACCTGGCCGAGCTCAAGGCACAGCCAATCGACGCTCTGGTGGCCGCGCGCCAGGCCAAATTCCGCAACATTGCGCAGTTCTATTCACAAGGTTAAGTGTCCATGAGCCTCAACCAGCCGTCTCAAAGCCGCTTCCGCTCTTATATGCGATTCATCGTAGCCGTGCTGTGGTTCTTTCTGGCGCGGACGCTGGCTCATCACGAAGCGTTGGGGCTGGCAGTCGAGCAATGGCAGCCCATTGTTGAGCAGGCATTTTTGGTTTTTCTGTTGCTAGTAGGCTATGCGGGCATGGGTTTAATGCTCGACGGCCAGCTGCATCCGTTAAGCGAGCAGGGGTTGCCAAGGCGTGATGGCTGGCCGGGCGAAGCATGCTTGGGACTGGCCGTTGGCTGGACGCTGGCTGTAGCCTGCGTTCTCCCCATGGTCGTAGGCGGCGGCATCGCCATTGTGCTCGTTCTGGGACACTCGGCATGGGGTTGGCTAGCGATCGACGCCATATTTTTTGCACTGGTAGCGCTGGCCGAAGAGGTTGCCTTTCGCGGCTACGGATTTCAGCGCTTCGAGCAATCCGTGGGTCAGCTTGGTGCGGCGCTGGGCTTTGCCGCCTTCTATGCCATTGTGCAGAATCCGCTGCCGTGGGCCGCATTCTCCTTCTCCAACTTCTATTACACCGTGCGGGCTCTTTTATGGTGGTTGAGCAGCCCCAACGTAGCCGTATCCGTCGTTCTAAGTCTTGTTCTCTCTTTAGCTTACCTGCGTACCCGCGCTCTCTGGCTGAGTTGGGGAATTAACTTCGGCTGGAAGACCAGCCGCGCGCTCATCTTTGGGTTGGCCATCAGCGGCGACAACAGCCACTCGCCCGTGGTGCAGGGCAACCCGATGGGCCCGTTTTGGATCACCGGCGGAGGCTATGGCCTGGATGGCAGTTGGATTGCGTTTGTCGTCCTGCTCGCAGCCCTACCGGTGGTTTATCGCCTTACGCGCGACCTGGACTATCGCTGGAACGCGCCGGTAATCGTGCCCGCTGGCATTCCCGTGCACCTGAGCGCCGCGGCAAAAGGACAGCACGAGGCTGCCATGGGAACGAATGAGCCTGCTGCTGCCGGCCTAGTGCAGATTTTGCCGGTTGCTACGCCGACGGAAAGTTCTGAGCCGCAAAAGGTGGAATAGCAGTTACTCGGGATCGACGTTTCTCTTGCCGCTGATTTCGTCGATGTGAATCTCCACCACGGCACATTCGGCGGCGTGGCAATCTTCCACAGGCTGAAACGGCTTGCCGGAAGCGTATCTCGCAACCAGCAGATTGAGCAAAGCGGTCTTTTCAGCGCCGTCAGGGATGACCCGCGCAACGCCAAAGGCCAGCACCGAGGTATAACGAGTGGAACAGGCGCAGGGACGATCATTGGAGACCGTGATCTTTTCAACCTTGCTCACTTCAAAGCAGACACGGCTGTTTTCGGCGATATTGTCCAGCTTGCGCCCTGTCAGCTTGCTGTGAAAGTAGAGTTTTCCCTCGTGAAGTAGATGATTGACCGGAGTGATGTAGGGTTGTCCGGCAGCGTCGCAGGTAGCCAGGCGGCCCTCAGTCTGCGAGGCAAGAAACTCACGTGCGTCTTCTTCACTCATCCAGCGAATGGGCATCGCGTCAGCCTCCAAACATCAATTTTAGCGAAGAGGGCCTGCCGAACTGATAGCCTTGTGGCTTAGGAGCACACAATGGCCGAGCAAATCCGCAGTTTTTACGACGAACTCGCCGAATACTACCATCTCATCTTTGAGAATTGGGATGACTCCATCGAGCGACAGGCCAAAGTTCTCGGCCCTCTGCTAGCCTCACAGGGCTGCGGAATTCCTGCAAAGATTCTGGATTGCACCTACGGGATTGGGACACAGACGTTTGGACTAGCGGCGTTGGGCTATCGAGTTGTTGCATCGGACATAAGCAAACGCGCGGTTGATCGCGCACGGCGAGAAGCTCAGCGCCGGTCGCTGGAAATTACTTTTCACGTCTCAGATATGACCTCGCTCAAAGAAATTGCTGAGAACGACTTCGATGCCATCGTGACAATGGATAATGCATTGCCGCACCTGTCGCCTGCGCAGCTCGGACAAGCGGCCCAAGCGATTGCCTCCAAGCTTAAGTCGAAGGGCCTGTTTATGGCCAGCATACGCGACTACGATGCGCTCATCCTCGATAGACCTGCGATTCAGACACCCGCGTTCCATGGAGCGCCAGGAAACCGGCGCATCGTTCATCAGGTTTGGGATTGGATCGATGACCGCCGGTACATTGTGCATTTGTACATCACGGTTGAATCCGGCCGGGCATGGCAGGCGCATCATTTTGTTTCGGAATATCGCGGCCTGCTGCGCGAAGAGCTTTCGAATCTCTTGCGAGCGGCAGGATTCACGGATATTCGCTGGATTTTGTCCGCTGAAAGCGGCTATTACCTGCCATTGGTCCTGGCCAGAAGATCAAGCTAAATGGCCCAGGCGGTCTGATGTAAACTGGTAGAAGCGAGTCAGGCTGCCTTCTTGTGAAGCGAGCATTCGACCGCGCCGTTGAAGCCGCGCGCAAACGTGTGAGCAGAGACACCCCAAGAAGGAGAAACACCCGATAATGGCAAAGATTGCAAAAATCGCTCACCGCGACAAGGTAATGGACACGACGAAGTCGACTGACTGTCCCAAGTGCAAAAAGCCGACGCGCATCGTCAAGCGCGTGAAGGACCGCGAGCGCGGCGTTCCCGGAGGCGTTTACATCTCGTGCTCAGCGTGCGACTTCTACGAGAAGCTATAAGCACCCCTTGAAGTTTGGGGTCAGAATAAAGCCCGGCAATTGCCGGGCTTTTTTCGTGAGGGTGGGCTCAAGGTCGAGGTTAAGAAATCGTGAATCGTTGGCAACGGGATAAGTGATCGGTTGTACAAAGTACCCTTCGCAATACTCACAACTTGGTAAGCAATCGGGCGGCATCTTTTAACGGCTGTCGATTCTGAAAGAAATCGTGCCAGGGGTCGGCGCGCTTCAGCCGCTTTGCAAAGTTCTTCAAATTGAAATCGGAAGGGACGAGCGTGGGAGTAACTTCACGCCATTCCAATGGGGTCGAAATGGGAGCTTTCTCGCGACGCCTGACGGAGTAGGGCGCCACCACGGTTTGACCAAAACCGTTCCGAAATGGATCCAGGTAAACACGTCCGCGTCGCGCAGCGAGCGAATGCTCGACAGTCAACTCGTCGGGGTGAGCAGCCGCCACTCGCGCGACAAACGACTCGGCGAAGGCGAGAACTTCGTCGGCATCCGGTCCGGTGCGGATGGGAACCAGGACATGTAGGCCGCGGCTTCCCGAAGTCTTGGCGAAGGAGACCAGCTTCAGGTGGTCCAAGGCTGCTTTGACATGCAGGCCGGCACGGGCGGCGTCGGAGAATTTTCCAGATTCGGGATCAATATCGAAACACACCCAGTCGGGCTGCCGGGGCGAACTGGCGCGGCTGGCCATGATGTGCACGGCAATGCACCCCAGGTTGGCAAGCGAGAGCTGGGTGATGAGAGAGCCGCCGACCACATAATCGGTAAACTTTCCGGGGTCGTCACTATGCGCGATCCGCTTGGTTGGTGTTCCAGAGGGCATGCCTTCTGGTTTCTGTTTTTGAAAGAAGCACTCACCTTGCATTCCATCGGGGCAGCGCTCAAGGGACAACATGCGATCTTTCACGTAGGGCAAGAGATGAGGGAAGATGGCGTTGTAATACTCAACCAGGTCGAGCTTGGTATAGCCCTCTTCAGGCCAGAAGACCTTGTCGGGATTCGATACGGCGATGGGCAATTTTGCGGGCGCTGATGGGGCAACTTTGGTCATCGTCATGATGGCCGCTTTCTTCGCGCAATATGGCCCGGCACCGGCTTGGCGCTCGTTGTCTTGCCGGGCGGATCGCCCTGAGAAGCTCTTTCGATGTCGCCCCTTTCGTCCCGTGCGATCTCCGCAAGAAGACGCCGGCTGGCTACGGAGCGCGGCTCTTCCTGCGTCACGTCCTTCGCGGATGCATACTGATCGAGATGTTTGATAAGCAACCAGGCGGATCCAAGAGGATTCTTTCCCAAGCCACGGGTGCAAACCAGAACCCACGCACCCTGGAGTTTCTTACCCTGAAGAGTGAACTTGATTTCTCCTTTCTGCAAGGACATGTCCACATCATCGCTTTCCGGCTGCCAGGTTCCTCGATCCCATAGCATCACCGTTCCCGCTCCATATTGACCGGCGGGAATCACACCCTCAAAGTCCGCATACTCGACCGGGTGATCTTCCGTCTGCATCGCGAGTCGCTTTGCCGCCGGATCGAGCGATGGTCCCTTGGGTACGGCCCAGGAAAGAAGTACGCCGTCCCATTCCAGACGAAGATCATAGTGCAAGCGCGAGGCCATATGCTTCTGTACGGCGTAGATGAGCGTTCGATTTCCCTTCCGGGCATTTTCAGCGCCTCGCGGCTCCGGTGTCGCTTCAAACTGACGTTTTTTCCTGTATTCATCGAGTTTCATACAGGGCAGGGCAGTCGCCGGATCGAAGCGCGGATTGTGTCGCTTAGATACGGGCATACTCACATCCTAAAGGAATTCCGGCTCACTGGAATCCGTTACCATAAACTCTGTAGGAAGAAGCTGCGCGGAGGAGTGGAGGGCAGTGCGTCTATCGAGTGAAAGAGCCTTCAGAAGTCGAAGATCCAAGGTCGGCAGGGAGGGGAAGTGGGTTTGAAGAAAGCTACGATCTGGATTGGTTATTGTTTTCTTACGTTGCTGGCGGCCTCTCCGGACTGGGCCTCAGATGTGCATACCAATCCGCTGAATCGCGAGCCGCAGGTGCGCGAGGCGTATGAGCACTTCTACAACCTGGACTATCCCGGCGCAGTGGAGCGGTTTGAGCGCATTCATGAGGCGCATCCGGGCGATCCCCAGGCCACGGCGCTGCTGCTGAACGCCATGATATTTCAAGAGTTATACAGGCTCGACCTGCTGGACACCACCTTCTACGCCAATGACGGCTTTCTCACCGGGCGGCACGCGACCGAAGAGGACCCAGCGACCCGAGACCGCATTCTGGGGTTGGCAGACGAGGCCATCCATGAAGCCGATGTGCGCATTGAGCACAACCCTAACGATATCGATGCACTCTTTGCACGCGGATGGGTTCGCAGCCTGAAGTGTACCTATGTGGCCATGGTGGAGAGAGCATATGGCGCGGGCTTCAGGCTGGCCACCAAGGCCAAAGAAGATGCAGAGCGGGTGCTGAAACTCGACCCGGATTATGTAGACGCCAAGCTGGTGACGGGGGTGTATCAGTATGTGGTGGGCGCGCTGCCCTGGCCCTTCAAACTGCTGATCGGCTTTGCAGGGATCACCGGCTCTAAGAGTGAAGGCCTGAAGATGCTCAACGATGCCGGCAATCGCGGCGTCATCACCAGCATCGAGTCGCGCACCGCGATAGCCCTCTTCCTGCGCCGCGAAGCGAAGTACAAAGAGGCAATCGAGGTGGTGCGCAAGCTCAAGAGTCAGTATCCCCACGATTTCCTCTTCTGCCTTGAAGAGGCCAACCTGATCAGGGACGACGGCGAGGGCATGGCCGGCGTGAAGGCTTACAGGGATCTTCTTGCTGATAGCGCCAAGCCCGGCTATTTTGCCCAGGCGCAACTGGAACTGGCCTACTTTGGGCTAGGGGATGCACTGCGTGGGCAGCGCCACTTTGCAGAGGCGGCGCAGGCCTTTGAGCAGGCCGCCGAGACCAAACATGTCGGCCCGGAACTCAAGATCCGGTCGCTGCTGGCTGCCGGAGAGTGCCGCGACATGAATGACGAGCGCGAGTTGGCGGTCAGGGACTACAAGGCAGCCATCGAAGCCGGGCCGAATACCTCGCGCGCCGACACCGCGCGCAAACGCCTGCGCAATCCCTACAAGGAATCGTGAGGTTTGGCGGATATTGTCTCTGAAGAGGGAACCACTGCAGCCCCTCCGCCGTATCTTTACCTAGATTAGGAGGGATCTACAATGGCCTTCTTTTGTCAACACTGTGGGATCACGTTACCCGTGGGCGCGCGCTTTTGTTCCAGTTGTGGCGTGGCCGTTCCCGTTGGCGCTTACATTCCCGGCAGGCCGCTGGTCCGTCCGATTGCCGGCCGCCAGATTGCCGGGGTTTGCATCGGCCTGTCGCAGGCCTATGGATGGGATCTTGCCCTGGTTCGTATCCTGGCGGTCGTCGGGCTCTTCTTTTCCGGCGGGACGGTAGGTGTGGTCTACCTGGCTTGCTGGATTGGCATTCCTGAGGAGCCGTTACCGCTACGCTGAGAGCGTATCCTGTTGTTATGAAAGGAATATACTGCTCAGACGGCGCGGCGTTGGCCTACCGTGACTCCGGTGCTGGCCTGCCCGTGGTCTTTCTTCATCCCACACCGCTCGATGGGGAGTATTGGAGCCCGCTTACCGAAAATCTGGCCGGCGTGCGCGCGATCGTTCCTGACCTGCGCGGACATGGCGCGTCAGAGCTGGGAACTCTGCCGGTGGGCGGCTTCGCGCTGGTTCAGGATGCTCCCGTGCTGACCATGGCGCAGCTGGCTGCCGACGTTCTTGCTTTGCTCGACCATTTAAAGATTCCTGCGGCAGTCTTTGCCGGCTGCTCCATCGGGGGTTCTGTGCTGCTGGAAATCTGGCGTCAGGCACCAAGGCGGGTGCGCGGGCTGGCGTTCGTTTGCGCCAAGCCGCAGCCGGATGCCGAGGCCAACCTTTCACGGCGCGTAGCCACCATCGCCCAGGCGAGAGAGGGCAAGAGCGCGACGCTCTTTGACGGCATGGCCCAGACCTTGATTGGGGCAACAGCCCGCCAGCAACACCCCGAGATTGTGACTCAGTTGCGCGCCCACATGACGTTGACACCGGAGGCTTTGGTGGCTGTACAGGCTGGCCTGGGCGCGCGTCCAGACTCCGTGGCCACCGTGAAAACGATCATGGTTCCTATCCTGGCCATTGCAGGCGGCGAAGATCCGGCTACAACCGAGGCAGAAATGCAAGCTTACCGTTCCGCGCCCGGCGGGTGTGAGTTCCACCTGCTGCCCGACGCTGGCCACTTTGCCGCTTATGAACAGCCGCAGAAGGTCGCGGAGCTGATGGGTGAGTGGCTGCGGAAATTCGAAGTCTAGCGTTTACAAGACGTGCCGCCTGCTTGCGATATATTGGTTTGCATGAAAATGCGAGCAAGTTTTACGGCGTTTCTGCTTTTCGGAATGGCATTTCAGGTTCTCTGCCAATCCAGTGGCGTGCCAGGCGTGGAGTGGAAGCAGTTGGCTTCACCGGAACAGGCCGGGTGGCAGGCAACAAACCTGAAAATGATCCATGAATATAGCGAGGAGATCGGCTCCACATCGGTCATGATCGTACAGCATGGCGTGGTGGTTGCAGCATGGGGCGATGTGGCGCGCAAGTCGAACCTGCACTCCTGCCGCAAGAGTCTGTTGAGCGCACTGATCGGCATTGCCGTGGCCGAAGGCAAGATCAATCTCAATGACACGCTGGAGAAGCTTGGCATTGACGACAAGAAGCCCTCGCTCACGGCGGAAGAGAAGCAAGCCAGAGTGATCGATCTTCTCGAAGCGCGCTCGGGCGTTTACCATCCGACCGTTTACGAGACCAAAGGGATGGAAGAACAGAAGCCGCCGCGAGGCTCCCATGCACCAGGCACCTTCTGGTACTACAACAACTGGGATTTCAACGCTCTCGGCGCAATTTATGAACAGGCAACGGGCACTAAAATATTCGATGCCTTTTACCGGAAGATTGCTCAGCCGATTGGGATGCAGGACTTTACGCCACGCGACGGCCATTACATCTCGGGTTCTGATACGCGCTATCCGGCCTACCCGTTCGATATGAGCGCCCGTGATTTTGCACGTTTTGCACTGCTTTACCTGCACGGCGGCAACTGGAACGGCAGGCAGGTGATTCCCGCAGATTGGGTGAAAGCCAGCATCACGCCATACTCTGACACGGAGTCGGGCGGCTATGGCTATTTTTGGTGGACCGGCAACTCGGCCAGCGGCGCGCGGCAAGAGATCTCATTTCCGAGAGGCAGCTTCTGGGCCGAGGGCCATCTCGGCCAATATGCCGTGGTTGTGCCGTCGCTCGACCTGATCATCGTGAATCGGCTGGATGACAGGCTGACCAAGCGCACGATCCATAAGCGCCAGATAGCCCACCTGGTGCGAATGGTCGTAGACGCCGCGCCGAAAAACTAGTCGTGCCGAATCAGGCTGCTCTACCAGCTTAACGTGTGAAAGCCTGGGAAGTTCTCTATCAAGGTTGGCGTTTCAATCAGACTTGAGCAGAGAGGAATAATCAACGTCGTAGCGCGAGGCAGTAGCCATAAGTTCCTCAATCGCGGCGACAGATTGAATGCCGCCCCTTGCTCCGACTGACATGCAGTTATGAGCTGCTGAGGCACAGGCAAAGTCGAGCTGCCGATCCAGAGGCCAGCCCCGGTGCAGGCCATAGATGAATCCGGCGTGGAAGATGTCTCCGGCGCCAGTCGTATCCACTAACGGCACCCGGTAAGCGGAGCGGTGGAGCATACGGCTACCATCCCAGGCCAGCACGCCGTCTTTCCCAAGCGTCGCGGCGGTCAGTGTGCAGCCGTAGCGCAACTGCATTCCCCTCAGTGCGTTTGCCAGCTTATTGTCTTTCATCAGCCGGGAAGGGAAGTCCCGGCTCACGATCAGATAATCCACGTTTTCGATCAGATGTTCCACGCCGGGGTATAGCTCATCCAGATCGGCGATGACGGGGATACCGGCAGAGTGCGCCCATCCTGCCGCCAGAGTGGCCGCGGCCGTGTCGTAGCCATCCACGTGCAGAGCGCGCGCATTTTCAACCCATGAGCGATTGAGATCCTCGGGCTGCAGAATCAGCCGCTCGTCTTTTCTGCACAGCACCGTCCGCTCGCCACCGCCGTCCACGATGATCAGCGATTGCGGGCTGGCGGCTGCCGCAACCGAAATCAGCCGCGCATCAACCCCCGCGTTGGCAAATGCTTCGCGATGCAGCCGGGCAGCGTCATCGTCGCCCAGCTTGCCCACATAGCGGGTGCTCATTCCCCAAAGTTGGCAGGCAATTACGGTAGTCGCCGTCTGACCGCCGGGCATCACGGATGCACCGCGAAACTCAGCCTTGGAGCCGCGCGCCGGGTAATCAGTAAGTGGAATCAGAGTATCGGTGGCGTTCACTCCAACACCCACCAGGTCTACCATCGGCGGCACCGTCATTCTGTTATTGTAATGGGCGATTGAACGTTTACGCAGTTGTTGCAGACTTGAGACGTATAGAATTCTTGTTCTTAAAACTCATCCATATTCGAATGTCTCCCGAAGATGCTGTAGGCTCAAGATAGAGAGTGTTTTCAGGAAGCTCATCTTGACCAAGCCTTTACCTTCATCGCCGCGTCCATTCCACCACCCAAAGCAGGGTAGCGCTCTGCATTGCGGGAAGGTCTCGCTGGAATCATTGGCCAAGCGTCACGGCACGCCGCTCTATGTTTACTCTGCCGACCAGATCGTCGAACGGCTGGAGCTTTTTCAGAATGCACTAGCGGGACGGGAACATCTGGTCTGCTATGCGGTCAAGGCCAATTCATCGCTGGCCATTCTAAAGCTTCTGGCGAGTCATGGCGCGGGATTCGACATCGTCAGTGGCGGCGAGCTGGAGAGGGTGCTGGTTGCCGCACCTGAGACTGCGGGCAAGGTCGTCTTCTCCGGTGTGGGCAAGACGGCCGCTGAGATCGACTTGGCGCTCAAGGCAGAAATCCTCGAATTCCACGCTGAAAGCGAGGCGGAGCTGGAACTGCTTGCCAGCCGAGCAGCTATGATCCGGCGTAAGGCGCGCTTCGCCCTGCGCGTCAATCCCGACGTCTTTACCGAGACTCATCCTTACATCTCGACAGGCCTACGCGAGCATAAGTTCGGAGTCGACATCCGGAAGGCGCTGAAAATTTACAAAAACGCCGCCAACAACAGTTGGCTTGAACCGCATGGCGTCAGCGTTCACATAGGCTCGCAGATTCTATCCGCAGCTCCATTTGGCGACGCCATGAAGCGGGTGAGCAAGCTGCTGCGCCAACTCGAGCACGAAGGCATCACCCTCCAGATCATCGATGCGGGGGGTGGGCTGGGAATCAACTATCACTCCGACAAATTCGATGCCGCCGCGAGGGTTAGAGAGTACGCTAACGCCCTTCAAAGCGCCCTTGGAGCCTTCCAGGGCCGCCTGCTCATCGAGCCGGGCCGCTTTATCGTTGCCCAGGCCGGAGCTCTCGTTACGCGTGTACTCGAGGTCAAACGCAGCGGCAAGAAGATCTTTGTGATTACCGACGCCGCCATGAACGACCTTATCCGCCCTACGCTCTACCAGGCCTATCACCAGATTGTGCCGGTCCGGCCGAGGGCAGGGAAGCCACGGACCGTGGATGTGGTGGGACCGATCTGCGAGACGGGCGACTATTTTGCACGCGACCGCCAGCTCTCCCCTGTAGAACCGGGAGATTTGGTTGCAATTCTAGATGCCGGAGCCTACGGAATGTCGGAAAGCTCTAACTACAACACGCGCCCACGAGCAGCAGAGGTGCTTGTGGAGGGCGAGAAGGCACGACTGATTCGACGCAAGGAGAAAATGGCCGACCTGTTTGCTCCTGAAATTTACTGATTCTAAAATTAACTAGTCACAAAACAAAGGACTTATAGTTATATGTAATGTCTGATAACATATATTCTGTATACTGCAAGTTGGTTACGATGAACCCCTCTACACTGCCTTTAGCAGCATGAGTGTGATGTCGTCGTGCTGTGGCGTGTTCCCTACAAAGTGTTCGATATCCGCCAGGATAGTGTTCAACAGTGCCTGCGGCGTCTCAGTCTGATTTGCGAACAGAAGCACCATAAAGCGTACTTCACCATACTCTTCCTGGCGGACATTTTCCGCTTCCGTTACTCCATCGGTAAAGATGACGAGCCAATCGCCAGATTGAAGTGTAGTACTTCCCGATTCGTACGGGGTGTTTTCCTGGATTCCGAGCGGGATACCGCCCGCCGTTAAGCGCTCAATACCTCCCGTCTGCCTGCGCAGGATAGGCGGGTTGTGCCCTGCATTGACGTAGATCAGGTCTCGTGTTGCAGAATTGTATTCGGCGATGAATGTGGTGGTGAACCGTCGTCCATTCTCGCTGTTGCCGCATGCGTAGTTGTTCATGCGGCCGGCTAGATCGGTTAACGAACTAGAGATGCCAGCGAGGGTTTTGAGGCTGGCCTGGTAGGTGGCCATTAACATGGCTGCTGGTATGCTCTTTCCGGCTACATCGGCGATGGCGATCAGATACGTGCTGCCAGGTGAAAGCGAGGCTGGACGAGGAAAAACGTCGTAGTAGTCACCTGCCACTGTATTGGCGGGACGAGTGGCAAAGGCGATCTCCAGGCCAGGTACCTTCGGTGGGCCTGGAGGCAACAGCCATGCCTGGATCTCCTTGGCGATCTGCAGATCGCGTTTCATGACCACGCGATCAGCGATTTCCAGTATCAGCAGCAAGAACAGCAAGACGCAGCCCCAAAAGATGCCACTAGTCGAAAAGCCGGTTAGATGCATGCTTGGGAAAAATAAGATCAGTGCAATCAACAGGAGGACGCGGCGCGCAGGAGAGAGCTTATCTATGATGGCCCACATGAACAGTTTGACCATTCGGAAGACATGCCTTACTCTTCCGACGCCGGGCATACGGCGGGAATCAATTTCCTGCGAATAAAGCCGGTAGCTGGAGCGAGCATCGGCGTGGAATTGGCTCCATAGCTGGCTGAGCGCCATGCCATCGGTGATACGCTGCCAGAATCTTCTTAAGCCTTTCAACATGGGATGTACCTTATCATTGAACGACTACGCTGCCCCTGACTAACTCTATTGTATTGTGCGAGTTACGAATGCGCGCTGATTACATTTTGTAACGCCCCAGGTCTTCGTCGTTCAGGCCTTCGAGCCAGCCGCGTAGCTGTTCAGCAGTCGGGCCCTCAGCCTGACCCGAGGTATTCAGCTTGGCCTTCTGCATCACCTCATCCGTGACGTAGATGGGGCAATCCGCACGCAGCGCCAGCGCCAGGGCGTCTGACGGCCGGGCATCAATCACCAGCGGATCACTTCCCTGATGAAGCCAAAGTTTTGCATAAAATGTATCGTCCTTAAGTTCTGAAATCACAACACGTTCCAGCCGTGCATCCAAGTTGCGGATGAGGTTTCTGGTAAGGTCGTGCGTCATGGGGCGCGGCGTAGCCACCTTCTCAATCTCCAAAGCGATGGCGTTGGCCTCGAAGATCCCTACCCAAATGGGCATTACCGTCTCGGATGCGACATCTTTGAGTACAACGATGGGCATGCTGGTAGAAGGGTCCATCATCAGTCCTCGGATGCGCACCTCGACGTTTCCCTTGTCCTTTTGCGACTCATCCTGAGCGCCGGATAGCTTCTTAAGCTCGGCTTCAAGCCTAGGCAGTTCGCCAAACTGAATCTGCGCAGCACGGTCCAGTTGCCCCTTGCGCGTCTGCTCCTCTGCTTCCATGCGCAAAGCCTCGATCCGCTTTTTCAGGTCGCTTTCCATGGCTTCCTTCCTTCCCCCGCTCTCTTAGACGGCTTCGCCGACCAGGCTGTTGGGATGCGTTGCGGTAATTTTAACCTTGAGGTAGCTACCCGGCGCCGGCATGATTGGCTGAGCACAGGTGAAGTTCACCGGAATGTTCTGGCTGCTACGTCCGATAACCTGCCCTTTTGCCGGGTTGACCCCCTCAACCATTACCTCCACTATTTGCCCCAAGTGCCTGGCATAATTGACTCTTTGAATCTCTCGCTGACGGTCAAGCACAACTTGAAGCCGGGCCGCTTTCTCGGCCTCCGGGATGGAATCGATCAGGTGCAAGGCCGGAGTGTTGGGCCTTCCCGAGTACTTAAACCCGAAGACGCAATCGTACTCCACCGCAGCAAGAAGGTCTATAGTCTGGGATAAGTCGTCACTAGTTTCGCCGGGAAAGCCGACGATGATGTCTGTCGAAATGGAGATTGGCCGTCGCGCGGCCTTGATCCAGCTGATCCGTTCCAGGTAACTCTCGCGTGTGTACTCGCGGTTCATCGCCTTGAGAATCAGTGAGGAACCCGACTGGACCGGCAAGTGCACGTGGTCGCAGAGTGTGGACACAGCATCGATGGCATCGACGATGTCGCGGGTAAAGTCGCGCGGGTGGCTGGTCATGAAGCGCACCCGGCGGATGCCGCTCACCTCCCCGACCGCGGCCAACAGTTCGGCGAAGCTACGCTTCCCTTCCGGATCGCGGTAGCTATTCACATTCTGGCCGAGGAGCTGAATCTCGGTGTAACCCTGATCGATAACATGGCGGGCCTCGGCCAGCACAGAGGCCGAACCACGGCTGCGCTCGTGGCCCCTGGTATACGGAACTACGCAGTAGGCGCAAAACTTATCGCAGCCCTCGACGATGGTGATGTAGGCGCGATAGGGGTTCTGGCGCGCGGTGAACTCGGTCTCGAATGTCTCATCGGTCTGGCGGTCGTCGAGACCAGTGATGCGCGTCTCGCCTGCCTCAAGGCGCGTAAGCATCTCCGGCAGTTTGCTATACGAGGCCGAGCCCGAGACCAGCGAGACAAACGGCGCCCTCTCGAAGATCTTCTCGCCTTCCTGTTGCGCCACGCAGCCAAGCACGCCAAAGCGCTTGCCGTTTCTGTGCTGATGTTTGTATTCGTTCAGGCGGTGAAAGACCTTCTGCTCGGCTTTGTCGCGGATGGAGCAGGTGTTGTAAAGAATCAGGCCGGCATCTTCTTCGCGCTCAACCTGACGGTAGCCCTCATGCTGCAATGTGCCGATGATCTTCTCCGAGTCATGGGCATTCATCTGGCAGCCGAAGGTCTCTATATAAAAGGTTTTGTCGGTTGCCATAGCAACCTTGAGTATACCGCGACTGGCAAAATCGAACGATTCCCTGCCCCATTGCACCGGTCGCGCCCTGGACCGAATTACTTCTTTATCCATACCTCCACACGACGATTCCGCGCCTGTCCTTCGTCGCTGTCATTGGAGGCGACGGCCAGGTTCGAACCGAATCCACGAACAATCGCAGGTTTCAACCCTCTCAGGATCAATTGTCTTTCAACAACTTGGGCCCGACTCAACGACAATGCCTGATTGGCCGAGTAATCACCAGTGCTGTCGGAAAAACCGAAGAGCATGATCTTGTCTTCTGGAATATTCAAGTCCGCCATCAGAGAGACAACCCTATCCAGATCGATCTTGGCTTTGTTGTCCAAGTCCATTTGTCCGGACGCAAAGCGGAAATTAAGCGATAGGCGATTTGCATCCCTGGCAAGCGATTTATACTCCGACGGAGCATCCACTGGTACCGCCTGCGCCACCTGCGTCACATTCTGGGCAACAAAACCTGTGGCGGCAACCACGTCCTGGCCTTTGCTGGAAATGGCGAATTCAATAAACTGGCGCGTGTATTTGTTGCCTGGATTGCCAGGCGTATAAAGGAAGAGCCTTCTCGACAGAAGATAGTCTTCCGTTCCTACAGTGAGCCGGGTGGGCAGCAGCGCCAGCGTCCCCTTATCAGAGACGGCAATGGGTTTAGAGCTTTGGATGTAAGGAAGGCCGATGAAGCCGATGCCATAGGGATCAGCTGCAACCGCGTCGGAAAGCGCCTTGCTGTCCTCAATCCTCTGCGTTCCCGCAGCCAATGGTTTGCCCCCTAGCACCAGGCTTTTGAAGGTGTCATAGGTGCCTGAATTGTCATTTCTCGCGTAAACCTTGATCGCGCCTTTATATGCGGCGACCTGCGACCAGTCAGTAATCTCCCCGGTAAAGATACGCATGATCTTGTCTTTATCAAGCTGACTGGCGGGATTGGATGCGTTGACAATGACCGCGATGCCGTCAAGTCCCAGGACGTGCTCGTTGGCTACGGAAGACATATTTCCAAGTGACTTCAACTTGGCTGCTTCATCGGACTTGATCTTGCGCGAAGCCATGCCGATGTCGCAACTGCTCTCGGCCAGAGATGTAAACGCAGTGGCGGAACCATGCGCCGCAATAGTAATCGAGGAAGGCGTACTGTCACCGGGCAGCACGCCTTCGACGATCTTCTCCAGCGGGTTGGCTCCGGGGAGAATGCGAACATTTGTCGCTCCCTGATCCTTCAAAAATGCCTCGGCTAATGACGGTCCTAGCGTATCTCCAATGGTGTTCGAGCCAGCCAGGCGAAGAATCGTCTTTGACGTTGATGCCTTAGCTCCGAGCTTCATGCCCCATCTTGCAAACCCGGCAACCACAGCAAGAATAAGCACTACCGCTGCGGCGACGAGAAGAATATTTGGCGACTTCTTGCCGGGCGTGTTGGGCGTAGCATGAGCCTCATGGGGAGCAAAGGCGTGTTCATCCACCAGCGGTTCCTTGCACTCAGGACAAATAAATGGTGCTCCCTTTGGAATGGGAATATGTTGCTTTTCGCTGGCGTCCTTGCATTTATTGAAGTTGAAACATCTTCCCCATCGGATAGTCATGACACCCCCCTTTCTCGTTTGCCAGTAACTTGATCAGACAGAGACACAAATACATTTCTCTCGTTACGAAGTCGAGAGATTGGAGTATCTCAAGGTCAGCTCGGGATGTACTAGCGTAGGTTATCTGCAAAGGTAACCACAGTCATTAATGAGCAATGAAAATTCGTATGCAGGAAGATGAAAAAATCAACGTAACCCGATACACAGACAGGCGATGTGCGTCGTTACGTGCGATGCCGCGCAGAGCCTGGACATTGTTGCTCTCTTCTCCGTCACCTGTGAACATCGGCGATTTCCTGCCCCACTTCGCCAATCGCGGCTTTATCCGGCTTCGCTTTCTTCTTGATCCAAATCTCCACGCGCCGGTTCCTCTCTCGACCTTCGCTGGTGTCGTTGGAAGCGACGGGCAGCTCTGAGCCATAACCTCGCACCACCGCGAGCTTAATACCCCGCTGGTTTAACTGACTCTCAACGATCTTGGCCTGGTTCAAAGACATTGCTCGACTCTCCTCCGGAGTGCCTTCATTGTCTGCGAACCCAAAGAGTAGAATCCGATCTCCCTCGCCTTGCTGGTCAGCGATCAGAGAGGCGATCCGGTCCAGATCCGCTTGAACCTTGCTGTCCTGCTCCGATTTTCCGGCCTGAAAACGAAAATCCACAGAGAGGCGTTCGGCGCCCTCCGTCAGCATCTTGTACTCTTCCGGAGCTGTATTTGATACAGGTTGCGTCACATGCTGAAGATTTTGGGAGACAAATCCGTTGGCGGCAACCACCTCCTGCCCCCGCCTTGAGAGTGCAAATGCAATAAACATTTGCATGTATTTGTTCCGCGCGGTTGCAGGCGTATATAGATAAAGCCGCCTAGAGAGCGGATAGTCTTCCGTAGCAACTGTCAGCCGGGTCGGTTTGAGCGCCAGTGTTCCCTTCTCCGATACGGCAATAGTTTTCGCATTATGTACGTAGGGAAGACTGACAAAGCCGATACCGTTCGGATCGCCGGAGACTGCATCGGAGAGCGCATTACTATCCTGAAAACGCCGGGCTGTTGATGTCAACGGTTTACCAGCCAGCACCATACTATTGAACGCATCGAAGACCCCCGACTGATCATCTCTTGCGTATATTTTGATCAAACCGTGGAAGGAGCCGACTTGAGACCAATCGGTAATGTCGCCGGTGAAGATTCGCCGGATCTCGTCTTTGCGAAGTTCGTTGATTCGGTTGGAGGGATTAACGATCACCGCGATGCCGTCAAGCCCTAAAATATGCTCGTCGGCAGCTGATGTCATATTGCCCAACGTCGCCAGTTTGGTAACCTCGTCCGGATTGATTCTTCGCGAACTCATCACAATGTCGCAGGTTTCTTGAGCCAGGGATGTAAATGCAGTTGCGGAGCCATGAGCATATATCTCGATTGATGAGGGCTCTGTATCGCCGGGCAAAACACCCACAGCGATTTTGTCCTCGGGGTTTACTCCAGATATAATCTGAAGATTTGTCGCACCCTGAACTTGAAGAAAAGCCTCAGCCAACTCGGGCCCCAGGCGTTCTCCGACAATGTCAGAAACAGCTAAACGAAGGATTGCATTCTGATGAATGATCTTCATTTCCGCTGCATAGGTACCTTGCGGTGACTTGATCCAGTCTTTTCCTACGGCGATAAAAAGAAAAGCGATGAGAACTAAAGCCAGGGCCAGGTCGGAGAAGATTGAGTTTACGTTCCTGGGCGACGCAGATTTGACATTGGCGAGTGCCGAATCTTTGATTTCTGCTATATTTCTGACTTCACTAAGTGCACTATCGCAAAGCGGACAACACTTTCTGACACTCTTATCAAGAGAAAAGTCTTCATGACTGTCAGCGAGTGCGCATTTTCCGTAATTTGTGCAGATTTTCTGAATCATTGTCTTATCCCTTTCAGCTTGCGAGAAAGATAAAAACAGACACTGAGCTGCAATATTAAGAATGTACCCAATAATAGTTACTGAAGTGTAAGAATAATTGCGCATAAATGTTACTATGGTAACGCTTACTGACTAGGTTACGTGAATCCTATAAGTGCTTTAAAATATCTGGAGGGTCATGTGGAGATGAGAGTTAGCGCAGCCCGGTACGCAGGTAGGCAAGCAGCTCGGCCATTTCCTCGTCGGAGAAGCGGCCAGAAAATCCGGGCATCATTCCCTTCCCTGTCAGCACATTCTGCCGCACGGTCATGTCCGTGGCTGGGATACCGCTGGGCAGAGTCTTGCCAACGAAAATGCCATGCAGATCAGGCGGTACTTTCTTCAGCGCTAGGTCGTTGTCTTCGTGGCAATGTGCGCAACGGACCTGATAGAGGTGCTTGCCTTCCGCTTCTTGCGGAGTGAGCGACGGAGCCGAATGGCAGCCAGCCAATGCCAGGCCGAGACTAGCTGCCAATTGTATACAAACAAAGGCCCAACCTGTATTTCGCCAGAGCATCCAGGCCACGCTCTCCTTACGCCTTCTGAGCAAACTGGCCGCTCACATAATCCCAGTTGACTACCTGGAAGAAGGCCTTCACGTAGTCGGCACGCCGGTTCTGGTATTTCAGGTAATAGGCGTGCTCCCAGACGTCCACTGCCAGCAACGGCCTGTGGCCCTGGGTAAGCGGACTGTCCTGGTTCGGAGTGGGTTCAATAGCCAAGGTTCCATCGGACAGCTTGACCAGCCAGGCCCAGCCGCTGCCGAAGACGCTCATGGCCGCAGCGGTCAGCTTGTCCTGGAAGGTGGCAAACGATCCGAAGGCGGTGTTGATGGCCTTGGCCAGCTCGCCGGTGGGCGCTGCACTGCCTTTGCCCAGCGTCTGCCACAGCAAGGAGTGGTTGGCGTGGCCCCCGCCCTGGTTGCGCACGGCTGTACGCGCAGATTCAGGCCAGGCGCTAAGGTTGGCGACCAGCTCGTCGACGGACTTGCCTGCCAGCTCGGGATGCGCGGCCACAGCGGCGTTCAGGTTGTTCACGTAAGCCTGATGGTGCTTGTCGTGGTGCAGGTGCATGGTTTCGGCGTCGATGTAGGGCTCCAGCGCGTCATAGGCGTAGGGCAGAGGTGGCAGCTTAAAAGGGCCTGTAAGAGGCGCGGGAGTCGTTGCGGCAGCAGCTTGCCCGGCAGGAAGTGCCTGGCCGTTCAGGGCTTCGGTTAATAGCAGCGCGCTTGCCACGCCGCCCATGTGCTTGATTGCGGTTCTGCGATCCATGTGATAAACCTCCATTGGTTCGATGCGCCGGCACCATAAAAGTATGCCTGAAAAATAGAGATTCCATTCCCACGTAGGTACTATACCGGCTCCTTTATGCTTTAACCATGAATGCATCTTCTGAACATCTGACCCCGATGGCGCAGACGGCTCAGAACCGCTGCTTTGGTTGCGGGCAAGCCAATGAGACTGGCTTGCGCCTTGAGTTCTTTCTTGCCGACGACGGGAGCGTGGTTTGCCCGACGACGATTCCAAATAACTTCGAGGGCCCGCCTGACTTCGTGCATGGCGGCATCATTGCCACTCTGCTGGATGAAGCCATGAGTAAGTCTGTTCGCGCCCTGGGACTGACGAGCTTAACCAGCCAGTTGGAGATTGCCTACCATTATCCTGTCCACTCCGGAAAGCCGATTCGCCTGGAGGGCCGCCTGGTGCGCAGCGAGGGACGAAAACACTGGGCTGAAGCCAGAATTCTCAGTCACAGAGGCCATGTACTGGCTGTAGGAAAGGGACTGTTCATCGAAGTGCGTAGAGGTTACAGGACTTGAGTCACTCTTTAGCTCATGCTGCCTTTTCAGCAAATATAGTTCAGCCTCTAAAGTAGCGGGGCGGCCCGAAGACCGTCCCGCGTCGAGCTTAGTGAATCATGTTGATGGTTTCCTGGGTGATGGTGTCGAAGGTGGTCACCGACTTGGCGTTAGCCTCGAAGGCGCGCTGAGCGACGATTAAATCCGAGAACTCAGCGGAAATGTTGACGTTCGAGGCCTCCAGTGAACTGCCTTCGAGCGTGCCGCGTCCGCCCGCCCCGGCCACTCCAACAGTGGCAAGGCCTGAGGAGGCCGTAGCCTGGTATTCGGTCGAGCCAGTGTCCACCAATCCCTGCTGGTTGCTGACCGTGGCAATCGCCAATTGTCCAACACTCTGGCTCTGGCCATTCGAGTATGTGGCCGTAACAGTGCCATCGGAACCGATGGTGAAGCTCTGATACTCGCCACTCGCATACCCGTTCTGATTTTGTGCCGATTGTCCCGAGGCTGCCGCGGTCTGGCTGATATTACCATCGCCATCGGCACTGTAGAGACCCCAGGTCATGTTCATCGTCGCCGCATCGTCGGAAAGTCCGCCGAAGGATATGCCGCCCACATTCGCGGCCGGGGTAACCAAATTTCCGCTCGTGTCGAAGACCAACGTCCCATTGGTGCTGGCCGATCCAACTGTATCCTGAATTATGCTGCCGTTGGTCCCAAGGCTAGTGATGGTCACCTGGCCTGTCGCTGTTGGACCGGTGACGGTCACACCCGTGATTCCCGCCGCCGTCACGGCTGCATTGAGTGCCGCAACATAGCTGACTGCCGTTTCGCCGGCGGTGATCACCGGCGCGGTAATGGTCGCCGTGCCGCCGGTGGCGGTTGGCCCGGAAATGGTCAGGTTTGTCCCCTGATCGACCGTAGCCATCGTAGCGCCGCTCGATCCGAAGTTGTAATTCAGGATTGTCCCTGCCAGATCCTGCTTAACGATACCAGCGGTTGAGAGCGTGGCTGACGGTCCAACGATGGATAACTGGCCGCTTGCCGTAGCCGAAATGGTTACGCCGGTGGCACCGGTTTTAATGCCTGCCGTCACCAACGCTGCATTGAGGGCAGTGGCATAATTGGCCACGGTTTCACCTGCAGTGACCGTCGGCGCGGTTATGGTCGCCGTGCCAACACCGACAGCCAATGGCCCTGTGATCGTCAGAGTCGTCCCTGGATCAACTGTAGCCAGATTGCCGCCGCTTGAACCGAAGTTGTAACTGAGCGTAGTTATGCCTGAGGCTGTAGTAGAACTCTGCGTCATGCCCTGGAGCCCCCCAGTATTAGAAATGGTTGTCGCGGTAGCCGATGCCGGAGTAAGGGTATCCGGCAACGTGATGTTGTAGCTCCACGAGTTGTTTCCCAGATTGGTGTATGTCACTGTGGCTTCATAACTCTTGCCTAGCGAGTCGTAGACTTGCACCTGTCCCGTGGTTTGCGCGCCTATGGGAGACGCGGAATCCAAGTTCTGGGTCATGCTGAATGTTGAAGTAGCCGCAGGCTGCATCACCTGCCCAGTGGGAATCGTAATGTCCGACAAGCCGCCGCCGGCGTTGATCACGCCATTGGTGGCCGCATACCCCATGACTCCCTGTCCCTCGGTGCTCTCCAGTGTGCCGGTGGAACTCAGTTGGAAGTTGCCGTCGCGCGTGTAGAGTTGTGCGCCTCCGCCGTTATCCAGCACAAAGAAGCCCGTGCCGTCGATGGCAACATTGGTCGCGACACCGGTCGAGGAGATCGAGCCGCCTGTGAAATCTGTGCTGTTCGAGGCCACCTGCACACCTGTTCCTTGCTGAATCTCCCCTCCCGCGCCGGTGGTGCCTACCTGCTGGTAAAACAGGTCGCTGAAGTTAGTCGTCTGCGCTTTGAAGCCTGTAGTGTTCATGTTCGACAAGTTGTTGGCAATGGTGTTCAGCGCTGTATTATCGGCGTCGAGACCGCTAAGTGGAATGTAAAAACTGGGCATGGTGGTTCTCCTCTCGATTGCTTCTGAAGTTGGCGTGGACATTGGCGGCATGCATATAAGCTGACCGTGCCGGGCCGTTTCAAGTCCGCAAAATCACGATTATGTGCGTGGTCGCCCGCTCAGGGATTGAGCCACGTTTTGAGCCGCAGGGTTGGCCGCGGGAATACTTAGGTTGCCGGGAGCCAGTTTGGCCGCAACCGTGCTCAGCGCGCCGGGCAAGGTCGTAGCGGCTCGGGGCGATACCTGTTGTGTCTGCGCGCCTGCACTTGTTGCCTGAGCCGAGGTTGTACTGCCGTTTGAGCTGGTGGTCGAGTTGCCATAGGCTGTCGTCAGTGTCTGGTTGATCGAGATCAGTTGCTCCAGGCTGTTTACATTCACCAACTGATTGATGTACTCGTTGGGGTCGGTATCAGCAGTCGGATCCTGGTTCTGCATCTCAGTGACCAGTAATGTCAGAAAATCATTGGCCGAAATGGTGGCCGAGTCGCTGCTTGTGCTGCTTGAACTGCTGGTCGCGTTCGCCGTGGAGCCTGGACTGCTTGCTGCTGTCACGGGGGTTGCGGCGTTGCCTATTAGAGCCTGCGCCGCCGTTATGTGGTGATTCAAGATTGCCGCTGCCATGTTGCCTCCCTGCTCTTTTCTGCTACGATTAGCGTTCTGCTTCAACCGTGTTTGCCAGGCTCTTGCCCGCAGTACTGTCCTTGCCTTTCGCCTGCCTTCTTGTTCAAGCCATTACCGATATGTGGAAGCCCCCTCTGGTTGCCGCCTGTACGCTTCCATCCATATCCCCGAAGAATGCCGGCGGCTCGAGCGAAGGAGCTGGCGATTGGATAACGGATTCTGGATTGGAAGCAGATGAAAGGCTTGTATCGGCGCCCTGCGAAGTCTGTTGGCCCGACCCCTGCTGCATTCCCTCTTTCGCGCCCTGGCCGCTGCCCAACCCTGACCAACCACTCTCGGGCGCCGTCAGTGAGAGCGTCTCGACAGGCGTGTGGTGTTCAACAAGATAGGCGTTTAAACCTGCCAGGTGGCTGCTCAGGGCCTGAGCTGCGTCGGCTGAATCGGGCACAAGCTGGGCATGAACTCCGCCCCCGCTTAGATTCGCGCGCACGCTTACCCAGCCCAGAGCCGGATCTTGATAACCAGCCTCGGCCCGCTGCGTACTGACGTGAATCCAGGTAGTGGCATTCGGCGCAACCGCTGTGTCGAGGGTTGCGAAGGTTTCGCGTGTATCTTGTTGAGCTGAAGCAAAGCTCGATGCTCTGCCCGGTTCACTGACGGCACTTACAGTTCCAGCCGCGCCGGACAAGGAGCGCGCCATCGCGATGGAATCAACAGCCGGGACAGTAGATTGCCCTGCTATTAGGTGGCTTACCTGCTGGAGTGAGTTGCCGTTTCCGCGAATTGATTCGGTCGTTAAGGTCTTACCGACTGCGGTTGAGACAGGCTTGCCCAGAACTAGAGGTATAGGCGTAAGCTGGCCGGACTGGGCGGTGGCGACCTCGGGCATGGGATTCAAGCTATCGCCGGTCACCGGTGCACCAACCACATTTACATTTTGATTGCCCGGTTGAGCCGGAACCTGCTCATAATTCTGAACGAGCGTTGGAGTACGGTATTGATTTGCAACAAGCGCCTGCTTCGGGTTCAGGTTTGGCGATGCAATCTGGATAGGGTTAGGGCCCGAAGCCACAGAATGCGTTTGGCTTTGGCTTGGAACAAACATCGGCAGCGTAGCCTGACATGTCGCTGGTATCTCCGCTGGATTCTGGTTTGGCTCTGCGGCTTGACTGGACAAGGACGCCTGAGTCCGGATTTGCTGTGGAACGAATACCGGAGACGTGGCTAGGGATAGCGCACGAGCCTCTGCCGAACTTGCGTCCTGTGCTGCCGTCTGATTCAGGTTGGGGGCCGGTACTTGCGGATCACGCAGGTTCTTGGCTTCGGCAAGCATCGCGGTGGGCAGCGGTGCATCTTGAGTTGCGACCTTAGCTTCTGTTTCGCTAAGAGTTGGGCTGGATGAGCCACTCAAGATTGGGCCAGGCGAGGCTTGTGTCGGCTTCGCGGGCGATTGATCTACTTCCGCGATCTGTTGCACTGCAGGATTCACCGCTTTAGCAATATCTTCAGTAACATTCCTCTCTATCGGTTGCGGATCAAATGAAGCCGAAGCAGAAGTGACTGGCTGGTTCGTCGAAAGAGCAGCAGAGATGTCTGTTTTGACAGGAGGAGCCGACTCGTCCGTACTTTGTACAACCGGGCTGACGTGAACAACTACCGGCGCAGCCTGCAATAGATTCGCAGTTACCGCTGGGACCACTCCCGGTAACGCTTCGGCTGGGAGAGTGTCCTCATTGGTGGCGTTAATAGGCCGGACCCGATGCGAGTTGAGGGCGGATTCTGTTTTCGGCGCCGCAACAGGTTTTTTCTCTTCTGTTTTAGCCGTGACTGATTTTGCAGCCCCGGCATCCGGCTCGGCCACTAAGGCTTGAGTACGAACCCCGGACGCAGGCAATATCTTGCCTGTGCTCATTTCTGCACTTATGTGCTCATTTCCCTGCCCCTGGTATAGGCGGGAACCTGCTGCTAAGCCTGCAAGAAGAGTCGCCACCGAGGATTTTTCAGAAGACATTTCAGGCGCCGATCTATCTATGAGAGTTTTATGATTCGCCTCAGCCTCGTCAGTATCTGTATTGCTGGAATTCAGCGAAGCCAGCAGCGATTGCCATTTTTCGCCAAAGCTCTCCGCTCCCGAGGCAGTCGAAGCCATGAACCACTGAGCAGCAGCACCGGTAAGCCCTGAGCCGTGCGCCGCGCCTGGCGTCTTGCCCAGGCCTGGCCCCGGTGTTGCTCCCGCTGCAATCTCGATGGCTGCGGCAATCGTCATGGGAAGAGATAGTGCAGACACTGTGCCAAAGTGCGACATGGATGGGTTAGAGCATTGTCAGGAATGAAACCGGCCATCCCGATTCAGGAAGCTGTACTCTTGTGCGTGGATTTTCCCTCAAGTTTTTACTCATGCGCGTTTCTCATTCACTGTGGGCGGTTGGGAGACGACATTCTAATGACGTGCTAACCCTTCTGCGGTTGAGGCCATCGGCTCATATCTCCTTCTTTATCCGCATCGCGGTACAACCGGGAGCTGTACCAGACATCGAGCGCCTGCTGGCCGCGCCGCCCGGATTCGATGGCCTCTTGCGCCTCTGCCTCCTGAATCAGAGTTTCCGCCTGGCGGCGTTCCACTCTTTTGGAAAGAAACTCCTGGCGCCGGTCCGCGACTTCTTCTCCCATCCCATCGATTCTGGGCCCGAGCGCCGCGGCATGGATTCTAGCTGAGCGCGACTCTACAAGGCCGGCAAGCCGGTCCGTCAACTCGCCGGTTTGAGCACTGGCCTGAACCAAGCTCCGGCCCCGGCGATTCCGCTCGTGGGTAACCGCCAGCGCGTGCTCCAGGCGATGAAGTTCGCCAAGCGCAGATTCCAGAACCAGCCGGCTCTGCTCTTCCTGAATGTCCCGAATGCGCAACAGGCGGCGCAACGCACGCGAGACGGCCATGGCTCACACCTCCGAGGCCAATTGAGACAGCCTACGCAAACAATCGTCAAAGCGAACCTGCTCATGCATGTCCTGGGTCATAAAAGCTCGCATCGTCTCCCGGGCTCTCAAGGCGCGGTCCAGATCCAGGTCGGAGCCTGGCTTGTAGGCTCCGATGCGCACCAGATCCTCGCTGCGAGCATAGACAGCCATCAGCTTACGCAATAGCGCAGCCTGCTCACGATGAGCGGGCTGGGTAACCACCGGCATCAGCCGGCTTATTGAATCAAGCACCTCAATGGGTGGATACCAGCCTTCGGCAGCTAGTGCGCGCGAGAGTACTATGTGGCCATCGAGCAACGCCCGGACCGCGTCCACCAGCGGATCCTGCTGGTCGTCGCCTTCCATCAGAACGGTATAAAAGGCGGTAATCGAGCCTATGCGGAATTGCCCGGCACGTTCGATCAGCTTGGCAAGGCGGTTAAAGACAGATGGTGTGTACCCCTTGTTGGTGGGCGGCTCGCCGGCAGCCAGGCCAATCTCCCGCGCAGCCATGGCAAAGCGGGTCAGCGAGTCCAGCACCAGCAACACGTGCTTGCCCTGCGCGGCAAAATACTCGGCGATCGTAGTGGCGGCCAGAGCTGCCCTCATGCGCATCAGTGGCGACTGGTCGGAGGTTGAGACCACCACTACCGAGCGCGCGAGGCCTTCGCCGCCCAGCGTATCCTCAAGAAACTCGCCCACCTCACGGCCCCGCTCGCCCACCAGGCCCACCACCGTCACATCCGCCTCAGTGTTGCGGGTCATCATGCCGATCAGCGTGCTCTTGCCTACGCCGGAGCCGCCGAAGATACCCACACGCTGTCCCCGCCCTACCGTCAAAAGCGCATCGAGAACGCGAATACCTGTGCCCAGCGGAGTGCGTATCGCTACTCTGTCCAGCGGCGGTCGCGCCACTCCCTCCAGCGGCAGCGCCAGAGAGACAGCAGGCGGGCAGCCATCATCAATCGGGGCGCCCAGCGCGTTCAACACTCTGCCCATCAGCGCCGGCCCCACCTCGATCTCGGGATGAACTCCGCAGGCGGTCACCTGGTTTCCGTAGCGGATGCCCTCGGTGCTTTCCACCGGCATCGACAGAACATTGGAACCGCGAAAACCGATCACCTCGGCCAGATGCGCGCGACCGTGCTGGTCCTGAATCTCGCAGCACTCGCCCACAGAAGCCAGCGGCCCAGCCGACTCAATGGTCTGGCCTACGGATTCAAGCACCTGCCCGCGCCAGCGCCAGGGCTGGCCGCGCTCCAGACGGCTAAAATAGCGCTCCAGCATCCGCGTCATGTGACGCTCTCCTGGACGAAGCTGTTGACAGCGCAATCCGGCTCGGCAGAGTCGGATTTTAAAGCGTCGGCTCTGGAGCCACCGGCGCGGTCGAAGAAGCCCCGTTCAATCTCTCCCAACTGCGCGCGAATTCCCAGATCCACCGAACCCGACTCGGTCTCAATCACGCAGTCGCCCAGCCTCATCCCTTCACCGGCAATCACGGTTGGCTTGACGGTCAGGTTGGGCACCAGGGCGATGGCCTCAGTCCACAGGGCAAGCTCGGCAGGGGGGACACGCAATCGCACCTGAGTCGATTGGGAGAGTTGCCCCAGCGCCACCCTGACTGCGCCGGTCAGCAGCAGCGGGTCCATTTGCGCCTCGCGGCGAAGAATGCGCGCCGCCACGGCCAGCGCCAGCTTCACCACCTCGTGTTCGAGTTTTTGCAGGTAGAGGTTTTGCTCCTGGGTGAAGCTCTCGAGGAGTTCGGCGGCCTGCTGCACCCGCTGCCGCTGCATCGCTGCCTGGGAGCCGCTCTGCGCATCGTGCTCGGCCTTGTGGCCCTCCTGACGGCCCTGTTCGCGGCCCGATTCAAAGACACGACGCTTATCCTCCGCTATGTGCGCCTCGAGTTCAGCACTCATCCGGGGCACGATGGTTCCGGCCGCAGCATCCCTGGATGGTGTTGTGGCATTTCTAGGCACGGCGTCCTCGACATTCTCCCATCCATTCCATTCCGGCAATAAAGGCACATCGGGACCGGCCGGATACTCGAAGGCCTCGATGCGCCCGGAAGCTCTCTTGCTCGTTGCCCATGATGCCTGCTGCAAATTATTTCCTCAGCTAACAGCGAACAGCTGCCAGCTAACAGTTAAGAGCTAACAGTCAACGCAAACTGTGAGCTGTTCGCTGCTAGCTGTCTGCTGCGTTCACACCAGCATCTCGTCGCCGGTCTCCAGCTTGAGAACCACCTTGCCCTCGGCCTCCAGCCGTCGCGCCAGGTTGAGAATCTCCTGCTGCGCCTGCGCTACCTCGCGCGAGCGCACCGGACCCAGAACTTCCATGTCTTCCTTCAGCATCTCCACGGCCCGCGAACTCATCGACTTAAAGATCTGGGCGCGCAGTTCTTCCTTGGCGCCTCGCAGGGCTAGCGCCAGTTGCCGCTTGTCCACTCCGGAGACGATCTCGCGAATGGTAGTCGGCGGCACCGTCACCAGATCTTCAAAGGTGAACATCAGGTTGCGAATGGCCAGGGCCAACTCCGGCTGACCATCCTCGATGGTTTCGAGTATCTTCTTCGACTCTTCAGCGTTGAGCCGGTTGAGCAGATCTGCTACCGCTTTGAAGCCAGAGTAGCTTTTGCGTCCCGTGTCACCCACGTTTTCCAGCCTCCGGTGCAGGATGTGCGCCACCTTCTGCGCCATCTCCGGAGAAAACTGGCGCATCTCAGCCAGCCGCTGGATGGATAGCACCTTGTGATCCTCGCTTAGGTTGTCCAGCACCATCGAAGCTCGCTTGGGGTCCAGGTGGGCCAGCACCAGGGCTATGGTCTGCGGATGCTCGCTGTCGAGCAGCTTTCCCAATTGCTGAGGGTCAGTGCGCTGCAGCTTGGCAAGGTTGCCATGAGCCTCCTCCTGGGAGCGGCGCACCAGCATCAACATGTCGTCGGCGCGCGCCGCACCAAAGGCCTCCTTCAGCAAACGGCTGGCATAGTCGAGTCCGCCATGTGTCATAAAGTTCTGGGTATCCAAAAGTTCCCAGAACTCCTCCAGTATCCCGGCAGACATCTCTGGCGTAATGCCGCGCAGTTCGGCCAGCTCCTCGGTGAGCTGCTGCACGTCCATCTCCGGCAGGACGCGCAGAACCTCCTTGGCTAACTCCTCGCCCACGGCTACCAGTAACACTGCCGCTTTGCGCACTCCGCTCATGTTCGCCGTCATTTGGCGCCGCAATGCCGCGTTTTGGTTCTGTTCAGCCAAGACTTCGATCCTTTCCCCTGTTTTCTCTATCCTTATTGCGCTCTACTTGCTGCATTACCATCAATCGGAATGAATCCAGCTCTGCAACAAGCGGGAACTTTGTGTGGGCTCGCGCTTGAGTTGTCCGGTAACCTGTTCGAAGATCTCCTGCGCCCTGACCCGCTCCGGATCAATCTCGACTGGCTCAGGAGTTCTGAGCGCTCGCGCTTCCGCAGACTCTGCGTATCCCGGCAACTCCCTGCCCCCACCCTTGCCTCCTGGCCCCGCTGCGAGCCGGGCATGGCGCAGAGCGGGACGCACTCCGAAGGCGATCACCACCAGAAGACCCACCAGCAAGGCTGCATACTTGACCAAAATCGGCGAGCCTTCGGCGGTGACGAGAATCTGGCTCGGCAACGAAGCCGCTGGCTGCATATGGTTATCCTCAAAGGCCAGGTCCTTGACTTCGAGCAGGTCGCCGCGTGCTGCATCGAATCCTACCGCGGCTTGAGCCAGCGCCGTCAGGTTGCGCAACTCCTCGGGCGAGCGTGGCTGCCAAACCGCTGCCTTGTTCTTGGAAGCGGGCTCCGCCAGCCGGTCGTTTACCACAATGGCCGCGGTAAGCCGTCGTACCCTGCCCGGGTTTTCGACCACATGCCGCAAGGTCTTCGTGGCAGCGTAGGTTCCGGCCTCGCTCTTGGCGGTCTGCGGCTGTGTGGTCTGTGTTGGGTAAACTGGCAGTGCCTGCGAATTGGGCGCGTTTGAGGCGACGCCGGGAATGCCTGCAGGCACCGGCTGAGGACCGGAAGCTTGTTCGGTACGCTGCATCGATAAAATTACCGTCTGATCCGGGTCGTAGCTCTCCTTGGTCTCTTCCGCGGCTACAGAATCGTAGTCCAGGGACACCGAAGCGCGCACATTGCCCGCTCCGGTCACCGGTTCCAGAGTGCCGATCAGCTTCTCTTCCAAAGCCTGCTCGGCGCTCAAACGCAGAGCGTCAGCGGTCTTGGGCCCAAGCGGAATGTGGCCAGCCGCGTCCACCAGCACCACATGCTCCGGAGTCAGGCCGTCTACCGCCGAGGAGACCAGGTTGCGAATCGCCTCCGGCTCCCCATCGGCCAACGTACGCCGGCGCAGCTTAAGCACTACAGAAGCCTTGGCGGGACGCTCCGTCTCACGAAAGAGCGAGTCGTGCGGCAACACCAGGTGAACCCGCGCCGATTGAACATCGGACAGGGTTCCAACCGTGTGCTCCAGCTCTCCTTCCAGCGCCCGCTGATAGTTGACCTGCTCGTCGAACTCCGATCCCACCCAATTGGGTTTGTCGAAGAGTTCAAAACCCAGCCGTCCGCTCTTCATGCCCTTGGCCGCAGTCACCAGCCGCGCCTTGTCGAGTTGTGCTGCCGGGACCAGGATGCCCGTTCCATCGGGCGAGGACTCAAAGGGAATCTGTGCCTGGGCCAGAACCTGTCCTGCCTGGCGCACGTCTTCCGGGTCCATGTTTGCGTAGAGGATGTGCCAATCCGGCCGCAGGCCATACCAGAAGATGCCTCCAATCATCCCCGCCAGCAGTAGAATTAACACCACCGTCCAGCCGCGCTGCGATGGATGCATCTGCGCCCAGCGGACACGCGTCCGGCCCCAAAGTCCAGCCAGCCGGTCAGACAACTGGGGCTGTCCTGGCATAATTTGCGCGCTTTTCTGCAACTGTGTCCCGGTGGCCATGGTCTCCGCTTTCGGTGGTCAGTGATCTGTAGTCAATAAAACGATTAGCAACTGACAACTAAACATTGACTACTGACAACTGCTATCAAAACTGCATTCCGATCACCTGCTGGTAAGCTTGCACTGCTTTGTTGCGCACCGCCAACGCCAGTTCAAAGGCCATGTTCGCCTTCTCGGTGGCAATCATCGCCTGATGCACGTCCACGCCGGTACCGGTCATCAATCCGGTAACGGCCGTATGCGCCTGTTCTTCAAGCTGGTCCACCTGGCCAACAGCATCGGTCAGCAGATCGGAAAACGGGGTGGGCGCGGCAACTGAGCCACCGGTCAACGTTGCGGAGTTTCCAGCGCCATAGCCGGTAAGACTCTGCACAGCCTGAGTCGCCGTGTTTATAGGATTGATTGGAGTTAACATTGGTTCTCCCTGCTGCCGCAGGCGTTTTTAATCTCTGGGACCAGTTCCTACAGGAACCCAAAAATCTGCCGCCGGACCCGACCTGGCGATTACGTCTTGGCAATCTCCAATGCCGACGTGATCATGCCCTTCTCAGCCTGCACCGCGGAGCTATTCAAACCATATGCACGTGTCGCCCCCATCAGGTCCACCATCTCTGTGAGCGGATTAATGTCCGGATATGAGACAAATCCATCGGGCCCCGCATCCGGATTCCCCGGGTCATAGCGCTTGAGCGGAGGAGATGTATCTTCAACCACGGCAGTAATATGCACGCCCGGCGCGGTTGATCCAGAGCCGTTCAGATTCAATGGAAGCAAAGGCGTGGGAAATGCAGGCAAAGTATTAGAAACAAGGCCTCCGGATGCTGTCGGTCCGGTAGCTGCATTGAAGCTGTTGGCAAATGCCGGATCGCCGGCATTGGCGGCAAATACGACGTGCTGGCGGCGGTAAGGGCCGCCGGTGGCCGTGCGCGTCGTCTCCGCGTTGGCCATATTGGCCGCCACCACCTCGGCGCGCATTCGCTCGGCCTGCATAGCGCTGCCCGAGGTCTCCATCATCGCAAAGAGGTTCATCTGGGTTTCCTTTTCACGCAAAAACAATCTGTTGCGTAATCTTCAGATGATTCCCTGCACGTTGCTCTCCAACTTACTTGCTATCGGAATGGATGGCGTCCAAGATGCGCTGGTACTCCTGGCGGAGCAATGTCACGCCGGTCTTAAACCTCAATTGCGCCTCGGCCAGGTTCAAACCTTCGCGATCCATGGAGACGTTGTTTCCGTCTGGCCGCGCAATCAGCCCGTCTACAGACTTGACATGCACCGGCCGCGCCGGTTGCCCTTTCTCTACGCCGGTCATCGCCTCCCGCATCTCGGCCTCGAAGTCCATGCCCACCGCACGGTAGCCGGGAGTGTCGATATTGGCCATGTTGACCGCGGTCAGCTTGGCTTCGCTGACGGACAGATCCAGATAACGGGCAATCTGGTCGCTGAGCTGGCTTTCAATCTGCATCCCATCACCCTTTCAATTAACAGTCAGGCCGAAGTCGATCTCCCGCGCGGTGATGACGGCCTCCTCGCCAGCCAGAATAGCGGCCCGCTCCAGAACATGCTCAAGCTCGCGGACATTGCCCGGCCAATCGTGGGCAGCAAGCTTGGCCAGCGCGCTCGGGTCGACTCGCTTGATAGGGGCCGCGCGGCCCATCTGCGCCAGAAAGTGATTGACCAACAGCGGAAGATCATCGGTATGCTCGGCCAGCGATGGAGTGCGAATAAGAAATACGGCCAGCCGGTAGTAGAGATCGGCACGAAAGCCGCCATTCTGTGTCTGCTGGGCCAGCGCCTGGTGGGTAGCGGTCACGATGCGCACATCCACCTTCACCTTCTCGTTGTCGCCTACCCTCTGCAACTCGCCGCACTCCACAAAGCGCAGCAGCTTGGATTGCAGGGCCAGCGGCATCTCACCAATCTCGTCGAGAAACAGGGTACCGCCATCGGCAGCTTCGATCCGCCCGACGCGACCCTGCACCGCGCCGGTGAATGCTCCGCGTGTGTGGCCGAAAAGCTCGGCTTCAAGCAATGCTTCAGGAATTGCGGCGCAATTGATGGCGACAAAGGGATTGCGGCTACGGGCCGAGAGCCGGTGCAGCGCCTCGGCTACCAATTCCTTGCCCGATCCGGTAGGTCCCTCGATCAGAACTGGGGTGGAACGCGGAGCCACCAGGCGGACGCGGCGGCTGATCTCGAGCATGCAGGGAGCGTAGCCAATAATCTCCGGCAACCGCTCAATGGCTGCCTGCGGCCCGCCTATTGCGGGCAGTTCTGCTTCGGCCGGTATGACGAGAGGAAGACCGGCATGAGAATAGATCACATCAGGCAAGACGCTCTGCGGCGGAAAAGCAGGCGGGGCCTGAGATGGAATCGACGCGGTAGACCACAAATTGCCCTGCGTGGGATCAGTAAGCTGGCTTGTTTTATTGAGTGCGGGAGCGGCGTTCCAGATTGCCGTGTCATTGTCCTGCGCGCGGCGAAGAGCATACAAAAGCTCTTGACGGTATGGTCCGCGCGGGCTCTCCTGCGCGCTGGATCCACTGGCTGTCACCAAATCCACTTCGGGGTGATTTATACGGAAATCGCTGAGAAACTCGGCAAGGTCAAGGTCGGGCAACCATGAATCGACGATGACAGCCTCCAGAGAGGTCACTTCCGCCTCCTCCCATGCTTGTGCGCCGCCATCGGCCTCACGCACCTGCCAGCGCAGACCGGTGAGTGTTTCAGAGAGCCGCTGGCGAAAGTTGCGATCAGCGCTCGCGACAAGCACGGTGCGCTGGCGGATGCGATTGGCAAGGGGAAGAATAGGAATGGAAACGGTTGCCATGAATAATCTCCTGAACGTCTATCGAGTTGGTGTTTTCACAATTTGTTGACGGTCTATAACTTAAGCGGCCGCCACCGGTATAACCGCATCTGGCAGAATCGCAGATACAGATAGCGGGGGCAGCGCTGAAATCGCAAGTTCGCTCTCCGACGGCACTGTGTAACCCTGGCCGCGCACTGTGCGAATCAGTTGTCCGGGAGGAGGGTCCTTAAGCTTGCGGCGCAGGTAGTTGACGTAGACATCCACGATGTTTGTGGTCTGCGTCGGCTCCAGATTCCAGACGGAATCCAGCAGCTCCACCCTCGTGACACACTGGCCGCGATTCAGCATCAGGTGTTCGAGCAGGGCGAATTCCTTGTTGGTAAGGATTATCGACAGGCCTGCTCGGTGCGCAGTGTGGTCCAGCCGATCCAGTTCAAGGTTGCCGGCGCGCAATAGCAGCCTTGCATCACGCTTGCGGCGCAGCAGCGCCCGGCAGCGGGCCCGCAGTTCGTGCAGGCTGAAGGGCTTGATCATCAGGTCGTCGGCTCCGCGATCAAGGCAGCGGACTCGGGTGTCCACCTCCTGGCGGGCGGTCAACACCAGAACCGGCAGATCCGCATCCATCATGCGAACCTCCTCGAGCACCTGTTCGCCGTCCTTGACCGGCAAATTCAGATCAAGAATGGTCAGGTCGGGCATCTCCTGGCGAAATGCCTCCACCGCGGCGGCTCCATCGTACGTCAGGTGGACACGGTGTCCGTCGGCTTCTAAGCCGCGGCTCAGAAACAGTCCCAGCGCCTTATCGTCTTCGGCGATTAATAACCTCATGGCAACCTTTCTCATTGAGCGGCGCCCTTAGTCCTCTGCGCCTGTCTGCTCTAATTACCTAGCCGGTCTGCTTAGCATGCGCTAACGGACGGCTTTACCTAACCATCCCGCGTGGAGAGACAAAACTCAATAGTTGGAAGAAAAAAAGGAGGCAGAGCGATTCCGGGAACGGCACAATACCAAGAGGGTTCCCGAAATGGCGAGAGTGCGCAAACCTCTGGGAACGCGGCTTGCTTTCCGCTTTATAGGTCTCAGTTCGGCCGGTAAGACAACCTCAGGCAGCGGCCGTGCTCTCCGCACGATTGTTTTTGCTTTTCCGCGATGCTGATTTATCGCGATACATCTCGGCATCGGCTCGATCGACAAGTGCCATCATGGTTTCGCCGGGCAGGCGTTCTGCAAGGCCGATTGAGACCTTTACGTGCAGCTTAATGGGAGAGGCGCTTCCCTGAACCATGTAGCTCCCGCACACCCACTCCCGCAGCCGGTCAATCTGCGTCCGGGCCTCGGCAATCCCGCAATGCAGCAGAAGCATGAACTCATCGCCGCCCCAGCGCCCGATGGTGTCAGTGGAGCGGCAGACGGACCGTATCTTGGCGGCAAACTTCTTTAACAACTCATCTCCAATCAGGTGGCCATGCTCGTCATTGACTCGTTTGAACTCGTTAATGTCGATGATGGCGACGCAGAACGGCGCGCGTCCATGAAAAGATTGCTCAATCTCACCTTCCACAGAGAGACGGTTGCGCAGCCCGGTAAGTGCGTCGCGCGAGGCAATCTCTTCAGCCTCTTCCAGCCGGGCCTGATAGGTCGTCACTTCCTTCTTGAGCAGGTCGATTGCCGCCTTGCCTTCCGCGGTCATCCGGTCTATCGAGCCCTTCAGGTCCGTGGCGCTCTGCTTGATCGACTCTCGGATCGCGGTCAAATCCTCCAGGTTGGCGATGCTCTTGAGCCGCGTCGTGACTTCGGTGATCTGAGCGGCGCAGCGCTGGTCCCGCTCGCCCACCGACTCGGCGGTGCGGGCCATCATCAGCAGAATCTCCTTTACCTCGCCGGTCTGTTTTTGGTAATGCATGGCCGCGAGCCGTCCCCAGCCCTGTAGATGCTCGCGCACGCCGGTTTCTGTCTCCATGACCGCTTCGGCGGAGAGTTGTGCCGAGAGCTTCTCTTCCAGCTTGCCCAACCCCTGCTTCAGCTCCCCGCCCAGAGCCGGACAGGCGTCCTGGCCGCAGTTGCCCATCTCCACCAGAGAGGAGCGATAAGCGGCAACCGTAACAGAAAGAAGAGGCTGTGCCTCCGCCTCATGTTGCGCATCCGGTTCATTGTGTTCGCCGGGCTCCGTCTGCGTCTCTTCAAGATAATGTTTGATGGAGATCATCGTTCCTCGGAGAACATCTTTATGCGCTGGCAGGTAGCGCAAAGGCAATACCACAGGTCTATCGGCTGTAATTTGGTTTTTCTTTAGCCGTGGATGTAGGATGGGTGCGCGTGAATCTGCGCTGGATAAGTTGATTTCTGCTTAGGGGATACGATCTTGAACTTTGCAAATGAGGTGAAAAAGGAGTGAGACTATGCGGAAAATGAGGATGTTTGGATTTGTAACAGTTCTGGCCATGATCGGGATGATCAGCGTACCCACAAAGGCGCAGGCAACCTGGACTGACCCGGCAACCGGGCTGATGTGGGCGCACCAGGACAACGGGTCACTCGTAAATTGGAATCAGGCAAACAGCTACTGCTCGAATCTGCGACTCGGTGGTTACTCCGACTGGCGGTTGCCAACCCTCAGCGAACTGACCAATATCTACGACGGAAATCTGAGTGCGCGTGAAAAATACGTAAAGGGCGGAATTCAACTTTCCTATACTGGGCTCCAAAAAGTTTGGACCAGCTCAACTGGAGGTATTTCTGCTGGGCAGGCGTGGAATTTCAGCTTTCGTAAAGGGTGGGGTGAGTTCGACAGCGTCGACTACGCCGCGTTTGCTCTCTGTGTGCGCCGTCCCTGAAGAGTCGTGAGTCATGAAACGCAAATTGCCACCTAAGCCCTGTGTGCGCTGCAATAAACCCACCTCGCGGCGTCGCAACGGCAAGCCCACGTGCCTGCGCTGCTGGGTGGTTTTGACGGAACTGGAAGCGGACAAGGAAATGCGCCGCATGGGCAAGTTGAAAGGCACACACGGGCGCAGTTGAGCTATCGTGGGTTGGAATCCATCTACATGGGCCGACCCCGGAAAGATGAGCATGACGGAAGAAGAGCGGCAAGCGAAGCTGACCAGCCTGACCCGCTGCAAGCAGTTTGGCGAGAAGGCCTACGACGACATGTACGAGGCGCACTCTTCCAGCGGCGCCCGCGGATGCTACAGCGATGCCAAGGAGGCCTTCTACGACGCCATCGGACTTGCCGAAGAGCTCGGTTTGCCGGAAGAGGCCGAGACCCTTCGCAAGCGTCTGGAGCACATTAAAGCGGTCTTCAGAAGCCAGTTTGCCGAGTAAACGAAAAAAAGACGAAAAAAGACTTGACAAAGTTCGCTTTTTATTCGCTATAATGCGGCAATGGCTGTCACACGCAGGCAAAAAGAAATTCTCGACTTCCTGGAGTCGTTTGTAAGGCGCAACGGCTACTCCCCGTCCTTTGAAGAGATAGCGCGCGGCATGGAGCTGAAGAGCCTGGCCACCGTGCATAAGCACATTACCAACCTGGAAAAGAAAGGGATGCTGGACCGCGTGCATAACCGCAGCCGTTCCATCGACGTGGTGCCGCCGGGAACGCGCACACGCACCAGCGACCGGCTGACGCTTGCCGGGCGAATCGCCGCCGGCGTCCCCATCGAATCAATCGAGAATCCGGAGAGCATCTCGCTGCACGATGTGGTGGGCAACCGCGATGTTTTTGCTCTTGAGGTGCGCGGGGACTCCATGCGCGATGAGCACATCATCAACGGCGATTATGTGCTGGTAGAGCGCACACGCACAGCGCGCCAGGGCGAGATCGTGGTAGCTCTGGTGCGTAATGCCGAAACCACTCTAAAGCGCTTTTTCAGTGAGGGTAACCGGGTGCGGCTGCAACCATCAAACCTGGAGATGGACCCTATCTACGTTCCCGCCGCGCAGGTGACCATCCAGGGACGTGTGCTGGGTGTTTTGCGCAAGTACCGGCAATAAATCTGAAATGAACCTTGACGCACGCGCGCTTGTAAGGAGATGTGCTTGACTCAGCCGTACGATTATGCCGATATTGCAAAAACCATCGATCACTCGCTGCTCAATCCCACGCTGACAACCGCTGCTCTCGAGGAGGGTTGCGCACTGGCGGTTCGATATGACGTGGCCAGCGTATGCATCATGCCTTACTACCTTGCCCGGTGCTCTGCCCTTCTGGCTGGAACCACGGTCCACACCAGCACCACCATTGGCTTTCCACATGGAGGGCACACCACGACCGTCAAGCTAGCCGAAGTCCGACAGTCGCTTGCCGACGGCGGGCAGGAACTGGATGCGGTCATCAATATCAGCAAGGCACGGAGCGGGGATTGGGAATATGTGAGGAATGAGCTATCGGCGCTTGCGGCGGCTACGCATGCTGGCGGAGCCAAGATCAAGGTGATCTTTGAGAATGCTTATCTGGACGACGCAGCCAAGATCCGGCTGTGCGAAATTTGCGCGGAGATTGGTGCTGACTGGGTCAAAACCTCGACCGGTTACGCGTCCAGCGGGGCCACTCTTGCCGATCTTGAGCTGATGCGCAGACATTCTCCGGCAAGCGTTCAGGTCAAAGCGGCGGGCGGCGTTCGCGATCTCGATACGCTGCTGGCCGTGCGCAAAATCGGAGTGAGCCGGGTGGGCGCCTCCAACACCCAGGCCATCCTGGAGGAATGCCGCAAGAGGCTGGGTCTGGAGCCCCTCTCCCCTGCAGTCGCACCGGCAGCACCTGCCGGTTATTAGTCTACAGAGACAGAACCTGTGCAAAAGAAAAGGTCCAGCACTCTAGCCGGACCTTTTCATACTGCTCATTAGCAGGCGTATCGGGGTTGTCGTTACGCCAGCAGATTCTTGATTTTCTCGTCAATCACATCATGAGGAACATAGCCGACTATCTGATCTGCTACTTTGCCGCCTTTGAAAAAAAGCAGGGCAGGAATACCTCGAATACCGTAACGTGATGGGGTTGCGCTATTCTGGTCCACATTCACCTTGGCAACCTTCAGCTTGCCGGCATAGGTTGCGGCCATGTTATCCACAATCGGCGCGATTGCCTTGCATGGGCCGCACCAGGCAGCCCAGAAATCCACCAGAACAGGTTGCTCGCTGCGGAGCACCTCCTGATCAAATGTTGCGTCGCTAACTTCTAAAATTCCCGATCCAGCCATGATCCTCCTTGCAGTCACTGCCTTCGTATAGTGTAACGGTAAACTAACTCTCATGAGATGCGCAAAAGAGCGGCAAAGTCGCACACAGCTCTTCGAGTTTCGAAGGGAAACAAGGTCGATAAACCGGAGAGGCAACGTCTCTATCAATCCTGCAGCAGTCAATGACTTGCATGCAGAGCAAATAAAAGCGCCCGGATCCTATAAAGGATCACGGGCGCTAGAGCAGCCCTCCCCCAGAACTGCCCACGCTTGCGAATTTAGGTTTTCTGAGCATTAAAAGCAAGCTATCTTGAGTAACAAAATAAGTAACATGAGAGCAGAATAATATTGAGAAAAAGTAACGTTCCTATCAGTTTTTTACGTAATACGACACCATACTCCTGATTTCTTGATTCTGAGGCGAAAATTGTGCCAGAAGGCCTGTGAACACCTGGTCAGAGGCCCACGTTAGCAGTCCCAAATGAATGACTTGCTCCGGTTGGCTCAAACCGACAGAGCTTGAGTTCCGGTTCAGCTAATCCTTTCAATGCCTTGCGGATGGCAGCCTCGGCCTCAGGAACTATCTTCTGGCTGTTGATGATGGCCAAAACCGAGGGTCCGGCACCGCTCAGTGCTACGCCCAGAATGCCGTGTTCTCCGGCCAGGGGCAGCAGCCGGGGCAGTAATGGACATAGGGGAGCGCGGTAGGGTTGGTGAATGCGATCCCGCATGGCCACGCGCAGCAGATCACCACGCGCCTGTGCAAAGGCCAGCCCCAGCATCACCACGGATTGAATGTTGGCAACCGCGTCCGCGCGAGAATAGGTTAAGGGCAGCGCGGCGCGAGCCTCGCTGGTGGCCAAAGGCTCACTGGGCAGAACCACAATTGCCCGCCACTCATCCGGCGGCGTGACGCGAGCCACATGAACCCGTTTGCCATCGCAAGCTGCCGTCACAAAACCGCCCAACCAGCAGGCCGCGGCGTTATCCGGATGGCCTTCCAGCGCCACAGCCTCCGCCAAGATCCGCTCTGAACTCCACTCCAGCCTGCCATAATGCACGGCCAGGCAGATGCCCGCCAGCCTTCCAGCCGCCGACGAGCCACAGCCCATTCCTAGCGGAATCTCATTGTTCATGCGAATCGCCAGAGGAATTACCGGCCGCCCGTTCGCTTTAAGCAATTGCTTATAAATCTCCAGAATGAGATTGTTCTCAAGCTGGGAGCACTGCTCCCGGTCGCGGCCTGTCGCGGTAATCGAAAACTCCGCGGCAGGCTCAGCTTCAATCTCCAGGAAAAAGTCGAGAGCCACGGCAGCGGCATCGAAGCCTGGACCGAGATTGGCGGAGGTGGCAGGCAGACGCAGCCGTATTTTTGTGGGCTTTGCGTCTCCGGAATAAGTGCTCGAAGCCTCGCTCATCCTGCTCTTCCCTTCAGTGCGGCCAATACCGCGGCTGGCGTGGCATCCACGGCCAGCGCATCGCGCCGCAGTCCGGCGATTTCCGCTTCCCTTCCCGCGATTTCTTCTTTCCCCAGCAATTTTCCGCGATGAAAGTCGATGGTGTAGTCGGCATCCTTAAGCGTATGGCCGGTCAGCATCAGAACCACTGTATCGCTGGAACTAACCTTGCCTTCGGCGCGCAGCTTCTTCAGCCCCGCCAGCGTTACCGCGGAGGCCGGTTCGCAGCCCAGCCCCTCAGCGCCTATCTCAGCCTTGGCGATGGCGATTTCGGCTTCGGTCACGTCCAGGCACCAGCCGCCGGTCTCCTGAATAGCACGCGCAGCCTTGCGCCACGAGGCAGGATTGCCGATGCGAATAGCCGTAGCGCGGGTATGGGCCATCACCGGTTCCAGCACGGTAGCCTGATGCTCCCTGAAGCTGCGCACCAGGGGATTGGCTCCCGCTGCCTGAATCACGCTGATGCGCGGCATGCGCGTCACCAGTCCCAGCTCATACATCTCCCTGAAGCCCTTGCCCAGCGCCGAACTGTTTCCCAGATTGCCGCCGGGCACAATCAGATGGTCGGGAACACTCCAGTCAAAGGACTCGGCAATCTCGAAGGCTGGCGTCTTCTGCCCTTCAAGCCGGTAAGGGTTAACCGAGTTCAGCAGATAGATGGGCGCTTCCTTCACAATCTGCGACAGCAGGTGCAGGCAACCATCGAAATCGGACTTCAACTGGCAGGTCACGGCACCATAATCCATTGCCTGCGAGAGCTTGCCCCAGGCGATCTTACCCTCGGGAATCAGCACCAGGCTCTTAAGCCCTGCGCGCGCGGCATAAGCGGCCATGGCGGCTGAAGTGTTCCCGGTCGACGCGCAGGCCACGCATTCATAGCCCCACTCCTTGGCCACGCTCATCGCTGCGGTCATGCCCGTATCTTTGAAGGAGCCGGTGGGGTTCATTCCCTGGTGCTTGCCAAAGAGCCGGTCAATCTTCAGCGCTTTGGCTGTGCGCATCAGGTGGTAGAGCGGCGTATTGCCCTCATAAAGGCTAACCACGTTGCCAAAATTGTCCAGAATGGGCAGTAGTTCGCGAAAACGCCAGACGCCGGAGCGATCCAACGCCTCCGACGACGAGCGCCGCTCGCGCAGGACCCATTTCAGCCCGCCTGGATTAGGGCGGTCCTTGCCCCCGCGCTGACTCCAGCCGGGGTACTCCACATCAAACAGCTCTCCGCAGACGACGCAGCGGAAGTCGGGCCGGGCCTCCGCGCCGGCGATCTGCGCCCCGCATCCGATACAGCGCAACTGGTGCAAAATCTCGTTCATGCCTGAAGATAGGTTAGCAGCAGACGACCGTTTTTGGCGCGCTTGCCTCGCTCAGTCCGTCCTTGATCGTGCCAGCTCTCTAACTTGACATCTCAGCGAGGTGAAACTAACTGGCTGCGTTTGCCGCTTCATTTTCAATGCAATCATGCAGCAAGGCGCTGCGATACCGGTCGAACTCGTAGTTTCCGGCTGCTGGCAGTTGCTGGGCCAGAACATTCCCCTTGTTCCACGCTGCGCGCGCTTCTTCCCTGCGGCCTTCAATCCAGAAAAGCGCGCTCTGGGCCAACCAGTAATCCACGCCGAAATGAGTGGGCTTCTTGGCTTCCATGCGTTCCCACCATTGGCGCGCACTGACAGCATCGCGACGCAGAAAAGCGGTTCTATAGACAAAGGCCATGCAGAGTTCGGCGGGAAGATCCACCGCAGAATCATGATAGATCGACTCTGCCTCGGCCACTTCATCAGAAGCCTCTGAAATCATGCCGCGATCAAGATAGTACGACGAAGCAAAAAGTCGCAACATTAGCGCCTGATGTCCCTTCTTGAAGGATTGCTCCGCACGCTTAATTGCCTCGATGTCATAATCCCTTGGCCGCAGCGGCGTCACAACCGTCGAACCAACGAGGTTAAGTACCCGGTAATAATCAGCCAGTGGACCACCCCGTAGTAGCTGATAGATTCTTGCACCATCGGAATAAAGGGCTTCTGAATGCATGGGAATCAGGTTTGATGCGAACGCCAGAAGACTGATCGTGGAAAAATATGCAAGAAATCCCCAGTAGTGTTCATACGGGTGGCCCTTGGCAGTAAGCGCGGCGCAGAGAGCTATCAAGCCAGTCAGCAGATTGACCACTGTGCCGGCCGCAATCATGCAAATTTGGCTCCAGCGGCTTTGATGCGGATCTGTCGGCACTAAAGCTGTTGCGCCGCCAGCCGATAGAAACTTCGCGGGTAGAAATTGAAACTTCCATCGGCCGTCGCGTATCCGCCATTGAAACGGACCGACAATAAACGCGCGAAGTTTCATCCCCAGGGCGCTGCCTACGACTGCATGACCAAGCTCATGTACGACCGTTACGATCACTAGGATAGCCACGAGCTGGAGCAATCCTACATACGCTCTCGGCAAGTGTTGAAACTGGCCCCAGCGATGCCACCAGGACATGCTTGCAATGAACCCAGCGAGTCCAAGCAGCCATGCTATCGCTTCTAGCAAATAGCTAGTTCCATCGCCGGCAATCCGGGGAGGCTTGGCGGCTATCACGGGCTGCGCCATCGAGTCGCGCCGTGCGAAAGCCACTAAACCAACGATTCCCAGAGCCATCATGGCCGCGCCGATGACAAACAATCCTATCAAGAATTCGATTGGCGTGTATTTCCGAGCGAAAAACGCAGGGACAAAAATTGGAATGCTCGATAAAATAAGCGACAAACTTGCAGCAGTTGCCCAACCCCTGGCCGTGGTCTTCCCCTTTTTGACAGTCCACCAAGCCATGCCATTGAGAAACGCAACGAATGGTGGCGACACAAGAAAAGTTATTAGGAACACGGCATTAACGATTGAAATAGGCTTATTGTGGTGGATCGCGCCTGGTGTCGAAGATAATATCCCAAGCGCGTGATAGATGTGAAAGAGACGCGGAACCGTTACAGTGGAGCCGATGATGAATATCAGTGCGAAATTTCCAAAGCACCCGCACAAAAACCTTCTAAGTTTGAGCATTTTATGGTCTTACCGATCTGAGAGAGAATTAGCCGCAGCTTGCCCTCATGCTTTCCGGCTTCCAGTCAATATACTCCCCGTTTACCCTGTATACTCCCGGATTGCCCTGTGGAATCATTCGTCCCAGCCACGCGATGGAATCTCAACAATTCCGCATCAGATCGGGAAGGCCTAATTCGCAGCAATGACCAAAAGTGTTGCGTCATCCTGGAATTGTGCATCGCAGTAGGCGGAGACCTGCGCGAGAAGCCGGTTATTTAACTCCTTTGCGCTGAGTGTGCCGTTGTCTTGCGCGAAAGCCGCGATGCGCGATACTTCAAATTCCTGCCCGCTTGTGTTGAAGGCTTCCGTGATGCCGTCGGTAAACAGAAACAAGCGATCCCCTGCCTGCAACTCGACCGTTGAGTCCTTATAGTTCCAGTCCGAGAAAACGCCGAGTACCGCGCCGCTACCCTCCAGCATATGTGTGGAAACACCTGATATGAGAATGGGGTAAGGATGCCCGGCGTTGCAGTACTGGAACGTGCGCGTTTGGCCATCGAGGATTCCGTAGAGGAAGGTAACGAACTTCCCTGTCGCGATGTTGTCGCACAAAAGCCGATTGACTTTGCCGCATACCCGAGCCGGGCTCTCTGAGCCGATTGCATACGCGCGCACTGCGGCCTGCACATTGGCCATCAACAGAGCGGCGGATACGCCTTTACCGACCACGTCGGCGATGCAGATGCCGAGTTTATGATCGCCGAGCCGGAGCACGTCATAGTAATCTCCGCCTACCGTGCTGGCGGGCTGCCAGGCACACGCGACCTCGAATCCCGGAATCTGGGGAATAGTGCTGGGCAGCAGCGACTGCTGTATCTCGCGTGCGCGCTTCAACTCCTGATCCTGCAATTCAAGCCGTACTGTGCTAACTTCCACCGAATGCTGGAGTTCGACATTGCGTTGCTCCAGCCGCTCTTTCGTCGTGTGATATAGAAATGAGGAAATGCCGAAGACAAATGTGGCCAGGAACGGAAACTTCCATCCGGTTGTGAGGAGATGAAAAAGCGTCTGTGGCGTCGGCGGAGCAATCAACCATACAATTACGGTCGTAATGAGATAGATAGGGACCGTCAGTACAAGGAGAACAAATATAAACATTAAGTAGTTATACGGAAATTGTTTTTTCCAGTATAAAAACGCCAGCCGGCCTATTGCGGGCGAGAGGAGATTCCCGATGCACAAAGAGTATATCAATACTGTGGCAGGATTGATTTGCTGTCCACTTGCCCAGAAGATGGCGGCAATGACCGCCGATATAGCGAGGTAAACGAGCTGCTGCCGGAAAAGATGAGACAAAGACGAAAATTTCACGTTGACCTCACCACAATACCCGAACCCTTAGTATCCCATTCAAACAGCAGGAGCTACTTCCCAGCATCGCCTACTTTGGCTTCGTCGGGGCTGCCGGTCCGCTCTGCGCTTTCTCCAGCGCCGGGTCCTTCAGCTCCTTGCGCGCCTGCTTGCCGTGCGGGCCGTCGGGATCGTACTCCAGCAGCTTCAGATAATGCTCTTTGGCATGGGCATAATCGCCCAGGTGGTGCTCCGCCTCGGCCAAACCCCAATACACCTCGGGGTTTTCCGGGTCCAGAATCATCGCGGACTCGAAGCGCGAAAGAGCTGCCTTCCAGTTTTTCCTGTCCAAATAGTAGCTGCCCACCTCGATATCTTTGGAGGCAACCTCGTGGTGGGTGGGTTCCTTGATGACAAGGAGTTTTCTCTTCTTTCCGCTCTGCTGATCGTCGTCCCCCGATTTAGGCAGCAGCCTTTCCACGCCTGTGAGGCTGGAACTGAATTCGGCCGCCGGTCCGCTGGCCGCCGGCGCGGGATCGTCAGGGCTGCGGACCGGGTCAACGTCCTCGCTCGTCAGAGGAACCAATGGGACCGGCGAGCTTTCCGGCGCGTGATATGGCGTCCCCTCAGGCAGCGGCGGAGTGGTCTTGGAAGGCATCACAGGAACCGTGCTCGTATCCTCGGGAAAGGGATTGTTGCTGGACTGAGTAGCCGATCCAGGCTGAGATGGGTTGGTTGGGGCCGGCTTGTTGCTATAGCCAGCCGGTTTGCTCTGGCCCTTTGTATCGCCCGCAGACGGCGCCTGCGCCATCAGCCGGGGCAGCGCCATCAGCCAGACCGTCAGGCAGCCAAACAAAACCAGCGCAAATGGTGATGCGCGTTTCATCTCTCTCGCCTCATACCCCTCAAGTATAGATTGATCGGTGGGCGTAAGGTTATCAAGAAGATCGTCTCTGGCGATTATGAATTGCCCCGGACTTTTTTACTGCCTTGCAGATAGGCCAGCATGGCGCCAGCAGTTTACATGCGTTGTAACTGAAATGATAAGCGGCACGCCCAGGACTGAAAATACAGGTAGAGGCGCCCACGCCAGTCTCGCACTGACCTACACAACGATCGCAGGACGCACAGTCTCCTGAAACGATACAATCGCCTCTAGCGGCCTCCAGTCCGGAGAGGCCTGAGGGAGCGGGTTCACCCATGGGTTACCAGGTTCTAGCCAGGAAATACCGTCCGCAGCGTTTTGCCGACGTGGCTGGCCAGGATCACGTTACCCGCACCCTGCTCAACGCCCTCTCGCAGAACCGCGTCGCTCACGGCTACATCTTTTCCGGCCATCGCGGCATCGGCAAAACCACCATCGCCCGCATCGTGGCCATGGCTGTGAACTGCCGCACCGAAGTGGGCACGCCGGGCCGCCCCTCGCCCGAGCCCTGCGGCACGTGCGACTCCTGCATGGAGATTCGCCAGGGCAATGCCGTGGACGTTATCGAGATTGACGCGGCCACCAATCGCGGCATTGACGAGATTCGCGAGCTGAGGGACGCCGCCCGCTATGCGCCGTCGCGTGACCGCTACAAGATTTACATCCTCGACGAGGCCCACCAGATTACTGACGCGGCCTTCAATGCCCTGCTCAAGACCCTCGAAGAGCCGCCGGAGCACGTCATCTTCATGATGGCCACCACGCAGCCGGAGGACATTCCGCAGACCATCCGCTCGCGCTGCCAGCACTTCAGCTTTCACGCCGTCAAATTCGACGACATTCTGGCGCAGTTAAAGATGATCGCCGCTGAGGAAAAGGTCGAAGCCGAGGAGGGTGCTCTTGCCCTGCTGGCCGAGGCTGGCGACGGTTCCATGCGCGACGCGCTCTCCATCATGGACCAGGCAATAGCCTCCGCGCCGGTGGAGAATGGCCGTCCGGTGCTTTCGGTGGCGCAGATTCGCGAGCTGATGGGCGCGGTTCCCAATACAGTCTTCGAGCGGCTAATGGAAGCGGTTGCAGCCGGGCAGAGCGCCGAATTGATGGAGCAGTTAAACCTACTGGTCAACGCCGGTCACAACCCATCGTCGCTGGCGCGGCAGATGGTCCGCTACCTGAGAAATTGTTTAATGGCCAAGCTTGGCGGCGAGCAGACAGAGTTGCTGCAAATCTCCGCCGATGAGCGCGCCCGCGCCGCGCGCACTGCGCAGCTCTTCTCTGAGGAGGAGCTTACTCGCAATCTTCAGATCGTCCTGCGCACCTTCGACGACCTGAACTACCGCCAGGAGCAGCGCTTCCACCTGGAGTTGGGCCTGACCAAGCTGATTCATGCGCAACGGCTGCTGCCGATGGAGGAGCTGCTGAGTAGTATTGGAGCTGCGCGCCCTGCAACTTCGTCCACCGCCGCGTCATCCGGGTCACGGCCAGTTGCAAGCCCTGCGCGTCCAGCGGCAACCGCTGCTCCGGCTGCCGCACCGCCTCTCTCACCCTTTGGTTCAACAGGCGGCAGTTGGGGCTCGGAGCCTAAGATGGAGTCCGGCCCAAAGCCGGGTTATGCTGCCACGCCAGCTGCGATCATGGAGCGTCCATCGCCAACACCTTTCCCTGCCACGACCGCTCCAGCCGTCGGATACGCATCGCCTGTTACGGAAGGCGCGCTGGCCGTAGCACCGCAGGCTGCTGCACCGGTAACCAGTCTTCCCACCATCGAGCAGATTCGTCACGCCGTCGGTCGCGCTCTGGTCGATGGTGGTCATGTATCTGCCGCGCAGTTGCTAGGTACCGGCGCGTGGATACTCGATGACTCCAGCCTGCGCATTGAGGTAGCCGGCATGGGCAAGAAGATGCTGGCCCTTACAATCAACACCGCTGCGGAGAAGATCATCCGCCAAGAGCTGCATCGGCTGGGCGCGCCCTCGCGCTTTTCGGTGGTTCCCGACGAAGGGACGGCGCAGTCTGCCGCGCCGATGGCCGCGCCGCCTGTCGGCAGCATTGGAGAGGCCGCGCTGGCCAATCCTCTGGTGCAGCGGGCACGCGAAATCTTCAATGCAGATGTGCGCAGCGTAGTCGATCTACGCCAAAAATAATCACGCTCCAGATGAGGAGTACAAACCATGCTCAACCCGCTCAAAATCTCCGAGATGCTCTCCCAGGCCAACAAGATGCAGGAGGAGGTTCAGCAAAAGCTTGGCCAGACAGTGGTCGAGGGAAGCAGCGGCGGCGGCGCAGTGACCGCAACCATGAATGGCAAGAAGCAGCTTCTTAAGATTCACATTGAACCGGCTGCGGTCATCGGCCTCGGCAGCGACAAGCCGGACGTGGAGATGCTGGAAGACCTGGTAGTTGCCGCGGTCAACGAGGCCGGGCGCAAGGCCGATGAGGCGATTCAATCCAGCGTGAAGGGTGTGCTGGGCGGATTGAATCTGCCGGGAATGGGCTGAGTTTTGCTCAAGAGATATTAATCGAAAACATAGGAGGATGAACCGATGCTTCAGGGAATGAACCGTAGAGATTTCATGCAGCTTGGTGTCGCGGCAGGCGCGGGGGCAATGCTATCCCGCACGCTAAGCGCTCAGACCGCGCCAGCAGCCGGCCAGGCGACTCAACCCCACGCCAGCGCCGCAACTACGCCCATCAAGACTACCAAGCTCTATAACAACATCTATCTGCTCCAGGGCCAGGGCGGCAACATGGCGTTGCAAACCGGCCCGGAGGGCAATATCCTCATCGATGCCAGTTTTGCCCCGGCGGTTCCGCGGATTCTCGAGGCCATCGGGAGCTTGAGCAAAGACGCTCCCTTCGCTCTGATCAATACCCACTGGCACGGCGATCACACCGGCGGCAACGAAGGGATGCACGCGGCTGGATACACGATCGTCGCCCACCAGAATACTCGTGAGCGGCTATCCACGCCGCAGACAATGAAGATCTTTCACTCGACCACGCCAGCCGCTCCAGCCGGCGCTTGGCCGACGGTAACCTTCGAGGATGTTCTAAAAATTTGGCGCAATGGCGACTCTCTCGATCTCGTTCACTTCGCCCCCGCACACACCGACACCGACATCTACATTTACTTCCATAAGGCCAATGTGCTGCACGTGGGCGACATCTGGTTCAATGGCATTTATCCCTTCATCGACGAGGGCACTGGCGGCTCAATCGGCGGCATGATCCGAGCCTCAGAAAAAGTGCTGAGCGTGGCAGACAGCGACACAAAGATCATTCCCGGCCATGGGCCGCTGGGATCGAAGGCCGATTTTCAAAAGTATCACGATATGCTTGCAGCGATTCGCGAAAAGGTGGCCGCTCTGAAGGCAGCCGGCGCCAGCGAGCAGGAAGCTGTGGCCAAAAAGCCCACAGCGGATTTTGACTCCATGATGGCCAAAGGCTTTATGGACGCCGATACATTTACCGGCATCGTCTATCGGACACTGTAGGAGGCGCGAACCGTGACCCGCTATGCCGAGCCAATGGCCCGGCTGATTGAAGAGTTGAAGAAGCTGCCGGGGGTGGGAACCAAGAGCGCTCAGCGCCTCGCCTTCCACATCCTGCGTTCCAGCGACGAAGATGCGGCGGCTCTGGCCGAGGCAGTGCGCGGCCTCAAGGCCAATCTGCGCCTGTGCTCGATTTGCAACAATGTCACCGACATCGATCCCTGCGCTTATTGCGCCAGCCCCGCCAGAAACCATCGCCTGGTCTGCGCCGTCGAAGAGCCCACCACCATCGCCGCCATAGAGCGCACCCGCGGCTATCAGTCTGGTTCCCAGGGAAGCGGCTATCAGGGCGTCTACCACGTGCTGCACGGCACGCTATCGCCACTGCACGGCGTGGGGCCTGATCAGTTGCGCACCGGCACTCTCATCGCACGCGTCGAAAAGGGCGAGGTGGACGAGGTCATCCTGGCCACCAGCCCCACTCTCGAAGGCGAGGCCACAGCCCATTGGCTGGCCGGGGTGCTGCATAGCTTTCCGGTTCGCATCACGCGCATCGCCACCGGTGTTCCCGCAGGCAGCGACATCGAATACGCCGACGAGGTGACCATGGCGCGCGCGCTGGATGGACGGCGGGAGATTTAAGCATTGTATTCTGCAGGCGCCTCAAGCGAAGCATTTAAATGTTTACAGCTTTGAGATGCGCGAATCACATCTCAATTTCACTACGTAGCTCAACCAAACTCACGATAGAACACGACTCAATTACTTGATAGAACCCTTCAATGCGCGAGTTTGCGCGTGGAAGGGATCGCTTGGCGGTTCATTTTCTACGAGAGGCACCCAGAAGCGGAAGCAAGCCCCGTGTCCGGGAGTGCTTTCAACCTCGATTTCCCCTCCATGCGCGGCCAGGATGGCGCGGCTGATGGCCAAACCCATTCCGGTTCCCTTCCCTTTGCCGGCGCTTTTCTTGCCTCGGTAAAACTTATCGAATATGAAAGGAAGATCGACGGCGTCAATGCCCTCGCCTTCGTCCTCCACGCGAAACTCCAGCCGGTCGCCCTGGCGCCTGCTGCCCAGCAGAATGCGGCCACCTGCCGGTGTGTAACGGGCCGCGTTCTCCAGCAGATGGCGCAGCACGCGCCCCAGTAGGTGCGGATCGAACCAGGCGGGATCGTTCGCTTTGTCCTGGCTTCCTGCTTCTTCTGTGTCAACGACCACCTGGTGCCCGGCCAACACATGCCGCGACTCCTCGACTGCCTGATCGAGCAAAGCGCGCGGATGATGTGGCACAGGGCGGACCTGGACCACGTTAGCGTCGACCTCGGCCATCTCGACGGCTTCTCCAATAAGCCTGTCAAGCCGCGAGCTCTCCTCATCGACAATGTCCGCCAGCTCCTGCCGCCCCGCATCGTCCAGTCCCTCACCCTCAACCAGCGTTGTCGCAGCGGCCCGGATGGCGGTCAGAGGCGTGCGCAACTCGTGTGTCAGAGAGTCGATTAGCGCGGCGCGCAACCGGTCAGCCTCGCGAGCGGCCTCCAAGCGTGAAGAAGTTTCAATTGCTGTGGCGCGGGCGAGCGCGATGGCAACCTGCGCACTGACCGCCGTAGCCACCTCGCGGGATCGCACGGCCGGACGCAAGCCCAACGCGCCCACCGGCCGCAGCCCCAGCATCAAAGACATTGCCGTGTAGCCGTCTGGAAAGGTCTGTGCGGGATTCTGCCCCTGTGTCAAGGCTCGCAGGCTGCCCTGAGTGCTTGCCAGAACTGTGGAAGTTGAGGAATAAAACTGGTCCTGATCGAGGACATAAAGCACAACCTCATCCAGCGCGAAGATTCGCGCGATAAGCCGGGGCAGGTCGCGGATAAGTCCTGTGGCGTCTTCCTGCAACATCATCTCCTGCGAAAGCTCATATAGCCGCTCCACGTCTTCGCTGCGCTGCTCGGCCTGGCGTGCCTGACTACGCGCCCGCTCGGCCAACCGGCCCACTACCGCGCAACTGATCAGGAACGATATCATGGCCACCCATGCCTGAATGCCCACTAGGCGCAACGTTCCGACAGGCGGCAGAAAATAGTAGTCAAAAGCAACCGCGCACAGAAGCGCGACATAAAGCGCCAGCCAGATGCCTGCCTGGGCGGCAAACCACACCACCAGTACCAGAAAGACCATCCCAGCAGTCGTCGAGTTGACGCCCAGCCAGACCAGCAGACTCGTGGTGGCCACAGCGACCAGCGTGGCGGCGAGCCAGCGAGCTATCACGCGCAAATAGGAAGGCAGGCTCATATTTCTCCCATAGAAATCATACCCGCCCGCCAGAAATGATGTAATCTTTTGTGTGGAGCTAGCTCAATGCCGGGAAGAATCCTGGTCATCGACGACGAGCCGCAGATTACCCGCGTGCTGCGTGCCGCGCTCACCGCGCAGCGCTTTGACGTGCGTACCGCCAACGATCCGGAGGAGGGCCTGCTGCTGTTTCGCGATTGGCTGCCGGACCTGGTGGTGACCGACCTGATGATGCCCGGCCTGAGCGGAGTCGAGGTCTGCCGCGCCATTCGCGCTCATTCAGCAATACCAATCGTTGTATTGTCTGTCCGCGACCACGAGCGCTCCAAGGTCGAGGCTCTGGACGCAGGGGCTGACGACTATGTGACCAAGCCCTTCAGCATTCAGGAGTTGCTGGCCCGAGTCCGTGCACATCTGCGCCGCGCCCCGGAGCGGACGACCGCAGCATTGGAGATCGGCGACTTCGTTGTGGACTCCGAGGCGCACACGATCACCGTCCTAGGTAAATCTATTCATCTGACGCCCAAGGAGTTTGAACTACTGCTGCACCTGGCCCAACACGCCGGCAAGGTGATGACCCACCGCGCGCTGTTGACCGCTGTGTGGGGGGCGCAGTCGGCTCATCAGCCGGAGTATCTGCGCGTCTTCGTCGGTCAGTTGCGCAAAAAGCTCGAAGCAGAGACCGGCAAGCAGTACATTCAGACCGAGCCATGGGTGGGCTACCGCTTTGTACCCGAGGGCTTTAGCGGCAACGAACAGTGAACTCCTCCCACACACGAAATCCTTATATGGATATTGGTATCATCCATCTATGCATCATCTGGACCAAAAGGATCGCAGACTCATCGCCCGGATTGGGCGTGCCCTAATTGAGGTTGCGTTTATCGTCTTTCTTTTTTATTCAAATCTTTTAATGGGTGAGTTCTCTCGAACCAACGGACAGGGAAAAACACTGGCATTCGCCCTCCGCGATATCCTTACGGTCACGAATTTCACCATCGCCTTGATTGCCGCGGTGATTGGGCATGGCGTCTTCCATTATCTGCGTAAAAAGCTGTAGAGATGCGGTTTTCCAGTCCTTACGCTTTATTTAGGAAACTTTTTCGATACTCAAATGAGACACTAATCATAATCATTCTTGAGCAGGCGGCTTCCCCAACGTCCAGCTCATAGGACTGCGAGACCTGAAATGCAAAATCTGATTCAAGATGCAGTGATGTTGCTGTTCACAGTACTCTTCTTCGCCCTGGCGTTTCTCTACGTCAAGGCTTGCCAGAAGCTGAGGTAACCCATGCAAGCCGACATCATCGCCGTCGTTGCCTTGATTCTGTCCGTCCTGCTGTTCGGATACCTGACCATAACCCTGCTCTTCCCGGAGAAGTTCTAAGATGTCCGCTAACGGTTGGTTGCAGTTTGCTGTCTTCTCGCTGATTCTGCTGGCCAGTGTTCGTCCGGTGGGCATTTATCTGGCCCGCGTACTGGAAGGAGAGCGTACCTGGCTCACGCCGGTGTTTCGTCCCATCGAGCGGCTTATTTACAAACTCTGTGGCGTGAACGCCAAAGAAGAGATGAACTGGTGCGAGTACGCCTATGCGGTGCTGGGCTTCTCGGCCGTCACTCTGTTGCTCACCTACGGCCTTGAGCGTCTGCAATATTACTTCCCCTGGAACCCGCAGCATCTGGCCGCAGTGGGGCCGGATCTCGCCTGGAATACCGCCGCCAGCTTCACCACCAACACCAACTGGCAGTCGTACACGCCCGAGACTACGATGAGCTATCTGACGCAGATGGCCGGCCTGGCGACGCACAATTTCTGGTCCGCGGCAGGTGGAATCGTTGTGGCTGTGGCTCTGATCCGCGGTATCAAGCGGACGACATCTGGCACCATCGGCAACTTCTGGGTGGACATGACGCGCACCTTGCTCTACGTGCTGCTGCCCGCTTCAATAATTTACGCGCTGCTGCTGGTCTGGCAGGGAGTTCCGGCGAATCTGAATGGCTATACCACGGCCCATCCCCTTGAACAGCCTAATCAGATGCAAACCATTGCGCAGGGCCCCATGGCCTCGCAGGAAGCCATCAAGATGCTGGGCACCAACGGCGGCGGATTTACCAACGCCAACAGCGCCCACCCCTTTGAAAACCCCACGCCTCTATCGAACCTTTTGCAGATGCTCTCTATCTTCATAATTCCGGCGGGACTCACCTACGCGCTGGGACGGATGACTGGCTCTCCGGGCCACGGATGGGCTGTATTTGCCGCCATGTTCGTGCTCTTTGCCTGTGGATTCACTACCGTTTACTGGGCCGAGTCGCAGCCCCATCCGATGCTGGTGCATAGCAATGTTATGCAGACCGGAACCACGACTTCGCCTGCCGGCAACATGGAGGGCAAGGAGGTGCGCAACGGCATCGCCGCCAGCTCGCTCTTTGCCACCATTACCACCGACGCCAGTTGCGGCGCTGTCACCAGCATGCACGACTCGCTCACTCCGCTGGGCGGAATGGTGGTGCTTTCCAACATCATGCTGGGCGAAGTGGTCTTTGGAGGCGTTGGCTCCGGCCTTTATGGCATGTTGATCTTCGTTGTGCTCTCGGTATTCATCGCCGGCCTTATGGTGGGCCGCACGCCGGAATACCTGGGCAAGAAGATCGAGGCTTACGACGTGAAGATGTCCATGCTCTACGTACTCATCTTCCCGCTCATCATCCTCTCGCTTGCTGCCATCTTCGTGCTATCGCCCTCCATCGGCCTCTCCGCGCTTAGCAACCAGGGGCCGCACGGGCTCACCGAGATTCTCTACGCATTCACATCCGCGGCAGGCAACAACGGATCGGCCTTTGCCGGCCTGAACGCCAATACATGGTGGTACAACGTTGCGTTGGGTTGGACGATGCTGATCGGCCGCTTCTTGATGGCCATTCCGGTACTAGCTTTGGCCGGCAACCTGGCGCAAAAGAAGAGTGTGCCGCCCTCGCCCGGTACCTTCCCGGTGAACACACCGCTGTTTACCGTGCTACTGGTCGGCGTGGTGATGATTGTCGGCGCGCTCACGTTCTTCCCGGCGCTAAGCCTGGGACCGATTCTGGAACATCTACTGCTTCACGGCAATCCTGGACAGCTTTTCTAACCGATAACGCACTGGACAAGGCAAACGGACTGTCATGATTGAAAAAAAGAGTCTTTGGAACACGGAAATCATAACCAAGGCGATGGTGGACGCACTTCGCAAGCTTGATCCCCGCTGGATGGTCAAGAATCCGGTGATGTTCGTCGTCGAGGTGGGCAGCGTGCTGACCACGGCGCTGCTCATTGACAACACCGTCCATCACCGCGCCGGCTTCGGCTTCAACCTGCAGATTACTCTCTGGCTTTGGTTCACGGTGCTCTTCGCCAACTTTGCTGAAGCTATGGCTGAAGGCCGCGGCAAGGCCCAGGCAGACACGCTGCGCAAAGCCAAGGGTGAGACCATTGCGAAACGATACACAGCGGACAACAAGTTGGAGGATGTTGCCAGTGGCCTGCTTCGCCTTGGAGACATAATTTATGTCGAGGCCGGCAAATACATTGCAGGAGACGGCGAGGTAATCGAGGGCGTGGCCTCGGTGGACGAGTCGGCCATAACCGGCGAATCGGCGCCGGTTATCCGCGAAGCCGGTGGAGACCGGTCAGCCGTCACCGGAGGCACCAAGGTTCTCTCGGACTGGATCAAGGTCCGCATCACTGCCAACCCCGGCGAAACTTTTCTGGATCGCATGATTGCCCTGGTCGAGGGCGCTACCCGCCAGAAGACTCCTAACGAGATCGCACTCAGCATTCTGCTCTCCGGACTCACCATCATCTTCCTGCTGGCCGTGGTCACGCTTCAGCCCTTCGCCATTTACTCCAATGCTCCGCAGTCCATTTTCGTGCTGGTATCACTGCTTGTTTGTCTCATTCCCACAACCATAGGCGGGCTGCTGTCGGCCATCGGCATCGCAGGCATGGACCGTCTGGTCCAGTACAACGTGCTGGCCATGAGTGGACGCGCTGTCGAGGCGGCCGGCGACGTGAACACCCTGCTGCTGGACAAGACCGGCACCATTACCCTGGGCAACCGTCAGGCTACCGAGTTCATTCCCGCTCCGGACGTGAGCAACGAGCGGCTGGCCGACGCTGCCCAGCTTGCCTCGCTATCCGACGAAACCCCTGAAGGCCGATCTATCGTGGTGTTAGCCAAGGAAAAATACAACCTGCGTGGGCGCGACCTGAGCAGCATTCACGCTGAGTTCGTGCCCTTTACCGCACAGACCCGTATGAGCGGCGTCAACCTGCCCGGCGTGCGCATCCGCAAGGGCTCGGCTGACGCCATTGCCCGCTTCCTCGAAGAGCAAGGCTCCTCGATGCCCAAGAGGGTACGCGATACCGTAGAGGAGATCGCTCGCCTGGGCGGGACTCCGCTGGTGGTGGCCGAAAACTCGACGGCACTGGGCGTCATCTACCTCAAGGACATTGTCAAGGGTGGACTCAAGGATCGCTTGGCGCGCCTCCGCGCAATGGGAATCCGCACCATTATGATTACCGGCGACAACCCTCTGACCGCAGCCGTGATTGCCCGCGAGGCCGGAGTGGATGACTTTTTGGCCGAGGCCAAGCCCAAGGACAAGATGGACCTCATCAAGCGCGAGCAGGGCAAGGGCAAGCTGGTAGCTATGACCGGCGATGGAACCAACGACGCCCCGGCGCTGGCGCAAGCCGACGTGGGCGTTGCCATGAACTCTGGCACACAGGCCGCCAAGGAAGCCGGCAACATGGTTGATCTCGACTCCAACCCCACCAAACTCATCGAAATCGTGGAAATCGGCAAGCAGCTTCTGATGACCCGCGGAGCTCTGACCACCTTTTCTATCGCCAACGACGTGGCCAAGTACTTCGCCATCATCCCCGCTATGTTCGCCGGCGTCTTCCCGGTGCTGGGCGCGCTTAACATCATGTATCTTGGTTACGATCTGGCAGGTCAGTACCACGGGCCCACATCGGCGATCCTCTCCGCGGTTATCTTCAACGCCGTCATCATCGTGGCACTCATACCGCTGGCCCTCAAGGGCGTTAAATACGAGCCTAAGGCTGCCGACATTCTGCTGCGCAATAACCTGCTGATCTACGGCGTAGGCGGCATCATCATCCCCTTTATCGGCATCAAGGCCATCGACATGTTTTTGGTAGCCCTGCACCTGGCGTAAAACGCGGGCGCTGCCCGCAAGGAGATGTACCGTGCATTCGGTTTGGAAGACATCAATTCGCTTCACCCTCGTGACTGCCATCTTGCTGGGGTTGGGATATCCTCTGCTGATTACCGGCATTGCCGGCGTGCTCTTTCCCCGGCAGGCCGCTGGAAGCCTCATCAAGCTCAACGACGGCACCGTCATCGGCTCCGAGCTGATTGCGCAGAGCTTTACCAGCGACCGCTACTTCCATCCACGCCCTTCGGCCAACAGTTATGATGCGCAAAACTCTGGAGGCTCCAACTTGGCGCAATCCTCGAAGACTCTCGTAACGCGCATCCAGAGCAAGATCGACGAGCTAGCCGCGCAGAACCCCGGCAAGCCAGTGCCCATTGATCTGGTGACGACCTCCGCCTCTGGACTTGATCCCGACATCACCCCTGACGCCGCGAAATTTCAGGCTCCGCGCGTGGCCAAGGCGCGCAACATGAGCGAGGAGAGCGTTCTCAAGCTAATCGAGCAGTACACGACCAAGCGCCAATTGGGCCTGCTCGGTGAACCCCGCGTCAATGTTCTCGAACTGAACTACTATCTCTACAATCTTGCAAAATAACCGCTTTTCCGCAGAATCCACCAGGGGATCGCTCTGGACCAACGCATTCCGGCGGCCTACTATCGGTTTATGGACGCTCTGATTCTCGACGGACAGCCGTTGACGCTGGCCGAGATTGAAGCTGTTTCGCTCACCCGACGCCCCGTAGCCATTGCCCCTGCCGCCCTGGCTCGCGTAGTCCAGAGCCGGGCTCTGATAGAGAAGATTCTGGCAGCCGGAGATACGGTCTATGGAGTGAACACCGGCTTCGGCAAGCTTTCGGACGTGCGGGTCCCATCCGGAAACCTTGCGCAGTTGCAAACCCACCTGGTGCGCAGCCATGCCGGTGGCGTGGGCCAGCCACTGAGCGAATCAGAATCGCGTGCCATGCTGCTGCTGCGCGCCAACGTACTGGCCAAAGGCTTCAGCGGCTGTCGTCCTGCCCTGGTCGAGCTTTTGGTGGCGCTTTTAAACGCCAGGGTGCATCCTGTAATCCCTGAAAAAGGCTCTGTGGGCGCGAGCGGCGACCTGGCTCCATTGGCTCATTTGGCGCTGGTAGCCATTGGCGAAGGTGAGGCGTTTTATAAAGGTGAGCGGCTACCGGGCGGCGAAGCGCTCAAGCGAGCAGGGTTGCAGTCCATCGCTCTGGAGGCCAAGGAAGGCCTTGCGCTGCTGAACGGAACCCAGGCAATGTCTGCCGTGGGGGCCTTGGCTGTGTCTCGAGCCCTGCGTATGGCGCAGTTGACCGACATGGCCGGGGCCATGAGCCTTGAGGCGCTGATGGGCACGCCAGACGCCTTCGATCCGCGCATCCACCAGGCCCGGCCACACTCTGGGCAGATACGATCTGCGGAGCACCTGGTCAAGCTGCTGGCCGATTCGCCGATTCGCGAGTCGCATCGCACAGCAGATTCGCGTGTGCAGGACGCCTATTGCCTGCGCTGCATGCCGCAGGTGCACGGTGCAGTGCGCGATGCGCTGGAGCACGTGCGGGGAATCCTGGAGATTGAGTCGGGTTCGGCTACAGATAATCCGCTGGTCTTTCCAGATACCTCCTCTAAAAAGCAACATAGCGGAGCGGTGCTGTCTGGAGGGAATTTTCATGGAGCGCCGCTGGCATATGCCTTTGATTACGCGGCCATTGTGCTTACCGACTTGGCCGGCATCACGGAGCGGCGCATTGACCGGCTGTTGAATGTGGACATAAACGAGGGTTTGCCTGCCTTCCTGTCGCCTGATCCGGGGCTGTCGTCGGGCTTAATGATCGCGCAAATCGTGGCCGCGGCGTTGATCAACGAGTGCCAGGTGCTTGCGCATCCCTCATCGGCCTCCAGCATTCCCACCGATGGGGGCAAGGAGGACCATGTCTCGATGGGCATGACCGGTGCGCTCAAACTGCGCCAGATTGTGGAGAACGTCGAGCGGGTCGTGGGCATCGAGCTGATGTGCGCGGCGCAGGGGCTGGAGTTCCGCAGGCCGCTACTTGCCAGTAAGGAGGTGGAGCGCGCTCATGCAGTTGTGCGTGCAATTGTGCCACGGCTGAACGAAGACCGGATTTTGGCACACGACATCGAGGCAATGGCGGCAGCTGTCAGGGCTGGAGCCTTCAACGCATGGTGCGCCTAGGCTTCGTGGCATCATTTTTTTGCGTCGAAATGATTACGCGCCATGGATAGCAGCCCACTTATTCAGAACCTCGAAATGTGTATAACTCTTTTTGAAAGAATCATGTAGACAATTATTGCAGGTTATATGGGGGTTGTTGATTGTTCTCAAAAGTGTGCAATTTTGCTATTGATTTCTGAATAAAAAATCCGTAAAATAGGAGTCGTGGTTAATTTCCCGGGCCCGTTATACCCCTCGGCCCGCAGTTGTGGATTGTTTAGCAGTACACCTTCTCTAAGGACAGTAAATCAATGGCAAAGCGTCGTGGAAATCCCAATTGGGGCAAGCCCGAGCCCATCGGCCCGGTTGTGCCCACGGTGACCTCCTTCGAGCAGATCGTGAAGGAGTTCAAGCTCAGCCCGGATCAGTACATCCGGTCCACCCGTCTTCGGGAGTGGGCTCGCCGCAACAAGAATTCCAAGTACATCCCCGAGGCTCTTCTAGAGGCCTGGGGCTTTGAGATCGAATCAGCTTTGTAAACCACCAACCCAATCTGCTTGTTTTCAGCAAAGCGCCGCCTACGGGTGGCGCTTTTGCTGTCTGGGGCTGATCGCGGGATTCGCGGATTGCCGGCCAGATTCGGTTTGGTTTCAAAAGAGATAAAAACCGGCCGATATCCAGCGTGCATTGCTTCGCGCCTTCCTCCCTTGTAAATCTACCCTCGGAATCTCACAATGTGGTATATGTCCACACAGTTTTACTTCAGAAGATATTGATTCCAGTATGGTTACAAATAATCTGCAAAGTTTGAAAAATATAGGAGGGGGGTAGGGGGTAAGCCGTTTTTTGCTCTCGCCAGCCCGGAATTAGAGCCTGATTAGCAGTCTAACAAGGGGATGGGAAATAATCTGCAAAGAGCGAGGGCCACGATCCGGCAAACCGGAAATACTTTCTCGATGTGACGAATCACATTGGCAGAAAAGTCCAGATTGAATTATCTGACCATATCGGAATATGCTCCAATGCATAGGACAACTTGGACGAGACGCCATTGCGTATCGCACAGGCTGGAGGAAACAAAATCGCAGTCTTGTTCCGCCAGCACGGCAGACATGAATAATCGCTGAACCCTCGAGGCCCGGCTGGCGGTTGTCCTTAAACAAAGAATCGAACTCGAAAGGAGACTGGTTATGCGGCAGAGAATTCATCGGTACATGGCTTTCCCGGTAGTGGCACTCCTGCTTGGAGCGAATCTGGCGTACGCGCAAGGCGGCGTCTCGGTGACATTCACGACTGACATCAAATGGCAGACACTCAGTGCGCGCTCCTCACCCGCCCAGGTTACCAACGAGGATGAGACTGCTTTGAAAAGTAAGGGTTACGCCAAGATCGGAACGATCAGCGCCTCAAAGGAAAGTAAGAAAGCGGATCCGGAGATCACTCAGCAACTCCAATCGGCCATTCTCCAGAAGGCGGCTGAATCTGGCGGCGATGCTGTTCTTTTTACTAAAGCAGGTGAATTGGCAACCGAAACTACAGGGAGACACAAGAACATCGTGGTCAGTGAAGGAACGGTCTGGCGGAACGACCCCGATTTAGCCAAGATGGTGGACCTGCTAGGCGTGGCTGCAGACAATGTCGCAAAAGATCTAGAGAAGAAATACGATAATGACCTTGCAGCCGTGTTCGGCGCGCCCGCGAAACAATCTGATTCCACGCAGAAATCTCCGGACGCAGGAGGGACATTCTCTTCAAAGCTGGGCAAGAATATCCAATCTGAGGAAATGAAAACATGGTTGTCAAGCCTGGGTACTCCGGAGATTGATCGGTTTTCCGACAGCTATTATTACAACTTCAAGCCAGCGGGAATTTCTCTAAGATTCAATACGCAGGATCAGTTAGATGCCATTTTCTTCTACTCTGAAGGGGCTGACGGTTTCAGTCAGTACCATGGTGATTTGCCGTATGGGTTGTCTTTTCAAAATACCCGAAGAGAGATCGAAAGTATCCTTGGTCCGCCAGACGCTTCTGGCGGTGGCGCAATCGATATCTGGACATCCTACCATTCGAAGGGCGTCGGAATTACATACAACACGAAGCAGTCTGATGACCTGAATGCGCGGATGCACCACATATCCATCAGTACACCCTGATACATGGCAGGCGAACCTCCTCTCCGCTGGTAAGCATGGTTTGTTGGCCCTTGCCTGTTGACTAAGACGTGGTTGAGTCGCTCCGCCTGCACGGCGGCCGCTAATAATGCGTTGTCATTTGGGCCCGGCGCTTTTGCCGTTTGCCGCCGCCATCGGCGAGAATGAAAGAGCCGATGCCTGATTCCGCACGCACTTTCGAGCCTCCCTTCACCGATGTTCCCGGCGCATTGGCCGAGATTCGCGCCGGCAGAATGCTCGTCGTTGTCGACGACGAAGACCGGGAAAACGAAGGCGACCTGACGCTGGCCGCCGAATTCGTCACCCCGGAAGCCATCAATTTCATGGCCAAGCATGGCCGGGGATTGATTTGCCTGGCGCTGACCGAGGAGCGCGCCGATTATCTGCGCCTCTTCCCCATGACGCAGCAGAACACCTCGCGCTTCGGCACGGCCTTTACCGAGTCGATTGAAGCGCGCGAGGGCGTGACCACCGGCATCTCCGCCTATGATCGTGCGCACACCATCCAGACCGCCATAGCACCGCGCTCGACGTCGGCTGACCTGGCCCGTCCCGGCCACGTTTTTCCGCTGCGCGCCCGCCGGGGAGGCGTGCTGGTGCGCGCCGGGCAAACCGAGGCTTCGGTTGATCTGGCGCGGATGGCGGGGTTGAATCCCTCCGGCGTGCTCTGCGAGATTATGAAGGACGACGGCACCATGGCCCGCGTTCCCGACCTGATTCCCTTCTGCAAGGAGCACGGGCTGCGGATTCTGACAGTCGCGGAGCTGATTCGCTACCGGCTGCGCCACGAGCGCTACATTGTGCGCGCCGCGGAGAGCCGGATTCAGACGCGCTGGGGCGAGTTCCGCATGATCGCCTACGAGAGCCAGGTGAACGGTGGCGAGAGCCACATCGCGCTGGTGCGCGGCGATCTGTGCGACGACTGCCCGGCTTTTCACGCCGGCTCCGCCACCGGCCAGCCGGAAAATGGCACGTCTGCCCAGACGGAGTCGCGGCAACCCTGTGAACGCCCCGTTCTGGTTCGCGTTCACACCCGCTGCACGGTGGGAGACGTATTTGCCGCCGACTGTGACTGTCGCGAGATTCTGGATCAATCGCTGCGCATGATTGCCAAGGAGGGTTGTGGAGTGATGCTCTACCTGCATAACACCTCGCGAGGCTTTGAGATTGACCGCGTGGCGCCGCCGGTCTGTGTTTTCGAGCCGGGAGGAACGGCGACTTGCAGTGCGGACCCTGGATTGAACGCCGGTCAGATTGTTCTGCACCAGGAGCTGCGCGCGCGCGAAGGACAGCAGGCACGCACAGGACGCATTCTGAGAGCCATCGGCCTGGGCGGCCAGATCTTGTCTGATTTGGGCATCCGGCGCATCCGCCTGCTTTCCAATACCCCCATGCATATCCCCGCATTGGAGGGATTTGGCCTGGAAATTGTTGAGCAAGTGGCGATTCCGATAGGGGAAAAAGCAGAATAGCGTGACGCTGGAAGTGCACTATCAACCAAAGTCGGGCAAATATTTTAGTGTCGCTGGAAGTTTACTCTTCGACCACATCCCCTTCGCCCGGCGCCAGGAAGAGGTTAGCCTCCAGCCCGTGCTGGCGTGTGTAGAGGTCGTAGTAGCGTCCGCCCAGAGCGAATAGAGCCGCGTGGTTGCCATGCTCGACGATTTGCCCCTGCTCCACAACCAGAATCTGATCGGCGCGGCGGATTGTCGACAAGCGGTGGGCTATCACAAACGTTGTTCGCCCCTGCATTAGCTGGCTCAGACCGGCCTGAATCATGGCTTCGGACTCGGAATCGAGCGAACTTGTCGCCTCGTCGAGAATGAGGATGCGCGGCTCTGCCAGCAGCGCTCGCGCGATGGAAAGCCGCTGACGCTGCCCACCCGAAAGCTTTACGCCACGCTCGCCTACCAGGGTGTCGTAGGCCTCCGGGAAGCGCTCGGCAAACTCATCTACGCGGGCTGTGCGGCAGGCAGAGAGAAACTGCTCCTCAGAGGCATCGGGCCGCGAAAACATGATGTTCTCGCGAATCGAACCGTCGAAGAGAAAGGACTCCTGCAACACAACACCCAGTTGGGTGCGATAGGTGTCCAGATCGACCTGCGCCAAGTCCTCCTCATCAACCAGTACGCAGCCTTTTGACGGCGTGTGAAAGGCGCATATAAGACTGATAATAGTTGACTTACCCGATCCCGACGAGCCCACCAGCGCGGTCACCGTTCCCGGCTCGGCGGTGAAGCTGATGCCATGCAGCACGGGCTTCTCCGGGTCGTAGGCAAATTCCACGTTTTCAAAGCGCACATTGCCCTTGATGGGCGGCATCTTCACCGTGCGGCCGGGGCTTTGGTTTTCTTCCGGCTCGGCCATGATCTCGTTGGTACGGTCCAGTCCGGCAAAAGCTTCGGTCAATTGCGTGCCGATATTCACGATCTGGAAGACCGGGGCGATCATGAAGGCGAGGAACATGTAGTACTGAAAATAAACGCCGGTGGTCCAGGTTTTGCCGAAGACAAGATGGCCGCCCAGTCCCATCACAATCGCCGAGACCAGCCCCAGCACAGTGGTGGAGGCAGCTCCCAGCGTGCTGGTCATGGTCAGCGATTTCATCACGTTGGCGAGCAGGCGATCCACGCCCGCCGAGAAGACCTTAGCCTCGCGCTCCTCGGCGTGATAGCCCTTGATGACGCGCACTCCGCCCAGCGATTCGGTCAGCCGGCCGGTCACCTCGGCATTGATTTTGGCGCGCTCGCGGAAGATGGGGCGGATGACTCTGAAGCCATATTGCAGCCCAAAGACGAATACACCCAGCACGGAAAAAACTGTGAGTGTAACGGTGACACTCAGATGCAGGAGGAAGATAAACGCCAGCACGGCGGTCAGCAGTCCACCTGTAAACTCGACGAGGCCGGTGCCGACCAGGTTGCGGATGCCCTCCACGTCGGTCATGATGCGCGCCACCAGCGTGCCGCTGCGGTTTTCATCGTAATAGGAGACGGATAGCAGGCCCACATGACGCTGGACCTTGCAGCGCATTTCAGCGATGAGCCGCTGGCCGGCTTTGGAGAGCAGTTGCGTGAGCGAGAAAGAGGTAATGGCCTGCACCACCATGGCCCCGAAGACCAGGACGATGAAGATGGGCAGCAGATCCGGCCGCGGGTGCAATGGCGAAAAGACTACATCCATCAGCGGCCTTGAAGTAATGGGCAGCACCAGGCCGGCGATGCGGTTGATGACCATGAGGCACATTCCGCCAACCAGCAGCCCCTTGCGTGGGGCAACCAGGGCGCGAATCTGCGGCCACAGCTTCTTCAGGTCGGGCTTGCGCTTGGGCAGCTCGGCCTGAGCCGCACGTGCTCCGCCACCTCGAGGCGAACGCTCGGCGCGCCCGCCCATGGCAACTCCGCCGCCAGGCCCATGCAAACCACCCATTCGCTAGACCTTCCCCGAGCTTCGCGCGGCGGAGAAGGAGCGCACGCAGAGGTACAAATAGATCAGCAGCAGCGTGGTCATCGCGAGCTTCGACGCCATGGCAATCAAATCCGTCTGATCCATGAACGTACCATGTATATAGCTGCGCAACACTTCAACGGCTCCGCCCAGAAAACCGAGAAGTCCTATGCCCACGTTAATGTGCATAAACAATTTGCGCCGCTTTTCGCTCGGACTGATGGCCAGCAGGCCGCCAAAGCCAAGGGCAACGCCAATCCATGCAGGAATCAGTGCGGTGGGGTGTGAACTGCCGGTGCCCAGATAGCCAGCCACACCGAGGGCAATCAAAAGAACCGCAAAAACCAATGTTACTTTTACCATTTGAACCCTCCATTCTTCATTCTTTCATCTGATCAGCATCGAAAATCCCGGAAAGCTGTTGATATTGTCCCACGTGTCCATGCACAGCCAACAGAGTGTTACAGGGATGGAAGCATCTGGCTTGTATGGAGGAACATTTGGGAGACAGCATAAACCAGATACAGGACTCTGGCACAACCATAACATAAGCAGTAGATATAAAAGAAGATACAAAGCACGAAATTGTTCCAGTTTGGCTGCCCCCCAGGGATTCGAACCCCGATATGCTGATCCAGAGTCAGCTGTCCTGCCGTTGAACGAGGGGGCAACAAGAACGCACAGACTTTTCTTGCAGCCATGCTGGCATGGGTCGCGGCAGGGCGCCGACAACCAAAAAGCCAACTAATTCATCATAATGGGGATTCTCAGCCCTGGTCAAACCCACCAGGCCGGAAAACCCTATGTTTTTACCATTCTTGAAATGCCCCTGATGTAGAATCAGAGCAAGAATGGAGTTGACCCTCAATCTCGCCTGGGCTCTGCTGGCAGGTGTGCTTGTGAAGCTCTGGCTTCGGCCTGCGCTGCCGAGCAATGCCTGTATGCGGACGCAGATTGTTGCTCTGTTGATGGTCATCGTTATTCTATTCCCCGTAATATCGGTGACCGACGACCTGCAAATGGCTCAGAACCCCGCTGAGGCAAGCACGTACTACCTCAATACGCGCCGCGATCACATCGCAGTAAGTCCGCACTCCATCTTTCCCGCCGCCGCAACACTTCCCTCGCCGGCTTTTACCGAACCTCCCTTCGGATTTTTACGCTTTTCTGTACCGGGTAATCGCCCCACCCTGCTGATGGAGATTCCCGCCCTGGCTTCCATTCAGAATCGGCCGCCGCCCGCCGCCTGATCATTGTTCACCCCGTCTTTTGCATTTTCTGCCTCTGTACTAGCAATTCCCGCCGTGTAGACTATGGCGCAAAGGCTGCGTATGAAGCAAATATTTCCTATTCTGTCAGCCTCGCTTGCGGCCGTGCTGTTCTTTCTCGCGCCGATACACGGTCTTTCGCAACCGGCTGCTCCTGCGCAACCGAGTCCTGCCTTGACCTGGGATCAGGTGAAGGCCAGGTTTGAAGCCGCCAATCCCGCGCTCCGGGCCGATGCCCTAGGCGTGGAAGAGATGAAGGCCGCGGAGATTACGGCTTTTCTGCGTCCCAATCCACAGCTCTCCTTCACCATGGACCAGCTCTATCCCTTCGGTTCGCACTACGACCCCAACGTTTCCGGAACACGCGATCGTCCGCTGAGCAATGCGCTCACCACCGGGTCCGTTAGTTATCTTTACGAGCGTGAACACAAGCGTCAACTGCGCCTGCAGAGCGCCAAAGAGGGCACGCAGATTGCTCAGTCCGAGCACATCAACCTGGAGCGAAACCTGATCTTCAACCTGCGAGCTGCATTCGTAGAGACCTTGCAAGCCAAGGCGGTGCTGGAGCTGGCAAAGGCCGACCTGGCTTACTACGACAAAATCATCCAGATCAGCCGCGACCGTTTACGCGCCGGCGACATCGCGCAGATCGACCTGGACCGTATCGAGCTTTTTCGCGTTCAATATGAGATGGAGATTCAGACAGCCATCGTCAACCTGCGCACGGCCAAGATACAGCTTCAGCAACTTCTCAACGACCGAACCCCCGTCGAGCAGTTCGATGTGACCGGCGAGTTTGACTTCACAGACAACCTGAAACCGCTGGAAGAGTTTCGCCAGATCGCGCTCGACGAGCGGCCAGACCTGCGCGCTGCGCTTGAGTCAATCCAGCAGGCGCAGACCAACCACAAACTGGCCGTAGCCAATGGCTCCGCAGACCCCACCTTCAGCGTGGACTCAGGCGCCAATCCTCCGCTCGATCCTTATGTCGGCTTTAACGTCAGCATTCCGCTGCGCATCTTTGACCGCAACCAGGGCGAAAAGCAGCGGACGCAAATCGACATAAGCCGCAATCAGCAACTGACCGAAGCCACGCGCGCGCAGGTCTTCAGCGACGTGGACTCGGCCTACGCGCAGGTGGAAAGCAGCCTGGCGCTACTCCGGCCCTACAAGGCGCAGTACAAGGCGCAGGCGCTGAGGGTCCGCGACACCGTGACTTACTCATGGGAGCACGGCGGGGCCTCGCTGATGGACTTTCTAAACGCGCAGAGCGATTATCGGGCCGTGCAACTGGCCTACTTGCAACTGGTCGGCTCTTATCTGACCGCTACCGGACAACTGAATCTTGCCGTGGGACGCGAGGTATTCCAATGAACTTTTCTTCTTCCTTGAGTCTTGCACATAAAGTTTCGCTAGCTTTAGCTCTGGCTGCGTCGTGCGGCCTCGCTCTTTCCGGCTGTAAGGGCAATAATGAGGGCGATGGTGCTCCGCCGCCTACCAAAATCATCCCTGTGGCCGACATGAATCTGGTTACCATCGACGCCAGCGACGTGGCGAAGTTCCCCCTTACAGCGGCTACCCAGATTGAATCCGCCAATGAGCTGATCGCAACCGGCTCGGTCTTTCCCGACATCTCCCGCGAGGTACCGGTCATCTCTCTGGCCAATGGCCGCGTGGTGGACATCAAGGTCCGTCTCAACGACAACGTGAAGAAGGGCCAACTACTCTTGAGAGTTCAAAGCCCGGACATCACAGCCGCTTTCGACACCTACCTGAAGGCCGCCAACGATGAGCACATGGCCAACATGGCTTACATGCGCGCCGACGATTTGTACAAGCACGGAGCCATCTCCCAGGCCATGCTGGAGCAGGCCGAGGACTCGGAGAAGGATGCCAAAGCAGATTTGACTGCTGCCGAAGAGCAACTTCAGACGCTAGGCGTGGACAAGAACCACCCCAGCAGTATTGTCAATGTCTATGCGCCTATCTCGGGCGTGATCGTTGCTCAGAACGTCACCCAGGCCGCCGCTGCGGGAGTAAACCTATCCGGCTCGGCCACGGCCTTCACCATTGCCGATCTTTCCAGGGTGTGGGTCATCTGCGACGTCTATGAGACCGATATTCCCAAGCTGCAACTTGGCCAGGAAGCGAAGATCAAACTCAATGCATGGCCGGATCGCCCTCTGACCGGACGAATCAGCGACATCGGGCCGATTCTGGATCCATCCCTGCGGACCGCAAAGGTGCGCATCGAGCTTGTCAACCCCGGCTTTCTCAAGCTGGGAATGTTCGCCACCGCTACCTTTATTAGCCGCACGAAAGAAATGCACGCCGTGGTTCCCGCGGATGCAGTGCTGCACCTGCATGATCGCGACTGGGTATTCCTTCCGGCAGGCGTGAACCAGTTCAAGCGTACGGAAGTTCACGCTGGGAAGATGCTGGACGGCAGCCGCCAGGAGATTCTATCCGGCATTCAGCCGGGACAACAGGTTGTGAGGAACGCACTCTTACTCGAAACCGCAAGCAGCCAGTAACATGGCGCTGATAACGGAGAACAGCACCAGATGATTCGCGCACTCGTCGATTTCGCGCTCAGAAACCGCTGGCTGGTGCTCGGCGGGGCCGTCGTGCTCTCTGCATGGGGCATTGTAAGTTTCCGCAATCTGCCGGTGGAAGCCTATCCGGACGTAGCTAACAACTACGTGCAGATCATTACGCAATGGCCAGGCCGCTCGGCCGAAGAGATTGAGCGCCAGGTCACCGTGCCGGTCGAAATTCAGATGGCCGGCATTCCCCATCTCACGCATTTGCGCTCCACCACGCTGGCAGGCTTATCCAGCCTGATGCTGATCTTTGACGACGACTCCACAAGCGACATCAACCGTCAGCACGTACTCGAGCGGCTGAGCATGGTCAACCTGCCTGCGAATCTGGTGCCGCAAATGGGTACTGACTGGAGCCCCGTCGGCCAGATCTTCTGGTATACCGTGGAGAGCACCAACCCCGCTTACGACGTGATGGAGAAAAAGTCGCTCGAAGACTGGACGTTGGAGAAGTCCTTCAAGAGCGTAACCGGCGTGGTGGATGTATCGAGCTTCGGCGGACCTACCAAGGAGTACCAGATCAAACTCGACCCGGAGAAGCTGGTCTCACACGGACTGAGCATTAGCCAGGTTGAGCAGCAAATCGCCAACAACAACACCAACGGCGGCGGCAGCTTTATCGAGCAGGGCGCGCAGCAGATCAACGTTCAGTCCGTCGGCCTGTATACCAGCGTGCAGGACATAGAAAACACCGTCGTCAAGACTCAGAACGGCGCGGCCATCAAGATCAAGGACGTTGCCACTGTCGCGCAGGGGCCCAAGATTCGCCTTGGCCAGATAGGCAAATCCGCCAAACCCTACGCGATCGTGAATGGTAAGAAGATCTATGAAGACGGCACGGTCATCGACAATCCCGACACCGTCGAAGGCATCGTGCTGCTGCAAAAGGGCGACGACTCCGATCCTGTCCTTGACGGTATTCATGCCGAAGTCAGCAAGCTCAACGGAGACAAGGGCCGCCCCGGCATCCTTCCCAAGGGCGTGAAGGTAGTTCCCTTCCTCGACCGTTCCGATCTGGTCAGATTCACAGTAGACACGGTGGAACACAACCTGACCGCGGGAATGATCCTGGTCACGATTATTCTCTTTCTCTTTCTGGGCAACGTGCGCGGCGCTATCATCGTCGCCCTCACCATCCCCTTCTCGCTGATGTTCGCTTCCATCTGCCTCGACCTCAGCCACATACCCGCCAATCTGCTTTCGCTGGGTGCGCTGGACTTTGGAATGTTGGTTGACGGCTCGGTGGTGATGATTGAAAACATCGTGCGCCATCTTTCGCGCGCAGAAGATCCACGCACCCCGGCGCGGAGGATTCGCGAGGCCGCGCATGAGGTACAGCGGCCCGTGTTCTTCGCGCGCGGCATCATCATTACCGCCTACCTGCCCATCTTCACCCTCCAGGCGGTCGAAGGACGGCTTTTCAAGCCCATGGCATGGACCGTCACTTTTGCCCTGTTGGGCGCCCTGGGCTTTGCCATGTTCGTAGCGCCAGTGATGGCCAGTTTTGTCTTCAGCAAGGGCGCCAATGAGTGGCGCAACCCCCTCATGCTTTGGCTCACGGAGCACTATCGCGTAGCCGTGCGCTCGGCCATCGAACATCGCCGCAGAACCTTTGGAATTGCAGCCTTTCTGTTTCTCATTGCCGCCTATCTCACTTTCGGCGGCCCTATCGGCTCGGAGTTCCTGCCTCACCTCGACGAAGGCTCCATTTGGGTGCGCGGAACATTGCCTCCCAGCGAAGGCCCCACCGCCAGCATCGACTTCACCAACAAGGCGCGCGTCGTGATGGCCTCGTTCCCCGAAGTGACACAGGTGGTGAGCCAGACCGGCCGTCCTGACGATGGCACCGACACTACTGGCTTCTTCAACACCGAATACTTTGTCGACCTGAAGTCTAAAAAGGAGTGGCGGCCCATCTTCCATCAGGACAAGGAGCAACTCATCTCCGCCATGGACAAGGAGTTGAGTAAATTTCCCGGCGTGATCTGGAACTACTCCCAGCCCATCTCCGACAACATGGAAGAGGCTGTTTCCGGAGTCAAAGGCGAATTAGCGGTCAAACTCTACGGCGACAACCTGCGCACGCTGGAAAAGAAGGCTGATGATGTTCAGGCCCAGATGGCCACGGTCAAGGGCATTGAGGACCTGGGAATCTTTCGAGTAATCGGCCAGCCTAACCTCAACTACACCGTGGATCGCGCCGCCGCCGCACGATGGGGCATCAACGTGGCCGACATTCAGGATGCCGTGCAGACCGCAGTGGGGGCTAATGCTTTGACACAGGTACAACAAGGCGAAGCCCGCTTCGACGTGACGCTACGCTATCAACAACAGTATCGCGACACGCGCGAGGCCATCGACAACGTGCGCCTGCTTGCGCCCTCGGGTGAGCGCGTTTCACTGGCTCAGTTGACCAAAATCTCCGCTGACGATGGCGCCGAGGAGATCTATCGCGAGGGCGGTCAACGCTACATTGCCATCAAGTACTCGGTACGCGGACGCGACCTGGGCTCAACGGTAGAAGAAGCCATTCACAAGGTCGAACACAATGTAACGCTGCCATCCGGCTACCATCTCGAATGGGCTGGCGAATACGAGAGTCAGAAGCGCGCTGACAGGCGCATGGCTTTCATCGTTCCCCTCACCGGGATGGCCATCTTCCTCATCTTGTACACCATGTTCCGCTCCTTCAAGTGGGCCATTCTCATCCTGCTCTCGGTAATGATGGCCTCCATCGGCGGGCCGCTGGCGCTGTTCATTACCCACACCAACTTCTCGGTCTCGTCGGCGGTCGGATTCCTGGCGTTGTTCGGGGTCTCAGTGCAGACCGGCGTCATTATGATCGAATTCATCAACCAACTTCGCGCCCGCCGCAAGGGCATGGAAGTCTCCACCAAGGAGCATATTGTCGAAGCCGCTGTCGAGGGCGCGGTTCTACGCCTGCGGCCAATCATGATGACCTTGCTGGTTGCCACTCTGGGGTTATTGCCGGCAGCGCTCTCGCATGCTATCGGCTCCGACTCACAACGTCCCTTTGCCATCGTCATTGTCGGCGGCCTGCTTGCCAATCTGGCCATCGGCATCTTCCTGCTGCCTACCCTCTACGTGTGGGCGGCCCGAGAAGACGATGTTTTGCCGGCGGTTGAATCTACCGAGGAGTTTTAGCTACTCTTCGCGCAGTACTTGCAGCGGCCGCAGCCCGAGAATCCGGTAGCTCGCAATCCATCCTGTAGCCGTGGCCAGCACTGCTGTTCCTACAAGCGCAATGAGCGTGGCGCGCCACTCGATCTGGAAGCCTACTTCCAGTTTGCGCAACAGCACACGCGTCAGCACGTTGGCAAAGACCACGCCAACTGAGCCGGCCAACAGACCCAGCACGCTAAACTCCACGCTGAATGTGCGCACGACCCGCATTCGCGTGGCGCCCAGCGTCTTCAGCACCACAGCCTCGCGCATCCGCCGGAAGCGCGTGCTGGCGATGCTCGAAGCCAGGATCATCAGCCCGGCGATAATGGAGAATCCGGCCAGAAAACGCACCACGAAAGTAATCTGATCGACCACGCTCTCGATGCGTTCCAGCACATCAGCCAGGTTGATCACCGTCACCGTGGGATAAGCCGCGAAGAGCGCCCGTTCCATGGATGCCACCTGTTTTGGATCAATGTGCGCGCCGCCGTACCAGGTTGCAGCTTGGTCCTTGAGCTGCCCCGAAGGCAACACGAATTGAACTCGCGCTCCCAGGTGCTGTCCGTCAGCCTGATAAATTGCGGTAACTTTCAGCGTGCGCACTACACCGCCCAATTCCAACTCGACTGTTGAGCCCAGGACCAAGTGCAGCCGCTGGGAGGCTCCTTCGCCTACCGCCAGCTCCGCCGCGTCCGAGGTAGTCCACCACTTGCCTTGCGTCACCTTGTCGCCCGCCGGAGCCGCATCGGCCCAGCTAAGCTCTGCATTTTCCAGCATGCGGCGCGGGAAATGCTGATCCTTAAGGTCCGTCAGGGGCTTGCCGTTGAGCGTAACAAATCGCCCCGTCACCACAGGCATCAAGTCCAGAGCCTGACTCACTCCCTGCTGGTGGGCAAAGAATTCCTTCACCCCGGCAACTTCATCGGTCGTTACATCAATCAAAAAAACATTGGGAAGTTTGGGCGAAGCGGTCTCGCGAATGTCGCGCAGGAGCATCGCCTGCATCAGGTAAACCGCCAAGATCAGCATCACACCAGTGCCCAGCGCAGCCAGCACCGCCGCAGACTGGTTTCCCGGCCGGTAGAGATTCGCCAACCCATGGCGCAGAAAGGAAGGCAGACGAAGCCGGACGCGATTGAGCAGGAAGCGCAACGTGTGCAACGCGACCGCCGCCAGCACCAGCAATACGATTAACGCTATGGTGAAGATCAGCGCAAACCAGCCACCCACCTTGACCGAGTCCGACAGCGCCCAGGCGATACCGCCCAGCGCGGCAATCACGACCACTGAAATTCCCAATTGCAGCCGGCGCGCCCACCAGCGGGCAAACCAGCCGCCAATGCCCTCCGGACCTTGCTCGACCAGCCGACGCAAGACAAGCACTGGCCTGACATTTCGCACGTCCAGCAGCGGCGGCAGACAGAAGAGCAAGGTCGTCAGCAATCCCGTTCCCAGCCCGGCCAAAACCGAACGCCAGGGAAATTCCAACATCGCATGAACAGGAAGCAGTTTGCCGAAGACCGTCGGCAGAGCAGCCATCACGCCTACGCCCGCAGCTACGCCCAGCAAGCCCCCGGCAAGTCCAAGACCCAGCGTCTGCAACAGGAATATCCGCAGCAGATCGCCGGAACTCGCTCCCACAGCCTTCAGGATGGCCAGCATATCCATGCGCTGCTCCAGATGAGCGTGCATGGCCATGGCCACGCCAATGGCTCCCAGAACCATGGCGACCAAACAGATCAGGCTCAAAATCGCTGTCGCGTTATCCAGGCCCTTGTTCAGGCCCGGATTGCCCTCGCGGTAGTCCATGACCTGAGCGTCGGGCAGCGCCGTCTCCACCTGCTTGCGCAAGGTAACAGGATCGGCTTGCGGCGGCAGCTTCATGAGCAGCTTTTGGCTGGCACGGCTCCCCGGGGCCAGCAGTCCGGTGCGCTCGAGCGCATTCTGCGAGATCATCACCCGCGGTCCCAATCCTGCTCCGGCGTTCAGGCGATCCGGCTCCTGCTTCAGCACAGCGGAAATGATGAATCTTCTGCCACCCAGTCGCAGGGCCTGCCCCACGTGCGCATTCAGACGAATAAGAAACTCCTCGGCCACCACCGCCGAGTCTCCATCGAGAGCCTGCTTCAGGCTCATTGCAGGTTCCAACTCAGCATTACCGTAATACGGGTACTCATCCGGGTCAACAGCCTTGAGTGAAACCAGCAGCGGCACCGGGTCGGGCGGCGCTGAAGCCATGGAAACCGTCTCCGTTACCCAGGTCGTGCGAATTCCGCCCGGCTGCGCGATGGCCGCAATCTTGTCCTTTTCCCCGGTTGTCGGCTGGTGAAAGAGCCGCGCGCTCAGATCGCCGGCCATTAATGATCGCGCTTCAGTGCTCAGTGTCCTCCGGAAGCTCTCGCTGAAGCCGCGTACGCCGACAAGAGCAGCCACGCCCACGGCTACCGACAGCACCACAAATCCGAACTTGCCTGGTGCCGAGCGCAGATCCCGCCAGCCGATGGCTCCTGCCCGCTTCCAACTCAACGCGCGCTTAGCCATTCTTCACCCGGTCTTGAACCGTAACCGCACTCGGCCCGTCATAGGGCATCGTATCTTCTACGATCATTCCGTCCTTGAGGACGATCTTGCGGTCGGCGCGGCCAGCCACCTCCGGATCGTGCGTCACAAGAACCAGCGTCGTACCTGATTTACGTTTGCGCTCCAGCAAGAGGTCCAGCACCATTCGTCCGTTGGTAGAGTCAAGGTTTCCGGTTGGTTCATCGGCCATCACGATGGGCGGCTCGACGACAAAGGCACGCGCCAGCGCCACGCGCTGCTGCTCGCCACCGGATAACTGCACCGGGTAATGGTCCACACGCTCCGTAAGGCCCACATCGTCCAGCAACCGCCGCGCCTGCGCGACGCCGCTGCCCTCCACGTTCAGTTCATATGGCAGCAGCACGTTTTCCAGGGCCGTCAGTGTCTCAATCAGCTGATACGACTGAAAGACGAAGCCAATCTTTGCGCCGCGCACCTCGGCTAGCTCCGTCTCAGCCAGATTGTGAATCGGAATGCCGTCCAGCCAGATCTCGCCGCTGCTAGGAGTGTCCAAACCCGCCAGAAGACCCAGCAACGTGCTCTTGCCGCTGCCGCTCGCGCCCAGAATTGCGACAAACTGACCGGCGGGAATGGTCAGGTTGATCCCTTTGAGAATCTCCACGCGCCGCGCGCCGTTCTGAATCCACTTGTTCGCGTCACGAACCTCAATCACTCTGCCTGCCTCCTGAGTCCTGTCTTCGATTCCCTGCTCTTAGCTACACTGTACTTGTGTACGTTCTCCGCTCACTGATTGTCTCGTTTGTGATGATTCTTCTCGCCTGCCCGCTGCTGTCTGCTGAACGGCCAATTCTCATTTGCTATGGCGACAGCATCACCGCGGGTTACGGGCTGGAGGCCGGTCAATCCTTTCCTGATGCGCTGCAACGCGACCTCGACCGCCGCGGCTATCACTACAAAGTAATCAATCATGGCACCAGCGGCGCTACCACAAAGGATGCTGTTGCCGGTCTGCACTCAATTCTGTTGATGCACCCCCAGGTCGTCATTGTCGAGTTTGGCGGCAACGACGGCCTGCGCGGCCTGCCACTCGCCGAGACTCGCCGCAATCTCGACGCCGTGCTGACAGGGCTCGAAAAAGCCCATATCAAAACCGTTCTCGCTGGAATTACTCTCCCACCCAACTACGGCCAGGAATACATACAGCAATTCGAGCTGATCTTCCGCGACCTGGCCCGAAAGCACCACACTACATCCGTCCCCATGATCTATAAAAACCTGGTCAATGTTCCCGACACAATACAACCCGACGGCATCCATCCCACGTCCAAGGGTTCTGAAATCATTGCGCGAACGTTGCTGCTGGCGCTGACGCCTTTGCTGCACAAAGGCAATTAGCCCATCCCCACCACCGGCTGAAAAAGCGTTCCCGCTACCCTCTTGGCTATTCCCACCAGTTCATTCTGTCCGGCAAAGACCTTCACCAGCGGCGCGCTGGAAAAATCCGGAAGGTTGGCCTGTGCCCCGTTGCGCAGGCGTCCAAGAGCCAGAGCATCGCCGGTGACCGAAGGCATCTCCGGCAACAGGCTGCGTGGAGGCACGCACAACGCCTCCAGAGCCTCAATGTTTCCGGTCAGCGGTTTCAGTTCGTCCAGCGTATGCGCATCTGACAGCGTAAAGACTCCAGACTGGGTGCGACGCAGGCTGCTCAGGTGCGCTCCGCAGCCCAGATCCTGGCCCAGTTGGTGAGCAACAGACCGCACATAGCCTCCGGCGCTGATGGTCATTGTGAAGCTGGCCACGGCACCCTCTATTGCATTGATTTCAAACGAGTTGATACAAACTGTAGTCGCTTTGAGTTCCACCGGCTTGCCCTCTCGGGCCAGCTTGTAGGCTGGCGTGCCGGCAATTTTCTTTGCGGAAAACGGCGGAGGCATCTGCTCCATCTCGCCATGAAAACGGCTGGCAGCCGCGCGCACCTGATCGAGCGTCAGCGCAGGTTGTAAGTCGGGCCCGGCGGGCTCGCCCTCGGCGTCATACGTGTCGGTTGCGAATCCGAAGCGGATTATTCCGGTGTAGCTCTTTTCCGACGAGGAGAAGTACTGCGCCAGGCGGGTAAACTTGCCCAGCAGCAGGGGCAGAACGCCGGTGGCCATGGGGTCCAGCGTGCCCAGGTGGCCGATGGAGCGCTCGCCGGTTATCCTGCGCAGAATTCCCACCACGTCGTGGCTGGTCATGCCGGCCGGTTTGTCGATAACCAGAAGCCCGTTCACTACTTAACTTTAGCTGACGGACCCCGCCCGCTCACACTCCGCCAGAGTCGGGCTGGCGAACCAGCGAGAGGAACTCCAGGCGCGTTTCCTTCTGGCGGAAGCAGCCCACCATGGCGCTTGTAACCGTAGATGAGTGCTGCTTCTCGATGCCGCGCATCATCATGCACAGGTGGCGCGCCTCGACGACTACGCCCACGCCCAGCGGCTGGATGGCGTGCTGAATGGCGTCGGCAATCTGCCGGGTAAGCCGCTCCTGCACCTGCAAACGTCGAGCAAACACTTCAACTAATCGCGGTATCTTGCTGAGGCCAATGACTTTACCTTTAGGGATATAAGCCACGTGAACCTTGCCGAAGAAAGGCAGCATATGGTGCTCGCAGAGCGAGAAGATCTCTATATCCTTGACGATGACCATCTCGTCGTAATCCTCGTCGAAGAGCGCCCCGCGCAAGATTTCTGTCGGATCCTCGCGATAGCCTTTGGTAAGGAAGGCCAACGACTTTTCCACGCGGCTCGGCGTTGCCAGCAAGCCCTGGCGGCTGGGATCTTCTCCTATCCGGCTAAGTATTTCGCGATACATCTGGGGAATACTAAACTCGCCCAGGCCTTCATCCGACTCAACTTCCCGATGAATCCTTTTGTTCACTGCAATAGGCTGCGCCATGATTCACATCCTCTCACCCCGGGGAAAGGGGCGTCATCTTCAGTCGCCTTCACATTCAAAGAAATTGTTTTCCGTCTCTTCCACGCGCACTCGCTCCAGCTCGCCGGCCGGCAGCGCGTCCTTCAACAATGCGAAAACCGCTCTACATAGATTCTCCGTCGTAGGCACGCGATTCACAAACAGAGGGTCAAGGTTCAGGTTGGCGTGATCGAATCGCTCGATTACGCGGCTGCGAACCACGTTATCCAACTCGACCATGTTGATGACCATGCCGGTTTCCGGGTGTACAAAGCCGCCAACCAGGACTTCAACGACATAGTTGTGGCCATGGCCATGGGCATTGTTGCACTTGCCGTATGTGGCTTGGTTTTGTTGAGCCGAAAGCGCATCTGTGTGCAGCCGGTGACTGGCGGAGATCATATAACGGCGGCCAAAACAAGCTCTCATGACTCACCCCTGTACTCAGCAAAGATCTCCGGAGTCTCATAAACCCGAACCTGATTCAATCGCGCTCCTCCGGCGACCGTCACAGAAGGCTCTAGCCTCCTCCATGCAGCAATGGCAATGTTCTCCGTGGTCGGCATCGCCGTTGCAAACTCAGGGACCTCCAGGTTCAGGTGGCGATGGTCCCAGGCGATCAGCACATCGCGTTCGATGATGTTCTTCAGCCACTTCAGATCGACGACGAAACCTGTTACCGGGTCAGGTTCGCCAGCAACCGTGACCTCCAGCGTGTAGTTATGTCCGTGCCCATTGCGGTTTGCACAGCGGCCAAAGATCTGCTTATTCTTCTCGGCAGACCACGCCGGATTCCAGTAGTAGTGCGAAGCGGAAAATGTAGCGCGTCGCGTCAGGTAAATCATTCTGACCCCTCACCTAAAAAGATGCTTGAGCCCCGGTCAAAGCTTCATGCATTGAGCTTCCAGCAACATTAAGCCTTATAACTTCTACCCTTCCAGCTTACGCGCTTTAGAATACGGTGCTGAAACCAACTGCGATAGAGAAGCCAAACAAACAGCGGCAACCCCAACGGCGCAAGGGCGCAATTCACAAATGAAAAGTTGCTTTTAGCCACTCGGCCATAGAAGCGGAAGAGGTTACGTACCCACACCAGCGCCAGAACCCAGCCCGCGATCAGCCACTGCGCAGAATGTGCGAAGAGGCGCGCGTTCCAGAACTCCACCGCCAGCACCGGTAACGCCACCAGCAGCAGAATATCGATCAGCCGCCAGATGGCCAGCGCCATACAGTTGCCGAAGAGCAAAGCCAGGTTCTTGGTCCAACCCTCAATCATGGCAGCCGTGGAGCGGTACATGCGCGTGGTGACAGCATCATCGGCATAACGGAAGCGCAGGCCGACCTTGCGCCGCTTGGCCAAAAAGGCCAGCTCCACGTCTTCCAGGATCTTTTCAGAGACCGCTGCATGACCGCCGAGCCTGCGGTAAGCCCCCCGCTCAATTAAAAGAAACTGGCCGTTAGCCGCGGCGATGCGCTCAGCGGGGTCGGAGACCTTGGCGGGAGGATAGGCCAGCGCCAGTTCGCAAAAGATGAGAGGTATCAGCGACCGTTGCCAAAGCCCACTGACTATCTGCCGGGGCGAGTAGCTCAGCACCCCCACCTTGTGCCTGTCGGCCTCGTGCAGCGCCCGGTGCAGATTTCCCGGCTCGTGAAGGGTATCGGCGTCAGTGAAGAGCAGCCAGCGTCCGCGCGCTCGCTTGGCTGCTGTCCAGATGGCGTTGTTCTTGCCGGTCCAGACTGCTTTCGATTGGCCTTCCTCCAGCTTTCCGGCTTCGATTACAGTCACTCCGGCAAAACTACGGGCAATCTCCGCGGTCCGGTCGGTTGAGTGATCGTCCACCACAAGCAATTCCCAGTCGCGGCCCAGCTTGAAGAGCTCCTCGGACTGGCGCACGAGCGACTGAAGGCAATCAGCAAGGCACTCTTCCTCGTTGCGCGCCGGAATGATGACGGTAAGCTCCAGTAGCTTCTTCGGCTCAGGCTGGTCGAAGACCGTTCCCTTCAGCACGGGCTGCTCTGCGGGCGTTTCGGAGAGCCCAAGCACCGGTACAAATCCGCCCTTCCCAACCGTGGCGCCCTGCCGTTCAACCTTCATACGTTCACCGTCATTACCACTGAGGCCTTTAGCTCGTTATTATAGAGATGTGCGGCTCCCTCGGTTCATCTCACTAACTTTACCTGTGTTACTGGCCCTTGCGCCCGGCTGTGACCGGGGCTCACATCCTGCCATGACCGGCCAGCCAGCCCCGGACTTCACCATCTCCGACGGCTCTACCACGGTTCACCTTGCCGATTACCGGGGCCGCGTGGTTCTGCTCAACTTCTGGTGGAGTCAGTGTGCGCCCTGCATCGTGGAAATGCCATCGATGCTCGAACTTCATCACGACCGGCCCGATCTAGCCATCCTGGCTGTCAGCATCGACGATAACCCTGACGCCTACAGCCGCTTTATAGTTCGCCACCATGTAGACCTGATTACAGTTCGCGACCCCGCACAGACCGCCGCAAAGCTCTTCCACACCGAGGGCTGGCCGGAAACTTACATCATCGACAGAAATGGAGTCATACGCCGCAAGGTCGTCGGCCCACAGGATTGGGGCAGCCCTGAAATTCGCGCTTATCTGAAAAGCCTGTAGATTCTTGCTATGATTTTCCTATGACCTCGGTGGAAATTCATTTTCACTATGAAACCCCGCCTACGGACGCAGTAATACGTGCGCTGGTGAATACCCGCGAGGTCTACGGCATACACCGGCTTACCTTCGACCGTGCTGCGAGCACTCTATGCGTGGAGTACGACGCCACCCGGCTGAACGCCGCGTCAGTGGCTAAGCTGGTGCGCCAAACAGGCCTGGAGATCAACGCAGAACTGCCCTTGATTCCGCCACAGCCGGCTCAGCAGCAGCCGCCTTCTGCCTGAAATGCGGCAATTGCGTTGCCATCAGAACCCTGATATTCTGTCTATGGTTTCGCTTGAAGCCAATAGTGCGCGCCCGTAGCTCAGCTGGATAGAGCGACTGGCTACGAACCAGTAGGTCGGGAGTTCGAATCTCTCCGGGCGCACCATTCATTTCTCGATATTTTCAGATTATTCATTTTCTCTCCTAGCCCTCACCCCATATAAAAAGAGCGAAGCGCATCAGCACTTCGCTCTTTTTGCCAAATGTTTCTTAATTGCTAATACAGCCGGAAGTTGATCTCGATGGAGACCATCACTGCAACCGCCTTCTTATTGTTTCTGTCGTAGGCCGGCTTGAACTTGAACTGCTTAATCGCTTCAATGGCTTTTTCGTCAAGCCCCATGCCCAACGCACGGGTTACATGAGGATTCTGCGGATTTCCCTGCGCATCCACAATCAATTCGACAATGCAAACCCCCTGGTATTTGGCCCGTCGCGCTTCGTCGGAAAACTCCGGATCTACGCTGTGAATAACCACTGGCGCAGAGACACCGCCGCCCACGCGAGCCAATCCGCCGCCGGTGTTCCAGCCGGAGCCTGGGCCGTATCCGTTTCCATTCCCTGAACCCAGGCCCATACCGGAGCCGTTCCCCAGCGAGCCCAGTTTTACATTGGGCGAGGTCGACATGCCGAAGTTCGGCAACGTAGGATTGTCAGGAATAATAATGTCTTTTTGCACATCGATGGAGGGAAGCGGGGGCTCCTCCACTTTGGGAGTCGGATCAGGAACCTTCGCTCGTGGGGGAATCCTGCCCTTTACGGCTTCCATATTATCCGGACTTCCGCCGCCTCCGCCCGCGGTAATTTTGTTCTTGGGGGCATTCCAATCTGTTAAATCGACCTTTGTCACCTGCTGCTTCGGCTGCATAATGTTGATGTAGGTCTTATACCCGAGCCAGACGGCTAGCGCCACAAGCCCCACATTGACCGTGATTGAGATGCCGATGGCCCAGGGATTGTGCTTTACCACCATCCTGTCCGGCACCGGAATCGGCGTTGAGGTCAGTTCTAGAGGAGGCAGCTTGGGAGGGAAAAAGACATCGCGTATGCTCTCGTAGAGGTCGATCCAGATAGGCTTTTCTTCGAGGGGGATGCCGAAAGCAATGTCGAGTTCGCAGCCGTCTGGATTAGCTGCGGCAACCTGGGGTTCTGCAATTTGGTCGAGCAGGTCGTTGGCCATCGTTGCTTCTGGTTCTATTGCCTCTTGGTTCCTGGTCTGCCGACCGAACTGGGGTGTTCTCGATTCCAGGTCCGTGCTTCCATTATGCTTGACGCCGCCGGTCTGTGTCTCAACCGGGGGGGTCTCTTCCTCCAGTCTCTCATATTCCGGCATGGTCAGGTATCCCATAATCAATAGACGATTTGGACCCGTGGTTGTTACCGCTGATTTTGCGCCACGTCCGTTACACTTAGAAAAGAATCATATCGCAAGATCCCAGGGAGTGACGATGTCCCCAACACCGGAATTGAAGGCGACCCTTACCTTGCCGCAAACCGCCTTCCCGATGAAGGCTAACCTGCCGCAGAATGAACCGCTTCGGCTGGCCCGCTGGGCCTCGCTAGGGCTCTATGACAAGCTGCGCAAGGCCGCCAAGGGCCGCCCCGCATACCTGCTGCACGACGGCCCCCCCTACGCCAACGGCCCCATTCACCTGGGCCATGCGCTGAACAAGGGGCTGAAGGATTTTGTGGTCAAGTCGAAGACTATGGCCGGCTTCGACGCACCTTACGTTCCGGGCTACGACTGCCACGGGCTGCCCATTGAGATCAAGGTGGACGAGCAGTTGGGGCGGAAAAAGCTAGAGATGCCCGCGCCAGCCGTTCTGGAGGCCTGCCGCGCGTACGCGCAGAAGTATATCGACCTGCAAACCTCGCAGTTTGAACGGATTGGCTGCCTTGGCCGCTGGGACACACCCTATAAGACCATGTCACGCGATTATGAGGCCCACACCCTGGAGGCTTTTTACGGCTTTCTGGAAAAAGGCTTCGTCTATCGCGGCCTAAAGCCGGTCTACTGGTGCATACACGACCGTACGGCCCTGGCCGAAGCCGAGGTCGAGTACGAGATGCACACCAGCCCCTCGATCTATGTGCGTTATCGGCTGACTTCAGAGCCTGGTGCAATCAGTCCTGCGCTCAAAGGCAAGCAGGTTTCGACCATTATCTGGACCACAACTCCCTGGACTCTGCCCGCGTCGATGGCAGTGGCCTTCCATCCTGATTTTGACTATGTGGCGCTGGCCGCTGGCGACCAGGTTTACATAGTTGCTGCTGAACTGGCTGCTGCCGTTGCCGCCGCGTGCGAATTAAGCTCAACCAAGGAACTGGCCCGCTTCAAGGGCAGCGTGATGGAACGCGCTACCTTCAAGCATCCATTTCTGGAGCGCAGCGTTCTGGGAGTGCTAGCCACTTACGTTACTGCCGATACGGGCACTGGCGCGGTTCACACGGCGCCCTCGCATGGCGCGGAGGATTTTTACACTGGCCAGAGCTATGGCCTTGACCAAAGCTGTCGCGTTGACGCCTCCGGGCGCATCCAGGTAGACCCCGACGCCTGGCCGCTGGCCGTGCCCCCTGCCTTTGACGGGATGACGGTTTTTGCTGCCAACCCCGTTATCGTGGCCATGCTGGAAGAGCATGACGCACTGCTTGCCTCCAGCGACCTGGAACACTCTTACCCGCACTGCTGGCGCTGTCACCATCCGGTCATTTTCCGCGCCACCGAGCAGTGGTTTATCAGCCTTGAAACTCCGATTGAAGACCCGAAGGGCGAGAAAAAAACCTTCCGGCAACTCGCAATCGAGGAAATCGATAAAGTGGTCTGGGACCCGGCCTGGGGCAAGGAGCGCATCACCAACATGATCGCCACGCGCCCCGACTGGTGCATCAGCCGCCAGCGCATCTGGGGCGTACCCATCGCCGTCTTTCTTTGTGAAGGCTGCCAGAAGCCCATCCTGGACCCGGCGCTCAATCGCAAGATTGTGAAGATGTTCGAGGAGCATGGCGTAGAGGCCTGGCATACGACGGATGTGGTCAACCTGCTGCCATCCAGTGCGACGTGTTCCCACTGCGGCGGCAATGCCTTCCGCAAGGAAACCGACATTCTCGACGTCTGGTTCGACTCCGGCATCAGCTGGTATGCCGTCTGCGAGTCCGACCCTGAGTTGAAACCTGCCTACAACTCCTTCCAAAAAGGAAATGGGCCCGTGGTTCTGTACCTAGAAGGCGGCGATCAGCATCGCGGCTGGTTCCATTCCGCACTGCTGACCTCGGTGGCTCTGCGCGGGCGCGCGCCGTATTCGAATGTTGCCACAGCAGGATTCACCCTGGACGAGCAGGGCCGTGCCATGAGCAAATCGCTGGGCAATGTTGTGGACCCGCTGGATATTGCCAAACATCTGGGCGGCGAGATTGTCCGCCTCTGGGTAGCATCTATCGACTTCCGCGAGGACATGGCGGCCAGCGATAACCTGATGCAGCGCTGTGCGGAGATATACAAGAAGCTGCGCAACACCTTCCGCTTCCTGCTGGGTAATCTCAACGGCTTTGACCCATTGCGACACCGCGTTCCAGAGGCTGAGCTTCTTCCGCTGGACCGCTACATGCTGGCACGCACACGCGAACTGACAGAGAACATCCTCGGCTGGTACGAGCGCTTCGAGTTCCATCGCGTCTACCACGCGGTCAACGAGTTCGCCATCGTGGACCTGAGCTCGTTCTATCTGGACGTGCTCAAGGACCGCATGTACACCTTTGCGCCCACGAGCCATGAGCGCCGCTCCGCGCAGACGGTGCTGTGGAAGATTACCGAAGCGCTCGTCCGTCTGGTTGCGCCCATCCTGAGTTTCACCGCCGACGAGGTCTGGGAGCACCTGCCTGCGGTCGAGGGCCGGGAGGCTTCCGTTCATCTGGCGCAATTCCCTGCCCCGGCTGAGATATTCTCGGAGGATCCGGTGCCACTGCTGGAAGAATGGAAGCAGATCTTCAAGATTCGAGATGCTGCTCTTGCCGATCTAGAATTAGACCGCCAAGACAAGAAGATCGGAAAAAGTCTGGAAGCTGAGATCGAAATCCGTGCAGAAGGAGAGGTCCTTGACCTCCTACACTTGCACGCAAACGGCCTCAAAGAAGTGCTTAATGTTTCTAACGTCGAAGTGACGGAAGGTCCAAAACGGCGCGGCTCCATATCGGAAGTCGCTATCATTGTCAAGCCTGCAACCGGCCACAAGTGCGCCCGCTGCTGGAACTTTATGCCGGAAGTCTCGAACTACGGCATCTGGCAGAACGTCTGCACACGCTGCCAGAACGCGCTGAAAGAAATGAAGATCGCCCCACCCAGGGAGGCCGCAAAATGAAACTGACCGCGCCGCGCCGCCTGCACTGGCTGCTCACCATTTCCGCTGTAATCATCTTTCTTGACCGGCTCACCAAAACCTGGGTCTCGCTGCGTATTCCCCTGGGCGGCGATCCCGCGACCAGACAGCATGCGCTGCGCATCACTCACTGGACCAATGAGGGCGCGGCTTTTTCGCTCTTCGCCGGCTCCGCCTCGCCCAACGCTGTTCGCTGGGGCTTGATCTGCTTCTCGTCGCTGATGGCGCTGATTGTGCTCTTTCTCATGGTCCGGCTGGGCGACCGCGTCACCATGACCACTGTCGCCCTGGCGCTGATTTTTGCCGGAGCGCTGGGTAACATTCACGACCGTCTCGCATACGGCTCGGTGGTGGACTTCATCGAGGTCCACATCTTCGGCTACCACTGGCCCGATTTCAACATCGCCGACTCGTCAGTTGTCACCGGCGCATGCCTGCTGCTGCTCAGCACGCTGCTGCCGAAAAAGAACCCGGAACAATAACGGCTCGCATTCACGAGGATTTCATGAAGTTATTTGGTTTCTATCGATTCATGCGCAATCTATTTGCAGTATCGGCAGCTTTACTCTGCCTTTTTTTGCTTCCGGCTGTCGCCCAGCGGCTGCCGCAGACTGTGCGCCCGGAGCACTACACGCTCAGCCTTACGCCTGAACTGAAGGCCGCAACCTTCTCCGGCGTCGAGACCATCGACGTAATTCTGACCGAGCCTACGGATCACATCACCCTCAACGCCGCCGAGATTACTTTTCAGGCTGTCAGTATCAGCATTGTTGGTGGAGGAAAAACACTAAAGGCCACCGTCACACTTGATAAAGACAAGGAGCAAGCCACATTTACCTTTCCCGAAAAGCTGCCCGCAGGCAAGGCGAGGCTTTCCATTCTTTATTCCGGCATCCTGAACAACGAGCTGCGCGGCTTTTATCTTTCCAAAACTACCAAGCGCAACTATGCTGTTACGCAGTTTGAAGCCACCGATGCGCGCCGTGCTTTCCCCTGCTTTGACGAGCCTGCCTTCAAGGCCACCTACGACGTTACCCTGGTGGTCGATAGTGGCGATACTGCAATCTCCAACACTGCCATCGAAAGCGACACGCCCGGTCCGGCGGCCGGCAAGCACACGCTCAAATTTGCCACTACACCAAAAATGTCAACATACCTGGTTGCTTTTCTGGTTGGCGATTTTCAATGCACTGCTGGCGAGTCTGACGGCGTGGCAATACGCTCATGCTCTACGCCTGACAAGGTGTCGCTCACGCCCTATAGCGTCGATATCGCCAAGTACGTGCTGCACTACTACAACACCTATTTCGGCATTCCCTACCCGCTTAAAAAGCTCGATCTGATTGCCCTGCCGGACTTTGAGGCTGGCGCCATGGAAAACTTCGGCGCCATCACCTTTCGCGAGACTGCTTTGCTGATCGATCCCCGTACAGCCTCCGTTGGAGCGATGAAAGGAGTGGCCCTGACCATTGCCCACGAGATGGCCCACCAATGGTTTGGCGATTTGGTCACCATGCAGTGGTGGGACAATCTGTGGCTGAACGAGGGCTTTGCCACGTGGATGGAGAACAAGCCCATTGCCGCCATGCATCCGGAGTGGAATATCGATCAGAGTGTGGTATCAGGCTTAGATGATGTGCTTAACCTTGATGCGCAGCCTACGACACGCGCCATCCGCGCCAAGGCCGATACCCCTGACGAGATAAACCAGATGTTCGACGGCATCTCCTACGGCAAGGCCAGTGACGTGCTGCTGACGGTTGAGAACTACCTTGGCGAGGAAACATTCCGCCAGGGCGTGCACAACTATCTGGCCGCACACAGCTATGGAAATGCGACAGCGGAGGATTTCTGGGGAGCGCAGACTGCGACCAGCCACAAACCTGTTGACAAAATCATGGAAAGCCTGGTGGCCCAGCCGGGAGCGCCTATCCTCACATTCGGTGAACAAGCCAGAGGCAAAGTTGCGGTCAATCAGAAGCGTTTCTATCTCAGTCCTGGTATTCAGCCGGATCCCACGCAGAAGTGGACGCTTCCTGTTTGCTTCAAGAAAGGTACAAACAGCCAGAAATGCGAGCTTCTTACTCCCACATCGGCAAAGCTTAAGGCGCCTGCCGGCACGCTCATCTTTGCCAATGCCGGAGGCAAGGGCTACTATCGCAGCGCCTATACGCCCAAAGCGTATGCGGCCCTTGTGTCGCAGGTTGAAACTGCGCTCACTCCCACCGAGCGCATCAGCCTGATCGGTGACCAGTGGGCTCAGGTGCGCTCCAACAAAATCCCTATCGGCGCTTATCTCGACCTGGTGTCGGCTATCAGCGCTGACACTGACGCGGAAGTCGTGGGTTCTGCCACGAGCGGTGTCCGTGCAGCCTATAGCCGCGTGGCCTCCACTCCTGAAGAGCGCGCCGCGCTTGCTGCCTGGATTCGCTCGACCTATGCGCCACAGTACGCTAAGCTGGGCCCGCCAGCCAGCACTGACTCGGCCAATACTCGAGAGTTGCGCGCCCAGTTGTTCGCACTCCTCGGCTACTACGGCAAAGATCCGGCTGTGTTGGCGCAGGCTCGAGAGATTGCGATGAAATATCTTCGTGATCCGAACTCAGTCGATGCCACCATCGGCCAGACTGCCCTTGCCATTGCCGCCAAAAACGGCGACGGTGCTCTCTTTGATCAGTTGCAGAAAATCTACGAGACCTCGACCAATCCGGAGTACCAGGAGGGCGCGCTGCGCCTGTTGGCCCAGTTTGAGAATCCCGCGCTGGTCAAGCGCTCCCTCGACTACGCCGTCAGCGGCAAGGTTCGCAACCAGGACGCGATTATCCAATTCGTCATCGCCATGCAGATCGAGGAAAACCGCGAGCAGGCATGGAAGTACATCCAGGACAACTGGGATAAGGTGCAGGCCCAGTTCACCACAGAGATGGGCGGCGTGCTGGTGGGAGCCTCGGGTAACTTCTGCTCTGCCGAAGACCGCACCAGCGTGGAGCAATTCTTCACTACGCACAAGGTAACCTCTTCGGATAAGGCTCTAAAACACGCACTCGAGCACATTGACGGCTGCATCGAACTGCGCACTCTACAGGAGCCTAATATAAAGCAATGGCTGGCCGCGCAACCCAAGCCGTAATTCTGTGGAAAGGTGCATGGAACAAATCATTTCTCTGATCAACCCCAGATTTTGTGGTACCTTCAATTCCAGGATGACTCATCGCATATTCATTTTCCTGGCCCCCTTCGCCGCTGTTCTCGCCGCCTCAAGCGCTCACGCACAGAAGCCCGCCCAGCCCGCTGTGACTCAGGCTGTGCTGGCAGGCAAGCTACTTGACGTGCGTACCGGGCAGTACCGTGCCCACGCCTACATCCTCATAGCCGGCGATCGCATCCAGTCGATTGCCGATGCCGCGCCGTCAGGCGTCCCTGTGACCGACCTCTCGGCCTACACGGTGCTTCCCGGCCTGATCGACGCGCACGCTCACATTCTCTCCGACCCCACTACGCAGAACTTCGCCTCGCACATGCGCAGCTCGATCCCTCAGTCCACGGTGTGGGGCGTCTACAACCTGCGCATCTGGCTCGATCATGGCTTTACTTCTTTGCGCGACGCCTGCGAGGGCCCAGCCGACTACCCACAGTTCGCTCTGCGCGAGTCCGTAAAGCGAGGCGTCATTCTGGGTCCCCGCGTTACCGCGGCCGGCAGTTGCATTTCTCTTACCGGCGGTCACGGCGACGGCGCTCCCTTTTCACCGGACGTCGCTCTGCCTCGCGGCCAGAACATAGCCGACACGGTGGACGACATCGACCACGTAGTTCGTCGCGACATCAAGTACGGAGCTGACTGGATCAAGCTGATGGCCACTGGCGGAGTAATGGACCCCATTTCCGATTTTCACGTGCAGGAGTTGAGCGAAGCACAGATGGCCGAGGCAGTCGCAGTTGCTCATCGAGCCGGCAAGAAAGTGATGGCACATGCCGAGGGCCCCGAGGGCATCAAAGCAGCCGTCCGCGCCGGGGTTGACTCGATCGAGCACGGCACCATGCTCGATGAGGAGGGCGCGCGCCTCATGGAGCAGCATCATACCTGGCTCGTTCCCACCCTCTACTGCTTCCAGCACGACATGGTAACCGGCATGAGCAAGGGCCGCGATCCAGACTCCTATGCCAAGGGCGTCGAGATCATCGCAGCACAGGGCCCGGCATTCAAACTGGCGCTCGCACACCACATCCCCATTGTTTATGGAACCGATGATAACGAGGTTGATGAGTCGGTCTCCAAGGAGTTTGGCGCCCTGGTTCGCGGCGGCCTCTCGACACTCGGCGCATTGCAGGCCGCAACCATCAACGCAGCTACCATGCTCGGCAAGGAGAAGGAGGTGGGCTCTCTCGAACCCGGCCGCTACGCCGACATCATCGCGATTGAGGGTGATCCTCTGGCCGACATCACAATCATGGAACATGTAATCTTCGTCATGCAGGGTGGCCGCATCATCAAAGATCCCGCCCACCCTGATCGCAACCCTGTCATCCACGTCCAGTAATAGTCATGTCAGACAACACAATCATGGATTCCCGTCCATAAAACCATGCCGCAATATCCACCAGGCCAAACGCTGCTCATCGACGCCGACGATACGCTGTGGGAGAACAACGTCTATTACGAGCGAGCCATCGCCGCCTTCATCAGCTACCTGAATCACCACGAATACACGCCTGACGAGGTGCGCCAGGCGCTGTACTCCGTCGAGCGCGAGACCATTTTTATCCATGGCTACGGACTGTCGAGCTTTTCCCGCTCGCTGCTCGCCTGCTTTGAGCGGCTCAGCCCCGCGCCCATGACCGATGAAAAGCGCCAGCGCATTAAAGACTTCGTGCGCTCCATTGCCGAGCAGGAGATCGAACTGCTCCCCGGAGTGGCCGAGACCCTCGCGGAGTTGGCCACGCGCCACCGGCTCATCCTCATGACCAAGGGTAACTACGCCGAGCAGGCCGACAAGCTGGGCCGCTCGGGCCTCGCCCCTTACTTCTCAGCTGTCGAGATTCCCGCCGAAAAAGATCCCGCTACGTACAGTGATGTTCTCCGTCGCTATCAGTTATCGCCGCGCACGAGCTGGATGATCGGCAACAGTCCTAAAAGCGACATCAACCCCGCACTCGCAGCCGGCCTCAATGCCGTCTTCCTTTTTCACAAAGACACATGGGCTCTGGAACACGCCACGCTTGACGTGGCGCCGGAAGGGCAGCAGTTGATCGAACTCGATTCCTTTGCGAAGCTGGACGAGATTTTCTAACATAACACTCCGAATCGGAGTAATAATTTTCCCGTTTCCTGGTACACTTTCTTCATGAAATCCAAACTCATTATCAAGTTTCTGCTCTTACTGACATCCGGCGCGCTCTTTGGTCAGTTCGTCCAGTCGGATCACGAGAAGTGGCACCGGCTCGGACGCGAGGCGTTTCTCTCTTACCAAGCGCACCGATTCGACCTTTACATGGCAAACCCCAGCACCGGCACAAAATACTTTGTTGTCGGCATTGTATTCGCTCTGGGTTTTGGTGTGTTGTACGAAGGGACCGCATACGTTGGAGCCAAGCTTATCGACCTGGTCCTGCGCCCAAAGGCTTCGAGCAATGGGAATTCCTGAGGAATAGTGAGGAAACGACTACGCCTCGCGATCCAATCCATCCGGTTGGGCTTCTGATTCATCAGCTAGCACTTGCGACCACCTGTTTCATATCACCCATCACCTGCTCCGGCGTCCACTCGTTCCCGGGATAGAAGCGCACAACTTTGCCGTCGGGGCCGATAAGCGTCGTCGAGAGCGTGTGGGTGATCATCGTATCCGCACCCACTGTCATGCCCAGATCAAAGAATTTTGCCATCTCCATCAGTACCGGCTTTTCCGGCACGGCAAACTCCCAATGTGCAAAGGCATTCTTAGCATTGGTGCTCATGTACGTTGCGCCGTAGGCGCGGAGTCTTTCCGGCGTGTCGTGCTCCGGGTCAAAGCTGACCGATAGCAGATGCGACCCAGCATAAAGAGCAGGATTGGTCGACATCATCTTCTCCAGAGTGGCAAAATTGCGCGTTATCCTGGGACAAAACTCGGGAGACGGGCAGCGCGTGTAGATAAACGTGACCACCAGCGCCTTGCCCTTGAACTGACTCAGATGAATCGGCTTGCCATTCTGATTGCGCAGCTTGAAATCGGGCACTGCGTCGCCCGGCGCCGGCACGTGATAGGAAACACCGGGCTTGTAATCCGGCCTGGCCTGCGCCACAACGACAATATGATCGAGCAGAATATCCGCATCCTGGTCCTGCGAGACCAGCAAGTCGGCGGTAATCACGTCGCCCGGATGCAGCTCGCCCAGAATGCTCGCATCTTTCAGCGTGAAGGGCATGGTCATGGCATCCATAAAGCCGGGAATCGCCTCATGGTCCAGCGTTACCTCTCCCTTGGCGGCATTGGTGGAAACGACTTTACCGCGCAAATGGTAAACCTTGAAGTTTTGACCAGCATTGGACGTCGCGGACGGCTTCTGGCCTGAGTGGCAACCAGCCAGTAACAGAAAAGCCAGCAACGAGAAAGCAATGAATCGACGCATCACAAGCCCAGTGTACATCCATTCTCTGCCATGTTTTACAACGTGCGCTTGAACAGCGGCGTGGCAATGAGCAGCGTGCTAATGCCAAAGACAAATAGAAACAACAAGTCAAACTTAATAGCCTCGAAGCCGCCATCTTTGAGAATGATGGATTTAAATCCATGGATACAGTAGGTGAAGGGGTCTATCACCGCGATAGCCCGCAGCCACCAGGGAAAAGAGGCGATGGGATACATGGCGCCGGAAGGATAAAACAGCAGCAGGTTGAGCACGCCGAACATGGCGCGCGGCGTGAGCGGGTCCTCGACGCGGACCATGAACAGAAACATCATGCCGTTGAAGGCGATGGAGGTGCCGAGAATCAGGGTCAGGAGCTGGAACAGCACCCATGGATGGAAGATAATGCCCAACCCGGCCATAAGCGAGCCAATGACCGTGAGGCAAATGCCGGCGAGCGTGGCCTTGATGGCGCCGGCCATGTTGAGGCCGAAGACGAGCTCGAGTTTGGTGATGGGCGTAACCAGGTAGCCCTCATGGACGCCGCGCGCTTTGTCGTCGATGTATAACATTCCGCCGCCGATCATGACCGAGATATACATGGCCAGGGCAATGCAGGCGGGGAGAAGGAACTTCAAATAATTAACGTAGGGATAAAGCTCTACGATCTCCAGGGCGATCTGGTTGGCCAGGCGCGGCTGGATGACTGGCGTGGTGAGGGCCGAGACCAGCAACTGCATCTCGGCTTCCAGGCTGCTTGAGGTGAACAGGTCAGAGTTGTCGACGACAAAGCCGATGCGCGGGGCGTCCTGCGCATAGACGCGGCGCGAGTACTGCGGAGGGATTATGACGGCAGCATCGACCTTGCCGGTGCGCACATCCTCGCGGGCCTTGACTTCGTCCGAGTATTCAACGGTGGTAAATGTCTTGATGTTGACGGCGATGGAGTCAAAGCCCTCGCGGAGCTTAACGGCCTCGGGGCCGTGGTCGTAATCGACTACGGCGACGTGTGCGCCGACGATCTTGCCGCCGAATGCATTGCCCATGATAAGCAATTGCATGATGGGCATCATGAGCGACATGATCATGAGCATGGGCGACCGGAAGAACTTACGCATCTCGCGCTCGACGATGGCGAACATTCTGTTCATAGCCTGTCTCCGGGGCGGGGTGGCATCACAAAAGCGGCGGGCTTGACCTGCTCGTCGCGGAGCTGGTGGCCGGTGTAGTGAACGAAGACATCGTCCAGCGTGGTGTTCTGCACGCTGAGGGAAGTTAGAGTCTCACCCAGCGAAGATGCTAATTCGACTAACTGCATGGTGGTGCGAGAGCCGGAGTTAGTCAGCACGCGGTAATATCCCGCGCTCTGGGCCTGTACGTTGGTGACGCCATCGAGGGCTTCCAGGCGCGTCTGCCACTGCTCGGTTTCGCGGTCGAAGTGGACCTCGACCACGTTGGCGCCGGGCACGTTGTGCTTGAGTTCGATGGGCGTGCCCAGAGCCACCAGCTTGCCGTGATCGACGATGGCGATGCGGTCGCAGAGCTTGTCCGCCTCTTCCATGTAGTGAGTGGTGATGAGCATGGTGAGCTTGCGCGACTTGCGCAGGTTGTCCAGCATCTCCCAAACAGCAATGCGGGAGACCGGATCCAGGCCGGTTGTGGGCTCGTCCAGAAAGAAGATGTGCGGGTTGTGGACCAGGCCGCGGGCAATCTCCAGGCGGCGGCGCATTCCCCCTGAAAGGGTCTTGGTCTGCGCGCCACGCCACTTGGTCAGGTCCACCGCTTCCAGAACCTGGTCGATGTTCTTCTCGCGCTCGGCCTTGGGCACGCTGTAGAGCTTGGCATAGATGCTAAGGTTCTCTTCCAGGGTGAGGTCGGGGTCGCTGGTCAACGCCTGGGGAATCACGCCTATCTTGTGCCGCACCGCATCTGGGTCCTGCTCCACGTCAAAGCCGGCCACGAAGGCTTTGCCTGAAGTGATGGGCACCAGCGTGGTCATCATGCGGATGAGCGTGCTCTTGCCCGCGCCGTTGGGACCCAGAAGACCGAAGATTTCCCCATCGGCCACCGTGAAGCTCACATCCTTCACCGCCTCAAAGTCGCCGTAGCGTTTGAAGATGTGGGCCACTTCGATCGCCGGCTGCCCGGCGCCTTGCGCCTGGGCGGAGTATGTGACCGGTTTCCTCATTGCTTCACCAGCTTGCTTTTGGGAATGTAAACTTCGGCGGTCATGCCGGGGACGTAGCGCTTTTCGGGATTGTCGATGAGCAGTTTAAGTTGAATGGTTTTAATGTCGCGTTTGCGGGAGCTGACGTCGCGCTGTGTGGCAAAGTCAGCCTCGGCTGCTTTGTTGATGACCTTACCCTGAAGCGTTGCGCCCGAAGGCATCACGACGCGCAGAGAGTCGCCAAGCTGGACAGCGTCGGCCTGGGTCTCGGGTAGTGGTGCGTATATCCAAGTTTGGGTCAGGTCCATGATGGTGACGATGGCTGCTCCGGCGGTGACCACCTCGCCCTGGCGTGCTGCGCGAACGTTGACCTTGCCCGTCACTGGGGCATAAACCTGTGCATAACCCAACTGAACCCTGGCCTGCTCGGCGAGGGCGCGGGAGTTTTCGACTTCATCGCGTGTGGAATCTACAGTGCGAGCCGCGACGTTGGTAAGCAGCTCATGAGCGCGGGCCTGGCGTAGCGAGGCTTCGGCGGCAGCAACGTTCTCGCGGGCCGCATCGACCGCAGCCTTGGTGGCCTGGAGGCTGGTAACCGCATCGTCCTTGGCCTGCTCGCTCATGATTCCCTGCTGGGCTAAAGCGACGATGCGACTGGTGTCGGCCTGCTGGTGATCGTAGTTGGCTTGCGCCTGAGCCAGAGCCGCCCGCGCCGCGCGCAGTTGGGCCTCGGCGTTGACCGTGGCATTGCTGGTTTCTCCACGCGTCTGGTGCTCGGTCTCCACTGTTTCGCCGAGCTTCCACCGGTTGCTGGATACATTGGCCTCGGCTGCCTTTCGTGCAGCAGCAAGATCCTCGCTCTCGATGACAGCGATCAACTGGCCGGCTTTCACATCCTGGCCTTCATCAACATACAGCGTCTGGATTCGTCCGGGAATCTTGCTGCTAACCACCACCTCGTTGGCGTCTACCGTGCCGATCAGTTGCAAATCGGACGAGGGTCGCACCGTGACCAAATAAAAGATCAGCGAACCAATGGTCAGCAGGCCCAGGAGTAAGAAAACTCGATTGCGTGCGTTCACTTGTGCCTCACTTCTTCAAAGACGGTTCATGCAACACTTTATTGCTCAGCGGACTGTTTCCGATCTCGATCGCATTGATCTCAGGCATCGGAGTCGCGGCCAGCACCCGCTCTGCCACACGTGCGCCATGCTCGCGGTCGATGAAGATCGCCTGTCCCAGAAACACGATGGCTGCCTTGCGGCGAAGCTCCAGCTCCCCGCGTCCCAATGGATCAATGCGTATCACAAGCCGCGTAAGCGGCGCGGAGAGAAAGTAGAAGACATTCGCGCCCAGCGAGGCATAACGCATCTGCGCGGGATCAACCGGAATCAATTCGCCTGACGCGATGCCTTCCTTGAGAACTTCTTCCAATTTGTCCCACATTGGCCGAAAGAACTTCTCCGCCATCCGCGCCATTCTGTTCTCCTCGCCCTGGTGCAGCCGGACCATCTCCTGTTGTATGAGAGACTGCAAGTCGGGATGGGAATAAGAGCGATCAAAGTGGTTCAACACGATCTGCAGGAATCGCTCTCCCGCTGAAGCGCCCGCTTCCAGCAGGGCGAGGCTGGCCGTTTGTATCCCTTCGAAGACAAACTCCAGAGCAGCGGCGTATAGGTCTTCTTTGCTTTTGAAGTAGTAGTAAAGCAATGCCTTGTTGACGCCGGCTTCCTCGGCAATCTGCTCGGTACGCGAGCCTGCGAGGCCGTTTTCACTGAACTGCCGTACCGCTGCATCAAGGATGCGTGCACGGGTCTGGTCAGCGCGTTCGGCTTGTGTACGGGATGGGGTCTGCGTCGTCATTTACTAACTGGTTAGTAAATTAACACAGCAAATGAGTTTTTACAATCTTCGTTAGGTTAATTTGTTGTGAAAATAGACCGGATTATCTGATTTTTGACTGATTTAGAAATTCTATTCAAATGATATGTCATTTATTTTCAGCATATTGAACAGCTCACGCGAATCGGCTGATCTTGCTGGTCCCAGCATTCCTAACCCTGCTCTCTGCATCAGTCTCCTCTTCCAATTCCAACTCCTCATATTTATCCTCTTCGTCTTCAAAGCCACTGGCAGCTTTGGCGTCGCTGGGTATGTAGATCTCGTCGCCGGTTTGAGTTGTGCGCTCAACCTCATACACATCCGTCATGCCCAGATCAACCTCCTTAGGCCTGACCATTGATGTGATTCGAACGCTGGTTACCGGTCCGATCTCCATCTCCGCTTACTCCCGTTCGGTAACTTCCCCTAACGGTGAATATCGGTCTTTTGAGAGAAAACATGAATCGCACTTGGTTTTATGCGTACGAATACAGGGCACCCCTTGCGTTTTCTCGTAAGTCTTTTTATTACAACATATTGCCGACATTCATAAGGAGCAGATGAGGTTACTTATGGCATTAACAGTGTACGATTTCGAGACAGTCTTCCCCGAATCCATCAACGAACATCACCCAGTTGAAAGTCTGATTAACACTGCCAGAAGCACCTGGTGTTGCTAGACTAGCCCCATGCACGATGAACTGGAGTTCCGCCGTCTGTCCGAAATTGCTCTAGACTCGCTCTTGCAGCATTTGATTGCGCGCGAGGATGAGGCGGAGGCAGGTTTTGAGGTCGACGAACAGGCCGGCGTACTGAACATTACCTTCGAGGAACCGGCTGGCAAGTTCGTGATTACGCCGAATACTCCGGTGCGCCAGATCTGGATTTCAGCGCTCTCCACCAGCTTCAAGCTGGATTGGGATGCGGCGTCACAGGCGTTCACTCTGCTGCGCACCGGCGAGCATCTAATGGTGCTGGTTGACCGGCTGATTGCAGAACATCTGGGAGGCTAGGCCTCCCAACCTTGCCGAAATCTACACGGCAAGGATGGGCTCCCAACTGACTAACCTCAATCCTGTTAGTGGCTTATTGCTTCACAAACTCAAAGGTACAGGGGCGGCCATAAACGCCTAGCCCTTCATTGCGGGTGCCTGTGCCCTCTGTCTCCTTGAACTGGGCCTTTATGTCAAAGCTATATTCTGCGCCTCCGTGGGCGAAGGCTCCGCGGGCATACTTACGGGAGGCGACAATGCCGTTGGCAGTGAGCTTGGCGGATCCATTTTCCGCAATAGAACCCTCGATCAGCAGGTAGCCGGGCTCTCCTGCTGTGCCGTGCTCTCCGCGTAGATTGCCCGCAGTTATCACGCTGGGAAACTTCCAGGTGAAGCCCTCGGTGTTGCCTTTTGCAGGACAGGTGTATGTCGTGAGCCACTTACCATCAAAACGTTCCACAGCAAATGAAACTGCCGGCAATAATACTAAGGCTAAAACTGCTGCAAAACGTACAGACTTTCTCATTCAAGTTCCTCCGTCGGCTATCCTAGCACAACTCTTTCGTGTCAGTCGAAGGTCGGCGCCTTGTGATTTGTCTGTTCCTTGTTCATTCTTCCCCGCTTTCCGGGTATACACTCATCCCAAGACTATGTCTTCTGCCAAACTCTCACTCACTCTGCTTCTCGCCGCCCTTCCGGCGCTGATTTGTGCCCAAACCACAGCTAGTCCAGGCCACAAAATGACAACCAAAATGCTAAGCCCCGCAGCAGTACATCGCTCCGCACTGGTTATCGATACCCACGCCGACACCCCGCAACGTTTTGTGGATGAACACTTTGACCTGGGCGACCCTTTGCAGGGAGGCGGCCTGAACCTGGATTCAATTCATAAAGGAAATCTGGGCGCCGAGTTCTTCTCCATCTGGGTTGATCCGGTGCAATACAAGGATCAGTATGCCCACCGGACCCTGGAACTGATCGACTCCGTCAGGCAGCAGGTGGCCCGGCACCGCGACAAGCTCGAGTTTGCCGCCACTCCGGCAGGCATTGAGCTGGCCCACCGCAATCACAAGATGGCAGTGCTGATGGGCATCGAGGGAGGCCATTCCATTGAAAACTCTATCCCGCTGCTGCGCCAGTACTATGCGCTCGGCGTGCGCTACATGACGCTCACCTGGAACAACTCCAACGGCTGGGCCGACAGTTCCAGCGATATCGACGACGCCTCCGTACCGCACACCAAAGAAGGCCTGAGCGAGTTTGGCAAAGACGTGGTTTACGAGATGAACCGGCTGGGCATGATGGTGGATGTCTCGCACGTCTCCGACCGAACCTTTTACCGGACACTGAACATCAGCCGTGCGCCGGTCATCGCCTCCCACTCGTCGGCGCGCGCTCTCTGCGACGCCCCGCGCAACATGACGGACGATATGTTGCGCGCCGTGGCCCGCTACGGCGGACCCAACTCCAAGGGCGGCGTTATCCAGGTCAACTTCTACTCTGGATTCCTGTCGCAGGCCTATCGCGACGCTGCTAAAGCTCTCGAGCCGGAGATGAAAAAGGCTATCCAGGCGCTTAAGGACAAGGCCATAGCCGAAGGTAAACCGATTCCCTATGCCGAGATCGAACAACTTCAGCGCCAGTATGGCGACCGCATCCCCCGTCCGCCACTATCAGTACTCATTGACCACATCGACCACATAGCCAAGGTGGCCGGAGTAGACCACGTGGGCCTGGGCTCGGATTTTGACGGCATCAGCGGCCAGCTCCCAGAAGGGATCGACTCGGCCGCCGACCTGCCCAAGATTACCGAGGCCCTGATGGCGCGTGGATATACGGCCGAAGATTGCCGCAAGATTCTGGGTGGCAACCTGCTACGCGTTTTCCGCGAGGTGGAGCAGGTTGCAAGGGAGTTGCAAGCCGAGAACCGGCCTAGAATCACAGAGAAACAGCCGTTTGACAAGGTGCAGAAGTAGGAGATTCGAGAATAAGAGCAGAAGACAGGTCTGCGGTGAAAGGTCTACGGTTATCCAGTCCGCTGCCATTTGTATCCTTGGAAATCTGAAAGGGAGAATGAGATGAAAGCTCTTGTTAAGTCCCGTGCCGAGCGCGGACTGTGGATTGAAGATGTTGAGGAGCCACAAATAGGAATCAACGATGTCAAGATCCGCGTATTGATGACGGCTATCTGCGGTACAGACCTGCATATCTATGAGTGGGACAGTTGGGCGCAGCAGACGATCCCCGTTCCGTTGGTGATCGGCCATGAATTTGTCGGCGTGATTGTGGAGGTCGGCTCGAACGTCACCGATTTTAAGATTGGCGACCGGGTGAGCGGCGAGGGACATGTCGTATGCGGACGCTGTCGCAACTGCATGGCCGGCAGGCGGCATCTCTGCGCGCACACGCAAGGAGTAGGTGTCAATCGAGCCGGCGCATTCGCGGAATATATCGTCCTGCCCATGACCAACATCTGGCACCATGCGGCCGATATTCCGCTGGAAATCGCAGCCATCTTTGATCCATTTGGCAACGCGGTGCATACGGCATTGGCATTTCCCGTGCTGGGTGAGGATGTATTGATCACCGGCGCGGGCCCAATCGGAATCATGGCGGCCGCGGTTGCCAAGCATGCCGGCGCGCGGAAAGTTGTGATTACCGATATCAATCCTTATCGGCTGGAACTGGCGAAGCGTGCCGCCCATGTCACAGAGGCCGTCAATTCCCGCGATACAACACTACAAGAGGTACAGAAAAAACTCGGTCTGCAGGAAGGATTCGATGTGGGCATGGAGATGTCCGGCAACGCCCAGGCCTTTCGCGAACTGCTGGCCAACCTGAGCCATGGCGCAAAGGTCGCCATGCTGGGCATACCTTCTCCCTCCGAGATGTCCATTAACTGGGCCAATGTGATTTTTAACCAATACACAATTCGCGGCATCTATGGCCGCGAGATGTACGAAACCTGGTACAAGATGACGGTCTTGCTGCAGTCGGGTCTGGATATCAGCAAAATCATCACTCACCGCCTGGCCTGGAATCAATTTGAAGAGGGATTTGCCGCCATGCACGCGGGAAACTCGGGAAAGGTGATCCTCGATTGGCAGAACATATCCTGAGTGAAGTAAAAACGCAGTCTATACTGTTCTTTCAATAGATTTCCCTTCTGGAGATACAAAAATGCGCTCATCTCACCGTCTGCTGACAGCCGCGCTAACGGTTGCTGTCCTGTTTCTGCCCACACTCGTGCGCGCCGAGGACGACAAGTCCGCGCCCTCCGAGAAGCCCGCCGACAAAGCCGCCGAAAAGGCCCCGCCTGCTGAAGTTACGACGCAAGGCACGGTCACTGTGGGGGGCGAGAAGATCGCCTACATAGCCATCGCCGGCACGCTCACCGTTGGTTCGACCGACATCCAGGATGCGCAGTTGGGCCTGGACGGCAAGCCGCAGCCCGGTAGCCAGCTAGCTCTCTCCGACCCCAAAGACCCGAAGGACGCAACTCCTGTCGCACGTATGTTTTACGCCGCTTACTTCAAGAAAGACGCGAAGGCTGAGGACCGCCCCATCACCTTCTTTTATAACGGCGGACCGGGCAGCTCGACCGTCTGGCTTCATATGGGCTCGCTGGGCCCCAAGCACGTGGTCACCAGCGGCGACCAGCACCTGCCCGCGGCGCCCTACAAACTCGTCGATAACGCCTACTCGCTGCTCGACACCAGCGACCTGGTCTTTATCGACATGCCCGGCACCGGCTTTGGGCGGCTGGCCGGCAAGGACGCGGAAAAGGCCTTCTGGGGGGTGGATGAGGACGCCAACGCCTTTGCCCGCTTCATAGCCCGTTTCATCACCAAATACAACCGCTGGAACTCGCCAAAGTACATATTTGGAGAGAGTTACGGAACTACGCGCTCTGCCGTGCTGGCCAAAATTCTGGAAGAAAACAAGAGCATCGACCTGAACGGCGTGATTCTGCTCTCGCAGATCTTCAATTTCACTACCGACATCGACTTTCCCACCGGTAATCCCGGCGTGGATCTGCCTTACGAGCTGGCGCTGCCCACCTATGCGGCTACGGCCTGGTACCACAAGAAGCTGCCCCAGCAGCCGGCAGCTCTTGAGCCCTTTCTCAAGGATGTGGAAGAGTTCGCCATGGGCCCCTATGCGCACGCATTGGCCCTGGGAACCGACCTTGGCGTGGAGGAGAAGCAGCAGGTGGCCGAGAAGCTGCACGGCTTTACTGGCCTGCCTGTGACCTACCTGCTCAAGGCTAACCTGCGGGTATTCGGCGGCGAGTTCGAGAAGACCCTTCAGGACGACCAGGATCTGACCACCGGCCGGCTGGATACGCGCTTCTCCGGGCCCACTATTGATTCGCTTAGTCAGACCGCCGATTACGACCCGCAAAGCTCGGCCATCTCTTCGGCATACGTTACGCTCTTCAACGACTACGTGCGCCGCGATCTGAAGTACGGCGAAGACCAGACCTACCTGCCGGAAGCGCTCTTCGGCGGCACGCGATGGAACCTGGAACACGACCACAACCCCATCAGCCTCAATGTTTCCAACGATTTGGCCGAGGCGCTCAAGACGAATCCCCGGCTGAAAATCATGGTCAACGGCGGCTATTACGACCTGGCCACGCCCTTCTTCGCCGCCCAGTACGAGGATAAGCACCTGCCCATTCCGCAATCGCTGGCCAAAAACATCGAGTATGACTGGTATGAGTCCGGCCACATGGTCTACGTCCTCGACGAGAGCCTCAAACAGCTCCACGACCGCGTGGCGGCGTTTATCAAGAAGACGCAGGCAGAAAACAAGTAAACTGCGAACCGGGGGCCCAGGTCTCGCTTCCCAGATCTGGGTTTCCAAATCCTCGACTTGCATTTCCCTCGCCCTGTAGACTAGCCATCATGAAGCGCATCGCCCTGACACTCCTTCTGCTCTTCCCTGCTGCCCTCGCCGCATCTCAATCATTCTCAATCTCTTTTCCAAAGGAAGTAAGCGCGGAGCGCCTCGACGGGCGGCTGCTCTTATGCATCTCCACTGACCCCAGCGACGAGCCGCGCAATCAGATTGACGACTCCCCGCGCACGCAGCTTGTCTTCGGGCTGACCGTGGACGGTTGGCAGCCCGGCCAGTCCGCAATCGTGGATGCTACCGCCTGGGGCTATCCCATTCGCAGCCTCAAGGACGTTCCGCCCGGCGATTATTACGTTCAGGCAGTGCTCAACAAGTACGAGACCTTTCACCGCGGCGATGGAAAGACAGTCAAGATGCACATGGACCAGGGCGAAGGCCAGCATTGGAACATCTCGCCCGGCAACCTCTACTCGAAACCAATGAAGGTCACCCTCAAGCCCGGCGCTACGATCTCCGTTTCGCTGACCGAAACGATTCCACCCATTCCCGAGCCGGCCGACACCAAGTACATCCGCCACATTCGCATCCAGAGCGCCTTACTGACCAAATTCTGGGGCAGGCCGATGTACTTGAGCGCCATCGTGCTGGTGCCTGAGGGCTTTGACGAGCACCCTGAAGCGCGCTTCCCGCTGATCATCTTTCACGACCATTTTGTGAATGAATTCAGCGACTTCCGCACCACGCCGCCCGATCCCGACCTGAAGCCCGACTACAGCCAGCGCTTTCATCTGGCCGGTTACAACCGCATCCAGCAGCAGGAGGCGTACAAGTTCTATCAGCAGTGGATTGCGCCGGGCTTTCCACGGGTTCTCATCGTCAAGATTCAGCACGCCAACCCCTTCTACGACGACTCCTATGCCGTAAACTCAGCCAATGTAGGGCCCTACGGCGACGCCATCGAGACAGAACTGATTCCGGCTATCGAAAAGCAGTTTCGCGCCATCGGCCAGGGCTGGGCGAGGTTTGTTTACGGCGGCTCGACAGGCGGCTGGGAGGCATTGGCCGTGCAGGTCTTCTATCCGGAGCATTACAACGGCGCCTTTGCCGCTTGCCCCGATCCCATCGACTTCCACGCCTACACCAACATCGACATCTACAAGGACAACAACTTTTATTATCTGGAGGGCGCGCACAAGCGCGTTGCGCAGCCGTCCATGCGCGACTACCTGGGCCACACCCTCATCACCACCGAGGAGGCTAATTATTACGAGCTGGCGCTGGGCGATCATGGCCGCTCTGGCGAGCAATACGACATCTGGCAGGCGGTCTTTGGCCCTGTTGGCGATGATGGTTATCCCGCCCCCATCTACGACAAAGTGACCGGCGAGATTGACCACAAAGTTGCCGAGTACTGGCGCGAGCACTACGATCTGGAAGCGATTCTTGAGCGGAATTGGGCGAAGCTCGGCCCTGAGTTAGCCGGCAAAATCCACATCTATGTCGGCTCCGATGACACGTACTTTCTCAACGATGCCGTCTACTTGATGGAAGATTTCCTGAACTCGACGAAGAACCCTCCTTACGGTGGCGAAGTAGCCTACGGGCCGCGCGCTGAGCACTGCTGGAACGGCGATCCCACGCTTCCCAACGCATACTCGCGGCTGCACTATAACATCATGTACCTGCCCAAGATTCTTGACCGTATGCAGAAAACCGCACCAGTGGGTGCTGATCTCACCAGTTGGCGGTACTGAACGGACCGTACGCGCAGCATTGAAAATGCCGCTAACTCGCTGCCTCTGCATCCAGCCGTCTCTTGTAGATAAGCGCTCCACGACCACGTGGCGGCGTTTATCATGATGACACAAACGAAGGGCAAGTAATGCGTTTCGGAGCAGCTGCCCTCCTCGGTTTCAAGGAAGATTAGAGGCGCGAAAAACTCCGGACACTGCCCTCCGATTGACACTTCCTTGATCATGATTGAATCCTTATACTTTTCTGCTCAAAGCCTTCGAATCTGATCAAAGCGGTCCTGCCTCGACGCAGTGATTTTAAAAAACTGAAATCTCGGATAACATGGTTCAGTGGCGAAAGGAGGCCAAGCCATGAAACGCGCAGTTGTTTACGTTGCAGCTTTATTCTCCCTTTCACTCTTGCTAGTGTCGAACGCAGTCGCCGGGGACCGAGAGGACCAACTTGTGTTGCAGGCGTCATTGGGAAATCTTGACGGCGTGAAGGCCCTGCTCGATCAAGGAGTGGACATCAATGCGGTGAACTTCGGGCAGGGTACTGCGCTCGTTACGGCGATTTGGCTTGGTAAGACTGAGGTTGCGAAGTTCCTGATCGCACGAGGAGCCGACATCAACGTGGTGGATAAATGTTCCGGAAGCTATACTCCCCTGGGCATGGCAGCCAGGATTGGTAATGTCGAAGTGGTTCGTCTTCTGCTCAGCAAGGGAGCTGATTTGAGCAAAGGGCAGATTGTGGTTAACGGAATGCCGCGCACGCCACTAATGATCGCGAACGATGCGCTTGCCAAGGGCTTCCCGTCTGGATTCAAACCAGGAACACTTGAGCAAGTGTACACTCCACTGACCGCCGAAGAGAGGCCGCGTTACGAGGAGGTTGTGCGCCTGCTAAAGGCGGCGGGAGCGAAGTAGGTTTCCGCTCTATTCCTATGTTCGTTTGCTCGGCTTTGACCAGGAATCTCTTTTTTAAGCTCTGAAACGCTCCCAATGGTGTTCCTCGCGGGCGGTTCTGCGAATTTAGGCCAAGTTGTCGACTATGGTGTCGTATGGGACATACTTTTTGGCGTAGATAAACGCAGCACGGCCTAGTGGATAGTAGTTCTCATTTCTACCCTCGCAGCGGTAGCCCTGCGCCTCGTAGAGCCGGATAGCAGCCGTGTTCTCTGTTTCCACGTGCAGCCATATCATGCCGGCGCCCGCATAACGTGCAGATCCTTCAATACGAAGGAGAAGCTCGCGCCCTACGCCGCAGCCGCGCTGTTCATCGGCAACTTCAATGGTCTGTATATAGGCAACCACTTTGTCCGGCTCTTGATTCCACTCGACAATGGCAAAGCCGGCCATTTGCCCGTCCTCTTCCGCAATCCAGGTCGCCCCATTTGAGCGGTTGACAAGCTGTCGCATGTAGCTGCGGCTAAAGCGCGAGGGAGGCTCGAAGCAACGCTCTTCGAGGGCATAGAGCTGGTCGAAGTCTTGCGGCGTGTAAGGGCGATACAGCACAATCCAACTCTACGGCAGGCAGAACGCAAAAAGCCATCCCACATGAGGATGGCTTTCTGCTTTTAGCTCAAAGGCGGCAGCTAAACCTTCGCTTCCAAATCCTTGATTACATCGAAGAATCGCTGATCAAGGCGGCGGTTGGTGGCAATGGCGTCCTTGATGGGGATGTCGGTGATATCCAGGCCCCGGAGCACAGCGATGCGTCCCCACTTCTTGTCGTGAACCATGTCGATGGCGTGCAGGCCATAGCGTTGACCGAGGATGCGGTCGTAGGCCGTGGGAACGCCGCCGCGTTGGGTGTGGCCCAGATTCACGGAGCGAGTCTCGTAGCCGGTCTTCTTCTCGATGATTTCGGCTAACTTCTCGCCAATTCCAGTGAGGCGCACGTGCCCAAAATCATCTAGCTCGGCGTTTTCGTTAATCACCTGGCCCACCTTGGGCAGTTTGGCGCCCTCGGCTACCACTACCACGCCGTAGTGCTTTCCGCGGTCGTAGTTGTACTTGAGCAGTGCGCAGACGCGGTCGATGTCGATCTCCTTTTCAGGAACCAGAATCACGTGAGCGCCGCCGGCCACGCCGGAGGCGTAGGCAATCCATCCGGCATCGCGGCCCATCACCTCAACGACAACAACGCGGTTGTGCGAATCGGCGGTAGTGTGAATGCGGTCAACCGCCTCGGTGGCAATCATCACGGCGGTGTCGAAGCCAAAGGTCTGGTCAGTACCGCTGATGTCGTTATCGATGGTCTTGGGAACGCCCACGCTGGGCACGCCGTGCTCATTCAGGTAGAGGTTCACGGACTGCGTGTCGTCTCCGCCCAGGGCAATCAGCGCATCGATCTTGTTGGCCTTCAGAACCTCCTGGACCTTCTCGATGCCTCCGGGAATCTTCTTCACGTTGGTGCGAGAAGAGTGCAGAATGGTGCCGCCCTTCAACTGGATTCCATCGGTGTTTTCCAGGGTCAGCGGGATGAAGCTGTTATCCAGCACTCCGCGCCAGCCGTTGAGAAAGCCAATAAACTCATCGCCATAGTGGTTGATGCCCTTGCGCACAACCGCATAGATAACCGCATTCAGACCGGGGCAGTCGCCGCCGCCGGTTAACAAAGCAACTCGCATCGTTCATACTCCTGATAGAAGACGCGGCTCATAAAGCCGGGCCGGAATAGTTCTCTGAGCAGTACGTCCAGTAGTGGAAGCTTCGTCGCCAACGATAGTCTTCTTCGTTGGGACGATCACTGCCCCTCTCGACGCCTTAATCAGTTTATCCTGTCGCTGTAAAGATAAATCGTGACCGGGCTCACGTTTCCAGCCCATTCCCAAATCGGCTTATCTTGTAACTAAATGCTCGGAGTGTTTCAATAGGGTATGCCCGGCTCCGGAACGTTGTTTTTACTGGCCTTCGCCAGCCTGGTCGTCGTTGTCCTGCTGGTCCTTCTGCAATTGACCCGGCTGGGATACCTGGTGCGCGCCACCATCCCCGACCGTCCGCGGCGGCGGATGTTCATCGCCTCGGTTGCCTTCCTGGTGACCTTTATCGGCGTGCGGCTTCTGGTGTGGATGATTGTGCATAAGAACAATGAGGGGCCGTTCCAGTGGGTAGTGGTGCATGGGCGGCACATTCACCACCTGGTCTGGGGGATTCTGATCCTGCTGTTGGTCGGTTATGGCTGGCTGATGGACCTGGGACGGTCCCATTCCCCGCTTTCCATCTTCTTCAGCCGCTTGATGGCCGTCAGCTATGGGGTGGGCGCGGCGCTGACCCTGGATGAGTTTGCGCTTTGGCTGGATCTGGAACCGGATGCCTACTGGTCGCGCTCCGGGCGGCTCTCTATCGACGCCGTAATCCTCTTCGGCAGCCTGCTGGCGGTGGGCGCATGGGGCGCGCCGTTCTTTCGCGGGCTGCACTTCCTGTGGGACAAGCGCGCTCACTTTGGCAAGGAGTTGGAACGAGGCCTGACCTTCCCTATTCGCCGCGCGAGGTTGCTTCATCCTCATAAAGTGCGCCGATCAGGCTCGCGTATTTCTCCGTAATAACACGCCTCTTGAGCTTCATCGAAGGCGTCAGCTCACCCGTCTCCTGCGTCCACTCGTCTGCCACCACGTGAAAGCGCTTCAGGGTCTCAAAGTTGGCCAGACTAGCGTTCACCTCGCGCACAATCCGGGCGTAGAGCGCAACTACGCGGCTGTCGGCCACCAGTTCGGCTCGATTTGTTGATTCTATGCCGCGATGATGCGCCCACTCCTCCAGAGCCACAAAATTGGGTGAAATAAGCACTGAAACAAACTTGTGCTTGTCGCCCACCAGAGCGGCCTGAGCCACGAAGATGCTGTTTTTAAGCTTATTTTCAATCGGCTGAGGCGCCACCATCTTGCCGCCCGAGGTCTTCAGCAGCTCCTTCTTCCGGTCGGTTATAAAGACGAAGCCATCGCTGTCGATGTGGGCGATGTCGCCAGTGTGGAACCAGCCATCAGAATCGAAAGCCTCAGTGGTCATCTCCGGCTTTTGCCAATAACCGGAGAAAACCGAAGGCCCGCGAACCAGCAATTCTCCGTCTGAGCCAAGCTTCACTTCTACATTCGATACGCGCTTGCCTATGGAACCTATGCGATGGGTGATAGGCGTGTTGAGAGCGATCACTGGCGAGGTCTCCGTCAGCCCATAGCCCTCCCATAGAGCAATTCCCACTGAGGCGAACCATTTCGCCGTATCGATGCCCAGGGGCGCCCCACCGGGGACGAAGATCCTCACACGTCCGCCAAAGGCCTCGCGCACCTTGGAGTAGACCAGCTTGTCGGCCAGCCGCCATAGCGGCGAGGAGGGCCGGCGGCCGTCGTAGACCGTATCCGCGTGACCAGAACCCACGCCTATCGCCCATGCGAGAAGACGCTTCTTGATTGGCGAAAGCCCCGCGCGCCGCTCTATCTCCTGGCGTATCTTTTCGAATACTCGCGGTACGCCGACAAAGACTGTGGGGCGTATCTCGCGCATGGCCTGCGGAAGTTTGTCAAACTTCGAGCAATAGGCCACCTGTACTCCGAACCCATACATAATGTAATCCAAAGCGCGCGCCGTAACGTGCGAAAGAGGCAGAAAGGAGATCAAAGCATCCGTGGAATCGAAGCTGAATTCCTCGGGGGCATAGTTCTGGTTGGCTGCAATGTTGCCGTGGGTAAGCACCACTCCCTTAGGCTCGCCTGTGGTTCCGGAGGTGTAAATCAGCGTGGCTATATCCTTTGACTCGACGGTGCGCACCAGCGCGTCGAAGACCGGGTCGCGCTCTGCGCCGCGTTCATCGGCCCCAGCCATCACCTCGCTGAAGGCGACCGCTCCCTCGGGCGCCACGGCGGAATCCATCATCAGAATGCGCTCCAACGATGTCTGTCCGCGTACGGCGTTCAGCTTGTCGAACTGCTGGCGAGTGGAAACCACAGCAACCCGGCAGCCCGCGTCAGCCACCAGTACAGCGATCTGCTCGCCGGTAAGCGTAGGGTAGATGGGCACATCCACCGCTCCAATAGCCAGCGCTGCGAAGTCGGTGACCGCCCATTCCCATCGGTTTTCGGCGATCAGTGCGATGCGATCGCCTTTTTTCGCGCCCCAACTGAGAAACGCCTGGGCCAGCGCCCGCACCCGCTGGTAGATCTGGTCTGAGGATATGGGTTGCCACAGGCCAAACTCGTCCTGCCATAGGATGGCTCGGGAATTAGCTGCCGAGGCAACGCGGCAAAACAGGTCATTGATGGTGGAAATCGCAGGTTTTTGGTTCATTTTGGTCAATTGTGTCATTCGTAATGCCTCTGCCACGAATTACTACAGAAGTGTAACAGCGCGGATGAGGCGCAGTCCTGCAAAAACATAATTTTAGCCCCGGTTTTCCACCGGATGCGATATAAACTTGCATACTTATGCATTATTGGTGTATATTTATACGTGTACGGTTGTCCAATCTTTATTACATCCTCGTTGTTCTGGGAGAGGTTCTTGAAGACTCTGCGTCACAATGCGATTCGTGAACTGGTGGCTCATGGGCAGGTAGCCAATCAGGACGAGCTTCGGCGCAAGCTGCGCCGCCGAGGCTTTGCGGTGACCCAGGCCACGCTCTCGCGCGATATTCATGAACTGCGCCTCCTCAAAGGCCCCAGGGGCTACACATTTTCAAATGGCACAGGTTCCGCAATCGAGGAAAACAGCGCACCTTCGCTGGAGGAGATGCTGGAAGACTTCGGGCTGCGCGTGCGCAGGGCAATGAACCAGGTGGTGGTGGGCACGACGGCAGGAGGCGCTCAGCCACTGGCCATGGCCCTGGACCATGCCGGCTGGAGCGATATTGTAGGCACTGTGGCGGGCGATGACACAGTGCTGATTATCTGTTCGGACCATCGCCGTGCAGGCGATGTGGAATCCCGATTGAAGGCGATGCTGGAATCATGACCAAGGCGATACAAACCGCTGTAGTGGGAGTTACCGGGTACGCAGGCGCTGAACTGGCCAGGCTGCTGCTGAGGCATCCCCGTCTCCAAGGCACGCCGCCAGTATTTGCGGGTCGCGTAGACGAGAAGGATGCGGCTCGGGGTGGAGTTCCGCTGAGCGAGATTCACCCGCAACTTGCCGATTCCACCGGCAGCGACAGCATCAAGCTCGAACCTTTTTCGTGGGAGTTGCTGGCCAGCCGGGGTGTTGAGTTCCTGTTTCTTGCCACGCCTCACGAGCAGTCGCGAGAATGGGTCCCAGAGGCGCTCAAGCGCGGTTTGCGTGTCATTGACCTCAGCGCGGCATGGCGGCTGAATGAAGCGGCCAACCGTGCCGTCTATGCCTTCGAGGACGAAGGTTCCGCGCTTGCCACGGCCATGCAGGCGCAGGCCGTCTATGGCATGCCCGAGCTACATCGCGCACAGATTGTCGGCGCACGTCTGATTGCCAACCCCGGCTGCTACGCAACCTCCATCATTCTTCCCCTGAGGCCGCTGGTGGCTGCCGGTCTGGTTGACCTTACGTGTGGTATCGTCGCCGATGCCAAGAGCGGCGTGAGCGGCGCGGGCAAGGCGCCCTCCGCCAGGACGCACTTCATGTACGCAGCCGACAATCTCTCCGCATATAGCGTTTTTACTCATCGCCACACCGGGGAGTTGCTGGAGCAGATCGGCATTGACGCGAACGAAATCATATTTACACCGCATTTGCTGCCGATTCCGCGTGGAATCCTCGCCACTATCTATGTTCATTTCCGTGAACCGCAAACAAAGAACACCATCTTGCGGGTTTATAAGGATTTCTTCGCCGGCAGTCCAATGGTCCGGCTCTACGACAAAACATTGCCGCAGATTCAGTACTCGGTCCGCACCAACTACGCCGACATCGGTTTCCAGCTCGCAGCCGACGGGCGCCGCGCGGTCATTGTTTGTTGCCTGGATAACTTGTTGAAGGGCGCGTCCGGTCAGGCCGTGCAGAATCTGAACGTCATGCTTGGCTGGCCTGAATCGGAAGGTCTCGAATAAAACTCGCCGCGGAGGGCTTTGAATGAAGTACATCGTCAAATTAGGCGGAGTCGGCCTTGAAGTTCCTTCGCTTTTGGAGGGATGTATACGCGCGATTGCCGAACTGGTGCGGGATGGCCATCAGGTTGCCGTGGTCCACGGAGGCGGTAAGCAGTTGACCAGCATGTTGAAGGCTCTGGGCAAGCAGAGCGAATTTATCGATGGCCTGCGCGTCACCGATGCTGAAACCCGCGACGTGGCGTTGATGGTTTTGGCTGGAAAAGTGAACAAGCAGCTTGTAGCCAGCCTTGGCGCATTGGGCGTCCCCGCTATGGGTTTGTGCGGTGGCGACGGACTGATCTTCCGCGCCCGCAAAAAGCTCACCACCCCTGACCTTGGCTTTGTGGGAGAGATTGCCTCCACCGATCCGCGCTGGCTTGACGCCATCTGGCAGTTGAACGGCGTTCCTGTGCTCTCCTCCATTTCGCTCGGTTTTGACGGCGAATACTATAACGTCAATGCCGACGAGGTAGCCGCGGCCTGCGCCATTGCCTGCCGCGCCGATGCGCTGGTCTTTATGACTGACGTGCCCGGCGTCAAGGGCGCGAATGGCGCTGTGCTCCGATGGCTCTCCATCGACCAGATCGCTGAAATGGCCAAGAACGCGGTCATATCAGGCGGCATGTTGCCCAAGCTGAGCGCTTGCCGCGAGGCTCTTTTAAACGGCGTCAAGCGCGTAAGAATTCTACCTGCCGAAGCTGCCAGTTCCCTTCCCGACCTGTGCAACTCACGCGTAGCCCACGGCACCGAAGTCATGGTGGCCTAGCGGTCCGCATGACAAACGGACCAGGAGAGATGAAATTGGAAAAACTGACCAGGCTCGAGCAGATTCAAGCCGCCGAAGCACGGCTCCTGCTTTCCACATATGACCGCAACCCAATTCTGTTTGTTTGCGGCGAGGGCGTCTATCTCATTGACGAGAAGGGCGAACGCTATCTTGACCTATTGAGCGGCATCGGCGTCAACGCGCTTGGTTACGCCCATCCGGCCATCACTGATGCCATTGCGAAACAGAGCCGCGCGCTCATCCACATTTCGAATCTGTTTTTCCACGAGGGCCAGGCGGAGCTTGCCCGGCGGCTAACCGAGCGTACCGGCCTTAATCGCGCATTCTTTGCCAACACCGGCACCGAGGCCTGGGAGGGCGCGCTCAAGCTCGCTCGCGCCCACGCCGGTCTTTTACGCAGCGAAGGCAAAAAGATCGGTACTAAATTCCTTGCCCTTGAACAGAGCTTCCACGGTCGCACCTTCGGCTCCGTCTCCACCACGCACAAGGCCAAGTATCGCGAGCCATTCGGCCCCGTCGTTCCCGGTGTCGATTTTGTGAAGTTCAACGATGTCGCTGACCTGCGCGCCAAATTTTCTAATGAAGTCTGTGCCATCCTTGTCGAACCCATCCAGGGTGAAGGTGGCATACGCCCGCTCACGCAGGAGTTCTTCACCGAGGCGCGTGCGCTGGCCAGCTCCACCGGAGCCTTTCTGATTGCTGATGAGATTCAATCCGGCATGGGCCGCACCGGCAAGTGGTGCGCTTATCAGCACTACGGCGTTCTGCCTGACGTCACTACGCTGGCCAAGCCTCTTGCCGGCGGCATACCGCTGGGAGCGGTCGTTTGCACAGAAGAGGCTGCGCGCGCCATCCACGCCGGCATGCACGGCACCACCTTCGGCGGAGGCCCGCTCGCCTGTGCTGTGGCCATCGCCGTCATCGACACCATCGAAGAAGAAAACCTGCTGGCTCATGTAATTGATGTCGGCAACTATTTCCTCGCACAACTCCACGCCCTGGCCTTGCGCCACAAATCTATCGTTGATGTGCGTGGCCGGGGACTGATGATTGCAGCCGAGGTCGACTCCGCCGACCTGGCCAAGCTGGTCGTTGCCGAGATGCTTAAGCGTCACATCGTCATCAACTGTACCAGCGACACCGTCTTGCGCTTTTTGCCGCCCTACATCCTCGAACGCGCCCATGTCGATATCGCCATCCGCGCGCTGGACGAAATCTTCACCGAACATGCCGCACACGCTGCACCCGCAACCGCAGCTGACTCCATAGGAGGACAAACACGTGGTTAGCAAAGCAGTCATTGCACCCCTGGCCCCCGCCATTCCCATCGAGAGGGACCCCGACATTCTTGCCGCAGCCGAGCGGCTTGCCGGTGAGGATTTGTGCTCCATCTCTGATCTCTCCAGCGCCGAGGTGCGCGCCATTGTTAAGCTGGGCCACGACGTTAAGCGTAATCCCCGCAAGTATCGCCACGCCCTCGACGCCAAGCAGATGGTGCTGATGTTCGAGAAAGTCAGCCTGCGCACGCGGCTCAGCTTCGAGGCCGGCATCAACACCATGGGCGGCAACGCCATCTTCGTCGACCATACTAGTTCACCGCTCGGCGAGCGCGAGTCCATCGCCGATGTGTCGCGCAACGTGGAACGCTGGGTCGATGTAATCGTGCTGCGAACCTACGCGCACGACACCATCACCGAAATGGCCGCTCATTCCAGAGTGCCGGTCATCAATGCGCTCTCCGACTTCGAGCATCCCTGCCAGGCTCTGGGCGACTTTATGACTCTCGATGAGCACTTCGGCTCCGTGGCAGGACTGAACTTTACATATGTAGGCGATGGAAACAACGTCTGCCACTCGCTGATGCTGACCGGCGCGCAACTGGGAGCAAATGTGACGGTAGCCACTCCGCGCGGCTACTCGCCGGACATCGAGATCGTAACCAAGGCACGGGATATTGCCCAGGCCAATGGATGCGAGCTGCGACTGCTGCAAGACCCGCAGGCCGCCGCCGAAGGCGCGGACGCAATCTATACCGATGTATGCGTGAGCATGGGCTTCGAGCACGAGTCCACCAAGCGCGAGCCCATCTTCCGGCCGTTTCAGGTTAACGAAGCGCTGATGGCGAAGGCCAAGCCGCACGCGGTCTTTATGCACTGCCTTCCCGCGCGCCGCAATGCCGAGGTGACGGACGCAGTGTTGGACGGCCCACAGTCCATCGCTTTCGACCAGGCCGAGAACCGCCTGCATGCGCAAAAAGCCCTGCTGCTGTTGCTGCTGGGTGGACTAAATAACCTGGATGCTTTCAATATCATTTCGTAGCAATTCGACTCTAGCTGGAAGCTAGATGCTCTCAGAGGGTTTTAAGTATGTCCGTAATTCTCGAATCCCTGCCCATCGGCCAGAAAGTCGGCATTGCCTTCTCCGGCGGGCTCGACACCTCCGCCGCCCTGCACTGGATGAGACAGAAAGGCGCTATCCCTTACGCCTATACAGCCAACCTTGGCCAGCCCGACGAAACCGACTACGACGCCATCCCCCGCGCGGCCCTCGAATACGGCGCTGAAAAGGCCCGCCTCATCGACTGCCGCGGCCCTCTGGTTCGCGAAGGTATCGCCGCGCTACAGGCCGGCGCCTTCCACATCAGCACCGCCGGCGTCCCTTACTTCAACACCACCCCAATCGGCCGCGCTGTCACCGGCACCATGCTCGTCGCCGCCATGCAGGAGGACGATGTCCATATCTGGGGCGACGGCTCCACCTACAAAGGCAACGACATCGAGCGTTTCTACCGTTACGGCCTGCTCGTCAATCCCAATCTCCAGATCTACAAGCCCTGGCTGGACGCCGCTTTCATCAATGAACTAGGCGGCCGCGCCGAGATGTCCGCCTTCATGCAGCGCCACGGCTTCGCCTACAAGATGTCCGCCGAGAAGGCCTACTCCACCGACTCTAACCTGCTAGGCGCAACGCATGAAGCCAAAGACCTGGAGCATCTCTCTTCTTCGATCAAGATCGTCGCCCCCATCATGGGCACGGCCTTCTGGCGCGATGATGTCGAAATCCAGCGCGAAGAGGTCGCCATTCGCTTCGAAGAAGGTTTACCCGTTGTCCTGAACGGCCGCGAGTTCAGCGACCCCGTTGCCCTCCTTCTCGAAGCCAACCGCATCGGAGGTCGCCACGGGCTTGGTATGTCCGACCAGATCGAAAATCGCATTATTGAAGCCAAATCCCGTGGCATATACGAGGCCCCCGGCCTCGCCCTGCTCTTCATCGCTTACGAGCGTCTCATCACCGGCATTCACAACGAGGACACTATCGAGCAGTACCGCGACAATGGCCGCAAGCTCGGCCGTCTGCTCTATCAGGGCCGTTGGTTCGACTCTCAGTCCATCATGCTCCGCGAATCCGCCCAGCGCTGGGTCGCCAAACCCATCACAGGCGAGGTCACACTGGAGCTGCGCCGCGGCAACGACTACTCGATCCTCAACACCGAGTCGCCCAACCTCACCTTCCATCCCGAGCGTCTCAGTATGGAGAAGACTGAATCCGCCTTCTCGCCGCGCGACCGTATCGGCCAACTCACCATGCGCAATTTGGACATCAGCGACTCTCGTGCCAAGCTGCTGACCTACGCCGCTACCGGCCTGCTCATCCTAGGCAAAGGCAGCGAAATGCCTCATCTCAAAAGCCCCGGGGAAGAAGAATCGCGCGAGGTACACTGAAATCAATGGCGAACGAACAACAACCCGCCAAGATGTGGTCTGGACGCTTTCGCGAGCCGCTCGACGCCGAGTTCGAGCAATGGCAGCGTTCCATTGGCTTCGACTGGCAGCTTCTCGATGAGGAGATAGCAGCCAGCAAGGCGCACGTGTCGGCTCTGATTGTCGCAAAGATTCTTACAAAAGAAGAGGGAGCGGATCTCCGTAAAGCGCTCGATGTGATTGCCGCCGAGCACGCGTCGGAGACCGGCAAAGCGCTGGTGCGCGATCATCCCACCGCCGAAGACATCCATCATTTTGTTGAATTGAAGCTGGTCGAGCGAGTCGGCTCGCTGGGCCTCAAGCTGCATACTGCGCGCAGCCGCAATGAGCAGATCGCCACCGACCTGCGCCTCTATGTGCGCCAGCAGATTGCGCTCACTCTTGGTACTCTCATCGCCTGGGCCAAAGCGCTTGTAGATCAAGCCCGTGCCGCCGGCGATTCGGTGATGCCAAGTTACACTCACCTGCAGCGCGCCGAGCCTATTCTGGTCGCGCACTGGCTCCTGGCCTATGTCGAGATGATTTTGCGCGACGCTGACCGCCTGCGCGATTGCTCCGTGAGGCTCAACTTCTGCCCGCTCGGCTCTGGCGCGGTGGCCGGTGCAACCCTCGATCTTGACCGCACCATCGCCGCGCGCGAGTTAGGATTCACTGCGCCCACTGCCAACTCCATTGACGCCACCAGTGACCGTGATTTCATTTTGGAATATTTGCAAGCTCTTACCCTTGTCGGCCTGCATTTGAGCCGCTTTGCCGAGGAAATCACGCTTTTCGCAACCGCGGAATTCGGATTTGTTATGCTTCCCGAGGCTTTCTCGACCGGCTCCAGCGCCATGCCGCAGAAAAAGAATCCTGACCTCACCGAGCTTATCCGCGCCAAAGTCGGGCGCATCCACGGAGCCGCTGAAGCAGTCACATTGCAGCTGAAAGGCCTGCCTCTGGCCTACAACAAGGACTTGCAGGAAACTCAGGAGCAGGTTTTTTCTGTCAGCTTTGTGCCGCAGATGCTTACGCTCGTGGCGCGCTTTACCGCTACTCTTCATTTCAATCGCGATCGCATGAGTAAGGCCGCTCAGTCGGGCTATCTGAATGCCATGGCTGCCACTACCTATCTCGTTCATAAGAGCGTTCCCTTCCGCACCGCTCACGAGATAATCGGCAACGCTGTGCGTTACGCCATCGAGAAAGGTGTTGAACTCGACGCCCTCACCCTCAGCGAACTCCGTCAGTTTGGCAAAGAATTTGAGGAGGATTTCTACGCAGCTATCACGCTCACTGCCACGCTCGACTGCCACAACGCAATGGGAGGAACAGCGCGTGAGCGTGTCAAAGAAGCCCTGGCCGCCGCATCAAAACGCATTGACGCCCTTGCTCAAGAGGCCGCTCATGCTGATTCGTAAGGCCCTGCTCACGGACGCGCCCAACGTTTGCGATCTGGTCAACACGCTTGTACCCGACGGCACGCTGATCCACCGCTCCTTCGCCGAGGTCTGCGAAAACATCCGCGACTTCACCGTCGCCTTGTCTGATGGCGGCGTCTTCCTGGGCTGCGGAGCACTGCACTTTTACGGGCCGCATTTGTGCGAGGTTCGCTCCATCGCGGTGATGCCGGCGGCCAAGAGCCAGGGCGCGGGCAGCCGCATTCTTGCCGCGCTCATCGCCGAGGCCGAGGAGCATGGCATCCAATCCATCTGCCTGTTTACCCGCATCCCCGATTATTTTTTTAAGTTTGGCTTCCGCACCGTTGAAGACAAGACCGAGTTGCCCGACAAGATCTTCAAGGACTGCCAGAGTTGCCCGCGGCTGAATCGCTGCGACGAGGTCGCCATGGTCCGCGGACGCATCCCCCGTGTCTCCATCCTCGGTCCGCGCGAAGAAGCAGAGCAGTTAGTGCGCATCTCCGAATAACTGCGGCTGACTATAGCGAAACCAGAGTAGCTGTACCCCGAAAGCAACGCAGCCATGTGGCTTTTTCCTCAAGAAAAAGTCACCCTGAACACTCTAACAAGAAGCACGTTTACTCTGGTTTCGCTCTCAGCATCGCCGCCGCCACCGCAACCTGGCCATAACTCAGCCCTCCATCTCCGGGGCTTACGTTGCGATGCTGATAAACCTCGAATCCCTCAGCCTCTAACTTTATCCGTAGCAGCCGTGCCAGTCTCCGGTTATGCATGCACCCGCCGCTCAGTGCCACCTGATTTACTCCGGTTGCGCTCCGCGCCAATATCGCTGCTCTGACAAATCCCTCAACCACTCCAGCATGAAAGCTCGCAGCAATCTGTGTCTTGCTCGTCCCAGCACGCAAATCTGCGAGTAACTCTCGCCACAACGACGCAGTGCTCATCCGCATCGGTACTCGCGTTGCCCAATCCCCTCCTGTAAACTCCAACGCATAACCAGGCACGTCGTCAGGTTCATCTACAGCGAGTCCTTCCAGCTCAATTGCCGCCTGCGCCTCGTAATCCACCATGCGCCGTCCCAACACTACAGCGGCCACTGCGTCGAAGAGCCGTCCAAGGCTTGAAGTAAGCGGAGCGTTCACGCCTCGTTCCATCATCCGCGCCAGCACACGAGCCTCATTCTCCGTCGCGCCCACGAGACTCAGTGTCTCGCGTGAGCCAACATCAAACCCCGCCGCCCGCAGGGCTCCCAGCGCCATGCGCCACGGCTCCTTGATTGCAGCCTCGCCGCCCGGCATGGGCACATACTCGAGATGCGCAAACCTCTCAAATCCTGCGAGGCTCGCCAACAGCACTTCCCCTCCCCAAATCTTTCCATCGCTTCCGTAGCCCGTGCCGTCCAGCGCCAAACCAATCACCTTGCCTGTAAGTCCGTGCTCAGCCATGCACCCGGCCACGTGCGCATGATGATGCTGCACCGCTATCGATTGCAACCCGCGCTCCTGCGCCCACTCATGTGCCCATGCCGTCGACAGATAGCCTGGATGCAGGTCGTGCACCACAGTCCTCGGCTCAATCTCAAACGTCCGCATCAGGTGATCGAGCGACTCGCGGAAAAACTCCAGCCCCTTTAGGTTTTCCAGATCGCCCAGGTGCTGGCTCTGGTAAGCAAACCGCCCCCGCGCCAGTGCAAATACATTTTTCAAGTGGCCTCCGACGGCCAGCAGTGGCGGCACATCGAAAGGCAACGCCACTCCCATCGGCACAAATCCCCGCGCTCGGCGCACCAGTTGTGGCGCTCCATCCACAACGGCAGCTACCGAGTCATCGCATCGTTGCAAAATCTCGCGGTCGTGCATTAGAAAGGCATCGGCAATCCCACCCAGCCGTGTCCTCGCCTCTGCGTTATCAATCGCAATCGGCTCCTCGCTCAGGTTAGCCGATGTCATTACCAGCGCATGCACATGCGGATCGGCAAAGAGCAGATGCTGCAGTGGCGCATAAGGCAGGTAGACGCCCAGCCAGGGAATCCCCGGTGCAACTCCCTCCGCAATTCCACAGCCGTCGCGCCGTCGCGTCAACACAATCGGCCGCGCTGGAGTCGACATCAACTCTTCTTCTTCGGCCGTCAGCACGCACACCTTCCGTGCCTCATCCAGGTCTCGCACCATGATTGCCAGCGGCTTACCATAGCGGCGCTTGCGCTCGCGCAGGCGCATCACCGCATCCTGCTTGGTCGCATCCACGCTCAGATGAAAGCCTCCGATCCCTTTAATTGCCACGATCTTCCCTGCCATCAGCAGTTCAAGTGTCAGCTTCACTGCCTCGTCACCCGAGACCGATTCGGAATCCACTGCCGGCGAGAGCCATACCTGAGGCCCGCACTTCCAACAAGCATTGGGTTGCGCATGGAAGCGGCGATTCAGCGGATCATCGTATTCCCGTTGGCACTCCACGCACATCGGGAACTTCGCCATTGAGGTTTGCGGCCGGTCGTATGGAATCTGCCGCGTGATGGTGAAGCGTGGGCCGCAGTTGGTGCAGTTTAGGAATGGATAACGGTAGCGCCGGTCCTTGGGGTCCAGCAATTCGCGCAGGCAATCCGGGCAGGTGGCCGCATCCGCCGGAATTCCAGTGCTTACCCGTCCCAGCACCTCGCTGGCAATGATTTGGAAGCCAGAATCCTCTGCGAAAGCCATCTCGCGCACTGTAACCGCGTCGATGCGTGCCAAAGCCGGCGCCTGTGAGCGCAGCCGGTCGAGAAACGCCTCCACTCTCTTCTCCGGCCCCTCGATCTCAATGGTTACCCCATCGGTATCGTTGCCGACAAATCCTGCCAGTCCCTCCTCCAAAGCCAGCCGGTAGACAAACGGACGAAATCCCACCCCCTGCACAACACCGCGAACCGCGACGCTCCGCCTCATCAGCGCTCCGCGCGGTTCTCGTTTGGGATGGGTTTCTTCAGCCATAGCTATATCTCACGCCGCAATCCAGCATAGCGCATCATCGCCTATCTACCCCAACCTGCTCAATCCCGGATGCGGGCGTTTGCTTCCTGTTGATGACCGATACTCCGAAACCGTCTAAACTGTCTTATTAGATGAGTTGGATTGCGAGTAGTTTCAGTAGAATGCATAACTGGCGGCCGGGCACGGCTCAGGCCCTGGTCATTGTCTGTTTTCTGCCCGCGCTGACAACAACCACTGTTCGCGCTCAGCAGCCCGATGCTGCCGCGGTGATTCGGGGCATTGACGCGGCGGTTCACGCCAGGTTTGATAGCATCGCGGAATTCACCGTGACCGAGCATTATGCCGTCTTCCGGGGAAAAGACGCGACCAAGCCGATGGCGGAGATGACCGTCAAGACCCTCTACAAGAGAGATGAAGGCAAGAGTTATACCATCCTCTCGCAATCCGGCCCGGATATCGTGAAGAAGATGGCCTTCAGTTCGCTGCTGGACAATGAGAAGCGCATCAACGATCCGGTTACCCGCGAGGCCTCATGGTTTATCTCGGCAAACTACGAGATGAAGCTCAGGCCCGGAGGACCACAACTGCTGGATGGCCGGGAATGCTTCGTTCTGGACATCACCCCCAAACACAAGGCTCCCAATCTCATTGTGGGTACCATGTGGGTAGATGCCAAAGACGAATCCCTTGTTCAAATTCAGGGCATGGCATCCAAGAGCCCGTCTATCTGGGCGGGTCCCACGCAGATGATGCGCCAGTACGTCAACATACACGGCTTTGCCATGGCTACCCATGCTCGTGCCGAATCCAGCAGCTTTCTGTTTGGCCAGACTGTCGTCACCATCGATTATTCTGATTACCAGATCAAGCTGCGTTCGGCGAAGTGACGCGGTAATATGACGAAACTGGCCGCATTATCCGCGCGATTCCCCGCGTATGCGTTATAATGATTTTCGTGATACCGCTTTTTGGCGACTGGAAACTCGATGCCGCGCTCGGCTCCTGCCTGCTGCTGGGGCTCCGCCACGGCTTCGACTACGATCATCTGGCAGCCATCAGCGACATCACCGCCGTGCAACGCAACTGGCGTAGCGGCCTGCGCCTGGGCATGACCTACGCCCTGGGCCACGCCTTTACGGTAGCCGTGCTGGGCATCGCCGTACTGGAGATGCATCTGGGACTGCCCGAGGGCCTGGACCACTGGGCGGAGCGGCTGATCGGCCTCACCCTCATCGTTCTCGGAATCGGAGTGGTGGCGGGAATTCTCCGCAAGGACGCGCATGGCCACTCCCACAGCCGCGTCGAAAGCCGCCTGGCCATCGCCATCAACGGAGTTCTCTGGATGGGGTGGAAACTTCGTCGCACCTGGAACCCGCAGGCGCCTCAACCCGATCGTTTTCAGTGGATGTACACCGGTAAGTCGGTATTTGTCATCGGCATCCTGCACGGCATAGGCGCTGAAACCCCCAGTCAATTGGCCCTGTTCTTCCTCACCGCCAACCTGGGTGGAACTTCGCGCGGCATGATGGGCCTGGCAGCCTTTGCCGCGGGCATGGTGGCTATGAATGCCCTGATGACCGCTACCATGGGCGGAGCCTTCAACGCCAGCGGCCATCACCATCCCCGCCTCTACCACGCCATCGCCTGGACCGGCGCCGCCTACAGCTTTATCATCGGCATCATCTTCCTCCTCGGAATCTCCGACCGCCTGCCGTCACTCGGATAGGGGGAAGATTTTCTTTCCCACTCCGGAACATTTTTCTTCATTGCCACAGTGTGGAATTGCCTACAACTCCAAGTGACCGTGGTCACGAAGAAAAACGGGTGTGAGGGCCTATAACAAATACAGACATGGAACCTGGCGCGTCTGTGCATTCGCTGTGCGTTTTCTTCCGTGTTCAGGAGGATACTTGCCCGCATTTACCCCCCCGCCGCTGCCCAGCAGCGACAACCGATGGAAGATTGTCAACGGCACCATGCGCAAAAATGGCTTTGCCCGTCATGCGCTGATTGAAACGCTGCACACCGTACAGTCTGCCTTCGGCTATCTCGACGACGATTCCATTCGTTTTGTGGCCCTTTCCCTGCGCGTGCCGCTGAGCCAGGCCTACGGAGTAGTGACCTTTTACCACTACTTCAGCCTCAAGCCGCCCGGCAAGCACACGGCGACCGTTTGCGCCGGCACGGCCTGCTATATCAAGGGATCCGACAAACTGATGGTAGCCGCCGAAAAGCGCCTGGGAATCCACCGTGGACAGACCACCGGCGACGGCCAGATCAGCCTGATGACCGCACGCTGCGTAGGCGCCTGCAGCCGCGCGCCCGTGGTCTTGTGTGACGGCGAAGTGGTGGGCGAGATGACCTCTGAGCAGATGCTCGAGCAATTGGAAAGGTGGGCAGTGGAATGACACTTGAAGAGCTCGAGCAGGTTGCCAAAAGCGTCTGCCAGGAAAACGATAAATTCGATTTTGAAGTAAATGTCTGCATGGATCTGGCCTGCGTAAGCCAGGGTTCAGATCGTTTGCGTGAGGCGCTGGAGAAGGCTGCCGCCTCATCCGGCAAAAATGTGCTCATCCGCCGCACCGGGTGCATGGGGCCGTGCTCTTCCGGGCCTCTGGTTCGCGTTGACCCTGAAGAGACCCTCTACCACCATGTAAATGCCGGCCATGCCAAGGCAATTGTAAAAAGCCTGGGCGGCAAGCCGGTCCCCGAACTACAGTGCGATCTGAACGAGCACTTCGACAAGCAAGTGCGGGTGGTGCTGGAGAATGCCGGCTACATTGATCCGGAAAAAATCGACGATTACATTGCCCGCGACGGCTACAAGGCTCTGTTGACCGCGCTCACCGAGATGACGCCCAACGGCGTGATTCACCGCATTACCGAAAGTGGCCTCCGCGGGCGCGGCGGTGGCGGCTATCCCACTGGATTGAAGTGGGGAACCGTGGCCAAGGCATCGGGCGAGCTGAAATATGTGGTTTGTAACGGTGACGAGGGCGATCCCGGCGCATTCATGGATCGCAGCGTGATGGAAGGCGACCCGCATCGCGTTATCGAGGGCATGGCCATCGCCGCCTACGCCGTGGGCGCAAGCAAAGGCTTCATTTATGTTCGCGCCGAATACCCGGTTGCCGTCTCCCGTTTGACAACAGCCATCCGGGAAGCTCGCCGTCGCGGACTGCTGGGCAACGATATCTGCAACACTCCGTTCAACTTCGACGTTGAAATCCGCCTCGGCGCAGGAGCATTTGTCTGCGGCGAGGAGACAGCGTTGCTGGCCTCCATTGAGGGCAAGCGCGGCGCGCCCAGGCCGCGACCACCCTACCCGGCGGTCAGCGGCCTGTGGGGCAAGCCCACGCTCATCAATAACGTCGAAACCTTCGCCAATATCGCGCCCATCGTTCGCAACGGCGGCAAGTGGTTTGCCAACATGGGCTCGGAGAGAAGCAAGGGCACCAAGGTCTTCGCCCTCACCGGCAAAATCGCCAACACCGGCCTGGTGGAAGTGCCCATGGGCATCAAGCTGCGCGAGATCATCGAGGTCATCGGCGGCGGCGTGCCGGATGGGCATACCTTCAAAGCTGTGCAGACCGGCGGCCCTTCCGGCGGCTGCATTCCCGCCGAGATGCTCGACCTGGGCGTAAGCTACGATGCCCTCATGGCGGTCGGCTCCATCATGGGCTCGGGCGGCATGATCGTCATGGATGACACCTCCTGCATGGTCAACGTGGCCAAATTTTTCGTCGAGTTCTGCATGACCGAATCCTGCGGCAAATGCATTCCCTGCCGCGCGGGCACGGCGCAGATGTATACCCTGCTCAGCCGCATCTGCTCCGGCGTAGGAACCATGGAAGATTTGGACTTGCTGGTGAGCCTTTGCGAAACCATCAAGGAAACCAGCCTCTGCGGCCTGGGCCAAACGGCGCCCAATCCCGTGCTCAGCACGCTCAAATACTTCCGCAATGAGTACATCGAACACATCGAGCATAAGCGCTGTCCGGCTGGCGTCTGCAATATGGAAGCGCCCGCGCTGGCTGCTGATGCGAAGGAGGTGTTGGCATGAGCGAAAGCATGGGCGTTAAAACTCTCACCATCGACGGCCAGGAAGTCAGCGCGCGCTCCGGCCAGACCATCCTTGAAGTGGCGCGGGAGAACGAGATCAACATTCCCACTCTCTGCCATCTGGAGGGCCTGGGCGCGGTGGGCGCATGCCGTCTGTGCCTTGTGGAGACGAAGGGTAGCAACAAGCTCCTGCCTGCCTGCGTGGCCCATATCCATGAAGGCATGGATGTCTCCACCGATTCAGAGCGGCTACGCAAGCACCGCCGCGTCATTCTTGAGTTGCTCTTCGCCGAGCGCAATCACATCTGCTCGGTCTGCGTCTCCAACGGCCATTGTGAGCTGCAGACGCTGGCCCAGAGCCAGGGCCTGACCCACATCAGCCTGCCTTATCGCAACCCCGCGCTCGCCGTGGATGCCTCGCATGAGCGCTTCACCGTCGACCACAACCGCTGTATCCTGTGCACCCGTTGCGTGCGTGTCTGCGCCGAGATTGAAGGCGCGCACATCTGGGATGTGATGGGCCGCGGCATCGACTCTATTATCATCACCGACCTGCACCAAGAGTGGGGAAGCTCCGCATGTACTCGCTGCGGCAAGTGCGTGCAGTGCTGTCCCACAGGAGCCCTCTTCGACAAGAGCAAGATCGGCTCCGAACACCCCAAGTATCCCGATTTTCTGCCTTACCTGAACCTTATGAGGGAAGCGTGATGAGCAAACTAAAAGTGGCAACTGTGTGGTTGGACGGATGTTCCGGCTGTCATATGTCGTTCCTCGACATGGATGAGAAGATTCTCGAGCTGGCCAAGCTGATTGATGTGGTCTACAGCCCTCTCGTGGACGCCAAGGACTTCCCCGACGAGGTGGACATCGCTTTGGTCGAGGGAGCCGTAGGCTCGGTGGACGACGAGACCAAGATCAAGAAGGTTCGCGCCCACTCCAAGATGCTTATCGCCATGGGCGATTGCGCCGTGGCCGGCAACGTGCCCTCCATGCGCAATCCCATCGGGCCGGAGGCGATTCTCAACCGGGCGTACATCGAAAACGCCAGCGCGCAGCAGCAAATTCCCTGCGTCGTGGTGCCCAAGCTGCTTAAGATTGTGCGCCCCATCCACGAGATTGTAGCTGTAGACGTTTTCCTGCCCGGCTGCCCGCCCTCGGCTGACACCTTTCATGCAGCGCTGACTGCGCTGATAACCGGTGCGCCGCTGGATATTTCAGCCCTCACCCGCTTTGGAGCCTGAGTCATGTCCCAGACCATCACCATCGATCCAGTAACCCGCCTCGAAGGCCACGGCAAAATCACTATCCAGCTCAACCCCCAGGGCGAGGTGGAGGACGCGCATTTTCATGTCACCCAGGTGCGCGGCTTTGAGAAGTTTTCCGAGGGCCGGCCGTTTTACGAGATGCCCAGCCTGACGGCACGCATCTGCGGCATCTGCCCGGTCTCCCACCTGCTGGCCTCTGCCAAGGCCTGCGAGGCCATCATGGCGGTCCGCATTCCGCATACCGCCGCGCAGTTGCGTCGCCTGCTGAATATGGCCCAGATGGTCCAGTCGCACGCCCTCAGCTTCTTCCATCTCTCCTCTCCGGATTTATTGTTGGGCATGGAGTCCGACCCCGTGGCGCGCAACATCTTCGGCGTGGCCGCCGCGCGGCCTGACCTGGGCCTTGCTGGCATCGGATTGCGCCGCTTCGGCCAGCACATCATTGAGCTGCTCGCCACCAAGCGCATCCACACCGGCTGGGTGGTACCGGGCGGTGTCACTGAGCCGCTCTCCTCAGCTCACCGCGACGAGATGCTGGCCTCGATTCCCCAGGCTTACGCCAACCTCAAACTGGCGCTGACTGCCTACAAGCAGATCGCCGGCTCCTTCAAGCAGGAGATCAGTGTCTTCGCCAACTTCCCCTCCAACTACCTGGGCCTGATCAACGAAGACGAGTCCATCGAGTTCACCGACGGCACGCTGCGGCTCATCGATCCCAAGGGCGCTATCATCGAGGACGGCATAACCGCCGGCCGCTTCACCGAGCAGTTCGGCGAGGCTGACGAAAACTACAGCTACACCAAGTTCGTCTACTACAAACCGCTCGGATATCCCCAGGGCAGCTATCGTGTAGGCCCGCTTGCGCGGCTTAATATTGTCAAGTCCATGGGCACGCCGCTAGCCGACACGGAGCTGGCCGAATTCAAGCAGTTGGCCACAGGGCCGGTCGAGAGCTCCTTCTTCTATCACCACGCGCGGCTGGTTGAAGCTCTTTATGGCCTCGAAAGGATCGAGCAGATCCTCGCCGATCCGCTCATCCTCGACAAGCATGTGCGCGCCACGGCCGGCGTCAATCGTCTTGAGGGCGCGGGCCAGATCGAAGCCCCGCGCGGCACTCTGAATCATCACTACAAGGTGGACGAAAACGGCAAAATGACATGGGCCAGCCTGGTCGTCGCCACCGGCCATAACAACAACGCCATGAACAAGGGCGTTCTTCAATCAGCCAGGGCTTACGTCAAGGACGGCAAGTTCACTCCGGGCGCGCTCAACCGCATTGAGGCTGTGATCCGCACTTTCGATCCCTGCCTCAGTTGCTCCACCCACGCCTTCGGGCAGATGCCCCTGGCTCTCACGCTGCTAAACGCTGACGGCGAGGTCATCGACCGGCTCGTTCGATAGTTATATAACAGTAATGGGTGCCCCACCCTCGCCGCGTTCTTGTTTTTGCGGCATCGGGGCCCCCAACGATAGGTCTTCGTCGTTGGGGTGATCTAGGGTGGGGTTACTAACAGGTGAATCTATGAGCCCGACACCACCCCGATGCCTCATCCTTGCCTGCGGCAACACGCTGCGCGGAGATGACGGCGTCGGGCTTTGGCTTGCCGGGTGGGCCGAGAAGCGCTTCTCCGGACAACCCGGCATCCGCATCATCGCCGATCATCAATGGACTCCGGAACTGGCTGAAGATGTCGCCCGCGCCCAATCTGTCCTGTTTATTGACTGCTCCCTCGGCTCCGAACCCGGCTCGCTCAAACTCACGCCCGTCAAGCCATCTGCCGGCGGCCCGGAACACAACACTCACCACCTCGGCGCAGCCGAACTGCTCGCCCTGGGCCGCGATCTTTACGATTCCCTGCCCCGCGAGGCGCTGCAACTCAACATCGGTGCAGGCTCAACCGAGTTAGGCGAAAAGTTCAGCGACGCCGTGACCGCCGCGCTTCCCGATGCTTGCCGCCTGATCGAAGAAACCGTTCTGCGTCTTCTCAATCCTGCTGCAAATCACGGCTAACCCGTGCGTGCTGGAGGCAGATTATGGAAACACCGGAGAAATACAAGAGCGTGATCGCTACCCGCAGGGGTTCGCCAGAAGTTCTCAAAATCGTCGAGAACGACCTTCGCGCGCCGTTACCCGGAGAGGCCAGGGTTCGTATTCTTGCGTCCTGTGTCTGCCTGCCCGACGTTCAGGCCCGCTATGGCCAATCCCCGTTCACACCCAAAGTCCCCTTTGTGCCGGGTTATGCCATCGTGGGCAACGTGGATGCGCTCGGCGAAGGCGTCTCCAACGCAGCGCTGGGAGATCGCGTTGCGGCTCACACTCGTATCGGGGGCTATGCCGAGTACATCTTTCTTGCGCAAAAAGAATTGATTCCTGTTCCCACGGCTCTCGATCCAGCCGAAGCAGTCACGCTGATCCTGAATTACGTTGTCGCGTTTCAGGCACTGCATCGCTCGGCAAAGATCAAGGCCGGAGATACAGTGCTTATCGTTGGCGCCAGCGGAGGGATTGGTACGGCGTTCCTTCAACTCGGCAAACTGGCCGGACTCAGAATGTACGGAATCGCGTCCAGAAGCAAGCATTCTATCGTTACCGAATATGGCGCAACGCCCATCGACTACCACACCCAGGATTTCGTACAAGTGATCCGCAAAGCAGAACCCGACGGACTTGATGCGGTCTTCGATGGAATGGGCGGGGATTACCTCAGGCGCGGATTCTCGCTGCTGCGGCGCGGCGGCACGTGGGTTGCGTACGGGAACCCTTTGAGCGTTTCAGGCATGTTGCGATTGCTGGTCCGGTTCATATTGCTCAACCTGCTGCCCAATGGCAGGTCGCTCAAACTCTATGGAACGGGCGCTTTGATATTCAATCGGCGCGCTTTTCAGGAAGACTGGGCCAGGCTCTTCAAGCTGTTGGAAGAGGGCAGCATCCGGCCCGTCATCATGGAGAGATTCCCCATTCTGGAGGCGGCCAAAGCCAATCGACTGCTGGAGAACGGTCAAGTCATCGGCAATCTCGTCCTGCTGGCGCCGGAACTCCTGGCCCCGGCTCGGCGGATGTGACCTTCCAGCCTCAAAGGCCAGAAACCCCGCAACAATCTCAATGCAGGTAATTGTGAACCTCCAGCACGTAGGCATACTTGCCCGGAAGTTGCTCGGGCAACTGGACCTGCAGCTTGTTTTCGCTTGCCGCCGTGGTTTTCAACTGTTTCAGCCGTCCTCTCGTGCCCATTAGATAGACCTTCATGTTGGGTGTCCATTGGAAATCCACGAAGGTCACAGTCTTCGCCTTGGGAGTTCCCAGCAAAATTGCATTGATGTGGCCTTGCCAGGTGTAGCGCAACTCATCGCCCTCGACGGTCTTGCCTTCAGCATGATTCCATGGCTGCGTATCGTAAATCGCATCGCCATTCTGCTTGAGCCATGTGCCCAGTTCCTTCAGCCGCTCCATCTGCACCGGCGGAATCGTTCCATCGGCCTCCGGCCCCACATCCAGTAGCAGGTTGCCGCCCTTGCTTACAATATCCACCAGCAGCGCGATTAGCTCACCCGGTGCAATCGTCTCAGCTTCGCCCTCAGCCCGGTTATAGCCAAAGGACCTGCCCAGCCCGCGGCACTCCTCCCACTTCTTCTTGATGATCTGGTCTGGCTTTGTGTATTCCGGCGAGGTGAAGTCTGCGTGCGCTATGCCAAAGCGGTCGTCGATGGCGCCGTCTGGAACCGCGTTGTAATAATCCGCCTCCACCTCCAGGGCTTTGCCCGTCTTCGGCCAGTCGATATCGTTCCACAGCACCGAGGGGTGGTAGCGCTCGATCAGCTCGTGAATCTGCGCGTACGCATACTTGCCGTATTCTTCGCTCTGCGGCTTCACCGTCTCGTAATCCTCTGCTTTCCGTATAGGCCCGGGCACAAAGGTCCAGTCGTATCCGCCGGAGTAGTACAGCCCCATGTGCATTCCCTGCTTGGTGACCGCGGCCGTCAACTCGCCTACAATGTCGCGCGCTGCGTGCTGCCGGTCTGCCGGAAGCGTGGGATTGGGAATTGAACTGGGCCACAGCGTGAAGCCCTCGTGATGCTTGCTGGTCAGCACCACGTACCTAGCCCCGGACTGGCGGAAGATCCTGGCCCACTCATCCGGCTTCCATTTCTGAATCTCGCGATTGAAAACCGGCGCAAAGTCGTAATAGTTGAAATCCGCTCCGTAGTGCTCGCGATGATAAGCCTGCGTGGGCGAGCCATCGATGCGCATGGTGTTGTAATACCACTCTGCGTATGGATTGTTCCGTATGTAGTCAATCGATGAGAAATCATGTTCGGGATGCGACACCGGCGCCCATCCCGGCACCGAATACAACCCCCAGTGGATGAAGATGCCCAGCTTCGCGTGGGTATACCAGAAAGGAACCTTATGCTGGTCGAGCGACGCCAGCGTCGGCTCATACTTAACAGGCGCCTGCGCTGCGCACACCGCGCACAACAGTGTAAAAGTTATCACAAACATTCCCATGGACATTTTGATGCGAGCCATTATGACTCCTTTTCCCATCGATTATAATCGCAGCCAAAGTTGCCTCCTATTGTAGGCCTATCCGGCTATGCCGAACACTGCAAAGGCAACACATGCACAAAATAAATCAGGGCTCAGTCCTTGGAGTTAAGCCAAATTAGCTTACCTCAACGACTAAAGCCCTGACAGATTACTGTCCTGCTCTCAGAATGCCGCGATCGTCTGCCGCAAGCTATAGGAGCTGAGCGTCTTGATGTAGTTGCCGCGGTCAAACGCTGACGTGTCGGGCACGGAGCGGCGGCTGAGGCAGCCGCGTGTCTCCCACAGCGAGGCATACTCGCGCTTCTCCAGCCAGTAATTCATGTCGTCCAGCACCTTCCGTATATGCTCGATGCCGTGAATGTGCAGGGCCGACGCGATCAATACAACGCTTCCTCCCGCCATAATGCTCTTGAGCACGTCCTCGGCGGAGTGAACGCCGCCGGTGATGGCGATGTCGAGCTTCACGTTGCCGTAGAGAATCGCCGCCCAGTGCAGTCGCGGCAGCAACTCCGAGGGCTTGGAGAAGTGCAGCGTGGGCCTCACTTCCAGGGTCTCGATGTCGAAGTCCGGCTGATAGAGGCGGTTAAATATCACCACGCCGCGCGCTCCTGCCGCCTCTAGTTGAGCAACCAGGTGCGGCAGGCTGGTGAATGACTGCGACAACTTCACCGAGACCGGCACCTTGACCGCAGCGGTAACCGAGGACACAAGTTTCAGCAGTTGTCCCTCCATCTCCGCGGAGGTCTGGCTCTTGTCCGTGGCCAGTGCGTAAGTATTCAGCTCGATAGCGTCGACGCCGGCCTTCTCCATATCCTTGGCAAAGCGCACCCATCCGCCGGGTGTGGCGCCATTCAGGCTGCCCAGGATGGGAATCTTCACCGCCTCCTTGCAACGCCGCACGTGCTCCAGGTAGGCTTCGTGCGTCATGCAATAGTCCTTCATGTCCGGCAGGTAGCCGAGCGACTCTGCATAGGAATCCGTTCCCCTCGACAGATCATCGTCCAGCGCCCGCGATTCCAGGGCCAATTGCTCCTCGAAGAGCGAGTGCAACACGATCGCCGCGGCGCCGCAATCTTCCATGAGGCGAACATTGTCTATCGGCTCCGACAACGGCGTGCTGGAAACCACCACCGGGCCTTTCAGCTTCATACCAAGATAGTTCGTTGATAAATCGATCATTCCGCACCTCCGGCAGCCTCAGTCACCAGCTTTTGTTCGGACTTATCTTCAGGTTTCTCCGCGGGAGTGATATTTGGCGTCTCCCCGCGGCCCGGCATCGCGGCCCGAGCCGAGTATACGCGCCACTGCCGCTCGACATCATCCTGCGCTTCTTTGAGCAAAAATGCCGCCAACTCCGGATTGCCCCGCGCCAACATAGTATAGCGGGCCTCGCGATATGCGTACTCCTTGAGCCGGATTGATGGCGCCTTGGAGTCAAGTTGGAAGGGATTCTTGCCCTCGTCGCGCAACACAGGATTGTAGCGCATCAGCGGCCAGTAACCCGACTGCACAGCCAGCTTCTGCTGTTCCAGTCCATGCACCAGGTCGTAACCGTGAGCGATGCAGCTGGAGTAGGCGATGATGATCGACGGCCCATTATGCGCTTCGGCCTCCTGGAAGGCCTTCACCGTGTGAGTGTCGTTGCCGCCGATGGCCACCTGCGCCACATAAACCGAGCCGTAGCTGACGGCTTCCATGGCCAGGTCTTTCCGGCTAGTCGTCTTGCCGCTGGCGGCAAACTTGGCCACCGCCCCGCGCGGCGTCGCTTTGGACATCTGCCCGCCGGTATTCGAGTAGACCTCGGTATCCAGCACCAGCACATTCACGTTCTTACCCGAGCCCAGCACATGGTCCAGTCCGCCGAAGCCGATGTCGAATGCCCAGCCGTCGCCGCCCAGTATCCACACGCTCTTGCGCACCAGCGCGTCAGCAATGGCCAACAGGTTGCGCGCATCCGAGCTCTTGTTACTAGCCAGCTTCTCTTTCAGCGCCTTCACCCGCTCACGCTGCTGGTTCACTTCTGTCTCGGTATTCTGCGCGGCGTCCAGCAGGCCTTTCGCCAATTCGTCCCCGATGGCCCCGGCCAGCCGAGTCACCAGCAACTCGGCAAACTCCTTCTGCTGGTCGAGCGCAATTCTCATGCCGAAGCCAAACTCGGCGTTGTCTTCAAACAGCGAGTTGGACCATGCCGGTCCTTTGCCCTGCGCGTTAGTCGCATAAGGCGTAGTGGGCAGGTTGCCGCCGTAAATCGACGAGCATCCCGTTGCGTTGGCTATATACAGCCGGTCGCCGAACAGTTGCGTCAACAGCTTGATGTAGGGCGTTTCTCCGCAGCCTGCGCAGGCGCCGGAGAACTCAAACAGTGGTTGTAGCAGTTGCAGATCCTTCACCTGGCCATGCGATAGCTTGGAGCGATCCATCTCGGGAAGTCCAAGGAAGAACTCCCAGTTCGTCCGCTCTACCTCGCGCAGCGGCTGCTGTGGCGCCATATTGATGGCCTTCTTGCTGGCGTCGCTCTTGTTTTTCACCGGGCAGGCTTCCACGCACACCGCGCATCCGGTGCAATCCTCAGGAGCAACTTGCAGCGTGTAGCGGTCCTGCTCCATTCCCTTCCATTTCGGCTTGGCCCACTGCAAGGTTGCCGGCGCTTTCTTGGCAATCTCCTCTGAGTAGACCTTGGCGCGAATCACGGCGTGCGGGCAAACCATGACGCATTTGCCGCATTGAATGCACAAATCCTTGTCCCAGACGGGTATGAACTGGGCAATATTCCGCTTCTCCCACTGCGCCGTTGCGCTGGGAAAGGCTCCCCCAGCCGGAATCGCGCTCACCGGAAGCTGATCGCCGTGACCACCGGCAATCTCTCCCAGCACCTCGCGCACGAACTTCGGCGCCTTGGGCGAGATGGGCGGAATCAGATCGAAGCTGGATGAAACAGCCGCCGGCAGCTTCACCTTTTCCAGGTGCGCCAGCGCCGTATCCACCGCTTCATAATTCTTCTTCACCACCGCCTCGCCGCGCTTGCCGTAGGTCTTGTAGATGGCTTTCTTGATCTGCGTAATAGCCTCGTCGCGCGGCAGCACTCCGCTAATGGCGAAGAAGCATGTCTGCATGATGGTATTGATGCGCGAGCCCATCCCTGCCTCGCGCGCCACTTTGTAACCATCGATCACGTAAAACTCGATCTTCTTGCGCAGTATCTCGTCCTGCGTTGTCTTGGGCAGCTTGTCCCAAACCTCGGCCGCCGAGAAAGGCGAGTTCAGCAGGAAGACCGCGCCCGGCACCGCCGCCTCCAGCACGTTCATCTTCTCCAGGAAGCTGAAGTTGTGGCAGGCCACAAAGCTGGCGCGCGTAATCAGGTAAGTTGACTTTATTGGCTTTGGGCCGAAGCGCAGGTGCGAGGTCGTCATCGACCCAGACTTCTTCGAGTCGTACACGAAATAGCCCTGCGCGTAATTCGGCGTTTGCTCGCCGATAATCTTGATCGAGTTCTTGTTCGCGCCCACCGTGCCGTCGGAACCCAGCCCATAGAACAACGCTCGCACCGTTTTCGCATCTTCCGTCGAGAAAGACGCATCATACGTCAGGCTGCTATGGCTCACGTCGTCGTCAATACCGATGGTGAAATGGTTCTTCGGCGCGGCCTTGGCCAGTTCGTCGAAGATGCCCTTGACCATCGCCGGTGTAAATTCCTTCGACGATAGGCCATAGCGCCCGCCAATCACCGTCGGCATCTTGGCAAACTGCAGCGTGGCGGCGTTCTCTCCCAGCACCGTCATCACGTCCATGTAGAGCGGCTCTCCGCTCGCGCCAGGGTCTTTGCAGCGGTCCAGAACGGCAATCGACTTCACCGTCTTGGGCAGCGCGGCCAGAAATGCGCTGGCGTCAAAGGGTTTGTACAGGCGGGCCTTCAGCACTCCCAGCTTCTCGCCCTTCTGATTCAGCGCCTCCACGGCCTCTTCGGCAGCCTCTGCGCCGGAGCCCATCAGCACGATCACCCGCTCGGCGTCCTTCGCGCCGTAGTAATCGAACAAGTGATACGCGCGGCCCGTCTCCTTGGCAAAGCGGTCCATCACCGACTGCACAATTCCCGGAACCGCCTTATGGAACGGCGTGCAAGCCTCGCGCGCCTGGAAGAACACATCGGGATTCTGCGCCGTGCCGCGAATGAAGGGCCTGTCCGGGCAGAGCGCGTTTTGCCGGAACTGGATAATGTACTTATCGTCCAGCATCGCGCGAATCGTCTCGTCGCTGATAGGGATAATCTTGCCCACCTCGTGCGATGTCCGGAAGCCGTCAAAGAAATGCATGAACGGAATGCGCGATTCCAGCGTCGCAATCTGCGCCACCAGCGCCAGGTCGGCCACTTCCTGCACGGAATTGGAGGACAGCATCGCCCACCCGGTCGACCGGCAGGCCATCACGTCACTGTGGTCGCCAAAGATCGACAGCGCGTGCGTCGCCACCGTCCGGGCCGTCACGTGCATCGTCGCCGGGGTCAGCTCGCCGGCAATCTTGTACATATTGGGAATCATCAGCAGCAGCCCCTGCGAGGCCGTAAACGTAGTCCCAAAAGCTCCTGCCTGCAATGCGCCGTGCAGCGCGCCCGCCGCTCCGCCCTCGCTCTGCAGTTCTTCCACAATGGGCAATGCGCCCCAGATGTTTTTCTTCCCCTCCGAGCGCCACTGATCGGCCCACTCGGCCATCGGCGACGACGGCGTAATGGGGTAGATGGCCACCACTTCGGTGAGCCGGTAGGCAACCGAGGCGGCCGCCTCGTTCCCATCCAGAATTACCATTTCCTTTTCACTCATTTACTTAGCCTCATAACGGGTTAGGCGGAAAATAAGCCGCTATTTCTGAGTCTCTTCCATGGGGGTCAAAGCGGCTGTGATGCATGACACATTGAGGAAGGGCAATTCCCAGATTATGTGACGAATTTTATCCATGGGTCTACGATAAAATCTCCACTTTGAAGGGTACAACTATACAGTTTGCGGAAAGAGGCAATCGGAGATGATTGAAGTGTCAGTATGTGATTGGCAGGTCGGGATTTCAGCTTCGACAATGCAAATGCTCAATTTTAGCTTTGTATAAGGGTCTTATCCCTACTGTATATCTGCGAGGGGAGACGTATGTCCCACCTCCAGCATAAACACTGACAAAACCAACATAGGTTGGCATCGTTCCAAGCCGTTTCGCTAACTTGCTAATTTGCTGACTCCTTCTTCTGCTTACGCCGGAATCGCCAACCGCATTACCTGCGTATGCGGCTCGGGAATCGGCAATCCGTCTTCGCGCAACCCTTCGATGTGAAATTCGATGCCTTCGCGGAGTAGTCGCTCCGTCTCAGCGAAGGTCGCGCCCGCCACGCCCAGTCCGGGCAGATCCGGCGCATAAGCGCTCCAACCGTTCGATGTTTGTTCAAAGACCGCCGCGTATTCCTTCATTTCAATCCCGCCTGTTTGAGAATGTTGCTGTACGTTCCCTTGTCCATCTCCTGCGATGGATGGCCGGCCACCGTAACCCGCCCCAGCTTGACAGGGTGCTTGAACTGGCGGTGGCTTCCCTTCTGTGTAACCTGAAACCAGCCGTCGTTCTCTATCAACTTCAGCACGTCGCGAACTTTCATGCAAACTGCTCAATCCTTGCTGTGATTATAGCGCCGATAAAAATTCAATTCCCATCCTGCTCCTCTTTTGCAGATAATTTCCCCCTTTCGGCGCACAATCATCTCATGAACAAACTCCAGACGCGCTGGGCATTTCTGACCATGCCGGGGTCCCCAGCGACAGGCCTTTGTCGCTGGGGTGGCTGACCACTGATAACTGACAACTGGAGGGGTACCCCCACCCCCCCTATACCCCCGGGGGGTATAAATTCCCCAAAAACCTTGCATATTATTTGTAAGCTCTTTGAAATCAAAGTCTATGGAAATTTTTCTACCCCAAAATATCCCACATGGTGAGATTTGGCCTCCGGAAAATGCCGTATTTTTACTGTTTTTTCCCGTTTCTTGTCGCGCTTGGAGATGTTTCCAGGCGATTTCGTTCATCCCAACAGCGCGGCAACCTTGGCCATCTGCTCACTGATCGCGATTCCCTGCGGGCACAACTCTTCGCAGACACCGCAAGCGATGCAGGCGCTCGCCCTCTGCGCCTCGGTAAGAAAGATCTTGTACCGGAATTGCGCGTCCGCCACGTTGTCGTACAAATGCGCGAAGTTGAAGAACTCGAAGTTAGCCGGAATCCACACGCCGTTGGGACAGGGCATGCAGTAATTGCACTTGCTGCACGGAATCACGATTCGCTTGCTGTACTTTTCCCTCACCTTGGCAATCAACGCCTGATCTGCTGCGCTGAAGCTCCCAACGGCCGAGCGATCGGCAAAACTCAGGTTCTCTTCCACCTGTGTCATGGTGCTCATGCCGCTCAGAACCACCGAAACCTCCGGCTGATCCCAGAGCCATCGCAGTGCCCACTCAACCGGCGAGCGCCGCACGGGAAATCTCCCCATCGCTTCCCGCACATCCTTGGGCGGATCGGCCAGCCTTCCGCCCATCAGCGGCTCCATAACCACCACGGCCAGGCCCTTGCTCGCAGCCAGTTTCAGCCCTCGCGTGCCCGCCTGGTTCTCCGTGTCCATGTAGTTGTATTGAATCTGGCAAAAGCTCCACAGATCGCTGCCCTTCACAATCTCCTCGAAGGCCTCGTACTCGTCGTGAAAGGAGAAGCCCAGATGCTTGATTCGCCCGTCGGCCAGTGCGGCCTCGGCTCGAGTAAGAAGATCGTGCTTCAATACAATTTCGTGCCAACGGCTCCGGCTCAACGCATGCAGCAGGTAGAAATCAATGTGGTCGGTTTGCAGCCTTTGCAACTGCTCGTTGAGCAACCGGTCGAAATCCGCCGCGCTCTCTACAAACCAGACCGGCAGCTTGGTAGCCAGCATCACTTTTTCCCGGTAGCCGTCCTTGAGCGCCTTGTCCAGCAATCTCTCGCTTTGGCCGTCATGGTAGACATACGCGGTGTCGAGATAATTCACCCCGTTGTCTATGGCGTGGCGAACCATGCGCAGCGACTCGGCCTCGTCAATGATTCCACTTAAACGGTTGCCATCCGGTGTAGGAAATCGCATACACCCAAAGCCCAGCGCCGAAGCCTTCCAATCCAGCCTTCCAAAACTGCGATACTGCATTCTCACCCCCCGTTGACCCAGCTTCCCAAAACGAATTCTACCCTGACACAATACCAAATAAGACAAAACCACGATTGCGGCTTGGGGCAACAGGTCGTATACTTAAATACGACTAATCTAGTCGTATTTCTAGGGTTCCGCCTTTTGAACGGCCATTGGAGTTTGCAGTTGAGCGTTTTGAGCAAACTGAACGTGGGTGAAAGCGGCATTCTGGTGGGTCTCGACCTGCCTGAATCCGTGCAGAACCATCTGATGCATATGGGCTTTGTTCCCGATGCACTGGTAACAGTCCTGCGCCACGCACCAGCCGGCGACCCCACCGTCTACAGTGTTGATGGCATGGAGATTGCTCTCCGGCGCGAAACCGCTGCGGCCATCCGTATGCGGCCCGTCCAAGCCGAAGTTCTGCAAATCGAGGCTGCCCAATGAGCGCCTGCTGCGAGACTCCGGCCTTCGTTCCGCCCAAATCTTCGCCGCGCGCTGGGCAGCTCACGACCGTAGTGCTGATTGGCCCGCCAAACTCCGGCAAATCCACTCTTTTCAACCGGTTGACCGGCCTGCGCCAAAAGGTAGCCAACTTCCCCGGCGTCACCGTCGAGCAGCGTATGGGCCTTATGGCCGGCGTTGGCCGCCCAGACCTGACGCTTATCGACCTGCCCGGCATCTACTCGCTCGATCCCTACAGCGAGGACGCCCGTGTCTCCATCGACGTGCTGCGCGGCAAGATGGTCGGCACTCCCAAGCCGGACGCGGTGCTTTTGGTGCTCGATTCCCTTCACCTGACCCGCCAACTCATGCTGGCCGCGCCTGTGCTGGCACTCGGGCTGCCTACCTTAGTGCTGCTCAATATGAGCGACCTCATGAAGGCTCGTAACGGCCATATCGACGCCCTTGAGCTAGCTCGAGAACTGGGCGCGCCCGTGGCCCAGATCAGCGCCGTCAACGGAACCGGTCTGGACGCCGTTCCGCTCTTCCTCAACCAGCAGACAGATCGCGCCGCCGCCAAGCCTCTCACTCTCCCCGTCGTGGGCAACGCCGCCAGCACGCACTCCTGGGCCGCGCAGGTGAGCCGCCGCACCGGCTACCGCTCTCCACTCTCGGTCGAAGGCACGCGCAAGATCGACAATGTTCTGCTACATCGCATCTGGGGACCTCTTCTGTTTCTTCTCGTCGTCGTCGGTGTCTTTGAGGTGGTCTTTTCTGTTGGCCAACCACTCTCCGACGGTTTCGGTGCCATTCTGGCCGATATCGGCAACCTCATCCGTCCCTTGTTGCCCACCGGATGGATTCAATCTTTAATTCTCGACGGCGCATGGAAGGGCATCTCGTCGGTGCTCGTATTTCTGCCTCAAATATTGCTGCTCTTTCTCTTTATCGGCATCCTCGAAGACTCCGGTTATCTCTCCCGCGCCGCCCTTATCGCCGACCGCGTGATGCGCACTACCGGGCTCAACGGCAAAGCATTCATTCCCCTGCTCTCGGCCTACGCCTGCGCCGTTCCGGCCATCATGGCCACGAGAACCATCGAGAACAAGCGCGACCGCATGGCGACTATTTTGGTTGCACCCTTCATGACCTGCTCGGCGCGCCTGCCGGTTTATATGCTGCTGATCGCCGCCTTCATTCCCAATATCACCTACATACACGGCTTTCTCGGCCTGCGAACGCTGACCATGCTTGGCCTTTATCTGGCAGGCTTTGTGGGCGCCATGACCACCGCATGGCTGCTCAAGAGCTCCATCCTCAAGTCCAGCGAGACGCCCTTTATCCTCGAATTGCCGCAGTACCGCATGCCCACGCTGCGCTCGCTGGCCCTGCGCCTCCTGGACCGTGCGAAGGTCTTCCTGCGCCAGGCCGGCACCATTATTCTCTGTGTCACGCTGGCGCTGTGGGTACTCGCACATCTGCCGGTGATCCAGTCTCCGGGCGGTCAAATCTCCGCGCCCGAGTTGGCCGACAGCCTCATCGGCCGCCTCGGCCACTACATCGAGCCGGCTATTGCGCCGCTTGGCTTCAACTGGAAGATTGGCATCGGGCTGCTATCCAGCGTGCTGGCCCGCGAGGTCATGGTCAGCACTATGGGGACGTTGTATGGCGCCCAAGCTGACACGCACGCCCTGAGCCTGCAAACCGCCCTGCACCACGACATGACCCTGGGCGGCGCGCTGGCGCTGATGATCTTCTTCGCCTTCGCCATGCAGTGCACCTCTACCATCGCCGTCGTCCACCGCGAGACCAACAGTTGGAAGTGGCCCGCCGTCCAGTTCCTCTACATGCTGGCGCTGGCCTGGATCGCGGCTTATGCGGTCAACCATCTGGTCTTGGCGATCTTCGGATAGAACAATCACCATGGCAAATACAGTTTTGCCGGTTTGGCAACCTTTACAATTTATCCATATGCGAAAGCTGATTGTTGCGGCCCTTCTGATAGCGGCTTCCGTTGCCCCGGCACAAACCAATCCACCCAGAAACCATGGCAACGACAAGCTCCGCTTCACGTTGATCTTGTCTCGCCACGGTGTTCGTCCTCCCCTCGTCGCCAATTCTGTTCTTGGCCTTCGTTCTTCCACTGCATGGCCTGAATGGGAGGTCCCACTTGGCTATCTGACGCCGCACGGCGCCTTGGCGATCCATCAAATGGGCGCTTACATGCGCCTTGACCTAGCCCGCAAGGGCCTGTTCCCCGCCACCGGCTGCCCAGGAAACGACGATATTTATCTTTACGCCGATACCGATGAGCGCACCATTATGAGCACGCGCAGCACCTTTGTCGGCCTGGAACCAGGTTGCGATCTGCCGCCCGTTCACACGGTCGCTGCGTCTGCCGCCAAAGCAGACCCCATCTTCATGCCGATCCCCGGCTTTTTTCCCCCGCCATCCGCGGAAGCAGTCGCAGCTGACCAGCGTGCCACATTTGGCAACGACCCGGATGCCTTCTTTTCCCTGGCCGCAAACCCCGAACTGAAAGAACTCGCTTCTATCCTCGCGCCCGACCCCGCACATCCCGCCGCAAAACCCATCCTCGACGATCCCCGGCCCCTTGCTTTGGCCCCCTCGCTGATTGAGGATTTTCTGCTCGAATTTACCGACGGCAAACCGATGTCGGATGTCGGTTGGGGCCGTGTCGATGAGCCTACTCTCCTTCGTCTCATGCCGCTCTATATCAAGGGATTTGATTATGTAACACGCACGCCCTTATCGGCTCGCTCGCGCGGCTCCAGCCTCGTGGCGCACATTCTTGACACGCTCGAGCAGGCCGCGCAGCCTGAGCAAACCCAGCCCGCCCTGCCCGTTCCCGGCGCCTTCGGCCCCGTCGGCGCGCGCCTGGTTTACATTGGCGGTCACGACAGCGACCTGAGCCGTATCGGCGGCCTGTTCAATCTGCACTGGAAGGTTGGTGGCGTCACCGACGATACGCCTCCGGATTCGCAGATCGTTTTCGAACTGTGGCAGAACTCAAAGTCGAAGCAATACACCGTCCGTCTCTTCTACCGTGCTCAGACCTACGATCAGTTGCGCTCCAGCCATGCCCTTACGCTGGCCAACCCGCCCGTTGAGGTCGATCTCGTGCCTCCCGGCTGCCGCGCCGGCCAGCCTTGCCCCTTTGCCACATTCGACCAGGCCGCACACGCTCTGCGCGATCCGGCTTACATCAAGCCCGACCTTATGCCGACGCAAATCGCACCGCCAAACCCGTAACACTCTGACTCTGGTAAAACGGAAATGCGCTTGCTTCTGCTTGCACTTGCGAAGCCCGCGGTTGTCGCACGCCAAATTATGGGATTTTGGGGACGTATCTGATTCCGTCGGGGAGTGATGCGTGAATCCTAGATCTCTGTAGCGAGACCTGTCACTCGCTATCACTGGTTCACATGCACGACCTTGGCCGGCGGAAATCCGTTGAAGTATGTGCTGCTGGCGATGGAATAGGCGCCTATGTTTTCGGAGTAGACCAGTTCGCCCATGTCCAGGACCGGAAGCTGCTCGACTAAACCGATGGTATCGAGCGCGTCGCAGGTGGGACCGTAGACGGCGCAGAACTGAGTAGGACCTTCATTGAAACTTTTCAGGTGGTACTGGGCGTGATCGAAGATGATGCCGCTGTAGGTTTGATAGACGCCATCGTTGAGATAGTAACTAAGTTTGCCGCCCCGGACGGATTTGCCGATGATCTGGGCGACGGCGGTCGCGGCGCTGGCCACCATAAAACGCCCTGGTTCGGCTAGGATTTCGATCGGTGGTGGGAAAAGACGGTCCAGTTCAGAGTTCAGCATTTTGGCGAGTTTCTTGAATGGGGGGACCGAGTCGTCATAGGGAGCGGGAAAACCACCGCCGATGTCGAGGATCTTGAGATCGTAACCGCGCTCCCTGGCTTCTGCAAAGACGCCCGCGGCCATGTGCAGCGCCTCACTATAGTTTTTCAAATTCGTGCACTGGCTGCCGACGTGGAAGCTCAGCCCCTCGACCTCCAGCTTGTTATTGTGAGCGAAGGCAATCAGGTCCACGGCCTCGCCCGGCAAAGCGCCAAATTTGCTTGCCAGCTCCACCATCGAACCGGTGCTGGGAACGCGTATCCGCAACACCAGGCCCGCATGTGGCGCATAGCGTGCGATCTTGATCACCTCTTCGTAGTTATCGTAGGTGACCAGCGGCTTGTACGGATCCAGCCGCTCGAGTGTTTCAATCGCTTTGATGGGGTTCGCGTAAATGATGCGATCCCATATATAGGCCTGCTTCTCTTCTGGCGGAAGATGCTCGATTTTTTCGTGAACAATCAAAAACTCGGCCATGCTGGCCACGTCGAAACTGGCTCCGGCATCGTAGAACGTCTGCACAATCGCCGGGTCGCTGTTGGCCTTCACCGAATAGTAAACCTGCACGCGCGGCAACAGCGCTCGGAATTGCTCGTAGTTTGCTCTCAGCACCTTATGGTCCACGACTACGAGCGGGGTGCCGTGCTGTTTAGCCAGTTCAAGTAGTGTTTTAGGATCCATAGCTCATGCTCCACAGCTTTCAGGTCTTATCCATTGAAATCTTGCGGCGCGCGGGATGGCTCTTGCATCACCCGCGAATTCCCTTCCCGCCGCGCCGAAGTTCAAATGCCGTCTCCTTCGGTGATGAGAAAATTCTTGAACTGCCACAGGTCGGATCTGTCCAGCTGCGGCTGATTATAGCCACTGAAGAAGTTGGAGTAGTGCTTCAGCGGTGTCCAATCCGAGGCCACGGAAACAAACTTGCCCAGGTAGGGCTTGCTGATGTCCAGCACGTAGTCGTGTGGCAAGTCGTCCGGCACGCACAGTCCCTTGCGCGGGTTCTCGTGCATCCACATGCATGCGGCAACAACGGAGACAGCTACCTGCATCGTCGTAGCGTTCTGATGCGGCACCAGTCGGCGCGACTCGTCGATATCCAGGTCGGTTCCACACCACCACGATTGGTAAGGGTGCCCCATCACCAGCGCGCCCAGAATATCGGCCCCGCTGATGATTTCGTCCGTCATGATGCGGATCTTCGGTTGCAGCCGGTAGTCGTATCCGCGCAGCTCATACAACGAGGCAATGGCGGCGTCGCACGGGCAATACGCGTAGTGCACTGTGGGGCGGTAGATCGCCTTGCCGTTTTCCCAAACGGTGAGCTTGTCGCTGATGGTGAATGCCTCGCCGTGGCGCACAATCATGCCCACGATTTCGTGATTGGGTGGCACCCAGCTAGCCACCAGCGTATTGATGCCCATCCGCGCCAGGCAAATTTGGTTCTTGGGACCGTCCGCATGCTCGTAGGCCAGCGCGGGCAGCTCTTTTTCATGCGTGCCCCAACCCATCTCGGCCGTTGTCGTCCCCTCCTCCCTGAAGCCCTCTACGCTCCAGGTATTGACGAACTCGTTCACCTGCTTGGGCTGATCGGTAATCTGCGTGTCGCGCTCGCTGCAATGAATGACCTTGACGCCGAGTTCGTAGGCAAGGTGGTTGAAGTTCCGCGCCTTGGCGTGGTGAGCGACCTTTGCCCCCTGAGCCCCGCTGAATTTCATTTCCGCCAGCGCGCGATGCGCAATGTCCAGCAGCGCCTGCTTGGTGAAATGGCTGATCAGGCCGGGGTTGGCTCCGTGCTCGATCACCGCCGTTGGTCCCGGCTCGCTCCACCTGGAAATCATCCGCCGCAGATTCATGTGGCGCCAGTAGAGGGTTCGCTCCGTGGGGGGCTTGTTTTCGGCTCCGGCGTAAGGATCCCAAAGCTCTACCGACGTGTTCACATAGAGAACGCCTTTGTCGTGGCACCACTGCACGATTTCGCAGCAATCAATATTCCACGCCAGGTCGATAAGCATGTCTCCGGCCGAGAGGTGCTTTCCCAGCAAGCTCCCCAGATTCTCCTCGGTCACACGGTCCTTGATGAAGGTCATTCCCTGCACGATCCAGGGCCTCAGAGCATCATCGTTTTGATCAAAATCTATAATGGTGACCTTTTTGGGATCAATGCTCATGTGTTTGACCAAGATAGGCAGCGTACAACGCGCCACCGCTCCAAAACCGACGAGCAATACTCGATTCGGAAATGCAACCATCCTTATGCTTCCCCCTCTTTAGTGCCGGAGCTATAGCGAAACCAGAGTAGCTTTACCCCGGAAGCAACTCCGCTAAGTGGCTTTTTTCTTAAGAAAAAGCCACCTCGAACAATCTTGATAAGGGCACGTATACTCTGGTTTCGCTCTAAGCAGGTCAACAACCTGAAAAACCATGCATCTGCCCCGGCAAGCCAATCCGCCCCGTCTCTGTAAACGAATGCAACTCATCTTATCACCACATTCAGGTCGCGGGGCTGCGGAAAACTGGTCAAAAAGCCTTGGAATATGACCTGATTCTGGGGGATTGCGAACAAATCGGTTCTGGCCACGCTTTATGAGGTAATTCCGGGGGCTTATCTGATTCCGTTGGGGAGTGTCGAGAGCATCCGGCGGAGGGGAAAATTTGTGATTTCCCAAATTCCAAAAGCAAGACCTGTGGCACCCTGCAATATTTGCTATTAGGCGTAAATCTCCCTCGCAATTTGATCAAAAATTCATGCCGCGTCCAAGTGCGAACTCTATTGCTAACAGTGAATAGTCCAACGTGCTGGTTCGGTCAAGAGTGTAAATCTCTTCGAAAACGCCTGGTTCGGGGTTTCGGAGTTTTACCACAAACTTCACTCCATCTTGAGGTTCGGCTACAGACTGCCCTTTACTGGCCTCGGCTTTGACCATGGCTTCATCGCCGGAGATGGATGTGATCACAAGGCTTCGTTCATTCTTCGGGTCGAGCGCGAACAGAAGACCGATAGCCTTCGGGTCACCGGAGTTGATGGTTCTGTCTTCTCCCAAGGGAGATGTCGGATCCATTTTTGCCTGTGTGGGGTCATAGTGTCTGAGCCCCCAAAACCGCGCATTGGCATCCAGTAACCGCCACTCGGGCAGTTGATCCGGCAGAGCACGAGGAGCTTTCTTGTGCGCCATTCGCTCCAGAACTTCCTGTAAATATTGCCGATTGTTAGCAACGAGCAACACGTTGGGCTGCGGAAGGGCAAGAAAGTAAGTCCACTCTGCCTTTAACTGTTCATCATTTTCGTGTATCACCAGGACTCGCGTTCCGCCAATAGTTTCCTTGGAATCACCTTTTGTGCTTGGCATTCGCCCAATGATGCTATCCAATCCGCCCAAGTTTTTCTCAAATATTACGATGGAGCAACCTTCGAATTCCATCACTTCTTCGCCATGAGACGGCTCTCGGAAATGCCGCGAGCCTTGCATTGCGTATGCTACGGTATAGCCTTTCAGCGCTGCTGTAAGATCCAGCTCATAAAACAGTTCGAGTGGCAGTTCCTCAAATCTAGCTCGTATTTCAGCCTGAGTCGCTTGCTTGGTGAACCACTTTTGCTCGTCCTTCTCACTGGTCTCGTCTGATTCAGACGGGATGAGAAAGGGGCCGCGAGCAGCTACCACGCTCTCCGTATCGGCGGGGAGCCACCAAATCAGTTCTTTCTGGTCAACTGTCTGGCCGGCGGCCCCAGTTGAATGCCCAGGGGTTTGAGATGGATTGGCCTCCTGAGAAACGGAAGATGCGATTGCGAAGATCGCGGTAAGAACCGCGGCACAAAGGGTTGCTCTTTTCGACAAGCTGAAATGGAGATGCTTCTCATCACGTTTCAGGAAAGATATGGACATAATTAGTCCCTCCGTATTGCATCCGGCTTTATGCTCCCGCCTTCTTCTCAATCTTTGCCCACGAATCCTTCAGTGGCAGTGTCCGATTGAAGACCAGATTGCCCGGTTTTGAGTCTGGATCGAGGCAGAAGTAGCCGACGCGCTCGAACTGGAAGCGGTCTTCAAGCTGTGCGTTAACCAGTGAGGGCTCAAGTCTGGCTCCAGTGACGATCTCCAGCGAGTTGGGGTTGAGGTTGTCGAGGACATCCTGTCCTTCGGCAAGATCGTATGGATCGGGTTTGGCGAAGAGCTTATCGTATAGGCGGATTTCTGCCGTCAGGGCATGAGCTGTTGACACCCAGTGAATGGTGGACTTTACCTTGCGCCCGTCGGGTGAGTTGCCGCCGCGGCTGGCCGGATCGTAGGTGCAGTGGACTTCGACGATGCTGCCGTCGGCAGCCTTCACCACGCTTTGTGCTGTTACGAAGTAGGCGTTGCGCAGGCGGACCTCCTTGCCGGGAGAGAGGCGGTAGTACTTGGGCGGAGGAACGTCGCGGAAATCGTCCTGCTCGATGTATAACTCGCGTGAGAATGGCACCTGGCGTTTGCCCGCTGTGGGGTCTTCGGGATTGTTGGCCACCTCGACGTATTCTTCCTGACCAACAGGGTAGTTGTCGATAATGAGCTTCAACGGGCGCAGCACGGCCATGGCGCGGCGTGCGTGGCGGTTGAGCTCATCGCGCTGAAAGTGCTCGAGCATTTCAACGTCGGTGGAGCCGTTGGTGCGGGAGACGCCGGCTGCTGCGACGAAGGTGCGGATGGCTTCCGGTGTAAAGCCGCGGCGGCGAATGCCGCAAAGAGTGGGCATGCGTGGATCGTCCCAGCCGTTGACGCGCTTTTCCTGCACCAGCTGGAGGAGCTTACGCTTGCTCAGCATGGTGTAGGTAATGTTGAGGCGGTCGAATTCAAACTGCTGCGAGGGGAAGATGCCCAGCTGCTCGATATACCAGCGGTAGAGCGGCTGATGGTCGGCGAATTCCAGTGTGCACATGGAGTGGGTGACGCACTCAATCGAGTCTGACTGGCCGTGCGCGTAGTCGTACATCGGATAAATGCACCATTCATCGCCGGTGCGGTGGTGCGAGGCATGCAGAATGCGATACATGACCGGATCGCGCATATTCAGATTCGGCGAGGCCATGTCGATCTTGGCTCTCAGCACGCGCGAGCCGTCGGGGAACTCGCCGGCTTTCATTCTTTGAAAGAGGTCGAGATTTTCTTCGACAGACCTATTTCGATAGGGCGAGTCTTTGCCGGGCTCGGTCAGGGTGCCGCGATACTGGCGAATCTCATCGGCGGAGAGGTCATCGACGTAGGCTTTCTCAGCTTTGATGAGCTGTAAGGCCCACTCGTAGAGCTGGCCAAAATAATCCGAGGCGTAGCAGAGGCGCTCCCAGTCGAAGCCGAGCCAGCGCACATCCTCCATAATGGAATCGACGTACTCCTGCTCTTCCTTCTCGGGATTGGTGTCGTCGAAGCGCAGGTTGGTCTTGCCGCCGAACTCGTCGGCCAGGCCGAAGTCGATGCAGATGGCCTTGGCGTGGCCGATGTGCAGGTATCCGTTGGGCTCGGGTGGAAAACGGGTCTGGATGACGGCGTCGCCGAACTTTTTGGTGCGCACATCCTCGGCAATGATCTCGCGGAGGAAGTTGGGTTGAGTGCTGGCGGCTTGGCTTTCCGGATTTACATTGGTCATGGCTCGAATTCCTTACTGGGCTGCGAATCCATTTTCTACGATTCTACTGGAGAGCTTCGACTCAAGCGAGCAATGAAATGCGGTCGATGGCCTGGCGGATGCGCTCCAGGCAAACCTCGCGGCCGAGCACTGCCATGGTTTCAAAGAGCGGCGGCGCGTTTTTGCGCCCGCAGACGGCGACGCGGATGGGCTGGAAGGCCTGCCCGGCCTTGAGTCCTAGTGACGCTGCGGCCTGGCGAAGCGCCTGGTCGAGCGAATCGTGATCGAAGGCCGTCCCCGCCAAAACTTCTTGAGCATGTTTGAGAACACGGAGAGCCATGGCCGCATCGCCCTTCAGCGGAATCAACTCGGCGGGATCATAGGGCGCGAGCTGTGGGAGGAAGAAGAAGTCGGCGGCGGCGGGGGCATCACGCAGGAGTTTGATGCGCTCGCGGATGAGCGGGGTTACGGCCAGTAGCTTTTCGGGCGAGGGCTGGAAGCCGGCAGCCGCGAAGAAGGGCTGGAGCTGGCGGCTTAGCTGCTCGACGGGCAGAGCGCGGATATGCTCGGCGTTGAGCCAGACAGCTTTGGGATCGAAAGGGTCGGCGTCAGTAAAATTGATGACGGCGTTGGCGCGGTTGACGCCCTCAAATGTGAAAGCCGCAGTCAACTCATCAAGCGTCAGGAACTCACGGTCGTCCTTGGGCGACCAGCCCAGCAGGCAGAGAAAATTTACAAATGCCTGAGGAAGGAAGCCCGCATCGCGATACGTTGTCACGCTGACGACGGGGCCGTGTTTCCGTTTTGACAGCTTGGCCCCATCCGGCGCAACGAGCAACGGTAGATGCGCGAACTGGGGCGGCTCGACGCCCCTACCCTCTCCTAGGCCTTCGAAGATCAACAGGTGCTTGAAGGTGTTGGTCAGGTGATCCTGGCCGCGGATGATATGGCTGATGCGCAAATCGGCGTCATCGGCACAGGAGGCGAGGTGGTAGGTGGGCATCCCGTCAGAACGTAACAGGGCGAAGTCTTCCACCTCGTCGGCGAGCTTGGACTGCGTGCCATAGACGGCGTCGGTGAAGCTCAGGGTGCGACTTTCACCACGAGGTACACGATATCGCAGGGCAAAGGGCTCTCCAGCGGCGGCGCGGCGGTCGCTTTCTTCCCTTGATAACTCGCGCATTCCGGTGTTGAAGAGCCATGCGCCCTGGGCTGAGGACTGGTTTTCGTCTCCCGCATGGGCTGGGGTGAAGTCGCGATAGGCAAGGCCCTTGGCGAAGATGGCCTCGGCAGCCTTGCGATGCAGGGCGAGGCGTTCCGATTGCTTGTATTCTTCGTCCCAGTTGAGGCCCAGCCAGCGCAGGCCTTCAAAAATCGACTGTACACTGGCCTCGGTATTGCGCTCGACATCGGTATCGTCCAGCCGCAACACCATGGTTCCGCCATTATGGCGGGCATAGAGCCAATTGAAAATAAAGGTGCGCGCGCTGCCTACGTGCAAAAAGCCGGTGGGCGAGGGTGCAAAACGCACGCGAGGCGTCTTTGCCGAGGAGGGAGCGGGATCAGGCATATTGCTTGTATGTTACCAATCGCGACGCTGTTCGCGCCTCCTGCTCGGTTCACCCATCGGTCTTAGCCCTGAGGCGGATACGGCGGCCGCGGCGGGTAGGGCGGTTGCTGCTGCCAAACGGGCGGTGGCGCAGGCACAACCTTCCATTCCGCGAAGGCCAGTACATAGAGCAAGATCAGCCCTGTTAGCGGAAACAAACACAACAATGAAAGCCAGGGCGAAAAACCGGCTTTCTTTGAGATAAACCAGGTCGGGATAATGAAGATAAGGGCCTGAATGAGGTAGAAAACAACATAAACGCCAATAACTGCGGCAATGATTCCGCCCACCTGATTCGAGTCACCGTACATAGACGTCACTCCATAGGTTGAATTTGAACTCACAGTAACGGTAAAGCCAAACCGTACATTTCGCAATCATATTCTTGCGATCAATCGCGTGCTTTTTCAATGCAGTCGTAGTACTCAGACCTGCATGAATACTTGCATATCCTGCGACTATCGTTGTCCCGGTTCTCTTCTTCGCAATCTTTTTCACATGCCGTCCGTTTCGCCTGACAGCAACTTTTCGTGTTATCTGTACAGGCTGCTGCCTGTTTAATGGCCGCGTCTTCCGTTGAATTCTTACAAGAAGCAACAAAGGCAACGGGAGTCAGGAACAATCCCAGAACCAATACTAAAATCGTCCTCTTCATCTACTTTTCCCCATCGTACGCGCAAGTCATGACTCTGATTACTCGCCATGAATATACTTCTGTTGCTTCTAACCTCTGTCCCCTGCCCTACGGAATCTCCTCGTTATCGTACTCCGGGCCGCCGCGCTTTTTGGGCACTCCGTGGACGGAGCTGAGCAGGTCTTCAACGACATCCTCCAGTTGGCGCTGGCTTTCGATCACCGCGCTCATGCTCTTCAGCTCTTCCGGCTCAATCACGCGCTCCACCAGGGCGATGGCGTGGCACTGGGCGACATGGTCCAGGTTCAAACCCTCCGGAGTCTTGGCCTTGATGCTTACCTGGTCCGTGCCCAGTCCCAGCAGTTCTGCAACTCGGGCGCGCAACTCGCCGGAGACGGGGCCGATCTTGGGCTTGGCCAGAATCAAAGTAATGTCGATATTCACGATGCGGTAGCCTGCGCGTTGCAGCGTCTCCAGGGCTGTGCTGAGAAAGATGGCCGAGTCGGCGTTCTTCCAGCGCGGGTCGCCGGGCGGGAAAAAGCTGCCAATGTCGCCAGCGGCAATCGAACCCAGCAGGGCGTCGGTCAAGGCATGCAGCAGCACGTCGCCGTCGGAGTGACCTTCCAGACCTTCCTGATGTTTGAGCGATACCCCGCCGATACGTAACGGCACGCCCGTCTTGAAGACGTGCGAGTCATAGCCAAATCCTATCCGTGTTTCCATGGTTTCCTTGCCTGTTCTTGCCTGGTTTCCGCTTTTAGCGGGCGCGCCGGCGCAGATAAAACTCGGCCAACTCCAAATCGCCCGGCTGGGTAATCTTCATATTCACCGGAGAACCATGCACAACAGCCACAGGCTGTCCGGCGCGCTCCAGGAGCGAAGCTTCGTCGGTGCCTATAAACCCGTCTGCCATTGCCTCAGCAAAGGCTTTTCTCAGGAGGTCTACGCGGAAGCCCTGCGGCGTCTGTGCCTGCACAATAAACTCGCGCGGAATGGTGGAGGTAATCAACGCTCCATGCGCGGTCCGTTCCACCTGCTTGATGGTGTCCACGGCAGGCAGCCCCACGATGGCCGCCCCATGCTCCAAAACCGCGTCGATGGTCCGATCGATGGTGGCCGCGTCAATTAGCGGCCTGACGGCGTCGTGCACCAGAACAATGTCGTCGGGCTGGGCCGGCAACGCCTCCAGCGCATGGGAAACAGACTCCTGACGGCTGTCTCCGCCTTCCACCACGCTTGCCCGGTTGGCAAAGCCGTACTCTGCAATCTGGGCTTGGACGCGCTCCATTTCCGGTTTACGCACTGCCACACAAATCGCTGTTACCCGTTCCACCGAGGCAAAGGCGCGCAACGAATGAATCAGGATGGGAAGCCCATCGAGGATGAGAAACTGCTTGGGCTGCGGCCCGGCCATTCGGGTTCCCAGCCCTGCAGCGGGTAGAATCGCAAACACTTGCATCTCGGTTGGAGTATACAACGAATACGTGCTCAACATGCACAGAATGTTGCAGGTGTTGCGTTCTAATGGCAGAATGGCGGCTTGGTAATTGGCAGTAATTGGCGGCAGGCGAGTATGATTCCGGCTGAATAGTTTCTGCCCAGTATGTGGCTGTGAGGAGACCGTGAGCGGCTCCTCCAGTCGCTTGTGTGCCTTGGACGTAAAGGAAATTTGGACAAATTTACAATGGATTAAGGCACAGGAAGGCCTTGCATGAAATCAACCCGAAATCGGCCGGATTTTTCAGGCGTATGGGAACTCAATTTTGAGAAAAGCAGCCTGCGCGGCCCGGCTCCGGAGCGGATACTGATGAAAATCAGCCATAAAGAACCGAGGCTGGTTCAGGAGATTCTCGTTACAATCGCCGGCGGCAAGGAGCAGCGGATGACCTTCACCCTTGAAATTGGCGCTGAAACAACAAACCCGATGGGTGGCGGCATGGCCCGAAACCACGCATGGTGGCAAGAGAAGGAACTCGTGATTGAGTCGAGGGTGAGCTTATCCGGCAGGGAGGCCTATTTCAAAGACCATTGGTCGCTCTCTAAAGATGGCCAGACGCTGACCATGGAGCATCGCGACGATGACTTGGCCGGGCAGATAGCCGTGCTCGAAAAAAGGTCCTCGACGAAGACAAAAGAGCTTTAGATGCTGAACACTCAACAGTTTTAGCCGGATTTTCCCTGGCATATAACCTTCGCGCCTTATCATTTGGAAATGCGCCCCAAGCTGCCCCTCGATGTGTCGCTGTTCAGGCCCGGACTCCGGTTGGCCGTAGGCCTCTCTGGCGGCGCTGATTCCGTGGCCCTGGTGTTCGCTTTGGCGGAGCGGCGCCGGGAGCTGGGCCTGGTGTTGCACGCCGCCCACCTGCACCACGGCCTGCGCGGCGAAGAGGCCGACGGCGACCTGGCCTTTTCCCGCGTCTTGGCAGCCAAACTCGGTCTTCCCTTTCACGAGGCGCGCGTGGATGCCGGGACAACTGCCGATAAAAACACCGAAACAATTGAAGAGGCCGCGCGCCGTCTGCGTTACAGCTGGTTCCGACAGCTCATGGCTTCATGCGAGGTGGAAGCCGTGGCCACTGCCCACACCCTCGACGACCAAGCCGAAACTGTACTGGCTAAATTCCTGCGCGGAGCCTGGACGGAGGGTTTGAGTGGCATCCATCCGGTAATCGAATTTCCCGAAGGCCGCATCCTGCGTCCGCTGCTTTCTACTACGCGGTCTGAGGTCGAGGCTTATCTGAGGGCCTTAGGCCAGGACTGGCGCGAAGACTCCTCCAATCGCCACCTCACCTTCACCCGTAACCGCATTCGCCACGAGTTGCTGCCGCTGCTTGAGGGATGGAACCCACAACTGCGCGAGCATCTGGCGCATATGGCTACGCTGGCCCGTGATGAAGAGGCTTGGTGGCAAGCCGAAATGGCTCGCCTCGCCCCACAGATTTTGTTGCCCGGCCGCCCCGCCCGTGGCGGAGGCCGCTCCTCTGGCGATGGCCTGGCTATCGATGTCACTCGGCTGTCCGCGCTTCACCCGGCTCTGCAGCGTCGCCTCTTGCGCTTCGCTGCGGAACAGTTGGGAGCTGCAGTCGATTTTCCCGCCACCGAGGCTCTTCGTACTCTGGCCCTCGCAGGCCGTGCCGGACAGAAGCTTGAGTTGGCCCACGGGCTCCGCGCGGAGCGTACTGCAAGGGAGCTGCGACTGGCCGTTTTGCCGGTCATTACTGTCAGCGTGGCTGCCGTGGAGCTAGCCCCTGAGTACACCGTAGCCATTCCCGGCGAAGTCGCTGCCCTGGCCTTCGGGCTTCTGCTGAAGATTGAGGTTAACGAGTCAGGCAAGTCAACAGAGGCCCGCTCTGCCACATTGCGCAACTGGAAACCCGGAGATCGCGTCCAGTTGCGCCACTCCTCCGGCCCACGCAAGGTGAAGGAAGTCTTAGAGCGCATTAAAGTTACAGGCTCCAGCCGCGTTCTCTGGCCGGTCCTCGAACTGAACGGCCGCATCGTCTGGATGCAGGGAGTCGAAGTGGAGCCCGAATCGGGAATCCGCATTCATACAAACAGCCTTTAAGCCGCTGCGGAACCAGTCTCAAGATTGCCATCAACTCACCCCGTCCTGAGAGTACAATGAGAATAACTGCCTTTAAGGCGGCAGAGTTAGTGTGTCTGCTGACAAGACTTCGCGTTTTTTGAGTATCTTTGTGGTATATTGCGGCGTCTAAAAGGTGTGCATTTGGTGCTGGAGAGCCGTTGATTCGCTTCTTCATCACCGGAAGAAAGGAATTCTGGTGAATTCGACCGTTAAATCGATCATGGTCTGGGTCTGCATCATCGCCTGCGGCATGGTTCTTATCAGCTGGGTGACGAAGAACGCCAGCATGGGCAAAACCACTGATATCGGCTACTCGGATCTGTTGGACAAGATCGAGGCCGGACAAGTGCAGGACGCTACCATCCAGGGGACCGAAGTTCACGGCCATTTGAAGGGTTCAAAGGACGAATTCCACACCATTATCTCCGGAAGCACCACCGACAACCTGACCAAGGAACTGCACGCAGCCAAGACGCATTTCGATCTGAAGGATCCGCAGAGCAACGGCATCCTGTTGCAAGTGCTGTATAGCGTAGGTCCGATAGCTCTGCTTATCGGATTCTGGTTTTTTATGATGCGCCAGATGCAGGCCGGCGGCAACAAGGCGATGTCCTTCGGCAAGAGCCGTGCCCGCCTGCTCTCCATGCAGCAGAAGAAGATCACCTTCAAGGAAGTGGCCGGCGTGGATGAGGCCAAGGAAGAGCTGAAGGAAATCATCGAGTACCTGCGTGAGCCGGCGAAGTTCCAGAAGCTCGGCGGACGCATTCCCAAGGGCGTGTTGCTGGTCGGTCCTCCGGGAACCGGCAAGACGCTGCTGGCCAGAGCCGTAGCTGGCGAGGCCAATGTTCCGTTCTTTTCCATCTCCGGCTCGGATTTTGTAGAGATGTTCGTCGGCGTGGGCGCCAGCCGCGTCCGCGACCTCTTTGAGCAGGGTAAGAAAAATGCGCCCTGCATCATTTTCATCGATGAGATTGACGCCGTGGGACGTCATCGCGGCGCAGGCCTGGGCGGCGGGCACGACGAGCGCGAGCAGACCCTCAATCAGCTTCTCGTCGAGATGGACGGCTTTGAATCCAACGACGGCGTGATCCTGGTGGCCGCCACCAACCGCCCCGACGTGCTGGACCCTGCCCTGCTTCGCCCTGGCCGCTTCGACCGCCGCGTAGTCGTTGGCCTTCCCGACGTCCGCGGCCGCGAGGAGATTCTACGCGTCCATGTAAAGAAAGTTCCCATCTCCGAGGATGTAAACCTGAACATCCTGGCTCGCGGCACGCCCGGCTTCAGCGGCGCTGACCTGGCCAACATGGTCAACGAAGCCGCCTTGAGCGCGGCACGCATGAACCGCAAGCACGTCACCATGTACGACTGCGAGCTGGCCAAGGACAAAGTGCTGATGGGCGCCGAGCGCAAGTCGATGCTGCTCACGGACGAGGAGAAGCGTGTCACTGCCTATCATGAGGCCGGTCACGCGCTGGTTTCCCTCAAACGCGACCACTCCGACCCGGTGCATAAAGTCACGATTATTCCCCGCGGCATGGCTCTGGGCGTCACCGTTCACCTGCCCGATGATCGCCACAACTACACGCGCGAGTACCTTGAGACGCGTCTGGCAATGCTCTACGGCGGGCGCGTGGCTGAAGAGATCTTCCTGAACCAGATGTCGACGGGCGCGGGCAATGATATCGAGCGGGCCACCGATCTTGCGCGCTCCATGGTCTGCGAGTACGGCATGAGCCGCCTCGGCCCGCTTACCTTCGGGAAAAAGGAAGAACAGATCTTCCTGGGCCGCGAGATTGCCCAGCATCGCGACTTCAGCGAGGAAACAGCCCGCCAGATCGACCTTGAAGTGCGCCGTCTGATCGACGAAGCTTATCAGGCCGCCCATACTATTGTCGAAACCAACGCAGATGCCATGCACCGCATCGCCGCGGCGCTGTTGGAGCGCGAGACTATCGATGCCGAAGAGATCAAGATGCTCATCGACGGCAAGGAGCTACCCCCCTTGCGTTCGAATCTGGCTACGCCCTCCGACACCGGAAGCAATGACGTGCAGGAGGTTCTCAAGCCTGAAAGCCGCGGGCCAAACTACCCCGAAGGCGCGCCTTCACCTGCATAAACTCAGCGCATTTCACACAAAGAAAGGGCCACCCCATCGGAGTGGCCCTTTGCTTTTAGCAGCTTAGAAAATCTTATATCCGACGCCCATGCTGACCCCATAAGGCGACAGATTGGTGTTGCCATTGCCCCACCAGGGCCAATAGTGGTACTCGACATCAACTGCACGAAGGCTGATCTTCCTGGTCAGCTTTACGTCCATGCCTCCGCCGAAGGCAATGTCAGTGTACCTCCCGGAGGCATTATAGAAATCGGATCCGAAGTTCATATTAGAGAATCCGGCCAGCGCCTTGCCATAGACCGTCGCCTTCCAGAAGTGGTACACCGGAATCCTGGGGCCGATCAGGTAGTTGTCCTCGGTGATGCCTTGGAACGCGTTCCAGCGCAGCCAGCGGCCTTCGGCCTCGAACTGCACCCAGCGCCTCAGCCTCACGTCCACATAAGCGCCCACGCCGAACAGAGGCTGGTTGCTGGATTGTGCGATGAAGCCATTGGAGTCATATCCCCCTATAAAATCCGGCTGAAATGCGGAAGCCATCCCACCGGCCGTGATCGAAACCTGCCGTCCGGTGGCGGAGGGAACCACTTGCGCGCTGGCGGCAACGGCTCCTGCAACAAACAGAATCGAGAACATAAGCGAGCAATATCGTTTCATAAGTCGAAAGCACTTTCAGTCCCGGCATTTCTTTGCAGCCAGTGACAAATGTAACTCAATCAGGTTTTGAAATCCCCGGGCTAAAATGCAACGCACTGCGCATCCTCGTCCAAAGATTTCGGATAATGGCTACTGTGTTGGTGGATTCGTTGTGCCCGTGGTCTTCTGGGGCGTCTCGCCGCCAGTAGACGGTGTCAAGCGCGACGCATCGTAGCGCTGCAATTTGAAGAAGATCGGCGTCACTTCCAGTGGCATCTTGTCGCGCGGGTTCACGTAGGGATAGATCTTGGCGTTGAGCTGATGCACACGGTCGTCCCAGGGATCTATCTTGAGCCAGCTGCCCAGAGGCAAGGCCGGACGCTGCGTGAGGTCGTCCCAGTTCAACTTGGGAGCCATGTTCTTCAACTCGGCCATCCACGGGATTCCGTCGGCCTTCAGCAGCGAGTCGCCGAGTTTAGGCGTGTTCAGGGCCTTCAGCTCATTTTCCCGATCCACCAACTGCGCATAGTAGAGCCCTGCAGAGGCAAGCTTGTCCTTGTACATGGAGTTTTTCAGGTACTCCATGGCCTTCACGACGGCCTCCGCGTTGTCGTGGTCCGAGTGGTACATGTCGATGCGCCTGAAGGTGGCCTCGTCGGGAAACATCAGCCGGTCGTTGAATGCATACCGAGTATCGATGTGGTGGCCCATCACAATGTGAGCCAGTTCCATGGCCACTACCGAGGCAATCGCTTCCTCGCTTGGCAGGCTGTCAATCAGCCCCTTGCTGATAAGGATGGTGTTACCGACGGTGGTGGTTTCCACCGTGGTCGACAGCAGGATTCGCGTGTGTACCTGATCCGTAAATACCAGATTATTAGGTACTTGCAGGTTGATGACGATCTGGTCTAACACTGTGTTTTCATATCCGCCGGGGGTCAGCGGCGCCACCAGTCCGGCTTCCTCCAGCCGGTCAATCACGTTGTTTTCAGCCTGAGTTATCCAGGCGCGCGAGGCTTGTAATGGACCCACATCCTGCGAATCTTCGCTCTTGTCCACCGCGTCGTCCACCCTCACGCTCACGCTTTCGCTCTCCCGCGTGGGCAGCTTCAGAGAGTAGCCCCAGAAGTGCGTCTGCGCCTTCAGGCCGATCTTTTCGTTTTCGGTGCGCTGTGTTTCTTCTACATACACGGCCACCGGCAGCCAGATTCCCGGCTGCACGTTCATTCGCCAGCTGTCGAAGTGGAAGTAGAAGCGCGACTCTTCTTCGGTACGGGGCTGGGTAAATGTGCCGTTGAAGCGGACGATGTTGCCTTCCTGATCCTCAACCCATATGCGCCCATAAAACCGGCCCATGCCTGAAACCTTGGGTTGCACGTCATAGACCCACGTGCGCACCGATCCCAGAAACTCCTTTCGCACATAACTGAACACATAGTGCTGGTTGTCGAAGCTATTGGGATCCAGAAACATCATCTCTGTAAACCCCAGCGGGTTGTATGTAAAGTGCATATCCAGCTTCAGCGCTTTGGTGAGTCCGGTAATTGAGGCCAGCGAGCTCTTGAAGAAACCATGAGAGGACTTGGTGGTCCGGGGCTCATAGGTCTTGTCGAAAAAGACCTTGCCGAAGTCAATGCGGCTCAACATGTATTCGTCGGAGACCGGCACCTGGTAGAGTTTGATATCCGGCTTGGTGTTCTGGATGTAGGTCTCCACCAGGGGCGTGCGCTGCTGAATATTCTTGATCAGCACCTTCTCCCGGCCGATTGCCCTTTCCACCAGCGCCGCCTGTTCCGGCGTAAGCTGGTGAGCCTGAAAGTACTTGGGCGCCGGCTTTTTGCCGAGCCCCATCGCAAACGCGCATGTGACACTCAGATTGATGAGCAGCAAGGCGAGGGATATTTTCTTAAACTTCATGTCTGGCTCCTATGCTGGTTCTTCTACTTCTTTCTTCGGCCGCTGGCGTATTTCCTGCATCCCGCGGTTGTTTATGGTCGATATCATCCGTTCAATTTCGATGTTACGCTAACTGGAACGTAATGGTCACGGTAGTTGTCTTGTCCACCGCCTGGCCGTTGCGTGTAGCGGGATGGAAACGAATCTGTTGCGCTACGCGGCGTGCCTCTTCATCCAGGCCATGGCCCAGGCCTTGCACAACACCCAGCACGATAACCTGGCCATTGGCTGTGAACGTAACCCGCAATATCACATCACCCTGCACCTTGAGCTGCTTGGCCTCGCTGGTGTACTCGGGTATTGGCTTTGAGACAACCACGACTTCTGTGGGGGGTGGTCCCACGGTCAACTTTGGAGCTGTGTCCACGGCTGTGGGTGCGTTGGGAATGCCCGCAGAGGCCACCTTTCCCACGTTCCCCGATGGGGCAGAGACCGTGGCCGCCGGAACCACGGCCGTGGCTACTTTTCTGCCGGGCATACCGTTGTTATTGCCGTATTTCAGTCCATCGCCTATACCGGTTGAGCCCACCACTCCATGGGGCGCAATGGCAGGCCCCTGATTTCCGCCGTAGGGATTGCCAATAGCCGCCACTGTGGCCGGTCCCTTGGCGTTGGGGTTAGGCAGGACGCCGAAGGTCTGACCATAATGCACCGGTTTCGTGGAGGGCTTAACGTTGTTGTCCTGCGCAGGCATGGCCGCCGGGGCCAGTGCAGACTTGGGTTGCGGAGCCAACCTCACATCAAGCTTGGCGTCCTTAATGACCGGCATCGTCAGCTTGGTGTCAAGCTGGATCGGTTTCAGATCAGGCTTAGGCTCCGGCTTCGGCACATTGATTCGGGGTGCCTCAAACTTCACATTCACAGGTTTTGGATCTTCGATCGGCGGAGGAGGAGGTGTCTTTTCCTTGGGCTTAGGCGGCTCCTTTTTGGCCGGAAGAATCAGCGTTGTCACATCATAGTGATGTTCAATGGTCTTCTTGGCCATCGATCCAACATAGATAAATATAGCCAGCATCAGCCCGTTGATCACTAGGCTGGTGAAGAACGAGACGGGACTGCGCTTGGTTTCAGGAAGCAATCCGAATGTCGCCTGTTGTGGAACAGGTGGAATGGTGTCGGTCTTCACACGCCATGAAGGTATCAGCGACATATTCTCATTCCTCGCTTGCGGTCACAGCGACCGCTCTGCGTCCGGTCACCAGACCGGATTCGATTTGCTCATGTTTGGATCTGACTGGGAAAAAAGAAAAAACTCTGCTCATGTTTGTCGTGGTTGATTCGGCATAAATGTTGTTCTTACGGCCAGCCTCTGCATTGCGAGGTTCCATGCAAGAGGTACAGTCGTCCGCCTGAATTCTGGATACTCGCACACTCAGATTCGCACTCAAGGTATCAAGAGAATATACAATTCCTCCTTGCGTCAGGATATTCACTCCCGTGTTGCGCTTCGTCGCGCCTGCTGCAATCATTCTCGCCCCGGCAAGAAAAATCAAAAAAAGTCAAATCGCCGACGTTCTGGCGGCATGAATGTGGTTTACGAACAACCTGCACATTTCAACCCTACATATTAGACTTTAAGCTATACCAAAGTTTTTGGGAAGGACGAGTTATTTCATGAAAATCCTCGTTACAGGCGGTGCGGGGTACATAGGTAGTAATGTCGCGGGCTTGCTGGTTAAAAATGGGCACCAGGCCGTAGTGTTTGACAATTTGAGCCATGGCCGGCGCGACCTTTTGCCCTCCGGCGTTGATTTCATTGAGGGTGAGCTGGCAGACAGGTCCGCCTTTGAAGAGATTTTTACCACCGCCAAGGCCCGGGGAAGACCCTTCGACGGCGTCCTGCACTTTGCCTCGCTCATTGAAGCCGGCGAATCCATGCTTCATCCCGAGCAGTACTTTCGTAACAATACAGCATCCACCCTCGCACTGTTCGAGGCCATCCTTGCTCACGGCCCCCGCCTGATAGTCTTCAGTTCCACCGCCGCCGTTTACGGCGAGCCGGAAGTAATTCCGATCAAGGAAACTGCTCGTCTGCAGCCGACCAACGTCTACGGCGAATCAAAACTGATGGTCGAGCGTATGCTCGACTGGTTCCACCGTATTCACGAACTGCGCTCGGCCTCTCTGCGCTACTTCAACGTGGCTGGCGCCACGGAAGGGCCGAACGGCATCACAAGCGGGGAGGCCCACGAGCCCGAGTCCCACCTCATTCCCCTGGTCCTGGATGTCGCTCTTGGCCGCCGCCCCTCCATCCGTATCTACGGCGACGACTACCCTACACCCGACGGCACCTGTATCCGCGACTACATCCACGTCTCCGACCTGGCTGACGCCCACCTTCTGGCTCTCAACGCCTTGAAAGCCATCTCTGCCGCCAAAAGCCGGCTAATATACAACCTCGGCAACGGCCGGGGCTTCAGCGTCCGCGAGGTCATTGAATCGGCCCGCCGTGTCACCCGCCATCCCATCCCCGCCGAGGTCCATCCCCGCCGCTCCGGCGACCCCGCTGTCCTGGTAGCCAGCAGCGAAAAAGCCACCCATGAGCTCGGCTGGAAACCCCGCTATACGCAACTCGATGAGATCGTCCGCACCGCCTGGATATGGCACCAGAAGCGGTACGCTCAGTAGCCAGTGAATACAGGTGAATGGCAGAGCTTGTAATGCCTCGGATTCGCATGACAGAATTGCGCTGCATACACTTCTTCAACCAGGAGGCTCTGATGCGTCTCGCGTTTGCTTTGCTTCCATGTCTGTTCCTGTTCGCAACGCTCCGCGCGCAGGCCCCACCCTGTTCAGCCTGCGCGACATCGAAAGCTGGCCTGTTGCCTCAAGGCCGCGCCGTTTGCCTCACCGATAAAGAAATGGTCGCACACATCGCCGCCAGTAAACCGGTCGCCCCACCCGGGTTGAATGAGCCTCATATGAACATCAGGGGAACGGTTGTGGCCTGCGTGTGCTTCTCTCCAAAGGGCGTGGTTACGGATATCAGGAGCCTTTCCGGCCCAGCAATGATGCAGCAGTCGGTGCTTGAATCTCTGAAGGAATGGACATTTTATCCTGTCAATCAAGGCGGGAAGCTTAACGGCGGCTGCGGGACTCTGCGGATTCACATTGACATGATCGACTCACAAGTCACTACGTCAATCGAGGAATGAGTCTTTATGTTGCTCTAAATGGAATGCTGTCGGTTATCTGCGTATTCAACCCAACCATTTCTTTATCATCCAGTTGCCGTTTGTATGCATCTCTAGATAGAGTTGTTTCCATGCGGAGCCTTCTCGGGAGCGCGATCCCCCGGCCTGCCGTGAGCGGTTTTGTTTCTTAATTCCCCAAAGGACCAATGCATGCCCGTCTTGCCCGATTCCGCCCTAGCCAGACCCGTCTCTGCTGCTGCCAGCCAGGACATCGACTCCACATTGCGGGAAAACCGTGTATTTCAGCCGCCACTGGAGTTCAGTCAAAAGGCGCACATTCAGAGTCTCGACCAGTACGAGGCCCTTTACCGTCAGTCCATCGACGACCCCGAAGCCTTCTGGTCCGGTGTCGCCCGGCAGTTGCATTGGTTCAAGCCATGGGACAAGGTTCTGGAGTGGAATCTCCCATCGGCTCAATGGTTTGTGGGTGGAAAGCTCAACCTGTGCTATAACTGCGTTGACCGTCACGCTTTCGGCGAGCGCCGCAACAAGACCGCCCTGATCTGGGAAGGTGAGCCGGGCGAGGTTCGCCGCCTGACCTACGCTGAAGTGCACACAGAAGTACAGCGTTTTGCGAATGCCCTCAAGTCGCTTGGCATCCGCAAAGGCGACCGCGTCGCCGTTTACATGGGCATGACCCCGGAGCTGGTCATTGCCCTGTTGGCCTGCGCGCGGATCGGCGCTATTCACTCGGTCATCTTTGGCGGGTTTGCCGCCAACGCCATCGCTGACCGCGTCAACGATTCAAGCTGTGTCGCCATCCTTACCCAGGACTCCAGCTACCGCCGTGGCAACGAAATCCAACTGAAACGAACTGTGGACGAGGCCATGAATGCCTGCCACACCGTGAAGCACGTGGTCGTTTATCGCCGCACCGGCTCACCGGTCAAGATGATCGAGGGCCGCGACCACTGGTGGCACGACCTGATGGCCGCCGCCGCTCCCGATTGCCCTGCCGAAGAGTTGGATTCTGAAGATCCGTTGTACATTCTCTACACCTCCGGCACCACCGGCAAGCCCAAGGGCCTGGTCCACACCACGGGCGGCTATGCTGTCCAGACCTACATCACCTCCAAGTACGTCTTTGACCTGAGAGATGAGGATATCTACTGGTGCACGGCCGACATCGGCTGGGTTACAGGCCACTCCTACGTCGTCTATGGCCCGCTGCAAAACGGAGCAACGGTGTTGATGTACGAAGGCGCGCCAAACTGGCCCGATTTCTCCAGATTTTGGAAGATTGTCGACGACCACCGGGTCACTATCTTCTACACCGCGCCCACCGCCATCCGCGCCTTCATGAAGTGGGGAGACCAGCACGTCGAAAAACACTCACTGGCCTCGCTACGACTGCTGGGCACCGTCGGAGAACCCATCAATCCTGAAGCCTGGATGTGGTACCGCGAGAAGATTGGCCGCAACTGCTGCCCTATCGTCGATACCTGGTGGCAGACCGAAACCGGCGCCATCATGATTGCCCCTATTCCCGGCGCAGTGCCTGCCAAGCCCGGCTCGGCCACGCGGCCTTTCTTCGGCATTCAGCCCGAGGTGGTCAACAAGGAGGGTCAACCGGTGCCCGCCGGCCATGGCGGCCTGCTCGTAATCCGCAAGCCCTGGCCCTCAATGGCTCGCACCATCTACGGCGACGCCGAGCGCTACCGCAAGACCTATTGGAGCGACATCGAGGGCTGCTATTTCACCGGAGACGGCGCCCGCCAGGACGCCGACGGCTACTTCTGGCTCATGGGCCGTGTGGATGACGTCATCAACGTCAGCGGCCATCGCCTTGGCACCATGGAGATCGAGTCGGCCCTGGTCGCCCATCCCAAGGTGGCCGAGTCAGCCGTAGTTGGTCGCCCGGACGAGCTCAAGGGCCAGGCCATCTCCGCATTCGTTACCCTGGAAAGCGGCAATGAGCCCAGCAGCGAGCTAAAAGACGAGTTGCGCAAGTGGGTCTCGAAGGAGATTGGTTCCCTGGCCCGTCCCGACGACATTCGCTTCACCGAGTCCCTGCCCAAGACTCGCAGCGGCAAAATCATGCGCCGCTTGCTACGTGAGCTGGCTACTCACGGCGAAATCAAGGGTGATATCACCACTCTGGAAGACTTCACCGTGATTGCCAGGTTGCGCGAGGCAGAGGAAGGCTAGAGCGACTGACTCGTCAGACTTTTTCGCAGAATACTCAGGATGTGTGTGAAGTGAAAAATGCAGAGAACCATTAAGCTCCGCGCACTGTAGTGCAGCGGGCCTATAGTAACGATTTACCGGGCCAGCCTGCGCCTGAGCGCCCCCAGGAGTCCCAAAGCGCCGGTGCCCAGCAGCAGTAAGCTGCCCGGCTCGGGTACATAAGGTTGCGCATCGGCGCCCCACGAGCTTCGGGCGTCATCGTAGTCGAGAAGATAAAAGTCAAAGGAGGACGAACTGCCATTCAATACCTGGTACACCGACGTGTAATCGCCTGGGTTCCCGATAATCCAGGATTCCTGATATCCACAATCCGGACAATAGAACCCCGATTGCTGGTATCCGAAATAGTCCCACCATCCCTGCGTGTCACTTAGGGTTGTAGGACTGAAACCAGATTCCGGAAGACTTAATACGGCCGAGTTAAATCCGAACCCAACAATCGGTGCAGGTCCCCATTCCTCCAGGTTCGCTGCAATCGTTCCATTGCCAAGGAGAGTGAAGGTGACCTGTCCGGCCAGCGGCACTGAGACGAATGAGCTGCCAGGTATAAAGCCGCATCCTGCCGGTCCGCCAGAACAGCTAATGTCAAAGTAACCGATTACGGCGTCGGCATGGCTGGTTGCCACGCCAAAGACTGTCAAACAACATATCAGGAATAGAGAACGAAGCTTGTGCATAATCTGACTTCCTATAACGTAGAGTGGAATTCAACAGGGGGGATTAATTACGAAATAGTCTGACACTCCACTGGGCTAAATGCAATGATTATTTATGTGATTTTATACAGAAAAATGATGCGCCCGCAAACTAAAGATAATAATAACGTTATCTGGCATTACGAATGACTGAGTGGTTCGCGCAAATACCACACATCCCGATTTTGAGAGTTGGGATATGATCAATCCGAGTTGACGGTATCCCGGCCCAAAACCAGCAGCGGCAAAATCATGCGCCGCCTGCTCAGGGAACTGGCCACACATGGCGAAATCAAGGGTGACATCACAACCCCTGGAAGACTTCACCGTGATCGCCAGGTTACGCGAAGCGGAGGAAGGGTAAGCCGCGCGTTAGACCCTGAAATGGTCGGGGCGCCAGTTCTGGATGCGTTCCTTGATCTGCTTGCGATTCAGATGATGTTCCAGCGCCTGTTTGGCCAGCTCCACCACCTCGTCATCGGCGGCAAAGCGCAGGCCGATCAACTGATCCTCGGTGAGGCGATAGATCTGTGAGTGCCATTGCGCGGGAGCCAGCGCCTGCAGGCGCAGCCTCTCTTCGAGACGAATCACGCGGTCCTGCACCCGGAGTGGGTACATGCGCAGCTTGAGGAAGGGGACGAACACCACCAGCGACAGAAGCAGATACCATTTAGAGGCATAGTAGGAATCTGCCCAATGGTGAATCATGTGGAAGATCGCAAAGACCAGGTTGGCGATCAGGACAAATAACAGCACAAAGTGAAACGGCGGATCAATTCGGCCGTGGTTTTTGAGATTCTGCGGAGAGGATTTGCTCATGCGCAACCTTGTTTTCTGTCAGGCCGGAGTTGGCTGTCGCGGTAGCTTTTGTTTCTGCTGGACCGCTGGCAGCGGCGCTGGGGACCTGCGCACCTGCACTGACGGGATTTTCAGCGGAATGACCCGGAGCTGTCAACGCAAATAAATTATCCGGAGCCAGAATCGGCGGATTTTTGGGAATGAGATGGTGGCGGCCGCGCGCCAGGTAATCCACAAATAACCCTCCGGCCAGGTATGGATTTATCAGCGCGATGGGGATGACATAGGCGGTGGTGGAAAACGATTCTGCTATGCCCTTGTTTGAGTGGCTCGGGCGGCGGTTTCCAGGAATCTGCGGAATTTCTAAGATTGTCAAATGCGTCTCGGGATGTTTGCGAGCATAGCGCTCCAGCTTATAGACAATCTGCGTAGGAGTGGTCACGCCCGCGTCCGGAAAGACGCTACGCTTGAAGGTGTTGGGAAAGTAGAAGTTGAGCAGGATGCGCGCAAAATCCGAGCAGTTATTGTAGAAAAGATGGAAGTGAGAATGATTTGGGCCATCGTTCATCAGTGCGATGAACTCGTCATCCTGCTTCTCCGTGGTATCAAAGCGGAAGGCGTAGATGCGCCGCTCATAGGAGACGCCTACAAGCTCGGTCCAGCCTCCACTTGCAAAGCCGCCAGACGGTAGTTCATCTCCCAGGCTGAGCAGATGTGCTTCGTGATAGCGGTTGCGCAGTTGATGGACGGTTTCTCGGTTGGCGCGTGCGGGGACCGCGGTGACGTCCTCGACGGAATAGAGGTATGGAACCAGAGGCATCACGATCCAGTCGTACCCCTTGATGCCCTGATAGCGAGAGATTACACTTCCCTGCTCGCCAGCCTGGCAGCGGCGCAGCTTGACGGGCGTTTCGGCGCAGATGCGCTCAAAATAAATGGCATTGTGTCCGGTCGGGTTTAAGGAGCCAAAAAAGCCATACGGCTCCTCCATGAGCAGCGCTGCCTGAGCATGGCCTGCAACAGAAGAAAAAGCCATAAGCGCTAAGGCCATGAGAGCTAATGCAAGCTTGCGCAGTCTTTGCGTCGAACGCATCGGTCCTCCGTGGTCAGTATCTTGAACTACCTTACAGTATGCCCTACTTTCGAAAAAACTTCTGCATTTATTTGTGATGCAAATGAGGCAACCGGCTTGCCGGAATTGAAGTTCAATGACGAATATCGCCGTTCATGTTGAAATCTTTTCTGTTATGACACGGCGCGATGTACATTGTTGCGTGAATATCCTGTAAAAAGTACAAATAAATCCGTAAATTCCACAGAGGCATTTCAGAATCAGAAACCCACCAGCACCGGCTCCATCTCCAGGCGAATGCCAAAACGCTCCTCGACAGCAGCGATAATCTGGCCTGCAAGAGCCAATATCTCCGCTGCACTTGCTCCTCCGCGGTTGACGAGCGCCAGTGTGTGCCGCGAGGAGATGGCGGCCTTGCCCCGCGCATACCCCTTGCTTAAGCCTGCCTGCTCGATCAGCCAGGCTGCCGGAATCTTTACCATGCCCTGATTCTCTGTCTTCGGATCGGCCGGAAAGCGCGGTGGTTTCTCTTCACATGCAGCCGCAATCTGCCGTAATTGCTCTTCTGACACCACAGGATTCTTGAAGAAGCTGCCCGCGCTGCGGCAATCGGGATCGCCCTCGACAAGCAACATTCCCTTGGCTTGGCGGATTCGGCGTACCTGGGCCGCTACCTCTGCCAGGCTTGGTAGCACGCTTTCCGAAAAGGCCCTTTGCAGCTCCGCGTAGCGTAGAGTCGGCGCGCCGCCGGGCGTCAGACTGTAGTCCACGCGGGTAATGATGTATCGCCCGCGATCATCTGAGTTAAAGCGGCTGCGGCGATAGGCAAAGCCGCACTCCGCCGCCGCAAATTCGACGAAAATGTGCTTCTGGAGGTCGAAGGCGCGCACCCGTTCGATGACCGAGGCCACTTCCTGCCCGTAAGCACCGACATTCTGCACCGGTGTTCCGCCCACCGTGCCGGGGATTCCGGCCAGACACTCTAAACCCGCACAACCATCCACAATGGTCTGCTGCACGCAGTGCTCCCAGTCTTCGCCGGCCGCGGCCTGATAAATCTTGTGGCCGGGCTCGCCCAACGCTTCCACGGCCGCGATGCCTTGCAACCTCACCCGTATAACCAGACCATCGAATCCGGCGTCGGAGACCAGCAGATTGCTGCCCCCGCCCAGCACAAAGAGCGCTACTCCGCGCTCGCCGGCCCAGGCATCGGCCTCAGCAATCTCCTCTTCGCTTGCAGCCTCCACAAACCAGCGCGCCGGGCCGCCTATGCCAAAAGTGGTAAAAGGCGCAAGCGGCTTGTTTTCTTCAAGAAGCATTAATCATAGGCTACATCACTGAAATCACGGGCAGGATATCCATCGGATTTTCTGTCTGATGCAAGAGCTAGCTGTTGTAACGCACGACGGCCTCCCGTAGGGGGAGGCCGTCTGGCATTTCAGCCTGCTTGTACTGAATCAGTCGCCCTCTTGTGCCTTGGGCAGCTTTTGCACCTTGCTGTGGCGGATCGAGTAGGTAAAGTAAATCACCAACCCCACTAACAACCAGCCGATCATCACAGTCCACGTAATCAGCGGAAGGTTGCTCATCAGGTATACGGCCGTGACGATGCCCAGGATCGGCACCAGCGGCACCAGAGGTGTCTTGAAGGGCCGGTGCAGTTCGGGGTGACGCACACGCAAAATCCAGACTCCCGCGCAGACGATGGTAAAGGCCAGCAATGTGCCTATGTTCACCAGCTCCGCAAGCCGGTCGACAGGCAGAAAGGCCGGCAGGAAGGCCACCACGGCGCCCACGGCGATGGTCGAGATCCACGGTGTGCGGAAGCGTGGATGAATGGCAGAGGCCCACTTTGGCAGCAGGCCGTCGCGAGACATGGAGAAGAAGACGCGTGATTGTCCCAGCAACATGACCAGCATAACGGTCGCCAGGCCAAAGACCGCGCCGATCTTGACCAGCAGCGAACCCCAACTGACTCCCGTGGCATCGATGCCCAGCGCCACCGGGTCGGCAACGTTCAACGAATGGTAGTTCACCAGGCCGGTGAGGATGGTGGAAACCACAATGTAGAGAATGGTGCAGATAACCAGCGAACCTAGAATGCCCAGCGGCATATCTTTTTGCGGATTCTTTGCCTCTTGTGCCGCTGTAGAGACGGCGTCAAAGCCGATGTAGGCGAAGAAGATGGAGGCCGCGCCCGCGGCAATACCCTTCAGGCCGAAATTGCCGTGACCGTCGGAGGGCGGAATGAAGGGGTGCCAGTTGGCCGAGGCCAGCGACGGGTGGTGTAAAAGGAACCACGTTCCCAGAACAATAAAGATACCAACCACGCTCAGCTTGATAAAGACAATCGCCGTGTTAAGGTTGGCTGATTCCTTGATGCCAATCACCAGAACGGTGGTGATGGCCAGAATCGCAAGAATCGCCACTAGGTTGAAGAGCGCCGTCACATGCGGCAGCCCTGTTGAAACGGTTCCCGGTGGCAGCGAGGCCAACGGCAGCCAGCGATCATGAAAATAGACCAGCACCGTGCCTGGCGTGGCGGTCAGCCGTGGCGGAAGATAAATGCCAAGTTGCTGCAAGAGGCTGTTGCAGTAGCCCGACCAGCCGGAGGCCACCGTAGCCGCTCCGAAGCCGTACTCCAGCCCCAGATCCCAGCCGATTATCCATGCCACGAACTCTCCCAGGGTGGCGTAGCCATAGGTGTAAGCCGAGCCTGCTATGGGAATGATGGAAGCGAACTCGGCATAACAAAGTCCGGCAAAGGCACAGGTGATGCCTGCCAGAACGAAGCTCAACGCCACGGCCGGGCCGGCGTGCTTGGCCGCCGCCTGTCCGGTGAGCACAAAGATACCTGCGCCGATGATGGCGCCTATGCCCAGAGTTACGAGGTTCAAAGCGCCCAGCGAACGCTTGAGGGTGTGTTCGCCTTGTTCACCAGCCTCTTTGGAGAGCAATGACATGGGTTTGATGCGCAGCAGTCTGGACATGAATGAAGGAGTTCCTCCACGGGAGTGATATCAAACTTAAGTTTAGTTCACAGGGGCTTGACGCATGGGCCGCCGCGACCAGAAGAGATAGACAGGAATGCCCAGCAAAACCAGAACCAGGCCCGGCCACGTGTACTGTGGCTTGTATCGCAATAATACGACACATATCCACCCCGCCAGCGCGATGTAAAGCGCAGGCAGCACGGGGTATCCCAGTGCCTTGTAAGGCCGCGGTGCGTATGGTTGTTTAAAGCGCAACACAAACAGTCCCACAATAGTGAGAATGTAAAAGACCAGCACCGCGAAGATGATGTAATCCAGCAACTGGCTATACGACCCGGAGACGCACAACACGATGGTCCATGCGGCCTGCACCAGCAAGCCGGCGGCGGGCGTCTTGTAACGCGGGTTGAGCTTGCCGACCGGCTTGAAGAAGAGGCCGTCCTGGCTCATGGCGTAGTAGACGCGCGCCCCCGCCAGCGACATTCCGTTGGCGCAGCCGAAGGTGGAAATCAGAATAGCTGCGGCCATCAGATACGCTCCGGCGGAGTGGAAGATCTGCTCCAGAACAGCTGTGGCTACGCGATCCTCAGTCGCATACTGAATCCCACGCGCCAACACAGTGGTGCCGTTCGGGTCGCCATGCATTGGCAAAACCAGCAGGTAGCTCAGCGAGACCAGAAAATAGATTGTCAGCACAAATCCCGTGCCCAGTATCAGCGAGAGCGGAATGTTCCTCCGTGGATTCTTTACCTCGCCGGCCGTAAAGGTGATGTTGTTCCATGCGTCTGAGGAGAACAGCGACCCCACTTGCACCACAGCCAGAATCACCAGCACGTTCACCAGCACCAAAGGCCCGCCCACGCCCACCTGGACCTGGTGGAGCGAACTCCAGCCGGCATTCTTCCAGAATTGGCTCCAGCCTGCGCCAAAGTTTGCTTCCCAGGCCGCGGCATTGCGCCCTACCGTGAAGGCCAGTAGAATCAGTGCGCCCAGTGACAACGCCTTGGCCGTGGTGAAGATGTTTTGAATCAACGCTCCCAGCTTCACTCCGAAGATGTTCGCAACCGCGAGAACAATCACGATGCAGATGCCGGTCAGGTTGGCGGTGTTGACGCCGATCTCCATATTGCCCAGCACCATCGGCCCCACCCGTAGCGCGGGCACATGAGCGATGTGCCACAGCCAGTTGGTTGTCGAAATGGAAGGGAAAAAGACGCCCAGAAACTTGCCGAAGGCCACCGCAACGGCGGCGATAGTCCCTGTCTGTATGACCAGAAAGAGCGTCCAGCCGTAAAGAAATCCCCACAGCGGCCCCAGTGACTCGCGCAGGTAGACGTACTGGCCGCCGGCCTTGGGCATCATGGCCGCCAACTCACCATAGCTGAGCGCGGCTGTGAAGGTCAGGATGGCCGTCACCACCCACGCGCCCAGAAACAGCGCGGGGGAGTTGGTGCCGCGGGCAATGTCCGCCCCGACAATGTAAATGCCGGAGCCAATCATCGATCCGACCACAATCGCGGTTGAGGAGTAGAGTCCAAGGCCTTGTACCAGCCCGGTAGCGTTAGCTGGAACTTTGGAGGCAAAAATGGGATTGGGGTCTGTAGTATTCACGTAAAGAAAGTTTTACCGGATTTCAGCGCAATTGTCTTTCTTTTTCTCAAAGTGTATGAATTAAGGACATTTTGTATGAATTCAGGTCACTTATGCATCGATTTTTATTGAACCCGCTGATTTGAGGTAAGCTAAAGGGCGAGCCGCTCGCCCTCGCCAATTGTTCCACGTGGAACATATTCATTCTATTGGCCTTATGCGCATGTTAACTCGATAATTAACAGCAAAGTTTTTGAAAATATTTTTCGTTTGTTATACAGGTCTCTAAGTTTGTGCAAACAATCAAAAGCGGGTGCTCCATCATTACCTTATTTCTGACGAAAAGGGTGGAATTCCACGATCCCATGCTTGACAGCGCTCATCCCAACTCGGCCAACCACTTGCTGAATTCCGCCACCGGGTCAGGCTGGCGAAAGAGCGCCCCGGCTATGGCGACGACCGTAGCCCCGGCGGAGAGCGCTTCGGTCGCCGTGGCCAGCGTGATGCCGCCGATAGCCACCAGCACCGGGCCAGGGCCAGCCTCCGCGCGCAGCCGCCGCACGCCCTCCATGCCGATAAGCGGTGAGGTCGTCTGCTTGGTTCGCGTAGGAAAAACAGGACCAATCGAAAAGTAATCCACAGGAGATTCGAGAATCCCCGGAACCATCCCTTCAGCGCCGCCGCCGAAGGTACCGATGATTCGGCCCGGTCCCAGCAGCTTGCGCGCCTCGGCTGGCGTCATGTCACCCGCATCCACATGCGCTCCATCAAATCCAGTCTTTTCAACCAGTTCGGCCCGATCATCGAGAATCAACTTTACCTTTCCGGCGGGCATTACGGTGCGCAGTATGACAGCATCGGCCAGCAATTCAGCCTCTAACCCGGTTTTGTTGCGGTACTCCAGGAGCGTCACGCCTGCCTCTGCCAGCCCGCCGCCCAGACTGCGCAGGAATTCCTCGCGGCCAGTCACAGGAATGAAAGAGGTATCGAGAATGGGGTAAACCCTGGGCCACTGATAGGAAGATTGCATATTCAGATCACCTTCAGCCTTCTCCAAAGAAGGTATTTCACTCCCTCATCCCTTGCGCGCCTCAGCCTCTGCAATCCATCCACGGCGCAACGTCTCCGCAGGGATGCTTGAGAGGTAAGGCTTAATGTCGAGAATCGGCGTCCCGTCGAGCATATCCACACCATGCACACGAAGCGTCCCGCCCTCGCGGCCCAGCAGTTCAACTACCGTGAGGCCAATGGGGTTAGGACGGCGCGGAGATCGCGTTGAAAAAACTCCATGGAGACGATGCTCATCGATGGGTGGCGTGGCCATTAAATCGAAGCCGTCGGAGCGGTCGAAGACCCATAGCACAATCAGGTGCGAGTACCCCTCGATGTCGGTAAGCCCCTGCTCGAAATCGCGCAGGATATTCAGCGCGCCCTCAGCCTCATGCCGCGCACCAAGCCCCTTCGGGATTTCCTTTGTATCTTTGTAAGGGCTGCTGACAAATCCAATCGGTTGCGGAGTGAACATGGACGCCTGCGCCTCTGCACTCATTCTAGACGCGGGACGGCCAATAGAAACAAGAACAACAAGCCCAGCGATTGTCGATCGCTGGGCTGCTGAGAGCTGTTAACTGGTCACTAACAACTGTCTTTACATCTCATCCGCCGACGGCCCGTACATTCCAGGAACCGGCTTATTGAGCAGGCGGAGGTAGACGCCCAACTGGGCGCGGTGGTGGATCATGTGATTCATCACCCAGGTGCGGAAGGCCCAGTGCTTGGGTTCGTCAATAAAGGTCTGGCCACCGTAGATAAACTTCCAGTGCTCTTCCCACTTCTCCGGGGTGAATTTGGCCAGCACCGCCTTCGTCGCAGCCACCTCTTTGTCAAAGCGTTCCAGGAGTGCCTCCGTGGACGCTGGGACGTAAGGCTCGAATTTGCGATCTGAGGACAATTCCATCTTGTCTTTGGTCAGGATATCAATCGCCCAGTCCCCGGCGGCCGTCTCCGCGACGTGTCCAGCTAACCGGCCCAGGCTCATGGATTTAGCGTGGGGTTTCCATGCGAAATCGACATCCGCCGGGATGGCCGCAAGTAGCTTGCGGGTGCTGGCGGTCTCGCGGTCAAATTCGGCAATCAGTTCCTTTTGAAAGTCCATTCGGCAACCTCCCATGTTGCGAAGCCAGCATACTATATACCAGCAGAAAAAGCGAAAGAAAAGCGATAAATCGCTTGCCCAGGAGCGTACAATCGACACGAATCGACGCTGAAAGAGAGTTTTCTCATAACGTGAGGTCGCGTATGAAATGGCACTTCTACATTCCGGTTGCTTCCCTCTTCTTATGTGTCGCTGCCGCCGCGCAATCAGCCGGACCTGCTCCGCGCTTCGATGCGTGGAAGATTATCGGTCCCGGCGGCGGTGGAACCATGATTTCACCCACCATCAGCCCACATGATCCTGCCGTTGTCGTGGAACACTGCGATATGACCGGGAATTACATTACGCTGGATGGCGGCCAGTCCTGGCGCATGTTCAATCTGCGTTCGGGCATCGTTACCTTCGCCTTCGATCCAGACAATCCCCGGCGCATCTACGCGGGTGGCGCGGCTTTATGGCGCAGCGATGACAGCGGCCAGACATGGCGCATGATTTTTCCCAATCCCGCCAAGAAAACCATCGAGCATCAGAATGGCGACCACGGAGACTATAGCCTGACATCGAACGACGGAAATTACGTCACCGGGTTAAGCATCAGTCAGATAGTAGTGGATTCGATTGGGGCCCACATCGCGTTCTTTGATCCGCAGTACGGAGGAACAACGCTTTTGATTTCAAGGGACGCTGGAGCCACCTTCCGGCATGAGCACGATTATATGTCCGATAAAATCCTTCTCCTCCACTATCGTAACGGGGACAGGCTGGCGATTGGCGCGCTGGGGGTCTATCAAGGCCGGGCAACATCCGCCAGGTGGATTGCTGACGCAGGCGTGAAAATTGCGCATGCCAGCGCCGGAGATGCAGACGGCAAGACATACGTTTATGCAACAACGGAAATGGGAGATTTGTTTGTTTCTGAAGACGACGGTGCGACCTGGCAAATGAGAACGCCGGCACTCGGCCAGCAGTCAGGACAGTTTGGCGCGGTCGCAACGGCACAAAGCAATGGACGGATTGCCTACGTCGGTTTCCGCGGTCTGAAACTCGGCGAAGGCCCTGAGAACCTTTACAACGGCATTGCCAAGACTCTCGATGCGGGCAAGAGTTGGTCGATCGTCTTCCGCGAGTCTACCAGGGCCGCATCCAACCTGGATGCTTCCTGGATCGAAGAGCGAGCTGTTGGCACAGAGTGGGACGGCTACAAGAGCATCATCTTCGACGCCCCGTACAGCCTGGGCGCCGCTCCAGGCAACCCGGATATCTGCTACGTTACCGACCTCTTTCGAACCTACCGTACGCTGGATGGAGGAAAGACCTGGGCGCAAGTAAATTCCGCACGCACGGCAGACCATCACTGGGCAACCCGCGGCCTCGATGTCACCACAGCCTACGGCGTGCAATTTGACCCCTTCGATCCCCGGCACATATTCATCGACTACACCGATATTGGAGCCTTCAACAGCCATGACGGAGGCCAGTCCTGGGAGTCGGCAACCAACGGTATTCCGGATGCCTGGCGGAACACAACCTACTGGCTTGCATTCGATCCGCAGGTCAAGGGTCTGATGTGGGCGGCATTCAGCGGAATACATGACCTGCCCCGGCCGAAGATGTGGGGGCGTGGAAATTTTATCGACAGGGCCACGGGTGGCGTCGGCATTTCGACAGATGGCGGACGAACCTGGACCCCTTCCAACACCGGCATGAGGGAAACAGCAGTCACGCACGTGTTGCTCGATTCCGCATCTCCTGTTGGGCAGCGCACCCTGTACGCGTGCGCGTTTGGAGTGGGCGTATATAAGTCGACGGACAACGGGAAGGCGTGGCAACTGAAGAATACCGGGATCACCGAATCAGAGCCCTTTGCGTGGCGAATCGTGCAAGCCGGCGATGGTTCGCTTTATCTGATTGTGGCACGCAGCAATGAAGGCCGCTTCGGTCAGACAAGTGGGAGCGGCGCGATTTACAAATCTATCGATGGGGCCGAGCACTGGACAAAGATGAAGCTTCCTGAAGGAGTAAACGGGCCAAATGGACTAGCGCTGGACCCGCGGGACAACCGGCGCATCTACCTGGCCGCATGGGGACAGGAGCGTGAGGGTGTAGATACAGGCGGCGGCGTATTCCTGTCCACGGACGGCGGGCAGAGTTGGAAGCTTATCTTCAACCAATCCCAGCATGTTTACGATGTGACGATTGATCCAGGCGCACCGGACAAGCTCTATATCTGCGGCTTTGATGCGGCTGCATACCGCTCAACCGATGCCGGCCTTCATTGGTCGCGGATTCAGGGCTACAACTTCAAGTGGGGCCACCGCGTGATTATCGATCCCAGCGACTCGTCGAAGATTTACATCACCACATATGGCGGCAGCGTGTGGCATGGCCCGGCCGCTGGCGATCCCAGCGCGACTGAGGATAGTTTGGCGCCAATCCCGATTGCCCAATAGCGCTTTCGCACTTAGCAGCTTGAGCGCATCGTTTGACTGTGGGTTGCCGTCAACATCTCAGATCGCCGAATTAAATCCAGCTTACTCAGTCTTCTCAGCCAAAAAAACTTCCATAAACCTGGTGTCGAATTCGCCGGCGCGGAATCCGGGGTTGGCAAAGATCGCCTGATGCAGCGGGATGGAGGTCTCGATGCCCTGCACCACGAATTGGCTCAGGGCGCGCTCCATCTTTGCAATCGCTTCCGCCCGGTCGCGGCCATGAACGATTAGCTTGGCAATCAATGAGTCATAGTAGGGCGGGACCACACTCTCAGCGTACTGCGCGGTATCTACGCGTACGCCGTTGCCGCCGGGTACGTTGAAAACCGTAATCTTGCCCGCTGAGGGCGTAAATTTCTGCGGATGTTCGGCATTGATGCGGCATTCAATTGAGTGGCCTTGAATTTCTAGTTTTGCAGGAAGAATGGCATCCAGCCGCTCACCGCCGGCAATAAGCAACTGAGCCTTCACCATATCCACGCCGGTGATGGCCTCAGTGATGGGGTGCTCCACCTGGATGCGGGTGTTCATCTCGATGAAGTAGAGCTGTCCGTCGTCGTCCATCAAAAACTCAACCGTGCCTGCGTTCTGGTATCCGATCTCCTTGAGGCAGTGGCAGAGCGTGCGGCCAATCTCCTCGCGCATCTTCGGCGTCACCTTCAGGCTGGGCGCTTCTTCGATGAGCTTTTGATGACGCCGCTGGATGGAGCACTCGCGCTCGAAGAGCGAAGCTACGTTGCCATGCTCGTCGGCCAGCATCTGGAACTCGATGTGGCGGGGGTTCTCGACGAACTTTTCCATGTACAGCTCGCCGTTTCCGAATGCGTTTTCCGCCTCGGTAAAGGCCGCGTGAAAGAGGTTGGGCAGCTCCTCCGCGGCGCGCACGATTCTCATGCCACGGCCTCCGCCGCCGGCCTTGGCCTTGAGGATGACTGGATAGCCCACCTTTTTAGCCCAGCCCTGCGCCTCCTCTGCCGTGGCAACCACGCCGTCGGAACCGGGAAGAATGGGCACCCTGGCCCGCTTCATCGCCTGGCGGGCTTTATCCTTCTCTCCCATTAGCCGGGTGATCTCGGGCGAAGGGCCAATGAACTTGATGTTTGAAGCGCGGCAGACCTCGGCGAAGTTGGCGTTTTCGCTGAGCAGGCCGTAACCGGGATGAATTGCGTCCACGTCGGCGATCTCGGCGGCAGAGATGACCGCAGGCACATTCAGGTAGCTGTCAGCCGCGCGTGGTGGGCCAATGCAGATGGCTTCGTCGGCAAAGCGCACGTGCAACGAGTGGCGGTCTGCCTCGCTGTAAACGGCGACCGTGCGTATGCCGAGTTCCCGGCACGCGTTCAAAACGCGTAGCGCGATTTCACCGCGATTGGCAACGAGGACTTTATGGAGCATGGGAAACCTGCGTTTAAGTGAATAAGTGAAGAGGTGAATGAGTGAGTTAATGAGAAAGATTCATCCTTTTCACTCGTTCACTTCATGCATACTAACTGATCCTAATCGCAAAGAGGGGCTGCCCGAACTCGATGGGCTGGCCGTTGGAAACCAGGCACTTGACGATCTCGCCTGTGGCGTCGGACTCGATCTCGTTCATCAGCTTCATTGCCTCGACGATGGCGATAACCTGCCCCTTGGTCACGTGGTCTCCCAGTGCTACAAACTGCGCCGCGCCGGGCGATGGTGATCCGAAAAAGGTGCCGACGATGGGTGACTTGACGATGTGCAGGCCGGCCTCCGGATCAGCGTCCGGATGCGAAGGCGAAGGCGCCGCTGCCGGCTGGCTTGCCGCGGCATGCGTCGCAGCCGCCGGCTGAGCCGAGCTGATCAGGCGCGCCAAGTCGGCCAATGCGGCCGGTGAACTCTCTGCCGGGTGGAATTTAAGCCGGATCTTCAGGTCGCCGCGGTCCAGATCGAACTCGGCAACTTGGTATCCCTTCAAAAATTCAATCAGTTGTTTCAGATCTGCAATGTCTTGTGGTTTCATTCGGTCCTTGAACTCCAGCCGTCGGGCGGGAGGAGCTAAATCGATGTTGATTGCTCACAATTCACTCAGAGTTCAATCAATGCCTTGGGCGCCGGGGTGAGCACCTGACCTCCGTTACGGGTTACAGCCACCATGTCTTCGATGCGTATACCGAAGCGTCCGGCTAAATAAATTCCCGGCTCGATGGTGATAATCATGCCGGGTAGCAGTCTGGCCGTCTCCTCGGCGCCGATGCGCGGCGGTTCGTGAATCTCCAGGCCGAGTCCATGGCCGGTGGAGTGGGAAAAAGCCTCCGCCAACCCTGCCCTGCGCAGCACTCTCCGCGCTGCCTCGTCAACCTCCGCACAGCTTACGTCCGAACCCACCGCGGCTACCGCGGCCTCTTGCGCCTCCAGCAACGCCTCATAGGCGGCTCGCTCATTGGCCTTCGGTTTGCCCAGGTACACGGTTCGGGTCATGTCCGAGCAATATCCATTGAGGATAACACCGAAGTCGAGGGTAACAAAGCCTTTGCGGGGCAGCTTGCCGGCTGAGGCGCGACCGTGGGGCAGAGCCGAACGAGGGCCGGATGCGACGATGGTCTCAAAGGACATGGCCTCGGCCCCCAGCAGACGGGCCTTGTGCTCAAGCTCGGCGGCCACTTCAAACTCCGCCAGTCCGGGCCGGATGAAGTTGAGAATGTGCTCGAAGAGCTTGCAGCCGGTGAGCGCCGCTTCAGTCATCAACGCCAACTCGTCCTCGTCCTTGACTTGGCGCATTGGGCTAACCAGTGGCGCGGCCAACGCAGTGAGAAAACTGCGGCGTAGGCGCGCAGGCAGCGCAGCCCGGTAGCGGGCCAGGTTGGCGACCGTAGTTTGCGCCGGATCGAAGCCGGTGAACTCGACTCCCGGCTGCGCCCCAAGCCACTGGACAGCGGCAACGGCTGGAGAACCTGAGACGATCTCGACCTGCGCGGCGGAAACCTCGGCTGCGGCCTGGGTCTTGTAGCGGCCATCGGTAAAGAGACGCGCACTGCGGCGTGTCACGGCCAGAGCAGCGCTGGAGCCTGTGAAACCAGATAGATAGCGGAGATCGGGAAGATGGGTGACCAGCAAGCCGTGAAGGCCAGCTTTGGTCAAACGGCGGCGCAGTTGGCCTATGCGGCAAAAGTGGTCCACTTTTTGAGGATAACAGGGCAGGGATTCCGAGACAGGCTTAACAACGAATCTCTGCCCCATCAAAGACGGCTTTGTTCGGAAGCAGGCTATATAGTTATTGGCTTTTTCAGCAATACATAGTTGCCAAGCTCATCGGCCCAGGCAGAAATTGCTTCCCACCCTTCAGCGCCCTTCCGATTGAGAATCTCAATAAAACGGGTAACCGGCTCATCTTTGTGAACGAAGATCGTACTTTTCTTATACTTCAGCTTCATGTGTGACTTCCTTTCTGTGTTCGCTGGAGTTATGCCTGCATTCAGAATGCCGGCCGCACCGGCTTCTTCTGCTCAGGATTAGTGTCGGCAGTGTGGAGGTCGGACTGTCGGTCCATCCACTCGTCGAGGCGGGAGCGCTTGAAGCGCCAGCGATTACCCAGCTTAAAGGCGGGCACGAAGCCTTCGGATGCGTACTTGTAGAGCGTATCCGAGGAGATGCCAAGGTATTCCGAAGCATGGCGAATGTCCATGACTTCGCGTACCTCCGGAACGAGCAAGTTGGAGCGGACTGCAGAACTACGCATGGTTTCCTCCGGAAGGTACAGTAACCTCAGACGGGATTCCGGCAAACCTGCCGGTACTTTTGTATATAACGCGGTTTCTTGGGGCATTTCAAGGGTTTTCAGGCATTTACAGGATATTCATCGGCTTTGGATATGCCAATTTAGGAGGTTTCCCGTATAAGTTCCGGCTGAAAGCGCAGCCGGTTGGGGCGCACGAAAAGCCTGCCCCAAGAACTTGGGTTGTTATGCAGGATGGTGCACCGCTCTTCACAGGAGCTTGTTTGATTGATGTTTTTACCCAACCTTTCGCCAGAAGAGCAAGCCGAGGAGGCTGCCGTCCGCATGGCTTAGTTCTGGTCGTCGCGGCGATGCAGGGTGGGTTTGTCGTCGCCGCTGGAGGGGTTGCTGGTGCTGGACGGGCTCGACGAGCCGGAGGAATCGCCGGTCGTGGTGCCGGCCTTGCGCAGCGAGGGCTTGTTGGTGTTCTTTGAGTCTGTGAGGCGGCGCTTGTTCTCGATTCGCGCCAGCCGCGCCTTGACGTCGTCAAACTCCGATGTGGTCACGGTGTATTCGTCGCGGGCCGGCAGGATGCGGGCAATCTCCTCCTGCGAGTGGAGGATGCGGTCGGGGGTCTGTGGGTGGTCGGCAAAAACCTTGGCCACGGTGCCGGGCTTGCGCTTTTCCAGAGCCTGAACCTTCTCAAAGAATGTGATGAAGGCCTGCGGGTCGTAGCCGGCGCGGTACATATATTGCACGCCCAAGTAGTCGGCCTGCGACTCAAACTCGCGTGAAAACTTCATAAAAGTGATGGGCACGGCAAAGTTGGCTGCCTCGTAGATGCCGTAGCCCGTCCAGCCGCCGATGAAGATCAGCGGGATCATGCCAATCTGTGTATAGTTGAGCCGCGTCATCTCGCGGGCCGCATGGTGGGCGCAGACGTGCGCGGTCTCGTGGGCCATCACCCCGGCCAGCTCCGCTTCTTCGTCGGCGTTGAGCAGCAGGCCGGAGTTGACGTAGAAAAAGCCGCCGGGCAGCGCAAAGGCGTTGATCTCATCCGAATCGATGACCTTAATAGTGAACGGCACCTTGCAGTCGGAGTTCTTGACGATGTTCTGCCCGATGCGGTTCACGTATTCGGTGACCACCGGATCGGTGATGAACCGGGTACTCTTCTCAATCTGCGCGGCGTACATCCTGCCCATCTTCATCTCGGAGTCAGTGGAGTACCAGTTCCCCATGCCACGAGCGCCGATGTCGCGATTGCCTACGGCGTTCACATCGTCGATGGAGCCCGGCTTTACGTTTACCTTCTGGCTGCCCGGTTCGATTACCTTGTCTGGATTGACGGTCTTGTCCGGTGTATCGCCTCCCACAGGGGTAGTACCGGGTGCAGGCTTCTCCTTGGGATTGGGAGTGGAGGGATTGGTTGCGGAGGGCTGGGTGGCGGGGATGTCACCGCCCACGGGGGTGGTTCCCGGAGCCGGCTGTGCTGTAGTCGTGCTTGCTGGCGTCGTTGTCTGCTGGGTACTCGTCGGCGGTGTATTCTGCTGGGTCGTACTCGTTGGCGTGGACTGTGCCCAGGCCGCCACACTCAGCGCAAGCGCCAAACCAGCCAAAACCAACACTATGGAAGCAGTCCGAACAGTCTTCATACCCTCACCTCCGGCATAAATCCATTCTCGCAGTTTTCAGCCCGGCGGGGCTATGCCACACAGGCCGGCCGGGCCGCTTCGCTCCTCTATTTAGACGCTGTTTCCCGTCCGTTTGGCAACTGCCAAGGATAGAATAATCGCACGGCATCAATTGCCGCCGAATCAGTAATTCCCAGCCTGCAAAAACGCCCCACCCTCGCGGATGGGGCGTTCGTATCATTGCGACCAACGGGAGCGTCCTCCTGGGCAGCCTGCCCTGAGCTTGCCGAAGGGTCCAGTCCTAGTCGTAGTATTCCAGGCCGAGATGGGTAATCAGGTCCGCGCCCATGATGTGGCGCAAGGTGTTCTTGAGCTTCATCGACTGGATGAAGAGGTCATGTTCGGGATAGAGGCCGGCAGCGGTCTGCGGTGACTTCAGGTAGAAGCTCAGCCACTCCTGAATGCCAAGGGAACGCAATGACGGCGTGCGCTTGGCCAGGTCGAGGAAGAGCACTAGGTCGAGCGCAATGGGCGCGGCCAGAATCGAGTCGCGGCAGAGGAAATTTACCTTGATCTGCATGGGGTAGCCCAGCCAACCGAAGATGTCGATGTTGTCCCAGGCCTCTTTATCGTCGCCGCGAGGCGGGTAGTAGTTGATGCGGATCTTGTGGTAGAGATTTTTGTAGAGATCGGGATACAACTCGGGCTGAAAGATGTAATCGAGCGATCCCAACTTGGATTCTTCCTTGGTTTTGAAGGATTGCGGATCGTCCAGGACCTCGCCGTCGCGATTGCCGAGGATGTTGGTGGAGAACCAGCCCCTGACGCCCAACATGCGCGCCTTGAAGGCCGGCGCCAGCACCGTCTTCATGAGTGTCTGGCCGGTCTTAAAGTCCTTGCCGCAGATAGGCGCGGCATTGCGCTTGGAGAGCTCGATCATGGCCGGAGTGTCCACCGTCAGGTTGGGCGCTCCGTTGGCAAAGGGCACGCCCTCGCTGAGCGCAGCGTAGGCATAGATCTGCGAGGGCGCAATGTCGATGTCGTCGTTGTCGAGACCCTTTTCGAAGGCCTCAATGCTCTGGTGGACGGCAGTCGGCTCGATGAAAATCTCCGTAGATGCGCACCAGATCATCACCACGCGGTCTACGGTCTTTTTGAAGGCGCGAATGTCGGCGATCACCTGATTGGCCAGGTCGCGCTTGTTCTTGCCCTTCTTGACGTGTGTGCCGTTGAGCCGCTTCACGTAGTACTGATCGAAGACCGCCGGCAGCGGCTTGATGGTCTCCAGGTAGGGCTTCAGTTGCGTCAGCGTCTTCTCGTCCAGCACCTTGGCGTGCGTGGCCGACTCGTAGACGTTGTCGGCAAAAATGTCCCATCCCGCAAAGACCACGTCCTTCAAATCCGCCAATGGAACAAAATCCTTGATTAGCGGCGATTTGTTGTCGGTGCGCTTGCCCAGTCGAATAGTGCCCATCTGCGTCAGCGAGCCAATCGGCTTGGCCAGTCCGCAGCGGACGGCCTCCACTCCGGCTATCATCGTGGTGGCTACGGCGCCCAAACCAACCACCATCACTCCCAGTTTTCCTGTTGCTGGTTCAATCATGTTTGCTGCCTTCTGGCCGCCTTGCTCTTCAGTTCCCATTGTTTCTCCTAAGTGTTTCGATGGCTCCGGATCTCCGGGCCGTTCCAATCAAATTCAGTCAACCCCTGCTTTACGAGGCCTCCACTTGCCGGGCGCGCCTCAGATGCGACCACACAAACCAAAGCAAGCCCGCCAGCAGCGCGAGCTCTACCGCCAAATGGAAGCGATGGAACCACTCTTGAAAGCGCGGGTCCGTATTCCATGCATTGCCCAGCCTCATGCCTGCATAAGCCAGGCAAAGATACCAGATCCACGCACCCACAGAGGTATAAATGTGAAAACGCACTCTTGGCATCCGTGCAATACCCGCCGGGAATGCGATAAAGGTCTGCACTACCGGCATCATCCGCGCCAGCAACACAGTAATCGATCCGTACTTTTCAAAAAAGCGGGTCATGCGGTCCAGATCGTGGTGGCTCATCAATACCCACTTTCCGTAGCGCACCACCAGCGGACGCCCGCCCTTGGCGCCAAGCCAATACGAGAACGCAGAGCCAAGGTTACAACCCACCACTCCCGCAGTCGCAACGCAAACCAGCCCAAGCCACACATTGCCCCCGCCAAAGCGCCCTGGCGCAATCAGTTGGTCCAGACCGTTGTGATGGAAGATCGTCAAGACACCGGAAAACGGCATGATGATCTCAGAAGGCAGCGGAATGCATGCCGAATTGATTCCCATCAGCGCAACGATTCCTGCATAGCCGCCCATGTCGATTACGTGGGTTACAAAATGTACCAGCAGGGTGATAATTCTTTCATTCATGGGCGCTTCCAGTATATAAGCTCATAGAGAGCTATGGAAAATCCCTGGTTCGATAGCGCGGAAATACTGAATAAACGCGTCTTCAACTTCACTCTGCTAGGCTGAGTATAGTAGTAAGCTGGATTCGAGTTTTGAGGAGAATGCCTTGACTGATTTTTCCCCTGTTCCTCTGACCCTTGAAGGCTCATTCCTTCTCCACCAGTTCTTCCGCTTCGACTGGAAGGCGTGGCGGGCTTGCACTGACGGCGAAAGAGAGTCCTGCGCGGACGGCGAACGTAGAAGTATTGCCGCTGAGGGCGTTGCAGCGCTTCAGCGTTTGGAACGCGGCAACCATGAAACTGCTGGTCCCAAAGAAGCAAATCAGGCCGCGCCTGTCCAGACAGCGCTCTTCTCGCAGTTGGGCCACAAGGGCGACCTGGTTCTGATCCATTTTCGCGACTCGCTCGAAGCCCTCAACCAGGTCGAGCTCGATCTTGCCCAGACCAGGCTCTACGACTTCCTTGATCTCCGCCACTCCTATGTCTCGGTGGTCGAACTCGGCCTCTATGAATCCAGCCGCAAGACCTGGGAGGCTGCCGCCGCAAAAGGCCTAGAGCCGAACACTACCGAATTTCAGGCTGAAGTCGCTGCCAGCCTGGAGCGTGCCTCCGCAGCCATGGCTCCGCGCCTCTTCCCTGCCGTGCCAGAGGCAAAGTACCTGTGCTTCTATCCCATGGACCGCAAGCGCGGCGAAACTGCCAACTGGTACAGGCTTCCCTTTGCCGAGCGCCAGCGCATGATGCACGAGCACGGGCTGATCGGCCGCCGCTACGGCGACGTGGTCAAGCAGATCATCTCCGGGTCGATTGGATTTGATGATTGGGAGTGGGGCGTAGACCTCTTCGCCGACGATCCGGTGGTCTTCAAGAAGCTCATCTACGAGATGCGCTTTGACGAGGTTAGCGCGGTATATGCAAAGTTCGGACAGTTTTTTCTTGGGATAAGGCTGCCGATGGAGAGGCTGAGCGGCTGGCTGGAAGGAAAGCTTGGCGAACGCTGATGTCCGCAAAACTCATAACGACAACACGCACGATCGATCGAGCGTTAACTCCCTCCCGCATCACTGCTATTCTCAAAGCCCTCGACGAAGCTTATCCCAACGTCGAATGCGCCCTTACCCACCGCTCGCCCTGGGAATTGCTGGTCGCGACGATCCTTTCAGCGCAATGCACCGACGTGCGCGTGAACATGGTGACTCCGGAGCTTTTTCGGCGCTTCCCTACCCCGGCGGCGATGGCCAAGGCGACGCTGCCGCAAATTGAAGCCCTCATCCGCACCACAGGTTTCTATCACAATAAGGCCAAATCGATTCAGGGAGCGGCCCGCAAACTCGTCTCTGACTTCAACTCTCAGGTTCCGCAAACTCTTGCGGAGCTGGTCACACTTCCCGGCGTGGCCCGCAAGACGGCCAACGTGGTTCTTGGCGTCGCCTACGGCAAGGCTGAAGGCGTGGTGGTGGACACACACGTCTTTCGCATCGCGCGCCGCCTTGGCCTGGCTAAAAGTGACACGCCGGAAAAGGTGGAGCAGGAGTTGATGCGGATTCTGCCGCAAACCCGCTGGATCAGCTTCTCCCACCAGCTCATACACCACGGCCGCGCAGTCTGCGTGGCGCGCAAACCCAAATGCGACCGCTGCAATCTGGAGCAGCTTTGTATGGCGAAGGATAAGACGTGGCGGAGTTAGCGGATATGCTGGCGGATGGTTTGGATTCGTAATTTCCCAGGTTCCAAAAGCGGGAACTCCATCCCATGGACGAAGACCTGTCCCTTCACCCCAGTGAGCAAAGTTCGCTCACCAGGGACCCCGAGTCCGTGGGGACCCCGGATCTGGGGCACCGAGCTAGTCGCGTACCTTGCGCGCTACCCTCAGGATGTTGCCAAGGAGCGCCAATGCGAGGCCCAAAACAAAGAGCCCCCAGATAAAGAACTCACAAAAGACTCCAAAGCCATCCCCCCATGCGCCGGCGAAGATATAGACTCCGTTCGAGCCCAGCAATACGACCCCAAGAAACAGGGCCACGCTAAGAATGAGCATAACGATTCCAAGCCGTAACATCGATTTCTCCCTCGGTTCGTATCTGAACGGTAAGTATACTCCGACTCATGGACGGCGGAAAAGACGCTCGACCGCGGCAATCAGGCCGGGTATATCGGAAGCCACTGCCTCGGCGGCAGGCGGCCAACCAAGTTCGCGCAGTGTCTGGCTGGTTATAGACCCAATGGAAACCGCCGGAACGCCCGCAAGCGGCCAGTCAACTCCTGCCGCGCGAGCCGCTTCCGCCAGATGCGTGACACTGGAGGAACTGGTGAAGGTGGCCGCGTCGAGTCCATCAGCAACAGCTCTGCGTAGCTGACCTGGAGCAGCCTCGGGAAGAACGTTGCAGTACGCATCCACGACTTCGACCTCAGCGCCCGAGGCGCGCAGTGCGTCGGGGATCACGTCCCGAGCCACTGCGGCGCGCGCCAACAGTATCCGTTGGCGCGTAGTTTGCAGTGATTGCAGCAACCCTTCGACAAGGCTTTCTGCTACGTAGGCCTCCGGAACAAAGGCGACCTTCAATCCTGCCTTGCGCGATGCCGCAGCCGTTGCTTCACCAACCGCCGCGACCTGCAACCGGGACGGCTGCGCCAGCGTAATCTTCAACGCAATCGCACGCTCCTCAAGCGCGCGCACAGCATTGGCGCTGGTCATAATCAGCCAATCGTAGCTGTCAAGCTTGCGCAAAGCCGCGTCCAGCGCCTCAAAGCTGGCCGGAGGACGAATCTCCAGCACCGGAACTTCGACTGGCTCTGCTCCCAGCTCGCGCAAGCCTTCGCTGAGCTTGCCTGCCTGGTGCGCGGCTCGCGTCACCAGAACCCTTCGCCCAGCCAGCGACAGCGCACTCACCGCGCGCCTCCGGCAGCCGCAAGCAGCGGTCCCGCTCCTGCATCGATCAGCATTTGTGCCACCTGTTTACCCAGCGCGACGGGTTCCGCTTCGGCATGAAGGACGCGATGATGAATGCGCACGGTTTTGCCGTTCTCAGGATCGGCGACAACGGCAAATACTTCGTCCCACAGCTCTGTTCCTTCCCGCAAAGCAGCGCGGCAGTGAATGCCGATGGGAACCTGGCAACCTCCGCCGAGTGTAGCTAATGCTGCCCGTTCTACGGTGACAGCAAAGCGCGTCGCCACATGGTTGAGGAATGTTACAGCCGTAATAGTGACATCGTCGTTCTTGCGGGTCTCGATGCCCAGCGCACCTTGCCCGGCCGCAGGACAAAAATCCTGTGGCTCAAGCCGCTCACGGATCCACTCGGTTTTTTCCAGGCGGTCAAGGCCGGCCGCGGCCAGCAAAATCGCATCCACCTGTCCCTCAGCCAGCTTGCGCAGGCGCGTGTCCACGTTGCCGCGGAATTCTACAGCTTCGATGTCGGGTCGCACGGCCTTCAACTGCGCGCGGCGTCTCTGGCTGCTGGTACCCACGCGTGCGCCTTGGGGCAATACCGCCAGATTCTCATAGTTCACCGAAACGAATACGTCCCTCGGATCAACCCGCTCCGGCGTGGCAGCCAGTGTGAATGGCTCAGGCAACTCGGTGGGCAGGTCCTTGAGTGAGTGAACGGCCAGGTCAACGCTTCCGTCAGCCAGAGCCTCTTCAATCTCCTTGGTGAACATGCCTTTAGTCGCTACCTGGGCAAAGGTGACTAATTGAAGCCGGTCGCCGGTGGTTTTAATGATCCGAATATTGACAGAATGGCCCTCGTTGCGTAGCAAGGCAGCGATATGGTTGGCTTGCCAGAGGGCCAGTTGCGAGCCACGGCTTCCGATGCGCAGGTTCATTTGCGTTCCGCCTCGCTCGATTGTGTTTTATCTGGCGCGGAGTTGTCGGCGCCAGCGGGCAGTGACCAGGTTTCGCAAAGCGCCTCAAGACGTGTGGCATCGTTCTCGCGGGCGGCCTGTTTGAGCGCCTGCATGGGCGGATGAAGAAACTTGTTGACCAGCCCTCGAGTCAGCGCCTCAACGGCCGCCAGCTGCTCCTCGCTCAGCGGCCCCAGGCGGGTCTGCGCGCGCTTGAGCTCTGTCTGGCGAATTTCTTCGGCTTGGCGCTGCAAAGCGACGATAGCCGGTGCGACGTTAACATCAAGCTGCCGCTGGTGGAATCGCTGGACCTCGATGTCAATCAGAGCCTCGGCTGCGGTGGCTTCGCGGCTACGTTCGGTGAGGTGCGCCACGGCCACCTGCTGCAGGTCATCGATGTCATAGACAAAGATGCCCTCCAGCTCGCCCATCAGTGGGTCCACGTCGCGGGGCACGGCAATATCGATGAAGAACATCGGCAGGTTGCGGCGGCGATGGAGAAATGCCTGCCCGTGCTCGCGGCGGAAGATGGGATGCGGCGCGCCGGTGGAGCTGATGACGATGTCCGCCTGGCTGACTGCCTCGTAAAGCTCTTCAAAGGGGATAACCTGGCCCGCAAATGTTTCCGCCATGCGCCGCGCACGCTCTAGCGTGCGGTTGGTGACGAGAATCGCGCCGGCGCCCTGCTGGACGAGATGGCGAGCTGCCAGTTCGCTCATCTTGCCCGCGCCCACCAGGAAAACCGTGCGGCCCTGCAACGATCCGAAGATCTTGCGAGCCAGCTCCACGGCAACCGAGGCGATAGAGACCGAGTTTGAGCCAATCTCCGTCTCGGTGCGGACCTTCTTGGCGGCTGCAAATGTGCTCTGCAATAGGTGTTCGAGCTGACCGCCGACGGTGCCCGAGGCGCGCGCTACAGCGAAGGCCTCTTTGACCTGGCCGAGAATCTGCGGCTCGCCCACCACCATCGAGTCCAGGCTGGCGGCCACACGGAAGAGATGCCGGACGGCCTCCTGATCGCGATGTTCGTAGAGATGCGGGGCCAGCAGCTCAGGATCGAGTCCGAAATGCCGGTGCAGAAAACTGGTTACGTCAACGGCAGGCGACTCAATAGCAGCCAGAATCTCTACGCGGTTGCAGGTGGAGACGATCATGCACTCGGCCACTCCGGGCACGGCAGCGAGGGCGCGTGTGGTCTCCGGCAGCTCATCGCGGGAAATGGCGATGCGCTCGCGCAACTCGATGGGCGCGGTCTTGTGATTTACGCCGATGAGTGCCAATGTCATTGCGGACCGTACCTGTGGATGCGGCTGATGACATTAGCCGCCAGCACAACCAGCATGATGAGGAAGACCGCGCCGGAGAGAATGGCTGCACGGCGCCCTCGCAGGCCGGCGCTGCGACGAACAAAGAGCAGTGTGACGTAAACAGCCCACATCGCGAAGGAGGCAATGACCTTGGGGTCGAGGAAGTAAGAGGCTCCGAGCGGCGTTGATTGCACCAGAACCGAGCCGATGACCAGGCCGGCGGTCATGCAGGGAAAACCGAACTCCAGCGTCGTGTGAGCGATGCGTTCCAGGGTGTCGAGGGGCGGCAGCCAGTCAAAGGCCAGCCACCAAGAGTCTTCGCCCATTTTGTGCTTGCTCTTGAGGCGGCGCTCCTGGACGAGGTAAAGCACCGAGGCCAGCAAGCTGAAGCCGAGCGCCACGTAGGCCGCCATCAGTGCCGTGATGTGGGCAATAAGCCAGCTTATGCGTACGCCTTCGGATGGAAAGGTATAGTGGTCGGGCCCCAGCGAAGGCACAAAGACAATGAAAAATGTAATCGGTAAAACAAAGATTCCAAGGGAGATGGCGTCGTAGAACCACCAGACGAGTAAAAACAGGCCGGCCATGGCAAAACCCAGCAGCGATTCGGCCTCCCGAACGCCTACGGGCATTAAATGACCGGCCTGGAAGAGCATTTCAACGCACGATACGAAGTGGAAGAAGAAGGCCATACCGGCCAAGTGGACGCAGGTCTTGCGCCAGCGCACAATGCCATAAAGCACGGCCGGAAAAACGGCTACAGCAGCCGCTGCATAGAGGATTGCCGCAACTCGGAGCCAAAGAAGATACATTTTTCACCTTACGGGCGCTAAGAAACAGTATACTGTGACGCAAATCACTTTGTGGGACTCAAAACACAGGCTTTCTGTTTTCTGCCTGATTGAGTTCTGCCTGCGCTGCCACCGTGCGCGTTGACGTAGACGCCCGAATCTGGAAACGATTAGGGCATCCGGCAGGTCCGTCTTAACCTGTCGGATTCTGTGCGTTGTCAGGCCAGCGGCTCAAACCGCGCCTGGAAGAAGCGCAGGTACTTGGGTTCGTAGACCATCTTCAGCCCGCGGATGCCTGACCTTTCTGCAAATACCGACTCCACCGACTCAGCTACAACATCCATGTGGGCCTGGGTATAAACGCGCCGCGGAATAGTAAGCCGCACCAGCTCCAGTTTGGGCTTGTTTTCTTCGCCGGTTTCTTTATTTCTTCCTGCCGAAACGATGCCTCGCTCCATGGAGCGGACGCCTGAGTCGAGATACAGCGCCGCCGCCAACGCCTGCGCCGGATACTGTTCCTGAGGAATGTGAGGCAGGAAGGCGCGCGCGTCGAGAAAGACTCCATGGCCGCCCACCGGCAACACGATGGGCACGCCGGCATCAATCAGCTTCTGGCCCAGATACAGAACCTGCCCAACACGAGCGCGGATGTGCTCCTCCTGCAGCGACTCTTCAATGCCCGTGGCCAGAGCCTCCATGTCGCGGCCAGCCATGCCGCCGTAGGTGTGCAGCCCTTCGTAAATGACCGCCAGATTGGCGGTGTCTTCATAAAGGCCGTGGTCATTTACGGCGAGAAATCCGCCGATGTTGACCAGCGGATCCTTCTTGGCGCTCATGGTGCAGCCGTCGGTGTGGGAGCAGAGTTCCTTGACGATGGAAGCAATAGTGCGGCCCTGGCAGCCAGGCTCGCGCTGCTGGATGAAGTAGGCGTTCTCCACCACGCGCGCGGCATCGAGAATCACGCGAATTCCGTGCTTGTGAGCAAGTTCGCGGACTGCCTTCACGTTGGCCAGTGCAATCGGCTGGCCGCCGGCCATGTTCACCGTGGCTGCAATGCTGACGTAGGGAATGCGCGCAGCGCCGTAGGTCTTGATGACCTGTTCCAGCTTGTCCAGATCCACGTTGCCTTTGAAGGGGTGAAGGTTCTTCGGCTCATGCGCCTCGGGGATGATGATGTCCGTGAAGGTGCCACCGGCCAGCTCCTGATGAAGCCGCGTGGTGGTGAAGTACATATTGCCGGGAACGATATCGCCCGGCTTGATGAGGGACTTGGAGAGCAGGTTCTCGGCGCCGCGGCCCTGGTGCGTGGGGACCACGTACTTGTAGCCGTAAAAGTTCCGCACCGCCTCTTCCATCCGGTAGAAGCTGCGGCTGCCGGCGTAGGCCTCGTCGCCCATCATCATGGAGGCCCATTGGCGGTCGCTCATAGCCGTCGTGCCGGAATCGGTCAACAGGTCGATGTAGACGTCTTCACTGCGCAAAAGAAAGGTATTATAGCCAGCCTCGACAATTGCCTTTTCCAGCGCTGCATGGCTGGGAATCCTGACGGGTTCCACGACTTTGATCTTGAACGGTTCTGCCCAAGTACGCTTGTTGCCTGCCATCTCTCCACCACTCCTTGAGTGCATTGCAACAACACTGGCATTCCTGACCAAGGGCAATACACACTCAGAGAATACGGCAGCAGGTGAGGGTTCATAAAGACTTTTTCGCTGTTTTTTCTTGATTCTGCTATTGGATTATTAGCTTTCATACGCGTATACTTTACGAACGTAAGCTGCATGAAGGGGGCATGGCATGTCCGATTCCGCCAAGGAAAAACATTTGGACCCTCTGGGATGGAAGTTGCTTATCGAACTGCAAAAGGATGCCCGCATCTCTTTTGCCGAGTTGGGCCGCCGGGTGGGGCTCTCTACGCCGGCCGTAGCGCTGCGGGTTCGCCGCATGGAAGATGAGGGCATTATCCTCGCCTACCGCGCCGAGATCAGCCCCTTGCAGGTGGGATTGCCCATCACGGCCTTCATTCGCATGAGCATAGTGGGCGACGTGTTGCCTAGGCTGACCGCCCAGCTCCGCTCCATGACGGAAATCGTCGAGTGCTACCGAGGGACGGGAGTGGATTCGTTCATCATGAAGGTTCACGTCATCTCGGTCGAGCACCTGAACCATGTAATCGACTGCCTGACGCCCTACGGAACTACATCTACATCGGTGGTGCTGGGGGCGGTTGTCGAAAAGAGCCAACTCGGACCGGAAAATCTTGAATGGCCGGTAAAATCAAAGCCCAGTTCCTAGTTGCGAATCTCGGTCAGCAGCCCTTCAATCTCCTCCTTTTCGACGGCAGTGACTGGCAACAGCGGCGCGCGGGCGCGGCCTCCGTAGTAGCCGTTGAAGTCGCAGGCATGCTTGACGCCCGCAATTCCCATCTGGCCCACGATGCGCTGGTTGGGACCGCTGATGCGCTCCTGCTTCTCTTTTGCGAGCTTGAGATCGTGGTCCTTCCATGCTAAATAGACCTCCTGACAGGCCTGCGGAGCGCAGGCGGCAAAGCCCAGGATGCCGCCGGATGCGCCAGCCTCGAGAGATTCAAGCAGCGTTCCGGCTGAACCGGTGAGCACCTGGAAGCCGATCTCTTTGGTGCGTGTCTTGATTGGCGGAGCCGCCGCGACCGCCGCGCCACCGGTCAGATCACCGGCAGAGATAAGCGCACCGCCATTCCCGGTTGTGGGTGAGAGCATCCGTCCCGTTACAGCCTCAAAAACAGGCGTCACGGTCACGGTGCGGCGGGGCGCGGCGCTGGTTGCATCAACCAGAGTGCGAATTCGCTCGACGCTGCCCGAGGAGTCCTTGATGCCAAAGATGTTTGGGTGAGAGGCCAGTTCGGCAACCAGCTCGACGGGAATGTCGTAGGACACGCACTGGGGAATGTTGTAGAGAATTACCGGCAGGGGTGAACGGTCGGCCACGCTGCGGTAGTAGTGCAGCACGGCTTCGGCGGTCATCTGCCTGGCGTAGTACGTCGGAGTGCGGAGCAGAACGGCATCGTAGCGAAACTCTGCCGCGGCCTCGGCCAGCGCCACCGTGGCCTTCACGCTCTCGCGACCGATACCGGCGATGAGCACCTTTTCCGGTGCGGCGGCCTCGGCGGCTACGCGCAACACCTCGCGGCTTTCGCCATCGTCCAACTCAGGCGCCTCGCCCATGGATCCAAGAAGCAGCATCCCGGACAACATAGTGCGGGAGTAGCGAGCGATGTTGGCTTCGAGCTTGCGAAAGTAGACTTTCTCGTCCGGGTAAAATGGCGTGGGAACAGCGGCAAAGATGCCTTCTAGCAGCATGAACTCATTGTAGAACTTATACGGCAAGCGAAGCCCGCGCAAAGGAAATGCGGGAAGGAGATAGTTGCCGGTCTTGACCATGGAGTAGTGGAGGGGCTTTGTGAACCAGCCCCTTGCCACGCCCAAGTTGTTTTACTGTCCAGCCCCGCGGGCGGGTGAGACATCCTTAGCATGTGCTTCGGCATGCGTTCCGGTCGAGCTATCTGGGGCCATTTTACGCACTACATTCGTCATTAGTGCGACCATGGAACCCACATCGCTGACAGACAAGGGCAGGACCAGAGTGTTGCCCGCTTTTGCGAGCTTGCCGAACTCCGGAATATACTGCTCGGCAACTCGAAGCTGCACTGCCTCAAACCCTCCGGGACTTTTAATAGATTCCGCAACTCGCCGAATTCCCTCAGCCGTTGCCTGGGCAACCGCCAGAATAGCGGCGGCTTGTCCTTCAGCCTGGTTAATCTGCTGCTGTTTGTTCCCCTCGGATGCCTTGATTACTTTCTGCTTGTCTCCTTCGGCGGCATTGATAACTGAATCTCGCACTCCCTCTGATTGGAGAATGACGGCACGCTTTTCGCGTTCCGCTCGCATCTGCTTCTCCATTGCTGCCAGCACATCCTTAGGAGGTATGATGTTCTTAATTTCATAACGCAATACCTTCACGCCCCACGGTTCCGACGCCTTGTCCAGTTCCGTAACGACCGCGATGTTGATGCGCGTTCTCTCCTCGAAGGTCCTGTCCAGTTCAATCTTTCCGATATCGCTGCGCAGCGTCGTCTGGGCCAGCTGGGTGATGGCGTACTCGAAATTGGAAATGCCATACGAGGCGCTTTTTGGATCGAAGACTTTGAAATACAGGATGCCATCGACCGCGACTTGCACGTTATCACAGGTGATGCAGACCTGTTCCTGAATCTCCATCGCTCTTTCTTTAAGCGTGTGCCGATAACGGATAATGTCAACAAACGGCAATAAAACGTAAAAACCCGCTCCTAGTGTCGCGTGGTATCTACCCAAGCGCTCGACAACATACGCACTTTGCTGTGGAACAACCACCGCCGTCTTGGCGAGAAGGGCGACAGCGAAGACGGCGAAGATCAAGCAGACAATTAGTGTGATCATACTTCTCCTTAACCGGATGACTTGCCAGAATTCGGTTGTACCGCATCTGCGTCCGTGTTATCCGAGAGCGGACGAACCTCTAATACAATGCCGATACTGCGCTCGATGCGGCAACGCTGACCCGACGCTAAATCGCCGGGGCCAAGATTATGAGCACTCCATGTGGAACCTCTCATTTGCACCTGCCCAGTGGCGCCCTCCGATATATCTTCACCCGTCATCGCAATTTGACCACTGAGGTCATCAATATCAGCCGAGCTAGAATGCGGCCTGAATCTCTGAACTAATTTGGGGCGAAACAAGGCGGCAGATGCGAGCGATACGATTGGAAACAGCAACCACTGCAACCACGCCGGTCCGCCTAAACCAAGGCCAGTAATGACGCCGATGAGAATAGCGGCGCCTCCGAAAAACACGAAGAAAAAGCCACCGGGGGTCGTCAACTCAGCAAATAACAAAAGAAAACCGAGTATGACCCAAAGCCACCAGACCATGATTCACCTTACCTGGGCAATCGAAAGAGTACAGATCGTGGGTACGCCTAACCACGTAGCCCGCACGTTTCTGACAGCAGGCTGGAAAATTGGCATAAATCCACTTCCGGACGATTCATTTGAGAAATTGAGAACAATTCGATTTGCCAGCGAACGTATATCCATTTTATTACCTTGTCAAGTGGAAAATGAGCCCTGTCCGTACCTACTCCAGACTCGCCTCAATCGACGGTCGCGGCATGCAGTTTCTGCAATGCGTAAACCGTGGTTTGGCGTAGCTGCATGGCATGGATGCCCTCAGCTGCGGCCTGCACGGCAGCGAGGGTGGTGATAATGGGGATGCGCGCCAGCACAGCGGCACGGCGAATTGCCTTCTCGTCGAAAAATGTCTCCTGGCCGTAAGAGGTGTTGATGATGAGCTGAATGCGGTCGCCCTTGATCAGGTCCACAACGTTGGGCCGGCCCTCTTTGACCTTGAAGACACGCTCCACCGTGAGCCCTGCTTTCTCCAGCGTGTTGGCCGTGCCCTGGGTAGCAACGATTCTGAAGCCCATCTGAACAAAGCGGCGGGCCAGCTCGATAGATGCTGGTTTATCGACGTCGTTCACGCTGAAAAAAACCGTGCCGCCGGTGGGTAATACCTGCCCGGCAGCAAGCTGCGCCTTGGCAAATGCCTCGCCAAAGGTTGCGGCTACGCCCATCACCTCGCCGGTTGAGCGCATCTCCGGGCCCAACACCACATCCGCGCCGGCGAATTTGCTCCAGGGAAATACCGGCGACTTTACGTAGAAATGTGTACCGGTTTCGAGATCCTTGCCCGAGGCAAGCTGGACGGGGAGCAGCTCGCGCAGCTTGCGGCCGGTCATTAGTCGCGCGGCAATCTTGGCCAGCGGAATTCCCGTGGCCTTGGAGACATAAGGCACAGTTCGGGATGCTCGCGGATTCACTTCGATTACGTAGACGTGGTCCTGCCCCTTAGCGTCGCGCTGGATGGCAAACTGCAGATTGACCAGGCCGATGACCTTGAGAGCGAGAGCCAGCTTGCGCGTGTAGGTGCGCAACACCTCCAACGTCTCTTTGCGGATATCCACGGCAGGCAGCACGCAGGAAGAATCGCCGGAGTGGATGCCAGCCTCTTCGATGTGCTGCATGATGCCGGCGATGATCACGTCTTTCGAGTCGCACAGAGCATCCACGTCGACTTCGATGGCGTTCTCTAGAAAGTGATCGACCAGAACCGGCCGCTCCTGCGAATACTCCACAGCCTCGTGCATATAGCGCGTGACCGCCTCAGCGTCATATGCAATGACCATAGCCCGGCCGCCAAGCACGTAGCTGGGCCTGACCAGCACCGGGTAGCCGATGCGCTTTGCGATTGCCAGTGCTTCTTCTACGCTGGTGGCTGTGCCGCCGTCGGGCTGCGGAATCTTCAACTCATTAAGCATCTTGCCGAAGCGCTTGCGGTCCTCGGCTAAGTCAATCGACTCGGGTGATGTGCCGATGATAGGCACGCCGGCCGCGCGCAGCCGTTGCGCCAGGTTAAGCGGCGTCTGCCCGCCAAACTGGACAATCATGCCGATCTCGGCGCCGGATTGCGACTCGTGGTTGTAGATAGCCAGTACATCTTCCAGCACCAGCGGTTCAAAGTAGAGCCGGTCGCTGGTGTCGTAATCAGTGGAGACAGTCTCGGGATTGCAGTTGACCATGATGGTCTCGTAACCGTCGTCCTTGAGCGCGAAGGCCGCGTGGCAGCAGCAGTAATCAAACTCGATGCCCTGGCCAATTCTGTTTGGCCCGGACCCGAGAATGATGATCTTGGGCTTTGTGGTTGGCGGCGCCTCGTTCTCTTCGTCGTAGGTCGAATAGAGGTAGGGCGTCATGGACTCAAACTCGGCCGCGCAGGTATCCACCAACTTGAAGACCGGCCTGATGCCCTTGCCTTCGCGCAGTTCCCTCACCTGCTGCGTGCCGGCGTGGCCTTCCAGCTTCCATTCCGTGGCGATACGCTCGTCGCTCAAGCCGAGGCGCTTGAGTTGGCGCAATTGCTCCGCGCCTATCTCTTTGGGAGTCGTTTGCGCGATAGCCATCTGCGACAGAGTGATTTCGCGAATCTGGTGCAAAAACCAGGGATCTATGCTGGTGAGCCGCGCCACCTCGCGCACGCTCATGCCGCGCTCGAATGCGAAGCGGATGTACCCCAGCCGCTCCGGTCGCGGAGTAACCAGCATCTGCGTCAGCCGCCGCGGTTCCAGTATCTCCGCTCCGGTCTTCTTGCCCGTCTCCAGCGCGCGCCATGCCTTCATCAGCGCTTCCTTGAAGGTGCGGCCAATGCACATCACCTCGCCTACCGACTTCATCTGCGGGCCCAGCGTTTCGTCGGAGCCGGGAAATTTTTCAAACTGCCACTTGGGAATCTTGACAACGACGTAGTCAATCGTCGGCTCAAAGCAGGCCGGGGTCTTGCGCGTGATGTCGTTGGGAATTTCGTCCAGCGTATAACCCACGGCCAGCTTGGCGGCAATCTTGGCGATGGGAAAACCGGTGGCCTTGGAAGCCAGCGCCGAGGAGCGCGAGACGCGCGGGTTCATCTCGATCACCGTCATGCGGCCATCGATGGGATTGATGGCAAACTGCACGTTGGAGCCGCCGGTCTCGACGCCGATCTCGCGCATCACGGCGATTGCCGCGTCGCGCATCTTCTGGTACTCGCGGTCAGTGAGCGTCTGCGCCGGGGCCACGGTAATGGAGTCGCCGGTGTGCACGCCCATGGGGTCGAAGTTTTCTATCGAACAAATAATGATGACGTTGTCGGCGAGGTCCCTCATCACCTCCAGCTCGTACTCCTTCCAGCCGAGTACGCTTTCTTCGATGAGGCACTCGTGAACGGGCGAAATGTCCAGTCCGCGCGCCAGAATCTCCATAAGCTCTTCGCGGTTGTATGCGATGCCGCCGCCCGTGCCGCCCAGCGTGAAGCTGGGACGAATGAGCACCGGGAAACCGAGCTTGCCGGCAAACTCCAGGCCGTCGCGCAGGTTGTTCACCAGCGCCGATTTCAACACTTCGAGGCCTGCGCGCAGCATCGCGTCCTTGAAAAGCAGACGGTCCTCGGCCTTCTTGATAGCTTCCAGCTTGGCGCCGATCAGCTCGACGTTGTAGCGATCCAGAATGTCCGCGTCGGCCAGATCGACGGCCAGGTTGAGCGCCGTCTGCCCGCCGACGGTTGGCAGCAATGCAAATTTGCCGGCCGGCTTGTCAGCGTGGCCGGCGGCGAGCATTTCGGCTTCGCGGCGGATAATCTCTTCGACATACTCGCGGGTGAGCGGCTCGATGTAGGTGCGGTCGGCCAACTCTGGATCGGTCATGATGGTAGCCGGGTTGGAGTTCACCAGCACCACCTCGTAGCCCTCCTGCTTGAGAGCCTTGCAGGCCTGCGTGCCGGAGTAGTCGAACTCCGCCGACTGCCCGATCACGATGGGTCCCGAGCCAATCACCAGGATCTTCTGTATGTCATCTCTGCGTGGCATTTCGTTCTTATACCCTTAAAGCCCGGTTATTTCTTGCTCCTGTGGCACAACTGAAGTCGTACCTTTTCATTACACTCCGTTCGTCAGCGCAACAGCGTAGGCGGCAATCTCAAATCCTCCCACCGGTACATCTCCGGAAATGTTTTTGAAGCATATGGAATCTCGTACTCATTTGTAGGCTTTGGAATTTCCTGTTCCTTCATATTCACGTACCGAAGAATGACTGTAGAATAACTGCTTAACGATTTTCTCTTCCAGCGCTGTTCGTATCCAGCCCAATGCGCCTTAATCGGACCATTGGTTCCTTCTCCTTCGAAATAAGCCCAATCAAGATCTTCAACCATCTGAATCTGCCCATTACGTAGACAATAGAACGATCTTAGTTGCGTTCCGAGTTCAAGATCGAGACTCCAATATTCAATCAAAACATTCTGCGCATCAGTCCATACAGCAACAGTTGCGTAAAAATCTGTTTCCTGATCTTCCAGTGCATGGACAAGATTCGTTACGACCTGCCATGTATCACCAGGAGACTGAGCGTAACGAGCTCCGCTCTTATTCAGATTTACTCCACACTGAGCCGCAAACCGCACTAAAGCAGCTTCTGGTTTACCTGTCTTGATTCCTGCAAGGTAATTGTGAAAAGGATCTGATTGCGAAGCATCCTGAGCGAACGAAATAGAACTCCCCAGTCCCAACAAAACTGCCAGAACTGTGAGCCAACGCTTCATCCCTTCCACTCCTCCATCATTCGCCGGAAGTCGCGGAATAAGTAATTTGAATCGTGCGGACCGGGGGCGGCTTCGGGGTGGTACTGCACGCTGAACAACGGCAGCGTCCGGTGGCGCAGGCCCTCAAGGGTCTGGTCGTTCAGGTCCACATGGGTCAGCTCGACCTCATTCGCGTTGATCGAATCGGGATCGACGGCAAAGTTGTGGTTATGGGCCGTGATCTCCACCTTGCCGGTGGCGTAGTTCTTGACCGGGTGGTTGCCGCCATGGTGGCCGAACTTGAGCTTGTAAGTCTTGCCACCCAGGGCCAGCCCGGTAAGCTGATGGCCCAGACAAATACCGAAAACCGGCACGCGGCCCATGAATTTGCGAATGGCGCGGACGGCGTAATCGACCGGCTCGGGGTCGCCGGGACCGTTGGAGAGGAAAACTCCGTCGGGCTTCAGTGCGAAGACATTTTCGGCGCTGGTTTCGGCGGGAACCACCGTCACCCGGCAGTCAATGCGCGCTAACATACGTAGAATGTTGAGCTTAATGCCGAAATCATAAGCCACTACATGAAGGCTCTTTCGCGCTCCCTCGTTTTGGACGAGAGCATTGGGAAGCAGGGGTTCGCCCGTCTGGCAGCGACTGTCGGCGGAGTCGAAGGTGAAGATCGACTTGGTCGAGACCACGCGCGCCAGATCGGTGCCATCCATCTTGCGGATGCTGCGAGCCTTTTGCACGAGAACTTCAGGATTGCTCTCAGCCGTTGACATCACACCGCGCATGACACCATGGTCGCGCAGGTGGCGCACCAGGGCGCGGGTGTCGATCTCGGCCAGTACGGGAACGGAATAGCGCTCCATGTACTCGTCGGTGACCTGCTCGGAGCGCCAATTCGAACTGACCGGTGAGAACTCGCGGACAATCAGGCCCTCAATGTAGGGCCGGGCCGACTCGTTATCCGCCTGGTTGGTGCCGTAGTTGCCGATTTGCGGGTTGGTGAGGACCACGATCTGGCCTGCATAGGATGGGTCGGTGAAAATCTCCTGGTAGCCGGTAAGCGAAGTATTAAAAACGACTTCGCCCGCGCATTCGCCCGGGTGCCCATAGCCGTGACCGTGAAAGATGCGCCCGTCTTCGAGCGCCAGAGTTGACTGCATCGCCTCTCCGAGGAGGTTAAATTCAACTGATTCTAACAGGATTTGCGGTGAATATGGTGGCAGAAATCGGACGGTTTTGGACAGCCTATCGCACCGTGCCTGCATCGCTTGCCGGCCACAATACAAAAACTGCCTTTCCGTAAATGAATGAACGCTCGACGGGGCCAAATGCGCGGCTATCGGAGGAGATGCAGCGATGGTCGCCCATCATGAAGTAGCTGTTCGCGGGGATGACGGTCTCCGGATAGGAACCGTTGTCGCGGTACTCATCCGGGATATACGGCTCAGATAGCGGCTGGCCGTTTAGCCAGACTGTGCCGTGGTCGATGCGCAGCCGGTCGCCGGGCAGGGCGATGACGCGCTTGATATAGCTTTTCTCCGGATCACGCGGATAGTGGAAAACCACTACATCGCCCCGTTCGATGGCCGTGAAACGATAGATGAACTTGTTGACGAAGAGGCGGTCCTGGTCATCCAACCGCGGCAACATGCTGGTGCCTTCCACACGCACCGGTTGATAAAGAAAGACAACGATGAGAACTGCAATGGCGACAGAGATCAGTATGTCGCGCAGCCACAGCTTAAGGCCGCCGGCTTTACTGGACGGTACGAGCGTCGGAGCCGGAGGCGCCGGATTCAAATCTCTTCCAAGCTCAGCAGACTGATCAGAATCGGGTTGGTTTGGTGGAAGCGTTCCCATTGTCTCCTACTCGTTTATTATCAACATCTTAAAGGTTCACATCGACAAAATCTGAGGATTAAGCAACCCCATTCTTCGCCTGCATTTAGAGTGTAACCTCTTGCGTACACTCAGGGCCAGAGGTTAGTGAAAGCATATTACGCGGGCGTAACCTCCCTGCTTGCCATGCCAGGCTACCCTGCTGCCATCCTGCCGCGTTACTCTTAAATCCAACGTGATCAAGGACGCTCAACAACCCGCTGCGGCTTCGCACTCCTCTCCGTTGGACAAGATTCCAGCCGATTTGACCCCTTTCATGCGGCAGTGGACGGCAGCCAAGCGGGAGAATCCGGATGCGCTGCTGTTTTTCCGCATGGGGGATTTCTACGAGCTTTTCTACGACGATGCGATAACCGTGAGCCGGGAGCTGCAATTGACGTTGACGGCGCGCGACCGGGAGCGGAACCAGCCGATGTGCGGAGTTCCATATCACGCCGTGGAGAGCTACCTGATGCGCCTGCTGCGCAAGGGCTACCGCGTAGCGCTTTGCGACCAGATGGAAGACCCCAAGCTGACAAAAAAAATAGTCAGGCGCGAGGTGACCCGTGTGCTCTCGCCGGGGACTGCGCTGGATGCCGGGCTGGGGCAGGAGCAGAACAATTTCCTGGCGGCTTATTTTGAGCTTTCTGGCGCGTATAAGGCCAAAGCTCAGGCCGAAACAGTGTGTGCAGTGGCGTTGCTTGACGTTTCTACGGGCGAGTTTCGCACGTCGGAGTTTCATGGCCCCACGGCGCGTCAGCAGGCGGCGGACGAGATTATCAAGGCCGGGTCGAGCGAGGTGCTTGTGGCCGCCAGCACGGAGTTGCCGGCGCAACTGGAGCGGATTCCGGCGCGGACGCGCATCGAAGATTGGGTCTGGACACGGGAGTTTGCGGTGCCGCTTGTGGAGCGGCAACTGAAGGTGCGCTCGTTGGAAGGGTTTGGGCTTTCCGGACATCCGGCGGCGGCGATTGCGGCTGGGGCAATGTTGCACTATGTGCGAACGACACAGAAGAACGAGGCGCTGCACATTGATAGCCTGAAATTCGAGGAGCACTCGACGGCGCTGGAGCTTGACCCGGTGACAGTGCGAAATCTGGAGTTGGTGGAACCGCTCTTTGCCGGGCAGGACGACCGTGCAACTCTGTTTCACACTTTGGATGCATGCCAGACACCGATGGGCAAGAGGCTGCTGCGGGCCACGATTTTGCGGCCACTAGTGGATGCCCAGGTTTTAGTGGTCCGTTACGAGGCGGTGGGCGAGGCGCAGGCTGACCTTGTGAGGCGCGAGGAGATTCGGCGCGCCTTTGCCGGGCTGTTGGATTTGGAGCGTCTTCTGGCGCGGCTGAGCCTGGACTCTGCCGGAGCGCGGGATGTACGTGCGCTCGCCGCGAGTACCAGCCGGTTACCGGGGTTGAAAATGGCGCTCGACGCGATGCGGTCAGCGCGTTGGCGGGAGCTTGCAGAGCGGCTGGATACGCTGGAAGATGTGACGGCCAGGATTCAGGCGACGCTGGTCGAGGAGCCTCCGCTGACGCTGGTCGATGGCGGAGCGATTGCCGCGGGAGTGGATGCTGAGCTGGATGAGCTGCGAACAATTTCAAAGACCGGCAAGCAGCAGATTGCGGCCATCGAGGAACGGGAGCGCGCGCGGACCGGTATTGCTTCGCTAAAGGTGCGCTATAACTCGGTTTTCGGCTATTACATCGAGATCACTAAAGCGAACATGGCCCTGGCGCCGGCCGATTATGAGCGCAAACAGACACTGGTGAATGCAGAGCGTTTTACGACACCCGAGTTGAAGGAGTATGAACGCAAAATTCTCTCCGCGCACGAGCGGTGCATCGAGATTGAGAAGAGGATCTTTGCCGAGCTGCGAAAAATCGTGCTGGAGGTGGCAGGGCGTATCAAGCGAACGTCAGCGGCCGTAGCTGAGGCGGATCTGTTGGCATGCTTTGCGCATCTGGCGGCAGGGCGCAAGTATATGCGGCCCACAATCACAGAAGAGCCGGTAATCGAGGCTGTCGCAGGCCGTCATCCGGTTATCGAACAGTGGATGGAGGAGACGCGCGAAGGGAGGTTCATTCCCAACGACATCTATCTGAACGCTGCGGGAGATGGACCGAGCTTGCTGTTAATCACCGGTCCGAATATGGGCGGCAAGAGCACCTATCTGCGCCAGGCGGCGATGCTGGTGTTGATGGCACAGATGGGCAGCTTTGTGCCTGCGGAGAGCCTACGGTTTGGACTGGTGGACCGAATCTACACGCGCATCGGAGCCAGCGACAACGTGGCGCGGGGCCGCTCTACGTTCATGGTGGAGATGACGGAGACGGCGACGATTCTGAATACGGCAACCAGCAAATCGCTGATCCTGCTGGACGAGATGGGGCGCGGCACGGCGACCTTTGACGGGCTTTCGCTGGCCTGGGCGACGGTGGAGTTCCTTCATGCGGAAACCCGCGCGCGGACGCTCTTTGCCACGCACTATCACGAGCTGACCATGCTGGCCGAGAAGTTGCCGCGCGTCAGGAACCTGCGCGTAGGTGTTAAAGAAGCCGCAGGTGGAATTGTATTTTTGCACAACATCGAGCCGGGTGCAGCAAACAAGAGTTATGGCATCGATGTGGCAAAGCTGGCGGGTTTGCCGGCAGCGGTTATCGAGCGCGCCAGGCACCTGCTCCGCCAGCATGAGAGGCAGGAGCGGCAGAGCGTGCAAGTGGAAACTCAGGTTGATCCCGTGCAGTTGACGATCTTCACACCGCTCTCGCAGCGCATCGTGGACCGGATCGAGTCGGCAGACGTGAACTCCCTGACGCCGTTGCAAGCGCTGAATCTGCTGGAAGAGTTGCAGCAAGAGCTGAAGGGTACGAAGGAATAGAAATCTGGAGCGCAACCAGTATGAATGCGAAACCAATGACGGTGGCCGGCATCATGAGCGGAACTTCGGCCGATGGGATCGACGTGGCCGTGGTGCGGATTACGCCGGGGAAGCTGCAACCTGTGTTGAAGCTTATCGCGCATGAAGGATTCGAGTTCCCTGCCCCGCTGCGGCACGCAGTGCTGGCAGCGATGAACGCGGCTGTTATCTCGACGGCAGAGCTGGCGCGGCTCAATTGGAGGCTGGGCATAGCCTACGCTGAGGCGGTCAGCGCGACAATTAAGCGGCATAAGGTGAAACTCGACCTGATTGGCTGCCACGGACAAACGCTCTATCATCAGTCGCGTGCGGAGAGTTACGCTGGACGGCGCTTTGGTTGCACCTGGCAACTGGGTGAGGCGGCGGTGATTGCCGCCGCGGCTGGAGTACCGGTGGTATCGAATTTTCGGCCGGCGGATATGATGGCCGGGGGACAGGGAGCACCGCTCGTCCCGTTGTTGGATTATGTGCTCTTTGCCGACAGCAAGCGCGGGCGGGTTCTGCAAAATATCGGCGGCATCGCCAACCTGACCGCCATTCCTCCCCGAGCCAAGCCCGATGCGGTGGTAGCTTTTGACACCGGGCCAGGAAACATGGTAATCGACGCGCTGGCGCAGCAGCTCTACGGCAAGCGCTTCGACAAGAATGGAAGTTTTGCGGCGCGGGGCACAGTACTCGTGCCGGTTTTGGCCGAGGCGCTGGGCAACCCTTACTTCAAACTAAAGCCGCCGCGCACTGCAGGACGTGAGCAGTTTGGGCGTGCTTACGCAGCGGACTTTTTGGTCGAGTGCCGGAGGCATAGCAAAAAGCCCGAGGACGCGCTGGCCACGGCGACCGCGCTGACAGCCGAGACGATAGCACAGAGCTACGAGGCATTTGTCCGGCGCGGGATAAGGCGTTGTGCAGTGGATTACATTGTCTCCGGCGGCGGGGCGCGCAATGCGACGCTGATGGCGATGCTGGCTGCGAGGCTTGAGCCTATGGAGTGCGTATTAGCCTCCAGCGAGAAATTCGGCCTGCCCACTGAAGCCAAGGAAGCCGCGGCCTTCGCGCTGCTGGCCTGGCAAACCTGGCATCACCTGCCGGGAAATGTGCCCCAGGCAACCGGCGCAATAAGGCCCGTAATTTTGGGGCAAGTAACATATATATAACAGGCTGTTGATTTAGGTCATGGCAAGCCACCAACCAGTAGAGCAACTTTTTAAACTTTTGGCAGCTTGATTCGTCTACCAAAATAGGGATAAGTTGTGTCAATCCGGATCACTTAAAATATTGATTCGCGGAGTATTGGATGATGAAGAACAAGATGAAGAAACAGTTTCCGTTTCATATAGCGCAGGCAACTGTGGGCATAGCCCTGTTGGCTGGCGCGGTTTTAGCCGTCGCACAGGCGCCTGTGCGGTTTTTGGGCACAATCACAGCCATCAACGGCAATACGATCACGGTAAAAGCCGACACCAACGGTATTCATCATGTTAATGTGCCGGCCGGAGCGCCAATTAAACGCATTGCACCCGGCCAAAAAGATCTGAGTACTGCAGAGACAATCCAGTTCAGCGATCTGGCAGTTGGCGACCGCGTGCTGGTGAAGCTCGATCCCAATGCACCAGCCGGTTCTGAAGTTGCTCTGCAAATAATCGCTATAAAGCAATCTGACCTGGCGCTGAAGCAACGGAAGGATCGCGAGGACTGGCAACTGCGAGGCGTGGGCGGACTGGTGAAGAGCGTCGATACAGCCACGGGTGATATCGTGCTGAGCAGCGGTTCAGGAGTGACGGCTAAAGCAATCACCGTGCATACCACCAAAGCGACTATTCTCAAACGCTATTCTCCAGCCTCTGTTCGCTTTGACGATGCACAGGTTGCGCCGATCGATGCAATTCACGCGGGCGACCAGTTGCGGGCGCGCGGCACCAAGAATGCCGATGGGACGGAGATTACCGCTGAGGATGTTGTTTCTGGCACTTTCCGCAACATCGCAGGAACGATTGTATCGCTGGATACGGCAGGCTCCACGCTAATTGTCAAGGATCTGGCGACCAAGAAACCGGTCACGATTCACATCACCGCGGATGCGCAGATGCGGCGCTTGCCTGAGATGATGGCGCAGTTTCTGGCGGCGCGGCTGAAAGGAACTACGGGCGCGGCTGCAGAGGGCGGGAACGGCTCGGCAGGCGCACCGCGCGGAAACGGCCAGGGTGGCGGCGGGCAATGGTCCGGCCGGAGTGGTGGACAGGGCGGCGGTTTTTCTGATCCTCAGCAGGCGCTCAACCGCGCGCCAGCTATTCAACTCAGCGATTTGAAGAAGGGCGATGCAGTGATGGTGGTATCTACCGACGGCACAGCCGAAGTCACGGCCATCACGCTGCTGGCGGGCGTTGAACCGCTGCTTGAAGCTCCCGCGGCCACCCAGAATCTGCTTGCAAACTGGAGTATGAACACCAGCGCGCCGGAAGCTGCCCAGTAGGTCACATAGAACAAGCGTAAACAGGTGAGGGATACATGATTCTAAAATTGCATTGCCGCACATATTTTCTTATCATTCTGGCGTTGGGCGTGAGCGGAATCTTCACTGCACAGGCTCAAGCTCCCGCTGCTCCGTCTGCGCCTCCCGCAGCCACAGCGGTTACCGCCGCTCCGGCAACTCCAGCTGCTACGGCCACAGTGCGCGGACACATCGTCGATCCTTCGGGCGCTCTGATTCCCGGTGCAGCAATCACCATCACAACTTCGACAGGGACAACTGTCACTACAACAACGGCTGACTCCACCGGTCATTATGCGGTGAATGGTCTGGAGCCCGGCAGCTACATTGTGCAGTGCACCGTTGAGGGCTTCGCTCCATTTGCTTCCCCAACCATTCAGCTCACTGCTGGACAGGTAAAGCATGTAGATATCTCCATGGCCATGGTGATCGAGCAACAGAACGTGGTGGTCACCGACGAGTCGCCGCAGGTCAGCGTCGAGGCCAGCAGCAACGCCAGCGCCATCGTCCTGAAGGGCGCTGATCTGGATGCGCTCTCCGACGATCCCGACGAGCTTTCCAATGAACTGACGGCTCTGGCCGGTCCTTCGGCAGGTCCGAACGGCGGACAGATTTACATTGACGGCTTTACCGGCGGTACGCTGCCGCCCAAGTCGGCTATCCGCGAGATCCGCATAAATCAGAATCCGTTTTCGGCCGAATTCGACCGGCTAGGCTACGGGCGTATCGAGATTCTCACCAAGCCGGGCACCAATACGTTGCACGGCAGAGCCTTCGTGATGGGGAACGATAATCTCTTCAACACCGGTAACCCGTTCGTATCATCGATTCCCAACTATCACAGCATCCAATACAACGGCAATATCAGCGGTTCGTTCAACAAAAAGACGTCGTATACCCTCAGCATAGAAGGGCGCAACATTCAGGACGCGAACATTTATACCGCCAGCACGGCGGTCCTGAATACAACCACCGGTCTCTACTTCATTCCTACCGATTCCAGCGGCAACATCATCCCTTTAACGGGCTCCGTTTTCAGTCCATCGACGCGCTTTGAGGTTGCACCGCGAATCGATTTGCAACTGGGGCAAAAAGACACGCTGACATTGCGCTATCAGTACGAGCGCGGCAGCCAGAGCGGAAATCTCGGCAGTTCTACATCTCTGCCTTCTACGGCCACCTCAGGCACATCCTCGGAACACGCCATCCAGTTTACGGATTCCCATATCATCAACGAGCACATGGTCAACGAGACCCACTTTCAGTACCGGCGCTCGCTCTCTTCCACAACGCCAGTGAGCACGATCCCATCCGTCAGCGTATCTGGAGATTTTTCCGGTGGCGGCTCCGGAGGGCAATTCAATACGGACCATTCAGATCATCTTGAATTGCAAAACATGACCACACTGTCGGCCGGCGCCCATGCCATTAAATTTGGAACGTGGATACGCGATAACCGCGATGCTAATTCAACCAATGCGAATTTCAACGGCAGCTTCAGCTTTCCCTCGCTGCAAGCCTATGTGGATACGCTGAACGGGCTTGCCCAAAGCGAGACCTTCGCGCAGATTATTGCGGCTTGCCCGCCGACACAAACCGGCGGTTGCATCCCCAACAATCTGACCTACACTACGGGCCGCCAGGCATTCGTGGGCAACGTCTTTGACGCTGCGCTTTACGTTCAGGACGACTGGAAAGTGAACCGATTGTTCACGCTCTCCGGCGGCCTGCGCTGGGAAACACAAAATCACACCGCGGATCACGACGACTGGGCCCCGCGCGCTGCTTTTGCCTACGCCCTGGATGGCCACAAGGACAAAACGCAAACGAAGACAGTTCTGCGCGGCGGCTATGGCTTCTTCTACGACCGCTTCCAAATCAGCAACCTGATGTCGCTTGAGCGCTTTAATACCAGTAGCAATAGCCAAACGCAGATCAGCATTGCCAACCCGCAATGTTTCAACGCCACCAGCCTGAGCAACATCAGTGGCGGCCTGGCCTCATGCGGCACTGGAACTACAGCCACATCAGAAATCTACCAAATAGCTTCCAGCTACCACGCGCCCTACACGGAGCAGCTCGGAGCCAGCCTGGAGCGTCAGGTGACCAAGACTACATCGGCGACCCTCACCTTCCTGCACTCCTATGGCGTTCACCAGATGGCCACGCGCGACTCCAATGCGTATGAGCCTCTGCCCGGAACCTACTTTTATAACAGCACCACGGGTCCGCGACCCAATCCGAATCTAGGCATCGTCAGAGAGTTTTACCCCGAGGCGGTCTTCAAACAGAACCAGATGATCGTGAACATCAACGCCCGCTTCTCGCCCAAATTCAGCGTGATGGGCTTCTACAACCTCTCCTTCGCCAACGCGGATACGGGGACAGCTTCGAACTCGTGGAACCTGAAACAGGATTACGGACGTGCCGGCTTTGTCTCGCGCAACATGATCTTCCTGATGGGTAACTACACAGGGCCGTGGGGCATTACCTTCAATCCCTTCCTGATTGCGCAATCCGGAAAGCCCTTCAGCATCACCACCAACAACGACCTGACCGGAGACGCCTTCTTCAACGACCGGCCGGCCTACGCAAGCTCGTCGTCACTTGCCAGCAATGTGGTCCAGACCAGCTTCGGCGTCTTTAACACGGTTCCGCAATCAGGCGAGACCATCATTCCTAACAACATGGGAAACGGTCCAGCCGCGGTAGCCGTGAACCTGCGCGTCAGCCGCTCCATCGGCATCGGTCCAAAAGTGGCATCAACCACTGGCCAGAGCAACGCTGGCGGACCGCCTCCGGGTGGTGGACCTGGTGGTCCTGGTGGCGGCGGGCCTGGCGGGCCCGGTGGAGGTGGACCCGGTGGCGGCCGTGGCGGAATCGGTGGAGGCTTTGGCCCGGGCGGATTTGGCGGTCGTGGTGGCCCGGGCGGTATGGGCGGAAGCGCCAGCACCGGACACAAATACTCCCTCACCTTCAGTGTGCAGGCGTTGAACCTGTTTAACGACATCGACTATGGGCAACCGTCAGCAGTTCTGATTCCAACCCTCGATACCAGCACCGGGTTGTACGGTCCGGGCAGCCGATTCGATAAATCCACGAGCCTTGCGCGCGGCATCTTCTCGTCGCCGACGAGTTCGGCAGCGCGGCGCATCTTCTTCCAGGCCGCATTCAACTTCTGATCGATGGAATTCAACTGAACAAAGGGCCGGAGCGCGATGCTCCGACCCATATTATTTGCGCGGGAATTGCAGCTACTATTTTGCCGCTTTTACCACAGGCGACTGGTCATCAGATGCAAAGGCGTCGGTCAGCGAGATTACCTTCAGTTGCGTCTTCAGTGCATCGAGCGATGCCGTGCTGGTTGCCTTTATTTCTACTGTCTCGCCCGGCAGCAGGTCGAAATAGTTATCAGAGACCTGCACGTCTAGATCGCCGAAGGAGAGATATACGCTGCGCGCCAGGACGGGCGATGTAATGCGAATCTGATAATTGTCTTTTGCGCCGGTGGTTTCAACCTTCAATTGAGCCAGCTTCAGATGCACTCCCTTGACGGGCGCAAGATAGGCTAGATTGCGTGAAATCTGCTTCCCATCCGCGGTCAACTCAGCCACGACAAAGACTCGCGAAGTGTCAGCCGCGCCCGCGTCGGTCAGCTTCTTGAGCGGCCAGTCGAGATAAACCTTGCTGGTAAGCGGCGCAACACTCACCGCGCTTGACTCCTCCAACAGCACCTTGCCGTCAAAGTCCATTAGCCGCACGCGCAGTGTAGCTGGCTCTGCCTTAACTTTGTCGGAGACTATGTAGACCTTAAGCGAGTCCTCGACGTGCGGCGAAACCAGAATTGGCGCATAAAAGCGCCGCGCATAGTATTGCAGCGCCTTCCAGCGGCCGTAGTAGTCGATGGACGACCATGATGCAACCGGCCAGCAATCATTTAATTGCCAGAATATGGAGCCCATGGTCTCCGGCCGCGAGCGGCGCCAATGCTCTGCACCGATCTTGATGCCCTCGGCCTGCAGCACCTGGCTGACGTAGAGAAAGCTCGGAAAATCCTTCGGCGTTGGATAATCCTTGGCTGTGTAGTCCTTGATGATGGAGTTGCCTTCGTTATTTTTCTGGTGAGCCAGCATCACCGGAGTAAAAATGCCGGTGCGGTCTTCGGGTTGGGTGAAACTCTCCACGGTGCGCATCTCCGGGAAGGACTGGAAGCCGTACTCAGTGACAAAGCGCCAGTGGTGCTTCTCGTACTCGGTGAACGGCACGCGGCCATGCCACACGCTCCAATCATGCTGATCGCCCGATTGATAATGAGCGCTGAGCGGTTCATAGTCAGCGCTGGGGGAACTGGGCCAGTAGGGCGTCTCTGGAGCAAGCCGCGCCACTACGCGGGGCAGGATGCCGCTGAACTCGGTGAGATAATCCTGCCACATCTGGAGCTTCACATCCGCGGGTAAACCTGGCCGCGGAGCCCAGCCAAAGGCGCTTTCCGTCTCGTTGTTGCCGCACCAGATCACAATGCTTGGGTGATTGCGCAGCCGCCGTACCTGGTCTTCGGCCTCAGCCTCGATATTCAGCTTGAAGGCATAAGTTCCCGGCTGCCAGTCGTTGCCGAACATAAAGTCTTCCCAAATCATGATGCCCAGCTCGTCGCAGATCGCGTAGAACTCGTCGCTCTCGTAGTAGCCGCCGCCCCAGTGGCGGATCATGTTCATATTGGCGTCGCGCGCCGATTGCAGGATACGGCGATAGTTGGCCGTAGTCACGCGATTGGGAAAGCTGTCGAAGGGAATCACGTCCGCTCCCTTGGCAAAGACAGGAATGCCATTGACAATGAATTCAAAACTGCGGCCCCATGTATCCAGCTCTCGATGCAGCACAATGGAGCGCAGGCCGGTCTTGATTTTGCGCTCATCGATCCCTTGCTCGGTCGAGGCCACATACGCGGTGAACTCGTAGAGCGGCTGCTCTCCGTAACCGGCCGGGTACCAGAGTTTCGGCTTCTGGATCTCTATGGGCAGATCGATCACGTTGAGTCCGGCATGGAAGTTGACCTTCGCATACGCCATCACCGGCTTGCCGTTATCGGAGAACTTCACTATCACATTAGCCGGACCAGCGTTTTCAACCCGGGCATCGGCTTCAATCTCCACTTCGGCATCCAGATGCGCCACTTCCCTGCTCACATCGCGCTGTTGAATCGCGAAGTCAGCTATCCTTACCCCGTTCCATGCCTCCAGCCGCACTGGCCTCCAAATGCCGCTGGTCACGAACCGCGGCCCCCAATCCCAGCCGTACTCGTAGGCGGGCTTGCGGATGTAGGTTTTTGCCTCAACCTTGGTCCTGGTCTGCCAGGGGTCGCCTGCCGCAACCGCGGCTGCGGCCTTGATGGGCGATGGAAAGACAACGCGCAGCAGGTTTGTGCCAGCGTGCAAATGGCTCTTAACGGGCGCTCTCCATATGCGAAAGCTGTTGTCGGCGCTGAGCAGCTTGGCGCCGTTCACAAAAACATCGGCGGCTCCATCCAGGCCGTCGAAAACGAGATCCACATTAGCCCGGGCCAGCAACTCCGGCTTAACCTCGAAGCTCAGCTGGTACTCCCAACTCTCGTTCTCAACCCACTGCAGCTTGGCTTCATTGTCGCGATAAAAAGGATCTGTAATCTTTTTGTTGGCCAACAGGTCCAGGTGCACATCTCCGGGCACTGTAGCTGGAAGCCAACCGCTCTCTCCCTGCCCGGCGCTGGCCGCAACTTGCCTGAATTGCCAGCCGTGATCGAGCGCCTGCGCCATATTTTGCGCCGGACTCTGTGCCGCTCTGGCCTGCGCCTGCGCCATCTCTCCTCCTATGCCAACAATCGCGCCCAACAGGGCACAGAACAATGCACATCCCGTACTTGCTGCTCGCATCCGGTCTCCTCCTAGCTCTCGATCCCCGTTCAATTACATCGGCGGCTGGTCTGTATGAGGTATTTCATTTTGGAGTAGCCACGGCATTCTGGTCCCTAAATCGGTGGAGAGTCACAGCAACGGCTTCGTTGCTTAGCTTGGGATTTGCCCTCACAAAAGCATCGATCTTACGACGGTAAAAACTGGCGGACCTGGAGTAGCTTTCAGTAGGCGCAGAAACCTGGGTTTTCATGCACCATATATAGCCCTCCACGAACCCAAGTTGTTCATCCTCGCTGCTTTGGCGCCACCACAAGCCGTCCAGATACCAATGAGCATTCTTCCATGTCTCTCCCGGATCTTCTGTGCCTTTGCTGACTTTGAGCTGATTTGCAATCATTTGCCACACATCTATAACGTTCAGATTCGCTGATCCGGGATGAGTTTTATAGTACTTGTCGATCTTGTCCATGATTTGTTCTGGAGTCGCGTTGAACCCATTTTTATGCGCCGTCCATGTCAAGCAATCAGAAGCACCATTGAGGAATCCTGAACGCTCGTCTGCGTCAGTTTTGAGCCACCATTCACGCTCAAATGAGGGTTTCAGCATCGTGGTACCAGCGGCAGGTAGCGACGACTGTGACCACGCGCCAGTAGCCATCGCCATTACTATCATGCATAATAGATTTCGCAATGATTCTATATTGCTAAGTCGCAGATGCATATCAGTCATTTAAGCACAAAACCGGTGTAGTCAGGTATTAGAACTCTGTGCAGAATTATGAATGCCGCTTTAGAATGTTTCCGTACAGCGCCTCCCACTCCTCGGCTTTGGCGTCCATGCTGAAGTGGGCTGCAATGCGTTCGCGCGCCGCGCGACCCAATTTGCAGCGCTCGTCGTTTGTCTTCCGCATCATCTCCAGCATTGCCTCGGCGAGCCCCTCCGGGCTCTTGGCGGGGACAAGGACGCCAGCGTCTCCCACAAGCTCGCGCACGCCGCCCACATCAGTGGCTACAATTGGCTTCTCCATTGCCATCGCTTCGCCTACAACCAGCGGCATTCCCTCCCACGCCGAGGCCAGCACAAAGCCGTCGGCTGCGTCCAGCAGGGCTGGCATATCGCGACGCAAACCCAGCCAGCGAATGCGCCCGCGTATTTTTAGCTCATCAGCCTTCAGAATTAAATCAGAGAGATCGTCCATATCTCCGTCACCGGCCACCCACAACCGCGTCTCTGAATACTCTGCATTCACCATTACAAAGGCTTTGAGCAGGTTGGGGTAGTCCTTGGCCGCGACGATGCGCCCCGCTGTAAGCCAGATAAACTCGTCGCCAGCGCCCATCTCCTCTCTCATGCGGGCGCGGCGCTCGCGGCTGGGCGCAAACTTTATGATGTCGATCCCATTGGTGATGACAGAGGACTTGCGAGCCGGCACGGCTTTGAGGCTCACATAGCGTGCAACGGCGGCCTGGCTAACGGCGGTAGTGTGGCAGCTGAGAAAGTCGGTGAGACGGTAGGCCAGCATGCGCAGCCTTGAACCTTCATTCACAGTGTGAACCGTGGTAAGAATAGCTGTTTTGGGAAGCAACACCTTGAGCAGACGGGCCGCTATATTGGCTGGAAAGGTGTGGCTGTGGATTATATCGGGCTGGAAATCACGCAAAAAGCGACGGGCTTTCCACAGTCCAGCCAGGATGCTGGCCGGAGTCTTGCGCATCTCAATATGAATCTGCTCGAGGGTCGTGGGCCACTCCTGGGGCTGTCGGCCAAGGAGCACGAGTAACGCGACAGCATGGCCACGCGCCGCCATGCGCTCTGCCAGTGCCAACGCCTGCCGTTCGGCCCCGCCAATGCCCAGCGAGGTGAGTACGTACGCGATTCGCATTACCCTCTCACTCTGCAATCAATCAAGTTAAACGATGATAACGCGCCCAGTCAGGCATTAGCAGCATCCCGATTTGGACAGTTCATAACCCGTGTACCATTATGTTCCCCGGAAACAGTCAGTGGAAAACCGGTCCATACCTGCGTTTGCTGATTCTGGTAAAATGAAATGTAAATCCAAGGAAGTGAGGAGGTTTTATGGCCCTGCGCGAGTGGGTAAAAACCAATGTAGATTATGGCCGGCGGCTGGTGGGCTCCGGAATCGAGGGGGCGCGTTCAGGCCAGGAAGAGTTCCTCAACGGCGAACCGCTTGCTCCCTATCTTGGCGAGTCGGTCAAGGGCGCTCTGCTGCCCGCCGTGGTCGGCGCGTGCGTCGGAGTGATGGTTGGTTATCCCATCAGCCGGCGAAAATCCTCCTCTGCCACATGGGTATATGGGCTTTTGGGATGCGTCATTGGGTTCACCACCGGTGTCGCCTGGAAAAGCCGCCATCTCGGAGCCAGCGTCGCCAGCGGTGCGATGAAAAACATCAGCAAAGTGCGCGATGAGCAGTGGCTGACCAGACATCCCATCAATTACGCTTAGCATCAGGCGATCGGAAATTCAGAACTACAAACCCGCCAGCAGACAGCGACATGGCTGTCTAATGGCGGGTTTTTTATGATCTTTCCTGCCCATGGCGCAGGAAGAGAATCGCTGATTCCCTTCCCGCTCCGGCACTAAACTCACATTCCCTGCTTACTTGCGCAATCCACGCGTATTCGCGGCAATCTCCACCTGCACCGCGATATATTCCGCCAGCGCATAGAAGAAAACAATGAGAGAGAAAGCAATCATCAGAAAGAAGATGGCCAGCTCGATTCCACCAAAAAAATCAGTGCCTCCACGTCCGGCAAAAGGCAGGACTTCTCCTATAAAACCCATCCGTGAAAATGGATTATTACTGGTAATCCAGATAAACAAGCATCCGCCTATGCCGAACAGGGAATATGTGACAAACGCCAACTCGCCGTAGACGCGAAATATCAAGGAAATAATCGATAGTGCGATGAAGCGATCGTCTCCCGATTCCATCACCGTTCGCGAGCGATAGGCGAGAATGATTGCCGTCAAACATCCCCAAACCAGGACAAAAAGTGCCAATAACACGCACCCAATCAGAATGCCAATCGGGATGTGGGTTACGTCATTTCCTTCCATATCAAGGACTGACCTGCGTACGCTGATGCCCAGTTTTATGATGGAATAACAACCATACAATCCCACTAGCGCGATGATGATTGCCTGAATCTTCATCACCCATGAAATTGTGTTGCGAATGATCTTTGCATCGCTCAACGCATTGAAAAACGGATCAAAAAATCCGAACAAATTCATACTTTCTCCTTTCCCATTTCATCAACCATATGGCCGAAGAACAGGCTTGCTAGGTTCTTATGAAAAAATGCGCGGGAGAGAATCACTGATTCCCTACCCGCGCAAGACATCCTCTCATTGCTCGTCATTGTCTTGCCTAACGGGCATGCCACTACCTATGTGTCTGAGTTGTACTGAAATCAGGCCCAGGAAGCGCCACGCTGGCGGCGCTCTCTGAGCCTCGTTCATTCTGGCAAGTTTCTATTGAGGCGTCGCAGTACCACCCTGTGCCGTTTCTGCGTTCACATCCGACTCCGCCTGATCGGCCTGCTGGGTCTGCTGCTGAATCTCAGACGCGGCATTCGGATCGGCAGGAGGCGCTATATCTGCATACTGCGGCTGAACTGGCGGTCCCTGCGCCGCTGGCGGAGCCTGCGGCAATCCTCCCTGGCCCTGCTTGTTCTGCAGTTCCTGGAGCCCCTGGTCAATCTGCTCCCGCATGTGGTTCTGCATCTCCTGCAGGTCGGCCACCTGCACCGTCACCGTGCTGGATTTCGGGCACTCATTGCCGCCCTTGCTGGCCACCACCACCAGGTCCGCCGCTATCGCGTCAGGCGGTGGCGGGCTCGTCAGCGCCAGCACATCGCCATCGCTCAGTGCGCACTCGTTCTGGTTGGAGTCCGTTACATCCAGCGCACTGCCGACTACAAACACGTGCTTATGGCCATCAGACAATATGCGCGCAATCCCGCTGGAGCCGGGGTCGATGTCCTGATTCTGCGCGTTCAGCTGCTGTTCCTGGTTCTCCAGAGCGATTTGGCTGTTTACCTCATCGGAGATCTCCTGCTTCACATCGGGGGTAAGCACCGGTCCTCCGCCACCCTCAGGAGGTGCAGGAGCCGCTTCGCCGGCATCCTGATGGGCCGCATAAGCTTCCTGCAAGTCCTGCGAGATGAGGTAGTCGGTCAGCCAGAACGCTGCGCTGGGATACACCGGATAAGGGGCAAAGAAGCCGCCATAGTACCCGAACCAGGGAGCGCCTCCCCAACCCCAGCCATAATGAACTGGGCTTAACCACGGGTGATACGCCCATCCATAAAATCCGGGGGCAAAGAAAACGCCCGGAGCATACACATCAAGATGCAGCCCGCGATAGCCATAACCGTGGTAAAAGCGGCTGTACTCGTGGCCGTGGTAGAAGTAGCTACGCCGGCCGAAATCGTGGCCATGATAGCTGTACGGGCGTTGCACATAGCCCGGACGGCCGCGCTCGCCGAAGACGTGACTGTGATCGGGGCGCTCAACCGAGATACTGCGATTGCCGTTCAGCCCGTGATGCACGTCCATGCCCCGCTTGGGGTCATGCACATCGCTGACTTTGCCACCAGGCCGCCTGGTGATCGCGGCGCCATTCCTGGCAACATGCGTACTGCTTCCCTTGGGCGCTAAACCCCCGGTCGCTGTGTGAGGTCCGCCGCCAGTGAGGTGTGAAGTGGTGACTGCATGTGCGCCGCCGATGGTCGTCGGTCCATGTGTGACATTCCCGCCGGTCGTTGGTCCATGCGTGACATTCCCGCCAGTCGTCGGTCCGTGTGTGGTAGCCCCGCCGGTCGTCGGTCCATGAGTTGTGGCCCCGCCGGTGGTTGGTCCGTGCGTTGTGGCCCCGCCGGTAGTCGGTCCATGAGTCGTGGCCCCGCCAGTCGTTGGTCCGTGCGTAGTGGCCCCGCCGGTAGTCGGTCCATGAGTCGTGGCCCCGCCAGTTGTCGGTCCATGTGTAGTGGCCCCGCCAGTCGTCGGCCCGTGCGTAGTGGCCCCGCCGGTAGTCGGTCCATGCGTCTGCATGGTGCCACCGGTGGTTGGTCCGTGCGTGGTGGTCCCGCCGCCGCCAGTATTCATGTTGGTGGCCCCGCCGGTGGTGGGTCCATGCGTCTGCATGGTGCCACCGGTCGTTGGCCCATGCGTGGTGGTCCCGCCGCCGCCATTAGTCATGTTGGTGGCCCCGCCAGTCGTTGGCCCATGCGTTTGCATAGTAGCCCCGCCAGTCGTCGGCCCATGCGTTGTGGCTCCGCCAGTAGTTGGCCCGTGTGTCTGCTGAGTGGCCCCGCCAGTCGTCGGTCCGTGCGTGGTGGCCCCGCCAGTCGTCGGCCCGTGCGTCGTGGCTCCGCCAGTCGTCGGTCCGTGCGTCTGCATAGTGGCCCCGCCAGTGGTCGGCCCGTGCGTGGTGGCCCCGCCGGTCGTTGGCCCATGCGTTTGCATGGTAGCTCCGCCAGTCGTCGGCCCGTGCGTGGTGGCTCCGCCAGTGGTTGGCCCATGCGTGATAGGCCCGCCGGGGGTCGGTCCATGCGTCGTGGCCCCGCCGGTCGTCGGTCCATGCGTGATAGTCCCGCCAGTGGTCGGTCCATGTGTTGTGGCCCCGCCAGTGGTCGGCCCATGCGTGGTAGCCCCGCCGGTTGTCGGCCCGTGCGTGGTAGCCCCGCCAGTGGTCGGCGCCCCCCTCTTTACTTGCGCCGCCCAGCGACGCTTGACGGCGGGTTTTGGTGCATGCGAGGCACCGCCAGTGGTCGGTCCGTGTGTGGTTGCCCCGCCAGTCGGCCCGTGTGATGCACCGCCGCCAGTCGGCCCATGCGAGGCGCCGCCGCCGCTTGGTCCATGCGACGCGCCGCCGCCTCCGGCGGGCCTTACAACCGGCCTGGGGGCTGCCGCCCCGTTGTTGCTAGGCGGGTGATGCGGAGCCGGGGCGGACGGTCTATTTCCTGCGGCAGCTTTGCCTACGGCGCCGAACACCATAAGTCCTGCAAGAATCAGAATTGCAGAGCCTTTGCGATTAACCCTGTGAAGCAGTTGTGTCGTCATCTGATCCTCTTTTCCTTTTCTATCTCTCGATCCAGGCGCCACCCTGGAGCATTTTCACTGATCCCATGGTGCGGACACGTGAATACCCCATCCTTGCCGCAAACACTTGAGACGCGGCAAGGATGGGGCACACATTACGTTCAGCCAGGAACTGAACAGCTAGTTTGTCGGAGGCGTAGCCGGCGTAGCATTAGTATCCGGCGTGGTGCTCCCCTGGGATGTATCGTTTTGTACATCCGTCTCCGCCTGATCGGCCTGCTGGGTCTGCTGCTGAACCTCGGTCTGGACGTTGGGATCCTGCGGAGGCGCTATTTCTGCATACTGTGCCGGAGCCGGCTGTGCCTGCGCAGAAGGCGGAGCCTGCGGGATTCCTCCCTGGCCCTGCTTGCTCTTCAGTTCCTGGAGTCCCTGGTCGATCAGCTCCCGCATGTGGTTCTGCATCTCCTGCAAGTCGGTCAACTGCACCGTCACCGTGCTGGATTTCGCGCACTCATTGCCGCCCTTGCTGGCCAGCACCACCAGGTCCGCCGTGGTTGCGTCGGCCGGTGGCGGGCTCGTCAGCGCCAGCACATCGCCGTCGCTCAGAGCGCACTCGGCCTGATTTGAGTCCGTCACATCCAGTGCGCTGCCGACCACAAACACGTGCTTATGGCCGTCGGCCAACATACGCGCGATTCCGCTGGAACCGGGATCCGTGTCCTGATTCTGCGCGTTCTGCTGCTGTTCCTGGTTTTCCAGCGCGATTTGGCCCTTTACCTCATCGGCGATCTCCTGCTTCACTTCGGGAGTAAGCGCTGGTCCGCCACCCTCTGGAGGAGCAGGGGCTGCTTCGCCGGCATCCTGATGGGCAGCATAGGCTGTCTGCAAGTCCTGCGAGATGAGGTAGTCGGTCAGCCAGAACGCTGCGCTGGGATACACCGGATAAGGGGCAAAGAAGCCGCCATAGTACCCGAACCAGGGAGCGCCTCCCCAACCCCAGCCGTAGTGAATGGGGGCTACCCACGGGTTATACGCCCATCCGTAAAAGCCGGGGGCAAAGAAGACGCCCGGGGCATATACGTTCAGATACATCCCGCGATAGCCGTAGCCGTGATAAAAGCGGCTGTACTCGTGGCCGTGGTAGAAGTAGCTGCGCCGCCCGAAATCATGGCCATGATAGCTGTAGGGGCGTTGCACATAGCCCGGACGGCCGCGCTCGCCGTAGATGCCGCTGTGGTCGGGGTGCTCTACATGGATACTGCGGTTGCCGTTGAGCCCGTGATGGATGTCCATGCCCCGCTTGGGGTCATGCACGTCGCTTACTTTGCCCCCAGGCCGCCTGGTTATCGCACCGCCGCTCCTGGTGACGTGCGTAGTGCTTCCCTTAGGCGCTATATGCCCAGTTGCCGTGTGGGCTCCGCCGATGGTGTGTGAAGTAGTGGCTGCATGCGCGCCGCCAATGGTCGTCGGTCCATGCGTGGCTCCGCCAGTGGTCGGCCCATGCGTGGTTGCTCCGCCAGTGGTCGGTCCGTGCGTGGTGGCTCCGCCAGTGGTCGGCCCGTGCGTGGTGGCCCCGCCAGTGGTCGGCCCGTGTGTGGTGGCCCCGCCGGTCGTCGGTCCATGCGTAGTAGCTCCGCCGGTGGTCGGTCCATGCGTGGTGGCTCCGCCGGTGGTCGGTCCATGTGTGGTGGCTCCGCCGGTGGTCGGCCCATGTGTGGTGGCCCCGCCAGTCGTCGGTCCATGCGTGGTAGCCCCGCCGGTCGTTGGTCCGTGCGTGGTCGGTCCGTGCGAAGCACCGCCAGTCGTCGGTCCATGCGATGCACCGCCGCCAGTCGGCCCATGTGATGCGCCGCCGCCGGTCGGTCCGTGTGACGCACCGCCAGTCGTCGGTCCATGCGAGGCACCGCCGCCGCTCGGTCCATGCGAGGCACCGCCGCCGCTCGGTCCATGCGAAGCACCGCCGCCGCTCGGGTGCGGGGCCGGAGGAGCAGGCTTAGTTCCTGCGGCTGCTTTGCCCACTGCGCCGAACACCAGAAGTCCTGCAAGAATCATTACTGCAGAGCCTTTGCGAATAACCCTGCGAAGTAGTTGTGTCGTCATTGGATCCTCTTTTCCCTTTCTTTGTTCCGGTCCAGCACTTCAATCACGAAGCGCCAACCTGCTGTACGAACATTGTTGCGCGAGCCTGGCTGCGTAATCCTCCCTGTTCGCGCAAACACCCTATTCAACATTGCTGACTTTTCCATTTGTGAAGGTTACCTTCATATCCTTGTAATAGAAGATTTCCTTCACTCCCAATTTGGCAATTCTCATCGGCTGCCCGAATCCAGCAATCACTTGATCCTTGGTCTGGCCCAGGGCAATGGTCGGCGGAGGAGTATCGGCAGGCGGTGGCGGCGGGGCTATGTCTGGTGGAGGCGCCTGGTCCGCGGGAGTCGCAGCTTGTTGCCCACCCTGATCGCCCTGGTTGCCCTGATCGCCCTGATTCTCCGCGGGCTGAACCGTGATGACCTCGAAAACTGTCTTCACAAAATCGTCCACCTGCGGCACGGATCCCTTCGGAAATGCAAACTTGATCTCCCCATAGTAGCGAACGTCATTATATGGATCGCTATATGTGCTGATGAGAATTCCGTCTCTCTGAGCCACAATCCCGGTAACCCAGAACTTCTCTCCAGCGACAAACTGGCGCGATGCGCAAGCGTTGTTGGCGGCATCGGTCGGGCTATCACCCCCACCTAATCCAAGACGGCCCATAATGGCAGTTTTCGTGCCCGTCACCGCGGCGTCTCTGGCTCGGTTTTTCTGATTTGCGGTCAAAACCCCATTGCTGTATGTATTGGAGTATGCATAGGCAGAGTCCGTACTGCACATCATCAGCCCGTCCTTATGCAAAACCAGAACGTCACCGGCTGTCACGATATCCGTGCGGTCGGCTGTTATTTTCGTCAGATTAATCTGAGAAATCAACTTGTTCTGGATCAACACAGACTGGTCGGTGTTGCCCGGCTGCGCCGCTGTCTCCCCTTTATTACTTTTTTTCGGGAATCCAAATTGCGCTGCCGCTGTCATGCTGAATATCAACAGAAACGCCGCCACCTTCAATGCGCTAAACATCCGCATCTGAGCCATATGCCATTAAACCTCTTTTGATGATTTGGGAAAGCACTCTTCAAGCCCTTTCAACGTAAATCACGGCCCCGGCACTGTCAAGATAATCATTGGAAATCGCGCTATGTCAGCCACTTTCATCATAAACACCACGTTTATCCGGATGTTTCGCACTTGTCAAAATATAGTTTTTCAATAAGCGATGAAAGCCTTGGCCGCCCGGTTACGTAGGGCGGTTGGCAACGATTTCGCAGCGCCAACACTACGGAATTACGCTCCGGGATACCTTTGGATCCATCTTTGCTGCCTTGCTTACCTCTTTGTCTGCTGGGTTTTGGGCTTTATCCCGGTCTCCCCGGACGCGCCGGTCTCAGCCTCGGCCAATCCTTCCGCGTCCAGTCCATGCTCGTGGCGATAGTGCTCAACCGGCATCTTGCCATCCCACCAGGCCCAGTTCATCGGATAGACATCTGGGTCAAAGATGACCTGGTAGAAGTGCCAGACGATTATCGCCAGCGTGGCCAGAATCGCCTCGTAGAAGTGGATGGCGGTGGCCACATCAACCCACCAGCGCGCCAGCAGATCCCCAACCCAGACTTTGGCCCAGATCATCACGCCGGTAACCGCCATCAGCGCCGTACCCCACACCAGCGCCCAGTACTCGGCTTTTTCCGCATAGTTGAAGCGGCCGAACTTGGGCTTTTCGCCGCCCAAGCCGAGGTAATAACGTATGGTCGCCCAGGCATCGAAGGCATCCCGAGGCCGCGGAGCAACGTCGCAGAGCAGCCGCCGTCCTTCTTTGGTGATCGCCAGGTAGAAGATGTGATAAATGCCGGTGGCGATCAGAACCACACCCGCCACGCGATGCGTGATACTGCGCAGCTTCTCGCTCATAGCCAGCACATCGGCCAGCCAGGAGTTGGGGAACTTGAGGGCAAATCCGGTAATCACCAACACGATGAAGCTGGTCAGCAGAATCAGGTGCTGCCAGCGCTGGTTCGTGCTCATGCGCGTCATCTTGGGATTTTGCATGGCCCGCAGCGTCCTGGCCTTGCGCTGCCAGATGATCGCATTGTGCAGAAACATGACGCCGATCACGACGAGGATCAAGACGATGTAAATCCATCTCACCCAGCGCACGGCAATCGAACCAATGTCCTTGGATTTACTCACATCCATGTGGACCTTGGTCAGGGTGAACTTCTGCGTAACTCCCTTGTGACACTGGCCGCAGGTGGCGTCGAGGTTGGCTTTATTGATTGTGGAGCGAGGGTCGCTGGAAGGCAGGATGTTATGCACGCCGTGGCAACTGGCGCAGTTAGCCACCACCGCCGAGCCGCCCTCGGCTGCCAGCCCGTGATAACTATCCAGATAGCTGGTCACGCGGTTTCCGGCCACGCCGAACTCCTGCGAGAGGCGCACGCCCTCATGGCAGCGCGCGCAGGTGGTGCGTGCAATGTTCTGCTCGGAGACCGAGGAGTTAGGGTCAATATGCGCTTTGATGGAGTGGATTCCGTGGCAATCGGTGCAAACCGGGGCCAGCCCGTTGCCGCGCGCAATCGCCTGCCCGTGAATGCTCTCCACAAAGGCCTGCTGGACCGCACCGTGGCACTTGCCGCAGGTGCTGGGAACATTGAACTTGTAAATCGGCGATTTGGCGTCGTTGGCGGGTAGAATCTCGTGCGCGCCGTGACAATCGGTGCAGACCGCGGCCTTCTTTGAGCCCTTTTCAATGGCCAGCCCATGTACGCTCTGCTGGTAAGAGACGTATGGCTGGCCACTCACGCCATTCAACTCCATCAGAAACTTCTGCCCGTGGCATCGGCCGCAAGTGGTGGGAATGTTGTCATGATTGACCGGCGACTTGGCATCGGCTGCGGCCAGAATCTCGTGAGCGCCTCCGTGACAATCCTGGCAGTTCGCCGCCGCGGCCGCTCCCGGCTTGGCTGTGGCGTGCAGACTGTGTGCGTAAGCCTGCTGTGCGTCGGCATGGCACTCGGCGCAGGTGACCTTCTTGGGCGTAGTCTCATGAGCCCGGCCCTTCACATCCTTGTGGCAATCCACGCAGGCGAATAGATCGCCGTGAACGGAATGTTTCAGCTTGCTTTCATCCACATACAGGCTGACCTGCTTGCCGTTCACCTCCGTAGTCAAGGTGGAGTTGGAGTGGCAGGCAAGACAGTCCTTATCCTTGGGCTTTTGCTCGGCGCGAGCCGCACAGGCGCAACAAAACAGAGACAATGCAAGCGATTGAACGAGGATGTTTCTGGAAGTCTTCACGCCTCTGAGGAAACGCTTCAGCTGAAAAACTGGCAGTGATTGGAATCACAGGGACAAAGACCAGTGGAGCCGTTCCTGGCGTCTATCAAATACCTTGCTGATGGGCCTAACACCCTTTTATCAACACTAAGTTCGAAGCCCTATCTCCACTAAAGACCACCATCCACGGGCTATTCCTTAGGAATAACACCCTTCGGTTTTTCCAAGAAGAACTTTCATAGCAGCTCTGATAGTATCCCCCGGCTTGGGAGAGTTCCACGAGGAATCCAAATCTAAACCGAAGTTCTGCTTCCGTTTTACCGATTACGAGCTTATCCGCCGTTGGATCTCCAATCATCGTGCCAGTCGCCATGTCCAAATTCATCTTGCAGACGCCAGCCTTCCAGCAAACATACCTGATGTTCTTGTGGTCACTCTCAGAAGGGTAAGCGACAATCCACGCGCCAAAAAATGCCGCAACGGCTAGCACAATTGCAAATGATATATATATCCAACATCTCATTTCCCCTCCCGCGTGAGTGAAATGTTCTCTCAGGACCCGAAATACGCGCTCAATGTCAGCACCAGAAGCAGCAGGCCGATAAAAATCGCCGTGTAACCAACCGCTTTGGAAAAATTGAGCAGCCAGATCGGAGGCTTGACCGCGAGCCTGGTCTCCAGTTTTCCCTCAGCTGCAACTCGCTGGTACTCCTCCGGGCGCTTGGTTTTGAACTCTTCCTCGCTCTCCACGCCAGTAAAAATCACCATGTCCATGGGGAAGCTGTCAGGGCGCAAATGGGTGTTGACGAAGTGAATGGAAAAAATGAACAGAATAGCCAGCAGTCCCTCCTCGCTGTGAATCACCAGCACGGCATTCAGCGCCCAGCCAGGCAGGAAGCGGGCGAAAAAGGGAGCGAACCACATGGCATATCCTGAAAAGCCGATGACAATCATGCCCCAGAAGACCGCCCAGTAATCGAACTTCTCCCAATAGGCATATCGCTCGAACTGCGGTTTTGGCCCCAGTCCCAGAAACCAGCGAACGTGGCCGAAGAGATCCTTCACATCCTTCCAGTTGGCTACCATGGAGGTATTTCCCCAGAAGATTCCCTTTTCGTGATGAACAAACGCGCGGCTGAAGACTTCTTTCAGGTGGATAAGAAACGCGATGGTCAGAACCAACGCGAAGAACTTATGAAAGAAGATGATGGTCCCGAATCCGCCCACGCCGCTGGCAAATCTCCTCGCCCAGAAACTCTCGCTGAAGCGCATCGGCAATCCGGTGGCCGCCAGTCCCAGGAAGGTGGTGAACAGGACGGCATGCATATATCTCTGTGCGCGTGTGAAGCGCATGAAATACCGCTCGCCCGCGTGGCTTTGCGCTTTGCTTTCCGCTGCCTGCTGCAAATCAGCCATTGTTCCCTCCCTTTGCCGACCGTGTTTTAACCTGCTGGTATCGCGAGCGGACCAGCCACAATATGGTGTGAATCGCGAAGAACGCCAGCACGCCGATCAACAACACGTTCATAAACAAGCGAGTATAGTAGAGGGCCGGATTCAGCTTGCGATTGCGCGCGTTGGCATGTGGCTGATACTGCACAAAGCTGGCATTGGCGCCCGCATGGCACTTGCCGCACGTAGCCACCAGGTTGGCCGGAGCAATCGGGGATTTGGGGTCGGATGCGGGCAAGACATCATGCGCACCGTGGCAGTCCCAGCAGCGCGCTGTCTCCACATATCCGCCCAGCGAGCCTAACTGAGAGTGGAAGGTATCCCGGTAAGTGGACAGCTTATCCTTGTGACAAGAACCGCAGATAGGCGTGGACTGCATGCGAAAGCTTGCTTCTGTCGGCTGCAGAATCGCATGTGCCGTGTGGCAGTCCGAGCAGACCGGCGCGTTCAGATTGCCTTTCGCAACAGCCTTGCCATGCACGCCGCCTAAATAATTGTCAGTAATGCCTGCATGACAACTTCCGCACGTTTTGGGAATATTCGATTTATAAGTGGGGCTCTGCGGATCAGTGTGGCTTAATATGTGATGCGATCCATGGCAGCTTTGGCAGTTAGCCGCCACCAGCAACCCTTCCCTGCTGAGCGCAAACCCATGGATGGAATCGAGATACATCGGGTAAACGTTGGGCAGGCCGTGCTTTTTGGCCAGCGCGTCGTTGCCGTGGCAGTTGCCGCATGTACGCGGAACGTTGAGCGGGTAAACCGCCGACCGGGGATCGCTTTTGGGAAAGATGGCGTGGGCGTCTCCGTGGCAACTGGTGCAGGGATGCTCGGCCCGATTGGCATGCACGCTTCCCGCCAGCCCCTCCGCCTCGCCGGTGTGGCAGCTTTCGCATTTGACCGGCGTCGCTGGATCCGGATGTGGATAGTCCTTGATGGTGTTATGGCAATCGCCGCACTTCAGATTGCCGTGCATGCTGGCGCCGAAGACGCCGGCATCTACGCCTATATTGTGCCCGGAGGCGTCCTGCATGCTTTTGTCTCCGTGGCAGCCGAGACAATCGAGATCCGCCTGCGCGACGCGTGGTATCGCGAAAACCAGAAGCGCCCCAAAAGCGAGTGCAATGGAGGAAGCTGTCTTCATGTCTGCTCCGATCGATCCTTAACGCATTCAGGCATTACGCTTTCAGGCCAGTCACGGCAAAGGCGCAGGAGAGACAGGGTTGCGGCCCTCCCCTCCCGGCTCATGCGCACGGCTAGGACTTGCCTGTCGTGTGCCGCTACTTCAGGCTGCGGATGTACTTGACGAGGTTCTTAATCTGGTCGTCAGTCAGGCTTTTGTACATGGGCATCTTGTTCTTGCCGTTCTTGGTAATGTCAAAAAGCGTTTGATCGGATTCCTTGACTACCTCCGGGGACTGGAAGGCCCGCGCGCCCATCTTCACCCCAGTCGGAGTTGGGCTCCCGTTAGCGCCATGGCACATTTGGCACTTAGTCTTGTAGAGGGATGCGGCATCGTTCTGTGCGAAGGCAAGCCCCGAGAGGGAAGCAGCCAGCAAGATTGCGGCTGCTGCTGTGATTCTTTGCGTCATAGTATTGCTCCTTGGCCGGTCTTTTTCAGGTTTTCCGGTCAAGTACCTGTCATATAGGCTTTGTTGCGCGGTCGGAAGTGATGCCGGTCACACATTGAAAACCCGGCTTTCGCGCCCAGCCCAAATCATTCGCGTATTCTTACTAAGGATTCATTGCTTCTTCCGTTTTCGGCGAACTAGGCGGCAGGCACGACAAAGTGATACATGTCACTTGCCGCAACCCCTCTAATCAGGCACAATAAGGCCTCTACCTGAGGAAATAATATGGGCACGGTTGCTGTAACTAATTCAAAAATCATGCTTACCCTACCCGGGGACGCAGTGCGCCAGATTCAATGGCGGTTTGCCGGCCGATTTGATTTGCAGATGCTGGTTCAGTCGGCGCGCGGCGTGGCGCGGGGCACGGTGGCTCGCCTGGTTACGGCCGGAGAGCGCAATACCCATGAATGGACCCCCGGCAAGAACAGCATGATGGAGGCCTTTGACCGCGCCGGCGTCACTGCGGCCTTCATGGAGCCGGAAGAGGGCGGTTTCATCGCCGGACCAAAGAATCTGGCCCTGTCGCTGGCGGCCTTCGAACTGGCCTGGGTAGACGGCGGCGCGGCCACGGCCAGCCTGGCCAGCTTCCTGGCCCTATCGCCCATTCACGAGCGCGGCACGCCGGAGCAAGTCAACCACTATAAGAAGCTCGCCGCGCCTCCCCAGCCGGGCGAGAACCGCATCCCCTGGCGCGGCGCTTTTGCGCTCACGGAGCCGATTCCCTACGTGGGCGTCGACGCCAGCATGTTGAGCGGCAAGGTGCGTGTGGCCGAGTGGAAGGAGGGCGAAGAACCCTGGCTGCAGGTAGACAAGCGCGGCCGCTTCATCACCAACATCGCCTTCGCCAACTTCGTCACCGCCGCGGTCATCTCCGACGACCCGCGAATCAAGGGCAGTTGCTTCGTGATCCTGGAAGAGACCGACGAGGGCATCTTCGACCACGGCACGCCCACCAAGAAGCTGGTTCACCAGCTCTCCTCCACCGGAGATCCCATCTTCAACCTCAAGGTGCCGGCCAGCCGCATCGTGGGCGGTTACACCGTCAAGGACGGCGTTATCGTTCCCAACTACAACCACGGCGAGGTGATCGATGCTGTCTTTCGGCGCACCCGCGTCCCGGTCGGCATTATGACGGCGGCCAAGCTGCTGTCGGCCGTCGAGCCGGTCATCCGCTACCAACGCGGGCGCTTCCGCGGGGCAGAGGGCACAACCCCCGGCTCGGTGCGCTATGAACAGGGCATCCAGCAGCGCGAAGACGCGTTGCACCGGCTGGTGGACGTCTGGGCCACCGGCGAAGCGGCCACCTCGCTGGGCTTTGCCACCGCTCGCCTCTTCGACGAGCTGGACCCCATCGAGAAACAGAAGACTGCCATCCTCAAGGAGCGCGGCATCCAGGGCGGTCGTGCCGAGCTGAAGGCGCTTAAAGAGAGCGAGCAGCGCGCCATTGAATTTCTGTCTCTCAAAGCGGATTCCCCGCGCCGCCGCGAGCTCGAAGCCGATCCGCTGGTGCAATTCGTTTTGAAGGACGCAGAGGCCAACGTGCTCTGTCCGGCCACCAAGCTGTGGAACACCGGCCACGGCGCCAATATGCTGCGCGAAGCCGTCAGCCTCATGGGGGGATACGGCATCACCGAGGACTGCCCCGGTTTCCTCGGCAACAAATGGATGGACGCCCAACTGGAAGCTACATACGAAGGCCCTGAAGCTGTCCAACGACGCCAGTTGACCGTCACCATGACCTCGGAAGTTTTTCTCTCCCAGTTCCTCGCCTGGACCGCCGAGATGCGGCGCATCGCCTCCTCGCGCCCCGGCACCGGCGCATGTACCCTGGCCTCGGCCATGCAGATGTGGCTGTGGACGCTCATCCACCTGCAAAAGGCCACCGACCCTGGCGGCGGCAAGCTCTATCATGGGCAGCGCCAGGGCGTGACCTTTGCCCTGGCCGACGCGCTCTGCTGGCTGGTTGCCTCGCGCGCGCAGATTCTCGATGTGCTCGAACTGGAAGCCAAAGGCCCCGGCGATCCGGTGGCCAGTGAAGGCCTCGAAGGCACAGTCCAGTTCCTCAGCGATCTCTGTCACACGCAGGCGGCGCAGGCGGCCGGCGAGGTCTCCCGCATCTGCGCCGAGTTGGTCTTCGGCTATAACTGCCACCCCTCCTGGGACGAGGAGGAGCATCGCAGTTGCTTTTTGGCCGGTGAGTTGGAAGAGTTCGAGGAGACCATGCCGGGCATCAGCGCCATGGCCTTCGACGTGCTGGCCGCCGATGGCACGCATCCGCAGAAGGCCGGCCCCTGCGCCGGTTGCGCTGGCTCTGCAGACTTCCTGCGCCTGCAATCCCGGCTGACCGCCTGTCTGACCGGCTCGCGCCTGGCCAAGGACCGCGCTGCAGAAACCGTCAGCAAGGTCATGATTCCCGAGGCGCTGGATTATCCCGCATGAGCGTGGAGACCAAAACGACCGATTCCCCGCAGATCGACCGTCCCTCCATGGATGTGGACATCGCCTGCGTTGGCTTCGGTCCTGCCACGGGCGGCTTCCTGACCACGCTCACCAAAGCCTGGAACGAAAACCCCGCCGATCCGGCATTTGAGAGTCGCGTTACTCCGGGAATGCCCCTGCAAGTTCTCTGCTACGAGCGCGCTGACGACATCAGCTCCGGCGTCAGCGGCGTGGTCACACTCGGGCAGGCGATTCGTTCCAGCTTCCCTGCCCTGAATCCGGCCGAAATTCCCATGGCCGCCGAGGTCACCAGCGAACGCGTGATGTACCTGCTCGACCCCATCGGCGCCAGCCGGCGCTCGTTCACCCTGCGCTTGGCCGACGCCCTTCTCCGCGCAGCCGGACGGCTGCTCGGCGTCCGTGACCATGCCTTCACGCTGCCCTGGACTCCGACCTTCCTCAACAAGCACGGAGGCCTGGTCCTCGGCATTGGCCAGTTTAATCAGTGGGTTGGCTCGCAACTGATGGCCTCTGGCCTCGTCCAGATCTGGCCCAGCACGCCTGTCAGCGCGCCGCTTTTTTCTCAGGAGCCCGGAGGGCATGGCAGAAAAGTCGAGGGCCTCCGCCTCGCCGATCAGGGAGTGGACAAATCCGGGGCGCCTACTGAAGGCTTCATGGCAGGTATGGATGTTCGCGCTCAACTCACCGTCGTCGGCGACGGCCCCGTTGGCGCAATCTCCCAATCCATAGACGACAAGCTCGGCCTGCCGCCCGGCCATGCCCATCGCGAGTGGGCTCTGGGCATGAAGTTTGTGATCGAGCTGCCAGAAGACTCTCCGTTGAAGCCCGGAACCGTCTGGCATAGCTTTGGTTTTCCTGAGCCGGAGATCTTCGGCTTCCTCTACGTTCATCCGGAGCGGCTGGTCTCTGTGGGCATCTTCGTCCCCGCGTGGATGCACGACCCCTCGCGCACCGCCTACCGCTACTTGCAGCACTACATTCAACATCCCGCCCTGTGGAAGGTTCTGAAGGACGGAACGCTGCGCTCCTGGGGCGCGAAATCGTTAGAGGAATCGGGCAAGCACGGCGAGCCGTATCTCTGTGGCGACGGCTACGCCCGCATCGGCGAAGGCTCCGGCAGCACAAATATGTTGACCGGCTCCGGGGTGGACGAGGCCTGGGCCACGGGCACGCAACTGGGCGAAGCGGTCATCGAGTTACTCCGCGCCGGCAAGCCCTTCACTCAGGACAATCTCGCCGCCACCTATGACGCCCGCCGCCGCGCAAGCTGGGTCGAACGCGGCGCAAAGGAAGCCGAGAACGCACGCAATGGATTTCAGGATGGCATCGTCAAAGGCATGATCGGCATGGCATTGGCTGGACTGACCGGCGGGCGTCTCTCGCTCAAGGCGCACATTCCCTCGCCCTACAAGCAGATTCGCCCCTTCGCTGCAAACTCCTACGACGCGCTGAAGCTCGAGGACGCAGCGGCGCTGGCCATCGCCGATGGCCGCTCCTTCCATGATGCGCTGCTCACGGCGCGCGGCTGGCCGGAGATTCCTTTCGATGGCCGTTTGCTGGTCACGCAGCAGGACGCGCTTTTGATGGGCGGCAAAGTCCAGGCCATGCCTGGATTCGCCGATCACGTCGTCTTCCGTAATCCGCAACTCTGCATCACCTGCGGCGAAAAAACATGCGTCGCCATGTGCTCAGGCCAGGCCATCACGCAGGGCGAGGACGGCGCGCCCGCCTTCGAGCGCGAAAAGTGCGTCTACTGCGGCGCCTGCCTGTGGAACTGCGGCCAATCGCCCGACGGCGAGCACTCAAACATCGAGTTTCGCGCCGGAGCGGGCGGCCTGCACTCGGCGGAAAACTAATCCCCGAACAATTAAACTAGTTGAATAAGGAAACTCACCATGGCAAATATTTTCCACATCGTGGTTTGCGCGGGCATTGTTCCCGATCCGCTGCAAACTTTGGAGCCAGTCACCGGGCTCGCTGGTCCGGGGCTGAAGAATGAAATGGTCCTGCCCGCGGTCCTCGACCCCTGGGCCGCCTGCGCGCTCTATGAAGCGGCAGCTTTGGCAGCAAAGAACCCCGGCAGCAAGCTATGGTTGGTCTCGCTCGGCCCCAAGGCCAAGCTACAACAGGTGATGATGACCGTCGCTCAGAAGGTCCCCTTCGAGCTTGTGCCCATTGACGGACCCATCGGCGGCTTTCCCGACGCGCACTCGACCGCAGCCATTCTGTCCGAGACCATCGCGGCACTGCCCGGCCTCGACAAAACGAAGCTCCTGCTCTTCGGCGGCTGGGAGTCGGCCACGCGCGGCGCGGGCGTGACGCTGCAGCTTCTCGGTGAGCGGCTCGGCATCACCGACCAGTTTCAGGGCGTGGACGAGATCAGCCTGCGCGACGACGGCAGCTTTGAAGTGCTGGAGCGCGTCGAGGGCGGCAAACACCAGGTCTCCATCTGCGACGGAGCGCCTGCTGTTTTGGGTTGGGCCACCGGCAACCTGGCCGAGCCGCGCAACAATCCTCAGGTCGGCATGAACAATATGCGCACCATTATGCCGGCTCTTGCCAAGGCCGCGACCGCCAAGCTCGACCCCAACGGCCTCAGCTACGTGTCGGTGAGTTTGCCCAAGCAGCAGCGCGAAACTCGCGTGGTCAAAGACATGACCCCAGATCAGATTGCAGCCGAGTTGGTCGCGTGGATTGGAGCTGAATAATGGAAACGATACTTGTACTTACACATGCAGATGAAAACGGCTCCGCACTCAGCAAAGCCTCGCTTGAAGCTGTTACGGCTGGCAAGGAACTGGCCGCGCGGCTGTCGGCCACGCTTATTATTGGCGTTGTGGCAAAGGACGCGGCGGCGGCAGCGCAAGCTCTGGCCTCGACTGGTGCACGCGTGTTGGCTGTTTCTGGCGAGGCCTTCGGACAGGCGCGGTATGCCTCGGATGTTGTTGCTGCTGAAGCACTTTGCCGGACGGCAAAAGCTACTATCGTACTTGCTCCGGGAAGTTCGCGCTTTACGCGGGTTATGGCGGGAGTGGCGCACAGGCTGGGCGGCTTCATCGACACGCATATTACGGCATTGGGCGGCAAGGAAACTGTCGAGGCGACACGGTGGTTCTATCGCCAGCGGGTCGAGGCGGTCATCAGCCGCAACATTCGCCCCTGGATCCTGCTGCTGGATGCGGGGACCCACGCGGCCTTTGCGGGCGAGAGCCAACCTGTTCAGATTGAGCAGGTTGCGGTCGAGTTACCAGCTCTGCGCACCACCGTCAGCGGCTTCCGCGCGCCGGAGCAAGGCCAGCAGACCATCCGTCCCGACGCCAAGATGCTCTTTGTCGCCGGCGCCGGCTGGACCAAAAAACAGCCCGACGGCCAGGTACATGTGGCCGAGGCGGGAGAGCTGATTCTAGGCTTCCTGCGCTCTACCGGAGCATCGCTGGGAAGCAGTAAGTCATTGGTAGATCAGGGCGGCGAAGGGGAATCCGTTCTCCCATTTCTGACGCATCTCAACCAAATCGGCCAAACCGGCTCGACACCGCGCCACGCCAAAGGCCTCTCCACTTGCTGCCATGGCGAGGAGCCACACGTGGTGGGCTGGCGCTTCATCGGCGAGCGGCGGGCGATTTCGCTGGATCCGAATTGCGGCTGGACGCGAGGCAAGGCCGACGTGGTCTACGTCGCCGACGCCTTCCCGGTGATAGCCAAAGTCAACGCGCTGCTGGAGGCGAAGAAGGCGTAAACCTCTGCGGACCAACCACCTGCGGCGCGGCCAACTGTCTTTAGGACGTACTGCGGAAGCTTTGTGTTATCTTGGGGTTGTAAAGCAGAAAAAGGGCGCCATGCCTTCAATTACATCCTTTATCAAGCACCACTATCGCCACTTCAACGCCGCCGCACTGGTTGATGCGGCCAATGCTTACAACAAGTTACTGGCCTCGGGCGGGAAGATGTTCCTCACCATTGCCGGGGCCATGAGCACGGCCGAACTGGGCCTGTCGCTGGCGGAAATGATCCGCCAGGATAAGGTTCACGGCATCTGTTGCACAGGGGCAAATCTTGAGGAAGATGTCTACAATCTGGTGGCTCACAACTTCTACGAGCGTGTGCCACAATACCGCGATCTGACCCCCGCAGACGAGGCTAAGTTGTTGAATCGGCACATGAACCGCGTCACCGACACCTGCATTCCAGAGATGGAGGCGATGCGGCGCATTGAAAAAGAAGTGCTCAAAGAGTGGGTGCGCGCCGACCTGGCAGGCGAGCGATTCTTCCCCCACGAGTTCTTCTATAAGATTCTGCTCTCCGGCGGCCTGAAGAAGTCGTATCAGATTGATCCTAAAGATAGTTGGCTGCTGGCGGCGGCGGAAAAAAACCTGCCCATGTTTGTGCCGGGCTGGGAGGATTCGACGCTGGGCAACATGTACGCCGGTCACTGTATCTCACAGGATGTAAAGAAGATACACACAGTGCGGACGGGCATCGAGTACATGACGGAGCTGGCCGAGTGGTACACGGCCACCACCGCCAAGACACCGCTGGGATTCTTCCAGATTGGGGGCGGAATCGCCGGCGACTTCGCCATCTGCGTGGTTCCCATGCTGCACCAGGACCTGAAGCGGGAGCATGTGCCGCTGTGGGCTTATTTCTGCCAAATAACTGATTCCACAACCAGTTATGGGTCATACTCGGGGGCCGTGCCCAACGAAAAGATCACCTGGGGCAAGCTGGGCGAGACCACGCCCAAGTTCATCATCGAGTCTGACGCATCGATTGTTGCGCCGCTGATCTTTGCCTATGTTCTGGGGTGGTAAATGCGACTTTTTTGTCGTTTTGCGCCAAAAAAACTCTACGTATAAATAGAATTTATAACGTTTTCGCGCCAAATAATTTCACGTATAAGTGAATGATTATTGCGCGAAATTGGGTTATTTGGGAAGCGGAATCATCCTTTTCAACACTTTTTCAGGGTTTATAGGATCGAAAACTATTGCAAAGCGCCAATTTTCAGACTAGACTAGACTTAGTCAAAGAGGTCTTTCATGCCGACCGTCAACATCTACGAAGCCAAAACACAACTGTCGAAGCTGGTCGACCTGGCCTCCAGCGGAACTGACGTGGTGATTGCGCGCGCTGGAAAGCCGACGGCGCGGCTAACCAGCCTACGCACAAAAGAAAAACGGCACATCAGTTTTGGGGCGCTAGAGGGAAAGGGATGGATCGCGGAGGACTTTGACGCGCCGCTTCCGGATGAACTTCTCGCGCAGTTTGAGGGACGTTGATGCGGATTCTGCTGGACACGCATATCTTCTGTTGGTCTTTCTATGAGCCTCACCGGGTTTCCTTTGAAACTCGCGAGTTAATGAATCATGCCGAGGAGGTTTTTGTCTCTTCAGCCTCCATCTGGGAGGTTGCGATCAAGGTTCGCCTGGGCAAGATAAATGCCGACCCGCAGGAACTATTCGAGCAGATTGAGTCGAACGGCTTTCAGGAACTGCCTGTTCTATCGAAACACGCAATTATTGTTGCGAAGTTGCCTCTCCATCACTCCGATCCGTTTGACCGGATTCTGATTGCGCAGGCGATGAGCGAGCCGCTGCATCTGATTACGACGGATGCGAAGTTGAGGCCTTATAGCGAGTTGGTGATGCTGGTGTGACTACAAGGGTGGGGCCACGTACTGAGTTTATGGTATAGGCTGTTGGCAGCGGGAGAGGCTGAAGGACCGGCGTCGGCCATTGCGGAAATTCGAGATCAGGTTTAGCTCCTGGGTACGCAATAACAATCTCTTTGAGGAGCCCGATTGTCTTGGGGAGGATTTGCCTGTCCAAATATTTTCGCGCTACCTTGAGAGCCTCTGTCCGAATGAACAACTCCATTTCTTTTGGCTGGCCTGATAATGCGACATAAAAAGACAGGACTTCCTTCCACCATTGATTCCCCTTTAAATATCTCCCCAAGGCTTCAGATGCCTTCGTCCCTCTGGGTTCCATGAGATCTTTGGCGGCCAGATACTCTTGAAATGAGAGATGTGAAAACGTATAGCCGCCCGAAACAGGTATAAGTAACCCATCATGGATGATCTCCTCAACGAGATCATCTGAACGACTCTCTAATGCAGGTAGAAGAGTTCGGACTGCTGTCTTGAACTGTGATCTACTCGCTTCTCGACTTTCGTTTAACTGCAAACGTCCCGCTAAATACTGCAGAATTGTAATTTTGGGTTGCGGCCCAAATTGTGTTTCTCTGTGTACTCGTTTTGCAGCGTCCCAACCACCTGCCATTAGTGTAATGAACATGTCATACAGGCGAATCCTAGATTCTGGTAAGGTTGAAGTACTCTCATACACACTGAGCACAAGAGTTGCAAGCAATGGAACCCGAATAACCTGTTTGATAGAGGGAACCGACTCCAACTGTCGTTTGAAAGCAACCTTACGGTCATCAGAATTAGAAAACCACTGGTCAAACAATTCATTAACCTGTCCATCGTTCATCTCTGCCATATGGAATCGCGACATCATGTTCAGATGACTCCCAGCCACATGTTCGCGGCCTGTAATAACTATTTGTGTAGTCGGTTCAAGCTCTTTTAAATCTCTCGCGAGTCTCAATATCGCACGTTGTTTTCTAATATCAGGGACTTCATCCAATCCATCCAAATAAAGTCGAAATCTACGGTTCACTTTCTCGCCATCCGAAGACCTACGCTTCGACCACATTTCAGCGAGACTGTCGCTTGAAAAAAACAGGCTGACGGCAGATGTGTTCGCATCCATCACAACCTGATGCAATGGAATCAAGACTGGAATTAGGTTTGATTGTTTCTCCTTCAGATCTCTAAGATCATTAAGAACATTCCACCTACAAAAAGATGTCTTACCGAATCCAGCAGGCGCGGTGATGAGGGCGTCGACTCCTGAATTCATCAATTCCTTATTTGTCGTAGCAACTGTAACTGAGGCCAAAACAGCTTCATCGATAAGCGAGGGCAACTGGGCTGCTATACCCCTCACATACGAATAATCAAACCTTGCAGGGTGATTCGCGAACTCTAGATAGGTTGATGGCTTAGATGCCGCAAGTTCATTCGCTTTAGTTAACTTGCTTACGAACTGATCGAAAATTGTTCTAACCCGCTCTGTACGCTGGTGGAATTTCTCGCTTAGCTCCGACACGCCGGGAAGTGATAGCCCGATATTTTTCTTATCGAGTAACTCGGATCGAAATCCCGGTTGCCTTCCACTCGCATAATCCTTATAAGCCTGTTTCCAAAGTGCATGGAGGGATTTTGCTAACCATCGCATATGCCCCCCAAGATCTTTCGCATCTTCTTCCTCAGCAATGAACTCTATCAATTGCCCAAACGCATTGTATCGATAACCAAGCCCGATAATTTCTTGTTCCAAAACTCGTTCGGTTGGGTTCGGAATCCGTGGCCATTCCGTTAAGAGGTGGTATTGGCTTATGGTGACCTCTAACAAGGGCTGAACATAGACTTTGGAAATGTCATGATTCTTACCAGACAATCCATGCTTCATAAGGAGGTTGGCAACAGCGAAATCGTTGGATATTCCGCTCTCTAAATCAGAAATATAAGTCCCGAAAAGACCGGATCTAAACACCAAATAATCAGGGTAATACCGCACAAAGAGTTCATACAACTCCCTACCAAAAAGGAATTTGACTGCACCTTCGGGCTTAGATAATTTCCCCTTTATGGAATCAATCGCTGCTTGGCTACATTCATAGGGAGTGATTATGAAGGATCGCGCAGCATACTCTTCTTCTCCTCGGCTGTTGAGAATCGGAGTATCGAGACTTTGTTCCGCTTGATGATACACAGTCCGGGCTCCTTCATCAGATTCCGCGGATCCTGTGATAGGAGAATTCTTGACTACGCAGGCCACAAGTTCCTCTGTTGCAAACGGCCCATTAGATCGGAAAATAATGTCCTTGCCTCTCTCGACGGTTCCATGGGTATGCTTTACTCCCCATGTATTAGGTAGTTTTTCAAGCAACGCTATCAAGGCAAGGCGGAGATCAGCTTCAGTCTTGAAGCATGAAGAGAACTGGTCAAGTTTGGTTTCTGAAAGGTGCGCCTTCATAGTATTCAACCTGGTATTCTGGATTGGCCACACTATAACACTACAGACCCTCTGTTAGATAAATACATCAGCGGGTTAGAGCGCGACTTCGTCGCGTGAATAAATTTTCAAAAATCTTGTGGAGGCAAATATGACACGGCTAAAGCTGTGTCCTGATACAGTGCCTTAAATCGTACTTCAGGTACTGAAGCCCTTTGTTTTCAAGGCCTCTCGGCATAATTTAAGTCGTGCCCTGACACAAAGCGCGGCGAGAATTGAACACCCAGGCATTATCATGATTATTCTGTTCAGTGGAGGCGGCGATGATCGACGCGACGGAAGTTGCGCGACGATTCTATGCGGAGGAGTTGCGGCGGAACGCGCACCTCTCATCAGCGGCTCTAGTTGCCGCATTTGCGACTGTGCCGCGCGAGCGCTTCGTTGGGCGGGGACGGTGGCGGGTGAAGGGGAGGGGGAGCAGTTGGACGACCGGGGACTCTGACCCAAGACAGGTGTATCAGGACGTGCTCATCGAGCTGGATGGGACAAAAGGCATCAACAACGGGGAGCCGAGCTTGTGGGCGTTGTGTTTTGAGCAGCTTGGCGTGCGCGCCGGCGATCATGCGCTGCACCTGGGATGCGGCACGGGCTATTACACGGCGATTCTGGCCGAGTTGATTGGCAGGGAGGGAAGAATCACTGCCGTGGAGATTGAAGAGGAGCTGGCAGAGAGGGCGCGCGAGGCGCTGGAGCCGTGGCCGCAGGTGAAAGTGGCGCATGGCGATGGTTCCCGAGGACCGTTTGAAGCAGCCGATGAAATTGTGGTGAGCGCCGGAGTTACACATCCGCTGCCAGCGTGGCTGGAGGCTGTGAAGCCCGGCGGAAGGCTGCTGTTACCGATGACCGCGAGCGGGGGGTCGGGAGTGATGACGCTGCTGACGCGCAGAAGCGTGGAGAGTTTTGCGGCGCGATTTTTGTGCGGGGTGAGGTTCATCGATTTCAGCGGAGCTCGCGACCCGGAGGTGAGCAGGCAGCTGGAGAAGGCGTTGTGGCGCGATCATGGCGAGGCGGTCAGATCTCTGCGCTGCGACGAGCATGAACAAGAGCAGAGTTGCTGGTTGCATGGCGCGGGGTGGTGCTTTTCGGCGCGCGAAGCAGCGGGAAGCCGATACTGGCGATTGAGGAGTATCGGCGTGGTTGCGGCGAAGGCCCAGTGATGGCCGAGGCAGAAGTTGAGGATGGAGCAGCAGAGGATGGCGATGAGGTTGGAGACGAGCAGGGGAAGGTGCGCGGCGCCGACCAGCAGTCGCATGAGGGCGAGATTGCCGAGCATGGAGACCAGACCGTTGGAGAGATGAAAGCGCAGGAGCTGGGCGAGCAAGGCGGAGCTGCGGCGGCGGTCGCGCCAGGTGTAGTGGAGGTGAGCGACAAAGTTGTGCAGCAGGGTGAGTTCGAGGGCCGCGGCGGAGGCAAGCAGATAATGGCCCACGAAGCAGCGGTTGAAGAGAGCAAGCGAGGCGAGCTGGACGGCCATGCCGACGGCTCCGACGAGATTGAACTTGATCCAGCGAATGAGAGTGCTCACGGCAACGGCTCCTGACGATAGAGTTGCGCGGTGTGGCGGAGAGTGACGTGAACCGCCATGGCGAACATGGCGAGGGCAGCGATGGAACCGCCGAAGTCGAAGAGCAGAATTTTGCAGCCGAAGAGATTTGCGTAGGGGTTGCGCAGCAGGGCGAGGTTGCCGATAACGAGAAGGATGCGAATCTCCGTGGGGCCGAAGATGCCCTGCGAAAGCTGGAAGCGGGAGAGCGAATAGGTGGCCAGGAAGCTTTCGCCGGAGAGGATGAGAAAGGCCACGAGCATGGCGATGGCGGTTTGCCAGTGGAGAAAGCCGGAGAAGCCGAGGCCGCACATGAGAGCGACGGAGCCGAAGATGTCTGCCATGTGGTCGACGTAGAAGCCGTAGCGCGGACGCTCGTGATGGCGGACGCGGGCGAGGGTTCCGTCGAGCGAGTCGCCGAGCCAGTTGAGCGCGAGGCAGAGGATGACGAGGATAAGGGCGTAGCGATTGAAGCGCGAGAGCGCGTAGAAGAGGCCGGCGGTGATTTGCGCGCTGAGACCGAGGAGGGTGAGCTGGTCGGAGGTGAGCCAGCGGGGGGCGCGCGAGGCCATCCAGAGCAGGGCGCGCTTTTCGAGGGAGGCGGTGAGGGATTGGTTGATGCGGCGCGCGGATTGGAAGGGCGCGAGATTGTTGGTAAGCGCGGTTGGGATGGACATAGCTGGCTCCTTTCGATGGGAAGTGAGTTAGTGAGTCAGTGGGGTTAGCGAGTTAGCAAGTTAGCGAACCAGCGGGGTTAGCGGAGTTAGAAAGTTAACGAGTTAGCGAGTTAGCGTGTTATGATTCGTTCGCGCTATCTGCGCAGAGCGTTGCAGGTGGAACGCATGGTGAATTCCAGCGACTCGCGGGGAACGCTGGAGATGAAGGGGCCAATCGCCCAGCCGAGGCCGGTGGGAATGGAGCGCGTGAGGGAGACGGACTCGATCTGCATGTAAAGGCCGCCGTCGCGCTCCTCGTAACTCCAGTAGGTGTACAAGCGCCAGAGGTAGCCGTGCTCATCAGTAGGGCTCAGCGCACGTTCATGGTCGGTGCCAGGTGAATCTATCTCGGAGATCTGCGTGCTGCGCGAGATGCTGTACCCGTGCAACGCGTCGAGCCGCGCGAAGTTGACGTCGTAGGCTGTATCCATGACCACGGTGAGGATGTGCTTCTGGCGGACGCGCATCATGATTTGGAAATGATCGCCCTGCTGAGAGAGGATTTTTGCCTGGAGGACCTGAGGGGAATATTTTTGCGGATAGGCGTTGAAATTTTTCATCAGGCGCTCGAAGTCTGCGGCTGTTGCTCCGGGTGCGAAGGCCGTGCCGCGCCAGTGGTGCAACATTGCTCCGGGCATATCCACTGGTGTGGAGGGCGTGATCTGCTCAATGATCAACTCTCCATTGCGCAGGCGCATCTCGCTCTGCTCGGCTGGAGATACGGGAGCGAGGAAGCCGTTTGGCGAGCGATGCTGCTGAGCGAGGCGCGATTCAACGGCGCTGATATAAGAGTTGAATGCTGAAAGAGCCGCGGGCTTGGGTTCAGCGGTGAGGCTCAAGGGCGCTGCGGCAAGGAGCAGGAGGCCGCAGAGAACGGATAATCTCAGCGAATTTGAAGGATGTTGTGCCATGAACAGCACCTTATCCTGAGACCGGCCTGAGAAGCAATGCAAGGAATCTCACTTGTTGAAGATTGTTTGTCACGCTGCAAGTGATTGTTGAAGCTGGATTTGTGGAAAGTTGTACATTGTGTAAACGATTGGGATTGAACTGGCGATCGGGTACACTGAACAAGAATCATGACAGACATGAGGCCAGCACGGCGCTATCGCTTTGGAGTTTTTGAAGCGGACACCGCCACGGGAGAGCTGCGCAGACAGGGGCTGCGCGTCAAGTTGCATGCGCAGCCGTTTGAGGTGCTGTGCATGCTGCTGGAGCGGCCGGGAGAGCTGCTGACGCGAGAGGAGATCTGCCGGGAGCTTTGGCCTGACGGGACTTTTGTCGACTACGAGCATGGCGTGAACTCGGCGGTCAACCGCATTCGCGAGGCGCTGGGCGATACAGCGGGGAATCCGCGATTTGTGGAGACGCTGGCGCGGCGCGGCTATCGATTTGTGGCTCCTGTGGAGCGGATTGGCGCAGGGGAAGACGCGGACCATCGAAGGGCCGAGTTCCCTGCCCCGGCGGCGAGAGATCAGAAGAAAGTATCGGCAGAGACGGAAGCGGGAGCTGAGACTGAATCTGGTTTTCGGATCCTGGCCACGCCGGAGGAACTTCCCAAGATTTCGCATCGCGTGGTGACGACGCTCTTCGTGCTGTTGCAGATCATGTACCTGGGATTCTACGTGGGGGCGCTGGCAAACCTGGCGGAGATTGAAGAGCTGTTTTCGCCTTTGTCGAGGGCGACTGAGGTGTTAATTGTGCTGATTGTGACTGCCGCGATTTTGATTCCTGTGCGCCTCTTTGTGATTTCCGCCACGCTCTTCCATGCGCCGGGGGCACGCGGGAAGTTTCTGAAAATCTGGCCGTTTTTGCTGGTGTTCGATGAGCTGTGGGCGCTTTCGCCCTTCCTGCTTCTGCACCACATCAACTTTGGGCTGGCGCTGGCGTGCATACCGCCGCTCGTCTATTCGCCCTTTGCGCAACGTTCGCTGGTGCTGATGGGAGCGGGAGAAAAGGCGGCTAATTAGCTCACTCTTCGCGTATTGAGCTGGATCGACGTGGAGTTTGGGCAGAATATTTAAGCGGAAGGGATGGAGAACTGAGAGCCGAGCAGTTGAGTATCCCAGGTTTCGCAGGATGGACCTGGAATACCTGGCAGGGTGATGAAGTAATATATTGTAATACAAAGTAAATAGTTGTTGACGGCTGCACAATGGACATTATTGGTTCCAGTGCAGGAGTCGGGACTCACTTGTAACAATAACAGGATGGCCTCAACGTGACTTCCATTAATCCAAAACGAAAGGACAATAAATCGTGAAAACATTTGTCAAGAACGCAGTTGCAGGACTTCTTTTCTCGGCTCTGTTTCTCCTCGTCTTATCGGTTCCAGCACGGTCGCAGGTTCTGGCTCGCTCGGTCGAAGCTGCCGGCACCATAGGCTATGACTACACCAGCATGACTAGTAACCCTGCCGGGACACTCTATCCCACCACCACTCACTTTTTTGGCGGTTCTGGCGGCTACAACGTGACACCCTACATCACAGCTCTGGGCGAGTACAAATACGATCCGCTGAATTATGCGATGTCCGGTGTTACATATCACACTCAAATTTCTGGCGGCGCGGCTCGCTTCAACTTTACGCCCTCGAAAAAGATCGTACCTTACGCGATTGTGGGCGCAGGCTATGACCGTTTAACCGCGAGTTTTAGCGGCGAAGGAACCGTGTTTGCTGACGGCTATTACGTGAACTTCGGCGGCGGCGCCAGTGTCTATTGCGGCAAGCACTGGGGCGTCCGGCCTGAGGTTCGCTATGAGCGGCAACATGTAACGTATGAAGGCCAAACCATCTCCGCAAATGTAGCGGATGTTTCGGGCTCGTTCTTCTATCAGTTTGGCGGAACAGGAAAGAAAAAGAAGTAGGCTTCAACGCTTAAGAGCACGGACAATTGCGGCCAGGTCAGCCAATGGGGCGACCTGGCCGATTGTGTTTTTGCAAGCTGATTACGCTGTTGATTTGATTACAGTACGCGGGCGAGCCATTGGCCAGTGTGGGAGAGGAGATTGGTTGCGATCTCTTCGGGAGTTCCCTGGCATACGATGCGGCCGCCGGCTTCGCCGCCTTCAGGGCCGAGGTCGATGACCCAGTCGGCGCACTTGATGACATCGAGATTGTGCTCGATGACGATGAGCGAGCCGCCGCCATCGATGAGCTTGCGGAAGGCGGTGAGGAGCTTGGAGACATCATCGAAGTGGAGGCCTGTGGTGGGCTCGTCGAGGATGTAGAGAACGCGGCTGGCCTGGGAGGGCATGGCGGTGGCGTTGACGGCGCGGACCTGGGCGAGATGGGCGGCGAGCTTGACGCGCTGCGCCTCTCCGCCGGAGAGCGTGGTGGCTGACTGGCCGAGGCGGAGATAACCGAGGCCGATCTCGTCGAGGACGGCGAGCTTTTCAAGCAGGCGGGTTTGGCCGGCGAAGAAACGCAGGGCTTCCTTCACGGTCATCTGCAGAACTTCGTGGATGTTCTTGCCCTTGTAGGGGACGTTGAGGATGCGGGCCTGATAGCGAGTGCCGTTGCAGTCTTCGCAGGGCAGCTCGACGTCGGCGAGGAATTGCATTTCGACGGTGACCGTGCCGTCGCCCTCGCAGGTGTTGCAGCGGCCTCCGGGGACGTTGAAGGAAAAATGGCCGGGGGTAAGGGAGAGACGCTTTGCCTCGGGCTGCGCGGCAAAGAGTTCGCGGACCAGGTCGAAGCCCTTGATGTAGGTGATGGGATTGGAGCGGGGCGTGCGGCCGATGGGGGTCTGATCGACGAGGATGACATCGTTGAGGCGCTCGACGCCGGTGAGGGATTTGTAGACGCTGGACGGGTCAGCGCCATCAGACTGTCCGAGGGCGCGGGCGACGGCGCGATAGAGGATTTGATGGACGAGAGTGGATTTGCCTGAGCCGGAGACGCCGGTGATGGCGACCAACATTCCCAGCGGTATTTCTACATCGAGGGAGTGGAGATTGTTAGCTGTGGCTCCGCGCAGGATGAGGCGCTCGCGGCCGGGCGTACGGCGGCGCGCGGGAATGGGGATGGAGAGCTGGCCGGAGAGATAGCGGCCGGTGAGGGAGGCGGGGTTGGCCTCGATCTCGGCGAGAAGGCCCTCGGCGAGGAGCTTGCCGCCCAGCTCGCCGGCGCCGGGGCCAAGGTCGAGGAGATGATCGGCGGAGCGAAGAATGTCGGCGTCGTGCTCGACAACGAGAATGGTGTTGCCCAGGTCGCGCAGCTCTTTCAGGATGCGGATGAGGCGGGCGGTGTCGCGAGAGTGGAGTCCGATGGAAGGCTCGTCGAGAACATAGAGCGCGCCGACGAGCTGCGAGCCGAGCAAGGTGGCGAGCTGGATGCGTTGCGCCTCGCCGCCGGAGAGCGTGGAGGCAAGGCGGTCGAGGGTGATGTAATCCAGGCCGACGGCGTCGAGAAAATTGAGGCGCTGGCGAACCTCTTCAAGGATGGGGCCGGCGATCTCCTCGTGCATGGGAGAGAGACGGAGCGCGGAGAAGAATTCCTTGGCTTCCGCGATGGTGAGCGCGGCAGCCTGGCAGATGCTTTGGCCGTTGAGGCGGACGCTGCGAGCTTCGGCACGGAGTCGCTGGCCGCGGCAGTCGGGGCACTCGGCGTAGCCGCGATACTTGCTGAGCATGACGCGGACATGCAGCTTGTACTTTTTGCGCTCCATCTGCGCGAAGAAACCATAGACGCCGACAAATGCGCCCTTGCCGTGCAGCACGATTTCGCGCGCGGCTTCAGGCAGGTCGCGCCAGGGGACATCGAGCGGCACACCCAGTTCCGGAGCCTGGCGGCGAAACTCCGTGAACCATGGGCGGTACTTGAGGCGGTTCCAGGGATCGATGGCGCCGCCGTTGAGGGTGAGGCTTTTGTCGGGAATGACCAGGTTGAGGTCGAAGTCCATGGTGTTGCCAAAGCCCTGGCAGCGGGGACAGGCGCCGAAGGGATTGTTGAAGCTGAAGAGGCGCGGCTCCGGCTCGCAGCCCGGACGATGGCAGCTCTTGCATTCGTAGGCGGCGCTGAAGCGGTGGCGGGGACGGGAGGCGTTGTCGTCCCCCACCCCAGGGACCAAGACCTGTCCCTGGGGGTTCCGGTCGCGCGGGAGTTCCTCGAAGATGACCTCGCCCGACTCGCGGTAGGCGACCTCAGCGGCGTCGACGATGCGGGCGCGGTTGTCCGGACTAACAACAATCCTGTCCAAAAGGACAAACACTGGAAGTGTGAAGTCGAGATCGATGAGCGACTCGGGCGTGGAAAATTCGAAGATGCTTCCCTGCTGGTAGAGGCGGTTGAAGCCGGAGGCGCGCAGCTCGATGAGGCGCGCTTTGAGTGCCTCGGTGAGCGGAGATTCGGATGCGGGTTTGGCAGCGGATTTTTGAGTACGTCGCGCGGGTTTTACCTCCGCCGCCGGCACGACCTCGGCGTGGCGCACGGGGAAGAGCACGTTGAGGCGAGTTCCCTCCCCCAGTGCCAGCGTGGCCTCGGCAATTTCGTCGATGGAGTCGCGCTTAACCAGGCCGTCACAGTGGACGCAGTGGACTGTGCCGCAGCGCGCGTAGAGCAGGCGCAGGTAGTCGTAAACCTCGGTGGCGGTGGCGACGGTGGAGCGCGGGTTGCGCGTGGTGTTCTTCTGCTTGATGGCGATAGCCGGAGCCAGGCCGTCGATCTCGTCCACGTCGGGCTTTTCGATGCGCTCAAGAAACTGGCGGGCGTAAGCGGAGAGCGACTCGACGTAGCGGCGCTGTCCCTCGGCGTAGATGGTGTCAAAGGCCAGCGAGGATTTGCCCGAACCGGAGACGCCGCTGATAACCGTCAGCCTGCCGTGGGGGATCTCGCAGGTGATGTTCTTCAGGTTATGTGTCCGCGCACCGCGGATGATGATGGCGTCGTTCAAAGGGAATTCACCGGGCTAGAAGTTGCGCCATAGCCTTCCCTAGCCCACAGTGAGGCTCGGGAAGCAAACGGCCATTCTATATTATAGGACCTCATGCATCGGGGAATTCAGTGCGATAAGGTCCAAATAAGCCCATGTGACAGCGCCTAACGCGCTACGTTACGCAGCAGACCGGAGGTGCACTGGCAGGAGCTGCGCCCGCCAGGCAGGAAACTCAGTGCGGTTTCTAGTTTTTGCTCTCTTCTCCTGCTTGCGATCTAGTACGCTTGCCAGACCCATCAGGACACTCGAGGCGCAAGCAGGACACTGATGGGAGCAGTTGCCAACAACGTTACAATCCTGACAAAGATACGCCGCGGAAAGGGGAATGTGTTGCATGGAATGATGTTTCATTGATTGACCTCCGCTTTCTGTTTGGGGCATAGGCTCTCAGCATCACGCAGCAACCGCCTTTCCCATTTTGGAATTTCGTGTTTAAGCCTTCATTATGGATAGATTCAGTCTACATTATAAAGTTGACTTACTTTGGTACACAATAGTCGTGAAATTGCTTCCCAAGTTGATTGGAACTCCACGTAATCTATTATTTTTCAGATAGATACATCCCAGATTCAACAATGATGCCGGTGTAAAGAATTTCAGAAAACGGCCTGTCATCCAAATCTATTTGTACTGTGTCTTTGATAACCAGTTTTAGCTGCTGTGGGAAAGCAGTCCGTAACTCAACAAGGCTGCCGGCTGCGGTCAGAACCTGATTCGTCCATGTAAAAGAACTTAAGCGATATTATCTTTCGATTCTGTGCATGGTCTGATTTTTTTGGCCGGGGCTATGGATTTTGGAGCTTGATGCCGCGACGGGCTACTCCGGCGAGCCGCCGGAGGCGAGCGGTGCAATTACGGGAATGCGATTCGATATAGGAAATAGCACGCGCTCGATATTGTTTGATGTGATGTTAACGCAGAGGATGTTTCCAGATCGGCGATATATTGACCAAGTGCTGCCATCCTTCTCCAGGTGCAGGAACCCCGTGAGGCAGCCACTCAAGCCGAGGTCCATAACAACTGCTGTTGATCAGCAGAGGAGGCGTTTGATGCGTAAGATGATCGGATTGTTCGTTGTGTTGGCGTTTTGCCTGGCTGCTGCATCGGCCCAGCAACCGACGCCATCGGCGCTGGCCAAGTGGGATGTGTTCGCCGGGTACTCATTTTCAAGAATCTATGTTGCGAATGAAGCTCCCTTTCCCATGAATCTGCAAGGCGGGCAAGGCGGCATCACGTACAACTTCACACGGCATTTGGGCGCGACCGCCGAGGTGGCCGGGTACACCAACGATGTGGATGGCGCCACCTTCAGCACGCAGGCTTTTCTGTTTGGCCCGACCGCGCGTTTTGGGCCCAGGAATTCGCGGTTCAGCTTCTTTGCCCACCAACTTTTTGGCACCACTCATATGACGATCACGTCAGACGCTGGCGAGTCTTGCGGCCCAGGCACATCGCCGACATGTACTACATACCCGTTTACCATGGCTTCCGGGGGCGGGGTCGATGTGAAGGTGAGCAAGCACATCTGGGTTCGTCCGCTGCAAGTGGAGTACTTCAACGAACAGATTTCACTGGACAGCCTCGTTGGCACAGAAAACGTCGGAGTCGTACCAAGCCCGCGGAGCGCTGCTCAGCCTTACGCAACCGCCTTTTCCGGCATACGAATTACAGGGCAAGGTGTGCGTTACTCCGGCGGAGCGGTTTACCGCTTCTGAGCGGAGTTTGACGGATGGCAAACTTATTCTGTGTGCCCCGGTCTGATTTGTCTAGGTCGGGGCACGCGACTGTATTGACGCAGCCAGGATCGGGCAACATTTTTATTGGACGACTGAAGCAACAGCGCCGATTATCGCGCTGCTGCCACAATCAGGTTGGAACGGCTGCTTACAGGAAGGACGTCAGTGCCAGGAGCGCCTTGTCGATATGCTCAAGGCTGTGTTCCCGCAACCCTTTGTTCTCGGGCAGATCGCGGCCGTGTTCAATGTCGGTACGCGCCTCTTTCAACAGCTTCACCGCGGAGTGAATCGGCCAATTCGCATTGCCTCCTCCGCCTTGTGGCGGCGGCACTACCTCGGGGTTCTTGCCTTCACCGGCAGCGGCCTTGCTTATATCGTCAATGGCGCGGCTAATCTCCTTGATTGCATGTTTGCAGGCTCCTTTCGCTTCCGGCTTGACGGGCATTTGCAAGTATGCGCGCGCCGTGCGCAGGTCGGAAAGGGCATGAAGATAGGCGGGGAACTGGGCGTGCGTCGTCGCCGGCGCCAGGAGAAGGAAGGTCGACAGCGCGAAGGCTGCGACGATGAAAGATTTCAAAGTGTGCATTTCAGTAGTTCCTTTGCATGGAGTATAACTACTACTGCTCTGCCGAAAGGATACTCCGTTCACCCCGTCTCGTGTCACTGCCCGGCAATGAATCGGCCAAATATATATTGCCTGTAGACGATTTTCTGTTTTGTCAGCATCCATGTCCATCCCTCGATTTCCTTCCCTGCCCTGGCGCGTCCAACTGGCAGTTGTTTCGAAGGATTGAGGCAGATTTCTCACGGTAAACTGTGAATGGGGTATCCAGTGCATCGTTTCGCTCTTATTGTTTTGCTATTGGCATCGGTTGCAGGCTATGGGCAGAGTACCGCGCAGAAACCTGTGAAGCCGGCGCCTGAGGCCTCGCCCGCGGCCGCCACGGCTCGTACTGTCTCCGATGAAGTAGCCGCGGCGGAGGAAGCAATCACCAAATCTGACTGGAAGGCGGCTGAGGCCAAGCTGGATACATGGCTGGCGGCCCACCCAAGCGATGCGCGGGCGCTGTTTGACGCAGGCTACGTGGCCGATGCGCAAAATCGACTGGAGGCCGCGGCAGGGTTCTACCGGCGAGCGGTGGAGGCGAACCCGCAGTCGTTTGAGGCGCACGTTGAGCTGGGATTGCTGCTGGCGCGGATGGGAAAACTCACTGAGGCGCATCCGGAGCTGGTGGCGGCTACGCAATTGGATCCCGGAGTGGCCGGTCCTGCCGCCAAGGCGCGCGCGTGGCGGGCGCTGGCGGAGATTGAACGAAAAGATGATCCGGCCAAGGCGTCGGAGGATTTGCTGGAGGCGCTGAAGCTCTCTCCGGAGACGCCGGCAGACACCCTGCTGGCTGCAAATCTGGCCGAGCAGAGTGGCCAGCTTGACGCCGCAGAGAAGGCCTATCGCCAGATTCTGGCCGCGGATCCGAAGTCCGCGCAGGCCAACGCCGGCCTGGCCCACCTGCTGATTGCGCGAAAGCAATATCCCGAGGCGGAGAGCCTGCTGCGGACGGCGCTGGAGAAATCTCCCGAGGACACGGTGCTGACCACGCAACTGGCTACCGTGCTGGCAGCCGAGGACAAAGCCGAGGCGGTGCCGCTGTTTCAGAAGCTGCACGAGGCACACCCCAAGGACGCGGCCATTACGCGCATGCTGGCCGCGGTGCTGGACGACGCCGGAGACGCAGCGGGCTCAGACAAGCTGTACGTCTCGCTGCTCGCGGCAAACCCCGATGATCCGGCACTGCTGGTGGCGCATGGACAGAATCTGATCCGGCAGCTCAAATATGCCGAGGCCTTCGCGGCTTTTGACAAGGCGACCCGGCTAAATCCAGCCAGCGCTGACGGCTGGAGCGGGTTGGCCTTTGCAGCATCGAGGACCGGCCAGCCCGCGATTGCGATTCACGCGCTGACCATGCGGTCAAAGTATCTGCCCGAGATTCCATCGACCTACTTCTTATGGGCGATCAGCTACGATGCGCTCCACCAAAAAGCGCAGGCGGCGGCTTACTACCATCATTTTCTTGATGCGTCCGCCGGAAAGTATCCCAATCAGGAGTGGCAGGCGCGGCAGAGGCTGATAGTGCTGGAGAAGAAACAGTGAACAATGGATAGGGATCAGCTTTTAGCTTATAGTTATCAACTTTCAACCGTCAGCCTACAATTGCAGTCAACCGGTAATCTGGGTAGTGTCCTATTAATGCGATGTTGGGATTTGCGGATGCTTCTGGCCCTTTGGCTTTTTGCCTAGTTGTCGACGGGGTCTCAGCTCTAGCAGCTCCTCCACTACATACGCGCCCGTCGTCCCGTCTGAGAACGCCACAATCACGCCATCATCGCCGTCCTTTTCGACACTTAATATTTGAATTCCATTACGGTTGTCAAGCATGCGAATATTTGTACCACTCAGTCAAGTTGCCAACTGTCTAATTTTGCACACTTTTCTCGGCAGGATCAGCAACGCACTCTGAGGACACCATCTCAAACTGTAAGCTGTTGGCTGATCGCTGTAAGCTGTATTTAGTGGCTGCTGATTTAGTTTCCATTTTTCAGGAGGAGTACCGGGCGTTGCGCCCCAGAGCGCCGATGCCGCCCATGGTGGTTCGTTTCCGGCGGTTTACCTCGCTGAATACGCGGATTTGGCTGCGCGAAGGGCAGATTACTGTCAGCCTTTCTGATCTGCTGGAGGGCGCGCCGGAGACAGTGATCCGCGCCATCGCGCACATTCTGCTGGCCAAACTCTACAAAAAGCCTATCGACGCCGCGCACAACCTGCGCTACAAGCGGTTTTCGTCGAGCGCCGCCGTCAGCCGGCAGACGGAGCTGATACGCGGCGCGCGCGGCTGCAAGCGGTTCTCCGGGCCGGAGGGACGCTACTACCATCTGGAGGAGGTCTTCGACTCGCTGAACGCGAAGTTTTTCGGCGGGATGCTGGGACGGCCGCAATTGACCTGGAGCGAGGGCATGGCAAAGCGATCGCTGGGCCACTACGACTCCGCACACAACACCATTGTGGTGAGCCGCGTCTTCGACCGGCCGTCAAGCCCGCGCTATGCCCTTGAATATCTGCTGTTCCACGAGATGCTGCATTTGAAATACCCGGTGAAGATGCGCGGATTGCGGCGGTGCGTGCATCCGCGGGAGTTCAAAGCCGAGGAAAAGCTGTTCCCGAATCTGAAAGAGGCGCAGGCGTTTATCAAGCGGCTGTAGGGTAATGCGAGTCACTGTCCAACGGCTTGAAGTGAAGATGCGAACGGTGTAGCATCAATCCAGGAATGGATGGATTTGCTTCGATGAATGAGATCATCTTTGATGTACGCGAGGACGAGGCAGACGGCGGCTACACAGCTACCGCTCTGGGATATGGCATTCATACACAAGGTAACACTCTGGAGGAATTGCGCGCGATGGTCAAGGATGCCGTCCGCTGTTATTTCGACGAGACGATGCCGCCTCCGAAAATCATCCGCCTCCATTTTGTGCGGGATGAAGTGCTGGTCTGATGAAGCTTCCTCGCGACATCGACGGAGCGCAGCTGGTAAAGGCGCTGAAGGTTTTTGGTTATGAGACGACGCGGCAAAGTGGATCGCATATCCGCGTGACTACGCAGCTGGACGGCGAGAACCACGAAGTCATTCCCTATCATGATCCGATCAAAACAGGCACACTCGCCAGCATTCTGAAACGAATCGCCAAACACCACCAGATCACTGTCGATGAACTCCTTAAGAAACTAGATTTATAAGCATTGATTCCTTGCTGTTGACGGCTACTGCCTGGCCAGCGGAACGCGCACCAGGATGGCATCGTCAACGCGCACAATCAGACGGGAGTATTTCTCCTTGCCGGCGTGCTGCATAGATTCGTAGCGAGGGTTGAGGGAGTCCACATCGACATGCAGCGGGGCTTTGGGGTCGCGGGGCACATCGAAGCTGACGCGTACGCCGGGTTGGCCATCGCCGTCGATGTCCACCACGTCGGATATGTGCTGCGGCAGGGCGCTCACAGGTTGCCAATCGAGTTGCACAAAGGGCTTTTCGCTTTGCAAGAAGTGCGGATAGACAGGCCGGTGAACGTCAATGGAGTATGTACCCATGGGAATAGTGCGCACCTTCGGCCCGCCGGAGTAAACCTCATCCACGTGGAGCGGGAGTGCGGCTACGCCTTTAGAGAAGAAGCCATAGAGGAAAAAGGGAGTCAGCAGCGCCACGAGCAAGGTTGCCGCCGCCGCTGTGTAGCCGAGAATAGCGCGGAGTTTCATCAGTACCTCCTAGACAACAAAGTGCAGAATGGTGGCGAGGCCCCCAGCGATGATGCTGCCGCCGAACATAATGGCCATGGCCCAGGCCGCGTAGAGAAACATGAGCCGCGCACGCTCCGGCTTCCATGCAATCTGAGTTCCCTTGATGTGCCATACAACCGCCTGCCGCAAACAGGCATCCACGCATGCGCCGCATTTCATGCAGGAGAGCAACGTTTCGCCGCGGGCGATGGACTCCTTCGACAGGGAGAGATTGGGGCAGGCATTCTGGCAGAGCAGGCATGGCTTGCAGCGTTCCTTGTCGATTCTCATTTCAAAGATGCTGATCTTGTTGAAGATCGACTGGAAGGCGCCGAAGGGGCAGAACCAGGAACACTGCGTTCGCTTTTTTGTCAGGAATGGCAACATGATGACCAGCCCTGCAAAGAGCAGGACAAAGATTACGTTCTGCACCAGGCCGACGGTGTTGCGGGCGGCGACGTACTCCGAGACGGCCTTGAAGGGGCAGAGCCACATGCAGTAGACCGGCTCAAATAGCGCCAGCGAAAGCAGCACCATGGCCAGCAGCACGGCCCATGGAACGTAGCGCCAGCGCGGGTCGAGCTTGCGGATTCTGGCGCGAGGAGGAATGGCGGCCACGCCCTCTTCAATTCCGCCGAAGAAGCATGCGTAGCTGCACCAGCCTTTGCCCATGACCAGCGTAAGGGCCAGCCAGAGGCCTACCATAACGGCAATGCCGTGGCTGGCGCTGCCGATAGAACCGGGAAAGATCACCGTCCGCGTGAATGCAGCCGGCAGGATGAGCATCGGAATGGGCATGAAACAGAAGGGCGTGCGGCCGGCAATCATCTCTTCGATGGGAATGCCCATGGAACCGCGCATGACGTAGAGGTTGTGGATAAAGCCAATGGGAAAGAGGATTCCGAGGCTCACGAAAAAGATGCGGCGCCAGCGATAGGTGCTGTTGGTGCGCATCATCATGAAGAAGAGCACCGTCATAAAGAGCGCGGTGATGATAGCCGCAATGCTCGAGACCGGATCGAATTTCGCGCCAGGACGAAAGCCCATCATGAGCAGCGACCAGATGAAGATGGGCAAGGTGAGCAGCAGAGAGCGGAGGATTCCGCGCGGCGCAGGACGGGTGAGCGTCAGAGTGCGAACGTCAGTAGCCATAAGTCTTTTTCCCCAACAACATGGCGATTCCCATCGAGAGGTAATAGAGGGCGATGAGCACCATCGCCATGCGCGCGACGGTAATGATGGCCTGGTTGCGTACGATGCAGCCCAGGCCCACGAAGGGCACAAACCAAATGGAGGTTCCCAGAAAGAATACCAAAAAGAAGACCAGGGCGGCGGCCATGCTGCCCAGTTGGGCTGCCCTGATGCCGGCAACGACAAATGGAGGACAGAGATTTAAGCCAGTGAGCAAACCCAGGGCTGCCGCGCCGGCGACTCCACGATTTTTGTTTTCACCAATTTGGATCAGCTTTGAATCCGAGCAGGGTTGGGCGCAACTGCGCCGGGCTGAGTATGCGTACCAAAGCAGCACGCAGGCAAGCAGCAGATAGACCACGCCCATCATCAGCAAGCGCGGGGCCGGCAACATGGACGCCAGCGCGCCAAGCTCCCACGCTACGACGGCAAAAAGCATGTATCCCACGAGGCGCGCCGCCAGAAATACAGAGAGATAGCGAGCGTGAGGCCGGAAGCCAGTGCGTTCGGTGAGCAAAGAAGGAATCAAAACAGGTCCGCAGGCTGCTATGCAGGCTGGTCCTGAGGCCAGACCTAGGGCGAGGGCTTCACCATATGAGGCAAACGCAGCCATATATGGATACTCTCTTGCCATCCTTACCGGGGGCAGTGACGGATGGCACATGCCGCCTCTTCAAGATGCCTGAGTGTCGTTACGCGGCTTTTTCCAGCGCCTGGGCGGCTTTATCGGGACCGGTGACAGGGTGCGTGGCTGCCCACACGATGAGAATGATGCCCGCAACAACCGCGCCGGCGCAGGCCAGTTGGTCGCTGGTTAAGCCCCACAACACCTTGGGGTTGCGACGGATAAATTCAATTAAAAAGCGAGCTATTCCGCAGAGCAGCAGGTATTGGCCGACGATGGCGCCGGCACTATTCTTTTTGCCCAGCCTCCACCACAGCCAGCCGCCAATGAGCAGATAGGCGGCGAACTCATAGAGCGGTGTGGGATAGACGGGGACGAAGACCGGCTCGATACCGTTAGGGAAGCTCATGCCCCAGGGATGAAATGTGAAGGAGAACAGATGCACCGGCTTAATCTCGATGCCGTAACAGCCATCGCCGGAGAGAAAGCAGCCGATGCGGCCGATGCCCTGGCCGATGGCGGCGGCCGGAGCGGCTAAATCCAACATGCGCAACATGCCGATTTTCGCCCGCCAGCCCTGGAAGATCAGCGCGCCGGTGCCGAAGAGAAGCCCGCCGAACCAGGAGAATCCAGCCGTTTGCCACAGTGCGCGCCAGCCCAGGTAGTGAAACTCGATGGGGTCCTCGATGACGTACCACAGCTTGGAGCCGACGATGCCTAACACCAAGGCGACGGCTACCACGGTGAGGGCATCGGCCGTAACATGCGCGCGGTGAAAGCCGCGGTCCATGACGAAAGCTGCAGCCATGGCGGCCAGCCAGAGCATCAGCCCAAAGGTGGGCAGATTTAAACTCCAAATATGCAAATAAGGAATCATTCATTTCAAGTATAGACGGGCGAGGTCAAAAGGAGCACGCAACATCCCGGGCTGCAATGAAATAACCGAATTTTCACAGGCGTGTTTGCCGCGCGGCGCAGGGTTCAGGCGATACTGGTTACATGGCTACCAACTATCGAGGGCTTGAAATTCTCTTTACCCGCCAACAGATTGCCGAGCGCGTCGCCGAGATGGGCGCGCAGATTACCCGTGATATTAACGGCGAGAAGCTGGTAATGGTAGGCATACTGAAGGGCGCAGCGCCGTTTTTGGCCGACTTGTCGAGGGCCGTGCAGGCCGATGCTACGTTTGATTTTGTGGCCACATCGAGCTACGGGCAGGGGCAGCGGTCTTCCGGCGCGGTCAAGCTGGTCAAGGACCTGGATGAGTCGATCGAGGGCAAGAATGTCCTGATGGTGGAGGACATCCTGGACACCGGGCTGACGCTCTCTTACCTGCGCAAGCTTTTTTTACAGCAGAAACCCAAGACGCTGCGCATCGCTGTGCTGCTGGACAAGCCTTCGCGCCGCCTGGAAAAAATCGAGGCGGACTACGTGGGATTTTCCATTCCCAACCTGTTCGTAATCGGCTACGGGATGGATTACGCGGAGCGCTACCGGAACCTACCCGACATCTGCATTATGTCGCCCGACCATCCAGAGTAAGATGAGCAGCGGGTTCTTCCCACAGAGGCTCATACCTGCACACATTAACAAATCCAAATGCGATGGTTCTGGTGCCGGAGTACCTGCTTTTTGTTTCCTATGCCGGCAAACACTATACTGAATAATGGCAGAGCGCGTTGAACTGCCTGTAGAGAGCGGCATTGCGCGGCGAGGAACATGGACCATGAGTGCAACCAACCCCCAACAGGACACTAATGAAGAGTCGAACAAAGGGAGTTATGACTCCGCCGCGTTCGCCGCGGCTACGCTCAAGAACTGGCAGTCGCTGGCCGCAGTAATCGACCACACACTGCTGAAGCCCGACGCCATGCGCGCGCAGGTGAAGAGCTTGTGCGAGGAGGCGGCTCGCTATCGTTTTGCCTGCGCCATGGTGAACCCGGTGTGGGTTTCAACTGCAGTGGGAGCGTTGAGTGGCACTGGCGTTCCAGTGGGCGTGGTGATTGGTTTTCCGCTGGGCGCGTCGCTGGTGTCAACGCTGCGCCAGGAGGCGGCGACGTTGAGCAGACTGGGAGCGCGCGAGCTGGACATGGTGATTCCCATCGGCCTGCTGAAGAGCGGCGACAACCATGCCGTACAGAACGCCATCCACACTACAGCCACGGTGGCTCACCATCACGGCGCGATCCTCAAAGTGATATTGGAAACGGCGCTGTTGAGCGTGGAAGAGAAGCTGCGCGGATCGGAGCTGGCCATACAGGCGGGCGCGGACTTTATCAAGACATCTACCGGATTTTCTTCAGGCGGCGCAACCGCGGCGGACGTGGCGCTGATGCGCGGCATAGCCGGCAACCGATGCGGCGTGAAGGCATCGGGCGGCATTCGCACGCTGGCCAACGTAAAGGAGATGCTGGAAGCAGGCGCCAACCGCATCGGCGCTTCAGCTTCGGTGGCAATTGTGCGTGAGCTGGGAGCGGAGTAAAGACGAGGGAATAGGGAATAGGAAATGCGTTGGGATAATCCGCTTGGGTTGCATATACAGGGACCTTTTGATCGCTTCTAGTTGCACAATCTATGGACTCGCTCGGTCTTTTCTATTCCCTATTCCCTAGTCCCTATTCCCTTTTTCCGTTATGATTTTCTTCTACGCATATGACAGATAGCCCAACAACACCGCGCGCGGAACCCGAGTATGAGGGCGACTATCGACCTGCCGGGCCGGCGGGCACTGGGGCGTATATGGACCCGGCTAATATCCGCGTGAAGCCGGCGGATGTGGCCTACATGATGCAACTGGCCGACGCGCTGAACACAACGCTGGACCTGGAAACGCTGCTGAAGCGCACCGCGGAGTTGGTGCAGGCCGTGATTCCCTACCGCATTTTTGCGATCTTACTGGTGAACGAGCGCACGCGGGAGATGCGTGTGAGGTTTCAGATTGGCCACACCATGCAGGTGGAGCAGCTGCACATTCCCATGGGCAGAGGAGTGGTGGGGCAGGTAGCGCTGACCCGCGAGCCGGTGCTGCTGAACGACGTTACCACGGCGGAGTACTACGTCGAGGTGAATCCCGAAGTGCGCTCCGAGCTGGCGGTGCCGCTGATCGCCAAGAACCGGCTTATCGGAGTGCTGGACATCGAGAGCGAGCAGACAGACTACTTCCGCCCCGAGCACCTGCGCCTGTTGACGCTGACCGCATCGCGCATTGCCCAGGCGATTGAAAATGCGCGTCTCTATGCGCGCGTCTCTCGCCAGGCTCAGACGCTGACGGTACTGAACGAAATCTCCACGGAATTGACCTCGATTCTGGAGCTGGACCCGCTGCTGGAAAGGGTTGGCCAACTGCTACGAAGGCTGATTGACTACCAGATGTTCTCCATTTTGCTGCTGGACGAGAAGGGCGAGACGCTGATTACACGCTACGCCTGGCGGTTTGGTCACGCGCACGCGCCATCGCGGCAGATTCCCGTGGCCAGCGGGCTGGTAGGCGTGGCGGTGCGCGAGTGGCGCATGGTGAACGTGCCCGACGTGCTTCAGGACGCGCGTTACCTGGAAACAAATCCTGAGACACGCTCGGAGCTGATTGTGCCCTTGTTCCACAAGGGGCGCATTATCGGCGTACTGGATTTGGAACACACGCGGGTGGGATTTTTCAACGAGGAGCACGAGCGCGTGCTGACCACGCTGGCCGCGCAGGTTGCTATTGCCATCGAGAATGCGCGGCTGTACCAGGCGGTGCGCCGCCAGGAGGCGCAGTTGGAGCGGGACATCGCCATGGCGCGCGAGGTGCAATTACGGCTGCTGCCTGCAGCGGCGCCGGAGATGGCCAATGCAGAGATGGCGGTGCGGTTTCTTCCCGCGCGCACCATCGGCGGCGACCTTTACGACTTTGTGGACTACGGACCGGGACGCACGGCCATCGTGCTGGGCGACGTGAGCGGCAAGGCGGCGCCGGCGGCGCTGTTTGCCGCGCTGGTAAGCGGCATCATGCACTCGGCGGCGCAGCAGCGTCCGGAGCCGGCCCAGATGCTGGCCCTGCTGAACGACGCTCTGCAGGAACGCATGCTGGAATCGCAGTACGTGACCATGCTGTTTACGCTGTGGAATGACGAGAGCCGCACCTTGCAGGTGGCCAACTCCGGCGTGGTGCAGCCGATCGTCTGCCGCTCCTGTGAGCCGGTACCGGTGCGTGCCGAGGGCTTTCCGCTGGGGATGTTTCCCAACGTGACCTATGACGAACTAACCGTGACCGCAGAGCCAGGAGACGTGATTGTCTTTATCTCGGACGGGATTCTGGATGCGGAAAACGCTGAGGGCGAGATGTACGGTCAGGAGCGGCTGGCTGGACTGCTATGCAGCCACCGCGAGCATTCCGCGCTGGAGATAGCCGACGTAATTTTAGCCGATGTGAGCCGTTTTCAGGGCGATCAGGATCGGTTTGATGATGAGACGATTATTGTGCTGAAGGTGAAGTAGGACAGGGACCAGGGAATAGGGAATAGGGATTAGGAGGCATGATTTGGGCGATTCATTCAAGGACCTCATAGTTTGGCAAAGGGCAATTGAACTGACGGTTGCCATCTACAAACTTACAGCTTCATTTCCTGATTCTGAGCGGTTCGGCCTTACCAATCAACTACGGCGAGCGTCCATCTCTGTCGCAAGCAATATAGCGGAGGGCTATGGCAGATCGACGAAGGGAGAGTATCTTCTCTTTCTAGGCCATGCGAGAGGGTCAAACTGTGAAGTCGAAACGCAACTTGTGATCGCGGAGGCCCTAGGATTCGGCACAAAGGATAAGTGGCGCTCGGCCGAAGGCCTTTGCGACGAAATCGGACGTATGCTCGTCGCCATGATGAAGAAATTGCGAAAATGATCGCCGTTTTTCCTATTCCCTATTCCCTAATCCCTATTCCCTTCTACTTCATTGGATAAACTAAACCATACACTCATTCACGGAGCCGACTTGACTGAAGAACGCCTCATCCGCCCCGCAAAGAATGTCCATGGCAGCCTGCGCCTGCCGGGCGACAAGTCCATCAGCCACCGCTACGGAATGCTGGGAGCGTTCGCGGAAGGCACGTCGCGGTTTACCAACTTTTCTACCGGGGCCGATTGCGCTTCGACGCTGAGCTGCATGGAGGCGCTGGGAGCAAAGGTGCGGCGGCTGGATGACGGCTCGGTAGAGGTGACGGGCGTTGGCGGGCGCGTGACGCCGCCTGAGAGGCCTCTGGATTGCGGCAACTCGGGCTCGACGATGCGCATGATCTCGGGCCTCTTGGCGCCGCAGGAGGGCCGTTTTACGCTGGTGGGCGACGAGTCGCTCTCGCGGCGGCCGATGGAGCGGATCCGCAAGCCTCTGGAGGCGATGGGCGCGCGGCTCACGTTGACTGAGGGCCGTGCGCCGGTGACGATTGAGGGCGTGCCGCTGAGGGCCATCGACTACACCACGCCGGTTCCCAGCGCGCAGGTGAAGAGCTGCATCCTGCTGGCGGGATTGCAGACGGCGGGCACGACCACAGTACGCGAGGCGGTGCGCACGCGCGACCACAGCGAACTGGCGCTCAGGGCCTTTGGCGCCAAGGTCGAGCGAACGGTGGATTCGGTTTCGATTCAGGGGCCGCAGAAGCTGCATGCGATTGAGGCCGCTGTTCCGGGCGACATCTCCTCGGCGGCATTTTTTCTGTGCGCTGCGGCGCTGTTTCCCGGCTCCAGCCTGGTAGTGGGCGAGCTGGGAATGAACCCCACGCGTGCCACGCTGCTGGATGTGCTGACGGCACTGGGGGCGCGAGTTTCTGTTTTGAATCTGGAGGAAAAGAACGCGGAGCTGGTGGGGACGGTGCAGGTGACAGCTCCAGCAGAAGGGCTGGGAACGGCGGAGATTTCCGGGGCGTTGGCCGCGCAACTGATCGACGAGCTGCCAGTGCTGGCGGCGATTGGGCCCTTCACCCGCGGCGGAATCCGCATTCGCGACGCAAAAGAACTGCGCGTGAAGGAGTCCGACCGCATCGCGCTGGTAGCGAAGAATCTGCGAGCGATGGGCGCGGAGGTTGTGGAGTTTGAGGACGGCCTGGATGTGCCCGGCGGCCAGAAGCTGCACGGAGCGACGATAGACTCCGGCGGCGACCACCGCATTGCCATGGCCTTCAGCGTGGCCGCGCTGCGCGCCGAGGGAGAGACGCTGATTCAGGGAGCGGAATCGGCGGCTATCAGCTTTCCAGAGTTTTTTGATTTGCTGGATCGGGTGGCGGAGCGGTAGGGAGCAAGTCAAGGATGGGCCACCCCATGTTCCGCCGGTAAGAAGTGCATGAACCCGTGTGAATCCGTGGAACTGCAATAATTATTTAAATTGGAGTTGACAAGTCCACTTTATCCTGCTATTCCTTTACACATCGGAATTGAACGAGATTCCCTTCCCCGTAATTGAACGAGATAATAGTCCACGGAATTTAACGAGATTCCTGTCCAGGGAATTGAATGTGATTCCTGTCTCCGGAATTGAAGGAGATTCCTCCCCCGAATCCACCGAATCAATCGATGTGTCCTGCGAAGCAAGGCACCTCATTCACTCTTAAAAGATCGGAGAAAATGGTTATGCTGAAAACGCCTAAGTATGCGGTTACGCTCTTTGCGCTAGCCGTTGTATTTCTGCTTGCGGCTCCCGCCGTTTCATTGGCCGAAAGCGGCCAGGAAAAAACTGCCAAGTTTGTCGACCATGGCGAGGGAAAGCAGGCAGGACCCACCAAGATGGGAGACAAGAGTACTCCCAAGAAAGAGGCAACCCACAGCCACGGCACCGTGACAACCCACAACCCAAATGTTGGTCATCTGAAGGGGCCGGAAATCCGCGAGAGCGGCAAGGGCAAGCTCGAGGGCGGCGAAAAGCAAGGCGACAAGTCCACCCCCAAGAGGGCTCCGACGTCCGACTTCAAGCCCATCTAACTCTGCTGCGGCTGGATGGATTCTGCTCTGCAGTTGAAAGGGTTTCACTCACGCGAAATTTAACTACCGAAAGGAGATTCCCCTAATGAAACGCATCTCAATCTGGATCGCCGTGATCTTGATGATGACGGCGACATCCGCGTTTGCAACTTCCAAGACCTACAACTTCAATGGCTGGTTTGCTGACGAGCCCAGCGTGGCAGCAGGCGAGTACGCCTTGGCTTCCCAGGCCGCCGCCAAGGTCTGCCCCTCCTATGGAAGCTGGACCGACAGCTTTCAGCCTTTCACTTACACATGGTACAACTTCGGCTTCTGGATGGATTATTCAGCCGCCAGCGTGAACTTCTCGGTGACCTGCAACTATGAGTCTGTAAACTACACCTTCTCGGGCGCCTATTTCGTTAACGAAGGCAGCGTTCAGGACGGCGAAAACGACATACAGAACGACCTGTGGCAGAGTGCATGTGGCGGCGGCAACCATTGGCTCACGAATATGCACTTCAATCCCTTCTCTTACACGCATACGAACTACGGCTTCTGGCAGGACTATTCAGCGTCCGGCCTAAGCGGTTCGTTCACATGTGATGAATGAATTAATCCGGGCAGCATGGCGGCTGCAGCCATGCTGCCTGGATTCTTTAGCAATGATTCCACAAGCAAAGATCGCTTGCCGGGGACCTCGAGTCACTGGAGCTCCCGGTACGCTTAGGGTCACTAAGGCTGACATTTCATAAAGTGAGTAAATGAAAAGAAGAAGCCCGGCAATAAGCCGGGCCTTTTCATTCCTTCTACTAAAAAACTACGGCTTGGCCGGCGGGTTGGCAGCGGGCTGTGTAGTATTCTGCGCAGGCGCTACACCGGGAACGACGGGCGCGGATTTCACTTCGCCCGAAGCCGCCTCGTTCAGGTTGATGCCGTAGTGCTGCAAGGTTGAAGCCAGCATCTGGTAGAGGCTGGCGCGGTCCTTGGCATAGGCGGCGTTGGCGGCGATGAGGTTGTCCTCCGCCGTGGCCAGGCTGCGTTCCTGGAGCATGACACTGGCGATAGTGGAAGCGCCATTGTGCAGCTTGATGTACTCGGCATCGACGTTCTGCTTGTTGTAGTCACGGGCGGCGATGGCAGCCTGAACCTGCGCCCGGTCATTGATCAGCGCGTACTGCGCGTTGACCACCTGCATGCGAATCTGAGTGTAGAGCTGCTCCAGGCGCAATTCCGCCTGGCGGTACTCCATCAGGGAGCGCGCCTGCACCGACTGCGCATACTTGTTGCCGAGGGGAATGCTGATGTTGAATCCGACCCCCTTGTCGGGAGCCGAGTTGTTGAAAGCGCCGTTCAGCGCGGTTGTATAACCGGTGGCGGAGGGGGGTGTAGCGCAAACAGTGGGGTAAAATGCGCAGTCCAGATTCTTGTTGACCGAACCGGCAATTCCCTGCCCTGCCAAGTATCCGTATACGTCGAATGTGGGCAACAGCCCACGGCGCGCGCCCTTCACGGTAATCTCATCGTTGCGCAGGGCCAGCACGGCCTCTTCCAGCTCCGGCCTCTGCTGAAATGCCTGCTGCACAAGTTCCTCTGCCGGCTGTTTCTCCTCGGGAATCTCTTCCACGGTCACGCGGTCGGTGGGAATGACCGGGGCGATGGACAGCGCCGGATCGTTCAGGTTGCGTGCCACGGCCTGCTTGATGATTTGCTGCTGATACGTCAGGGAGCTTTGCGCGGCGATGAGGGCCTGCCTGTCGCTGTTGACAGCCGAGTCGTCCTGCATCACCTGCAGCGGGGCCACGGTGCCGATCTCCAACTGCTTGCGGTCGTCGCTGGCCAGCTTGGTGCTTTGCGCCAGGGCGCGCTGTTTGGACTGCACGTCTTCATAGGCCTGTACCAACCCCCAGTAGATGTTTTCCACCTGGTTGACAGTGTAAAGAATCTGCTGGCGGAAGGAGGCATCGGTGATGCGGCGGTTGTTGCGCGCCTGATAGATGAAGCGCTTGTTGACCCAGATGCCCGCGCCTTGCAACAGGTGCTGCGTCACGGTGGCCTTAAAGTTCGAGCTCAGCTGCGGGCTGTAGAGCGTGATGCCGTTGGAAGTGGAGGCGTAGGTGTTGTTGAAGCCAAACTGGAACTGCGTGCCGGTGACAAAGCCCTGGTTGTAGGTGAAGTTATAGGTGTTGGTGGTGCTGGTGCCGCCGGAGATGAAGTTGGTGGATGGACTGTGCATGCGATCGAACTGGATGGCGCCGGTTAAGGAAGGCTCCAGCAACTCCGGATTTGGGCCAGCGCCCTGGGTGGTCAGCACCAATCCGGCGCTGCCGGAACCCGCGCCACCCGAGCCGACCGTGGTTCCGCCGGGACCGCCGCCGGTATTCAAAATCGTGGGAGAACTGCCCAGCGTGCCGGTGACCACGCTAGTGGGCACGCCCAGCGGCGCCAAGCCGGTGCGCGCGCGCAGAAGATCCGTATCCGCGATATCCAGGTCGTAGCGGGCAATAGCGATGTCAAAGTTGTTTTCAAGCGCCAGCGCCAGGGCGTCGGAGAGGCTGAGGTAGATCTTGCCATCCTTCACCAGGTCAGTCAGCCGCACGGAGTTTGAAAAGCTGGCTTTGCCGATGCTGGTGGGCCGGTAGATATTGATTGGATTGCCCAGAAACCTGCCCGCGGGCTTGGAAAAATCCCGCGCGGAGGGGCGCAGATTCACCGGTTCCGTCAGCACCACCGTGGGCGCCGAAGGCAGGTCAGAGGCTGCCTTGTCCGGAGCCGAAGCCCCTGCTCCAGCCTGGGAAAATCCCAACGAGGCGCATGCCATCCACGCCAGCAGGATTGCCGCTGCCGCGCATAGCCATCCGCCTGCCTGCCTGCGCCCTGCCTGTCCACGACGGCTGACCGCGGCCTTCTTCTGCTGCTCAAACACACATAGACCGAACAAATGCATGGTTCCTCTCCACGATATGAGTCCTCTTCAGGAATTGTTGAGGCATGTGGGGCGTTCTTTTCAAAGACGTTCGGAAAGCTTCTCCGGACGCAGACTAGTAAGTTCCCATCACCATTCTAACTTGCAGCCCGGCTGGAGGCCTTTCGCCTACCGGGTAAATACGCTCACGGGGCTTGTTTCGTTCCCTGAAGACCACCTGCGGCCATCTGCGGTAGGAAGGCACCTGCGGTGCGGCAGCCGCTCGCTATACGCTCGCACTGTCATTTACGCTACTATCAAGACTCCCTCCGTGACCGACCCCCCCCAACCCGCACCCACGCTTAAGACATGGAAGCTGACCCTGGCTTACGACGGCACCGGGTTCCGCGGCTGGCAGGTGCAGCCGAGGGAGCGCACCGTGCAGGGCGAATTGCAGGCGGCGCTGGGGCGGATTTGCGGAGAAACGCCCCTGCCGCAGGGCTCGGGACGCACCGACGCCGGCGTCCATGCGCTCGGCCAGGTGGCCAGTTTTGCTCTGGCGGCGCCGATTCCGCCAGAAAATCTACAGTTCGCGCTGAACCGGACCCTTCCTCCGGCGATTCGCATCCTGGAGGCAAGAATTGTGCCGGATACGTTTCATGCGCGGCACTCGGCTGTGGCCAAGAGCTACGAGTACCGGGTCTTTCGAGGCGCGATTTGCCCGCCGTTTTTGGCTCCTTATGTATACGCCTGCTCATGGCCGATGGACCTGGTGGCGCTGCATAGGTCTGCCCCGCTTTTTGAGGGCAGGCACGATTTTCTGAGCTTTGCCGCTACCGATCCCGAGCTGGCGAGCCGCGACCTGGATGAGGACGCCGAGCCGGAGGAGAGGCCCCTGCCGAGAGCGGGATTTCAGATTGAGCCACCGGAGCCAGCATCGGTAAAGTTCATCTTTTCTTCGGCTTGGGAGAGTCGTACGATCCCGGAAGGCAATCTTCTGGTTTATCGCGTCCGGGGCAGCGGCTTTCTGCACCACATGGTGCGCAACTTGGTGGGAACCATGCTGGATGTGGGGCGAGGACGGACCAGAGTTGACGAAATTCCGGGAATTCTGGCCGCCCGCAACCGCGCCGCAGCAGGACCAACGGCTCCGGCGAGTGGGCTGTTTCTGCACTCAGTGGAGTATGACGAGGGGGAATAATGAATTTTTCCGCAAGCTGTAAAGTCGTGCCCTTTCAAATAGCGACTTACTACTTTCATTATTGACATTCTGGGCAGGCGGTGGTTTGCTTTCCATGGAGGAGGAATCTGTATGGTCATGCAAAAACCGAAGAGATCAAGGGCCTTATTCATCGCGTTTTTATTTGCCTCGTGGGCCGCTTTGGATTTTTCAGGCGCCATGCAGGGCGCGGCGCAGGCAGCGAAGACAGAGATGCGTCCGGCGGCAAGTCCACTAACGCTACATGGCAAAACGCATGAGGAGCTAATGAAGCCGCTTCATGTCGTGAGGCAGTACACGCTGGAGCAATTGAAGAGCAATCCGAAGGTAACGCTGGGAGCGGCGCAGTTGGATTTTACGCCGATACTGAAGAACGAAAAATTGCTGCCGAATATCGCCGCGCGGCTGCACGCGCTACCGCAGCATGTGCAGGTGCTTGAGTCGAGTTCCGATATCACGGAGGTCGACCAGGGGTTGTTGATTCATCATGTGCTGAGTTATCAGATTCTGCCGGGCAAGTGTAGCGACGTCAATGCGCGCGCGCAGTTGGAAAGCGCGGGAGCGAGCTGCTTTAAGAAGCCGAATGCCAGCCAGGACATCGCGGATTTCAGCACCAAGGGCAGTACCCGCTACGTGGCCGATCCGGTCAAACGCATGCAGGTGATCGAGGAATATCAGCAGAAGAGCGCACTGGTCAATGCGCAGGTGAAACAGAAGATCGCGGAGCTGAGAAAGTCGCTGGCCGATCCGAAGCAGCAGGCGCAGATTCTGGCCAAGGTGGGACAGGGCGAGATGGCGCGGCTCAACAAGCTCAATGACGAGGATCTAAAAGAAGAGGTGGTCAACATGAGCGAGCAGCGCTTCGAGGAGACCTCGTTCGTTCCGCGCGTGTTGCCGGCGCAGCGTCCCAGGGTGCCGCTGCAACTGAAGGCAACGGCTGGCCCCGACGAGATTGCGGCGGCGCAGAAATTGATGCACACCACGCTGCCAGACAATGCCAAAAGCCCGGCGGATTTTCCCCAGTTGCTGCGCATAGCCAAGCCGGAGTCGTTTAAGGAAAAGGACGAGACGGGTAAAGAAGAGAAGGAAAAGAAACCAGAGGGTGAACAGAAGCCGGCAGGCGATGTGACCACGAACCTCGATTTGGGAACCTACTATTATCTAACGGGCTCTACGACAGAAAACTATTACCAGTGGGCCATCAAACTCAGCATAACCATCTCCTGGTGCATCATTGGTTGCGACTCTACGTACTATGTGGAGCCGTACCTGGATTTCGACGATGCCTTCGGATTGCGTTTCCCCATCCAGGCGGATTTCAGTTATCACAACGTAGTGCATCCGAATCAAACCGCCGAGGCGACGGTAACCGCCGATTACGAGCCGATTAGAGGCAATGTGCAGGACTTTGAAAGCACGGGATTGCCGTCCGATCAGCTCTTTAACGGCAAAGAACTGGTGGCGCAGGTGGGAGCCACGGTTGGGCTTTCCTACAGCCTGCCGGTTATTGGCTCGGGAAATCCGAGCATCGGCGTCAGTGTGGATTTGACCGACTTTCTGCCCTCGCCGTACACGGGCGGTATTTTTCAGCCGCCCGCGCCGGGCAGCCCGGGCATCAACAACACCTTTACCTTGACCGAAGTCGATATGCTGGGAGATCTCGGCAGCTTCTTCGGCGTGATTGGCGCCCAGGTGTACCCGGCCATGCAGGTGAATCTGCACTCCAACAAGCTGCAACTCACGCTCAACGACGAGGTCGAGAACAAGCAGGTCGTGTTGACCAAAACCGGGACGAAGGTGAATGTAGGCGTGGATAAAACCAAAAATAAAGACAGCCACTTCAGCATCGGAAACCCTGTCTATAACCTTGGATTCACACTCACGCCGGGAATCGATGTGAGCTTGGGAATCTTCCTGCCAATCTGGCCGCTGACCTGGGATAACTACGTCTGGTTCCCAGAGCTTTCCATCGATCTGCCGCCGGGAGGGAGCAACTTCAGTTGCCACGCGGGAACGACCTGCGTGATCGATTTTGAGCCGAAGCGCGAATCCGTTTCGAACGCTGACGCTATGAAGAAGCTGGAGAGCGAGGGTTGTACGAAGCAGGGAAGCCAGATGGTTTGCACGAAAGGCATCCAGGGCTACGGGGATTGCAATTTTGCGATCTTCAAGCACTATCTGGTGGGGGTGGATCGTTGCAACGGAGACGCGATTTTTACTCCGGGTGACAAAACTCTAGTAGCCGCCGGTTGCCAGCGGATTAACAATGAGATCGGTATGTACGTTTGCCCAGCTTCCTCCTTCAACACTTGCAAAAATCTGCTCTCCGCAGGCAAAGTCATGATTTGCATATTGCCCTTTACGGCGGCGGAGCGAGCCAGTGATGTGAAATCGCTGCACAGTGCCGGCTGTACGGAGATACAGAACAGCTCGCTCTTCTCTTGCCCCAAGGGAGGAATGGCCAAGTGCCTGCAACTCACGAATGAAGGCAAGGTATTCGGGTGCGAGGAGGAAAAATAGAATGGGGCGCAAAGACGCGGACGACAGTTCTCGCCCGCGTCTTTGCCTCATCATTGATTTTCTAACTGTAGGTATCTTCACGTCAGGAGACTTAAGCAGGTCTTCCCAACTAAAATCAACCGCATGGCGCCGTTTTGCGACAAATCGGCCTTCTCATGCGTGACGGCGCTGGCCGAGCAGAGGCCGGTTCATGCTGCTTTTGCGTGGCTGCACTGCAATCCCAAGACGATTATGGATTGGCATGCGGAGCTAGTGGCCATTCCAGCGCCGCCCTTTGGCGAGAAGGCACGAGCCGAGTGGCTGGCAGTCCGCTTCGCCGAAATCGGCCTCCAGAGAGTGGAAACCGACGAGACAGGCAACGTCTTTGGCTGGTTGCCGGCTGTCAATTTTCCGCCGGAGAGCAGCGGGCCGGTGGTGGTTCTATCCGCCCACCTGGACACCGTTTTTCCGGCCGAGTCGCCGCTGAAGCCGGTGGTGGACGGCGACCGCATTACAGCTCCGGGAGCCTGCGACAACGGCGCCGGAGTGGCGGGAATGCTGGCCATCGCCAAGGCGCTGGTCGAGGCCAGGGTGGAGTTGACCGGATCACTGATTTTTCTGGGCAATGTGGGCGAGGAGGGCGAGGGAGACCTGCGCGGCGTGCGTCACCTCTACCAGCAGAGCGCGCTGGCGGGACGCATTGCGGCGCACATTGTGCTGGACGGAGCGGGGGCGGACTCGGCCGTGACGCAAGCGCTGGGCAGCCGCCGCTACCGGGTCACCATCACCGGACCGGGCGGGCACAGCTTTACAGATGCGGGAACGCCCAATCCCATTGCCGCGCTGGCCTCGGCGCTGGCTGTTGTGGCCGGGACGCCGCTGCCGCTGAAGTCGCAAGAAGAGTCTCCGCGGACCACTCTGAATCTGGGAACGATCAGCGGCGGCACCAGCGTGAACTCCATTCCGGAGAGCGCGCAGGCTACGGTCGAGTTCCGCTCCACCAGCACGGAAGAGCTGGTGCGGCTGGAGGTCGAGCTGCATCGCGCCGTGGAAGAGGCTGTGGAGCATTGCAACACTCAGGCAAAGGCGTCATGCGGGGATGGCCGCGGACTGCTGGCCTTTCAGATTGACACGATTGGCGATCGGCCTGCCGCACAATTGCCTGACGGCTCGCCGATGATGGAGGCTCTCAACGCCGTGGACCGGCATCTGGGGCTGAAATCGGAGTTGAGGCTGGGCTCGACTGACGCCAACATTCCACTTTCGCTGGGAGTTCCTGCGTTGTCGATAGGCGCGGGCGGTGAGGGTGGCGGCGCCCACACGCTGGGTGAATGGTATTCGGCCAGGGATCGCGAAATGGGTTTGAAGCGGGTGCTGCTGCTGACGCTGGCGATGGTGGAGTGGGCAGCGGAGCAGTAAGCCGTTGCACCGTACATGAGACTGTTCGGCTGATGGCCTCAATCGACGCGGGCTCGGCTGCAATAATCCAAAAAGATGAAAGTTCGCGCTTACCTGCTGATGTTGTGTGTGGTCGCCGTGTGGGGATCGACCTTTGTGCTGGTCAAGGGCGCGCTGGCCGATGCCACTCCGGCGGCCTTCAACCTGGTGCGGATGACGCTGGCCTTCGCCGTGATGGGCGTTGCCTATCACCGTTACTGGCGCACCATTAAGGGCTGGCAGGTGTGGGCCGGGGCGCTGGTGGGATTGTGCCTGGCCATGGGCTACCAGTTTCAAACCACGGGACTGGCCCGCACCACGCCCTCGAAGTCGGCATTCATCACCGGGCTGATGGTGGTGATGGTGCCGCTGTTGTCGATGATTCCCGTCCTGCGTCCGCCGGGAGCACGGCCGCCGCGCTGGAACGTTTTTCTGGGAGCGGCACTGGCGTTTACCGGGATTGTGCTGTTGACCGCGCCAGCCGCAGGTTCGGCGTCAGGCACGGCTTCCCTGCTGGGAGAAGCGGCGCGCCTGCTGCCCGACTTGACTTCAATCAACCTGGGCGACGTGCTCACTTTGGGCTGCGCTCTGGGTTTCGCCTTCCACTGCCTGGCGCTGAGCCACGTCTCGCCGCGCATCGCCTTCCAGCCGCTGGCGCTGCTGCAGGTGGGCTTTTGCGCTGTTTTCATGGCGCTAAGCATGCCACTGATCGAGCATCCGCAGATTGCGTGGACGCCGAGACTGGCCGTGGCGCTGGGCGTTGCCGCCCTGCTGGCTACCGCCGCGGCATTTTCCATCCAGAGCTGGGCACAGTCGGTGCTGCCTCCCACGCACATTGCGCTATTGCTCACGCTTGAGCCGGTCTTCGCCTGGATTACTTCATTTCTGGTAATGGGCGAGCGGCTCGGGCTTCGCCCCGGCTGCGGCGCGCTGCTGATTCTGGCAGGCATTGCGCTGACGGAGTTGATGCCGCAACCGCATGTGCCTGCGGCGCATGAAGCGTGATAAATGCAGGGAATAGGGAATAGGGAATAGAAAACAGTGGTGCTGCACCGAAGTTACGCTCTGCCGCGGAAGTGGATAATGCGGCGGCGGTCGCGTTTAGTGGGGCGGCGCGTGGGCAGGGGCGCGAACTGCTGCATGGCCTTACGTTCGGCGGCAAGTTTGGCTCGCGCTTCCTTGCTGGCCTCGCTCTCGCGATAGAGCGTCTGCGCCACAGACGCCGGACCGCGCATCTGGCTCAGGGCAAGAACTTCAATCTGAAAGTCGCCACCCTCTTTCTTCACGACGAGATGGTCGCCGACGCGAACCTCTCGGGAAGGTTTGGTCTCATGGCCGTTGGAGAGGATGCGGCCCATGTCGCAGGCCTTGGAAGCCAGAGCGCGGGTTTTGAAGAAGCGCGCCGCCCAGAGCCATTTGTCGATGCGGATGGAGTCCATGAGGGTATTGTCGTATATCCTATCTTAATCTGATATATCCTATGCTGAGTATGGAGGCTCAGAAATTGATCAGATGCAATCAAGGCCGATTTTCAATTTCGATCATGGGCAGTTTACTTTTCGTTACAATTGCAATCTTTATGCTTTCGTCTTTGTTCGCACAAACAGCACCCTCTAGACCAAACCAACAAAAACCAGTTGTTCGCGTTCCATTCGTAGGATGCAAGTCGGATGGCCAGGTCGGGCCGGTTGAGTCGCCACAAGACAAGAGTAAAGTAGTCGCGACCACTGCCGATGTAGCACAACGACTTGCCTATTACAAAGCAGAATACGGAATCGGTGTTCTTGCTCCTCGAGGATGGCATTGTTTTGGAGTTTACGGCTCGAATGGCAGCTCATTGTTTGTAAGTCCAGAACCTATCTATCCTTCTAATTTGTTCTCTGTCAGCTGGAAGGGCTTTGTAGGGGAAGTGATTCAGATATCCGTTGAGATCGGTGATACTTCGGGGCGATTTGGCGTAGCAAGAATTATTGCGCGGGTCTTTCCGGATCATAAATCATTCGTCAGCGACGTGATAGCGGAAGGAATCGAACCGGCAAGTTCTTTTCCATATGGTCCTTACCCGAACGATAAGCTGACTTATCGAAGTGATGAAATCGTCGAATATCAAACCCCTGCCAACGACGATGGACTGGGGACAGAATCCCGGCTGCTAAAGAATGGCAGTCCGATTAGCGGAGTGGCGATCCTTATGGGCGAAGAACTTAATCTATGTCAATTAACGGTTCGACTTTCTCCAAATCAAAATAACCTTATTCCAATCATCATTCAGCAAGTTGAACTTGATGCGGCGCATATTGATCAATGACGCTGGAGAAGATCAAGTGGGATTACCTGATCATCTCCAGCGTCGTTTGGCTTTACGGCCGTCACTCCGGCCTAGATGTGCACCTCATCTTCCCTATTGGCAATGAATGGTGAATCCGATCTTCTGCTGGACTGGATTTGGAGATTCGATGATGATGTTCACCCAGCCTTTAAAATCTGCGAATTGCCGCGTATTGGCGCCGAGTTGCCAATCATAATAGACCGGCACGGATTGGTTGGCTCGCGGAATCATGACTCTGTCTGAGTGGGTCGTATGGCCGCCGTCGCTGCGGTCAAAACGGTAGGTAACTTCAGTGGGACCGGTGCTGATTAAGCCCCAGCCAAATTTCAGAGCGACGGGACAGGAACCTGTGTATTGAAAGCCCTGGGCAAGCTGGCCATTGGCACGCAGGGAAGATCCTCCCACCCGAACGCTCTGCGCCATCAGGCTGACAGATCCCAGGCAGAGGAGAATCCCAACAATACTGGCAATTTTGCTGATTTTCATTTGTCCTCCTTTGGACTAAAGCCGCCGTTATGTTCATCCGGCACGAGTCAATATACCTCACATACCTCACCGCTGTAATTATTTTTTGCGCTTACCTTCAAGTACACTGACGAATGGGAGCCAACCATGCCGAGCCTGTGGGCCAGGACGCGGACGACGCTGGAGATGATCAAGTGGGAGCACTCCGTCTTTGCGCTGCCCTTTGCGCTTACTGCGGTACTGCTGGCGTCTGACGGGCGGCCAAGTTGGCGGACGCTGGGGTGGATTCTGGTGGCCATGGTCGGGGCGCGCTCGTCTGCCATGGCGTTTAACCGCTGGGCCGATGCGGAGCTGGACGCGGCCAATCCGCGAACGAAGGCGCGCGCGATTCCTGCTGGATTGCTGACGCGGCAGTTTGTACTGGGCTTTACCGTGCTGGCGGCGGCGGTTTTTTTGCTGGCGGCGGCAGAGCTGAACCGGCTTGCGCTGATTCTCTCGCCGATGGTGCTGGCGGTGCTGTGGGGATACAGCTACTTGAAGCGCATCACGCGCTGGTCGCATTTGGGGTTGGGGTTGGCGCTGGGGCTTGCGCCATCGGCGGCGTGGATTGCAGTGCGCGGCTCGCTGGACGCACGGATTCTGGTGCTGACCGCGGCGGTGACGCTGTGGGCGGGCGGATTCGACGTGCTCTACGCCTGCCAGGATTTCGAGCACGACCGCACCGCGGGGCTGCACAGTTTGCCGCAGGCGGTGGGGATTCCGGCGGCCTTCTGGGCGGCGCGATTGATGCATCTGGCGATGCTGGGGCTGCTGGCCTGGTTTGGAGAACTTTTTCATTTTCAGCGAATCGGTTGGGCGGGAATCGCGGTCGTGGGGCTGCTGCTGGCTTATGAGCACGCGCTGGTTTCGCCGCGCGATTTGCGCCGGCTGAATGCGGCCTTTTTTACCATGAACGGCGTGATTGCCATGGTGTTTCTGGGATTTGTGGCGGGGGATTTGTGGGTACGATAGATAACAGATAATTGAGGAACGGAGAATCAGATGAAGATTGCAATCCAGGGCGAGCCCGGCTCCTTCAGTCACGAAGCTGCGATGAAGCTAGTCCCCGATGGGGAGATCGTTCCTTGTCCGCTGTCGGCAGAGGTCTTTGCGGCGGTGGAAAGCGGAGCCGCGGAGGCCGCGGTCATTCCCATCGAAAACAGCCTGGCGGGCTCGGTGGCGGAGCACTTCGATTTGCTGCTGACCCACAATGTGCGGGTGGTGCGGGAGACGCTATTGCGCATCCGGCACAATCTGATTGGGCTCTCCGGCGTGGCAACTGAGGAGATCGAGCGTGTATTGTCGCATCCGGTGGCGCTGGCGCAGTGCCGGAAGTACCTGGCCGCGCATCCACGCATGGAGTCAGTTGCCTTCTATGACACGGCGGGCAGCGTGAAGCAGCTGGTGAAGTTGCGAGAACGGCGTACGGCAGGAATCGCCAGCGAGGCGGCGGCAAAGTATTATGGCGCGCAGATTCTGGCAGCCGGCATCGAGGACAACCCGGAAAACTATACACGCTTCTTCCTGGTACGGCGCGCGGCGGAGGCCGTGAACGACCCGCAGGCCAACAAGATCAGCCTGGCGTTTTCCGTGGAGAACCGCCCCGGATCGCTGGTGGCTGCGCTGAACGAGCTGGCTGCAATGGGCACCAATATGACCAAGATCGAATCGCGGCCGGTGCATGGCAAACCTTGGGAGTACATTTTCTTTGTGGATTGCCAGATTCACTCCTCCGAGGAAGCTACGCGCGCGATTGAGGCACTCAGGCCGCATTGCGCGATGGTCAAGGAGTTGGGGCGTTATCGCGAAGCAGAAAGCTAAAAAGACGAACGGCCGGGAGCGCAGCCATGACCGTAACCGTGCCCCGGCTGTTCGAGGAGGACCCACACACTCTGTCTCTGTGATTGCCTATTTCCAATGTGGCACAAAGGGCAATAATTATATGCAAAAGTGTGGAAATTATTTTGAGCGGATTTCTTGATTCAAATTCACGCCACAAAATACTTGGCTTGGGGATGGTGGACGATGATGGCGTTGGTGCTCTGCTCCGGCTCCAGATGAAACTGCTCCGTGAGGCGCACGCCGATGTTCTCCTCGGGCTTGAGCAGGCGAAAGATTTTGGCCTGGTCTTCGAGATTCGGGCACGCTGGATAGCCGAAGGAGTAGCGCGAGCCGCGATATTTTTGATGAAACAAATCCGCGATTCGCGGCGAATCTTCGGCGGCGATGCCGAGGAACTCACGCGCCTGCTTGTGGACGAACTCGGCCAGAGCTTCGGCGGTTTCCACCGAGAGGCCATGCAGATAGAGATACTTGGTGAAGTCGCCGGCCTCGAATAACTTTGCGGTCTGACGGCTGGCCTCGTCGCCGATGGTGACGATGGAGAAGCCGACGACGTCAAGTTGCGATGCATTGAGCGGCTCGAAGAAGTCCGCGATGGAAAGCCTGCGGCCCTGCGCCTGACGCGGGAAGGTGATGCGCTCCAGCTCGCGAACGGGATCGCTGGGATCGAAGACAATCAGGTTATCTCCGTCGCTCAAGCAGGGATAGAATCCGATGACGGACTTGGGCTCGAACCAGCCCGCTGCTTTTACTTCTTCCTGAAGGTCGAGCAGGATGGGGCGGTATTTTTCATCGACCAGGCGCAGATAATCGTCTTGAGCGGCGGTTTTAAGCTGCCACTGATTTTTGAAGAGCGCGGTTTCGTTGAGATAGGGGAAGATATCGTCGAGCGTATAACTCTTGAAGACGCGCGCGCCCCAGAATGCGGGCTTGGGAATCTTTGTGAACCGCTCGACGGCGGGTGAACGACCCTCTGGAGTCAGCTCGACGATGGTTAACTCGGGCGTGCTCGCGCTGCCTTTGGCAAAGACCTTCACCGTCTTGCCGTCCGCTTCCCTGCTCTCGCGCACGGCGGCGTCGGCCGAGGTCAGGTCGGCCATGGCGTGCAATCCGGCAAATGCGTCCTCGGCATAAAAGACCGGGCCGGAGTACTCCTTGCGCAAATCTTCCTCGACGTACTTGCGGGTAAGCGCCGCGCCGCCGCAGATGACGGGAACGGTCATGCCCAGCCGCTCCAGGTCCTGCACAACGTACTTCATTTCGAGCGTGGACTTGACCAGCAGTCCGCTGAGGCCGATGGCGTCGGCGCCGGTCTCACGCGCGGCGGCGATGATGGCGTCGGAGGGCTGCTTGATGCCCAGGTTGATGACGCGATAGCCGTTGTTGGTGAGGATGATGTCCACGAGATTCTTGCCGATGTCGTGCACGTCGCCCTTGACCGTGGCCAGCACCATGGTTCCCTTGCCGCCGCCGCTGGATTTTTCCATCTTCGGTTCTAGGTACGCGACCGCGGCCTTCATCACCGAGGCGGAATCGAGCACCGAGGGCAACTGCATCTTGCGCGCGCCGAATAGATCGCCGACGGTTTTCATGCCGTCAAGCAGGACGGTGTTAATCAGTTCGAGCGGTGAGTAAGTGAGAAGCGCTGCCTCCAGCGTTGCTTCCAGAGTCTGCTTGTGCTCGTGCAAACCAATGGTCCGCTCGCCGCGAATAATCATCTGCTTGAGCTTCTCGTCGGTGGTAAGGCTTTCGACGGCTAACTCCTCTTCTTGAACGGAAGCTTTGCCGAGGCTGGCGAAGTAAGCCATGTATGCCTGAAGCGGGTCGCCGCTGCTGCGATCCTGGAAGATGAGCTTGCGGGCTAACTCAACTTCTTTCTCGGGGATCTTGTAGAGCGGATAAATCTTGGCATAGTTGACGATGGCCGCGTCGAGGCCGCGATCCACGGCCTCCTTGAGGAAGACCGAGTTGAGCACGCGGCGCGCATAGGCGTTCAGGCCAAAGGAAATATTGGAGACGCCGAGAACAGTGCGCGAATGCGGTAGCTCGAGCTTGATGCGGCGCACTGCTTCGAGGGTCTCGATGGCGGCGGAACGATAGTCCTCCTGGCCGGTGGAGATGGGCAGTGTGAGCGCGTCGAAGATAAGGTCCTCGGAGCGCAGGCCGTATTTGTTGACGGCCAAATCGTGAATGCGATGGGCGATGTCCACTTTGCGGTCGGCGGTGAGCGCCATGCCCTGCTCGTCGATGGTGAGCGCGATGACCGCGGCCCCGTAGCGGCGCGCCATGGGCAGCACGAGACTGGTGCGCTTTTCGCCGTCCTCCAGGTTGATGGAGTTGATGATGGGCTTGCCGGGAATACGCTTGAGCGCCTCCTCGATGACAGCGGCCTCAGTGGAGTCAACCAAAATGGGCGCGGGAACGCGGGTAGCGATTTTTTCGAGGACGGAGTTCATGTAGGCCTGCTCGTCCTCGCCCACGATGGCGCAGCAGATATCGAGTAACTGCGATCCCTCGCTGGCCAGCCGCTTGGCGAGGGCGAGAATGCCGTCGTAGTCGCCCGCACGCACCATGTTGCGGAAGGTTTCGAGGCGTGTGGTGGTGTTCATCTCCTCGGCGATGATGATGGGTTGCGCGTCGGCTTCAAGCGGCACTGCGCTGAATGCGCTGGCGGCGACTGATTGCTGTGCGACTGAGCGTGGGGCGGGAGTTAAGCCGTGAACAGCCTCAACGACGGCGCGGAGATGCTCGGGGGTAGTTCCGCAGCAGCCGCCGACGATCTGCACGCCGTACTCGGCAACGAAGCGCCGGAGCCATGAGGCAAGCTCGGCCGGGGTGAGCTTGTAGACCGCGCGGCCGCCCTCGTTGTGCGGCAGTCCGGCGTTAGGCAGCACGCTGATGGGCAGGGTGGAATTCTGGCAGAGGAATCGAACCGCGTCGTTCATCTCCGCCGGGCCGGTGGCGCAATTGAGGCCGATTACGTCGGGCTGAAAGGCTTCGAGGACCGCCAGAGCCGCACCGATCTCGGAGCCGAGCAGCATGGTTCCGCTGGCTTCGAGGGTGACCTGGACCTGGAGGGCAACTTTACGGCCGGTTGATGGGATGCGGCCATCGCGGGCGTCGCGCATGGCGTCCTGACAAGCAGCGAGAGCGATCTTGGCCTGCAGCAGGTCCTGACAGGTTTCGATGAGCAGCACGTCAACGCCGCCCTCGATGAGCGCCTCGGCCTGCTCGCGATAGGCTGCAGCCATGGCGTCGTAACCGATGTGGCCCAGCGAAGGCAGCTTGGTGGTGGGACCGATGGAGCCGGCGACGAAGCGGGGCTTCTCCGGAGTGGAGTAGGCGTCGGCCACCTCGCGGGCCAGGCGCGCCGCGGCGAGATTCAGCTCGCGTGCGCGGGCTTCAAGGCCGTACTCGGCGAGAACGATGCTGGTCGAGCCAAAGCTGTCGGTCTCGATGACATCGCAGCCGACATCAAGAAATGAGGCATGGAGGTTGCGGATTACATCGGGCCGCGAGAGCACCAGCAGCTCGTTGCATCCCTCTTTGCCCTGGAAATCGTCGGCAGAGAGATTGAGCTTTTGCAGATTGGTGCCCATCGCGCCGTCATAGACCAGCACGCGCCGCTTCAATTCTGAGTGAAAATCCGCCAAAGTCGCTCCTGATGTTATGGGCCGCCGGGAAAAAGAGGAAGACAGCCAACCTAATTAGGATAGCTGGAGTTTTTGCGTTGAGCCGATCTGCGAAGGTAACAAAGGGTTATTTTGCCGCCGTCAGCGCCGAGACCGGCACCAGCATGTCTTCCTTGCGCATGACCAGATTGGTGGCGTTCAGAGTGGCCAGCTCGAAGCCATGGCCATGGGTGATGGCGTCGGTAGGACAGGCTTCAACGCAGTAGCCGCAGAAGATGCAGCGGTTGTAATCGATGTTGAATACCTTGGCGTAGCGCTCGGAGGAGGAGATGCGAAGGGCCTCGGTGTTCTCGGCGGCCTCAATATAAATGCAATTCGCGGGGCAGGCGGCGGCGCAGAGGAAGCAGGCCACGCACTTTTCCAGTCCGTTCTCGTCACGCTGCAGAATGTGGGCGCCGCGATAGCGCGGCTCGAGGACCGCACCGCGCAAGGGGCCTTTTCCGTCGGGATAATTCTCCACCTGCGTGGGCGCGAAGATCTCCCCAAAGGTTATGCTCATGCCCTTGGCGATGCCTTTGATGTTGCCCACAATCGACATGAGGCCAGTATACGATGGATGTCCTCAATGCCGGTTTTTCGGCGGCGCGGATTGGCCGTGATTGTTGGCGGGCGGAGTGGTAACGGGCTTGCGCTCCGGGTGGGCCTTCTGAATCTGTTGGCAGAGCGGGGAGTCTTGCCCACGCGCGAGGCCGGGGATGGGATTCTGCGCACTGCAAATGCGCAACTTGATGGGCAGGGCTGGAGTGCGCGTGAAGGTCTGCATACGCTCCTTGCTGGTGAGCGGATCAAGGTCGTAGCAGGCGACGATCTCCTCCGGCTTCAGCTTGTCGTGGTCGATGTGGTTCCAGGTGCACATCATGGAGCGGCCGTTGGGCTGGGTAAGCAGAGCGTAGAGCTGGGTGAGGGCGATGCCCTGGGGCATGTTCGCGCTCCAGACGAGGATGGCCTCGTTGCCGCGCATCCAGCGTGCGGCCCATGCGTGCTGGGCCATGTCGTAGTGGAAGGCCGTGAAGTAGGTGGACGCCTGGCAGTCGGTGCAATCGTCGTAGAGAGCGGCCAGCTCGCGCGGATGGCCATCGTCAAAGAGCATCCAGTCCAAAAATCTCAGATTAACTCCCTTCAGGAGAGGCACATAGCTGTGGTTGGTGAGGGAGAGGCTCCAGACGGTGTAGAGGTCTGAGGCGGGCAGCGACTGCGGCGAGGTGCGCATGGTGGTGACGACGAGAGCCGCGTCGTACTCCACGCCGATCTCTCGAATAGCCGACCAGTTTTCGACGGTGAGGGAGCGTGTTACCCATGTGACCACGTCCTGGTCCTTGGCTGAGTGGAAGTCGATCCAGCGAAAGGCTTCGGGGGCGGGCTGGGCGGAGAGGGGCGCTGCGATCAGGGCCGCGAGTAAAACATGATGGCGAAAAGGTGAGAGGAAGCGCATGGTTTAGATATAGCAGAGTGACGTTAATGTGAATTACTTGGGTCCGGACTCTATCCTAACCGCTCAGGTTTATGGTACACTTCTCTTATGCCAACCATCTTGAGATTGGGGGGTCTGCGAGTCGTAATCTACCCCAACGATCATTGGCCGGCGCACGTTCACGTCATCGGACAGGGAAACAGCGCCATTTTCAATTTGAATTGTCCAGCTGGCACCCTGAGTTTGAGGGCAAATTTCGGATTTTCAGATCGCCAATTGAACGACATTCAAGCGAAGTTGCTGGATCACATCGCCGAACTGTGCGAGGCATGGGAGGAAATACATGGACGAGCATAAGGAATTCCTGGAAGCCAACCGCAGAGGGCAAGAGATGCTGTCTGCAATTCCCCACGCCGTTAGCGCCCGCTATGATCGCCGCATCGGACGGGTTGTGGTGCGCCTGAGCACGGGGCTGGAGATTTCCTTCTCGCCGCGTGATGCTCAAGGGTTGGAAACGGCCACGTGGGAGCAGTTGCGGGAGATAGAGATTGACCCGCCGGGCTTCGGCCTTCACTTCCCCGCGCTGGACGCCGACTTGTACATTCCGGCGCTGTTGGAAGGGTTCTTCGGATCGAAACGGTGGATGGCCGCGCGCCTGGGAGAGCTGGGCGGCAAAGCTAAGAGCGCCGCAAAGGCGAAGGCTTCCCGAGCGAACGGCCGCTTGGGTGGCAGACCGAAGAAAGTGGCTACCGCAGCCTGAGGAAAGTGGACAGTGATTAGTGGTCAGAAAAACGCTGGTTGAGATTCGTGGTATCCCACATCAGGTGCGATGAAACTGCGCCAGATGTGGGATACCAAATCATTTTGGGATGGTCAGACGTGCGCTACCCGTCCCTGCTGCGAATAATGTAAAATTATTCGCAATCGGGGGATGGCTAAAGACATGAACGATAGGCAAAGGACGCAACTCGCAGCCTACGCGACGGAAGCGGACACGATTTCCGAGGAATGGCAGATCAGCCGCTGGATAGATCGCGTCGCCACGTTTCTTGCCGAAGCCATGGGAGTGGACGAATCTGATCGATTCCGATCCCTTGTTGCACATAGTATCTTTAGCGAGCTCGCCCTAAAGCTCGGGCATATCGAAGGTCTCATAGCAAAAGGCGAGGACGAACCAAGCAACGCTTCGCCGAACTCTTCGGACCTGCAAGGGGCGGAACCAGAGCCAATCGCCTTCAACACCAGAGAGGTATTTGTCGTACACGGACATGACGGCGAGACTAAAGAATCCGTCGCGCGGTTCCTTGAGAAGTTGGGACTCCACCCGATCATCCTTCACGAGCAACCAAACCAAGGTCGAACTTTGATCGAGAAATTCGAGACCTCATCAAAGAGTGTGGCCTTCGCAGTCGTCCTTCTGACGCCCGACGACGTCGGGAGCGCGACAGACAAGCCCACAGACCTCCACCCCAGAGCTCGACAAAACGTCATCCTTGAACTTGGCTATTTCATGGGACGCCTAAGCCGAACACGTGTTTGCGCCCTATACAAGGGAGGGGTTGAACTACCCTCCGACTTTCAGGGTGTCGTCTACTTAGAGCTTGATCCAGCTGGCGCATGGAAAGCGAAGCTTGCACAGGAACTTGTGCAGGCTAAGATAACGATCAACCTTAAAGGCTTAATAAGCTAGCATCCTCGGCCCTAGTAGCGCGGGTACATCCCAAGAGTGACAGGTGGCCCAGTCATCGATTCTACTTGCGTCAATCATTAGACAAGATGGAAGGCTGTACCCATAGTGATTCTTCGGGACCGACGAACAGGCCACCTGTCTGACAACTTGATAAAGTTCATCTTGATTGACGTGCGACCGTAATTAACACTCTTGGACGATAGGTTGCATCGGCAAACTTAGTGCTTCTGAATTGATCGAAGTTATTATTTGTATATAGTGGCCGAAGGGCAATGCCATAATTAGGGGTCCCAGATTGCCATTTGTTATAGACATCAGTGATGTCGATGCTGACCCATGAATATGACTGAGGAGCGGATACCGATAAGACCCTGTGCATCTCGGTAGGTCTGTCTCGCCACCAAAGACGATCTCCCCTTGTCCATCCCCAATCTTGGTCGATCACATATACGTCGAATGGTGTCGGCGTTGCATTTCTACCCTCATTGTATAGTTGGAGAGTCGCACGATCTGCGAGTTTAGGAGCGCTCGACAAATCGAACTGCAGAAGAGACCAATACTCATCTCCCCACCCACCGATTCGCAATTGATCATTATCCAGACCGCCTCCGGGGCCTCCGTCGTGAGCGTAAGAATAGACGCTTGTTGTCCAGATGCTTTTCGAATTGTCTGAATCAAGAACGATGGTCAAGACGTTCTCCTGTGCTGCGCTTATGTCATTCTCTAATGATGACGGTACTGCCACCGTTCCGGAGGGTTGCTGGTATTGGTTCGGCTGATGCGCGAATTTGTTATCTTGAACATTTTCATCGGAAGCTGGGAGGGCCGGTTTCGGTACCTGCACGATGGTTTTCTTGAGTTCTTCAATATCTCTTTTGGTGGCAGCATTTTCCTTTATATATCGGTATTCTTCTATTGCATAATAAAGTGCGATAACGCTCATGATGCTAATACCGCTAATCGTCATTAAGAAAAAAACTAGCTTCTTCATCTGCTCATACCCCTGCATATGCCTCTGTGCACCAGCTTGTGAACTATGCGGTAGGTCCTGTGAATTACCATGCCCGGCTTGAGGTCGCGAATCTCACTGAGGAGCACGCCATGCATGGGACAAGAGGTGTGGTTGTCGGGGCAACCAGTGTCGCACTGCGGGCATATTTTCATTGGTTCGCCCTTCGATTTTTGGAAGATTTTGCGGCGAAACCATTGTGACATCCGGGGATGGGGGGCGCAAGTTTCGTACGCCCCTACGGGGCTGGAAATGCTATTTGTGGACGTATCCTCAGGATTGAAATCCTGGGCTATTTTCCGTTCTCCCTACGGGAGGAGCGGCGCGACTCAGGCGATGGCTGCGATGCCGTTTTTGGCGGCGAGAGTGAGCAGTTTGGCGGCTGGTCCACGCGGCTGCTTTTCGCCACGCTCCCACTTGCTGACGACCCCTGTGGTCACATTCAAATGAGCCGCGAAGACTGCCTGGCTCACCGCCGCTCTGGCGCGGATGCGGCGAATGGCGGCCGGAGAGAGTTCCATGACCGGGGTGAGACATGCGCGGTCGAACTCGCGCATGGTTTTGTTGTCAATTGCGCCGGCCTTGTGCAGGTCAGACATGCTTTCGTGCAGCGCCGCGAGTGCTTCACTCTTGTAGGTTTTTGCCATATTCCTGTCCCTTCTTTGCTGGAGCGATCTCAGAGAGAGCTTTCTGTTTCACAATCGCCGCGATCTCGTCTTCGCTCAGGCCGAGATAGATTCCCGCGGCCTTGCGATATGCGCGCAGTTCATCAGGCCTGATGTTCGCCTGATCCTTCTTTTCGAAGCCAAACATAAGGACGGCACGCTGGCCGACCCTCATGGCGATCAAAGCCCTGGCTCCTCCGCTCGAACCCTCTCCTTGCCGGGCAAGCCGAAACTTGAAAAGTCCGCCTCCCAGGTCCGCATCCCAGGTCCCGTTCACGGTCTCCCATAACGCATCGTCGCCGATGCCGAAACGGCGCGCAAAGCGCATGAAAGGCTTGGACGCGAAGACCCGCAGCTTGCCGGGAGGGTTTGCCTTCATAGGGACATTATAGCTCTTAGAGCCATAGACAGCAAGAGAGTGAGAAGAGGGAAAAACTTAGGCGGCAATCTCATCTCGCCAGATGCAGGAAACCGCGAGCACGCCCATAATGACGCATAGTTCTTGTAAGGCTTACGCATAATGACGCATAGATCTGGTAGAGATTTACGCATAATGACGCATAAATCCAGCAGGAATTACGCATAATTACGCATATTCCCTCCCAAAAGCCCTATTTGTATTGACGCATAAGCCGCCCAAAACGAATTCGACTCAATTTGTCCTAATATCCGTCCCGAGCATGAAATACGATCACAGGCCGAGGCTGGGACACCCAGTTATAAACCTAACTTTGTCCAGAGGGCGTCGATGCGCGCCTTGGTGGCGCGGTCCATTTCGATCATGGCGGGCCATGGGCGGGTGAAGCCTTCGGCTTGCCATTTGCGGGTGGCGTCGATGCCCATTTTTGACCCGTAGTTGGGCAGGCGCGCGGCGTGATCGAGCGAGTCGATGGGGCCGAGGGTGAACTGGATATCGCGCTCGGGGTCGATGTTGTTGGCTACACGCAGCACGACTTCGGGGATGTTTTGCACGTCGCAGTCCTCATCGACGACGATGATAATTTTGGTGAACATGGCCTGGCCGAGGGACCAGATGGCGTTCATGACCTTGCGCGCCTGGCCGGGATAACTCTTGCGGATGGAGACCAGCATGAGGTTGTGGAAGACGGCTTCGACGGGGAGGTTAATGTCAACGATTTCAGGGACTTGCAGGCGCATGGCGGGGAGGAAGATGCGCTCCACGGCCTTGCCCATCCAGGCGTCCTCCATGGGCGGCTTACCGACTATCGTCGCGGCGTAGATGGGGTTGCGGCGATGGGTGACGCAGGTGAGATGGAAGACGGGGTATTGGTCGGCGAGGGTGTAGAAGCCGGTGTGGTCGCCGAAGGGGCCCTCGGCGCGCAGCTCGCCCAGCTCGACGTAGCCTTCGAGAACGATTTCGGCGCGGGCGGGGACCTGGAGATCGACGGTTTCGCATTGCACGATTTCGACGGGTGCGCCGCGCAGGAAGCCGGCGATGAGATACTCCTCGATTTCGGGCGGGGCGGGAACGATGGCGGCGAAGGTGGTGGCGGGGTCGGTTCCGATGGCCACGGCGACTTCGAGACGCGAGCCTTTGAGATTGCCGAGGGCGATTTGGGGAAGGCCGCCGATTGGTGAGTCGGGGATGGCGCAGGCTCCGCCGGCTGACTCGGCCATGGCGGCGACGCGGGCGCTGAGCGGGCTTTCGGTGGAGTTCGCTGCGGCGGCTTGGCGGAGTGCTTCGCGATAGTGCTCGGCGGCGACCTTTTGACGCTGCCAGTGCATGCCGGTGGTCTGGCCGTCGTAGACCTGCATGCGATACATGCCGATGTTGCGCTTGCCCGTGCGCGGGTCGCGGGTGACGACGCAGGGGAGGGTGATGAAGCGGCCACCGTCGTGAGGCCAGCACTTGAGGATGGGAAAATAGTTGAGGTTGAATTTTTCGCGCCGAATCATTTCCTTGCAGGGGGCGTTTTTGGCGCTGACGGTTTTGGGGAAGGCGCTGGAGAGCTCGCTGAGCTGCGGGAGCATTTTGAGCTTGTCGAGAAAACCTTCGGGGGCTTTGAGGTTGAGGAGGGCGGAGATGCGGTCGGCGATTTCGTCCAGAGAATTGACGCCGAGGGCCATGGCGATGCGCCGCTCACTGCCGAACTGATTGATGAAGACCTGGTGCGAGGGATAGCCCTTGACGTTCTCGAAGAGGAGCGCGGGGCCGCCGGCTTTGGAGACGCGATCGGTGATCTCGGTGATTTCCAACTCGGGGGAGACTTCTTCGCGGATGCGCTTCAGCTCGCCGTGTTGTTCGAGGGTTTTGATCCAGTCGCGCAGATCGTCGTAGGCCATGGGGTGCTCCTGGGGCGGTGAATGTACCTTTTCATAGTACGGCAGGCAGCCAGCATCTTAATGTCCAGGCAAGGAATGGGCGCCAGGTTGAAAATTTTTTCGCTGACCCGTTACTTTGCAGGTTCCTCCGGGCATCAGGGTGGCTATTCCGGCGGCGTGGCGCTATATTGAAGGCTGGCGACTCTCTCACGACCTTGCTCAGGCGTGAAGAATCAGAGCAGTAACAAAACCCGTTCCCTCTTTTGGGAGGATGAAGCGCCCGAGGAAGCTCTCTCGCGGCGTGAGCAGCAATATGTGCCCTCACAGAACCGTGAGCCGGCAAGCACACCTCTTGAAATAGAAGATCCTGAAGGCGAGGAGTTTCCCCGGAAGGGAAAGCCTCGCTTTGGCGCGCAGAAGAAGCCACGGTGGGGCCGCACAAAGGCGGCGGGGCGTGTTTTTCTGACGCTGACCACAGTGGGCGGGATGGCCGCTTGCGCCTTTGTTTTCATCAACTTCCTGAGCAGCGACGCGCACTTCCGCATTCAAGGGACTGACAATATATATGCGAGTGGGCTTACCGAGGTCAGCCGCGCGGATTTGCTGCCTGTCTTCGGCGAAGACATCGGGCGCAATATCTTCTTTGTTCCGCTGGCCGAGCGGCGGCGTCAACTTGAAGAGATTCCCTGGGTAGAACAAGCCACGGTGATGCGCCTGCTGCCGGACCAGATTCACGTTTCCATCGTGGAGCGGAAGCCGGTGGCTTTTGTGCGCCAGGGAACGCAGATCGGCCTGGTGGATGCAAGCGGGGTTCTGCTGAGCATGCCAGCGGCCATGATGGCCCAGCATCATTATTCGTTTCCGGTGGTGACCGGGATTAACGCCCAGGACCCGCCTGATTCACGCAAGGCGCGCATGGCGGTCTACCAGCGGCTGCTGGCCGAGTTGGACGCCAGTGGACAGAAGTTCTCCGAGCAGATTTCGGAGATTGACCTGAGCGATCCGGCGGACGCTCGCGTGCTGATGCCCGAAGAGAGTGGCGATATTCTGGCTCACTTCGGTGAGGACCGTTTTCTGGAGCGATACCAGCATTACAAGGCAAACATCAACGATTGGCTGCAACAGTATCCCAAGCTGGCAGCAGTGGACCTGCGCTATGACCAGCAGGTGGTGTTGGAGATGGCTACCAGCGACGCAACGCAAGCGGCGTCCGGTGAGCAGGGCGGCGTTGACAGCCAGGCACCATCTGGACAAGTCGCTGAAAAGGAACTTGTTGCAGGCAAATCTCATGAAATGAAAGCCACACCGGTCAAGGCTCAGAAGGCAGCGGCAAAGCCGGCTGGAAAAAGCAGCACTAAGGCGAAACCGTCTGCGACCAAGAAAAAGAGCGCTATGAACAGGACTGCCGCACGGACAGCGAAGGCGAAGGATAAGAAGCGCGCGGTGGCTCAACGCGCCGCGCAGAACATCAGCAAGCAGAAGACCACCCCAATCACCCGCCCGGCTGCGACTGCCGAGCAGGGTCAGTGAACGCCATGAGCCGGAATCGCGACGACCTAATCGTAGTGCTGGATATCGGAAGCATGTATACCCGCGTGCTGGTGGCGGAGGTGTATGAAGACGTACCGCGCTACTGCGGGCACGGGATTGTGGCATCGGCAGGAATGCGCAAGGGACTGATTGCCGAGCTTGGCCTGGCAACCAGGGCGGTGGAAGCAGCCGTCAAGCAGGCCGAGTTTGCGGCGCGCATCAATATAGGCGAATGCGTGGTGGGCGTAGGCGGGCCGCACATCGCAGGGCTGAACACTAACGGCGGAATCGAGCTGAGCGGTCGCGTGCGGGAGATCAACGAAGAGGATGTGCGAAGAGCGGTAAAACAGGCGCAATCCATTGAGAAACCGCCAGATCGCAGAATTCTACACCTGCTGCGCCGCCAGTACATCCTGGATGGGCAGCCGGGCATCTCCGACCCGGCGGGCATGGTGGGCAAGAGGCTGGAAGTGGATCTGCACATCGCCACCTGCTCCGAAAGCGCGTTTCAAAGCACGGTGACCTGCGCCAACCGGGCCGGGCTTGAAGTGACCGAGGCGGTTTTGGAGTCGATTGCCGCGGCGGAATCCACCCTGTATGCCGACGAACGGGAGCTGGGCATCTGCCTGATCGACATCGGTTGCCACTCCACCGACCTGATTGTGTTTTACGAGGGCGCGGTGGTGCATACGGCCTCCATACGGATTGGAGGGCAGCACTTTACCAATGACTTGGCAAAGATATTGGGAATGCCGGTGGCGCAGGCTGAGGAACTGAAGCGCCACTACGGCCACGCGGTGGTGACGGACGTGCCGATGGACGCGGCGATTGAGATCCACAATCCACAGCCGGAGACGTTGAGCCTGCGCAAAATGGCGGAAATTCTGGAGCCCCGGGCCTGCGAACTGCTTTATTACGTGAAGGATAGCCTGCGCGAGGGCGGCGTGCTGGAGGCCCTTGGCGCAGGCTGCGTGCTGACCGGCGGCGGGGCCATGCTGCCCGGTATGCTGTATCTCGCCGAGAGCCAACTGCGGGTTCCGGCGCGCATTGGAACTCCCGTTCGCCTCTCGACGAATATGCCCGGCGAGCTGGCTCATCCCAGCTTTTCCGTGGCCATTGGCATGATTCAGTATGCCCAGCGCATTAAAAAAAACGCCGTTGAGCCGAACACTACATTTAGCTCCAGGTTGCGGAGCGCGTTTGCAGGCACTTACTAAGTTTTGAGGAGAGCATCGATCAGGAGGCTGAAGCCCATATGGAACAGTTGAGGAATGACGTTGTAGAGATGCGCATCCAGTACCACGAAGAGAGCGTGCACGGAGCACGCATCAAGGTCATCGGCGTGGGCGGGGGCGGCGGCAACGCGATCAACCGCATGATCCAGTCTCATATGTCGGGCGTGGAGTTTATCGCCGCCAACACCGAGGTGCAGGCGCTCAAGGCCTCGCAGGCTCCGGTGAAGCTGCAACTGGGAGTGCGGCTTACGTCGGGGCTGGGCGCGGGCTCGGACCCCGACCTGGGCCGGCGCGCCGCTTTGGAAGATTCAGAGAAGATCATCGAGGCGCTGGAAGGCGCGGACATGATCTTCATCACCGCCGGACTGGGCGGCGGCACGGGCACTGGCGCAACGCCGGTAATTGCATCGCTGGCCAGCGAGATGGGCATTCTCACCGTGGCCGTGGTCACGCGGCCATTTGCATTTGAAGGCAAGCGCCGCCAACAGCAGGCGGAGCGCGGGCTCAAGGAACTGGTGGAGTGCGTGGACACGCTGATTGTGATTCCCAACGAGAAGCTGATGGAGGTGGCCAAGGATGTGGGCTTCTTCGAGAGCTTCCACATCGCCGACGACGTACTGCGCCAGGGGGTGCAGTGCATCAGCGACGTTATCACCATTCCGGGCATCATCAACCGCGACTTTGCCGACATAAAAACCACCATGGCCGGCATGGGCCACGCGGTGATGGGCACGGCGGTGCGCTCGGGTAAAAATCGCGCCCTGGAAGCGGCCCAGGCAGCTATGGCTTCGCCATTTCTGGAAGCCGGCGCCATGGATGGAGCACGCGGAGTCCTCATCAACATCACAGCCTCCAGCTCGCTGAAGCTCTCCGAGGTCAACGATGCATCGCTGCTGATTCAGTCCGCCGCTCATGATGACGCCAACATCGTCTTCGGGGCGGTGCAGGACGAGAAGATGGGTGAAGAGGTCAAGATAACCGTGATTGCCACCGGCTTTCGCGAGCAGATGCCAGAGCGCCGCAAGCGCTCGTTGGAAGCGGTTGAAGCGCCGGTGATATCGATTCCCATATCTCCCGCACCGGTAGCGCAGATATCGCTGGTATCACGCAACGAGGGGAGCCGCGAGCCCGCACCAGCGCCTGTGCTGACACCCAAGCCTCCGAGATTTCTTTCGCAGGAGGAAGAGGGCGAGGAAGAGAGTGTCGCACAGGATAAGGTGGAGACCGTGAGCAATCCTGGCAAGTGGGATGAGGATGGATTCTTCTCGGAGCCAACGCCCGCCAAAGAGTCCGCGGTTGCTGCAGAGCCGCCTGTAGAGACGGCCACGGCCGCTGAACCCGAAGAGACTGAATGGGCAGCCGCACCTGCTCCGCCGAGGTTTGCAGAATTAGCGGAGGAGCCTTCCTACACTCAATCACCCAGGGAGTACTATCCAGCGTATCCGAGCGGAGCGCGCAACCGGCCGGTACTGGACGATTACCGCGCGCAACCAGGCGCGATGCTCTTCCCCGAGGCCAACGAAGATGCACAGCCAGATTTGGAAAAGCCAACCATCCTGCGCAACCTTAAGTTGTAATGAGGGTTCACTATGAAAGAGACCTTGGAGGGCGTATAGTGCAATATAGCTCACAAATGCCACGGGGGCTTTATGCACCAGCCAGCCGGTGCGCCCGCATTTAGAGTGTCTTCATCCGCAACCGGGGTGTAAGTCGTGTGCGGAGAGAAAGATAAGAGATATGTACCCCTTAGAGCCGATCGTTCGGGTGTACGCATAGCCATCTTATTAAGGATGGACGCATCTGACTAATGGGGAGAGCCATTCCACAGATCATAGGATGGAATGGCAGGTAATACGCCTCCGCTTAGGAGACGAACGGATCGACACTCCATAGGAGAGAGGAAACCGGCTGGATGAATTGTACCCGCGCTTGGGCTTGTGCACTGGTTGCAATCGGATTCGTCATGGGAGCCGGGGTCGCGGCGGCGTTGGACGCTCCACGCCCGGAACATCACTCCAAAACAACCGACTCCCATGTGACAGAGCCCCATCACGCTGCGAGCCATGCTGCCACAACTCATGCGGCGCCTCATGCTGCCAAGCCGGCAACCCACACAACCTCTACCGCGCACACAGGATCGACGCACACCTCTGCCGCACACGCAGGGACGACGCACAGCACTGCTCACACAGCACACAAGGCAGCACCTGCCAAGAACACCGTTCACAGGAGCGCGAGCAGCAGCACCAAAGCGGGCGCGCGCCGCACCACTGCGACCACCCGCCGCCACCGCTACCATGAGCGCTTCACTGCCAGCTCCTATGCCAAGGGAGATATCTTTGCGAATGACGTAACTGCCGGCGAGGATCCAGTAGTTCGCCAGGCCGCCATCGATGCCATGGGCGACATGAACGGCACGGCGGTAGTCATCAACCCCTCCAATGGGCGAATTCTTGCCATGGTCAACCAGAAGCTGGCGCTCTCACCGGGCGCAGAGCCTTGCTCCACCATCAAGCTCATGGTGGCTCTGGCCGCGCTCTCCGAGGGACTGGTCTCGCGCGACACGCCAGTGAGGCTGGGCAATTATCACATGAACATGACCCAGGCGCTGGCTAAGAGCAACAACCTCTATTTTGAGTATCTGGGCCGTGAACTGGGCTTTGAACGCGTGCACCAATACGCCAACCAGTTTGGCCTGGGAGAGCTGGCCGGCTACAACATCGAAGGCGAACAACTGGGCGTTTATCCCGACGAGGAATTGCCCGCCTCGCAGGGCGGCGTGGGCCGCATGTGCAGCTACGGCCAGGGAGTTTCGCTGACGCCACTGCAACTAGGCGCGTTTGTGGCCGCACTGGCCAACGGCGGAACGCTCTACTACCTGCAGCATCCGACGACGCCGGAAGAGGCCGCCAGCTTTGCACCGAAGATCAAGCGCACTCTGGACATTGCGCGCTTTGTTCCCGACCTGCAAGACGGCATGGCGGGCGCGGTGGAGTATGGCACAGCCCGCCGGTTGAAGGCCAACTTCCACGAGCTGCCGGTGTTTGGCAAGACGGGAACCTGCTCGGCCAAGGGCACCCGCTTCGGCTGGTTCGCGTCGTGGTCCGACTCGCCGCAAGGCAGATTGGTGACGGTCTTCTTCCTGGAAGGCGGCCGGCCTACGTTTGGTCCACGCGCCGCCGAGATTACCGGCGCATTCTACCAAAATCTCTGGGACAACAACTGGTTCACAGCCCAGGCGAAGCCGGACACGGTATGGCCCGCCACACCCTTGCCCGAACAGGCGCAGCCGTAGAGCGGCGCTGACACAAACGTTGAAATCTTATTCATAATCAATGAGTTAACGATTCTCGTTGACGGATATTCGTTTATAGACGATAATTGATTTGTGTATGAGATTCTGCACTACCTTACGCGAAGCGAGAAAGACGTCTTTATGGAATGGCGCCGCCAACTTCGTGACACAAAGGCAAAAATCGCTGTAGACCGCAGAATCAACCGAATGGAGCTTGGCAACTTCGGCGATCACAGGTTTTGCCGCGATGGAGTATGGGAACTACGGATAGACGCCGGGCCGGGATACAGAGTCTATTACGCTATCGCTGGAACGCAGGTTATCTTGCTGCTTTGTGGAGGCGACAAGAGAACGCAGGACGCCGATATCAACCGAGCCTGCTCATACTGGCAAGACTGGCAAGAAAGGACACAGTAATGAAAGACAGAACCCATGATGATGCGATGGCAGAGTTATTCAAGGAAGACCCTGCCTACGCGCTTGAACTTCTGAACAACATTCTTGAAGATGGGCAACAAGGCGAACTACTTATCACCTTGCGTCAGATGACCAAAGCTTTCGGCGGAGTGCAAACCGTGGCGGGAAAGGCAAACCTGAACCCTACCCAGCTCTACCGCACATTATCCGCAGAGGGAAATCCGGAGTTGCGTAGCCTCTCCGCCATTCTCAAGGCCATGGGTTTGCGTCTAGCCGTACAACAGGTGCGCGCGGTCTGAGTACTAAGACTGAGATATGAGCTCTATGAAAGCAATTGAAGGACCGCCTTCGGGCGGTTTTGTTTTGTCAGCGAATTTCCGCAGGTTTCTTCCCTGCCCTGCCGCATTCCAGTCCGTCTAAGCCATCAACGGTTGAATCCGCAGCGTTGGTATACTAACGACTGGCAAAGTGGTTTCGATGGCCCCAGTGACAGAGGGCTTTTTTTACCTGGCTGCCCGGCCTTTTTCCGGGGAAGGAAAACCATGGGAACACTGCTGGAATCCATTCACTCGCCGGCCGATCTGAAGCGCCTGAACTTTACGCAGATGGACGAGCTGGCCGAGGAGATTCGCGAATTCCTGATTCAGACGCTCTCCAAAACGGGCGGCCACCTGGGCCCGAATCTTGGGGTTGTCGAGTTGACTCTGGCCCTGCACACAGCCTTCAACACTCCCACGGACAAACTGCTCTTCGACGTGAGCCACCAGGCCTACGTACACAAGATGCTGACCGGGCGGCTGGAGCGCATGGGAACGATTCGTCAGCCGGGCGGGCTGAACGGCTTTATGCTGCGCACGGAGAGCGAGCACGATTGCTACGGAGCGGGACACGCAGGGACGGCGCTGTCAGCGGCGCTGGGCATGGCCGTGGCGCGCGATCTGGCGGGCGGTACAGAGCACGTGATTGCGGTGGCGGGGGACGCGGCCTTTACCAATGGGATTTCCTTTGAGGCTCTGAACAACATCGCCGCGCAGACCAAACGGCTGATCGTGGTGTTGAACGACAACGAGTGGTCCATCGACCGCAACGTTGGCGCGATTGCACGCTACTTTCACAAGATCGTCACCACCGAGCAGTACACGAGCCTGCACGAGCGGGCCAAGCGCATCCTCGAGAAGGTGGGCGGCAAGACCGCGGTAGAGGTGGCGCACCGCGCTGAAGAAGCCGCCAAGAGCCTGCTGTGGCCCTCGATTCTCTTTGAGGAGTTTGACCTGCAGTACTATGGCCCACTCGACGGCCATAATATTCCCCTGCTGGTGGAGACCTTCAACTTTCTCAAGACGCAGAACCGCCCCGTGCTGCTGCACGTTCTGACGCAAAAGGGCCGCGGCTACCAACCGGCGCTGGATAGGCAGAAAAAATTTCACGGGCTGGGCCCCTACGATCCGGATACTGGCGAGACCAAGCCCGCGGGACAACTGAGCTACGCCGAGGTTTTTGCGACGACGCTGGTGCAACTGGCCAACCAGGACGAGAAAATCGTGGCCATCACCGCAGCAATGCCCAGCGGTACGGGACTGGATTTATTCCGGCCGCATCATCCGAAACGGTATTTTGACGTGGGCATCGCCGAGGAGCACGCGGTGGTTTTTGCAGCCGGCATGGCCGCTCGCGGCTACCGGCCGGTGTGCGCCATATACTCTACATTTTTGCAGCGCGCCTTCGACTGCATCGTGCACGACGTGGCCCTTCAAAAGCTGCCGGTGCTCTTCTGCATGGATCGCGGAGGGCTATCAGGCGACGATGGGCCTACGCATCACGGACTCTTCGACATCGCTTACCTGCGCGGCGTGCCGGAGATGGTGTTGATGGCTCCCAAGGACGAGGACGAACTGGCCGACATGATGAAGACCGCACTTCAGCTTCCGGGGCCGAGCGCCATCCGCTATCCGCGCGGACTGGGACCGGACGCGGCACGCAAGCCCGAGCCGCAGGTTCTTCCCGTCGGCAAGGCGGAGGTGATCAAGGACGGCTTTGATGTGGCGATTCTCGGCCTGGGACCGATGATAACGCTGGCACAGGAACTGGCCGCGCGATTGGAGTGCGCCGGATACTCCGCCGCGGTGATCAATCCGCGCTTTGTAAAGCCGATTGACCGCGAGATGCTCGCCAACTATGCCAAACACGTGGCCGCTTTTATCACCTTTGAGGACCACGTGAAGATGGGCGGCTTTGGTTCGGCGGTGCTGGAAGCGCTGGACGAGCTGGGCAGCACGGTTCCGGTGGTGCGCATCGGCTGGCCCGACTACTTCATCGAGCACGGCAAGGTGGAGGAGCTGCGCACGAGGCATGGCCTCACGGTAGACGCTGCGCAGGCGCAGGTGCTGCCGCTGCTGGTGCGCCGCAAGCGGGCGGTCATGGCCGTCAGCTAAAATTCACAATGATCACGGAAATCGCCCAACTTCGCGCAGAGAAAGGAATGACGATGCGAACGATCAATGCCCTGCTCCTGCTCGTACTGCTCCTCCCCACTACGAGCTGCAAATGGATCAACGCAGCCTTCCATGGTGAGAACGCCGGCCCGGGAAAACCGATCTGCCACATTGATGCCTCCTCCGTCTTAGGCCAGCCTGTCTCCAGCCCGGATAGCAGACACGTGGCCTATGTGACGAAGGCAGACGCCAAGCGGATTGTCACGGTGGACGGCAAAGAGGAGAAGCCCTACGACTTCATCAAAGTGCCGAGCATCATTTTCAGCCCTGACAGCAAGCGCGTGGCCTATGTGGCATCGATAGGCGGGAAGCAGCACGTGGTGGTGGGCGGCAAGGATGAAAGTCCCTACAATGAGGCTGACTATCTCATTTTCAGTCCGGACAGCCGGCGGCTGGCGTATATGGCCAGAGATGGCGGGAAGTGGCTGGTCGTGGTGGATGGCAAAGAGGAGAAGGCGTACGACATCATCGCAGGACCGAGCATCGCTTTCAGCCCTGACAGCAGCCGCGTGGGGTATCTGGCCAGGGATGGCGAGCATTGGGTTGCGGTGGTGGACGGAAAAGAAAGTAAACCCTACGATGACGCGCGCGGCCTCATCTTCAGTCCTGACAGTCGGCACGTGGCCTATGTGGCCAATATCGACGGGAAGGCAGTAATCCTGGTCGATGGCAAGAGGCAAGGCTCCTACGATGACATCGGCAGCGATGTTGTCAGCGACTGGAAGGTTATTTATAGCCCGGACGGCCGGAGCATGGCATTTGCGGCGCAAATCAACGACAAGTGGACCGTCGTATTCAACGGCAAGCACGAGAAATCCTACGATGCCGTTAGCCGTCTCGTTGTCAGCCCTGACAGCCAGCAGGTGGCTTATGCCGCGCAGGTTGACGACATGTGGACGGTGATGGCGAATGGCAAGGAAGGCAAAGCCTACGTGGAAATCAGCCGCCTGGTCTTCAGCCCGGACAGCAGGCGCGTGGCCTACGCGGCGAAAGTTGGCGAGAAACGGTACAAGGTGAGCGAGAAGTGGTCTGCCGTGGTGGACGGCAAAGAGGAGCGGCCTTACGACAGCGTTGGCGAATTCGTCTTCAGCCCGGACAGCCGGCATGTGGCCTATGTGGTTGTAGATGGGACCAGGCAGTTTGTGGTGGTGGACGGAAAAGAAGGCCAGCAATACGATGGCCTGGTGAAAGGGACGAGATGCGTGTTTGATTCAGACAGCAAACTGCATTATCTTGCCAAGACGAACGCCTCAAGCGACGGCACGAGTTATGACATTGTTCTCGTTGAGGAGACGGTGCAATAACGCTGAGCTACTGATATTCCTCGTCTTTCAAAATGTTACAGTGGAGTATTACATCCCATGTTTGCAACCTCTCAGGACGCGCACTTCATCGGCATCGGCGGCATCGGCATGAGCGGCATTGCCGAGATTCTGCTCAACCTGGGCATGAAGGTCTCCGGCTCCGATCTGCGCCGCTCTGCCATTACAGACCGGCTGGCGCAGATGGGCGCGACGATCTACGAGGGGCATGAGGCCGGGCACGTGGCCGGAGCAACGGTGGTGGTGACCAGCTCCGCCATCAGCGCGGCCAACCCCGAGGTGCTTGAGGCGCATGCGCGCAAGATTCCCGTGATTCAGCGGGCCGAGATGCTGGCCGAGCTGATGAGGCTGAAGTACGGTATCGCCATTGCCGGGATGCACGGCAAGACGACGACGACGACTATGGTGGCCGCGGTGCTGGCGGCAGGCGGGCTGGACCCGACGATCGTGGTCGGCGGACGTGTGGATGCGCTGGGCTCGAACGCCAAGCTGGGCAAATCGCAATACATGGTGGTGGAGGCGGACGAGAGCGACCGATCGTTTCTGAAGCTGTCGCCGATTCTGGCGGTGGTCACAAATCTCGACCGCGAGCACATGGACTGCTACCACGACATGGCCGATGTGGAGCAGGCCTTCCTGACATTCATAGACAAGCTGCCTTTTTACGGCGCGGTGACCGCATGCGTGGACAATCCGCTGCTGGCTGGAATTTTGCCGCGCGCGCATCGGCGGGTTTTCACTTACGGAGTTGCGCGGGAGGCTGATTACAGGCTGGAGTTTCTGGATGCAGTAGTGGGAACCTTCGCCCGGTTCCAGGTGATGACCGAGCTGGAGCCGCTTGGACCTTTTGAATTGCATGTTCCCGGACGGCACAATGTGCTGAACGCCACGGCCGCGGTGGCAATCGCGCACCAGTTGGGAATTGAGACAGAGAAGATTGTCGAGGGACTGAGCCATTTTCGCGGAGTGGACCGGCGCTTCCAGTTGCGCGGGACGGCGCGCGGCGTGACCGTGGTGGACGATTACGGCCACCATCCCACGGAGATTCGCGCTACGCTGGCCGCCGCCCGCGAATGCGGCCACCAGCGCATCTTCGTCGTCTTCCAGCCCCACCGGTATACGCGAACCAGGGACCTGCTGGACGAGTTTAGCAGCGCATTCGCCGACGCGGACACGGTCATCGTGCTGCCCATCTACGCCGCAAGCGAAGAACCCATCCCCGGCGTGACGGCGGAGGGGCTGGCCAACAGAATTCAGGGGCCAACCGTTCATTATGCCCCGGAGTTTGCTGCCGCGGTTGCCGCTATTGCCGGCCAGGTCCGCGAAGGCGACCTGATTTTGACGCTCGGCGCGGGCAGCGTGAGCCAACTGGGACCGCAGATATTGGCGGCGCTGGAAGGAACTTAAATGCCAGCGATTGCATCGTGGTCACCGACAACGAGAGGGATTTTGCCAGGCTTAAATACATCAATCCCATGCGCGTCTAGAACAGAGCAAGACCGCTTGATACGCGGTCATCTAAAACCAACGCCGCTTCCGCCGCGAGATTACCCACATCACGACCACGGCCAGCATCACCCCGATCAGCAGCCAGACCAAGTCGTGACCGCTGAAATCCTGTAAAAATCGAGAATCATGCCAACGTACCAGTGCCAGCGCATTGCTCATTGCGATCCCCATCTTTTCCCTCCACACACCGGTTACCTTGCCCACGTCGCGCGCCTGGACAGCGGTTTCCATCCCGCGGCCTGTCTAGCTGCAGCGGGCCGAAGTTGCCGCAAAGCGCTCTATCAGATCACTCCAAGCAGATAGCACACCAGCAGAATCACCAGCACTGCACCAAGGCTTATGCCTGCTCCTCCGCCGGAGCCCCACCGGTTGTAGCCGTAGTATCCTCCGCCTCCGGCGAATAAGAGCACCAGAACAATAATGAGTAACAAAAGCATCTCAGATCTCCTTCAATTCGGGTTGTAATTCCCTGGATTATGCCGCCGATAGGATGACGACGTGTGTGTTAGTGCCTGTTAAAGTCTCGATTACCAATTGCGCAGGTTCTGACAGCGAGGGTCTTCCATCACCATCGCCGCGCTATTGAGCATGCTCCTGCAACGGGGATCTTCCATCTCCAATGCCGCACCACTGCGCAGGCTCTTGCAGCGAGGGTCTTCCATCGCAACCTCCGCGCCCATATGCATGCTCTTGCAGCGGGGGTCTTCCATCTCCATCGCCACGAAATTGCACCGAGGGTCTTCCATCTGATTGCTACCTCATCGCGCAGGCTCTACACCTGATCTTGACTGAATCATGTTTACGCGGTCTGCTGGATGCAGTCTGCTCAATAGTGCGCACTCCGGCCTGGCTCTAAAACATAGACACGGCGAGGGTGGAGCACCCGGCACTACCGGGTACTTGGCCCTGGAAGAGATGCAAGAAAGATCGCTGGTGAAGGCAAATTGGGGGTATATTGGTTCGTAGCCGGGAGACAAGATGGAAATCCCGGCCAGGAGGAATGAGAAAGATGAGGCGTTCGAAGTGGGTAGCGATGAGCGCAATAGTACTTATGTTCATGCTGGTGACAATCGTGGTATGGGCGCAAACAGGCAGAACGACTAACCCGGCTTACGCAAAAATCTTAACCGCGGCCGATGTCGCCAAGGTAACCGGATTGCCCGGTGTCGTATTGGTCCCTCCGGATCCCCATAAGGGCGCGGGCGGCGATCTTAACTTTGCCTTGCCCAATGGGAAAATGATCCTGTTGGTCTCTTTTTTAGATACAAATGGCTACAACCAATCGAAACAAATGCAAGGCGTTTATGGCGGCGATGTCAAGGGAGTTGGCGACCAGGCTTTCATCGGCAAGGTCATGGGAATGGAATCAATCCTCTATTTCATGAAGGGCGCGCGAGGAGCGGCCCTGTCCTCTTTCATTGACACGGATCATGGCTGGCCGGGAAAGCCTTATGTGAGCCAGACCCAGTTGCGCCAGTTGGCCGCGCTGATGATCTCGCGCATGTAATCAACATATTAATTCCTCTACCCCTCGTTGTACGATGAGCACAGAGAGATTTGTGTCTATGGAGGGCCAAAACGTGGCGGGAAGGTGGAGAGTTTTTCTTTGTGTTGTTGTGTTGGCGGGGTTGGGGATGCAGGGAGTCCGGGCGCAGTTGGCGTTTCCGGATGCAAACGCGCAGGATAAGCCCAATCCGTTGACCAACCCAACGGTGAATGCCGGCAAGATGCTGCTCTTCGATCTGGAATCGCGCTTTGCCAAGGACGTGCTGGAGCGCGGCGGAGCGGGATTTGCCGATTGGTTTGCCGACGACGGGGTTGCGCTGGGCAACGCGGCTGCGCCACTGATTGGCAAGGTGGCGATTCAGAAATCCGCCAACTGGGATCCCAAGGTCTATCAACTGACGTGGACGCCGACTGACGCGCAGATGGGGCCGTCGGGCGACATGGGATACACCTGGGGCCACTACGAGGGACACAGCAAGGACGCCAGCGGCGCTCCGGTGACGGTGAAGGGGCGGTACATCACTGTTTGGAAGAAGCAGGCGGACGGGCAGTGGAAGGTGGTTCTGGACGCGGGAGCGAATGAGCCTCCCGAGGCCGGAGATTGCTGCAAGCTGCCGGTGGGGGAGCGGTGAGGACTGGCCGTCCAGGCGGGCGGCGCTTGCGCGCCATTGGGTTCGTGGTATCCCGGGTCCCCAAATGCGAGGGACCCGGGGCAGCCGACTATCCGTTCGCTTAAGTTTCGTGGTATACCCCCACCCATACTTTGGGCGCAAAATCCTTGTTTTCTTGAGGTTACAGGCAGGGTTGCGCTGTAAAATCGTCAAAACAAAGGAGTTCCCTGCAAAGTCGTCCAGGATAAGGAGTTACGGGCCGTTTCGGCCTCTTCCGGCTGAATGGCGGCGCGAAGAGGGCGTACCGGGACGATTGGAGGGGAGACTTCTGAGGATCATTGTGCACGAAGTGGGGAAATAATCTGCAAGGGCTTGCCGCCCGGGCAGACGGCGCTTGCGCGCCATGGGATTCGTGGAATCCCGGGTCCCCAAATGCGAGGGACCCGGGGCACCCGGCCTCTTGGCTCTTCATAATACTACGCATTCTTCTTGCGCTTCTGTTGTTTTTCAGCTCGCAATTGATTGCAAAAAGGATGCAAGAAATCCAAATTATCAAGACTACCCTTTCCTCCTTGCTCTTGAGGGTCTATGTGTTCTTTGGATCGCAGCGTAGGCGCAAGTCTAGCTTTGCATTCAGGGCAGCGATCTCTATGTTGTAACGTTCTCTGTACAACCTTTGCGCGCTCGACAGATTTTGAGAATCTCTTACGAGTCGGCTCATCGAATTCTGGTGGTTCATCTACCAACTTGCTGAGGCTCTTCTTATTGTGCATTGCGTTGATAATCAAAGCATCGCTGTGTACTCTCTGTTGTAGCTGCTCAAGAAGAGTGTTAAACATTTCCAAGATTGCTTCTACAGAGCGAGTCCTGCTGCCTTTTATGTGCGACAGTTGATTGATGAAACTGTTATGTTTCACTAGAAATTCTTCAAAACGTTTCCGCACTTTTGTGAACTGCTTGAACATATTTTGCTCGTACAACTCAACGACAAACTTACGCGACGCAAGAAATGCGCCGGTGTGAAAGCTGCCCGTATTTCCATAGCAATAAACGGCGGGGTCCAAAGCTAGAGATTTTGCCAATTTCCTACTAGAGGCTAGTGATGCTTTGGTTTTCACTGACTCTAGGCACCTCATTGTTTCAATCCCATCCTTATCGTCTGCTATCTGCTGCGATGTACCCGCCTTCTTGCTTGTTCTTCCACCTTTGGTTTGCCACATGGCAGGTGTGATGTTATTGAACATATTCACCAAGTCCAGAACCATTGCGAATGCTTCCTGGGAGTACGGCTGTCCACCACGAGGTACGTCGGAACTGTCTATATTTAACTCAATCACCTGCCCAAATAGAATGCTGTAGCACTCCTTGGCCAGCTTCTCAATCTTGTCCTTTGTCCCCTGCGGAAATTCTCCCCAATACTTATAGCCACCCCCGGCACTAACGATAGCGCGGGTAGCAATAGCATTGGGCTTGTACCGCGCTTTAATCATATTTAACTCTGTGTGGTCGATAGCTGCTTGATTCCCGTTAATGCGAATAAAAGAATTCTCAGCAGCCTTCGCATCACCTATTACAGGCTGAATGTCGATGGGCCTTGACGTGATTGCCAGAGCGCGTCTATTCGCATCATCGTTAGGCGCTTGCAGTTGTCCTTTACGATACTTATCAAAATCGTCGTACGTACCGCCTACGACTTCCTTTATTAAGTTCCTTGTTTGAACAGCCATAGACTGCTGCGCGTTCAGGATGTCGCTAAAAAACGCCTCTGATATTTTTCCATCTCCATAATCATCATTCACCCAGGCCATCAATGCACTCACCCGATGAGAGCCGTCGATAATGTAAACTTTGTTTGTTTTTTTCGATTGCCAAACAATGATCGCCGGAATCACTTCGCCATCAAGGAAGCTTCTTACGAATTCGGCTATTACATTTGAAGTCCAATTGTGAGTGACACGCTGGAAATCTGGTTTCCGAAAAAGTATGTCGAATCCTTCTCCGCGCTTTAATTCGCTTAACTTAAACGCAGGCGCTTGGAGTGCCGATTCGTCTCCTGGTTCAAACACAAACGGTTCACGATTAATCAAGGCGTCAAGGTTTACCTGATGTGTAGGCATCGTGTCTAGACTCCTGTCAAGGAGATGACTAATCATAGCTCACCCCCATACCTTTGCAGTTGGATTGTTGGGACTTGATGAGTATGCGATATTGATACCAATGTAAATAATTGAAAACAAAGACCGCAGGGGCTAAAGCCCCCAGTTTTATTGGACGTTTTTCGGCACGACTGAAGTCGTGCCCTGATACAAAGCTCTCTTCCAATTTGCCAATTAATACTCCGTCAGATCGACAATCGCTTTGAGGATCGTTTCGGGCTGGGGGAGGATGGCGTCTTCGAGGATGGGCTGGTAGGCGACGAAGGTGTCTAGAGAGCCTACACGGCGGACGGGAGCGTCGAGGGCGTCGAAGAGTTCGTCAGCGATGCGGGCCGCGATCTCCGCGCCGTAGCCCCAACTGAGCATGTCCTCATGAGCGACGAGGACGCGGCTGGTCTTGCGGACAGAGGCGGCGATGGCTTCCCAGTCATAGGGATTGAGGGTGCGCAGGTCGAGAATTTCGACGTCGATATTGTGCTCGCGCTTGGCGCGCTCGGCGGCTTGCAGGGAGCGCGGGACGAGAGCGCCGTAGGTGATGAGCGTGAGGTGAGAGCCGGGGCGGACGATGCGGGCCTTGCCGAAGGGGATGGCAAACTCCGGGCCGGGATAGGGCGCGCGGTCGTGGGTCTCGCGGTAGAGGCGCTTGTGCTCGAGAAAGAGGACAGGGTCGTCGCAGCGAATGGCGGTGCGCAGCAGGCCGTTGGCGTCGAGGGCGTTGGAGGGCATGACGACGCGTAGGCCGGGGATGTGGGTGAAGATGCTCTCGCCGGATTGCGAGTGATAGATGGAGCCTCCGGTGAGATAGCCGCCGATGGGCACGCGAATCACGACGGGGCAGGCCCATTGGCCGTTGGAGCGCCAGCGCAGCACGGAGAGCTCGTTGTGAATCTGGTGCATGGCGGGCCAGATGTAATCGAAGAACTGGATTTCGACGACGGGCTTCATGCCGCGCAGGGCGTAGCCGATGGCGCGGCCGACGATGTTGGCCTCGGCGAGCGGGGAGTTGAAGACGCGCTCGGAGCCGAACTCGGTTTGCAGGCCGGCGGTGAGCTTGAAGACGCCTCCCTTCCCTTTGACTTCGGCGAGCGCAGCTTCGCGGCTGGCGTCGGCCACGTCCTGGCCATAGACGACGATGCGGGGATCGCGGCGCATTTCGTCGTGGAGGCAGGCGTTGATGAGGTCGGCCATGGTTTTTGGGGACTTCGCGTCCAGCGAATGTTTCACGCCCGGCGAGGACTTTTCCTTGTTGGTAATTGAAACCGGCGCGGCTGGTTGCTCGGTGGCGAAGGCGGAGCTGGTGGGGTCTAAGTCGTCGGAGTAAACGTGACGGGTGATTTCAGAGACTTTGGGTAGCGGGGCTTGGAGAGCGCGCTCGGCGGCGGCGGAGACCTCTTGCTCGACGGAGTGCTCGAGAGCGGTGAGTTCGTCCTCGGTGAGGATGGATTCGCGGAGCAAGCGCGCACGCATCTTGACGAGGGGATCGCGAAGTTGGTCGGTCTCGCGCTCGGCCTGGGGGCGATAGAGACGGTCATCGTCGGAGAGGGAGTGGGAGTAGGCCCTCATGCAGTGGCCGTGGACAAAGGCTGGCCCGAAACCGGCGCGGCAGTGGGCTACGGCGGCCTGGAAGGCGCGGAAGCTGGCCTCGGGATCGGTGCCGTCCACCTCGGTGAAGTGGAAGTTGGGGAAGTTTGCCACCAAGCGGGAGATGTTGCCACCAGGCATGCTGAACTCGACCGGAGTGCTGATGGCGTAGCCGTTGTCTTCCACGCTGAAGATAACGGGGAGCTTTTTGTTGGAGGCGGTGTTCAGGGCCTCCCAGAACTCGCCCTGAGATGTGGAACCCTCGCCGAGCGAGGAGTAGACCACCTCGTCGCCGTGAAACTTGACGTCGCGGAAGGCGCGGTAGTCGGACAAAGTCTTCTCGGCGGCTTCGGGATGGAGGCTGAAGTAGCGACCGGCTTCGGCGCATCCGACAGCATGAAGCAGTTGCGTGGTGGTGGAAGAGGAGAGGCTGACGATGTTGAGCGAGGGGCTGCTCCAGTGAGTGGGCATCTGGCGGCCGCCGCTGGCCTTATCGGTGGCAGCGCCGACGGCCTGCAGCATCATTTCGTCAGGGGTGAAGCCCAGCGCCAGGCAGAGCGCGCGATCGCGATAGTAGGGGAAGAACCAGTCGTAGCCGGGACGCATGGCCAGGGCCGCACCGACGGCAAGCGCCTCGTGGCCCGCGCCGGAGATCTGGAAGTAGATTTTCTGCTGGCGCTTGAGCAGGATTTCGCGGTCGTCCACGCGGCGGGAGAGCAGCATCAGCCGGTAGATTTCAACTAACTGCCGAGGGCTCAGGCTGCCGGCGACGGCCGACAGGGACTCACGAGCGCTGGAAGCCGCCAGTTCCATTCCCTTCACTCCTAAGATGCGCGGTTTTGCGAATTGCGGGGAAATTGAATCGACAAACATGATTGTAGCAACCCTAACCCTGCCAACAGATTAGATTAGAGAGAGGAGTTCAGGGATGCATCCTTTTGTGCTGTTATTGGCGGCAAGAACAGGCTGGTTTGCGGAGGGGCGGTTCCTGGGCCGCGTGCTGGACGAGTGGGTCGGCGATACCCAGGAGTTCATCCGCACCAAGATGCCCCACCTGCTGATGGTGGTGTTGATTGGCTTTGTGCTCAGCCGCCTGCTGCACATGGTGACGGCGCGGATGATCCACATTGCCGAGCAACATGCGCCGGGGCCGGCCCGCGTTTCCCAGGTGAAGACCCTGGCGGGGGTGATACGCACCACGGGGCTGGCCATTATCGGCGTGGTCGTCGGCTTGCAGTTTCTGGCCGCCGTGGGAGTCAATCTTGCCCCGTTGCTGGCTTCGGCGGGAATTGCCGGAGTGGCCATCGGCCTGGCGGCGCAAAATATCGTGCGCGACATGCTGAACGGCATGATGATTCTGATTGAGGACCAGTTCAATGTGGGAGACACGGTGCGGCTGGGCGGGGTGGCCGGAACGGTGGAGGCGATGACGTTGCGCAAGACCTCGGTGCGCGACGTGGACGGAACGCTTTACATCATTCCCAACTCGCAGATCACCACCGTGGCTAACCTGAGCGTGGGCTACTCGGTGGCCACCGTCAACGTGAGCGTGGATTTCAGCGCCAATCCCGACAAGGTGGTGGAGCTTTTGAAGGGGATTGCCATGGAGATTCGCTCGAGCGAGGAGTTTCGCGAGGTATTTGTGGCCGATCCGCAGGTTCTGGGCGTGGATGCAATCAAAGGCTCGGAGCTGATCTTTCCGGTGGTTTTCAAGACGCTGGCCACGAAACAGTATGCGCCAATGCGGGAGTTCCGTCGGCGGGTCAGGCTGGAGTTGGAGAAGCAAGGATTGCTGCCGGGAGATCCTAACCGGATTTACAAGACGCAGGAGGGGGTGGAAGGATAGTTGATAATAAAGGGGTTAGGAGCAGGGTGGACGTAATTTTATGTGCGGAGATTGTCATGGCTATAATTTATGGCTATAATTAGATGCATGGATGTCAGTACAGCGGAAGCCAAAAATCGTTTCACAGAGCTGATCCGGATGGTCGAGGACGGCGAGCAGGTGGTGATCACCCGCCACGGCCGCGCCGTCGCCCAGCTTGCTCCGCCGCCCGCGGAGCGCCGTAAGGCGCGTCTGGGCGGCATGAAGGGCCGCATCCGCCTGCTGCCGGGCTGGGATGATCCCATCACCGAAGAAGAACTTCTCGGTGAGAAGAGTTGAGCGACGAAGTTCCAGCTCGCGGGTACTTGCTTGACACCCACACAACGATCTGGGCGCTCGACACTCCGGAACTACTGACAGACTCGTCACTCAATGCAGTTCTAGCTGGACCTAATGTTCTGAGCGTGGTCTCCTACTGGGAGGTCATGCTGAAGAGCATGAAGGGCAAACTGGATGTGGGCGATCCGCGCATCTGGTGGTCCGAAGCGCTCGATCAACTGGCCGCCACTCCCTTGGTTCTGCGTCCCAAACATATAACTGAGCTATACGCGCTGCCGCCAATTCACAAGGACCCTTTCGACAGGATGCTGATTGCGCAAGCTGCCGCGGAAGGACTGACGCTGGTGAGTTCCGACAGCGAGATTGTGCGTTACGCTTCGAATAGCTTGCGGGTGGTGGGGTGAGCGGCGGGTCAGTATTAAACCTAGAACTGCGCGTCGAAACCATTTACTTTCCAAATGCGCTTTTCTAAGCAATGCTGCGTCGAGGATTCTATGGAACAGATGTCGATCATTCGCGATGGAGTGAAACACAACTATTGGGCGCGCGATCGCCAACTACAGGCGTGCGCGTCGCTGAGTGCGGAAGATTTTTTGCGCCCCGTTGGTGGCAGTTTTCCATCGGTGCGCGATACTCTGGCGCATATGATTGCAATTGAGTGGCTTTGGCTGGAGCGTTGGAGAGGGAAATCCCCCAAATCGTTGATTCCCGCCGACGATTTTCCGGCGCTGGAAGCTGTTGTCGAGGTGTGGAACGCGGTTGAGCGCGAAATGCGCGAATATCTGGCTGGTTTGGATGAGGAGGCGCTGGCGCGCTCTCTGACATACAGGAACTTTCGAGGCGAAAAGTGGACCTATCCGCTTTGGCAAATGATTGCGCATGTATTGAATCACCAGAGCTACCATCGCGGCCAGGTGGCTACGCAACTGCGCTTACTGGAAGTGCAACCTCCGCAAGTCGACTTCCTCGTGGGTCAGGACATGGGCTTTCAGCTTTGATTTTGCGCTGCTGTAGTATGAAGGGTTATACGTACTGAGAACCTAAGTTCATGCGAATCTCCGTGCTGGATTAAACTGGAAGTGTGAAGATCGCGCTGGCCCAGATCAATCCAACTGTCGGGGATTTCACCGGAAATCTTGAAAAGATTGTCGCGGTCAGCCGCCGCGCGGCCGCCGGGGGAGCGCGGCTAACCGTATTTTCGGAACTGGTCCTGTGCGGTTATCCGCCCGCCGACTTCCTTGAAAAGCCGAGTTTCCTGGCTCGTTGCCGCACTGCCGTCGATGAGCTTGCCGCGGCCACACGAGATCTGCCTACAGCCGTGCTGGCGGGCGTGGCCCTGCCGGCCGAGCGTGAGAAAGCGAAGCCTGTCTCCCCCAAAACCGGCATTTGCTGGGGCGAACGTCCGGCTGTCAACGCCGCGGTTCTGCTCGATGGCGGGCGCCTGCTGCTCGAGCAGCACAAGCAGCTCCTGCCCTTCTACGATGTCTTCGACGAGCAGCGCTACTTTGCTCCGTCGCGCTCTCAGCAGGTGGTCGAGCTGGATGGTGTGCGGCTGGCCATTACCATCTGCGAGGATGCCTGGAACGATAAAAATTTCTGGCAGCAACGCTTGTATGCCGTCGATCCGATCGAAGAGTTGATGCGTCAGAAGCCAGCCGTACACATCAACCTCTCCTCGTCGCCTTTCTGGCACGGCAAGCGCGCCCTGCGCCGCCAGATGCTTTCGGCGATTGCCCGCCACAATGGAATCCCTGTGCTGCTATGTAACCAGGTAGGCGGCAACGACAGCCTTATCTTCGACGGTACTTCGCTGGCCTTCAACGCGCGCGGAGAGCTGATTGCCCAGGCCGCCTCCTTTGAGGAGGACCTCGTACTCTTTGACCCATTCGACGCGCCGACCCTGCTCACTCCTGCAGAGGACGACACCGAGGCTGCCTACCGCGCCCTGGTTTTGGGCACGCGCGATTACGTGCGCAAATGCGGCTTCAAGAAAGTCCTGGTGGCTTTGAGCGGGGGCATCGACTCCGCACTGGTGGCGGCCATTGCCACCGATGCCCTGGGCGCGGATAACGTCGTCGGCGTTGGCATGCCCAGTCCCTACTCCTCTGCAGGCTCCATCGACGACAGCCGCCGTTTGGCGGCCAATCTGGGCATTCGCTACGAGGTTATCGGCATCAGCGACCTCTTTACGGAGTTCACCCATGCTTTGGAGCCGCTCTTCAAGGGAACCAAGCCCGACATCACCGAGGAAAACATCCAGTCCAGGATTCGCGGCGTCCTGCTCATGGCCCTCTCCAATAAGTTTTCCGCGCTGGTGCTCACCACCGGCAACAAGTCGGAGATGGCCGTGGGCTACTGCACCCTCTACGGCGACATGGTCGGCGCCTTGGCAGTCATCGGAGACCTGGTCAAGACCCGCGTCTACGCTGTCTGCCATTGGCTCAACCGCTCGGGCGAGGTGATTCCCGCGACAATTCTCGAAAAACCGCCTTCGGCTGAGCTTCGTCCCGGCCAGAAAGATACCGACTCGCTGCCGCCTTACGAGGTTCTCGACCCCATTTTGGAAGCCTACGTCGAGCGCTACGAGACCCCCGAACAAATCGCCCAAGCAAACGAATTTTCCCTGGAGCTCGTCCAACAGGTAGTGCGCCTGGTGGAGCGCAGCGAGTACAAACGCCAGCAGGCCGCACCCGTCCTGAAGGTGACCTCAAAATCCTTTGGCATGGGCCGCAGATTTCCCATCGCAGTGAAAGTTCAGGTATAAGGTCAAACCCGGGGTGTAACCTAGAACAAGGGAACCTTCCCGCAGTTCATCTTTTCCACAGTTGAAGGAGAAATCGCTTGATCCGTCTGTCGATTCGTTTTGCCGGTGCTTTGGCGCTGGCTGCCTTATTCCTGCCCGTCCTCCCGGCCTCTGCCCAGCAGGATGTGCCCGCCGCGCCCACTGCACAGGCCCCCTCCGGGCCGGCCCACGCCGCCGCACCCGTCTTTCCCAAAACCGATCCTGCCAATTTCACGGCCGCGTCGCCCACACAGGAGGCTGTCAACGCCTTTTTGCAAGCCAACTGGGGCTACGATGAGAACCGCGTCTGGGAGATATGGGGCATCCAAAAGACTGAAGTCGATGGCATCAGCAGGGTAGTTTTGCTGGTGGGCGACAAGACTGGCGGGCAGAAGATCGTCCCTTCCCAGTTCTATGTCCTTCCTGACGGGAAGCACATCTTCGCCGGCGACGAGATTCTGCCTTTTGGCGCAAATCCCTTCGCTGAAGCACGCGTCATCGTGCAACAGCGCGCCGACGGCCCTTACCGGGGATCGGCCTCCAAGGACCTGGAGATTGTCGAGTTTGCCAGTTTCCTGTGCCCCCACTGCAAGGATGCGCAGCCCAATATGGACAAGTTAGTGGCGGATTTTCCCAAAGCCCGCTTTGTCTTCCAGAACATTCCTATGCTCATGAATTCCGCGTCTGCCAGCGCTGCTGCCTACGGGTACTGCGTAAGCAAGCAGGGTGGCAGTGATTTATTCTTCACCTATGCCGCAGCAGTCTTTGATGGCCAGGCGGGTTTGTCGAGCGACGACGGCACCACTCTGACTCTGAACAGCGCCGTTACCAAGGCTGGTCTGGACCCGGCGACAATCGCCGCCTGCGCCAAAACCCCGGCGACTCATGCCGCTCTTGACGCTATGGTGAAGCTGGCTCAGGACCTGAAGATCACGCAGACTCCCACACTGGTGATAAACGGCCGCCTGGTTCCGGCAAACGTTCCCTACGACACCCTCAAGCAGATCATTTTCTTCCAGGCAAAGATGGACAGCGTGGTTGCCCAGTAACAAGGGCTGATCAAACAGTCGATTAATTTGCCGGCGTACAGGCATCCAACAGGGGCAGACAGGAGATCAATCCTGTCTGCCCTTGTCATGTTCTGCGAAGATTCGAGGGTGCCCCATCCTCGCCGCGCATTTGTTTTTGGAGGCTAGGGGGAAACATCGCTATGGCCCCGGCCCGCGCTCCACGCGCAGCATCGGTGAGTGGCCGGCTGCCTGCGTGCCCCGAATCACATGGGGTGTCATGATAATCAGCAGTGTCGCGTAGTTCTTCTGGGTATTTTTATTGGTTAGATTGTTCAGGCCGGGAATCTCGCTGATTCCGGGTGTGCCGCTAACGGCTTGGCTCTCTGACCTGTCCAGCTCGCTCACCACCTCCGCGGATTCGCCCTGCTTCAGCGTCACCACCCCTTGATAGATGCGGCTGTTGAGCACTGGATTGCCGTTAATGAAGGTTCCTGCCAGCGCGTCGATCTTCATGTCGATTTTGAGCGCCACTTCGTTGTCGCGCAGCACCTTGGGAGTCGCCTTCAGGGTCAGGCCCAGATCCTGGTATTGCACTTGCGGAATATTCGGCACGCTGCTGGTGTAGGAAGTCAGCAGAGAGGAGAGGCTGCCGGAGGTTCCGGCACCGGTCAACCCCGGTATACTCGGCGCGCTGGCCCCCAGACTGGAGAACGAAGAGGTCTGGATGGGATATTTCGTGCCTGACTTGAGGGTTGCATCCTCTCCGTCACCCAGGCGCAACTGAAACTGGTCCAGTTCGCGCGAGTCCGAGGAGTTCAGGTTAAGATTCAGCATTGCCTGGCCAGGAGCCAGTGCGGATTGAGTAAGCCCGCCGCCAAACAGGGCAATGCCTCCGTTGTTAAACAGGGAGCTCGAAACCTGGCCGGATGCCAGCAGAATGCCCAGGATCGTCAGCGTGTCGCCGGGAGCAGCCAACCCCGAGCTGATAATTTGCTGCACCAGGCTCTGGTTTGCGTTCAGGATGGATTGTTCCTGGGCATAGACGTTGAAGGCCGACATGCTCTGCGGAGGCGTGACTCCAGTGTTGCGCGCGCTGGTGTGCGCAAGCTGGATCATGCGCACCTCCAGCATTACCTGATTCCGTCCGTCGAGCAGTTCGCGCATGGTGGCGTTGAAGGCATTCAGCGTGCTGTGAGAGGCGTGAACCGTGATAGTCCCGGCGATGGGTTCCGCCACCGCCTGCTGCACGTTGAAGACGTTTTTCGCCAGGTTGACCACGTCTGTCAACTCCGTCGCGTTCAATCCCGGCAGGTAAACTGTCTCAAATTCCATGGGTATGTATATCTGGCGGTTCTCCCTGGTATCGCGGGCTGCCAGCACATGGTGCGCGTCCAGCGGAATATAGAACGATCCTGTCACCAGTTCGACTAGCCGCGCCGCCGTCTCGAAATCGGCGTCATCTACGTCCAGCCGGGCCAGTGTTATGCCCACCGAGTCGTCCAGCGAGACATTGATTCCATAGGCCTTGAAGACCTGAGAAATGAGCTGACGCGGCTCTGCGCGCACGTGAAAGCTGTGCAACCCGGGCGTGGGCTCCAGCTTGACCGGTTCGCCGATGGTGCTCGCGGCTTGCTCGTAGGCGGGCCGGGACTGCCCCAGCAAAGCATCGTCTCCCAGCTCGTACAGGTGCTGGGTCACCTGAATGTTTTTAGGCTCCAGTTCGAGCGCATGGGCCAGGGTCGCGCGCGCATGCGCCGCATCGCCGCGCAGCCGGTCCTTGGCAGCGGCCTGAATCAGTGCCGTCACAGCATGGCTGCGAGCCACGCTCGCCGCCAGCCGGTAGTTGGCATTTCCGGGGTCCAGCGTGGCCGCCTGCTCAAAGCCTCGCATGGCATCTTCAAAATGCTCGTCCACGAAGAGCTTGCTGGACGCCAGGTAAAGTTTTGCCGCCTTCCGCCTGTCGGAGTTGCGCACCAGCCCGGCCGGCTGCGCGTCCGTAGCCGGAACTGCCGCTGTAGCCGGCTCAGGAGTTGAGCTTTGTGCGGCAGGGATTGCACTTTGTGCGGGAGGATTCGCTGCCTGGGCCGGTGCGACGCCGGAAAACACCGCCAGCAGCAACACAGGCGCCCAGGCAGATGCCCATCGCATGAGGGAAGTATCTGGCTTGTGTGTGTGTGCTTCGACAGCTTGTGGGGAAGTCTGCATGTCCTTGAGGAGCGCCGTCAGCCCCGGCCGATGATCTGGCGGGTTGCGCTATAGACAGGACGTTCGCTGCGCGGCGGACGCTTGAGGCCGGCGCGAACTTCAGCCAGGCTCAGCCCCAACTCCGTCATCGTGCGGCTCAGAGTGTTGCGGTGCATCCCCAGCTCCTCAGCCGCCCGGCACTGATTTCCCCGGTGCGCCAGCAGAACCTCGCGCAGGTATTGCTTCTTGAACTCGCGCAATGCCTCCTCATAGCAGATACCGCTGGAATGCATTTGCGTAATTAGGCCGTCCAGAACTCGTTTCACGTCCACCTCAGCTTGCTCTAATAGATTGCCATATTCCGTTCGTTTGCGCTTAAAAAAATCACAGTCCGCTGCCGCCGGGGTGCAGCCACTGCGGCGTCTCCTCTTCCAGCGTCTTGAGCCCCTGCCGGATGCGGCCGGCCAGCTCTGCCGGGTCCATATGCGTACTCAAATGACATGCCCCGAAAAAGTACCTGGGCAGCTTGGCGTCGCTCAGCCAATGGGTCTTGGGGAAAAAGGCCACCACCACCAGAATCACTACCGTCACCAGCAGCGCCCCCTGAAAAAAACCGAAGGCCGCACCAGCCAGCTTGTCCAGGCAACCTAACCCCATGTGATGAAAGGTCTTGGAAAGAATCTTCCCGGCAACCGCGGCCAACCCCATCACCACCAGCGCAATCAGCAAAAACCCGATCGCATTGGCCACCGCCTCAATACGCACAAGGGGCAACACCAGCACCGCGATGTGGCCATAGTTCCAGGACGCCAGCGCCAGGCCCAGCAGCAGGCCTCCCAGCGCGCAGACAGAGCGAAAGAAGCCCTGAGTCAGCCCTCCCAGCACGGATAGCACAATGACCACCACGATAGCCCAGTCCACCAGCGTCATCTTTTGCTCCGAAAAAAACTGAGTCTTCGATTTTCCTAAGCAGGAGCACGCTTTGTCAATCTCTCATCTCCGCCTGTTGAGAAGAAAGAGCTTCCAGCGAGGGGTATGGGATCCGTCGCAAAATGCATAAAATCGGCTTTACAATTTTTAATTGCGTATTTGTTCAATTTTGAACATACAGAATTTGAATGTTGATACATGCTGCTGTGACGACCGTCACAGAACGATAGGCTCTCATAGTAGACACTCCAATAGTCAACATGGTTCGGAGGGCGGGTAAGAATGCTCTCTTTGAGCCGGGCGACACGGAGTAGCCGTGGAAAGGGGAAGCCGCAGCTATCTTCGTTTGTGCAGGGATCACCAGTAGCCGCGTGCTACCGACCTCCAGTGCCGGCTACTGGTCCCCGTCTTTCTTGTTTTATATACAAGTGCCTCCGAAGTGACGTTATCCTTCGGAGGCCTTTTTTCGCCTGTTTGCCGTGTATTGCTCCGATTTTAGAATTATTACTTCAGGTAGGAAACAAAGATACTCAGCCCAGCCCCAGATAGATAGCCAGCGAGCGATTGCCGCCGGTCAGCGTTCGCGCTTATAGCGTGCCGAAAGCGTTGCCGGCTTTTTTACGCGGAATGGTGTGTGCCTTGTCCGCCATGATCTGCTAATGCGCACGCAGGCCGTTACGTTCGCTCAGCTCCACGACAATGCGGAAGGTTTCGATAGGGTGAATCTTAGTAGTAACGGGCAGAACCGTCACGGAAGGTGCTATGAGAAGTGGCCTGGCTGAATTATTAGCGCGGGCCGGGGTTTGCCGTTCGCTCCGGGGCACACCACTGGAACCAGGTCACCGCGTTTTATACCCAGCCGTCCGTGGTGGTTCCTGAGTTCAAGAGCGAAGTCGAGGAGTTCAAGTTCTGGTTCTCGTCTGGCGAATGGGTGGATTCGACAGAATATTTGGATTTGTTGCGGGCGAAACGTGCCCGATTCCCCAACCTGAAGCCCACGCTCAGGACAATCTCTGTGCGCCTGCCGGTATCCATGATCGAGGACCTTAAAATCCTTGCCACTAAACGCGATGTGCCCTATCAGTCGTCGCTCAAGGTCTTTCTCGCAGAGCGGTTGAAAGCGGAGCGGCGGTGATACGACTCAGATTCTTCGGTAGTTGCGTGCAAAATATGACCGGACTGCTGGTGATCCAGCACATTGAAGAAAAACGATATTCATGTTTGGTCTAGGTACTGGTCAAGAATACAGGTATTTCCTCTGTTGATTCCAGTATCATGCGACTGATCTGTTCAATCTCATCAATCTCATCGAAGCTGACCTCAGAATTTTCTGATGGACCTTTTTTTGCTACATTATCAAACACCAGATAAAATTGAGCATCACTGTCAACGTTTTCATGATGGGTGTCGTTCGTTTTGGTTTTCATCGGGTCACCTTCCTTCCTGCTTGAAGCTCCAACTGTTTACGTATCCCAGAGAGGACATGACTTGATCTGCATTTGCTACAGATCAATATATCGTTAGATGGGTACCTTTCCATGTTTGGTTGCAATGGCCTCTGTTGTTCAAAATCGGCTTGAAGAGGGTGATTCATCTGGCACTTTGGGCACCTAAAGTTTATTATTGCCCCGGTTGGAGCGTTTCTCCCGAGATTTGCGGGCAGCTGTCCTCTGGTGGGAATACCAGGAATCTGCGGTGCTATTCCGGGAGGAGCCATAAGTACCTGGGCCGAGAACCTGTTTATCTGAGAATTTGGGGTTTCGACGAGCTTGTAAATTCCAGTGTGTTCGAAAGTCATTTGAAGTAGTACATGGTATCGGCGAATGGCATCAGCTAGGTCCGCTTCTTTGGAATAATCTCTGATCTCCAAGCCAATACTCTGGAGGTCCGGGATTTTGATCGACCGACCATGACTAAGCCATTTGCTGTGATCACAAAGCTTGTCTGCTATCTCCTTTGCCCTTGCTTCCTTTTGATCTGACGTGACGGGAGTATTTGGATTATTCGTCCTGTGAATTGTCCAATTTTTGAACTTATGTTCCTTGAGCCAGTTCGTCACTAACACTTTTGCGAACATAAGTGCATTGTCAGCACTCTGAATCTCGCCCGGTGATATCCGCTGGAGGATCGGGATGTATGCCCGATTAAGTGCGCCGGATTCGGTTGCCTCCTCCTTGATGTTCTTAAGTCCTTTCAAAAATGCTTCGGCTGAGAAAACCTTACCTTCCCATTGTATCTGGGCATCAATAGGGCCAAGAGAAGATGAGGGTTCCATCAGTATTTCGTCGCCTGCCATTACCATTATGGTTCCTGCACTTTTCGCCATTCCAGGAATGATGAATGCCACGCTCTGGTATTTGTCGTATAGCAAACGAATAATGTCCTCGGCAGTTTCGCCGCTACCCCCGCCTGTAACGAGGATTACGTCAATGGCGCTCCCATTCAGATTGGATATCTGATCGATGATCGGAAGAAGGTCGGTGTTATCGATTGCGACAGGGGCCCCTTGTCGCGCCTTGTTGATGTCGGATGCGTAGACAAGAACGTCTCGACCGCGCAATTCTGCGATGCGCTTTAGTTGCTTTTTGCGTTCTGCAACCAGATCTAGCGTTGGCCCCTGATCGAGGTATTCACTATAAATCCCCACCGGGCTCACCTGCCCTTTCTGATCGCTTCCTATGTTAAAATACCACGAACAATTAATATGCAAAGCTTCCTTACAGCAAACCCATCCCTCCATTCTCATGGAGGGAGAGGTTCGCAGACATTAGACAACGCCAGTCTCCCTTCCGTCAACGGGCTTTGCAGACGACTGTAAGAAGTGGTTGCTTAAATTTACCGGTTCTTCGCCACTTCCTCCACCGTCACAGGATCAAGGAACGGCATGGAGGCGCGCAGCTTTTTGCCGATGACCTCGACCGGATGCTTGGCTTCAGCTTCGCGGAAGGCATTGAACTCCTTGCAGCCGGTGTTCAGGTCGGTGAGGAAGCGCTTGGCAAAGCTGCCGTCCTGGATCTCCTTGAGGATCGCGCGCATCGCCTTGCGGCTCTCTTCGTTGATGACGCGTGGCCCCGAGACGTAGTCTCCAAATTCAGCCGTATCCGAGATGGAATAGCGCATGTAGGCCAGGCCGCCTCGATAAATCAGGTCCACAATCAGCTTGAGTTCGTGCATGCACTCGAAATAGGCGCTTTCGGGTTGATAGCCGGCCTCGACCAGTGTCTCAAAGCCCGCCTTGATGAGCGCACTGACGCCGCCACACAGCACCGCCTGCTCGCCGAAGAGGTCGGTTTCGGTCTCTTCCTTGAAGGTCGTCTCCAGAACTCCTGCGCGCGTGCAGCCGATGCCCTTGAGATAGCTGAGAATGAGCGCGTGCGCCTTGCCGGTGGCGTCCTGGTGGACGGCGATCAGCCCCGGAACGCCGCCGCCCTCGATGAAGACCTCGCGGACGCGATGGCCGGGCGCCTTGGGCGCGGCCATGCCCACGTCAATGCCCGCCGCCGGCACGATGGTCTTGAAATGAATGTTGAAGCCGTGCGCGAACATCAGCAGCTTGCCCGCGCTCAGGTTCGGCCCGATCTCTTCGGCATACAACTTCGCTTGAATCTGGTCGGGCGCGAGGATTATCACCACATCGGCCCACTTCGTCGCTTCTGCCGCCGGAACCACTTCGAAGCCAGCCTTCTTCGCCTTGGCAACTGACTCCGCTTCCGTGGCGGGCAGGCCGATTTTGACCTGGACGCCGGAGTCCTTGAGGTTGAGGGCATGAGCGTGCCCTTGCGAGCCGTAGCCGATGATGGCTACCTTCTTGGCCTGGATTAATGACAGGTCGGCATTGTTGTCGTAGTAAGTCTTCGCCATGATTTTTCCTTTTCTTTGGGTTAGAGTTCAATTCAATCGCTTCGTTGTGCAACCTGCGCTTCGCCCTATTCCAGCTCACCGGCTGTGCTATCTTCCGCGGGCTCTTTCTCAGGGTCATCTGCTCCAGTGCCCATCGCCTTCAAGACGCTCGATATGTGGTGGCCGCGGCGCATGGTCATTTTGCCGCTGCGGCAAATTTCGAGAATCTGGCCTTCATCTTCGTGCAGCACCTCGATCAGCCCTTCGATCTTGCTTTCCACGCCGGTCAACTCGATCATCAGCGACTCCGGCGCCAGGTCCACGATGTGGGCGCGAAAGACCTCCACCAGGTCGAATATCCGGGACCGGTTCTGGGGCGTCGTGGCTATCTTGATAAGCGCCAGTTCCCTCGTAACGTTCGGAGCCTGCGCAATGTCGTCCACATCGACCACATTCTCCAGCTTGAACAGGCTGGCGCGGATGCGGTGGCCGGCCTCGGCCGAAGCCTCGCAGACCAGCGTCAGACGCGACAGTCCCGCTCGCTCGCTGTGCCCCACGGTGAGCGAGTTGATGTTGATGTTCAGGCGGCGGAAGAGCGAGGCCACGCGCGTCAGCACGCCCGGCAGATCTTCCACGTAAGCGACAAATGTGTGCAGCATAAACCAGCCTCCCTGACCTCTAGTCCTTGCCTGGCCTGCGGATCATCTCGTGCAATGACGAGCCGGTGGGTATCATCGGATAAACCGAGTCTTCCTTCTCCACCTTGAAGTTGAGCAGAAACGTTCCCGTCGCGGAGCGGGCCTGCTCCACGGCCGCGGCCACATCGGCGCGAGTTCGGACGGTGAGGCCGGCGATGCCATGCGCATCTGCCAGCTTGACGAAATCGGGGCTGACCAACGGTGTGGCCTCGTAATTGCGCTCGTAGAAAAACTCCTGCCACTGGCGCACCATGCCCAGGTAGCCGTTGTTGATGACAGCGATGTTGATCTTAATGCCTTCCTGCACGATGGTTGCCAGCTCGGCCGCGGTCATCTGGAAGCCGCCGTCACCAACGATGACCCATACCTCCTTATCCGGACAGGCGAACTTTGCCCCGATGGCCGCCGGCAGTGCGAATCCCATCGTACCCAGCCCGCCCGATGTGATTAGCGAGCGCGGCCGTTCGTGGTGATAGTACTGCGCCTCCCACATCTGGTGCTGGCCCACGTCGGTCACCACGATGGCGTTGCCGCCGGTCATGCGCCAGATGTCGTTGATGACGTGCGCCGCGTAGAGGTGGCCGCTGTCAGGCAGGTTCTTGATGTCGCGCACCGCCACCTCGCCCTTGCTGGCTTCGATGGTCTTGATCCACGCCGACCCGTCGCGTCCGCTAATACGAGGTAACAATTGCTCAAGCACCTCGCGCAGATCGCCTAACAGCGCAATATCGACTTTTACATTTTTGTTTATTTCGGCCGGGTCAACCTCGATGTGAATCTTCTTGGCCTTGGTGGCATATGTCGCGAGGGTTCCGGTCACGCGATCATCGAACCTCATGCCGCAGGCAATCAGCAGGTCAGCCTCCTGAATGGCATGATTGACCCACGACTCCCCATGCATGCCCATCATGCCCAGGTTGAGCTTATGCGAGGCAGGAAAGCTGCCCAACCCCAGCAGCGTGAGCGCCACGGGAATCTGCGCGCGTTCGGCCAGCGCGTATATCTGCTTCTCGGCTCCGGATTCGATGATTCCGTGGCCGGCCAGAATCACGGGCCGCTTGGCGTTTCGAATCAGCTCTGCGGCCTGCTCCAGATCGTGCTCCTCTACCTTCAACATGGGGTGCGGACGATGGGGGCGCGGCTTGGCTGCGGCAAAATCAAAGAGTGCCGTGCCTTGCTGCGCGTCCTTGGTAATATCCACCAGCACAGGGCCAGGGCGTCCTGTCTGCGCAATCTGGAAGGCGTAGCGAATCGCCGGAGCAATATCCTCGGCGCGGCTGATGACAAAATTATGTTTTGTCACCGGCAATGTGATACCGGTGATGTCCACTTCCTGAAACGCATCTGTGCCCAACACTTTGCTGGAGACGTTGCCAGTGATGCAGACAATGGGAATCGAGTCCAGCATGGCCGTGGCAATGCCTGTGACCAGATTCGTCGCGCCCGGTCCGCTGGTGGCAATGGCCACGCCCACCTTGCCCGAGGCGCGTGAGTAGCCGTCGGCCATGTGCGCCGCTCCCTGCTCGTGGCGCACCAGCGTGTGATGAATGGGAAACTTGCGCAGCGCGTCGTAGATCGGCAGAATCGCACCGCCGGGATAGCCGAAGACCTGAGTGACGCCCTCGCCCTCCAGCGTGGCCCACATGATCTCCGCACCGGTCAGGCGAGTGGGCGGTTGAATCGGTTCTTGCGTCTTGGCTTTGGTTCCCATGGAAGACCTCCTTTGAACTGATCCCTGATCTCTGTTCTTACGTTGTTGCGCCTTCAGACGCGCTCGTCACCCGGTCCACATACTTCTTGAAGACGCCGCGCGGCCAGCGCAGCGCCGGCGGCTTGAAGCCCTTCAGCCGCTTCGCAATCTCCTCGTCACTGACTTCCAGCGTCAGCTTGCGGTTGGGAATGTCGAAGTGGATGATGTCACCCTCGCGCACCGCGGCGATAGGTCCGCCATTAAACGCTTCTGGCGCCACGTGGCCTGCGGTCATGCCCCTTGTCGCGCCGCTGAAGCGCCCATCGGTCAACAAAGCCACCGTCGCGCTCAACTCAGCATTGGAGCTGATGGCCGCCGTCACTTGCAGCATCTCGCGCATCCCCGGCCCGCCCTTGGGACCTTCATAGCGAATCACCAGCACATCGCCCGGCTTGATCTGCCCAGCCTGCACGGCGGCGAACGCATCCTCCTCGCGGTCAAAGACGCGCGCTGGTCCGCGATGCTCCACGCGGTCGGCTGCGGCCACCTTCATCACGCAGCCTTCTGGAGCCAGATTGCCCTTCAAAATTACCAGGCCGCCATTGGGCTTGATGGGCTTCTCGAAGGTGCCTATGACCTGCTGTCCCGGAGTCTCCTTGGCCAGCGCCGCCTCTTCGGCCAGCGTCTTGCCGCTGATGGTCAGCGCCGAGCCGTCGGCGTGTTTTGCGTCGATTAGCCGCTTGGCCAGCAGCCGAGAGCCGCCTGCCGCCTGATAGTCCGAAGCGACATACTTGCCCGCCGGAGTCAGTGAGCATATGTACGGCGTGCGCTTGCTGATGGCGTCGAAATCGTCAATGGTGAGCGGGATGTTCATCTCCCGCGCAATGGCCAGCAAGTGGAGCACTGCATTCGTCGACCCTCCGCTTGCGGCCACGCTGGCAATGGCATTCTCCAGCGATTTGCGCGTAATAATCTGCGATGGCCGGCGATTGGCGCGCACCGCGTCCATCAGCATGCGTCCGGCCTCGCGCGTGGCGGCGAGCTTATCCGGACTGGTGGCCGGAACGCCGGAAAGCTTGATTGGCGCGATGCCAAGAATCTCCGCCGACATGGCCATGGTGTTGGCCGTGAATTGCCCGCCGCACGCTCCCGCGCCGGGACAAGCGTGGGCTTCCAGCGCCTCCAGCCCAGCGTCGTCAATCCGTCCCGCGGCATGCGAGCCGATGCCTTCAAAGACATCCTGAATGGTGATGTCCCTGCCGTTCAGCTTGCCCGGCGCAATCGATCCGCCGTAGAGCATCATCCCCGGAATGTCCAGCCGGCACAGCGCCATGATGATGCCCGGCATATTCTTATCGCAGCCGCCGATGCCCACCAGTCCATCGAAGAGATTTCCTCGCGCCACCAATTCAATAGAGTCGGCAATCACTTCGCGCGAAACCAGCGAGGCCTTCATGCCTTGAGTGCCCATGGTGATGCCGTCATGGATGGTGATGGTGTTGAACTCCATCGGCGTGCCGCCCGCCTCGCGAATGCCCTCCTTGAGAGCCTCGGCAATCTCGCGCAGGTGCATGTTGCAGGTGCCGATCTCCGTCCACGTGTTGGCGATGCCGATAATCGGCTTGTGCAGATCTTCTTTGCTGAAACCGACGCCGCGAAAATAAGAGCGCGCCGCCGCCCGGCTGGGCCCTTCGGTCATCGGAATGCTTTGCCGCTTGCCTTCAATGGTCATTGTGCTCTCGCTTTCAGCCAATTGGCTTGGTCGTGCTTAATTTCAAATGCGTCCAGCGCCGCTGCGTGCCTCAGCGTCAGGCCGATGTCGTCCAATCCTTCGATCAAACAGAACTTGCGGAAGGGATCGATCTCGAAGCTCGCCTTGAATCCCTTGCTGTCGGTGACAGTCTGCTCTTCCAACGAAACAGTAAGTTGATAATTCGCAATCGTCTTGGCGTTTGTGAGCAGCTCGGCCACCTGCCCTTCACTCAAACGAACCAGCACGATTCCGTTTTTGCCTGCATTCGAGAAAAATATATCCGCAAAAGTCGGCGCAATCACCACGCGGAAGCCAAAGTTTTCCAGCGCCCACGCGGCGTGCTCGCGGCTCGAGCCACAGGCGAAGTTCTTGCCCGCAATCAGAATCTGCGCGCCCTTGTAGCGCGGATCGTTGAGCACGAATGCCGGGTCGGGATCGCCCGCTGCCGTGCGCCGCCAGTCGTAGAACAGAAAATCGCCATATCCGGTGCGCTCAATGCGCTTCAGAAACTGCTTGGGAATAATCTGGTCGGTATCCACGTTGGCGCGGTCCAGAGGCGCGGCCAATGCTGTCAATGTACGAAAGGGGTTCATCAGCCTTGTACCTCCATACGAACGGTCCAGTTGCGAATATCGACAAAGTGCCCCGTAATGGCGGCTGCCGCGGCCATCTCCGGTGAGACCAGATGCGTGCGTCCGCCGCGTCCCTGGCGGCCTTCGAAGTTGCGGTTGCTGGTCGAGGCGCATCGCTCACCCGGCGCAAGAATGTCGGGGTTCATGCCCAGGCACATCGAGCAGCCGGGCTCGCGCCATTCAAATCCCGCCTCGCGGAAGATGCGGTCCAGCCCTTCCTTCTCTGCCTGAGCTTTCACCGCCTGCGAACCGGGAACCACCATCGCGCTCACCTTGGTCGAGACCTTGTAGCCTCTGGCAATGCGTGCCGCAGCGCGCAAATCCTCCAAGCGCCCATTGGTGCAGGAGCCGATGAAGACGCGGTCCACGGCCACATCCTTCAGCGGCGTGCCGGCCTTCAGTCCCATGTATTCGAGCGCGCGTTCCAGGCCCTTGCGCTCCTGCTCGTTGGATGTGGAGGCCGGGTCGGGCACGGCAGCCGTAACCGGCGCCACCATCCCCGGACTCGTGCCCCAACTGACATACGGAACCAGCTTCGCGGCGTCGATCACCAGCTCGCGATCGAACTTCGCTCCGGGATCAGAGGGAAGCTTACTCCACTCTGCCACTGCCTTTTCCCACTCCGCGCCCTTCGGCGAAAAGCGGCGTCCTTTGAGGTAGGCGAATGTCTTTTCATCGGGAGCGATCATACCCGCACGCGCGCCGGCTTCGATGCTCATATTGCAGACCGTCATGCGGCCTTCCATCGAGAGCGCACGAATCGCCGAGCCCGCGTACTCGACAACGCAGCCTGTCGCGCCGTCAGTCCCAATCTGCCCGATGATGGCCAGAATAATGTCCTTCGCCGTGACGCCCCTTGGCAGCTCACCCTCAACCGCGATACGAAAGGTCTTTGGCTTGGACTGCGGCAGCGTCTGCGTAGCCAGCACGTGTTCCACTTCGCTGGTGCCGATGCCGAAGGCAAGCGCCCCGAAGGCCCCGTGCGTCGAGGTGTGCGAGTCGCCGCAGACAATCGTCATGCCCGGCTTGGTCAGCCCCAGCTCTGGTCCGATTACGTGCACGATGCCCTGATCGCGCGAGTCCACGTCGTAAAGCTCAATGCCGAACTCCGCGCAGTTAGCGCGCAGCGCGGCAATCTGTTTGGCCGCAATCTGGTCGACGATGTTGAAGCGGTCAGCAAGTATCGTCGGCACATTATGATCGACCGTCGCGACGCAACGATCCGGCCGCCGCACCTTGCGCCCCGCTAGGCGCAATCCCTCAAATGCCTGCGGCGAGGTCACCTCGTGGATCAAATGCAGGTCGATGTACAGCAGCGTTGGTTCACCCTTCGGCTCAACCACCAAATGCTGCTCCCAGACCTTTTCAAATAATGTTTTTGCCATGTTACTCATTTAGCCCCTTTAACAGCTAACAACTCCTTTACCGTCTCCCGCACCTTGGCGCCCATCTCGGTCGTGGTGAGCACGGTGAACCCAGCCTCGCCATGGCGCACCAGGTCGCGCGTGCGGAAGCCCCGCTCCAGAACCTTGCGCACCGCCTTCTCGATAATCGCTGCCTCCTTTTCGAGGTTGGCCGTATGGCGCAGCAGCATTGCCGCGGTCAGAATCGTGGCCATAGGGTTGGCACGGTTCTTGCCGGCGCTGTTGGGCGCGGAGCCGTGAATCGGCTCATACAAATTGATCTTGCCGCCGATGGTGGCCGAAGGCAGCATGCCCAGTGAGCCGGTAATGACGCCCGATTCGTCACTCAGAATATCGCCAAAGGTATTTTCCGTGACCACTACGTCGAAGTCGCGCGGACGATTCATCAGGTGCATGGACATGGCATCTACGTATTGATGCTCCAGCGTGACATCGGGAAACTCCGCGGCTATTTCCGTCACCGTGGCGCGCCACAACTGCGAAACCTCCAGCACGTTGGCCTTGTCCACGCTGGTCAGCTTCTTGCGCCGCTTCTGCGCCAGTTGAAAAGCCACGCGGGCCACGCGAGCTACTTCATCGCGCGTATAGTACATGGTGTTATAGCCGATGCCCTTTTCGCGGTCCCATCCACGCGGCTTGCCATAGTAGAGTCCTCCCAGCAGCTCGCGGACAAACAAAATATCAGTCCCGTCGATAATCTCCGGCCTCAGCGGGCTGTTAACACATGTCTCCTTGAAGGCAAAGGTCGGCCTGAGATTCGCAAAACCGCCCAGCGCGGCGCGCAACTGCAACAGTCCTGCTTCGGGACGCTTGTCCGGCGGCATTTCGTTGAACTCGTTTCCACCCACCGCGCCCAGAAAAACCGCGTCGGACTTGAGCGCTGCATCCAGCGTCTCCTTCGGCAGGGGAGTGCCATCGGCCACAATCGCCACGCCGCCGATGCGCTTGGTATCCAGCTCCAAAGTGTGGCCGCCGGCTGCCATCACGTCCTGCAACACTCCGACCGCTTCGTTTATGACTTCGGAACCAATGCCGTCTCCAGGTGTAACGAGCACTTTCAACTTCATTTCTTGCTCTCCTTGTTCTTGTTCTTAGTTTGTAGAGGGTTATCTTGTCTGCGTTCTGACTTCATCCGTTTTTACCGGCTCAATCCAGTTCAGCGACCGGCTCCTTGTGCCGTTCACGAATATGATCGGGCAAAATGCCTACAAGGTCGTAGTCGTAGATGTTCTTCTTGCGGTCGGCCAGCGCCACAAAGCGATAGTAGGTGTGCTGCACCTCATCGCGGGTTAACGTGTAGCCCAACTGCTCCAGCCGGTTGCGCAGCGCCGCGCGGCCGGAGTGCTTGCCCAGCACCAGGTGCGTCTTGGCCACGCCTACCAGCTGAGGAGTCATGATCTCGTAGCACAACGGGTTGGCCAACATGCCGTGCTGGTGAATGCCGGACTCGTGCGCAAAGGCGTTGTCGCCCACAATGGCCTTGTTGGGCGAGGGGCGGAAGGTGATGATCTGGCCCAAAATCTGGCTTGTGGGGTAGAGCAGATTCAGATTGATGCCGGAGGTAACGCCGAAATGGTCGCCGCGAACATAGAGCGCGGCGGCAATCTCTTCCATCGCCGCGTTGCCGGCTCTCTCGCCGATGCCGTTGATGGTGCACTCCACCTGGCGCACGCCTGCCGAGATGGCGGCCAGTGAGTTGGCCACGGCCAGTCCCAGGTCGTCGTGGCAATGCGCGGAGAGAATGATGCCTTGCTCGTCGATGGCCGGGACACGCTCGCGAACCTCGCGGAACATCTGAGCGTACTCCTCGGGCGTCGTGTAGCCCACCGTATCCGGCATGTTGATGGTAGTCGCACCGGCTTCGACGGCTATCTTCACCATCTCCACCAGAAAGCTGCGCTCCGAGCGGGTGGCGTCCTCGGGAGAGAATTCAACGTCGTCGCAAAGCGAACGCGCCAGGCGCACCGCCTCGCCCGTTTGATCCAGCGCCTGCTGGCGGCTTATCTTCAGCTTGTACTCCAGGTGTAAATCGCTCGACGCCAGAAAAACATGGATGCGGGCGCGTTCGGCGAACTTCAAAGAGCGGGAAGCCATCTCGATATCTTCGGTCGTGGCGCGGGCCAACGAAGCGATGCGCGGCTTCCGTATGGCCTGGGTAATCGTAGCGATAGCCGCAAAGTCGCCCTCCGAGGCCATGGCGAAGCCGGCCTCGATGATATCTACCCCCAGGTCCTCCAGGGCGTGCGCCATGGTCAGCTTTTCTTGCGTCGTCATGCTGCATCCGGGCGATTGCTCGCCGTCGCGCAGCGTAGTGTCGAAGAAGACAATGCGGTTGTTCGCCATTAAGCGGCCTCCGGGGCTCATTTATGTCAGCATTTTTCAGTATTATACATTCAGTAATATAAATCAAAGTTATAATTGTTGTAGAAACGATAAATATTACTTATAATGCAGTTGTCAGTATTCAGCCCTCTGCGGTCAGCGCGTTTGCGGCATTATCCGAAGGTAGCGAATTTCAGGCCGGAAAAGCATGAAATATCGCGTCGGCCGGTCACTGACAACTGTTATGGAACTCAGCCAACTGGAAACCTTCCTGGCCGTCGCCGAGGAGCGCAGCTTCTCCCGCGCTGCCGTGCGGTTGCATCGCACCCAGCCAGCAGTGAGCCAGGTCATCCGCAAGCTGGAGGCAGCGGTCGGCGAAACGCTCTTCGACCGCGCGTCGCGGGATGGCTCGCTAACCGCCGCCGGACTCCTGTTGCGCGACTATGCACTGCGCCTGCTCTCCCTGCGCCGCGAGGCTTCCAGCGCTTTGGGAGAGCTCAAGAGCCTGGAGCGCGGCCGACTGCAGTTGGCGGCCAACGAATACACCTGCATCTACCTGCTCCAGGCCATCCACCGCTTCCGGCGTGAGTTTCCCCACATCACCGTGACTGTGCACCGCATGCTAGCCTCGCACATTCCCGAGGAGCTGAACCGGCGCACCTTTGAGCTGGGAATGATCTCCTACCATCCCGATCCGGCGCACTTCCGCTCCATCGCGGTTTATGCTGACAGCCTGGCCTTCATCGTCAGCCCCAGCCATCCGCTGGCCAGGGCAAAACGCGTCTCCATCACTGACTTGGGTGAGGAGCTGTTTGTGGCTCATAACGTGGCCTCGCCTCTGCGGCGCCGGGTCATTGAGGCATTTCAGAAGTACAGAACGCCCCTCAATATGGGCATCGAACTGCCCACCATCGAGGCCATCAAGCGCTTTGTAGCCATGGGCAACGGGGTGGCGCTGGTGCCTAACCTCACCGTAGCCAGGGAACTGGAGGCTGGCGACCTGGTGCGGGTGCCAGTGGACGAATTGGAGGCCAAGCGCGTGCTGCGCCTGGTTTGCCGGCGCCAGGTCACGCTTTCTTACGCCGCCAGGGCCTTTTTGAGCACCGTTCGGGCGTTAGCCCGCGAACAGGGCCCGCCCTTCCACTACCATGTGGAGCGCGCCGGCTGAACGTCCAGTAATGAGGGTAGGAAACTCGAACCCTGTCAATCCCGTGGACGGGGAGCGGAGTCGTACAACCTCCATTTCGGGCCTATTTGGCCGCTCTCTGAAACGCCTCTTTTTCTCCCCCCGCGTCTATAGCCTCAGATGGTTCCGGGGACATGGCTTGCGCCACGGACCGCCCCGGCCAGTTACAATGCTGAGAGTGGGGCCCGGTGCAAACCGAGGCGCCGGATTTGAAAGCTCGTTGCCAGCCGGACGGTTGAGCAGTCGTGAGGATCAAGACCGTATGAAGAAGATCGCCTTATTAGTATTTCTGCTGGCCGTTTGCGTGGCAGCAGGCCGCGCTCAGGAAAGCCGCCAGGACATCAGCATTAGCGGAACGGCGCTTGTCGAGCCGTTCATCGCCTCGTCCACCGACGTTCAGGTTCACTCGAACCGCGCCTTTGGCGCGCTGGTCAGCTACCGTTTCATGCTCACGCCCTCCAGCGCCATCGAGGCCAACTACGGCATCACCTATCAGAACAAGATCAACTACTTGATCGGCAACACCAACCACTATCAGGTGTTAACCCGTAACCAGGAGGGATCGGCCGAGTACGTCCGCAGCTTCAATTTCCGCAAGTACAATCCCTTTATCGAGGCCGGGCCGGGCATGCTAATCTTCCTGCCCATCCGCAACTCCGGCACTACGAACTTAGACGTCAAGCAGCAGACCCAGATATCCGCCTTCTATGGCGCCGGCATCGCTCGCGAGATCAGCCCCAGCTTCGATATTCGTGCAGAATATCGCGGCATCGTCACCAAGGTGCCCACCTTCGGCATGGCGGGGACTGGGACGCTAGCGAACTTCACCACCAACAAGTGGTACAACATTTTAATGCCGGTGGTCGGCGTGGCTTACCACTTCTGATCCCAACGGCAAGCTCATATTACAGAAGGGGATGGGCCTCGACCCATCCCCTTCTGTCACTGCAATCCTCATCCATCATCGCGTCCTGAGCGCTGCCCGTGTATCCTCACTCCATGATCAAGGACGTTTCCCCCACGCCCCCCGAATCCGGCCACGCTAACCTGCTCGAACACTCGGCCTCCTCCTACCTGCGCTCGGCGCGCCATCAGCCGGTCCGGTGGCATCCTTGGGGAGATGAGGCTTTTGCCCGCGCCCAGGCCGAGGACAAGCCCATCCTGCTCGACATTGGCGCCGTCTGGTGCCATTGGTGCCACGTCATGGACCGGGAGTCCTACGAGAACCCGCAGATCGCCGCCCTTATCAACGAAAACTATGTCGCCGTGAAGGTGGATCGCGACGAGCGGCCCGATGTGGACGCGCGCTACCAGGCCGCTGTCTCAGCCATCACCGGCCAGGGCGGATGGCCGCTGACCGCCTTTCTCACTCCCGACGGGCGGCCTTACTTTGGCGGCACCTATCTTCCCCCTGACGACCGTTATGGCCGGCCGGGCTTTGGCCGCGTGCTCACTGCCCTGGCCCAGGTTTGGCGCGAGCGCCGCGATGAGGCTCTGGAAACAGCCTCCAGCACCATGGCCGCCATCGAGCACAACGAGTCCTTCTCCGGAGGCGCTGGCCAGCTCTCGCTGGAGCTGGTCGACAAAATCGCCGCCTCAATCCTCCGTCAGTTCGACCCGCGCAATGGCGGATTTGGCTTACAGCCCAAGTTTCCGCACCCCGGCGCTCTGGACCTGCTGCTGCATGTAGGCCTGAATCGCGGCAACCAGCCTGCCGTACAGGCCTTCTCCATCACCCTCGAAAAAATGGCGCATGGCGGCGTCTACGACCAGCTTGCCGGAGGCTTTCATCGCTACAGCGTGGACGAGCGCTGGCGCGTTCCCCACTTCGAGAAGATGCTCTACGACAACACCGAACTGCTGCGAAACTACCTGCACGGCTTCCAGAGCATGGGCCGCGAAGATTTTCGCCACACTGCCGAGGAAATCGCCGCCTGGCTGCTATCCATTATGAGCGACCGTGAGCGGGGCGGCTTCTATGCCTCGCAGGACGCCGACATCAACCTTGACGACGACGGCGACTACTTCACATGGACGCTGACCGAGGCGCGCCTGGCGCTGCTCGCGGCAAAGTTTTCTCCGGACGATGTCGGTCTCGCCCTGCGCTACTGGGACATCGGCGAGCTCGGCGACATGCACCACGATCCGGCTCGCAACGTTCTGCATGTACAACAGAATGTAGAAGAGTTGGCGGAAGAGACGGGCCGCAGTGTGGACGAGTTGCGCGTTCTCCTGGCCTCGGCCCGCAGCACTCTACTGGCGACGCGCTCCCGGCGTCCCTCACCCTTCATCGACTGCACGCTCTACACCGGCTGGAACGCCATGGCGGTCAGCGCCTGTCTGGAAGCCTCCCGCATCCTGAAAATCAACTCAGCAGGCGACTTTGCCCTGCTCACCCTCGACCGTCTGCTCCGTGACGCCTGGGACGGCGGCCAGACTATGCGCCACGTCATCGCTTACGGAGAAGGCCAAACCGAGGGCGTGTCGCAACCAGAGAAGGTTCCCGGAACCCTCGACGATTACGCCTTTACTATCCACGCCTGCATCGAGGCCTGGCTGGCCAGCGGCGAGATGAACTACTATCATGCAGCCGTCAAGCTGGCCGATGCTATGATCGCCCTTTTCCACGACCCCATCGCCGGTGCTTTTTTTGACACTGCTGCGCGCTCCTCCGATGCCCCGCCGCTAGGCGCTCTGGCCGCCCGCCGCAAGCCTCTGCAGGACTCGCCCACCCCCGCCGGCAACCCCACCGCCGCCTCCGCCCTGCTGCGCCTTGAGTCTCTCAGCGGCCGCGCCGAGTATCGCCAGATCGCGGAAGAGACGCTCGTCTCCTTTGCCGGCATCGTGGAGCACTTCGGCCTCTATGCCGGCTCATATGGTCTGGCCCTGGAGCGGCTGCTGCTCGATCCGGTTCAGGTGGTAGTACTCGGCTCCGGTGTTGATGCCGAACAAATGGAGGCAATAGCCCTTTCCAGCTTCACCGTCAACCGTACCGTCATCCGCCTCGCTCCCGAGCGCCTGGTTTCCGGTGGCATTCCCCCGGCGCTGGCGGAAACCTTGCTTCATACTCCCATACCGGACGGCGCGGCAGCCTGGGCCATCGTCTGCCGCGGACGCACCTGCCTACCGCCGATTACCGGCGCCGACGCCCTGCGCGAAGCTTTGCATTGAAAGCGATTTTGATCTATCTCCTTCTGGTTTGGCTGTTGCTGCTTCCCTGCCGCGTGTCTCATCCTTCGCAATATTTCTACCCCCGTGCACACTGTTTTGCGCACCTGGGACCCCGGATACGTAGGAAGGGCCGCCCGCGATCCACAGCCCCACGCGCTATCCTCACACTATGGTGCGATTCACAGTGCTTGCGTCGGGCTCCAGGGGCAATGCAACGGTTGTCTCCGGCGGGCGCACGCGCATCCTGGTGGATTGCGGGCTTAGCTGCCGGGAGCTTTTCCGGCGCATGAAGCTGGTGGACGAGGATCCGGAGACGCTGGACGCCATTCTCATCAGCCACGAGCACTCCGACCACGTGAGCGGCGTGGCCGTTACCGCGCGCAAGCTGAACATTCCTGTCTACTTTACCGAGGGAACGCACCGCGCCTGGATGCGCTGGCTGCAACCGCGAAGGCAGATGACCTATGCCCAGTGGCTGGAACAGATGCGCAAGCAGGCCGCCGAGCGACAAGCCGAGGCCGTCGCCACAGCCGACGAGGGCGAGCCGGATGAGAGCGACCTGGTGGAGACTGCCAGACCAACCGGGCCAAACGAGCCGGCCGAGCAAACCCCGATAAAGGACCCTGCCTGGCTTCCAGCGGTAGAGTTCTTCACGGCTGGAGAACCCTTCGAGATCGGAGATATTCAAATCAGTCCCTTTACCACTCCCCACGACGCCGCCGACCCGGTGGGCTTTGTCTTCGGCACGGAGGGGGTGCGGATGGGCTTTGTCACCGACCTGGGCTACATCTCGCCCAACGTCAAGGCGCAGTTGAAGGAGCTGGACCTGCTGTTGCTCGAATCAAACCACGACCTGGAGATGCTCAAGGACGGACCCTATCCCTGGGCAGTAAAACAAAGGGTGATGTCACGGGTTGGTCATCTCTCCAACGAGGCGGCAGCGGGCTTTTTGGAGGATGGATACGATGGCCAGGCGGCCTACGTGATTCTGGCGCATCTCTCTGAAAGCAATAACCTTCCGGAGCTGGCGCGGGTCACGGCGGAGCGCGCGTTGAACGGCCGGGCAAGCCTGTTGGCCAATATGCTGCTTTTGGCTGCTCAAAATGAATCACTTTCTTCTATTTACTTCTAAGTGATGTACGTTACAATGGTAAGACACGGAAATCACTCTGTACCAGGTAGATTGGCAAGGGAGACGCCAGGGCATTCCGCCCTGGAAGATGCAGAGCAGACCGGGCAGCGTGAGCGAATTTTGCCCGGAAGGCTTAGCATTCAGGGGTTAAATCCTTCCATTGCCACGTAAGCCGCGAAAGATTAGAGCGGCCTAACAAATCCTTTGCAAAGTGAGTCTAAATATTATGGCAACAACCCAATGTACAGACAGAGTCGCAGGTAGCATCCTGGCGAGCTGGCGTTATGACATTTCCGGGATTTATCCGGAGATGCGCAAGGACTACGAGCAGCATTTCGCCGAATGTCCCCACTGCCGCGCGCGGCAGAAGTTCCACCGCAGCCTGGATGTAACTCTGACGGTTTTGACCTCGCTGGCGGTCTTCTTTTTCCTCTTCGCACTGTTGGTTCTCAATCACTTCAAGCCGCTGGAGCATATGGCCTTCAACTTCTTCGGTCTGGATATTGAAGACACCTACCATATGCTGGTTTCGGCAGGCGTAGCAGGGCTGATTTTCTCGGCGACTTTACTGGCGCTGGTGCTGACGGCCACGCCGGCCCCGAAGTATCTGGGCGGCATTGCCGCAGAGCGCGCCAGGATGATCGAAGAGCGGCTGCCCGAGGCCATCAAGGCGCTGCGCCCGCGTTAGAGCAAATTCGGTAGAACAATCCTCAGAGCCTCCCCGCGCGGGAGGCTCTTGTGCGTCTGGTGGACTGTGGAGTTTCTTGAATGTATACCCGCAGGGTTGCAGGGCGGCGGCTGCCGGCAACGTGGCGCAAGGACCTTGACGGGACGACTCGGCAACTCGACAGACTGTATGTAATCAACGAGCAGGAGCGTGTGCTGGAGCGGCAGGCTGGTTTTAAGAGGCAGTTCCTGGGCCAGGCGCGCCGTTCCCGGGCAGATGCGATTGCCGGCCATCGCATCCTGGTCGACCAGCCGGATGAAGAGTATGCAGCGGCGAATCATGAGGATTGCTCGATCTGGCGCTGGGTTGGTACTTCTGCATTCAAATGAAAGAATTTTGAACGGATTCGTTCGTGTAAACAGGTCGTAGTACGAAACTGGTATATTTTCTATGGGATCAAGGAGGAACTATGCGTCTGCGTGCTTTGGGGTTGATTGCGGTGATGGCAGCCTGGTGCTTTACGGCAGGCGTACAAGGGCAGACTGCGGCTTCCAATGAGAAGGAGCCGATGCTCAAGGTTAATGCCCACGCCGTAATAGTGGACGTGGTGGTGACCAGGGAGAACGGCGAGGCAGTGACGTCGCTTCGCAAGGAAAACTTCAAAGTGACGGAAGATGGGAAAGAGCAATACATAGATTTTTTTGAAGAGCACTTCTCAAAGACATTGCCACCGGGCGCTCTTCCCCCGATGCCGAAACTGCCGCCCAGTGTTTACACCAATGTTCCGCCGGTTCCGGAGAGCGATTCAGTGAATGTTCTCTTGCTTGACAGCCTGAACACGCCTGTTGAGGACCAGAGCTATGTGCACAAGCAGATCATGGACTACCTGAAGACGATGGAGCCGGGGACGCGGGCAGCGATCTTCCTGCTGGGATCGAAGCTGCGCTATGTGCAGGGGTTCACAACAGATGCCTCGTTGCTGAGCGCAGCGCTGAACGACAAGAAAAATTCGCCGGAGAAAGAAATCTTGCTGCGCACCCGCGAGGATAATGCGGATGACGCAAGGCAGTTGGATTTCATGAGAGAGGCGGCCAATGGACATACGACCGGTGGGATGATGGCGATCCGGGATGCGGACCATGAAGTCGTTCGATATCAGCTATCCGCGAGGATTTCAATGACGCTGGAGGCGTTGGATTATCTGGCCCGCTATCTGGGGGGTGTGCCGGGGCGCAAGAACCTGATCTGGTTTGCGAGTTCATTTCCCGTGATCGTCTTTCCCAACTATGGGCAGATGGTGACAATGAACAACAACCTGCACGTGCCGGCGGGCGAGATCAAGAAGACCGCCGATTTGCTGACTGTATCAAAGGTTGCGGTCTATCCCATCGGCGCGCAGGGAGTGATGAACGATCACTGGATGGAGGCCAACAGTGCCGGTAGCAGCGGTCGTGCGACTCTCAACAGCATAGCGGGGGTTGGCGGGGATAATGACGAGCGCGCGATGCAGATTATGGCCATGGAACAACTGGCATCCGATACCGGCGGCAAGGCCTTCTTCAACACCAATGACCTGAATAAGGCGATTAGACATGCCATCGACGATGGCGCGCACTATTACACACTGGCCTATACGCCGACCAATAACAAGCTGGACGGCTCCTACCGGCGGATCGAAGTGAAGGTGAGCGCCACGGGCAAATACAAGACGGCCTACCGTCACGGCTATAACGCTGACGATATGACGACGGCCGATGCCAGGCCGGAATTCGATCCGCTGCGGCCGCTACTGAAATACGGGCTGCCAGACGTCTCCCAGCTTCTTTTCGGAGTGAGCGTGGCGCCAGCCGCGCAGCAGCCCGCGCCAGATGCCAAACGGGCCGGAATGAACTCTGCGCTGACAGGCCCTTTGACGCGTTATGCGATAGATTTTTTGATTCGATGGACGGACGTGAGCTGCGAGCTGAAGCCGGGCGACATACACCACTGCAAGATTCAACTGGGGTTGCAGGCCTACGACCGGGACGGAAAGACCGTGAACTGGGAGGATGTCACTCAGGTGATGAATGTGATGCCCGAAACCTGGACCGCGATTCAAAAATCCGGCATACCCGCGCACATGGAGATCGACCTGCCCAATGAGGATATCTACCTGAATACCGGAGTTTACGATTGGGGGACGGCCAAGGCGGGAACGTTGGCGATTCCGCTGAGTCCTTCCAAAGCGGCATCCGCGCAGGGCGCGCCGCCCACGCCGGTGGTGAAGTGACCCGAAGCAAGTAACACATTTCAATTAGAGCCTGAGACCGCGTTGGATGTGGCGCAGAGGGCGGGGGCTTCCCTGCCCTTGCTGTTTCCGGGTTGGGAGTATGCGGGCCCGCGCCGAGCGGTGTAGGCTGCTCGATATGACGGTCAGATCAAGCTGGTTTGCGAGTGAACTGCGGCGGGAGCTGGGGCTGCGCAACCAGCGGTGGGCGCGGGGACGGGCGCATGTGGAGAGCTATGGCAATCCACCGGTGATCGTCTATACGCCCGAACACACCTCAGACAAAGACCTAATCCCGACAGAAAGCGGCCGCCATGGCAACTTCTTCGATGCGGCCTATGCGGCAATAGCGGCGCGACCAGAGTGGATGCGGCGCTTCGACAAGATTCATGCACAGGGACGGGAATTGCCGAAACCGGAGTCAGGACGAAAGTGGCGGGAGCTGGATTCGTCGATGAGCTCCGACGCCCTGCTGATGAACGTTTTCTGCACGCCGGGCGTGGCGGAGGCACCTGCGGTTCGGCGGGCAATGGGCGTCGAGGGCGATGACCCGCCGGTCTTCGGCTGGAAGGCGCGTGTGCCGCTCAGGAGCGGGCGCTTTGACCGCACTGAGGTCGATATGCGATGGGGCGAATTGCTGGTCGAGGCCAAGCTGACGGAAAGCGATTTCCAAATCAAGGCAGCGGCGGTCGTGGAAGCGTACCGCGACTTCAATGCGGTTTTCGACGGGAAGCTGTTGCCGCGGGTGGAGCTGGCGACTACAAGGCAGAGAGAGGCAACGGAGTTCCCGGAGGATTATTCGCAGGAGTTTGAAGAGGTTAGGCCGGATGCCGGGGAATCTGCCAGTGCTGAACGCTTCGTAGCGCCGGTATCGGCTCGTTCTTCTGCAAGCGCAGTCAAAGGCATTTCTGCAACAGACGGGGAAAACGCCTATGCGGGTTACCAACTGATTCGCAATGTACTGGCCGCGCATGCCCAGGAATGCAGCTTTTGCGTGATTCACGATGAGCGCCGACCGGATCTGCGGGAGGCGTGGTTCGAGGTTATGGCGGCGGTGAAGTCCGCAGAGATGCGAGTGCGGCTGAAGGTTCTGACCTGGCAGGAGCTGGCCGCGCTGCTTCCCGAAGAGTTGCAGGAGTTTCTGGACCAAAAATATGGAATTGTGGCGCCGGGAAGTGTTGCTTCGTCCGCGGGCAATGCGACAGAGTTCGAATAGGAGCAGGGCGCCAGTGCACAGATGGGCTGAATAGGCGAAAATGGAATGGACAGGAGCCGGAATGGCGCATCATTACGCCAAAAACGGTCTAAAACTGGTACGTTGATTCTGAAGGGTTTTGTTTTCGATGGCCTCCAATCCTTATTATTCTCTGGCTGTTCTATTTGTGGCGGCGCTGGGCTTTGGGCTGGCTCCGCTGGGTCTGGCGTGGCTGTGGGCAAAGATCTTCTCGCCGCCCAAGCCGAACACGGTGAAAAATGCCATCTACGAGTGCGGCCTGGAGTCCAAGGGCGACGCCTGGCAGCAATTCCACTCGGCCTATTACCTGTATGCAATCATCTTTTTAATTTTCGATGTGGAGTCGGTATTTCTGCTGCCCTTTGCGGTAGCTTTTACCGGGCTGAGCGCTGCGGCCTGCGCAGCCATGCTGGTCTTTGTACTACTGCTGATTGAGGGACTGGCATGGGCCTGGGCCAAGGGCGTGCTGACATGGGCATGAACGTAGCTGACAGCTTACAGCTAATAGCTGACAGTTAAATATTGATGGAACGATTGACTGCAAGGCACAGAAAACTACTAGCTATTAGCTGGAGTGGAGCGTAGAGACGATGGATGAGGGCTTGAAGATCGAACTGGGCAAGCAGGGGGTCTTCGTGACGACCATCCAAGAACTCTACAACTGGGGCCGTCGCAGCTCCGTCTGGCCCATGCAGTTTGGGCTGGCCTGCTGCGCCATTGAGATGATCGCCACTACCATGGCGCGCTACGACCTGGCCCGCTTCGGGGGCGAGGTCTTCAGGCCGTCGCCGCGCCAGGCCGACCTGATGATCATCTCCGGCACGGTGACCAAAAAGATGGCGCCCCAGGTTGTCCGGCTATACAACCAGATGGCCGAGCCGAAGTATGTGATTGCCATGGGAGCCTGCGCCATCAGCGGAGGGCCGTTCAAGCAGGGTTACAACGTGCTGAAGGGCATTGACCGCTATATTCCGGTGGACGTGCACATCCCCGGCTGCCCGCCGCGCCCCGAGGCGCTGATTCAAGCTTTCATGACCTTGCAGAAAAAGATCGACGGCCAGCATTTGACCGGCGAGGACCGTCCGCGCTTTCTTGATGCGAAGCAGCAGGGCGAGTTTCCCGTGCCGGTGTTTGGAGAGCACGACCTGGAGCCCGCATCGAATCCCGGCGTGTGGCCGTTACCGGTGATCAACAACAGGGGCTAGAGGACTAGGGATTTTGGATTGCGACTATCAGACTGGAGTACGTTTCATCAATCGGCTTTGTAACAGGGCATGACTTTAGTCGTGCCGCAAAGACAGCATAAAGAATACGGGCTTTAGCCCCTGAGGGTCGGTTTTTCGGCATTTTCGATTTTCGCTACAAGCTGTAAACAGGAGAACGCAATGAAAAACGTGATTCACATTTGCTTGTTCCTGATGACATCATCATTGGTCTGTTTTGGGCAATTGCAGAATATGGTCACCGATGACGGTGGTGACTCAGACAAATTTCTGAAGTCAGCGAAGAATGTTGCAGTGTTTATCGAACTTGGACCACCAGCGGCTACTCGATTTATTCCAGATTTTGCAAGGGCTAAGAAACAGGTAACTGAAAAGCTGAACAAAGCTGGTTTGCACGTAGTAGCAGATCCAGCACGTGCGGATGTAGTCATTGTTGTGCATGAGTTAAATGAGGGAGCTATTGGAGGAAATGGAGGCGTCATATCCTGCAATACCAATGAAGTTTCTTCTGAAATGTCGAATACTACTTGCAGTGGTATTAACGGAATGATTTGCCTTGGGGATAAACTCGAGGTATTCAAAGGCGGAAAAGTTCCATCTAATTCAGATACTCCGATTTTTTCAGTCAACGAGTATTGTGGATTTTCTTGGCCGTTGAATCGTGCTATGGATAAACTGCTCAAAGCCATGAAAAGGTAGCGGATAGACCAAGATGCTGGTATTAAGACAATGAAGACCATAGAAGAGATTAAAACGGCAATTGAGGCGGCCGTTCCGGGCGCTGCGGTGGAGATTGCACCCAATCCCAACCCTTCCCTGCCGCACTCGTTGAGGATTGCGCCTGAGTGCGCGCTGGCGGTGGCGAAGTTTTTGCGCGACGATGAGGAACTCAGGCTCGATTACCTCTCCAACGTGACCGGCGTGGATTGGCCGGAGTCTCTGGAGGCGGTCTATCACCTCTACTCTGTCGAGAAAAAGCACGGGCCGGTGACCATCCGCATGCACACGGTCAATCGCACCGATCAGATAGAGCTGCCCTCTCTGACTCCCATATGGCGCTCGGCGGAGTTCCAGGAGCGGGAGATTTTCGATCTGTATGGAATCGTCTTCACCGGCCATCCAGACCTGCGGCGGCTGCTGATGTGGGAGGGATTCAAGGACCACCCCATGCGCCGGGATTACGTGGAGCCGGATGACTTTGAGTATGAGCCTACGGCGCACGACGAGGTGCTCAAGCGGGCGCAGGCTCATCAGGCCATAGCTGCAGGCCAGCCCATTCCCGGCCAAGAAGGAACGGAGGGCGGCATATGAGCGTGACGCATGGCGATTGCGCAGCGATTGCCGGGAAGCCTGAAGGCTGGAACCGTCCGGCGGCGATTGAGCCGGAGAACGAGGGAGAGCTGCTGGAAGTGGCCATGGGGCCGCACCACCCCTCTACGCACGGCGTTTTCCGCATGGATGTGGCCCTGGACGGGGAGCGGGTGATGCGACTGAGGCCGGTCTTCGGCTACCTGCATCGCAATCACGAGAAGATTGCCGAGGGGCAGAGCTATCTGGCCTCCATGCCCTATACCGACCGGCTTGATTACATCTGCCCCATCACCAACAACTGGGCCTACGCACTGGCCGTCGAAAAGCTTACCGGCCAGGAGGTTCCCGAGCGCGCCGAGTACCTGCGGGTGATTCTGGGTGAGCTGACGCGCTTTCAGAATCATGCATCGTCGATTGGATTTTTGACTCAGGAGATGGGCGCCATGGGCACGCCGCTGATGTACGCCTTCCGCGAGCGGGAAAAGATTCTCGACCTCTTTGAGGAGCTGACCGGGGCGCGGATGATGGTGAACTACATGCGCTTTGGCGGCTGCCGCGTGGATGCCTCGCCGGGGTGGCTCGAGCGGACACGCAAGGTGGTCGCAGGCCTCGCCGGATTTGTGGACGAATTCGACCGGCTGCTCAGTTCCAACGAGATTCTGATGGCGCGCACCCAGGGCGTGGGTGTGCTGCAGCCGGAGCTGGCGGTCAACGCCGGCGTGACGGGGCCGATGCTGCGCGCCTCGGGCGTGAACTACGACATTCGCAAGGTGGACGGCTACGGCATCTACAACCGCTTCAAATTCCGCGTGCCACTGGGCGATCATGGCGACGTCTACGACCGCTACATGATCCGCATGCTGGAGATGCGGGAGTCCATCAAAATTTTGGAGCAGGCGCTCAATGAAATCCAGCCTGGCCCGGTGATGAGCCCCACGGCGAAGCTTCGCGGCCTGCGTCCCAAGCCGGGCGAGGCATACGGGCGGATCGAAGCGCCCAAGGGCGAACTGGGATTTTATCTGATCAGCGACGGCGGACCGAATCCGTATCGCTACCGCGTGAGGCCGCCGAGTTTGATCAATTTGACGGTGCTCGAAGATATGTGCCTGGGCGTCAACGTGGCCGACGTGGTGCTGATCTTCGGCAGCGTGGACATTGTGCTGGGAGAGGTGGATCGGTGATGCAGTTGTCAGCTAACAGATGTCAGCCGTCAGTTTCTAGCTGTTTGCTGAAAGCTGTTTGCTGTTAGCTGTTTTGGAGGCTTGATTGTTAGGCGAGGGCATACTCAAGGGCATGGCGGAAACGGCGAAGAATTTCTTCGGTAGCTACTTCTCCGCTGATCGGTTGACGACGGTCGAGTATCCGGAGCAACGGATTGCCCCGTACGAGGCGGCGCGCGTCTTTCCCTTCCTCGTCTATGATTCCAAGAACCCCGGGGATGGCGCGGACTGGGAGGCCGGGCTGCGTTGCGTGGCCTGTCAGATCTGCGAGAAAGAGTGCCCGCCCAAATGCATCTTCATCGAAAAGTCCCAAGATAAAAAGCCTGACTTTGTGGGCAAGCCGCAGTTTTACCCGGCGCGTTTCGACATCGACATTTCGGTCTGCATGAGCTGCCAGATCTGCGTCGAGGTCTGCCCCTTTGAAGCCATCAAGATGGACACGGAGTTTGAGCTGAGCACGGATGACCGTTTTGGTGGCCTGCTGCTCGACCGCAAGCAACTGGCTAAGTCGAATGAGTACTATCATCAGATTCATCCCACTGAAGCGTCCACAGTAGACGCGCGATTAGCCGCGGAGAAGGTCAAGGCCGAAGCCAGAGTAAAGAGCGCTGCCGCAGCCAAAACCGCTGCCATCGCCGGAGAGGGAGCGTAACCGATGATCGAGACGCCCTTCTTCGAGAATCTGGACCAGATCTTCGTTCTGCTCCAGCACTGGCTGGTTAGCTTTCTGCCCGCCACGTGGCAGCCGGCAGCTGGAGTGCTGCTCAGCGTGGCCGCCATCGTCTGCCTCTTTCCAGCGTTGTTTGCGTTGACAACGGTCTTCGAGCGCAAGGGGCTAGCCCGCATTCAGAACCGGCTAGGACCGAACCGCGTCGGCCCGTTCGGATTGTTCCAGCCAATCGCCGACGGCATCAAGTCGCTGACCAAGGAAGACATCGTTCCACTGAGCGCCGATGTGGCAGTACATTTTCTCGCGCCTGTGCTGCTGGTCATCACCGTCTTCATGGGTTTTGCCGTGCTGCCCATGGGACGCAACATGGTGCTGGTGGACCTGGACGCCGGCCTGCTCTTCTACTTCGCCATGGGCGCGTCCTCGGAGCTGGCGGTCTTCATGGCCGGATGGTCGAGCCGCAACAAGTATTCGCTGCTGGGCGCCATGCGCGCCGTGGCCCAGATGATCAGCTACGAGGTGCCGCTGCTCATGTCCAGCGTAGTGGTGGTGATGATCACCGGCTCGCTCTCGCTCACCAAAATTGTGGAAGCGCAGAACCACTATACCTGGGGCTTGCCGCACTGGTACATCTTCACGCCGTGGGGATTTGCCGGCTTCCTGATGTATGCGATTGCCACTACGGCGGAGACCAACCGCTCGCCGTTTGATTTGCCCGAAGGCGAGTCGGAGCTGGTGGCCGGCTATCACACCGAGTATTCAGGCTTCAAGTTCGCGCTCTTCTTTCTGGGCGAATACGTGGCCATGTTTTCCATATCCGGCCTGGGCACGACGCTGTTTTTGGGCGGGTGGTCAGCGCCGTTTTCGTTTTTGACCTGGGTTCCGTCGTGGATCTGGTTCTTCTCCAAGCTGATGCTCTCTATCTTCGTCTTTATCTGGATGCGGGGTACGCTGCCGCGGCTCAGGCAGGATCAGCTAATGAATTTTGCCTGGAAGTTTGTTTTGCCCATGTGCCTGGTGAACCTGCTGGTCGCTGGATTGTGGCGTTTTATGAGTGACGGTTGGCTGCGCTGGGTGGTTTGCTCGGCGATTCTGGCGCTGGCCTACGCGGGCATGGGCCTGGCGGAGATGCGCCGGCAGCGCCTCGGCCCAAGGAGCTATCGCTATGCGGAGTAATCGATGAGCATTGTCTTCTATATTCTTGCGGCGATTACCGTGGCTGGCGGCCTGGCCGCCATGCTGCTCAAGAACACGGTGCACTGCGCGCTTGCGCTGACGGTCGCGTTTGCAGGACTGGCGCTGCTCTTTCTGAATCTCGACGCACAGTTTGCCGGCTTTGCGCAGATTCTGGTCTACATTGGCGCTGTCGCGATTCTGGTGGTATTTGCGATTCTGTTTACTAGGAGCTCGGAAACTCCAAAAGATGGAGTCTTCAGCCGTAGCTGGCTGGCCGGTCTCGCCATCGCCGCGGCGGTCTTTGCGGTGCTGAGCTGGGCGGTGCTCCAGAGCGCGCGCGTGTTGCCGCATGAAACAGCCGTGCCGGATGTGACCGTACAGCAGATTGGCGTGGCGCTCGTCGGCCGCTATGCGTTACCGCTGGAGATTGTCGGGGTGCTGTTGACTGCCGCGCTGATTGGCGCGGTCATCGTGGCGATGCACGAAAAAGTTGGGCACGAGAAAGAGGAACCTAAATGACGCCGCTTGCGGATTATCTTCTGGCGGCCGCGCTGTTGTTTTCCATCGGCCTGGCCGGCGCGCTCACGCGGCGCAACGCCATCCTGGTGCTGATCGGCATCGAGCTGATGCTGAACGCGGCCAATTTGAATTTAATAGCCTTCTGGCGCTACGGACCGCATCCCGAGGCGCTTACCGGCATGATGTTTGCGATCTTTTCCATTGCCGTGGCGGCAGCCGAGGCTGCGGTCGGGTTGGGGCTTGTAATTCAGATCCATCGCCACGCTAAGACGACGGACCTGGACCAGATGAACAGGATGAAGGGGTGAGTGGTTGATGCAGGAAGCAATTTCAGTCGCTCCGCAGTTAGGGGCTTCTCCCATCGCGGAGATTCTCTGGCTGATTCCTGCTCTTCCCATCGTGACTGCGGGTCTGTCCACGCTGCTGAAGCAATCCAATAGAAGAATCTCCGCAACTCTCGCCATCGGCTCTCTCAGTTTCTCATTGCTGCTCTCACTTTTTGCATCTGCACATGTGCTGAGGGACTGGATGGCTGGCATCGCAACGCGCGAAACCGTCAACTTCACCTGGTTTCAATTCGGTACATCAAATGTCGACCTGGGCTGGGTGCTTGACCCGCTCTCGGCCATCATGCTGGTGATGGTCAGTTTTGTCGGCCTGCTGATCTTCATATACTCCACCGGCTACATGAAGCATGATGAGAACTACACGCGCTTTTTCTGTTTCATGTCACTCTTTGCCGGAGCGATGCTGGGCGTGGTCATCGCCAACAGCCTGCTGCTGCTGTTCATGTTCTGGGAGATCGTTGGGCTGACCTCCTACTTATTGATCGGCTTCTGGTATCAGCGGCCCGCAGCGGCCGCCGCCGCAAAGAAGGCCTTCTTGACTACGCGCATAGGCGATGTATTCTTTCTGCTCGGAATCGTCTGGCTCTTCGCGCAAACCGGCACGCTGCTTCTCTACAACAACGGCGCGGGTTCCATCGAGTCCGCGGCTCTTTCTTTGTTGCTATCGCAGCCTGCCGCGCTGGGACTGACGGCGGCGGGCGCGATTGGCTTGCTGATCTTTGCCGGAGCGGCGGGCAAGAGCGGCCAGTTCCCGCTGCACGTCTGGCTGCCCGACGCGATGGAAGGCCCCACGCCGGTCTCCGCGCTGATTCACGCGGCGACCATGGTGGCCGCAGGCGTTTATCTCATCGCACGTGTTTATCCGCTGATGGCGGCGGGCGCACTGGCCGGAGGCACCACGACAGCGCTCACCGTGGTGATATGGGTTGGCGCGTTCACGGCCGTCTTTGCCGCGCTGATTGCCGTGGCGCAGAACGACATCAAGCGCATCTTGGCCTACTCCACCGTTTCGCAACTCGGTTACATGATGGCCGGCTTGGGGCTAGGCGGCGTGGCCGTGGGCATCTTCCACCTGATTACGCACGCCTTTTTCAAGGCGCTCTTGTTCCTGGGCGCAGGCTCAGTGATTCACGGCTGCCACGAGGAGCAGAATATTCGCCGCATGGGCGGGCTGAAATCCGACATGCCTCTGACATTCCTAACATATGCCATAGGAATGCTTGCACTGTGCGGCTTTCCGCTGCTTTCCGGTTTTTGGAGCAAGGACAGCATCCTGGAAGCCGCTCAGCACTGGAGCGTGGCCAAAGCGCCGTTCTACATGCTGGTCTTTGGCGCGCTTCTAACCGCCTTTTACATGACGCGCCAGATGGCATACGTCTTTGGCGGCCACTGGCGAGGCGGCAAGCCTGCGCATGAAAGTCCGGCGGTGATGACCGCGCCTCTTGGAATCCTGGCCTTCTTCGCCATGACGCTGGGATTCATCGGAACTCCGGCCTGGCCATGGTTCAGAGCATTCCTGGATGGCAAGACGGCGGAGCTTGATTGGCATGTCCTGAAGGAGCCGGGACTGTTGACCCTGATGGGCGTCTCGACTGTAGTGGTGTTGCTGGGAATAAGCCTGGCTTGGAAGATCTATGGAGATCGCTCTCCCCGGCCCACAGCGCCGGATGCACTGGAGAAGGCCGCGCCCGTCGCCTGGGGCTGGCTGAGCAACAAGTTCTATGTGGATGAGTTCTATGGCGCGACGGTGATTGCGTTCTACGCCTGGTGGGCGCGCGTCTCCGATTGGCTGGACCGCCGGGTCTGGGGCGGCGTGGTGGCCGGCGTAGCCTGGCTCTTCAGCATGGGCGCTCGTATGAATCGATTCCTCGACACAAATGTAGTGGACGGCGGCTTCGACAAGGGATGCGAAGAGCTGACCGTGGGCGGAGGTCTGCTCTCGAGGGTGCAGACCGGCCGCGTGCAGACTTACCTGAGAATTCTGGCATTGGCCGTGGTTGTGTTGGCCGCAATCCTGATTTGGAGCAGTTGGACATGAACGGAATCCATTTATTGACGTTGTTGACTGTGCTGCCCCTGGTGGGGGCTGCGCTGGCGCTGGTTGCCGGCAAGCACGCGCGCGCCGTGGCTCTGACCACCACCATAATCAGCCTGGCGCTGGCGCTTGTGGTGTGGACTGAGTGGAGCAGGTTGCCCGCTATCGGCGGCTATGGATTGACCGAGCAGCACGCCTGGGCATCGTCTCTGGGAATCAATTACTACCTGGGCGTGGACGGGCTGAGCGCGCTGATGCTGGTGCTCTCCGCCATCGTAACGCTCATGTCGGTCGATGCGGCGCACCGCGTCCATCATCAGCCGGGGCTTTACTTCGCGCTGGTGTTGATGCTTGAAGCCGGACTCTTCGGCTCCTTCACGGCGCTCAACTTCTTCCACTGGTTCTTGTTCTGGGAGTTGTGCCTGATTCCCGCCTTCTTCCTCATTAAGCTGTGGGGCGGAACGCGGCGCGGGCCGGCGGCAACGCAGTTTTTCATCTACACCATGGCCGGCAGCGTGATTCTGCTGGTCGCCTTTCTGGCCATCTTTCTTTCCACCGGCAGCATGGACTTCCCTCACCTGACGCTGCTGGCCTCGACCGGCGAATTAGGGCAGATGAGCGAGTTAGAGCAGATGGTCGCAGCTCACCTAGGGCCAACGGTCATGATCTGGCTGGCCATCGGCGTGCTCGCCGGCTTTGCCGTCAAGGTGCCGATGTTTCCCTTCCACACATGGCTCCCCGCTGCCTACGCTGAAGCTCCTTCGCCGGTGACCATGCTACTGACGGGCGCCATGTCGAAGATGGGCGTCTATGGCCTGTTGCGCATTGCGCTGCCACTCTTCGGACATCAAATCGCGCAGATACGCATTCCTCTGCTGGTGCTGGCTGTGGCCACGGTGGTGTTGGGAGCATGGGCCGCAGTAGTGCAGAAGGATCTGAAGCGCGTCTTCGCTTACTTGTCGGTGAATCACCTGGGCTATTGCCTGCTGGGCATCTTTGCGCTGGCGGTTCCGGCTGCCGGCACTGGCATCGATACCGCCCTACACGCCAGCCAATCCGCCGCCCTCAACGGCATAATCCTGCAGATGTTCAACCACGGCATCACGGCGGCGGCGCTCTTCTGGTTTGTGGCCATGATCCAGCAGCGCTCAGGCGGTCATCGCGGCATCGACCAGTTTGGTGGCCTGCGCAAGCCTGCTCCGGTGCTGGCCGGGATGATGGGCATTGTTATGTTCTCGTCGCTGGGCCTGCCGGGACTGAACAACTTTCCCGGCGAGTTCCTCATCTTCCGCGGCGCCTTCCCGCTGGCCTGGGTCGCGGCCACCGTTTCGCTCCTCGGCCTGCTGGTGACGGCTGCCGTGATTCTCACCGTGATTCAGAAAGTCTTTTGGGGTCCGCTGCCGGAGCACTGTGTCAACTTCCCTGATCTACACCACGGCGAACGATTGGCACTTGCCCCGGTCATCGTCCTGATGTTCCTCGTCGGTTTTGTACCGCAACTGATTCTGAATAGCGTGAACCCAACGGTCAAGTACCTGCTGGCACACTGGAGCTTTTGATGTTTTCGATCCTGCATCCAAACTCGGTGTCGCTATTGGCGTGGACGATCTATCTCTCCTTTGCCGGAGCGCTGGTTTTAGCGCTGTTACCCAAGGGGCGGAATGCTCTGGCACGCTGGCTGGCGCTGGCCTTTGCCGTGGGCGGGTTGGCTCTGGCCGTGCAAGGTTTTGTTGCCGGCATGGGACAAGGACGCGTGACGCTGGTCGATCTCGCCTGGGTGCCATCCATGGGCATTCACTTCCTGCTGGCCGCCGACGGCATCAGCCGCGTGCTGGTGTTGCTCACCGGTCTGGCCGCGGTCGCCGGTGTCCTCTTCAGTTGGAACATCGACCTGCGCACCAACGAATTCTTCGCCTTTTATCTCGCGCTCATCGGCGCGGTCTATGGAGTTTTTCTCAGTTTCGACCTGTTTCTGCTCTTCGTCTTCTATGAAATCGCCATCGTGCCCAAATATTTCCTGATCGCCATCTGGGGCTCCACGCGGCGCGAGTACGCGGCCATGAAACTGGTTATCTATTCCTTCGCAGGCTCGGCGATGGTGCTCATCGGCCTGCTGGCGGCCTACACCACGGCGGGCAGCCACTCCACCGGCCTCGTCGACCTGGCCCATGCCGGCCTGCCGGCCAGCTTCCAGATGTGGTGTTTTCCGCTGGTCTTCACCGGCTTTGCGATTCTAGCCGGCATGTGGCCCTTCCACACCTGGGCGCCCACTGGTCACGTCGCCGCGCCCACCGCCGCCTCCATGCTACTGGCCGGCGTAGTGATGAAGCTGGGCGCTTATGGCTGCTTGCGCGTCGCCATCGCTCTCTTTCCCCGCGGCCTCGACCCCTGGGGCTTTTCGTTTATCGGCATCAGCTCCTGGCGCGACGTCTTTGCAGTGCTGGCGTTGGTGGGTATCGTCTACGGCGCGCTGGTAGCGCTTGCGCAAACCGACTTTAAATTCGTCATCGGCTACTCCAGCGTCAGCCACATGGGCTTCGTGCTGCTCGGCCTCATGACCATAAGTACGCTAACTCCGACCAATCTAAATCCGGTCAACCAGATCGGCGTCACCGGCGCTGTCTTGCAGATGTTCTCCCACGGCATCATCGCCGGGCTGCTCTTTGCCATCGTCGGACGCATCGTTTACGACCGCACTCACACGCGCCAGTTGGCGGAGCTGGAAACCATGCACCTCTCCCGGCGTCTGCCCTTCGCCGCATGGGCGTTTGTCATCGCCGGCATGGCCTCGATAGGAATGCCCGGCTTCTCCGGCTTCGTCGCCGAGTTGCAGGTGCTGGTGGGCGCATGGAAGGTCAACCCGTGGTGGGTGGCCGCCGCAGGCGTTGGCATCGTCGTTGGCGTGGCCTACATCTGGCGCGCGATGCAGAAGGCCTTCTTCAGCGATCTGCTGCCCAGCCCCCACGTCCTGGAGCAGGAACAAGGCCATGCCTTCGCAGCCATCACCTGGCCTGAAGTCACCGGTGTCGTTCTGCTGGCGGGAGTCAGCTTGTTTGTCGGACTTTACCCGAAGATTCTGCTCGACACCATCGAACCGGCAGTAAAGGCGCTGCTCGCGGGAGGGGGACAATGAACTACGCAGACCTCTTCCGCGTGACGCTGCCGGAGACGGCGCTGGAAGTTGCGGCGCTCGTGGTGCTGATCGTTGATCTCGCCTTCCTGCGCAAGGCCGCGCTCAAGGTGCGCGTGACTGTGGCGGCGTTGCTAGGCGTAGCGGGTTGCGGCGCGGCGTTGTGGAATTTGCAAACTGCTCCCGTAGTGCATTCCAAATTGTGGGGACCTGGATTCAGGTGGTTTGAAGAAGAAATGCTTCTTGGGCAGGGCAGTTACGTTAAAGTGGCACAGTCTGGAATCCTTGTACTGACTGCGTTGACTCTGCTGCTGTTTATTGATTCAGATTTCACGCGTCATGTGGGCGAGTATGTCGCTGTGATTCTGATGGCGGCTTCCGGCGGATTGCTGGTTGCAGCAGCTCAGGACTTACTGGTGATTTTTGTTGGTCTGGAGTTACTCAGTCTCGGACTTTATATCCTGACAGCATTTGCCAAGGGTTCAGGCAAAAGTGCCGAAGCTGCAATGAAGTACTACTTATTCGGCGGAATGTCGGCTGCTTTTCTGCTCTTCGGGTTTAGCTATTTTTACGGATTGAGTGGGACCACGAATCTATTCTGGATTCAGTATGTGATTGCAAAGACTGGAGCGAGCCCGCTGTTTTATTTGGCTTGGATTCTGGTTGTGGTGGGGCTCGGCTTCAAGATTGCCGCCGTTCCCTTCCACCTCTGGGCGCCCGACACTTACGAAGGCTCACCCGCTTCCGCCGCGGCGTTTATTGCTTCTGTCTCCAAAGTTGCGAGTTTTACTCTGCTCATTACGCTGACCGAAATCTGGTTTGGGCCTGGCGACAAAATAACAGCCGAAGCATTTCGAATTTGGCAGCCATTGACGATGGTATTGATTGTGGTATCTGCGGCATCGATGGTTGTGGGCAATCTGGCGGCTTTGGTACAGGTGAGTGTGCGGCGACTGCTGGCTTATTCGGCCATCGCCCACGCCGGCTACATTCTGCTCGGCCTTTCTTTCTTTTCCTGGTCGAACAACAGCGCCAACGCCGTCCTCTACTACGTCCTCACCTACGGCCTCACCATCATCGGCGCATTCGGCGTAGTCTCCGTCGTCGAGCGCGCCACTGGAAGCGACCGCCTCGACTCCTTCCTCGGCCTGCACAAGCGCAATCCGCTGCTGGCGGCTGTATTGCTGGTGCTGTTTCTCTCCCTGGCCGGCATTCCGCCGCTGGTCGGCTTCTGGGCCAAGTTCAATCTCTTTGCCGCCGTGCTGGGCGTCTCCGCCGGTCCGGTTCCCTTCGCTCTGGTGGCTTTAGCCATCGCCATGAGCGCCGTCTCGCTCTACTATTACCTGCAGGTCCTCAAGCGGGCCTATGTAATGCCCGCGATCGACGAAACGCCAATTAAAGCTCATCCGGTCACTATGGCCGTGCTGCTTTTGATTGCCGCGTCTGTCGTGGTGCTGGGTTGCTTCCCTGCGTTGCTCCTGCGGTGGATCGAGAGTTTCTATCCTGTGATGTAGCTCCATAAAAATCCGGCAAATAAGCCATGATTCTGTACTGGACTAAAAGTCACCTATTTTGTCAGAGAATGTATTACCAGGGTAATACTAGCAAACTATCTGGTAATCTTACGCATATTTAGCTTTTTTTATTCATTGCCAATTGATAAGATGAGTCTAACAAAAGAGAACAGTTGCACAGCATCTTCCCCCGTTCATCTATTCGCCATATCTTGCGAGCTTACTCGCAAAGTGTGTTTGCGTATAACCGTGTTCAGCAAGAGTCAGGGCTTGCCCACGAAGGGCAGAAAAGGAAACAGGGAATTGAAAAAGTGTAGTGTTGGTTTGGCTCTGTTGGTCGTTGCTATTTTTGCCTTATTGACGTTCAGTCCGGTGAAGGCTTACGCGGATGCGCTCCTTTATATGGAGGTCACAGGCGTTCAGGGAACGAGCTACAATGGGGAAGACGTTTATCCCTACTATGGCACCGCCAACGGCAATCCAGTTACGCTGATGTGTATCAGCTTCTCCGCTGATATGAACCTCGGGGAGACATGGACAGCAGAGAAAGAGAACATCCCCTTAAGTCCTACGTTTGAAGAAGCGGTATGGCTTTTCAATGATGCCAATGCTGCCTTAGATGGAAAGTCTCCGTACTCTTCCTATAGTCAATCCTATCAAATTGCCGATCAGTGGGCTGCGTGGGAACTCTTCGATTCGAGCGCGTATAGTACTGCCCCCCCTCTCGCGGCAACCCAGATGGCCGCTGCTGTGGCTAATTACGCATCCGAGCCTGCGAGTTTCTACCAGGGATTTATTTTGTATGCTCCAATACCCGGGACCCAGAGTGAGCTTGGCACTGCTCAGTTTTTTCTGGGATATAATACTGATACACCCGTCACTCCACCGGCTCCTTACGGCGGAACCCCCACTACACCGGCGTATGGTTCGACTCCCGAGCCCGCCAGCCTGATCCTGCTAGGAACCGGCATGCTCGGTTGTGCCACCTTTTTGTACCGCAGAAAGCGCGCCGCTTGAGAACCCGCGCATAAATCTAGTTTGCTGTTTGTACTCACAATCAAAGCTCAATTAGTCGATCGGGCTCGCCCTTGAAAGGCAGAAAAGGAAACGAGGAAATGAAAAAGTGTAATGTTGGTTTGATTCTGTCTGTCGTAGCGCTTTGTGCGCTGCTGTCGTTCAGTCCGATGAAGGCTAATGCGGATACGGTAGTCACACTCACCCTGGATGGCAATTGGGGAGACTATACCGAATACTCATGGAGCTCTGGTGGTAATACGTATTCGGAAGCCGCTGGTCCGTATATTGCATATCTCAATGGTGGCGGCTATAACAATGTGGCTGTCCTTGTGATGTGTTACGACATGAACAGCCCAACCGGTGTTGGAACGGCTTATTCCGGTACTGTCGAACCGCTCACAGTCAGTAATCCAAACTACCAGGCACTCATGGACGCCACATACCTCGACAATGAGTTGATTTATACCGATGGCGGCCTCAGTGCACCTTTGGCCACCAGAGGAGCAATCTCCACGGCGATCTGGCAGATAATGAACTCGTCTTCCACTACCGAAGTCACTCCGTTTCCGGATGATCTGGCGGCCCAACCCTTTATAGCGCAAGCAACCACTGCTGTGAACAACGGCACATGGACTCTTGAGGATGCCAATCAATATCCAACATGGGGGCCTGATATCACCACTCTTCAGCGTTTTGGTGGCTTCCCTCCAGTTCCCGAGCCCACCAGCCTGATCCTGCTTGGCAGCGGACTGCTCGGCATCGCAGGCTTCACTTATCGCAGGCGGCGTCATGCCTGAGCAGCCTCTTCGCAAAGCGAGCCTATGTGCTGCCCGCGATCGATGAGACGCCAATTAACGCGCATCCTTTCACTCTGGCCGTGCATCTAATCATTGCCATTGCTCTTGTAGCGCTGGGTTGCTTCCTTGCGTTGCTTTTGCGGTGGATCGAAAGCTACCGTATTTAACGTAGCTCACACAATACCAAGCGCCAGCAGCGAATCCTACTTTGGATTGTTTGAAGAGCATCCCCCAATGCTCTGAATCGCGTTAGGATGCCAACAATTTGGACTGAATGACTCTGAATTTCGAGCCGGAATTCTGTCTAATGAAAGATTGTGTTTAGGCACTGTCTAGGGTTTCCCCACCTGTGTTGACAGATGTTTTACTGCTCACTTCGCCACACGTAGCGATACATGATTTGTGTGCGCACAACCAGGCCCCGTCGTAAGACCGGGCTCGCCCTTGAAGGGTAGAAAAGGATAAAGGGAATGAAGAAGTGGAATCTTGGATTGACTTTATTTGTTGTAGCGGTTTGTGCCGCGTTGTCTTTTAACCCGCAAAAGGCTTACGCGGATCCTGTGACTCTGACGCTTGAGGCAGTCGGAGGACAGTCTGCTGGGCCGTACGTTTACCCCTATTATTTCAGCGTCGATGGCGCCTTAACCACCACTCCATTGATGTGTCTGAGCTACTTTGAAGAGATCTCCTTTGGCGAGACCTGGGAAGCAACGATTGTACCGTCCGTGAGCAGCACGTCATTTGAAGAAGCTGCTTACATTTTCTCTCTGGCCGCCGCTCCTGGCGCATCGGCTACCACTGTCGCTGAAGCCCAGTGGGCAGATTGGGAATTGTTTGAGCCTGCTTCGGCAAGCGGCCTTCCCTCCAGCATGAGTCAGAGTGACATAACGACGTTGCTGGATAACGCAGCTGTTTATGTCAACCAGAATCCCAACTCGAGCCTTTACGCAAGTTACGAAGTTTATATTCCGGTACCCAATACCCAGAGCGAGGGCGGCACACCTCAGGTGTTTATGGGTGATCCAGCGCCGACGCCTGAGCCCGGTAGCCTGGCCCTGCTCGGTACAGGCATGCTCGGTATCGCGGCCTTCTTGTTCCGCAGAAGGAGAATTGCTTTAGGATCCTCCGCGCACGCACCTGAAGCAGGCTTTCTGTTGAACTGATTGCATGCTGGCTTGCAACCCCGGAGCAATGCATGGCGGTACAGTACTTTCTGAAAAGGTTACTATGGTAACATGCGCGAGAAGCGTTGTTCTCAAAAAAATCGTTACACCCAATAATAGCCTTTGACAATACAGGTCAAGCTGCGAGAAACTTGATATTGATCAGGGAAGACGTTCGTGTCCCACGAAGTCTTACTTGTTTCGATTAGGCACCTGCTCCATCACCTTCCCCCGGGTGATAAAACTGTTGACGGCAGGCGTACGGAGGTTTTTCAGCTCTTTACCCGTGGTAGACATTGCAGGTTCTTGGTGGCCAAAGGCAGTTGATTTAGTCAGGGAAGATGTCCCCGAATGTGAACGTGGAGGTTTCATGAAGAGGTCATTGTTAGTTGGACTCGCATTGGCTACTGCTCTTGCGGCAGCGCCCGCCGCAAAGGCTGATACGTTTTTATTCAGCATCAGTGGCCCCGCCGTCACCAACCCGGCCGACCCCAATTGCTGCGCCCCCAGCATCAGCGGCGGCGGCTATCTTTCCGGAACCGCGATTGGCGGTGGCTCCTATGACATCACCGGCACCGCCTTAAGCGGCGTCACGTTCTCCATTGGTGGAGTCCCCTACACCGCAAGCGTGATCCCAGACGCAAGCTCACCCACGCCAATTTATTATCCCTTTGGCTCCGATATCAATACCTACGACTTTCAATTTGATGACGTTCTCGCGCCAGGAGCCTCGCCAGTAGTTTTGGACTACTACGGACTTCTCTTCGAGATCACAGGAACTGGATCATATAATGGAGCGGTGATTGAAATCTATTCCGCTAATGCTACTAACCCTGAGGTTTCTGGTACCACCTACTGGTGGGACATGTACCTGGCCGGAGCCCCCGCGACAGGCTCAGCTTTCACTGGATGGCCCATCGGCGATAACAACGGCGGATATGGCGATCCGCTTGATTATTTTTACGTTCCTGAGCCGTCCTCGTTTTTGTTGCTCGGCACCGGGCTGCTTGGCCTCACAGCCTTCTTTTACCGCAGAAGGCAGACAGAGCAACACCGGGCCGCTTGAATTGGTTTCGCAGGTTCTTGAGGATTCCAGATGCCTCAAATAACCACCAGAAAGGAGTTGCATGTGACGAAAAGTTTCCTTAGATACGTTCTTATGGCGCTGGGTCTTGCGTTCTGCACATGCACTGTCGCATATGGGATGGCCTTTGGCCCCCACCCCCACCCCTCCCCCGAGATTGATCCCGGCATGGCGATCAGCGCCCTCACGCTGCTTGCGGGCTCGCTTGCGGTTTTGCGCATTCGGCGTAATAAATAAACGATACTTTCACCATAGTGATGAATCAACCCAATGGCGCCTCTACTGAGGTAGAAAGCTTCCGGTCGATTTTGGGTGTAAGGTTGCCGGCCCATCTCCTGGGCCGGCTTTATTTTTTATTTATCCTGGTGGCAATTGAGTATTTGTTCTGCTTTGGCGGCAGGGGAACAATTCCCGGCCAATCCATTCCCGGCCACCTGACTTTTTACGGTGAGAACACCGACACATACGGTCAGATTCCCATTTTTGCGTTTCTTGTGTTTTTGGGTTTCGGGCATTTCAGGCTGAAAGTACTGCAAGAAAATATTTCATTTGGCCGCATTTTATTTGCTTGCCACCTTCTCTGCATGGCCGTGGTGCTTGCCTTCACTGTTGCGGCGCGGATGGGCTTAACCTGGCAGCTCTTCGACACCTACAGTTATACCAAGAGCGCTTTCTACGTAGTAGGAACTGCATTGTTGGCCTTGGCTTGCGTTCCGCTTGAAAGCTGGAGGGCGGCAATTCGCGCTACCGGCAGATTGTGGCTATACGCGTCCCTTGCCGGCGTGGCGGGATGGTGGTTTGGCTCACAGGTCAGGTTGCTCTGGGGCGCAACCATGACCGCTCAAAGCGGCATCATGCAAAGAGCAACCCTCCGCGCAGTAGGAGCGGTTCTAGGCCATTTTCTTCCGGATTTGGTGGTCGATCCTGCCACCTTCACAATCGGGACATCTCGATATGCAGTCGTGATTGCGGGTGGATGTTCCGGGGTCGAGGGCCTGGGACTGGTTCTGATTTTTATCAGTCTCTGGCTTTGGGTCTACAGAAAGGAGACCCGCTTTCCCCAGGCGTTTCTCCTCATCCCCTGCGCGCTGGGATGCAGTTGGCTGCTGAACATTCTCCGTCTTTGCGCGCTGATTCTCATCGGCAATGCAGGCGGTTCCATTGCCTTCCAGACCGGCTTCCACATTCAGGCTGGCTGGATTGCATTTACCGTTGTCGCGTTGGCTTTTTCCCTGGCCACTCAGAAAATATCCTGGATGCGAAAAATGCCCGCCCTCGCATCCGGCAATACCGGAAATCTGCCCGGCGGTGGGATGGGAAACATCCCGGGCTCATCAATGCATCTGTTGGTGCAATCCGGAGAATCTCCGGCAACTCGCGCCTATCTGCTCCCGTTTCTGGCGATCCTCATCGCAGCTACCGTCTCCAAATTGGTTTCTGGATACTTTGACTGGCTTTACCCATTGCGATTTATTGCCTCAGCCATCGTCCTGTGGTATTTCTGGCCGGAGCTGAAAAAAATCAACTGGCGCTTTGGCTGGTTTGGCCCGGCCGCCGGTGTGGCCGTTTTTCTTCTGTGGATCGCGCCAGCCTGGTTCGCGTCTCTTGGGTGGGCGCATCAACCCGCAGCCAGCCGTTTGGGCGCGGACCTGGCCTCGCTTTCACCCTTGGCTCGCTGGACCTGGATTGCCTTCCGCGTTGCTGCCGCCGTCATCACCGTGCCTATCGCCGAGGAGCTGGCCTTTCGCGGCTATTTGGCGCGTCGGTTGATCAACCGCGAGTTTGATCAGGTCTCATTTACTCGCTTGACAGCGTTTTCCATCGTCCTCTCCTCAGTTGTCTTCGGCATGGAGCATATGAAGAATCTGATGGATTGGCAGCACCTGGCGCTCGGCACCCTGGCCGGCCTGGCCTTTGCCGCCGCCCTCCGCTGGCGGGGGCGCATGGGCGATGCCGTTGTTGCGCACGCCGTCAGCAACTTACTGCTGGCCGCCTGGGTGCTCGGCTTTGGAGACTGGGCGCAGTGGTGAGGCCTGTCCTCCTCCCTTCTTCCAGCGCCATCCCTTATCGCTAAAAGAAAAAGCCGCCGCTCCGAAGAGCGGCGGCTGAACTTCCGGCCACGCGTGGCCGAAGAGCTAAGGCTACTTGGCCGACGCAGTGTGCGTGTAGTAGAAGAGCACGTACGCCTGGATGCCGCCGCTCGTCTGCGGCACGCCGAATACCTTGACCGGCGTGCCCGCCACCAGGGCAGTCTCGATGGCCGTCATGCCGGACGAAGTGGTAATGTCTACCGGGTTGATGGTAATAATGCTACCCTGGCGATCCACATCGTAGACCAGCGTGGCGCTTCCGCTGGTCGTGTTCAGGTCCACAGTTACCGGCAGCGCGCCGGGGGCGGGGCATGGCAAGGGCACGGTGTAAGTGAAACTGTTGGTGCTCGATGAGAAGGCGCTGGTGACCGTTCCCATCAACGCCTGGGACGGCAGAAGCACCGTCCACTCTGCCGCCCATGTATCAGAGGCGGCCGGATCGTTCCATGTCGCATGGCTCATGCCAACCGGAAACACGCCCGCGCCTTGGCAGAAGTTGGTCGAACCTTTGGTGGCGCTGACGAAGTCGGCAACCGCAGTCGATTTGGTGTCAGCCAGAGTCGGGAAGCCGAAGTCCCACCAGTAGAACCCGTAGGGATCCGCGTTGCCCTGCTGGTCGGTGGTGGCGCCGGTCGCATAGACAATCGAACCATGGTAGCTATCGTTGCCGCCTCGTAAGTCGGCCATGGCGAATCCGCGCGTGTAGTCGAAGTCCGTGGTGGTCGGCAAAGTAATCACACCGTCGTACCGCGCCACTTCGATCTCCACCGAGGATGCCGTCTTGGGTGTAGTCGTCGAGCTCGGATCGAAGGTCACGTTCACCTTGAATCCGCGCGACAGGTTGGGCAAGCCGCCCGGCGTGCTACCGTCGAAGAACGTCGTGCCCGTGCCGATTACCGTGTTGCTCGACTGGAAGTAGAAGTTGGTCTCCGCAGCGATTTTAGCCTCCGTGGCCTTGCCGTCCTCGGTGGTCACCCACATCGTATTCGTATTAGTGTTGACATGCAGCACGTGGCCTTCGGGATTCTGCCAGATATTGCCAAAGGTGCCGCTGGCATATATCCGCGTGGCTACCAGCGTTCCATTGGCCTGATAGCGCGCGGCGATGCGCACAAACATTCCGGGCGATGTTGTCAGCGCCGTGGCCACGGACGAGAAGTTGTCGATGGTGGAGATCGAGTTGGTGTCGATGTTGTCGAAGATCGTGCCGTTGACTGAGTCGGCCAGGATGGGAATTGTATCCGTGGACACCACCGTGGCTGTCTCCGGCGTGGTAATCGGATGCACCGGGAAGGCACGGGCGATGGTGAGCGTGTCGTCTGTAGTGGTCGTGGTAGTAACCGAGACAGCCTGACCATAGATGTGCCGCAGGAACAGTTGGGTCAGATCGGGACGTGGATGATAGCGCACAGGCCCGTTGAAGTTCACCACCCAGGTGGGAGCCGTGGCGCCGGCCGGATCATGCTCCACGATCAGAGCCGGATGCCGCAAGTCGAATTCGAGATCAAGTGCATTACTGCTGTTGTCCGTTACCGTTAGCGGAGTCACCAGGTTGACAGTCAGCTGTACGGTATACGGTGCGGTTGTTGTCGCGCCTGCGACAACAATCTGGCTGCACGGAACGGTTGTCCCGGCAGGAACGTCGAAGCCGGCCTCCGGATCGCCCGAGGCGACCAGAAGAATATCGCAGGGGGATCCGGTGGTGTTCGCGCCCAGCGTCAGAATCGCGGACGTATAGATGCCGGAGGGCACAGTGGCGTTGCCCAGAATCTCGCCCAACTGGTCGAGCTGCACAAGGTTGATCATGGGAGGCGTGGAGGGCGCGGTATAGACGGGGACCGCGGTACCACCTCCCTGAGGCATCAGCGAGATGCTCAGCACCTTGACGCCAATCGTGGCCCAGTCCTCGGTGGCATCATCGCTGATGACTGCAGTCACCGTGCCGTTCGTCTGTTGAGATGACGAAGTTGAGCTAGTAATGCTGTTACTGCAACCCACCAGCAAGAAAAAGACTCCGGTTACGGCGCATGTAATGAGACCATGAATTCTGCTATTCATTCCGGTTCTCCTTATGTTGAATGCTGAAAGCACGTTTGTTACCTTCTCTTGCGGCTGGAGCATAGCTAGCTCTTCTCCTCGCTTGCAGACTCGCAAAGAAAACATTTAGCCAGATCTGAGATGTCCGTAGCGTAACGACTATGCGGCAAATGTGATATGAATCACATTTCATCCAATGTAGTAGTACCGCACACTCGTTGTTTGCGGTAGAGACGGAATTAATTATCCCTCTGATTACGTGCCTGTGCGATTATTCGTAAACTTCGGTAACAGGTGTTGTCGGCTGTCTCACGGGCAGACACAAGATGCGCCATATTGGTACAACGGCATGCGTATAGATTGGAAGCATGGGGCATGTGCAAGCCAAATGGCGTCAGGAACTCGCCGCAATGGTGGCGCTGGCGGTTCCGGTGGTGTTGAGCGAGTTGGGCTGGATGGCCATGGGCATCGTAGACACCATCATGGTGGGCAGGCTGGGGCCGGCGGCCATCGGCGCGGTGGCTTTGGGCAATGCCGTCTACTACACACCGGCTCTCTTCGGCATCGGCGTATTGCTCGGCCTGGACACGCTGGTGGCGCAGGCTTACGGTCGCAAGGACCACGACGAGTGCCACCGCTGGCTGGCCCAGGGCGTCTATCTTGCCTGCATTGTTACGCCGCCCCTGATGCTGCTCGTCTTTCTGGCCAGTTTTGGCTTTGCCCCCTTCGGCATCACGCCCGAGGTAGCCGCTCCGGCCGCCGCCTATTTGCGCATTCTCAACTGGGGCACGTTACCGCTGCTGCTTTACGCCGGAACGCGCCGCTACCTGCAGGGCGTGGGCGATGTGCGCGTCATTACTCTCACCTATGTCGTCGCCAACCTGGTCAACTGGCTTGGCAACTGGGTGCTCATCTACGGCAAGCTGGGGTTTCCGGCGCTGGGCGTGAACGGCTCGGCAATATCCACGCTGGCGGCGCGCATCTTTATGGCTTTGGCGCTGCTAGGCTTTGCCTGGCGCTACGAGCGCAAGCGCGGCCATCCGCTCTTCCGCCACTGGGCCGGACCCAGCCTGGCCAGGCTTCGGGAACTGGCGCGCCTGGGCGTCCCGGCAGCAGGACAGATTGTGCTGGAAGTGGGCGCATGGAATCTGGCGACGCTCTCGGCTGGCTGGTTGACGCCTGTGGCCTTGGCCACGCACCAGATTGCCCTCAACTACGCCAGCCTCACTTACATGGTTCCGCTGGGCATCTCGGCGGCCGCCGCGGTCAGCGTCGGCCATGCTGTGGGCGCTGGAGATGGCCAGCGAGCGCGCCGCGCCGGATGGCTCGCCCTGGGGCTGGGCACCTCCTTCATGCTGTTGGCTGCGGTAGTTTTCCTTGTGGAGCCGATCCCGCTCATCGCCCTCTACACCCGCGACGCACAGGTCATGGCTGTCGGCCCCAGCCTGCTCGGTCTGGCAGCGGCCTTCCAGATCTTCGATGGTATTCAGACCGTCTCCACCGGAGCCTTGCGCGGGCTGGGCGAGACGCGGGTTCCCATGCTGGCCAACCTGGTCGGCTACTGGGTGCTGGGATTGCCACTTGGCCTGGGTCTGTGCTTCCTGCTGCACTGGGGCATTTACGGACTGTGGATCGGTCTTTTGCTTGCGTTGTTCATCATCGCCGCAATGCTGCTGGCGCGCTGGCGCCGGGATTCGGCGCGGCTGGCGCAGTAAGTCAACCTCCAAATGCAAATGAGCCGTGACAGCTTCAACTGTCAAGGCTCTCTGCTAGCTAGCTGAAAAGATTCTTCTAGGGGCCCGGCCCTAGCGCGCCAGCCTCCTCTGCAATGCGCCGGCCAAAGCCGCCAGACCAGTCCCCAGCAGGAGCAGGCTGCTTGGCTCGGGGGTTGCGTCCAGGGTCACGGGGCCAATGATGAAATCGTCGAGATACGCGGTGTCGCTCGTGATGCTGAAGGTCACCCAGGTGAGGTCGCTGCCGGCGATGCCGAGATAGATGGCGCTGTTGTCGCCGCTTCCATACGCATAGCCATTTTCGGTGAAGCAAGCATTGACGTCGCAGATCTGGGCCGTAAATGGGCCCCAGTTATCCGTCATGATCTGTGCCCCAATCTGGTAGTACCCTTGCGCGAAACTCAGCGTCAGCGGGCCGCTATTCTCCGTCCAGTTTGCGTACGCCCCAGCCGCGAAGTTTCCCCACCAGGGCGCCTCTAACGGGTTCTGCAGCACCATGCCCGTCGGGCCGCTATACGCAAATGAGTACGCGGGGTTTTCGTAAGTACCAGTGCCCGATACTCCGTTGGCGGTCGTAAAGGCGAAGACCGTAGGAATCGGCGTCCCCGGAACTCCGAATTGCGACCAGTCGACCGAATCCGTCGCGGCCGGTTGCGTCGTCACCAGGGAATCTGCATGCGCTGCCAGAGCCCCCATCAAAATAGCCGCAAACAACAGGAAACACTTTTTCATCGTACCGTTCCTTATCTCAGCTTCCAGGCTGTATTCGATCCACGCAAACGGATATTCGTTTCACGACATTGGAAGGTGTAAAAATGAGCCGCAATGATTATTGGCATTTTGCTTCTGGGAGTCAAGCCAATTCTTGACAAATCTCATAAGACTCAATGTGGAAACCCTCCGGCCGGGTGCTGGGACGATAGCCCGCGCCGGTGACTATAATCTAAGTAGAGAGAAAGATTGACTTAGCCCGAATTCATCTGAAGGGAATCCCGCCAAATGGCGACAGGCAATCCAGCCTTGGAAGAAGCGCAGGGCGCAACAAAAACGCGGCAGCGCGTCACAAGCAATTTCAGCATCAATATAGCTACGGTAAACGGCTCCGGCTCGCAATCCGCTAATAGCGTTCTGCTCAAGAGCATCTTTGCAATGGGCGTCCCGGTGAGCGGGAAAAACCTCTTCCCATCCAACATTGCCGGGCAGCCAACCTGGTTTCTGATTCGCGCCAGCAAGCACGGATACGTTGCCTGCAAGCGCGACTCCGAGATTCTGGTCGCTCTGAATCCTGAAACCGCTCACGACGACGTAAAGGCTCTGCCCGCCGGCGGCGTAGCCATCTACGAGGAGAGTTTCAAGCTCGATCAGGCGCGCGGCGACGTGTTTTGCTATCCCGTGCCCTTTGACAAGCTCACTGCCTCCATCTGTCCCGAGGTCAAGCTGCGCAAGCTGGTCAAAAACATGGTCTACGTGGGAGTCGTCGCCCAGTTGCTGGCCATCGATATGGGCGTATTAGAGAGCCACCTGCTCCGGCAGTTCGCCAAAAAGCAGAAGGTCTTCGATTTGAACTTCGGCGCGGTCAAGGCCGGCTTCGACTATGCCCAGGCGAATCTGACCAAGCGGGATCCCTACTTCATCGAAAAGATGAATCTAACCGAGGGCAAGATCATCATCGACGGCAACGCGGCCTGCGGCATGGGCGCGGTCTTTGCCGGCGTGACGGTGGTCGCATGGTATCCGATTACGCCCTCCACCACGGTTATCGAGGCAACCACCGACCTGCTCAAGAAGCTGCGCGTTACGCCGGAGGGCAAGGCGACATATGCTGTGGTCCAGGCCGAGGACGAGCTGGCCGCCATCGGCATAGTACTGGGCGCAGGCTGGGCTGGTGCGCGCGCCATGACCTCAACCTCCGGACCAGGCATGTCGCTGATGGCCGAGTTCTGTGGCCTGGGCTACTATGCCGAGATTCCCGGCGTCATCATCATCGTGCAGCGCACCGGGCCCTCGACAGGTCTGCCCACGCGAACCCAGCAAGCCGATCTGCTTTCGGCTGCCTTTCTCTCCCATGGCGACACCAAGCATCCGATTCTGCTGCCCGGTTCGGTCAAAGAATGTTTTGAGCTGACCCAGGCGGCCTTCGATCTGGCCGAGCGCTTGCAGACCCCGGTCTTTGTGCTCACCGATCTCGATTTAGGCATGAACAACTGGATATCCGAGCCGTTTGATTATCCCTCCAAGCCGCAGGACCGCGGCAAGGTGCTCACCGCCGAGGATTTGGACCGGCTGGGCCATTTTGCCCGCTACCGCGACGTGGACGGCGACGCTGTCGGCTGGCGCACCCTGCCCGGAACGCGCCACACCAAGGCTGCGTACTTCACCCGAGGCTCGGGACATAATGACGCGGCCAACTACACCGAAGACCCTGACGAGTACCAGGCGGTGATGGACCGGCTGGCGCGCAAGTTCGAGACCATGCGCAAGCTGCTTCCCGCCCCGGTCACGGTCAGGAACGATAAATCTAAGATCGGTTTCCTGGCCTTCGGCTCTACAGATTACGCCCTCACAGAAAGCCTCGACCAGATCAAGTTGCGCTATGGAATGGACGCGGATTATCTGCGCATCCGGGCCTGGCCCTTCGCCCCGGCGGTTCACGACTTTGTAGCCGCGCATGAGCGCATTTATGTGGTTGAGCAGAACCGCGACGCGCAGTTAGCCAGCCTGCTCAAGCTCGATCTACACGCCGCCCAGGCAGACAAACTTCGCAGCATTCTCCATTACAACGGATGGCCCGTGGACGCCGAATCCATCACCGCAGAATTTGCGCGACAAGAATGTGTTCTTCAGGAGGGTCTCTAAATGGCAACCGCCACGCCTGCTTCTAAAGTCAATCACATCGGCCTTCCCATTCTCGAATATCGCGGCGGCAAGAGCACGCTTTGCGCCGGTTGCGGCCACAACGCCATCTCCGAGCGCATCATCGACGCCCTGTTCGAGATGGGCATCGAGCCGGAGCGCGTGATGAAGATGAGCGGCATCGGCTGTTCGTCCAAGAGCCCGGCTTACTTCCTGGGCCGCGCGCATGCATTCAACGGCGTGCATGGACGCATGCCGGCCATCTCCACAGGAGCCGTACTGGCCAACCACACCATGACCACGATTGGGGTTTCGGGAGACGGCGACACCGCCTCCATCGGCATGGGCCAGTTCATTCACCTCATGCGCCGCAACCTGCCCATGATCTACATCATTGAGGACAACGGCGTCTACGGGCTCACCAAGGGCCAGTTCTCGGCCACCGCCGACCTCGGCTCCAGGCTCAAGACCGGCGTGGTCAACGACCTGCCCGCCATTGACATCTGCGCGCTGGCCATCCAGTTGGGCGCCACCTTCGTGGGACGCTCCTTTTCCGGCGATAAAAAGCAGTTGCTCTCCATGCTCAAGGCCGCCCTCGCCCACAAAGGCACGGTGATGCTCGATGTCATCAGCCCCTGCGTCACCTTCAACGATCATGAGGGATCAACCAAGAGCTACAAGTTCATGCAGGAAAACGACGAGCCTATCAACGAGATCGGCTTTGTGGCCAGCTTCGACGATATCGAAGTCGATTACGACTCCGGCGAGATCTACGAGGTGGAGATGCACGACGGCTCCAACCTGCGCCTGCGCAAGCTGCTGGAAGACTACGACCCCACCGACAAGGCCAACGCCGTGCGCACCCTGATGGAAGCCCACGACAATGACGAGATTCTCACCGGAATCTTCTACATCAACACCGAGAAGCCCACCTTCATCGATCTGCTGAATATCGTTGATGAGCCACTGGGAACGCTGCCCGAGTCGCTCACCCGGCCACCAAAATCAGCCCTCGATGCGCTGATGGCCACCTTGAAGTAATCTCCGCTTTCCGGTTCACAGCGGTAAAAGGGCCTCGCAAATGCGGGGCCCTTTCTATTGTCAGTCCTTCTCTGGTGGAACCGTCCTAGTTTTGTGGCATGGGAGGGGGCGCTACGTTGCCGCAGTCCGGGCCTTTATAGACGGACGAGGAATTGATGGTGTATTCGATTGTCCTGGAGTTCGGTCCCATCTGCATGGTGCTGACAAAATGCACCTTGCCGATGGCGTGATTGGGGTCGGGCCATGAGGACTCCACTGTTCCTTTGCCAGGCATTCTGCCGGTGCAAATCCAGTCGGCGGTCATGCTGGTGGCCTTCCTCACGACGTTGGTGATCTGGCAGTCGTGGTTCTGCGGCATCGGCGCGCCATATTTGTCGATCCAGGCCTGGGTAAGGCAAAACTGCATCGTGTGCGGGCCGCCGCCGGGCATGGTCATGCCCGGGGGCATGGGCGACTGCTGCCAGGTCATGTTAGTGGTTATCTCCCACAGGCCGGGTTTTCTGACAGCTTGCGCCCAGGCGAAGATTGCCAAAATAAACAGGCAACAGCTCATGGTGATCAAAACTCGTGTCTTGTTCATGAATTCTCCAGTCAGGTCGCGCAGCTTTCGGCCGCGCGAGTTTTACTTTATCGCAGCACACATTCGATAGGGAAGAAAAAAACTCAGCCCCGCCCAGCCACAGCCGCGCCGCCCAATGTGAGCAGGGTATCGGCGACACGGTCCGCGGCGTGGCGGACCACGTTCTCCTCGCTGGCAAAGTTACCGGTAACAACGCGCACACCCAGCGCCTCGATACGCTGAATATCGGGAACGATGGGGGATGCGCCTTCGGCCGCGTATCGAGCCAGCGTCTCCGCGGAGAAGGCCTCCGTGTTCACCAATGCATAGTCGAAGATAGGCGCGCGTGTGTGCTCGTAAATCCGCTCAATATGCTGCGAGGCGGTCAGGTTCAGGCTCTCATTGGCCTGGCTCATCAGGTTACAGATGAAGACGCGCACGCCTCGGGCGCGCGCCAAAGCCGCCGGCAGCCCCTGCACTAAAAGATTTGTTATCAGGGAGGTATACAGAGAGCCGGGTCCCACTGTGATTAGGTCGGCACGCTCGATTGCCTCCAGCGTCTCCGGCAAGGGAGCAGCATCCGGAGGGTCGAGCATCAGTTCCTCGATGCGCTTGCGGCTGGCCGTGATTTTTGTCTCGCCCCTAACCAGCGAGCCGTCTTCCATGCGTGCCACCAGCGTGGCGTTGGCCGTTGTCACCGGGTAGATGCGCCCTTGCGTGGCCAGAATCTTCGACGCCAGCTGGATGGCATGGCCAAAGTCGCCGGTAATCTCAGTGAGTGCGGCCACAAACAGATTGCCAAAGTTGTGCCCCTTTAGCGTGTCGCCCTTGCGAAAGCGATGGCTGAAGAGCCGGACCAGCAGGTCCTCCTCCTCGCTGAGCGCCACCATGCAGTTGCGCAGGTCGCCCGGAGGCAGCATATCGAATCCTTTACGCAGCCGTCCGCTGGAGCCGCCGTCGTCGGTCACGGTGACCACAGCTGCCAGATCGGCGATCAGGCCCCCCTCCGGAACACTCTGGCTGGAAGCAACCACATGACGCCGCAGCCCGCGCAGCAATGTCGAAAGACCCGTGCCGCCGCCGATGGCCACCACGCGCAGCGGATGGGCCGCAACAGCCACCGTAGCCGTCTGCACAGGCGGTTTCGTGCTGGTAATCGTGTTATTCGCTGAAATCAAGAGAGCCCTATGGCACCTCGGGATACAGCAACTCTGTAAACCGGGGATCGTCTGCCATGTTCTGGAAGTCGTTGTCCACACGCGCCTGTAGCCGGTTTCTGGGGCTTAGTTCGATGGCCCTGGCAAGGTTTCCAAGGCAATCCTGCACGCGCCCCGTCAGCGAATCCACAAGCGCCAGCCCATAGTATGCGTAGTCGGCCTCCGGATGGCCCGTCAGAATAGAGTTAAACTCTTCGCGCGCCTCCTCGTAGTAGCCGGTATTCAACAGCGAGACGGCGTAGTCGTAGTGTTCCTCGGGTGTGGAGAAGGTCCGGGCTGGCTTGTCCAGTTGCCGCTGGCAGATGCTGATGTACATCCTGCACCGCTCCATAAACTCGGGCGGAGCTGTAGCAAGCAGCTTTTCGAATGCCGCCAGCGCTTTATCGAACTTGCCCTGCTGCAGCTGCAACACGGCAGCCTGTAATTGTTGAAAGGCCGGTCCCGTGTTCGTACTGGGGTGTGCGCCGGGTTTGCCGGGCGTTGCAGCTTCTTTTTTGCGGTCGTGCGCCAAGGATCGGGCCTCTTACATGATGGTTTTGTTGCGTCTCTGCATGCCTCAGGCGCGTTTGAGCCGGTTCGTTGCCGGCAGATAACCGCCCCTGAGAATTGTTCTGCTTGGCACCCTTTATACGCACAACCCTGCCATCCGTCAAGCCAGCCGGCAGGCGCCTATCATCCGCGAAGCTACTTGGCCCGGGATGAGGCTCTGTAAATAGCTGGATTCAGAGCCGGGTCGTTGTACATCTTCAGTTGGCGATAGTGCTTGAAGCGCCGCGTCCCCTCGAGCGTTTCGCGCCACAATGCGTCCAGGCACGCCGCCAGGTCTCGCCGTTGTTCCTCAAGAATGGCCAGCCGTTCCATGTTGTGTTCCGCGTGCCCCTCCGGCGCGCCAGCCCGCTTGACCTCTTCGCGCGTGTGGAAGATCTTCAGCGCCAGAATCGAGAGCCGGTCTATCATCAGTCCCGGCGACTCGGAGTTCAGCTCGGCGGCCGGGTTGGGCAGCCCCTTCGGCTCCAGCCACCCCAGCAAAAGGCGGTCCAGTTGCTCGGCCAGGTCGTTGCGCAGTTGGTTGATAAGGTCCACGCGCCGCTTGACCCCGGCCAGATCGGAATCGCTTGCGCCCGGAGCGCGTGCCTCGTCCTCGATGTGCCACAGCTCAAAGTTGGCGCGATGCTGGTGGCGGACGGCCTCCAGCCAATCCCAGCGCCCATCCCGGCTGGCATTGGCCTTTGCCGCTGAAATGGCAGCCTCTACCTGGTGCAGGACGCGCGTCTCCCCGTCCTGCGCCTCTATAATCTGTTCTGCCGATAACATGCTGGACTATCCTTCAATCAATCCGATGCGCCACGCTTACGTCCGGATGCAGCGTCCATAGTAGAACGATCCCCTTTCAGTTGTCAGTAATCAGTGGTCAGAGATCAGAAGTCAGTGGCTGCCGAACAATTTACCGGAAACCAATAGCTGACAACTGATCACTGTTGTCAATACATTTTTCCGCACTTTTCTCCCCGCTCCCGATTCCCTTCCCCGCCCTGAACCGTCACAATAAGGCGTGGACCTTTTCTACCTCCATCCTTTAGCCGGCAACCGTCACGCCGTTCTGCGAAACCTTGCCCGGCCTGCGCTATGCTCTCTCTGCGCTGCATTTTTGCTGGCAACTACTCATATCCCGGCGCAGGAGCCCTCCCCAGACCAACAACCGCCCGCCGAGACCATCCCAGCTCCGGCAGCCCAGACAGGCCCGCTGGCGTCGATTCATGGCGTGGTGCTGAACGCCGTCACCGGCTCGCCGCTCGCGCGCGCCCTAGTGCAGATTGAGGGCAACGCCGACACCGGCGCCCTGACCGACGGCGAAGGCCGCTTCGAGATTCCCGGCGTGCCGCTGGGGCAGCAGACCGTGCAGATCGTCAAACCTGGCTTTGTGGATCAGGCATTCTTTCCCGGCGGCGACCCTGGCTGGGGGGTTGGGCCCAACATGAGTCACAACATCCTGGTGGCCGCCCAGATGCCCGATCTGATCTTCACCATGGCGCCTACCAACTCGATTCACGGCCGCATCCTGCTCTCCACCGGCGATCCGGCGCAGGGCATCGGCGTCACTCTGGTCAAGCGCATGGTCGAGGACGGGCGTGCCGCATGGCAGGTGATTAATTCCGTCAAGACCAACAGCGAAGGTGCTTATCGCTTTTCTCGGCTCGGCAACGGCGAATACACGCTCTATACCGAACCAGAGATGGACAGCGAACTGGTTACTCTTCTCTCCGCGACCGGCAAAGCAGGTCCGATGGCGCGCAACGGTTTTCCCAGTCAGTTCTATACGGATGCCCGCGATTTGGTTGGAGCCACGAAGATCCATCTGGCCGGCGGCCAGGAAGCCGAGGCCAATCTCTCCCTCACGCTCCAGCCCTTTCACGCCGTCTCCGCCCAAGCCACGCTGCCGTCAGGGCGCCGCTATGGCGACGAAAACCCTGCCTGGCAAGGGATGAATCTCACCGCCCAGGTTTTCGACTCCCAGGGCCATTCGCTCGCCTACCGGGCCGAATACGACCAGGAGACCCATACATTGCGTGCGCTTCTTCCCGATGGTGGTTACTCGTTTTTGGTCACCGTGACCTTTTCGCGCGTGACCGCCGACATGGCCGGAAACACAAAATACACCGCCGCCATGGATTCAGCGCCCCTGACCGGCCAGGTGGATTTTTCCGTTGCCGGACACGATCTTTCGAACCTGCGCATCCCGCTTCTGGCGCAGCACGACAATCCTTTACAGGTCATCGTGACTCGAAGCAGCGCGCAGCCCTCGCCCGGCACTTCTCCTTCTGGCGAATCAAGTGGTGTTTACGTCGCTCTCAGCGAGGCCGGCGAATCGCTTACCAACGGCATGGTCAGCCTCTACGCCGACGGGGCCGGACCCGGCGAGCTGAAGACAACTTTCACGGTATCCGGCTCCTACTGGGCGCATACCAGCATCACGCAGCACGGCCTTTGCCTCTCGTCGTTCACCGCCGGGGGCGCCAACCTGGCTCGGGAACCCCTGGTCGTTGGGCCTGCCGGCGTCACCGCGCCGCTGAACCTGACTCTGCGCGACGATTGCGCGAGCCTTACCCTCACCCTGCCCGCAGTCGGCGCCTCTCTGGCTCCCGGAGAAGAGCGCTGGTACACCGTCTATGTGGTTCCGGACTTCGAATCTACTGAAAACACCACGCCGCGAGTGCTGCGCCCCACCTCGGGAGGAACTGTCACCCTTGAAGGGCTGACGCCGGGCGGCTACCACGTCTACACCTTCGCCGCGCCCCTCGTCCTGGAATACCACAACCCCGCCGCGCTGGCCGCACTGCCCACGCCGGGACAGGCCGTCACCCTCTCCGCCGGAACCACCAACAGCCTTGTCCTGGAGGTTCCCGCGCAATGAGAATTTTTCATGCCTTGCGAAAATTTAATTCAAACTCCAGATTGCGTCAGGGCACAACTTTACAGCTTGCGGAAAAATGCAAATGGAGTATCAAGAAGCGTCAGGGCACGACTTTAGTCGTGCCGAAATTGCAACAAAACAATTGTCGGGCTTTAGCCCCTGAGGGATGCTTTTCTGGCTTTAGTAACAGACATTTGCTCTTTTATCCAGCTCCCCTCGTCTGCGTCCTAACGCTGCTCTTGGGCTGCCTCCCAGCCCTCCCACAGCCCGCTACCTATCGCATCACCGGAACGGTGGTGAACGCAGCCACCGGAGAGCCTGTACGGCGGGCCACAGTGGCTGCAATTTCCTCTTCTGATCAACAAGCCGTCGCCTCGGTCGAGACCGGCAGCGACGGCCAATTCGCGCTCGAGGGTCTCGCCGCTGCCAAGTACGATTTGGTGGCCTTCAGGCGCGGCTTTCTTCTCTCCTTGTACGATCAGCATGAGCTGTTTAACACCGCCATTGTGACCGGCGAGGGCCAGCAGACAGAAGGCCTTATCTTGCGGATGACACCCGTCGCCTCGCTGCACGGCGTGGTGACCGGCGATGGCGGCGATCCGGTGGAGAACGCCAAGGTTCTGCTCTTCCTCAAACCCCACGGCCACAATTCGCGCGCCAGAATCATGCAGAAAGCCGAGACCACCACCGACGACACCGGAGCTTACGACTTTGGCGATCTCGCGCCCGGCGAGTATTTTCTGGCGGTGACGGCGAAGCCCTGGTACGCGTTGCATCACTCTGCTTCCCGGCAAAGACCGGTGTCCGATCCCAGCGCGGCCCTCGACGTAGCCTACCCCGTAACCTACTTCGACTCCACAACGGACGAAGCATCGGCAACCTCCATTGTGCTCGCCGCAGGCAGCCACGAGGAAGCCAACATCAATCTGCGCGCCATTCCGGCCCTGCGTCTCACGGTCGAGTCGCCCATCGGGCAGTATGGATCAGAGGCTGGCGCTGAGCTGTACCAAGCCGTCTTTGGCACGGTGATTTCCGAAGATCATTGGCGTACCTTATCCGGATCGCAAACCGGCAAAGTCGAATTCACCGGCGTGGCCCCCGGCCATTACGAGCTGACGCAGGGTTATCCGCCGCGGATTGCCGATCTGGACGCCACCGCCAGCCAGCAGGTGGACCCCAATCTCGGCAAACCCGCTGCGAACGTCTCCGCAACCCTGCGAAGCTCCTCCGGAGCCGCGCTGCCGGATAAGGTTTCGCTGAGCCTCGAATCTCTTGATACCGCACATGGTCAGGTGCCGCATAGCGTGTTCAGTATCAATGGCGAATTCACATTTGAATCCATCCGCCAGGGAAATTACGAGTTTACGGCCAGCACTTCAGACAAGCAGCTCCCCATCACCTCGATTACCATCGGCAATCGCACCCACCCCGGCAACCTGCTCACCGTCAGCGATAAGCCGTTGCAGGTGGTGGTGATAGTGAGTCTGAGCGAAACCCGCATCGAAGGCTTTGCCCGAAAAGTCGAAACAGGCGCCCCCGGCGTTATGGTCGTGCTGGTTCCCAAAGAGCCGGCCGCCTTCCCTTCCCTGGCGCGCCGCGATCAGTCCGACTCCGACGGCAGCTTTGCCCTGCGCGATGTGGCTCCCGGCCGGTACACCTTGGTGGCCATCGAAGACGGCTGGGACCTGGATTGGGAGCTTCCCGAGGTCATCGGACGCTATCTTCCCAGGGGAATCTCTGTCACCGTAACAGAGAGCTCCGGCAAGCTCGTGCGGCTCTCTGAAGCGGTTCCGGTACAAGCCCGATGACCGGAAACCAGCCCTGGCCAGACCCGGACTTCATGAAACCGGGTCTGAGAGGATAATCTAGAAGAGAATAGTTTTGCTCCAGCCGCCCTGTTTGTGACAGCGGCTAAAAAGGCTAAAGCCCACGGAGCCCGAACCAGACAAAGGAATGTACTGAGGAGAGTCCCAAATTGAAGAGTAAGTCGTTGCTTGCGATTTTGGCCATTGTTTCGGCCGTGTTCATGCCCCTGGCGGCCTCGAGCCAGGTCATCCACTCCCGCCACAGGGAGGCTCCCGCCGAGAAGCCCGTAGCCGCCCACAAGTATGAGATCTTTGTCGGTTACGGCTACACCAGCCTTAACCAGGTCTACCAGTCGCGTTACGGGTTGCAGGGCGTCAACGTCTCTGTGACCCGCGATTGGGGCAGATTCTTTGGCCTCACCGCCGACGGCGCCTATTACAAATACGCCCTCAATACCGGCGGCGCCAGCAGCAGCGGAAACCCCGGCAATCCCTCGGTTGATGCCTTCCTCATGGGACCGGTAGTACACGCTCCCCTCTTTGGGCGCCTCGACGGATTTTTCCGTGTGCTGCTGGGCGGCGAGCACACCGGCGGAGAGAACGCCACTCCTGACATCTCCTTTGCGGGTGGATACGGGGCCGGGCTTGACTACAGAATGTTCCATCGCCTTTCCCTGCGCCTCTCGGGCGACGACATTCTGTCGTCCTTCCTGGCCAACGCCAACTCATCGTCCTGCGGCACGGGAGCGAATTGCTCTGCGCATAGGCACGGCAACTCCCGCGCCTCCTTTGGCTTTGTCTACAAGTTCTGAGAGCTGAGGCTGGCGCCGCACGCGCTTGTCAGCCCGCCATCACGGTCAAAAGCCCGCCCAGCTTGTTGGACGGGCTTCTGATCCACTGCCTTCGTGGATTGTGACCTTCCCTGTTCCCTAATTCCTGTTCCCCAAGACCGACGTCCTGCCAATCAGACGCTCAATGCGCTTTTGCACCGGCGGATGGGTGGAAAACAGGCTGGCAAATGTCTCGCCGCTGAGCAGCGGCGCAATGATGAAAAGATGCGCGTTGTTGGGCGAGGCCAGCAGTGGAACCTGGCGGCTGACGGCGGAGATCTTCTCCAGCGCGCTGGCCAGGGCATAGGGATTGCCGGTCAGGTGCGCTCCGCTGGCGTCGGCCTCGTACTCGCGCGTGCGCGAGACCCACAGCTGAATCAGCGTGGCCGCCAGAGGGGCCAGCAGCAGCATGAAGAGCGCGCCGATGCCGCCGCGCCGCCGCCCGCCGCCGAACCAGAAGGCCATGCGGGCCAGTATGGTGATTGCGCCGGCCAGCGTGGCGGCAATCGAGCTGGTAAGAATGTCGCGGTTGCGCACATGGCTCAGTTCGTGCGCCAGAACGCCTTCCAGCTCTTCGTCGTTGAGCAGGTTCAGAATGCCGTGCGTCACGGCCACAGAGGCGTGCCGTGGATTGCGCCCGGTAGCGAAGGCGTTGGGCGAGTCGGTGGGAATCACGTAGACCTTGGGCATCGGCATCCCGTCCCGCGTTGCCAACCGCTCCACCACCGCATACACCCGCGGCAACTCCTCCCGCGTAACCGGCTGCGCGTTGTACATCCGCAGCGCAATCTTGTCGGAGTAGAAGTAACTGATGAAGTTCATGACCGCGGCGATGCCAAAGGCCAGCAGAGCGCCGTCTTCGCCGCCATAGTAACCGCCGGCCAGAATCAGAAGCAACGTAAGTAAGGTGAGAAGAAGAGTCGTCTTGAATATGTTCATGTAATTTGCTCCCTATCTCTATTGTCGCATTTGATGCAAGTTGTCGGCAGTCAGTGATCAATGGTCAGTGATAGTGATCGACTGGATGCCCCATCAGCGCAGCGCGGACTGTCCCGGTTACTTTCGCGGGCGCGACGCAGGCGGCACAAGCCCCGCCACCCGGTAGTAAACCACAAGCTGCCCGTAATGCTCTCCGGCGTGTTCGAGGTAGAACCAGGCCTGCTCGTATAAGCGGGTTTGCTGGTTGTTCCAGGGATCGACGACCAGTTCGTTCATTCCGCTGTCGCCTTTGCTGGCAATCACTGCCGCGCCATCGGCAAAGGCCTTGCGCACGTACTCCGCCACCGCCGCCTTGTTCTTGAAATCGGTTCGCTTAGGCTCGTCGAGGTGCGGCTTCACGCCCTTGCCGAGCTCAACGAAGATATTAATGCCATGGGCGGCGTGGATAAGCTGTTCGGCAAAGCTGCGTTGAGCGGGATTGGGCTTGAAATCGTATTTGTCTTCGGGAAAGTCTTCGGCCATCGCGGTCAGTTTCCGTCCCACATAGTTCCAGTAATTTAACAGTGTTTGTGAGGGACTAAGCGCGGGAGCTGGAGCGGCAGGCTTCGTCGCCGCTTCCTGGGCGCTGGCTATTGGAATCACCAGTGCCGCCAACAGGATAAAAGCAAATTTCTTACCTAAAACTTTCATGCGAATCTCTCCTTGCCTACACTATATTGCGTTGACCTTCGTCAGTGGATTCAGGTCATCCATGCGGCCCCAAGACTGGTGCCGGTCATGATCGCGACTCCGAGGTCCATCGGCCAATGCGCCAGAATCAGCGGCGACAGCCGGCGCAGGCGCAGATAGACAAGCATCCAGGCGACTAGAAAAGGGGCGAATATGAGAACGCGAAAAGCAACATAATGCCAATCGGGGACGAAGGGAATCATGAAGTGCTGTGCTATGAACCAGAACCCGGTGATGGAAACGGCGATCCAGGTGCGGCCGGTGAGCGCCTGCAGCCGCGGCAGAACATATCCGTTGTAGGTCATCTCTTCCGTTGCCGACTGGATGATCCACCACACGGTCAGCGTATACACCGTGGCCCAGATGGGCAGGGAGTGTCTCTGCAAAACGAACTCCATGGGGATTTTGGCCATGGAGCCGTAGACCAGCCAGCCGGCGAGATGACCGCCAAGAATAAAGAACGGATAGAAGAGGACCAAGAGCCCGAGCCCGAGCCACAGGTCGTGTCCCCAGCGCATTTTGATTGGCCCAATCAAGTCGCGGAGACGGATGCCCTCCCGCCGCGTGAAGTACCACATGCCGATGAGACAGCAACAATCGCTGAGGGTGCCGTAGAACATCCACCAGTTGCCCGCCATCTGAAAGGGAGCGGGGCGATGCAGGGCCAGCAAGATCAGCGCCAGCAGGCATTGAAAGGTGAACCACAGAACGGTGCGTGCCGGTACCAGCAGCAGCGGGCCGACCCACGGAATGCATCCGGCGGCGACGCGCTCCTGGATTTGTGAACGCGCGTTTACAAGGATAGGAACTGAGTTTTCGATTTCGCGTGCAGGCGGCATGCTAATCTGTCACCAGCGAAAATCCTACCACGAGCCGTACGCGAGGATTATTAACAAGTGGGCTTCGGGGCCGTTCATTTCATACAGATTGCATAATCTCCGCAGCGCACTTTGATCCCTGACTACTGTCGCTTCATCGCCCGCTTCAACACCGTCTCCAGCGCTGCCTTCAACTCCGCGTACTCCACCGGTGTGACTTTGCCGGTGATCTTGTCGCTCTCCAGCGTGAAGATCTCTTCCTTGAGGGCGTTCATCACGGCCGCCTTCTTGGCCGCGGGCGAAGCCAGTGCCTGCGCCGCTCCGGCATCGTATCCCGCTCCCGATGCCGGACTGCGCAGCATGAAGGCCGCACCGGCTGCCAGCAGCAGCACCAGTACGCTCAGAATCCACCACTTGTACTTCGACAGTGGATCTGGTGTGTTGATGGGGTTGGCCATGCCTCCGCCGGGCTGCGTTCCGGGGCCCCCGGCTTCCTGGCCGGAGTCGGCTTGCTGGCCTTGTCCGCCACCCTCATCGCGCGGGATCGATCCCGTGCCCGAAACGGTGAACTCCAGCGGCTTGCCGGGAACCGCGCTCTTGGCCACGTAGGTTGGCAGGCCTTCCTGCGGCGCGGAGATGAACGTCGACCCAGCGCCCGCCGCAAAGTTCATGCTCTTGGGCATCATCACCCACACGGTTCTGGCCGGTATCGTCACCTGCGGGTGGAAGGTGAACTTGCCGCTGTATGGAACCATGTATTCAAGCTGGAAGAGCGTGCTCTTTTCGCCTTCGTCGGGCTGAATGGGGAAGTCGAACGAGTAGTGGCCCTTGGGGCCATCTGCGTCCAGCTTCACCGTGGTGGGCAGGCTGCTCGCTCCCGGACGTTGCGCGGACGCGCCCTCCACTACTGCGTCCTCGGGCAGCACAATCTCAAAGCTACGCTTGCTCCACTGCGTGCGCGGAGGCATGCTGTTGTTGTGAACCGCGTACCGCTCGATTACGCGCAGCTGCCCACCGGTCGTCTCCACTACGCCAATCACGTCCTCATCGATGAGCACCCCATCGACCTTGGCGGCCACGTCATATACCCCGATGTCGCCCGCCGCTCCATTCTCCGGCGCGCCGATAAAATAAGTCGCCCCCTGGTGAGTCACCCGCACCAGGTAATTGCTGCTGCCTGGCTTAGTCAGCTTGTAGTGCCCTGCCGAGTCGGTGGTGGTCCTGGCCACCTCGCTCATCGCCGCCTGCACGTCCACCAGCACCACGGCATCGCTAGCGGCCGGCTTGCCTGTAGTCTTGTTGGTCACCGTGCCGGTGATTTGAGCCTGTGCCCATGTGCTCGTCAACAGCAAGCTCAGGACAACGGTGCGAAAAATAATCCGGGTCATTCTCATAATCGTTTGAAAATCCTCTTGTGAATTGCTGCAAATTGCTGGGTGCCCCACCCTCGCCGCGTTTTTGTTTTTGCGGCTATCGTAGTCCCCGGCGAGCGATTTTTTGCTCGCTGGGGTGACCTAGGGTGGGAAACATTCACGCCTGCTGCAAAATCTCAATCTCGGTCATCAACCGCGCCGCCTCATTTTCCAGCTGCGCCCGCTGCGCCTGGAACTCCTTTTCAGGATACTTCCCCGCCTTGAACTCGAAGTTCAGGTCACGCAGGTTTTCGTTGAGTTGCTCCTTGCGCTCTAGCAGGTAGTCCAGCCGCGTCTTCTCCAGTTGGCTGGCAGAGACCTTCTCCGGCCAGAAGGTGTACGCCAGCAGCGCAATCAGCAGCAGTCCCCCGGCAATCAATCCCTGCGTCTCCGTCATCGCTTATATCCCTCCACCGTCGCCGGCACTGTTCCCTATTCCCTGTTCCCTGTCCTCTGGCTGGGCGTCAATGCCACCAGCGTGCCTAGCACCATCACCAGCACTCCGGCCCAGATCCAGCTCACCAGCGGATTCAGAAATGCCTTGATAATCGGCTGGTCGGTGTCGGGGTTCGTGCCCTCATACACCACATACAAATCCCACGCGACAACCGAGTGAATCGCCACCATGGTCTGCGGCTGTCCGCTGGCCATGTAAACCCGCTTCTCCGGCGCCATCTGAAACAGCACCTTGCCGCCCTTCCGAACATCGAGCAGCGCGTAATCAGAGGTGTAGTTGGCGTTCGAGTCCTCCGTGAAGCCCATGCACTCCAGCGAGTACGAACCAATGGCCAGCTTGTCATGCAGCGCCAGTTCCTTCTCCTCGCTTCGGTTGAAGGCCGAACCCGCCAACCCAATCACCACAATCACCACGCCGATATGCACGATGTAGCCACCATAGCGCCGCGTGTTGCGCCGAATCAGCAGATATACTGCGGCAAAGATGTTTTTCCCGCTCTGCTTCGAAATCACCATCGCCCCGCGCAGAAATTCCGAACCAACAGCGGTCAACACGCCCGCCGCGAGCCCAAATGTCACCAGCGCGTAAAAACATCCCCGATCAAATGCCCCGTCGTGCCACGGCCGCACGCCCGCAAACAGGCAGGCTATTACCGTGACCCACAGCGCAATCACCGGCAACACAAAGTTCCGCCGTATGCTCCTGAACGATGTGGCGCGCCACGGCAGCAGCGGCCCCACGCCCATCAGAAACAGTAGAAACAATCCAATCGGTATGGCCACGCGGTTGTACCACACGGCGTCCACCGTCACCTTTGCATTCTCTATGTATTCGCTCAGAATGGGGTAAAGCGTCCCCCACACAATCACAAAGCAACCCGCCAGCAGCACCAGGTTGTTGAACAGAAAGCTGGACTCGCGGCTGATCAGCGACTCCACGCGCTGTTCGCTCTTCAGGTGGTCGCGCTGCAAAATGTAAGTGAATATGCACGTCGCCAGCACCATCACCATGAAGATCATGAACCAGTAGCCGATCGGCGACTCCGCAAAGGCGTGCACCGAGCTGACCAGCCCGCCGCGCGTCAGCATCGTGCCCAGCATCGTCAGCAGAAACGTGGAAAAAATCAGCCACACGTTCCAGCTCTTCATCATGCCTTTCTTCTCCTGCATCATCACCGAATGCAGAAAGGCCGTTCCCGTCAGCCAGGGCATCAGGCTGGCATTCTCCACCGGGTCCCAGCCCCAGTAACCGCCCCAGCCCAGCACGGCGTAGGCCCAGTGCATCCCCAGAAAGACGCCGCAGGTCAAAAACAGCCAGGTCACCATCGTCCACATGCGCGTAATCTTGATCCACTTTTCGCCCGGATAGCGCATCATCAGCGCTCCCAGCGCAAAGGCGAATGGCACCGAGAAGCCCACGTAGCCCAGATACAGCAGCGGCGGGTGAATCACCATCTCCGGGTACTGCAGCAGCGGATTCAGCCCATTGCCGTCAGCGGGAATCTGCCCCTTTAGCAGCGCGAAGGGCGGCGCGGCAAAGTTCAGCACCACCAGAAAGAAGACCTGAATTCCAGCCAGAATCGCGCCCGCATAAGCGTAGAGCTTCACATCGGTCTTATGCGTCAGCCGCAGCACAAAGCCGTAAGCCCCCAGCAGCCACGCCCACAACACCAGCGAGCCTTCCTGCCCGCTCCACAGCGCGGAAAACTTGTACCAGCCGGGCAGCGCGCGGTTGGAGTGCTCCAGAATGTAAGTGATTGAAAAATCATTGGTAAAAACCGACCACACCAGCGCAAAAGCCGCCGCCGTGATGGCCGCAAACCCCGCTATTCCCGCCCGCCGCGCCGTATCCGCCAGCCGCTCAGGCGAGATTCTGGCCGGCTGCCCCGTGGCCAGCAACCGCAGCGCCAAAGCCCCCGCCAGCAGGTTGTAGGCGGCCAGCGCCAGAGCGATTAATAGTGCAAAACTGCCGAATAATGCCATCAAGTCACCGCTATCAATTCAGTATGATTCCTGCTCGTCGCCCGGAAGCCCAGCGGCCTCCCAGCCTGTCTATTCTCAATCCATCATAGTCGCTTTTGGTGTGATCTGGCTCACATTATGGGCAGACAGAAAAAGTCCCCGTGCCCCATCCATCCGCGTTTTTTGCGGATGAGTGGGAAACCACGAAATCAGCCGGTCGATTTTTCAGGCCGGGTGCCGGATGTCCCACCATCGCCGTCCTGAGCGAAGTCGAAGGATTGCGTTTTCTATTCCCTGTTCCCTATTCCCTGTTCCCTGTTCTTCTCACCCAAACAAAAACTCCTTCTCCCTCAATTCTTTGATACTGTCCCGCAACTTCGCCGCCCGCTCGAACTCGAACTTCCGCGCCGCCTCCCGCATCTCCGCTTCCAGTTTCGCAATGTACCCATCCAGTTCCGCCTGGGTGGCAAACCCCTCCGGCAGCCCCGCTGTCTCTTCCTCGGCCACATCCCCGTACTCCGCCTTCAGAATCGCAGCCAGCCCCATCTCCACCGGGCTGATAATCGAATGCGGCGTAATCCCGTTCTCCTCGTTGAATGCCCGCTGAATCCTCCGCCGCCGGTCGGTCTCATCAATCGCCCGCCGCATCGAATCCGTCACCCGGTCCGCGTAAAGAATCGCCCGCCCCTCGATGTGCCGCGAAGCCCGCCCCATGGTCTGAATCAGCGAGCCCGCCGAGCGCAGAAAACCCTCCTTATCAGCGTCCAGAATCGCCACCAGCGAAACCTCCGGCAAATCCAGTCCCTCGCGCAGCAGATTAATCCCGATCAGCACGTCGAACTCGCCTTTGCGCAGCCCCGCCAACAGCTTCACCCGCTCCAGCGTCTCAATCTCCGAGTGCATGTAGCGGCAGCGAACGTTCACCTCCGTGTAATAGCCCGCCAAGTCCTCGGCCATGCGTTTCGTCAGCGTCGTCACCAGGACTCTTTCGCCGCGCTTCGCCCGGTCGCGAATCTCTCCTAGCAAATCGTCGATCTGCCCCTTCACCGGCCGAATCTCCACCTCCGGATCCACGAGCCCCGTCGGCCGAATCACCTGCTCCACCACCACGCCAGCCGACTTCGTCAGCTCATATGGCCCCGGCGTCGCCGAAACATAAATCGCCTGCTGCACGCGATTCTCAAACTCCTCAAACCTCAGCGGCCGGTTGTCCAGCGCCGACGGCAGCCGGAATCCGTAATCCACCAAATTCTGCTTGCGGCTCCGGTCGCCATGCCACATCCCGTGCACCTGCGGAATCGTCGCGTGGCTCTCGTCCACAAACAGCAAAAAATCTCGCGGAAAATAATCCAGCAGTGTCGGCGGAGCCTCGCCCGGCAGCCGCCCGCTGAAGTGCCGCGAATAATTCTCAATCCCGTGGCAGTAGCCCATCGACTTGATCATCTCCAGGTCGTAGCGCGTCCGCTGATGAATCCGCTGCGCCTCCACCATCCGCCCCTCGGCCTCTAGTTGCGGCGCCCACGCGTTCAACTCCTCCATAATCGACTCAATCGCCTGCGCCTTCGTCTCTGGCTGCATCACATAGTGGCTCTTGGGATAAATCGGCAGCCGCGCATACTTCTGCTTCACCGTGCCAAATAGCGGATCGATCTGCGCCAACGACTCAATCTCGTCGCCGAATAGCTCAATCCGGTAAGCCGTCTCGTCATACGTCGGATAAACCTCGATCACGTCGCCGCGCACCCGGAATGTCCCGCGCCGGAAATCCGTATCATTGCGCTCGTACAAAATCTCCACCAGCCGCCGCGTTATATCTTTGCGGCTGATCTTCTGCCCCTTTTCCAGCAGCAGCAGCATCCCGTAGTAAGCCTCCGGCGAGCCCAGCCCGTAGATGCAGCTCACCGAACTGACAATGATCGCGTCCCTCCGCTCAAACAAACTCCGCGTAGCCGAGAGGCGCAGCTTGTCCAACTCCTCGTTGACCGTCGCTTCCTTCTCGATATACAAATCCCCTGCCGGGATGTAAGCCTCCGGCTGGTAATAGTCGTAGTAACTCACAAAGTATTCGACCGCATTATTGGGAAAGAACTGCTTGAACTCGTGATAGAGCTGCGCCGCCAACGTTTTGTTATGCGCCAATATCAGCGCTGGCCGGTTCGACTGCTCAATGATCTTGGCCATGGTGAAGGTCTTGCCCGACCCCGTCACCCCCAGCAGCACCTGGTGCTTCTCCCCCGCCGCCAACCCCCTCATCAGCTCGTCAATCGCCCTCGGCTGATCTCCGCGCGGCGTATAGCTCGTCACCAGTTGAAAGTCCATGGCAAGCATTATAAACGAGCGGCGAAGATTGAGCGAAACTAGTAACGATAATCACAGTCTTGCAGCGTGGCGCTCTGTGAGAATATTGCGGGCATGAGCAATTTTTGGAAGGCAATTGTATGGATATTTTCCAAGCTCTGCGTTTGGGGCGTTGTCGCCGTAGGAGCTCCATTGGTTTATGGCTTAGGGGTTGGGGCTCTTTTCGGTGATGAGTACATTATTGCGTCTGTTTTGTTCTCTACTGCGGTCGTTTGGATAACAGCTAAGGCTCTCACTTGGGAAGAGATGAGAGGACATGAAAACAGAAAACTTATTAGTGGTGTGTTGATAGTGTTTGGGATCGTGATCGTTGCTATTTCGTTACTGTGGGTAAAACATCGGAGCAGCTCAATCGTACATCCTGAAGTGACACCGACATCAGAAACTCATTTAGGTAATGCGGGGGCTACTGGAGGATCGGCAGCATTGAAGCCAGGTGAAGGTACCACCCCCGATAAACAGCTCGTAGTTAACCCGTACGTCGTGAGCCCTATACTGAAAACCCATTCGGTCTCTTCGCTGTCACCAAAATCATCGGCCGAGCCAGCACCAGCAGCGCCAAATCAAAATACGCCTATAGTGCTAATAGCAAATATAGTAAATCCGAAATCTCCGGCAATAGTTGTTGAAAATACGTCAGACAATGTTGCTGAGGGTATCACATGGGAACTCGTTCTTTACAGAACTAGGGATCTGGCTTTCATGTCGTTTGCAACACAGAATATTGGCTATGTCAAACCACACTCCACAGGGGCTAAGTATAGTATGGATTTGCTAAATATTCCAAAGTTAACGGATGGTGATCCACAAATAATTAATGGCGATGTATTTATCGGCACTCTAGCTGTTGATTGTCCGGATTGTAGGGGAAATACCTATATTGTGCAATTTGTGTGGGGTGAATCGGGATGGCTATATGAATTAAAGGATTATCATGGAAAGCTAGCAGTCGCGAAGGATAATACAAAAGAAGGCAAAGAAGCATATATTGAGGGCCTTGATCGTCTCATTCCTCCCAACGATAAGATTCGAATTCAGTAGGAATTTTAATAATTTGGGTACTGGATGCTCTACGTCTCGATTTTGAGAACTTGGATACAATGCGCCGATTTCGGCACCATCGAAACCAAAATCACAATATAAGCGTATCGGCAATTTGCCAAATACCCCGCCTTCGCCGCTGTTATCCTGAGCGGAGCGTAACGTAGTCGAAGAACCTGTATCTTGAAACTGCGGCGAAGGCGGGGTATTTCCATTTGTGACGCGCATCACCTACCAGCCCGCTCGCCAACCCCCATACTCTCTCTCAGTTGATGTTTTCACTTCACCTGCTGAGGTGTTTTTATGAGTTCCAACACATCCCGCCGCGAATTTCTCTCCACAGGCCTCTCCGCCGGTTTGGCGCTTCCTGTCCTGGGTGCAACCTCCGCCATGGCGCTTGATCCTCAGTCCGCCAAAGCCGCCGTCCCCGCCAAGCTCGACTACCGCATCCTGGGCCGCACCGGCCTCAAGGTCACCACCGTAGGCATGGGATGCATGATTACCTCGGACCCCAGCGTCATCACGCGCGCCGCCGACCTGGGCATCAACTACTTTGACACCGCGCGCGGCTATCAGCAGGGCAACAACGAGCGCATGGTGGCCGCGGCCCTGGGCGCTCGCCGCAAAGACGTGATCATCTCCACCAAGTCGCACGCCCCCAGCAAGGAAGAGTTGCAGAAGCATCTCGAGACCAGCCTGCGCGAACTCAACACCGATTACATCGATATCTGGTTTCTCCACGGCAAAGGCAGCCCGGACGAGATCGCCGATGACCTGATCGAAGTGCAGCAGCAGGCCAAAAAGCAGGGCAAGGTCCGCTTCACCGGCGTCAGCACGCACAGCGGCCAGCAGCAACTGCTGCCCTGGATGGCGCAGAAGGGCGTCTTCGATGTCGTCCTGACGGGCTACAACTTCACCATGGGCGTCGACATGGACAAGGCCATCGAAATCGCCGCTAAGGCCGGCCTCGGTGTGGTGGCCATGAAGGTGATGGCTGGCGGCCTGCGCCGCATGAAGCCCGACGACCCGGCTTACAAGAAGCTCACTCAGCAAGGCGCCATGCTGGCGGCGCTCAAGTGGGTCATCAAAAAGCCCAACATCGCCACCACCATTCCCAGCATCACGGACATGGACCAATTGGACGAAAACCTCAAGGCCATGTCGAATCCCCTCTCCTCCAGCGAAGAAAAAATCCTCTCCGCGCACCTGGATGCCATCCGCCCGCTCTATTGCCGCATGTGCGGCCAGTGCGATGGCGACTGCCAGAAGGGCCTGCCGGTTGCCGACGTCTTGCGCTTCCTCACCTATGCCGACGGTTACGGCCAGTTCGCGCTGGGACGAGAGCGGTTCATGGAGTTGAGCGCCGAACACAAGGCCGTCCGCTGCGGCGATTGCGACCGCTGCACGGTGAATTGCCCTCACGGCGTTCAGGTTTTTCAGCGCATGTCCCGCGCCCAGGAGTTGTTTGCGTGAAAGCCGCCGCTGTGCTGCTGTCCGTCCTGTTGACGGCGGGGTTGGTCCGCGCGCAGGTTGCGCAGGTTGCCCTCGACTGCCATTTCGCGCCCGGCTGGGAAGCATCTGTCCCAGTCCGCCAGTACGCCGCCGATAATCTCTACGACTACAAAGATGGCGCGGCAGACGGCTACCTGAGCTACGGCTTCGCGCGCATGACAACCATCGACTGCAAGTCGGGAGTCGACATGCTGACCATCGACGTTTCTGAGATGAACGATCCCGATGCGGCATACGGCCTCTTCACCGCCAACCGCGACCCCCGGCTGCCCATCGCCCCCATCGGCATGGGCGGCCAGATCCAGCCGCAGAGCGCCACTTTCGCCAAAGGCATCTACTACGTCGAAATCACCGAAGTTGCCGACAACCCCGAGGCCGATCACTCTGCAGTGATGCAGGCCTTCGCCTCCGGCATGAGTGCGCGCCTCCAGGGCCGCGAAACCGCTCCGGAAGCTTTGCAGTGGTTCCCCAAGGAAAACCTCGACTCCGTCCGGCTTGTCCCGGAAAGTGTACTGGGATTAAAGCTGCTCAAGCGCGGCTACGTGGCGAAGTACAAACAGGGTCAGGCATTTGTCGTGCTGGAGGCTACTCCGGAATCCGCCGCCGATGTCTTCAAGAAACTCCGCGAGCACTTTGACGGCGCTGCGCCGGTGCAGATCGACAACGAGGCATTTCAGGCCAAAGAGCCTTATCTCGACGGAATCTGCTTCTTTCGCAAGGGGCGTTTCATTGCCGGCTACGCCAACCTGCCTGATGCGACCCAGGCCGCTGCCCTGGCCGCCAACCTCGCCCCCCGCATTCCATAAGGGTCCGCCGAAGGCCTCTGCCTGGACGGCCAGTCTTACTCGCCCTCAATGGTCTGCGCAACCAGATAGCGCTCTAAGCCAAGCTCCTCGATCTGGTGCAATTGGGTTTCCAGCCAGTCCCCGTGTTCTTCCTCGTCTTTGAGCAACCGGATAAAAAGATCGCGCGAGCCGTTGTCTTTTTCGTCGGCGGCGATCCGCGCAGCCTCGTTGTACAGGGCGATGGCTCCAAGCTCGGCCTTCAGGTCGGACTCGATCATCTCCTTGACGGTCTTGCCGATCGATAGTCCCATCGGTTCCATTCTTGGCGCTGCATCCAGAAACAGGAGGCGCTCGATGAGAGCCTCGGCATGTTTCATCTCGTCGATGGACTGCTTTTTGATGCGCTTGGCAATCCGCTCGTATCCCCAGCTCTCGTACATTTCCGAGTGCACAATGTACTGGCTGATGGCTGAGAGCTCCTCGCGAAGCGCGCGATTCAATTGTTCAATGACCTTCGGGCTGCCTTTCATGACTGGCATTCTCCTTCTCGCAAGCATTCTACAGGAGGCAGGAACAATCTGTAAAAACCCGGTAATTTGAGGGCGGGCAACACCCATGCTTATCACCTAGCCATTGCAAGTGCGCGGTTTCTCGACACCACGGCCACCGGGAGTCAGCCGAAGGCCTCTGCCTGGACGGCTAGTCTCTGCGCTACAATGCTCTCAATCAGGGAGGTTCCATGCGCCGCATACTTTACGTCGTTCTCGCCGCTGTCTTAACCGCTTCGTTCTCCGCACCGCTGCTTGCCCAGGGCGCTCCGCCGCAGGTCAGCGCCGACCAGCCTTACACCATCGAGTACTACTACAAGTGCCAGTGGGGCCATCAGGCCGAGTTCCTGCATCTCTTCCTCAAGAATCACTATCCGCTGCTGCAGAAGATTCAGACCACAGGCCGCATCCTGTCGATCAAAATCGAGTCGCCCGCCTACCACACCACCGAGGACGGCCGCTGGGACTATCGCGTCACCATTCGCTACAAAAACTCCACTGTAGCCACCACCGCCAACCCCGACGAAGAGTCCTTCAAGAAGGAACTTTGGCCCGACCAGGCAACTTACCAGCAAGAAGAGCAGCGCCGCTTCGAGATTCTCCTCGCCCATTGGGACCTGCCGGTTACTGACATTACACCGCCAAAGTAATTCAGGCAGGTTGATTTAGTGATTGGCGGTAATCCAGAATAACAATGCAGATTCAGCTTGCAATCGAGCAAGCTTCGGCTATACTGCTGTCAAACTCCGAACGCCGTTGATTTTTGCAATGAAAATCAGCAGCTCACCCCCAAGGAGATCCCCCATGCTGAATCGCAATCGATTATCATGTAGCGCCGGCCTGTTAGCCGCCGCTTGCATGCTTGCGTTGGTTTCGTTGGTTCCTTGCTCCCGTGCGCAAGCTCCCATCCTCAGCCAGATGTCACCTGCCTCGGGCGAGCCCGGTTCGCAAGTTACTATCACCGGAGAAAAGTTCGGCTGGCAACAAGGTAAAAGCACCGTCACCTTCGGCAAGGTCCCGGCGGATATCAAACAATGGTCCGATAACAAGATCACCGTTGTAGTTCCTAATGAAGCCCCTGTCGGTCCCGTCGATGTCATGGTAACCATCGATAACCTGAAGGAAGATCATCCGGGAAAATTCATCGTTAGTCATGTGAGCCCGGATCATGGCCCGGCAGAAACCCCTGTGATCATCACCGGCAAAGGTTTCGGCAACAAACAGGAAACGGATAATATACGAGGCGCTATCTTCTTCGGATCTATGGAAGCTAAGGATGTGTTGCGTTGGTCGGATGAGCAAATCGTGGTTGGCGCTCCCGATCCTGGAGCGGCAGGCAACGCGCCCTTGAATGTCACGTTCAGAAAAATCAAGGCAACTCAAACAGCTTGCAAGTGTGAGAACTGCAAGTGCCAGAACAAAGAAAAGCCTGTCACCGTCTATTCCGTCTTAGTTTCTTACTCGGAAGGCACGTTCACGTTGACCCAGGGCAGACCCAGGCCTGCAGACAATACGCCGCCAAGAGCAACCATCAGCCCGCTCTCAGGCCCCGCTGAAACAATCGTCAAGATTACCGGATCGGGATTCGGCAATGATCCCAGGACCAACAGTGTGTTATTCGGCGGAACACCGGCGACTGTTTCTGACGGAAACTGGAAAGACACTGAAATCGACGCCATTGCGCCTGACCTCAAGGCTGATAAGAAGGTCGATCTTGTGGTAACCATTGTGGACGGAAATAAATCGACGCTGTTTGATGCTGGGATTTTTACGGAGACCGTGCCCGTGGCAACAAAGGTCGATCCGTCTACAGGCGCTGCGGGAACGCTCGTTAAAATTACCGGCTCCGGCTTTGGCAAGGAACAGGGGACGGTGTCCTTCGGCGATAAAGATAAGGATGTCTCCAAGATCATTATATGGAACGATTCCGAAATCGATGTCTACGCCCCGGACCTGAAAGGCGACACCGCCGCTAAGAATGTCATTATTACTTTAGGCGGAAGCAACCCGAAGAAGTTGATTGCCGGCACATTTACAGAATCCCCTTTGATCACATCCATCACCCCCATCAAGGGAGTGGCCAGCACTCAAGTGACCATCAACGGCAGAGGCTTTGGCAGCGATCAAGGCAAGAGTTCGGTTACCTTCGAGGGGCAGCCCGCTACCGTCGCCGCGACAAAAGGCTGGTCGGACAGCCAGATTGTTGTTACGGCGCCGGACTTGAAGCAATTGGATAATTTCGATAAACAGAAGTATGGCATCGAGGCTAAGGTCTCGGTATCCGTTGTGGGTGAAAACAAACAGACCACTTCGGCGGACGCCCCCAAAAACTTTACGGAAACCCCTCCGCGCTGGTCGGATAAGGACGAGAAGCCCCTGGATATCAAATTTGTGGGCGGATTTGAGCAGGGCTTCCAAAGCGCGCAGTCGTCTACCTCGGATGGATTTTTGGCCGTCTATGGCCGCGCGCTCTTTCTCCAGGACACCTTTGGCCCGTTTTACTCGATCCGGTTGCAGACGGCTCCGCAAGCATCAGGAACTTACGGCGTTGTCTCCTTGCTCTCCAATCCATCCGGTGCGGTGACCACGCAGAGCCTGCAGACCGTTGGCTCGGCGGTCGATCTCTCGCTCGGCCTCGAGTATCAAATTCCGCTTGGCGCCCGTCATTGGCAACGCACGCTCGGAGTCATCGCTGGCGGAGGTTTTGTGACACCCTTGCAGGTGAACTCAGTCAGCGCATCCTACGTCATGCCGGCCTTCGGCACGGTCGAATGTACTGAACTGCAAAGCAGGCTCAGCGGCGTGCTCAGCAACCCCGTCTTCGCGGGAATCAAGGCGAACACTGCGCCAACTTCGACCTCCTGCTATTCCAACACCATCACCAGCACCCCAACGGCGGTCAGCACTTTGGCATATGCCGCTCCCAGTCAGCCGAACTTCTATCCCAAGTATTTCGCTGGATTGAGAATCGTCAACCGCTTCGCTGGCGCAACAGGCCTGAAGCAGTGCGACGAGCACAATCCCTGCGAGCGCGGTTTCGTTGACTTTACTCTGGGCCAGAACGCCAGTGTCTCCGGTGGATCGTTGAAACATCTGATCGCAGGAGTTGATTCGATTTACCCCTTGCCGGTGCCAGGTCTCAATTTTATCTATCTCTTCGGCTCCACTTCCGTGCGCCTCTATAATCTTCCTCCAGGCCTATCCCCCTTGATTCTTACGGCCTCGCCGACATCTGGATCGTCAACCCCGCCCGCTAGTCCAAATCCAGCCGTTCTCGTCCTGCCCTTGACCCAGCCGGACCGCGACTTTTACAGGATTGGCGCCGGAATCAACTTGAATAATATTTTCAAAGCCCTGAAACCCAAGGCCGCAACCAACCCGTAACATCCAGCCGGAGATTTGCGGCGCCAGAGCACAACACCGGCGCTGCAAGTTTCTCCACACCTCATTCCTTGTTTCGCCACTGCCGCACCAAATCTTCCGCCGCCTCAGCCCACTCCGGAAACTCAAACTCAAATCCCGCCTTCAGTAGCCGTCCGGGAACAGCGCGGCAGCTCTGCAACACCAATTCTGATTCAGTCCTCATTAGAATCGCGCCAAGCTTGATGGCCAGCCACGGCGCAGGTAATCCGTTAGGCACTTCCCATGCCCAGCGCAAAGCCGCCATGAACTCCCGATTGGTCAGCGGCGTGGGCGCAGCCAGGTTGAACGGTCCATCCAACTCCTCGTGCTCCATCAGAAACTCCACCGCCCGCGCATAGTCGGCCTCGTGAATCCATGTCACAAACTGCCGGCCGTTGCCCTGCTTGCCGCCCAAACCCATCCGCACCAGATTCGACAGCACTCCAAAGGCGCTCCCGCCCGTAGGGCTCAGGACGATTGCGCTGCGCAGAGCCACTTTGCGCGTGCGCGGCGTCTCCGCATCAAAGAATACAGCCTCCCAATCCCGGGCCACGCGCGCGGAACAGCCCCGCCGCTCAACCCATCGTTCCGCTGGCCCTTTCACATCATCCAACAGTTCATCCGCGTCCAACTCGCACGTTTCATCCATCGGCAGATCGACTCCATCTTCGTCCAGCACGCGCCTGTAGATGGTTGCTGCCGAGGCGTTCAGCCACAACCGCGGCGGCTCGCTGAGTCCGCCGATCACCCTGCCCAGCAGCCGCGTGCTGCGTATGCGCGACTCGTAGATGGCCTGCCGGTTAGCCGCATCATAGCGGCAGTTCACGCTGTGTCCGGCCAGGTTGATACACACGTCGGCGCCTTCCAAAAACTCCGTCCATGGGCCAATCTCCTCCCCATCCCAGTGAACCGTCTGCCATTGTGCCGTGTATGGAGCGCGGGTCAGCACCGTCACCCGGTGGCCGCGCTCGGTAAAGTAGCGTGCCAGCGCGTGGCCCACCTGTCCGCTGCCGCCGGGCAAGACAATTCTTAACGAGCGGATAGGGCGCAGTGTCTCGGTAACAATCGTATACATGAATTCAGCTTACGGCCTCGGACTCAACCTTGTGCAGAAAGCCTGATGGTGGGTGGATTTTCTCTAAGAACCATCATTTTCGCCGTAGCCCAAGGATGCTCAGGAAAAAACTGCTGCAGATAATCTGAACACCCAGGGTTAAAGAAAAAACCGCAGGCATTACGATGCGCAGCATGTGCTCGGTGTCCAGTGGGCCGAAGCTCTCCTTGGCCCAGCCGGAGACAGCGAAGATCGATCCGCAAATCCCAGCCGCTACCAGCAAGCCACCGGCGACAAGGCCGGTTTCCAGCGTGATGTATCGGAAAACATGGTTGAGGCGCGGGTCTTCGGGCAGCAGGTGCTCGGAGATGGCAAACACCTTGGTGAACACGGCAAAGGCAACAAGTTGAAAGCCAAGAAGTACCGAAACAAATGCATATAAAAGCGTATGCACGTCGAACCCCACGCCGTGAACAACTCGCGGCCCCGGCAGCAGCCACGCGCATCCGGCCAGCCCCAGCAGGATTAAAAGAGAGCCCGGGTAAAGGAAGAGCCAGCGTGGGCTATGCAGCAGCATGAAGCGCAGATGCCGCCAGCCGTCGCGATAAGGCAGCAGGTGCGGCGGGCGCGAACGCCCATCAGGCCTGAGAACCGTTGGCGCTTCGGTCATCTTCAGCCCCATGAGCTTGGCCTTGATCACCATCTCCGAAGCGAATTCCATCCCTGTAGTTCTTAAATCCATCTTTTGAAAGGCGCTCTTGGTAAAGCCGCGCAGGCCGCAATGAAAATCACCCACTCCCGCGTGAAAAAAAAGTTTTCCAATGGTAGATAGAATCGGGTTCCCTATATAACGGTTCTTCCATGGCATCGCGCCCGGCTGGATGCCGCCCTGAAATCTGTTTCCCATCACCACGTCATACCCAGCACGCAGCTTTTCGACAAAGGCATCAAGGTTCTCGAAGTCATAGCTGTCGTCAGAGTCGCCCATGATGCAATAGCGCCCGTGCGCCGCGTTCACCGCCCCATACAGAGCCGCTCCGTAGCCGCGAATCGGAATATGAATCACGCGCGCGCCAAGCTTAGCTGCTATCTCCTGGGAACCGTCGGTCGAGCCATTATCGCCAATAACGATTTCGCCGCTTATCCCCGAACGTCGCAGATAACTCTGCGCCTTCTGGATGCAGGTTGCCAGGGTCTCCGCCTCGTTCAGGCAGGGCATGACGATGCTTAGCTCTACATCCATCGATCGCTTCCTCGCGTGCGCTTGAAAATCTCTGTTAAGTCTGCATTGTGTCAGGGCACGACTTCGCCGGGGTCCCCATCGACAGGTCTTCGTCGATGGGGTGGGGCTTCAGTCGTGCCGTAAAATGACTAAAAATGACGGGCTTTAGCCCCTGATGGATTATAGCCAAATTCTGCTGAACTATTCTTGAAACATGCTCTTTTAAGGCGCAAGATAGCAGTCATGCGGTTTATTTCCGCTGCTAGCTCGCTGGACTGAGCGCCGCAGGCCAGTCCGCCGGCGAATCCACAATCACATCCGGCGGGTTTGCCGACAGGCTCTCGGGTGCAAGCCCGAAGGTGCATCCAATGCACCACGCTCCTCCATTCCGCGCCGTCTCCACGTCCACCTGGCTGTCGCCGATTACCACCGTCTCATCCGGCTGCGCGCCTGCCTCTCTCATCAGCGCTTGCAATCCCTCCGGATCGGGCTTCTTGGTCGCGAAGCTGTTGCCGCCGTAAATATTCAGGAAGTATGGCGCCAAGCCCAGCGCCGCGCAGATGTCTCGCGCCGGGCGAACCGGCTTGTTGGTCAGCACCGCCATTGCCCTCGCCGGCCCTCCTACCTCGTCGTGCAACTGCTTCAGCGCCGCCAGAGCCTCCAGAACCCCCTCGTAAGCATAGGTATAGTCCAGCTTGTGCTCGCGATAGTAATCCAGAAAATACTTGTGAGCCTGGGCCAGCAGCTCTTCATCCGCCATGCCGCCCGCGGCCGCAAACGACCTGCGCACCAGCATCATCGCGCCGTTGCCGATGAAGCCGGCGATGATCTCATCCGCCAGCGGCTCGCGCCCAAACCGGCTCAGGGTTGCGTTCACGCTGTTGCACAAATCCTGCGCGGAGTCGATAAGCGTGCCATCCAGATCGAAGACCAGCAGTTTCAGCCGTGTCACCGGAAGCGGGCGAAGAATGCGAACCATGTTTCCAGTGTAAAGGAATTGCATCGCCCTTCATCATCCCCATGGACCGGTGCGATGATAAATATAGAGTCCGGCGCGCGGCCATCGCGCTCTTCATAAAGGAGCATCTCCGTGAAAAAGCATTTCTCCATTCTTGCTGCGGTCTTTGTTTTTCTTCTTGCCTCTGGATGCCTGACTGCTCAACAGCCAGCGCAAACAGTCGCCGCCCAAAAGCCGGCCACGCAGCCCGCCAGACGTGTCAGCGTCTGCGCCCCCGCCGAGCGCATCACCAATTTCGACGTCCTCAAAAAGCAGCTCCGGCAATACCATGAATGTACCTGCACGTGCGGCTGCTACGCCAAGGACCTTGACCACCAGGCAGACCGCGCCATCGCCATCCTGCGCGCCCGCGCCGCCCATCGCCGCCCCAACGAAAAACTGGCCCTCGTGCTGGACATCGACGAAACCTCGCTCTCCAACTACGAGGAGATGGCCAAAGCCGACTTTGCCTACGACAGCGCCGTCTTTCACTCCTGGATCAAGGAAGCCAAAGCTACTGCCATTCCCGGCACCCTGCGGCTTTTTCAGGAGGCCCAGCGCCTCAACGTCAGCGTCTTTTTCATCACCGGCAGAGCCGAATCCGAGCGCGAGGCCACCGAGCGCAATCTCCGCGAACAGGGCTATCAGAACTGGCAGCAGTTGTTCATGCGTTCTCCCGCGCAGATCTCCCAGCCGGTGCAGATCTTCAAATCCGGCGCGCGCGCCGCTGTTGCCGCACAGGGCTATCGTATGGTGCTCAATGTCGGCGACCAGTGGAGTGATGACAAGGGGAAACCCCAGGCGGAGTTCTTCGTAAAATATCCCGACCCCTTTTATCTCATCCCGTAGCAGAAGAGTATCCAGGACAAAAAAATGGCGAGGCCTCTCTGCATCAGGGCCTCGCCGGAAGATCAAACTTGTGCGCCGGGATTCTGTCCCCGGGTCATACAATATGCTGTCTACTGCCCGCTGTTAGCTGTCAGTGAATGCGAATTGCTCCCGAGCCGGTCTCGACGCGCACCGTGGGGCCGCCGCCGTTGATTTTGCCCACCACATGATGCCGGCCCAGATCTCCCTGCGTCAATATTTCGTGGTCGCATTGGATGCCGCCCGACCCCGACTCGGCATTCAGAGTGATTCCAATGTTGCTCGTCCAGAGATCCACGTTGCCCGAGCCGGTCTCCAGCTTCCAATCAGACGTCGGCATTCCGCCCACGTTGATGTTTCCCGATCCCGTCCCGGCGCGCAGACCGCCGCGCAGGTTGCGCAGCTCAATGTTGCCGGAGCCGGTCCCTGCTTTCACGTCGCCCTCGCCTGTCTGCTCGGCGTAGATGTTGCCCGACCCGGTCTCTGCTGTGAATCCGCCCTGCAACCCGGTGGCGTGAATGTTGCCCGAGCCGGTGCTCAGCTTCGCCTTCTCGCCCACGCCCTCTACGGTAATGTTGCCCGAGCCCGAGCCGGCCTCAACCAGCGTATTCTCCGGCGCCTGAATCTCGTAATCGATGCTGATGTTGTTCAGCCTCTCGTGATGCCCGCCGATGCTCACAATGTTGCCCGTCTGCTCGATGGGCGGGTTCGCCGCAATCTCCTTCACCCGCTCCTCGCTCACGCTCCAGCCGCCCTTCACCTTGCCGAAGATGTGCACCTGGTTGCCCGCGCCGCGTGTCAGGTGAATGTTCCCTGACCCGGTCGAAACCGATAACTGCACCTGCCCGCTCACGTTAAGCGTGCGCTCAAACGTTGCCTCCGAAGCCAGCGCCGTGCTCGCCGCCAGCCCCAATGCCGCTGCTGCCAGTAAAAGTTTCTTCATCGAATGCCTCGTTTCTCAGATATTTGTGCCCAGAAATCAGGGAAATGCTGACCAGATACAGAAAATAACAATCGAAAACTCAGACGTCGGCCTACAGTCTTTAGTCAACCAGACCAGCCTCCGCCCCTCGCTCTTCCTTCCATACGTACGACATGGCATCTTGGTTCCCGGTTGCAAAAGTTGCCGCAGGAAACCTACTCCCTACTACCTACTACCTACTCCCTACTACCTATTCCCTAGTCCCTACTCCCTATTCCCTACTCCCTATCCACTGACCACTGTGGAAGTGCTATCCTCACATTCGAGATGTCCGGTCTCTCTCTGCTCCAATATGTCGCCGTCGGCCTGCTCATCCTGGCCAACGCCTTCTTTGTGGCTGCCGAGTTCGCCCTGGTTTCCATCCGCGGCACCCGCGTCGAGCAGATGCTCGCCGACGCCGTTCCCGGCGCCCGCGCCGTCCGCCGCCTGCAGCGCGAGCTGGACGATTTTCTCGCCGCCATCCAACTCGGTGTCACCCTCTGCTCCCTCGCCCTGGGCTGGATCGGCGAACCTCTGGCCGCCTCCACCCTCATGGGGTGGTTCAGCGCTCTGCCCTTCGCCCAGGCCCACGCCCTCCTCTATGCCCACATTGTCGCCGTCACCCTCGGCTTTGCCCTCATCACTTACTTCCATGTGGTGGTTGGCGAACTGGTGCCCAAGTCCCTCGCTCTGCGCCGCGCCGAGGCTCTGGCCGTCGCTGTCGCCCCGCCCATGCTGGTCTTCATGGCCCTGACCCGCCCCGCCGTCCGTTTCCTCAAAGGTTCGGCCGCCCTCATCCTGCGCGGCTTCCATATTCCCCTCACCGAACGCGCCCAGGTCCACTCACCCGAGGAGCTCCAGCTCATCGCCGCCGCCGCCCGCCGCCTCGGCGTTCTGCCCCCCTACCAGGAGGCCCTCATCCACCGCGCCCTTGAACTCGAGGATGTGCCCACCCGCGAGATCATGACCCCGCGCCAGAAAATCTTTTCCCTTCCCTCCAACCTCGCCGTCGAAGCGGCCACCGCCCAGGTCATCGAGCACAAGCGCTCTCGCGTCCCCGTCTATGACGAAACTCGCGGCCCTGAGCACATCATCGGCGCCGTCTACTCCAAAGACCTCGCCCGCCTCATGTTCTTCCGCTCCTCCAAGCCGGTCGATAATCTTACTCTCCGCGACGTCATGCGTGACATCCTCGTCGTTCCGGAAACCAAATCCGTCCTCGACCTCCTTCGCGACCTCCAGCAGCGCCGCCGGCCCATCGCCATCGTCGTCGACGAGTACGGCTCCACCGTCGGCCTGGTCACCATGGAGGACGCCATCGAGCAGCTTACCGGCGAACTGGAAGACGAGTTCGACGCGCCCGCTCTCCCCGTCCTCCCCACCGCCGACGGAGCGTTGCTCATGGACGGCGGCCTCAACCTCCGCGACCTCGAAACCGAGATGCAATGGGATCTGCCCCGCAAGGGCGGCATAGAAACCCTTGCCGGCTTTGTTCTCATGCGCCTCGGCCACATCCCCAAAGTCGGCGAATCCATCACCTACGAAGGCCGCCGCCTCACCGTAGTCGAAATGGACAACCGCCGCATCGCTAAAATCCGCGTCGAGCCCGTAGAAGAAGCGCCGCCGGCTGCTATCGATCCATCCTCCAGCGATCAATCAAAATAAGCAGGGTTTCCCATTCTGAATTAGCCAACACTCTTCGGGTGCCCCATCCTTACGCGTTATTTGGAAGTGGGTAGGATGCGATGACGAATTTGGGGCGTTGTTCCCTTTTGAGCGCTGTGAGAGAATTGCGGGGAGAACCCCATGAGCGCAAGCCGGAAGATCGCTGCCCTAGCTGCGACACTGTGGCTCGCCACGTTGCCATTGGGCCGAGCGCAGCCGGTCACTGTCCGCACGATGGGACCGGATTTACAGGTGGGGGTTCGCACCTTTGTTTCCGGCGACGCCGCAGTAAGCGCCTGGTCCGGAAACGACAGACATGAACTGGCTCCAACCTTGCCGGAGGTCGTACATTGCCAGGGCAGCGCAAAGCTCAACGCCGCCGCACCCAACGCAATCCTCTGTTTAAAGGCGCTGCGCCGCGACGGTCTTGCGCTCGAAGGAGTGGTGGACCTCGCGCCCATCGCGCGGAATCTTGACGCATCGACCGGGATTGTACTCTGGCTGGATTGTCCTCGCCTGGGATTTGAATCCACTTCGATGGCCATGACTGAGAAGGGAGGGGGAGCAGCGCGCCTGATCCGTTCGATCCGCTTCGAAGCCGGCAGCGCGCCCCCGGCGATCCACATCCGGTTCGGCTACCGGCTTGATCAATTGGCAGGCATCTATCTTCCCCTTGTAGCCCTGGCGCTGGTGCTGACGCTGATTGCAGCCATCATGTCGCGAGCGGGGCTGGCGACCCTGAGCCGTTCCGCGGTCCTGCTGGGCACCATCGCCTGGATGAGCGCTGCCGCGCAACTCGAGGCGGATGGCCCTTTGCGAATTCTGCTGTACGGAACTCCGTTTGCCAACCTCGCTCTGCTCTTCGTGAGATTCTGGCCGCCGCTGCTCTGCGTTGCGATTGGGGTTGCGTTCGGTCGCAGGATGCGGGCCGGCCAAGCCGAGGGCGGGAAGGCCGGCGATATATTGGTGAGCCTGGCAGTCATTCCTCTGTTGTTGACCTGTGCCGCGGGAGTTCTACTGTCAGTTGGGCGCGGAGAATGGATGGATGCAGCGATCTGGCTGGCAGCCACGCCGATCATCTTCCTTCTGCGCCGGTCCTGGCTTCGAGCCAGCGGGCGCATCAGGGTCAGGCAAATAAGAAGCGGTGAACTCAAGGAGCGTGTGACGGCGCTGGCCGCCAAAGCAGGATATCCGCGGGCCAAGGTTTATATCTATTTCTCGAGGCGCTCCAAGTTATGGAATGCACTTGCATTGCCGCGCAGAGGCATCTTATTCACAGCGCCTTTGGTCCAGTCGCTAAGCAGGCGTGAAGTGGACGCAATTGCAGCACACGAGCTGTCGCACTCTCGTCATTCGTATTCGCGCCACGGGATGTGGACGGCCCTGTGTCTTGCGATGATATTGTGCGAAACGCCGGTAACAACCCAGTTGCTTATATGGCCCGGCGGATTGTTCGCAGCCATGCTATTGCCTGTCGCGGTATTCTTTGCCTCTTTGTATAGAATGCGTAAGCGCGAGTTTGCTGCCGATGCCGGCGCAGCGGCACTCACAGAAGATCCGCGAGCGATGATCAGCTCGCTGGCCAGAATCGCTCGCAACAATGGTACGGTCAATATGAACGGAGTGGCTGAGTGGTTCTCCACCCATCCGTCGACTCCTACGCGAATCCGCGCCCTGGCCGCCGCGGCAAAACTGGAAGCAGCAGAGGTGGAGAGCTTGTGCAGCAGCGACGATCGGAGCGACTCCTACGAGCTCCCTCAAGAGAAGGCTGGCAGGGCAAGCTTCGTACCCCGCTGGCGCCGAATCCTGGCGCGACCCCGGTTAATGGGGAGATTGATTCGTAAACGAGCGCGTGACCTTATGCTCGATGAGTGATTTGCCCTGTGCGCAACGGTCGGAAGCATTTGCCGGGCAACCCAGAGCCATTCTTGCCGCTCTGCCGAAAGCCTCCTGAGCGATACCGGGGTCCCCGGCGCATGATATTTGTGCGATGGGGTGGGGAACCGGGGTCCCCGGCGCATGATATTTGTGCGATGGGGTGGGGAACCGGGGTCCCCAGCAACTCGGGGTTCCCAACGAGCGATTGTTGCTCGTTGGGGTGAGGAATGTGATCTTTGCTTGCTGGGGTGGGTAAGTCGAAGAGTCTCGCTTCCGAGGCCTGGTAATCCCATTCGTTTTTCCCCCAACCAGCCCCGGATACAATACTCAGCTTGCCAGTGCCTCCACCACCGCCTCGGGATGCCGTGCAATCACCGTCAGATAAGCGCGCGCGGCGCGATCCGGACGCCGCCGCCCCTGCTCCCAATCCTGCAAGGCGCGCGGGTCGAGTGCAAACCGCCGCGCAAACTCCGTCCGGCTCAATCCCGTCTCGGCCCGCACGGCCCTCACATCCACATCCAGCGGCAGCGGGAACTCATGCACTGCCGCAGGTTTAACATTGCCCTCGGCAATCTCGGCCGCCTCGCGCATCGCCTCGACAATCTTATTCGCCACATTCTTCCGCTTCATTGACTGATCCTCCGTGCCTTTGCCGCCGCCTTGATTGTTGCGGCAAAACCCGCAACCTCTCGCTTTTGCTCGGATGTTAGGTTTGCCTGCTCGTTCTTGCCGTAGAGTTAAATCGCGTAGAGCGGATTCTCTTCGTCGTAGAAGTAGTAAATCACCCGTACTCCGCCGGATTTTCCTTTGCCCCGCGCGGCAAATCGCATCTTGCGCACCCCGCCCGTGCCCGGAATCTCATCGCCTGATCGTGGATGGAGCGCGAGGTAGAAAAGCAACTCCTCGTGCTCCTCCGCTGAAAGCAGCTTCTCTGCCCGGCGAACAAAGGCGCTGGTTTCGACGACCGTCAGCAGGGATACTTCCACTTAATGAGTATGCGGCAATGCCGCACTCGTGTCAAGTTGCCGATCCCTCTTCCCTATTCCCTGTTCCCTGACCCCTGATCACTATCCCGGCCAGTCCCCGCACCGCAGGTGGCTGGGCACTGACCACTATTCCCTATTCCCTACTCCCTATTCCCTATTCCCTGTTCCCGATTCCCTATTCCCTATTCCCTGTTCCCTACTCCCTAGTCCCTAGTCCCTAGTCCCTATTCCCTGTCTTATCCCCGTCTCTCGCGCCATAGAAAAAACTCAGCAACTCTCGAATTGCCAACAATCCGAAATCAACTTTATTCCCGGATCGAAGGGCGTTTCTCGGAGTAATTCTCTGAAACTGGCTCAACCCGAGCTCAATGAGTGCATTGCCCTGTTGGCGTCAGTTGACATTGAGTGTGATTACCCCTCGTCACTCGATCTCTCTTTGAATGTCTTAGAGTTGATGTTCGTCTTTTCCGGAGAGCTTCAGGAAGTCGAGGGTTGGCGTAGCTTTATTAGGAGCGGTGATCTGAAGCAAAGATCGAGCAACCCTCCGGCTATGGGCAAATGCTCAGGATGCTGTTAGACAGTTGCTCTTGTGATGAATGGTATGTGCCGAACACAAGTCTTCGCTTCAACTTGTAGCTGGATCTGAATCAGCAGCGGTTCGAGGAAGGCAAAGAGAGAATTGCACGACGCCTCTGTTATCCGCGACGCGGGAACGGCCGTCGGAGGTGTTGGTAGGGTGGTTGAATCTGGTGCCCAGATCTTTCGAACCTGCCTGCAATGCGCCGACGCGTTTCTGCATTGCGCCATTTGCGGAGAGACCTTCACAGAGGCGCGTCGACCAGTGCGCTTGCGCTGTGCGGACTCTGCCCGGAGCCGGCGGGAAGTGTCAATGGAGCCATGTTGTCCGGCGTCAGAATCTGCGGATGCTTGAGAGCGAGAGGATAGCGGCCCCATACGAGATAATCGACGAATACTCCCCCGGCGATGTACGGACTAATGAGGGCAAGGGGAACAACATATCCCGATGTGATGAGCGACTCGGCAATACTCTTGTTTGATCTGCTTCGGCGGCGATAGCCGGGAACCTGCGGAATCTCGAACGCCGCCAGTTGCGTCTCGGGGTGCTTGCGCGCGTAGCGCAGCAGTTTGTAGGTAACCTGCCTGGGGGTGGTAATCCCCGCGTCGGGAAGGATGCTGCGCAGGAACGTGCGTGGAAAATAGAAGTTCAAAATGCCGCTGTTAAAATCTGCGCAATTACTGTAAAGCAGGTTGAAGCGGGAGCGGTTTGCCCCAGCGTTCATTCGGGCGATCAGTGCGTCGTCCTGCCCTTCGGAAGTTGCAAACCGGAAAGCATAGATGCGCCGCTCATACGCCACGCCCACAAATTGACTCCACCCTCTTTGCACGTCGCCACCCCGGGGCACGTCTTTGCCCAGGCTTAGCAGATGAGCCTCATGGAACTTGTCGCGCAAGCCGGTTACAGTTTCGCGATCCGCGCGTGTGGGAACCTCGGAGGCGCTCTCGACGGCGTAGAGGTAAGGAAGCAGGGGCATCGCTACCCAGTCGTAGTCTCCGATCCCCTGGTAGCGTGTGATGACAGCGCCAAGCTCGCCCGGTGCGCAGCGACGCAACTTTACGGGAGTTTCGGCGCAAATGCGCCGGAAATAGACAGCATCGTGACCAGTGGGGTTCAAGAAGCCAAAGAAGCCGTACGGCTCCTCCATCAGCAGTGCGGCCTGCGCATGGCTACGCGGGCAAACCGGCGATAAGAGCGCCAGGACCGTGAGAAAGAATGGAATTGCGCGGTGGGCGCACATCAAAGGCATGGATCCCCCTCGGCCCGGTTGCTCCTTTGCCATTTCTAGTATGCCATGGAACCAACGAAGAAAAGAAAACGCGGAATGGGATCCGCATCCGAGGCAGCGCCACCCGGCGGTGGCGGATAAGATATTCCCCAAAAACATCCCGCTTTCACAAGTTGCGTTTGCACGTTACTCCTGAATCACCGGCCACTCCAAAATGACTACCACTTGTGCACTACCCAACACGCCTACTGCGCGGAAGCCGTGCTTGGTGCCGGGTAGTTTTGGTAGCAGCAATGCGCGCTAATGGGCGGCAGAATTCACTCCAGCCAGAATTCCATACATTAGAACAAGAATCTATGTAACGGTTTTGTCTTCTGCTCGTTGCAGATTCTCCCCGGATTACTCCCCGAAAGTCGGCTTGTCGTAAGTGTTTGCCGGGCAACCCAGAACCATTCTTGCCGCTCTGCCGAAAGCGTCCGCCCCACCACTGGGTACTGACCACTGACCACTGACAACTAATCCCTATTCCCTGTTCCCTATTCCCTATTCCCTACTCCCTGTTCCCTGTTCCCTGTTCCCTATTCCCTGTTCCCTATTCCCTATTCCCTGTTCCCTGTTCCCTATTCCCTACTCCCTGTTCCCTGTCTTATTTATCCCCATCCTTCGCGCCGGTAAATGGAACGCTCGGCAACCTTCAAATTGCCGGCAATCCTGGAACAAAGTCATTCCCGGACCGAAGGGCGTTTATGGGTACGAATCCGCTGAGTTTCAGCGGCACTTTGGGTACATCACCGAAGGCACGGCTTCTGTTTGAATTGAGGCGAGTAAGCTTCTCGGGAAGCTGCTATTGGTGAATCGAATTAGTAGCGGGGATTCAAATACTTCTCAGCCGGAAATATTCCAACCGGTCCTAAAGCCAAGTGCCCTATTGAGCGCAAACGGCCCACAACTCGCGACACCGATGGATTGACATACATCAGGAACTTTGCGGTTGGCCCTCTGCGTTGAAGGTCTGGACACCTCGGTTGTCACAACCGTTCTGTTTGCCGAATCAGCAAGTGCGTATGCAATTAGGAAAGGATCGCGCCCAATCTTCTCGACCTCGTCATCGTGGAGGTCGGGAGCATAGCCATTGGTAACAACGTACTGAACGAGCGTAGCGTCAACTACCTCATCGAAAAGTAAAGCGGCCGCGATGTCAGCGCCGCTGAGCCAGTCGAGAAGCAGGTCGTCGTCCTTTCGTCCGGCCTTAATCTCTTCCATAATTTCGCGAGGAATCTTAACCTGGTTTGATGCGGCTTGATGGTGCATCCAACTCCAAAACTCAGGGATCTGGTCGATCGGATAGTAAGAACTATTTGCAGTGATCAGCACGTTTGCGTCGAGCAGGTAGAGCATCTAAAGGCTACCTCGCATTCCTGCCATAGAAATCAACGGGTCAACATTGCGGGGCTTGACGCCGAGTACTTGTCCCGCTTTCGTGTGTGTGAGAAATCCTTCTGCTAGCGCGTTCTTCACGAGGTCCAAAAGGGCATGTCCGAGACGATGCCTCTTCACCACGTAGTAGCTCGGTCCGCCGTCGTTCCCATCCTTTGTTGTCGGCCTCGCTTGTGCTAAATGCCACTCTTCTTCGTAGTAATTGTCCAGTTCCCGCCATCTTGCGTTTGTGATAATGCCTATACGGAGGAGCTTGTACGCGACCATCGGTCGGCTGACATTTCGCGCGTTGGCGAACTGGGAGACCGCCTCGATAGTTTCCTGAAAGGATGCACGATTTAGGAAGCGCAACCCGCTCATCTCGGATCCGGGCAGCAGCATCTCACCCGCGACATTGTTGCAATAGCTCTCAATCTGAATGTCGGCGCTGCCGCCGCTTACGCCACTGGTACCTAGCCACAAATGCGTGAGTTCATGAAGCACCGTGAAGGCCCACGCAACGTGGGCGTCCTGGTCGTTGACAACAACAAACGGCGCAATCGGGTCAGCAATGGCGTATCCTCTGAAAACGCTGGCGGGAATATTTGTTTGATAGTTGCCCAGGTTTCCCAATAACAGCACAAATGTTCCCGATTCCTCCACTTTCTCTCGAAGATAAGTGAACGCAGAACGTACGTCCGTTTGTTGTCTGAACTCAGTTAGCGAAAAGCCGAGTCTATCTGCAATTCGGCGTGCCAACTCTGCAACCGGTACATCCATCGTCGCTGACGCAATGAAGTCCACCCGTCTTGGCTCGGTTTGTTCGAGCAGATCCTTTACGACGCTTTGCCGACCACGAATATCCCGGATTAGGGCGTCGAGCGTGGGGTCATACTCTGGTGCTTCGAAGCCGGGAACCCTACGGAAATCCTCGCCTCGGTCGCCCGTACGCGGTGGTTCGCTCAGATAGAAAACCAGAAGAGAGCGGTGATAAGTATGCGACATCTTTAGCAAGACACTGCGCGACGGTTCCACTTCTCCAGCTTCGATTGTTTGTAGGCGCTCCGCCGCTGTGCGGTCACGCGTGTCCTTGAACCCGAGCGCGTGCGCCGCTTCATCAACTGACAGGCCCGCCTTTTCGCGTGCCCAGATCATGATTTGAGGGTTGAGTGCCATCGCATTTGATACTAGCTCATCAGGAGGATACTGTCGCACTGATGATTCAGTATGCGCCGAAATTGAGTTCGCCCCCGATTTCTTCGACGCATCGCCTATTGACTAGGCTTGCACTAGCAATCTGAGTTTCAAAGGCACATTTGGTGGACAGCATGCACTAACTATATAACTCTCATATGTTTACAGGAGAACATTAGGTCCGTGATCGATCGCGCTACATCTGGAGGGTACTACCAATTTAGATAGGTCCCGCGAAGTCGGCTTGTCGTAAGTGTTTGCCGGGCAACCCAGAGCCATCCTTGCCGCTCTGCCGAAAGCCTGCCCTGAGCCGAGCCGAAGGGGTCGCTGGCCCCACCACAGGTGGCCGAAGGCGTCCGCCTGGACGGCTAGTCCACCAGACCAACTTTCACCTGTTGCCTTCTACACGTACCATGTGACCGGATATGTTGACTGTCAACATATCATCCCCAAAAAACTAATGAGGGATTTGCAGCCATTGGTCCATTTTCCGGTGAGCTATACCTCCCCAGTGTTCGAAAAACCGGTGAGCTATAGCTCACCATTTTCCAATCTTCAATCCACCCAAAATCTGTCCTCGCCCGACTCAAAATTGCCCAATTTTTCGAAAGAAAAACTGCCCGTGTACATGATGAATTTATGGCGTGATCGACGTCGATTTAGTCGCACTTCAGGTCAACAATCTCTGCCTCGAACTCCCCATCTTTACTTACAGTTAGCAACCCCACCGTCACCGGCAGCCGGAACCTCCGCGGCCCGCACGATCCTGGGTTGAAGTACAGCACCCCCTTGCGCCGGTAGAAATTAGGCACATGCGTGTGTCCGCTGAGCACGGCGGCAAACTTCCCCGCCGCCGGGTCCAGGTGTAAAGTGTTTAAATCGTGCAACATATAGACATAGCGGTTGGCGATCATCACCACCTCGGTCTCCGGAAGCTCGCTCAGTGGCCCTTCGCGGTCCATGTTGCCACGCACCGCCGTCACCGGCGCGATCTTGCCCAGTTCCTTGAGAACAGAGGACTTGCCCACATCTCCCAGGTGCAGAATCCGCTCCACCCCCGCCAGCGCCTGCGCTGCCTCCGGCCGCAGCAATCCATGTGTATCGCTGACCACGCCGATCTTCATCGAGCCTCCGTTCTGCGTTTGTTGCCTGAACAGAACAAGAATACCGCGACAGTGGCATCCAGTTGGGGTTAAATGAGTTATGCACATTTCACGGCAGAGTTTCGTTCTGTATCTGGCGCTGGTTGCGCCTGTAGCTCTGACGCAGACGCCCTGGTCACAGCCTTCGCAGCCGGCAAACACTACAGCCATCCAGGCGGAGGCATGGCAGATTATGCAGCTTGCCAATCAGGCCCGCGCACAGGCCGGAGCCGGTCCGCTCCAATGGGACGCGGCTTTGGCCACGGCCGCCCGCCAGCACTGCCTACGCATGGCCGCCGAGGGTTCAATCTCTCACCAGTACGCGGGCGAGCAGGATGTCTCCGCGCGCGCCGCGCAGGCAGGAGCCCACTTCAGTCTGATTGAAGAGAATGTGGCACTTGCTCCCACTCCCGCCGCGATTCACGACGGATGGATGCACTCGCCCGGCCACCGCGCCAACCTGTTGAATCCACAGGTGGATCACGTCGGCATAGCCGTGGTGGCGGGCCGCTATGGCCTCTACGCCGTGGCAGACTACGAACGCGCCGTGCAGGTGCTGACGCAAGCCCAAATTGAAGCCCAGGTTGCCGGCCTGATGCACGGCGTCACCATCCTGCCCGACGCCACCCTTGCCCGCACTGCCTGCGTCGCGGAAGGTGCGCTTCCTCGCCCTGCTTCCGGACCAAGACCCCACTTCGCCATGTACTGGGAGGACGCGCAACTGACCCAACTGCCTAAGGATCTGACAGATGCGCTGGCCACGGGAAAGTTCCATAAGGCGGCCGTGGGTAGTTGTTCGGCGCAGGGCGATGAGGGCTCCTTCACCGCCTATCGCATCGCCGTGCTGCTCTACTGAACATCGAGTTCATCATCCAAAGCCCTGAAAATCCTGCCAAAACTCCGGCCACGGCTTGCGCGGTCCCGCGCAGAGAAAAATATCCGGGTGGTCCTGGCTCTCTTCGTTTTTCACGCCCTCGGAGTTGCCGTTGTGGCCAGCCAGGCGGCAGGAGGTAAGATTTGTCTCCACATACTTGCTCGACAGTCCGACCACGATGAGCGTGGCCGGAGGTTGTGCTGGATAGCCACGCAGCCATGCGGAGTTGGTGCCGCTGATAGGCATGGGCAGGTGGTAGGCCGGGCCCAATATCTCGATTGCGCCCTGCTCTCCGTAGTTCCCGACCAGGATACCGGCACTTGACCGCTGCTCTGGAGGCAGGGAATCGCGGATGCCGGCAACGGTCTTGACCAACTCGGGCCAGCCAATCTCCTCGCGGAAAGCATCGTTGGTGTCCAAGGCAAAATGCATCAGTGGACCGGAGGCCGCCAGCGGCAATGCCAGCGCGCAACCATACGCGCCGGCTACTGCAATCCCCTGGAAGAAGACAATCTTTACTACCCAGCGCCACAACTTCGACAGTGTCGCCACCCATCGCTCGCCCTCGGCCGCTCCCATCGCGATGAGCATGGGATACGCGGGCGCGAGGTAGTAGAAAAGTCCCTTGGCCACCAGAAAGAATGCAAGAGGAAGCAGATACATCCACGCCAGCGGACGATAGCGCGGGCTGCGCAAAAAGCATATCAGCCCGCCAATCCACAGCGGCGCCGCGTATAAATTCGTACAAACAAAAAATTGCTTAAACCAGAATTGATTCGCTCGCCCCTCCCCCACGTCGCGTATGTGAATGAAGTGAAGGAAGTGGTACGAGATGAAATCGTGGCGTATCTGCCAAAGGAGGTTGGGCAGGAAGATGAGCAGCGCAATTCCTGCGCCGCCTAACAACCACCAACTCAAAAGAAACCGGCGAGCGCGCGTCAGCAAGAACCCGCAGAGCAGCGCTAGTACAAGAAAGCAGATGGTGTACTTGGTCTCCAAGCCGATCCCGACGACCGTGCCAATGGCCAGCCACCAGCGCGGGTTCTCCGTCTTCAGCAGGCGGATCGTGAAGTACGCAACCAAAATCCACCACAGGTAATCAAAGGTGCCATACTGAAATTCCGTGCCCTCGAAGAGCGGCAGCGGCGAAAGCGCTACCGCCAGAGCGGCCGTGCCTTGGGCCAACCGTCCGCCGCCCAGCTCCCGCACCATCAGCCCGGTAACGACAATCGCCGCCGCCTGCGCGAGGACCGAAAAGAGTCGCAGCCCCACCATCGAGAGGCCAAAGATTTGAAGGCTGATGCGCTCAAGAAATGGTGTCAACGGCGGATAGGCCACGAATCCCCAGTCGAGATGCCGCGCATCGCTCAGAAACTGGAGTTCGTCACGGTGGAAGCCGTAGCGGCTGTTGGTGGCCAAATGAACAAGCGTGATAACAGCCGCTATGCCCAGCAAAATCGCCCATTCGGTCCTGCGCCGGCCGACGATCGGCTCTGATCCAGGTTCGCTCCCGATGAACGTCCTTCCGGCCACTTCCGCTGCCCCCTATGAAATCCTACGTTCCGTGGTTCGCTACAGTTCCCATGCTCGCGCTTTCTGTCCGGCGCCGTTCCAGCGCCGTGGGAACTTTCACAGAGGCCATCCCCGCCGCGGTTGCCGCCTCTACGCCCATCTCCGTGTCTTCAAAGACCAGGCAATCGGCAGGCTTTACGCCCAACCGCTCGGCAGCCAGCAGGTATGCATCCGGGGCCGGCTTGCCGTGCTTGTAGTCATCCGCGGAGACAATAGTGTCGAACTTGTCCAGCAGGCCCAGCACGCTGAGCGAGCCCACCACCGAGTCGCGCGTGCTGCCTGAAACCACGGCAAAGGGAATCCGGCCATGCTCCGTCTCGATATGCTCCAGCACCTCTGGAATCACCTTTAGCTGTGGAATCTGTGCCAGGTAGAGGCCTTCCTTGCGCGTGGCGACGTCTTCGACGGGCATCTGCAAGCCGTTGATCTTGTTAAGGTCTTCGATAATCTTCCGCACCGGTTTGCCGCCCCAGGAGTAGAACACTTCTTCTGGATATTCACAGTTCCAATCAGCCAGAACCGCCTTCCAGGCGTTGTAGTGCAGCGGCATGGAGTCGGCGATGGTGCCGTCGCAGTCAAACAGGTAAGCTCGGAAAGTGCCCGCAGGCAGTTGAAGTTTCATGCCGCGCAACCGCCTTCGCCAGGCCCGCCTTCTCCGGGCTTGGTCGGCTCCATCCTGAGAGCGTTGTTGAACCGGTTGAAGTAGTTGAAGAGGCCGATGGCGCAAAGCAGCTCTACAATCTCGCCCTCCGAGTAGAAACCGCGTAGCTCGGCAAACTGCTCGTCGCTTACCGCATTGGCATCGCGGGTGACGGTCTCAGCCAGCCGCAGGGCAGCCTTCTCGGCAGGGGTAAAATCCTTGCGCTGGGACCAGTCTGCCAGGTTGGCGAGCTGCTCGTCTGTCCAGCCCAGTCCCTTAGCCAGGATGGTGTGGCTTGCCAGGCAGTAGGGTGTCACGTTCACCTGGCTGGTGCGGACGATAATCAGCTCCTTGAGCTTCGTCGGGACCGTGCCTGTGCTCAGCACCGCACTGAAATGGGCCATCATGGTGGTGAAAATCTCCGGCCGATGGGCCATCACGCGGAACATGTTTGGCACGTTGCCACGCTGGGCAAAGGCTTTGTCGTAAAGCGCAGCCATTTCAGGGGTTACCTGGCTGCGGTCCAAACGTGAAATCCGGGACATTGGCTCTCCTGCTTCAAGCACCGCTCTGAAAAACTATCAGTTCTTCTATGGTATCGTCTGCGCCGTCATCCAGTCCGCAACCAAGCTGGCCAAATACCCCGTTGGCACTACCGCCTGCTCGCCGGCAGGGCCAAAACGGAAGTTAGACCCGGTTACACCGGTGATTTTTTTTGACGCGCCGCCCACTCTCTGCTAACGTTGTAGTGGAGAATACCTCTCAGGACACTCCTCAGTAGCTCAATGGCAGAGCATTCGGCTGTTAACCGAAGGGTTGTAGGTTCGAGTCCTACCTGAGGAGCCAAATAAATTCAATAACTTAGTGATCTAGACCACATTCCTGCTACTGCTTCGTGGGAGGATTTTGTGGGAACCCCTTTCAGTTGTGAGAGAATGGTTTTCCGAAGAAACGGCAAGAGAATGTCGCAGGTTAGGGGATTTCATTCATGAGTCGAATTTTATTCGACCGCTCCAAGTGGACGAAACTGACTGGTTGAGGGTACTTGAGACCAACCTGACGAGAACCTGGCGCAATTGCAGATATTTGGCAGCCCATATCCAGTGTATGACCGGGACGAGTAATATTTCCGCGGGCTTTGATCTATCTCGCTAGCGGACGGCTGAACCTCAAGATAGCATGACCTTACAACAAATTGCGAAAAGACCAGGCATGCAAACCCATCGAGACTATCTATGAAAAATGCTTTTGAGGTTATGAATCCCGATTTAAATCTGAGCCCCCTGACAGGGATGACCAGAAAACACTACATCGAGTGCGCCCAGTATGTGCTCCAACGGGCATTCCGGCACGTGAAGTCGTTTGACTCGCCAATCGTGTTTCCGCAGGTCCCGGGCAAGTCGTATCCCCAGCCGGATGCGCCGGATTGGCGCCATCGCTCCAACGAGTTCGAAGCGCTGGAGAGGACATTCAATCTGGCGGCCCCGCTTATCCACGTGGATCCCGATGTCAGTATCGGCGGCATCAAACTACGCGATTACTACGCCAATCACTTCTACAATGCCATGACGCCGGGGCATGTAAACAGCCTGCCCATGCCGGAGGACCTGCCGGACGCCACCTATCAGTTCACCTGCGAGTTCGGCGGCCTGGCGAAGACGCTGTTGCTGATGCCCGATGTTTTGTGGCCGTACCTGACCGCAAAGCAGCGCGATGAAATGGCCGTCACGATATCCAAGTGGGCCCATCACCGCACCACGCAGAACAATTGGCGGGTATTCAACATCTGCGCTCTCTCGCTTCTTAAGAAACACGGATATGATATCGACGACGATCTGCTGAAAAGCCACCTGCAGTGGGTCGCATCGTATCACGCCGGCAACGGCTGGTATCTGGAGCAGAGCTACAACTACTACACCATCAGCCTCTTCGTCGTTTACGGCGCGATTTGGAGCCGCACCTTTGGCCGCGAGCACTATCCGGAAATCGCTGCCGTGCTCGAAACGAGCTTTCGGGAACTGTTCAAAACGTATACCAGCTTCTTCGGCCGCAACGGCTTTATCAATATGTGGGCCAGAAGCATCTGCTACCGCCTGTGGATTTCGGGCGGCTTCCCGGTGTCGTTCCTACTCGCCTCGGAACCGCCGATAGATCCCGGCTGGGCCAGGCGTCTCTGTTCCGGATCGATTCTGCAATTCACGGGGCGGGAAGACTTTTACGAGAACGACATTCCCAGCCTTGGCTTCTACCCCCACCGGGAATTCGCGATTCAAAACTACAGTTGTTCGGCCAGCCCATTCATAATGTTCCTGCCGTTCATCAGCCTGGCGCTGCCGGAAGATTCTCTCTTCTGGACCGCAAAAGAAAATGACGGAATGTGGGAAGGATTAGGAAAACGCTCGAAACGGACTGTGCTCGAACTGCCGGGCATCGTTCTAGTTAACCACGGCAGCAGCGGCGCGTCCGAGATCGTCTCCGGCAAGGTGTACGACGACGATCACAACTACTCCAAGCTGGTGTTCAACACCCACTTCCCATGGGAAGATCACAACCCCAACGGCGGCACATCACAGGAGTATAGTTTCCACAGCCTGGATCCTCGCGATCTGAGAGGCGTGGACATCATTTTCTATCTCACTGGACGCGCGGTTGATAACACCGCATCAAAGAGCGCTGCCTACGTAACCTCGCAAAGCATTCTCTTCAACGGTGTGCGCGACGGCGTGCTCTACCGCCAATTGATCATGCGAAAACCGCCGAACAATGGAGTTGGATACATCATCGACCTCGCGGAGATCACGGTTCCCGGAGGCGTCATCCGCGTCGACCGCTGCCGGCTGGCCTTCGAGCATGAGCTAACGCTCGGCCATTTCGGCTTGCCGCATTTCGGCGGAAAGAAAGCCGCGTTGCACACTTTCGAGGACGAATTGAAGCAGGGGATCACGGCCTCGATTCCGGGCAGATCGGTGGCGATGATCGCTTACAACGGCTGGGACACGATTCAGAGTCAGGTTCACCGCGGCTTCAATGCGGAAACGGAGGAGAGCACGGTGCTGTTCGTCCATCGCAAGCGCACCGCCAGGAACCCGGCGATGGAATTGATGATTACGGCGATGCTGCACAAGACCGATGACACCCCATGGACGCCGGAAGAATTGGATCCGGTGAAGGCTATCCGGATCATGGATGTGACACCTTCTGGTTCCGTCCTCGGAGCGGAGATCACGCTGGCAGATAACACGACTCACTTGGTCGATTATAAGAATATCGACGGACTTAGAAGCTGCTGATACAGTAGGGGGAAGTCTCGAGGTTGCCCTTTGGAATACCCCCAATCAGCGAAAGCAGCGGACTTGCTGACACAATGAGAGCGAACCCGGACTGACAAGGAGAAATGATGATTACTCGTCGGGATTTACTGGTTGCGTTGATAGCCGTCGCTTGCACAATTGGGGCCTTCGCTCTTGCCGATCAGGCGCCGGTGATGGGTTCAGTCGTCTTCGACTGGAATTCAATTCCCGCCAAACCGACGGAGGTTGGCTCGGTGCGCTCGTTCTTCAAGGCGCGCACAGCCACTTTGGACGAACTGGAGATGCACGTAACGACGCTGGAGCCCGGCAAGGCCTCGCATCCGCCACATAGGCATCCAAATGAGGAACTGATCATTGTGATGCAGGGAATGGTGGAAACCCTGTCGAATGGCGAGTGGAAGCGTGTCGGGCCCGGCTCGGTGATCTTCAACGCCTCGAACCAGCTGCACGGGTTGAGAAATGTTGGTACGGGAGAGGCCATCTATCACGTCATCAACTGGAAATCTGCAGCAACGCCGGAAGCGCAGCAACACTAAGCCGGCAATGATACACAGAAAGGATTCGAGATTATGCAATTTGAGAATTTGGACCGTCGCTTCTTTCTAAAGACCGCTGGAGCAGCGGGAATGTTATCGACCTTGCCGGAAGCGGCCTTCGGAATGCACTCTGGCAGCGGGCATGTTGCGCATGAGGTTGCCGCACCCGGCGCTGACGAGGATACGAAGCCGAAATACTCCATCAAGTTTGCCGTTATCGGCCTCGACCATGCCCACATTATGGGCATCACTGCGGCCGTGATTCGCGGCGGTGGAGAGTTAGCTGCGTTCTATTCAACGCTTCCCAGGGAGACTTCCGGCTTCCAAAAGATCTATCCCCAGGCGCGTCTGACGAGGAGCGAAGCAGAGATACTGGAAGATCCATCAATTCAGCTTGTGGCCAGCGCGTCCATCCCCAATCTGCGTGCGTCGCTCGGCATTCGCGTCATGAAGCACGGCAAGGACTTTCTCAGCGACAAGCCGGCTATCACAACACTGGAGCAGCTTGCCGAGGCGCGTAAAGTCTCTGCCGCAACCGGAAAAATGTTTGCCATCATGTACAGCGAACGGCTGGAGGTGCGCGCCGCCGTCGAGGCAGGTTATCTGGTCAAAGCCGGAGCAATCGGCAAGGTGGTGCAGACGATCAATATTGCGCCCCACCAGGTGAACGCCCCCAGTCGCCCCGCATGGTTCTGGGACCCAGTGCAGTACGGCGGCATTCTGTGCGACATCGGATCGCACCAGGCGGACCAGTTTGTCTACTACACTGGTTCGACGACGGCCACCGTGACCGCCTCGCAGATCGCGAATGTGAATCATCCTGAGCACCCGGAATTTCAGGACTTTGGCGAAATGATGCTGCAGGGCAATGGCGGCGCGGGCTATGTGCGAGTGGATTGGTTTACTCCGGATGGCCTGGGCACGTGGGGCGACGGGCGGCTGTTCATCCTGGGAACCGAGGGTTACATCGAATTGCGCAAGTATATCGATATCGCCGGCCGGCCAGGCGGCAACCATATGTTTATCGTGGATAAGAAGCAGACCCGCTACATGGATTGCAGCAACGTGGTGTTGCCCTTCGGTCCGCAGTTTGTCGCCGATATCGTGAACCGTACTCACACGGCGCAAGATCAGCAGCAGGCGCTTTTGGCTGCGGAACTGGTGCTTAAGGCGCAAAAAAACGCCAAGCGTCTCAGTTTTACCGCGTAGGCCGGGGCACACGAGGGGATGTGGTGAAGATCGTGCAGGAGAAAGTCATGAGAGCCATCGGCATGAGTAAGGTGTATCCGCGTAGGTCGTTTCTGAAAATGTCGGCAGGCGCGGTTGCGGCAGCCAGCTTTCCGGCGATTGTGCCGGCCAGCGTGATGGGACAGAAGGCGCCTAGCAACCGCATCAACATCGGAGCAATCGGAGTAGGCCGCATCTCCCGAATTCATGATCTTCCGGGAATCTGGAAGTACGACCAGGCGCGTGTTGTGGCTGTCTGCGACCTCGACTCAAAGCGTATGGAAAAGGGCAAGGAGCTGGTCAACGGTTACTACGCAGCGAAAGAAGGCAAGGACTATAACGGAGTAGCCGGCTACCACGACTACCGCGATCTGCTGGCCAACAAGGACATTGACGCAGTGGTAATCAGCACACCCGACCATCAGCACGCAATTCTGGCGGTGGATGCGGTGCGCGCCGGCAAGGACGTCTATCTGCAGAAGCCGGCATCGCTGACCATCGCCGAGGGACGCGCCATGAGCAACGCGGTGACGGCGTCGGGGCAGATTTTGCAGATCGGATCGCAACAGCGGTCGTGGAAACAGTTTCACCGGGCCTGTGAGCTGGTGCGCAATGGCCGCATCGGCGCCATCAAGCACGTGGAAATCGGTTTGCCGGGCGACCCCAGCGGGCCTGAGGTGCCGCCCATGCCGATCCCTCCCAATCTCGATTACGACGCATGGCTGGGCTCCACGCCGGAGGTCTATTACACCGAGATGCGCGTGCATCCGCAACAAAGCTTCGACCGTCCCGGATGGATGCGCTGCGAGCAATTCGGGGCTGGCATGATCACCGGCTGGGGCGCGCACCATGTGGACACGGCCCACTGGGGCATGAATACGGAATACACCGGGCCAGTTGAGATTTGGGGCACGGCGGAGTTTCCGAAACACGGATTATGGAATGTTCACGGCAAGTTCCTGACACATGCCGTTTATGCCAATGGGGTCACCATGGATATCAGCGGAGATTTCCCCAATGGCATCAAGTTCTACGGCAGCGAGGGATGGATCTTCGTGACCCGGGATGTTGAAGTAACTGCGTCTGATCCGGGCGGCAAGCCGGTAACATTGCAGCCGCTGATGGCCAGCGACCCTAAGATTCTGGAAAGCGTGATTGGGGCGGATGAAGTTCATCTGTATCAAAGCGATGATCAGCATGGCAACTGGCTGGAATGCATCCGCAGCCGCAAGGCTCCCATCGCACCCGCCGAGATTGGGCACCGCGCTTGCTCCACCTGCCTGTTGCACCATATTGCCATGAAGACGGGGCGAAGATTGCACTGGGACCCTGTGAAAGAGCGCTTCCATAACGATGATGAGGCGAACAGCATGCTGTCGCGTCCGCAGCGTTTCCCCTACATCATGAGCCAGTAGAGCCTGGCGAATAGGGCGGGCGGCCCGACAACCTGCTATTCTGAAATTTGTTTTTCCACAGACAGTATCATTCGGCAACAATGAAATCAACCTTACGGTTTGCACATACAACTCGCGGAATTAAGCGCATCGACCTGGCCTATGTTCAGTTGGCGTCCAGCGAAAGCGCGCGGGATATCAATCGCGATGTGATTCTGGAGATCATCCGCTCCCAGCAGCCCGTATCCCGTGCGGATCTGGCGAGGGCCTCCGGCTTGCAACCCAGCACTGTCTCCGCGATTGTCGAGCAATTGATTGCCGAAAAGTGGGTAAAGGAAGGCGCCATTGAGCGACGGCCTCGCGGCAGACATCCTACTCTGCTTGCGCTTAACGACGGGTTGGTGATTCTGGCAGCCGATGTGCGGCCAAAGCAGGCGATTATTGCACTTCTCGATCTGAACGGGCGATTTCTTGCGCGCGAAGTTGTGCCTATGGCCTCAGACCCCGAGGGCTCGATCAGCAGAATCATCTCCTGCATGAAAACAGTGCACGCCGGACACCCCAACCGCTCCTTTGAGGGAATTGGCATCAGTATGCCGGGCCGAGTTGATCCGGAATCGCAGCGTCTGATCCTGGCTCCCAACCTGAAGTGGGGCAGCTACGACATCAAGAGCGCCATCGAAAAAGAGATGCGGCTACAGGTTGAACTGACCAATGCCGCCAATGCCGCCTTGCTTGCCGAGTTGTGGTCAGGCAAGCTCGACGGCATCCGCAATGCGGTATTGATTACGGTTTCAGAAGGTGTTGGCGGGGCCATCCTGGCCAACGGGCAGATTGTCACCAGCCGCAGCGGGCTGGCCGGTGAGTTTGGCCACAGCCCGATTGACCCGACCGGACCATTGTGTGGATGCGGACAGCACGGATGCTGGGAGGTCTTTGCCTCATCTAATGCGGCGCTTCGATACTTTGCTGAGATACGCCCTGATCATGCGCCCGTCAACTTTCATGAACTGCTCCACATGGCCGAGGAAGAAGATTCTGCCGCGATCGCAGCCTTGACTCGCCAGGCTGCCTGCCTGGGCCGTGGCCTGCGTCTGGTTACCGCTGCGCTATCCCCGGAAGTGATTCTCATCGCGGGCGACATAACCACATCGTGGGCTCGCTTCGGCCCCACGATTCAAGCCGAATTGGAGGCCACTATGCTGGCCGGTAGTGCGCCGCAGTTGGGAATCACCAACGACGGAGAATTCGCCAGGCTGCGTGGCGCAGCAGCGGTTGTTCTGCAGCGTCATTCGGGTTATCAGCGCAGGCGCTTGAGGAAGCTAAAATCACAGAACAGCATCCAGCCATCTCCAGACCCCTTGGACAATGGCAAGCTTCATCCAGTGAGTACGCCCGGCCAAAGCCAGGCAGGCATCCCGTCATGATTCGTCATGTCTTTCCTCGCAAGCTCAAAAGTATCGTCTGCGCTATGGCTGGGATTCTTTTTGTCTGTACCCAGTTCAACCAAGCATGCCCAGCTCAATCGATGCCACATTTAGCTCTACAGCACGGGACCACCCAGATCATCGTTGACGGAAGGCCGTTTCTGGTCCGGGGAGGAGAACTTGAAAACTCCTCCGCCTCGAGTTTGGTTTATCTCGACACTATTTGGCCAAAAGTGGTTGCCATGCACTTTAATACCGTCCTGGCTCCGGTTTATTGGCAGTTGATCGAGCCGCGGGAGGGGGACTTTGATTTCAGAACTGTTGACGGCCTCTTAGGTGGCGCGCGAAAGCACAATGTCAAGTTGGTTCTTCTCTGGTTCGGCACCTGGAAAAACAGTATGTCGTGCTATGTTCCTGGCTGGGTCAAGCGTGACGAGACGCGTTTTCCTCGGGTGACGCGTTCAGACGGCAGCAGTCTCGAAATCCTCTCTGCGTTGAGCTCGAGCACGCTAGAGGCAGATTCCAGAGCATTCGTTGCCTTGATGAAGCATATAAGAGAAATCGATTCCGTGAATCATACGGTCATCATGGTCCAGGTGGAGAATGAAGTCGGCATGATTCCCGAACCACGAGATCATAGCGCCCTGGCAGATGCTGCTTTTCTTTCACCGGTGCCACCTGCGCTAACAGACTATCTTTCGAAAAATCGCGATTCACTTGCTCCGCAACTCAGGGAGGCGTGGGCAACTCACGGATTTAAGACAGGTGCTAGCTGGCCGGACACGTTTGGAACCGGAGCCATGACTGACGAGTTATTCACCGCTTGGACGGAAGGGCACTTTACCGGGCAGGTAGCAGCCCGAGGCAAAGCTGTCTATCCCCTGCCCATGTTTGTCAATGCTGCGCTGGTGCGGCCCGGAAAATTGCCCGGGCAGTATCCCAGCGGTGGGCCTCTGCCACATCTATTCGATATCTGGCATGCTGCGGCGCCGGCCATCGATTTCTTGTCTCCGGACCTCTATTTCCCGAATTTTGTCGAATGGGCCAATCAATATGTCCGGCCCGATAATCCTCTATTTATTCCTGAAACCGGCCGGGTTGACGTTGATGAGATGTCGGTCAACGCTTTGTATTCGTATGGTGAGCTCAATGCCATGGGATTTTCGGTTTACGCGCCGGAATTCCTGAAATCTGAGCAGCAGCAAGCTTTGGGTAATGCGTACGCAATCATCAACCAGATCACGCCTCTAATCCTGGCCAACCAGGGAACGGGGCGGATGGTGAGTCTTCGGACTCCAGCGCAATTCGACGGTACCGTCGATCTCACCGAGCAGAAGTTCACGCTGGGCGATTACACCTTTAGCGTCAACTTCAAAGAGCCGGCGCCGATATCAGTGGGGACAAAGGGAGACACAGAGTTGCCTGGAGCGCATGGCGGTTTAATTATCCAACTTGCCTCAGACGAATTTCTGTTCGCAGGAATGGGGATGATCATTACCTATGGAGTCCACGATAGTGGTCAGTCTCACGCCGGCATCGATTCCATATGGGAAGGAAGTTTCGTTGACGGCGTGTGGGCGCCCGGTAGAAATCTTAACGGTGACGACAACAATCAAGGACGGTATTTGCGGATGCCTGCTGGCAAATTTACAATTCGCCGTGTTCGCCTCTATCAATATCATTAACTAATCTCGCATCCTCGCGTGAAGTGACGACTGCCCATCTGCTGTGTCACACTGAGAAGCGGCAGGGCCTGTAGCTCAACGGTTAGAGCAGGGGACTCATAATCCCTTGGTTCGGGGTTCAAATCCCTGCAGGCCCACCATTTGGAACGAGCATGAAGACTGGCATCATCGGCCTGCCGCAGGTGGGCAAGACATCGCTGTTCAAGATTCTGACCAAAGCCAAACTCGATGAGCACGGCCACTCGCGCCAGGAGCATATCGGCGTGGCGCGCGTGCCCGATGAGCGGCTGGACAAGCTCTCGGCGCTCTACTCGCCCAAGAAGACGACCTATGCGTCTGTCGAATTCGTAGATGTGGCAGCCATCGGCAAGGAAGCGCTGAAAGAGACTGCTTTCCTCGCCAGCCTTCGTCAAGTTGACGCGCTGATTCACGTGCTGCGCGCCTTTGAAGAAGAGTCGATTCCCCACGTCGGTCCCATCGATCCCCTGCGCGACATCAAAAACGTCGAGTTCGACCTGATGATCAGTGACCTGGCCCAGGTGGAAAAGCGGCTGGAGAGGGTGGAGAAGGATCTGAAGAAGCAGCGCACCAGTGAGCTGGAGCGGGAGCACGCCCTGCTGTTGCGCTCCAAAGCGGCCCTGGAAAAGGAGTTGCCGCTGCGCGAGCTTGAGATGACTCCCGAAGAGAAGAAGCTCATCAAGGGCTTCATGTTCCTCTCGCAAAAGCCGATTCTCTATGCCGTCAACATCGGCGAAAGCACTACGCTGGGCGACGATCTGGAGGCCGCGGTAAGCCGCTTCAAGCTGGACGAAGTTGCTCACCGGCCCAACGCCGGCGCAACAGCCATCTGCGGCAAGGTGGAGGCTGAGCTGGCGGAGATGGACGACGAGGAGGCTGCGGAGTTTCTGGCGAGCTACGGGCTGCGTGAGAGCGGGCTGGTGCGGCTCATCCATAAAAGCTATGAGCTGCTGGGGCTGATCAGCTTTTTTACCACCGGCGAGGACGAGTGCCGCGCATGGACGGTGCCGGTAGGCTCCAAGGCGCCGCAGGCCGCCGGGGCCATTCACACGGACCTCGAACACCACTTCATTCGCGCAGAAACTATCCGCTGGGATAACCTGCTGGCCGCCGGCTCCGAAGCTGCGGCGCGGGCCAAGGGAACGTTGCGCCTTGAAGGCAAGGAGTACGTGGTGCAGGATGGCGATGTGGTGCACATTAGGCACAGCGGGTAGAGTTAAATGCTTAAGCTCTCCCTCATTCTCGGCGCGATTGCCGCGCTGGCCGATGTGGCCGGCGGCTTCGTGCTGGTGCGCGCCAAGGGCGTGGAGCGCTACCTTCGCTACTTCGTCGCCCTGGGCGCGGGCTTTCTGATGGCCACCGCCGTGCTGGAGATGATCCCTGAAAGCCTGAAGCAGAGCCAAAGCCTGGCGCCGGTCCTCATCATGGCCGGCTATTGCGTGGTGCACCTGCTGGAACACACCATCAACGCCCACTTTCACTTCGGCGAGGAGACGCACCACGGCGAGTTCGTCTCGCAACGAACCGGCAACTCCGTGCTTGCCGGGCTGAGCGTCCATGCACTCTTCGACGGTGTAGCCATCGGCTCGGGATTCGTAGTCTCCAACTGGCTTGGCTGGCTTATTTTCCTGGCCATCTTTCTGCACAAGGCGCCGGAGGGCTTCACTATGGCTTCGGTGATGCTGGCCAGCGGACGCAGCCGCGCAGTAGCTTTTTACTCGGCTGTAGCGCTGGCTGCTGCCACGTTGGCCGGCGTGCTGGTGATTGGAGTGTCTCCCCGCCTAGTACTCTACGGACTGCCCCTATCGGCCGGCGTAGCTCTTTATGTAGCAGCTACCGACCTGGTGCCCGAGGTCAATCGCGAGCCGGGAATTCGCATGGCGCTGGTCTTCTTTGCAGGTGTGGGTGGATTTCTATTGTTGCGGCTGTTGCTGCCTGCGCTTTAGTCGACGACAGCCTCAGTCTTTGCGCCAAAACCCGAATCTCTCCACGTAGAGCCGGACCAGCAGCTTGGCATAATCCCAGCCCACTTTGAAGTTGGCTTTGCTCGTCCCGCGATTGCGGCTGCCAAAGGCCAGCGGAACCTCCGCCACCGAGCGCAAGCGTCCGCGCACCAGAATCTCCAGCAATAATTTGAAGCCGGAGGGTTGGAAGGCAATTCCATCGACGCATGCGCGTCGAACCAGGAAGAACCCGGTCATTGGATCATGAGCGCGGATTCCCGCTCGCTGAATGGGCCATGTAGCCCAGACCGCTGCGGCAGAGAGCAGCTTCCTGACGGGATTCCACTTGCCCACCTCCCCGCCCGCCGTATAGCGGCTGCCAATCGCCAGGTCATTGCCGGCCAGGATGGCTGAGATCAAGGCGGACAGCAACTCGGGAGGGTGTTGTCCGTCGGCGTCCATCACGCCCAGAATCGCCGCCTCCGTATGCCGCCAGCCGTAAAGAACAGCCCCGGATAAACCGCGTTCTCCTTTGCGGATCAACAGACGCACTCGCGGGTCCTCGCGGGAGATGGCGGAGACAATCTCCTCGGTACCGTCGCGGCTGTCGTCATCAACGACAATGATCTCGTAGGCCATTCCCAGGGGATCGAGCACAGAGCGGACGCGGCCCAGCAATCCGCGAAGATTCTCCGCCTCGCGCAGGGTTGGAATAATCAGCGCCAGCCTATTTTGATCATGCACCTGCGCTTTTGTCGCTGGCTTAGTCCGCGTTGCCGCGCCATTCGACGCCGTGTAGGATGATGCTATCTCTGTTGGTGACATATCAAGATTGAGTATATGGGGTTTATCCGTTTGAGGCGCTATCTTCCGGTTAATTTTTTACTGCTCTTGTTTTTCTCGATACTCGGCCTGGTCGTGATGGGTTACCATCCCGGATTTGAAGACGATGGCATCTATCTGACCGCGGTGAAATTCAAGTTGAATCCTGCGCTTTTCCCTCATGACTCCAGTTTTTTTCTCTTTCAAATGCAGGCCAGCTTCTTTGACAACTGGGTTGCCGGGTTTGTTCGCTGGACCGGAATTCCCCTCTCCTTCACAGAGCTACTCTGGCAATTTATCTCCATCGCGTTGATTGTCTTCGGCTGCTGGCTGATTGCGCGCAAGCTGTTTCCTGTGGCGCGGGCGCAATGGGCCGGTGTCGCCCTGGTTACCGCCATGTTTACCCTGCCGGTCTCCGGAACCGCGCTCTACATTGTCGATCAGCATCTGCATCCGCGCAACATGGCCACAGCCATCGTTCTGCTGGCAGTTTCTCGAATCCTTTCCCGCAAAAACTGGCAAGCTGTTCCCTTCCTGTTGCTGGCGTCTATGTTGCATCCCCTCATGGCCGCGTTCGGAGTCTCCTTTTGTTTTTTTCTGGCTATGGTTCTGCTGGAACCACCATTGCCTTATTGGTTGCGGCGCCGGCGAGTGCCCGAGGGCGGTTCTGGAGCGTCCGCTTTTATCCCCCTGGGCTGGGTCTTCGAACCGCCCACGCCTGCCTGGCGCGAGGCGCTGGATACGCGCAACTACTTCTTCCTCTCCCGCTGGGCCTGGTATGAGTGGCTGGGAGCGTGGGCGCCCCTGGCTCTCTTCTGGCTGCTCTGGCGCATCGCGCGCAAGCGCGGCGAGATGCTGCTGGCGCGCTTTGCGCTGGCCGTCTTCCTTTACGGGGTCTTTCAAATGGCGGTAGCCTTTGTCATGCTGGGATTCCCTGCCCTGGACCGGCTTGTTCCCCTGCAGCCGATGCGCTTTCTCCATTTGGTTTATATCTTTATGTTCCTAGTGGGCGGTTGCCTGTTGGGCAAATATCTGCTCAAGGCCAGCATCTGGCGCTGGGCGGTTTTTTTACTCGTCATCAATGCAGGGATGTACGCCTCGCAGCGGCTGCAGTTCACCGGCAGTCAGCACCTGGAACTGCCCGGATGCGTCTCCGCCAATCCATGGCTACAAGCCTTCGACTGGATTCGCCAGAACACGCCTGCCGACGCCTATTTTGCCCTCGACCCCGAGTACCTGGCTGCGCCCGGAGAGGACTATCACAGCTTCCGCGCTCTGGCCGAACGCAGCCAGTTGGCAGACTTCATCAAAGACACGGCGGTGGTGACGCAGATTCCAAAGATGGCCGAGGTTTGGAATCGGCAGATTCAGGCCCAGAAGGGCTGGACCCGCTTCCAGCTTGCCGACTTCGAGCGCCTGAAGGCGGAGTTTGGCGTCAACTGGGTGCTGGTTGCCTATCCTCAGCCGGCCGGCCTCGCCTGCCAGTGGCACAATGACAGCCTGACTGTCTGCAGAATTCCTTAATCAGCGGTCAGAGGTCAGTGGACAGTGAACAGTTCCCTGACGCTGAAAACTGTCCACTGACCACTGACCTCTGGTTTAGAAGGCGTAGGATAGGCCGAAGGCCGCGCGGTCCTTGGTATTCAGTACGGGATTCTGGAGGCCGTCGCTGGCGTGAAGAACGCCCACATCGATGTTCACCTTGTGTTTGGGCGAAGGAATGAAGCGGGCAGCATAGACCACCGTGGTGGGAATGTCGAGCCCCTGACCTAAGCCAAGCTTGACCCGCTGCGGCTGCTGCGCGGCCTCGGAGCCCAGGATGAGGGTACTCTTGTTGGGCAAGGTGAAGATAAAGGCCAGGGCGCCAAAGCCGCGCGCCGAGAAGCCGGGAGCATTGCCGCCCAGGCCCCACACCGAGGCGTCCGTGCCGCGCAGGCCGGCGTTGAACAGGATCGGCACCTTCTTGATCCCGGTGAAGACCCTGGTTCCCACCAGGTAGATGTCGCCGTTCCGGGTACCTTGATGAAAAATGGCGCCCGATGACGTTAATCCCTCGGGAACTCCGTTGTAGACATTGTTATCGTGGAAACGGTAGATCCCGCCCACGGCGATTGACCCAAGTGCCTTGTTTGTAAGAATGGTAGCCTTGCCGTGGAGGATGCTGAAGTCCTGAGATAACTTGTAGGCTGGCTGCTCGACAACCCCATCGATGGGCAACTGATTTGAGCCGGCGTGGATCTCCTCGGTGATGCCGAATTCGAAGCGCTTGGCAAAGCCTTCGGTAACGGAGACGGTGCTGTAGTCGCCAACCGCGTTGCCGGCAGCCAGGAAGTGATAGCCGACGACGGGCTTGCCAAAGCCCTTGACCGGGGAGGCGGCGGTGCTAGCCAGCGGTGTGACGAAGATGCCCGTGGGGCCTTCATAGCCCAGGTTCTGTGCCTGCGCAGCATGGATGGCAAAGGGAAGAACGAACAGCAGGATGAGCGTTGCCCACCGGCTCTTGAACACTGGCGAATGGGAAATGGATGCAAAGACACGCATAGTAGTTTTCTCCTTTGATGAAATTTGCGTTGAAGGGGAATCATGCGACGGAAGCATCCCAATTGCAGTTGCAAAGCGCGGAAAGCGTTGCAGCTCCATTGAAATGCGGAGACACAAACAGCTATACCCGAAGTATTGCCAAAGCAGGATGGATTTTCAGTCGCGCGGAAGGACTGTTGCTAGCGGCAACAGCAACAACAAGCGAAATGCCGGGAGGCATGAAGCGACTGACTCATGAAATTAGTATACTTCAATTCGCTGAAATATCCAGTGGAAAAAATTGGAATCGCGGGTACATAGAGTATTTTTCTGTATCCTGTCCTCTTTTTTCTGTTTTTAATCCTTTGCGCATTGAGGCTGTTTCCGCGAAAATGATGGAGTCGCCCTTTTCCGGCCCGGAGTCCGGTTCATGCCCAACCTTACCCAGCGACTGATTCTCGGCTGCGCGCTTATGGTCGGCCTTTTTGTCTGGCTGGTAGCGGCCACGCACCATGCCTTGGCAGTGGCAGGGCAGCTCCGGTTTGCGCTCCTGTGTGTGGCGGCCGCTGTGGCAGTTGCCGTGGTAACCGTCTTCTTTGTTTTGCGCCCCATCCGCATGCTGGCCCGCGACGCCCGCCGCATCGCCGAGGGTAACCTGAAGCATCGCGTGGAGTGGAGCAGCCGCGACAGCTTCGGCGTAATTGCCGCTGAGCTGAATCATATCGCCGTCCGGCTGCGCGAACTGGGCGAATCTGAGGCCGGCCGCCGCCAGATGGAGTTACGACTCTTCGACGCCGTGCTGCAATCCATCTTCGAGCCGGTCATCGTAACTGACGGCAAGGGGCAGGTGCTCAAGGTGAATCAGGCTGCCACCGATCTGCTGGGCGAAGCTGCCACCGATCGCATGGCGCTGGCCAAAGCGCCTGGCGGGGATAAAATCTTAAGCGCCATTCGTGATGCCGTTTCCATGCAGAAGGCCGTGGCCGCCGAGGACGATGCCTCCCTGCTGCCTATGCGCATCGGCAGCCAGGAGCGCAGCTACCGTCTGCGCACCACGCCCATGCGCGACGCCGATAAGAGGCTGCTTGGCACGGTAACCACTCTCGAAGACGTAACCAGCCTGCAGGATACCGACCGCTTCAAGACGCAGTTCATCAGCGTGGCCAGCCGCAAACTGCGCGACCCGCTGCTCCAGTTGCGCCGCGGCCTCTACGCTCTGGGCCAGGGATTTGCCGGGGAGTTGCTCCCCTTGCAGGCGGAATTGGTGGCGGAGGCCAGCAAAGAAAGCGAGAAGCTGGATGATTTGATGGGAGATCTGATCGAAGTAGCCGAACTGGACGCTGGCCGCCGTGAGTTCACGCTGGAGCGCCTGCGCCCCCTGCAGCTCTTGAACGAAGCCCGCGATCGCTTCTTCGACGAAGCGGCTCAGAAGCGCATCCGCGTCGAGGTTAGGGCTTACGAAGATCTCTCCTTTGTGCAGGCCGACCGGCGCGCGGTGCACTCAATTCTGGACAACCTTCTCTCCAACGCCATTCGCTATACGCCCTCCGAGGGGGAGATCCTGCTGGCCGCCGAAGAGATCAAGGACTTCGTGCAGTTCACGGTGCGCGATACCGGACGCGGCATCGAGGCCGACCGGCTGGGAACCATCTTTGACCGCTTCAGTACATTCTCCGAGAAAAGCTCCGGCCTCGGACTCGCCCTGGTCCGCCGTCTGGTTGAGCAGTTGGGCGGACAGATTGCCGTTGAGAGCCGCCTGGGCCACGGAACCACCTTCCGCTTCACTCTTCCCGTGGCGGCCGTCACCGAAATCCGTTATCCGGCAGAGGAGGGGTAGGGCCATGGCAGAGATCAAACTGGAACGCCAGCAGGAACCCGGCCGTCTCCGCGTCTATATCGGTGCCGCTCCCGGAGTGGGTAAGACCTACGATATGCTCAACGACGCTTACAGGATGAAGCATCAGCAGGGCATGGATGTGGTCATCGGGCTGGTGGAAACTCACGGGCGCGATGAGACCGCTGCCCGTATCCGCGACCTAGAGATCATTCCCCAGCGCGTGATTCCCTACCGCGGCGTCAACCTGAAAGAGATGGATGTGGACGCCATCCTGGTCCGCCATCCGCAAACCGTCATCGTCGACGAGCTGGCCCACACCAATGTTCCCGGCAGCAAGAACCGCAAGCGCTACGAAGATGTGCTGGAGCTGCTCGACGCCGGCATCAACGTCATGACCGCCGTCAACATCCAGCACCTGGAAACGCTTAACGACACCGTCAACCGCTCCGCCAACACCGTTATCCGCGAGACCGTCCCCGACAGCTTCCTCAAGCGCGCCAACGAAGTGGTGAACGTAGATGTGACGGTGGACGAGCTGCGCAACCGCCTGCGCCAGGGTAAGATTTACGCATCCGAAAAGGTGGAGCAGTCGCTGGCTAATTTCTTTCGCAAGGGCAACCTGAACATGCTTCGCGAGCTGGCCCTGCGCACCACCGCCGAGCAGGTAGGCAACCAGGAATATCAGTACCGCCGTATGCAGGGATTGGAACAGGCGTCCATGCCGGAGAAAATCATGGTCTGCTTAAGCACCCGGCCCGGCACCGAACGGCTCGTGCGCGTGGGCGCACGCATCGCCGGACGCCTGGCCAGCAACTGGTACGCCGTCTACGTCACTCGTCCCGAGGACGACAAAGGCCACGGGGACCCCGAGGCCTATCATCGCCTCGAAGAATACCAGCGCATGGCACGCGATCTGGGCGCGCAGGTGGTCTCGCTCACCGGCAAGAACGTCGCCGACGCACTCATCCGTTTTGCCCAGGAAGAGGGCATCTCTCACGTGGTCTTCGGCCAGTCGGCCCGCTCGCGCTGGAACATTCTGCTGCACGGTTCGGTGCTCAATCGCTTCCTCTCCGAGATTCGCGATGTCACCGTACAGGTGGTGCCGATGCAAATGGAGAAGCCCGTCCGCCGGCTATGAGATTCTTTCTCACGAAAGACACACGGCGGTTGGATTCGATAGGTTATTTCCACTCTGTGTTCGTTGTGCTGGAAACGTCGGGCGCATGCACAATGCGCATCAGTACGCCGCGATCGAGCCATATGAGAGAGCACTCCTCGCAGGAGTCTATGACCGCGTTACCCGGGCCGGCGTAAAAGTGAGCGTCCATCGGTCGGTGGCACTGCGGGCAGTTGATTTTTCGCCGTAAATCTTCTTTGTCGGGAGCGACTGGAGCGGCTCCGGCCCCATGCTCATCGCGCAACTCTTCGATCAGACCATCCAGCATCGCCATCATAATCAGCATGCCCTTGCATCCTGTGCAGTAGATGATGGGGTTCTTGGCAAGAACTGCATGCACCAGCGGAAGGTTGCAGAGCGGGCAATCCTGCCCGCTTGGCTCGCCGAGAACGCGCACGCCGTCGTCATTCTTCTCCGGAAAAAACGTGCTCTGGCAGTAGTCGCACTTGTAGCTCTCCATATCCGGCTTGAGCCGCATGGGAGCGCCGCAGGAAGGACAGTTCATTGGGGCTTTCCACATTCTGCGCAGAAGCGGGCGCGTTGAGGAATGGGTTTTCCGCACTCAATGCAGAACTTGGTGCCTTCCGGCGCAGCTGAGGCTGAGCCGGCCGGAGCGCCGATCAGAACCGGAGTGGAAGTTGGCGGTTGGGAGGGGATTGCGCCGGGGGCGGTCATAGCCGGCTTGAGCGCGTTGGAGAGAACCTGCGCGACCGCTGCGCCGGCTCCAAGGCCCATGCCCATGCCGGCCGCGCCGCTGGTATTAGCTGCCGACAAATCCAATGATTCCGCCGCCGAATACAGCGTGTAGCGACCAAGATCGCCGACCATGTTCATGCCCACGCGCTGGTCAAAGACCTTTTGCAGCTCTTCGGGCAGGGAGATGTTCTGGACAGCGAACTGATTCAGTTCGAGGCCGAGCGCGGCAAAGGCTGGCTTCATTACATCGCCAATCTTGTATGCCAGCAGGGCCTGATTGGAGGCCATGTCGAGAAACGGGACGTCGCTGCCGGCAAAGATATCGGTCATGCGGGCGACAATGGTGTCGCGCAACTGGCCTTCGAGATCGGCGGCAAGATAAACATCTCGAGTGCCGCTGATCTGGTTGAAGAAGGCGCGCGGATCGCTGATGCGATAGGAGTAGATGCCGTAACAGCGCAGACGGACCGCGCCGAACTCCTTGTCGCGGATGGTGATGGGCGTGGCCGTGCCCCACTTTTGGTCGATCTGCAGGCGCGTCGAGAAAAAGTACACTTCGGACTTGAAGGGAGATTCAAAGGCCTTGTCCCAGTTCATCAGATCGGTGAGCAAGGGAAGGTTGCGGGTATTGAGCGTGTGCAGGCCGGGGCCGAAGACATCGGCTATCTTGCCTTCGTTGACGAAGGCGGCCATCTGCGACTCGCTCACGGTTAGCTGGCCGCCGTTTTCTATCTCCAGGTCGCGCATGGGATAGCGATAGGTAAGAATGCCGTCAGCCGGTTCATTCCACTCAATGACAGCAATGAATTGTTTGCCTAGAAACTGTCCGAGAGTCATATTCTTCTCCGCCAGAAACTATAACATAGGCAGCATAACGGCCGCCTCGCAAGTGAAGCGGTTAAGGACAAAAGCGATAGATCGAAGCGCCGCGAACTATCGTTGCGAGAGGTTTTCCCAGGAGATTTGCGCATCTTCGTCGTCTTTCTCGCGCACGAAGACATCGCTCGCCTTATGCCACTGCCCCATTTGTTCGGGGCCGCTGCCGTCCAGGACAACCTTGTAGGCTCCCGGTCCATTGTCGCCCGTGGCCCGCGCCAGAATTACGCCATCGTAGGCGATGCCTTTATCGGTGATTACCGTTACCTTCTGACCCACGTCGAACATAAGAAATCTCCTGTATGTGAATCTCCCTACAAGCCTAACCGATTTTTCCCATCATGCGCCCAATATTTTGCTGAAGATCGGGCGCTGCGTGTTTGGCAGGGTACGTCGGCCCAAGGCAATGGCAGCGTGCCCAAAAGCCGGCTTAAGCGACAAACCTGTCTCTGTGATAACTTGAATGTAGCGGCCTGGTGAGAGCTCGTAGCTCAGTTGGTAGAGCAACGCCCTTTTAAGGCGTGGGTCCTGGGTTCGATTCCCAGCGAGCTCACCACACCTCCCAGCCGCCGCTCTCCTCATTTTTTGCAGTATTTCTAATCGCCTGATTCGGGTGTATGCCGTGCTTCGGGCGCTTGAGACTGCGCCAGCGGCAGCGTGAAATGAAAGGTTGCGCCCTGCCCGAGTTCGCTTTCGGCCCAGATGCGCCCACCATGGGCCAGGATGATGTGCTTGACAATGGCCAGACCCAGGCCTGTGCCGCCCGACTCGCGTGAGCGCGCTTTATCAACGCGATAAAAACGCTCGAAGATGCGGCTCAAATGCTCAGAGGCGATGCCGGGACCGAAGTCTTGCACCGTGAACTCGACCTCAGACTCCAAGAGCCGTGCGCCGACCAGAATTCGCTTCCCAGTCTTGCCGTACCTGAGGGCATTTTCAACCAGATTGCCGAAGACCTGGCTCATGGGGTCGGGATCGGCCAAAACCAGCGCGTCCGGCGCTCCGGCAGATTCCAGCGCGACGCCGGAGTCGACCACCATGCCGCCCAGTGATTTGATGGAGTCCTGCACCAGCGCGCTGGCCCGCATGGGTTGAAGCGTCAGCTTGTAGTCCGGGCTCTCCACGCTGGCCAGTGCAATCAGATCCTCCGTAAGGCGGCTCATGCGGGTAGCGTTCTTGAGGATGATGTCGAGGAACTCGCGGCTTGTTTCCCTGGGGACCTGGGGCTCCTCGATCAGCGTCTCTACATAACCCTGGATGGAGGTGAGCGGTGTGCGCAGTTCGTGGCTGACGTTGGCCACAAACTCGCGTCGGGATTTTTCCGCGGCATCGATGCGGGTCATGTCGTGAAGTACGGCAAGCGCTCCGCCGGTGGACATGGGAACGGCATGGATCTCAAAGATGCGGCCAGAGGCCAGAGTGCTGGCACGCCCAGAACGCTCTTCGCGAAGCTCCAGCGCCGCTTTCACGCAGGCCAGTAGTTCGGGGTCGCGCAACGAGTGAACCAGCGCGCGGCCAACAAAAATCTGCGTGCCGGCGATGCGCCCCATGGCGGCATTGGACCAGCGGACCAGCCCTTCGGGCGTGATAGCGACGACGGCTTCTTGCAGTGAATCGAGCAGGCCGGCCAGCTCTTGGCGACGGCTCTCAATCTCGGCAATACTCTCGGCGAGCCGCTGGGCAGCCAGGTTCAGCGCCGCCTCGATGGAGGAGAACGGATCGTCGGGGTCGTAGTCAAGGCGGGCGCTCAGCTCGCCCGCGGCAATGCGACGCGCGAAAGCGATAACCCGTTCAAGCCGCGTGGTAACACGGCTGGCAACCCATACGGCCAGGGTCAGCGCCACAGCCAGAGCAATCAAACCGGACCAGAGTATCTCATTGCCGAGATACAGGTTAGTCCCGCCGGGTGGAACCTCCAATACTTTACGCGCGATAAAGGGAATGACGACAAACTCCATCGCCGCCGCCTGAAAGACCAGCAGCAGGAGAAAGAGGCCGAGCAGCTTGATGAAAATCTTTGATTTCAAGGCGCCCTACTCGCTCTTGGGAAACTCGAATCGGTACCCGGCGCCGCGCACCGTTTTCAGGTGCCGTGGGTTTTCCGGATCGGCTTCGACCTTTTCCCGGATGCGGCTCACATAGACGTCGACCGATCGGGGCGTGACGAAGCGGGCATCGCCCCATACGGCGTCCAGCAGATGGTCGCGGCTGAAGACACGGCCAGGATGTCGCGCCAGGTAATCCAGCAGGCGAAACTCGGTTGCGGTAGTGGGTATAACTTCGCCGCGCACCGTCAACTGCATGGCATTGGCGTCGATGACCACCTCATCAAAGCGGATGACCGAGACCGCGTCAGGCCGCTCAAAGCGTCGCAGCACCGCCTTTACGCGCGCCACCAGCTCGCGCGTTGCAAAGGGCTTGGTGATGTAGTCGTCCGCTCCCATTTCAAGGCCCAGAACGCGGTCGTTTTCGCCGGCGCGCGCGGTAAGAAAAATGATGGGAACCGTAGAAAGCGCGGGATGGTTGCGCAAGCGCCGGCAGACTTCCAGGCCGTCGCCGCCGGGCACCATGATGTCCAGCAGAAACAGCGCGGGCGCCTTGCGCTCGGCGTCAGAAATCAGATAGGTGGGAGTGCTGAAAAGGCGCGCCGCAAACCCGGCAGCTTCCAGGTGATGCTGCACTAGCCGCGCGATGTCGGTGTCGTCTTCCAGTACAAAAATGGTCTGGCTCAACCGGTCTGCCCTCGCCCGGCGGCCGTTGAGCTTCTGATGCGGAGGCCGCACGGAATCATTAACAGACTACTGCATCTGGGCAAAGAAATTGCAAACGTTGTGTAAATATGGGCATGAACTGGGGCTGTGGAATGGGCGATTAACCTGAATGGAATCATGAATGTGCCAGAAGAAAGCCTGCCGGGGATTGCTCCCCGGCAGGCAACTCATTGTTACATGATTATTGGCCCTGCTTAGGCGGTGGAATCGCTCCCCGCGGCTTCCAGCTCGGCGATGTACTCCACCACCGCCTCGCTCCAGCCGTCGATGTGCGTCCACGTGCCGTAGCCCACGCCGTTGCGGTTGCTGGCCACGTTGATTACATAGCCCTTGCCGCGCGGCGCGGGAACCTGGTCGTGCGACTGTTCGTCGGTGATGACCACCAGCCGGCCCCATCCCTCGCGGACCTCGGACTCCACCTGCTTGAGAGCCGCGCCCAGGTAAGTTCCCGAGTGCAACTGGCTCTGCTCCAGAGCGTCGCGCAGCGCCATTCCGCGCCGCGTCGGCACCCGCACGGCCTTCTCAGAGAAGGTGTAAATCGTCACCTTCTCCGCGATCTCCCGCAGCAGAATCGCCAGTCCATATGCCGCGTCGGTGCGTCGCATCTCCGAGCGGCCGGAGATGGCCGACTCCATCGAGCCGGAGACGTCCACCAGAAGCACCGTGTGGCCGGCGAGCTTCCCTGCCCGGCCTTCAAGGGCGCGGAACATCGCAGCCTCCAAAGCTGCCTCCCACTGCGGAGCGTTGCGCGCGGCGGCAAGAAAACGAAAGGGCAGAACCCGGTCCGTCTTCAACTCCGCCAGCGCCGAGAGCACCAGCTCCTCGCTCACGTTAGCCGTGCGTAGGTTGCGCAGGTTGCGCAGCAATGCCAGCGCGCCCAGCTTGCGCTCGGCGAGCAAACGCTCCCACACGGCCTTCTTGTCCGCTCCCTCGCCGCGTCCGGCAGCCGAGAGCGCAACCTCCCATGTGTCGGGCGTGGCCAGCTCGTTTGCCGCCAGCCGCTTCCACAGGGCAGCCTGCGTCTCGTCCACGGGGCGCGCGTGCGAGAGAAACAGCACGTCGCGCAGGCGAACTGCTCCCGCGCGGTCGTACTTGGCCAGAGCGTACTCGTCAAACTTGCCGAAGGCCGCGGCCAGCCCCTTCTTCACTTGCGCGGAGAGCGGCTGACGCCCCCCGGCCCAGTAGATAGCAACGAACTCGCTCAGCTCATCGGCGCGCTGAATGACGCGCTCCAGCGTCTCGGCCACCAGCGCACGATGTGTCGCGTGACGCGCCATCTCCCGCACCAGCAACAGCGGCGCATGGCGCAGCTTCATCCGCTCGCGCGCCTCGACAGCCAGCGCGGCGACCTGTTCGGCCGCAACCCGTAGGACAAGCTCCTGGATGCGGCCCGCGATCTGCACGCCGTCCTCGTAGAACTCCCCCTCCCACAACATGCAGGAGAGCACAGAGCGTCTCAGCGCCTGCTCCGGCGTGATGACCCTGGCCGGCGCTCCCTCGTGGGTGCGCGGGCGCGGCTTCTGCTTGATAACATTCAGGCGCATGGTGACGCCTCCTTTCAAATAACTGCCGGGGAAAAATCGGACGCGGACAGCTACACCAGATTAATACCTGGCGGCAGGGATCGAACCTGCTCCTCCGCTATTAGCGGCGCTCTCCCAGATGAAACCGTGCCCTGCGCCACCGGCAGGATGATAGTTGCTGCTGACTGATGTTATCCGACGGGATTTATTCGTCCTCTTCTCCGTCTTCGTTGTCCAGCTTCAAAGGATGAAGAGTTTCCTTTGCCGAGAAGCCGGTGGTTCTTTTCGAAATGCGGACAGGCTGGATATCGATGGCCAGTCTCTTCATTTGTTCCCAATTCGGTTTGTACTTATCGCTGAAGCTGCTGCATTCCATCACTGTAAACGGCAGCACCGTGTTTGGGCTGGAATTGGTGCAGATCGCCAGTATGTCCGATTCGCGGTAGCCGGTGATGAATTGCCCCAGATTGCAATTTCTGCACAGGTTTGCATTGCCCACCGGCGTGCCGTTTTTTACCTTCAGTTTGCTCATGACCGTTGCATTTCTATCCGGACCTGCCGGAGGTTTTTGGGCCGGGGAACAAGCGGCGACAGAGTTTTTCAGATGTCCTGGTGTTAGACGACGCGTATTGCAATCGCGGCGGGATTCCAACCCGCATTCTCCGCTCCAGAAGTATCTGTTGCCTACACCACCGGCCAGGGTGGTTGTCTTGGCGCGCACTGAGCTACGCCAGAAAAAAGTTCCGGCCGGGGAACAAGCGATTGCGGACTTAGGCGTCCTGGGCCACTAGACGACTTGAGCTCGTGCTCAAGGCAGGATTCGAACCTGCGTCTCCCGCTTAACAGGCGAAGTAACCGCGATCTACACCACCGGCCAAGATGGATTTCATAAATCTGTGCTTGCCAAAACAACTGCGCCGGGGAATGGTCGAAAAGAGTCGGGAAGAACCGCTCCGTAAAGCGGCCCGCCCACAGGGTCTCATCAACCCTGCTTTTCGTGGCAGGAAGTAACTCTTCTCTTCGCCACCGGCACAACTTACTAATTGCCACATAGTCAGAGATACAACTCTCTTGTTAGCCGCAATCGACTTATCGCGGCTACATAGGTTGCTGAGTTTCTGACTCAGCCGAAGTTATCCCGAGGGAACAAACGGAGACAGGACGGTATCGGTTATCAAACGATGAACCTGTCTACTACACCACTCGGGAAGATGCCAATGTTCATGCTATGCGTAGGATGAAAGACCGGCGGGTTACCGGAAATAGACCAGCGGCGCCCGGCGGCCGATGCAGCCAGGGTTCAGCCGCTCCAGCCTACGCATCGAGTTTTGCGTGTTGTATTTCATCGGGCGTTCTCCTACGCAGTTAGTACTTTGCCATAACTCCACCATAAAATGCAAGCGATTTTGATAAATAGTTGAAAAATTGCTTGAGTTACTGAAGCCGCCCTGAATCTTCAATTAAATGCGTCCTTGCCTGTTCCATCGCCCGATGGTTTACGCTGAATGCGCGGGCCCGGCCTTCACGCTGCGCCGTGCCCCAAGGGAGGCTCTCGTGAACTGGATGATTCTGCTGGTTGGACTGTTGGTGGGCATACTTTCCGGCGTGATTGGAATTGGCGGCGGAATTCTATTCGTTCCCGCGCTGGTCTGGCTCACGGGCATGAGCCAGCATAAGGCCCAGGGCACATCGCTGGGCGCCCTGCTGGCGCCGGTGGGAATCCTTGCCTTCATGGAGTACTACCGCAATGGCAACGCGGATCTCAAGGTAGCGCTTCTGTTGGCTGTAGGGTTCTTGATAGGCGGGTATTTTGGGGCTGCATACGCGCAGCACATTCCCGACCTCTGGCTGCGGCGCATCTTTGCGATAACGATGATCGCCGTGGGCGGGCGCATGCTCTTCAGCCACTAGATGATTGCGGTATTCTGCTCACAACCCGTAAAACAGGAACGTCGAAAAGGCCAGCCCCATCGCAGGTGGTCAGATCGACTGCACCGGCAGCAGCGTCAAATCATCTACCAGGCCCACTTCCTTCTGCACAAAAGGCTCTCCGTAGCGCACTCCCGCCAGCAAGCCGTAGTGGCGTGCCTCGGCAAATGTGCGCTCGCGAATCTCCTCCTCCGGCACAAAGAGCCCGCCGCCTGCCGCCTGGTTGGCGTATTGCGAGCGGTAGGCCATCAACGCCGCATAGCGCTGCTCAATAAAAGGCGTAATATCCACGACAAAACTGGGGCGCACATCGGCGTAGAGACTGGCGTAAACGATCTTGAAGGGACGATGCGGTGACCCCAATTCTGCAAGCTCTTCCATTGTTTGCGCCGAAGGCGCAGTTAGCCCCACCGCAGGTGCGTTAGTCAGACCGGATAGAAAGCAGGCCTCGTAGCCCAGCGTGGCGGTTGTAGAGTGGTCCGGATGCCGCGCCTGCCAATATGGCAAAATCACCACGCGCGGACGGATGAGTCGCAGCACGCGCACAATTTTGAGGCGGTTTTCCAGAGTGTTTTCCACTGCGCCGTCGGACAGGTCAAGCGCCTGCCGCCAGCCCACGCCCAGCAGCCGCGCGGCTTCGGCTGCTTCTCGCGCGCGCTCTGCTGCGTTGCCGCGAGTTCCGGCCTCGCCCTGTGTCAGGTCCAGAATGGTCGTGCGCAGGCCGCGCGACGCCATGCGCAGCAGAGTTCCCCCGCAGGTCTGTTCTACGTCATCCCTGTGGGCGGCGATGGCAAGAATATCGGCTATTGGAGTGTTCGGCGCGGAATCGGGGATCATGTGCCATTGCTCCCGATCATTGAATAGAAACTTGGATTGAAGAAGTCCCGGGTCTCAATGGAGAGACTTGGGACACATGCAAATCCATGGTCAAACTAATTACTGTCCACTTACTACGGTCCACTGAACTTAGTAAACAGTATTGTTGGTGTCGGAGCTCCCGTCCATGTAGGCCACGTCAGAGGCCGTGCCGGTCACCGTCACGAACTGATTGTCAATCGCCGTGCCATCCACGGTTGAATAGATGTACACCTGTCCGCCTTCAGCCGTGTAGATCTTGTGCAGACCCGTTACCGCGGCAATGCCGGTGGCGTCGCCGATATAAGGCTCCAGCAGGGTCACCGTGTTGGTGGATGTGTTGAACATAGTCAGGCAGCCATAGGGCAAGCCGTTGTTGGCGCGCTCGCCGTTGGTGCACTGGGTCATGCCGATCCACAACGTGTTGTCGTCCGCCAGCAACATGCGGCTCATGGCGCCTGGCGTGCCGTCGCTTATGGAAACCGGGTTGGGAGCAGAACCCGTGGAAGGCGCCACTGTATTGGTCAGTAGATTGACCACTGTCAAATAGCCGCCCCAAAAGCCGTCGGACATCAGTTTCTGGCCCACAACGTACAATGTGGAGCTGGTGACCAGCGCGTTGCTGGCTCCGCCGGGAATAGGAATGGTGCTGCTGGCCAGTGCACTGTGGGTGGGAAGCGCCCCGGACTCTTGGCCAATCAGAAAGATCAGAGGAGCTACCGGTAGCGGAGAAACCGAGGACGCGGTGCCGCCGCACTCCGGCCCGCAGTTCAACACGTATGCAGTGCCGCCATCGGAGGAAAAGACTGCCTTGACCGGCCGGTCAAAGACCAGCGGCTGGTTATCGTCCGGGCTTAACATCTGAAACAGGCACCAGCCCGGCGCGTTCTGCGGTTCGCAGTCTATAGCGCCCGTTGGCCAGGTGTTCGGGCCCCCGGAGTAGGCTGTGCTCTGCGCTGCGGTCAGTTTGCGCGGATAGTAGATGAAATTCAGATTCTGTGCGAAGACCAGCGCTACCGAACCTCCGGGGTTCACGCTTACCCGGTAAACACCGGGAAGATTAAACGCGTAGGTCGTTGGGTTGCTCGCCGACTTGTCCACCACTGTCAGCACGTGCGATGACTGATTGGCGGCGAAGGCGTAAGCTTGGTTGCGCGTGATGAAGATGCTGGAAGATCTGCCGTTGAGTCCGCTCACGGCGCCATTCGACGTCTCCTGGCTATAGCTGATTATGGTGAAGCTGCCATCGCCGGAGGCATAGACCGCACCCCCTAACTCCTCGGGCATGTTCTGAATAGTGACCGGCAGGTTTCCCGAATAGCCCGCAATACTAAACGCCGGGCTCGTACTGGCGCTGTTGTACTTGAAGCGGATGTCGTAATAAGCATCCACGAACTGCAGGGCGCCGCTGGAGTAGGGGCTGGGATTCTGAATCGCTATCAGAACGCGATTGAGCAGCCCGCTGGGCGGCAGCGTCCGGCCCGCAAAATAGGTGGTACTGCCACAACCTGCCAGCGCGGCTGCAACCAACAAGGCCGCGGCAATGCTCGTCCAAAGACTTCTCTTGTTCAAAATCTCTTACCTCGACGGAAGGCGCTGTGTGTGCGCACTTGATGCCCGCGGCCAGGGCCGCGGCGTGAACAACTTGACGGCAGTTGAACTCCGGCAAGCAGATGGAAAACTCCTGCATTATGCCGTTACAACCCCGTATGATGACTACCGAAGTATAACAAAGCAGCCCTGCCTGCCGGCAGACGGTATTCTCCCTCTTCCCTCCTTGAGACTTGCCACGGGAGGCTTCGGTAAGCCGCTGGATTGAAAATGCTTTGGCGCAGCAGGCTGGCGTAGCATAACATGGCACAAGAATGACCCGTTTTGCTGACATCTTCGCCGGACGCCCTGTACTCGTTGATGGAGCGATGGGCACTGTTCTCTACGCCCGCGGTGTCTTCATTAACCGCTGCTACGACGAGCTGAACCTCTCCGAGCCCGGCCTGATCCTCTCGATTCACGAGGAGTACTTGCAGGCCGGAGCCGAGATCATCGAGACCAACACCTTTGGTGCCAATCGTTTCCGGCTGGCCCGCTACGGTTTGGCCGGGAATGTGGCCCAGATCAACGCTGCCGGGGTCAGGCTGGCCCGTCAGGCCGTCGAGCACCTCAGGGAAAAGCAAGCCGGGGATGCGTGGGTTGCAGGCTCCGTGGGCCCGCTGGGGGTGCGCTTGGAGCCGCTGGGAAAGACCGGCCTGGACGAAGCCCGCGCGGCCTTTGCCGAGCAGATTGACGCCCTGGCCGAGGCTGGCGCGGACCTCATCGTGATCGAAACCATGCCCGCGCTGAACGAGGCCCATGAGGCGCTGGCAGCCGCGCGCGAGGTGGCCCCCGACCTGCCTGTGCTGGTGATGGTGACGGTGGACGAAGAAAGTAACTGCCTGGACGGCGCTTCGCCCGCTCAGGCTGCCTCGCTATTGACCGAGTGGGGCGCCGGAGCCATCGGCGTCAACTGCTCCACCGGCCCGGCAACGGTTCTCACCGCCATCGAGGCTATGCGCTCTGCCTCGGCGCTGCCCCTGGCCGCCATGCCCAATGCCGGCCTGCCCCGCGCCGTAGAAGGGCGCAACATCTATCTCTGCTCGCCCGAGTACATGGCCGAGTTTGCCCGCAACGCCATTGCCGCCGGAGTGCAGATCGTCGGCGGATGCTGCGGCACTACTCCTAATCACATTCGCGCCATGCGCTCGGCCATGCGCGCCATCGATGCGCAGGCCCGCGTACAGGTCACGGGAGCGGCTCCGCCCCTGAGCACCGAAACCCCTCCTGCCCCTCTGAGCGAGCGCTCCCGCATCGGCTCTCTGATTGCGAACGACAGCTTCGTCTCCCTGGTAGAAATCGTGCCCCCACGCGGCATCTCCTGCGCCAATGAGATCGAGGGAGCGCGGAAGCTCGCGCAATTGGGCGTCCACGCCATCAATGTGCCCGACTCGCCGCGAGCCTCGGCCCGCATGAGCGCCCAGAGCTTGTGTATCCAGATTCAGCAGCACACCGGCATCGAGACGATTCTCCATTACACTTGCCGCGACCGTAACCTTCTCTCCATCCAGTCCGACCTGCTGGGCGCATCGTCCCTCGGCCTGCATAACATTCTCTGCCTCACTGGCGACCCGCCCAAGCTGGGCAATTATCCCGACGCCACCGCTGTCTTCGATGTGGACTCTATAGGCCTGGTTAACATCGTGCACCGGTTGAACCACGGCCTCGACATCGGCGCCAACGCCATCGGAGCCAGCACGAATTTCACCATCGGCGTAGCCGCCAATCCCGGCGTCCCCGACATCGAGCAGGAGCTGCGCCGCTTCTTCTACAAAGTCGAGGCAGGCGCGGAGTACGCCATCACCCAGCCGGTCTTCGACCTGCGGCTTTTGGAGAGCTTTCTCAAGCGCATCGAGGGCCATCGCATTCCCGTCATTGCCGGCATCTGGCCCCTCACCAGCCTGCGCAACGCGGAGTTCATGAAAAACGACCTGCGCGTCTCCATGCCCGATGAAATCATGCAGCGCATGGCCCACAGCGGCTCGCCCGACGCCGCCCGCCAGGAGGGAATTCGTATCGCCCAGGAGATGCTGACAGCCGTGCGTCCCATGGTTCAGGGCGTACAGGTCAGCGCTCCCTTCGGCCGCTACGCTGCCGCCGCCGAGGTCATCGCCAGCGTGCTGCCCAAACCTGTTTCGGAGTAATCGCCATGCCCAAGTTCGAAGACTCGCTCAAGAAGCTCGAATCCATCGTCGATCAACTGGAAAAAGGCGACCTGGCCCTGGAGGAGTCGCTCAAGCTCTTCGAGGAGGGAGTGAGTCTCTCCGCCGCCTGCAAGGCCGAGCTTGACGCCGCCGAGGGCAAGGTCCAGATGCTGGTCAAGCAGCGCGACGGCTCGCTCAAGCCGGAGCCCTTCCTGACCGAAAAGCCTTAAGTAAACCAGCGAACTGCAGATCGCGATCAGCGGCTTGAATTTCCGTGCCTCGCGGAGTTTTCTTCAGAAGTCAGCCGCCTCGCCCGCTTTAATTCAATATTTTCTAATGCATTGCCGCAGGCATAGGTCCGTCGAGTGCCTCGTTTCGAGACAGTCCTCATCTCTGGACGCAGCAGAGGTGCGCCGTCCTGCTGCCAGGAGCGTCCATTGCCCCAAAAACCGCAGCTTTGCGTCGCTTACGCTGAGAGCTTTCGTTGCATCGGCTCGGCTTGCGAGGACACTTGCTGTCAGGGCTGGGCTGTACCTATCGACCAGGCGGCCTATGAAAAGTACCAGAAACTCCCCGCAAACCCGCTACGCACGCTGATCGACGCCAGCATTTTGCGCGTGCTGGAGGGCGCAAAGCCAGCCTGTTTTGCCAAAATCCGCATGAACAGCGCAAACCAGTGCCCGCTGCTCACCCCAAACCTCCTCTGCCGCATCCAGGCGGAGCTGGGCGAGGAGCTTCTCTCCCACTCTTGCGCCACCTACCCGCGCATCATTCATTCAATTGGGGGCATCCAGGAGATTGCTCTCTCACTTTCCTGTCCGGAGGCCGCTCGACTGGTTCTCCTTACGCCGGATTTGCGTGCGCGGGAACCGCTAGAGCCTGCCGCACAGTTCGATGATTCGGTCAACGCAGCGCCCGCTACTGCGGGCTCTCCCTTGCTGTTTTCCTGGTTTTGGCCCATTCGGCGAGTAGTGTTGGCGCTCATCGGCAATCGCGCTTACCCGCTCTGGCAACGGCTGTTTCTGCTGGGCGTCTTTTGCCGTCGGCTGGACTCGATCAGCAGAGGCGAGCTGGCGCGGAGCGTTCCCGGGTTTCTCGGCGATTTTCAAGCCGCAGTCGCCTCTGGAGCCTTGCTGACCTCCATGGAGGCTCTGCCGCTGGACTGCGCGGCACAATTGGACGTGGTGCTGCGGCTCGCTGGGATGTTGCTGCATCGCTCCAACATCGGGCCGCGGTTTGTAGAGTGTATGCAGGCTTTTACCGCTGGCATCGGCAACAGCCCAGGCGTGACCTTGGAGAGCCTTGCTGGTCGCTATGCACAGGCGCACGACCGTTATTTTGAGCCGTTCATTACACGTCACCCGCATATCCTGGAAAATTACCTGGCCAACGCTATCCTGCGCTGCCGCTTTCCGTTTGGGCGGGAAGGCGTGCAAGCGGAAGAGCCGCTCTCTATGGCGCGAGAATACGCTTTGCTGACGGCCCAGTTTGCGTTGCTGAAGGGATTCCTGATTGGCGTGGCCGGCTTCCACCGCGAATCGTTTTCTGCTGAGCACGTGGTTCACACGGTGCAGGCCACCAGCAAGCACTTTGAGCATCATCCGGAGTTTCTTGACCTGGCATATCAACTGCTGAAGGAAAGCCGGATGGACGGCGCGCGAGGGCTGGCGATCCTGCTCAGAAATGCGGAATCGAAGCCACTGAAGCCGTCACCGCCGGAGATACACGCTCCTGGACCACAAGAGGAAAGATGGTCTCCATCGGTCCTGCCCAGCTAGACACTCCGCCCTAATCCCTGACCCCTGACCCCTTTTTTTTCGCCAGCCGCGTTACCACGGCAATCTCTCTCAGAACCTGGCTGAGCGGGCGCGCCGGAGTGCCCCACAACACAGTTCCCGGCTTCACGCCCATGCTCTCGTTGGTGATGGTCTTGCCGCTCAGCACGCCCGCCTGGCCGCCCAGAATCACTCCGGGGCCGATGTGAGCATGGTCGCCGATGCCCACCTGCCCTGCAATCACCGCGCCGTTGCCCACCGTGCAGGAGCCGCTGATGCCCACCCCCGCCACCAGAATCACGTCCTCGCCAATCTCGCAGTTGTGCCCAACGTGGACCAGGTTGTCGAACTTCGTTCCCCGTCCGATCTTGGTCTGCTTCAGTGCGCCTCGGTCGATGGTCGTATTGGCGCCGATCTCCACGTCGTCCTCAATCAGCAGCGTCCCCTGCTGCGGAAACTGCGTGTAGGCGCCGGTCTTCTCGTCGCGTACATAGCCAAAGCCGTCCGCACCCAACACCACTCCCGCATGTACGATGACGCGGTTCCGCAGTGTCGTTCCCGTATAAAGCACGGCGCGGGGATAGATGCGGCACTTCTCGCCAATGCACACGCCCTCGCCGATGACTGCGCCGCCTTCAATGCGCGTTCCCGCGCCGATGCGTGCGTTCTCTCCCACCACCGCGCAGGGGCCGATGCTCACGCCTTCGCCCAGCTTCACATTCGCGCCGACGACCGCCGCAGGATGCACTCCGCTTGCCGGCAGCGCAGGCTTCAGCAGCCCAGCCGCTCGCGCAAACCACAAACGCGGCTGTTCGGCCTCCACAGCGCACTTGCCCTGCGGATAATCTTTGGCGCACCCAGCATTCATCACAACCACGCTCGCCTTGCTTGCCAGCGCTTTGGCTGCCGACGCCGCATCCTCGGCAAAGACCAGCTCCGCTTCTCCGGCCAGTTCCACGGAGTTTACGCCGTTGACCTGCCGCTCCCGGTCTCCCGCGACCAGCTTTCCGCCCAGCACCTCGATCAGTTCGCCCAGCTTCATCCTTTTCTCCTCAATAGATCCCCGTCTCGCCCGGCGGCCGCGTCTTCCAGCGGCGATGAATCCACAACCACTGGTCAGGATAGCGCCGAACCCACGTCTCGATGGCGCTGGTGCACTGCTGCGTGGCGGCCACGATGTCTGCCTCCTCGTCGACGCTCCTCTCGAAGGCCAATTGCGGGCCGAAGTGCAGCACGTAGTGCCGCTCCGACTCCTCCCACACCATGAACCCCGGCAAAACCGCCGCGCCAGTCTTCAGCGCCACGCGCGCCACTCCCGAGGCCGCACAAGCCTGTTTGCCGAAAAAATTCACAAAGACTCCCTGCGGCGGAGTCATATTCGTGTCCATCAAAATGCCCACCGTCTCGCCCTTGCGCATGGCCGTCAGCAGCCCGCGCGCAAAATCATCCTTGGGCAGCACGCGGTTGCCATGCAGGCAGCGGATGCCGGTCACAAATGCGTCCAGCCGCCGGTTATCGAGCGGCCTCGCGACCATGCTCATCGGATAGCCCATCAGCGAGTGGTAAAAGCTTGACAGCTCCCATGCGCCCATGTGCCCGGTGACGATAAGCACGCCTTTGCCGCGCGCCCTCGCCGCCAGGTAGTGATCCAGGCCCTCGTAGCGAATCCATGTATGGGTATTTTCGGGGGTGTAGCGCGTCATGCGGCAGAACTCGACCAGTTGCCGCCCCAATGAGCGATAGACGCCGCGCAGAATGGCCTTGCGCTCCCGTGCGGAGAGCTCCGGATAAGCCAGCTCCAGGTTGCGCTGGCCCACGCGGCGCAGGCGGCCGTGCAGCCTATATACACTCCACGCCAGCACGCCCGCCACGCAGCGCGCCAACCCGCGTGTCAGCCACCCCAACGGGCGCGCCACCGCCAGCACCAGCCAGAACTCGAGCTTCTCTCGCATAAAGGTAAAGTTTAGTCCCCCTGCGCCGTTTCCATCGTGCAAAACAAAGAAGGGGCAGCCCGTTGCCGGACGGCCCCTCTCCTTCACGCTGTTTTGTCGTTACTGGTTTTGCTTCGCGGCAACAAAATAACGCGCAACGGTACTGACAAACTCCACAGCGTCCGGGGGTACGTCAACTTTGCCTTTGAGAATGAAATCGAAGCTGTACTCCTTGCCATAGTAGAGCTCAGTATCTTCCTTGTTCTGGCTCACGCTGGTGCCGTCCAAGTCGATGCCCGCAAAAATCCCCCTGTTGCGCGAGTAGCTGAGCAGCTCGGCGCTCATCTTCCAGTCCGTGGAGGCCTGTCCGGCGCGGCCCACCGGGCCGGCCGCTGCTGAGGCGTCTCCACCAATCTTGAACTTGCTCTTCAGCAGATCCTGCATGCCGCGATCATTCATCGCCACCAGCACCAGGTCCGTTGCCTGGCCACCGATTTGAAAACCAAACGATCCTCCGGCCATGCGAATAAACACCGGCGCGCTCCAGCCATGCCCCGTGCGGCAGGTGACCACGCCCTGGCCATACTGTCCGCCGAAGACAAAGGCCCCCTTCATCATTCCCGGCACCACGGCAATGCAGGTCGCATGTTGAAGGATATTCATTGGGATGCTTTTATCCTTGGCCGCCATGATCTGGTCCAGAACCGTCTTGGCTGCGTCGATACGGTCCTGCAGGTTCTCCCGCGTGGAGCCCGCAAAGGCAGCCGTTGTTAGCATGAAACTGAGGCAGATCAACGCAAGTGTCTTTTTCATATCCTGTTCCTTTCAACTCCGCGGATTATCGCGGCGGGGGTTGTTGAGTGGTCCATGTTGGTCGTTAAGGATGCCGGCCGTCTTCGCCAGAGCATCCCCACACAGGCTACAACATGGCAGCCGGAATGCGCATCCTGCGTTCTGCTGCGCAGGCCCAAAACAAGGCCGGAGCAGCCGCTCCGGCCTTGTTGTTGGATAGATTAAAGGGGAAGCACAGAACTCGCGCTACTTCGAGGAGAGGCTTTCTGCAAACCCTGGTAAAAAAGGAGTTCCCAAACTGCAGGTAAAATCATGCCGCCCAGGAACTCCAATCCCCAGATCTGCGTCATTTCTGTTAATAAGTCTGTGGAAAAATCTTTGTGGCGAATGGTCAATATTGCTCAGAAATGTAAATATATATTATCTCTCAATATTTCAACAAGATAGAACGATACAGCAGCCTTTTTACACATTCCTTAACTGAAGCTACATCACACGTCCAGATTTCAGTGGAATAGAAGACTTGGTATGGGCGTATAGGAGGGCTAATCTACGGCAAACAGCCCGTTTCAAAGCGATCCAGAAAAAAGAGGAGTTCCCCCGGCTTCATGTAAAAACATGCAGCAGGGGGAACTCCTTTCCCCAGATCTGCGTTGTTTCTATTAACAAGTCTGTGGAAAATGGCGCTTTAGTGCATGGTCAATCTAGCTCAGCCCATAGAGTACGAAATTAGTACAGAGAAAAGTAACCTAAATCAGTTACTGATTCTGCCGGCTACTCGCTATGGTCGCCCTTCTGGCGGTGTTTCTCCCGGCTGCGCGTCTTGGCCTCGGCAGGCTCCAGCAGCGCAGGATTTGATGCGCCCATAAGCAACCCAATCCGGTTCTCTGCGCCTGTTTTGCGCAGCAGGTGCCCTACATGGGCCTGAACGGTGCTCTCCTCAATCCCCAGCTGGCGTGCGATCTCGTGATTTGGACAAGCCGTAAGAATCAGTTCCAGTACCTGGCGTTCGCGGTCTGTCAAATGAGGATGGGGAGTAACCGGGCTGGTATCAGAGGCCGACAGGAGTTTGTCGATCATTTGCGAGAGCAGCCGCCTCGGTGCCCAGATGGAGCCGCTGATGACCTCTTCTATGGCCTTGCGCGCTGTCTGCTGGACGACATTCAGATCCAGGTAAGCGCGAACCCCGGCCAGAATCAAGCCAATAATCAGCTTGTCGTCTCCCTCCGGACCGATGACAATCAAACGCATATCGGGACGCCGGCGTCGTATTACCTCTACGGTTTCCAATCTGTGGGGAAAAGCATTCAGGTCCACGACCAGGTACATCAGCGTGGGATCGGACAACAATTCCTCAAAATCCCCGAATACCGGGGATAACCGGGCAGAACCTTCGTCTGGCTTATCTTCGAAGATCCCGATGAATCCCTCCATGCGGAGCGGCTCATTGGTGAGCAAGCCCACACGAATGGGTACATCGTTGCGAATTGAAGACATTGAGCCTCCTATCAGTAACGCAGGAGGATCGGGGAAAGGAGAGATGCAGAGAAACCCCATTCATCGCCAGTCATTCATTCAACCCTGAGAATCAGCCAACTGGTTACTTCTCCAGGCCCTTACAGCTTGGGAAGCACTATCCCATGTCGCTTCTGATACTTACCATTGCGGTCGACATGGCTGACCTAGCTAGGCTAATCGGAGCGGAAAATCAAAATCTGGCACATCCCTGGGAATGCCGAAGTACTCAATTGACCGTGCCAATGCAAAAAGAATTGGGCAGCGCAATCACCGAATCGGCCTCGACGTACACAAACGAACGCTCGTCAAAGGCTTTAGGGGAGATGATGGCGCTGTTCACACTGAACCGACATGCCCTTCTGTCCCAACTCTGGATCCGTACTGGTTTAAATTCAACTCAGTTCGGACAGATTTAAGATTATATTACGAATTCTGACTAATGATTCAATCTATAAACTCAATTCAGACCAAATAATGTCAATAATCAGGCTGCCAGACGCCTTTCAGCGGGCTTTACCAGCAAAAAAGACGGTCCGCGCCAATTGTTTGCATCCCGGTATTCCACAACCGCTCTAAATCCTGTAGCATCACCCCCGTGGTTCGTAGTACAGTTTATTCAGTTGCGCCAGTGAGGTACCCCATTGATTAAGCAGGACATCGTCCATCATGTGATCGAGCGTACGGGCCTGCCCCGCACCAAGGCGGAGGCTGCCGTGGATACGGTTTTCGAGGGCCTCAAGCAGGCTTTGACTGCCGGCGAGCGTATTGAACTGCGCGGCTTTGGCGTCTTCAGCGTGCGCGCCCGCAAAACCGGCATCGGCCGCAATCCCCGCACCGGCACCGAGGTCAGCATCACCCCCGGCAAGGCGGTGCGCTTCAAACCCGGCAAGGAACTGCACGCGCTGGAAGTCGGCACACCGGTCAAATAGGGACGGCCACCACCATCATGCCTGGATCCGGCCCAATAAATAAAGAATTGGGTGCCCCACCCTCGGCGCGTCTTTGTTTTGTGGCTAGGGTGGAATAAGCTTTCGCGAGCGATGAGCGAGCGTCTGCCGCACTGCAGGTGCCGCGTAAGTACCGCCCGCCGCACCATGTATTTGCGAGTTCAATCATGGAAGCCATTGCGAGCGAGTAGCGAGCGTCTGCCGCACCGCAGGTGCTACATCAGCCGTAGCGCATCCACATCCACAATCAGATTTCTGCGTGGAATCTGGGCGGCATCGGCCTGCGTCAGCATTCCTCGCAGCGCTACGTTCAGCGCCTTGCGCGATCCGGCCTTCAGAATCATGTGAAAGCGGTAGGCGTTCTTGATGCGTGCGATGGGCGCGGTGCAGGGGCCCAGCACCCGCACACCCTCTGGCGCCGCCGCCTGAAACCACTTGCCCAGCATTGCCGACCATCCCACTGCTTCTTCCAGCTTGGGCGACTGCACCAGCACATTCGCCAGCACGCCAAATGGCGGGTAGTGCATCCAGCGCCGGTATTTCAGCTCGCGCTCCACAAAAGCAGCGTAGTCGTGCTTGCTCGCCGCCAATATCGCGTAGTGGTCGGGGTAGTAGGTCTGCACCACCACCCGCCCCGGCAGATTTCCGCGCCCGGCCCGCCCCGATACCTGCGTCATCAACTGAAAAACTCGCTCGGCAGCCCTGAAGTCGGGCATGGATAGCGAGTGGTCGCAGCCCACCACCCCCACCAGCGTAACCCCGTGCACGTCGTGCCCCTTGGCAATCATCTGCGTGCCCACCAGCAGGTTGATCTCGCCGGAATGCAACCGCGCCAGTAGCCGTTCCAAATCAGCCCGCCCGCGTACTGTGTCCCGGTCCATGCGCCCGATCCGCGCCGTAGGGAAAATCTCCCCCAGCCGGGCTTCCCCCTGTTCCGATCCCGCGCCCAGGTAGTAGAGGTGCTCGCTGTCGCACTTGGGACAGCGCGCCGGCACCGTCCGCTTGAATCCGCAGTAGTGGCACTCCAGCCGCTGCCCTTCCCGCGCCATTCCGGCATCCTCGGCAGGAGCTTTGTGGTGGGTCAGCGAGATGGCGCAATTCTGGCACTCCAGCTTTTCGCCGCAGGCCCGGCAAATCACTACAAACGAGTAGCCGCGCCTGTTCAGCAGAATCAGCGCCTGCTCGCCCCTGTCCAGCGCCGCCTGCGTCTCGGCCACCAGCGCGCGCGAAAAAAGCTGCTCCTGCCCCGTCTCCTGAAACTCGCGCCGCATGTCGATCACTTCCACCGCGGGCAGCGGGCGGTTCATCACCCGGTCGTTCAACTCAATCCGCACGTACTTGCCCGTGGCCGAGTTCTGCCAGCTCTCCAGCGACGGCGTCGCTGAGCCCATCGCCACCACCGCCCCCTCGATCTTAGCCCGCATCACTGCCACGTCGCGGGCGTTGTAGCGCGGCGTCTCCTCCTGCTTGTAGCTCTGGTCGTGCTCCTCGTCCACCAGAATCAATCCCAGTCTCGGCGCGGGCGCAAAGATCGCCGAGCGCGTGCCCACCACAATCGGCGCTTCGCCCCGCCGGATGCGCCGCCACTGCTCGCTGCGCTCCTCGGGCGTCAGCGCCGAGTGCAGCAGCGCCACCTTCTGCCCAAATGCCGTGTCCAGCAGGCCCACCATCTGCGGCGTCAACCCAATCTCCGGAACCAGCAGAATCGACGCCATCCCCCTGTCCAGCGCCCGCTGCATCGCCGCCAGATACACTGCCGTCTTTCCTGAACCTGTGACTCCGTGAAGTAAAAAGGCATGGAATGCCCCCAGCGCCGTCGCCAGGCTTGCCAGCGCCTCCATCTGCGGCTCGTTGAGCCTTTCCGGACCCGGCTGGCTCTGCACTCCGCCCAGCCGAAAGACCGCCGGTCGCTCGTCGATCCTCACCAACCCCCGCCGTACCAGCGTTTGCAGCGTGGACGAAGGTAGTTCTTTGCGTCTCAACTCCGCCAGCGGCATCTCGCCATCGCAAGCCGCCAGTTCAGCCAAAATCGCCTGTTGCTTGGCGGTCAGCGCCGGCAGCCGTGCCTCGGGAATCAGCACCGCAAACCGTTCCATCCGCCGCGCATCCCGCTCCGCCGCAGCCGTCTCGCGCGCAATCCACTTCTTGCGCGTCAGCCCGGCCAGCACCGGCAGCGTAGCCGCCGTAGCCGTGCGTAATGTAGACACCTTCACCGGCTCCCCCGACGCCAGCCGCTGCAGCACCCTCCGCTCCAAATCCTGCTCCTCGGCCGATAGTTTCCCCTTCCGCTTCGAGCCGCCTCTTGATGCTGAGAAAAATTTTGATGCTGCGGAAGTACTTGATCTGGAGGGAGGCGGGGTTACTGGAGTCCCCAGCGATAGGTCTTCGTCGCTGGGGTCGAACTTCAACCCCCGCATAAAATCAATAGAATCGGCAGGGGCTTTAGCCCCGGAGAAAAGCTCTTCTGAAGATTGCTCTGGGACCAGCGCCGATTCCCCCTCCACGCTCTTCGCCAGCACATCCCGCCCCAAATCCGTAATGCGGTAATAAACCGTCCGCCGCACCTCGGCCATCAGCGGCAACATGCCCCGCAGCACCTCGCCCAGCGGCGCCAGGTAGTACTGCGCCATCCACTCGCCCAGCGCCAGCAGGCTGTCGCTCAGCAGCGGCTCCTCGTCCAGCACGGCTTCCAGAAACCGCATCTCGAACTCCGCCGGAGCCGTGGCATTCAGCCCGGTCACCACCCCAATCAGTTTTTCCTTGCGAAAGGGGACGATCACCCGCGCCCCCCTCTGCGGCAGTTGCCCCTCGCGCACCGCGTAGGTAAACAAGCGGTCCAGCGGCACCGGCAACGCGACTTCGCAGTAGGCAGGCATGGCATCAGTTTAGGGGTTGCGGCCGCGCTTCAACGGGCACCTGTGAAAATCGCCCCAATTCCCCGGTTGCAATCCCGTCCGCAGGTCGTACAATTCCTGCAAATGGCAACTCCAGGCTCCACTCACGCCCCCGCCGCCCCCGCCGCCTCCCTGCTCCTCACGCCCAACCCCACCCGCCCTGTCACGCTGGCCATCGACATTGGCGGCTCCGGGCTCAAGGCCATGCTGCTCGACGCCTCCGGCAAGCCGGTCAGCCAGCGCCTGCGCATCGTCACCCCGTCCGTGCCCACGCCGCAGGTCATTTTGGCCGCCCTCGACGAATTCCGCACCCCATTTCCGGACTTCGACCGCGTCTCCGTCGGCTTTCCCGGCATCGTCAAGCGCGGCGTCACCATCCTCTCCGTCAACCTCCATCCCGACTGGTGCAACTTCCCCCTCCAGGACAAGCTCGCCGAGCGCTGGGCCAAGCCCGTCCGCGTGGGCAACGACGCCGACATCGCCGGCTATGGAGTCATCCAGGGCCAGGGCGTCGAGCTGGTGCTCACCTTTGGCACCGGCTTGGGCAGCGCCCTCTTCACCAATGGCCACCTCGTCCCCGGCCTGGAGTTGAGCCTCCATCCCTGGCGCAAGAAGGGCATGAACTACGAGGACTCCCTCGGACGCCGCGGCCTCGACAAGTACGGCAAGTCCCGCTGGAACAACTTCCTCGAAGCCGCCATCAAGCAGACCGAGCAGCTCTTCAACTGGGACCACCTCTACCTGGGCGGCGGCAACACCAAGAAAATCAACTTCAAGCTCCCCAAAAACGTCACCATCGTCTCCAACGAGAGCGGCCTCCTCGGCGGCGTCTTCCTCTGGAAGGATCAGGGGTGAAATTGCAGCAGTCAGGGTTGGTAGGTTAGGGCTGGCAGGTCAGGGCTTTAGCCCTGACAATATGATGACTATAAAGAGCGGGCTTATTGATGGCTGCATTAGGAATGTCCTTGTAAGCGCGCCGGAGGCGCAGAGTTTGTTAGCCCCGCGCTCTAGCGCGGGGAAAGCGGATTCCACAGATTTATTTCGGAGTCCCGTAGGGACGGTGTAAGAAAATTTCATATATAGTTTTTCGAGCATTTTCCCATAAATTAATGATTACGATGAAAAAGAGGTACGAATGTGGAAGATAATGTTATGACGCAGAGAGCGTATCGGATAAGAGTATCAACTGCAATATGCGTGATTTTATTCCTGCTCTTTTGTCTTTCACCCAACGCCCAAGGATATAACCCCTACTATCTTTCACTCACACAGGCAGAACTCACCAAGCGAATTCCACAGAAGAAGTATCTTTGCCCTGAGACAAAGTCAGGCGCTCAGGTTCAGGTTGGAATAGCGACGATCAAGGATGATGATGGATCGCTTCTTATCAGCGGAAAAGACAAAACTGGGCATCCATGGAAGGTGTCAGGACTGTTCAGTTACTGGGGTTGCGAGCTTTACACAGCCGATCTCGACCGGAATGGGACACAGGACCTGATTGTAGTCACCTATAACTCAGCGAACGGTTCGGCTCCGAACGTAGAACTTGGAATTCTTCTATTTGAGTCTAACGGCCGACCCGTCTTTTCCAATTTTGTTGGATATTTCGAGACGGATGCACATGGGGTCAAGGATTTCCTTGATCTCAACCACGATGGACACACCCAACTACTCTGTCAAAGTTTCGATGATGGATATTGGATTACTTCCTTGTATGAGGCCAGAGACGCGCACTGGTTTCCGGTACACGGCGGGCGCGGCTCACGTACTTTTCCCCTCTACACCCGGTTCACCTATCGTCACAATCATATCGCCACGAATCCAGAGCCTGGCAGGAACCCGCGAGATGCTGACCTCTCCAATAACGCAATCCTCGATCAGACGCCAGTGCAGATTGAGAAGCTGCAATGGGAGACCAATTCGGAGGGATTGCATATTAATCCTAAGATTGTTTTGAGCGATGGCCGAACCTGCACTGTGGAAGCATACGAATTAATCGTGGTAGTAGACCAGGAGGCTGGAAGACAGAGCGAGATACTGGCTCCGGACGATTTCAGAAACTTGCTTGAAACAATCATGCGCAATAAGCTCCCGGTATGGATCAGTGGTCATATGCCGCCTCGTTGGGGAAAGTCTAGCGATTGCCTTCCCCAATTGGTTTGGGCCGGCACAGCACCTCATCGGTAAACCTCGCGCCGGTTTCCCACGCGCACAACCAGAACAATCAGCTTTCCATCCTGAATATCAGCGATAATGCGGTAATCCCCAACTCTATATTTCCAGTAATTGCCCAACGTTGAACCGGCCAGTGCCTGGCCGATGCTGCGCGGATCCTCCAGTTTTGCGACACGGCTTCCCATAAACCGGATGATTCGTTGCGCGATTGGCTTGTCGAACTTGGCGATTTCTCTTTCCGCATCCTTGCTGTACTCAACTCTCCAGGTCATACTGCTTTTCCATCTCTGCCTGGGTATAGGTCCTGCTCCGCCCAGCCCGCAGCGCGCGTGTCCGCTCTTCGGCTAGGTACAAATCCTCCAGGTCTTCCAGCTTTTCGTGGATGGCTTCGAGCATGTAATACGTTTTGCTTCGCCCGGTGCGCTTGGCGAGCCTATCGAGACGGTTTTTCAGGCCCTCCGGCAAGCGAAGTGAGACAGCAGAACCCATAATTGACCTCCAGGAGTACTGTAATACAAGTATCGCACGAAATGCCCTCAGGTAGTAAAGTGGGTGCCCAGGTCCGGGGTCCCCACGGACAGGTCTTCGTCCGTGGGGTGGAGATCCCTCGCATTTGGGGACCTGGGATACCACGAACCCAATGCGCGAAGGCCGCTGGCCCCACCGCAGGTAATTGCCTGGACGGCAAGTCCTTTGCAGATAATTACCGCCCTATGTCGCACAATGATTCTCAGAAGTCTTCCTTCAAATCATCGTCCCGGCAGGTCCTCTTCACGCCGACTTTCAGCCAAAAAGCTGCCAACAGAGGCCAGAACGTCACGAAACTCCTTATCCTGGACGATTTTGCAGGGAACTCCTTTGTTTTGACGATTTTACAGCGCAACCCTGCCTGTAACCTCAAGAAAACAAGGAATTTGTTTACAAAATAGGGGTGGGGGTACCCGAAGACTTATTATCTGGATCAAGCAGAATCCAGCCGCTTATCTTTGGAATCACATTTATGGGAGTATCTATGGCGGAAAACAAGACCAAGCAGACTGCCGTAAGCGTATCGGCGTATCTCGGCAAGCTCGATGATACCAAGCGCGCTGACGCCCAGGCGCTGGTCAAGCTAATGCAAAGCGCCACGGGCGAAGAGCCGAAGATGTGGGGGCCGTCAATCGTCGGCTTCGGCAGTTATCACTACACCTACGACAGCGGGCGCGAAGGCGACATGCCGCTCGTCGGCTTCTCGCCGCGCAAGCCGGCAACAGTTCTCTACGGCATGAGAGGCGCCGCCAACGCCGAGGCCCTGCTGGCCCGGCTCGGCAAGCACACCACGGGCAAGGGCTGTGTCTACATCAAAAAGCTCTCCGATGTTGACCTGAAGGTGTTGAAGGAGCTGATCGTCAAATCCGTCGCCGCTTCGCGCACGCGGCACGCAAGCTAGAAACGCCATTTAATTCTGTAGGACCGCGAGGTCACCGGAACGTACTTCTCAGCCTTTTGCCGGCAGCTTGAGTCCCAGCTCTTTCATGGCAATCTGCAAATCGGCCCAGGCTTCCTTCTTCTGGCGGGGATCGCGCAGCAAATACGCCGGATGATAGGTGACGATGAGTTTTGTCCCGCGCACCGCATGAACCCGTCCGCGCAGCCCGGCCAGCGGCTGCCGAGTGCCTAAGAGCCAAGTGGCCGCGGTTGCTCCCAGAGCGACCAGCACCTCCGGGCGCACCACGTCGATCTGGCGGAAGAGAAACGGCGAGCATGTCGCGCCCTCGTCCTGCTCCGGCACGCGGTTGTTCGGCGGGCGGCATTTGACTACGTTGGCGATGTAGACCTCTTCGCGCTTCAGGCCCATCGCCGCGATCATGTTGTTCAATAGTTGCCCCGCCTTGCCCACAAACGGCAGTCCCTGCGCGTCTTCGTCAGCGCCCGGTCCCTCGCCGACAAACATCAGCCGCGCTGACGGCGAGCCGTCACCGAAGACCAGCTTGTTCCGGCCTTTGTGCAGCGCGCAGCGGGTGCACTCGCCAAGTTCTTCGCGGATGAGTTGCATGGCGGCGGCGCGCTCAGCCGCCGGAACGGCATCGGCAATTGCGGGAGCAGTTGGAAACGATGACTTGCGAGGCGAAATGGTCGGAATCTCCTGGGATTCGGGCAGCTGGAAAAGCAGCGGCGCGGGCTCTGTTTGGGGTTCATCCTGTTCAGCGGCCAATCTGGCCATCAGCGCCGGACCCACGGAACGGCGATAGAACTCGGTGAGGCCAAGATCGCGGTAAAAGCGGACGCGGTCCAGCAGTGCCTGGCGGGTTGCGGAATCGAGCGAGTGCGCCAACGTCTTTACTCCACAGTCAGATGCCGGAGTCAGCCATCCGCAGCTTCACTCCGCGCGATCGATGAATGAGGCGGGAATAGCTAGCCAGCCAGGATGGGAATGCCAGGACCTTCAATCGTTGGCTTAACCACCGGCACGTCAGCTTTAACGTAGGCGATCTTGCCCGCATCGATCTCATCCTGGGCGATGCGGCAGGGCTTGGTCGATTGGGTCGGGACCAGTGCGCGGGAGCCGCTTTGTATCTGGCGGGCGCGGCGGGCGGCCACCATCACCTTGCGGTAGTTCGAGTCGAAGCCGGTTTCAATCGTCATCGGAGACCTCCTCAAAGTTCAATTGCCGCTGGCCTGTGGGATGCAGAATCCCGAAGGCCTCGAGCACGGGCTTCAGCCGCTCCGCGGAGTTGATCTGCAGGCAGCCGGCGGCCACCTCCAGCACCCGGTGCGACCGATATGCAATCGGCTCGGCGTTGCGGTAAAACCGTTCGGCCAGCACAATGGCTTCCAGTTGCGCCACCGCCCGGTCCAGAATGTCATTGACCAAAATATAGCCGTATTCGCGATAATTCTCAATCTCCCGGCTGGCCGCGCCCAGCCGGCGGTAAACCTCCGCCTCGTTCACCACGCCCTCTGCGCGGCTGCGATTGCGCAGGCGGGTGCGCAGAACATTGGGGTTGGGCGGCAAAACAAAGATGCTGACCGCCTCGGGCATGGAGGCGCGTACCTGTGCCGCTCCCTGCACGTCGATGTCCAGCACTAGGTCGTGACCGGCACGGCGGGCCGCTTCGAGCGATGAGCGCGCCGTACCGTAGTAGTTGCCGAAGACCTCGGCATGCTCCAGAAACTGGCCGGCGGCTACCATCCGCTCGAACTCCTCACGGCTGGTAAAGTGATACTCGCGCCCATCCTGTTCGGAGCCGCGCGGCGGGCGTGTGGTCCAGGAGATGGAAAACTCGATTCCCTTCAACTGCTTGCGCACCTCGTTCACCAGCGTGCTCTTGCCCGAGCCCGAAGGAGCCGAAATGATGAAGAGTATTCCTGCCACGGTGCGATTTTCCTTTGTGCGCCTTTGTTGAAGTTTACGCCCTGACGGTCTGGTTATTCCACGTTCTGAATCTGTTCGCGTGCTTTTTCAATCTCCGACTTCATGGCCAGCCCCAGTTCGGTAATGCGTGTTCCCTTCCCTCCCGCGCCGCCGGTCTTGGAGAGCATGGTGTTGGCCTCGCGGTTCATCTCCTGGAGCAGGAAGTCGAGTTTCTTGCCCACTTCGCCGCTCGCCGCCAATAGCTCGCGAAAGTGGCCGATGTGCGTCGTCATGCGCTCCAGCTCCTCGGCGATGTCGCTGCGCTCCACCAGAACGGCAACCTCCTCCAATAGTCGCTGGCGGTTGAACTCCGGGCCGGTGGCCGCCAGCAGCCGCTCGGTAAGCCGGGATTGGTAGCGCTCCTCGACCTCCGGACGTAACAACGCGACGCCTTCGACAGCCTCGGCCAGCCGGTCCAGCGTTCCGTGCAGAATCGCCTCCAGCGCCTCGCCCTCGCGCGCTCGCATCGTCTTCAACTGCTCTAGCAGCGGCCCGATTTCGCGCAGCACACTTTCGGTCAGCGCGATCTGCTCCTCGTCGCCATTTGAGCTTTTGTCGCTTTGCAACGCCCCGGGCAAGCGCAGAACAGCGTTCAGGTCAGGTTGTTGGCCGGTAAGCCCATGCTCCTCGCGCGCCTCGGCAAAAGCGGCCAGGTAGCTGTTCACCAACTCCCGGTTGTATCCGGCCGCTTGCTGGCTGCCGCGGTCAATGGAGAGGGTCAGATCGACGTGGCCGCGAATCAGGTTGTCCTTGATTGCCTTGCGCAGCTCCATCTCCAACGCGTCCAGCCCCGCAGGCAAACGCAACTGCACATCAAGGAAGCGATGGTTCACGCTCTTGATGTTAAGCGTGTAGCTGAGCTGATCATTAACGCGGATCTGAACCCGCGCAAACCCGGTCATTGAATAAATCGGCATCTTTCTATTTCCCGTTCATGTTGCCGTTATTATCTGGCACGTCCATGAATTGCAGTTGATAGAGTCGCTGATATGTGCTGGATGCAGTCAGCAGCTCGTCATGGGGTCCAATAGCAGTGATGCGCCCGTCTTCCAGCACCGCGATGCGATTGGCGCGGCGAATGGTTCCCAGCCGGTGAGCAATCACCAGCACCGTGCGGTTCTGCATCAGGTTGGCCAGCGCCGCCTGCACCAGCGATTCACTCTCCGCGTCCAGTGATGAAGTGGCTTCATCGAGAATCAGAATCGGCGCGTTCTTTAATAGCGCGCGCGCGATAGCCAGCCGCTGCCGCTCGCCGCCGCTGAGCCGGAAGCCTTTTTCGCCGATCACCGTGTCGTAGCCCAGCGGCATTTGCAGGATGAAGTCGTGAGCCAGGGCATTGCGCGCGGCCTCTTCCACCAGCTTCATGTGTGTGTCAGGTTGTCCGTAGGCAATGTTGTTGCGCACCGTGTCGTTGAACAGGATGATTTCTTGTGTGACCTGAGCAACCTGTCGGCGCAATGAGGCCAGCGACAGGTCGCGCAGATCATGGCCGTCAATGAGAATGCGGCCGCTGGTTACGTCAAAGAAGCGCGGAATCAGGTTGGCGATCGTGGATTTGCCCGCGCCGCTGGGGCCAACAAGTGCAAGTACCTCGCCCGCCTGGATGTCGAGATCGACGTTGTGCAGAATCTGGTGCTCGCCCTTTTCAGTGGAGTAGGAGAAGCCCACATCGCAAAAGCGGATGTAGTTATTGAAGCCCTTCAACACCGCCGGATGCTCGCGCTCCTTCACGTCGTCCTCAGCGTCGAAAAAGCCGAAGATCGACATGGACGCGCCCATGGCTCCCTGGAAGCTGTTGTAGAAGTAAGCGAATTTGCGCACCGGATCGTAGAGCTTGAAGAGCAAAAAGATAAACGCGCCAAACAGGCCCATAGTCATGCGGCCGTGCAGAATTTCATCGCGCCCAACCCACAGCATCAGAGCGATTGCTACTGCGCCGATCGAATCCATCAACGGAGAGCTGATGGACTGGATGCGCACGTTGCGCAGGTTGGCGCGGAAGAGCCGTCTGGCCGCCTTCCTGAAGCGCACAACCTCCCACATCTCTGTGTTGAAGGCCTTCACGATGCGGTTGCCGGTCACCGTTTCATGAAGAATGTTCTGAATCTCGGCCAGCTTGTCCTGGCCGGTGCGGGTGCGCGTTCGCACTTCACTGCCGATCTTGCGCGAGGAGGTGACCACTACTGGCACAAACAACAGGAGCACCCAGCTGAGTTCTCCCCCTAATTTGATGATTAAGACCAGGACGACGACAAAGGTGAAGAACTGCTGCAGAAATTCGCTGATGACCGTGCTGACTGCCACCTGAACGCGGTCTACATCGTTGATGAGCGTGGAGAGAATCGTGCCCGTTGCGTGCTTGTGAAAGAAGCTGGCGGAACGCCGCAACGTAGCCTCATAAAGGTTGTTGCGCAGATCCATGATGGTGCCGAAGCCGGCGTAATTGACCAGGTATGTGCCTGTGTAGTCGCACAGGCCCTTGGTCAGCGTGGCAACAATTAGAGTAAAAGCCACCACCGTCCAGGCATTGTGCATGTGCAGAAAATGAGGAATTACCTGCCGCAGGTCGAGGTGCCATGGGCTCTTGGCGACGCCCAGCATTATGGGGCCTTCGGGTGCGTGGGGATCCAGAACCTGGTCGAAGATAGGCTGAAGGAGGAGGATGCGAAAGGCTTCCAGTAGTCCCACCATGGCCAGCAGCAGCACGCCGGCCAGCATATGCAGCCAGTAGGGAAGTCCATAGCGCAGCAGACGCAGATAACTTTTCATGCCGGTCGACCCGCCTGGCTAACGCAAGAGCCCATCCCCGCATTATATCTGGAGCACACGGTCGGTGTTGCCTTCTCTTGCGGTCAAATGCAAGTGGCTCATGCGATTGCAATATATGCAGGCATTCAGCAGCATTCCAACTCCGGGAACATTTAGAATGTTCCTTGACGTATATTGTTCTGGCGCCGGCTTGCCGGCGAGAAAGCGCGCCATCATTCCTATGCATCGCTGGTCGAAACTCTTTATTCCCACGCTCCGCGAGGCCCCGGCAGACGCCGAAGTGGCCAGTCACCGCTTCCTTATCCGCTCCGGCTACATCCGCCAGCTCGGCGCGGGCATCTACAGCTACCTCTTTCTCGGCCAGCGTTCCATCAACAAGATTATCGCCATTGTACGCGAGGAGATGGACAGCATCGGTCAGGAATTCTATCTGCCGGCCATTCATCCGCGCGAGGTTTGGGAGCAAAGCGGCCGATGGACAACCATGGGCGACACCATGTTCCGGCTGAAGGACCGCAAGGGCGCGGAGTTTTGCCTGGGCATGACTCACGAAGAGATTATGACCTCGATTGCGCGCAGCGAACTGCGCAGCTACAAGCAGTTGCCGCAGATCTGGTATCAGATTCAGACCAAGTTCCGCGATGAACCGCGCCCCAAGTCGGGTCTGTTGCGCGTGCGCCAGTTCATCATGAAGGACGCTTACTCCTTCGACATCGACAAGGCCGGCCTTGATCGCAGTTTTGATCTGCACGATGCCGTTTATCGTAGGATCTTCACGCGCTGCGGGCTGAAATTCGTCGCCGTCGAAGCCGACTCCGGCTCCATGGGCGGTTCGCAGTCGCAGGAGTTCATGGTCTATACCGATGCCGGAGAAGACCTGATCGCAAGCTGCCCGGTCTGCCATTACGCGGCGAACCTGGAGAAGGCCACCTCGCTCCTCGAGCCGGTCGTCGAGATGAAGCCGACGGGCGACGGCAAGCCCGAGCTGGTCTCCACGCCAGGCTGCGGAGCCATTGCGGACGTGGCTGCGTTCTTCAAGATTTCTCCCGCATCCGACATCAAGTGCGTAGCGTATATGGCGCTGAAACACGGCGCTCCGGGTCAGCCCAGTTCATGGCACGGTGTTGCCGCCTTTCTGCGCGGCGACCACCAGGTGAATGAAACGAAGCTGCTCGGCGCGCTCGCCGTGGCGGAATTGCGCACCATGCAGGCTGAGGAACTGGAGAAGTACTTCAACGGCCCGGCGGGTTTTCTTGGACCTGTGGGCCTCAAACCCAATGCCAAGCCGCTCGGCGAAGGCCTAACCGTTATCGTCGATAAATCGCTCGAAGGCCGTAAGAACATGGTCTGTGGCGCAAACAAGCTCGACTACCACCTGCGCAATGTTGTGCCGGGCCGCGATTTCTCCTGGACCCTGATGACCGACATTCGCAGCGTCAACGAAGGCGAAGCCTGCCCGAAAGACAGCTGCTCTGGCAAACTGGTGGTCGGTAAGGCAGTCGAGGTAGGCCACATCTTCAAACTGGGCTACAAGTACTCCGAATCCATGGGCGCGCGCGTGCTGGACGAGAACGGCAAGGAAATTACGCCCATCATGGGCAGCTACGGCATCGGCATCGAGCGCATCCTGACCGCGGCCGTCGAGCAGTCCAACGACCAAAACGGCTTCTGGCTGCCGGCCTCGATTGCGCCCTTCACGGTGGTGGTCACCGTGACTAATATGTCTGACTCGCTGCTCCGTGAGACCGGAGAAAAGCTCACCCGCGAGCTGGAGTCCGCCGGCATCGACGTGCTTCTTGATGACAGAGACGAGCGTGCCGGCGTCAAATTCAAGGATGCGGACCTGGTTGGCATTCCCTTCCGCATCAATGTAGGCAAGAAGGCCGCCGAAGGCAAGGTGGAGCTGGTGACGCGTTCGACGGCAACCAGCGTGGATGTGTTGCTGCCGGATGTAGTGAAGCTGGTGAAACAGCGCGTCGAGGAAGATGCATTACTGTTGACGGCAGAGAATAGCCTGTAACCGTCCACTGTCCACTGTTCACCGTTTTTCAAGGAGCGGCGATGGCATTGAAGATAAGGTTTCGAATGCCCACGGGAAAGCATCCCTGGGCAACGCTGCTGCTACGCATCGGACTAGGAACGTTTGCGGCCATCGTGCTGGTATTTTTTTCCGTCTTCGGCTATTACTACATCACTTATAAGCACGTTGTGGATGACCGCCTGAAGCAGCCCATCTTTGCCAACACAGCCAAGATATACGCCGCGCCGCGCGAGGTGCGCCCCGGGCAAAAGTTCACCGTCCGGCTAATCGCCAACGAGCTGCACGCGGCCGGCTACTCGGCCGAAGGCGCTTCGCAGACCTCTGAAATGGGAACATACAGGGAGGGCGTGCAAGCTATCACTGTGCATCCCGGCCCGCAATCTTACCATGCGCAAGATAGCGCCTTGATCCACGTCAGCAATGGGGTTGTGGATTCGATTACCGACGATCACGGCCAGCAGCTTTCCAGCTATGAACTAGAGCCGCTGCTCATCACAGGCCTCAGCGACGACGCCAACCGCACCAAGCGCCGCCTGCTTACCTACAGCGAGATTCCGCCGACTCTGATCAACGCGGTTCTGGCCATTGAAGATCGCCGCTTCTTTGAGCACAGCGGAGTGGACTACATCCGCATCCTGGGCGCGATTCGCAATGATCTGTCGCCGGGGCATCGCTATGTCCAGGGCGGCTCCACGCTGACCATGCAATTGGCGCGCGGCTTGCTTCTTACGCCGGAAAAGCGCATCAAGCGGAAGATCATCGAAATCGTCATCACCTTCCAGCTTGAACACCGCTTCACCAAGCAGCAAATCTTCGAGATGTACGCCAACCAGGTTCCCCTCGGCCAGCGTGGCAGCTTCTCCATCGACGGATTCGGCGAAGCTGCTCAGGCCTTCTTCGGTAAGGACGTGCAACAGCTCGATCTGGCCGAGGATGCTCTCCTGGCCGGCATCATCCAGAGTCCCAGCCGGCTAAATCCTTTTCATCATGCGGAACGGGCCATCGAACGCCGCAATCTCGTTCTCGATTCCATGGTAGAAACCGGCGCCATTACCAAGGGCGAGGCGGAAAAAGCCAAAGCGGAGCCGCTGCACCTGGTTCCCGGCAGCGTTGACGCCAGCGAGGCGCCATACTTTGTGGACCTGGTTCATGATCAGTTGGTGCAGAAACTGGGCGATCGCGACTTCAACCGCGAAAGCCTGCGCATATATACTTCGCTCGACCCCGATCTACAGCGTGAAGCGACAGCCGCGGTTGAATCCACCATTCACGTGGTGGATGAAAAAGTAGACAAGCTGCACGTGCAAGAAAGAAAGCGGGGCCAGAGCTACATCTATCCGCAGGTGGCTCTGGTAGCGCTCAACCCGCACACCGGTCAGGTGCTGGCGTTGGTCGGCGGGCGAAGCTATGGCAGCTCGCAGTTGAATCATGCCGTGGCCAAGCGGCCCACCGGCTCCATCTTCAAGCCGTTTGTCTATGCTTCCGCATTTGCCACTGCTGCCGAGGGCACTATCCTGCCAGGACAAACCAAGCTCTTCTCGCCGCTGACCATTTTGAAAGATGAGCAGACCACTTATGGAGCGGGCACGGAATACGAGTACACGCCGAAGAACTTTGAAGACGAATATTTCGGCAATGTGACCGCCCGCTTCGCCATCATGCGCTCGCTCAACAACGCCACCATCAGCCTGGCCTCGATGGTGGGCTTCGACCGCGTGGCCAAACTGGCCCGCGACGCCGGCGTCAAGGGCGTGCTGGGAACGCCTTCCATGGCCATCGGTTCCTACGATGCAACGCCGCTCGATATGGCTGGCGCTTACACCATATTTGCCAACGGCGGCATGCACCTGGAACCCTGGATGCTAGCCAGCGTACGCACCTCAACAGGAGATGTCATCACAGACTACTCGCCCGATTCCAAGCAGCTTCTGGATCCGCGCGTAGCCTATCTCACCGTCAGCCTGATGGAGAACGTGCTGCACAGCGACGTAACCGGCACAGGAACCGGTGCCGGGGTGCGCAACATGGGATTTCTCGCTCCCGCCGCCGGCAAAACCGGCACCGACCATGACGCATGGTTTGCCGGCTTCACCTCCAACCTGTTGTGCATCGTGTGGGTGGGCAACGACGACTACACCGATATAAAACTTCAAGGCGCGCAAGCTGCCGCGCCTATCTGGGCCGAGTTTATGAAGAAGGCCGTCCTGTTGCCGCAATACTCTGACACCAACCAGTTCGTTGCGCCCGAGGGCGTCGAAATCGTGTCCATTGACAAGGTCAGCCTTCTGCTCAGCGACGCCACCTGCCCGGAGAGCTTCAGTGCAGCCTTCTTGGCCGGTACTGCTCCCACGGTGACCTGCGACCATCCCGTCGAGCATCGCAACCTGCTGCAAAAACTCTTCGGCCTTGGCAAAAGCGGTAATTAGCGATTGCAAGACGCTTTAAGCACATGACCCACGACACTTACAGAACCCCGCTAAATGTTCTATAGTTTCTGTGCTATGAAATTCAAATTTTGTACCATCATCCCGTCCCTGCTGGCGTTTGCCGGCCTGCTTTTGCTCGTTCCAACAACCCCGGCGCAAACCACTACAGCCGCTCAGTCTACTGCCAAGCCCACGGTCGCCGAGGCACTCGCCTTCATCGACAGTGCGGAAAAGGAACTGGCCGCGATGAGCGTCACTGCTGCCCGCGCAGCCTGGGTCGAAGAAACCTACATCACCGACGACACCATCGCTCTGGTGGCCGAGGCCAACGACCGGGTAATTGCCCGTCAAACTGCCCTCATCTACGAATCGCGCAAATTCGACGGCCTCCCGCTGCCGCCCGATGCGGCCCGCAAAATGCTGCTGCTAAAGCTGGGCATCGGCCTGCCCGCGCCATCTGACCCCGCACTGCGCGCTGAAACCACTCAGAAGGCCGCCGAGCTTGACGCCGCCTATGGCCGTGGAAAATATTGTCCGGACTCGAACCCCGATCACTGCCTGGGCATCGACGACATCAACGTCAAGATGGCACAAAGCCACGATCCATCAGAACTCGCAGCCCTGTGGACAGGCTGGCACGCTGTCGGCAAGCCCATGCGTGGTGACTATGCGCGCTTGGCCGAACTGAGCAACCAGGGCGCGCGCGAGCTGGGCTTTGCCGATACAGGCGCTCTGTGGCGCTCGCAGTACGACATGACCCCCGAAGAGTTTTCCGCCGACATCGAGCGTCTCTGGAAACAAGTGGAGCCGCTCTACCTGGAGCTGCACACCTACGTCCGCCACAAGCTCATCGAGAAGTACGGCGACCAAGCGCGTCGTCCCGATGGCATGATTCCCGGGCATTTACTTGGAAACATGTGGGCGCAGGAGTGGGGCAACGTCTACGACGTGGTCGCGCCACCCTCCGGTCCGATGCCCTACGATCTGGGCGCCATCCTCAAGGCTCGCAACACAACTCCGGAGCAATTGGTGCGCTACGGCGAGGGCTTCTACAAGTCGCTGGGCTTCGACGCGCTGCCTGACACCTTCTGGCAACGCTCCATGCTCTCTCATCCGCGCGACCGCGAAGTCGTATGCCATCCCAGCGCATGGGATGTGGACAACCAGCGCGACGTGCGCATCAAGGCCTGCTTCCAGCCCACCGCCGACGACTTTGTTACCGTGCATCACGAACTGGGCCACAACTACTACCAGATGGCCTATCGCAAGCAGCCCTTCTTCTTCCAGAACGGCGCCAACGACGGCTTCCACGAGGCCATTGGCGACGCCATCGCGCTGAACGTGACACCGGATTACCTCAAGACGCTGGGCCTAATCGACCAGATTCCGCCGCCCAGCGCCGACATTCCGCTGCTGCTGCGCACGGCTCTTGACAAGATTGCCTTCCTGCCCTTCGGCCTGCTCATCGACAAATGGCGCTGGCAGGTTTACTCCGGCCAGGTGACTCCGGATCATTACAACAGCGCGTGGTGGGCTCTGCGTGAGAAATATCAGGGAATTGCTCCGCCGGTGGCGCGCTCCGAGGCCGACTTTGACCCTGGCGCCAAGTACCACATTCCGGGAAACGTGCCCTATATGCGTTACTTCCTGGCGCGCGTCTACCAGTTCCAGTTCTATCGCGCCATGTGCCAGGCCGCCGGATACAAAGGGCCGCTGAATCGCTGCTCCGTCTACGGCTCCAAAGAGGCCGGCGCAAAGCTGAACGCAATGCTGGAATTAGGCGCATCCAAGCCCTGGCCCGAGGCCCTCATGGCCATGACGGGAACTGACAAAGCCGACGCTTCGGCCATTGTCGAATACTTCCAGCCGCTGATGGTTTGGCTCAAGGAACAGAACAAAGGCGAGAAGGAAGGCTGGACGCTGCCGGCTGACCCGCTGAAGTAAGGAAGTTTTTACAGTCATTCATTACCGGCACAGTTTTTCTTCGATTCACAGCAACTTTCAACTCCTGAACGAATCGAAATATTGTATCTGTTTAATTAAACGCTGCAACCAGATCTGCGGAGGTGGATTATGAAGAGTTCTACGCGCGTGAGCAATACCTTGCTTGTAGTTTCAGTTTTATTGTCGATTTCAGCCGTGACAGCGGCCCAGTACAAGCCCGCGCCTGCCTACCATCCGGCTCCAGCTCCGGCTCCATCCTACCATCCGGCTCCAGCTCCGGCTCCGTCCTATCACCCGGCCCCAGCCCCGACATACCACCCGACGCCATCCACTCCTACGTACCATCCAACTCCATCCACTCCCACAAATCATCCGACTCCATCGACCCCGGTGCACAGCTATACGCCGGGAACGCCTTCCAGCGGGAACACTTCTACCCCGCATCCCTCTCCAAGCGTTACTACCTATACCCCGCATACCTATACTCCCGGTGCCTCCTCGTCTTCTACTGGCAGCACCTCTGTCAGCGGCGGAGTCGTGAGGTCCAACAACGGGGTTACCACCTACACTCCCCATGCCTCTTCGGGCAGCACGAGTTCCACCCCGTCAACCTCAACTTCTACTCACGTCAACACCTACACTCCTGGATCTCCTGCTTCTACGGGCAGCAACTCCAACACCCCGCGGAACAATTCGCCTGAATCTGTAACCGGTAGCGGTACTCATGCTGTTTACAGCATTCCGGCATCTTCACTTTCCCCCAAGCCAGGCGCCGGACCCACCACGCTTTCGCCATCCGGATCGCAATCTGTGCTGCACCAGGTGAACACTGCGCGCGGTAGCCTGAGCGGCGTCAACCACCGGCCAATTCCGCCCGGACAGGTTGCCGTACATCCGAATCAAAGCCTGACCGTGACCACCTCCAGCGGCCGCAAATACAATCTGCGTCCTAATGGAACTCTGGCCTCGTACAGCGGCCATGGGCAAGCCGCCACCTTCCGCGGTAACGGCCATCTGGCTTCCTTGCATACGTCTCACGTGGACATCGCGCGTGGCCCGCGCGGGCAGAGAACCATCATCAGCGAGCGCCCCGGCGGCAGGCTGGTTTCAACCGGAAAGCATAGCGGTTATTTAGAACGCCCGATAAGCTATCACGGCCACAACTATTACCAACGCACCTACGTGAATGGAAACCAACGCTTCTCGCGTGATTATTCCAGATACCAATATCACGGTCTGGCGCTCAATAACTACGTCCCGCACGCCACCTATGCCCCGGCCTTCTACGGATGGGCCTACTACCCCTGGGGCCCTCATGCGCGTTATGGGTGGGGATGGGAAGGTTCGCCGTGGTTTGCCTTCTACTCGGGCTTCTTCTCACCCTGGGATTCGTATCCCGACGGCGCTGCATGGCTGACCGACTTTCTTCTCGGCCAGACGATGGAGGATGGTTACCCGGCGGATGCTCAGGCAACAGGAGACGACCAGCAGGATGCAGGCGATGTCACAGCGGATGCAAATGCGCCGGCAAGTGGTGATGATGTCTCTGCTACGGCCGATACGCCCATCACTCCGGAAATCAAGCAAATGATCGCCGAGGAAGTCAAGCAACAATTGGCTTTTGAGAATGCCGCCGCTGCTAAGCCCGATCAGGCGCCCGCGCTCGACGGCCTGCCGCAGGTGATGGTGCCCAACCACCTCTTTGTGGTGGATCAGGTCCAGAATGTCAACACCTCCGACGGCCAGTCATGCACGCTCTCGGTGGGAGACGTAATCAAGCTGGTGGCCGCGCCGCCCGATAACGCCACGTCCGCCGACCTTACAGTCATCAGCAGCCGCAAGGGCGATTGCGCTGCCGGGCTAACCGTCAGCGTGCCGCTCGATAGCCTTCAGGAGATGCAAAACAACTTCCGCGCCCAACTGGATTCCGGCTTGCAGGCACTGCGCGATCAGCAGGGCAAGGGTGGATTACCCGCGGCCCCGATGGAAGCTATTACTCCGCCGCCCGTTCCCGCGGATGAGCCTCCGGCGGACAATACGAATGTGCAGGCGCAGATCGATGACCAGCAGCAGCAAGCTGATCAGGCAGAATCCACCGTGACGCAGACCGCTTTCGCCTCCACTCCGCCGGTGCCGGCGGCACATTAGAGCAGCCTTCGCGGCGTTGACCATTCCGCGGCGGAAAGCAGAGACTAATCCCTGCTTTCGCCATTGCCACAAAAGGGAGACAAAAATATGAACATGAGGAATCTGCTCGCGGCCTGCCTTTTCAGCGGCCTTGCCTTGACTCTTTCAGCCCAGCAACCCGTCCCGCCCCCGCCCATGCCTTCCGACAGCGGCCCCTCGCTGGCCGTCACCATGCAGTTCATCCAGGACAAGATGAACGATATTGGCAAAGTCAACTTCGTTGAATTTCTCCAGAACACGAATGACAACAGCACTTTCACCAGCAGCTGGAGCAATGAGGTCACGAACGTTGTCGCCGATCCCAACCAGTGCAAAATTTCCTTACATTGGAAGGTGATGAAGAATGGCTCAAGCACGCAGGACCGGGATGTCTGGTTCACCATTCGTGATGTCCAAAGTATCGCGATAAAACCCTATGCACAGTATCAAACCGAACTGGATGCAAGCCTTGGCAATCCCAACCTGATCACCACATCTACCAATCCGCCCGTGATGGCGCTGCTGGTGTACCGCCCGCATAACTGGAGCAGCCTCTTCCCATTCGCCGACCCCAACCTCGCAGACCGTGTCGCCAAGGCGCTCACCCACGCCGTTGAACTGTGCGGCGGCGGCAACAAGGAACCCTTTTAAGGAACGATTGAATGAAAAGCCTTTTGCGCTTCGTTTTTGTTGCATGCGTTGCGATTTTGTTCAGCGGCTTTACTGTTGCCCAACAACCCGTAGCGCCCCCGCCCATGCCTGCTGCCGATGGTCCCTCGCTGGTCGCTACCATGCAGTTCATTGAGAAAAAACTGAATGAGCTGGGCACGGTTAACTTTGCAGCATATCTGCATGACAATGCCGATGGGACCGACTCTACGGATCAGGTCGGCATCGAGTATAGCAACGTTGTCGCCGACCCCGTGGCCTGCCGCATCGCCTATCACAGGAAGGCCGTGGACAAAAGCGATGCCAAATCCATGGAGGAGAATCTCTCGCTCAATCTTCGCGATGTGCAGGACCTGGTGGTGATGCCAGGGGAGCAGCGGCTGAAGAAGATCAACACCGCCAGCGGACACACCACCCTCGATGCCAGAGTCGATCCGCCCATCTTCGTGCTGGTGGCGCGCAAGGTGGGAAATCAGGAGAACTCCTTCATCTTTTTCGATGAAGAGATGGCCAACCGCGTCGCCAAAGCGATTACTCATGCCGTCGAGCTCTGTGGCGGAGGAAACCAAGACAAGTTTTAAGGAGCGAGTCTATGAAAAACATTTTGCATGTTGTCTTTGTCGTCTGTTTCACGTCTCTGTTTAGTAGTTTTGCTGTAGCACAACAGTCCGTCCCGCCCCCGCCCCAACCCGCCGCCGGCCCCTCGCTGGCCGTCACCATGCAGTTCATCCAGGACAAGATGAACGAGCAAGGCAAAATCAGCTATACGCTGCACACGCATGACAACTCCAATGGGGAAGACTGGCCGGTTTATCAGATCAGTATTGAGGTCACTAATGTCATTGCCAACCCCGCCACCTGTCGCATCACCTGGCACAAGGTAACTACAAACAACGGCGTAGTAGGTATTAATAAGGATTACTCGTTCGACCTTCGCAATGTCCTTACTTTTGAAGTCAGGACCAGTACCTACGAAGCGAAGATGGAGGACACTGCAAACGGACATCCTGAGCTGGATAAAAGACAAGATCCCCCCTACTTCGCAGTTACCGCGAAACTAAGGGATAATACGGAGACTCCGTTTTTCGTCACCAGCGAAGATACGGCCAACCGTTTCGCAAGAGCCATGGTCCACGCCGTCGAACTCTGTGGCGGCGGCAACAAGGAGCCATTCTGAACTAATCTAAACATGGAGTGTCTTATCAAAATGAAGACTTTGCGCATTATTGTTTACGCTTTTGTTTTTGCGGCATCCTGCGAGGCCTTCGCCCAGCAGTCCGTTACTCCCCCGCCCCAGCCCGCCGTCGCTGGCCCAACATTGGCCGCCACCATGCAGCTCATTCAGAAAGAAATGAATGCTGTTGGCAGGCTTAACTTTGTGGTTCATATATTTGATCAGGAGGAAGGCAATGGCACCTCTAAGTACATCGTAGAACTCAGCAATGTGGTTGCCGATCCCGCCACTTGCGCCATCCGTTATCACTGGTGGAGATCGATTCATGGCGACGTGGTGAACAATGAAGACGTTTCGTTCAGCTTACGCGATGTGCTGGGCCTCTCGATGATGAACAACGACCAGGCTGAGAAGAAGCAGTATGAAGCGGACAAGGCGTACCCTGAAGAAAAACAAACCTATCACACCGAATTCGTCCCGCAATTGTATCTGGTGATTATGCGAAAACCTGAGGACAATGTAGAGGGGTTCATGTTTATCGATAAAAAACAGGCTGATCGTGTCGCAAAATCCATGGGCCATGCGGTCGAACTGTGCGGTGGCAAGAATGTGCCTTTCTGAATATTGCGCCTAGATCACCCGCCGCACTCCCGGCAGCCGCACCAGCGGATCAGCCACTAGCCAGCAGCCGATGCAGGCCAGTGGGCCAACCACGCCCCATTTGATTAGCGCCGGAGCAACCCAGCCGCGCAACAGCAGGCTCACGCCCACCAACACCGCCGGATGAATGATGTACACCGCGTAAGCTCTCCGGTTGAGCCACGCCCAAAATGCCGAAGGCTGATTCATGTGCGCGCGGAACAGCAGCAGCCATGCAGAGATCAGGCCCCAGGCCACGAATGGTTCCCACAGTGCATAGACAATCGCCGGCCATGACATGCCTCCTGAGAAGTTGGACTTTCCAGGTCCGTTCAGCTTGAGGGCAAGTGCGATGCTGACCGGCAGGCAAGGCCAGGCAACCAGCAGCGCCCAAATCCATGGCCGCGCATTCTTCCACGAAAGCTGACGCAGCCAGTCATATCGCCACGCCGCGATGCCCGCCGCAAAGAGGAAGGTGTAGCTGGCAAAGTAACCCAATTGCAGCCCGATCACGTTTTTGCCCGTGGGCACAATTTGGCGAATCGTGAGCGCGGCCACTCCCACGCCGATGGCGCTCACCAGCCACCAGCGATATGCGGGAACCGGGCGGGGCATTCGCTCGGTTTGCGAGAGAGACGCTCCCAAAACTGCTCGCCATGCGCAATAAACCAGGCTGAAGATCAGCAGCGCCTGCGTGAACCACATCGGGCCGTTGATGAATTGCTTGTGTTGCCAGAGCCAGACGATGCAGGACCAAAAGCCGTCGCCCTTTGCGTAATTCACCATCGCCGCGGTCAGCGGCCCCAGAATCAGCCCGAAGGCCAGCAAGGGCAGCCCCAGGCGCAGACAGCGGTCGCCGATGAAGCGCGCATAGCCCTTGCGCTCCAGCGAGGCAGGCGTAAAGTAGCCCGCCAGCAGGAAAAACAAGCCCATGAAGTAAGCCTGGTTGGTACCGCAAAACATGGTCAGAAGCAGGCTGGAGGGGCTAGCGGAGGATTCAACCTCATGGTAAAACCAGCCGCCCGATCCGCCATAAGTGATGGCGGCGTGGAAGATAACGACCAGGGCCGTCATCGCGGTTCGCAAGCGGTCAATATACAGGTCGCGCTGGGCCATGAGTCATTGTACGTTGGGCAGAGTTCTATGGTTCAACAGTAAGAAATGCCCAGTTCTCGCAAAAGAGCCGGGGCACAAAGTTACCAGCTAAGAGCTAATAACTACACTTCAGTACTTCACAATCGCCATAAACGAATCCGGCTTGAGGCTGGCTCCGCCCACCAGAGCGCCGTCTATCTCTTCCTGGCTGACCAGTGCCGTCGCGTTGCCCGGATTTACGCTGCCGCCGTAAAGAATGCGCATGTTAGCTGCGATTCCAGACCCCAGAAGTTTGGCCACCTCTGCGCGGATGATCTTATGCGCATCAACCGCCATCTCCGGAGTAGCCGTCCTGCCGGTGCCTATGGCCCATACAGGCTCGTAGGCAATCACAATAGGCGCAGCCATTTCAGCCGTGATGCTGGCAAAGGCCCCGGTGACCTGCGTCTTGAGCACCGAGGCCGTCTTGCCCGCCTCGCGCTCGGCCAGCACCTCGCCAATGCAGACCACCGGCACAATGCTGTGCTTCAGCGCCGTGTGCAGCTTCTTGTTGACAATCTCGTCGGTCTCGGCAAAGTACTGACGCCGCTCCGAGTGGCCTATCAGCGTATGCGTTCCACCCACGGCCTTGAGCTGTCCCACCGAGGTCTCCCCCGTGAAGGCTCCCTCCTCGGCAAAGTGGATGTTCTGCGCGCCCACCGCGACATTGCTGCCCTTGGCGGCGGCAATTACAGTTGGCAGCAGAACGGGCGATGGAAACAGGGCGATTTCGTCGCGCGTGTGTCCGGCAACGAGCGGTAAAAAGGCATCGACAAAGGCCTTGGCTTCGGCGGGCGTCTTGTACATCTTCCAGTTGGCGGCAATCAGTGCTTTACGGGGCATTCTTTAACTCCTCGAATCCATCTTAGTGGATGATCTTCGGCGAGAGGGTGATGACGGGCACAAGATGAATTAGTGTTCCCGGTTCCGGACACGGCCTTATTTCAGCTTCATCTCGAAGGCCCGTGGCAGCAGCTCATTGAAGGTCATGGTGCGGTCGCCGCCTGTCGAGGGAAAGACCACCGGCGCATCGGGAAGAATGAACTCGGAGAGCATCTGGCGGCAGGCGCCGCAGGGTGGGCTGGCGGCTTTGTTCAGATTGGCGATGGCGACGGCTTCCACGCGGATTTCAGGTCCAAACTGGGAAACAGCCCGCGCCAGAGCAGAACGCTCGGCGCAGATGGTCAACCCTAAGCTCACATTCTCCACGTTGGCGCCGGTTACGATTTCGCCATTGGAGAGCCGGAGCGCCGCGCCTACACGGAAGCCGGAGTAGGGTGCATAGGAGTGCAGCGCGGCCTGGTGAGCCCTGTCGAGCAGGCTCAAAAGCGCGATTTCCATTGAAGTTGAGTCGTTCATTGTGTATTGAATCCCCCACAAGGGTGAGTATTGAGGTTATAGCATTTCCGCGTTGCTGTAAAACCGGGGTTCAGGCAGCCATCCCTCACCATAATTCAATTCCTCAAGTTGAGCCTTTTCTTTCCGATAAATGGCTTGGGTGCTCTCTGTGCCGGGAGTGTCATTCCAGCCGGGCGGATGTGTGGGCGTATGGATGAATTGACGAGGGAATTCCTGATCGAAAGCCAGGAAGGGTTAGACCGCATGGAGCACTGTCTGACCGACCTGGAGAAACGGCCTCAGGATGCAGAGCTGATTGGGGCGATCTTCCGTTCGGTTCACACCATCAAAGGAACTACCGGATTCCTGGGCTTCAAGCGTCTGGAAAAGTTGGCCCACGCGGGAGAAAACCTGCTCGGCCTGCTGCGCGAGGGCAAGCTGACCGCCGGCAACCCGATTATCACCGGCCTGTTGCAACTGCTGGATGGACTGCGGTCGATTCTGAAGGCAGTCGAGGCAGACGGCGGCGAGGGCGAGGGTGATGATGAGGTTTTGATTGGCTGGCTCGAAGTGTTGCAATCTCCAGCGCATGAGCAGGCCAAACAGCCGGCTCTTGCCCGGGCCAGCATACATTCCGCATCCGATCTTCCCGCCGAGGTCGTGGCCGCGCCTCCCCCTGCTGCTCCTGAGCCGGTTCGTCTCGAGCCAGTTGAGCCTGTCCCTGCTCCAAGGTCCCCGGTTGAAGCCGAGGATGCCCCTGCCTGCCCGCGCATCCAGGGGACCGCCGCCGAGAGCACTCTGCGCGTCGATGTGACGCTGCTGAACCGGATGATGAACCTGGTAGGCGAGCTGGTGCTGACCCGCAACCAGATTCTACAGGCCACCTCGACCGATCCCGAGATGACCCTGCTCAGCCGCCGCCTGGATATGGTGACCGCCGACCTGCGCGAGTCAGTCATGAAGGCCAGGATGCAGCCGGTTTCCAATATCTTTTCCAAGATGCCGCGCATTATCCGCGACCTGTCGCAATCGCTCGGCCGGCGCGTCCGTTTGCAGGTTGAAGGCCAGGAAACCGATCTGGACAAGGGCCTGCTTGAAGCCATCAAGGACCCGCTTACCCATGCGGTAAGAAACTCGCTCGATCACGGTATCGAGCCACCCGATGTGCGCGTGGCCGCTGGCAAGGACCCGGAAGGAACGCTGAAGCTGAAGGCCAGCCAGGAGGGCAGCCACGTCATCATCGAGGTCTCTGACGACGGCGCGGGCATCGGCGTCGAAAAGATTCGCCAGAAGGCCATCGAACGCGGCCTCATCACAACGGACCGCGCCGCCCAGCTGGGAGAGCGCGAGTTGCTGCAACTGCTTTTTCTGCCCGGCTTCTCCACTGCCGCCGCGGTCACCAACGTCAGCGGGCGTGGCGTGGGCTTAGATGTCGTGCGGACGAATGTGGAGAAGATCGGCGGCAAGGTCGAGATCGACTCCCGCGCCGGCAAGGGAACCACGCTGCGCATGCGCATTCCGCTGACCCTGGCCATCATTCAGGCCCTCATCGTGCGCAGCATCAATCAAAGTTTTGCGCTCCCCCAGGGGGCTCTGTCCGAGCTGGTGCACATTCCGCGTGAACAGGCAGCCGCTGCTATCGAGTGGATCGAGAACGCGCCGCTCTACAGGCTGCGCGGGAAGTTGCTGCCGCTGATTTTTCTTGACCGCCTGTTGATGCCCGGCGTTGAACATTCGGCCAATTCCGAGCAAGGCGCATACATCGCGGTTCTCGACGCTGACAGCCGCCGCTTCGGCCTGGTGGTAGACGGGCTGGCCGATCCGGAGGAGATTGTCGTCAAGCCGCTCTCCGGGGTACTCAAGAACATCGGCCTGTTTTCCGGAGCAACCGTGCTGGGCAACGCCGACCTGGCGCTGATTCTCGATCCGGGATTGATAGCCCAGAAAGCCGGTTTGAACCTGAGCGAGGAAGAGATCGCCCGCGCGGAAGAGAGCGAGACCGATAGCTCGAATGCGCCTCAATACTTGCTCGTCGAATCAGCCGGGCATCATGCGGCGATACCCTTGGCCGACGTGCTGCGCATTGAGCATTTGCCGCTCACTCGGATTGAATACATCGGCTGCCGCCCGGTTCTCAACTTCGAGGGCCATCTGCTGCCCGTGGAGGATTCTGGCGGAGTGCTGGCCGCCGCGGAAGGCAATCCTCAGGCAACGATTATCGTCGTGGTCTGCCGCGAAGGTGACCGGCATGTGGGCATTGCGGTTTCCCGTGTGCTGGATGTGGCCTCCGGTAGCGATTTGTTCGAGGCCGGCACCGAGCTGCGCACTGGCGGGGTCACGTTGCTCAAGAGTCGTGTCACCGGCGTGGTTGACCTGGGCGCTGTAACCCCGCTGCCCGCCATTCAGCAGGCGCCACCGGAGTGGAGCCAGAGAACGGAGACGATGGCATGAGCATGTCAACGCTTCCATTGCATCGCAAGAAAGAGAAGGCGGCAACGCAGGTGGAGGTGTGCACGTTGCGTTTGGGCACGTTGCTCTTCGGTTTGCCCATCACCCACATTCTCGAGATTGTTGGCGCTGTCAAGCCGCAGCCAGTTCCGCTGGCGCCCATCTTTGTCGGCGGCCTGGTGCATTATCGCGGGGATGTATTGACCACCGTGAGTTTGCGGCAGTTGCTGGACATGCCGCCCAAAGACGGCAGGCAGGATCTACTGGTGCTGGAGTGCTCGGGCGGTATCTTCGGTTTATTGGTGGACTCTGTCTACGAGGTTCTCAAGGTCTCATCGGCGGATCACGAGCCCAACCCCTCGATGCTTTTCGAGCGTCGGAAAGCATTGTTTGCCGGCGCTTACAAGCTCAAGGACAGCCTGCTCGTCATGCTGGACCCCGAACAACTGGACCCCATGCGGCTGAGCGTGGCCCGGACCGAAAAAGGCCCTTAACGCAATTATCAGGAGGTGATCATGCGAGCTTTGATTGTCGATGATTCCCGCTTCGTGAGGGGATATCTGCGCGGCCTGCTTGAAGAGAAAGGATTCGAGTGCGAAGACGCTGCTGATGGCCAGGCCGGCATGGACCTGCTGACATCGCGACAGCCCTTTGACCTGGCGCTGGTGGATTGGAATATGCCCGTGATGGACGGGTTGGAGATGCTCAAGAAGCTGCGCGCCGAGGGATTTGCCGGTCTCAAAGTCATGATGGTTACCACCGAGGCGGAAAACGACTACATCCTGCGCGCCCTGGATGCAGGCGCCGACGAGTATCTGATGAAGCCCTTCGACGATGAAGCCCTGACAGAAAAGCTGGCCATACTCGGCCTGGTGGAGGCGTAAACATGCCCTCCGGCGCGCAAACCCGGATTCTGATCGTGGATGACTCGGCAGTCATGCGGAGCTTGTTGCGCGCCGTGATCAGCCAGGATGCTGGTCTGGAAGTGGCCGGCTCGGCGGCGGATGGTGTAGCGGCTTTGAACGCGATTGACACCTTTCATCCCGATCTGGTCCTGCTGGATGTGGAAATGCCCGTGATGGACGGGCTGGTTACGCTCAGGAAGTTGCGCGCGCGGGGTCACAGGATGCCGGTCATTATATGCAGTGCTTTGACCCAGCGCGGAGCAAAGGTGACCATCGAGGCCTTGGCTAGCGGGGCTACCGACTATGTGGCCAAGCCCTCCGGACAATCAGGCCGCGAGGCGGCCATGAGGGCGCTAAGCCACGATTTGATTCCCAGGATTCATGCCCTCACCAACGTGACGCAGGCGGGCTTAACAAGCGCAACTCGCGCCAGTTTGCTGGCTTCGCTGCCCAAAGAGCCGCCGGATTTGTTCATACCGGCAGCGCTGGTTATTGGCGTCTCCACCGGAGGACCAGCGGCTCTGGATATTCTGCTGCCGGAACTGCCCGCCAGCTTCCCCCTCCCCGTTCTTATCGTGCAACATATGCCGGAGTTGTTCACCGGGCTGCTTGCCGAGCGGCTGAATGGCTGCTGCCCGTTGCATGTGCATGAGGGAGTCGAGGGTGAGCCGGTGCGCGGAGGCTCGATCTATATAGCCAGGGGAAACTGGCACATGGAGCTTCGAGCCGGGGCATTTCCAGGCCTGCCTGCCACGCTGTGCGTGAATCAGGACGCCCTTGAAAACCACTGCCGTCCCGCCGTCGATGCGCTTTTCCGCTCGGCCGCCGCGGTTTACGGAGCGGGCGTGCTGGCCGTGGTGCTGACCGGCATGGGCTCAGACGGGATGTCAGGCGCCCGCATTATTCGCGAGCATGGTGGCATCGTGCTGGCACAGGACGAGGCCAGCAGTGTTGTGTGGGGAATGCCGGGCGCCGTCATTACGGCGGGATTGGCGCATAGGGTTCTGCCGCTGAAGGCCATCGCCGGTGAAATCCTCAGGCTCGTTAGCCCGGCCCATGCGGAAGCGCACGAGCTTCGGGAGGCGGTGGTCTAGTCATGCAAACCTCCTCCAGCGTCGACTACGGCTACCTTCGCCAGGTCGTCTTTGGCTTTACGCAAAACGTCCTTGACCCGTCGCGCGATTATCTCTTCGAGACCCGCCTGACCAGGCTGTTGCGTAACCAGGGCATGACTCACCTTGACGAGCTTGTCCAGCACCTGAAAAACAGCAAGGATGCCGTACTCGAACGCGCCATCGCGGAGACGATGACCATCAACGAAACCAGCTTCTTTCGTGACAGCCGTCCCTTCGAGTTGTTGCGCACTGAGTTGCTGCCCAGGCTCATCAAAGACCGCCGCCACTTGCGCAGCCTTCGCTTCTGGAGCGCGGCCTGCTCCACTGGCCAGGAGGCATACAGCCTGGCCTTGCTCATCCTCGAGCACTTTCCCCTTCTCTCCGGTTGGAATATCCGCATCGAGGGCACCGACATTTGCGGCGAAGTGGTGGAAAGGGCGCAAAGTGGCAGTTATCATCGCATCGAGATGAATCGTGGATTGCCTGCACGCTTCCTGGTCCGCTACTTCAACCATGCCGGCGAGAACTGGACGGTCAGGCCCGAGCTTCGCAAAATGTGCAATTTCCGCGTAGCCAATCTGTGTTCAGTGCCGCAGCCCTTCAACCGCAGCGATGACCGCTTCGACGTCATCTTCTTGCGTAACGTCATGCTCTACTTCTCGCACGAGACGCGCAAGACCCTTCTGGCCGGCATCCATAAGTTGCTGGCCCCTGACGGCATGCTCTTCCTCGGCTCCAGCGAGCAGCCCGTTGATTCCTCCATCTGGACCCCGGTGCTGGCCGGCGGCACCTGTCACTTCCGGCCCCGCCAGCCGAGCTAGAAGACAGGTATTAGGGTAGCGGTGTATTCCCCGGTTAGCCGGCCACACACTCGGAGCAAAGCCGAAACAGAGGAAAACGTGCGCAATGATGACTTCAAAGGAGTAATCTCCTCGAAGTCCGTTTCGGGGGCATAGGTGAAGCACCAAGAGGCGCCCCCCTCCTTTCGTGTTTCGGACCGGAAGCCAGGGTGTCCTCGATTCATGGACTCGGAGATTCCGTCCACAGCAAGATAACTGCAAGGCAGCCTTACAGGGAGGATTCAATGAGGCAATCAGGGCGATCACCTCTATTTGAGGACGGCAGTCTACCCCGGCCTGACTCTGACTCCCGCACTGAAGAGTTCACTTCTTCGGGGCGAACGTGCATAAACCTGGGAGTCTGTTCAGAACGTTCCGGCCCAGCTCGATGAGCGCATCGCTTTGGCTGGCCAGTGGATCCTCATTGCGAACGACGAGGTAGTAGCGGCCCCTAGCGGCTAGTATCTCGGCTGGCGTGACACTGGCAAGGCAACCGCCGGCTAGTTCCTTCTCGGCATTGGGGCGGCGGCTGCTCTGGTAGATACGCGACGCGGCCGAGGCATCTTTCATCTCGTAGAGCTCCACGATGAAGCGCTCGTTGCCACGGCCGTAGCGCCGGACGTAGAGCTCTGAGAAGCCTTGATTCACGTAGAAGTCCGCGCCGCCATCCATGTATGTGTACAGTGTCGCGCCGGTGTAGCTTTCCGGTTGATCGATGTCCGCAAGACCGCCGAGCGCCGCGCCGGAAGGCAAAGGACCGGCCCCACGGCATGCGCAAAGGCTGAGCGCCAGCGCGCACGCTACTGCGATGCCGCCAACCCGTCTCATGCGCGGATCTCCACAACCTTGACGGCGTCCAGGTCCGCTTTGCCCAGGCCGAGAGCGGCCGCGTGCTTGAGCTGCGGGGCAATCATGTCGAGTTTGAAGGTGGCGTCGTGCTGGGCCATGAGACGAGCGCAATAGGCGTCGACCGCCACCATGTCGCCGCTGAGAATGATCTTGTTGACGCCCGGGACAACCTCGGCGCCTCCGCCCAACCCCGGACCACTGCGCGCCAGGATCGCGCGGGCGTCCACGATGTGGAGCTGCGGCCTGACCGCGTCTGCAAAATGGACCAGGCGCTGCTGCATCAGCCCAGACCGGCCATCGCTGTCCTTGGTATGAACGAGCATCCGGTCAGCCATGGCGACCGAGCCGAAATGCATCTTGAGAGCGCAGGTGAAGTTCACCCACTGATGGCGCTTCACGACCGGCAGGCTGACGACGATGGGCGCCTCGTGCAGAAGCCGGTGTACAGCTACCGGCTTGGCGATGGGCCAAGCGGGATTCTGGACAAAGACGAACTCGTCCGGATCAAGGAAATCCCGGGCGAGAACAGGCACACCACCCTGCGTGAGCTTGTCCAGGACTCCCAGGCGCCGCAGCATGTGTTCAGGCTGTATGTCCGCGCTCAGCCGGGTCCCAGAAGTGTCCAAGAGGCTGGTCTTACTCATGCCGGCGCGCTTCAGCTCGGCCGCCACCGCCAGCACGAATTCGGGGGCGGTGGTCACCGGATAGGGCTGCGACATAACGTAGTTGCCGCGAAAGAGCGCCTCGCTGCCCAGCTTCGCGAGCGGCTCCAGTCCTCCCAAGGCCTCGATCCCCGCACGCATCATGGCATGCAAGTCTTCGCCCTCGACAACGACGAGCAGAGGTTTGCCAGCGGCGGTAAACGGATTGGGTGGCACGGATTTGCACGCGCGCGTTGTGAGGGTACGCCCCCACTTGAACGCTGCCGACGCCGCCGCGAGAGCGCCGGCGCCCAGGAGAAGAAAGCCCCTGCGATCGAGCAACCTGGAATTGGATGAATCGCTCATGACGCCCCTCCTGCCGCTCGACTTCCATCCAGCCAGCGGCCGATGATCGCGGCGCCAGCCATCACCAGCAATCCGAAGCCGGCTGCCCCGCCGAGCATGGTCTGTGACGCCACTCGCGCATCGTTCAATCCCCTGGCAGTCAGGAAAACGGCCATCATGCCGGCCACGACGCCAATGGAGCCCAACAACGGTGCGGCAACGATGAACGCGATCTTCGTGCGGCGCCGGCGAAACGCGAAAGCGCCGGCTACTCCGATGACCAAGCCGGCCACGGGCCATGCAAGGAGCGACGTGATAGACGACTGACCAACCAGGACTGCAGCTAGGCTGACCAAGGCAGTGATGATCGCACCCAGGAGTGCCGAGCGCGGCTGGCGATTCAACAAGCCCAGGGCGAATCCAGTGGCTGCAACCGCACAGACGGTGCGTGCAGCCCACGAGCCCAAGAACCCGCCCACGATCCAGCCCAAGGCCGAGAAGCCGAGACCTGCAGCCGCCCAGAGCAGCAGCGGACGGCCTCGGTACGGCTGCTGAGTTCCACCACTGGAGACTTTCGCAGGAAAGAGGAAAGCCCCTATACGTGCCAAGGAAGCTGCTTGCATGACCCTCTTCGCACCCCCGATCGACGCCCTTGGAAATCCACCAAATTATACGCCCACCGTGTATGTAAGTTCCGTCGAAGTCCCGATGGCGGGTAGTGTCCTAATTTGAAATCCACAGGCTTATCCTCCGATTGTGGCGCTCACCGTGCAGCGTATCCACTCAGACACGGTCTGATTGCTGGCCTTGGCTGAGGTCTCAATCCGCCTCACGTCTTCTTCCCGAAACCGTACAAGCACAGTCCGGGCCTTTGCGTGTCCCTTGGGCAGCTTCGGGCGTCCGGGTTTCTTAGGCTTCGGCTGCTTCGGCATTAGCTCTTAACTCCTGTGCGATTGCGGCTCTGACTGCGGTTTCTGGTGAGACTGCTGGGGGTACTTTAAGAACGGTAACGTGCCGGATAGGGTTGGCCGGGTCGTCTGTTTCGTGCGCCCAAGTATATGCTGTGTTGGCCTGGGGTGACCATGCAGTTCAAAGACTTCAACTATCCCTTCCCAAATTGTTTTACCCTGAAAAACCTCTTTCACGGGGATGCTTTGCCGGTGTGTGGATTCCACTCCATGCAGCCTTCGGATTACCTCTTTCAGTTCCTCGATATAGGTCACGCTGCCGCCTCCACCAAGTCTCCCACACTCTAGAATGACCCAGTAACTCCAGCAGCCATTGCCGGGGTACAGCGGAGCGTGTTGTGTCGCTTCACGAAGTTGTAATAGGCGAAATGAAGGCCAACCGCTGCCTCAAAATTCTCCCGTTTCTTGCTAAAGGCCAGCGTCAACCGGGTCAAGCGCTTCATGTGCAGCCGGGTAGTGGCATTTAACCGCTCAACGTAGCTGGTAGAAATCAGGTCATAATTCGGGCGTCCTGAAACGATCTTTTTATCCGATGAGACAAATTCAGGGGCACTATACCTGCGGTTATCTTCGGTCGTTATGCTCCCATAGGTTTTGATGATCTGACCGTAATCAGCGTATCCGGCGAATGACCGCTCAATCGCTTCTTCGTAGGCTTTCAGACCGTCAGTCGAAATCTGGACCCGGTTTCTCATCCGGTCCGCAACATCTTCCAGAAAGGCGTTTGCAGTAGCAGCGTCACGGTCTCCAATGCGGAAGGCGGGAACCAGTTTGGTATCGGCGTCAATTGCACAGAACGTCCAAACGCTGCCCATTTCCGGCGGGTCGTCCACCTTGACGTGTTTTTCTTTCTTGCCGACAAAGCCCCAAATTTCATCCATCTCAAGGCGAGTACAAGGCAGGTCGCGTATCCGCTCATCCATGAAGGCTGTGCATCCCTGTCCAACGCGGACACCCAGGCGCATGATCGTATCCCGGTGTATGCCGGTAATTCGTTCGATGGCCCGGATGCTTGAGCCTTCCGCCAGAGCCGCGATCACCGCGATTTGCTTATCCTTGTTGAGTACGTTCGCCATAAAAACTCACTGGTATTAATGTAATACATAAACAGGAACGTGTCATGCGCTTTCGTATTTATTACTAGCGCAACACATCAACATCTTGATTGAATTTTATGACCCTGAAGCCGAACTGCGAAGGTGCTTCGTAGGTGCCCTCAAGTCTAAGTTTTGTAGGTCCATTGTGATTCTTGTCGCTTGATGCAATTAATAAGATAATAGGGTCCCTTTTTAAGACTTTTGCGCAATCGACATGCCAATAATTGCCAAAGGGCATTCCCTTCGGAAAGCCCTTTGCGAATATGTCTCGGGCGAAAATGTCGTATGCCTTGCTATCATTACCTATTAACTGTATGCCAATATCACTATCAAGTTCTGGGTTTTTGGGGTTCACGTCTCGTACATGAGTAATCTGTTTTATACCGAATAGAACGTCTCCGCTTTCTTTCAAGACGCGCACTGTTAAATCGAGATCATGGACCGGGAAATCTGAATTATTATCAATCTCAAGTCTGACAGCAGACCAATTATTGTCCCATTTCCCGTCGCCAAAATCTTCATTTGAAGAAAGGCCGGGGGTTATTCGTAAAGTAAAGGTAATCGGTGGGAGTAATTCTTTCCAAAATATATAGCCCCACATCCCAGCCCATAGGATAGTCAAGACCGCGCCCAACGCCAGCGGAAACCATATAAGGCCTGTTTTTATTTTCGACTCTATAAAAACAGATACATGCCAAAGTGGGTAGGCTAATCCAATTGCCAAAACAATAACCCATATAAAGGCCCTTAGACTTGACGCAGGAGGGAAAAGGCTACTGAGAACTAGACAGGCCATAGCGACCCCGCATGTAATGCTGACATCGAGCCGTGGCGAGTGTCTATTTGTAACGGTAGATGCTGACGAACTTGCGTCTGAGGAAATCGCCAACGCACCGCTGGGTTTTGACTGATCTGTAGGTGGTTTAGACGTGTCTCCGGCTGCTGTCTTCTGCATAGCGCGGTCGTGGGCGCTTCCTCCCAAGCATTTGCCAGATTTACGCTTTCCCATGCCCGCAATCCTCCCACTGTCCACCGGGGAGTGTCGAGGACTTTTTGTAATACAGGTATGTGACGTGGATCACCTTCCTTAATTTGCCTAGAAAGGCAAATTAGGACACTACCCGATGGCGGGCAACTAAAGTCATGGGCCACAGCAGATTCCCAACGACACGGGCCAGAAGTCAGCAATTGGGAAATAGATTTCGATTAGGAATGAAAAACACCCTAGGGTCCATGATCGACGTTTCGCCTGGATTGCCGCCGATTCGTAATCTGCAATTTTGCAGATAATTACCCTCCAATGGCGCACAATCAAAGCATGAACAAGGTCCACAGGTGCGTGTCTTTGCTGACAGCTGATAGCTGACGGCTGACCACTGAGAAGGCCCCCCCACCCCCTACCCCCCTACCCCCCTCCCCCCCCCCGATATTTTTAAACCGTGCAGATTATTTCACTCTGCTCGGCAATATAAACTCCGCATCTTGCTGATAAAATGAGACTTGAATGTATAAATTAGCGGGGTGTATGAATCGGAATTTTCCACAAAAAATCGGCTCCCGTACCACATGGTGAGAAACCACCTCTGGAAACGGGGGAAAAATCCGGTTTTTCCCCGTTTTTTCCAGATTTTTGCCCCGAAACCGCAACTTGGCAAGCCGTGCAAGGAAGGATGATCTGGAGCACAATACTTAATCTGCTCACTTTCCACTGCTCACTGTTCACTGTTCACTGTTCACTGTTCTCCATCAGCCGTTCCACCTCGGCGTGCAGCCGCGCTGTAATCTCGGTTTCCGTCTCTTCCGGAGCAAAGCGCAGCGGTTTACCAACGTGCACTTCGATTTTTCCGGAGTGGAACCAGCCTCGCCGGGCAACCTTCAGCTCGCCCAGGCCGCGAAGGCCCACGGGCAGCACCATGGCTCCTGATTGTTTCACCAGCAACCCGATTCCTCCTCGGAAGCGCGCTAGCGTCCCATCTGCCGAGCGCGTGCCTTCGGGGAAGACCATCACGTTGTATCCGCGGTCCATGGCCGCGCCGGCATGAATAAAGCTGCCTTGGAAGTTCCTCCGCCGTGGCAAGGGGAAGACATTGAAGAGAGCTGTGAGTAGCAGGTAGATCAGCGGGCCAATCACATAGAAGCCCCTTGTTCCCGGCGCGCGATCGGGATTGCGCATGTGCAGGTAGTCGTCCAGCATGTCTCCTGCCATAGCCACGGCAATCCTCCGCCGCATCGGCCCCGGAAGTGCGTACTGGATCAGCGGCCCATCGTAGGCCGTGACATGATTGGCAATGATGAGCATTGGCTGATCCGAGGGCGTCAACTCCGGCGCAACCACCCGTGGATGCGCCAGCAGCCACACAAACGGCTGCTCGACTGCTTCGATAAAGGCCACCCGCAGCCATCGGAAAGGCAGGAACCACGGCCAGCGAGGGTAGATGTATTTTGCCGTCGCTGCGTCGCTCTCAGCCTCCAGCTCGCCTTCACTGTCAGTTCTCTCCGCGATGACTCCCTTTGCCTCCTCTCCTCTTTGGGCAGGGGACATAGCCGCCTTGGTCCCTGCAACCTCTCCGGCCACCAGCGCGCGCAATTCGCCGAGCGTTTCCGCCCGTTCCACTTGCCCGCCTTGAGGCGCAGTTCCCAGCCGCTCCTCCAGAGCTGCCGCCAGTTGCACCCGGCCCAGGCTGTCCAGTTGCAGATCCTCAGTCAGTCGCAGTTCGTCTCCGACGCCTGCCGGCGTTTCGCCGGTAATCTGCGCGATCAACGCCAGCAACCAGTCCGACGAGGCGCTAAATGCTTTTGCACCGGCCGCTTTGGGCGCCGCTGCCGCAGCCTGGATCTCTGCCAGCCACGCCGCTACGGCCTTGCGCTTCACCTTGCCTGTAGAGGTGCGCGGCAGGTCCGGTTCAGGCCACAGAACCCAGTGCCTGATGCGTTGAAACTCCGCCAGCTTGCGGTTGGCGTGTTCGATGGCCGCTGCCGCCTTGTCACCGCTGCCGCGCATGGCCAGCACCGCGCAGGGTTCGGGCCCTGATGCCGTCTCCATGGCCACCACCGCGCAAGCCGCTACATCCGGCTCCTGCTCAACGGCTGCCTCTAGATCCTCGGGGTGCAGGTTTACCCCCGCCGCGGTCACAATCACCTCGCTCTTGCGCCCCAGAAAGCGCAACTCGCCGCCTGCCGCGCTCTCGGCTAAGTCACCCGTGGCCAGCCACTCGTTTTGGCGCGGCCGCAGCGCCCCATCCTGCCAACTCGCGCCGGAGATCATCGGACCCCGCACCAGCACCTCGCCATCTGCCCCCAGCTTCACATCGCGCCCTGGCAGTGGCTTGCCAATCGTTCCCCGAGCCACGTGGAAGGGGTGGTTGAGGGTGATCAATGCCGAAGTCTCCGTCATCCCGTAGCCTTGAATCACCACAAGCCCAAGCGCGTTCCAGAACTGCTCCAGCGACCCCTGCAGAGCCCCTCCGCCGGAGACCAGCGCCCAGAATTTTAGTCCGAAATCGAAGTGAACATCGCGGAATCGCCACCAGCGCATCCACGGCCCGATCTTTTTTTCTGCCGACTGGGCCACCCGCTCTGCCAGATCGGGGTAGCTGGCTTCCAGATGCGTCTTGAGCAGCGCCATCACGCGCGGCACTGCTGCCAGCACCGAGATGCGCTCGCGCTTCATAGTCTCGATCAGCCGCGAGGCCACCAGGCGGTTCTCGAAGTGCACTTCGGCGGCAAATATGGGCGGAACCCACAGCCCCATCGTCTGCCCGAAGATGTGGCTCAACGGCAGCGTATCGAAGATGCGCAGCGGATGCACTAGCAGCCGCTCCCAGCGCATGTAGGGCTGCGCTCCCTGCTCAATGGGCTCCATGCTGGCCAACACGTTGCCATGAGTTAATACCACACCCTTGGGGTCGCCGGTAGTGCCGGAGGTAAAGAGAATTTCAAGCGGTGTCTGGCGCGAGAGTCCTTCGACCGGCCCTGCTTCTTCATCGGGCAGCTCGCCGAGCCAATCCTCAAATGTGAGCTGTGGCCAGTCGTGGGGCAATTGATGCAGCAGCAGCGCATCTCCCATCGCCAGTTTGGGTTGCACGTCGGCCGCCACGCGCGCGGCAAAATCCGCGCTTCCATAGGCGTCCAGCGGCACTGCCAAAACTCCGCGCAACATGCAGCCATACAAGGCCGCAATCCACTCCGCGCCGTTTTCTCCCCACAGCAGAACCCGGTCGCCGGGCGCGATGCCCCGCCGGACCAGCAATGCGGCAAAACGCCCCGCTAGCAGCGCAATATCACGATAGGTGGCCTTCCGTCTCCGGATGCCTTGATGGCGCACCACCGCAATCTGGCGGTCGAAGCGGCGGAAGTCGTCGAGCAGTGTAGCCAGATGGTCTCGCATGAAAGCTCCGGCATGTTCATGGTAAGCCATCGCGCCCCCTGCTGCGGCAGAAAGCGCTGCGCGGTGCGCGAATTGTCCATGGCATAGGCTTGAAATCCATGACGGCAAGGGTGATTCTGACTCCTTCTCTCCGCAAAGTAGAATGGGATTATGGGATTTGAAAGCGTGAAAAAGATCGCCGAGGCGGATTTTCCCACCCGCTGGGGAGACTTCCGGATTCTGGGCTTCGAGGGTACGCAGACAATAGCCCAATCCCGCGAGGACAGCCCGGCGAACGGCGTGGGCAACGGCGAGAAAGGGGAGACCGAGGGCCTGGTGGCCCTGGTGATGGGTGACATTAACGTCGCGCCCCCGCTGGTCCGCATCCACTCTCAGTGCCTCACAGGAGATGTTTTTGGCTCGTTGCGCTGCGACTGCCGGCTGCAACTGGAGCTGGCCCTGCGCCGCATCGCCCAGGAGGGCGCGGGGATTCTGCTTTACGAGGAGCAGGAAGGCCGTGGCATCGGTTTGATGGCCAAACTCAAGGCCTACGAGCTGCAGGATCAGGGGATGGACACGGTGGAGGCCAACGTCGAACTGGGTTTTGCGGCAGACTGCCGTGAGTATGAATTGCCCGCCGAAGTGCTAAAGCTGTTGGGAGTCACGAAGGTCCGCTTGATGACCAATAACCCGGCGAAGGTTGCGGCTCTGGAAACCGCCGGCATCCAGGTCACGGAGCGTGTCTCTGCCGAAGTAGAGCCGCTGGAGAGCTTCGCCAGCTACCTGCGCACCAAGCAGGAGAAGATGGGACACATCCAGGATTAGACGCGAGATTCCCTGTTGGTTTCTGGCGCGCGATGACAGGTATCTTGCGCCTTATTTGAGTCTTTCCGCACAGGAGTTGCAGGTACACTAGAGGATATGGCTGATATAAAGCGCAGAAAAACAGGCACGGTTCGGATCGGGCAGGTTCGCGTTGGCTGGGAAGCTCCGGTCGTCGTGCAATCGATGACCAACACCGACACGGCGGATGCGGCAGCCACCATCGAGCAGGTGGCAGCCCTGGCGCTGGCGGGCTCGGAGATCGTGCGCGTCACGGTGAACAATGAAGAGGCAGCCGCGGCTGTTCCGCGGATTGTGGAAGGGCTGGACAAGCGCGGGTTGAAGGTGCCAATCGTGGGCGACTTCCACTACAACGGACACCTACTGCTCAAAAAATTTCCTGCCACGGCGCGGGCGCTTGCCAAGTACCGCATCAATCCCGGCAATGTGTCGATTGGCCGCAAGGATGACGACAACTTCCGCATCATGATCGAGTGCGCGGTTGAAAACGAAAAGCCGGTGCGCATCGGAGTGAATTGGGGTTCGCTGGATCAAACGCTGCTGACCCGCATGATGGACAAGAACAGCCAACTGCAGAAGCCGCTGCCGACGCGCGATGTAATGCTTGAAACCATGGTGGTCAGCGCTCTGGAATCCGCCGCCGCCGCCGAACACTACGGGCTGGGACGCGACCAGATTATTCTCTCTGCCAAGGTGAGCGGGGTGCGTGATCTGATCGATGTGTACACAAACCTGGCCACGCGCTGCGCCTATCCACTGCACCTGGGACTAACCGAAGCCGGAATGGGCTCCAAAGGGCTTATTGCATCAACGGCCGGCCTCGCGCCGCTGCTGCTGGCGGGCATCGGCGACACCATACGCGTGAGCCTGACACCCAAGCCGGGCGGCGACCGGACGGAAGAGGTGCTGGCGGCGCAACAGATTCTGCAATCGCTGGGGATTCGCAGCTTCATGCCGCAGGTGACCAGTTGCCCGGGGTGCGGACGGACTACCAGCACATATTTTCAAGAGTTAGCCGAGCAAATTCAGAGTCACCTAAGAAATTCGATGCCGGAGTGGCGTAAAAAATATCCAGGCGTAGAGGAGCTGAAGCTGGCAGTGATGGGCTGCGTAGTCAACGGACCGGGCGAATCCAAACACGCCAACCTGGGCATCAGCCTGCCGGGCACCTTTGAGGAGCCCAAGGCGCCGGTCTATGTGGACGGCAAACTCTTGAAGACGCTGCACGGCGAGACGATTGTGGCGGAGTTCAAGAAGATACTTGATCAATATGTGGAGAGCCACTATGGGCATCGGGCGTAGCGCGGAAGCTGGCAGGGCAGGCAGTGTCGCGCACTAAGTTACAAATCTGGAGGGCATTGTGATGAAGCGCGGACTTGCGGCAGGTTTATTGATTCTTGCAGTTTGTGTGCCTGTCCGGGCGCAAACGCCTGCTCCTGCAACGACGGGCATCCTGCAAGCGCGCATCGCCGACACCCTTGGTGCTGCCATTAGTCGAGCCTTCGTTCTCGTACACGGCGACGGGCTGGTCGGCAACACGTGGGTCAAGGTGAACCAGCAATTTGATGTGAATATAAATGGCGAGTTTCAAATCCAACTCGCGCCAGGGCTTTATGACCTGTTCATCGGCTCGCCAGGATTCATTCCTTATGCCAAGAAGGTCAAGATTCAGCCGGGTAAACCGACCATCCTGAAGATCAAACTGCAAGTAGACATGGAGAATTTGCAGGATTGAGTGTGTCGCGAGGTTGATCCTCCGTGATGAATTTTCCCGAACGCTGCACGGTTTTCCCTTTTCTGCTATTTCGCGCTACGTTAGCTGTATTTTCCATTGGAGGTTCACATGGCTATGTGCCGGGTTGGATGGCTCGTGCTCTTAACCGCACTCTCGCCTACGCTGGCCTTTGCCGGCTCGCGGAAACCCTGCGTGACCGCCGATGAGGCCACCAAGCTTATCGACAAGGACGTGTGCGTCTCGGCGCACATCTACGATGTGGTGGAGCTTCCGGATGGGACGCGGTTTCTGGACGTATGCACGCCGGAGACGCCGGACGAGAAGTGCCGATTCACCATCGTGAGCCTGTGGGAGGATCGCCAGGAGGTGGGCGAGCTACGCAAGTACCGCGACATGGACGTGCAGGTCCGGGGTATTGTGCGGCCCATGCACGGGCGGGCAGGGATGGTGCTGAGCCATGCGCGGCAGTTCTACGGAGGGCCGCCCAAATTCAAGCCCAACCCCAAACTGGCGCGCGGCTTCAACGGCGAAGAGAGCCGTCCTCCGCTCTACGACCCCAACCTGCGCTCGCAGGGCGGACGCCGCGCCTTCATGAATACGCGGGACAAAGAGACGCTGCCGCCTAAATAAGTTATAAGCAAATATATTCTCGGCAATCTCTTACAGCACCGAGATCTCCACGTCCTCCATGGGCGGGGCGTGACGCGCGCCCTTCCACAGAATCGTGCAGGAGACGACCATCAAGATCAGGGTCGATCCCAGGCCAATCCCCAGGTTCGAACGGTCGGAGATGGCGCCGATAATCTGCGGGGAAAAGGTATCGCCGAAGCAGTGGATGACAAAGAAGTTGACGCCCATGGCTGTGGCGCGGACGGGCGCGGAGACCGAGTTGACAATAGCAGCGTTGAGCGGGCCGGTATTGAGAAAAAGGAAGAACTCAGCGGCCAACAGGGACGGGATGGCCCAGGATGGAGGGCCGAAGAATAGCAGAATCCCGCAAGGCAAAGCCAGAGCTACGCTCCAGAAGGAGAGCAAATAGAGCGCCCGGTGGTCGGTGCGCAACCAGCGCTGGGCAATCCAGCCGCCGACCAGGGTTCCCAGGATGCCGTCGATGACCGTGATTGCGCCCACGACGAAGCTGGCGCGGGCGACCGAAAACCCTGCGGAACGGCTTAGGAATGTTGGCACCCAGGCTGAGATGCCGCCCATGGCGAAGGTGAGTGTGGCCAGACCGAAGGTAGCCGTCAGGAAGGCCGGGTTGTGAAAGAGCCCCAAAAAAGTGGTGGTGTTGATCGTCTCCTTCATGCTGTCGCTGGCGCCACGTTGCGGCTCGTAGCCCCAGAAGCCATACAAGACCGCGATGATCAAGCCGGGAATAGCACAGATGAAGAAGGGCGCGCGCCAGCCCCAGAGGGAACCCAGCTGCCCACCTGCCAGATAGCCCAGGGCAGCGCCGATGGGAATAGCCACGTAAAAGATGGAGAGGATGCGATTGCGCTCCCGCTCGGGGTAAAAATCGGCCAATATGGCCGGAGCAAAGATTCCAAATGTGGCCTCGCCGATGCCCACCAGCGCCTGGCGGATAAAGAAGGTCCAGTAGTCGTGGACCCAGACGGTGACCAGGGTAGCCAGGCTCCAGAGGATCGCGCCAAATATAATGAGCGCCTTGCGCGAAGATCGCTCGGGAATCCGCGCGGCTGCCGGTTGAGCCCAGATATAAGCGATAACTAGGACAACAGCCAATGCTCCCAGGCTGAAAAAGAGCATCCATGAGCGATGAAGGGCCAGAATAGCCAGAACACTGAAAAGCGAACCACAGAAAAACAGTTGCTTCTTATTCAGGCGGTCGCCCAGCCAGCCGGACAAGGGAGCGGCAATCATGTAGAAGATAAACAGGGCTGTTGTGAGCGCGCCCATCTGCTGGTCGGTGGAGTGAAACTCGCGCTGAATTAGCGAGACTTCGCCGGGCAGGATGTAGCGGTCGATGTAGTTGAGCAGGTTGAGGGCGATAAGCAGCGTCAGCGTCGCCACGGCGGGGCTGATGCGAGGGCGAGCGGGCTGGACAGTAGAGGCCAAGAGAGCTTCACCTCGCCCCTTCGGCGAGATTTAACACGAATATCACATTGGGCCGTTACATGCACATTGCCGTGACAGGGCAAATGCATGTAGGGAAGACAAGTCCTCCACAGTTTCACAGTTTCACAGGAAATAGGGGGGGAGGGGGGTACATTTGCCTCATTCCGAACCGGCCCCTTCGAGAGGAACGATCCGTGTTCAGAGTAGCAGGATGCCGTAAATAATCTGCAAGTTTAATTGCCTGCGATTGCCCTAATTGCACGGACGGATTACTCAGCCGGCCGCGGCCAGCGTGCTTCGACGGTGGTGCCGATTCCTCCGCGGGGGCGGAATTCGCCGCGAACGACGGCCCAGACCGGGTCACAGGCTTTAACCACGTCTTCAAGCACCTGGTTGACGATGTTTTCCTGAAAGATGCCCAGGTTGCGATAAGAAAACAGGTACTCTTTGAGCGATTTCAGCTCCAGGCAACGCTGGCGGGGCATATAGCGGATGGTTAGTACGCCAAAGTCAGGCAGCCCGGTTTTGGGGCAAACGGAGGTCAGCTCCGGGTTATCAATGAGGATTTCATAGCCGGGGAACTGGTTTTGCCAGGTTTCGATTGCCGGGAATGGAAAATCGAGGCCGGCCTTGGCGTGATCGTCGGTGTATCGAGGTTCTGGAGCCATAGTTAGATTCTACGAGATCGGGAAATGGCTGGCCAGATAATCAATTATTTGCTCACGCAAACCTGTTTCTAAGTCTTATATACTGTGACAGGTTGACTGAATGGCAAAAGAAAGAAAGCTCACGGTCCGGCCCAGGATTTGGTTGGGCCTGGCCGTCCTCCTGATCATCGTATTTTTCGCGGTGCGGGCTTTGACCCGGGACCGGCTCCAGATACGAGTGGCCCAGGCGGCGCATATGCCGCTGATAAGTACCATCAGCACCAACGGCCGTGTCGAGCCGGATGTGAAGTACGAACTTCACGCCCCGATTGCGACCATCGTCAAGGAAGTGTATGTGCAGCCAGGCGATGTGGTCCCGGCGGGCAAGCTGCTGATGTTGCTGGATGACTTGCAGGCGCGTGCCCACGAAGCCTCGGCCGAGAGCGGTGTGAAGGCCGCGCAGGCAGGGCTGGAGGCGGCACTCCACAACGGGACACAGCAGGAGCGCCAGATGGCGCAAGCCGACATGACTCGAGCACGGCTGGAACGCGACGATGCGCGCCGCAGCCTGGAAACGCTTACCAGGCTCAACCAGACCGGGGCAGCATCTTCCAGCGAAGTGGCCGCGGCACGGCAGCGGCTGGAAACAGCAGAGGCTAATCTGCATGCCGTTGAGCAAAGCAACGTCAACCGCTACTCTCCGGCAGAGGTTGAGCGGGCGCGGGCCGCGATGGCCGATGCGGAAGCCGGCCTGGCGGAGGCACGGCAGGTGTTGGCGCACACCCGCGTGCTTGCTCCCGCTGCGGGAACGGTTTATCACATTGAAGCTGGGCGTACGGAGTTTGTCGAAGAGGGCAAGCTGCTGCTCCAACTGGCCGACCTGCACCATGAACGGGTTAGGGCCTACTTCGACGAGCCGGAGATCGGGCGCCTTGCGGTTGGCCAGAAGATTCAGATCAAGTGGGATGCCAAGCAAGGCCGCATCTGGAACGGCCACATTGAGCTTACGCCGATTACGGTAATTAATCTGGGCACGCGCAGCGTGGGCGAGGTGCTGGTGAAGATTGATGACCTGGACAGCGAACTGCTGCCCGACACCAACGTGTCTGTAAATGCGACCATCTCCAGCGAACCCAATACATTGAGTATCCCGCGCGAGGCGTTGCATTCGGAGAACAGCAAGACCTACGTCTATAAAGTGGTGAATGGCAAGTTGCAGAGAACCTATGTGACCATCGGGACTATCAATCTAACCCAGGTTGCTATTCTTTCCGGCCTTGATGAGGGGGATATAGTGGCCACAGGATCAGAGTACGGACAGCCCTTGCAGGAGGGCATTCCGATCAAGGTTGTGCGGTGAGGGTATTATCCGGACTCCTTCTGGCGGTGCTGACCTCAGCGGCATCAGCGGCGCTTCCGCCGCCTGTGCACGGACAGATGGATCAGCTTAACCAAGCCATCGCGGCCTTACAGGCCGGGGAGGCGGATAGAGCGATGGCGCTGCTGGACAAACCGGACAATCTGGACAAGCCAGGCGACAGGGCCGAAGCATACAACCTCAGGTGTCGCGTGGAATACACGCTGGAACAATGGAATAGCGCCGCGAACGATTGTGAGCAGGCGGTAAAACTGGACGGGCAGAACTCGGACGATCATCTTTGGCTGGGACGCGCCCTGGGCGAAAAAGCCAGCCGGGCTTCGTTTATGAGTGCTTATTCGCTGGCCAAGCGGACGCGTGTTGAGTTTGAAGAGGCCGCCCGGTTGAATCCCCGCAATGTTGAGGCATTGGCTGCGCTGGGCGAGTTCTACTATTCAGCGCCGGAGATGATCGGCGGCGGCATCGACAAGGCAGAGACAGTGGCAGCGCAACTGGACAAAATCGACCCGATGCGCGCCCATGAACTCAGGGGTAATATCGCCGAACATCGCAAGGATTACGGCACAGCCGAACGGGAGTTGAATCAGGCGATTACCGGTTCACAACATCCGGCTTTTCAGTGGATGGCGCTGGCCAGCTTTTATCGCCACCGTGAGCGCTTTACGGAGATGGAGTCCGCGGTACGCAGTGGTGAAAATGCCGCCAAGCGGGATAAACACGCAGGAGTAGCGCTCTTTAACGGAGCTTCCATCTTGCGCGACACTAACCGCGATCTGATGCGCGCCGTCAAAATGCTCGAAGAATATCTTGGCGGCAACTCAAAAACCGAGGAAGGGCCTGCGTTTGTGGCGCATACCTGGCTGGCCCAATTAAAGCTGCAACTAGGCGACACGGAAGCAGCCAGACGGGAACAAGCAGCCGCGCTGGCCCTGGCGCATGAGTACAAGCCGGCACAGGATTTGAAGCTTTGAAGGGTTATCAGTAAGTGACGAACGAATACAATCCGATGAAGCGCTGGTCATGGATGCTCGCCGGCATGGCGATGATAATCGTGCCATCCCTGGTTTCTGCACAGGTATCGCTGGTCACGATCGTTGACCTGGCGCAGCGCAATTCGAGCGCGGTGAGGCTGGCTGAAGCCGATGTGCGCAAGGCGCAGGCGTCGCTGGCTGAGACCAAGGCTGTTTTCTCGCCCAGCTTAACCTTCGGATCGGGGCTTCCAGCAGTGCCCTCGATCGGTTTTACCGGATCTCCGCCATCGATTCTCACCGCTACCATGCAGTCGATGGTTTACAACGCTCCGCAAAAATTTTACATCGCGGCAGCGGGTGCCGGTGTCCAGGCCGCAATTCTTCGTTTGAAAGACACCCGCGAGCAGGTAGCGCTGGACGCATCCGTGGCGTACATCGAACTGGATACCGTAACGCATGAACTGGATGCCGCACGCCAGCAGGAGTTATTTGCTGAGAGGCTGGTGACCATCGAACAGCAACGCGCCGAAGCGGGTGTGGATCCTTTGAGCGAGCTGCTGCAGGCGCAACTTACGGCAGCACAGTTAAAACTCCGGCGTCTGCACCTGGAGACTCGCGCCGGCACATTGGCCAGGCAACTGGCGGCTTTCACTGGTCTGCCAGTTGGTTCCATCACGCCGGATCACGCCAGCATTCCCGAGATTCCAGCAGTGAAAGCGGGCGAGGCGGTGAACCCCACAACAGGTACCGAATCAGCACGCATGTTTGCGCTTTCAAAACAGCGGATAGCCCGGGGAGACACGGTACACACATATCTTCCCCAAATCAGCTTCGATGCCGAATACAGCCGCGATACTAAGCTTCTGAACAACGCTGACTCCTACTTCGCGCGTCCCTTGAAGTCTGACAACCTGAGTTCGGGATTCTCGATTCAGGTACCGCTGTTTGACCTTGTCCATCGCGCCAAGTCGAATGAGTCGGCTGCCGACGCGCTGCGGGCTACCGTGGAAGCCGAACAGGCCGAGCGGCAAAATGACGTGCAGATCGCAGAGTTGACCGGCAGCCTGCGCGAGTTGGACACGCTGGCGGAGATTGCCAGCCTGAAGCAGCAGATTGCCGGTGAGCAGTTGCAGGCCGTGCTGGCGCAACTGGAGTTGGGCAACGGCGCCGTCGCCGGCCCTGGCGCGCCTCCGCAGTTGGGTCCCAAGGCGGAGCAGCTGGCCCGCATCGACGAGCGCCAGAAATTTCAGGACGCGCTGGATGCGGGGTTCGACCTGAGCAAGGCGCGGTTGAGCCTGCTGCGCGCCTTGGGCCACATGGAAGACTGGCTGCGCGAATTGCACTCAAAGTAACCAAATATGAAAGAGTCCATCAAGCATCTGGACAGCATCGACAGACAAATGTAAAAGCGACCCTCAAACGCTATTTCATTCAAAACATTCCTGATAACTGCGAAAACCGGCCAATAATCATACGGAATGTTAGAATTAAAGAGATGACAAAGCCCCTGAAGACACTCCTTTTGAACCCTCCCTCGTTTGAGAATTTTGATGGCGGCGCTAGCTCGCGCTGGCCGGCCACACGTGAGATTGAATCCTACTGGTACCCGGTCTGGCTGACCTATCCGGCTGGATTGCTGGAAGGATCACGTCTGCTCGATGCGCCACCGCATCACATCTCCGCTGAAGAGACCATCAAGATCTGCAAGGATTATGAATTCCTGGTGCTGTTTACTTCGACGATGGGATGGGACGGGGATCAGCGTTTGGCAGAGGCCATCAAGGCAGCCAATCCATCGATCCGTATCGCCTTCGTCGGCCCGCCGGTTACCACTTCGCCGGACAAGGCTCTGAACGAGTGCTCGGCGCTGGACTTCATCTGCCGCCGCGAATTTGACTACTCCGTGGTCGAGTTTGCTCAGGGCAAGCCGCTCAACGAGATTCTTGGCATCAGCTACAAGCAGAACGGCAAGATCGTCCACAATCCCGACCGGCCGCAGATAGAAGATCTGGACGCGCTGCCCTGGGCCACCAAGATTTACAAACGCGACCTGGACGTAATGCGCTACAACGTGCCTTTCCTGCTGCATCCGCACATCGCGCTCTACTCCACGCGCGGCTGCCCGGCGCAGTGCACTTTTTGCCTGTGGCCGCAAACCCTGAGCGGACACGCATGGCGCAAGCGCTCCACGGACGATGTGGCTGCCGAGCTGGCCTGGGCCAAGGAGAACTTCCCAGATGTGAAGGAGTACTTCTTCGACGACGACACCTTTAACATTCAGGGCCCTCGGACAGTTGAACTCTGCGAAAAGCTGAAGCCGCTGAATCTGACCTGGAGCTGTACCTCGCGCGTCACCACCGACCGCAAAACCCTGCAAGCCATGAAAGAGGCCGGCTGCCGGCTGCTCATCGTGGGCTTTGAGTCTGGCGACCCGCAGATTCTCAAGAACGTCAAAAAAGGCGCCACCGTTGAGCGCGCGCGCGAGTTTGCCAAGGATTGCCACGACCTGGGCCTGATTATTCACGCCGACTTCATCCTCGGCCTGCCGGGCGAGACTAAGGAGTCGATCCGCAACACCATCAACTTTGCCAAGAAGCTGGATTGTGAAACCATCCAGGTCAGTATCGCCCACGCCTTTCCAGGCACCGAGTTTTACGATTACGCCAAGGCCAACGGCTTCATAGTGAACTCAGCGGCGATGATGGACGAGGGTGGCCACCAAATGGCGCACATCGAGTACCCCGGCCTGCCCACGGATTACGTGCTGGAGATGGTGCATCGCTTCTACGACGAATACTACTTCCGTCCTAAAGCCGCATTCCGCGTGGTCTGGAAGGCGTTTGTGAATCGCGATCTGCCCCGGCTTTATGTCGAGGCCAAAGCATTCCTGAAGCTGCGCTCGCAGCGCAATAAGATGGTGAAGGCGGCGCGCAGCAAACAAGCGGAAGCCAGCGCCTAGGATCGCCACACATTTCACAAATGCATCATCAGGACAGGAACACCGATGGCTCACGCTAGACTTACGCCGCGACAATACCTGATCCTGGGGCTTGTTTCTCTCTGCGCGCCACTGGGCGATACCTGCCTGTCGCGCGGCATGACCGGATTGCCAGAGATTACTCTGGCTCATCCGGCCACGCTTTTCGCCGCAGTCTTCACTCCATGGATTGCACTGGGCATCGCGCTGCTTATCTGCTTCTTCGCCAGCTATTTGACTGCTCTGTCGTGGGCCGATCTTACCTTTGTGTTGCCCGCCACGGCCTCCGGGTATGTGTTCGTCGCCCTGTTCGCGCGCTTTTTTCTACATGAGACGATTTCGCTGGAACGCTGGACGGGAATTGTGCTGATTACCGTAGGCGTGGGTTTTGTGGCAAATGGGCCGTCGTTGACCGTAAGACCCTCGGTTCAACCGGAAACCAATGCCGGTGCAGCGTATACCGAAAAGGAGCAGGCGCGATGACAATTCCCTCCCCTGCTCCGCAGCCAGGCTTCTGGGCAGCAACCGCCATGATCGCGGCCATCGTCCTCGCCTCGACCGCCGGCGAAGTACTGACCGCTGCGGCCATGAAGTCCATTGGCGACCTGGACGAGATTCGCGCCCGCACGGGCCTCAAGGGCGCCATCCGCGCCGTCTTCACCTGCCCGCTGTTTTTTGCTGGAGTGAGTTTTCTGACTCTGGCCTTCTTTTCCCTGCTCTTCGCTTTGAACCACATGAACCTGAGTCTGGTGGCTCCCGCATCGGCCTCGCTCACGCTGGTCACCAACGCCATCGCCGGAAAAATCTTTCTCAAAGAAAATGTTGACCGGCGGCGCTGGGCTGCGGCTGTGCTGGTGTGTATCGGGGTCTATCTCCTGGCCCACTGAGGCACGCTCAACGGCCCATGCGCAGAAGCCAGATTGCCGCCACCGTCGCCAGAAAAACGAGATATGGCGTCACCCGATGCGCTACCGTGGCCGACGGCACGGAGTTACCAGCCATGACCACGCCCCCGGAGGCGATGGCCGCAACGAATAACAATACCGCCAGCACGCATACGGCCCACTCTACCCCGCTGAGCCTGGCCGCATGGTGGGCGTGTGCGGCGAGATTGATCAGAAGAATGACCGCCGCAAGGGAGATCAACTTGTGAATGAGCCCGACAGCTCCGCCAAATGGCTTTCCTGCATGGCTCAACCAGAAGCCGGAAAGAAAGACGATGAGAAGAGAAAGAATGACGCCGATAGTTCTAGCTTCTAATGCGCCCATGACACACCTCTATGAAGCTGGATTCTGCGTAATATCTTACATGGGATCGTATTACGCGCGGTCGTCCCTGCATCCCACGCCTGCATCCTCCTCTTCCCTCAGACTGAGAGCTCTATGTGCAAAGCCGGCAAAGAGAGATGAGGCAACGAAGAAGAGCAGCGGGTAGGAGAAAAGAAAATTCAGGTTTGTCAGCGTCTGGTTCGAATCGTTCTTTAGGTGAAGTATTTGACCGAGAACCACTTCGATGGGCAACCAGGCCAGGGCGGCGCCCAGCAACCAGGGCCACAGCGCCGCGATCAGCCGCATGGTTGCGCCCCCCAGCCGCCTCCACCAGGTGAGAGATTTGCCGATTCCCGAAGCGGCAATGCAGGCTGCAATCAGCAGCGATATCGGCCCGAACCCTCCGCCCACAAGCAGCAGCGCAACTGAAAGCAGGAGCAGGACCAGCGTTCGATGCATTCTTCTGCTAATGTTGGCGCACCAGAGAATGATCGCCACCCCAACAGCCGTCGCGGCGATGCCGGTAGCCAGATAGTTGGGAATCACCGTCATTGCCGGCTCGTGCCCAAAGGGGAAGGGCAAACCAGTCCCGCCTGCAGCCATGATCCTGACACCTCTGGGTGCGGCATTTCCTTGAAGGATTTCGAGGAAGCCGTGCTCCATGCCAAGGATCCCAGCATAGACTCCGTAGACCACGGCGTTTGTCTTCACCGCGTCCACTCGTCGATTTGCTGGAATCTGTGTTTGCGAGTGCGCTTCGCTCATTGCCCGCCTCCTTATTCGTTCGTGTGGAAGCGAGTCCATTCCACCTCGCTTTCAATGCTCTCAGCACACGAATCGCATCAGCCCTCGCGGCTTCAGATCAGGCTCTAAACATCGCAGCGGATTCTCCGCGATCAAGCTAAGTGCCTCGGCCGCCAGATGCCCTGACCGCACCGCGCTCTCCATTGTCGAAGGCCATCCAGTCTGAACCCAATCTCCAGCTAAAAACAGATTCGGCCAGGGCGAATATGCTGTGGGCCGAGCCGAATCAATCCCCGGAGGCACGCCGAATGTTGCATACATTTCCTTCACCAGAGCGACCTTCTGCAGCCTGGCTTCTTTCACACGCGGGAAATACTCGGCAAGCTCGCTGAGAGCCTGTTGAATTGCCATCTCGCGCGGCGAAGCCGCGAAGGAGCGCGTGGCGCTGACGACTAACTCGATGTAATGTCCGCCACGCCCGGTTTGCAGCTTCGACTGGTTGTACATCCAGTGAATTTCGCGGTCCAAAAGAACTGCGTGTTCCAACTCGGTAATCTCGCGGTCAAACCATAGATGCACGCTGCAAATCGGCCAGTGCTGGTGACGCTCAATCTGCCGCGCCAGCTTCTCTGCTCCCTCTTCGGCGGGCAAATGCGGCAATAGTTTCTGCGTTGCCTCAAACGGCAAAGCTAGAATCACGAAATCAGAAATTATTTCGCCGGTGCGCGTGCAAATCAGCCACTGTACTGAAGCTTCATTCCATGCCGCACCTTCCACGTGCGTGTTTAGCATCACGCTACCTCCGCGCTCGGCAAGAAACCGCGGCACGCCCGCGTAAAGTTCGCTCAGCGGAACTGTGCTCATCCCCATGCTGCCCGCCTGGGCCGAGTTCAGGAACAACTCGCGAATCACCTTGGCTGCATACGGCACAGAGATCGCGTCAATCTCCGCATTCAGAGCGCTGGCAATCACCAGCCGCCAGAATCGATTCAGTGCGCCTTCGGTCTGCTCGTGTCGCCGGAGCCAATCGCCGAGCGACTCACGCGTATCGATGAGCGCCCCAGGCGCCATCATCGCCTGCATCGCACGTGCCAGCGCCACCTTGTCGGCTAGGGTAAATGCCTTGGCATTGAAAAAGCTGGGCGCGGAGTGAAATGGCGCAGGCAGGGTGAATGGACCCAAACGAAAAGGTCCAAGCGTGGAGCACCGGCCTCCCGGCTCGATCATGGTTATTGTGCGGGTCCAGTGAATGCGCTCCGCGACGCCGATGCGGCGATAGAAACCCAGCAGATTTGTGCAGCAGCCGAAGAGCACGTGCTGGCAGTTGTCGATGACCTCACCAACACCCAGATGCAGATAGGACGAAGCGCGTCCACCCAGATAACCGCGCTGCTCGACTAACTGCACGCGAAAGCCGGCCTCGACCAGGGCGCAGGCCGCGCTCATGCCGGCCACGCCGCCGCCGATGACTGTGACTGTCTTCTGCGAATTTTGCGACGATCGAATCAAAGATAAGCCCCAATCAAACAGAAAGCCGCGCCCACGTCATGCGCGCTAGGCCTATGCCCAGAATACCGAGCTTCTGCAGCGATGGCACACTGGCACGGCGCGAAAACACATCGTAGTCGGCGCGCTCGATTCGCTTGAGCAGGCCGTGATAGATCGTGACCAACACCCACAACGCTGGGCGGCTCTCGATGTCGATCAGGGGCAATAACTCCTGGGCCGACCAATAAAAAACCCGCGCGCGCCGGGCGATAGCGGCAAGCAATGCGCGTTCATTGGCCGTGGGCGGCGCACCGGGCGCACGATGCAGAAGCGAGTCCAGCGAAACATTGTGGGCCGTTAAATCTTCGAGCGGCAGATAGACGCGATTGCGCTGTGCATCCTCGACTACGTCGCGCAAAATGTTGGTGAGTTGGAAGGCGATGCCGGTCTCTTCAGCCAGCTTCTCGGCGCGGGAATCGGCGTAACCGAAGATGCGTATGCAAACCAGGCCCACAACTGAGGCCACCAGATAACAGTAGCGATATAGGTCGGCGAATGTGGCGTAAGTGTCCGGTGCGTCCGTTGCGGCACGGTCCAGGTCCATAGTTACGCCGGCGACTAACTCATCGAGCAAAGAGAGCGGAATCTTGAAGCGTGCGGTCGAGTCGAGGACAGCGAAAAAGACCGGATCGCAACTATCGCCGCCCGCGCAGAAAGCATGCCACTGGTCCAGCCAGGCATTCAAACGGCGCTGCCGCTCCTCGCGTGGTAGAGTTTCGTCGTCGGCCAGATCGTCGGCCTTGCGCATAAACGCGTAAATAGCGCAGATGGCGTTGCGGCGCGGCTTGGGCAGGGCGATAAATGCGTAGTAGAAGTTCTTCGCCTCTCGGCGGGCGATTGCGCGGCATGTCGCATAGGCCCTGTTTATCGCGGGGCAATTGGGCGCATCTTCGTCAGATAGGCGGGACTGCATCAAGCTGTTTTCCTTCAACTCCGGCTGCCGAGGCGCATAAAGGGCAACAGCTTGCCGCTGACGGCGTGCAACAGCAGAGCCAGTTTCCTGCTCTTGGAGATTGCAGGCCGGGAGCTGAGCACGTCGTAACCCTGCCGCTCGATGGCACGCAGAATCTCCATCCCGCCGCGGCTGAACAGGTCCAGGTCGAGCGCCAGGTCGCGGTGAACCCTGCCGATCAGCGGCAGTCCCTGCGCGAAGAGTTCCCGCGCATGATCGACCTCGCAGCGCATCAGACCGCGAAATTCGGGCGTGGCGACGCTTTCGGCAATCTGCTCCTCGCTGACGCGAAAGACCTCCATATCATTCTGCGGAATATAGATGCGGCCCTTGATGTAATCCTCGCGTACATCCTGCCAGAAGTTGGCCAGTTGCAGCGCGGTGCAGGTGAAGTCAGAGAGGCGGAAGTTTTCTTCACTCGATTCGCCGCAGACATAGAGCACCAGGCGGCCTACGGGATTGGCCGAGTAGCGACAGTAAGCCAGCACATCTTCGATGGTCTCGTAGCGAGTGACGACCTGGTCTTGACGAAATGCGGCCAGCAGATCGGCAAAGGGTTCCTTGGGGATGAAACAATCGCGGATGGTCTCGGACAACGCGACAAAGACCGGGTGACGAGCGCGGCCCTCGTAGCAGGCATCCAGTTCGCGCCCCCACAGATCTAGCAGGGCAAGCGCCTGCTTGGGGTCGCCTACCTCGTCCCCCAGATCGTCGGAGACGCGGCAGTAGGCATAGATGGAGTAAAAATGGGGGCGCAGATCCCGAGGCAGAAACCACGAGGCAACATGAAAGTTTTCGTAGTGCGATTCGGCCAGCCACTTGCACCAGGCGCGCGCTTCGTCGAGCGTAGGCGCAACCGGGGGAATGCGATAGGAGGCTGGCAGCGCAGCCCAGCCGCGAGCGATCAGCACTTCCTGAAGCAGCGCTTCCCTGTCCGGCAAATCATTATTCGTTCCCACAGCTTCCGTCGTCATAACTTGGTCTCAGGGCAAAATGGCGGTCTTGATCTCGCTGCCGCGCTTCATCATCTTCTCAAAGACGCGGTTGAGCTCGTAGAGGTGAGCGTGGCCGGTGATGAAAGCTTCTGACTGAAAGCGGCCGCTGGCAATCAGATCGAGCGCTTCACGGCAGATGGCCGGTGTGTGGTGGAAGGTGGCGCGCAGGGTGATGTCAGAATAATGAATGCGATTGGTGTCAAGCGAGACGTGCGTGCCCAGGGCGCAACCACCAAAGAAGTTCACCGTTCCGCCCTTGCGTACCATTTCGACAGCTTCTTCCCAGGCCTCAGGCACGCCGACGGCCTCGATGGCGATGTCTACGCCGCGATTCTTATCGGTGAGCGCGCGGGTTTCGCGGATGGCTTTGCGGATGCTGGTGGTCTGCACCACGTGGGCTGCTCCCAACTGGTGCGCTGCTTCCACTTGACCGTCGTGCTTGACGATGGCGATGACTTTGCAGCCGGCCAATGCAGCCACATGTAGAATCATAAGTCCCAGCGGGCCGCCGCCAATAACGGCCACGGTGTCGCCGGGGTGAGGGCGCGAGTCTTCAAAGCCATGCACCGCGCAAGCCAGCGGCTCAGTCAGCGCTGCGTGCTCAAGCGGCACATGATCCGGCACATGCAGCGTATTCTTGGCTACGATGCGGGCCGGGATGCGAATGAACTCGGCATAGGCGCCGTTGTTGAAGAGCAGATCGTCGCAGAGGTTCTCCTGGCCATGAGCGCAGAAATAACACTGGCCACAGGGGGCAGAGTTGAGCGCGACTACGCGGTCGCCTGAGGCAAAGCCTGTGACTCCCTCGCCGGCCTCGACCACCGTTCCCGCCTGCTCGTGGCCAAAGAGGGCCGGGGGCACGATCATGCGCGCATGATAGCCGCGGCGGAAGACCTTCAGGTCGGTGCCGCATGTGAGCGCCGCGCCCACGCCGACGATCAACTCACCGGGCCCGGCCTGGGGAACCGGCACGTGCTCAATGCGAATATCCTCGCGCCCGTGGAGGACCGCGGCCTGCATGGTGCTGCTGCGGTGAAGAAGCACGTTCTCGACGGTCACGCGGCCTTGATGGACGGCGGATTCGACCTTCTTGCGGCCCTCGACGACCACTGTCTCAACCGTATTCAGGCCTACCTCAACGACCGTCTCGACTGTATTCAGGCCCCCCTCGATGACGTTCTCGACTCTCTTGCGGCTTTCTTCGACAACAGTCTCGACGGTTTTGCGGCCCCGGAGGATCACGGCCTTTACTTTATTCGCCACTGGACTCCTCCTATTTAGCCCCGCCGCCCGGCACAGGTTCAATCATAATCTTCATCGAGTCTGCCTGGGGGTGAGAAGCGACCTCAATGGCCTTCACCGCCTCTTCCAACGGAAAGCGGTGCGAGATAAGTTGCGTCAGATCAAAGCCCTTGCGATAACCGTCCAGGACCAGCTCTTCAACTTCATGCTGAATCGATGTAGAAGCAGAGTATGAACCGAGCAGGGTCTTCTCGTCCATGCATACCGCTCCTGGGTCAAAAATGGCTTCTTCATGCTGCGTCTGGGCAAAGAGCATCACCTTGCCGCCGGGCCGCACCGCATCCATGGCGGTCTGGATCAGCGCCTTGCCGCCCACGGCCAGAAGAACGGCATCCGCGCCGCGGCCCTCAGTTTCGGCCTTACTGCGCTCGATGACCTTTTCCGCGTCGATGGGTTCGTGCAAACCGAACTTCGCGGCGATAGCGTGGCGCTCTGGGTATAAATCGGAGGTGAGCACGCGAGCCCCGGTACGGCGCGAAAGAGCGGCCAGCATCACACCAATGGGGCCTTGTCCAATCACCAGCGCAGTTTCGTCGGCCGCCAGGTTAAGCAGCTTCACAGCTTTCAGAACAGTGTTTACAGGCTCGATAAAGGCCGCCTGCTCAAAGGGCACGCCCTCGGGTATCCGCACCACACCGCCCATCGCGACGATCCAGTCCATCACGCGGATGTACTCCGCAAAGCCGCCGCCGGAGGGTTCCATGCCGGCCGTTGCACCCACCTTCTTGTAGACCGCGCACTGCGCAGGCGTCTGCTTGCGACAGTAGTAGCACTCCCCGCACGGAATGTGATGGAAGACCATTACTCGCTCGCCAACAACAAATTTCGTTACGCCCTCGCCCACCGCGACGATGGTTCCGGCCATCTCATGACCGAAGATGCGCGGCGGGCGGTGCGAGCCGGTGTGAATCTTTTTGAGGTCCGTGCCGCAGATGCCGCAAGTGGCGATTTTGACCAGCAACTCGCCGGGACCGATCTGTGGAACTGGCACAGACTCTATGCGCAGGTCGTTGATGCCGCGATAGACTACGGCACGCATAGTGGGGGGGGTACTCGACGGCGAATTCCCCAGATCGGGCCGGAGTTCAGCGTTGGTGGTTTGGGTTGCCATTGCGCTTGCTTGCGGGCCCTTGTTCATCCAGGTTCATCCAGAAAATCGAACAGAGACTGCGCAATGTTGCGGGCAGCCTTCCTGCTATTTTCTCCCATACGGATGAGTGCGGGCCAGTACCAGGGGTGGAGCAGGGCATAAACCATAAACCTGGCTAGTTTGAACTGACCGCCAGGCGAGATAAATCTATTGAAATCAGGCAGTTGGTCGCTGTAGCCATCGCTGATTCCTTTGATGCAATAAAACGGGATTTTCCGCATTTGAGCGAGCCGCGCAACCCCGGCAGCCTCCATGTCAACCAATGCTGCCGAGTAGGTGACGGCAAGGCGCTGCTTCTCCTCGGCGTCTGCCACGCGGGAGCTGGTCACCAGCCAGCAATCATTGGGAGGACCGGCAGTAACAAATCGCTCTCCGGTGCGAGCGTCGATGACGGTGGAGACGTCGTAGGCCTCACCCGGCACAAGCTCCTCACGCAAGGCCCCCGCCCAGCCGGTGGAGATGACTTTGTCTACGAGTCCGAGTTTTTCAACCTCGGCAAAGGCCCTGGCCGCCTGGTCCACGCCGGCTCCGGCGCAAGCGGCTATCCACTCGCCTTCGTCGAAGTGCCGGCGCCATAGATCTACGCCATTTGAGCGTTTGTGCTCCCAGCCGCGCACTAGCGGCTTTAATTCACCCGGCATGGCGGCGATGATGGCAACTCGCGTCACGGCGCATACCCATGCGCGCGAAACCACTCAATCGCCGCCTTCATCGCCGGGTTGATGGGCAGGATGTGAAAACCCAATTCCTGCTGCGCGTGTGCGCTAGAGGCATACATTTTCTTGCGGCCCATGCGCACTTCTTCCAGCGTAGCGCGTGGCTCTCGTCCGCGGATGTGCCCAGTGATCAACTCCTCAAAAAACGCATAGGTGGCGGCGACGGCAAAGGGGATCTTGATCGTGGGCGCTTTGAGGCCGGTAATTGCCGCCATCTTGTCGAGAATCTGCTTGAGGGTCAGGTTCTCGCCGCCCAGGATGTAGCGATGGCCGAATTGGCCCTTGGTCAGCGCAAGGACGTGTGCGCGAGCTATCTCGGCTACGTCGACAAGGTTGAGCCCGGTGTCCACGTAGGCGGGAAATTTGCCGTTTAAAAAATCGACAAAAATACGTCCGGTAGGTGTGGGCTTGGCGTCGTTCGGTCCAATCGGAGTAGTCGGGTTGAGGATGATGACCTTCTGGCCGCCTTTCGCCGCCTTGATCGCCTCCTGCTCGGCCAGAAACTTGGAGCGCTTGTAGTGGCCGACCATGTCGGCGAGCGAGACAGGCGTGTCCTCGTTGATGACCATGCCGTCGGTGCGGAAGTGCATGGTAGCCACGCTGGAGGTGTAAACGAATCGCTTGACTTTTGCTTCGCGGGCCAGCCGCAGCAGTTCGCGCGTCCCGTCCACATTGGCCTTGTACATCGCCGCCGGATCGGGAATCCAGAGCCGGTAGTCGGCGGCCACATGAACCACGGCACCGCAACCGATGAGCGCAGGCTTGAGCGACTCGGGTTCACTCAGATCGCCCACATGCGTCTCGCCCGTGGTCCCTTCGAGGTTACTTAGGTTGCTGGTCCTGCGAACCAGCAGGCGCAGCTTCGCACCGTCAGCAGCCAAAGCTCGTGCCACATGATGTCCGATAAATCCCGTCGCGCCTGTGAGAAAGATTTTCATGCCCTGCTTCCTTGACTGATTCTACCTTTCAGTATCGACTGCGCGGGCCCCACACAAAGGAGATGCAAAGTCCGCGGAACAATGCGCTTGGTTCAGGAGAAGACGGCCCGGATCTGCACCACTCGAGGTGCAATTCCCGCGCCTTGGTTTCGCTCTTTGATCGCCCGATAGGATTGGTTATGTTGTTGATTCAAGTCAGGTTATCTGATTTGAACTGTGATTCTGTGGGGCGAATTGGGGAAAACTTTTGTTGCATTTTTCTCTTTTTACGGAGCTAACTCATGGTTTATGAGCGGGTTGCGGAAGCGTCGGAGGCAAAAAGATGTGTTTTCTACGTCAGCGGCCGGTTTTCAGTTGTCAAGGATCGGGAGCATTTTGTGATGGCTTTGATGATACGCCGTAAGGGGAAATAATCTGCAAGGACTAGCCGTCCAAGCGTAGATGCCTTCGGCCACCTGCTCCTGTCCCCAGTCCTCAACTGCGAGGGATCAGGGGCACCCGTTACAGATTCTCGTGACTGGAGGTATTTTTTCAGGATCGATGGCCGGGGCACCTGCCAGCCGCCGATTCTTCAAGACTGAACCCGAATAGCTACTACTCCAGCGCCTCCGGCGCAAGCGCAATATTCGTCTCGCCCGCGGCCTTCTTTGCGTTGTATGCCTTCACCCAGTCTTCCCAGTGCTTTCCGGCTGCGCGGTCCTTGCCGCTGAACTCAATGCGGGCAATCTCGGCGTAACCCACCTTGCGCTTTTCCGGCGCAGTGGGCGCGTAGTACTGCACCCAGGATTCAGCCAGCGTTGTGCCGGTATTGCAATTGAAGATGAACGCCTCAATGCGTTCGCCGTTTTTAAGCGTCAATGTTACGTCGCCCCGATAGTCGAGCGCTTTTCCCAAAGCCACGCGCAGGTCGTCATCCGTGGCCAGCGCGGGAATCCAGCCTTCAAGATTTTCGTGCTCCGTACCGGGAGCCAGCTCCAGCGCCTCGACCTGCGCAAGCGTATATTTCTGCACTTCAGCGGTCATGCGTTGATCTCCTCGGGAACGTGCTCAGGCTCTGCGATCTGCACCAGAATTGCGTGTGGCGTGGCCTGTTGCGTAACATAATCATTCAGCAGCTTCATGGCGTGCGCATCGCGATATTTGCTGAAAGTGCCGCGCACCATGGCCAGAAATCCCTTCAGCGAACCGAAGCCGTCAATCACCGCTGTGGTCTCATAGCCGCAACTGACCATGCAGTTGGCGCATTTCGGATTGCCGCTGGATACTCCGTAGTTTTCCCAATCGGTGGTTTCCAGCAGCTCCTTGTAACTCTCCGCATAGCCTTCCTGGAGCAGGTAGCATGGCTTCTGCCAGCCGAAGATGTTATAAGCGGGCATTCCCCATGGAGTGCATTCATAATTGCGGTCGCCCATCAAAAACTCCAGAAACAGGGGCGACATATTGAACTTCCACGCGGGCTTGCGGTTGGAGAGAATGGCGCGAAAGAGCCGCCGCACGCGCGCACGGCCCATAAAGCGATTCTGGTCGGGCGCTTTGTCGTAGCTGTAGCCGGGCGATAGCACCACTCCCTCGACACCCATGCCCATCACCTCATCGAAGAACGCGCGGACGCTGTTGGGATCAGTGCCATCAAAAAAAGTGGCGTTGGTGGTTACGCGGAAGCCGCGCCGAACAGCTTCCTTGATGCCTTCGACGGCGATGTCATAGCCGCCCTCGCGGCAGACAGAAAAATCATGATGCTCGCGCTGGCCGTCGAGATGCACCGAGAAGGTAAGGTACTTTGATGGCGTAAACTCCGGCAGTCGCTTCTTGAGCTCCAGCGCATTGGTGCAGAGGTAAATGTACTTCTTGCGCGCCACCAGGCCGTTGACGATCTCGACAATCTGGGGATGCAGCAGCGGCTCGCCGCCGGGGATGGAGACCATGGGCGCGCCACACTCCTCCACCGCGGCAAAACACTCTTCGGGAGTAAGCTGCTTTTTTAGGATATGCGGCGGATACTGCACCTTGCCGCAGCCGGCGCAGGCCAGCGAGCAACGGAAGAGCGGCTCCAGCATCAGCACCAGGGGATAGCGCTTGACGCCGGTGAACCTCTTCTTCAGCACATAGCTGGCAACCGTGCCCATCTGGGAGAGGGGAATAGACATCTTGGAATAAACCTCCAGCGCCGTCCAGCGGCGCGTACCATTACTTCTGTTTGTAGCCGCTAGCTGCTTGCGCGTTCCATCGCCCTCTGATAGCTGGTCAGGGCCATCAGCGGGAAGTATTGCCGGTACAGGGTGTAGGCCAGATAAAAGACTCTGGGGAAGCCTGTTCCTGTGATGATACTTTGTCGAGTTGCGCCTTCTCCCATCGACTCGTCCCAACTGCCATCAGGCCGCTGCCGCTCAAGCAGCCAGCGCACCCCCTTGGCAATCGAGTCGGAGCGGTCATCTCCGGCGGCCAGCAGGCCCAGCAGCGCCCACGCGGTCTGCGACGGCGTGCTCGGGCCCACACCGCGCGTAGTTGGATCATCGTAGCTGCCGCAGGTTTCGCCCCAGCCGCCGTCGGCGTTCTGCACCATGCGAATCCACTCGGCTGCCTGCTGCACTTGCGGCTCTAGATGATCGACACCGATGGCGTCCAGCCCGCGCAACACCAGGAAGGTCCCGTAGATGTAATTCACGCCCCAGCGGCCAAACCAGCTTCCATCCGATTCTTGCTCGCGAAAAATAAATTTGATGGCCTTCTCCACGCGCTTGTCCGTGCGCGTGTAGCCATAGCTGGCCAGCATCTCCAGCATGCGCCCCGTAATGTCCACCGTCGGCGGATCGAGCATGGCGTTGTGATCCGCGAAAGGAATGTACTGGAAGATCATCTTGGTGTTGTCTTTGTCAAAACTGCCCCAGCCGCCGTTTCTGCACTGCATGGCAAGCTCCCACGCGATGGCGCGCTCGGCAACCTGGTGCTGGTAGCGCTCGCGGGGATTGTCCACCTTGGTCAGCGCCAGCAACACCTGGGCGGTATCGTCCGTGTCGGGATAAAACTCGTTGTTGAACTCGAAGAACCAGCCCCCGGGTTCGGTGTTGCGAACTTTTACGGCCCAGTCGCCCTTATGGCGAACCTCCTTGGAGAGCATCCAATCCACGGCTTTCAACATGCGCGGGTCGTTGCGCGCCGCGCCGGCATCGCCCAGCGCAAAGACCGCCTGCGCCGTATCCCACACCGGCGACATGCAAGGCGTCATGCGGAAGGTCGGCTCCGGCATCGCTTCGTTGGCCGGCTCCACGATGCCCAGCTTTTCAAATTCATCGCGCGCCCGGATCACCTGCGGGTCGTCCTCGGAGTATCCCAGGCAACGCAGGGCAACAATGGCGTTCAGCATGGCCGGATAGATGGCGCCCAGCCCGTCGGACATCTCCAGCCGCTCCAGCAGCCACTTTTCCGCCTTCTTGATGGCCAGCGCACGCAGTGGACGGATGTGCACGGCTTCCGCCCAATGCATAATCCTGTCCAGAATGATGAAAAAATTGCGCCATGAGACGATGGACTTGTGGTCCAGGTGCAGCCGCAGCGAAGCGTTGGCGCGTCCTCCGACGTATAACTCGTCGATTCCCTGCTCGGTAGGAATTCTCTTGAACGGCTTTTTGGCGTACATGATGGCCAGCGGAACAAGAATACCCCGCGACCAGGAAGAAATCTCGTAGATGTTGAAGTAGAACCAGCGCGGAAATAGGACAATCTCGGGAGGAATGGCGGGCACCGCGTTGTAGTCGTACTCGCCCAGTGCGCAAAGATACATTTTGGTGAAGGTGTTGCACGCGACAACGCCGCCGTGCTCCAGAACCCAATGGCGGCATTTAACCAGCCGCGGATCGTCCGCGCCGATGCCCATCAGCTTGGCTGCGGAGTAGCACTTGACCGAAAGCGAGATGTTACCCGGGCCGCCTGGATAGATGCTCCAACTGCCGTCCTCGTTCTGGTAGCGCATCATCTCCGTAAATGCACGCCGCAACCGCCCCGGATCACCGCTCTCTAACAGTGTGTGCAGAAAGATGTAGTCGGCTTCGAGCATCGCATCGGCTTCCAGTTCCCCGTTCCAATATCCTTCAGGATGCTGCCGCGAAAACAGGTATTCCCGGGCGCTGGCAATGGCCGACTGGACATCTGCCAGATCCGCGTCCAGCCGCCCAAACCGGGGCACTGCAAATTGCGTTTTACCTTGTAAAATGCTCATGCGATTAAAATGCCTCAGAACCTCTGATCTCTGTACTTATCTCACCGGCACAGCCTGTGCTCCGCCAGCGCCGCCGATGGCTTGCACAATCTCCGGCGGCAGGCCGAAGCGTACGTTTTCCGGCATCACCTCAACCTCTTCGACGTTGCTGTAGCCGTTTTGGCGTAGGTAATTGACCACATCCTCGACCAGCACCTCGGGAGCCGAAGCGCCGGCTGTTACCGCAACCGTACTGACTCCCTCAAGCCAGGCTGGATTAATGGCCTGAGAGTTGTCGATCAGGTAGCCGATGGTCCCCAGGTTACGCGAAACTTCGACCAGGCGATTAGAGTTGGAGCTGTTAGTAGAGCCCACCACCAGTACCAGGCCGGCATTATGCGCCACGTTGCGAACCGCAACCTGCCTGTTTTCAGTGGCATAACAGATATCCTGAGACTGGGGGCCAACGATATTGGGAAACTTTTCTTTGAGGGCGTGGATGATGTCCCGCGCCTCGTCCAGCGAGAGCGTGGTCTGCGTTAGGTAGGCCACGCGGTTGGGGTCCGGCACCACGAGCGCCGCAGCCTCGGCCACGTTCGAAACCACGTGGGTCACCTCTGGCGCCTCGCCCAGCGTGCCTTCGATCTCGTCGTGGTCGCGGTGGCCGATGAGCACCAGCGAATAGCCTTGCTTGGCAAACTTGACGGCCTCGATGTGCACCTTGGTCACCAGCGGGCAGGTAGCGTCAATCACCTTCAAATGGCGGCGCTTGCTGATCTCCCTGACCGCCGGTGAAACTCCGTGAGCTGAATAAATTACACGTTGCCCGTCGGGCACATCGTCGATTTCATGAACAAAAATTGCGCCTTTTTCCGCCAACTCATTCACAACATAGCGATTATGTACAATTTCGCGGCGAACATAGATGGGAGCGCCAAAGGTATCCAGCGCGATTTTGACAACGTCGATGGCGCGCACCACGCCCGCGCAGAAACCTCTTGGTTTCAGCAACAACACCCTTTTTTGACCAGGGGAAGCCTCGGAGCGGTTACCGTTCGAGATGGAATCAGACAGAGCTGTGGTCACACCACCAGTATACCAACGCGCATGTTCGCGCGGAAACAGCGGCTCGCAAGCCGTTGTTTCCACACCAGTTCTAGAGTCAATACAGCCTGCTCAGGGAATCCTTGTCCACACCTCGGTCCGTCCCAGCAGGGAAATGCCGATATAGCCGCGCAGGTGGACTTTGTCGTTTCCCTCGGCCCAGATCTTGCCCTTGTATTCCTTTCCATTCTCCGGGTCCACGACGGTTCCGCCTACCCAGTCATCCCCATCGGGGTGGAAGTTACGCATAATCACCATACCCAAGATGAGTTGATTCTTGTACTCGCCGGAACACTTGTCGCACAAATCTTGCGGTGTGCGCCCGGGGCGCACCTTGGTGACCCGGCCAAACAGTTGACCGTTCACCAGGTAGGTTTCCATCTGGCCTGCGGGTTTGCCATCGTCATAGGTCTGCCAGTGCCCGATAGCGTTCTGAAGTTTAGGCGTGAGTTGCTGCGCGCCGGCTCCGGCAGCGGAAATCAGCGCGCAAAGAGCCAGTGCAAAGACGCAGAGGGCGTTGTAACGAATCAGTTTCAAGGTGTCCTCTCCCTGGGGTGGATTATAGAGCGAAACAATGAGGATTGTACGCCAAGATGCCGATCAGTTGGGGAAGATTAATTCCCTGCTCTCAAAGACCAGAGTTGAGGCACACAGCATCCTGCGCGCTCCTTGGATAGCGGCCTTTTCGCGCCGATGGCGGTATTTTGGACAAGTAGAGTCGAATTCGCGCCGGGCGGTTTTTGCGTAGATATAAATAGGGGTTTTTGGGGGGAATATGTGTCATTATGCGTAATTCCTGCAGAAAATATGCATAGTTATGCGTATGCCCAGGAGAATCTATGCATAGTTATGGGCGTACTCGCGATTTTACCTATCTAGTAGGAGGAAACTGCGTCCGACGGGAGGCGCTGTTAAAGGGTGTTCACAAGCTCTACGGCATTCTCGATTTGAGCCTGATCCGTTCTCCGTCCACAACGAAGCTGCCATATCCGTGATGGTGAATGGTCTTCGGATTCTTCTGCGCCGGATCGTGCCAGGCCTTGAGAACTTGCAGGACGAAGAGATTGAACTTGTTCACGAGATGAGTATCGACGACCTTACATTCGAGATTGGCGAAGCACTCGGCCACCAAAGGCGGCGCTACGCGTTTGGCAGGCACCGGCGTCAGGCCGAATCTCTTGAATTTGTTCACATCCCGACCCGAGCAGTTGCCGATGGCCACAACTTTGGGCGCCAGTTCCACCGACGGAATGGCGATTACGCACTCTTTCGTCGCCCGCAACGCGACATGGCTGTAATTGGCGTTGCTGACGACACAGGCGATGAGCGGCGGCTCGAACTCAACCATCATGTGCCAGGAGAGCACCATCACGTTGGCTCGGCCTTTGCGGGCGGTAGTCAGAAGAACCACCGGACCCGGTTCGAGCAACTGGTAGACCTTTGATAACGGCAGATCTTTCATTGCGGCTGAACCTCCGAATGGAATGAGTGGGCTTCTTCGCCCACGACCTGAAACATCATTACCGGCCAGCAAGTTCTATCGCGGCTTCGATTGTCCGCAGAGGCAGCAATAACGACAACGGCGCATCCAGCAGCGGCACTGCGCCATAGCTGGCATACCATTTTGCTACCCGCTCGTTCTTCGCATCGATCAATAGCGCCACGCCTCCAACCTCCGCTGCCGCGAGCAGGCAGCGTCTGCCGGCAGCCAGCAGAAGCTGGCCGCCAAGCCCCTGCCCTTGCGCGTTCCGATCAACGGCCAGGCGCCCCAGACGGAAGACCGGCACGTCGTGACGAGCCAGACCCCGGCGAAGGCTCTCCGGGGTTCGCTCGTAAGTCAGCGAGGCTGGGCTCAGTGTGTAGTAACCAAGGATAGTCTTTCCGTCGGTTTCATCAATGGCCAGAAAAGTCTTCGATCCGCCGCGTTCGTGGCTTTTGCGCGCATGACGCCGCAGGAATTCATTCAAAGCATCTTCGCCGCAATCGAAGGTTTCCCGGTCGTACTGCTTGCCGATGGGAACCTCGCGCCACGCTCGACCGCTCATGGACGGCATTGCTCCGCGAATGCCCTAGCGGCGGAAATAAGTTTGGTGTTTGGCTTAGGAGGATTTTCCAGCAGATCCAAAACCTTCAGGCTATCCCTCTCGGATAATTGCACTTGCTCATGGTCCCGGATGACATCCTGGGCGGCGCGCACGGCGCAGCCAATCACAAAGCCGGTCAAATCCGTGTCCTGAAGAGCCACCGCCCGCATGAGCAGTGCTTTTTCCTTCCCACGGATGCGCAAGGACATCCGGCTGTTCTCTTCGACGGCTACTCTGGGCATGGACGGCCTCCGATTATGTACACATTGAAAGCGTACAAGAAATTGCCTCCATAGTCAACAAATCAAGGGAGCGCAATCCGTGATGCTTGAAATGTGGTCCTATTGTGACTACAATTGAAGAAGCTCGAAGGATGCAAACGAGGACCTCCATGATTGCCACCGATACTTATGTTCGCGCTCGCATTGACACGAAGACCAAGAAACGCGCAGCCAGCGCACTGCAAGCGATGGGCCTATCGATTTCCGACGCGATTCGACTGCTGATGCTGCGGGTTGCCGACGAGCGCCGGCTGCCCTTCGAGGTGAAGGCGCCCAACGCCGCAACCCGCAAGGCAATGGCGGAACTTGAGGCTGGAAAGGGCAAGCGCTTCGCCAGCGTTGAAGCGCTGATGGCTGATCTTCATGCGAACGATTGAGCGCGTGGATTCCCACCCTTTCGCAAAGACTGCGAAAGGATGGGGCACCCGGCATAGCGTCGAGCTTTGAGATGTATGCTGCCCATCACCGTGTATTCTGATGTAGCCCAATTGGAATGTTACGCACGGAAGGTTGTGCCATGGCTTCTTCCGGGGCTCCCAGACCTCGACAACACGTAGTCGGAGACTTCGGCGAACGCTTTGTTGCGTCTGCATTGCCTGACTCTTGGGTACTCCACTCATACAAGGGTTCCGAAGACTACGGTATCGATTTTCACGTGGAGATATTTTCCAGCGGTAAACCTACCGGCCTTGAGTTCGGAGTGCAGGTCAAAACAGTCGAAAGGTTTCAAGATTCATTAACACCGACAACGGTTGTTCTAACCTTAAACAATCTTTTGTACATGGCTTCCAAGCCATACCCGTGTATGGTCATTGTCGTGTCTTACTCTCAGAAGAGTGCGAAATTTGCATGGATTGGAGAGCTTTTTCGCCCTGAAGAGCTAATTAGTCACCTAAAGAAGCGTAGTGGCAAGAAAACGAAGAATATCCACGTCCCTCTTCGACCGAATCACGATCTCGAAAATAATTCCACTAAGATCGAAGATTATCTCCGGGAAATTAACCGACGTTTTGTTGTCTGGTTTGACGACGAATCTAACCGACGTGCCGTCACTGATTTATATTTCGACATCCACTCCTCACTGGACGCCATCATTGATTGCATATTGTTGATCCACAGCAGGGATAGAACTGATAACGAAATCTCCCACAAAGGCACTTATACAGTAATCCTAGCCATGACCTCCTATGCGTTGCTGTACAGCATGACCAGGAAACCTAATATTGAAAAACTCGGGCCTGTCGGGCCGGTTTTCCTTGCCATACAAAGACAGTTTAGGCAAGCCCTCATGCCTGTGATTTCCGACCAGCATCTAACCGAGTACGAGAATTATTCAGGGCCAGAAGATCTAATTATCCTCCCTGGAAACTTCACTAACTTTTGGCCTACTGCACCTCGCATTGCCATTTTGTTGCGCGATGCCCTGCGCACAATTAGTAGAATCATCGCACCGTGGCGCGACTTCAATAAGGGCGTGTCTGGACTTTCTTCTTTGGTGATTGACTACCGTCCCGTTGAACGACCCTTTCCAACCGGAGAGGATGAGAACAGCAACCAATCCGTATCCGGACTCTGAACAATCGTGGAAGCTTTGACGGCACCCAGCAAATGTCCTTTACCGGCTTGCGGCAATCATCTGGGCGGCGTGTTGGAGGCTGGTTTCGGTGACCTTTGCGCCGGAGACCATGCGGGCGATTTCGTGGGTGCGTGCACGGTCGTCGAGGAGGCTGATTTTGGTTTTGGTGCGGCCGTCGGATTCGCGCTTGTCGATGAGGAAGTGCTGGTCGGCGAAGGCGGCGATCTGCGGCAGATGGGTGACGCAGAGAATCTGCTGGCCGCGGCTGAGGGATTTGAGCTTTTGGCCGACGGCTTCGGCGGCGCGGCCGCCGATGCCGATGTCGATCTCGTCGAAGACCAGGGTCCGCGGTGTGGGGGTCTTCTGTTTGGGCTTGGCGGCGCCTTCTTCCACGCTGACTTTGAGGGCCAGCATGACGCGGGACATCTCGCCGCCGGAGGCAATTTGGTCGAGCGGTTTGAGGGGCTCGCCGGGGTTGGTGGCGATGCGGTATTCGACCACATCCCAGCCGGAGGAGGTCCAGTGGGCGGTGTTTCCCTCAGGGGCTAAAGCCCCCTCTTTTTTTGCGGTATTTTCGGCACGACTAAAGTCGTGCCCTGATACAAGACTCTGTTTGAGCGCGACGGTTTGACCTTTCAACACATCGGATTGTGCCATCAGTTCTTCCGCGGAATGGACGGCGACCTCGAATTTGACCTTCATGGCGAGGGAGTTGATCTGGGCTTCGGCCAGCCTGGCGAGTTTGGAGGCAGCGGTTTTGCGCTCGGCGGTGAGGGCATTGGCGGCGACGCGATAGGCAGCGGAGGTGGTGTCCAGCTCGGCGCGAAGCGCCTTCAGAATTTCATCGCGGTCTTCGACCTCGGCGAGCTTGCGGGCTACCTCCTCGCCAAAGGCGACTACCTCGGCGATGGTCTTGCCGTATTTGCGCTTGAGGCGATCGATGAGGGCCAGGCGGTCTTCGATCTCGGCGAGGCGCTCGGGCGAGGCGTTGATGGCTGCTGCGTAATCGCGCAGACCGGCAGCCACGTCGCCGATGGTGGCGCGGGCGGCGGCAAGTTGCTGGGCGGACTCAGTGAAGCGGTTGTCGTAGCGGGCCAGCTCCTCAACGTTGCGCAGGGCGGCGCGCAGAGCGACCTCGGCCGAGGCTCCTCCTTCGTAAAGCTCATCAAAGGCGCCCATTGCGGCAGCGTATAGCTTTTCCGCGTTGGCCAGGACGCGCTTTTCGGTCTCCAGAGCTTCGTCCTCTCCGGGCTGGAGATGGGCGTCTTTGATTTCCTTGTTCTGATAGCTCCACAGATCGACCATGCGCAGGCGGTCCTGCTCGCCCTGAAGCAGGTCATTGAGCCGGGTCTGAGCATCTCGCCAGCGAGCGTAGGCTTCAGCAACTAACTCAGTCGCCAGGCCGCCGAAGCGGTCGAGAAGAATGCGCTGTTGGGACTGGTCGAAGCTGCTGATGCTCTCGCTCTGAGCGTGAACCAGGGCTAACTCGGGGGCAAGCTGGCGGAGGACTGCGACGGTGGCCGGCTGGTTGTTGACGAAGACGCGGCCCTTGCCGGTAGCCATGATTTCGCGGCGCATGATGACGTCGTTGCCGGCGGAATCGATGCCGTTTTCTTCCAGGATGGTTTCGGCGTTTTGCGTGGATTCGAAGACACAGGCCACAACGGCCTTGTCGGCGCCGTGGCGAACGAGCTCTACCGAGCTTTTACCACCCATCAGAAGTGCTAGGGCATCTACCAGGATGGATTTGCCCGCGCCGGTTTCGCCGGTAAGCAGGTTGAGGCCGGGGCCGAAGTTGGCGATGGCGTGATCGATGACGGCGTAGTTTTCAGCGCGCAGTTCGACGAGCATGGAGAGAATCTCCCGAAAAAAATGGTTTGTGGTTTCCCACCCATTAATCACCCCAACGACGAAGACCTGTCGTTGGGGACCCCGATACCGCAAAGAACGCGAAATGGATGGGGCACGCAGCGTTTGTGACGCGTCCGGCTGCGTTAGCCGCAAGGGAATCCGAGCGCAGCATAGCACGATGGACGGTACTTGTGGCGTGGGGATGGAGGGGAAAAGCGCGCCAGCGCACCATATCGATAACTTGGAGCGGGGAACGGCGTCTGCTACCGTTAATGGTGAGGTGAACGCCGATTTTGATAGCTGCTTTCTTTATTCAAGTGCCGCCTGACAGCGGCGCGGCTCAGGGAATGCCACTATCGCTGGGTTCCAGCGCGCTGGTGGAGATGATCATGAACAGCGGCCCGGTGGCGATGTTTGTGCTGGCGCTGTTGCTGGTTGCCAGCATCTATTCGTGGGCCGTAATTCTGGGCAAGATTTCCACCTTCCGCAAGGCGACCCGGGAGAGCCAGCGGTTTATTCGCGCCTTTCGCACGGCCAGCCGCCTGCAGGAGATGGCGGCGATCTCCGCTGAGTGCAAGGCGAGCCCGCTGGCGCAGGTCTTCGATGAGGTATACGAGACCTACAGGCGGCAGACGGGCGGCTCAGGACCGCCGCGCAATCTGGTTCCGCTGGAGCGCTCGGCGCAGACAGCGGCCAGCGAGGCGGTAACCGGCCTGGAACGGCGGCTGACCTGGCTGGCGACCATCGGCGCCGTGAGCCCATTCGTGGGGCTGTTCGGAACTGTAATCGGCATTGTGGACGCCTTTCACGGGCTGGGCACGGCGGGAGCAGCGACGCTGCGGGCTGTGGCGCCGGGCATCAGCGAAGCGCTGATTACCACCGCGGCGGGCTTGTTTGTGGCCATTCCGGCGGTGATTGCGTACAACCAGTTCACGGCGCGCATCAGGGTGTTTGCCGCAACCATCGACGACTTTTGCCGCGAGCTGCTGAACTCGCTGGATGAGATTCCGGTGCGTCCGGGTGCTGCGCGGACGGCGAACGCTGAAGGGGTTCGTGAACCGGCCAGAGAACCTGCCCGGGAGGTGGACCGTGGCTTATACAAGTAGCACAGGCAAGACGCAGACCTCGCTGGCGGAGATCAACATCACGCCGCTGGTGGACGTGGTGCTGGTGCTGCTGGTGATCTTCATGATCACCGCGCCGGTGTTGCAGTCGGGGATTGAAGTGGCCGTGCCCAAAACGCGCACTGTCAGGGAGATTACCGAGCAGCGGCTGGTGGTGACCATCGACCGCGACCAGCAGGTGTTTTTAGGCGATACGCCGGTCAACATTCACGAGCTGGGCGGGAGGCTGCATCAGCCGGGGAGCGATCCGGCCCACCAAGTGATTTATCTGCGCGCCGATGAGCGGGTTCCGTTTGGAGCTTTTGCCACGGTGATGGACGCGGTGAAGCAGGCGGGAATCACCAACATTTCGATTGTGACCCAGCCGCTGGATACCAAGCCGGCGGGCGGGAACTAGCCAGGACGTCTCAGACAGATCATGGACAGCCTTCTTGATGGCGGTGAGCAACTGGAGCGAGAAATAGCCTCCTCGCAGGAGTCGATGATGGCCCCGGCGGCGGGATCGCTGTTGCTGCACGGCGGGCTGGTCGCGGTCTTGTTGCTGTATGGGCTGATTGCCGGCCTGATTCATCACCACCTGTGGGGCAGCTCAGGCAGCGGGGCGATTCAGGTGAACCTGATAAGCGCCCTTCCCTTGCCTTCCGATCAGCCTCCCAATGAAAATGTGCTGGCCACCGACACGCCCAGCCAGGCGGCGGCTGAGCCGGCTAATAAGACAAGACATGCGGCGGACCAGAACATCCTGGCCATTACCGGCAAGAACAAGCCGAAGCAGAACACGCGCAAGACGCAGCAGCATGAGCCTGAACCGGATAACCTTGCGCGCTACGGCGAGCAGGCGGGATCGTCGATGCCGCGGTCGATACAGCCTGAGGGCTATACCAGCGGTCAGACGACGGTCAGCGACAGCGACTTCGGCTCTCTTTTCAGTTATTACGTGCGTGCCGTCAATACCAAGATGGCTTCGAATTGGTACAAGCAGGAGGTCGACCCCCACACGCCGAGGGGATCCAGGGCCTATATCCAGTTCGCCATTCACCGCGACGGCAGCGTAAGCAACGTGCAGATGAATCAGAACAGCGGGAGCCAGACGCTGGATCGCTCCTGCATGCGCGCCGCGCAGCGCGTGGATACATTCGGCGCGCTGCCCTCGCAATATACAAAAAGCACTGTCATGACGTCTTTCTATTGTGAGTACTAGATTGTGCGGAGCGGTGGGCGTCGCAGTCGTAAAATGAAGCTTGGACGAGTTCCCAAGGAAGGATTGCACTACTTATGAAGGCATATTCCCGGTATTTCCCTCATTTGCTGATTGTTCTGGCAACTTTGGCAACCCTCCCTATAACGGCCCAGGACTGGATTCACGCCGGAACAAACCTGGGCAACGAGCGCATCCGCCTGGCTGTTGCGGATTTCAAGCCTGTCGGCGACGATCCGCAGACACCTGCCTTGAAGGCTGCCTTTGACGCCACGCTCTTCAATGACCTGGCCAATGCCGGCATCTTCGATCTGGTCTCCAAGAGCATGGCGCCGCCAGCCATGCCCGGCTCACCCAGGGAGATCGATTTGGCGCAGTGGTCGGCGGAGCCCGCCAATGCGACCATGGTGGCCTTCGGAGCGCTCTCGGTCACCAACGGCAGGCTTGCTGTTTATGGTTGGCTCTTCGACACACACAACACCGTCAATCCGCAGGTATTGGGCAAGCAATACAACGAAGCGGCCAGCCAGGATATGGCGCGAACCGTGGCGCACAGGTTTGCCGATGAGATCATCCTGCGGCTGGGCGGCGGCATCAACGGCATTGCCGAAACGAAGATTTATTTTGTCAGTTCGCGGAGCGGAATCAAAGAGATTTGGGCGATGGACTACGACGGGCAGAATCAGCATCAGATAACGCATCTGGGCACGATTTCGCTCTCGCCGCGCATCTCGCCGGACAATACGCGCATCGCCTTCGCATCCCTGGGCCACGATGGATGGGCCATTCGGATGTATTCGCTGGAACTGAACCGGTTGGTGAGCTTTCCGGCGGGCACCAGCAAGGATCTCAACCAGTCTCCGGCCTGGTCGGGCGATGGAGCACGGATCGCCTTCTCGTCGTCACGCTCCGGCGACCCGGAAATCTGGGTTGCGGACGCGAGCGGGGCCAATCTGCGCCGGCTGACAAACTTCGCCGGTCCGGACGTTGCGCCTACATGGAATCCGCGGACCAACGCGCAGTTGGCGTGGGTAAGCGGGCGCACCGGTTTGCCGCAGATCTATACCATGGACCAGGACGGCTCCAATGTGCAGCGGCTGACCGACGGCGGCTATGCAATCTCGCCCTCGTGGTCACCCAACGGGCAGTTTCTGACCTTCAGTTGGAACCGCAAGTACGGTCCAGGCGCGCCGGGCGGGCAGGACATTTACGTGATGGACATTGCCAGCAAGCGCTGGCTGCAACTGACTCACGATGCCGGCAGTAACGACTTCCCTTCCTGGGCGCCTGATGGGCGGCACATCGTCTTTGAGCGGGCAATCAACGGGCGCAACCAGATCTGGACCATGCTGGCCGACGGCACCGAGCAGCATCAACTGACCCAGACAGGCAACAACTACATGCCCAATTGGAGCTGGAAGTAAGTCGCGCTGACCGGCAGGCGAGGCTGTTCAGAATGAAACAGCAAGGGGTTCTGCACTATCATGTTTAGTTGCCAATGAATTCGTGGAAGGAGTAATCAATTGAACCGACTGAATCATATTGTGACGCCCTTAGTTCTGCTTGCCGGCCTGGTTGCTGTCGCCGGTTGCGGCACCAAGACAAAACAGGCTTCTCGTGAAGAGACAGCTCCGGGGGTTGTGCCTGCGCCTACCGCGCAACTCACCGCATCTCCGGCGCTGGTTTCAGCCAACGACCAGGTTCAGTTGAGCTGGCGCACGACCAATGCCAACACCGTCTCCATCGACGACATCGGCGACGTTCCCAGCTCGGGCGTGAAAACCGTGACTCCTACGGCATCGACCACCTACCACCTTGTGGCGAAGGGATACGGCGGCACGGCTGAAGCCACGGCACGGGTGACCGTGAACGGACCTCCTGCCGTAATGGTGCCCAACAGCACGATGAGCGCGGAAGAGGAGTTCAAGGCCAACGTTCAGGACATCTTCTTCGATTACGACTCTTACGATATCCGCGGCGACGCGCAGGCCACGCTCTCGCGCGACGCCTCTTACCTAGTGAGCCATCCCGAGGTGAAGATTCTCATCGGCGGCTACTGCGACGAGCGAGGCTCCAACGAGTACAACCTGGCGCTGGGACAGAACCGGGCCGATGCGACCAAAAATGCCCTGGTTACGGCCGGCGTAGCGGCCAACCGCATCCGCACGGTCAGTTACGGCAAAGAGAAGCCATTTTGCTCCGAGTCGACCGAGGAGTGCTGGCAACAGAACCGACGCGGCGGATTTACGCCGGAACAGTAAAATAAAGCTTACAGCTTGCAGCTAACAGCAGACAGTTGACCATGACCAGTTCGCTTTCAACTGATAGCTGTTAGCTGATAGCTGATAGCTGCTTTTCATAGGTGAATCATGCACACAAGAACACTTCGCAATCGTTTCCTTGCTGCGGCTATGACCGCCATGGTGCTTGTCTCCCTGTCGACGCCGGCGCGCGCCGCTTCTAAGGAGATCATCGAGTTGCAGACGCAGGTGCAGCAGTTGCTGGACATGGTGCAGCGGCTCCAGACCACCATGGACACGCGCTTCGCCGTGCTGCAGCACCTGGCAGAGCAGACCGCGGACAGCGCCAACCAGATGTCCGCAACCGTGAACACTCTACAGCAGAAGCTTGCTGCCCAGAGCGAAACGACCAACGGCAAGCTGGACACCGCCTCCGGTCAGGTGCAGTCGCTCAACGACTCGGTGGACGAGCTGAAGTCGCGCATCGCCAAGCTGGATAAGGCGATCCAGGATATGCAGGCGCAGTTGCAGAACATCCAGAATCCGCCCGCGTCCGCGGCAACCGGGCCAGGCGCACCGCAGACGCCGCCGCTCAAGGAGACCTACCAGGCCGGCGTAAGCGACTTCAACGCCGCCAAGTACGACGTGGCCAGCGGCGAGTTTCAGGACGTGATTCACTATTACCCGAAGGACGATCTGGCCGGAGATGCGCAGTTTTACCTGGGCGAGATCTCTTACCGGCAGAAAAACTACTCAGACGCGGTGAAGGCCTACAATGCCGTGCTGGATAGCTTTCCCGGCAGCGCGAAGGCTCCTGCCGCGCAACTGCACAAGGGGTTGTCGCTGTTGCAGATCAACAAAAGGGATGCGGGCATCACTGAGCTGCGCCTGCTCATCAAGCGCCATCCGCAAACTCCAGAGGCAGCGCAGGCGAAATCCAAGTTGAGCGCGATGGGTGTGCGGAGCACTGCGCACTGAGAGGGATGCCGCGCACCAGGTAGGAACCTGGCAATTTTGGTTACTGAACCGCGAAAACGGTTAATCCCATTTCCATGTCAATCAAAATAGAGAGCGGTTTTTATCCTTCCACTGTTCGCTTCAACTGTCCGCAGGCGGCGTAGATGTCGCGTCCGCGCGGCCTGCGTATATAAGCCGGAATTCCCGCGTCAATCAGCGTGTGGCGGAAGGCTTCCACGGCTTCCGGTTGCGGCGTGGCGTAGCTGATGCCGGGGCCGGGATTCCATGCTATCAGATTGACCTTCGCGGGCAGGCCCGCGCGGCGGATGAGACGGGCTACTTCGGTGGCGTGCTCGGGACGGTCGGTGACCCCGCCCAGCAGAACATATTCAAAGGTAATCCGCTCGCGAGGTCGGAGTTTTATCCGTCGCACAGCATCCATGACCGCTTGAATCGGCCACTTGCGGTTGATGGGCATTAGCTCACTACGAATTCGGTCATTAGGCGCGTTTAGGCTGATGGCCAGCTTAGGACGAAACTCATGGGGCTCGGCAACAAAGCGTTCGATACCGGGAACAATTCCCGATGTTGAGACCGTCATGCGCTGCGGGCTCATGCCAACCTCGCGGACCAGAAGGCGCACCGCGCCCATGAAGTTGTCGTAGTTCAGAAACGGTTCGCCCATGCCCATGAAAACCAGGTTCACGCGGTCGCGGCCCACCTCGACAGAGTGACGCGAGAAGGCGGCGACGACCTGGCCGGCAATCTCGCCCGCAGTGAGGTTGCGCTGGAGGCCAAGCCGGGCGGTGAAGCAGAACTGGCAGTTCACCGCACAGCCAACCTGGCTGGAGATGCAAAGAGTGGCATGTTGGTGACGTGTCGCCGTTTCGTCCGATGCGTCTGGGTCACTCTCGTTGCCAGATTCGCCGTCGTCACCCTCCGGCATCCAGACTGTCTCTACCGTCACACCATCGCCGCCCGGACACTCGACCAGGTAGCGTTCCGTGCCGTCGGCGGATTGGAAGACCTGGGTGATTCGAGGCCGGCCCACCTGCCAGCCCTCGTCGGCGAGCCGTTGACGGAGCGCCTTGGGCAGAGTCGTTATCGCATCCAGCTCTGTAACTCGCTGACGATACAAGGCTTCGGCTAACTGGCGGCCACGCCAGGCTGGTTCGCCCGCCGCAACCATACAGGCGGCCAGCGCCTCGGCGTCGAGGCCAAAGAGCCTCCGAAATTCCGATGTTTCCTGGCTTCCGCATACCGGGCCAGCGGCTTCCAATGGCACGAGTTGGCTCAAATCTTCGCTCACGACTGGGGCAAGCATAGAGCATTTCCCCTCTGCGCCGCATTACTTCCCGAACAGCAGCCCCGTGCCGCGCCAGCCCACATTCGAGCGGAACCAGAGTAACAGTGTCCTGTTCAGTTTCGAGCAGGGTCGCCGCTCCCTGATGGTCGCGTCGGCTTGAACGTTGTGGTTTCGGGATACATCGACTCTGGTTCCGCTGTAGCCTACAATCGAATGACTGGAGAACGATGACCACCGAGCGAAACCTTCGCCGCACCGTGCTGCCGAACGGCCTGATCGTGTTGACCGAGCGGATGGAGTACCTGCGTTCTGTGGCTATGGGGGTGTGGATCAAATCCGGCTCCCGCTGCGAGCCGGCGGAGATGAACGGCATCTCCCATTTTGTGGAGCACATGCTCTTCAAAGGCACTCGTTCCCGCTCCGCGCTGCATATTGCCAAGGAGATGGACTCCATCGGCGGCAACCTGGACGCTTTCACCGGCAAGGAGATGATCTGCTTCAACGTGAAGTCGCTGGCCGAGCACGTGCCCGTCGCTTTGGAGATACTGACCGACCTGGTGCTGAATCCGGTCTTCGACGCGTCCGATGTTGAGCGCGAGCGCCGCGTGATTCTGGAGGAGATTAAGCTCGACGCGGACAATCCTGAGGTGCTGGTCCACGAGCTCTTCACTCAGGCCTTCTGGAAGGAGCATCCGCTGGGCTGGCCGATTCTGGGCACCTCGAAGACAGTTGCCAGGCTCGACCGGCAGAGCCTGGTCGCCTATCACGGCGATCGTTTTCACGGCGGCAACATGATCTTTTCGGCGGCCGGAAACCTGGACCACGATGAATTTACCGAGACCGTGGCACAAAAATTCTCCAAGCTGGCTGGTGGAACAACGCTCCACGAGCAACCCGCGCCCGAGGCCAGCGCGCGCATCGTTCTGCGCAACAAAAAGTCACTGGAGCAGGTGCAGCTCTGCCTGGGCGTGCCGGCCCCTCCCATCACCGATGAGAACCGCTACACTACGCTGATTCTGAATACGGTATTGGGCGGCAGCATGAGCTCGCGCCTCTTCCAGACCATCCGCGAGGAGCGGGGCATGGCCTACTCCATTTACTCCGACATGAGCCCCTATCGCGACACTGGCGCTCTGTGCGTTTTTGCCGGAACATCGGTGGGCAAGGGCCTTGAGGTGGTGGCGCTGATTCTGGAAGAGTTTCGCAAGCTGAAGCAGGAGCTGCTGAGCGAGGAAGAGCTGACCCGCGCCAAGGACCAGGTCAAGGGCAACATCCTGCTGGGGCTGGAGAGCTCCAACGCACGCATGGCCAACCTGGCGCGCCAGGAGATGTACTTCCACAAGTTCATCACCGTGGAGGAGATTAGCTCGCGCATCAGCGAAGTGAGCGCGGCCCAGGTGCAGGCCATGGCGCAGCGGCTCTTTGACCCAGCCCGCATCGCCGTGGCCCTGCTGGGCCGCCTGGATGGGGTCAAGCTGAGGCGGGCAAATCTGGTGTGTTGAAAGACAGGGAATAGGGAGTAGGGAATAGAAAACAGCTTTCAACCGGCTACGGTATAAACAGAAGTGAAGTTTTTAGTTTTCGGCGATGAAGATTCCTGAAGCCAGGCCGAGTTACGCGTTTCCCGCGGGGATTGCCGCGAGCGCAGACGGCGAACTCACTCTGCGCGCGCATCCGGAACCGTTGCACCCTTATCGCACTCCCTTTGCCCGCGATGCCGCTCGCATCCTGCACGCGCGCGCCTTTCGCCGCCTAGCCGGCAAGACGCAGGTCTTTCGCCGCCTGGCCGTCGATTCCCCCTCGGACCACTTCCGCAGCCGCCTCACGCACACCTTAGAGGTAACCCAGCTTGCCCGCACCGTGGCCCACGCGCTGTGTCTGAATGAGGAGCTGACCGAAGCGCTCGCTCTGGCGCACGATATCGGCCATCCGCCCTTCGGCCACGCGGGGGAAAAGGCACTGGATGAGTGCCTGCGCGGCTATGGACTGGGCTTCGACCATAATCTGCACGCACTGCGCATCGTCACCTGGTTCGAGGAGCGTTATGCCGGCTTTCGCGGGTTGAATCTGACCCTGGGTGTGCGCGAGGGCATCGTCAAGCACTCCCGCGACTACTCCACCACCGAGCATCCGGAACTGGCCGAGTACTTCCTCGGCCAATTCCCTCCCCTCGAAGCCCAACTCATCGACCTGGCCGACGAGATCGCCTACCTGACCGCCGACATGGACGACGGCCTCGATTCGTGCATTCTCACGCTGAGCCAGGTGCGCGGGGAGGTGGCCCTCTTCCGCGGCTTCCACGACGCGGTTCTGCGCGATTATTCCGCCGCTCCGCCCAAACTTGCCACTTATGAGACCCTCAAGCGTGTTCTCAACGCGCTGGTCACGGATCTGATTGAAGAGACGCGCGGGCAGGTCATCGCGCTGGGCGCGACAACATTGGATGAGATTCGCCGCGCGCCCCAGCGGCTGGTGGCTTTGAGCCCGAAGATGGAAGCCGCTCGCCTTGCCGCCAGAAAATTTCTCTACGCCAACCTGTACGAATCCCCCGGCATGGAGGAGGAACACGCCAGCGCCGCAGAAATCATCCGGGAATTGTTTTCGGCGATTATCGCGGACACAAGCCTACTGCCCGCCGATCATCAGGCGCAGATTCCCGCCGAGGGCCTGGCGCGCACCGTCGCCGATTACATCGCCGGCATGACCGACAGCTACGTAGAGCAGGCCTGGAAGCGCTACTGCGGGCGGTGAAAACGGACAGGGAATAGGGAATAGGGAGTAGGGAATAGAGAACAGGACGAGCGGCGCCACTGTTAACTTGGCGATGGCGGACAGTTATCCGCTAAAGTGAATTCATAGCAATGAGCAAGTCTCGATCTATTGATCTTCACAACTTCACGGTGGCGGAAGCGCTGCGGGAGTTTGTGCGCTTTTACAACAACTGCGTGCGCAGCGGCTACCGCGGACGCCTGGAGGTGATCCATGGGTATGGATCGACGGGAGGCGGCGGGGTGATTCGGGAGGAGTTGCGCAGATATCTGAAGGCTCACTCGGAAATCTTTGGAGAGTTCCTTGCCGGAGAGAGCCTGCGCAATCCAGGAGTTACCATCCTCTACCCCGGGGATTCTCTGGCAACATTGCCACCAGGCCCGAGAGCTGTGTTCTCCTCCATCCCGCGCATTAAGCCGCCTCGCAAACGTTAGTGTTCTGTCTCTGAAATTCATATCAAAAAAATCTGTCATTATGAGCGAAGTTGAGTGCGCTTTTTGCATCCAACGCAGTCGAAGGATATGCATTTCCGCCGCTCATTTCACAACTAACTTTAGAGCCAGGACACGAGAGCAACCCGCTTTATATCAGGGCACAGCTTCTCAAGCTATGGATAATCTCAAAGGTGAGCTAGTTGAGCTCATCGTCTATTTCAACGGCAGAAATTCAACCTGCGCCAGATCAGTCACTGCCTTAAATTCGTAGTCGGCGGTCACCAGCAGGTGATCGGGTGAGTCCATCGCCAGATCGGTGGCAAAGGCGTCTGCATAAGAAATCTTGCGGTCAACGCGAAGTTCAGCTGCGTGCACGGCTCGTTCCGCGCTGGCGGGAATGATTCGGAGATCAATCTGCATCAGGTGTTGCAGAACCTTCTCCTGCTCCAGCGCACCGAATCGTTTGCGCTGGACTGCCGCAATTTCTCCCCACTGGATGGCAGAGATGCACATCACTCCCAATCCACGCGCACAAGCTTCATAGATTTCTTCCACGCGGTCAGTGCCTGCTTCATTGTCGAGATGGCGAAACACCGCCGAGGAATCAAAAACAAATACTGTCACTTGCTTGTCCTAAAAGCCGTCTTTGGCCAATTCCATCGCGCGTTCCCGGCGCCGTTCCTCCAGCAGCATATCGCACCCTGAGGGACCACCCGCCGTCGATCCGCGCAACTCTTTGATGAGGAGCAGCTTGGCAGCCAGAGTATTCGGCTCCAAAATCATCCGAGTCCCCTCTTGGCGAATGGCAATGCGCGTCCCCGGCTCAATACCCATTGACTCGCGGATTGAGGCGGGAATCACCATCTGCCCCTTGCTGCTAACGGTTGTGAATACCTGTTCCATGGCTTACATATTACCGCAAGTAGGACGATATTACAAGGTAGGAATAAAAATAATTGTAAGATATTATGATTATGTCCTACCTTAGCCATTCGTCTTACCATATATTTCCAGAAATGGCCGATAAATCGTCGTAGTCGCTATAGCCGCCGCTGTGAGCGATGGCTACCCACCCGGTTGTACTCTTGTAGATGTGAGAGTTTACCTGAATAAATCCAGATTACAGTTGGCTGCATTGGCTTTGTGCGCGGCCTTTGTTGTGTTTCTTTTCCCGGGCTTTGCGACGGCGCAAACCGCACCGGAGAAGGCCACGCAGCTTGCCGGACCGCCTACAGGCGGCGGGTTCTTCCCCTTGAGCGAGGTGCATCGCGGGCTGAAGGGCACAGCCTGGACGGTCTTTACCGGCGACAAACCCGAACCAATGGAGGTGGAGATTCTGGGCGTGCTGAGGGGAGCGCGCGGACCGGGCCACGACATGATCCTGGCGCAATTGCATGGGGCCAGGCCGGAGTACACCGGCGTGGTGGCGGGAATGAGCGGCAGCCCGGTGTACATCGGTAACCGGCTGCTGGGCGCGCTCGCCTACCGCATTGGGACGTTCAGCAAGGACCCCATCGCCGGCATCACGCCCATCGAACAAATGCTCGAGGTGCGGGATCTGCCCTTCGACAGTGGTCAGTGGTCAGTGATCAGTGATCAGGTACCGCAAGCGCCGACTGTAGAGAACATGCAGGCCATGGAGACGCCTCTGGTGATGGGCGGATTCAGTCCAGAGGCGATTCGGTTATGGCAGCAGAAGATGGCTGGAACGGGCCTGGAAACGGTGGCGACCGGGGGGATGGGAGGAAGCTCTGAAGAGGCGGCCGAAACGGACGCTGCCATCTCGAACAAGGCGATTGCAGATCTCATGCCCGGATCGGCGGTGAGCGCGCAACTAGTACGCGGCGACCTGGAGATTGCGGCCACCTGCACGGTGACCTACGTCGACGCGAAGCAGGTGCTGGCCTGCGGGCACCCCCTCTTGCAGGCCGGGCCGGTTTCCCTGCCCATGACTACGGCGGAGGTGGTAGCCACGCTGGCCTCGCCCCTGAACGCCTTCAAGATTGTGAATACCGGCGCGACTATCGGCGCGTTCAGCGAGGATCGCGACGCGGCGATTCGCGGAGTCCTTGGGGCGCATGCGCGGATGATCCCCGTGCATATCCGGATCCACGGACAGGGACGCGAAGCCAGCGCGCAGCACGAAGCTCGGCAGATCAATGTCGAAATTCTGGACCTGCCAGCGATCACTCCGCAGGCAGTGATGGTAGTCATCTTTCAGTCGCTGCTGGAATCTAACGGCAGCACGGCGGAGACCAGTTACCACCTGACCGGCAGCATCGACCTGGACGGCTATCCGTCTTCTCCACTGGACCTGTGGGTATCAGCCGGCGCACCGATACCCGCGCCTCTGGGAGTGGCCATCGGGACTGCCGGGCAGTTTGCGCGGCTCTACTCGAATGGAACCCGGATAGGCGCAGTCCGCTCGGTCAATCTGGAGGTGGAGGCCATTCCGCGGCGCATGGGCGTGGAGTTGGAGGCAGCGCGACTGGTTTCTGGCAATTTGGTTCACGCCGGCGACACGGTGGTGGTGGAAGCGACGCTCAGGCCGTGGCGGCAGGAGGCGCGCAATGTGCGGATTGCGGTGAAATTGCCGGCTCGTCTGGGAGCGGGCAATGTACGATTGCTTGTTTCTGATGCCGGTACGCTGGACCGGACCCTGGACCAGCCACACCAGCCAAGCCACGCCCCGGATATGGGTGAGGCGCTTGCCCAGGCGCTGCGCCAGCACCCGGCAGATCGCATCTATGTGAGCCTGCTTGCGCCGGAGACACAGGTCGGCATTGAGGGCCAAACTCTTGTAAGTCTTCCTCTTTCAGTGGCTAACACGCTGGAACCGCTGCGCGCCTCTCAGGATGCAATCCTGAATGGGGAATCGGCGGAGCTGATAGCCGATGCGCCCGCAGACGGTGTCCTGAGTGGTTTTCAACTGCTCAGCCTGCGCATAGAACCGGGCGGCGGTTTAAACTAGGGATAGCAAAAAGGCATCATGCCAACGACAGAGCGGTGCTTCCTCTAATCAACCGTCCTGTTTGTTATCCCCACTACGAGGCTTCAGAACTGACCATGACACAAATTCAAGGACTTGCAGCACATGCGGCTGGCGCCGAACTATTGCCATTCAAATACGATCCCGGCCAGCTGGGCCTGAATGAGGTGGAAATCGCGATTACCCACTGCGGAGTCTGCCACAGCGACCTCCATCTGATCGCCAACGACTGGGGGGTCAGCCAGTATCCGTTCATTCCCGGCCACGAGATTATCGGCGCGGTGATAGCGGTGGGCGCCGAGGTACGGTCGCTCGAGGCAGGCCAGCGCGTGGGTTTGGGCTGGCAGTCTAACTCCTGCGGGGTATGCGAGTGGTGTACCCGGGGTATGGAAAACCTGTGCCCCGCCTCCGAGGGAACCTGCGTCCACCGGCACGGCGGATATGCGGACCTGGTACGCGCGCATGCGCGCTTTGTGTTTCCCATCCCCGAGGCGCTGGAGAGTGAACATGCAGCGCCACTGCTTTGTGGCGGCATTACGGTCTACAACCCCCTCCGCACTCACTGCGTCAACCCCTCGTCTCGGGTGGGCGTTGTGGGCATTGGAGGGCTGGGACATCTGGCCATCCAGTTTGCGCGGGCCTTTGGCGCGGAGGTGACGGCGTTTTCGGCCTCCGTGGAGAAGGAAGAGGAAGCGCGCGCGCTGGGGGCTCACAACTTTGTGAATAATCTTGACTTAAAAGCCATGAAGGACGCGGCAAGTTCCATGGATTTTATCTTAACCACCACAATCGCCGACCAGGATTGGGGAGCCTATGTGCAAGCGCTGCGGCCTACAGGGACTCTGTGCTTTGTGGGGATTCCGCCATCGCCGGTCAGCGTGCAGACATTCCCGCTGATCAGCGGCCAGCGCGCCATCAGCGGCAGCACAATAGGAAGCCCCTATCGAATCAAGGAGATGCTGGATGTGGCGGCGCAGCATGGAATCAAGGCCACAACCGAATCCTTCCCCATGTCCCAAGCCAACGCGGCCATCGAGAAGGTAAAAAAGGGCAAGGTGCGCTACCGGGCGGTGCTGGCTAATTAGGACCCGTGCCATCTGGGCGTTTTTTCTTAAAATGGACCGCAACTTAACCGCAGGAATGTTGTCTGAGAGAATAGTAGCCGGATGGGTAACAAAGCCCAGGACCGGCTGTGCTGAGGACGGAGGTTCTCTCCGGTTCCAGGTCCGAAGAAAGCTGGACGGGCAGTGCAAGTCAGCACAAGGAGGATTTTATGCGGAGATTTCGGCTGGTTCTGATTGCAATGCTGCTGATGGCGCCGTTCGCGGTAACGGCGATGGCCCAGGATGTGGAAGAGGATGTTGGAGTCGGCCCCGCGCTTGTTCCCGCTCCGATGGTCTATGGACCTCCGGTTTGTGAGTGGGGCTATTACGCTTACTACCCCTATGCCTGCGCTCCCTATGGTTATTATGGGCCGGGTTGGTTCTATAACGGATTGTTCATCGGCGTAGGACCGTGGTACGGCTGGGGCTGGCATCATGGCTGGGGCCATGGCTGGGGCCATGGCAGCTACGGTTATGGCGGTCACGGCTATGGAGTTCGCGGCGGTAGCTACGCGCGTGGCGGTACTGTGGGACGCGGCGCTTATGCCAACGGTTATAGGGGCAACGCAGTTCGCGGCAATACCGGCAACTCACGCGGATCCAGAGGCAGCGCACGAGGCTATTCCGGCGGTGTACGTGGCGGATCGAGTGGCGGTCATGCAGGCGGCTTTAGCGGCGGGCACAGTGGAGGCTTTAGCGGCGGCCATGCGGGCGGCTTTAGCGGTGGCGGCGGCCATGGCGGCGGCGGACACCGGTAAACTCTTGCGATTTTGTTGAAAAAACTCGCCTGCTTCGGCAGGCGAGTTTTTTTACTGCTTTGAATACATTCTAGAGAGTCTTAACCGGATGCGCAGATGATTATTGGGGAAGAACTTCTATGCCAGTCACGGTGGCATAGCCTTCTACGGGAACGAAGCTCAAAAGCAATTTACCCTGGGCATTCGGCTTAAGGTCCGTGAACTTGCGAATTACCACGTCGGTCTGACGCGCCTCCTTCGCCGGGTTGAAACTCTTGAGAAGCGAATTTCCATTGCAGAAGACATCGAAGATATGGGCGACCGGCACTCTTTCTTCGCCGGAAGAGGATGATGGCTGGTCCCAGTCGCCGTGGCGCACGGCAAAGTGCAGAAATACGGAGTAGGTCCCCGCCGAAACAGGAATCGCATAAGAGAAATTTCCCCATCGCTCGGTTTCGTAGAGTTCAGGATCGTCGGTCCCTTTTACCGGAGGTGTATAGGCCGCCAGTTGTCCACCCTCGAAGTAATTGTCCGGGCTCCACCAGTGGCTGTCGTTGGAGTAATAGGGTGTCTGGCGAGCCAGCACGCGTACGGGACGGATGCGCCCTCGAAAGCCGGGTAGAATCTCGATGGCGGATAGGATGGCCTGCTTGCCGTCCTCGCCGGAAAACTCGAGATGGAGCAGCCCATCGGGCGCAGGCATGATGTCGGTAAATACCTTGACGTCGGCGGTGCGGCTGGCTCCGGCATCGGCCGCAACATCGAAGCGGGTCAGCAGCGTTTTCCCGTTGGCGCGTACGCTCATCAGGCGGCTGCCTTCTCCACCCGTTCCGGTGGACTCCGGACCATAGTCCGTTTCCGCAAAGTGCAGGCGGAGTTCGTAGATGCCTTTTTTCAGGGGAATCGCGTAGCGAAACTGCCCCTGCCTGCTGGTGCGGTAGAAATCAGGGTCCTGAGTGCGCCAGATGTGTTGCACAGAGCTTTTCACCGCGGAGCCGCCATCAAACCAGGCATCGGCGTTCCATAGCTTGCCTGCATGATCGACGAAGCTGCGCCCCGCTCCTGCCAGGATGCGGACCTCCTCGCCCGTTGGCGGTCCAAACTGCGATTCCTCAGGCAGGGCAAAGGATTGATTCGATTTCGCCTGCGGCGGGGCCTGCTTTATCGGCCGCATGATCAGCAGAGCGCATCCGAGACCAAGAGAGAGAAGCGCCAGCGCGGCGACCAACCACCAGATCCGGCGGCCGGAGAGACGAAACCACTCATCCATCCGCAGGATTCGAGCGTTCTCGATTTTGAACCAGCTTGCGACGGTGGAATCAGCAAGGGCTGGCTGTTTTTTCCCCTGTCGCGCAGCAGCAGATTCGAATTGCGGAACATATTGTCCCAAAGGAATGGAGATGTGGAGCCGGTGCGATGCACCTTCGCCGGCGTAGTACTCGGCAAGGCGCTTGCGCAGGCGATTGGCTTCAACCCTCACAATCGAATCGGAGTCCTGGTCGAAGGAAGCTCCGCGATGGAAGACCTCAACACCTACGGAATACTCCTTGATCTGGCGGGCTTCTCCGGCAAAGAGCTTCTCGCATAAGTACGACAGCAGATGAGCGAGCGTGGGCGCGCGCGTAAAGCACTCCGAATGAAGCACCGCGTCCAGTTCTGCGCGCCATGCATCAATATCGATATGCTCCGGGCCTTCAATCGCCATCGATTACGCCTCCGGACTGATTGTAATGCTAGCGCATAATGATTGTTTTTCCAGCATTTAACGGTTGCAGGGGCGGGGGAAATCGGCATGTAACGGCGTGTAACCCTCCCCGTTTCTGCTGGTGAGGCACTTGGTGCCGCGTACCAGGCTGTTGTAAGCTCTGGCAGGGCATTGAGCTCGGCTGCGCCAGGGACAGATTTAGAGCGGTTCCACAATTCACGTGCCCTTTCTGGCATATTGTAGGGTGGCATTTTCTTGAGGAAAATGCCACTTGAGGGCATTGGTTTCGAGATTCAGCAATTGTGGAACCGCTATAACCCCGGCGTAACGGGCAGGTAGCAGGTATAACGTTGCGGGCATTTCTCGGGCGGTCTTTACTGGAATTCATGCAAGGAGCAGATCGCTGGAGCCAGTAAGCGCAACCTCCGCCTTTCAAAATGCTCCTATGCAGGAGAGGTGAGCCATGAAAAGACTAGTGATGATGCTGGCAGTGATGAGCCTGCTGTTTGGCGTGGTGGCGTACGCAAAAACGAACCCCGCCGCGACCGCTGCTAAAAAGGACAAGATGGAGGCGGCCCGGTTAGCAGAGGAAAAGGGAGACCTGGATCGCCTGCACAAGGATTACCAGTCAGCCATTTCCCACTATGATTCGGCCGTTCGCATCAACACAAAAAGCCCTGATCTGTATAACAAGATGGGCATTGCCGAGCTGCAACTGAAAGATTGGGGCCCGGCGCGCAAGTACTTTACACGGGCGATAAAGCTCAACCCTCAGTTCTTTGCTCCGCTGAACAACCTGGGGGTTCTGGAACTTCTGGACAAAAGGTACAAATCCTCCATCAACTACTTCAAACAGGCGCTGGCGCTGGATGAGACCAATGCGCACACCCATCTGAACCTAGCCAATGCCTGGATGGGACTGGGCAATGTCGATTACGCCATGACCGAGTACTCTCGCGCTCTGGAGCTTGACGCCGATGTACTGAGCACCACTCCCGAGGGAGTTGTCGCCCAGACTGTAACGCCGGAGCAGCGCGCCCGCATTTCGTTCTTGATTGCCAAGTCGTATATGAAACGCGGCAACCTCGATGGCGCCCTGGAGTATTTGCGCAAAGCCAAAGATGGACACTACCCCGATATGGCCAGTGTCTATAAGGACCCGGTTTTCACCCCGCTATGGAATGATCCCCGCCTGGCGAAGATTGTCAAGCCGTAGGGTGCGCGAGAGCCGCCAGGCGGCTGGCGATGCGCCTGGCGGCATCGGGATGGGCCTGGGTGCGGGCTGCGGCGGCCATGGCAGCCAGGCCCGCCGGGCTCTTCAGCAGGCTGGTGAGGGCGGCAAGCAACTTGCCGGGAAGGTCGAGATCAGTCTCGTCGAGCATCAGGGCCGCCCCGGCCTTCACCATCTCCTCGGCGTTGCGGCGCTGGTGATCGTCCGCTGCGGCGGCAAAGGGAACCAGCAGTGCAGGCTTGCCGGCGGCGGCCAGTTCGGCCACCGTGGATGCGCCGCTGCGGGCCATCACCAGGCTGGCTCGGGAAAATTGCCGGGGCATGTCGTCTATGAACGGACAGACCTGCCAGCGCTCTGGGTCTGCGCCACTGGCGGAATAGGCGGCTTGGGTCTGCTCGAAGTGACGCGTGCCACTTTGGTGGAGAACGGTGAGTCCGGGGACGGCGTGCAGCAGACCAACAAGGATTTTGGGCAGCACAGAATTGAAGAGTCGCGCGCCCTGCGAACCGCCAAAGATAAGCAGGTGCGGCGCGGCATCAGCGGGCGGCGGAGCAATGGTAAAGAACTCCTGCCGAACCGGAATGCCGGTGACCTCGGCGTTACGAAACCAAGCTGCTGCCGAGGGAAAGTTAACCGCCGCGGCTTGAACACGCTTGCCCACCAGACGATTGGCCAGCCCTGGCATGGCGTTAGGCTCGAAGACCATGGCCGGAATTTTGAGCCACAAGGCTGCCGCCATGGCCGGCCCGGAAGCATATCCGCCTACTCCAAAGACAACATCGGGACGGAACTCGCGGATCAGACGCTTGCAGGCGATGACGCTGCGAGGCAGGTTGAGGAGCGTGCGCAGGCGGGTGAACAGGGATACGTTCTTGAGCTGGCCTACATCGATGAGGCGCAGGTTGAAACCGGCCTCGGGGACGAGTCGCGACTCCATGCCCCTCGCAGTGCCGACAAAGAGCACCTCGGCCGAGTGGCACTCGACCAGTTCGCGAGCCACGGCCAGCGCCGGAAGGATGTGGCCTCCGGTGCCTCCGCCGGCAATGAGAACGCGCAGGTTTGACATCAATCCACCTTCCTGCTGATGTTGAGCAGGATGCCGATGGAGGCCAGGGTGAAGACGAGCGAAGTTCCTCCGGAGGAGATCAGCGGCAGAGGAATGCCCTTGGTGGGCAGCAATGCAATGACCACGCTGATGTTGAAGAAGGCCTGTAAAACGATCGTGGTGGTGATGCCGAAGGCGGTCAGGCGAGCAAAGGGATCCTGGGAACGATAGGCGGTGCGCAGGCCGCGATAGCCGAAGTACGCAAAGAGAATGAGGAGGAGGATGGCTCCGATGAAGCCCATCTCCTCGGCGATGTTGGCGAAGATGAAGTCGGTGTGGACCTCGGGCAGAAAAAAGAGCTTCTGCTGGCCATCCATGTAGCCGAGTCCGGTCACGCCTCCGCTGCCTACGGCAATCAGCGATTGGCATGTGTGGTAGCCGGCAGCGCCCGCCTCCTTGAGATCCTTGAGATCGCAGTCTGGATGCAAAAGGAAACGCTCATAAACCAGGATGCGCTGTAGGCGCCAGGAAACCCCAATGAGCAGCAAGGCCAGAACAGGCAGCGAGACAAAGATTCCGCCAATCAGGTACCTCCAGGTCAGGCCGGCCAGAAACAGCATCATGGCTGTGACGCCGGCTAAAACCAGGGCCGTGCCCAGGTCAGGCTCGAAAACAATCAGAACGATAAAAATCAGCGGAATGAGGCTGGCGCGCCACAGGGTGCTCCATTTGTTGATCTGGTCGAGCCGGTTGGAAAGAAACCAAGCCAGGAAGAGAACCATCACGGGTTTGGCGATCTCCGACGGCTGAAGGGTGAAGAAATCGCCAAAGCGAATCCAGCGGTGGGCGTAATTAGATTCGGGAAAGCGGTAAACCAGCACCAGCAGGGTGATGGTGACGGAGAGCGCGATGTAGATGAAGCGCGGGGATTTATAAAACGTGTAGTCGAGGCGCGCCAGGAGCAGCATGAAGGCCAAACCGGTGAGCGCCCAGAAAGCCTGCTTGCCGATAAAAGCATATGGAGAGTGAAACTTTCCCTGGGCCGCTACGACCGCCGAGGCGGAAAAAACCATCGCCAGCCCCACCACGATGAGCAGCACGGTGGTGAAGAATATCCATTTATCGCCCGCAACGCGCTTTGCCATGGCTCAATCCTTCAATTGCTTGACGAGTTGCTTGAAGACGAGACCACGCTGCTCGTAGTTTTCAAACTGGTCGAAGCTGGAGCAGGCGGGCGCCAGGAGCACGACCTCGCCGGGACGCGCGGCAGATGCAGCAGCGGCGACGGCCTTGTCCATGGTCTCGCAGGAGTGGATAGTGACCACGCCGCGCAGATGCGATTCAATTTTGGCCGCCGCCGAGCCGATGGTGTAAATCGCGTTTACCCGCTGACGCAGCAGATCGGCAAGCTGGGTGTAGTCGGAGTTTTTGTCCTTGCCGCCCAGAATGAGGTGAATGCCGCCATTGAAGGCGGCGATAGCCTTGGCGGTGGCGTCTACATTGGTGGCCTTGGAGTCGTTGTAGAACTCGACGCCATTTTGGGTGGCGACGTATTCCAGGCGGTGCTCGACGGCCTTGAAGCTCTCGACGGCACGGCGAATCACGTCTGCCGGCACACCAGCCAGGCGAGCGGCAACCACCGCGGCCAGCACGTTCTCCACGTTGTGCGCGCCTTTGAGCGGAATGCTTTTCAGGGGCATTACCTTTTCCGTGGCCGCATTCTTTTTCGCGCGATAGACTACCTGTCCATCTTCCAGCCAGGCTCCCTGCTCAACCGCATGCTCGATGGAAAACCAATAGACCCTGGCAGCCGGATGCACGGCGGCCTTTACGGCGCGCGGATTGTCGGCGTTCACTACCAGGCAGTCCTCCGCCGTTTGCGCGGCAAAGATGCGTTCCTTGATGCGGGCGTAATTTTCAAAGCTGCCGTGACGGTCCAGATGGTCGGGAGTGATGTTGAGAATAACGGCGATGGACGGATGGAACTGCTCTGTGGTTTCGAGCTGAAAGCTGGATACCTCCAGAACCGACCAGCTTTCGTCGGTGCTGGAGTCGATCAGAGCTACGACCGGAACGCCGATGTTGCCGCCAACCAGCGTTGGCAGTCCGCCAGCAGCCAGGATTTCGCCCAGCAGCGTGGTGGTGGTGGTTTTGCCGTTGGAGCCGGTGACGGCCAGGATTTTGCCTTTGAGGAAGCGGCCGGCAAGTTCCAGTTCGCCGATAATCGGCAGACCGAAGCTCTTTACCTGCACTAACTCAGGAGTGTCCAGCGGAACGCCGGGACTGACGACAATCAAGTCCTGGCGGCGGAAGGTAAGCAGGCCGTGACCACCGGTCTCAACCATAATGCCCGCTTCTATCAGGGCGGGAATCTCCTTGGCCAGCGCCTCGGAGGAGCGCACGTCGGAGACCGTAACCTGGGCGCCGCGGCGGCGCAGAAATAACGCTGCCGCCAGGCCGGATTTTCCCAGTCCGACGACCAGAACTTTTTTGTTTTTGAGTTCCATCATACTCAATTATCCTAAACTTGATCTGTACTGAAATGCGACAAAATGATCATTAGACCCCAACTTTCAAAGTCAAACGGATTGGCTTTGATTTACCCGCGTGCGCTGAGATTATCACGTGTCCGATTAGAGATTGGTATCCATTCAATGTCACCTTGAAAAAATAGTTTCCCTCGGAAAGGTTGCGGATGTGAAAAACACCTGCTGCGTTCGTTTTCGTTGAAACGATCTTGCTGACATTTCCCGGACCTCGAAGTTCAATCAGAACGGCATTTAATGGACTGCCATCTTCAAAGCATATTCTCCCTTCAAACTTGGAGACAGTCAGGTCATTGTCGAGTCTATTAATGATGTGCTCTGTCGGTGATTCAGTGAAGCCTGCTAGTTCCCCAGAGGTGATACGATGTTGCGATAAACATAGGGGCGCCAACAGAAACCATGCACATAAGATTTTTATCACCATGTGTTTTGTCAACTTGCACTCCCTCGGCGGCTAAACAGGCTGCGGAAAAAGGCTGAATTTCAAGCGAAATGTCGAAAAATATCCCTCAAGGGCTAAAGCCCTGCTTTGTTATGAATCGTTTGCGGCACGACTGAAGTCGTGCCCTGACGCTTCTTGCTCCAACCTTTGCATTTTTCCGCAAGCTGTAAAGCCGTGCCCTTTCAGAACACCAGCATAAACAGAGGTTCCCTGAAATCATTGTGCCCTGTCTGGGCCTTGCTTACCGTAATTTCAGGGTAGTGAGTGCAAACAATGCAAACACCAGGGCGCCGATCCAGAAGCGGGCTATTACCTTGGACTCCTGCCAGCCCAACTGCTCAAAATGATGATGCAGGGGAGCCATCTTGAAGATTCTCTTCTTGTTGCGCAACTTATAGCTGCCCACCTGCAGGATTACAGAAACCGCCTCGATGATAAAGATGCCGCCGATAAAAGGCAGCAGCAGCTCCTGGCGGATGATGATGGCGACCGTGCCAATGGCCCCGCCCAACGCCAGCGAGCCCACGTCGCCCATGAAGATCTCCGCCGGATGGGCGTTATACCAGAGAAAACCGATGGAGGCGCCTACCATGGAGCCGCAAAAGACCGTCAGCTCGCTGACCAGGGGCATGCGCTGGAGTTCGAGGTAGTCGGCAAAGACCACGTTGCTGCTGACGTAGGTGAGCACAGTCAGTGCGCTGGCGGCGATGATAGTGCAGCCGATGGCCAGCCCATCGAGCCCATCGGTCAGGTTTACGGCATTGGACGAACCTAACAACACGAAGATGACAAAAGCGATGAAGGGCAGAAAGGCCAGCAGGCCCAGGTAGGGGATGGTGCTGGGCCACGCATGCCAGAGCAGGTCAGGGCGCCAGCTCTTGATGAAGGGCACGGTCAACTGCGTGGAAAAGAGCTTGAATTTATCCAGAATCACCAAAGAAACCGCCACTACTACTCCAGCCAGCCCTTGCCATAGCAGCTTGGCACGCACCGTCAGTCCCTTGCTGCGCTTCTGAACAACTTTAATGTAGTCGTCGGCAAAGCCGATGGCGCCAAATGCCAGAGTGGCAAAGACGGCGATCCAGACGAAAGGGTTGGCGGGGTCGCTCCACAGCACTGTAGGCAGCAAAATCGCAATGATAATCAGCACGCCGCCCATGGTGGGAGTGCCGGTCTTTTTCAGATGCGACTTTGGCCCGTCGTCGCGTACAAACTGGCCGATCTGAAACTGGCGCAGCTTCTTAATCACCCAGGGTCCGATGAACAGCGTAATCAGCAACGCCGTGAGCGAGGCAAAGGCGGTGCGGAAGGTGAGATAGCGGAAAACGCGGAATGGGTGAAAGAACGGAAAGAGCTTTTCGTAGAGCAGCCAGTAAAACAAGGGGCCTCCAGAGCCGGGATGAGGCGGGTTTCAGCTTGATTTTACTAGGCCGGAGAGCATTCTGGCTGTGGAAGCCCAAGGATTCAGCTAGGGCCTATTGCCTTTTGAGTGCCTCGAAGGCCCGCTCCAGATGCACGCCGCGGGAGCCTTCCACCAGCACCACATCGCCTTTGCGCAGATTCTGCCTGAGCCAGCGGCCTGCGACATCGGCGTCGGGGAGATTGGGACGGAAACCATCCGCCCTCAGCGCAGCGGATAGGCGCCGGGCGTCTTTGCCTCCTCTTCGTTCCATCCCAGAAGAGAGCGAACCTCGGGAGGAAGGAAGTTCCTGGCGGGCGCATTCGGCAGCGCACGCTGCAGCTCGAAATGCCCCAAGTCGGGCCCTTTCAGAACCGAGCGGGGAGAACGATCGATCTGAACGCCGTTTACTTCGAAGGCAGGCTCGAGCTTGCGGAAGTCATCGAGCGAGGCAAGCCGCGTGGTGCAGTTCTCCCCCTCCGACGGGGCATAGACAATCAGTGGCGCCGGCGCGCCGGAGGCGGTGGATGCGGCGCGGAGATAGACGTTGCCGTCGACCTCCGTTGCCTGCGCATTCTTGAGCTTGCCGCAGAGCGACGATTTCTGCAAAAACTCCAGCAGCGGACCCTGATACGAATCCGAAGCCGCCATCAGGTTATGGAGAAAGATATGGCCATCGCGCTGCTCCAGGCCCGGCCCGGTGGTGACATGCCAGTCGAAGGTGTCGCCCGCGGCCACACGGTCATTCCGCTCGAAGGATACGCGCGCATTGACGAAGGTGTTGTTATAGGCATGAACGTCCGCCGAGTTCAGCGCACGCAATCCGTGATGGGAAATCACCACCACGTTGCCGGCGATGGTGGCTCCGCTCGAGATCTCGATGAAGATGCCGTCGATGGCGTTTTCCACCCAGTTATCGACGATCACCGCGTCGCGGTTGCCCACGTCATACCAGATTCCGTTCGAGTAGGGCTGCTCCTGAATCAGGTTGTCGCGAACGGTGACGCGATGCGTCTGGTTGAAGATCTTCACCGCGGAGGGAAAGTAACCGGTCAGTTGCTTAATGTTATTGCGGCGAATGATGTTCCTTTCCAGCAGCACATCCGACGAACCGATGATGTAGATGCCCTCCGTGACTGTATCGCTGACCAGCGAGTTGCGGATGATCAAACCGTCGCCGCGGAAGTAGCCCGCCACACGAGAGCAGTAGGTGATGGTGACATTCTCGATCAGCGTATTCCTGACCTCTTTGCCATAGGTCGCCGGATCGGAGATGCCTACCGGCTCGTTGGTGGGCTCGTCGGCCGAGGTGAAGTGCTTCTTGCCCTCAATCTCCAGCGCGCGATATGCATACTGCGTGAAGGTAATGCCGCGAATCACCGGCCCTTTTCCGTCCGAGGCCTTGCCGTGCACAGGCGCGCTGGTCCGGACCAGCGCGCTGTCCCAGGCGGTGATCTCCACCTGCCGGTGCGTGGGGTCGGTGCCTATATACACGAATCCGTTCTTGTAATCGACATAGAAGGAATGCGGATCCAGCTCCCCCTCCCAACCCTTGGATATGAGAAGCTCTCCATCAACGAAGACCATATCGTTGTTAAAGCGGTGCAGAGGCGTGTTCACGCCCTCGCGCTTGCGATTCCACCAGGGTAGGGGCTCCGCCGGAAAGAGATGGGACCATTTGGTTCGCCAGACGTTGTTGGGTAAAGCCTCCCACTGCGTTGCGACCTCCGTGCCCTTGAGGACGGGATGCTCCTCTTCGTAGGGCTGCAGCGTGATGCCCTGATTCAGCACTAGGCCGCCGGTTCTGTAGATGCCGCCGCGCAGAATGATGGCGTCGCCGGTCACCACGCGCTCCATGGCAGCCTCGATGGTGGTGGGATTGGCGAGTTCGACGCCGGCCGCATCAGCCTTGCCGTCCGGCGCAACGAAGTAGACCTTACTAGTCTTGGGAATCTCGTAGCGCTGGTCGATAGGACCGTAAGGCCCACCGGAAGGCTGTGCGTACGCCAACCCGGCAACGGAGAAGAGCGCAATATAACGGATAAAGCGAAGAGTCTGCATAAGATGTCCTTTTGTGACCTTTGCCCGGCGCCCTGACTGGTGAAAAAATGAGGCAAAGCGCAACGGGCTGCGCATTTATTGTAGGGCATTCAGCAAAATAGGGAACTGAGTTGATCAGTTGGGTTCCGACAGCCTGGGCAGTGCCTCTATGGCCCGCTCCAGATGCACGCCGCGCGAGCCTTTCACCAGCACCACATCGCCTTTGCGCAGATTCAGCTTGAGCCAGTGGCCCGCTGCATCGGCATCGGGCAAAAACAATGCGGCGACTCCGCCCGCGCAGGCGGCGGCAGCCAAGTGCTCGGCGTTGCCCTGAACGCCGACGACCAAGTCGATGCCAGCCTCGGCGGCGGCGCGGCCAGCTTCGGCGTGAAGCGCGGGACCGTGCTCGCCCATCTCCAGCATCTCGCCGGCCACCAGAATCCTGCGCCTGGCGGGCCGCGCAGCCAGGGTACGGATCATGGAGCGGAGCGCCTCGGGGTTGGAATTGTAGCAGTCGTTGAGAATTGTAGCGCCTTTGACTTCAAGCACTTCGCCGCGTTTGTCGCCGGCGGTGAGCGATTGGAGCGCTACAGCGGCTGCTTCCAGATCGACCCCCGCTTCGAGCGCGACTGCCAGACCCGCCAGGACATTCATTGCGTTATGCGCTCCCAGCAGGTTGAGTGTGAGCTGACCTTCGCTCCCCCCGTCGCGATAGCGCATGTGCAGGCCGGCCAAGTCCTCCCTCGTTTCGAGAAGCTGTAGATTGGCGCAGGGACCGTAGCCAAAATATACCGCGCGTCCGTGAAAATCGCGGCCAAATTGCGAGACGTAGGGATCGTCGCAGTTGAGAAAGATCGCGCCATTGTCCGGCAACGCGTCTACTAACTCGAATTTCGCGCGGGCGATGCCGGCCTGCCCATCGGCAAAGTTCTCAATGTGCGCCGTGCCCACGTTGGTGATCACGCCCCAATCGGGCGCAGCGATCAGCGCCAGGGCTGCGATTTCACCAGGGTGGTTCATGCCCATCTCGATGACCGCGAACTCATGCTCCGGTTCAAGGCGCAGCAGTTGCAGAGGCAGGCCAAAGCTATTGTTGAGATTGCCCTTAGACTTGAAGACATTGAATTTTGCGCCCAAAGCAGCGGCAATGGCTTCCTTGGTGGTTGTCTTTCCGGCCGAGCCTGTAACGGCCACAACGCGCTTGTCCCACTGGCGGCGAACATGCGTAGCCAGGGTCTGGAGGGCAAGAAGCGGATCTTCGGTGATGAGCAATGGCACAGCCAGCGCGGCGTCAGGCAGGGTGGCGACCCGCGCGCGTGAAACCACTGCGGCCAGGGCGCCACGCTCGACAGCGTCAGCGACAAAGTCGTGGCCGTCGTGCCGTTGCCCGCGCACGGCGAAAAAAAGCTCGCCCTCAGCCACGGTACGCGAATCGATCGAGTAGCCGCGCGCAATCAGCGCACCGGCATTCGCCATGCTGGCCGGCGCCTCCAGCACCGCGCCCGCGCCGATAGCCGCTTCTGCGAGTGTGAGCTTCATCCGATTTCACCATAGCCCATTTCGCCGAGCGCCGAAAGAGCAATCTTGACATCGTCAAAAGGAATCGTGGTGGAGCCGAGAATCTGCACCTTCTCGTGGCCCTTGCCGGCTATCAGAACCACGTCGCCCGCCCTGGCCTCCCGGAGCGCCATGTGAATGGCGGTGGTGCGGTCCGGCTCAATGGTATAGCGGACCGGATTGCCGAGGGGGCTCGCCTTCAGTCCCGGTTCAATCTCTGCCAGAATCGACAACGGCTCCTCGGTGCGGGGATTGTCACTAGTGGCCACCACGAAGTCGCTTCCTTTCCCCGCCGCCAGACCCATCTTCGGCCGCTTGGTGCGGTCGCGGTCACCGCCGCAGCCGAAGAGCGTGATAACGCGGCCGCCGGTTTGCGCGGTCATCTGCCGTGCCAGAGCCGTCAGATTGAGTAATGCGTCATCGGTGTGGGCGTAGTCCACTATCACCGTGAAGGGCTGGCCGGCATCGACGGATTGAAAGCGGCCGGGAACGGGCTGGAGGCGGGGAACAAACTCGACAAGATCGGCAAACGGCACGCCGCGCGCGTGGGCCGCGGTGAAGGCAGCCAGCAGGTTAAAGATGTTCACCTCGCCAGCCAGCCGCGATGTGACTTTGGCCGATCCTGCCGGGGTTGCGAGTTCCAGCATAGCGCCGGAGGGCGTGAGCGTGTAAGAAGCAGCACGCCAGTCGCCCTGGCCAATTCCGTAAGTCCGGACTTCAGCTCCGGCCTTTGCAGCTGCTTCAGCCAGTTCGGGAGCGTGAGTGTCATGAGCGTTGATTACGGCAATGCGTGGAGCAGGATAGACCGTGCCGTCGAAGAGCAACCGCTTGGCGGCAAAATACTTTTCCATGGTCTCGTGGTAGTCAAGATGGTCGCGGGTGAGGTTGGTGAAGACGGCCACATCGAAGTTGACCGCCGCCGCCCTGCCCTGGTCGAGAGCATGGCTCGAGACCTCTGTGATCAGCTCAGTAGCGCCGCGTGCGACGCCCTCGGCCATCAACTCGAACAAATCTCTTGACTCTGGGGTGGTGTGAACGGATGGGCGGACATCGCCGGCCACGTGGTACTCGATGGTGCCGATGAGTACGGTCTTGCGTGAAGCGGCGTTCAGCAGCGCCTCGATCAAGAACGCCGTGGTCGTTTTGCCGTTGGTTCCAGTGATTCCCGTGGCCGCGAGCCGACGCTCCGGGTGGCCGAAAAATGCGGCTGATGCCTGGGCCAGCGCGCGCCGGCCGTGTTCGACTTCCAGGACAGGCATTCCGGGCGCAAAGACCAGCAGATGGTCAAACATCTGCGACGAGTCGGTGATAACGCCCAACGCCCCTGCCGCGATGGCTTTCTCGACGTAGCGATTGCCGTCGGTTGAGCCGCCCTTCATGGCTACAAAAACCGCTCCTGGCTTCACCTTGCGCGAGTCGTACTCGACGCCCGTCACCGGCTGGGCAGAGTCTCCACCCGCGCCCACCGCCGTCACTTCCGCAATCAGGTCCTTCCAATTCATCACGGGTTCCATTGTAGAATGTTGCGCTTCACTATACTGCGATTGGCGATAAGATGCATACAGGGATTACACATTTTTTAAATACTATTTGGAGGTTGTAACCGATGGCCGGATCACAGTTTGTGTATGTGACCTATATCCGCACTACGCCGGAGAAACTCTGGAAGGCGCTGATTGAGCCGGAATTCACGCGCCAGTACTGGTGCAACACTACACAGGAGTCGGAATGGAAGCCGGGGACTACCTGGCGGATTGTGACACCCGATGGGCGTACGGCCGACAGCGGCGAGATTATTGCGATTGAGCCCCAGCAACGCATGGTTCTCACCTGGCGCCATGAGCTCGACGACGATTTGCGCGCCGAGGGTTACTCCCGCCTGACCTATGATCTCGAGCAGAATGGCGAGGCCGTCAAGTTCACCGTCACGCACACAATGGACAAGAGCGATTCAGAATTCATCCAGGCCATCGCAACTGGGTGGCCGCCGATTCTTTCCAGCCTCAAAAGTCTTCTGGAGACGGGCCAGTCGCTAAAGGCAACCCGCTGCTGGCCAGATGAGATGTAGATAGCCGCCTTTTTTTCAGGAAGCGCATCAGCGCCCGCAGCGAACCACAATCTTGGTTCCCGGCGCGACCATCGTTCCCGCTGCGGGAGCTTGTTCGCGCACAGTGCCGTTGCCGGTGATTTGCACTTCAAGGCCTGCGGCCGCTGCCTGCTCGATGACCTTGCGCACCGGCAGGCCAATCAGCGCGGGAACGCGCAAAGTCTTTCCGTCGGCGACCGTAACAGTCGTGGTGGCAGGCGGAGATGCCGTCTGCGGTTTCGCGCTGACGGGCTGCGATGACTGGGCCGGAGCGTTTACGGCTGCACCCGCGGGCTGAGCACCGGTTTGGGATGGGCCAGCGGCGGCCGGCTGGGATGCGGCCTGAGGTTGGTTTGAATTCGCGGTCTGGCTGGAAAGCGTACTTAACGGATCGTCACTGGGCAGGTTGTTGGCAGCGGCATACAGCGCGTTGATGTCACTGGTCTGCGCATGAGTGTCGTCTTCCTTCACCTGCAAATCGGCCTTGGATAAAGCGCGATGCTGGCGCAGATCGATGTCATGGGGAACGGCGAGATATTCCAGGACCTGTTGCGCCACCTCGGCAAAAACCGGAGCGGAAACGGTGGCGCCGTAGTAATTTCCCTTGGGCGAATCGATAACCACGGCCACGGCGATTACCGGATTGTTGACCGGCGCGATGCCGGCAAACGAGGCGATGTGCAGAGTTTTCGAGTAGAGGCCTGTGGCTGGATCGATTTTTTGCGCAGTGCCGGTCTTGCCGCCAGAGGAGTAGCCATTGAGTTGCGCCTGCTTGCCGGTACCGTAGAGGACCACACCTTCCATCATCTTGCGCATCTGCGCGGCGGTCATGGTAGAGAGGACGCGGTGCGCTCCGGGAGGCAGCGGATCAGGCAGATCTCCGCCCGGTTTGAAGGGCATCGGCGCCTGCGGCGTTTGCGGCACCTGCGGTGCGGCTGGTGTTCTTCCATTGGCCGCCACTTCTACCTGCCCCGGCATCAGCACGTGCGGCGGCAGGTAGACACCGCCATTGGCGATCGTCGAAACCATCGTGACGAGCTGAATCGGCGTAACGCCGATCTCCTGGCCGATAGCGACTGAGCCGATGGACGAATGGCTCCATTTATCCACCGACTGGAGCAAGCCTCGGGTTTCGCCGGGCATTTCGGTGCCGGTTCGGCTGCCAAAGCCAAAATCGCGGACGTACTGATAGAACCGTTCCTGGCCAACCTTGAGGGCCAGCTTGACGGCGGCCACGTCGCTTGATTTGGCAAGCGCCTGGGAGACAGTGACTTTGCCCAGGGCGCCTTCGCTTTTGTCGTCGTGAATGATGCGGCCAGCCAGGGTAATCTTGCCGCCCTGGCAGTCAATGATGCTGTCGGGCGTGACTGCTTGTTGCTCCAGCGCCGCTGAATAAGTAACTAGCTTGAAGACCGAGCCGGGCTCGTAGACATCACTGACGGCGTGATTGCGCAGCAGCTCGGATGTGGCGTGGCGGAATAGGTTGGGATTGAAGGTGGGACGAATGGCCAGCGCCAAAATCTGCCCGGTATGCACGTCCTGGATAACCACCGTGCCGCTGGCCGCCTGCGTGCGCTCCATGGCGTGGTCCAGAGCCCGCTCGGCTATGAACTGAATGTTTTCATCTATGGTCAATACCAGGTTTCTTCCTGGTTGGGGTTCACGCTCGCTGGAGCCGAGCACGTGGCGTCGCGCATCCAGGGCCGTATACATGCGGCCGGAAACTCCGTGCAACTGCGGCTCGAATTTCTGCTCCAGGCCTCCCAGCCCTTTGTCGTCCATGCCCACATAGCCCAGCACCTGCGCGGCAATCTCGTTGTCAGGGTAAAAGCGCTGAAACTCTTTCTGAAAGTAGATGCCCTTCAGATCCTGTGCTTTGATAAGATCTTTGACGCGCGCTGAGGTCTCCGCGGTGACGCGTCGGGCGACCCAGGCAAAGCTGCGCCCCGTCGACAGGCGCGCGGCAATCTGCTCCTCGGTGGTTTGCGCGTCGTCGGGATCGGTGTGGACGATCGCGGCCAGAGCATGAGCAGTTGCCTGCTTATCCGCAATCTCCGTAGGCACGGCAAAAATCGAGTCAACCTGCACGGTTATCGCCAGCTCGCGCAGGTTGCGGTCGTAGAGCATGCCTCGCTGCGGCGCCACGTCAAAGATGCTCTGCTGCTGCCGCTGTGCACGCTCCAGGAATTCGCCATGGTTAACCACTTGAAGCCAGAACAGGCGCACGGCAATCAGGATTGCCCAGGTGAGAAAGAATAGGCAAATAAGCCAGAATCTTACTCGCTTGAGAGACTTCACACGAGGCGCGGTGTTGTGATTCCAGCTGGGTCGGACAGTAGACGGCATGGACAATCGCTCCGTATTGAGCTCTTAGCTACAAACAACTTGATGCAGTGATTCCGCCTATTGCGCCGGGGTAACCGGAGGAACGGCTTGCGCAAGGGCTGGAGCGGAGGCATCAAGTGGTGCGACTGGATGAACCACCTGGCCCGGCTTTGGCTCGGCAAGACCCAGCTCGCGGGCTAGTTTGTCGATACGGGCAGGCTCAGTAAGCTGTGCCTCCGACAAATGCAACTGGCGATTCTCCTCGCGCAACTGCTCGCGGAAATGTTTCTCTGACTCGATCTGGTAGCCGCTCATTCTAACGCTGAGGTGCTGCAATCCATAAAGCATGGTCAGCGAGAAGAGAACAGTAATTGCCGCGGAAAACAAGCGAATCTGGCGGGGCCTGGCAGGATCGGGCGTCAAGACCAGCCGGCTGTTATCAAAGCTCTTGGGGAAAGCGAACTCCGGCGTGCGCATGCGACGACTCAGTTCAACTTGCTTAGCTAATAACTCAGCGTTGTGCTCTTTGACGCGCGCGTTCCAGCTTTTGCCCGTATCGAGATAGGTTGTTGTAAGTGCCGCCATGGTTACCTCCCAACTTCTAACTGCAATCCCGTCCCATTTCCACTTACATAATTGCGCTGTATAATTAGTAACTGAAAGCTAGCAACCAGTTACTTTTCTCTCTGCTGCCCTTAACTTTGCACTGCGTGAGCGAGGATTACGATCTAACTCGATTTCTCCGGCGGTAACTGGCTTTTTGGTTAGAATCTCCCAGATTCCCTCTCTTGCACCTTCTCTCAGACTGTCCTTCGCGATCCGATCTTCCAATGAATGAAAACAGATAACAACCATTCTTGCGGAGGGCTTAAGCAACTTAGGCGCGGCCTCCAGCAAAGTACGAATCTCATCTAACTCGTGATTCACATAAATTCGGATGGCCTGAAATGTTTTTACAACCGCAGAACTGATTCGCTCATGTTTCATAGCCGGGGCGGCTGATGTTACAATCCGAGCTAACTGACTCGTAGAAGTAACAGGCCGCCCGCGAACTATGACTCTGGCGATTCTCCGCGACCTCCTTTCCTCTCCGTATTCGTAAATGAGGTCCGCTAACTCACGTTCTGTGGCCTCGTTTACCACCTGTGCGGCGGTTAGTCCGGAACGCGAATCCATTCGCATCAATAACGGACCATCCGCCATAAAACTAAAACCTTTTGCAGCTTCGTCCAGTTGCATGCTGCTAACACCAAAGTCTGCTATCAAGCCATCTACTGAAGCCGGCGGCAAATGCTTTGCTATTGAGCTGAATGCATCGCCGATCAAAGTAACTTGTGGCGCCTGATTGCCTAACTCCCGGCAAACTGTGTTCAACTTTGCTTTGGCCAGCTCCATTGCATCGGCGTCCCATTCAAAACCGATCAGATGCCCTTCAGCGCCCAGCAGTTTTGCAATTCCGGCAGCGTGCCCTGCCAGGCCAACTGTGCAATCCACCACCGTGGTTCCAGGACGCACCCGGAGAAAACTTATTGATTCTTCAAATAACACTGGCGCATGTTTTTCCTTTGAGTCCGTCATGCGCACCCCCTGGGGGGTTGTCACTGTCCACTGTGCCGCCTCAGAATCGCCGCCAGTGACTGGCGATCCTCCGCTGTCAATGCATTGGCTTGTAAACGCTCTTCGAAAACCTCGAGGTTATGAACCTCCAGGTAGTGCAGCTTCCCGAGCACTGCGACTTCCGCGTCCAGCTTGGCCTTCCCGCGCAGAATCTGTGGCAGCAAGATTCTTCCCTCGCTGTCCATCTCCACCTGCTGGCCGTAGTAGCTGGTCAGATTCAGGTACTTCTCCACCGCCGCGTCCATGGTGCTGGATTCAGCCAACAGAGCTTCCTGCTTTTCCCACTCAGGCAACGGCCATATTTGCGCGCTTTCGCCGTCGGTCGAGGTCACATAGAACTGGACCACGTATTGCGCGTCGACCAGCAGCTTGAAGGCAGCCGGCATCTTCAGCCGACCCTTGGGGTCCACCTTCGCCGGATGGTTGCCACGGAATACCGCCATGCCTTCCTGCCTTTTGCGGCTGGTTCCAGTCCCCCTGCCGCAATCACTGCCCTTCCCTTTGCCGTTGTTCTCCGGTTGCCTAGCCTGATTCCTGAGCCGGTACGGCATTTAAAAACGCAGTAAACTGTGAACTGTGGAAGGAAATCGGCTAAAAGTCTTGAAAGCGGCCGACGCACTCCACAAAGTTCCACAAAAGTTTACAAGATAATACTTTTGTACCACTTTCGACCACTTTGATGGTAAGCCTTGTCTTGTCTCTCTGCAAGAGGAAAATGGAGCTAACCTCAAAAAAAAGAAGGGTGTTGCTCTGAAGAAGGTTGGAAGGGCTGGAATCAAATCAACTAATAGGCAGAAATATCCCAAATACCACAATATGTAGCGGTTATGGCTTAGGTTCGAGCGTTTGACAGAAGATGTGATCTATGATAGAAGAAAAGGCGAATATGGCAAGTTTCCCACAGTTTCCTTCCATAAGTATGCTCTACTCCGCGCACAGCATACTGCTTCCTGATTATTGATTACGCTTTCCGCGTGCGACCACCATTTTCAAAAGATACAAGAATACCAACACATTCACCGTCAACAGGCTGAAGCGGACCAGCGTGAGCCGGCGAATGATCTCGAAAACCTCCCAAGGCAGGAAGGAAGCGGTGATGAGCAGGGTGAGGTACTCTGCCCAGGTTTTTTCAAGATACAGGCCAATTCCCTCCACCAGGTCTAGTCCGGCGTAGATAAAAACCACCTCGCCGATCCGCCTGAGCAGACGGTCATCGATCAGTGAAGCCTTTTCCAGCAGAAGGTTGACGATGCGCGACTCGGGGTTAAAGCGCATGTGGTATGCCACTCGCTCCAGCACATCACCGACATCCTTGTGCAGCAGCTTCAGAGCACCCACGCCGATGGACGCAAATAGCAGCGCCTGCCCCAGTTTGAAGGCTGCGATAAGAATGAGGCCCATATTGTGCCGCTGGCGTGGCGGAATAGGCCGGGATGGGGAGTTGGTCATGGCTTTTGGGGAAATCTGCTCAGTGCTCCTGCCTGACTCTACGTTAATTGATGTGTGGCAGTTCTGTTTCAGAATCTGCAAATCTGGAACAGGCATCACTGTTTCAAGTTCAGCAGTGCTTCGCGGTCTATCACATTGCCATCCATGATGAGTGTAGAGATACGGCGTACATTCCAGATGTTCAGTGTGGGGTCGGCATCGACGACCAGAATGTCTGCGCGGCGGTTGGGAGCGATCAAGCCCAGCTCGTTCCAGCCGAATATGAGGCTGTAGTTGTTGGTGGCAGCGGCCAGCGCCTCGCGCGGCGAAAGTCCCAGACGAACCAGCAGTTCCAGCTCAGTGTGCATGGAGATTCCGGGCAAGGAACCTTGAACCGGCGCTCCCGAGGCTGCCAGATAGTGCGGATACGCGGAGAAAAGCGTCTCGTTGATGCGCCACAGCCGGAGGGTCGACTGGTCGGCCTTCTTGCGCAGGCCTTCTTCCAGGTAGCGCTGCCCCATCGCGGGTAAGTGCCGTGTCCAGGATGAGAGCGGGTAGTCCATCTCTCCCGTTTCGCGATTGACTGGGTTGTATACGCGCGCAGGGTCGAGCAGGGCCGCTGCCGGCTCCTTCCACAGGTTGCGATGCTCCGGCAACTGCGCGTAATAGACGCTAAAGGTGGGCATGAGTGCAGCGTGATGGGTTGCCAGAAAGTGGGCGTAGTCATGCAGGTGCGGATCGGTGGGGGGCACATGCTCCATGTAGTCGTAAGCTGTGGTTGCCGCCGGACCTTCGAAATTTTCCGCCAGCGGACGCTGCAACTCGTCAGGGATAACGCCTAGTTCATAGCGCCCCATGTGGACAATTACATCCACGCCAGCTTCTACGCCCACCTCGTAGGGGGTTGCAACGAAGTCGCCATAGGTAGCCAAGCCCATCTGGCGGGCGCGAGCCATGATCCACTGGGCATTGGCGGCGGTGACGTTGCGACCCAGTAGTACGGCCCGTGTCCCCAGCTGCGCGGTGTCAGTGAGCTGGCGGAGGGTGTCTTCAGGACTCAATTCGACCGGACGGCTATTCTGTCGAAGCTTGAGAACCCACTCCGGACGCTTAGCCAAAAGGCTCCAGTTGTCGGTTGAGCCGACTGAGTCCATCAGATAAAGGTGGGGGCTGGGCGAGGCAGAAGTATCAACGACGCCGCGGCGGAAGTCGCTGACAGCGACCACGGTGGTGACGCCCATATAGAGAAATGCGTTGGCTTGGCCTTGCGAGTTCATGCCGGCAAAGCCGTCGATGAGTCCGGGAATAAGGAACTTGCCTGTACAGTCGATTACCCGCGCGCCCTTGGGGATGGAGACGGCCATGCGCGAGCCTACATCAGTGATGCGGCCATCGCGAATGATGACGATAGCGTCCGGCAGGTCTTTTGCCGATGCGCCCCATTCCGTCACGTCCACCACCGTGCCGCCGGCAAGCACCAGCGGAACCGAGGCCGGATTCTTAGGCACAAATGGGGTTTGAGCTTGCGGCCAGGCGAGTTGTGCGGCCAGCACTAATGCAACGGCGCCCAGCAATAGGTGACCGGAAGCTCTCATAGAAATAGTGGACTTTGAAGAATTGTCGCACAACGGCGCGAAGGCGCGGAACCAACGCAGGACTCCAAACATGACAGGAGTATCTGCATTGCAACAGCGTATGGAGCCCATGGACTTTTCAGGCTTCGACATAACTCCTTCGAGGCAGTAATTCACTTGCGTTGAAAGGGCGAGGCTTAAGCCTGAGCCGGTTACGGTGTGCTTTCCTTCTTGCGACGGGTGAGTATGAAGGACTTGCGACGGTCATTGCTGGCAATATCAATCTGCTTCCAAAAACTCACAAAGTAGTCGATGGCGGAGATGGAGGAGACCAGCACCGTGAAATAGATGGCGGCGATGGCGATCCACCTGACCGGAATAATGAGCATGCCGAACTGCCACCGGTCCCAGCCATGGGCCAGGATGGCGGAAACTACGCAGATAATCTGGATAACGGTCTTGAGCTTACCCAAGTCGCTGGCCTGGATGGTGAAGCCCTCCGACGAAGCAATCGAGCGCAGGCCGCTAATGAGAAACTCTCGGCCGATGATCACCACCACAATCCAGACCTTGACCACGTCGGGGTTGTAAGCCACCAGGGCAATCAGTGCGCCGGCCACCATGATCTTGTCGGCGATAGGGTCCAGCAGCATGCCCACAGTGGTTACCTGGCCGCGTCTGCGTGCCAGGTAACCGTCAAGGCCATCGGTAATTGAGGCCAGCACGAACAGGACCGAGGCCGTAATCTCCTGCGCGCCATGTGCATGCCAGGGAAAATGCGGCGTCAAAATCCACAGAAACAGCGGGATCATGACGATGCGGCTCATCGTGATGGAGTTGGGCAGGTTCATGCGAATAACGCCTCTCTCATGATCTCTTTGTGGCGTGATTTCATTATTGCACTGCGGATAGAACCAGTGCCTCTTTCCCCGATTTATGCCGTACATATAAATCAAAGCGGGATGAGCTGGCGGCCCATCCTACATAGGACGTAATCGTCCGTTGACTTGCTCCGTGGTCATCGATGCGAGCGCATAGCGAGCGTCTGTCCCACTAAAGGTGGTTATGCATAGATGCCGCGCTGGCGAATTGTCTGCGCAACACGGTCGATGGCCAACATATAAGCGGCAATGCGGTTATTCACGTTGTGGGCCTCGGAATAGCGCACTACATCGTCGAAGCTGTCGCGCAGGATGCTTTCCATCCGCTCGTTGACGTCGGCTTCCTTCCAGAAGTAACCCTGGCGATCCTGTACCCACTCAAAATAACTGGCAGTGACGCCGCCAGCATTAGCCAGGATGTCGGGCATGACGAAGATACGCTTTTCGGCCAGGATCTCGTCGGCCACCGCGGTGGTGGGGCCGTTAGCGCCCTCAACGACAATCTTGGCCTTTATCTGGCCGGCGTTGCGGCTGGTGATCACGTTCTCCCGGGCCGCGGGGATGAGAATCTCGCAATCAGAAACGAGCAACTCCTCGCTGGGCGTGGCCTCGGCGCCGCGGAAACCCAGGATGGTCGAGTTCTGCAGCTTGTACTTGAGCAACTGATGAATGTCGATGCCTTGGGGGTTGGACAGGCCACCGTCAAATTCCGCGATGCCCACGATCTTGTAGCCGCGCTCCATCATCAGGCGGGCGGCATTGGCGCCCACGTTACCGAATCCCTGGATAACCACCCGGCAGCCGTCGATGGGCATCTTCAGGTAGCGCATGCTCTCGTCGCAGATTACCTGCACGCCGCGCCCAGTAGCCTCTGTCCGGCCGCGCGAGCCGCCGATATTCAACGGCTTGCCTGTCACCACGCTGGTGACGGTGTGCCCCTCGTGCATCGAATAGGTATCCATGATCCAGGCCATGGTCTGCTCATTGGTGTTCATGTCGGGCGCGGGAACGTCCTTCTCCGGCCCGATGATGTCGATAATCTCCGAAGTGTAACGGCGGGTCATGCGCTCCAGCTCGCCCCGGCTCATATTTTTGGGATCGCAGATGACCCCGCCCTTGGCGCCGCCGAAAGGAATGTTCACCACCGCGCACTTCCAGGTCATCCAGCTGGCCAGAGCGCGCACCTCGTCCAGGCTTACGTCCGGCGCGTACCGGATGCCTCCCTTTCCGGGACCGCGGGCAATGGAGTGCTGCACACGGAAACCTGTGAACATATCCATGTGGCCGTTGTCCATGGTGACGGGAAAGTGCACGATCAACTCGCGTGATGGGGTGCGCAGCATCTTCCACAAACCCTCTTCCAGGTTCAGTTTGCGCGCCGCAAAGTCAAATCGAGCCGCCTGGGCTTCCCAGGGATTGATCTCCTGCTCAAGGGATACCGATGCCATAGTTTTCTCCAATTCTGTTGGCCATGCCTTCCCGGCGTTGCTGCGGGAAGAGCGCCCATCAACCATGATAGACGCGTAAGCCATTCGGCGCAGCCACCCGTTACACTGAAACTGTGAAGTCCTCTTCCCAGCCCGTCCAGCCCAGCCGCAAGGAATTCCTCGCGCTTGCTCGCGAGCACACGCTTGTTCCAGTCTGCCGCATCCTGACCGCCGACCTGGAGACGCCTGTTTCCGCCTTTTTGCGCGCCGCCTGGCCTGAGCGGGAGTGTTTCATGCTTGAATCGGTCGAGAATGGCGAACAGGTGGGCCGCTATACCTTCATCGGCCTGACGCCCTTCAAGCGCATCGTGGCGCGGGGGCGCGATATCACCATCACCGAGGGCAAGAAGGTCGTCCAGTTCGAGGGCGACATCTTTGCCGTACTGCGGCGGGCGCTCAGCGGCCACAAGCCGGCGCGGCTGCAAGGGTTGCCGCCCTTTACCGCCGGAGCCGTGGGCTTCTTCTCCTACGATGCCGTCCGCCAGATCGAGCGGCTGCCCAAACTGGCCGCCGATGAGCTGGGAGTTCCCGACGCCTGCTTGCTCTTCTTTGACGAGGTGCTGGCCTTTGACCACGTGCGCAAGGAGATCTGGCTGGTAGTAACGGCCGACGTAATGCGCGGCAAGCCGGCCAACGCATTTGACAAGGCCGTTCAACGGCTCGACCGGCTGGAAAAGCGGCTTGCCCAACCGCTGCCCCATCTGGCAGAACACAAAACCAGGGGCGCGATGCAGGTGCGGCATCGCACCTCGAAAAAAGATTTTCTAGCTGCCGTCAGCCGCACCAAGGAGTACATCAAGGCAGGCGACATTTTTCAGGCAGTCATCTCGCAACGCTTCGACATGGAGCCGGAGGCCGACAGCTTCCAGGTCTATCGCGCTCTGCGCACCGTAAATCCCAGCCCTTACATGTTTTTCCTGCGCTTTGCGCCCGAGGGGCCGCTGGGCGATTTGCCGGAGAAGTCCAAGCATGCGACCAAAAAGAAAATGGGGTTGGAAACCCTGGAGCTTGCTGGCTCCTCGCCGGAGCTTTTGGTGCGCGTGCATCAGGGCAAGGTGGAGTACCGCCCTATAGCCGGAACGCGCCCCCGCGGGGCGACTGAAGCCGAAGACCAGGCTCTGGCCGAAGAGATGCTATCCGACGAGAAGGAGCGCGCCGAGCACGTGATGCTGGTGGACCTGGGCCGCAACGACGTGGGCCGGGTGAGCCAGTTCGGCTCGGTCAAAGTGGACCGGCTGATGTTCGTCGAGCGCTATTCACACGTCATGCACATCGTTAGTGCCATTGAAGGCAAGCTCAAGCCCGAACTCACGGCAGTGGACGCCTTGCGCGCCTGCTTTCCCGCCGGCACGCTCTCGGGCGCGCCCAAGGTACGGGCCATGGAGATCATCGAGGAGTTGGAGCCGGCACGACGCGGAACCTATGGCGGCGCGGTGCTCTATGCCGATTTCTCAGGCAACCTCGACTCCTGCATCGCCATCCGCTCCATGCTGGCCCTCGGCGGCAAAGGCTACGTGCAAGCCGGCGGCGGCATCGTGGCCGACTCAGTACCCGAGCTCGAGTACCAGGAGTCGCTCAACAAGGCCAAGGCGGTGATGCGGGCGATTGAGCGGGCGAGAGAGATGTAAACTGGTTTGCTGAGGTAACAGACATGCGGAAATCCATTTTGTTGACCATCCTGATGGCTATCTCTCTTTCCTGCATGGCAGCGGTTCGACAGGTGACCGTCGCACAGTTACACGAAATTCTGGCAGCACAACAGACCGAGAATAAGAGCGATAGCGATCGCGCGCAGCAGCTCAACTCCCTGGAATTGACCGAGCAATTGACCCAGCCTGTGTTGGACCGCATTACGGCGGAGTTCAAGCCCGGCCCGAAAACCGTCCTCTCTTTAAAGTTGCTCGCAGATTCCTCAGCATTTCTTGAGCTGCCGGCTAGCGAATTACTCGATAAAGCCACGCCGACAGTCGCTGAACAGCGGGCCATGATCAAATCCGCCATCAATTTTGTCGCAGTCACTCTACACCATATGCCGGATTTCCTGGCGACGCGCCTCACCGAGAGCTACGATAACAACCCCCTAATGGTGTCTCACAGCGGCTGGGCTCCGCACACGGATCTGCATCCGGCGGGAACCTTCAGCCAACATATCGCCTATCGCAACGGACAGGAGGTCTTTGACCGTAAGCCGGATTCCTCTGACGCCAATCCCAAGAACGAGCTCTCGCCCGCGGGACTGGTCTCGATCGGTGAGTTTGGCTCGGCCCTGGGGATCATCCTAACCGACGCATCCAAGGGCATCCTGAAGTGGAGCCACTGGGAACAAAGCGCCGCGGGCCCGGTCGCCGTCTATCACTACGAGGTGCCGCCTACTGCTTCCCACTATTGGGTGAACTACTGCTGTGTGAGGAGCTCCCTGAATGCACATGATAATGCTCCCGGTGCCGAAAATGGAATCCGCGGTTTTGACACCAACTCCTATCATGGAACGCCCAGCTACCACGGGGACCTTTATCTCGATCCAGCCACCGGCTCCGTTTTGCGCGTCACCATCGAGTCGGACCTAAAGCCCTCCGACCCGATCTCGCGCGCCGCCATCTCGGTGCAATACGGCCCTGTGGAGATCGGCGGCAAGAGCTACATCTGCCCCGTGCACAGCATCGCGATCTCCCTGACCAAGTCTCATGCCGGAGGAGATATGAGCGATAGGGAGATTTTGCGCATCAATGAGGTCAGCTTCACCGACTATCACCGCTTCGGATCGACGACGCGACTCATCACCGACGCTCCGGCCCAGTAATTGAACAGGTAACTCACTCCGCTCTAAACAGCCGCCGGAAAAACCTTCCGATGCCGCCAAAGAAGCCGGACTTTTTCTTGGCCACGGGCTTGTTGGCAGCCGCGCTGGGAGCCGGCGTTGCTTCGGTGGGTTTTGCCGTGTGGTCGGCGCTGTTGTAAACCAGCGGCTCGAGCGCTTGCGGTGGGGCGGAAGTCAGAGCGACTGCATTCGGCTCAGGCTTGGGCGTTGGCGCAAGGCCCGCGCTCTGCGCCACCGGGAATTCATTTGTGCCCGTATGCAGAGGAGGCGGGCAGCCACAAGACTCCTTTTCGTTGTCCACCACCTCGCGCAGGCTGCCGTGCTCGAACATCACCCGCTGGCCTGGCTGCACGCGATAATTGCCGCCATCAAAGACGCTGGTCACCAAAACAAAAGGCGCGTTCTTTCCAGCATTATCCACACAGGTGTCGCCGTGCTGGCCGAGGCGGATCTTGATCTCCGCCGCGCCGGGACCACCAATAAGGATGCGAAAATCCGGAGTCATCAGGACGTCTGCGTTGCGCCCGGCGGAGCCGCTGGTGGCGAAACTCATCTCGATTGCCCCGTGATCCATGGCCATCATCAGGCCGGGCGTCTCGCTGGCGGGCACGCTGGAGTCGGCGGCCAGTTTGACGGTCGTCGAGGCGCAGACGCGCAGTACGCCGCGATGGGGTAGAACAACTTCGGTAGTCTGGCTGCCGGAGGTAATCGTGCCGCTGGCCACAATGACTGCCCTGCCCTGCGTGACCTCCAGCGCGCCGGTAAGCTTGGCGGCGACATCCGGGTTCTTGCTGTCCAGCGGAACGATTGCGATGGGGGTTATGGAGCTTGATTCGGGAGCGGCAGCCTGTGGTGTTGCGGCAGTTTGGGGCACCGGCGTAGTTGCCTGCGGCGCGGGCGCGCTCTGCGCGCAAAGCAGCTGCGCAAGAATAAGAGCAGCCAGTGCAATGATTCCGGCGGAAGTTTTGCGGATAGCAGGACTCATGTGGCGCATCGCTCTCTCCCTGGCATCTACATCTTCAGAAAGTTGCGGATCATCTGGTGGCCGCCCTCGGTCAAGACGCTCTCGGGGTGGAATTGCACACCCTCGATGGGGAGCGTGCGATGGCGCAGGCCCATGATGACTGAGCCGTTTCCGTCGGCGCTGGGGGTGCGGGCAGTAACCATCAGTTCTTTGGGCAGTGTCTCCTCGGCCACGATCAGCGAGTGATAACGAGTAGCGGTGAGCGGCGAAGTCAGCCCGGCAAAGATGCCTTTGCCGTCGTGGGTGACCGAACTGATTTTGCCGTGCATCAGGTGGCTGGCGCGAACTACATCACCGCCAAAGGCCTCGCCGATGGCCTGATGGCCCAGGCAGACTCCCAGAATCGGCGCCTTGCCGGCCATGTGGCGAATCAGCGGAACCAGAATGCCGGCCTCGGACGGCGTGCACGGTCCGGGCGAGAGCAGGATGCGCTCCGGGTGCAGATCCTCGACCTGATCCACGGTCAGTTCGTCGTTGCGATAGACCTCGACCTCCGCGCCCAGCTCACCCAGGTACTGGACAAGGTTGTAGGTAAACGAATCGTAGTTGTCGAGAACGAAGACCATCTTGAAGTCCAGTGTAGCGCGTGCTGCCAGTTGCACAGCGGCGGCTTATCTGCAAAACTCACTACGATGGTTCTTCACTTTCTGATTCAAGGCCGCGTGCAGGGGGTGGGCTTCCGCTGGTATGTACAGCGGGTGGCCGGCCAGTTAGGTCTGCGCGGCTGGGTAAGCAACACCGAGGATGGTGACGTGGAGGTGGTAGCCTCGGGTACAGCCGAAGAGTTGGCCGAGCTGCGGGTCAGCCTGCGCCGCGGACCGCGCGGCGCTCGCGTGGACCGTCTCATCGAGCGCCATCTTGCCGAATCCGAAGCCGACGACCTTAACTCCTTCCGCATCGATGGCGCATGGTGAAATAGAGCAAACAGCGTACAGCGAACAGCTAACAGTTGACGGCAGAGAGCTGTAAGCTGTCCGCTATTAGCTGTAAACTGTTTTTACATGCCCCAATCAAGGAGCGAATGAACCCATGCCCGAACAAATCAAGCCTATCGATGTGGAAGCCCTGAAGGCGCTGGTGCGCACGGTGCCGGATTTTCCCAAGCCGGGGATTCTGTTTTACGACATCACTACGCTGCTCAAAGACAAGACCGGCTTTGCCAAGATGATCGACGCGATGGCAGCGCACTATTTAGAGCGCAAGGTCGATCTGGTGCTGGGCATCGAGGCGCGGGGATTCATCTTCGGGCCGGCGCTGGCCTATCGGCTCAACGCCGGCTTTGTCCCGGTGCGCAAGCCGGGCAAGCTGCCGGCCGAGACGGCGCGCGTGACCTATGACCTGGAGTATGGCTCCGACGCCCTGGAGATTCACAAGGACGCTATCAAGCCCGGCCAGCGCGTAGTGCTGGTTGATGACCTGCTGGCTACAGGCGGCACGATGGAGGCTACTTTAAAGCTGGCCAGGCAGTTGGGCGGAGAGATTGTCGGGCTGGCCTTTGCCGTGGAACTGGATTTTCTGAAGGGCCGCAACCGCTTCAAGGAGTACGACGTCTTCAGCCTGCTGCACTACGACGTGTAACGGACTCGGGCCTTCTTCGACCCGGATTCGGAAAACGCTTTACGATGCCTTTTCTGGCCCATTCGTTCCAGGCGTGCCTTTCTTTGCCGTTCAATTTCCTTTGCCCAAAGCAGAGCCGCCGTGTTAAATTAGTGCGCCATTGGAGGTAACTATGCACAATCGATACTTTAGGCTGGCCGCGTTCACTCTCGCGGTCATTCTTGCGGGTTGCAAGCAGGCTGCGCCGCCGCCCGCTCCGGACACCCACGACGCGGACGTGAAAGCGATTCGCGATGTTGAAATCGCCGCGGAGCATGCGCTCGCTGTCAAGGATGTGGACAAGGTCGGCGAATTTTATGCCGACGACGCATCTGTTTTCTTGCCGGATGCCCCTGTAGTCAACGGAATATCAGCGATCAAAGCCGCATGGAAACCAATGATGGAGGATAAGAATTTCTCCCTCAACTTCGCTTCGGACAAGGTGGATGTGGCGAAGTCAGGAGACCTTGGCTACACTCAGGGCACCAACACTTGGACCTTTACGGACCCCAAGACCAAGAAGGTTTTAACCGTAAAGGGCAAATACGTCACCGTCTTCAAGAAGCAGGCCGACGGCAGATGGAAGGCGGTTGCGGACATCGCTATCGAGGATGCCCCGCCAACGCCGGCAAAGAAGTAGCGCAGGCGAATTGCCGCACAGACTGGACGAGTGCCCGATTCATGTGCCGTTTTCCCGGTCCGGCGCGCCTTCCGCACTCTCTTCGATGAACATCTGTGCGTCGGCAAAACGGTAGCCCACATATACATCCGTCAGCAAATACACGGGATTGGCGGGGTCGTCTTCAATCTTCTTGCGCAACTGCCGCACGAAGGTGCGCAGATACTCGACCTCTTCGCGAAACTCTGCTCCCCACACTTCGGTGAGCAGTCTTGCGTAAGTGACCACGCGGCCGGCGCGGTTCATCAGGCAGAAAAGTATATCGAACTCCTTGCGCGTCAGATGCACAGGCTGATTGCGCTTGGTGACCTTGCGCTTGACCGGATCGAGGCGAAGCTCGCCGATCTCGATAGGCGCGTCTTCGGCGCGAGCCGGAGCGCGCACGCGGCGAACCGCCGTGCGGATGCGGGCAATCAGCTCGCGCATGCTGAATGGCTTGGTGACATAGTCGTCGGCGCCCAACTCCAGCGCCTCGACCTTCTCCTCTTCCGCGTCGCGCACGGTGAGGATGAGAATCGGCAGCCGGGGCGCAAAGGCGCGAATGCGGCGCAGGGTCTCGATGCCGCCGATGCCGGGCATATTCACGTCGAGCAGAACCACATCAAAGCCGCCGGCGCGCAACATCTGCAGAGCCTCTTCGCCGCGCGAGGCATCAACCACCTGAAAGCCGAGTTCGACCAGCGGCGGCCGCAACGCCCGCCGGATGGCCGACTCATCGTCAACAACTAGTATGCGAATAGGTGTCTGCGTCATCATGTAACCCTCTTTCGCGCTGTGGCCGGTATTGCCGCAAAGAATGTAGTTCCCTCCGTCTCGTCGCTGGTGACCCAGACGGAACCGCCGTGGATAAGCGCGACGCGCTTGGCCACCGAAAGGCCGATTCCTGTTCCCGCCGCGCGACTGGGGCGAGTCGTGGATCGATAATAGCGATCGAAGATCCGCTCCCGGTCATTGATGGGGATCACCTCTCCAAAGCTGCGCACCGAAAAGACGATTTCCGCGTGCACCTTTACGGCGCGAATGGTAATGGCGCTGCCGAAGATCGAGTACTTGCAGGCATTGTCGATGTACTGCGTCAGCAGCATAACCATCAACTGGCGGTCGCACTCCAGAACCAGCCGCTCATCGGGAATATCGATGACTACTTTCATTCTAGCCAGGCATTCGCCGAGGCTAGCCACAACCTCTTCAATCAGCGGCGCCACTTCCACTGGGACGGCATGAATGGTAACCTCGCCGGCATCCAGGCGCGCCGTGGTCAGCAGGCGCGTGGTCAGATTTGCGAGCAGGCCTGTCTGCTCGTCAATGAGGGCGACTAGCTCGGCCTGCGCCGCCGACAGGTGGCCCATCTCGCCGAGGCCTGTAGAAGCCGCGCGGATGGCCGTCAATGGCGTCTTATAGGCGTGCGCCAGGCTGTCAAGAACTGTCGCTCGCAACTGCTCGGTGCGCCGTTCGGTCTCGATGCGGCTCTCGTTGGCGAAGGCCCGGTAACGGTCAAAGGCGATTGCAATGAGCGAGGCTATGGCGCTGTTGGTGAGCGGGCTGGTTTCGCCGCGCACCACCAGGCTGCCGATGGGCACCGCTCCCAGCCGGACCACGCGGCGTCCCAACCTGGTTTTTGGATCGTCGTCCGAGGTCCCAAAATAGTAGACATTCTGCGCCAGCTCCTGGGGATCCGCATTCCACTGCCCGGCCGAATAAACCTGGTGCAGTTCCGCGTCGAAGACCGCTACAGACTCCAGCGCGAAAATCTCATGGATCAACTCGGCCAACTGCTGCCCCGGCTCAAGATTGAGATTCATCTCCAGCGTGCGCCTTGTGAACTCGTGAAGGTCGCGCACCTGGTCGCGCCAGGATGCTGCTTGGCGGGCTTTGTTCCTGGAGCGCGCGTAGAGAAGGATGATCAACAGCGCAACCAGCACCAGGGCCAGCAACAGTACGTCATTAGCCGGCACAAAACCCGCATTGATGAAGTTCAAGGTCAAGCGATTACCCACATATATAAAGCAGGATTCAAGAAAGAAGAGGCGCTTTCGGCGAGAAAACGGGAACCGCTTTATTACCAGCGTCTCGATCAAATTCCAGGGCCACAACCCATGCCGCACAAATCTTTTGTCGCACCAGCCTGGGACGCAGGGAAACTTGAGTGAATTTTAGCAGATTATTTCATTCTCTTGTCCGGAGCGGGTCTGCCTCTATGCCATACCGTCTCCTGGCCGGATGAAAAACAATCCTTGGCAATGTGTGTCACTGGTGGACCGCGATGACGTCAATACTTTCTTTCATTTCCCTTATAGGTTCCTCATTTGTTCCTCATTAGTTCCTTATGGTTGCCCGGCCATACTAAGGTCCATCAGCAACTGCAAGACCACCTCGGGAGACACATTATCCGCGATCTGGTTTTCCCCGATTGAATCCGCGTGGTAGTTGTGTTCGTGTATCTATGAAGGCTTGGTCGGGTTGCTGCTGCACTACACCGTGCTGCGTGTTGCCTTCTTTTTGGCTGAATTTATTTCATGTCATAACCAAACAACATCATTTATCTTCTGGGAGGAAATATGCCGATACATCTGAATATGAATCTGAATCGCATACTGATAACGATGGCCGGAATCGTCTTATCAATCGCCCTGACGGCTGGTGCGCAAATACCAGCTACGCCACCCACACCAGCGCCCGCGGCGGCTCCCGTAGCGCAAGCCGCGCCGACGCCGGCGCCGGCGCCTGCATCAACCCCAGCCCCGCTTTCCACGTTCGTTCTCACGGGGCCACTGCAATGGCTTCCGCCGGCGACCTTCGATGCCGGACCGTTGGGCAAGCTGTCCGTCAACGGCATCGTGACCGGTTTTGCGCAGTTCCAGAACAATTACGCGCCGGGAGACAATTACGCGCAAGCCACTCTGAGCAACGGACAGATTTTCATTCAAAAAGCGGACGGGAAACTTCAGTACTACATCCAGGCTGGCGTCTATACCATGCCGACACTTTCAGTGCCGTTTGTTAACGCCCAAAATACCGTAAACAATTTCTACGGGCCTGTTCCGGTCGCCTACCTGAAATTGCCTGTAGGAAAGACCACGCAGTTCCTTATCGGCTCTCTGCCTACTCTGATGGGCGCCGAGTCCACGTTTACCTACCAGAACTTCAACATCGAGCGTGGCATCGTTTGGAATCAGGAAAATGCCATCAATCGTGGCATCCAGATCAATCAGACCATGGGCAAGTATCTGTCCGGCTCAATCAGTTGGAACGACGGTTACTATTCCAACCGCTACTCGTGGCTATCGGGCTCGCTGACCCTTACGAAGGGGCCTCATAGCCTGGTGTACGACGGGATGGGGAACCTCGGACAGACCGCCTATCAGACGGCGGCCACACCGGTGCAGAACAACGGCTATATGCACGCCGTGATCTATACGTACACCAAAGGCCCATGGATCATTTCGCCGTATTTCCAGTACGGCAAGCTGCCGACCAACGCGAAGGTAGGCGTCCCCACGGGTACATCCGCAACCGGCGGCGCGTTAAACGTCAGCTACGCCTTTAAGAAGGGTTTCTCGCTTCCGGCGCGCGTGGAATATCTCACGAGCTCGGGGAACGCTACCGACGAATCGGTCAACCTGTTGGGCTTTGGGGCTGGCAGCGCAGGCACCACTTTCACTGCAACGCCAACCTACCAAAAGGGAGGCATGTACGTTCGCGGCGATCTCGCCTGGGTGCACGCAATGAACTACACGCCGGGAGCTGTCTTTGGCAAAACGGGAATGGATGCTGACCAGTTCCGGGGCGTACTTGAATTCGGGTTCATCTTTGGCGACAACATCAAAAAATAGCCGAATCGAGGCGCTGGCTGCACAGGGCGACGAAGTTAGTGTAACTCGCTGCTTCATTTATCAGGTTTTTTCACAAACTTCAGTTTCTTCATTTCATCTTTATCAGTTCGGCTTTAACCTTCAACTAACACATGCGGCTTTCCCTATCCGGCCTGTAGCTTGACTTCCACTTCACTCAGGTTAGCTCTAGCTCACCACACACTCTGTTACACAAAAATTTAGTCACATTCAATAAGGAGGACAACGATGAAGCGTATCGATGCAGTGATCAGGCCGGAACGGCTGGAACAGGTAAAGGCAAGACTTTCCAGCTTGGATATTCAGGGAGCAACCGCGGCGGAAGTCAGGGGCTTTGGCCGTCAGCGAGGCCACGCCGAGATGTATAGAGGAACCGAATATTCTGTCGATTTTCTTCCCAAGATTCTTCTCACCATCATCGCAGCGGATGAACGCGTGCCACAGATCGTAGACGCGATCATCCATGGCGGCCGTACCGGAAAGATGGGAGACGGAAAAATCTTCGTTACCCCGGTCGATGAGGTGATACGTATTCGCACCGGCGAGCGGGGACCAGCCGCTCTTTGAGGAATTAATCAGAAACATCTCGCGCAGCCCACGAGTTCTTTTGCCATTCACTACAAAAATGAGGAGAGAATCAATATGAGACAGCAATTTGCGAGGCACACTCTGCGCCATTGGCTCCTGCAAGGCGCGATAACGAGTCTGCTGCTGGCAGGAATAGTTGGAGTATGCTCAACACCCTGCTTGGCCGACGAGAGCCCCAAGCCGGATCCGGCTGGCATCGCCACTGGCGATAAAACCAGCGTGCAGGATGCCGGCGGCAATCTTTTCATCCCGGCAACTCCAGATCCGTCCAGTCCGGATTTTGCGGCACAAAAGAAAGCCTACGACGATTTTCAGGCTCAGTCGGCCAAGGAACCGATTGCCATGAAATTGGCCGATTCCGTGGGGCACGTGCGCGTGGCCACAAACTTCTCCTGGACGCTGCTCACCGGATATTTGGTTCTGTTCATGCAGGCTGGTTTTGCCTTGCTCACCTGCGGGCTGGTGCGCAAGAAAAATGCGGCTCATCTGATGATGCTGAATTTTGCCGCCTTCGTTTTTGCCTTGCTGGCCTATTACGCAGTGGGATTCGCGTTCCAGTATGGGGCAGCGGCAATCAACGCGGCTCCCACGAACCTCGGAGGAACTCCGACGTTGAATTCGTTCTTATTGGGCCATGGCAGTTGGGGATTTCTGGGCGGGAAGGGCTTTTTCCTCAGTGGGCCGGGTTACGACTCCGGCAGCCTATGCCTTACGCTCTTCGAGTTCGTATTCATGGAAACGGCCGGCTACATTATTGTAGGCGCGATCTGTGAGCGCATCAGCTTTTGGGCGTTTCTGCTCTGCGAACTTTTTATCGGCGGAATCCTCTATCCCGTCTTTGGATGCTGGGTTTGGGGCGGCGGATGGATGTCGCAACTGGGATCGACGATACACCTGGGTCACGGTTATGTGGATTTTGCCGGATCGACGGTGGTGCACGCGATCGGCGGCTTTTGCGCCATGGCACTGGCCGTCATTCTCGGTCCGCGTCTCGGCAAGTATGGCGCCGACGGCAAACCGCGGGCCTTTCCGGCGCACAATATTGTCTATGTCGTAACCGGAACTTTTATCCTCCTCTTCGGTTGGATGGGATTCAATCCCGGCTCCACGCTGGGAGCAACCGATCTGCGCATTTCCGTTATCGCTATGAATACCAATCTGGCAGCGGTTTCAGGTTCTGCGACAGCACTGCTGTTGTGGTACCTGATCTTCAAGAAGCCGGACATCACCATGGCCTGCAACGGGATGCTGGCGGGATTGGTGGCCATCACCGCTCCATGCGCCTTTGTCTCTCCCAATTCGGCGGTGATGATTGGAGTTCTGGCCGGACTGCTGGTGTGCGGCGGCGTGCTGTTCAACGAGCGGGTGCTCAAAGTTGATGATCCCTGCGGAGCCGTCTCGGTGCATGGCTACTGTGGCTGGCTGGGCGCCGTTTGTGTCGGCATATTCGCTGATGGCACTTACGGTTCGGGATGGAACGGAGTGGGCGCTTCCAACTACCTTGGGCAGGCAGGCCAAGGGGTGACGGGTTTGCTTCATGGAGACCTCAGCCAGTTCGAGTGTCAGTTGCTGGGAGCGACACTGTGCGCTGTTTGGGCCTTTGGCGCAACCTACGGCGTCTTCTGGATTGTGAACAAGGTCAAATCCATGCGCGTTACGGCGGAAGTGGAGCTGGAGGGTCTTGACGTGCCTGAGTTTGGCATGTCCGGATACCCTGAGGATGCGCTGGCCAGCATTATTCACTAGGCTCCGAAGTAAATATATCCATAAGAATGTCCTTTCTGCGCTGCCAAAGCTCAAATACAGGGGCTTTGGCAGCCGGGAAGATAAAAACGAATAGATTTGCGTTCCGGTGGTCTATACGATATTGTGAGTTCGCTCCTGCAAGGAGCAAAAATCCACAATGAAACTTAACCGGCGGCGAGTGGCGGCTTTTGCAATCGTGGCGGCGCTGGTGTGTCTAACGGTCTCCGCATTTGTGATCTGGAGGGTGGAGGGAGTGCTGAGGCGCGAAGCTGCGCAGCAGGAACAGGTGAACTTTGAAGTACACCCACTGGGCATGCAGCCGAATCCCGGCTTCGAAGGCATTTGGTCTCCAGCGGTTTACAAGAGCGTAGCGGTTTTTGAGGGGCGGATTTACCTGGCGGGCCCGGCGGGGCTTTATGCCTACGACTCCGACGGAGCACTGGAACGCATCTATCGGACAGGAATAGACTTACCGGCCGCTCCATTGGGACAGATGGCAGTGGGTATGCTCACCGACGCGCAACGGCCGGAGCTGCTGATTGCGACTCTTGGCGCGGGGATAGTGTGCTTCGACGGCCACCTATTTCGGCAAATAATGGGTACAAACACTGATGTGAGAGTAATCACATCCCTGCTGCCGCTGGGCTCCGGGCGGCTGCTGATCGGCACGGCCAAGCTGGGGCTGCTGATCTATGACGGCAAAACTCTGAAGCAATTTCATCCCACCACAAATAATGTCTATGTCACTTCCCTGGCAGGCTCGGAGGCCGAGCTATGGGTGGGGACGCTGAACGACGGGCTGCTCTGGTGGCATGGCGGGCAGACCGAGAGAATCGGCGAGGAGCAGGGGCTGCCCGACCGGCGCGTGGAGCAGATTGCTCTGACAAGCGGGAAGGCTTATATAGGGACTCCGGTGGGCGTAGCCGAGGTGCGCGATGGGAAGGTTGCGCGGGTGCTGGCCAAGGGAAGATATGCCCATGCTTTGATGGCAGACGGGGATGCGCTGCTGGTGGGCCAGATGCAGGCCGGAGTGATGCGCGTCTCGCTTACCGGGCCGGAGAACGACATCCAGATCAGAAGGCCGATTACGGCTCTTGTACGTGATGCCAACGATTCTGCTACTGGCACGGCTACAAACAAGAGCGCGGCGGGACTAACGGTAGAGCAGTTTGTGGCCGTGGGAGACGACCGCTATGCATTGGCCACGGATGGGTTGCTGCGCCGGGAACCGGATGGCGCATGGCGAAAGATACTGGGCGATAGCAGCGCGCAACTGACGGACAGGGACGTTTCAGCCCTTTTAGTGGCCTCTGACGGACGGCTCTGGGTGGGCTACTTCGACCGAGGTCTGGATATTCTCTCCGCCACGGGCGACAAGGTTGAGCACATTGAGAACGAGCACGTCTTCTGCGTGAACCGGATTGTGGAAGATACCCGGCAGGGGGCGATCGTTGTGGCCACGGCCAATGGGCTGGTAATCTTCGACCGCGACGGGAAGCAGAAGCAGGTTCTGGGGCGCGATGCCGGGCTGATTGCCGACCATGTAACGGATGTGGCGCTTTATGATGGCGGCATGGCGCTGGCGACCCCGGCGGGAATCACGTTTCTCGACCGGAGCGGCGCGCATAGCATTTACGCCTTTCAAGGCCTGGTCAACAATCATGTGTATGCTTTGGGCGCCGATGGAGATAAGCTGGTGGCGGGGACGCTGGGCGGGCTTTCACTGCTCACCGGCGGCGAGGTTCGAAAAAATCTGAATACGTCGACCTCCGGCCTGAAGCACAATTGGATTACCGCGTTGACCCCAGTGGGCAACGACTGGCTGGTGGGCACCTATGGAGCGGGCATCATGCGCCTCACCGCCGACGGCAATGTGACGCCCACCGATGCGACGCGTACGGGAGTGGTGATCAATCCCACGGCCATGACGACTGATGGACGGATGATCCTGGCCGGAACGCTGGGCAATGGGCTGCTGGTGGGCGACGCGACCGGTACCCGGTGGGGGACGGTCACCGCCGGATTGCCTTCACTGAATGTAACGGTATTGTTTATTTACAAAGGTGTGGTATATGTTGGCACGGATAACGGGCTGGTGAAGATCGACGAGGATAAGTTGTAGGAGTGAAAGAGGCAAAGGGACTGGAGAACCGCGCAAATGAAGTTAGCCATTCTAATTATTTGCGTCGCAGGTGTACTCGCAATTGTGCCTTTCTTTCAATTGCTTACATACATCAGCAAACGCCACAATCGACTCACAGCAGCCGATGTTGCGGGCTACATCGAAAGGCATATTAATGGCACAGCGGGCAAATGGGATTGGGATGATTTCACATCAATTCAGATCGCCGACGACCAACTGGATAGAATCAGGCTGAGCTGCATTGAATCGGAAACAGATGTAGAAAAGTTACAACAGATTTTGGAGCGACTGAGAAAAATTGAGCGGTAATTTCCTCAGGCCAAAAGGAATGCCATGAGAATAGGTGGAAAGAGGCGAGCGAGTTGGGCGTTGTGGCTGTTGTTATGGATGCCGCTGGCGGCTTATGCCGATAGCGGCGTGTTGATTCCAACCGATAAGCAGGCGCCCGATCCTGCGATTCTGTCGCTGACCGAGATGCAGGTGGATATTCACATCGACAACGGCGATGCGCGGGTGTGGGTGCGGCAGGTTTTCACTAACCATACCAATCGCCCGCAGGAGGGCAATTACCAGTTTGCGTTGCCCAGCGGAACCACCGTCTCCGATTTTGCTGTCTGGGACGGACCGGTGCGCATTCCCGCCGTGATTCTGGAGCGCAAGCGGGCGAAGGCGATCTACCAGGAATTAAAGAGCCAGGCTATCGATCCGGGCCTGCTGGAGCAGGGCGAGCGCACCGCGGACGAGGCGCGGCGTAGCGCGATCTTCAGCGCGCACATCGTTCCTATCCCGGCTTACGGAACCAAGCGGCTGGAGATTGAATATCACGAGCGAATTCCCGTATCGGCGCGCAAGAGCTACTTTCTGCTGCCGCTCAAGCCGGACAGTTACGCCATCCAGAAAACCGCCAAACTTACCATTCACTTTGAACTGCGCTCGGCAGCTCGGCTGAAGGATTTTGCATTTCAGGGCCGCTTGCTTCCCTTCCACATCGAGCAGCAGGATGAGCACGTCATCCGGGGCACGGTGGACGCGACCAACATCGAGCTGGCCGAGGATTTTTCAACCGTCTGGGCGCAGAACGAGACTCAGAACGCCGTGGAAGTGATCACCTATCGCGATCCGAACCCGGTTTCATCCCTTTCGATGGAACTCGCCAGCTCCGAACTCGCTGTGCCCACGCAGGCTCCTCAGAAAGGCAAACAGAAACAGCCGCCACAGCAGCCGAATACGCCCTTAGAACCGGGATTCTTTGAGGCGCTGGCGCAACTGAGCGCGCCGCCGGCAACCGGGACGGCGAGCGGACAGGGCGGGCGCACGGTAGTGGTGCTGATGGATACCTCGCTCTCCATGCAGTGGGAGAAGCTGGAGCGCAGCTATGCGGCGGCAGCCAAATTGCTGGAGACCCTGGGTCCGGAGGACAAGTTCAACCTACTGCTCTTTAACACGCGAGTGGACAGCTTTAAACCGGCGCCGGTTCAGGCGGATTTAACCAGCACCAAGGCGGCGATGGACTGGCTGCGGCAGAGCCACCTGCGCGGCGGAACGGATTTGCAGAAGGCGCTGCAGGAAGGTCTGAACCAATTCAGCGGGACAGATGCATCGCAGGCCGCAGCGCTGGTGCTGCTGACCGACGGCGAGGTAACGCGGGGGCTGATCCAGAGCGGCAAGCTGGCGGATTGGTACGCGGCCAAGTGGAAGCAGGTTCCCGCGGAGCGGCGGCCCAAGACCGAGGTCTTTGCCGTGGGCGACGACGCCAACCTGCCGCTGCTGCGCATGTTGAGCCGCAACGGCGGAGTAATGGAGCAGGTGCTATCCACCGAGCCGGTGGACTACAAGCTGGCAGCCTTTCTGGGCAAGGTGGGACGGACGCCGATAGGCGACCTGCGGCTGACTGTGGCTCCGGAAGCCGCGGTGAACAAGGTTTATTCGCTGGAGGAGGCGGTTTTTGACGGTGGCGAGGGGCGCTGGGTTGGCCAGTACACGAGGCCGCAGAAGGGCGTGAGCTTCAGCGTGAGCGGCAACCAGGATGGCCGCGGGTTGAAGGCGGAGACCAAGGCCGAGCTGCCGGCGAAGGAGCTGGAGCACGACCAGTTGCCGCGCCTGTGGGCCGGAGCGAGAGTGCAGGCGCTGCTGGAGCAGATTGAGCGCGAGGGCGAAACCGAAGCGGCGATTAACGAGATCATCATGTTGGCGCGACGATATAAATTCGTGACGCCTTACACTTCGTTCCTGGCCGCGCCGCGATCGCTGCTGCGGCCGCGCGTGATCCGGCCGGGAGACCCGGTGTTGCGCGTGCATACCGACAAGGCGATTGTCTCGGTGATAGCGCTGTTTCCCTTTGGACTGGAGAAACCATTGCGCTACCTGGCCGGCGAAGATGTGTGGCAGACGCGATTCCTGGCTCCAACCGATATGAAGGACGGCATCTACCAGGTGCGGCTGGTGCTGCGCGACACCAGTGGACAGGTCTATCGCGAGCAGAAGAGCTTTGTGATTGCCTCGACTCCGCCGACGGTGAAGGTGAGGCTCGATAAGACTCGATACCGGGCAGGCGAGATGATTCCGCTGAAGGTGAGCGCGTCAGAGAGCACGCGGACGCTGACGGCGCGACTGGAAGGACTGGCCCCGGTCAGCCTGCACTGGAATCGCGAGGCGGGAGCAAGCACGGGCCAGCTGTGGCTGCCGCAGGCATTGACACCGGGCGAGTACGTGCTGGCGGTGACGGCGGAAGACATGGCACACAATCTGGGCAGCGCGGAGGTGCACATTGAAGTGGTTCCCTGAGCACAAACGCAGAACTGACGAAAGCAACATCGGCGCGACCGGGCTGAAGATCGCCTTGGGAGCAATGATTGCGGGCGCTGGGGCTTTCAGCGCATCGGCCTCACTCATTGTTTGGCAAAGCCCCGGATTGCTATTGGGCGCGGGCAACAGCCTCACGCGCTGGCTGGAAAATGCCGAGGCCGGCTCGGGCGTGGAGAAGGCGCTCTACCGGCTGATGAAGCTGCCCGGCGGCGAGGCTCTTTACCGGCGCTCTCCGCGCGAGGCGCGGCCGGAGCTGACGACTCTTATCAACAACAGCCAGAAGAGCGCGGCGCTCTACTCGCTGCGGGCGATGGAGGACGAAAAGGCGCTGGACTTTGAGGCCGCTGAAAAGGATTGGAAGACGTGGGCAGACAAGGCCGACGACAAGGCGGCGGCGAATCTGGACCTGGCTGATTTTTACGAGCGCAGGCTGAAACCGCGCGAAGAGCTGGCGGCACTGGAGGTTGTGGGCCAGTCGGCGGCAAGCCCGCGTGAACGCTGGACGGCGACGGAGTCAGAGCAGGCGTGGATGGCCTGGGAGAAGACGCTGCAAGTGGTGGACAGGTATGCGCTGGGGCGCGCGGTTGCGGCGCGGGAGTATGCCGGATGGGAGCGGCGTTATCCGCAGGAACGAGCCGTTTACGAACGCGAACTGGCCTTCGATCTGGCGGGCAAGGATTACGCCTCCGCGTCGGCGTTGATTGCGCGCTACCGGAAGGCATTTCCCAACGATACGCTGTTTCCGGTGAGGGCAGAGGCGGATGTCGCGGCGGGACGCGGCTCTGTAAAGGATGGGCTGGCGGTCTTTGACCGCAGCTTTGAACCGCTGTGGCCGGCGGAAATGGTGAAGAGCTACTACGCGCTGCTGGAGAGAGGCCACCAGACGCTGAAGGTGCGTGATGCGCTGCGGGCAAGGCTGGCGGAGAATCCGGGCGGCGGGGCCGATGCGCTGAAGGATGCGGCCAGGCTTTTCTATATTTTTCAGCAGCAGGGACAACTGGAGGCGGCCAAGGCCGTGCTGGCCGGGTATCGCGAGCGCAAGGACGCGCGAGGAGCCGCGTGGAGCGCGGATGAGCTGTACACGCTGGGACGGCTGCTGGAGGAGGTGCAGGACTTCCGCGAGGCGGCGCGCTACTACTATGCGCTGGCAGCGAAGACGCAGGGTGATGATGCGAACCTGAAGGGATTGGCGGGGCTGACGCGCATCCTGCTCGCCGCGCCGGAGCAGCCGTTGCGCGTGGGCGCGGGAAACCTGGCGCTCTACCAAAGCATTGCGACGATGGATCGCGGGCCGGGCTACCTGAACGGAATTTTGTCGTTGTTTTTCAACTCGCAGCAGCCGGCTTCGGAGTATTCATCCGAGGATCAGCTCGCCGTGCCTTACTTTCATCGCGCCAAAGCTGCTGAGCTGTTGGCGGAGATTGACAAGCGTTTCCCCAAATCCGACGAGCGGGCAGAGCTGCACTTCCAGCTGATGAATGCCTACATGGCCTACGCGGAAAACGATGCCGCGATTCGCGAGGGAACGCTGTTTCTGGCACAGTTCCCTGCCGACGCGCACAGAGTGGATGTGGCGCTTGAGGTGGGCGATCTCTACAGCAGAACGAATCAGACTGATAAAGAATTTGCGCTATACAAAGATCTGTTGAAGGAACTGGCGGCCAAGGCGGACGGCGTTCCGCTGGGAGCCACAGGAACGGCGTACAGCAAGCCGGTTGGCGGCCAGGCTGCGGGCACTGTGCGCTCTGCCGATTATCAGCACGTCCTCGACCGCTATCTCTCGCGGCTGGTGGCCATGCGGCGGCTACCCGATGCGTTGGAGGTGTTGCGCGGAGAGCTGGATCACAATCTGCAAGACCCCGGCCTCTATGAAAAGCTGGCCAACTTTCTCGAACAGAACCAATTGAACGCGCACGAGGAAGAGGTTTACCAGCGGGCCATCGCGCAGTTCCAGGAGAGCGGCCACGGAGCAACAGGGTGGTATGCCAAGCTGGCTCGCTTCTATCTGCGCGAGAGGCGCAAAGTGGATTACACGGTGCTGACGCGCATGGTGACCGGAATCTTTTCCGGAACCGAGTTGGAAGAGTATTTTCGCCAGGCTCCTGCGCCGGACGCGGCGCTCTCCATTGTGGTCAATCGCTATGCTCATGACTGTTTTCCGCACGATCTGACCTTTGTTCGCAGTCTGCTGGCGCAATACGAAAGCTATCAGAGCCCTGCGCCGGCGGAGGCGGAGAAGCTGCTGTGGGAGCACTGGGCGGAGTCTCCCGATTTGCGCGACCAACTGTTTGAGTTGCTCAGCCGCAGCGGCAGGCTGGATTCGGTGCTGGCGGCGCTGCGGCAGCAGGCTCCGGAGATCGACAAGGCGGACTGGACCGGGCTGGCGCAGAGCAATCCAGCTGCCGAGCGATTCTGGCTGGAGTCGTGCCTGTGGCAATCGCGCTTTGAGCAGGGCGTAGGCCCGGCTGACGCGCTGGCCGCTGAGTATCCCGACGATGGGTATCTAAACGGCACAGCCTCTTCTCTTTATCGCTCGCTGGCCTATTTCTATCCCGAAGATACTGACAAAGCGGTGGCAATCGAGAAGCGGCTGCTGAGCGCAATGCCGGACGATCTGGAACGCCTGGCGCGAATCGGCGACATTTACGCCGACCGCGGGCGCATGGCTGAGGCCGCGCCGTACTTCACGCGCATGGCAGAGGTGCATCCGGGCGTGGCCGACGGCTATTTGCAATCGGCGACGGTCTTCTGGGATTACTTCGACTTTGCTTCCGCATCGACCCAACTGCGCAAGGCGCGCGAGCGGCTGGCGCAACCGGCGCTGTATGGCTATCAGGCCGGCGCAATCGAAGAGAGCCAGAACAATATGCCGGGCGCGATTCAGGAGTACGTGGCCAGCTCGCTGGGCGACACGCCCTCAGAGGAGAGTCGCGAACGGCTGCTGACGCTGGCGCGCAGGCCGGAGTGGCGTGCGGCGGTAGAGGCTGAGACGGAGGGATTGCTGAAGCAGGCCGCGCCCACCAGCGCGGCAATCGAGCTGCGCATCAGCGTGCTCGACGCGCTGCAACGCCCGGAAGACCGATTGCGGGAGCTAAAACAGGTTGTCGCGCAGACTGATTCGTTCGATGTGCTCGATGCAGTAACCACGGCGGCCCGCGCTCATGCCCTGCCGGAGGTCGAGCAAGCGGCGCTCTCCCGGCAGATTGCTCTCACTGCCGACCCGGTGCGCGCGCTGGAGTTGCGCTATCAACTCGTTGAGCTTTTACAGCAACACAGTCCGGCAGCGGCCGCGGCTGAGGTGGACGCGATCTATCGAGAGCACGCAAAGGTGCTTGGAGTAGTGCGCTCGACGGTGGACTACGACTGGAACCATGAGCGCAAAGCGCAGGCCGTAACCGTGCTGCTGGATTCAGCCGAGGCGGCCTATCCGGAGCTGAAGCAGCAATTTCAGCTTGAGGCGGCGCGCAAGCTGACGGAATTGGGCGATTACCCGCGCTCGAAGAAATTACTGGAGCCGCTGCTGAGCCAGAAGCCGCTGGACGCGGGCATTGAAGCGGCCCTGGCAGACAACTATGCGCGCTCCGGCGATCAGGCGGGACTGGAGGCGTTTTACCGCTCGGAGCTGGCCGGGGTGAAGTCCGCCGCAATGGAGCGCGGGGAAAAGACGCAGCGTCTGGCGCAGTTGCGGCGCGGCATCATCTCCGCGGCCAGCGTGCTGGGCAACTGGAATGACGTCGCGGACCAGTATATCGAGCTGATCAACGCCTACCCTGAAGACGCCAGTTTGACCCAGGAGGCTGCGCTGGCTGCGGGTGCGCACGGGCAGAGCGAGAAACTGCTTAAGTTTTATCGCAAGACGATCGTGGATTCTCCGCGCGACGCTCGCTGGAGCATTGTACTGGCCCGTCTGGAGACGGCGCTGGAGGACTATCCCGCGGCCATCGAGGCCTACGCAACAGCAATTCGCGTGCGGCCGGAGCAAAAAGACCTGTACGAGTTGAAGGCCGGCCTGGAAGAACGCCTTTACAAGCTGGACGATGCGGTCGCCGATTACGACAAGCTCTTCGAACTGAGCTACCACGATCCGCAATGGCGGGTAAAGACCGCCGAGGCGCGGGCCCGCCAGGGACGGAATGCCGATGCGGTGAAGGCGCTGGATGATGCGTGGATTCAGGGCCGTCCGCCGCGGGCCACGAATTATGTTCAGGTGGCCACGAGGCTGGAGGAGTGGGGATTGCTCGACGACGCACGCCACTATGCCGAGCGCTGCGCGGATATCGCCGGGCCAGAGCTGCTGGTCTATTCGGGAAATCAGTCGTGCGCGGTGGTCTATGCGCGCGTGATGGCGAGGCAGCGCCAAACAGATACGGCGTTCACGCGGCTGGCCCTCGCCCGCCAGCAGGCGGAAAAACTTTCGCTGGCAATGGTGACCGAGCAGGTAGCGCAGCAGGGCTTGAGCGCAGTTACCAATGAAGAGTGGCGCAAGCAAAGGATAGCCGAGCAAATGGCGACGGCAAAGTCAGGCTTTGCGCAGGCCCTGCGCGCCATGGCCGAGGTGACGAGCGCATATGCAACTCCAGAGGAGAAGGCGCAGTTTGCGGCGTGGTTGCAGACCAAGCGCGCCACGGCCGCCGATGAATCCGAGTTGCACGACGTCTACCTGCCGGCGATGCAGGCCGCGGGTCTGCTGGATATGGAGTCCGATCTGCGTTGGGAGCTCGAGTCAAAAAGCTACGATCACAACCTTGGCGAGCTGTTTACATGGGTGCAATTGCAACAAAAGCGCGTGCAACTGGACGGCGTGGGCGCCAAGCTGGAAAAGCTGGCTGCATCGCTTTCGTCCGTGAAGCAGGGCCAGGTTTGGCAAGAGGCTGCGAACGTCTACCAAACGTTGGGAGATTCTGCCGCTGAGCTTCGCGTACTGGATTCCAGGGCACGCTATGAAGTCATCGGGAACCCAGACCAGCGCTACATGGAGCTGCTGCTGGCCTTGAGGCCACAGTCGCTGATAAAAATGGCGTCTTCGGACAGTGTGGCGCAGTTCCTGTTGGCCAATGGCAAACCCGATCAGGCCATGGGGGGCATTACCGCGCGGTCGGCGGGCGAGCCTGCCGTGTGGAAGAAGGCCTACACCGGGCTGACGGGGCTTTATCTGCGCCAACACACGACGCAGATACGTGATGCATTTGCCGGAACGCTGGGCGGAGACCCGACTATCGGCGAGCGCGTGGCGCATCCGCCGGATCGCGACCAGCAACTGGCGGGCGAGGTGTGGTTCTACTACGGCTCGCGCTACGGTGAATACCTGGATGAGGAAAAGGACGCGCAGGCCGAGGGCTACCTAGAGGCGGAGCTGGAACATACGCCGGAGAGCGCGAATGCCTACGTGCAGCTTGCGGATTACTCCGCCGGAGCCGGCAGGGCCGATTACGCGCTGGCTGATTATCAACATTCGCTCGACCTCAAGAGTAATCAGCCCGCCGTACTGAACAGCATGGCCAACATCGAGTGGAAGCAGGGACGGCAGGCGGATGCGCTGGCAGCGTGGCAGTTGGCCGTCAAGACGCTGGCAGTGGAGTTGGACAGCCGCATGCCGGAGAGCTTCTGGGGTGACTTTGCGCAGGTAGTGGGCAATGTTGCCGCGCATGGACAGTACGCGACCATCAGCAAGCAGGTGGACGCGATGCTGCACGTCTATCTCAAGCGCAACGGCGAGTACCGGGTCGAGGAGCTGCTGGAGGCCGGCTATCACGCCCACGGCGATTCGATGGACTGGCTATTGGAGACGGTGACAGCCGCTCATGATCCGGGCAGCGTGCTGGGCGCCATTCAGCGGAACAAATGGATCGCCAAGGGCCAGGTGAGCCAGCTTCTTGCGCGCCGCGTGGAGCTGGAACGGCGTAAGGCGCAGTCCAAGCCAAGCGAGGCCAGTTATGAACTGGACAATGCGGAGTCCAGCCTGGTGAACGCGTTGCTTGAAGAGAAAAAGTACGCCGAGGCGCGCGCAGAGTTGGCGCGAATTCCCGCGGAAAAGCAGAAGGCTTCCCCGTGGCTGAGCATGGAGCTGCGGGTGGCTGAGGCCGATGGCACTTTGCCGCAGATGGTGGCGCAGTGGAAGAAGCACCCCGCAGCCGCTCCGGCAGCGAGTGAACTGCAAAGCGCCGCGCGGACACTGAGCGAACCGTCGAAGCGGCTAGTGATGCGGTTCGTCTACGAGCAGGCTCTGGAAGCGCGCGATTTGAGCGCGGCAAACTTCCTGGGCCTCGCGGCCATCGACCTGGACGAAGGCAACGTGCCGGGCGCGATGACCCTGCTAAAGCGCCTGACGCTCATCAGCGAGAACACCTATGGCGATACGGATTCGGCAGCCAGTTTGCTCGAATCAAAACATAAGTTCTCCGAGGCGATGCAGTTTCTACAGCCGCTGGCGCAGGCTTCGCCGTGGGATGCGAGCCTGAAGATCCGGCTCGCGGTGGCCACGCTGGCCGTCAACGCAAATGCGCCGCAGGCTCTGACGGCGCTCAGCGCGGTGGCTGCCGATCCCAAAGCGAAGTATGCTGACCGGCTGGCAGCGGCCAGGGCGTTGAAGGGCCACGGCGCGGCCAACGATGATTTAGGCAGTGCAGAGCTGAACCTGCTCGCGCGCGCAGGCTGCCCCGGCGCGGACGAGGCAGGCAAGCCGTTTTTCGTTGAGGCTCGCAGAGCAGCAGCGGTTTGCGCAACCGACAAAAAAGCAAAAGAGCAGTTGTTGCACATTGCCATTGGCGACGCGCCCGACAATACAGCGTTGCGGCTGGAGTACGTGACAGCCGCCTTTGCGGCAGGCCAGGATGCGCGGGCATTGATGGCTGCCGAGCCAATTCTTGTTGGCGGCAGCTTCTACGGCCAACGTCCCGTGCAAGCGTATGACTCACCCGGGGATGAAGAGGATGCCGGCAGCCAGAGTGCTCCCATTTTTTCCTCGATGAAACCGGAAGAGGCATACAAGCTGACCTGGTTTGCGATTCACGCCAGGGAAAAACGCCACGAGGCCAAAGAAGCGCTGTCGCTGGTGACAGGCGCGCTGTCAGCGGAACTAGATCCCACGCGGCGGCACGCTCTGGAAGCCGAACAGCAGCGACTGACGACCGAGACGGCTCGTGCATGGGAAAACGCAGCACGCGCTCCCAACATCCATAAGGATCTTGACCAGGATCGAGTGGTGCGCCCGCGAGTGCTGCCGGGTGAGCCGTTTACTCCACGGAAAGCGGCAAGCAACGAGGAGGATGAGGAATGAAACGACGCCTCTGGATTTCGATAAGCGTATTGCTGCTGGGCTGCAGCGCGGTCTTCGCCATAGGCGCGCTGGAGCAGGCGCTCATGTCCAAGCCCGATCTGCCTTCCCTATTGCCCGAGGGCGCGTTGCTCTCATTGGAGGCGCGCGACTTTGGCTCCCTGCTGCACGATTGGAACACATCAGAGGAGAAGCGCGCCTGGCTGACCAGCGACAACTACTCGGACTTCAGCAAATCGCGGCTCTTCGAGCGGCTCTCGCAGGCGCAGGATGAGTTTTCGGCCGCCGCCGGGCTCCCGGCCAACGAAAGCCTGCTCGAAAATGTCGCGGGCAAGCAGAGTTGCTTGGGTCTCTATAACATCGGCAATCTCGAGTTTGTCTACATCACGCGGCTGGAGCAGCAGGCGATAGAAAACACTCCGCTGTGGCAAACGCGAAGCAAGTTTGAGCAGCGCACCGAAGCGGGAACCGTGTTTTACGTGCACAAGGACAAGCAGTCGTCGCGCGTAGCGGCCTTTGCCTCCAGGGACGGCTGGTTGATTCTTGGCACGCGAGAAGACCTGGTGGCGGGCGTGCTGGACCGGCTGGCGGGAACGGCGTCGCAGAATCTGGCGAGCGAGGGATGGTATGTCGAGGCCGTCAAACAGGCGAATGGCACGCGCGGCGATCTGCGCATGGTGCTGAACCTGGAGAAGCTCGTTTCCACGCCCTACTTCCGCAGTTACTGGGTGCAGCGTAATGTAACCGAGATGAAGCAATACTCCTCGGCGGTAAGCGATTTGTACAGAAGCAGCCAGAGTTATCGCGAAGAGCGCGTGCTGGTGCGCCGTCCCGGAGTTCCTGCCGCTGCTCATGGCGATGTGCGGAGCTTGGCGGCGTTGGCGCCCAAGGATGCGGCCTTCTATGCGGCGCAAGCCTCGCCGGAGCCGGAGAGACTGCTTCGCAGCCTGCGCGACAATCTGCTGGAGGTGAAGCCGGAACAGCAGGCAGCCTCGTACACCACGGCTCCCGAGGCAGTTGTAGCGGAAAACGCCGGCAGCGCCACGCAGCTCGATACCACAATCGACACGGCTCCGGTTGCGGTCAAGCAGGTGGATGCATACGCGCCTCTGCTCGCGCTGCTCTCCGCACAGCAGCCGGATGCATCGCTGGAAGTCTATTCCACGCGCGCTCCACACGATGGCGTCTTTGTCTCGTTGCAGGCGGCGATGGTTATTAGCGCGGCGCAAGCCTGGGATGAGAGTGCTGTGCGCCAGGCGCTGACGCAGGCGCTGCAGCCGGGGCTGACCACCGGAAAGCTCGGCGTCAACTGGGAAAAGCGTTCGAGCGCCAGCGGCGAATATCTCGCGCTGGATGGCGCAGTTCCTCTTTACCTCGCGGTGAACGGCAAGCAAGTGCTGCTGGCCAACGATTCCGCGCTGATGGAGAAGCTGCTGGCGCTTCGCCAGAGCGCCGGCCCTGCCAGTGGAAAAGACAGCTTGACCTATGCGGCCCTCTTCCGGCACACGCAGGAGCAAGGCAACTTCAGGCGACTGATGGCGCAACTGGACCTGGCCGGGCATCGCGGAACGGTTGACCAGGCGGCAGCCTCCGGCGGTGAAGGCCCGGCATTCTTCTCCGGCAATGCGAGAAGCCTCAGCCGCGTTTTCTCCAGGCTGGAGTCGGAGCGCGTTGAAGAGCAGGATCAGGGCGACACAGTGACGCAGACGGTTACCTATCAATGGAGCCGCTGAGGCAGGAGCCGTTCCAGAGAGCAGCGGCAGCGCGCGTTGCACCTGCGGCCGCGCTGGCGGGATTGTTGCTCATTGTCTGCTGGCTTGCGTCGGCCCAGCAGGCAGCGGAGCCGCAACTCTTCTCCCAGTCAGCACAGGCGGTTCTGGAACGCGACTTCCCCAGTCCGGATCTCTCCTACCTGCTGCTGGACGGATCGGGCAAGGTGCTGGCCGAGCGATGGGCAACACAGCAAGCCGTCTCTCCCGGTTCCATGGTCAAGCCATTTCTGGCCCTCGCCTACGGGGAACAGCATGGCGGACGATTTCCCACGGTGCGCTGCCTGGGCACCGAGAGCCGCTGCTGGCTGCCTCGCGGGCACGGGAATCTTGTTTTGGAAGAGGCGATCGCGCAGTCCTGCAACGCTTATTTTCTGCAGCTGGCGGCGGGATTGGATCGCCAGCGCGCGGCGCAGACTCTTGCCCGCTATGGACTCTCGGGTCCCGCCGCGGATGCCTCCGCCGACAACCTGGCGGGACTGGGAGACGCGTGGAAAGAGACGCCGCTGGCCTGGGCCAGAGCCTACCTGCAACTGGTCAATGAACAGCAATCGCCTGTGCAGAGCAGGATTGTGAAGGGAATGCTCGACTCGGCAAAGCGCGGCACGGCACGCTCGGTGGATGCGGCGTTGGGCAGGAATGCGGCCCTCGCCAAGACCGGAACGGCAGCCTGCACGCACACGCCTCAAGGAGCAGCGGACGGCTTCACGGTCGTCCTGTACCCCGCCGCGCGGCCCCGGCTGCTGCTTTTGGTGCGCGTGCACGGTGTGACCGGCGCTGAGAGTACCAGGGTGGCCGGCGCAATGTTGCGCGCCCTGGGAGCGGGCGAGCGATGAGGCGTGCCATGATGCGCAGAATCCTACGCTGCTGCATGTGGACGGGAATGACCCTCCTGCTGCTGTCCGCCTCGTTCGCCACAGCGCAGCAGGAGATTCGTTTCAGTGTGCTGGGGCTCTTTCATCCTCGGGAGCTGGTTCTGCAACCGGAGGGTGGGCAAGTCCTCTCCGTTGCCTCGCAGGATGCGGCGAAGAACCCGGCAACAGTGCTCAACGGCGAAACGGGCCATCGTCAGATCGTCTTCCGCGCCGAGGGCGACCGTGTGGTAGCCGGCTCCCGCTCCGCCGACAGTTGGACGGCCGCCGCCCGGGATGGAGGTAACGTTGCCTTCCGGCTCTCGGTGCCGGGCAGAATTCATCGCGTCTATCGCGGCCGCCTGACGATTCAGGCCCGCAAAGGCACGCTGCTGGCCGTGGTAGCGATGGACCGGGAGACGGCAGTGGCCTCGATTGTGGCCGCGGAGATGGTCGAGAGCGCTCCCATGGAGGCGCTGAAGGCGCAGGCCGTGGCCACGCGCTCCTTTCTGACGGCTGGTCCCAGGCATTTGGACTTCGATTTCTGCGATACAACCCATTGCCAGTTCCTCAAGTCGCCGCCAGATTTGTCCAGCCGCGTCATGAGCGCCGTCGAGGCTACGCGCGGGCTGGTCCTCGCCTGGCACGGCAAGCCGCTGGCGGCCATGTACTCCAGCCGCTGCGGTGGCCAGACGCACAGCCTGCGCGACGTGGGAATGGAGCCTGGAGATGGATATCCTTACTATGCCGTGCAGTGCCAATGGTGCCGGCGGCATCCAGCCACCTGGCAACGCAGTATCGGCGCGAGCGGCGAGCCGCCCCAGCCGGGCGACGAGCGGAGACGGATTGCCGAGGCGCGGCAGTGGGGCTGGGGCGCAATCCCGGGGAGTGACTTTACGGCCACCGCGGACGGCGAGGGCTGGCGGTTGGAAGGCCACAGCGTAGGTCACGGCGTGGGCATGTGCCAGTTTGGCGCATCCGGCATGGCGCGAGCGGGCGCCGGATTTCGCGAGATTCTCTCCCACTACTACCCCAATACTGAGCTGATAACGCAGCCGTAAGCTCCGGCAGCTAAAGAGGTTGAAGTTCCGCGAGAATGTACTTAAATCGATTGAGTTGCCTACCGCAACAAATGCCATATAATGAAAACGCCACCCAACAGCGTCGAGGGAAATGACTGTGATCGAGAACTGTTTGAGCTTCTTTATGCCGCCAGTATCGCCCACCCTGCTGGCTTTCAGTGTTGCGCCCCTGGCGCATCTGCGTCCGCTGGACATCGCCGTGATCGCCATCTACTTTGCCATGGTGATCTGGATCGGCTTTTACCTCAAAGGCCGGGCGAACACCGGCGAAGAGTTCTTCATGGCCGGCCGCGAGATGACCGCGTGGATCGCGGGTTTGAGCTTTGTTTCGGCCAACCTGGGCTCGCTGGAGCTGATGGGCTGGGCCGGCTCGGCCTACCAGTACGGCATTCTGGCTACTCACTGGTACTGGATCGGCGCCATCCCCGCCATGCTCTTCCTGGGCCTGGTGATGATGCCCTTTTATTATGTCTCGAAGACGCACTCGGTCCCCGGCTACCTCTACTTGCGCTATGGCGAGCACGCTCGCGTCCTGGCCGCTATCTCCTTCGCCCTGGAGATGATCCTGATGAGCGGCGTGAACATGTTCGCCATGGCCGTGGTGATGAAGGTCGTCCTGGGCTGGAGTCTCACCTTCAGCATCGTGGTTTCGGCCTTCGCGGTTACGCTTTACGTTGCTCTCGGCGGTTTGCGCTCAGCCATCTTCAACGAGGTCTTGCAGTTCGTACTCATCTGGGGCGGGGCGCTGCTGGTCCCCATCCTGGGCATGATTCAAGCCGGCGGGGTGGAGGGCCTGAAGACCAAGATCATCGCCAACATGCACTCGGACAGCTACTTCCACCTATGGCGCGATACCGGCCACTTTGCCGCCAACCCCATGGGCGTGCACTGGACGGGGATCGTCTTCGGGTTGGGATTCGCAATCAGCTTCGGCTACTGGACCACGGACTTTTTGGTGGTGCAGCGAGTTCTAGCGGCGCATAACCTGAGGGCGGCGCGGATGGCTCCGATCATCGGATCATTCTTCAAGATGGCGGTTCCGTTTATCGTTATTCTGCCCGGCCTGCTGGGCCTGGTGGTTCTGCAGAACTCCGATGGCAGCCGCATGCAACTGATTCCCCAGGACACCTGGAAGGCCTGTGTCCCGATGTCCTCCGATTGCGCTGCGCAGTTGAAAGAGACATCGCTTTCACCGGAGGTGCAACAGGATGTGCTGGACCAAAAAGAGGGACCGCAGACGGATCTGCACAGCTATAACGAGGTGCTGCCTCTGATGATGGCTCGCTACCTGGGCCCCGGCCTGCTGGGTCTGGGCATTACCGCCCTGATTGCCGGCTTCATGAGCGGCATGGCAGGCAACATCAGCGCCTTCTCGACGGTGTGGACCTACGACCTCTACAAGCCGCTGATCAACAAGAAAGGCTCGGACAGCCACTATGTGATGGTGGGCCGGATTTCGATTGTCCTGGGTGTGCTGGTTTCCATCGGCGCCGGTTACCTGGTGCAGAAATCGCACGGCATTATGGACTACGTGCAGGCGCTGTTCAGCATTTTTATCGCGCCGCTGTTGGCCACCATTCTGCTGGGCATGTTCTGGAAGCGCGCCACCAGAATCGCGGGTTTCCTTGGCCTGCTGTTCGGCGTTGTCTTTTCGGCGAGCCTATTCGAATGGGTTCACCTCTATCCTGCCAAGCTGGCCTACGTGGCACTCTCGCCTGACGCCAAGCCGATGGCCGAAAATGTCTTCCGCGCGCTATGGGCCTGCCTGTTCACCGCTCTCGTGATCTTCGTGGTGAGCATGTTGACCAAACCCCGTCCGGCCGCGGAGCTGGAAGGCCTGGTCTATGGTGTGACCCCGCTGCCTAAGGAAGAGCCGGTTCCCTTCTACAAGAACGAATGGATGTGGGCCGGGCTGGTGGTGGTGATCTTCGCGGCGCTCAATATACTGTTCTGGTAGCAAGTTTTTTTGTTCTCCGGCGAGCGGAGAAAAGAGAGGATTTCAAAAGATGCACGGTTCCGGAATTCCAATTTGGTTCTTTATAGGCGTGTTGCTGGTCATCTATGGAGCGATGATTTTCGGCTATGGCGTTTATGAATGGCATACTGCGAGCTATCCAGTTGGAGTGCAATTGACTTACTTGCACACCCCGGTTTGGTGGGGCGGATTGCTGGCGGTTCTGGGGATGTTTTACGTGGTTAAGTTTCGTCCGGGACGCGCTTAGGTAGATTTGTGGCATCCCACCTTATGCACAAGAACAAAAGCGTGCCGAAGATGGAGTACCCGGCGTGAGCATTTGGCGAGTTCAACAAACGATTTCCAATGCCGGCAACGGCAACGATAAAGGAGCAGGAAAATGACAACACAGCGAAAAATGACGTTTGGCGTGGTGGTGGGCAATCGCGGGTTCTTTCCCGATCAACTGGCCAAAACCGGCCGCGAAGAGATCATCAAGGTTCTGGAAGCAGCCGGAGCGAAGGCCGTGGTGCTGAGCCCTGAGGAATCAAAGTACGGCGCGGTGGAATCCTATGCCGAGTCACAGAAGTGCGCCGCGCTCTTCAAGAAGCACGCGGAAGAGATTGACGGCATCATCATCACCCTGCCCAACTTCGGCGAGGAGCGCGGCATTGTGGACGCCATCCGCCTGTCCGGGCTGAAAGTCCCGGTGCTGGTGCAGGCCACGCCCGACCGCTCTGAGGATATGACCATCGCCGTGCGCCGCGACAGCTTCTGCGGCAAAATGAGCGCCTGTAACAACATGATGCAGTACGGCATTCCCTACTCGCTGACCACGCTGCATACAGAGTCGCTTGCCTCGCCGGAGTTCAAGGCGGATCTGGAATGGTTCTCGGCGGTCTGCCGCATCGTGAGGGGGCTCAAGAACCTGAAGATCGGCGCCATCGGCGCGCGTCCCGCGGCCTTCAACACGGTGCGCTATTCCGAGCGGATCATGGAGACCAACGGCATCTCGGTTGACACCATCGACCTCTCCGAGATCTTCGGGCGCATTAACAAGATGAAGGACAACGACGAAGCCGCGCAGGCCAAGCTGGCCGCCATCAAGAGCTATGTCACGACCAAGGGGATTTCGGATGCCGCTCTGATGAAGATGGCCAAGCTGGGCGCGGTGATCGACGGCTGGATGAAGCAGACCAACTGCACCATCAGCGCCGTGCAGTGCTGGACCTCGATGGAAGAGTTCTTCGGCGTGGTGCCCTGCACCGTCATGAGCATGATGAGCAATAACCTCATCCCTTCGGCCTGCGAGGTGGATGTGCCGGGCACCCTGAGCATGTATATGCTGGCGCTGGCCTCGGGCACACCCTCGGCGCTGCTCGACTGGAACAATAATTACGGCAACCATCCCAACAAGTGCGTCTGCTTCCACTGCTCCAACCTGCCCAAGCACTTCTTCAAGGATGTGCGCATGGATTACCAGGAGATCATTGCCGGCACGGTGGGCAAGGAGAATGCCTTCGGCACCTGCGTAGGCCGCGTGAAGGCTGGAGCGATGAGCTACGCGCGCTACTCCACCGACGACCGGCGCGGCGTGATTCGCGGCTACACCGGCGCGGGCAAGTTTACCGACGATCCGCTGGAAACCTTTGGCGGCGCGGGCGTGGCCGAGATTCCGCAGTTGCAGAAGCTGCTGAAGTACATTTGCCGCGAGGGCTTCGAACATCATGTGGCAGCCAATTTCAGCGATGTCTCCAAGGCAGTCCACGAGGCCACTACGCGCTATTTTGGGTGGGAGTCTTACTTCCACGGGCAGAACGAAGACTAAGAAGGAAAAGCAATGAATCGTTACACAATCGGCATCGACGTAGGAACGGGCGGCACGCGCGCGCTCATGGTGGACGAAAAGGGCACCCTGCTCGGCTCGGCAACACACGAGCACGCGCAATTTGCCTCGCCGCAGAATGGATGGGCGGAGCAGGATCCGCACGACTGGTGGAACGCATGCCAGAAGGCAATCGGCAAGCTGCTGCGGGAGACCGGCGTCTCCAAGAACGAAATCGCCGCGGTCGGCCTCGCTGGGCAGATGCACGGCGCGGTTCTGCTCGACGAGAAAGAAGAAGTCCTGCGGCCTGCGCTGATCTGGTGTGATCAGCGCACGGCGGAGGAGTGCCGCGTGCTCAATGAGACCATCGGCGAGCAGCGGCTGGTGGAGCTGACCTCCAATCCGGCCCTCCCCAACTTCACCCTGACCAAGCTGATGTGGGTTCGCACCCATGAGCCGGAGATCTGGAAGAAGTTCCGCTCCTTCCTTTTGCCCAAGGATTACGTCCGCCTGCAATTGACGGGCGTGCGGGCGATCGACGTCTCGGACGCATCCGGCACGCTGCTGCTGGATGTCGCGCATCGCCGCTGGTCAAAGGAGATGGTGAAGGCGACGGGGCTGGATGAACGTTGCCTGCCGGAAGTCTTCGAATCGCCGGAAATCGTAGGCAAAATCACGGCACGTGCGGCCCAAGCGACAGGTTTGGCCGAAGGCACGCCAGTGGTTGCCGGAGCCGGAGATCAGGCCGGGGGCGCCATCGGAATGGGCATTGTCAAGGCCGGCTGCGTGAGCGCGACGATTGGAACCTCAGGCGTGGTCTTCGCCGCGACGGATAAGCCGTTTCTCGATCCGCGCGGGCGCCTGCACACCTTCTGCCATGCCATTCCCAACCGATGGCATGTGATGGGCGTGACCCAGGCGGCGGGCCTTTCTCTGCGCTGGTTCCGCGACACCTTTGGAACCTCCGGCAAACCGGCCGGCGATCCCTACGACAGTCTTTCGCAAGAAGCCGCCGCGATTCCCGCAGGAGCCGACGGCGTATTGTGGGCGCCTTATCTGATGGGAGAGCGGACCCCGCATCTCGACTCGGATGTGCGCGGCGCGCTGCTTGGCCTGGCGGCCAGCCACGGGCGCGGGCATATCATTCGCGCCATCCTCGAAGGCGTGGCCTTCAGCCTGATGGATTCGTTGACCATCTTCGCCGAGATCGGCGTTCCGGTGAACGACATCCGCCTGGGTGGAGGCGGCGCGCGCTCGCCGCTGTGGCGCCAGATTCAGGCCGACGTTTACGCCAAGCCTGTCTCACTGCTAGCCGCGGAAGAGGGCTGCGCGTATGGCGCCGCGGTGCTTGCCGGAGTCGGTGCGGGCATATGGCCATCGGTGGATGAGGCCTGCGCGCAAATTGTGCGCATCGCCTCGGTCGTCAATCCGGTCAAGCAATCCTCAGATAAACTCCAGCAGCAGTACAAGCTATATCGCGCCATTTATCCGGCGCTCAAACAGATCAAATAAGCAAATTCAGCCGGCCGGTTTTTTCTTTGGCGGCCAGAGCGGAGAAGAAAGATGAGCACAGCACAGAAGAGTTCAAACGCAAGAACCTCGCAACCTGTTCAGGAAGAGATCAGGATCAAGAAGCAGCAACTGACCGAGTTCATGTCCAAACACAATCTTGCCGGAGTCTTGTTGAGCCTGCATGAGAATGTTTCCTGGGCCACGGCCGGCCAGGTGGACATGCGTGTCGGCATTCCCGCGCCCACGGGCAGCGCCGCCGTCTTTGTGCGCAAGGATGGAAACGGCTACTACATCACGACCAGGAATGAAGCGCCCCGGATGCACGATGAAGAGTTCGGCGGGTTGCCCTTTGAGCCGGTCATCCTGCCCTGGCAGGAGGCTGACTTTGTGAAAGCGGCGCGTGGACTGGCGGCCAAGGGAGCAATCGGCGCCGACACCCATGCCGCGAATTGCGAGTTCATCAGTCTAGCCGGGCTGCGCAGCCAGTTGCAGCCAACCGAGATCGAGCGGTATCGATTGCTGGGTGGCATGACGTCGCGAGCGGTCGAGGAAGTGGCTCTGCACCTTGAGCCAGGCATAACCGAAGAGGAGATAAGCGCCATGGCCTCTTCGCTGCTGATTCAGAAGGCCATTCTGCCTTCCGTGCTGCTCATGGCGGTGGATGACCGCATTCTCAAGTACAAGCACGCGTTGCCCAGGGGCAAGCGGCTGGAGCGTTACGGGATGGTGAATCTGTGCACGCGCAAGTGGGGGCTGGTCATCTCCATGACGCGCTTTGTTCATTTTGGCCCGTTACCGCAGAATCTTGCCAAGGGATTTGATGCAGCAGCCAGGGTCAATGCAGCCCTGCTGCACGCCACGCGCGCCGGGGCCACAGCGCGGCAATTATACGCGGTTGCCAAAGACGCCTATGCCGCGGCAGGGTTTCCGGGAGAAGAGGATTTGCATCACCAGGGCGGAGCCACCGGCTATGGGGAGAGAGAATGGATCGCGACGCCCAATGGCGCGGAGATCGTAGTGAACCGGCAGGCGTACGCGTGGAACCCTTCGGCGCAGGGCGGCAAGGTGGAAGACACCGTCTTGCTGCAAGACGGCGCGATCGAGTTTCTGACCGTAACAGAGAAATTTCCGGAAGTTGTCACCGTGGTGGGCGGCCAGAGCTACCGTACCGCGGGCGTGCTGCTCAAATAGCAAACGGCAATCGGGAGTACAGATCCGCGCCGTCGAGTGGATTGGCGTAGAATGGCAATTCTAGGATGGATGGAAATGAAAACTTTCGTTCGCGCACTTGCTCTGCTGTTTTTTACCATGGTGATTTTGATGAATAATCCTCTCGTTTCCGAAATCAACGCGCAGACACTCCCCGAGATTGGCGGGCAGAAGGTCATCGTTCTCACCCGCGCTGCCGCCAGCGCCACCAAGCCGGAGTTCACCAGCATCACCGTCGCGCCGGGCCGCGGCATGGAGATTCTGCAGATTACCGCCAACTTTCCCGGCAAGGGCAATGTAGATGTGCTGGCCTCGCCCGATTTGGCCGGCGCAAAAAAGATGCTCGACGAGGACGATGACGACTTCGGCGACCTCGGCTACCGTCTGGGCGCGGCCTTCCTGACACCCTATCCGAACCGGATTCGCGGCAAGCTCTCGGCCGACGGCAAGACGCTGACCACCGAGTGGCAGGGCCACACGCTGTCGTTGCCGGCCAACAACATCGGCAGGCAGCCCACCGCTGAGCGCCACGCCATGCACGGGCTGATCCTCAAGGCCAAGACCGATGAGGTCAGCGTGGATAAGGTTCAGGGTGGCGAAGAGGTCTCCGGCATCATCCGCGCCGGCGATTTTGGCGGCCATTGGCTCTCCAAAACCCAACTTGTGATCACCATCCGGCTGACCGCCAATGCTGTGGATGCAATCATCGAGGCGCGCAACGTGGGCAGCGAGGCCGAACCCATGGCCATCGCCTGGCATCCCTACTTCAACCTTCCCTCAGGCGACCGCACACAGGCCAGGGTGCTGATTCCGGGCGCCACGGTGGCCGAGCTGGACAACTACGACAACGTCTTCCCCACCGGCAAGCTGCTGCCCGTCGCGGGAACCAAGTACGACTTGAGCTACGTCAGCGGAACGGCTTTGGGAAAGAACTTCTACGACGATAACTGGAGCCATCTTGTGCGGGGAGCGGGCAAGGCAGTTACGGTTCGAGTCATCGACCCGGCCGCGCGCTATGGAATCAACATCGAGGGCCTGTCGCCGGAGATCAAGACCATCCAGATGTACGCACCGCCCACCAAGAACTTTGTGGCCATCGAGCACCAGTACAACTTCGCCGACCCCTTCGGCAAGGAGTGGGGCGGCATGGACACCGGCATGGTGACGCTGAAGCCGGGGCAGACAACCAAGTGGCACGTGCGGCTGAGCTTATTCGTGCCTTAAGGCGTTATTAGCTCCCCGTCTGCTGTCTGCCATTCGGAAGCTACCACGAATAAGGGATACATAATTGCAAGAGACAAATATTATCTATACGGAATAGTATGGATGTTCCCAAACTAGTGCCCGGCTGCGCGCCTTGAAAACTGGCGTTAGATGCGGAGATCGTTTATCTCCTGCCACATCGGCACGCTCTTCGCGTTGGCAGGCCGCACGGCGGAATAGCTGCTGGACGGGTAGTGAAGACGGGGAGGACATAGATTGCCCAAGGCGAAGATCAAAAGGCTGTATCTGATCCCGATTCTCTCCAAGGCTCTGGATGTAATCGAGCAACTGGAGCAGAACCATGCTCCTGTCACCCTGGAAGACGTCTATCAAAATACTCAGATATCCAAGACCAGCGTCTATCGCATCCTGAAGACGCTGGTGCATCGGGGCTATGTGGCCCAGTCGCAGGACGGCCAGTATCGCCTGGTTTCACGGCCGCGGCGGCTGCGCTTCGGCTTTGCCGCTTTGAGCGGCGAGATGCCCTTTTCGGTCGCCGTGACGCAAAGTGTAGTAGCGGCTGCGGCGGCATCGGGCGTCGAGTTGATCTTGCTAGATAACCGCTACGATCCCGACATTGCCATCCAGAACGCGGAAGAATTTGTGGCCAAGCAGGTAGACCTGGTGCTTGAGTTTCAGGTAGAGGAGGCCGTGGCCCCGCGCGTGGCTCATATCTTCAAAAAGGCCAGCATTCCCCTGGTCGCCATCGATGTGCCCCACCCCAATGCGACCTACTTCGGGGTCGATAACTTCGAAGTGGGCTATGAAGCCGGCATCCTGCTCGCCCAACACGCCCTGGTCAGGTGGAAGGAAAAAGCCGATTGGGTGTTGGGAGTGGGATTCGCTGAAGCAGGCAGTTTTGTACAGAGCCGCATCTCCGGCGCCTTCGACGGTATTCGCGAGCGGATCAGCTACATTCCTCCTGAGCGTTACGTGCAGATCGAGGGGCGAGGCATGCGCGAGCCCAGCCGCATTGCGATGACCAGGTTTCTCTCCGGTTACAACAGGGGAGAGCGCATTCTTATCGCCACGGCCACCGATTCCAGCGCGCTCGGCATTCTGGACGCCGCCCGCCAGCTTGGCATTGAGGCCGACATCGCCATCGCCGGGCAGGACTGCATCCCCGAAGTGCTCGAAGAGATGCGTTCGGGCAAGAGCGCGATTATCGGCTCGGTTTCGCATGAAGCCGAAAGTTACGGACCCCGCCTCATCCAGCTGGGCATTTCGCTGATGCGGGGCTACACCGTCCCTCCTTACAACTACGTGCACCACCGCGTGGTCACGCCGGAGACCCTGAGCGTGGAGGCATTTTCCACTGCGAACCTTCCAGGCTAGGCATTTGCGCCTTTCATGCGGAGTTGAAATCAAACTTTGACAAGGAAGCTTATTCAGCATAGATTTTTCTACAGGTACAAAGTTTCATATAGGAACCACTGTCTCAATTCAATCCAGACCATAAGAATGGATTCAGAGCAAATTGGGAAACCGGAGACTTAGTAATTCTTTTTGGAGAGTTCGCGAAAATTCCAAATCAGGAAGCATGATGAACGAAGCAGAAAGAATTGAGAAGACATCTCCCTGTTTTGTAGCGGCCGACCTGGGCGCAAGCAGCGGGCGCGTAATCGCCGCACAACTCCAAAAGGGATCTCTGAGCCTGCGTGAAGTCAGCAGGTTTTCCATCGCGTTTTCCAGGGACCAGCTAAGCGGATATTTGTGCTGGGGAATTGACGCGATCGAGGAAAGCGTCCGCAAGGGAATCGAAGATACCTCCCTGCTCGCGCCCATCGCCAGCATCGGCGTAGACAGTTGGGGCGTGGACTTCGTTCTGCTCGACGCGGAGTTGCGGCGCGTTGGCCAGGCGGTCTGCTATCGCGATGACCGGACAAAGGGGATGATCGAGCAGGTAACGGCCCGCATGCCGCGGGCTGAAATCTACCGGCGAACCGGCATTCAGTTTATGCCACTCAATACGATTTTTCAGCTGGCGGCAGTGGTTGCGCGGGAGCCCGAGTGGGTTGCCAAAACACGCCATCTGCTGATGATTCCCGACTACTTTCATTTCAAGCTATGCGGTGCAATCGCCAACGAATACACCGACGCCACGACCACGCAGCTTCTAAACCTGGATGGCGAGTGGGACCGGGATTTGTTTGAAGCCGTGGGCTTGAAGCAGATATGGATGAAACCTCCGGTGCCGGCAGGAACGGTTTTGGGAGAGGCGCGCTTCGGCAACCAGACCGCCAAGGTTGTGGCGGGGACAACCCATGACACCGCTTCGGCGGTTGTTGGAACTCCCTTTGAAGCCGGAACGGAAGCCTTCATCAGCTCGGGAACATGGTCCCTGATGGGCGTGGAGAGCTTGGTTCCGTATGCCTCGGAGCAAGCCATGAAGTGGAACTTCGCCAACGAAGGCGGCTTCGGACGCCGCTACCGCGTACTGAAAAACATTATGGGATTGTGGCTGCTGCAGCGTTTAACCCAAGAGTTTCAGACTCCCATCGACGATGTCCTGCTGAACGCCGTGGCGGAAGCCGCGCCATGGCGGTCGATTGTGAATCCCGACGATGCGCGCTTTCTGAATCCGGATTCGATGAAGCAGGCCATCGAGGGGTACTGCGAGGAAACCGCTCAACCAGCGCCCAAGACGCCCGCGCAATTTGGGCGCTGCGCCCTGGAGAGCCTGGCGCTTACTTATAGGCTGGTCAAGGAGCAATTGGAATCGTTGCGCGGCCAGAGCCTGACCAGAATCCGCATTGTGGGAGGCGGCAGCAAAAATCGCCTGCTTAATCAACTGTGCGCTAACGCCTGCCAGTTGCCGGTGAGCACCGGCCCGGTGGAAGCCTCCGCGCTGGGCAACATCTGCACGCAGATGATTGCCCTGGGCGAAATCCCCAGCCTCGATGCGGCGCGCACCGTAATCCGGCAGTCCTTCGAGATTAACGAGTATCGTCCGCTGGAGCCGATTCCGGACACCGTATGGAACAAGTTCAGCAATCTTTTGCGCCAGGACTAAGAAAGGATGTTCAGGAATGAATGTGACGAAGAAGGTTCAAACTGCCTACGATCTGGCCAGGGAACGTTACTCGGAGATTGGTGTGGATACCGAGAAGGTTCTTCCTCAACTTGAGCAGATTCCGATTTCTATTCAATGCTGGCAGGGAGACGATGTGCGCGGCTTTGAAAATCCCGAAGGCGAATTGACCGGCGGGATTCAAACCAGCGGCAACTATCCCGGACGGGCCCGGAGTGCCGACGAGCTGCGTTCCGACCTGGAAGTTGCCCTGGCGCAGATCCCGGGTAAAAAGCGGCTCAATCTTCATGCAATTTATCTCGAAACGGACAAGCCCGTGGAGCGGGACGTCATTGAGCCGAAGCATTTTGAAAAATGGGTGACGTGGGCCATGGCGCATGACCTGGGCCTGGACTTCAATCCCACCTGCTTCTCGCATCCGCTCAGCGAACGGGCGACGTTGACCCATCCGGATGTCGCGGTGCGCAGGTTCTGGATCAATCACTGCCTGGCCTGCCGTCGCATCAGCGAGTATTTCGGAGTTGAGCTGGGCACCCCGGCGGTGATGAACATTTGGATTCCGGATGGGGACAAGGATTTGCCCGCGGATCGCATTGGGCCGCGGAAAAGGTTGATCGAATCACTGGATGAAATCATTGCCGCTCCTCTTGGCAAGCATCATAAAATCGCCGTCGAGGGCAAGCTTTTCGGCATCGGTGCGGAGAGCTACACGGCTGGATCCAACGACTTCTATCTGGCGTATGCGGCTACGCGCAAGACTCTGCTCTGCCTGGATGCAGGGCACTTCCATCCCACCGAGAGCGTCGCCGACAAAATTTCCACGGCCCTTTGCTATCTGGACGAGATTCTGCTCCACGTTTCGCGGCCGGTGCGCTGGGACTCCGACCACGTGGTGCTTTTGGACGATCCCACGATGGCCATTGCGCAGGAGATCGTGCGAAGCGGAACCATCTCGCGGGTGAACATCGGCCTTGACTTTTTTGACGCCAGCATCAACCGCATCGCGGCCTGGGTTATCGGCGCGCGCAACATGCGCAAGGCGTTGCTGCTGGCGCTGCTGGAGCCGGCAGATAAGCAACTAGCCGCGGAAAAGAAATGGGACGGCACTGCCCGCATGGCCATCTTCGAGGAATCGAAATCGATGCCATGGTCCGCGGTGTGGGAGTATTACTGCGCCAGCCACGGGATTCCCGAGGGCATCGGATGGCTGGAGACGGTGCGCGGCTACGAAAAGGACACGTTGTCCAGGCGCGTAAGAGCAAGATGAGCAGTTTATCAATGCGCCGTTGTACCCAAGGCTTGTTGAAGATTCGGCACAACGCCGCTACATTCAGAGGTTGAGGTACAGGCGCTATGAATAAGAATATCTGCCGCGCCAGTGCGCGGCTTGCGCAAATCGTAGTTTGCCTCGGCGCGGGTTTTGTGATGTGCGCCCTTACAGCGGGGGCGCAGGCGTTGAGTCCGGCTGCCTTGCGCGTGGACGAAATGACCACGCCGCTGGGCATTGACGACACGCAGCCGCGCTTTTCATGGCAGTTGCGCGACAGCCGCGAGGGCGCGCGGCAAACGGCTTACCAATTGCTCGTAGCCTCACAACCGGAGCTGCTCGCCGCGGGCAAAGCGGACGTGTGGGATAGCGGACGCATAGCCAGCGGGCAGTCTGTTGAGGTTCAGTATGCCGGCCACGCGCTTGCTCCTTCGACGCGTTACTACTGGAAGGTCCTGGTTTGGGATCAGGCAGGCGAGGTTTGGGATCAGGCAGGCGAGCCTGTGCCCGAGAGCCCGGTCAGTTGGTGGGAAACAGGGCTGCTGAAGCAGCCTTGGCGCGCGCAGTGGATTGGCTATGAAACGTCTGAGGAGGCCGCAGTGCGCGAGGCTCCGGCGGCGTGGATTGCTTATCCCAATCATATTCAGATGCCAGCCGCCCAGGCTTTACCCGCCGGAAAACCCAGCGAATTGCACATTGCCTACCGGCAAACGGTGAACGTGACCAAGCCCGTGCTCCATGCCACGCTCTACGCAACCGCGCAGGATACTGTCTCGGCGTGGATGAATGGCGTGCAAGTGATGACGGCCAGCCCATATCCGCCCTGGAGACAATTTCCGTGGAAAAAGTTTGTGCGCGCGGATGTGACCGGAGCTCTGGCAACGGGCGCCAACACCATCGCCATCGAGCAGGTGCACTACGCTCAGCCCAGGGAACAGGCTGATGCGCCGCCCATGATCGCGACGCTGTTTGTCGAGTACACGGACGGAACCACGGAAGTTTTTGCGAGCGGGACGAGTTGGAAGAGTTCAGTTGAGGCCGGCTCCGGCTGGCAGCAGAAGAGCTTTGACGATGCGGGCTGGAAGAGCGCTGTCGTGTACAAGCAGGGGACGGGCAACGAGGCCTTGGGCCATCCCTGGATTCCCGACTCGGTGAAAATATTTCGGCGAGCATTTGAGGTGAAGCCCACGGTGAAATCGGCGCGGCTTTACACCACGGCTCTGGGCGCTTATGAAATGTTCATCAACGGACGGCGCGTGGGTGACCAGGTGCTGGCGCCGGGCTGGACCGACTATCGGCAGTTGCTCAGCTACCAAACCTATGACGTGACGGCGGAGTTAGCCCTCGGCAAATATGTACTGGTGGCGCTGCTGGCGCCGGGCTGGTACGAGACGCCGCTGGAGTGGTTCCAGCAGCCGAACAATTATGGTGACACGCCGCCAGCGCTGCTGGCGCAATTGCGCATTGAACACACCGATGGAAGCGTGGAGTGGGTGACGACGGACGCAAGCTGGCAGGCAAGCACCACGAGCATCCGGCACTCGGAGATCTACGACGGCGAGACACAGAACATGCGCCACACGTGGTTGGACCAGGATTCGTTAGTATTTCAGAGCTTGGAGAAAGTGATTTCGATTGATCCTCAGCCGATGGCGATTGAAGCACAGAATTATCCGCCCATTCGTGTGGAACGAACGCTTGAAGCCAAGTCGGTCATGAGCCCCTCTCCGGGAGTTTACGTCTACGACTTCGGGCAGAACTTTTCCGGCGTGGTGCGCCTGCGCGTGCAGGGACCGGCAGGAACGGACGTTCGCCTGCGCTATGCCGAAATCATCAACCGCGACGGAACCATCTATACAGACAACCTGCGTACCGCCAAGGCCACCGACCACTTCATTCTTAAAGGATATGATGTCGAGGAGTTCACTCCGCAATTCACCTTCCACGGCTTCCGTTACGCCGAGGTGACCGGGCTGACGACAGCGCCGGGTAAAGATGCAGTAACGGCGAAAGTCATTCACACCGACGCGCCGTTCACAGTGAAGCTTGAGACCGGCAGCGCGCTCATCAACCAGCTGTGGAGCAACATTCTCTGGGGCCAGAAGTCGAACTTTGTAGGCGTACCGACGGATTGCCCGCAGCGCGATGAGCGGCTGGGATGGATGGGCGATGCGCAGGTCTTCTGGCGCGCGGCCAGCTACAACATGGACCTGGCAGCCTTCTCGCGCAAGTTCGCCGCGGATATGCGCGGCACGCAGGTAGGTACGCCATACTACGGCATCTACTCGCCAGGAACCGTCACGCCGAATGCGGGCTACGCCCCGGGGTGGAGCGACGCCGGCGTGATTATTCCCTGGACCTCGTGGCTGCAGACCGGCGACAAGAGCATCATTGAAGAAAACTGGGCGGCGATGGAAAAGTATCTGGATGCTATCGATGCCGCCAACCCAGATGGATTGCGGCGCAATGAATACGGAATCCCCTTCGGCGACTGGCTCTCACCCGAGGGCAGGACCAATATCGTGCTCATCGCCACTGCTTACTGGGCCTATGATGCAACATTGATGCGCGAGATGGCGCATGCGACCGGCCGCGCACAGGACGAGGAGAAGTACCGGCAACTCTTCGAAAAGATTCGCGCCACATTTGAGAAGCAGTTTGTGCGCGAGGACGGCTTTGTGGCCGGGGCCGACAACAGCGCGTCGCCCTTTGGTGCCATCAACAATCCAAATGCCAAGAGCAAGGGTGGAGACACGCAGACCGGCTACGTGCTGGCGCTGCACATGAATCTGCTTCCGCAGGAACTACGCGCCGCGGCGGCGAAGAAGCTGGTGGACAAAATCAAGGCCAATCACGAGCTGCTGGCGACAGGTTTTCTCGGCACTCCGTATCTGCTGGAGGAGCTGACCAAGGCCGGCTATCCCGAGCTTGCCTATAAGCTGCTGCTCAACACCGAATATCCCTCCTGGGGTTACATGGTGGAACATGGCGCTACGACCATGTGGGAGCGCTGGAACGGCGACCAGATGATGGCCGACCCGGGCATGAACTCCTTCAACCACTATGCCTATGGCGCGGTGGCCGACTGGATTTACCGTTATGCCGCGGGCATCGATGCCACGCCGCTCGACGCCGGCTTCCACACTATCATTCTGCATCCGGTCTTCGATCGGCGACTCGGCAGCCTGGATCTGCGCTACCAGTCCGCCTACGGCGAAATTCACTCCAGCTGGAGCGTGGACGGCGACAAGGCGCACTGGACGGTGACTATTCCGCCCAACGCCAACGGCTGGCTGCATCTCTCTGAAGCAGAGGCCGCAAACTACACGCTGAATGGAAAGCCGCTGGCAAAGCCATCCGAGAAGGAGGGCAAGACAGGCTACGAACTTGCGGCAGGCACGTATAGCTTTGAGGTGACGGGCGTCAAGTAAACGGTAGTTTGAATTTGATGTAAGTACGACCCTTACCGCGATCCCAGATAATTTCCGTAGCCCACAATGATTGTGGAGCCGATCAGTGTGACCAGCGTCAGAGCCACCAGCACTTTGGTCTTGCGGCTGACTCCGTGCCACTCCTTGAGCGCGATGCCCCACAGCGTACTGAAGATGATTATGCTGGCCATCAGCAGCGTCCAACTAGAGAATTTGTAGCGGCCCATCTGCGACTCGCCCATGGTGTAAAAAAAGAACTGCATATACCATGTAGCGCCGGCCAGGAAGGAGAAAAAGTAGTTGCCGATCATCGACGGGGAGTTGCCTGTCGCAGCCGCGCCCGTGGGAATCTTCAGGTACTCGCCATAGCTGCGGTTTCGTGCGTTGAGGATGGCGCACCAGATGAAGTTGGTGGTAAAGCCGCCCAGCAGCACCACGACCAGCACCGGAAGCCCCTGCCATAGCGCGCTGCCTCCGCTGGCCACCGCGAAGGCCTTGATGGGATTGCCCGCATCCAGTCCAAAGGCAAAGCAGGCGCTCATCACGCCAGCGAATACTCCCAGAAAAAGCCCCAGCTTGAGGTTGAACTCTTTTATACTGGCCTGCTTGGACTCGGCGGAGAGTTCGTTTTCCTTGGAGATGCCGGCCATTCCGGCAAAGATGATGCCCACGACGCAAACGGCGATGCCCGCCAGCGTCACGATGCCTGAGCGCTGCGTGAGCAGTTCACCGAACTTGCCGTGAAAGATGGGCGGAATCAGCGTGCCGAAGACCGCGCAGTTGCCCATGCACAGGGCCATGCCCAGCGACATGCCCAGGTAGCGCACGGCCAGCCCGAAGGTCAGGCCGCCGATTCCCCACAGCACGCCGAAGAAGTAGGTCCAGAGAAGGACCGAAGGCGATACCCCATGCAGAACGCCCGGCAGATCGGGCGTCAGCAGCCAGGCAAAGAACCACGGCGCGATGATCCAGCTCATCACGCCGCCCACCAGCCAATAGGTCTCCCACGACCAGCCGCGCACCTTGCGAAATGGAACGTAGAAACTGGCCGAGGCCACGCCTCCCAGCCAGCATAGAAAGACTCCCAACAACGGATTTGCGCTCATCATCCCGCCTCTGCACTCCCCATGAGTTCGCGTCGGCTTTGCGCCGGACGTTCATACAAGAATTGATTTCATATCTGAGGTAAAGTAAACAGGCGCATGTGGACTTGTCAAAGACGAAGCCGCGAAACTGCTTTGAGTCGTATTTATTACACTAGATTACAATAAACATTTCATCTCTGTGTCGAATACGATGGGGATGCTTTTTTGTTGCTGTTTTGCTGGCATTGAGTCAACCATGCGCGCTTCGCTTTTTATCACCTGCTATAACGACGCGCTCTTTCCGGAGACCGGCCGCGCCGTGGTCCGTCTGCTGGAGCGGCTGGGCGTAACGCTCGACTTCCATCCCAGGCAGACCTGCTGCGGACAGATGCATGCCAACACCGGCTTTCGCGGAGAAGCCTTCTCCCAGGCCAAGCACTTTGTCCGCCTCTATCAGGATGCCGAAAACGTTGTCATTCCCTCCTCTTCTTGCGTGGCCATGATCCGCGATCAGTATCCCGGCCTCTTCGAAGAGCTGGGAAACGAATCCCTACGTAAGGAGTTCGCGGCTCTCGTGCCCCGGGTCTACGAGTTGAGCGAGTTCCTCATCGATCGGCTGGGCGTGGAGGATGTAGGAGCAACCTTTACCCATCGCGTCGTATACCACGCTAGTTGCCACGGCGTCCGCGCGCTGCACCTGGGCGACCGGCCCTACAAACTGATGGCCAAGGTGCGCGGCCTCGATCTTGCCACCCTCCCCAACGTGGACCGCTGCTGCGGCTTCGGCGGTACGTTCTCGATAAAAAACGCCGAAGTCTCCTCGGCCATGCTGACCGTGAAGCTCCAGGATGTGCTCTCCACCCGCGCCGAGTACTGCACCGCGCTCGACAACAGTTGTCTCATGCATCTGGGCGGGGCCATGCACCGCGAGTACGCTGGCATGAAGACCATTCATCTGGCGCAGATTCTGGCCAGCACGGAAGCAGATGGTCAGGCGGAGGCCACGCTATGAGCCACGCCGGCCCCGGACGCGTCTGTCTTGACCCTCGCTTCGCTCCGCCCTTTCCACAGGCCGCCGAGCAAATGCTGCGCAACCCGCAACTGCGCAAGAATGTGGCCCACGCTATCGACGTCATCCAGGCCAAGCGCGGCAAGCTGGTGGTTGAAAAGACGGATTGGCAGGAGCTACGCTCGGCGGCCTCGGGGATCCGCTTCCACGTGCTCAACAATCTGGGCGCATATCTCGAGCAGTTCGAAGCCCGCTGCACCGCTGCCGGAGGACACGTACACTGGGCCGCCGACGCCGCTGAAGCTCGCCAGATTATTCTCGACCTGCTCCGAAAGGAAAACGCTACCGAGGTCATCAAGATCAAGACCATGACCTCAGCCGAGATTCAGTTGAATCCCTTTCTGCAGGCTGCGGGCGTCAGCGTCTACGAGACCGATCTAGCGGAAATCATCCTGCAACTGGGCGAGGAAGAACCCTCCCACATCGTCGTTCCCGCGCTGCACATCAATCGCAGCCAGGTGCGCGAGATTTTTGCCCGCGCCATGGGCCTCAAGAACCTCTCCGACGATCCCAGGGAGCTGACCAACGCCGCCCGCAACTATCTCCGCCAAAAGTTTTTGACCGTCCCCACGGCCATCAGCGGCGCCAACTTCCTCGTTGCTGAAACCGGCACGGTCGCAGTGGTTGAGTCCGAGGGCAACGGCCGCATGTGCCTCACTCTGCCGCGCACACTGATTACCCTGGCGGGAATTGAGAAGGTGCTGCCCCGCTTCCAGGATCTCGAGGTCATGCTCCAGATCCTGGCTCGTTCCGCTGTCGGTGAGCGCATGAACCCCTACACCTCGCTGTGGTCCGGCGTCACGCCCGGCGACGGCCCGCAAAACTTCCACGTTGTCCTGCTCGATAATGGCCGCTCGTCAATCCTCGCCAAAACCAAGGAACGGCAGACGCTGAAGTGCATTCGTTGTGCGGCCTGCATGAACACCTGCCCGGTCTATCGCCAAACCGGCGGCCACGCCTACGGCTCGGTCTATCCCGGCCCCATCGGCGCCATCCTCACCCCGCAACTCATGCAGATGAAGCACGCCCAGTCGCTGCCCTACGCCTCTTCGCTGTGCGGCGCATGCTACGAGGTCTGCCCGGTCAAGATCAATATTCCCGAGGTGCTGCTCGAACTGCGTGCGCAGGTCGTAAACCAGGAGCGCCGTCAGGCCGGCCGTTTCTTCGATCTCATGTATCTCGGCCTGCGCATGGCCAACCTTATCTTTGCCACCGCGTGGGGCTTCCATGCGGCGCAGCGGATGGGACGCATCGGCTCGCACTTCTTCACCCGCAAGGACGGATGGATTCATGCGCTGCCCAGCCTGGGCGCAAAGTGGACCCAGACCCGCGATCTGCGCGGCCTGCCCAAACAAACCTTTCACCAGTGGTGGGCCGAGCGCGCCAAGGGGGAAAAATGAAGCAGCCCGTCCAATCCCGGCGACGTATTCTCGACCGCATCCGCGCGGCTACCCCCTCCGCCGCCAAAGACGCCTCGCAGCTTGCCGCTGCTTATGCGGCTCTGCCCCGCGCGTATATCCGCCGTGGCTCGCTTTCCGCACAAGCCCGCGTTGTGCTGATGATTCAGCGCCTGCGCGAGTACGACGCCGAGGTGGTCGAATGCACGCCCACCGAGCTGCCCGGCGCGATTACGACCCAGCTTGAGGCCAGCGGCCGGCATCTATTTGTTGCGCCGTCCGGAGCTCCGTTCGATTGGATGGTCGCATCTGCGTGGAAGATCACCGGATTGGAATGGACCATTGACCACGGCCTTCCCATCGACGAGCACGAGATTGAACGCGCCGATGGCGTGGTCACCGCCGCCACATGCGGCATCGCGGATTCGGGCACCATCGTGCTTCACCACTCAGCCACCGAAGGCCGCCGTGTGCTGACCCTCCTGCCCAATTATTATCTCTGCATCCTGCGCGCCAGCCAGATTGTGGAAACGCTGCCCGAGTACTTCAGCCGCTGCCAGCAGCCGCCTGCTTTTCACCCCAGCGACGAAGACCTGTCGCTGGGGACCCCGACTCTCGCTACTTACATCTCCGGGCCCAGCGCCACTGCTGACATTGAAATGACGCGCATTAAGGGCGTGCATGGGCCGCGCATTCTGATGGTGATTGTGGTGCGGGACGACAAGTAGACCTGCGCTCAATTCAACTGCATCAGCCTTAGCCCCAGCCGCCGCCACCCGGCGTCTCAATGCGCAGTAGATCTCCCTTCGAGAGTTGCCGGCTGCATTTTCCAGCTAGCTCAATCTCCTCAGCGGTTCCAGACCGTGTAACCCACGCACCGCCCGCGTCGAGTTGCAACTGAACGCCGGTCAGATAGATATTCATCTTCATCACGGCGAGCAGCCTGCAATGTGCCTTAAACACTGTCTCGTCAATATGTTTGAGCACAAAAGGCTTTCGCTAACTCAGGCTTCACGAAGAATGCAGGTAGTGTCCGAAGGGCTTGAGTGCAACATTGCCTCCTTCCAACTTGCTGCGTATGGCCTTGATCATTTCGAAGGCTCCGGTGGAATCGCCATGGACACAGATGGTTTGGGCCTTGAGGGGTATTTTAGTTCCATCAATGGCGACAACAATCTTTTCCCTGACCATGTTCAGCACCCTCTGCGCGATGACCTCGGGATCATGGAGAACCGCTCCCTCACTGCCGCGCGGCGCCAGCTTCCCCTCATGGGTGTATGCGCGATCGGCAAAAACCTCTTCGACATAGGGCACGCCTACCTGTTGAGCCGCCGTAACCATGGTGGAGTTGCTCAGGCAGACCATGGTCAGTTCCGCATCCACAGCCTTGATAGCCTGCGCAATGGCCGTCGCCACGGAATGATTATCCACAGCCTTGTTGTACAGTGCCCCGTGCGCCTTGACATGCTGCAGCCGCACTCCTTCACGCCGGCAGAAAGCCGCCAGTGCTCCAATCTGATAGGTCACATCGGCCGAAATCTCATCCAGAGTGGCATCCATTGCCCGGCGTCCGAATCCAACCAGGTCGGGATAGGAAGGATGTGCTCCGATGGCGACGCCGTGCCGGGCGGCAAGTTTGACCGTCTTCCACATGTTCACCGGGTCCGATGCGTGAAAGCCGCAGGCAATATTTGCCGAGGTAATGTACGGCATCACCTGTTCGTCATCGCCAATTTTATAGACACTAAAACCCTCTCCCATATCGCAGTTCAAATCAATCGATAACATGGCTCAATCCCCCATTCGTTGTAATCGTTCGTAATGCGCTTATCAGCGCCGCTCAAATAGGCTCGTTGATTTTCTTTAGCGACGCGCGGGACGCCATTTCGTAGCACTTCTTTTCAGTCATCAATGCCGCTATGGCTTCTGCATCGCTGCATGAAACAAAACGTACCGTGTCGTCGGCCTTCGCTTGCGCCAATTTCGCCAAATCAGAACCGATGACCGTCGCAATCTTGGCGTATCCTCCCGTGGTCTGGCAGTCGGCCATCATGATGATGGGCATTCCGCTGCCCGGGATCTGGACCGCTCCGGGACACAGCGCGTCCGAAACGATATCCGCTCCGGTTTTGTGCGCGACCATTGGTCCTTCCAGCAGATATGCCATTCGGTCGTTGCGGGTGGAGACGGTGTAAGCTTCGTTGAGGAAGGTGGCGATTCCATATTCGGTAAAAAGATCATCCTGAGGCCCCAGGATGACCCGCAGTTGCAGTTCGTTCGCGTATCCTGGCGCGAGCGAGTACGCCAGTTCGTTCAATTCCCGTGGCAAGGCTTCGGTCCGCGCAACCTCCAGCACATCCTCGGGCTGCAAGGCGCGCCCTTCAATCCCGCCGAGTTTAGCCCGCAGATAGGTGGATCGGCTCCCCATGGCTTGCGGCACAGCGATTCCTCCGCGAAAAGCGAGGTAGCTTCGGCAGCCGGATACGGCATTGCCGAAGACAAGCTCGCTATGGGCGGGAACATGGGAGCCCGACCAGTTCTTGATCTTCACTCCGTTCAGCTTCCCCTGCATGTCGGCGCCGCAAACCGCAACGTATGCTTCATGGGAGAACCGGAAGCGCCCGCCGCATATCGTCATTTCTACAACCGCCGCGTTACGGCTGTTTCCGGCCAGGATGTTGGCCATGGTGAACGCATATCTGTCCATGACGCCGGAGATCGGCATGCCAAAGGCGCGATATCCGGTGCGGCCCATGTCCTGAATGGTGCTCAGGGTTCCCGGATCTATTACGGTGCATGCCATCAGGCCCCTGCTCTTGCGACATTGCGTACAACCGGAGCATAGTTCCCACAAGCAACCTGTTCCTTTAGGGCGCCATACTCCTCTGCTGTTATTGCGGCAAACTGCAGAGTATCCCCCGCGGAGAAAAGAAACTGACTTTGGGCCGAAGGATTGAAAACCATCACAGGGGTGCGTCCAATCAACTGCCATCCTCCGGGACTTTCAATCGGATAAATTCCGGTCTGCTGGCCGGCGATTCCCACCGAACCGGCGGGGATTTTGACCCGTGGCGTCTTGAGCCTGGGAGTGGCAATCCGCTCCGGCATTCCGCCCAGATACGGAAAGCCTGGAGTGAATCCGAGCATGTAAACCAGGTACGGCGTCGATGTATGGATGGCTATGACATCATCTTCCGTCATACTATTGTGCCGGGCCACAAATACGAGATCCGGACCGAACTCGCCACCGTAGCTTACCGGTATCGTGATGATCCTCGTCGTGTCACTGGTGGCGGCAACGGTTTCAAGGCTGGTCAGATACCGCGCAATCTTCTCCTGCAGGTTTTCCCTGCCGATGACAAGCGGATCGAAATAGACCATCAGGGAGCGATAGGTCGGCACCACCTCCAGGATCTGCTCCGGCATTTTATCTATGAGTATTTTGGCAAGCCGATGAACCTGCGCATTGACCGCCGGATCGATCTCTGTTCCGAACTCGACCACCAGCCCCTGCTCACCGGCTTTCAACATGCGAATTTTCCGCATAGGGCACGGGATCGCGTCCTCTTCCAGGACTTCGACTTCAGCCTCGTACGTCTTTCCGTCCATTGAAATCTTGAGCCTCAAGTTACCAGTTCCTTCCCTCAAGAGGCTTTCCCGGAACCGTGGTAAACAGCTTCACCACCTGGAGCCGCCCATCCTCCAGATAGACGCAGTCGGTAAAAGTTCCGCCGGTATCGATCGCTACGCGCAAGCCGCCTCTCTCTCGTATCCTAAAACTCTAAAGCATCGGGGGCGCTTTTTGAACGGAATCATCAGCTGGCTGGCCGAAGCCTCGACGGAGCAGAAGCGCACCCTGCTGGCGGCGTCCCTTGGCTGGATGCTCGACAGCATGGACGTGATGCTCTATGCGCTGGTGCTCGGACAGGTGCAGCACGAGATGCATCTCTCCGCGGCGGTCAGCGGGGCCATGATGTCGGCCGCGCTGGTTGCCGCGGCTGTTGGCGGTATGGTCTTCGGCCCCTTTGCCGACCGCTATGGCCGTGTCCGCGCGCTTTCTCTCAGCATCTGCGTCTACTCAGTTTCTACGGCCCTGTGCGGCTTCACGCATTCTGCCTGGCAGCTTATGCTTTGCCAGATGTTGCTGGGACTTGGCATGGGCGGCGAATGGGCCTCCGGCGCTGCACTGGTGGCAGAGACCTGGCCTGCCCGACATCGCGGCAAAGCGCTCGCCTTAGTGCAAAGTTCCTGGGCGGTGGGCTATGCGCTGGGCGCGGGCATCGTTGCGCTCATCATGCCGCACTTCGGTTGGCGCGCCGTCTTTTTTGTCGGTATCGCTCCGGCGCTCGTCGCTCTCTGGTTGCAGCGCAACCTGCGCGAGCCGGAAACCTGGAAGCAGGAACTCACGCGCAAGCTCCCGCTGGGCCAGCTCTTCCACGGCTCGCTGGGCCGGTCGGTGCTCATTTGCGCCACCATGAACGCCGCCACGCTCTTTGCCTGGTGGGGGCTCTTCACCTGGGTGCCTCGCTATCTCTCCATGCCCGTAGCTCAGGGAGGCCGCGGCATGAGCATTGTCCAAACTTCGATGTGGACCATCGTCATGCAGGTGGGCACGTTTCTTGGCTACGTTACCTTCGGCTTCCTGGCCGACCGCTTCAGCCGCAAGTACACCTACATCGGCTTTCTTCTCATGGCCGCCGCGCTGGTGCCGGTCTTTGCCTCGGTCCGCAATCCTGTTGCACTGTTGCTCGTCGGCCCGCTGGTCGGCTTCTTCGGCACCGGCTACTTCAGCGGCTTCAGCGTCATCGCCAGCGAACTTTTCCCCACTTCCCTGCGTGGCACTGCCATGGGATTCGTCTATAACATCGGCCGCGTAGCCAGCGCCGCCGCGCCTTACGTCATCGGCCGTATATCCGAGTACGGCGGGCTGGCTTCCGCGCTGTATATCACCTCGGCGGCCTTTCTGCTCGCCGCCCTCATCGCTGCTGCTCTCCGTCTTTCGCCGGTCGCGAGCGATAACGGACAATCCGGGAGTTGGCCGAAGGGCTAACAGGAATCTCTGCTGAATTTTCAGGAGTGGAATAAAGAAATAATTGATTTTATGGTGGACGCGGCAGGAATCGAACCTGCAACCTGTCGGTTAAGAGCCGAATGCTCTGCCAGTTGAGCTACGCGTCCAAGCCACCAGAATACCGTGCGGCGGAATGATTTTCACACGGTTCATACAGAAAGAAATTTCTACTGCTATCTGAAAAATATAGCACAGCAGCGGGGCTTGCTCAAAACGCGAAAAGTGGAAGAACGGGCGCCCTAGAAGGTGAAGGCCAGGCCGGCGCGGATGCTGCGCTGCTCCTGAGCGAAGATCAGCAGCGAGCCATCGCTCAACAGATACGGGCGGTAACCCTGAGCCATCAGATTGCCCACATCGAACAGCGCCTCAAAGTCCCCGCAGCCATTGCGGCAAAGATGAATGGGCTGGCGCAGGTGCAGGTTCAGCCAGGGAGCGGCGGCGTCCACGGCAAAAGGAGCAACCTGGGTGACGGTATCTTCCGGCTGCCAGCGATAGCTGGCCCTCCAGCGGGTTTTGGTGCCTTCGAGTGTGCCGGAGAGCGTGAGCGCGTACGTCTGTGCGCGGCGGGGATAGGCGCTGGCAAACACCTGGGCAAGGGATGCGGATTGAGGCGATGAAGGCACGGCAGCCAGCACCAATGTGTTGCCATTGGCATAGCTGAGGAGGAGATGATTGTTTCCGGGCAGCTGCCGCTCAACAGTTGCTTCCACTCCCGTAGTGGTAAACCTGGGGCCGGCAGCGCGGATCAGGCCGCTGGCGGGATCCAAAAGCACTCCGGCGGAGGAGGAATTGCCCGCCGCAAAGTGGCTCATGGCTTCAATGATCGGGTTGTCGATTCGGTCGGCAAATACCACAACAGCAACGCCTGACCGATCGGTTTGCCGCTCCCAGCCGAGTTCCTGGTGCAACCCGTGCTCGATGGCCAGTTTGCCGTTGCGTGCTGAGAGGACGGGCAGCCACGAGCGGGCTTCGCTATCATCAGCATCCGGCGCTCCGGGCAGCAACGTTGTCATGCGATAGCGAACTGCGGAGTTATCTTTCCGCCAGCCGGCGGAGGCAAATGGCAGCATGGCTGTCACGGTCTGCGGTGAAATCGAGGATAGCCGGGCCAGCACTTGGCTGGAGCCCGCCTCGCCTTCAAATTCGTCGCCGAGGCGTATTGTCTCCCAACTGCGGACAGCCGCTTCATCCAGCCCCTTGGCGTCGTCAGCAGTCACCTCCGGATGGATCGCGACGGCCGCCACCGACTGCACGGAGCCGGCGAAGCCCAGGTCCTGCTGGAAACCGAGCATGGACTCCATGTCGGCAGCGGTGCCGGGAGCAAAATCAACGCGGGCCAGCAGCTCGCGGCTGTTGGAAGGCGTATCTTCAACAGCCGCCGAGATCCGCTCTCCGCTCTCGTTGAAGGCGCCCTCCTGGCCTGTGGCCACCAGGCGCGCCTTCAAACGGGGATGCATGCCGGAACCGTCGTCTACAACCACCAGCGGACCGTCTTCCAGCCAGCGTAGCAGGGGGCGGTTGGCCGCCGAGCGCAGCGTCCAGGCCCAATCATCCTTCTGGGTATTGCGCGAGCGCGGCTCTGCCGGCAGCCATTGCATCGCCTCGTACAGGCTGTTCAGCGTAAGGTTGACGACCGTATTGGCGCGGATGCGCACATTCTCGCGCAGCGAAGGCAGAAACCAGGCGCCCATGGCCTTGACCGAATAACGGCCCGGCAGAATCGATGAGATAAGATAGCGGCCGTTCGAGTCAGTGTAGACGCTGGAGACGACAGTCAGATCGGAGCGCAGCAACTGCACCTGGGCGCCAATCTGAGGAATGCCGGCAGAATCACACACGATTCCGGATACAGACCCCGAAACAGGCCCAGAGGCAGCTCCGCTTAATTGCCTGTTGCCCAAGGCAATCAGCACCGCAAACACAACGAGATGTGCCCTGCGCGTCATCGCAAATCTGGGTGACCTGATCGCGCCGCTGGCAATTTGACTGCAATCAAACCCGCACGGACATCCGGATCTTGCGTCCGCTAGTCCTGCTGTACGGGTTACATCCATTATTCAACGATAAAAGGCGCCGATTGCGCAATCTCTTGTTTTGAGAGTGCGTCATTGATTTTAATCGTCACCTTGTACTTGCCTGGTTCGAGTCCGGCTATGGGCAAGGTTTTCTCCACCGTCATCTGGTCGCTATGCGAGCCTAACTCCTTTGAATCCAGCTGTTTTTCAAAAATCACCGTGTCCGTGGCGGGGGCGATGGCCGTGGCTGTGCCGGTCTTGACAATCTGGTAGGTTACCGTGGCCTGGTTACTCTTGGTTGTCTCATCGACTTTCAGGTTATAAACCTGCATCCAGAAGTTCAACTGCTGATCACGGTGGAACTTAGCCGGGGGATTCGGATTGGCCGGGGTGGCGCTGCTTACGCGAGGCCGGATATATGTGTTGCCGATAACGAAGTTGCCGCTGCCAATCGAGTGAGAATCGACCGTGTTCATCTGGTCGGCCAGAATCAGCGAGGAGGTGCCCAGGTTTTCGTCGTGATACGTCGGCACTTCGAGACTGCGGCCGTAAAAACCCATATGCTCGGGATTGTTCACGTCCTTGACGGCAATATCCAGGCGGTAGAGCCCGGGTAAAAGTGGCAGCGCCTTCCAGTAAACCGACTGGCGGTCGAGGCTTTTTTCCAGCAGCTCGGCCGGCTGCGTGACCTCAACCGTGTCCTCAAAGGTCTGTACCGTCTTGTGGGTGAGGGTGGTGACCTTGCCCAGGATGTTGACCACGCCCTTGGCCACGCCACTCTTGGTTAAAAAGGTGATGTCGCGGTTCTTCATCTGTATCGTAATCGGAACCAGATCCGTGCTTTCTGTCACCTTGATGAAGTCGGTGCGGACGTCAAAGGGAAAGACCGGGCCGGAGAGCAGTTTGTGCTCGGACATAAATGCATCAAGGTCCGTGAACTTGATCGGGGGCGGCGTAAAAATCTTGGCGGCCAGCTCGATGCGGTCAAACTCCTTGGACTGTTGCACATTCGACCCCGGGCCTGTGCCCAAGCTTTCAACCCCGTTCTCGAAGCGCTTAGCCTTGGAGCTCTTGTTCCTTTCCTCCCACATGGTCAGGCCGGCGCCGGGGACGTGCAATAGAGCATCCTTCTCGCCGCGGTCAATGGTGAAGTGGAAGTCGCCGCACATGCAGGAATCGACAAACTCCAGGTCAATGTTCTCGCCGATGCCCTCCAGGTACCGGTAATGCCAGGTCTCAAAGGGGAAGGTGGTGGTTGAGCCGCCGCCTTCATCAAAAGGCCGCTCGTACTGTCCTCCAGCGGGGTGCGAATCAATCTCATCGGGTTTGCCCCAGGCGATGTAGATGCGTCCGCGGTCGGTCTTCCAACCGGGCTTGCCGGCCGCAAAGTGCTCGTTGGCGTAGGCAATGCGACGGTAATGCTCTTCGCGGAATTCGTTATCCGGCGAATCCGGATCGGGGTTGCGCCGCAGCCAGAACTGCTCGATAAAAGCATCGCGCTCCTCGTCGTTGCTGAGCGTCCGGAACGCCTTGCGCTCCTCATCGGAGATGATGTAGGCCACGTCTTGTTCCAGCCACGTTTTGTAGGCTCCCTTGAGTTCCTGTTTGACCGCCTTCTGCGCGGCAAGCCTCTCCTTATCAGAGCGTTCCCGATTGAGAGGGTCTACTTCCTGATTCTGAGTATTGGATGGCTGCGCCTGGGCCGGCGGGTTGCCCGTCTGCTGGGCGGCAACTGTGGCGGCGGGAAGATAATACAGGCCGCATCCCAACGCGGCAAAGAGAAGATGAGAACGGAAGGGCATCATTGGCCTTAAAACTCCTGCGATTCCTTAATTCTACGGGTCCGGAAAGGGCTGGGCAAGGTTCCGTAGGGAGTCAGCTTCCGGTTGGACGTCAATTCTCTACCGGGGTAAGCCGTGAAATGCCTCCCTGAGAACTGGTAAACTGTATGCAGGAAGGCTGATGAGGCCCGCCGGATTGCGCTCCGGCAAAGAAGCAGGCGTTTGTCCTGATCGGTTCTGTTCTGCTTTACCGCTTTCATTTTGAAGCACTTGAGATGCTTCCTCATCTTGCGCGGGCCGCTTGCTCAGAATGTTTTTTATCCGGCTCCGGCGGGTCAGGCTGGTGCCCGCCGGGAACTGTACCAGCGCCAACTGCGTACACTGAAAAAGGGCATACAGGGAGTTTGTATCTCGCATGAAAAAGATACTTTTGATTATTCTCGCCGCTGTTGTTGCCGTCGGGCTCGTGGCCTTCTTTATCTATAGGCAGCAGGCTGGCTACACCAAGGTTCTCACCGCCAAAGCCGTGCGCCAGGAACTGGTCACTGTGGTCAGCGGCACCGGCCAGATCAAGCCCAAGACCTACGCCAATCTGGGCGCCACCGCCATGGGCCGCGTCACCCATCTCTATGTAAAGGAAGGGGATCTGGTCAAGAAGGGCCAAACGGTAGCCACCATCCAAAACGTGCAGCAGCAGGCCGGTGTGAATAGCCAGCAGGCTGCCATCGCCGCAGCCAAGACCGATATTGCCGCCGCCGTTGCCAACGAAAAGACCGCCGAAGCCAACGTCGAAAAGGCCAAGGCCGATCTGGAGCAGAAGCGGCTGGATTGGGAGCGGGAACAGCCCCTTTATCAAGCAGGCATTGTGGCCAAGTCGGATTACGACCTCAAGAAGGCGGCCTACGACACCGACGTGGCCACGCTCAATCAATGTGTCGCGGCGCTGAATCAGGCCCGGGCGCAAACCGAGTCCCTGCGGGGGCATCTGCAAATCCAGGTGGAGACTCTGCGCGCTAACCAGGATATGCTCGACCAGACCATCTTCGTGGCTCCCTTCGATGCTATCGTCACCAACGAGCCCGTCCGCGAGGGCGAAACAGTCGTCGCAGGCATCCAAAACACCGAAGGCTCCACGCTCATGACCCTGGCGGATATGAGCGTGGTCACTGCCGAGGTCAAGGTGGATGAGACAGACATCGTCAACATCCGCATCGGCCAGGTGGCCGAAGTCACTGTGGACGCCCTCCCCGGCAAGGTCTTCAAAGGCCATGTAACCCTGGCCGGCGATCAAGCTCTGCTGCGCTCCACCGGCGTAGCCACTTTGCAGTCCACCACAGGCACCGAAGAAGCCAAGGACTTTAAGGTGATTGTTACGCTGGACGCGCCCACCAGCGATCTGCGCCCCGGACTCTCGTCCACCGCCAAGATAACCACCGCGCAAAAGCAGAACGCGCTCTCGATACCGATTCAGGCGCTGACCATGTATACGCCGGAGACTGACGCCTCCAGAAACGGCGTGCAGGCCGCTTCCACCTCCGGTGACTCCTCGGCAGCCAAGAAAACGCCGCAGCAAGGCGTCTTCGTCCTCGAAAAAAAGAACGGCAAGTTGCGCGCCAAATTCGTGCCTGTAACTACCGGCATCACGGGGGCCACCGACGTTGAAGTGCTCAGCGGCTTGACCGAAGGCCAGGAGATTGCCATAGGCCCTTACAAGACGTTGCGCAGCCTTAAAAATAACGCGCTGGTTAAGCGGGACACCTCCAAGCCGGTAACACCGTCGACCAGTGGAAATTCTTAATAATCGCTCAGAAAAGAGATGCCGATGGCTCTATTCGACACCACTACAGAAGAAACCAGTACGGAAAACGTTACACAACTACCGGCTCCGCCCAGTGGCGACATGATCATCGTCGAGGATCTTTGGCGTACCTACGACATGGGTTCGGAGCAGCAGGTGCATGCGCTCCGCGGCGTCTCCCTGCGCATCAAGCACAACGAGTATGTGGCCATCATGGGTCCCTCCGGCTCGGGAAAGTCAACGCTGATGAACCTGATTGGCTGTCTTGACACTCCTTCCAAAGGCCGCTACTGGCTCAACGGCCAGCTGGTCAGCGAGCTAGACGACGACCAGTTGGCCCGCATCCGCAACAAGGAAATCGGCTTCGTCTTCCAGACCTTCAACCTGCTGGCGCGCGCTACTGCCTTGCACAACGTCGAACTGCCGCTGATTTATAACGGCACTCCGTCGGCGGCGCGCATTGAGCGAGCCAAGGAATCGCTGAGTGACGTCGGCCTCGAGTCGCGCATGTATCACAAGCCCAACGAGCTCTCTGGCGGCCAGCGCCAGCGCGTGGCCATTGCCCGGGCGCTGGTCAACCACCCCTCCATCATCCTCGCCGATGAGCCTACCGGCAACCTCGACTCCAAGACCGGCCTGGAGATTATGGCCCTGCTTGATACCCTGCACGCTCATGGCAACACCATCGTGGTTGTCACCCATGAGCCGGATATCGCCGAATATGCCCATCGCGTGGTGCATATCCTCGACGGCCAGATTTACTCCGACGAGCCATCCAAGCGCCGCCGCTAAGGCCGCTAAACCAGCCCAAGCAACTCCCGAATCCCGTCCCCCTCCCGAACCGGAAAGATGCCATCCCTTTCCGGTTCATGTTTTTTCATCTCTCGCCGATGAAAACTCTATAGGCCATGAAATCGCCGTTTGGGCCAGGGAGGCGAGGCACGTTGAGAGCCATGCAAAGCTCCGCTCAGTACCAGCCTTCCGTCTCAGGACTCATCACCCTTGTGGATGTCGAAGTACCTCCTGAAACGCAGCCTGTGGGGGTCAGCGCCGCTTGGCGCAAGCTGCTCATCCAGGCGGATATGGCCGCGCCTCATGTGCAGTTAGCCACCATCGAGGGAGAACACGGCGTCGGCAAGCATACCCTGGCGCACTACCTCTTCAGCCGCTGCCCCTTGGCTAGCGGCGCATTTCAGCGGCGTGATGCGCGCGAATGGCTGGTGACCGACGCCGATCCAGCAACCCTGGCCGGATTTACCTATCTGGACCGCGTCGACCTGCTCGCCCCTCCTGGCCAGGGCCTGCTGCTAAGCGTGCTCAAATCCCTCCAGGACCGTCCGCCGGGGCGCTCCGTGCTTCTCGCCTCATCCCAGACCGCATTGCGCCAGATGGCCGCCCAGGGTCTGATGCTGCCCGATCTGGCCTTCCGTCTTACCGCCGTCCGCTTTGCCATCCCCCCTCTGCGCCAGCGCCGCGAAGACATCGCCGTGCTGGCCCAGGCCCTATTGGACCGCATCTGCACCCGCTACCAGCAGCGACCCGTCGTCATGGCCCCAGGTACCATGGCCCGCCTTCTGCAGCACAACTGGCCGGGAAACGTGCGCGAGCTGGCCTCGGTGCTGGAAACTGCCCTGCTGGAGGCCGTAAACGGCGTCATACGCCCCGACGACCTGGCCTTGCCCTCTGGTCTTGAAGCCTCGTCCTCCGTAGTGCTTCCCGCCACCCATGCTGACAGCCTCAATCTGGACGCTGTCATTCAACATCATGTGCAGTACGTCCTGGATCTGAACCGCAACAATAAGTTGCGTGCCGCCCGTCAGTTAGGCATCAGCCGCTCCACCCTCTACCGCATCCTGGGCAACGAAAATATCCTGACACATTGAGGTGAGCAAAGGGCCGGGCAGACGCCCGATGCGTAAATATGGGTGTGCTTTTTGGTGGTATATATGCGTCATTATGCGTAAAATTCCGGGAATATATGTGTAAATATGCGTAGTGTTCTAGGAATTTATGCGTAGATATGAGTAGTGGACAGGGTCAGAGATCAGGTGGACAGTGGCCAGTCGTCAGTGATCCGTGTGCACGGCTTCAGGTATCTTCTACCTATCAGTGTGCGTCAATGATGGGGTAATTTTCTGCAAGGACCTGACGAGAAAGCCGGAATAGGCTGGTTACCGTGGAATGAGCTGGGGCTGGTTAGCGGGATTTGTTGCTTGCGGTTTACTGGTAAGAATCAGTTTGGGGTCGCCGTAGAAAACGTAGGCTAACGCAGTGACGTCGCCTGTGTTGCGGTAGACCTGGGCGCGTGTGAGGGCGAGGAGAGAGGCAACGTTGAGGTTGTAGTCGGAGGCCAGAGACTTGTTGAGGGCGGCGTAAAAGGTTGATGCGAAAAGGGCTGCGGTGGAGTCGCTGACAGGCCAGAGAGCACCGATGTAGCCGCTGGCCCCGTTGGCGAGCAGTGCGGGAGCCCATCCATCGACTTCGTTCATGAACTGGCGAGACTCTCCGACATCACAGGCGTTGAAGAAGAAGAGGGGATGGGTGGCTGTGGCAGCATCACCGAGAGACCTCCATGTGGCGGGGTCCATTTCAGCGTCTTCAAGCAAGATGGCGAACTGCGGGACGCCATACTTGTCATAGACTGCGCCGTGGCCTGCGAAATGGACGATGCCCTGAGGCGGATTCAGGGCGATCTGTCGCATGGCGGCGTAGTTTCCCTCAACCTGCGTGAAGCCGTGGATGGTTTTGAGGGTGTCGAGTTCCTGATTGGCTGCGGTTAGGGTTTGCCCGCCGCGGTAGCTGGGGGCTACGACAACGGAGTTCTGAACGGCGAGCGACTGGGGCGGGCGAGAACTGCTGCTGTGAGACATCGGCCAGCGGGCTATGGAGAAAGTGGCGCCGAGGAAGTCCATGCGGTTGTTGCCGCCGGGCAAGGAGGGACGCATCAGCTCCCAGGGGATGGCTGGGTCGTCACTGAGGATCTGGATGCTGATGGACTTTCCTTCAGGGCTCCGCTGTATCAGATCAAAGAAAAGTTTTTTGAATTCCTGTGGAGCGAAGCGGTCGTAGAGCTCGGCGCCAAAGGCATTGAGGTAGTCGGAGGCGTGAAGTTGTTCTGGGTTTGGCTGAGCGGGGTTGCCCACATGATTACCGAAGCCGCGGCCGAGCGTGGACATCTGGGCAAAGTGCGCGTTGATCCAGGCATGTAGATCATCTGGATTGGCAATATCGTCATAGTCCCATGTTTCAGTACCGCGCTCGTGAATGCAATAAGTGATATGGAGTGAGTTGTTGTTGCGGTTTTCAATGATGGTGAGATTGGGAGCGATAACGGAGGGATCGAGGGACACTGGTAGCGAAACATGGCGCGATGACGCGGAGTCTAACATGGGGAGTGCGGCATGAGCATGGGACATGGATGGCGCGGGGGTTGCCGATAGTGGAGTAGCCTGGTCGGCGACTGGAGCTTGCGAGGCCGAGGCAAAAATAGTCAATGGACGAGCGATGCGGGCCAGGAATGCTCCTTCGTGCCAGAGCGTGGCGAAGATGTGGGTGTCGCGTTTTCCGTTTGCAGCCGGGTTGAGCGGAAGGGCACGGAGATAAAAGGCGGCGATGGTGGAGTCGCCATTGCGTTCGATGGTAATCTCCTGGGTATTTGAGCCGCCGAGGATAATATCCCGGGCATTTAAGCCGCTGGGGATAATCTCCATGCCGGGAACGGTGAGGTTGACGGTGAGAGTCCACTGATGCTCGCCTTCGGCCATCTGCAACTGGAGCTTACCTTTATTCTGGGCGCCTGAGAGGATTTTTGTTTCGGGGGAGATCTGCTGGGCGGTAAGGGAGACCTGGACAGCGATCTCCTGGCCAACGATGACAGTGTCAGGGGCTTCGATGTTGGGGTAGCGCTCGATGGGAGCAACGATTTCAGTGGATTGAACAGTTGCCAGCGTCGGTGGCGGTGGCGGCGGACCAGGGAGATTGCCGAGAATGTAGGCGACATGGGGGTGGTCGTGTCCGAGTGCATTTTCCCGGATGCGCAAGGCGCGCTGGTAGAGGGGCTCCGCCTCGGCATATCTACCCTGGTCGACATAGAGCAAAGCGAGGTTATTGAGATCTCTGGCGACATCGGAGTGGTCAGGCCCGAGCGCCTCTTCATCGATGCGCAGGGCGTGTTGGAAGAGAGATTCCGCTTCGGCGTATCTGCCCTGTTTTATGCAGATCATAGCTAAATTGTTTAGCGTAATTGCGACCCTCGCATCGTCGGGGCCAAAAGTCGCTTCGGCTACCTTAAGCGCTTCAGCGGCAATCGGGAGGGCCTCGGTGTACTTGCCCTGTTGATAGAGAACTAGCACCTGGGCATTGAGTTCATTCCAGCGCGATTCTTGCGCGGGCAAGGGGGGTGCGTAGAGCAAGGCGATCAGCAGCAGTGTGAAACCGGCGACGCAATTGCGCGACAAAGTCATTGGGGGCCTCCAGGCAAAACTTTGGAACCGTATGCAACCAGAGGAAAAGATCGCGGCAAGTATAGCATTCGGCCTGCGACTCATCACATCAAAATTGAAGCAAGCTCCGCTCTACCCTCTACTGTATCCTCGGCAACGAAAACATCCTGACGCACTGATTCCACCCTCCAAATTGCCCAAATTTTCGCAAAAAACCTCTACTTCCACGTAGAGGCTTTATGCGCGTTTAATTCCTTTTCACTGATATCGAGCGAAGTCCCACGTGCACCATCTTCTACACTCTAGGTGAGGGCGATTTCGACCCTTGATTTCAAACCGAGGACCGCTCCCTTGAAAAGATTCCCGCTTCCCGCTCCGCTCGTTGCCGCGTTTCTGCTGCTTGCCTTCGCTTCTGCTATGCCGGCGCAGCCTCTTGCTGCCCCACCAACTCAGGCAGCCTCCGTCGAGGCCAACCGCAAGGCCCTCAACGACCTCTTTGAGGAGTACTGGCAGGCGGTCATGGAGCGCTCGCCGGAGTATGCCTCCATGCTGGGCGACAAGCGCTACAACGACCGCATCGACGACTATTCCGTGAAGGCGGAGAACGCCTGGCTGGAACGTGAAGAGAGATTCCTGATGCGGCTGGCGGCGATTGACCCGGCCGGGCTCACCGACCAGGAGAAGATCAGCCGCGAGCTGCTGCTGCGCCAGTTTGTCGACGACGAAGAGGGCGCCCAGTTCAAGGAGTGGGAGATGCCCATTAACCAGTTGGGCGGCATCTATACGGAATATCCCAACCTGGCGGCGCAGTTGAGCTTTACCACGGTGAAGGACTACGACGACTGGATCGCGCGGCTGCACGCTGTTCCCAACGCCTTCGACCAGGTGATGACGAATATGTCCATCGGCATGGACGACCATCGCGTGCCTCCCAAATACCTGCTGGAGAAGGCGTTGGAGCAGGTGAAGCTGCTGGCCTCCCAAACTCCAGAGACTTCGCCGCTGGCCGCGCCGCTGAAGAAGTTTCCCGCCGAAGTGAAACCCGCAGAGCAGGAGCGCATCAAGGCCGAGATGCTGGACGCTATCGGCAAAGAAGTCCTGCCTGCCTACCTGCGTTTTGCGCGCTTCCTTGAGGTCAGCTACATTCCCGCGGGGCGCGCGGAGCCCGGCGTGTGGGCGTTGCGCGACGGAGCAAAGTACTACGCTTACCGGATTCGCCGCGAGACGACTACGGATTTGACCGCGGAGCAGATTCATCAGATCGGGCTGGATGAGGTGAAGCGTGACGAGGCGGAGATGCTGGTGATTGCGCAGAAGCTGGGCTTTCAGGATTTGAAGAGCTTCCGCGCGAGTTTCAAGAGCAATCCCAAGCTGCATCCGGCCTCAGCCGAGGTGCTGATAGACGCTTACAGCGGCTATAAGACGCAGATGCAGGCCAAGCTGCCACAGCTCTTTGGACGGTTGCCCAAGGCGCCGCTGGAGGTAGCTGCGGTCCCCGATTACCTCCAGAAGACGATGTACCCCGCCTATTACGAGCCGGGCACGCCGGACGGCAGCCGGCCGGGGCGTTTGCGCGTCAATCCCTGGAACGCCACCGACCGCAATCTCTACTCGGTGGAGGCGATCGCCTACCACGAGGGAGTTCCCGGTCATCACTTGCAGATTTCCATCGCACAGGAGCTGGACGGCCTGCCCACCTTCCGCAAGCACGAGGACTATACGGCCTTCGAAGAGGGCTGGGCGCTCTACAGCGAACGGCTGGGCAAGGAGGTGGGCTTCTATCAGGATCCCTACTCGGACTACGGGCGGCTGGAAGCTGACATTTGGCGCGCCATCCGTCTTGTCGTCGATACCGGCGTCCACTCCCAGCACTGGACCCGCCAGCAAATGGTCGATTACTTTCACGATCACTCGGCCATGGACGAGACTACCATTCAAACCGAGGTGGACCGTTACATCGGCTGGCCGGGCCAGGCTCTGGCCTACAAAATCGGCCAGATGAAGATCCTGGAATTGCGCGAGCGGGCGAAGAAGGCTCTGGGCGACAAGTTCGACCTGCGCGCCTTCCACGATCAGGTGCTGGACTCCGGCGCTTTGCCGCTGGACGTGTTGAGCGACCGCATCGATGCATGGATCGCAAGCCAAAAATAGGCCGAGAGAATTGCGCATCAGAACGTGATAGCCTGTAATGTCCCCTTTTCAGCAGCTTTCCGGCTCAATTTCGCTGCGATTATGGGCTACTGCACTCATAGGAGAATTGATATGAAACGCGCTCTGACATTCGTCTTTGTCCTTGGTTTTTCCTGCTGCGTTTACGCACAGGCTGTAGATACAACCGTTTGCGAGATCCTGGACCATCCGCAGTCGTTCAACGGCAAGATCGTGCGCATCAAAGGCACGGTGGCAGCCTCTTTTGATCAGTTCGTCGTCAAGGGCGCCGGATGCGGCCTCAATACCAACAAGAACATCTGGCTTTCCTATCCGGAAGGCACCAAGGCCAAGGCGGGACCTGCGGTCATGGTGCAGGTTCAACCGGCGCGCAACTTCGCTGGCGACGTTTCCATGGTGCAGCGCACGCCGGTTACGCTGGACAAGAACAGCAAAGATTTCAAGCTCTTCGATTCGCAGTTGGCCACACCCTACAAGAAGGGCGGAATGTGCCTGGGCTGCAACAGGTTCGAGGTAACTGCCACGCTGGTGGGCCGGCTGGATGCAGTCGATAAGGCCGGGGTACAGCGCGACAAAGCGGGCAAGATCATCGGCTTCGGTGGCTTTGGACATATGAACGCCTATGCCACACGCCTGGTGCTGCAGTCGGTCTCCGATGCCACTTCAAAGGAGATCGATTACTCGGCAACGCTGGCCATCACCAAGGACGACAATGCGCCTAGTACGTCGGGTTTGCCCGATGCGCCCGGTCTGAAAAACGATGCGCCCGGTCTGAGAATTACGGATTATTTTGCCGTCGCGCGCAAGCTCGCCGAGTCCTATCCCCCCGGCTCCGCCACCGGGATACAGCTCAAACGGGCCATCGATGCCTTCGGTAAAGAGGGCGACCACAATACTGGAGTGGTAATCGTGCACGGAGCCGGCAACGAAGCCGCAGCAAAGTTCGAAGGCAAGGGGACGGTCGATTCCCCGGACGGCCTGCTCTTTACTTGCACCTTCAACACGAACCGCCTGGAAGGCGATGCCGAGGGCAGAGCCATTGTTTTTGCCGGAGAAAATGTCGCCAATCTGCGCAACCCTATGCCGGAAGGGGTGGGAGTGGGGATTTACGGCCTGGAGAGTCGCGCCTGGGCGACAACGTTTCTTGACACTATCGCCAGCAAGCAGAAGACGCTGACGCTGCCGGGCGGTTACCTGCTTTGGAACTCGGCATGGCCGAATGACGAAATGAACAAGAAGGTGGGAGATGCGATTGAGCACTTCCTCCTGAACGAAGAGCTTTTCCACGAGTAAACGCGAATGTGGATGGGTTGAGTGTCCCGGGCCTCAAAAACAAGGCCAGGTAAGCCGGCGCCCAGGATATGTGATTTCACGGGTCTCAAAATCGAGACCCGTGGCAACCGCAACATCGGCGCGCGGCGAGTGCAAGTATTCGTGAAAACTGCATCTCTCACATTCAGAAAAACTGGGAAAGGAAAAAAGATGGCGGAGATCGCTGTTGAGGCCACCGAAGTACCCGCGCAGTTGCCCAAGGTGCGCGTGGCCGTTCTGGGAGCGGGCAAGATGGGCGGCATCCTGTTGCAGGCCTTCCTGAAGCAGAATCTGTTTGCGCGCGGCCAGATTCGCGCCACCGTGAGTCATGCCGAGAAGGCAGTGGCGCTGAGCACGCAGTGGGGCGTGGATGTATCGACTAACAACCTGGAGGCAGTGCGGAACTCTGACCTGATTCTGCTGGGCGTCAAACCATTCCAGGTGCAGGAGCTGATGGCGGAGATTCGCCCCGCCCTTTCGCCGGCCAAGACGCTGATTTCGTTTGCCGCCTCGGTCAAAACGCGTTCCATCGAGGACGCTGCCGGAGTGGATATCGGCGTGATTCGCGCCATGCCCAACACGCCCTCGACGCTGGGCGCGGGCGCGGCCGCTTTGTGCCGCGGGCGCTTCGTCACTGACAAACAGATGGAGCTGGCCGAGCGCATCTTCCAGACCGTGGGCCGCACCGTGGTGGTAGAAGAGAAGCACATGGACGCCGTGACCGGCCTCTCCGGCTCAGGGCCAGCCTACGTCTACATCATCATCGAGGCGCTGGCCGAGGCGGGCGTCAAGGTCGGCCTGCCGCGCGACGTGGCCACGGAACTGGCCGCGCAAACCACCTTCGGCGCCGCCAAGATGGTTTTGGAAACCGGATACCATCCGGCCCTGCTGAAGGATGCTGTGACCACTCCCGCGGGCTGCACCATCGACGGCATTCTTGAACTGGAAGAGGGCGGCCTGCGCGTCACCCTCATCAAAGCCGTGATGCGAGCGACGGAGCGGGCCAAGCAGTTGGCGGCGGGGTGAAGTGCGAGGGACTAGGGAATAGGGACTAGTTTTTTCGTGGTGGATTGAGGTAAGTGGTTTCCCAGGTTAGGCTCAAACACAAAAACGCGTCGAACCAGGGGAACCTGCATAGAGAGGCTTCAATGAACGCTGCTAAATTCACTGAGTACGGTCTTGTTCCAGTAGCGCGTGTCCGCATAGTAGACCAAAATCTCATAATCGATATTACCGATCAGAAAACCGTCGAGCTTGAGATGTGCATTTATGCCTTCCTCGTTGAGGGTAAGGTTTACCGCATCGGGTCCAGTAAGGCGCCCTTGGAGAACCGTCTAAAAGACTACAAACGGGATATTACAAATGCGCTCAATGGTAGAAAATCACCGGCGCCGCCTGAAGAGGCTGAGAAATGGAAAAAGATACTACCGGCTGGACGTTCGGGTGTTATATATGCTCGTCAAGGATGGAGCGTCACAACTCCTATAAAAACATTTCCCGCTTATATGGACGAAGAAAGCCTACTGATTGAGGAGCTATTCAAGGACGGTGATCTGACACCTGATGAAATCCTGAACCGCAACAAACATCGTTAGTCATCAAACTATACACACCAAATCTCTGATTGGTTTTTCGCCCGGACATCAATCTGTTACCCTGCTATTTGCCCATCCAACGCCCAACCTGGCTCCCCTCCTATCTGCCGGAACTCGACGGACTGCGCGGCCTGGCGATTCTTTGGGTGGTGCTCTATCACTGCGATCCGCTGCTCCAAGGCACATGGATGCACCGCGTCGCAGAGTGGGGATGGGCGGGGGTGATTGTGTTTTTTGTTCTATCCGGATTTCTGATCACCGCAAACCTGCTGGGGACGCGGGACAAGCCGCATTACTTCCACAACTTCCATGCCCGCCGCGCGCTGCGCATCTGGCCGGTGTACGCGCTGGTGCTGGCGGTGGTCTACCTGAACGCGCCGTGGTTTATCGGCCCCTCGGTCTGGGATGCAGTCAAAACCGCTCCCTGGCTGGCGTATATCTTCTTTGTACAAAATCTTTTCCACGTGACGCTGCCCCCGGCCCTCGGCCCCACCTGGGCACTGGCCGTCGAGGAGCAGTACTACTTTTTCTGGGCACCCATAGTACGCTGGATCCGTAGGCCGTCGAATCTGGCGATTATTTTGATTACCGCGCTGACTATCTCGTCTTTTCTGCGCTATCAGAACCCAGTTTGGTTATGGACGCTGCCCACCCACACGCTCATCAAGCTGGACGGCATCGCGCTGGGCAGCCTGATGGCCCTGGGACTCTACACTCTGCCTCTCAGCCGCCGATTCTGTCTCTGGTACGGCCTCGTGACCTTTGCGCTGGGCATGACACAGGTTGCCACCGTGGCCGGCGGAACCTCGCTTCTCGATACCGCGCTGGCGGTGGGTTTTGCCGGAGCCGTGCTGGCATTGATGGCTTCAACCGGCGCGCGTCATCCCGTCCACCTCCTGCTGCGCCGAGGGCCGCTGGCATTTTATGGCCGCATCAGCTACGGACTTTACATGATTCACATCGTGGCCTTCATCTTCATCGGCTGGTTCGACCTGCGGATGGCGAACCACGGCATGGCCGGAAACCTTGCGGTAGTGGCCGCACGCCTGGCCGTCTCCACCGCGCTGGCCGCTGCAATGTGGTACGGATTTGAATCGCAGATTCTCAAATTGAAGCGGTATTTCTAGCTCATTCGCGCCATTTCCCGGAAAGGGTATTCGCTCCGGTTGGTTCCACACTGTGAACCGGCGTCCCGCCAGCTTGTGACTTCAATCACCCAGTCCAGCTCCCGATTGCTGCTACGCTGGACGTATTACGCAAACTTCCCCTTGCGAGGTGCAATATGAGCAAAGCCACGAGCAATGGCCCCCTGAGCCCCGAACAGCTAGCCAAAATGAACGCCTACTGGCGCGCCGCCAACTATCTCTCCGTCGGCCAGATCTATCTGAAAGACAACCCGCTGCTGGACCATCCGCTCACCCTGGACGACGTGAAGCCGCGGCTGCTGGGCCACTGGGGAACCACGCCGGGGCTCAACTTTCTTTACGTTCATTGGAACCGCCTGATCCGTGAGCGCAATCTGAACATGATATACATCATCGGGCCGGGGCACGGCGGGCCGGGCCTGGTGGCCAACACTTATCTGGAAGGCTCCTACACCGAGATTTATCCCCACATCGAGCAGAACGCCGACGGCATCAAGCGCCTCTTCCGGCAATTCAGTTGGCCCTATGGGATTCCCAGCCACGTGGCCCCGGAGACGCCGGGGTCGATTCACGAAGGCGGCGAGCTGGGCTACTCCCTGGTGCACGCTTACGGAGCGGCCTTCGACAATCCGAACCTTATTGTGGCCTGCGTAGTGGGCGACGGCGAGGCCGAAACCGGGCCGCTGGCGACAAGCTGGCACTCCAATAAGTTTCTCAATCCGGCGACCGACGGCGCGGTGCTGCCCATTTTGCACCTGAACGGCTACAAGATCGCCAACCCCACGGTGCTGGCGCGAATTCCACACGCGGAGCTGGAAAACCTGATGCGCGGATACGGCTATGAGCCGTTCACGCTCGAAGGCGACGATCCGCTCACTATGCACCAGCAGGCCGCTGCGGTCTTCGACAAAATCTTCGACCGCATCGCTGAGATACAGCAAACCGCCCGCAAATCTAATCGAAAAGATAAGAGCGCGGAGCGCCGCCCGGCGTGGCCAATGCTGATCATGCGCACGCCCAAGGGCTGGACCGGGCCGAAATTTGTCGACGGCAAGCCGGTGGAGGGCACCTGGCGCGCCCACCAGGTGCCGCTGTCCGAGATCTTCGATAAGCCCGAACATCTGCGCCAGCTCGATGAGTGGATGCGCAGCTACAAGCCCGAGGAACTCTTCGACGAAAAGGGCGCCTTCCGCGCGGAGCTGGCCGAACTTGCGCCCAAGGGACGCCGGCGCATGGGCATGAACGCCCATGCTAACGGAGGCCTGCTGCTGGAGCCTCTGAAGATTCCCAACTTCCGCGATTTCGCGGTGAAGATTGAGGGCCGCGGGCAGAAAGACGTGGAATCCACGCGCATACTGGGACAACTGCTGCATGGCATCATGGAGGCCAACAAGGCGCAGAAAAACTTCCGCGTCTTCGGCCCCGATGAGACGGCCTCCAATCGCCTCCAGGACGTGATTACCGGAACCGGCAAGGAGTGGATGGCCGAGACGCTGCCGGTGGATGAGAACCTCTCGCAGACCGGCCACGTGATGGAAATCCTCAGCGAGCATTGCTGCCAGGGCTGGCTGGAGGGCTACCTGCTCACCGGACGGCACGGCCTCTTCAACTGTTACGAAGCCTTCATCCACATCGTCGATTCAATGGCGAATCAGCACGCCAAGTGGCTCAAGGTGACGCGAGAAATTCCCTGGCGCAAACCCATCGCCTCGCTGAACTACCTGCTCTCTTCTCTCGTTTGGCGGCAGGACCACAACGGCTTCAGCCACCAGGATCCCGGATTCATCGACCATCTGGTGAATAAGAAGGCCGAGGTGGTGCGCGTCTATCTTCCGCCGGACGCCAACACGCTGCTCTCCGTCGCCGACCACTGCTTGCGCAGCAAGAATTACATCAACCTGATCGTTGCCGGCAAGCAGCCTGCTCCGCAGTGGCTCACTATCGACGAGGCGGTCACTCACTGCACTGTAGGGATGGGAGTATGGAAGTGGGCCTCGAATGACGCGGGCTCGCCCGATGTGGTGATGGCCTGCTCGGGCGACGTGCCCACTCTGGAGACGCTGGCCGCTGTCACCCTGTTGCGCACTCTGGCACCTGACCTGAAAATCCGCGTCGTCAACGTGGTAGACCTGATGGCTCTGCAGCCGCAGACCGAGCATCCGCACGGCCTGCCCGACGAGGACTACGACCAGATCTTCCCGCCCGCGACACCGACGGTCTTCACCTTCCACGGCTATCCGACGCTGATTCACCGGCTCACCTACCGGCGGCACAACCATGACAACCTTCACGTGCGCGGCTACAAGGAAGAAGGCACCACGACCACGCCCTTCGATATGTGCGTGCTCAACAATATCGACCGCTTCCAGTTGTCGCTCGACGCCGTCCGGCGCGTACCTCGGTTGGCGAAGCAGGTGGACGCTGCCGAACAGTGGTACTCCGAGGCCATCCAGCGGCATAAGCTGTATGTGGCCGAAAACGGCGATGATCTGCCGGAAATTCGTGACTGGCGCTGGACGAAAGACTAGCTCTGCTTACTCCGCGAACACGCGCGAAGCGCGGCTAACTTGCTAACACATGCGAAGCACTGCTAACCTGATGACTCATTCAGGCCCAACCATATAGGATTTGATTTATGTCTTCATTACCCGTACTGGTTTTGAACAGCGGTTCTTCTTCCATCAAATTTTCCGTCTACGAAGCCGGAGACGGCCAGCGCACACGGCTCTTCGAGGGCGCGGTGGACGGCATCGGCACCGATCTGGGCAAGTTCTGGATCAACGACGCAGCGGGCAAGAAACTTGTGGATCAGACCCCGGCTCTGCCTAACCGCGCCGTGGCCTTCAAGATGGTTGCCGACGCGCTGAACTCCGATGAGTACCCTACCCCGGCGGCCATTGGCCATCGCACTGTCTGCGGCGGGCCCACGGTCAGGGAGAACCAGCTCATCACGCACAAGCTTATCGACGAGATCGACAGCTACGCCGCACTGGCGCCGCTACACACGCCGATTGCCGTCTACATCATGCGCGAGGCACTGAAGCTTTTTCCCGGCATCCCCAATTTTGCCGTGCTCGACACCTACTTCCACCGCACTCTGCCCGAGGTGGCTACGCACATGCCCATCCCCGCCGAATACGTGGCCATGGGCGTGCGGCGCTATGGCTATCACGGAATCTCGTATGAGTCGATCGTCTACCAGTTGCAGCCCAGAGTGCCTAAAAAACTCATCGTTGCTCACCTGGGCAATGGCTCGTCGATCTCCGCCATTCGCGACGGCGTGTGCCTGGACACTTCAATGGCCCTCACCCCCACCAGCGGAATCATCAGCGGCTCGCGCACCGGCGACATCGATCCCGGCATCATGATTTTCATCCTTAAGAAGATCGCCGAATCGACGCCTGACGCGCTTGAAGCCGCCGACAAGCTGGAGACCGTCGTCAGCAAGAAGTCGGGCCTGCTGGGCGTGAGCGAACTATCGAATGATATGCGCGAGCTGCGCGAGGCCATCAAAGCCGGCAACGCCAAAGCAAAACTTGCTGTAGCCAAGTTCACCTGGACCATCGCCCGCTGGATCGGCAGTTATGTGGCGGAGTTGAACGGGCTGGACATGCTGGTCTTCACCGGCGGCATTGGCGTAAACGATAGCGACGTACGCGCTGAAATCTGCGACAACCTCGATACTCTGGGCATTGTCCTGGACCCCATGCGTAATAACGCTCGCGGCGTAGCCGTCATCTCCAGCGAATTCTCGCCCGTCATGGTTCGCGTCATCCCCCCCGCCGAGGATTTGATCATCGTGAACCACGTGGTGAGGCTGATGGCAGAGCAGCGATAGATGTGCCATCCACTTGCTTGTTCTACACTGGTGGGTTCCATACGGAGCCCTCGATTATGACGACTTCCGCCGTTTCCACTGATTCTCAATGCCTGCCCTCGCCCGCGCTGCGCCGCTTCGCCTGGGGCGTGCTGGTTTACTTCATTGCTGTTATTCTATGGGGCACATTGGTGCGCGCCACCGGCTCAGGAGCCGGCTGCGGCAACCACTGGCCGCTGTGCAACGGCACGGTGATTCAGCGCTCGGCCAGCGTCAACACGCTCATCGAGTTCACCCATCGAATCACCAGCGGCCTCTCCTTCTTTGCGGTCGTGGGATTGCTTGTGTGGACCTTCGCCGGAACGGTGCGTGGCCACCTGGCGCGCGCGGCGGCTGTGGCTTCCGTAGCCTTCACGCTGATTGAGGCGCTGCTGGGCGCGCTGTTGGTCAAGCTGGGATACACGGCGCAGAGCCAGTCGCCATTGCGGCCTGCCTTTCTGGCGCTGCACCTGGCCAATACTCTGCTGCTGGTGGCCGCGCTCACCCTGACCGCGCATTTGCTCAGTCGGAATCGTGGCTTTCTGCACGGCAGCATCCGCCTGAGAGCGCCCTTTGCGTCAGTCGCCGGCATCTTGGTGGTGATGATGGTAGGCGTGACCGGCTCGCTGGCCGCCCTGGGCGACACGCTCTTCCCGGCAAGTTCACTGGGACTGGCGCTGGCCCAGGATTTCTCTCCGGCGAGCGGCTGGCTGGTGCGCTGGCGCTGGGTGCATCCGGGCATCGCCTTTGCGGCCAGCTTCTTCCTCATCTGGCTGCTGGTGCGCGCGGCGCGGCGGACAAATGTGAAAGGCGGGCACTGGGATAATCGCGGCCTCTCCGCGCTGGTGCTCCTGCTGCTGGCCGCGGTTTACGCGCTGGGATTGCTGGACATGTTGTTGCTGGCTCCGGTGTGGGTGCAGGTGGCGCATCTGCTGGCCGCCGATACGCTATGGGCCGCGCTGGTGGTGCTCACGGCTCGATTGACGCTGGAGCCGGTAGAGACCCAGTAGCGTGGTTAGCAGGGGTATGGACTTGCAGCCATTGTGCCAATCTGTGGCGAGATGGACATCTACAGTGTTCTGAAAACCAGACAGCTATAGCTCACCATTTTGCAAAAACCGGTAACGTATAACTCACCATTTTGCAAACCTTAGCTGCCCTGCGTACATTCCTGCTCCCACACGCGCACCATCAGGTCGCCGCTCGGATGGCGGAAGGCAACTACCAGCGAATCATGGGTTTGCGCCACGGAGCAGAACTCTTCAGCCTCCACGGCAGACTCGGGCACGGTCATGGTGCAAGGCCGGGGTAACGAAGACTTGATCACCCCTGCGATGATGTTGGCGATCTCCTTGGTAGCGTCGAGGGCATCGGCTACGGCCACCATCTCCAATGGCTGCATGAGCATCGCCGCAGTCGCCTTGTAAGCCAGCCCCTCGCTCATCCGAACCTCAATGCGCCCCTTCCACACGCCTTCCAGGGTTACACAGCCCAGCAAATGCCCGGAGCCCATCCTAAACTCTCCCCGCGAAACCAGTGGATGCAGGGTCATGGCCAGCATCTGCTCCCAAAACTGTGCATTGGCATGGATCACAGATTGTTTGTCGAGCTTGGCCCGCATCCGTCGCTCTCCCATTCGTGCAACCGCCGGCAATCCTGAGTTGCTGCTCATCTTATCGGGAAATTCTCAGAATTCGTTAAGGTTTGACCGCGTGTTCGGCTCCGTAGTCATTGGAAACGCCTCACAGGACCGGAAGATGCCTCTGCCTCGCAGAATCTATAGATTCCACATACATTGAGTCGTGTCCGCGCGCAACTCTGCAGAAAAAAGGGATCGGAAGCGAAATTTTCAGGTAAATATCAGGAGGGGGTTTACGCGGTAAGCCGTTCGAGTTCTTCAGGTCGGGTAATGGTGAGGCTGGAGCCTTTGATGGTGATCCAATGGTCGCGGCGGAACTGGTTGAGCAGCCGGGTGACCGTCTCGCGCGAAGTGCCGGCCATGTTGGCGATCTCCTCGTGGGTGAGGGCCATGGTGAAGCGGATTTCGTTCTTGCCGTTGCCCGAGGCACGGCCCCAATCCAGCAGGAGGCGCGCCAGCCGCCCCGCCGCCGAGCCGGAGAGCGCCAGCCGTTTGGCATCGTGGAAAACCGTGAGGTATTCGCCGGAGAGCGATTGCGCGGCATGCATGCTGGCGATGCCGTGGCGGGAGAGAAAGTCTACAAACTCCTGCTTTCGCACGGTTTTCACCTGGCAGGGCTCGATGGCCTCGGCCGTAACCTCGTGGGGAACGTTGGCCAGCACCGCGCTCAGGCCCATCACGTCGCCAGGGCCGGCAATCTTGAGGATCATGGTCTTGCCGTCGCGGGAAGTAGAGGAAATTTTTACCTGTCCATAGCAGATTACAAAGACGTTACGCGCCTGGTCGCCCTCAGAAAACAGCTTGGCGCCGCGGGCATGGCTCATCATGATGCCGATGCCGTCGTAATCGGTAAGCGCCTCGGGCGTGAGATTGCAGAACATTCGCAAATGACGATGTTCACAGTTAACGCAATCTTCCGGAGGGTGGTGGGGATGATAGGATGCCATGGCTCCGTTGCTGTGCAATTTGAAGTATAGCGTATTTTGGCGGGTTGCAGGAGCGGCAAAACAGGGATTTTCCTTCCATCTCCGGCCATGGGGAGACCCGGGCACGAAGGCAGGCTAAGGCTTAATTTTCACCCCACGGCCCGTTAGACCGTGGAACGTACCCTGCTGGGCCTCGCCATGCGGCTGAAACAGCAGGTGTTATAGGCGCGGGAAACCTCGCGGGCCAGCTCCTCCAACAGCCGCATCCGCAGGGGTGGATAGCTCTGAAACGCCTGGTTGAGCGCGTCCATTGGCAGCATCAGGACCGTTCCAGCGGTCTGCGCGGCCAGCGTGTAGGTGTGAAGCCTGTCGCCCAAGGCGGCAGCCAGCTCCACCAGATCCCCGGCGTGAGCCGGTCCCAGCGTCAGCCGTGTCTCAAGCCGCTCAGCCCGGCGCAAAAACTGGCCCGTTACCACCAGATAGATCCCCCGGCAGTTCTCGGACTGGCGGAAGACGGCCTCCCCAGCCTCAAAACTGAGGCACTTGGCCGAGTGGTTCAACAAAAGCACTATGTCCGGAGGGCACTCCAGCAGCTCGGCCACGGGATGCGCCCGGACAGCTTCCATGCGCCTATATTTTGCCTCACGCAGCATAGCGAGATCTCGCTCTGACTTCGTTCGAGCTCCGGCCCTGCGATGAGCCGAGGATGCAACCGGTGTGCCAGCCGCTTGCGGGCGGGCGCGATTGGCAGTGCGAGTTTGCGGCAAGCCGAATTTCATAGAAGGCAAATCGCTCCAAATGCAACAAATCCAAGAACAGAAGATTGATGTTAAGCAGCCGGGATTACTCTCGCTGCCTGTTCATTTACGTGAAAATCGCGGCCGCGCCTCCAGTTGCGGCCCTGGCTATTGAACCTTTGCACATGCGCAAGCCGTTGGTTTGTTTCCGGCATGCTCCAACTCCGGCGGCACGCACAGAACCGGTACACGGGAGCGGGCCAGCAAGGCAAAGGCCGTGCCATGCGGCCCCGGCGTATCGCTGGCGCGTTTGACGCCAACCACAAAAATGGAGGGATGGTTTTGCGCGATTCCCTCGACAATGGCGTCTACTGGATTGCCGTCTTTGACAATGCATTGCACCGGATACTTCCCGCTGGCCTTGACGCCAAACTCCTCCAACGTGGCTCCGCAAGGGTTCAGAAAAGCCGAGGCCTCGGCCGCAGTGCGCGCATGAAGCGCCAGCAAGGGGCGCTGAAAGGTCTCCGCCAGCGAGCAGGCCGTGGCCGCCGCGGCAGTTGCAGCCTCGTTGCGCTCCATGGCCAGCAACACTGGCCCGCCCGGAGTGGGACGAAACGCGCCCGCATTCCAATCCGCCGCCACCGCCAAAACCGGGCACGGCGACAGCCGTACCAGCTGCTCGGCGATGGCGCCCACAATCACCGGTCCAGCGCCCTCCATGCCCTTGGTGCCGATTACGATCAGCCCAGCCTCGTATTGCCGCGCCACGTCCAGAAGCATCTTCGCGACTTCTCCCTGGCGAACTTCCGAGTGGCTATGAATGCCTTCGCTGAGCAGGTCGCCAGACAATTTGTCCAGCACCGCGCGCGCTTCTTCGGTCATCCCGGTCAGAACCTGGCTGGGAACCGCATCCACATCGGCATATTCCATAGGGTCGATGCCGTGAGCCAGCACAATCCGCGCGCCATAGGCTGTTGCAAGCTTGCGTGCATATTCCAGCGCAGCTTCCGACTGGCCGCTCAGGTCGGTGGCGACGACAATTGTCTTCAAGCCGCTTGTAAAGCTCATGAATGCCTCCAGGGATCTGCTTGCCTTCCGCCTATTGAACTCCAAGTCTGCGCCCCTGACAGCGACACATACAGTGACCTTATTCACCCCGCACTGTGACTGTGGTCACAAGTGATGTCTACACAAGCGCTTAATCAGCACTTCACGGAGCACGGTCCGCAGATAATTGTTGTCCGGCATTTGTACACCGGCATGTAGATGCGATAGGCTTTTTGCATTATGAAAAATACAAAGAAATACGCCACACAGACGTCTGTTTCGATGAAGATTGCATTATTTTTCTCCATCCTGCTCAGTTGCGTGCTGATCGCCGCGGCACAGGCGCCCGCGCCAGATTCGCCGCAAATTGAGGCCAAAGCCCACGCTTTACTGGCCAGACTCACGCTTGAGCAAAAGATCGAGCTGCTGGGCGGCGTCGATCACATGTTCACGCAATCCGTGCCGGCAATTGACCTGCCGCGCCTCAAGATGTCTGACGCTTCCGTGGGGGTGCGCACCTGGGGACCGACCACCGCTTATGCGGGCGGAGCCGCGCTGGCCGCTAGTTGGGACCGTGAGCTGGCGCGCAGGATCGGCGAGAGCCTGGGCCGGGATGCCCGCGCCCGCAGTGTCCACTTCCTGCTCGGCCCCGGAGTCAACATCGCCCGCTCGCCGTTGAACGGCCGCAACTTCGAGTACCTCTCCGAGGACCCGTTTCTGAACGCGGCCCTGGTGGTTCCATATATTGAGGGCGTCCAGTCGCAGGGCGTTATCGCCACGGTCAAGCACTACGCGCTTAACAACCAGGAGTACAACCGGCACAACGCCAGCTCCGATGTGGACGAGCGGACCATGCGCGAGATCTACCTGCCGGCCTTTGAAGCCTCCGTTACGCAGGCTCACGTGGACGCGGTGATGAACTCCTACAACCTGGTAAACGGCGCTCATGCCACCCAGAACGAGTTTCTGAACCTGAAGGTGCTCAAGGGCGATTGGGGATTTCAGGGGATTCTGATGTCGGACTGGGACGCCACCTATGACGGCGTGGCGGCAGCCAATAACGGCCTGGACCTGGAGATGCCCAACGCGCGCTTCATGACCGCCAAAGTTCTGCTGGCGGCGGTCAAAACCGGCACGGTGAAGGAATCGACCATTGACGACAAGGTGCTGCGACTACTGAGGACCGTGCTGCGCTACGGTTTCCTCGACCGTCCGCAATTCGATCCGGCTGACTCGACCTACTCTGTGGCCGATCGCTCTGTTGCCCTGGACGGCGCTCTGGAGAGCCTGACTTTACTGAAGAACGATGGCCATCTGCTGCCGCTCGACGCGAACAAGATCAAGATCATCGCCGTGATCGGCCCCGACGCTTATCCGGCGGTAACCGGCGGCGGCGGCTCCTCCGAGGCTCAGGCCTTTGAGCCGGTCAGCATCCTCACCGGCATCGCCAACCTGGCCGGACCCAATGTCAGCGTGCTCTACGCCCGCGGACTGCCCGAACTTGGAGAGTTCTTTTGGCGGACACGCTGGGAGGGCACCGTCCAGGTCGATGATTATCCCAGCAAGGACTTCACCGGAACGTCGAAGAGCAGCACCGAGCGGGGCATCGCCGGTTGGCGCGATACCGGCTGGGAGCCAGAGGCCCCAACGCCGCATTCCATCCGTTACACCGCCCACTACAAGGCGGAAAAGGGTGGCAAGTATCTGGTTCTGGCTGCCGCGTCGGGCTGGGGCGGGAATGGATTCAAGGTGCTTGTGAACGACAAAGAAGTACTCCACCAGGAACGCGCCGAAGGCCAGAATCCCCAGTCGGCCACCGTTGAACTGGCTGCCGGCGAGACCGCCACCGTAGTCGCCGAGCTTCAGCCTCGCAGCGCAACGCCGCGCTTCGGCCTGGGCGTTGCCTATCTTCCTGAGCTGATCTCTACCGAGACCCGTGAGATGGCCGCCAAGGCCGACGTGGCTGTGGTGGCTGTCGGCTTTTCGCCCGCCACTGAGAGCGAGGGCCATGACCGCACATTCGCGCTGCCCTGGGGACAGGACGTGCTGATCGAGGCCATCGCCGCAGCCAACCCGCGCACCATCGTCACGCTCACCGCCGGCGGGGGAGTTGACACGCGGCGCTGGCTGGACAAAGTTCCCGCGCTGCTGCACACCTGGTATCCCGGCCAGGAGGGTGGCACGGCCGTCGCAGAGGTTCTCTTCGGCAAACACAATCCCGAGGGCAAGCTGCCGGTCAGCTTCGACCGCAGTTGGGAGGAAAATCCCTCCGCGCCCTACTACTACCCAATCAAGGGCGTGGATACTGCACTGCACGTGGTCGAAGAGGGCCGCCCGCCGGTGGATTACGTCATCCCCCACGTGAAGTACGAAGACGGCCTGATGGTGGGTTACCGCTACTGGACCACTACCGGCAAGCACCCGCTCTTCCCCTTTGGCTTTGGGCTGAGCTACACCACCTTCAACTTCACCAACCTGCAAGTTCCGGCAACGGCGGCTGTAGGCTCGGTGGTGACGATCAGCTTCGATGTGACCAACACGGGCAGCGTTGCCGGCGCGGAGGTGGCACAACTTTATGTCTCCGACCCATCCTCGACAGTCAAGCGCCCGGAGCGCGAGCTGAAGGGCTTTGAGAAGGTGCGGCTGGCTCCCGGCGAGACAAAACATGTGGCTCTCAACCTGGATGCCCGCGCATTCAGTTACTGGGACTCGAAGGCCCACAAGTGGACCATCGATCTCGGCAAATTTGTCATTCGTGTCGGCAATTCCAGCGAGAACACTCCGCTGAGTGCGGAACTTACACTTAACTAACAAACTTCGAAACACCAGCAAAAAGGCCTCGCATTTTGCGAGGCCTTTTTGTGTATCGATAAGCTGTTAATTCATGCTACTTCGAAGGATTGGATAGGCGCCCCATGAAGAGAATGGCGCCAGTCGAATTGTGAACAATCATGAAGATGAAAGGCCGGTCGGCGCGGAAGACCTCATTTATTTCCCGTTGCCTGGCCATTTCTACCATGCCGACGGAGGTTGCCGCCGCAGCTTCGCTGCCTTCTTCGTTCACCTCGATCCGGGCTTTGTGGAGAACCTTGCTTATATAGAGTTTGTGCTGGCTGGTCATGGCTGAAAAATCCGCCTGCTGCCTGCTGAACGCATCGGGCATGCCCATCTCCGAGAGCATGTCACCGAGTCCGTAGCCAGCCTCCATCTTGAAGCGCGGAATAATCACATCCACCCTCTGCGAGAACATATCAACGCAGAGCTGCTTGATCTTATCGAGCGAAAGGCTCTCGCCCATCTTATCTATATCGCTGTCGGGAAGGATGGCGATCATGGACAGGTCGTTGTCCGCATAGGGCAGTTCGATGGCCGCCACCCCGTTCTCTCTTACGAAGCGGAAGCGCGCGGTCTGCTGCATCATAGGCGTTTGCACTTTGACGGTTTTGCTGACGTTGAAAGGTTCGACTGTGGTTGCCTCTGGTTCGAACTGCGATGCCCAGTTTCCCTTGAAGTAGATGGCGTTGGTTAGCACCAGCGGAGCATCCGCGCTGATTGCCCCTTGCGGAATCAGGTTGCGGATCATCTTTGCCGTGTGGTCTTCAACCCACGTATTGATCTCCACCCGGGCCGCATCCGGATTGCCGGCAAAATCCACGGGTTTCAAGGCGCCGCCATAAAACTTGCCGGTAGCGGTGAGGAAGGGAGCTTCGAAGGTGTAGCCTTTCTGCCCCCAAAGCGCATTCGCGACATTCAGCTTGTAATGCTTGCCGGGCCCTGCCTTTGTCTCGGCCAGCAGCGCGGAATAGCCCGTTTGTCTATCCGCATCGGACATATCCAGATGCAGGACGCCGGCCATCTGTTTGCGCGTGTTGCCGCTGCTGCCCTCAAAGGTCATCGCCAAAGCCGTGGAGATGCTGAAGGGCGAGACGAAGATATTCTTACCCGTATCCTGCGCATTGATCTTCCGGTAGAGATCGATTGCAAACTGATTGTTGGAATCGACCACCGCATGCAGATCATTCTTGTTCGCCGCACCGCTCTGGGCGCCCAATCCGGACATGCCGACAAACAATAACAGCACGGTGAGCGTTGCTGTCAACGACCTGGAGTTGCTCAATGACGCCATTTGTTTTCTCCTAAACGCACGTCTTCGATGATGAAGAGCGGTCCGCAGCCGCTGTGCCCACTGAATCGTATACGTCCCTGCTGGCATGGGCTCATCCTATTGCGGTTTTCTGGCGGCGGCGTCCTTCTCTGCCTTAATGACAGCAAGGTGGACGCGCGCTTCGCTGGCCTCCCCTTCCGGCGGTTTGAGATCAAGGTAGTACTTGAGTTGCTGCGTAGCATCGTCGTATTTACCGCTCTTCTCCAGTGCACCAGAAAGACTCAAGTAGGCGTTGCCCCACCAGGGAGCGATCACCAGAACATGGCGCAACAATCCAATGGGTTGCGCCAGAGCCTGGGGCGAGCTGTCCTGCTTGATCTGCGTTGTGGCGAGAACATATAACCGCTGCGCTTCCTCGGGAATGGGGGGTTGTTGGGGGAGTGTAGTGACAAGTCCGATGATTTTTCTGCGTATGTATTCGTTGCGAGGATTTTGATTAAAAAGACTGAGATAAGTTCCAAACGCCGTCTGGTGATCATCGGACAACGCCTCTTCGAGTTTTTTCCTCTGTTGACTTGCTTGTTCCAGCAGATCGGCCACCGCGGGCGGATTCAAGCGATTGGGACAGTTCAGGGGAGTCATGGCGTCCTTGTTTGCCGCATCAAGATCAGCGCCCATGTCCAGCAATAACTTCACCAGATTGACTTTCTCTGTTCCATCACTATCGGTTTCAGTTTCGAAGCAAGCTGCCGCAATCAGCGGCGTTTCGCCATCGTTGGTTCTGGCCTCAAGGTCGGCACCCTTGTCCAGCAGCAGTTGTGCAATGTACGTGTGGTGAAGAAAGGCAGCCCATAGCAGGGCTGTCCCTCCATCGTTGCTCCTGGCCTCGATGTTGGCGCCTTTCTCCAGCAACAATCCGGTAACAGCGGTTTTGCCGGATGCCGCGGCTTCAATCAGTGCCGTCTGCCCGAGACTGTTTCTGGCCTCGATGTTGGCGTCCTTCGCCAGCAGGAGCCGCACAACGTCTGTGTACCCATTACTTGCGGCCCGGGTCAGCGCCGTCTCGTAGCCGGAAGAGCCTCCGGGCTCAATCTTGGCGCCCTTGTACAGCAGCAATTGCACAATATCCGCATGGTCGTTTTTGGCAGCCAGAACCAACGCCGTCCCGTTGGCGACGTTTCCCGTGGCCTCAATGTCCGCGCCTTTATCGAGCAGCACTTGCACCACGTCGGTCTTTCCCTCTTCGGCAGCCGCAGCCAGCGCCGTTTCGCCCATGGCGCCTTCGGCGTTTATATTAGCTCCATTTTTTAGCAACTGCTTGACTGCCTCGGTCTGACCTGCGGTAGCAGCGGCAATCAGCACGGTGTTGTTGTTATCATCCCTGGCCTCAATGTTGGCGCCCTTCTTCAACAACAGTTGCAGCACATCGATATTGCCGTTCCTGGCCGCCGCCATCAGCGGCGTCCGCTTGGTATCGTCCGTTGCATACGGCTGTACTACACTATCGGCGCACCTGGCCTCGATATTGGCGCCTTTTTTCAGAAGCGGTTGAATTGCGTCTAATCGGTCTTCACTTGCCGCACGGTAGAGTTGCTCGTCCAGGCTGCTCTGGCCCACGGCTGAAAATCCACAGAAAATGATAAGGCCAATTAGAAATATGAATTGCAGTGTTTTCTTCATGGCTTCTCCCACAAAATCAGCAATTATACAGGACATCATAGAGATCATGATTTAGCCTTTCATGACCACTAAATTCTGCACCTTCGGCAGGTCAACCAGTGTAATTGAGACGGTGCTCAAGTGCAACTGGCTTAACACGTTCCGCCTAGTTGGGTGAAGCCCTTCAGAAAGGCCTCGAACTTCTCCGGCGGTAACGAGGGGCTGAACAGGAATCCCTGGAAGGAGTGACAGCCCAGGCCAGCCAGGTAGCCCCGCTGTTCTTCCGTTTCCACTCCCTCGGCAATGACCGATATGCCCATGGCCCGGCCCAGCGAGAGAATGGTTTGCGCAATGGCCCCGCTGGTGGCGTCCACCAGCATGTCACGCACAAACGACCGGTCGATCTTCAAGCGGTCCAGGGGCAGGCGCTTGAGGTATGCCAGGGAGGAATAACCGGTACCGAAGTCGTCCAGCGAGAATCTCAATCCATGTGATTTGAGTTCGGTCATCTTGGCGATGATGTCGTCGAGATTGTCCACTAGCATGCTCTCGGTGAGTTCCAGCCTGAGGTTTTCAGGGTTGGCGCCGGTGCGCTTAAGGGTTGCCAGCACCTGCTCAACAAACGACGGCTGGCGGAACTGCAGGGCGCTGATGTTGACGGCGACGGATAGATGGGAAGTTTCTTTCCGGCCCGCCCACAACGCGATTTGCGTGCAGGCGGCTTCCAGTACCCAGTCTCCCAACGGCAGAATCAGCCTGGATTCTTCTGCCAGGGGGATGAACTCGTCGGGTTGAACAAGACCGCGGCGGGGATGATTCCAGCGGATGAGGGCCTCGGCGCCTGTCAGGCGGCCTCGCTCCACCTGCGGCTGATAGTAAAGCAGGAATTGTTTAGCCTTGATCCCCTGGCGCAGATCCTCCTCCAGCGCGGCGCGGGCGTTGACGGCAGCCTGCAAGGCCGGAGAGAAAAAGCGCATGGTGTTGCGGCCCGCCGCCTTGGCTTGATAGAGGGCAATTTCAGCCTGTTGCAGGATTTCATCTGTAGTGTCTTGCTGATCCCCAAAAACGGCGATTCCGATGCTGGCCGTGGTGAGACATTCATGCTCTCCAAGCAGGCAAGGCTGATCAATTGCAGCCAGAATTTTTTCGCCCACTGCCTTGGCCATGGCCGCAGCTTCTTCAGCGACATTACCCTGCTCTTCGAGCAGGACAACATACTCATCACCGCCAAGCCGGCACACGGTGTCGGCTTCGTGGGTGCAGGCAGCAATGCGCCGTGCGGCTACCTGAAGCATAAGATCGCCGGTCTGATGACCGAGGGTGTCGTTCAGGGTTTTAAAGTGGTCCAGATCAATCAGCAGCAGCGCTTGCGTACGGCCGCTTAGCGCGCCGGCGTCCAGGGGCTGGCGCAACCTCTCCAACAGATGCCGGCGGTTTGGCAGTCCGGTCAACGAATCATAGAAGGCGAGACTCCGGATGGTCTTCTCCGCTGTCTTGGCGGCAGATATATCCCGCATAATGGACAGGGTGCAGGGAACGCCGTCAACCTCCATCAGCGACAACGACATCTCCGCCCAGAAAAGTTCTCCGTTTTTCTTTCTGAATTGGACCTCCAAACCGCGAATTCTTGAGTCCCGGCGCATCATTTCCAACACGGCCTTACGGTCGCGGGGATCCGCCCAGACTCCCAGTTCCAGTGTGGTTCGTCCCAGGATCTCTTCACGCGTATATCCCGAGCCGTCGAGAAAAGCCTGATTGCAGTCGATAAATATCCCATTGTCGACCCGGTTAATATTGATGGCGTCAAGGCTGGTCTGGAAGGCGGTGCGGTAGCGTTTCTCGCTTAGTCGCAGGGCCTCCTGGGCCGCCGCCGTCCGCGCTTCGGCTGCTTTGACCTCAGAGATATCTTTCGCGAAGGTAATCCGGCAACGCTCTCCCCCAATCTCAATCAGGGATGCGGACAACCGCATCCAAAACAGTTCCCCGTTCTTACTGCGAGACTGCACCTCCACATCCCGGCACTTGCCTTGCCGGCTTAACTGCTCGAAGTATATCCGTTTGTCGGAATCATTCTCCCAGAGGCCGAGCTGCGCCACAGAGCGCCCGATGGCTTCATTGCGCTCGAACCCTGTGGAATCCTGAAAGGATCGATTTACGTCGAGGATCGCCCCATCACTGAGCCGCGCAATGATGACAGCTTCGGGACTGGTCTGGAATACGGTGCGGTAACGTTCCTCGCTCTGCCGCAGGGCCTCGGCGGCAGCTTTAACTTCGGAGATGTCGCGAGCAATGGCTGCGGCGCCTACTACCACCCCGTCCGTATTCCGTATCGGGGTCAGGGTGAGCGAAACATCGATTCTGCTTCTATCCTTCCGCTGAAGAACTGTATCGAAAGGGCCTATGGAGCGTCCCTCCCGGATGGCGCTGAGGTTCTGCCGTGCTTGTTCCTCTTGGTCGGTAAGAACAAGAATCTCTGCATTTTTCCCCAGGATTTCCTCGCTCGTGTAGCCGGTCATCCGCTCGGCGCCCGGGTTCCAACTGGTGATAGTCCCGTCCAGATTGACGGCATGAATCAGGTCGCCGGAGGATTCAACGAGCGAAGCCAGCAAAGCACGGGTCTTTTCCGCTTCATAAAGTATGGAAACATCGCGCACGATGGTGCAGATGGCCGTCACTTCGCCGGCGGAACTGCGGATAGGCCAGGTTGTCACGGAGACTTGAATCTTGCTTCCATCCTTGCGCAGGCCTATGCCTTGCAGATGGCATGCAGGCGAACCACCCAGAAGCTGCTCGGTAATTCGATCCAGAATCTCTCTTCGTTCCGGCGCAACAAACGTGGACATGGGTTTCCCGATTGCTTCACTGGCGCAATAGCCGTAAATGGCTTCCGCGCCGTGATTCCAGGTGAGAATCTCGCCGGACGGCGCATTGGTGATGATGGCTTCCTCGCAGCTTTCCACAACCTCAGCGAGAAAACGACTCGAATCCTCGGCTGCTTTTTGCTCGGTGATCTCCTTTCCGAAGATCGATATGCCCGTAGTTTCTCCATCGACGACAATGGGATTGAAAGCCAGCTCCATGATGCCGCCATCGGCCCGGGAATACTCGACTCTAAGCGGGCCTTGCGCAAGAACATGCGCATAAAACACAGGCCAAAGCGCCGCTCGCTCCGGAGGAAGAACTTCGTGAAAGCACATCCCCACCTCAAGCCGGACGTTATAGGTATTCAGGATGTTCTGCTGCATTGCCCGGTTGAAAGTAATCAAGCAATAATCGAGATCCACCGACCAGATCAGATCTTGCGTGCTTTCAATCAGGGCGGAGAGATTGGCTTCAGCGAGTTTAAGCATATCGGCCTTCCCTCATCCGTGCGGTCTCCCGCTTCATAGATAGAAAACTCGCTTCTTGAGGAGGGCAAAGTATGCGCTAAACGAAGCCATCGCGAGCCCTTTAAGCGGAATCCTTCAAGAGCAGTTTCCCCCTTCAATTCGTATTCCTCATTCATCGGAAAAAACCTGCAATATCTTTAAGATGCTTGCAAATAACTGGGGAAAACGCCTTCGGAGCCAAACCGGACCGAACGCATGCCGGCGCCATTCCCCAGGGGAGATGGCGCCGGTTTACTGTAGCGGAGGGGAGGTAAAACTAGGCCTTGGCCAGCGGATGCTCGGCATAGTGCAGCAGCACGGCCACGGCGCAACTGGTAAGACGAGTTTCGGCCGAATCGGCCCGGCTGGTAAGGATGATAGGCACGCGCGCGCCGAGCACAATGCCGGCCAGCTGCGCCCCGCCCAGGTATTCCAGCTGCTTGGCCAGCATATTGCCGCTCTCCAGATCAGGAACGACCAGGATGTCGGCTTGCCCGGCGACCGGCGAGACCAGCTTTTTGATGGTAGCGGCCTTGACGCTGACTGCGGTGTCGAAGGACAGCGGACCGTCGAGAATGCCGCCAGTGATCTGGTTGCGATCGGCCATTTTGCATAGCGCCGCGGCGTCCAGCGTTGACTTGATCTTGGTGCTGACCGTCTCGACGGCCGACAGCAGCGCCACCTTGGGCTCAGGAATACCCAGGGCATGGGCCAGGTCGATGGCGTTCTGCACAATGTGGATCTTATCCACCAGCTCGGGATTGATGTTAATGGCCGCGTCGGTGATCAGCAGGGTGCGCGCATAGGCCGGCGTGTCCATTACAAAGACGTGCGAAATACGGCGGCCGGTGCGCAACCCGGTGTCGCGGGCCATGACCATCTTCATCAGCTCATCGGTGTGCAGGCTGCCCTTCATCATGGCCTCTGCATTGCCGCTGCGGCACATGGCCACGCTTAACTCGGCAGCCTTGGCCTCGGTGTCGGCATCAACGATGGGGAAGGAGGAGATATCGAGGCCCATCTTGGCGGCCAGAGCCTTAATTCTGGCCTTGTCGCCGATCAGCGTAGGCTTGATGAGCTTTTCGTCCGCCGCTTCAACGGCGCCTTTGAGCGCTACGTCCGACAGCGGCCAGCAAACCGCCGTGGTAATCGCCGGTAGATTCTTGCAACGCTCGATAAAATTGTGAAAGACGTGGTAATCGGCGGGATGCCCGACCAAAGGGTTAACGATTACGGATTCATCCAGAGGGGGAAGTTCGCTCACTGGTATTCTCTCCCTGCCCGCGCAGCGGATGGCTGAAAGGCCTTATAGGTATATTGTCGTACCACTGCTCACATTTAGCCTGTGCCAAGGGTCACATTTCGGCGCTGCGTACTGCATCGTGAAACATACGTCCCGTTTTGTTAAGCCGGTCGATTTTCATTGCACATTTCATATCACACGTTTTACTGAATATGGCAGATTTCAAGGAGATAACAGTCTCTTCCCGTTTCACAATGCAAGCGTTGATACGTTAGCCTTGTAGACGAAACCCGATTGTCGAGGCTGCCCTGATGCGACGTTCATTTGCCGTTTTCACCTTGCTATATTTGTGCACCTTAGCCGGCGCGTTTGCCCAAACCTCCTCAGCCGCGCCCTCCTGCGCTGATCTGCACCTGGTGCCCGCGCCGCGGGAGTGCACCGCCGTTCAAACGATTCCCATCGGGGACATCGGCTTTTTCGTCACGGCGGAGAAGAACGCGGAGGATCAGTTTACCGTCGAGGATCTGATCGAGGAGCGCCTGGGTAAGAGAACAGTGCGCAGTGATGCTCCTTTCATCCGGCTGGAGCGGGCTCAGAGCGATTCGGCCCAGGCGCTGCTGGCTGCGAACCATCTGAGCTTTGATCCGGCGATGCACGACGAAGGCTACATCATGGTTCCCGACGGGCAGGGCGGCCTGGCAGTAATCGCCGAAACCTCTGCCGGCATCTTCTACGGCGCGCAAACGGTGAAGCAGTTGATCCGCGGCAGCGGCCAGGACGCGGTGCTGCTGGCGCCCACGCTGCGCGACTGGCCGGCGATGGCATTTCGCGGGCTTTCCGATGACTGGTCGCGCGGCCCGCTGCCCAATATGGATTTTTTGAAGCGCGAGATTCGTACCCTGGCGGCCTACAAGATCAACATCTTCTCGCCCTACTTTGAGCACACCTTCGCCTATGATGTCTCTCCAGTCGCGGCCTTCCCCGGCGGCGCGATGACCCCGGATGAGGCCCGCGAGCTAGTGGCCTATGCCGCCCAGTACCATATCACCGTCATTCCCGAGCAGGAGTCCTTCGGTCATCTGCACCATCTGCTCAAGTTCGAGCAGTTCTCCTCGATGGGCGAGACGCCCCACGGTTCAGTGCTGGCTCCCAGCGAAGTTGTCACGCTGCCGCTGATCAGCAGTTGGTTTGGCGAGCTGGCCAAAGTCTTTCCCGCTCCGTACGCGCACATCGGCGCCGACGAAACCTTTGAGCTGGGCTTGGGCAAGACGCGCGAGCAGGTGGAGCAGCGGGGGCTGGACGCGGTATACATCGACTTCCTCAAGAAGATTCATGCGACTCTGGAGCCCAACCACAAACGGCTGCTTTTTTGGGGCGATATCGCGGTCAAATCGCCGGAGTTGGTGGGCACCTTGCCCAAGGACATGATCGCCGTGCCCTGGGAATATCGAGACAGGCCGGACTTCAAGCCGATCATCGAGCCGTTTACCAAGGCGGGCCTGGAGACCTGGGTTGCGCCGGGCGTGAACAACTGGAGCCGCCTCTACCCCAACAACAATGAGGCTCTGGCCAACATTCGCGCTTTTGTACGCGACGGCCAGGCGTTGGGCGCGACGGGCGTGCTGAACACCGTGTGGAACGACGACGGCGAAGGCATCTTCGACGAGAACTGGTTTGGCGTGCTCTTTGGCGCGGCAGCAGGATGGCAGCCGGGCGAAAGCTCGGAGGAGGCATTTTCGACTTCTTTTGGCCAGGCGTTTCATGGCGATCCGACAGGCAAGATCGATCAGGCGCAGCGCGAGCTGATGGCCGCCCATGCCGCGTTCAAAGAGGCTGACCTGTACGATGCCAGAGACGTTTACTTCTGGGTTGATCCCTTCTCGCCGGAGGGTGAGCGCGTGGCGGCCAAGCTGCGGCCCTTCCTGAGCGATTTGCGCCTGCACGCCGAGCACGCCATAACACTCATAGCCGAAGCCCGGGCTGCCGCGAAGCAGGAGAATCGCGTACTCGAAAATCCTGAAGCTCTGGACGCGATGGAGCTGGGCGCGCGCCGTATTGATTTTGTGGGCCTTAAATTTCAGGCGGCTGACGAATCCGTCGAGCTCTACAAGCAGGCGCGAGCCATGGCCAGCGACAAGAGCCGCAGGGATGAGGTCGAGGCAAAGCTGTTCACCATCGGCGCAAACAACGGTCTGCTGGAAGACATGCGCGACGGCTACGCTCTGCTGGGCGGGCTTTACCGGCAGGCCTGGCTGCGCGACAACCGGCCCTATTGGCTGGAGAACAACCAGGCACGCTACGACAGCGCCGCGCAACTGTGGATTGGCCGCTGCGACCGATGGGACCTGGTGATGGAGCAGTGGTGGAAGACGCACACGCTGCCGCCGCCTGCCGAGGTTGGGCTCTCCGAACAGACAGAAAAATAAGAGTCAGCGAGTCAGCGAAACAGCAAGTTAGCAAGTTAGCGAAACGGCTCCAAAGCGATGCTTCGGAGCCGTTTCTGTTAGCGGAGTTAGCGGAGTTAGCGAGACAGCGAGTTGGCAGGTCAGCAGAAAGGCACTGGAACGATTCTTTGGGGTTGTTTTAGGGTAAAAAAACGGATTTTTCCGATGATTTTCAGAGGCCAAATCTCACGATGCGGGAAAATTTGGGGTAAAAAAATATCCACAGGCGTTGATTCCAAAGAGTTTAGAAATAATCTGCAAGGTTTTAGGGAGAATTTATACCCCCCGGGGGTATGGGGGGGGTAGGGGGTGGGGGGTACCTAGTTTTCCGTGATCAGTGGACAATGAACAGCGGACAGCCCGAGTACGAGGTTATTGTTCATGCTTTGATTGTGCGCCGAGGGAAGGTAATTATCTGCAAACCGGGCGCAAGATTCGCCATTGGCGTGAAAACAGGCTGCTGTCCCGCCCGGAGGCGCAATGAACTAGGCTATCTGCATGGACGACGCACGCTCTTCCGCAAGCCCGATGCTCTGCTTCAACCCCGCCGAGTGCCAACCCCGGCAGATGTACAAGCTGCTGACCGGCATGATTGTGCCGCGTCCGGTGGCGCTGGTCTCGACGATGGACAAACAGGGCGTGGCCAACCTGGCGCCCTTTAGCTTCTTCTGCGGCGTTGGCTCGAATCCGCCCACTGTGCTGTTTTGTCCATCGCTGCGCCCCGGCGCTACGGCCGGCACCGTCGAACCGAAGGACACGTTGCGCAACATTGAGGAGACAGGCGAGTTCGTCATCAATGTGGTCAGCGATGCCATCTCCGCTGCCGCCAACGCCTCTTCTGCCGAGGTTCCGCCGGAGGTGGATGAGTTCGTGCTCTCCGGGCTGACGCCTGTCGCAAGCGTGGTAATCCGCCCGCCGCGCGTCGCCGAATCGCCCGCGCAGATGGAGTGCAAAGTTCTTCAGGTCATCTACACCGGTCATGGGCCGGGAAGCGGCGTCATCGTGCTGGGCGAGGTGGTTCATTTTCACCTGCGCGAAGATCTGGTGGAGGACTTCCGCGTCGATCCGGCGGGCCTGGATGCTGTGGGCCGCATGGCCGGCAACACATGGGTTCGCACGCGCGACCGCTTCGAATTGATCCGGCCAATGTGAAAGAACAGGGAATAGGAACTAAGGGACTAGGGAATAGGGAATAGGGAATAGTGATCAGAGAACAGAGATCAGGCAGAGGCCCACATTCCAGAAACCTAGAAAATGTTCTAAAATTCCGTGACATTGGTAGATTGTAAGGAAGGGGGCGACTAATGCGCGCTTCAGCAAATAAAAGATTCGGTGAAGGATTGCGGCAGGCGGCGTGGGGCGTTGCGGCGGGGCTTCTGCTCCTGGTCGCAGCGTTGCCGGGTTGCCGCAATTCTATTGCGAGGGGGCAGAAGATGAATCTTACAAGTACCAGTTTCCATGATGGAAGCCGGATTCCGGTGAAGTATACGTGCAGCGGAGCGAATCTCTCTCCGCAGCTTGCCTGGAGCGCGCCTCCGGCGGCGACGGTGAGCTTGGCGATGATCGTCACCGACCCGGACGCACCCCGCGGAACCTGGGTTCACTGGGTGCTCTACAACCTGCCCGCCGGGACGCGAGCGCTTCCCGAGAGGTTGCCGGCGCTGGGCCAGCTTCCTGACGACGCACTCCAGGGCCGCAACGATTTCGGCGAGATTGGCTATGGAGGCCCCTGCCCCCCGCCGGGTTCGCCGCACCACTACATCTTCACGCTCTATGCGCTGGACGCGAAGCTGAATCTGCCGGTGGGCGCGACGCGGGCGCAAGTCGAAGCAGCCATGCAGGGACATATTCTGGCGAGCGGCCGGCTGGTTGGGACTTATCAGCGGTAGTTAGCAAACCAAATCCTCACGCCGCCGTCATCTCCTGTCCCTTGGCTTCGCGTCCTGCTATCGCCAGGCCGGCCAGCGTCAACGCCACAATAATCACGGTACCGGCCAGCACCGCGGGGTAGTTGCCGGTGCGCTCGGCGATCAGCGCCTGCGCCTTGCCGTTCCAGGAGGTGATGAGGCCGCCCAACTGGTAAGCCAGGCCGGGAGCCGTGGCCCGCACCGGAGCCGGCGACAACTCGGTGAGATAGGCGGGCACTACGCCCCACGCTCCCTGCACCATGAACTGCATGAGCACCGCGCCGATGCCCAGTGTAAGGGCCGAGTGGCCGTAGGCGTAAAGGGGAATCACCGGAATCGACAAGAGCGCCGCGATAATGATGGCCCGCTTGCGGCCCCACTTCTCTGAGAATGCTCCGAAGGCAATGCCGCCCGCGATAGAGCCGATGCCGTAGAGCACGCCGATCAGGCCGACAACCTGCGGCGTGAGCCGGGCATAGGTTGTCAAGAAGGTCGGGTACACGTCCTGGGTGCCGTGCGAAAAGCTCATGAAGGCGGTCATCAACAGAATCAGAAAGAGAAAGGTGGGCAGAAAGGCCAGCACGCGGGCCAGCTCTCCGGCCCTGACTCTGCGGGCGTCCGCTACAGAGTGCGCCAGCCGCTGCTTCTTCCCTTCCAGCCACACCGGCGACTCCGCCACCCGCGCCTGCACATAGAAGACCAGCAAGGCCGGCATTGCGCCCAGAATGAACAGCCCCCGCCAGCCAATCCCAGGGACGTGTAGTCCCGGCAAGACGAGACCATGAACGTGCAGTCCCAGCAGGCTAAAGCCGTTAAAGAAGATCCCGAAGGCACCCGCGGCCAGGATGGAGCCCAGCGCGTAACCCTCCTGCAAAATTCCCGAGAAGACGCCGCGGCCCTCGGCGGGCAGCGACTCAAAGGCCAGCGCCGCGCCCACGCCCCACTCGCCGCCCATCGCCAGGCCAAAGAGTGCGCGCAGACCAAGCAGCACGGCGAGCGAGGGAGCAAAGCCGCAGGCCAGCTCGATTACAGAAAAACTCAAAATATTCACCATCAGCACCGGGCGCCGGCCGTAGCGGTCGGCCAACACGCCGAAGAGCACCGCGCCCACCGGCCGGAGCGCCTGCGTCAAAAAGACCGCGCCCATTACCTCAGAGGGCTGAGTATGGAACTCTGTTGCAATGGCTTTAACGCAGAAGACCAGCAGAAAAAAGTCGAGCGAATCCATTGTCCAGCCCAGAAAAGCTGCTACGAAGGTGTGGCGCTGGGACGGAGTGAGTCGTCGGAAGTCGTTCAGAACAGACATCTAGGCGAGAATAGCAGGGATAGGGACTAGGGAATAGGGAATAGGGAATAGGGAATAGGGAATAGGGAATAGGGAATAGGAATTCGAGCTTCCTTTCCAAGACTGGTCTTTTGGAACCAGACAATAATTGTTGCAACAAATCACAATCGATTAGCATCGAATTTTTACGAGGAGATTTCGCTCGGAAGATAGTCCCCATTTTTTTGCGCATTCGATAAGAGGCTTCCCTCTCCCCCACAGCGGCCCTCACGGCCCTGCACTGAAAGGACGAACAATGAAGCGTTTTGCAATTCTTACCGGCATTCTGGCGCTGGCGGCTCCCCTGGCCGTGGCGCAAACCTTGCCCCAAACCACGACCTGGACCTCCGACCCGGCGCACAGCGAGGTCGACTTCAGCATCAAGCACATGAGCGTCTCCAATGTTCACGGCCGTATCGGCAATGTGGCGGCGACGATTGTGCTGAACGACGCCGACATCACCAAGTCCACCGTGACGGCCACCATCGACGTGAACACGATCGATACCGGCGTAGCGCAGCGCGACACCCACCTCAAGAGCCCGGATTTCTTTGACGTGGCGAAATTTCCCTCCGCCAGCTTTGCCAGCACCAGCGTAGTGAAGAACGGCAACAAGCTAACGGTCACCGGCAACCTGACCCTGCATGGCGTCACCAAGCCCGTTGTTCTCGACGTGGAAGGTCCCAGCACGCCGGTTCCGGGAAGGGGCAACAAGCTGCACTCTGGCCTTACAGCCACCACCACCATCAGCCGCACGGCCTTCGGGATCGGGCCCAACTTTCCTGCTGCGATGGTGGGCGACGATGTCAAGCTGACCATCGAGCTGGAAATCGTCAAACAGTAAACGCATCCCGGCCGCCGCGCGTCGAATGATTCGGGTCGTAGGACCCTGTCCGGGGAATTCGACGCTAATTCCATCTTTTTCCTCCGCCACCGGAGGACGAGGTGAAATGCGATGGCGATGGCTGCGATAATGGCTGCGATGCGTATGAAGACAAAGATCGCGCCGTTGGCAGGTGGCTTAGCCTGCATTCTGATGATGGCCGCACCACTCGCCGCCCAGAGGCCGGAGCGGCCCACGCTGGCTGTTTCCGGCTACGTCCTCGACGCCGAGATCGACACGGCCACGCACCATCTGACTGCCAAAGTGACGGTCAGCTTTACCGCGCCGGAAAACTCCGAGGCGGTCAGCTTCGGCTTTCACCCGGCGCTCAAAGTGACCAAAATCTCAGACGAGGCCGGCACCGTGCTCACCGGCCAGCGCTCAGCAGACGGCGGCATCCGCATCGCCCCGGCCACGCCCTTCGTCCGCGGGCAGGCCGTGCACTGGACCTTCGAGTACGAGGGCGCCATCACCGGCAACGACGACGGCCCGGTAGAGGGCCTCAAACTGGCCGCCATCCAGGAGCCTGTCACCTACCTGTTCTATTCGGCGCGCTGGTTTCCCATGACCGGCTACCTGACCAACCGCTTCACCGCGGAGATGCACATTCGCGTGCCCCAGGGGATGCGGGTCTTTGCCAGCGGCAGCCAGGGAGCCTCGAAACCGGTCACGCTGGCCAGCGGCAAACCCGGCGACCAGTACGACTTCAATTGGGATAAGCCCGGCTTTCCAGGCACGGTGATTGCCGGGCGATACGTGGAGCCGGTTTCGGTGGGCAACGTAAAGGTCTATCTGACGATTAGCCACCAGCAGTCCGGCAACGAGCTGGCGCAGACAGCGGCTAAAGAGTACGACTTTTTCACCGACAGCTTTGGCGTGGCGGAAAGCAGCCGCCTGAATGTTGTCGAGCTGCCGGACGACACGCTGCCCTCCGTCTGGGCGCCGGAGCTGGCGGCGATTCCAGGCTCGCGGGTGGGCGACAAGAGCGGCATACGCCTGCTGGCCAACACCATAGCCCATCAGTGGTGGGGCTCCGAGGTCAGCCCGCGCACCCTGAACGACGCCTGGATAACCAACGGCATGGCCCGCTACGGCGAACTGATGTATGTCGAAAGCCAGAGCGGCCAGAACGCCCTGAGGTCGGCGCTACAGGAGGTGTCCGCGGGAGCCCTGGCCTATGACACCATTCCCCTGTCGGGCGCCAGCCGCCTCAGCCCCTTTTCGCCCGAGTTCCAGTCCATGACCCTGGAAAAGGGCGCCATGATCTTCCACATGCTGCGCTGGGAGATCGGCGACAAGGCCTTTCTGGCCACGCTCAAGGGCGTGCTCAGCCAGTTCACTGACAGCTCGATGCGCGCGGCTGATCTGCAGAAGGTGGCTGAGGCGCAGAGCCAGCAGGAGTTGACCGCCTTTTTCGCGCAGTGGATCGACGGCACCGGCGCGCCGCAATTCAACAACAAGTATGCCGTCTACCGGCTGGGCAACAACAAGGGTTTTCGCACTATCGGCGAGATTGAGCAGGATCTTGACCTCTTCCGCATGCCGGTGGAGTTGCGCGTTGAAACCGACGGCAGAACTGAGACGAAAAAAATCGAGGTGGTAGGCACCACAACGCAATTTGTCGTGGATACCTTCGGCCGGCCGCGCCGCATCAGCATCGACCCTCAGGGCTGGGTGCTCAAAGTCACCCCCGATTTGCAGGTGCGCGTCAGCATTTTCAGGGGACAGCAACTGGTGGCGCAGGGCGATCTGGCCGGCGCGCTGGCCGAGTACCAGAAGGCCCTGGAGGCCAATTCGCAGAGTTCGCTGGCCAACTATCGTATCGGCGAGGTGCTCTTCGCGCAGCACAACTATCAGGCCAGCGTCAACGCCTACCGGGATGCTTTGCGCGGCGACGACGAGCCGCGCTGGACCGAGGTCTGGAGCCACATTGCACTGGGCAAGATCTTCGACATCACCGGCCAGCGCGACCGCGCGGTAAACGAGTACCGGCTGGCTGTGCAGACCAACGACAACACCCAGGGCGCGCTCAACGAGGCCCGGCAATGGCTTCAGAAGCCCTACAAGCGGCCGGATAGCGAGTAGGGGCCGGTTGATGGTTCGCGCAGTTTTCGCGCGATGATTTCGCATTTCTCATGGGATGCAAAACGGCCAGCCCGAGGGCTGGCCGTTGCCGTGGAAGAATAAATATCCGCTACTTGCCTACAACCTTCTGGGCTACCAATTCCTCATCCCCATCGGTGTGAATAATCTTGTTGTGCAGGCAATAGAGGGCCAGCTCCAACCGGTCGCTGACGCCCAGCTTGTCGTAGATCTTGCGCAAATAATTCTTGATCACCTGTTCGGTGGTCCCCAGCTCGTATGCAATCTCCTTGTTGCGCTTGCCCTGTGTGATGCAGGTGATGATGGCCATCTCCTTGGGCGAGAGCTTAGGCTGCACGCGCGGGTTGACCAGGGCGGCGGCCTGGGCGCGATAAGCCTCGATGACCCAGCTGACCGACTGGTTGTCGATCCAGGTTTCGCCGGCCGCGATGCGCCGTACGCACCGGACCAGCAGGTCGGGCGAGATGGAACGGCTGACGATGCCGCGCACCCCGCGCCGGTACAACTCCACGGTCTGGTTTTCGTCTGAAGCCACCGCCTGCACAATCAATTTCACATCCGGGGCCGTGCGCAGCAGGTCGGGAATAAAGCTGGCATTGCCGGTCAGCAGGCTGCCTTCCAGGAGAACCACATCGGTGGGATAGCGCTCGATGGCTGCCCGAAGATTTTCAAGGGAATCAGCCTGGGCTACGACGCGGAGATCATCTTCCAGAGCGAATACCTTGCGAATGCCAACGCGGTAGATCGCCTGGGAATCCGCCAGAATCACCCGGATGGTCCCCGGCTGAATCGGAGCTTCGCGGGTTTCGCCTTCAGGTGTATCGTCCAGTAAATCCATATAGGTGCTTGCCAAAAAATGCGCTTGTTGCCAGGCCCTCTCCAGCTGTCATTGTTCGGCGAACTTGTACTCGTCAATAGTAGCGGCAGCCAGGTAGTTAGTTTGGTTCTTGGAGCAGCGTACCACACGTCCCTGACAATGAACCAGAACATCGTGAGGGGTGCCTAATACTTCACCGGGCATGCGCAGCGAAAAACGGATCTCCAGCCCCGCCTGAACCGGGCTATCCAACTCAAAAACCACGCCGCTGGCGGATACATTCCGGGTCACAGCGGCAATCTCTCCTTTGCCAGACGACAACATCACGGGCAGCGTCAGAGGAAAACGCACCGCGCAACGCACTTCCTGCCGCTGGAGAGTCTGCTGGGAATCAGCAGACGAGAGTGTTGATGCGGGCTTTGAAGAATCCATATACGCCATCCCAAACCCAATAATTAGGGTGTATTTACTTTACCGGAGATTTCTCTAAACTCACACGGCACCAAAGTTACCAAAGAGGTAATCGTATGTAACTCTTACCTTGGTTAGTGAAGTAATGATGTAGAAACGCCCCAAGTCTCAAAAATGAGACCCGGGGCGCTCGGCAGCATGTACGATACTGGGCTTTTCTACTTCTCCGCCTTCACATCCCAATCAAAGCTGATCTGCGAGATCATCTCATTCAGCTTGTCCACCGCGGTTTTCTTCTGCTGCTCCAGGTCGGTGGTCTGCTTGTGCGCGGCCTGCAACTGGTCTTCGGCGCGGTTCAGCTCGTCTACAAATCGCTTAGCCGCGTCGTTGCCCTTGAGCGCGGTCAGATTCTCGCGGTCGCGCGCCTCGTCGGCCGAGGCGGCATTCTCGATCTGCCTGGATTCGCCGATGCGGCGATCCAGATCGGCCAGAGCCGTCTGCGCGTCTATCACCGGCTTCAGCTTGTCCAGAGCATCGGGAGCGCGCTTGACCAGATCCAGCAGATAAACCGACTGGTTGTAGTTCGGATTCAGCCTGACCTCGGTGTTCACCGGGCCGCGCTCGCGCACCTCCAGCGTCGCCGTCGAGTGGGCTTCCACTGGCAGCTTGAAGCGGTACAGGTTCGGCGAAGTCTCCGCGGGCTTCAAATCGCCGTCCAGCGACCATCCGTTATTAATTCGCGGGTGCTCGATGAGAACCACGCGATTCAGATCCGCGGAGTTGACGGCCGAATAGGTCACCGACGCAATGTTCATGTAGGTCTCAATCACCACGCCCTCGCTAATCTTTAGGTGGCGCAAGGTGCGCCGGTTATCGCGCGCTGTCACTTTCACGCGCACCGCCTGATCAGCGGCATAGGAGAGCAGCCGCTTTTCTCCGGGATGAATGGGATCGAGCAGGCCCTCGCCGGCAAACTCGCCGCTCTCGAAAATCGAAAAGCTGCCGGAGTCGAGCGTGAGGCTGGACTTGTTTTCCAGCCAGACGGCGCGCAGCGGCGCGGGCTGCTTCTCGCTCCACAGGGTTACGTGCTCGGCAGGCAGCGCCTGCTGCAGGATGGGCACCATGGCCGATTCATTTTTATGAATCGTGACCGGCTGGGTCAGCGCGTACTCGAAGAACTCATCGAAGGCATTAGTGGTGACGTCACCCTCCTGGAAGGCGTCGCTGGCGCGGTCTACGCCTGTATCACCTTCGACGGCAACAGTGGCAAGAGTGTTGGCGCTATTACTATAGAGCCCGCCACCCACATTGCCACCATAGCCGGGACCGATCCCAGCGCCCGAGCCCACGCCCCCGGACGACATTTTCTTTCTGGCTGCCATCATCATGTTATGCGGAACGGCGCTAGGTGCAACCATCGCTTCGTTCGCCGTCTCCGATTGCGCCTCCGCTTGTTCGACTCGCTTCTCCTCTACAGCCTCATGCGTCTGCGGCGTCAACTGCGCCTCGGTGGCAATTGGAATCTCTACTCGCCGCGTATAAATCGGCTGGGAGAGCGGCTGGATAAAGCTCTGCGGCGCTCCGGCCACCAGCGAAAGTTGCACGTTATCCCAGTCCGCGCCCACGGTGTTGTCCACCACTGCCCAGCCCTGCATGGTCGCTGTGCCATTGGGCGTGCGCGGGAAGACGATGCGATAGGTCGACTTCCAGATCGGAACCTCGCTTATGTAGCTCACGCGCAACTGGCGCTGCCCTACCCCGAGCGCGTCGAGCGTCAGGTGGCGCAGCCCGTTTGCGTGAGTGGTCGAGAGCAGCTCCAGGTAGCGGTCAAGTTGCCCTTGCAGATTCGCATCCAGCGGGCGAACGCTCAGCGCCGGGGTCAGTTCGATGACCCGCGCCGCGCCCGACGTGGCAATCAGCGTGAGATAAAACTTGTCGATCGTCTTGTCGGTGTCGCTGCCGGGAATGGTCTCGGTGCGCGTCTCAATGGAGAGGAGACGACCGGTGATTGTGCCTCCGGGTCCGCCCGTCACCTCGACCCGCTGGCCTCTGAGCGCCTGAAAAAGCGCCGTTGAGGTAGGGTCGTCGGTCATGCCCAGGGAGAGCGTTTTAAGCTGCTCGGCCAAAGGCGTTGTCGAGTTGTAGTTGACCCCGGCAATCCGCCCTCCACCCTCGTCGAGGACGGTGAGCGACTGCAGGACGTCGTTCAATTGTGGCGAGGTGAAATCGATGGTCACGCGCTGGTTGCCGGTGACCGAGCCGGCGTGTTCAAAGTAGCCCACGCCGTTCTTATAAAGCACCACCTTGTGAACGGGCAGGTCTTTCACTACCTGTGGCGCTGCCGACTGTGCCTTGGGCGGCGCCACCTGCGGTGGGGCCAACTGCGCCTTCGGCGCGGAAGACTTTGCTTTGGCCTGAGAACCGGCCGGCGATTGCGCGGCAAGGGTTACGGTGAAAGCGAGCAAACAGAAGACGGCAAGAATACGGCGCATAGGAACCTCCTCGGACCAGCCAACAAAATGCTACTCCATTGGACCAGGGCGGAGGGAAAATGGTTCTCCAGAAACGAAAAAACCGCCGCTGTCCACACCATTTGAACGGAGCAGGGGCGAAATCTTGCGCGATCCGCATCGAATTATTTCAATCGGCGAAAGTCTTCTTGAATCGGCTGGATAGGGCCGAGCCCCGGCGAAGACGCATAATAGGGGGTTGGGAATCACGGCCATACGGATGGCCGGCAAGGGGAGACAGACTCATGGAGAAAACTCAAATTAAGGTTGTTGCGCTGAACGGCAGCGCCCGCAAGGGCGGAAACACGGCTATCCTGTTGCGCTGCGTTCTGAAGGAACTTGAAAACGAAGGAATCGAAACCGAGCTGATCGAGCTGAGCGGGGCCACGATTCACGGCTGCCTGGCCTGCCGGGAATGCTCAAAGAAGAAGGACGGCCGCTGCGCGCAAAAGGACGACATGGGCAATGCCCTGATCGAGAAGATGGCGGAGGCCGACGGCATCCTGCTCGGCTCGCCGACTTACGTGGCCGACATCTCGCCTGAAATCAAAGCCCTGATGGACCGCGCCTGCCTGGTTTCCCGGGCCAATGGCGGCCTTTTCCGGCGCAAGGTGGGAGCTGCCGTGGTGGCGGTGCGCCGCGCCGGAGCGATTCACGCCTTCGACGCCCTGAACCATTTCTTTCTGATCAGCGAAATGATAATTCCCGGCTCGTCCTATTGGAATATCGGCATTGGCCTCCAGCCGGGCGACGTGGAGCGCGACGAAGAGGGCATGCAAACCATGAAAACCCTGGGCCGGAACATGGCATGGCTGTTGAAAAAGATTCATAGTTGACAAGCTACCCGGCAGAAGAGACTTTGTTCCTCCTTGCCAAATGGGACTATGCTGTAGGCGGGAGCTGCCTCTACCACCCCAACGACGAAGACCTGTCGTTAGGGACCCCGGTAACCACCCCAACGACGAAGACCTGTCGTTGGGGACCCCGGTCAGCGGCCGCGCCTCCCTTGAAAAAGGAGAATCCATGGAACCGACTAAAACCGATCCTGCAATCGCAGACGACGTGTTGCATCTGGGCGGCAGCAAGCTGACCCCCGAAGAGATTGCCAAGGCCCTGGCCCATCACAAGCGGCACCATAGCGGGGATCAGCCGCAGCAGGCCGCGGCCAAGACGGGCAGCGGCAAAAAGGGCAAACAAGGCAAATAACGCGCACAAAATTCAGGATCTTCGCGCCCCCGAGTAGAGGACCCTGGATGCAGCCTACGCGGCTCCCGGACCATAGCCGCTGCCTGGCTGCAGCTTACCTGCCGAGAGCAGGCTCATTTGCCTCAAACGCCCTCTATCGGCGATACTTAGGTGTTGTGTCTTGCATAGCCGGGCGCAGCTGTTCAGCATTCAATTTGGCCGGCTCTCTATTTGGCTTGGCGCGTCCGCGCCGGCCGGGAAGATCCCCAAGAACCGCAACAGAGTTTTGGACGTCGAAAGGAACCGTATCACCGTGGTAATGATTCGTTTAGCGCGTATTGGCGCACCCAAGCAGCCCTACTATCGCATCGTGGTCATCGAGAAGGACCGCGCCCGCAATGGCCGTTGCATCGAGGTCGTCGGCACCTACAACCCTCGCACGGAGCCGGCCACGGTCAATCTGAAGCACGAGCGCATCGCCTACTGGCGCGGCGTGGGCGCGCAGTTGTCGCCCAGGGTCGAAAAGCTGGTCGCCAAGACCCCGGAGCCGGCTGCCGAAACAGCAGCGGCCTGATTTTTGCCTCCTGACGGCGCGCGTGGACTCCCCCGAGCCTGCGCGCATTTTATTTGCTGACGGCGATGGGTGTGGGCTGTTAATATGCGCCCACCGATCCATGTGGTTCATTTCCGGTCGCCAAATTCTGGCGTCTAATTCCGAACGCACTGGTCAGGGGCAAGAGCATGACCCAAAAAGGTATGGTTGAAGTGGAAGAACTGGTACGAGAGATTGCCCGGGCCCTGGTAGATGAACCGTCAGCCGTTGAGGTGGAGAGTGTAGGCCGTGATGAAAGCACGGTCCTCAAGCTCCGCGTGGCGCCGCAGGACGTGGGCAAGGTTATCGGCAAACAGGGGCGTACCGCCCGCTCGGTACGCACTATCCTGGGCGCCGTCAGCATGAAAGTGCATCACCGCTACACGCTCGACATTCTGGAAGAAGACGAGCCCTGAGAGGTCCGCATCCGATGCATCCGGCCCCCTTCTGGAGGCAGCGATGACCACGCCTGAAGACTGGGTCTGGCTGGCGCGAATTCGCCACTCGCAGGGGCGAAAAGGCGAGGTTTACGCCGACATTCTCACCGATTTCCCTGATAAGTTCGCCGACCGAAAGCGGCTCTGGCTTATGCCGGATTCTGCCGCAAAATCTGCCCTCCCAAAGGCTGCGGTTCAGGCTCCGCGCGAGGTCGAGCTCATCAACCACTGGCTGCACAAGGGCGGCATCGTGCTGCACTTTGCCGGAGTGGACTCGATCTCGGCGGCAGAGGCTCTCAAGGGGCTGATCGTGGCCGTCCCGCGCTCTGAACGGGTCTCTCTTGCCGAGGACGAGGTCTACACCGGCGACCTGATCGGCTGCACGCTGATCGATGTTTCCGGGGTAAAGCCGGTGACGGTAGGCGAAATCGAGAGCGTGGACCGGACGGCCGGCCCGGTAGCGCTGCTCGCGGTGCGCGGCGCGGCTGGAGAGGTTCTTATCCCCTTCGCCAGGAATTACGTGCGCAATATTGACCTTCAAGCGAAGCGCGTTGAGATGGCGCTGCCCGAGGGGCTGGTGGAGCTGAATCTTCCAGGATTATCTTCCCGCGAATAAGCCAGGCCGCAGATCATTTTCAATCGCGCAAAATTCCAGCCTATTCAGTAATCGTTGAACCGTAATTCGTGGTCTGCGGCGCGGTGCCGCGAATCTGCTCGATAAAAAGCGGCACCTCTTTTTCGATCAACTCCGCACGGTCAATATGAATGTAGTGGGTGCTGCCTTTGGCGATGATTCTGCGGCTGCGCGTGGAGAGTTTCTTCAGGTCTTCCTGCATTTGGTTCCAGACGTTCGCCGCATCGGTCGACGAACCGGCGGACATCTTGGCGGGATCCTCCGAGATGATCAGAATTGGAATCGTTCCGTAAGGGCCGGTATGAACGGTCTCTTGGCCGGATCGATTGATGCTGTCCATCTCGTCAAACATCCCGCCGACATGTGTATGGCAGATATCCTCCGCCTGCAATTTCGCAGCCCGGGCATCAAAGCCTTTGATGGATTGCGAACACAGCCCCATGAGGCGCGGAATTCCCGTACTCATTGCGGATTTTGTCAGCAGCTCAAACGCCCAACGTGGTGGCGCCTTGCCGGAAGCAGCCTTCATCACGGGGTTCTCGTCCTGCAAAGGCGTCGAGCCATCCTCAAAGACGATCCCAACAATATTCTCCGGATAGCGGGTGGCATAATCACGCATATAAATTCCAGCGATGGAATGTCCCATCAGCACGATGGGTCCGGTGACTTTGGCCTGAAGCAGAAGTTCGTGCAGCTCGGCGGCAATGTGGTCGGCGTCGCGCGGAGTCGGCAGCGGGTTGCTCCAGCCGAAACCGGCGCGGTCATACGAGCAAACGCGCGTGGTGCTGGAGAGCACCGGCTGGACACCTCCCCAGGTCAGTGCGTCGTTTCCTAGCCCTGATTCCAGAACGATGGTGGGCGAGCCGCTGCCTGTGCAATTGATGTGCATCCTGTGGCCGTTGACGAAGAAGAAAGCGCCGGGAGGCTGATTCGTCGTCCAAAAGAGGTGAAGAGCGATCGCGTTGTAAGCGCTGCTGCCAGCCAAGGCAGCCACGAGTATGACCACCACTGACAAAACAATGCGCTCGACAACCTTCCGCCACGTGCGGTAACTCTTGGTGGAGAGCGAACGAAAGCGGCGAACGCTCAACCAAATCACCAGAACGCCAACCATAAAAATGATGGCCGGCAAGACAACATAATCGAAATCCATACAACACCTCGGTATTTCCAAAAACAGCAACATTCTGGATCGGAGGAAATTTTAGTGCCGATTGTATCTGATTCGCTATTCTCTTCGTAATTCGTCGGTGATTCCCCACCGAATCGATTCAAGAATCTTGCGATCCTCCTTGCTGAGCGCCGCGCCCGCCAGCAGATCCGGACGGTTGGTCAGCGTTTTGCGCAATTGCTGCTCGCGGCGCCAGCGGCGAATCTCCGCATGATCGCCATTGAGCAGCGTCTCGGGGACGCGCAGGCCGCCAAACTCCGCCGGGCGGGTGTAGTGCGGGTAGTCGAGCAAGCCCCCGGCTCCATGTTGTGAGCGTGGAACGCCATCATCGGCGACGGCAATCTCCGCATCGGCAACGCCAAAGCTCTCAAAGTCGCCCGAAGCCTCGTTGCCCAGCACGCCGGGCAGCAGACGCATGGTCGCATCCACCACAACTGCGGCGGCCAGCTCGCCCCCGCTCAGCACATAATCGCCGATTGACAGCTCCATGTCGCAATAGAGCTGGTTGATGCGCTCGTCCACGCCCTCATAGCGTCCGCAAATCAGCACCACACGCTCCGTAGCGGCCAGCTCCCGCGCCATCGTCTGAGTAAAGGGCCTTCCCTGCGCCGAGAGCAGAACCACCTGCGGTAGGCCCGCTTGCGCAGCATTCGACGCATGGCGCTCCACTTTTGGCGCAATCCCCAGCGAGGCCAGCGCTTCCGCCAGCGGTTCGGGCTTCAGCACCATTCCCTCGCCGCCGCCAAAGGGACGATCATCCACGGTGCGGTGGCGGTCGTGGGTAAAGTCGCGCAGATCGTGCACTCCCACCGTCACCAGCCCCTCGGCCAGCGCCCGGCGCAGAATCCCGCTCTCGAAGATGCTCGTGAAAAACTCCGGGAAGATGGTGACGATCTCGAAACGCATACTTTTTTGATGATACGGCTGCGACAGCACCCACGTCGCGAGTGCCGGTCCGTAGAGGAGTGCTATTCCCCTCAGAAGCCGTAATGCTTGAAGGGAATATCCACGTTGAAGTAGAAGGTCTGCTCGGTGCCGTCTTCGATGCTTTTTACCTTCATGACGTCGTAGGAGTGGCCGTTCTGATTCACCAGACTCTGCTGCGAGGGCCGGAAACCGAGGACGCGCAGCACCACATATTCCTCGTGGACGGTGATTACCACCCAGGCCGTCTCCATCGACTTGCCATCGCCTGAATTGCGGATCGAGTTGATCAGTCCGCGAAAGACGGTTCTGTGAAACTCCGCTTTATCCATCGCGCCCATCTCCCGGTTAGCCACCAGGGCCACGTAGTGCGCATCGATATTCACATAATTGCTCTCGAGCACGGTTTCGGCGTCCTTGAGAGCCGCGGGATAGTCCTTCTTATCCAGTTCCTCGAACATGGCATCCTCGGACTTGGAGGTATCCTTAGCCGCCTTGTACTCAGGCGAGTCCATGTAGTTGAGGCGCAGGCGCGTGTAGTCGATATCGGTTTTGCCCGCCTTCAGCGAGGCGAGCAGCACAGCGTATTCGGAGGGTCGATCCTGAGCGGCAGCGGCAGGGGGCAAAGCAACCACGGCCAGCAGGCCAAGAACTACGAGTATGTTGCGCATAATGCGGGAATTCTACTCTGTGCGCAGGCCGGTGTCTATCGATCCATGCAGCGGACTCTCTTCTAGCCGCACGGCCAGCCTTCTATTTTTCTGCCGCGCGGCCCGTCAAAATGTGTTCTACTTTTGCCATCTGCTATGGCTGACTTTGAAACGTATTTAACCCGCTGGCAAACGGCCGGCATCCTGGATGAGGCCACCGCCCGCCACATCCGCGCCTGGGAAAGCGAGCAGAAGAAGCCCGACGGCATGCGCTGGCAGGTCATCGCGGTGCTGATTCTGGGAGCCATTCTGCTGGCCTGCGGCATAGCGCTGTTTGTCTCCGCCCACTGGGACAAGATCGGCCCCGGAGCGCGCCTTGCCGTGGTGCTGGGGATGGTCAGCGTCTTCCACCTTGGAGGGAGCTGGGCGCGCAAGCGCTTCCGCATCCTTTCGACGACCCTGCACGCCGTGGGAACCCTCTCCACCGGCGCGGCCATCGCCCTCGTGGGCCAGATTTTCAACATTCAGGAGCACTGGCCGGCGGCGGTGCTGCTATGGGCTTTGGCAGCCCTGGCCGGCTGGATTTTGCTCCACGACCAGGCGCAGCAGACATTCACGCTGTTGCTGGTGCCGGCCTGGCTGCTCTCCGAGTTTTCTTATTACGCCGAAGGCCACATCGGCGACACCGTCTATGCGGGCCGATTCCTGATCGTTTGGGCGGTTCTTTATCTCACATTTTTCATCGCTTCCAAGCGCAAGTTTGTTCATGGAATACTCTTTGCCGCTGCAGCAATTGCAGGAACCGCTGGGACCGGCATGCTGTTCGAGGGTTGGAGCTCGTGGGGAAACCAAACCTACCTGCCTCTCGGGCTTCGCACCTGGGGCTGGGTTTTCATTGCTGTGATTCCGCTGCTCTTCGCGGTTTTCAAGTTTTTCAAGAGCGTAATTCCCGTGGCTGTGGCGATTTGCTTCTCGATTGCGCTTCCCTGGTGCCAGCGAAGCTGGACCGAGTATTACAACTACGGAGATGTTCACAGCTCCTTGGTGCACAACGAGCCCAGTCTTGCCGCATATGCACTGGTAGCAGCCTTCACCATCTTCATCATCTGGTGGGGGTTCCGTTATCACTCGAATACGCTAACCGGCCTGGGAGTTGTATGGTTTGCAATTGCCGCAAATGTGTTCTCTTACAGTCACATCTTCGACGATTTTAGCCGTACCCTGATCTCCCAAATCCTTGAAGCCGCCGCTGCTCTCTTCGTGGTGTGGTGGGGTGTGCGGCTGGCATCAAAGGTTCTGGTTAACCTGGGCATTATCGGCTTTGCGTTTGTGGTGGGATGGTTCTACTACAGCGACATCTTCGACAAGTTTGGCCGCTCGCTGGGCCTGATTGGCCTGGGCATTCTCTTCCTGGCCGGAGGATGGGCGCTGGAAAAATGGCGTCGAAAACTTCTGGCTGGCATGGGCAAAGCGGAGCTTTCCGCTGAGGAGGAGGAGCAATGAAATTGGCAAAGTTTTCGTTTTCTAGGACATCCATCGTTTTGCTGCTGATTCAAGTGACGCTGGTCTCCTCCATAGCGGCCAAGTACCTTTACCAGCGTTCCACCTGCCCGCGCGTGTGGGTGCGGACGGCTGCCTACGATCCGGAGATGCCGATGCGCGGCCGCTACCTGAGTCTTCGCCTGACCGTGAACGGCTGCCAGAGCACCTTGCCCAGCGCCCTGCATGCCGTCTTTCCGCGCAATATAGACGGCACCACAAAACCGACCGGCTTCACCGTCAAGGCGGATTATCCCGTTCAATTCAGCGCCAAACTCAAGGTGGAAAATAACAAGCTGCTGGCCATTCGCATTCCAGAGGCCGACCAGACCTCGAAGGGCGTGAACGTAACGGCTATGCCGGATTCGTCCTGCGACGTGCTACGCCTTGACGAGCCGGTGGACTTCTACATCGCCGAGCACGCGGCGGACCCAACCCGGCTCAAGCCCGGCCAGGAATTGTGGATTGAGGTGACCGTTCCGCCGCAGGGCCCGCCCCGGCCAATTCAACTGGCGCTGAGGCAAGACGGAGTCCAGACGCCGCTGGCGTACCAATAGAACGGAAACAATCAGTGCGGAAGGATTTTTCTCCGTGGACGAACCAAGAGATTCGAATTGTGAGCCGTGTCCGATTTGTGGCAGTAATGATGTAAGTGCATCCAACATAGAGGATGTGGCGTTCTCCATTCATTATGTGGATGATGTGGCAGATTTTAAATGTCACGCCTGCGGCCACACTTGGCATGGATAGTATGGGTACAGGGGGCTTGCTTGAACTAAGACACGCTAGCAGCACCATCAGGGATACGGTAATGGTCCTGGGTGCAAAAGCCACGACCGAAACTGCCTACTAGCGCGTTTTGAACGGCCGGACTGCCGCGGGCTGAGCCGCGCCCACCTGGCCGGCCTTGATCTCCGCAACAAAAAAGTTCTCACCGATGGCGGGGCTGCCGGAGAGGCGGCGCAGCATGGCCAACTGGCCAACATGGGTGAGCGCATCGGCCACGGGGCCCTGAAAAAGCCGCTCGGCCGGAGCGCGGAGCGGCGCATCAGAAGCCAGAAACGCGTCCAGGGTCTGGAGCGACTCGAAGAATCGTCGCTGCTCCTCGGCCCAGGCGCGCGGCTGGGCGGGGTTCCAGCGCTCCTGCCCAATGGCCATGCTCAGCGCCCAGTCGAAGAGGTCGCCCATGTGAGCCAGAATCTGCACCGGCAGGCGGCCGGCGCCGTCAAATCCGGCAAAGTGGTCTGGTGCGCCTTCCAGGGCGCGTGCGGCCCGGTAGGCAACGGTGGCCAGCGTGTGGCGCAGCATTTCGCGTTTCTCGTCCATACACGGAACTATAGCGCAGAAAAGCCCATCATGAGAAAGTCCTTGATTTCCTTCCACTCAACGTGCTAAAGTGGTTTCATTATTTGCTCCCCGTCCGACTGCCGAAAGGCCTCGGGCGGGGTTATTTACTTTTTCTTGAACCAATAATCATTAGATAGCCACATGGGATTACATTCCCTCAACCCAAAATAGGGAGATACATCATGATTGAACCTGCACAAAAGCGCGCCATTGTTTTTGTTGATGGCCAGAATCTCTTTTACTCGGCAAAGGAAGCCTTCGGTTACACCTTCCCAAATTTCGATGTTCACCTCCTCGCTCAAGAAGTGTGTACAACTCATGGCTGGGATTTCATAGAATGCCGCTTTTACACTGGCATTCCCAACCCGGAAGACAGTCCCCGCTGGAATTCATTTTGGGTGAAGAAGACCGCTCAGATGGGCAGGGCCGGAGTTAAGGTTTTCACACGCCCCATGCGATACCGCAATAAGATGGTTCGCATGCCAGACGGGAGTACACACACCTTTCTTACCGGGGAGGAAAAAGGAATCGATGTGCGAATTGCCCTGGACATCCTCACTGGAGCAATGAATGGGTCGTATGACGTCGCAGTGATCTTCAGTCAGGACCAAGATCTATCGGAAGCCGCAACGGAGATTCGCACCATCGCACAGCAGCAGAATCGCTGGATCAAAGTTGCTTGTGCGTTTCCTTGGAGTCCTGCCTCGCACAATAAAAAGGGAATCTATAGCACCGATTGGTTGAAGATTGACCGGGCGATGTACGACAAATGTATCGACCCGAGGGATTATCGCACTTGAATCTCGGTACAACAGGACAATTTTGTAGTAAACTAAATATTCTGAGTCCAATAGCAGGAAAAATCCAATGTCCATTCATCCCGTAATGCAGCGCTTGGCAGACAAGCTCAAGCGCACCGACCTCCCTGAGTTTGTGCCCGGCGACCAGGTTCGCGTCCAGGTCAAGATCAAGGAAGGCGACAAAGAGCGCTTGCAGGCCTTCGAGGGCCTGGTCATCTCCATCAACAAGGGCCCCCAGGGCACCTTTACCGTGCGCAAGATGAGCTTTGGCCAGGGCGTGGAGCGCATCTTCCCGTTCAACTCCAAGGTGGTCGATAAGATCGAAAAAGTTCGCAGTTACAAGGTGCGGCGCGCCAAGCTGTTCTATCTGCGCGACCTGCGCGGCAAGGCTGCCCGCCTGAAGGATGTGGCCCGCATTGCGGCTAAGGCCTGAGCTTTCATCGGCAGGAGGCATCTGTTTTTAGTCACCCAATAACCCCGGTTCCGGCCGGGGTTGTTGTTTGTACCAGCAAACAGATCATATTGGCATCTCACGACCCGGGCTGTAAGCTGTAAGCTGTCTGCTGTTAGCTGTTGGGCTGTAATCTGTATAGGAACCGATGAATTCACCCGATTATGCCCGCCATTACACCTTTGAGGAGACGCTCCTGAGCGCCCGCCGCACCATGGTGCTCAGCGAGATTCTCAAGCTGGCCGCGGACAACTTCCGGGCCAGCAAGATCCGCTTTGCACTGACAGCGCTGGGCATGGTCATCGGCACTGCCTCGGTGATCCTGGTGGTGACCATCGGGCTGACCGGCAAGCAATTCATCCTTCAGGAGCTGGAGAAGCTGGAGACCAACTCGGTGGAGCTGGAATATTCCGGCGGCGGGGCCGTCGGTTCCGAGCATACGGCCTTCACCGATTACCTTACGCGCGACGATGAGAAGGCTGTACTGTCGCAGTTGCCCAGTGTGATGTACTCCTCGCCGATCATGCAGATGCACGCCCCCATCAGCTTTGGCAGGGGCGTGATCAAGGATACGCTGATTCTGGGCGTCAGCCCCCAGTACCAGCAGATTCGCAACCTGATTGTGCCCGCGGGCCGCTTTCTTGACGAGACCGACGACTTCGCCCACATCAAGTGCGCCGTGGTCACCGAGAAGTTCGCCCATGACAAGTTCGGCGGCACGGATTCAGCCGTGGGGCAGAACTTCGAGATCAGTGGCATCCCCTTTACGATCATCGGCGTCTTCAAGGAGAGCGTGGACGACTTTGGCATATCGGAGATCGAGGAGCAGACCATCCTGATTCCCTATTCGGTGGCCCGCTATTTTACTGGAACCGAAAACGTGAGCCAGATTTACTTTTCCATGCACAGCATGGACGAGGTGACGGAAGCCGCCAGTGAGATCAAGCGCATCGTTCAAGCGCGCCACCGGCCTGGCTCGATTTACGAAACGCAGACCCTCAAGGAGGTTCTGGCGACTGCCGCCAAGGTTGCCGACATCCTGACCGCAGTGCTGTTTCTGGTCTCCGCCGTCACCCTGATGGTGGGCGGGGTGGGCATCATGAACATCATGCTGGCCAATGTGCGCGCCCGCACCCGCGAGATCGGTATTCGCAAGGCGCTGGGCGCCACCAATCGCGAAATCAAATACCAGTTCCTGGCTGAAGCGGTCATCATCTCGCTGATTGGCGGCGGCGTTGGCATCATCGTGGGACTGGCTGTGCCGCTATCGGTCCGCGTCTTCACCAGCTACGATTTACCCATCTCCGGCTGGTCGGTAGCCATAGCGCTGGCCGCGGCTACCGCAGTGGGAGTTTTCTTCGGCACCATGCCGGCCACACGCGCAGCCCAGCTGGACCCGGTCGAGGCGCTGCGGGATGAGTGAGCCTGAGCGTCCGCCGTCCGGCCCTGGCAGCAAGACGCCCCAACCCCTTCCTGAGGAGCGCCCCACTCAAGGCCCGAGCCTGGCGCTGCTTTTTGGTTTGTTGGCCATGGCGCTGGTTGCCGCTATCGGCTTCGCCCTTCTCATTGTGCTGCCCTTCTATCACCGGCGATAGCGATTGGCCAGCGCCGGCCTGGCAACGCGCCTTGAGCCAGAGAACTAAAATATTCCTGACTATCAAATGAGAGAGCCGCTATGAACCTTTCCTTCTCAAAATCCGGCCACAGGCTTGCCGCCATCGCGCTCATTCTCGCTCTTCTCCCAACCCTCCACGCGCAGGAACGCTGGACGGAGGCGCAGGCCAACGTGTGGTACAGCCAGCAGCCCTGGCCCGTAGGCGCAAACTTTCTGCCCTCCACGGCCATCAACCAGCTGGAAATGTGGCAGGCCGAGAGCTATGACCCCGCCACTATCGACCGCGAACTGGGATGGGCTGAAGGCATTGGCATGAATACCATGCGGGTCTTCCTGCACAACCTTGTATGGGAGCAGGATCCCAAAGGCTTCGAGCAGCGCATTAATGCCTTCCTGGTTATCGCCTCCCGCCATCACATCCGGCCGGTCTTTGTTCTCTTCGACTCCTGCTGGGATCCGCACCCCAAACTCGGCCCCCAGCATCCGCCCATCCCCGGCGTGCATAACTCCGGCTGGGTGCAGGCGCCGGGCACAGAGATTCTCTCCGACCCCGCGCAGTACCCGCGCATGGAACGCTACGTCAAGGGAGTGGTGGGCGCCTTTGCTCGCGATCCGCGCATCCTTGCATGGGATCTGTGGAACGAGCCGGACAACGGCAACGATAGCTCTTACGCCATGGGCGATCCCCGCAACAAGAACCAAATAGTCTTGGAGCTATTGCCGCAAGTCTTTGCCTGGGCTCGTTTCGTGCATCCTACACAGCCCCTAACAAGTGGCCTTTGGCACGGCGACTGGAGTTCGTTGGACGCGATGCCGCCCCTGGCTCGCATACAGGTCGAGCAATCCGATATCATCAGCTTCCACAACTACGGCTGGCCGGAGGACTTTGAGGCCCACGTCAAGCTGCTGGAGCAATTCCATCGCCCGCTGATCTGCACCGAGTACATGGCTCGCGGAGCCGGCAGCACCTTCGATACTGTATTGCCCATCGCCCGCCAGCATCATGTTGGGGCTATCAATTGGGGCTTGGTCGCAGGCAAAAGCCAGACCTACCTACCCTGGGACTCCTGGCAGCGCCCCTATGTTACTGAGCAGCCCATGGTCTGGTTCCACGACGTCTTCCATCCCGACGGCAAGCCCTATCGGGAGCGCGAAGTGGAGATTATTCGCAATTTGACGAGCGGGAAATAGGCGATTTGAGGCTATCCGTTGCTCGAAATCCCATCCAGAATCGTAGAACTGTCTTCGCCTTGCTGATTGTTCTGCCCTTCTATCACCGGCGATAGGGATCCTGAGCGAAGCTATTCAATTGGCCGCGACTCCTGGGCAAGCCATTTGGCCGATTGACGAAACCAGGCTTTCAGGTTGGTGGAAAGATGCTTGGCCCATGCGGGGTCAATTTCGCCACGCTCTTTGGCAAAGCGAGCCAGCGCATAACCGAAGACCGTCTCCGGCAGGTAGCCGAGGCGGCTCATCGACCACCCCTCGCGGCGATCATCTTGATATTTGCGAAAGTTCCGGGAGGCGTTGGCGGTAAAAACTCCCAGACCGAGATAAACCGTAACTAGGTCAGTTAGCGGTTCCATATCTTCGTCCTCGCGTTGCAGATGGCCGCCGTCCAGTAGTATCACATGGCCCAACTCATGCGCTATCGTGGCCACAACACTCGGTGGATCATTCAATAAGGAGTTACGCACGGCAACAAGGGGGTATTCCTCATTACTGCCGCCAAAGTGTAGACCCGCTGGATCGTTCCCACCGCCGCGGAAACTATATGAAGGCAGCACTTCAAGCAATTCGCTACTATCGGGAATGATTGCGAGTTCTACCTTGCTGGGGACTACGCCCATATAGTCGCAGACGCGGCGAAAGAGCGCCTTCAGTGCGGGTTCTCTGCCATCCCAGGGGTCTGGAAAGTACTCGTCGGTGGGCAGAACAACCGTGGCGTTCTGCATCCGGCTCGAACCCAATATCCTGCTCAGGCGGCCAAATCCCTCTTCCACCCACAAACGCTCTTCTTCCGTGACCGGTAACTTGGATCCAATTCCGAACATGATATCCATTTTATTGAATGCGGTAATGAAATTGTTCTTGACGCCGATACTTTTCCTGTAAACAGGCAAGAAACAATCTGGAAATTGTAGGGAGTTGACCGCGATGTCAACCTTCACAAATGCCGTTCGTACGCAGAGTTTCCGCGCCAAGATAAATAGCAAGGGCCTGATTACCATTCCGGTGGAGATTCGCAGATCAGAGGGAATCAGCCCAGGGGATTATATTTGTTTTGAGTTACCGCCGGATCATAACAACCTTCCCGTTCGTTATGTAACAATGAGCCTCTGCAAGAAATCGAGCAAAAATGAGAAATAATTCCCCATACAAAGCGAGAGCCTGAATGCAATCCTGACGGAATGAAGGCCGCTAGTCTACGGCTGGTTTTCATCAGTCCGCCCGGCAATCAGCACGGGAATCCCATCCACAATCGGGTAGGCGCGGCCACAGGCTGAGCAGATCAGCCGCGCCTCTTCAAGGCGCAGATCGCCGTGGCAAGCCGGGCAGGCCAGTTGGTCGACTACGGAGGGGTCGAAGGTGGGAAGAGCTGTTGAATCGGCAGCCATGAGGCTCTACTGTATGGTCTCGGCAGGGATGTCCTGACTCGCGGAAGAGCCAGCAGCCTGGCCGCCTATTTTGGGGATGTTGGCAAACTCGGCTTCGATGCTCTGAATGGTGCCTCCCTTGGCCGATTCGTAAGCCACGCGAATGCCGTTATAAATAGCACGGTCGTTGGAAGAGCCGTGGCCGATAATGCACACTCCGCGCACCCCCAGCAGATGCGCGCCGCCGTACTCGCGATAGTCCAGCCGATGACGGAATTCGTTGAAGGCCGTGCGCGAGAGCAGCGCTCCCACCTGGGCAGTGACAGTGCGTTTGAGCGACTCGCGCAGCACATCGCGCACAAAGCGTCCCACTCCCTCGCTGGTTTTCAGCGCCACGTTGCCCACAAAGCCGTCGCAGACGATCACGTCTGCCTGGCCCGAGAAGATGTCGCGCCCCTCCACGTTGCCCACAAAACGAATGGGCAACGCCTTAAGCAATGGAAAGGCCTCATGGGTCAGGTCGTTGCCCTTGGACTCTTCTTCGCCAATCGAGAGCAAGCCCACGCGCGGCGACTCGATCTTGAGCACGCTGCGCGCATAGATTTCGCCCATCACGGCGAACTGGGCGAGATTTGTCGCCTTGCAATCCACGTTTGCGCCCACGTCCAACAGCACGCAGGGATTGCCCTTGGAGCTGGGCATGGGCGTGGCCAGCGCTGGCCGGTCCACTCCGGGCAGCGCGCCCAGCACCATTTTGGCGGTGGCCATGGCCGCGCCGGTGTTGCCGGCAGTCACAAAACCCGCTGCCGTTCCCTCGCGCACCAGCTTGAGTCCCACGCGAATGGAGCTGTCCTTCTTGGAGCGCAGCGCATGCGCCGCCTTCTCCTCCATGCCGATGCGCTCTGAGGCATGGTGAATCACGATGGGCAGGTCTTCGTTTCCCAGCATTTCGTCGAGCAAATCGCGCAGCTCCGCCTCCGGCCCAACCAGGTGGACCCGGACAGGCAGAGCCCTGCAGGCGAGAATCGCCCCGCGAATCTCCGCCTCGGGAGCTTTATCGGTGCCTACGGCATCAAGCGCAATATCAATGAGCATGGGCGCGGTATATTACTTGGCTTCTTCCTTTTCTACATCCAGCACGGCATGGCCCTTGTATTCGCCGCACTTGGGGCAGGCGCGATGGGGCAGCTTCTTTTCGTGGCAGGCGGGGCACTCGGAGACTCCCACGGCGGTCAAAAAGTCGTGCGAGCGGCGATTCGCGGTGCGGCGCGTCGAGTGGCGCCTTTTCGGATTGGGCATAACAAGAATTCCTTTCGTGACTTGGCCTGTTTCAAGTGACGTTTACGGCCGGTTTCAGGCCATGCAACTCCCTGGCTGCCTTGCGGCACAGGCTTCGGCACCCTTAATTGATCCAGATGTACTCTGGGGCTTTCTTACTTGGACTCTATCCGTCCACGGAGGTCGGCCAGCGCCTCCCAACGGGGGTCGCTCGGACCCACATCGCATGTACAGGGCTGAGTGTTGCGATTTTCACCGCAGCGCGGGCAAAGTCCCTTGCAGTCGGGCTTGCACAGTGTTTTGACCGGCAGGGACAAAAGCACCTGCTCTCTCAGCACATCCTCAAGCGCAAGACTGTCTCCTTGATAATAACTGATTTCCGTCTCCGGCGCAGTAATGGAGCGTTCCGGCGCCCCCGCATCCGCCCCCACAGGCCGATAAATGAGGTCAAAGTCGGCGCCCAGCGGAATCTCCACCGGCTCAACGCAGCGCGCACAGGGAACCTGAAATCTGCCGGCAAAGCGGCCCTTGAGCCGGATGTCAGCCACGATCTCCCGGGGACCGCGGTGCTCGTGCAGCACCTCGGCATGGCCGGAGGCAGCCAAATCTCCCTGCTGCTCGGCCTCCTCACCCAGATCGACCGCGCCCGGAGCCAATTCCAGGTCAAAATCTACCGGTTCCCGTTCCAGTTCGCTGACTATGAATTCCATAGTTTGAGCCTACGGCGCAAGACGCAGACCGTCAATCGCGCCGGAGCGGCAGAATCACCGGCCAGGATAGGATTCGCTGTTGCATTCCGATAGGCCCGGGTCAATAATATCTGGCTATAGTTCACGCTATGTCGGAAAACGTTGTATACCCTCCCAGATTGCATTGCCTAGGAGGTCCCTCGGTATGAACAATGCAAACCCGAGCCTGGCATGAAGCTGTCACATCGCGTTTCGCGCTTGTGTGGACAGGAGGTATTGAGATGAACTTGTATCGCTTGCGACAACTCGCTATAAGCTATCGGGCTGGACGCATGGCTTTGCTCGCACTCGTCATCCTTGCAACTTCGGCGCTTGCAAGGCCGCAGCAGCAAGCGCAACTGGTTCAACAAGGCCCCTGCCGCGCCGCTGTGTTCGCGGGATGGCAACTGGTGCCGGGGCAATATGGCCAGACCGCCGATGTTTTCGGCCCCAACGGCGCCTACGCGGGTTGGGGTATTGTTGCCGTGAATCCCGCCATGCGGCAGTATTATGGCGAAATGTATGGCCCGCCGGACGCGCATACCGCCGCGATCCTCTCACAGATACTCCACGCGCAGCCCCAATTCACGTCGTCACAGAATATCGGAGGCTTTTTCACCGCCCATGAGTTTCAAGCGGGTAACATGGCCGGTGTCGTGCTCTATCACGTCTATCCCGCCGCGATGGGACAGTACATTATCAGCGAGTATTTTGCCTGGGCTCCGCTGGGCGATGCCGCGCAGCTTTCGTTGGCAGAGGCTGTGATGACCTCACTGCAATGCACGTCGAGTGTCCGTCCACCGCCCGCCCCAATCTACACGCCTCATAGCAGCGTACCGAATCGCAAGCATAGTAGTGGCTCGGCCGAAGAAGACAGTATGAAGGACTACAACAGCATTCTCGGCACCCAGTGGGCGCATGACTCCACCGGACGCCTCTATTACCTTGATCGCGCAACACAATGGAGCGAAACCGGCCCGGATGGACCGGGCTACTACGCTGGGACCGGCGTGAATAAACATAAACTGACGCCGGGAGTGGAGTAACGGCCTGACGCCTGGTCGATAACTCCATTCCCTCCGTCACTGGCGGAGGGAACGGGGTTAATCGTGCCTGCTGAACCCGGAACCACATACTACTGCATCATTACGTCTAATCGGTTTTAGTCCTCCATCAGCCGGGCACGCATCCGATTGGCAGTAAAAATCGCTTTGCACCAGTTTCTACTCCCTCTGGCGCCGAACTCAGAGATTCCTTCTAATCTGTCACCCTTTCGGCATACGAAAGTGCTCAAGTCAGTCCGGATTTTGCCGATGTAATGCACGAGTCTCTTGAGAAAGGGCTATCCGTATGCAATGGCTGCGCAATCTCCCCGTCTCCCGCAAGTTTAGTGCTGCATTTAGCATCGTTTGCGGTCTCTGCATCGTGTTCAGCGCCTATGCGTTCATCACCTTCCGGGATATTGCGGTCAAGAACCTGGATGTAAGCGACAACGCATTCCCCGCCGTGGTAGCCCTGACCGATGCGCGCGCTGCAGCCAATGGGGTGCGGCGTGAAGATCTTGAGCTGCTGCTCTGCCAGACAGCAGCGTGCTCGGCAAGCCATAACGCCGCGCGGCAGAAGGCTCTGGCCGATTATCAGGCAGATGTCAAGATTTACGCACCGTCCGTCAGCTATCCGGGCGAGCGCGAACTCTTCGAGAAGTTCACGGCGGCTTACGCGCAATATATGGACATCAGCAATCGCGCCAATACATTGCTGGCAACCGGCAAGCCCGGCGATGCGCTGGACCTGATCGCGTCGGACGCCGCACTCACAAGTTTTAGCGCCGGCAGGGTGGCGATCTGCGACGACGTCAGCCTCAATGCAAAGTACGGCACCGAGGAGTCTTCGGACGTAACCCGCTCCAGCAATCGGGCTACGTGGATCGGCACCGGAGCCACGCTGATGATTGTGCTGCTGTGCGCGCTGACCGGCGTGTTCCTTACCAGGGAGATCGCGCCGCGGCTCGATAGGCTAAAGAATGCAGTGGAGTCCATGGCCGCCAAGGACATGACAGCAAGCGTCCGCGTCACCGGGACTGATGAGATCGGCCGGCTAGGAGAGGCCTTTAATACCAGCGTGGCCTCGATGCGCGGCGTCTTGCAGTCAGTGGCTCAGGGCGCCGAGACGCTGTCGGCGGCCACTACCGAGATGAGCGCCCGCTCCATCCAGGCCGCCGGAAATGCCCATACCCAGTCCAACATGACCAACCAGATTGCGGCAGCTACGCAGGAGATGACAGCCACCATCGGCGAGATCAGCCACAATGCGGAATTTGCCGCCAGCGCCAGCCGCGAATCCGCTCAGACCGCCAACCAGGGCGGAGCGGTGATGCAGGCCGCGGCCGTGACCATGGAGAAGATTGCCGCGGCCACCAGCACTGTCTCGGCAAAAATGACCTCGCTGGCCCGCCGTTCCGAGGAGATCGGCAAGGTGGTTAGCGTCATTCAGGAGATCAGCGAGCAGACCAATCTGCTGGCCCTCAACGCGGCCATCGAAGCGGCCCGCGCTGGGGAGCATGGCCGCGGCTTCGCCGTTGTCGCCGGAGAGGTGCGTCGATTGGCCGAGCGCACCAAGGGCGCCACTGAAGAAATTTCAGTAACCATCCGCAGCATCCAGGATGAAACCCGCGAAACCCTTCAGGTGATGCACGACAGCCGCAAGGCCGTGGAAACCGGCATGGCGGAGGCCGCCAATGCGCGCAAGAGCCAGGAGGCCATTATCGAGTCCTCCAAGGAGGTGGAACACCAGATTCACCTGATTGCCTCCGCAGCCACCGAGCAAACCTCAGCCTCCGGCGAAATCTCCGAATCCGTCGGCCAGATTTCTCAGTTGTCGGTGGAGAATGCGCAGGGCGCCGAGGAAGCCGTCGAAGCTCTCAAGAACCTGGCATCACTGGCCTGCGAGCTGGACGGCATGATTCGCCAGTTTCGTCTGGATGGCGACCGGCAAGAAGGCGCAAAACTCTCCAGCAAGAGCCAACTGGCGGGGCAGCCCGTTTTACGTCGCGTGCACTCGTAATTTTTCTACCGTCGACAGCTTCTCAGCCTGTCCGCAGGTACGTCTTCGACAGCCGCTCGTGCCAACAGAGGTTGTCATCGTCGAAAAGCATCCAGGTTAAGCCCAGCCCTACGGGGAGCAACGAGAGGAACAGCGCACCCAGCCGGGCGCACCGCTGCGAACGTGCGGGGTACTGGTTGTCGAGGGTGTACAAAGAGAGGCCTGCGCATTTCATGCCCGGCGTAGCCTCGTCCAGGGCGAGGAAGATTGCCTGGTAGAGTATGCCAGCAAGCAGAAGCCCAAAGATAGCGCTGAGTTTCGCGATTCCCATAGGCAACGGATGTCCGATTCTGACTATGGCAGCCAAGGCTGCTCCCATGAATGCTCCGGCTACCAGCGCGCTATCTATCAAGGCTGCCATCATCCGGAGGCGAATTGGGGCCAGCCGAAGTGCCGGCAGGGAAACCACACTCCGGGGCTCAGGCGCGGGTTCCTCCGGGGGCTGAGCCTCCAACTCAATGCTCGCCCAGGCAGGCGCGGCAACAGCCGCCTTAGGCTCGATAAGAAGCGCGCCAGGGTCAACATCGAAGATGTTCAACTGCATCCCCAGCCCATCCGCCGCAAGTGGTCCCTCGGCCCTGCGGGGACGCCTTTTTCGGGGAGCCACTATCTCGCGCGGAAACTCGATGATGTTGGCGTGGGCAGATACAAACGGCTCGGCCACCTCAGCTTCGCTGCCGTCCGATAACCCATCGGCTAATGCAGGCCGCTCCCGGCCATCTTCCTCCTGAGTCGCAAGATTTTTTGCCTGCCGTCGCGTGCGGGCAGGGGTAGGAGATGAAACCGGATCGGGAGGGGTCAAGGCAAAATCCGGCTCCCGGAGAGCGCGAAAATCATCGCTTTCCCAGGCCTCAAGCGAGGGGGGCAGGGTAGGCGGGGCGGGCACAAAAACGGGCTTTCTGGCCTGCTTGGAGGGTTGCGCGGGCATTGAGGCTTGTTCGGTATCAAACGCCACTGGAAATGCCTCTGTAGGGGCTGCCAGCGGCCCTGGCAAGGCTTCTGGAACGGCATTCCTTACAACGTGAGCCTCAGGCTGCATCTGGCTGTAGCTGGGGGCCTGAGCATAGCGCGCGGCCACGCGGGCGGCGATCTGGGCAGCACGACTGACGGGCTCCTGCCGGCTCTGAACAGACCGGTCAGACTGCTCCGCAGGCGGGCCTCCGTTGCTCCGGCGCTCGGCCAAACGCAGGCTTACTTCCTGCTTCCAGAAAGATGTGGAGTTCGGTTGGTCTGCGGATGTGCTCAAGACTCCAATTCCCCCTTCTAAGGCCCATCCAGGCACGCTCCAGGCGCCCAAACCGGCAGCGATGGCTCATGAAATCCGTAAGACGCCAGGACGTTACTTTCAGGACGGAAGGGAGGTCACGCGAAAAACAGGCTCGGCCCGGCTTACAGGGGCCGGATGGGTCGAGATTCATTTGCCTGATGCCAGAGCTGCGCGGCGTTTGCCTGATGCCAGGGCGGCCGGTTTTGCTATGCTGACCTTGGTCCCGGAATGCGCCTTCGCAACTTTGTATGTATCACGATGCTGGCCCTCTGTCACCTGCTACTTCGGGGACAGGCGTTGACCAATGCGGCACCCCCGGCTGTGCAGGAGGCCGGCAGAGCGGTTACGCCCGCTTCCGATAGCCCCGGACAAAGCGGCGCCGGGGTCTCAACTTCCCTGCCCAACGACCCCGGCCAGGAGATTCTGCCTATTGCCAAGCCTGAGCCAGAACCGGCAAGCGGCGTGCCAGTCGTATGGGAGGCCCAGCACCAGAGCCGCGTGGGCAACACCTGGACCCTCACCGGCGATGTGGTGGTCCACTACCGCGATTACATTCTGCGCGCCGACAAGGTGGTCTACGACCAATCCACATCGCAGCTGGACGCGGAGGGCCATCTACAGGTGTCCGGCGGCCCCAACGATGTGCTGATCAATGCCGATTACGGCAACATGCGGCTGAATATGCACACCGCGCGCTATTTCAGCGTGCATGGCTCGCAGGGCGTCCGCACCCTGGGACACAGGGCGGTCTATACCACGACCAACCCATTCTTCTTTACCGGCAGAGTAGTGCTTGAAAACGGCGAGGGCCGTTACGAGATCATCGACGGCACAATCACCAACTGCCGCCTGCCCCGGCCGGATTGGCAGGTGCTATCCCAGTCCATCAAGGTACAGGATGGCAAGGCCACCACCGCCAATGCCCTTTTCGAGTTCCTCGGCATGCCTCTCTTTTACTTCCCCTATCTGCGTCACCCGGTGGACGATACAGGCCGCGAAAGCGGTCTACTCGTCCCGGTTATCAGCACCGGGTCTTCAGTCAGGGGCTACACCTTTGGCGAGCAGGTTTACTGGGCAATCAACCGCAGCATGGACATAACCGTCGGAACAGAGTACTTCAGCAAGCGCGGCTGGGCGCCCAACGGCGATTTCCGCTACAAAGGCCCCGGACTGGACCACCTGACCGCGCGCTGGAATGCCCTGCTGGACCGCGGCGTTGAGCAGCCTATCAGCTACGGTTCATCCACCATGGTGCTGGTCAAGCAGGGCGGCACAGACATCAATATCCTGGGCCGCAAGGATTTCGGTCCCGAGACGCGCCTGGCCGGCAACATCAATTACCTCTCCAGCTACATCTACCGCCTGGTCTTCAACGACAACTTTCTGCTGGCGGTCAGCTCCGCCGTGCGCAGCAACATCTCGCTCAACCGCGAGCACAAGGGCTATATACCCTCCGTATCTCTGGAGCGCTTCCAAAGCTTTGCCGGAACCGCCAGCGGCAGCACCGTGTCCTCGATCAATGACAACCAGGCGAGGATTCTCCACCTGCCCCGCCTGCGCTTCGACGTGCTGGACCAGCCGCTGGGCTCCACAAAGTTCTACTGGGGAGCGGGTTCGTCGCTTGCTTATCTGGATCGCTCAGAGCCTGCCGCTATCCCCACTGGAATCAGCTTCCATGCGCGCAACGCCGGCCGCTTTGACATTTATCCGCATTTCTTTGTGCCGCTTTCCGCTGGAGGCTGGAACGTGGCTGCCGAGGCTGCAGTGCGTGAAACCGCATACACCATCAGTCAGACCCCCGACCTGGGGGGTGTGAACGGCGGTGTTCCTACCATTAGCCACGACGCGCTCAACCGGAACGATTTTGAAGCTTCGATAGATGTACGGCCGCCGGCCGTGGAGCGGGATTTTGCGCTCACCCGCTGGAACCGCGTGATGCGCCACGTAATCGAACCGGAGCTAACCTACAGGTACGTGGGCGGCATCGGAACGCAGGCGCAGAATGTTCTGCTGATCGATACCACCGACATCGCCACCAACACCAACGAAGTGGGCTACTCGCTCACCCAGCGCTTCTATCTCCGCCCCACTAACACTAAGCCCTGCACTGACGAGCAGGTTGCTGCTCCCGGCGGCTGTACGCCGCAGGCGCGCGAGTGGGCCAGTTGGCAGATTGCGCAAAAGTTCTATATCAACGACGATTTCGGCGGAGCGCTGATTCCCAACCGCCGCAACGTCTTTGACGCCACCCTGGACATGACCGGGGTCGCTTTCCTGACCTCTCCGCGCAACCTGGCGCCCATCACCTCGCGGATGCGCTTTGAGGCCATCGACAACCTCCGCGTCCAGTGGGACTTGGACTACGATCCCAAATCCGGACAATTCAACTCCGACAACCTATATGCCGGCTACAGCTGGGGCCGCACAACCATTGGCGCGGGCCATACCCTGCTCAACGCGGTCGACGAGAGCGGCAGCAAAGCCTCCACCATCAAGAGCCAGTTGTTGAAGCCCTTCCTCACTATCGGCAAGCCCAGCGGCAAAGGCTTTAACCTAGCCGCCAACGGCGGCTTCGACTTTACCCTCAATACGCTGCAATACGCCGGAGTACAGGCCGTCTACAACTGGGACTGCTGCGGCCTCACTTTCGGATACCGGCGCTTCAATCTCGGCACGATCCGCAACGAGACTCAGTTGCTCTACAGCTTTACCCTGGCCAACTTCGGCTCTGTAGGCGACATCCGCCACACCAACACGGTCTTCCGCGACCCCAGCCTGCCGCCGGCATACTAAAAGTGGAAGCTGGAATACCACGAGTTCCATGGCGCGTAAGCGCCGGCTGCCTGGACGGCCAGTCCCCAGCGCAGGTGGCTGGGGTATCCTTTTCAGAGAGGATTTCACCTTGATACGTATTCACTTTCTTGCCGCCTTGCTAGCACTGGGCATGGCCGTGGGCTGCAAAGCCCAACCCGCTCCCGCTCCGCAAGGGACGCCGGACCAGGCGCTGAACCGCCACATTGAAATCATGGTGCGCACACAGTTCAACGTGCCGCCAGAGGTCTCCATAGCCATCGGCGCGCGCAAACCAGGAAAGATTCCCGGCTTCGACGAATTACCCGTCACGCTTTCGCGCGGCACCAGGTCGCAGGTGATTGACTTTCTGATCTCCACCGACAGCAAGACCCTGGCCCGCCTGGAGAAGTTTGACCTTTTCAACGACCCTATCTTCTCCATCAATGTCGCCGGCCGGCCCATCCGGGGAAATCCCGCGGCCAAAGTCACGGTCATCAGCTTCGACGATCTGGAGTGCCCCTACTGCACGCGCATGCACGAGACGCTTTTCCCGGCTACCATGGAGCATTACAAAGATACGGTGCGCTTTATCTATCTCGACAACCCGCTGACCGAGATCCATCCCTGGGCCTTGCACGCCGCCGTGAACGCCAACTGCCTGGGCGCGCAAAAGCCAGAGGAATACTGGACCTACGTGGATTACATCCACGCCCACGGCCAGGAGGTGTCAGGCGAAGATCGCATCCTGGCCAAGAGCTTCGACACTCTGAATCGCATCGCCCGCCAGTTGGCTACGCTGGACAAGCTTGACTCCTCCGCGCTTGACACTTGCATGGCCCGCCAGGATGAGACCCCGGTGCGTAACTCGATGAAGATCGCCGAGTCGCTCAAGATTGATGGTGCTCCCGCCCTGTTCATAGAGGGAGAGCGTATCAGCGGCGCCGTGCCCCAGGATCAGGTGTGGATAGTGATCGACCGCGCCCTGCGCGCCGCCGGGGTGGAACCGCCGGCTGCCCCTGCTGAGGCGGGCCAGACTGCGCCCTCCCAGCCAAAAGGAGCCGTCAAGTAGGGCCTGTGAAAAATCATATCCCCACACCGGCTGGGGGGTTTATCCTTAAAGGCCGGGGAGCATTGCCACCCCTAGGAGATACCAGGTTGCTGATGAAAGCCTTTAACCGCTCGCCTTTCCGCCATACAGTCCTCATTCTATGTGGGATAACCCTGATTGCAGCCGTTAGCGGGTGTCACCGCTCGCCCTCTCCGGACGTAATGGCAACCGTTAATGGCAAGGATATTCTGCGCTCGGAGCTGGAGAAGATATATCAGAACAATATCCGCGACAATCAGCAACCAGCATCGCCTCAAGAAGCCGATATTCGCCGCCTTGCCATCCTCAATCAGATGATCGAGGACGAGATCCTTTGGCAGCGCGCAGTCAAGCTGAACCTGGCTGCCAGCGACGAGGAAGTGAACGCCAAGCTGACGGAGATGAAAGCCCCCTTCACGCAGGAAGAGATCGACAAGCAGCTCAAGGCGCGCAACCTCACCCTCGACGATCTGAAGCGCGACCTACGCCGCCAGTTGACCAAGACCAAGCTGCTCAACAAGGAGATCGAGTCGAAGATCAACATCACCGACGCAGAGATCAGCAGCTTCTTTACGGCGCATAAGGCAGAGTTTAATCTTATTGAGCCGCGTTATGGCCTGGCGCGGATCATAGTCACTGACACTCCTGCCATGCAGACCGGCAACCTGCAGAACAACAAGGCTTCGGGAGACGCCAACGCTAAAAAGAAGATCCAGGACCTGCATACCCACCTCGAAAGCGGCGAGGACTTCGGCAATCTGGCCATGAACTTCTCGGAGGACCCGAGTACCGCCTCCAACGGCGGCGACATGGGCTTCGCATATGAGTCACAACTGCGTACCGAAATGCCAGACGTTTACAATGTCATCAGCAAGCTCAAGCCGGGACAAATCACAGATATTCTTCCCCTCTACGGTAACGCTGGTCCCGGCCGCCGCGTCATCGGGTATGCCATTTACAAACTGATCTCCAGGGAGCCAGCCGGCCAGCGCGAATTGAACGACCCGCATGTGCAGCAGATCATCCGTCAGGGCCTCCGTGCAGCCCACGCGCAATTGCTCAGGAGTGCCTACTTCGAGATGCTCCACAACGAGGCGAAAGTCCACAACTACTTCGCCGACGAGATCCTCAAGCAGGGCGCGCAGTAAAAGCAGTGAGCAGTGCTCCGTGAATAGAGATCAGGGGTCAGACGCCAGGCATTTAACTGAGCTCTGACCCTTTATCTCTGCTTAGAACTTCGCCTCGACCTTTTCTCCGGTGTACTGAATTGCCTTGTCCGGAGTCTGGATGGGCTCTGCGCCTGCTCCGTGCCCGGCCGCCACAATCACTACATTGAATATGTGACCCGGGTTCATGCCCGGATAGCTTCCCACACGGGCGCCGATGGTCAGCGTCCGTGCGGCGTCATCCCAGTGCAGGGAGATGATGGAGTGCGCGCCCTTCTCGTAGCGATAGCTGTCTCCCTCATCCTCATAAAGATTGAAGTCTCCATTGGCTCCAGGGTAGATGCGCAACTCGATGGGGTCGGCGGCCTGCCCGGCGTATTCAATGGCCGGCCCCAGCGGCAGAATGGAACCGGCGCGCAGATTCAGAGGAATCCTTTCGATGGGCGCGGCTTGATTCACCTCGACCCCGCCCGTTACCCGCTCCCCGGTCCAGAAGTCATACCAATCGCTTCCGGCAGGCAGGTAAACAGCGCGCTGGATGGCGTGTTCCCTGATTACCGGGCTGACCAGGATCTCCGGCCCGAAGAGAAACTCGTCGCCGATCTCCCATGTGGCCCGGTCCTCGCGGAAGTCCATCACCAGCGGACGCTGAATGGTCGCATCCTCGCTGGTCACCTTCCAGGCCAGCGAGTAGATATAAGGCAGAAGCCGGTAACGCAGCCGATCGAAGGCCAGCAGCGTGGGATAGACGCGGTCATAGACCCACATCTCGTTCTGCGCCCGGTGTCCGTGGGTGCGAAAGATCGGGCAGAAGACGCCGTATTCGAACCAGCGAGCATAGAGCTCCTGATAGGCCGGATTGCCGTCAAAGTGGTCGTAAGGCGACCAGTAGCCGCCGATATCCGTCGTCCAGTACGGGTAGCCGGAGAGAGCAAAGTTCAATCCAGCGGCAATCTGATGGCGCAGTCCCCACCAGCTGCCGTAAACATCCCCGGACCACACCGTCGCGCCCACGCGCTGCTGGCCTATGAAAGCCGAACGCGTCAGCAGAAAGACGCGCTTTTCGGGATTTGTCTGTTTCCAGTTCTCCTGAACTCCTAGCGTGTGTTCTAACGGAAAGATGTTGGTGAACTCCAGGCCGCTGCCAATGTGCAGTTGCTTGTAGCGCAGAACCGCGTCGCCCGAGTGCGGCCAGTGCTCCTCCGGCTCGGCGCTATCCAGCCAGAAGGCATCCCACCCTTGGGCGAAGAGTTTGCCGGGAAGCCGGTTCCAGTAGAGGTCGCGCGCCGCCGGATTGGTGGCGTCGTAGACGTGCGTTCCGGGAATATCGAAGCCCTGCCTCTGAATCTCCTGGAAGGTCTTCGAGGAGGGATCCATCATGCCCCACACCGAGATCATGGCGTGGATATGCTCGTCATGCAGCGTCTTCAGTTCGGCGGGAACATCAGTATAGTTTGCGTTGTACTCCGGGTCGCCCTCGCCGCCCTGCTTCCACCAGAACCAGTCCTGTACGATGGCGTCGAGCGGGATGTGCCGTGCCCGGTATTGGCTGGCAATCTCCAGAATCTCGGCTTGCGAATTATAGCGGTCCCTGGACTGGAACAAGCCGTAGGCCCATTGCGGCAGCAGCGGTGCGTGGCCGGTCATGGAGCGGTACTGGTGAATAATCTTGTCCATCTCCGGGCCGTAAAGAACGTAGTAATCCACCTGGTCGGCGGCCATCGACTCGAAAGAAAGTTCTAGGGGGAAGCGGTTGTCCATGTAGCTGAAGGAGGCCGTGTTCCAAAGAATTGCGTACCCTTTGCTCGAGACCAGCAGCGGGATGGCGACATCGGTGTTATTTTGCCCCAGCTCAACAGTCGAACCGCGATAGTTGAACAGCCCGCTCTGGTGCTGGCCAAGCCCGTAGATGGCCTCGGAGCTGTCAGGCGAGAAGCGGTCTTCGATCCGGAATAACGAGCCGGGCTGGCCGGGCGCGGGATAGTAAGTGCGCGGCAGATTGCCATTCTCCCGCAGAAAACTCTCGCCCTGGGGGAGGCCAAAGCTCAAGTTGCCTCTCTTCAGCGACAAGGAGATCGCCATGTGTGCGGTAATGAGCGTGGCCTTGTCTCCGGTCTGGTTGAACTGAAAGGCCGCGCCAGGGCAGAACACGGCCGGGTCCAGCATCCATGGCCGCGTGGCTGTCGAGGCGGGCGCATCCATCGGGCGGGCCGCTACGTGGATCAGCGAATCGCCGCAGACTGTCACTTCAAGCACTTCGCGATTGTTGCTGGCCGCCAGTCCGTTGGGCGTTTGTGCCGCCTGCATCGCGGTGGGAACAGAAACTTCTCCGCTGATTGTCTGGCCGGCCGCTTGACCTACGGCAGGAACCGCGAAGAATAGAAACGCCATCGCTTGGCAAAAGGAGAAATACAGATATTTCCGGATTCGATTCGACTTGAACATGGCATCTCCTGTGCTGTGATATCAATTTCGCGTGTGATCCGAAATTCGCGCAAAATGAAACGGCCTCCGCTAGTGCTGGAGGCCGTATTCATTGTGCGCTTGCAAGCTGAAGTTTACTTCAGTTCGCCGTTGTCGCCCATGGTGATACCGCCAGGGCCCTGGCTCTTCTTGGCTTCATTAATCTTGCGTTGTCCCATCGCTCTGGAGGACCAATCCTTTGCCGTATCCAAATCGGCCTTGACCGCCTGCGCGTCGCCGTAGTCCAGGTTCGCCTTGGCCCTGAAAACCAGGTTCATATACGACATGGCATCGTCGTAGGTGGGCCGTTTATCGAGCGCCTGTTGCAGATAATGAAGAGCCTCATCGACTAGAGGGGTGTTCTGCTCCTTGAGCGAGTCCATGATCTTCTTGGACGCCTTGGTATTGCCCTCGCCGTCGTCGGTCAACCCTGCCGGCGCCAGCGCGTTGAGGGTGTTCTGGTGCGCCTGCGCCCAATCGATCGCGCCGATCGTGTAAGCCGCCTCGGGATCATTGGGATCCTTCTCCAGAATCTTCTTCTGCCACTCCTTGGCTTCATCCAGCCGCTTGATGCTGAATTCAATGCCCGCGAGCTGCTTCATGCTGTTGATATCGTCCGGATCCGCGGCCAGAACCTCCTGGAATATGTCGATGGCCTGCTGCGCGGTCTTCAGGTTGTCCGGCGTAAGCAGCCCAGGCACCACGTTCTGGCCCAGCGCGGTAGCCAGGTAGCCTTTCGCCATGGGTAGTTTGGGATCTAGCTGTATGGCCCTCTGGAAGTGGTTGATCGCGTCTTCATAGTGAGCACTCTTGTAGGCGTCCACTCCTTTGTTCAACTCGGAGCGGGCGGCAAGCTTGTTGCACCCGCTAAGGGAAATCACCATGCCGGCCAAGGCTACCGCGAGCGCCGTAATACGTACGGGTCCATTCATGTTCGTATCCTTCTCCTTCAGACGAGTGCCTGTCGGTCGCGCGCCTGGAATCTATGCTGCAACTGGCTGCGGCTGGGAGGCGCCGAAACCAGGATGGAAAAATTGTACTCCACTTTCCCGCCGGAAGAACCGCCTCCGAACGGTGCTGGCAACCTTGTAATTTGCCGGAGCCCCCAAATCTCCCCGGCGCATGGTTGGCCAGCCGAAACTCAATGCGCCCTGGCCGCCTCAGCTGCTATCCAGTCAGCCCCGAGGCTGACCGCTATAGCCCGCTGCCTCTCTATTCAGGGAAGCGGCCATAGAGCTGCCTGCTACTGGCTCTGCTGAATTACCTTGGGCGTCATCAACCCGATGTTATCCACGCTCGCGGCGCGCCCGATATCGATAACCTCGGCCACATAGTGGAAGTCCAGCTTTGCGGCGTACTTTTCCTCCACGTTGACGAACATGATGCGCTCGGCGCGATTGGCGTAGATATCGTTCAAGCGAGAAAGTAGCTCAGTCTTACCTGCCTGTCCGCCAACACCATTGAGCACACTTGATTCGTTGATCTTATAACACGGCGGCGCTGAAGACGCCGACGTCGCGCATTCGCCGGACATAGTAGGAAAGATCTGCACCACGATGGTGCGTTCGTTCTCCTTGTTCTGCTGCTCCGGGTGCTTGGGCGGCTGAGGTACCAGCGCATTCAAACCCTTGGGCGTTACCGGCACGATGACCATAAAGATGATCAGAAGCACCAGAAGAATGTCGATCATCGGGGTAACATTGATGTCGGACGAGTAGCCTCCCCCGCCTCCCATTGTCATTGCCATGGCTTAAAACTCCTCGTTTACTCGAAAATCGTTAAATGGTCAGCGTACGGCAACCGTTAATTGCCGCCCGCTGGATTGCCTTCGCGCTTCTGTGTCAGCAACCCTACGCTATCTATGCCCGTGCTGCGCACTGCATCGATGGCGTTTTCCACTGCCAGATACTCCGCGCGGGCATCAGCGCGAACAAAGATCGTCTTGTTTCCAGGATTGGCGACCATCATCTCTTCAACTTTACTGGTAAGAAAGTGAAGCGGATCCGGTTGATTAGTCCTGGGGTCTCTGTATTCCTCATCGTATGGAATGTGATTTTGTCCTAGGAATACCTGACCGTCGCGGTTGATGGCCACCACGATAGCGTCTTCCTTGTCAGCGTCCGGCATGGCGATTGGATTGACCACCGACGCCATATCGATCACCACCTTGTTCTGGAGCATGGGGGTAATGACCATAAAGATGATCAACAACACCAGCATCACATCCACCATGGGGGTGACATTGATATTTGAGTTGACCTTTCTGCCTTCGTCGCGAATTGCTTGTGCCATTGTTAGGGCTCCGTTGCCTGAAATTTTTATTCCGGATGTCGTCCGGCATGCTTTGCGAATTGTCCAACTGGCGCGCGCTTCAAATCGGAGGGCAGGAGAGAGTTCTCACTCTCCCGCCCTCCGCAAATTCCCGCTTTCGCCGACGGGCGCTTCGCTTAGCGCTTGTGGCTCTGCTTGATGAAGTAGTCGATCAGTTCGCTGGAGGAGTTATCCATCTCCACGTCGAAAGCTTCGACACGCCCGGTGAAGTAGTTGAAAGCCATAACGGCCGGGATGGCCACGAACAGGCCGGCGGCGGTGGTAACCAGGGCTTCCGAAATGCCGCCGGCAACCGTGGCGATGCCTGATGACTTGGCATGCGCGATCTGGTTGAAGGCGTTCAAAATGCCGATGACGGTTCCCAGCAGGCCAACGAACGGAGCGGTCGCGCCGATGGTGGCCAGAACAGCCAGGCCCCTTTTCAGCTTGGCGTGGACAATGGCCTCAGCCCTCTCCAGCGCACGGCCGGAGCTGGCGATGGTCTGCTCGGTGGGAGCGCCGCCGGAAGAACGAAACTCCTGCAGTCCGGCCGTCACTACCTCTGCCAGGTGGGACTTCTTGTTGCGATCGGCAATCTTGATCGCTTCCTCGAGCTTGCTGTCCTTCAGTGCGCCGGCAACCTTGGGCGCGAATTCGCGCGACTGCTTGCGGGCTGCCGAGAAGTACAGGTAGCGGTCGATCATGACGGCCAGCGACCAGATCGACTCGATGAAGAGAATAAAGGCGATGATCTTGGCCAGTATTCCCATGTGTTCCCAGAGACCCTGGGCGGTAAAGCTGACTGTCCCACCCTGGTCTTCCTGGAAGATGAAAGCCAGATTGGCGGCTGTATGCGAAGCGAAGTGTGTAAGCTGAGCGAGAATCACTGAATCTTTCCTCCTAAGGAGTTTTCTTGTGTACTGCATTTGCCTTGCGGCAGCTGTGAATGCAACTCCTTACGGATTCGCATTCAGGTAAAAAGAAATGCTCTTCCCCATGCCGGCGGAAAGCGCCAATTACATTCCTCATCCGCCCAGGGTGAAGATCACGTTTATCGTGGTCTCCACTTCTACCGGCTCGTTATTGAGCAGATAGGGCCTGTAACGCCAGGTTTTAACAGCGTCCAACGCAGCTTGCGTCAGCATTTGATTGCCGCTGATGACGTGCAGACCTTGGATAGAGCCTGTCTTGGAGATGGTCGCCTGCAACACCACCGTGCCGGAAACGCGCGCGGCCTTGGCAATGGGCGGGTATATCGGCTGTGTCTTCTGCAGCAACATACCCGACATGACGCCGCTGGAGATGACCAGCTTCTTCACCGGGGCAGCATTTACCTTGGGCCCGTTGTCGGCGAAGAGGTTGCCCATGATGTTCCCTCCGCTGCCGAAGTCAGATCCGGCCACGCCAAAGGAAGCCAGGGACGGCTCCTTCTCATTGACCATTCTGATTTCGTGCGGAATCTTAGTGGGTGCCGTGAGTTGATTGTTCATCATCTCAGACTTCACCGGGGCCTGGTGCACTTCCGGCGGCGGTGGCGGGGGTGGGGGCGGCGGCGGAGGGGCTGTCAGAGCCATCTGCATTACGGCCCTGGGCAGCGCCTCGGGATAGATCAGCGGAAGCAGAACGATCAGAATCAGGATTACGCCTTCGGCGATAAACAGCGGAATCATGTACTTTCCGGTTTTGCTCTTGATCCTGCCTCCGGATTCAAACGTGGAATCTTCAAACATGGCCAGCCTCGAATCGAGTGTTTGCTTACTTCTACTTAGACACCGGGAAAGGCTAAAATGTTCCCAGCATCAAAACCTTATCACAAAAGCGCGGCCCATCTCGAAATGAACAGCGCTTTCCCTGAAAAAACACTGAAAAACGGGGGCAAAACTGCCGCCCCGCTTACTTTTTGGGGCGTTTTACGGCCGGAAGTGCCGCCGTCTAGCCCCGCCGGGTGCGCTACTCCTACCAGGCCACAAGCATCGGTGCGGCTATGGCAATCTATGAGTATGTCCCGATAAGAATACCTGCCACGAACCCGCATGACCTACCCCTTGAACGTACCCTTTGCCTTTGATGAACTACTGGTCCTGCCAAGTACCGATTGATGGAGACCAACGTAGAATTCTTCTGGGCGACGCACTGCATCAACGATAGCCCAAATCCATATAACCAGCGCACCGAGGCCGGAAACTATCGCCCCTTCCACGCCGAAATACCGCAAAGAACCAAGCAAAAAAATGCCACAGGCAAAGCTGATCCAGAACTTCCTGGCGTCTTTCTCGTAAGTGTAGCTCCAGGTCCATAAACCAAACAAGACCGCGATTACTATTGCGCCGACCTTATTCTTGGTTTGCCAGGCCACCAGCATCGGTGCGGCTATGGCAATCGAGGAGTACGTCCCGATAAGAATACCTACCACCAGCGCAAAAGAAAAGCCGTTCAGTACCTGACCCCCAAAAATGTACAAAGAAAGGACGGTCAGGAAGGTCAGGCCTGATGTAAGAACGGTCCGGCTCAGCGTCTGGTTGATGCTGCGATTGACCACGTCGGGCAGTGCCTCCCGGCGGCTCAGGCGCAGGTTCTCCCGGATGCGGTCAAAGACCACGATGGTGTCGTTCATCGAATAGCCCACCAGCGTCAGGATGGCCGCAATCACCGTCAGGCTGATTTCCTTGTTCAGCAGCGCGAAGGCTCCCACGGTAATCAGCGTGTCGTGGAAGCAGGCCACCACCGCCGCCACGCCATAGATAAACTCAAAGCGGAACCATAGATAGACCAGCATCCCCAGCATGGAGTAAATCGTAGCCCAGAAAGCCTTGCTTTCTAGCTGTTTGCCCACCGTGGGACCGACCACCTGCGTGTTGCGCACGTTGCGGGGGCCGATAGTGCTGTCGTAATGCTTCTGCAGCGCATCCATAATTTGCTGGCGGCCGGTGTCCAGCGCGCTCTCGTCCTGCTGCTCCGGCAGGCTAATGAGCACCTCGTTCCCATTGGACTGATCAACGGCCTTGATGGTCTGAATGCTGGCATCCTTGATGCTCGCTGCCGACATGGCCTGGCGAATCCGGTTGGTATCCGGGGTCTGGTCAAACTGCACCTGCACCTGCGTCCCGCCCTTGAAGTCCACGCCCAACGGCACTGGGCTGCCAATGGTACGCATATGCATGCCCATCGAGATGAGGCCTGCCACGCTGAAGATCAATGAAAAGCTGAGAAAATACCACTTCAACCTCAGCCAATCCACATTCACGCCGCGAAATAATTCCACTCGCTTCTCTCCGCTTCCTTAGAGGCTGGAACCTGTGCTGGCTCCTGCGCTCAATGTAATTCCACTAATCCCTGTTCCCTCGTCAAATAGACACCAGTTGACCGGGCTTCAGCTTGTTCAAATGGGCATCAAAGATGACCCGTGAAACAAAAACCGCCGTGAACAGATTAGCCGCCAGGCCGACGGTAAGGGTGGTTGCAAAACCCTTCACCGGGCCGGTGCCAAAGATAAACAGGATGGCCGCCGAGACAATCGTGGTCACGTGGGTGTCCACAATAGTGACCCAGGCATGGGCAAAGCCCTGTTCCACGGCCGACACGGGCGCCTTGCCGGCACGCACCTCTTCACGGATGCGCTCGAAGATCAGCACGTTCGAGTCCACGCCCATGCCGATGGTCAGAATCACCCCGGCGATGCCTGGCAGCGTCAACGTGGCCCCGGATGCCCCCATGAACCCCAGCAGGATAATCAAGTTCAAAATCAGCGCCAAATCGGCGTTGATGCCCGAGCCACGGTAATAAAAGAGCATGAAGGCCATAACCACCAGGATGCCCACTATAGCCGCCGTAATCCCCTGGCGAATCGAGTCCGCGCCCAGAGACGCGCCCACAAATCGCTTCTCCAGTTGCTGCAGCGAGGCTGGCAGGGCGCCAGTGCGCAGCAGCTTGGAAAGCGCCGCGACTTCATCCGGCGTAAAGGTGCCCTCGATCTCGCCCCGGTCGCGAATGGCGCTCTTGATGACGGCCACCTCGCGGATACTGTCGTTCATGACCACCGCCATGTTGCGGCCCACATTCTTGCTGGTGTAGTCGTAGAACCTGTCGCCGGCCTCCGTGGTCAGCTGGAACTGGACCTCTCTCTGGCCGTTGTTGGGATTGATGCTCGGATCGGCGGTGCGGAAGTCGTTGCCCGCCACTACCGAGGCGCGTTGCAGCACATATATACCGGAACCGCCCTGCATCACCCCGGTAAAACTCCTTAGTTCATCGTCCGCTGGAACGCTGCCGCCCACGCTGGCCGCCGCTTCCTGCTCATCCTTGTAGGGCCCGCCGACTACCGCGTGAACCTCCAGCCGGTTGGTGCCCTGGATAATTTGCTCGATCTGGCTCTCGTTTTCCACGCCCGGCAGGTCCACCAGAATCTGATTTTCACCCAGGCCGTACTCCTGAATCTGCGGCTCGCTGACGCCCAGCGCGTCCACCCGGTCGCGGATAGCCTCAATGGCCTGCGAAACGGTCTTCTTCTCCAGCGCTGTCCTGATCGCCGGTTTCATTGTCAGCGTGAAGCTGCCCGGCTCGTCGCCCGCGGCTACGTCATATGCGTTGCCGTACTTTGCCTCCAGCAGCACGCGCGCGTCGTTGGACTTGTCCGGCGGCGCACCCTCCACGCGGATTAGCGAGGCTTTGGCCGGATCGGGCTTGTAGACCTGCGAATAGCTAATGTTGGCCCCATTCAGTTCCTGCTTGATGAGCGCCACGGTATTGTCCGTCTCGGCGTTGACCGCTTCCTCGACCTTGACCTGCAGGATCAGGTGAGCGCCGCCGCGCAGATCCAGGCCAAGATGAATGCGATCAGTCATCGCCTGCAGGAGAGGCTTAGGCTTAGCACCTGGCGTGGGAATCCAGGACACCCCAACGATACCCAGGATACAGAGCACCATGACCGCGATAATCAGGAGAATTTTGTTTTGCAGATTCTTCTTCATCGTCCCGTTTCTCTACTTCAAACGCTAAGTACCAGTCTAAAAGTTGAAAGCCCGCAGGGCCGGAATCAAGTTTACGAAGCCGAGTCCTGCGTGGTCACCGAGGCAATCGCATTCTTGGCCACTTCCAGCTTGATGCCGTCCGGCGCCACGCGAATCACGATCGTATCGTCCTTGATGGAGAGGATGACGCCGCGAATGCCGCCCGCCGTGGTCACCCGGTCGCCGGTCTTGATTGCGGCCAGCATTTGCTGCCACTGCTTCTGCCGCTTCTGCTGCGGCCGGATCATCAACAGGTACAGCACCGGTATGACCAGCAGTATGGGAAGCATCGTATAGCCGCTTCCGGACGGCTGCTGGAACACCCACCAAGCTAAACTCGTTGCCACGCTCATCCCCAATCCCATTCCTGCCCGCCCTGAACGTGTAAAAACGCTCCACTTTCAGGGCACAGGCACACCCAGCCACTTGCCGGGCGCCCGCAAAAAATTTTGTCTCCGGGAATCTTCCAGACTGGTCCGGGCCAATCACTGCTCCATGCCCAGACACGCGGCCAAAGATCGAGATCACCGGTCCGGTTTCCTCTCGCCGTGGTTTGAATCTCTCTCCCGCGACCGAAACCCCGCCTGCGACCCAATTGCCGTCTGCTTCCTGTTCGACACAGCAATCCCAGGAAACCGCATCCCAGGGGCGCGCTGTGTTCTTGCGCGTTCTCCCTGCCCGGATTCCAAAGGAGTGCCTTAATAGATAAGATACGTGCCGACGGGGGCCTGTCAAGGTGGGAGACCGGGGTTCAGCGTCCAGAGATCAGGGGTCATGAGCCCGTTTTCCGTTTTCAGTAGTCAGTTTTCAATGGCCCGAAGTCAGCCGCTTTGATCCTGCCTGGCTGTGGGCGCTTGTTCTGATCCCTGTTCCCTGTCACCAGGCCCCTACTTCGGTGCTGCCGCCGGTGTCTCCGCCTCGTCGTCTTCATCCTCCACCAGCACCGCCGAGCCGGGAACGATATCGAAGCTCACCGGCTCCTTGCCGGTGGGATGAAAGGTAACGCGCAGCGGCTCGCGTTGCCACTCCGCGGGTGCGCAGACCGGCTCTGGGTGGTTTTCAGAATCGTAGGCCGACAATTTTCTGGCCAGCAGAGCCTTGCGCGCCGCCACCTGGGCCACCATGGCGTAGAGGCTCTTGCCGCTGACTGTCACGCCGCAATAAGCGCCGTAATCGCGGAACCAGACAACCTGGCTCGCTCTGGGATCGTAGTGAGGCAGCTTCAGGACAACAACGCGGCCGGTCTGCCGGTCCACCAGCAGCCACGGGCCGCGTTGCCAGACCCAACTGCTGGCCGCAGGGGCGGTCTTCGCGCTGGTTTTTTCGCTGGACCCGGATATGTCACTGGGCAACGCGTCGTTGAGCTTGATGACGCGGCGCACCACGAAGCTGCGGTCGGTCACGTCGTGTGCCTCGCCGGTGGTCCACTCCTTCACAACGCCGTCCACCAGCAGGGCGCGCACCTTGAGTTCGGTCTCGCCAGCAGCCGCTCCGGCTGGGTCGCCGGCCTTGGAGTAGGGCACCTTCCGTGCCGCTCCCAACACCACCACGTGTCCCTTATGCTGCGGATTAGCCGAAAACGCCGGAAGAGCGGCAAACAGCGCCGCTATCGTCATCACTGCAATCTGTTCGCCGACTCTCATGACCTTTGCTCCTGAGATGTTGGCGCAAATCTATCGGGAAACAGAAGGTACGGCCCCTTGCCCGTACGCAAAATTGTCGAAAACCGAGGGGGACTTCACCCATGAGGGCAGGCTTGAAACAGCCCCGCTCCTCAATAGTAAGCTACAAAATCTTCGCCGCCTCCACCGCTCGTGCCACGCGGAAGGCTGTGCTCTCGTTCAAGTGCGCGGCCAGAACCTGCATCCCCACCGGCAAGCCGGCCTTGGTCGTCCCGCATGGCACGGTTACGCCGCAGATGCCTGCCAGGCTCGCCGTAACCGTGTAGATGTCGGCCAGATACATGGCCAGAGGGTCGCCGGTCTTCTCGCCCAGCTTGAAGGCCGGCGTGGGCGCGGTGGGAGTGACGATGGCGTCCACCTCGGCGAAGGCGCGCAGAAACTCCTCGGCCAGCAGGCGCCTCACCTGCTGGGCTTTCAGATAATAGGCGTCGTAATAGCCCGCGCTGAGCGCATACGTCCCCAGCAGAATCCGACGCTTGACCTCTGCGCCGAAGCCCTCCTCGCGCGAGTGCCGGTACATATCCGCCAGAGTCGCCGAATCCTTGGAGCGGGGTCCGTAGCGCACGCCGTCAAAGCGGGCGAGATTCGCGCTGGCCTCGGCCGTGGCAATCAGGTAATAGACCGGAACGGCGTAGCGGGTATTCGGTAGTAAGACCGGTTTGACTGCGCAGCCGGCGGTCTTCAGCGCGGCGATGCCCTTTTCAATGGCCGCGCGCACCTCCGGGTCGAGGCCTTCGGCAAAGTACTCCGCTGGAACGCCGATGCGCAGGCGCTCCGCGCCTTTATCGCTCTCGGCAGCATAGTCCGGCACAGGAGCAGGTGAGCTGGTAGCGTCGTGCGCGTCGTGGCCGGAAATCACCGTCAGTAGTGTGGCGGCATCGCGCACATTGGCGGCAAAGGGGCCGACTCTATCGAGAGAAGAAGCAAAGGCGATCAGGCCGTAGCGCGATACGCGGCCATATGTCGGCAACACGCCCACCACTCCGCAAAAGCTGGCTGGCTGGCGAATCGAGCCGCCGGTGTCCGAGCCCAGCGTAACCACGGCCAGGTTAGCCGCCACAGCCGCCGCCGAGCCCCCGCTCGACCCGCCTGGAACCCGCTCCGTGTCTACCGGGTTGCGCACCGGACCGTAGGCTGAATTCTCGGTCGAGCTGCCCATGGCGAACTCGTCGCAGTTCAGCTTGCCTAGCAGCACCGCACCCGCCGCTTCCAGTTTGGCCACCGCCGTGGCGTCGTAGGGCGGCCGATAGCCTTGGAGAATCTTTGACCCTGCCGTGGCCGGAGCGCCCTTCATGATCAGAACGTCCTTGATGCTCACCGGAATCCCGGCTAAAACTCCAAGCGGATCACCCTTGGCAGCCGCGTCATCCACCTTAACAGCCTGATCAAGCGCGCGCTCCTTGGTCAGCCATAGGTAGGCGTTCAGCCGCGGATTTTTCTTCTCAATCCGCTCATAATAGCTGGCGGCAAGATCGACGGCTTTGGTGCGACCCGAGGAAATCCCGGCGCGCAACTCCGCCAGAGTTTTCGGCCTTTCTACATAACTTTCAGCAGCTTTTACTTCGCTGGACAACGGCATCTTCCTCACTCTCGGCCATTTACTGACCGGTTTGTATATTGTTTCTCGTGTCGATTACCCCAAAATCCCGGATGCCACAGGTCCGGATTTTCGGACCTGGGATAATAAACGCCTACCGCTCAATCACCTTGGGAACTTTGAAGAAAACTCCATCCGTCTCCGGCGCCTGCGACATCACGGCAGCTCGATCCAGCGAGGGCAAAGGCTCATCAGCGCGCAGCACTCCCGCGCCCACCCCTTCCTGCAACTCGCTCACTTGCGCCAGCGGCGTCACGCCCTTCGTATCCAGCTCGTTCAACTGCGCCACGTAGTCCAGAATGGCGTTCAAATCGCGCAGCATCGCCGGGGTCTCCTCCGGCTTGAGCTCCAGGTGTGCCAGCTCGGCCACCCGCTCCACGTCTTCCACAGTCACTCTTGCGGTCATTGCATCCCCATGCGCAGCCTTCGCAACGCGCTCCTCCTGTGAAGGCCCGATGCCTGAGTATAGCGTTTTTTGTTTGCCTTCCTGCCTCCGCGCTCAGTCCACAATCAGCGTCAGGGTCACCTGGCGCGGAACGTTGTTCGAGGTCGCGGTGACCACCACAGAATAAGTGCCTGCCGCGGTATTGCCGGGGCCGGAGCCAGAGCCCGGAACTTTCCCTCCCGGAATAATGCCCGAGGAGGTGCAACTGGAGACTCCCCAGGCGAGAATCACCAGCAGCGCAACCAGCAGAAACACCTTGCGCCGCCGCGCCAGTGCAAAGGGCGCCAGCGCCAGCCCGCAGGCCAGCGGAAGAGCATGCCACGTAAGCGGAGTCAAGGGATTGATCGAGGCCGTAGTAAGTCCGGTGGCAATCTCCACCACCACATTCCCTGTCGTGCTGGCCGAAACGCCCTCGCTGGCCGGATTGAAGGTGCACGCCGCATACGGCGGCAGCGAGGAACAACTGAAGTTGAAGACGCCCTGGGAGCCGTTGAGCGGAGTAATCAACAGCTTGTAGTCGGCGGTCTGGCTGTTGGCGATGGTCTGCGAGGACGAGCCGGAGGGCGCGAGTGTAAAATCGAAGCCCATCCCCGACAAGGGCACAAACGCGCCCGTCGGCAGTGCGCTGCTCGTCACCGTCAGGCTCCCGCTCTGCGCTCCGGCGCTCAAGGGCGCAAATTCCACAACTGCCGCGCAACTGGCCCCTGCGGCCAGCGTAGAGCCACATGTCGTGCTCACCAGTCGGAAGCCTTCCGTCACCGCGACCGAAAAACTCCCCAGGCTGTTCACGCTGTCGGGATTGGTCAGCGTCACCGTAACGGGACTGCTGAGCAGGTTTACCCCGGTTTGCGGAAAGTCAATCAGGCTGGGCAGCGCCTGTATTGAACCCGGCGTTCCGCCCGTACCACCGAGCGGAATCACGGTTGAAGCCGTCAGCGAAGGCGATGCGATAGTCAGCGTCCCCGCATACGGCACTGCTAAAGAAGGCGAGAAAAACACCCCGACCGAGCAGCTTGCCCCGGCAGCCAGGCTTGTGCCGCAGGTGTTTTGCACCAGGCTGAAGGGAGCCGTCGGCGTCATCGTCAGTGAAGTGGCCGTCGAGCCGCCGTTGTTGGTCAGTGTCACCGTCTGGACCGGGCTGGATTGCCCCGGCGTTACAACGGGAAAAACAATCTGCGACGCACTCATGCCGTTCACAAGCCAGCTGAGCCCTGCCGGAGTCTGCCCGGTTCCACTGAGCGAGACCGTGACCGGCGCAACGCCCGAGGTCGACGAGCTGACCACCAGAGAGGCCGTGGCCCCGCCCGCTGCCGTGGGAGTAAATGTCACCTGCACCGTGCAACTGCTTCCGTTGGCCAGCGCGGCTCCGCAAGTGGTCGTGCCATAAGTGAAGCTGCCCGCCGAAAGCCCGGTAATCTGGAAGCCTACATTGGCCAGCGGCGCTCCGCCTGTGTTGCTCACGGTCACCGTCTGTGGCGAGATCGTCTGGCCCACCGTCCCCGAAAAGCTTAGGCTGGCCGGGTTCACGCCCAGCGCTGGCGGAGTCACTCCCGTTCCGCTCAAGGCCACCGTCTCCGGTTGTGTGCGCGTGGAGTCGGTAATGCTCAACGTGCCAGTCTGCGCGCCCGTCGCCGTTGGCGCGAATTGCACGCTGATCGCGCAGCTCGAGTTTGCCGCCAGGCTGGCAGCGCAGTCATTGGTCTGCTGAAAGGCTCCGCTCACCGAGATGACAATCGAAGTCAACGTCACGCCGCCGCTGTTGGTCATCGTCACGGTCTGTGCGGCCGATAGCTGCCCTCCAATTGTGCCGGCAAAGCTCAGCGTGGTGACCGAGAGCGTATCGGTTGCCGGGCCTGATCCGCCGGAGGCCGCTCCCCACAAAGGGTTGATCCAAATGCCGCGTCCATAGGTTGCCGCCACCAGATCCTGCACGCTGGCCGTTACCGGCGGAGCGCTGAGCGCCACCACTGGAGCATCCGGCAGTCCGCTTCCGTATGCCGACCAGCATTCAAAGGGAGAGCTCGAACAACTCGCAATCTGCTGCGTGGCATACACGCCCTCATCGGTGGCAACGTATACCGTGCTCGCGCTCTGCGGGTCCACCACCAGGCTGTTGGCTGGAGCCGCGGGCAGGTTGGCCATCATCGATGTCCACTGCGTCCCGCCGTCCGTCGAGCTATACACCGTCTGCACTTTTTTCCCCAGGCTCGGAATCCCCGCCACCGTCGCGTACACCGTCTGCCCAGTCGTGTCGTGCGGGTCGATGAAGATGCTGGAGATGTCAAATCCGTAGTAGTTCATCGTGTGGGTGTCGTTAGTGACAAGATTCAGCGCCGTCACGTCAGTCCACGCAGACCATGCATCCGTAGCAGAGTTGTAGGTTGCGCTCAACACGTGCCCGGGCAGCGTGCCTCCGCCATTCGCCGAGCCGTACATGCCCACATAAACCATCTCGCCGCCGCTCGGCAGCGTGGTCGAGACAGGCAGCGCCATCGCCGCCATGGTGCGAATCAGCGCGTCGCCGCTGCACGGGCCGCTAAATGCATAGTTGTCGAAGATAGGGCTGATCGCGTCGCTCGAACTCCAGCCCACGCCGCTGGCCGGGCCGCGCCACACTCTGCATGTACCGATCAGCAGCTTCGTGCTGTCCAGCGGGTCCACCAGAAAGGGCGCTGGCGAGGTCATGCTCAGCCCATCCCCGCCCACATCCGCGTCGGTTACAACTGCGCTAGCTCCAAACGCCGGCGGCGTGCAGGGCGCAGTCTGCGAGCACAGGTAGATGGCGACACCCGCCTGGTTATTCACGTACCAGTTATTGCTATTTGTCGGATCGACATCCACCGGCCCGCCCTCGCCGCCTAGAATCTCCGGCCAGTCCGTCGTCGTCCCCGTGGTGCTCTTCACGCCGGCGGTTCCGTTGGCCCCCAATCCGGCCATCATCGTGTACGGCGTCGCCCCAGCCTGCGAGATGCTCACCACCTCGGCCAGCGAGCCCAAGCTCCCATTCAGATTTTCAAAGTGAGAAGCATCGCTCGCGTTGCACACCGTCCCCGTCTCGTTGATGGCGTCCGTCGAGCGCCACAACCCGCTGTCGTTGCCGATAAAAATCTCCTGCGGATTACTCGCAGGAACCGGATTCCAGGCCAGCGCATGCTGGTATTCGCCCACCTGCGCGCAGAATCCCACCGTCGAATTGGTGGTATTCCGCCACCTGCAGCCCTGCGAATAAGGGCAACTCGTCTTCCACAAATCGTTGGCTCCAGCCAGCACAATTGTCGTCTGCCCGGAGGGAACCGCCGCCAGCGCCAGGTTGTAGTCGCCGTTCACAATCGTGGCCGGACCCAGCAAGGTATTCGTCTCCAGCGCCGCCGTCTGCCATTGCTGGGCAAAGGTGATCGTCTGATTAGTGCAGGCCCCGGCGCTCGCCGCGCACAAGTCCTGCCAGATTCCCTGGTCCTGGTTGTACTCGTCCACTGTCCACGCAAAGGTGTCGCCGGTCTGCGGATTCACCGCCAGCGCGCCTCGAAAAATGGGGCACGCCAGCGATCCCGTACCGCTAGTATTGGCCGGGCACAGCCCCGCGCTCGTCATCAGTCCCGCACCCGGCTGATTCGTCATCCGCGTCCAGGTGATGCCGTCCGCGGATTGGTAGTAGCCGTGGTAGCGCACCGCCGCCACAAAAAGTTGCCGCACAGCATTCCACACCACCGCAGTCGCCGCATTCCCGTCGGGCAGCGCAAAAGTAACGCTCGGCCCCTGCACGTCTGCCCCTCCGCCATCTGTAATGGTTGCCAGCGACCACGTGGCTCCACTGTCGGAGGAGTAGTAAAGCCCCTCGTAACTCTGCTCCGGCCAATCCGCATTCACCAGTGTGCCTTCATAGGCCTGCGAAACCGCCATCACCACCCGTTGCTGGTTCGCCGTGCTCCATGCAAAGCCCGCAATTCCCTCCCCTGCAAAGCTGTAGAGCTGGTCCGATGTGGTGGAGATCAGGCTCCAGGTAATTCCGCCGTCTGTAGAGCGCAGGATTCCGGCCCCGTAATAAGAATCCAAAGCGTCGTTCGGATCGCCGGTACCTGCCAGGATCACTCCCGTGCCGCCCGGCTGCACGCTCAGCGCTCCTATGCTGATGGAGGTGCCTGCCGCGCCGCCCATTCCCGCTGCGTTGTCGGTCAGCGGGATAAAGCTGATGTTGGACGGGCTCGCTGTGCCCGCATTCTGCGACCGCCAGACCCCTCCGCCGGTGGTCCCCACGTAGAGCGTGTTGCCGGTCGCGTCCGAGGAGTCCAGCGCCAGCGCCGAGACGCGCCCCGTCACCAGGCCAAAGTTTTGCGATTGCACGGCTGTGGGACCCAGCGGCATCCAGCTAGAGGTTCCCTGTCCCGCAGACATTGCCTGAACCTCGGGCTCTGCCGCAGCCATCCGCACGCTCCGACGGAAATGCCCCGCCCCCGCCCTGGCCGCCACCCCGCCTTTCGACGAGGCTCGATTCCAGCCTCTCTCGGCCAGAAACCGCTCCGCCTGAACCTCTCGCGGAGGCAGATTAGTCCGCCGCGCCGCCACTCGGGCAGCATCTGCAGAGTTAGGCTCCTGCCTATTTACACTTGTCTCTTGGGTTACGCCGGCAGCCGCCGTCATCGCCGCCAAGGCCAGCATTATCAGCCATTTACCGGCCAACCGGCCTTTGCCTTTATCGCAAGCGATACGCCCGCCCGACGGGAGAGGCCGGACACAGCCTACCGCCCTGCCGCCGGAGGCAGCTTCACCGTATGGCCGCTCGATAGACCTAATGCTCACACGCGTCCTGATCGCGATTCCGTCTTTCCCCTCTCCGTTTATCGGCAACCTCTGAGGGGGACTTGATCGAAATCCTGTAGCTTACAACGTGCGAAACACGCAGCTTACGGGATCAAATTTGCTTGGATTATAGACCACTAATGGGAAGATTGGCTGGATAATTTAACGCAAGACGGCTTTCTTTGCAGGTACCCTAGGTCCGTACTTTAGGGTTTAGGAATTTATGAATTATGAACTCTTCAGGCGCGCAAGCGCCGTCTGCCTGGATGGCCAATCCCTGGCGCGTAAGCGCCGTCCGCCCCACGCAAGTGGTTACCAGCTCCCCCACGCCCGGCTGATGTAATCCGCCAGCGTCATCGAGATCAGCGTCAGAAACATGAAGATCCCGGCAATAATCGTCAGCTTGGTCAGCTTGGTCGAGTATTTCACATGCATGAAATAAAGCACCACCAGCACCGCTTTGGTGGTTGCTATGGCCAGCGCGATGACGGGATTCCAGAGGCCCAGGTCCACATACGACGCCCACACCGTGAGCGCCGTGCCCAGCAGCAGGGCGAAGAGAATTACCAGGTAGACCCCGGGGCCGACAACAATATGATGCGCGTGTTCGTTATTCCCGCTCATGCCGTGTGTCCTCGTTGCTGCGATTCCCTAACCCCTAATCCCTACTGATGCCTGCTGATCAAATACAACAGCGCGAAAAGATAAATCCATACAATGTCGATGAAGTGCCAATACAGCCCGAAGTTCACCACAAACGTCTCGTGGCCGGCAGTGTAAGCCCCTGCCCAGGCGCGCAGAATCATGAATCCCAGAATCCCGATGCCGATAATCATGTGCAGCGCGTGCATCCCGGTCATCAGGAAGTAGAGCGAGAAATAGAGCTCGGTGTGCCGCGCCATGTCCGGCTCGAGCGCCTTGTCGTGATACTCCGCATACACTTCGGGGTCCGATTGCGGATCAAGAAACGATTGCAAGCTGTAGTGAAATCCGGGAACGTGATGCTTCTCGATCTTCTCCCGGTATTCAATGGTCTTGATGCCCAGAAAACTCAGCCCCAGAATAAAGGTAAGTGCCAGGCTCAGCACCAGCCCTCGCCTGCGCCGCGTCTGCGCGCACCACACGCCCATGGCCATGGTGAAGCTGGAGAAGATCAGCACCACCGTGTTGGTCGCGCCCCACACCACGTTTAACTGGTGCGAGCCGGAGACAAAGGCCGGGTAATACCAGTTACGGTAGACCAGGTAAGCGGTGAACAGCCCGCCGAAGAACATCACCTCGGTCAGCAGAAAAAGCCACATGGCAAAGCCCGCCGCGTCGGCCTGCTGCTCGGCGGAGTTGAAGTGATGGCGCAGATAGGCCGGATGCTCCTCGTGCACGGAGTGAGCAGTGTTGTCTGCATGAACCTGGCTATCCTGCACTGGCCTCCCCCGTTTCTTTTTGCGCCTGTTGCTGCTTTTCCAGCCACTCGTAGTCGTAGGCTTCGTGGTCCATCACCGGCATCACCGCAAAGTTCTCCGTCAGCGGCGGCGACTGCGTCTGCCACTCCAGCCCTGTCGCCTGCCAGGGATTGTCGCCTGCAATCGCGCCGTAGCGCAGCGACCAGATCAGGTAAAGCACCGGCAGCAGGTACCCCACGCCCAGAATCGTCGCGCCCGCCGTCGAAAAAACATTCAGAATCTGAAACTCCGGCGGATAGGACGCGTAGCGCCGCGGCATCCCCAGCATTCCCAGGATGAACTGCGGAAAGAAGGTAAGGTTGAAGCCGACGAAGGTAATCACCGCCGCCATTTGCGAGATCTTCTCCGGATACATCCGCCCCGTCATCTTCGGCCACCAGAAGTGAATCCCCGCCAGAAACGCCATCAGCATTCCGCCCACCATCACGAAATGAAAATGTGCCACGATGAAGTACGTCTCGGTCAAATGTATGTCGGTTCCTGAGGAGCCGAGGAAGACCCCGGTCATGCCGCCGATTGTGAACAATCCCAGAAAGCCGAAGGCGTAGAGCATCGGCGTCTCGAAGGTGATGGACCCCTTGTAAAGCGTGAACGTCCAGTTGAAGATCTTGATGGCCGAAGGCACGGCGACCAGCATGGTCAGCAGCGAGAACACCAGCACGGCGTAATTCGAGATGCCCATGATGAACATGTGATGCGCCCACACAAAGAAGCCGAAGACCGCGATGGCCACCGACGAAAACGCCACCGCCGTATAGCCGAAGACGCGCTTGCGGCTGAAGGTGGAGATCACCTCCGAGATCACTCCCATTCCCGGCAAAATCATGATGTAAACGGCCGGATGCGAGTAGAACCAGAACAGATGCTGAAACAGCAGCGGGTCGCCGCCCTTGGTCGGGTCAAAAACGCCGATGCCCAGCGTGCGCTCCAGCGCGATCAGCACAATGGCGATGGCCACCACCGGCGTCGCCAGCACCATCAGAATGCTGGCCGCATAGTTCGCCCATATAAATAACGGCAGCCGGAACCAGGTCATCCCCGGCGCGCGCATCTTGTGGATGGTGACAATAAAGTTCAGTCCCGTAAAAATCGAGCTGAAGCCGGCGATAAACGCCGCCAGCCCCGTAGTCAGCACGTTGGTGTTCACATAATGAGTGGAGAGCGGCGTGGTGAATGTCCAGCCCGTGTCAACGCCACCAACGGTCATGGTGTATAGCGCCAGCAATCCGCCCGCTATATATAGATACCAGCTCAGCAGGTTGATTCGGGGCAACGCCAGGTCCTTGGCCCCGATCATCATCGGAATAAAAAAGTTGCCCAGCGTGGCCGGCACCGACGGCACCAGGAAAAAGAAGATCATGATTATGCCGTGCATGGTGAACACCTTGTTATAGGTGTCGGTGGCCATCAGGTCGGTCTGCGGCGTCAGCAGCTCCAGCCGGATCAGCCCCGCCAGCGCTCCTCCGATAAAGAAAAAGAAGGTGATCGAGATCAGGTAAAGAATCGCAATCCGCTTGTGGTCGCTGGTCAGCAGCCAGCTCAGCAGGCCGTTCTCGCGCGTGATGTAGTTATCCTTGGGAATCCTGGCCGTCGCCTGATCGGGAAGGCTGACAATGGTGTGCTCACTCATGGCTTCACCGTTCCTTTCGAGACTGGCCCTTTTACGGCAGGAGTTTTTCCGCCCGGCGCGCCTTCGCTTCCCGGCGGCATCTCTGTGGTGTTAACCGTCTGCTCAATGCGGTAATCGGAGTTGAGGTTCTTGATGAATTCAATCAGCGCGATAACGCCCTCCTCGCTGATCTGCCCCTGGTAAGTGGGCATGATAGGCGCGTAACCCTGAGTTACATGCTGCGAGGGATTCAGAATTGCCTCCCGCAGATAGGCGTCGTCGGCAATCACCGTTCCTCCGGACGCCAGGGGCAGCTTCGCGCCGTAGACGTTGGCCAGCGAAGGCCCGCGCGCATCGGGCCGCGTATTGTGGCAGGCGGCGCAACTTAAACTCGCAAACAGCCGTTCGCCGTCCTGTGCCAGCGATGCTCCGCTGTCGGATCGGATCAGCCACTTCCGGTAATCCTCCGGCGTCATCACCACTACGTCTCCGGTCATCTGCGAGTGGTTCGTGCCGCAATACTGCGTGCAGAACAGGTGATAGGTTCCCGGCGTAGTGGCTTCAAACCAGACCGTTGTATAGCGGCCGGGAATCGCCTCGCGCTTCACGCGAAATGCGGGAATCGAAAAACTGTGAAAGACATCCTGCGAAATCAGCGTCAACTGCACCGCGCGTCCCGTGGGCACATGCAGTGCGTTGATCTCGTGCTGCCCGCCCGGATGCTCTACCTTCCACATCCACTGCTTGCCCACCACGTAGATGTTCATGGCGTTGGCCGGCGGCGTGTAAACGCGAAAATAAATCAGCGCGCCCCACACGAACATCACCAGAAACAGTCCCAGCGGAATGATCGTCCAGGTGGCTTCCAGCAGCGTCGAACCTTCCACCTGCACCGCCACCGGGTGGCGCTTCTTGCGATAGAGAATCGAGAAGCTCACCACCAGCAGCACCACGATCGTCAGCCCTATCAGGCTCACCAGCACCATGAAGAAAAGCAGCGCGTCCATCTGCGGCGCAACCTTCGAGGCTTCCGGCGGAAGCAGCGCGAAGTTCGTCAACCACTTGACGAGAAACTGCCAGATTACTGGGCTGATGTGGTCCATTCCGTTATCCGTTCACCTTCTTGCCTGTCTCCGGCTTGTCGTCCTTCCGCGCATCCCTGCGAAACATCATCAGCATGAATCCGCCCAGCAGCAGCACTGTAATCAGTCCGCCCAGTTGCACCACCCTGGCCACAATCAGCGAGTGCTTGTTGGTCTTCGGATCGTAGTGGTAGCAGTAGGTCAGAATGTTATCCACCGGCGAGCCGATGCGATTGGCCGATGCCTCCACCAGCCCCAGCCGTAAATCCTTGGGCGAGTACTCCACGCCCATGTAATACTGCGCCAGCTTTCCCTCCGGCGTCACAATCTGAATCGCGCTGGCGTGCGCAAACTGCGTCAGCCTTCCGTCGGGCCCGGGAATCTTCACGTAGCCAAAGCCCACCGCCTTGGTCAGCGCGTCAATGTTCTCCTGCGTGCCGGTCATGAAGTGCCAACCCGCGGCCGTCTCCGGATGCCCGTAGCGCTTGAGGTAGGTGCGCTTCTTGGCCGCCGCCAGATCCGTCGTCTCGGTAGGATCGATGCTGATCACGATAACGCTGAAGTCCTTGCCGGGCACAAAGCTCACCATCTGCAACGCGCTGGTCAGCCCGTTCAGCTCCTCCGAGCAGAGCATGGGGCACTGGTAGTAAACCAGCGCCAGAATCGCCGGCTTTTTCCCGAAGTAACTCGCCAGTTGCACCTGCTTGCCTTCATCGTCGGTAAAGGTGAGCGAGAGCGGCAGTTGCTCGTTCAGCCGCTGCGCGATTCCCACCTTGTTCAAAATATCTGGCGGCTTATCGCTCACCGGCGCCATCTGCTTTTCGTCGTAGCGCGACACCTGCGCCAGCATCGACGGCATCATAGAACAAGAGACCAGCAATGCGACCGCGATTGCCACCACGCTTCGCCAGCTTCTTCGGATTGTTCTCTTGCCTCGCATACTGCCTTCTTTCTCTGTTCTCCCAACAAATGCTCAGTGCCCCATCCATTTCGCGGCTTTTCGAGGAAAAGATGCGAAATGGGTGGGAAACCACTAATCTCATCCCGCCCGTCGTTCAGCACTCTCTACCTGCGCTGATCCGTCGCGTGATCCAGCTCATACCCCGTTCGCGCAAATCCATTCGTCAGCGGCACGGCAATCACCGGCTTCTTGTCTCCGGTCATCAGCGGCGTCTGCACTACCGGCTTCGCCAACGGCAATCCACGTTGCGCAATCAATTCCATGGCTCGCTCAATGGGAATCCGCACTTTGCTATGCGCCTCGTCTGCCCAACTGTAGTTGTCCAGCAGCAGATCCTCGCGTGCGTGCAGGTCGGCTACATCCTGGCTGCCATCGTCGGTCTGCAACTTAGGCGTGGGGAAACTCTGCGTCATCTCGCTCAGCTTGCTTTGCATCTCGGGATTCGACGGCATCGTCCCCAGCGGACGCACATCCACCTGCTTCGCCCATCTGCTCGGCGGCCCGTCCTCGGTTTTCATGCGCGCATTCAGCACCTTGCCCAGTCCGTAGGCCAGCACTCCCGCCACCGCCGCAAAAATGGTGAGCGCCACCAGAAAAACCACCACCCCGGAGACGCGCACATCGCTCGCCTCGTAGCCCTTCGATGCGTCAATCTCTCCCGGCTTATGAGGATTATGCGTGGACATGTTCAGGCTCCAAAATTTCCTCGAGGTGCGGATCGTTAGTCTGCACCAGCGGCCTCGCCTTCAACTGCGCGCAGAAGTACGCCACCCAGAAGGCCGTCATCGCCACCGGCACGGCTGCATATTCCAGAATTCCCCAACTAAAATGCAGATTCCGCGCCGCATCTTTGAAGTTCGGCTCAATCAGCCAGAAAAGATCGAAGGCCTTGGCGAAGACCATCCACTGGCACACTTGCAACAGCCGTTTCTTGTTGCGCTTCAAATCACGCGAAAGCAGCAGCGTGAACGGAATCAGCCAGTGAAAAATGAAATCCAGCGTAATAATCACGCCCCAGCCGCCCGTCACGCGGTCCAGGTACCAGGGAATCTCTTCCGGCAGGTTTCCCGACCAGATGATGAGGAACTGCGAGAAGGCCAGATAGATGTTCAGCATCACAAAAGCAAAAGTCAAATTGCCCAGATCGTGCTGCTCCGTCTGCCGCAGAATCGTCTTGAAGGGCTCGCCCTTCGACAGCGAAATCACGACAATAATCGCCAGCGCCAGCACCTGGTATGCCTGCCCCACCAGAAACAACAGGCCGTAGACCGACGAGTACCACGTGGGATCGAGCGACATCACCCAGTAGATGACGGCAGCGCTCATGGTGACCGCGTAGACCACAATCCCCGGTCCGCTGATGTTTTCCAATCGTTTGATCCACTTGGGCGTCTCCGCCGGCGTTTCCTCATCGCGCCGCAGGCCCAGCGCATTCAGCCGCCACGCATAAAATCCCCAGATTGCAAAGCACGCCAGGCTGGCCCAAATAAAAGCTCCCGCATTCAGCATCGGCCGCTTGAATTCAATCGCGTGCGCCTGGACCTCGTTGATCCATCCCGATTTCAGCGCCGCGCTCACATCCGTCACCTTGGCCCACAAGTAGAGCTTTTTCAGCGAGAGCGCCACCACTACCCAGTACGCAAAAACCAGCGGCAGCGTCCGGCTCATCGCCTCGAGTGGTCGCCGCAGCAGCAAGCCCCACTTGCCGCCCGTCACGTACTGCACCATCAGCAAAGCGAGGCCCCCAACCGCAAATCCAAAGGTCAGCGTCAGTCCCAGCAGCCAGGCTCTCAGCACGTGGTCAACATCAAAGCCGTGTCCATCCGCAAAGCCCAGCCCAACGGCAACCACCGAGAAAGCCAGCCCGATAACCAGCGCGCGTCTCTGCCAGCCGTTGACAAACTCCGGCGTGCCTAGATCCCGGGGCAATTGCTTGCCGTGCGTGTTGGCCTCGTGCGTCTCGTGTGCCATTCTCTGCGTCCTTCGTCCCTTAGTTCCTTAGTCCCTAGTCCCTGATCCCTATTCCCTAGTGCTTTTCCGGCTTGCTCAAAGGAATCTTGATTACCGGAGGAGCAGGATTGGCTGGTGCCAACCCCGGTGTTCCCTGTTTCACATCGTGCGGATATGCCTGTATCGCCGTCGAAGGCAGCGTCCACGGCTGGGCAAACTCCGGGTGTCCGCTCTCAGCGGCAATCTCCCTTAGGCTGCGCACCTGCACTCCCTGAGGCACATCCTCCGGCTTGGCCGCCTGGCTCAACTGCAAGGCGCGTATGTACGCCGCCACCGCCCAGCGATCCTCCGGCGTCAGTTGCGCGGAGTAGTCCGGCATCGCGCCATACCCATTCGTCATCACGTAAAAGTAGTGTGAGATGGGCTGCGACAACCGCACCTGGTCGTGATAGTTGGCCGCCGGCTTGTAGCCCCGCTGCACAATCTCACCCAGCCCGTTGCCCACCCGCGAGTGGCACGGCGTGCAATAGATGTTGAACCGTTCCTGCCCGCGCTTCAGCACGTCGAGCGTTACCGGAAACGGCATCTCGTCCTTCTCTTCGCGATAGCCGTTCGCGGCCTGCACCACTCCGGTATAAAAGTAGCTGTCCTCGTGCAACTGACCCCGCGCCACGGTATTCGCTGCCTGCTGACGCGCTCCGCGGTGATCGGCAAAGAAATCCGAGCCGCGCTGCGAACGTATCTTCGGCTGGTTGTGCATATCCTGCCGGCATCCGGCAATCAGCAGCAGCGCAGTCACTCCCGTGAGGAGTGTTCCGCTCCGTGCAGCACGGAAAGCTGAGAGCTGAAAGCTGATGGCTGAAGGCTGTTTTCGCATCAGTACTCCACCTCCACCACCGAGACCGGCTCAAAGCTCTCCAGGTACTTCTTCGCCTCCGCCAAATCGAACTTCGGGTCCAGCGCCTCCAGGCACAGAAAGAATTTGTCCGTCGTCGCCCCGTCGCGGAAATTCGGCGCGTTGAAGAGAGGATGATACAGCGCCGGCAATCCATTCAGCGCCAGCATCCCAAAGGCCGCCGACAATCCCGCAAACAAAATCGTCCACTCATACGCGGGCACAATAAATGCCGGCCATGAGTACGTCGGCCGCCCTCCTATATTCAGCGGATACGCCCACACCGAGATCCACACCTCCAGCAAAAACATCGCTACCAGCCCCATCAATCCGCCCACCAGCGTCACCAGCGGCACCTTGTTGTGATGGAAGCCGATGGCCTCTGCTGCCTCCTCCACCGGGTAAGGCGTGTAGCAATCCATGCGCCGCCAGCCGTCCTTGCGCGCCTGTTGCGCGGCGCGGATCAGGTCGCCCGGAGTATCGAATTCGGCCAGCAGGCCGTAGATTCCTTCGCGCGCGGCCATCAGTCACCAGCCTCCGCCGCCTTCTTGGGCGTAATCTTCGGGCCAATCTTGGCTCCGGGCAGCATCATGCGAATCTCCGACATGGGAATCATGGGCAGGAAACGCACAAACAGCAGGAACAGCGCCGTAAACAATCCCAGCGTGCCCACATACGTCATGTAGTCCCAGCGCGTCGCGCGGTACGTTCCCCACGCCGAGGGCAGGAAGTCGCGGTAGAGGCTGGTCACCACAATCACGAAGCGTTCAAACCACATTCCCGTGTTCACCACAATCGAGATAAAGAACATATATCCCATCGAAACGCGCAGCTTCCTCGACCACAAGGTCGTCAGCGGAATCGCCAGGTTGCAGGTCACCAACACCCAATAGGACCAGCCCATCGGCCCGAACATCCGGTTCCACATCATGAACGATTCCCAGTGCGAGCCCGAGTACCACGCCATGAAGACCTCCATGGCGTAGCCGTATGCCACGATGAAACCCGTCGCCAGCATCACCTTGCCCATGTTGTCGATGTGTCGCTCGGTGACCAGCTCCTCCAGGTGATAGAACTTGCGCAACGGTATGGCCAGCGTCAGCACCATGGCAAAGCCGGAATAAATCGCTCCGGCCACAAAGTATGGCGGAAAAATCGTCGTGTGCCAGCCCGGCAGCACGGCCACTGCAAAATCAAAGCTGATGACCGTATGCACCGAGAGCACCAGCGGCGTGGCGAGGCCTGCCAGCAGCAGCGAGGCCGTCTCGTAGCGCGCCCAGTGGCGCACCGAACCCCTCCAGCCCAGTGAGCACAATCCATACGCATATTTCGCAAACTTCGATTCCGCGCGGTCTCTCATGGTGCCAAAATCCGGAACCATGCCGATATACCAGAAGACCACCGAAATCGTCGCGTAGGTCGAGACCGCAAAAACGTCCCACACCAGCGGCGAGCGGAACTGCGGCCACACGCCCATCGTCAGCGGAACCGGCAGCATCCAGTAAGCCAGCCACGGGCGGCCAACGTGAATCAGCGGAAACATTCCCGCGCAGACCACGGCAAAAATCGTCATGGCCTCGGCGAACCGGTTGATGGAGTTGCGCCAGCTCTGTTTAAAGAGCAGCAGAATCGCCGAGATCAGCGTCCCCGCGTGGCCGATTCCGATCCACCACACAAAATTGATAATCGCAAAGCCCCAGGCCACCGGCTGCGTGATGCCCCAGATGCCCGTACCCACCAGAAACAGCCAGGTCAGCGCCACCATCAGCATCGTGGCCAGCGCCCCGCCAATGCCGAAGAGCGCCAGCCATCCCAGCGGAGTCGTCGGCGTCAGCACAATGCGCGTGATCTTCTCGGTGACAGACCGGAAGGTCTGCCCCGGCGCAATCACGCGGTACTCGCCCGTCGCCGGATCGATCTGCTTATCGAGTTGGGGATCGTGCTTCACTTCACTGCTTGCCATCGTGCTCCGCTAACTTGCTGACTCGCTAACTCCGCGTAGAAGAGGCTATCCCGCTAACTTGCTAACTCGCTAATGCGCGCGCAGCGCGCGCTAACTCGCTGCACTTCTTCACTTCTTCGCCGGCCCGTGCTCCACCGGCCCCGCTTCCAGTTCCGGATTCGGATTCGTCACCGCTGCCACATACATCGTCCGCGGGCGCGTATTCAAATCGGCCAGCACCTGGTAGCTGCGCTCGTCGCCTTGCAGCTTCGCCACCTTGCTCTGCTTGTCGTTGATGTTGCCAAACGTAATCGCCTGGGCCGGGCAGGCCTGCTGGCATGCGGTCTGAATTTCACCATCGCGGATAGCGCGATTTTCTTTGTCCGCCTCAATCTTCGCCGCTGAAATCCTCTGCACGCAGTAGGTGCACTTCTCCATCACCCCGCGCGAGCGCACCGTCACATCCGGATTGCGCATCAGCTTCAGGCTCTCCGTCTCAAAGTCCGAATACAGCAGGAAGTTGAAGCGCCGCACTTTGTAGGGGCAGTTATTCGAGCAGTAGCGCGTGCCTACGCAGCGGTTGTAGACCATCGCGTTCAAACCCTCGGGCGTGTGCACCGTCGCTCCCACCGGGCAAACCTGCTCGCAGGGCGCATTCTCGCAGTGCTGACAGGCCATCGGCTGAAAGTGCGCCCGCGGCGCCGCTAAATCTCCTTCAAAATAGGTGTCAATCCGCAGCCACTGCATGTTGCGCCCGATGCGCACCTGCTGCTTGCCCACCACGGGAATGTTGTTCTCCGCATAACAGCTCACGATGCACGCGTTGCATCCCGTGCAGCTGTTCATGTCGATCGACATACCCCAGGCATTGTCCTTGTACTCCCAGTTGGGGAAGAGCGTGTTGCTCTTGTCGGTCGTCGGGTGCGTCTCGCCCTCGTTGGCAAATCCCGGATTGGCCTTGTACTCCTCCAGCGTCGCGGTGCGTATAATCCCGCGCTCGCCCAGAGCCTCATCCGCCTCCATCGAGTTGTTGCCGTTGCCTTCGCCGCCAAACGGCTTCGGCCGGTGGTCCTGGAAGTGGCTCTTGGTAATCGCCACGCCCCACTTGCCTTCCAGCTTCCTCATCGTCCCCACGGCGTAAAACGGCGCATCCGATGTGCGAATCAGATAAGCATTGAATCCCGCGCCGCCTGCGACGCGCCCCGTCTGCCGCCCATAACCCAGGTGCACCGTGACCGAATCATCCGGATGCCCCGGCGCAACAATCACCGGCGCATTCACCTTGCGCCCCTGCACCGTCAGCTCGACAATGTCAGCCTCTTCCAGCCCATACTTGGTCAGCGTCGCGCCGGACATGATCGCCGCATTGTCCCAGCTCAGATTCGTCACCGGCTTGGGCAGCTCCTGCAGCCAACCCACATTCGCCCACCGCCCGTCATACACATTCGGGTCCGGCCGGAAGATAATCTCCAGTGCATTCTTCGGAGATGGCGCAGGAACATTGGAAACTGGAGTGCCCGCGCCCAGGTTAGTTGTTTTGTTAAAGGCTGTTCCATCAATCCACCCCTGATGCAACGCCTTCCGCCAGCCAACCTCGAAGTCACCCTTGATAAAAGGCTTCCAAGTCTCCCTCACTGCCTCATACGGACTCAATCCTGGCTCGTCCAGTAGCGCTTGTAAGAAATGGTGCGCCGTCTTGCCGCCATAAAGCGGATCGATCATTGGCTGAATAATCGAAACCGTCCCGTCGTAAGTGCGCGCATCCGACCACGATTCCAGAAAGTGCGCCGCCGGAATGTGCCATTGCGCATTCTGTCCCGTCTCGTCCACATGCGAGCCGAGATGCGCGGTCATCTTCGCTTTTTCAAATGCCACGTCAAATTTCAGATCGGCAGGTGCGTTATAGATCGGATTGGTATTCAGAATCACCAGCCAATCTACTTTGCTAGCATTCAAATCCGCCACCAGCACCTTCAGATTGGCCATCAAATCATAGGAAAATGGTTCTAATTGATCGGAAGGGAGAATAACCTTCGGTGGTGGAGGTGGAAGAATAACGGTCCTATTGAAATTACCGAGTGTGCTATTGATAGCAAAAGCCAGATTATCCACGTTCGTATCCTGGTATAGTCCAGGAATCACAGCACTCTTGCCCGCATGAGCCTTCAAATCCCTGGCCACAGCGGCTAAAAACTTCTTCTGCTCGTCGGTCCACTCATATAGTGGAGCTTCAACGCCCTTCGCTCCCACTGCCTTCGCCAACTCCGCTGCAAATGCCGGAATCTCGCTAGCGCGCAGCCCAAGCCTGTGCTCCGCCTTCAAACCCGTCGTCGTCGGCGTGCTCTCGATCGCATAAAGCCGATTTAGCTTCGTTAGGTCTTTGCGCCGCACCGCATACTGACGAACTAACTTATGAAACCCCGGAAACGTCGCGCCTGAAAGAAAATCCGCATCCAGTGAAACAATCACATCCGCTTCGGACAAATCATATTGAACATTAAATCCACGTTCGACCGCAGTCCCGGCAATCGCTGGGTCATACTGAATCAGCTTTGCCTTTGGATACTTCGCCTGCACGGCCATCCACTGCCGCGCGAGCGTCGGCGAGGTAATCGTCTCGCTCAGGAAGTAAATCCCCGTCCCGTCCTTGGTCGAGATCACCTTGTTGCGAAACTCAACTGCAAACTCCGCCCACTCGCGATTCTCCCCACGAAAAGTCACATGCTGCGAGCGGTCCGGATCATACAAATCCAGCAGCGTCGCCTGTGTAAACGGGTCCGACGACCCCTGGTTATAAGGATGCTCCGGGTTGCCGTCGATCTTGATCGGCCTGTATTGGTCGCTCTTCACCAGCAGCGGAACCGCGCCGGTCACAAACGGAAACGCGGTGGCAAAGTAATTCGGCTTGCCCAGAATCAGGTCCTCCGGTTGCTTGATATATGGATAAATCGGCTCATCCGGCTGTTTCGTGCAACCGGCCAGCCCCGCCAGCGCCACCGACGCCCCCATGAATTTCAAAAATCCGCGCCGCGAAATCTCATCGCCCCACCCATGCGGAGACGAGGGAAACTCCCGCTCAACCGCCGCCTGAAACTCCAGCGTATTGGCCAGCTCATCCACCGAGCGCCAGTATTTCTTGCCGCGCACATTCTTCAGCTTCTCGCGCACCGCGTCAAGACTCATCGGGCGCATCATCTGCGCCGGCTTGATCGTCGTCACCAGATCGTTCTTCTTCTCGCTCATCGGTGGCAGACCTCGCAACTGGACAATTCATTGGGTGTGCGAATCTTGTAGTGCTGCACAAGGAAGCGCCCCAACTCGTCCTGGCTGGTGTATTTCTGATAAGCTGCGCTCTGCGACCCCGGCTCCCTACTCGGCTCTTTCGTCACGCACTTCACGCTTTGTGCCGTCGGCTTTCCGCTCTGCTCATCCTCAACCGCGCACCACACCGGCCGGTCCGCCGCAGGCGCTTCCCAGGCATTGTTGTAAATCTCGCTTGTCGGCCGCAGCTTCTTCGCCGGATTGCGATGGCAATCCAGGCACCACTCCATCTGCAGAGTGTTCTCGGCATACATCAGCGGCATCTGGTCCACGCGCCCATGGCAACTGGCGCAGCCCACGCCCTTATGCACGTGAATCTCATGGCTGAAGTAAACGAAATCCGGCAGGTCGTGCACCTTGATCCACGGCAGCGACTGGCCCGTTTGCCAACTGTCCCGCACCGGTTGCAGCAGTTGCGCGTTGGTCCAGATCTGCGCATGGCAGTTGATGCAAGTTTTTGTCGGCGGAATTCCCGCGTAGCTCGATTTCTCCACCGTCGTGTGGCAATACTGGCACTGCACCCCCAGCCCCTGCACATGGTGCTTATGGCTGAAGGGTACCGGTTGGTCCGGGCGCTGTCCTTGCCGCGTCACCCAGGGCGAGCGCTGCAACTGGTCCAACGTCACCCCCAGGGCAATCAGAATCAGCCCTGACAATACCAGGCTGGCGCGTGCCAGGGCATTGGAGCTGCGGTCAAAGATTTGCGCCATGCGTTCGTTCCTTGCCTGGTTTTCTTTTCTTGGATGCGCGCGCTGTACCAGCGGTCACATTTGTTGTGTGAATAAGTCTTTCCTGAAAATCGTATCCTGAATGTCATCCGCCTGGGAGGCGGACCATCCCGGAGTGAGAATTGGCCGGCGAAAACAACCTTGCTGCGGAATCGAATCCGGCAACAATTCCCAGGATAACCCGTTCCGCACTACCTTATAATTCGCTGAAAAGAAACCGTTTGCGACAACCGATGTGGGGATGCCTGATCTTTCGTTTCCCGCCGCTAACGCCAGGTCGAAATACTTCGGCTAATAAAGCACGATATCATATTAATTCTGGACTGCGCTAGTCCAGAATAATGATTGCCTCCTCCCCTTCCCGAAAGCCTGCTCCCGGCCCACTTCGGCGCAAGTCCCGCAGCTCAATTCCGCTCTCCGGTTCCCCGTATCCCCTGCCCTGCACCGCAAACTTTCATCGTGACGAGACAACCGCAAACGCGCTATACTTCCGCCGATTACAAACCCCAGGAGGTATTCCCCATGAAAAAGCTAGCCGCCCTGCTCGTGGCCGTCGCGCTCGTCAGCCCTGCCTTCGCCCAGAATACAACCCCTCAATTCACACAAGCAATATCGAAGCTTCACATCGTGGCTCCTGCCGCCAAGCCGCTGCTGCTGCATACCGGAAAGCCCCTCACCCCAGACGACAAAAGGCAATTTCTCGCCGCCGTCGTCAAGTCCGCACCGGCCAGCGGCAAAAAGTCCCAGACGTCCTCTGTGACCCCACGCACCACCCCCCTCATCCCCAGCCAGATCTTCTCCGCGCCGCCAAGCACCATCACACTCACCCCGCAACAGCTCTCCCAGGGCAATACCTTTTTGGTGATGGGAAATCCGATCTTCGTCGATATCCATGATAGCCAGATTCAGTTCGAGTCTGGAGCCGGGAACAGTATCACATTCTTCATCAATGCGCAGCCCAATACCGCATACTATCTCGCCATGCAGGTGGGTGGCCTCATGTCTGGCTCGCATTTCACCGTCTACACCGGCTCGCCATATTGGCACACACAAGCAAATTCCGAAACCTTTACCGATGACCTGGGCCCGAACGAGTTTGCCTATGGCGTCGTATCCAACAGCACGGGATATCTCGTGGTTACGATTTACAGTTCCGACTCTTCTTGGACATTCATGAACTGTGAGATCACATCAACCACCTTCTAGCTGAAAGGAAACGGTTATCCGCATCAACAGGACATGACGAAACTAAAGGAGGAATTCCCCATGAAAATGTTTACCGCCCTGCTTATGGCAGTTGCTCTATTCAGCCCTGCCTTTTCCCAAAAAGTGACTTTATCGCCTGGAACGCACCCCAGGCCCAAGATCTCCATCGTAGCTCCAGCCACCACGCCGATTCTCCTGCATACCGGCAAGCCCATCACCGCGGATGAGAAAAAGCAGCTCCTGACCTCCGCGATCAAGGCGTACGCGGCATAGGTTCCCACGGTAAAGTTTAAGTTTCCGGTCTCTTTACCCGCAACGCCGCCCATGCTGACTCCAGACAATATGGTCCTGAATGGAGTCGGATATGGGACGGCAGTTCAGCCATCGGTAGTCGATTTCTACAATGGCTACATTGCTTTCAACCCCGGAGTCTCAGGCTCCTACAATAGCTTGATTCTCTTTATCAATGTGCAACCGAATACGGCATACCTGATTATCCCAAAGGTGTTTTCATCTAGTACGGAGAATCCACAGATCACGATCTCCGCATTCCTTGGTACTGGAGGTACTCCTACTAATCAAACCTTTACCGGAAGCATGGGGAACAACGAGTTCGCCTATGCCTTCACATCCAACAGTTCGGGATATGTTCAACTTCAGATATGGAGTCCCAACAGTTTTTGGAATTTTTTGAGCTGCGAGATCGTCGCCACGCCTTTGAACTGATCCCCGCTCAAATGCAAGACGGCTCCCAGACTCCGATTTTCAGGCCTGTTAACCATCTCCGTTATAGCGACGCCGTCTCACGCATTCGTCCGCAGCGCTGCCTCGGCCCACTCCACTGCCTGCGCATGGCAGCGCATCACCTGCTCATGGCTTATGCCGCTGGAGCGGACAATTGCATCGCACTTCGCCCAATCCCCGTGTTCCTGGCAGACAATCCAATGCAGCAAAACGCCCTCGGGGGTCTCCCTGCCCAGCAGTGCATTGCGCGCCGCCTCGCGCAGAGGCAGCATCCGGATCAGGTCTTCCATCAGAATACGCAGCATCGCCGGAAAGAGGCTGATCATGCCGATAAGATATTGCTCGCTGGGAGCCATACCGCAGAGCGGAGCCGCCAGTTCGCAGAATCGCCCGCGCTCAAAGGCCATGCGCAGAATCTCTTCCGGCTGGCTGGTGCTGAAGTCTGTGGCGATGGCCAGCATGGCAATGCGCCGGAAGGTTGCCTCCCCCACCAGCATCAGCGCCGTCTGAATCGAGGTCACCTCCTGACGCATGGCGCAGACCGGCGAGTTCACCAGCCGCAGCAGCCTGTAAGTTAGGCTGGCGTCGCACATCACCAGCTGGCTCATGCGTTGCATATCGACGGGATCTTTGTGCAGATCTTCCAATATCTCCAGGTGCACCAGCCGGTTGCCAGGTATCTTGTGGTTCGGCAGCGGCTCCGGACGGCAGAAATAATACCCCTGAAACAGGTCGAATCCCTCTTTGCATGCCTGCCCGTATTGTTGCTGCGTCTCTACATTTTGCGCAACCAGGCTCGCCTTGGACCCCTCCAGCCAGTGAAGCAGATTGCGGCGCTCCAGGGGGCCGACTTTGAAGATATCCACCTTGATATAGTCGGCCAGCTCCGCCAGCGGCCTGGACTCCGGATTTCCGGTGAAGTCGGTCAACGCCAGCCGGAAGCCCGAAGCCTTTAGTTTTTGGCAGGCTGCCAGCAGGCTTGGCGTGGGTTCCGCGTCCGATGGAAGTTCCAGAACAGTCATGTGGGGAGGCAAAACCTTTACCAACTCCTCGGTCAGCGAATCCGCTGTGCAGTTCACAAAGGCCGGTAATCCGCGCGTCAGCTCTTCCAGTCCATACACTACCGTGTTGTCCAGCATTGTGCGGGTTGCCAGGTCGCCGACTGCATTCATCGTTGGCTCTCGCCCATTCCAGAACAGCAGCTCGTAGCCATGCGCATTGCCGTGCAGGTCCAGAATCGGCTGGCGCGCCACATAGCGCAGCTCTCCTGCCTGCTCCGCGATAGAGCCGGCCACTGTCGCCGCCCTGGCTTGTGTCGCCATGAATACACACTCCCCTTCTGTTTATCGTTGTCTGAACTGGAAACATTAGAACAATTCCGCGCTGGAACGAACCACTGGTTGGTTTTGTCGCACTCTGGCCGGAATTGGCGCAATCCGGAAACAGCTACTAGCTTTTAGCTGTCAGTGTTAGCCGTCTGCTGTCTGCTTTGTTCTACAATTTGTCCATGAGCTTTCCTCAATCCCGCATGCGCCGCTTGCGCCGCACCGAACCCCTGCGCGCCCTGGTGCGTGAAACCGCCCTCGACCCCGGCGATTTCATCTATCCCCTCTTTCTCTGCCCCGGCAAAGGCGTGCGCCGCCCGGTTGGCTCCATGCCCGGAGTCTTCAACCTCTCCATCGACGAAGCCGTCCGCGAGACCGAGGAGGCCGCGAGCCTTGGCATCGCCGGCCTGCTGCTCTTCGGCCTGCCCGAATCCAAAGACGAGCTTGGCTCCGGCGCATATGACGACAACGGCATCGTCCAGCAGGGACTGCGCGCCCTCAAAGCCTCCGCAGCTGCCAAAAAACTCGTCCTCATCGCTGACGTCTGCCTCTGCGAGTACACCAGCCACGGCCACTGCGGCAAAGTCATCAAAACCTCTGACGGCTGGACCGTCGACAACGACCCGTCTCTCGAACTGCTCGCTCGCACCGCAGTCAGCCAGGCCAAGGCCGGTGCCGATGTCGTCGCCCCCAGCGACATGATGGACGGTCGCGTCGCCGCCATTCGTCGCGCTCTCGACGCTGCCGGCTTCAAGGACACTCCCATCCTTAGCTACGCCTCCAAGTTCGCCTCCGCCTTCTACGGCCCCTTCCGCGAGGCCGCCGACTCCGCCCCTCAATTTGGCGACCGCAAAACCTACCAAATGGATGGCGCCAACCTGCGCGAGGCTCTGCGCGAGATCTCCCTCGACCTCGAAGAGGGCGCGGACATGATCCTCATGAAGCCCGCCATGCCATACCTCGACGTCATCCGCGCAGCCCGCGAGCTGACCGGCGTGCCCATCGGCGCTTACCAGGTCTCCGGCGAGTACTCCATGCTCCAGGCCGCCTTCCAGAAAGGTTGGCTCGACCGCGACCGCGCCACGCTCGAATCGCTCTTGAGCATTCGCCGCGCCGGCGCCGACTTCATCGTCACCTACTTCGCCAAAGACGCCGCCAAACTCCTCGCCTGACTCGAAACGCGGGTGCCCCATCCTTCGCTTTTTTCTAGCCAAGGGTGGGAATCCACGAACCCCATGGCGCGCAAGCGCCGTCCGCCTGGACGGCAAGTCCCCGGTTGCGCTACCTCCCTGCCGGGCGATACTCTTACTCAAACTCGTAGTTGACCCAGGAGGTCTTGTTTATGGTTTCTCGCCGCACGCTCTCGCTAGCCTGCTTTTGCCTTTTCGCCGCCCTTCTCTTCTCGCTCGCCCTGCCCATGGCAGCCCAGACCGCCGATGAAGGTACCGCCAAAATGGTCAGCCTCATGCAGGCCAACAACTACCCCTTCATCACCACCCGCTCGCCCACCGTCTGGGTCATTCACTTCACCGGAACCCACCTCAAGGACACCAAAGTTGTTCTGGCCCTCGACACTACCAGTTATCAGATGGTCATCTTTGTCACCGTGGTGGAGAAGCGCCGCATGCCCGTCACCACAGACTTCCTGCACACGCTTCTCAAGTTCGATCATGAGTACGATCGCGTGAAGGTCGGCCTCGACGCCGATGACGACCTCTCCGTCCGCATCGACGCCCCGCTGCGCCTCGCCGACGCCCAGGAGTTTCGCGACATCGTGACTCAGATTAAAAACTCCTCCGATGAAATCTACGGCAAGATCGAGCCCCAGCTTCTGCCTTAGTGCATTGCGCCGATAGCTGGGCGATCTATGGTACTAAAATGATTTGTGTCAACCGACACGGATTATGGAGGAAAATCGATGAGCATTAATAACGGCGCCGCTAAACGAAAATCGTCTACTCTCTGGATCTGGCTGGCGGCCGCGGCTGTAGCAATTGTGGTGATGTTGTCATTGGGGATATTCCTCATAATCCCGCTTATTTACCCAGCGCAGATGCCACAGGATAATATGGCAACGATCCTCACGGCGCCGCCCCCGCCGCCTCCGCCGCCCCCGCCACCGCCGCGATCATCGATGTCGTCGTCCTCTCCACATCCGTCCGGCGAAATCATCCCCGGGCTTTTCGGCTCTCAACCGCCGGCTCATACCAAGCCGGCTCAGCCCAAAAGGATTTCCATCTCCGCCGGCGTTATGACCGGTATGCTTGTGCAGAAGACTCAGCCGGTCTATCCGCCCATCGCCAAAGCCGCGCGCGTTTCCGGCACGGTTGTGCTGCAGGCCGACATCTCCAAAACGGGATCGATCATCAATCTTCGAGTTATCAGCGGACCGGCCATGTTGCAGCAGGCCGCTATGGATGCCGTCAGACAGTGGCGCTACCGGCCCTATCTGCTCAATGGAGAGCCGGTCGAAGTGGAAACCACTATCAACGTGATCTTCACCTTGGGTGGTTAGTGCCGAGTGCCTCCCAGCGGGAGGCAGTGAAAATAGCCCAGGGTGAAACCCTGGGAAAGCAATGCAATGAAGATTTCCAGCCCCGTAGGGGCGCGTGAAATCCCATCCACCCATTTTTTTGAAATCAATCCACGCGGCGCGAGCAGCGTTCAAATCCCTATTCCCTATTCCCTAGTCCCTAGTCCCTATTCCCTACTCCCTATTCCCTGCCGGGGTCCCCAACGACAGGTCTTCGTCGTTGGGGTGGCTACTCCCTATTCCCTACTCCCTATTCCCTGTCTTAACTCCGTCTTTCGTGCCATTGAAAAAACTCAGAAATCTTCAAATTACCGGCTATTCGAGAACAACGTCATTCGTGGATTGAAGGGCGTTTAATGGGACCTATCCCGGCGTAACTTCTGCATTGCCGGGGATAGGCCCAAAGTTGGTTGAACAGGGAGGCATTCGTCGCTTGATTGATCTGGCGCAGCCGGAACCGTTGTTTCGATTATTGCGTTGTGGCCCCGCTCGCGGTGACTGCGCGGCACCCGTCGAGTTGATTGCCAGTGCCAAGGTTTTCCACTGTGTCACTGGGGGTCTTGCAGACGACAAGGCAATCTGTCACCCCCGTACCGAGATAAATCCCGACGTCAGTCACATTCTCGACTCCGTTCTTTATGAGTTGGCACTTCATGTCTCCGGCGAACGTGACGGTATTGTCGAAATCGAGTCCCATGGGGGTGTTGGTGAAGACATTGTTCTCGACGAGGAGGGTCGAGGAGGTGTAGGGTCCCCACGGGTTCAGTCCCCATGCGGAAGCGTTGGATACCTCGTTGTCGGCAAACTCATAGGTCGTATTGGTGAGTATGCCCAGGTCCATGCCTTCAAAGGAGTCCGCGAAACGGTTGCGGGTGATGGAAACCTGCGAGTCATAGAGGTTGAACAGGTTCGTACCTCCTCCAACTTGCGCGAACTGAGAATCATGTGCATCGAACGTTCCCTTGAGCGGGAGCGTTTCTCCGTAGGGAGCTCCAAAGAAACCCTCGTAGTAAATTGCGGAGATCGGGTCATAGCCGTACAGGGTGCCTTCCTGCGTCACACCCTCGATACGGACACGGCGAAAAGCGGCGCTGGCTTTCGTATAGTCTTGTCCCGGCACCACGGGACCGACAACGACAAATGCATGAGCCAGTTCGTACACCGTAACGCCAAGTCCCGTCCACGTCCAACCTGTCGTCCAGACGTTCGGGGTTGAATAGAAGGACAGATCGGAGATCACGATGTCTCCTCCTACAAATGCAAAGATCGATGGCCAGGGATTCGCGCCATCTTCCGGCGTTGGAGGATTCACGAAGAAGTCCGTGGGCGTCACCTTGAGGGTCCGGTCCAGGGTTTTGATGATGGTTTCATCCATTCCTGCGCCACGGAAGGTTCCGATGAAACCTGTCTCGGCTATTTGTCCTGTGTGGTAAACCCCGGCGCGTAGCAGCACGGTGGACCCGCGCTGAGTCACTGCGTGATCGAGCGCACATTGAATATTGGCGGTGTCGTCTGTGCCGGTTGGAAACACCAGCCAGACATTCCCGAAGCGGGCTACATAGTTTGGATCGCACTGTGCAGGCTGAGTGCTAGCCCAAACGGCAAAGGGGAGTAGGACAGTCGACGCCACAAGGGCCAAAAGCACTGCCCACCGGCAACGAAGTCGAACGGCAAAACAGGTTAATCGAAGCATAATACCACTCCTTTCTGTCTCTCATTGTGGTGAAGGTCCGCAAACGCTTCAATGTATGGAAGGCAAGTCTTTGGCGAGTTTTTGGAAAGTCGCCGGCAAGAAGGCAGAGCAGCGGGATCCACGGGTACTGTCTTAGCTCAGCTCTTGATTTGCTTTCTGCCACGCGAGTAGGATTGAAAGCGATCCCGGTCTTCTAGGCGGTGTCCCATGACCGGTCTCACGCCGGTAGGGTCGAGAGTGCGCTTTGGAGAGTTCGAGTTGGATCTCCAAACAGGTGAGTTGTGGAAATCGGATATCCGCGTCAACTTACCTCCGCAGCCAGCGAAAGTGCTCGCCTTGCTGGTGAGCCGGCCGGCTCAACTGGTGACACGAGACGAAATCCAACGAGAGATTTGGGGCGACCACACTGTTGTGGATTTCGAGCACGGCCTAAACTTCGCCATCAAGAAGATTCGCGACACTCTCGGAGACAACCCCGAAGCCCCCTTCTACATCGAGACCCTGCCACGGCGTGGACACCGATTCATTGCCCGAGTGGAGCCCGTGCCGGCGGGCGTCGTACGACCAATCGCGCCGCCCGAGGTGGCGCCGCCAATTTCGAAGAACCACGCAGCTTCTCGTCCTAATCGAAGGCTCGTGACAGCAATGATCGGCCTTGTCTGCGCCCTGGCAACGGCGATTGTCGCCCTAAGCGTACCTGGCCTCCGCGACCGGCTCCGTTTGCATGCCCCCTTCCCGTGGCTGGCGGCCGCACCGCGAGTTGAATCCATTGCCGTCCTTCCGTTCGAAAACCTCTCAAGCGACGCGGACCAGGAGTACTTTGCTGACGGCATGACTGAGGAACTGATCACGAGCCTGGGCGAGGTCAGCGATCTCCGCGTTATTTCGCGCACATCAGTGATGCGCTTCAAACGCAGCAAAGAGCCGCTGCCGGAGATTGCCCGCGAGTTGAGAGTAGATGCAGTGATCGAGGGCACCGTAGCGCGCTCAGGCAACCACGTGCGAATTACAGCCAATCTGGTGCAGGCCGCAACCGATCGACACCTATGGGCTCAAAGCTATGACAGCGAAATCGAGGACATGCTGGCCCTGCAGGGCAACGTGGCACGGTCGATAGCGGCTGCAGTGCGGGCAAATCAGTCTCCGGAACCGAACCGCCCGGCAAACGAGCGCCGTGTGAATCCCGAAGCCTACGAGGCCTGCCTCAAGGGCAAGTACTACTTGAGCGAGTGGACAAAGGAGGGGTTCGAAAAGGCGATCGCGAGCTTCCGTCGTGCGCTTGACGTTGACCCCACATATGCGCCTGCCTATGAGGGGCTCGCGGAAGCGTATAACCAACAGGCTCTCTGGGGTCTTCAGCCAGCTGGAGAGATCTATCCCACGGCGAGAGCAGCAGCAGCGAAAGCACTCGAGTTGGATGACACACTAGCCGAGGCGCACGCGGTACTTGGCGAGATCAAGCTTGTTTTCGACTGGGATTGGCCCGGAGCTGAGCAGGAGTTGAAGCGCGCGATTGACCTTAATCCGAACAGCGCGACTGCGCACTATTACTACGGCGTGTTTCTGACGGCGATGTCCCGATCGGACGAGGCCATTAAGGAGGCCCAAAAAACGCTGGAGTTGGATCCTCTGACGCCCACATCGAACCTCCAATTGGGATGGGTCTTATACTATTCCCGTCATTACAATGAATCGATAATACAACTGAAAAAGACGCAGGCACTGGCTCCGGACTTCGCTTTGGCGAACATGGAATTGGGCTGGAACTATGCCCAGTTGGGTATGTATCCGGAAGCGGTCGCCGAGTGTCAAAGAGCAATAAGCCGTATGCCGGATGAACAGGTCACGATAACAAGTTGCAGCAGAGTTTACGCGCTCGCAGGCAGGCGTCAGGAGGCCCTCGCGTTGTTGGCCCACCTCAAAGAGGCATCCAGTCGAAACTACGTCGATCCGTACAACCTAGCCTACATCTACGATGGTTTGGGTGACGATTCTCACGCGATTGAATGGCTCCAGCAGGCCTACCGGGAACGGTCGGCCAGTCTCTACGCTCTAAAAATAGAGACATGGTCGGAACGGTTGCGTACCGACCCGCGGTTCCGTGACCTAGTGCGCCGTATGGACTACCACTAGGAAGGCTGGTTCTCGGTGAATGGCAAGCCGTGAGCTACCACCTAGTTCATGACATATTTCAACTTTGTAGCTGGCGGGGAAATTGGTCCTCAGAAGCGTGCAACTGGCCTTGGCCAGACAGGATGAGAAGGAACATTGTTTGTTCCTTGGGAGTCGGCTTCCCGGCTGCTTTTCGTGATTTCCAGGCTCTGGTTGGATGACCAGCAATCCGTCAGTTACTACTTCGGCAACGACTCGGGTCGGGCCAACCGCGCCTAAAAGGATCAGTACCGATAAGTCGGTTAGTCGGAAGTGTTTGCCGGGCAACCAAGAGCCTGCCTTGACGCTCTGCCGAAAGCCTGCCCTGAGTGAAATCGAAGGGGCCGCCCGTCTGGACAGCCTGCCCTGAGCCTGTCGAAGGGGCCGCTGATCCCACCGCAGGTGGTCGGCCACTGATCACTGAGAACTGATAACTGACAACTGAAAACTGTCTCAGCCAGTCCCCCCACCTCAGTTGGATAAATCCTGACTTTATCGCAGAAAAGCGAACAAATAGGGAAATAACGGCTCACTGCCGCTCCCCAAATAACCCAATTTTTCGCAAAAAACCTCTGCTTCGAAGTAGAGGTTGTTGTTGCGCGTTTTCGTGCCTGATCTTCGTTTTCTATTCCCTGTTCCTGTTCCTTGTTACCTGTTCCCTGTTCTCTGAAATATATTTTCAAAACCTTGCAGATAATTATCTGCTAAACATCGAGCTAAACTCCGCCGCCCGCCTGGACAGCCTGCCCTGAGCCTGTCGAAGGGGCAAGTCCCCCCGCCCCGGTATGCTCTCCTATCAGTAAGCCCATGATCAAACCTTTGGAAAACTACTTTGAATTCAAGCGCCTGGGAACAAACTGGCGGACCGAGATTCTGGCCGGCGTCACCACCTTCCTGACTATGGCCTACATCGTGCTGGTCAACCCCGCCATCCTGGCCGCTGCCGGAATGCCTCTGGCCGCCGTCACCGCCGCCACCTGCCTCTCTGCTGGTTTTGCTTCCATCATGATGGGCATTGTGGCGCGCTATCCCATCGCCCTCGCTCCCGGCATGGGCCTCAACGCCTACTTCGCCTATGCCGTCTGCCTCAAGCTCCATGTCCCCTGGCAGACCGCTCTGGGCGCGGTCTTTCTCTCCGGCGTCCTCTTTCTCGCGCTCACCGCCGTCGGCATCCGCCAGATGATCCTGCGCGCCATTCCCCACGAGCTCTACGCCGCCGTGGCCGGCGGAATCGGCCTCTTCATCGCCCTCATCGGATTCCAAAAAGCCGGGCTGGTGGTCGCCGACGCCAACACCATGCTCAACATCGGCAGCATCCGCAACCCCACCGCTGTGCTGGCTCTCGTTGGCCTGCTCCTGATGGTCGCTTTGGAAATCCGAAAGGTTCGCGGCGCAATCCTAATCGGCGTCCTCTCCATCACTGCCCTCGCCTGGGCCATGGGCCTGACCCACTGGACGCCCGCCGCCGGAGGCCTTTCCAGCCTGGCCTCAACCGCCCTCCAGCTCGACATTCGCAGCGCGCTCAGCAAAGGCCTGCTGGAGATCGTCTTCGTCTTCTTCTTTGTTGACCTCTTTGACAACCTCGGCACCCTGGTCGCCGTCACCAAGCGCGCCGGGCTCATCGAGCCCGACCATTCCATCCCCCGTCTGAATCGAATTTTATTTACCGACGCCACCGCCACCGTCTTCGGCTCCCTCACTGGAACCTCCACCGTAACCAGCTACATCGAATCCACCGCCGGTGTCGCCGCCGGGGGACGTTCCGGTGTCACTGCCATCGTCACCGGCCTGCTCTTTCTCGCTGCCATCGGAGCGTCACCATTTGTCGGCATTGTCCCTCCCGCCGCCACCGCCCCCGCGCTGATCCTGGTCGGCTCCATGATGCTCGCTACCATTAGCGAGATTCACTGGCACAACCCTCTGATCGCCATTCCCGCCTTTCTTACGATGGTGCTCATCCCCTTCACTTACTCCATCGCCAACGGCCTCGGGTACGGCGTCATCGCCTGGGCCGCGCTGCACCTGGCTGCCGGCAAACTCCGCAGGCAGGACTGGCTGCTCTACCTGTTGGCTGCGCTCTTTCTCGTTCGCTTCATCTACCTGGCGGCAAGCTAGTTTGTTATCATCGGCCTGCAAGCAGAAAGGAGCCATCATGCGCTGGTATCACTACATTGCGTACTTCTTTGGCGGAGCATTCCTCGCCAACGCCCTGCCTCATCTCGGCAATGGGATTTCGGGTCATGCCTTTCAGAGCCCCTTCGCCTCGCCGCCGGGCGTAGGTCTTTCCTCCGCGACGGTCAATGTGCTGTGGGGACTCTTCAACCTCGCCGTTGCCTACTTGCTCGTCTGTCGTGCGGGCAGCTTCAATCTGCGCAACACCCGGCACGTGCTCGTCCTCGGCGCGGGCATCCTGCTCATGTCGCTCATGCTGGCCCGCGCATTCGGTCGCTTCCACGGCGGGCTGTGAGCCGTATTTTTCTCATGGCCTGACCTGAACCGCCGCCAGGATCGCTGTATACTTGTTCCCAGCGCAAACCACGAACTCACTCATGTTTACGATTGAGAAGTTTCTCGAAAACGCGACCGCACTAACCATCCTTCTGGCGTTTGTCGGCTATCTGGCTACCGCCTGGAGCGCCCGCATGCTGGCTCGTCGCAAAGACAAGCTCGAGCTGGTCAACCGCCGCCTCAACGAGTTTTACGGCCCTCTCTACGTTGCTTCGCAGGCGGGCAACATCGCCTATCGCTCGCTGCTCAAAAAGCAGGGCAAGACGCAGAGCTTTCCCATCCTCGACAGCGAGATGAAGGAGTGGATGCTGTGGATGACCACCATCTTTATGCCCCTCAACGATGTCCGCGAAAAGATCATCATTGAGAAGGCCTATCTCATCGTCGAGGAACAGATGCCCCATTGCCTGCTGGACTTTGTCACTCACGTGGTGGGCTATAAGGCGGTGCTGGCCAAGTGGGCCGAGGGCGACTACTCCGAACGCCGCTCCACCATTGGCTGGCCGCCGGAGTTCGACGTCTACGTAGAACGCTCCTATAAGGCTCTCAAGGCCGAACAGACTCGCCTGGTGCATAGCTCCACCTTGCGGCTCTATCGGCGTTTCGTTCATCGCCGGCGGTATTAATCAGTCGCCGAATTTTCCCAGAGCCAGCCCTGAGGCCTCCAGAAGGCCTCGATTCCGAACCGGGACCTCGAAAAATCGCAGAAATGGCCCTCCACTGTCCCGGTCTACACTTCGACCATCAACGAGGGATTCAGTGAGGTCACCTTGGCCACCGCCTTGGCCAGTCGCGCCTCCTGCGGCCGGCTGCCCTTATACTCCACATGGGTGTAGATATGTTCAACTCCCGCTACGAGATAGGCGCCAGGTATAAACTCCCCGGCGTGATTGATTCCGCGGCCAGGCAGGAGAACAATATCGCCCGGCTTGGGCAGTGAATGCAGCGTCTCCAGCGGCACCAGGTTGACGCAGCTCCCATCCCCGGTCACAAATTCCAGACAGTTCATGCTGTGCAACTTCCCTTCGCGCGCCGCCTTCGCCTCCTGCCGTCCTTTCCACGACTGATAGTAGGCGGCAATCATCGTTGGCAATCCGATCAGGAACCAGGCGAGGGTTGCGAAAAAAGTTCCCAAAGGCGATATGTGAATCCAGAACTCCAACATGATTTATTTCCCCTCCCGGTCAAGTTATACCTGGACAAAGCTCCCCGACTTTAGTGAGAAGATTAACCTTGCGCGGTTTTACTCTTTTCTGCAATTGCCAAAAGCAACTTGGCTACAACAAACGCGATTCCTTTATAGAGAGCATATATGGGCAGTGCTATCAGCACAAAGAGTAATATTAAGTGCATTATTGATACTGGGTTAGCATAAATCTTGTCGAAGTTCTGAGATTCGTGCGCCAGAAAGGCCTCGCGTCCAAGCCCATGCCATTTCACGTGTATTCCATTTGAGATTAGTCCGAATATTACTCCAATCGAGACTGCTGAAATCAATTCTGAGATGCCCTTGACTTTCATTGATTCCATCCTTTCACGTGTCGGTTGTGTTTCCCAGGTCTCGTAAACGAGACCTGGGAAACCACAACTGCACGTCAACGAAGAACTGAAAGCTGTTAGCTGATAGCTGCCTTTTAGTACCTGTAATTCTCCGCCTTGTATGGCCCTTCCACCGGCACGCCCAGATAATCGGCCTGCTTCTTCGTCAGCGTCGTCAGCTTCACGCCAATTTTTTCCAGATGCAGCCGCGCCACCTCTTCGTCCAGCCGCTTGGGCAGCACATAAACGCCAACCTTGTAACTATCCCGCTTCGTCCACAAGTCAATCTGCGCCAGCGTCTGATTGGCGAAGCTGTTGCTCATCACAAAGCTCGGATGCCCTGTCGCGCAGCCCAGGTTCACCAGCCGCCCCTCGGCCAGAATGAAGATGCTGTGACCATCCTGAAAGGTGTACTTGTCCACCTGCGGCTTGATGTTCAGCTTCTTCACGTCCTTCTCCGCATTCAGCCTGTCCATCTGGATCTCGTCGTCGAAGTGGCCAATGTTGCAGACAATCGCCTGGTCCTTCATTCGCTTCATGTGCTCCAGCGTGATGATGTCCACGTTGCCGGTGCAGGACACGTAGATGTCGCCGCGCCCCAGCGTATCCTCCACCGTCGCCACCTCGAAGCCCTCCATCGCCGCCTGCAGCGCGTTGATTGGGTCGATCTCCGTCACAATCACCCGCGCACCCATGCCGCGCAGTGAGTGGCTCGAGCCCTTGCCCACGTCGCCATAGCCGCAGATCACCGCCACCTTGCCCGCCACCATCACGTCCGTCGCTCTCTTGATGCCGTCAGCCAGCGACTCCCGGCAGCCATACAGATTGTCGAACTTCGATTTCGTCACGGAATCGTTCACGTTGATCGCCGGAACCAGCAGCTTCCCCTGCTCCATCATCTTGTAGAGCCGGTGCACTCCCGTCGTGGTCTCCTCTGAAACTCCGCGCCACTCCGCCGCAACCTTGTGCCAGTGCTTTGGGTCCTCGGCAAACACCTTCTTCAACAAATCCTTGATGACTTTCTCTTCGTGATTCGACGCCGGGCCATACACCCACTTGTCGCCCTCTTCCAGCTCATAGCCTTTGTGAATCAGCAGGGTCGCGTCGCCGCCGTCATCCACCACCAGTTGCGGCCCCTTGCCGCCCTCGTGACTCAGCGCCTGATAGGTGCACCACCAGTAATCCTCCAGCGTCTCACCCTTCCATGCAAAGACAGAAACTCCCGCCGCCGCAATCGCCGCCGCGGCATGGTCCTGCGTCGAAAAAATATTGCAGCTTGCCCACCTGACCTCCGCGCCCAGGCACTTGAGCGTCTCAATCAGCACCGCCGTCTGAATCGTCATGTGCAGCGACCCGGTGATGCGCACCCCGGCCAGAGGCTTGGCCGCCGCGTGCTTGTTGCGAATGGCCATCAGCCCCGGCATCTCCTGCTCGGCGATAACAATCTCCTTGCGCCCCCACTCAGCCAGCTTGAGGTCGGCGACCTTATAATCCGTTTTTGTGCTTTCGATTGTTGCAGTTGCCATTCGTGTATACTCCTATCCCTTTGAGAATATCATTCGCCGGATTCGGAACCTTCCGGCAGTTGCAGACCGGTCAGCCGTAGCAGTCAACGTTTCGCGCCCTCCGCCTCCAGCAGCATCCGCTTGCGCTCGATTCCCCAGCGATAGCCGGTCAGCGAGCCGCTCGCGCCCACCACGCGATGGCACGGAACCACGATCGCCACGCGATTCGTCGCGCAGGCGCGGGCCACTGCGCGGGTCGCCTTGGGATCGCCCAGCTCGCGCGCCAGTTGGCTGTAGCTCCTGGTCTCGCCGCGCGGAATCCTGCGCAGCGCCTGCCACACCTTCAACTGAAACGCCGTCCCGCGCAGATCTACCGGCACCTGCGGTGCGACAGACTTTTCGGATGAGTTCATCTCACCGGCCACCGTTCGTAGCGCCGCATCCACCATCGTCTCCAGCGATGGGTCGCGCTTCAGTGTCGCGGCAGGAAACTCATCGCGCAAACTGGCTTCAGCCTCGGTTTTCGTCCCTGCCAGCGACAGCCAGCAAAGCCCACGCTTGGTCGCGCCCACAATCACCCATCCGAAAGGTGAGCGCGCGCAGCACCATCCAACCTGCTCTCCTTGGCCGCCCTTGGCAAAGCGTGCCGGCGTCATGCCCAGTTGTGCGCCGTCATAGCCGCGGCTCGAAGAACCAAATCCAGCGTTGTAGATTGCGCTGGTCACAGACTCTCCTTGCTTGAGCGATCTGCGCAGTCTGGCCGCGCGCAGGGCTCGTTGATATTGCAGCGGGCTCGCGCCCATCTTCTTTTTGAAGAGTCTCTGCACAGTAAAGGGACTTGAGTGAACCAGCCGGCCCAGCTCGGCCAGTGGAATGGGACGGTCGTGGTTGGCTTCAATGTACGCGCGAATCTTGTTGAGATCGGGTTTGTTGCTCATGGAAACCATGGTCGCCGATTGGAGGGTTGGCACGCTACCCGATTCTTGCGCCTAATTCAGATTTTTCGGGCAATCGTTGGTTCATTAACAATAGTTCCGTGCCCCATCCATTCGCATCCTTTGCGGTATCGGGGTCCCCAACGACAGGTCTTCGTCGTTGGGGTGAGGAATGGGTGGGAAATCACGAATGTAGTGATCACTGACCTACTGCGCGGCGCGCTCCCGCAGCGCCGCCTCGGCTCGCAGCAAATCGGCCTCGGTGTCCACGCCGATAGTGTCTGCCGGAGCTTCGGCCACATAGAGCGCAATCCCGTTTTCCAACAGCCGCAGTTGCTCCAGCCGCTCAGTCAGCTCCAGCGGCGAAGGCGGCAGCGCGGCAAACCTCTCCAGCGCGGCCTTGCGATAGGCGTAAATTCCCAGGTGCTTGCGATAGCCTCTGAAGCCGGAGCCGTTGTGGACCGGATCGCGCCCGCGGCCAATGTCGCGGTCGAAGGGTATCGTCGCCCGTGAAAAGTAGAGCGCTCGTCCGTCCAGAGCCGTGACCACCTTGACGGCGTTGGGGTTGTCGATCTCCTCCACTGGGCAGCGAACAGCCAGCGTAGCTACTTCCACCTCAGGCCGCGCGAACAGCGCCAGCATCGGCGGAAAGAACTCCGGAGTCAGCATCGGCTCATCACCCTGAATGTTTACATAAATGTCAACATCGATCTGGCGGGCCACCTCTCTCACCCGGTCAGACCCGCTGGGGCAGTCAGGCGAGGTCATCACCACAGGAATCCCGCGCTCGCGGCAGACAGCGGCCACTTCCTCCGAGTCTGTGGCTACAACTACGGGGTCCATCAAGCCACTGGCCGTGGCCGCGCGCCATACCCATTCGACCATGGGTCGGCCGGCAATCACGCGCAGCACCTTGCGGCTGAGCCGTGTGGAACTGAGCCTGGCCGGAATCACCCCTGCAATGCGGAAGGTGCTCATGCAGCCGAGTTTACACGAGCGGAGCAGTAGACTTCATCTTTGGCATTAGCCTTGCAGATAATTACAATCGGTTATGTAACTCTAGGGTTGACCTCGAATCCAGCCGTCCGTATCATCAAAGGAGGGAGTTGCGCGCGGATTCTGCATTCGCAGATTCCCCGGTTGGGCCGCCTTGGCCCACGCCTGTTGTGTCCCTTCCGGCGGGGTAGCTCAGATGGTTAGAGCGACGGATTCATAACCCGTAGGTCGGCAGTTCGATCCTGCCTCCCGCCACCAATCAAATCAGCAACTTACGAAGATTTTGCTGCTTCCGCAATCTTGCTTGATTGCGCGGGGTTGCGGATGGTTGCCGTGCCACAGCCTGCTTCTTCTTCGGTTTCTGGTCAAGCCAGGCCAAACGAATTTCGAAAGTGAATTGCTTGCTAGCTCCACTCAATTCCGACAACGCTCCAAGACAATCCGTTGCCGAATCCCGAGAGCACAAGTTTGTCGCCGGACTTGACTTTGCCTTGGCGCAAAGCTTCGGCCAACAACATGGGAGAGGATGCGCCAGCGGCGTTGCCGATATCCTGCATGAAGTAGAAGCGTTTTTCCGTTGGCACGTTCAATTCTCTGTAAATCATCTCCAACATCGTCTTGTTCGCCTGGTGCAGTAGTACAAGGGAGCACTCCTCGATCGTCCACTTCCACTTCGCCAAGGCAAACTGGATGGCGTCCGGCACGACGGTCGCCGTGAAGTGAAAAACTGCGGGACCGTTCATCTGCAAGTGTTCGGCTGTAGTGACGCTGCCAGTTTCAGTCACTATTTCCTTACCCGTGTCTGCCGTGCGCTTGGCACGGGAACCGGATACTGGAATTACGATGTGTTTCCAGCCGGTGCCGTCGGTTCCAAAGTGGAAACCATGAAGCCGGCCGCCTCCTGGAGTACGGTCGAGCAGCGTGGCCACGGCGGCGTCCCCGTGCAGCGTCACTAGAGCGCGATCTTTGGGGTAAAGCACTTGCGAGATCGCATCGGCATTGAGTACCAGAGCACGTTCCGCGGCACCGGTTTCGAGGAGGCCATTGGCAACGCTTAGACTGTACGGAAAGGCACTGCAGCCCTGATTGATGTCGAAACAGGCGCAGTTCTGACGAAGTCCTAAGCGTTCGTGCAGGATGCAAGCTGTGGCTGGAATCTGGTAATCGGGAGTCTGCGACGTGAAAAGGAGCAGATCAATGCTCTGCGGATCGCAGTGCTGGTCAGCCAGTAATCGTTGCGCGGCACGGGTCGCAAGGTCCGCGGCAGTCTCACCATTGGACGTGATTCGCCTCTCATTGATGCCAGACATCTTTGTGATTGAACGGACAGCTTTCTCGCCGAATCGCTGGAACAACT